>Ga0183098_10001_pt1 | contig 2903377 bp, 2410 predicted proteins | sample BioMet9_FD_128884 | JGI IMG/M metagenome (GOLD analysis project Ga0183098, IMG submission 128884) | Microbial communities from bioreactor (seeded with sewage sludge) at Lawrence Berkeley National Lab, California, USA - Biofuel... | ecosystem: Engineered > Bioreactor > Anaerobic > Unclassified ... | reverse complement strand
CTCCGCTTCGCTCCGGTTCAGATTGTAGCTTCAACCTCAAAAGAAACTAGCCCACGGAGACATAGCTGCCACATGGTTCGAAACAGTCAGAGGGTGACTATATGTCGGAAACAAGAAGTCACCCCCTGACTTGCCAACCCTGCCGGTTGTGAATTGCTTTGGCTCCGCCGAACTCCGCTTCGCTCCGGTTCAGATTGTATCTTTGACATACCGATCACAACAACGAGGGGAACACCTCTGTAGAAGTATTAGTTGTGAATTGCTTTCAGATTGTATCTTTGACATACCGATCACAACAAAAGGCGGCAGGGGGAAACCTGCTAAGCGGTTGTGAATTGCTTTCAGATTGTATCTTTGACATACCGATCACAACATACCTAGGGCTTAAATATTAGTTATGTGGTAGTTAAAGAGGTTTGCTCAAAGAAAAAAAGCAGGCATCCATAGGTATAAAGTCGGCCACAGTGCCGGCTTTTTTTGTCTGAACAGTCAGGGGGTGGCTATAAATCGGAGATAAAAGTCACCCCCTGACTTGGCACACTGACTTTGCTCGGAGCAAAACATAGTTTGGTTTGAAGCAAAACATAGCTTGGCTCGGAGCAAAACATAGCTTGGTTTGGAGCAAAACATAGCTTGGTTTGGAGCAAAACATAGCTTGGTTCGGGGCAAAACATAGCTTGGTTCGGGGCAAAACATAGCTTGGTTCGGAGCAAAACATAGCTTGGTTCGGAGCAAAACCTAGCTTGGAATTCATAGTCAAGGGGTGACTAATAGTCGGATGCAAACAGTCAACCCCTGACTATATACAATGCCTAACTAGCAAAAAAAGAGAAATTAACTTCTTACATGGTTCACAAATAAAGCTTGACCATACTGCTATACTACAATGGAACAAGCCCCTGTACTCAGCAGGGGCTTGTATAGCTATAAAACGGAGTTAATTGGTTTATACCTTTTTGCAGCCAGCGGCCTCAAGTGCACTGAGAATACGAGCGCCGGCACGATAATTCACACCGATACCCTTAATGGAATGAGTTGTTACCTCTTCAGCCGTTTCCTCACCCTTGCTGCTGATTGATGGATAGAGGTTACCCAACTTTTCCAGCCGAACAATCCGACCTTCGCCAAGCTTATTCTGGATGGTATTCTCCAGCGCAATAATTACCCCCCGAATATCGGGTTCAGAGAGAGAACTAAACTTTTCGATTTCCTTCACCAGCTCGTCAACGGTAACTTCATCACCAAAGACAATTTGGGCATAGAACTTCTTGGTGCCACCCCCGGCAACACCTGGTTGAGTTTTTTCTATTGCTTTAAATTTAATTGGCATAATACTAATTTTTTTGAGTAAATAAATAAAGTTTTGCCCGTTTTATAGCATTCCATAAATTTAAGAAACAGAACAATACCAGTCAAGTAAAAAGTGAGTTTCGTCAAATATAGACTACGATTTAGTCAGGGGGTGTCTAATAAACGGAAGCGAAAAGTCACCCCCTGACTTACCACCAATGAGTCCCCCCCCTTACTTTGCAAAGAACAGGGAACCTTAGAAAAGTTCCAGCTGCTGTGGCCCTGGTTGCGCCTCCATGGGCTTAGCGGAGTAAAACAGTTCCATGGTGCCAAACTGCTTATCGGTGATGCAAAGAATACCCACATAGCCATCGGTGGGTAGGGCTAGCTTTGCTCTTTTTATATGCACATCGACATTCTCACGACTTGGGCAGCAGCGAGTGTAAATAGAAAATTGGAACATGGTGAATCCGTCCTGCAACAGCTCCTTCCGAAACTGGGCGGCTTGCTTCCGCTGTTTCCTGGTTTCGGTTGGAAGATCGAATAGCACCAGCACCCACATAACTCTATATTCCGATAAACGATTAACGCTACTCAAGAGTAGGGTAAAGTATGCGCTTGGCAGAGCCAGCAAAGCAGCCAGCCAGCGATGCAGTGGTGCGCTGCATAGCTACCATAAGCGGACTGCTTTTCCCTTCAATATTTACGTCGAGCGCAGGTATAACCAACAGCTTGGCCTTAAGCTCACGGGTAAGCTCGGCATAGCTCTCGCCTGACCTAACAATTTTCACCACCACCCTATCTACAAAGGGACGGTATGGTTCCATAATATCGTCGGCAAGGCAAAAGGCGTTGTAACGGTTGGCATGGTGTATGCCCAACGTTGGAAGCAATCCTGTGGCCACCAAGCTGCGGGCAACCACAGCTCTCAATATGGCATAGCCATAGTTGAGTAGGTTGTTGGGTTCATCCTCGTATCGACCTCGAACAAAGGCATCCACATTATCGCGCGAAAAGAGCGTTTTCCAGTAGTAGGCGGCTGCACGACCCTCCAAATTATCGGGATCGCCACTCTTTACGCTGTGTATCCAGTGGTTCATGGGCTCGGTATCGAAGCCTTGGATATCGAGTAACCGTTTTTGGTTCGAAATTTTAGCCACCACGGTTTGCTGCCACAGCTGCTTTTTCATGGGCAAGCTAGCCGCCAGCTGGTCGTCGAACCGCTCCTGCTGAATGGTGTTGCCCTCAAGCGGTAACAGCAGCCCATGGGGCATGTGGTTATTGCTGCAGGTAATTACTGCGGCATTATTTTCGAGCAATGCCTCCAGCAATGGCTGCGTTACGGTAAGCTGCGGCGAGTCGAGTATAACCACTCCCACATCTTCTACCGCAACGGTTACCACCCGTCGCTCCTGATCGATCTCATGTACCTCCGCCAGCAGCTGTCGGTTGTGCAAGCTCAGCTTGGCAGGATTTCCAAAGTAAAGGGTTCGTTTAATCATTTAGCTTCAGTTTAAGTGTCGGGGTGACTCCAAGTCACCCCGACACTAATTTACAGGGTTAACCCAAACTCCTTAATTCGTTCCCTACTTATTAACTGCCCATCCCTTTGGCCTACTAAGTCGGCATAGGAGGAGAACTCCCAGTCGATGGCCGATTTCACCAAGCCAGCCCGTAAGGGATTAGATAGAATGTATCGAAAGCATTGGTTAGGGTATTGAGATTCGGGGGAGTCCACATTCAGGTTGGTAACACCCAATGAGGTGAACCATGCTGCCGATAGCTTATCGTTCTTGGTAAGGCAGATGGCCTTGGTCTCTTCTCGAAACAATGCTCCGCTTCGATTATACCTTTTATTGATAGCACGAGTATAGGAGCGCAGCATAATGCCAATGGATTCATTTAAGGTTCTCTCTTTACTGACGGGGTGACTTGGAGTCACCCCGTCAGTATTCACCCCGTCAATAATGGGCACCGAAAGGTTCACACGGTTTACATGCGCCATAATATGGAAGTGGTTGGGCATAAGGCACCACGCCAGTATATCGGCATAGGGTAAAAGATGGTGCTTCATTTTATTGAGAAAGAAGAGATAGTTGTCGCGCACAAAAAACACCTTCCGGCGGTTGTTACCCTGATTGTAGATATGGTACAAATGACCTACTTCAAATTCCATGGCATTTAACTTTTAGTAGTCACGGGGTGACTTGGAGTCACCCCGTGACTCTGCTAATTATCATCGTATCACATCCACCACATTTCCCAACCTATCTACCTTTAGCTTCCAGCAAATTTCTTTGATAGATCGTTTGAGTATAACATCAGATTCAACCTTATTCAATTGAGTATACTCAACTTTATCCACAATTGACTGAGCCACATTTGCAGGTATTGCATACATTCTATTCCCAGTAAAACTTACTACTTTATAAACATTAAGAACCTGTTCCTTAGTCAATCTTTCAAGATCAACGCTTTGCGGGCTATCCTGCTCCTCCTGTGTTGGAATATAAACCAAGTCGTTTGGTGAAAGGTAAAATAGCAGGGCATTCCCTTTCTCATCATGCTCCGGAACGGGCGAAAGGCCTTGCTTCTCTCGTTCAATAACCACATTAAGAGGAACCGTTTCATAGCTTCGCTTACCAGATGGACTTAGGTAAATAGCAAAGAAGAGGTTAGTACCCTTGGCCGCCTCCACAAACTTAGTACCCTTATTACCTATTGTTCCAACCGCAAATTTGCTCCCCATCGGCTCATAGGTTCTTACCTTATATATTGGTTGATGGTAAATGCCATTGTTTAGGTTCTGAATATTTCGATTCATGGCCTCCAACCCATCGGAAGTAAAGGCAATTTCCGGATGCTCTACCACCTTCCCATTTTGGTTCTCGCTGTATTGCTGCAAATGGTTCAGCAGTATGCGCTGTATTCCGGTATCGGTAATCTTCTTAATCTTTTCGGAGTTAAAAGTCTCGTCCACCTTTATCCGCGAAGCTGCATTCTCCCCATCGAAGTAGTAAACCTCCACCTTTGAAACCGGCTTACCGTTCCACTGGTTATCATTCTCCTTAAAATATTTGGCAATCTGCTTCTTATCGTAAGGGATAGCCAATAGCTCCTTAACCTTTGCCTTCAAGGATTTATCGACAATAAACTCTGGTGTATCAATAGCCACAGAAAGATTCACTGCCTTCTGGAAACGCAGCGTTACCCTACCAGAAACGGTATCCTTATGCATCGGCTTTCTTATTGCCCAGCTATCGCCCTTAACCTGTTTTACCTCCACCTTTTGCTTCTGGCCATGTTCATCTACCTCCCATTTCTGGTAGCGATTAACCGATTTATTAATAACTCGGAGGTTCTGCTTGAAGCTAACAACGGTGTTGGAAAGAGCCTCCCTAGCATCCTGAGTAAAGGTGTTCCAAGGCTTCTTAAACACCCAACGGTATCCTTCGCTACCATCGTCATTGGGACTTTTATAGCAGAGGTTCGCTCTCAAATCGAAACGAAGGTCGCGCTTACCTGCCATCGCATAAGAGTTATTTAGGTAATTAATGTGATTACGGGTAGCACAGGCAATAACCAGCGCGTCCATTGCATGGTGCCGGTGGTCAATACGCTTCCTATTAAACCCCTTTTGTAGCTCCAACGGAACATAGGGCACAAATAGATTATTGCGCATGTGGCCAAAGTTTGTGCTATTGGTTAGCTGATTCAAGCGTTCGAAGCGAGGGGAGATAATTTCATTCCAAGCGTCGTTCAAACCCCAATCCTTTTTAAGAATAGACGTAACTGCTCCGCTTGTAGATATTACATTTTTAGAGGTAACCTCCTGCTCATCATCAACCCTCACAATGTTAGAAAGTAATCCCTTTACTACCTTGCTAATGTATCGGCTATCGTTAAGCTGCCGGGCAATAAACTCATCGGGAATATCCTCCATGAGCAACTTCTTCAATTTACCGCGATTTCGGCTAAAGCTGCGCTTTACATTCTCCTCATATTCGGTAAGCGTAAAAAGCGTAACCTCCTTTCCAAAACTCAGCTCAATTTTTTTGCCCGAATTGTTTTTGATATACTCATAGGCAGTAGCATTGTCCTTATCCTTATTAACCTCTGCTTCGCAAATCACCTTGTTGGAAAGAGAATCGTCGAAGTAGCGCGACTGAGGAATCACGTGCTCAATTTCATAAGCCGAGGTAAAGAGCTTGGCCAGCGGTATCATCTCGCCAGTATAAGGCGAATGATACTTCTGATCGAGCCAAAGCTTATACCGAATCAATTCAGAAATTGTTGGCAAGCTCAACTTCGAAATCTTTTGTATATCGTCCGGTATCTCATTTTCAGCATTAATTACACCCTCCTCGTAAATCTTTAGTATTTCCTGCTGACTTGGTGAGTTTGGTCGCACGTTAGCAATGGAGCTGTCGTTCAAAAATTCTGCAAGCAACGCCTTTATTCTAAGGTTGGTGTTCTCATTTTCAGAGATCTTTTGGGTCATACTCTTACGCTTTTCTGCAGGATTCTTCATCTCGCGACCCAACTCAATATGTATTTCACTAAAGTAGTTCTCCGCACCATTTCCATAGTGGGTCCAAATGTCCTTCACAACCCTTAACGTTTCCGTGATTACCTGTTCAACAATTGGATTGCGTAGGGAATGCTGTTTAAACTCATTATGCAAGAAATATTCAACGTCACTTGGCTTTTCCCAACGCTTGATATCATTGGCTTCTGCATGCCTGTCGTAAACCACATAGCTGGCAAGCCAAAGGGGAAGATTTTTAAAGTCATCAAGGCATTTTAGGTTGATAGACTTGTCCCTCACCCTGTCGCGAATTGTTGGATCAAACTCAGCGGTTAGCAGCTTATCAATTCTCAAAAGTGTATTGGAATCAATGGCATCTTTATGCCAACATTCACCTTGCCGCATCAGGGGCAACAGCTTCTTTATTGCCTTTGCAGAGTAGGAACCATAATCCTTGTTAAAAGGAGGAAACTTCTTGAAGTTATCAACAAAATCGTCAGCAAGTTGATGTAGTATAGCGAAATGCTTAAGTGCTTTCTCAATTTCATGCCTATCCTCTACCGAGTATAGAATATGCCATAAGGCCTCCTCTATTCCTCTTGTAAGAAAATCAGTTGGAACATTGGCAACCTTGCTCAACCGAGAATTTATGAGTGCTCGGGTTTCGTTACACGGGTAGGTTTTATCTTCAACATAATTCCAACGATACTTATCAATTTCTTTTTTTAAGCCGAAGGCAGGATACTTCAACAATGCTTTTTGGTCAACATCTTTGCGATCATTCAACCAACGAAATAGTGCAACCCAATCCTCCTCTGTTATAAGCAACTCTTGAGTAATATTTACATCGGCAACAACTCTTCCATCAACAATTCTTTCCTTAGCATATATCTTCAGATTTTGAAGAAACTGCCATAATCTAAACTCCTGGTATAATGGATGTGACTTTGCTATACTCTTAATCGACTCTTTAACCTCCGTTCCGGTACTTTTATCAATGTATATTCTGAACTCAAATGGGCAATTGCTAATAAGCGATTTCTTACTCTTCAGCGGTCGTTGATAGAAGATAATATCGTTGAGAAAAAGATGGGTAAAATCTCTTGCACCTAGAGAATTCCTATGTGCTTCGTTGTTGCCATACAACTCTTCGAGACAGGCCTGATACAGTTCTCTACTATTAAGTTCCTTATGAAACTCTCTTTGCTTTGTGAGAATTGCTTCCAACTCTGTCTTGTAAAACTTGCGTTCGATGGTTCGCACAAGTTTTCCCTTAATTTTCTGGGTTGGGTTGAGCAGCAAAGCATCGTATATATATGTTCCTACTGTTTTATTGCTATGCTCCACATCGGCCTCAGTCTTTTTCTTTATTAAAGTCCAGTCATCTTCAAGCGGAGCCCTAAAGGAGCGTTTTTCAACACCATCCTTATCCCTCTTTACTTCACCATTTTCATCTATATCGGTAGTTACAATAAAATCTTTGGTCTTACCTATCCAATCTAAAGGCGTTTTACTTGTGCGTCGGTAAACCCAACCATTCTTAAGAGTCGCACTATACCACTTTTCACCCTTTGTTCTAGATTCCTCTCCCTCCTCAACATTAACAACCTTTAATGAATAAAATTCCACTCGTTTCTTTTGTTCCTCCTCCGGCTCCTCACCTCTTAGTTGGTAGTAACCTCGTTTCTGGTTAAAGTTTAATAGTATCCAAGCTAACTCCTCTTTTTCTATCTTCGCAGCTAGTGCCTTCTTTCGTAAATAATATATTGTCCAATCATGCGGAACTTGTCGTCCTTCACCCACAAGATGGGGCTGAGTCAGCTTAAAATTTGCAACCATTTCGTTAAAGGAATTCATAAAAGCAAACTCCATTTTACCAGTTACCTCATTTCGCCTATAGGCAATTTTGGGTTCTGATTCGTCTATGAATTTTCCAAAGTGTTGTTCAAAATCGATGCTTTTACCATAATGCTCAGGTAAAAAGTTAAGTATATTTAATACCCTATGTAACCGTTCCCTACGCAACAAATACCTTTCCCTTAGTCGTCGGGTACCTCTATACCCTGTGCGTTCTGCTGTTTGAGACACCGAATTTCCTCTATCAAACTCGCCAAGGATGTCTTGACTCATAGGAATTATTCGGCTTCCCAATCCAACTACTTCGCTCTTACTTTCATCCTGATTAATGAGAGCCCAACCGACAGAGTTGGTTCCTAAATCGAGTCCTAAAATTTTTTTCATGGCTATGTTGACATTTAAGTTTATATGTTATATTTGCATTACAATCTGAAGCAATTCACAATAAGGATTATTCCGTTGTGAAAACATTTAAGCCGCCCTCGTCTTTCAATACGGGGGTATTTTTTCCCTCCTTCCATGCTACTCCAAAATCAAACCTCTATCTGTTCAAGCATACTATTGAATATCAGTTTTCGTTAGATTAATAAAGTTTATACTTTTTTTCTTAAATACAAATAATTAAATGATATTTTTCAACCGTCAAGAGGGTTACTATTAACATTCGAATTACAATTCATCCCCTGCTCTCACAAAAAAAGCCCTCACATGGAGGGCTTTCAATTGTAATTTTGAAATGGAGTTACTATCCGTAAATCTCCTTTTTTGCTGCCAATAGCGTATTTTTCATTAGTGAAACAATGGTCATGGGACCAACACCACCCGGTACAGGTGTAATGTAGCTGCACTTAGGAGCCACCTCGTCGAACTTAACATCGCCCAGCAGCTTCCATCCACTCTTGGTGGTTTCGGATTTTACACGGGTAATACCCACATCGATAACGGCTGCACCCTCCTTAACCATATCGGAAGTAAGAAACTCGGGCTTTCCTAAAGCTGCAATTATTATATCGGCTTCAAGGCATATCTCTTTTAAATTCTGAGTGCGGCTATGGCAAATAGTAACAGTGCAATCGCCCGGATAACCCTTGTGCGATAACAAGTTGGCCATAGGACGGCCCACTATATTACTTCGACCAATTACCACGCAGCGCTTACCCGAAGTAGGAATATTGTAGCGACGAATAAGCTCCATAATGCCATCGGGCGTAGCCGAAACATAAGATGGAAGTCCAATAACCATGCGACCAACATTAATGGGATGAAAGCCATCCACATCCTTACGTGGATCAATAGCTTCAATAACTTTTTGCTCATTAATTTGCGCTGGAAGAGGCAACTGGACAATTAACCCATCTATATCAGAATCGTTGTTTATGTTCGCTATTTGCTTTAGCAACTCTGCCTCCGAAATACCATTCTCATACCTTAGCACGGTAGATTTAAAACCCACCTGTGCACAGGCCTTCTCCTTGTGCCCCACGTACGTTTCGCTAGCGCCATCGTGGCCCACCAAAATGGCACAAAGGTGTGGTATCTTTCCACCACTCTTTTTAATGGTATCTACCTCCTGGGCTATCTCCAGCTTTACAGCATCCGAAATCTTCTTTCCGTCGATTAACTCCATAGTATAACGGTTTATGGTAGTTTAGTTTTTGGGGAAATTTCCCATCATGCGGGCAATGTTTTTTCCACCGCCAGTCATCATTTTCATCATCTTGCGGGTCTCCTCAAATTGTTTTAGAAGACGGTTTACATCTGGAATTGTTGTACCGCTACCGGAAGCAATACGCTTACGACGACTACCGTTTAACAATTCCGGATTTTCGCGCTCGGCAGGAGTCATGGAGTGGATAATAGCCTCAATGCTTTTAAAGGCATTGTCGTCAATATCGATATTCTTCATCATCTTGTTCATCCCTGGAATCATGCCGGCCAAGTCCTTTAGATTACCCATCTTCTTAATTTGGCCAATCTGCGAGAGAAAATCGTTGAAGTTAAATTGATTTTTTGCAATCTTCTTATGCAGCTTACGCGACTCCTCCGCATCAAACTGATCTTGTGCCCTCTCCACCAACGAAACAATATCGCCCATGCCCAATATTCGGTCGGCCATACGTTCGGGATGAAATACATCGAGCGAATCCATCTTTTCGCCGGAGCTCACAAACTTGATTGGTTTTTCCACAATGGAACGAATAGACAACGCAGCACCACCACGAGTATCACCATCGAGTTTAGTAAGTACCACCCCGCTAAAATTCAGCCTATCATTAAACTCCTTGGCCGTGTTTACCGCATCCTGTCCAGTCATGGAATCTACCACAAAGAGAATTTCCTGAGGCTTTATGGCATCTTTAATATTGGCCACCTCCTTCATCATGGCCTCATCCACAGCCAATCGCCCAGCAGTATCGACAATAACCACGTTGTAGCTATTACTTTTGGCATAGGCAATGGCTGCTTTGGCAATAGCTACAGGATTATTATTCCCTTCTTCGGTAAATACCGGTATGCCTATTTGACTACCCAGCACTTTTAACTGTTCAATAGCAGCAGGACGGTACACATCGCAGGCTACAAGCAATGGCTGACGTCCTTTTTTTGATTTTAGGTGGTTTGCCAACTTTCCCGAAAAGGTGGTTTTACCAGAACCCTGAAGACCCGCAATAAGAATAACTGCAGGAGAACCTTTTATGTCGACGTCGGACATGGAGCCACCCATAAGTGAGACCAACTCCTCGTGGACAATTTTAATCATCATTTGGCCTGGTTTAACGGCCGTAAGAACGTTCGCCCCCAGGGCTTTCCGCTTTACCTCATCGGTAAAGCTCTTTGCTATCTTATAGTTAACATCGGCATCTAAAAGAGCCTTACGAACCTCTTTTAGCGTTTCAGCCACATTAATCTCGGTAATCTTACCTTCGCCTTTCAGTAGCTTAAATGACCGCTCCAGCTTTTCGGATAAGTTCTCAAACATATGCTATAGTCTCTTAAATTGAAGATACAAATCTATAAAAAATACTAAGGAATAAATCCACTTACATCCTGTTAGGCACTTCTATACCCAGCAAATTCATGCCCGTAGCAATCACTTTGGCCACCTGTGCAGAGAGTATTAGACGCATGTTACGAATGGCGGCATCCTCCTCCTTGAGTATGCTCAGCTCATGGTAGAATTGGTTATACTCTTTGGAAATATCGTAGCAGTAGTTGGCCACCACGGAAGGGCTTAAATCTGCCGCTGCTGCAGTAATTATGGTTGGAAAATCATTTACCAACTTTATGAGTGAAACCTCCTTGTCAACAAGCCGCAAGCCAGTATTCTTGCACGTTGTAATTTCAATTCCTTGCTCTTCAGCCTTTCGCAAAACCGATTTTATACGAGCATGCGTATACTGAATAAATGGCCCAGTATTTCCATTAAAATCGATGGATTCACGTGGATCGAAGGTCATTGTTTTTCGTGGGTCTACCCTAAGAATAAAATACTTAAGAGCTCCTAAGCCAACCATACGCGACACCTGCTCCGCCTCCGCTGAGGTTCTACCCTCGAGTTTGCCCAACTCCTTCGACATCTCCATTGCCGTAGAAATCATCTCTGCAACCAAATCGTCAGCATCCACAACTGTTCCCTCACGCGACTTCATCTTTCCTTCGGGAAGTTCAACCATCCCGTATGAAAGATGAAAGATATGTTGTGCCCAATCATATCCAAGTTTTTGGAGCACAAGTTTAAGAACTTGAAAGTGGTAGTTTTGTTCATTACCAACTACGTATATATGCTCAGCCAACTTTTCCTCGGTAAAACGCTGAACCGCCGTTCCCAAATCTTGAGTCATATATACTGAAGTTCCATCTGCACGCAGAAGCAATTTTTCGTCGAGCCCATCGTCTGTAAGGTTTACCCAAACAGAACCATCATCTCGCTTATAAAATACGCCCCTTTCCAATCCAGCTTTCACAATAGCCTTACCCTGAAGGTAGGTTTTTGATTCATAGTAGGTATTATCGAAGGAAATTCCAAGATCACGATAAGTTTTAGCGAAACCCTCATAAACCCAGCCATTCATTGTTTTCCAAAGATTTATGGTATCGGTATCGCCCGCCTCCCACTTCCGCAGCATATCCTGTGCTTCCAGCATCAATGGAGCTACCTTTTCAGCATCCTCCTTGCTTTTGCCGGAATTAATTAGCTCTTGTATTTCGATTTTGTAAGCTTTATCGAAAGCTACATAGTAATCGCCCACCAAATGATCGCCTTTTTTTCCGTGAGTTGCAGGAGTTTCTCCCTTACCAAATCGTTTCCATGCTACCATCGACTTACAAATATGGATGCCACGATCGTTAACAAGATTTACCTGAATAACCTTTTTGCCAGCCGCCTTTAAAATTCTTGACACCGAAGCACCCAACAAGTTATTCCGGATATGACCAAGATGTAACGGTTTATTGGTGTTTGGAGAAGAATACTCCACCATGGTTGTTTGACTAGAGGGAGCAGCATATCCAAAGTTATCCTGTTGAGCCACCCAATTTAGCTGATCAATCCAAAATGTATTTGAGAAAGAGATATTTAAAAAACCTTTAACCACATTAAATTCAGCAACAGCGTTCACATTAGCGGTTAAATATTCGCCCAGCTCACGAGCTGTTTGCTCCGGATTTTTTTTGGAAAGTTTGAGCAATGGAAAGGTCACCAATGTAAGATCGCCCTTAAACTCTTTTCGCGTTTTCTGAAGTTGAACCATTCTCTCATCCACCAAGCCATATAGCACCTTGATTGCTTCAGCAACCTTTTCAAAGAAGTAACTTTCGAGATTCATAACCTTTTCCAATTTTCACCAATCTATATAACATAACATCACGGCAAAACGATCATATAAATAAAAGCATGACCCATTTTTATGCCGGATGCAAAGGTAATCCATTAAGTGCAAACTAAAGAACTGGAATAAAAAAAAGCGCACCTTAGTAGATGCGCTTCAGTTTTATGCTTCGTTAGCTCCATGACAATTTTTATACTTTTTGCCACTTCCACAAGGGCATGGATCATTTCGTCCAACTTTCTTCTCAACTCTTACAGGATCGGGACGGTGTGGTGCCTCACCTCCCGAAGGTACTTCATCGGAACGAGACGTTTGATACTTGCTCATATCCAACTTACGACGTTCCTCAGCCTCCCTCACCTGAGAGGAGTCGCGCAATGGAATGTGAGCCTTTAGTAGTAACGATGATACCTCCTTATTAACCTGTTCAATTAAGTTACGGAATAAGTTATAAGACTCAAATTTATAAATCAATAGAGGGTCCTTTTGCTCATAGGTTGCATTCTGAACACTTTGCTTCAATTCATCCATTTCACGCAAGTGCTCCTTCCAGTTCTCGTCAATAGACAGTAAAATGGCTGCCTTATTAAACGATTTCACCAGCTCTCGCCCATTGCTCTCGTATGATTTTTTAAGGTTAGTTACAATCTGGAATACCTTTTGACCATCGGAAATTGGAACAACAATATTCTCATATTGACCACTTTGCTTTTCATAAACATCCTTAATAACCGGATAAGACTGTTGGGCAATGGTTCCCATTTTGCGATTATAATTGTCCATCATGCTATCGAAGAGAATTTCGATCAACTCCTCGGCCTTCTTTTCAACAAATTCTTTCTCAGTAAATGGTGACTCCATTGATATTGCTCGAATCAACTCCAAATTGAAGTCTTCGAACTCCATATTACCATAGCTGGCAGAGATAATAGTCTCGGAAAGATCGTAAAGCATATTCGCTACATCAAGCTGAATACGCTCGCCATAAAGTGCGTGGCGACGACGTGTGTAAATAACCTCACGTTGGGAGTTCATTACATCATCGTATTCCAGTAATCGTTTACGGACGCCAAAGTTATTCTCTTCCACCTTTTTTTGCGCTCTTTCAATGGAACTAGAGATCATCGAATGCTGAATAACTTCACCCTCCTTTAGTCCCATACGGTCCATTAACCGAGCAATTCGATCAGATCCAAAGAGACGCATCAGATCATCTTCCAATGAAACAAAGAATTGAGATGTTCCGGGGTCACCTTGACGACCAGCACGACCACGAAGCTGACGATCGACACGTCGAGATTCATGTCGCTCAGTACCAATAATGGCCAAACCGCCTGCCTCTCTCGTTTCAGGTGTAAGCTTTATATCGGTACCACGACCTGCCATATTTGTTGCTATGGTAACGGTTTTTGGTCGACCGGCTTCTGCAACAATATCAGCCTCTTTTTGGTGTAACTTGGCGTTAAGCACATTATGCTTTATACCTCTCAACTTTAACATACGGCTTAGCAACTCACTAACTTCCACCGAAGTGGTACCTACCAATACTGGTCTGTTGAGTTCAACTAACCTTACAATTTCATCGATTACTGCATTATATTTTTCACGCTTGGTTTTATAAACCAAGTCGTTCATATCTTTTCTAATAATTACAACATTGGTTGGAACAACTACCACATCCAACTTGTATATCTCCCAAAACTCACCAGCTTCAGTTTCCGCGGTACCGGTCATCCCAGCCAACTTATGATACATACGGAAGTAGTTTTGCAAGGTAACGGTGGCAAAGGTTTGTGTTGCTGCCTCAATTTTCACGCGCTCTTTGGCTTCGATAGCTTGATGCAAACCGTCGGAATAGCGTCGACCTTCCAAAATACGGCCAGTTTGCTCATCCACAATCTTCACCTTATTGTCCATAACCACATACTCCACATCAATTTCGAAGAGGGAATATGCTTTAAGCAGTTGATTTACAGTATGTATACGTTCCGATTTAACAGAATAATCGGCCAGCAAAGCATCCTTAACCTCCAACCGTTTCTGGGGATCGGAATAGTTTTTCTCTATCTCAGCAATCTCCGAACCGATGTCGGGCATAATAAAAAATTTAGGATCGTTTACAAACGAGGTGATGTAATCGATACCCTTATCGGTAAGCTCGATAGAATTTTGCTTTTCGTCAATTACAAAGTAGAGCGGATCAGTTACCACATGCATGTTTTTACTATTATCTTGCATGTAGAAGTTCTCGCTCTTCATCATCAACGCTTTATTGCCTGGTTCGGAGAGATACTTAATCAACGGTTTATACTTAGGCAAACCTTTATGCGCTCTAATTAAGAGCAGACCACCCTCCTCTGCTTTTCCCTCAGAAACCAACTTTCGAGCATCGGTAAGAATTTGGGTAACCAGATTCTTCTGCTCATTATAAATTTTTTCAACGTGTCCCCTGAACTCTTCAAAGAGTTGGTCCTCGCCCTTTGGTATTGGTCCAGAGATAATTAATGGAGTACGAGCATCATCAATCAATACGGAGTCAACCTCATCCACAATGGCATAATGGTGCTTACGTTGAACCAAATCCTCTGGACTCAGAGCCATGTTATCACGAAGGTAGTCAAAACCAAATTCGTTATTAGTTCCAAAGGTAATATCGCAGTTATAAGCTTGACGACGAGCCTCGGAATTAGGTTGGTGCTTATCGATACAATCTACGGAAAGACCGTGAAATTCATAAAGTGGCCCCATCCATTCAGAGTCACGACGTGCTAGGTAGTCGTTCACCGTTACAATATGGGTACCTTTTCCCGCAAGCGCATTAAGAAAAACAGGTAACGTTGCAACCAAGGTCTTTCCTTCACCGGTAGCCATCTCCGAAATTTTTCCCTGATGCAGCACAATACCACCGAGCAGCTGCACATCGTAGTGCAACATATCCCAGGTTATCTTGGTGCCGCCGGCCACCCAGGAGTTAGAATAGATGGCAGTATCTCCCTCTACACGAACAAAATCTTTAGTTGCAGCCAGATCTCTATCCATATCGGAAGCGGAAACCCTAATTTCTTCGTTTTCTTTAAACCTTCGGGCGGTCTCCTTCATAATGGCAAAACCCTCTGGAAGAATCTCTAGCAGCACATCTTCAATGCCTGCATCCAAATCTTTGGTTAGCTTATCAATCTGATTATATACCGATTCCTTTTCATGTATATCTATACTATCATCCTCCATTCTCAACTTAAGTTCAGCTATTTGAGCCTCTATAGGAGCCGTTCGATCACTAATAATTTTCCTGAGATTGGCCGTATGACCTCTCAGTTCATCGTTAGTGAGCCCTTGGAGCGTGCCATAAGCCTCTTTAATTTTTTCGAGTAAGGGGGTAATTTCCTTTATATCTTTTTCGGATTTATCGCCGAAGATCCCTTTAAGAATTGCGTTTACAATGCTCATTTCCTATAATTTTAAACTGCCAACAAAATTAGCTGAATATTTTATCCTAAAAAATTTTGTTTTACAGTGAATTTAGAATAAAAAACCGACCTATACCGATTTCAATCGGAAGGTCGGAATATTACTACTCAAATAACGTTCCTTATTTTTACGTGGCAGATGAAACTGTTGAATCAACAAACACTCGTTGACGCAATTCTCTGTCAATCATAAACATTCCATTCCCATTACCTTGGACCATGCGAACTGAATCCAAAATTTCTTTAACATTACCTTCCTCTTCAACCTGCTCATCAATAAACCATTTCAGCATGCTTTGGCAGGCAAAATCCTTTTCTTCCACAGCCACCTGCATCAAATTATTGATTAAGGAAGTTATCTTTTGCTCATGCTTAAGAACTTCTTCAAAAGCTACCAACGGATTCTCCCAACTATGAGGAACTGCTGCAATGGGCATTAATAATACCTTGCCGTCCCGCTCAAGTACATAGTCAAAGAACTTAGCTGCGTGGGTATTTTCCTCTTTTGCCTGAATACGCAACCAATTTCCCATGCCAGGATATCCTGCCTTAACAAAGTGCGCCGACATGGATAGATACAGGTAAGCAGACCAGTATTCGGCATTAATTTGGGCACATAGTGCATCTTCCATTTTTTTTGTAAGCATAGCTCTATTTTTTTTGGTTATAAGCAATAGATCGAAAAACAAATTTACTCAAAATCTAGGTTCATCTGCTGACGAAGCAGTATTAAAGCTTGATTTTTTTGACTCATATGCTTAAACTTGTCTTCAGGCGTGTAAATAATCGATTTTTGCACCACATCGGAAAGGTCTACCGTTAGTTCAACTTGCCTGTTAGATAAATTTTTTCGGAGATAGTATTGTAATTCCTTAAATACATTCTCCACCTCTTCTTTTTGAAGATTATTGGCTACCAAAAACTCTACTTTATAACCATCTATTAGGTTTGGCTCAAATGAAAGCATGGCATTGTAAAGTCTAAACTTGTTTTGTTTTACCCTTTCGGCATAGCTTCTCCAAACCTTACTAAGTTCAACAGCTGTAATTGGCCTATCAACCAACTCCTCTCCCTCAATTTCGAGTTCCTCTTCTGCATCACTCTCATCCTGTTTATCTAAAACTTCTGCGCTATTTGTTTGTGGTGGGTTAGCTGAAACTGCATGCTTAATGGAGATCGATGAAAATCCAGCAACTTTTGTTACAGAATTCCCTAGTTTGGGTGTCGATTTGACAGACGTTTCACTGGCGCTTATCGGTTTCGATTCCAATTGTGTCACTTCGGCAGTCACATTTTTTGAAGAAGCAACCGGTTTGGACGGAGAATTTTCGGAATAAGAAATTTTGGAACTACCCTCGGCTACCTCGCTAGTAGACTTTTTTTTTTCCGCCAATATATTACAGAGCTCTACCAAGGCTAGCTCAACGTGAAGCCTTTGACTACTGCTATTTTTATAGCCAACATCGCATCGATTAGTAATAATCATTGCGGAGAATAGAAACTCGGGACTAGCCTTTGTTGCTTGTATTTTATATTTTTCGGCTATTGAGGCACCTACCTCCAACAATGAAATGGTTTTAGGATCCTTGCATACCAGCAAATCACGAAAATGTCCGTTTAATCCCTTAATAAAGTTGTGAGCATCAAAACCATTTGATAGGACCTCGTCAAACAACAGCATTGCATCGGGGTATTTACCTTGGAGAAAATAATCGGTGAGCCTAAAATAAAACTCATAATCGAGCACATTAAGGTTCTCAATTACCTTCTGATACGTTATATTATCTCCCGAGAAGGATACCACCTGATCGAAGATAGAGAGAGCATCACGCATTGCACCATCAGCTTTTTGAGCAATGATATTGAATGCATCTACCTCATAAGCAACATTCTCCGCTTTTGCAATGTATTCCAAATACTTAACGGTATCCTCAACTTTTATTCGATTAAAATCAAAAATCTGACAGCGAGAAAGAATGGTTGGTATAATTTTATGCTTCTCCGTGGTTGCCAGAATAAATATAGCATGGGCAGGTGGCTCTTCCAACGTTTTAAGAAAAGCATTGAATGCTGCATTGGAGAGCATGTGAACCTCATCGATAATGTATACGCTATAACGGCCAACTTGAGGAGGAATTCTCACTTTATCAATCAAGGTTCGAATATCCTCAACCGAGTTATTGGATGCTGCGTCTAGTTCATGAATATTAAGTGATCGATTATCGTTGAAAGATTTACAGGATTCGCATTCATTACAAGGCTCAGTTTCGGCAGTTAAATTGAGGCAGTTTATGGTCTTAGCAAAAATTCGGGCACAGGTAGTTTTGCCCACACCACGTGGACCACAAAAAAGGTAAGCCTGCGCGAGATGCTTACGTTGAATTGCATTTTTAAGAGTAGTGGTTATAGAGGCTTGCCCTATCACCGAAGCAAAGGTTGATGGGCGGTATTTTCGAGCCGAAACAATAAAGTGATCCATCAGCAAAACATTATATGCAATATGAAGCAAAGATAACGAAAAAGCCCCAGCTGATAAAATATTCTGCTGGGGCTTTAGGGTATTTTATCGCAATTTAAGACAAGTCACCGGAAATGTTCTGAATAAAAGCAGTATAGGTATACTCCTTACCCACCCTTGCTTCAGAGAGCAAGATCAAAACGGGTATCTCATCACCAATTTTATTTACAATAACAATTTCTTTTCTTACACCAATAATTTTTAGTCGATCAGGATCAATAAAGGTTACAATGAAATCATCTCGTTTGGCAGCATCACCAGGAAAAAGAACGCGAATATTTTTCCCTAAAATTTCATTTCGTTGGTATCCAAACAGATGTTCAGCTGCTTTATTAAAGAGCTCAATCATCCCCTCTTGATCGATAGTGACCACCGCATCCAGTACCCCCTCAAGCGTTTTTTCGTTCCTAACTTTTATCTTTTCCACTTCACGGAATTGGTTCTTAACCTCTTCGCGAGCATCCCTCAGTTTACGGTTTAATTCAATCTCATTTTGACGAAGCTGCTCCTCTTGCTTACGCAAAATCTCAGTCTGTTTCCGAGTTTCCAGCTCCATCAATTTTTCACGTGTAATGTCATGACCAATAAATACTACCTTGGCAATTTCATCATACATATCGTTAACCGCTGTAAATGTTCCCCTTATCCATCTTTCCTCGCCCTCTTTGGTTAACATTCGCATGGCACCTTCGTACGGAATACCATGGGTAACATCGTCCCAAACTTTTTCAAGCGACTTACGCTCCACCTCTGGCGGAAAATCAAAAACAGTTTTATTTCGAACCTCAGAAGAGGTAAAACCCAGCGCGACTAAAAATTTCTCGTTAGCATCAATAATATCTCCGGTAGGAGTAAATTCAGCCTTCATGCTGCTCCTATTAAATGCATTAACCTGACCTTCAAAATCAAGGCTATGTTTCTTTTGTTCAGTTGTTTCAATGGCAAGGAATAGAATTTTATCAACTCCTCCAGTCGCATTTCGAACGCAGGTATAGGTTGCTATGGTCCATAAATCTTTACCACTCTTGGTAACAAGTTTCATGTCGCCTTCAAAATGCTTACCACCCTTGGCCAGACTTTGCCATAAATCGTCAAACCAAATTCGATCTTTCTTATTAATAAATATGGATATGGGTTGACCTTCGACTTCACTATTGCCTGTGTATTCTAGCTTATTTAAAAATTGGGTATTTGCATAAAGTAAAATGCCACTCACGTCGTATTCGGCACGTATCAGAGTATGGTTTACTGAATTAGTAAAGCTGATAAACTTTTCTGCTTGACGAGCGGCCTCCTCCTGAGTAGCTTGAAGTTCCTCCATGTTTTGCCGTAATTGAGCTTCCTGCTCAATCATAGCCTCAGCACGTTCGCTAGAATCTCTTAACAGCCGGGCTGTTCTAATATTGATTTTTGCGCTTGAAATTGTGGTTGCGCTACTTTCTGCAATTTTCTCAAGAAACTCAATCTCAAACTTTTCGAATGGTTTAAACGAAGCAACCTCTATTACTCCATGAATTTGATCGTTAATCTTCAGCGGAACAATTAGAAGGTTATCGGGTGTTGCATTTCCCAATCCCGAAGTGATGGTAAGGTAATTACTTGGAACTTTTTTAAGATGAATGGTTTCGCCTTCCAATGCGCAAGCACCAACCATACCCTCGCCCCATTCCAGCCTCTTTTCGGCATACTTTCTTCGTTCGTAGGCATAGCAAGCCGTCATTCTAAAGTGCTTATCATTTTCGTCTTCGTCCTCCAGCAAATAAAATGCACCTTGAATAGCACCAACATATTTTACCAGCTGACTTATAATCCCGTATGATAATTCCTCCATGCTATCATTGTTCGAGCGTAAAATCTCTCCAAATAGAGCATGACCTTCAGCCATCCAAGCACGCTGCATGTCCTCCTTTTTGCGCTCCGCTTCCTCTATCTTGCTAGATTTTAAGTTGTCTCGAAGGTTTACAATTGCTTTTCCCAATGCATCTCCTTCATCAGCCTCAAAATCGGCATCAATCTCTCCATTTCGAATGCGCTCTACAAATCGATAAAGCCTTCTTTTCCTTGATTCATCCTCCTCTAAATATCGTTCAGCATCAGCAATTTTCAACGCTGCTTTTCCGCCAAAAGAGTACGCTAGAAATGCGAAGAAGAAGGGAATTACATCTAAAAAGAAAAATAGTGGATTACTACGATGTACATCAACAAAACCAGAGAACGATATGGCGTTGTTGGTTCTAAATGCCTCAACAAAAAAGGCTAGCAGCAATGCCACTAAACCCACAAGGAATCCGTTACTAGCTAATCTAATAGCTTTTGATTTGGAAAGTTCGCCTTTCATATGCTGTGGAAGAAAAATTATCCCTTAAAAGTAAACATTTTTTTTGTGGCACCAACTCTGGAATTCCATTCCAACCGTTTTTCAATCGCTTTTTGACAATTCAACAAAGAATGGCCTTAAATCGGCCAAAACAAAAGAGAGTGTTCATCCTTGTTTAAAAATTGCCATTGCTAACCCCGGCGTCATATAGCTTGGTGCAACGATCTAACAATAATGACATTATTAAGAAACACAGATTATTAAAAGTTGTATATGGCCAAAAACAATAACCTTGTATTGGAAACACGGTAACAATTGGTTAACCTTCCCTTTGATGGAAACTCAAATGTTCCATACTCTGCATTGGTATACTCAACTTCGGATCCCAACATAAAATTTTTAACGGTCCATGTAATATTCGGAGCTATTCGAACCAATGATGCAATATTCAGACTTCTACCATATATATTTTGATCGCTACCTACTAGCACTTTATTGGTTCCAAGGTTTTTCTCGTAGCCAAGAAATATTGATGCCTTTACTGCGTTCCCATAACCAATGTTTAAATAGGTGCTCAAATCGTTAAATGGAGTATAGCGTTCCGCTCCAGTTTGGCTATCAATGGAAGTAGTTCCATACCCACCAATAAGGAGCTGATGTGCCAGGTTTTGACCCATAATGGCCTTGGCAATCACAAATAGCTGCTTGTTTGTATATTTGATATATCCTTGATAGGATAATGAAGTAAGCGTGGTAGTTGCTTTCCTGATATTCCCATTCAACAGGGATACAGTATATGTTCTAGGCTGAATAACAAAAATATCGCCTAACGCTCCAACTTCAAGACCAGCGTTAGCATACTTCAGATGAAAAGTAAAATCGGGCAATGCAGCATTGCGTATGTAGGAACTAGAATAACCGACTGGACCATTGCTGGTGTAATCGCTCTGCCATGAAGCGGAAGCAGCCAATCCAAATGAGCCAATAAAATTATGGGTAAATGTCACCTGGGGACTCCGGTTGAACGGTTGAAATGGAGCTCCGGTATTGAGTGAAATAATAGACGGCAATGTTCCTGTTACCACCATTGGATGCCAATACAAGCCTATTAACAAGGAGGAGTTTTGCCAGCCAAGCGTTATTGCAGCATGACGAAAACGGACTCTGCTGCTCCCTGAAGTTCCTGTAAAATCAGCTTCCAAAAAACTACTAGTATTGGCACCAAAAATTTTTACCCCAGCGGCAACCAGCTTAATTCGCGAGGCTAAAGCCAACGCATTTGCACTTGAGCGCTCATTTAAATCATTTCCATAGCTATCGAAAACCTTTTGCGATGGAACAAGCGAAAACAGTCCTTCTACCGCTTCATCATTTACTCGAGTATCGTTCCAATAATCAAAACGGACAAAACCCGAAAACGAGTAGCTAAGTGAATCTTTCGTTTGTCCATCAGTATTAAAAACGGATAGGAAAAGCATAAAGGTAATCAGGATAAAAGTTTTCCTCATAAAATTATTTTATAGTTCAGTGATAACTACTTTAAAAAAATAAAAATAAAAATAGAAATTCTATGCAATACAAATCAAAAGCTAATAAGAACATGAAATATTGTGGCGATAGGATGGAAATGGCTAAGTAAAATTTTTCAACAAGGAAAAATAGCAATACAAGATAAAATGGCATGGCAAAGTATGCCCATTGCAAATTACAATTATACTTGTCAAACTTAATCACCCATTTGCATTACGGTTGAATAATTAATCTTGAAGAACTTCTTTAACTCGTTCGGATATTGAAATTATGTCGATGGGCTTTGTAAAGTAGTCTGCTATACCAAACGCCATCACCTTCGGCTTTATTTCATCGTTTGCAGCCGTAACAACAAACACCGGAATCTGATCAAATGAAGCATCCTTTCTCATCTCAGTAAGAAAGTCAAGGCCAGAACGTTTCGGCATTAGTATATCGAGAAGAATGAGAGAGGGGTTCTTCGCCTTCATAAGCTTAAGTCCTTCTCCCACGCTCCGAGCAAGAATTGTTTTATACCCATCCTCTCCAAGCACAGCTTCGAGCAGTACAAGGTTTGTTTCAGAATCGTCAATAACAAGAATATTTTTCGACACAGTCCTATATTTTGAATACTTGTGAAAAGTAGGGAATCTTTAATAATTAACAGCCAACTCAAAAGAGATTTTTAACCACGATATTGGTGATATTGATCAACAAATATTGTTTTTTTTCTTACTTTTCGAAATATATTTTAAAGATACCGCAATACTTCTCTATGTATCAAGACTTGACAAAACAAGCAAATTGGCTGCAATGCCTAACATCCCATCAGCTTGAAGGGTTGACAAAGCATACAAATAAAGCCATCTTTGCCAATAACGATCTCATTATTAAGCAAAATAGTCGCAGTGCGCAAATCCTTCTCCTTACCGAAGGTATTGCCAAGATGCACATGGAGACTAGAAAGGGAAAATATATTATTGTGAAGCTATGTAAGGGTGGAAATTTTCTTGGAATTGATGAAATACTCAATAACAAAACAAACTTTTGCTCCTATTCTGCAGTAACTCCTGTGTCGGTATACTATATCGACCTTCGATATTTTTTGCAATTACTAGAAGACAATCATGATTTTGCAAAGAAAATTATGATATATCTTACCGAAGAGAACCATTTTTTAATTTCTCGGCTTGCCGCCCTAACCTACAAACAGTTACCGGGCAAATTGGCCGATATACTGCTATACTTTTCGCAAGAGATATTCAAGAATAACTCCTTTAACCTGCCCATTTCACGTCAAGAGCTTGCCGAATTTTCGGGGACAACTAAAGAGAGCCTTATCCGTACACTCACAGAGTTCAAAAACGATAAATTGATAACAGTTCAAGGAAAAAACATTACCATTGTTAGCCAGCAAATTATTGAAACACTTAGTAAATTAGGATAACCCCAAAAAAGAAACCATGTCGTACCGTATTCTTGTTGTTGATGACATTTTTGTAAACAGACTATTGCTCGTTGAAATTCTAAAAAAAATTCCGGCAACCTATGTTGAAGCAGAAAATGGAAAAATAGCCATTGACTGGCTAATTAGAGAAAATTTTGATGCCGTTTTTATGGACATTGAAATGCCTGTAATGAACGGTATTGAAACCACCAAATATATACGGGAGAAGTTTTCTTATCCAAAAAATCAAATTCCAATTATTGCCATTACAGCACATAACCCTATTAATTTCTTTGCCGACTACAAGGATATAGGTTTCACTGACTTAATCACAAAACCATTTTCAATTGAGAAGATATCGCGAGTTGTTGAACACAGTTGTCAAGTTTAAAACACAAAACAAGTGCACCAAGAGGTTACCATTTTTTTGGCCAACTCATATTTTATTTGTAAATTTTTACGCTTTATAAAAGAAATATGCCATGCTTGAGAACTATTTTAAGGAACTGCTAGAAAAACATAACAGGGTAATTATCCCAGACTTTGGAGCATTTCTAGTTAAAGATACGGGCGATGATAGAAATATTTCCAATACGACCTTTAGCCCTTTTCTGCGTTACAACGATGGCTTAGTTGAAAATTTTCTATCCGAAAAAGAGCAGCTCACAAAATCAGATGCCTCGATAAAGGTTAGAGAATATGTAGAACAGCTGAAATCCCGAGTAGAAAGCGGAGAAAAAGTTTTACTTCCGGGTTTAGGATATTTCTCACAAGATACCAGGGGAGCCATTCAATTTACCGTTGACATTCTAGGAGATACTCCAATTCCTTCCACCAAATCGAAACCAGCAGATAAACCAATCGAACAATCAAAAGAGAAGGAAAATCTGGTTCCAATAAAGGAACAACCGATAGTTGAAAAGCAAGAGAAACAAGTTACAAAAAAAACAGTAGCCAAGGTATCACCAACAAAGCGGAAACCGAAAAAAGAACCTGAATTAATAGCCCCAGTGAAAGAAGAGAATATTGTAACTTCCACTAGTGCTACAGAACCTGCTATGCCGAAGAGCGAGCAGAAAGAAATTGAAAAAACAAGCACGAACGAGAACAAATCCATGCCTCCAAAAATTAGTTCAAAAAAGAAAACAATAAAAAGTAATTCGGGACGAAATTGGTTAATACTAGTTTTTTCACTAATCATAATACTTGCCCTTGCAGTATGGCAATATGATAACCTTGTTACTATTTTTGGCCCATCAGCAAATTCATCACCGGTGATTGACAACACCACAAGTAGTGTTGTGGATACAACCAATAAAGACACGACCAAAGCAGTGACTGCTCCTAGCATTAAAGCAGGAAACAACACGAAGCAACAACCGGTATATGTTAAACCAGTTATAGACAATCCTGACAATAAGTTTTTTGTAGTCGTTGGCTCCTTTACCAGCAAGGCAAATGCGTTAGCAATGAAAACTACGTTGGAAACAAAAGGCTATCAGCCAATAGTTATGCAACGCAACAATGGACTAAACTCTGTTGTAATTAGTGGTCATAAAACTAAAGAGGAAGCCAAACTATCACTAGAAAGTTACAAAAAGAAAAATGGTTCGGGTTGGATTATGGCTCGTTAAGCAATCTTTACTAGTTTTACAGGCTGATTAAAATCAGCCTTTTTTGTGTGGAAAAAACAGTTGAACATCCTATAATAGGTGCTATTACATTACGCAAAAAGCGTGGACTCAGGCGGATATCCATTAGGATTGATCAGCACGAACGCGTAATTCTTTCTATGCCATATAGTGTATCCACTTCAACTGGCCTTGATTTTGTTGCTGCCAAGCTCGACTGGATTCAAAAATCGCTCCTTCATATTAGGGCTAAAAAGCGTGAGCATCCAATTTTTCCAATACATGCCGGTAAACAAACCCGATCACACGCCCTTGTTCTTTTCCCTGAATCGCGCAAGAGCTTTAGAACAACCATTACAGATGACTCAATACTGTTTCACTTTCCAAGTGAGTTGCAAGTTGAATCGGAAGAGGTACAGCACCGATTAAAGGTGGCCATAACAAAAACGCTTATGGTTGAAGCCAAAGAGCTATTACCGTGTATGGTTTCAATGATGGCACAACAACATGGATTTCAGTTTAAGCAAATTTCAATTAAAAACATCCATTCACGTTGGGGGAGCTGCTCTTCAAAAAACAATTTGAACTTTAGCATCTATTTGGTATTACTACCCGACCACCTTATCCAATATGTAGTTCTTCATGAACTTTGCCATACTATTGAAAAAAACCATGGCCCTGGATTTTGGAAATTGCTTGACCTGCACTGTGGTGGCAAATCAAAAAGTTTAGCAAAGGAGATGAAAAGCTATACCACTAGGATATTCTAGGATTCAGCACTTGATAAGTAATCAACCAAATTAACAGTTCTCTCCATCAAATCCTTCATAATGGCATTATAGTATTCCTTCTTCTCCCTAGAAGATAGTTGTTTGGGACAGCTAATCGTTTTTTTTACAAACTCACGTTCCATTGCCTCCGTCTCAAGTAGGAGTTCATATATCTTTTCATAATAAAGAGGATGTGCATAGTTAAGCGAAGCGTAACACTCCTGTTTTATATGGTATATAATCGCTTTAACATCTTTCTTTATGACACGAATACTCGACATAGTCTAGTTTAAAAAAAGCATGAATTTATCATCAAAATCGCTGCAATGAAGTTATGACAATAGCGGAGTGAATGCAACTACTTTTACATTTTATTGTCAAAAAAAAAGAAATTTTAACAGAGTTTAAGTCTAACACACCTATTCCACTAACAAATGAACAGTTTTAAGAGAGCCAAAACGCCAATGGCAACAATATCACAAAAGGTTAAACTCCTCTATTCCTTAGGACTACATAACGACTGGCCAAAAGTTTCCCCTAAAAAGTATTGTAACAAATTTTTCTTCTAGACCTAAACCTAGTTTAACACAATTCTACGAATTCGCGAGAAATATCGCATTCCCTCACCTAACCAAAGCACTAAGGAGGTAATCCCAACAACCATAAGCCATTCGTATATGGTTAGTGGAACTGTTCTAAAAAACTGTCCTCCAAATGAAACAATGATTACTTGCCCAAGAAAAATAACAGCTGCAATCAACAGGAAACTTTTATTGGTAAACAAGCCCGAAAATGCCGACTTGTTGGTACCATAGCTTCTAACATTGAATAAGTTCCAGAACTGAAGCATAACAAAACTGGTAAAGAAAAGAGAAAGTTCCTTAACCGTTATAATTCCATCATGCTTTAAGTAAGACAGCAACACTATACTGCAAATGAGAAAAACAAATGAGGTAATAAAAATTTGCCAAGCCATTCCTTTGGTTACGATAAAGGCATTTTGTTTTCGAGGTTTTTGATTCATCACATTAGGATCCGAAGGTTCGGTTGCCAATGCAAGCGCAGCAAAAGTATCCATGATAAGGTTAACCCAAAGCATCTGCGTTACGGTTAGCGGCAATGATACACCAAGGAAGGGACCTGCCAACACAAGCACCAATGCCAGAACATTAATGGTAAGTTGAAAAAGGATAAATCGTTGAATATTTAAGTATAGCGAACGCCCCCATCGAACGGCATTAACAATGCTAATAAAGGAGTCGTCAAGCAAAATAATTTCACTTGCTTCACGCGCAACCGATGTCCCCGACCCCATAGCTAAGCCAACATCGGCGTAGTTCATTGCTGGTGCATCATTTGTACCATCACCGGTAACAGCAACAACGTTGCCCAGCTGCTGTAAAATCTTTACTAATCTCAGCTTATCACCTGGCTTAGCACGAGCCATTACCCTAATCTCAGGTGCTAACCTCAATGCCTCATCGTCCGATAGCATAGAAAAATCTGAGCCAGTAATCAATCCACGGTGCATCATCTCTTCGGTAGAAAAAAGGCCAATTTTTCGGCCAATCTCACCTGCAGTAAGAGCATTGTCTCCTGTAACAACTTTTACCTCAATGCCTGCACTAATGCACTCTGCAATAGCGTGCGGTACATCTTCTCTAACAGGATCGGAGATTGAGGCAAACCCAATAAATGTAAGTCCATTACAAATGTCTTTTAAATTAAAGGGAGCTACCGGTATACGCTCAATCGTTTTGTAGGCAAATCCCAACGTTCGCATGGCCAATTGCTGTTGGCTGGAAAGTTGATCACGAAAGCCATCCAACTTAGAGTTAATAGCAATTTTTTCGTTTGAATCACTTGCTGTACTATCACATCGATCCAAAACAATTTCAGGTGCTCCTTTGACAAATAGAATGAGTTCCCCCTTGATTTCGGCAAGGGTGGCCATAAATTTATTCTCCGTGGTAAACACCATTTGCTCTTTTATAACTCCACTTTGCCGAATAGTAAGATAATCAAGGCCTTTATTTTTTAGGTATAACAGCAATGCACCCTCTGTTGGGTTTCCAACAATTTTCAAATTATTTGCATCGCTAGCATCAATATGGGCCGTTGAATTTATTGAGAATGATTGAGCGACTAGTCTATTCAAAATTTCACCATCACCCTCCATAAAGAGTTGCTGCACTCTCATTTGGTTTTCGGTAAGCGTTCCTGTTTTATCAGTACAAATCACAGTTATTGCCCCCATCGTCTCCGTTGCATGCATTTTTCTTACCAAATTATTACTGGCCAACATCTTACGCATACTATAGGCTAAGCTTAAGGTCACGCTCATTGCCAATCCCTCAGGAACCGCCACAACAATAAGTGTTATGGCCACCATAAAGTAGAGCAATATTCGTTCGGCAATTTTTAATGAAAACCACGCACTAGGAATAAAAAAAGACTCCCCCTTTAACCATACAATGCCTGCAAGAACCAGATAAATTACGACTCCCACAGCAATGGCCTTTAACCAATTTCCAATACCAAAATTTTCAGCCCATTGAGGTCTTTTGCTTTTTGAATGGAACAATTCCACCCCATCAAAGAAAATGGGCACCCATACACCCGAAAGAGCCAAAATTCCGAAAGCGACTAAGCCTGAAAAATTTAACCATTGAAGTGACGAAAACACCAAATCTCCTCTAACAACATCGCGTGCAAATAGGCTTATAAAGAGCAAAGCTGCACAACCAAAGCCAACAACTCCGATTATTTTACTTAGCTTATGAAGCTGACGTGTTAATGGCGTAATGGTATTTGTTTCTACAGTAGCTTCACGCTGTGTTTTTCCAACTTCCGACTGATCGCCAACGGCGGTTACCAAAAACAGACCATTTCCATCAACCACCGTTGTACCCCTAAGAACCATATATGGTGGGTAGGTTGCATTGCTATCAATAGCAGATTTATTTGATGTTTTACCACAAACAAGCTCTCCTGTCAATGTTGACTCATTCATCTGAAGATTGATCGATTCCAATAGTTCACCATCAGCTGGAACCTCATCTCCAACATCGAGGATTACAACGTCACCAACCACCACCTCTTTTCGACCAATGGTGGAAACTTTACCTTCTCTAATCACCTTAACCTCGACTTCATCGTTTGCCTTGTTCAAAAGGCTAAACTCCTTTCCTGCTTTATGCTCATTAAGAAAAGAGAGGAAGGTGGCTAAAAATACAGCAATTACTATTCCAACGCCTTCGGCATAATGACCTTCGAGCATTCCCACTAAAATAGCAATGGCAGCAGCAATTAACAAAATACGAATAATCGGATCATCAAATTTTTCAAAAAAAAGTCTCCATGCCGATACCTTCTGTGGTGGAGTGATAAGGTTATCTCCAAATTTGATCCTACTATCGATGACCTCACTTGCACTAAGACCACTGTAATTACTCATAATCGTTATTTTTTTCAAATATACATCCTAATATTTAATTCGATTGTCACAAGTAAAGCTATTTCTATCAACTTTGTTATCAGCACAATAACGCACAATTGCATTGTAATAATTGACATTTCAGCCAAAAAAAATGGTAATGATGTTTTGAATTAGTGCAAAAATGATTATATCTTAGTAGCAATTAGATTAAATATGCAAAAAAGATACAACTATCTTATAGTAACCGTAATCACGCTGCTGATAGCAATAGTGTATTTGACTACTATAACAAAAAATCATAGGAGTAATAATGAGGCGGAGACACCTATCGGGATACAAGTAAAAAAATTGCTAACACACGCAGATAGCCTTGCAGAGGTTACGCCAAGCAAATCGGAGGAGTTACTAAACTCAATTCCGCCCGAAGCATTTCAGGAGATGGATAGGGATGATTTGGAAGCACACATTTTGCTTATTAAAGGAATGACTCAGGTTTCAACCGGAAATCTCAAAAAAGGATATCTACAAATAGAAGAAGGACTTATGTTCTTTGAAGATAGAAACGATTCATTAAGCATGGCAGATGGCTATAAAAAGCTAGGGGTTGCGCTCCGAGAAATGGGAAAATATGATCAAGCACTACAACTACTATTAAAATCCCTCACCATTTATGAGCCAAAAAATAAACATGGCGACATAGCCTATCTCAACAATGCCATTGGATTTCTGTATCTAAACACAAAAAACTACCCTAGAGCATTGGAATATTTCTCCAAAGCAAAAAAATATTATGATCGACAAACCAACACCTTCGGTCTGGCCAAAGTAATGAACAATATTGGTATTGCTTACCTAAAAATGGGACAAAATGTACCAGCACTTGAATCATTGGAGAAAGCATTGGAATTGAAACAAAACCTCAATCCTAATGGTAATTTTGCAAATACCTTAAGCAATATTGGTCTTGTATGCACAGAGCTAAACCTATATAATAAAGCAATTGATTACTTCAACAAAGCGATTGTTCAATATCGTCAGCAAAAGGATAAATGGGGCGAAGCCAACACATTGAATAACCTCTCCAAGGTTTATTTAAAAATGAGGAAAGTAACCATTGCTCATTCCATCTCCACTGCCAATCAAAAAATGATAAACTTAGTTGGAACACCCGATCTCAAAATTGAAAATCTAGAGATTGAGTTTCTTGTCTTTCAGCAGAAGAAGGATTTTAAAAATGCACTAAATGCATACATAGCCTACACGGATCTTAAAGACTCTGTATTCTCAGAAAATAAGCAGCGGATTATTGAGGACGTTGAAGAACAATACGAATCGGCGAAGCAGGCAAAAGAGATACAAACACTTAGCCACAATCAGGAAATTCAAAATACCAAAATAAAGTTGCAAACCTACATTGGTATTCTACTGGGAATATCGGTAATACTACTAGGTGGATTACTAATCATATTAGCCAAACGCTACCAAACTAAAAAGAATGAACACAGTACACTTAAGATAAAACAGCTGGAGATTGAGGAAAAGAACTTACATCTTGAACGAGTGTTGCTCGAAGTTGAAGAGAAATCGGAACAGCTCAAAAAGCAACGCGACATTGCCAAGCTGCAAAAGAATCAGCTATCGAACCAAAAGGAGGAGATAACCAACAGCATCCGATACGCCGCAAGAATTCAGCGTGCAGTTCTCGAATCGAGAGATTTAGACCAATCGCACCTCCCTGCTTTCTTCGCACTCTTCCGACCGAGGGAAATAGTTAGTGGCGATTTCTACTGGGTGAGAGAAACGGAAAACTACTCCATATTCGTTGTTGCCGACTGCACCGGACATGGCGTTCCAGGGGCCTTCATGAGTTTGCTCGGTGTCGCATTTCTAAATGAGATTATAAGCCAGAAGAATAATCCGCAACCCCATGATATTTTAAACTCGCTACGTGCAAAAATTATTACCTCTTTACACCAAAGTTCCAAGGACCCGATTAACAATGATGGCATGGATGCATCCGTGCTATTTGTCGATAAAAAGAGAAAAAAAGCGTTGTATAGTGGATCTAACTCAGACCTATTCATTGTAAGAAAATCGGAGTTAATCGAGATTTATGGTGATAAAATGCCTATTGGCTATTACTACATAATGGATCCTTTTACCACGAAGGAAATTCCGCTCATGCAAGATGATTGTATTTATTTGGGAACCGATGGATTTTCAGATCAATTTGGTGGCCCAGAAGGGAAAAAATTTAGAGTAAAAGGATTGAAAAATATTCTTTTACAGATAGGCGATAAACCATTAGAGCAACAAAAGAATATCTTGGAATGCTCCTTTGATGCATGGAAAGGTAACAATATTCAGATTGACGATATGTTAATTCTTGGAATTAAGATTTAACCCTCGCAAGATAGCTCCATTTACTATTAAGAATATCCTTGATGTTCGAATAAGGAATAAGAACCTTTATATCGCCGTCGGAATATGGTGCTATCTCATACACATTGTAATGTAAAATAATTCCTTCGGGCGAAAAGCCATATTCAGTAGGGAGAATGAATTTACCTTGTGGAAACCAAAAATTATCCAAATTTTTGCCTTCCGGAATTTTAAAATGATGCCTAAAAGCCTCCTCTGCCCTTTCAGCAAAAACGACTAAATCGGTAACCATGTCGGGAATCGTCAATGAACTTGGGTTCTTCAAATCCAAATTTGTGTAGTGATAGCGGTAGGTTCCATGAGCACCACCCATATAATCATCGGAGAAATATTGAATCGAAAGCATTTTCCCATCATTCATTAGGATGTTATACCGGACTTTTAAATACCAAGTATTTACAGTTCCACCGGGAAAAGCTCCATTATAGTCAATAAAGGAACTGTCGTATTGTTGTGCAATCATACCTAGGTGCTCCTTTATAGTTCCCACGGTTGTTTGCTTTATGCTATCACCAACCATTTGTAAGAAATCTGAATTTAGCAGCATAGAGAGCTGTCCATCTTTATCCTTGTCAACAACAGGATAATGAAAACTTATATAAAGGCAGGAAGAATCGGCAGCGTAGCAACCCTTTTTAAACACCACGGAATCGGTTGTTACAGATATGGGTTCACTGTTATTGGCATTACCCATATACTTAACAATAAAAAACATAACCGCTGCCAAAACGATCACCACAGAAAATATTGTAATAAACTTCTTCTTCATACCGATGGAGATAAATGAGGAAAGTCAAAGATATTCGCTTCAAAAATAAAAGCCAAGCGGTTTAACATAAATTAGTCAATTAGTTGACCAACTAGTAGTTTTAGTAAAAGAATGACAAAGATGCAGGGGTAAAAAACGGCACAAGAATTGCAATTAGTGAATGAAAATTTCTAAAAATGATTGGATTATACCTAATTTTTGGGGTCTTTGCCCTAGTCAGTTGGTTAATCAGCAACTCACTAAAGAATCGTTTTAAACGGTATTCACAAATACCCACGGCAAACGGTATGAGCGGCAAAGAGGTAGTTGAAAAAATGCTGCGGGATCATGGCATTCAAGGTGTTAAAATAGGTTCCATTTCAGGAATGCTTACCGACCACTACAATCCGGTAAATAAAACTATAAACCTTAGCCATGAGGTATACAATGGAAAGAGTATTGCTGCGGCAGCGGTAGCGGCTCATGAATGTGGACACGCCGTTCAACATGCCAAAGCTTACGCCATGCTAAATCTCCGTTCGCAATTAGTTCCGGTTGTTAATTTTGCCTCACAATGGATGCAATGGATTCTCCTAGCAGGAATCTTAATGGTCAACATTTTTCCGCAATTGCTCCTTTTTGGCATTATTCTTTTTGCATCAACCACCCTATTTAGCATCATAACCCTTCCGGTAGAAGTTGATGCGAGTAGACGGGCCTTGGCTTGGTTAAAAACTTCGGGAATTACTACTCCTTCAACACAGAAAAACGCATTTGATGCGCTTAAATGGGCAGCCTACACCTACTTTATTGCTGCTATCTCTTCCATGGCTACCTTAATTTATCTAGTATTGCTGTACATGGGCGGGAGACGCTAGCTAAGCGCATTCCACAAAGCCTTCAACACTCTTGAGGGCTTTATTTTTTACCTATCCAAATTTCTAGTGTAAAAAAGTTTACGATCGTCAAGGCGAAGAGAGACTAAATTGCCAAGGCCTTCCTGTATTCCGGCATAAACACAGCCAGCATCAATATTCACCAGTCGGCCCCAAAGAGCAACCTGACGTTCTACCTCTTTCAAGGGTATTGGGGTGTGGCCATGGATTACCGTAACTCCTTCCGAAATAGAGTCGGCACACTCCCACGGACGAAGCCAGAGATATTGCTGTAGCGATTTCTCCTCAATGGGAAAGTGAATACAGCCATGAACACACCAAAGGTTACTACTCTGTCGATACAGTATGGGCATCTTCTGTAATAGTTGTAGATGTGATGGTGGAATTAAGCTTGCAACTTCTTGATACGTCGTTTCCTCTATATTGCCACCATAGCTCCCGATCGTATTATGCGCTGAATTGAGTTTCCAAATTGTATATGCATAATGATCACACAAGGAATCGAGAAGCATTTGCTCATGATTTCCCCTAAGCGCAATAACTTGGTAACCTGAATCGATCAAAGAAAGCAGCAATTTGATCACGTCGGCCGAATTTGGTCCACGATCGATATAATCGCCTAAAAATATAAGCTTATCCTCCCTACTAGGCACAACAACCTCCTCCAGCAAATACCTAATGGTTTTAGCACAACCATGAATGTCAGGAAAAATGTAAGTTTTAGCCATTGACTCAATTTTTTTCAGCCACCGTTGAATTAAAACGGCAAATTGCTTTTGAAATACAAAACAGAGCGATATGGGAACATCGTAATTGTAACCTATTCATCTCAAATTTACAGCTAAAATCATGTAATACGAATTCGATGCCAATAAAAAAATGCAAAATAAAGCATCCATAATCACCATCGTAACATTCGAACTACATGGTTGCATTTATAGCTATTTAGCTAAAAGCTCTTGCAGTGTGCCATTATTTGTAGTAGCTTGCATTAATAATTGGATACCATGCAAATTCTATTTTCCATACTAGTTTTATTCAGTAGCATAGTAATGAAAACGGCTGATCCTAAAGTAGAGAAAGTTGCCAACAACATAGATTGGTTAGGACAGGCAGCGGTACGAATACATTACCATAACCTAATCATCTACATCGATCCTTATCAGCTCAAGGACAGTATAAAAGCTGATATTATTCTAATTACCCATTCCCATCAGGATCACTGGTCAAAGAGTGACATCAAAAAGATAATTACCAGTAAAACCACTCTTATTGCACCGCAGGCATGCCTAGATGAATCGACCGATCTGCCAGCCAAAAAGAAAATTGCCTCTATCCCTGGATTCATCACCAACATAGATGGCATTCACATAGAGGCAGTGCCAGCCTACAATGTGGTAAAGACCAAGTTCCATCCAAAAAGCAACAGGTGGGTTGGCTACATTTTAACTCTCGATGGAATAAAGGTGTATCATACTGGTGACACGGAAAGAATTCCGGAGATGAAGAACTTGAACGTCGACATAGTAATGCTTCCGCTAGGACAAACCTACACAATGAATTCGGTGGAAGAGGCAGCTGAAACAGCACTTGATGTTAAAGCAAGTATTGCCATTCCAATTCACTTTGGACTTTACGAAGGCACCATGGCCGATGCTGAAAAGTTTAAGGAGCTATTGAACGGAAAAATTACGGTTGAAATTAAATAATCCCAAGATGGTTCCCTCCCAAATGGAACTTTAGGGCCCCGGTTTCTCTTAGGAGATTCCGGGGATTTTTATTCTGACTTTTTATCGGAGCTATTAAGCTGAGATGGCATATTCTTACGGCTGTTTAATCTGTTTTTGTTCTTGTATACCGACATGGAGTTACTAAGACCATAAAACTCCTCTAAATTCACCTCCACGCTACTAAAGAACATTTTCAGCTGTATCTTAACGGGTAACCTATTGTCGTCGTTGGTAATGTAAAACACCACTGCATTTCTTTTACGGAAGAGACGACCCAACTCCACTACCGGAACAAACTTCTGACACTCAATCCAACCAAACGATGTCTTCACCATTTCAAGCCCCTTGTATACCATTTCAAACTTGAAAATCTCATCGGAGAAGTAGGTGTTAAAACCAACCATTTGGTTCACCTTCAATTTTGTAAAAGTAAATCGACGAGCGTAGTAGAAGGCAGAAAGTATGTCGAGGATAGAATCGGGAACTGCATGCACACCACTTCGAGAGCTAAACACCTGCTTTGTGCTTCGCATAAAGACCACCTCGTTGTAGTAGCGGTAGTTATTTTCAGCAATATCGCGAATAGACTTTATCGGAAGTCCCGTTGAGATATCGATATAGCTTTCATATACATCGTATATTGTAAACAGCTTATCGGCAAGCGCATCGGTGCGAGCTTCAGCCTTCACAAAGTAAACAGGATAATCGCCATTATTTGCCAGATAAACCCTCATAGTCGCATTTCCCACATCGAGAAATCCGTAGGAGATTTTGTAGCGAAGTGTTTCACCAACTTGAAAGGCAGGATTTAAAGTATTGGGCTGTGCATGAATGGCAGTGGTTAAGCCCAATTCAGCAAACAAGAAAATCCATTTTAATAATCTGCAGACTGACATTATGCCGTAAATATGCGTTGCGAAAGTAAAACGAAGAAAGCAGAATTTTAGCATTTGAGCAAACAAAAAGAGGCAGCGCCATGCTGCCTCCTATCATCTATCCTTTCGCAAACTATACCTTCAAATCCTTTTTAGCAAGGTAAAAATCGACCTTCTCGAGTGTATTGTCAGCATTTCTAGCGGTTAGCTCATCGAGCGTCTTGGGCGGTGGAACAATCACCTTGTCACCAGGAACCCAATCGAGAGGAAGGGCAACCTTAAACTTATCGGCCACCTGCATTGCCTTGAGAACCCTAAGAATCTCGTTCATGTTTCTACCAACATTTAGCGGGTAGTACATAATCAAACGAATCTTCTTCGAAGGATCAATGAAGAACACGGCCCTTACGGCAGCGGTTTCGCTTTCGTTGGGTTGCAACATTCCATACATTTTGGAAACCTTCATATCGAGATCGGCAATAATGGGAAAGTCGAAATAAACTCCGGTTTTTTCCCTAACATTATTCACCCATCCAAGGTGAGCATGAATGCTATCGATACTTAGCCCCATCAGCTCTGCATTAAGGGCGTCGAACTCTTTCTTTCTCACCGCAAAACCGCTCATTTCGGTTGTGCATACAGGTGTAAAGTCAGCAGGATGTGAAAAGAGAACAATCCATTTATCCTTTGCGTAATCGGATAATTTGATGACGCCTTTTGTTGTTGATGCCGTAAAATCGGGAGCCATATCGCCGATTCGTGGCATACTGTAAACCTCTTGATTTTCCATAATATAAATAATTAGCTGTTAAATTACTTAAAACAATTATTGTCCTAAAAATGATGAATACATCCAAACCAATTTTTCCTGTTCCCTAATGTAATCGCTCATTAATGCGTTGGTACCTTCATCATCGGCATTTGCCGAAAGAGTAAGAAGCTCGCGTTGAAGAGGAATTATCTTTTGAAAAGACTCGAGAATCTGCTCAACAGCCCTTACCCCATTGGAAACATTGGTACTTTCGGCAACAGATGAAATATTCAGGTAGGAAGAGTAGCTATGCAATGGCGTATACCCAAGAGTTAAGATCCGTTCAGCCACTTCGTCTATTTTAATCTGAAGATCGTTGTATAGCTCCTCAAACTTAAGGTGAAGCTCAAAAAATTTATCGCCCTTAATGTTCCAATGAAATCCACGGATATTTATATAAAAAACTTGATAGGCTGCCAATAAATTATTCAACTTTTCCGACAACAACTTCGACTGCGATTTGTCTAACCCAATTGTTGATTTATCTGTAATCATATTGTTCTATTTTAATAATTTAACTGTTTGATATTTTTATAAAGCAAAGTTACGGTACAAAAAACCATTTGTCAAACTGATTTTTTTTATAACGTTATAGATGTTGTTTATATCTACTAACAACCATATATTTACAATCATTTTTAACATTAAAAGAGTAATGAATATTCAACAGCTAGAATATATTATTGCCATCGATACCTATCGGCATTTTGCAAAAGCAGCAGAAGCATGCTTTGTAACTCAGCCAACAATGAGCATGATGGTGCAAAAGCTAGAGGAAGAGCTTGGCGTAAAGCTTTTCGACCGTAGCAAGCAGCCCGTAGTCCCCACCCAGGTAGGAATTCAGATAGTGGCACAAGCTCGAAGGGCCATTAGTGAAATAAAGGAGATTAGTGAAATTGCCAATGGTGAAAAAGGGTTCGTTAGTGGTTCCCTTAAAATTGGAATAATTCCCACGCTGGCACCCTATCTTCTTCCACTCTTCCTGGATAACTTCCGGAAGAATTATCCCTTGGTAAAGGTGAAAATTACTGAAATGGTAACAGAGGCCATCGTGGAGGATCTGAAATCGGGCAAGCTAGATGCGGGACTACTAGTTACACCAATTCTCGACACAAAAATAAAGGAGTATCCACTCTTTTATGAGAAATTTTATGCCTACGTCTCGTCCGAAGAACCTGCGTTTGACAAATCATATATCCTCTCCACCGATATCAACCCCAATCACCTCTGGTTACTGGAAGAGGGCCATTGCTTCCGTTCACAAATACTGAGGCTTTGTGAGCTAAAACGAAATTCCGACACCAAGAGTAACTTGGAGTATGAAGCGGGAAGCATTGAAACGTTAATGCGGATTGTTGAAAGCAGTGGCGGTATAACCATTATTCCTGAACTGGCGACAAAAAACCTAACGAAAGAGCAGCTCGATCATGTTCGACCATTTGAATCACCAGTTCCCCTGAGAGAGGTAAGCTTAGTTAGCCATCGTGAATTTGTAAAGCAACGCCTGCTCGATGCACTTAAGAAAGAGATTGTGCAGGTAGTTCCCGATAGCTTAAAAACAGCCGAAGAAGGTCTAATTATTAACATATAGGATGTAACAGTTGAGTAGATGCTACATCATGCAAGCCACTAAACACTAAAAATATTCCATACTTTTGCTAGGATTTGATAAAGCAACAGAAACTTAATTGAAGTGCATTATCAAAATAGAAACTAGCTTAGTGTAAGTTGAATTACTCAAGACAGAATAGCTTATAACTTTGACTACAATTAGTAACAGAATATTAAACGCACAACAACAATACCGCTATGAATAAATGCAAACGGCTAACCACCATCTTAATTATTGTAATAGCCATTCCTACACTAGGTTTTGGACAATCGCGCTATTGGGTTCAATTTACCGATAAGCATGGCACATCATTTAATCCTCGGAACTATTTCAGCTCAAAGACGATGGAGAAAAGGGTCGATGAAGTTAATCTACTTGCCGACTCAACTGATTTTCCGCTAAACGATAGCTACGTTGCAACAATATCGAACATTGCCAAAAGAATGGGTAAGGAGAGTCGATGGCTCAATGCAATTGCGATTTCAGCCTCCAATAATGAGGTAAAACAAATTAAGCAATTGCCATTTGTAAAGCAGGTAGTAGCCATAGAAGGTGAGTGGACAACAACGGCACTCAACCAAAAGAAACGCAGCAGCGACAACAACGATAAGCTGTGGGATATTTTATACCGACAAACGGAGCGTATGGGAGGACGATACTTTCGTGATTCTGGCATCAATGGTAAAGGTGTAAGAATTGCCATATTCGATGCCGGCTTTCCCACGGTAGACACCCATCCTGCCTTTGAACATATTCGGAAGGATGGTAGGATAATAGCTACGTGGGACTTTACTAAAAATCGACCATTTGTGTTCCGTGGAAACTCTCATGGCACGAGTGTTCTCTCCTGCATTGCCGGAATTCATGAAGGAACGGACATGGGATTAGCGACAGGAGCCAATTTTTTGCTTGCTATTACAGAGGTAAGCAGTGAACCCTTTTCGGAAGAGGAGAACTGGCTTGCTGCCGTGGAGTGGGCATATAAAAATGGTGCCGATATCATAAGCAGCTCGTTGGGATACACCAACAACCGTTACTTCACAAAAGATATGGACGGTAAAAAAAGCTTTGTTGTAAAGGCCGCCAGCTTGGCAGCAAGAAAAGGGATGCTGGTTATTAACGCTGCCGGAAACGATGGCGACAGCGAATGGAAAGTTATTAGCACCCCTGCCGATGCCGATTCCATTCTTACCATTGGAGGTGTATCGCCCGAGACTAACCTACACATTAACTTCTCTTCCTATGGCCCCACCGCCGATGGAAGAATGAAACCAAACGTTTCGGCCTTTGGAGAAGCAGTGGTAGCAAATACAAAAGGGAATGTTGAAATTGCCTTTGGCACCTCGTTTGCCACTCCGCTCGTGGCAGGCTTTGCTGCCTGCGCATGGCAAGCTGCTAAGGAAAAAACCGCCATGGAAATGCTGAAAGAAATTGAAAAATCGGCCGATCTCTACCCCTACTTCGACTATGCCCATGGCTACGGAGTACCACAGGCAGGATACTTTTTATATGCTAACAAAGACAGTGTAAATTCAACATTCTCACTCATTGAAAATGGGGATTACTTTTCGGTTTTCATTTCCTATGGCCTAGTGAAGCTGCTGTCGGGCTACAATACCTCCATACTATTTTACAACATCCAAAAGCCAGATGGAACTATTACCGAATATGGCGCCGCAAGAGTTTATCAAGAACAAGCGCTTAACTTTAAAAAGAGCGCCTTTAAGGTTGGCTACAAACTAAATGTTCGCTATCTCAACTACTACGCCACCTATGAGCTGGGCGCAAAAGAGCCCGTTGATCATGAAATAACCGCAAACCTATAGACCGAAACCATGAAAAAGACAATATTACTAATTGCTGTCCTGCTATTTACGCTGACCGGCTTTTCTCAAACCATTATCATGCAGGATGCAAGTCCCATGGAGCCCTACGAGGTTAAGACAAATGGTCCAAACCTTAAAAATTATGGTCATTGGTTCATAGGATTTGGTGCCGTAATGCCCGTTGGTGCCCAAAGCGACAATACCATCTTTGGTAAATCGCTGCTGTTTGAGCTAGGCTACCGATACCGCTACCGGGTGTCCAACTTTTTCAACACAGGGTTTGATGTATCCTACTATATTCAAGGAAATAGACTTAACCACTCCGGTATGGAAAAGGTGTATGACGGAATGGTACACGACAGAGCTAACATAGTTCAGAATGAGCTTAGATTTTCCCCATTTCTGCGATTTAACCTCACCCCAAAAAGAGGAAACTACCTGGGAACATATATAGATCTTGGTGGCTATATTGCCTGGAATTTTATTCCAGTATTTAGGGCGGTCGACAACAGGTCTAGCTACAACGAGGAGCTGAAGTATACCCGCCAATACGACCCAATGCAAAAACGCAATGAGTATGGTTTAACCGGAAGAATTGGTAGGAATAAGCTGATTGTATTTGCCCATTATCGTATTAGCGATCTTCTGAAAAATTCAGATTTACCCGACTTGCCAAGGCTAGCCGTTGGTATCCAATTTGGACTTTAGCAATTACTAATTCGGTTCAATCAGCGGTAAATAACCAAAAGTCAAAACAAATTGCTTTTGCTATATTTGTTCGAACCTAAGAAATAACCTTATGAAAAGAATCTCAATCTTGACATTTCTCGTCGCAGCCATAAGCATTTACAATCCATCTGCAGCATGTACCAACTACATTGTTACCAAAGGAGCTTCGGCAGATGGATCGGTGATGATTAGCTATGCAGCCGACTCACACATACGGTATGGTGAACTTTATTATATACCGGGAGGCGTACAGCCCGCCGGATCGACCTATAAGATTTACGATAGAGGAACCAGAAAGTATTTGGGAGAAATTCCACAACCTGCGCTTACTTATACCGTAGTTGGATTTATGAATGAGCATCAGGTGGCCATAGGCGAAACCACCTTTGGTGGCGTAGCAGGACTGGAAGATACCACCGGAATGATTGACTATGGCAGCCTCATGTTTCTTGGACTTCAAAGGGCAAAGAGCGCGAGAGAAGCCATTAAGGTAATGGCCGAATTGGTAGACAAATACGGCTACTACAGCAGTGGAGAGTCCTTTTCGGTTGGCGATGCCAACGAAGCGTGGATATTTGAGATGGTAGGCAAGGGAACCCAAATGGTTACCGATAAAAAAACCGGCAAAACGTACAACAAAAACAGGGGCGCCGTGTGGGTTGCCATCCGCATTCCCGACGGTTACATTTCGGCACACGCCAACCAAGCCAGAATTACCACCTTCCCGTTGGCAAACGGCAAGAGATCGATCAGCAGTAAAAACCTCGACAAAATTTTTAATCCAGAGGTAGAGGTAGTGTACTCCAGCGACGTTATCAGCTTTGCCAAGGAAAAGGGATTATTTAAAGGGAACGATGCAGAGTTTAGCTTCTCCGATACATACAACCCGGTGACCTTTGAAGGTGCCCGGTTCTGCGAAATTCGCGTTTGGAGCCTGTTTAAAAATGTGAATAAAGATATGTGGAGCTACATTGATTATGCAAAGGGCGAAAACTTAACGCACCGGATGCCACTCTACATAAAGCCCGACCATAAGCTTACCCCACAAGATTTAATGGCCAACTACCGTGATCATCTGGAAGGAACCGAGCTGGATATGAGCAAAGACCCCGGAGCAGGACCATTTGGCATGCCTTACCGTTGGCGCCCACTTACCTGGAAGGTAGATGGCAAGGAATACTTCAACGAACGTGCAACAGCCACACAGCAAACCGCTTTTTCGTTTATTGCACAGCTACGCAGCTGGATGCCCGACGCCATTGGAGGCATATTCTGGATAGGCGTAGATGATGCATCCACCACCGTTTACGTTCCAATTTACGCCGGAATACGTAAGGCACCCGAATCGTATGCTGAAGGCAACGGCGATATGCTCACCTATTCCGAAACATCGGCATTTTGGACATTCAACAAGGTATCCAACTTTACCTACCTACGCTACAATCTCATGGTAGAGGATGTAAAGAAGGTTCAAAAGGCGCTGGAGGATAAGTATGCCGCTCTGATTCCAGATGTGGATAAAACGGCCCTTAAAATTTACAGTGAGAACCCTGAAAGAGCCAGAGACTTTGTCTCCACCTTTTCGGTTGCCACTGCCAACAATACCGTAACACAATGGAATGATCTATTCCACTTTTTGCTGGTAAAGTATATCGACGGAAATGTAAAGAAGGAGAAGGATGGCGTATTTGAGAAGAACCCTTACGGCTTTGTTCCCAACCCTAGCCAGCCCGGATACCCTGAGTGGTGGCTAAAGCAATTGGTGAAGGAGACCGGAACCAAATTCGAACTGCCCGAAGGAGGGGCTTCGCATTAAAATAAAAAAGAGGAGCGCGACTAACCATCGCGCTCTTTGTTTCTATATAAAATGTATAACCGCAGCTAATCCACGGTTCTAATCTCGTAGCTCATTTTTATGGCCTTTTTGTAAATGGCATTCACGCCACAGTATCTATCTTCGGACAAGTTAACGGCCTTCTCCAATTTATCCATGGGTAAATGCTTACCCTTGAACTCGTAAATAACCTTTAGCTCGGAATAGTGCTTGGGATGCTCCTCCGTTTGCTCCCCTTCAATAATAATATTAAGGCCTTCAAGCTCTACCTTCATTTTCTTAAGAATAGATACCACATCCATTCCGGTGCAGCCGGCAAGAGCAACCAGCATCAGTGGTTTTGGTCGTGGGCCGCTGTCCTCGCCACCTACCGAAGCGTCGGCATCAACCACCACCTTATGTCCGTAAACATCGGACTCGAATTTCATATTTCCCTTCCACTCTGTTTTAAGCGCTATTTTACTCATGGCTATAAATTTTGAAGAGAAACAGTCGACTGCCACTAATGTTCAACGAGGTAATGGTTCAAGATATGAAGTTAAAGAAGTCGTAGCGAAGCGAAGATCCCGCGATAGCGGGGTTATACTGGAGTTAGAAGACGTCAGAGAAGTTGAAGAAGTTAAAGAAGTTGTAGTGAAGATACTGATATAGCGGGGTTAGAAGGATGAAATGAGGTCGAAATCGACAGATGATTACTCCCATCCATTCAAAAAAATGATTCAATATTTGCTTTCCGGCAAAATCGTGCATAAACTTGCTACTACAATAAAACACAATTCCCCCATGGCGAAGAGTAGTCGGAAGCAAGACATCAAAAAGCTCATCTCAAATTTAAAAATTTCCAACCAAGATGAGCTACTGGAGGAGTTACGGCAGCTGGGCTATGAGCTAACGCAGGCTACACTTTCACGCGATCTAAAATCGCTTGGAGTAGCCAAAATGCCCGATAACGAAAAGGGCTATATATACGTTTTGCCCGAGAAGATGGGCCTGCACGAGCGGATGCCCTCCTCGCTGAACCTTCCAACCGAGAGTGTTGTGTCGCTAGAATTTTCGTACAACTTTGGAATTGTAAGAACAATCCCGGGATTTGCCAGCAGCGTGGCCATCTACATCGACTCCTTCCGCTCCAAGGAGATTGCGGGCACCATTGCCGGCGACGACACCATACTAATTATTCCCCGCGAACCAGCCTCCAACGAGGAGGTTAGAAAAACATTGCAGCAAGTGCTACCAAAGTTATTTGAGCTGTAGCATACTGCTTACTTTTTCCATTTCGATAGCTACTTGGTGCTTTTGCAATAGCCCGAGTGTGCCTTTTTGTACTTGCGAGGCGGCGACTCCATAACCTGTAATACCTTAACTGGTAACCAACAGCGATGCAGCAAAACTTGGCCGTCGAGAGGTAACTAAAAAGGAACCATTTGGTAAATTACACCCGACAGGTATGGTAATATTTGCGGTAAAACGCCAACGGCGTATAGCCCTATTTATGGTTAATGGTTCCCATAAGCGTTTTGCGCTCATGGAAAAAACATTCAGCTACCTCCCCACCTACTTGGTTATGGCGGGCATATCCGGCTCCACATAATCGAGGGGAAGCATATCGCCTAAACGTTTTGCTCCCATATCGCCACCAAATAATATAAAGTTTGTATCGGAGTTGTTGCCGTAGCTGTCGAGGTAAAAGGTCTTTGTTCTAAACACCACATACGATTGATTCCAGTTTCGATAGAGAATTTCAATTCTCTTGGAAAAGGGTGGCTCCACCACACGACCATTTACTAAAATGGAGGGTTGCTTTGTCTGATGCACGGTTACCTTTTTGAACCCAATGCTATCAGATATACTAAAGCAGCTGTCGGGTGCAATTAATGCGCCATTGGAAAAGAGCTGAAATCTGCGCTCACTTAATGAGCTATTGCGCAATGCTCGGAAAAAATCGAAAGAAGAACCCTCAAAGCATTTCGTTCTACGAAGCTCCTCCTTGCCCATTGGGCTTTTTGTATCCAAAAAGAACATCGTTCCTAGGAAGAGCGATTCATAAACGCTCGAGAGATTCAACGTATTATCCTGCATCTTCACCTGAAATGCAGTCATATCGAAAGTAACCGTATAGCCCAAATATGGATTTAATATAACAAGCGGCTTATCGGCCGAAGCCTCCAATATCCTATCTCTTTTATTATAGCTAAAGGTAATTACATCTTCGTTTACTATGCGGCAACGTCGTCCTGCTGGAGTAATCCCTAAGAGTTCGGCTCTTAGCATATGCAGCTTTTGCTTTCGTGAAAAGTTATCGGCGGTAACAACCACGGCTTTAATTTCGACGGTAGAGGGCTGCAGCACAAATTTTAGAACAGGATGCTGAAAAGGGTTTGCCACAACTACCGTTTGGTAGCCAACCATGCTCACCACCAAATTGGTATTCACGGGTTTCTTCACCGTTATGGAGTAACGCCCATTGGCATCGGCACTGCAGCCAATGGATGTTCCATCGAGATAAACAGAGGCGCCAATGGCCGGATCGCCATGCTCATCTAACACCAAACCACTGAGCGTTTGAGCATCAATATTAGCTACACCTATGCTGATAGCAAATAGTAGAATACCAATAAATCGAAAAATAATTTTCATATCGGATGTTATATTAAAAGTAAATTAAAAGTAATGAATTGGAATGGTGGTTCAAACTTATTTGAACGAAATTATACATAAATTATCCATTAGGCCATAAACACGTGGCAATCTAACGTGCACTACACAGGAGCCCCCAGCACCACACAGCAGGAGGTCGATATTAAAAAGGGTATGTGATAACAGATGCTACACCGTTGCAATGCACCAACAACCCTAAGGCTATAGCAATTTTGCTGAAAGCCAACGGTGCAGCTTCTGCTCTACTAAGCTATAGGAGAGGTAAGAAATTCCAAGGATTAGCACCATGCAGAGGATAAAGAAGGCATAACCCGATGTCCAGCTCTCGAGGCCAACCAAGCGAAGTAATCGACCCAGGAACACAATAACCAAGGGGTGAACAAGGAATAGCGAGTAGGAAATATCGCCCAGGAATATAAAGGGCTTTGCAACCGCTACCGGCTTATACCGATGCAGCCACACGAGGCTAAAGAAGAGCAAGGAACATGCCACCAAATTATTCCACACGCCACTAAAAGGCAACAGGGCACCAAAGTAAACTACCATAAAAAGCAGGATGGAGAGCGGTAGCAACCCGTAGAGTATCACGTTACGAGGAACCGAAAACGAGCTACGGTATAAATAGCCCAGCAGCAACCCGGCAATGAAGTAATACCAAACACCATTGGTTATCACCTCCAAGTACCTGTAGCTAAAGCCGTAAACATAGTTGAAGTCGAAGTGAATGCTCCCCATAACCACAAGTGGCATAATAAGCAACAGCCCCGCGAAAACGGCAAGTAGAAAAACGCGCTGCCCCCTCTTCAGTAGAATACTCACGGCAAAGAGGGCGTAGAACAGCATTTCGTAGGTAAGCGTCCAGCCCACCACAATGGGTGGAAACCCGAACGATGGCGCCGTAGTGCGTGTAAGCTGCGGCAAAAAGGTAAAGGTGCGCACCAGCGCGTCGGTGTGATGGAGATAGTAGGATACCTGCGACAGCCCAACAATGTATATCAGCGTAAGTATAAAGTAGAGCGGCACGATGCGTATCAACCGTTTAAGCGAAAAGTTTACCGCTGCACCTACGCCATATTTCTCAGGATGATGGGTGTAGATGAGCACAAATCCACTGATAATAAAGAATAGCGGAACGCCAATGGCGCCACTACCAAACAGAAAATTGCCATAGGCAAAGGAGGCGGTATTGAGCAACGACCGCATGTGGAAAAAGCAGACCAGCAGCGCCCCTACCCCACGCAAAACCTGAATAACCTCAATTCGCTGCCGCATACCATGACCCTGTTTGTTTGAGTGGCAAAAGTAAACGATTGAGGCATACAACAGTCATGCGGTTGTTAGGTTGTTACACACAAATAGAACAATAATACGCGAGTTGCACAATTTGGCTATATGCTGAAGCAATTCATTGCATAAGATAATACATCCATCCCCTTACGTTTGTGGAATATATATGCTCGATGCTTGAACAACGATGGTGTGTGCATCGATTCTTGCACCATTTGCATCGATGTGTGTGGCGCATGCATGGATTTGCTCCCCATTTGCAGCAAAGGCTTTAGGATTTGCAACGATTATACTGCATAAGGCATTAATGATGGTGGCGTGGGCAAGGATGCCTGCAACAATTGCATTGGTGCAGTTGTGATATGCAACTATCGGCTTAACGTATGCAACGATTCAATTGCCCTTATCATAAATGTTTTGGTTATAACCATACATTGGATAGCAATATGCAACGTGGAAGGAGGAGCATGCAACGATGGGTTTGAGCATAGCCGAAATTGGGAAAGCAAGGGTTTGTGCTGTGAAAGATTTGATACCATTTTGTTCGGTGTAGCTTGGAAACCCAAGCTATAGTGCAATTGCCTTTGTCCTTGCCCCCATGATGAAAATTAATGGCATGAGGCACCGAAGGAGTGGAACGTTGGCAGCGTGTGGAATAGCGTGCTGTTGGCGCTCGGTAGGTGCGCAACATATTCCATGGTTCGCAAATTCGCAGTGCATTGTGGCTCCCCTTTGTTGTTGACCCCCACCAAACAGCGACCTATGGAGTCACGGCTGCGCAGCCTAGGGCATTACGATAAAGCATTGGAATATTGAAACAAGCATGAAGCATGGTTCAATTAAGCTATGGTATAGCTCGATATCGATTTGCGAATAAAAGACCAAGTAAACGTAAAACCGGAACGGTAAGGAGTAGAACAAAGCTGGTGCAGCAACAGCCTCAATCCAAATGGTAGTAACAAAAAACGAAGAGGGGCAGATTGACTACCAGTATCCGCCCCCCTAAGGTAAACACCAAAAACAACATTATGGCTATGAGAGTTTTATAGGAAGAATATTTTGGGCCTCACTGCTGTCGGTACCGTAGGCCGACTTCACATACCTTTTTACCTCCTGTCCGATGGTTTTAAGACCGGTGATTTTATTGTTAAAAATATCGTCGCGCTGATCGCGAACGCTAGCAAGTTTATTCTCGGTTTCGATAACGGTAAGGTTGAGCTGCTCCAGCTCGTCGGCAAAGGTGGTGAGACTGGCAATGGTTAGGTCGGTCTCGGCCGGTTGGTAGGATGGCTCGGTTTGCATGAGCGCAATAATACGACGGAGGTGTCCAACCTTATTAATATAGCCCGTTTGCGCGCTGGAATGCGATTGACCGGTATCGGGAGAGTTGCCATTGTCGGCCTCGGAGGCAGAAGATTTTTTGCTTGACGAGTGCATTTTGGCGGCAACCGACTTTACGTTTGCCTTAAGGTTAGCATCGGCATCGGTTATGGTAAAAGCATTTACTACGCGGGTAAAGAGCTTGGAGAGAGAGATAAATGCAGCTTTCCGAGCGGCAATGGCATTTTTGTTGGCGCTGTATGCCGAGTTAACATCGGCAACGATGGTTTTGGCCTGATTGAGGCTGTTCTGAAGATTCTCAGATTTCAAACGTGCCGGCGTTGGGTTGTAGCTGCTACCAAAGCTTAAGATCATTGCCACCAGCTTAGTAAACCCATCCAAACAATTTAAAATCCCCGATTCTGTTGAGCTACTCATATCACATAAATTTAAAATTAATAAATAAAACTGTGAGAGTTAACTAGCAGTAAAATACAACGTTCAAAACCAAAAGTCAAGTTTTGTGCATAAGAAATTGCCATAGGCAAAACAAATAACTATTTTCACACAAACAGCTCCACTTTCCCAAACACTAAAATACATGGGCATTACGGCAGTTTGCCACACCACATTGAGCAGCTGCCTGTTGGGTGAATAATTTTGACGAATGAAAAAATTAAAAAAAGGCCAATTCAACGTTTTTGTAGTAGCTGATAGTTGTTTTTTTTGAATAGCCACAGGCTTTAGCTACCTTTAAATGCACATTTCACGGGCAATAGAGCAAGAAATTTAACAAAAAACAAGATAATGGCAGACTACTACTTCCCCTTTGGCGAAAAATTGACTAGAGTACAGCAGACGGACACTGCACCCAACAAAGAAGTTTTTGTTCTTGGGGTTTATGCCAGCGCAGTTCATGCACGATGGATTGGTGCCGACAACATAGAAAAGGTAAAAGCCATGGCTGTGGCTAGCGAACCTTACATATTTTGGAAAGGCGACGATGCCGAACAAATTATTTCGTCCATAAAAATTCCAGCAGAGCTGGGGAGGCTCGAAATACCAACAAACAACTCGTTGAATGGCCCCTCTAGCGTTGCCCTCGACAAGCTATTCCTCAATCCACTAGGAGTAAGCCGAGACCAAGCATGGCTTTGTGATTTATTGCCAGAATCGCGCGTAAACCCAAGCCAAAGCTACGTTTTGAAGAAGCACTACACCGAGGAAATTATTGAAAAGTATAACCTCGCTCCTGCCACTGTTCCGGTATTCAACGAAAATGAGATTAAAAACAATGCCGACATCCGCTGCAAGGAGATAGCTGGCGAGCTGGAGGCATCGGGGGCTAAGACCATTATTCTTTTGGGCGACATTCCCATTCGATGGTTTATAAACCATTACGATAGGAGCTTTACAAGCCTTTCGCAGCGTATAAACACGAAGGTGAAATATGGTGTGCCGCATAAAATCAATATAAACAACAAACCCTATTCCGTAATTCCACTCTGCCATCCAAGAACCGCTGCACGGCTTGGAACCTTTTCGGAGTATTGGGCACAGCAGCACGACAGCTGGGTAAGGGGAAAGCTTGCATAGGCGAAGAAATTAGGACAGTAGAATTAAAGACAAAACAAGGATAGTAGAGGTATGCTTTACCAGCTGCTGAAACTATTCCATTGAATGGCTGTTGATACTAGCCAAAACAGGTTGCTGCAACCATATATAACAATTGTAATTCAGCTAATTGCCAACAGAGAGGCGTTGAAATGGTGCGTTTTCCAGTGAACAAACCTAATTTCCTACAATATTCTAGAGAAGTATTGCTAACAATTTTTTCCGACCATAATACTAGGGCTTAAAACAAATGCTAATTTAGGCACTGCAAAAGGGAATTACCATTGCCGCAACTTTCTCTAAAGCATCATTCTGTTTAGTAATTACCAAACTGTAAGTAAAACCATGTGGTTACGACATGGTTTGGCATAATGGACATTTAAGTTTGCAAACATACGGTATCGTAGAACAGTAAAACTTGATGTGCAATTTAAAATTAGTAATAATGTCAATTTTGACTGTAAGTATTACGGCATCAAATCGTTGAAATAAACGAACTATTCAGCAAGCGCCAGTTAAAGGCAACATTGCTGTACTTGAAAGACTTGAAAAATGGAGCAACAATCAATGAACTTAACTTATAGGATAGAGCCGTAAACAAGTTCAAAGCAATAATTTACAGTAGAATAGACTAAAGATTTTAGTAATGTCGAAAAGAGAATCATTTCTTCGGAATCACCTAGTAATTAAGCTACTTAGGAAGCGACTAGCAACATTTAAAGAGATATTGGAATACCTCAAATTGGAATCAGAACTGCAAGGTTACAACTTTGAAATATCAAAACGAACCTTTCAGCGTGACCTAGAAGATATACGGTCGATATATAGCATCGACATTCAGTGCAACACCAGCAATCAGTACTTTATTGTAGAAGATGATCGCGCGGAGGCCAACGAGAGAATATTTGAAGCCTTGGATGTTTTCAATGCATTCAATTTGACCGAAAACCTTTCAGAGTCCATCCAACTTGAAAAGCGAAAACCCCAAGGCACTGAGAATCTATTGGGGTTGTTGCATGCAGTAAATAATAGACTTCAAATTACCTTTTCGTATCAAAAATTTTGGGAAAACAATCCAAGCCAACGTACAGTTGAACCATACCTAACCCGCTCGCGCGGACATGCTGTCCGTGCGCTGCAAACCAATGCAAGTGCAGCAAAGCTGGCATTTAACCGGAAGGTAGCATAACCGTAGCTGTGCATAGAGCATAAAGCAATGGCATGGGCATGTTGCCCAAACGCTAAGCTGGCCAAGCGCTACTACTACAGGCTGCTGCAGCCGGACGGAACGTTCTGTTGACAGCATTGCACTTTGGGCAAGGCCGCTTTTTTGCCAAAAGGCTACCGAGGTTTTGCTATATTTGCTCTTGGGTAGGACTGTGCGCACGGACAGCATGTCCGCGCTAGCGGTTTCTTTAACAACCGTAAAAACCAAATTCTTAATCGAATTGAGCAAGCGATGGGAAAGACAATTGCGAGAGATCAGGCAATATATGAAGAAGGGCAATTTATTGATTCTTCAGATGATGAAGAGGATGAGTAATTCATTCTATGTGAATTTACATAGGTTGGAGACATAATACAGATAAGCCTATTTATAAGTTATAGTGCCATGGCCAATTACGTTGATGTATCAGAATGGAATCAGCAACTTCAGTTTCAAACTGGAGGAACACGTAATAAAATAGTGGTATCGCACCCGGAAACAGGTGAGCGATAATTTTTTAAAACATCGTTAAAAAAAGAAAAGTTAGACTATAAGTTTGAATTTTGGTCGGAGATAATAGCATCGGAGGTTGGTCAATACCTTGGCTTTAACATGCTCAAATATGATATAGCATACAATAGTGGAGAAATTGGGTGTATTTCAAAATCGATGGTTACTGAGGGTAAAAACAATCTTACGGAAGGAATTCGCTATCTCTCAGGATATGACAACACTTATAACCCCCAAGATAAGCAATCGTATAGCGCCTATACTTTTCAATTTATTAGAGAGGCGTTAAAATTATTTGGATTTGAAGATTCAATCAGAGAGATAATACGGGTCATCATTCTCGACAGTATTATCGGGAATAGTGATAGACACCAAGAAAACTGGGGCTTCATTACAGAATACAACGACATTATTGCTGAAATAAGAAAAACAGGTGTTGACATTGGAAAAACAATTGTTGGTAAGCTAGGCATCCTGCTTGTTTCCGTAATTAATAAGACAAAAAAAGAAGATTTACATAAGGTTTTCAAAAATGTAGACCTAATTATGCCATCAACCTTTTCCCCAATTTATGATAGCGGCAGCTGCTTGGGGCGCGAGATTGAAGATGATCGTGTATCCAAAATGCTTAGCGATAGAAATATGCTTGATGCATATATAAACAGAGGAAAGGCAGAGATACGTTGGGAAAATGAGCACCTCTCGCACTTTGGATTAATTGAGAAGGTTAAGGATGAATACCCCTCAGAAGTAAATGCGATAATTGATGTAGTATCTAACCGTTTTAATGAACAACGGCTTCGTGAAATAGTTAGTAATATAGATAGAAACCTCCCTGAAAACTTAAATATTCATAAACTGCCTGTTGAGAGGAAGGAGCTAATATCAAAAATGATAACTTTGCGGTTCAACAAACTGAAAGGACTAAGACAGTGAAAGCGTTAGGAAACATATTCTTAACTTGGAGAAAGGGAAAAGGAGAGAGAAGAAAAATTGTTGGAACTATTCGTCGCGGTTCCAGCAGTAGTGTTCGCTTTAACTATAACTTGGAGGCAGTACAGGAGGCATACAAGGAAGGATTTTCGCCTTATACCGATTTTCCTGAAATAGATAAAACTTACACCGATAATGTACTTGAGGTGTTTGGACAAAGATTAATTAAGACAGACCGTTCTGACATTAATCGTTTCTTAGATTTCTGGGCAATAAACCCAAAGTTTAAGGATGATAAATACTACATGCTTGCGCATACCCAAGGAATGCTATCGACCGATAACTTTGAGTTTCTAGTAGATTTTCATCCTGTAAAAGACTTATGCTTTATTACCGAAATAAGTGGGCTAACCTCACGCAGTATTCCATCGGAAACAATACAAGTGGGTGATGAATTGCGTTGGGAAGTGGAACCAAAGAATTCCCATGACAAAAATGCAGTTAAGGTTTTCAAAGGTGATAGTGTGTTGGGGTATGTTAAGATAATTCACAACCGAGTGTTTCACAAAAAAAACGGTAACCGGTTAAAAATAAAGGTAAAACAAATAGAAAAGAATGGGCACCTGAACAGAGTATTTATTCAGGTTTCGTTTTAAGTAATACAAAGTTTAACTAACTCCTTAATATCCCGCTACGGTCCTCCCATAGCGGGATTGCTTTTATATCATCAACCAGAAATTTCTGGCGATAGCGAAGGATACATTTATTTTAATATTTCAAAAGTTCGCCTAAATTTGTGTATGGTTGTTACAAAAGGATATCATACTTTAAAAGAGCGCGACAATGTAGACACGATTGAAGAATCAGGTCCAATTAAGTGTACGCATTCTAGAGCATGGCTTGGCCTTGGATACTACTTTTGGGATACCAATATTGAATGGGCACATAGCTGGGGTAAGACAACTTATGATGCCGATAATTATGTTATTTTTGAGATAGATATCAACCGAGATCCTACCATGTTCGATATACATGGTGATGTTTCACATCAAATAATCCTATCGGAAGCGGCATCCGCATTAAAAGATGCATTAAGGACTAAACCAATTTCACAGATAACTGTTCCTAATATAATTGAGTATCTTAAAAGACACACGGATTTTCTTCAAAGATACTTTACAATTCGGGCAGCAGATAATCCAGATTCAAGAAATATTTACTACTTTTCCACTGAGTATAAAAACTTTATGTATGCAGCACCAAGAGTTCAAGTTTGTGTGATGGAGAAAAAAAGATTACTTTTGCGCACCTTTAAAGTAGTATACCCAGAAATTTACAAGCAATAAAAGTTATGAAATCCTCTTTAACCGACCAATTGAAATCTCACTTAGCTTCAGTAAGCCATGAAGAGTTCATAAAAGAGTGGGAGGAAATAGAAGCGCTAGGCTTTATAGGACCTACTGTAGACGAGTTGATTTCAGCAGAGTATTCTGGCTCTATATCTAATGGAAACTCACCAGATAAGTTATACTCAGGGTATAACAATAGGTATGAAGAAGTAACTTCTGAAAACAATTACGCTTTAGCAGCATGAGCAAACCTAACAATGCCTCTTTTAGTTTTCTTGGTTATGCAATTCAGGAATCTCACATTAAAGTGTCTGGGCCTGAGTTGAACAGCGTTACTGTGACCTTTAAACCCAAAGGGATAATTCTTCCAAAACTGAATCAGTTTCATCTTGAACTGGAGATTAACCTCACGGAATCAAAGGGAAACTTTAAAATCAGAATTAAATCGTTGGGAATGTTTGAATTTCCTAAGGAAGCAAATATTGAAGAATATAAGAATAGCTACTTCGTAACAAATGCTCCTGCCATACTTTTCCCTTACATCAGAGCATATATCTCTAGTTTAACTGCCCTGTCAGGCATTCAAACGGTAACCATACCAACCTTTAATCTTACTCCATTAAGAGAGGACCTATTAAAAAACATTGAGATTGTAGAACAAAATATTCTCTAATCAAAAAGCTTATTCTATATCCCGCTACGGTCCTCTCCTAGCGGGGTTGCTTTTATATCATCAGCCAGAAATCGCTTGCTAGAATAAACTAACCCCTTATTGAAAGTGGGTATTGCCACCCCACCCTTCGACCCCATCCGGGGTCGAACGCTTTTTACACTAGCATGGCGCTATAAAAATGCAATACCTCCTGGATTAGTTCGCGAAAAGTTCATGATCATCGTGTAAAATCACCATAAAACCAAGAAAGGAGAGACAACTTTCGTTATCTCTCCTTGCACCTTTTGGTGATTCCGCCGCGATTCGAACGCGGGACCCACAGCTTAGAAGGCTGTTGCTCTATCCAACTGAGCTACGGAACCAGTTCTTACGGAGCGCAAAAGTAGAAAAATTATGGGCAATGCAAAACAGTTTGGTCATCTTTTTGCTAAAAAGACAAGCCTTATAACCAATAAAGATTATTATACCACCTTTTTCTCTGTTGCCAGCATAATAACCACTAGGTAAAATAGCCACACTGCTTTCTGATAACTTTAAAAATCTATTTGCCTAACACCCTAATCGCCAGTTTCCGGTTTAACGTTCTTAAGCAGCGCATCATGAATCATCTTGCGCAGCTGCAGCTGCTGGTTTGCTAGGGTGTGCCGTGATGTTGGTCGGTAATAGTCGGCATACTTACACTTGGTAAGTTTATACTTTAGGTCGTCGATATTGCCCGACACGTCCAACCCCAGTTTTATGGGTAATGGACAGTCGATTACCGAAATATGGTAGTCGAAGGTGAGGTCGAAATTGTGGCGCCCCTCCACCACCGCCTTATACTTATCCATTACAATGAGAAACGGGTATACGTCGATTTCCTGCTTGAAAATGGTAAACTCCGCCGAAAGGCTATCGATCTTGTTCTGCGTCTTCTTGTTAAACTTCAATGTCTTGGCAATCTCACTAAAGGTAGAACCATCCATTAGCACAAGGTCTTGTCCACGAATGGAGGAGGCTGCCAAAATGGTCGACTTCTTGGGATTGTAGAGCGAGTCGAGATTCATTTGGCCCACAATATGAAACTCCCCCGTTCCCTTAAACGACTTCAGCATGGGCATAATGGTATCTATATCGGGCAGCATGCTCAGCAACTTTTCTATCTTCACGTTAAACATATGATAGTCCATGGCCAAGAAGAGGTTATTCTTCCTAGGTGTTCGGTATAGCACCGTTAGCTGCATTTTGGAGGCTGGTGTAACAAACTGTAGGCCATCCATCAGCAGCGTGCCATCCTTTACGGTTACGTCACCCTTTATGGCCTTGATGGTATCTGTTCCGATGGTTGCATTTTTAATACTGGTGTGCAAAACCATGTCGATTCCCTTGGGAACCATGTATGGTCCGGAAGATTCGCTACTGGGTTCTGGGGTAGTCTTAACAGTTCTATCGCCCATACCGCTTGTTAAGCCCATAAGCTGCAGCACATCGGTAGTGCTGCTTACAAAGGTGAAATCGCCCCGAAGGAGTGAGTCGCTCCTAAAATGTGAAAGTATATTGTTTAGGCTTCCCGTAAGGCTAAAGTCAGAACGGGCAATCTTGAGTTGGCTATCCTTAATGTGAAACACCTCTGGGTCGAAATCCATCTTGAGGGAAGAGATTTGGAAAGGCTGATTCATGGTTGGTAGAATAACAACTCCGTTTTCCATGTCGACAAAGCCCGTTACCAGCCACTGCAGAAAAATATCCTTTTGCGACTGGTCGTTGGTAACATCAGTTTTAAACTGTAACCTTTTAGCACTAGCAATAGTTGCGCCCGCCGATGCCAAAAGGTTATCGCCGGTATAGTTCAGCACAATTTTAGGTTCCATTCTCTTACCCTTTCGTGGCATCATGGTAAATTGCCCTGCTGGCTTCTGTAGAGCAATCTTCATGGTGTCCATGCTAGCAGAAAGAGTATCGAGCGAAAAGGTGCAGGTCACATCAGGAATTCTGGTGGTATCACGCACATCGGATGTTGAAAGTTCAATATTTGCATTTTGAAGAAAGGCACAATAGGCCTTTAGCTTACTTGCCTCAAAGCTCTTTGTGCTGATTTTTGCATACACAAACCGGGTGCTTGCCGAAGTGGGATTGGGGTTTGGCAGCGCAAAGTCAACCTTGGCATAATCGGTCTTCATGGCTAAGCTATCGTAGACAACATCGAAGTTAGCAAGCTCCACCGAACCGGACAGATTCATCTTCTCCACCTGCATCCTCTCCACCTGCGACATTGTGAAGCGCGACTTTATTTTGCCCGAAACATTTCCGATCATCCTCACCTTCATACTTTTTGGAACCAGTGGCGCAAACTCGGCCAAGGCAAGGTTAGCGTTTGATGCTAAGTCGATATGTATATCGGAGAAAAGGTGTGTTATTGTGCCCTTTGTGCTAATGGAGGAGCGGGGAGTTTTAGCGCTAAAATTATTAATGTGGACATAGGATATTGCATCGTTTTTCATGTCGGAATAGAAGGCAACATCAGCATTGATGTGACTTAGTGGCAAATGAATGTTACTATTCTTCAAAGATCCATCCTTTAGATAAAGGTGAATGTCCATCAACGGCATAGAGGTGTTGGAATAGATTCCCTTAACGGATCCATTCGATGAGAGTTCCCCATCGGCATCAAAGACCAGATAAGAACGGAATGATGGCGGCACAAGTGCCAACAAGGTTGGAATGGACCACGATTTAAACTCATAGCTAAAATCAGTTACAACCCGCTTGTTAATGGTATCGTTCTCAACTGAACCAGTAAGTTCAACCGCAAGGTCGTTAACCGACATTTTGGCATCTGTAAGTTGAATGCGCTGCTTCGAAAGAATAACCTGCGCTGGAATGTTAAGCTTAACCGCTGCATTATTTAGATAATGCTCTCCTGCATAGCTAAACGAAACCACGCCATCGCTCACCTGAACATGGGTCAGCACAGTATCGGACTTCAGCGATCCCGAAAGCTGAGCCGACAGGTTACGAACACCTGCCTGCATCTTCTGCACCTGATCGTCGTACGAAAGATTGATGTTCCTTAGCGATACATCAGCAATATTTATGAAGTTAAGCTTCATGGTCGACTGGGAGGTATCCACCGCTGCGGTGGTATCGACCTTTACTATATTGTAGTTAGCCCGCCCTAAGCTATCAACAAACACGTTTACAGTTCCATTGCTAAGGTGCAGCTGGTTGAGCACTATCTCGTCATGCTTCCACCATGCCTCCACATCCACCACGCCAACCAATTCACCCACGCTCACCAAGGTATCGGACGAACCATGCCCTGAGGGGTTGATCAAGGCAAAACTGTTCACCTTTAATCCAAAGTGGGGAAATGTGCTAAAAAAGGTTAGCTCCACCTCTCCTATCTCCGATTGGCAGGTGATATACTTAGCTGCCTGTGTCCGAACAATTGGGGTAAGTTTGGATGGAGTAAATACAAACCAAACTAAAACGCCAATGGCGGCAATAACCAAAAATATCAGCAGCGAAAGTGTAATGGCTAATCGTTTAAAAAACTTCTTCATTGGAACGTCATTTTATTTTTGCTGGACGGCAGAAATCATTGGACAATCTGTGCTCGATGTCCGTCTTGCGCCTGACCTAATTGGAACAAATAGGTTGGCACTTTACTGCAAAAGAACGGTAAGTCCTACTTGCTTACCTTGGTAAAGGTGTAGCTTTTACCAAAGCTGTCGTGGTAGGTTAACGTAGTGGCGTTAAGAACGGTTACCGTATACACCTTTGGCACCGAGCCACCAAGCTCCAATACATAGATTTGGGTAAGATCGCTGTTATCCAGACTCCATGTAAACGATAATCCTTCACCATCTACTTGATCGTCGGCGGTATCCCAGGTTGTTCCGGTATAACCGATAACATACTTATAGAAAACGGTTCCCGACTGCCATTTTCCATATAGCAAGGTTTCATCAAAGGAGGTGTTTTGGTCCTTCTGGCAGGAGTTAAATAGAATGGGCAATGCAACGAGTGCCATTGCTAAAACAAGAAACTTCTTCATGGTTAATTGCTATTTGTTGTCAAACGTTATTTTCTTCTCACCACCTTAGCAGCTATCCGGCTCTATAAACCAGCTGCCTAAAGCCAGCCATGTGAACGCTGCAATATAGCAATAGTTATAAGTTCCTCACGTCACGCTTAATCATTTGCCCTACTCATTGCAGCAATCACAATGCAAATATAGAAGTTTACTCTTGAATGAATAAATGGAAAAACGGAGTATTACATGGAGCCAGTATGTTGACCAAGCTCTTTGCTATGGCTGGACAGAGGTAGTTCGAAAGTCCATTGACAGCGAGGTGTACTACCAAATTAGTTCTAAAGGTGTATTTATTACTGTCAACCTAATAAAAACCATATCAGTGTCAAGTGGTGCATACTGAATGCGTTTACACTTTTATGGGGCATATGCCCATGCTACTGCATTGCCCCTTTTGACTGACCTCGATTATTTGAACCTTATGTCAAGCGCTAATGTATCCTGTAAATAGAAGCATAATGGCACGTACAACATAGCCTGACCGGCCGGTTTGACTGTTCCGCACCATCTTCTCATTTTTTTGTCTAGGTCGGCGCGGGTTTGAACCTCATATATCCTTTCTCAAATCTTTAGCAATGACATTTCGTTTGAGATCTATATTGAGAGAGTTACTAATAAAATTAGCCAAATCTTCAATTGTTTCAGAAGAACCATATTTTTCATATTTAACTTCTTCATTACTTTTATCAATTAGAATTAACCAATTACTATTTCGTGTATCAAATAGTCCACCACCACCATATTTAGCATCAACTCTACTATACATAATCGCTTTTGTAGAAATTAAAACTTCTTTAGGAGATATTATTATGAGATTAAATCGCATAAATAATACTTCCTTATAAATCACCAATTGTTGTAAATTGACATTCAATTTATAAGTTAACTTAAGAGTAATGATAATTAAAGCAATTACAACAGTCATAACGAATATTAATAGCGAAATTCGATGAATGTAAAACAAGAGGCCACTAAATGCAATAGAAATATATGCTAATGCGACCAAAGGAAAAGGAATTAAAAAAAAACTTTTCTTCATATAATATCCCCATTAATTATTATTTGCATTAAGTTGTACCGCCTTTAGCGTTTCCCACAAAACATTCCAAAAAGTGCAATTTGACTCTTGATTGCGATTTAATTGCTCGCTATTCTCTTGAGAGATTCTTACACTTATTCTATAAACCAAGGTTCTATATTGTAAAAAATCAGATGGAGAACTTCCCGGAAAATTAGTAAAGTCATCCTTCATATCACGTCTATCAGCTCGCACGGACAGCATGTCCGTGCGAGTTGAGCCAACATAAGAGCAAATATAGCAAAAACCAGAAGCCCGTTAGCTATGTAGCAGGCTTGGCAAAGGAATACGGCTTATCTCAGGGGGCGTTCCGCCCAAAGGTTTACCAGTCCACTGACTGGCCCATGCTACCGCTTTACGCTTTTTGGACGATCGCCATTGTTTGAACTTTATGCCAAACGCTAAAATTTCTAGCCAATGACAATAGTATGTTGGTACGAACAACACAACCTGATCGGCCTGACTAGCGGTTCAGCGCCAGCGTCTCATCTTATGTCTGAGCTAGCGGGGCCCTACCTCCTCAGTGTAGGGGAAAACGAGTTTATTTCACTTATTAATTTTTATACCTCCTCATTATTAATTTACGTTCAACTTCGTCAGTAGCCACAGCTACAACATACTCAGAATTACCTTTAGGAATTATAACTATTTTTCTTTCCCATCTCTCCCCCTTCTTAATTTTTGCTGGAACAGAAACTAAACTTTCAATAAACAAAGCACCATAACGCTTATAAAGATCATCAGTTATTTCATAAAATTTTGAATAATCTTTTTTCCATAAATAAATCACGGCCATTAGCCCCTTCAAATTAAACACCTCTTCATTATTCAAATTCATATTACCACTTACCAATAACTTACACAATAGCAAACTTTCATCAACCCTACCATTAACGCTAAGCAATACAGCACAGATATATTTGGTTGAAAAGGCAAGCGAATTAGAAATATTGAATTTTTTAAGAAAATAATATGCACTGTCAAATTTTGCTTCAGCAAAATAAAGTTTCATTAACAATGATGCGCAGGAATCGGCCAAGGAATTATTGTACCTAACAGACTTCAATACTATGCTTAATGCATCATCATTGTTACCCTCGTTAATTTCAATATTAGCCACCGTGCGCAAATATTCTAAATTCCAAGGTTTTTTTAATAGTATTTCACGTAAATCAGGAAGAGCAAGTTTTTCAAGTCCCAATGAATAATTAAGTTCTCCCCTAAAAGCAACGTACTCCTCTCTCCTATTTATTCTAATAGCCTCCTCAAGAAAATGGCTACAATATCCTAAATCATTTTCCTGATAGTATAGTTGTGCAAGTTTAAAGTAAAGCCTATCCGGTTCAGAACACTTCTCCAACCCATCGTAGAGAACAGACTTGGCCTTTCCGCTTTCACCTAACTGAGTATAGGCATTTGATAAACTGAGGTATCCATCAGCACTCTCTGGCATAAGAGCAATATACATATGATAATAGTATAGAGCACTATCTTTATTGACTGTAAGATACATGGAAGCTAATGGCTGAATCAACTCAAGTCTATTTTCTTCGCTATCTCTTATCGCAGTGGCAAGTAGATGCTCAGCCGATTTATTTGTTCGGAGACTGCTATCACTATTCACCGCCATAGCCATTAAAATAATCATATCGGAATCCCATTTACTTATCTCACAGTTTTCAAGTATTCTCATTGCTTCCTTACCTCTATCCATATTAAGCAACTGTTGTGATAAAGCCTTAACAACTAATAAATTGTTTGTGTCTATAGCATATGCATGTTTCAATGTGAGAAGGGCTGCTGAATAGTTTTGATCAAATTCATTATCCATTTGAGCCAGTAATACCAATGCGTATACATTTAAAGAATCCTCATCAAGCATCTCATCAATAATAACCGTTGCTGTTTTTCTATCACCTTCGTGCATCATAGTTAGTGCAGAATCAATTCGTGGATCAACCTTACCTTTGAAAGTGTTGTTCTGTGAAGCACCATCTATAGACCATGTTAACATGACGCTTATAGCAGATAAAAACAAAAAAAGACGAACCATATAATTAATCATTACTTTTTCCCCAAATCAAATATAAACTTTATTCTGTTCGCACAGCCATGCTGTCCGTACGCTCCAATCTAACCCAAGAGCAAATATAGCAAAAACAAGAAGCCTGCTGGCTACGTAGCAGGCTTGGCAAAGGAATACGGCTTATCTCAGGCGGCGTTCGGGCCAAAAGTTTACCAACCCACTGGCTGGCCCATGCTACCGCATTGCTCCTTTTGTCCGACCACGGTTGTTTGAACTTTACACCTAGCACTAAAGACAAAAGAATGCTGGCACGGACATGTTGTCCGTGCCAGCATCTCATTTTTTGTCCGGGCTTGCAGGTTAGTCTAAAACCTCCAAAAATAAACTTTTACCTTATAGGGATAATCAATATTTTTTCCATAGTAAGTTGAATCACGAACCTCTTGATACATTATAGAATTAATATTAGGATTTTTGGGATAATATACAAGAAGATAATATGTCCCTACTTTATTTGTAGTATTTGGGTCTCTTACACCAATTCTAGATTCATATTCAATTGAATCAACCACAAATTTATAGTAAGAGTATTTATCGGTTAACTTAACAGTTTTACAAACTGTTACCTTTTGATCGCTCATTATCTTTACATAACGGGTATATTGGTATAGAATGACACCCAAAACACAAGAAACAAACAATAAAATAACAATAAATTTATCTTTCACTTTTTTATAATTAAATTACCATTTTGCTCCTTCAACTCCTTGCAACATTATTGGAACATCACCACTGTTTTTATCTTCAGACTCAGTTCGCACGGACATGCTGTCCGTGCGCTCCAATCCAACCCAAAAGCAAATATAGCAAAAACCAGAAGCCTGCTGGCTATGTAGCAGGCTTGGCAAAGGAATACGGCTTATCTCAGGGGGCGTTCCGCCCAAAGGTTTACCAGTCCACTGGCTGGCCCATGCTACCGCTTTACGCTTTTTGGACGGTCGCCATTGTTTGAACTTTATGCCAAACGCTAAAATTTCTAGCCAATGACAGTAGTATGTTGGCACGAACAACATAGCCCGATCGGCCTGACTAGCGGTTCCACGCCAGCGTCTCATTTTTTGTCCGAACTAGAAGTGATTTTGTGTAAACCCATTTCGTTACACTATGCAAAACGAGCCGCGAAAATTGCGGCTCGTCCTATTTCATTGAATGAAATGCTATAGCGCTTTCATATAGTTTACCAGTCCCTTCTTCTCGATAATTCCCATTAAGGCTTCTGGTAGTGGTTCAAAATGAAACTGCTTTCCGCCAACGGTTATGTTTCCATTTTTGAAGTCAAGCTCCACGTTATCACCGGGCTTGTAGGCCTCAACAGCCTCCTTGTGCACAATAAGCAACAATCCCTGGTTAATGCAGCTACGATAAAAAATGCGGTTCACGCTTTTCACCAATACCACCTTAACACCGGCATGGGCCAACCCCACAGCAGGATGCTCACGCGAGCTGCCACATCCAAAGTTATCGCCAGCTACAATAATATCTCCAGCCTTCACATTGTCGGAGAAAGCCTCATCAAACCCTTTAAACAGGTGGGGCATAATGGCTGGTGCATCGGAGCTGAGAACGCTGTAGGTAAGATTACCCGCAAACATCTGGTCGGTATTGAGGTTGTCGGCGTCGGCATAGCTCCACACATTGCCCAACTTCCGGTTCTCTCCCTTAGGAATGGAGATGGTGGTAGCCGTCGCAATTGTGGTTTTATATACATCGTGTCCGCTCTTTCCTCGTGGGTCGGTAATTTTTCCAGCAATGGCGCTCATGGCCACAGTAGCCGGAGAGCCTAAGTATACCGAGGAGTTCTTGTTGCCCATGCGTCCCAAAAAGTTTCGATTGGCGGTAGAAATCACGTTGAAGCCATCGGCGGGAATTCCCTGCCCAGTTCCCAAACATGGACCGCATGATGAGGAGAGAATGGTTGCCCCAGCCTTCATCAGCTTGGTAATAATCCCCTCCTCAATGGCTTGCATGTATATCTCCTTTGAAGCGGGTATTACCAACATCTGCACGCCGGCAGCCACCTGCTTACCATCCATTACCTCTGCAGCAATCCTAAGGTCGTCGAGACGGCCATTGGTGCAGGTGCCCACAACTGCCTCCTGGATGGGTGTTCCCTCCACCTCCGAAACGGCCTTGATATTTTCAACCGTATGCGGTGCTGCCACCACGGGAAAGAGTTCGTCGAGGTTGATTTCGAGCACTGCGGCATACTTAGCGTCGGCATCGGCCCAAACTCCTGGCCGCATCTCCTTGCCAAGGAACTTTTCCAACACCTCATCGGCAGGGAAAACAGCATTCTTCGCTCCCATTTCCGAAGCTAGATTTGCCAGGGTCATGCGCTCCGAGATGGATAACGTCTTTACTCCCTCGCCATGGTATTCTATGCTCATGTAGTTGGCGCCATCGGTGCCTATCTTGCCAATTATCCACAATGAAATGTCCTTGGCATAAACACCGGGGCGAAGCTTGCCGCGAAGGGTTATTTTCATGGATGGAGGAACGAGAAACCATGTCTCGCCCCTCTTATACAATCCTGCTGCCTCTGTCCTATCAATTCCTGCAGCCAGCGCATTAAATGCTCCTGCGGTGCAGGTGTGGCTATCGGAACCAACAATTATCATCCCCGGGCGAGCGTGGTAGCTCATTAGCTGGTGGCAGATGCCCCGTCCAGCATCGTAAAACTTGGTGATGCCCTGCTCCTGCACAAACTGACGAATGGACTGGTAATCGTTGGCCAGCTTGCTGTCCGTTGGTGGTGCGTTGTGGTCGAGCACCACCAGGAGCTGGTTTGGATCGAAAAGCTTCGAGCCTCCCATCTTTTCAAATGTCTTCTTAATGGAGGCGGTATTGTCGTGGGTAAGCACAATATTGGGCTTACGGAACACAATGGCACCCTCGGAGGCACCCAGCACCTTTTCTATGAATGTTTTTGCCATGACGTTTTCTTTTTAGATAATCTGAATCATCCCTATCAAAATGCCACTAATAATTAAAACAATCCACCCTTTTGGTAGATCTCCATCTGCACCTCGTAGAACGGATTAGCATTGATGGTGGCATGTTTAGTTACATTCTCCACCTTACCTGTTTCGAGGTTTATGCGAATGGTATCACCCTCAGCAAGCGAAAGTCCATCGAGCGAGGAGTAGGTCATAATGGGAAGAGCCGCGTTGATGGCATTACGCTCGTAGATGGCACCAAAACTCTCGGCCAAGATGCAGCTAATGCCCAACGCCAAGAAGCAGTCCACTGCCTGTTGGCGTGAGCTACCGGCACCAAAGTTTTTCTGTGTTACAATGATATCACCCGATTTGGCCTTCTTGGCAAAGTCCTCGTATCCCTTGAGGTTATCGAGGGCATACTGACCCATTTCGGCCATATTGGTAATGGCAAGGTAGCGGTTGTGGAAAATCATGTCGGTGTCGATGTTGTCCTCCTTTATAAACCACACGCGGCCCTCCACAATGGTTGGCTTATCGCTCTTCACCTTTTCGGCAGCAGCAATTCGATGCTCCTTCGCCTTAATGTCGGAGGCGGTAAAGAGCGCAGGCTTGTCCGGTATGTCGTTGGGCGTGGTGATGTATCCAGCAACAGCCGAGGCTGCCACAACAGCAGGTGCAGCAAGGTAAACCTCGCCCTTTCCCTGCTTGCCGGGGAAGTTTCGGTTACCGGTGGAGATGGTGATCTCCCCTGCCCCATTTTGCCCCACTTGTCCGGCAGCACATCCGGCGCATCCAGCGTTGGACACCAAAGCTCCTGCATCTTTAAATATCTTAATCAACCCCTCCTCAAGGCATTGCTGCCAAACCGCGTCGGTGGAAGGAACAATTTTTAGCACTACCCCGGGCGCAACCTTTCTCCCACACAAAACTTGAGCTGCAGCACGCATATCCTCCATGCGTCCATTGGTACAGCTGCCAATGAAGGCTGAATCAATTTTCACCTTTTTTACCGTATTCACATCAACGGTGTCGTGTGGCTTACCGGGGCGGGAAACCATGGGCACGAACTTCGTCACATCAAACTGGAAGGTTTGAGCATAGTGAGCGTCGGCATCGGCAGCAACAAGCGGAAGTTTTTTTCCGGCTCTTGCCTGGCAATACTCCATCACCTCCTTGTTAGGGGTAAAGAGCAAAATGATGACACCCATTTCGGTACCCATAGAAGCAATGGTGATGCGCTCATCGAGCGTGAGCTCGTCTACCGCCTCTCCATAAAATTCCACCGAGTAACCCAGCAGCTTATTGGCGCCAAAGGTGGTCATCAGGTTGAGCACAATATCCTTGGCCGTAACACCCGCTGGTCGCTTGCCCGTAAGCGTTATTTTAACCGATTCGGGAACCTTAAACCAAACGCTTCCGTTAGCCCAAGCAGCGGCAATATCCTGATCGCCCATTCCCTGTCCAAACGCACCAACAGCACCAAGAATATTGGCGTGCGAGTCGGTGGTAACAGCCGTTGAACCGGGACATGCCAGCCCTTCCGCCACCAGAATATGGGTACCAATACCGGCATCGATGTCGTAAACCTTGATACCATGCTCACGAGCAAACTGACGACAGATGTGCTGGTTTACTGCATACTTTTGGTCCGATCCTGTAGGGTTACAGTCGAAGGTGAAGAAGGTCTTTGAAGCATCGTCCACCCCAAGGTTAAAATCCTTCAAGTTCTTTACCACGTTAGCCCCACCAAAATCACGGGCAGCCCTCACATCCATTAGCACATCGATGATATCGCCTGGCTTAACAACCTGCTGCTTGGAGTGGTTGGCTATAATCTTTTCAACTAAGGTCATTCCCATAGTTAGTAGTAGTTAGTTAATGGTTATATGTTAGAAATCTAGTTTTTTCTATACCGATCAAAATGGATAAGCTTGCTACTCTATTGTTGGTAAAATTGACAATTTTTGCACAAATTGCAAGCGTTTTTTGGCTTTCAGATAAAATTAAAAAGCAATAAGCCATGCCATCGTGGAAAAGTAATGTTTACAAGCTCTACTATCTAAAAATTGTAGGATGGTTCTTGCTCTTCATGCCCGTGGTGGTAATCTTCTTCCAATCGCATGGCCTCACCATGAAGGAAATTTTCCTCCTTCAGAGCGTTTACAGTATTGCCATCGTAGTGCTCGAGATTCCCTCCGGTTACTGGGCTGACATTATTGGACGAAAGAACTCGCTGCTCTACGGGAATATTCTTGGATTCATCGGCTTTAGCGTATATATTTTTGCCAACAACTTTTGGGGATTCCTAGTCGCCGAGGTGGTGATGGGTTTTGGACAAAGCATGATTTCGGGAGCCGACTCCGCCCTGCTCTACGACACCCTGCTCGAAGCTGGCGAGGAGAAGCGATACCTGCGGGAGGAGGGAAAAGTAGCAGGGCTTGGCAACTACTCCGAAGCGCTGGCCGGAATTTTAGGCGGTCTGTTGGCCGGGCTGAGCCTCCGTGCCCCCTTTATCGGGCAGGCCCTTGTTACCCTAACGGCCATTCCCGTGGCCCTTTGGCTCTACGAACCAGCCATCATAAGAATGCAGGCAAAGGTTGGCATGGCCGATATTCTGAAGATAGTGAAGTTTAGCCTAGTGGATAGCAAGCAGCTGCGCTGGAACATACTGCTATCGGCAATAACCGGCGCAAGTACACTCAGTATGGCCTGGTTTGCGCAGCCCTACTTCGAAAAGGTGGGCGTTCCATTGGCCGCCTTTGGGGTGGTATGGACGGTACTCAACCTCTCGGTGGGCATCACCTCCTTCAGGGCGCATCGCATCGAGGAGAAGCTAGGGTTAAGCGGCACGGTAATAATGGTAACTGCAGTGCTCTCAATAAGCTACATTCTGCTAGGGCTATTCCCCTCCATTTGGACTCTCGGTGTATTGCTGGCCTTTTACCTTGCTCGTGGTATAGCCACGCCCGTGTTCAAGAACACCATAAACAAAATATCGCCATCGGAGTCGCGCGCCACCATACTCTCGGTGCGCAACTTTGTGATTCGCATATTCTTTAGCGTGCTGGGGCCGCTCTTTGGATGGATGGCCGACCGCTTTGGCCTAATGCATGCGCTGGTAGCCGCCGGCGGAATATTCTCCATTCTGGAGACAGTGACAGTGGTGAATTTTTTAAGGGTGAATAGGGAAACAGAAACCTAAGAAAAGATGCTAATTATATGATCAGGTCGAAACAAAAAAGATAAGCTATGCAACGCCAATGAGCTAAGCCACATTTTGCGACGCATTCTTTCCAATTGCTTTTATCCGCATCAATACTTCTGACATTCTTTTACGCTCCTCCTCGATATCAAAATCAGCTTGAAGGCCAAGCCAAAATTTTGGACTTGTTCCAAAGTAAAGGCTAAGCCTAAGCGCGGTATCTGCAGTAATGCTCCTTTTTCCCTTGATAATCTGTGAGATTCTAGTTTGTGGAATTTCAGTGTCCTTTGATAGCCTATATGCGGAAATATTCATGGGCAAAAGAAATTCCTCATTTAGAATTTCTCCCGGGTGAATGTTCTCTAGCCTCTCCATAATTTCCCCTTTCATTAATGATAATCGATAATCTCTACCTCTTTAGCCTGATTGTTTTCCCATAAGAATATTATTCTCCATTGGTCATTGATTCTAATGCTATAATAGCCTTTCCGTATTCCTGACAACTTTTCAAGACGATTTGAAGGTGGAATTTTCAAGTCTCCAATTGATTGAGCATTATTCAGCATTCTAAGTTTTCGTCTTCCAATCTGTTGAATTTCTGGTGGAAGATTCTTGACTCTTTCACCATCCCAAATCTTTTCAGTTTCGTTAGAACCAAATGAAACAATCATTGCTTTCCAATTACACTAGTAACGCCAAAGGTCAGTAATTGTTTCGAAATTACCAAAAACGTTTTAGCTATCGATAAATTATATCTTAACACGTTTATAAGTAACCTAAAATCTCCACCACCCACCTAAATTGAGATTATTCACCAAATAGTAACTATTTATTTACCCCCTTCGCTCCAATTACTAAATGATAGTGGCGCACCTACAACCTGCAAAAAATTGCAGAAATGTATGATCTACCAACATTGGGCCCCTACCGAGCCGCGCTAAACCTTGACGGGAATGCAACAGCTTGCTACTTTAAGGTAATTTTCTTTGCTTTTGTATTCCACCTGAGTTCATAGGGTAGTGTCAAAAACACCATAAATAGAATATCGCTATCGGAATCGCGCGCCACCATACTCTCGGTGCGCAACTTTGTGATTCGCATATTCTTTAGCGTGCTGGGGCCGCTCTTTGGATGGATGGCCGACCGTTTTGGACTAATGCATGCGCTGATGGCAGCTGGTGGCATATTCACCATTCTGGAGACGGTGGCGGTGGTGAATTTTTTAAGGATGAATAGGAAAACAGACAGCTGAGGTTGGTTCCATCAGGATTCAAGGAAAAACTGGAGTATGGTCTTTAGTAACTTTATCGAAATTCTGACTTTTAGAAGTTGATCCTAACGTGCGTAAAACATAGCAATTATTTCTACCTTTTCTAGACTTTATCAACTCAAAATGCTTTTAAGTATCAACACCTGCTCCTTATTTCCTAGAACAAAGAGCATGATATCTTTTTTTAGAATGGTATCTGATGATGGGTTAAGTATATACTGACCATTTTCCTGCTTAATTCCAAGGATGCTTACACCGGTTTTTTCTCTAATTTGCAGTTCTCCAATTGTCTTGTAGGTGTTGTGTTGAATCCCCGAGCATGAAATTTCGAAAAGGGAAACACCGCCAACCCGATGGAGCATTATTTTTTCGACAAACTCATGAATATCAGGTTGTATAACAAGCGTAGCCATTTTTTGTCCCCCAACTTTATCGGGCATAATAACATTGGTTGCACCAGCCAGCTTAAGCTTTTTATCGTTTGCCATGACTGATGCCCGGCTAACAATGATCATGTCGGGATTTATTTCACGGGCAGTTATAACTACAAATAGGTTGTCGGCATCGTTTGCCAATGCACTAATGAGCGCCTTAGCATCCTTAATCCCCGCTTTATGCAGCACGCTATCTTCGGTGGCATCGCCATCAATATAGATTATTTTTGGATTCTCCTGCATGAACTGGATAACCTTTGGCCGGTTTTCAATTACCACAACCGGAATGTTGTTGAATAGCAATTCGTCCACCGCCTGTGAACCATTCCGCCCGTACCCAACCACAATTACATGGTTCTTTAGTTTCAATATCTGTTTTTCCATCTTTTTTTTGACATTATAAATACTGAGAAGTCGATCTGATAGGTGCTTGGTTATTAACGAAATGGAAAAAGCAAAAAGGCCAAGGCTGAAAATTATGAGCATTATGGTAAACCACATTCCCACATTCGAGAGCGGGTGAACCTCCTTAAACCCAACAGTGCTAATTGTAATAATTGTCATGTAGAGCGCCTCGACAAATGAGTAGCCCTCTAAACGCATAAATCCTAGAATTCCAAATAGAATTATGGCCAGTAAAATTCCAATCGCAATAAATATTGTACGATTACCGTGCGACTCCATACAAATATGCTCGAAAAAATTGTGCTTTAAATATATGCATTTTTCATTGCGGTCCAATAAAAGAGTAGAACAGATAAATTAGCTACACCCTACTCATTTTTCTTGCTTTAGCCTGCAAGAACTCTGCACGACATAAGCAAAAATGGTCATCCCTTGTGACCATTCCACTATCGGATTGGATTCATCGCACGGTGGAGCAGAATGCTAAGAGGCCTAATTATTGGCATTAGTAGATTTAGTCATACAATTCATCGTCTTCCTATATTAAATGATTATTTCTAAAGTCAGCAATTGTCCCTCGTTTCGTTTTTAAATTTCATCTAATAATTGAAACGCTGTTTGCGTTAGTGATAATCGCTTTTACCTAGGCCTGCCGAGTCGGCATATACCTACATCAACACTTCAAACCGATCAAGGTCCACAAGCACGAAAATCTAGCCAAAAGCATTTTTAAATATGGCCTAAATTACATTGCAACTGTACCGATAAGCTCTTATTATCAATATAATATCGAAATATTTAAATTTTTATCATGTATTAGAAAAAAACAAAACAATATTCATCGCGACAATTCCAATCTTATTTAAGCGATTTTGAAATGCGAACAAATGTTTTTGCCTCCTTTATCGTTAATTTGAATCGTTTACAACAAAATGAGACTGCCTCTTCTTTGCTCATCCTATTAATATTCTCTTTTGTTTCTATATCCAGAATTATGGATTCATTTTTAAGGTGATGAATTTGGTAGGCGTTTTTTAATGTATCACCACTTTTTAATACTACGCTTTTAATTGTAACAACTTCCTTTTCCTTTATGAATAATCCTACAATGGCTACAATGCCTAACAGCGCTAAAATACTCCAAAAAATTCCGAAATATAAATCTGTTTTAGATGTGTTTTTTTCCTTTTCTTTTTCTAACTCTCTTTTTGGATCGGTGCAATTAAAATTGGGATCCATTTGTAAATAATAAACTTCAATCGTAGGTTGCGTTGGAACACTACTTAAAGTTACTTTACCTGTATACCCTCTACCATCAACGGTGAAATCATATTTGAAATGATATAATTTCATTGGGATATGAGCTATTTTTATGATTTTCTCTTCATATTCCGACTGAAAAGTAGCTGTCGTATGTGTATTAGTAGTAACAATTTGTTCATAATTGCTTATTGCGGTTTTGTCACCGCCATTAGTATACTCAGTAATACAACTTTTTGCCGCTACCGAAAATACTATTGTTAATACAATTGCTCCAATTTTATCTTTGATTGTAATTTTTTTCATAATTATTTTAATTCCACGTGATTCAAAAACGAAGATAGTAATTACTTTCAAATCTTCAGCTCAGCCATTTTAAAATTAAAAACTGTAGAGGTAATTAGTAATGATTTAATTTTAAATTAGAAAACTACTGTAGTTTTTACTTTACCACTAAGCCCATGGATTACATAAGAAGCCCTGTCTCAAATAAAAAAATGTAGGCATAGCAATGTACACGTTTCGCAAATACAAGGCAGGAGAATAACTGTTGTTACAAACAGCAATGGGGTAACAGGGAACTACCTCTTCCCATAGTAGAACGTTACCTCTCCTTGTTATGGATAGCCATACCCCTAATCATTTAATGAACCGACCTCCGCTTTGGTGCCTCTTCAGGCTACTCCCGCTAACTGCCGATGGTGAAGCGTTTGAATGCTAATAAACACGATTGCCGAAAGCATTATGCCAAAGAAGTTGGCATCCAAACCGAAAGGCAAAACCAGCTCGCTAATAATTAGGGTTAAGGTGGTGACTCCACCAATAAGCATTGCATATAGCGCAGCTTTCGACGAAGGATTTTTCAAAAAGAGGACACCCAAAACTGGCACAAACAGGCCAGAAACCATAAATGCATAAGAGTAGAGCATCAGGTTGAGCACATTCTGCATCTTGGTGGCCAGAACAATTGCCAGAACTCCTATTACCAAGGTTGCCAGCTGCGAATACTTTATACTTCGAGGGTTATGCTTGGAGAGCCTTAAAATATCGGTGGTAAAGTTACCCGATGCCGCCATCAGGCAGCTATCGGCGGTAGACATGATGGCTGAGAAGTAGGAGGACATAAGCAGCCCCATCAATCCAACTGGGAAAATATGCGCCAGAAGAAGTGGCAGGCCAATCTCCTCATCAATGGAACTTCCGGGAGCATAGCCAAATGCAGTAAACATGCCCTGATCGAACGCTACCCTGCCCAACAGCCCTAGAATAATCCCCATAAACGCCATTACAGGCCATTCGAACAAGCCGGCTATGAACCACGCCTTCTTGGCTGTTTTCTCATCTTTGCTTGCATAAATCCTTTGGTACAGGGTCATTCCCACAAACCAAATTGGCAGAATGGTGATGAGCCAGTTGAAAAATTGCACAAAGGAGATATTGGTAAGGCTCAGGAAGTTGTCGGGTAAATAGGCCACTATCGCCTGCCACCCTCCCACTTTAATATAGCCCAAGGGAATGCCAATAACAATTAGGCCAAACATAAGAATAATCCACTGAATGGTATCGGTATAGATAACCGCCTTTAGGCCGCCCAGCACGGTATACCCAATAATTACTACTCCCATAAGCAGAACAGCTTCCACCGTGGTTATGGCTGGAAAGGTGGCTGCTGCCAACTTGGCCCCGGCCAACACCTGCGAGCTGGTAAATCCGATGTAGCCAATTAGCGAAATAATGCCCGCAATAAGAGCAACCTTGGCATTGTAGTAATGGTTCAGAACCTCGGGAAAACTTAAAAACTTATGCTTTGCCGCCAGCGGATAAATTCTGGGAATGAGCACAATGGCGCTAATCCAGGCTCCAAGAATACCGGTAAACAGCATCCAGCTACCCGACAGGCCAATTAAAAAACCCAGCCCACCAAGTCCAATGGAGAAACCTCCGCCCACATCGGTAGCTACCACCGATAAACCGATGTGCAAAGGAGACATTGCTCTGCTCCCCACATAGTAGTCTTCCTGCGATTTATTGCGCTTTAAAAAGTAGAGACCAACACCAAGCATGGCCAGCATGTAGAGGACAAAAATGGTAATATCAACTATGTGCATAACGGTTAGTATAAGAAACGTAAGTGATTTCGAGGCACTTACCTGTCAGTTTACACTGAGCCAAATTTGCGATTAGACACAAATTTAATGTTTTAAAACAACCCGTCAAATCGCAGATTTGGCGGAGCTGATTAAATGCTCTAAAGTTCCGTAAACCGCTGAGCGACTTATGTTTTTTATACATTGTTATGCACAGCATTTTTATTTCTTTTGTTTTTTAACATATTCAATAAATCCGCTGTAATAGTCATCGATTGTTTTTTTCTTTATGGCTTCCCATTCAACTTTGGGCTTACTTAATTCTCTAGTTTCGGATTCATTATTAAGTCCTAATTGAACAGCCCACATTCCATGTAGATTAATCCATCTGTGGTCATAATTTTCATTGTTTGAACGGACAAAGTCAACAACTTTATTTACTGTTTTTTCAAGTTTGTCAATGTCTTGGAATGCATATTTGTTAATGTCAGGACCATATTCATTATTTAATACAGAAACTGCCTGTTTTGCAGAATTGTCCATACACAAGTTTGCGTCATATCTTGCTCGTAGTTGAGCAACATAAAACCAAAATATTGCATTGTCTTTGTCCCCTTGTAGGAAAAGTTCTCGTGATAATGAATAAAGAACTGGCGGATTAAAGTCATTCGGATTATTCACTATAGTTTCAACGGCTTGCTTTTTTTGATTTTTGTCTTTCCCTTGCAAGGATTTAATTGCTTCATTATGCTTAGTAACTTCAATCTCACTGAAAACACCAGTTGTTTCAATTATATGTGTTTCAGTCTGTCCATTGCAAATTTTCAACAGTCCTATTGTAAACAAAATAATTAGAGTTGCCTTTTTCATTATTATCAAATTATGGTTTGTATGCGACAATATTGTGCATAACTAACTTTCAGCCCCAATATAATAATTAATCTTTAAGGGGTTATTGTTGCGTATATGCCAAGCAACGAGTGGCGCTAGTTTAGAATAATTCAAACCTTACTCAACCATAAAGACTATGGAAGGGTTAGGTGGGACATACTGGCAAAGAGCCTTGCATCCATTCTAAAGTTTGAGCTAGCCTAGCGCAACATCGAGCAGCATCATGGTTGCAAAGCCCAGCATTGCACCAATGGTTGAAAAATCGGTTTCATTGCCTGTCTGAGATTCAGGTATTAGCTCCTCAATTACCACAAATATCATTGCACCTGCCGCAAACGACAGCGCGTAGGGAAGCAGTGGCGTAATCGCCACAACGAGATAAGCACCAATAACACCGGCAATGGGTTCAACAATTCCCGAAAGCTGTCCATAATTAAACGCTCTAAGTCTAGAAAAGCCCTCCCGTCTCAAAGGAATGGAGACTGCCGCACCCTCCGGAAAATTTTGTAATCCAATTCCTATAGCCAAAACAACGGCCGCCGCAAGCGTACCGACTTCAGGGCTATTGGCAAGTGCTCCAAATGCAACTCCAACTGCAAGCCCCTCCGGAATATTATGAAGCGTAATAGCCAATACCAGCAGCACACTTCGTTGCCAACGGGTTTTTATACCCTCCGCCTTTTCGGTGGAGAGCCCCATGTGTAGATGGGGTAAAATTTTATCCACAAGTAGTAAAAATGCGCCTCCAGCCAAAAATCCAATCAAGGCTGGTAACCACGGAGTTTCACCTCGCTCTTCGGCCATTTCGATAGCAGGTTTCAGAAGCGACCAAAAACTTGCTGCAATCATCACTCCAGCAGCAAATCCTAACATGGAGTTTAACAATCGCTTATTAATAGTTTTAAAGAAAAAAACCATGGATGACCCTAAGGCAGTGACAAACCAAGTGAAAAGAGTCGCAAAGAGAGCTAATAAAACCGGATTGAAGCTCAGTAACCATTCAACTTTCATAGAGGCATTTTTAAATTCACAAAAAGGCAACCAGAACAATATTGCTGGGTACTCAATAATGATTCCCTAAAATAGGAATAAAAATATAAAGTAAGTTATAGAGACGTATAAATCCAGCTATTTTACGAGAAGACAATTAATCCGAAAGTATAAAGTAACGACTCCCTGCCTGATGTTAAAATCATATCAGAACCATACTTTCTATATTTCACAAACATGAAGGTTAATTAGATATAAGCAAACGGAATTACCCCTCCAATGACAAAAGCATCAACAACCTCGCGATTGCACTAAGTAAAATTTCGCCATGTAACGAATAAGGTTTTCCAGCAAATGGTGAAGGCTATCAACCTAATATCAACGCCCCTTAATACTATCCAGAACAACAGTATAACGCAATGACTCAAATGGATCGACTATATCAGTTAAACCTCCATTACCGTATGCCAAGCATGATGGTAAAATCACATCTGCCGTATCCTTGCTGGCCATAAGCAGAAAAGCCAAATCGAGACCTTGCACGGGCAATCCTTTTCCTACCACAAAGGTAGAGGAATAACCATTATTTACCGAAAGAGAAGAAATTGAAGTGCCATCTAACTTATAGCAACTATAATGAGCATAAACGGTATCGCCCAAAGCGGTTACTAAGGTGTTGTGTTGAACTATTGGTATAAAAAAGTAACCTTGATCCTGTTGAGTAGAAAATGAAATGGAATTGGAGCTGATATAGTTCGAGATAGCTGCTTTCTCGTTTTGAATATTTACTCCATTTACGTATAGAATTTGAACACGAAAGCGCAGTATAGAGTTTGCAGGTACGGGGCCTACCTCCTTCGTTCCGTAACCTAAATCGCTGGTGAAGTAGATATCGCCAATCTCGCCTTGCTGCAACATCATCAAACCATTTCTGAGGCCACCTATTAAATTGGTTTGCCCAAGTATTACAGTGGTTGATATCGGTTTAAAAAAGGTAGTATCAATGTTGTTTTGCAAAATTGTATCGAGCACATTCGACATAAAAGGAGTACTTCCATTGTAGAGATACTCAGTATAGTTAAAAACTACCGTATCACCAATCGTAGGTTTGTAACCATATCCTTTTGTTTTTTTAACATGATAGGTACTTCCAATATTCTCATATGTAAAATTATTGGAACTCAAATATGATTGCAACGTGGTATTTTGGGACGTAATAACATCACCATTTTCTGGGGTGCAGGAGACTAAAACTGCAAAGGTACATAGATATAACCAAATTTTCATTATTCGAATATTAAGCTTCACAAGGTTTTTATGATCAAATATTTTCAGAAAAAAACAGACTATTTCAACGAATCCTTTTTAGCAGTCATGGACAATCCATGGCCTCTATGTACATTCAGAAGTTCTACCTCAAAAACCACGGAGGTAAATGGGGGAATTATCCCAGTGGAAGAACCATCGCGCCCAAAAGCTATTGAGCTAGGCAAAATAACTAACGCCTTTTGTCCCTCCTTCATGTATCCAATGGCCTCTTCCAGTCCATCTATCACTTGCCATTTCTGACCAAGAACAAAGGAAAAAGGCTCATTGCGCTTCTTAGTTGAATCGAAGAATTTCCCATTCAAGAACTTTCCTTCATAGTCGACCACTACGGTATCACCGGCGGTAACGCCCAATCCATGGCCCTGATTTAGTGGAATAAAATACATGCCGGTAGCTGTTGGTTTAACAGCAATCTTCTTCTGTTCCAAAAACTGCTTCAATATCACCTTTTCGTAGTCACCAAAATCCTCAATCCAAGTAAGAAAGGCTTCCTTTTCTCTACTATAATCTGCCTGTGTTTGAACCTCCACAAGCCGTATTTCAACCTTCATACTTGGTTGATTATTGAGGAATGATGGCTTGGGCGATTCCAATGTTTTCTGAAAAAAATTATCGGAAGAGATGATAAAAGAGGCGCTATCTCCTTGTGACAGCATAGCAAAGCACTCATCCACCGAACCGGGGAAATGAGAAGCAGAAAGTTGAAATCGTCTACGCCCCATAAAAAAAGTGGAATCCGACATAGAGCGATAAGCAATATCGGCTGTAATATAATCGTCAGGCGAGGCTTTTTTGTCTTCCTCACCAATGGCCAACAGCTTAAAGTATATCCCATTGGGTTTAGCCTCATATCCGGGATAGGGCGATTTTTTACAGCCAACCAAAGTAATGGTTGTAAGTAACAACAGTAAAAAAATATTTACTCTATTCATGGTTACTTTGTTTGAGACACCTTTACTAATGAAATATTGTATACAATAGTTGATCGAGCAGGTATTCTCTCGTCATCGCCCAGCAAGCCGTGAGCCAAATGTGGAGGAATAATCAAAATTGCCTTGTCGCCTTCCCTCATCAGCAATATTCCCTCTTCCAATCCCGACACCTCCTTGCCCATTCCTGCAACAATTGTTTTATCAACTGGCTTATCTCCCCCGTAGCATGAGGTGCCATCAAGCAAACTTATGCTATAGGAGATGGCTACATCACTACCGCTAACAGCCATTTTGCCTCCCCCTTGATGGTAAATATAGTAATAAAGACCAGATCCAGTAGCTTTATACGGCCAATTTCTACGTTCGAAATAACTAACTATATGATGGTTATCCTCGTTAATCAGCTCCATATTCACACGCTGAATCCTATGGTTAACAGCGGATGCGTCCATCGGCAGTTGAACTTGCTCATGAGGCTGACTACATCCAGCAATCAACAATACAAAAAAAGAAAGTCTATGCATTAAGAAGTTCCTTTTCATAACTAACCAAAAGTGTTTCAAAATCGGCAATAGTTTCTAAAAGTGTTTTATTCGATTTTCCACCAGCTGCATTCCTATGTCCACCGCCATTGAAATGTTTTTTTGCAAAAACATTAACAGCAAAATTTCCACGCGAACGTAACGACAGCTTAATCTGGCCATCGCGCTCCACAAATAGCACAGTAAATACAATCCCCTCGATAGAGAGAGGCATATTTACAAATCCCTCAGTATCTCCAATTCTATTGCTATACTGCTTTATTTCAGAGGCAGTTAGCGATATGTATGCTGTTCGCAACTTTGGAAATACCACCATCTTATCTTTAAGGCATACACCCATGAGCCGCATCCTTCCTTCAGAAAAACTGTCGTAAACGGCAGCATGGATACGCTCCTTTTCCGCACCTGCATCCATTAGGTGAGCCAAAACAGCAAAGGGCTTACCGGTTGAGATGCCATAGCTGAAGGAGCCGGTATCGGTCATTATTCCGGTGTATATGCAGGTGGCTACCTCCTTGGCAAGATTGACCGTTAAGCCCAACCCTTCGGCAACGTCGTAAACAAGCTCCGAAGTGGAGCTGGACGTAGTAACCGAAAGACCTAGTTCAAAAACATCATCTGGCTCCGGATGGTGATCGATTAAAATTCGTTTAGCACTGGCGTTAGTAAGGCCCTCTTCTAATCCGTTTACCCTATTTAACTGATTGAAATCGAGACAAATTATCAAATCAGCCTCGGCTAACACTTTTGCTGCCAACGGCTTTTGATCAAAACCAACCACCACGTTGGTACCACCAGGGAGCCAGCGTAAAAATTCTGGTAATCGATCAGGCAACAAAACATTAACAATTCTTTCGTTGCTTTTAAGCAAGTGAAAAAGGCCTAAGGAAGAGCCAATAGCATCACCATCGGGATTGGCATGCGAAATAATGCAAATATTTTTCGAGTTGGAAAGTATTGGACTCAGCAGTTCTACAAAACGAACTTTATCATTTAGAATCAAAATCCTACAGTTTTAAATTAAGTTCAAAGATACAACATTATGGTAAAAGTTCGAGAAGGTTATCACACTTTCGCCTGCACGGATTTAAAGATTGGCAAGAGTTTATTACACAATTCTAGCTCCAACAGGTAAGTAGTAATATAAAAACAGCTATTTTTAAAACTCAAATAATGATAAAATATGAAAGGAAAACTCACATTTTCAATGGTTAAACCAACCGCCGTTAAAAACAACCACATTGGACACATTCTCAACATGGTAACCGATGCAGGCTTCTACGTAAGAGCGATCAAAATGGTGAAGCTCACCAAGGAGGAAGCTGAACGGTTTTATGAGGTTCACAGGGGAAAAGAATTTTTTGGTGGACTAGTGGAGTTCATGACTTCCGGACCTATTGTTGCCCTCGTATTGGAAAAGAGTAACGCTGTTGAAGACTACCGCAAGCTCATGGGTAGTACCGACCCGCTTCAAGCCGCAGATGGAACCATACGTAAGCTATATGCTACAAGCAAAACAATGAATGCCGTTCACGGTTCCGATAGCGATGAAAATGCAAAAATAGAGATGGAGTTCTTTTTTTCGCAGAGGGAAATATTTAGTCCAGTCTAACGCAGCACCACGTCGTCGATAACGCTGTAGCCAACCTTACGGTTAATGGCTGCCACAATGTCCTTGCGGAGCATGAGAAGTTCCGAGCGTACGATGGCCGAACGCAAGCTTACAAAGAGCACACGATTGTGCACCGAAACCTTCAGCGTTTCTCGCGCCACATTAAGGCCTACCACTTCGGGCCAAGCAAGTATAATTCTAGCTTTATCGAGGCCGGGCTGAAGGTTTTGCTCTTTGATAAAATCCTTTAAAATGGCCCCTATTGTTTTACTATTGCTATTTCTCATCGTCCACTGGTATTACCTTCCCATCCTCAACTTTAAATAAACGATGCTGCCCCATCGTTTGACGTAAAATGCCATCGAGTCGCGTTTTATTACTGTCGGTAATAAATATTTGACCAAATCCCTCCCCCGCTACCAACGCAATTAGCTGTTCCACACGCTGCATATCGAGCTTATCAAAAATATCATCGAGTAGCAGGAGTGGTTTTAATCCTGTTGCCCTGCTAATATAATCGAACTGAGCCAATTTAAGCGCAATAAGCACCGTTTTCTGCTGGCCTTGTGATCCAACCCGCTTTACCGGATAGTCGTCAATCAGCAGGTCGATGTCGTCCCGATGAACCCCCACCGAGGTATGCTGAAGGAATCGATCCTTTTCACGATTCAACTTCAACAGTTCCACCAAAGACATCTTTGCAAGACCCGACTCATACCCCAACTCAACCCGCTCCTTTCCACCACTTACAAATTGGTAGTAGCTATTAAAAAGAGGAACAATTTCATCGACAAACTGCCTACGGCGAGCATATACCGAGGCTCCTAGATTAGACAGCTGCATATCGAGCACATCCAAAACCTCCTCATCGAGATGACGTTTTTCCCAAGCCTGTTTCAAAAACCGGTTTCGCTGAGTCAGCACCCGATTATAATCAATCATTGCCGTGAGATAGGCTGAATCGAGCTGCGAGATAACGCTATTCAAATACCTTCTTCGCTCTTCACCCGGACCATCAATCAAATTAGTGTCGTAAGGAGAGACAAAAACAACAGGTAATAATCCAATATGGTCCGAAAGTTTCTCATAATCCTTCCCGTTGCGCTTAAAAGTTTTGGGCATTCCACGTTTTACACCACAATATATCTTCTCCTCGCGACCATCGCGAAAAAAGTCTCCTTGGAGTACAAAGAATTCTTCTGCATGACGAATGCAATGAATATCGGCGGCCATCAGAAAACTTTTACTCATGGAGAGGTAGTATACTGCATCGAGCAAGTTAGTTTTACCAGCACCATTAGCACCAACAAAACAATTTAGGCCAGCACTAAAATTAATACTTACCTCCTCAAAGTTTTTAAAATTCAATAGAGAAAGACGGTCGAGCCGCATGAGCATAATATATTTGGGTGTAAAGTTAGGGCAATAGCATCGGAATTCAAATGAGTTTAAAAAGATAACGAATTATTTCCTAATTTATCAAAAAAGGTTACTTTTGCCAAGGTTTATTGAAAACAGAGCCATTATGTCAAAAACGAAAAACAATAGTACAGAAGAGAAGATCGAGCTGATTGAGGAATCACTTTCCAAAACCGAGCAGTTCATTGAAACACACTACAAAAGCTTTCTATATGTATTAGGAGGTATTGCAATTGTAGTTGGATTGTTCTTTGGCTATAAGTATCTAATTCTAGCCCCGAAGGAAAAGGAGGCTGAAAAGCAAATTTATCAGGCACAGCAATTTTTCGACCGCGACTCATTCAAGTTGGCACTCAATGGCGATGGCAATGCATTCGGATTTAAGCAGATTATTGACAACTATGGCTCAACAAAAACTGGCAATTTAGCTAAGTTTTATGCAGGTTTTTGCAACCTACACCTTGGCAACTTTCAGGCTGCTATAGATTTGCTTAAAAGTTACGATGGCAACGACATGATGCTTGGTGCAAAGGCATTAACCGGAGTTGGTGATGCCTATGTAGAGATGAATAAGCTTGACGATGGTGCAAAATATTACCGCAAGGCTGCTGAAGCAAACGACAACGAGTTTACTGCACCTACAGCACTCATGAAAGCTGGCGGAGTTTATGAAGCTCAGGGTAAGTATAATGATGCTCTTGAGGTATACAATATAATCAAAGACAAATATGGTAAAACTGCCGAAGCACGAGATATCGACAAATACATTGCTCGTGCTACTTTAAAGTCGGCAAAATAACCTCGATAATTTATTTATAACATAAAAAGGAAAGTATCAACGGTTATTGATACTTTCCTTTTTTTTAAAACATGTTGCCATGGCTTCAACACAAAAAAATCTATCCAAATTTGAGGGAAGCCCAATTCCCTCCGCCGCCGATATGAAATTTGGCATTGTTGTTAGTGAGTGGAATTCCGAAATTACAAATTCGCTCGGTGAGGGTGCCTACAACACCCTGCTACAACACGGTGCAAAAAAGGAGAACATTGTAAAGGTTACCGTTCCCGGCACCTTTGAACTCACTCTTGGAGCACAAATGATGGCCGAAAACGCAGAGGTTGATGCAGTTATATGCCTTGGTTGTGTAATACAAGGAGAAACACGTCATTTCGACTTTATTTGCCAAGGTGTAACCCAAGGAATTACAACCTTAAATATGGAGTACAACATGCCATTCATTTTTGGTGTACTTACCACTAACACACAGGATCAGGCTAAAGAGAGAGCCGGTGGTAAACTTGGTAATAAAGGCGACGAAGCAGCTGTAACTGCCATTAAGATGGTAAATCTGCAACGAAATTTGGAAGACTTTTCAGAAGCTTAGTTGCACAAGGGTTTGATTCTCAAATCTGTTTCAGATGTTAATAACTTTTTTCTGAAAAATGTCTTTGGAAACCTTTTGTTTTCGGGCAAATAAATTACTTTTGCAACGCTTTCTAGCAATTAGTTCTTTGTAATACCGGGGAGATACCAAAGTGGCCAACTGGGGCAGACTGTAAATCTGCTGGTGTACGCCTTCGTAGGTTCGAATCCTGCTCTCCCCACCAACACAATCAATAAGCGGGAGTAGCTCAGTCGGTAGAGCATTAGCCTTCCAAGCTGAGGGTCGCGGGTTCGAGTCTCGTCTCCCGCTCTATTGGCCAGTGTAGCTCAGGGGTAGAGCGCTTCCTTGGTAAGGAAGAGGTCATGGGTTCAATTCCCATCACCGGCTCCATAAAGCCTAAGTCATTCGACTTGGGCTTTTTATTTATAGCATTGCCAATAATCCAAAATCAACCAAGCCGTTAACCATTGTGAGTGGAATTAGCAATGCTACTCGAGCACTTTCATCTCGGTACGCCGATTCATGGCACGATGTTCCGGAGTAGAATTATCGGCGATAGGCTTGGTATCGGCATCGCCCTTAAAGGTGAGCCGCGATGAATCCACCCCTTTGGATACAAGATAATCCACCACAGCTTTAGCCCTATTTTCAGAAAGAGATTGATTATGTTCCAGCGTCCCCGTATTATCGGTATGTCCACTTACCTCTATCTTTGTTGTTGGATTTTGGCTTAGCAATTCCAATACCTTTTCGAGTTCAGGATGGCTTTCAGGAAGCAATTGCCACGAGTCTACGGCAAAAAAAATGTTGCGAAGAATTACCGATTCTCCTGCCTTTATTGGCACCAGCTTAATGATCCGCTCTAGAGGATGCTCTATATCATAGTCGCCATCGACCTTAAAATTATCGGAATAAAAAAGATAGCCCGGATGTTCTACGGTAAAGCCATAGCTCTTATGTGCTGGAATACAAACCAAAAACTCACCCGTTTCTGGATCAGAACTTGCCTCCATTAGGGCTTTATTGTCCACCAAATCTATGAGTGACGCTTTTGCTGCAATTGGCACACTCGTTTTGGAGTTAATTACAATACCCTTAATATAGGAAACGGGAGTAGGACGAATTGCCTGAGGTAGCTCAAACATATAAATATCGCGCATTCTACTCCCCTCCCTTATCGATGAAAAGTAAGCATGATCACCCTTAGCGCTCACCACCAAGCCATCCTCTACCTGGTATGTATTTATTGGATAACCGGCATTCACCGAAGTGCTCCAACGGTTTGCTCCAACCTTATGGGATACATAAATATCCTGTCCCCCCATCCCCATGTGTCCATCGGAGGAAAAGTAAAGGCTTACATTGTCAAAATGGATAAATGGTGAAAACTCATTTCCCTTTGTGTTAATGCTGTCGCCTAAATTTAATGGTTCTGTCCATTGTCCATTGTCGAGCAAATGCGAAAGCCACAAGTCAAACCCGCCCTTACCGCCTGGTCTATTGCTAGAAAAGTAGAGCGTTCGTCCGTCGGGTGAAATGGATGGTTGTTTAGTTGAATATTTTGAACTAACCGGTTCGGGAAGTGCTACCGGCATCCCCCATTTGCCTCCTGTTTTCTTGGAATAAAAGAGGTTGCAATTACGGCTACAAATGGTAAAATACATTGCCTTACCATCGGCGGTAAGCGATTGCGCCCCCTCATTAATTTCACTATTGATTGGTGGTCCTAGTGGCCTACGGTCAGTCCAATGCCCATCTTCTTGTGTTGAAATAAAGAAATCCTCCTGCCGGTTCTTTTCTGAATATGGAATCAAGGTGTCGCGGGGAATATTGGATGTTATCACCAACGTTTTTTCATCGGCCGAAATGCTGGGCCAGTAATCGTCATACTCACTATTAACACTATCACCAAGATTTACGGGATTAAAAGGAACAGGATGCTCCATTGCTTGTATTCCATAATTACAACGCACAATAAGGGAATCGGCGATGATCAATTTTGGGTGTGGAATCTTAGGTATCTCCTTAAATTGTTGAAAATCGGATAAGGCTTCACGATACATACCCAACATTAATTTCATTTGTCCAAGGGAATAGCGTATCTCCGGGTAAATCTTATCATTAATTGCCAAGGCTTTATCGCCACATTCAATGGCCTTGTGAAACTGCAACATGTCCTGATGCATCTGTGAGAGGAATAGATAGGCTTGAACAAACTTTGGATCGGCCAACACAGCCTGTTCCAACGATTGTATAGCCATGGCATAGCTATACCGATCGTAAAAGTATTGCGCTTTATGGTAAAGTTCTACAGCTTTTTTGGAGCGTGTGGAAAGCACCTCTTGGGCCCCAGCTCTATTGTTAACTCCCAAGGCAACAACCAAGGCGAGTATAGTAAACCAATACTTAAAACCTTTCATCTGCATCATTTTCGACACGTTGCAAGTTATACCAGCTATGGAATATGCATATACTTATGAATTTGAATGGATACATTCCACCGTGGATGCGCCTTTACATATTCAACCACAAGTGGAATCATGCGGTTATATACGCTCCACTCCGGCTGCAGATAAAGCATGCAGGTATCCAGCACCTTGGCAGCATTCTCCTCCGCCCACTCAAAATCACGTTCCGAGTTAATAATTACCTTCAGCTCACTTGCCCGAGCAAATACCTCCGGAAGTGGTGGCTGGTAAATTTTTGGAGATAGACAAACCCAATCCCACGTTCCAGTAAGCGGGTGTGCACCCGACGTTTCAATAAAAGTTAAGATATTCTTCTCCTTTAACTTATTACATAGTTTATCGAGCGGATAAAGGGTGGGTTCACCCCCCGTAACCACCACTGCTTGAGCAGGTAAAGAGACCGCTCTGGCAACAATATCATCAATATCGACGGGAGGATAAAGCTTTGGGTTCCAAGTATAGCGGGCATCACACCAGCTACAACCCACATCGCAACCACCCAATCGAATAAAGTAAGCAGGCTTACCACTATTAAAGCCCTCGCCTTGTATTGTATAAAAATCCTCCACAAGAGGAAGCTTACCTCCCCCTTCAAATAGATCAACTTTTAACATGTTATTCTTCATCATTTTTTATTCCAAATAGCAATGGAAAGTCTTTTTCCATTCCTGCCTTCAAATAGTCACTAGGTATTACTCTCCAAAAGTCTGCTGCAGCCGGATCGATAACATCCTTCTGCTCCTCAATTGTTTTAAGAATAACCATGCGAAAATCGGTATCTCCCATTTTGACAACTCTGCTAGGGAGCTCATTTTCGGGGATTTTTGCGCCGAGGGTTAGGTGACCTCCACCACCCGAAGCGCGATATGAATTCAATGCAACGTTATACCTCTTATTCATATCAAATGGCTCACCATTTGCCATCTTCAAAATGGTAATGCGCTCACCTGTGGGTTTTGTTACATCAACGGTGTAGTATATACCATAAGCCGAATCGAAATTGTAGTAACGATTTTTCACCTTTGCTCGTCCACGATTATCCAAAACCACATTACCCTTTGCATCCGTTTCGAAGAGGATAAGATAGTCATCTATTTTGTTCATCGTACTGAACCAATCGCCATAGGAGTATTCTAAATAGTTTTTAATCTCTTTACCTGTTAGCCAAATGGTAAACAACCGGTTTTCATACTTATATAGCTTAAAAAGATCGCGAACATAAATTGTACCCGCCTTAATTTCTGTTACGAACGAAAGTGGAGCCGCAAACGAAATATCGGCACCGCTATTCTTAATCTGAATGGCATGGATGTAATCGATGAAGGCTGAGGGTCCAAAGTAGGCATTCTTGGTGGACACCGATTTGGCAAATGTGCCAATTGGTTGTGACACAAAGTCGTTAACCGCCTTGTAGTCGCTGGCAAAAATCTTCATAAATTCAGGATCGGCGGGAACACCCTGCATGGGAACAATTTTTCCGCTACAGTGCTTCACCAACTCTCCATTACTATCACGATAGGCACTAATGGTTAACTCGGAAACATAGCGTGCGCCCGAACCAGGATTCAGAACAACAACAGAATCACCCGTTGGACCGACAACCTTTTTATAGGTGGCAAGATGGTCGTGTCCTATCATAATGGCATCGAATCCAGCCACCTTCATAGCCACAATAACACTAGCATTTTCGTTTTTATTCGACAAAGAATCCACATGTCCGTAAGCAGGATCGGTGCCGCTATGAAAAAGACCTATGATAACATCGGGCTTCTCCTTGCTCTTAATAATCTTCATCCAGTGCTGTGCGCTTTCAACCATATCGTCGAACTCCATTCCAGACCACAAATCCTTTGGTAGCCAACTTGGAATACCCGGAGTAATTAAACCGAGTATCGCTACTTTTAAGCCACCACGATTAATGATTACGTATGGTTTAAAGTATGGATCATGTGTCCCTTCCTTCACTGCATTAGCACCAAGCCATGGAAAGTTCGACTCTTTTACCACCCTGTCGAATACCGGATGGCCGGCTTCAATGTCGTGATTTCCCTCCTCGGCAGCATCGTAGCCCATGAAATTATATACTCGAGAGATGATGTGAGGAACATCGGTTTTTACATAGTTGTAAACGTAGGATTCTGGTTGACCTTGCAGTATATCGCCATTGTCGAGCAGTATGTATGGTGCACCGTTGGCCTTTATCTTTTTAACATAGGTTTCAACCTGTGCAAGTGAGGCATCAAGCGGCTTATTGTTTATGAAGTCGAAGGGAAAAATTGCACCATGAACATCAGATGTTTGAAGCACCTTTAGCTCCATTTGGGGCTGCTGACCAAACGCCAGCTGCGACAGGAGCCAGAGAGAAATGAATAGTATGTTTCTTTTCATAATTACTTTTTGAGTTAAGGGCATCAAAAATACCTTATTATGCACAAAGAATACAGTTAAAAGAGGAAAAGGTTTAGGATCACCTTCTCTTTTCACACGATTTAACATTAATTCAATCCTGCAGAACCGATCTACTCAATGCGCCAATCAATCTCCGTTAAACCCTGCTCATGGAGCAACTCATTAACTTTAATAAAATGTCCACATCCAAAGAAACCACGGCTGGCAGAGAGTGGTGAAGGATGTGGAGCCTTAAGCACAAAATGGTGTGAGGTGTCAATTAGGCTCTCCTTTGCTTGAGCATAGGCTCCCCAAAGTAAAAACACGACACCCTCTCGTTTTTCAGATATAGTTCTAATTACAACATCGGTAAACTCCTCCCAGCCCCTCTTCTGGTGCGAACCTGCCATATGAGCCCTTACGGTGAGTGTGGCATTAATAAGAAGAACGCCTTGATCGGCCCATTGTTCCAAATTACCGCTTTCCGGGATGGGAATATTCAGTTCGTTCTTTAGCTCCTTGAATATATTGATAAGCGATGGAGGCTTTGGCACTCCGGTTGGCACAGAAAAGCATAATCCATGCGCTTGACCTGGTCCGTGATAAGGATCCTGACCAAGCAATACCACCTTTACTTTGGTAAAGGGTGTATGCTCAAACGCCGCAAATATCTTGCTTCCAGGTGGATAAATGACATGCTGCTGCTTTTCGGTAACCAAAAAATCCTTAAGCCGACCAAAGTATTCCTTCTCAAACTCCGTCGCCAAAACGTTTTTCCAACTCTCCTCCAACTGTGGATTTATTTTATCGTTCATTGCCATAATAATAGTACAACCAAAAATAGGAACTATTATGCCAAATCACATTTGATATGGTATAAATCCATTACTTAAATTACCGAGAAGAATTATATTAAGCGTGTTCGAAAACGAACACAAGTGACATAAAACCGAACAACACATTCCGCCAATATGACACATCATGTCACTAAACTCCAATTCGTTAATATTTATGGAACATACTTTGATAAAAGATAATGGCACCGAATTATAATTGAACAACAACTTAGGCTATGATAAAAAATTACTTTAAGGTTGGATTAAGAAATTTAATAAGTCAGCGAGGCTACACCCTCATTAATATAGCTGGATTAGCAATCGGTATTGCATCGGCCCTAATGATTATGCTCTACGTCACGGACGAGCTTAGCTACGACAGCTATCATCCCAACACGGATCGCATCTACCGGCTTGGTCTCAACGCAAAAATGATGGGCACCGAATTTTCCGGGCCCATAACCGCCGCCCCCATGGGAGCTGCTATGATGCAGGATTACCCGCAAGTAAAGAGTTATTGCAGGGTATTCAATTTCATCGGCACTCCAGTTATTAAATTTGGTGAGAAGTGCTTTGTTGAGCGTCATATCACCTTTGCCGACTCCACGTTCTTTCAGGTATTTAACGGACTAACGCTACTTCAGGGCGATCCATCCAAGGTGCTTACCCGCCCCCATACCATAGTGCTCACCGAATCAATTGCCAACAAATACTTTGGCCATGAAAACCCTGTTGGCAAAACGGTTTATATGGGTAATGAAAAAACAGCCTATGAAGTTTCCGGTGTAGCCAAAGATTTTCCCTTAAACTCACATTTTCACTTTGAGCTCATCGCCTCAATGAACTCCATGGGTAGCGACTTTATCAACAGCACTGTATGGATTTCCAACAATTTTTACACCTATATCCTATTGGAAAATAAGGACGATGCAAAAATCATTGAGTCGAAATTTCCCGAAATTGTGAAGAAATATATTGGTCCTCAGGTAGAACAATTCTTGGGAATTTCGCAGGAGCAGTTTTCAAAAGGCAATAACGTCTATGGCTTTACCATGCAAAACATAAAAGATATCCACCTTCACTCCCAGCAAAACTTTGAGATTGAGCCCGGTGGCAGCCTAATTATGGTATACGTATTTATGATTATCGCCTTTTTTATTCTAGCCATAGCCAGCATCAACTTCATGAACCTTGCCACGGCACGTTCCGCAAAAAGAGCAAAAGAGGTTGGAATTCGAAAGGTAGTAGGCTCCACAAAATCGCAGCTTATATACCAATTCCTCACCGAATCAATCATTCTCACCTTTTTTTCGCTGGTAATAGCCATTGGCATAGTAGCCCTAGTGCTTCCATACTTCAATATATTAGCAGAAAAACAGCTATCCATCACAACCCTACCTGTTGGGATTACCTTAGTAACCTTGCTAGGTATCATCGTTGCCGTTGGACTCTTAGCCGGAAGTTACCCAGCCTTTTTCTTAGCTCGCTTCCAGCCACTTCAAGTTCTAAAAGGAAAACTTCGATCGGGCGCATCCGGCGTTTGGCTTCGGGGCGTATTGGTAGTAATCCAATTTATTATCACCATTGGCTTACTCATATCCACATTTGTGGTGTATAACCAGGTACACTACACCCGATCCAAAGATCTTGGATTCGATCGACACAATGGGCTAATCATTAACCGAGCGTTTACCGTTCCATCCGACAAAAGAGATGCATTTTTAAAGGAACTTGCAGCTATTCCCGGAGTAAAGTCCGTAAGCCTTTCGGGTGCCTTACCGTCAACATTAATTGGCTCTACAGTATTTCTGCCGGAAGGATCACCCTCACAGGAAACGAATGTGCTCAGTGTATTTAACACAGACTGGGATTTTGCAAAAACACTAAACCTAAAGATGGTTGAAGGTCGCTATTTTAGCCGAGACTTTGCATCGGACTCAACTGCATTGATAATAAATGAAGCAGCGGTTAAGTCCATGGGGCTAAAAGAGCCCATTGTGGGAACCAAAATCATTGTTAATACCTCTCAGCACCTAACTGTTATTGGAGTTGTAAAAGACTTCAACTTCGAGAGTTTACACAACAAAATCAATCCATTAGCTATCCTATTTAATAAAAATGACGCCAACTATATAACGCTGAAATATGCCGATGGTGCCAATGTAAATTCAATTATTAAAGCGGGTGAGGAAAAGTGGAAGGAGTTTGCCGGTACGGTTGACCCATACGACTACACCTTCTTCGATCAAATGCTCGACATACAATACAAAGATGATCAGCGTGCAGGATACCTCTTCACCATATTTAGCATTTTAGCCATCTTTATTGCGGCACTTGGATTATTTGGTTTAGCCTCTTTTACGGCAGAGCAACGAACAAGGGAAGTTGGCATTCGAAAGGTAATGGGTGCACAAATTTCCACCATTGTATTCTTGCTACTAAAGGAGATAAATAAGCTGTTTATAATCGCAACCATTGTGGCATGGCCAATTGCCTACTTCTTAATGCATAGCTGGCTCAACAACTTCGCATTCCGAATCGACCTATCGCCGTGGCCATTTATTGCAGCCTCCTTAATCGCCTATGCAATTGCAGTGGCCACCGTTATTTTCCAGACAATCAAGGCCGCACGAACTAGCCCCTCCATAACATTGAAATATGAATAGTTTTTTTTGATTAGGTTAACTACGTTAGGGTTAAGAGCCACTCGGAAGGGTGGCTCTCATTTTTTTTATTGAGGAGAAAAGATTTTGTCTATTCTTTATAAACTTATGGTAAGTTGAATTATTTTTGCACCAAATTTATCAATGAAATTGAATTTGAACCATGGGAAGAGCATTTGAATATCGCAAAGCACGCAAACTAAAAAGGTGGGGCAACATGGCGCGAACCTTCACAAAGTTGGGAAAAGAGATTGCCATGACCGTTAAGTCAGGTGGACCTGATCCAGCCAGCAACCCACGACTGAGAGTGCTGATTCAAAATGCGAAGGCAGCCAACATGCCAAAGGAGAATGTAGAGCGTGCCATTAAAAAAGCATCATCGAAAGAGCAGGAAGACTATAAGGAAATTTCTTATCATGGTTATGGTCCGCACGGGATTGCCATTATTGTGGATACGGCCACCGATAACCCAACCCGCACCGTGGCCAATGTTCGCAGCTACTTCAATCGTCTCAATGGCTCGCTAGGAACCTCTGGCAGTCTCGATTTTATGTTTGAGCACAAGTGCTACTTTAAGGTAAAGGGCAAAGAGGATATTGACCCCGAAGAGTTGGAACTTGAAATTATAGATTTTGGTGCTCAGGAACTTTTTGTTGAAGACGGTGACATGGTCATTTACGGTGATTACGAGGCATTTGGTCCATTGCAGAAGTATTTAGAAGATAACGGGTTTGAAATAGTGACCGCGGAATTTGAGCGCATCCCCATCAACACCAAGGAACTAAATCTAGAACAAATGGCCGATATTGAAAAGTTACTTGCCCGTTTTGAGGATGATGAGGATGTAACCAATGTTTTCCACAACATGAAACAGGTTGAAGAATAATATTTAAAGAAGATAGAGAAAGTCGTAGCGAAGCGGGAATCTGGCCGCCTTGCCAGATTAAAGGATACAATCAATAGTGGAGACGCAAAATTTTGCGTCTCTTTTATATTTTAATATTACCTAGTGGATTAACGCAAAAGAGGGGCTACCAATCGGCACCCCCTCTTTGCAGATATCAATAATTCACCCTATTTTTTTCTCTTCTGCTGTTCACGAGCAACATCTTCGAGCCGTTGCTGGAATTTAGACTTTTTCACCACCCTTTTGCTGTTCTCTCTTAGCTTAGCAAGCAGTGCTTCGTCGTCCACAAATCTACGAATGAAGTAGGTCTGAGCCAAAGTAGCCATATTTGACAAGAAGTAGTAGTAGCTCAAACCGGCAGAGTAGTTATTGAACCATGCAATCATCATGATCGGCATAAGGTAAAGCATCATAAACTTCATACCGGGCATTTGAGCATTGGTGTCACCCATTTGCGTATAACTCATGCGAGAGGTAACAAAAAGAGCAGCCGCCATCAACAAGGTGAACAAGCTTACATGGTCACCATAAAGTGGTATATTAAATGGTAAGTGCAACACCGAATCGTACGAAGAAAGATCATCGGCCCAGAGGAAGCTCTGCTGCCGCAACTCAATGGAAGCAGGGAAGAACCGAAACATGGCAAAAAGGATAGGGAATTGTAGCACCATTGGTAAGCATCCGCCAAGTGGGCTGGCTCCAGCCTTTTTATATAACCCCATCACCTCCTGCTGCTTTTTAAGCGCGTCTTCCTTCTTCGGATATTTCTGATTTATCTTATCAACCTCAGGTTTCAACACTCTCATCTTTGCAGAGGAGAGATATGACTTATAGGTTAATGGAAAAAGTACCAGCTTAATGGCAAGTGTAAGCAGCAAGATAATAAGACCATAGCTAACAAAGTAACGTCCTAGGAAATCAAACGAAGGAATTACAACATAGCGATTTATCCAACGGATAATCCAGCTACCAATGGGAACAACCTTTTGAAAATCGTGACCATAGGCCCTTAAAGTCTTATAGCTGTTTGGACCAAAATAGAACTGTAAATTAATTGGCTTTTTATCTTGTGGATTGAATGGGATGGTCAGATTTGCCTTAAAATGCTTCAGCACACTATCTTTAAGCGAAGGATTATTAGTATAGCCTACAATAGCATTACTAAAACCGCCATCAGATAAAATGATAGATGAAAAGAACTGCTGCTTAAAGGCAACCCACTGAACCTTAGTAGCGAGGGTTTCAGTATCACTTGCCTTTCGACCACTCATCTCCTCATATTCATTGGTGGTAAACATATAGCCAAGAGTGGTGTAGTTATTCTCATTTTCAGCACCCTTTTCCTCCTGATACACGTCTGCTTGCCATTTTAAATCGATACCGGTAGTCTGAGGTGAAATAAACTTCTCCAGATTAACCATGTTTACCTGATAATCGACCATATAACTGCCTGGACGTAAGGTATACTTATACTCCAGGTAACTATTCGATGCAATATTCAGGCGCATTTCCACCGATTTAGCGCTATCACCCTTTTCAACAGTGATAAGGTTTGCTGTTGTTCCGGGTGTAAAGTAAAAGTTGCCTGTCTCTACCGACTCCTTTAAAAACAAATTCAAACTAAACTCATGGCTCTGACCACGAAAGAGAATAAGTGGCTTTCCTCCATAGGTTTTATACTTTTTAAGCTCAACCGAATAAATTTTCCCACCTTTATTCGACAAAATAACCCTTACCAAATCATTTTCCAGAGTAATAAACTTCTCTTCGCCAGTAAGTGCATCACCCATCTCACCAAGATTTTGGCTAATACTTGCTTTATAAACGCTATCGTTCTTAGCAGTATTGGTGGCTTTTGTAGTTGCAACAGCAAGGCTAGTATCGCCAATTGCATTAGGTGAATTCTGTGGAGCATTTAGAGCTGCAATGGAGTCGATGCGATGTTTTTCCACAGCATACTTTTTCTCCTGCTTCCCGTTATAAATACTAAATCCAATTAGAATTACCCCAATTGCGACAAGTCCATAAATTGTATTCTTATCCATTTCCAGTAATTATCCGATTTAACAAATTAGCGGGGAATAAAGTAGCGAGATCCCCCAAACTACAAGTTGTAATATAAGCTACTTATTCAGCGCAGCCTTTACAAATTCAACAAACAAGGGATGTGGATTCACCACCGTACTTTTATATTCGGGGTGAAACTGAACACCCACAAACCACGGATGCTTTGGTAACTCTACCATCTCAACAAGACCGGTATCGGGGTTCATGCCGGAGGCAATCATGCCAGCGCCCAAAAAGTCTTCGAGATAAGCATTGTTAAATTCATACCGGTGACGATGACGTTCAAACACCTCTTCCACTCCATACGCGTCAAACGCTTTGGTGTTTTTGGAAACGATACAAGGATAGGCACCTAAACGCATGGTACCACCTTTGTCGGTCACATTTTTTTGATCCTCCATAAGATCGATTACCGGATAGTTGGTATTACGTACCATCTCGGTGGAGTTGGCATCGGCATAACCCAACACATTGCGGGCGAACTCAATAACCGCACACTGCATCCCCAGGCATATACCTAGAAAAGGAACCCCATTTTCTCTGGCATACCTGGCCGCCATTATCTTTCCCTCAATGCCTCTATGTCCAAAACCGGGAGCAACCAAAATTCCCTTCATATCCTTAAGCAAATTGTCAACATTTTCTGTCTCCAACTTTTCGGAATGAATCAGTTCCAACTTTACTTTACACTCATTGGCGGCTCCAGCATGCACAAAAGCCTCGATAATGGACTTGTATGCATCAGGCAACTCCACATATTTCCCAATAAGTGCAATTTTTACATCCTGCTTTGGATTCTTCAACTTGGCAATAAACTGCTTCCACGATTTCAGCTGTGGCTCCTCTCCCAAGGGTAGGTTTAACTTACGCAGCACTGTTTTATCAAGATTCTCCTTGAGCATTAACAGCGGAACCTCATAAATGGTAGAGACATCTATGGACTCCACCACCGATTCGCTTTCCACATTGCAAAAAAGTGCCACCTTTTTTCGCAGGTCGGGCTGCAACGTGTGCTCTGTCCTTAGCACCAGAATATCAGGCTGTATTCCCTGCTCTAACAAAGATTTTACAGAATGTTGCGTAGGCTTTGTTTTCAATTCTCGGGAGGCAGAAAGATAAGGAACTAACGTAAGGTGAATAACCAATGCGTTAGTTGGTCCCAACTCCCATTTCAGCTGACGAACCGCCTCAATATAGGGGAGTGACTCAATATCGCCCACGGTACCACCAATTTCGGTGATCACCATGTCGAACTTATGCTTTGTGCCAAGCAGCTTGATGCGCCGTTTAATTTCGTCGGTAATGTGCGGAATAACCTGAACCGTTTTACCCAGGTATTCCCCCTTACGTTCCTTATTAATTACCGTTTGGTATATCCTACCGGTTGTAACATTATTTGCTTGAGTGGTATGTAGGTTAATAAACCGCTCATAGTGACCTAAATCGAGATCCGTTTCGGCACCATCCTCCGTTACATAGCATTCACCATGCTCGTAAGGATTTAGTGTTCCCGGGTCGATATTAATGTAAGGGTCTAACTTTTGAATGGTTACTGCATAACCCCGTGCCTGTAAAAGTTTGGCAAGCGATGCAGATATTATTCCCTTTCCCAGCGACGAGGTAACACCTCCTGTTACAAAAATATACTTGGTAGATTGGCCCATCTTATATTGTATCTATTGATTCCAGCCTATTCATCTATTTCGTCAATCAGCCGAACCTTTTCCTCCAACATCTTAATCTCAGCCTTTGCCTTCTCCACCTTTGCCTTTACATCATGAATCATGGCCTCGGCATTTTTCGATTTTGCAAAGAAACCAATATTGTTTTCCCAAAGTTGAATATCGCTCTCCAGCTGCTTAATGCGAATGAAGAATCTATCACGTTCTTGCCTTACTCTTTTCTCTGCTTTTGGTTGGGATTGTAGCGACTCCAACTTGGTCCGGTAGCGAATAAGATTTCGCTGTGATTCGTCTATTTTAAGATTTTCGAAATGTACATTTAACGCCTGACGGTATTCATTCTGAATTCTCTCCTTATCCTTAATTGGCACATATCCAATTTCGGACCAACGACGTTGAAAATCCTTCAGCTTACTGAAGTTTTCATCAGGATTTTCGCTTGGAACAAAGGCAGTAATCTCTGCAATCAACTCCTCCTTTAGCTTAAGGTTTCCATCATATTTAGAGTCGATGGAGCTAAAATGTTCACCCTTACGTTGAAAAAACTTATCACAGGCAGCTCGGAATCGTCTCCATATTTCGTCGGAATGCTTACGTGGAACTGGTCCTATCTCCTTCCATCGCTTTTGAAGATTAATAAGATCTTCGGTTGTCTTCTTCCACTCGCTGCTATCTTGCAAACTTTCTGACTGAATACAGAGATCATTCTTCAGCTGCAAATTATTGTCCATCTCCTTGCGCAACTCGAGATAAAACTCGCGCTTATTTGCAAAGAACTGGTCACAAGCCTTACGGAAACGCTCATAAATCTTATTATTTTCCTTCTTTGGTGCAAACCCAATGGATTTCCACACTTTCTGCAACTCTACAAGATCTTTCGAACGTTTATTCCACTCCTTATGAGTTGTAATAACCATTGCACCAAGTTCATCGGCCTTGTCGCATAGCGCATTTTTTGCCTCAAGGTTATTCTTTTGTTCAGATCGTAACCCTTCAAAATAGTCCTGATGCTTCTTGTTAATTGTAACGGTAGCCTCACGGAAACGATCCCACAAGGTCTCCTTAACCTCTGCTGCTACTGGACCAATCTCACGCCACAATTCGTGATAACGCTGAAGGGTTTTGAAAGCCTCCATTACGTTAGGCTCCAACAATAAGTCTTCTGCTTGCTCACAGAGGACCGTTTTTGCCTCAAAATTCTTTTTAAACTCTATTTCACGCAGCTCCTTATTAATCTTCAAAAAATCATAAAATTGCTCAACGGCAAAGTTGTAATTTTCATAAAGATCATTGATTCGTGCTTGAGGAACTGGGCCCAAATCACGCCATTTCTTCTGTAATTCTCTAAACTTGCTATATACTTCGTTGAAGTTTTCCTGACTCTCCACCAAGGTTTTTATTTCCTCAATAATGGTCAGCTTGATCTCCAAATTTTTCTCCTTCTCTTGCTCTTGTGAGAAATTTTCCTTCGCTCTCTTTTCCCGATATTTCTTCAAAAACTCCTTCAGGTCGTTTTCGTAAGTATCTACGGTATATTGAAATTCTTCAAGAACACCACCGCCCTCAATAAAAGCCTTGCGCTCCTTCTCAACATCAATTTTGTGTCTTTTGTAAAAGGCAATTTTAATAGCATCAATATCCTTCCGGATACGGGATGCCGTGTTTGCTTCTATCAAATCCCGAAGCGCTACAACGAGCTCAGGTTTCGATAATCCAGAGTAATCCGTTCCTTGTTGATGTGAAGGGGTCGGATCTTCTTCTTCTTCGCTTTCATCATCGTCGAGAGCAGAGCTGGCAATGCTCGCCTCCTCATCGGAGAAGTCGACATGCTCATCCTGGACCGATTCGTCTTGATGATCTTCGTTTTGTAGTTTAACAGCCTCTTTTACAGGCTGCTCAGAGGATACTTCAGCAGAAGATTCAGAAGTTGCAGGAGTCTCCACATTCCCGGTGGTATTGAACTCTTCACCAGGCTGTTCTTCAGGAACAGAGTTTTTCATTTCGTTAGTTTCCATGAGGCAAGCTTTATAACAATAATGCGGGTAAACAGATGGTAAGGAGTCATAGTAAACATTATTTACTCGGCACCAACCCTGTGAACCCGGGATCAACATTCAGCTGACGAAATTAACTATTTGTGAGTTAATACTCAAAGTTTTTTGGAAAAAACAGGCAAACAAACCCAAATGATTTCGGATTATCACTAAATCAGGTTTGCTGTAACGCGAAAGGGTATTACTTTTGTACCAACTGCATGCATCAGAAAAAACATACTATTTTCCAATGCGAATAGATATTGTAACCGTTTTGCCCGAGCTGCTCGATAGCCCGCTCAACAACTCCATCCCGGGAAGAGCACAAAAAAAGGGCCTGGCCGAAATTGTGGTGCACCCGCTGCGTAATTATACGCACGATAAGCGAAGAACCGTGGACGATTACGCCTTTGGCCCCGATGCCGGGATGGTTATGAAGATTGAACCTGTGTTTGAGTGTCTAAACGAGCTTCAGGCAGAGCGCACCTACGACGAAATAATTTACACCTCACCCGATGGCGAGCCGCTCACACAGCAGCTAGCCAACCAGCTTAGCACAAAAAAAAACATACTCATCCTTTGTGGTCACTACAAGGGGGTCGATCATCGCATTCGCGAGCATTTGGTTACAAGAGAAATCTCCATTGGCGACTATGTTCTTTCCGGTGGCGAGCTGGCCGCAGCAGTTATTGTGGATGCTGTGGTACGCCTAATCCCCGGTGTGCTCTCCGATGAAACCTCGGCCCTCACCGACTCCTTTCAGGATAACCTGCTTGCCCCTCCAGCCTACACCCGCCCCGCAGAGTTCAACGGCTGGAAGGTTCCGGAAATCTTGCTCTCGGGTAACTTCCCCGAAATAGAGAAATGGCAGATGCAGCAAGCCATTGAGCGCACTCAACGGCTAAGACCCGGCTTGTTGAAGGAGGAGAACGAGGAGAAGTAGCGGATGGAGTTAGAGGAATTCAGCCGTATGAATGGAAGAAACCATTTCTTCCTTTCTAATCTCACCTCAAAACAATAGAACGTAATCCCGGAGGGGTTATATGTTTGTAGCCGGGGGTGCCCCCCCCGAAAAGAAACCCACCAAGAACAAGCGGTGCGCGCACACATGCTGTTCAATGCACTGTACATCCCCCGCACTGCAATAACTAAAAGGTGAAAAAAGAGAAGCCTGAGGTAAAAGAATTACAAGCCGAAACAGGCACTTCGTTTCTATCCCAGATTTAACCCACAATCAGGACAAACATTATCGTTCTCAGCCAACTTGGCCCCGCAGGCTGGGCATGTATCTATTACTTCAACCGGAACTCCATCGCCCTCCACCGACTCAATTATCGACAAGTCGTGCCGCTTTTGGGCAACGCGATCCAACCGGTCCAGCTCGGCATGCAGCATGGTGTCATATTTCTCTCTGATTTGGGCAACCGATGCCCGACAGGCCTCCCAAGAAAGTTCGCTTTTCCTGTAGCGTTGGTTTAATACCTCCGTCTCTTCCAAATACCGAGATCGTAACCTCATCATTATCTCCTGTGCCTCCGGATCAACAAGCCTATAATCGAGTAAACCTAAAATAATCAATGCTAACGGGGTAAACGCTGCACCAAAAATTATCCAGAACAGAACATTCCGGTTTAAACTTGAAGCCACTATACCACACCAAATGGCTCCACCAATAATCACTATAATGCCTACCAATCCCTGAACAACATCCCAATATGAGATAGCATCATTGCCTAATATAAGCATACTAGAAGATGCCGATCTTGAGGTTCCCACAAAAACTATCAGATTATAGAGTATTAACATAACCCCAGCATTTACCATCATGGAATGCTTTGCAGGTTTTACCGTAATTGTTGTAGCCATAGTGAAACGTTTACAGTTGCAAGATAGCGCTGAATTATCATAAAAATAAAGATGAATCACCTAACGTTATACTACATGGACCATATAAACCCAATAACGTTACCAGACAATTAAACCCAATACGGCTGCAATGATTCACTATTTTAACAATTATTACCATAAAATTAGGAATGAATTTACGCATAAAAATGGGAAACAAGTTTTACATTGCGACATATTTTTTTTGAAATTGTGTGCATTGCTATTTTATAATCTTCATGTTCATAGACAACTAAGCTATTGAGCATTAACACAAAACATAATTTTGCTTAGAATGAAAAAGTTATTTAGCGGTAGATTTAGTGGAGTATTTATGCTCTACCTCATCTTTATCTCCATCTCGTTTATTACCCGTATTGTGCTACTTGCCTATTCGTTTTCACAGTTTAGCAGGGGTCCATGGGAGTTAATTAAAAGTTTCACCGTAGGCGTCTTCTTCGACACCATTGCCTTTGGCTACTTTATGATACCTTTTGTGCTGGTTACGCTGCTCGTGCCACACAAGCTTGCCTCGAAAAAAATCTCTAAATACCTAGCCTATACCTTCTACACCCTGGCTACCATTATTTTGGTTTACACGGCCTTTGCCGAATACTTCTTCTGGGACGAATTCAACGTTAAGTTCAACTTTATTGCGGTAGATTACCTCATCTATACCAACGAGGTGCTAGGTAACATTTGGGAATCGTACAACATCCCCATGTTGATAGTTGGTATTCTTGCCATTACAGCCACCATAATATGGTTTGTAACCCGAAAAGGATGGCTAACTAAAGCATTGCAAAGCGAGGAAAACTTTCTACAACGGCTGAAAACAGCAGGGTTATTAATGATTATTCCTCTATTTGGACTACTCTTTGTAACGCAGCGCTGGAGCGAAATTAGCAGCAACACTTACAACAAGGAGCTCTCTAAAAATGGCGTTTACTCCTTTTTTGAGGCTTTTAAGAATAACCAGCTCGACTATGAGCAATTCTACCTAATCGAAGATCATAAGGAGGCTTTTTCCTATCTCCGAACACTATTGGCCGACAGCAGTTCGCACTTTATTTCGTCCGACGTAATGAATCCCATCCGCAGGAACACAGCAAGTGGGGAGGAGAAGCATTACAACATATTTCTAATTACCGTAGAAAGTCTCAGCGGTGAATATATGGCCTACATACCCAATCACTCTGGTATAACCATGCCATTTATGGACTCGCTTGCCAACCAATCGCTCTTTTTCACCAACCTATATGCCAACGGAAACAGAACGGTTCGTGGACTTGAAGCCATCAACCTGAGCATTCCACCAACCCCGGGAAATAGCGTTGTACGTAGACCTAACAACGAAAACCTATTCTCGTTGGGGTACATTTTCAAACAAAAAGGATATACCAACAAGTTCCTTTACGGTGGATACGGCTACTTCGACAATATGAATGAGTTCTTTAGTAACAATGGCTTTGAAATTGTCGACCGTAGCAAACTTGCTGATAACGAAATCACCTTTGCCAATGTGTGGGGGGTTTGCGATCAGGACATGTATGCAAGAGCCATTAAGGAGGCCGATAAGTCGTTTGAAAAAGGAGAGCCATTCCTTAACTTCATCATGACCACCTCCAACCATCGACCATACACATTTCCAAACGTAGGTATAGATTTTCCTAAGAACAGAATGGGTGGCGTAATGTATACCGACTATTCTTTACGCTGGTTTTTCAACCATGTAAAAGACAAACCTTGGTTTAAGAATACCATTTTTGTGGTAGTAGCCGACCACTGTGGTGGTAGCGCTGGTCGAGCCGAAATTCCAATTAAGGAGTATCAAATTCCACTTGTAATGTATGCCCCCGGAATTATTGCACCCCAAAAGGTGGATAAGCTCTGTAGCCAAATCGACCTCACACCTACCCTGCTAGGAATCCTTAACTGGAGCTACGAATCAACCTTTTACGGTAAGGACATTATGAAAATGACTCCCGACGAGGAGCGCGCCTTTGTTGGTACCTACCAAAAGCTAGGCTACCTTAAGGGAAACAAGCTGTCCATTCTCAGCACCCAACAGCGATTCTCCTTCTACCAATTCGATCGCTATACGGGAGAAGAGACTAAAATGAATGCTGACACCACCCTGAAGCACAATGCAGTAACATACTATCAAACCGCCGAATATATGTTTGTTCATGGCCTAAACAAAGTAGATAAGAAATAGGTAACAGAGGCTGTAGCCCCTAATCTGCAGCCTCATTTGTTTCCAAAATAAATAACGCTAACCCAACAAAGACTGATAAATGCGTCTATTACCTATTGGCATTGCCATGCTCTGGCTATGCTCCATTAATTCGACCTATGCGGCCTGTGCAAAGGACTCCGCTGGAGTTGATAGTCTGGGACATCGCTACTCAGTTTACACCTTCGACACCATTCAAACCACCTTTCATGCGCCCCGCATCTATGAATTTGGGAAAAACCTCCCGCGCGATTGGGCCGAATTTGGAAGACGAACCGTGTCACAAAAGGGGCTAATAACGGTAGGTGCCTTGGCCGTCTCCACGGTTGCCCTTATCTTGGTTGATCAAGACGTAACCAACGGTGTTCAGCTGCTTTGCGCTCATCTGGTATGTGGAGCAAACCAACCGATTGGTATCCATCCTTTTCCTCGTTATTCTGTTGGCCCTTCAGCTTGCTTCGCTAATTCACTACCTCAATAGGGTTAACCGCGATCTCATCAACTTTCTTGTTTACCTCCAGGAGGACGATACTACCCTTGCCTACTCAAAAAAGCGGGTGGAGAAGAATTTTGGCAACATCATAATCGATCTCGATAGGATTGTTAAGAAGCTGCACCAAGCAGGCGTGGAAAAGGCGCAGCAGCAGCACTACATCAATGCCATTGTGGAGCAGGTGAGCGTGGGCCTAATTGCCTATACCAGCACCGGTAAAATCGATCTTGTAAACAGAGCGGCCAAGGAGCTCTTTGGGGTGAATCGAACGGAGAATATCTCAGTGTTAACCCATCAATACCCCGAGCTCGTGGAGGTGTTCAGCAGCAGCTCGGCCACCACCCCCACCCTCGTTAAGCTGGTAAAGCAAGGCCAGCTGGTTCATCTGGCGGTTAAAAAAAACATCCTAAGGTTTAGCGACGAGGAGATTACGCTGGTGAGCTTCGACGATATTAGAAGCGAGCTGGAGGCACAGGAGATTGATGCCTGGCGAAAGCTCATTCGCATACTTCGGCACGAGATAATGAACTCCATTACGCCCATTCTAACCCTCACCACCACCATTCGAAGGAACTTTACGAGGAACGGCGATACCAAAGCCATGGAGCTGGTAAGCCTCGAAAACGTGAACGATGCCCTGACCAGTGCCGACGTAATTGAGGAGCGAAGCAAGGCGCTCATAGCCTTCGTTGAAAAGTTCAAGAGCCTCACCAACCCGCCAGCCCTCACCATTGGCACATTCTCGGTGGAGAGCTGCTTTCAGAAAATTGGAACCCTCTACGCCAAGGAGCTCAAAAAGCGGGCAATCCAGCTCCATATAGCCGTTACACCGCCCACCCTGCAGCTCGTGGCCGATGAGGAGCTCGTGGAGCAGGTGGTGATAAACCTTGTGAAGAACTCCATTGAGGCAATATCGAGCTCGAAAGGGTTCATTCGTTTAGCCGCAGCAACCCGTATCGATGGCAAAACAGCCATTCAGGTTACCGATAGTGGTGGCGGCATACCCCCAGAATATCTCGACAGCATTTTTGTTCCCTCGTTCACCACAAAGGAGAATGGAATGGGTATTGGGTTAAGCCTCTCCAAGCAGATTATGCAGCTGCACCAAGGAACCATATCCGTAAGCTGCAACGGAGGAACCACCACCTTCGAGTTGATTTTCTAGCCCCCATTGTCTCATTGTCTCATTGCCCCATTGTCTCATTGTCTTATTGTCTCATTGCCCCATTGTCTCATTGTCTCATTGTCCCATTGTCTCATTGTCTCATTGGCACATTGTCTCATTGGCACATTGTCTCATTGGCACACTCCCCTCTTTCCGCTTCTCCCTAAACCAATCTTCCCCCACCGTGTTACTTACAAGGGTATTTTAGCCGTTGCACGTAGCATTCGGCTCCAAAAAAACGCACCATACGGCTGCAAACATTGTTGAACCAAATATGCACAAACCATGAAATACAATTCGTTAGGGAACACAGGATTAAAGGTGTCGGAGCTCTGCTTGGGCACCATGACCTTTGGTGGACGCGGCATGTGGACCGCCATTGGATCGCTGCCGCAGCAGCAGGTAAACGAGCTCGTAAAGCAGGCCGTGGATGGCGGCATTAACTTTATCGATACCGCCAACGTTTACAGCGAGGGGTTAAGCGAGCAGCTCACCGGGCAGGCCATTCGCGACCTCGGGCTCAACCGCCACGATCTGGTTATTGCCACCAAGGTGCGCGGTAAGATGGGCGAAGGGCCCAACAACACCGGGCTCAGCCGCAAGCACATTCTGCAGCAGGCCGACGAGAGCCTGCAGCGCCTCAAGATGGACTACATCGACCTATACCAAATACACGGCTTCGATCCCGCCACCCCAATGCACGAAACGCTGGAGGCCCTCGACTCGCTCGTTAGGAGCGGAAAGGTGCGCTACATTGGCTGCAGCAACCTGGCAGCCTGGCAAATAGTAAAGGCGCGGGGCATCTCCGCCATGGAGCACCTCAGCAAGTTTGTATCGCTGCAGGCCTACTACACCATTGCCGGCCGCGACCTCGAGCGCGAAATTGTTCCCATGCTGCTCGACCAAAAGATGGGCCTTATGGTATGGAGCCCGCTGGCCGGTGGGTTGCTAAGCGGAAAGTATAGCCTCAATGCCGAAACCAAGGAGGGGCGCCGCGTAAGCTTCGATTTCCCTCCGGTAAACAAGGAGAAGGTCTACCACGTGATAGATGTAATGCGGGCCATTGCCACCGCCAAGCAGGTTACCGTTGCCCAAGTTGCCCTAGCGTGGCTGCTGCACCAGCCCGCCGTAACCTCGGTAATTATTGGCGCCAACAAGCCGCAGCAGCTCACCGACAACCTTGGCTCCGTGGCCGTGCAGCTCAATATTGACGAGCTCGCCACGCTCGACGAGGTAAGCAAGCTCGCGCCCGAATACCCCGGCTGGATGATTGAGCGCCAAAGCTCCGACCGAAGGTAGGTAGCCACTAGCCAAACATTTACGCGGGCTGTAATTCTCCTAGGAGTTTTACAGCCCGTGCTGGTTTATAGCCACCATGTTTTCATACAATACACGCTAATATTTTAAAGCACAATTAAAATATTTCAATAAAATAGTTACAATGGGATAAATAAAAAGTTAACTTGGGTTGGATTTGAGGATTATGTGTTGACCTATACAATCCCAAAGAAGTATATGAGAATGACTTTTTAAGACAAATAAGTTATCGCTAATTAAATAAAATGACACAAACCAATAAAATAGGATACATTGACGAATATGGAGATAAAAGTATCCATTTTGAAAAAAGTGGTGTATCTATATACTTTATTGTTACAGCGATAATCATTGATAAAGCTGATTTAGAGAAAATTGAGCAAGCAGTCAAAGAACTCACGGCAAAATACACTCAAGCTCCTGAGATTAAATCAAGTTCAAAGGCCTTCCAAGATATAAACAAAAGGATACAGTTTCTTACTGATTTGGCACAACTTGACTTTAAAATATATAGTGTTATTGTAGATAAGAGAAAAATTTTTGAAAACAGTGGATTGAGATTCAGAGAATCATTTTTTAAATACGTCAATAACTTACTTGATTCGGACCTTTATCGTTACTTCCCATACTTAGAAATAGTTTCTGACGAACATGGTTCTGCAAAATTTATGAATGGATTCATCGAATATGTAAAAACACAACATAAACAATTTGAACTTTTCAGAAAACCTGAATTTAGGTTCGGGGATAGTAAGCGTGAAGTTCTTATTCAATTAGCCGACTTCATTTCAGGGAGTCTTGCAAGATGTTATGATCCAGAAAAAAGAATTGAAAACCCAAATCTAATTCTAGATATAATTGAAAAGAATATTTTACATTTACGAGAATGGCCAGAAACTATAATAAATGCTACAAATATTTCCACTGATAGTGATGAACAATTCAATCATGAGATTTCGAGTTTCGTATTAAATCAAATATCTTTATTTATTAATTCAAATGAGAAAAAAACAGATGATCTAATAAAGAATCAATTAATTTGTTTACACTATCTAGTATTTAGATTTAGAAATAATCCTTTCGCTTATATTTTTGCTGATGAGATAATTGATAGGATTAGTGTTAGGGGCATTACTCTTTCACGCAGAGTATTTACAAAAGATGTTATAGGTTCATTGAGAGAGAATGGGATATTAATTGTAAGTTCTCAAAATGGATATAAGATACCTTGTTCAAAAGCAGACTTAATAAGATTTTTCAATAACTACACAACAAAAATACTACCTATGATAAAAACATTAGACCAGAGCAATATGTTGACTAGAACAGCAACATCAGGATCAATAAATTTGTTTGACATTAAGGAGTTTGGAATTATCAAAGAGTTAATAAACGTAATAAAAGCAAGCAGATAATGCCAGGTATATATTAAGTTAGGTTCAGAGCTGGGTGGCAAGTGCAATAACGGTAGATTATGAACTGACCCGCTAGCCTCGACAATAAATGAAACAATCTCGCGCAACGGTCAAAAAGCTGACCAAGTCCTGTCACTCTTCTGCTGCAAGCCAACTCCGACAAACCAATGTTAAGCACTTTGCCGTTTTTGCATTTCTATTTTTACTACATTTGGTGTAGTGTATGAATGTATCACACACAGAAACGAGTTATCAGTAATTGCTTGAAGAACTCATCATATTGACAAATGATAGACAGAATAGTTAGAGACCCATATACACATACTTTCGAGAGTGTTCCAGACGTAGTTGAAAAGTTAAATTATTATCGACAGTTGAGTGCTAACGGACTCCATAAACTTTCTGATTTTGAAATTGATAAATTAAAGAAAGAGTTCAATTACTTCTTTAACTTAAACCTCACTTTTTGGGCTGACACTTATCCAACTAAGTTATTTCGTGTTACAAATAATAAATTTATTAACGGGACAACGCAATATAAACTTCAAAAAATTTCTAATTTAATAGGACCACCTGCAGGACGAACTGGTATTAACAGATGTAATTTAATGGGCGAAAGTGTTTTCTATGCTTCATTAGACCTTAAAACTGCACTATGGGAAACTCAACCACAAAAGGACGACTATATAACAGTAAGCGAATGGACAATAAAGTCAGGGCAAAGACTTAATAATCATTTTGTGTTTCATCCAACAGAAACAAATCTTAGTAAAGAAAGTAGAGACACTTATGAGGCACATTTACTAGCTAAGAAAAGCATCAGCCCAGCCTTAGTTCCAATATTTACAGAAATAATGAAGTTTTTCGCGGAGGAATTTATGAAACCAGTTGACGAGAATAAGAAAATCAATTATTTGTTTTCAAGCATTATTTCGTCACGTTTTCTTCAAGCTGCCCCAGACTCTAACGGTTTTAAAGTCGAATCAATTAGTTATCCAAGCATTAAACTAGATCATAAAGTGACTAACATTGCAATTCTTAATTCTTTAGTGCTGCAAAAACTGGATTTAAAAGCTGTAACTATTTATACTGTAAAGGAAACTAATTATGATGTTTCCTTCAAGGACAGTGCAGATTTTATAAAGGTTGCAGCTTTTCAGACTTTTCATAAAAGTTTTGATTTTGAGAATGACAAAATACATTACGACCTTGACAGAGAACTTACGGACGCCATTGAATTACTTAGAAAGAGTAAAATTGAGTGATAGCAACTATTACTAACAGCTTATTTATTTATTGTATATGGATATAGGCAGAGACACATTTGGAGTTATCAACACTTTTTGCTAACTTTACTATCGTGAGATAAGAAAACGTTTTCAAATACCCAAACAGTATAAATAAGCAAAACGTTGGCATTAATACAGAACTCAAAATATGAAAATCTCGGATTTTGCAAATGATAGTTTTCTTATTTTACCAAGATCATATAAAAAAGATGATTTTAAAACTTATTTGTTCAAAGAACTTGACGAGTTTGTTAATAAATTAGAAAACTTAAAAAGTGAAATCAATTACTTTGATGATATTAATTTCTCAATAGACTCTATATTGATTAGGCAGAATCACTTAGTGCAAAAAATAAAAGAATCCTTGAATGATTATTACGATGGAAAACCAGCTAAAGCATTTAACAGTCTTAACAATGGATTATCTAGCAATGTCAAAAATTTTGATGAGTTATTAAACGTAAAAACTTTCACAAAAGATTCAAATTTTTATAGACTTAGGATATGTAAAGAAAATTATGTACTCAATACAGATGAGTTTTTTCATATTCCATTTCATAAAAGGGGAAAAGTTAAAACACAAAGATTTAGTATACCAGGATTCCCTTCATTATATCTAGGAACATCAGTTTACGTTTGCTGGGAAGAACTTAATAGACCTGATATTAATGAATTCCAAGGAGTACGATTAAATAATGTTGATGAAATAAAAGTAATTGATTTATCACCACCAAAGAGCACTGAAACTTCCCCATACGAATTATATAAGTATTTAATGATTTGGCCATTAGTTTTAGCTTGTTCTGTGAAAGTAAAGAATATCGAGGATGATTTTAAGCCTGAATACATTATTCCTCAATTATTGCTTCAATGGGTTAGAGAAAGGGATGATATTGATGGGATTTCATATCAAACAACTCATATTGATTTTTCAAATAGTGTATCTAAAGGAGAGTTTTTAAATATCGCAATTCCTGTTAAAGAAATTAAAACTAGAGGATTATGTAAAGTATTAAAGCAGAAGTTTAAAATGACCTATGCAAATTCTATACAGTTAGATCAATGCTCAACTGGTGGAGCTACATTTATAAGCTCAATTGATGATACCATTCTATTGGATAGCAAGATTCAGCAAATAGAATTAGTCAAAGGTCGAGTTTTCCCTTACAGTGATTCTATATTCGGAGGTTTTGAAAGAACATTAGGTTTTATGCCAACAAACCAAATAAAATAAGTACTAGTGCCCCCGCTGGAGCGGACGTCCTCGTCCGTGCCTACCTACCAGTGCAATGCACATAAACCTTAGCACCTAGCCTAAAAGATGTAACTACCGCTGCCTACCATAAATCGCAAAGCGGTAGCATTGGCCCGCCAGTGGGCGGGCAGGTCTGTGGCCCATAAGCCAAGTTGGGCAAGAGCGCATTGCTTCAGCAACCAATAGCAATCCTATATCCATTCCCCCAAAAAAAGAACCCCGCCTAGGCGGGGTTCTCCATTTGCCTCAAGCCGCAGCCAAACGTTGCGCATATGTTTTGTTGGGGAGCTACGGAGCGCCTCACTAGCACGGTACACAAAACTTAAATAGTAGCAAAACCTTTGAAATTAGTACTGCAACCCCAATAAAATATATGCGATGTTAGCGGTAGTTATTTTTTAAATCCTTTGGGTCTTATTCCTTTGAATTTATTATGCTCCTTTTTATCAGCAAAGTCAAACAACGTATAAAATCTCATTTTTGCTGAATTTTTATACTGTAATAATATTTTAAGGTCTTCAAATTCCTGCGGAAATCCGCCTAATTCTGGCCTTTCATCTGGCGTGCTTTCAGAATATTTCTGATATTCACAATTTAAAACAATCTCACTTGTATTAGTTATTGATTTTAATTTATTTAATGAATCTATTTTAGTGAAGTATAAAGCATCGTTCTTCAAAAAAATCTCAGGATAATGAGCAGTAATATCAGAGTTATTTCTAATTATTAGTTTCATTTTCCATGTGAGACTCCAGACATGAATCGCTTTATCACCTTCAATATAACCCAGCGATAAATCATTTTTATAACTTAAACCAAGATTAGCATTTAATCCACTGTCAAAAACTAATTCAATGGTCAATTCAGGTCGAGTAAAAAATTTCTTTTTTATCCACGGAGCTATTGCAATAACTATTGCAACAATAATTGAAATAATTCCAATCATTACATTAGTATCCATACATTTCATTTTAAGTTAGTATTTATTCCAATCTGGTTAATCTTGCATTAATACTATTGACAACGTAGTCTTCCAATTCAGAAAATTGCGATTTCAAGTTTTCTAACTCTTTTTCTAAAAAATCTATTTTAGAATCATAGGCTTCTTTCAATTCAACAATAGACTCATTTAGTTTTTCAATTTCTTCGTTTTTCATAGCTCAATTTTTATAAGTGGTGCGATTCTTATAATTACCGCTAACGAGTGTATAAACACAGCTATAGTTGTTATTTCCACCTTAGGCAAACCTTAATTCCTGCTGCTTGCAAGCTTTAGGCAGAGTAATTATTGCTCTTCGGGCAAATTGCTGCTATACTCCCTTTATTTACCATACCAAACTTACCTTTTTTTTTTCTCTTCGCCTCACCCTTACCAGTTAATTTTGCTGCATACCCTATTTTGATATCGGCTTGGAATGGATAGCCTTTATGCTCCTATCCAGCAAAAGGGCTATAAGTAAAAGGTAACCGGAACAAAAGAGGTAGTTGTTGTTATGGTCACTTATAGTTGTTATTCCGCTATATGGATGGATAGGCGCAACCCGGAGCATGGTCAAGAGCACAGTTTCATAGGAGCAGATAGCATAACAGGTGGTTAGGCGGCAATACGGATGGAAACCGTACCTTAGCAACTGCCTCTGAAGTCAAAGGTGTGGCCGGTGAACGAATGGGCCAAGCAAGTCGATCCCCCCACTGGCGCGGAACTGTCAGGCAGGCCGATCATGCTGTGCCAGCCATCTGTTCCAAGCGCATTGCTGCAGCAACCAATAGTAAACCTTTTTCCACTTCCCCCAAAAAAGAACCCCGCCTAAGTGGGGTTATCCTTCTGGCCCAAATCACAGCTAACGACGGTCTTTGCATAGAAAAAGTGCGGGGTTTCCGCCCAGCGTTCCTATCCGCCGTTGTAAAGTTTAACGATAATTAAAAATGTCAAAAAACCACTGAACCCCGCATTTTTTCTGGTGTAATATTATGGCGCGTATTATCTTCTATGATTGAAATTTAAAACCTATCAACGATACTTGCTTTATCTGTTTATAAATAAGGCTTCTATAATACATATTTAGTAAATATATTGTAAAACCAAGGTCCCCAAATAATAAGAGCAATTATCAATGGAATCCAAATATTTCTACTTTTATAATTCAAGTCTGATGAAACAGTGGTGTCCCAGAAAAACTTTTTGAGTAAAAATATTCCCAATAAGTTTATAGGGAAAGTCATGGGAGTGGTTATTATTCCATAATAATTTAATGCTAATTGTTCTAAAGCAGAAAATATCATTGAAACAGGAACAATAATCCATGCTAATTTCTTTTTGTCTAATCGATAAAAATTCAATGCAAATAAAATTGCTCCAGCATATACTGCAAAAACAGACCCAATTAACAAAATAAATATTGGATTATATAATGTTGAAATGCTTGTGTCATTTTTTACATTCTGTTTCTTATCAGTATATTTTTGTTCCATATTTTAAAATTTAAATATTAGTATCAGTCAGCTATAAATATGTGCCCTAACTTGTTTATAGGCCTAACAAAATCATCCTTACACACCCATTTTGGGTTGTATAGGTCTGATGGGCGTCATCCTTTATATCAAAAGTAACTTTTTTTACGAATCGTTATACGGTGGTGCTATTTTTTTGGCCCGATGGCAATGGATCGATGCTACAAGCCACAACCAACTACGAGTGTATGCACCATGCGGAAGTTCATAGCCAGCAATTTCTTAATCACTTTCTGATCTAAATAATTCTACAAAAAAGCGCCATTTATTTTGGTCATCCTTCTTATATAATTCTATGTGATACGACTCGCCAGCACTGTTGCTTGTTTCATCAGAATAAACGAGTAATGCTGTTTTTTTATCTATCGAAAAGAGTGGAATTGAAAATTGATGAGTTACTATTCGTGTAGTAATACTATCACAGTTAATTAGTTTAAAGTTGCTCTTTAGATATTCGAACGAATCAAGGCGCACATTTTTTGTGGCATTTATTTGTCCCTTCATATACATTAGATCCTTGCTGTTCAAATATCTACACGCTATTCCTTTTGTTACAGGTGGAATTGTAGGTTTCCCATTGTAGTATTCTGTTGGTGTGCAATCAAAAAAATCACTCCCAACAGGTAATGTATTATTGCAAATATTCCCATTCCCGTGATACATGCTGTTAAATTTCCACTCCAAGAACTCTTGGACTAGAATTGTGTCAAGTTTATATCGCTGCTGAGCATCGATTTCCGCAACAATAAGTGAAATTAATAGTAGTAGTGATACTTGTCTAATGATTTTCATCTTTCATGTTATTAGCCACAACGTTTTGCGGTATGAAATCGTTGGGGGTTGCGAGCTGCTTTCCTGTCAGTTCACACTGACTTTTATACTAGCCACACCCGCCTGAAAGAAACTCAGAGAAGATAACGCTCGAAAACATCAAAACCCCTCAAGCACTATACAATGTGTTAGCAAATGTTATTATAAGAATTTCCACCAAGGTTTTTTCTGTTTGGATATATTCTCATCCAGCTGAGTATTAATCGAAATGTTTTTAAATGATTCATTTTCAACAGGTATAAAACTAATTCCAAAACTATTGTTATCGATATCAATCTTTGAAATTGTTTTATTGCCTTCAATCTCGTAAGTCTTATTTTTAATGTATTGATTCATGTCCCATTTACGAGCACTTCCAATCATTTGATGTATATAATTCTCATAATCTCCATCAATTTCCTTTTCCGTTTTAGGTTGGGTAATGATTGTCTGATCGGGAAGAGTCGAACTTTTTGCTTTCCATTTTGCAAGCATAATTACATCAAAGTACAATTCATTGGTCAGCTCTGCTGCTTCCATTGTCAATCCATCTAGCAATCCCATAATAGGATGATTAAAGTTCGATTGTTGATCGAGCTTAATTCTTATTCCTGTAGATTGATTCCAATCAGCTCCTTCTCCAGTATCTCCATTTTTTGAGTCGCCATAAAAGGCAAGCACATATTCAAGATATCCATTGGGCGTTTGAGGCTCTTCTTTATTAATTGGTTGGTCAAGAATCTCTTGAGGGACTTTTGCAATCAAAGGGTCAAAATACCTTGAATCGTCAACGAAGGTCATCAGTCCTATTCCTAATTTTGGCAATCCGCCAACACCGTAACGACAAGTTGTTCCGTTTCTATAAATCTTCATATGGATAGCATCTGTCCATCAGCAGATACTTTCAGAATGATGAGCTCTACATCTTCTTTTTTCATGCGCGTTAAGTTATGTGTGGTTTCTCTTGATATTTGCTAACCCGTTTTAAGACCTATCAAAGTCATCCTTTACATCAAAAGTAACATTTTTTATAAATCGTCAAACGATAGTTTTATTATTTTTGGTTCCACTGCCCTAGCCTTAAAATGCAACGATGGTGGATATGCTGTTCGCTCAACCAATCGCCTCCTCCCTCCTCCCTCCTCCCTCCTCCCCAAGCCACTACCAACCAATAAAACTAACAACTAAGCAGCAATAGCACAAACCACCTCCCTCCTCCATTGTCTCATTGGCACACTGGCTAATTGGCTAACTGATACATTTTTCAATTTTCAAATTGTCTCATTTCCAAAACTTGTCCGGCTACTGCCGGATTCTCAAATTGGCACATTGGCACATTGCCTCATTGGCACATTGTCTCATTGGCACATTGTCTCATTGTCCCAGTTCCTAATTTTATATGCCGCTTTTTACTACATTTGGGGTAAGGTGTGGCGGAGCTACTCCGCTGGGGCTGGTGCGTGGTTCCTTTGCTGTAAACCGATACCAGCAAATAAGAGCGAAGTAGACCGATAGCGAAGTGCGCAACCGCATAAAACCGCTTGCCATGCCAAGGCCTGAGATTCTTAAACCTATTTTGGAGAGTTAAGCATGAAAAACGAGAATAAAAATATAATCATATACAATACTGCGGATGGCAAAGCTTCTGTTTCGCTTTATGCCAAAGACGGTATGGTGTGGATGAATCAGAACCAGCTGGCCGAACTTTTTGCCACCTCTAAGCCCAATATCAGTATGCATATATCTAATATACTGAAAGAAGGTGAATTAGATACAAATTCAGTTGTTAAGGATTACTTAACAACTGCAACCGATGGCAAAGATTACAAAGTTACTTTTTACTCGCTTGAAATGATTTTGGCAATTGGTTTCAGGGTACGTAGCAAACGTGGGACACAATTTCGTATTTGGGCCAACCAAAACCTGAAAGAGTACATGGTTAAAGGTTTTATTATGGACGATGAGCGCCTGAAGAATCCCGATGGTCGTCCCGACTACTTTGACGAATTGCTTGAACGTATCCGTGATATTCGGGCATCAGAAAAGCGATTTTACCAGAAAGTGCGCGAGTTGTTTGCATTAAGTAGCGATTACGACCCATCCGATAAAGCAACCCAAATGTTTTTTGCAGACACGCAAAATAAGCTACTCTATGCCGTAACCGGAAAAACTGCTGCCGAAATAATTCTATCAAGGGCCGATGCATCCAAAGAGAATATGGCCCTTACCTCGTGGAAAGGTACAATTGTGAGGAAACAAGATATTTACATTGCAAAGAATTATCTCATTGCAGACGAGATAGATACACTGAACAGGTTGGTGATTATATTCTTAGAAACAGCCGAATTGCGGGCAAAAGAGAGGATGGATATAAACATATCGTTTTGGAAAGAAAATGTTGACCGGATTATACAGTTTAGTGATAAAAAAGCACTTACAGGTCCCGGATCAGTTTCTAATGCCTTGATGGAGCAAAAGGTCAACGAAATTTACAAAGAATTTAATGCCCTAAGGAAAGTTTACGAAGCCAGAATTGCAGATATTAAAGATATTGAAGAAATAAAAGCAATAGAAAATAAAGTTAAAAGCAGCCTTAGAAAATCTGACAATACGAAAAAACATAAATAATAATTGCTTGTAACCTTTATGAGAAGCAATGAATGTGGCTTCTCATCTTGGTGAAAATCTATTATCCCCTCTGGCGCGAAATCATCAAACAGGCCAGTCATGCCGTGTTCTCCGTCTGCCTTAAACCACGAACCAATAAGAACTAACCACTAAGCCGTAATACCACAAAACACCCTACCCCTCCTCCATTGGCTAATTGGCTAACTGGCACATTGTCTCATTGTCCCAGTTCCTAATTTTGTAGAAGATTTACCATTTTAATCCTCTTGCTTTTAATTCATTCGGCAAGATACAAGTATAAACGAATTTATTAATCGGTGTGCTAACTCCATATTTTTCGCCAAGCTTAACCACCGTTCCATTTTGATATTCTATTTCAGATGGTTTCCCATCCCATACGTCCCTTGTTAACGATGACGTTGAATCGTAAGGGAATGAGTCAATAAAAGAAACCGTCTTGTCGATGATATCTGAATCTATTCTAACCCCTATTTTCTGAGAAAGAGCGTAAATCTCTGTAATTAAATCAATCATCATTTGTCTCGTTTCTCTTAATTCCCGAAGTTCTCCATAGGTAGTTTTTGTAACTGCTAACAATCCACCCACACAAATATTAATAAACTTCTTCCATAAATCGGCATCAATATCATCCGATAAGTGTGCGTCAATTCCTGCCGATTCAAATACGCTCAATAATTTCTTCGTTCTGTCCGATTGAAGCTTGTCCAATTCTCCAAATACAATTGTTGGGGTTACACCAAAATGATTAATAACTCCTGGTGACTCTATTTTACTAATAATCCGACATAATCCACCAAGAATATTCCGCTTATCAATCTTCTCCAAAAGTTCCTCCGCTGCCATTACTCCATTCTGAAGCGGTAATATCATGCAATCCTTGCTAGAAATTGCATTTAAATCGTCTCTTACTTCCTTGATTTGCCATGCTTTTAATCCAATTATGATCAAATCTGGCTTATCTATCTCAAGTATCTTATCTGTAGCTTTCAAATTTTCTACCCGGAAATCACCGAGAATACTCTTAACAACAAGTCCTTTGGTTAAAATTGCTTTAAGGTGTTCACCCCGTGCTAAAAATGTCACATCAAATCCTGCTTTGACCAGTTTTGCACCAAAGTATCCACCGACTCCTCCGGTTCCAATGATCGCTATTTTCATATTCTTTAGTTCAAGTTAACGGTTTCTTTTTAAACCTATTACGCACAGCTCGTTTATAGTCCTTACAAAATCATCTATATACACCCATTCTCTGTTGCATAGGTCTTACGGTAGCCATCCTTTACATCAAAAGTAACTTTTTTCTCAAATCGGCTAACGATGGTTTTATTTATTGGTCCACTAGCCCATACAATAAATGAAACGAAGGTGCAAAACAATAAGCCCGTTAAACAATTGGCTAATTGTCTCATTGGCACATTGGCACATTGGCACATTGGCTAGTTGCCACACATTCACCTTCCATTGCACCATAATTGCAGGAATAAGCAAACCGTAAAGTCTACATACTTAGGCTCCTACTTGACATCTTGCAAAAATATCACTACATTGGAGAAAAACCAACTACCCCAAAAAGTGGGGTTATAAACGAGATAGCGTTCTTTGAATAAATATAGAAACCAGAACTTAGAGATAAGTATTAACAGTAAAAATTAATCTGATATGAAAACGAAAAGCTACATGCAGATTTTCCCTCTAATTGTGGTGGGAGTTTTACTAGTTCTTACAAACAGTTGTAAGAAAGATAATAATGATAATGATAATAATGTTATTACTCCAATAGGACAAGTACCATTATTAACCACATCTTCGGTTACCGGTGTTACAGGAACAAAAGCAACCTGTGGAGGCTATATTACAGACGATGAAGGATTAACGGTAACTGCAAGAGGAGTTTGTTGGAGCACTGAACAAACACTATCAATTTCCGATAGTAAAACATCTGACGGAACAGGTGCGGGAGATTTTACGAGTTCAATAACCGGTTTAACCCCCTTTACAACCTACTATGTAAGGGCTTATGCAACCAATAGTGCCGGTACTGGTTATGGAAGTGCTATGTCATTTACGACATCAGAACCTACATTAGGTGATAATTATCAAGGAGGCATAATTGCATATATTTTAAAACCAGGTGAAGATGGTTATATCGCCGGAGAAATTCATGGACTAATAGCTGCCCCAAGCGACCAAAGCACGGGCATACAATGGAACAATGGCAATAATACAGTAACAGGCGCAACATCTGTATTATTTGGAGCCGGACTTACAAACACAAATACTATTGTTGCTAGCCAGGGAGATGGAAATTATGCAGCAAAACTGTGTTATGATTTAGTTTTAAGTGGATATAGCGACTGGCACTTACCAAGCTACATTGAATTGATCAATATTTATCCGAATAAAGATGTAATTGGTGGTTTTACCGGCAATACTTACTGGACTTCAACTGAATATCAGTTAAATACAGCAGTATTTATCGACTTCAACAGTGGTATTAGTAATACAACTTCTAAAAGTGTTTTATATTATGTGCATGCTGTTCGATATTTTTAATAAACCGTGTTGCGTAATTTGAGAATAGCTGCTCGGGTGGACGTCTTTGCCATCTGCCCCAGCCACTACCAACCAATAAAAGCTAACCACTTAGCCATATAAGCACAAAGCACCCTACCCCTCCTCCATTGGCACATTGGCACATTGGCACATTGGCTAATTGTCTCATTGGCACATTGCCCCATTGGCACATTGGCACATTGGCACATTGGCACATTGGCACATTGGCACATTGTCCCAGTTCCTAATTTTGTATGTCGCTTTTTACTACATTTGGGGTAAAGTGTAATTTTATCATACAAGCAAACAAATTGCGCACAGCTATACCAAAGCTGAAACCATCATATAAAATATGATTATGGAAACAAAACAGGACTTAAAACTTGCCGTTGTAATTGATGCCGACAACGTACCTTCCGGAAATGTTAAAGGAATGATGGAGGAAATTGCAAAATATGGTATTCCAACGTTTAAAAGAATTTATGGCGATTGGACCAAACCAAACTTAGCAGGGTGGAAGAATATACTTCTTGAAAACGCAATTACCCCGATTCAACAGTATGGATATACAACCGGTAAAAATTCAACTGACTCTGCAATGATTATAGATGCAATGGACATCTTATTTACAGGTAAAGTAGATGGATTTTGTATAGTGTCGAGCGATAGTGATTTTACAAGACTTGCAACTAGACTAAGAGAATCGGGAATGAAAGTTTTTGGATTTGGTGAAAAGAAGACACCCAACCCATTCATTGTTGCCTGTGATAAGTTTATCTATCTTGAGATATTAAAGAGTCCGGCTACCGCCGATGCAACCGGTAAACAGAAACATGAAAGCCCACAAGAATCCAGAGAGGAGACCGTACAGCAAATTGATACGAAGATTGTATCCCTCATTTCGTCAACAGTAAATGATATTGCGGACGAGGATGGATGGGCATTCTTAGGCGATGTAGGAAATCTACTGATTAAGAAAAAACCTGATTTTGACCCAAGGAACTATGGATTTGACAAACTTACTCCGTTGATTAAATCATTAAAAAGCCATTTTGAAATTGATGAGCGGATGACAGAAAGAGCATCGATAAAGCTTGTTTATATAAAGACAAAAAAATAGGCGTGCACAATTCATGGCATTGTGGTCCATGAAAGCTTTTCTTCGCAAAACTCCCTCCTATCGGTTCAGTGAATGGTAAGTGTATGTACTAGCATCGAAGGCGTCAACCTGTGGTTTTTGCCTCGATGTTTATGGTATAGAAAATTTCATCACTCACAACTCATAACCGATAACTCATAACTCATCAATAGCTCCCTTACGGCACAACTTCGGTCTTCCAACGTCCACTAGCACTAACGTTCTGGTCTGTGCTAGCTAACCCACTAGAACCGCACAGAAAGGCTCAAGCACCTAGCCTAAAAGAGGTAATTACCGTCGCCTACCCTAAATCGCAAAGCGGTAGCATGGGCCTCAAGTCCACATCCGTTTGGTGTTAACAATAAAAACAATGGCTACCAAATAAATTATGAGCAAATTAAGTTTCTGCTTTTTACTATGCATATCACCTTAAATTATCGTTGGTGAATGGCGTGTGGCTTAGCTGCACACTGCGTGCATGTATGGAATGCGTGTCACAATTTTATTGTTTATACAAGTCAGATGGCAACCTTAAAACTTAAGAAACGAACAGCATTCTGAACAACAAATAATTTAATATTATAATAAATTACAGAAAATGTTTCCCTCGGAAACAGTTATATCATACTTTAGTAATATTTTTATACTAAAGTATCTATCATGAAAACGAAGCTATATTTATTACTATTTTTCTTAATACTATCAAATTCACTTTGGGCCATAAGTATTGATAGCTTAAAAGTGCAATTAAACAAAAGTAACACACCAGAAAAAATAGATATTCTAATACAGCTAAGTAAGGCATATTGGACAATTTCACCTAGTAAAGGTATTGTTTATGCCAATGAAGCTGTTATGCTAGCCGAAAAATACCACGAGCAACATAAAAAAGCAATAGCATTATTGTACGGAGGGGTAAATGCCTATTTTATGGGAGTTTATGATAATGCAATTCAATACTATCAAAAATCATTAACCATAGCCCGTAAACTTCAAGATCAAAGGATTTGTGCCTATAATTTGAACAACCTTGGAATGGTCAATACGAGCTTAAAAAACTACAAAGAAGCCATAAAAGCCTACACGGAATCGTCACGCATTCTTATAAATTTAGGCGATACAATGGAGTATGCAAAAATTCAAAATAACATTGCGGAATTAAATATGATCACAGGAAATCTGGATAGCGCTTTAAAGCTAAATTTATTGGTTTTAAAAATCAGCAAAAAGTCCAACGATAAAGTTTTTTTAATATGGCTTTACAACAATATAGGCATGGTATATAAAAAGAAAAACGATAATAAATTAGCATTACAATATTTTAATAAGTCCCTAAACTTAAGCAATAAGCTTAGCAACACCCTTGGAAAGGCTCAAGCATTGAACAGCATTGGTGAGGTTTATTTGCAACAAAAGGACTATACCAAAGCAAATGAGTTTTTTTTTAATGCGCTTAAACTAGCAATAGAAGTAGATGCAAAAGAGAACATAAGCGAAACGTATAAAAATATTTCCGAATACTATGCTGCTATAAATAGCTATAGAAAGGCGCTCGAGTATTACAAGCTTTACAGGCAGCTAAACGACAGCATCATTAACGATAATAAAATTCATACCATAATCGAAATGCAAGCCCGATACAATTTAGAAGATGCAGTTCACGAAAATCGTTTGCTACAAAAGAATATTGAAATTAAGGAATTAACCTTAAAAAAGAATAATACTCAGCGCATATTTCTTTTGATTTCGCTACTAATGACCACCATGCTCATAATTCTTACCTATAGCCGACTGATGATAAAGAAAGAGAAAAACAAGGAGCTGCACGAAAAAAATGTTTTAATAAACGAACAAAAAAATCAATTGACAAATACACTTATTGAGCAGCAAAAATTAAATGAAGTGTTGCAACAACAAAAAGAAGAGATACAAGCTGCAAAAATAACGCTGGAGCTAACAAATCGAAGGCTTGAAGAAACAAACTTTACAAAAGACAAGTTTTTTTCAATCATTGCCCATGACTTAAGAGGGCCAGTTGGCAGTATTCTATCTTTTTCAACGATAATTCAAAATAAAATATTAAAATATTCGGACCAGGAATTATCCAAATTTATTACAGTTTTAACAACTGCCGCTCAAAGTGCATCTACACTCTTAGAAAACCTGCTGACGTGGGCACGCTCACAAAAAGGGGAAATAATATATAAGCCCGAATTGTATAATTTAAAAAACATTATTGATGAGTCTATTGCTATTTTGGAGTTGAAAGCCTCGAGCAAGAATATAAAGATAATCAACAAATGCAGCGAGTCCTGTATCTACAACTTCGATTCAAATATGATCAAAACGACCATCACCAACCTTTTAAACAACGCAACAAAATACACAAATCGGGATGGACAAATTGAGGTTGATGTCCAGATTATGGAAAATAATTTGCTAGTATCTGTTTCCGACAATGGCATCGGTATGAAGCCGGAACAGAAAGAAAAACTATTTAAAATTGACGCCGAACAATATACTCAAAAAGGAATTGATGGTGAAAAGGGTACCGGATTGGGCTTAATTCTTTGCAGTGAATTTATTAAGAAGCATGGAGGCAAAATTTGGGTAGAAAGCGAATTAGGCAAAGGCTCATCTTTTTATTTTACAATTCCGTACATTAAGAGTTAGAGGTAAAATAAATATGTTTGATATCGAGATGCCCAGCCAGCTAAATCGGCAGCCCATTTACGATTGTTCCATAATTTTTAAACTTAAAGTAGATGTTAAATGAAATAGGCCCAAGCATTTTCAGCAACAAGTATGTTCAAAACCAAGTGATTGCCGATAATGATTTTCTGCTCTGCTACCACAACAATGAAGTGCTCCTAAAGAAATCGGGCGATGAATATGAGATTCCGAGAAGAAGCGATTTTGCTGGAAGCATCCAACCGCCCATATACCTCTTCTCCATCAACTCCCACCACTGCTTTGGGTTGGCAACACCTCAAGCTAATCATGCTTCCTTGGAGTATCAGGATGTTTTTACTTTGCGCAACCATAAAAACAAGGAGCTTGCTTGGATGGGCTCTGTAGGTCATCAGCTAATGACCTGGCATAGCAACCATCAATACTGCGGACGATGCGGTTCCAAAACAGAGTTGAAAAAGGAAGAGCGAGCAACCGTTTGTCCCCAGTGCAACCTGGTTACCTTTCCCTCCATTGCACCCGCCGTTATCGTAGCCATCACCTGCAACAATAAAATATTGCTGGCCAAAGGCTTGCACTACAGGGGCGATTTTTATGCACTCATTGCCGGCTATGTGGATGTTGGCGAATCAATTGAAGAAACAGTGGTTCGGGAGGTAAAAGAGGAGGTTGGGCTGAATATTAAGAATCTGAAGTACTACAAAAGCCAACCCTGGCCCTTCTCCGCTTCACTCATGCTAGGTTTTACTGCCGAGGCCGACGATACCCAACCAATAGTAGTTGATGAAACGGAGATAAAAGAAGCAGGCTGGTTTGAGCGAGGAAATCTGCCACCCCATGCCTCCAGCGCAAGCATCTCTGGCGATTTAATCACCGCCTTTGAAGAGGGTCTCTTCTAGCTCAAAGAAAGGCATATAATCGATCATTAGCTGCGGCAAGCAGGTGGTTCTGTTAACCTCTGGTGATTCCGGTGCATGGCAGCTTCATTGCATTTTACATCGGGCAAGCGTGCACAGTGTGCGTTAGGATGCAATTCTATATTCTATGGATAAAGCCATGGACTATAAACATGTCATCACGCCGAGGTAAGCGACATCAATTTTGTCTTCCGTCTTCTAACCTCCTGCCCCGTCACTTATTACCAAACTTCTGTTACTCCACACCAACAATTCTCTATATTTGTAAAAACACATCCCCATGAATAGGCTGTTTCTACTTATAAGCGCCATGCTGCTCTGCGGGCTGGTAGCCTGCAGCGAAGCAGGTAAGTCGAGCCAAACGGTAAAGGCCATTGCAAAAACGGACTCCTGCAAGCTCGATTCGCGAAATACCTACGAAGTATACATGCCCCAAAGAGGTAATGCCGACCAAAAGCTACCTCTCCTTGTAATCATCGACGCACACGGTAATGGTAAGTTTACCATCGATAAATTCAAACAGGGAGCCAACCGGTATCCAACATTGCTCGTTGCATCCAATCTTGTTAAAAACGATTTTGAAGGTTACGTAGAAGCCATCCAAACCCTAGTTAACGATGTGCGCCAAAAGTATCCCGTGGGAAATATAATCTTCGTGGCTGGCTTCTCCGGAGGTGCTCGCATGGTGCTGGAGTATGCGCTGACCCATCCTGTCAACGGCCTAATCCTTTGTGGTGCACTGGCCAATTCGGACCAGATTAATGCACTCCACTGTTCCGTTATCTCCATCTCCGGCATGGACGATTTTAACTTTATGGAGACCGCACAATACCTGTTTCAGGAGCAGCAAACACCAACCAACCTTAAAATTGAATTGACCAACGACTCCCACGGCTGGCCCCATAACCTAATGTTGGCAAATGAGCTGGGGTTTCTCCGCCTATCGTGCCAAACTGAGGATATTCCCTCGCTACCAAAATCGCAGCTGGAGCGGTACTGTCAAGGTCAGCAATTGCGCATCGATTCGTTACAACAGAATGGTGATTTTCTGAAAGCAGCGCTGGTTGCCCGCAACATGACCACAACGGAGCCGTTTAATAACGACAAGACTTTTGCTGCCTCCTACAACAAATTAAAGAGCAATCGAGAATATACAAGCCAGCTAACCCGATTGGAAAAGTATCTTCAGTTTGAAATCAGCGTGCGTCAACCTTACCTAAATGCCTTTCAAACAAAAGATACGCTATGGTGGAAAAACGAGATCAAAACCTTGGCAGAAAAGATCAATACGGAGCAAGATCCCTACGCAAAGGATACCTACCGGCGAATACAAGGTTTCCTAGGAATTGCTAGCTACTCGTTTTGCAAGCAAGCCATAGATGGTCAGAATGCGGATGCGCTGAATAAGATACTCTCCATCTACCGCATGCTGGAGCCACAGAACCCCGATATGTTATACTTTTCGGCCTTCACCTACCTATGGAAAGGGGAGAATGATGCGACGATTGCCATGCTTCAAAAAGCACTTAATGCCGGGTTCACAGACCGGAAACAGCTAAATAAAGATTTTCCTGAATCCATCACGTCGAGGATTAGATAGTTACTAATTTCTAGTTACTGATTTAGCTCCGCTAACTTGTCCGGCCATTGACGGAGCTCCCTCCAGTCGGTTGCCGTCGGCGAACTCGCAAGCTCGGTTCTGGTTTGGCTTTGCTTTGTTTTAGCAACACAGTGTAACACTCTGCAGCTAAGGTTCCGTTAAAATTGGTAACGGCACATTGACTAATTGTCTCATTCTCAAACCTTAAAGTTCCAAAATCATACGCCACATTGTCTCATTGGACACACTTCCATCTTTTCATTCTCAAATTCCTCAATCACTACTGTCCGGGGAAAAAACTTAATTTTTCCGGTATTGCATAAAATTGTTAAACCTCTATGAGGTATGTAAAAAACAGGGGTTACTTTCTCTACAAAACTAAATCCTTGGCCGGCCGTCGACGGCTCCTACGGAGAATTTTCCGCGTAGCGGATAAAGTATTGTAAAACAGCATACCAATATTTTATGTAAGTTCCCTGTAGGGGATCAACAAATGGTTACCGGACAATAGTGATTCCTCAATTTTCAAATTCTCAAATTATTCATTGGCACATTAGCACACTCCTTCATCCCCTCTTTTCCATGTTTAAACAAAATGGCTAAAAATTAGTCCATTGCCCATTGACAATTAATTCATTATGCCATACATTTGGTAATGAAATGGTATCAAGGACAATCTCATCCTATCAACCCATCTCAAGTGGAGTCAGCAACCCACTATAAAAAACAGGGCGTAACCGAAAAGCCTAATGAGTAGGAACCTTTTAACTCCCTAATCAATGAAAAGTTCACTCCACAAGCTAGGTACCAAAACACTTATAGCTACAGCATTTTTAATCCTTTCCGGATGCGCCACGATTGTTAGCAAAAGCAGCTATCCCATATCCATATCCAGCAACCCATCGGGTGCAAAAATAACCATCATGAATTTGAATGGTGTTAATATCTATACAGCAAAAACGCCCGCAACCTTTACGCTTTATGCAGGAAATGGATACTTTACCAAGGCTGGTTATACCATTACCTTCGAACTCCCTGGCTACGAACCAGTAACCGTGCCAGTTCACTTCTCTCTTGATGGATGGTATTTATTTGGAAATATTGCAGTAGGTGGCTTAATAGGTTGGCTTATAGTGGATCCCATAACTGGTGCCATGTGGAAGCTCGATACAAAGTATATTAACCAAACGCTTGTAAAATCCTCCACAGGATTGGCAACGCCAACCCTGAAGGTAATGAGCTACAGCGACATTCCCGAAAGCTGGAAGGCAAATTTGGTTCGTATAAACTAGAAAAGCGACAACAATCATTAAACGTACGAAAGCATTTAAAGCTAGCTTATAGTTGAACAGAATAAACTTAATTGAGTTTGCTTAGGTGGTTTCTGGTTTAACTACAGCGACATGTCTAGTTTTTCAGGCAAAATAATCTTCTCTCGCATTTACTATTACAGTGTAACACCATGCTCTCACAGTGTTTCACTGTATTTAAGCTTTCAGGCTCCCGACTTCGGTTCTCTGGCTCTCGACTTCCGACTTTATTCCTATCTTTGCAGGCTAATAAATTGAAAACCGTGACATTCGACGAACTTAACCTCACCAAGCCTCTGCTAAACGCCATTGCCGACGTTGGATACGAAAACCCTACCCCCATTCAGGTAAAGGCGTTTCCAGTTATCATGTCGGGACGCGATGTGGTGGGCATAGCGCAAACCGGAACAGGAAAAACGCTAGCCTACCTTTTACCCATGCTTCGGCAGATGAGTTACTCCGAGCAACGGCATCCGCGCATTCTGGTGGTAGTTCCCACCCGCGAGCTAGTGCTACAGGTAATAAAGGAGCTCGAATGGATTACTAAATACATGACCGTACGCTTCCTTGGCGTTTATGGCGGAACCAACATCAACACCCAGAAACAAAAGGTCTACGACGGTGTTGATGTGCTAGTAGCCACTCCCGGTCGCTTAGTAGATTTAGCACTATGCGGCCTACTAAGGCTTAAAAGCATTCAGAAATTGGTTATTGACGAGGTTGATGAGATGCTTAATTTGGGCTTCCGTCCACAGCTCATGAACCTGCTCGACTCGCTCCCACCTCGTAGACAAAATCTCATGTTTTCGGCTACACTCACCAACGAGGTACGCGAAGTTATTAATGCTTTTTTCGAAAACCCCATCACCATTGAAATAGCGGCTCATGGTACCCCGCTCGAAAAGATTATCCAGCGTGGTTACCACGTTCCCAACTTTTTTACCAAGGTTAACCTGCTGGAATGGCTACTCAAGAATGAACCGGAAATGACCAAGGTGCTGGTGTTTGTAGCCACCAAAAAATTGGCTGATAGGTTATATGAGCAATTGGAAGAGAAATTCCCCGATCAACTTGGCGTAATTCACTCCAACAAGGCCCAAAATCAGCGTATCAATGCTCTTAAAAGGCTGGAAGAGGGAACCATTCGGGTACTTATAGCCACCGATATTATTGCCCGTGGTCTCGACCTGTCGGACGTTACCCACGTGGTGAACTTCGACACACCCGACGTTCCCGGCGATTATATTCATCGTATTGGCCGAACAGGTAGAGCCGATAAAGACGGTATGGCCATCACCTTTATCAATGAAGCTGAGCAGGCATACCAAATGGATATTGAGCGGATGATGAAAAAGCCTATTCCCGTTACGTCCCTTCCTGCGGATTTGGTTATCTCCTCTATCTATACCGAAGAGGAGCATCCAAAATTGTTCGATAAAAACTACCTCAAGACCTCCCCAAATAGAAACAAGAGCAGTAAGGGTGCTTTCCAAGAAAAGAAAGAAAAAAATAAAAAGGTGAACCTTGGTGGACCAAGCAAGCGTAATCCAAAGTTTGGCAAAGCAGCCAAGCGTCCCGATTCCAAACCTCCAAAAAGAACCAATCTCTTTTAAACTCCATCACGGCAAGTGAGCACCGAACCTATATATCCATGGGGCGATAGCCGTCGCTACAACACCTACTCTGGCTATTTCCGCCGTACCTTTGGCGGTAGAGTTCAAAAGCTCACCATCGATGCAGGTTTCACCTGTCCCAACCGCGATGGAACAGTAGGCACTGGCGGTTGCACCTACTGCAACAACGATGCCTTCAACCCAAGCTACTGCAATTCGGTAAAGCCCATTCTACAACAGGTAGAGGAGGGTATTGAGTTTCACGCCAATCGGTATCGTCGCGCCGAAAATTTCCTAGCCTACTTTCAAGCCTTTTCCAATACCCATGCCCCACTCGAAAAGTTAAAGGAGATTTATGCTCAAGCCCTCGCCCATCCAAAGGTCGTTGGCCTAGTTATTGGTACCCGTCCCGACTGCATCGACGAGGCTAAGCTCGACTACTTGGCCGAGTTGGCACAGCACCACTACGTTATTGTGGAGTATGGCATCGAAAGCTGCCATAACCAAACGCTGAAACGCATCAATAGGGGACACACTTACGAACAAGCCGAATGGGCCATCCGCGAAACGGCCAAGAGAGGCATACGAACCGGTGCCCACCTCATATTTGGACTACCCGGTGAATCACGCGAACAAATGCTCAGCGAGGCTGCCATCATCTCCCAGCTGCCACTCGATACGGTAAAATTTCACCAGCTGCAAATTGTAACAGATACCACCATGGAGAAGGATTTTCTAGCCCATCCGGAGCAGTTTCAACTCTTTGAACTACAGGAATACCTCTCTTTCCTGGCCAACTTTCTCGAAAAATTCAACCCCAACATCGTAGTGGAGCGATTTGTAAATGAAGTTCCACCATGGTTCCTCGTGGCTCCCAATTGGGGTAGCTACCGTGCCGACCAGCTGGGCGTAATGTTCGAAAAACTACTGGAAGCAAGAAATACATGGCAGGGGAAGAAATTTAGTTAGGAGTGACCAATAGTTTGAAGTTTACAGCTACAAATGATCAACGAACCAGGGTTCCAAGATTATTACTCATCCATAATCTATTATTAAAAATTGCAAGGTGAAGCACCGTGCAACGCTGTGAGACAAAAGGGTAGGAATTCCGATGTCGAATGTATTGCATACAACCCATTACTCTCCCCAAATTTCTTCTCTAAAAATTTCTCAGGAAATGGCTAACTTGCAACCACGCATGAACCAAACATATTTGCCATGACCTCCACTAAACTAAATTTCACAATGACTTGTATGGCTGGATTGCTATTACTAGCATGCAGCCATCAACCTGCAGAAAAACCATTTGCGCTGCAATCGGGCGATCTTCTTTTTCAAGATCTAGACTGTGGCGAAATGTGCACCGCCATTGAGACCGTTACCCACGGCTGGCATGGCGCCAAACTCTCACATGTGGGTATAGTAGTTATCGACAGCACAGGTCACATAAAGGTACTCGAGGCCATTTCACGAGGCGTTTCACTTACTCCTCTTGATAGCTTTTTAAATAGAAGTTCCGACACAACCCACAACCCAAAAGTAATTGTTGGTCGACTCAAGATACCAAATGCCGTCCGCTTTGAAAAAGAGGCCGTGAAAAGAGCCATGACCTATCTAGGCAAACCATACGACACGGTTTACAACATTAGCAATCAGGCATACTACTGCAGCGAGTTAGTTTACTTCGCCTACCAAGATTCTCTTGGCAATTCTCTGTTCACCCTCTCCCCAATGACTTACAACGACCCCGCAACCATTACCATTTTTCCTGTGTGGAAAAGCTATTTTGACGGCATGCATGTTCCAGTCCCCGAAGGACAACCGGGTATTAATCCCGGAGGTATCTCACGCTCCGACAAGATTGAAATTATTCACGTCTATGGCAATCCCACTGGCATGGAAATCAACTCCAACAACTAAGTAGGTGTGCCAATGGAACCGTTTCTTAGCTTAGTTGCCCAAGATCTTCATTCACGCTATGGTGAGGAATTAAACAAGATAAATCTCGTTTTTCCAACAAGAAGAGCTGGACTTTTCTTTGCCCGACACCTAGCCAAGCTCATCGATAAACCACTGTGGCATCCTAAGGTCTACTCCATTTCAGACCTTATGTATATGGTCACCGACTACAAGGCCGCAGATCAACTCTCATTAATATTAGAGCTGCATAAAATCTACTGCAAGGTTAAAAATTCAGAGGAGACATTCGATAACTTCTACTTCTGGGGCGAGGTAATGCTCACCGATTTCGATTTGGTAGATAAATATCGCGTCGACCATGCCATGCTGTTCCGTAACATTCAAGCCATTAAGGAGCTGGAGGGAAAATTTGAAGCCATCACTCCAGAGCAAAAGGAGGCCCTTGCCGCCTTTATCAACCTGTTCGACAAGCAAGATCTTACCCCTATTCGAAGCAACTTTCTTACCATATGGGAAGTGCTAGGATCCATATATCAGGAGTTTAAGAGTCTATTGGAGAATAAAAAGTTGGCCTACGAAGGTATGGCCTATCGCGCCGCCGCCGAAAAATTTGATGGTGAAAACACCATTAAACTTCCTGATGGCCTCTTTGCCTTTATCGGTTTTAACGCGCTCAACGGCTGCGAAAAGGCACTTTTCCGCTACTTCAAAAGGGAGGATAGAGCACTTTTTTACTGGGATTATGACACCTACTACACACAAGATGAGGTGCAGGAGGCAGGTACATTTATCCGAGCCAACCTCAAAGAATTCCCCAACGCCATTGCGGCGAGCAATTTCTCAAACTTTAAGGAGAAAAGAAAACTTACCGTTATAAATACCCCAACAGGCGTGGCACAAGCCAAGTTGGTACCCATGATTCTAGATGAAATAAAAACTCGCGGAGGTATACTTGATGAATCTTGCGCCATAATTTTTCCGGAGGAGCACTACCTCCTTCCAGTATTACGCTCCTTACCCAACGACATCGAAAGGCTCAACATTACAATGGGCTATCCCATAAAGGAGACTCCAGCCTATACGCTTGTAGACTATCTCATGAAGCTGCAGCTGGGTGCCAAAACCACAGAAACGTCAACTCGATTTTATCATCGCGACGTTCTTGCACTACTTAGTCACCCCTACATCAGCATTGTTGCGGGAAGTGTGGCAAAGGAACTGATGAACAAAATTGCCGACCAAAACAGAATTTATCCCAACGCAACATATCTACATAAGAACGAACTTTTAAAACTCATTTTCACCCCGATTTCCAACGGCATTGGTATATTCGATTACCTGCGAAATGTAACGATGATGCTTACCAAACAAATTGCCACCATTGCACAAGGCGACGAAGCTAAGGAGAGCATGCGCATGGACATTGAGTATCTCTATTCTCTATACCAAAGCATTACACGACTCAGCGATATCCTCTCCGGTGAAAAAACAGCAATAAGTTTAAAAGTGGCAGGGCATCTAGTGCGCAAGGTATTTGGACAGCAACGAGTATCATTTAAGGGAGAACCATTAGCCGGACTGCAGCTGATGGGATTTCTCGAAACCAGAGCACTCGACTTTAAAAATGTCATTATTCTCTCCATGAATGACGATGTGCTCCCCGGAAAGCAGCATAGTGCCACATTTATAACCCCATCATTACGAATTGCCTTTCAACTGCCCGACTATAAGCACAAGGAAGCCATTTATGCCTACTACTTCTACCGGCTCATACAACGCGCCGAAAACGTTTACCTCATCTATAAAAACCGTACCGATGGCACTCAAACCGGAGAAGAGAGTCGCTACATACGTCAGCTCCGATTGGAAGGCAGAATGGAAATGAGCGAAAAGACGCTGGAGATGGACATTAACCTACCTGAGTCAATAGCCATAAATGTTGAAAAAGGGAAAGAAGTAATGGCGATACTCAACCGCTATCTTTCAGAAAACACTTCAAAATATCTTTCGCCAAGTGCACTAACCACCTACATCTACTGCCCTTTACGCTTTTACTACCGATATATTCTCGGACTAAAGGAGTTGGAAGAGGCAACAGAAGAGGTAGACCTACCACTATTTGGTTCCATTCTCCATCAGGTAATGAATTTGCTCCTGCAGGATTATCAAGGCAAAGTGTTAACATCGGAAATGCTGAAAACCTTGGCCGGAAATAAACGGTTAATATCGGAAACAGTGACCCATGCCTTTCGCATCGAATTTTTGAAGGATGAAGCCTCTAACGATGAAGAGCTGCAGCTGATGGGGCGCAATCTCATAGTGAAGGATGCCATTGAACAGCTCACCATAAAAATGCTCCTTGTTGATGTCCAACGTGCACCGTTAAAGGTCATGGAATTGGAAAAAAAATATGAGGCAAAAATATGCTTTGGCGAATTCGGCCAACAACATGTAACCATTGGAGGGGTGATAGACAGACTTGAAGAGATAAACGAGACATTAGTGGTAGTGGATTATAAAACAGGAGGATTCAAAAAAAACAACAAAAACAAAGGCGTTTTCACGAGCGTTGAGGAACTATTTAACCCTGAAAAAATTGGAGATGTTAAGGAGGTTTTTCAAACCTTCACCTATTGCGAAGTATTGCTAAAAAACCATCCCAATGCAAAAATACAACCCGCACTTTGGTTTGTAAGAAGAACGGATACAACCTACCGGCCCAATGTGGCAATCAAAAAAGACAAAACAGAAGTTACGGTAGACGCTTACTCCGACTTTGCTACCGATTTTCAAAAAGGACTAGACATGCTGCTTACAGAGATATTTAACCCTGAAGTAGCCTTTACTCAAACTACCGATTTAGATACCTGTAATATATGTCCCTACAAGGATATTTGTGCAAGGTAAGTCGAAAGTTCTGAAGAAATTATATGTGGGAGTATGGAATACAACCCAGTGAAACCTTGGAAAAGATAAAGTAGAATGATAGGTTCAAATAAATAATCAAACAAATAGTAAACCAAGCAACGATAACTAATGAGCGGGTATGCCTTAAACCGCGTATTGAATGCACGAAAGAACTTACGAATTCAATAATTGGTTCATTGAACCCCCTGCTCGGTTAATACCCTAAAAAACCAAGAAAATTTCTCAACCTGCCGCTTTTTCCATAAATTTGATGGAAGCTAATTATCCTAAACTATGCTATACAGCTTCCACTCTATTGAATATCAACTTTATGAAAGCCCCTTTGTGAGAGGTGATGGTGTGGCATTTCCCCATACAGCAAGAGCAGAATTTAAGGATGAACGGGGCGATATTTTGCTCGAAAAAAACTACGGTTACATAACCCTAGCCGAGCTATACGATCGAATTGGTCAGTCATCATCCATCGACATTGATGATTGCCTTGTTTACAACTTTTCGCTCACCGCTTGTCGTCGTTACCTTCTACAAGATAAAAACGCAAGATTGACACTCAAAAACTTTTCTGCGAAAGGTTCTCTCTTTATATCCAACTTGAAGGTTGACTTCTCCATTGCTGATTTTACAGGAACACGGACCGAATTTGAGGGGGCCATCTTCGTGTGTAAAGAGGTCTCCTTTCGATCCAGCCAATTCATGGGTGCTGGTGCAAAATTTCAAAATGTTGTATTTAAAACTCAGCGATTCGACTTTACCCGTACAAGTGTTGCACAAGGCGACATCAATTTTAAAAACGCGGTTTTTTCCTCTGGTGAAAAAGATTTTCAGGACTCCAAATTCAACAACAACGAGGTTTCGTTTATCAATACCGATTTTGGTGATGGCGACATCTCTTTCATAAATGCAACATTTGCCAATGCCAACACCTCATTTAAAGTGGCACAGTTTGGTTATGGTAAGGTTGATTTCCATTTTGCCAAGTTCAGAGAATGCGATATCTCCTTTGAACGCACCGACTTTGGCATTGGGCGAACCGATTTTAGAACAGTGGAGTTTGGCTGTGGAAAGGTTAACTTTAACCGTTGTACCTTTGGCAATGGGGAAGTAACATTTGAGGGAGCAGACTCCCACGGAGGGAAATTGCTCTTTCGAAGAACAGTATTCGGCATTGGACAGGTTAGCTTTGAAATATTTGAGGGAAAAGAAGCAGAAATTATTTTCGAAAAGGTGGACTTCGAAAAGGGTAGGGTTTCATTTTCAGGCGCAATAATTAAAAATCTCACCCTCTCCTCCTGTCTTTTCAGCGACCGTGTAAACCTACAGGTGGCTTACGCTGAGTCCATTGATATTTCGGACAGTATTGTGCGCGACATCGTAGACTTTCGCCCCCATGAACAGACACAGCACATTGGAATACTGAATATTTCAGGGCTCAAAATGCTCGGCCGAATCTACATCGATTGGCAGGTCAACAACGTTAAGCAACTAGTGTATGGTCAAGATGATTCGTGCAATATCAAGAAAGCAGGGCAATTTCTCATTCTAAAGGAAAACTTCAATGCACTAGGGCAGTATGAAGACGAGGATCGCGCCTACGTCGAATACCGCCGTTGCGAGCAACGCGCCAAATTCCAGCGACAAAGAGCAGGAAAGTGGATAGACAGAGTAACTGCCTATCCTCGCTATTGGTCGAAGTTGATTCTTTACGACCTCATGGGCCTTTACGCCACACGCCCATCACGCGTATTCCTAAGTATGATAAGTGTTTACCTCCTTTTTAGCGGAGTTTTTATGCTGTTTATATCGGTCGGTTTCGGTAACATCATTCCATCGAGCATACACCCCGACACTCTTTCGGTTTTGGAACGGTCGCTCTACCATAGCGCCATCACCTTTTTCACCATTGGCTATGGCGACTTTTACCCATCCGGTCCACTCCGAATTGTTTGTGGCGTAGAGGGTTTTGTGGGCGTTTTTCTAATGGCCTACTTTACCGTAGCCTTCGTTCGCAAAATTCTTCGTTGACCCGTAATTAAAACGAAGATTACTTCAACTATACAAAAATGGGTGAATAGTTCACATTTTATGCATTCCCATTCGTCTTTTTTTGCTACTTCATGAGAACATACTGGATAATAGCGTCAACAAAACGCCAGTTTTTAGCTGAACAGAAATTGTCTGCTGAACAAAAATCCTCGCCAATAAATATTTTCCCCTTACCCTATTCAAAAGTCATGGAATACAGACATACTCTAATTATCGCATTTAAATACTCTTGCCAACTATCATTGTAAAAGGCTATTAAATAGGATAAGGAGATGAATAAAAACCAGCAAGTATGCTTCAATAATTGTTAAAGAGCATGAACGAATATTGACTTCTACAACAAAAAGCATTACCTTAAAACCTGAAAATTTAAACCAAAATATCTATTTATCTAATCAATCTAGCTATGAAAAAAGGATTAATTTTCTCGTTACTACTAGTGTTTGCTGCATTCGGATGCACCCAACAGCAACCTCACGAAATGTCTGCTATGAACATGTCGGATAGCACCCATGCCGTCACCAAGGTTAAGGATGGTATTTTTATTCACATCTCACACAGCTACGACGACCCACACCGCGTAGTGATGGCGCTTAAGATGGCCACCATGATGTCGATGGACAAAGATGTGTTGGTATACTTCGATATCAAAGGAATTGAAGTCTTACTAAAAAATGCAAAAGACATCACCTACCCCACTTTCCCTTCGGCACAGGAATCAATAAAGATACTACTAGACAAAGGTATTACCGTTTTTGCATGTCCTGGATGTATGAAAGCTGCTGGCAAAACTGCCGATGACCTTATGCCCGGCATTAAGGTAGCAGAGAAGGAAACCTTCTTTAACTTTACCAAAGGAAGAATACTAACGCTCGATTACTAACAGTGAAGTTTTCAATACATAGAAAAAGGCAGCGAAGGCTGGTCTCCGCTGCCTTTTATACCTTAAACAGTTTCAATTTACTACATTTACTCCCGATATCCTTTTCCTAAATACCTATTCAACGAAAAAGCATCATGGCAGAAAGAGACATCCGTATTGAAGAGTTGAAAAAGCAACTGGACCAAATGCAACATGGACTGGAGCAGATGAGGAATGAGCTATCTCGATTAACAGCAAAAGAAGAAATGGTCTCTCCATCGCCTGAGCAGGTGAATATTAAACAGCAACCTACCGCAGTGCAGATGCCTGTAGAGAAGATGGAGTTCAAGCCATCGGAGAAACAGAAAATTTCAAAACACAACAACAATTTTGAACGGTTTATTGGTGAAAACCTGATTAATAAGATCGGAATTGCCATCACCGTAATTGGAGTTGGCATTGGGGCAAAATATATCATCGAAAACAACCTCATAAGCCCGGTAATGCGAATTGTGCTTGGCTATCTAGCCGGCGCCATTCTCCTCGGATTTTCCATCAAACTTCGCCGTAAATTTGAGAGTTTCAGCGCAGTGTTGCTAGGTGGAGCTATGGCCATAATGTATTTTATTAGCTTTTTGGCCTACAGCCTCTACGCACTTTACCCGCAGCCAGTAGCTTTTGGACTAATGGTACTCTTTACCATTCTTACCGTTGCATCAGCTCTATCCTATAAAAATCAGGTAATTGCGCACATTGGGATGGTTGGTGCGTATGCCGTTCCATTCCTTCTGAGCGATGGTTCAGGCAAGGTAGCTGTTCTATTTTCCTACATGACCATTATTAACATTGGTATTCTCGCAATTGCCTTTAAACAATATTGGAAAGCGCTATACAACACCGCCTTTGGCATTACTTGGCTTATCTTTCTCTCGTGGTTTACCATCAAGTATAACGTAGATTATCACTTCGGAATATCGCTACTGTTTTCGACCATTTTCTTCATAATCTTCTACCTCACCTTTTTGGCCTACAAACTCCTTCGGGAGGAGAAGTTTTCGTTTAACGATATTGCAGTGCTGCTAATCAACTCATTTATCTTCTTCAGTATTGGATACGCTAGTTTAAAAGGTCATGAGACCGGAAAAAACTTCCTTGGCCTCTTCACGTTTATCAATGGATTGGTACACGCTGCAGTTTCCATGGTGGTTTATCAAAAGCGGATGGTCGACAAAAACCTCCTACGATTACTTCAAGGATTGGGGCTGCTGTTTATCACACTAGCTATTCCCGTTCAGCTCAAGGGAAACTGGGTTACCCTGCTTTGGGCAGGTGAAGCGTTAGTATTACTATGGGTAGGCAAAAAAGGTAATGAACCTTTTTACATACGCCTAGCATACCCCTTAGCCATATTGGCATTTTTCAGTGTTATTCATGACTGGGATAGCTACCTGTCTACCATCTACAGCCAAGAGAATACTCTAACACCCTTTCTGAATATCCAGTGTTTAAGTTCTATACTTCTTACCGCTACCCTTGGAGCCATGCTTTGGCTTTTTATGAAAGTCCGCCACACTTTGCAAAATGAAATCGATAAGATTTTTGCAATTATTCTTCCAACTATTGTTGTAATTACAACCTTTTTCACCTTCCATGTGGAAATTATTGCATTGCTTCACAACATCTACCCTACGAACCAGAACAGTGTAATGGATGTTCATAATTCAGCTGGCATAAACCTTAGATTTCGAGATATCTGGTTGCTTAACTACACAATGCTGTTTGTATCGGCTGTAATTGCTTTAAGCCGAAAAAAAATAGTATCTACCATACTTACCTCCACCTTCTTAATTATCGCCTTGCTTACGGCTTTAAACTTTCTTGTGGCTGGACTTTACAACCTCAGCGAGCTGCGCGATAGTTCAATTGGAGCGGCATCATCAATTTCGACACCATACCTTTTGCGCTACATTACCATTGCCCTCTACGCAACCATGCTACACCTCTTTTTTTATGAAATTAAGCAACGCAGTTGGCTAACAAAGTTTATAAATTTTGCAGAGCTTTTTGTGGCCCTGTCGGCTCTGTGGGTTCTGAGCAGCGAACTCATTAACTGGCTAAGCTTAAGTGGTTACGGTAACTCCTACAAACTTGGACTAAGCATTCTTTGGGGACTATATGCCTTTATGCTAATAGTGATTGGTATGTGGAAAAAGAAACGCCATCTAAGAATTGGTGCCATCGTTCTCTTCTCCATTACGCTGTTAAAATTTTTCTTCTACGACATTTCTCACCTATCGACAATTGCAAAAACAGTTGTGCTAGTCTCCTTAGGAGTGCTCCTGCTGGTTGTTTCCTTTTTCTACCATAAGTATCGGATTACCATCTTCGGCCCCGATACAGAGGAGTAAACTAAGTAACAAAAAGAAAGCAATATGGAATTAATTAACCTTCTTAATGCCTTAGCACAAAAACTATTTTGTGGACAAGTTGATAATCAGATATTTTTTTTGATAAAATTGTGATTGATGATTTATTTTGCCTTATATTTGACCATAGATTTTAATTACACATTATGAAAAACGGAAAAGTAAAATTCTTTAATGAGTCTAAAGGTTTTGGATTTATTAAGGACAATGAGTCAGAAAAAGAGTATTTTGTTCACGCCACAGGTCTTATCGACCGTATCAAAGAAGGTGACGATGTAACATTCGAACTTCAAGAGGGCAAAAAAGGGTTGAATGCGGTAAATGTGAAACTAGCATAAGCTGAGTATATTACCCCGCAGAACTTTTTACTTAAGCTTCACGAAATCGTGAAGCTTTTTTTTGTAGAAATATCATTCTCGCTTAATAAAAATAGAACTGATCGTGGGTCTACTAACAAATGGACGATAAATCTATTTTTTCTTCGACTTGTTCAACTTTTTGGCCTTAGCCTTTTTCTCACTTTTCTTCTGTTTTGCTTCCAGCTCCTCAGCCTCCTTCATCAGCGATTTCCAGTCATTGCTTACCTCTGCACTAAAATCAATGGTTTCAACATACTCCGATTTTGAAATATCGAGCACTTTAATGGCATTCCCGGTATAGTTCTCAATCTCCTTTAGCAATGGCTCCTCTTCCTCGCTGCAAAACGATACGGCAATTCCTCGTCTCACACCTCTACCCGTTCGTCCAACCCTATGCACGTAGTTTTCGGGAACTTCGGGCAGATCATAGTTTATCACGTAGTCTACCTCTGGAATATCAATGCCACGAGCGCTCACATCGGTTGCCACAAGCACCTTTACCTCACCAGAACCAAAACGTTTAAGAACACTTATACGATCTACCTGCAACTTATCGCCATGAAGGGTTTCGCTTGGAATCTCCACCCTTTGCATAGCTGCCGATACCCTTTCGGCACGCACCTTCGTGCGGACAAAAACAAGAATCTTGCTGTCGATATGCTCCTTAATAATACGCTCAAGGAAAAAGCGCTTGTCGTCCATTTTTACATAGGCAACCGAGTGGTTTATATTTTTAGATACCGGATCGTTGGGCGAAATTTGAATCCGGATGGCTCTGCGCACCAAGGAGTATGCCAGCAGCTTGATTTTCTCGTCGATGGTGGCCGAAAAAAATAGTGTTTGCCGTTGTTTAGGAAGAAAGCGAATAAGATCACGGATATCCTTAATAAAACCTAAATCGAGCATGTGATCGGCCTCATCGAGAATAAGCACTTCTACCACATTAAGGTTGATGAAGCCTTGGCTCACCAAATCGAACATACGACCTGGTGTTACTACCAAAATATCAACACCGTTTTGGAGCTGTTCAATCTGAGGATCCTGCTCCACCCCTCCAAAAACGCAAAAAGTATTAACTTTGGTAAACTGTCCAATCTCCTGGAAAACTTGGGTAACCTGAAGTGCCAACTCACGCGTAGGTTCCATAACCACGCACTTTATGCCACCAGTTGTAGCCTGTGCCTTACGAGAACCAATGTTGTGAATTACCGGGATAGCAAATGCTGCCGTTTTTCCAGTGCCTGTTTGAGCAATGGCTAGAACATCTTCCCCTGCAAGAATGGGTGGAATGGCCTTAAACTGAATATCAGTTGGCCTGTTGAATCCCATTTGGGCAAGGCTTCGCTTTATCTCATTCAGGATGTGGTAGCTTTCAAACTTCATGCAGAACACGGTATTAAGCCGCAAAGATACCAAAATATACGTAAGATAATCGGGAACTAGACGGGAGTAATTCGGAAGTGAGAGAAAGTGAGAAGAAGTCGCAGCAAAGCGAAGATCCCGCGATTGAGGGGTTGAAGAATTAAAAGAATTTGCCGATTGTAGAGACGCACGACGGTGCGTCTCGTCTCTTTTTTACCAAAAATTGAATTCTACCGTTTGTTGCAAAATATTTTCCATTCAAAAACCAACCGCGCATCGGTTTAATATGAATAGCCATGGGCGTAAGCACCTGGAAAAGAAACAATCTCAACAATATACCACATACACTCCAAACTCATTCATCAATTCGAATTGGCGATACACAGCCCTTGCATAAAAGAAATTATTATGTACATTACCAACAATAAAACTGAAGTTTTCTTCTATTTAGAAAGCAAACAAATTAAAACATTACAGCATGTATAAATACCTATTTGGACCTGTTCCTTCAAGGCGATTGGGTATGTCGTTAGGCGTTGATTTGGTTCCAAAAAAAGTATGCTCCCTCGACTGTGTTTATTGCGAAGTAGGCAAAACAACCAAGCTAACAATTGACCGTAAAGAGTATATCAAATCCGAAAAAATTAAAAAAGAGTTATTGCACTACTTCAGCAACAATCCTGACCCCGACTACATAACATTTTCCGGTTCAGGAGAGCCAACATTGAACATACAAATAGGAGAAATTCTACGGTTTATAAAGCAAAACCGACCAAGTATTCCCGTTGCAGTTTTAACAAACGGAACACTCCTCTATGACAAAAAAGTGAGAGACGCATTAATAGATGCAGATGTTGTTCTTCCCTCTCTTGATGCTGCCACCGAAGATGTTTTCAAAAAAATCAATCGCCCCCAACAGGATTTAAATATTAATAAGTATATCCAAGGATTAATTGATTTTAGAAAAGAGTTTAAAGGCAAAATTTGGTTGGAAATATTTATTTTGCCCGAATATAACGACAACAGCCATGAGCTGGCAGAACTCAAAAAAGCCATTCTAAGAATTAATCCCGATTCGGTTCAGTTAAACACCCTCGACAGGCCTGGCACCCTGCCAAATTTAAGAGGAGCAACTAGAGCTGAGCTAGAACAGGTGGTTAAGTTCTGGCAAATTGACAATGTTGAAATCATTGCGGCACCACTGCAACGGAAGAGTGTGCTCTCCTATAGAAAAGATACCGAAACAGCAATTATGGAAACCATAGCACGAAGACCATGCACACTCGACGACCTTGCTAAAATATTGGGAATACACATCAGTGAAATTAATAAATACCTTGATGTGCTAGACGCAGAAAATAAAATAGAAACCATTGAGCAGGAAAGAGGAATATTTTATCAACTAAAGAGTAAAGGATAAAATAACATCGCCAATTGAATACTACAACCTTCCTCATAAAATAAAAAGGAATTTCAGAATTTTCAGCGATTGAACAATGACCAATGCAGATGGCCAACATTGCAGTCCACGAGCGGTAAGCCACTTAACCTATTTGGGGTTGAACCAATTGATGGGCTGCGTTTTCTTCCACCGTATGCGGTTGGATATATTGATGCAGATCAACTAGTTCAACCGGATTCGGTGCAACGATAGATATTCACAAAACTTACCTACAAACCTTTATATATAAGCAGCAAAAAAAATAAGTTAGCATCAACACGAAAAATTGTAACCCATTATTCTTTTTTGCTAAAAGGCATACATTTTCAACAAAAATATCTAGTCTTAAATCAATCGACGATTGAGAAAACAATTTACCTTTACATTACAAAAGGAATTTAGAAAGAATCATTTAAATTAAATGAGATGAGTAAATATTTACTATTTTTTTTGCTAGTAGCATTTTCATTTCCAGCATTTTCACAACAGAAAGATGAAAATATTTTTTTTAATACAAATAATGATACGTTAGTACTTTACTTCAATGCAGGTGGCAATATTACCACAAAATTAAATGCCGTTTTTTATCGAAAAGCGATCCTTGATAAGGAAGTTTTTAATTACAACGGAACTGTTTCCGACTATTTTATAAACAATCAAAAAGCATACGAATGTAACTTTAGCAGTAAGGAACTAAATGGTATTGTAAGATGTTTTTATTCCAATGGAAATTTGCAGTATATCGGTCATTTTAATAACTATAACAAAGATAGTGTTTGGACATACTATTATGATAATGGAAATATTGAAAAAGTTATTCAATTCATGGATAGTATACCTATAATTAAAGAATTATATAAACGAAATAGCAAGGTTGTTTTTAATAATGGAAATGGTAGATATATAAGTAAAATATTATATAGTGACGCCCCACTTGAATGTACTATTACTGGCAAAGTTGTTAATGGTAAAATGGAAGGGGCCTGGCATTGGACTGGAACTTATGCTCAAGGGATTGAATATTACAGCAACGGCAAATACGTCAGAACTGAAAATTATGGGTTGAATGATGGGTTTAAGAACCCTAGAATTATTTCAATCACAGGCTTTGACCCGCATGAAAACGTCAATATTTTTGATTTTTTCACCTTGCCTCAAGAAAGTATCCAAAGAGATATGACATTAAAGGGAATACCCTTTGCTTTTAAGGGTAATCAAATAGCAACCAGTATTTCATTTAATTCATCAAGTTCTAACAACTTACCGCTTAAATACAAAACCTCATCAAACTTAAAAAAAGAATTCTCCTGGGATTTTTCAAACCACTTATCCAAAGTGATAAAAAGTAATCAAATAAATTTTTTCTGGTGTTTCATTCAATTTGAAGTTAACAAAAACAATCAAGTAAAAAACATTTCTGTATACTCCAATAATGAAATAATTGAACTAGATATTAAAAAGTATTTATCTAACATTACTGACTTTGAGTCTGCTAGAATTAATAATGAAGATGTAACCTGTGATATATATTTAAATTTATATTTTGAGAACAATACGTTGTATATTCCAAATTATCATTACGGAAATATAATATTTAATGAGTTCAATTCTAATTAAGTAAACAACTTTAATCCATCACGCACTACGCAGTCATCTCTCCCATCTATAAAAACTGAAAAGAGTAAAAGTGATAATGTTCACGTCTACCCCATCGCATTTACCAACTTATCGCCATCCACATACCAAATAAAACCCTCAACGGGGCTGTAGCCCATCTTCATGAGCAGCGTGGCGTAACGGCGCACCTGAACAGCATGGGCGGCATCCTCGTGCCCAAACTTAAAGTCGACCACGATGGCGGCGTTACCCTTCACCATTACGCGGTCGGGGCGGTAGCTCTTCCCATCGGGAGTGAGAATGGTGGTCTCCCTCAACACCTGAAACTCCGTTGAGAACCATTGGGCGAACGGAGTCAGCGCCAACTTCGACTGGAACCGTGGAAGCAGCTCCCGCTTCTCGGGCTCCGAAAGTCGCCCCTCGCGCACAAAGCAGTCAATAACCTCCGGAAGGTCAGCAACTGTTTCAATGGAGGCAAGCAGCTCGTGCATCAGCTTTCCATAGCCCACCACCTTCGAGCGTTCCGAAGGTTCGGAAAGGAAGAAGTCGATGGCCTCTAAGTTTAGGCGTATGCCACGAGGAACAGCGCCGGTTGGATAGGTGGTCATAGGAATGCTATGCTCGCCGGCAGAATCCCGCTGAAAGTGCACCGGCTGCAACTCACCAACCTCAAAGCGGGTAATCTCCTCGCCCGAAAGCGTAACGCCACTATTTTTCTTCCAAAGGTTATCGGCGCTGGAAAATAGCACCTCGTCGAGCAACTGAAAGGCATCCTTTACAGCGCCATTACGCCCACTTTTATCCTCGCTTCGCGCAGGTGCAAAAACGTAAAGTTCCCTTTCTGGCCGGGTAAAGGCCACATAAATCAAGTTAAGTGTATCCACTAACGCCCGAAGTTTTTCCTCAGCAACAGCGGCAGCAAAGTGACTTTTCTCAGCCAACTTTATTGTCTTTATAGGATACTTCGGAATAAGATTAAACGGAGGTTCCGAATGACTTACCCAAAGAAAAGTCCCAGAGGAATGCATGATTGGCCAGGAGAAATAAGGAATGATAACCACTGGAAACTGCAGCCCCTTAGAGCGGTGAATAGTAAGAATGGTGATAGCCGTATTCTTTTCTGGAACAGAAAGACCAACAGTAACACCCTTCTCCTTCCACCATTGAATAAACTGAGCAATATCAGGACGTCCCTTGCGCGAAAAGTTAGTAGCCTGCTCGTGTAGCTCGGCCAAAAAGGCTAGTTCGCCCCTTAGCTGAAATAGCGAGAAGTGGTTAATCATCTCCTCCAGAGCCTCCTGAACTGGAAGTGTTCGCAGGGTAATAAGCCACGCTAAAATTTGTCCAAAATCGATATTAGTAAAGCTGCCATGCCACTCCCTTTCACCATCAACGGTGCTATTCATGGTGGAAATTTCACGAAGCAACACACCCTTTGCAACACCGTCGGCTGGGTTTACCACTAGCGATAATGCCGCCAAACAAAGCCTCACCACCGGTGAGGCGGAAAGGCGAAGACCATCCTGACTCACCACATCAAAAAGGTAGGGAGAGTTTGGGTTAGCTCGCTTATGTGCTAGCAGCATATTGGCCACCTTTTGTCCATCAGAATTTGAACGAACAAGAATGGCAATATCGCCAGGTGCATAACCACGTTGCTGCAGTTGCTCTATCAACAGCGGTAACTCCAGGGCAACCTCCTCGTCGGTATTCTTAATTCCCATTACCGGTAAGAAATCAACCCTCACATACCCGTTGGAATCGGTTGATGCAACTGCCGGTTTCTGCAATAAACCAGCATAAGCTCGTTCCAGCTCAAATCCAAATTGCTCTGTAATTTCCACGGAGATATTATTATTCTCCCGCATAAGGTATTGCTTGGCAAAATCAACCGCTCTGGTAAAAAATTGGTTATTGAAATTCACCACCTCCGGTAAACTGCGGAAGTTTCGATCCATATTCCGCACATCGACACCAAAGGTAGCAAGGTCGCGCTCAACACCCTCCGAGAGTATGCGCCAATCACCACTGCGCCACCGGTAAATCGACTGCTTCACGTCGCCCACCACCATGCTAAATTCATCCTCTGCCAGGCTATTGACAATTAGCGGCAAAAAATTCTCCCACTGAACCACCGAAGTATCCTGAAACTCATCAATCATGTAGCTGGAGTAACGCATGCCCGTTTTCTCATACACAAACGGGGTATCCGAATCCTTCACAAAGTTGCGCAGGAGCATGGCCGTATCAGATATAAGCAGAAATCCCTCCTCCTTCGACTGTACTCGAATGGTATTCCAAATATCACCCAGCAGGGCCAAGGTATCCAGATTCTTTAGCAACAGCTGAGCGCTATGCCAGTCAAGTTCATGCTTGGTATAGAGATCGTTTATCTGTATTAGTGAAGGCTTAAGAACTCCTTCGGCAAGACTTATCACCAATCCCTTGCGGTTAACATCTTTTTTAATCGAAGTAGAGCACCAAGCCTCCATTGAAGATTCCTCAAGTATTTTCCGAACATAGCTATTCATTTCAGGAAGCTGTTCATCCTTTTCAGAAATGGCTGCAACCTTATGGAAAAAAGTAAACGGTCCTTGAACCCCACGAACAATATCCGATGTGCTCAGTCCACTGCGGTCAATGGCATCAACCGCACTATTGCCAATGACGTTTAGCTGATGAGTCACATTTCGGCACATCACCTCCAACTCATGACGTAGCTGATTAACCTTCTCGCGATCAGTAAAACTTGCAACTTCTGACTGATCCATGGTGCGAAAGTTCTCGTTAAAGAGCTGACGACCTAGATCAATTAGTGTATCGCGAACGTCCCATGACTGACCATCGCTAACCCTACCACGCGACATACGGTAAAGCCACTCCAGAAGCGTAGGATTAGAGGAAGCCGAATCGAGCATAGTATCAACTGCCTTTTCCAAAACCGCTTGCTCATCCATCTCCAAGTCAAAATTACCCTCCTGTCCAATCTCCCAAAGCAATCCTTGGACTACACGCTGCACAAAGCTGTCGATAGTAGATACCGAAAAGCGAGAATAGTCGTGTAGAATAAATCCCAACACCACCTTCGCCTTCTCAGAAAGAGTTCCAAGCGAAAGATTTAGATCATGGCTTACCTCCCTTGCCAAACCCGATGGTTCACCTATCGACAGTAAAAAAAGTTCGCCAAGAATACGCGATTTCATTTCACCTGTAGCTTTGTTAGTAAAGGTAACAGCCAATATTCTACGGTAAGCAAGAGGGTTGATAAGCACCAGCTTGAGGTATTCGACAGCCAGTCGAAATGTCTTACCGGAGCCGGCCGATGCTTTATATACTATGAGTTTAGACATCTTTGCTATTTAATGCCTAAAGATATGGAATTCCATGCAAATAGAGAACGTGATTGCTAGCCAATCAAATTAAGTAAAAGTAAATGAAATTAGAAAAAGCCAGTCTACGTCTACTGCATAAAACAAAAATCAAAATCAACTGTTTTGGTAAGCGACTAAACGAGTAAGATGAAATGGGATCACACGAACATAGCCATAGCCACAGTCACACCACCGAGAATATAAAACTAGCCTTCTGGCTAAACCTATTTTTCACTATCGTTGAAATAGTAGGTGGATTTTATACCAACAGTATTGCCATCATCTCCGACGCTCTGCACGACCTCGGTGACTCCTTTTCTCTTGGGCTAGCATGGTATTTTCAAAATCTCTCACTGCGTGGTCGCGACCGCAAATTTTCTTACGGTTATGGACGATTCTCCACCCTTGCGGCCATGGTGAACTCCATCATTTTACTCTTAGGTTCCATTTTTATCCTATCGGAGGCCATACCACGAATTTTTTCGCCAGAGGCGACCTCTGCAAACGGGATGATATGGCTGGCAGTTCTCGGTTTGTTGGTTAACGGTGCCGCAGCCTACAAACTGGCTCGAGGCTCATCGCTCAACGAGCGAACGGTACGTTTGCACCTGCTAGAGGATGTACTTGGGTGGGCAGCAGTTCTAGTGGGTGCAATTATTATGAAGTTCACAGGCTACACCATGCTCGACCCCATCATGTCCATTGGCATAACCCTTTGGGTGCTATACAATGTATACCGCAACCTACGAAGCGGCATGAAGGTTTTTCTGCAAGGCGTTCCTGAAAACGATGCTATTTCCAAAATAGAAAAGTTGGTTAATGGTCAACCGGGCGTTGTGGATACGCACGATATTCACATCTGGTCGCTCGATGGTGAATATATTGTTCTTACGCTACACGTTGTTATGAAAACGGAGTTTTCGACGGAGCAGCGAATTGCACTAAAACATCGCCTTAAAAATATGCTAGTTGAAAAAGGTTATAACCATGTAACCCTAGAGATGGAGATTCCCACCGAAAGGTGCGAGCAGGAGAAGTGTTAACAAAAAGGTTGTAGGCTATTAGACTGTAGACCATTAGAAGGTTATGGGAGGTGTATCTTACAATCGCTTAATCATCCTTTAATGCTTCACGTTTACCGCCACTAACTCATTAGCCACCAGCTGCTCCAATATGGATGGCCACCAAGCATTTATCCCCCAGCGGTTACCTTGTCTTACAATTACGGTATTTGTCGAAGGTGAAACATAAACAAACTGACCCAAAATTCCCATGGCAAAGAAATCGTTACGAGGCTTTCCTTGATCAATGTTCCACCAAAAATCTCGGTAGAAGGTTCGCTCCTGCAGGAAGCATTGGTTGTACCACGGATGCCCCATTTGCCTGTAGAGATCAAAGTATTCCTTATCGGTTCTACTATCCTCGAGCTGGCCAAAGCGGTTGCACCATTCGGCAGTTAAAACCTGATTTTTCCCGACCAACCCACCGTTCAAGTATAGCATGCCAAACCGAGCCAAATCTCGAGCCGTAAGTGCTAATCCCCCATCCGCCTTTAAAAAGCCCGAGCGAGTGCTATCCATCATCCACTCGGCTGAATTCTCCGGTAGCAACGGCAACCACAATTTTTCGGTGAAATAGTTCGAAACATTACCCACTAATCGTTCCAAGAGATACATTAACAGGTGGAGGTGCATATCGTTGTAAAGGAACATTCCTGAAGGCGATGTGGCTGGCTGAATACGTCTCACCAGCTTTCTAATATCGCTGTAGAACCACATTTTAACCATATCGGTATTGGGCAACTTTCCGGTGGTATAACGAATACCCGTTTCCATACTCATCAAACTCGTGATTGTTCTCTCATGAACAAAACTGGGCAACTCAGGCAAATACTTCCCAATAGGATCGTCGAGGCGGGCAATTAACCCCTCGTTGCAAGCAATGGCTAACAGTGATCCAACAAAGGACTTTGTTACAGAATAAGATAAAATTGTTGTTCGGCTATCCACATCACCGAAGTAACGTTCATAGCCAATCTTGCCATCCTTTATCACCAAAAAAGAGAGTGTATCAGAAGAGGTTAGAAGTTCACTTAATGGCATGTTGCCTTCACTGAAATTGATCACAATGTCATCGGAAAGAACCTCATTACTACTAGGTAAAGTGTGACTCCCAACTGCCGAGAATTTGGTGGTGGGAAAGTAACGATGGTCAAAGACTGATTGAGAGGCTAAAGTTCGTAGTGCAAAAGCGGTGTATCTAAGTAAATATGGACGTTCAGGAACTCCAGAATGTATTATAGACATGATGCTATGATTCTTTTTTGATAAGCAATATCATTAAAAATAGTAGTTTGCCATGAAAAAATCAGCAATACTAAATTGGCATATTTTTCTCTCCCATCTAAAAAACTAAGGATCAAACGGTAACAATTTATTCCATGGATAGAAGTGTTTTTTTGCCATAAAAACTTGACTTTGGATTTCTACCGTCATAACTTGCATCATGAGTAGAAAACTACTTTATCTGTCATAAAGGACGCAAAAAGGGAGTTTATCAAAATCAAGGTTAAGGTTAAAGTAAAAGTTAAATTGACAACAAGGTTAAATACAAACAAAAAAGTGTATCGTTAATTTTGATTACTACTGAAAAATGTGTTCCCGTAATTTGCTCCCCAGTCCAAAAATATTACTAAGTAGTCTTTCGGCTCTAGTATAAACCAAAGAGGCCCCAAAAATGGGGCCTCAATTTTTATCTATAGAGCAATCAGCACTAGTAATTAACAGCCTTCTCCGCAAAATAATCCTGAGGATTACCACAGACAGGGCAATTCTTCATTGCTTTTTTTCCATGGTGCACAAATCCGCAAATAGTGCAAACCCAATCGATCTCCTCGTCGCGTTCAAAAACCTTATCAGCCTCAACTCGCTCTAAAAGTTTAAGGTAACGGGCCTCATGTTCAGCCTCAATCTTAGAAATCAACTTAAAAGCAGTGGCAATCTTTTTAAAACCCTCCTTCTCAGCAATCTCTGCAAAATGAGGATAGAGCTCACTCCACTCCTCGTGTTCACCCATAGCAGCAGCACGAAGATTTTCGTCTGTTGTACTCAATTCACCTGCTGGGTAAGTTGCGGTAATTTCAACTGCACCACCTTCAAGATAGCTGAAAAATACCTTAGCATGCTGCTCTTCCTGAAAAGCTGTTTCAATAAAAAGATCGGCTATTTGTTCATACCCCTCTTCACTTGCAATTTCAGCAAAGTAGGTGTATCGATTTTTTGCCTGTGACTCACCAGCAAAGGCTTTGAGAAGATTCTTTTCTGTTTCAGTTCCTTTAAGACTTTCCATATTCTATATTTTATAAAATTAGTGTTCAAAATTGAGTATAAAGTTAGCCGTAAATGACGATTTCACAAAAATGAGATGCAAATAATGACGGTTTATTCAAAAAGATTTCCATAATGAAATGGTCGTAGTGCAATTTAAATATTCTGATTGACAGCAATATGGAATTATTTATGATGAAATTTTTATTTTTGAAATAATGGCTATATTGCACTCCTAATTCAGACGACATAAATGATACGTTCGAGCTTTACCTCTCTTCATCTACACCATCCCAATCCACCCGGAATGGTGATCCACTATTGGTATAAGCTGACGTAATTTATACATATGCTATCACAAAGAGGGATTTGCCATTCGGCGAGTCCCTCTTTTTTTGTGCCTAATTGTAATCATTAACGTTAGATAAAATGGAAAATAAAAGACTAACACTAGCTCTCCAAAAGAGCGGGCGACTGAGCGAAGGCTCCATTGAGCTGCTCAGAAAATGTGGCATTAAGGTAACTAACGGTGGTAACCATCTTAAGGCCGCTGCCGAAGGTTTTCCTCTTGACATACTATTGCTGCGCGATGATGACATTCCGCAATATGTGGCCGATGGCGTTGCCGACATTGGTATGCTCGGACTCAACGAGGTTCTGGAGAAGAAAAAGGATATTGAGGTGGTAAAGCCGTTGGGCTTCTCCAAGTGCCGTCTCTCCATGGCTATTCCCCGCGAGGATATCTACGGTGGCAGAGCATGGCTTGCCGGAAAGAAGATTGCCACCTCCTACCCGGCAATTCTGGAAGATTTTCTAGCAAAGAATGGTCTTACGGCAGAAATCCACACCCTCACCGGCTCGGTGGAAATTGCCCCGGGCATTGGCATGGCCGACGTAATCTTCGAAATTGTGAGTTCCGGCGGCACCCTACTCAGCAATGGCCTCAAGGAGGTTGACATCATCATGCAGAGCGAAGCCGTGCTGGTTGCGAGGCCAAACCTATCCCCGAGCAAGCAAAAGCTGCTGGAGAAGTTCATCTTTCGTATTGAAGCGGTACAGCGGGCAGCAAAGAATCGCTACATTCTGCTGAATGCTCTGGAGGATAAACTACCCCAAATTACCGCATTAATTCCGGGTATGAAAAGCCCAACCATACTACCGCTGGCCATGAAGGGCTGGTGTTCACTCCACTCTGTAATCAGCGAGACCGACTTTTGGGAGGTTATCGACCAGCTGAAGGATGCCGGCGCAGAGGGCATACTGGTTATTCCCATCGAAAAAATGGTAATGTAAACTCAAACAGTAGCAAAAAATGAAGATACTGATAAATCCCACCAAAGAAGAATTATGCATTGCGTTGCAACGACCTACCAACGGCAATGACGACGTTCGCGAGCAGGTGCGTCAAATAATTACACAGGTAGAAATTGAGGGCGATGCAGCGCTAATTCGTCTTAACCAAACCATCGATGGCTATAGTAGTAACTCACTGGAGGTATCGCACGACAAGGTAATTGCTGCAGGCAAGGCTACTTCTACCGAAATAAAGAGTGCTATGGCTCTTGCCTACAAAAATATAGAGGCCTTCCATAAGGCGCAGTTCCCCTCGCCCATCGTGGTGGAAACCCAATCGGGCATTTCCTGTAGTCTGAAATACTTCCCACTGGAGCGAGTTGGTCTCTATATTCCGGGGGGTACAGCTCCGCTCATCTCAACCGTGCTAATGCTTGCAATTCCGGCAAGTGTAGCTGGCTGTGAGGAGATTATAATTTGCACTCCACCCAACCCCACCAACGAGTTGCTCTATGCCGCCGGACTTTTCAACGCCAGAGTATTTACCGTTGGAGGAGCACAAGCAGTTGCAGCCATGGCATTCGGAACCAAATCCATACCTAGGGTGGATAAAATCTTTGGTCCGGGCAACCGCTACGTTACCGAGGCAAAAATGGAGATGGCCGGGAAGGGCGTTGCCATCGATATGCCTGCTGGTCCTTCCGAAGTAATAGTGCTGGCCGATGAAACAGCCAATCCCGCTTTTGTGGCAGCCGATCTGCTTTCGCAAGCGGAACACGGCAGCGATAGCCAGGTTGTGCTCATTACCACCTCATCTAAAATTCTTAGCCAAACCTTGGAGGAGATGGAACGGCAATCGGCTACACTATCTCGCAAAACCTTTGTGGACAAAACGCTTGCCAATAGCACTGCAATTTTGGTAAACTCAATGTTTGAAGCCATGACCATTAGCAATAGGTATGCACCGGAGCACCTCATATTAGCCGTTGCCAAACCCGAGCAGCTTGCACAAGAGGTGAAAAGTGCCGGCTCCGTTTTTCTTGGACACTACTCACCCGAATCGGCAGGAGATTATTCCAGCGGTACCAACCACACCCTTCCCACCAGCAGATTCGCCCGAAGCTGGAGCGGAATTACCACGCTTAGCTTTATGAAGAGCATCACCTTTCAGCAGCTATGCAAGGAAGGTATTAGCGCCATATCATCGGCAACTGCTGCACTGGCCCGCGCCGAAGGGTTGGAGGCACACGCCAGAGCAATAGAGATCAGAGATGAGTTTCTCAATTCAGCAAAAAAACAGTCATGAGCAACGTTAACATAGATAGCCTGTTAAGGGAAAACATACGGCTGCTAAAGCCATACTCCTCCGCACGTGATGAGTTTGAGGGGGACGGTAGCATTTTCTTGGATGCCAACGAGAGCCCTGCTCCCATGGTTGACCTTCCAAAGGGAATAAACCGTTACCCCGACCCACTGCAAAAAACGGTCAAAGCAAAGCTGGCTAAGTTAAAAGGCGTTGCGCCCAACGGCATATTCCTTGGCAACGGTAGCGATGAGGCGGTGGACCTTCTCTTCCGCTGCTTCTGCAATCCGGGTTTGGATAACGTTGTGGTATTTCCACCCACCTACGGCATGTACGAGGTTTGTGCGGCCATCAATCAGGTTGAGGTCGTGACCTCCCAGCTCGATGAAAACTTCAACATTAACCTCGATGATTTTTGGAGAAAGGTCGACAACAGTACCAAGCTGGTATTTATATGCAACCCCAACAATCCCACCGGAAACACTCAGCAACGAAGCACTATTGATGAGATTGCCAAATCGTTCAACGGGCTGGTGGTGGTTGATGAGGCCTACATCGACTTTTGTGCCGAAGAGAGCTCGGTTCCCCTCTTGAACACCTACCCCAACCTTGTTGTGCTGCAAACCTTTTCGAAGGCGTGGGGACTTGCTGGCGCCAGATTGGGAATTGCCCTGGCCAACAGCAAAATTATTGCCGCTATGAACAAGGTCAAATTCCCATACAACTTGGGGTTACCTGCCATTGCTCTTGCAGAAAAGGCACTGAGCAAAGTCGAAGAGCTTCAGCAGCGCGTTGCAGAAACAAAGACAAATAAGGAGTGGCTGGTTGAACAGCTCTCCTCCATGCCGCGAGTCGAGCGTATATATCCCTCCAAAGCCAACTTCCTATTAGTAAAAACGGCAAGTGCCGCAAAAATTTACCAAACTCTTATCTCCAATGGAATTGTGGTAAGGGACAGAAGTTCTCAGCCGGGATGTGGCAACTGCCTTCGCGTAACGGTTGGCAACGCCGATGAAAACAGCGCGCTGGTAAATGCGTGGAGCAACATAAAAAACAGTGAGCTATGAAAAAAATACTCTTTATCGACCGTGACGGCACGCTGATACGCGAACCCGCAGACGAGCAGATTGACTCCTTTGAGAAGTTGGAATTTATTCCGGGCATGATAACCTGGCTTGGACGCATTGCCCGCGAGCTGAGCTACGAGCTAGTGATGGTGACCAATCAGGATGGCCTTGGCACAAAAGCCTTTCCCGAAGAAGATTTTCAAGGACCGCAAAATCTGCTTCTCAAAACCCTTGAAGGAGAAGGAATCAGCTTTAGCCACATTGCCATCGACCGGTCGTTTGAAGCCGACAATCTCCCCACCAGAAAACCTGGCACAGCGATGCTTACTGCCTACTCAAGCGGTAATGTTGATATGGCAAATTCCTATGTTATTGGCGATAGAAAAACCGACCTGCAGCTCGCTCAAAATTTGGGCTGCAAGGGAATCCTCTTTTCAAATTCAAAAGAAACCAACGCAGCGTTAGCCACCGAGAGCTGGGAGGCCATCTTTCAATTTCTTAAACCCAAAAGGCAGGCTACGGTACAGAGAAAAACCAACGAAACCAACGTATCAGTTTGGACAAACCTTGATGGTACAGGCATAGCCAATATTGATACGGGATTGGGCTTCTTTAACCACATGCTGGAGCAGCTGGCACGTCACTCCGGTATCGACTTAAACGTTACCGTGTTAGGAGACTTACAGGTAGACGAACACCACACGGTGGAAGATACGGCCATCGTGCTAGGAACGGTACTTCGTGATGCGCTAGGCAGCATGAAAGGAATTGAGCGCTACGGCTTCTTTCTTCCCATGGACGACAGCAACGCGCTCGTTGGCCTCGACCTTGGCGGACGCAGCTATCTGCGGTGGGATGTTCAGTTCAAGCGCGAACGTATTGGCGACGTTCCCACCGAGCTCTTTTCCCATTTCTTCCGCTCGCTTACCGATGCAGCCAAGTGGACATTGCACGTGAAAGCAGAGGGTATAAATGAGCATCACCTCATTGAGAGCATCTTCAAGGCAGTGGCCCGCTCGCTGCGCAGCGCCATTAAACAAAACGGGACCGATGTTTTACCATCAACTAAAGGATTGCTATGAGTAAAGTTGCCATTGCTGCCTACGGAGCAGGAAACCTAGCCTCCGTTGTTAACGCGCTCGAGAGGCTTGGCGCAAACGCCGTCATCGCAACCAACGCCAATGAGCTACTTGCTGCCGACAGGGTTATTTTTCCGGGAGTGGGACACGCCACCCAGGCAATGACCATGCTAAAAGAGCGTAGCTTATCCGAAGCCATTGGGGACTTTAAGCAGCCGTTGCTTGGAATCTGCTTGGGCATGCAATTGTTGGGGAAACGCTCCGAAGAGGGCAACACCACCGGAATTGGCGCGCTCAACTTTGAAGTGAAGCGCTTCGACGTCAGCCTTAAAATACCCCACATGGGGTGGAACACCATTCAAGAACCAAGGGGAAAGCTCTTCGATGGCATTCCGTCGGAAACCTACTTCTACTTTGTGCACAGCTACTACGTTCCGGTAATACCAACCGCCACAGCACGTTGCACCTACGAATTTTCCTTTGCTGCAGCCGTTGAGCAGGGCAACTTTTTTGGGGTGCAGTTCCACCCCGAAAAGAGTGGTGATGCCGGAATGCAGCTCTTGGAAAACTTTTTAAAGCTATAACATCATGAAGATTATACCCGCAATAGACGTAATAGATGGAAGGTGCGTAAGGCTTACCCAGGGCCTGTTTGAGCAGGTAACCCGCTACCCGCTCTCCCCCACTGAGCAAGCCAAACTATTTGAAGATGCCGGCATTGAGTACTTGCATCTGGTCGATTTAGATGGAGCAAAATCAGGTAGTCCAAAGAATATGAAGGTTTTAGAGGCAATTGCCACCAGCACCCAGCTGAGGGTAGACTATGGTGGAGGACTTAGAACCGCGGAAAATGTTGAGCAAGCCAGGAATGCGGGAGCATACCAAGTAAACCTTGGCACCGCCATTCTGCAGAGTGCAAGCTTGCGTGAATTGCTCATCGAACGTTTTGGTTCCCACTTTCTTATTGCCGCGCTCGATGTGAAGGATGGCATTGTTAAAACAAGCGGGTGGACAAGCAGCACCAATCTATCGCTGGAGGAAACCATCAACCTATTGCTGCAAGCCGGGTTTTGCAACTTCACCGTTACCGATATCAGCCAAGACGGCATGCTTAGCGGTGCGGCGTTCGACCTCTACCAGCAGCTGCACCAGCAGTTCCCCTCGCTTAACCTCACGGCTAGCGGCGGTGTTTCGAGCATAACCGATTTGGAACGGCTCTCCTCCCTTCCGCTCTACGGAGCCATTGTGGGTAAAGCCCTTTACGAGGGAGCAATGAGCCTTAACGACATTAAAAACTTTGTAGCATGCTCACCAAACGAATAATTCCCTGCCTCGACGTAAAGAACGGACGCACCGTTAAGGGCATCAGCTTTGGCAACCTGGCCGATGCTGGCGACCCGGTGGAGCTGGCCGCCCGCTACTCGCAGGAGGGGGCCGACGAGCTGGTGCTGCTCGACATTACCGCCACGCTGGAGGGGCGAAAAACCTTTCTCAACGTAGTATGGGAGGTGGCGCGGTGCATCAATATTCCCTTTACGGTTGGCGGTGGCATCTCCGCAGCCAGCGAGGTGGAAGCGCTGCTTGCTGCGGGTGCCGATAAGGTTTCGGTGAACACCTCCGCCCTACTCAACCCTGAACTAATTACCGCGCTGGCCAACCGCTTTGGCAACCAGTGCGTGGTGGTGGCCATCGACACCAAGCTCACTGCCAACGGATGGGAGGTGGTAAGCCACGCCGGAACCCGGTCTAGGGGTATCGATACCGTGCGCTGGGCCAAGGAGGCGCAGGAACGGGGTGCTGGGGAAATTCTGCTCACCTCCTTCACCTCCGACGGAAGCCGGGAGGGCTATGCGCTCGATATTACCGCCGGTGTTTCCGATGCCGTAACCATTCCCGTGGTTGCCTCCGGTGGTGCCGGTGAGCTGCACCACTTTCACCAGGTGCTCACCTCCGGAAAAGCCGATGCCGCGCTGGCCGCAGGAGTATTCCACTTTAAAAAATTCACCATAGGCGAGGTAAAGCACTACCTCAATGCCAAGGGCCTCAACGTTAGGCTATAGGCAACTATTTCACTTGTCATCATTCATCACATGCAAATATTTAAACTTAAAAAAACAGATACCATGACATCACTAAATTTTGAAAAGCTAAACGGTCTTATCCCGGCCGTAATCCAGAATGCAGCCACGGGCACCGTGCTCATGGTTGGCTTTATGAACAGGGAATCGCTGGAGATAACCAAAAAAACGGGGCTGGCCACCTTCTACAGCCGAACCCGCCATCAGCTGTGGACCAAGGGCGAAACCTCCGGACGCTACCTGCGGGTAAAGGAGATTATTCCCGACTGCGATGGCGACACCCTGCTGGTGAAGGCCCTTCCCGACGGACCCGTTTGCCACACGGGCAGCGCCACCTGCTTTGGCGAGGAGAATGGCTCACCCCTCTCCTTTCTGGCCTACCTCCAGGAGGTGATTGCCGCCAGAAAGGCCGATAGCCCCGACGAGAGCTACACCGCCAAGCTGCTCTCCAAAGGGCCAAAGCTCATTGCCAAAAAGGTGGGTGAAGAAGCGGTGGAGGTTGCGCTGGAAGCCGAAAGCGGCACCGACGAACGCCTATTGGACGAATCCGCTGACCTTATCTACCACCTCGAGGTGCTGCTGGCCTCCCGCAGCCTAAGCCTCGACGACGTGGCACGAACGCTGGAGGCCCGTCACCGCAAGGCAACCGCCACCCCCGAACAGATTCAAGCCTTTAAGCTGGGCGAAAAGCAGTGGGGAAAATAAAATTGTGCTAAAGCAAACGAGAGCCTGCAAAAATGTGGGCTCTCGCTGTTTTGGGTATTTCGAATGGGCACATTGGCCTCAAATTGCAGATACCTGCCGTATGAACTCCTCAAATCGCTCCTGAATCTCACCCTTGAAGTTCTCATCGTTCAAATGGGTCTTCATAAAGGCATCGGTATCCTCCTTTTTACCGTCGGGCATCACAAGACCTATGGGAAATGCCTGACAAAGAACACACCTATCGCCAAGCAGACTCTCCACCTCTTTGAACACCAGCCCATGTCCAAACTTCTCATCTCTCCGGGCATATGTGCTACCGCAGCAGGTAGCAAAAACCAACCGACCAATCTTGTTACGATACCTCCTAACAAAGCTGCGCAGCGGTGGAACAAACCTGCCCATCCAAATTGGCCCGCATAAAATTACGGTATCGAACTCCCCAATATGACTCCTGAGTGGCCGAATACCCAAGTGGATATTCATTAGGAAGAGAAGAAAAACGTTGAACCGTGGCCTGATTGCCTCCAGCTCACAGCCTAAACTTTTCGAAATCCTCTCGGCCAAATATCTATTGCTGCCCTTTCGGGAGTAGTAAACTACAATTGTCTTTTTCATGACTATTGTCTGTTATTTAGATGTATCATTGATCCAGTAACGTTTAGTATAATATTTCGTAAAGGATTATGGGCTTCAAACCTTTCAATTTACCAACCAAAATCGATGCGGGTTATAACACTCGAAAACATCTGAAACCCTTATGAATTATACATACTGTTGTAAGCCATTATTTTTTCATAAGATATTTGAGTATTTCTTTTCTGTATTCTATATCTTTTTCATTCAGAAGAATCAAGTTATTTGTAAAATCAAAATCTACAAAAAGTTCAGCATTATCTTCGTCAGTTTCCATGAAAACTTTAAACTTGTATTCTCCGGAATTGTAGTTTATATCTCGTTGATTTAAATTTGCACATGTCAAAATCATTAAATCATTACGCATTACTTTATTAATCGAATCAATCGTATACAACTCTGTCATTGCATTTAAAAGTCTATCACTAGCTAATCCCACAGAATTAATCGAAATACCGAACGGCACAAAAACATTTTTCATCTCTCCGTTTACTATTCCTGCTTTCAGTCCTTTCTTCAATGAAATTTGAATTCCGACGGTGTCAGCATTATACAGTCCTTTTGCAAGGTATACAAAAGATGAATCTGTCTCCTTTGTGTCAATTATGTTTAACGTTAAATCAATAAATCCAGATGACTTGTCAATTTTAGAAGTGATATCGATCAGGTTATTCCCTTTGTTTTGTTGAGAACATGAATAAAGTCCAAGCAGAACTAAAAATCCAAGTAAAATTGTCTTCATTGCTTATGTTTAAAGTTAGTTACAGGGTATTATTATAATGGTCTTCAACTCGTTTATATGCATGATTAAATCATACTATCTACCTCCTGGTGATCTGTATTGTGTGATAGCAATACACTTTATACAAATATAAAAAACTTTGCCATAAGCCATTAATTTTAAGCCCATTTATCTTCCAAACGCCTCTCTTAAGGAAACCCGATATGACCATAAAAGCATAAGCCCAAATGTTGGCCTATCATTTTCAATGTGATATTATTCCGTTATTAATATAATGCATGGCCTTATGAAAAAACGACATTCTGGTGTTAATGTTGATCTCTTCAACACTTCCGTCTTTTAAATAAACAATTAAGGTATCAAAGCATATGTTTTTGAAATTTCTAGACTTCTTGTAAGATTCATTCATATCCCAAAAACTAACCATATAATCTATATCTCGCATGGAATTCAGGTTAATTAATCTCTCAGAAAGCCATGGAGCATCATACAATATCTTCAGCCCTTTTTGGTTGATGAAAATTCTGCAAGAAAATCGAAGAAGTAAATAGTAATAGATAATGCAGAATATTGTAGAAAAAACTAGATCTTCCGCAATGCTCCAATCTTTAAAGAGGAGAAAAATGAATACTAGGAATACCAATATAATGCCGACATAGAGCATTAATGGTCTTTTCGCAAATAGAATATCCTCCACCTTTTCTAATATTCTAAAAAGATTAGCGATTATAATTAACCTGATTTTTACAATTTCTCTATAATGTTCAGTGGCATAAATATAACAAAAGGTTAAATTCTGGCGGCGAATCATCTGATTAAATTATGTAAGTTTGAGGCACTTTTAACCCTCTTGCTTTATGAGCATTTCGGTGTTCGCTGTTTTGGCCATCAACGTAGGTATAAACCTGCGCTACTGCTGGCTTGTCTACACAAAAAAGATAAAACCCGCGCTGGCCATGTGGCTATTTTTTGTGGTGGCCGTGGCCATAAGCCTCTCCACCTACCTCGCCAACGGCAATTTCAGCCCCATGGACAACATACTCAACACCTCCGACCTGGTGATGGTGTCGGTAGTGATGCTCTATGTGCTGTTCCACGGCGACGCCAGCTCGCGCTTTACCCGCTTCGATAAGGGATGCCTGGCCGCGGTGCTTGCCATAGTGGTGTTTTGGGCTGTTACCCGAAACCATTTCGTTACCAACCTTGCCGTGCAAGCCATCATGGTAATTGCCTACTTTCCGGTGGTAAAACGAATGCTCACAGAGCGCAAGAACACCGAGCCCTTTACCGTTTGGTTTGCCATGTTTGCCGTGGCTGGTATTTCGCTATTCTCGAACAAGGGAACGCTGGCAAACATCTACGCCATACGGGCCATGGCCTGCACTGGCCTGCTGCTCACCCTTATGCTTCGCATTGAGTATTTAAACCGCAAGCAAGCGTTAATTCCCTCGCAGCAAGCAGTGTTGAATCGCAAAAAGCGCAGATAACCAATCAAAATGTGGCATTGTGGAGGTAAAATCCGAAATCGGAAGATGCTGCAGCCACAATCCTCAATCACTCTGAGGAACTCTATGGAAACTCTGTGAAACTCTGTGTAACAAAAGTGTCGGAAGTTGGGAAGCCCGAGATTCTAAAGTTATAATTACAGTAAAACAGCCTAGCAAAGTGGCGAAGAACCATTATACAGGGACCTACTTAAACTAGGCTGTAAGTGGAAGGGTTGCTAGTTTTTGAAGCATCCTTGGTCAATAAACTCCATCTTTTTTGCATCGAACCCCTGCTGCTGAACCTGCTTGAGCAGCATATCAATAGTCGATTGGTCCAACGTTGGGGTTCGGCTAAGAATCCATAGGTATTTTCGGGAATCGTCGCCCACCATTGCCCACCGGTAATCCTTATCCAAGGCAAGAATCCAGTATTTTCCGGAGAAGGGCCAAAAGAACCGAACCTTAAGCTTACCGGGGACTTTGGGGTTTGGGATCCAGGCCACGCCCTTCGCCTTACTTTCAACCTGAGTATCCTCCAGCTTCCGGCCTGCATTTAAAACCTCAATTTTACCATTGGTCTTTAAGGTGTAGGTGGCAGTAACACAGGTAAGTCCCCGCTCAAACCGGTTAGGTAGTCGTGCAATTTCGTACCACCTGCCCAAATAGCGGTTAATGTTCACGCTGTCGACCACCGGAAGTGGTGCATGCACCTTATTACTACACGAGCTTATCATAGTAAAAAGAAGAATTAATGGAATAGCAAACTTTCTCATGCTAAGTTGTATTTTTCTTACAATTAAAGCAAATATATAAACGAATAGTTCATTGATATAACAGATAAATAATGATATGAGCTACCAAGTCCAGTAACAACGCTAAGACAAAAAATTAGAATCCCCCAAAGCAAATTTAGTAAAGTCAAAATAGATACACAATTTCTAACCACACATACCTAATGAACAGAATTTATTAAGACAAAAAATGTAGCGTTGAAGTAGTCATGTTTTGATCTGACAATAATCATATAAATAAGCATACTACTACAGAACAAACAGATACAACTGTATACATCCATATATCCACACCTCCTTATATTGATATTATTGTATTTATGTATACTTTAACACCGTTATTTAAATACATAACCATGAAAAGACAATTATTAGGAAAAGTGCTGATTACCTTATGCTTAATTGGAATGAGCACCGCAAGTATGGCCACCGACGGCTACTTTAGCCTTGGCTATGGCACCATAAATAAAGGTTTAGCTGGCGCAGGAACAGCTTTTTATCAGGCCTCACTAATTGGTGGAAACCCAGCAGGCAACGTTTTTAACTCCAGCCAATGGAACTTGGCTGCCGCCCTCTTCAACCCAAACAGGCAGTACACCATCACTGGTAACCCATCGATGATGCCTGGAACATTTGGCTTAACCCCAGGAACGGTGAAGAGCGATTCCAAATATTTTATCATGCCTAGCGTTGGCAGAAACTGGAAAATTAACGACAAAAGTGCGTTAACCTTTGCCTTTTATGGAAATGGGGGAATGAACAGCAACTACCCTACCGCCACTTTCTACGATCCCAGCTCATCATCAACCGGAGTGAACCTCGCCCAGATGTTCTTAGACGTTGCTTACTCCTACAAATTGGCAGAAAAGCACAGCATTGGTGTGAGTGGTCTGTTTGCCTATCAATACTTTAGTGCAAAAGGTCTTGCCTCATTTGGGATGATGTCGTCCGATCCAACTAAGTTGAGTGGCAACGGAACCGACAACAGCACTGGTTTTGGCCTGAAGATTGGCTACCTTGGTGAACTTTTTGATGGTTTTTGGTTGGGTGCCAAGTATCAGAGCAAAATCTATTCAAAATCGTTTTCAGACTATGCCGGCCTTTTTGCAGAGCAGGGTAAGTTTGAGGTTCCTTCGAACTGGAGCGTGGGTATTGCCTACAACCTCACCCCCACTTTAACTGCCATTGCTGATGTAAAGCGGATCAACTACAGTGAATCCAAGGCTGTTGCCAATCCAATGATGACCTCCACCGGAATGAATCCACTTGGTGCTGACAACGGTGCCGGATTTGGCTGGAAAGATGTTACCGCCTACAAATTTGCGCTTAGCTACTCCGGAATTGAGACTTGGACGCTGCGTGCCGGTTACTCCTTCAACAATCAGCCCATTCCTTCGAGCGAGGTGATGTTCAACATCCTCGCCCCTGCAGTAATCCAGAGCCACCTTGCACTGGGCTGCTCCAAACAGCTAAATGATAAGGGTACCGCCCTAAATTTTGCATTTAACTATGCATTGAACAACTCAGTTAGTGGTCCAAACCCAATGGAAATACCAGGTCAACAAACCATTAAAATCGAGATGAATCAAATCGAGTTTGAGGTCGGCATAACCTTTTAAATAGCTGCAAAAAACAACTTGTGAAAGGGCGCCTCGTGCGCCTTTTCCTATTCAGTTCTCGTAAATCTTGCCAATCAAACGCCAAACAGCCCGATTAAAATTTTCGCCCTTATCGCCTGGATAGTGCTCTGGGAAAGAACACTTTGCAACCTGGTCTGATTCAAATTTCAACTTCATGGTGGAATCATACAGTTCACGTGGTTCAGGGTGAAATTGCAACCCCAGAACGTTGGGATATCGAATATTCTCAATGGCCTCGACCACTTTTCCATCAACCGACCAAGCGGCAACCATTAACCCCTTACCTAAAGTCTTAACACTTTGATGATGGCTACTAAGAACAAATGGCATAACATCTTTTGTAGTAACCAAATCTTGCAACTTGCCACCCTCCACCAGACTAATTTGATGAAAGGTGCCTTGAAAAAGGATATAATCGTCGGCAAGGTTGGTTCGATAATTCCGATGCTGGTTGTTGGCATCCTGCTTCAAAACTCCCTCAGCAGTGGAAATGCCATAAATCTCAGTGGGAATATCCTGATAAAGTGTTCCTCCAGTGGCAACATTCATTGTTTGCATTCCTAAGCAAATTCCCAGTATTCCAAAATTTGGCTTATCCTCTAGCAGCGGTCGGAAGTCTGGATTTTGATTTCCTCCAAGTAGCTGAAACATAAACGACAGCTCCATGTAGTGACGATAGGGATCGGTTATAACTGTTAGCAAATTAGTTGTTTCTCCGTAAGTTGCTGGAGGTATATCAGGACCACCGAATAATATCACACCGCGCGAATCGGCCACAAGCTGTTTAAAAAGTGGCGAAACCCCATTGGTGCAGTATAAACAATCGGGAAGTATTGAAGTATCAATTCGAAGCAGAGTAACGTTTTTTAAACCATTCTTCTTTACAAACCTTTCAGATTGCCGATAGTCATACTCCTCCTTAGCATGGTAAACGCCCAACACCTTATATCCAGAAGGCAAAGGAAAAATCCCATTTGCAAGTAAATATTCAAAGGTCTTGAGATTCGCTACGGTTGGGTGCATCAGCAATATTTGTTGCTGTTCTGCATTGCCCAAGGAGGAGCTGCCAGGCTGTAATGTATGCTTACATGCTGCAAACAGAACCAGTGCAATCAGTAAAATCTTTACCTTCATATACAAATAATTAGTATAGCAAGGTATTAAAAATGAAGATGGAACGCAATAATCATTTCTTGACTACCTTAGCTGCTGAACATACTTTATTTTTCGATGAGCCAACTCACAGTATTAAGAGCTAACGAACGAATGAACGCCAATATTCCCTATAAAATTGTAATTAATGGGGAAGTAAAAGCTGAGCTATTACCAGGAGAACAGATCAGCGTTGAAGTTTGCGCCAACGACAAGGTGAAAATCATAATGACATGGAGTGGCAGTAAAGAAATTACGTTACCCACTGGTTTTCAGTTTTACCATATTTTTGCAAAAGGCAACCTTGCCTACAATATTATTGGAGGTGCTGGAGCGGCAATTTTTTTCGTGTTAATCTTGGTGACAAATCATTTTGCCGAGGCGCTTGCGATAAAGTACACCGGTGTCATTTTTGCTATTGCACTAATGTTTTATTTATTATACATGCTCACAAAAGGAAAATGGAACTGGATAATTCTACACATTAAAATCCAATCGTAACTATATATCAACCACCAATCCATCGTAGGCAAAACAAACATTCTGGGGAAGTTCAGCTTTCAGGTCGTTGTGAAATCCCATCTGGTGCGAAATGTGAGTTATAAATGCCTTTCGGGGACCTAACTCCTCAATTAACTTCAATGCCTCACTTAAGCTAAAATGGGATATATGCTTTTGCTTACGAAGAGCGTTTATAACCAAGTATTTTGATCCAACTATTTTTTCCTTCTCTTCCTCCGAAATAAAGTTAGCATCGGTAATGTAGGTTAAATCACCAATCCGAAATCCAAAAATTGGCAACTTATAGTGAAAACATCGAATAGGCTGAACCTTAATGCCACAAACATTAAAAGGGTAACCATCGATGTTGAAAAGGTTCATTTCTGGAATACCAGGATATCTCTGATCGGCAAAAACATAGGCATATTCCTGTTTTAAAGCATCTTGAACACGCTCTTCTGCATAAATATCCATTGGTTTCCTGTTCACAAAATTAAATGCACGAACGTCGTCGAGCCCTCCAATATGATCCTTATGCTCATGGGTAAGTAAAATGCCGTCGAGCTTCTTCACATTGGCACGAAGCATCTGCTGCCGAAAATCGGGACCAGCATCAATAAGGATAGTTACGCCATCAACCTCAATTAGTGCGGAGGTACGCAACCGCTTATCGTGTTCGTCAGTTGACTGGCAAACTGGACAGGGGCAGGCAATTACTGGCACACCTTGCGAGGTTCCTGTGCCTAAAAAAGTTAGTTTCACAACTCTATTTTAACTTTATCAACTTTAACTGATAAATATATTAGATAGATAAGCACCACCACCGCCAGTACCGCTGAGGGTATAGCCGCCTCACGTCCAAAAAGTGTAAGTGCCGTTACCACAGAGAATCCAGAACTTTTAATGGTGGTCAACATCGTCTGTGTTATTACTCTTGATTCTGCAACATGAAATGATTTGGCCATCGTCCCATACAAATATCCAATACCAAAGGTCATTAATAATAAGACAAAACTAACAATTAAAAGGATCTTTGGGCTAGAAAAAAATACTTGCCGATTCATTCCGACTGCCACAAATATCATCACGGCAAATCCCCAGTCCACCACCTTTCCCCTGATTGGATGAACGTAACGGAATAGCGGCTTGTAAAGAAAAAACCGTGAAATAATAAGTGGAACGACAACCAGCTGCACCATCATAATAAAAAGGCTATAGGAGCTAACGCCCTGCTGATTAGCAAAGAGGTTTACAAAAACAGGAGCCACAAAAACAGAAGCTAGAAAGGCGCCCAATACGCCAGCAATGGCATATTCAACATCACCCTTAAGAATTGTGGCAAAAGGAATTATTGCAACTCCTGGAGGTGCTGCCGCTATTACCACAAAGCCATAAAAAAGTTCCTTTGTTGGCATCAGAAGCCACGCCAAAGCGATAAGTAAAAGTCCAAAAACTACATAGTTAAGAAGCGCCCCCACAAACATTGGAACAAGCATTTTACCGGGATTAACCAAAGATTTCATGCTTATACCGGTCATCGAAAATGCCATGGTGATTGCTAATGCTAAAAAAGTATAGTTCTTTAATATGGAGGCGGTATCTCCAGCAATTAGCCCTGCAATAACAGCAAAAACGAGTATTGAGTTTCGATTAAGAAAAAGACGTTTCAAAAGTAGCATTCAGTAATTATTTGCAGGTAAAGCCTAACTGAACCAAAATAATAAGGTTAAAAGCGGCATGTCAAATATACCTAGAATCTCGTGGATGAAAAACAAATAGATTAAGTTTATTCACTATACGGAAGAGATGGTTGTGCTCGAAGAAAAAGTTACATTTGTGCAAAATATTCCTATGAACGGCAAGCTTTACCTTATTCCAACCACCCTGGGCGAAGGCAATCCGGCAGATGTTTTACCGGAGCACACAATGGAAGTGGCACGATCACTCACCACTTTCGTAGTTGAAAACCTGCGAAGTGCTCGACGGTTTTTGAGTAAGATAGGCATAAATACTCCCATCGATCAGCTCCTTTTTTTTGAGTTAAATGAGCACACTGACTTAACCACGGTCACTTCCATGATTGTACCTGCATTAAAAGGAACCAACATCGGATTACTCTCCGAAGCAGGAGCTCCGGCAGTGGCCGATCCTGGTGCCCCCCTTGTACGTTTAGCTCATAGCAAAGGTATTCAAGTTGTCCCCTTAACTGGACCATCCTCAATATTGCTAAGTCTCATGGCCTCAGGACTCAATGGTCAAAACTTTGCCTTTCAAGGGTACCTGCCGGTAAAACCACCGGAACGACAGAAACGTTTAAGAGAGTTAGAGATTATCTCCCACAAAGAAAAACAAACTCAGGTATTTATTGAAGCACCTTACCGGAACATGCAGCTGCTGAACGACATTCTCACCACCTGCAGCGGCAGCACCTACCTTTGCATTGCCGCGGACATAACTCTTGAATCGGAATACATACTCACCAAAACCATCAGCAGCTGGAAAAAACCGCTACCAGAACTGCACAAGCGCCCGTGCATTTTTCTTCTGCTAAAAGAGTAAGAAAAGTTAACAGGATATATTGTCTGCATAACGAATCAGCCAAGAAACCATGCAGCCAAAAAAAACGAAATATCATAAAATACTTGTTACACCACTCCCAGGTTACAAGTTATTCCCAAATTGGACCGGAGCCAAGCAGCTCATCGCCATCGTACCAGGAAGCAAACTGACCAGCCGTTACACCACGCTGTGGCTCATCGAAAGTAAAGTAAAGTCCCTCACTCCGCATGTGTATTTTTCCCTGCTGCAGCGGCTGACGATAGCGAATTCGCAGTTGGTAGGCTCGCGACTCACCAACCTGCATCTCCAAATCGGGTCTTATCCAATGAATTTCATCCTTTGCAATGAATAGGCCAGAACGGTATAACCCTGGGTGCGATTGCCCCTGCCCAACATAAACCACATTCTGTTCAATATTGGTGGCAATCACAAAAAGAGGTTCCAACTTCCCTCCCACGTTCAACCCCTTACGCTGACCAATGGTATAAAACTGTGCACCAACATGTTTTCCAACCACAAAACCATTGTTGGATGAATAGATGAGTGGCTTAGCCATTGCTTCCAAATCATCCGCACCAACATTGGGAAGTGAGCAATAATATTCCTTTGGAATTTCAATAATATCGCCATTCTGTGCCTTTAACTTTTGCTGCAAAAAAACAGGCAAATCAACCTTGCCCACGAAACAAATGCCCTGAGAGTCTTTACGTTCAGCAGTTGCAAGTCCTAATTCAGATGCAATTCGACGTACCTCCGGCTTTTGAAGATGGCCAATGGGAAATAGAGCATGCTTTAGTTGCTCCTGGGAAAGTTGACATAGAAAATAACTTTGATCCTTATTGGGATCAAGTCCCGCTAACAGTCTATAGTAAGTATGGTTATCCTTTACAACCTCCTCTTTTCGACAATAATGGCCAGTTGCCACAAAGTCCGCATTAAGGCGCATGGCAGCCTTCATAAAGGCATCAAATTTAATTTCCCGATTACAAAGCACATCTGGGTTTGGCGTCCGTCCCTTTTCGTATTCCGAAAACATATAGTCCACAACTCTTGCCCGGTATTCCACACTCAGGTCGATATATTCAAATGGAATATCCAACTTTCGGGCAACCATTTCGGCAAACATCTTGTCGTCCTCAAATGGGCAATCACCATGCAGCACGCCAGTGTTATCGTGCCAGTTTTTCATAAACATCCCAATAACTTCAAAACCTTGCTGCTTGAGCAAGTAGGCCGCAACACTGGAATCAACGCCACCCGAAAGGCCAACAACAACTCTCTTCTTCATCAAAAACTCCTATGCAAAAATGTTGCGCAAAGGTAACGATTTCAGAGAGAATTGAATTGAAATTTGAAAGGTGAAGAGAATACGCGGAACTATTAGTATCCAGCGGTCTTGAAGAAGGCTTCCAACTTTTCAAGGTCAAGTTTACCGTTAATACTAACGCCGCTGCAAACATCGAGCCCAAAGGGATTAACCGCATCAATTGCCCTTCGAGCATTTTCCGGGGTTAAGCCACCTACCAAGAAAACAGGAACTGAGACCGCCTCGACAATTTTACGGCTAATGCCCCAGTTATGAGTCTTACCTGTTCCTCCTAACACTTTCACTTCCCAATTTGGATTTCCGCTATCGAGCAAAATAGCAACCACAAAACAAGCAATTGCCTTCACCACATCAATTTACCGTTCATTGATCACATGAATTACCTGAACCAACTTAACCATTGGCAAAGCTGCCCTTAATTCGGAGTAGCAATTGTAACACACGTCATCCACTAGTTGAATAGTATTGGTATTAACCTTGTGTTAGTGGTTTAGAATATTCGATGTAAACATTTCGCTGGAGAGCAAAAAACTGGCTATTGAGGGTGGAATAGCAGCAGCAATTTCGGCAATCATCTCATCGAAAATAACACGGGGCCGCTTGGCATTTGCCCAAATAATCCCAACGCCAAAGCCCCAAATTGTATGGCCAACTTGGATTCAAAAATGCTACCAATGCATCATACTTTAACACGGATCATTTCTAAAACTTAATTATTCGAACAATCCAATGGCTCAAAACCAAGTTTGCTGCAATTGCGATAAATACAAGAACACCAATAATTACGCTGAGGTTTAGCTGAGCAATACCGCTCGCTAGCATATAAAAAATAGCAAAGATGACATATGGAGCGGTGACAATGGTTGTAACTATTGCAGGGATATACCGCCGATATGCTATAAACTGAACCAAATGAATCAGTAGATGAAAAGCATAGGCCATAAGGACACCCACCAATAGGTTGTACCATTCCCACTCCGCTGCAGCAAATGCTACTGCAGACACAAGCACAAATTCCTCCGCAACAATCAAGCTAAACTTGCGAGTTGAAAATCCTTTGGTAAACGTTTTAAATCTTGAAGCAAAAAACGGAAATCGAGTTGTAATAGTCGATTTGTTATTCTTGATCCAAGGTTTCAAAAATAGAATTTCCTCAAATTCGTGCAACATAAACGCTATAGGGAAAAGCCAAATCAGGGTGTTCAAACTTATTGTCAACATCGAAAACTCAGTCTTTTAATGGCTTCTGTAAAGTAACAATCTCTTCGAACAGCCCCTGCTCCAACAACTTTATTAGCTCCTCCTTGGTAGGATTTGCCAAATAGCAATCGGTCTCACCATCCCTCTTCTTCTCCCTAAGCTTAACTATTTTTTGAATACGGGCCAATCGGTCAGCATTGTCCACGTATAGCATTAGCAGCGTAACTCTATCACCACTCTTCGGTTCCATCGCCACCACATTCCAACCATCGGCCTCTTGATTACTCAAAAAATAGTAGCCCTTATACTGACGAATTACCGTGCTATCCGAAAGTTTCAGATCAACATTCATATCTCCTTTGGTTGACTTAAAGCTAAACCATCCCACGTCTACCATAAGGGTATCGTGATCGCTTCCAATAAACATTCCGGTTAGCTTATCAGAAATTTTAGTGAGATTTTGAACACCATTTGGCTGTGGAACCTCGAACCTTACCATATTGCAGGCTACCATCATACAGACAACGAGTGACGCCAAAACTACTCTCTTCATATTTAAAAGTTTTAGATCAATTCTGTTAGCCCATTGATTGTAAACCAAATGTAGGTAAAATACTTCAAAGTAGTATATTCATTGGCATTTAACTCAAAAAATAAGGATCAATTAAACTATTGATGCTAAACCAAATCATAATGAGATTCCCAATATCGCTACCATGAAAAAACTAATTGCAATTTCTATTCTAGTAGTTTCCTTCACAGTCAGTAACGGTCAGACAACCGACTCATTAATCATCAGTCAGTTGTATAATTCTGCCCTTACCAGCACAACCGCCTACAAAAACCTTCAAATACTAACTAAAGAGGCACCCCAGCGATTGGCTGGCTCACCAGGTTCCTTCTTGGCCATTAAAATTCTCTATAACCAGCTGAAAGCCTTCGATCCAGACACCATTTACCTGCAACCAGTTACGGCATATCCTTGGGATAGGGGTGAAAAGGAGGTTGTTTATGCAACCCTTAAGAATGGAGATAAATTTCCCATGCACTCCTGTGCACTTGGAGGTTCAGTTGGAACAGGACCCAACGGGATAAGCGCGCAAATTGTTGAAGTTAGAAGTTTTGATGAGCTCAAAACACTTGGACCCGATAAGGTTAAAGGGAAAATTGTTTTCTTCAATGCAGCCATTGATCCCATCATTTTCAATCCAGGCGAAGGTTACGGTAAATTTGTTTACCAGCGAGTTGCAGGTGCCTCTGAAGCAGCAAAGTATGGTGCGGTTGCGGCCCTTGTGCGGTCGGTAACCAATCAGCTAGACACCTTTCCTCATACTGGTATTATGCACTATTCCGATACGTCAAACAAGATACCAGCCTTGGCCATAAGTACGGTAGATGCAAATAAGCTATCGGCACTTCTAAAAGAAAATCCAGAAACATATATATTCGTTCGCAATACCAGCAAAGATTTACCACCAATCAATAGCTTCAACGTGATAGCAGAACTACGTGGGAGTGAAAAACCAAATGAAATAATTACAGCCGGGGGACACATCGATTGCTGGGAATTAGGCGATGGGGCAAACGATGACGGAATAGGCTTAATGCACGTAATGGACATCATTCGAATTTACAAAAGCTGTGACATAACACCAAAGCGAACTATTCGTATTGTTCTATTCATTGACGAGGAGATGCATCAAGTTGGAGCAAAAGCCTACGCTGCAAGTGTAAAGGAAAAGGGCGAAAAGATATACGTTGCCTTAGAATCAGATAGTGGTGCTGACATACCCAAGGGCGTAGGCTTATCGGCCTCCGCTGAACAATTTGCAGTATTTACTAAAGTGATAAAGGTGCTTCAGTCCTACGATATTTATCAAGTGCGCAATGGCGGTGGTGGTACCGATGTTAGCTTTTTAAAACCGCTTGGTGTTCCAACCATGAGCGTAATCCCTAGCCCACAGCGCTACTTCGAATTTCACCACAACGCAAAAGATACGTTTGACAAGATTGACCTGCGCCAGCTCCAAATTGGGTGTGCAACCAACGCCGCACTGGTTTACCTTGTCGACCAAAATGATATAATGGGTAAATAGGTTCGATTATCATTTATTACAAAAAGGCGAATACACTTGTATTCGCCTTTTTTCATACAAGAATCGAGTAACGCATTTATCTGAATATCTAAAACTTGCAGTAACGATTGAAAGTTTTTATTGCAATTTTTTATTTCGTAAAGGTCTATTCACTATTTTGTTGAGGATTTGTAAAATTCAATGCTCATAGTCGGCTAATAACTAAGACCATAATTTAACAATTCAATGGCTATTTAACACAACAACAAGTAATACCATTTTAATGTATAACACACCCAAAGCTACTACTACAACGCATGAAAAAAACAGCAATTGTACCAAGCCTTAACTTGCCCGATTCCTGGGGTTCACGACTTGGACTAGTTCTGGCCATGGCAGGTAACGCTGTCGGATTTGGCAATTTCCTACGATTTCCAGTTCAAGCCGTTCAGAACGGTGGAGGTGCCTTCATTATCCCCTACCTCGTAAGCCTCGTGCTGCTAGGCCTACCTCTTTTGCTAATAGAATGGTCGACAGGCCGTTATGGTGGCACATATGGCTATCACTCTACCCCATTTATTCTCAAAAAGATGGGGAAAAAGCAGATTTGGATGTATGTGGGAGTTTTTGGTATTTTTAGCAACATTGCTATCGCTTCCTACTACTGCTACATGGAAAGCTGGACCATGTCCTACGTCTACCACTCGGTAGTTGGAACGTTTAATGGAATGAATCAACACCAAGTTGCCTCATTCTTTAATGGCTACCTCGACGTAACTGTTTCGACTACGGGACTCCCTTACGAAGCAATTGTATTCTTTCTGCTTTGCCTTGCCCTTAATACATGGATTCTCAGCAAAGGTTTAAGCGGTGGTATTGAAAAGGCAGCCAAGATTGGGGTTCCGCTACTCATCATTTTTGGAGTGTTTCTTGCCATTAAAGGTATTACTCTAAAAGCAGGAACCAACGGCGCAATGTTCGATGGATTAAAGGGTCTTAACTTTCTCTGGACACCACAGTTCACCTCCCTCACCAATCCAAAGGTTTGGCTTGCTGCAGCAGGTCAAATATTCTTCACCCTTTCCGTTGGAATGGGTTGCGTACATGCTTACTCCTCCTACGTCGGAAAGAACGACGACATTGCATGCAACTCAATGTCGGCGGGATTTATGAATGAGTTTGTGGAGATTGTGCTGGGCAGCTCCATCATTATTCCCATTGCCATTGGCTATTTTGGCATCGATCGGGTAATAGAGCTAACCAACCTAGGTGGTCTGGGACTTGGATTTAGAACAATGCCCTTCCTCTTTTCGCAATGGGGACCAACAATGTCGGCCTTGGCAGGAGTTGCATTTTTTGGTTTGCTCTTCTTTGCTGGCATCACCTCCTCGCTTGCCATGGGAACCCCAGTAATGGGCTTCTTTCAGGATGAGTTTAAGTGGAAAAAGGGATATGCCGCGTTAGGTTTTGGCGTATCAATTTTAATTTTTGGAATCCCTACGGTGCTATTCTTCCAAGAGGGAGTTTTCGACCAGTACGATTACTGGGGCGGCACCGTTGCTCTCTTCGTATTTGCCATGTTGGAATCCATAATGTTTGCTTGGGTATTCGGCCTCGACAAGGGTTGGGAGGAGATAACCCGAGGAGCAGACATTCGATTGCCCATAGCGTTTAAATACATCTTGAAGTACGTAACACCGGTTATTCTAATTATTGTTTTCTTTGGCTCCCTTATCCGTCCCGCCAACGATGACTGGAGCAAACTCAGCTTCTCTGGCTGGTCACTTCACAACGAAAGTATTCTTGGCCAAATAAGACATCAAGGAATCGGCCCAAACAAAGCCTACTTTGCGCACCAGTTCTTAAGTGAAGTGGAAGGAACCGTTCAAGGTGTGATGCTCGAAAATCAGCGTAATTATTTAAACATATTACAACCCAACGGAAATACAACATCCTACTTGATAAAAGATGGATTTAACGTATCTGTTCAACCCAATCAGCCTATTAAAATTGGAACTCCGCTATTTACAGGCAAGGTGATAAACAATGTTTTTTATGCCGATTTTGCTAGAATTCTTTTGCTATCGCTATTTGCTCTTATTTGTGTAATGGTATACGCTGCCTATCATAAACGTAAATTAAACAACGACTTCAACTAGTATCAATCTTTAAAAGTAAATAGATGAATACTTCAGCACTAATAACCATGATTCTTGTTTGGGGTGTGGTAATCTTCTTCACCATATACTTTTTTCTTAAAATCTTGAAGCCGAAAAAGTAGAAGAACAATCCCCCATCGATATGCGATTAATTCGCGTCAGCAATACATTCTATCCAATTACCCAAAAAACGAACCTTGGCAATATACGTCAAGGTTTGTTGCATTTGAAAAACACTGGAAAAATTGCACTAATAGAGACACAATCCCAATGCACAGAACTCTTTTCAACTTGAGATAGATTTTCGAAGCACTATCGGCTAAACCGGTAAGAAAATTTAATCAAAAAGATATTACGGGGATGGTCGTTAAACAAATCCTTCATATTTGGACGAAAGTTAAATCTACCCGTTTCCGCATAGCTATCTCGCGACTGCGACCACACCAAATATATGGTTGAACCGGGAATATATTCCCACCTAATAACTAAATTGGATAAAAACTCCTTTGTGTTAAAATCAGGATTATCCATGGGGTATTCTACGGTTCCATCGACATTCTCGTCTATGGCATAGGTGTTATCTGCTGAGTTAAAGCCCAGCTGCTGATTGGTCAAAAGATGAAATCGCTCACTATAATTTGTTGAATTGGTGTTAGTGGCAACTTTATACTGGTCATACTTCACGGCGGCTACAAAGGGCTGCCCCCAATATTGAATGGAAAGATCAGGCGTAATGGATACATTTAATCGAAACGAAAGGCTGAATAACTTTTGGTGAATAGTTGCAAGAAGGTAACGTGAAACAGTCTCCAATGTGTAGGTATCATAATACTGAAGTTGATTGTAGCTTTCGTCATATTCTGGATTGATGCTGATGGATGCCCGGCTAAATGGCTTGTATGTAATGGAAGTATTCAAACCCCATTCCAATATGAAGTTGCTGTTAATGCCCCATTGTCGGTAATAGTTGGCAGAAAAAACCAGCTTCTTTTGCTCGTTTGATTCAATAAATAGCCAGTAGTTTAAGTTCGCAGGTGTAATAAAGGTCGGTCCACCACGAAGTAGCGATAACGAATGCTCATCAGAATTAAAGTTGGAACCAAAACCTGCACTCCATAGATTTTTAAAAGTTGCATGCACGTTAATATTACCACCGTAGCTCAGAAATGTACCTCCATAATCCCAATTATTCCATTGATTAAAATTAAGTCCCACATTTCGAAAAATAGAGAATGGTTCATTGATTCGATAGCCCATCCAAAACACCTCCAAAATGCTGTTTGCCTGACGCATGAATCCGAGATCATTCAATTCCAACTGTGGCGATTTCCATGCAGAAGCGAGCATAAACAAAAATTTTCCCGAAGATTTTCCAAACTCCAACTTTCCACCGCTACCAGTAAGCTGCCGTCGCGACGAATCAAGTCGAACATTAGCTGCATCAGGCCGCTGAAAATAGTGAGCAGATGATTCCTGTGTAGAGACAATGGCCGAGGAGTCGCCTTCGACATGGCTCATGTAGCTGTTAAAACTAAAATACCACTTTTTATCCTTCCATGAGTGGTTAAAGTTGATGCCGGCTGCATGTGCAGATCGATGTAAAGAGTTAATTTGAGGGCTATCAATGTTTCTAATGGTTGAAGTAACCATGCCACCAATCTGTGTATTTCCACCATTTAAATCTTTTTCAACCCTTCCAACAGCATAATTGGTAAGAGGCTCTACCTCAACCTGCCTCCTACTTCCATTCAAGTCTATGGTAGCATTCGTTCGGTCGGTAACACTCTCCAAAATGCCAACAGACAAGCCATTGCTGCTTTTTCCTGTAATCTTGGCAGCCCCTATTATATTTGTAAAGTTTGGCTTATCGACATACTCTCCATCGGCTAGCTCTGGATCGTTCTGCGGACTCCGTCCTATACGTCGAGAATAAAACAGTGATTCATTGCCCAAATCACCATCGCCAAATACAAGTGGAAAATTAAAAATATTCTTTCCCTCAATAAAAAATGGTCGTTGCTCCTTGCGGTAAGTTTCAAATGCTGAAAGGTTGAGCTGGGATGGATCAGCCTCCACTTGGCCAAAATCAGGATTAACGGTCATGTCAAGGATAAGATTATTAGTCAACCCCAAACGCGCATCAAATCCAGCCTTTGCCGTTTCCTTATGTCCCAATTTTAAAAACGGATCCTCTCCATCTGTTGCATAGCGATCGGTTTTGGCCACAAAAAAGGGTGTGAAGCTAGCCGTTCGATGTGGACTCACTTTGCCATCCCAATTTAATATGCCATACTGCGAAACCCATCCTGACTGTTCCCTGCTGGCCGGTTGCCAAAGGCTCGTTTCCTGATTCCGGAAAATAATTCGACCAACTTGAAGACCCCAAACTTGGCCATCGTCAGCTTTAAATCGCAGCTCGGTAAGTGGTATTTTTGCCTCAGCATACCAACCGGTGCTATCGTGTGACGTCTTTACATACCAAATAGGATCCCATGTTTCATCCTCATTACCATCGTTGGAAACGGTATAGTCGACCTTAGTTCCTGCAGCATTGACCCAAAATGAAAATGAGGTTCGATGATCGTTATAGCTGTCAAACTCAACTCCAACGGCATCACCATCTCCTTGATCGCGTCTGCTTAGACGGTAGGAAATGCTATCAGGACTGGAGTCCTTAGCCCATATCATCACATAAATAAATTCATTATCATAAAGCAATTTAAAGGCTGTTTTCTGGGTAGGACTTTTTCCCTCCGTTGGGCGAAACTGCGTAAAGCTTGAAATCCAACTTACTCGGGTCCATGCTGAATCGGTCAACTGGCCATCCACCACCGGAGGCGTACCCACAACCCTATGGATAATGGTGTTTCTTTTTTCGAGTGGTTTTGAAAATGCTGATAGTGTTAAGAATGTCAGCAGGAATAGTACAATTGAAATTCTCATAGGGAATAATCTCATTAACTTATGAGTAACGGTGATCAATAGCCAATGCTGCATCTAACACTTTATGGATTATTGAACATTTGAATGCCATTCCATCCAATTAGTTTAAAACCACCAATCAATTTCTGACAAAACTCATTATCATACAAAAAAAAGTGCTTCCCAAGCATTGAGAAGCACTAAATATTAAAATACAAAGCAGGAGGGCTATACAAAAGCGAAATTTTATTTCACTAACCCTTAAACTTTTTGAAGAGCGTTACTCCAATATGGCCACCAAACCCGAAAGTATTGTTCATAGCCACCTCAACCTGCTTACTAATAGCCTTTCCTCTTGAAAAAACAATTGCAGAATCAATCTTTGGGTCAAGTTCAGTAAGGTTGATTGTAGGAGGAATAATATCGTTCTTAATAGCCAAAATAGCTGCAATAGCTTCCGCAGCACCAGCACCACCAAGCATGTGACCAGTCATAGACTTCGTAGAGCCTACCACCACAGTTGGAAGCGTTTCGGCAAATACACGAGAAATTGCCTTACACTCGCTTATATCTCCAACCGGTGTTGATGTTCCATGCGCGTTGATATAGTTAACCTGTGATGGTTTTATTCCAGCTTCATCCATGGCCTCCTGCATAGCCTGAACAGCACCGTCACCATCGGGATGTGAGGCGGTAATATGATAGGCATCCGAAGCGGAGCCATAGCCAACCAACTCAGCATATATCTTTGCACCACGAGCCAAAGCATGATCAAGTTCCTCAAGCATTAATGCAGCACCACCCTCGCCAATTACAAAGCCATCACGTGAAACATCGAATGGTCTTGAAGCCGTTTCGGGAGAATCGTTGCGCTCACTAATTGCCTTCATCGAACTAAAGCCACCCAATGCTGAATGTGTTACTGAAGCTTCAGAACCACCTGCTAGGATAACGTTGGCCTTACCCAACCTAATGGTATTATATGCCTCGCCAATAGCATGGTTAGAAGATGTACATGCCGAAACAGTGGTAAAACTTGTTCCACGCAATCCATAACGAATAGAGATGGCCCCTGAAGCCATATTTGCAATCATCTTTGTTATAAAGAATGGACTAAAACGAGGCATTTCAGGATTCTTAGCGTAGGAAATTATTTCCTCCTCAAAGGTTTCGATACCACCGATTCCAGTACCCCAAACAACACCTATTCTACGTGTATCCTCTGTTGCGAGATTAAGTTTGGAGTCCACCATACACTCTTCCGCTACGGCTATGGCATACTGGGAGTAACGATCCATTTTACGAAGTTCCTGCCTTGGTATAAGCAAGGAAGCATCAAACCCCTTAACCTCACACGCAAATCGTGTTTTAAATGGTGTAGCGTCAAAATGGGTGATAGGTCCAGCACCGCTCTTCCCTGCAATCAAGCTGTTCCAGTACTCTTCAACGTTGTTTCCAATAGGAGTCAACGCACCCAGCCCAGTTACAACCACTCTCTTCAACTTTTCCATAACTCAACTATTTGATTTTTTATATTATCAATAATTAGAAGCACCACAAATACTTATTACCTGGAGCTATATCGTAACAATAATTATGCTTTTAAATCTGCTTGAATAAATCGATAGAGCGATTTAAAATCGAAATTATCCACCACTCTGCTAAGCTGCAACCCAGATACTAGGCTCGAGAATATAGCCATAGCTTTATCTCGTGCTTCTCCAAAAAATGCAAATATGCCCTTTTGACGACCCTTATCAAGCAATTCTGTAAGCCAAGCGGAGGTATACTCCACCAACTTCTTCAGTTCCAAAGCAGTGGATTCATTGAGCGTGTTAATATCTGGACTCATGGCACCCACAAGACACAACTTTTTTTCACGATTACTCCTGATATAAATCTTTAAGAAAGCATCGAGCTGCCTAAGCTCATCAAACTCTCTGCTCTGAATATTTTCCACCATCTCCTCAAATCGCTGAAGATTGGTTCGAACAATAGCAGTGCCTAAGCTCTCCTTTGAAGGGAAATAATAATGAACCGCGGCATTTTTTATGCCCAACTCAGAAGAGATGTCGTTATAGCTGAAGCCATTATATCCGCGCGTGCGAATCAACGTTTCACCCAAATCCATTATTTTCTCCCGAGTTAACGACATTATTTATACTCCAAAAATTACGGTACAAATATACTTACTAATTAGTAAATAGAAAATGTTTTTTGACAAAAATATCAGGCAGTTAGAAAGATAAAACTTCATGAAATGAAAAAACGCCCTTGAAAAAAGTGAAGTGTAACTGTAGAAAGAGTTGCAACGGCATTATGATTCTTATTGGAACCCTTTTAATTCAGAGCATTTTGGCTAATTTTGAATGTTTGATAGCAGGTTATTTCTAAACTGGAGCAATTTAATATGAAGACAAAACAGGTTACCGGAATAATACTTGCTGGAGGTCAAAGCAGTCGTTTCGGGACTGATAAGGCATTGTATCCATATCGTGGCAAACCGATGGTGGAATATGCCATTAAACTTTTACGCCCATTATGTGTGGAGTTGCTTATAATTACCAATAATCCTAAAGATTATACTTTCACAGGACTAAAACTTGTTGAGGATTTACATAAAGGCCTTGGTCCATTAACAGGTATTCATTCTGGCATAATTACATCAAAAAATTCAGACAATTTGGTGATTGGATGTGATTTACCAGAACTACATCCTGACTTATTTCGTGCATTGCTCAAGCATAAAGAGGGCTATCAAGTTATAATGCCAATACACAATGGACTGAAAGAGAGCATGGCTAGCTACTTTCATAGCAGCAGTATTCCAATTCTAGAAAAAGCGTTGCACAATAATCAACTTAAAATATTCGATGCCATTGTTCCACTTAAAACACTTTTTCTCGACGTTGTGGGCATGCCCTTCTACTCAGAAAACCTCTTTACCAATATTAACACCAAAGCGGATATCAACTTTCATAAAAGAATTGGGGAATGACCACATTTATACCCTACAAACCTCTATCAGAAAAATGGCTTAAAGCCTCAGTAATAGGTAGCTTATGGGCTGTTGTTGAAATTGTTTTAGGAAGCCTACTACATAATTTGAAGGTCCCATTTGCCGGAAGCATCTTGTCATTTTTCACAGTTTACCTAATCATTGCCTTCTTTCAGCTCTGGAAGCTTGATGGAGTAATTTGGCGTGCCGGACTCATTTGTGCTCTCATGAAGTCGCTTGCACCCAGCTCCATAATACTTGGCCCAATGCTCGGCATTTTTTCAGAAGCATTAATATTAGAGATTATCATTCGAAGTTTTGGGAAGAATATATTTGCCTATGGCATCGGCGGTGCACTTACCGTATTTAGTGCGCTGATACACAAAACGATTTCTCTTCTCATTCTTTATGGATGGGATTTTGTGATCATCTTAAAAAACATCTGTTTATATGCAGCGAATCAACTGAATATTACCAAGTTAGAACCCGTAAGTATACTAATTATCGTTGCCGCAATTTATCTAACAATTGGTTACCTTGCAGGTATATTGGGATACATTTCCGGGCAACAATTCCTTAAACAAAACCATAATGAGAGTTCACCCCTGATTAAAGGTAAAGCAGGGAGTGATTTGTTCAAATACTCCTCAACCCAGAATCACTCCTCCCTTTTACTCCAACTAATTATTCCCATGCTAATCGCCGGCATGATTATCATTTCTCAAACCAACATTCTCATTTCTGCCGCATTTACACTTCTATTTTTAGTCTCCATTAGCTTTCGCTATAAACAAAGCATGAGATTTTTAAAGAAGAGAGCCATCTGGATACAGCTATCATTAATCTTACTGTTTTCTGCCATTTTCTACGACGGATTTTCGATCAATGGGATATTGGAACCAGAAGGATGGATAGTTGGATGGAAGATGGTTTTTAGAGCCATGATTCTACTTGCTGCCTTTTCGGCCATTAGTAGAGAACTTCAAAGTCCTATTGTTAAGAACATCCTCTACAGGCGAGGCTTAAAGAATTTATACCAATCGCTGGAGTTGAGCTTTTCTGCCCTACCTGAATTGGTGGAGGCCTTTGCAAACGATACCTCAAGATTCTTTGGATTCAAAAAATTAACCCACACTATGCTAAACAGCTCACAATCATTGTTAGAGAATTTTGTAACGATTGAAAGCAACAAGCCAACTGTTTTTATCCTCAGTGGAAAGGTGAATGAAGGCAAAACAACGCTTGCAAAACAAGTGATATCAGACCTTCAAAATAGAGGTATTCATACTCAGGGCTTCTTTTCAATTACAACTGACAATTTAGAAGGGAAAAGCTATTACGTTGAAGATATTACCACCAGTTCGAAAGAAATACTTTGCTCTTCACAACCAGCCAAGGGGAACATTAAATCGGGTCGATTCTTCTTTTCCGAAGAGGGGTTAAACCATGGCCTTCACATTCTTGAGAAGGCGCTTCTCCAACCAAACCACCTGACTGTTATCGACGAAATTGGCCCCTTGGAGATAAACGACAAGGGATGGGCTCAGGCAATTCCGCCCTTGCTAAACCAACCTCGATCGACCCATCTTTGGGTTGTAAGGGAACGACTTGTAAATGTTGTTATTAGAAAATGGAGTGTTGGAAATGTATTTGTCTTCAACTTAAAAGAGGACAGTATCGATGAAATTGCAACATGCATTTACAAGAACATGAAGGCTAAATAGAAGACTTAAACTTAGCCTCTATTCGCCATAAACAGGGGTTCAGTAAATGATATTTCCATTTTTCACCATCGTGGTTATCGCTAAATGCATTGAGCAACATTAAGACAATAACCCCTTCGTTTAGATTTCAATTTTCTATTAAATCGGCCTTTTAGTAAAACCTCGGCGCACCATTTGGTAACTTGACCTGAAAAAATAGGCAATTGGAACCACAAACATATGCATGAGCTTAGTGTAAGGGAATATCATAAAAATGAAGAGGCCAGTAACAATGTGAAGCTTGTAAATAATGCTATGGCCAGCAATTACAGCTCCTGCATCGGGTTGAAAAGTAACTATCTTTTGTGCCCAAATACCCAGTGTTGCATAGTTCTCAACTGATGAAGTGGCTGTCGTGAAAATGGAGGACATCCCCAATAACATCTCAAAAAGCAACAATACAAGCAAAAGAATGTCCTGCGGTTTACCGTTTATTCTGAGCCGCCCGTCTCTTAGCCTGCGTATTAATAGAATGGTGATGCCTATTACGGCCGCTGTACCGAAAATGGAGCCCAAGGTGAGCGCAAGAGCCCGTTTGGTATCGGTTGTCATAATTAAGTGATAGAGGCGCTCGGGGGTAAAAAGCCCTACAAAATGGCCCACAAAAACCATGATGATGCCATAATGAAATAGGTTACCACCCCAGCGCTGACCTCTTTTTCTGAGAAACTGGCTCGATTCGGCCTGCAATGATTTGGATGTTTTTACAATCCGAGTAATTACGCCAAACCAAAACAGTGTCATAGCAATATGCGGCAAATAGGTAAATAACAGATTGTTAATAAATTGATCCATGGCTCTACAATTTACAGTTTACACAGGGGCTATCATTGCCAAATGTCACAGGTTTTTCCTGATATGCTTCATCCAAATTGGTTTCAGGCATGTTCAACTCCATCTTTTTAATACGATCAACAATAGGCTTACGGTCCGAAAGTTGAAGGAGTGCATTTAGAAGGTGTTTATATGGATTTTCTTTTTCATCCAACTTTTTATGAATAAACCCAACTATGTCGATTACATCAGCCAGATATTCACTGGCTTTTGATTTGGGTTGCAATGCCAAAAATTCAAGAAATACGGGCAAATAATCTGGCAATTCTGAACGGGTAAGAGCAAGGCCCATCTCTGAGTAAGAATCAATCAGATCTACCATTGCCTGTCCCCTATCTTTGGAGTCTCCGTGCACATGTTCGAATAGGTAAAGCGAAACAGAGCGCGAATAATCGAACAGTTGAACATAAAACTCTTGCCATTGGCTTAACGGCTTCGCACTAAAAACCGCTATAAAAGAGTCAATCCCTTGAATTTCATCAGAATTGAGCAACTTTTCCTCCTTTAGGGCAAAATTAACCTCCGGTAGAAAGTCATAAATCTCCTGATTAGGATAGGAAAGCAGCAGAGAGATTATTTTGTAGGTCTTTAACATCTCACATTCCTCCAAAAAGATTTTTCAGACGACTATCCATGCTGCCACAGCCCTCACCGTCGGAGAAGCCACACTCAGCTTTGTCACCAAATGCATCATACGCATACTCCCTGTGAGAGATGGGTATTACAAAGCGATCTTCAAAATCGGCGATAGCCATGTATCGATACATCTCCTCAACCATTTGAGGTGTTAGTCCTGTGTCTTGCAGCACTCCTTCATCAGCATTGGCTCCCACTGTTTTACTGCGCATATATGCCCGCATAGCCAACATTTTCACCAGCGCCTCCCTGATTGGTTCTTCTTTCCCGACCGTAAACATATTGGCAAGATACTTAACCGGAATTCGAAGCATATCAACATCAGGAATAATACCATTTGAACCTATTCTTCCACTCTCAACTTGCTCCTGGATAGGTGATAATGGAGGTGTGTACCACACCATTGGCAACGTTCTATATTCCGGATGCAGCGGAAATGCCACTTTCCACTCAACTGCCATTTTATAAATCGGCGAATTTTTTGCAGCCTGTATAACGTTTTCGGGTATACCTTGCTTTTTTGCTTCAGCCACCACCTTGGGATCGTTTGGATCCAAAAACATTTCCAAATGAGATTGGTAGAGATCTGTTGGATTAATTGAAGAAGCCGATTGCATTATCTTATCGGCATCGTAGAGCAAAACACCGATGTATCTTATTCTCCCAACGCACGATTCGCTACAGATGGTTGGTTCCCCATTTTCTATTTTCGGGTAGCAAAAGGTGCATTTTTCTGACCGTTTGGTTTTCCAATTAAAGTAGATTTTCTTATATGGACAAGCGCTAACGCACTGACGCCAACCCCTACAGCGATCTTGATCAACCAACACAATGCCATCCTCTTCGCGCTTATAAATTGCTCCAGAGGGACATGCTGCCACACATGCTGGATTGAGGCAGTGCTCACACAACCGGGGCAAATACATCATAAAAACATTTTCGAACTTGGCATACATCTCCTTGTCAAGCTCATCGAAATTCTTCTCTTTGCTACGTTCCTCAAAAGTTCCACCAAGATTATCTTCCCAGTTCGGCCCCTTTTCAATCTTCTCCATTGGTTGGCCTGTAATCATAGAGTAAGGCCTTGCAGAGGGTGGGGTTACAAACCTTGCCGATGAATGTAAAATACTGTAGTTAAACGAAAATGGCTCATAGTAATCATCAATTTGAGGCAAGAAAGGATTTGAAAAAATATTCGTCATAATGGTGGGTTTGTTTCCCATGCGTGGACGAAGTCGTTCTTTATCTATAACCCATCCTCCCTTCCATTTCTCTTGGTCTTCCCAGCCGATTGGGTAGCCCATACCCGGCTTTGTTTCTACATTATTAAACCAGGCGTATTCTACCCCTTTTCGTGTTGTCCAAACGTTTTTGCAGGTAACCGAGCAAGTATGACAACCAATGCACTTATCGAGGTTTAAAACCATTCCAATTTGAGCCTGAATTTTCATAGCAGTAATTTTAATGGGTTAATCGACAATTTCTTGGTCCTTCCACTCAACTTTCGACATCTTACGAACCACCACAAACTCATCACGATTTGAACCAACCGGACCGTAATAGTTAAATCCGTACGCCAGCTGAGCATAACCTCCAATCATGTTGGTAGGCTTTAGACATAACCGTTCTACCGAGTTATGAACACCACCACGGTTGCCCGTAAGTTGACTTACCGGCATGTTTACTGTGCGCTCCTGGTTATGGTACATTATCAAGGCACCAACAGGCACTCTTTGTGAAACTATTAGTCGTGCAACAGTGGCTCCGTTTGTGTTAAACACCTCCACCCAGTCATTATCAATTAGGCCAATACTACCAGCATCCGTTTCGCTCATCCAAACAACTGGCCCACCACGACCAAGCGTAAGCATTATTAGATTGTCGGACCAAGAGGAGTGAATGGTCCACTTATTATGAGGCGTCATCATGTTAATTATCAGATAATCCTCATTATCACTAAGTTTATCCAGCACCGACGCTATTGATTTTGTGTTAATGGGCGGTTTATAGGTAGCCATATTCTCGCCAAAAGCAACCATCCATGGATGATCTTGGTAAAGTGTTTGCCTGCCAGTGAGCGTTCGCCATGGAATAAGCTCATGAACGTTGGTATAGCCAGCGTTGTACGAAACCGTTTCAGAATCAATTCCACTCCATATGGGGGAAGTAATAATTTTTCGTGGTTGTGCGAGTAAATCGCGAAAACGAATTTTCTCATCTTCACGCGATAAGGCAAGATGTGCATGCTTAAGTCCAGTGATGGCCTCCAGCGCCTTCCATGCTTTCACTGCCACAGCCCCATTGGTTTCAGGTGCCAGCGTAAGAATTACCTCAGCAGCATCAATATCAGTGTCAATTCTTGGCAAACCTTTTGTTTCACCCTCTTCTAAAACAGTGTGGTTTAACTGTGCCAAAAGCGTTAACTCCGCATCGGTGTTCCAGTCAATACCCTTTCCACCGTTGCCAATGGTTTTCATTAGTGGTCCCAATGAGGTGAATCGCTTAAACGTTTCGGGGTAATTGCGTTTTAGTGTTACAATTTTTGAAAAATTCACGCCAGGCTTTATATCCTTGCCAGAACGCTTCCAATCGATGGCATCCGTGGTCTCCGACAACTCCATTGGCGAATCATGCTGAAGCGGCAGTAAGACAACATCGGTCTCATTGCCGAGATGCCCTTCGGTCAGCTGGGAGAATTTTGCTGCAATCCCCTTAAAAATATCCCAGTCGGATCTTGATTCCCAAACCGGATCGATAGCCTTGGAAAAAGGATGAATAAACGGGTGCATATCACTGGTACTTAAATCGTTTTTCTCATACCAAGATGCAGCCGGTAGTAGAATATCGGAATGGAGACCTGTGGTTGACATCCTAAAGTCAAGGGTCACAAGCAAATCGAGCTTTCCTTCCGGAGCATGGTCGTGCCACTTCACCTCGGCAGGCAACGTTAGCTCTGTCTCTTTTAGGTCTTTTCCTTGGATGCTATTTTGAGCACCCAGCAGGTGTTTCATAAAGTACTCCATCCCTTTGGCACTCGATCCTAGTAGATTCGATCGCCAAACGAATAAATTTCTCGGAAAGTTAGAAGGCTCGTCAGGATCTTCACTGGCCATTGCAAGCCTGCCTGCCTGAAGTTGCGAAACAACAAAATCTTGAGGAGACATCTTGGCAGCCTCCGCTTCTTTGGCAAGTTGTAGCGGATTTCTACCTAGTTGAGGAGAACTTGGCAACCAGCCCATTCGTTCTGCTCTTATGTTGCAATCGACAATTGATAGTTTATCCCACTCCGGCTTATCCGCAAGAGGTGAAAGTAATTCGGTTAGCTTTACCTTCTCATATCGCCACTGGTCAGTGTGCAAATACATAAAGGAGGTTGTATTCATCTGTCTTGGAGGTCGGTTCCAATCGAGACCAAAAGCCAATGGAAGCCAGCCCGTTTGCGGTCTAAGTTTTTCCTGACCTACGTAATGCGACCACCCCCCTCCAGATTGACCAACGCAGCCGCAAAAGACCAACATATTGATGGCGCTACGATAAATCATATCGGTATGATACCAGTGATTTACGCCAGCACCAATGATAATCATCGACCTACCTTCGGTTGCAGCAGCATTTTCGGCAAATTGCATGGCCGTAGAAATAATATGCTGTGAAGGAACTCCCGTAATTAACTCTTGCCATTTCGGGGTAAAAGGAAGATTATCGTCGTAGCTCTTCGCCGCATTGGAATCTTCAAGTCCTCTATCAATCCCGTAATTAGCGAGCATTAGATCAAACACGGTACAGGCATACACCTCCCCCTTTCGTGTCATCAACCGACGAACCGGAACCTTGCGCTCTATGATATCGTTATGGTCGGTTGCAGAAAAATGTTCATGCTTAAATGTCTCACCACCGAAATAGGGAAATTGAACATTAATAACCTCCTCCTGCTTTTCAATTATGGAAAGCATTGGGGTAATATTAGCCCCAGACTTGCTGTCCTTAAGTTCTAGGTTCCATTTCTGCTTCTTTTCCCACCTTGAACCAATGGTGCCATTAGGTACCACATAGTTTCCAGAAACTTCATCAATTAATATTGGTTTCCATTCAGGATTATCACCAGCATTGAGGTTATTTTCCATATCGCTGGCCCTAAGAATGGTGCCGCACAAAAACCTTCCATCTTTTTCCTCTATTTTAACCAAAAAGGGTAGGTCGGAGTACTGACGAGCATACTTTTCAAAATATGGAACTTTTTTATTGAGATAAAACTCTTTGAGTATCACGTGCCCCATTGCCATACCCAGTGCAGCATCCGTTCCCTGTCGAGGCTTTATCCATAAATCGGCAAATTTCACTGCGTCGCTGTAATCGGGTGCAATAACCACCGATTTTGTACCTTTATAGCGCACCTGAGTATAAAAAGGAGAATCGGGCGTGCGAGTAAGAGGGACGTTAGAGCCCCAGAGCATAAGAAATGAAGAGTTATACCAATCGGCACTTTCCGGCACATCGGTTTGCTCGCCCCACGTTTGCGGTGAAGCTGGTGGCAAGTCACAATAAAAATCATAAAAGCTGAGAACTGTTCCACCCACTAGGCTGAGGTATCGTGTACCCGCAGCATACGACACCATCGACATGGCGGGTATTGGAGAGAATCCAACTACCCGATCGGGACCAAATTTTTTAATGGTATATATGTTGGCCGCCGCAATAATTTCGTTCACCTCCTCCCAATCGGCACGTACAAAACCACCCAATCCTCGAGCTGCTTTATATTTTTTGGAAATACTTGGGTCGTTAACCACAAACTCCCATGCCTTTACCGGATCAGAAAGACGAGCCTTTGCCTCTTTATAGGCAGCAACCAATTCACCACGAATCATTGGGTATTTTACTCTATTCGCACTATAAAGATACCATGAGTAGCTCGCCCCGCGAGGACATCCCCTTGGTTCGTGATTGGGCATACCAGGTCGTGTGCGTGGATAGTCAGTTTGCTGGGTTTCCCACGTAACCAGCCCATTCTTCACAAATATCTTCCATGAGCAAGATCCAGTGCAGTTAACTCCGTGTGTGGACCTAACAATCTTATCGTGCTGCCATCTATTACGGTACATACGCTCCCAACTACGATTTTCGTCAGTAATTGCCACATAGTTGTCAGCCGTTTTACCCACCGAACTGCTAAAATAGAACAACTTGTTTAAGAGGCTCATGATGTACGTTTTAGATTTAACTTCAGACTATGGTTTCTGCCACACAGGATTTACCCTTATGCTATAATACGACGATGCTGCCTTTTTAAAACCAGAACGATTGCAATACTTATGCTTGCCAATACAGCAAATACAATAAATCCCATTGCATATCCCTCTTTTCCATTTGCGCTGGCAATGGCACCCATAATTGGAGGAATGGCAAATCCACCGAATGCTCCAAGACCACCAATCCAACCAGACGCACCTCCAATTGCCTTGGGCACATATTCGGGAACTAACTTGAATACTGCCGCATTATTTATTCCCATTCCTATTGCAAGCAGCAAGGTGGTAGAAAAGCCAACAACTACCGATTGATCGAAGGAAAGAATAATTGATGCTAATAGAACCATCAATAGTGAAATGAGACTAACCGTTTCGCCCCCCATCTTGTCTGCAAACTTTCCACCATATACACGAATAAGCGAAGCAGTTATTGAAAATATTGCAGTAAACAGCCCCGCCTTTAGCACGGTGAATCCATGTAGCTGACTCCAGTATACAGGGAACCATGCAGTTAATGCAATAAAACCGCCGAAAGTGGTGAAATAGAGAGCCACCAATGCCCATGTATTTTTGACTTTGGCCGAATTAATAAGACTATCCTTAACATTGCCAGCAGGGAAATTTTCCTGACCAAGAGCGATGGATAATTTCCTACTCTCCTCCTTGTTTTTTCCTGCCTTGAGATATTGGAAATAGTAGGCATTCTTGCCAAGAAATATATAGGTAATGGTGCCAAGGACTAAAAATAGGAACCATGCGAAATAAGCTGAAATGAAACCAAAACTCTGAAGATAAAAGGGGAGAATTACCGAAAAGAGACCAGGAGCAAGATTTCCAAGACCAGCATAGGTTCCAAGAGCCATCCCCTGCTTACTTTTTGGAAACCAGTATGAAGTTTGCGCAATACCGACAGAGAAGGTTGCAATGCCCGCTCCACTCAAAAAACCAAAAAAAAGTATGAGCCCATACAAACCGTGCATATTGTTTGGGTAGGCAAAATTAAGCAGCATGGTAACACCTCCCAATCCAATCACCGAGAGTATCATGAGTATAAGGAATGGCTTTTTACCGCCGGTGGTATCTACCCATGCTCCAAAAGGGATCCTTAGTAAGGAACCAGAAAGGGCAGGTATAGCAACCAAAAGCCCAATCATGGCAGGAGTTAACTCCATTGCCTCCTTAAACTTGATGGCAGTTGGACCATAAAGTGAAACTGCTGCAAATCCAAAAAAGAAACCAAGCGTAGTTCCCAAAAGCCCTTGGCTGGGTGAACCCTTAACCGTAAAATTCTCCATTTTAAAAATACTCAAATAAGGTTTTATTCTGCAAGGTGGCACAATCCCTAATTACGAACTGTAACATTTGTTACAATGTCCAAATTTGTATCAGTTAACTGGGGAAAAAATTGAAGTTGAAAAAATCAAAGAACATTCTGTAATATAAATCATTAGAAGAGCTGGCGAAACACTCACTTTGCTAACACAAAATATATTCGATGTTAAGTAACTGTTAAACCACACTCCTCCAATAATTTAAAGCTGATACTCCATTGTTACTTATTCAGTTCGTCAAGAATTAATTGGATATCGTCTTGGCATTGCCCACAAACAGTTCCTGCTGTAGTTGCCTCACCAACTTCATCAACGGTTTTTAAGTGTTTCTCCCTAATGGCTTTCACAATTTCACTTCTGTAAATTTCATTACAGCTGCAAATGAGCTCATCTTGTTCCATGGTATTCTACTAATTTAGTTCAAAGATTTTCATGTCTTCCTCTACAGTAGTGCTTACTTGAACACCAAATTTTTCCTGAACAATCTTTAATACATTCGGTGTTAAAAATCCAGGGAGTGTTGGGCCAATGTGCGTATTCTTAATGCCAAGATAGAGCAGTGCTAAGTGAACAATTATTGCTTTCTGCTCATACCACGCAATATTGAATATGATTGGCAACTTATTGATATCATCCAAACCAAGAACTTCCTTCAACTTTAAAGCCACAAATGCCCATGAGTAAGAATCATTGCACTGTCCTGCATCAAGTACTCTTGGTATTCCGTTAATGTTTCCGAGGTTTAATTTATTGTAACGATATTTTGCGCAACCGGAGGTAAGTATTACAGTATCTTTGGGTAGGTGCTTTGCAAACTCAGTATAGTATTCCCGCGTTTTTTGTCTAGCGTCACATCCCGACATCACCACCATCCTTTTAATCGCACCAGAATTTACGGCTTCAAGAATCTTATCGGCCAGAGATAAAACCTGATTGTGAGCAAAGCCAATGGTTATTTCCCCTTTTTCAATTTCTTGTGGTGGCTTACATTTCTTTGCCAACTCAATAATTTCAGAAAAATCTTTATGCCCATTTGGCAATTTCTTATCCAAAACTTTCCACCCCGGCATACCCGTTGCACCAGTCGTAAATACTCTATCGTTGTAGGTGGTAGTTTTGCGTGGAGGAACTAAACAGTTTGTAGTAAAAAGGATTGGCCCATTGAAAGTTTCAAACTCTTCCAACTGTCGATGCCAAGCATTGCCATAGTTACCCACGAGGTGCTTATACTTTTTCAACTTTGGATAAGCATGCGACGGCAACATTTCAGAGTGAGTGTAAATGTCGATCCCCTTACCTTCGGTTTGAATAAGCAGCTGCTCTAAATCCTTTAAATCATGACCACTAATTAATATACCAGGATTTTTTCCAACCCCGATATTGACAGTTGAAATTTCAGGATTTCCAAAAGAGGTGGAGTTAGCCTTATCTAGCAGCGCCATAACCTTAACACCATACTCACCAGTTCGCAGAACTAGGTCGAGCATGCTACTTAAATCTGATGGTTTTGTAATCTTTAAAAGAGCCTCCTCAATGAAGTCGTAAATATCTTGCTCCTCAAACCCCAAGTTAAACGCATGTTCGGCATAAGCGGCAATTCCCTTTAGACCAAATAATACATACTGTTTGAGTGATCGAATATCCTCGTTTGTATCAAAATTAAGGGTGCTAACGTGTGTGGACTTTTCGTGGAACTCGGCATCAGAAGTTGCACTCCAACGAACCAAATCTTCCGTTCCTTTATAGTTCACTTTACCTTTAAGAGTATCGCGAAAACCATTGCAAACTTTAATTGCTTCAATAATTGATCTATCATCAAAATTTGCATTGGTAATAGTCATGAATAAACAGTTAACGATGTGTTTACTCTCCGCATTAGTATTAATACCCTTTTTGCGGGCTTCAATAGCAACAGCAGCAAGTCCCTGACATGCGTACATCAATAAGTCTTGAAGATTGGCTGTTGCCTCTTTTTTTCCACAAACTCCATTGATGGTACAGGCTATATTCTTAGCTGTTTCCTGGCATTGATTACAAAACATCGACATGGTGTGTAGTTTATAGTTAGAACTAAATGAAATAAGGTCTTGTTACGAATCTATGAACTATAAGTATTGCATGTGCAATTTAAAGCTTAAAGTAAGATGAACCAAAACATTCCATACTTATTTTTCAAACTAAACAGCTATTGCAATAATCCGCTTTTAAATACATCCGTCTAACCTTGCAAAAAAAACAAGATTGGAATTGGGATAAATACATCGTAAAGTGTGCGATCATCAGTTTACCAAAAAGAATGCTTATGAATCGATTCAAATAAATCAGAATATTCATATTTCACCAAGCACATATTTCTAAAATCACTTGAATATTTTAGCAGATAATCTAGCTATTAAATTAAATCCACAATCAATTTGTAACTTTTTACCTGTTTAGTCGACTAACATATCAGGTAAAACAAAAAGCAAAACTATGCTACTTAAGATTCAAAATCTCAGCAAGACCTATCCCAATGGCGTTCAGGCCTTGAAAAACGTAAACCTAGAAATAAGCACTGGTATGTTTGGGCTGGTTGGTCCCAATGGAGCTGGAAAGTCTACACTTATGCGTACGCTTGCCACTTTACAGGAGGCCGACAATGGCAGCGTTTCTTTCGACAATCTCGATATGCTGCATAATAAGCCGGAGGTGAGAAAAATATTGGGATATCTTCCTCAGGAGTTCGGACTTTACCCTAAAGTTACTGCCGAAACGCTGCTAAATCATATAGCGGAGATGAAGGGCATAAGCCAAAAAACCGAACGCAAAGAATTGGTTTCCACTCTTCTGCAGAAGACCAATCTATGGCAACATAAAAACAAAAATCTAGGAGGTTTTTCAGGTGGAATGAAGCAACGTTTTGGAATTGCTCAGGCACTTATTGGAAGTCCGAGTCTTATAATTGTGGACGAACCCACAGCTGGACTTGACCCAACAGAGCGTAACCGTTTTCACAACTTGCTTAGCGAAATTGGAGAAAACGTAGTTGTTATACTTTCCACCCACATCATCGAAGACGTGAAGAGTCTCTGCAACCAAATGGCCATAATAAATTTTGGAGAAGTTTTGTTGCAAGGCAAACCAGAGGAGATTATCGACACGCTAACCGGAAAAGTGTATCGTAAGCTCATCGACAAACAAGCATTGGAAGAGTACGGAACAATGGACGTAATTTCCACCAAACTTTTGCGAGGAAAATTGGAAATTACCGTGATAAACGAGAGCAATCCCGGCAATGGATTCAACTCTGCAGAACCATCGCTTGACGACGTTTACTTCTCGAACATCCGCAACTCCAACTAAATCGAAAATCATGTTCCGAAAAATATTTCTATTTGAGATAAACTACCGGTTACGACGACCGGCAACCTACATCTACTTTGGCATCTTTCTGTTTTTCACCATTACCATGCTGGTGAGCGAAAATGTATCCATGGGGATGATACCAGCCGGTGCAAATAAAAATGCGCCCTACGTTTTTGCCATTCTAGCCGGAATTTTCAGTGCCTTTGGTATTATGGTAACATCCGCCATGATGAGCACGCCCATCATCCGCGACTATGACCACGACACGTATCACTTTATTTACACATTGCCCATTACTAAGTGGCAATACATAGGTGGACGATTCTTTGGTTCCCTTTTTATGACCATTCTTGTATTCTTGGCTATCCCCATTGGTGCAATGATTGGTATTACCGCAGCACATCTATTTGGGTTGCATCCTGGAAAATTAGGGCCATTTAGCCTTTGGGCATACTTTCAACCATTTCTATGGGTTGCCATTCCTAACATTCTATTTTCAGGTTCCATTTTCTTTTCTCTTGCTACCGCGACTAAAAAAATGGTATACAGCTACTTAGGAAATGTCATTTTACTTATTGGATATATTATTGCTGTAAACTTGCTTGGTAACCTCGACAACCACCATCTAGCTGCCCTGTTGGATCCCTTTGGTCTTACATCCCTTGGTGAAATGTCGCGCTACTGGACCATCGCAGAATTTAACACCAAGTTAGTCACTGCAGATACCTATTTTATACTCAATAGAGTTATATGGGTTGCAATTGGAGCCATAACCGTAATAATTACCTATCGAAAGTTCTCCTTTACCACACCATCTTCACTTCATAAGGCAAAGGCGACAAATGGTGCGGACGAAAAATCGAAAATGATTGCTCTTCCTAGACTGGTTCCAACCTTTAACAGTATTCTATATCTGAAGCTTTGTATAAAACAGTCTTGGCTCTACTTCAAGGGCATTATTGTAGACATTGCCTTTATTGCCATAATGGTAGCTGGCATTGGACTTGTGGCTTCCGGGAGTATTAGCCTTGGTTCGATGTACGATACTCAATACTATCCGGTTACCTACTCCATGCTGCAATCGATTGGTGGCAGTTTTGTGCTTTTTGTTATCATTATTCTCACCTTCTTTAGCGGTGAGTTAGTTTGGAAGGAGCGCTCCGTTAAGCTCAACCAAATTTATGATGCGCTACCGGTGCCATCCTGGGTCACCTTTATGTCGAAGTATATAGCCATGCTATTGGTTACCTTGCTGGTTCTAACGATAATTATGCTCACCTGTATTGCCGTTCAAATAGAACACTCATACTACCACTTCGAAATTGGACAATACCTACAGCAACTCTTTATTTTCAACTTTACGAAATACGCCATTTTTCTTTCACTCATCATGCTTATCCAAGTAGTTTCTCGGAATAAGTTTGTGGGATTTGTAATGGTGATGTCGTACTATCTCATTATATCGGTTCTATACCAGCTTGGACTGGAAGATGGGTTATTCCGTCCCAATGCCATCCCATCCTACACCTATTCCGACATAAATGGCTATGGGCCCTTTCTTACATCGGTATTATGGTTCACCTTATACTGGGGACTCTTTGCTGCAATACTCGCATTGGTTTCGAACCTCTTCTGGCAACGTGGAGCAGAATCGGGCCCAAAAGCTGCTTATAGACGTGCAAAAGAAAGGCTTTCACCCACAATAATGAAGGCTGGGGTTGGTGTTTTTGTTACAGCCTTTTTATGTGTTGGTGGATTTATCTTCTACAATACCCATGTAATTAATCATTTCGAAACATCGAACCATCAGGAAAAGATGGCCGTAAAGTATGAAAAAACCTACAAATGGATAGAGAAGAAGCCACAACCTAAGATTATAAATGCTGATGTAAAAGTGGACATTTACCCTCACAGAAAGCAGCTTGACCTTGCTGGAACCTTCTACCTGAAAAATTTTGCACACACACCAATCGATACAATTTACTTCAACATACCTTCGGATAAGCTTACCATTAATAAGTTTACAGTAGGCAATGACAGCATTGTAATCGTCGATAAGTATTACGGGTTATACCGTGCAGTGCTCTCAATTCGCTTACAACCAGGCGACAGCATTCCACTTAACTTTCACTATAGCTATCGAGAAAAAGGTTTCAGCAACGGTAATCCGCAAACCTTTCTTGTAAACAATGGTAGCTTTTTTAACAACAAGGAGGTATTCCCCACCATTGGTTACAACGAAGGTCTTGAGCTATCCGACAAGGATAAGCGTAAGAAGTATGACCTCCCTGAGCGTAAGCGCATGGCCCCCATCAACGATACAGCCATGTGGAACAACACTTACCTAGGAAACGACGGCAACTGGATTCACTTTAAAGCAATAGTCAGTACCGCCCACGATCAGGTGGCGTTGGCACCTGGAAGGCTGGTTAAGCAGTGGACAGAAAACAATCGTAACTACTACAGCTACCAGGTGGATGGCAAGATGCTTAACTTCTACTCCTTCCTTTCAGCCGATTATCAAGTAAAAAGAGAAAATTACAGAGGTGTAGAACTTGAAGTTTACTACTATAAGGGGCATGAATTTAATGTTCCCAACATGTTGAAGGCTATGAAGCGATCGCTCGATTACTACCAAGCAAACTTCAGCCCTTTCCAGCACAAGAACCTGCGTATTGTGGAGTTTCCTCGATATGCCACCTTTGCCCAAAGTTTTCCAACAACCATTCCCTTCTCTGAGGCTATTGGTTTTATCGCCGATTTAAGAGATACAACGGACATTGATTACGTTTTTTACGTAACGGCACACGAAATTGCACACCAGTGGTGGGCACACCAGGTGGTGGGCGCCAACGTGCAGGGTGCAACCCTAATGAGCGAGTCGCTGGCACAGTATTCGGCCCTTATGGTGATGGAAAAGGAGTATGGTCGCGATAAGATGCGAAAATTTCTAAAATATGAGCTCGATCATTATCTTGGCTCTCGTAAATTTGAGCGTGAAGAGGAAAATCCGCTATACCTCAATGAAAATCAAGGTTACATTCACTACAACAAGGGAAGTGTTGTGATGTATGGTCTTCGCGATTATATTGGAGAGGCTAACCTCAACAAAGCGCTCGCCCTTTTCGACCATGACTGGGCGTTCAAGGAACCACCATTTCCCATCTCAACTACCTTCCTGCAATACCTGAGCAAAGCAACGCCCGACAGCTTGCAATACCTAATTGAGGACATGTTTAAAACCATTACCCTATATTCAAACCGGGCAGTCAAAGCAACCTACACGTCACTTCCCGATGGCAAGTATAAGGTGAACCTTACGGTGATGGCACAGAAGTTTAGGTCAACCGAAAAGGGTGTTGAAAAGGAGCTACCATTCAACGACTACATCGACATTGGAGTGCTCGCCAAGAATGGCAAAGACGACAAGGTGCTCTACCTCAAAAAACACCTTGTGCATTCCGGCGAGAACACCTTTGAGATTATTGTGGACCAAAAGCCTGAGTATGCAGGCATTGATCCCATGAACAAGCTAATCGACCGCGATAGCGACGACAATAGAATAGCGGTGGAAAAGAAGTAAATCACTTTCAACAAACAGAAACGCCCATAACAAATTGTTTTGGGCGTTTCCTTTTGAATTTGGTTATGAAAATTCAGCAAAATGATCTATTTAACTACCTGAAGGTTTACAGGAAGTTCACCATTACCAACCATGGCTGCAATGTTTTTTGCCTCGAGCTGGGTAAAATTACCAGTGATGGAAGAACGCCCACCGGTTATCTCCGATCGTACAACCGGGGCAAGCAGCACCTTACCGTCCAGCATAATGGCAATGGCCTTATTCATGTTCCGCTTGGTTGCATCAGCCCAGATTCCAACGGCCGGTTTTTTAAACATCATTTCAATGGCATAGCCACCGCCCACTTGATTATTGCTGCAATTTACATGCTCAATATCGGCATCAGTAAGTATCGGATTGTTTTTCAAGGCATAGAGACAGAACATCTGACGTTCAGAAATCTCCGACCATTGAAAGTTGATACTCTTCGCCAGCGGGGTTGTTTTAATATAGCTATTCACTGCAGCAGTATCATCAGCTGTGGCGTAACCCAAAATTGCATCCTGAGGATTGGACTGCTGGTTCTTCAGCAACTCAAAAAGTTGGTTATCGCCCTTCATTAAATCAAGAACAGCTTGGTGATTAAAAGTCTCGTAAAAACCAAGAAAACCTTTTTCTGTAATGAGTTGCTGCACAGAGGTAGAGTCCCAACCGTTTGCCAGCGAAACCTTAATCTCACTTTGGTCAGGTATAACAGCAACTTCAAACCGAGCTGCATTTACAAACTTCAGCCTATTGGAAATAATGGAGGCGGTTTGTGACAGCATATCGGCTGATACATTTGATTCTGCTGGTTGGAGAACGAAAACGCTCTTCATTTGGGGTTGAAGGTTACAGCTACCCATAAAGATGCCAAGCACAAAAATCGCAATGATTGAATATAATAGTGTCTTCATTGTTGTAAAATTTTAAATTAATAACGGTATCCTCTTCTGTTGAAGAGGTGTTGACAAAATAAGAATGGATGAAGTGATATTAGCTCAACGCTGGGATTTCCCGCGAATTAGCTGAAAATAGGTGGTAGTAAAACTGAAGTCTGCTCAATGGAATTGCCGACTTTTCTACCTGTTGAATGGCAAGGATACGCCTAGCTGTTTCACGATTTTCGGCAATGGCCCTGAACTTATTATCGATAATTGAGAAGGGCGTCTTAACGGGCAGATCAAAATTAGCATGAACCAAAGGTGTTGGAGAAACCAGGGTTGCCGTAGCATTGATGGAATGAACTTGGGACACTGCAACTTGCTCGTGCTGCTGGATAAATCTATGGCTGCTGCTAACATTTCCTGCAAATGAAACGGCAAAGAAGAAGAACAGCACCATAAAAATGGCTGCTCCAAGAAAACTTACTATCTCCGCTTTTCTGTTCATGGCAGAGCAAATGTAGCTGTTTTTTTTATCAAGAAGCAACATCTTCAACCTAAATCGATCATTTATCGATGCTTCAAATTCCCCCAAACTGTAACGGTATGCTCGCCCTGTGGCAGTTTTAGAACAACATCGCCATTTCCCATCAACGCAACGTCTACCTTTTTATCATCAACATTTACGGTGGATGGCTTTTTGTCTAGTATTACATAGCAAGGTGTTGTTGCCTCGTTATAGGCAAATTCCAACTTGTTTTTGGAAAAAGTTGCCCACTTTAGCTCCCCGCTAATGCCCTCCATTGCCATAGTTACAAGCAAAGATTGTTTTGTATCAAAGCAAAGCAAGTGCTTCCCAGTAGGAATTATCACCTCTGCCCCATTACGAGCAAACCATGGTTTACCATCAAGGCTAAGGCCTATTTCGGCAAGGCCAACGTTTACGGTAAAGGTGTAAGGAGTAGATATCTCCCATAGGTCGGGCTCCACAACCTTTATAGAGGCCTCCCTTGCAAGCACCGTGCTTATGTTTCGATAATCGGAACCATTTATGGCATCTTCGGAATAGAAAGCAGGGCGAATATTGTGCAAACCCATATTGTAGGTAATCTGTCTTAGCTCCTCGCCCGATGGCTGCTCCGCGGGAAATCCGCCAGAGCCTTTTTCGTGGCTTACCACAACGTTACAATCAAAAATGAGACGATCCTTATCTGGTATGGATTTACGATACAATCGGCCAAGCTGCTCGTAGCGTTCTGGTCCAGAGCTCCAGCATGTGGATGGATCTTCGATTTGAAGAGTGATATCGTACTTTTTGAAGAGCGCCAGTGTATTCTCTGTTGTTTCGGCAATGTTATCAGAATCCTCAGGCCTAATGCTTACATCGATACCGGTAAGCATCACCTCAAAGCTACCTTTGCGATGTTGAATTCCAGCTAAATGACTGATAAATTGATTCTTAATCCTAAACGACAACTCTTTTCTATAGTCGGCAAACTTACGCCATCCCACCTTATCCTGTTTCCAGTAATGGGCACTGGATGTATTGAAAAGTTCCTGCGGGTCGAAACCTGATTGCTGCTTAAATTCGTTGCGTATTACCCTGTTCATTGGCGTAAAGTTTGCAGGGTTGTTAAAACCATCAGGGTCGGGCTCAAAATACATTTCGGCAAAATCTACACCATCCCAATCGTTCTGCATCAGCAATACATCCATCTCCTTAAAAACCTGCTTACGACAGCTGTCATCGGCCATATTCATCAACTTGCGCCAGTCCACGTAGGCATCTCTTCCCGTGGCAGTTTTTTCTCGCCATTCGGGATGCTCATCCCACATTTTACTAGTAACCTCAGGCGTTTCGAGCCAGCAGTATACCTGAATACCGTTTGCATGACAAGCCTTAATTAGCGCCTTATAATTGTATGGAACATCGTAGTACCATCCGGCAGCATAAATACGCTTTATCTTTCGCTCGCGCCAAAGTTGAGCTAACGAATCAATCGGTAATATATCTCCATTGTAGTTTTCTGGGTCAAAGTACATCTCCACCACAGCTCTCTCAGCAATTCGTGATAGCCCAAGATTGTGCTCCAACCATTCAATAAGGAACGGAAAGCGCGAAGTACCCTTTATCGTGTTAGGATCGAATAACGTGGCAATGGTAATGAACCGACCTTTCCCATAGTTGCCGCTAACAGCAATAGGTTGATGAGTTTCCTCCTCAAAAGATAGCACCGTATTAACACTTGCAGCTGTATCAATAGGGTTCACCACGCTTGGAGTAGTCCAGTAAAGAGTGCTTCCTGAAAAATGCGAATCGCGAATATGCGAAACGGTAATAGCTGTTGGCATAAACGTAACGCCCAGCTTAGAGGCAAGGGTAGAAGGTCCATCGGTAAATATCCGATTACCCGACTTAACACTCTTTAGAATGATTTGCATGGATGAATCATCGAGCATTTTGGCAGAGGCAAAAGGAACAACCACTAAATTGTAACCGGAAAGTGAGCATGCCTTAAGAGCGCTATCCGATACTTCGGTAAAGCGAATACCGGCAATAGTCAGCACAGACTTTAACGATGTTAGGTCATTCTTCTCTGCAATTGGAAGAGAATTAGCATTGCAAGGAATCAACAAGGCCACAGAAGGAATGGTTGTTAACCCGGGGATTGGATTTGCCTGATGCTGATGAATGCAGCCAGAAAAACCAACCAATACCAATATTGCCAAAAGCAGAAAGCTACTGGCTAACTTACGGTTAAATATCTTCATAATAGTATTAATAGAAAAAGTAAGAGCTGGCAAAGATAGAGGTGAAAACGATACGTTAAACAGGGAAAATGAAACAACCCTAAAATTATGTAAGATTATTATGAATTCTTTAAACTCTTAAATATTGGCTTTTTACCATTATAAATTGAGTAATATTTTTTTTCAATTGAATTTCTCTCAGTACATTCAAGCGGTGAGTTTTAACCGCATTAAACATTTTAACTTGCTCGTTCAATTATTTTTTAGCTTAGGTTTGGTAATATCTTAATCTCATATTCCCCAAAGTGTCAAATGGTGACAAGCAAACTCAGTGAATTATTCTTATTCTCGATAATTTAGAATAGTTCTTAGATAAACAAGATACGATCGTAATAGTAAATTTGAGTGCAGTATTACTCACTACCCAACTCCGAAAGAATACCCAGCTTAATGTAAATAGGACGAACCATGGTTTTTAGCTTACCCAGCTGTCTAGCAAAAACCAATCCACCAATGATGCAGGCAACGCCGCCAACCATAATGGTTATCGGAACATTGAACATGGTTGCCATACTGCCAGCAAAAAAGCTACCAAATGGTGCAGTGCCCATGAAGGCCATGGCGTAGAAGCTCATTACGCGTCCACGCTTATCGTCGTCCACAATGGTTTGAATTATGGTGTTACTGGCAGCCATCTGGAGCATCATACCCAAACCAACCACCACCATTAGCGCCATGGAGAGGAACAGAAATCGTGAGTAGGCAAAGGAGACAAGGCCAACGCCAAAGATAATTGCCGCAGCAGGGATAATTCTGCCAAGTCCCAGCACGCTACGCCGCGAAGCGAGAAATATTGCCCCTGTGAGTGCACCAACGCCCGATGCCCCCATAAGAAAGCCAAAGGTGTGTGCTCCACCATGCAGTATCTCCTTGGCAAAAACAGGCATCAATACGGTATAGGGCATGCCCATGAAGCTTACCAGGGCAAGCAGCAAAATAATATACTTAATGGGGGCAAATCCAAATGTGTAATTAAAGCCATCCTTGAGCGACTTAAATACATTGCCCTTCCTTTGCTCCAACTTCGACAAATCGATGGTCATAAAGAGCAACGACACGATAACAAAGAGGTAGCTCAGTCCATTTAGAAAGAAGCAGGTTCCTTCTCCGGTGGTGGCAATGAGCACACCGGCAATGGAGGGTCCAAGCAACCTAGCAGCATTCACCATAGTTGAGTTAAGGGCAATGGCATTCCCTAGGTCCTCCTTTTTTCCAACCATTAGCACCAAAAGCGACTGCCGTGCAGGCGAATCGAAGGCGTTAATCAACCCAAGCACTATGCTTAGCGCAATAATCTCCCATATCTGGATAATCCCCATGAAGAATAGAATGGCCAGAGCAAACGCCTGCAGCATTGCCAAAATCTGGGTAGCTACGAGTATATGGTAACGATTCCAACGATCGACCAGCACCCCTGCGAATGGCGCAAGCAGAAAGGTGGGAATTTGTCCGGCGAAGCCAACAACTCCAAGCAGAAAGGTGGAACCGGTTATGCGATATACCAACCACGGTGTAGCAATTCGCTGAATCCAGGTTCCAATGAGCGACATGCTCTGTCCACTAAAATAGAGACGAAAGTTCTTATACTTTAACGAACGAAAAGTAACCTTTAGCCCCGAAGGCATGCTTAAGCGAAGCCGAGCATATCGCATTTACCAATCTTTATTTAAGAATCATATTTTTATGCACCAATATGAAATACAATACATTATAAATAGTGCAAGAACAACAAATCATAAAGAAATACCTCGGTAAAATTAAGAATAAAGAATGTTTGTTAAGGCTTAGAGAAGTAAAATCGAAAAATGAATAGTTCGGGTTTAGAATTGACCCCAACGACAGTAGGCTGTATGCCAGAGTGGGAAAGCTCATATTCACCATTTAACTCTATGCACATAACTCCCGGTTCTATTCACAATTCACTACTCATAATTACCATTCACCATTTAAATCGTCCATAGCAAACCCACGTAGGAACTGGTAAAGCTATCGTTATCCAAGCTGTGACCCACTGAAAAGATGAAATGCGTTGTTGAGCTAAAGTTAATTGACCCTCCAACATTGAATGCAGTAGACGATTGACCAATGACAGTATTGGCTGTGTGATAGTAGAGCTCTCCGCCTAGAGTTATCGTTGGCGAAAAATCGTATTGCACTTCCCAACCGGCAAAAAGCCAGTTTTTGTTACCATCTCCGGGATTTATCCAGTAGCCAACACCACCGTAGGTTGTGAGTTTACGCCACGATTTCTGAATCCACAGAGGAATATAGACTTGTGTTCGTCCGTTACTAAATTCCTGATTTTTCACCGTTGGCACCTCAACAATGGGAAAAACGCCAATCTGAGGTCTATCGTCCGACTCCTGCACAAAGCGATACTTCATGCCCAACTCGGTATAGCCGTAACCAAAGTTAGTACCCTCATGCCTAATGTAGCTGTAGTTCATTGGTAACAGAAGATGAACCTGAACATTTGGAACCAAGCCATAGTTTACCTCCACATGAGGTGCAGTACCCATCCACTCATTGCGCTGAAAGGTATTAATGGAGGCAATGTAGTATTCCCAATGCTTGAAATTGACAGGTTCTGGATCATCGGTATTGAATGGCGGCCCAGCGTAGCCCAGCGTGGTTATAAGCAGCACAAACAGGCTGATTAAAAGAGAAAATCTCCACTTTTTAAAAGACATGGCTCAGGATCTAGATTTCGTTGCAATTACAATATCGATGGACCATCGTCCTCCACCGTAAATGAGAAGATAGACGAGGAGAACGGTCATGGCAAAATCGGTCCGGTATTCATGGGCCATGGGCCAAAATCCCTGACCAACTAGTATGGGCCATTTGGTAGTTACAAACGCAGTTGCCATAACAATGAGCAATGGAATGGATGCCAAGCGCGTTACAAGTCCAAGAAGAATGAGTATTCCACAAACAATTTCAAACGCCCCTGTAAAGTAGGCCCAGAACGCTGGATGGCTAAACCCAATTTTCAGGAACCTTGCAGTACCATCCAGCATTGGAAAAAGATACTTCTGAATACCTTCGGATAGGAAAATCGCTCCAACCACCAGCCGAACCAAGATTGTTCCTCCGCTATTGCCAGTAAGGAGCATCGATGCTTTAAAATCACTTGATAAGTTCATGTTGCCAAACGATTTAATGCTCTAGGAATACTGCTAGAGCCATATTGGCTATACAACAAATAAGCAACCTATTCGGTTTAAATCGGCAACTGCAATAACCTAAAAGTTGTAGCTGCTATTCATAAAATTTAACGCAGGTAATGCATCTCCATTAAAATCGAACAGGGATCGTGCCTCCATTTCGCCACCCCATGGCGTATTCAGGTAGTCGGGAGCCCAATACTGCACACCCACTCCGCCCCCATCGATTACCGCTTGGGTAAAGTCCTTCATAAACTGGTATTGCCCTAACGGTGTATAGGGATATTCCACTATTGGATTGAAGGAGATTGGGTAGCCCGTGGCATCAACACCGGACCAGTAGTAGGCAACTTCCACAATAATTACTTGCTTGCCGTATGCTTCGGTAATATGCCGAATGGTGGCAGCTACACTATTCATATTGGTTAGCTGGGAGTTTGAGTCAAGATAGTTGAAGTAGTAAGAGAAACCAACCATATCGAAATCGACAACCCCAGCTTGCGTAATGCCATTAAGCCACCAGTCAGAAATATCTAAGCTGCTGCAGTGCAGAATTATCTTGGGTTTTATGGTTGATGTGAGTGAGAAATCGCGAACCGCCCTAATGCCAGCGTTAAGCAGCTGACCAAGCGAGGTGAAATCAGCATTAACAACCTTTCCTGTGGGCCAAAGCATACCGTTGTTCACCTCATTGCCTATTTGAATCATTTCGGGAACTAGAGATTTGTTCTTCAGCTCATTCAGTATTCTAGTGGTGTAGGCATAAACGCTGTCGGACATGGTAGCCACATCACCATTGCTGCTCTGCCAAGCGGCAGGTGTATACTGGTTTCCCGGATCAGCCCAGCAATCGGAGTAGTGCAAATCGAGATTAACCGCCAAATGCAGAGCCTTGGCTCGTGCAATTAGCGCTTCCACATTGGCTAACCGAGCATAAACATCCGTTCCACCCGAACCATTCACGCAAGTTTGTGGGTTAACAAACAGCCGAATCCTCACCGTGTTGCAGCCATAGTCCCTAAATATGATGAATTCATCCTTCACTTTTCCTGAATCGTGAAAGGTATAGCCACTGTTGGCCATTTGCGTGGCATACGACAGGTCGGCACCCATGGAAAATTTATCCCATGCATAACTACTCTTCACTGGAATAGGAACGGTGCTGCTCTCCTTTTTACAGGAAGAGAATAACATTGCCACCACTATACCGGCAAACAACAATCGGTTAAAGGCAACTATGGAAAAGTATTTCATTCTTCTTAAGCCAAATGGTTTTTATTCAGCTGATGGTAAAGGTAATGTTTTGCCTTTATTGAATTAGTCCATAAAAGCACCGTTGGTGATCATCAATGAAAAAGAGACGCAATTAATCGCGTCTCTCCTCATACTTTATATTCACAACACAATTATCAAAACCAGACCGACAAATTAAGCGACAAGCGTTGATCGTAGAAGGTATAGCCCTTATCTTCATCGTTTGAATGGTGTTGGAAAGACTCAAAAGCATTGAAATAGTAAGTTGTCTTACCCGACAACTTAGCATAAAGCAAGGAGGGCGAAAATTCTACGCCAGCAGAGAACCAATTACACGGCTCATAGCTAAGGCCAAAAATAGCAGCAACACCCAGAGAATATCCTTTGGGAAGTTTAGTTACGAATAAAGGCTCTGCATAATTATCGGCAAGAATAACATTTTCAGTAATTTTATATTGTCCATGTAGGTTTATGGGAATTTCGAATCCACCATATAAGCTAAACTTAGCCTTACTGTCGTTTATTGTCCATACTATCCCGGGAGCAAAATGATATTTAGTTTGTGTACCTTTGCTGGGAACAACTATTGCGATGCCATAATAATTGTCAAAATTAAAATTTGCCTCATCCAAGTTGCGTGTTACCCCAAATCGAAATCGCAGAATGGTTTGGTTCTGCATTTTATAGTTAACCAACAGTCCAACGGAATATGATTTGTGTTTTAGCAGGATATCATCAATCGATTCATTTTTCTTATTGTACAAACCGTCTCTAACATCATCCTTACTAGGGGTATTAATCTGAAAAGTGAGACCGAACCTCTTTTCATGGCTAACTGGTTGAATCCCAATCCCTATTTGCTTTATTGGCATCTCCTTCTGTTCTTGTCCGTAGACTCTAACGCTCATCATGAGGAGACAGATTATCAGTAGGCTATATCGTATTTTCATTGTTTTGAATTTATCAACACTCACCAATTTCATTAAAACCAAACCGAAACGTTTAACGAAAATCGCTGATCATAAAAGGTATACCCTTTGTCCTCATCATTTGTGTGATATGGCAAGTTTGTATTATTATATGGATTGTCAACCGTTGTTGTACCCGAAAGCTTTGCATAGAGCATGGATGGTGAAAACTCGGCTCCAACCGAAAACCAACTAGCGGGAGCATAGCTAAATCCAAGAATTGCGCCAAGTCCTAATGAGTAGCCGCGAGGAAGAGTTGTCACATATTTTGATATCATTAAATTCGGAGAATATATTGGGACAAATTGAGTTAGCGTATACTTTCCATGTAGGTTAATTGGTATTTCAAGGCCACCATAGAGGCTAAACTTATTCCTACTTAGCTGCCAAACAATTCCTGGAGCAAAATGCAGCTTTGTTTGCATTCCCGTAGTCTTATTAACGTTTTCACCAGGATAATCTGGAGTTTGACTCTCAATTATCGAAATACTTGTTACGCCAAACCGAAATCGAAGCATAGTTTCATTCTGAACTTTATAATTCAGCACAAGACCAGCCGAAAAGGATTGGTGCTTTAAATTGTAGTTATCAACAGATTCATTATCCACATTAAACCAGCCAACATGAATATCGTCGTTGCTGGGGCTATTTAGCTGTAGGGTAACTCCAAACCTTTTACTTTCCCCATCGGTGGTTGAGGAAACATTTTCTGGAGTTTGGGTTATGGTAGGAACTTCATTCTTGTCCTGCCCAAATACAAGGATGCCCATTTGCAGCATGCAAAGCGTTAAAATGCCTTTTTTCATTTTCGTTAGGTTGTAATGGTAGAAAGAGAAATTCTATTTTAGGTAAAGTATTTAAAATTATCTGTCAACATTTGAAATAAAATCACGGGTAAATCTTTCACTGTGCATTCAATCAAGAATTAATTTCTTAATTCTTCAAAATGGTAAGCAAATTTAATTTAAATATGGAATTTCACAAGCGTTATAAAAATATTTTAACCGCCAGTGCCAAAAAATTGCTATTCAAGACCAACTAAAATGGCTTAGATAGATTACAGATAACCGAATATGATCAATTATTTCTTAACCATCTATTAATAGAATCTAAGGATAACATAAATTTTCATTAAAACCTCAGCCTTAATTCATATTTTAAAAGCAAAGGAGCGACTATGCTGCCACTCCTTTGCAATGTTAGGGTTAAAGACTAGTGCTTCCAGTAATCCTGCCCCTTTTCATACTTAATGTAGAACCTGTCGGGTCCAATGCTCTTAAAAACGGTAATCGAGAGTTCCTTTTTTTGACCACAAAACTCATCAGCCTTCTGCTCCGTGATAACATTTTCGGGATAATTGGTGATTTCTGAGATGTAAAATTGATTTTCAATTCGCACGAGCTCACTATTTTCGCCAAGTGTATAGGCCAGCATATTGCTAAAAACATAGGGGCTATTATCCTTAGTAAATGTTTTTGTTTTAACCTGGCTTACCGTTGGGTATTTAAGCAAATCACAATCGCGGTATAGCGTTGTATTAATGCTGTACTCCGTTATGTTTTTAGCCGTTTTAGGAGGAATAATCACTATTTTTTCCTCGTTGTAAGCAACCGAGAACGCACTGGTTGCCATTATACCGGCAACATTTGTTGCCGAAACATAGCTATTCTGCGTCCAACCCGAAATATTCAATCCGGCAGCTTTAGAAGCACTTGCGCTGATAGATTTTGTGAATACACGATTTTTATAATAATCATTGGCCATGCCATTGATAACAAAAAAACTTTGCTCCAAATTCAGGTAGATATTTTGGTCGGTTTTATTGTAAAAATCGAAGCCCATACTCCCTCCATTATCCCAAAAATTATAGGACACCTTGCAGCTATTGTCCTCATATACCAGCAGGTTATTCTTTACCTCCATTTTGTTAGAGGGAACAGTTTTGTAAACCTGGTAAAAGGTGGTTATGCACGATGACATTAAAACCGCCACCAACGCAAGCATAAAAAACATTCTAGCTTTCATAATTCAATACATTTAAGTTAACTATTAGGTTGGTTAAATACGAAGAAAAAGCAAAACATAAATCCATAGCACTGATTCTAAATAAATAAAGTGCCAACTATTTAATGATTAAATTAATTTCAGCATATCAAATTTAGATACAGAATTTATAACATGTTCAAACATTTCGGTAAAGTTATCAACAGTTAATGGTTTAAAAACAACATTTTTTATTCTAAACTAGGCTATTGTAATAAATATAAATAAAGATATTTGGCATAAATGATACAGAGCAATCTAATTTAGACCAATCTCTATCTGCAAAGTGAATAATCTTACAAAACAGGAAGAATATCAATCTCCACAAGAACCATATCATGTATGATATGAAGCAAACGTTGCGTGATATGAGCTATACGATGCGTGATATGAAGCAAAACATGGATGATAAGTGCCCTATGAAGCGTAATAAGCTCATTTAAAGTTAGCACAAGCAGCTACATGGTGTGACAGAACCAATATTATATGTTTTACAGCATATTTCTACATCAATAAACCATTTTGTGTGACCAACGAATTACTACGAGCATGGGGAGTTCATGAGTTTTGTAGTTAAATATTATATTACGATGCTATTATTCAGCATCTTGACTTTTTAGATGTTTAGTTTTAATTTTATCGTAATGGTGGAGGTTGTTATTTTTTAAACTTAAACAATAACATTATGGCTAATTCGTTAAAAAGGCTATCGCGCTCAATGATAGACGACGATAGGCAAACATTCCTTGCACTAAAGAACATTGCCGACTACACCCCTCTTAACAAGGAGGTGGAGGTAAGCAAGGTAGAGGCACTGGAGCAGGAAATGCAGGCAGCACAGGATCAGGAGGCAATACAGGAACATACACTAGATGCGCTTCGCGACAAGTCGACCCTTGCCGAGCGTGACTTCCACGACGCCATTACTGAGTGCAAACAGCAGGTGCGCGCTCAGTATGGCCCAAACTCTGACGAGGTAAACAGCCTTGGACTAAAGAAAAAAATGGACTACCAACGAAGAACGCGAAAAACTACTGGTTAGTAGTAAAATCCACACTTTCGCGCTACGGCAACTTCCACCATTATTTCCTTCTTCCGAACCAAACACAACTCCCTGGTGGCAAAAAGAGTCATCATACGCTTCAAATTTTAGAGCGAGCGAAAACGTGCCTCCGCGTTATAGAACGATACCGTATCAGCAATAGCGACCAAACAAAATATGATTCTCCATCGCTATTCAAGTTTAAATATCAAATAAAAACGGGCATAGCTAAACTAAGTATAGTACGCACTCATTGGAAATTCAAATTACCGCAAAATAATTATTCATTAATGCTTACTCGAAATAAGCACACATTTTATACTTTTGATTTAACTTTGTAATGTACATTTTTTCACTTTATAAACTTAAGTTATTGTGCTATGAGAAAAACTTTACTCACCATTAGCCTTCTTTTTGCATGGCTAATAGCGTGGCATACCGTTTATGCCATTGGAGAAACTCCTCAAACCGCTATTGCAGCAAAGGAGGGCATCAACAACACCAATCACTACGGCATTAGTAATGATCAATGGTACAGCTTTACACCCAATGTAAATGGTGAAATGACAATAACCAATCCAGCCGCGCAGTCTAATACTTCCTACTTCTACAATCTTTATGTTCAGGATGGTAGCGACTACAATCAAATTGCAGAATCTAATTATCTTGGAGAAGGTTCAATCTTCCTTACAGCAGGCGTTACCTATTTCATTGATTGGCCCGCTAGTAACAATCCCGACATCCACTCCTGGCAGCTCACCTTTTCTCCTCGGTCCATAATACTAGGGGAAATATGCAGCTCACCGCTTCCAGCCACAGCTGGATTAAACAGCGCCTCCAACGAACGAGGCAATCAATGGTTTACCTACACCCCCTCCACCAGCGGTATTGTAACCATTTCCACGTGTGGCTTAACACAGGAGGACACCTACGTGGAGGTTTATGAGGATTGTGCCTCCGGCTACATTGCATATAACGATGACGACTGCGGATATCAAACAACTGTGGATTTTCCAGTAGTGCATGGTCAATCGTACCTCATTAAGTGGAAAAATGACTATACATCCGGAACCTTTAACTGGAATCTTTCTTTACGCCAATACAGCACTGCCACCGAAATGCTCTCATTTGAGTTTCCGGAAAAAACACTAAGTAGTGTTATTAACGCTACCGACCATACGGTAGATGTTGTTGTTGGTAAGAATGAAGATATTTCCTGGCTATATCCAACTTTCACCCTTTCCGATAGAGCTGTAGCCACAGTTGGTTTTGTAGAGCAGGAAAGCGGAAACCATGGAATTAACTTTACGTCACCGGTAGTATACACCATAACTGCTGAAGATGGCGTTACCGCAACCAACTGGACGGTAACCGCTACCAACGCCAGTGCCGAGAATTCGGGTAACGATATCCTAACTTACAGCCTTGAGGAGCCTACCGATTCCATAAAATTTGACACCGCAAACCGCGCCATTACGATTTATACTCCCTTTAACCAGAACATTACCAACCTAAAGGCCGATTTCACCCTCTCACCCTATGCAACGGCCACAATAGGTGGAGTAACTCAGAATAGCGGAAGTAATAGTAACGATTTTACAACACCGCTCACCTACACCATTACTGCAGAGGATGGTACACCGAAGAATTGGATGGTTACCGTGGTGCAAAACGCCGTTGTAGCTGGCGACAACTGCAGCAACCCAACAGTAGCCGTTGTGGGCGAAAATCACGCCAACAATGCATTCAACAACCAGTACTTCATCTACACGCCAGCCGAGGATGGCATTATTGGTCTCTCCTACTGTGGAAATTCTGAGAAAGAATACCAAATCTTTTCCGACTGCTCTACGCAAATTGGAAGTGATTGGATGATGTGCGGTAACGAAGACACCTATGCCGTTAAGGCTGACGTTCCGGTAATTATTTACTGGCAGGACATCCAGGGCGACAGCTGGCACCTCACCACCTACCCCGTTAGCTCCGAAAAGGTGCTTTACTACTGGTGGATTTCAGGAATGATGAGCGAACCGGTGATCAATGCCACAGACCACACCGTCAACATCACCGTTAATTCTAGCACCGATGTATCGAACCTCCAAACAAAATTCTACCTATCCACTGGAGCAAAGGTATACACCGGAACTACCCAGGTATTGAACAATACTAATGTAGACTATACCAACCCCGTTCCCATCACCATTATGGCACAGGATGGTTCTACCCAGGATTGGGTGGTTACGGTTACACCGCGTGCTCTTGGTACAGGGAATAGCTTTATCCAATTTTTTGTTGATAACCAGCTGGGAGATGCGGTTATTAATATGGCAAATCACACTGTTACAGTTGGCGTTACTGCTGGAACCGATGTAACTGCCCTCGCTCCAAGATTCAGCCTCTCACCCAATGCAGCTGCAAGCATAGGTGGCGTTCTGCAAAATTCAGGACAATACTTGATTGACTTCACCAATTCTGTAACCTATACCATTCTATCGGAAGTAGGCGAATCGCAAGACTGGACCGTAACCCTGGTGGAGGGTGCCGTGCTAAACATTTATGCCGACATCACCTCCTTCCGCCTCGATCAACAAACCAAGCAACCGGCCTTCGACGAGGCCAACAAGGCCATTTTGGTATATGTTGCAAAGGGTACCGATCGCTCAGCACTTGTTCCAACATTCTATCTTTCTACCGGAGCAGCTGCCAAGGTTGGTACAACGGCACAGGTAAGTGGTGTTACCGCCAACGACTTTACCGCTCCCGTTGTTTACTCGGTTAACTCCGAGGATGGACTAACTTCCAACGAATGGACGGTAACCGTTAATATTCCTGAGAACGATATTACGGCCTTCAGCATACCTGGACAAAACAGCTCAACGATAGATGCAGCGAACAAAACCATTGCTGTAGTTATGCCCGCCAACTCAATTATTACCGACTTGGCAGCAACGTTTACCCTCTCCAATGGAGCTACAGCCAAGGTGGGCACCGTAAATCAAGTTAGCGGCCAAACAGCCAACGACTTTACCAACCCTGTAATCTACAACGTAACGGCACAAGATGGTGTTACAGCTCAAGGTTGGACAGTAACGGTTACCGTTCTCAGCGGAATAGCAGACAATACGCTTGCTACTAACGCCAATGTTTACCCTAACCCTTCCAATGGGCAGTTCAACGTTAAGTTTAGCACACCGGTTTCTGGAACAATCCAAATGGACGTGTTCTCGGTTACCGGCGCAAAGGTGCTTAGCCAAACAGCTGATGGAAGCGAGGGAATTTACAACGTTGACCTTAGCGGATACCAAGCTGGTGTTTACTACCTACGTATGACCATGAACGGCAGAACAGTTACGTTAAAGCTGCTGCGAAACTAATACCGATAGCACATACATAAAGAGAGAGGCTGCCCGCGGGTAGCCTCTTTTTTTTGTTTAAGTTAATAACAAAAAAAACGTCAATTACTTCCAAAGCAAGCTCCTCCGTTGTGAGGATAATCATCATACTCTTCATGTTTTCGAGCGAGCGAAGATGTGCCTCTTGGTTGTAGATCGATACCGCATCGGTAATAACTACCGGAAAGAACCCACGGTTAATTGCATCCCGAGCCGTTGATTCCACGCCAATCTCAGTGGCAATACCCAAAATTACAACGGTGGTGATCCCCGCATTGCGTAGCAGCAGCACAAAGTTGGTTCCAACAACTATGCTCGCCATGTTTTTTTTGGGGGGAATTACAATATCGGGTGATGTTGGCTCGATGGTTAAATTGACCCTGTTGGAAACCTGCACCCACCGCCTCAAATTTCATAAATCACAAGTATGGGTATTCAAAAGCGAACCTCACTCCCAATGCAAATGGGTAGTGAGGGCCGTTCTATTATTGATTAAAAAAGGGAATAGCCAATAGACGCTAATAGTCCTTTTTCATAAGATCATTGATTATTTCAGCGGCTTTATCCCTCCCACCTAGTCCAAACGCTAGTGCCAAGGCTAAACAAATTGCCCCAAAAATGATTTGGAATGCGCTGGTAACAATTTCAGTGGCAATATTCAACTGGCTGAGCGTTACAAATATTGTTAGAATAATAATGGAGACGTAGGCAATTTGGCTGATGAGCTTCGAAGTTTTATCCTTCATGCCCATGAGGGATGTTTTAAGGATTTGCGACACCATCCTTGCCAAATAGATTCCAATTATCAGAATTACAATGCTAACAATGATGTTTGGAATATAGAGTAGTACCTCGTTGAATAGCACGGAGGCGCCCGTTAGATTTAGGCTATTCAAGGTGGCCATAATAACAATTAACATCAAGAACCAATAAACTAAGGTTCCAATAATATCAATGGATGTTATGCTTAAACCACCATCTTTAAGAAACTTCTCAATTCCCGATTTTTCAGTAATGTAATCAATCTTAATCAGCTGAAGGAATTTTACAAAGAGCCGCTTCACAAGTTTTGCCAACAGCCATCCAATAATTAAAATAATTATTGCACCAATAATCCTAGGTAGAGCAGATGCAATTTCATTAAGAAATTGCTGAGAACTCTCAAAAAAAGATTTACCTAGTCTCTCATAGGTATAGGTTTTATGGTTAAGCAGTAAATATACGGATAAAAAAGCACAGAACTTCAATGCGTTGCGATACACGAGAGACTAGAATGCGTGTAGCGTATATACTTCAGGCTGAAAAATAATTATCGTTATAAATTAAAATATCGTTCTACGAAAAGAGACAAGTATCAATAAAGCCGCCCTACACAAAATGGCTGCAGAACATCATTTTCTACATGTCCATAGCAAAGGAGTTTGACGCGCAACAAGCTAAATGTTAAAACTTTAACTATAGTTGATTGAAATTAACTATTTAAGTTTGGCCTTCCGCTTAAGATGTGCCCAATAGAAGGATCCACCGCCATTAATGGCGGTAGTAGTGTAGTACATGTTTTGAATATTGATACGCGTAAAGTAGGGTTTATAATACCATACAAAGTATAGCGACCCCACGGTAGGTTGCATCAAGGTTTCATAGTTGAGCGTAATTTCTTGTGGACGATCCACCTGCACTGCACGAAATTTACCAGAGAAGTAGCTATTATTCCCCATTATCTTTTTTCCATCGGCACTAAAGGTATAAACAAACTCACCACCATAGATGGCATATCCCTGCGGTTGAAGACCGGGTAAAACCCAAACGGTAAGTGTTTTATCGTCATTACGCCGAACAAAACGAACAAAATTCAACTTCAATGAATCCTGAAGTGGTTTAATAATTTTACCAGCAGTATACAGCGCCCTTGCATATTCGGTAACCATGGAACTATCGAGTCGTGCCTTTGCAAGAAATGCGGCATTGTTGCTATTTACAATGTAATGAAAAAGAACATTGTAGTTTCCTTTTCTAAACCTTCCATACACCGCATGCCAAGCTCTATTGCTATCCTGAAAGCAGAACCACTCCTTGCCAATCAACGACAACTTTGCTGAATTTTGATCGCGGAGACTATCGGCAGTTATTAGCGCAACTTGGTCGTAGGTTACCAACCATTCGGCAAGTTTAGCTTTAACGGCAAAATCGGTGGAATCGAAAGCCGGGACATCCCCCTCTTGGCTATAGCCAGCCACCGCCATTAACAAGGATAAAATTAGAGAAAGAGCAATTTTTTTCATATCAGAATAGATTCAAAAATTAATGGAAGATATTTTCTAGCAGTAATATATTAGCACACCTCAACCATTTACTTACAATAGTCTAATACACATTGAACAATTCAAAAGTAATAATTCTTAAGTTAGTTCAACAGCATAAAAAATGTAGTAGAGCTGGGACTAAAACTCAATTTTCCCTCTAAATGCATTGGTGTTGCTAGTAAGATTAGAACCCTCAAAGTGAAAAACATTTTTAGGCTCCTCTTTACTGCACACAAAACGAATAACTTCCCCAGGCATTGTCTCCTTCAAATAATTGATGGCAAATCGCCTTGGATAGTTTGCCCGACAAAATTCAAGCGGCAGCGAATCCATCATCCAATCGATGTAGCGTGTTGAGGTCACGTGCTTATTTAGATCGATATCAAAGTAGGTAGCTTTTACCTCGAAGCTGTCACCCTCAGGCGTGGCCATAAGCTTTTCGGGAGTCTCGTTTAAGGCATGTTTATCTTTCAGCAGCACAAACAAATCAGCATCTAGTCCTTCAATTCGTTTTGGTCGTTTCGTTTTTAAATCAATGGCAAGCCAAGCGGAAGTAGCCATTGCCACAATCTCACCGGCCTTATCCCGCACAATAAAGTCGCGGAGATAAATAATACCCTCAATATTCTTTAACCATGTTTCCACCACGGCCTCCTCATACCAGTTGAGTGGTCGTGTTATTTCAATGGTCATGCGACTGAGAACCCAAAACAGCTGCTGCTGTTTAATACCTCCAAAACCAAAGCCGAAGCTATCGGCCGAACTAATGGCCGATTGAATAAAAAGATTAACCAATCCACCAAGTCTGAGCCTTGAATCCATATCGGTGTCGGCCGAAGTTATGCGATAGGATGTAAATAGCGTAAGGTTCTTGTCGGTCAATTCCATCGTCTTCTGTTAATCGTTTAAGGTTTTCAATATTATTCAATTATTTTCTAATTCTAATCTACCAACTAAGCCTACTGAAAAAAGGCAAAACAGTAAAGATTTGTTGAATTACTCATCTAAATGCTCATCGGCCTCCAAATGCAGTGCTTTAAGACCAAGTAACACATCCATAAAGAAGAATATAGCCGAAACTAAAATAGACAGGGTAGATAGGGTAAAAAGCAGGTAACCCAGCACCTTGAGATCGAAGTTAAGTAGCATCATTACAAACATAACCGGAATCATCAAACAGCTGGCAATAACGCTTACCATAATTAGGGCAATGGAAGTTCTCAGGTAACGACCACGCTGAAAAAGGATCCTTATTTCTCTCACCTTTTCATGTCGACGCTTCGTCGCATCGCGATCAATTTCATTTACCAGTATTCTAATTCGGTCAATTACGCGTCCCAACCTATTGGCCACAGTAAGAAGAATAAGGCCTACTCCAGAGATTAATGCCACTGGGGTTATGCACGCTTTTAAGAACTCCATGAATTGAATTGTAGATTCCATTTTAACTGTTTTTATTTCAAAAAACAAAGGTAGTAAAAAGTGATTATTGTAACTTGTGCTATTGAACCTATCAACTATTCCTTTGTTCTAAAAAAAATACTCCTATGCTACACTATGTTCGAATTCTTGAGAAGGGTATAATCTTTATTCTGATAGCCATTATCACCATAATCCTTCTTTTTGCCACCGTCGATGTGGTAATAACCATTGCCCAAAAATTCTTCGCGCCCCCCTACTTTGTCCAAGCCGAAAATCTGATGGAACTCTTTAGCCTATTTTTAGTAATTCTCATTGGAATAGAGCTGCTCGAAACAGTAAAAGCCTTTTTGAAGGAGAACATGGTTCATGTGGAAATTGTGGTGTTGGTGGCCATAATTGCCATTGCCCGAAAGGTAATTATTTGGGATTCAGCCAAGCAACCCAATAGCGATCTCATCCCCTATGCGGCCATGCTATTGGGCTTAGCCATTACCTACTTCATAATAAAGTATTCGGACCGGAATGGTCGCCTACCATGGAAATCGAATGAAAATAGAAAGCCATATAGAGGTACGCCACAACCAAAGCAAGAGAAAAACAGGATACAATAATCATCCTCATTCTATCTTTTTGGACGCACAGGTTTCATAAAATAGGAAGGATGTAATACACGACAATCAAAACTTAACATTAGATATATGCAACGGAATACTGCCTTGTCAATGGTGAGAATAAGTTAGTAATTAAATTTTCCCTCCAAGGCTAACCTATTTGCCTCCTCCAACTTTTGAGGTGTACCGATATCGTGAATAATTGTTTCGGGAGAAACTTTGTATGCTACAATTGAGTTGAGACAGCAAAGCTGAAGGTATACATCGATAATGGAAAATGTGCCATTTTGGTGATGCAATGAAAAAATTGTGGGGTTAATAACATGAATACCAGAAAAAGCAAGCGGTGTCAAGGTTTCTTCCAATCGGCAAGGCAGTTTCTTTTCCCCCGTTTTCACATTCTCCCAGCCCCGAAGCTGGCCCATTTTGTTGAACAGAAAATGTCTGCTGCTCTCCCGCTCGCTCACTAGCAGGGTTGCCAGTGCGCTGGTGGATTTATGCTGTTGATATAGCTTTCCCAAATCAACGGTTGAGAGGATATCGACGTTATGAACCAGAAAAGGCTCTCCATCGCTAAAGAATGGTGCAGCATTCCAAATACCACCACCCGTATCGAGCAGCATATCACTCTCGTCGGAAATGGTAATTTCTACCCCTGTAATTTTAAAGTTGGAAAGAAAACTCTTTACTAGATTGGCATGATGATGTACATTCACCACAATGGAAGTAAAACCGAAATGAGCAAGTCTTTTTAACTGCCGGCCAAGTAATGGCTCTCCGCCAATCTCAACCAACGCCTTAGGTGTATGGTCGGTAATAGGTTTAAGCCTTGTGCCCATGCCAGCTGCCAAAATCATTGCTTTCATGGCTTTACTTTTTCGGGTTTACATACCTTCTCCTCCTTCTTGGCATAGCGACCACATCGCTTACAGCGATATTTAGCCTCGTCGCTACCCTGCTCTTTTCCCTTTTTGTCGTTTTTGCAGTATGTATTGCCCATCGATTTACATTGTTTCAGTAATTCCTAGTTCGCGGTGATGGAGCACAACCCTAACCTCGGGATAGTTGCTTTTAATTTTATGTGCCATAGCCTCGGCAGCATAAACCGATCGATGCTGACCACCCGTACATCCACATGAAACCATAAGGTTTGTAAACCCACGTTCCAAATAGCGCTCAACCGATTTATTTACCAGCTTATTGGTTTCATCAAGAAAATTTGCCATCTCCGAAGAAGATTCGATAAAGGCAACCACCTCCTTGTCGCGACCCGTTAAGCTAGCCAATTCTGGCGAACGTCCAGGGTTGTATACCGCCCTACAGTCGAACACAAAACCACCACCATTTCCCGAAAGATCGTCCGGCACCCCTCGCCGGTAAGAGAAGCTCCAAACCTCTACGGTTAAACCACTATAAACAGCAAGTTGTTCAACAGTAGGTTCTTTTAAAGTAATATTTGTAAGCACTTCAGCAAGATAGGGAATCTGGGGAAGTTTTTGCTTTAGCAGTTGACGAAGATTCTCAATAGCAAAAGGAATGCTCTGAAGGAAATGAGGCTTGCGCTCAAAGTAACCTCTGAAACCATAGGCCCCAAGCACTTGAAGCGTTCTAAAAAGAACAAAGAGTTTAAATCGCTCACGATATTTCTGTTTGTCCACCGTTATTCTTGTCGACAGAACCTCCAAGTAGTACTCAAACAATTCAGCTCTAAGGCTAGGCGAGAATTTTGCCTTAGCTTGATAAATTAATGATGCTGGATCATATAGCAATGGGCCCCTTCGTCCACCCTGATAGTCGATAAAAATCAACTCTCCGGAATCGCTAACCATAATATTTCGTGATTGAAAATCTCGGTAAAGGAAAAAATCCCCACTCTCCTCGATGAGCATATTGGCAAAGCAAGATAAATCTTGTTCAAGTAGTGCTTCGTTAAATGGTATTCCCTCTGGTTTTAAGAAGCAATATTTGAAATAGTTTAAATCCCACATTACCGTAGTAACATCGAACGAAGGCAACGGATAACAGCGTGAAAAATCGAGACCCACTGCACCATCAATCTGAATTTCAACTAGCTTTTTAAGGGCCTTTTTCAACAACGAAATTTTTGTGACAAGCTCCACCTCCGGGTCGGTGATGATAGAAAAAAGATCTCTCTTCCCTAAATCTTCCAATATGTAGACCGATTGATCGTGGTTTACAGTCTCTATTTTTGGTACTGCAATTCCCTTTGCAGTAAAATGTTGGGTTAAATATAAAAAAGTCTTATTCTCATCAACATCCTCACCAACCACGGCAATGAATGTTTTTCCACTAATCCCTATTCTAAAATAACGCCGATTGGAACCGGAAAAGGCAAGAGGGACAACAGAGGTTGGGATCACACCAAAATGCGATAACGCAAGAGCGTTGATAATATCCAGCTGAGGTAATGCCATGGCTACTTCACATATTTACCCAAATATACCACCAAAAAAACGATGTAAACCAATGCTGGCAATAAATTGAGAATTTTAATCTTCTTGATATCTAAAATATTAATACCAAGACCTATCAACAGAATACCCCCAACCGCCGTCATCTGGGTAATGGCAGGTTCTGGAAGACTATGGCCAAAGTATCGAGCAAGCAGGGTAAGTCCACCTTGATATATTAACAGTGGTATTACAGAAAAAATAACGCCGGGTCCAAAGGCCGTTGTAAGCGCAATAGCCGAAATCCCATCCATAAGCGACTTGGCATAAAGAAGGGTTGGATATCCACCGGTTCCCTCCTGCAATGCTCCTAAAATAGTCATGGATCCCATGCAAAACATCAGGAAAGCTGTAATTAAGCCCTCCGAAAAACGATCGTCTCCCAGCTTTAAATTCCGCTTCAACGAAATGGACAAATTATCCATTCGTGACTCCAATCGCAGCAACTCACCGGTAACACCACCCAAAATAAGAGCAAACACGGCCAACAATATCTCATTTAACCTCAAGGCCATCGATATTCCTAAAACCAGAGTAAACAGCCCCATGGCTTGAAAAACGATTAATCTAATATTTTGCGGAAATTTTGACCGAAAGAGCATACCTATGACTCCACCTATCAATATTGCCACTATATTTACGATTGTTCCTATCATACTATCATTTTATCTGCTCAAAAATAGCAGTAATTTCGACGGAAATATTTCACTCGACCATATTAACTCTAACCATTAGTAAAAAAATGCATAAATTTACCTATGCATTTTCACCAATAATTATTGTCGTTATGGTTCTTGATTGCAATAAGGCATTGCCTCTTAACGTTTTTCAACCATTAACTGTATAAATATTGGGCAGGAAAAGAACGGTAAAGGTAAATTTTGATATTCTACAATACTATGAAGCTTGGACTTTTAAACCGCGAAGAGGTTTTCAACTTTGTTGAATTCAACATAACAGGAAATTCGGAGATTTATTTCAAATGTGATAGTGAATCGAAGTTCTTAAACATTGACCTATTCAACATATTTGTTGGTTGTTTTGAAAGGAGCAATCACCTTTACGACTTCTACGGTGCCACTAAATTTAACTCCAGGAATCTTATTCCTCTTATCAACGAACTAAAAGAAAACCTCAATAAAATAAACAATATCAACTCACTAGAAGAGCTACGCGAATATTTGTCAAGCATCTTCCTTGGAAAAAATCTATTTGAAGAGTTAGAGCGTCGCGATAAGAATTGGAAATCGCGTTGGAGAGCCTATGCACGTAAACTAATTCAAATCAATCAGTCGCTCATAAATCTTTGTGAAGAATGTGTTGCAGAGGAACGAACAATGTGGGTAATTAACTTCTAGCGAATTAATTAATCTTAAAGCCTAGGCGTCGAAGCTGGTCTATCTGCATTACATTCAATTCCCCTCCTTGGGTATTGACCGTATAAGCCGAAAATTCGTTTCTAAAAACATACTTGGAACGCTGATATTCAAACCCCGCAGGAGTCATTCGTAGGTTGAGGTCATCATTCACAATACGATATGTTCTAAACACAGTCCCGCACAAACTTTCGAAGGAGTTACTACCCAACAAAGGCAATACCGCATTAACTGGTTTTGGCACTCGCTCCGGATACCATTTATCAATTCCTAATCCAAAGAACTTACTAATTGCCCTAACTGCCATGGCAGTGCCATTTGCCTTTCCCTCTACAGAGTAACCCGCAATATGAGGAGTAGCAATGTCAACCAGTCGCAGAAGTTCAAGGTCAACACCTGGTTCCTTCTCCCACACATCCAATACAGCACCTTTAACGCTTCGCGCTATCAACGCACGTTTTAGAGCATCACCCATAACCACCTCCCCTCGCGATGAGTTTATTATAATAGGCATGCGTTGTAATTTTGCGAAGAAGAAATCATCGGCCATGTGGTAAGTTCTATCCTCGCCATCCACTGTTAATGGAACATGAAAAGTAATTATATCACACTCCGCTGTAATGGTTTCCAAGGAAACAAAATTGCCGCCTTCCTTGCGTTTTCGAGGTGGATCGCAGAGTAATACATGTAACCCCAACGCTCTTACCGCCTCAGCCACCTTAGAGCCAACATGACCCACGCCCACTACTCCTAACGTTAGCTGATCTAATGGTAATGAATACTTAACAGCTAACTCCAAAATTGCCGTAACCACATACTGCTGAACTGCCCATGCGTTGCAGCCGGGTGCGTTCATCCATTCAATGCCAGCTAACCGACAAAATTCGGTATCAATATGGTCATATCCGATGGTTGCAGTAGCGATAAACTTTACCGAAGATCCTTCAAGCAGATTTCTATCACAAGCCGTTCTTGTGCGTATAAGCAAGGCATCAGCGTCAGCCAAGTTGTCCCGAACAATCTCGTTACCAGGTTTATAAACCACCTCAAAATGGTTTTCTAAAACACCCTCCAGAAAAGGAACCTTGTCGTCAACAATAATTTTTTTTGCACCCATATCACAATTATGGAATTAAAAATTCCCAACCATTACGACTTAATGAGAAATACAAAATTAGGTATTATACCGACAAGCCAAAAACCATTACGTCATCAATCTGCTCACGAGTGCCCTTCCATTGGTAAAAATTGTTCTCAATCACCTCTAGCTGCTTTTGTAGCGGCAGGTATGAACTTTCAGAAATAACACTAACAAATCCCTTATAAAGCAATCGTCGACCATCGTCACCTCCAAATTGATCGGCATAACCATCGGAAAACAGGAAGAACCGATCATTGGTTTGAAGATTCAAACTTATAATGTTATATTCAGATCGTCCAAGGTAATAACCGATTGCCGTTCTGTTTCCTTTAAGGCGAATGGTTTCCGTTCCATTGTCGGTTTTACGAACAACCAACGCCTTCATTCCAGCGGAAGCATAATCGAGCTGACGAGTTTCCACATCTATAAGTGCAACACTAATGGCCAATCCATCGTGGCTATCATCCAAATGCCCTTTTTGATGCAATGATTGCTCCACCTTATTCTTCATTTGTGTAATAATTTCAGCAGGGTTTACTTCCTTCAAATCAGCAAAGATCTGGTTTAGATACGTAATAGCCAACATGCTCATAAACGCACCAGGCACTCCATGACCAGTACAATCTACTGCCACAACAACCACTTTTCTTTGGTATACACCAGTCCAGATAAAATCGCCACTTACAATATCCTTTGGAAGATTAAAGTATATAAACGATGGAAAGAAATTCTTTATGGAATCAACGTTTGAAAGAAGTGCATTTTGAATTGTCTTAGCATAGTAAATTGAATCGGTAATGCGAATATTCGTCTTACTAATTTCATCGCGCTGCGAAGCAATCTCCTCCTTTTGCTCTTCAATTTCCCCATTTTTTAATGCCAATGTTTTAAATGCCCTTTTTTTCTGATTATAAGTATAAAGAAGTAAAAGGGTCAACAGCAACAGCCCAAAGCTGGCAGTGGAAACGATCAGTAGTTCATTCCGTTTTTTGTGAAGAAGCGTACTCTGGAATATTTTTTCATTTTCCAACGTTTGAATCTTATTCTCTTTCTTTTCCGATTCATACTGCACCATAAATTCATTGAGCTGCTTTTTTGCCTTTACTCCATTCAACGAATCATTTAACGAATGAAACTTCTCAAAATTGCTAAGAGCTTGCTTCAGATTCCCCTCCGATTTTTCAATAGTATAGAGCCAGTAATTGGCCTCCTTCTGCATATCAACATTTTCGGACTTTATGGCAAGGGTCATACCTTTGTTTAAAAAGTCCATTGCCTTACTACGCTCGCCAAGTTTAGCATATACACGACCAAGGTTTATATAGCAAGCCGGAAGCCCACTCTCTTCGCCACACTCATTCAAGGAGGAGAGTGCTTTGCTAAAGTAAGTTGCCGCATTTGTATAGTTACCTTTTTGAAGAAGCACCTCCCCTATATTGTTAGAAGAATATCCAATTCCAGAAAGATTACCTGCTTTTTTTTCCATCAACAACGACTCCTGCAAAACAAGGTATGCCTTATCGAGTTCACCCATATTTTTATAGGCGACACCTAAATTGTTAAGAGCATTTCGCAATCCTGAAGTAAAGTTGTGAGATCGATATATGGACAGAGCCTTCTGATACCAAATAATAGCATCTTTATAGTCCTTCTGATCGTCGTAAACTATACCAATATTGTTTGAAACATTAGCAATACCAATAATATCGTCTGTTTTTTCCTTCAACCTCAACGTTTTCAGAAATGTCTCAATAGCTTTTGGATAATTACCACGAGCCCATTGCACACCACCCAAAAGATTATATACGCTCGATAGTTCTTTATCTAAAGAGAGCTTTTGCATTAATTTTTCAGATTCCTCTAAAGCATCAACAGCATCATCATTTTTCCCTAACCGGAAGCAGATACCTCCTTTTGCCAACAGTATATCGGCCTTTAGACGATTGTTCTCACAAGTTTTGAGGTCCAACAGAGCTTTATTGGACTCCATCAACGCATCATCCAACTTTCCCTGAAAGCGATATACTTTTACAAACCCAAGTCGAATCATTGCTTTCAAATAGCAGGAGTCTCCTGGTAATATGGTAGATTCCGCCAACAGAAGATATTTGTCGGCAAGCGCTGGTTGATCGGCAACAACCTTGCCTGCCGATTCACATAAATACCTTATCTTTTCTGGACTATTTGTTAGCGTAGAAAAATGTTCAATAACGCTATCTGTTTGACCAAATACGAACCCTAACGAAAATGTAAAGATGAGTATGATCAAAAACCTTTTAAATATCATGGATAGAACATTTAAAAACAGGGTAATTGGCATGCTAAAATTGTGATTGTCAAATATAAAACATTCAGAATAAAAAAGGAGGAAATGCCAATTTAATATGGGTTAGATGTAGCTCTATTTTTATAAAAAGTATATTTGCTAACGATAAACATATGAATTCGAAGGATGAAGTGATCAAAAACCATGTTTTATTGTTAGGTATAAACACTATAAAAAACAGCAAAGACTCGTTAACACGAAACAACCGACTAATAAATTGTTTACTATAGCATATTTAGTGATTTAAAAACGATTATAGCATAATGAAGAAATTTCTTAATCCCTTCCAGCGTTTTGTTGCCCTCGAATCGGGTAGTAGCATCATTCTATTTCTCGCAGCCTTTATTGCACTCTTTTGGGCCAACTCGGAATTTTCACAATCCTACTTTTCCACATGGGACACAAACCTCTCCTTTGGAATTGGTGATTGGACACTAGCGAAACCACTTATACTTTGGATAAACGACGGCTTGATGGCCATATTCTTTTTTGTAATTGGGTTGGAGATTAAGAAAGAGATAGTAGCGGGCGAGCTGTCAACAATTAAAAAAGCATCATTGCCCATAATGGCAGCCATAGGCGGGATGGTTATTCCCATCCTATTCTTTGTAATACTCAACCTCAACCAGCCCGGAATTGATGGCTGGGGCATACCCATGGCAACCGACATTGCATTCACCCTCGGGATTCTTCAACTTTTGGGCAAGCGGGTACCTCTGAGCCTTAAGATTTTTCTTACCGCCTTTGCCATTGTAGACGACCTTGGAGCCATACTAGTTATTGCCATTTTCTATAGCCATCAAATTTATTGGATATACTTGGCAATTGCTGCTGGAATCATAATGCTACTCATCCTTATGAATTTGCTCAATGTAAATCAGCGATGGCTCTTTGTTATCGCTGGAATGGCCACATGGTTTCTCTTTTTAAAGTCGGGCATTCATCCAACCATAGCCGGTGTAATTGTTGCATTAACCATACCGGTTAACAAGAAGATTGGGCTTAACAAATACTATAAGAAACTGCAAGAAAAGGCAACGCTGCTGGAGTGCAAAAAAGTTCCCATTCAATTTCTAACCAAAACTCAGCTGAATGCCATTGAATCCATTGAATACCTCAACCGGCAGGTGCAACCCATGCTGCAAAGATTCGAAAACGGTCTTCATAGCTTTGTGGCCTACTTTATTATGCCGGTTTTTGCGCTAGCCAACGCTGGAGTAGTTTTCATTTCACTAAGTAGCGTTAGCGACTCCAACTTTTCGCTCTCTGTGTCCTTAGCCGAATCGATGGTATTTGGAAAAATTGTGGGCATATCACTTTTTAGCTGGTTGGCCATAAAAACCAAAATTGCCACCTTGCCCAAAGGAATCTCCTTCAAGCACATTGTTGGAGTATCTATTCTGGGGGGCTTTGGCTTTACCATGTCGCTATTCATCGAAAGCCTTGCCTACACCGACGTCGATCTGCTTGCAAGTGGTAAAATAGGTATTCTTGTGGGTTCAATTCTAGCGGGAATAATAGGCTATATTGTGCTTCGAATGACCTTACCAGTGCCTAAAGTTGAGTCATAATTTATTTATCCACCAATACAGCCAATTACAGTGAAAAGCACTTTCATTATCTTTTTCTCCTTAATTATGCTGATATACTTCAGCATAAACCTGTACGTTTACAACCGCTCAGCCATAGCGTTTCAGGGTCAGCCAATCCGCACAATCTTTATTGTGCTGTTCTGGATGCTGGTGCTAGCCTACCCCGTTGGACGAATATTGGAGAGCACCCTGCAGGCCTACTCTCCCACCTTTGTGGTTAAGCTTGGCTCGCTGTGGTTGGCCACCATGATTTACCTTATTCTGGGCTTTTTGGCCTTCGACCTGCTGAGGGTAATTTACCATTTTACGGGGCTTTCGTTCCTATCGTTTGTTAAGGAGAGCCGTAATGTAACCGTTGCCATTACCTATGCAATAGCGCTGGTTACAGTAGTTGCCGGTTACATTAACGCCAACAGCCCAGTCATAACCCGGCTAACCATTCCCATTGAAAAGCCGCAGGAACTCGCTCATCCGCTCAAACTAGTGGCAGTTAGCGATGTTCACCTCGGAACCATCATTGCCAATGGAAGGTTGAGCAGAATGGTGAAGCTCATAAACGCTCAAGACCCAGATATTATTCTGCTGGTTGGCGACACCTTCGACGAGGACCTTGGTCCGGTAATCCGCAACAACATGGGCCAGCAGCTGCAAATGCTCCGTTCTAAGCTGGGCGTGTATGCCGTTACCGGTAACCACGAGTACTACGGCAATCCAACGGTGGCCGTAAAATACCTGGAAGATCATGGCATAAAGGTGCTGCAGGACACCACTGTTGTGGTGGATGGCTTAATAAACATTATTGGCCGAAACGACCGACAATCCATAAGCATGCTGCACAAGCAACGGAAGCCGCTGGACGAGCTTGTAAAGGAGGCGAACCCAAAACTTCCCATTGTGCTTATGGACCACCAACCCTTCCACCTTGAAGAGGCAGAGCAGAATGGCGTAACCTTGCAGCTCTCTGGACATACGCACCACGGCCAAATGTGGCCCTTTGGCTACATCACAAAAGCCATTTTTGAGGTAAGTAGAGGATTCTACAAGAAGGGCAACACCAGCTACTACGTATCCACCGGTTACGGAACCTGGGGACCACCCGTTAGAACCGGAAATAGACCGGAGGTGGTGGTAATTACCTTGGAGTAGCGACTAAAAGGTGACAAGTTACGGGTTACCCACAGTGACACGGCGTTTTCAACACGTTACTCTGTGTTCCTAAAACCGCGTAAAGAGAACGAGAGCAGACGATGGCTAGTCGGCAATTTTGAGTTCTGCTACTCTTTTGCTTGCGCTACTGTTTCGGTTTGAGATGAGTTGAAAGGCAACAATTCCACCAAGAACTACAAGCCCGCCAGAAATTTCTCTCCAGCTTAACAGCTCGGAAGCAAAAATCCATGCAAAGAGCACAGCAAAAACCGGCTCGAGCGTAAAAATCAGCGCCACCGTAACGGTATCTACCTTTTTTTGTGCCCATACCGAAACGAAGTAGCAAAAAAGCGTTCCTATAAATCCGAGATAGAGCATGGTAATGGTTTTGCCACCCGAAAGCGCAAACGAAATGGGCTGGGTAGAGACGTATAGCACAAAACTCAAAATAGCAGCAAATAGGAATTGATATCCAATGAGCGAAAACACCTCGGTTTTCCGAACATATCGCCCGGATAGAATAAGATGCCATGCCAGCGAGAAGGAGGTAACAAGGGTAATTAAATCGCCTATATTCAAGGCCGTTTGGCTATCGTAGGCAAGCAGGTATAGCCCAATGAACACAACAAACAGAATGATGATCTCCTCGAACTTCAACTTCCGCTTATAAAAGACGAAAAGCAGGATAGGAATAATAACCACTCCCGCACCCGTTATAAATGCGCTGTGCCCGCTGCTGGTGTATTTTAGTCCAATGGTTTGCGAAATATAGGTGGTGGCCAGCAGAGCACCCAACACCATTCCTCGAAGCAGATTTGTTCGGTTGAGGAGTGCTTTTCGGTCCTTAAAGTAGACAAATATAAGCATGGAAACCGCGGCAATAAACGTCCGAATAAAGACAAGGTAGTAGACATTCACCGTGGCTTCCGTATCCTTGATGATGAAAAAAGTTGAGCCCCAAATAACCGTAGTGAGCACCAGCAAAAAATACTTCATTCCAACCTTCATTATTTGCGCCGCAAGATAGCTTTTGTTTTGCGTCGATACATAACCGGAGACTATTTTGAGTTATGAGTTGTGAAATTAGAAATTAGAAACTAGAAATTAGAAACTAGAACCGGACAAAGGAAGCTCCGTCAATGGCCGGACAAGTCAACGGAGGTAAACTACTTCCCCCTCACATACTGAACCGGCCACTCCACATCGTCGCCCAGCTGCTTGGCGGCATGCAGTGGGAAGTTGGGGTCGCGAAGCGATTGCCGTGCTATGAGGATAAGGTCGGCCTGCCCCTTTTGCAGTATAACCTCGGCCTGCTGCGCCTCGGTAATGAGGCCAACAGCTCCGGTCATAATGCCCGACTCCCTCTTAATGCGCTCGGCAAAGGGAACCTGGTAGCCCGGACCGAGCGGAATTTTTGCATGGGTCACCATTCCTCCCGAGGAGGTATCGATGAGGTCCACCCCATGCTGCTTAAGAATTGTAGAGAGCTTTACCGCCTCCTCCACATCCCAACCACCCTCGGCCCAATCGGTGGCGGAGATGCGAACAAACAGCGGAAGCGTTTGGGGCCAAACCTCCTTTACCGCCTCCACAATCTCCAGCAGCAGCCGTATGCGGTTTTCGAAGCTTCCGCCATAGCCATCGGTGCGGTGGTTGCTCAGCGGCGATAGGAACTGGTGAACGAGGTAACCGTGGGCTGCGTGCAGCTCCACCACCCTAAACCCGGCCTTGAGCGCACGCATGGCAGCCACTCTAAAATCGGAAACAACCTTCTGAATGCCTTCAATGGTTAAGGCTTGCGGTGGCTCATCTTCCGAAAAAAACGGAATGGCCGATGGGGCCATCGTAGCCCAACCGCCCGCCTCACCGTTGAGCGGCTTTCCGCGCTCCCACGGACGAGCACAGCTGGCCTTGCGGCCGGCGTGGGCCAACTGAACACCCGCCACCGCACCCTGCTGATGGATAAACGAGGTAATGCGCTCCAACATTCCGACGTGCTCCTGCTTGTATATACCCAAATCGTTGGGTGAGATGCGCCCCTCGGCCGACACCGCCGTGGCTTCCGCTATAACAAGTCCCGCCCCTCCAGTGGCGCGGCTACCCAGATGCACCAGGTGCCAATCGTTGGCAAAGCCATCTGTGGTGGAGTACATGCACATGGGCGAAACGGCAATTCGGTTTCGGAGGGTTACCTCCTTAATGGTGAGGGGGGTGAAGAGCTTGGACATGATAGTTCTATTTTATGTTGAAATGGCAATATATACGCTGTTTGTTCGCACATTTTGCAGGTGCAATGAAGCTGGCAGCACGCCACAGCTAACCGCTAACTACAAAATGAGAAGGACAGATATCAAACGCAAAGGTAGGCGGTTTGTTCGGTGCTGTAGGGTGAAGAGTGCGCCTTGCTTGCCCGGAGATATGATGAAATAGTTACGCGGACACGCTGCTTTCTTTTATCGAAAGAGCATATCCGATCATAATGGGAGTTCCAAGATTAACTAGAGATAAATCTCATCTTCCGACTTTGCCGTTTTAATTGTAAACTTGGAGATGAAACCCATAGTTTTTGCTGCAATAGTAAACAAAGAGTTGTTGCTGACAACCCATATGGTACTAATTTGCGCCTTAAGTTCACCAATACTGTTTTGCCAAATTAACCGAGCATTTGTATCGTATCCTGTCATTTTTAGGCAGTTGAAGATGATAGGAACCTTTTCGTTTGGTTGTAATTGTGTGGCGAACTCCTCAACCCACCTCTTCTTCGCTTGAGTAGCCTGCTCTTCAGTAAAAAATCCGTCGAAGGAGAAAACAAGGCATTTATGCCCCTTCTTCTCGCACCAAGCTATCTCTAAACATTCTATTTACAATAAAAAACCAAGTTGCAATTTCTATATTTCATTAAATAATATTATGTTGCCTAACGGATGGCAATAAGAAACGTAGGGTATTTCGAAGCTCTTACCTATCAATTTACTGAACCATTTATTAAATGTTATGTCGTTCAAAATTAGCACTTTCCGCCCTATGTTTTTTATTGCGTGTTGTAGCCAGTTATTCTTCATTCAAAATGCTTTCTATCTGAACTCTAGTAATAATTAAAAAGTTGGTTGCATCATATGTGTTTTTTTCAACTCTCTTTAAAAAACCTAAGTAGTTTAGAATTCTAACAAAAGTTCTTTTAACAGAGTCGTTGTAAGCTATCCCAATTCCTATTCTACCAAGCGATGCTGCATTTATCATGCTTCCCATTATATGTTTTTTTGTACTTGTATTCTCAATCTCAAGAGCACAAAAACATCTCGCATTCTGATTTTTTTGTATTAAGAAATCGAACTCTGGTATTTGAATTTCATTTAACCATTCTTCACCGATATTCTCAATATGAAAATCGTATATTTTTTTGAAAAATTCTTCAATATGTGCTTGTCTTAAAAGTTGATTATATTCCACTGTTCTATTTCGTCCAGGTCGTACACTAAAAGGTCCAATTGCAATATCAACTCTTGGAGAATATTGGTATGGCATATTTTCAAATGCTCGCCATTCACTTATAACTTCTAAAGTTTCAAGTTTTGTCTCAATTTGTGGTCTGATTATATCCTGAAATTCTTTTGCTGTCATTTTCTTCTAATGGTTTCATGATTTTCAAATCTTCTATAATCTATTTTTCCTATTTGGTTATCTTCAATGGCAGTAAATGTTTCTATTTGAAAAAGATATGTTTTTGAGTCAGACGAAAAGTTGCCGAATATAAACTGTCTTGTAATTGCTCTAAGATACAGTTCAATTTCTGACACTAATAATTCACTCGATTTTGCATAAATGTCATCCAGTAATTTTGGATTCTCTAACATTTTATAAAACTTCTTTTCTCCATAGAATTCTTTCAAAACATAATCCTCAATCTTTTCCCACTTTTTCTTGGCATCAAATTCTTGCTCTTTTCCAAGTATTGCGTCTAAATTAAAATAGCGAGCTCTGCTTCCATAAGCAGAAAGCACCTTACATATCTCAGTTATTATTGAATTCTCAGTTATTATTTTATAATCATCTTTAGCAAATGGACGGTTAATCGGAATACAGATTTTCTCAATCTTTTCTTTAAGGAATGTTATATCATGTCCATTTCGGTTATTCCAAATTTCATTTGTTTCAGGATGTCTTCCATTAATATGCTTGAAATTTAAACATAACATTGATTTAAACAATCGTTCAAGTCCTCCAGAAAGATAAATTAGCGGTGGGTCATAAAAGTCATTGGCGGCAGATATTTTTTGAATTTCCGCTAATCCATTTCTGAGATACTTTATTGAATTTTCAATCTCAATTACAACAGCTATATTTCTGTATGTCTCGTTCATTTTAATTGGCTACAACTCGTTTATATAAACGATAAAACCGTATATACACACCCATACTGGCATTTATTGTGCGGTTTTAACCATGTAATACACAAATATAAAATAGTTTCGGATAGGTGACTTAAATTAGGGCGATAAATATTGGGCTAATACCGGCAACCAATTTCAACCCTTGGTGGTTGCGGTGCATAAAGGGCAGGTAGATTTTAATACCGTTCAGCGTGCGCCGCTGCCGCGTGGAGCGGGTTTCCAACCCCGCCCTAAAGTGCGGGGAAAATTACGATGACCTTTATCCTCTATCAGAATTACCAACCCCAAACACAGGGTAATTTCCTTCCTCTAAATCCATCAAACTTCTTCTAACTCCATCCCTATTTTCACTGCTCACCACTCAATCCCGAAAGGTAGACGGGGAAATGGGAAAGGCGCTGGGATGAAATGGCTTTGGAGAAGTTGGTGTAGCTTTTGGCAAAGCCTGTAAGGAAGCCACCCCCACCCGAGCCGCACAGCTTAAGGTAGTAGGTGTCGGAAGCTAACCCCTGCTCCCACGTGGGAACAAGGTGCGATGGAATCATGGCTCGAAGGTGCTCCAGCTGAAAAACGGAGAGTTCCTTCAGATTGTTCCAAAAAAGGATATATTCACCCGCCACCATATTCTGAATGCAGGCGTCGTTTAACCTAATGAGTTCTTGGCCCAAATTGCTCAGCACCCCGTTGGGAACAAAGTGCTTTAGAAACGACTCCACCAGCGGCCCGGTCTTGCCCGAGGTGCCGCTATCGAGGAGAAAAATTCCGCTCTCCTTGTCGTCGCGGTTACGGGGAATGCCCACCAGGTCAATCTCCCCATCCTTTTGTATGAGCAACGGGTAGCGCATGTAGCAGCTCAGCGGATCGATGCCGGAACTCTTACCGTGAAAGAATGACTCAATGCCCGAAAAAATATGCCGAAGCTCCTTAATATCCTTCTGCGTTATGCTGCCAGAGGGTGGAATTAACTCGGTGGTATACCTCGCATATATGGCTGCACACAAGGCACCTGAACTTCCAATGCCGTAGCTCTGCGGTATGGACGACTCAAAGTAAAGCCCATGCCGAATATCGGACTCCAGCTTCTCCAGGTTCAACCTACCCGATATTCCATTCTTAACTGAATTCTTTTCTAGATACTGGTGCAGCTCACCAAGCAACGTATTACTGCTGCGAGCAAAGTCCAAGTCAGTGTATTTGTCCTCGTGAATAAAGCTCAACTCGCCCTGAAAGTGGCTGTAGGGAATGCTTAAGGCCATTGATCCTTGCAGCACAGAATACTCACCAAAGAGTAGTATTTTAGAATAAAATTTATCCGTGTTCACCATAACCTTCGAGGGTATTTCCCTTTAAAGAGAAAACGGGTATTTGTTTAACACATATCCATATTCCCTATACAAAACAGATACTCCTTAAAATAGTTCAACCATGTTACAATATTCTCTCTGGTCCCGCCCCACAGCGGTCGTAAATCACCATTTCTTTTTCGCAGTAGCGCTTTAGCACCGATTCAACAAATGCCTTAACCACCACCTCGTTATCCTCGTGGTAAAGCAGGTGAATGTTGGGGCCTGCATCGATGGTAAAACCTACGGATATACCGGAAGTGGTTCTAAAGTTGCGGATGGCCGCAATAATAGAAAGGCTTTCCGGCTTCAGGAATATGGGCGAAGATTTAGAGCTCATCATTAGCGCATGAAGGGTGAGCGCCTCATTCTCGCATAGCGCGAAGAATTTGGGAAAGTCACCCTTGCGCAGGGTTTTAAGGATGGCGTTGAGGCAGAGCTTAGCTTCCGCATACCGGGCATCGGCAAAGGGGTGATCTACCATGAGCGCATGCCCCTGGGTGCTCAACAACTCCTTTGGCTCAGTGCTAACCACCAACACAGCATCGCGCATCCCAAGAAACCGCGGATCGATATTGGGAGTAACCGGAATGGCAAAATCGTTGGTGGAGTTGGGTAGCTCAGCCAAATGGCCCCACTCCTGCCAGCCCCCAAATACCGATCGCGAGGCGCTACCGGAACCCAGCCTAGCAATGTAAGATGCCTTTTGGAGAAACGAAGATCCAAAACCCTCGTTGCCCAGCAGCTGTTGCTCAACGTGGCATAAGCAAAGTGCCACCGAAGCGAAGGCTGAAGCAGATGAGGCTATCCCTACCGAGTGGGGAAAGCTGTTTTTCGTTTCTATCTCCACACGTGCCTGCGCCAAGAAGGGAAAGAAAGGGGTTACCTTACCAAAAAAATCGTTGAGCTTCTCACAAAAAGGATGGTTACCATCACCATTAACCAACAAACCATATCCATTATCATCATATGCAAAAGCAGCTGTCGTTTCGGTAAAGCATTCCGTAAGGCTAAAGCTGAGCGAAGGGTTCTGCGGAATTTGGTTCTCCCGCTTACCCCAATACTTTACAATGGCAATATTCGATGGGGCTTTCCATCCGGACTTAACGCTACCTACGGTCTTCAGCACGTCGGGCGTAACACTATTTGAAAAAAGCAATCTACTTACCATAACTCATTCCTATTTCGTCGAACCTAAATACGGGCGATAATCCTTTGCGGTCAAGATAAGAGCGAATATACAATTCCGGCTCCTCGCTACAGAAAAGGGCAAAATCGCCACCCCATGCACCCAATGACTTTACACACCCATTAAAGTCACGAAAGCTAGCTTTTTTTATTGAATCCACACCCAATATTTTGGAAATAACCGTTTCGTGCTGCTCCAGTAAACGGCAAACTTCTTTAACATTTATGGCTGCCAAAAGTTGAAGTGACAATTCCGAAATATGATTGATATCTTCCTTAAGCAACAATGATGAAGAGTCCAAAAACGCCTTCACGCATGAGGCCGTTCCTTGCTTTTTGCCAAGGTAGACAAAGAATAGGTGCTTGCTAAGGAATAGAGGAAGTGCAACAGGAGAATATTTTGGCATACCGTCGACAAGTTGAAAGATAAAAGGGGTTGATTGTTGCGCGGCAATAACGTCGTAGCCCGAACCCGAACTCACCATTTTATGCAAAAGATAGCCCTCGACAGCAGCCAACTGGGCCACCAGTGATATAAGACTTGAACTACTTCCTAATCCCCATTGCAAGTCGAAGTCGGCATTAATTACCACCTTTTGGCCAAGCAGCATGCTCAAAAAACCCGGATGCAGCACCTCGGCACTCTTCAGCAGAGTGGAGACAAATTTTGCAGTACTACTGATGCTGCTATGCATTTCATCTCCTAGTGCATCGAATATTGCCGAAAACCAGCAACCTTTAGGATCGATGCTCTCCCACACGATTTTATTGGGTATCCCTTTATACAGGGTTAACTCCTGACCAAAATGCAGTGGCATGGCAATGGCTCTTGCACCCTTAAGCACAAGATATTCACCAGTAAGTAGAAGTTTTGCATTGGCCCTTAGCAGCATTAGTCCTGATCAAGAAATTCCTTAACTGCACTATAGCTAACAGTCCGATTCCTAAAATATTCGAGCACTCGCTCGCGAGTAACGTTGTCCACACCCAATGAGGAGAGAATGTTGGAGAGATGCATCTTCATATGGCCGTGCTGTATTCCGGTGGTGACCAGATTCTTTACGGCTGAAAAATTACTGGCCAACCCCACCGAGGCCACAATGGCCATAAGCTGTGAGGCGGAAGGATGGCCAAGAAGTTCCATCGACGCCTTAGCCATAGGATGCAAATTGGTAATTCCACCAACTGTTCCAACAGCCAATGGCATGGTAAGGCAAATCTTAAACACATCGTTCTCCACCGTGCAGTTGCTTAAACTAGTATATCGCCCTGTTCTCGAAGCAAAAGCATGGGCAGCGGCCTCTGCTGCGCGAAAATCGTTTCCGGTAGCAATAAGTACGGCATCAACCCCATTCATTATTCCTTTGTTGTGGGTAGTGGCACGGTAAATATCAACACGGGCAATATCGAAACCTGTTTGTATTCGGTGTGCCAGTTCGGCACCGGTAAGTCCTTTCTCTACGCCATCGAGATCACCAATATTACATTGAGCCGAAACGGTAACGGTACAACCATCCACGTAGTTACTTAAAATGGACATTACAATTTGAAGGACCTCCTTTTTCCTATTATCCACCTTTACAGAATAGTAGCGCTTAAGCTCTAACGCAATCTCCTCCAAACAGGTATTGATGAAGTTGGCGCCCATGGAATCAACGGTATCGAACTCGGTATTTATGCGAAAAAGGTTGGGAACCGAGTAGGTTAAATTCTCTATCTCCAACGAAACAATACCACCTCCACGCTCCTCCATGTTTTTTATCAATGGTTTTATCTTCTCCAACAGCACAAATCGCAGAAAAGGCCAATTGGAAGTTAAATCCATTGGATTTTCGTTCCACAAAAAATAAATGTGACCCAATTTAGTGGTAGCGATATTTTCGACCTTGAACCCACCACGGTTCGCCCAGAACTTTGAACTGTAGGCAGCAGCTGCAACCACCGAGCTCTCCTCGGTAACCATTGGAACGTGGTAAACCTTTCCATCAACCATTACATTGGGTGCCACCGAGTAGGGTAAATGGTAGCTGGCCAAGGTATTTTCACTCATTTCAAGAAACTGCTTCTGCATATCCTCAGACTGGTAGAGCGAGAAATCAAAAAGCTTCATCAACTTTTCGGGGCGAGCAAGTGGAAGTGTTACCAGCTTCGCCTTTTCCTCCCTGGAAAGAGAGGAGAATCCATTGATAATTTCATCTGTCATGATAAAATGGTTTATTAATCTCTAACTTGAAGAAACGATTTTGCAAAGAGCAGTCCCTTAGCCTGGCCCTCAACGTAAGCCTTAAGCAGATTATAGTCACCACGAGCATACTTTAAAAACCCGGAAGCCTGGCCGTAAATGGCAGGCAACTTGCTACGGTTGAGCAGGTAAAAACCATCGAGAAACGACTTTACACCGCCCGATATAATAAGCTGCTTGCACTTTAACGGTTGGTTTTGCTGAACCATCCCATTCACCATGTTAAGCATCTCCTCGGCACTATGGCCAAGGAGCGAAAGTGGTTCATACAGTTCCTGCTGAACGGGTTCGCACCGAGCAAGCTCAACGCGGGCAAAGTTGGTTCCTCCAAATGCCGCAAATTCCAGCGCTTCAATCGGCAACCACATTATTTTTCTAAGGCTCACCGGACCAATACCTTGTCCAACCTCCTTCACAATAACCTTTATTTTTGCCAATGAAAGAAACTCCTCAATAATGCTGTATGGAGCATGATGTAACAAATCGCCTTCGGGCTGAAGCCACTCCTGAATAGGGTTCACATGAATTATTAGCCCGTCGGCACGCAAGCGATCGACCAATGCCAGTAGTCGCTCATGGCTTTTGTTCTCTAGCATCTGCTCAAGCTGTGCAATGCCAATGTTGGCATAAAAGGGCAAATCGTCGCCAATAATATCGCGCATATCAAAATCGGCAAAATGCGCCTCATTCTCCAGCAACATACGACAAGAGCCCAATCCCATTCCCATTCCAAACTCATTACAAGCCCGAGCAAGATTGGTATTGATGGTTTTAGCCAAAGCAGTACCACCAGTCATGCTACTCACCCAAACGGGCAACCGCATTGTCTTTCCCAAAAACGTAAAAGGTTCCAACCTGCCGCGGGTATGAGAGCCCATCAATGGTTCATAGTAAAACCGACGGTCGGCCTCAACAGCCTTTGCCTGCGAATTAAATGCCAAGTCGATGTGGTCTTTCTTCCTATCTTCCATGAATATAGCAATTATGTAAACCTTGAGGCGTTTCCGTTACAATCAACATTTTGAATTACCAACTAAAGATAGCGATTTAGAATAACACGCCAATCATTGGCTCATAGTTTACAACCAATTTGACGAGCAATTACCATTTTTAGAATTTCTGAGGTTCCCTCTCCAACGTGCAGTATTCGTTGATCGCGAAAGTGACGCTCCACTAAAGTGCCTTTAATTAATCCGTAAGCACCATGTATCTGACTTCCCTCCGTGGCTGCCTCGGTAGCCACCTCGGAACAAAATAGCTTAGCCATGGCTGCCTCCTTAGCATAGGGTTTACCATTATCCTTAAGCCACACGGCATGGTAAAGCAGCTGACGTGCCGCCTCAATCCTCGTGGCCATTTGAGCCAACTTAAAAGAGATAGATTGGAAACTCGAAATGGGTTTTCCAAACTGATGCCGAGTATTGGCATAGGCAAGCGACTCCTCGTAAGCCCCTTCGGCCAACCCGAGTCCCATTGCTGCAATGCTCAATCGACCGGCATCAAGAGTCTCTAGCATCAATCGTCCGCCCTTACCTCTTACACCAAGTAGGTTCAATTCTGGCACCTTAGTTCCCTTAAAGATGAGCTTGCCCGTGTCGCTTGCGCGCCACATTAGCTTTTTAACAATGCGCTCGGTAGCATAGCCCGTTTCACGAGGAATTAAAATGGCAGAAAGTTCACGACGTCCATTGGTTTCACCGGTGCGGGCCAGCAGGGTAATGCCGGCCGACATAGGGTTGGTGGCATTCGAGATAAATATCTTATGTCCATTAATTATCCACTCACTATTATCAAGAACAGCAGTAGTCTCTGCTCCCAAAGCATCGCTACCGGCATTGGGCTCGGTAAGTCCAAAGGCCCAAAGTTTTTCACCACTACACAGCATGGGAAGGTATTTTCTACGCTGCTCCTCAGTGCCGTAGTAGTATATTGGATTCACCCCCAGACAGTTATGTGCAGCCAAGGTACCTGCCTGAGAACTGTCTACCTTTGAAAGTTCTTCAACAGCCAAAACAAGAGCCATGTAATCAAGTCCCTGGCCACCATACTCCCTGGGAACAACTATGCCAAAGAGGCCAAGTCGTCCCATCTCCTTAGTTAACTCCTCCGAGAATTGTTCCTCCTCGTCGAGCTGAACGGCAAGTGGCCTTACGCGCTCTTCTGCAAACCGTCTAACTTTTTCACGAAGTTCCTCGTGCTTACTTGTAAGTTGATATTCCATATATGCTACAATTTTTCTAAAACAATAAGTTCTGAACCATCTGTAACCTGATCCATTTCGCGAACCAATACCCTGCCAATTCGTGCACGCTGGGGCGATGCAATTAAGTTCTCCATCTTCATGGCCTCAATTATCATTAAAGTTGAGCCCGACTCCACCACTTCACCCTCCTTAACCGGCAGCCTAATAACCCTACCATGAAGTGGCGAAATAACCACACGTTCTCCGGTTTCGAGCCGCGTAGCCTTTGGTTTGCGATTGCCCTCAGATAGGTGATACGCATGCATAATTCTAAAAAGACGACCTTTATATGTTAATGAAATACCCCACGAATGAAGGGTGTAACGCATTTTAGCAACTTTGCCATCCAGCGTTAACAACAATGCTGAACCCTCTTCGAAAATGTAGGAAGAGATCGACATCAATTTGTCGTCAATACGTATGCTTATAACCTTATCGGCCCGATAGATTGGAAAAGTCTCCATGTAATGATCGTTGTAATAAAATGACAAACGCTTAATCGCCGCCCAACCACCAAAGCTGCTCCAAACCGATTGGCTGTGCTTGGTAGAGTTTAATGCGATTGATTGTCCATACAGCTGTACAATGGTATAGCCCAGCACAACCTCAACTGGCAGATACCGCTCGGCTGCATACTCAATAGCCATAAAGCCGGCACTCTCAACCGAAATATTATTGGAAATAAATCGCGGGGAATGTAGAATGTGACTCAGAAAACCAAGGTTACTGGTAATACCATGCAAGTAGCTTTCCCTTAGCACAGATTGCATGCGTGCAATAGCCACACCTCGATTCTCTCCATGGGTAATAATTTTACACAGCATGGGGTCGAACAAGCCGGTAACCGTATCCTGTTGCTGCAAAGCATGCTCGAGTCGCAGCCACTTAAATAATGGAAACTTGAATCCGGATATTACACCGGTAGAAGGAGTAAAGTCGTTTTCGGGATCTTCTGCATAGAGCCGTATCTCGATGGCACATCCTTCAATTTTAATATGCTGCTGAGCCACTGAAAGGCCAAGTCCCATGGCCACCTCAAGCTGCATTTTAACAATGTCCACCCCGGTAATCATCTCCGTAACGGGATGCTCAACCTGTATACGAGTATTCATTTCCAGAAAGTAAATATTACCCTCTAGGTCGAGGATAAATTCTACTGTTCCTGCACTTCGGTAGTCAACTGCTGAAGCAAGGGCAATGGCATAGTCGATAATTTTATTTCTCTGGTAATTGTTCAAGGTAGGAGAAGGAGCCTCCTCCACGATCTTCTGGTAGCGACGCTGTATGCTGCACTCCCTATCGAAGAGGTGGATGATATTACCGTTGCCATCACCCACAACCTGAACCTCAATGTGACGTGCACTTGGAACAAATTTTTCAATATAAATTTGAGCGTTACCAAAAGAAGAGCTGGCCTCACGAACTGCCTGTTCAAAGTGCTCACGAAGAGCCGCTTCATCGATGGCTACGTGCATTCCCTTACCACCACCCCCACCGGCAGGCTTAACCAGCATGGGGTAACCTATCTTATCGGCTATGGTAAGGATCTCTTCGAGCGTTCCAGAAGCAGAAGGAAGCGTTGGAATATTAATCTCCTTGGCCAAATTCTTTGCAGCCACCTTATTGCCCAACGTGGAAATCGCCGAAGGTGTGGGACCTATAAAAGTGATCCCCGCCAATTCAACAGCCTCGGCAAAAAGAACACTCTCCGACAAAAAACCATACCCCGGGTGAATGGCATCAACACCACACCTAGAGGCTATTGATAACATTTTTTCAATATTTAGATATGTATCCACAAGCGTACCACCACCTAGTGAATAGGCCTCATCGGCCAGCTTAGCATGAAGAGGGTATCCTTCGTCGTTAGAGTAGACAGCCACAGTGGAAACGCCCATCTCTTTTGCACTTTTTATTATCCGAAGAGCAATTTCACCCCTATTTGCAATTAGCAATTTTGTTACCATAGATTTATGAAACCATTCTTTATTGTTAAAGTTCATCGCTACAATTAAAGGCAGCTTTTCGCTTCCCCAAAAACGCACTAATCCCCTCTCGTGCCTCCTCACCTAACCGCATCTCGGCAAGTATGCGTGAAGTAGCATCAGCCATCTCAACAAATGAATGGTTACAGCGTGTTTCAGAAATAAGTGTTTTACAGGTAGTTTGAGCGTTGGGAGCACCTGCAAGCAAGTCTTTCAGCACGTTACTCAACCGGTCTTCCATTTTATCAGAAGTCGCCACCTCCGAAACAAGACCAAGCGTAAACGCCTCATCACTGGAAAATCTCCGTCCAGTCAACATCAGTTCACGCATCTTCCCAGCAGTTAGCCGCTGTGCAACATAGGGCATTATGGTTGCCGGAACGAGTCCAAGCCGCACCTCACTAAACGACATCACCGTTTTTGACTCAGCCAAAACATAGTCGGACGAAGCCAATAGGCCAATTGCACCACCAAAAGCAAAACCATGTATCACCGCTACAACAGGTTTCGACAAATGATTTAGCTGATAAAAAAGGTTGGCAAGTGCCCGGCTCTCCTTTAATACCTCCAACTCCATTTCAGGCTTTCCCGTCTTGGCAAACGACGAAAGGTTGGCACCGGAACAAAATCCATCACCTCTACCTCGGATAACCAATACCCGGACGGTATTATCGTTTATTACCAACTCTAACTCTTGAGTTAGTTGGTGAACTAAGGCTGGACTTAGTGCATTTCGGGAGTCAAGTTCGTTCAACCACAAAGTACAAACGGCTCCATTCTGTGTTCGTTCAATCATAGTATCCATAACGTTACATCCTAAAAATTCCAAAATGAGGATCACCAAAAGGTTTATTTAGCGAGGCGGCAATACCCAAAGCCAACACCTTACGAGTATCAGCTGGGTCAACTACCCCATCGTCCCATAGTCGAGAGGTGCTGTAATATGCAGAACTTTCCACCTCATACTTATGTAAAATTTCGTTGCGTATGGCAGAGGCATCCTCCGTTGGCAGTTCTAATCCGCGCAACTTTAGCTGCTCCTCCTTCACCGAAACCATAACGTTGGCAGCCTGTTCTCCGCCCATAACCGCAATCTTTGCGTTTGGCCACATAAACAGCAATCTTGGATTAAAAGCCCTCCCTGCCATGGCATAGTTACCAGCACCATACGAGGCACCAATTACCACGGTAAATACCGGAACCGAAGCATTGGCCACCGCGTGTATCATCTTTGCACCATCGCGGGCAATACCACCATGTTCATGCTTTTTACCCACTATAAAACCTGTAATATTTTGAAGAAAGATGATGGGAATCTTCCTCCAAGAGCAAAGCTCCACAAAGTGTGCACCTTTGAGCGCACTTTCGGAATTCAAAAATCCATTGTTAGCAATAATTCCAACCGGATAACCCATAATACGAGCAAACCCAGTAACTAAGGTTACTCCATAATTCTCCTTAAACTCATGAAATCGGCTACCATCTACCATGCGAGCAATCACCTCGCGCACATCATAACCACGCTTTAGGTCGGATGATACAACACCGTAGAGTTCTTCCTCTAAAAAACGAGGCGGTTCAGGCTCATGCCAGTCAATCACTTGTCGTTTTGGTGCCGGTAAACTCTCAAAAATATTCCGGCATATTTCAATGGCGTGAACATCATTTTCGGCCAAATGGTCGGCTACACCCGATATGGTAGTGTGGACAACCCCACCGCCTAGTTCCTCCGTCGTAACCACCTCTCCAGTAGCTGCTTTTACCAATGGTGGACCACCAATAAATATGGTTCCCTGATTTCTGACAATTATAGTTTCGTCACTCATGGCTGGAATGTATGCACCACCAGCAGTACAAGAGCCCATAACCACCGATATTTGAGGTATTCCCTGAGCCGAAAGTCGAGCTTGGTTGTAGAAAATGCGGCCAAAATCATCGCGGTCTGGAAACACACGATCCTGCTCGGGTAAAAAAACGCCACCCGAATCGACCAGGTAAACACAGGGTAAATTATTCTCAACAGCAATCTCCTGTGCGCGCAGATGCTTCTTTATGGTTTCCCGAACATAAGTGCCACCCTTAACCGTGGCATCATTGGCTACCACCACCGTCTCACGACCATGAATCACACCAATACCCGTGATAATCCCAGCCGAAGGAAAGTTGTCATCATACTGCCCATTGGCAGCCATTGCCGACAGCTCGAGAAAAGTTGTTCCCTCATCAATAAGCAATTGAATTCGATCTCGTGCAAGCAATTTGCCGCGCTCCTTATGCCGAATTACCGCCCTATCAGAATCTCGAAAGACCAACGCTCTTAATCGATTGCGAAAGTCTTCAGCTACAGAATTATTCTCAGCAAAGTTTTTCTGAAATTCTTCAGAATGTGACGATAGAGAAGAGTTAAGTTGATACACTGTTGTCGATTTATGTTTATACAAGGCTAAACAGTGATGCCCGACTCTTTGTTTAGTGTTTATTAGAATTTAGAGAACAAATAATGTAAATATTAGCGTCAGAAATACTCGCTCTAAAATAAGAGCGATTTTTACTGTCGATTGGATGAAGTCACCGCAACGAATTAAGGTAGAAAATAGAGTAAAAGCCACAATGATATCATCGCCAGAGGCAATGATATCGTAAAAAAGTATAATCGATCCAAAATAAAGAATGAAGAACAGAAATTTTGAATCTAAATAAACAACTGCATAGCTATTTCCACGATTTTATCAGGAATAGTAGCAGCAATCCGTATATCTCCATACGGCCAAGGAGCATATCGAGTGAAAGAACCCACTTACCAATGTCGGGTATGAGATTAAAGTTGGTCATAGAGCCCACGATACCAAAACCGGGACCTACATTTCCCATGCAAGCAGCCGAAGCAGAAAATCCAGAAAGAATATCCACGCCCAATACTGATAAAAACACAGTGGAGGCAAAAACGATGAGTATATAAAGGGCGATAAAGAGCACCGTTCCGGACACCAAATCCTCGTCGAGGGTAATGTGGTTAACCCTAACCGGTATAACTGCGTTTGGATGCTGAAGTTTTTTCACCTGGCGTCTCAGAGTTTGAAAGAATATGACTACGCGATCCACCTTAATACCGCCCGAAGTAGAACCAGAGCAGGCACATTGCAATATAAAGAAGAGCATAACCAGAATAGAGAACGGTGGCCAAATGGAGCTATCGGCATTGGCAAAACCGGTGGTAGTACCCACCGAGACGACCTGAAATGCAGAGTAGCGTAGCGATTCAAACCAAGATTGATAAACGCTACTATGCACATTGATGGTGACTACAGCAACCCCAATAATCATCGAAAAAAAGTAGTAACGAGCAATCGATGAGTGAAAAAGATTGTTTCGCCGTAACATCACCGTAGCATAAATCAATCCAAAGTGAAGCCCCGAAAGAAACATGAATATGATAATAATAAGCTCAATGGTAGGGCTATTGTAGAACGCAACGCTTAAATTTTTTGTGCTAAATCCTCCGGTGGCAATAGTGGCAAAAGCATGGCATACTGCATCAAGCCACGACATTCCAGCCCACTTCAAAAGAAGAGACTCACTGATGGTAAGTCCCATGTAGACCATAAAAATAATCTGCATAGTTTTATTGGACCTATACCGAAAATTGTCCTTGGCCAGTGGAGAAAGTTCAATTTTAGAAAGGGATGTTTTAAGCTTTCCAAAAGCAGGCATAACCACAAGTGCAAAAAGGACCACCCCAATACCGCCAATAAAGTGCGTAGAGGCACGCCAAAAAAGCAAACCCGGAGGTAGTGCCTCAATATTGTTCAAAATAGTGGAGCCAGTTGTAGTAAAACCAGAAACACTTTCGAACCATGCATTTGCCAGCGTAAATTCGCCACCCCAAAGTACGTAAGGCAATAACCCAACCAAACAAGAAAATATCCAGCTGAGCACCACAATGGCATAGCCCTCCTTATTGTTCAAATCGGTAGTGTAGGGAACAAAAACCAACGGAAACACGGCAACAACAATGGTAACAAGTGCACTCAACAACAGTGGGAAGAAACCGCTGTCGTGATTATAGAGTGAAATTAAGGAAGAGATTATCATGAAAGCTGCGTTAAACAGCAGCACCATACCTACGGTTCGAATTACAATATGCCACCTCATAAAAAACTTACGCTAGTTATTCTGAACCTTTTTAACCAAAGAAATTAAACTATTTATCGCATCCCTCAGTTTAACAATCTCATCCTTAGTTTCTACGGGCACATCGAATGGTATCTTGAGTTTTACAAAATCATCCACCCCACGCGTAATCCGTATAATTGGTGCCACAAAATAGTGGATTATAAAGAAGTTAAAAAGGATGGTAAGAAAAATTCCAGCGATAATAGCAATTATCCCTGGCATTATTGCCCTGTAAGCACCATTCTCTAGATTGGAAGCATTAGTAAAAAGGGCAGCCTCATTTATGGTCATAAGCACCTTAACCGTTTTCGCTACCTCGTTATAGGCGGGGTTAATCTCCTTTACATACCATGTGCGATCGAGTTCCTGCCGCTTAGCCCTTTCCGCTAAGTTGGTATAAAGCATGGCCAACTTTTGGTGAGATGCTCGAATAGAATCCACCGACTCCTTCTCACCCGAAAGAGTAAGATTTCCCACTGCTGCCTTAATACCAGCATCAAATAGCTCTAATCCGCTATTTAGTTGAGCAATTCCCTCATCAACATCTCCTGTCATTACTGCCAACACGCCAGAATTCTCCGACTCAAGCGCGGTAAGCATCTGCTTCGAAATTTCTATGCTTCTATAGTTATCTTGTAACAATCCCGACACCGATTTCCCCAAGGAGGTAAGCATGTACATTGACATAGCCCCTGAAATAAGCAGAATGAAGCCCATAAGAACAAAGCCGCTCAATATTTTATTTCTTATCCCCATAGCATTACAATAATCGTTGAAACTAGATAAAGATTACATTTATGGTCAAATGCAATTATCGTGATTTTAAACCAAACCACAAGTTTCAGGATTTTTTTTGTATTAGAGAACCATTTAACGCAAGTTTTTTCTGAATTGGAAGTCTAAATGATAAATTGTTTTTTTTATGCAGCAAGAGTTGTTGATAAAAAGGATACTTGAGGGTGAAACAGAACTTTTTGAACTGTTGGTTGATGAACATCAGCATCGAGTATTCAGCACCGCGCTTGGAATGTTGCACAACAGTCAAGATGCCGAAGACATATCACAGGATGTATTCTTGGAGGCCTTTCGCTTACTCTCCAGCTTTAGAAACGACTCCAGTATTGCCACCTGGCTATATCGAATTACGGTAAATAAGTCGCTCAACCTTATAAAGAAAAACAAACGCTCCAATATATTACGAAGTATGGAGAACCTTGTCCAGGGAAAACAAAATCCGGCGGATCAGCTACAGGACAGCAGTCCTAATGCCCAAGAAAACATGGAAGAACAACAGCAAATTGCAATTCTACAAGCTACCCTCAACAAGCTACCAGAGAACCAACGTATAGCGTTCACCCTTAGTAAATATGAAGAACTCAGCTATGCCGAAATTGCTGAAATAATGCAACTTTCAATCTCCGCCATTGAGTCTCTAATATTTCGTGCTAGAAAAAAAATTGTGGATACAATAAAAAAGAGTGTCTAGAAGCGCAAGTTTTTGAAAATGAAAGTGTCTAAAAATAAAAATCAACACAATGAACTGCCAAGAATTTAGTAACGAGCTACAAAAAATGCTGGAAACAGGAATCACCCTGTCATCTCCAAAGCTTACCCAGCACATGGAGAGTTGTAGCTTCTGCACCAAGCAGTATAATAGAATTGTGCTGCTATTGAGTGTAATTAACAAGGAAAAGAATATGACTCCACCTCGCTCCATTAAATCAAAAATAATGGACACGGTAATTAGTGAAGGAAAGCACACAATACATATTCGACCAATACATTGGTATACTGCAGCGGCATCTATCGCAGCAGGCGTAATGCTTGGCATTCTAATTGGCAGTGCTACCTATTCCTCCTACCTTAACGTAAGTGCAACAAACAGCACTGAAATAGCATTACAGCAGGAATCATACTCTACACCAATGGATGACTTCATTTTTGCGAACAACGATCAGTAAAAAAATAACGCCATGACAATCGAAAAAAAAATACGGCTACTAACCATCACCGTGATTGTGCTTATAGCCACGAATATTGCCACCATTGCCACCATCTTTTTTCACCCGTACGACGGAAATTGGAACGTTAAGTCAAAATCGCGAGAAACAATGAATCAACAACTAAGAGATGGCAATTTTACCTCCAACCAGATGCAGATGATGAAGCAGGTTAGACATGGTTTTATGAACGAGAACCATGCCATAATGGACAGCATGCGAACTTTACACCAACAGCTGCACGAGGAATTGCTTAAGGACAAACCCGACTCCATCCACATCAATATATTGCTAAATCGGATTGGAGTGACCTATACAAATATGAAAGGACAAACGGTCAAGCACTTCTTGAAAATGAAACCTTTTTGCTCACCCGAACAGCAGCAGCTACTTCTCCAATTTGACGATCCCATGCAACGCATGAATATGCATGGAACGCAAAACAATCGTGGACGAAGAGGCCAACAACAAAATTAAGTAACTAAATGTTTCACGTAATAAAAACTAAATGTCATGAAAACAAAGTCGTTTTACACAGCTACCATGTTTATTGCTGCCCTTCTAATAAGTTCGGCAACTCTATTTGCACAACCAATGAATTCGAACCAGATGAAAGCAAAAAAAGGTGTTGGTATAGAAAATAAGATACCAAATCTTACAACAGATCAAAAGGCAAAAATTCAAGCGTTTAGGATTGATCACATGAAGGTAGTTACTCCTATCCAAAATGCAATTAAGGAGAAAAAAGCCCACTTGAATACCATCACTTCAACTGATAAGCCCGACATGGTAGATGTTAACAAGACCATCGACGAAATCTCCAAGCTTAATGGTGATTTAATGAAATCCCGCATAGCACATCAGAACCAAATTAGAAGTATCCTTACCGATGAGCAAAAGGTTTACTTTAATGCTCACATTGGCTCAGGCAAGGGGATGATGAACAAAGGAAATATGCAAAAAAACCGTGGAATGAGAAACGGTAATGGCATGGGCATGAATGCACAACGACAAAACAGAGGTCAATTCATGAATGCACAGTCCGATTCTACAAAGTAGTATCCACCAAAGCATATGGTAAAGAGTCAACCCAACGGTTGACTCTTTTTTTTAACACAAATACACAAAACATATTCTTCCATAAGAGCGGAACATCTTACTCTAGCTAAACTTATTGAAGAGAACAAAGCCAACTCTCAAAAAAAACCGATAAAAAGTTGTGGATACTCTGCAACTAGTCAATTATTTTCATAAACTTGCAAAATATTTTAAGGTGTTTCTAAGCGAAACATTTTAACTTAACTCACTCGATTACACAAGCAATCTAGAGCATGCAAATAGTGCATGTGAAGGAGGGTGTAGAGAAAGAGGGTTTATTTCAAACTATTTTAAATGCCCATTGAAATGAAACTTTATCTTAACTCTCGGTCGAAAGCGGCAAAAAGAGATTACTACGCCAGGATGTTTTTTCGAAACCACATCCTCTATATGCTCCTTCAATCCCTAACCATTCGGTTGATTTGATTACTATTTGGGGAATTTATTAAGGGGTAAGACTAATTTGAATACCTCTTGCATCTTCATCATTCAGCAAAGCGAATTCCCTCTCCACCAATAATATTTGAGCAGCCTTTGAGCGCTACAAAAATATTTTCTTGAGTATTAACCAACATCAATTTTATGTGCGACGATGACCAAACAAACAACTACATTACGCTCTTTCTCTCCTTCGACAGAGGTAAAGAAAGAATCACAGGGTTTTCTGGTTGGAAATAGAATTCCAAAGGACTACTTCGAAACAGGTGGCGTTGGCGAAAGCGACATAGCTATTCACGCCGGCTCCTACCACCTAGCACTCAAAGCGGCCAATATTGAAATGGCCAATATTATGACTTACTCATCCATACTTCCTGGCATTGCCAACAAGGTTGAACGCCCAAACACCATTGAGCATGGGGCTGTTGTTGAATCAATTATGTCTGTTTGCACTGCCGATAAAGGTGAAAGAGCCTCGGCTGGCATTGTTTATGGCTGGCTTTACAACAACAAAACCAACCAGAAATTTGGTGGTTTGGTTTGTGAACATTACGGGAACTACGAACCTGTTGAACTTAAGTCGTTGCTACGAGCGAGCCTCGACGAGCTTTACTTTAATGGATTCTCCGACGATTATCAACTAAAGGACATCCATTTTCTTACCGAGAGTTTCATACCGCAAAAAAAATATGGCACAGCACTCGTCGCGCTTTGCTTCACATCCTATTACTATCCCATTTTAAGGGCATCGTAGCATGAAATAGAAACCAGCGGTGAGTTACTCGTTGTAACTCTATTCACCTTTAGGAAGTAATTAATTGAGTTTATCAAACATTACCGTAAACTGATATACCTTTGCAAAAAAGGTGCTAAGTTGCTTTGATTAAAAACCCACATAAACAAATGGAAAAGAAAGATTACTTAAAAGAGACTATCGAGCACGTGGACATCAAATCGTTTGACTCCACCCCCATTATCAATAGCATGCGCAAAATGTCGTTCACTTCACGCGAAGTGGCAAACGCAACCGACATCTATGATATGATGATCAACGACAAGGAGTGCTCCAACATACTAACCCTTGCAGGTAGCACAAGCGCAGGCGGTTGTATGCAGGTATATGTTGATATGGTAAAGAACAACATGGTGGATTGCATCGTAGCTACGGGTGCCTCCATTGTAGACATGGACTTTTTTGAAGCGCTCGGTTTTAAACACTACCGAGGAACTCAGTTCGTAAACGACAACGTACTTCGCGACAACTACATCGACCGCATTTATGATACCTTCATAGATGAGCAGGAACTCCAAAACTGCGACTCAACCATCAAGACGATTGCTGATGGTATGAAACCCGGTGCATATTCCTCCCGCGAATTCATCAAAGAAATGGGTAAATACCTTGTTAAGCACTCCGTAAAGAAAGATTCACTCATCCAGGTATGCTACGAACACAATGTGCCCATTTTTTGCCCTGCATTCAGCGACTCTAGCGCTGGCTTTGGATTGGTAATGCATCAATGGGAGCGTCCCGACGCACACGTATCTATCGACTCCGTAAAGGATTTTCGTGAACTCACCATGATCAAGATAGAAGCCAAGGTTACCGGTCTATTCATGGTTGGCGGTGGTGTTCCAAAGAATTTTACCCAAGATACCGTTGTATGCGCAGAGTGCCTTGGTTTTAATGTTCCCATGCACAAGTATGCCATTCAAATTACCGTTGCCGATGTTCGCGACGGGGCCTGCTCCTCCTCTACCCTAAAAGAAGCTTCGTCGTGGGGTAAGGTAGATACCACATACGAGCAGATGGTTTACGCTGAAGCAACAACAGTTATTCCGCTCATGATTAGCTACCTCTGGCATAAGGGCGATTGGAAAAAGCGCACAAAAAAAGAGTTTTCAAAAATTTTCGACAAGAAATAGTCGTATAACAAAAGAGCCCTTCATCAAGGGCTCTTTTATTTATCAGCATTTAAAATAGGCTATAGGCTGTTTTTAAGAATTTCGAGAACCTTATCCGGCGTAACACTACGTCGCTCACCCAATCCAACCCAGCCACGATCCTCAAAACGTTTAATAATCTTCGAAAAATTTTCGGCACCAACGCCATAACCAGTAAGCTTAGTTTTAATTCCCATCGATTGAAAAAAGACTTCCGTTTTATCGATGGCAGCTAAGGCTTTTTCACGAGTTGTTCCACTTTTAATATCCCAAACTCGCTCAGCATATTGAGCCAACTTTACCTCTTTATCATCGATCATAATGCGGAGTAACGAGGGAAGAATAATGGCAAGTGTTACACCGTGCGATAAGCCATGAAAGGCGGTAAGTTCGTGTCCAATCATGTGAGTTGCCCAATCGGTAGGAACGCCACAGCTTATAAGTCCATTAAGCGCCATGGTAGCCGACCACATTAAATTAGCCCTAACATCGAAATCGCGCGGATTACTCAGCACCTTAGGTCCCTCCTCAATCAAGGTTTTAAGAATACCCTCTGCCATTCTATCTTGAATAGGTGAATTGGTAGGATAGGTGAGATACTGCTCCGTTACATGAACAAAGCTATCAACAACACCATTAGCAACCTGGTTCAACGGCAAAGAGTAGGTGGTTGCAGGATCGAGAATAGAAAATTTTGGAAATAGCAATGGGCTTCCAAACGCTAACTTCTCTTTTGTTTCCGTTTTAGAAATAACTCCTCCACTATTCATTTCCGAACCGGTAGCTGCTAGGGTAAGCACTGCCCCAAATGGAAGCGCCTCCTTAATGGGTAAGTGTTTGGCAAGAATATCCCATTCGTTACCCTTAAAAGGAACTGCCGCCACAATAAACTTGGTTCCATCAAGCACAGAGCCACCACCCACTGCCAGAACGAAATCGATCTTTTCTTTACGAATAAGCTGCACAGCCTTCATCAAGGTTTCATACTTAGGATTAGCCTCAATTCCACCAAACTCAAACACGGAATACCCCTTAAGTGCATCAAAAACTTGATCGTAAATACCATTCTCTTTAATACTACCGCCACCATAGGTAACCAGCACCTTATGATCTTTAGAAATATACTTTGGTAATTCAGCAATTTTACCCATACCAAAAATTATTCTTACCGGATTAAAAAATTCGAAGCTGTTCATATTTTACAATAATTAGTTTCTCAAAAAACAGTATTTAGAAATAAGCACCAAGCTATATTGACTATACTCTAAAATACACAATTAAGCAGTAAAAATAGTGATAATGCAACAATCACCACCAAGTCTATAAATGAAATAACAAAAAAGCATCGACAAGGGCACAACCTAAAAAACAAAAAAATCAACAATTGCAAAAACCAAACACCATAGCTAAAGAGTTAATTGAGAAAACGATTTTGTTCCAATGGTGCATTTTTACCTCCACAAGTTAATTTTTTTTGTTGTTTTAGCTTACTTTGTAAAACAATGAATCCTGATACCAATACCTGAAACGATGGAAACAGCACAAAAGCTTAAGCAACTCCGCAAAGAGATGCAAAAAAAGGGCATCTCAGCAGCTATAATTCCTTCGGGTGACACGCATCTGAGCGAATATGTTGCTGAGCACTGGAGAACACGTGCATGGCTATCGGGCTTCACCGGCTCGGCAGGAACGGTAGTTATTACTGAAAAAGAGGCAGGGCTATGGACCGACTCGCGCTACTTTCTACAGGCAAAGCGGGAGTTGGAGGGTTCTGGAATTGAGCTATTTAAAATGGGCATTGCCGGTACGCCAGCCATTGAAGAGTGGCTACTAAACACGCTACCCAAGAAGGCCGAAATTGGCGTTGACGCCCGCCTATTCTCCGTAAACCAGCTGGAGAGCATGAAACAAAAACTACGATTAAAGAAATTTTCATTAAAACATATTGCCGACATTGGCACAAAAGACTGGGAAAACCGTCCACGCCTACCCAAAGACCCCATATATATTCACGACGAGGAGATTGCGGGAAAACCAATCACCACTAAGATTACCGAGCTACAAAAACAACTCGAAAATACTAGTGCAACTGTCACCATCCTTTCGGCACTCGACGATATTGCTTGGCTCTTTAACCTACGAGGATCGGATGTGGCATTCAACCCAGTTTTCTATGCCTACGCAGTTGTTTACCTCGACCGGGTTCTTCTTTTCGTGGATGGAAGCAAGCTGCCCCCCGTGGTTCTGCGCACCCTGAAAGCAGCAGAGGTTCACATCTTCGAGTATGAAGAGTTGAGTCATGTGGTGAAGAACTTCTCAAAAAAAGAGCGCGTACTCATCGATCCTGCTCGTACAAGCCATGCCACTGCGGGTATGATTCCTGAAAATTGCAAAATCATCAGGCAACTTTCGCCGGTAACCATGGCAAAGGCGTGCAAAACGGAGGCAGAACTGGCCGGCATTCGCGACGCCATGGTAAACGATGGATTGGCGCTGGTGGAGGCGCTCCACTGGATTGAAACCACGGTAGCCAGCAACACGCTCACCGAGCTCTCCGTTGGAGAAAAATTCAAAGAGTGCAGAGCCAAGCAGCCCGGATTTATAGGTGAGAGCTTCGAATCGATTGTAGGTTACGCAGACCATGGCGCCATAGTGCACTACTCCGCTACCCCTGAAACAAGTGCAAAGATACAACCTAAAGGTTTTTTGCTCATCGATAGTGGCGGCCAATACCGCAATGGTACCACCGATATCACCCGTACCATTCACCTATCCAAGCCCAACGAGGAAGAGATGGTTGATTACACCTTGGTGCTACGGGGCATGATTGGTTTGGCCATGGCCGTTTTTCCGCGCAATACCCGAGGCTCCAACCTCGATATGCTGGCACGCCAACCGCTCCTCTCCCACCACCTCAACTATGGTCATGGCACCGGACACGGCGTTGGCTTCTTCCTCAACGTTCACGAAGGACCGCAAAGCATCAGGCTGGAGGAGAATTCGGTAACCATTCAGCCGGGCATGGTTTGCAGCGATGAGCCGGGGGTATACCGCGCTGGCAAACACGGCATCCGCATTGAAAACCTCATTGCCTGTGTTCCATCCGAAACCAACGATTTTGGCAGCTTTCTGAAGTGGGAAACGGTTACCCTTTGCCCCATTGACCTTAAACCGGTAAAGAAGGAGATGCTCTCCAAGGCTGAACTGGACTGGCTCAACGCCTACCACCAAAAGGTTTACGATACGCTATCGCCAAGGCTGGTACCTGAGCTAAAGGAGTGGCTGGCCGAAAAGACGAAGGCGATATAATTGCCATCAAGAAATTTAAAGGCAAACTTTGTTAAAATTGAAAATGGAGTATGGCAACATACTCCATTTTTTTGTCTATTAATCTCCCCTCCTAAGCAGCGCCAAACACTCCACGTGAATGGCTCGCGGGAAAAAGTCGAAGGGAATGAGCTGCGCCACCCGGTAGCCATGCTCCGTTAACACAGCAAGGTTTTTTGCCAGCGTTCCGGCACTGCAGGAGAGGTAGGCCAATCGGTCGAGACGACCTCTGTCAACAATCCAACCGAGTACCTCCGGCTCAAGCGACAATATTCATTGTTGATTTTTTTAGGTTAACCTATTTCAGTGAAGAACTTTCAATGGAATCCTTTCTAGCGCATAAGCTCTCCAGCGCCTTTTCGTATGCCTTCTTGGCATCATCCAGTTCTCTATAATCGTACATTTTACGGTAGTAATCTGCTAGTTTAAAATTACACTGGCTATGATAATCATCCATCATTTCAGGATACTTATCAAGTGGGATTGAGCTAAAAGGTTTTCCATCGGTAAGTAGCGAATCGGCAAAGCGAACTTTTATAAAGAAATCCTCATAGGACTCAAGCCCACATGATCTCCTAGCCCTATTTATGCTCTGTAGTTCATCCTTGCAAACCAATTCAGGGCTTGCCACTACAATGTAGCTATTAAATTGTCTTACAGGTACCCCGTAATCGATACCACCATACGCGAGTAGATCTGCAAATCGATAACGATCATAGTTGCCGTTGGCAACCTGCTCCTTCATAAAATCGGTGAACCCAATGGTATTAAAGTCGCACTTTGCTAGAAACTGAAACGCATACCAATGGTTCCTAAACACGGAATCACTTTTTACCCTCTCGCTATATGCTTTGAATTGAAAAAAATGGAGTATTGGAAAATACAATTTTCCACCAACATCCAGCTGAAATAAGTTATCAACTTCGTGCGAAAGGGACATGATGGTCTTTGCATTCGCCACTACTACCTGAGCATAAGCTTCCATGTTCGTTGCACGAGCTCTATTTGCCCTTTGATCCTCCTCTGATATTCCATTCACTACCTCATCAAGATTCTTACCCATAACCTCTATTTGTTTTGCCTTGGAAATGGGATGCGTAATTGTATCGACGCATTGTCCTATGTATGCGGTTCCATACCCTTTGCTCAGCAGAAGCACAAAAAGGGAGTCAGCGACCTTGCTATTTCCGCTGTTCTTTTGGCAGATGGCAAGGTTGTATAAATCGCGGTAGTCCGGATTCTTCACACAATGCATGGCCGAATCGTAAAAGGAGATGGCATTGCCATAGCTGCCGCTGCAAATAGCGAGCTCTGCTCTATTGACCAGCCGAAAGTATTCGAGCCTCTCTTTTGGAAAATTAATTTCCTGAGAAAAAGCGCCAACAGCACCAAAAACTATAAATAAAAGAGTTGCAATCTTTTTCATGATAATTCAACAATTATTACAATATACTTTGGAGTTCAGCCCTCTAAACTAACTGCTTGCGACCAATAGTGCTAGACCTTTCTGTCATTTCTATTAGACAGCAGCATGCTAATTATTAACAACAGGGATGATATAATCCCAATAAAATCAGAATGGTTGTTCTTCCAACTCAAATTGCTGAAATCCATATTTACAACTATTACCACCAAAAGAAATGTGGCAATTGCAACCAATGACAATCGAAATGTTTTCATGTGACGACAAAATTTCAATATGGACAAAACCCAACCCGTCAATATCCAAATCGGGATATAAGCATGGTGATACTTTGCATAATTACCCCCTTACTCCATCGTTGTGATCTCCACCTTCTTTATCAATCCAACCTTTGCAAATGCATTAGGAGATGCGTAGTGTAATGATAATCCTAAAATAAGAATTACGGCAACTCGAAGAAGCCAGCGAAAGGAGAAAAATTTGAGATCGGGCTTTTTGTAATTTGAAAACAGCATAACTACCAGTGAGATTAAAAGAGAAAATCCTCCCACCCTAATTGCTGTAGCAGATCCCGTCCAATGGTTCAAGGTGAAGAGAATGCCCATTAGAACAACCGAACAACTCCAGAAGGCCAACTTAACAACAAAGGATTCGATTGCCCCTACGCGTGTTTCATCAATAACCGCGAAGGCAGAAAAGAAGTATGCAATTGACAAGGCAGTAAGATCCAACATTATAATTACGCTAACATTGGCATGAAAAACGATCTTCAAAATCATGGCCAATAAAAAGATGACGGCCAGTATTAACTCATACTTATCGAGGCGTTGGACAATATAATTTCCAATTTTAACATACAAATTTGGTATCATAATCATATTTTAGTTATTAGGTTTTTCTGGGTCATTGAATTCATTATAGGTCATTTTGCTGCAACAAACTGAAAATTATAAATAATAATACAATAACTGATACAACAATGAAATATCTATTTTTAATAATCTTCATTGTATAATGATTATTTGCTAGAATATGGATATTTTAAACCTGCTACAAAACAATCAATAACTACAGAATCATTTACAATAATTAATCTATTACCCACCCAAACTTAAAACTCTTTTTCATAAGCCCAAGTAATTCTGGTATAATTGTATTTTCACCAACCAAATTTAATTATTAGGTTTTGCTTAATACCTTTTCAGACTATAAAATCAACCCCTAAGTTTCCCTAAAGCACAATCGCCACCCCAATATGGAGTGGCGGTTGCATAAAGAATGAGTTGATTTGGCCAGCGTAGCCAAACGGTATGCTAGCGGGGCAGGTAGCGCGAAATGCGGCGGGCCAACCGGCGGAACTTGAACACCTCAAAATAACGTGCAAGATTGCGTGAGGCGTTAGAGAGGAGCATCGTATATAGCACCGCTCCAAAAAGCCACAGCACCATAGTATTAAACCAGTATGTAGGTATCAACAAACCTCCAATGCGCTTAACTGGGGCGTAAAATTGCGCTCGGCCGTAGCGATTATCGGGTATGGTAAACACAGGCTCCTTACGTCTAACAAAGCGGTCGTTGTCCTCCACAATTTTTGTGAGGTCGTTATTGCTCAGCACAACGTCGGCAAGAGCATCGTTGTGGTATTGCTGCTTTAGTAGTAGCACTCGGTCGTTTCCGCCCAACCGTGCCTCCAATTTATGGTAAGCTCGGTCGCGCTGACGCATAGTACTATCAAATTTGGCACTAAACACCATGCGGCAATCGGCCAAGTACCGGAGCAAAGAATCGGGCAGCAATTTCCCATTAAGGGACGGCGAAACATTCACATTTTCGAGAGAATCTAATCCTTTTAAATGAAGTTGCACCTCGAGAATACCATTGGTAATAACCTGCCTGTTATGATATTCAATCTCTGGCGAGGTAACAAGCGCGAGCTGTCGAGCGTGCTCCTGCACCTTAAGCTGCAACGCAGGAATAAGGTAGTTGAAGTAGTAGGAGCAGCAGCTCAATTCCTGATCAAGTGCAACAAAGTTACGCTCAAAACGGTTAGACCGGAACTGCTGCACCATAAGCGCCTCATACGACCAGCGCGAAATCATTAAATCGCCAATCACCGGTACGTAAAGCTGTGAAGTTACGCTGCGATGCAGCTTTTGGAATGGCACCACTACACCGCTAAAGAGCAGCTGCGGCACCAATATAAGCGGTATGGTAATGTAAATAGCCACTACCGAGGAGAGTGCAGCAGATATATTGAGCCCCACCATGTTGGCGGTAAAGGCGGTACTAAAGAATATGAGCCAGTAGCTAAAAAACATGCCACGGATATCCAACAGGGCATTTCCCACCGACACAAACAGCAGCGCCTGAATGGCGGAGATGGCCAGCATCACCAAAACTTTGGAGTTAATGTAGCTAAAGTGACTAAGGTGAAGAAATTTCTCGCGCTCTCGTATACGACGATCCTTAATAATTTCCTCGGCACTCACGCTAAGCCCCATAAAAATAGCAGCAATAACGCTCATGAAAAGAAACGCGGAAATATTATCGTTGAGACCAAACATATATCGAGTTGCCACCCCTGACGTGGACGTAGCATAGCGGGTAAAAAAGCCAATAACAAAGGCAAGTATAGGTGCCTCCAACATGCTAATGGCAAGATATTGACGATCGGCCAGCTTGGCCATAACGTTCCGTTTCATAAAAATAACCAGCTGCTTTGCACGGTTGGGAATCTTAAATGCATTGGAAGGCAAGAGGCTTTTCTGTCCACATTCCACCCGCTTTAGCTTTGGCTCCACCCGCTTTTGGTAAATGTCGTACCACTCACGGGCACTTCGCTTACGCTTACGGGTAAGTCGGCCATACTCATTCACCACGCGAGCCTCAATAATTTTAAGAATCTGCTCGGTATTCACATTTCCGCAGGCGTAGCATTCGCTCTCGTCGGCCTTTAGGTAGTGGGCTGCAGTGCGAAAGTAAACTACAGCATCCATAGGGTTTCCCTGAAAAATAATGCGTCCACCGTGGTCCATAATGAGCAGCTTGTCGAAGAGCTTAAACACGTCGGACGAGGGTTGATGGATATTCACCATCACCAGCTTTCCCTTAATGGTTTGCCGCTTGAGCATCAGCATAACCTTCTCTGAATCGTTGGACGATAGGCCAGAGGTAGGCTCATCAACAAAAAGCACGGCAGGTTCGCGCATCAGCTCCAACGCAATGTTGAGCCTCTTACGCTGACCTCCGCTGATAAATTTGTTGAGCGGATTCCCCACCTTAAGCTCCTGTGCCTCCACAAGGTCGAAGTCGAGTAGACTACGATCCACCACCTCCCGCAATTCAGCCTCAGAATGGTTGGCAAAACAAAGACGAGCATTAAACAACAAATTTTGATTAACAGTAAGTTCCTCAAGAAGAAGGTCATCCTGTGGAACGTAACCCACAAGCCCCTCTATCTCTCTTCGCTCTTGATGAATATCGAACCCATTAATACAAATCTGACCCGAATGAAGTTTCTGATTACCGTTGAGCACATTGAGCAGAATAGACTTGCCCACACCACTGTTGCCCATAATACCAATCAGCTGACCGCTCTCCGCCTGTATGCTGAATGGATAGATACCATTATCGGTTCCCCTATAGTGAAAAGATATGTTGGAGGCAGTATAGCGAATTTTCTCCTTAGCCAACCCAATGATAAACTTGGAGGCCACCTTGGAGTAGTATATGGGGTCGGTTTTTGGACTTCGAATTACGGATCCCACACCAAAGATATAGGCCCGGCCAACCTTTATATTGTGACCGTTAAGAAAAAGGTTATTCTCTCCAAAATACTTAATAAGAAAGGTGTTGGTGCTGTCGATATGCAGCACATATATTTTGCCCTTGAGTTTCTCACTCAGGTGGTGCTTCATTTTTGGATGCGAAAAGTTGGCGTTGGAGTCTATCAGCAGCAACTTTTCGTTGATAGGCATATCCTCCTCCTGCTGCCCCAGAATAAATTGCTGAGCATTATTAAACTCAAATTCGCTAATCCGGAAGCTAGCAGCGAGTGCACGAATTAGCTCCAGCCGCTTTTCTGTAACCACCTCACCATCGTCCAAAAATTCAATAAGTTGCAGCACCAACCACATTTTATGATACTGCTCAAGCTCATGATTTATATGATCTATAATTTCGTTTAAGGCTTGAGAAAAAACAAAGGTGCCCTCCCTCTCCTCCAGATGCTTTGCCTCCTGGTGAAACAGCTTAAGCATCTCATCAAATTGCGCCAAAAACACATTCATTTGCTCATCGCCAAACTCCTTTTCAAGGTAGGTTTGTACAACTTCACGGGCATTTCTTCTTGATCCATTCTGCTCCACATCCACCAAAAAGGCGAAGAGTTGCATTAGCACTTTCAGTATCGATTCATTCATCTCTGCATGATTTTTGGCCACCTAAAAATAGCAAAAATGCAGCGAAGTTTGAACGGAAACTTCAAGTAAAGAGAAAGGCATACTGGATTTTCTCATACCGGATGGAGAAAACACTCGAAACAATCTCATCCAGCTGCGAAATAAAAACCGCTACACGGTATCGTTCACTTAATCGCATCTCCTTAAGACCTAAAAAAGTCCTCTCTGCTGCCAGCGTCGCCTAAAATTCCTCCCTCAACAATTTCAGTAAAGCTGTATCTTCGCAACACAATTCTATAATTAACCAACAACATACAATCCGAATGAAACGTGGCCATCTCATAACACTAACGTTGATAGTAATAATTGCGTTTGCACTCTTCTTCCTGTTCAGCAAACAACCATCAATGCAACAAGTTGTACAATCAGAAAAAAGGATGACAGAGATAGCTGGATCGGCCCTTGAACTACCAGCTCTTTCACCTGACGACCACCCGGTAATCAAAAGGGGATTCACCCTGGTTTACAGCAAAAAAGATGAAGAGCCAAAATGGGTTGCCTACGAGCTATCAACACGCAACTATGTAAAGAGAGCCAAACGCTCAGACAGGTTTGAACCAGATCCAGCAATCACCACCGGCACCGCTACCAACGAAGACTATCGGCACTCCGGCTATGACCGTGGTCATCTTGCCCCTGCCGCCGACATGTCGTTCGATGCCGAAGCACTGCAGGAATCGTTTCTCTTTAGCAACATTACGCCACAACGGCCTAAGTTTAATAGGGGGATTTGGAAGATATTGGAAGAGGATACCCGAAAATGGGGAGAACAATATGGCACCATATTCATTACCACCGGCCCCATCCTTAGTCAGGTTGAAGAATATATTGGACCCGACAAGGTGACTGTTCCCTCCCGCTTCTTCAAAACACTGCTGCTCTATTCGCAAAATCGCTTCTGGGCCATTGGTTTTATCATTCCAAATAAAGAAACGGCAAAGCCCGTATCAGCCTTTGCCGTTCCTATAGACAGCGTAGAAAAAGCCACTGGACTCGACCTCTACCCAAATCTACCCGACTCGGTAGAAAACGAGGTAGAGTCGGCCCGAAGCCTGCCGCTATGGCTACTCAACTAAAAACTTAAACACCAATTTTTTAATATCCTCCCCAATAAGTGGAGCATGCGCATCATTGGGAAAAAACACGGCAAAGTACCCTGGGGTCAATTTTAAAAAATCACGAGGTGAATCTCGGTAGAACGCAATATCCTTCTGCGGATCGTACGGTGTGGTTTCCTGATGGCACATCGAAAAAGGGCACCATCCAATTTCCTCGTTACCTTCCATTAGCAGCTGCAAATCGATGTAACGCCTATGCACCTCTAGCTTTGCCTCATGACGCGCCTTGCCCACGCCACTGAAAGGACTTACAAAAAGTTTTTCGCCTTGCAGATAGATTGGACCTGCCTCATAGTCAAACACACCTTTAGCCAAATAGTCGTTAACCAAGTCCAACCCCGGAAGGAGGTTTCGATACATTAACAAACTCTCTTTTTTGTCAAAAATCATTGGGTTATCTCTTTATAGTCAAACATCTTCTTTCTATCCCACTCCAACCAATACTTAATCGAAAGTTCGCGAACCATGTTCCAGTATCCATTGGTAAGATTCCCATATTTTACAATACCATCCGATATATCTTTAGCGGCCTGTTTAGAATATTCTGATTTTAAGGTTACCTGCACCTTCCGTCCGTTGCACGTAAAAATAGCCGACGGTAGTGAAGGCGGGGTTGTAAGCACCTCAATGTCGCCACGACCAAGCGTTGCCCCGGTGGATATTTGAAGGCCATCGTTCAGGCAACTAACAGGCGGATAAAATCCGGCCAACGACTTCACCTTCATCTTATCGAGCCCAACGCCGAAGTATTCACGGGCAAAGAGGCCCATTTTGGCACCCACAATGGAGTAAATGCCCAAATGCTGGTGTATTTCATTGGTTAGCACTGCCAACTTCCACTCCTCCATTCCATGCCGCTTCTGAATTTCCAATGCCACGGGAGCCACATCGGGCGAGAGCACATCAGGCGAAACGGGAAAATATTCAAGAACAATTCCCCTCAAGGCAGTACCTTGATCGGTGAAGAGCTTCAGAAATCCATCTGCAACCATGGAGGTATCTTCAATATGTACATTTGCTATGCGAGGATTTTGCACCTCGGGCTGAACGGTGAATAGCGAAGGGAAGGCGAGATACACTGGTATCATCTCGTCCCACATCACAAAGTGGCCTGCCTCTAGCTGGTGTTGTAACAACTCAATCTGCATACGTTGCCATATCAATTTGGCCAGAGGTAGACCTGATTCATAAACTTTATCCAACAAACTTTCCGTTAATTTTGGATAATCCTCTGTGGGCTGCCCAACAAGGTGAATATTTATTGGGCGTTTCTGTAGTTCAGACCAATCGGCACCGCTCACCTCAGGGTTGTAGCTAGCCTTACCTCCACCATAGAACCAAATTACACGACGAAGATTAGCCACTTCACCGTGCTTCTTTATCCAACGGTTAAGAGTGCTGATTGGTCCAAGACACACGTAAGTAATCTGTTCCTTGTTCCCATCAAACCATCGGGTAAGCGAATCGGAATAGGCCGTTAATTCAATAGCTGGTAACTCGGCGATGTCCCATATCTGTTCACTAGCCTTACGCCACATTGGATTCTGGCCCAACTCAGCACCAGCAACAACTGGAATATTAAGCCCTGACTGCCTAACTAATTCGCGAACAGCGGCAGCTCCAGTTTGTGGCGAGAGACCACCGTCGGTACAAACAATACCTAGAACTTTAAAATCATTACTCGAAAGAATTGCGCTAATGGTCATGAAATCGTCGGTGGCACAATCGGTATCAATCACCAATGGTATGGTGGCTGCCTCCTGTGCCATAACCCTAACATGGAAGTTAATCAATACAATACACGCAATAAGTCCTAATTTTTTTATCATTATTTATCCATTATTCAAGTTGAGCAAAAGTATAAAGAATTTTAGAGTTGAACTATGCAGAATTATCAATGGGTTATCGACCTAGATTATTTGAGGTAAAAAGGCATTTTTTCGAATTCAAATGAACTTCACCCCAAATAAGAAAGGAGTTCATTTTTTTTAAAATAAAACTCCTTCCGTTGTCGATTTGTAATTAATGTTAAGCCCTTAGAATACCCTTGTATGCAGAAAAGTAGACGAAGAAGAAATAGATATTTAACAAAGCAACCACTGCCGCTGCACCAATGCCAGAAAAATCGAGGAAAAGGTGAAAGGCTACAATGTTAACACTGATAGGCGCAAGGAACAATAATGCCAACGGAACAAACTTATTTAAGACCAAAAGGGCACCCACAAGCACCTCAACCACGGCGACCATTTTCATCATATAGCCGGTAGCCATAAGGGCTTCACCAAAACTATCAGCGGCAGCAGGCATCGGCATCGCGGGCAAAAATCCAAAAAACTTATTTAAGCCCATTATCAGCAAAAATACGCCGAGCACAATTTGTAATACCAAGTTAAACTTCTTCATTATCCTTATGGTTAAAGTTATAAACTGAGGTTGATCCAGAAAATACGATACAAATTCTACACTATCAAACAATCAACATATTACGAACAGATTAGTTCGATTCACAAAAATTTTTGAACACCATTATTACTTGCGAACTTTTACACTAGCTTTGTTTTCCAAAACATCGAACATGAAAGCATTATACACCATTCTATTGCTCATTCTCTCAAACACATTTATGACTCTTGCATGGTATGGTCATTTAAAATTCAAGGAAATGAGGTGGTTCGAAAACTTAGGCCTCATCGCCATTGTACTTATCAGTTGGGGCATCGCACTCTTTGAATACTTCTTTCAAGTTCCAGCAAACAGAATTGGCTACAAGGGAAACGGTGGGCCCTTTACATTAGTAGAATTAAAGGTGATTCAGGAGGTAATCACGCTCTGCGTATTTACCATATTTACCCTCGTGGTTTTTAAAAACGAAACATTTAGAACAAACCACATCATTGGGTTTGTATTTCTTGTCCTAGCAGTTTATTTTATTTTCAAAAAATAGGCAAACCACCATCGGTTTTATAGTTAAAAAGTGAAGTAGCATAAAACTATGAATTACAAACTATTTCGGCTGCAGGGTATTCGTAAACACAAAACAGAAATTTCTATCTAGCTGCGGGTTATGAAAAAGATTACTTTTAAAGCAAATCATCTATCAACAGATAATTATGACCTACCAAAAGAATCAGTTCATCAAACTTGTTATACATCTTAGTGAGACTTTATTAACTTTGCGTAAAAATAAGGATATTGGAAACGCTCAAGATACAAAGTGCTATTGATACGCCAGAGGTAATTTTCGATCCTCAATCGCTCTTTTTTTCCATATCGGGAATTTCTCATCCTGAAAATGCCAAAGAATTCTATACGCGTATATTGATTTGGCTTGATGAATTCTTTGAAAGAAACCAGCAAACAACACTTGGAGTTGTTACCATGGAGCTTTCATTTCGCTACATAAATTCCTCATCCTACAAATACCTTCGTGAAATTCTTCGTAAACTAACTGTTTTCCATAAAAAAGGGTTCCAAATAGAGGTTGTTTGGAAGTATCAAACCGACGATGAAGATCTACTTGAAGAGGGTCAAGTTCTGCTTGGGCTGCCGGATATAAAACTTACGCATCGTTTTGAAGCCGTCGACAACATCTAATTCTCAATTTAATACATCATACACCTCCTCTTAAATTCGTTGCTAAAATAGCAAGCTGGTGTATATTTTCCATCCCAATTAAAATCGGACACCAATATTAAACTTTTTTGCTACTTTTGGCAATTAAAATGAAACAGTTATGGCAAGCATTAGATCACTGAAAAAGGATATTCAATTTTTAACCGACGAGGTTATTTCGGATTGCTACGTATACATCTATCTCAATCCAGGGAAGAAAACGGATTCCGCAGAAAAAATTGCGCTAGATGCCGACAATCTTCGTGCTTCTTTAATCAACAAGATTCACAACTGCGGTAAATTCGAAAATTCGAGGAAAAGCAAAGCATACTTCAAGGGTTTATTTGAAAACCTTGTAAATGATGTAAATAAGCAGTTCGAGCAGCTTAGTGAGCTTAGCAAGAACTAATTAAGCATAAGCCCCACCACTTGGGGCTTCTTTATTTTTACTCTCCCCCATGCTTCAAGATTTTGATGAGATTATCCCTCGTGAAAATACAAGCTGTGTTAAGTATGATCTGAGGGAAAAGACATTTGGAAATTCGGCCGTAACTCCTTTGTGGGTTGCCGACATGGACTTTGCAACGCCAGTATTTGTAAGAGATGCCATTTCGCAACGATTGGCACATCCTATTTTGGGATATACCATACTTTCGGAAGAGGCTAAACTTGCCGTTGTTGGATGGGTAAAAAGACAGCATGGCTGGGTGGTAAAACCCGAATGGATAACCATGTGTCCTGGCATTGTTCCTGCCATAAACATTGCCATTTTGGCCATCACCAACCAAGGCGAGCAAGTGGTTATACAGCCACCCGTTTACACCCCCTTTTTTAATGCCATAAACGATCACCAGCGAATAATGGTGGAAAACCCCCTTGAGTCCAATAAAGATGGTTACTACCAAATAGACTTCGATCACCTAAAGTTGCTCTTTGCTAAAGGTGCTAAGCTGCTCATCATTTCGAATCCCCACAACCCCGTGGGAAGAGTATTTACTTCACAGGAGCTCGCAAATTTAGCGGAACTGGCTATACGCTATGGGGTAGTTATTGTTTCCGATGAAATTCATTCGGACATTATAATGCCCAATCATCGGCATATTCCACTTGCAACTATAAGCGATGCAATGGCACAACAAAGCATTACCTTTATAGCACCAAGCAAAACATTCAACGTTGCTGGACTATCAACTGGAGTAGCCATAATTCCCAATAGCGACCTACGAAAAAAATTTGATACCCAACTCAATGCCCTTCATATTGGCATGGGAAACATATTTGGAATAACCGCTATGCATGCAGCCTATACACACGGAGATAAATGGGTAAAAGATTTAAATAGTTACCTTTATGGTAATTTTGCCTCAATTAATGAAATTATACAGATAAGTCAACTCCCAATATTCACTAGCAATGTGGAGGGGACATATCTTTCATGGATTGATTTTCGAAGTCTGAGGATGAATCAAACAGAGTTAAATCAACTGCTAATTAAGAAAGCAAACGTTGGGTTAAGTGATGGCACCATATATGGAAAACAAGGCGCAGGTTTTATGCGACTCAATGCAGCATGTCCAAGGTCGCTACTGAAAGATGCCATGGTGCGAATAGTTAATGCTATAAAAGTCCGATAATAACATGAAAAAAATACTAGTAATTACCCTTTTACTTTCAGCGACGTTTACCATACAGGCCAGCACAAATGGAAGAACTGACAGCCTCTTCAACTTTAGAATATATAGCGACAGCCAAGTATTAAAGGACTCCTTAATTTCCATTTTCAAAGATGCACGAGGCAACGCCTATGGTGATGTAAACGGCATGGTGATAATGCAAAACGGCAAAATGCTAGGAGAAGCATACTACGGTTTATTCTCTAGTCAAACTCCCTTCCCCATAAATTCCATTACAAAAAGTATTGTTTCACTTACCTGCGGCATTTGTGTAGAACAAGGCAAGTTTAAAACAACTGACTACATCCAACAATATTTACCACAGTACGATTCCCTCTTTAATGCAGATCCCCAAAAACAAAAAATCAGAATATCCGACTTGCTTAACCAAACTACGGGTCTTGCTTGGCAGGAATGGTATCCAGACTACACATATTCCTACAACGTTCTCAACGTGCTTAAAAAATCGACTAAAGATTGGGGCACAATTGCTCTTGAGCAATCGATGGAGACAAATCCAGGTGTGCGATTCAACTATAACAGTGCCGCTGTTGAACTCTTAAAAGATGTAATGGAATCAACCTGCCATACAACGTTAGACTCAATTGTATACAAAAATCTTTTCTTTCCTGCAGGTATTAGGGTTAAATCGTGGGATAGCTATCAGGGAAATGGACATCCATCTTGGGGCGGCATTACACTACAAGTGCGTGAACTGGCTAGGCTAGGAGAACTTATACTCGAATCAAAAAATAGCACTAGCAATATTATTCCAAAAGCGTGGGTAGACCAGATATTCACGCCAAAGGTAAATGCTGGAAACGAAACTTTTTACAGCTATCTTTTTTGGCAAAAGGATATAAACAATCATCAGGTGACATTTGCTGCAGGTTTGGGCGACCAATATATTTATGTTGTGCCGTCACTAAATCTAGTATTTGCCATTACCTCAAACAATTATTACAAGTCATTTCCTATCCCAGGACCAGAGCGACTTCTAAATCGCCTCATGGAAATACTTGAACAAAAGAGGTAAAATCGAGGTTTTACTGTTGTGCTTTTTCGCTCAAAGAACAAACTACTAACAGTAATACTTTGAACCATGACTGACATTAAAACTAGCTATTTAGGATTAGAACTCCAGAATCCAATAATTGTAGGAGCAAGCAACTTGAGTGATTCAGTTGAAAAAATTACCAAGTTGCAAAAAGCCGGAGTGGGAGCTATCGTGTTTAAATCTCTCTTTGAAGAACAAATTCAGCTCGAGGAGATGGAGATGGAACAGGAAATGGAAGCCTATAATGAGCGCCATGCAGAAATGATTAGCCTCTTTCCCAACCTAAAATATGCAGGTCCAGAGGTACACCTCCAAATGATTAGAGAAGTTCGAAAGGCTGTTTCTATCCCACTCATTGCAAGCATTAACGCAGTATATTCCGATTCATGGGTTGAATATGCCAAAAAGGTAGAAAAAACAGGCGTCGATGCCATTGAAATCAACTTTTATCACACCCCAAAAGATTTTGGCGTTGCCGGCTCCGTAGTTATTGAAGAACAGCTAGATATTCTTAAACGAATAAAATCGATAGTTTCCATTCCTATTAGCGTAAAGCTTAGCCCATTTTACGCTAACCAACTCGAAGTTATATCACAGATGAGCATGGCTGGAGCAGATGGAGTGGTACTCTTCAACCGCTTTTTTCAACCCGACATCGATGTAGAAGAAGAGCGACTCATTCAACGGATTACCTTAAGCACACCCGACGAAATGCTCCTTCCACTAAAGTTTACCGGACTACTCTTTGGACATATCACAGCCGACATTTGTGGTGGAACCGCAATTAGTAACGGTCAAGATATTGCAAAAATGGTTCTAGCAGGTGCCTCAGCAGTACAGGTTGTAAGTGCATTCTATCGTAATAAAATAAGCCATGCGTCAACCATGATTAAAGAGTTGGAAATGTGGATGCAGAGGAAGGGATATCAAAACATACTAGATTTTCAAGGAAAACTCTCCAAAAAAAATATCAACCTCCCATTTGCATACCAACGATCGCAATACGTTGACATACTGCTCAATGCAGAATATCTACTAAAGCAAAAAGCACTTATATAAATGGAATAAAAACTGGAGGGTCTTTCTTTTCGAAACACCCTCAAGTTTTAAATATCAATCGACACCAACACAATCATAATACAAAGGACTACAATTTTATTAATTTTCAGAATACAAGAAACATGATTTTGGTCTTGTGGTAAACGATAGGCTCAACAATCTTCCTTAAATTTAAAATACTAAGTTAATGTCGATGTTTGAAACTCGATTAAAGATTGAGCAGGACGGAAATGAAAAGGATGGTCCTGTTATTTACTGGATGAGCCGCGATCAACGCTTAAACGACAACTGGGCGCTACTTTACAGCCAAAAAATTGCAATCGAGAAAAATAGACATATTGAAGTTATATTTGGCCTCTCAAGTTCATTCCTCAATGCCTCTGAGAGAAGTTACAATTTCATGATTGGTGGTTTAAAAGAGCTGGAGCAAGGATTGCAGCAATACAACATCCCATTTCATCTTAAATACGGAAATACGGTCGATGAAATTGTAGCATTTGCTGAATCAAGAGGTGCATGTATGCTGGTTACTGATTTTGATCCCGTAAGGTTAAAGCAACAATGGAAAAAAGAGGTATCACAACGATTAATGATTCCAGTAGTGACTGTTGATGCACATAATATTGTGCCATGCTGGGCGGCTTCCAACAAGCAGGAATTTGGGGCCTATACCCTTCGGCCAAAAATCCACAAGCACCTACCAAACTACCTAACGGAATTTCCCATGCTTCAAATCCAGAAGTATGCTCTTCCACCAATTAAAAACAGTTGGAATGCAATACACCTCGAAAGCACGGTTGATATGCCAGCCCTAGAATGGATAGCGCCTGGTGAAAAGGCGGCCAAACAAACTTTAAAAACATTCATCGCTCAACGACTTGATGGGTATGCCCAAAAACGAAACCTTCCCGAACTTGACTGGCTTTCGCATCTATCTCCTTACATTCACTTTGGAATGCTATCGGCACAACGGGTAGCGCTCGAGATTCAAAAAAACAAAAATGACGTAAGAGACAAAGACGCATTTCTGGAAGAACTGATTATTAGACGTGAATTGGCAGACAACTATTGCTACTACAATAAAAATTACGACTCCTTTCTTGGCCTTCCTTCTTGGGCACAGGCCACACTAAACCAGCACAGACAAGATGAGCGGGACTACACCTATCCCTTGGAAGTCTTTGAAAAAGCCATAACGCATGATCCTTTGTGGAATGCAGCACAAAAAGAGATGTACTACAAGGGAAAAATGCATGGTTACCTGCGCATGTATTGGGCAAAGAAGATTTTAGAGTGGACAAGTTCACCCGAGGAAGCATTGAAAATTGCCATCTACTTAAACGACACCTACTCATTGGATGGTCGTGATCCCAATGGCTATGCGGGTATTTCCTGGGCAATCGGAGGCCTTCACGACCGAGCTTGGTTTGAACGACCAGTATTTGGAAAAATTCGTTATATGAACGTTAATGGGGCAAAGCGTAAATTTGATGTCAACGCCTACATTAAACGTAATGATTAAATAGCAACTTAATCCAATTGGTCTCAAATTAATCCACTATTTTTGCCATCACAGAAGTAAACTTCCATTGTTTTGGGCAAACCGACAAGTAGTTGCTTATCTAATGTTAATCGTAAAGTAATGAACCGTTTAATTAATCATCTAATCCTAGTAGCATTAATCCTACTAAGCACAACAAACCTCGTTGCCCAGCAACGACCAACACTTATTGTTTTATCAGTAGATGGTTTCCGTTGGGATTATCCACAACATGCCAACACTCCCACGCTCGACTCAATTGCAATTGTTGGCCTTAGAAGTGAAATTATTCCTTCCTTCCCAAGTAAAACCTTTCCTAACCATTACACCCTAGCTACGGGATTAACACCCGATCACCATGGAATAATCTTCAACTCGTTCTTTGCTAACGACCTCAACTTAAACTATCGGAGTAACGAAAAATCATCGGTTCAAAATCCTGATTTTTACGGTGGCGAGCCTATTTGGAATACAGCTGAAAGACAAGGTGTGAAAAGTTACGTTCTGTTTTGGGTAGGTTCAGAGGCTCCCATCAATGGTAGACATGCAACACGCTGGTACCCATACCAACAAAACATACCGTATCAAGCACGAATGGATTCAATAATCAACTGGTTAACACTGCCTGAAGATCAGCGTCCAGGCCTAATAATGGTTTACTATCACGAACCGGATGGACAAGGACACCACTTTGGACCAAACTCCAAAGAGGTTGAGAATACAGTTGAAAATATTGATCAAACACTCACCTACCTTTTCTTTAAAATAAAATCGCTAGGTTTATCAAAAGATGTTAACGTCATAATCACCACTGATCACGGTATGAGTTCAACACCAAAAAAGAACTACATAAACCTTGATAAATACATCTCCAAAGATTTAGTTGCTGACATACAAGGCAATTCACCGGTATTAAATTTCCGGTTGAAAAATGCCAGCGATTCCATTAAACTTAAAACGCTCAGCGCAGTTAAAGGATTGAAGTTTTATACCACAAACAACATTCCAGCCCAATTACATTTTGGTTCAAATTCACGAATATTACCCTATCTTGTTGTTGCCGACTCATCCTACTCCATTAGATTTGGGACTCTCAATTATGCTTCTAACGGTAACCATGGCTTCGACCCCCAGATAAGAGACATGCATGGAATATTCTATGCAACAGGACCCAGCTTTATCTCAAGGTCAACCCTATGCTCATTCCAAAATGTAGATTTATATGACCTTATGGCTAAATTACTAGGCATTCAACCGTCCATCAATGATGGAAACGAAACCACATTCCAAAACGTCATAAATTGCAAGTAACAAATAAATGAATCTCGAAGCTACAATTCTCTCCACCGCATACCTGCCACCTATTCAACTCTTTGCACCACTAGTTTTCAATGACAAAACACTATTGGAACAGCACGAAAACTACACAAAACAGACATATCGGAATAGGTGCACCATTCTTGGAGCCAATGGCACACTCGATCTTATTGTCCCAATAGTGAAGAATAGCGGGATCAAAATACCCATTAAAGATGTACTCATAGACTACGCCACACCTTGGCAAAAGATTCACTGGAAAGCAATAGAATCAGCCTACAAGAGTTCCCCCTACTTTGAGCATATTGAGGATTCTCTGAGACCATTCTATTACGAACAGACTAAATATCTATTCGACCTTAACCAAAAACTAATCGACACACTTCTTGATTTTCTTGAAATTAGGCCCAACATTGAATCAACGAAAGAATTTACGCACGATTATCCAGAAGGTTATATCGACCTTCGAGGCATAAGTCCAAAACATGAAAATAAAGCATACTCCTTTAATTGTGTTCCATACTACCAAGTATTCTCTCACAAGCAACCATTTGTTCCAGATCTAAGTATCATCGATTTAATTTGCAACGAAGGGCTTTTCTCCGTAGATATTATGAGAAAAACCATATAAAAAATGGCCTAACAATAATAATGCTAGGCCATAAGTTCTTAAGAGCTAACTCGTGCAATTTTACGACTAAAATCTGTATCCTAGGGTAAAAACTACCTGATTCTGCTTATAGGTGTCTTTTACAACATCCTGATTTCCATACAAGAAAGACTCGTTTTTACTAGTAATATTGTTAAAGGCAAAATCCATATAGAACGTGGAAGATCTAAGTCCAACACCTGCAGCAATTACAGTTGTGTTTGCATTATCATTATAATAACCAGATTTATAAGGGGTTCCGTAAAATGCATATCCTCCTCTAAAATAGAGGGCTCCCTGATGAAATTCAGCCCCTACCCTAATATTATTTGAAGCGTTAAATGTTTGAGTAATTTCATTATTCTCAACATGAAACGAATACCCATCACCACCATCTCTAAGTTTCATAGAAGGGTAATTTACCCTCTCATAGTCAACATTTATGGCCAGCTTATCTTGATATAAATAGGCTACACTTCCAATAAAACGGTAAGGTGTAATAAGGCTATAATCGTACTCTCCATTAGGTGAATAAGCATCTGCATAACCTACATCAAACTGAGAACTCATATAGCTATTGTAGCTATCCTTTAAATCGAAAAAGGTGGGAGTATGAAAGGCTACACCAACGCGCAAACGTTGAATGGGCTTGTAGATAAAACCCAACTTAAAGTTATAGCCACTTCCAACCGTTTCCAAGGTTTGGCGGTATAAAAGGTTCTGAAAACCACTCGCACTTGAGCCAACGATATCCTCGGTGTATTCAGAAGTTTTGGAATAGTATAAATCCTGAATACCAATGGTCCCACCAAAGTAAAATTTATCGGACACATTCCCTGCAAAGCTGAGCGTATACTCCCCTAACGAACCTTTAGTTGAGATGGAATTACTTTGATAAACTGCTTCTCCTACTAATAATGGACTAGTAAATGAACCGTCGGTTAAGGCATCAACTAAGAAGGAGTTCCATGCCAATATGGCTGGCCATGCTCCGGTGCCGTAATTAACAAATGGATCCAAGTTACTATTATATGGATCGGGAATGGTAAGCATGTCGGGGCTAGTTAATCCATAACTTTGAACTAAAGCATTTGCATCTGCTGCGAACTGATCCGTAATGGAAGAAGTAGTGTTCAGTGCAGTGGTGTAAACATTGGAGTTGTAATCCCTTAACTTGTTATAGCCTACACCAAAGTTAAAGTTTACCAGGCTAGTTTTATCTGATTGGCCTGTTCCCCGAAAGGTGGTTACCAAACCAATATTACCAATTCCAAAAGCAAATCGGTTATCCGTTCCACTATTGCCTAAATACTTAGACGTGGCATTATTGAAACTAAAAGTGGGCGTAAATGAAAAATCGTTTGCCCTAAAAGTACCAAGACCAGCTGGGTTTACACTGGAAGTAGAAAAATCGCCCCCCAAAGCGCCAAAGGAACCAGCCATCCCTGTAAATCTTGCAGTTCCAGAATATATATTGGCCGAATAGCGATAGGCATCAAGAAAATTCTGCGAATATCCATTGGCTGAAAACACCACCAAGCCAAGGATAATTATACTAATACGTTTCATGGTACTAAGTTTTAAGCGTTCAACCATTAATTACCTTCTTCTTCGTGTAGTACCTGAATTACTACTGCCGGAATTGCTGTTACCTGAATTGCTGGTACCCACCGACCCTGTAGATGCAGGTCGACGATAAGTATTGCTATTTTGATTGCTTTGGGGGGCAACCGGTATAGTGCTACTATTTGAGGCAGGCCTACGATAATAGTTGCTAGCAGGGGTTGTAGTTGCAGGCTTGTTGGTATTAAAATTCTGCCTCAATCCACTAGAAGGTCGAGTATAGGTTGGAGTATAGTTGCTCGTTGTTCCAGACCTTCTACCTGTAGTTACTGACGATGGCCTTGTGTATGAATTTGAGGTATTTGCAGGTCGTCTACTATAACTCTGAGAATTATTTACATTACCAGTAGTTGTGGCAGGTCGACGAGCATAAGAGTTACCGCTATTCGGAGTTGTTGAACGTCGCAATGAAGTTGAGTTACTTCTACGCAGGACGTTTGGTGATACAGCAGAGCCAAAATTAGAGTTTCTCATGCCATAGTAGTATGGTCGATGGTTTCTGCCCTCATTGCCATAATCGTTATAGTAAGGATAATGACCATAACCCCAGTCATTCCAGGCATAATATGGGTTATAAAACGATAGTCCAAATCCAAAGCCAAAAGGATAAAACCCATAATCGAAAGCAGAATAGCCAAAACCAAAATAAAGATTGGAAGAATATGGATATCCATAGTCACCATAGAACGAGAGACTGGACATAGGTTTGTACCAACCGGTAGACATATATTTTGGTTCAACCCAAACATGTGAACCGTAAATTATCACGTTGTAAAATGCAGGATCGTAAGCCGAAGCATACCATAGTGACGTTTGAAGATCGCTATAATTTAATGAAGGATCTGTCCGAGCCGCATCTCTACGACTTTGTGCATCCTGATAGCTATCGGCAAGAATTGCGTCATAAGGATTTTCATTTTGCTGCTCCACACTAACGGTATCGGCATTAAAATCAGTATCAGCAACAGCATCCGACATTGAGGTATTCATTTTTTTCTGCAATTCAGAAATACGAGGATCGTTGGAGTTTATAGGATTCATCTCCGGCTGCGTGGATGCTGCAGTGTAGGTTCTATTTGGATTGTAGTATACATCATCGGCTCCCGGATCGGTAGACGTAAGGTAGAAAGCAGAGGAACACCCTGATAGCATCCCCACTGCCAAAAACATGGTTAATAGTTTAGTTTTCATGGTAATCTCCCTCCCAATTTTTATGAATAAAGTGTAATATTTACTTACTTTGCAATTGTTATTTCTGATGTAAAAATTGCAAATATCATACCAAAGATTAAAAATGGCCAAAGAACTTAAAGAACTTACAAACAAAGATGAGAATTATTCTCAGTGGTACAACGATCTTGTAATCAAAGCAGACCTTGCAGAAAATAGCGCGGTTAGAGGCTGTATGGTAATTAAGCCCTATGGCTATGCCATTTGGGAAAAGATGCAGCAAGCGCTCGATCAAATGTTTAAGGAGACTGGACACGTCAATGCATATTTCCCCCTTTTTATTCCAAAATCGTTTTTCAGCAAAGAAGCCGAGCATGTTGAAGGTTTTGCCAAGGAGTGTGCAGTGGTAACCCACTACCGATTAAAAAATTCTCCTGATGGCAAAGGAGTGGTTGTTGATCCTGATGCAAAATTGGAAGAGGAGCTAATCGTGCGACCTACCTCGGAAACCATTATTTGGAGCACATATAAAAACTGGATTACCTCCTATCGCGATCTTCCAATTTTATGCAACCAATGGGCGAATGTTGTTCGCTGGGAAATGCGCACCCGTCTTTTTCTGCGCACAACCGAATTCCTTTGGCAAGAAGGGCATACTGCTCATGCTACCAAAATAGAGGCATTGGAAGAAACAGAAAGGATGATTGACATATACGCAACCTTTGCCGAAAAATGGATGTCGCTTCCTGTTATTAAAGGCGTGAAGTCGGAAAGCGAACGCTTTGCAGGTGCATTAGAAACCTATACTATTGAAGCACTAATGCAAGATGGTAAGGCCCTGCAATCGGGCACCTCGCACTTTCTTGGTCAAAATTTTGCCAAGGCATTCGACGTTCAATTCACCAACAAAGAAGGTAAATTAGAGTATGTTTGGGCCAGCTCCTGGGGCGTTTCTACCCGTCTGATAGGCGCATTAATCATGGCTCACTCTGACAATAACGGACTTGTACTTCCACCTAAATTAGCACCTATTCAAGTAGTTATAATTCCAATCTACAAAACCGATCAAGAACTTGACCTAATTACAGAAAGGGTAAAAGAATTAACGGCACAACTAAAGGCAAAGGGTATCTCCGTTAAATTTGATAACCGTGACAATCAGAAACCAGGTTTCAAGTTTGCTGAATACGAACTTAAAGGTGTACCATTACGTTTAGCCATGGGGCCTAGGGATTACCAAAATGGAACCATAGAGGTTGCCCGACGTGATACTCTCAGCAAGGAGACGTTACCAATGGAAGGGATTGCCAACAAAGTAGAGTCACTACTAAACGAAATTCAAGACAACATTTACCAAAAGGCGCTTAAGTTTAGAGACGCAAACATAACTAAGGTAGATAGTTACGATGAATTTAAGCGATTACTTGATGAAAAGGGTGGATTCCTACTTGCTCATTGGGATGGAACAACCGAAACAGAACTAAAGATTAAAGAGGAAACCAAGGCCACCATTCGCTGCATACCACTTAATGCACCCCTGGAGGAAGGCAAATGTATGGTTACCGGTAAGCCTTCACACCAAAGAGTGATTTTTGCTAGAGCTTACTAAATCTTTCACCGAACTGAAGAATAAAAAAGATGGGACCGTAGTCAGCGTGTTCCATTTTTTTTTACTTTAGAACTTTAAATTACTAACGAAATGGCAGAAAAAAAGCATATCGAAGCGAAGGAATTAATTATTGAAACGCTATCGAATAAAGCTAGTTTAAAACAAAACATTTACGACAACACCTTAGAAGTGTTCGACCAACTCAAGGAGGTTCTACACGAAATTACTACCGACATAAACCTAAACATCAAAGGTCTCGATAAAAGAGTGAAACTCGAATACATTGACAGAGGCAAGTTCGATGCGGAAATGAGGATGGCCGGCGATGTGCTGTTTTTTAGTATGCATTCAAACATATTCGAATTTGACAGAGATCACAGCGTTTGGAAACTCTCCTACGTAGAAGAGGATAAAATGAGAAGCTACTGTGGCATCATAAACGTTTACAATTTTTTATCCGACTCGTTTAAATACAATAGGTTTGACGACCTAGGATACCTCATTGGCAGAATATTTGTGAACAAAGACATGCACTACTTTGTAGAAGGAAAAAGACAAATGGGATTTCTTTACAGCAATTTTGGTTCTGCTATAATCGACAAGGTTGCCCTTCGGAAAATAGTGGAGACATCCATGCTTTACACCCTCGAATTCGACCTTCTAGTACCACCATACGACAATGTAAAAATTGCTTCCGTAGCTCAAGTTACAGAAAAGATGGCTAATTCAAAGTTACAAACAGGAAAACGTCTCGGTTACAAGTTCAATTCTGACGATGTTCTGGAAGAAAAGTAAGTAAATCTATTTTATTAGCCTCATCAATCTTTTTGATCAGAAATAACAACCTTCAATGGTGCCATCAAATACGAACAACTTGCAAATGCCTAAATAAATTACTAGTTTTAGCAGCATAAAAATTAACTAAATATCACTGCCCCCTTATGAATCTGACTTTTAACTTTATAAAGTCCGTATCGAACATTTACGACGAAATGATTGAAAACGGGTTTTCGTTGGTATACCTTGGAGAATTTAGCCATGATATAACCAAAATGTTTACCCAAATGGCAGAGTCGGACATGGAAAAAAACAGTGAAGAAAGAGCTGTACAACGCAAGGTATACCACGTAATGGTTGAAACGCTCCAAAACATGAACAAGCATTCCGATGAGATTAAGGAGAGCAACATTGGAAATGGCCTATTCATAATCGGGAAAAAGCAGGATACCTACTACATTATAACATCTAACAAAGTAGCAGAACACCATAAAGAACCATTGGAAATAGCTCTAAATCAAGTAAATGCGGCCACAAAGGAAGAGCTCAACCAAATGTATCGCAAACAGATTCGCGAAGGCAAGCTCTCGGATAAGGGCGGTGCCGGACTTGGCCTTATTGATATTGCCAGAAAAATTGGGGAACCTTTAAATTACCAGTTCTTGCAATTGGATGAAAAAAATTACTTTTTCATCCTCAAAGTAGAAATAAACTCGAAAAAATTCGGAAAGGAAAATTAACCTCAACAAAACACGTTATACCTTTCCATAGCTATGGACAAATAATGGAAGGTAAAGACATATTAAACCATATTATTTTACCAGCAACCATAATGATTTGGTTGCTTTTTCCATTTAGATTGTCGGCAAAAATCAATTCCAGTGTAGACACTCTTAATATAAAAAAAGGTCAAATACTAGTTACCTCGACCAATAAACTTAAAATCAAAAACGACACCACCATAATTTTAGCCGATTCGGTCGACTTTGTTGTTGTAAGGGATGATGCCAAAGGAGATCGGCTGTATAATATGCTAAGAACTCAAGCCGCTAAAAAAGGGATAACCAATAAGCTATTCCAGCTGTTGCTGAGCAATAATAGCTCGCCAACAGCACCTACAGAAGGAGAAATTTCGAGCAAGGAAGATCAGCTTGCACCCTTTTCGGGATTACCCATAAGAAGTATTCGATATGTGCAAAACCCAGTGTTTACCATCAACGCTAATGATACGTCCTCAAACCAGAGAGAGTTAAAAAAATGGGGTAATAGGCTGCATTCCAACACACGGCAATACATTCTCAAAAATAATACCTTGCTAAAAAATGGCGAGCCTTTTGATCCTTATGCTGCAGTTGAGAATGAACAGTTTTTACGGAACTTGCCCTTTATTGCAGACGCGCAAATCATCGCAAAAAAAACGCATAACAATGATTCGGTGGATGTGGTTATCACAACTAGAGATGTATGGAGTAACGCCTTCCATCTTGAGGTATCAGATCCACAAAAAGGTCAATTTTCTGTTTACGACAGAAATATTGCTGGGCTAGGGCATGAATTTCAGGCCACCATATTATACAACTACAATGTGGTAAACAATATGGGGTTCGATGGCGATTATCAAATCAACAATATTTCTGGCAAGTTCATTAATGGAGACGCTAACTACCATGACGCATTTGGCGACAAATACCTTACCCTATCAGCAACGAGAGCATTCAACCAAACTCGATTAAAATATGCAGGGGGAACATCCTACAATATTCGTACACAGCCAATTTTTATATTTGATTTTGACAGCATCTATGTGGTTCAATCACAAACCAAAGATATATGGATAGGTCGTAGCTTCATTCTCAATAGGGGTAATAAATTTGCGCACTATAAAAATCAGCTATCCTTTTCGACACGACTTACCAACTATTCTTTTGGAAGCATACCACCAACGGATAAGACCTATAATCCAGGGTTCCATTCCAGAACAATACTGCTAGGGGGCATAACATTTTCAACCCAGCGGTTTTTCCAAAACAGCCTTATTTATGGATATGGTAAAACTGAAGATATTTCTCAAGGGTTAAAGTTGGAGTTCAACGGTGGCTATGAAAAAGGAGAATACAATGAAAGAACATACTTAGGCGCAATATTCAGTATAGGTAGAATGCATTCCTTAGGATACAACATGCTGAAGTTTACCATAGGCTCTTACATTCGTAGAGGAAAACCGGAACAAGGAACCGCAAGGATTGACTTCCGCCAATTTTCAAACTTATGGCGGTTTAGAACGGTTAAATTCAGACAATTTTTAAATGTAACATATACAGAAGGATTCAACAGATTTTATGGAGAAGGAGAAACCATTCTTCTTTCATCCAATGATGGTATAAGGGGTCTCCGAATGCCCGAAATTTCAGGAACGAAAAGGCTCAACATTAATGCAGAGGTAGTTTGTTTCACCCCATATACTCCAATGGATTTTCACGTAGCCCTTTACACATTTTTTGACATGGGGCTGCTTGGACAACCATCGCAAAACATTTTTAAGGGCTCTTATTACTCAGGGCTTGGTTTTGGAGTTCGAATGCGAAATGAAAATTTAGTTTTTCGCATCCTCCAAATTCAGCTAGCATACTATCCTCGACTCCCTATTGGATCGATACCTAACTACATCAACATTTCGGGAATTCAAGGTAGCCACTTTGAAAACTTTTATCCAACCCCACCGGAGCAGGTTAAGTTTGAGTAAAAAGACAGCTGTTTTATAAACAAAACCCAAAGCCAGGGTGTTTCATGGAAGAAATAAAAACATTAAACAATTAACATCATGGCTGTATTAGTAGGAAAAAAAGCACCTGCTTTTAAGACAAAAGCAGTAATAAATGGCGGTGAGATTGCCGACAACTTTTCTCTGGAGCAATATGTAGGGAAAAAATATGTTGTATTCTTTTTTTATCCAGCAGATTTTACCTTTGTATGTCCCACCGAAATCCTTGCTTTTCAAGACAAGATTGAGGAATTTAAGAAAAGAGACACAATCCTTGTTGGATGCTCGGTTGATTCTGAGTTTTCGCACTGGAAATGGTTGCAAACGCCATTAAACGAAGGTGGAATAAAAGGCGTTACCTTTACATTGGTAAGCGACCAAGCCAAGACGATATCCGAAAACTATGATGTATTAGCGGGAAACTATGAATACAGCGAATCCGGCATAGTAGAATTTAAGGGAACACCACAGGCCTATAGAGGCTTGTTCTTAATCGACAAGGAGGGTATCGTGCGACATCAAGTAGTTAACGATATGCCGTTGGGCCGCAATATTGAAGAGGTATTGAGGATGGTTGATGCACTGCAATACTTTGAAGAAAACGGAGAAGTTTGTCCCGCCAACTGGGCAAAGGGAAAAAAAGCCATGGTGGCATCTCAGAATGGAGTAAAGGAATACCTATCTAACAAATAAGGTGAGCAGAAGAAAACAATAAAGGCCCGGTATATCCCGGGTCTTTTTCTTTAATCAACAAACTGCTAACTTTGAAGCGTGAGAAGAACCATATCATTTACAACAGAAAAATTAAGTATAACACGACTTAAATCGAGGATATTAAGTTACTGTGCTAGTTTTAAGCATTCAGCATACTATGACACTAACAACTTCCATTATAGAAACGAAAACAACTATCATTTTAAGGAATATGAGCTAGTAGCAGCGGCTAATTCCGTTGCACTATTCACCTCAAAGGAGCAAAGTTTTACTACATTTAGCCAATACCATGCCAAAAAAGCCGATTGGTTTTTTGGTTATCTCTCCTACAATCTTAAAAATCAATTTTTCCCGTTAACGACCAACCATATAAATGAGTCAGGATTTGCCGATTTTTTCTTTTTTCAACCAGAAACAGTATTCTTAATAAAGAATAATATAATTGAGATCCACAGCCTATTGCCAAAGGATAAATTGGACTGGCTAGTTGAAGAGATTACCAATACAAATAACATCAGAAAAAATGAAGATGCAATTTCTGAAAGGCCTATCGCCATTGTACCAATTATTTCAAAAAATGAATATCTCGAAAAAGTAAATATTTTGAAGAAACATATTCAACGAGGCGATATCTACGAGGTAAATTTTTGTCAAGAATTTAGACAAGAAAACGTGCATATAAACCCTCTTGAACTATTTATTAAGTTAAAGACAACTTCGCCAACTCCATTTTCTGCATGGTTTCGCCAGGACAACAGCTACCTGCTGTGCGCCAGTCCCGAGCGCTTCCTTAAACGAAGTGGAAATTTTCTCCTTAGCCAGCCAATTAAGGGAACATGCCCAAGAGGCAACAGTGATAGAGAAGACCGCGATAATCTAGAAGCATTACTCCAATCGAAAAAAGAGATTGCTGAAAATGTAATGATCGTTGATTTGGTACGAAACGATCTCTCTAAAATTGCAGCAAGAGGCTCCGTTAAGGTTCTGGAATGTTGCCGTCCATACCAATTTCCACAAGTTTACCAGCTCATTTCCACCATATCCTGCATACCTAAACCGGAAGTTAATTTTAACGACATAATAGAAGCAACATTTCCCATGGGTTCCATGACTGGTGCTCCCAAACTAAGGGCCATGCAATTAGCAGACGAACATGAATCGTTTCAAAGAGGTATTTACTCCGGGGCCGTTGGTTATATAGCACCAAATGGAGATTTTGATTTCAACGTAGTAATTAGAAGCCTTGTTTATAACCACACAAATGGATATCTTTCGTATGCCGTTGGCGGTGCAATTACTATGCTTAGCGATGCACAAAAAGAATACGCTGAATGCTTAGTTAAAGCTAAGGCAATAATAGATACACTTACTCAATGCCATGAAGTTAACAATTAGTAAAACTGTTTCCGATTTTTTCACCAAGCATGACCTACTCAACTCAAAAATAATTGTTGGAGTTAGTGGTGGTGCAGACTCCATGGTACTTCTCCATGCATTAAAAGCAAATGACTATAACCTTAGCGTTGCGCATTGCAACTTCCAGCTCAGAGGTAATGAGTCGGATGAGGATGAAATGTTTGTATCCAATTACTGTGACAACCATCAGATCCCCTATTTTGTTAAACGATTTCAAACCGAACTTTTTGCCAATAAGCAAGGCATATCCATTGAAATGGCCGCTAGAGAGCTACGCTACACCTGGTTTGAAGAGCTGAGCAAGGAGCATGCAGCAAATTTTATTGCCATTGCCCACAACCAAAACGATTCTATCGAAACATTTTTTCTAAACCTCACAAGAGGATCCGGAATAAAAGGGCTTCAAGGAATTAGACCAATTAGCGGAACAATTATAAGGCCACTAGTTACCGTAAGTAGAGAAGAAATAGTAACCTATGCCAACACAAATCACCTCAACTATAGAACAGATAGCACAAACCTCACCGATATTTACCGCCGTAATTTTATTCGACACAATATTATTCCCCTGTTCGAAGAGCTCAATCCGTCCTTTGCATCAACCATGGCACAAAATATATCACTGCTTAACAGCTATCAAGCCATGATAGAGAATCAAGTTGATGCGGCAAAAACCAACTTCACAAAAAAAATCTCCGATGAACTGCACATCCACATAGCTCAACTTATTAAAACTGCAGGCTGGAAAAGTATTCTCTTTGAAATCCTCACGGAGTATGGCTTTACAGTAGGTGAAGTTGAACTTGCGGCTACACTAACTACAGCACAAACGGGAAAGCGAATTGAATCGACCACACATACCCTCTGGAAAAATAGAGACAATCTCGTTGTTGAACACAACCATTTGCAAAATAGCGAAGGAATAACCCTTACATCACTTGAGGGAAAAGTTGATCTTCCATTTAAAATGAGTTGGGAATCGAAAGTTCTTGCAGGAAAAACCTTGCCACGCCAATCCTCCATGGCCATTTTTGACCCAAACGTGCTAACATTCCCCCTAACACTGCGAAAATGGAGGTATGGAGATACTTTTATCCCATCGGGAATGAAAGGAAGCAAGAAGATTAGCGACTTTCTCACTGATATAAAGGTAGATAGCCACCGGCGATCCACAATTTATGTTCTCGAATCGGGAAATAAAATTGCCTGGATTTTGGGATTACGAATTAGTGAGCAATTTCGCAAGCATGGAAAAACTGGACCTGCCATTATATTTCAAATGCAGAACGACTAATTATTCTCCAAGTTCGCTCAATTCAAGCCAGCGATACTCCTTCTCCTCTATAATCAAAATTAGCTCGGCTACCCGCTTCGATTTTTCAACTAATTGAACAGTAGAAAGAGAACCAAAATTTAACTCCTTCTCAACAAGGTCCTTTTCATCATTAAGCACCGCTAACTCTTTTTCAAGGAGTTCCATCGACTTCCGCTCCTTAAAGGACAGCTTCCTTGGACGCTCCACATCTGATTTTTTGCCCTCAACCGCCGGCTTTAATTCCTTCTTCTCTTTGCGATCATGCCTTTCCCATGAACCTCTCCATTCTCGCAATTCGGTGTATGAACCAACAAAATCTTTGATAATACCCTCACCCTCAAAAATGAAAATATGATCCACAACCTTATCCATAAAGTATCGATCGTGGGAAACAACAATTACACAGCCGGAAAAATCACGCAGGTAATCCTCCAGTATATTTAGCGTGAGGATATCGAGATCGTTGGTTGGCTCATCAAGCACTAGAAAATTTGGGCTTTTCATAAGAATGGTAAGCAAATACAAACGCCTTTTTTCTCCACCGCTAAGCTTATATACAAAGTTCTGCTGCATATCGGGAGGAAAAAGGAAATGGGTCAAAAATTGTGAAACGCCCAACGTTTTATCCTTACCAACCTTTACAACCTCCGCAATATCACGCGCTATATCTATTACCTTTTTTGTTTCATCAAATACAAGTCCATCTTGTCGATAGTAACCAAATACAACCGTTTCACCTACATCAACTGTTCCGGAATCGGGTAATAAATCGCCGGTTGCAATTCGCAGGAATGTTGTTTTTCCAGTTCCATTATCACCAACAATACCAATTTTTTCAAAGCGATTGAATGTATATGTGAGATCATCGAGAATAACCTTATCACCAAAATTCTTTTTAATACCCTCCAACATGAGTATTTTTCCACCAAGTCTTCGAGTAGAAGAGTTAATTTCCACTGATGAATCACGTCGTCCTGCTCCAGCCTTATCCTTAAGGTCGTAAAACGCATCAATTCGATACTTAGCTTTTGTTCCTCGAGCTTGTGGCTGCCGACGCATCCACTCCTGTTCACGTCGCAGTAAATTGGTGGCCTTTTCCACGGAACTAGCATGCGCATCAATCCGCTCTTGCCGTTTCTCGAGAAAATAAGAGTAGTTACCCTTATATTGATAAATTGCCTTCTCATCAATCTCCACAATATCGGTACAAATCCGATCGAGAAAGTACCTATCGTGCGTAACCATAAGCAAGGTAATGGATGTTCCGGACAGATACTCTTCCAGCCACTCCACCATTTCCAAATCGAGATGATTAGTTGGCTCATCAAGTATCAGCAAGTCAGGTTCATTAATCAACACATTGGCAAGAGCCACCCGTTTACGCTGCCCCCCCGAAAGTTCACCTATTTTTTTATCAAGAAAATCGACTTTGAAACGCGTTAAAATCTGCTTTACACGCACCTCGTAGTCCCAAGCCTTGAAATGATCCATTTGCTCAATTAACTTTCCCAAATCAAGTCCCGGATGGCCTTTCATTGCCAACTCATAGTTGCGTATTAGCTCCACCATTTGAGATGAAGAAGCAAACGCAGCCTGATAAACTGTTAATCCCTCTGCAAAAGCAGGATCTTGTTCAAGATATCCTATTCTAAGATCATTTCTAAACACCACTGATCCATAGTCAGCACTATCTTTCCCGGCAATAATATTTAATAGAGTTGTCTTACCAGAACCATTCCTTGCAACCAATGCCATACGCTGATATTGGTCAACAGAGAATTTAATATCAGAAAAGAGAACCAAATCACCAAACGACTTACCCAACCCTTCAACCTGCAAGAAAGAAGCCATACACATAAAATTTCCCAAAGGTAGCTTCAATTCCTCAAATCAGCAGGTATATTTTAACAACATTGATAGATAATGAAAAGTGCTACCTTAGAGGCAAAAACAAAATGACCCGAAAAGAACTCTTTAATCAGGTTATTACCTACTTTAAGGAAACGATGCCAATCGCAGAAACAGAACTCCATTACCGATCACCATACGAATTACTGGTTGCCGTTATACTCTCCGCTCAGTGTACTGACAAACGTGTAAACGAAATTACCCCTCCATTCTTTCGGGTGTTTCCATCTCCAAAGAAGTTAGCGGAAGCAGAAGTTAATGAGATATTTGAAGCCATACGTAGTTGTTCCTACCCCAACAATAAAGCAAAACACCTATCGGGCATGGCAAAGATGTTAGTAGATCAGTTTCAGGAGGAGGTGCCTGCCGACATCGAAGAGCTACAAAAGCTACCTGGCGTAGGACGAAAAACAGCAAACGTAATAGCCTCTGTGGTATTTAATAAACCAGCACTTGCTGTCGACACCCATGTATTCAGGGTAGCTGCAAGAATTGGCCTTACGGTAAATTCGAAAACCCCACTGGATACGGAAAAACAGCTGGTGACCTTTTTTCCTGAAAATTTGCTCTCCATTGCCCATCATTGGCTTATACTACATGGACGCTACGTTTGCATAGCACGAAAACCAAAATGCGATGAATGCGGACTTACCAATATATGCAAATATTATAAGCAATTGAATAAATGAATTGAGCTTAAAGCGAACTGCCGGGCTTATTGTGACAGCAGAAGAAAGAGCCATAATCGAACAAACGCTATAACGTAGTTTTAAAAAGAAGGAGGTAACACAATGGCTAAAATGGCCTAACTTTTCCTATATTTACCTCAATCAACAGGTCGCATACACTAGACAAATGGAAGAAGATCGTTCCAATTTATTTGCACAGCTAAACCATGATGAATTGCTGAATATATTGAGCAACACACCAACCGGCTTTGCAATTATTCAAAACGAAAAAATATGCTTTTGTAACAGTAACTATGCGAGTATTGGTGGTTATGATGTTTCAGATTTAAGTGGCAAGCCACTACTAGACATCGTTCACAAAAAAGATAAAAAACTACTCCGTATTTTAATTGCCAAAGATTTTCCGGAGATTAAAAACAAAAGACGAAACTCCTTAACATATCGCATACTAGACAAAGAAGGCAATATGAAATGGATCAAATCGCATATTGCCATTATTAAATGGAAAGGGGAAATTGCCATTCTCGATAGCGCAATTGATTTTACACAGCAAAAACAAAACGAGGCAGTTGTTCTTGAAGAGGAGAAAAATTTCAGACTATTGTACAATAGCATTGATGACTTAATCCTGATTGTCAACAGCACTTTACACATCATTCAAACCAACAATGCTACACTTAGAGTCTTAGGATTCAAAGAGCATGAAATTCTTTTCAAACCACTTAAGGAAATTCACTCAGCCGACATTACGGCCCTTTCAAAAGAACTTTTTGACGATCCCCGCTTACCAGACAATAGGGCTATCATAACCGATGTTTACAAATCGAATGGTGAGGCACTGGTTACTGAAACCTCCATCATGAGAGGAACGTGGAGTGACCGCCCCGTATTATTTCTCTTTAGTCAAAACATTAACGACAAAATTAATGCTGAAAAGGCGATTAAAGCTTCCGAGGAAAAGTTTCACAAGGCCTTTGAGACTAGCCCAATTAGCATGATTATTAACACCATTGAAGGCGGATTATTCCTCGATGTTAACAATTCATTTATTAGAACTTTTGGCTATACTAAAAAAGCAGATATTGTTGGCAGAACAACAGCAGAGATCAACTTCTATGTTGAACCAACTGACGGGCAAAGCATTCGAGATAGCTTACCCATCATTAACCGCATTGAAAACAAAGAGATACTTTTAAGAAAAGCCAACGGGGAGATATCAACAGTACTTTACTCTGGGGAAATTATCAACATTCTTGGGGAAGATTGTATCATTTCGGCCATCAACGATATTACCGAGCGGAAGAATGTTGAAAATGCACTTCAAGAGCGCACTGCCCAACTCTCCTCCATCCTTAACAACCTCCCATTCTTGGCTTGGATCAAGAACACGAAAGGCCAATTTCTTGCTGTTAACGATGCCTTTGCTAATCACTATAACCAACCCACAGAAGAAATAATTGGTTTCACCGACTTCCAATTCTGGCCATACAAAAAGGCGACTGTTTTTAAAGAAAACGATGAATTGGTTGCCACAACACGACAAAAGCTATTTTTTGAAACAACAGAGGAGATCAATGGCAAGACAATTCACTGGGAAACATTTAAATCGCCAGTACTGAACCTCGAAGGGGAAGTAATTGCAACAACGGGTATTTCACGCGATATTACCGAACAAAAACAATATCAACTTGAGCGAGAGAATAACTTACTATGGCAGGAATGTTTAACAGACTTCTCCTTCACCTTAGCGTCTAGCCCAAACTACCAGAACATTCTAGAAACACAATTTGCAAGGATTGGACAACTCTTAAGCCTTTCACGAATTTTCTATCTTGGAATTGTGGAAAAGCAAATTGTAAAGTTAGAATATGAATGGTGTAGTTCGGAAGTGAATAAAAAAAAGGAGATTGCCGTAAAAATAGACCTGAGCGCCCTTGCCGACTTCAATATTTCATTAACTGCCGGTGAAATACTTTCTATAGACAATGCGCTGGATCAACTACCTCAAAGTTGGCATCAACTTCTAATCCATCGAGGAACGAAATCGGTTTTAGTAGCGCCAATAGTTCAGCATTCCGAACTGCAAGGTGTGCTGTGCTTTGAGGAGATTAAAAAGTATCGTTCATGGAAAAAATTTGAAATAGAAGGATTAAAAACAATTACCAACTTACTCTCTTCTGCAATGGAGAGAATGCAAGCAGAAGCACTATTAAGTAAAAGTGAAAAAAAATTCCGAGAATTTGCAGAACAACTTCCCGAATCAGTATTTGAAACCGATCTAAAAGGCAAAGTAACCTATGCCAACGATCTGTTATATAAACAATTTAGCCAAAAGAAAGAACCTTCATCATTCCTCCTGAAAAAATTGGTCAGCAAGAAAGATACAGTAAGATTCGAGGAGATTTTTCAAGCTGTCATTAAAAACCAGCAGTCTCCCATTGGCGAATTCATTGCAAAGCGAAGTTCAAACGACGAGTTTCCTATTCTAATGCACCTTAGCCCAATTATTGAAGATGAACAATGTGCCGGTACACGTGGGCTGCTCATCGATATTTCGGAAAGAAAAAAACAGGAAATTGAATTGTTGGCTGCAAAAGTGGCAGCAGAGAGAGCCTCGAAAGCAAAAGAGGAATTTCTTTCAGTAATGAGCCATGAGATTAGAACCCCTTTAAATGCAGTAATCGGGCTTGCCAATTTGATGCTACAAGAAGAACCACGTATCGATCAAAAAGAAAACCTCGACACCCTTCTTACATCAGCACAAAGCCTACTAGCCTTGATCAACGACATTTTAGACTTTAGTAAAATCGAGGCAGGTAAAATTACAATTGAGCAGCGACCAGTAAATCTTCAAAATTTTGCTCAACGAATTACCAAAACCTTTGAAGTTGCCATCGCCAACAAAGGACTAACCTTCGTAACAAAAATTGATAAAGCTCTTCCTCAAACAATTATAACCGATCCATTTCGACTCAATCAAGTTGTAATTAACCTAGTGGGTAACGCCATTAAATTTACCCCAGAAGGTACCATTACCCTAAAATTAAAAACGCTTGAGCAAAAGCAAGATAAAACTCTCGTGCGCTTTGAAGTCGTTGACACGGGTATTGGAATAAAAAAAGAAAAACAGATTGAGATTTTTAAAGAGTTTACCCAAGCCGACAATGCCATCACCAGAAAATATGGTGGAACGGGCTTAGGCCTCGCTATCAGCAAAAAATTGGTAGGCATACTGGGTGGCGACATTAAAATCAAGAGCAAATCTGGCGAAGGCTCCACTTTCTTCTTCGATTTGTGGCTTCCCATTTCTCAGCAGGAAGAACAACGACAAAATTTCAGAACAAGCGACAACGATACAAACGAAAAGCCACTCAAAGGCTACAAGATTTTAGTTGTTGAGGATAATGAAATTAACAAGCTCATCACGCAGAAATTTCTCACAAAATGGGGTGCGGAATTTTTTCATGCTGAAAATGGACAGATAGCCATCGACATGGTAAAAGGTAACGAATTCAGCAGCATACTTATGGATATTGAAATGCCAGTAATGGGCGGCTATGAAGCCACACAGAATATCAGAAGGATTAATAAAACTACATGCCAATCCATCCCTATTATTGCCCTTACGGCATCAGCACTCCCCGACATTCAGGCTAGAATTAAGGATGCTGGAATGAACGATTTTCTAATTAAACCGTTTAACCCAAAGGAACTAAAAGAAAAAATTCTTTACTGGCTCAAAAAATAAAGAACTTTGAAACATTTACCCATTCAAATTTAAACGAACAGTAAGGGATTGGCAATGTATAACCACTTATTTTCCTCCATATGAAAAGACTAATCACTTTACTCGTCATCGTTACGTTGTTTATTTCAGCTAACAGTGCATTCGGCCAAGAGTTACCACCTCTCAACAAGAAAATTATCGACTATGTAACCACCGTAATAGGAAAAAAAGTAGATCGAGGGGAATGCTGGGATCTTGCTAATAGAGCACTTACCGATAACAACGCCGATTGGGATGGCGAATACAAATATGGGAGACGTATTGACCCTAAGAAAGACATTGTTATGCCAGGCGATATTATCCAGTTTGAAAATGTTAAAGTGGTTTACAAAAAAGATAACACAACCACTACTGAAATGATGCCCCACCATACAGCAATTGTATACAAAGTAATTTCAACCGGAGTATATGAACTAGCACACCAAAACACAGGATTTTCGGGACGTAAAGTTGGCCTTAGCGAATTCAATCTCGAAAACATGGTTAAGGGACGTATCTATTTCTACCGCCCAATTTCAAAATCTACTTCTACTCATTAATAAATATCTTAATAATCTGTCAATAAAACTGATATGACTAAGAAGTTAGTTACCCTGCTACTCATCTCATTATTAACCAGCAGCTTGTATTCTCAGGAGATAACCTTTTCCATTAATGGCAGCAAAGCTGCATTCGCTAAAATCTTTCGTATTCATGGAAGCAAAACTGAAAAAGTGGACTCCATACTGCAAAAGAACTCAAAATTCATCTTTAAGCCAGATTCATCCTTTACCGAAGGAGAATACCTTTTCGAACTACCGGGAAATGATGAAATTCATTTCTTATATACGGGCTCAACCTTTATGGTTCAAGCAAACGACAGCGCATTGACTAAATCGGTAGTGTTTAGTAACTCTCTAGAAAACAATATATATAGTGCCTTTAACTATCAAAAGGAGCTATTCACTACAAAAAAAGAGGAGCTAGAAAAACTCGCAATAAAAACATCCAAAAACAGGAAACAGAAGCAAGCCAACCTAACGGAACTGACGAAACTGCAAAAGGAATATTCAACCAACAGCCTTGGTCTGGCCCAAAGAAATCCAGGGTTACTCGCATCCACCATAATAAAAGCAAGCATTAAAGTTATCCCCCCTGATTCCCTCTCCTCTCCAGAACAAATAAAATGGGAACAACAACATTTCTTTGACAATGTTGACCTTTCGGACCCAAGACTTGAATATACTGAAGTAAGTAGTAATCTAATTTGGAATTATCTCGAACTATTTTTCAACACCAATCTCGATAAAGAGACTCAAGAAACCATATTTAAAGATGCGTTAAACAATCTTTTTGGACGATCGGATATTGCAGAGAATCTCATACTGCTTTGGGCAAACGAACTCTTCAATACATTTACAGAAACCGATTACGACGGGCTAACAACATATCTATGGGATGCCTTTATCCAATCGCATTGTAGCCAAAATGATGAGCAAACCACCTCACCTGCCGATATTGAAAGAATAAAAGCAACGGCTGTCGGGAAAAAAGCATACGATTTTTCCATCTCAACCGACAAAGGAGATTTGACACTTTCAAATTCTGGTGCTAACTATACGCTTGTTCTTTTTTGGGCCAGCTGGTGTCCTCACTGCATTCACGAACTACCTATCATAGAAAAGATTTTTGATAATTTTAAATCCAAAGGATTTGGAATAATAGGTATTTCAGTAGATTACGACAGATCGGAATATGCCAAGTTCATAAAAACGTATAAGGTTGATTGGCCCAATTCATTTGCCGACCAATCTTGGCAAAATGACATCTGTTTACGATACAACGTGACAGGTACACCAAAAATGGTGTTGGTGGACAAAAATCTCACCATTATTTCGAAACCAACAACACCCGAACAATTGGAAGCTAAGCTAATTGAATTGCTTGGAAAGTAAAATTCATCTATTTGCTATTCGTTAGTGATCCGTATTTACTATCTTTACTATAGATTTTGCGTTAATACAACTTCATAATTAAGTTGAATATTTATAACATATAAGCTATGGCAAAAGCGATTACCTATTGTGCAATATTGCTTCTTATACTCAGCGGATGCAATGGAAATAATTCGAAGAAACAGGAGCAAGTCTATAAAAAAGAAATAGCCAATGCTGAAGAGGCATTCGAATTAATGGCAAAGGAACAAGGATTGCAAGTTGCATTTACCTACTTTGCCGCCGACAGTGCTGTTATAAATCGTGGAGACAATATTATTAAAGGGAAAAACGCCATTTACGCATACTATGGTAAGCCCAATGTTTTACAAAAGGTTAGGTTGGAATGGACTCCTGATTTTATAGGAGTATCGGTAAAAGGCGATTTGGGATATACCTATGGGAAGTATCACTTTTCCGGCATGGATTCATTTGGAAAAATGGTTGAAACCGAGGGCGTTTTCCATACAATATGGCAAAGACAACGAGATGGATCTTGGAGATTTGTCTACGATTAAGGAGAACATCTTTTTAGGTGCATTCTAATTAATAAAATGGATAAAAAAAACTTAATTCAAGGAGCTTTCACTCCTTGAATTAAGTCAATATAATACTAGTCGTATTTAAATTACATACTGTATAGTCCTGACAATAAACGTTCCATGCGATCTTCCTGCGACATGGCCTCAAAATACAATCTCTCCTCCTCTATCTTTTGTTGCTTTTCCCTATCCACTTCTAGTCTCTTTTGTTCAATGCGACGACGAATTTGTTCTTCCAAAAACTTGCTCGCCACCGTGGGAAAAAGTTCTAGGAGCAACTCTTCTTGCTCACCCTTTGCTAGTAATTCATTTTCGTAGTGAACCAGCGTAGGATTTGGTTGCCGTTGATATGCTGCCGTGTTATAGGGAATCTCTTCAGTAGAACCAGTTATAGCCTTTCTGAATTCTGGATCTACCGGAATAGGTGTTCTACCATAAGAGCCCTTAACCAAGTTAACAAACTGTATCGATTTACTAGTATAAAAAGGCAATCCCTTATTTTCGTCTATTACGCAATTCACTGCCTGTGCGCCCACAATTTGGCTCGTTGGAGTAACTAGTGGTGGACAGCCAGCGGCAACCCTCACTGTTGGTATTACCTCTAAAACACGCGGTAATAACGTCTCTAAATGCAGCTGTTTTAGTTGCTCCAGCATATTGGTATACATTCCACCAGGAATTTCTGCTCGTTTAACCTCCATGTTGGGCATAGGAAAGTTAAAATATTTTTCGATAGCAAGACATGCCTTGAGCAAAGCCTCCTCCTTGTCTGCCTTAGCGGCTATAATGGCATCGTCAAATAGCTGCTCGATAGCAGAAGGTAATTTATCTTTAGTAATATCAAACTCGATTGGGAAAAGCTTATAGCTATCCACTTCTGCCAACTCCTGTCGAATCTGTTTCAGCTCTTTATTAATTTTAACAACAGCATCTAAGTTAACTCCCGTTTCGATATCCAGCTTATTGCAAAAAAGTTGAATTATTTCGAATGATGGAGCAGCTGGCCCACCTGCAAAATTAAGAATAGCTGTATCGAGTATATCTACACCATTAACCAATGCCATCAAAAATGCACCTAAACCATATCCCGGAGTGCAATGGGTATGAAAGTCGATGGGAACTTGGACGTTGCTCTTGAGTGCTCTAATAATTTGACCAGCTTTTGAAGGAGGAATTAAACCAGCCATGTCTTTGAGAGTAATCATATCGGCACCCATCTCCTCCAGCTCCTTTGCCATTTTTACAAAATACTCAATAGTGAAAATATTGGAAGGTAAACGCTTGCCTTTAAGCATTGACAATACTTTCGTTTTGTTTGAGAATTTTGGGTCAACGGTATAGCAAACGGTACAGTCGGCCATACCACCATTCTCCTTTACATATTTAATGGTGCTTCTTACATTTGCCGTATCGTTAAGTGCATCAAAAATTCGCATAATTGAAATTCCCGACTGAACGGCATTTCGGTTAAAACCTTCAATAACCTCCTCCGGATATGGATTGTATCCAAAGAGGTTACGTCCACGCGATAACGCCGTCAGCTTCGATACTTCTCCAATTTGTTCTTTAATCAATTTTAACCTTACCCATGGGTCCTCATTGAGGTAACGCATAATGGAATCGGGAACGGCGCCACCCCAAACCTCCATGGCATAGAAACCAGCCTCACGGTATAACGGTAATACTCTATCAATTTGTTGTTGGGTCATACGTGTTGCGAAGAGCGATTGTTGACCGTCTCGGAGTGTTACATCTCTCACTAATATCTTTTTAGCCATAAGGGTAAATGTAAATTACTGTTATTATATTAACAATGCAAAGTTGCACAAAGATTACGGCATGCCGTAAAATCTTTGCATGTTGTACAATAGCATTTTTTTATGCAATAATTGAGAACAATATCAATTCGGTCGATCAGCTAAGAACCATGCGAATGATTCCCTTGACAACACCCAAAAAAAATCGAAAAAAAACGGCTATTCCGTTCCGATATAAATACGTCACGAAATAGCCGTGTTCGAAAATTTAACCAACGAATGAGAGCAAGAACAATATTACTTAATCATGATATGAAATAAAAAAATTGTCGGCACTCAATTGCTTGGTTCCGACAAGATTAAGTCTAGTTGCTACCCTTGAGTTTTTCCATATACATGGCAAAAGAGCGATATAAAAAGTGTGTCCATTTTCCAAATGGAACAATAATTAAAGCCCACTGAACCAGCACAATCATGTGAAGCAAATACATCCACTTATTCTGCTCAAGAATATCGATATCGATAAAAAGTCTAACAACAAAGGCAGTAAGCCCCATTAGCAGTAGCCAAATTACAAAAAACCAATCAGAAGGTTGAGAATGGCTACTTACCTCTTTTTTCTTCTTAATACGGCTTGATACAAAATCAACGGTAACTAAGAAAATAAGAATACTCTCGACATAGCCCAGCACAATAACAAACATACTAGTTGTTGCAAACCAGTCTAGGAAAACGGTCGTAAACAAAAGCGATAGGTATCCTAAAACTAGAACGAAATGTTCGAACCAGCGAAATTGATTATCATCACAACCCAAGGAACGCTTTTGTGTAAACATATGAACTAGCAGCTCACCCGTAGCAGAAAAGTATCTTTTAATTGGCACCTTCACCTTTGGTTTACCAATTACAAACCACCACATCCTAACGATATTGGGGAGCAGGATTATGGCAAAAACCGACCCAATAGCAATCATTTCAAAATAATGTCCTACGGTCATCATCTTTTCAAGATTAAAACCTTCATTAGCACCATACGCGATAACCGCTACCGCAGTAAGAATAAATGCGATAATACTAATTGGCAACGACTTGTATAGGAGTCCTGAAAGCCCAGTCCAGTCGTATGCAGCAGTAAGCCACCGTCGAAGAGACATCATTAATTCGCCGGGGTTTGCCACTTGAGGACAATGTGTTGTACATTCGCCACAATAGTAGCAAAGCCATGGTTTTAAAGAGCCTTTGATACCCTCCTCGTCTCCCAAAACGCTCAGTCGAACCATTTCTCGGGGAAAAGAATTGTCTTCGGTAGATAGAGAACAAATAGCAGTACAAGTGCCGCAGTTATAGCAAGCATTATAATCAAAAGCGCCATACTTTTTTAACTCTTTGCCGAATTCTGGATTTATCGTTGCCATTATTTTACCAATTTGTAGATATAATACTCGTCCATATCATCGATTCCATCCACCTCGACCTCTCCAAACTTGAGAAGTGTCATAAGGAAATAGGTGGTTTCATCCAATGGTAGCTGCGTAGCCTCAGCAATTTGCGGAATTGTTTTACCCTCCTCGTGCAGCGCCTCTAGAATTGCCTTACGAATACGAACATACTTCTTCCGACCTTCCTGAACGTGAGCCGGCACTTTTCGTGTTTCCCTGATGATATTAATTGTTTTTGTCTTGGCATCCATCGCTAAAGATTTTAAGATTCAGAAAGTGCATCAATCATACCCTCAATCTGTGAATTGGTAAAACCGGCGAGATCGATGGCGTCAGTAGGGCAAACAGGTGTACACATACCACATCCTTTGCAATTAGAAATGCTGATTTTGGCAACCTTTCGGCCTTCATAGTCAACTTCTGTAATAGCATCAAACGGACAAACGTTGAAGCATTTATCACACAACACACAGGCAGCAGGGTTTACCATGGCAAGCGTCGGTTCAAGAGCAATTTCACCTTTTGTGAGAATGGAATTAGCTTTTGCAGCAGCCGACATGGAAGAGTTGAGCGTTTCAAGAATATTTTTCGGTGCTTGGCAGGTACCTGCAATTAAAACACCATCAATAACGGTCTCAACTGGGCGTAGCTTCATGTGTATCTCGTTAAAGAAATGGTCTCGTCCAACCGGAATTTTCAACGTATGCGTCAAATTATCGTTTTGACGAGGAACCATACCCGTTACAAGAACAATCAAATCCGCCTCCGTCTCAATTTCTCTCCCAGCCGAAAGAATATCCTTTACCTTAACAAAGGTTTTATTGGACTTCTTTTCAATTTGTGGAATACTATTAAGAGCAAACTGCAGGTAGATATCGCCACTTTTGGAAGATTCGGCATATAGCAGTTCCTGCTTACCGTAGGTTCTAACTCCACGCGTAAAGTGTAGATTGGTAATATTTTTAAACTTACGCTTGACTACCAAGGCGGAGTGTATTGCTGCCGTACAGCAGTACCGTGAACAATACTTGTTATCACCCTCATCCTGGCGACTACCCACGCAGTAAATGTAGGCTATCTTTTTAATGGTTTTTCCATTATAAACCAGCTCACCCTCAGTAGAATCGATCAGGTTTTTAAACCTAGGCAAAGTGATAACATTATCTATATCGCCATAGCCATACTCCCCTTTAGTTGGTTCGTAGGAATCAAAACCGGTATTTACAATTAATGCCCCAACATGCAAAGGCAATGTTTCGCTACCAACTTTAACCTTAATATCAAAATTGCCAATGCTTCCCTTCTTCTCTAAAAGTTGAGCGTTGGTGAAAACTTTGATATTACCTCTCGATTTAATCTCATTATGAAGGTTCTCCACTAAATCCACACCGTTAACGTTGGAGGTGAATAGCTCGCCGTAGGTGGCTGTATGACCACCAACAGAAGCCTCCTTCTCAATTAAATACACTTCTGTACCCATATCTGAGAGTGCAATTGCAGAGCGCATACCGCCAACGCCAGCACCAATTACAGCTACCGAATTAGTAGTTGGAATTTTTGCAGAAGTTAAAGCCTCTGACTCCGAAGCTCGAGCAATTCCAGCTTTAACTAACAGTATAGCCTTCTCTGTTGCTCCAATTGGATTGTCGGAGTGAGCCCAGGAACTTTGTTCTCGGATATTAACCTGAACATAGTTAAAAGGGTTAAGACCACCTCTTTCTGCCACTGCCCTAAACGTAGGAACGTGGAGCTTTGGCGAACAGGAGGCCACCACAATTGCATCCAGCTCGCTGGTCTTAATATCTTCAACCATCTCCTTTTGTGAAGAATCGGAGCATGCAAAAAGGGTATTCTTTAGCAAATAAACATTGGCCTCATCCTTTACGGCATCTTTTACCTTTTGGATATCGACATAATCGGAAATATTTCCGCCACAATGACAAACATATACTCCTATTTTTTTCTTCATGATTGTAGCTTTAAGTAACCAGATGTTTCAGCAGCAGCAGCCCCAGCCGACATAATAGTATCAGGAATATCCATAGGAGCAGTTGCTGTTCCGGCAACAAATACACCCTTAATAGAGGTCAGCGCTGGACTTTGCAGTAAGTTGGTTTGGTTTATAAAGTTTGAAGCATCCAGTTCGAGGGTTGCATTCTTAAAGACATTCACAATTGCAGGGTTTGAAAGAAGCCCAACCGAAAGCACAACAAGGTCATGTTCTGCCTCGGTAACCTTTCCTGTTGCTATATCTTCGTAACGCAATATTAGGTTTCCATTCTCCTTCTCGGTAACAGAAGCCACCTTACCCTTAACGTAGCGAGCACCCATATCTTTTGCTTGCTCGTAAAATTCATCATATCCCTTACCGAAGGCACGGATATTAATATAATACATTGTGATATCGGCCATGGGAAGTGCACCCATTAACAGCTGCGATTGCTTGGTAGAATACATGCAGCAAACCTGGGAACAGATAGCATTTCCACACGTTTGATCGCGTGAACCGGTGCAGAAAATATAGGCTATTTTATCGGGTGTTTTTCCATCGGAAGGACGAAGAACATTATTAAACGGTCGAGTTGGTGCCAATTCCCGCTCCATCTGCATGGAGGTAATTACATTTTTAAAGCGGCCATATCCATACCGAGGGATTAAGGTTGGATCGAACAGGTTAAACCCGGTTGCCACAATTACCGCCGTTACCTTCACCTGAATTAGCTCCTCTTTCTGAGTGAAATCGATGCAATTAGAAGGACATTTTTGCTCACAAGCACCGCATAACATGCAGTTTTCAATATCGATGAGAGCAATACGAGGATTGGCAATACTAAATGGTATATATACTGCCTTTCGCGCAACTAAGTTGAACTGAAACTGGTCTTCAACAATAACAGGGCAAGCCTTCTCGCACTCTTGGCAACCAGTACAATCCTTTTCTACCACATAACGAGGGTGCTTTTTTAAGGATACCGAGAATAGCCCATTATCCTCCTTTATAATACTTTCTGCCTCCGTTAGAGTTAGAATAGTAATGTTGGGATGGCGAGCCGTTTCGGAGACTTTAGGGGTAGTAATACAAGCAGCACAATCGAGCGTAGGAAAAACCTTACTTAGGAGTATCATTTTTCCGCCTATCGATGGTTCCTTCTCGATAAGTAATATTCGAAAACCCATATCGGCAAGCTTTAGAGCAGATTCCTCGCCTGCGATACCCGCTCCGACAACTAAAACGTCAAAATCCGTTATTTGATCAATTTCTTGATTTGTTGACATAATTGAGTTCTTAATACATGAGAAAACATTGAGCTATTCCGGTGTTACTGCGCTACTCTCGCTAAATAATGGCAACCCTCCTCCAGCTCGTTACTAAAGATGTAAAAAACTCTAGGAGTATATATGTTGACTGTTAAGCAAGAGCACAGTTTGAGTATCGACAGGAATTGCAGCCCTCCAATTTGGTGTTAAAGAACAGTTCAAGTTTAGAATTAAGCCTTTTTGAGGGCCTCCAACTCATTCATAAAGTTTGTAATATGCTTTACAAACGGCTCAGCACAAACAGAACAGATTGCAGCCATCTTCAGCTGATTGGGTCTTAACCCTTTTTCAACCATTAGTTCATGGGTTTCCTTTACAATATCCGAAGTGCGATCGACACACTGCTCCCCAAAGGAACAATCGGTACCGTCAGCTGCAATAAAAACACCACTAAACCCTTTTTCAAACGCTCTCATTATCCAACGAGGTTTGATTCCGCTGGAGCAAGGAACACTAATAGAGTAAACTTGACTAGAGTAGTGCTTTTTAAGCAACCCTGCCAAATCGATGGCAGGGTCGGATATCTTTTCAGTTGAAAACACCAAAATCTTGGGGTTCGTATTGCTACTCATCAACTATTTCTTTAAAAACATTCTGAAATAGCCATTTTCCTCAACATCACCAAGGTATTCATAACCTTGTTTAGCAGACCACTTAGGAATATCTTTCTTGGTTCCTTCATCGGCCGAAAGAATTTCCATTACTTGACCTGCTTGAACTTCGCCAATTGCTTTTTTAGCGGCCAAAAGTGGACCTGGGCAAGAGGTTCCGCGAGCGTCAACAATTTTATCTGCCTTCAAATTCTTCAATTCTTCTGTTGTCATGATAGTAAGATATTAAATGATTAAATAAATAGCTGTACTGAACTCTCGTCGGCATCGGCCAAGAATGTTCCAACGCCACAGTATGAAAGATGAGGATAGTCAATCATCTCATCCTTTTTAAAGCCCATGAGGTTCATGGACATTTCGCAGATGCAAATCTCAACACCAAGCTCTGCTGCTGCTGCAAAAAGCTCATCGAGTGAAGCCACATTTTTCTTCTTCATCAACGATTTAATCATAGCCGGTCCCATGCCGCCCATGTTCATATTCGACAATTTAAGTTTATTGCGACCGTGAGGAAGCATCATACCAAACATTTTGGACATGAAATCCTTGCCTTTGGCCTTCTTCTTAGCATCGCGAAGAGAAGCAATAGCCCAAAAGGTGAAAAACATTTTAACCTTCGAGTCCATGGCGGTGGCACCTGTAGCAATAATCATTGCGGCGAGGATCTTATCCATTTCACCCGAGAAAACAACCATGGAGAGCTGATCATTATTTCTATTCTCCAACTTGGACATTCTCTTCTGCAGATCTACCATCTGCTGTTCTAAATCTACGCTCATAATAGTTTTATATTAACATGTGAAGATCAGCCTCCTGTGCTGATTGGATATATGCACTAATACCACTAAAATCGTCGACGATATCAATAAAGTCTTCTATATTATCGCCATGCCAAATTTTTCCCGCTAATCCACAAATATGGATTTTAACATCGGCAATTGACTTGGCTTCTCTAAAAAAAGCCACCCATGATTTAACATTTAACCGGGTAAGTGATGCAAGAAAATCCTCCTTACAATCAGCATTTTCGGACATTTCCAGTTTACTCACATCGTCGCCAATATCCTTTTTAAAGGCTCTGGCACCTTGAAATAGAACGTAAATCTCAATGGACATATCTTCCGAAGCTGCACCGCTCACTATTACTCCTGCAGCAGTTAACTTATCAACGCTTCCAGAGTAAAGAGCTAAACACAACTTCTTTTTATCCATAGCAAACAGTTTTTAGTAACTTTGCAACAAAGATATGTCAACATCCAACTATATATTTTTTTAGAGACCTAAACCTCAACAGCTTTTTTTGTGATTGTAATCACACGTGAATTGTAAAACTCAACTAGCATGACACTTAACTCAACAATAAATCCCAGCAAACCAACCTGTAACAGCTGTATTGAATGCCAATTCCATTCTACAGCAGCCAAATGTCTTAGTGCCGATCAGGTAAAATACATGAGTTTAAACTCCATCAATGCCGATTTTGATAAGGGAGAGATCATTATAAAGCAGGGCGCCTTTTCGCTAAATATAGTATACCTCCGAACAGGGTTGGTAAAGGTTCACATTAACGGGTTAACGGCAAAGGACCACATACTAAAATTTGTTAAAGCGCCAGCCTACATCGGTCTCCCCACCAGTATTGGCGATAAAATTAACCAGTTCTCCGTTACCGCAATCGAAGACTCATCGGTTTGCTTTATCGACCAAAAATGCTTTGACGACCTACTGCACGCCAACGAAAATTTCTCCTACGAGATTATTGTTGGACTATGTAAAGATGAGCTACAATGCTTTAAATACAGCCTGTATAGAACGCAAAAGCACGTAAGAGGGTTAATGGCAGAAATGCTACTTTACTTTTCGAGGGAGATATACCTAAGTGAAACATTTAACTGTCCGCTCTCTCGATACGAGGCAGCAGACTTTATTGGCACCTCCAGGGAAACGGTGTCGCGCATTCTCTCCGAATTTGAGAAGGAAAAAATAATCAAGATTGATGGCAAACAGCGTATTATTCTCGACTTTGAAAGGCTCGACAGTATTTGCAAAAATGGCTAGGTAGAAGTGCGTTAATGGCAATTGCGTGCCACTAAACTTTGGGCATCAAGATTACCCATCGATGCTGCCTTTTTCCAATCGGAACATGCCCCCTTAACATCGCCATTTGCTGAACGCGCATACCCTCTATACAGGTATACTTCGGCGCGAGGCTGACCAAGGTCAAGTGCCATGGCATAATCGTCAACAGCATACTTAAAGCTGTTGGTCTTCATATAAATATTCGCTCGCGCAATATAGTAGGAAGCATTATCGGCCTTTAGCTGAATACATTGATTAATCTGGCGCAAGGCTTCCATGTAGTAGCCCGCTTCATACATGGCCACTGCATAATCGTAAAGAATTTGTGAATTTTCACCAGTGGCCAATATATATAGGGCAAAGTCGGCCCTACTTTGATCGAACAGCTTAGCTCCCACAGAAGCCTTAGCTCTTATTAAATAGAAATCAGAATTAAGCGGATCAATCTCAATGGCTTTATTGATATCGTCCAGTGCCCTTGCATCCTTGCCATAATCGAGATATGCCTTAGCCCGTAGATAATAGTATCCAGCATTTCGGGAATTTCGCACTATTGCTTTAGAGTATTCGTCAATAGCAGCACCATACGATTGCAACTGGTAGTATGCCTTACCCATCAAGGCCTCCTGCTGGTGTCGAAGCTTATGCTTTTCTGCCTTTTCCTGAACAAGATCTAGCGCCTCAGTATTTTTCCCATTATTGATAAGGTAGGTCATATCGGCCTCCAGCTGCTCATTCTTGTTGTAGTAGTCGCCATCCCATAACCGTCGCCAAAACGGAGAATCCTCCATCTTCTGCAAAGTTTTATCGAGAAGATAGGTGCTCTGGAGTTCCTTATATTTAGATGTTAGGGAGCGATACAACCACTCGCACGACACCGAGTCGTTTCCTTGCATAGCGTAGAGCCGAGCCAATCCCAGACAAGCCATTCCCGACTTAAGCGCCTCAACGCGCAGGTAGTCTTTCTCCGCGCTCAATAAATCGCCAGAAGCAAATGCAATATCGCCCTTAAGTACCATGGCATTAACTTCTGGTATTCCTTTTGCTACAGCCGAATCGAGCATGGCATTAGCTTCAGCATAGTGCTTCTGAAAAAGTTCTCCCTTTGCCTTAAAGTAGCTAGTCAAATAGTCAGGTTGTGCTTGTAAAACAGAGCAGCACATAACCATAACCGAAGCAAAAAACAAACGAAGCATAGTAATCGATAGTTGAATTAATCTGTTTTATTATGCTGCTTATCAGCTAGCAGGTAAACGAAACCGACCTTGGGTGCCCCAAGAAAAACGCCAACAGAACGACGTTCCCAAACATCACAAATATAATAGTAAACGCCCGGAGCAGCCAATTTATTAGTATTCATCATCTTTCCATCCCAACGAATTTTAGGATCTTCCGTCTCAAACACCAAAACCCCATAACGGTTGAAAATTTTCATCGAGACCTTTTCAACATACTGGTAGGTATTCTTAACCGGAACAAAGAGATCGTTAATGCCATCGCCATTGGGGGTGAAAACATTGGGCAAATCGTAAAGGCTACAGCTATCGGCAGCAATAGCCTTAATCATCTCACTTCTATTTCCAACCGAATCCACTGCTACAATGCCGTATGCCCCGCCAAGGTTAAGCGAAGGAAAGTGTTTAAAGCTAAACACATCGTGGTGCGGAATGGTGGTCAAGCTGTCGAGCGGATTATCCACTAAATTAGAGTAAAATAGTATGTAAGAAGCAATATCGGAACCACATGAACCATTGGGAAGAGCCCAGTGCAACACGTTAAAGAGGCTATCGCAGCTAACCGTTACCGACAGGGATGGCGCACATGGCGGCACATTGTCGTAAGGTTTAATATTGCGCAAAAGCGAACGGTTAACCGTTGAGTACTGAATATCGTTGTAATTATATGTTCCATGGCTAATGGCATAGTAATCGTAGCTATGTCCATTTACCAAATTTTTATCATCATAATCCTTCGAAAATGATGTAGCAACAGGAACAAATGCCCCCCCCTCCTCGCTTCGGTAAATATCGTAGCTGTTATTTTGCCATGGAGTATTATTAGAAAAATGAATACCTACCCGTTGATCGGTGGGAGTTAGCTCGGGCAACAGCGTAGAGGCAATACCTGGATATCCAACACGCATACCTTTCGAAACATCGAAAAGCTCAATCATGTAGGAATAAGGTCCGGCAAGCGTATTGATTGGGGTATCAACAAATGTGGTATCGGTTATTGAGGTTAGCGAGGAGTTGATAAGCTTAAAGTCTCCTCCCCAAAGGTCATTACTCCGCGAAATATAGTATTGATAAGGACCGGGGAATTGAGTGGCATCAAAGTTGGTTGGTATGCGCCATGCAAGTGATATTTCTCCATTCTCAGCATCTGAATCAACGCTCACATTGCAAATAAAAGGCAATCCGGGAACCAGTGGAGTACACACCTCCTCCGATGGATAGCCTTCCAAATCGCCATCGAAAACGGCAGCTACACGATAACAGTAGAGTTCACCCTGGGTAAGACCGGCACCTTGGTTGTTATCAATAAAGGAATTTGATTGAGTGGTATCAGCAAACCCAATTTTTATAAATCCGGCAGAATTCAGGATTCCTGTTCTACAGGAATCAACCACGAATTTGGAGGAATCGACTTTACGGTAAATATTGTAACCCTTAATATTGCTGCAGCCACACGATTCCCATTTAAGGGTAACAGCATTGGTAGCCGGTTCGGCGGTTACATTTTTTGGTGCAGGACCTAAAACATCAATGATAATTGGATCCATATCCACCAAGCTAATGTGTGGATTATTATCCTCTGCCTTTAGAATAACTTCGTATGGCTGTTTTCGAACATGCTGACAAACAGTTTGCCAAGTAAATAGCGAAGTAATTGTCCCTGCGCTTGCCGAAATAAGCTGTAAATTCTTTGCCGGGCTAGTTGCTAGCCCAAGAGGACCGCCTATGACCTTGTGCGATAGAGGATCGTTATCTTGATCGCGCGATGTTACCAGCAATGAAATTTTCTTGCCTGCCTCCACGCATAGCGCTGGAAGAGGATCATTCACCGGTGGGTGGTTGGTGGTGTTCCTCACATCGATTTGCATATCGCGTACAATGTTTCCAATTTTAATGCCATTGCGCCACTCCATAACGTTTATAGCCACATTGTAGCTACCCGAATCGGTTGGAGAATCCCAAACCAAATCGCCAGTAACCGCATTAACCGTTAAACTTTTTGAAGCAGGAGGCAAAGTATATCCGGGGATTGCATTACCATCCTCACCAAGACACATTGTTAAATCGTAGGAAAGGCTATCGCCTTCGGCATCGTATGCCGCGGGATTATGGACAAAAAGTTGGTGAACCGCAGCCATATCAATGGGTGGGTTAAGAAGAACGGGGGTGGTATTGTTGCCCAACTCTGCATTAATAACAAGGGTAGACTTAATGGTAAAAACGGTAAAGACGGAGTTAGGAATATTTTTTACCCCATAATTTCGGTTAGGATCTTCCACCACAATATCGTAGGCACCAGGCCCGGGAAAAGTATGCTCAGACTTATAAGTATTCCGTTTGTAGTTATTGGGAAGGTAAACCAATTCCATGCGGGGCACCTCCTTCGAAACGTTATCGCCATAAGTCACAATAAGAGTTGGTCTATCGGCTGCCCCTGGAAGTGAGCTGGTATAGGTTACTACCGTAATTTCGTATGTGAGTCCTGAAATTTGCCTATATGTTATTTCTCCTGCTCTGTTGTGGGTTGCAAAGCTGAATAGCGGAAGAATGCATGTTAAGCAAAAGAGTAAATATTTCCTCATTGTTTACAGCTCAATCGTCTGCTTTACGTTACCAATATTCATCATGTAGCCCTTTTCGGTACCGTTACCTTGTCCAAAAATCAAAAGATTACTTTGATCTTCATAAAGATCAAGGAGTATCGTATTCTCAATTATTGCTGACTTTATTACAAACGCTCCATGTTTGGAATCGGCCAAATCGCCTTCAAATGAGATCCAAACCGACTCCTCGTTCATTCTTCGATCAACAAATCGCAAGATAACAGGTTTCTTGTTAATTTCAATAAAAAGTCGATTTGTTAAGTAATCGGCAATGAGTTCATCGGCCTTGGGTTGCTCCGCCTTTGTTCCCAACTGCAAATTGGCAGAGTCGAAATTATTCACCACCTGCTGAATATCGTTGGTAAAAAGTTTGATCTGAACACAAACTTTTCCACTATCGGTCTTAACATCGACCGTAGTTACTGAAACATGCACGGGATGGAGCATCATGCTCATCATCCCGCCAACAACTATATTTAGGATTGAAAATCCCATAAATAAAAAAATTGGTTGACAGAATTACGCAAATTTAGGAAGAAAACACCAAGCTAATCCAAAAAGTTTGCGAACGTCACCCCTAATTTGAGCATCGTGTCAAATACTTACACCTTTCCCAGATGCAACATGTTAGACACCTTACTTATTTCCATGAACGTAGCTCCGTTGCTTGGGCCAAAACTACCTCCAATTACCAAAACAGTGTCGTTTAAACTAAGTCTTTTCTGCTCGAGTAGCATCCGCATGGCTTCATGCACAAACTCATGCTTATTAGTAAATCGTGGCTCCAGATACATTGCCTCAACGCCAAACGAAAGGGCAAGCTGGCGCATAACATACTCTTTATAGCACATGGCATATACCGGCACCAACCCTCTGAACGCTGAAATGTAGCGACCGGTTCTTCCCGAAAGGGTGTCAACTACCACCGCCTTAATGGGGAGCTGCATGGTAGCCCGCACAGCCGACTTGGCAAGGATCGCTGTAATTTCATTATTAACCCTGATAAAATTAATTTCAGCATCGGGTTCGAGATGGGCCTCAATTTCGTCGGCAATTCGGGTCATCACCTTTACTGCCTCCTCTGGATACTCACCATACGCCGTTTCGCCACTTAGCATAATGGCATCGGTACGTTGGTAAATGGCGTTAGCTACGTCGCTCACCTCTGCACGGGTGGGGCGCGGATTTTCAATCATAGAATGGAGCATTTGCGTGGCAATAATTACCGGCTTCTTGCTCAACACGCATTTTCGAATCAGCTGACGCTGCACTACCGGAATTTGCTCGGCCGGAATTTCAATGCCCAGGTCGCCACGGGCAACCATAATGCCATAGGCATAGTCGAGTATTTCGTCGATGTTATCCACCCCCTCGCGGTTTTCAATCTTGGCAATGAGCTTAATGGGGCTCTTACGCTCATCGAGTATGGTCTGAATTGCCATCAAATCTTCCTTGCGACGAACAAACGAGTGGGCAATGAAATCGATCTTCATGTCTACAGCAAAGTGAATGAAATCGATATCTTTTTCTGAAAGGGATGGTAGCTGTATGGAGACACTCGGAATATTTACGCTCTTATGTCCCTTGATGGTTCCGTCGTTTTTGACTTCACATAGCAGCTCATCGCCCTTTATCTGTATAATATCCAAGGCAATATCGCCATCATCAATGAGGAGGCTGGTGCCAACCTTTACATCTTTAGCAATTCCTGCGTAGGATAAATAAAGACAGCTGCGCGACGAAACCTCATCTGATCCCCCCTTTACTACAACCTTATCTCCGGTAATCACCGCAAAGCCAGCAGAATCGTCCATGGCAGTAGTGCGAATTTCGGGACCTTTGGTATCGACAAGAATGGCAATTTTGTCCGAGACCTTCCGAACATTTTCAATCAGCTTTACGGATTCGGCAGGGGACTGATGGGCAGTATTGAGCCGCACCACATTTACACCCTCCTGATACAATCGTGTCAGAAAATCAACTTCACAGCGCCGGTCACTAATTGTTGCAACAATCTTTGTACGTTTTACCATAGTTTATATGTTTTGTATTTTAATGTTTTTGGATAATATGATCAAAAACAAGCTACATTTGGCCAATTTGATGCAAAGTAACCAAAAATAATTCATCACCCTACCACTTAAAAATAATTTAATATTAGCTTCGAGCAATGAGTTGGAACGATGCAATTAAAGACTTTAACAGTTTTCTTCGGCTCGAAAAGGGTCTTTCGGCAAACTCCATTTCGGCCTACAATAACGACATGGTAAAGTTATGGAATTTTTGCACCGAAACGCTGGGGAAACAATCGCCAACAAAAATCGATCAGCAGGATGTGGAGCAATTTTTAATACACCTAGAGGAGAGCGGACTCAACAAGCGAAGCCAAGCCCGGGTGCTATCGGGCATCAAGGGTTTTTTCCGCTACCTTCAGCTGGAAGAGTCCATTGAGAACGATCCTTCCGAGCTGCTTCAGGGACCCAAGGTTGGTCGAAAACTCCCCACGGTGCTTAGCGTGCAGGAGATTGATGCAATAATTGGATGCATCGACCTGAGCAAGCCCGATGGACATAGGAACAAGGCCATGCTGGAAACCCTTTACAGCTGTGGACTGCGCGTTTCGGAGCTGATAAACATAAAGCTCTCCGACCTCCACTTCAACGACGAATACATTAAAGTTACGGGCAAGGGCAACAAGGAGCGGCTGGTTCCCATAAGCAAGAGGGCCATTACCGAGATTGGCTACTACCTCATCGACCGTAACCAAAAAGAGCCGGATAATGAAAACAAGGATTTTTTGTTTCTGAATCGGAGCAGCAAAAAGCTGACACGGGTAATGATTTTTACCATCACCAAGAAGCTGGCTGCAATGGCTGGGATCAAGAAAACCATAAGCCCACACACCTTCCGCCACAGCTTTGCCACACACCTGGTGGAGGGTGGTGCCGACCTCCGGGCCGTGCAGGAGATGCTGGGCCACGAATCCATCCTTACCACCGAAATATATACCCACCTCGACACCACCTACCTGCGCGAAACCATTATGCAGTTTCACCCTAGGGCGTAGGATTTACATTCCTTTACATAACGACGAGCAGATAATTGGAAGAAGTTAGAGGAAGTCGCAATGAAAAGGAATTCAAGCCAATGTAGAGACACACGATCGTGTGGCTCCTATTTCCCAGTTAAAGAATTCCACCACCCGTAAGTACGAAATATTTTTCGCCCCCATACCCAACCCCAGTGGGGTTGTATGTTTGTAGCCTGGGGTGGTACCCCCGGAGAAGATGGTCTCTAAGCGCGAGCGGTGCACGGTAATTAGTGGTAAAAACAGGCCTGCTACCGATGCACCGCAACCACAAAAGGGTGAATGCAACACCAGCCTTTTCAAATTGTAAATTACCTACGAAAACAAAATCGCACACACCCCAAATAACCTCAACGACAAAACCAGCGGTAAGCATTTATTGTAGCCTCTACCGCAATTCGTTGGGAAATTATTCCTATTTTAGGTCAGAAAAAAGCGGCATACGAACCGCACCTGCTTGCCAAACCAATTGCCACCATGAAAACCTTAGCACTCCTAATCGCACTCCCCTTTTGTTCCATAGCCAACGGCGCAGCGCTGGTGCATTGCCGTTGTTGTGCCAACGACCGTTCGTCCTTGGCAACGGCTCACGCCCCCAACCGGTCCTCGTCCGCCGGCAGCTATTGTCTTACCACAGAAACGCACAACCTCCACCGGCCCAGCAGCGCTGATTCCATAGCACCCTTCCAGAAGCAAACCACGGTAACTGATAGCGCTGACGTGAAAAAAATGGTTGATAAAGCCATTGGCAACGCCACCAGCCAAGAGCACCAAGCGCAAATGGCAGGAGAACGCAAGCTCTCCACCAACCTCTTTCAGCTGGGCGATGTGGTTCTGTACAAAATTCAATTCTATGGCAGGATTATCTCCATTGAACCAAACGACATGGTTACACTCTCCTACACCAAAAATGACTCCACCTACACCAAAAAGGTCTCCATTTCAAAAATCTACACGCTAAACCGATCGTACCGCGATTACCGAATTGGGGAAGAGTACTACTACATTAGCGATAACGTTGGGAAAGGCGAACGAAAAAAGGTTGGCGTGGTGGTAGCTGTAGGATTAAATGCGCTGGTGGTAAAAAACAGGTTCGGCCGATTGGAGATATACCCATACGTGAACTAGGTTTGAAACAAAGAAGGCCAAGGACGGTAAATTCTAAAAACAGTTTCATAAACCGTTGAAACGGTTTGGACTTTTCAACGATGCTCTATTACCCACGGTTGAAACCGTGGGCTATGACTTTCAATGGCGATGGTCCGAAGGCGAGCGCCCTAGGCTGCGCAGCCGGGGACCCTTAGGCCGAAGGGAGCGCAAAAACGGCGGCTGTTTGAGCGAAGCGAGTATTGCCGTTTTAGCTCGCGAGGCCGTAAAGGGTCGGCGAGCAGCCAAGGCTTGATCTTTTCTTCCTTTTCCATCAAGGGAAAAGGAAAAAGGAAATTGAGCCACAGTTCCATTCTTGAACGCCCGGTTCTTTTACACCAATGCTTTATACCCACGGTTGAAACCGTGGGCTATATTTTTCAATGGCGATGGTTCGGAGGCCATAACAAAATCCTTGACTTTGACGTATAGAAATTGTATTTTTGCACGTAAACGGATAGGTCATGGACACGAAACTAACATTAAGGCTAAACAAGGGAGTTATAGATAGAGCCAAGGCTTATGCTCACGATAGAAACACGAGCCTCTCCAGAATGATTGAATCCTATCTGGAATCGATCACCAGCCAAAACGTATCAACCACAGAAATTTCACCTCTTGTGGAGAGCTTGAGCGGGGTTGTTGAGCTCGATGAAAACTTTGACTTCAAGAAAGAATACTCCAGCTACCTAACAAAGAAGTATAGGTGAAAAGGCTGTTTATTGATACAAACATTGTGATTGACCTTCTTGCCAAAAGAGAGCCATTCTACGATGAAGCGGCAAGGCTTTTCACGCTTGCCGACAAGAAGAAGATTCGCTTAAGCGTTTCTGCCCTTACATTTGCCAATACGAACTACATTCTTTTACAATCGAAGAAACCTGATGAGGCCAAGCTTATTCTTCGAAAGTTGAAGCTGATTGTGCAGGTTTTGAGCCTTGATGAGAAAATTGTAGCGCTATCGCTTAACGATAGCTACTTTAACGATTACGAGGACGCACTGCAGTACTATACAGCGTTAGAGAATGGTGCAGAAGCCATTATAACCCGAAACCTGAAGGATTTTCAGAAAGCGAAATTGCTCGTTATGACTGCCGGCCAATTTTTAAAGGGTTTTAAATAAATTTTTTAACCCCACAAGGAGCAGCCAGCCCGGTGTGCTTCGTTAACCTGTAAGCCCTACCCTTTTGTTTAAATTGGTACTTTATACCCACGGTTGAAACCGTGGGCTATGTTTTGCAACGGCGAGCGCATGAACGACAGCCAGCTGCGGGTAACCCGCGACAAGGCCTACACCTATCTCAAGCAGGCCATGGACGAAATACGTCGCGTGGGCCAGTATATATTCTGGCGCAACGACGAGCGGCAGCGGGGCTACACGAGCAAGTATATCCGTAAACATTCGAAATCGAAGAAGGAGAGCACCACGGAGCAGTAGTTCATGCTCGGTAGCACCCAGCGCCACCCCTTTGCGGTGGCGCTTTTTTTTAGCAACCCGCTGAACCCCTTTACTAGGGAGGGTAAAACTTGCTAAGAACGGGTAAAACTTGCTAAGAACGGGTAAACCATTCCTAAGAACGCCCAAACCATTGCTAAGAACACCCAAACCATTGCTAAGAACACCCAAACCATTGCTAAGAACACCCAAACCATTGCTAAGAACACCCAAACTAACGCTAAAATCGCCTAAACCATCGCTAAGAACACCCGAATCTTCGCTAAAAACGATCAAACCTTGCCTAAGAAGGCCCAAACCTTCGCTAAGAAGGTGTTAAAACTTGCAAGGGGCACGCCAGCTAAGGGGTTGGGGGCTGCAGAAGGAGTACAATAAAGCCTACCGACCTCAGGCTTGGCTATTTGAAGGGCTGGCTGCACCTCTCGCATGCTATGCATAAGCTGGAAAGTGGTACCGAATAGCGTTACATACAGGAACTGCGGGGAGACAAAAGCAGCAAGACAACAGAAATATATACCCATGTTTCTACAAAGAGCTTGCAAAGAATTAAAAGTCCATTTGATGGCATGTAACAACAAAAAATAATTATTTTTAGGAGAAATAAAATGCACCAAGTTGAGAAAAAGGTATACAATATTTCCAATATGGGGTGGATATATGCACCTTTTTTGGAAAAAGGTGCATATATAAACGAGTTAGCAACAAGTGTAAAAAAACGTGCAGCTCAATAGATACCTGCGAAATTGACGTATTGATAAGCGCAATTTAGCTCTTAGATAGAACAGTGCAAATTGGATGGATTTATTTTGTTTTTTTCTTCCCTCGCTCAAAAAAGAAACGTGGAAACCCCACCCACATTGCACGCATTGCCAAAGCCCCACGAGCCTACGCTAAAACCAAAGCTTTGCCAAAGAGTGCAACCGACCGAAGGGAGCTCACGAACACCATAGAAAATATAATATTGGTGAGTAATTTTGCCAACGCACACCGAACTACTTGATAATTATATCTTGTTTTTTGAGATAAATATGTATTTTAGCGAAAATAATTTGATATAAATGAATCGAATTAAAGAGGTGCTTGAAGAAAAAGGCATCAAGCAGACTTGGTTAGCTGAGAAATTGGGTAAGAGTTACAATATGGTAAACTCTTATGTTCAAAATAGACAGCAACCAAGACTTGAGGTACTTTATGAGATAGCAAAAATATTGGATGTTAATCCTAAAGATTTACTGAAAGAAGAATAATGAGCAAAGAGTTTCAAATAGAAGAAAATCTAATTGAGCAACTAAAGGGGCTGAAATACACGCATCGCCCCGACATAGTTGATAGAAAAACGCTTGAGCAAAACTTCAAAACAAAGTTTGAAGTACTAAACCGTGTTCGCTTGTCAGATAATGAGTTTTTAAGATTGAGAGAATTAATTATTGAACCTGATGTGTTCAAAGCTTCTAAGCTCTTGCGAGAAAGACAATACTTTCAACGTGAAGATGGAACGCCTTTACATTATACACTCGTAAACAACAAAGACTGGTGCAAAAACGACTATGAAGTAATTAGTCAGTTACGCATCAATACCGAAAACAGCCATCAACGATACGACATTATTTTGTTGATTAATGGCTTGCCTGTGGTGCAAATCGAGTTGAAGAAGCATGATGTTTCGCCACGAAAAGCAATGCAGCAAATTGTTGATTACAAAAACGAAGCGGGCAACGGTTACGGAAATTCTTTGCTTTGCTATATGCAGTTGTTTATTGTTAGCAACCGCACCAACACGTACTATTTTGCCAATAATAAAAATCAACATTTTGCCTTTAATGCAGATGAACAATTTTTACCCATTTATCAATTAGCTGACGAGAGCAATAAGAAAATAACCCACCTTGATTTATTCGCTGAAAAGTTCCTGTCCAAATGTACTCTTGGTGAATTGATAAGCAAATACATGGTTTTGGTAGAGAGTGAGCAGAAGTTGCTCATTATGCGACCGTATCAGATTTATGCAGTTAAGGCAATTATTGATTGCATACAACAAAACCGTGGCAACGGATACATTTGGCACACAACAGGAAGCGGTAAAACATTAACTTCTTTCAAGGCATCTACTTTACTAAAAGACATTACCGAAATTGAAAAATGTTTGTTTGTAGTTGACCGTAAAGACCTTGACAGACAAACCCGTGAAGAGTTCAATAAATTTCAGGAAGGAAGCGTAGAAGAAAATACCAATACTGAAACATTGGTAAGGCGTTTATTATCGACCGACTATGCCGACAAAGTTATTGTTACCACCATTCAGAAATTAGGATTGGCTTTGGATGGCACAAACAAAAAAAACTACAAGGAACGATTAGAGCCACTTCGTAACAAGCGGATGGTTTTCATTTTTGATGAGTGCCACCGTTCGCAGTTTGGTGAAAATCACAAAGCGATTAAAGAGTTTTTCCCGAATGCTCAATTATTTGGGTTTACTGGAACTCCCATATTTGATAAAAACGCAAGTTATCAAATACGAGTTGGAGATGAGGCTTCATTCATAACCACTGAGGACGTTTTTCAACAACGACTTCACACTTACACTATCACACATGCTATAGATGATAGAAATGTTCTGAAATTTCATATAGATTTTTTCAAAGGCAAAGGTACGCTCCAAGCTAAACCTGGAGAGGCAATTGCCCAACAAGCAGTTGTTGAAGCCATCTTAGAGAAACACGCTGCTGCAACGAATGCAAAACGTTTCAATGCCTTATTGGCAACGGCTTCAATAAATAATGCCATAGAATATTACAACCTTTTCAAAGAAATTCAGAAAAAGAAACAAACCGAAAATCCTGATTTTGTTCCTTTAAACATTGCTTGCGTATTCTCGCCACCTGCCGAAGGCAATAGCGATATACAACAAATACAAGAAGATTTGGTACAGGAGAAAGAGGACAACAAACAGAACCCCGAAGAAAAGAAAGCTGCGCTCAAAGCCATAATTGCTGATTACAATAAACAGTTTGGCACTAACCACGATATATATCTTTTCGACCTGTATTATCAAGATGTGCAAAGACGAATCAAAGACCAAAAATACAGCAACAAAGACTATCCACACAAGAATAAAATTGACATAACTATAGTGGTAGATATGTTGCTCACAGGTTTTGACAGCAAATACCTGAACACTCTGTATGTAGACAAAAACTTGAAAAATCACGGTTTGATTCAGGCGTTTTCAAGAACCAACCGGGTACTGAACGATACGAAACCATATGGCAATATTTTAGATTTCCGTTCGCAACAGGAGGCCGTAAACGTGGCTATTGCAATGTATTCAGGCGAAGATAAGGGTCAAGCTAAAGAAATATGGTTGGTTGACCCTGCTCCTGTAGTTATTGACAAATACAAACAAGCGGTAGAAGCTTTGGGCGTATTTATGCAAGAACATAATTTGGTAAACGAACCGCAAGAAGTGTATAACCTGAAAGGCGATGCGGCACGAATTGCTTTTGTGAAAAACTTTAAGGAAGTGCAACGATTGAAAACACAGCTTGACCAATACACCGACATTACTGAAGAGCAAAAAACTAAAATTGAAGCTATTCTGCCAACCGAAACTTTGCAGGAGTTCCGAAGCTCATACATTGAAACTGCCAAACAATTGAGAGCCATACAGCAGAAAGATGGCGACCAAGCACCGCCCGAAATACAGCAACTGGATTTTGAATTTGTGTTGTTTGCTTCTGCCGTGATTGATTACGATTACATCATGAACCTGATTGCCGACAATACGCAACAAAAACCTGCTAAGCAAAAAATGACCAAAGCACAGGTAATTAGCTTGCTGAGTTCGAATGCCAACCTGATGGACGAACAAGAAGATTTAACCGAATACATTAATGGTTTGGATTGGAACAGCGGACAAGATGTAGAATCGCTTCGCATAGGTTACGACACTTTTAAAGACGACAAATACAACAAAGAACTGGCTGCCATTGCCCACAAACACGGTTTGCAAACGGCAGCACTGAAAAACTTTGTAGAAAACATAATGAGCAGAATGATTTTTGATGGTGAAAAACTCACCGACCTTTTAGAGCCATTGGAGTTGAGTTGGAAAGAACGCAGGGTAAAAGAATTGGCATTGATGACCGACTTAGTACCCCAATTAAAAAAACTTGCAGGAGATAGAGAAATAAGCGGATTAAATGCCTACACTGTCTGAATCAGGATTTGCAGGATTAAAAGATGAGCAGGATTAAAAAAGAGATGAGATGAACTTGGATGATTTGACATATAAAATAAACGGTTGTGCAATGAAGGTACACAATACGCTTGGCAATGGATTTCAAGAACTGATTTATCAACGCTGCTTGGCAATTGAATTGGAGCGAGCCGGAATTTCATTTGAGCGAGAACAATCCCATACCATTTATTACGAAGGCATTGATGTGGGAACAAGAAGAGCCGATTTTATTATTGAGGATAGCGTTGTGGTTGAATTAAAAGCACTCATCAATTTAGAAGATGTGCATTTGGCCCAAGCCAAAAACTACGTTGTTGCTTACGATAAACCTATTGGTTTGCTTATCAATTTTGGAAGCACAAGCCTTCAATTCAAAAAGGTATTTAATCCAAAATACCCTTCCAAAATCCTGAAATCCTATAATCCTGCAAATCCTGATTCAGACAAATGAGTAAAGAAAAATTAATACCCGAATTGCGTTTTCCTGATTTTAAAAATGAGGGAAAATGGGATAAACCTACCTTGTCAAGTGTTTCCGATGTTATTATGGGTTCGTCACCTAGTTCTTTATCATATAATGAAAATAAAATTGGACTTCCCTTATTACAAGGAAACGCAGATATAAAAAATAGACTATCAGCTCCAAGATTTTATACTACGGAAATTACCAAAGAATGTGAAATAGGAGATATTTTATTGAGTGTAAGAGCTCCAGTTGGAACAGTTGCAAAATCTTTACACAATGCTTGTATTGGTAGGGGTATATCTTCTCTCAGGGCGAAAAAACCAAATTCACAAGAATATATCTATCAATGGTTATTCTCTTACGAATCATCTTGGGCTAAAATCTCTCAAGGAGGAACTTTTGACGCTGTAAATAGTGATGATATAAGAAACCTTATAATTCCAATACCAAAAGAAAAAGAACAACAAAAAATCGCATCCTGCCTTTCTTCCTTAGATGAAGTAATAGCTGCCCACAGCCAAAAGTTGTATTTACTCAAAGACCACAAAAAAGGCTTGATGCAAAACCTTTTTCCGCAAGAAGGAGAAAAAGTGCCGAAGTATCGGTTTAAGGAGTTTGAGAATGATGGTGAGTGGATGAAGAAAAGTCTTGAATATTTGACTGTTAAAATTGGTGATGGTATTCACACTACACCTAAATATGACCCATCGGGTGAATATTACTTTATAAATGGAAATAATTTAATTGAAGGTAAAATTGTTGTTGACGAGAAAACTAAAAGAGTATCATCTGAAGAATTTGAAATACATAAAAAACACTTGACTAAAAAAACAATTTTTTTATCTATAAATGGAACGATTGGCAATCTCGCTTTTTATAACAATGAAATGGTAGTATTGGGCAAAAGTGCTTGCTACATTACACCAAGTCAAAAATTGAATAATGTTTTCTTATATTATTCCTTACAGTCGCCCAGAATAATCGATTATTTCTTTTCAGAATTAACAGGTTCGACAATTAAAAATCTTTCTTTAAAATCAATCCGAGAAACATTGATTAATCTACCATCTGAAAGAGAACAACAAAAAATCGCCACATGTCTTTCTTCATTAGATTCAATCATCACCGCACAAGCGGAGAAGATAGAGCAATTGAAGTTGCATAAAAAAGGGTTGATGCAGGGGTTGTTTCCTAAAATAAATGATTAGCGTATATGAACGAAAAAGATATTGCAAAACAGATAGAAAAGACAAAAGAGAACATTATTCTTCTTTATGCTTTTAACTCAACTGGTAAAACCCGACTTTCAGTTGCATATAAAGACTACACTAAGAAATTAAATAAAGGCAAACACGCTGGAGTTTATTACAATGCATATAGTGAGGACTTATTTGTTTGGGAAAATGATGAGCCGAATGATAATCTGGATATTCAAATAAAGATTGTTGAAAGTTCATTGGACGATTTTATTACAAAGTTCAATGATGAAAGCCCGATTCGTGAGAAATTGATATCCTACAAGCCTAAATTCGATTTCAAATTAATTCCTAAAAAAGCGGATAATCCAGAGCTTGGGTTTGGTTCAGTTAAATTTTATAAATCTGATGAACCTGAAAAGCAAATCAAAATATCAAGAGGAGAAGAAAGAATTTTTGTTTGGTGTTTCTTTCTAGCATTATTTGAAATTGAAGGTTTCTCTGATGTGCAGAACAAACATTTTTTTATTGATGACCCTGTTTCAAGTTTAGATGATAACAATGTCTACATAACTGCTCGCTTAATACTTGATTTGTTTGAAAAGCATTGTGATACAAAGAAAATAATCGTAAGTACTCACCATATGGGACTTTTCTCAATTTTACAGGATTGGCTATCCAAAGGTGAGAACAGAGAAAAGTTTAAATCTAAGCGAAATCAAGAAACAAAACGAGGTGATAAAATTTATGTTAAAGAAATATTTGAAGATAAGTACGTAGTTCGATTTTTAGAAATCGAAAACAATAAGTATAAGTTGGTAGGGAAAAAGAAAGGCATTGTTTTATACCACCTTTTGTTGCTTCAAATTGTAAATGACGCTGTAGTTAGAAAAGAGTTATTCACTTATCATTTTGTTTTGCTAAGACAAATTTTGGAAAGCATTGCATCATTTTTGGGTGAAGGTCGATTTAGCTATGTGCTTGATAAATTGGAATTCGAAGACGCCAATGTCAAGTCAGATATTATCAACTCGTTATCGCATGAGAAAATTTATACACAAAAGTTAGCACCTATGAACGAAGACAACAAAGATTTATTTATCAAAGTCTTTAAAAAACTAACGACTTCATTTCCATTTTCATTATAAGTTATGACACATAAAGACCAACAACAACTGGGTAAAACCCTTTGGAATATAGCAGACGATTTACGTGGTGCAATGAATGCGGATGATTTCCGTGATTATATGCTTTCGTTTCTTTTCCTTAGGTATTTGTCATACAACTATGAAGAAGCAGCAAAAAAAGAATTGGGAAAGGACTATCCCAATTTGCCTTCAACCGACAAGAGAACGCCACTTTCAGTATGGTATGCTTCTAATATAGATGAAGTAGTTGAGTTTGAAAAACAAATGCGTAGAAAAGTGCATTATGTAATCGAACCCAATCATTTGTGGAGCAATATCAGCGAAATGGCTCGTACCCAAAATGCAGAGTTATTAGTAACGCTGGAATCGGGTTTTCGGTACATAGAGAACGAATCGTTTGAAAGTGCCTTTCAAGGCTTGTTTTCCGAAATCAATTTGAATTCCGAAAAACTCGGAAAAACATCAGCCGAAAGAAACAAGAAACTATGCACCATTATTCAAAAAATTGCAGAAGGTATTGCGGAATTCTCTGCCGACTCCGATACGCTTGGCGATGCTTATGAATATTTGATAGGCGAATTTGCAGCAGGTTCGGGCAAAAAAGCAGGTGAGTTTTATACACCGCAACAAATTTCTACCATTCTATCAAAGATTGTAATACTTGATAGTCAAGACCCAACTACTGGCCCAAAAGAAAAACTGAATAAAGTACTAGATATGGCTTGTGGTTCTGGTTCACTTCTTTTAAATGTTCGTACTCAATTAAAAGAACAAACGAAAAGCAAAGGCACTATTGGAAAAATATATGGTCAAGAAAAAAATATCACCACCTACAACCTTGCACGAATGAATATGCTTTTGCATGGTATGAAAGACACCGAGTTTGAGATATTCCACGGTGATACTTTAGAAAATAGTTGGTCATTGCTCAACGAAATGAATCCAAGCAAGAAGATAGAGTTTGATGCTATTGTAGCCAATCCGCCTTTTAGTTTGCGTTGGGAACCCAATGATACTTTAGCAGAAGATTTTCGTTTTAAAAGCTATGGTTTAGCACCTAAATCAGCAGCAGACTTTGCTTTTTTATTACATGGTTTTCACTTCTTGGGTAAAGAAGGAACAATGGCGATTATTTTACCTCACGGAGTTTTATTTCGTGGCGGAGCAGAAGAAAGAATTAGAACTAAACTTCTAAAAGATAACCACATTGACACCGTAATCGGTTTGCCTTCCAATTTATTTTACTCGACAGGAATTCCTGTTTGCATATTGGTTTTGAAGAAATGCAAAAAACACGATGATGTATTGTTTATCAATTCATCGGAACATTACAAACAAGGCAAAAGACAAAACACGTTAAGAGAAGGAGAAAACGGAGAGCCCAACGACATTCAAAAAATAGTTGAAACTTACAAATATCGCCCCGAACACATTGAAAGATATGCTCGTAGAGTTTCAATGGACGAAATCGAGAAGAACGGATACAATCTTAATATTTCAAGGTATGTCAGCACATCAGAAGATGAAGTGCAAATTGACTTGAAAGATGTAAACAATAAACTGACTTCAATAAATGAAAGCATAAAAACAAATACAGAGAAACACAATGAATACTTAAAAGAGTTAGGATTGAAACCGATTTAGCCTACGCACAGTCGTAAGCACATTTGCAAGCCCACACGAGCCAACGCTCAAACCAAAAGCTTGCAAAAGAGCTTCCGCCTTTACAACGCACCTTGGCAAAGCCATTTTGTCCAACGCTCAAAAAAACAAAATAAATTTGTGCTTCGTGGATAAGTTGGTGCAGGTTGATAAGATTTTCTAGAGCTAAATAGATGATATTTAATCAGATAAAATAAAAACACCAGTTGCTAACAAGCGGTCATACGCCATAGGGGTTTTAGTGATATATCAAGCGTTTCAGCTCGCATCAAGGTTTGTGCCGGGTGATACAGATGCAGCTTCGAAATCCCCTACGGCACATACCGCCGACCGTTAGCGGCAATGCTAAATACACCTTGCAAGCATGAAAGAAAATGACACAATATTTACTTTAAACGCAAGAGACAATATTTTATTGGATGTTTCATATATGGATTCACCTCCTGGAAAAATTCATGAAGAAATAAATAATGTCTTTGATTTATTTATTGATTCTCTGAAATTAAAAGGAGTTGATTATAAAAAACTTAAAAACTGTTTAATACCGAGTAGGGAAAGAAAAGAAATTGCTCTTGTTTTTGATATTGAGAAAAGTGGATTTTCTATGTATGGATATAATATTCTTACAAAAATCCTTTCAATTTTAGATAAAGAAAGTAGCCATAGTTTCTTGATTGGTGACTTTACTGGAGAACATGATAGAAAGGTAGAGTTGCGATCCTTGTTTTATAAATATATTAATCAGGTAAATCCTACAGATTATCAATATCACAACCAATTTTTTTTGGTTTATTTAAATAATCTTTCGAAAAAAATGGTGCAGAACTTAATTGAAGGATTGCAAAAAAACGATTATTTTACTGGCTACTTTGATGTCACATATTCGAATATAATAAAAACATATTTATCCACGATTCTTATCCCAAAATTTATAAAGCACAATTCATTTTTAATTGCATTAGAACCATTTGAAACAAGTATAATTGATGAAATAGAAGATTCTGTCTGTGATTATGAAGAGTTAGGTTTTATTTGTAAGTATATACATTCTTCATTTTATCACATTTTTCTTAGTTATAAAATAGAACGGAAAATCTTACCAAGTTTTGAATCCGATACCCGTTTTTCGTTAAATACATTAAGTGGCAATTTTATAGATCTAACAGATTGTGATATTGAAATAGAACCTTCTAAACTTAATTATTTACTTAAAGAAAAAGCAGACAATATAGAAAGAGCAGGACTGGTTAATTTATCGTTGGAAGAATTAGAGGGACTTATAAAAGAAAAATTAGAAAGTAATTACATTTATAATTTATCATTTCTTGAGAAACATAATACGCTTAAATTTAATATCATAATAGAAATACCAAGGATGGATTCAAAATCATTGATGAAATTATTAGTTGCTCTCGAGTATAAACCTAGGAAGAAAAAATTAAGATTAATAACAATGTATTAAAAATAAAGCACATGCCGCTAATCGAATTCTAAGACCTGACCAAATATATTAAAGAGAAAAATTTCTAAATTTACATTTGCCGAACAACAACCGATGGTGATGATTATACCGAAGGTCCTTGGAAAAGTGTGCTGGCATAAGCGCACTTTTCCTTTTTACAGGTATCGAACCTGTAAAAAGGAGCCGAACAGCTCCCTCTGGTTCGTATTGCCCGGATACTGTCCCAAAAAGTGTGTAAAGTGAGATTTTTCTAAATTTAAGGTTGCAAAACTTTAAAATTTAAGAGATGAAAAACCTACGCTTTACACAAGAGCAAGTTACAAAGATTTTGGAAGAAATTGCCATGCAGGAGAACGGCTTGCAGGTTTTGCAAAATTGGTAGTGTCCCATTTTGTGCGTAATGTGCTCTTCTCTTAAATTCAAAGGTATCATTTTTATTTCAGTTGAGAATGAATGGCAGCGGAACGAAGGCATTGCCCTACACGTCCTAAAAAAAGCATTTCCCCTGACTCCAAAATATGTGTATCTTTGTAAGAAAAAGAGGAATAGCCATGACAACGCTTGAACTTAAGAAAGTCTTGATTCAACGCATAGCTGAGATAAATGACGTTTCATTCCTCAAAGCGTTGAAGACTATTCTCGAATCAAAAACCGAGACGGAGGTTCTTTCCTTGACCAGTGAACAAAGAGACGAAATTATTGAATCGAAGAAAGAGATTGAGCAAGGTTTTTACCTTGAGCAGGAACTTCTCGATAAAAAAGTTTCGAAATGGCTAAACGCAAGATAATTTGGTCTCATAGAGCAGAGATTAAGCTCTTCAAGATTCTTGAGTTTTATGCCAAAAGAAACAAGAGTAGAACCTATTCCGCCAAGCTATACCAACGGTTAAACAAAGAGCTTAAAATCCTACTAAAGCAGCCCAACGTTGGCTTGAATACAGAAATTGAATCCGTTCGTGGCCTAATCGTTGACGATTATATCCTTTTCTACGAATATGACAAGGAGAAAATTATTGTCCATTCTATTTGGGATTGTAGACAGAACCCTGCCGACTTGAGCATAAAATAGAAACAATTGCTAATCGTAGAGTGTCCAGCCACCTAAACTGCGGGGAGAATCACCTCCCCTTCTACCCAACCAGAACCATGTAGAAAGCCGTCCGTTTGGGCTTCACCAGCCGCCGAGATTTATACCCATGTAGGTAACCAAAACTTAAAATAGTTAGGTCGCCACTTGACGCTCTATAAATTCGTTGTAGATTTGGGTAGGATATGGGGTTAACGTAACAATGGAAGTGTGAAAAGAAAGTTCAGAAAAAATTCTCTTTGAGAGTATAAAACAAAGAACCCGGCTTCATCACCAGCATAGAAACTGGGAGAGGAATTACCGGGACTACGGCGCAAAGATAATACTTAAATGGATAGTAAAGCAATACTTGAGCGGATTATTTCAAGGGAAAGGTTAGAGCCTTATCTAAAGCATCATAAGAATGATTTCGAGAAGGCGATTGCTCACTATAAAAGCAATATTCTCATTTCAGAAGCATTTTATCCCATGCTTGCGATTCTGGAGATAGGCTTGCGAAACTCAATTGACTATCAATTGTCAAAACATTTCAATGATAAACAATGGTATGATAATATTGAGTTTGTTAAGATTGCATCTCGATTTCAGATTAATCGAATTTCTGAAGCTCGAACAAACATAATGTCTGAGAAAAAGGAGATTACCTCTGGACGCATAATTTCTGAATTATCCTTTGGATTTTGGACTTCATTGTTTGACACGAAGTTTGAAATGACCCTGTGGAAAAATCTTCGATTAGCGTTTCCAAATTGCCCCAAGCAAATAAGAAAGCGCAAAACGATGAGTGCCAAGTTTAATGGCATTAGAAAACTGAGAAATAGGATTTTTCATCACGAGGCGATAACCTGGAATTTAGCTGTGCTTAATTCGTATAAACTTCAAATTATTGAAGGGATTGAGTGGCTTGACAAGGATTTGCTTGTATGGTTTATCGAACTCAATCATATTGATGAAACAATTGATAAATACCGAAAGACGATAGAATGAAAATCTGCTGGCCATAGTGGCACGCTAAGACTTGACCAAATTTCTCAGGGACTCTTTTGTATTTTTACTTCTGCTGAACAACAACCAATGGTGGTGATTATAACGAAGGTGGCCACAACCACCAGCTTAGCTCATGGGCATTGCCCATGCCCTTTCGGCCCAACCAGAACCATGTAGAAAGCCGTCCGATTGGGCTACCAAGCTGCCGAGGTATATACCCATGTAGGTAACCAATGCCTAAAATAGTTAGGTCGCCGTTTGATGGTCTATGAATTAGTTGTAGCTTTGGGTAGGATACGGTTTTGCAGCATAAATAAGCGAGTTGGCGGTCATTGTAAGACGACACTCCAAACTTAAATAGACCAAAATAATGAACAACGAAACGACATTAAGAGAATTTATGAAAAGTGTTTGGAACGAAAAGAATGTTGCAACCATTTCTAAATTTTTAGCAAGCGAATACACCGTGCATATTGACAATGCTGACCCTTGGGAAGGAAAGACTTTAGATAGGAATGAATTTGAAACACGGTTAAACTACACTTTCAATTCATTCCCAGACATTCACTTTGACATTAAAACTGCTGTATCTAACGGGAATCTTGTTGCAATAACTTGGGTTATGACAGGAACAAACACAGGGAAAATAGGGGGAATTACCAGCGACAAATAAAACGATAGAAGCAAATGGAGTGACTATATATCATTTTAAGGATGGAAAAATTTGTGGTCACACACAGGTGTATGACAGAACTACTATTATGAGACAATTAGGTTTCATTAGGTAACCAGTGATATTTTAAAGAGAAATTAATACAAACCACTAACAGCGCGTTTGCCCCACTTGTTCCTATGGCCCTATCCAGCTAGGTTCACGGGGAGAGCCCTCCTCCTCGTTCCTCCACCTAAACCAACCAAAAAAGTTACCGTCCCGCATCCAACTCACTTTTGCCTTCGGCGAGCTCGCAAGCTCGGTTCACTTTTCACAATTCACCATTCACAACTCACATTTTCCCCTACCTTTGCTGCACTAAGTTGCTCCAATGAACAGCATTTGCTTCATAGTAAACTCGAAGAAAACCAAGCTAAACCAGTTTCAGCAGGAGGTGAGCAGCTGCTTTGCGCCAGCCTTTCGCGTGGAATTTTTGGTAACCAACGGCCATCGCAGCGCCGAACAGCTGGCTCTGCAGGCCACTAACCAGGGCTTTCGCTACATTATTGCCGTGGGTGGCGATGGAACAGTTAGCGAGGTTATCAACGGGATTATGCTGACACCGGCAGAGCAACGCAGCAGGGTAATTGTGGGTGTGCTACCGTGGGGAACCGGCAACGACTTTGCCCGAACGCTGGGAGTGCCCTCGTCCATTGCCCAGCTAAAGGAGCAGATAGAGCTGCACCGGGTTGGCCTAATCGACCTTGGGCTGGTTACCTACATCGACCACGACGGCCACAGCGCCAGCCGCTACTTCAACAACATTGCCGATGTGGGCATTGGTCCCAATACCATAATTGCAGCAGCAAAAATGTCGACGTGGCTCGGCGCAACAGTAGCCTTTTCACTGGCAGCCATTCACTCCCTACTATTTATTAAACCGGAACCTATCTATCTGGAAGCCGAAAATACGAGTTACTCGGGAACGATTAAGTGCGTGTGCATAGCCAACGGCCGCTACTTTGGCAGCGGGCTGGGCATTGCGCCACAAGCCAGCATCACCAACGGCACGTTGAGCATTGTGGTGGTGGAGAATGTATCGGCGCTCCTTTTTCTACGATTTATGCGCTCGCTGCACGCAGCCAAACCCATTATTCACCCAAAAGTTCACTACCATACTGCCAAAGAGGTAACCATTGCCGCCGGCGAAAAAGCCATTCCGCTCGATGTTGATGGCGAAGTTCCTGGGTTTGCACCGGTTTCGGCAACGGTTCTTCCGGCCAGCATCGCGCTGCTGGGCGACTGCTTTCCAGCCAATGAAGCAGCCAAGGAGAGGCTCAGCGCTGCGATGACCCGCTACTCGGTATAGAAGTAGGCGGCCTTGTCGTTTTTACCGTTGTTTATCTCGGTAAAGAACTTCTCATCCATGGTTATATCAAAGGTTTTGGCATCTATATACTTGGCCGAAATAACAACCTTGCCATCTTCCGAAACCTTCACCTTTACATAGTTCTGCACAAAGCCATCGGCCATGGGATTCTCGATAAACTTGGATTCCGAGGTTACCACAAACGCCAACTTGTTGTGAACCGCACCGGCAGCAAAATACTCATACACCCCCATATCCATGCCACCAATGGCATCCGGGACCTTTTCAGCCTCCTCGTTATTGCTAATTAGCTTACACTTGTTGTAGTAGAATACCATCCGAACGTGCTTGCCGCTGTTAAGCGCACCCATGAGGTCGTTGAAGTTGGTTAGCTGCTTTTGTGCAAAGGTGCTCACCGCGAACAGCAAAAGAATGCCGATACTAAAGAATAACTTCTTCATAGAATTAAAATTGTTAGTAAAATTATTTACGGTTTGCGGTTCCGAAAGCTAAAGTAGACAACATTTAGAAGTTAAGCAATGACATAATACAGGTAAGAGTAGCATGCTCAAAAAATTACCATGTCCAGCTACAACCTACAAAGTCTAATTGCCATTTAATGGTCGAGCAACCTACAAAAAAAACTCTGGCTCTTTTCTCTCTGTGCATAGGGAAAGCAATTTTTCCTTAGTGGCATTAATTATTGGGCTGTCGAAAAAACGTGCATCCTCCGGACAGCGCTTAATACAGGCACAGCACCATGTACACAGCTCTTTATTTGTGACTACCTCATCGTTTATTGTAATGGCATTGGTAGGGCAAACATCAACACAAATTCCACACTTAGTGCATTTTGAAAAATCGGTTTCTGGAGAAATTAGCTCGTCCAATGGTTTTCGCTCCTTATATGGATAGTTTCCAGGCACCTCTATTTCTGCCATCTCAATCTTACTCTTTAGCTGCACCATTTTAGACTGAATCAACCGGGCAAAATCGAGGCATTTAATTAAGTCTAACTTATCCGGTCTTCCTTGAGCAAGAGGTTTGTCTACCGATGAGTATGAATGCTCTCCAATAAAGGCTGCGGCGGCAATAATGTTGAAACCGCAATTGCTAACAATCTCCTTTAGCTCCAATAGTGCATCCTCAAACGCACGATTACCATAAACCACAACTATTACTGCAGGTGTATTTTGGACATGAAACTTTTTTAATCTTTCAACAGCACTTATTGGCAATCGACCACCGTATGTGGGCACACCAATTACGGTTAAACCGCTATTGCCTAATTCACATCCCGAATCGGTCTTTGTTGATGAAATGTTATACTCCGCTACTGGCGATAGGTCAAGTGCGTGACCAATTTCTTTTACAATTTTTTGTGTTGTTCCGGTTGGTGAATAGTAAATTAAATTTAATGTATCCATTGTTTTCATGAGGTTTTAAAGGGTATTATAGTGTTTCGTTTTAAATAATTGTTACAAGTTCAACCATTAACAGATTATCATTTCTCCTTAATGTGCTTACCTTATTTTACTTTTGGTTTGGTATTCCAAAGGTAGCGCTATTTTTCGTAGGAGGTAAATGGTGGGCAGCGATTAATTAACCAAGCGAGGCGTATTACAGTGTGGCGATGCAATCGGTTGTATTCTTCGAGCACCTCATAATATCGTTGTGTTTCTATTGCAATCATTTGGCGATTGCGGTGCATAGGAGGTCGGTAGAATTTCATGCCACTTGTGCGTGCACCGCTCACGCTTTGGAACCGTTGATACCGGGGGTTGCCAACCCTGGGCTATTATCCTGCCCGGGGTTTATCGTGCAATAATGGTTTGCTTGTAAAAAATGGAGGCGAAAAACATTTCGCCCCTACGTATACTATGAATTGCCTTTTGATGTATTGGATACACACGATGGTGTGTCTCGACATTCTGTTCAATTCTCTGAATTCTTTAACCCCGCGTTGCGGGATATTCGCTTCGCTGCGACTTCCTCTAACTCCATTTAACTTCCTCTAACTTCTTCTAACTCCTTTTTTTATTTTTCCGTTACCTTTGTAAAAAAAACGATGCGTTACCTTACCAGAACAATCCTGTTCGTCTCGTTTGTGAGCCTCTTTACCGACATAGCTAGCGAAATGCTATACCCGGTAATGCCAATATACTTAGAATCCATTGGCTTTTCGGTTGCCTTGATTGGACTTTTAGAGGGAATAGCCGAGGCCACGGCCGGCATCAGTAAAGGATATTTTGGTAAGCTATCGGATAGAATTGGTCAACGTGTTCCATTCATAAAATGGGGATATGCCATGAGCGCTGTCTCCAAACCTTTAATGGCATTGTTCGCCATGCCATTGTGGATATTTGGCGCGCGCTTTATGGATCGGCTTGGAAAAGGAGTAAGAACCGCTTCCCGCGATGCACTGCTAAGCGACGAATCTACTCCAGAAAACAAGGGTAAAGTTTTTGGCTTTCACCGAGGAATGGATACGCTAGGTGCAGCCATTGGCCCTTTTATGGCGCTAATTTTCCTCGCAGCTTTTCCCGGTCACTACCGTATCCTTTTTGTGCTGGCGTTTATACCCGGCATGGTGGCCGTAGGCCTCACCTTTCTTGTAAAAGAGTCGAAGGGCACTTCAACACCAAAGAAAAGTCCATCGGGAAAAAATTTCTTTTCATTCCTCTCCTACTGGAAAGTGGCTAGTCCTAGCTTCAAGACCTTAATTCCCATACTGCTACTCTTCACGCTATTCAACAGCAGCGATGTTTTTTTGCTTCTAAAAGTAAAGCAAGCCGGAATGGGTGATCTCAACATGATAGGCATCTACATTTTTTACAACCTTATATACGCCCTTGCAGCTTGGCCTATGGGTATTTTAGCCGACAAACTAGGCATGAGACGTGTGCTCACCTTTGGCTTAATGCTCTTTGCAACCGCGTACCTCGGTATATCCTTCGCCAATAATCTTTGGCAATTTGCAATTTTGTTCTGTATTTACGCACTCTTTGCAGCCTCCACCGAAGGAGTCTCCAAGGCATGGATTACCAATCTTTGTCGCAAGGAAGATTCGGCTACAGCCATTGGTTTCTTTACGGCTCTATCTAGCGTAGCAACTCTGTTTGCCAGCATCACCGCAGGTATTATTTGGGAAAAAATTTCACCGGGTGCCGTTTTTGCCATATCGGGAACTGTTGCCGCTATATGTGCCATCCTGCTAATTTCATTTAAAAGTAAAATGCAACCTAACATCAACTTCCACATATAGCTTTTCGGTAAACAATACCCGTAACCGTTCAAATCGTGCAAATTATCTCAAACGATTGCATATTATAAAACTGAGACCTTTTGCACTTTATTCAAAAAAAAACAAAATGACCAAAAAACCTTTATCATTTTTTTTGGTAGATTTGTAGGCTGTGGCAATTCGTTATGAATTAAAATACAATACACTATAATTCAAACTTAAAGAGTAAGTAATATGACGCAAGTAAAACGCGTTTACTCCTTTGGTGGCAAGACTGCTGAAGGAAAAGCGGACATGAAGAATCTGCTTGGTGGAAAGGGAGCCAACTTGGCCGAGATGTGTTTATTGGAACTTCCAGTTCCTGCAGGATTTACCATTACCACCGACACCTGCAACGACTACTACAAAAACGGTACAGAGCTTCCAGCCGATCTCATGCCTCAGGTATGGGAAGCCATGAAGAACGTTGAAAAAGTTATGGGAACCAAATATGATGATTCTGAAAATCCTCTATTAATTTCCTGCCGTTCTGGTGCTCGTAGTTCCATGCCAGGAATGATGGACACCGTTCTAAACATTGGTCTATCCTCTAAAACCATTCCCGGATTACTTAAGAAGACCAACAATCCACGATTTGTATGGGATTCCTACCGTCGTCTTATTATGATGTATGCCGACGTGGTTATGGAAAAAGCTGAAGGCATTGAGCCTGTTGGTGGCGGAATCCGTAAGCAACTCGATGGCATGCTCGATAAGTTCAAGCACAGCAAGGGTTACAAGAGCGATACCGACATGAGCGCCGATGATCTGAAACTTCTTGGTGAAGAATTTAAGAAAAAGATTAAGGAAGTTCTTGGTAAACCTTTTCCCGATGATGCTAAAGAGCAAATGGTTGGAGGTATAAAGGCAGTATTTAAGAGCTGGAACGGAAAGAAGGCCGTTTCCTACCGTCGTATCGAAGGTATTCCCGACGATTGGGGAACAGCAGTAAACGTTCAATCCATGGTATTTGGTAATATGGGCGACAGTTCTGCTACCGGAGTTGCCTTTACCCGTAACCCTGCAACTGGCGATAACATTTTCTACGGAGAGTGGTTGGTAAATGCTCAAGGTGAAGATGTAGTTGCTGGTATTCGCACTCCAAACCCACTAAACGACGATACAAAGAACGAGCAAAACAAGCACCTGCACAGCATGCAGGAGTCAATGCCCGGAACTTATAAGGAACTCGATAAGATTAGAGCAACGCTGGAGAAGAACTACAAAGACATGCTCGACATTGAGTTCACCATTCAGGATGGCAAGCTATACATGCTACAGTGCCGCGTTGGTAAACGCACCGGAACTGCTGCCCTTAACATGGCCATGGACATGCTCCACGATAAGCTTATCGACGAACCAACCGCCGTAATGCGTCTCGACCCAGCTCAACTCGACGAACTCCTTCACCCCATTATCAACCCAGCTTTCGAAAAGGATGCCACTCCGTTTGTGAAGGGTCTTCCTGCTGGTCCAGGTGCTGCAGTTGGTAAGGTAGTATTTACCGCCGAAGATGCCGTAGCTTGGTTCCGCAAAGGCGAAAAGGTAATCTTGGTTCGTGAAGAGACCAACCCTGAAGACGTTGAAGGTATGCGTGCTGCTATGGGTATTCTTACTGCCCGTGGGGGTATGACCTCTCACGCTGCTCTTGTTGCCCGTGGATGGGGTAAATGCTGCATCGTTGGTGCCGGTTCGCTCCATGTTGATGTTGATGCCAAAATTGCAAAAGTTGTTGGAACAAACATAGTGATTAAAGAAGGTGACACCCTCACCCTCAATGGAACTAAGGGCCATGCATACCAAGGTGCTCTAAAGCTCATGGATGCCACTGAAAACCCACGCTTCCAAGAATTCATGAAGTTAGTTGACAAGAATCGCAAAATGGGTGTTCGCACCAATGCCGATACTGCTGCTGATGCAAAGATTGCCCGCGATTTTGGTGCCGAAGGTATTGGACTATTCCGTACCGAACACATGTTCTACGGTGTAGGTGCCGAACAACCACTATTCCTTCTCCGTAAGATGATTCTCAGCTCAACAGTTCAAGAGCGCATTGTTGCACTTAACGAACTTTCATCATTTGTTAAGAAGGATATGAAGGCTACCCTATTGGCAATGGATACCCTGCCTGTAACCTTCCGTCTGCTCGACCCACCACTTCACGAATTTGTTCCTCAAGGCGCTGAAAAGCAGGCTGAACTTGCTAAGGCTCTAGGCATTTCTGTTGAAGCCATTGCAAAGCGTGGCGAAGGTCTACACGAAAGCAACCCAATGATGGGGCACCGTGGAGTTCGTCTTGGCGTAACCTATCCCGAAGTTTCTGAAATGCAGATAAGGGCTATCTTTGAAGCTACTGCCGAACTGCTAAAGGAAGGCAAGAGTCCAAAACCAGAAATTATGGTTCCTGTAACCTGCGACGTTTCTGAGCTCGACTTCACCAAGAAGATTGTTGACCGCGTATACGCCGAAGTTATTGCCAAATTTGGCATCAAGGAAATTCATTACCTATATGGTACCATGATCGAAATTCCTCGCGCCGCCTTGCTGTCTGATCGTATGGCTAAAACTGCCCAATTCTTCTCCTTTGGAACCAACGACCTCACTCAGATGTCATTTGGCTTCAGCCGCGACGATATTGGCGGATTTATGAACAATTACCTCGATGCTAAGCTGTTGGCTGCTGACCCATTCCAGACCATTGATCAGGATGGCGTTGGACAGCTTATCACCATGAGTGTTGAAAAGGGACGTTCCACTCGCAAGGACCTCAAGGTTGGTATTTGCGGTGAGCAAGGTGGTGACCCTGCTTCGGTAGAGTTCTGCTTCCAGAACGGTCTCAACTACGTTAGCTGCTCACCATTCCGCGTGCCAATTGCACGTTTAGCTGCAGCACAATCGTCCATCAGAGCTTCCAGAAAGAAGTAATTGCTGATTACATTAGATAGATAAGCCGCTCCATTTTGGGGCGGCTTCTTTTATAGCGATGCTCTCATCGCACAAATCGGTTCTACTTGGTTCTTCGCAACGTTGCAAATTCTTTCTCAACTTTTGCAACGCTTAAACCTTCGGCAGCAATATGGGGTGAGGAGATACAAAGACCACCCAGTATATGCCCCAGAAGCAGGCAATCGGAGAGCTCATACTCGTGCTTGTAGCCATATAAGAAGCCTGAAAAAAATGCATCTCCGGCACCATTGGCATCCACCAGCTGATAATTACTCACCGAAGGCGCGTCGAGCCACTTCCCATCAGGAGTGAGGAGTATTGCTCCTGCCTTACCATGTGTGCACACCACCAATCGCTTACCCTTGTCCATAATTTCGACCATGATTTTTCTATAGTCGGGCAGGTTGTCGGAGCTCATAAAGATGTAATCCGATGCCTCGATAAAATCCTGATGGTAGCTGCTTACACCATCGTAGTCGTGCAAGTCGGTCCAAACCTCGCTCCCATGCTTTTTCAGGAAGGGAATGTAGTTGCGGCAATAGTTCACAATGTTGAGCACCACCACATCGGCCCTCTTAATCTCAGGTTCCATGTCGGCATAACGGATTGGTGGCTCATTGGAAGTTGGGTTTACAAAAATGGAAATCCGCCTGCCTAACTTATCCATAATGTTTACATGGCGTTCGGTTCCGTTGGGGTCGATATCGTAAATTGCACGAATGGGCTTTGAAGCCAAGAAATCTTTTATCCACTGGCCATACATGTCGTTGCCCAGCACCACCTGAAGTGTAGTATCGAAACCCAGATAGCAACAGTTGGCAGCCTTTCCCGTTCCGGTAGAACCAACCGTTTCAACAAAAACCGACTCGTGAATGGTCTGTGGAGTGGGCTCTGGAAATTCATTGAGGTAAACAATGGAGTCGAAGGAGGCTCCACCTAATATTAATAGATTCATGACTTATGTGCAAAATAGTTACAGAGGCAAGTTATTAAATTAAGAAAATCGAGATCCCGCTGAATGCAATATTTTGTTGAGTCGAAGAAAATCCAATGGTGACGTTAAACTGTTTCCATAATGTTTGAGTTACACCAGAATGCTAATGAACAATATTTTTAGAAAAATAAAACCTAAATGAACAATCATTCATTTTCATTGTTTTTACTGCATTATCAACACCAACAAAATGGTAAGGCAAAAAAATGAAGACAAGCGTGAAGCAATACTGAAGGCCACGCTAGGATTGGTAAACAGCAACGGATTCCATGCAGCACCCATGTCGAAAATTGCCAAGGAGGCTGGAGTTTCGGTAGGTACCATTTACCTCTACTTCCAGAACAAGGAGGATTTGGTAAATACTCTTTACCGTGAACTAAAAGCTAAATTTTCGCGCCATGCACTCCAAAATTTCCAACCTGAGTCACCGGTTAAGAAGGGTTTTGAGATTATTTGGAATAACATTCTCCGCTACAAGCTCAGCGAACCCGACGAGGCAACCTTTATTGAACAGTGCGATAATACTCCAATGGTTACGGATTCGAGCCGTGAGGTAGGACAAAAAGCCGTTCAGCCACTTTTCGATTTATGGGAGCGTGGACAGCAGGAAGGAATCATCAAACCACTTTGTATACCAATGCTTTACGCCTTCTCGCTATTCCCTATGATATACGTAGCACGGGTCTACATTAAAGCGGGAAAAGAGCTGAGTCCCGAAGCCATTAATGCCGCCTTTGAGGCTTCGTGGGATGCAATTAAGCGGTAATCTTTTTTGCTCCCCCTCTGAATGTTCGTTCATTTTAAATATTTCATCATATATGGAAAATCAAGTTAGAAAATACACTGCAATTGCCACCGCCACGGGAGGTAGAAATGGAGTGGTGAAATCGTCCGATGGCATTCTCGACCTAAAGGTTTCGGTGCCTAAAGATTTTGGAGGTGAGGGAGGAAGCTATACCAACCCCGAGCAGCTATTTGCCGCCGGCTGGGCGGCCTGCTTCGACAACGCCCTGATCTCGGTAATCGGAGCACGAAAGTTATCTGCAACCAGCCAAACCACCGTTGAAGTAACACTTGGTCCCGTTAAGGAGGGTGGACTTGGCCTTTCGGCTAAATTGCTAGTTAAAATAGAAGGAGTGGACCAAGTAACCGGACAAAAGTTGATGGAAGCAGCACACAAGGTTTGCCCCTACTCCAAAGCCACACGAAACAACATTGAGGTAGAGCTACTTCTACTTTCCTAATTTTAAAAACAAACGACAATGAATAAAGAAATACTACTAAAATCAAGACCAGTGGGCAAGCCCACGGCGGCAAACTTTGAGATTGTTAACTCAGAGCCCATATCGCTCAACAATGGCGACCTGCTTCTTAAGGCTCGTTACATTTCAGTGGATCCCTACATGCGTGGAAGAATGAGCGATGCAAAATCGTACGTTGAGCCATATCAGGTTGGAAAGCCCGTTGAAGGTGGAGCAGTTGCAGAGGTAGTGGAAAGCCGCAGCCCACATTTTATCCCCGGCGATATAGTGGTTGGCATGCTACAGTGGAAAATGCTTCAGACGGTGCCTGCCGAAAAGGTAACAAAACTTAACAAGGACACTGCTCCACTAAGTTACTACCTCGGCATACTTGGAATGCCCGGGCTAACAGCCTATTTTGGATTATTAGATATTGGAAAGCCAAAAAAAGGGGAAACCGTGGTGGTTTCGGGTGCAGCGGGAGCCGTAGGTATGGTGGTTGGCCAAATTGCTAAGATTCAGGGTTGCCGTGTTGTAGGTATTGCCGGCGACAATGACAAGGTTAACTATCTGCTTAACGAACTTCAATTCGATGCGGTAATTAACTATAAAACTACAACCAACCTCGATGAGGCTATTGCTTCGGCTTGTCCCTCTGGTGTTGATGTTTACTTCGACAACGTGGGAGGTAACATCTCCGATGCTGTTGTGGCTAAAATCAACAAAAATGCTAGAATTATAATCTGTGGACAAATTGCCCTCTACAACGAAACTACACAACCGATGGGGCCACGTATTCAGCCTACCATTCTAAAACGTAGTGCGCTGATGCAAGGCTTTATCGTAAGCAACTATACCGAGCGTTTTCCTGAAGGATTAAAAGAGCTGGCAGCTTGGATAGCGGAAGGCAAACTAAAGTATGCCCAGACTATTTTCAAAGGTTTTGATCGGCTACCTGAAGCATTTATCGGTCTTTTTGAAGGAAAAAATACAGGTAAGCTGATTGTAGAAATACAATAGTATTCACGTCTAAAAACATTAATAATGAACAATTTCGAATTTTTCAACCCGGTTAAGATAATCTTTGGGAAAGACCAACTGTTAAAGTTATCTGCCCAAATTCCCGAGAACAAAAGAGTATTAATGATTTATGGTGGAGGGAGCATCCTTAAAAATGGCGTACATGCAGCTATTAAGAAATCATTGAATGGCTATACCATGGTCGAATTTAAAGGGATTGAACCAAATCCTAAATACGAAACGGTCATGAAGGCGGTAGAGTTAATCAAGACCGAAAAAATTGATTTTATACTGGCCGTTGGCGGAGGCTCAGTGATTGATGCCACCAAGTTTATTGCCGCTGCAGCCTTGTATCGCGAAGGTGACCCTTGGGATATCCTAGCGAAACACAAACACGTAAATGCTGCATTACCATTTGGTGTAGTGCTAACCCTACCAGCAACCGGTTCCGAAATGAACAGTGGTGCTGTGATCACACGCGAGACCACGCATGAGAAGCTTTCATTTATGAGCCCACTAACGTTTCCCCAGTTTTCATTCCTTCTGCCCGATGCTGCAGCTACCCTGCCCCAACGTCAGGTTGCAAATGGTGTGGTAGATGCCTTTATGCATGTAATGGAGCAGTATATGACCTACCCAGCAAATGCACCACTACAAGATCGTTTTGCCGAATCGATCCTCCAAACCTTGGTAGAAGAAGGGCCAAAAGCTTACGCCAACCCTGCCAACTATGAGGCCATGTCGAACCTAATGTGGAGTGCCACAATGGCGTTGAATGGACTAATCGGAAGTGGTGTCCCTCAAGATTGGGCAGTGCATATGATTGGGCACGAACTCACCGCTCAATTTGGCATCGACCATGCCCGAACCTTGGCCATTATTGCACCAAATCACTACAGCTACAACCTGGAAAGCAAGAAGGAGAAGTTGGTCCAATTTGGTGAGCGGATTTGGGGCATTACGACTGGAACGCCAGAAGAAAAAGCAAAAGCAGCAATCAAAAGAACTGTGGAGTTTTTCCATTCATTGGATGTTGCAACAAAACTTTCAGACTACACCGATGTTTATAAAGGAACAGCTCAAAAAATCTCGAGCCGTTTTACCGAACGTGGATGGAATGGACTAGGTGAACGACAAGCCATTACTCCATCAGATGTAGAGAAGATTGTTGAAATGAGTTACTAATTTTGATCTTACAAAAATGATGACAACAATAAAAGTATTGATTGTTTTAACATCGCATAGCGATTTAGGCAATACCGGAGAAAAAACAGGATTTTGGATTGAAGAGTTCGCGGCGCCCTACTACGTACTGGCCGATGCAGGAGTGCAAATAACCATTGCCTCGCCCAAAGGTGGTCAACCCCCCATCGATCCTAAAAGCGAACTTGCCGATTTTCAAACAGAAGCAACACGTCGCTACAATAAGGATACAGTCCTACAAGAAAAGCTGTCACATACCGTTAAGCTCAGTGAGGTAAACGCGGACGATTATGATGCGGTGTTCTATCCCGGTGGCCATGGACCGTTATGGGATTTAGCTACCAATAAAAATTCCATTGCTCTTATTGAAGCTTTCTACAACCACAAAAAACCAATTGCATTCGTGTGCCATGCACCCGCAGCACTGGTAAACGTCAAGCTGCCTAACGGAGAACCATTAGTTAAGGATAAGGAAATTACCGGTTTTTCGAACACCGAAGAAGAGGCTGTGCAGCTAACCAAGGTAGTGCCATTTCTGTTAGAAAACGAGATGACAAAGTTGGGTGGCGATTACAGCAAGGGTGCCGATTGGGGATCATATGTAAAGGTTGATGGATTACTTATCACCGGACAAAACCCAGCCTCATCGGAAGCTGCCGCAAAGGCCTTGATGAAACTTTTATAAAAGGATAATTTTCCCAATCCCGCTTTAAATGGGATTGGGAATAATAGCATCGTAATATAATCGCAATTATAATGAAAAAACAAATAGGGAAAAGCGATCTAAACGTTTTCCCGATTGGCCTTGGCGCCATGGGGATGTCCGATTTCTACGGGCAAGCCGACGAACAGGAATCAATTCGAACACTTCACGCCGCCATTGAGCATGGGGTAAACCTAATCGATACGGCCGACATGTATGGCTACGGAGAGAATGAGAAACTGCTACAAAAGGCCTTTAATGGTAAGTGGGATAAGCTAATTCTCGCCACCAAGTTTGGCATCGTTCGCGACAAGCAAAACCCAGCCAACCGGAGCATCAACGGTAAACCCGAATATGTGAAGCAGGCGTGTGAAGCCAGCCTTAAGCGGCTGGGTCGCGAAACCATCGACCTTTACTACCTGCACCGGGTAGACCAGTCCACCCCCATCGAGGAAACCGTTGGAGCTATGGCCGAGCTGGTTAAGGAGGGAAAGGTTCGCTACATTGGTCTTTCGGAGGTTTCGGGAGAAACGCTTCGCCGTGCAAATGCCGTTCACCCCATCACCGCTGTGCAAAGCGAATATTCGCTCTGGTCGCAGGACGTGGAGCAAACCACCCTACCAACCATTCGTGAACTTGGGGCCAGCCTTGTAGCTTACAGTCCGCTGGGCCGAGGATTTCTCACCGGACGATTCCAGAAATTTAATGATTTGCCAAAGGACGATTTTCGACGCTTCTCACCACGCTTTCAGGGGGAAAACTTCGATAAAAACCTACAGCTGCTAAAGTTGGTAGAAGAAATTGCCGCCGACAAGGGTTGTAAGCCGTCTCAGCTAGCACTGGCATGGCTGCTAGCACAGGGAAAAGAGGTTGTTCCAATTCCCGGCACCACCAAGGTAGTCAACCTACTAGAGAACATCGCAGCCGTCAACATATCGCTTACCAACGACGAGATAAGCCGCATTGGTAACATTATGAAGAATATTCATGGTGAACGCTACGATGCATCCGGTATGAAGTTCATAAATGCATAACAGCAGCTATTAAAAAAGACAATGATTAAATTTTGCATACAAGATGATGATTAACAACAAATACCAAGCGCTGTTTCAGCCATTCACCCTGCCCCACTCGGGGTTGATGCTGCCCAACCGTGTGGTGATGGCTCCCATGACCACCTATTCTGGGAATCCCGATGGCACCACCAACGATGCAGAGGTAGCTTACTATGCTCGACGCTCAAAGGCGGCCGGCACCATAATGACGGCTTGCGCCTATGTTATCCCTCACGGAAAGGGGTTTCGCGGACAAATTGGTGTTCACTCCGACACCATGATTCCAAGCCTTAAAAGGATAGCCGAGGCAATTAAGAAGGATGGTGCCAAGGCTATTCTGCAAATCTACCATGGGGGAAGAATGTCTCCACCCGAGGAGGTGCCCAACGGTAAGGTGTTAAGCGCAAGCAATATTCCAGCCACCTACGGCAATGCCCCCATCCCCCACCCCATGACGGAAGCGGAGATAGAGGAGACCATTGCTGCCTTTGGAGAGGCAACTCGTAGAGCAATTGAAGCCGGATTCGATGGTGTAGAGATTCACGGAGCCAACACCTACCTGCTCCAGCAGTTCTTCTCTCCTCACGCCAATCGCAGGGAGGACAGGTGGGGCGACTCCATCGAAAAGAGAATGACCTTTCCACTGGCAATAGTTGAAGTAGTAACAGCTACAGCAGCAAAGCATGCCAAAGCACCCTTTGCCGTGGGTTACCGCCTTTCACCCGAGGAGGTGGAGGAACCGGGCATAACCATCAGCGACACGCTACATCTTATTGATGCGCTAACATCGACAAAACTCGACTACCTACACATCTCCACAATGAGTTACGCTGGTGGTTCACTACGCAACAGCGACGATACAACCCCGCGTGCTCTTCTCATACAAAACCTTGTAGGTCATAAGATTCCAATTATTGGTGTTGGATCCATTCACAACCCTGAAGAGGTAACCACAGTACTAAATACCGGTATTCCCCTAGTGGCACTGGGGCGAGAGTTGCTCATGGAGCCCGACTGGCTAACCATGGTAAAGGAGGGTAAGGAGCACGATATCCGCACCACCCTATCCAAGCAAGCGCAAGCAGAACTAGTTATTCCCGATCCCATGTGGCAAGGCCTCATTACCCGAAAAGGGTGGCTTCCCGTGGTGGAGTAGTTATAAAAAAATGTCGGATTTGCTCCGACATTTTTTTATGCATAAAGTTAGGTATTAGGTTTACAACAACATTCCATTCAGAGAAAGTGGTTTTTAGAGTTAGGTTGACCACGAGTTGTTAATAATTGTTTTTCAACAACATAAAAATCGCACGCATTGACTTTCTAAAACCAATGCGTTAATTTTAAGGCAAAAGTCCGAAGGGCATAAATACATTAAAATAAAGAACAAAAGAACGACCTAAAAAGATGTCAAATGAAATCATCCCTTAACCTCGGAGAGGTTATATGCTTATAGAACATCCACAGCAGAAAAACATTCGACCCCGAATGAGGTCGCACATTCATTCTCGAACGCTTTCTACAAACCTCCAAAACAACAAATGCCATGGCCGATACCTTTTCACAAATCCACATTCAAACCGTTTTTGCCGTGCAGAATCGCAATGCACTCATCCTGCCAGCATGGGAAGAAGAACTCTACAAATACATCACTGGTATAGTGCAAAACAAGGGACAAAAGATGCTCGCCATCAATGGCACATCCAACCACATCCATCTCTTCATAGGGATGAAACCAGAATGTTGCCTATCAGACATGGTTCGTGAAATAAAAAAATCATCGAACGCTTTTATCAATGATAAACGGCTCACTCCTTACAAATTTCAATGGCAAGCAGGTTTTGGTGCATTTTCATACAGTCATTCACAATTAACAGAGGTTATTCAATACATTAACAACCAAAAGCAACATCATAAAAAACAAAGTTTTAAAGACGAGTATCTCACGTTTTTGAAGAATTTTGAAATCAAATTTAAAAGCGAATATCTTTTTGAATGGATTGAGGAACACAAATAAACAGTACCAAAAGAAAACGACCTCAGAGAGGTCAAATGTTTGTAGAAAGAACACCAGCCTAATTTATTCGACCCCGGATGGGGTCGCACATTCATTCTCGAAGGCTTTCTACAAACATGCAATCCCTCCGGGATTGAAAGAAAGAATATTAGAACCAAGAAAAAACAACCAGAAATAGTTCAGATGCAATAAAATGACCCATTGACCTCGGAGAGGTTATATGCTTGTAGAACATCCACAGCAGAAAAAAATTCGACCCCGACTGAGGTCGCACGTGCCCTAACAATACGCTTCCTACAAGCACGTTATACCGCTTGGATTGAAACCAGAAAAAAATACGGACACACGCTCCTACTCCATCTTCCCCTTAATAAATGCCACGTCGCGCTGCAGCTTATCGATGGCTTGCAGCACCTCCTCGCGCTCCACCTTACCCGCCGGAAGCTCATCGCTGATGTAGTGCACAAAACGCCACATCTCCTTTACGTCGGACGCATTCACCTCGTAGGGCTTATACAAGGTGTTGAGCGAGATAAGGCGAAAGGCACCACTCTCCTCCAGCCGGTTCTCCACCACCTTAAAGGCCACACCATCGTCGAGGGTGAGCACCACAAAGGCTTCGCCGCTGCGAATGGTGGTCCAATCCTGCACAAACTCGCCGGTAACAAAGGCTCCGTCGGGAATGGGCAGCATGGAGTCGCCGCTGATTTGGAACGTGCGATACTTCCTGTCGCTCCGCAGAAAGGGGAGCCTGAATACCGGCAACCGACTAATAAACTCCGGGTCGGCAAAGCCCGTCAGGTAACCAGCCTTAGCCTTTTCGGGTACCAGCTCAATGTTCTCCTCATTGTCGCTGCCCACGGTGGCCGTAAGCACCCTCAGGTTGCTCCCCTTTAGGTAAACATCGAACCCTCGCTCCAGCTGCCGCAGCTGGCTTTCCGACAGATTTTCCAAATCCACCTTCACCAGCGTATCGATGGAGACGTTGAAGTAGGCCGACGAGGAGATGAGCACATCGATGGTGGGCTGGGCAACGCGATTTTCGTAGTTGTTGAGCGTAGGACGCTTGAGCCCCAGAATAGAGGCCAGCTCCTCCTGCGTTTTGCCCCTTCTCTTCCTCAACAATTTCATGTTCGAACTAAAAAACATCTTGCTTTTTGCTTTTAGTTAGATTATATTGTAATCTCAATATTGATTATTATCTAAGCAAAGATAAAAAAGCAATAAGACAATATGCCAATTCAACAATAAAAAATTGACCAATAAAAAAGATGAAAGTCCGAAGACAGAAGCCGTGAATGGAGAAAATGAACCTACTCCAGAAAATGATAAACAGAGAAATCTAGAATAAAAAAATGGAGACCGACCGCCACATAGCGCACATGGACCTCGACACCTTTTTTGTGTCGGTGGAGCGACTGCTGCGAAGCGACCTGAATGGCAAGCCCGTAATAGTGGGTAGCCTTTCGGACCGGGGCGTTGTGGCTGCCTGCAGCTACGAGTCGCGGCGGTTTGGCGTTCACTCGGCCATGCCCATGAAGATGGCGCTGCGGCTCTGCCCCGATGCAGTGGTAATCCGTGGAGACATGGACCGCTACAGCCAATATTCCCGCATGGTTACCGAAATTATTTCCGAAAAGGCGCCGGTGATTGAAAAGGCCTCCATCGACGAGCACTACCTCGACATTACGGGGATGGATCGCTTCTTTGGCTGCTACACCTGGATGCACGAGCTGCGCCAGCGCATCATCAACGAAACAGGGCTACCCATCTCCTTTGGGCTCTCGGTAAACAAAACCGTGGCCAAAATTGCCACCGGAGAGGCCAAGCCCAACGGCGAAAAGGACGTCCCCTTTCCGCTGGTAAAACCCTTTCTGGCCCCGCTCTCCATTGCGCGGATACCGGGCGTAGGAGACACCACATTCCGGCTGCTGCGCTCCATGGGGGTGGCAACCATCGACACGCTAAGCAACATCTCACCCGACATGATGGAGCGCGTGCTGGGTAAAAGCGGCATAGTGATATGGCGCAAGGCCAACGGCATCGACAACACCCCCGTGGAGCCCTACTCCGAGGCCAAGAGCATTAGCACCGAAACCACCTTTGAGCAGGATACCACCGACGTGGCCATGCTCCGCGCCAAGCTGGTGCGCATGACCGAAAAGCTCTGCTACGAGCTCCGCCGCGACCAACGGTTGGCCTCGGTGGTTACCGTAAAGCTGCGCTACTCCGACTTTAACACCTACACCATGCAGAAGCAGATATCCTACACCTCGCTCGACCATCAGGTGAGACCCGTGGTGGAGGCTCTCTTTGAAAAGTTATACCAGCGCCGCCTCCTAATCCGGCTCATTGGTGTTAAGCTGAGCGGCCTTATTCAGGGAACGCAGCAGCTCGACCTGTTTGAGGATACCAGCGAAATGGTTCACCTCTACCAGTCGCTCGACCACCTGCGCCACCGCTTTAGCGTTAAGGCCGTTAGGCTGGCTAGCGGCATTTCAGTGCCACAGCAACCACCAAAACCGATGCACAATGTGGACGGCTAAATCGTACTACTCCCTGCTCTACGGAACGCTCACCGTAGAGCAGCTGGTGGAGATGGCCAAGGCGCAAGGGTTGGAGAGCCTAGCCCTCACCGATATCAATACCTCACAGGGAGTGATGGACTTCTACAAGCAGTGCCAGCAAAGCGGCATCAAACCGCTGGCCGGCGTTGAATTTAGAGACGAAAACCAGCTGCTCTTCACCACCATTGCCAAAAATGTGGAGGGCTTTCGGGAGATCAACGAGCTGCTCACCCAGTGCAAGGAGCAAAAGAGCATGGAGACGGCTCAAGCCTATCGCTTTCAGAATGCGTTTGTGCTCTACCCCTACGGTTCACGTACAGCATCGAAGCTTCGCGACGGAGAGCTGATAACCGTTCACCCTGCCAATGTAAACCGCGTTCTGGTAAACGCCTCCGGAAGCGACCTGCGCAAGATGGTGGCGCTGGCACCGGTGACCTTTCCCGATGCCGTGGGCTATGAGGTACATCGCCACCTCCGTGCCATGGAGGCCAACACGCTCCTGAGCAAGCTCACCCCCGAAATGCTCGCCCCCTCGGATGAGGTTCCCCTGAGCTCGGACGAGCTGCGCCTACAGTTTTCGTCGCTACCGCTGCTGCTGGAGAATACCGAGCTGCTGGCCGATTGCTGCTCGCTATCCATCGACCTCAAAGGCAGCAAAAACAAGCAAACCTTTACCGGCAGCCGCTACGACGACTACCTACTGCTGGAGAAGCTGGCATTCGACGGGCTCGACTACCGCTACGGTAGGCACGATAAGGTAGCGCTGGACAGGATGCAGAAGGAACTGAAGATAATCAACGACCTGGGGTTCTCTGCCTACTTCCTCATCACCTGGGACATCATCCGCTACTCCATGAGCCGTGGCTTTTACCACGTTGGTCGAGGTAGCGGTGCCAACAGCGTGGTGGCCTACTGCCTCCGCATTACCGATGTCGACCCCATTGAGCTGAACCTCTACTTCGAACGATTCCTAAACCCCAAACGCACCTCCCCTCCCGACTTCGACATCGACTACAGCTGGAAAGATCGCGACCAGGTTCAGGACTACATCTTCAAGCGCTACGGAAAGCGACACACCGCCCTGCTCGGCGCCACCGTCACCTTTCAGGGCAGCTCCATTGTGCGGGAGCTGGGCAAGGTATACGGATTGCCCAAGGAGGAGATAGACAAGATTGCCGACGGCGAGGTGGCTGAGAAGGAGCGCGACCACATTGCCCAGCGCATATTCACCATCGGTAGCCAGCTGGTGGACTTTCCCCATGTGCGGTCGATCCATGCCGGAGGAGTGCTCATTTCGGAGGAGCCCATCACCACCTACACCTCGCTCGAAATGCCACCCAAAGGGTTTGCCACCACCGAGTGGGACATGTATGTGGCCGAGGAGATTGGGTTTGAAAAACTCGACATCCTGAGCCAACGCGGAATTGGACACATCAAGGAGGCGGTGGAGATCATCCGAAAAAACCGGGGCGACGACATCGACGCCCACCGCGTGCAGCAGTTTAAGAAAGACCCAAAGGTGAAGGAGCAGCTGGAGAGCGGCGAAACAGTGGGGTGCTTCTACGTTGAAAGTCCCGCCATGCGTGGACTACTGAAGAAGCTGCGCTGTAACAACTACCTCACGCTGGTAGCCGCCAGCTCCATTATCCGTCCCGGCGTTGCCAAAAGCGGCATGATGCGCGAATATATCCAGCGCTTCCACAACCCCAAGGGATTCAAATACATTCATCCGGTAATGGAGGCGCAGCTGGGGGAAACCTTTGGTGTGATGGTTTACCAGGAGGATGTGCTCAAGGTGTGTCACCACTTTTCAGGACTCGACCTAGCCGATGCCGACATCCTACGCCGGGCCATGAGCGGCAAGTTTCGCTCAAAGGAAGAGTTCAAGCGCATTGAGGAGCACTTCTTTCAGGGGGCGCAGGACCTTGGACGACCGCAGGAGGTTGCGCAGGAGGTGTGGCGGCAGGTGGAGTCGTTTGCCGGCTACTCCTTCTCCAAGGCCCACTCCGCCTCCTACGCTGTGGAGAGCTTCCAGAGCCTCTACCTCAAGGCGCACTACCCGCTGGAGTTCATGGTGGCGGTAATCAACAACTTCGGCGGATTCTACCGCACGTGGGTCTACTTTAACGAAGCCCGACGAGGGGGTGCCACCATTAACCTACCCTGCGTAAACCAGAGCGCCTACAAAACGTGCATCTACGGAAGCAACATCTTCGTGGGCTTTATCCACATAGCCAACCTGGAAGCCGACCTGGCCCAACGCATTGTGGCGGAACGAGAAAAAAACGGCAGCTACCAGAGCTTAGCCGACTTCACCAGGCGCATCGGCACCGGCATTGAGCAGATGATTACCCTTATCCGCATCAACGCCTTTCGGTTCACGGGGAAAGCTAAGGCCGCGCTGCTGTGGGAGGTGCATGCCCTGCTCGACAAGCGAAAGCCTGAGCCACAAGCGAACAGCCTCTTCCGTGTTCCGGAGAAGCAGTTTACGCTGCCCCAGCTGGAGCAAACCGTGCTGGAGGATGTGTTCGACGAGATTGAGCTGCTGGGCTTTCCCGTAACGCTCTCCTGGTTTGAGCTGCTCAAAACCAAATTTCGTGGCGGACCCAGAGCAAGAGAGCTACCCATGCTTGTAGGTAAAACCGTGAAGATGCTCGGCGTGCTGGTTCACATTAAGTATGTGCGCACCAAGCGCGGTGAGCTGATGCACTTCGGCACTTTTATCGACCTCGACGGCCAATACTTCGACACGCTGCACTTCCCCGACACCCTCTCGCACTGGCCCTTCAAGGGAACCGGCGTATACCTGCTGCAGGGAACCGTAACCGAGGAGTTTGGCCAACCCAGCATCACCGTAAGCAAGATGGCCAAGCTGGAAATACAACCCGATCCGAGAATGAAAAAATGAGGAAGGAGTTAACAAAAAGGAAGTTAGAGGAAGTTAGAGGAAGTTAGAAGAAGTAAAAAAAGTCGCAGCGAAGCGAAGATCCCGCGATAGCGGGGTTAGAGGAAGTCAAAGAAGTCAAAGAATTAATGGACCGCAGCGGAATGTAGAGACACACGATGGTTTGTCTCCTTATTTATCAGCCAACGAGTTCCACAACCGCTGGGACGAAATGTTTTTCGCCCTAATAGCTGTTCCAAGAACACGCATAACCCACGGCTTTAGCCGTGGGTAGGGTTTCCACAATGCGGATGGTGTGCCGTAATCAGGTGCAAAAACAGGCCTGCTCTGCCTGCGCCTGCACGCTCCATTTCCCCCTGAAAGGTGGAGCCCTACGCAAGGATTAAAAGCGGCAAGACCGTTAGAATAATTTCCGCAAGCTATGCGCCCCTATGGTGTTTATCCAACCTGTGGAGGGAATAAACACTATGCTGCTGCTAAGCTGCCTACCAATAGGGGGCTTTAGGTTAATAAAAAGTTCATTGGAGAGCAGGGGCATTCCTATTTTTTGTAAGTTTGGATAGGAATGGGTGGCAGCAATGTGGTAAATATACCCCAAGACAAGCCTTTTACCGCGCATGGAACGCACGAGTTTCCTAAAAAGGGTAGGTTTGTCTAAGGCGGAAATAACAACCATAGCTGTGTTTATACATTCGTTTAGCAGCAATGTTAAAAGACCGGAATGAAACGACAATTTGAATCATAAATTAACGAATATCAAGTCATACAACTATGGGACAGAAACGAATCTTGACAATTTTAGTAATCGGACTTTTATTTTTTACTTCTTGTAAAACTTATTATATCTCCACTGACAGCTTTAAAGAACAATTTGCTGGGATTGACTCAACTAAATTAAAAATGGTTGAAATGACCGGCGGTGGGAACCTTTGGGTTACTGAACAATATTTAGCAAATCCTTTAACTAAAATTAAATGTCAAGACAAAAAAGGTAATCCTGCCGAACTTGACAATAGTCCCAAAATTGAAATCCGTTTCACTTATGGAGAAAATAATAAACGAACATCTGGCTATTTTGACAGAGTTTTCGTTTCAGATAGTTTTGTAACCTTCATTCAATCACGTTTTATTCCGACTATGAGTAAGACAATTCAATTAAAAGACATTACAAAAATTGAAGTTCAAAACGGAGGGAAAAATTTCAAATATGTGAACAAATAGACACAAACGAAAGAAAACACTGCTGGCAATCGAATTCTAAGACCTGACCAAATATATTAAAGAGAAAAATTTCTAAATTTACATTTGCCGAACAACAACCGATGGTGATGATTATACCGAAGGTCCTTGGAAAAGTGTGCTGGCATAAGCGCACTTTTCCTTTTTACAGGTATCGAACCTGTAAAAAGGAGCCGAACAGCTCCCTCTGGTTCGTATTGCCCGAAGAATGCTAGCCTGCTAGACGCATTTTAACGAATGGCGTCCCCCTCTTCACAACCGCAAAAACGCGCGTAATCAGCTTGAATTTGACCGCATTCATTATCACCCCATGCTCCTTCCCTTCTTTGGCCTTTCGGTCGTAATATAGCCGTAGCTCAGGGTCGTGCTGTATGGCGGAGCGTGCTGCATTGCTCAAGCTTACCTTAATTCGCCTATTGGCTAAATGGCTAACCCTAGTTTTGCCGCGAACGCTTGTTCCTGAAAGGTTCTCAAAGGGAGCGATCCCGCCGTAGCAAGCATACTTCCTTGCATCGGTGAACGCCTGAAAATTGCACGTGTATACAATAAACAAGGCCGAATTCACCAACCCAATGCCGACTACACTCCGGATCAGCTTGTAGCGCTCCGCAATGCTCGGGTCGGAGCCGATGACCTGCTCCATCTCTTGCTCAATACAAGCAATATCTGCTGAGAACATTGCGATTCTAGCCGCTACCCGCTTCATCGTACTGTCCGTATTGGCCTTCGCTAATTCGCTGAAAACAATCTTCTCCGACGTTTGCATTTTAACCAGCCGTTCCCGCTCATTGACCAACCCCTTGAGTTGCCTTATGGTCGCTAGCGGTAGCGTTTTTGGAGGCAGCTCATCCCGGTGTAGGTAGCAAAACCTTGAGATTTGGTATGAATCAACCTTGTCATTTTTGCCCCGCACAAGACCCAGTGAGCGCTTCATATGCAAGGGGGAAACCAGGGAATAAGCAAGGCCAGCATGCTCCAAGAACTCAGCCATGCCAACGCTATAAGCACCGGTGTGCTCCATGCAGAACAGCGCTTCCTTTGGATTGGCACCTTGCTTTTCCAGCCACCCAAGGATGCTCCGGTACCCACCATCGTCATTGCCAAATTGCTTATGGGGCGATTTATCACCTTGCTCCCGAAAAAACAGGGTCACATCCAGCGTCTTTTTTGAAACATCCGTTCCAACAAACCATTTAAAATCCATAATCCTACAGCTTAGTGGTTAGTAATTACCCGACACATTGAAAAAAACTAATACCTTTAGTAAGCCTGGTAGCTTAAGATTCTAATTGGTGCTTTTCAATGCAAAGAGTGAAAGACTAATTCGATTGATAGCCCTCAATGGACTGGAGTAGACCATAGTTCACTTCCACCCTTCTCGGTTAACTATAAAACTAACCTATTTGATAGCAAATAACAATTGCAAATCTAAAGGAGTAGACCGCCCCGCCAGCTAAGCTGACGGGGAGAGCCTCTCACACCACTGTACGTACGGGTCTCGTATACAGCGGTTCATTAAGATGTGGCGCAATTTTCTCGTAGTATCCAAGCATCGCCTCATACCCTCTCTTGCGTAAGCGTTCAAGGGTAATAGTCGTTCCCAAAATAGGGCTTTGGGCAACAGCCCAGCCCCCCATTCGCGTTCTACTCCATGCATAGGCATAATCATAGTCGACCCCCAGCTGGATAAGGTTTTTTCTCTTCCGTTCGGGTTTCTTCCAGTGGTGCCAGATGCAGTACCGTAAACGGTTGCGCAGCCAGCCGTCGAGCTCCTTGAGCTTGGCCTGCATACTCGCAATGCGAAAGTATTGGAGCCAGCCCCGCTGCACCTCTTTTAGCTTTTGGATGCGCTCGTCGAAGGTGCTTGGTGTAGTCTTTCGCGTAATGGTTTTGAGCTTCTGCTTGAGCGTCTTCCAGCTCTTATCGCATACTACCAGCTGGTACTTCCCCCGCTCTCCCTTTACGTAGGTGGGCACGAATCCGAACCCAAGCAGCGTAAAGTTTACAGGCTTGCGGATACCGCTCTTCTCCCGGTTGATGGGGAGCTTTAGCGTGTCCCGCAGGAACAGGTAGGCGTGATTCCCCGCCTTGCGCGCCGCGTGGTCACTCTTAGCGTAGATGCTAAAGTCATCGGCGTAGCGCACGTAGCGGAGACCCTGCGCCTCCAGCTCCCTATCCAGCTCGTGGAGCATGATGTTCGACAGCAGCGGGCTGAGTGGGCTGCCCTGCGGCACGCCTTTCCTGCGCTTGACCAGCTTCCCATTTACGAGCATGGGCGCGCGTAGCCACTTGCGGATAAGGCGCAGCGTGAGCGGGCACTTAACCTTGCGGTAGAGCAGCTGCAGGAGGGTGCAGTGGTCAACCTCGTCGAAGAAGCTCTTCAGGTCTACGTCCACTATGTGGCGGTAGCCTGAGTTGATGTACTCCTGCGCCTTGAGCACCGCCTGCTGGGCGTTGCGGTTGGGGCGAAACCCGTAGCTGTAATCCTCAAATTCTACCTCGAACTTGATGGCTAGGACCTGCCCAACCGCCTGCTGCAGGAGCCGATCGGTAACGGTGGGAATGCCCAAAAGGCGGGTTTTTCCGCTGCTCTTGGGTATCGCTACCCCGAGGATGGCTTGGGGCAGGTAGGTTCCGCGGCGCAGCTCCGATTCTATACGCTCCCTGTTGCTGGTCAGGTGCGCGTATAGCTCCGCTACGGGCATTCCGTCCACGCCTGCCGAACCCTTGTTCGACACCACCTGGCGGAGCGCCCGCATCATGTTCCTTCGGTTTACTACCTGCTCAATCATCCATTTTTTCGTTTACTTCTTTTGCGCTGTTCCGCCTATAGCAGGGCTAGCGTAGCATCCCTGCTGCATTGGGAACATCCTAATGTTCGGCCCTTCGCTGGCGCGCTGAGACCTCCGCCTCTCTAATGGCGGCTCGTTTTGCCAGCTACTACGGCCTCTGCTGACTTCTCCCTACATGCTCACGAGCATCGGGAGATCTCCCTTGGTAAGGTAAATGTCCTTCCGTCTAACCCTGCGGGATCTACATAGCCGTTCTTTTGGTACTCGTTGGGCTTTGCAATGGTGTGGTTGCTTACCCGAGCGGCAATGCCTCATATCCCGTTCCTGTTCGTCAGCTCAGACGTTTGCCGGTTGGCTTCGTTACTCCCGTTGGTCGTGCTCTCCGCTGCGCTCCGGGTCAGTGCATGAGTCACCCCAACTTAGCGAAGCGATCTCATGAGCGGAGCGAATAAACCACCTTGCCACTTGCTAGTGGTTACTCCCTCCGGTCGTGAGGGCTTCGCCGTTCGGACACGACTCCGCGCACAAGGGACTTGCACCCTCTGGACTGGCTCCTAAAACGAATCGTTTAAAAGAACTTTTACTATATTTACCATTCAAGGCACACACAATGTATAAAAATAATAGCCGAGACAGTAGTAATTTCAAGGGTTGTAGTCCGCTTCAACTTTCTTGTAACTTGACAGGAAAGTGCCACGCAATCGGCTACTATTCTTATACTAACCGTTATGTGCAACAAAAGAGAAAATTTGGGTATCAATATTAGATGAAACAAACTATGGAACAGAATGATTTTTTGGTAGACAAAAGAATAAGAGAAAGAATTGGAAACGGGAGAAAGACTTATAACTGGATTTTAGGAATATTTGCTGTTACGATAGGATTGGTAAACATTTCTGAACATGGCTTCTCGATGCAGAATACAAAAGCAATTTTTAATGTAGCTTATGCTTTGTTAGGTATTTTAATAATAATATTTAGCATAATAGGACGTAAGCTTTTCTGGACTCGATATAGACTGAAAATAGACAATGATGCTATTAGAATCAAGAAATCATTTGAAACAGAATTAATAATATATCTTAAGAAAGTCCAACATTTGAAAACCTTACCCCTAAAACTTGAAATTACATATAATGACTTTGTGAAAACTTATGATTTCTCTTGGTTGACAACTGAAGAGTTTAAAGATTTTCACGCTAAATTGTCTGACTATTGTCAGAAGAATAAAATAGAGACAGAATGAATTTGCTGCACATAACAGCTGCTAAATTTCAGCCGGGCAGATTTCGCTTTGCGAAATTTTTCCTACCTTGGTTCTAAATTGTCGCGGGACAAAGACGCGGGCGTCTTCATCCCGTCCGACAATTTAGCAGCAGGCGTTAAACAGCCATCGAACCTATGAAAAAACTTTTAATTCTGCTACTGGCCCTTCCGCTGCTCTCATTTGCATTGGAGAACGACAACAGCCAATTCATAGGAAAATGGATTGGAACAGACAAAAGCGAATTTGGCTACATCAACTTCGATGGTGAAGGATATGCTTACTTTGAGATCAAAGGTCAAATAATTGGAGGCAAGGAGTTTACCATGAACGGTAAGAAGGGAAAGATGACCTATGAGATTAACAGCAAAACCGACCCCATCCAAATCGACCTAATTGTGACCAAGCTGGAGACGGGTGAGGAACATAGGCTGCTGTGCATCGCCAAATTTATAGATAGCGACACCATGGAGTTTGCCATTAGCTTTGAGAACCAACGACCAACTGAATTCAGCTCGTCCAACTCCATAACGCTGAAAAGGGAAAAGGCTTAACACTCCACAAAGGAGCAGGTTGCCAACCAACTCTAACGTAAAAAAGAATTCCACCTACGGGTTAGGTGCTTACGCCATACCTATTGTAGCTATGCTCTACCATCAAGTTTTGCGATAGAACTCATCAGGACTCAGACTAGTAACAGCGCTCCTACTTTTTGTGGTCAGCTATTTTTTTTCAAAATACTCTTTTACAAAAGCATACATCTGATTCTGCGTTAAATTGTCAGTTGTTTCAATGTCAATCTTTATCTTATTAAAATGACTATCCTCCTTTAATAAGTTAGCCAATTCCGTTTTGGCATTGGTTGGCCCAAATAGTATTACATCAGAAAAGTTCATAATAACAGCACTTATCCTCTTGAAAAATTCTGAAAGTTGATCTTGTTCAGTATTATTTTTAAGGCTTTCATCCCTGCCGAAGTCTTGTTTTTCGCCTTGCAAAGAGAGGGATTCGATTGTATTTGATGTAATCGAATTATTTTTCAATTCTATTATGTGAGCAGTGGAATGATCCATCCATATACCCAACTTTTTAGAGGTTTCCATTTTGTGTCATTTTAATTGTTGTAAATGGCAATACATTAGTGAGTAAAAATTTACATCACAAAGGTTAGCCAATTAACCAAAGAAACCATTATATATTTCTGTGTAATAGTTACATAATTCACACTTATGAATACACGAAAATGGAGTAGAATTGATCGTATCAAATCACAAATTATCTACGCTACCTAACATGGAGCAAAGTACTAATCACAAAATAAGTTAGTCGGTATAGATATTCTCAGCCGTGTCCGCTACCTTTGTTTGCAAAACCCTTTTTTCCCTGTTTCTCCAGTAGTGTTGACCCATAGCATACACACAACATATCCACCTATACGTTATAACGGTTTAACTATAGCATAGCTCACCGCAGAACAATCCAGCGGATTTGCACTAAAACTGGTTAACGCTCGCACACCTACAATGAGGACATCAATATATGGTGCGTATTATCACTGCCATTGCATATCTAGAATAAAAAAGCCCTCCCGCTAGGCGAGAAGGCTCTTGTGCATTTGTTGCATTACTTATGCAGGATGGATAGCCTCTACTGGGCAAACATCAGCGCATGATCCACAGTCTGTGCAAACTTCTGGATCAATCTTGTAGATATCACCTGATGATATAGCCTCAACAGGACATTCATCAATGCAAGTACCGCAAGCGGTGCAATCTTCACCAATTTTATAAGCCATTGCTAAAAAATTTTAGTTAAACGTCAATTAGACCTTGCAAATTTAATCTCAATTCGAAATATAAAAAAAATAATATCTTAAATAGAACCATTTTAAACTAAAATTTTCATTAAAGTTTCAACGCACTATATCACAACAACATAAACCTCACGACAACGAGAGAACTAACCATGTTAAGCTGGCAGATCCGTAGAAAAGAGCCTCCTCGTCGGGATCAAAATTTCCCGAATGAAGCCTTCCAACGCTCTTTTGTCCTGCTACACCTAGCCGAAAGAACACCGATGGAAAAAGATGCGAATAGTATGCAAAATCTTCAGTAGTCATTCTAATTTCCAACTCATTAATATTTTCGCAACACCAAAGTTTCGATAGCATATCAATGGAGTGTTGGGTAAGTTCGGGGTTATTGTAAAGCGCCGGATAACCATGTTTTACCTCCACCTTACATTGCGCCCCATGGGCCTTAGCAATGTTCACGGCCACCTCGGAAATCACCTGATGAGCTTTAGTACGCCATGTTTCATCAAAGGTGCGAAAAGTACCTTCCACCACAACCTCATCGGGGATAACGTTGGTAGCCCCATTGGCTACAACCTTTCCAAAAGAGAGCACCGTTGGAATACCGGCCGGAGCCCGTCGGCTCACCACCTGCTGCAATGAAACAATTATTTCGGCGGTAGCCAAAACCGTATCCGTTATAGTATGTGGAAGTGCAGCATGTCCACCCTTGCCTGTTACCTTTAAATAAATCTCATCGCCAGAGGCCATATACCAACTTGGGCGAAATCCAAATTTACCTACTGGTAAATCGGGGTCCACGTGCAGAGCATAAATGGCCCTTGGCTTAAACTTATCGAAAAGTCCTTCATCTATAATTTGTTTGGCTCCCCCTGGTATCGTCTCCTCTCCAGGCTGAAAGAGTAACAGCACATCTTGGTTAAGCTGTTTCTTGTGCATAAGCAACAACTCAGCCGCACCTAAAAGACACGCAATATGAATATCGTGACCACAGGCATGCATTACTCCTGTAACAGAAGAAGCAAATGGCAATCCAGTAGCTTCAGTTATCGGTAATGCATCAATATCGGCACGTAAAGCAATGAGTTCAGCCTTGGCCTTTCCACAACGGATAACACCATACACACCAGTTTTTGCAACGGTATGGGATTCAATACCCAACCGTTTTAGGTGTTCCTTTATCAACGCAGAAGTCGTAATCTCCTGAAAAGAGAGTTCTGGATACTGATGAATTTCTCGCCGAATTTTTGTCATAATTGGTAGCGTCAGACGCGCCGCCTTCAACAAATCATCTACGTTTACCATGGCACAATTTTTTCAAAAACAATATAAGACAAACAATTGCAATTTGTGCAAATATGATCTTTCAAAATTGGCAATTGCTAAACCTTTTTAAAAATCGGTACTCAACGAGAAGTAGAAAATTCGAGGTTGTCTCACCCCAGAGTCAACACCCCAAGCCCAATCGAAACGCATAAAGTAACCCAAAATCTTACTTCTAACCCCAAATCCATAGCCGTAAACAATGGGATCTAGGTTTGTCTCCACCTCCACCGTTATGGTTCCCTTCTGTTCGGTTCGCTTATCGTAGCCATTCTCACCACCATAAGGATTAAGGCCAGTCCATGCAGAGCCAACATCACCAAAAAGGCATACCTGCAAATTATCCCAGAAGCCCGAGCTAAGCGATCGATTGGCAAAATAACGTATAAATGGCCATCGAACCTCATTGTTGATAACGGCAAAGGTATTGCCGTTTCTTACATTCTGCGGAAAGCCACGCAGATTAGTTGCCAGCGTTTGAAATGCATAGGAAGTCTCCTGCTTCACTGGGATATTGTTGTTGAATGTTGGAACTGCACTGCTAAAGTTTATCCAGTTATCTACACTACCGAGGTAATACACAAGCTTTGCTTTACCAAACGAGGTAGACGTGGCAAACCTCCATGCAAAAATAAGATCGCGATGAATTTTTGCATAGTGCCGAAAATCAAAGCCTACTACATGCAAATCAGGGTTCTTTCCATTGACCTGCACGTATGACTCTTCAAAAAATTTGTAGCGCGTACCATACAGTATATTCAACCCACGACGAATAGTATTGTCAAAGATATATTCAAACTTTACGCCACTCCAAATTTTATTAGTATTTGACGCACCAAGTGTTTGATAATCGGTTGCCAGCATTACCTGCCTATCGTGCCTTATAGAAAAGGTAGTTCTAAAGGCAGAGACCTGCGTAAATGGATACTTTAACGCCAAGAGGAGCTCGTGTGAATGAACTTTTTCAATATTATCAACCGTTTCATTTTTAAAGGCTTGCCGATGAAAAACCAGCTGTTTGTCCCATCGACCCTTCAAGTTTTCGAAGCTGAGCAGATACTCATTGCTAGCAAAATCGCTGGCAAAGCTAACACCACCAACCAAGCGATAATCCTCAAAAAGATCACGCGTGCCAATTTTCAGAAGCACATTCAATCCTGGATTAAAATATACCGCACCACCGGTATACGGTTGGTATGATGAATTTAAAAATCCAAAATCGATTTGGCTAACAAGGGAATGAGGGTAAAAAGTGGTTTGATATATATGTACCTTTTTTCTCGTCATACTATCTGCCTCTGGTCGTTGAATGTAGAAGTTATCACCATATTCCTTGGCAAAAAAACTGTTCAACTTTTCATCTTCAAATACATAGCTATTAACATCCACCTGAGCGTTGTTTGCTGGCGCATTGGCCAGTTCAACGCTATCGGCAACAGCCATAGGTATAACTACTGTATGCGAAGTAATGTCGGCAATGCTATCCTGAATATGCTCCTTTACAAGTTCCTCCGTTTTAAACACTGTTGGCCGTAAAGACTTTACCAACAAGCCATTAAGATCAGCAGGAGCCTCATCGAGGTAAGTTTTAAATTTACCATTTTGCATCACCACCTGAGCAAAGGTAGACCGTACTGGATTATAATCGAATGAAGACACCCACCCTTTATAGTTACTTTGTGGTATCACATTCATTTGATATCGATAGTGAATGGATGTGTCAACAAAACTCACCAAACTATCGGCTACACCAAAATACCAGTTATTGATCCCATTTTTATCGTCGGTAAATACAAAACGATCGTTGGGAAGTTCCACCATAGAACGTTTCGCTGAGGAAGAAAAATCGTCGAGCCGTTTTGCTATGATTGGCTTTGCAACAACGGGGTATTCAAAAGTTAAGAGAGCCTTTGCTCGAAGTGGCTTATAATGTTCATAATCGGTGACCTGAAGAGTATCACTAGGACGGTTTGAACTAAATAGAATTGCACTTCCACGATGTATAAAGCGAGGATCTAAGTCCGCGTAAGGATCGTTGGTAATTTGCTCCACCACACCGCTGGCCATTTTAAAAACAAATAGGTCATTTTGTCCATGGGTAACAGCAGAGAGCACCAACTTAGCACCATCGGGTGAAAATGAATAGGAAAGCACCTTTCTAAAGTCGGGCAGCATACGCTTAGTTAACTCTCGCGTCTCAGTATTATAGAAGTAAATATATATCCACCCCTTCTCCTCCACCGTAAAAGTAAGCAGTATGGAGTTTGGATGCCAGGCCAATACGGGAGTAGTATAATCCGGAATCTGCTCAAGTTTATAGCCAAGTGAAAAAATCCTTTTTGTCTTTTTGCGCTGTATGTCGTATAGCCAAACTCGTTGCTGGCTCATTTCATTGGTTACGTATGCTAAATACTTACCGTTACCGCTCAGCTTCACCTGCATATAGGTTCTACCCACCTTGGGATGCTTTACTACCAGTGTTCCGCTTGGGTCAACCCTTGTACTGTCATCGCTAAATCGATTGCAATAAAAAGTTTCCCAATCATGAACCAATCCCTTAATTTTAGTGCCTAAAACCTGGTAGAATGCTGAATTAAAGTCACGGTTAATCCGAGTAAGATAGAGAATATCGGAAATTGTTCCCTTGCCATAGGTTCGGGCAATAAAATACCAAAATGATTGACCTGCCAATGCAGCATCGTCACCGGTTAATGAGATTAATCGATGGTAGCCTCCCGTAAGAAACCCATTCTTGAAGCGTGCATCTGTTTCGGCGCTCCACTCCTGAGCCGTATATTTTTCAAGCCCTTTTTGAAACCATTCTGGTAGGTCGATTCCAAAATCGCCGGTCAGCTTATCCCTAAGCGACGAACCGGTTAGCATGTTTTTTATAACTACCGCAGCAACCACTTCAGACACCTGCTTCTCAAGATTATCGAGATTTCCGTCAAAGTAAATAGATACCTTATTATCGATAATGGTGGTAGTTCCTCCAATATTATATTCATCCGAAAAGCCAACAAGGCCTATGTTGCTTTGACGAAAATCGGAAAGACGACTATAAACAATAAATATGAGGCGGCTATCGAGTGGGCTGTAGAACAATTCTTCTGCGTCACCAAGTTTTTTATCGGCAACACGAGCCACATATCGAGCAATCTCCTCACCTTCCTGATAGTAATAAACGTCAAAACGGTCGTAACGTAAGTATGTCCAATGAAAGTTGTTGAACTGAAGCCTATTTTTACCAAAGCTCATCTGCAGCCCATTATAAAACTGTCCGTTTGCTGCCACATTCACAGACATCATAAACAATAATAAGAGCAATCTTATCGGCATAACGCCCCTAATCACTCCTGCAAATTTTGCATGAATACACCACCAAAAGCCATTACGACTATGTATTTTAATCTTACTAGAAACGGGTTTGTACAAAATTTTCATGCGATTCCATAGTGTTAACAATATCGGCAGGCCGCAGAAGTCGTAAAGTTATAAAGAGTTTTCATAAGAACACATCTCTGTAGAGGTAAACTAACCATGGACATTAATCTAAATCGGTCCACTTCCCTTCTAAAACATTATAAAGTTAAAGTTTCTTAATACCTTAAGATAATTAGAATAATTAGAACATAAAATTCAAAAAAGCATAACTTTGAAAAAAAATATCACGAATCATGAAGAACAACATTCTTAAGCACCTGTCACTGCTGAGCTTTATGCTGATGGTGACAACCATTTTTGCCCAAATACCCAACTCTAACATGGACTTTGCAAGCACAGTTCACGATTTTGGACAAATCAAAGAGGATGGAGGTCCTGCAATTTACATTTTTGAATTTGTTAATAAGGCAACCACTCCAATCATTATTAATAACGTAACAGCCTCCTGTGGATGCACAACACCCGAATGGACAAAGGCTCCGGTAGCACCGGGCCAAAAAGGCTCCATTAAGGTTACCTACGATCCAAAGAATAGGCCCGGTCCATTTGAGAAAACCATCACCATAAATTATAATCAAGCACCGAACGTTGTCGTATTAAGGATAAAAGGCTCTGTGGAGGAACATGCTAAAACGCTTGCCGACCTCTACCCTCGTCAGCTGGGCGAATTACGACTACAGTCTTCCTATAAGGCCTTTATTCGTCTAATCAACAATGATAAACAAACCGATTCACTACCCATGGTTAATGCAGGCACCAAGCCTCTAACCGTCACCTTTGGGTTCATTCCATCGCATCTCACCATCAAAGCTGTTCCACAAATTTTGAAGCCAGGTGAAAAGGGAAATATCCTCATTACCTATGATGCTACAAAGAAAAACGACTGGGGCTTTGTAACTGATAACTTTGAAGTGTTACTTAACGGAGAAAAAGTTCAAAATAACTTGCTCACAGTAAGTGCCAATATAATGGAGGATTTCTCTAATCTTACTCCCAGCCAGTTGGCTAATGCACCAGCCATCTACTTCGAAAACATGGTTTTTGACTTTGGCGACATTGTAGCAGGAACTCCAGTTGATCATGTTTACAAATTTACCAACAATGGTAAGTCAGATTTAATCATCAGAAAGGTAAAAGCTTCCTGTGGTTGTACCAGCGTTGCACCCGACATTAGTGTTATCAAACCTGGCCAAAGTTCAAACATAAAGGCCACCTTTCGTACCGACCACTATTCGGGACGTCAAACAAAAACCATAACAATCACCAGCAACGACCCAAAGAATCCAAATGTTGTTCTAAGACTTACTGGTAATGTAAACCCACAACAATAATTAGAAACAACTCCAATAACAATATTAAAAAACGGAGGCGACACTAAGCGCTTCCGTTTTTTTTATTATTAAAAAATCATGTTTTCAAAAGGTAGTTGTCTCATTATCTAAGCCAAATGGTATTGCTCGTAAATACTACTCTTAATTTTTATTGCTAGTGAAAACATTCAGCTTTTTCACCCCTATTTTGACTAATCCAGATAGCATAAAATGCTTACCTTTGCAAAATAATCAGCATTAAAGTGAAAAACAGAGACCAAACAAGTGCATTAAAGGTAAACAGTGGAATAGTTCAACCTCCACAAGTTAATCCCAATGCAGCAAATCAGATACTTCGAACAAAAAAGAAAAAATATACTGTCGACGAATACGTAAAAGGTATTCTTGATGGAAACATATCTATTCTGAGCCAAGCAATCACCTTGATTGAGAGTTCACTACCCGAGCATCACGCCATTGCACAGCAGGTTATTGAGCAATGCCTCCCCCACACTGGACGATCTATTCGCATTGGTATTACAGGAGTTCCTGGGGTAGGAAAAAGCACTTTTATTGAGTCATTAGGTGTGGAAATTACGGGGAAAGGTCACAAGCTAGCAGTATTGGCCATTGATCCATCAAGCGAAAGATCAAAAGGCAGTATTTTGGGAGATAAAACCCGGATGGAACAACTCTCAAGCGATGCCAATGCCTTTATTCGCCCCTCCCCGTCAGCCGGATCGCTTGGTGGGGTTGCCCGTAAAACGAGGGAATCTGTTGTGCTTTGTGAAGCTGCAGGTTTCGACGTTGTATTCATTGAAACAGTGGGTGTTGGACAATCAGAAACCGCAGTACACTCTATGGTCGACTGCTTTCTGCTTCTTATGCTAGCTGGTGCTGGCGACGAACTGCAAGGAATTAAGCGTGGAATAATGGAGATGGCAGACATCCTAGCCATCACAAAAGCAGATGGTGCCAATGTGCAGAAGGCACAAATTGCTAGGGCTGAATACGCAGGTGCACTTCACCTTTTTCCACCGGCAGACTCGGGTTGGGATTCTCATGTATTAACCTGCAGTGCTTTTGAAAAAGCGAGCATCGTTACATTATGGAACACCATTGAGGAGTACATAACGCATACAAAAAACAATGGCTACTTTGCCGAGAAAAGACAACTTCAGGCAAAATACTGGATGTTTGAATCGGTAAACGAAGCGTTGAAAGAGAGTTTCTACTTCAACCCGACCATTAAAGCAATGATAGCCAAAGCAGAACGCGATGTGCTTAGCAATGAAATCACCTCGTTTTCAGCCGCAAAATTATTGTTAGACCAATATTTCGATCAACTAAAACGGGGGTAAGCGTGTTACTTACCTAATCTATAAAACCTAAAAAATAAAATATGAAAAAACTACTCCTGGGTCTACTTCCCATTCTAGCTTTAGCTTCCTGTGCAAAAGTACCTAGCTACGACATTAAGGTTAAGCTTGAAGGTCAACCAACGGCCAAAATGGCCTACCTACAAAAACTTGACAATCAAGATTTTATCACAGTAGACAGTGCTGCTATTAAAGATTACAAAGTCGAATTTAAGGGAAAAGTTGACGTCCCCGATCTCTATTTCATCCGTATAGGACAAGGCCAAGCAATTCAACTCTTTGTTGAGAATGCAAAAATTAACGTTAAAGTTAACCTTGACTCATTAGATAAGGTTGAAGTTAAAGGATCAGCAACGCAAGATCTTTTTATAAAGTTAAATGAGAGCATGCTTCCTTTCCGTGGTCAAATGGAAAAACTTTATAAAAAAGCTGACTCCTTAAAAATGGCCAATGCCATTACTCCAGCAGTTGAGAAAAACTTAGATATAGAATATGACTCTATACAGAATCAACAGCAGAAATTTCTAACTGACTTTGTCGCCAACAACAAAAACAGTGTTGTATCAGCCTTTGTTACCTATAGAATCTTATCACATTCACTTGAATTTTCAAAACTCGAGAAGATTACTGCCAGTTTTGACTCATCTTTGGCCAAGTCGCCATACGTGATTAAACTAAAGGAAATGGTTGAATTGCTTCGGAAAACTGCCGTTGGCCAACCTTACCTCGACTTTACCCTACCCGATCCCAATGGAAAAGACCTTTCGCTTTCATCATTAATAGATGGTAAGACTGTTGTTATGGTTGATTTTTGGGCCTCCTGGTGCAGTCCATGCAGACAAGAAAACCCCAATGTAGTTGCCATGTATAAGGAGTTAAAAGGTAAAGGATTCCAAATTCTTGGTGTATCATTGGACAAGCAAAAAGAAAACTGGGTTAAAGCAATTAAAGACGATGGTATTACCTATCCTCAAGTTTCCGACCTTAAGTTTTGGAGTTGCGCAGCGGCTAAACTCTACTCCGTAAGTTCCATTCCTCACACTGTTCTTATTGGAAAAGATGGCAAAATTGCAGCCACCGACCTTCGTGGTGATGAATTGAAGGCTAAGGTTATTGAACTACTTAAGTAATTCTTCACCGTATGATATTTAAAAAGCTATCCCGCTGGGATAGCTTTTTATTTTTAATGACAATGAGACAAGAATTATTCAGGTTTAACAAACCTAACAAATGCTTGGCTGTATCCTTTTGCATTTATCTCTTTCAGTGCAGATGAAGCCTGCTGAAATGAATTAAAGTTTCCAATGGTATAACGATAAAAACCATCCAACCCTTTGATTACCTCAACCGATTCCAAGTTCTTAAAATAGCTGATCTCAACCGGTACCTTCAGTGCCATCAGCTGAACTGTGTAAGTTGCTTCAAATCGATCGATCCGAACAAATGCATTTGGATAACCGTTATCCTGCAGGTGTTTAAGCGTTTCATTGGCCTGGGATAGAGAAGTTGTAGTCCCAACACTGTAACGGTAAAAGCCATCAGGCGATGTGGTAATTTCTACGCCTGACACCCCTTTAAAATAATCAACCCCAATAAGCCGCTTTAAGGCCATCAACTGAATGGAATAGGTAGTTTGCATCCCCGCTGATCTATTGACAGGGGAAACAGCCTCCGGCATAATTACAGGATCCTTTTCCTTTGCTTTGGTTGCAGGAACCTCAGCCACCAACACTGTTTTTTCTACAGTTTCAGGTTTAGTAACCTCTTCCACTGCAACCTCATTCATTTCTGCTGGAGGCGCAATGACTTTGCTCTTAATTGAATCAGCAACAATTGTAGGTACATCCAAGGCCACTAACTGTGGCAAAGGATTCAGCGTTGCCGTAAAATCAACAACACGTTTGCCAGAGTTTTCCGAAATATCCACTTGCTGAGAAGTGGTTTCAAAATGGCTATTCATTACAGAAACCACATAGCTACCTGCTCCCAAACTATGGATAAAATTACCCGATGACTCATTAACCAAAGTACGAGCAATTGTATCGTGAGTAGCAGCATCAACAATAATAATGGATGTTGTACCCTCTATCTCACCTGAGTTTGCAGCCAGTATCTTACCATTTAAAGTAAACATTCGGCTTATCGAGATTTTATATAAATCGTTTTTGCCAAACCCATCAGGCCTTGCCATGGCCAAAAAACCTGAATTCCCATTATTTAAAGGGAAGAAGAACCTATTGTCGCCGGATGTATTGGCAGGATATCCTAAATTGATAACCGATGGTGGTCCATCTAAATTCACATAAAACACATCATAACCACCCATCCCGTTATGCCCTTCTGAGCTAAAGAAAAGATACTTTTGATCAGGGGATAGGAATGGAGTATCTTCATTAAAAGGGGTATTGATGGCAGATCCAAGATTTTCAGGATCCAACCATTTACCCTTTTCGCCCAATACCGATTTATATATATCTAACCCTCCTATACCGCCTTTTCTGTCACTAACAAAATAGAGAACTTTCCCATCCTTCGTAATAGTTGCATGTGTTTCGTTCCCTTTAGAATTTATGGGTTTTGGTAGTTTTACAGCCTGCTGCCACTTACTTCCTGCAAGGCTACTAACATATATATCGGCATTTTCAGGATCTACACTAACAAGGTAAAGATCCTTGCCGTCGTATGACAAGCTAGATGTCTTCAAAAAATCGCCCCCCAACTGTCTTGTTATTTTTTGAGGCACAGAAATACTATCTCCAATATAGCTAGCCACATATACATCAAAACCCACTTTAGTTTGTGTAGTATAGGCTATCGTTTTCCCATCGCCCGAAAGCACTGCATTGAAGTTAGAAAACTCATTATTTAGTTTTTTACCTAGGTTAACCATCTTTACCATTTCGGGATTTTGCGTAAAGTTTGGTGCACTTTTACAGGCAGCAATTGCGTTATCTACCAAATTCTGCATCGGATCATCAGCCTTAAGCATCTCCTTATACTTGCTATAGGCATCCATGGCATTGTTAAACTCCCCTGCAATTTGATATGCTCTTCCCAGTAAAAAATAGGTCTCAATGGGAGCGTCAACCTCCTTTGTTGAAGTTTCACTATATTTTTTGGAAACGTGCTCCGCTGCCTCCTTGAGAAATGGAATGGCCTCCAGCTGCTTATCGTCTGTTTGAAGATAGCAATAACCAATTTTACTTTTTATACTCGCACTTTGCGGAACTTGTCGAAGTATCTTTATATACGCCTCAGCTGCCTTATCATATTGCATTTCTGCCATCAAATACTCTGCATCCCGCTCATCCATAACTATTTTATTCCAGTTCTGGCCTGCAGCACCAAAGCATGTAGCGATGAAGAAAAGTGTAATTATCAGTCTATTCATTTCAACTCTACAAATTACTTATTTCACAGTATTTACGGTAAATGTATGACGAAGATATGATTTGAACACATTTTTAATGACAAAACAGCTAAATAATTACACCACAGGAACCAATGCTATGGTAAAACTACTTTTTTAATCCAGGTAAGGTGGAACAGCAAAAACCGTAACCTGTCTAAATATTTAAAAGGTTATATGTAAAAGAGCGGTTAAGATTTTCATAACCGCTCTTTCTATTTCTCAACCTAGATTAAAGTTTAAACCCGATAACCAGAACATCATCCACCTGATCGTTGCTACCCTTCCAGTCTTCATGCGACTTCAACAGTGTTTCATACTGTTTTTCGATGGGCAATGGGCTAATTTCGGTAAGCAGCCTCTTAAATGGTTTTGTCATAAACTTACGCCCATCCGGTCCACCAAACTGGTCAGCATAGCCATCGGAAAATATAAAGAGCGAGTCACCGGGTAAATAGTCGATTTGCTGACACGAGAAAGGTTCAGTATCGGAGAGATGAATACCTATAGGCATTTTATCGGCCTTATATTCGAACAGTTCACCATTTCTCACTAAGTAAAGAGGATTGTACGCTCCAGAAAACTCCACCGTCTTTGTTGCAGGATCTATAATACAGATGGAAATATCCATGCCATCCTTCTGCTCATCCTTTTTTCCGGTTTGCGACAGCGTTCGCTTAACGCTTTCCCGAAGATGATCGAGCACCAAATTGGATGATACCACGGCCTCCTTCATCACAATTTCATCAAGAAAGGAGACACCCAGCATACTCATGAATGCGCCAGGAACACCATGTCCAGTGCAATCGGCTGCCACCACTATGGTTTTTCCATCACGCGCCGTAATCCAGTAAAAGTCACCACTCACAATATCACGAGGGAGAAATAGCACAAAACTAGACGGTAGCAACCGGCTAAATCGATCGAGTGGCGGCAAAACAGAGGTTTGAATGCGGCTTGCATAACGAATGGAATCTGTAATTTCCTGCTTCTGCTGTGAAATCAACAAATTTTTCTCATTTAACAATTTATTTGCCGACTTAATCTTGCGATAGAGTTTAAATAATAGAACCACAAAACCCAAGATTAACAGGAAGCCAACCACAAAAGTTAATATCATTAAGCGTTGACGCTGAATAACACTATTTTGTAACGCTGTTTCCGTATTAAGCTGCTTTATGGCTTGCTCCTTTTTGAGGGTCTCATATCGAGTTTGTAACTCAGAAATATCCTTCTGACTTTTTTCTGAAAAGATGGAATCCTTAACGGCAATAAAAAGTTTCATGTAGTTGAGCGCCTCCTTTGGCTCATTCAACTTTTCGTATACGAGCGATAAACGCTGATAAATAAAACGCTTCAGCTCTCGCATGCCATTTTGTTTGGCAAGTTTGAGGCTCTGCTTGTAATTATCGATGGACTGCTCAAAGTTACCTCGGCGATAATTTATTTCAGCCAAGCCATAGTATGCCAAAGCCATTTGGTAGGTTAAGCCAAGTTTCTGTGCGATTTTTAAAACTCTAATATTGAAGTCGACCGAACGACTATATTGCCTTTCATAGCTGGCAATTTTCGCCAAATTAATATAAACTAGAAGCGAGTTTTGGGTATCGTCAATGGTTTGGTAGGCTTGCAGCGCCTGATTATATGCCTCCTTACCCTTTAAAAAGGCATGTTCAATCTCCTTCTCTGAAATTGTTTGAATGGAATCTTCCCAATTTTCACCATAACGAGTGGTAAACTCCAAGGTTGCAAGCCGAGTATACACATTGCCAATATTAACCATACAATTTGGAATGGCCTGCTGTTCATTGTTCGCCTTAAAAATACTTAAAGCACTTTGATAGTATTCCAGTGCTTTATTGAAGTTTAACCTGTTCGATTCCACGGAAAGTTCGCTTTGCACCATGTTTTCATAAACTGTGCCAATGTGGAATAAGCAGTTAGCCATGAGAACTCTCTCCCCAATCTTCTCAAAATAGGTTGAAGCATCCTGAAAAGGCTTAATAGCCGCTTGGTAATTACCCTGCCTAACTTGGCATCGACCAACATTAAAAAGCGCAAAAGCAGCGCCATAGGTATCGTGCTGCTTTTTACCCAACTTTAAGCATTGCGTATAGTATGTCAGCGAACTATCAAATTTTCCCAACTGATAGTATACCTCTCCTAGATTGTCTGCTGTTCGAGCCAACTTCCGTAAATCGGATTGCTTTTCGCGAAGGCGATATGCATTCTGGAGCAACATTGAGGCGCTATCTAAACTCCCACGAGCAAGGCTATAACGACCCAATTCATGATACGCATAAGCAATAAACTCTTCATCCTTCCGAATTTTTGCCTTAGCCAGAACTTCCTTGGCAATTTTCTCCGCTTCCAAAATACTATTTTGCAGATAGAGATTTTGGCCAATATTTATAAGGACATTCATCTCCCCTTTGAAGTATCCTATCTTTCTCGAGAGTTCAAGCCCACGCCTAAAGTATTTATCAGCTTCGTTATAGCTATCTCTAAAGCTGTATACCATGCCCATATTATCGAGGGCATCTACCTCTGCCTCTTCAGCGTTAAACTGCTTAGCCAGGTTAAGTGCTTCCTTTGCATAAACCTCCGCATCCTTTCTATCAAGGATTTCTGGGGTTAACTCATTTAATACGTTTAGACGCACCTTCTCCTTTGCCGTTTTTAGCAAATTCAAAAGACTGTCGACACGAGTTTCTTGGGCATAAAGATTACCCATGTTGACAACAGAAATGACCAGTAGAACGATACGTAGTAGTATAGAACGCATGCTTTAGGGGTTTTGCTTCAAAGCAAATTTAATAATTACGCCACAATAAAAGCACTTACACACTAATAGTTTATATTTTTTTGGTCGACAGCTCAAGTTTGATGGCGAACAAAACAAAGAGAGAGCTGTTTAAGAATCCCACTGGATAAAGCATTTTTATGATTTTAGAATACCTAAACTTTCCATACCTTTGCTTGATATTAAGCATGAATATTATTGTTTTTCAGTTGTTGAGTGAATTGTCTCACAAACCTTTCACTCAATTCAGGCATAAAGAATATTCTATTCCGTTCAAAATAACAAACAATAAATCAAAAATTGACTCATGAAAATTATTGCTTACCTAACGTTGGGCGTAATTCTGCTTGGGAGTTTGAGTGGCTGTACCTCCCAAAATAAAAAGTCGTTAAAAAAGACCATTGCCGTAAGCATCCTTCCTCAAAAGTATTTTATCGACCAAATTGCCGGTAACCATTACAACGTTCTAGTGATGGTTTCTCAAGGATCAAGTCCTGAAACGTATGAGCCTACGGCAAGTCAACTTACGGAACTTTCACAGGCCACGATTTATTTCAGGCTTGGCAACCTCGACTTTGAAAACACGATGCTTAGGGGAATAAATGACAATTTTCCATACCTAAAGGTGGTTAATTGCTCCCAGGGCATTAACCTAATTAGCAGCATTGAACCCGAGGAAGAGAAAAATCACCACCACGCCATTGACCCACACATTTGGATATCCCCAAAAACAGTTAAGGTGATTGCACAACACATCTATTCATCATTAATAGAAGTTGATCCAACTTATGCTGATTCGCTTAAAATTGGCTACAATAAGTTTATCAACTCAATTGACAGTCTGGATAGCATGATGGCCAATGCGGTAAAAAGACATAACATAAAATCAGTAATGGTATTTCACCCGATACTCTCCTACCTTGCACGCGACTATGGGTTTAATCAAATTGCCATTGAATCGGAAGGTAAAGAGCCATCACCAAAGATGATGAAGACCAACATCGATGTTGCCAAAACCAATGGAATTAAGATCATTTTTGTTCAACAGGAGTTTGATACCGAAAGAGCTACCATAATTGCTCGACAAATTGGAGCCTCGGTAGTTAAGTTAGATCCACTTGGCTATAACTGGAACAATAGTATTCGCTACATAGTCAGCCAATTTGAACAGACAAATAACATTAACCAACATGACAAACCAACTAATTGAGGTAAAGAATGTTACAGCAGGATATGGACATACTATAATCCTACGCAACATCAACCTCGAAATAAAACCAAACGATTTTCTGGGCATAATTGGTCCCAATGGCGGTGGAAAAACAACTCTTTTGAAACTGTTATTGGGGCAAATCAAACCCTTCTCCGGAGAGGTAATAAATAAACTCTCCGCCACGAAAGATAGAGGAACCATTGGCTACCTTCCACAAGTGCATACCATAGATAAAACATTTCCCATTACCGTTTTGGAAGTGGTATTATCGGGACTTATGGGGCAAAAGAATTTAAAAATAAAATTCACTAAAGAGGATAAGCAAAAGGCAGAGAATCTGTTACACAAAACCAACACCTTCGACTATCGGCACAAAACTATCGACGAACTTTCGGGTGGGCAGCTGCAGCGTGTTTTCCTCTGTCGAGCCCTTATTTCCGATCCACAGGTTCTTATACTAGACGAGCCCAATACATTTGTTGACAGTCAGTTTGAAAAAGAACTCTACAACTTGCTCCGCGAAATGAACGAAAGGATGGCTATAGTGATGGTGTCACACGATTTGGGCACCATCACCTCCTACGTGAAAACGATTGCCTGTGTCAACCGAAACCTCAACTACCACAATTCCAACATCATATCGGAGGAACAGTTGGCAGTGTACGACTGTCCCATTCAGCTAATTAGTCACGGACCGATACCCCACACCGTTCTTAAAACTCACAACCACAAATGAACCAACTTTTTCAAGATATCATCAGCTATCCTTTTCTCTACCGCGCATTTATAGCGGGTTTGCTTTTATCCATAGCGGCAGGGATTGTTGGAACATACATTATTGCCCGACGACTGGTATTTCTCACAGGCGGCATCACACATGCCTCTTTTGGCGGCATTGGTATGGCCTACTTTGCGGGCATCAATCCAATTTGGGGTGCTTTCGTATTCAGTATTCTTTCGGCACTGGGCATTGACCTAGCGACCACCAGAGGAAAATTGCGCGAAGATTCCGCCATAGGTATGCTCTGGTCGTTTGGCATGGCAATAGGCATCATCTTTATTGCTCTAACTCCCGGCTACGCACCCAACTTAATGGGATTCTTGTTTGGCAGCATTGTTACGGTCACAACATTTGATCTTATTGTAATTATTGCGGTTAACATTATCGTACTGCTCTCCTTTGGCGCATTTTTCCGATGGATACTTTACAGCGCCTTTGATGCAGAGTTTGCAAAAACACAAAACATTCCGGTTCACTTAGTGAACAGCTTAATGCTAATACTTGTTTCTATTACGATTGTTGCCGGTATAAGAATGGTAGGAATAATTCTGCTGCTTTCCATTTTAACACTGCCTTCCAGCACTGCTAACCTATTTACTCGTCGCTTTAAAACCATAGCCCTAATAGCCATTGCAATTAATATGATTTCTATTAGCGCTGGACTTATATTTGCGTTTGAATTGAACATTCCAAGTGGAGCAGCCGTTGTATTTGTGCAAGTTTTAGTATTTGCCATTGCAAAACTGTTTGTCACCATTCGCATGTATTTAAGCATGAAACAGAATTTAAATGCTAATCAACTTACAGAATAATAGAACCAAAATATAATAACCTAATCACAAAGTCGATGAACTACGATTTATTAGTTATAGGTGCTGGACCCGGTGGGTACGTTGCCGCCATTAGGGCAAGTCAACTAGGATTAAAAGTTGGCGTTATTGAAAAGGAAAACGTAGGTGGAATATGCCTCAACTGGGGTTGTATTCCCACAAAAGCACTTCTTAAGAGTGCTAATGTGTATGAATATGCTTCTCACGCTGCCGATTATGGAGTAACCATAGAAGGAGGCGCAAAGCCCAATTTTGCTAAGATGATTGAGCGTAGCCGAGAAGTTGCCAATGGCATGAGTAAGGGTGTTCAATTCCTATTCAAGAAGAATAAGGTTGAGTCCATCTTCGGTTTTGGAAAGTTAACCGACAATCATACGGTTGAAGTTACAGCTGCCGATGGTACCAAAAGCAGCCTCACAGCTAAATATATTATTCTAGCTACAGGCGCCCGCTCTAGGGAGCTACCCAACCTACCTCAGGATGGGGTTAAAGTAATAGGTTATCGTCAAGCATTAACATTGCCACAGCAACCAAAAACGATGGTAGTTGTTGGCTCTGGAGCCATAGGAAGTGAATTTGCCTACTTCTACAATGCAATAGGCACTAAGGTAACCTTAGTAGAGTTTCTTCCCAATGTGGTGCCACTTGAAGACGAGGAGGTTTCCAAAACACTCGAGCGCTCATTCAAGAAAGCTGGCATTAATGTAATGACCAATGCATCGGTGGAATCGGTGGATACAACCGGTAAAACCTGCAAGGTAAAGATCCAAACCAAGAAGGGTGTTGTTGAAGAGGAAGCAGAAATTGTGCTTTCCGCGGTAGGAATAGCCCCCAACCTTGAGGGTATTGGGTTAGAAGCACTTGGTGTTGCAATGGAAAAAGGTAAGGTTAAGGTTGATGAGTTTTACCGCACCAACATTGAAGGCATCTATGCCATTGGCGACATTATTCCTGGACCGGCCTTAGCTCACGTGGCTTCGGCTGAAGGCATTACCTGCGTTGAAAAAATTGCTGGACAATCACCACACCCCATCAACTACGGCAACATTCCTGGCTGCACCTACACCACTCCGGAGATTGCCTCTGTTGGAATGACCGAGAAAGCAGCTATTGAAACCGGCCATGAAATTAAAGTGGGCAAGTTTCCCTTTACTGCCTCCGGAAAGGCAAGTGCTGCCGGTGCAAAAGAAGGCTTCATTAAATTGATATTCGATGCAAAATATGGAGAGTTACTAGGAGCTCACATGATTGGCGCCAATGTAACCGAGATGATTGCAGAATTGGTAGTTGCTCGCAACCTCGAAACTACCGGTCATGAAATAATCAAAAGCATTCATCCTCACCCAACCATGAGCGAGGCGATTATGGAAGCTGCTGCCGCTGCTTACGGTGAAGTAATCCACATTTAATAGTACTTCAAATAGAAGAATGGAGCCGTGGCCTATTGCTACGGCTCCTCTCGTTTATGCAAAAAAACGTCACAAACACCTGCGGTACCGATAATGCTCCTCTTGATCTTTTCAGCCCCATAACGCTTGGCGAAGTTATACTCAACCGCCCCTTGATCGAAGTAATTCCAACAATTGCTTTATAACTAACCTTTCGTCAAAACCAACGACCATCCTTTGCAAACGGGATAAAGAAGGTGACTCGTCTTCAACTTCCACCTTAAGCGACAAAGTGCCATAGAGCATACCTTGCTGATCTACAACACCCAAAGCATTGCAATCACGCCCATAACCAAAATCTTCGAAAAACGCCCAATTCACAGTAATATTTATCCGAAAACGTTTGCTTAATTTTTAATGTTATTTTGTTAACAATAATTGTTGATGAAAAAAAATAATAGTTATTTTTGCACCGTAAATACCAAAAAGAGGTATCGCAGACGATGGTCAACGTAACGAAATAAATAATGGCTCGTGTGATTTTCCTGACTTCATCCCTTGGAAAAATGGTTTAAAGATCGCCTCTTTATTCCGCGCCACCTAAATCACCCCCAAGTATTTATCAACTTACTTAGTCGTCTACAACACCTAGAATAATCGAAATGTTAACAATAAATTGCCATTCACTTATGTTTAGAAGAACCAACAATGACCATACTTGAGGTTAGTTACATCATAACTCAACTTTAAGTTAGAGCATTAAACAGTGCAAAATTCCGGAGAGGCTTGAAAATATTTTCAGCAAATATGATTGTAACAAATTTGAACATTTTACGCTCCGGGAACAATTCAATCAACAGTTTTAGCCGATTTTGGCAAACAATTATTAAGGGTATATGTTACCCTAATTATATTTCTCAAAAAACAACAAATTATGGAAAGATTAACGAAAGCGCTGCAAAGCTATGGAATAAAAGACGTAAAGGAAATTTACTACAACCCTAGCTACGACATACTATTCGAACACGAAACAGACCCAAAACTGGAGGGTTTTGAGAAGGGCATATTAACAAAGTTAGGCGCCATTAACGTTGATACTGGAAGATTTACAGGTCGAAGCCCAAAAGATAAGTTTATTGTAAAGGAGACCTCATCGGAGGCTAACGTGTGGTGGGCACAACCAGGCAAGAAGAGCTCCGACAACAAGCCACTTTCCGAGGAAAACTGGAAGAAGCTTAAGGCACTTTCGGCAAAGCAACTCTCCGGAAAAAAGCTTTACGTTATTGACTGCTATGCGGGAGCAAACCCCGACACTAGACTAAAGGTTCGCTTTGTTTTGGAAGTTGCATGGCAGGCACACTTTATAAAAAACATGTTTATTCGTCCTACCGAAGAAGAATTAAAAGATTTTGAGCCCGACTTTGTTTCACTTAATGCCTCCAAGATAACTAATCCCGACTGGAAGGAAATGGGTATGAATTCAGAGGTATTTGTGGTATTCAACCTTGGCGAAAAGATGTCGGTAATTGGTGGAAGTTGGTATGGTGGCGAAAACAAGAAGGGAATCTTCTCGGTGATGAACTACTTCCTACCATTAAAAGGCATTGCAGCCATGCACTGCTCAGCAAATGTTGGTAAAAAAGGTGATGTAGCCATTTTCTTTGGCCTTTCAGGAACGGGAAAGACTACCCTTTCCGCCGATCCCAACCGCGAACTCATTGGCGACGATGAGCATGGCTGGGATGACAATGGTGTATTCAACTTTGAGGGTGGTTGCTACGCAAAGTGCATTGACCTCGACCCCAAAAAGGAGCCAGATATCTATGCTGCCATTCGTCGCGATGCGCTACTTGAAAACCTTGATGTTGATGCACAAGGCAACATTGATTTTTCTTCCAAGAAAAAGACGGAGAACACGAGGGTTTCTTACCCCATTTACCACATAAAGAATATTGTAAAGCCTATTTCAAGAGCAGGTCATGCCAAAAAGGTAATATTCCTTACGGCCGATGCTTTTGGAGTACTTCCTCCCGTTTCCAGACTTACTCCCGATCAAACACAGTATCACTTCCTTAGTGGATTTACCGCTAAGTTAGCTGGAACTGAAGTAGGTGTTACTGAGCCTCAACCAACCTTTAGCAGCTGTTTTGGCCAAGCATTCCTCCTTCTTCACCCTACAGTGTATGCACGCGAATTAGTAAGAAAGATGGAAATGAATGGCTCCAAGGCATACCTCGTAAATACCGGATGGATTGGTGGCAAGTATGGTGTTGGAAAGCGTATCGATCTGCCCTCCACTAGAGCTATCATCAACTCCATCCTCGACGGTTCCATTGAAAATGCAGATTTTGAAACCCTGCCAGTCTTCAACCTTCAAATACCCAAAAGCGTTCCGGGTGTTGACAGCAAAATTCTCAACCCTCGCAACGCTTGGAGCAACAAGGCTGAGTACGACGAAACAGCCAAGATGCTGGGCGAAAAGTTCATCAAGAACTTTGAAAATTTCACCGACAACGATGCTGGCAAACGCTTAATCGCAGCAGGACCAGAAATCTAAAAACAACTGCGTTACTATAAATCAGAGAGGGCTACCAAAATATTGGCAGCCCTCTTGTTTTACACATTAATGCGAATAATACGAATTAAGGATATCATGTCACAAAATTTAACACATTTTTCATGAATTATTTCCCATAAAACTTGACATGGCCTGTTTATCGCTGTACCTTTTACAAAAAATATAAGCCATGACAACAGCATTACTAACATCCGAAATTGAGTCCCTAAAAAAGGAGAAGAAAACGGGTAAGGTATTTGGCACTGCAATTGGAGTTCTACTTGCCATTTCAGGCATAGCCATCTCCATTACGTTGGGTAAACTTAACTATGCTTTTTACATCGCAATTAACATTGTAGTAGGTGTTGCTGTAAGCTACCTTGTATCGATGTGGATTAATAGAAAGGTGAACGCTGACCTCCGGGCGGGCTACAAGGAGATAAAGGAGGAGACTATAACCGACAAGGAATTGGTGGAAGAACCCATAGCCAACCTATCCGAATCGACTGGGTTAACAGAAAACCCGACATTCATACCCACCGATCTAGGTATGCAGAAGCACTACTTTCTAATTGGTGATGATTTAATAGAAGTTGAAAAGACAATGTTTCTAAAGGTTGAAAAAGGAGAACACGTAAAGGTTCACATTGCCCCAAAATCGGGAGTAATATTCAAGGTTGAACTTTTAGATTAGTACCATTAAACCTTCGCCCAAAACCTAGCTCTATCGGTTTACTAACTTTACTGAACGGTTCAAAACAATTTACCATTTTTAACTTTTATTAAGCATCAAATTGGTTGTTTTGAGCATAAATTGCAGCCAGATCTTAAGCTCATTAAGATATGTTAAACTATAATGTTAACACGTAAAACCATTGAACGGTACAATCAATCCACAAAGTGTAATGATAGCAAACGATGACCCAGCTACCCGTGCCGAAGAACAGGCGGTAAGCAATTTTTCCAAGGGTATGAACTGTGCTCAATCGGTTTTTTTGGTTTTTGCCTCTCAATATGGAATTGAGCCAGCCATAGCTCTTCGGTTAAGTGCTGCCATGGGAGGTGGCATTGGACGTAAACAGGAAATTTGTGGTGCCTTTAATGCCGGAAATTTGGTAATTGGGCTTCATTTTGGCAATTCCCTCGCCAACGACAAAGAGGCAAAGGAAAAAACAAGTGCTCTTGCCCAGCTCTTTCTCGACCGTATGGAAAAGACCTTCGGTGGGACTACCTGCAGCCAAATATTGGGTGGGTCATCACTAAAAACTGCAGATGATAGAAAATTAGTAAAAATGAAGAACCTTTCGGAGCTCAAATGTGTTCCTTGTATTAGAATAACGGCAAGAGTACTAGCAGAGCTAACCTTGCCTAAAACCAAAGAGAGTTAAATTTAATGCCGCATCTTCAAGTATACCTTTGGGTATTAAGTGCCTTAATTATTCTTTCGGCTTCTGTGCTAAAAGGACTTACCGGTTTTGGCTTTGCCCTCATTGCCTTACCGGTGCTATCGCTCATTTTTCCGATGAGTGTGCTGGTACCGGCTATGAGTATTTTTAACATGTTCACGAGCCTGATGATAGTGCTGAAGCTGAAGGAAAAAATTCGGTGGCACTACTTTGTGCCCATGTTTGCCGCCAGCTTATTGGGAATACCTCTTGGCATTTACTTTTTGGAATATATCAATGAGTTTACCCTAAAAATTATTACCGGCATAGTGGTAATCATTTTCTCCGTTAAGATGTTGGGCAAAATAAACCTTGCCAAACGATTTAAGAATATGCCCATTGTTTTTGCCGGCTTCCTGAGTGGAATTCTAAATACGAGTATTTCGGTTGGAGGACCACCCATTGTGATTGCCATGACCCGCAAAGGCTACGGGAAAGATTTATTTCGTGGTGCCCTAGCGTGGTTTAGCATGTTCTCGGCACTATTCACCACAGCGGCATACGTTGCTAAGAATCTTGTACCCAACGAATCACTGATACTGGCAATAGGTTGTACCCCACTCCTGCTGCTTGGTTCACGATGGGGAAACAATTGGTCGATAAAAATCCATCCTGAGAAGTTCAAAAGAGTAGTGGTTATAATGAACATTATTACGGGTATTGTAATTGTTACGGCCACACTAATTAAGGGAAAGCATGGGCAGCCATAACACAAATTGTTTTAAATAATTTGAGTAATTATCGTTACCTTACAGCACATACAACTTAAAATCCTTTGACGATGAAAAACAAGCTAACCCTACTCCTTGTTGCAATGTTGGTTACAGCATCAGCCTTCGCACAGGAAAAGTCCAAGACGGAGGTTTTACTCATTATCGACGAGCAATACTTTTATTTTCCCGGTGGTAAATCAGAGTTGGTAAATCCAATTCCAGCTGCTGAAAACACACAAAAAATACTGCTAAACTTTAGACAAGAGAAAAAACCTGTGATATTTATCAAGCACAAATTTGAGCCAGGTGGAGATATTTACGAGCTAGTAAAGCCAGTAGAAGACGAAAAGGTTATTGTGAAGACGGATGTAAACAGTTTTAAGGGTACCGACCTTGAACGTATGCTCATGGAACTCAACGCCGGTAAGATAGTAGTTTGCGGAATGCAAACACAAATGTGTGTAGAGGCTGCCGTAAGAGCCGCAGCCGACAAGGGATATGAGGTAACGCTCATTAGCGACGCGTGCGCCACAAAAAATTTAGTTTATAACGGTGTTAAAGTAAAGGCAAAGCTAGTGCAAGCAGAAACGCTTGCCACCCTAAAGAGCTACGCCAAAATAATAACTACCAAAGAATTCCTTACCGGTAAGTAGCACAGCCGCATTGCACGGCATAACGATATAGGCTGGCCACAATGGCTGGCCTTATTTAGTTTAAGATGATTTGGGGAAATAATGCGTCCCAGAAATATGGTGCGTTGGAAGAATAAGCACAGAAAATACTAGGTGACGTAGGAGCCAAACGTTAGTATAAAAAAAGATGGTATTATTTTGACGCTCCGTAGGTGCGCAATAAATTCTTTTGTCCTGCAATTCATGGCTAATTGTTGCGCATCTACGGAGAACTAGCTTCATTTGAATTGCTTTTCTACCAACGTTGGGCCTCTACGAGGCCGTCGATGGAAAAGAACCTTCAACCTAAGGGTCCCCAGCTGCGCAGCCTAGATTACTCTTCTATAGACCATGTCGACTACAATACATAGCCCACAGTTTTAACTGTGGGTACAAAGCACCGGTGGAAAGTCCAAACCATTTCAACGGTTTATAGAGATTCCCTCCTCCTAATAGCTGCACAGCCTTTACCATTTTAGATAAAAGAGCATCTTTCGATGTAACTTAATGATTGGTTACGGCAAGTTCCCGTTATCGAGGGAGGCTATTAGCGCCTTTATCTCCTCATATGACTCCTTTACCTTTCGGTTGAGAGAGTTGTGTAGCCAGTTGGACTTAATGATACATCCACCCTTTTTATTTGGCTCAATCCAAGCCACGTGCAGGACGTTTAGCAGAAACTTGTCGCCATCAGAATCGGTTAACTCAACATAGATGTTTTTCATGGGGTGAAAATTTAATGTTAAGTAATATTAATAAAAAAATGAATGGTATGGGTTATATTTCTGATTTAGCTCCGCTGAACTCCCTTCGGTCGGTTATAGTTCCTGATTCCTTGTTCCTGATTGGTTCATCTGTAACTCGTCACTTTTCAGTTACCTTTCCGTCACTCGTCACCTCTTCCCCAAAAACTCCTTCACCTTTTTCCTATACTCCGCCCTGTTTACAGTGTAAGATTGTGCGTGGTTGGCGCCGGGTGAGAGGTAGCGCATTTTAGGGGCGGGTTTCTTGGCGTAGAGCACCTTGCTCATATAAGTGGGCACGTAGGTGTCGGAATCGCCATGGATAAATAGGATGGGCACCTTAGCGTTTTGTATGTAGGCAATGGGGCTTACGTTGCCAAACCAAAAGCCATAGAGCAACCGCGACCAAAGGCTGGCCATATCCACAAAGCCAATGTTGGGCAGGTGATACTCAGCCTTTAGCCTGTAGGAAAGCTGCGCCTTAAGATCGGAGTAGGGACAGTCGGCAATGTAGAACGATACGTGCGGTAGGGAATCGGGCAGGTTAGCATTTATCATGCCGGCGTGCTGCAGCACCGTGGCTGCCCCCATCGATTCGCCATGGGCACCAATCACTCCGCACGGCTCAAGAACGGCAACGGTGTCCACCATCTGCTGCAGGTCGTACTTTTCGAAGTAGCCATAGGAGCAAAAGGCTCCGCCACTCTCGCCATGTGCGCGCTGATCGTAGAGCACCACGTTAAAGCCTAGGTCGAGGTAGAGATCGGCGTAGCGCATCATGAGCCACTTGTTACAGCCAATGCCGTGGCAGATAACAATGGTGGTATCGGCATGGCGCGCATTCTCCACCAGCAAACCATTCAGCTGATAGCCATAGTGGGAGTTTAGCACCAGCGGTTGCTTAATCAGCGTATCCCACCGGGCAATGTTAAAGGTGGAGTCGTGACGCTGCTTCTCCAGTGAAGTGTAGAAGGTGCGGGTGTTGAACTTCCCCACCGCCACGCGGGCAAAGTAGTAGCCCACGCCCAGCCAAACAATCAGCACCACAAGTAGAACAATAGAAATTCCTCGGAGAATATGACTTTTTCGCAATGCCATCGATGTAGAAGTAATGGTTTAACGGTTACGAAAATAGCGAATATTAGAGAAATTACTTCGCTTCAAACAAAATATGGCTGCGAGCAGTGCAAAAAAAGCAGACCCAAAGGTCTGCCCTAACAATCAAAATAAACCTAATTGAAGCACCTAATATTTATTGTGAGTTTGAAATTAGACTGTGCATATATTCATCGCAAGTAAAGAATTGAATCTGTTTTCGAAAATTTAGAGGTTGTTATGGTGTTTAACCTGCATTTTCCTATAGCCCTTAACACCATAAAAAAGGATATAGAGGTATCCAAGCATGGGCAGCACAAATGCGTGGTGAACGCCAAAGTGGTCGGCCAACATGCCCATTATGAACGGAAGAACGGCACCACCCACAATGGCCATACAGAGAATTCCAGATGCCTGACTGGTATGCGGTCCCAAATCGTCGATAGCCAAAGTAAATATGGTTGGGAACATTATGGAGTTGAAGAGTCCTACGGCAATAATGGGCCACATGGCAAAGTGCCCGGTGGTGGAGACAGTTACCAGCACCAGCAGCGATGCAGCACCGGCAAGAATAGCCAGCGTTCGGTTGGGCTTATTCTTTCCAATAAAGAAACCTACAAGGTTAACGGCTACAAATATGAGGAACAGCGAAGCAAGGTGCAAATCCTTGGTAAGGAAGTAGGCTAACCCAAATGAGCCCACGAGTATGGCACCGTAAAGACCGTAGCGATTTTCAGGTTTTGAAAAGTGCGTTAACGAAATGGCTCCAAAGAACCGGCCAATCATAGCGCCACCCCAGTAAAGTGCCACATACTTAGAGGCATCGGCCTCCTGTAGACCGCCTATCTCGGGTAAGCCAAAAAAGTTGATAAGGAAGCTGCCAATGGAAACCTCGGTGCCCACATATACAAATATGGCAATGGCACCCAAAACCAAGTGACGGTATTGCCAAGCGCTACCCGTGGCAATGGCACCTTCGCCTCCAGCCTTAATCTCGGGAAGTTTTGCGAGAGCAAACACCGCTGCAATAGCAAGCAGCACCACGGCTATTCCTATATAAGGCAACTGCACAGCGCTTGCCTTTTCTGCTGCACCTGTTGTGGAACCAGATAGAATAAGTATGCCACCAAAAATAGGGGCAATAGTTGTGCCTAGCGAGTTAAAAGCCTGCGTCATATTCAACCGTCCCGAAGCAGATTCAGAAGGGCCTAAAATGGCCACGTAGGGGTTGGCTGCCACCTGTAGTATCGTAATCCCGGTTGCCAATACAAAAAGGCTACCTAAAAATAGTCCATAGCTAATTACAATGGAGGCAGGATAGAATCCCAGTGCACCAACCGCTGTAACCACCAATCCAAGCACTATTCCCTGCTTATATCCAATGCGGCCAATCACAAATCCTGCCGGCATCGACATCAAAGCATAAGCACCAAAAAACGTCAGCTGTATAAGCATAGTTTTGGTGTAGTTAAGGTCAAAAAGCGCCTTTAAATGGGGGATAAGAATATCATTGAGGCAGGTAATAAAGCCCCACATGAAGAACAGGGTGGTTAGCAAGTAGAGTGGGCCACGGTAGTTGGAAACGGTTCCACCAGCGTGAACATTGGAGGTGTTTACAGGTGTTGATGCCATAGGTTAAACTGTTTTATGTTGTTATTGCCTTTAAGCTAGCGACCCAAAGGTAAGCAGTTAACTCAATGAAAAAAGCGGTGATGTAGCAAAAAAGCAAGGGGAACAAGTGATGTAGAACTGTTGTAGTACCACATTTTCACTCTTCCCCTACCTCTTTCAATCAATAAACCAACTTAACAATCAACCTAATAAACTAAACCATTCACCTACCTATAAAAAAAACCTATGAAAAATTCCTACCCAATTGATCGAACACTTTTTTTGATTTCAGTCCTAAACAAAACAATTTATTCCGCTTTTTTTGGAAGGATGGAAAATTATTGTTTTTGATTTGGCTCAATCTTCTCTAAAACAAAATTTAATGTTCTTAAATGTTGCATCAAAATAGCCAACACAATATTTGAGATAAAATGTTGAAGAGATAAAATCAAATTTCACTGCAAAAATATGCACAATTTGAACAACTTCAAAGTGTTACAAGAATGGCAACAGTCAAAATTGGCAGCGCAATCGATTTAATTGAGGATAAAAAAATAAAAAAAATAAAAAAGACCAGCTTTCGACTGGTCTTTTCCATGAGCTACTGCTCGATATCTTTCATACTAAGCTGTATTCGCTTTCGGGGAAGGTCAACTTCAATAACCTTTACCTTTACATGCTGGTGGAGCTTCACCACATCGGATGGATTGCTAATGTAACGGTTAGCCAGCTGAGATATATGCACAAGGCCATCCTGCTTCACTCCCACATCCACAAAAGCACCAAAATTGGTAATGTTGGTAACAATGCCCGGTAGCTCCATACCCACGTATAGATCCTCCATTTTGAAGATACCATCGGCAAACTCAAACACCTTGGCTGCGGTTCGGGGGTCACGACCTGGTTTAGCAAGCTCGTTCACAATATCCTGCAGGGTAGGCAGCCCCACCTGCTTAGTCACATACTTTTTAATATCAATTTTCTTTCGAAGCGACTCATCGGAAAGCAGATCGGCTACGCTACAATTCAAGTCAACGGCCATCGTCTCTACAATATGGTAGCTCTCGGGGTGAACAGCGCTATTGTCGAGCGGATTTTTCGCCTCCGGAATGCGCAAGAATCCAGCACATTGCTCATACGCCTTTGCGCCCAAACGAGGAACCTTAAGAAGCTCCTTACGCGAACCAAAGGCTCCCTGCTCCTTGCGATAGTCCACAATATTTTGGGCAAGCTGAGGTCCTAATCCCGAAACATAGGTAAGGAGATGCTTGCTGGCGGTGTTGAGGTTAACCCCAACCATGTTTACGCTGCTCTCCACCACCATATCCAGGCTCTGCTTGAGCTTTGGCTGATCAACGTCGTGCTGATACTGCCCCACACCAATGGATTTTGGATCGATTTTCACTAACTCTGCGAGGGGGTCCATGAGCCTGCGACCAATGGATATGGCCCCACGAACGGTAACGTCATACTCGGGAAATTCCTCCCTAGCCACGGGGCTAGCAGAATAGATGGAGGCACCATCCTCGCTAACCACAAACACCTGTAGCTCCCGGGGAAACCTTATCTTCTTTACAAAATGCTCCGTTTCGCGGCTGGCGGTGCCATTTCCTATGGCAATGGCATCAACGCGGTAAGCATCCACCAGCGACTCCACCTTTTTCATGGCAATACCCGATTCGCTCTGCGGCGGATGAGGATAGATAGTTTCGTTGTGTAACATATTTCCTTGAGCATCGAGACACACCACCTTGCAGCCGGTGCGATATCCCGGATCGATGGCCAAGATGCGTTTCTGTCCGAGCGGTGAAGCCAGCAGCAGCTGCCTTAGGTTGTCGGCAAATACTCGAATGGCCTCCTCATCGGCCTTCTCCTTCGACAGACCCATAAATTCCGTCTCCATGGAAGGACCTAAAAGTCGTTTTAAGCAATCCTCTACAGCAAGACTAACCTGCTCGCTGGAGGCTCCCTTTCCTGTTACAAAGAGTTTGAAAAGCTCTTCGTTAGCTATCTCTCCATCCACATCGATGGAGATTTTGAGAAAGCCCTCCTCCTGTCCACGGCGCATGGCCAGCAACCGATGTGATGGGCAACGCCGAAGAGGCTCCGAGAAGTCGAAATAATCCTTATACTTTGCACCATCCTCCTCCTTGCCCTTAACCATTTTTGATGAAACAATGGCATCACGGCCATAGACTCGACGCATAGAACCTCTGGCTTTAGCGCTCTCATTTACCCATTCGGCAATAATATCGCGTGCACCGTCCAGCGCCTCCTCCACATCGGCTACCTCGTCGTTGAGATAGCTCAACGCCTTTTCTGTTGGATCGACCCTATCTTGCCGCATAATGATGGTGGCAAGTGGCTCCAGCCCCTTTTCGCGAGCAATAGTAGCACGCGTTCTGCGTTTGGGCTTGTATGGTAGATATAAATCTTCAAGGACGCCAATATCATAAGTACCGGAGATTTTAGCCTTCAAATCGTCGGTAAGTTTGCCCTGCTCCTCAATAGTTTTAAGTATAGATTCACGCCGCTTTTCCAACTCCACATACTTGGCATGTTGCTCCTTTATGGCACCAACCTGCACCTCATCGAGAGTTCCGGTTCGCTCCTTACGGTAGCGACTAATAAATGGAACTGTTGCACCCTCAAGAAATAGACCGATGGTGTTTTCAACCTGCCAATCCTTAATGTTTAATATTTGAGCAATAAGCTCAACATGCTTACGAATAATTGCTTCTGCCATTCTGGAAATATTTTTGATCGACAAATGTCGAATATCAAAGGTAAGAAAAAAGGTTTGATCTCCTTACTAACTAATGGAAGAATGGAGAGATGGTGAAGACAATGGAGATTAAGAAAACAAGTAGAATTTTGAGATGACTTGATTCATAAAAATAGATAGAGACGCAAAGCTATGCGTCTCTATCTATAAATATGTAAACAAAGTTGTAGTATTAAAAACTCAGAGGTCTAAATTGACAACAGCCGTACCACCGCACAAAACTGTTAATGTGTAGCTTTAAAATACAACTCATCAAAATGAATAGAGCAGTAGGTAAAAGTATCGGCACAAACGTAGGCTGTAATACACTTAGAAAAAGAAGACAAACAGCCAATGTGCAAATATCCCAGCCACTAGGCCACCAACTGTATGGGCAAGAATGGCTTTTGAAATAAGGTTTCGGTAACCAAGCGAATCGAGCATGGCAGTATGTGTACTTAAGAAACCACTCCAGCACATACCCATTGCAGTGAATACTGCAATTTCGTTACCCGTGATAAAACCTTCAGATACAAAGTGCTTAACCAACGAAAGAGCAGCACCAACCGCACCTAATGAAGTAATTGGAAAGGCAATTAATTCAGGATGTTTAAAGCCAAAAAGGGCATCAAAAAGCCAACTGAAATAGCTACCGATTTCTGGCAAAATAGGAACACCTTCATAAGCAATACCTTGATAACCAATAGAAGGATCCTTTGGTCCAAAGGTAATTATCATAATTAAAGTACTAATTACCAACACCCCAGGAATAATAGCAAGTCCTAAATCAACGCCGGATTTTCCACCATCAAGGATGGAGTTCAAAAAACGTAGAAATACACCACCCTCAGATTTAAAGGAAATTTGCTGCTCATCACCACCAACTCCATTTTCCTTCACATTTTCCAACGCCTTCTTCGAAAATCGTTGCATCAACCGAGTAGAGACAATAGACCCGGCAACCGCCCCCAATAGCCCCAACATAGCAGGAGCAAAATGGCCCAATCCCGACATAAAAGTGAGAACAATAAGCCCCATGCCAAAAGCCGTTCCAAAATTGGTGAGCGAAACGAGTTGAAAAGGTTTAAAATATTTATTGAAGTTATTATCTTTTGCCAACGCAATAATGGCTGGATTATCGGAAAAGAAAGTCATTAAGCCACCTAACGCTGCCACACCCGGAAGGTTGTAAAGCGGGCGCATTAGAGGTGCTAGCACCATTTCCAATAAGCGAACTACCCCAAATTCGATCATCAACTTACCTAAAGCACCGGAGAGGACTGTAATGCCCATAATAAAAAACACGGTATTCATAAGCAAATCCCAAGAGGTACGCATAAGGGTATTGAGCATATTGGCTGTGCCCATTACTGTGCCCATGTATCCAAAGAATCCAAAGAAAACCGCCAAAAAGACTACTGCTTCCAAGCTCCGCCTGTGAGTAAACTTCATTTTACTTATTAATCCCATTATGTAACCCGTTTTATTAATTATCAAAATATGGCTGCTCCTAAAACATCTAATACTATTTAGGAATCGGCGGCAAAACTAGGGGCTTTGAATGAGACACTACCTTACAAAAATCAGGGTAGAAATAGTTATACAACACAAGGTTTATTACTATCTAATTCAGGATAGAAAAAAGGAAACTAATGGGATTTATGAATATGCTGGGCTAGCAACGCTCCGTTATGATGCTCTCAGCTTACGCATAAGCGATTCCACGCTCATCATCTTAACTGGAGCGGAATCTGGTTTAGAGAGGATGAATTCCGTTGGCAAACCCGATTTTATTTCGATACAGATGGGTAAGTTGTGTTGAGCAGAAGGGGTAAACCCATTACGGTAAAGTGCGTTAGCAACCCAATGACGAACAATACCAGCACCGATGAGTTCGACCTCACAACTGGCTATATTCTCTGCTCTGAAGGTTCCGCTAAGATCGTCAAAAACGATTCCATCACGACCAAAAAACTTCATGATCTCGCCATGTAGGAGAAGATCTTCCGGCGATCCACACTCCACCTGTTTATCGCCATCGATGAGCCAGATGGTATCGGAAAATCGAAGAGCTTGCTCCAAATCGTGAGTAGAGAGCAAAATTGCCTTATTTCGCTCGGAAGCAAGCCGATGCAAAAGTTGCATCATTTCAATGCGGCTCGGAAGGTCAAGAAAAGCAGTGGGTTCATCGAGTACAATAATGGGAGTTTCCTGTGCAAGCGCCTTGGCCACCATCGCTTTTTGGCGTTCACCGTCGCTAAGTTCCCTCAAAAGTTTTCCAGCAAAATGATCCATTCCCACAGCCACCAACGATTCCCATACAATGCGTCTATCTTGACCAGTGAGCCGACCAAAAAAACCGGTATAAGGATAACGTCCAGTAGATACAAGTTCGGAAACAGTTAATCCAACCTGCGAAAGGTTATCGGTAAGCACGACAGCAATCTGTCGTGAAAGTTCTTTTTCGGTAAGGCTACCAACAGGCGTTGAATGAACAAATACCTGACCGTCTAATGGATGAGTAAAACCAACAAGGCTACGTATAAGCGTTGATTTACCGGCACCATTTTGTCCCATCAACGACGTAAGTTCTCCTGCCCTTAGCTGCAAATTCAAATTGCTCTGCACCACAAAATTTTCGCAACCTTTGCGACTATATCCAACCTTTAAATCCTTCGCCGTTAAAACAACATCCATGTCTATTTCTCCTAAAAAGATATCCGTTGACGACGCTTATCAAGCACAACCCAAATCACAATTGGAGCACCCATAAATGAAGTTACTGCATTTATGGGAAGGGCACCATCGAGACCAGGAAGCCTCGACAATAAGTTACAGAGCAATGAAACTGCCATTCCCGATAGAAGCGTAACCGGCAAAAGTGCAGAATGTTCGTTCTTCCCCACAAGTAGCCGAGCTATCTGAGGTACAGCAACACCTAAAAAGGCAATTGGCCCACAAAAAGCAGTGATGGTAGCCGTAATTAGCCCAGCACTAAGAATCACAACCAATCGTGCTCTTTTCACATTTAATCCTAAATTACTAGCGTAATTATCGCCTAACAGCAGCATGTTAAGCCACTTTGGCATTGCCAAGGAAATTCCAACCCCCACAATAATTAATATTGAAAAGAGAGGCATCTGTTCCCATCCCACACTGGAAAAAGAGCCTAAACCCCATAGGGTATAGGAATGCACATTTTCGCTAGTAGCATAAAAATTTAAAACACCCACCAACGATGAAGTTATGTAGCCCAGCATAAGACCAAGGATGAGCAGCATGGCATTATCGTGCAGCCGCGATGCAAAATATGTAATGAGAAGTAAAACCAGAAATGCACCAATAAAGGCAGCAACCACCGAAATGGCATAGAGTGAAACACCCAATAAGCCACCCACTCCGGCCAGAAGCATAACCGCTGCAACCCCCAAACTTGCACCGGAACTAATTCCAAGTACAGATGGACCAGCTAGTGGATTCCGAAAAAGAGTCTGCATCAACAAACCGGCAATGGCAAGACCACCACCAGCCAATACTGCAGTTATTGCTTGAGGTAATCGCGACTTGATCAGAATATTGGAAAAAACCTCCGGCGTAGAATGGCCACCAGCCAAAGCCGACAATACCCACTTTAACGGAATGGAAACAGACCCAAGGCTTAAGTTTAATGCAAAAAGCCCTACTATTAACAAAGTCAAGAACATGAGTAGATTTCCCCTCTTCATTATTCTCGTTTTTGGAGCATGGAAAAGTAAGCAGGCTTGTAATCCGGCAAAAGTTCAGGATGGAATGCCTTAATAAAATCGGCAAGCAGCCTATCGGGTTGCAACATACCCTCGTCGTAATAAGTCGACTTGTTTGTATTGCAAAAAACTATTCGTCGATTTCTAAATGCATTAAAATCGCCAAAGGGGGCATATTCGTGCTGCAAAATGGAATAGGTGTATTGCCCTTCATAATTTTCGATCATAACCCAAAAGTCAGCATTGGCAGCCTTCTTGTAAACCGTTTCAAAATCGAGCGGTATGGCACCCTGTTCCTGTTTGTCAGCAAATAGGTATCGCGCACCTGCATCAGCAAAAAGTTTTGCCATATAGCTGTTACCCGGTGAAACGTACCAAATTCCTTGGTAGGGCTTTCCAGAGAAAACTGTTGGTTTCGTTTTGGCAGATTGGCTAACCCTTGCAAGCTTTTGGTAACAGTTAACCAATGAATCGAAATAAAAGTTGGCACGCTGCTCCTTACCAAAGAAGCGTGCCATAAACTTAACCCACTCGGCCCGTCCAAGCGGATGCTCCTCCATGTAGGCCGCCACCATTGCAAGGGGAATCCCCGAAGCCTTTACAGAGGAGTATTTGTTATCCTTAAATGGCGACACAAAAAAGATATTGGGGTTTACCCGAATGAGCTGCTCTCTGTTAATCTCCATGGACTGGCCCAAATCTACCACTCTACCCGCCAACAGTCTCGAGTGAATATCAGCGTTATTGATATAGTTAGGCTCAGCAACACCCACTATGGAATCGATCAATCCTAGTTGCTGCGCGTAGCACACATCGGTGGATGCCGCACAAGCCATGGACGAAACAGGCACCCGAATAACTTGTCCATCGTTGTTTTGTGGTAAAACGCCACCATCCTTTGGCACAAGATAAAAACGCTGGAGCAGTAAAGCGGTATCCCACGGATTAACAACATCCAAACGGGTATAACCAGCAGCTTTATAAAGTCGGAATAACTTGGCGTACTGCAAGGGAACCTCAACGAGTTCTTTGGATACATTAGCTTTACGCCCCCTGTTGCACGAGGAGAGCGAGAAGGTTGCAAGAGCAGCAACAATAAGTAGAAACAATACCTTTTTCATGACTCACTTTTATTCCCGAAAGCATTATAGCACTAGCAGGTCTTCTGGCTCGCCGTATCGTTGGAGCCTTCCCATTGGCCTATCGGCAAACAGTGGCAATTTCCAACGATTGATAACACGACTTACAGCTGCGGGTACAGCTCCCGATTCTAACGGGATTCCCTAACTCCTTTTCAGGAACCAATGCCATGGCAAAGAAACGCTTTTTCCATGACTTGAAAAATGTTATTGAATTATATTTGGCTAGCATCTATATAAACCATCAAAATTCGAAATCGAACCATTAGAGTAGCATCGTTAGCCATATATAAAAAAACAGCGCCAACCATTACTGATCGGCGCTGTGCGACTTATTACACTCTATGAAAATATTTTTTACATAAACTTTCCAATAATCTCCTTGACCTTGGCAACCTTCTCATCCAGCATAGCTGTAGTACGTGCCTCGGCTAAAAATCGCAAGTATGGTTCGGTGTTGGAAGGACGAATATTAAACCACCAGTCAGCAAACTCCACCCGATAACCGTCGAAGTCGAAAAAGGCGGTTGACTTCTCCGTTTTATCAAAGTAATCCTTAACTGCGTCCATTGCCTCCTGCTTCCGGTCCAACTTGAAATTTATCTCACCGGAGTTGGCATAAGCCTCAATGGCAGCAATGGCCTGCGAAAGCGATTTACCCTCACGCTTCATTTTGCTTACCACGTTAAGCACAAGAAGACTTGCGAGTAATCCAGAGTCGGAAAAGAAGAACTCACTAAAGTAGTAATGACCAGCCAGTTCACCACCATATAAACCGTTTAGCTCACGAAGTTTTGGGGCAGCAAATGCACGACCCACACGCCACATGTGCACCTTTGCGCCAAAGCGTGCTAGGTATTCCGGAACAGCCTTGGAAGTTCTAATATCGATAAGCACATCACCCTTAAGACCTCTCTCCTCATAGAAATAGTGACCCAACAGAGCTATGATTAAGTCGGGGGAGATAAACCTACCGTTTTCATCCACAAACATTACACGGTCGGCATCGCCATCGAAAATGATGCCAATATCGGACTTCTCCTTCTTCACAAGCGCCTTTAAATCGGCCACATTTTCCTGAATAAGAGGGTTTGCCTCATGGTTTGGGAAAGTGCCATCGAGCTCATCGTAGATATAAACAGGGGCGTCGCCCAGCAGGTCTTTTATTAGGAATGCGGCCATACCATTGGAGCAGTCAACGGCCATCTTAAGGTTGGAATAATCTTCCAAGTATTTCTTTAGAAAAGTGAGGTATTCCTCTCTAACGTCCATCTCGATAATTTGGCCCTTCTTCTCGCTAACCTTAACCTCACCGCTCTTCACCAACTTTTCAAGTTCGCCAAGTCCGGCATCGTAGCCAACGGGAAGAGCATTTTCGCGCGAAACCTTTATGCCGTTATATTCTCGAGGATTATGCGATGCGGTAATTTGAACCGAAGCCTTAAACCCATAGCGAGCGGTGGAGTAGTATACCATTGGCGTAGTGGATATGCCAATGGTATGGACGTCAGCACCAGAATCGGTAATACCCTTGGTGAGGTATTCGTAGATCTCTGGAGAAGAAACCCGCACGTCGCGGCCAACCAAAACTTTATTCACACCCAGTAGACCAGGCAGAAAAAAGCCCATTTTGTAAACATCATCCTTGTTAAAATCCTGGTTATAAATGCCACGGATATCATACGCATGAAATGCTCCCATACTCGTTAAGTTTTTTTTAAAAGGGGGATAAAGATAATGCTATTTGAAAAAATACCAGCAAGGAGATGAAATTTTTTAAGACATTCATTTCATTGGGAAAAATGACAAACAAATATCTGTCTATACCACCGAAAAAACTATTGTAAGTTTTGGCTGAGGTGACCATGTAAATAGGAAATCAATTAACAGCAACACCTCTGTAATCACTTCGCAAAAATGAAGTCCTCAATTAACTTGGGTTACAATTAAAATCTACAGAAATGAGAAAGAATTCAGAATTAAAATTTAAATGAGATACTGCAGGTGATATTTGTTGGGCGCAACACATAGCTATTGAAGGTTGAATTCAGACTACCGTATGATGAATAGGCGTATGCTTTCCTATTAAAAATATTATTCCAACCTGACATAAATTCGAAGCGGTTGAACTTCATCCGAAAACTTAAATCACAAAACAGGAGAGATGGGGATTTACCAGCAATAAGTTCATTGTAAAAGTGTTCACTCTGTAACATTATCTGAGTGTTTTTCCAAAGGTTTACTGCAATGGTAAGATCCTGATAAACTTGGTAGAGATATGGCTGATGGCTGACGTTGGAAAAGTCAATTTGCAGCTGACTTGTTGATAATTGTCCCTTATAATCTACCTCAAGCCAAAGAAACGGACGGGCATTTATTTTAGGACTGATGGTGTATGATAAGTTACGATATTGGATTGGTGTAGTATTTTGCAACAAAGCAGTGGACATTTGGCTAAATGAAAATTCCAAAGAAGCAGTCGATTTAAAGACATCTAAAGATTTACTTACCCTGCTAGTTACCAGCCATAGGTTTCTACTATTGCTACGCAGTACTGTTGAATTGACAATATAAATGCCACGAATAGTTTGAACAACGCTTGTTTCCGATAGCATAGGACTATAGCTAACTGCAGAATTTATAAAAAGTCCTGCTACTGGATTTCGGTAAAAGAACCCAACCATATAGCTTTTGCTCTTTTGTTCTGAAATAAAAGAACTGCCTTGAACAATATTTCTGAAGTCTACAAGAGCATATCCTGCAGAGAACTTAGTGGGTTCATCAATACTATTATCACTACTCAATCGAGAAAATATTTCGAGTTTCTTACTAATCTTATAACGCAGATTAAGTTCAGGCGTTAAGTTAAGCCCTTCAAAGTGGAGCGTTTTACCAACTAACTCGTCGTTAAAGGCTGCCACATCATAATTCAACGGGAAAGTTAACTCCATCCGAAAACTTTTTCCATTAAAACCAAGTTTAGGAGCGAAAATAGTGCGGAACCGTTCCCATTTAAAATGGGTTGAAAAGGCAGCATCAGAAATCATACTTGATTTTAAACCAGAAGTATAAGTCTCGTAACGCAGCCGAGTTCTAAAATTATTCTCAAGATACCATTTACCTTTTGCAAGAGTGAAAGAAGCTGCCGTGTTGAATAGAAATTTTGAACTTGTTGCTGTTTGAACAAGATTAGAAAAATTCAATCGACCCTCAAAAACGGTATCAGGGATATCTTGAGCAATATTTAACTGTTGAGGTTGGTATGTAAACTTGCTAAAATTGTAAAAACTAACATTAACGGTTCCCTATTTTTTTATCATTCGGAGGCTATTCTGAATTGACCGAGTAGGAGTTTCAAATTTCTCATTATAGTTGCTTGAACCACTACCATTAACACTACTGCTATCCCAATCGCCAACAAATTTAAGCGCATCGTTAAAGTAGAGGGTCGAAGTATTCGCAGAAAGTGTCATTCCAGCATCAAGCAAGAGTTGATTTTTAACAGCAACACGCTCATCATCAACAACAAGTGAACTGTCGTTCGGAAAAAAATACGTATTAATTAAGCTGCTGGTTTGAGAAACACGATCTTTCAAACAGCTGATATTTAGTCGAAAGAGCCAATCCTCGTTCAGCAACCAAGTATTATTGGTACTTGCAAGAAACGTTTTATTGAACAGGAAACGCTTATCCGTCAAGGATGGAATTGAAATATCGGGCAAACTAAATAGATCTGCATCCTTCTCGCTACCAGTATTCTCGTTCAACAAATCCTCAAGCGTAATAGTTTTCAACTGGCTTCCAATATTTACACCTTCGTTATTCGTCTTTAAAATGTTTATGCCTTGATTCTTCTTCGACACATTCATCAAGAACAAGTTACCATTCCAAAGCGCCAAAGGGAGACCTGTCCCCAATTGGGCATTGCCTATCCAGCGATACTTCTCCCCCTCCTTTAAAGTTAAGTTTAGTGCCGCCCGGTCCGAAAACGAAGAATTTTCCAACACCTTAATATTCTGATGATTTTCGAATATTTGGACATTAGCAATAGCATCTACTGGAATATTCTCCGTTGCAAGAGAATATTTACCATCCATGGAATTCATCCCTTCAATGTATAAAGCGCTTATTGGCTTTCCCGCATAGTAGATCACGCCATTTTTAGCAACATCGATACCTGGCAACTTTTTAATAACATCCTCGATAGTTCTATCCTGCTTACTCACAAAACCCGACACGGCATAGTTTATGGTATCGCCACGAGCCCATACCTTATTTGCCTTTACAGTAACCTCATGTATTGAAATTGCTTCGGGAGACATAGCTACATCCCATGATTTTAACTTGCCTTTCAATAAATGTTGCTGAGTGGTAAAACCAAGGCAGGAAAAAATGGCTAGCATTGAATCCACCTTTTGATTCACTGCAATGGAATAATGCCCAATGCTGTCAGCTATACCATAAGCAATCATCTCTCCCGAAGGGAAAGTATTAAGAGTAATAGTAGCATTACGAACACCCTCGCCGTTTGATTTGTCAGTTATTCGTCCACTAATAACCACCTGACCATTCGCCAGGTAACCCAAGAACAGATTTAAAAATGTGAATGCTAAAAGAATTTGTCGCATCAATGTGAGAGATCAATCGGATTATAGGGATCGGAAGTTCTTCTTCCACCCTCAATTGTTGCTCCAGTTGACGATTCCAAAAAGCCAATGGGATCAGAGAAATAGCGCCTAATGGTTTTATCATACTCCTTTTTAGATACATTGAACATCTCTCGCTGATCGAAAACTATGGGAGAATTAGATAATGTTATCCCTACACATTGAAATGAGTATTGGTTACGTGTATCCTTAATACTTAAAATCAAACCGGGAAGACCCGAAAACTCCCAAGGCCCACCGTTCACAGGGATCGCCGTAGTAAACCAAGCTTCGTAATGCCGACCCTTAAATGTGCAGGTAGCCTTCTGACAACAATAGGTAAGAATATTATCATATTCAGACTTAACCTGCCATTGAGGAACAATTACAGGCTCCTTGTAGCAGTAGTATCCAGTTCCAATCATATCAACAACGGTTACATTGCCTGAGGGACAATTGTTATAAACGGTATAAGTTGAACGTATTATACCATACTTTGCCCTGTTGGTAAACATTACCATATCTGGAACACCTGCCTTGGTGTCAGCATCTACCAATGAATCGTGCAGAAAGGTGTAGTAGCTATAGAACTTAGAACAATTCTTGCCTTGCTCAAGTATCATTAAATCCTCTGAAATCTTATTTGGCTGAGTTGTATCTTTAACGTAGCTATGCTTATACTGACACCTCAACACCTGCTTATCCAGCTCCTAACTGGTTCCAGCCATATTTAATAGGAAGAAGACGGAACCAAGGAGAAATATTCGTTTATTCATGGTCGAATATAGTTAGAATAGAAACCTAAATTCAAGTAACAAATGCAACTTATAGGATTGATTGGAGAGAAAGGAATTGCATTTTTTCAGAACAGGAAGATGAGAATTACTCACCTTCGCTGCTCCGATGGAAAAAATGTGGTTCTTTACCCCCTAAGTCCTCTAAAAATAAGTTGTAATGGCGCACATCAACCAAGAGCAAAGGTATGTAATTACCCTCATGCTACAGCAAGGCAAGCTACAAAAAGAAATAGCCCTGTTTATCAACCGAAGCCCTTCCGTGATATCCCGGGAGATTCGCAGGAACAGGGATGCCAAAACGGGCGTTTACGAGAGCAACGTGGCGCAGCGTGCATACGAGCGGCGGCTACATACCAAGCCTAAGTTCTGCAAGTTTACGGGCACCATCCTAACCAACGTAAAGGATCGGCTCAAGGATGACCTCAGCCCGGAGCAAATTGCGGGGGAGGCAAGGGTTCAGGGCATTCCCTGCGCATCGCACGAAGCGATTTACCAGCTCGTTTGGCGGGATAAAAAGCAAGGCGGAGACCTGCATACGCACCTCCGAAACAGGGGGCGTCGTTACCGTAAACGGGGGGCGAGTAAGGATAAGCGGGGCATTATCCCTGGCCGGGTGGACATCTCCCTGCGCCCAGCGGTTGTTGACCAAAAGGAGCGCGTAGGCGATTGGGAAATCGACACGGTCATCGGTAGGAACCACCAAGGGGCTATTGTTACCATGAACGACCGAAAAACGGGGCTGCTTCGGCTCCGGTTGGTGGACTCCAAGGAGGCGGGGGTGGTAACCATCGCTGCCGTGGAGGCGCTATCGCCCTTGGCACATCAAATGTATACCATTACTGCCGATAATGGAAAAGAGTTTGCCGCACATCAGGTTATTGCCGAAAAGCTGAAAATAAGTTTTTACTTTGCACGGCCATACCACAGCTGGGAGCGCGGCGCAAATGAGAATGCAAATCGGTTGGTACGGCAGTATTTCCCGAAGAAAACGGACTTTAAAACGATAACGCAAGAGCAAGTTCAGTGGGTAGAAGATATTCTTAACAGTCGGCCTAGAAAAAGGCTAGGGTTTATCTCTCCCCTTTTAACATACAATCAGTTAACCCAAGTTGCATTTGTGAGTTGAATCTTGCAAATTTAAAAAAAAGACGGCAGCTACAATTACTGCCATCTTCAGATAACTAATTACCGCAATCTCTTGCTTCAAGTGTACTAACAACAATCATGAGATCATGCATTGAACATCCAGAACACGTTACGGAATAGGCTGTTCCACATGAGGTGGTTACTTGAATTGCCTGTGCATTCGCAATCCAAACTACGGATAAACACAAAATTGCACTTAAAATCAATCTTTTCAGAGCATTAGTATTTAGTTTAACATATTCAAATGTAAATATTCATTACTAATAGCAGGATCACCTTTTCAAGTAGTTTTTAGAATTAATTATACGAATCTATATTTCTGAACATTAAAACCACAATTCAATTTTTTCATTTTCTTGATTGCAAAAAAAATATCATTAAAAACTACCCCTTGGGATAGTTTTTCAACAATCAAAAATCCATTATATTTGACGAATCATCCTATTGTTTGACTAACAAACTTTGTTGTGGAGCATTTATTTATGGTTCAAAAACCATCAACCGATGGAAAACTGCATATTGCGCAAATTGCATTCTACGCGGAACTAATAAAAGCCATGGAGAATATTACCAGATCAAACTACTATATTATTGATTACAAAGTAGAGGGCTTTGCCTACATTCCAGACAACTCGCCAATATTGTGTGACTTTAAAAAGGAGGAAGTCCTACAGATTGGATGGAAGCATTACTGTAACATACTAAGGGCTGAAGAATTTGAAAAACTCCAAACGATAAACAAAATAGCTATCGAGTATTTTCAAAATATTCCGCTAGAAAAGAGGACACAATACTCGATCGAGTATGCCATGAATATTGTAAATAGAGCTGGAGCAAATAGAAAGATAAGACATTGCCAGACTCCAATAACACTAGACAGCGATGGAGATATTTGGCTTTCACTTTGCTCAATTTCTAATCCAATTGGAACTGGAGATCTCAATATTCTTGTAAAGAATAATAAAATGTGGTGTGAATATCTTTTCAATGCTCAAACAAAAAAATTTGAAAAGCAAAAACCAGCTGAGTTAAGCACAAAGGAAAAGGAGATTATACAAATGCTGGCAACAGGACTTACGGAGCATCAAATTGGCGAATTGTTGTTTATTTCAGCCAACACAGTTAAATACTACAAGAAAAATATTTTGAAAAAGATGAATGCAATCAACATACAGAGAGCCATTGTAAAATACTTACGCACCTAACTAAAATCAAAAAAGGCGGTCTGAAAACCTTCAAACCGCCTCAATATATTCTAATAAAGAACTATTTCTGCATCTTCTTTATCCAGCTGAATGCACTGCGGAAAGCAATGGTCCAAGGTGTTACCTCATCGCTCTTCCGTTCGGCAGGGTAGTATGGCCACTGCCATGGATAGACTGAACGCTCCAAATGGGGCATCATGGCGAGGTGCCTACCATCGGGAGAACAAATTGCTGCAGCACCCGCCGGTGAGCCATTGGGATTGGCCGGATAGCAACAACCGGAGTAGGTGATTGGTATTTCGTAGTCACTTAATTCGTAAGGAAAGCTGAATTTGCCTTCTCCATGGGCAACCCAAATGCCAAGCCTCGAGCCTACCAGCTCCTTAAGCATAATGGAGTTGGATTCAGAAATGTCAACATTAACAAAGCCCGACTCAAACTTATGGGAATCATTGTGAAGCATTTTTGGTTTAACAGCATGCTCTGGGTAAATTAAACCCAATTCCACCATAAGCTGGCAGCCATTGCACACGCCAAGGCTGAGCGTATCGGGACGATTGAAAAAGCCATCAAGAGCTTGCTTAGCTTTCGGGTTGTAGAGAAAAGCTCCAGCCCAACCTTTTGCAGAGCCAAGCACGTCGGAGTTGGAAAATCCACCAACAAAAACAATCATATTGACCTCGTCGAGAGTTTCGCGCCCGCTTATAAGGTCGGTCATGTGCACGTCCTTCACATCGAAGCCAGCCATATAGAGGCTCCAGGCCATCTCCCTGTCGCCATTTACACCCTTCTCCCTAATAATGGCAACCCTAACGCCACTGTCTAAGCGTCTTTTTATATCAATACCAAGATCGATACCTTTTCCAGAAAAATCCAATGGAAATTTTGGAGCAATTGCATGAAACTTATAGGTATTGAATCGCATTTGCGCCAGCTCCTTTGAAGTTTGCTTTTGGTCGAGCAGGTAGGAGGTGTAGTACCACTGTTCACGTAGATCGTCAATATGCAAAGTGAACGTTCGACTACTATGCTTTATAGTTATTAGCCTATTATCGGAGGGAGCACCCAACTTCACAAAACGAACACCTGAACCCGACAGCAACTCTTCAAATGTTGCAGCATCTGTAGCCTGCACAACCACTGAAGGCTTTTCGCTAAAAAGCAACTTTACCAAATCATTTTCCGCAAAGCCACTCAAATCAACGTTAAGTCCAAACTCCACGTTTGCAAAGCACATTTCGAGCAAAGCAACAACTAAGCCACCCGAAGAAACATCGTGGCCTGAAGCAAGCAGGTTACGTTCAACAGCCTGCTGAAGTGTGGTAAACGTATTGGCAAAATATGCCGGATTAGAAACTGTTGGCGCTATTTTACCCAAGTTGCTTAGCACCTGAGCAAACGAGCTGCCACCGAGATCAAACTCATCATCGCCCGAAAAGTCGATATAGTAAATTGGAGAGTTAACATCTTTTACCAGCACCGGCTCCACCACCTTGCGGATATCTGTTACCTCTCCCACACTGCTAATGATAACCGTTCCTGGAGAGTAAACCACCTCGCCATCGGGGTATTTCTGGGTCATCGAAAGGCTGTCCTTTCCGGTTGGAATATTCACACCCAGCGCAATGGCAAACTGGCTAGCAGCCTCCACAGCCTTGTAGAGCCGCGCATCCTCACCACTATTTTTTGCCGGCCACATCCAGTTAGCGCTCAGCGAAACACCCCGCAGTCCATCCTGTATGGGAGCCCAAACCAAGTTGGTTAAAGCCTCGGCAATGGAAAGCACACTTCCTCTTGCAGCATCTACCATACCAGCGATTGGTGCATGGCCAATGGAGGTAGCAATTCCTTTTACTCCTTGGTAGTCGAGCGCAACCACACCAACGTTATTGAGTGGCAGCTGCAGCTCGCCACAGCACTGCTGTTTGGCAATTTTGCCCGTTACCGAACGGTCAACCTTATTGGTGAGCCAATCCTTGCAAGCCACGGCTTCCAAGTGTAGCACCTGCCTTAAGTAGGATTCAATATGGGCGGCATCGTATACAAGATTCTCCGGCTCAACTGCAACTGTTTTGTCGTTAAGGACTGTTGCCGGAGGATTTCCAAACATGTCGGCCAGCTGCAAATCGATGGGTTTTTCTCCAGTTTTAGAGTCAACAAATACTAAGTGCTGATCATCGGTAGTCTCTCCCACCAGGTAAAGCGGTGCACGCTCACGTTGCGCCACGGCGTTAAGCAGGTCAATATTCTTTTCATCAATGAGCAACCCCATGCGCTCCTGCGACTCGTTACCCACAATTTCGCGAGCCGAGAGCGTTTCGTCGCCCACCGGTAGCTTGTCGAGGTATATTACTCCCCCAGTAGCCTCCACCAGCTCCGAGAGGCAGTTGAGGTGACCACCCGCACCATGGTCGTGAATGGACACAATAGGGTTTATATCGCTCTCCACCATAGCCCTAACAGCGTTGGAAACGCGCTTCTGCATTTCGGGATTGGAACGCTGCACGGCGTTCAGTTCAATTTTGTTGGAAAACTCACCGGTAGCTACCGACGATACAGCACCGCCGCCCATGCCAATACGGTAGTTATCGCCGCCCATCACCACCAGCTTCTGCCCGGCCTTTGGTGTATCTTTAATGCTATCGACCTTTTTGCCACTGCCAATACCACCAGCCTGCATTATCACCTTGTCGAAGCCAAACTTCTTCTGATTATGAATGTGCTCAAACGTAAGAAGACTTCCGCAGATAAGGGGTTGCCCAAACTTGTTACCAAAGTCGCTGGCCCCATTTGATGCCTTAATAAGAATATCGGCAGGGGCTTGATAAAGCCATGGGCGAGGTGTAATCTTCTCCTCCCAGCTACGCCCCTCCTCGAGCCGAGGATAGGAGGTCATGTAAACCGCCGTGCCGGCAATGGGTAAGCTGCCCTTTCCGCCAGCCATCCTGTCGCGAATTTCACCACCGCTACCGGTGGCTGCCCCGTTAAAGGGCTCTACCGTTGTAGGGAAATTGTGAGTCTCCGCCTTGAGGGAGATTACGCTTTTGTAATTCTTTACCTTAAAATAGTCGGGCTTATCCTGAGTGGCAGGGGCAAACTGCTCCACCTCTGGTCCCTCAACAAATGCCACATTATCCTTGTAGGCCGAAACAATTCGGTTGGGATTTTCCTTCGATGTTTTCTTTATGAGTGCAAAAAGCGAGCTGGGCTTCTCCTCCCCATCGATAATAAAAATGCCGTTGAAAATCTTGTGACGGCAGTGCTCGGAATTCACCTGGCTAAAACCAAAAACCTCGCTGTCGGAGAGCTTTCGTCCCAGCTTACGGCTGAGGGATTCCAGATACTCCACCTCCTGATCGGAAAGGGCTAGGCCCTCCTTCTTGTTATATTCGGCAATGCTCTCGATATGGTAAACCGCTTCAGGTTTCTTGCTGATTTTAAATAGGTGCTGATCCAGCCCTTTGTAGAGCATCTGAAGCATGGGATCGAACCGAGCGTGGTCGCTCTCCACCACAAAAAACTCCTCAATACGAGTAATATCAGCGATGCCCATGTTCTGGGTAATCTCCACCGCGTTAGTGCTCCAGGGAGTGACCATTTCAATGCGGGGTCCAACAAAAAAGCCGGGCACCTTTTCTTTATTGAGGTACTCGGCTTTGTCGAAGAGCCATTGCAGCTTACTTATGTCTTGAGGCGAGGGGACAATCGTGGACTCTACCGCGAAAAAAACCCCATCATCTTTTGCAAAGAAGTTAACCATTGGGAGTTAAAGGTTTAGCGCATATCAGTAAATAATAGGCAAATTTAGGCAAAATTGAGATGATTCCCTAAGTGGAAATCCATCAAAGTTTGCGTCAATTACAAAATTTACAACCGCCGAAATAGGTTCAGCAAAGGAATACCTAAAGAGAATATGGGTTAATGCTACTATTTGGAAAGTTCTACGGGTACTCCTTCTGCTGGTATGGTAAAGTAAAATGTAGATCCTATTCCCAACTCCGATTCCACCCAAATGGCACCACCCAAACGCTCCACCAAAGCCTTGCATATTGCCAATCCCAAACCAACCCCTCCCGATCGACCCTCTATGGCCATTTTGCTATCCTGTAAAAAACGTTCAAACACCCTCGTTTGCAATACCGGATCAATCCCAATACCGGAATCCTTTACATAGAATTTAAGCTTATCACCCTCCAGTATATAGCCATATTCAACATATCCTTGCTCGGTAAACTTCAGCGAATTCCCAATTAAGTTTACCAAAATCTGTCGTAGTCGCTCATTATCGGAAAATATCTCAAAATCCATTGCTGAAACACCTTGCGTGAAACTAAGATCTATTGCACCCTTACCAAGGCGTAACTTTTCCTTATTGAAAAAGACAAAAAGATCGGACAACAACTGATTAACAGGACAAGCGACCCGATGAATCACGAGTTGGTTGGCCTCTATTTTTGAGATATCGAGAATATCATTGATTAATGCCAGTAGAGCATTACCATTGGCAGTAATAATATCGATATACTTTTTACGCTTTTCGGCAGACAACTTTTCCGAATTACGTAGAAGGTTAGAAAAACCCACTATGCCATTCATAGGGGAACGAATTTCGTGGCTCATATTAGCCAAAAAAGCACTCTTGAGATGGTTAGCATCCTCTGCCTTCAACTTCTCCTCAGCCAACTTTTTATAACTCTCGTTTAGCTCCTTCATCAACGTCTCCTCGCGCAAGATACGATTTCGTTTAAAGCGATTTGTAACAATTAAAACCGCGATTATGAACACCAGCATGATGAAGATAACAAAAAGAATAATTATGGTTGTAGCGTGGCGCTCAATAAAGGCATAGGGAGAATTGATAATGATGGCATCGTTAGGAACAGACTGCACTGATAATCCTGCTTCTTTTAGCTTTACATAATCAAAAAAATTGCGGGTAGAACCATAGCTTACACCAATTTGCGAAGGATTTTCTCCTTTAAGAATACGGTTTGTGATTTCACCAGCCTCCCGTCCATGTAAACCGGGCGAGATAAGGTTTCCACCCACCACTCCATGGTTAAGATAAAACTCCCACGTTCCATAAATTGGAACAGTTGCATGCCTACTGATGGTATCAAGTACATCCTCAAAATCATAGTATTTTCCTTGGGAATCCCGATTGTAAAGCAAAAAAAGAACAACATCGGGAGAAATAATTTTTGATATTTGACTTTTGAGATCGTAAAATGAAAGATCACTAATAAACACCACCTTTTGAATGAGTTCCTTGCTTATGGATGCTAAAAGAAGTTGTTGCTTCAAAATTCTACCGGTAGTGGTAGTATCGTTTACAACGTAAATGTGCGCTGCATTGGGATGTAACTTGTTTATAAGTTCGAAGGTTCTAACGAAATTTACCCGTTCAAGCAATCCTGCAAAATTTGGTGGAAAGTTATACTGCATGTTTACACCTGCAAAAACGACATTTGCGTTTGGTGCAATTTCGTTGCCATATTTCATCCAAAATATTACCGCATCATCGTCGGTTAAAAAAACAAGATTAATGGACTTTGATTCATATTTCGATTGTAAAAAGGCGGTCGTTTTGTCGACTAGTAAACCAGAAAAAGATATGCGTTTGGCATCCAAATACTCAATATAAAATTGTGCATGAGGTAAATCGTGTTTCACGGTTCTTGTAAACCCAGCCACCAAGCTATCGGTCCATGACAACCCCTGGTGATAAGAGTTAAGAATGAGAATATTGGGACTTCCAATTAATCGGGCCGAGAATAAAAGGAAAAGTCCGAAAAGGCTGAGCCGATAAAATAAATATCGCAAATAATTGGCCATTATTAATCTTTATGTCGATAAAATTACAATAAAATTATGGGGTTCTAAAGCCAGCCGGTACGATATCGTTATGCATGTGCACCAACCCAACCCAAGAGCAAATATAGTAAAATCATTGTAGCCAAATTGGCAAAAAAGCGGCCTTGGGAAATGAGAATATGTTTGAAGAGAAACCGTCGAAATAGTCGGTCAAACTGTTCAGCCCGCCAACAGCGGCGGTTATGCTACCTTACTGCAAAGCGACAGTGTTAGCGGCATTGGCAATGGTTTACAGCACACGGACAGCACATCTAAAGGCGAACTGGTGAAATTCAACAAGATCTACATAGAAAAACAAAGAGAAACCAAACAACAACTGTTGTAATTAAATTTCTATAATAATAAGTATCTGCCAACTCCTCATTTAAATTTTTTCTAAACCCACCTACAATCCAAAATAGGAAGGCACCTGTCATGCAAAAAAATAAACGTTTATTTTTCATTTTACAATTTTCCTTTAAAATTAAGTTCTAGCTGTTCTAAGGTTAAGTTCTAAATATAATATTTAAGGAATTTCTCAACTTCTTTAATAAAACCCCCAATCGCACGGACATGATGTTAGGAGTGCTCGAAACCTTGCAAAGAGCAAACATAGAGAAAACTTGCTATGCAGATGCACCCAACCTCCTCAATACCTCTACAACAACAAAGGCTTACCATTAGGTAAGCCTTTGCTTATTGAGGGTAAGCTTGTTTACTTTACAATACCGGCAAATCCCATGAATGCCATGGCAAGAATACCGGCGGTTACCAACGCTATGGGAGTTCCCTTCATCTCGCGTGGCACCTCTGCCAGCTCAAGGTTCTCGCGCAGTCCAGCAAATATCACCAAGGCCAATCCAAAGCCCAAGGCAGTAGCGGTGCTGAACACCACGCTCTCCACAAGGTTGTAGTTCTTCTGAATGGCCAGCAAGGCAATACCCAGCACGGCGCAGTTGGTGGTAATAAGCGGAAGGAAGATTCCCAATGCCTGGTAGAGCGCAGGAGCCACCTTTTTTAAAATAATTTCTACCATTTGCACCAGCGCAGCAATCACCAGAATAAAGGTGATAGTTTGCATATAGCCAATGTGCAGCGGCAGAAGAATGTAGTTAAACACAAAGTAGGTTACCAAGTTAGCCAAGGCCATAACAAAGGTTACGGCACCGGCCATGCCAAGCGAAGTTTCCACCTTACTGGAAACGCCAAGGAACGGACATATCCCAAGAAACTGAGAGAGTACTACGTTGTTGACAAATATGGCGGTTATAATTATAATGATATATTCCATGGCTAGTTGCTAAAATATTTGCGTTTCATTTTATTAAAGAGCACCATGAGGTAGGCCAATGCCAGAAAGGCTCCGGGGGCCAGCACAAAGATGAGCATGCCGTCGCCACTAGCGAACTTAAAGCCAAACACCGCTTTGCTACCAAGCATTTCCCTAACAGCACCCAACAAGGTAAGCGAAAGGGTAAATCCAAGCCCAACACCTACCCCATCCATAAACGAGGCAAAAACGCCATTCTTGGAGGCATAAGCTTCGGCACGGCCCAGCACAATGCAGTTAACCACAATAAGCGGAATAAAGATACCCAGCTGCGCATGTAACCCGGGCAGGTAAGCCGCCATGGAAAGGTCGACCATGGTTACAAAGGATGCAATAATAACGATGAAGGAGGGAATACGAACCTTTGCCGGAATGAGATCCTTTACCATGGATATTACCATGTTCGACATGGCCAGCACAAAGAGCGTGGCAAGCCCCATACCCATACCGTTAATGGCAGAAGTGGTGGTAGCCAGCGTGGGGCACATCCCAAGCAGTAGCACAAAGGTGGGATTCTCCTTAACTACTCCGCGAACTATTTCTTTAAAAACATTCATTTCTTACCTCCTTTCATAAAGGCATTGTAGGCCCGATCAACGGCGTCGCAAAATGCCCGTGAGCTAATGGTCGATGCCGTAATGGCATCCACATTGCCTCCATCCTTTCTCACCATCAGCTTAAAATTTTTGGGATTCTTTCCCATAAACTGTACAGTGAAGTTCGATTTTTTCTTCTCCATTTTATCGCCTAAGCCAGGAGTTTCGTGCTGCGAAATAATGGCCACATCGTTAATGGTTCCATCGGGGAGGAAACCGACAATAAGAGCAATATGTCCACCAAAACCCTTGTCGGTGTATGTTTCTACAGCAACGCCAACCAACTTTCCGTCCTTTTTGGCCGGATACATCCTGAGGCTATCCTTTTCGTAAGCAACAAGGTATCCCTCGGCACTGGGGTTATTGTCGAAGGGTGGCACTACCGACTTAATGGCATCGTTAATCTTAGCCACCTGAGCGGACTCAATGGGTCCCTTGGTTAGCTCGTACACAACTCCAAGAGCGGCTGAGGCAACAAATGTTATTACAAACAGTGTTACCACCATATTTTTGAACGTGGACTCTTTACCTGCCATTTTTCAATACCTCCCCAAAGCGTTTAGGTTTCATATACATGTTGATTAAAGGAACAAAGCCGTTCATAATAAGAATGGCAAAGGAAACTCCTTCCGGATATGCTCCAAACACGCGAATAAGTACGGTAATAACCCCAATGCCAACACCGTAAAGTATCATTCCCTTGTGGCTCATGGGAGAGGTAACATAATCGGTGGCCATGTATATTGCACCAAGAATTACACCACCGGTTAACAGGTGAAAAGCTGGACCGACAAAACGTTCTGGATTTCCGAGGTTGAGGAGAGTAGTAAACACAGCAACGCTGCCCAAAATGGCAACGGGAATATGCCAGGTAATTACCTTACGAAACAACAGGTACAAACCACCAATAATTAGCGCTAATGCAGCAATCTCACCAAGGCTTCCACCCATATTTCCCATGAGCATATCGCCATAGGAAGGAATCACTCCCGAATGAAAAACTTCGGAAACGGGTTTGCCAGCCTTAAGCGCCTCCTTCATGGCAGCCAGTGGCGTTGCACCTGTAACAGCATCAGCATAGTGCATATGAGAACCCAGAAAGTTGCCAATGCCCGTAAATTGCATGGGCTTGGGCCAGCTGGTCATCTGAACCGGAAACGAGATGAGCAAAAATACACGTCCCACCAGTGCGGGGTTAAATGGGTTGTTTCCCAGTCCACCAAAGCTCATCTTACCAATGCCAATGGCAACCAAACCACCAATTACAACCAAAAAGATAGGTATGTTGGTAGGAAGGTTAAACGCCAGCAACAGCCCGGTAACCAACGCGGAACCATCATTTATAGAAGGCTTAACCTTAAGGATGTATTTCTGAATTACATACTCAAAAAACAGACAGGAAGCTACTGAAACCAGCGTAACAATAAGCGCACCCAAGCCGAAATAGAAGAGAGAAATCAGCAGCGCGGGCAGCAGTGCAATTGTTACGTCGAACATTAACTTTCTGACGGACTCCTTCCCAAATACATGGGGAGAAGGAGATACGGTGAATATTTTTTCCATCAGCTATTTTAGTTTTTGGGTTGGTTATTTCTTACGATTTTTAATCATTTTGGCCACAGCTCCTTTGCCCAGTCGAATATAATCGAGCAGTGGTAATTTTGCTGGGCAGGTGAAGCTACAAGAACCGCACTCCATACAATCGAGAACATGTTCAACTTCCATGCGATCGTAAAAGCCTCTCTTGCCTAGTTTAAAAAGTAGATATGGCTCCAAACCCATTGGACAAACACTTACACACTTTGAACAACGAATACAAACGGCCTCTTGAGATCGTCTGGACAACTTTTCGGGAACAAGCAGAATACCTGATGTTCCCTTTGCTACCGGAGAATTCACACTATTCAGAGCTTTTCCCATCATGGGACCACCACTAATAATCTTTCCAGTATCTTCGGGTAGACCTCCAATGGCATCAATAAGGCATGAAACTGGAGTGCCCACCCTAACCATAAAGTTGCGTGGATTTTTAACCGATTTACCGGTAACGGTAACTACTCTTTCAAAAAGAGGTTTGTGCTTGACCACTGCCTCATATACGGCATAGGCAGTAGCCACATTCTGCACTACGGCACCAATATCGATGGGTAGTCCACCAGAAGGAACTTCACGGCCGATAATCGACTTAATCAGCTGCTTTTCTCCACCTTGAGGATATTTCACCTTGAGGGGGACAATTTCAATCCCTTCATAGTTTTTCACCAACGTCTTCAGGTGAGCAATAGCATCGGGTTTGTTGTTTTCAATGGCAATATACCCCGTTGTAACGCCCAAGGTAATCATCAACAAGCGAGTACCCTCCAATATTTCATGTCCCTTTTCGAGCATCAGTCTATGGTCGGCAGTAAGGTAAGGTTCACATTCAGCACCATTAATAATGAGCGCATCAGCCTTTTTGCCATGAGGCACCACAAGCTTAACGTGCGAAGGAAATGTAGCACCGCCAAGCCCCACAATACCGGAACTCTGAATAATTTCCAAAATCTGTTTAGCATCGTAGCCATTGCCCTTAACAAACGCCGATGATCGATCAATTTCCGGACGCCATTCGTCGCCCTCAACTGAGATTCTAAATGCTTGCCGAGGGTAGCCGCTGGCATCAACAATATATTCAATGCCAGCCACGGTTCCCGAAACCGAAGAGTGAATATTAGCAGAAACAAAGCTGGTGCTTTTGGCAATAATATCGCCCACCTTTACCTTGTCGCCTATAGCAACTACTGGTTCTGATGGAGCACCAATATGCTGAGAAAATGGAACAAAAACCTCACTTGGAATGGGCAATACTGAAATTGCGGCCGAGGCCGACATCTTTTCCTCTGGTGGATGAACACCGCCTTTTGAAAATGTTTTCAACACGGTTTAGCCTATTTTAAGTTTTTACAATTATAAACTACCTGAAACTTCGCCCTCTGCAACTTCTGTCTTCTTTCGAGGAGGGAAATTTAACTCAAGGATGGCATTGGTGGGACATACCTCCACGCACTTGCGACAAAGTGTACACTTCTGCGCATCGATATAGGCTAAGTTGTTCTGAAGAGTAATGGCGTCGAACGCACATACCTTAACACACTTTCCACAACCAATACAAGAAACCTTACAGGCCTTGCGCGAAATGGCGCCTTTATCCATGCTCACGCACGATACAAAAATCTTTCGATCCTTAGGTCTCTTTCGACGTAGTTCTATAATGTTTTTTGGACAAGCCGTAACACACGCACCACAAGCCGTACACTTATCATCAATCACTTCCGGCAACTTGGTAACCAAATTAATGTGAATGGCATCGAAGTTACAAGCCGATACACAATCGCCATATCCTAAGCAACCATACTGGCAACCCGTATCGCCCGAGTAGAGGGACGCGGAAATTGCACACGACATAGCACCATCGTATACATTGGTTGGCTTACGATGCTCAGGAGAACCTTGGCAACGAACAACTGCCACTCGGGGTTCCTTCTCTGCAACAGTCTTTCCCAAATAATGAGCAATTTTGCCCATCGTTTCATTACCTCCAACCGGACAAAACAACGAAGATAGGTCGTCAGCTTTCACCAATGCATCGGCCATACCACGACAGCCGGGATATCCGCAACCACCGCAATTGGCACCAGGGAGAAGGCCTTCCACATCATCGATTCGAGGATCTTCAAACACCTTAAATTTCTGAGCCACGAAGTATAGCACAATGGCAGATACCACCCCCAGCAAGCTTAAGGTAACAACTGTAAGTAGGATAATAGTAGAACTCATTGTATTAGGAATTTCTAATCAATCTTTTCAACTGTAAACACAAATTTTGCCTCTAACTTCTTTCGAAATATTCGCAGCATAAGATAGTATACTGCAACCGCTCCTATGGTCCAAAGTCCAGCCTTAACCTCACTACCCATAATTTGAAAGGTTGAAATGAGAACACCTAACAGAATAACCAATGGAAATATGTAACCAAACATAACCGCCCTCATGCCCAATGATTGCTGCAATACCACTCTAACTTGGTCATTCAGATTTAGCCCAAGCTTTGTGTTTTCAACCACAATATCCTTTTCTACTGCATCACCCATGCCACATACCGACTTTGCTTGGCAAGAGCCACATCCAGCAATACCTTCAATGGTAATACGAACGCTATTATGTGTTACCTCCACCACCCGGCCAAGGTGCTCAAACGTTTTTCCAGAAGTTGTAACCATTTGAACAATTAGAAATATTTACAACAAAAATAAATTTCTTTAGACTAGTTTATTCCGAATTGGGCTACTGTTAATGGTGCTCCACCTAATTTATTATGAGTATAAATAAGCCGGACGAGACAACCACAAGATAATCAGCAAATCACCATTAAAAAAGAGTAATGCCATGACAATCAATTCAGTTATCGTTATTAATATAACGATCAACAAGAGACGCAATCTGGTCACAGCCACTTAGCAATTAGTCAAACTAACCCGAAACAATTTAATGGAAAGACGTTACTGTGACTAAATATCACATTACAATTGATGACAAAAAAAATAATTCTGCTGATATTCTCACTTATTTTGTTCAGCCAACGTCCCTCCTTTGCCTTCAATCACAATTGCAGCATGGAGTTAATTATCGATCACCAATCTGAATACGAAGGTAGGTATCGACAGCTAACCATAAACATTTACAACGGCTATGAACTTGTGGAAAGTAAAATTACTCAAGAACATGCGCCAACATCATTTCATTTAAATCTTTACTGCAACTACATTGTAACTGTTGAACAAAACGGCATGGTAATTAAACGGTATAAGGTCAATACAGAGGTACCACAGAAGGAACGTCGTGATTGGAAATATGCAATTTCCCTAACCATAGGACAACTAATCGATAACAAACAGCTTGCCATAGAATACCCCACAACAAGCATCTCCTTCAATATAGATCATAAAAAGTTCATTTGTAACGAAGTCGTCTATCCCAAAGTCGACCAAGAAAATGACGCCAGTTTGAATTTGGCAGCTAAAAAAGAATTCAACTAGCCATTGACAAGGTAACAGCTAATCTTTTTTAGGTATTTTGGAAGAAAGGGGGAAGCGAAGATTCTTCATCCTAATTATTCGCCCTTTTACTGTTCCAACCTTTACTGGACTTTCGATATAAATAGGAATTTTGTTTGCATCGTCTGTAATCCAAACCGTAAGCTCTTCTTTTCCAGAAAAAACAGTTCCTTTCACTAGGCTTACTGCAAACTTCATACACCGATACCGCCCCAGATTTTTTACGTCGATTTCCTCCTTACCCATATACCTATACATTACAGTATATAGCTCATCATCTAAGGCAAGAGAAACGGGAAAGCGCTGGTTGATTTTTGCCTCTGAGTAATCAATGTTTCGGCTATAGTATAAAATACTTACAATATCGATGGAGCAAGGTAGAATTTGTAATGTATCGGTTTTTTCCGGGTGGTTCTTCCTTTTTACATAGGCAATAAGCCTATTCGATTGCCAGTCGAAAGTGTATATATTCTTAATGGTGTAACCACCCTCATCCACCTCCCTGTTGAAGTATATTGGACGAAGGGTCACTGGCTCAACCCAAGACTCATACACATCTCGAACTTTAAAAAACTTGTCATAAAAAGGGTATGTTTTCCCTTCGGCTCTAATGTGAAGGGCAGGCTTTCTATTAAAATCGACATCATTTGCCGTAAATAGCACTTCCCCTACGTCGGTCCACATAAACAAGACCGAATAGCTCATGGCATAGGTAAGCTGCTCGCCTGAAGCAAATGCACTTTGAGAAAACTTATGCTCCACACAGGTATTTTTGGGTAATGCTTTTTTTGCCACAGTTTGCGAATAGCCAACTAACGACATGACTATAAATACAATTAAGAAAGTAAAGGAGAGATGTTTCATACTTAACTAATTTTGCTAAAATCGTAATTGTCATGCACTTTAAAACGCTGCAATTCGGATTTTAAGATACTATTTTTTTGCAATTCGAGCAAAGGATCTTCCTCCAACACATCGGTTGCAACATTGCGAGCCCAGCTGAGCAGTTGACCATCCTTGGCAATATTAGCAATTTTGAGATCGAATGCCATTCCGCTCTGCATGGTACCTTCCATATCTCCAGGTCCACGCAATGCAAGGTCCACCTCTGCAATTTCAAAACCATCGTTGGTATTTACCATGGTGCTAATCCGCTTGCGTGAATCGGATGAAAGTTTAGTGCCAGTCATAAGAATGCAATACGACTGGTCAGCACCGCGCCCTACCCTCCCTCTTAACTGATGTAGCTGCGAAAGGCCAAAGCGTTCGGCACTCTCTATTACCATAACCGAGGCATTGGGCACATTAACGCCCACTTCTATTACGGTAGTTGCAACCATAATATGAGCCTTCCCCGCAGCAAAAAGATTCATAGAAAAATCTTTCTCCTTGGGTTTCATTTGACCATGGACTACCACAACCACATAATTGGGAGGTGGAAACTCCCTAACAATACCCTCGTAACCATCCTGCAAATCTTTATAGTCCATCTTTTCCGACTCCTTAATGAGCGGATACACCACGTATACCTGACGCCCCATACGCACCTGTTCCCGTATAAAGCCGAACATTTTTAACCGTTTATTATCGTAGTAGTGAATAGTATTAATTGGCTTTCGGCCGGGAGGCAGCTCATCAATCACCGAAACCTCCAAGTCGCCATAAACAGTCATGGCCAACGTGCGTGGAATTGGGGTAGCTGTCATCACCAAAATATGTGGTGGATTGGTATTCTTTCCCCAAAGCTTAGCACGCTGGGCAACGCCAAATCGCTGCTGCTCATCGATAATAACCAAGCCAAGATCACGGAACTTGACCGTATCTTCCAATAAAGCGTGAGTACCAATTAAAATATCGATGGTACCATTTTCAAGCTCAGCAAATAGCTTTTTACGCTCCGATTTTTTTGTCGACCCTGTAAGTAATCGAACAGTAACATTTAACCCCTCCAAAAATGATGAGATTGTTTGGAAATGCTGGGTGGCCAATATTTCAGTAGGCGCCATAATGCTAGCCTGATATCCGTTGTCGTTTGCAAGAAGCATAGACATAAGTCCAACCAACGTTTTGCCACTTCCCACGTCGCCTTGAAGCAGTCGATTCATCTGTTTTCCCGAACCAAGATCACGTCTAATTTCGCGTAGAACGCGTTTTTGAGCCTCCGTTAGAGCAAATGGCAAGTTCTGGCTATAAAAAGAGTTAAAATAATCACCTACCTTCGAAAACACATGACCATTTAACTGACGTTTTCGATAGTTCTTTTGAGTAAGCAGGTTAAGTTGAATAAAGAAAAGCTCCTCAAATTTTAATCTTATTTGAGCTTTACGTAGGTCGTCAGCGCTCTGAGGAAAGTGAATTGCCACCAATGCAAAATTAAGAGGAATAAGTTTCAGCTGCTCAACTAGCTGTTGTGGCAAACTCTCGTGAATTTTATCGGCCACTATTCGGATAAGATTTTCCTGCAATTTTAAGATGGCTTTGGAACTAAGAAAGGAGGATTTTAATTTTTCCGTGGTGTTATAGTAGGCTTGTAGTCCACCATTTGCCACACCATCACCTCTAAGTGCATCCTCCACATCGGGATGAACAAAATTCACCCTTCCGTTAAACATACTTGGTTTTCCAAAAACCACATAAAGAACATTAACCTTCAACTTGGGTTGAATCCACTTAATTCCCTTAAACCAAACCAAATCAACTACACCCTTGCCATCGGTAAATGATGCCACAAGCCTCTTTCCTCGTCCCTCTCCCACAAAAGAAAAGCCAACAATTTTTCCTCGAACCTGAACATAGGAAAGGTCCTCAGTAATCTCCGCTATGGCATAAAACTTAGAACGGTCGATATACTTGAATGGGAAATAGAACAGTAAATCGCGAAAAGTAACCAGATGCAACTCTTTCTGCAACAACTCGGCCCGTTTAGGTCCAACCCCGGGTAAAAATTTAAGTTCAGTATCAAGAATTTTATCCACCCAACAAAAATAGTTGGATTTTTGAACCAGAGCATTCCTTTGCCCTCAATTTTATCTAATAACTCGCTTGCACACTTATGTTCATTTCAATTTTTAACTTTGAGCAAAATTTTATGGTATGAAGCAAAAGCGAACACCTATTAAACTTTTAAGAAAGTATATTGTCTATAAACTAGTCGCAAAGCACCGAAAAGGGTTTGGCATTCATTCACCTTTTACCTTCACACTTTTAAATAAAACGTTAAGGGAAAAAGTGCCAAAAGAGTTAATAGATGGGGCCCGCAGCTACAGATTGGTTTTTATGAACAGCACCGCAATTATACCACGCAGCACAAGGGGTGCAGGAACGTTGTTATTAAGCGGAAAGGATGAAGGGGTATTGGTGAAACAAATAATGAAACAATCATCCATCTCCTCCAAATATGGTAAGTTGCTTTATTTGCTGTCAAAACATTTTGGTTCGGAGGGAGTTTTAGAGTTGGGTACAGGGCTTGGAATGTCAACCTTTTACCTCGCAACTGGGGCTAAAAACAGCACGGTGATCTCCATTGAAGGTCATCAACCCTACGCACAGCTGGCTGAGCAGGAATTGGATAATGCCAATTTAGAAAATGTAGAAATTATAAATGGTTTATTTGAAGAGGGGCTTGAAAAAATAAAAAAAGAGAAGAAACAGTTTGGACTTTTTTATATCGATGGAGATCACACGCTTGAAGCAACCATTAGCAACTTTAATCGCTGCATCGATATTTCAACCCAAAATGCTATCTTTATCTTCGATGATATTCACTGGAGTAGCGAAATGGAACAGGCATGGGAAAATATCAAACAGCTCGATCAATGCCGAATATCAATGGATCTTTTTCGTTTGGGTATCGTGTTTACAAACAAAAAGTTTCTAAAACAAAACTATATTGTTCGATATTAAAATAGAGAATTATGTCAGCAAGGGATCTTATTTCGATTGAAGGAATCACCAAATATTACAAGGTTGGTACCCAAGTAGTAAAGGCGCTTAATGGAGTAAGCATATCCATGTCGTCCAACGAGTACGTGGCCATTATGGGACCATCCGGTTCGGGAAAATCAACACTTATGAACATTCTCGGATGCCTCGACACACCCACCTCCGGAAATTACATTCTGAATGGCACCGACGTTAGTAAAATGTCGGATGATGACCTAGCAGATATCCGAAACAAGGAGATTGGATTTGTATTTCAAACATTCAACCTACTTGCACGGTACTCCTCACTTGAAAATGTAATGCTTCCCCTCATTTATGCCGGAATCCCAAAAGCAGAAAGGATGAAGAAAGCAGAAGTGTCGCTCACCAATGTAGGCCTTGCAGATAGGATGGATCACAAGCCCAACGAGCTATCGGGAGGTCAACGCCAAAGGGTTGCTGTTGCAAGAGCGCTTGTTAACAAACCATCCATTATTCTAGCAGATGAACCAACCGGAAACCTCGACACCAAGACCTCCATTGACATTATGAACCTCTTTGAAGATATTTACAATCTTGGAAATACCATTATTTTGGTAACCCACGAGGAAGAAATTGCCCTTCATGCAAGAAGAATAATTAGGCTCCGCGATGGACTTATTGAATCGGACAAGGTAAATCCAGAACCGGTAGGCACAAGAAAAGTTGAACAATTCCACTAAATTTACGTTTCGAAAGTATTGTTCAACTTTATTCGCCATGAAAATATACACAAAAACAGGTGACAAGGGCTCTACCTCCCTTATTGGAGGTACTCGTGTACCAAAATACCACCCCCGAATTGAAGCGTACGGTACAGTAGATGAGTTGATTTCCTACTTAGGTCTAATTCGTGATCAATCCATTGACCAGCATACGTTTGATGTGCTAGTGGCTATACAAGATCAACTGATGGCCTGTGCCTCCATTCTGGCCGCTGATTGTGAGAATTGCAAAGTAAATATTCCTCAAATCACCAATGAACACATTGAAGCACTAGAAAAAGAGATGGATGCCATGGATAGCCAACTGCCACCCCTAACCTCTTTTGTATTGCCAGGTGGGCATACCACCGTTTCTTTTTGTCACATTGCACGAAATGTATGCCGAAGAGCCGAAAGAAACACCATTAAGCTAGCCGAAAATACCCCTGTTCAGGAAAATGTTATTCGCTACCTAAATCGTCTATCAGATTATCTCTTTGTTTTAGCGCGTTTCCTCACTTTAAAATTAAAAGTGAAAGAAATTTTATGGCAGCCAAACATTTAAGAAAAAAATTTTTATATTTTTGCGAGCTTTATAGTAAGTAAAGTATAATTATTCAAAATATAAAACTGAGCACTATGTATTGGACACTTGAACTAGCATCGAAACTTGAAGATGCCCCCTGGCCGGCAACAAAGGAGGAGCTTATTGACTTTGCTATTCGATCAGGTGCACCCATGGAGGTAATCGAAAATCTAGAGGAAGTAGAGGACGAGGGTGAGATTTACGAAAGTATTGAGGATATTTGGCCTGACTATCCAAGCAAAGATGACTTTTTCTTTAATGAAGATGAATATTAAAAAATAAAGGCTGCCTTTTAAAGCAGCCTTTTTTATTTATTTATTCTTTTGAAATCGAGACCAAAAATCGCCCTGCTTTCGAAACAACTCTAGCAACTCTCCTGTTGGGCAAAAAAATCGACACCATGGTTTAGGAATAACCAATGAGGTAATAAGAAAGAATATGGCCATTACCATCACAACAGCCGAAGCTGTTTGGTAAGAAAAAATAGTAAATGGCTCCAACTCCGTTAAATCAACAGAAAACCCGATTAAAAGCAAAATCAATATTATACCAAAAAACAGTGGACGAAGCCACCGCATCCAACGGGGAATAGGTAATTTTTGAGACCATACTTTCCCTGCCAACTCCTGGCAAGCACCAAACGGACATAGGTAATTACAGTAAAACGATTTTCCGGTAACCAAGGGCAACAATACAGCTAGTATAAAAATAGCGCATAGCAGAAAACGAGCAGCCCATGGAATACCATCCACCAACCAGCCATACAGCAATGCCGCAGAGAGGAATGAACCACCCCATACACCAATTATCAGGATGGAAGAGACAAGAAGCAGACTACGCCCTTTTCGCATCATTTTAGTGAAGAAGAAACTTAATAGAGCAAACAGAACAACTACAAACGAAGCAACTAATTTAATATAACGAAGACTATCTCCCGGCAAGGATTCTGATGGCACTTTCCCTTTATTAAGATATGTACCAAGGCACAACTTCATGTTTTTAATTATCGCCGTGCTACTATAGGTTGCTCCCGAACTTGCATCAACCGATTTGCCATAAGCTACAGATACCGGTAAGTTGTTCCAACTTTTGAAGAGACCTTTATTTTCGACCTTAAGCACATACCCTGGTGACTCCACGTTTTGAAGTAAAGTAACACCAACCACGGTATCTCCACAATTTAAACCAACGAGAAGCGGCGTTCTACCTGCATACCCAATAATGCTATCGGCAACAGGACTTGAGCATATTACCTTACCCAGAAGAACCTTATCGGCATTATATACAAAAACTAACGTTGAATCAACAGCGCTAGGCTTTGCATGAGCAGCATTGGGAAATATTTGCTTTATTTCGGATAGCGAAAAGGTAGAATGAAAACCAAACCTACTTTCTGACGAAGTAGCTATTGTTTTGGAATTCGTTCTATTACCATGCACATAGGCTATTGCCACCAAGAGTGCTGCAAGTAGCAGCAACCGAGGAAATTTGAAAAGAATTTTTTTAAACATCACGAGAAAATACCATTTGAATACAACATATAACGGATAGTAAGTCTTAAAACTATCAATAGCTCCATATCAGCATTAATTATTGCACAAATTTATCAGAAGTTTCCATACCATATCTAAAAAAGAGATTATGATCAATTCAAATCTAAGACTCAGAATTTTAATCAGCAGAGTACAGCTACGCAACTAGAATTTCTCCAACTCCGATTACACAATTTTTAAACTACAAGTGTTACTTTTAGATCAACTAAAAATAGAGCCATGAATAATTACCAGCAAAACACCATTGAACAGACGCACCAATTTGTTAAGCAGTTTCATGCACACGACACCACCGGTCATGACTGGTGGCATGTTGAACGGGTAACTCGAACAGCTAAAAAGTTAGCAGTTGAGGAAAAAGCCAACCTATACTTAGTAGAAATGGCTGCCCTATTACACGATATTGATGACTGGAAATTAGGCGATAACAAAAACAACAAAACTGAAGCATTTCTTCTACAGTTGGGCATTCCGGAAGAAGATAAACAGAGTATACTCCACATTATTGAGCAGATAAGTTTTAAAGGTGCAGAGGTGGCCACCCCCACCACCACCATCGAAAGCATGTGCGTTCAAGATGCCGATAGGCTCGACGCCATTGGAGCCATTGGCATTGCACGCGCATTTACCTATGGAGGTTCAAAAAACCGAAGCCTCTACGAACCAAATATTGCCCCCACGCTGCACCATTCATTTGAAGAATACAAAACCAACCATTCCCACACCATCAACCACTTCTACGAAAAATTGCTACTGCTAAAGGAGAGAATAAACACACCTACAGCCAAAGCCATTGCCGAGGAACGCCATGCGTTTATGGAGAAATTTCTAACCCAGTTTTACCGGGAGTGGAACGCAGAGTAGCTTAAAAGCTGAAAACTAAACGAGAGAATACAGAGGCCGATTCGCCCGGTAGCGGTGGATGACTACCATTATATGGTTGGAGTATGGGCAAATTTTTATCGAAAATATTATGTCCACCAAGATAGAGATTTAAACCATCAATGCCAACATTGCGCATGGTAAGGGTAACATTTACAACCGCTGTTTGGGTATACTCCTTTGAGTTTAACCCATCAACAGTAAACCCATAACATGGTCCATAGTAAGAAATTGAAGGAGTAAGAGCAATGCTTTTGGAGAGATTAATCGCTACTATACCGTTAACCCGTCGGTTAGCAAATCCTGGGTAAGCGTCATTATCCTGCTCCACATAAAAATATTGCACACTATTATTAAAGGCAGTGTAGGAGGAGTAATTAATTCGAATATCTACAAACTTAATGCTATACCGAAGATCGGTTTCGAACCCATACGCACCCTGCTTACCGACATTGGCATAAAGGCCAACACCGGTTGCCGGATCGGATGTATAAACAATAGCCTTATCAAAAAATACACGATAAGCATTGACGGTAAGCCACGCTGACTGAAAAAGGCGACACCCCAGTTCAACCTCTAAGTTGGTTGCCTTTTCTGGCTCAAGCACTTTTCCTCCATTAAAGTTTCGCATGGAAACAACTCCCCCCGGAACCCTAAAAGATTGACTTACCATGGTTTTAAAATGGAAAGATTTCCACGCTCGTGTAATACTTATGCGGGGCACCAACGATTTACCAATATGGTTATAGTAATCGTATCGTGCACCGGCAGTGATATTTATCCATCTTGAAAACAGGAGCAGCTGAGCATACGCTGAAAAATTAGTGATACCAAAATCATTATTGATTGTCAGATTATCACTGGCAACACCCAATATATTACACCGTGAAATGGAGGTTCCAACCAAAATACTTGAACCACCACCTAACTTATAGGTCGAGCTGAGATCGAAGCTTACCTTTTTGCTATACCGCTTATTGTAATACCCTAAAGTTGGAACCTGCAGCTGCCAAGGGTATTGCTGCTTATACTGCAGCTTGGGAACAATTTTTAAAACATCGCTTACAGCATAGGTATAGGTTGCCTCACCAAAGTAGCTATCGAACCGTTGATCATATGTTTTAGCGTTATTCAATGCAGTACCATACAGCGTGGCCGTTTGCAACCGATAGCTATCGAGCACTCCTCTTATGGAAAGGCTTTTATAGGCAACATGTAAGTTATAGTTGCCAACCTCAATGCTCGATCTATCTACCAACTTCACCGGATAACTGGCGGCATCGATCCATGTTCTTGTTGCGCGTGTTCCGGTTCCTTCCGTTGCGCTAAAATTCACAACGCCGTTGGCGAAAGGCTGGGTAACGCCAAGCGAAAAATCGCTATGGGTAGCAGCATCGCGAGAAAAGGAAGATAGAAACGCCCCATAAGATCCCGCCCTATTGCCTGAAGCCTTGGTAACAATATTGATAACAGCAAGGCTTGCATACCCTCCATAAATTGCACTTCCCGGTCCACGAATCACCTCTACCCTGTCAATCATATCTACCGGATAGTGCATTCCCATCTGCAACGTTGCAAACAACTCCTCGTTAGCTTCCTGACCATCGACTAGCAGTAGCACCTTACCTTCATTGCCCCAAATTCCATGAAATCCAACACCAACAACACCTTCCACATCAACTCCAAACCCCATTCCTGGAACAAAAAGGATAAGCACATCAACCATATCACGAGCCCCCACTCGAAGCATCTCCTCATGGGTAATTACAGAAATTATTCCAGGGGTTTCGCGAATATTAACCGAACTCTTTGAAGACACATCTACAGGAATGTTCATAAGTTGTTCCAACGACAAATCGTAGAAACGATCATTTAGAAGCATGGTCGAATCCACTTGAGCCGTAACTGCATAAGGATAAAATAATCCAACCATTAGAGCCGTTCCCACAAAAAAATGCTTACCTGTCTTCATCTTACGCCTCAATTAATGAATAATGTAGTATGCAAAGTAGGTTGACAACCGGCTAGGAAATATAAGGCAATTGGGAAAAGAGGTCAAGTAATTAACTAAGAAAATGCACTTCATTTTTGAGAAGAATGGAAATGGTTCTTTTTTTTCCCAAATTTGCCCTATTAGAAATAGACAAAATGCAAGCATTACACATAGTTGAAGCACTATTGGGGGCCTACCTCCTCGGTTCAATTCCTACTTCGATTTGGGTTGGAAAAATTTTCTACAAAATAGATATCCGTGAATATGGAAGTGGTAACGCTGGAGCCACCAACACCTTTCGAGTAATGGGTGCAAAGGCCGGTATACCCGTTTTTATTATCGATTTAGTAAAGGGTTGGCTTGCGCTATACTTTGCAAGGTATTCCGGCATTGCTGAGGGGACTGAACTATACGTAATTTTTCAACTAACACTTGGGGTTTGCGCATTTCTTGGCCATGTGTTTCCCATATTTGCCGGATTTAGAGGAGGTAAAGGAGTTGCAACGTTGGCCGGTGTATGTACCGCGCTAAATCCCTTAGCAACCTTATCTGCCTTTGTAATTTTTGCACTGGCATTTTTGCTAACAGGCTATGTTAGCATTGGCTCCATGTTAGCAGGAATAGCATTTCCTTTTTTAGTAATATTTGTTTTTAACGAACAAACCTTTTCTTTAATAGCCTTTTCCTGCATCATTTCACTATTTATTCTCTTTACTCACCGCAAAAATATTCAGCGGTTGAAAACAGGTAGTGAGTCACGATTTTTCTACGGCAAAAAGCACCATGACTAATCGTTGCTACTTAGGGCAATCTCAATTTCGGTGGTAAGCTCAGCAGCAGTGAGCTTAGACTTTATCGTACCATCTTTCACAAAAGAAATTTTGCCGGTCTCCTCCGAAACAACTACCACAACAGCATCGGTATGCTCGGTAATACCAAGGGCTGCACGGTGACGCATGCCGTAATGTGCCGGTAACATTAAGCTCTCGGTAACCGGTAGCACGCAACGAGCGGCATGAATTCTATTGTTAATTATAATTACTGCACCATCGTGAAGAGGGCTATTCTTGAAGAAGATGTTTTCCAATAAACGAGGATTTAGCTCGGCATCAACAATATCGCCTGTTTCAGAATATAGCTCCAAACCCGATTGTCTGGCAATAACCATGAGAGCACCAGTTTTTGTTTCGGACATATTTCGCGCCGCTTTCACCACCGCATCCACGTTAAATTTCCTCTCATCCAAGTTTCGTCCGGGAAAAAACAACTTTTCAACCGAGAAATTGTAACGTGAGAAGTAACGATTGCCGATGTAGAGTAAGAATCGACGTATTTCTTGCTGAAATACGATGAGCAACGCAATAACACCTAACCCAATAACCTGCCCCAAAATGGAGCTAAGCAGCTCCATATTCAACGCCTTTACAATAAGCCAAACCACATACAGCACAAATACACCCACAAAAATATTGATAGCGGCAGTGCCCCTAATGAGCATGTAAATTTGATAAAACAGCAGTGCTACTAGAACGATGTCAACAACATCAAGAACACGGATAGTAATAAAGGCAAGCTCAACCATGATTAAAAGTTTCTATACTTTTTATACTGCTCCATTATTTTAATGGTTTCCATTGCCTCTTTTACATCGTGCACCCTGAGAATGGAAACACCCTTCAATAAAGCAATCGTATTGAGTACCGTAGTACCGTTGAGGGCTCCTTCCGGTGTGGTTTCAAGCAGCTTATACACCATCGATTTTCGGGAGAAGCCAGCTAAAATAGGTAGATCAAAAACTCGAAAATCGTTGAGCCTAGCAAGCAGCTCAAAATTATGGTCGAGCGTTTTGCCAAAGCCGAATCCGGGATCAAGAATCACATCGTTCACACCCAGCAAACTCAGCTTCTTTAATTTTTCGGAGAAGTAGAGAAACAGCTCCCGCTCCACATTATCGTAGGCAGGATCCTGCTGCATAGTTTCGGGAGAACCCTTCATGTGCATCAATACATAGGGAACGTGCAAACGAGCCACCGTCTCAAACATCCTATCATCTAGTTCCCCACCCGAAATATCGTTTACAATGTTAACGCCAAATTCCTCAACCATCCTTGCCGCAACCTCGGCACGAAAGGTATCGACAGAGAATATAGTATCAGGAAAATCCTTACGCAAGATTTTAAAAACAGGATTTAGCCTTTCCAACTCCTCGTTTAAACCAACCTTTTTGGCTCCGGGCCTACTGGAATAGGCTCCTACATCGATAATGGTTGCACCCGCCTCAACCATTGAGAATACACTTGCCCTCGCATCATCAACCGATAACGATCTACTCCTACCATAAAAAGAATCGGGGGTAACGTTTACTATTCCCATTACCACGGGATTACTCAAATTTAGTAGTTTCCCGCCACAGGATATCGTGGCTTTTTTAAGGAACATGGAAGCTCTATTTTCCATTTTTACTATCTTGCATCAATTTTGATTACTGCTTCAAAATTAACAAACATAATGCTTCGGCTTTAACTACTGAAGATTTTTTTCGAAAAAATAGCTCTATCCATGTTAATTGTATTCGAAGGACTCGATGGTGCCGGTAAATCCACACAAGTTAATTTACTAAAAGAATTTCTCCATGCTAAGGGAATAGAGTGTGAATTTATGCACTTTCCCCGCACCAACTCTCCTCTTTTTGGCGAGCTCATTGCACGCTTTTTACGAGGCGATTTGGGAAATCTAGAGTCCGTAAACCCTTATCTAATTGCACTCATTTATGCAGGTGACAGACACAATGCAGCCACCATCATACGTGGCTGGCTCAACGAAGGTAAAGCAGTAATCCTCGACCGTTACGCTTACTCCAACATTGCCTTCCAATGCGCCAAATTGGAGAACAAGGAGGAACGGTCAAAGCTCCGTAGCTGGATTCTGGAGATGGAGTTTGGCTACTTCAATATTCCAAAACCCGATATAAACCTATTTCTCGATGTACCGCTCAGCTTTACCAAGAAAAAATTGACAGAGCAGCGAACTGGTCCCGACCGCGATTACCTTATGGGCAAAGCCGACATTCACGAGGCAAGTATTAGTTTTCAGGAGCAGGTGCGTGAAGAATACCTCGACATGTGCAAGCTAAAAATGGATATCGACCTAGTTAGCTGCGCCAACGCGGAGGGAACCATTGATACACCAGAAAATATATTTCACCAAATTACCAAAGAGATGGCCAGGCATGGCATTGTTTAATGCAACCGGCTGTACCCCAAATGCACTAAAGCAAAAATACGTTTAACCATTATATAGCGTTTGCTACAAAAGAAATTATTAACGATTAAAACAATGAAAAAGATTACAAGCATTGCACTTCGAGTGGCGACTCTTATAATAGCTGCTCTATTTATTTTTTCCGGTTTTGTTAAGGGCATCGATCCGATGGGGACCACATACAAATTAGTAGACTATTTTGAGGCATTTCATCTCACATTCTTCAGCCCCTTAGCCATACCACTCTCCATTCTGCTCTCCTCTGCAGAAATGCTCATTGGGCTCATGCTACTATTTAAGGTAAGAGTGCAGCTAGCCGCATGGGCTGCCTTTATATTCATGGCATTTTTTACCTTGCTCACCTTTATACTGGCTCTCTACAATCCGGTTTCGGACTGCGGATGCTTTGGCGACGCCATTATTCTTACCAACTGGGGAACCTTCTTCAAAAATCTAATATTCCTGCCCATTACCTACCTCATACTATGGCAACGCAATGCCATTAAGGAGCGATTCAAAAAAGCCATAAGCAGCTGGATTACCGCATCAATACTGGCAATGGCAACCATTACCGTTTCCATTATATCCCTTGCCTACCTTCCCCCCATCGATTTCAGACCATTTAGAGTTGGGGTAAACCTTAAGGAGGCCATGGAAATTCCAGCTGGAGCACCTACCGATATTTACAAAACAACCCTCATTTACGAGAAAAATGGGGTGAAAAAGACCTTCGACGAAACCAACTATCCATGGAAAGATACGACATGGAAATATGTAGATAGCAAGTCGGTGCTAATTAAAAAAGGATATACCCCATCCATTTCCAACTTTTCACTGATTGACAAGGATGGCAACGATGTTTCGACCCACATTATTGATGGAACAGGTTATTCCTTTCTACTGGTGGCACCAAAGCTGGAAAAGGCCAATCTAAGTCGTCTAAAATACATCCAAAACTTAGATGGTTACTGCATTGCCAACGGTCACAATTTTTTCGTTGCCACCTCATCCGACTGGGATAAGATTAAGAGTTTTGAAAATCAGCTGGACCTACCCATTACCGTTACCCAAGGCGATGAGATAATGCTAAAAACCATTGTTCGGTCAAATCCGGGTTTACTACTGATATACAACGGAACTATTATTGGTAAATGGAGCTGGCGAACCATGCCCGTGTTTAAATCGGCCAACCAAAATTTCCTCTCCTTTTGTATAGAGGAAAATCAGGCAAAACAATCTCATAACCTCATCATTAGCCTAATATTACTGCTAAGTACGGGTTACCTTCTCACCCTTTATCTAAAGAAAAAAAAGAGGTCGAAGAAATCGAAGAAGCTAAAGGTTAAGGAATAAATAACTAAGCGGTGTATGCACCAAATGATATAGAAAAGCTACAAACAGCCTTATACCGAAAGCACAAAAAGGCAAAAAATGGAGTAAAAGGAATTTACCAAGAGTTGAAGCGGAGACAGGATCACTGTTGAAGTATATAATGACAAAGCATGGCGAAAAATAGAGGGACGCAAAAATTTGCGTCCCTCTATTTTTATGGCCAAATGCCGTACACATGGTAAATGTGCTATAACCACGAAATCAAATATTGGTCATATTCTGCACCTCTTTTTACCTCGCTGTTAAGATCGACCCTAACACCAGCCACCCCTGTTTTTCGGACAAGGGCATCGAGCAATCCAATTTGAAGAACAGCATTAAAATTCTGTGTCTTACGCATCAGAATGGTTTTATCGGTATGGTTTACTATCTCCCAACCACGCTTTTTAGGATCCTGAACTCCATGCTGAGCAGTAATTATAAGAGCCTTCATAACTTCAACAGGGGTAGGCTTTCCTTCAATTAGCTTGCTGGCAAGCATCGTTTCGTAGGTAGATTCCCCAATATTTCGCCCAATTCGAGTAAGGTTAAATTTACCCAACTTAGCCTCAATCCAGTCGCACATTTTGCTGTAAACTTGGATGGGGATTTTATTGGTAGGTTTACCTAAGTCGTAACCGCTGGCAAGGTGAAATAGCTCTGGGTAATCCTGTTTCTTGTCTTGGTAGTTTTTTAAAACGTCGTTAATAACGACGGCCATTACTGTTACATTTTCGGTTGATGTATCCATGATCTGAAAAATTAAAAATTGATTTTATTAGCTGAATGGTTCAATATCAGGGACCACGAATTTACACTTTTTTCTAACGCGATAATCTCACTTGATTATTTTTGTTGAACCCCTATTTTCTGAGGAACAAATGTAGGGCTAGCACTCCACCGGCAAGCTAAGCGGACATTAAGAATTTATAAAGGAAGCTAAAGTGAAACATAGAAGTTAGAAGGAGTTAAAGAATTAAAAGAATTGGATTCTCATGTGAAGACCTATGGCCGTGCGTCTGCACTGGTATTGAACAACGATTATCGCTAACCATATAAAATCCAAACCATCTCACCAATGGCTGTGTAGGTGGTAATGGACTATAAGATCGTTCTAGTAAGACTATATTTTTTAAAAACTTACTCTTTTACAATAAATATTAAGTCTTTAAGATCTTCGGAGGTTGCTGCTTCTGGATCGCTAAATGCAATTGGCTTTTTTATCTGCCCCTTTTCTTCCATAAGATCTAATATATCCCACATAATTTCGTGGTATAAAATGGTAATTTTCTGTCCCTTAGTTAAACCGCTATAATCAGGTAGAATTAGTGAGTAATCAATTCTATTTTCTAAATAATCCACCACTTTAAGAGCAATACTTTTAGATTGCATATAAATCACATTTGAACTATCGGCCTTTATAACTGGAATCTGAAGCACTCCGGTTTTACTGAACAAATCATTTTTTTCAAATGCTTTAAATATTTCTGGTTTTGTAACCCTTCCGTTTAACTTATAATCGTCAAGGAATTCCCTGAGCATTTTGTAGCTCAAAACTGAAATTTTAGAATTATCGCTCCAATTCACACTAATTGAGAAATCACCTGAGGATAAGCTGTTTGTTCCACACGAAAATTCTCGCTTCGGCTCTATCATCCAGAATGTGCCATTCCAAAATGGCTTATCTTCAGCGATATAAGTTGCTTCAATATCATTATCTTGTTCCAATATGTCCCACACCAATCCGTCAAGGACAAATGCAAAAAACAAAGAATAGCTGTTTTTTTGTAACCCTTGTGAATTTAGAGTCTTAAATAGGCGATCATTATCTTCCTTCAATAGAGGAACAATTTCTTTCGCAATCTTCGAAGTCTCGTCTCGCAATTGAATAGTTTCATTTTTTGACAGGATAGGAATCCTTGTTTGGTATATTGAGTCCGTTTTCTCAACTAACCCTGAAAGGACCATTAGCTTTAGCTGACTTCTAGTATACTTAATGCCAATATTATCAAGGCCATGGAGTGTTTGCCCAGTTTTCAAAGCGAATAAAATTTCCATATTATTATCCAAACCAAGTATTTCCATTGGATGAGCCAACCCTACATTGCAAAAACATATATCATCGTAACCTTTAATCTTTTCTTGAAAAGTTGACTGAGAATGCACCGATTCCACAACCAAACTCGCTAGAACTATCAATAGTATATACCTTTTCATCGCTCTTAATTATTTATTTTTTTCTTCGTCCTTGCATTTTCATATCTTACAAAACCCTATTACAAACTCCAACGTGGGTTTATTGGGATTCTAACAACTTCTTACACCAACCAAAATTAGGGTTTACTACCTAAATCCACCAGCTAATTCCTTCATATTTTTCGGGCGCTAATGAAACCCTTGTAGCCACTCTTGTGCAGATGTCTTCATTGGTGCCTATCAGCAGATGCCATGTATCCAAGAAAAATGCTACCCACTGCAATCATTAAGCCCGACGGGTAGTCGTTCACATTTCTGTACTTGTACATTTTGCCCAACGGCTAGCCGTTCACGTTGTTGACTGCAATCATTTTGTCCAACGGGAACCCGTTGGCAAAAAATAGTTTTCTAGCTACAAAAAAGGTAAACCCAGCGGCATTGACCTTTCCAATGGGTTGCACTTACTTTAGTGGGAGCTGAAGGCGATCAAACCGTAAAACAAAAAAATCCCACAAAAGCGAATAACTGCACCCTGCGCACATAAGTATTAAGCGCTATTGAGTATGCTTAAGGCGAATTAACTATGCGTATTGAATTACAGAAAAATGTTTTTACTCTCGCTATTAGTGCCACCATCTCCACTGGTCAAAAAAGGTACGAAAAAACTTGACAAACCCATTTTCGTATGCTATATTGCAGTCGTTATAATATCATATTGATATCACTACTACTTACCGTTAACTAAAAACATACAGATGAAAAGTGAAAAGACAATTAAGCCAACCCCCGGATGGGTGGGCGTTACAGTGGTACTACTCTGCCTTGGACTAGCCATTGGTGGACTTGTTATGGGGATTGTGCTTGCATTTGTGGTGTTTATCATCCTGACCATCTTCTTCACCATCGGTTTTGTGGTAAATGCCCCCAACGAGTCATGGGTGCTCATCTTCTTTGGGCGCTACGTGGGCACCATTAAGGAGAACGGCTTCTACTGGGTAAACCCCCTCAACGTGAAGAAGAAAATTTCACTCCGCGCCAAGAACTTCGACAGCGAGCCCATCAAGGTGAACGACAAGGTGGGCAATCCCATCATGATTGGCCTTGTGCTGGTGTGGAAAGTGGAGGATACCTACCGCGCCGCTTTCGACGTGGACGACTACCAGCACTTTGTGGTGGTGCAGAGCGATGCCGCCCTCCGCAAGTTGGCCGGCCTCTACCCCTACGATAACTTCGAAATTGAGAACGCCGAAATCACCCTGCGTGCTGGTGGCGAGGATGTAAATGAGCAGTTGGAGTCGGAGCTCCGAGAGCGTCTCAACATAGCCGGTATTAACGTTATTGAAGCCCGCATCAACTACATTGCCTACGCATCGGAAATTGCCGGTGCCATGCTGCGTCGCCAGCAAGCTACGGCCATTGTAGCCGCCCGCGAAAAGATTGTGGAAGGTGCCGTGGGCATGGTGCAGCTGGCCCTAAATCAGCTATCGGAAAAGAAAATTTTGGAATTCGACGACGACAAGAAGGCCACCATGGTAAGCAATCTGATGGTGGTTCTCTGCTCCGACGAAAGCGCCAGACCGGTGATAAATACCGGAACACTTTACAGCTAATATGGCAAAAAAAGCATTTGTTCTCAGAATTGAAGAAAGCACGTTAAAGGCCGTTGAAAAGTGGGCTGCCGATGAGTTTAGGAGTACCAATGGGCAGCTGGAATGGATGATAGACAAGGCACTAAAGGAGGTGGGTCGCTCACGAATTCCAACCACGGAATCTAGCGACAATAACGAAAATAAAAAGGTGGAATAACACCTATTGCCTTTCAAATGAAAAAGCGGAGCGTTGAGCTTCGCTTTTTTTGTATGTCTAATAATGTTGCGCACCTACGGAGCGCTATGCTCTGTTGTTCTGCTGGCGGCTACCAACGTGTGGCCTCTACGAGGCCGTCGGTCGTAATAAACTGATGCTATTGAACATTGAGGTTCCCACCAAATACGTGAAGTTCCAAATGCAATAAAACAAAGAGCTCATCAATCAACAAACGGTTATTTGGTCAGCGGCTCCGTAGGAGCCAAACGTTGGTAGAAGAAACAAGCAACAACTATTGGCGCGCAGTAGGTGCGCAACTAAACGGTGGAAAGCGCTAGAACTGAAATGTAGCGCACCTACGGCGCGCTACGGTATTTCGTTCCATTTTCGGCTACCAATGTATAGCCTCTACGAGGCCGTCGGTCGTAATAAACTGATGCTATTGAATTTTGATAGCTGCCGCAAAGACTCAAGGGACACAAAACGTTTTTATACGTTGAATACATTAGAGACGCACGGTCGTGCGTCTCTACTTTGCGCTGTATTCTTTAACTTCCTATAACCAACCAATGGCCGAATTTTCGCTACAACTTATTCTAACTCCGTTTGACTTTCTTGCATTCTTTTAACTCCCATATTACTTTCGTCTAACTTCTGAATTTTCTCGCCCTAACAATTCAACAAGCTAAGGGCAGCGGCAGCCATCACCCCAGCGGTTTCGGTCCGTAAACGACTACTACCAAGGCTTACGGCAGTAAAATTCTTACCAAAGGCCAGCTCTACCTCAGCCGGCGAAAAGTCACCTTCGGGTCCCACCAACACGGTGCACGATGCACCGGGTTTGAGCCAATGATGCAGTAATGGTCTGGCGTCGCCCTCGCAGTATGCAATGGCTCTGCTCCCATCGTTATCCATGGCCATAAGCTGCTTAAATGGGGTCATGGGGTTAACCCTGGGCAGGTAGGCGTGCATCGACTGTTTGGCTGCGGCTAGCACCACACGAAAGCTACGATCGAGCTTAACATCCTTGCGCTCGGAACGATCGCATAGTATTGGCGTAATTTCGTCGACACCAATCTCCACCGCCTTTTCCAAAAACCACTCAAACCGATCAATGTTCTTTGTGGGAGCTATGGCTACATGCAACGAGTAGGGTCGTATACCATATTCAGTGGTTGTTTCGAGAATTGAAACCGTGCTATGCTTAGGATGGGCCTCGGTAACCTCGCCGAGATAAAACCCACCAGCACCGTCGATAAGATTCACTCTATCGCCACAATTAAGTCGCAGCACCCGCGCGCAGTGAATAGATTCCTCCTCAGAGAGAGTTGCAATGCTCCCGTTTATTTGATTGGTGTAAAAAATATGCATGGTGATAAATGGTTATCTTGCGACAAATTTAGCTAAACATTACGAATGATTAAGGTAGGAATTCTATCGGATACGCACGGACAGGTTGACGAAAAGGTGCTCAAGTTTTTTGAAAGTTGTAATCAAATTTGGCACTGTGGCGACATTGGTTCTCCCAACGTTATTAAGAAGCTAAGAAATATTGCCCCTGTATTTGCAGTGTATGGCAATATCGATGGACAAAACATACGAATTGAGCACCCCTTGTATCAGTCATTTCAGGCAGAAAAGGTAAAAACACTTTTCATGCACATTGGTGGCTATCCAGGACGCTATACCCCCGAGGCACGTGAGCTAATAGCGCAGCAAGAACCCAAAATATTTCTGGCAGGACACTCCCATATTCTCAAGGTTATATTCGACAAGAAAAACGATCTTCTATTTGTAAACCCTGGCGCAGCAGGTTTCTCCGGATTTCATACCGTTCGAACTGCAGTACGCCTCACTATCGATGGACAAAAGATTAAAGATCTAGAGATTGGTGAATGGCCAAGGCGTCAAATTGTTGACTACTTGCCCGAAGGTTGATTGACCGGATCATCACCCTGTTGAATCTCAGCAAATCGCTTGCGAGCTGCACCGAGCACATTTCTATCGGTTAACACATAGTTATAGTGCGGAATTCCTCTCTTACCTTTTTGTGTTCTCTTCCCCGAACTCTCGTTGCGAATTGGCACCACAAAGGCATCGGAATAACCGGTAGCATGCATTGTTCCACGAATAAAGGAGAAGAGAAAATACTTGCCCTCGGCTGGTTCAATATATAACGTGAATAGGTCGCCTGAACGACGCTTAACAACCTCCACAAATCCCTTTACCTTTTTGTGCACCTGTACACCGCCAACAATACCAATGCCAATATCGCCTTTAGATATAAAACTCTTGGTATCCTGATTCCACTCCAAGGTAAGATCAGTAAGTACAATAGTATGGTTTAACGCAGCAGGAATGGTAGTCACCTTGCCGTAGAGATTAATTTCGTTTAGCAATATCTGCGACTCCCTATAGCCAACCAAGTTTTCGAGTCCAATAATGAATGACTTTCGCGACATATCCACTGGTTTCAATCCATCAGTTGTATTCAAGTCGGTGGCAAGAGCAAGCAAAGCAGGCTGGTTGAAGAAAAAGTCCATGGTCATCACCACATCCATTTTGGCCTTGTTTGCTTCTAAGTTAAAAGCATGCGTTCCGGCCATATCAACCTCCATTCGCCCAAAATTGGAGGCCAAGCTCAATTTACCCGACCCCTCTAGCATGCAAAAGTCCTTATTCAGCATAATCACATTGCCCGTAGTATCGGCATGGCCATACATTTCCGGCGATGTGACAATAAAGCGATGCTGCATCTTTTGGTAATACAAATAGCCAGAAGTTGTAATCCAAGGATCACCCATAAAAAACTTATGGTAGCTAAGAAATCCAGGGAAGATATGAACCGAATCGGAGGCTAAATAGGTGCCTGTAAACAACGGTGATTGATTAATATCGAACACCGGTGTACCAAAAGGAATCACAACGCTGTCGGGATCGATTTGAGTTTTAAATCGAAGCCAACTTTTTACAATTCCGGGGCAATCATGAATGGGCCGAACCCCGCCAGAAAAAACAAGATAATGGTTCTGACCTCTCAAATCCACCGATCCAACGAAATCAAAATGAGGGCTCAGTTTAAAGGTATCCGGTTCGGTGAGCGTAGCCTTGGCGTAGGTTTCAATCTTCGATTTATCCACATTCACATCCTGGAAAAAGATAGTCTCCACATTCTTATCCTCATCTACGTAATCGTATTTACCACTAGCTTTATAATCCATACCTCTTACTACAGAAACATCAGCATCGTAGATACGATGGAAATGGCTTCGTCTGTCAACAAATATTTCGCCCTTGTGAAATGGCTGAAATAGTCCGCCCCGCTTAACATTCACCAATCCCTCATCTAACATTATTTGTGCATCGGCAACAAGTATATACTTTACCTTCGCGGCAGCAATGGTTGCCGAATCGATGCTGTAGGTAGCCATTGGAGCCACAAAGTTAAGGGTGTCCTGATCGGCCCTATTCGACACAAAGAGAGCACCGGTAGAAACCGTATCGTTGGGTGTAACCTGGTTCCGTTTAACAATACTAATTTTTTCAAGTGGCATAGCTCGCGAAGCAGTCATGGAAAGTTCATAGCTGTTCATGTGCCACACCAACTCATCCAAAAATGAGGTATACTTTGCTTCCGGTAATGACGCTTGTATAAAGGCACCATTTTTGCTAAACCGTCCCTCCCGCCTATCCATATCAACCATTGCTTTTACGCTATCTGCCGCAAAAGCAGTTACTTGCTCTCTATTAAATATAGTGATATCGGTTGTATCACTCTTGAACTTCCGTGCGTCATATGCATATCGTTTGGCAACCAGCTGGCCATTTTCAACCTTGGTGGTTCCGTTACCAATTAGGCCAATGGGTGTGAGAACCAAATCGCCGACTAGAGTGCTCAGGCCATTGAACATGGTAAATGGCTTTTCGCCATTGTATATCAGCATGGTGTCCTTCCGCGGATACCACTTCTGCTTGTTACCCACACCCGTAACCTGAGGAAATTGAATTCCGGAAACCTGTTCGCCAAGCGAAAACTGATGGGTAATAGCTACCATGGAGTCGGGAAAGAAAAAGAAACCTGGCGAGGTTGTGCGCGAGGTAAGATAGGTAAGGGCACCCTTCCCTATCAGCCCGTGGTTGCTCATGTCTAAGTTTTCATAGAAAACGCCCTTCCCCTTATAGGCCCTTAAGCCTTCTTGGGATGTTTTGTGAACAAAACCGAGCGAATTGTCAGGACGAACAACTAAAGTCTCCTCAAATGGTGGAAAAATATCGTCCGATTCAAACTGCCCTGTAAACTTTAAATCCGCCTTCTCAAACTGGTTAAGGCTATCAATGGTGTATGGATAAATGCGGAAGAAGAATTTTTTACGATTGAAAACACCATTATAAATTGCTGGCGAATCGTAATAAACATAGGACTCCTGAGTGCTCTGGAAGATTGGATACTGTGAATTATGCTTTAGTCCCGATTTATTATTAGGTTCATCAATAAGCAGATTCCCAGAAATTGATTCAAGCGTATTCCCAACTCTAGCAAGCATTCTACGACCCAACGCATCACGGGTATTGGTTCTTACATCAATATTTAAGGAATCGACCTTGTTGAGCTCAAACTTAAAATCATCATAGTTAAATGTAAAACCGTTTCCAAAGAAGGTGAAAAAACCAGCCTGCACCTGCCCATCAAAAGAGAAATCTCGGTTTTTCTTCATCACAATTACGCCACCTCGAGGAGCAATAAAAACATTTTGCGAATCACTAACCGAGATATTGTCAATGCCAAAAATCTTCATATCAAGGTTATTCAAGTCTATGGTGGCATTAGGCGTTGAGCCATTAGTTTGAGAGGCAAATCGGATTACATCGTAGTCAATTTGTCCAATTCTAGACTTAAGTGCTTCACGCAGTTTTGGCGTTAAGGTAATTTCTTCGGCCTCTATATCATAAAAGATGTATCCCATCTGTGCAATATTCATGAGGAGCATCTTTGTTTCAGTAATATTTTTACGAAGAAAGGTTGCAAAACCCTGGGCAGTCATAGGTGCATCACCCATTTTCTTAGCAAAGTTGCGCAACGCGAACACCGGATGTTGCTGATCGCGTCCCATCAGATTATCGAAATAGTCAATATTGAAGAAATTTTCCGATTCAAATCTTGCCCTATTGAGTGAGACTCCAAAACCACCGGATACTACAAGCTGGTCGCTACCAATTTTCCAGCCAATTTGTTCGGTCGAGATGGAGAGTTTATGGTAAGAGTCGTAGTATGGACTATTTGAAATCATTACGTTATTGGGAACAAGAATTACCTCCTGCTTGGCGTCGTTATAAATCAAATCGATGTTAGAGTGGAAGAGGGAATCATCTTTTAAATTAATGGTTACCTGTGCATTGGAAGCACGCAATTCATTCTTTTTGATAATAACGGTGCGCGTTACCGCTTTAATAAAATCAAATTTTTTACCATTTGCATTTGCCTTCTCAAATACCACCACGACAGGATTTTCACGAGAGCCAAAACCCAACAATCGAGCACCCTTTACCTCTATGCCACCATCGAAATTAACATTGTTGTATAGGTTTGCAATAGAATAGCGCTGTTTATAAGTTTTAAACCGAGGATAGGTCATAAGATCACCGCTAATCCCATTCTCGATCTTTAGGGAAAGCTGTCCCTCCAAGCTTGCCTTAAAATACATGCGATTGAAGTAGGCAACGGTATCTGCTGTAAAGCCATCTCTGTCAAACAAAATAGTATAACGTTGCAACCTAGCATACACCTCATTAGCCGCAAGTCCATTCCTTTCCCACGTAACCAAACCGCTATTTCCAACCCATGTTCCGTTTAGCAGATTGAAATTTCCCATTGTCTCCTTTACCTGTATCGTATCCACTCTCGTTTTACACAACAGAGTACCTCTGGCAACACTGACAAGCAGTTTTTTATCTGCAACAAATTTAAAACTACGCGGATAAATTTCCCATGTATGACCCGGCGTCTCAAAAATCACGTTGGAGGAATCGAGCAGCACCTGGGTGTTCAAAAAAAGATGATAAAGTTGAGAAGGGCTCGCATCCACGAGCTCCTTAACATTAGCCAATCCCTTAAGCCATGCACCAAAGCTATCCTTAGGTTGGTTCGTTTTACCAAACATTAGAACAGTATGAAGAAAATTGGACATGTATGGAACAGCCAATAATTTCCGCTCCAAAAAATTGTTGGCTAAAACAACTATTTGCTTCTTTTCTTCATCGGTAAGGTATGTGCCAGTATTCCAAAAAACAATAAACTCCTCAATATTCTTCTTGTCCTCAGTCTGAAGATCGGTTCCAAAGTAGGTTAGCAGCTCAGGACCAAAGGATGCTGGATCGGCAGAAAATTTATCAAAGCCGATAAGTTCAGCCTTAACCAACATTAGGGAGGCAACCAAGCCAACAACAAAAAGAAGAAGTTTCGTTTTTTTTGGAATGGTCATGTGTCTATTTTTTAAATGACAAGGCAGCCCAATTATTACGAGTCTTTGTCTCCAATACCTCTAGTCCAGTGCTAAGGGCTTTATCTGTAACAATTTTTATATCTTCAGGAAGAATTCCGCTCAGGAACAGCATTCCATTTTCAGCCAACACCTCAACATACTGGTCCATGTCGGTCAATAAGATATTACGGTTTATATTTGCTAAAACAATATCGAACTTCTCTTTTCCAAGCAGAGCTGCATCACCGAACAACACCTCAACCTTGCCTGATACGTTTCGTTCAACATTCTCGATAGCGTTGGAATATGCCCATTCATCATTATCGATAGCAACTACTCTTATAGCCCCCTTCATAGCTGCCAACGTGGCAAGTATGGCTGTGCCACAACCCATATCTAACACCCTAAGCCCAGCAACATCCACGTGAAGTAGAAACTCAATCATTTGATAAGTGGTTGCATGATGGCCTGTTCCAAACGACATCTTCGGTTCAATGATAATTTCATATTCAGTAGCAGGTAAACCTTTATGGAATGGAGCTCTCACGGTGCAGCAATTATCTACAACAATGGGTTCAAAGTTAGACTCCCAAACCTCATTCCAGTTTTTATCAGCCATTTCAACCCAATCGATATTAGCTGATGACTGGCCCAAATATTGATTAAGCTTTTGCTTAGCTACCTGCTCCACAAACTTTGCTGCCGGAATATAAGCCTTTAAGGTATTACCTTCTGTATTAAAAGAGTCGTAGCCAAGCTCAGCGAGCTCGGCTACAAGAATATCAAAAATATCGTACGATGGGCTGTCGATGGTACAGCTAAGTTCAATGTACTTCATGCAGAATAATTAAAACGACTTAGCTATTTGAATAAACTCTGCTGATGAAAGCGATGCACCTCCAATAAGACCACCATCAACATCGGGCATCGAAAATATCTCCTTTGCATTTGAACCCTTTACGCTGCCACCATAAAGAATAGGAATAATATCGGATACATGCTTGCTAAAGCTCACCGTAATTGACTCCCGAATAAATGCATGCATTTTCTGTGCTTGTTCTGGAGTGGCAGTTCTACCAGTTCCAATAGCCCAGATGGGTTCATAAGCAACAATAACTTTTTTAATTTCCGATTCGGTGAGTTTAAAAACCACATTCGACAATTGATGTTTTACCACATCGAATTGATTACTGTGTTCACGGTCCTCCAACTTCTCGCCAATGCAAAAAATAGGGATTAATCCAGAATCCAATACCAATTTTACCTTTTTCAGGAGCATCTCATCCGATTCATTAAAATACTCACGACGCTCTGAGTGTCCAAGAATAACATGAGTAACTCCCATAACTTTAAGCATCTCTACCGAAATTTCACCGGTATAGGCTCCAGCAGTTTCCCAAAAACAATTCTGAGCGCCAACCATTACTCGCGAGCTGCGTGTACGGCGCAATATGGTAGAGAGATGGGTGAAGGGAGGACAAACAATCAGCTCCACGCTAGGGTCAACCTCCTGTGATTTTTCAACTATTTCAATTACAAGATTTTCACCTGCATCAAGCAGTGTGTTCATTTTCCAATTTCCGGCGGCAATTTTCTTTCTCATGGTCATCTATTTTATGACCCAAAGTTACCGAAAAAAAACAATGCAATGCCAATATTTCTTTCCATCCAACAGTTCTCAATAGTCTCAAACGATAGCGAAATGGCCGAAAAGCAACCAGAATAAGAATAAAAGTAGAATTTTCGGCGGGGTAGGCAATTAGCTCAACTTGACTCTTGGATCGATCAAGGTATATGCAAAATCGACCAATAGGTTAACCACAATAAATATGATTGAGATAGTTAGAACACATCCGGCCACCACGGGCATATCGTATGAGTTAAGGGCATCAACCACCACATAGCCTAACCCCTTCCATCCAAAAATATACTCCACAAAAATTACTCCAGCCATCATGGAGGCAAACCAACCTGAAATACCAGTGATCACAGGATTTAAAGAGTTCTTCAATCCATGGCGATAAATGATTTTCCGAGTAGACAAACCCTTCGCCTTTGCTGTGCGAATATAATCCTGTGAAAGCACATCAATAATGGAACTGCGGGTAAGTTGAGTAACCACCGACAGCGGTCGAATACCAAGAGTTAATGCCGGTAAAATTAAATTTTGCAACTGCAGGAATGGACCATTTCCCATGTCATCAATTTCCCAAAGGTTTCCAGTAAGAGGAAGACCAGTGAAACTTCGCATCTTAAAAGCAAAAAACCAGGCAATGAGAATGGCAGCAAAAAAAGATGGCAACGACATACCAAAGGAGGTCAACACTAGTGCACTTCTATCAAACCAGCTGTCCTTTTTAAGTCCACATACAAGTCCAAGAAATATCCCTAGGACACTTGCAAAGAGCATGGAGCTTACAGCAAGCACAAATGTATTGGGAAATGTTTCGGCAATTATGGATGAAACCGGCTTTTGGCTTTGGTAACTTCGACGTAGATAGGGCGACTTAAATGCCACTTCAACTTTTCCAATTCGAAAGCCATGCCACTTACCATATTTTACTTGATCGAAATAGAAAAAGCTAGAAGGTCTGGTTGAGTGAAAAGAAACAGGGGAAAGATCGTTCAGAAAACCAAGATATTGAACCACCTTAGGCTGATCCAAGCCCAAATCCTTACGAATCATATCCATTGACTTCTTATCCGACCGTTGCCCCGCCAACATTCGAGAAGCATCGCCTGGCACAAAATTAAAAAGCAAGAAAAGCAATGTAACAACCCCAAACAAAATTGCAATACTGCTTATAAACCGACGTAGAATAAAGGTCACCTCAACTAATCTTTTTTTACAAAGGTAGTAACCCAACTGAAACTACAAACCCATAAATTTTGAATATGAACGTAGGGCTCGATCATGCCCATCCAAATAGAATGAGACTACCAAATTCCCATGGTTCATTAAGATTGACGAAGCCAGTTTCAAAAACAAGCTTACAATTTCGTCTTAGCAATCTCCAAAATCCTTTTCACCAACGCTTCACTTGGATTAATCATTGGCAATCGAGGACCAAGAAGTTTCTTCAACTCAGCATCCACCTTTTCCACCAGCTTACGCTCGAGATCAGTTGAATCAAATTTGTTTATTGGATAATGTTCATACATAATAAGTAGAGTAGAAAATTTTTTCATAGGCACCTTTAATACTAATTTACAGTAAAACGATTCTGATCTTCAAATTATTTCAGAAGGTCCATCATTTTTATCATGTTCTTGTAAATGAGGCATAAAAAAAGCCTCCGACCCTATTGGGCAGAGGCATTTAATACTGATGCTTCAAAACGGCTATGGAGTAAGCACAATTTGCTTATCGGCTACCAATTTACGCAGATTTATTAGGGCGTATCGCATACGACCCAAGGCCGTATTTATGCTCACATCCGTTATTTCGGCAATTTCTTTAAAACTTAAATCTAAATAGTGGCGCATAATCACCACCTCACGTTGCTCTTCCGGAAGAAAATCGATGAGTGTTCTAACGTCATTTAGAATCTGGCTCTTAATAATCTCCTCCTCCACGTTTTGATCAGAATATTGTGCCGAATTAAACACATCCCACTCAAACGAGCCAGCATTGGTTGTACCAAGTTGCTTCACACGTCTATAGTGATCAATTACAAGATTATGGGCAATTCGAATTACCCAAGAGACAAATTTTCCATTTTCAAAATAACGCCCCTCCCTCAAGGAACGAACAACTTTTATGAACGTTTCTTGAAAAATATCATCAGCAAGATCCTGATCGTGCACCCCCATCATAATGTAAGAGTATACTTTTTGCTTATGCCGATTTAAAAGAGCTTCAAATGCCGATTGGCTACCATCAACGAACTGCCTAACAAGTTCCTGATCAGAAACAATTAAATCTTCCAATTCTACCTCCGTATGCTTTAGTTCAGTGTAGAATGTTTACTATAGGCAAGTGTTGTATTAGGTTAGTGATGTTGGTTCAAATATAGAAATTATTTTTTATCTGCATCGTAATTGTTTAAAAAGATGACGGACATGTTCACCAAAAAGTGATAATCTACATTAAAAAAGGAACCAACGCCCATCCATACAACCGTCCTAAAATAAGGAGAAGTGGTTCTCCTTTACAATGAATAAAAACTGTTAACTTTACCGATTATTTCAGAAACGATGTCCGAAGAAACCAAGTCGAAACATATCATCATTCGTGGAGCCAGAGTCCACAATCTCAAAAACGTATCAATAAACATTCCTAGGAACAAGCTTGTCGTGGTTACTGGCCTGTCCGGTTCAGGCAAATCTTCACTGGTTTTTGATACGCTATATGCCGAAGGGCAACGACGCTACGTGGAAAGTCTTTCATCCTACGCGCGTCAATTTTTAGGACGAATTACCAAACCTGAGGTGGATGCCATAGAAGGAATTCCACCAGCCATTGCCATACAACAAAAGGTGAACACGAGAAATCCACGCTCCACTGTTGGAACTTCAACCGAAATATATGATTACCTCAAGCTGCTATTTGCGCGCATAGGCCATACCTTTTCGCCAACTAGTGGGAAAGAGGTGATGAGCCATTCGGTGACCGATGTAGTTGATTTTATCAGCGGCTTTCCACTTGGCACCCGTATAATGGTTCTTGCTCCTTACCAATCGGAGGGAAAAGTCCCAACCACCGACAAGTTACTCACCCTACTACAATCAGGCATAACCCGTATTGAAGCGTGTGATGAGGTTTTTCAAGTTGAAGAATTAATTTCGGAAGAAACAAAATTACCTAAAACATGTACCGTCAACCTTGTTGTTGACCGATTATCCGTTAGCGAGGAAGTTGATTTTGCCGGGCGCTGTGCCGATTCGGTTCAGACAGCCTTTTCAGAAAGCAATGGTAGCTGTCTAGTGAAAGTTTACCTCGATCCAAATAAGCCAAGATCGACTATGTTTTCTAACCGTTTTGAGGAAAACGGAGTAGTTTTTGAGGAGCCATCCGTTCACCTCTTCAGCTTCAACAGCCCACTGGGCGCCTGCCCAAAATGTGAAGGTTACGGCCGGGTAATTGGTATTGATGAAGACTTGGTGATCCCCGATCGCAGCCTTTCCATTTATGAAGATGCCGTTGCACCATGGAAAACCGAAACCATGCAGGCCTATAAAGAACAGTTTATAAAGCAGTCGGCCAAAAAAGGCTTTCCCATTCATCGCTCCTACGATCAACTCAACGAAGAAGAAGTAAACTTGCTCTGGCACGGTGCAAAAGGGGTAGACGGCATCGACTCCTTCTTTGCCTACCTAGAGGAAAAAAAATACAAAATTCAATACCGTGTAATGCTGTCACGTTACATGGGAAAAACCACTTGCCCCGTATGTAAAGGTTCTCGTCTACGACCAGAGGCCGGATATGTTAAAGTTGCGGGGTATAATATTGCGGAATTAGTGCTGTTACCCATAGATGAGCTACTACCTATATTCAACAACATACAGCTTTCGGAACACGACGAAAAGGTGGGAGGCCGAATTTTAATAGAGATCATCAATCGACTTAAGTTTTTGCTGGATGTTGGGCTTGGCTATCTTACGCTAAACAGACTTTCATCTACCCTCTCTGGTGGTGAAAGTCAGCGTATTAACCTGGCTACCTCGCTAGGAAGCAGTCTGGTTGGTTCGCTCTATATTCTAGATGAACCCAGCATTGGACTACACTCCCGTGATACAGGATTGCTCATCAACGTGCTGCAAAATCTAAAAAAACTTGGCAACACAGTGGTAGTGGTAGAGCACGATGAAGAAATAATGCGTGCCGCTGACCAGATTGTAGATGTTGGTCCCTATGCAGGACAACATGGTGGTGAAATTATATTTCAAGGAAAAATTGATGAGCTGGAGCAAGCAAAAAACAGCCTAACTGCAAAATATCTCACCGGTATTGAGGTTATCCCTGTTCCAACGATCAGGCGAAAATCGGCCTCGTTTATTGAGGTGAAAAATGCACGCGAGAACAACCTAAAAGGAATCAACGTTAAATTCCCATTGAACACGCTAACGGTGGTTACGGGTGTGAGTGGTTCGGGCAAAAGCACCTTGGTAAAATCGATCCTTTACCCTACCCTCAGCAAGTTAGTTAACGGGTATGGTGAAAAGGCAGGACGCCATGGAAGTATTTCGGGCGATTACCATCGGCTAAAGGGTGTGGAAATGGTAGATCAAAATCCCATTGGGAAAAGCACACGATCCAATCCGGTAACCTATATAAAAGCGTATGAAGAAATTAGGAAACTTTTTTCGGATCAGCCATTGGCAAAAGCCAACTCGTTAAAACCATCTCATTTTTCATTCAATATGGAGGGAGGTCGATGCGAGGAGTGTCAAGGGGAAGGAATTATTAAAGTGGAAATGCAGTTTATGGCCGATGTAACGCTGGTGTGCGAAAGCTGCCATGGGAAACGGTTCAAAGACGATATATTAGAGATAAAATACAAAGGACTTTCCATTTTTGATGTGTTAGAATTAACCGTAGACCAAGCTATCGAACTCTTTGGCGCTCAAAAAGGAAACACTGAGCGAAAAATTGCCGATAAGCTAAAACCACTTCAGGATGTTGGTTTGGGATACGTACGACTGGGACAGAGTAGCAGCACCCTCTCGGGTGGTGAGAGCCAACGCGTAAAGCTGGCTTCCTTTCTGGGAAAGGAAAATGTTGGCGGTCCTTTCCTATTCATCTTTGACGAACCCACAACCGGACTTCATTTTCACGACATCCGAAAACTCCTCGACTCCTTCAATGCGCTGGTGGAGAATGGCCACAGCATAATTGTAGTGGAACACAACCTTGAGGTTATCAAGTGCGCCGATTACATTATAGATCTTGGGCCAGAGGGTGGAAAAGATGGTGGCAAGTTGGTATTTGCTGGAACGCCAGAACAACTAATCAGCTGCAAAGAATCCTACACAGCATCGTATTTAAAACCAAAATTAGAGAAGGTAAGTTAAAATACTACTCGTAATTTTTAAAAAACCTGCGTTAATAAGCGCTACTCCGTAGTAGCCATACATCCCCATATCTTTTGTAACTTTTCCTTATTCGAAAAACCTCAGAACGAACATCTTCAAGGATATCAGACGACTTCATTGAAACACGGTAAAGCCCCTGTTGATTTTGAAGTAACTGAGAATGAAATCCATCGTTCATCAATTGCTTCTGAAATTTTTGGGCATTTGCATGAATTTTAAAGCGCCCAGCTATCACATAGTATATTTCACTTGGCAGCGTCAAATTTGCTGTAGAAATAGAATTCATATCCTCCTGCCTAACAAGCACCTCTTGTTGTTTTGGCTCAAGGGATGCAGATTCTACAACTTGTGAATTAACAATCGATTTACTCGATTCACTAAAAGCAACTTCTCGTGTCGATTGGCAGCCTACCATAGTAAAGAGGCAGAGAACAATGTATGGGACTGTTCGCATAAATGCAGAAATTAATTGAAAATCATTTCAAGATAAAAAATGAACCCGCAACGAAGTGCGGGTCCTTTAACCTTCTACCTTAACCGAACCGCTGAACTTCCAATGTATTGACTATCTTTATAAACTTCAAATTTATAGACACCTTTACTTAACTTTTCGGAGGGGAGATAAACTAACTCCACCTGTTTGGTTCCCACGACTCCCAACTCTTTAACTTGGGCGAAAAAGTTATCCTTTGTTTCAGAAATATTAACCAATGATGACTTATTGTCTCTGGTGGTAATTTGCTTGCCATCGGGAGTCACAATCTTAAAACTTAAATTACCAGCAACATTTCCAGGTAAGTCGAAGGATAGAATAAGTTTTTGTGCTCTGCATGCCCGGACCATTAACTTATTATTCTTCCCTCTCACAGCCTCAATCCTATGATTATTGCTACTCAACGCTCTAAGAATTTTATTGTTTGCTACAAGTTCATCTCTATCTTTTGAAACCTGCGCGAGTTGTCCAGACAAGTTGGAATTCTCTGATTTAAGCTTATCGTAATCACTTCTCTGAGTTATTAAATCAGTATTAAGCTTATTGTAAAGTTGTTTAAGCTCAGACATTTTTACCTTAATTGATCGCAGCGAGACATTTTCAGCAATTAACTTGTTTAGTTCTCGTTGCCTTGTATCCAACTGCTGATTGAAACCGGCAATTTTCTTATCAAGTTCAGCATTTTTTCCATTAGCTGCATTTAGATCATTTTTAAACCGTGCAACTGATTTATCAAGGTTCAACTTCTCGGAGTACAAAGCTTCTGAAACAATTTTTGTTCCTATCATCTCTTTATTCAACGATCTGTTTTTCAAAATCATCCCCCCAGAAAAGATTATTGCCGCAGACAATCCTCCAAATAGTAATGCCCTATTTCTATTTATCGTTTGCATATCAAAACTTTTAAAATGGTTAGTGCTTTCTCTGTAATGCAAACAAAGCCCACAAAAATTAAGGCGAAATGAGAATAGGATTAAGATGCAATTAATTTTAGGTAGCGGAAGGCAAGGTTACCAAAAAAGTTGTTCCTCTATTGGGTTGTGAAAAAACCGAAATTTCACCCTTATGCTGCTGTACAATTTTATAAACCAACGATAACCCAATGCCATGGCCCTTGGCACCTATTGCATTTTTTGCTCTATAAAATAGTTCAAAAATCATTTTTAAACCCTCGGCCAAAATACCCACGCCATTATCTTCAAAGCTCAATAAAAGCATCATATTCTTAACGTCAACTTTAACATCTACCCTGTGGTCGTTAGAATACTTACAGGCATTATCCATTAAATTACCGATGGCTGTTTTCAACAACAGATCAATTCCCATCACAACTAAACTATGCTCATCGCAGATATTCTCGCTAAACACGATATTGATACTATAGGTTGGTCTCGCCTTTATTAGCTCAGCACGGGCATTCCAGATGGTATCGTCAATCCGAATTGGAAAAAACAATAAATCGACAACATCCGAGCTAGCCTGAGCAAGTAGTAGCAACTTATTATACAGGCTGTTGAGATTTTTGATATCCTCAAGAACCGATTTCAGAGTATATTGACAATCCTCTTGGCTTCGTTCTTTTAGAAGAATCACCTCAAGTTGCCCACTAATTGCCGTCAATGGAGTTCTGAGCTCATGCAAGGGATTAGCAATAAAATTTTTCTGAATAGTAAATGCCTCTGCAATGCGCCGAAGCATTCCATTAAATGTCATTGCCAATCGAGCCAACTCATCTTTCCCATTCCCCCTTACATGAGGTAAAATCACATCGAGCAAAATAAGATCATAAATATTTTTTAGTGCAAGTCGTTCCCCAATATGACCATCAAACGCTGCCTTAACAACAAAGCCCAACTCCTCCAGACCCTTTCTCAAAAACTCAACAACCTTTGGTTTATCTTCTATGATTAAAATCGTCATGGAGAATAGTTTTTTAAAACGTTAATGTAAAGAGTATTCAGGGGTAAACAAAATGCCTTGGACTTGCAAATGAACGCTGCTTTTAAATATTCAAACTCAACAAGCGCATTCATCAAAGCTATTATGGACATCAGCGGCTGGCACTATTTATGCCAAATACTCTTGAAAACAATATTTTACTGGCACCAACCTTACATAACAATTTTAATAAAAAATAGATAAGACAATTGCATTGCATCCAATTTTAGCGTACATTTCGCTACGGGATAGCTAATTAATATGGCTTTAACTCATGAAAGAAACTGAAGTTGAAGAAACCTTTCGTATCGTATTCGACCAGCTGATCGAAGGATGTCAAATAGTTGGTCCTGATGGTTGCTACATTTATGTAAACAAAACAGCAGAAATTCAATATCGTTGTTCGAAGGAAAAATTAGTTGGCAAAAAGTTTATAGAGGTTTGGCCAGATATAGCTGGTAGCAAGTTGCTACGGTTTATGAACCTATGTATTGAAAAGAAACTATCACACAATTTAGAAGAAGTTTTTAGCTTATTGGATGGAACTGTAAAACAATTCAAATTTAACATTCAACCAATCCCACTCGGAGTAGTAATTCTCTCACAGGAGATTGCTCCTCACCGAGTAATTACAGATGAATCGATTCAACATCTTGAACAATTTGAGCATGTATTTGAAGATGCCAACGTGGGCAAATCAATCACCATGGTTACTGGGGAGATGTTTGTAAATCAAGCATTTTGCAGCATGATCGGATATTCAGAGCAAGAATTAAAAAATAAAAAGTGGCAAGAGATTACACCTTCGGAAGAGATAAATACCATTCAAATCATTCTTGATTCCATACTTGAAGGGACAAAAAATACGGCCAACTTCACCAAGCGCTATATCCATAAAAACGGGTCCATTGTTTGGACAGAAATAAGTGTTGCACTTCATCGAGATAACCAAAACAAGCCCCAATACTTCATTACCACCGTTTTCGATATTACCGATAAAAAATGGGCAGAACAGCAGCTAGTTGAGCAGGCTCATTTTTTAAATCTACTGATCAACCATATTCCAGATCAAATATTCTGGAAAGATATCAACCTGAACTACCTAGGGTGCAACTTGGCATTTGCAGATGTTGTTGGATTAAAATCAACCAGCGATGTTGTTGGACTTTCAGACTTCGACTTTAAGCGCGATATAGCCCATGCAGAAGAATACCGAAACAATGATTTACTCGTAATTAAAACTGGTATTCCCCAGCTAAACTTTGAAGAACAATTTCACAACGCAGAAGGAGAGGAAGGATGGGTTGCTACCTCAAAAATACCTTTACGCGACACCAACGAAAACATAATAGGACTGTTGGGGATTTGCGTCGACATTACCAAACAAAAGATGGCAGATATTGCCATTCACACCAACGAGCGATTACTGAAATTGTTTATTGAGCACACCCCTGCCGCCATAGCCATGTTCGACACCAACATGAACTACATCGTAGCTTCCAAACGATTCCTATCCGATTATGATTTGGGTGATAGAGAAGTGGTTGGTAAATCGCACTACGAAATATTTCCAGATATTCCTGATCGATGGAAAGCCGTCCACCGCCGATGCTTAGCTGGTGCTATTGAAAAAGAAGATGAAGACCCATTTCCTCGAGCCGACGGTACCCTTGATTGGATTCGGTGGGAGATTCACCCTTGGCATATCCAACCCAACGAAATAGGTGGTGTGATACTATTTTCTGAGGTTATTACCAACCAAAAGATGGCTAGAGAAGCTCTTCAGGAGAGCGAAGCCTACAACCGAATGCTGTTTAACCAATCGGCTATTGGATTGGTGGTGAACAATATGGATGGAATAATTGTTGATGCAAATCCAAAATTTGCTCACATCATTGGCCGAACAACGGAAGGTTGTAAAACATTAACATACTGGGACATAACCCCATCAAGTTACAATCAACAAGAGGAAATACAGCTTCACTTTCTAAACACAATTGGCCGGTATGGACCATACGAAAAAGAGTATATTCATCGGGATGGTCATCTTGTACCTGTTAGGCTACAAGGATTACTCATTGAACGAAACGGACAAAAGTTCATTTGGTCGAGCGTGGAGGATATTACCGACCAAAAACAGGCAGAGAAAACACTGCGAGAAAGTGAAGAAAAATTCAGGAAAGCTTTCAAAACAAGTCCCGATGCGATAAACATCAACCGTATCTCGGATGGCATGTATATAGAAGTAAATAAAGGGTTTGAGTCAGTTATTGGATACCATTCCGATGAAGTTATTGGCAAAACCTCAGTTGAGCTAAATATTTGGAAAAACCCTGAAGATCGAATTAAACTTGTCACCGATCTTACAGAGAAAGGCTCCTGCGAAAATCTCGAGGCAGAATTTGTAACCAAAAATGGGAAAATTATTATTGGAAGTATGTCGGCCACCTTCATTGAGATAAATAATGAGAATGTCATTCTTTCCATTACCCGCGATATTAGCGAAAGGAAAAAAGCAGAGGCCACTATTCTCCGACAACTCAGCGACCTCACCATACTCAACCATGTTGCTCAGCGATTACAACTACGGTTTGAGCTACAGGACCTTTCGCATGAGCTAATCTCCATTCTAGAGCAGACTCTAAATTATGACTATGCTGCCATCTTGCTCATCGATGAGTCCAACCATGAGTTAATACCATTTGCTTACAGCTATCGGGAAAAAGGGGGGAAATTTACACAATCAGATCAAGACTACCTCGTTTCCAAGGAGATCACCGTTGATCAAGGTATAACAGGATGGGTAGTTCGACACGGCAAAAGTATTTGTAGTGGTAACATCAAAAATGATAAACGGTATATACCACTTCGAGAAGGAATCCAGTCAGAGCTCTGTGTTCCACTTATGGTAGACAACGCTGTTCTGGGCGTAATTAATGTGGAAACCATCAGATCAAATGCCTATACAAAGGCTGACAAACAATTGCTAGAAACCATAGCAGTACAAATGGCCTTAGCCATTAAACAAAGCAAATATCAACTACAAATTAGCGAGCACGCCAAAGAATTAGAGCTAAAAGTTACAGAGCGAACAAAAAAGCTTCAAGCTGCCAACAAGGAGCTAGAAACATTTACCTATTCGGTATCACATGATCTTAAAGCACCTTTACGGGGCATTGATGGCTATAGCAAGCTACTACTTGACATCTACGGACGCAATCTTAATGATGAGGCACAATCGTTCTTGACCATTATTCGTGATTCAACCAGCCTAATGAACCAACTCATTGAGGATTTGCTGGAATACTCAAGAATGGAGCGGAGCATTATTCAAAATGATAAATTTAAAATTAGAGATATAATAAGCACTTGTCTAAATTTATTTAGTGACGAAATTAAGTCTGGGAATTTTTTGGTCAACGTTGATGTGTCAAACATTGAGATAACGGCCGACTTCAAGGGATTATCCATAGCATTGCGTAATATGCTACAAAACGCCATCAAATTCACTAAAGAAAGAGCAAACCCTATAATTACTATCGCGTTGAAGGAAAACCCCTTAACATGGCAGTTAAGCATAAGCGACAATGGAATTGGATTCAATATGAAATACCATGATCGAATCTTTGACATTTTTCAGCGACTTCATAGATCGGAGAATTTTCCTGGGACTGGCATTGGCCTAGCTATGGTGGCAAAGGCAATTTCAAGAATGGGCGGAAAAGTATGGGCAGAGAGTGCTCTCGATATAGGATCAACCTTTTACATAGAAATACCAAAACTTATTAAGCATGAAATCTGACATTAATAAAAATCCAATTTTAATTATTGAGGATAATCCGTTGGACCTAGATCTAACATTGAGAGCATTTTCCTCGAGGAGGCTAGCAAACCCCATTGAAGTAGCGCGAGATGGAGAGGAGGCGTTGAGTTTTATACCCTTGTGGGAAAATGGAAAATCACTGCCCGTAGTAATTCTACTAGACCTAAAACTCCCTAAAATAAGTGGGCTCGAGGTTTTAGAAACATTTAAAGCACACCCCAAATTCAAGACTATTCCGGTGGTGGTATTAACCTCCTCGGCAGAATCGGCTGACATGCATTCAGCCTACCATCTTGGTGCTAATTCCTACATTTTAAAACCTGTTAATTTTGAAAAATTTATTGATATAGCCAAAGAGATTGAACTCTACTGGACTGTTTTAAATAAGCTATTATAGATAGCTATAATTACATACCTATTACCATGAACGTATTACTCCTTGAAGATAGCGAAATTGATGCAGGCCTTACCAAAAGAGGGTTGCTAAATGCTTTTCCGAATTTCATGATATCCGTTGCCCCCACACTTCACGAGGCTAGGAACTTACTTAAATCGGGAACCGCCTTCGATCTTGCATTGCTAGACATGAAGTTGCCAGATGGTAATGGGTTGGATTTACTTATTGAAATTAGGGAAACGGGGAAGAATATGGCTATAATTATGCTCACCGGTTCAGGTAATGAGGAAACGGCAGTAGCTGCTTTCAAAGCAGGAGCAAACGACTACCTGGTAAAGCAAGATGAGTATATATTGAAACTACCAAATGTAATTGAATCAACCCTTCGTAACCATCAACGCAATCTACAGAAAACAGCCACCAAGATACATGTTCTGTACATTGAGCACAACTCTGCCGATATCAACCTAACTATCCGCCATATAAAACAATTTGCACCCTATATTCAGCTAGAGATAGTTCATTCGGCAGAAGAAGCGCTTTCTATTTTAGAATACAAAAATAGAAAGCTAAAGAAACATGATGTTTTATTGCTCGATTATAGGTTACCCGGACTTAATGGAATTGAGTTTATAAAAATAATTCGCCAAGAACGAAAGCTCAACCTTCCGATAATTTTAATAACAGGCCAAGGTAACGAAGAGATAGCAATGGTTGCGCTTACCTTGGGCGCAAATGAATATCTTGTAAAAGATGAACAGTATCTTAACCGGTTACCCTCAATAGTTATAAATGCTTTTCAACAGCACGAGCTACAAGAGAAACAAGATGCTTTAATTGAAAGCGAAGCGCGATATCGCTTACTTGCTGAAAACTCGGGTGATGTAATTTTTACTCTTGACAAAAACCTAAACATAACCTATATAAGCCCCGCCGTTAAAACACAACGTGGCTTTGATCCAGAGGAGGTTATTAAGCAGAAGTTATCTGAAATACTGACCCCAAAATCTCACAAAATATTCGTTAATAATCTCACAAATGCGCTAACTACCAATGACCTAATTGACCCAACTTCAATCTCCATACCAATAATGGAATTGGAGATGATGAAAAGTGATTCCAATACCATTTGGGCTGAAGTGAAGACCTCTTTATTGCTGGATTCCAATAATAAGCCATCAGGGATATTGGGAGTATCAAGAGACATCACAGATCGCAAGATAGCATCGGACCAACTCCGAAAACTTTCAAGAGCAGTGGAGCAGAGTCCCGTGTCGATCATAATTACTGATCTATCGGGAAATATTGAATATGTAAATCCGCGATTTACGGAGCAAACTGGCTACACAAGTTTAGAGGTCATTGGCCAAAATCCAAGATTTTTAAAATCAGGATATACAACTATTCCAGAATACAAAAAACTTTGGGAAGTCATTACATCAGGAGGCAAATGGAGAGGTGAACTCTACAACAAGCACAAAGATGGATCGTTCTTTTGGGAAACAGCCACCATCTCAGGAATAAAAAATAGCAAAGGCGAAACAACCCACTTTATAGCAGTAAAAGAAGACATCACCGAAAAGAAAAAATATGAAGCAGAACTCCTGCTTGCTAAAGATAAGGCAGAAGAGAGCGATAGGCTTAAAACAGCCTTCCTTCACAATATTTCTCATGAAATCCGCACACCCATGAATGCCATTGTTGGCTTTTCTAAACTCATCAACATAGAAGATTTGTCAGCCGAAAAACGAAACAACTTTGCTGACATAATTGTAAAAAGTAGCGAACAATTACTCTCCATTATTTCCGATATCATCAGTATTTCTACCATAGAAGCAGGACAAGAAAAAATTCACTTCGAACATTTCGATCTCAACTCCACGTTGCTTCTTCTTTTCAATCAATTTCAGATTAAAGCTAAAGAATTAGGAATATCGCTTAAGCTAGCAGAATTGAAAACAGATATTGAAACAGACATCTATTCCGATAGAATTAAGCTAGTTCAAATCCTCACCAATCTGATAGGGAATGCATTAAAATTCACCAACCATGGATTCGTTCGTTTTGGATGTAATTGGAAGCAGGACTATCTTGAATTTTTTGTAGAGGATAGCGGCATTGGAATTGCACCCGAAATGCACGAGGAGATATTTAAACGTTTTGGTCAAGTTAAATCAGATATACCACAGCTATATGGAGGTTCTGGTTTGGGTTTATCCATTTCAAAGGCTTATGTCGAATTACTGGACGGCAAAATGTGGCTAACCTCCACTCTTGGCAAAGGCACTACATTCTTTTTCACACTACCATACAAACCAAAAGTAAAGACCAACTTGAATTAGTATAAAAAAGAGGGGAGGCAAAAGCCTCCCTTTTTCTATGGTAAATTCATACAGAACTACTTCTTAGGAACAATGGCTATGGCAGCACCGCCGCCGGGAGCCAACTTTAGGGTAAGTGTTGAGCTGTTGTCCACGCTAAAGTTCTCTATCTTAAATACAGTTGAATTCTTGTCCCAATCGGCATCGTCGCCATCGTCGTAAACGGTGGCTAAGTAATGCTTTCCGGGGTCAAGAAAGTCGAGCTTTATGGTTAGCGTTCGGGCATCGCCATTGGTTACGCTACCCACAAACCAGCGCTCTCCACCCCTCTCCTTCCGAGCAATGGTGACGTATTGGCCAATCTCCCCATCCAAAACCTTGGAGGTTTCCCAATCCACCGGCACGTCGCGAATAAACTGGAATGCCGGATTTTGCTCGTAGTTCTGTGGCAGGTCGGCGGCCATCTGCACGGGGCTATAAATCACCACATAGAGGGCCAGCTGCTGCGCAAGGGTGGTGTTAACCTGATTGTGTGGCTTATAGGGTTTTAACTTTAAGTCGAAAATGCCAGGGGTGTAATCGATGGGCCCGGCAAGCATCCGGGTAAACGGAATGATGGTGAGGTGCTCCGGTGGGTTTCCTCCATCAGCAGACCAGGCGTTGAACTCCTGACCGCGCAGCCCTTCACGGGAAATAAAGTTGGGGTAGGTTCTGCGAATACCCGTTGCCATAATGGGCTCGTGTGCATCCACTGCAATACCATACTTTGCTGCGGTTTCCAGCACCTTTTGGTAGTGATTTACCATCCACTGTCCGTGATGATACTCGCCATCCGGAAGAATCTTTCCCACGTAACCGGTCTTTACAGCATGAATATCCAGAGATTTCATGAGGGCATAGGCCGTATCCAGCTGCCGCTCATAGGCCCGTGGCGTACCGGCAGTTTCATGATGCATAATCAGGTTAACGCCCTTCTCCTTACCATAGCGCACCACCTCCTTAAGGTCGTAGTCGGGGTATGGAGTAACGTAGCTAAAGGTGCTCTCACGGTCGGCAACCTTGCCCCACTTTTCCCAGCCCTCATTCCAACCCTCAACCAGAATAGCGCCAATGTTATTCTTGGCCGCAAAGTCGATGAGCTTCTTAGCGTTTTCGGTGGTGGCACCATGCCTACCGCTGGCCATGTCCCAGGTAACAATGCCCAGGTGCATTCCCCACCATATCCCCACATACTTGGTGGGCTTCACATACGATACATCGCCCAGCTTATTGGGTTCGTTGAGGTTTACCAGCAGCTTCGACTCAATGAGCTCCCCTGCGCGGTCGGTAACCTGAATTGTGCGCCATGGAGTATTGAACGGTGCCGCAACCTTGGCACGGTATCCAAAGTCGGTGCCAACAAGCTTGCTCATCATCATCAGCTTATCAGGAAAAATTTGTAGCGTGATGCCAGGATAGTTGTAGAGGGCGGCCTCATGAAAGCTGAGGTAAACGCCATCATCGGTTTTCATTGTAATGGGCGTATTCACCGCATTATCCTTAATGGAGGAGATGGCTAGGTTGCCATCCTTCAATCGTTTAGCAACATCGATATCCTTAAAGCGAGTGGTGCTGTAGAGATGCTCGTAGCTGTCCCAGTCTCCGGGCTGCCACCAGCACATGGGGTTGCTTGTAAGCTGAAACTGGGTATTCTCATCGGTAATCACCATCTCCGACATGCTTGGCTGCTTTGGAAACTCATAGCGAAATCCCAAACCATCGTCAAAAACGCGGAACACGAGGTTCATTTGCCGTTTTAACCCACTACGCTCCTGCAGGTTAACCCGCAGCTCGCGATAATGGTTTACCACCTCGCGCTGCTCGCCCCAGGGCATAGTCCACGTTTCGTTAAACTCGCGCGTCTGCTGACCTGTAATTTTAAAGCCCGCCTTCAGCGATGGAGCCCCTTTAAAATCGAAACCCAGAGTGGAGGTTTCCACAACGGGCTTTCCTTTATAAACAACTCGGTAGGCCGGCTCGCCCTTGGCAAGCAGCATAAACTCCACCGTTAGATCACCCGAGGGCGAAGAGATGGCCAGTGGCTTATGGCCAGTGGCGCTGAGTGAACCCGACCAGAGCATTGCCACCACTCCTAGCCAGGTGAAAATCAGTTTTGCTCCACTTTGCATGATAAATATTTTAGGTTGAAAAAAGTTCGATAAGGGCAAAGGTAGCAAAATGGGCAAGCCAGCATTTCTTTGAAAATGGCAATACGGTCAAAAAGTGCGCAAACGATTACGGAGAGGGACGAATGGCCAAATCAATGACTTCAAAGATGGATTTGCCCATTCATTTTCAACCTCAATTAAAGGATTGTGATGGACTCATTCACATTTGCTAACGCTTAAGATCAAGTGCAATAGGATAGATAAAAGAAAATCGGGCAACAATGAATAAAGAATTTTAATAACTTTGGTATTCAAACCATAACCTACAAAAAAAATGAAAACCTATCTAATCCTGCCTTTCGTATTTGTAATCTCACTATTCACACTAAACGTAGCTGCTCAGGAAATAAACAAAACCGACTCCGCTTCAACCTTAACAAAAACAAAGATGGTAGGGAAAAGTAGAAGAGCTCACTTCATAGGGTCATACAAGGTAGGTAGCCAAATTCGAGAGGGACAATTCCAGTTTTTCGACAAGAAAGGTAAGCTGGAAGCCATTGGATATTATCGCAACAATAGGCCATGTGGTAAATGGATATACTACGACAAGGATAATGCAGTTGTTAAAACGCTCGACTACGAATCGACCTTTTCGCTACTACCTCCAGTATACAATAGCAACGAGAGTAACGAAGAGATTGACCAACCTAGGCCAAATGATGGTAACCGGACAATTTTCTTCTTAGTAGAGGATATGCCCACATTCAACAATGGAGATTATACTGAATTTAGCGAATACATTCAACAAAACATACAATATCCAATCTATTGTAAGAATTTAGGATACCAAGGGAAAGTATTTGTTAATTTTATTGTGGATGAAGATGGGAAAGTAATTAACCCAACAATTGCTAAGAGTGTAAATCCAGATATGGATGCTGAAGTTTTGCGGGTAATTTCAGAATCACCAAAATGGAAAGCTGGCATGCAAAGAGGGAAACCAGTTGCTGTTGCATTTACCATTCCTGTCACTTTTCAATAGGTTGTGTTGGCCACAAAATGATAGGTTGGCAAATTTTGAAAGAGTTATAAATAAAGGCTATACTGCGAAGAACCCTTCAGCCATTGCGGTGCATGGCATCTCCATTTCGTTGAACAACTGTTGAGCATGCACCGATCACGCAAGAGGAGACCTTTTCCCTATGGCTGAAGCCATGGGCTATGCACCTTCAAGGATTGGTCTTTGGACGAAAAATCATTCGTTGCAAAAAGTAACAGCATTTAATAATTGAAACACAAAAGAGACGCACAGCCGTGCGTCCCTACAAACGATAGAATTCTTATAGTTTCCTAAAATTTCCTCTAACTCCTTTCTTCATTCCTTTCGGAGATTGCGGTGCATGGCTGACTCTATTCTTTGAACAACGCAAACAGCGTACACCGCTCGCTCTGCGTAAGGACATTCTTTCCATGGGTTGCCGCCCATGGCTATTCATATTAAACCTCTTCGAGGTTGCCATTCAACAATACCTTCCATCGAAATAAAAGGGGCGAAATATTTTTCGTCTCTACAGGTTGATGATTCTATTTGCTGGTACCAGAGAGACACACGATCGTGTGTCTCTACATTCTGTTCAATTCTTTTAATCCTTTAATCCATCAATGGCCGGATCTCCGCTTCGCTACGACTTCATTTACCTTCTTCTAACTTCCGTATAACTCCGGTTTAACTTCTTTTCCCTTTTCTTCCAATTTTTTCACTTTTCCAAAACCTTTGCACCACAAGCTTGTTTACCTTAGGAAATAAGCAAAAAGTGGCAAGCATTGGCCAAAGTTTACTACCTTTAGGCAAAGCAGGCAAGAGCGATGGAACGAGAAATTCTAAGCACCAAGAGCAAGGCGCTCAACATAAATCTGGATAGTACCATTTACGGCACGCTAGCCGAAATTGGCGGCGGTCAGGAGGTGGCGCGAGCATTTTTTCAGGCAGGTGGCGCCTCGGGCACCATTGCTAAAAGCATATCCGCCTACGACAAAACCTTCTCCGATCACCTCTACAACGAGGGGATGCCCGACCGCTACGTTTCCGAAGAACGGTTGCAGAGCATGCTCAACCACGAATACACGGAGCTCATCAACCTACTGGGAGAAAAGCACGACCCCGACACCCGCTTTTTCGCCTTTGCCAATACGGTAGAGACCATCAACTTCGCCAAAACCAACCAAGGGCAAGGTTGGCTTGGAGTTCGATTCCAAATGAACGAGCAACGCAACGCCAACCAAGTGGTAATTCACGTTAACCTTTTCGAAACAGATAACCTGCTGCAACAGTATACGCTCGGCACGTTGGGAGTAAATCTTATTTGGGCCTGCTTTCACTGCATCGATAAGCCCAACACCTTTCTGCAGTCGCTCATGGACAACCTCGACAACGACCGTATTGAGGTAACCATGATACGCATGAGTGGACCCGACCTCACCTGGGTAGACAATAAGCTGCTGGGAGTGCAGCTGGTGAAGAATGGCATGACCACCGCCACCATATTCGACCGACACGGCGAGGTGCGGCAACCATCGGACATGCTCTACAAGAAAAACGTACTGGCCTTCAGAGGTTTCTTTCGCCCCATCACCTATGTTGGATTCGACATGCTCAAAACCAGCTACGCCATTTTCAAATCCGACCCGGAATATTCACGCGACAGTACGCTATCGCTCTGCGAGATAACGCTCAACAACCTGATGAACGAAGGAGAAATTGACGAGCGCGACTTTCTCGACCGCGTGAACCTACTCAACGGCATGGGCCAAAACGTGATGATTTCCAACTATCGCGAATACTATAAGCTAGTAACATACTTCTCTTGCTTCAAAATAAAGAAGTTGCGCATTGTAATTGGCATACCCACCTTTAGAAAGGTATTCGATAAGCAATACTATACAGGGTTGAAAGGTGGAATACTGGAAGCCTTTGGACGGCTCTTTCCAGCAAACACGAAAGTATACGTTTACCCAGAATTAAATGAGGAAACTGGTGAACTGGTTCACTCCGGCGACCTCAAACTTCCCGATGATATTGCACCTCTTTACCTCTACCTAAAGGCCAACCGAAAAATTCTTGAAATAACTAAGGCAAAAAAGGAGTGGCTTCACATACACCCTCATGAGGTGTTGGAAAAAATTCACCATAACGATCCCGAATGGGAGACTATGGTTCCCAAATATGTTTCGGACGCCATAAAACACAAAAAACTTTTTGGCTACATGGCTGAGAAGTCTTTACCACGATCAAAGTAAAACAGTATGGATAAATTTTCATTTGTAGGCAATTCTGAAATTGAAGCCATTGATGAGCTATACCAGCGCTTCCTATCGAACCCTGACAGCGTTGACGAAAGTTGGCGCAGCTTTTTTAAGGGATTTGAGTTGGCACGTAAAGCCTATGGCGATAAGCCTACCGGCGAGTTCGACAAGGAATTTAAGGTGCTCAACCTCATCGATAGCTACCGCAAAAGGGGACATCTTTTTACCCAAACCAACCCGGTAAGAAAAAGAAGAACCTACTCTCCCACCCTCGATATCGACAACTTTGGCCTCTCAAAAGAAGACCTAGATACCGTGTTTGAGGCAGGCAAAACCATCGGTATTGGATCTGCTTCACTGCATCAAATTGTTAGCCATCTGGAGCAGACCTACTGTGCATCGGTTGGTGTGGAGTATACCTACATCCGCAAACCGGATGTTGTGGAGTGGCTGCGGTATAAAATGGAGTCGACCCAAAACCTAACCAAGTATACTCCGGAAGAGCGCAAGCATGTGTACTGGCACCTAGTTCATGCCGTTGGATTCGAGCAATTTATCCACAAAAAATTTGTGGGACAAAAGCGATTCTCACTCGAAGGTGCCGAAGCGCTGGTTCCAGCGCTCGATGCCGTTATCGAACATGGTGCAGAGCTGGATATACAGGAGTTCATTATCGGCATGCCACACCGAGGTAGACTAAACATTCTTAACAACATACTCCGAAAACCGGCCGAAAAACTATTTGCCGAATTTATGGGTGAACGCTACGACGAGAACATTGCCCTTGGAGATGTTAAATACCACCTCGGCTACGACAACAAAATCACTACCGACAAAGGGAAAGAGGTTTTCCTGAGCATGCTCCCAAACCCTTCGCACTTAGAAACTGTTGGCCCAGTAGCGGAAGGAATTGCTCGTGCCCGAATCGACCACCGTTATGGCAAGGACTTTAACAAGGTTGCCCCAATTATTATTCATGGTGATGCTGCAATTGCCGGTCAAGGGGTAGTGTACGAAACCATCCAAATGAGCCATTTAAAAGGCTACACCACTGGCGGCACCATCCACTTGGTAATAAACAACCAGGTGGGCTTTACCACCAACTACCTCGATGCCCGCAGCAGCACTTACTGCACCGATGTGGCCAAGGTAACCCAATCACCCGTTTTTCATGTTAACGGCGACGATCCCGAAGCGCTGATCCACACAATAAAACTAGCGGTGGAGTACAGGCAAACATTCCACACCGATGTATTTATAGACATTCTCTGCTACCGGAAGTATGGCCACAACGAGGGTGACGAACCTCGCTTTACGCAGCCTACGCTCTACGACGCCATTGCCAAGCATCTCAACCCGCGCGATATCTACGCTAACTTTCTAATGAAGGAGGGCATTATGAATGCCGATGAAGCGAAGCTGATTCAAAAGGAGTATGATGACGATTTGGACGCCAAGCTGGAGCTGGCAAAAACATTCAAGAAGGTTACAATTAAACATTTTCTGGAGGAAGATTGGAAAGGATTCCGGCACTCCGTTGCCACCGACTTCAACACCTCTCCCACCACCGGTGTTCCGTTAAAAAACCTTCATGCACTTTTCAGCAAAATAAACACGCTGCCCGATGGCAAGCCATTCTTTAAGAAGTTGGTAAAGCTAATGGACGACCGCAAGCAGATGGTGGAATACGACAAGCTCGATTGGGCCATTGGGGAGTTGCTTGCCTACGCCAGCATTGCTGCCGAAGGACATCCTGTTCGCTTAAGCGGTCAGGACTCCGAGCGGGGAACTTTTTCCCACCGCCATGCCGCCTTCAACGTGGAGGACTCCGATGAGAAATACTTTCCCCTACAGCATATCGCCGACAACCAAGCGCCAGTGCACGTATACAACTCACACCTCTCCGAATATGGAGTAATGGGATTTGAATATGGCTATGCGCTCGGTACACCCAATGGCCTCACCATTTGGGAAGCACAGTTTGGCGATTTCTATAACGTGGCACAGTCCATTATCGACCAGTATATTAGCTCGGCTGAGGACAAGTGGGGCCTACTCAACGGACTGACACTGCTGCTGCCCCACGGATATGAAGGACAAGGACCGGAGCACTCCAGCGCAAGACTCGAGCGATTCTTAACCCTCTGTGCCCACAACAACATGCAGGTGGTGAACCCCACCACTCCTGCCAATATGTTCCACCTACTCCGCCGACAGGTGAAGCGGGAGTTTACGCTACCACTGGTGGTGCTCACACCAAAAAGTCTTCTGCGACACCCCAAGTGCATATCTTCCATGCACGACCTTAGCACTGGAGCATTTCAGGAGGTAATTAACGACCCCAACACCGACCCAGAATCCGTGCTTCGCGTGGTCCTCTGCTCCGGCAAAATATACTATGACCTGCTTGCCCGTAAGGAGCAACTTGAAGCTCTCGACATTGCAATTATAAGGATTGAACAGCTATATCCATTCCCAAAGGAGCAGGTGCTAAACGCGCTCTCCAGCTACCCCAACGCCATACAATATTTGTGGGTTCAGGAGGAGCCGGAAAACATGGGTGCTTGGAACTTTGTAAATAGCCAACTGCCTAGGCTAGAAATAAAACCGGTGACCCGACAGGCCAGCGGTAGTCCGGCTGTAGGGCTGAGCAAGCTGCATTTTCTGGAGCAGGAGGAGATCATTGGAAAGGTTTTCCGAAAATGCGATTGCGAACTCAAGAACAAGTATTGCGGCTTGCAGTGCAAGGTTGGCAGTGCCCGAAAGAACATTAAGGTAGAAAGAGACGTTATATTTGAGGAAGAGTAGTCGGGAGACCGAAGTCGGAAGTCAGAAGATGTGCAACGAATAGAGTCACCATGGAATTCAAATTTGAGAAGCTCATTATTTGGCAAAAGGCTATGGATTTTGGAGAGAGCATTAACCAACTTACCCATAGATTTCCACAGGAGGAACTTTATAATCTTTCATCACAAATGAGAAGAGCGGTAGATTCCATCGCATTGAATATTTCGGAAGGCTCAATTGGGCAAACCAATACGGAGTTTAAAAAATTTATAGGCTATTCCATTCGATCATTGGCCGAAGTTGTTTCCTGTCTTCATAAAGCCAAAAGAAGAGAATACATTACTGAAGATGAATTCTCAACGCACTACGAATTTGCCTTTAACCTAATGAATATGACGACCGCATTTAAGGAGAAAATAAAATGATAAAAACACTTGCCATGCCTTTTCTCACTCCGGTCTTCAGACTCAAGTCTTCGGTCTTCGGTCTCTTGACTCCTGACTTCCAACTTCGGACTTTTTTCTCTTCGGACTTCCGACTTCCGACTTCCGACTTATCCATTCTAATCCTTAAACACTAAAGCTAAATCATAACCAATCATGATAGTAGAAATTAAAATTCCCAGTCCAGGCGAAAGCATCACCGAGGTGGAGATTGCCAGCTGGCTCGTTGAGGACGGTGCGGCAGTAGAAAAAGATCAGGAGATTGCTGAGGTGGAGAGCGACAAGGCTACCCTACCCCTTCTTGCTGCAGAAGGTGGAAAACTCAAAATTTTAGCAAAGCCCAATACGCCAATTAAGGTGGGAAGCGTTGCCTGCATCATCGACACTGAGGCAGCGGGAACCGCACCCGCAGCTAAACCTGCGGCACCGGCTCCTAAGGTAGAACCAGCTGCTGCACCCGAGAAAAGAGTTGAGCCTAAAGTTGCCTCGGAGCCGGTAACTAGCACCGAATCCAAGGTTAAAATTTCACCGGTTGCCCGCAAGGTGATGGAGGAGGAAGGCCTTTCGGTGGAGGATATCATTAACGGGCTAAAACGCATTGGCAAGCATGAGGTAGATCTGGCCAAATCGGGTTTGAGCCAGACAGTAAACACCATTATTTCCCAACCACTGGAAGCCACCCGCGAGGAGGATAGGAACCGAATGAGCTCCCTCCGCCGCAAGCTGGCACAACGGCTGGTGACAGTAAAGAATGAAACAGCCATGCTCACCACCTTCAACGAGGTGGACATGAGCCGGGTGATGGAGCTGCGTAAAACCTACGGTAAGGAGTTTCTGGAGAAGTTTGGCGTGAAGCTGGGCTTTATGTCGTTCTTCACCAAGGCGGTGGTGGAGGCGCTTAAGCAGCACCCTTCCGTAAACTCCATGATTGACGGTGAGGAGATTGTTACCCCTCGATACTACGACATTGCCATTGCCGTTCAAACCCCTAAAGGGCTTATGGTGCCGGTGGTTCGCAATGCCGAAACCCTATCTATTGCCGACATTGAACATCGGATAGCCGAGCTGGCCGACCGCGCTCGTTCGGGAAAAATTACTCTGGAGGAGATGACGGGCGGAACCTTCACCATAACCAACGGAGGCATATACGGCTCCATGATGAGCACCCCCATTATTAACCCACCACAGTCGGGCATTTTGGGTATGCACAACATTGTTGAACGCCCCATGGCGGTGAATGGTAAGGTGGAAATCAGGCCCATGATGTACATTGCCCTCAGCTATGACCACCGCGTTATCGACGGCAAGGATTCTGTGGGATTTCTGGTAAACGTTAAGCAGATGCTGGAAAACCCCGAGCAGATGCTGCTGGGTGGACGACGACCGGATAAGCTGTTGTTAGGGTTGTAGAAAATTAGGAGATTTGCGAATTAGGGATTTAGGGAAAGGGTGGTAGGAGTTCCTAATTTAACTCCGCTGAGCTCTCCGGCAACTGCCGGATCAGTTCTAGTTGCACAGAGTTTCATGGTGTTTTCACAGAGTTACACGGAGAAGTTACAGCTGTAAGTGGCAGCCGCACAACTTCGGTCTCCGGTCTTTTCTGTCACTTGTCACTTGTCACTCTTCATTCACGCGCCACAAAAAAACCGAACCGCTGCCACAAGGGCAACAATTCGGTTTGGAGAAACAAATAGGTATCTTTTAGGAACGACCTGCGCCTATTCCCTCTCTAACAATACTTCCGACTTTTTCTCCAGTATTCCGACTTCCGACTCTTTTGCTGCACAGAGTTTCACGGTGTTTTCACAGAGTTACACAGAGGCGCTAAGGCTATATATAGGTGGCTGCCGCACAACTTCGGTATTCCGACTTCCGACTCCGAACTTTTTTGTAACTCGTCACTTTCCCGTCACCCCGATAAATCGGGATCTCCGCTCCAACTTGTTACGAGTGAAGCTATCGCCCCGGCTTATATGTCAAGCTGCCGTTAGGACAAACCGACACGCAGCCAAGGCACTTGGAGCAGGCGTAGGCGTTGCTCGGGTTTTTCTTCCCTGGCTTATAGAGGCTGAACTTTGCTGGCTCCAGCGCCGCAATGTAGCACTCTCTATCGCAAACTCCACAGCTTCTGCAGGTATCGGCATTTACCTTTATTTTCATCAGCGACAGGCGGTTCATTAACCCCTGCATCCACGCAATGGGACAGCCAATTTTGTGATACTGATACATCTGCTTGAACTTCTGGTCGGAGTTCATGCCCATCATGAGCTCCATTAGAAGGCCAAGTGGGCACATCCAGCGACAAAAAACCTTGCCGAAAATCATTCCCGTAATGGCTCCGGGAACAAGCAACCACCAAAAAGATATGTGGTAATGGCTTACAGCAATGTAGAGAGAAATCCCTATAACCGCCTGAATAATGGTCCGCTTGGAGACCAATAGCTTCAATAATTTCCGCATGAAAAATCGGTTAAAAGCAAACTGTTTGGCAAAGAGCCCGTCGGACATTTCCGTCCGACAGAATTACTTCACCTCACTAAGCTGTTTTAGAAGAAACTTCTTATCCTTTACGCCCACAAAGCGGTTAATCTCCTTGCCGTTTTTCAGCAGCACGAGCGTAGGTATGCTACGCACCTTAAACTCGCCGGCCAAAGGTTTGTTCTGGTCAACATCCACCTTTCCTATGGTAACCTTACCATCGAGCTCATCGGCCAGCTCGTTGAGCACGGGCACCATAATTTTACAGGGCATACACCAGGTTGCCCAAAAATCGACTAGGGTTACCCCATTCTTTACCTGATGCTTAAAATTACCTCCGGTAAGGATCTTTATCTTTGTGCTTGTAGGCACGTCAGACTTTTTCATGCGGCGTAGCGCAAGGTAGAAGTAGCCCACCACCACTACAATAATTCCTAGGATAACTATCAACGTTGTTGACATAATACTCTTTTTAAGTAGTGACTGCTATTTAACCTGCGATAGCTGCTGAATGAGAAACTCCTTGGTTTGAAGTCCCACAAAGCGGTTAATCTCCTTTCCATCCTTGAAGAGAATGAGGGTTGGAATGCCGGAGATTTGGAATTGGGCAGCCAGCTGCTTGTTCTGTTCAACATCCACGTTTACCTTGGCAACGGTAACCTTACCATTTACCTCCTTGGCAACATCCTCAAGCACTGGAGCCATCATGCGGCAAGGAGGACACCACGGTGCCCAGAAGTCTACCAGCGTAACGCCCGACTTGGTTTGCTCTGCAAAGGTCTTCACGTCGAGGTGCACAATGCCATTCTTGGAGGCAACCTCCGTGCTCTTACTCGATTGTTGTGCGCATCCACTTATTGCCATCGTTGTAGCAAGCAGAATTGTTGCAAAATATTTTTGAACTTTCATTTTTACTTTCGATTAAAGTCATGCCGACTGCTTATGCTTGAGCTGATGAATGTAGCCTGAGACAGCCAATGCGGCAACCGTGGCCTCACCCACTGCGGTGGTAACCTGACGGTAACGCTTGGCAATGCAATCGCCGGCAGCAAACACTCCGGGAATATCGGTGGCCATATCGGCATTTACCACGATCTCTCCGTATTTGTTAAGTGGCACCTTCCCCACCAAAAATTCGGTATTGGGAACATAGCCCACAAAAATGAAAACTCCATCGGTGGCAAACTTCCTCTCGTCACCGGTAGTAAGGTTCTTAATTACAACCCCTTCCAACTTCTCATTTCCGTAGAACTCGGCAATGGTGCTTTCCATTACAAAGTTAATCTTCTCATTGGCCTCGGCCTCTCGCACGGCATAGTCAAACGCTTGAAAATGGTCGAACTGGTGCACAATCGTTGCCTTGGTAACGTACTTGGTGAGCGAAACTGCCTCCTCCAGTGCAGAGTTACCTCCACCTACCACCACAATCTCCTTATCGGTAAAGAAGTCGCCATCGCAGGTAGCACAGTATGAAATGCCCTTACCCTTAAACTCGTTCTCACCGGGAACATTCAAATTGCGTGGTCTCCCACCCGAGGTAAATATCACGGCGTGGGCGGTAAAAACCTTGCCATCGGCCAGCGTAACCTGCTTCACCTCATCCTGCAGCTGCAGGTCGGCAATGGTTACGTTCGATTTGATTTCACAGCCAAAAGTTTTGGCCTGCTTCTTCATGATGTTGGCCAACTGAAAACCGCTAATGCTCTCCACTCCTGGATAGTTGGCTATCTCGTGAGTAAGAATCATTTGTCCACCAACGGTGCCCTCATCCAGAATAAGCGTTTTCACTCTAGCACGGGACAGGTAGATGCCTGCCGTAAGTCCGGCAGGCCCTGCACCAACTACAATAGCGTCAAAATGACTATTGGATTCCATACTCCTTACTTAGATGGTTTACCAAAATTGGCGTCGAGAATGGTGGTAACCTGATCCATATTCTGGATGCTGGAGGTTGCCTTTACAAGCTTGCCATTCTTGTAGTAAACAGTAAAAGGTAGACCCATAAAGCCACGGCACTCGGGAGCATTACGAATTACGTGTGATTCTGGATGGTCAAACTCCATATCGGCAAATGTTACGTTGGTATACTGATCCTCAAGATCTTCCATAATACCGTAAACGGGAATACACATAGGTCCCATTCGTCCGCAGCAAATCATCACGTTCTCATGCTCGTTAATAAATTTCTGATGCGCTTCAGCGCTCTCAATGTGCTTTAAGTTTGTGTACAACATGGTATAAATTTTTAAAAATTTTCTGTTTTTATGACCATCGCAAAATGGTCCTTATTGCTCGGCAGCAAAGGTATGGTGGGCAAATCAAAAATATTACCTGTTTCCAGTTTCGTGCAACAGGCGAAGAGCTGAAATAGCACAGCTTTTTTATTGAGGTAGAACGGAGAAAAGAAGTTAGTCGGAAGTTATACAGAAGTTAGACGGGAGTTAGACGGGAGTTAGACGGGAGTTAGACGGGAGTTAGACGGGAGTTAGACGGGAGTTAGACGGGAGTTAGACGGGAGTTAGACGGGAGTTAGACGGGAGTTAGAAGAAGTTAGAAGAAGTTAGAAGAAGTTAGAAGAAGTCAAAGAATTAATGAAACGCAGCGGAATGTAGAGATACACGATCGTGTGTCTCCTTTTTACCGGTAAAAGAGTTTCACAACCCTAGGGGTGAAATATTTTTTGCCCCCATATAGTGCCGCGCATAGAATTATTGAATGGCAACCTCGAAGAGGTTTAATATGAATAGCCATGGACGGCTAGCTCATGGAAAGAATGTCCTCATCAAGGGAGAGCGGTGCACGGTAGTTCGGTGTAAAAATCTACCTGCGTTGCCTGCACCGCAATCACAAAAAGGTCTTTAATGGCACCTCAATTTTCAAATCTTTACATTTTCAAATTCACACATTGTCCCATTGGCACATTGTCCAATTGTCCAATTGTCTTTCGACTGAACAACCAACCCACTGGTTGACAAAATCCCGCCACTGGTTGATTCTATTTGCATAGCAAAGAAGCATACTCTTCTTTTGCAGAACACTTATAAACCATACTCCCATGACATACAGAACGAATTTAAAAAAAGGGATACAGTTGGCCGGAATATCCGCGCTAATGCTCATAAGCCTAATATCTTGCACAAAAAACAGTTCCGAAAGCACTACCACCAATAACACCACCGATAATCTACCCAACATAAGCGATTATCCAATTGTTGGAACTAATCAGAATTATTATTACAATGATATTGCAGCTATTACAGCACCTACAGCAGGACAGGATTATTATGGTCAAAATGCAACCTACCCGGGAACCACACCTTCATACACCGATAATGGTGATGGAACGGTAACCGACAATGTAACTGGTTTAATGTGGCAACAAACGCTAGATCATAATGGCGATGGATTAATTAACTATAGCGACAAGTTAACCTATGATGAGATTCTAGCGCTACCATCAACCTGTACCACCGGTGGCCATACCGATTGGCGTGTACCAACTCTTAAAGAGCAATACTCCTTGGTTCTGTTTAACGGACTAGATCCTTCCGTCCTCGCCACAACTACCGATGTATTAACTCCATTTATCGACAATAAAGTTTTTGGATTTAATTACGGCGATACCGATGCTGGTGAACGAGTTATTGATGTGCAGTGCGCTTCTACAACACTATTTGTAGGCAGTACAACCCCAATGGTGTTCGGTGTAAACTTTGCCGATGGTAGAATTAAGGGCTATGGAACAACCATGATGGGACAATCAAAGAAATTCAATTATCTGTTAGTTCGTGGAAACACAAACTATGGAAAAAATAACTTTTCAGACAATGGTGATGGAACAATTACCGATGCCGCAACCGGATTAATGTGGATGCAGGAGGACAGTAAATCAGGAATGAACTGGAAAGATGCCCTTAGCTATGCCGAAAATTTCACCTATGCAGGATACAGCGACTGGCGATTACCCAATGCAAAAGAGCTCCAAAGCATTGTAGATTATACACGCTCGCCCGAAACAACGTCATCGGCAGCAATCGATCCACTATTTCAAAGCACCCAAATCACCAATGAAGCAGGACAAGTAGATTATCCTTTCTACTGGACAAGTACAACCCACGCTGAATATGATGGAACAGTTGAAGGACAAGGTGGCTGGGGTATTTATGTATGTTTTGGCCGGGCTATGGGTAATGAATCATTAAACCCCTTACCGGGCTCAACCGATTCAAACTCCTCAACAAGTTGGGTTGACGTTCATGGTGCCGGAGCACAGCGATGTGATCCCAAGTCGGGTGATCCGACCTCAAGCACTTATTCTTCTGGGTATGGACCACAGGGTGATGCTGTTCGAATTTACAACTACGTTCGTTTAGTTCGAAATAACTAGCGAATAGAAGCCTCCTCACTACCTCTCTTTTTAAAAACATAAAAGAGAGGTAGTTTACTAAATAAATTACCAGCATAAAACTTCTAAACTTCACCAAATGATGAAACATAAATTTGCGGTTGCGCTCAGAGCCTTAGCCGTTTTACTAGCACTTTCATCCGGCACAAGTTGTAGCAAGGATGATAGTTCAGCCACCACCAATACCACAACAGAACCGTTGACAGTTAATAACTACTTGATGATTGCTACTGGGCAAACGATTCTATACAATGCCAATGGTGAAGTTGTTACCAATCTTTCCGTTGGAGATCCATTTTATGGTCAAGATGCCAACTATTTAAAAGGCAAAAAGATGTCATTTAAAGATAACGGTGACAAGACCGTTACCGACTTAAATACAGGTTTGATGTGGCAGCAAGTGCCCTCATCAAACAGTTTTTCGTGGCAAGAAGCGGTGGACTATTGCAACAACTTAGAATTAGGAGGATACTCCGACTGGCGTATACCCAGCTGCAAGGAGCTATTTTCCATTAGTGATTTCGAATCAGGATGGCCTTACTTGAATACCTCCTTTTTCCATCTTGCCAGTGGCCAAATTACCAAAGACGAGCAGTATTGGACCAGTAATTACTATGTAGGCGTTACGGTAGAAGGCGGATCGAAAGCAGCCTTTGGTGTAAACCACGTTACCGGACATATTAAAGCTTACCCAGCCGAAGGTGAAGGACCTGTTGCTGGGAACTATGTGCGAGCAGTTCGAGGTGACGAGTATGGTGTAAATGCCTTTGTAAATAACGGCGATAACACAATAACCGACATGTCAACAGGGTTGATGTGGGCGCAGGGTGACGATGGTCAACAGCTTGACTGGGAACATGCATTAGCCTATGCCGAAAGTTCAATATTAGCTGGCCATTCCGACTGGCGCTTACCAAATGTAAAGGAACTACAAGGCATAGTTGACTATACCAAATCTCCCTCGGCAACCGACCCATCCGACGTTGGCCCTGCAATAAACGCCATGTTCTCCTGCACTCCAATTGTCAACGAAGCAGGTGATAGCGATTATGGTTACTACTGGACAAGTACTTCTGCCCATTTTTCTGCTGGCGAGCCATTCTATTACGCGTGGTATGTTGCCTTTGGTAGAGCTGTAAATGATGAGGGAAAAGATTTTCATGGCGCAGGAGCTGTCCGGTTTGACACTAAGGAGGAGAATGGCCCATTAGGGGAAGGCGGAGAACGGTATTACAATTTTGTACGTCTGGTAAGAGATGTAAATTAGAAATAAGTAAGTGTGGAAGTCAAAATTTACAGTCCAAGGTATAGGTACCCCTTAGTGTATATCTAAAACAGACATTTCATTTAACCGTAATTACCCCGTTCTTATGGACGGGGTAATCTTTTCTATACCAATCAAGCACGGTGCTCATCATATTCACTTTTAATAACATTCAACTAAAATAGCATCTCAATGGATAAAAGATATTTAGCAATTCTTCTATTTCAAAATAGAGGTATTACCAAGATATCCCCAAAGCCAACCCATTGTATCCTTCGTTTTCGCACCGATAATAGACCAACTGGTTGACAAAACTCCACCATTGGTTGATTGAATTTGCAAAACGAAGTGGCATACTATTCTTTTGCATAAAACATATAAATCATACTACAACATATAAATCATACTACCATGACAAACAAAACGAATATAAAAAAAGGGATACAACTGGCGGGAATCGTCATGTTAATGCTCATAAGCCTGATGGGCTGCTCGAAGGATAAAACAGATAGCACCACTACCGATAGCACCACCACGAATAACCTACCAAATATAACAGGCTACCCTATTGTTGGAACGAACCAAACCACGTTTTACAACAACACGGGGGAGATTACCGCTCCGGCACCTGAAGACCCATACTACGGTCAAAATGCATTCCATCAAGGGAACGTTCCAAGCTATACCGATAATGGCGACGGAACAATAACAGATAATGTAACCGGACTGATGTGGGTCAAGGCTCGTGGTTCAAAGATTACCTGGTCCGATGCTGTTACCGATGCATCAACCAATCGCACTGGGGGATATTCAGACTGGCGGATGCCAACTATCAAAGAACTCTATTCACTAATACGGTTCAGCGGAGTGAATGGCTCGGACAACACCAGCACGGCAGGCTATATTCCCTTCATTGACACCACTTACTTTGGATTCACCTATGGACCTGGTACATCGACGAATATTGGAGAACGCATTATTGATTGTCAGGATTGGTCGGCAAACAAGTATGTTAGCACGGTGATGGACGGTCAGAGCGCGATATTCGGTGTTAACTTCGCCGACGGTCGAATCAAAGGGTATAACCAATTTGTTGGAACTTCTAGCACAGAGAATGAATTGTATGCTCGTTATGTCAGAGGTAACACGAGCTATGGAATAAATAGCTTCGTAGATAATGACGACAACACGATAACCGATTTGGCAACAAATCTTATGTGGTCGAAGGATGATAGTAAAACAGGGCTAGACTGGCCTGCTGCACTCGCTTGGGTTCAAACTCAAAATGCCGCAAATTACCTTGGCCATAACGACTGGAGGCTTCCTGATGCAAAGGAGATGCAAAGTATAATTGACTACACACGGTCTCCCTCAACAACAAACTCTCCGGCAATAGATGTAAACTTTTTCAACACGACTTCCATTACAAATGAAGCTGGCCAAGCCGATTACCCCTATTTCTGGACAAGTTCGGTATTGATTGATGGCGGACCATTCCCCTCTGGCATTTACATCTCGTTCGGTCGTGCAATGGGGTATTGGAATAATGCGTGGGTAGATGTTCATGGTGCTGGCTCGCAAAAGTCCGATATAATGGTTGGCAATCCTGCAGATTACCCAACCGGACGCGGGCCACAGGGCGATGCTGTTCGAATTTACAACTACGTTAGGCTGGTTAGAGATGCCAAGTAGAAAAAAGGAGGTAAACGGGAGTTATTCAGAAGTTATACGGGAATTAGAAGAAGAATGAAGAAGTCAAAGAAGTTAATGGAGTCAGAGAAGTTAAAGAATGTAGCTGTATGAAGAGACAAAATATATTTCACTCTAAAAACAACACTAAAACGACTATGGTCCATGGCTTTAGCCATGGGACAGAGGTCTCCTCTAGCGAGAGAGGTGCACGCTGCTTGCCCTATTCAAGGCATTAACCTTACCATGCACCGCAACTACCGAAAGGTATTAAAATGAAATAACCGATTAATCACCTTTAAAAACAAGTATTATGAAAAACATTGTTAGAACATTAAAAATTACCCTGGCAGCAATTATGCTGACCCTCGCTGCCAATATTCAGCTGGCAGCCCAACCACAACAAATGAAACAGCAACAGCCTAGGATGGTTCCCGATTCAGCACAAATTGTAAGAATGGTGAACACCTTAAGCGCTCAGCTGAAGCTGTCGCCCGAACAAAAAGCCGTTATCACCAAGCTGCATTTTGAACACTTTGCCCAGGTAAAAGCCCTGATGGAGCAAAGCCGAGCTAATCACGAAAAGGAGAGAGCAACCATGGATGCATCTAAACTGAAATTCGAGGAAGCGATTAATGCGCAGCTTTCCGATACGCAAAAGGCCGAACTAGAGAAGGTTCAGCAAAACCGTCGTCCCCCAATGAAAAAAAATGAAAAACATGATGGGCCACAAGTAGGAGAGCCAAAAAACGCTGATTGATCAATATAGGTTTTGGTTTAGGGAGAATGAAGGCTAGGGACAGTAACAACGATACTGTCCCCTGCCCTATTCTTTTACTACTCTTGGTATAAATGCATCAGAAACCATCGGTCGAGTGAATACCACAAATGAAATTAAGAGCAACAAAATTTGTGCAACGCCATCGCAAAACTTACATTTGAAAACAGATAAACTACCTCAACTTGCTATCCGCATGAAAACCATAAAACTACATAAAAACGCACTCCGCATACTTGAACCCATAACCATTACGGCCTTTTGGCTGCTGGCATTTTCGTCGCCATTCATTTTCGGGAAATCCAACAGTAACCAGGGCTGGTTGCATATACTAAATGTGTGGAAAGATTTTTTGCCTTTCCTCCTACTGTTCTTATTAAACCGTTTTGTACTGTTACCGCTCCTCTTCTTTCGTAATCGTCGATCGACCTACTTGATTACGGTAAGCAGTATAATTTTGCTGATGACTGCTGGCCGCTACTTTTCTACTAACGAAAGCGCTCAAGATCGCACCAATATTCTAAACGACCAAGGGCGACCACTTCCCTTTATGCCTCCACCAGAAACTATGGACAAGAGTTTTCGGCCCCAGCAGCAGCGACAACCAGGGCCTCTCCCTCCCTATATTAACATGCTAGTACTTTCCATATTGATTGTTGGTTTCGACACCGGATTAAAAGCATCGGTTAAGTGGGCACAATCTGAACAGCAACGCATTATGCTGGAAAAGGAGAATGCCGAAACACAGCTGGCCTTTCTACGGAATCAGGTAAGTCCGCACTTCTTCATGAATACGCTCAACAATATCCACGCACTTATCGACATCGACAAGGAACAAGCAAAAGATTCCATTATAAAACTTTCGATGCTCATGCGACACCTGCTGTATGAATCGGATGGCATGACCACTCCCATAAAAAAAGAGGTAGACTTTGTGGTAAGCTACGTTGAACTCATGCGGTTGCGCTTTTCGCAAAATGTTAACATAACCCTTGATATTCCTGAAGTGCTTCCGAACAAAACAATTCCACCACTACTCTTCACTTCACTCTTAGAAAATGCCTTCAAACATGGCATTACTTATGGCAAAGCCTCCTTCATTCATATATCAGTATTATTTTCAGAAAACACCATGGTTTTCAAGGTTGTCAACAGTAAGGTTGAAAAGGAAAACAAGCAGCAAAGTTCCGGCATTGGTATCATAAATCTCAAGAAACGACTCGACATACTCTACAATGACAGCCAAAATCTTGATATATTAGACGGCGAAAAAGAATTTACTGTTACCCTTAATTTACCAATATGATAAGGTGCATTGCCATAGATGACGAACCACTGGCGCTGAAGCAGATTGTGATCTACATTACCCAAACGCCCCACCTAGAATTGGAAGGGCAATTCGAAAGTGCGCTACAGGCCATTGAATATCTACAATCACACGAGGTAGACCTGATGTTTGTGGATATTAACATGCCGGAATTAACCGGAATGGAGTTCGTAAAATCGCTAAGCCATCCACCAAAAGTTATCTTCACCACCGCATACAGCGAATACGCCCTCGAAGGATTCCAAGTAAATGCACTTGACTATCTTCTAAAACCCATTGGATACCCTGCCTTTCTAAAATCGGCAGAGAAGGCAAGGGATTGGTTCGAAAGTAGAGAGCAAAAAACTACCCGGGTGGAAGCCAACAGCGAATTTCTCTTTATCAAATCGGAATACAAAATTATCCGCATCAATATTAGTGACATCACCTATGTAGAGGGTATGCGCGAATACGTGCGCATTCACATGGTAGGGCAAAACCCGGTAATGTCACTCATAGGCATGTCAAAGCTAGAGGAGTTTCTGCCCACCGACAAGTTTATGCGCGTGCACCGATCCTACATCGTCAATCTCGAAAAAATCACCACCATTGAGCGTAACCGAATAATTTTCGACGGCAAAGTTTACATTCCCATAAGCGAAAACTACAAGGAGAAATTTCAGGAATTCCTAAACAAAAACTTTCTGCCCTAGCAGGTGTTAGCCATGGAAAGCTGTATTGCTATCTGGTTAAAATGGCCCTTCCCTTTCTATACAAACATGAGGGAGAAGATAACCATCCCGCTCTACATCGGGCTATCCATTGCGCTCATTCTGATACTCTTCAACCCATCGCGGAACGCGGAACAGCTACACATCCAGTTATACAAAATTCTGGTCTATGTGTTTATTGCTTTCATTACCGCGGCCACGTTCAACACAACGATCCCTCCCCTTTTTCCATCACTATTTCATGTGAATAGATGGAACATTGGAAAGATGGTTGCATATACCGGTGTAAAGCTGCTTGCCATTGGCGCAGCCAACGCACTGTTCGCCTTTTACTTCGACAACCCCTCCGAAAACCAGCACTTCCTCCCCTTCCTTTTGCATGTAATTTACTACACCGTTATTGTTGCAGTAATCCCTGTTCTTCTGTTCATCTTCATACTGGAGAAGCAATTTTACAAGAAGCACTACCGCCTGGCATTGGCTGCCGGCAAGCAATTTCAACGTATGACAAATGAGCCTGAAAGCGATAAACAGTTTGTTCACGAGGGCTTCACCATTCCACTTGCCGCCATCTGGTATCTGAAATCGGAAGGAAACTACACCACCTTTTGCTACAAGAAGGATGGAGAGGTAAAGAAAGCGCTTATCAGAATTTTGCTGAAAGAGGTGGAGCAGCAAATTGCATCAAAAGACCTGGTGAGGTGCCACAAATCCTACATGGTAAATCTTAAGATGGTTGGCATGGTAGAGGGAAATGCTCGGCAGTGCTGCTTCCATCTAAAAAAAATTAATATCACCATTCCCATTTCCCGTAGCCTCTCCAAATTGTAAGGAATAACGCACGGCTTTGCGGTAATCCCGTCGTTTCTGAAGTTGGATTTTAGCCCACACTACCAGCTGGTGTGGGCCATAGACGTAATGTCGGCCCTAATCCCTAGGCCTGCTGCTCGACCGAAGATGGGCCTGCAAAAATCTCTGTCTCATGGGAGCGCTCTGCTCGGCAGGTGCCAGCTACTCCCGCCTAATTCCGGTGGTGGACACCGGCAAATGCACGCTGTGTGGCAAGTGCGAAAAGGATTGCCTTGTAAGAATACCCATGCTGCATTACATCTGGAACAACCGTGGCCTAATAACCAACTCCGAATGCATCCTTTGCGGCAAGTGCGCTGAGATGTGTAAGGCTGACGCTATCAAAATTAGGTTTGTGTGGGATAGAGAAAAGTTTAAAAATGAGACAATATGCCAATTTGGAAATGGTTGCGCAGCTAAATAGCTTTTTGTGGTTGCACTCGGTGGCTACTCAAGCGCATACGGACGGAAGCGCTTACCGATCTAATAGCCCGAACGGATTGCGGTAGGAAGCGTTGCGAACTTCGAAGCTCTGACTTATCAAACCGCTAAGTCGTTGATTAAATGCTATGCTGCCAAATATAGCACATTCCTCGCAATGATTTTTACCGTGTGTTGTGCACTGGCATTCCTATATTTTCACAAATTCTCTAAAGTTATTCCTGTCAATCACATGTCCCTCAGCTTTATATGCTTCCATGAAGTTTTGAGGAAATTTAGACTTTTTATTATTCCATTTAAATTCAAATCCAACAATTTGCCCATTACTTTCTTCTACAAAATCAATTTCCTGTTGTTGTTTTGTTCTCCAAAAATACATTTTAGCAAAAGTGTCTTTATAAAGATTTTGCTTTCTTCTTTCTGACACCAAAAAGTTCTCCCATAAAGCTCCTTTGTCTACTCTTAAATCCAATTGACTGAAATTACCAATAATCATATTTCGTATACCATTGTCATAGAAATAAATTTTCCTATTCTGTTTTATTTCATTTCGTATGTTTCGGCTAAAACTATTTAATCTGAAAACGATATAACCTTTTTCTAAAATATCGATATATTTTTGAACTGTAATTTTATTAATACCAATCAGCCCGGATAATTCATTGTAATTGACCTCGCTTCCCATTTGTAAAGCTAATGCCTGCAATAATTTCTCAAGGACTTCTGGTTTTCTAATGTCAGAAAATGCTAAAATATCACGATACAAGTAACTATTTACAAGGTTCTTTAAGGTCTCTCGTTCTTTTCCTTGATTATTAATCACCTCGGGATAAAGTCCATAAAGCAATCTGTTTTCTATTTGTTGTTCAGATTTAATAATTCCGATTTTATTTTCGTATTCCTCCCAAGAAATTGGAAACAATTCATATTCCCATTTTCGACCTGTCAAAGGCTCGTTCAATTCATTTCCTAAATCAAATGATGAAGAACCACTTACAAACAACTGAACGTTTTTGAATTGGTCAGTGATGATTTTTAAAGTCAAACCGATTCCCGGTATTCTCTGAGCCTCGTCCAGAAAAATATATTTATAATCTCCAATGAATGTTCTAATCTGCTCTGTTGTAGGGCTCTGTAAAAGACTTCTTGTTGAAGGGTCATCGGCATCGAGGAATAAAAAGTCCTTGTCTTTTAGAATATCGTTTAACAAGGTCGTTTTTCCAACTTGTCGTGCACCTACAACAACGATAGCTTTCCCTCCGTTTATTTTTTCCTTTATTGTTTGTTCTATTGTTCTATCAAACATCTTTTTATTTCAAAGATATAATTAAATATCGTAATGACCAATAGTTATGTTTTTATGTCATTAAAGTATTGTGGCACGATTTCCTTTGCTTGTGCACAACGAGCGTATAAACGCAGCTATAGTTGTTATTTCCGCCTTAGGCAAATATTTTTTCCTTGAAGCTCTCGTCGCACCAAGGGCGGCAAAGAGCCACTTTCAAGGTTGATTTATCCCATATTTGCCACTTGCGGGTATATTAAACTTACAAAAAAAAAGGAATAGCATTGCGCTCCCATGAACTTTTTATACACCTCCCCCAATCCCATGGTAAGGAGGAGGCAGGTGGGGTTGGACAATTCAATTAAAAAATTGGGCGGTGTGTGAAACAACAGGCGAGCCGGCAAGATTTGAAAAGGATAAACCATTTTTAAACCGTTGGGCGGTTGCGGTGCAGTGGTTGGTAGGGTTATTTTTGCACCCTATTACCGTGCACCGCGTGCGCTTGGTCTGACCTCTAACCCACGGCTAAAGCCGTGGGCTATGCTTGCTCTTGAAATGATTATGGGGACGAAAAACATTTCGTCCCTGCGGGTTGCGGAACTCTTTTACCGGTAAATTAAGGAGAGGTACGCCCAAACCCATCCGGTTGATGGAATCGGAGCCCTACGGTACGCCCAAACCCATCCGGTTGGCGTTGTTGATGCCCATCAATTGGTTCAACCCTATCCGATTGGATTTAAGGCATAAGATTTTTCGTCCCAACAATCGGCTGTGTTCTTTGACTACTCTAACTCCTTTAACTTCTCTAACTCCCGTTTATCTTCTTCCTTATTCCCCTTTCGCGATTGCGGTGCAGGCAGCGCAGGTAGATTTTTACACCAAACTACCATGCACCGCTCCCGCTAGTGGAATCAACCACCCACGGCTAAAGCCGTGGGCTATAAAGATGCAACCCCTCCGGGGTTGCCGTTCAATAATTCTATGCGCAGCAATATATGGGGGCGAAAAACATTTCGTCCCTGCAGGTTGCGGAACTCTTTTACCGCTAAAAATGAGACACACGATCGTGTGTCTCTACATTCTGTTCAATCCTTTTAATCCTTTAATCCATCAATGGCCAGATCTCCGCTTCGCTAAAACTTCATTTAACTTCATCTACCTTCCTCTAACTTATTCTAACTTCCGAATAACTCCCGTTTATCTTCTTCCTTATTCCCCTTTCGCGATTGCGGTGCAGGCAGCGCAGGTAGATTTTTTAACCGAACTGCCGTGCACCGCTCGCGCTGGTGGAATCAACCACCCACGGCTAAAGCCGTGGGCTATAAAGATGCAACCCCTCCGGGGTTGCCGTTCAATAATTCTATGCGCAGCAATATATGGGGGCGAAAAACATTTCGTCCCTGCAGGTTGCGGAACTCTTTTACCGCTAAAAATGAGACACACGATCGTGTGTCTCTACATTCTGTTCAATTCTTTTAATCCTTTAATCCATCAATGGCCGGATCTCCGCTTCGCTAAAACTTCATTTAACTTCATCTACCTTCCTCTAACTTATTCTAACTTCTTCTAACTCCCGTCTAACTCCCGTCTAACTCCCGTTTAACTTCCGAATAACTTCTTCTAATTCCCGTTTAACTCCTGTTTATCTTCTAAAAAATTAAATCCTAACTTTGGGCGACAATTGTTACCCGATTATGAAAACCATTACCGACTCCGACAAGGAATTTTGCTGCGACATTAAGGCCCCATGCTTTGCCAAGCTTACCGCCGGAGAGGTGGAGTTGGTGAAAACCAGCCGTACCCAGGTGCTTTTTCGAAAGGGCGAAACGCTTGTTAAGCAGGGAGCCTACGCCTCCTACGTTCTCTTTATTAGCAATGGTTTGGTGAAGCACTACGTGGAGGGCGATGGCATCCATAACTTCAACATCCGCCTACTGAAGTCGGGCGATTTCTTGGGACTTTCCACCGTGTTCAACCGCTCCATCTTCAACTTTTCGGCACAGGCGCTAATGGAGACCTCCGTTTACCTTATCGAGAAGGAGGTTATTGCCAATCTCATGAAGCAAAACGGTGAGTTTGCCTTCCAAATCACCAAGCGTTACTGCGAGCAGGATGCCGAGCTCTACGACACCATCCGCAGCCTTATATACAAGCAGATGCCGGGCAAGCTGGCCGACGCCTTACTCTATCTTAGCTCCGAAAACTTTGCCAACGAGGATGTTTTTCCGCTCCTCTCGCGCAAGGATATTGCCGATTTTGCTGGAATATCCACCGAGAGTGCCGTGAAGCTGCTCAAGAGCTTTGCCCGCGATGGGCTCATTGCCCTCGACGAGAAGGAGGTCACCATTCTCAACCGCGACATGCTAGCAGAGGTGAGCCGTAGAGGCTAACCAACATGGTTGCTAACTTAGTAAAAACAACCGTTCTCCCGTTTCTTCATCTTTACCGGAATTCCATCAATAACCGCATTACGAGGTAAAAGCAACCTCCTTCCCCTCAACCGAAGAGTGGTGTGATTGAAGGTGACGAGCGTATCCGCTGCATCAGGTAGAGTGATGCGAAAGTAGCTATCGGGGCTAGTGTATGGGAAGGCTATGGAACCATAACCAAAAGCATCGAAACGAAGAGAATCGTGGTCGTCTATATCGGCCCTAGACAGCTGAACCACCCCATCCACGTTGGTCACCGCGTCAAAGGGTTGCCATCCGTTTGTTGTTTTATGGCTCACCCTAGCTCCAACCACAGGAGAGTTGTCGCTGTCAAAAATGGAGATGTTTATGCAGTCGAGATGCTCGGAGCGTTCCTCCATTACATTATGAATAGACAGGTTTAAGCTGGTGATCTCCACATTCGTGCCAACCAACCTCCACGATCCCGAAGTGTTACCGGTTACCCCTTCCCTCGTCCAACGAAAGGTAAATGAGGAGTCGGACTTCAGGTAAAGCGCTGAAGAACTTGCTGCACCATGGTTAGCGACATAACAACCAGTGGCGATATCAAAATTACGTTGACCAAAAGTTACCTCAGCTATTACGAATAGTAGAAAAAATAAAAAGTTCAATTTCTTAATCATAAACCAGTATTCATAAACGATTACGAGCCATAAAGGTATTAATTGTTTTTAGATGATTTTATTCACTCCTTCCCAAACATGAAGTAATGGCATAGGTTAGGCTCTACAATTTTCTGAAATATGTCATCTTTCCATTATTTAAACCAACCTTCGCCAAAAAGTTGTAGCAAAATGGCCGGATAGCAATGGTTTGGCAGAATAATTGCATGGCAAGGGAAATACAAATGAAAACTGCATGAATACCGAAATGAAAACAGCCATTGTATTTGGAGCGACCGGGTTGGTTGGCTCTCACCTTCTATCATTATTAGAGCAGGACACAAGATACTCACACATAAAGGTTTTTGGACGTTCAAAGCCACAATTCACAACCGATAAGGTTGAATTTTTTCTTGGTGATTTGCGGAACCCAGAGCGTTTATCCGATCGGTTAACGGGCGATGATCTCTACATTTGTCTTGGCACAACCATTAAAGCAGCTGGCAGTAAGCCAGAATTCCGCCGTATTGACTTGGAGTTACCTGCAAAAGTGGCAGAGTTTGCCAAAAAGAATGGCGTTTCAACAGTTGCTGTTATCTCCTCCTTGGGAGCCAATGCCCAATCCCACAGTTTTTACCTACGTACCAAAGGGGAGATGGAAAACCTGCTCATCGAACAGATGTTTGACAAAACGATAATACTTCGTCCATCTATGCTGCTGGGCAAACGAAAAGAGTTTCGTCTCGGAGAGGAAATAGGCAAGCACATGGTTAAGGTTCTCAACTTTTTACTGTGCGGCAAATTGAGACGCTACCGAGCAGTAGAGGCCACCGATGTGGCAGCTGCTATGCTGAAGGTAGTCAGTGAGGCTGGCAATGGCGTAACCATAGTGGAGTCGGAAGCGATATAAAAAGTAGATTAATATGTTACGATAGCCCAACTTGCCTAACCGTAAGTTGGGTTTTTTAATGTCCTCCCTCAAAAAATGAATGCGTCATAATGGTTGAGTTAAACGTGTAGCCCTTAGTAATTCAATAAGATAATTACCATTTAATCAAACTCAAATGGGAATTTATTCCAAACGGAAAGACAGATAGGTTGCACAAATTTAAAATTCAACCAAAATTAAATTGTTTTAGGCAAACAATATGTGTAAGTGCAGGATAGGACAGTAGAAAATAGAATGTTTAAGCTGGTAGCCATAAGTCAAACCCTTTCCACCGCCAATCCCATTTAAAACTGACAACCTATCTATTAAGTTTTGCCCCCCATTTCAACAGCCTATCGCGATGAAAAAGGTAAACTAACACCGTAATTGGTATAAAAATAAACATGGACATTATCCAAAAGGTCTTGTTGTAGATTTTGCTTCGGGCCATATCGCTAATCACCACAATCCAGGTGGCAATAAAAAGGAAGCTACCCACCAGCAACGGCCAATACTCAAATCCCCAATGATGCAGCATAGCCTCGGCACCCACAATAATCAATAGTATGCCACCAATGGCAAGAACCCATACCAGGTTGATGCTTACTCTAAGATCGTTGTTTTCCATTATGTTGAATGGTTAGTTGACAATTTTGTTTTAATTCTTTAGAATTTGAAGTAAATGTATGAAAGATGGGGGAGGTAACAAAACCAAAAAGGCGGGATTGGACCAATCAAAGTGGTGTATGCTGAAAAGCGGTTGGCGACACTCCACCAATCAGTCAGTCATTGGCCCGGTTTAATCGCATCATGGGCCTTCAGCCCTTATGGAACTTCAATTACGACAGCACAGGGTTTCACTTCGTTTCACCCTGTGCTTTTACATCACGTTCTTTCAGAACGTAATTCTACAAAATTAGGAGAACGCCAAAAAAGGTAAAAGCACATGGCTCTGCTTCACTACTTATCGGTATAGTATCTCACCATCGGTCGGTTCTTGGAGGTTTGGTCCACAACCTCAAAGCCTGCGCGCTCAAACGACTTATACAGACCAATCCAGGCAAACGAATCGGGCAAGCGCTCCTTGGTGGGAATGGTTGGGTAGGCCTCAATAATGCGGATGCCCTGCTCCGTTGCATACTGAATAACCCCCTTCAATATGGCCACCGAAACACCCTGACGGCGGAACCGTTTGTCCACAAAGAAACAGGGAATTGACCAAACGGGATTGCTGTCGATGCGCTTATGAACCCGTGATTTTTCCAGCTTCATAAAGTGCTCCCTGGGCGCAAACGCGCACCAGGCAATGGGTTCGCCCTCATAAAAGGCGAGCATTCCGGTTGGCCTATCCTCCATTACAAGCTTTTGCATGGCGGCCTTGTTTCCACCCTCAGCTTTGCCCTCCACAAAATCGGCTTTTTTGAGACGGTAGTACATGCACCAGCAGCTGCCGCAAGCGCCCCGCTCCCCAAAGAGCTGAACAAACTTCGACCAATTGTTACGCCTCAAGGGCTCAAAGGTTATTGCGCTTAAAAAATCCTCGTCGTAGCTGGATGTTGCCATTGGGTGGTATTTTTTGTATAACTGTTAACTTGCTACCTCTTTTTTCCAGTGAATAAGCGAATCCGTCTCCCCTGTTCTCACAAAGTCGTTTTTCACCAGCACGGCCATGGATGCCGGGTTGTCCTTATCGGTGGCGGCCACCACCGCCCTCACCTCGGGCTGCACCGCGGCCCAGCCAACCATGCCTCCCACCGCCTCGGCCATATAGCCCTTGTTTCGAAAGGCAGGGTATGTGCCATAGCCAATCTCTATCTCTCCCATATCGTTGGGTTCGCCCATAAAGCAGAGGTCGCCAACCATCTGGTTCGCCTCCTTTAGAATTACACTCCAAAGCGTGGAGTAAAGGTAGTTTTGGCTGGTATCGGCTACGCGAGGGAGTATGGCCTGCTCCAGCGCCTCGGCCAGCTCAGCAGAAATTACCCGTGGAGAAATATTCAGGCATAGCTCCTGCTCCAGCGAGCCATCGTTTTGCCCATACTTAACCAGCTGCCCGTAGGTGAGCGGTATTATAAGAAGTCGTTCGGTTTCTACCATACTCTGTTGCTTATGCGTTGCGTGCCATGCTACATTTGCTGGCATGAAGATACCAAGACAAATTGAAAAGCATATAGAGGTGGTTGTTTTTTAGGACGGGGCAATATGCGCTACAACGGTGGCAATATGCGGAGGCCGGGATTTCGAAGCTCCAACCTGTCAAGCCGTTGTGATTTTGAGTAAATGTACTAAACTTAAAAATACTCACAATCCCCCGGCTTACGTATATTGCGTGTTATCGGCTGTTTTTCTCATTCTTCGTAGAGAATTAGTTTGTCAAATATACTCTTTCCGTTAAATACAATTGCAACACTATATTTTGCTCTAGTAATTGCAACATAAAATTTCGCCAAATCAAAGGTGTCGCTAATTTCTTCTGTCATTACTTGGGTTTTCTTATTTTTCTTTTTTGTCACTTTTGTGAGTTTTCCATCAGCTAGATATTTTTTGAATCCCTCAGTAGGGAAAATTAAAACTCTTTCAAATGTCTGTCCTTTTGTAGTTCCAAAGTTTTTTGCTTCTAGTCCAAAAGTGTCAGCGTTCCTGTTCCATCTTAAAATTGTTGGATTATGTTTTTCAATATAACTGAAAACTTGACTTTCTTTGACTATAAACAAGCCATCGTGCCCAGTTTCATCATTATTAAACGATTGTGTTTTTCTCAAATGAGGATAAAAACCGTCCGCAAAATCACATATAATTTGATTACTACGATAGCAGTCATTTTTTTCAACAACAGAACATAAATTTTTGCTTTGCCAATCGTTAAAGAGGTTGATAATATTCTTCCCTTTGTATTTTTTGTATTTAGGTGAACAGGTTGTGAAATAAGTTGCTTGTCTGCAATCACCCACTAAGTAACATTGGATTTTTGATTTTAATAAGAGTTCTACAATGTCAAAATCATATCCTGAAATGTCCTGAACTTCATCAATGAATATTTTAGAATAAATCTCTCCTAATCTTCCGATTACCTTACCGTTTGATTTATCATTACAAAGGCAAGCAAATTCAGATATATGTTCATTTATTATGTATTTGCCACCAACGAGGAAATAGCTTTTGATATTTTCCTTTTTTATAAACCGCCTATCAATTTTGAACTTTCCAATATCAGGTGGAAAGTAAACAGTTTCAATTCTTTTATCTGAATAAACAAAGTTTTGATATGGTCTTACACACTCTTGAAGCAGAAAAGAAAACCAACTGAGAATTGTGATATTGGTTGGTATAAATCCATTTTCTCGAATAATGTAATTTCTAATTTGATTTATGTTGTCAATAGTATAAGTCAGTATAAGAATATTATCAGTATGGTTTGAAAGTGCCTCCTTAACGATATAAGTCGTCTTTCTTGAACCAGCCGAAGCAACAATTATTTTATTGGAATGATTGCTTGACATAGCTTGGAAATTCAAAAGTTTCAGTTGTGTTGAAGATTGACAATGCACACTCTGTTTTGTTATCAATCATAAATTCAACCATCGCTTGTTTGTCAGGCAAAGTTGTTTTAAAGATTTTATTCAGGGTTGCTAAGTCGTTACAAGCAACAAGTTGTGGCTCCAAAGTTCTTAAAGTATTGTCTTTGTCATAACAGATTTTTATGTTGCTGACTCCGATATAATCTACATACTTCTTTTCTACTTTCTTAATGTAATCCCCATCATTGTCAGTTACAACGCTAACTTCTTTCTTCAAGAGTTTAGCTATTTCTAAAAACCTTTTGAAAGACAAACCTTTTACGGAAATTGTATCGATACCGTCTTCGATTGGTAATTTACCTTTTGAAAGATAATAAGCCTTTTGAACAATTAATTCATCGGAAGGACCTTCAACCAAAATTGATTTTTTCGAAAGAACAAGTCTCAATGTGTCGTATCCTGCTAACTTTTTGAAGTAGTCCTGTGTATCAGGTTTTAAATCCCTTAGGCTCATAGTTTTCTTGTCTTCTCCCCATAAAATCAGGTTGTCAAGTCCAAGTTTATTTAAAACATATGTGCTATGAGTTGTAATTATGATTTGTTTGTCTTTACATTTCTCAGCCATTTTTTTAATTAAAGCATTCATAGTCGAAAACGATAAATGGTTTTCGGGTTCCTCAATTAAAATTACATCACTCTTAGTTATGTTTTTGTCCAAAGCCAGTAACATCTTGATAAAGTTCTGCTCTCCTTTCCCTGAAAACTGAAATGGAATATCGTCTATGTATGAAGTAAGATTGTTCTCCCAACTTGATTTCTGGGATATATCAATAGATACAGATAAATCTTTGTTTGTGATTTCTCCTTTATTGGTTTTTAGTTTTTCATTAATGGCTTTAAGCGAGTTTTGCTCTTTGAAAGATTCTTTAAGATTTCTGAAAGCTAAAGACAGTCCAGTCCTCTCTTTAATGTCCAAACTCTCCTCAATAATTCTTTGCAGGTAATAGTCTGCTCCATTTTGAAGTTTTATTGTCGTGGTATCAATTAAAGTAGAATATAGCTCTACACTTCTTGGTGTAATAAGTTTGTTTGCAAAGTCATAAAGTTTTGCACTATAATACTCTGTGGGAAGGGTTGTAATATTTGTTGGGTCGGAAATGTATTTTGAATACTCGTCTTTGTAATCTTCGTTGAATTCAATTTTTAAATAAACTCCATAAGTGTCTTCACTTTTTGAATTGTTCGCCCCTTTTAGTTTTACAAATTCGGGTTTATTGTGAAGGTATATTTCAATTAAAATTGTCGGTAGAGAAGGATTCAAACCAGCTTTTAATTTGGTAAGATATTCATCAACAGCAGATTTACTAAAAAGGAAAGGAGAAATTTCATAATTAATATTTCGTCCGTTAAGTTGTCCTGTCAGCACTAAGTTTATTGCTTCCAACAAAGTAGATTTTCCGGCTTCATTGTCTCCGACAATTATGTTCAACTCTTTATTTAGAGTAATTTCAAAGTTCCTAAGTGTCTTGAAATTTTGAATTATGATTTTTTGAATGTTCATCTTGTCGTTTACTTGATTTTATGTTTTGTTGTTAATGGTTAGCACTGTCGTCCTAAAATGTCTTGTCCTAAAATATGGCTACAAGTTAAACAATTTATTAAGCTGCATTTTCAAATACCATATTCGGCGTTTTATACCCTAAAGATATATGCAATCGCTTAGAATTGTAAATTTCGATTGCATTTTTTGCTGCGATGCTGGCAATTCTGGTGCTAAAGAAGCACTGGTCTAGGTAAAACTCATCCTTCAAAATGCCATTTACCCGCTCGGCAATAGCGTTTTCGTAGCAGTGGTTCTCCTCGGTCATGCTGATGCTGATTTGATGCCGCTTCAGCTGCTCCACATACTGGTTGCTGCAGTACTGTATCCCCCTATCGGAGTGGTGTACCAACCCGGCTGCTGGGCGGGCTGTCCGCAGAGCTCGTTTTAAGGCTCGCAAACAGCCCGCCAGCTCCAGCGAGTCGCTGAGGTCGTAGCCCACGATCTTACGGGAGTACATATCCGTAACAAGCGCCAGGTAGCAAAACCCCTTCACGGTGCGGATGTAGGTAATGTCGGACACCCAGACCTGGTTGCAAGCGGTAACCGCCATGCCCTTGACCAGGTTCTTGTACTTGTGGAAACGGTGGTAGGAATCGGTGGTTTTGCACGAAGCCCTCTTGCGCCTGACAAGCAAATCGTGCGTCCTGAGTATGCCAAACAGCTTGTCACGCCCCACTTTTAACCCGGAGGCTGCAAAGGAGGAGCGCAAGGTTCTGTGGAGCTTTCGGGTTCCTACACGGGGCTGCCCTATCCGCTCTGCCTTGACCAGCTCAAGCACCTGCGAGGCAACAGCGGCTTTCTGCTGCTTCCGCTTCTTCAGCTTGTAGCCAGCATCCCGGTGCAGCCCGTAGCATTGGCAGGCTTGCTCCATGCTGGCCTGCCCCGTGTGCCTTATCTTTTCCACGGTTTTCAACAAGCTTAGATGCTTAAGTTTTTTTTTAGCTCTTCTACGCTCTTGCAGCCCAGCTTTTCTGCCGCAACTTCCAGGTAGGAGTCTAAAACCAACCTGTCCAAGTCCTTTTTAATCAACAGCTCCTTGAGCTGCTTGATCTCCTTCTGTAGGGCTTTAAGCCGTGTCGTTTCGTCTTGGGTTTCCACGATTACTCTGGTGTTCATTAAATCTTTCCGATCGTACTTCTTTATCCATTCATTAATGGTAGTGCGGTTAATTCCGTAAATTTCACCAAGCTTTTTCTTGGAGTAATTTCCAGTGCTAAGTTCGGCTAAAATTTTGAGCTTAAAACCCTCGCTGTACCTTCGAACAAATCCATCATTTTTATACATAATTGCTACGTGTTGTGTAGCCTTTTTTTAGGACTCGTCAAAATAGCCGATAACGGTTGATGGTATGGTGTCGTGCGGGATTACGAGGCGATTTCCTATCAGTTTACACCGACCTTTTTTACGAGTCACAAACGCTCGAAAACCTCTGAAACCCTCATGCACTATACCATGTGTTGTGCGCTGAGCTTTTTTGTCTTCCATAATCCGTATATAATAAATCCAATTCCTACTAAAATGTATGGTAGGCTTAGAAGTTGTCCCATATTAAATATCATTCCATCTTCAAATCCTACTTGGTCTTCCTTTAAAAACTCTATAACAAACCTTGCTATAAAAAATAAAACAGTTGCAAGTCCAAATAAAATTCCGTTTCTAAATCTATCTCTCATTTTCAAATAGAGAACCAACATAATACCGAGAATTATAAAATAAGAAAACGCCTCATATAATTGTGCTGGATGTCTTGGTATATTGTCAACTCGTTCAAAAATCACACCCCATGGTTGTGATGTAGGCATCCCAATAATCTCAGAGTTCATAAAGTTTCCAAGTCTAATGAAACCCAAACTTATTCCAACAACTACAGCAATCAAATCAAGGGTGTCAATCATAGAATGTTTAGTCTTTCGTGAATAGAAATATAAACCAATCAATAATCCCAGCACTCCACCATGACTTGCCAGGCCTTGGTAACCAGTAAACTTAATTCCACCTTCGGGAGGAAATGTCACTGGTAAAATCATTTCTAGCGGATGTGATAAATAGTAGGAAGGCTCATAAAATAAACAGTGTCCAAGCCGTGCCCCTGCAATTATTCCAATCATGCCGTAGATTGTTAATTTCTCCAAGTTTTTTGATGGAATATTTTCTTTCCTAAAAATCCAACCCAACATGTAGATAGCTATAATCAATCCACTTACGAAGAGTAATCCATAATATCTAATCGAAATCCCAAAGATATTTACAATCTCAGGGTCAGGGTTCCAGTGAATATAGTTTATAATCATAGTTTATTTTTCATTGTTAGCACGGTCTCTCCAGCTTTGCGCACAACTCATTTATATATGCGGAAAAACTGTATATACACACCTATATTGGTATGTATTGTGCGGTTTTAACCGCACAATACCCAAATCTACAATTAATTTACAGAGCGTCAAACGGAGACCTAACTATTTTAGGCTTTGGTTACCTACATGGGTGTAAATCTCGGCGGCTGGTGAAGCCCAATCGGATGGCTTTCCACAAGGTTATGGTTGGGCCGAAGGGGCCGGAGTAATGCTCGTGAGCTAAGCGGGCGGGAGAACCTACTCAATTATGCTGCGTTAATAATTTTCTTTTTGTGTAATTGTCAATACATTAAATAGTATTACAGGGAATACTCTTAAAAATAATGTTGCGATTATCCAAATAATTCTTTTAGGCATATAGATACTCTTAATCCAACTGGAAAGTTTTATTGCAAGAATAATATTCATTAGAATCATTAGCCCGTAAGAAATAATAGTCAACAAAGATGTGTATTTAATGACAAATCCGTAATTAGTGGCATCCATTACATATGTGAGATAAGGAGTCAATAATGATTTTGCAGCGATGTTTAAGAAAAAGGTTATTATAAGCAAAACCAAAATCTTTCGAATTGAATTAATTAGATCAAGTCTAGAATTAATATTTTGCATAATCATTATAATTGCAATAAGAAGTAGAGAATATTGTCCGTAAATCAATCCTATCAACAGCCAAGTCCACTTGTCTTGTTTAAGGCTCTCGGCATTGTAAAACATCCACATTCCAATAATCAATCCACCTAAATTATTCATAGTCAAACTTAAATTGGCCAAGAATAAATTAATCAACGACAAATTAAAATCAGGGTCGATGCCAATAAGATGAATCACAGTATAAACTAATGGTAATCCGATTAAGTATATTGAAATCAATGTAACTATCATCGAGATTGAAAATTCTTTTTTAATCTTTAGATCCATTAGTCAATTCGTTAGTGTTGTTATTTTAATGCATCCCATCGTTTCCGTCGCTAGAATTGCTGGGGAGTTAAAAGCTAGCGTCATCATCACCAGCGAAAACTAAAACTAAATTAGGAAGAATTCCCGAATCTACATCATCAGCCCCAGTATTTTAAACCGCGTGTTGATCTCAACCCCACCTTCACAGGATGTAGCTTGGAGGGCTATTTGGCAAACGTGGGTCAGTATCTCTTTCTTTTTGGATTTTGTCTATTGTCGAAGAAGTTCAAGAGAATAATGCTGTCGCCATGAATTTTATAAAAGAGAGTCAGCTGCCTCACAATTACAAAACCACGAATATTCCTTTCCGTATGTTCTAGGCTGCCTATTTCTGGAAATTCAGCAAGAATGTCAAGGAAATCATAAACTTTCTTAACAAAAGCCGTGGTAACTGTTTCCCCCCACTCCTCTTCCAAATAGGTTAGAATTTTATCGAATTTCTTGTCTGCGCTTTCGACCAATAGATGGTTAAAGCCATTTCTTATGCTTTTTTTGTATTTCAGTATGCGCGATAAGATTTGCCGGGTCATTTGATTCAATGTCCGCACGAATTAACTCCTCCTGTTCCGCCGGAGTAAGTCTTCCCCAAAGTTCTCCATCTGCCCTCTCATTCATCCTGGACATGATAGCATAAAACTTCATAAGTAACCCTTCATTGCTTATACTATCAATTAGGTGATGGAGATTATTTCTTATTTCAACGGTGCTCACTTTTTTTTTTTCAAAGATACGAATCCTGCATACAAAAGGCAATGCTTGTCGAAAAGCCCATGTGTGCCAACGGTCGCGTGTATGAAACGTTGGGGATTGCGGACTTCGTACCTATCCGCCGGCACAAACGCCGATGCGGGGCAGAAACATTCATATAACCACCTAAACCCCAATGTTTTATACATGATGTTGGCATTAGTTTTTATTGTTAATCGGTTTTATTTTTATTCGTCCTGTGTAAATCAGCTTAAAATATTTCCAAATATTAAATTCATAATGTCTAATCTCTGTCAATTCCAAAGAATTAAAAAGTTGTCCAAAATTCTTGTAGAATAATCCATTTACTTTTATCCTTGTCGTTAAGGTCTCATCAAGTAAATATGCACTTGAATATCCACCAGCAGAACCAATCTCTTTTGTTTTAATCTTTGCTTTATAATCGGTTAAAAATATTTTCTTTCCCCAAGGAATAACTGGTGAATACCAAGTCATTGTTTTTTGTTCCGTGTCAATCCGAATATATTTGAAGTCTTTAAAAATCATTAAGACTGTAAATATTAGAAATCCTACAAATAATCCAAGCAGCACAGTTGTTGTAAGTCCATTAATGTCGAATCGTTCAATAAGTTTTTTAAGCATTACAATTAGTCCAAAAGTTGCTAAAGACATCCACAAAAACCAAAGTAAAAATCCAATTTTAAATCTGCTTTTTATTATTCTATTTGTTTTCAAGTCATTGATTTTTAATATCTGTAATTACTATTAGTCAAGTCCCTTTTTCATTTAATCCCTCGACAAATGTTATCTGGGTATGGTCTTTTAAAATGTCTTGTCCTAAAATATGGCTACAAGTTAAACAATTTATTAAGCTGCATTTTCAAATACCATATTCGGCGTTTTATACCCTAAAGATATATGCAATCGCTTAGAATTGTAAATTTCGATTGCATTTTTTGCTGCGATGCTGGCAATTCTGGTGCTAAAGAAGCACTGGTCTAGGTAAAACTCATCCTTCAAAATGCCATTTACCCGCTCGGCAATAGCGTTTTCGTAGCAGTGGTTCTCCTCGGTCATGCTGATGCTGATTTGATGCCGCTTCAGCTGCTCCACATACTGGTTGCTGCAGTACTGTATCCCCCTATCGGAGTGGTGTACCAACCCGGCTGCTGGGCGGGCTGTCCGCAGAGCTCGTTTTAAGGCTCGCAAACAGCCCGCCAGCTCCAGCGAGTCGCTGAGGTCGTAGCCCACGATCTTACGGGAGTACATATCCGTAACAAGCGCCAGGTAGCAAAACCCCTTCACGGTGCGGATGTAGGTAATGTCGGACACCCAGACCTGGTTGCAAGCGGTAACCGCCATGCCCTTGACCAGGTTCTTGTACTTGTGGAAACGGTGGTAGGAATCGGTGGTTTTGCACGAAGCCCTCTTGCGCCTGACAAGCAAATCGTGCGTCCTGAGTATGCCAAACAGCTTGTCACGCCCCACTTTTAACCCGGAGGCTGCAAAGGAGGAGCGCAAGGTTCTGTGGAGCTTTCGGGTTCCTACACGGGGCTGCCCTATCCGCTCTGCCTTGACCAGCTCAAGCACCTGCGAGGCAACAGCGGCTTTCTGCTGCTTCCGCTTCTTCAGCTTGTAGCCAGCATCCCGGTGCAGCCCGTAGCATTGGCAGGCTTGCTCCATGCTGGCCTGCCCCGTGTGCCTTATCTTTTCCACGGTTTTCAACAAGCTTAGATGCTTAAGTTTTTTTTTAGCTCTTCTACGCTCTTGCAGCCCAGCTTTTCTGCCGCAACTTCCAGGTAGGAGTCTAAAACCAACCTGTCCAAGTCCTTTTTAATCAACAGCTCCTTGAGCTGCTTGATCTCCTTCTGTAGGGCTTTAAGCCGTGTCGTTTCGTCTTGGGTTTCCACGATTACTCTGGTGTTCATTAAATCTTTCCGATCGTACTTCTTTATCCATTCATTAATGGTAGTGCGGTTAATTCCGTAAATTTCACCAAGCTTTTTCTTGGAGTAATTTCCAGTGCTAAGTTCGGCTAAAATTTTGAGCTTAAAACCCTCGCTGTACCTTCGAACAAATCCATCATTCTTATACATAATTGCTACGTGTTGTGTAGCCATATTTTAGGACTCGTCAAAATTAATGCCAACGGTTGGCGGTATGAAACGTTGGGGATTTCGGAGCTACTTCGCTATCAAGGTACAACAACCGTTGATGCGAGAACCGATGCTTGAATAACTACTTCGCCCCCAATGTTTTATGACCGCGTGTTAGCGTGCGTTAATTTTTTCTCTGTTTATAATCAATTCAGTATCAGGAAACATTTTACTTATCCGTTCTATTTCAGACTTGTCAATTCTTCCAGATAGTTTCAGTTTTTCAATTTTAATTTCTTTCAATTTGTCAGGTATTAAAATACTGTCTGTAAAAGAAATCTCAAGGTTTTTAATCTCTTTGAGTTCAAATATTGCACTTGGTATCTCTTGCACTCTTATAGATATTCCTGACCCCATAAAGTCTTCATTCGCTTGTTTTTCAAATTGGTGTTTTAATCCAAAATTATCAGTATCCTTTTTTCTAATCATCCAACCAATTTTTGGTGTTAAGGTAAAATCATTTGAATTTTGTTCTAATCCAATAAATCCAGCCCAAAGTTCCAAAGGAGTTGTTTGGGTAGAGTCTCCATATGATTCGATATATTTCAAGTCTACTTTTACAATTTCCTCTGGTAGATTGCCACCACCTTCTAATTGTTTTAAATTATTTCGTTTACCATCTTTGTCATACGGGAAAAATTTAACAATCCAACCATCTATTATTTTAGGAGCACCATAGTGTTTCTGAGAATGATATTTAAACATATTTCTCCAGAACTTTTCATCGATTTCTCCTTTTGATGTTTTGATAAACTCGTTTAAAATGGGTTCAATTTCGTCTGTCCACCATTTTAAATCATATTTTTCAAGTTTTTTAGTTTTGTCATAAATTTTCTGCCAATCTTCGGTTGTGCCTTTTAACGTTATCTCTGGAATTCCACACACTATACGTATCACAATGAATTCAAAATATGGTTCCATTGCTTCCATAATTGTTATTTCTGAAGCAATTTTCTCCACAGAAGTTGTTGTAGAAAAATCAGATGTAAGAACATTAATTAAATCATTACCTGTATGTTTTGCAATCTGTTTTGTGAATTCAGGAAAAATATTTTCCCATAAGTTTGCTGGGCTATTTAAAGTTAAATTGTCATTTCTAACAATTAATGATAATTTACCATCAAAATCAACGAAATCTTTTCTCAACAGTTCAGAGTTTGCACTTACGTGTCTTGCAAATCCTTGACTTATTAATAGCCAAATCATATCGGGCGATATAACAAATGGTCTATGGTCTGCATAAGCCTGATACATTCCATTAAAAAATGAATGGTATCCAAAAAACACTAAGCTGTCTGGTGCTTCACTTTTTGCAATAATATTAAATGGAAAATCAATACTGTCTTTCTCAATCTCGTTGGGATACATATTTACATCCGAAAGTATCAGCCATTTATACAAATCATTATAATCTCGATTAATTAATAATTTCTCTGGTTTAGATAATTCCTCTACTTTAAATTTCACTTCTTGTTGTCCAAATACATTTATCGTAATTCCAAGCAGTGTAATTAAAATTGAAAATAGTCTCATATCATTTAGTTGGTTGATGGTATGTTTTAATGCACGCTAACGTTTTGCGTATTTGTTGTGTTTGGGAGTTTGAAACTGCTTTCTTATCCCCCGTTATAAAACTACCAAAAAGCGTTAAGAACTCCAAATGCGTCATCAGCCCAAATACAATAAATACGCTGTTATGGGCAGTTTATTTCTTTATTAAGTATTTGTATGGCTCATTAATAAATGGCTCCAAATCTTTAAATGTTAAAAAATAAGTTGAAGCTATGCATACATTGCATAACGCACTTTCAATTAAATATAGACCACCTGGAGCAACTTGAAAACTATCAAAATGGTAAGAAACTATACTGTCATTAAAATATTTCTCACCATACTTTTTACTAACTATAGTAGAAATTTTGTCATAATAATCCTTATTTAATATATCAAATAAATGAACTTCCTCTCCAGTTGAAATCTTAAATACCGAAATCCAATCATTTGGTTGACCATTCGCGCCAATAACATACTTAAAATCTTTTAAAACATAAGATAATAACGAATCATTATAATAAGAGATGTAACCATTTATTCTTGAATTCCAACAATAACAATCGTAGTCCGAAAATATCTGGTCATTATCATATTCATTAATAATTGTAAATGATTTACTTGTCTGTAAATTAATAAGGTCAATGTATTTCTTAAAATCGGATGAATTCTCATTCTTGAGCATTAATGATAAAATTGAATTATTTAATTTTTTTGATGATTTAATACTAGGATAAATAAAGTTTATAATTTGTTCAATAGCTTTATTATTGTAGTTAACGAGAAAACCTTTATAATGTAAAGAAAAATAACACCAATCTATATTTGTTTTACATCCTTGAACTAAGAAACTTAATTGCGTATCTTTCTTTTTCCAGTTCCCTTTAAAACTATTAAAATTATTAGTAGAATCTATTGTTAATTTACCCTTAAAAAATTCATCTTCGTTTTCGTCTATTGGAGGAATAAAAAATTTACCTGAAGATATATGTAAACTTAAATTAGGACCATGGACATTGCCAACTAAAGGTATTAATTCTCCAATTTTGTCATAAAAATAACAGCCATCAACTGAACTATCACTATAGAAGTATAATTGCATTGTAACTTTTATATTCCCAATTAATCCTTTAAACTGTTGAGTTTTAAAAATATTTGGCCTCATTAAATCATTCTTCTGGGCAAATAATTTAAGGATTATCAGATTTAGAATTATTAACAGTAATAATCTTTTCATATGCTATCTTTCTTCATAAACATTCCTAGTTGGTTCTCGGTAAATTGCCCATAACTCATTTATATATGCGGAAAAACTGTATATACACACCTATATTGGTATGTATTGTGCGGTTTTAACCGCACAATACCCAAATCTACAATTAATTTTTGATTCGTATTAAGTGATTTTATTTTTGTTAGGCTTTACATGCATAAGTAAACGCCCGCACCCTCTCTCCCACCCCAACCCTTGCCTGGCGTGCCCCTTGCGAGTTTTAACACCTTCTTAGCCAAGGTTTGGGCCTTCTTAGGCAAGGTTTGATCGTTTTTAGCGAAGGTTCGGGTGTTCTTAGCGATGGTTTAGGCGTTCTTAGCAATGGTTTACTCCTTCTTAGCAATGATTTACCCCTTCTTAGCGATGGTTTACCCCTTCTTAGCAATGGTTTACCCCTTCTTAGTGATGGTTTACCCCTTCTTAGCAAGTTTTACCCTCCCTAGTAAAGGGGTTCAGCGGGTTGCTAAAAAAAGCGCCACCGCAAAAGGGTGGCGCTGGATGCTACCGAGCATGAACTACTGCTCCGTGGTGCTCTCCTTCTTCGATTTTGAATGTTTACGGATATACTTGCTCGTGTAGCCCCGCTGCCGTTCGTCGTTGCGCCAGAATATATACTGGCCCACGCGGCGAATTTCGTCCATGGCCTGCTTGAGGTAGGTGTAGGCCTTGTCGCGGGTTACCCGCAGCTGGCTGTCGTTCATGCGCTCGCCGTTGCTGCGCGCCAGCAGGTCGGCCATCTCCTCGGCCAGGGTTTCGGCGGTGGTGAGCTGAGCCAAGTCTAAGCCAATGGTCTCGAGCGGGGCTGGGTTGGCCTTACCGAGCACGGCAAGGTCGGCCAAATCCTGCACCATGTCGGCATGGCCGGCGCCTTCGGCAATGCGGCGGGCATGGGCGAGCAGGTCGGGGGCGTTACGGTAGGCGAAGAGGAAGTGGTGCACCAGCTCGTCGCGCAGGGCGTAGGCCTCGGGGGAGCGGGTAGCCCACTCGCGCTGCGCCTCCTCACGGCTTTGGTACTGCTGCTGCCACAGCGACTGGGCGTAGCGGCAGGCACCCGTCCTGGCCGGAAGGCTATCTACCAGCGTCCAATCGAGCCCGGCCGCTACCAGCGGCGCCTTGTCGGGCTGGCTCCATACGTATAAATCTTCCGCCTCCTGCAGCATGGCTGCAATGGGAATGGCTGGACTAGCTGCATCGGCTATGCTCTCAATCGTTGCAGCATTTAAATCAAAATCTTCTTTTGACATAGATGTAACGTTTTAAAGGTTAGAAAATGAAGTAATTCACTTAAAAAAACCATCTCATTCGTATAAATGCAGCGAGCTGCGTGCGTTTAGCTACAGGCTGCGTATCAAAGGCTTACCCAAGTTACGGCATACTTTTAAAACAATTGCAAATATTTTTGAAAAAAGTTGAACGTTTTTTCTGAAAGGGTTGTGGGGATTGGGTTACGCAGGAGCGCGAGGGTCCGGACTATCGCCAATGAATGTCATAGCCCACGGTTTCAACCGTGGGTAATTAAATACCGGTGAAATGCCTGAACCGTTTCAACGGTTTATGTAATATACAATCACATATTGCGAGGCTCCGGAGGAGCCAAACGTTGGTAGAGTTTGGAACGAGAGGCGTTGGCGCTCCGTAGGTGCGCAACAAATTTCTTCTGTTCTTTTTTCTTGATAAAAAATAACGAAAAAATCAAGCCTAGGGCGCTCACCTTCGGACTATCGCCATTTAATGGCATAGCCCACGGTTTCAACCGCGGGTATAAAGCATTGGTGTAAAAGAACCGGGCGTTCAAGAATGGAGCTGTGGCTCAATTTCCTTTTTCCTTTTCCCTTGATGGAATATAGTAATGCTTGGTAGTCAGTTAGTTGCAATGAGTTTAATACCTATTTAATACTTTTATTTATTTCCTGTCTTAACTAACTGTAATTAAGTGAGTTATAAAATAGAGTTTTTTGTCCTAATTCCTTTGCAAATATAGCATAAAGTATATTAATGCAAAAACCTCACATGCGTGAGGTCTTTGCTGTGCTATTGCTTTTGTGGGGTTAATTCCCCTTTGGCTAATAAGTCTATGTAATTGCTATAAATTACCTGTCTTATTAATTCCCCCTCAGTAATTCCAACATAGAGGGAATATTGTGCTAAAATGGCGTTAAAATTGGCATTAGTTAAAAAGTTTTTACGTTGTTTTTTCATTGATTTAGTTTTTACTTATTGTAGTTATTTTTTGGATGTTTTCCGCTGTTGTGAGTAATTCTATTAGCCTTTGGTTTTCTTCATTAGTTGGGTTGCTATTTTGCTTACCAATTAGAGTTATTAGTTCGATTAATTCACTTTGGTTAATGTCTAAATTGGTTAGACTAATTACTTTTCTTTTCTTCATAATTATTTACTATTTAGTGAGTTACATTTAATTGTTATGTCGGTTATTCTGTTGCTTGCTTCGCTTTCAGTTTTTTGCTCGATTTCTGCCTTATATTTCTTTTTAACCTCCTTTTCCCAATGAATTGACTTTGCGTTGTAATAAATGGTTAGTTGTTGATTGGCTTCTAATATGGCATTTATTGCTTTCATATGCTTATTACTTGCCTCTAGGTATGAAGTTGTTTCTTTAGGGTCAATATGTCGCAAATTAACCACGTTAATGTGCTTAAGGTAGTTGATTAGGTATTTGGTATATTCTGCCTTTAAACCTATTATTTCGCCCCTATTTAGGTTGTTGGTTGTTGCCTTAATTGTTTGCTCAATGGGTAAATATTCGGGGTTAATTTTGTGGTCTAATTTAAGAGGAGTTACATTCTTAACTATTGTTTTGTAATTTTCTTTTTTTCTTTGCTTGAAGTCATAAAAGTTTTTTATGTTACTCATAATTAAATGCTTAAGGTAGTTAGAATCATTTAGTTTAGTTATGTCTATGCTCTTTGTTGCTGCTTTCCTTAGCCTTAACTCAAACCGTTGTATACTGTCATTCTTATTCACTATTAGACCGTTATTAAAGTGAAAGCGGTTTATATATGGCTTATTTGATTGCTTCAATTCCTCGGTTTTGTTGTAAATATTAATTTGTTTGTTTGACTTAGAACTACCATAGATTAGGCTTGTTAAGCCAATATTATGGCTTTCATATTCTGCTTTTCCTTTTTTTACTACATTTTTGTTATTCAGTAGGTTAATTGTTTTTTTTACCAAATTTTGATTGCTAAGCAGGTAATCAATGGCTAGGTCTAATCTAACTACCTGTTTATAGTCACCAATTTTCAATAAATACTTAATATAATTCTGTAAGTCAGTTGTGTATAATATTTCATTAGCAATTGTTAGGTGCATTAAGTCTTTAGGCATATATGACTTTAGAGGCTGGTAGTATAGTTTACCAACTTTAATAGTGTTAACGTAAAGGTCAGAAACAAACCTAAAATTTAGGTTAGTTTCCTGTGTTTGAACTATGTAACATTCATTGTTTTTGTGGTCAACAGGTGGTGACCCATTTAGGGCAATTGTTAGCCAATCTATGCAAACTATTTGCTTCACTTTTTGACTTGTTTTTATGGTCATTTTATGGCTGTTTTTGGGTCAAAAAATATACGCACTAGGTGCATATACTTTTTTCTTCTATAATGCTTATGGCTATTGGGTTTGATTGCTATTGAGGGTTGTGAGTTGACACTCATTGTTATAGGGGACACTATTTTTTTATTTCAATTCTTACCTTTTTTTCGGTAGGGGTAGTGTTGAAAATGTAATCAAAATTATTGTAGGTAAAACTATATTCATTTTCTTCGTTTATTTCATATGTAACTCGAATGGATTGAAAGTTAGTGAAGTTAATGAAGAGGTAATTTTGATTTATAGCACTACCTAAACGAATAGCATAAACCCCAAACTCTTTAGCGGGGTTATATGTCATTGTAAAGGGCGTTAATTCCCCCTTTTTTGAATTGTAATTATATACCCCTGCAATGTTGCTAGGTTGTGCCTTATTGCTCTGTATTGTTTTGTATTGAGCGTATTTACGTTGTGCGTAATTGTGCTTTGAATTGTCATTCATAAAGTATTATTTTTTATTATTTGCTATTATTTTGATTATAAATACACTGTTGGTATGTAACTTATTACTAAAATTGAAATAATTAATTTATGTTATAAAACATATATTTACTAGGGGGTAAATTAAGTAGTTTGTAAGTGCTTGTTAAACAGTTTGTTAAACACCGCTCTTAAATTCAAGATTTTGTAAACAAGGGTATGGTGGGGTATGCCAAGGCTTGTAATTATTTCAAACCCTCATCCCCCTTATATGTTACTCAATATGTTAGTTGGTACTGATTTACTCATATACTTTTGCAGTGTGCTAACATTCTTATGGCCTGTTAGTTGCATCAACTGGTTTACAGGTAAGCCATTGTTAAGGTTAAGCGTTATAAAAGTCTTACGTGCCCAATGGCTGCTAACTAATTCATACTTGCTTACTAATTGCTTAGTTGACTTATTGCCTTGTAGTTGTATTACTTCTGTTTGCTCAGTAAGTAGGTTATGACGCTTAAATATTGCCTTTAAGTTGAGGTTATAACCCTTACCCGTTGGTAGTGGTAACTTATAATTATACTCCTCTATTATGCTTATGGCTAATGGATGTAAAGGAATAGTAACGCTGGTTTGGGTTTTCTGGGTTTTTTTAACGAGGTAAGTTTGCCCATTAATTAATTTAAAATTAGTTTGGTTGAGGTCACTTAAATCGGAAATCCTTAACCCTGTCAAACACTGGAAAATAAAACACTTTAGGGTTTTTTCTTCGCTTGGCTTGGGGTTAGATTGTGCCAATGTTATTATTGCTTGTAGTTCTTCTTTGGTCAGACTCATTACCTCTTTGGTGGTTTTCTTTAGTTGTGGGTTTAGGGTTTGAAAGGAAAATTGGTAAATGTTTTCCCTTTGTAAATTGTTTAGTAGTGCCTTATACTTCCGTATATATGTATTAACGCCGTTGTTTGTCATTCCCCTACCGAGTAAATGATTAATGAAGTTAGTGGTAAAGGTTTGGTTTACTTCGCTCAGGTCTATTTTGCCGTTAAACTCATTTAAGTAACGTTGCATGTAGTAATATAGGCTTAAGGTTGAACCTGTTAGGCTGTTTTCTTTTGTTGCTATAAACTCACTTAGATAAGTGTTTAGTGTTTTATTGGTATTGTTATTACCTATTGCATTGCCCTTTCTATGTTCTATTTTATTGACAGTATAATAGTTATTGTCACTAATATAGGCTAAACATTCCCTTTGATTCACAGTAAATGAGTTAACACCTGCGAGGTATTTAGTCATTATGTAGTCATTTACTCGATTAACTAGATTAATGGTTTTCCTGTTAATTTCTTCATAATTGTCAACGTTACTTGTATAGAGTAGGCTTTTAGTCATTTTGCCCTCTATGTAGTTGGTATAGGTATTTACTTTAATAACATTGCCTTGGTGCTTATAATAAGCATATATGTAGGAATAACCGTTAATTTTTACCTGAATTAGTCTAGCATTTTGTTTCATACATTTATAACTGTTTGATTTGTAATACGAATCAAAAAATAAATGGTTACATTTTTTTGTACTTTTTTTACACTTTTACCTCTAAAATGCTTGTTTTAGGTCGTTTTTTTACTGGTTTAGTGCCAAATATTACTTACTATGTTATTGGTTTACAGGCTTAAACCTTTTTTATTTAAGAAACATAATGGTTTAAAATAAAAATAGTGGTTAAATGCTTAATTAACTGCTTGTTAACTATGTTACTACTTTTTACTTGATGGAAAAGGAAGAAAAGATCAAGCCTTGGCTGCTCGCCGACCCTTTACGGCCTCGCGAGCTAAACCGGCAATACTCGCTTCGCTCAAACAGCCGCCGTTTTTACGCTCCCTTCGGCCTCAGGGTCCCCGGCTCCGCAGCCTAGGGCGCTCACGTGCGGACTATCGCCATTGCAAAACATAGCCCACGGTTTCAACCGTGGGTAAATAAATACCGGTGAAATGCCTGAACCGTTTCAACGGTTTATGTAGTATGCAATCACATATTGTGAGGCTCCGGAGGTGTTTTGCCAAGGCAGGAGGGCTCGGACAAAATGTCCGCGCCATTGTTGGCTCAGCGCAGCTAAACTTTGATATTTACTACACCGCTTGCCATTACCTATACAAAATGTTATGTGCTCCTTTTATTCCTTAATATTTTTACAATACGACCATATATGATTTCGGCTAAATTCCAGTTATAACCATCAAAGTTGGTTGTATTATTAAACTGAATAACAACCGTATCTATGTCCTTGTAGTATTTTGCAATACTTTGATAGCCAACTAGCAGGCCGGTATGTTCATACACGTAAATGGAGGAATAGATTTCCTGTTCACCTTCATTAAACACCGAACCATCGTTTAATGCTCGCAAGAATTTACCCACATCCTCTGCTGTAGCTAGCATTAAGCCAGTATCTTCTGTCTTAAAATCTTTGTCAACGCCAACATAGTAGCCACTCATCACATCGTCTATATTCACCTCACTAAGCGAACCGAAAGTGTTTTTCAGCCCCAGTGGAATCAAAATCTCCTCCTTTATATATTGTTGGTGGCTATATCCCAGCGTTTTATCAATGAGATCCTCAATCAACATATAATTGGTATTTGAATAGCCATAACCTTTACCCGGCTTAAAGTTAGCCGGTAAATCCAGTGCGTAATCCAGCGTTTCTTGTCTGCTTTTTGGCGGTTTTTTCCAGAAATCAGGATGGTCAACAAAGTTGGGAATGCCACTTCGATGCTGCAGCATCATTCTTAAGGTTATTTTGTCTGAATATTCAATTCTTCCCGCTAGTTCCGGAAAGTAATCAGCAAGTGTTTTATCTAAAGACAAACGTCCTGCTTTTACCAATTTCGCAGTAGCAACAGCGACATATAGCTTGGTAATACTGGCAATCTTGAATAGGGCTTGCGGGTAGGCAGGTATCTTCTTTTTTCGGTCGTGCCAGCCTGCGGCATAAAACTCCGGCGGCTTCCCAGCTTGGTCCACGTAAACAATAATACCATCAAATCCATAACCAATTGCATCATCCAGCTGTTCCTGAACAGTAGATGGAAGTGGTAAAATCCAAGCTTTTACCAATATCCATGGAACGAAGTACAAGGAGCTTATGCTTGCAATAATAAATGCTATTCTGAGTATTCGCTTTATCTGCTTCGTCTTCATAATGTCATCCTATTTCAACACGGGTTAATATTACACATAACGGTTGACAATATTAAACGGCTGAGGGTTCGGAACGCATCTGGGTTCACCGAGGGAAAAGTTAATTTTAAAACAGGATGCTTGCAAATCGCTGGTCCCCAAATGTTTTATATTGTGTGTTAAGCACCTTTGATTACTCGTTTTTAATCATGCTTATTGTATAATTGAGAATAGAATCATTTTTATCTTTAATATAAATATCGGGGTTAGTCCTCCAACGGTCATTTCTCCAATTGGTCTTATGTATCTTTTTGTTGAACACCAAACCCATAACCGGCTATTGGGTAGATCAAATGGAACAACATCCCCAAACTCGTTAACTTCTGAACGTGTTTCTTCCCCAATAATTTTTCCAATATTATAATCTTTGAAGACGGTTGCAAATCCCAATGCTGTTGAACCAGTATAGTAGTTTATAAGCAAATAAACATTGCCACTATATCTATGAGGAACATTCATGGGGTTTTTAAAGCCTTTAATATCGTTATAAATCCCTCCTATTGGCGTGTTATAATAATCTCTTAAGGTTTTTATAGATTTAATAAAAGGCCTAAACCACCACGAAAACGCACCTTTCATAAAAACGCCAGCCTGCTCACTACGTTTTTCCTGAATTTTAGAACGTCCTTTGTATGGTTTATCATAAATATTTGAAATCAAATAATCTGCAAGAGAACTATTACCCCCTGGATTATTTCTTATATCAATTATCAGATTAATTACTGAATCTTTTTTAATCTGGTTGAAAATACTATCGGTGAGCCTAGCAAATTCGTTTTTGCCAATAGCAAAATAATTTATTTGAAGATACCCTATCCGGTTATCATAGCGTTGGTATTTTATTGTATTTTTTGAATCTCCAAGAATCTCATCAAGACTTTCCTTACTATCTATGCCTTTTGATTTCTCGGGAAAATGGATATGCGTATGATTATCTTTCAATAATCTTACAAATGGTTCTAGTAGATGAAAGAGTTCGTCTCGAGTTGTCTCCTGATTAATCAATAGTTTGATTGAATCTCTATATGAATAAAACCGAGCCTTTGAGATATAACAATATGGATTAGGATGAATCTCCTCAATACTTTTAACCAAGAAATCCATGTCCTCAAAAGCCAGTTCCCTGGAAATTTTTTCATCAATGCTTATCGAATCAATTTTTATGTGTTGAGCATAAAAATAATCCATTGTATCATTTCGTACAATTTGAAACTTTGTGGTTGAAGCAACTATTACCAAAATGATTATTAGCACAATCCCCACTATAAAAGCTCTAAATATTATTCTCTTTAGTTTTTTCATGGTAGTAATTTAAAGTTTTGCTTGGCGCGTGGGGTTTTTTAATTTTGCCTAGCAGTTTGCGCATATGACTTGTGGCGGTTTTCGAAGTACCTTCTTGTTGGCTTGCACCAAACTAACTTAAATGCATAAAGGTTGAATTTAGCACGTTACCAGTCATAAGTTATATACGCTGTTGTGGTGTCGTTATTTATTCTTTTCCCAAAATCTCCACCAACACTTATTGCTTTCTGATTGATCTTGTTTAGGGTTATTCTTCGTGATTGTTGGACTTGTATCTTCTTCAATCCATTCACCATTTTCTCCTTTTGTCCATTTTTTATCAATACCGTCAAGAGTTATTTCTGCGCCTTGTCCGTTGTCTAAATGCTCGATTAACTCTTCTGAAAACCAATATGATTCACCTAAATCTTCAAAATACACATTAATAGCAAAATCTTCTTTGAGGTTTCCAATAATTTCAAAATCCATCATCGAAGGAGTAGTTTGTCCAAATACTTCACCTACTTTCTCTGCAAGTCCTTTTTCTTCCGTTTCTGGTGTTCTCTTTATTCGAACCTTATTTGCAAAAGTGTCAAACATTATTCTCTTTTTAGGTTAATCTGCTGAAGGGTGTTCAGAAAAATACACATCCATTCCAATTCGTCCCATTATTTCCATTGATTTAGAATTCAAAACGCCACCACCACCTGCTGCATCTTTTCTTATGTCAAAACCAATGTCGGCAACATATTCATTTGGTACTAAATCCTTCCCTTTTTTGTCCAACCAAGTTTCAAGTGCATCAATTTGAGTTGGTAAGTCCCAAATTCCTTCGCAGAGCCAATCTACTTTTTCAAATGTTTCTTGGATGTAAATATTTACTGGCATACTTCGGTCTCTTATTTAATGCACCACAACTCGTTTACAAGCCACCTTTGGTGGGGTTATCCCTACCAATTTGGGTGGATAGCCTTACCTTTAGGTGAGGTTTATTTTTACTAAGATAAAAACTTTTAGGATATTGTCAATGGCTTTCTGTGGCAGCAATACAGCTTTGACTCATTAAAACGCATTGAGTTGGGCTCCACCGTCTGCCACACCATCCACCAAATGAAATTAAAATAGGAATACAACAAAGGTGGTCTGTTGCCAAACCACCTTTGCAGGTTCAATGCCAATTGAAAGATTGGCATTTGGGGTTACGGGCACTTAGGCCAAATCGAAGCGATCGAGGTTCATCACCTTGCTCCAGGCTGCCACAAAATCCTTGACAAATTTCTCCTTCGCATCGGCACATCCATGTTCCTCGGCCAGGGCTCTCAGCTCGGAGTTTGAACTAAAGATAACACTCAGGGTTAATAATGTAACTGCCTAACTCAGAATTTCCTCTATTGTGATATAATCGCCAACATGACCAGCCATTTTTTCTGCATCAGTTTTAACTGGAAGCGTCTTTTTACCAGGTCGCCATCCTGCGGGACAAACTTCTCCAGTTTTAGTAGCATATTGCCAAGCTTCTACTTGTCGAAGGAACTCATTTACATTCCTTCCAACAGAATCGGCCTGAACCTCTTGAGCAACACAAATTCCATCTGGATTAAAAAGAAATCTGCCTCTAAGTGCAACGCCCTCTTCCTCAACAAGGACTCCAAATGCGCGACTGACTTCCTGATTTGAATCTGAGCCCATTGTTAACCTTAACCCTTTCAATAAAGGTTCTGTCTCAACAAAGCGTTTGTGCGAAAATTTTGAATCAACAGACACAGCAAGTATTTCTGTATTTAATTTCTGAAATTCATCATATTTTGCATTCATTGCAGCAATTTCAGTCGGGCATACAAAAGTAAAATCGGCAGGATAGAAGCAAACTACTGCCCATTTCCCTTTATAATCATCACTCGAAACTGCTTTAAAATGGCCAGTTTTGGCATCATATGCATCCATTGAAAATTTAGGCATTTCTTGTCTTACCATTGTTGAGCTCATATTTTTCTTCTCCTTTAATGTTTGACTTGATAATTCGTTAATTTCAAATTGAATTTTTTTTCGAGGCTTAACGCCATCTGCACATCCCATAATTTTTCCTCCATTAATCTTACGTTCTCATTTTCTTCCATTCCTCTTTCATTCGAACAATGTCATTTATCCAATCTTCAATGTCATTTTCGTGTTCAAGTTCCTCATTAAGAATCTGAACGGCCATTTGATGCGTTGAATGGTCTTTACCATTGGTAAAATCAGCAATCTCTTGATACCTCTGAATTGCACATCTTTCCCCTTTCAAATTTTGCTCCAAAATTGTTTCAATATAAGGGTCTGATGGTTCATCGTATGAACAACGCGCAAGTTTTGTCCATTCTGTAGGATTGATAACAGGCGTACCACCTAATTGAATAATCCTGTTAACAACTAAAACTGCATGACCTAATTCCTGGTCAGCATGTAATAACAGTTCAGGTTCAACTTCACTTCTCATAGGACCTTCCATGAGCCTTGCTCCAATCCAATACTGATAATATGCAAGCCATTCTTCGGAGAGTGCTGCATTTAACATTTTTAAAAGTTCATCTACATCAACAGATAAGATTTTAATTCCTTGTTTTCCCATAATACTTTGTTTTTAAAGTTAAAGATACGGTTTTGTTCATTATCAAAAGATATCAGTGTCTTTTATAGCATGAACGATAGTTCAAATATACATGAGTAAATACTGTATTTGTAAGCCCATATTGATAGGCATTTCACAGCCTACACCAAATATAATAAAAAAAGAGACACAACAAAAACAGTCTGTTGCCAAACCACCTTTGCAGGTTCAATGCCAATCGAAAGATTAGCATTTGGGATTACGGACACTTAGGCCAAATCGAAGCGGTCGAGGTTCATCACCTTGCTCCAAGCTGCCACAAAATCGTTGACAAATTTCTCCTTCGCATCGGCACATCCATACTCCTCGGCCAGGGCTCTCAGCTCGGAGTTTGAACCAAAGATAAGGTCCACCGGGGTTGCCGTCCACCTTGGAGCTCCCGTTTTACGGTCGCGTCCATCAAATGCCTCCTTAGCTTCCGATGTTGGCATCCAGGCTGTTCCCATGTCGAGCAGGTTCACAAAGAAATCGTTGGTGAGCACTTCGGGGCGTTTGGTGAAAACGCCATGCTTGGAACCGTCGAAATTTGTGTTCAACACGCGCATGCCGCCCACCAGAACGATCATCTCGGGAGCAGTGAGCTTCAGCAGCTGGGCCTTATCAACCAGCAGCTCCGGTGCCGAAATGGTATACCGTGCCTTTATGTAGTTGCGGAAACCATCGGCCACCGGCTCCAGCATGGCAAAAGATTCCACGTCGGTTTGCTCCTGCAGCGCATCCATGCGTCCCGGAGTAAAGGGAACGGTTACGGCAAAACCCGCATCCTTTGCGGCCTTTTCTACACCAGCGCAACCTGCCAGCACAATGAGGTCGGCAAGCGATACCTTTTTTCCGCCCGTTTGCGTGCTGTTAAACTCCTTCTGGATGCTCTCCAGCACCTTCATTACCTTGGCCAGCTGAACAGGGTTATTAACCGCCCAATTCTTTTGTGGAGCAAGCCGAATGCGAGCACCGTTGGCGCCGCCCCGCTTGTCCGATCCTCGGAAGGTAGCTGCCGAAGCCCACGCGGTGGATACCAGCTGAGCAACGGAAAGCCCCGAGCTTAAAACTTTTGTTTTTAATGCAGCAACATCCCTCTCATCAACCAGCTTATGGTTAACGGCCGGAATGGGATCTTGCCAAATGAGATCCTCTGCCGGAACTTCCGGGCCAAGGTAGCGAGTGCGTGGTCCCATATCGCGGTGGGTAAGCTTAAACCACGCGCGGGCAAAAGCATCGGCAAACTCAAGCGGATGCTCATAAAAGCGCCTTGAAATTTTTTCATAGATGGGATCGAAGCGCAACGAAAGGTCGGTGGTAAGCATGGTTGGTTTATGCTTCTTGTGAGGGTCGTGGGCATCGGGAACAACATCACCCGCATTCTTTGCAACCCACTGGTGAGCACCGGCCGGACTCTTGGTAAGCTCCCAATCGTACTTAAACAGGTTTTCGAAGAAGTAGTAGCTCCACTTGGCCGGAGTCTGCGTCCAGGTAACCTCCAACCCGCTGGAAATGGTGTCGCCACCCTTTCCAGAGCCAAACTTACTTTTCCAACCCAAGCCCTGCTCCTCAATGCCCGCAGCTTCTGGCTCAGGTCCTACGTTTGCCACATCACCCGCTCCATGGGTCTTGCCAAAGGTGTGTCCACCGGCAATAAGCGCCACAGTCTCCTCATCGTTCATGGCCATGCGGGCAAATGTTTCGCGAATATCCTTGGCCGCTGCCACCGGATCGGGATTCCCGTTGGGTCCCTCCGGATTCACGTAGATTAAGCCCATTTGCACTGCGGCAAGGGGATTATCCAGATCGCGTTCGCCAGAGTAGCGCTTGTCCGCTCCTAACCACTTGGTTTCCGAGCCCCAGTAAACATCCTCCTCCGGCTCCCAAACATCCTCGCGCCCGCCGCCGAAGCCAAAGGTTTTAAAACCCATCGACTCTAGGGCCACATTTCCGGCAAGGATAAAAAGGTCGGCCCAGGATATTTTGCGGCCATACTTTTGCTTGATAGGCCAAAGAAGCCGGCGAGCCTTGTCGAGGTTTACATTGTCGGGCCAGCTGTTGAGCGGTGCAAAGCGCTGCTGGCCGCCACCTGCTCCACCACGGCCATCGCCAACGCGATAGGTGCCTGCACCGTGCCATGCCATGCGGATAAAGAATGGTCCGTAGTGACCAAAATCGGCAGGCCACCAATCTTGGGAGTCGGTCATTAGTTTGTGCAGGTCGTTTTTCACCGCCTTTAAATCCAAACTCTTGAACTCCTTTGCATAGTTAAAATTCTTACCCATGGGGCTGGACAGGGAGGAGTGCTGACGCAGAATATTCAGCTTTAGCTGGTTTGGCCACCAGTTCTGATTCTTTGCACCACCGGTTGCGGCACTGTGCCCGCTAGTTGCTCCGGTTACGGGGCACTTGCTCACTTTATTTGAATCGTTTTCCATCTGTAGCGTGTTTTAGTTTATAAATAGTGACTATCTCGAAGAACTTACGTTCATACCAACCTGACTACATCTTCAACTAAACTGCAATTGGGAAAATCGATGTTCCTTCCCTATTGGCAGTATGTTCAGGTGATTAACGAAATTTGCTTTGCCATACCAGCTTACTTTACTTGTTGAATTTTGAACTAATCACCGTTGGAACTACAAAGCCCATTACTGCTGTTCCAATAGCTCCAACCGCCACAACTACCAGCTTTATGGAGAGAGGGTGAATAAAGAGCAGGCACGACAGGGTAATCATTGCCCACATGAGGCCAATGGCATAAAGCTTAGCGCGCTTTGTCATTCCTTTGTTGGCCTGATATTCCAAGATGTAGGAGCCAACGTATCGATTTGAAATCAACTTTTGGTAAAGCCTATCGGAGCTCTTAACGTACAATCCTGCCGTAAGCAGAAGAAATGGAGTGGTTGGCAATCCTGGCACTACAATACCAATAATTCCGATGCCAAGCGACAGCGTACCCAATACAATTAGTATGATTTTAACAAGGCTCATATTTTTCACGTTTTATTCTTCACGAACCGTCCCACTAGCTGCAGCTTAATATCGTCAATCTCGAATCCAGGAATTTTATGCCGGTTAAAGTAGCCAGCAATCAACCCATCGAGGTCCTCGTTAAAGTAGTTCTCAATCTTATCCGTTTCTGCGCAGTAAAGGTGATGATGGTTCTCGAGGATTGCATCGTAGCGCATAATGTCCTTGTCGGTTTTTACGCGCTTGAGTAGCCCGTTTGCCACCAACGCATCAAGCACTTTATAAACAGTTGCCGTTGAAATATTGGGATGGTTGCTCCTAATAAAGTCGATAATGTGCTCGGCGGTGGGATGGTTGTTCAGCGTAACAATGGCCTCCAGAATAGCCAACCGCTGCGGGGTAACCTTGAGCCCTTTCTCCACAAGTTTGTCGCGAATTTCGGTAACCTGCATTGCAAAAATAATTAAACGAGAATGATTCTCTTTTGATAGTTGTGCAATTTACGGTTTTAAAGGGGGAAAGTCAAGTTTGGGCAATGCAAAAGCAGAAGGTACAAAGAAAACCGTAGGTGTTAATACACATTCAACGATCATTATATAACAGTTAGGAAAAATAAAAACATCCTAACTCGATCACCGACTCGGACATTTAGCCGTTAAAAGGCATCCATTACAACAATGCAACGGCTCTCACTCTTTCAACCTATACATTTATTTAAATAAGACAACACGGTACTCGCATCGATACATTTATCTTTCGTTGTCAAGAGAGGTTTCATTTCACTGTAGAAATTGAAGAGACATTGACATCCGGAATTTATGAACAGCTGTTGCACCTCTTCATTTTTATCCAAATCGGAATTTACAAAAGTGCTAAGTTTGTCGATGGCTAAATACTTCTTGTCTAGTTTTTGCAGCCCTGTATTACTTTCAAGCAACATTCCTTCGGGTGTACCATTATTAGTGACAAACAGGAAGGTGCGGATTAAAATAATGCCGTCGACGATATCGGCTCTAAAATACCCAGCCTTTACATTAAAAATTCTAAATTCAATTAGCAGGTTTTTGTTGATATCGTATTCGATTTTCGGACTAGCCAACGAAAAATATAAGTTAAAATAAACGGCACCAATCCAAAAACAATCAATCCGTTCAAACAAACGATTAATAGCATGAGATTGTATATAAACTTTTAAGGGTAATTCTGCAAATGTGCTGGTTACACCAATATCGACAGGTTTCAGGCTGAGCCAATTGGGACCAGTATAGGCAAACGCCCAACCCACGCGAATTGCAGGTCGTGAAATTTTATCTATTTCTACGGAAATGGTTTCGGGAGTTATGGAATATATGGTAATAACATTCGTCAATTTGGCTGGGTAGGTTTTAGACACCCCTAAATCATACTTATACCAATATAGTGCTTTTTGCAGGCTGCAAAAGTTCACGTTAAAGGAATACAAAATTTCATACAATAGTTTGTTGGCCTTAATGAAGGTATCTTTATCGGCTACAAGTGGTCTCAATGCTTCTTTCACCTTATGGGCATTGCAAAAAGAGCCTTCGGCGATGTTGAAATCTAAGTTAATAATGGTCTGAAAAACGGTAAAGTAATCGCATAGCGTAATTTCCATGTCACACTGAGGGAGCGATATGAAATGTTTTCTAAATAAGATAGGCAATAATATCTTAGAATTATTGAGGATTACTGAAGGAACGCAGCTATTCTCATCAACAATTATCCTAAATGGGCTAACTCGGTGGATGTAGGTATCATCTAATACTCTCTGAGGTATTAAAGGAAAAATTTCGGTGCCGCAGCCAGCATCAATAATGAGTTTCAGTTTACGGAAGAAATCCTTACGATACTGCGCTGCCAAAACCTTTTGGCATTGCTGTTTAGTTGGCTTTTTCTTGCGTTGCATGGGTCAAAACTTTATTGATGAGTTGGAATAAACAATGCTTATCAGAAAACTGTATCTATTCACCACCGTCGACATGCATCATGCAAATACTCATGTCGTATACACAAATTTAAGTCACTGCTACAAAAAAGTCAAGAGTAAACTTGCCCCACTGCTACCTGAACATATTTCAACGCCTTTGTTTAAGCGCTGAGGCACATCAAAATATGCCCAATGCCCTTCGATGCTTGTCCGGTGGCCTCCCTTCTCTGCCAGATCACCTTCGATGTTTTTAACTACGCGGTAAAACAGTTACAAAATGGTTATGATGATGAGCGAAAAGATGGAAGAGAGAGAACCATGGCTGCAAGTTTTTTTTTAGTATAAACGATTAAAACCATATTTAGCCCTCGTTAATAAAGCCACTTATAAGCATTGAACTTACTGAAACATCATCGGCCCAAATACGACCGATTATGAAATTATTGGAAAGCACAGCGATACCAATAAACATGCTTTTATTGTACGTTTTCTATATTGTCATTTCGTCTCTGCATTCATTGAATTAATGAGACTAATATTTCAGGAGCGATAGCGAGATGAAATATTAAAGTCGAATTGATCCCTATCGCTTTGCGAAACGTGATCAAACGGGTTTTATTCCCCACAGCTAGTAACAAGGAACTTCATTTCTCTAATTTCTCTGGCCTCGCCATTACGGGATATCCGCTTTGCTGCGACGTCATAGAACTCCGTTTTATTCTCTCTTTATAACCTTTTGGTGATTGCGGTGCAGGGTAGCATGGGCGCATTAAACAGCGACGGAGCGTGCACCGCCTACGCTTTTGGGGAAACTTTGATACCAAGGGTTAACACCCCCAACGACCATACTGTCACCCCTTCGGGGTTTCGAAATATTTTTCTGTATCCTACGGGATAGGGCAAAAAATATTTTGCCCTTACATACTACGAATTGCTTTTTTGATGTATTGGAGACGCAAATCCTTGCGTCTCTACTCGGTTATATCCTCTAAATTCTTTTAACCCCGCTATCGCGGGATCTCCGTTTTGCTGCGACTTCCTCTACTAAAAACTTTGCCACAACCAAAAGAAGACCACTACAAAAAGTTGGTTATTAAGAATTACAAACCATCATACACATAGTCCAATCCTAATCTATTATAAATCAGCTGTCGTTTTTTTTGAACTCTTAAAATACCTTCTTATTTCCCGCTTCGACATCTCTTTTGTAACAATATTCACAGGATGGCTAGCATTCAGATCATTAAAGGCTTTAGAAAATAGTTCAATCCTACTTGGAGTAATAAAATACTTTATCTTCATTTTTTCAACTCTTCCATCATTATGAATTGAACACAAGAACACCATTAAGTGTAAACCATCATTGACAATTCCAAGTGGTTGTCCCGGATATACTGTAGCACCAGCATTAACCAAAACATTATCTGGATTAATATTTTCATATACCATAATAGTACCGTCTTTGTGCATTATCTCAAGTGATTGTGAATCTGAGATTCGATCGGCATTATGAAACATATTTGGGACAGCTACAACATCTCCTTTTCTCATGTTAAATACGGTATCCCCTTCATTTAATTTAAAACAATCACGAATATAAATTATTGAATCGCTTAAATAATAAAACAATTCCACGGGTTTACCATCACCAATAGGGAATAAGTATGGAAATTCAAAATCCGCATTCCCTCGAGGGATTCCAATCTTACTTGAAAAGCTATAAGCAAAAGTACTTTTCATCTCTTTGTTTTTGACAGAAAGGGTAAACAAACAACTCCTCCCGGGTAGAACTTCAAAATCTCTATTTACCAATTCTGGAATCAAGTTAAACAATTGATCAAAATGAATTTGTATTTGATATGAATAGAACGACCGATTATCAGCATAGAATATGTACTTGTCGTCCTGATTTATCACATCAATGGCAATTGGACTATCCATCTTACTTTTAAAATAAATATATTGCTCCACCGTCTGGTATTGTCCATAAGAATAAGAGATATTTAAAAATACAAACCCGATTATTAAAAAAAATTGTTTGGCTTTCATAGTAACCATTTTAGAATTCAGATAAGTTAACCCAAGTTGCATTTGAGAGTTGAATGTTGCTGTATTAAAATACGATATAAATAATTTACTCCTTATTTACACAATGAAAACATATAATCGCTGTATACAAATCTACAATTATTCTATCAATTACCGATGGAACTCAAAATTATTTAATTGGATTATGAAATTCTGGAGTAAATAATTATGTTGTTGCATAAAATAGGATGCATTTTTTACTTCTATCTGACGCTCCAACTTTTTTTATTGCTGTTTTTCCATTTCGGTGCATGGCAGATGTATATCGACACCCTATTACCTTGCACCGCCTGCGCTGACAGTGTTCAATTCTGGGAGATTCCGCCACCAGCTATAGATATGGATCCTCTCATATATTAAAATTTGGAACGTGAAATATTGCACCAGTGAAGGTTCTTAAATTCGTCTGTTAGAGCAAAGGAGCTGTCCTACCGTGCGTCTCTACATCCGGTAACGTTTATTTGTAACCTTTTGGTGATTGCGGTGCAGGGTAGCTTAAGCGCATTAAACAGCGAAGGAGCGTGCACCGCCTACGCTTTTGGGGAGCCTTTGATGCTGGGGTTGACACCCCCGGCTACCTTTCTGTCACCCCTTCGGGGTTTGGAAATATTTCGCTGTATCCTATCGGATAGGACAAAAAATGTTTTGCCCCTACATACTACGATTTGCTTTTTTAATGTATTGGAGACGCAAATCCTTGCGTCTCTACTCGGTTATATCCTCTAAATTCTTTTAACCCCGCTATCGCGGGATCTCCGTTTTGCTGCGACTTCCTCTACTAAAAACTTTGCCGCAACCGAAAGAAGACCAGCCCAATATTTTGGTAGCTACCGCCCGTGCTGAGACAAAACACCTGGCTGCTGAGATCTACCTCCAGGTTATCGGAAAGCGAGTAGGTGGCCGACGGGCCAAAGTAGAAAGCGTTGGGCTGGCTATAGGCCATGGCCGCAAGGCTCACCGAAAGCAGCGGCGTTACGGGGTAGCTTACCTGCGCAAAGGCTGAATACTTCGAGAAGGAGAGGTTTTTAATATCGAGTGGACGGTAGTAGTAGCTATAGAAATCGATGTTGCTGCTGTCGGTGGCAAAGCCGTTGTAGAACACCTCCCCCTGCAGCGACAGCGAGTTTGCAAAGGAATAGCTGCCACCCACCGTGGCAAGCAAATGTCCCTGTGCGCTGCCAATATCGGCGATGGGACGGATATAGGTAATCTCGCCATCGAAGCCGGCACCACCAAGGCTCCCCGACCAACCGGCACCAGCAAACACATCGCTGCCCTTGAGCTCACCACCAAGCAGCTGAATGTCGTAACCCCAGTGGTTAAACTTGTAGAGAAAACCAACGGTTACCGTACTATCTTGCTCCATCTTCATCGCCATGTCCACCGTGGAAAACGAGCTGGGGTAAAGGGAGAGGCGCACCGCATCGCTACCTGGACGCTCCTCGTAGTCGAAGTCGAAAAAGGAGTAGGAGTTAAACACATCATTGGCGTTCCACACAAAGGTCTGTCCCCAGTTTATGCGCTGTCGACCCAGGCGCAGGTCAAGCCCCTGCTGGTGGTAGTCGAGCCAAAACCTATCGGCGGTAATATTTAGAAAGTAGGAGCTACCCGAGACAATATTCCTGGACATATCCACAAAACCGGGGTCATTATCGGCCATTGCAGTGTAACCGGGAATTTGCTTTACAAAATCGCCATAAATAAGGCGGTTGCGCAACCCCAACCCCGCCGAAAAGTGCGATGAGGGGCTCCACTGGAAGTTAAGGCGATTATGAAACATGTTCTCCGAGAGCCAGTCGCCCTTAAGCGACTCAATCAGATTGGTGTTTATAAACTTAACGTAACCGCCAACTGTAAGTGGCGAGGCTGTAGAGTCCACCACTTGTGCATTTGCAGAGGTTATGGCCAAGAGTAGCGCACCAAGAATAAAGCCAATTTTTTTCATACAATGGTGTTTAATGCGATCGTTGAAAAATGATTGTTGATCCCCTACGGGGAATCAATCCATACTATCATTCATTTCTACAATACTTAAACCGCTACGCGGTAGTTCAGCAAGACCTTACTTTAAGCCTGTTTAATTCCAATTTGAGATAAAAACATTTAACGCCATAATCTCTTAATGGTAGATATACAATAGGTCATTCAATACTTTAAAATGATCATTCTACTTTGCCTGCAGGGAATACTCGGAAACCCTTGTTAATTACCCCAATGGAAACAATTCGCCTATGACTGATGCATTCCATATACCTATTTACCCGTAGGGCATTTAGTATTGTAAAAAAATAACATACAAAGAACCTCATACCCCGTAGGGGTTCAACACTACTCCAATGCACAATCTTCTTTGTTGATCCCCTACGGGGAATCAATCCATACTATCATTCATTTCTACAGTACTTAAACCGCTACGCGGTAGTTCTTCTTCATTTACTCCACCCCTGAAAAAATATTCTACATTTAATATTGGTATTTCACCTTTCTCCTTTCTCCTTTCTCCTTGCCACTTGTGCGTCAGGTATTGTAGAAAATTACAGCTAAGAATTGATGTGGCAATTAATCCCCTACACTATTATTTACCATCATCGGCATTGTTGTCTTTCCAACAATAGGCCATCTCCCTGAAGCAACCGAGAGCTGAACATACGATAAGCCTCACTATCTGCACTACGGTATGAACCCAAAAAAAATCTTTTTAAAATTTATAGGTTAAGAATTAGGTGCAAATTTTTCACTGCGGCGAATCGGCCATCTCCTTTCGTCCATTTTTGGCAACAACATCGGAAACCACCTTGCCATCCTCCACGGTAATCACACGGCGTGCCTTTTGTACCACACGCTGGTCGTGAGTGGAGAAAACGAAGGTAACCCCCTCCTCCTTGTTAAGCTTTAGCATAATGTCGAGAAGCGTTGCGGTGGATTTGGAGTCGAGGTTGGCGGTTGGTTCATCGGCTAGCACAAACTTGGGGTGCGATGCCAATGCACGAGCCACGGCCACGCGCTGCTGCTGTCCACCCGAAAGTTTCGATGGACGGCTGTTAGTCCTATCGCCTAACCCCACAGAAGTTAGTAGATTCTTGGCCCGCTCACGCCGCTTTGTTTTATCAACACCCTGAAGGTGCATTATAAACTCCACATTTTCCTCGGCTGTAAGCACGGGAATGAGATTATAGGACTGGAACACGAAACCAATGTTTCGAAGCCTAAAATCGATGAGCTGCGACGAGGAGAGCTGGCTCAGCGCCGTTCCATCCACCACAACATCGCCTTCGGTTGGGGTATCAAGACCTCCAATAAGGTTCAGCAGCGTAGTTTTTCCACTTCCCGATGGTCCCACAATGGCGGTAAACTCACCCTTCGCAACGGTTAAATCGATACCATTCACAGCTCTTACCTCTACTTCAGTTTCCCGATATATCTTTTTTAAGTCTTTAAGCTCTATTACGTTCATGGCTATAGGTATTTAAAGAAACAATATTTTAAAAATCAATCTTGACGAAGCGCTTCCACCGGCTTTAGGTTCAACGCTCTAATGGCCGGAAAAACTGATGCTACCAGTCCGGTAATCAAAACAAGCGCAGTAACCATCAGTAGAATGGAAATGTCGATATGAGGGTAAACCATTGGGGAGTAACCCATGGCTCTTAAACCCTGAGAAACGCTGCTCAGATTTATTCCTGTATGGCTAGTAATCAGAACTGTTCCATAGCCTAACATCATACCAATTACACCACCGGTAGTGGTAAGCAGCACCGTTTCAAACATTATCATGCTAAAAACACGCACTTTGCTCATTCCTATGGCCATCAGCATTCCCAGCTCCCGAACGCGCTCCAGAATCACCATCAGCATAGTATTTACTATTACAAAACCGAGTGCCAGAAGAATGATAACCAGAAAAGCAACGATGTAGAGAAGCATTAGGCCATCAATCATTCCGAGAATAGGATCGCTCTCCTGCCAAGTAACCACCTTTAACTTGGGAAAAAGGGCGGTGACCTGCTGGTTCACAATGCTTAGCTGATCTCGGCTTTTCAACCTCAGCGACAGCTGCGATACCGTATTTTCTGGCACGGCCATTAAAGTTGACAGGTCGCTCCGAAGCACAAAGGCATTACCCTCCTCAAACTGTGTATTGCTTGTTCGAAAAATACCAACAACACGAAAGGCACCACCAGTAAGGGTCCCATCATAGTTTTGCATAGTAACCACAAGTTTTGAGCGAACCTTGACCTTGAGCTTGTGGGCTAACTTTTCACCAATAATAATGGGGATATGCTGGTTGTCAGACAGGTATTCGCCACAAGAATCTACCACAAACTGACTGACGTTGGCAATATCGGGTCTATTCTTGCGAACGGTAGTGCTATCCCAAATGGTTTGGTAGAGCATAGATACGGTTTTCTCCTTATCGGGATCAACCCCCAAAAGGGTAATGCCAGAGCTGGTAGTTGCCGTTTGCACCATGGCCGAGGCAACCTCACGAGGTGAAACGCCTGAAATAAAAGGTAGCTTTTTTAACTCAGCCATCTTTTGGTCCGCATTGGTGATGCAGAAATGAGGCTCTAAATTCTCCTCAAACTTCGGATGTTCAACCTTGAGTTCCGGCGTTTCGTACCGAATACCCTCGCTAACCCGCTCATCGGCCATGCCAAGCATAAAGGCAGAGGCAAAGAGACCGCCGAAGAGTCCTAGGGCAATGGCCACAATAACCACTAAGCTTCGGGTGCGATTTCTCCAAATATTTTTCCAAGCAATTGAAGGTATCATGGCTTATCGTCTTAAATCTTTAGAGGGAATAATGCGAAAAATAGAAATCACGGGGTAGAGTGCCGCCACCATTGCAATTACGAAAATCACCATGCTCTGCGCCACAAAAAAGCCGCCTTGAAGGGCAAATGGCATTATGGGATCGAAACCCATTTTAAGCATAGCGTCGGCTGTTTGTCCGGTTAGCCAAATTGGATGGTGGTAGTAGTAAAGAATAATGGGCAAAGCTCCAGCAATTCCAGAAATCAACCCAATGAGTGTAATAAATAGAACCTCGCAGGCAATTACCAGCGCCAGCTTACCCTTTTTCATTCCCACGGCAACCATAACTGCCAACTCTCGACGGCGCTCGGAAATCATCATCAAAAGAGTTCCAAAGATGCCAAAACCAACTACCATATAGAGGATGGCAAGCATAAATAGTCCACTTACGTTGTCGGCTTGTATCTGCTGCATTAGCTGCACCATCAGCTCCTTCCATGTCATCACCTCAAATTGGTCGGGCCCAAGCCTCTCTCTTAAGGCTGAAGTAACCTCTTCAAGATTGCTGTTTTTATCGATGAGCATGGCGTAGGAGGTGAGCCTCCCGGGTGCTGAGTAAAAAGACTGTGCATTCGATAGGATGATAAACACAAATGAGTTATCCATTTCGGGCGCTGGGATTTTTAAAATTGCACATATGGGAAAAAGGTTAGCTGCACTCATGCCTTGGTAACCCACGCTCATAAGCACCAGCGTATCGCCAACATTTACACCAAGATAACTGGCAAGCGTTTGCCCTAGAGCAACTCCGTTATCGCCCGGTGTAAGCCAGCTTCCCTTTACAACATGGTGCGAAAGGTTGGTGAGCTTATTTTCCAGTGGTGGATCAATCCCCACAACCATTATCCCCTTAGTTTTAGAGCGAAAGGAGGCTAGTGCAAAGGATTCAAGCCGAGGAACGACTAGCGAGATGCCAGGAACAGAGGCAATGTCATGAACAAGGCTATCGGATGCTGCAAATGAGTTATCGAGAGTCTTGTCGTCCCAGTAACCCTTGGCATGCACCTGTATATGTCCCGTATAGGAGTGGACAACACTGTCGATCATATAGCCATAAGAGCCCAACTGCATGGAGCGCATCACCAGCGCCAGCAGAATGGCAAAGAAAACTGAGCCGATGGTTATTACGGTTCTTCGCTTGTTTCGCCAAATATTTCGCCAAGCTAGCATCACAATCTGTTTCATTGTGTCTACTTTATGGTTTTCATGGTTTGCTGCGAGAAGGTGTTATCGTTGAGGCCAATGTTGAACTTAATTACATCCACCACAATCACCGTTTTCTGGTTAGCCTTGTCGGCAGGAATAATTTCAATATGGGCTGCCACCTTGCGCCCACCCATCTCCTTAACATCCGATGCCAGCTCAGTTCTTACCAGGTAACCGTCCTCGTCGTAGTATTCGGTCTTCAGCATGAGGTAGTCGCCTTTGGAAATCCATGTTATAAGCTTACCCCAAACCACCGCAGCATCGGGTTTAGGCTTCATCTCAATTTTGTAGCAGTTAAAGCCACCATAGGCCTCTTCGCCCAAAAGCGTATGGTTGTAGTCGTTGGTGAGCGACGACTCCTTGAGCACATCATCGTTGGTATAGTCGGAACCCATCCACCCCTGCGACATCATGGAGGCCGGAATCTTTATCATCCGGTTTATGGAGGGCAGCCAGTTCCACATATTGCTTCCCACTTTTAAAAAAGTTTGGCCCTTCTCCTTGGCCGGATAGGTAATGAGGGTAAGCGCCTTGTCGCGCTCCTTGGTCCAGAGCTTCATCTTGAGCGTACGCTCCCACTTGGACCGAACAATGGTCATCGACATCTCGCAGTAGGAGGATTTCTCGCCAAGTGAATTATTCTCGGCACGATTAACTATCTCCTTGGCATCTGGTGTTTGAGCAATGCTAAAGGCTGGTAAAAATATTGTTAATGTCATACTCCAAATAAACTTTTTCATAATTTTCCTTTTGTTAGAAGATTGAAAAATACTGGCTTAATTTTCTCTATTTTAAAGATGTCTGGATTAAAAAGGGAGTTGAATATTAACCCATCTGCCGTAGCATGCATAAAGAGGATAACGCTTTGCGGATCCTCATAACCTTTTGCGGCAAAATAATCCAGAAAAGGAGTAACCATTTGAACGGCAATTTCTTCCATCTCATCTTGAAAAGACTCCATTACATGAGGGTGCAAAAACATAGAATAGTATAGCTTATAAAATTCCGCACGATCAAGCACTCGGTCAAAAATGCGATCCATCACGGCAATTACCTCTTCATCAGAAGTTAATGCCTTATCCCCCGATTCTCCGAGTGCAGAAAAGATATCGTCTATACCGTCTCTTGTAATACTTCGGAGGATATCCTCCTTGTTTTCGAAATAGGAGTATATTAGCCCTTTAGCAACACCAGCTTCCTTGGCAATTTGCGAAACAGGAGTGCTAAGGTAGCCATGTTCGGCAAAGAGTTTAAGGGCTGCATCCATAATTTGGGCTCGCTTATTACCCTTAAGCTTAACCAACTGTTCCTTCGTTTTTTGTGCCATGACGGTTATACTATTCAAATGTTGAAATCAATTTTATTTTATGACTGACCGGTCGGTCAAATATATAACCAACAAAAAAAAAGTAAGCCTTTCGAGCTTACTTTTTATGAAAATTATTTCCAGTAACAAGTTATAACCCTAACAATACGGCTATTATTCCATTTCCATTTTAGCCTTGGCATCAAAAAGAGCCAGTTCCATCTCCTCCGAGACTTTGGGATACTCCATCTTTAGTTCCTCCATCTTTTTCGCCAAAATGCTACCAACGGCATATCGCATAAACCACTTATGATCGGCAGGAATAACGTACCAAGGTGCCGATTTGGTAGAGGTCTCGCGCAACATTTCATTATAGGAATTCATATAATCATCCCAACGCTCTCGCTCCTTTAAGTCGGCCATTGAAAATTTCCAGCGTTTACTCTCATCATCAATCCTACTAAGAAGGCGTTTCTTCTGTTCATCCTTTGACAGATATAAGAAAAACTTAATTACGATGGTTCCATTTTCAACTAAATGCTTTTCCATCTGATTAATGCTAGCAAAACGATTTTGCCAAAGGTCTCTAGGTAGGTCTTTGAGCTCCCACATACCTGGAAGCTGCTGTTTTAGGAGAATTTCCGGATGCACGCGAACAACCAGCACCTCTTCGTAGTATGACCGATTAAAAATCCCAATACGGCCTCGCTCTGGAAGACTTTTATATGTTCTCCACAAAAAATCGTGATCGAGTTCTTCACTCGAAGGTTGCTTGAAACTGAATACCTGACATCCTTGAGGATTTAAACCCGACATGACATGTTTAATGGTTCCATCCTTCCCAGCAGCATCCATTGCCTGAAAAATCACAAGGACAGAGTATCTATTACGTGCATACAAGAGATCCTGTTGAACAACAAGTTTTCGAATATTTTCCTTAAGCAGTCCTTTTGCGTGATCCTTATCTTCCACTCCATCGGTAGAATTAGTTGAGAAATCAGTCAATTTCCCCTTTCCATTGGTAGGAAACAAAAAGAGTGATTCTGGATTTTCTATTTTAGCCATAGACCAATAGTTAAGTGTTCATAAAATACTCTGGCTCAATTAGCACCATTTTGAAACCGGATTAAATGTAGCTCATTTTAAACAGCAAAAGCAATAAATACAAACTCATTTTCCTAAGAATAGTTAAAAAGGCTATCTTCGACAAAAAAATAGAAGCAGTGAAACAGCTAAAAAGCATACATTGGATGGTTCTATCCATCGTCATTTTGACCTCCTTAATCTTCCTTGGTGTAAGGCTGGTATTAAAGGTGCATGTACAAACAACACCTTACATAAGCTACTTTGTAGATATTGTAGCCATCATTGCCTCTATAGGGTCTATTTTTGGAGGGAATTCGGTCATGAAAGAATTACTTTCAGAGATTAAATACAAGACTGATGCAATGGAAAAATTTCAGCTATTTAAGAAGGCATTAACCAAGAAATTTATTCTTATAGGTATAGGTGGAGAACTTTGCGCTGTTGCCTACTTCGTTGGTGGCAAAAGCACATCGCTCATCCTGCTTGGCATGCTATTAATTTTTCTTCTTGTAAGCAAACCCGCAAAGTTTCGTATTGCTGAAGATCTAAGCATAAAAGAAGAACAGTTACCGGAATAAGCCCAACTAATCCACTTTTTTCCAAACGCGGAATAATTTTTCCTGCTCCAAATTCCATGTCAACTTGAGGGCTGCTTGACCAATATTCTTCAGCCATTGGGTACGCAACGCTTCATTGGTAATCATGGTTCGTAATGCATTTGCAAGTGATTGCGGTGTGCGCTCAGATAAGACCAATCCGACGCCGTAATCATCTACCATTTTTTTCATTTCAGGTAAATTGGATACAAGCACTGGGATACCTGCAGCAATATAGTCGAACAGCTTATTGGGTAGAGCATAACGGTAACTTAAGCCCAAATCCTCCTCAAGTGATACTCCCACCATTGCCTCTGTCGTAATTGTATAAAGCACATCAGGAACAACCCGACCTAGAAAGCGAACTTGGCCCTTAGCAATTAACGGTGCAGCTAACTCCTTGATCGAACGCTCCAAATCGCCTGTTCCGGCAATCCACAAATCGGCTTCAGGAATCAACTTCATGCTTTCACATAACAACTCAAGACCTCGTCCAAGGTTAATTGCACCTTGATAGATAATTAAAGGTCTTTTATGCTTATTTGGCACAGCAGGAATTGCCCTCGAATAAGGAAGATTCCTCAAGACGATAAATGTTTTACCATATCTCTTCTCATACTCCAATGCAATACTTTCGGAAACAGTGAGCGCTAAATCACATCCTGAAATACATGCATTTTCAACCAATTTCCAGGTCCAACGAGCAAATCGATGTTTGCCATCAACCAATTCAGGCATCTCGGTAAAAAGTTCATGGGCATCAAATACGAGCCAACTGGGCTTTAACAATCGAATTGTCCTTCCGGCAATTAACGTATCGGTATCACACGCCACAATTACACTAAATCGACGAAAAAGCAAGAAGAAAAAGGCCCACACATTGTAACTTAAATAGAATAGCGGTCCATGATTTATTGGAAGTCTAAATCGGAAAGTTGAATATATTAAATCCAACTTTTTCTTACTCGATGGCAATTTTCTACCCACAATGGTTACGGCATAGCCCATTGAAGATATACTCCCAGCCATTCTAGCTACCCGTTGGTCTGTCTCTATATCGTTGGTTACAAGAATAACTACTTTCAGCACTTTTTTCCTCAAATATAACGAAAGAACCATGCCTTTGAGCCTTCCTTCGCTCTCAAAGTATGCTTATCTTTGAAAAAAAATAAACATGAAGCAATTTAATAGATGTTCGCTTAAACCATATAATACCTTTAGTATTGATGCTGAAGCAAATAAACTAATCATACTAGAAGAAGAAGTGGAACTCAATCAGCTATCCAGTTTGTTTAAAAGCAAAGAGCCAAGGCTTATACTGGGAGGTGGTAGTAACATACTTCTAACAAAAGATTTTGAAGGAAATGTAATCGCGCCTTGGTTCAAGGGAATTGAAATATTAGAAGAAAACGCTAACAGCATTTACATAAGAGTTGCAGCTGGTGTAGTATGGGACGATTTTGTGGGATGGGCCTGTATGAGAGACTATTGGGGTATAGAAAATTTATCGCTAATACCTGGCCATGTTGGTGCTTCACCCATACAAAACATAGGTGCATATGGCGTTGAGGTAAAAGACGCCATAGAATCGGTGACTTTTTTTAATCTTGAACGGCAAATTTTTCAGACTCTTACCAACCAAGAGTGTCAGTTTGGCTATAGAAATAGCATATTCAAGCAAGTGTTGAAGGGAAATATTATAGTATCATCGGTAACATTTAAATTAAGCAAAATAGAAAGTCCCATACTTCATTACGCAAACCTAAAAGAAATAGCAGGCAAATCGCCAAGCCCAATAATCATAAGAAATGCGGTAATAGGCATAAGGAAATCTAAACTACCAGATCCAAAAATCACCGGTAATGCAGGTAGCTTTTTTAAAAACCCAATTATTAATGAAAGACAATTTCATGATTTAAAGATCACTTATCCCGATATTCCTTCATATCCAAATGAAGAAGGCAATGTAAAAATTCCAGCAGGTTGGCTTATCGAACAAGGAGGTTGGAAAGGAAAAACTACTGGAAAGGTGGGAGTGCATCCCAAACAAGCCTTGGTAATCGTAAATTATGGAGGAGCTACAGGAAGTGAGGTTATAAGTTTTGCAAAAGATATTCAATGCAGCATTTCAAAACATTTTGGAATTGCATTGGAAATGGAGGTCAACGCAATATAATTTGCTCAATTCACAAATATTCACATTCAAGTTCGCATAACACAATAAACACAGCTCAACAACATCCGTTTAATTCGTTGAAGTTGTAGTTATCCCATACCTTTGTCATTACAAATTTCAAAAAAATAATGGATAAGATATCAATCGAGCCAAAACCCACCATTACCATGCGGCTGGTAAAAGGAGAGGATTTGAACCATCACGGAACTCTTTTTGCAGGTAGAACAGCTGAATGGTTTGTGGAATCAGGATTTATCGCAGCCGCATCATTGGTAGACCCTCAGCAGGTAGTCTGTCTGAAAATTCATGGGATGTATTTTACCAAACCAGCACGACCAGGCCAAATACTTAAGTTTACATCAAAAATTGTTTTAACTGGACGTAGCAGTCTTATTGCTCACATTGATGTAATAAGGGCAGGTAGCGTAGAGGAGCCATTCGTAAGTGGTTTTATTACCTTTATATTCGTAGATGAAAACACAAAGCCAGTATCGCACAATATTGTAATTGTCCCCAAAAGTGAGGAAGATATAAAGTTATATGAGATGGCTAAATTGTTAAAAAAGTAGTTTGAAAAACAAAATAAATTAGGAGCAGAGCCATAAAGAGGTTCTGCTCTTTTTTTTACAAAAATCAAAGGAAGAGAAAGCGGCAAGCTGCGCCGGGGTTGGTCAGCGGCAAGGGGTATGCACAAAAAAAAGTCCCGAGCTCGTTGGAGCTCGGGACAAAAAACCGGCGGCGGCCTACTCTCCCACCTTTCGGCAGTACCATCGGCGCTGGCGGGCTTAACGGCCCTGTTCGGAATGGGAAGGGGTGGTACCCCGCCGCCATAGCCACCGTAAGCGATTCCGGATGCTTAGTCCGTATATTTTGACGTTCTTTCGCAGAGCAGGCGGCGCGTTCGCCGCGGAAGCCTATCGGGGTATTAGTACTGCTCGGCTTTGCCGTTACCGGCGTTACACCTGCAGCCTATCGACGTCGTAGTCTCCAACGCCCCTCAAGGGAGGCCTCATCTCGGGGGGGGCTTCGCGCTTAGATGCTTTCAGCGCTTATCCCTTCCGAACGTAGCTACCCAGCGGTGCACCTGGCGGCACAACTGGTACACTAGCGGTTCGTCCAGCTCGGTCCTCTCGTACTAGAGCCAGCTCCCCTCAAGCCTCCTACGCCCGCAACAGATAGGGACCGAACTGTCTCACGACGTTCTGAACCCAGCTCGCGTGCCACTTTAATCGGCGAACAGCCGAACCCTTGGGACCTTCTCCAGCCCCAGGATGTGACGAGCCGACATCGAGGTGCCAAACCGCTCCGTCGATATGAGCTCTTGGGAGCGATCAGCCTGTTATCCCCGGCGTACCTTTTATCCTTTGAGCGATGGCCCTTCCACGCGGAACCACCGGATCACTATGCCCGACTTTCGTCCCTGCTCGACCTGTCCGTCTCGCAGTCAAGCACCCTTGTGCCATTGCATTCTACGCGCGATTACCATCCGCGCTGAGGGTACCTTGGGAAGCCTCCGTTACTCTTTTGGAGGCGACCACCCCAGTCAAACTACCCGCCAAGCGGTGTCTCCCGGCTGATACCGGGATTAGACTCCAGGCAAGGGAAGGGCCGTATTTCAACGTCGGCTCCACGGACACTGGCGTGCCCGCTTCGCGGCCTCCGGCCTATCCTACACATCCCTTGCCCAAAACCAGCGCTAAGCTGCAGTGAAGGTGCACGGGGTCTTTCCGTCCCGTTGCGGGTAAGCGGCATCTTCACCGCTACTACAATTTCACCGAGCTCACGGCTGAGACAGCGCCCAGATCGTTACACCATTCGTGCAGGTCGGAACTTACCCGACAAGGAATTTCGCTACCTTAGGACCGTTATAGTTACGGCCGCCGTTTACCGGGGCTTCAGCTCAGGGCTTCTCCGAAGATAACCCCTCCCCTTAACCTTCCGGCACCGGGCAGGTGTCAGGCCATATACATCACCTTTCGGTTTCGCATAGCCCTGTGTTTTTGGTAAACAGTCGCCTGGGCCATTTCTCTGCGCCCCCCATCGCTGGGGGGGTCCCTTCTCCCGAAGTTACAGGACCAGTTTGCCGAGTTCCTTGGCCGTGATTCACTCGAGCACCTTAGGATTCTCTCCTTGGCCACCTGTGTCGGTTTGCGGTACGGGCGCCGCGCGCCTGTTGCTCCTGGGGCTTTTCTAGGAAGTCTGCTTAGGGCCGCTATCCGCTTGCCCGAGGGCTCGCGGTACTGTCAGGCTCGGCACCCCGGGGCTGTTAACCCCAGCGTATACCTACCCCCTTCAACCCGGTAATCCGTCACCGGGCGGGCCTTTCACTCCTTCGTCCCCCCTCTCGCAGCGCGCGGCGGGGCCGGAATATTGACCGGCTGTCCATCGGGTTCGCCTCCCGGCTACCCCTTAGGCCCCGCCTAACCCTGATCCGATTAGCGTTGATCAGGAAACCTTGGCCTATCGGTGGGCGGGTTTCTCGCCCGCCTTATCGTTACTCATGCCTACATTTGCCTTTCCAGCTGCTCCACCGGCCCTCACGAACCGGCTTCTACGCGCCTGGAATGCTCCCCTACCACTCGTCCACCTTGGTGGACGGAATCCGCAGCTTCGGCGGTACGCTTGATGCCCGCTTATTATCCACGCGCAGCCGCTCGACTAGTGAGCTGTTACGCACTCTTTAAATGCATGGCTGCTTCCAAGCCAACATCCTAGCTGTCGCTGCAACCGCACCTCGTTTTTTCAACTTAGCGTACGCTTTGGGGCCTTAGCTGGCGGTCTGGGTTGTTTCCCTCTCGTCGCTGGACCTTAGCACCCAGCGGCTCACTCCCGGGTATCGGTTCCGGCATTCGGAGTTCGTCTGGATTTGATAGGCGGTGAAGCCCTCGCATCCAATCGGTAGCTCTACCTCCGCAACCGTCCGCCCGAGGCTGCCCCTAAAGGCATTTCGGGGAGTACGAGCTATTTCCCAGCTTGATTAGCCTTTCACCCCTACCCACAGCTCATCCAAATCCTTTTCAACGGAAACTGGTTCGGCCCTCCATGCTGTGTTACCAGCACTTCAGCCTGGCCATGGGTAGATCGCAAGGTTTCGCGTCTGCCCCCACTGACTTGCCGCCCTGTTCGGACTCGCTTTCGCTTCGGCTCCCCCCGTCCACGGGGTTAACCTTGCCAGTGAGGAGCAACTCGTAGGCTCATTATGCAAAAGGCACGCCGTCATCCCGGTTACCCGGGACTCCGACCGCTTGTAGGCGCATGGTTTCAGGAACTATTTCACCCCCCTGTTCGGGGTGCTTTTCACCTTTCCCTCACGGTACTGGTTCACTATCGGTCTCCCGGGAGTATTTAGCCTTACGGGGTGGTCCCCGTGGATTCGGACGGGGTTTCACGTGCCCCGCCCTACTCAGGATGCCGCCTGGATGACCGCTGGGTTCGCGTACGGGGCTATCACCCTGTACCGCCGCGCTTTCCAGCGCGTTCCGCTCCCCAGCCGCCCGCCGTATGGCGGTCCTACAACCCCGGCGCCGCCGCAACGGCTCCGGTTTGGGCTCCTCCCCTTTCGCTCGCCGCTACTCGGGGAATCTCGTTTGATTTCTCTTCCTCCAGGTACTGAGATGTTTCAGTTCTCCGGGTTTGCCTCCCAATTGCTCGGGATACCGTGCCTTCAGCACGGTGGGTTGCCCCATTCGGGTACCTGCGGATCAGCTCGTGCCTGCCAATCCCCGCAGCTTTTCGCAGCTTGCCGCGCCCTTCTTCGCCTCCGGGAGCCTAGGCATTCCCCATGCGCCCTTTCCTACTTCCGTAGTATTCTTGCTCCCCCCGGTTGCCCGGGGGGACCTCTCTATTGCTTGCTCTCGGCAAGCGCTCCCGCGCTCGCCTGCTCTGCTTTCTCAAGAACGTCAAAGACCGTTGGGCACCCCTGCGGATGCCCCTGGTCGGGCCCGGGGGGCGCAACCCCCCGTCCGGCCGCCTTCCGGCGGCCTCGCCCCTGCGGGCGACCCCCGCGCGTTCCCGCGCGGCGGCTGTAGCGTGCAAGCTTACTCGGTCCGCGCCTCTGCGCCTCCGGTGCTCCAGAAAGGAGGTGTTCCAGCCGCACCTTCCGGTACGGCTACCTTGTTACGACTTAGCCCCAGTCACCGGCTTTACCCTAGGCCGCTCCTTGCGGTCGCGGACTTCAGGTCCTTCCAGCTCCCATGGCTTGACGGGCGGTGTGTACAAGGCCCGGGAACGTATTCACCGCGCCGTGGCTGATGCGCGATTACTAGCGAATCCAGCTTCACGGAGTCGGGTTACAGACTCCGATCCGAACTGAGACCGGCTTTGGAGATTCGCTCCTGGTCGCCCAGTCGCTGCCCTCTGTACCGGCCATTGTAACACGTGTGTCGCCCCGGACGTAAGGGCCGTGCTGATTTGACGTCATCCCCGCCTTCCTCACAGCTTACGCTGGCAGTTTCGGTAGAGTTCCCGGCTTGACCCGCTGGCAACTACCGATAGGGGTTGCGCTCGTTATGGCACTTAAGCCGACACCTCACGGCACGAGCTGACGACAACCATGCAGCACCTCGCCGACCGCCATTGCTGGCTATGGGGTTTCCCCCATATTCGCTCGGCGTTCTAGCCCGGGTAAGGTTCCTCGCGTATCATCGAATTAAACCACATGTTCCTCCGCTTGTGCGGGCCCCCGTCAATTCCTTTGAGTTTCAGCCTTGCGGCCGTACTCCCCAGGTGGATAGCTTACCGCTTTCGCTTAGCCGCTGGCTGTGTATCGCCAACAGCGAGCTATCATCGTTTACGGCGTGGACTACCAGGGTATCTAATCCTGTTTGATCCCCACGCTTTCGTGCCTCAGCGTCAGTTGGGGCCTGGCAAGCTGCCTACGCTATTGGCGTTCTGCGCGATATCTATGCATTTCACCGCTACACCGCGCATTCCGCCTGCCTCGAACCCACTCAAGCTCGCCAGTTTCAACGGCAGCTGCACGGTTGAGCCGCGCCATTTCACCGCTGACTGAGCGAACAGCCTACGCACCCTTTAAACCCAGTAAATCCGGATAACGCTCGGATCCTCCGTATTACCGCGGCTGCTGGCACGGAGTTAGCCGATCCTTATTCCTGCGGTACCGTCAAACCACCACGCGTGGCGGCCATTCTTCCCGCAGAAAAGCAGTTTACAACCCGTAGGGCCGTCTTCCTGCACGCGGCATGGCTGGTTCAGGCTTGCGCCCATTGACCAATATTCCTCACTGCTGCCTCCCGTAGGAGTCTGGTCCGTGTCTCAGTACCAGTGTGGGGGACCAACCTCTCAGTTCCCCTAGCCATCGTCGCCTTGGTGGGCCGTTACCCCCCCAACCAGCTAATGGCACGCATGCCCATCCCCGTCCGTTACCTTTACCCGATCCCCGATGCCAGGAATCCGGTCCATGGGGCATTAATCCGCCTTTCGGCGGGCTATTCCCCTGACGAGGGTAGGTTGCATACGCGTTACGCACCCGTGCGCCGGTCGCCGGCAGGTATTGCTACCCCCGCTGCCCCTCGACTTGCATGTGTTAGGCCTGCCGCTAGCGTTCATCCTGAGCCAGGATCAAACTCTTCGTTGTGAAAAGTTTTTCCTTTATTTAGTATTCCTAGCTTCCGGTCGCCGCGCTCCCGCGCGGCTGCGCTTTCTATTCTATTCTGCTTTCCTTTCGTCTTGCTTGTTATTCCGTTTCCCCCTTCCGGGGAAAACTCGCTACAGCCGGTCAAAGATCCTCAGCGGTTTCCCGCCCTGCCTCCGTTTTACCCGGCATTACCGGTTCGAAAGCGGATGCAAAAGTAGTACTTCTTCCCTTACACTCCAAATAATACTGAACCTTTTTTTAATGTTTTTTCAACAAAAATTTCATCATGCTGAAAGTCAAAGGATAGTAGTTGTTAAAAGAGTTAATCCAAGTCAAAAAAGACAAAATATTTCCACATTTTTTCGACAATCGAACAACAAATTCCATTTAGCCCACAAAAGTCGCCTCAATGAACCACATTAAAATCGACAACATCCAAAATTAAGGTGTCATTTAAAAATCCCCTGTCGCGAAAGAGCCTGTCGATATGCTGTTGCGTTCTTATTATGCTGTTTGAGAGTAGATGAAAAATTATGATACCCGGAAAAATCCTCTCTTGCACAAAAATACAGATAAGAGTGTTTCTCAGCATTTAGTACTGCATCAACAGTGCTAGACGATGGATAATTAATAGGACCAGGAGGTAAGCCCACAAACCGATAAGTATTATAAGGAGAATTAACTAGGAGATGTTTATTCAAAATTCGCCTAATACTAAAATCGCCTACCGCAAACTTTACCGTTGGATCGGCTTGGAGCATAATCCCTTTGCGAAGCCGATTCAAATATACACCAGCAATACGAGATTTTTCGCTGCTTTTTACGGTCTCCTCTTCAACAATTGAAGCTAAGGTAACCACCTCCGCAGGGCTAAGATTCAACTTTCCAGCCTTGGCCTTTCGTGCATCATTCCAAAAACGCTCATACTCTTTATGCATACGAACAATAAACTTTTCAGCAGAGGTATTCCAAAAAAATTCATAGGTATTGGGGATGAACATGCAGGGGAATGTAGCTACGCTAAAACCGTATTTTGCAGCAACATCTGGATCATGGAGCATTCTATCCAAGCTAATTGAATCGGCCTCGATTTGGTGTGCAACAATACCACCAAAACGATCTACGCCTCTAACAGGATTAAAGACCAATTTAACAGGATCTTGCTTCCCAGTTCTCAGCATCTCAATAAGGCTGTAGTTGCTCATTCCATTGGTTATCCGGTAACGACCAGGAAAAACATGCTCGGTATACTTTCGCTTTCGAGCAAGCCATTCAAAGGTACTTCGATTTACAATAACTCCCTTCTCGTATAATAAGCGAGTAACATCTTCAATGGACGATCCCGTTGGAATCAAGATATAGTCAGCTTGGTGTTGCAATGTAACCACATTGGGCTTGTATAGATATCGGTATGCCTCTTCGAGCATATAGCCAAAACACAAAAAGGCCAAAATGCCAATGCCTAAAACAACTTTAAGCCCAAACGATAATTTGTTTCCTTTTTTTTTCACTGCAAGAAAATTTTGGCAAAAATAGACATTTCAACCATAACATGCGCATCCGAATACTTATACACTCATATCTAAAAATAAAGCGAAGCAGTCAACCGAGGTTGCTGCTTCGCGCATTTAGATTGACTTTAATATCTGTTTATCAACTAACTAATGCCTTTAGAGCCATAGAAAATCGTTTCATTGCAGTAACTAGTGCCTCATCAGAGGTTGCATAGGAAATGCGAATACAGTTGGGTTCCCCAAACGCACAACCAGGAACTAATGCTACATGCGCTACTTCAAGCAAGTAGAGTGTCATATCTTGAGCCGATTGTATCTTTTTATTTTCGTATGATTTTCCAAAGAAACTTGAGATATCAGGAAAAATGTAAAACGCACCCTCTGGCAGATTTACTTTTACGCCATCGATCCTTGAAACATAGCTATAAACTAAATCACGGCGTCGTTTAAAGGCATCATTCATAGAAGATGTAAAAGTGCTAGGGATAGTAAGCGCAGCATAGGCAGCTTTTTGGGCAATAGAGCTTGCACCCGAGGTTGTTTGTCCCTGTAACTTAATACATGCCTGAGCAATTTCCTTACTAGCGGCCATATAACCAATCCGCCATCCTGTCATTGCATATCCTTTTGAAACACCGTTAATGGTAATCACTCGATTGGCAATAATATCAAACTGGGCAATGCTTTCATGCCGACCAACAAAGTTAATATGCTCATATATTTCATCGGCTACGATAAAGAGATTAGGATGCTTGGCAACCTCAACAGCAATGTTGTAAAGTTCCTGCTTTGAGTATACACTTCCAGTAGGATTAGAGGGAGAGCACAGAATAAGCAACTTCGACTTAGGTGTAATAGCCTTGCTAAGTTGTTCTGTAGTAACTTTATAATTATTTTCGAGGGTAGTTTTAATAACAACGGGGGCTCCCTCTGCCACTTTTACCAACTCCAGATAGCTAACCCAGTATGGAGCAAGGACAATTACCTCATCGCCAGGATTGACCATTGAAAGAATTACATTGGTAAGCGACTGTTTTGCACCATTTGATACCACAATCTGTTGTGGAGTAAAGATTAATCCGTTTTCAACCTTAAACTTATGAGAAACGGCTTCGCGCAAGTCCATAAATCCAGGAACGGGGGAATAAAATGTAAAATTGTCGTCAATGGCTCGCTTTGCTGCATCCTTAATATGGTCAGGAGTATTAAAATCTGGTTCTCCAACGCTCAAGTCGATTACATCAACACCTTGAGCTTTAAGATCTTTGCTCTTCTGAGACATTGCCAATGTTTGGGATATCGAGAGCTTCGTTAGGCGCTCAGAAACTATATTCATGATTAATTGCTAGTTAGGTTACGGAAACGTTTGCATCGTAGTAAACAAAATTAGGATTTTAATGTATTTATTGCTCTATTTGTATAAAAAAAAACTATGGACTTGCTATATACCCTACTGCTTGTAGCCATTCCTGCCATAATTGTTTATTTGGCATCATACTTATCTTTCAAGAAAATTATTGAAAGTGAGGAGAATAGACGGAAGCAAGAGTTGATGGTAAACAACCAAAAAATCATTATTCCAATTAGGCTCAGAGCTTACGAACGATTAATTCTGTTTCTTGAGAGAATTTCCCCCGAAAATCTTATTGTTCGAATCACTCGGCCCGAAATGAATTCAGGAGAGCTACAGGAAGCCCTTATAACTGCCATAAGATCTGAGTTCGAGCATAATCTTTCACAGCAACTCTATGTAAGCATCCAGACTTGGGAATCAGTTAAAAATGCCAAGAGCAATTTGATTGGGATTATCAACTCAGCAATGGATGGCATTTCTCCATTAAGCCCCGGGATAATATTATCACGCAAAATTCTCACTAAATTGGTAGAGCGTGAAGAAAACCCAGTAACTCCGTCCATCGAATTTTTGAAAAGCGAAGTCAGCATTCTATTCTAATGTCAAGCAGATAATCCACTAAAAGCCAATAGCCTGCTTACTTTTTTAAACCCTATTTGCTTACAACAATCTGATAACAATACAAGAAAAATAGAATCTACCCTTACAACTAACAACAAATTGTTTACCTAATGGAACAGATAGAAAAACCAAAGGGGCTTCCAGAAAATGCACATCGGGAGCTTAAGCCGGGTGAAAACTATACGCCAATTATGTCACCAGACATAAAAGTGCCGGAAGCTACACCCTACTCCGTAATGATGGGTGTACTAATGGCGATAATCTTCTCAGCCGCTGCAGCATACCTAGGGCTAAAGGTTGGCCAAGTTTTTGAGGCAGCAATACCCATAGCTATCATGGCTGTCGGCGCATCAAGTTTAAGTAAGATGAAAAATGCGCTAGGCCAGAATGTTATTATCCAATCTATAGGAGCAAGTTCGGGTGTTATTGTAGCAGGGGCCATATTTACACTGCCAGCGCTCTACATTTTGCAAGCCAAATATCCGGAGATAACGGTAAGCTTCATGCAGGTATTCCTCTCCTCGCTTCTTGGCGGTATTCTCGGAATTCTGTTTCTTATTCCTTTTCGTAAGTATTTCGTTTCCGATATGCATGGGAAATACCCTTTTCCTGAAGCCACTGCCACAACACAAGTTTTGATTTCGGGAGAAAAGGGCGGAAACCAGGCAAAATTCCTTCTTGTAAGTGGATTAATTGGTGGAGTATATGATTTCATTGTAGCAACCACGGGCGCTTGGAGTGAAAATTTCACCTCAAGAGTAATTCCTTTTGGCCAAGCAATTGCCGACAAGGCCAAAGTTGTGTTTAAATTAAATATTGGTGCAGCTCTTCTTGGGCTTGGCTATATTATAGGTTTGCAGTATGCTGCGATTATTGCCTTTGGCTCCATGTTCGTTTGGTTCATTGTTATTCCATTAATGGCAGTATTTTTTGGTCATCAAGTTATCGACTTCACCGGTCACACCACCACCATGGTTGGCCAAATGTTACCTGAAGAGATTTTTAAAACTTACGCCCGACACATCGGTATTGGCGGTATTGCCATGGCAGGAATTATTGGCATCATACGCTCTTCTCACATTATAAAGAGTGCCTTTGGATTGGCAGCCAAGGAGATCACGGGTAAGCATAAGGTTGATGCAGCACAAAAGCGAACTCAACGTGACCTATCAATGAAGTTCATTGCCATTGGACTTGGAATTGCACTTGCATTGGTATTCCTATTTTTTCAACTTGGTGTTGTTCACAATCTAACCTATGCCGTGGTCGGCCTGTTAGTGGTTGCCATTATTGCATTTCTCTTTACCACTGTTGCAGCAAACGCCATCGCCATTGTGGGCACCAACCCAGTTTCGGGTATGACCCTTATGACACTTATTTTGGCATCGCTGATAATGGTTGCGGTGGGACTAACTGGCACTTCGGGAATGGTTGCGGCCCTAGTTATTGGTGGTGTAGTTTGCACCGCGCTTTCCATGGCCGGAGGCTTTATTACCGACCTCAAAATTGGATACTGGCTAGGCTCTACACCGTCAACTCAGCAACGTTGGAAATTCTTAGGTACGCTAGTATCGGCTGCCACGGTTGGTGGAGTTATCATGATTTTAAATAAAACATATGGTTTCACAGGGCCTCATGCTTTAGTTGCACCTCAGGCCAACGCTATGGCAGCAGTCATAGAACCACTAATGTCTGGACAGTCTGCACCTTGGATTCTATATGGTTTTGGAGCCTTAATAGCAATTATTCTAACCTTACTAAAGATCCCTGCATTAGCATTTGCCCTAGGGATGTTCATTCCATTAGAACTCAACACACCTCTTCTTGTTGGTGGAGCTATTGCTTGGTTCGTAAAATCGAGAAGTAAAGATGAAAAACTAAATACGGCACGGCATGAAAAAGGAACCCTTCTTGCATCTGGTTTTATTGCCGGTGGAGCGCTAATGGGAGTTGTTGCGGCTATAATTAAATTTTTTCAAAACGCTCAAATCGAAAAAGACCTTGCTTCGTTGGGCTCAAATTCCACTGAGGCTACCGTTAAGCAAATAGAACAAAACCATAGTTGGATGGTATCTTGGGCTGATACCAATTTTGCCATTTGGCTTGGCGGCTTTATGCTAATATTAATTAGTTATTACCTAATTAGAAGTTCACTGAAGGCAAAACCGGAAGAGGAATAGTGATTATTGAACAATATGTGGTGAATGTTATACGAAGAGTTGACCATAATAATGAATAGTAAATTGATCAGATTGAAAAGGTCCTCCTTCCTTAAAAAAGTTCACCATACCAACTTTTTAATGTTGGAATTGTTTGACTTAAAAATGATTTCGAACTGATAAATATGGAAATAAAATGAAAAATGAAATACTGGATCGCTTTCTGAGGTATATTAAAATTGACACCCAGAGCGATGAATCGTCAACAAATTATCCAAGTTCAGAGAAACAAAGAGTGCTAGGTAATCTTTTAATTGATGAGTTGAAGGCTCTTGGTTTAAAAGACGTTACCGTAGACAAGTATGGCTACATAATGGCAACACTGCCAAGTAACACAAGCAAAAAAGTTCCTGTTATTGGATTTCTTGCCCACATGGACACCAGCCCCGACATGAGCGGTGAAAATATAAAGCCAAGGATTATAGAAAATTATGACGGAAGTGATATAGTTCTTAACAGAGAAAAACAGCTGGTAATGACCACGCGTGAGTTTCCCGAGCTGAAGAAGTATGTTGGCCAAACCATAATTACTACTGACGGCAACACGCTGCTCGGTGCTGACGACAAAGCTGGTATTGCTGAAATCATGGCTGCGGTTAGCTACCTCCTAAAGCATCCGGAGATAAAGCACGGTGATATTCGCATAGGCTTTACTCACGATGAGGAGATTGGCCATGGAGTTGACTTCTTCGATGTGAAGCGTTTTGCCGCAGACTTTGCCTACACCATGGATGGTGGTGCAATCGGTGAGCTAGAGTATGAAAACTTCAACGCCGCAAGTGCTAAGATTGCTATTCAGGGCAGAAACATCCACCCTGGCTACGCCAAGGACAAAATGATTAATGCCATGCTAGTGGCCATGGAACTCAATGCCATGCTTCCTGTTAATGAGCGCCCTGAGTTTACCCAAGATTACGATGGATTTTACCACCTCATCCACATGGAAGGGAGCGTAGAAAATGCAACCATTCAGTATATTATTCGCGACCATAACCGCACCAAATTCGAAAGCAAAAAAGAGCTACTTACCAGCATTATCCGCCTTCTCAACATGCGCTATGGCGACACCATTGTAACCATTGACATGAAAGACCAGTACTACAACATGAAAGAGAAGGTTGAACCGCACATGCACATTGTTACCACCGCAGTAAAGGCAATGGAGATGGCCAACATAAAACCGATGGTGGTTCCAATTAGAGGTGGTACAGATGGAGCACGACTTTCCTACATGGGACTTCCTTGCCCCAACATCTTTGCAGGTGGACATAACTTCCATGGAAAATTTGAATATGTGCCACTAGAGTCGATGGTAAAGGCCACAGAGGTTATTGTAAATATTGCCAAACTTTATGCAGAGCAATAGCAGCAATAAATCGTAATAAAGCAAAAGAGGCACCTTTACCGGTGCCTTTTTTATTGTGGCTCGATCTTTTTTTTACGGTAAACGCCAAAAACAAGATCCGAATCATTAACGCTGAGATAACGATCCTCCTCTTCAAAAAGCAGCTGCAATACTCTTAATGCCTCCTCCTCCCCATTCATGAAATGGTGAGCAATATCCTTCAGTAAAGGTGAAAGAATATTTCCACCCAAGGCTTTCTGCTCCACCACATCGTAAAAGTGGCGAATTGTTGGCATTATCATTTCAGATTCCACGGCTTCGGAGGGGTCAGAAATCAGCATTCGAATTCTTCCCGGCCCAACCACACGCTTTTTTTTCCACCCAGTACCTAACCTAACACTATATTTTTCAGGTATTTTAGATTTTAACATTTCATTAACAGCATGTCGTTGATTAGCTGTAAGTTGAAGTCTCGAAGGTCCAACATAATCGTTGATAACGAGCAATCCGTCTGGAGAAAGAAGATTGAAGACTAGGTCACCAAGCAAGTTTTCAATTTTTGAAAAGTGATGCAGCGATGCATGGAACAAAACCACATCGGCAGAATTGGGTTCCAATTTCAACCGACCAACATCCTTAACCTCATAGCGCAAGTTGGCAAGTTTCTCCTGCTGAGCATTATTATTTGCTTCGGCCACTAATTTTTCAGATATGTCAATGCCTAATACTTCTGAGAAAACCTCATGGTGGCGAGCAAACCGGAGTTCATGAGTTCCAACACCACAACCAAGCGACACCAGTCTTAAATTGCATCGGTGCTTTAAGTAGCGTTCCACTACGTAATCTTCGTAGCCCAAACTAGGATCGCCTGTTACCCTCTCCCTAAGCCTAGATGAAACCGCCGGGATGCTCCACCAGTTGGCAGCGTTATAGTCCACTTCATTAAACGACGATTTGGTTCTCCCCCTAGCATCAACACGAATTTTACCCAGCACAAAACGCACACCACGCTGCGTGGCTTTACTTGCAATATCGATAAAATCGTCACGGGTTATGATCTGCATATTGTTAAATGGCTAAGCATTAAAGATAAAGTTTTTCTGCAATGAAAAGAAAGCCCAACTACAAAGACTAAAAGTAAACCATTACAAAATTAGTAACATTCTGGAAACACAATAAGGTCCAAATATATTGGCCAAAACATCCGTTGAAATTATTGATACTAACTAAAAGCAATCACCTAAGAGATTAAACAAGATTTAAGTATCAAATATTCTTAAATTTCGATTATAAAAAACATGAACCATCATGAATAAAAAATCTACATACTCTCTTATTATCATACTAAGTTTATTCCTAGGCTTTGCTACGAAAAATACCATTTCCGCCCAAAACACAAAATGGACTTTGATAATGTCAAAAGGCAATGGGTACACTGCACAATCATGGCGAACACGAACAACATTTCCTTCAAAAGAGATTGATGAACTCAGGGAGCAAGGCTATGAAATCACTTCATTATCCTATGGAATGAAACTTTGGTCTCTAGTGGCTTCTAAGGGAACAAAATATACTCAGCAACAATGGAAAACCTCGACCATATTCCCTGCTGACATAATTAAGCAGGCCTGGAATGATGGTTTTTATATTACTGAACTCACGTATGGTAACGGGGAGTGGGCCGTTGTTTTCTCTAAAGGTTCCACCATTAGTAATCAGGTATGGAGAACACGATCGTACTTCCCAGAAGATGAGATAAACACGCTAAAAGGGCAAGGTTATGACATTACTAATATTTGTTTTGGAGAAGATCGCTGGGCGTTAGTAATGTCTAAGGGAACGGGCATGGACAATCAAGTTTGGTTTAAAAATTCATCTTTCCCTGATACCAAAATTAAGAGTTACTGGGACTCTAATTACTACATTACCAGCATCACTTACGGAAATGGAGAGTGGGTAGTGGTTATGTCCAAAGGAACGAGCACCACAGATCAATCGTGGAGAACCAGAACCTATTACCCCGAGAAAGAGATTAAGGAGCTATGGGATAAGGGTAACTACATTACTGGCATCGTGAGCGATTTCGATAGCGCTCCAATTTCACTTAACGATGCCGATGTTATCGCTGCATCAACGGGTAACATTGCCAATAAGAATGGAAGCATTTCGCTCAAACCAAAGTGGATAAAAACAACAAGCAACTATACCTATGTAAACATAGATTATACCGGTGCTACCCCTTGCTGCATTGGCCGCGATACCTATCTTGAAGACCCTGCAAGTGGAGTTCACTACAACTTGGTTAGCACAGTTGGAATTCCAATTTGCGAAACGAACTACTATAAAACATCAAATAATTTTTCACTTGTTTTCGACAAAGTTCCAACCGAGGTTAAAAAACTTAATCTTGTGGAGCTACCTAGCACAACCAATGCATTTAATCTCATAGGAATGAAGCTCGATGGTAGCGTGGCATCGCCAGCAACAATTACAAACGTTGCAGCGGATGTGCCGGCTGGGTTGCCGCCAATCCTCACCATCGAAGATATTTCACTTTCATCAAATTCGCTTGGAGCGAACGAAACCGCCAAACTATCGGTTACCCTTAAAAACGTCGGTCCAGGAGATGCTCAAGATGTACTGCTTAACCTTGAATCGAACCTCAAGGATATACAATTTAATGCTTCAAGCCCAATCCCCACCATTGCAGCAAACGGCGGAAAACAAACCATCACCATTCCAATCACTGGAACTGTAGACCTTCCCTCCACCATAGCCCAGCTAAAAATAGAGGTTGAGGAACCTCACTTTAAAGTAAAAATTCAGGGAAAGCAACTCTCAGTGCCAACTCGGGAATTCCAAAAGCCTCAACTTTTGCTGGCAAAGTATGCCGTGGTTGAAAATCAGAGTTCCAACCCCAACAACCAAATCGATATCAACGAGATGGTAGACCTTGTTTTTGCTGTTCAAAACGTGGGACTCGGCAATGCGGCAAACGTAACCACATCGGTCACGAACAACCAAAAAGGGGTTATGTTCTTAGGGGTAGTAAACGGGAATCAGCTAGTTCGCCAAAATCCGACCTTTAACTCCATTGCTTCGGGAAAGTATGAAACGGTAACCTATCGTTACTTTATCAACAGCGAATTTACCGATTCCAACCTGCAATTCACCATTAATGCAGGAGAAAAGGTTGGAAGGTTTGGCTTCTCTCTACCAAAAAGTTTTGCCATAAACACAAAACTTTCCGAGGAGGGTTTCATACGAACGGTGGCTAGTACCAACACCAATACAGGAACCCCAAGTAAAGTAATAATTGAGGATATCCCTGATTTTGTGGTGGACGTTGACTCCAATATTCCCACTACAAACAACTCCAACAACAGCGCCTACGCGCTAATTATTGGCAACGAAGACTACAACTCTCGACAAACTGGGCTTTCTAAGGAGCAAAATGTGGAATTTGCCGTAAACGATGCAAACATGTTCGCGCTCTACTGCGAAAAAACGCTCGGCATACCCAAGCGACAAATCAAGGTATTGCTAAATGCCACCGCTGCCGAAATTTCTCAAGGTTTGGCATGGTTAACCAATTTAGCGAAAGTTGAAAACGGCAATGCCGAGCTGTTCTTTTACTATTCGGGCCATGGTCTTCCCGATGAGCAGACCAAAGAGGCATACCTCGTTCCTGTGGACGTAAATGGTTCAAACCTCACCTATGCAATCAAGGTTGCCGATGTGTACAAAACTTTAGCGGAGCAGCCAACTAAAAAAGTTAACGTTTTTCTTGATGCTTGCTTCAGTGGAGGTGGTCGTAACGAAGGATTATTAGCAGTAAAAGGAGTAAAGGTAAGACCCAAGGAGAATACCGTTCCCGAACAGATGGTAGTACTTACATCCAGCACCGGCGACGAAAGTTCAGCGGTGTTCAAAGAAAAGCGACATGGATATTTCACCTATTTTCTGCTAAAGAAACTTCAAGAGAGTAAAGGAGAGATTAGCTACAACGATCTCAGTAGCTACATCATTCAAAATGTAAGAAAGGAGACTAGCATCTCCGGGAAAATTCAAACACCACAGGTAATTGTTAGCCCTAATGCTGGCGACAGCTGGAAAACGTGGCTAGTAAAATAATTTTTTCATAAAAAAGCGGGGTCTCCTAACATGAGATCCCCGCCACACCTAAGCCAAAATTTTTCAAATTCTAAAGCAGTGTGATGCCGTGAGTTAAACTCCAGGTTTTGGCCTCCTCCGGCCAAACGCTTGCCTGCACCTCCCCAATATGGCTTTTGCGAAGCAAAAACATGGCCAACCGCGATTGTCCTATTCCTCCACCAATGGTTTGTGGCAGCTCGCCTTTAAGCAGTCGAGAGTGGAAATAGAGACCCATCCGTTGTTCAGCATCGGCAATGGAAAGCTGGCGAACTAGCGACTCAGCATCCACACGGATTCCCATGCTCGAGAACTCGTATGCCGACTGCAACACCGGGTTCCAAACCACAATATCGCCGTTGAGACCATGCTTTCCGGGTAAAGTTTCGGTGCTCCAATCATCGTAATCGGGTGCGCGACCATCGTGCGGCTCACCATCAGCAAGCTTCCCGCCAATACCAATAATGAATACGGCACCATGCTCCTTGGTGGCCTCCGTTTCTCGCTCCCTTGGTGAAAGATATGGGAACTGCGCCTGCAAATCCTCCGCGTGAATGAACTTAATTGAAGTAGGTAGAATGGGCCGGATCTCAGGGTATAACGTTGAAACGTAATGTTCTGTGTCCCTAATGGCCACATATAGCCTCGTTACAATCAGCTGTAAAAACTCGAGGTTACGTTGCTGTGGTTCCATTACCATCTCCCAATCCCACTGGTCAACATAGAGAGAGTGAATGTGGCTGAGCACCTCATCGGGTCGTATGGCTCGCATATCGGTTACAATTCCTCTACCCGGCTCAATTCCGGCATCGGCAAGTTTAAGCCGTTTCCATTTAGCTAGCGACTGCACCACCTCCACTCTTCTACCTTCCAGCGCTTTTGTGGAAAAGCCAAGTGGTCGCTCGATACCGTTTAGGTCGTCGTTGATACCAGTTCCAGCCTCCACCAGCATTGGGGCGGTAACCCGGGTAAGGTTAAGGCTCTTGCGTAGCCTGTCGACAAAGTAGCCTTTCACGCTCCAAAGCGCATCCTCAGCAGCTAAAAATTCCTGTTGTAAGCTTTTGCTCTCCAATAACGTTTTCATTTTTTTTAGGTTTTAAAGGGTTATAAAAAAACCTCCGCCAATTTGGCCGGAGGTTACACATTTGCATAGCAGGTGATATCCTCGGCCGGCGGGGGGCTATTATTATTCAGATCATTATTGTTGGTTATTCTAATCATTTCAAGTTGGTATAAATAAAAAAAGCCTTCCGTTTGGGAAGGCCTGCTTTATCAGTTGTGTTGAGAATTTCAATTTTACTGCAATAGCGCTCCTCCCCGAAATTTCTTCGGATTATTATTGGAGTTATTATTGCGGAAAAAGGTCATTTCTTGTCTGTATTTCATGTGCAATATATGAAGAATTTTGGTTCAACACCCCCCCTTTAAAAAAACCAGCTAATTTTTCAACAATAATTATCACTAAAAAAGGGGTACCCATTCGAGCACCCCAATTAATCATTGTAATTAACAATATGACTATTTACTTCTTAATCATCTCCACGCTGCGAACAACGAACTTAGCCAGCGCTTCGCCCTTAAGCATATTGTTGGCAAGCAAGGCTAAGTCAACAAGCTGCTTAGCGAGCTTATTTTTCTTACCAAAAGCAGTAAGCATGGCCTTCTTTCTATCCTTCAGGGCATTGAGCTGCTTCTCTACATCGGCAACCTTGTCCTTGTCGGCTTGAGGTATGTCCTCATGCTTCAAATCCTTTTGAGCATTTTGCAACTCCTTAAGCGAAGCCTCAACCGGAGCAATCTCGCCATTCACCTTCTCTAGGTCGGCCTTCATTTTAGCCTCGGTTTCGCTAATAACCTTTGAAACTAAAGGATGGTTTGCATTCACCACAAGGTTGTAGCTGTCGGGTAGTTCGCCATAGAAATTCATTCCACCGCCACCCATCTGAGCCATATCCTTCATGCGGCGCATAAACTCGCTTTGGGTAATAAGCACCGGAGCATCCGTTTCTGCAAGGTTCTCAAACATCACGGTGAAGTTGGTGTTCTCTGGCGCGTGGCATAGGAACACCGGACGAAGCTCCTCCTGCTGCTCTAAGCTGAGCTTTGTTTCGGCCAAGTCTTCTTTTGGAATAAGACGCTCCACCACATCAGAATCGACACGAACAAAACGAGCATCCTTGAGCTTGCTCTCCAGATGGTTTACAAAGTGTGCATCGAGTTGTCCATCCATTATCAACACATCGTAACCCTTATTCTGAGCCTTCTGTATGTAAGTAAACTGCTGTTCACGGTTGGTAGTATAGAGGTAAACCAGCTTCTTGTTCTTATCCTCCTGGTTAAGCTTAATAAGCTTTTCATACTCCTCGATGGTAAAATATTTTCCATCCGAATTTTTAAATAGGAAGAATTTCTCGGCACGCTCGTAGAACTTCTCGTCGGTGAGCATACCATACTCAATAAATATTTTAAGGTCGTCCCACTTGCTCTCAAACTGAGGCCGGTCGGCCTTGAAAATCTCCTGCAACCTATCGGCCACCTTCTTGGTGATGTGGCTCGAAATTTTCTTCACGTTGCTGTCGCTCTGCAGATAGCTGCGCGAAACGTTGAGCGGAATATCGGGTGAGTCGAGAACACCATGGAGCAGGGTTAAAAACTCTGGCACAATACCCTCTACATTATCGGTTACAAACACCTGACGGCAGTATAGCTGAATACGATTTTTCTGAACCTCTAGGTTGTTCTTCAGTTTAGGAAAGTAAAGAACTCCTGTGAGGTTAAATGGGTAATCAACATTCAAGTGGATATTAAAAAGCGGATCCTCCGCCATTGGGTATAGCTCATGATAAAATTCCAAATAGTCCTCATCCTTAAGATCGGCAGGCTTGCGTGTCCATAAAGGATTAGGATTATTTACCACATTATCCTTATCGGTATCAACATACTTACCATCCTTCCACTCCTGCTCCTGACCAAAAGCAATTGGAATAGGTAAATACCGGCAGTATTTCTTCAGCAGACTGTCAACACGGCTCTTTTCAGCAAACTCGCTACTCTCGTCGTCAATATGCAACACGATATCGGTACCACGTTTTTCCCGTTCTGCGGGTTCAATGGTATAGTCAGGACTGCCATCGCAGGACCAGCGCAAAGCAGCTGCACCATCCTTGTATGAACGGGTGACAATCTCCACCTTCTTCGATACCATAAAGGCACTGTAAAAGCCCAAGCCAAAATGGCCAATAATGCCATTCTCCGTATTCTTATACTTGGCCATAAACTCCTCAGCACCAGAAAAGGCAATTTGATTGATATACTTTTCAATCTCCTCCTCGGTCATTCCAATTCCTGAATCGGAAATGGTAATGGTTTTAGCCTTTTCATCGAGAGCGATCCGAATGGTAAGATCACCCAACTCCCCCTTAAATTCACTAACCGAAGCCAGCGCCTTCAACTTTTGCGTCGCATCCACGGCGTTGGAGACCACCTCGCGAAGGAAGATTTCGTGGTCGGAATAGAGAAATTTTTTAATAATGGGGAAAATGTTCTCGGTAGTTACGCCAATTTTTCCGTTACTCATATCAGCTGTTTTTTAGAATTAGTTTTGCCTTGAACGAAATACTCTTGACACATGGCCAAAAGAAAGTCGAACAGGTTCCATTTAATCAAACCCTATACCAAAAGACAAATGCTGACGGAGTGGCAGGAAATAGTCAAATATGACAAGTCAATCAAGGAATTATATGCCAATAGAGAAATCTTAAAAAAATCAAAAAAAGACACAATGATCAATAATTTTTATACTTTTACTTTAACAAACACACAAAAGATAAATGTTCAAAATAAATAATGAGCACAATTATTAATAGAGTATTTTTTGTAATACTTGTTTACAGTCTTATTTCTTGCAATACAAACAAACAATACAAAAAAGCAGACATTCAACAAAAGATTGATTCGATAGTAAGAATTGCTGAAGATTCAATAACATGCAACATAACATTTGTTCATTCGCAGGTAGATTCAGTAATGCATCTTGCACAGGACAGCGTGCAGCGTAATGAGGCGAATTTATTAGATGCATTAAGTTACCTTGCGGCAGACTCTTATGATACTGCCTTCAATTATATAAAACATATCTTGGTATTCTGTGAAGGCAAACGATTAAATCCAAAAATAAACAACCTAAATGCGAAAGCAAATAATGCATTAGGTATATACTTCCAGCGGATTGGAAATGCCGATTCAGCCATAGCCCACTTCAAAAAAGCCTATCAGCAGCAGCCTTCAGACCAAAAAGAAGCGCAGCCCAATATTCTGATAAATCTAGCCGATGCATATCTAATGAAAGGCGATGTGGTAAACACTGGACAATACTATAGGAGGGCTCTTTTTGTAAGCGATTCGCTGGACATAACCGACAAAATGGCTTTTCCCATTTACTTTGGACTAGGGCAACTATATATGGGAATGCACGATTTTGAGCAATCGAATAGCTACTTTCTTCTAGCCGAAAGAATCCTAAGCAAACGCAGTTTAAATGAGCAATTCACTTTTTGCAACAATCGCGGAAATTACTACTACTATAAAGAAGAATACGCCAATGCTCTGCCGTGGTTCCATAAAGCACGAGCACTGGTTTATCCTAAACACTACATTTACTTCATCAATCTATGCGAGTTAAACCTGAGCGACATACACCTACATCTAAATCAACTCGATTCAGCCAAGTATTATGCCAACCGAAGTTATAACTACTTTGTTTCCATAAACCAACCAACAGCACTTTACTATCTAGCATCCATAAAGGCAGGCATTGCCCTTAGGGAAAACAGGCTAAACGATGCCAATATTCTACTTCTTAACAGCAGCGATACGGCCGGTATTGAACCAAACATACTATCAATCCGAAATAGGATTCTTCAAGATTACAACGAAAAAATTGGAAACTACAAGCAGGCTTACCATTTTCAGAAACAGAATATCGACATCAAAAATGCAACCGCTGCTGAACGGGTAAAAAACCGCGTAGCAGATCTCGATATGCGCTATAGGCAAAATACCTCTATCCTTAAGCGCGATCTGCTTATCCAAGCCCAAAGTAGCAGCATGAGATACCTTCTGCTTACAAAAGTTATCTGGATTCTAATCTCAATTTCAATTGTAGTAGCAGCCGTATTTATATACTTCTACATGCGGAAGCAGCGCGACTTGCAGCATATTCAACACCTCGATCAAGTAGCCAAGCTGCGCATGGAGAATATCCGCAACCGAATTTCACCCCACTTTATTTTCAACATACTCAACCACGAAATTATTGCCAACAACAACGAAAAGCAGCAGACCGAGCTGCATGGAGTAGTAAAGTTGCTGCGGAGCAGTTTAGAAATGTCGGAGCAACTAGACATTCCCCTTAAGCAAGAGTTGGATTTTGTCCAAACCTATATTGATATTGAGAAGAAGAGCTTGGGCGAGGATTTCTCACTCCAGCTGATGATAGACAACCTGGTTGATTGCGAAACCATCCATATCCCCTCCATGATAATTCAAATTCCCGTCGAAAACGCCATTAAGCATGCGCTACGCGGCAAGGAAGGGTCAAAGCTGCTGCGTATTACCATAGACAAAAAAGAAAATGGAATTGCTATCTCTATTGAGGACAACGGTGCCGGCTATAGGCCCACCATCTTTAGCAAAAATGGAACAGGAACCGGACTAAAGGTGATATACCAAACCATACAGCTGCTCAACACTAGAAATGAAGAACCCATATACTTCAATATTTCCAACAAGAACAACGCCGAACAGAGTGGCACCCTTGTAGATATAAGTATTCCCAAAAACTACAGCTATAAACTATAAAGTCGCTTTTGTCCCATGAAAACAAAGCAAAAAACTAAAGCCAAGAATCAACAAACCTCGCCATGAAATGTTTTGATATTGTTATTATCGACGATGATGAATTTTGCATACAAGCGCTAAAAAAAGGGCTTTCCGCACATGCATGCTTTCGCGTAAAAGGAGAAGCCCAAACAGCAAGTGCCGGGCAAAAGCTAATCCTAGAACATCGGCCCCAGCTGCTCTTCCTCGACATAGAATTGCCCACCATTACCGGAATGGAACTGCTGCAAGAGCTCCGCGACCAAATTATCTGGCCCATGCAGGTGGTGTTCTACTCAGCCTACGATAAATACATGCTGGATGCCCTTCGCTCCGCAGCCTTCGACTACCTGCTGAAGCCATTCACCCAGGAGGAGCTGGATCGGGTGATTAATCGCTTTCTGGAGTATGATAAGAAGGAACTATCAAATCCCGTGCGCCTAAGTTCGCTAAGTAGCGTTTCGCCCAAAGGGAATGCGTTTATGGCAAGCACCGTTACCGGATATAAAGTGCTGCATCTTGAGCAAATTGGCTACGTTACCTACCAAAAGGATCGCAAGCAGTGGATGGCCATCCTCAACGACCAGAGCCAGCTACTGCTGAAGCGCAACACCAACGCCAACGACATCCTACGCTACTCCCCCTCCTTTATGCAAATCAACCAGCAGCAAATCATCAACACCGACTACCTATCGATGATTCACGATAGGCGCTGCATGCTCTACCCGCCCTTCAACCATGCCTCGGATTTGTGCATTTCCCGCAACTTCTATGGAGCGCTACAGGAAAGGTTTAGTATACTTTAATCTCCTTTATCCAAGCCTCACTAATCACAGTAAAAAAGATAACCATTACCATTCGGCAAGGTGAGAAGGCAATCATTAAAACGTTATTACGAAACAATATGCAGCTGATACTTTCGGAAAGCAACAATTTTAAAGAGATTGAATTAATATATGAACAGGTAGAATAAACTCAACATCCCATCAAGAAAAGACACCACAGCATCGCGGGTAGCTCTAATGGCTATCTGCAGCTACGGCAAGGATGATGACTCCGACAAAACAAATCGACCAGAGGGAATACTTCTTCCTTTAATTCCATGTAGGATATTCCGGCAGTATTGATGGCAACTGATATATGCCAAAAAAGTTGAACTCAAAAGAGTTCCCCTTTTTGTTTTTCGCTCCTCACAAATTCCTCTGAAAACGATTTTTGACCAACTGGTGGCGAATATCTACCATATAGGAATGCGAAGATGCAGAATAAGTATACCCCTAATAGATATAGGTTTTAGGGATGAGTTTGTTGCTGTAAATTTGGATTAAGAAACAATAACATGAAAGACACATCCTTGATGCAAAAACAAAAAATGCTGGTCCAAACAGAGTTTACTTTTCAACTATAAACACATATTTACGAACCACTTATCTACTTAACATCAAAAAGAGGATTTTTATCTCGCCCCTAATAATAGGAATATTGCTAATCCTTTCCGTTAGTTGCAAGAAAGATGACAATGATGCCAGCTCAGGTAATTCAACCAACGGAAAAACAACAGCTGTATTTAATTCAAGTGTAACTTATGGGTCAATGACAGACCAAGATGGCAATTTTTACAAAACCGTGACTATAGGAACGCAAACATGGATGGCTGAGAACCTGAGAACAATGAAGTATAATGATGGCACTAACATACCATTGGTAACTAGTGGAATAGCGTGGAATAATTTAAACACGGGAGCTTATTGCAACTATAACAACACAACAAATAGCGATACTATAGCGACCTATGGTCGTTTGTATAATTGGTATGCTGTGAACACAGGCAAACTTGCCCCTAAAGGCTGGCATGTCCCCACGCAAGAGGAGTGGGATAACTTAATGACAGACCTAGGAGGTGAAAATAAAGCTTGGCTGAAACTAAAAGAAGTTGGTGAAGAGCACTGGCAAAGTCAGGATAACTCAACTAACGAAACTGGTTTTACTGCAGTTCCCAGTGGATTTCGTCGCCCAGATGGAAAATTCACCCATTTAGGATTCTGCTGTGATTTTTGGAGTACGACTGAATGTGATTTCAATAATGCTTATGACGGTATTATATACAGGAGGGATATTGACCATAAATTGCATGGATTTTCATTACGTTGTGTAAGGGATTAATTAATCTATTGAATCATTCCATATTCCTACAAAATGAAACAGAACATCCAAAGAAACTATTCTACAAAAGATGATGAAGAAATAGGTTTGCATCCGCTTCTATTTTGAGCGCAGAATCTATAAGGGTTCTGCGCTCTTTTTATCATACCAAAGCCATCAACGCAACCAAAGGACAATAAAAATTCTTACCGGTTAATCTCTATTATTAACCAAATAGAAATGCAAAGCAGCTACATAGTTATAATGCCCGCATATGCTGCTATGAACAACAACTATTATGTATAAATTTGAAATACGAACAGCTTGTAATATGGAAACCAGAAACCATTAAAAAACGGGGCGAAACTGAAAAGCCAAATGAGTAGGAAAACATAACAAACATGAAAATGCTTAGAATTAGATATTCAGTCCTAGTTCTTTCCATAATATTTGGAAGTATGATTGAATTAACCTCGTGTAGCAAGGATGATATCTTAGATACTGATTCCGGCAATGCCCCAAGTAGTATCGTTGGGAAGCGACTTTTGTTTAATGGTGGATCATATAATGTTTATGGATTCACCTCAAATGGCGGGTGTAATGTTCCTGAAGGAATTGAATATGGAATTACCACTAATTTGACAAAATACCCAACTTATACTTATAAAAAAAATAGTTCATCCACGGCATCATTTACTTGTAACTACTCAGAAAAGAGTAAAATACTTAGTGAGTATACCTATTACGATGTATCATATAATCTTACTCTTTCTTTTATTACCACTACATCAGGTAACTTAACGGGCACGGTCAATTTTATAAAAACAGGGGGGAATGGAGGTAAGTCAATGTATTTTACCTTTAAAGATAAGGCATTCACATTTCAATAGTAAACAACCTATTGCAGTATTGAAGATATTTATCTGTTATACTCATAGATAATCAATATTTTACTCATGCTATCAGTTTATTCTTAATTACTTTTCTTCCATATAGCAACCTGATCCAGCTACATGGTAACAATCACAATATCTGCGGATAACAATAATAATCAATATGATGCAAATTTGAGACTACAAGGGACTAAAATGGAGCCCAGAAACCATAAAAAAAACGGGGCGAAACCGAAAAGCCAAATGAGTAGGATAAAAACCAAGCAACAATGAAGAGGATAATACTTATCATAATTGTAATTGGGCTTATGCTATGCACAAAGTTTGCCATTGCTCAATATGATGTAAAAACATTCAAACAAAACACAGGAGAAACGGTGACCTATACAGTCCCATCATATAAAATTCCTAACTATACCATGTTTACCTCATTTTACTATTTCTTCTTCCAAAAGATTGGCGATAAATATTATGTTTCGGCGGAATATGTTGCATGGAATATACCAAATCTAGACCCAAGCAAAATAACAAGTACAACTTATGTATTCAGGGATGGTTTCGAACTAGTTATACCTACTTCATTATACTTCAAGAAGACTATCAATGAAGTTCCTGAATATAATGGTAATTGGGCTCATTATGGCGTTACATGCTATATATCTAATGAACAAATGGAAATATTTACTAAGAAACAACTTCTTTCTATTGCAAATAACTTTAAAGATATAGATAGGAAGTTTGATGCTTTTGTTCCCCAAAAAAAGAGTTTTCAAATAGCAATGAGTGCCAACTATCTTCTCACCGGAGAGAAAGTTAAAGAGGATGATTTAGCAAAACGTTTTGCTCTGAATAAATGCATAGAACCATACAACAGCAATAAATGGGATTTTTAAAATGAAAAAGTTATTTGCTGCAATACTGTGCATAATTGTTTTCAACATCATAGTACCTCTAGGAGGAAAAGCACAGTCAAGAAGGATCGACTCCCTAATTACCAAGTATCATCGCAACTCCCTATATTCAGTAATCATGGAGCATCCGGGATATGTTTTTGGAGATGAAATCAAGCAGGAGTTTTTCAAAATCCCTGTTTCCGATAAATACAATGATCATAATCTCTCCGTTAGAGCTCTTCTATCAGATGATGATAATGCCCCGGAAGAATGTATTAATTCATTTTTCGATCGCAACTATGTTTCAAAGCGTATTGTTTCAAAGTGGTTCGACCGCAATATGGAGTCCGGTAACTTCGATATGGAGTTAATACAACAAAGAGGTTATTATGATGCTACCAATTTTGATTACCAAATAGCTAGACAAACCGCAAGAGGAATCGCAATGATAGCCGATGCTGGTGAAGAATTGCTAGGCAACACCTTTGTGATAGTAAATGACATTCAGTATATAGATAAAGAAAAACAAGCAATGAAGACCTCCTTTTGGTTAGATTTAGTTGGAGGCGTTGCAGAAGGCGTTGCTGGAGTGTCTTCAGGAAAAACCAAAGACCTTAGCAGTTCAATATCATCCCTGTCCAAGTCTGGAGCTGAAATATCCAATCTAATTGCAGGATTTTCGGTTACCATAACATCGTATTTATACCGTTTGGAATGGAATGAACAAACTTCGTCCATATTCTATGACAAATACTATTTCGACAAAAACAATGAAAAAAATGAAAAAAAGTTAGCATTTGAAAATGACACAAACATCTTTAAATTGAAATATATTGGACAATATACAGTAAAAAGCAGTAAAACTGTACTTCGTGGGTTAACCTCCAATGAAGAAGTAATAAGGAAAGTGTGTGCACGTGCTTTGGACGAGAACATTGTACAACTACAACGTAAGTACGAACCATTCAAAGTTAAAACTCCAATTTACAAAATCCAAGGCGATACTATCTATTCCCCTATCGGCATGAAAGAGGGCATTACAGTGCTATCAAGATTTGAAGTTTTAGAATGCTACATTGATAAAGATGGAAAAACTCATTATAAAAGAGTTGGCATTGTAAAACCTTTAAAAAACCTAATTTGGGATAATCGATTTATGGCAGACAAAGAAGAAGCCAAAAGTTCCAATTTAAAATACACTGCATTTAAAAAAATTCAAGGACGCACTCTTGAACCCGGGCTACTTCTTCGGCAAATAAATCAATAATTAAACATTAGAGTTTATAAAGTACTTAATAAGTATGTGTAGTTACCCCATTTTTCCTACAGAGTAAAATTAGACGTTTTTATTTTACTTTTCAACTTCATAAACTCCACGGGAGTCATTGATGCCAAGCTGCTGTGGGGGTGTTCATAGTTGTAATCGTTCAAGAATACCTCCGTTATTTCCCTTCCCTGCCCGATTCTCTGAAAAGCATGCCTGGCTAAAACACCTTCCCTGAAGGTGCGGTTAAAGCGCTCGATGTAGCCATTCTGCATGGGCCTTCCCTTTTGAATGGGTCGGTGTTCAATGCCCGAGCTGCTGCAAAAGCCCTTAAAAGCTTTTGCGGCAAACTCGGTACCGTTATCGGTGCGTATTCCCTCTGGCTTGCCCCTCCACGCGATAACCCGGTTCACCAGGCGAACCACCTTCTCTGCCGGGAAGGAGTAGTCCACCTCAATGGCCAGTGCCTCCCGGTTAAAATCATCTAGGATGTTCAGCGCCTGAACTTCCTACCGTTGTCCAACCGGTCTTCCATGAAATCGATGCTCCACGTTTGGTTGGGGTTCAGGGGCTGCAGCAGCACCTGCTTCGAGGGGTTGGGGACCCGGCGCTTGACCTTCTTGCGATGGCTCAGCCCCAGTTTTCGGTAGACCCGCTTGTGGTTCCACCCCAGCCCTTCCTTCCGCATGCGCCGGTAGTATTCCGGGAACCCACGAGCGGGCAGCTTCTCCGCATACCACCACAGTTTTTCCTCCACCGCTGAATCATCTTTCACCGGTGTGTAGTAGTACATGCTGCACGCCCTGGCAACAGAAATTCCTTCCCCTTCCCGCAAATCCCGCACCAGCTCCTTCTTTTGACAGGGCATTAAAGTTTTTTTTTGATCACGTTCTTTAGGATCCGGTGATCCAGGCTCAGGTCTGCATACATGCGCTTGAGCTCCGCATTCTCCCGCTCAAGCTCCTTAAATCGCCTCAGCAGCTCTGCATCCATGCCCGAGTAGCGCTTATGCCAACCGTAAAAAGTCCCCCGACACACCCACCATACTTGCCATTTCTAGCGAAAAGAATCCGGGACCACAACCCATGTCGAGAACAGTCATTCCCTTGCTCACGTAGGGAGCCAAAAATTTTCGAGGATTTTGCAGCCATCTTCTCACCCAATTATCGAGTCCACCAGCCCTTTCTACAGGACAAACCCGTAATGCATCTACTTTGCTCATAGCGATTAATCTATATCAAAACACAACAAAAATTAAAATCGAAACCAACAATTATCAGAAATTTCTTCCTTGCTTAACTCTAGCAAAGAATATTATTGGATCAGTTTCCTTCAAAATAACGATAGCACAATAATTCGTGCTACACCATTTCAAAGTTGACTAAATCGCACAGAAATAAAAAACATAAAACGATGAGTAATAGAAAAATGCCGACAAAACTTCCTTTTAGAAACCTGAAACGAATTAAAAAAGAGCTTACCTTTAACAAGAATTGAAAAATTGACGCATCCTTACTTAAACGATCATGCTTAAAACCATCAAGTGGAAAAGAGGCCCCTTTAGCTTGCGGACACAACTTACAGAAAGAGATATTGAAGTTGGAGAAATCGTTCGAAGGGTTTGGCGATATGAGCCTAAGGCAAGGCTAAATAATTTTGAGGTAGTTTTTTCAGTTCTAGGTTTTTTTAATCGAAGAGGCACCTTAACTCAAGTTGGAACCAATGTGGTATTAGCAGAGGTAGTTTTTAACCGATGGAGACGCAGAGCGCAGATTAATTGGACAAATGGGAAAACCCACCTTTGGAATTTCACCAATTTTTGGCATACAAGGTGGGAAATCAATGGTTTAGACAATACCCGTATTCTCTTCAATGGTCTCTCTCTGAGGGGCGAAATTACAGTTTATGATGGTGATGGATATGCCGTTTTAATTGGTTTGCTCATTGCCGATTACTATTGGCACTTGCGAAGAAAAGGTTAGCCATTAAAACACCAAAGACAACCTCTATTTATCAACGAATGCAGAAAATTTTGAGAACGTTTTTATAACGTTATCTACATACGATTTAGAAACGGGTATATCTATCACCGTTGGAATATCCAGTTCAAGCACAAGACCATCCTTATCCTTTCTGATAACTTTCACTTTATCAAAATTGACCATATAAGAACGATGGCAGCGTATTAATTCCAAGCCAATAAAGTCAGCTTCCATCTGCTTTAATGTATTTCGAAGTAGAAAATGCGCAATTTTATCCTTATTTAAATAAGAAACCTGCACATAGTTATCGGAAGCTTCGAGGTATAGTAAGTTATCCATCTTTATAGAAAAGCGCAGCACTCCTTTTTCGTCATGAAAAGGGATCATGTTTTTTGAATTATCTGGATAAGTTTGACCATGAGAAATTTCGTCTAGCATCAACTTTTTGTCCTTCCAAGAGAAATAAAGCCACAAGGCAGAATAGGGAAGCAATAAAACTAATGCAGTATTTTGGACAGAAACCTTTAACAGGTCATCAAATTGGCGGGAATCGTGAAGTATAAACTTTTCATAAATAGAATAAAATAGGGCCATAAAAAGCACCTCCGCCAACACCCAAATAATATAGTGAATATAGTTAAGCGAAAAACGTTTAACCGTTTGATACATAATCACACGGCTTATAACCACAACAAGCACACCGGTTAAAATAACAAAGCTAGAGTAGAAAAAGAGTTGTAACCGGGTTAGAGCAAACCATGATTCTACACCAAAAGGGGCATAAATATTAATAAACACAAGGGCAAACAACGCTGTAAAGAATATCAGCTTAACTATGTTTTCCTTTTGGGTAAGATAGCCCGGAATATTCTTTTGAAAATCGACCATTACTTATTTGCTGTTTCTGAAACAAAGGTAAAGAATTCGAACAAGCTGAAGAAAGAATTCAGAGAGCAAAACGAATTATCTAAAAATATTTCGCCCCAGATTGAGAATATTCACCCCGTATAGTAAAATTCAACCCCAAAACCTCCGGCCATATCCCTCTTTTTTGCTATCGGCTAACTCCTTTTGTTTCTTTACAAATAAAAGAAATAAATGTAATCATGGAATACTCAACTCTATTCAACGAACTAAAGAAACTACCCTCTAATGGCAACCAGAAAGTGGTAATACCCAACTCAGAAATTGTGGTTGAGTGGAAACAGTTTAATTCACCTTGGCGATATAACAGTAGCAATGAAATAAAAAATTTCAGTCAGCAATACAGCCTACTTTCAAAAAACAACGATAACCAGATTCAGGAAAACCAAACTTTTAACTATCCAATCGTATTTCCAAAAGAAAACCACAGCTACCAGCGGGCAATCATTATGCTTCATGGATTAAATGAACGCTCGTGGCAAAAGTATTGGTCGTGGGCAGTATACTTAGCCACCACCAATAATGTTCCTGTAATACTGTTTCCCATCTCATTCCACATGAACAGAGCTCCAGAAACATGGGCAAATCCTAGGATTATGCTTCCTCTATTAAATAAAACAAAATTGATATTGCCATTTATCGATAGCATGACTACCTACATGAATTTTGCGCTTTCATTTAGGCTTGCAGAGCAACCTTTACGCTTTTTCACCTCGGGCCATCAAAGTGCGCTCGACATAGTGCACCTTACCGAGGAGCTAAACTTAGGTCACATCTCCCCTTTCGATAAAAATACGAAGGTCGATTTATTCGCATACTCCATTGGTGCGTTTCTTGCACAAGTGTTGCTTGTTGCAAACCCTTATGGAATCTATGACGAATCAAGATTTTTCCTTTTTTGTGGAGGTTCGTTATTTGAGGATATGCAAGGAATCTCGAAACACATTTTAGGAAAGAATGCATTTACCCGCCTAAGCAACTACTATCTTGCCGAGCTAGACGAGGAGATGAGAAAAGGCACACCCATTGCTAAATTTATGCTTAAAGATGAACTTGGTCAAGCGTTTTACTCCATGTTATCAGCCGACAGAAATAGGGAAATGCGCGAAGCGGCCTTTGAAAAAGCAGCAGACAGAATATATGCCATCGGACTTAAGCAAGATGCCGTTATACCATCAAAGGGCATTCAAAAAGCAATGGAACAGCACACCACCAAAATGCCTAGGTTTGAGGAGTTGGATTTTCCATTCTCATACTCTCATGAGATGCCATTTCCACTTGAATCGAAAGGAATATCCGATTTAACGCTCAACGGTTGCTTCAAACAAATCTTCAATAAAGCAGCAGCATTTCTTGCATAAAAAAAGTCCGGTTAATACCGGACTTTTCCCTATATAAAGAAACCAGATGTTCTAGTATCTCTTTGGTTTTCTGTCACCATATGATGAAGAACCTCCACCACTGTTACCACCAAACCTTTTTTCACCTCTGTCGAAAGATTTTCTTTCGCCCTGAGGTCTTTCTTCTCTTGGTCTAGCCACAGAAACTGCAATAACTTTGCCATCTAGCTCAACACCGTTCAGCTCTTCGATAGCCTTATTTCCTTCAGCCTCGTCGTTCATTTCAACAAAGCCAAATCCTCTGGATCTACCAGAAAACTTATCAGTAATAACTTTGGCCGAAGCTACTTCGCCGTACTCTTCGAATAATTTCTTCAGATCGTCGTTCTCAACTCTGAAACTCAAGTTAGCAACAAAAATGTTCATCTAAGTAATAATAAATTAAAAAAGGTTATAAGTCCAATTCGAGCTTTAAGTTGATTACTAACTTTTTGTGTCGGGTCTTCACAACAAACCGTTAAGAAAGTTTAAAAAAGCAGAGAAGAACGATCTAAAAGAACAATAACTTAAACTCAAATTCTGCCTTGCAAAGGTAAACAATTAAAAATAACCCAATCGTTCTTGCAAAGAAAAATAATTATTTTATCAACTTATTATTATAGGTATGTCTACAACCATTCCAAGAAGGATGTTTTTTTAATGTTTTAACTTACAAGCATATCACCAGCAAAAGAAAAAGCCGGAGAAATCCGACTTTTAATTCTAGTGCAGAACTATTTGCGTTTACTTAACTTTAAGTCCAAACATGATGGCGACACAGCCGCTAACCAACTCATCGGCAGGTGCATTTCCACTTTTAGTATTTACTTTTACTGAAATTATAAGCATTTGCGTTGTTTCTGCTTTAAAATCGTAGAAAAGTGAATAGTTATTATTTTTACTCGAATATAAAACCTTGCGCTGCGTATCCATTATGGTGAATTCCACCTTTGGTAAGGAACTAGAAGCACACACGGCTACCCGATACTCCTGTCCAGCATAAAAGGTTTTAAACAACTCTGCATCTTCACCTTCAGTTAAAATAGCGGCGTTATAATTACCGTCGTGAAGATATGGTGCTAGCTCCGACTTGCATACCTTCTTGGCAAAATTTTTGCACTGGGAATAACCAAGTTGCGGAACCAGTAAAAAGACGAGCGGAATTGCAATGATCCAAAATCTCTTCATGGCAGGAATAAATTACTGTATATACTTGGTTCTAATTTCATATGTAGTAGCTTTTAGCTTGGCAAATGATTCTGGCTTAACAGAAATCACACTTTTTGCGCGCAGCGTGGCCGGTGCCCCAGCTTTACCAGGAACAATTTCCACGTCAGAAATCGTAATTTCAATCTCATCAAAAACCGATTTAAGTCCCTGTATATCGGACAAGACAGATTTTACATCTGCATTGGTTTTATACTGATCGAGCAGGCTAATAACCGTAACTAAGGACAATTTTTGATCAATAATGCGCTCCATCAGTTCCGAGTCAACCTCTTTTGAATTCTTCACCAAATTTGTTGCAAGGTAAAGACCCTCAATCCATCCACCCACAAGAATAATAGCCCCCACAGACGCACGATCATCCTCCTCCAATACCGAGTTTGTATTTAGAAATGTCTCGGAAATAATCTCCATTATCACATCGCGATTATTCACATTTTCCTCAAGACGTTGAATAACATTATTGTCGATGGCATTAAGAATACCCAACCCTTCAGCCATCTTCTTAGAGGCCGACATATACTTAATGGTTGCTTGAGTTTGATCAAATAGGCTGGCATAACTTAAATCGGTGCTATAGATACCAAGATTAAGAGCCATGCTTTTATTGGTAGAATAGCGTGACACATTATCTACAGGATTAAGCAGCTCCTCATTGTAGGATGCCCCTGCACGTTTTAAAATAAGTGCAGTTTCAAGTGGCGAAGGCAACGAGTAAAAAATTTGCTTCGCGGTGGATAGCCCCTTCTGAATAGCTCCATCGTCAGAGACTAGTGAGTCAATACTCACCGCCGTTTGCCCTGAACCTTTTTTATCGGAGGAACAGTTGGTTACACCTATTGCTAATGATAGTAATAGGAATCCCTTTGTCCAGCGACTTATTGCAATTCTGAAAATCATACTGTTTTGCTATTAATGTAAAACGCGACTGATTTTAACTCTAGTAAAGTTACTCTTTTTTTCATTTCATGACGAAAAGCGATCCCTTTTTTCAGCACTTTCTTAGAAATTAAAAAAACGAAATAATTTATAGCTTTGCAAAAAATATTAATTAATAATGGAAAAAGAGTCAAATAAGACTAGCACACAGAACACTAGCATTTTCAACGGAACGGAAGATGAAGTCATCAAAAACCTTGACAATCTGAGGGAAACAGGCTCATTAACCAGTCTGGAAACCATGCTTGAGCGTGTTGTTTCTCATCCATCGGAAAGGATTAGGAAGAAGATTTTCGAACTTATTGCCGATATAAAAAGCAATTCAGCAACGGCAATTATTGCCAATTTCACCTTTGCCTGTAAAAATAAACAGGCACAAATGGAACTTATTTCTGCCTGTTGGCAAGGTCGGCTGGATTTTAGTGATTACCTCGAACGATATATTGACCTAGCAATCCAGGGCGAATTGCTGCTCGTTTACGAAATTCTTACATTGGTGGAAGAAAACTGCGAAAAGCCAGAGTTAACACAGCTGGAAAACGCGGTTGTAAAAATCAAGGAACAGCTAAACTCCTTCACATCCGAAAAAAAGTTGATGATGGTTGACTTGGTAACCATACTTGAAGGGAAAAAAGGAAACTTGTAGATAATATGGTAGAAGAAATAAAAGGCCCAGCGAATATATCGCTGGGCCTTTTGTATTTTGTTGCAATAGCCACTATTCCATATTAGAAAAATGGCGCATAAACTGTGATCGTTCATAGGCAGCAGGATCGGTAATCCTAGCATAGCTTTGTAGACCCCGAAAGTCTTCAATCTTATTAAAACCCTTGTCGGCCATCCACTTTTCGATGAATGATAACATTTGAGTAATAATGGCCGGGCCACTTTTATAAACTGCCGAACAAACTTGTGTTGCATTTGCTCCCGCTAACAGCATTTTTACAACGGCTTCACCACTGTGTATACCGGTTGAAGATGCCAAACTTAACCCGGGAACAATGTCGGCAGCAAGCGCAATGGAACGAAGCGAATTGTGGATATCAGCCGGATTACTAAACACTTCCGACGACACCATCTTCATTCTGCTAATATCAATATCGGGCTCATAGAAGCGGTTGAAAAGCACTACTCCATTAACCTTACGGTAGTACAACTCTCTTATTATCCAAAGAATGTTAGTAAAATATCTACCTAACTTGAAAACAATGGGAATTGAAATAGCAGCACGCAACTTTTCAGCCAATTCGAGATAGATCTTTTCGTAATAGGAGCTAGGTTTCTCACTGTCGGTTGCTAGAAAGAAGACGTTAATTTCCAACGCATCGGCACCAGCCTCTTCAATTCTTCGAGCAAAGGTTATCCAGTCCTTCGACGATACGCAGTTTATACTGGCAATAATTGGAATTGACACTGCTGCCTTTGCCTCCTTAATAAGGGTAAGGTATTGACTAACGGAATTGGCCTTCGTGTAATTTCTAATATAGTCGGAGGCCTCGGGGTAATCGCTGGAAACATCGAGCAATCCAGCTTCATGTAGTATCTGCTCCTCAAAAAGTGACTTAAGCACAACGGCACTCGCCCCCGCTTTTTCCAATTCAACGATTCGTGGGACTGACGAAGTAAGACCCGAGCTGCTCACAATTATTGGATTCTTTAACTTCAGACCAACATAGGTAGTTTCTAAGTTGAGCATAGCACAAATTTTTCTTAAATATCTAAAATATTTCAGTTAAGCCAACGCTACTTGGCCAAATTTCTTTCACCAAATATGGAACTTCCAATGCGAACCATAGTACTTCCCTCCTTAATGGCGACTAAATAATCGCCCGACATCCCCATGGACAGCTGACGAAAAGATAGCCCAAATAAAGGCTTCGTTTCTTCAAAAAGACTTTTAAGCCCTCTGAACTCACCGCGAACTTGATCCTGATTGTCAGTAAACGTTGCCATTCCCATTAAACCACAAACTCGCACATGTCCATAGTCGGCCAGCAATCCAGAATTTGCCAAAGAAATAAGTTCATTGCGATCGAAGCCAAACTTCGTCTCCTCCGAAGCAATATGCACCTGCAGGAGGCAATCAACCACCCGGTTTATCTTGGATGCCTCTTTATCTACTTCGGCTAACAACTTTTGACTATCGATAGAATGAATGAGGCTTACAAATGGAACAATAAATTTAACTTTATTCGACTGAAGATGACCTACCATGTGCCAGTGAATATCCTTAGGCATTGCTTCCTGCTTAATCACCATCTCCTGCACCTTGTTCTCACCAAAAATCCGCTGACCAGCCCCATAGGCCTCCATCAACGCCTCCACTGGTTTTGTTTTGGAAATGGCCACCAATTCCACTCTTGGCGGAATAGTAGTCAAAATGTAATTTAAATTGTTAGCAACACTCATGACTGTTAGTATTTTGAATAGCAAAGATAGTAATTTGAACCGAGTACGGTCCCCATATATCCAGAGTTTACTTTTCACTGAAATAGGGCACCACATCAATTAACTCCATATTATTTTTACTTTTGAAGATCTAAATGAAATTTAATGACGATGCACTATACCAGTGAGCCAATGGCTCGCCTAGAGGCTCTACAAACATTGGAAAAAGAGAGAACCTGCGGAAAAAAGGCTGAGCTGGAATACGTAACCCAACACCATCAACGGTTCCTTGCCACGCTTGCTATCTGCCAAAAGTTAGTTCCCAACATTGAAGCAAAGGTTCTCGATATTGGTCGCAGCCCATTTACAGCGATTCTGCACTCCTACTACCCCACTGTGAGCACCATGGGCTTTGACCCCATTGACGACGACGGAGGTCATAGAGAAAACGGAAACGCTATAGTGCAAAACCACATCACCTTCGACATAAACAATGCCAAGGACACCAAAATGTGGCCTTCACATCATGAGAAGTTTGATCTAATAACCTTTTGTGAAACGCTGGAGCATTTGAATACGGCTCCAGAATATGCCATTGCATATCTATCAACACTGCTACAGCCCAATGGCATATTGCTTATTACCACGCCCAATGCGGCTACACTTAAAAATAGAATTTCGCTCCTATGTGGACAAAACCCATTCGAAAAAATAAGGCTTTACGAAAAAAACCCAGGCCATTTTAGAGAATATACCACCACGGAGATTAAAAAAATGGCACAGAGCCTCAACCTAACGGTTGCACATTGCTATACCATTAATTTTTACCGTTCACGCTACCTTGCTCCCTTTAAGCTTATTCCGGCATTCAGGGATAGCATCGTGGTAGCAATTCATCAAAAAAGCAATTAGCAGCCCAGGGAGGCGTAACTTAAAAAACGGCAGCAAGCACCATGCAATTTACTTTCAGAAGGAGCAAATCGTTTTAAAAACGGGACGCCCCTCTGAAGAGAAAGGGGCTGGCAAATTTTAAAAAGGAACGCCCCTCTTTACAAAGAGGGGCGTTCCTTTTATTAAAGCGGGGCGTTCCTTTTTGCTACATTGACAATGGCGAAAATACCAAGCCCCCTAAAAAAGGAAAGCCCCAGATTAGCTGAGGCTTACCAAATGCTATTGTTAATTGCTTAGTCTAGCTTATGAATAACCAAACCACTCCTAAGTTTTGGCTCAAACCAGGTAGTTTTTGGCGGCATAATATTACCCGTGTCGGCAATATTGATTAGCTGCTTCATAGTAACGGCATAAAGGGCAAAGGCCACCTTCATTTCTCCGTTGTCTACACGTCTTTTCAGCTCACCTAAGCCACGAATTCCGCCCACAAAATCGATTCGCTTATCGGTTCTGAGATCTTTTATTCCCAGCTGCTTGTCGAGTACAAGGTTGGAGAGAATAGTCACATCAAGCACTCCAATTGGATCGCTATCATTGAAAGTGCCAGCCTTGGCAGTAAGGCTGTACCACTTACCCTCCAAATACATGCTAAAGTTATGGAGCTTTGATGGCTTATAAATCTCGGGTCCCATCACTTTAACGTCGAAATCGACACTCAACTTATCAATAAGTTGGGCTGGAGTGTGGCCATTCAAGTCCTTTACCACTCTATTGTAGTCAATAATTTTGAGCTGATTATCGGGAAAAATAACGGCTAAGAAGAAATTATACTCTTCGTTACCTGTATGGTTCTTGTTCGCCATCTTTTTCTCGTTGCCCACAAGGGCTGCAGCGGCAGTACGGTGATGCCCATCGGCAACGTAAAGAGCGGGAACCTGCTTAAATATCTCGGTGATACGCCTATTTGTTGCATCGTCGGCAATAATCCAAAAGTGATGACCAAAGCCATCGGGTGACACATAGTCGTAAACAGGCTTGTTGTTCTTCACAACATTTTCAACGATCTGATCCACCTCCTTAACGGCAGGATAGCTAAAAAATACAGGCTCCACGTTTGCGTTGGTGTTCCGCACATGCTTCATGCGGTCCTCCTCCTTATCCTTACGGGTAAGCTCGTGTTTCTTAATCTTGCCGGTCATATAATCGTCTATATTACAACATGCGACCAATCCATACTGCGTTCTGCCTTCCATGGTTTGTGCATAAACGTAGTATTGCTCTTTTGCATCCTGAACGAGCCAACCTTTATCCTGCCATTTTTTAAAGTTTTCCACAGCCTTAGCATACACTTCCGGTGCATGTTCGTCGAAACCAGGAGCAAAATCAATTTCCGGCTTAATAATATGCAATAGCGATTTTTCAGTAGCCTCAGCACGAGCCTCCTCTGAGTTTAGCACATCGTAGGGGCGAGAGGCAACCTCTGCCGCAATCTCTTTGGGCGGTCGTAGCCCTTTAAAAGGTTTTATCTTTACCATAATGTTGGTTATTGAGAATGATGAATGGTGAACTGTGAAATGTGAGCGGTGAAGGCTGTTTCTTTTTGCTTTGCAGGTATCGAATAAGACCAATAGGTTGCTGCTTTATTCCTACAAGATCCTTACTCTGACTGAATATACCACATACAAAACCAAGCCTATTTAATATGATCAACTGTGTTTCCAGCTTTGAAGCAGAACCCAGCGCTATATTCATAAAATGTATATACTCGGCATCACTACCTCTAGCAGCGCCTTCAGCAATATTTGAAGGGATAGATATAGCTGGTCTGCGCATTTGGCTGGTTAAACCAAGAGCTTCTTTTTTAAGGAAGAAAGCCGTTAACCCATGAATATCGACTACAAAATCGACACTCTGTTTCCAAACGTTCAGCTCTTTATGATCCATAAGACAGAATAGTTCATTACCCTGCATTCACTACTCACTATTCAAATTTCACTATTTGTTCACCTGAAAAGTTTTATCTCCCTTTTTAATGAAATTCACAATTTGGGTAGCAGCAGCAATACCGGCATTGATGTTTGCCTCGGCAGTTTCGGCTCCCATTTTCTTGGGTGTACTAAAGTAGCGAGTTCCCAGTTGCTCGCTCAGAACAGCATGGCTTTCGGGCATAATATCGGTTGCATACTTTAAATCGGTACGCTCCAACATGGCTTTCAAAAGGCCAGCCTCATCAATTACCTCCTTGCGGGCAGTATTTATGAGAGTGCCTCCCTTAGGCATTTTCGAAAGCAACTCATAACCAATAGACTTTTTAGTCTTTTCATTGGCGGGAATATGCAGAGATACGTAATGACAAGTGGTATAGAGTTCTTCAACCGAACCAACAACCTTTACACCATCCTTCTCCATTGCCTCTTTGACAACAAATGGATCGAATGCATATACTTCCATTCCAAATCCCTTGGCAATATGGCCAACCAGTTTACCTACATTACCGTAGGCATGAATACCAAGTTTCTTTCCCTTGAGTTCTGCACCGGTACCTGATTTAAATGTATTACGAGCCATATAAACCATGAGACTTAGCGCGAGTTCGGCAACGGCATTGGAGTTCTGACCAGGTGTATTCATAGCAACAACTCCCTTTGCATTACAAGCAGCAAGGTCGAGGTTATCGTAACCAGCGCCTGCACGAACAACTATTTTTAAGTTTTTGGATGCTGCTACTACTTCCTTGGTAATCTTATCGCTTCTTACAATAATGGCGTCAACTAATTCAACTGCCTTAAGCAAGTCGTTGGTGCTGGTATATTTTTCAAGAAGTTCGAGCGTGAAGCCAGCCTCTTCCACAATTTTTCTGATACCATCCACCGCCGCTTTTGCAAAGGGTTTTTCGGTGGCAACTAGTACTTTTGTCATAGCAATAAAGTTGTTAAGTGATAAAAAATCATTTATGGCACAGCCACATACAAATGGACCAATAAAACAAGGGGGTGAACGGCCAGAGCCATTTCACCCCTTATGTTAGCTTTTGCTATTAAGCATTTTCCTTCTCAAACTCCTTCATGCAATCAACCAAAGCCTGAACACTTTCCAAGGGGAGTGCATTATAGAGAGAGGCACGGAAACCACCTACTGAGCGGTGTCCCTTAATACCAACCATGCCCTTGCTCTTGGCAAAGGTCATAAAATCGGCCTCTTTGTCCTTATACTTGTCGGTCATCACAAAGCAAACGTTCATCAACGAACGGTCTTCAATGGCCGCTGTTCCTTGGAACATGGAGTTACGTTCAATTTCGTTGTAAAGAAGCTTCGACTTAGCTTGATTACGCTCGTACATTTTTTGAACGCCACCCAAAGATTTCACCCAACGTAAGGTTTCCCTGATAGCAAAAATGCCAAATACCGGAGGGGTATTAAAAAGAGAGTTCTCCTTAATGTGAGTGCGATAATCTAACATGGTAGGAATCTTACGATCAACCTTACCGAGAATATCCTCTCTGATGATTACAAATGTTACTCCAGCAGGTCCAAGATTCTTCTGAGCACCACCGTAAATCATCCCATATTTTTTAATATCAACGGGACGGCTGAAAATATCAGATGACATATCGGCAACAAGGGTAACGGGACTGTTCATATCCTCATGGATTTCAGTTCCGTAAATGGTGTTATTGGTGGTAATGTGAAAATAATCAACATCCTTAGGAATGGTATATCCCTTAGGATAATAGGAAAAATTCTTGTCAGAAGAAGAGGCAACAGTAATCACCTCGCCAAAGAGTTGAGCTTCTTTCAACGCTTTCTTTGCCCATACACCTGTTTCGAGGTAGGCTGCTTTCTTTTTTAGAAGGTTGAAAGGTACCATGCAGAACTGCAAGCTGGCGCCACCGCCAAGAAAGAGCACGTGGTAATTTTCAGGAATATTAAGCAACTCCTTAAAAAGCGAAATTGCTTCGTTGTGTACGACATCGTACGCAGCATCACGGTGAGAAATTTCAATCAGGGAAAGCCCTGATCCATCAAAATTCAAAACAGCTTTCGAAAGATTTTCGAGCACTGAAGGTGCCAAAATACATGGCCCGGCGGTAAAGTTATGCTTTTTCATATCGAGTTAACTTAAAGGTGTTATATACTGAAACAAAACTACTCAAAATTGGGAAATATTTTTCGAATAAAGCACCATTCTATTTATGATTTACAACACCAAAACGGCGTTTAAATGAAAAACAGTAACTTAAATCGTGTCCTTCAGCTTAACATTCTCACAAAATGGTTTAAGGCTCGATCCATCAAAACGGGGAATTATGTCAGTATAATCAGGAGTATGACAAAACTCAATCACATCATCCAGCCCCATTTTTCTTAATCGGTTACGCTGTGCAGCCTTCTGGATATACCCCACCAAGTTTGGCTTAGCTACCTGCCATACATCCATTGCGGCAATGGCTGAATCACAAATTGTAGAATAGCCTTGCTCCCGTATTAACTTCTCAGCCAACGCACCTGCATACACAGCGTCTTCTAAGCTAAATCGGCCCTTCCAACCCGAACAGAATATGACAACCCTATCAGCATGAGCCCCAAGATAGGCAGCCGTTGCCGAAAGATTTAAAAAGGAGGAAACGATAACCTCCTTACCAATGGAGGCCATTTGTATCGCTTTTGTACCATTGGTGGTGCTGTACACAATACTTCGGCCCTCAACAACTTCTCTTTTAAAGTTAAATGGAGAATTTCCAAAATCGGCAAAGTCAAGTACCTTTCCGTCCCGTTCTGCTGCCACAAGAAATCCTTGCATCTTCAACCTCAACGCTTCCTCCACTTCGGCCACCGGTATTATGGTAGAGGCCCCATGGGCAAAGGCAGTGCAAATAGCAGAGCTAGCCCTCAAAACGTCCACAACCACCATAATGGCAGACGGATCAGCATGATGATTAAAAAGAGAAGGAGAGAAACAAACCTCCACGGTTCTAGACATTTTGCTCATTTACTTAAGTAAAAAAAGAGGTATAAAGAAAACTCTATACCTCCATAATTTTGCATAAAGTTAGCTATTTCTGAAAGAATGGTGTTTTAACCACCTTTGCTCTCAGATTTTTATTTCTAACGCTGATAAAAATTTCAGAACCAAGCTTCGAATAGGCCGTTTTTACATACCCCATACCAATTCCAAGTTTGAGCATTGGCGACATTGTCCCAGAGGTAACCTCACCAATGGTTTCACCTGTAGCATCTACAATGGAATAGTGCTGACGAGGAATTCCCTTATCAACCATTTCAAAGGCAACCAACTTACGGCTAACTCCCTCTTTTTTATGCTTCAGTAAAAGTGCTTTATCAATAAAGTCCTTCTGATCGTTAAACTTAGTAATCCAACCAAGTCCTGCTTCAATAGCAGAGGTAGTATCGTTTATATCGTTGCCATATAAACAGAATCCAGATTCGAGACGCAGCGTATCTCTTGCACCAAGTCCTATCGGCTGAATGCCATACTCCTTACCAGCTTCAAACACTGCCTTCCAAAGTTTTGGTCCATCCTCGTTAGCCACATAAATCTCGCATCCGCCTGAACCGGTATAACCTGTTGTAGAAAGGATAGCATTTTTAATACCAGCAAAATCAAGATTTTTAAATGTATAGTACTCCATATCTTCAATGGGAGTGCTGGTTAGCTTCTGCATTGCTTTAAGTGCAAGCGGCCCTTGAACAGCAAGCTGACAGATCTCGCCAGAAGCATTGTATAATTCCTTGCCAACAGTTAACCCAAATTTAGGAGCATTGGCACAAAACCAATTCCAATCCTTATCAATATTGGCCGCATTAATCACCAACAGGTAGGTTTCTGCATCAACCCTATAAACCAATAGGTCGTCCACAATACCACCTTTCCCATTGGGAAGACATGAATATTGAACTTTGCCATTGAAAAGTGCAGCCACATCGTTAGAGGTAATATACTGCACAAAATTGAAAGCACGAGGACCCTTAACCCAAACTTCCCCCATATGCGAAACGTCGAATACACCAATTTTTTTACGAACAGCCATATGCTCATCGTTGATGCCCGTGTATTCTATGGGCATATTATAACCGGCAAATGGAGCCATCTTTGCACCCAAATCAATGTGGAACTGGGTAAAGGCAGTATGTTTCATCACGTTAAATTTATTTTGACAATAAAAGGATTGATGACAAAGGTAAATAATTTTATAGTTTGCGACAGCGCAATCGTTTACATATGAAAAAAAACGAGTATGTTTATAAGCATTCTTTCATTGCATGTGTTAATATGTGGTAATCGGTAGTTTGTAGTTTTGCGTAAAGAATAAAAAAAGGTTAAACTTGCATAAATGCTTAGGGTATGTTTGAGAATCTACGATTTCAACCTTCTATTATAAATCTCGCCATTTTAGAGGAGTTTACAGACGGGAATGAGGATCTTTTTTCAGATATGTTGAAGATCTTTTTTCTTCAGGTTCCCAACTTTACAAACGACATGGAAGAGGCCTTTAAGGCAAAAGACTATCTCAAACTTGGACAAATTGCACATAAAGCAAAATCATCGGTTGCAACTATGGGCATTTCCAATCTTTCTGTAAAAATGAAAGAGTTTGAAATTCTCGCCAAGAGTGGTGAAAAGCCAGAAAGTTACCGACAATACATAGATCTTTTTAAAGACACTTGCCAAAAAGCAATAGCTGAATTAGAAGTAATAAAATCAAACTTATAATATTCAAAACCTATGGTAAAAGTTGAAAATATTAATGGGTTCAGTGTTGTAACGTTTCCAAACGCCAACCGAATCAACGTAGGCAATATAGGTGACTTTAAAGATAAGGTCACTGCGATTATTACCCCTACCAGCAAAGTAATACTCGATTTAACCGGGATCACCTACATTGACAGTTCTGGATTTGGAATGCTATTATCTTTCTTAAGAACAAGCAAAACCAATGAGAGCAAATTAATGTTCTGCTGCATTATGCCGGAGGTAATGTCGTTGGTAAACCTACTTCAGCTGCATACTGTTTTTGATATTTGCTCATCGAGGGAAGATTGCTTGGCTCATGCTTAAATAACATTAATCAGTTTTACGAAAAGCCGACTTAATCACCTTTGCAAAAAACCCTACCAATTGAGAAAGTCGTCTGGCTAAGTAGCATTCTGTTTAATATTTATAAGTTACTTCAACTCAACAAAACAGAAAAAAATTAAACAGGCAGAAGATCTTACCTGCATCTTACTTTGCCGTTGGTTTTAAGTAGAAATGTTAACCTCCAGCTACATTGCATTCGGCTAATTGTAACTAAGAATTAATCACCCTCTACTCTTATCTCAAATACGCAGTAAGCGATTTGATTATAAGTTACTTACCACACACAGGACATGTATACTAAAATGTAGCTACAGGTGTATTCCCATTGGGTGTCAGGCTAATTATTCGTGATTGAAAACAATTATTTTAATTCTTTTCAACTTAAGATTAACTATCTAATAGGAACTATTCATCCATAACCATAGAGCAACCAGCATAGCAAATTTCAATTTTGCTATACACTTTAATCTTTGGGAATTGTTTTTTATTGAGGATAAACAATCCTTACATGATAAATATTGAGTAGTTTTTTCTTAAAAACGGTCTTGATGGTAGTTATATCTTTAAAGGTAATATCAGCTTCAGCAAATTGATCCTCCTGCTGCTGAAAATTCACAATCGATTCAACAAGTTCATCGATTGACTCAGCAGTCACACTTTTCAAACTTCTTGAAGCCGCCTCCACTGCATCGGCCATCATTAACACGGCGGTTTCCTTGCTCATAGGTCGTGGTCCAGGATAGGAAAACGATGGGCCTAGATCTCCCTCAGGATATTTGCTACGATACAATCTATAGAAATACTGCACTTTTGAAGAGCCATGATGAGTACGAATAAAATCGATAATTTGTTCCGGTAGTTTGTATTTACGTGCTAGCAGAACTCCATCGGCTACATGCTTCACAATAATCTTAGCGCTTTCCTCAAATTCAAGGTTATGATGAGGATTAAAGTCTGAAACTTGGTTTTCGATAAAGTATATAGGGTTGTTAATCTTCCCGATATCATGGTAAAGGCCACCCGTACGCACCAGCAAAGGATTACCTCCAATTTGGAATACAGCAGCCTCGGCAAGAGTTGCGACCTGCAAAGAGTGTTGAAAAGTTCCAGGCGCATCTTCAGCAAGTTTTCGTAAAAGTTCTTGGTTATGATCGGAAAGTTCCATGAGAGTTGTATCGGAAAGAAATCCAAAGACCTTTTCAAACAAGTATACCAGCTGATAGCTCACCAGTATTAAAAAAGCATTACCAAGAAACCAAACATAGTCGAACCAGACAATACTTCTGAAGTTCCCCTCCTTAAGAAGGTTAAGTGCAAAAAAGATTGAGGCATACACCAAAAACACATATCCTGTTGCTACAAATAGTTTACCTCGTCTATAGGCATTGGTTAAGCTAAATATGGCAACCACCCCAGCCACAAAATTGATAAAGACAAACTCAAATGAATTAGGCGCCTGAAACCCGACGAGCATAATTGTAATTAGGTGGATAAACAGCGCAAGTCGACTATCGTAAAAAGTTCTAACAAAAATTGGAACCACCACAAAAGGAATCAGGTAAATGCTAACTGTGCTTGTGCTTAAAACCCATGAAGAGAGTGCTACCATGGCAACAACAAGCAAAAGTATAAAGAGCATTTTTCGAACCGACTGTAATATTTCTCTCCTAAAATGGAATAGGAAAAGATAGAGAATAACCATGCATATTCCCACCAAAAAAGAATGACCGAGCAATAGAATATACTGCTGCCCCGAAAAGCCTAATCGAGATTCATATTCATGCTTCAACGATTCAAGAATTAGGTAGGTATTTGCATCAACAATATCGCCCTTTGACACTATACGCTCACCGGCTTGAACCATTCCACTGCTTAGAGATACACTGCTTAGCAATTCCGATTTTACCTTGGCCGTTTTATCTTCATCAAACTTGACATTGGGTATAATTACACGTTCAAGTCCAGCTTCGCTCACAAAAGCCAACGATTGGTCTTCAGTTCTAAAGAAAGAAGAAGCGAGCTTTTTTACCAGATATTCCAAGGCCATTTTGGGGGTAAATAGTTCGCCAGAAATTGTCTCTTCTGCAATATCGTGATGCAGAATCACAACAGGGGTATCACCCTTTCTATTAGCAAAGAAACGACTAGCATCAGAAATACTAACAACACCTTTACCATACACAAATTTAAAACCCTCGACTACCAAACGGTTCAGTAAGGCCTCCTGTTCAGCATTACTAAGGTTTATGTTTCGGAGCGAGCTTAACCTAAATGGAAAGTTCTGCTGCTGATTTTTATGTCCAACATAATCGGATACGGACTTGGATGCTTGTTGCGCAATGGCACCGATGGTGCTGCTATCGTAATCAAAATATGGCTTAAACGATTTTAATACGGCTGCCCGCTCCGACATTAATTGGTTATCACCTTTATATATTGGAAAATCGAAAGGTGCAATAAGTATCTCATGGCTCCATGGTCGACCCTTTTGAAACTCATACTTAAACTTACCTTCATGAGGTAGAATAGAGATTACAGCCGCCGTAGCGAGGGCAAAAAGAACAACCGTAAGAATTGCTCTCAAGCTATTTTTATTCAGCTTTATCATGAAAAACCTTTTCCTAAATCTAAAATTTCTTAACTTTCATGCATTGAACAAATGTATAAAAATTACGCTAACATGGGGAAGTTTCCTTTTAAGTACGACCCAAGTGACAGAAAGGCTATTGCCTCGGAATCTCTAGTTCCGATGCGCAGTGAACCTCAAGAATCCTCCGAAATGATTTCTCAACTAACTTGGGGTGAACCTGTTGACATAATTGAAACATCAGAGACATGGTTGCATGTTCAATCTATTGTTGATGGGTATATTGGTTGGGTGAGCAATAAAATGGTGGATAAACTTTCACCTACCGAATTTAATATTCTTAAAAATGCCTACCTGACGATCACTAATACCGAATGCAGATGTCTCATTGGGAAATTTAAACTGGAGTATTTCCTTCCAGCTGGTTCTTTTATTTATGAAACGGGGCAAGATGGGTTGTTCTTTCATCCCACAGCGGGATCGATAACCTTCAGCTCAAAAGACACCCTGCTTAAACCAGTAGACATCACGACCACCACTAAAGGATTCATTAATGCGCCCTACCTTTGGGGAGGTAAAACCATTTTTGGAATCGATTGCTCAGGATTTACTCAAATGGCTTATCGCATCCTTGAGATTTACATTCCAAGAGATGCTTCACAGCAAGCCGCCATCGGACAAACTGTGAATTTCATTACCGAAGTTAAGCCAGGAGATTTGGCATTTTTTGATAATGAGGAAGGATTAATTACGCATGTTGGTATAATTTTACCAGAGAATAAAATTATCCATGCTTCCGGTAAAGTTAGGATGGATAGCATTGACCACCAAGGAATATTTAATATCAAAAAAGGAATTTACACACACAAGTTGCGCATAATTAAACGTCTATCTAACGTCTAAAACCCACCACGATGATACGATACCAATTGTTAGGTTTTTTCATTGCCGCAGTGGTAGTTGGATACCTAATTTACCGACGGCACTTTTACGACAAGGACAGTGACAATGACGAAACAGAGAACCAATCCGAGGAAAAGAAATAGCCCTCAATTACTTCTTTACATAAAAGAAGTTCTAATATGGACTTCTTTTATGAACAAGCACTATCAATTAATCATTCCTGCACAAACCGTAGCGTTGGTAGCTTCATCAATAAGAATAACACTACCAGTATTTCGATTTAAACGATAGGAATCAAAAAAGATTGGCTTAGTAAGTTTAATACGAATTAATGCAATATCATTTGGTCCAACATACGATTGCCCCTCCATTTTCTCCAAGGTATTAATATTCACCTTGTAAACGATATCCTTTACTATACAGCGTAATTCAGAGGTTGCATGCCGTAAAATATATTTTCCACCCAGCACCAACGGTTGCTCATTAAGCCAACAGGACATTATCTCCAACTCCTGACCACTTCTGGGCTCCTCTCCCTCCTTTACAATTAAGTTACCTCTGCTAACATCAACATCATCGGCTAAACGAAGAGAAACAGACATAGGTTGATAAGCCTCCTCCAAGGATTCACTAGCGAAGTCTATCGCTGCAATAGAAGACTTTAATCCAGATGGCAACACAATGACCCTATCGCCCACCCTAAATGCCCCGCCAGCAATACGACCAGCATAGCTACGATAATCATGAAATTTATCGCTCTGAGGTCGAATAACATATTGTACAGGGAATCGTGCGGCATCTAATTTTTCGTTTCTTACAACCTCCACCGTCTCAAGTAATTCTAGCAGCGGTTTTCCCTCAAACCAAGTCATTGCTTCGGATTGAGTTACCACATTATCGCCCTTGAGGGCACTTATGGGCATATACCATGTTTGGTCGAGCCCAACATGCTTTGCCAACGCTACAAGATCGGTTTTAATGCTATTAAATACCGCCTGGCTATAATCGACGAGGTCCATCTTATTAATGCAAAAGATGACCTGCGGAATTCCCAAGAGGGCAGCAATATAGGAATGGCGTATAGTCTGTTCCAAAACTCCATTACGCGCATCAACAAGAATAATGGCGAGATTTGCCGTAGAGGCACCTGTTACCATATTCCGAGTATATTGAATATGTCCAGGAGTATCGGCAATAATAAACTTTCGGCGAGGGGTTGCAAAATATCTATAGGCTACGTCAATGGTAATTCCTTGCTCTCTCTCAGCACGTAACCCATCGGTAAGCAAGGCCAAATCAACATGTTCATGTCCACGCTTAACGCTTGCCTGTTGAATTGCTTCCAACTGATCCTCAAAAATGGCTTTACTATCGTAGAGTAGTCTACCTATTAAAGTACTTTTTCCATCATCCACGCTACCTGCAGTGGTAAATCGTAAAAGTTCCATATCTAAGTATCCTCTACTCTTCTGGCTTAATCCTGCACCATTATTAAAACTACTCATAGTTCACGTTAAAAGTATCCTTCAATTTTTCTATCTTCCATAGCAGCTTCTGAACGCTTATCATCGGCCCTAGTTCCTCGCTCAGTTACTCGGGTTGCTGCCACCTCCTCAATAATATCCTCCAAGCTCTTAGCCGTCGATTCCACGGCACCGGTACATGTCATATCACCAATGGTTCTGAATCGGACAATCTTTTTTTCCAACTTTTCAGTTGGTTTCATCTGCATAAATGCCGACTGTGCATACATCACTCCATCACGCTCAAAAACTTCACGCTCATGAGAAAAGTAAAGTGAAGGCAAGTCGATATTTTCGAATAGAATATATTGCCATACATCCATTTCGGTCCAGTTGCTGATAGGAAAAACTCTAAAATGTTCCCCCATAAGTTTTCTACCATTGAAAAGGTTCCACAACTCCGGTCGCTGATTTTTGGGATCCCACTGTCCAAATTCATCTCTATGAGAAAAGAAACGTTCCTTTGCACGAGCCTTCTCCTCATCGCGACGACCACCCCCCATGGCACAATCAATCTTCAACTGCTCAATTCCATCGAGCAAGGCAACCGTTTGGATTTTATTGCGGCTAGCATTAATACCTTTTTCCTCCACAGCACGGCCACTATCAATGGAATCCTGCACATATCTGACAATAAGGCTAGCACCAGCCTCTGTCACCAATTGATCTCGAAAATCGAGCGTTTCCTGAAAATTATGACCAGTATCGATATGCATAAGCGCAAATGGAACCTTTGCGGGCCAAAAAGCTTTACGTGCAAGGTGAAACATAACAATGGAATCCTTACCACCTGAGAATAACATAACTGGATTTTCAAACTGTGCAACAACCTCCCGAATCACATACATAGATTCGGCCTCCAGCTCACGTAAATGATTTAATACTATTTTATCCATACTATAATTACTTCAACTTTATACGTTCTATTAAAGCCTCTACCAGAATTGTAGCACAATCTAAAACAGAAGTTCCTTCAGTTTTAATCTCCAGAAATGGTTTTAAAGGAGCATCAAACGGCGCATTAACACCCGTAAAGTGTTCAATTTTCCCTGCTCTAGCCCTTTTATAAAGCCCCTTAACATCTCTTTGCTCACAAATTGCAATTGGGGTATTAATAAAAATTTCGTAAAAATCATCTTCACCAATAATCTGCTTTGCTTTTTCGCGCATATTAACCTCAGGGCTAACAAAGCAGCAAATGGTTATAACCCCACATTCAGCAAAAAGTTTAGCGGTTTCGGCAATACGACGAATATTTTCCAATCTATCTTCGGCAGAAAAGCCAAGATTGCTATTTAATCCAGAGCGAATATTGTCACCGTCCAGAATCTGAGTAAAAAAGCCATTGCTATAAAGCTCCTTCTCCACAGCGATTGCGATGGAAGTTTTTCCACTACCTGAAAGGCCAGTTAACCAAACGACAACACCACGCTGTCCAAGCTGCCTCTCCTTAACCTCTCGACCTAATAGTTGGTTAAAAACAGGAAATATATCCCCTACCATCCCCATAGACTTTAGTGAGCAAAGGTAGCAAAATATAGGGTAAAAAAAAAGCCCCCATTCGGGGGCTAATCTTTAGATTTAATTAATAAAGATCCTTTACAACGTATTCAAAATCTATACTGGATGTTTCAACACCATCATTGATTAAAATGTGTGTTCCTAAAACATTCAGCACACCATAAAAGGTTATTGGACTACCACCACTAACCACTGCACGAGTAACTTTGAATGCATACATGTCACCGGTAGCAACGCTTGCTACGGAAGTAACAGGAATTCCAGCATCGTAAAGTGTTTTTGCAACAGTGAAATCTCTTCCATCAAAACTATAACCTGATATTTTCACGAACGACATAGCGCTCAGAGACTTGAAGCCAACAGTACCAGGAACAAGAGTTTGATAAACCAAGTCAGATATTTCTACACTATCCATAGCTATACTAGTCCCATCCACCAAATTAAAAATGGAATCACTAACATAGTTAAGGTTTAAAGATTTTGCTGCATCAAATTTATTCTTAGTAATAATTAACGAAAACGATTTTTGTGCAGTTAAAGATCCACTAGTCGTAGTTACCACAAAGAACAGAGTATCACCCAACATGTAATCACTAGGGACAATCTGTACCGAATCTTTCTCAACATCAAAGGTGTTGGGATATACATATGGTACACCTGCAGAAGACACTTTTCTAGTCAATGATACAGAAGAAACAGTAGCACCAGAAGTTGACTCCATAAAAATAATGGATTTAGCCTTCATGGTACCTTCTTCTAACATAGAAGGTAATGACAATGTAAATGGACTATACAGAGTAATTGTAGCACGACTCTGAACATCATTGCCATTAACCACAGCTATCATTTTAACAATTACGGTCTTGCCAGCACTAGGAATGGCAAGCAGTGTAGCAGGAATGGAAACATTACCTACCCCATTCACCATGGGCACTGTAGTTAATGGAGTTCCATCCATTAGAGTAAATACCACCTCTGTAACATCAAGTCTAGAACTTGTTACTTCTGCTTGATAATTAGCGTCGAGCTCTGAAAAGCTAGTGGTAGATAAAGAAAGCGTAGTGGCAGGATAATAATCCACCTCACTATCTTTCTGACAGCCATAAGACATCAAAAGCAAGGCTATTAAGCTTGGAAATATAATTCTTTTCATAACAGTCATCATTTAAAATTAGTTACTTATCCCACCACATTCGAGTATCAAAATCATCACCAGTCATAGCTGCTTTAGCATCTTTATAGCTAGTAGCATTCAGGGTTTGTTCTTGAACAGGGTAATACATCCTCCTTGGAATTTCTGAACCACGAATTGGTTCAAAAGTTTGGATAACGCCACCTGCTCCAGGACCAGTAATCATACCAGGATGTACAAGAGTTAAAGGAAATCCAGTACGACGATATTCAGCCCATGCTTGAATTCCCTGAGTGTACAAAGCAATATACTTTTGAGTTAAAACATTTTCCTCATTAGCAGCAGGAACTACAGCCAAATAGGAACTAATATCAGCGGCATCAACGCCCCAATATTCCATGGAAGCAGTTATACCCTTACTATACCATGTCTGATTCCAAGAATTAACTTCTGACAGGATAAAACAAACTTCGGCATAATCCATAAGTATACAGCTAAAATCTGCGGCAAGAATTTTTTCACCTGGCCAGCTTGATCCTTTAGCTCCATAAACCTTGGTATTAGAGTCTTCCATTCCATAAGGAATACCAATATAGGTATTGTTAGAACTAGCAGGGGAAGCAAAAATAGGTAAACGAGGATCGCTTATCCCTAAAAATGGATTATGCTGTGCTGCATTTAAAGAAGCACTACCCTCCAACAAACCAAGGAATTGACTTGTTACCGAGAAGTCCGTTCTAGCATCGATATAATACGCACTATACATTGGTGCTACATTCGGCGACACCCCAATATATTTGAAGGTTGCATTGTCATAATTCGATTCAAACGCGCCATCATTATATGCATCTAAAACCTGAGTATAAGCATCAAAACCAGGTACTTTTGAAGCACGCAATGCAACACGCATCCGGAGTGAATTAGCAAACTTTTTCCAGCGATTCATATCACCTCCAAAAATCACATCACCAGAAGTAGGTCCATCAAGGCTAAGATCGATGTTATCATTACACCATTTCAGCTGAGTAAGCATATCCTCGTAAATTGACTGTTGCGAGTCATATACTGGTGAAGGAATCCCGGTTTGAGCCTGAAAGGCTTCCGAATAAGGTACATTGCCCCAGGTATCCGTGATAATCTGCATAGCCCACATTTTTAGCGTTGTGGCAACTGCAATTTGATTAACATTTGCACCATACGCCGCCATTTGACCCATGGTTGCAGGATCGGTATTCAGGCGAATTACCTCTTGCAAATCCATAATGTCGGTATAAATTCTTCGCCAATAATCGTTATTAGTTCCATCTCTGAAATTATAACGATCCTCATCGGTATAGTTATTTTGGCTCCAATACTCAGAAAGCAGCATGCCAAAACGTCCAGACCACCACTCATCGTTAATGTCATCCATTAGAGATTTCTCAGCAGCAGTTAGCAAAGCTGTTGATGGAACCACCACAGGTGCATTCGGATTAGTATTGATTTCGTCAAACTTATCAGTACACCCTGATATAAAGAAGGTACTGAAAGCCGAGACTAAAACAATTTTATGTAATAATGTTTTCATAGTTGTAAAGATTGAATTTGAATTAGAAATTGCAACCCAAGTTAAATCCAAAAGTCCTTATACTTGGTAACTGAGCACCTTCAATACCTTGAATATTACCGGCGCTAGTAGATGATTCCGGGTCAATATGCTGACAGTCGGTGTTCCACATTGCAAGATTTCTGCCAAATACTGAAATCTTTACATTTTGCACAGGACCTGTATACTTAGCAGGAATAGTGTAGCTCAAAGAAACCTCTCTTAGCTTAATATAATCCGTATTAAAGATGTTTTGCTTAGCAGGGCCGCTATAAAAATCGGCTGCCCATCTTTCTGCAGAGATACTTCTTGTGTTCTCTACATATACAGGATTATCTGTTGTGCCAGTGTTAACCACACCTTTAACAACTAATCCGTTTTCACGAATATCGTTTTCTGCAGTTTCTTTAAGAATTCCACTATAGTGTCCCCACATATTGGTGGTTGAAAACAATTGACCTCCAGATTGTACGTCAATAAGGCAACTTAGTTGAAAACCTTTATACGAGAAGCTATTTGTTAAACCAGCATTCCAATCAGGTAAATAGTTACCAATAGGAACTACGTCGGTTGTTTTCGTGTAACGACCATTATCTCCAACAACTTTTTGTCCATCGGGAGCATAAATAAAATCAGTACCTAAAATGGTTCCATAGGATTTGCCCTTAAATGCGTTAACAGAAACGCTAAATGGACCATTAGCAAGCTGATAATTATCAACGCCCTCTGCCAATTTAACTACCTTATTTTTGTTCTTTGAAAAGTTAATGACAACATCCCAAGAAAAATCTTTGGTTTGGATTGGAGTTCCTGTCAAAACCAATTCTACTCCTTTATTCGTTATTTCACCAGCATTAATGATCTGGGTAAGGAATCCTGAAGCACCAGAAATGGTGATAGGTAGAATTTGGTTTGTAGAGGACATGTCATAATAGGTAAAGTCAATACCCAACCTATTCATAAAAAACCTCATTTCTGTTCCTAATTCATAAGAAGTATTGGTTTCAGGTTTTAAAGAGGAGGAATTTAAAGTCCCGGGCATTGAATATACAATGTCGCTTCCAAAATTGCCTAAGTTACTATAGTCTACAGTAAGTCTGTAAGGGTCAGTATCGTTACCAACCTGAGCCCAACCAAGACGCAGTTTACCAAAATTAAACCAAGGAAGGGATTTAAATACAGGCAATTCAGAAAAAACGAAACTTCCTGTTAATGATGGATATAGGTATGAATTTTCATTGGAAGGTAGTGTAGAAGACCAATCATTTCTGATTGTAACATCGAGGAAAACCTTACGCTTCCAACCTAAAGAAGCACTTCCATACATACTATTAATTCTCTTCCAATTGTTATAATCTATCACGTCTAGTTCTGCCGAAACAGAGTTGTTTACATTATAAAAATGAGGGAGAACTAAGCCACCAGTTGTTGCATTAGAATTATACCAATACTTGCGGGTCATCTGATTGCCACCGAAAGATGCATTTAAGTGAAAAGACTCACTCAGTGCTTTATCGAAGGTAAAAAGAAACTCTGTATTAATTTCAGTATTGTTTCGCAATGCTTCACTATAGCTTGACAAGGCTTGAGAACCTATTGCGACCTTCTCCTCTTGACGGAATAAATAGGTATCCATATTTACCTTAAAACGGAAATCTAGATAAGGTAAAATGTCGTAGGAGAAACCAGCATTGCCATAAAACCTATCACGAACGTCTTTTTGAGAATTCTCGTACCGGGTCCAATATGGGTTGTCGGAATAATTTGGAAGAGGATCATCCCATGCACGACGGTTCCAGGTTCTTTGTGTACCATCAGCTTGTTTATAATTTTTCAAACGATCCATATCCAATTGACGCTGTCCCCACTGGTTGAATTTCTGCATGATATTGTTATCGTCATAACCAGTTACAGGACGACCTTTTGCTTCGTTCTTCACATAAGTTATCACACCAAAAGCATGCATTTTTTCTCCCATGCGGGTGCTACCATTAATGTTAATGGTATTGCGTCTAAGAGTACTATTAGGCATATAGCCATCTGTATTCATATTGGTATAGGAAATTCTAAACTGAGTATTTTCATTTCCGCCAGACAGAGCAACATTGTTTGACAAAGTAACGCCAGTCTTAAAAAACGACTTAACATCATGAGCAGAAGCAACCCAAGGAGAGGTTGGAATAGGGCCTTGTTTATTGTTAGCCTCCCAATCATACAGGTTAAACCACTGAACTACATTCTGGTTTTTGTCATACTTGGGCCCCCAACTTTCATCAGTTGCATAGTCTACAACCTTGTAATCTACACCATTATATGTAATTTCGTCGAAGGTATTAATTCCACCACCACCATATTCATTTTGATATTTTGGTAATAGAGAAACTTGATCCCACGAAACTCCAGTATTAACTGAAACACCAAGTGTCTTACCCTTATTGGCTTTTCCCGTTTTAGTAGTAATCAATATAACTCCATTTGCGGCACGCGATCCATAAAGGGCCGTTGCACTGGCACCTTTCAAAATCGATACATTGGCAATATCATCAGGATTTATATCCTGAGCCATATTTCCATAATCGACACCACCAGCACCGCGAGCGGCATCCGTTGAATTAAAATCGCTATTATCGATAGGAATTCCATCGACAACGAACAACGGTTGATTATTTGCGGAAACTGATTTAACACCGCGAACAAGCACCCTCGAAGATCCCCCCATATTTCCCGAAGAGGAGGTAACCTGCACTCCAGCAACACGACCTGATAGAGAATTCACCACGTTGGACTGCCTAGATTGGTTAAGATCGTCCCCCTTAACATCTTGGACAGAATAACCTAAGGCCTTTTTCTCCCGAGTAATACCAAGGGCAGTAACTACTACCTCTTCAACCTTGAGCGATTGTGTTTCTAGAATCACATTAACAATGCTTCGGTCGCCAATCTCAACTTCTTGAGGCTTGTAGCCGACAAAACTAAAAACTAAGATATTTGCACCTGCAGGAATGTTCAATTTAAACTTACCGTCAATGTCGGTAGTTCCTCCAGTTGATGTGCCCTTTAATTGAATTGAAACACCAGGCAATGGCATTCCATCCTCAGAACCAGTGACGGTTCCGGTTACCTGCCTTGACTGTGCTTGTGCAAAAGAAACCACAAGCATCAGCATGACAAGAAGAGCTGATAATCGTTTCATAGATTAAGTTTTAGGTTTATAATAAGGCAATTTTCACATGCACAATATAATGTAATTGTTATAAAACACAATATTTTTATTCTGGTTTTTTTGTTTTATCCACACTTTTTGTTAAGTCTAATTCACGTTTACATGATCATGATGCAACTTTGATATATAAAAAGTTTTCGCTAGTAGTAAAATTTACAATCATCATCAATCGGGGTTTCGCCCCTATAGAAATGGCAATAGAGCTGAATGAAAGACTATCAATCTCCAGTATGACAATCAGTTGATCAGGAAATATTGGATTGGATACTAATCAAAAAACAATGAATTTGGAAAACATTGCTTTGCTCAACAGTGATATGATTTGAGGCTCCTTATGCTCTTTCCTACCTGTAGAAAAGACCTAAAGAGTCATCATGTAGCTGCCTTTTGTAAAGAATAAGTTTAAATAAATCAAGAAAAACGGCTCGTTTAGCAGAGACCATTTCAGTTCCAATAAAAAAGTCGTAGTGGAATTGCTACTCTTTAATATGATAAATTATGGAAACAAAAGAATAATTATTTATTCTAAATATTTGTACATTACAATTTCGATGCTGACAACAATTCATTAAGAAACACCTCTAATTACTTAACATCGTTTCAGTTTACCCTCCTGCTGCTAATCGGAGAATAATTGATCAGGCAATTTTTTTATAAAGTAAAATACGGTTAAGAAAAGCTATTTTGAAAACATTAGCACGACATCCATCACCAGATGAAGATCGTACCATTATATGCGTTACATCCTAGCTAAATTTCTTGTATAAGCAGCAGTTACCAAGGTCGCCTATTGTGAATCAGTATACAACCAATGCTTTACTAGGTATAAAGTAGAGACAATAATTCCAACAGAGCAAAAGATCGACTTGCGAAAATTAGCCGATTTAACCTAAGCCTCCACCAAACTTCAACGATTTACACAGACTGAATCAATGGCATCTAAGGAAAAACAGGCACAACTTTTATGTCCCTTCTATATTGTTAAACCATTACGTGGCATGAAAAAAAAGGGGCAATCTAAAAAGACAGCCCCTTCACTTTTATTCTCTTGTAAACTTTAGCGAATTTCCATCGGATGCCATACTAATTAATATGGTTCCTGAATCGCTCAAGTTTCCGGAAAGAAGTTGCTTCGACAATTCGTTTAAAACTAACTTTTGCAATACACGCTTTATCGGACGAGCGCCAAAAGCAGGATCAAAACCTTGAACAGCCATCCAATCGGCAGCCTTATCATCAAGTTCAACTGCCACATTGTTTATCTTCAGCATCTTTTGAATCGACTTAAACTGCAAATGAACAATCTCCTTTACTTGATCCAACGTCAAGGGGCTAAAAAGTATAATTTCATCAATACGATTCAAAAATTCGGGCCGGACCGACTGACGAAGCAAAGAGAATACCTGTTGCTTCAAATCATCAATAGCCTTGCCATCAACCCCACCGCGAGCAAGTCGCTCCTGAATTAACGACGATCCTACATTAGACGTCATTATAATGATCGTGTTTTTAAAATTTACCGTTCGGCCCTTGTTGTCGGTCAATCGTCCATCATCCAGCACTTGTAGCAAAATATTGAAGACATCGGGGTGTGCTTTTTCAATTTCATCTAACAGAACAACGGAATAGGGTTTTCTTCTTACCGCTTCAGTCAGCTGTCCACCCTCCTCATAGCCCACATAGCCAGGAGGCGCACCAATTAGCCTTGAAACGGAATGACGCTCTTGGTATTCGCTCATATCGATGCGGGTCATTAGATTTTCATCATCAAAAAGAAATTCGGCCAAAGCCCTTGCCAACTCAGTTTTACCAACGCCGGTTGTTCCTAAGAAAATAAATGAGCCAATTGGTCTCTTAGGATCTTGCAACCCTGCCCGACTCCTTCGAACGGCATCGGCAACAGCAACTATAGCCTCATCTTGACCAACAACACGTTTATGCAGCTCTGCTTCCAATGTCAGCAACTTTTCTTTCTCACTTTGTAGCATTCTACTAACCGGAATGTGTGTCCACCTGCTCACCACTTCGGCAATATCTTCTGCATCCACCTCCTCCTTAATCATTATATTCTCCTTTTGCAAACTGCGGAGTTCGGTTTTACAAGAACTGATGGCGGCTTCTGCATCCTTTATTTTTCCATACCTCAACTCGGCAACCTTTCCATAGTCACCACGGCGTTCAGCATCTTCAGCATCTCGTTTAAATTGCTCAATATGCTTTTTATTTAGCTGTATTTTGTCCACCACGGACTTTTCCGATTGCCACTTTGCTCTTAGCCGAGTTCTCTCTTCAGTGAGTTCTGCTAGCTCTTTTCCAAGATCGGCTAACTTACGATTATCACCTTCACGCTTTATTGCTTCCCGTTCAATCTCCAGCTGTTTAATCTTACGTTCCACTTCATCAATCGACTCCGGAACGGAGTTCATTTCCAACCTAAGTTTTGCAGCAGCTTCATCAATAAGGTCGATTGCCTTATCGGGCAAAAATCGCTCGGTAATATATCGCTGTGAAAGTTCTACTGCCGCAATAATAGCATCATCCATAATTCGCACCTGATGGTGATTTTCGTAGCGCTCCTTCAATCCTCTTAATATTGAGATTGCACTTAAATTATCTGGCTCATCTACCATGACCATCTGAAATCGGCGCTCCAAGGCCTTGTCTTTCTCAAAGTATTTTTGATACTCATCGAGCGTGGTGGCACCAACTGCACGCAAATCACCTCTAGCCAATGCTGGCTTTAGAATATTAGCGGCATCCATTGCACCATCGCTTCTACCAGCCCCCACCAAAGTATGAATTTCGTCTATGAATAGGATAACTTCGCCATTGGAAGAGACAACCTCCTTGACTACCGCCTTTAAACGCTCTTCAAATTCACCTTTATATTTTGCCCCAGCTATCAGTGCCCCCATATCCAAGGAGTAAATTTGTCGATTCTTCAAATTTTCAGGAACATCGCCATTGACAATTCGATGAGCAATTCCTTCAACAATTGCAGTTTTTCCAACACCCGCCTCACCTACTAATATGGGATTGTTTTTTGTTCTACGTGACAGTATTTGCAATACACGCCGAATTTCTTCGTCACGACCAATAACAGGATCTAATTTTCCCATTTTGGCACGTTCGTTAAGATTTACAGCAAAACGATTTAGTGAATCGAAAGTATCCTCCGCAGTTTGGCTCGTTACCGTTGAACCTTTTCTCAATTCAGCAATTGCTTTTTTCAATTCGTCAATTGAAACGCCTGCATCTTTAAGCATTTGCGAAATAGGATCGCCTACTTCAACCAAACCAACCATGAGGTGCTCCACCGATATATACTGATCACCCATCTCCGTTGCACTATCTTGGGCCTTTTGTAACGCCCTGTTAGTTGAAGAAGAAACGTACTGTTCGCCACCACTAACTTTCGGGTAACTTTCTACAATTTTATTTAGGACCACCTCCAACATGGATAGGTTTACTCCAAGTTTCTTAAACAAAAAGCCTGAAACCCCCTCGCTTTCAGACAGTATACCCTTAAGAATATGGCCAGTTTCCACCGCCTGATGTGTATGTCCTTGGGCTATTTCAAAGGCATGCTGAATAGCCTCCTGTGCTTTGATTGTGAAATTATTGAAGTTCATAAAGATATTTTTTAGACTAACAAGCAAAAGGTAAGCCAACCTACCAAACAAGTCAATTTGACTTAAATCATCAACTAAAAACAGCCATTTTGACACAAAAAAAAGGGTGGGCAACAGCCCACCCTTTTTTGGAATATGAAATTATACGTTACTCAGCAGGCGACATTACAACTTTAGCCACATTATTCTGACCAAAGAATTTATTTGCAATCGCCTTAATTTTAGCAGGGGTTAAGCTATTAACCACCTTCAAATAATCGGTATAAGAATCCAATCCATTCTCATACTTCTCACGAATGGTTGATGTCCAAAAGTTATTTTCCCGAACATTTTGCTGAAAAGCAGTAATGAAATGTTCCTTGGCCTTAGCTAAAGTCTCCTCTGCTGGACCATTCTTCATTAAACTATCAACTTCGGCAAAAATAATCCCCATCATTTTATCGGCAATCTTGGGGTCGGTATCAAACACCATGTAGATGTTAAATGAAGGTACAGGGAATTCTTTTATAGAACCGCGAACACCAACACCATATGAACCACCCTCTTTTTCACGAATTGTTTCTGTATACCGGTTAGTGAGAATACTCTCAATTGCATCCATTGCAACAATATTCTCCAATGTATAATCAGCCTTTCCAGTGTATGCAATGTAAATAGAGGTCTTAGGTGTTTTCAATTGTTTAGTAAAATTATTTTCTGCTTTACCAACAGGAGGTCGAACGCCATTATCCTTTGCAACAACCTTTTTATTCAATGAAGGAAGCCCACCAATATAGGTTTCAATCAAAGCCTTAGAGTCATCTGGTTTAATGTTACCAGCAAAAACAAAGGTAAAAGCAGAAGCATCGGCAAATCGCTCTTTATAAAGTTGTATGGCCTTAGAATAATTTACTTTATTCAGAAAATCAACGTTCATCGGCATAACTCGTTGGTTATGGTTAGCCATCATTACAGAAATTGAGTCTCTAAATGCAGAACGAGGATCGGCACTTACATTGGCAAAGTATGCCTTCAACCTTTCCATGTATGAATTCGATGTTGCTTCATCAGCCTTTGGTTGTGTAAAATATAGATACACCAGCTGAAGCATAGTCTCAAAATCTTTGGGGGCAGCGGTACCACTTACACCTTCTGAAGTGCCATCAATTTGAGGTCTAACATCAACAACTTTCCCAGCTAACATCTTTCCAAGTTCTACACTACTAAATTCGCCAACGCCACCGTTCGAAACTAGATCAGCGGCCATGGTGATAGAAGGGATATCCTCCTTTGAAACCAATGATGTTCCACCTGCGCCAAATGCTTCCAGCACAATTTGATCATCTTTAAAATCGGTCTTTTTAAACACAACCTTTGCACCATTTGACAGTGTCCACTCAGTTGTTCCAAAAGTTGCATCCTCCTTAGCTGATTTAACCTTCCCTGCAACAGGGATTTTTTCAATAAGAGGTTTGCTAGAAACTTGATCAACATAAGCCTGAATATTTTCAGCCTTTACTGCATTAATGGTCTTCAGCACATCCTCTTTAACTGGAATTACAACGCCTTCCTTCTCTGGCCCAGTAATGGTAACTACCATATTGGTATCGGTAACCAGCGATTTTGCATAGGTATTAAGTTCATCCAGCGAAATGGTTGGTAGAACAGCGGCAGAGAACTGATAATCAAATTCTATACTTGGCATTGGTTCACCAGTAAGGAAGTTCTCCACACACGCCCAAACAAAAGTCTCATTTTTCTGCTTATCTTTTTCCTTCAACAAATTCTCCTTATTACTTAGGTAATCTGACTTTGCACGATCGAGTTCAGTTCCTGTAAAACCAAATCTTTTCATACGTTCATCCTCTCGTATTAAGGCTCCAAGACCATCCAAGGTTTGGCCATTTTTTGCTATGGCAGTTAGTACAAAAGCATCCTTTGTTCTAACGATACTTCCAACATTACCAAAAGCAACGACAAAAGGAGGATTGGGTTTTTGAACCAACTCATTCAAGCGAGAGCGTAACATGCTCGATACAAGATCCTTAATAACATTAGTCCTGAAATACTGCATATTTTTCATATCCTTCTCAACAGCAGGACGTTTGTAGTAAACTCTTACCATGCTATTTCTTGCCTCTGGATCAGATGCAATACCTATAATTGGTTCCGTGTTATCCGGAACATCGTAGAATGGACGAGGTGCAGGATTCTCACGCTTTGGGATATCTTGAAATACCGTTTTTACATACTGTTCAACCTTATCAACGTCAACATCTCCAACAATAACAATAGACTGAAGGTCGGGACGATACCACTTGTGATAAAACTCTCTTATCACCTTGTGGTCAAATCCATTAATCACATTGATATCTCCAATTACGTCGCGAATGGCATACTTCGACCCAGCAAAAATAGTTGGAAGCAACTCCTTGGACATCCTTCTATCGGCACCTCTACCAGTTCTCCACTCTTCACGAATAACGCCACGTTCGTTATCAAGCTCATCATCCTTAAGAGAAATAAAACCAGACCAGTCGTGTAAAATCAACACAGCTGAATCAACAGCGCTCTGCCGAGCTACTGGCACATCGGAGAGATTATAAACAGTCTCATCCAAGGAAGTAAAGGCGTTAATGTTCTCGCCAAATTTTACTCCAATTTTTTCAAGACTCTCAATCAACTTCTTGTCAGGATAGTTTTTTGTGCCATTGAAAGCCATATGCTCTAAAAAGTGAGCTAGACCGTTTTGTGGATCTTCTTCCAAGATTGCACCAACATTTTGAGCAATATAAAAATCAGCTCTTTCCTTCACTGTTGCATTATGACGAATGTAGTAATGTAATCCATTATCTAAAACACCCATCCTAAAGTTTGGATCAACAGGAACTGGCGAATTCAACCCCAACCCCTGACTATACCCCCCCACACACAGAAAGGTCAACATAATGAGCGACAAAGCTCCTTTTAACATTTTCATAATATCAGATTTATTAATCACTTGTTTGGTTTTTCAAAATCAAAAATAAACAACCTTTTCCAGAAAACAACTAAAATAGTTGATGAATAGGCAACAACGAGATGAAATCATTCTATAAACGACCAGGTTTATGCCAGCTATAACGCTAGCTACAAGCGTATTACAACATCATGTTTTAGCCATACCCGAACCATCTCCAACCATAAAAATGAGGGGAAGCCTCTAAGACAACAAGAAAGTGCCGAACCATCCATAATCAAAAACAGTTGCTAAATAAAGCTATCAAGAAATGACCAAATCTTGCCAAAAAAAATGCACATGTCACAAAACAAAACAAGGAGGAATACTCCTCCTTGTTATTGTAACTGCATTACTTAGTTTTTAGCTGATAGCAATCTGCCTTGCTGGTAAAACTTTTGCTTCCTCCTTTTTAGGAAGAACAACGTTTAATATTCCATTCTCATATTTGGCAGAAACCTTCTCAGCGTTAACGGACGATGGTAAGCCAAATGTTCTACAGAAAGAACTATAGTTAAATTCTCTACGAATAAAACCTCCCGTTTCTGGCGTTTTACTCTCCTCCGTTTTTTCAGTTGAAATTGACAGGACTCGTTGATTTAGATCAAGTTTAAAATCATCTTTTTTGAGACCTGGAGCTGCAACCTCAATGCGGAATTCATCCTTATCCTCAAAAACATTAACAGATGGAACAATTGTTCTTGTAGATGAACCATCTAAGACATTTTCAAACCAGCTCTGACCAAAAATATCATCAATTAAACTTGGTAAGCTGTGATAATTGTTTGCAATTGGTAACATGGTTAAATCCTCCATATTAAAAGTTAAAGACTATTTTTGTTATTTTAGTAATGATTTAGCAACTTGCGTACCAATTGAAAAAGCCCACTTCCAGAAAGACATTATGTCATATATAAATCAATAACCAATGTCATATTGTCATTTTTGTAAATAAAAACAAGCCACAAGTAAAAAAGCATCAATTAGATGAAAACATTTTAATCAAAACAAGGTTAATCAAGAACTAAATAAACAATTTATAATCTATACAAACATGTTACCAGGGAATCAAAAAACAAGAAAAATTGGAGTTTTTTACGACGGAAATTACTTCTTACATGTAAGCAACTATTACAATTACGTTCACCCCAAGAAAAGAAGACTTAGCATTTCGGGAATACACAATTTTATTAGCAGATGGGTTGCAAATGTTGACGGCATTGACGAAAGACTGTGCTTGGTGGTTGATGCACATTACTTCAGAAGCAGATTAAATGCACAGGAAGCAAGTCAACGTGGAAGCCAACTTTACTACGAAAGAGTTTTCGATGACATTCTTATGTCGGAGGGTGTAACCACACACTACTTGCCAGTTCGTAACAAGTTTGGCAGGAAAGAGGACCGAGGAGTTGAAGTATGGTTAGCAATGGAAGCCCTGGAACTTGGAATTCACAAAATGTTTGATGTGGTAGTGCTCATTGCATCGGATGGTGATTATGTACCGCTAGTTCGAAAATTAAACACCTTAGGTATTCGAGTTATAATTCTTAGCTGGAATTTTGAATTCATGGACGATAGCGGCCAAAGAATGGTTACCAAAACTTCACAAGACTTGCTTAGTGAGGCCTCCTACCCCATTCAAATGAATGAGATTATAGACAACGAAGGCAACATGATGGAAAGCATGTCGAATGACCTATTTGTTCAAACCGAATCGAGCTATTCTAAAAAGGAAGAATTGGATTACGGCGATGGTCCCGACAAAAAGAGCAAGATACTTAGCTTGAAAGAGGGATTTGGATTCATTGGTTACCCGCCAAACAACCTATTCTTTCATTATACCGACTTAATTATAGATGACTTTAACGATCTCAGAGAAGGAGATGCAGTTGAGTTTACGGTGGAAAAGAACGAACGAGGTCAAGAAGTCGCAAAGAATATCCGAAAGATTTAACCTTAAGAAAAGCCCTCACAAGAGGGCTTTCTTTTGCTCTCACACCTCCAATTGGACGTAATCGACAAACTCATGTATAAGATTATCGATATACATACGCATCAATGTAAAACAGATTCGTTTATCTGCCTACAAAACATGTCCAATGGAGATCAACTAGACAAAAACACATCCAATTACTATTCCTTAGGACTACACCCATGGAAAGTAACCTCCATTATTGCTCATGATATTGACTGGTTAACTAAAAATATAGCTGAGAATAAAAGGGTAATCGCTATTGGCGAAATTGGTCTAGATAAGCTATGCAGCATCGACATTTCATTGCAGATAAATGCATTTAAGACACAACTTCTAGTGGCTCAAGAAAATACACTTCCTGTTATCATACATAACGTGAGGGCCACCAATGAAATTTTACATCTACAAAAACAGATCGCTCCATCAACATCATTCATATTTCATGGTTACCGAGGGAAATACTCCAAAGCCGAAGCAATCCTTAAAGCAGGCAACTATCTCTCCTTTGGTTCGAGTTTATTACAAAAAGATATCGCCACGGAGGATTGTTTAAGAAAAACTCCGGCAAATCGACTTTTTCTTGAAACGGATGATTCTCCAGCCTCCATTTTCACCATCTACACAAAGGCAGCAGAAATCAGGAATATATCGCTAGCGGAATTAACAAAAGATATTTGTAATAACTTTACATCCCTATTCAATATTTCACTTCATGAATGAACAAGACAACAGCTGGTTGGCTAGAACAGAATTGCTACTGGGTAGCCAGCGCGTTGAAAATCTAAAACAAGCCCACATTCTTGTAGTAGGACTCGGCGGTGTTGGAGCATATGCAGCCGAAATGCTTTGCAGGGCAGGCATTGGAGAACTCACCATTGTTGATGCAGACGAGATACACATAACAAACATCAACAGACAGCTACCAGCCCTACATAGCACAATAGGTGAATCGAAAGCCGACTTACTTGCAAATAGAATGCTTGATATTAATCCAGACTTAAAAATTCACTGTATTAAGGAATATATTTGCGACGAAAAAACAGATAAATTACTCGAGCCTAACTACTCCTTTATAGTTGATGCAATAGATACATTATCGCCAAAAGTTAACCTTATTGTAAAAGCCATAGCAAAAGGGACTCCTATTGTAAGTTCTATGGGAGCAGGAGGCAAGTTGGATCCAACAAGAGTATCAATTTCGGACATTTCAAAGTCGCATCATTGCCCACTTGCACATATGTTACGAAAGCGACTAAGCAGATTGGGAATTAAAACTGGCTTCACCGTTGTGTTTTCCGATGAGTTGCCACTTCCAGGATCGGTCATTGCTATTGAAGATGAACGCAACAAGAAGTCAAATGTGGGAACAATATCATACATGCCAGCGGTATTTGGTATTGCATGTGCATCAGTGGTCATAAGAGAAGTTGCATTTACAGAGGCTTGAGGAGGTCTCCCCAATCGGTTTACCATCGTTCCAAGCCCAAAGGAGTAATGAGGCAAGTGTTCGGTGAGAACTCCAATTATCGGCAATATTTATAATATTCAACTTCATCGCCTTCCCATCTGACTTCAAGCTATATAACGTAATCACACTTTGACGAATTACCAAATCATCAACGGGAAAAACATCCTCTCGGTTAAATGAAAAAATTAAAATCATCTCAGCAGTCCAACGACCAACACCTTTAATCCTTGATAGACATTTCAGCAACTCCTTATCGTCCATTTTCATGATTTTTTCGACTTGCAGACCACTTTCCAAAGCAAATTGTGCCACGTTTTTCACATAGTTAGCTTTTGCAGCAGAAAGGCCACATTTCTTGAACAGTTCAATACTCGCTGACAGAATATGCTGTGGGTGTATATCGTTCAGAGAACAGATTTAAGAAACGACCAAAAATGAGATCGGCAACCTTTCCTGAAAGTTGCTGAGAAACGATTGAATTTAACAGATCAAAATAGATATCATTTGAAGGGACAATTTTCTTAATCTTATGAGTAGCTCGCAGCTCCTCCATTAAAATATCATTATCGAAAACTATTGAATCCATAACAGCTCTCCATTAACAGTTAACATACTTGCTATATAGCGCGAACCACTATAAAAAGGGAAGGCACCATACCAAATATGGATTCGCAACTACTCAGCAAACTATTCGAAGAATAATCACAACCGCCTTATATTACTCATGTATCTTAATGGATGCATGTTACCAGCAATACTACGAACAAAACATCGAAATTCAACCTACCCAACCACCTCATAAACGAAGATATACACATACCTACTCATTTAGAAACACAACAAGACCAGAAAATAATTTCGCCTCACACTGCAAGGAATGTTAAACCTATTTGTCTAATAAGAATCTCAATCCAACACAGAAAAGCATAAGTAATACTTGACCATGAAAAAAACATTGCTAAAAGCATTTATCACGATGTCAATGATAGCCGTATCGTCGATGTATGGCTTAACCCAACCGAGGCCCGGAGTTGGAAATGGACCAATACCACCTGCGGGCACCTTAAAGGGCAAAGTTTTTGATAAGCAAACAGGCGCACCCGTAGAATATGCAAGCATTGCTGTAATAAAATTAAGGGATTCCACTATTGTTACAGGAGGAATAACTAATAGCACCGGAGACTTCTTGCTCGATAAAATTCCCTACGGACGATATAAGATTCAGATAAAATTTATTGGTTACAGCGGGTGGGAAAATGCAAACATTATTATTTCACCAAAGGCAAAAGATATTGATTTGGGCACCGTCAATCTTTCTTCTGTTTCACAGTCGATGGAAGGCGTTACAATTACGGGACAGAAGGCAATGATGACTCACAGCCTCGACAAAAAAGTAATCAATGTTGACAAAGACATTGCCTCCATTGGAGGAACAGCTCTAGATGTAATGCAAAGCGTTCCCTCTGTCACTGTCGATTTTGACGGAAACATAAGTTTACGAGGTTCCTCAAACGTAAACATTCTAATTGATGGAAAACCGTCACAGATGACCAGCCTTGACCAGCTGCCTGCCACCATGATAGAAAGTATTGAGGTAGTCACCAACCCTTCAGTAAAATATGACCCCGATGGGATGGCGGGTATCATCAACATCGTTCTTAAAAAGCAAAAGACCGTAGGAACGAACGGAATGGTTTCCCTTACCGCTGGGAACAATAACCGTTACATAGGCTCAGTAAACCTTAACTTTAAAAAAGAAAGTTGGAACATCTTTACCAATGTTGACTTTCGTTCATTCAACTTTGACGGATATAGCAATTCCTTCTCAATGAACTCAGGAAGCTCAACTCCATACATCCGAAGCAACTCTGACTTTACAAGAAAAATGACATTTGGAGGAGTTAGACTTGGTGCCGATTATAGCATTAACTCGAAAAACACAATATCGCTAAGCACTTGGTTAAACACGAGGAAGTTTACTGGGGATGAAAACTTAGTAAGTTCTACCTATGATTCTTCCTATAACGTAGTGGACTATTATACACAAAATAGGACCACCAAAAACGACGATGGATTTGAGTCGGAATTCACCTTAAGTTACAAGAAAGACTTCAATGTTAAGGGTAGAGTTTTAACCGCCGATGCCTTTTTCTCCAATGGACCTGAAACATCGTCATCGCAACGAAAAAAAGATTTTTACACGCCTGACGAAATTCTAACCGACCGATATCCGGAGATGGAAAAAACATGGACTGACGAACCAGGAACAAGGTTCACAATTCAGTCGGATTATGTTAGCCCAATTGGAAATGGCGGACGATTAGAAACTGGCGTTAAAGCTATTTTCAGAACAGATAATTCAGACTACTGGGTTTGGGAAAATGACTCTACAACACATAGCTGGATAGAAAACCAGATCTACTCCAACAACTTCACCTACAAAGAACAGATTTATTCCGGATATGCCAGCTATTCAAACACATGGGGTAAATTATCGTATATGGGAGGGATTAGGTTAGAGCAAAGCTTTTCAAAGTCTGAGCAAAAGACAACCGACTCCACCTATAACAAAAACATCTTTAGTCTTTTTCCTTCACTGCACTTAAGCTTAGAAATTGTAGATGGTCACGATCTCATTTTCAGCTATAGCCGACGGATTAACCGCCCAAGGAGTAGATATATTAACCCATTCCTTGTAAAGCAAGACCCAAACAATATAAGCTATGGTAATCCAAATATCAACCCAGAATATGTGGACTCCTACGAAGTGGGATATGGTTTTAAAAAAGCAAGAACAAACGTCACCACCACCTTCTTCTACCGTCAAACCACCGATGTAATAGCACAGAAGGTCACTCTGGCAAATGACATTTTTGAAACAACATACGATAATCTAAATAACTCACTCAACTATGGCATTGAGGTTGTAGCCTCATCGCCAATATTTAATTGGTGGAGAGTTACCGGTAGCTACAGTTACTTTCATGCAGAAATTAATGGTTCTGGAGTTACTAGCGAAGCAAAGAGCAGCAATAGCTGGACAACAAAAGCATCATCAACCATAGTACTTCCCTTGGGAGTAGAGTTCCAGCAAAACTTCAACTACCGTTCGCCAATAGTTACAAGTGGCACAGGAGGAAGAGGATTTTCGGCAGGAGGACAAGGTGTTATGGCAAAAATGTGGTCACTTGATCTTGGTCTCAAAAAAGATATCTTAAAGAACAAAATCACCTTAACAGCCAGAGTTAGTGATGTATTTAAAACAACCACATTCAACTCCACAACCTATGGAGACAACTTTATAACTAACTATGAAAGAGGACGAAATAGCCAAATGTTCTTTGTTGGGCTCACGTACAAGATAAATGACTACAAAAAGAGTACAAAAAAGCCAGACCAAGCACCCGATGACAATTCAATGGACGACTACTAGACATAAGTAACACACTTTAACACCTAAAAGAAGTGTAGAGCATTATTCTACACTTCTTTTTTTATATTGCACAAAACTTATCAATCGATGGATTACTTTCTTGCAGCAGTGGCAATTGCAATTTCAGCTATTGGGTTAATTGGATGTTTGCTACCAGTGATTCCAGGCCCCCCCCTAAGCTACATTGCCTTACTTATAATTCAAACCACAGCATTTGGCACACTCACCACCACCACAATGGTTATGATTGGAGTAATTACTGCCATAGTTACTATTCTCGATTACGTGATTCCGGCTTGGACAACAAGAAAGTTTGGCGGTTCAAGAAGAGGAGCCATAGGAGCAACTATAGGGTTATTTGCTGGAATGTTGTTTTTTCCACCCATAGGAATAATTATAGGCCCTTTTATTGGAGCTTTTTTAGGCGAAATTTCGGGTGGTGCAACCAATGCAAAAGCAACGAAATCAGCAATTGGGAGCTTTATAGGATTTGTTTTGGGTAGTGGCATTAAAATAGCCCTATCTGGCACCATCCTCTACATGGTTATTAGAGAGGTATTGAAAACTTCCAATATTTAGGCTATTATTCAATACAATTCAGATATTAATTGTTTGATGAATTATCCTTGCATCTTTGCCATATTACTTTTATAATCGACAGAGAAAAACGCATAAAGCATAAATAGTGTAAAAATTATCGTTTTATAACAAAGTGTAAACCAATATAATCGCAAATTAATTAGACGAAGCATTACGAAATAGAGGTTGTCCGAAAAAAATCGGACAACCTCTATTTAAAAAATCAATACAGGAATAATTTATCTTAAATCATTCACTGTTACACCCGGATATTTGGCCGCTGAAAAAGTAAAGATGTCATCTCCAACCGCAATATCGTGATCAAACTTCTTAATGTCCAGCGTATATCTATTTCCATCCTTGCTAAAATATTTTATCTGAACTGGCTCTAAGGTCTTCTGATTAAAGGAAAACCGAACAATCGTGTACGTAACAGCAAGACTTTTGGGATAGAGATCAATTACAAACACCGGAATTCTATTCAAGGTAGTCTCCTCCTTAAATTTATACTTAAAGTCCCTGTCATAAATGGTAAAAAGTTTAGCTGGATTGTCGAGCACTCCGCCATCTCCCTCTTTGGGCTCTAGAATATTAACCTCGTTTGCCTCCTTAAGGTAAGTCCACTTTGTCTTCCCATTAAAGTAAATAACCGTCCCCATGAGATCTAACACATATTTTCTTCCTTTAAGGGTTATTTTTCCCTTATGGGAATCCTTTATATTCTCCTGTTGATTTTCCAATGTAAAGGAAAATTCGGAATACATAGTTTTATATCCCTTTGTCTTTTTTGAAAAATCGTCGAGAATCTCTTTTGCACGCTGATCCTTTTGCGAAAAAGCAAATACGGGTATCAACAGAAGTGCTAAGAATAAGATTTTTTTCATGCTTATGATGTTTATAAAATTATCGATGATTAGTATTTAACTGTGTAAAAAGTTGTTCCAGCGAAAGTTCATCTGTAATCAGAACTTGCCGAGCCTTACTTCCCTCAAATGGGCCAACAATACCGGCCGCTTCGAGCTGGTCAATAATTCGACCGGCTCTATTATAACCAATTGAAAACTTCCGCTGTATTAAAGATGTAGAACCTTGCTGATTCATTACAACAACCCTTGCGGCGTCCTCAAATAGCTCATCCTTTTTCGAAAGGTCAATCTCCGCAGACTCCCCACTCTCCTCACCTTTGTATTCAGGTAACAAAAATGCAGAGGTATATCCTCTTTGATTACCAATGAAATCAGTTATTCGCTCAATTTCTGGAGTATCCACAAATGCACACTGAACTCTAATGAGGTCACTTCCTGTAGATACCAACATATCGCCTCGACCAATGAGTTGATTGGCACCAGGACTATCTAAAATTGTTCGTGAGTCAACCATCGCTGTAACCCTAAACGCAATTCTAGCCGGAAAGTTTGCTTTAATTACCCCGGTTATAATATTCGTTGTTGGACGTTGCGTTGCAATAATTAAGTGTATTCCAATGGCTCTGGCAAGTTGAGCAAGACGGGCAATTGGAGTTTCAATCTCACGTCCTGCTGTCATTATTAAATCGGCGAACTCATCTATCACCACCACAATGTATGGTAGGTATTTATGTCCCTTTTCTGGATTAAGTCTACGCGAAACAAACTTTTCGTTATACTCTTTGATATTCCTTACATGCGCCAGCTTAAGCAAATCGTATCGACTGTCCATCTCATTGCACAACGAGTTCAATGTATATATTACCTTTTGTGTATCAGTAATTATAGCATCTTCTGAGTCAGGCAACTTGGCCAAGTAATGTCGTTCTATCTTAGAGTAAAGGGTGAGTTCCACCTTTTTGGGATCGACCAGCACAAACTTAATTTGTGAAGGATGTTTTTTATAGAGCAAGCTAGTGAGCATGGCATTAAGCCCAACAGACTTACCTTGCCCCGTGGCGCCTGCAACTAATAGGTGAGGCATCTTAGTAAGATCAATAACGAAGGTTTCATTACTAATTGTCTTACCCAAAGCGAGCGGGAGCTCATATTTTGATTCTTGAAACTTTGCCGATTTAATGATCGAGAGCATGGAAACTACCTCTGGATTTTGATTCGGCACCTCAATACCAATAGTCCCTTTCCCTGGTATAGGCGCAATAATTCGAATACCTAAGGCTGCAAGGCTAAGGGCGATATCATCTTCCAAACTTTTTATCTTTGAAATACGAACCCCTGGTGCAGGTACTATTTCATACAAGGTAACTGTTGGGCCAATGGTGGCCTTAATCTTATCAATTTGGATTTTATAGTTCGCTAATGTTTCAACAATCTTGTTTTTATTTGAAATCAGCTCGTCATTTGAAACAGCCGTCTCCTTACTTTTATACTCCTCTAAAAGTTCGATAGGAGGCATCTGATAGGCAGAAAGATCGAGAGTAGGATCATAGATATCTTGAACGCCTGTGTGTATGTTCGCTGGCACTTCTTCTACAGCTGCCGATTCTACCGACAGTTCAACCTCGCCAGAATTATCTATCACATACCTTGGAATACTTTCGGAATTTGCATGAGAAACATTCGTAGTATTCTCACTTTCGTCATTAACTACATCATCCAAGACAACGGAGTTCGATTCTATTTTGTGACTTTCATCTACCAAAGATAAATTTGTGCTAATATCAGAAGTTTCAACATTAACTGATTGGTCATCTGCGTTGGTTTCTGCAACCACGTTATTGTCGTGCTGATCGGGGTTGTTCGTTTGAGGCTGGCTTGAGGTTACCGATGATGGAATCTCCACCCAAGTAGCGTCATTTTCACTATTCGTCGCGTTACTTGGTTTTTTAAATATATCGTGTAGAAAGCCAACACTAAAGTTAAGCCAATGAAAACCATTTTTGGTAGTAAAAACAAGGAATGTTGCAGTTGAAAAAAGCAGCAGCAAAGCCGTTCCAAATTTGCCTAACAAGCTATTCATCCACTTGGTTACAAATACGCCATGAGCGCCACCCAAGCCATTTCCCATATACCCTTGAGCGGTTCCAAAAAGGAATCCAAACACTAAGGAAACAAGTATTGCAGAAATCAGCAGTATCCTACTAGTTCGTCGAAACGGATATGGTCGCAACTTCATTAATCTCAATCCACCCAAAGCAAAAACCAGAGGAAAAGCTAATGCTGCCAATCCAAATCCATCTGCCATAAATAAGTTTCCCAAAAATGCGCCAGCCTTTCCGGCCCAGTTCTCAACCCGGATGTCGGAAGCTGAAAAGACATTCAGCCACCCAAAACTCTGATCTGCTTTCCAGGTAAAAACGAATGAAACCAGCGCAATGAGGAGATAAATAGAAAATAAGAAAATAAATACACCAACAATGAATCTGAAACGCTCGTCGTGTATAATTCCCTTATGGTCAGAAGACTTTGAATCTGTTATTTGGCTATTTTTTTTTCCCATTCAACTTTATTGTAAGGACAGTATTCGCAAAATCAAATTATGCTTTAGGCTACAAAGCTAAATAAAATATGGGAAAACGAAACTGCGATTTTATAGATGTAGCACTACTGTATCTTAAAAAGTTTAAAAACCTCGAGTAAGGTCTCCTTGTTAATTCTCTTATAACCAGGAGGAATAGAAAAGTTGTCGATATCTTTACTATCTTTTTCAATCGCTTTGGCTTTTATGACCACCTTCTTTTGAGACATCATCATTCCAAATTGCAACATCACCCCATCAAGCTGAGCGAATGGAGTATTTTGATTAGGATTTGGCCTTCCTAACTCTTTTGTGTAGTATACATCAAAGATGGCTTGGCTAGCGTCATTTACATGAAATTTCGCAATTTGACAATTGTAGCCAAGAATCTTTTGGGAACCACTTTGTGGTATAATGGTAATCGATGGCATATCTTGATAAAGAAATGAAGCGCCAATACTACCGGTGGAGTCGGTAAAATAGAGTTTTTTGTAGAATAGTTTAATAAGGTAATTACTCACCTTGGTTTTTCGATTCTCTATATAAGTAATGTTGACCATCCCAGACATTCCCTCAATTTGAGTAAGAACCATGCTGTCTTTGTACCGTATCGTCATTTGAGAAGGTAAAGTTTTGTTAGCTTTTACCGTATCGTTCGGATAGGTGATTTCGTACACTACACTACCAGCATCCTTAAGAGAGGCATTTGGGCTACAAGATAGAAGAAATAAACCTGTTATGAAGCAGATGTATCGTAGTCTTAGATGGTGAGTCATAGTTTATTTTTCTGCAATTTAATAATTTCTTTGGCAGTACAACTGTAACTGCAGTTCAATTTCCCTGTTTTTTATTATCGCTTAGGTACAAAGCGACATCAGCGTGTATCTACAGTATAAGTTAACAAGGTGACAATCGTCGCTTGTTTTTTAAAAAACAATATTTAGCTTTGTTTCTTTCAATCAAATAATTTAACAATTTGTATATGAATAAATTAGCAGTTGTAGCGTTAGGTGGAAATGCGCTGCTTCGAGGAAATCAGATGGGGACCATCGAAGAACAGGAGCAGAATACAGAAAATACGCTTGAAAACCTTGTATACCTCATAAAGGAGGGGTATAGCTTAGTTATTGGGCATGGTAATGGTCCGCAGGTAGGAAATATCCTTATGCGGAACGATGCAGGAGAACAAAACTACGGCATTCCCCAAATGCCACTAGATGTATGCGTTGCCGACTCACAAGGAGGCATTGGATATATGATTGAGCGTATGCTTCGTAATGTATTGCACAAGCATGGTATTGAAAAAGAGGTTGTATGCCTTGTAAGTTCCGTTGTAGTTGATAAAGATGACCCCGCTTTCAAAAACCCAACCAAACGAGTAGGTAAATCCTACACTAAAGAACAGGCTGATGCCTTGACCAAAGAAAAGGGATGGATATTCAAGGAGGAGGTTAAAGATATGGTTAGTGGATGGCGTAGAGTGGTGCCTTCACCTCGTCCCATAAAAATAATGAACGAAACCATAATTGAGGAACTTGCTCGAGAAGGAGTTATTGTTATTGCCGCTGGGGGTGGCGGTGTGCCAGTTTATATCGACGAAAATGGTAAGGTGAGACCATCGGAAGCAGTAATCGATAAAGATTTAGCTACCGCATTGCTCGCTGCAAGGATAAAGGCTGACGAATTTTATATCCTCACAGATGTACCCTACGTGTACATTAATTATAAAAAGCCCAATGAAAAGAAACTTGAGTTCTTAGATAAGGCCGATACCGAAAAATACCTCGCCGAAGGAATGTTTGGAGAGGGAAATATGGCACCTAAAATAAGGGCTTGCCTCGAATTTGTTGAGCAAGGAGGTTCTAAAAGTGTTATTACCGAAGCTACAAAACTGGAGGACATGTCGTATGGCACCAAAATCACAATGCAATACGATAAATAATATGGTTAATTTCGCAACTACTAAATCAAACTAATACACTAATTATGGCTTTCAATCTTAAAAATCGTAGCTTCTTAAAGCTGCTAGACTTTTCTCCAAAGGAGATTGATTATATGCTAAATCTTGCTGCCGACCTTAAGGCTGCAAAATATGCCGGAACAGAAAGACAGATGTTGAAGGGGAAAAATATTGTTCTCCTTTTTGAAAAAGATTCAACCCGCACCCGTTGTGCTTTTGAAGTAGCTGCTCTCGACCAAGGTGCACACGTAACCTACCTTGGACCATCCGGCTCACAAATGGGCAAAAAGGAGTCGATGAAGGACACCGCCAGAGTTCTTGGTAGAATGTATGATGGAATTGAATATAGAGGCTATTCTCAGCAAATTGTTGAAACTCTCGGCGCCTATGCGGGTGTACCAGTATTTAATGGTCTTACAACTGAGTTTCACCCAACTCAAATTTTGGCCGATTTCTTAACCATGCGTGAGCACACCGATAAGCCGTTGTCGAAAGTGACGTTTTGTTACCTAGGCGATGCACGCAATAACATGGGAAACTCGCTCATGGTTGGTGCGGCTAAAATGGGTATTGACTTTAGAGCAGCGGCTCCAAAGGCTTGCTGGCCAAACGAGGAACTTGTTGCCAAGTGTCGTGAAATTGCAAAGGAAACAGGCGCAAAAATAACCCTTACCGAGAATGTTAAGGAAGGGGTAAAGGGTTGCGACTTTCTTTATACCGACGTTTGGGTTTCGATGGGTGAACCAGAAAATGTATGGGAAGAGCGTATAAAACTGCTAAAACCATACCAAATAAACAAGGCTGCGATGGAAGCCACCGGCAATCCAAATGTTAAATTTATGCATTGCTTGCCAGCATTTCATAACCGTGAAACGCTGGTTGGTGAAGACATGTATAAGAAATTTGGTATTGAAGCAATGGAGGTAACCGAGGAAGTTTTCGAGTCGGGAGCATCAATTGTATTCGACGAAGCCGAAAACCGCATGCACACTATTAAAGCGGTAATGGTGGCAATGCTAGCATAACGTATTTCGTCAATTATTTTTAAAAAGCGCTCCAGAAGGGCGCTTTTTTTTGACTTTCTTTGTTTTTTACCCTACCTTAGTTAAGGTTTTATTTACTAATTCTTTAGCTATGACTATTTACATTGGGAACATTTCCTATTCAATGAAAGAGGAAGATTTACAAAACGCTTTTGAAAAATTTGGAGTGGTAACTAGCGTTAAAATGATTATGGATAGGCAAACCGGGCGTTCAAAAGGATTTGCGTTTGTGGAAATGGAAAATGAGGCAGAAGCTGCGAGTGCAATTGAGGCCCTTAACAATTCGCAACTCGATGGTAGAAACATTAAAGTAAACGCAGCCCACAGCAAAGATACCGTACAAGGAGACTAACTATTAGAAGAAAGGTTAAAAGGAGCATTCACACTATCGGTGGATGCTCTTTTGCATTTTATACTAACCGTCTCCGCATTACCCCAACGGAGATAAAATTAGTATAGCTCGACCGATACCAACAAAACTTATCCGTAGCACGTCCGCGACCAATGCTTAATGACCAAAATAATTGTCTGCCCATTAAACCTATTCATAGGCAATAAATTAAAAAGGATTGTAAATAGAGCTAACGCTAAACCTACCGTAGTAAAAAAGTGATTGCAATGGCAATAAAACAAAATAGAAAAACACTAAACGAGTATAATTTCATACCGCCTCAATAAAGCTAAATTTAAAGTTGATTTCAACATATTGCAAATTACAACACTAGCCTTAATGCAGCTGTAAAAAATCAGCGTCTCAAACGCATATTGCGACGAATAAAAAATAACACATTACATTTTTTTGGCAACTGTAGCTATTCCAGAAAATTCGCCAACAAACCAAATTGCCATACACGAAACCAGCAAATCGTAGGTAGTAGATTCGGGCACTACAAACCAAGTTAACAGTATCGTCACGCAATATATTAATAAAAAAGAAGGGGCGTTAAAACGCCCCTTCCAAAAATTATGTGAATAACTGGGTACTATTTACTAGGAATAGCACTGTCCCAATTCTCATTTTGGTCTACGCCAAAACCTGCAGAAACTTCACTATCAGGAATTGGGTAAACAAAATTTTGAACATCAAATGCGCTGCCATAGAACATGAAAGAAGCTCCAGTTCTGCGTAAATTAAACCAACGGTGACCTTCGGCAAAAAACTCACGCACATTTTCATTGGCAATAAAGGTTAACAAGTCAGCCTGAGTAGAAGGCAAATCAGCCACAGTTGTAATTGCTGTATTCCGTTGTGCAGTAAAGAGCAAAGCAGCTTGAGCGGCTGGAATATTATTCAACGGTGCATTAGCATTAGCCTCGGCAATGATTAAATACATCTCAGAAACCCTAAAAATCGGAATATTACTAACAGCCTGAGCCGTAGCAGTTCCTTGAAATTTAGCAGGTTGATTTGATGTAGTATAGGAACCGATCAAACTTTTACGAATATCCGTGGTAGCTAACAAACCTCTTGTAAAAGAGGAGATAGTACCTTTATAGGATCCATAAAGAGTATTCAACGCATTGGCAGAAAGATTATCGTTATCAGACTTTGCAATGGTAAAAATATCTTCATTCGTAATGGCAGTCGATTTCCACATTGTTACATAGCCCTCATTGGTAACGACATTAGGATTACGCAAATCAATAGCCTCTTGAGCAGCAGTGGCAGCACCGCTATAATCTTTCATGAACAACCTAACCCTTGCCTCAAGAGCATAGATGGCAGCCTCATTCATATAAAAAGCGCTTAAGCCATCACCACCATTAGCGGTTATATACAAAGCATAATTATCCTTTGCATTCTGTATGTCGCTTAAAATCTGAGCGTAAGTTTCCTCAACTGTAGACCTAGCAATATGTTCAAAAGGCTCGATAGGTTTATCGGTTAAAAGAACAATACCCAGTTGAGTATTATTTCCGCCATCCTTATACGGATAGCCAAAAATATTTACCAAATAAAAATTGGCCAATGCTCTGAGTGAGTAACTCTGAGACAATGAGCGATACAAGGTAGCTAAATCTGCCTCAGAAGTGGTTTCTGGTAATAAAGTATTAGCACCATTAATAGTTCTAACGCAGCGATCTACAACCTTGTAACCATACGACCAAATATCGTTAAGCTCAGTACTATACTGATCAGCATAGTATTGGTTAATGGATACAAAGTGTCCACTACTTGCATTTGCAACAGATACATCACTGGCCATGTCGCCTAATGCAGGTACGCTCATCCCTAAGAATTCATACGATCCCAAGGCATTGTAGGCACCTGTAACACCGTTGTCGACATCTAATACGGTATTATAAGCATCTTCCGTTTTGACAGATTGGTATAAATCCACATCCTTACTACAGGAGTACAATCCAGTCAAGAAGACACCAATTGCTGAAACTATAATTATCTTCTTCATAATTTTTTTCACTTTAATTAACGTTTACGTGACTAGAAACCAACAGTTAAACCAAACGTAATGGTGCGTGGTAGTGGATAATTCCACCACTGAATACCGTTGGCATCAATTCCCGAAGGATCAAAACCTCTATAGTCCTTATTACAGAAGGTGTATACGTTATCGGCGGTTGCAAATACCCTTACGCTTTTAACGTACATCTTGGTAAGCAACTCCTTGGGTATAGTATAGCCTAATGAGATAGAACGAATTTTGAGATAATCACCATTCATCAAATAACGAGATGAATGTGAATTTTCTTTAAATTGACCACCATCAAGAGCAATTAACTGAGGAACCTTAGCATTGTCGCCAGCTTGTTTCCATCTGTTATCGTATACCCAACTTGTGAAGTTTTCTCCAAAACTACTACCGGTTTGTTCGTCATAACGAAGGTTGCTTCCGTAGATCTTGGCACCCAAAGAGGTGTTAAGTTGGAATGAAAAATCGATACCCTTCCAAGAAAAATAACTACTTAAAGAACCTTGGAATTTAGGACTTGCAGAGCCCATATATCTCTTGGCTGCCTCATTATAGTTAAATGTTTTCTCATCACCAGATTCATTCTTATACCAAGTTCCACGACCAGTAGCAGGATCAACACCAGCCCACTCCTTCATCTTAAAGGTATATATATCACGTCCTTTTTCAACAATAGTGTAGGTACCCGAAATAGGGTTTTCGTTGCTCAACTTTGTAATCTTGTTTTGGTTATGAGAACCGTTTACAGTTACATTCCAGTTGAAATCCTTATTGTGAAGAATATTAACGTTTACTGAAACTTCAAAACCCTTATTCGAAAGTTCACCTATATTCTTACTGAATGAAGATAACCCAGTAGTTTCAGAAACAGGCACATCAAAAACCATATCTTTAGTCCTATGGTCGTAGTAATCTGCAGTAATCGAAACAGCTTTGAATACAGTAAGATCAATACCAACATTGAACTTAGAGGTAAACTCCCACTTCAAATCCTTATTTCCAAAATGAAGGTGAGCAGAACCTGGACGTTGGTTATAGTTATATCCAAAATCGTATAAATCAGTGGCAGCATACCATGATCCACCAACTACCTGATTACCAGTTGTTCCGTAACTTGCACGAAGCATCAAGGAATTCAACCAACTAGAGGTAGATTCCATGAACTTTTCACCAGTTATGCGATACTTTGCACCAACAGACCAAAAAGTTCCCCAGTAGTTATTAGATCCAAAGCGGGAAGAACCATCCATACGTACGCTTCCAGAGAGATAATACTTATTATCGTAATCATACTGTGCATTAGCAAAATACGATTGCAGGATTAATTTATCCTTAGTGGTATAAGCACTTCCAGGAACAGAGGATACAGATACCTCATTAAGGTAATCTACAGCATAGTTTTGACCGGATAGATAAGCATATTTAGCATCGGTTTGCTGAGCTTCTTGACCGATCAAAAGGTTTACATTATGAACCCCATTAAAGGTCTTCAGGTAATTTAAGGTATTGGTACTAGTAAGAAGGAAATTGGTAGTTACACCATTTTCGCCCAAACCTCTCATATCCAAACCTTGAGGCTGTAGGAATGACCAGTAACCAAACTCATCAATAATATAGGCATCGACACCAGCGCGAGAATTAAAGAAAAAATCTGGTGTAAAATTAACCTGTGCATAGGGTGAAAACAAAACTCTATACTGCTTGGCTTCACTCTTATCGCCCAAACTACTGCGCTGAGCAACAGGGTTGTATCCATTAACCGTATTAAAGTTCCATGTTCCATCAGCATTCTTAACAGGCTCCATAGGAGACTGCATATACGCCTGGGTTACAGGGTCAGAAAAATATCCACCGCCAGCACCCATGTTTGTTATGGTGTTGGAGAAGTTAGAATTAAAACCAAATTTGAAATAGTCTGAAGGAGCCTGATCAAGATTGTATCTAATACTGTAACGGGTCATATCCTTACCTCTCATCAGAGCTTCGTCTTTCAAATAGTCGAGTGACAAGAAGTATTTAGCAGAAGTTTTTTCAGCTCCACCACTCTGAATATCAATGGTGTATTGCTGTATTTTTCCTTTTCTTGTAACTTCCTTTAACCAATCGGTATCAGTACCATCAACATTAACATAATCAGTTCCCCAATTAAGGAATTCCATATAACCTGCTTGATCATAAGTAAGGCCAAGTCCACCAATGTAATAGTCGGTTGAACTACTTGAACCAAATACATTATGGTCGTTATTGAAAGCCTCACTCCACAATTCAGTGTATTTGGCTGCGTTCAATGTTGTGTAGTTTTTGGGTTTAGGTAGTTCCTCAAATCCCATTCGAGCCGTAACATTAACATTGAATTGTCCTTGCTTTCCTTTTTTGGTAGTAATAACAATAACACCGTTTGCTGCACGAGCACCATAAATAGATGTAGCGGTAGCATCTTTTAAAACGGTCATTGTTTCGATATCATCAGGACTAATGGTTGATAGTGGGCTAAATGTTTGTCCCTCACTAGAACGCATACCCTGAGCATCACTGGTAATAGGAACTCCATCAACGATGTAAAGAGGTTGAGTTCCTGAATTCAATGAATTTCGACCTCTAATAAAAATTGTGGCAGGAGAGCCAGGCTGACCAGAACCAGTTGACATTTGAAGTCCGGTAACATTACCCTCCAACGCTTTAATTGGGTCGGGGCTGAATTTACCACTCAATTCCTTATCGCCAACAGAAGAAGATGCTCCTGTAAATGAAGATTTTTTTGTCACACCGTAACCGGTAACAACAACCTCTTCCATTTTCTGCGATACAGATTCGAGGATAACATTAACAACAGAACGCTCACCAACTTGAACCTCCTGTGGTTTAAATCCAACAAAGCTGAACACCAAAACACCATTTGCTGGAACATTCAGATTGAACTTTCCATCTAAATCGGTAGTTCCACCTGTGGTAGTACCCTTCACCTGAATAGAGACACCAATTAATGGCATTCCATCATCAGAACTGGTAACCGTTCCTGTAACCTGCCTTGACTGAGCTTGTGCAAACGAAACTACAAGCATCAGCAGAACAAGAAGAGCTGATAATCGTTTCATAGATTAAGTTTTAGGTTTATAATAAGGCAATTTTTAACAGCACCAATTTAGTAATTCGTGCACACAGTAACAATTATTTCTTAACTTTTTTTAACGAAAGTATGGTTTCAACAGCATTAACAAAAAGTAAAATCAGTAATAATGAAAAAGATCAACTCATTCATCAACCTGAATATCAAATTACTTATCATCAATTTTCTTAACCACCAAATCCAAAATTGTCGATTCTAAGTTCATCGATTTTTTTAAAATATTTTGACCATCGGCAAGCACTTTATCAACATATTCCTTGTCATGGAGGCCTGCAGAATTGATTTTAACATTTAAAAAAGCACCATAAACGCCAGATCGAGCGGCAATAGCTCCAACACCTGCATCGGTAACGGAGTTGGGATTGCCAATTTCGGCCATAGCCTTCATTACCTCCATTGAGCCATAGCAAAGCTGCATTACCTTGAAAGGAACCTCTATGGCATAGCGAGTTGCAACCTGAATTGCTTGCTTACGGCAAAGTTTCTCCTCCTCCGTTTTCTTTGGCAGAGAGTAAGCATCCATAATTCTATTAAACGCCACGGTATCCTCGTCTACCATTCTAAGCAGCTGATCCATAAAATACTTACCCTTCTCGGCCCAAATGGAAAACTCCTCCCATCGATCATCCCAGCCTGCTTTATGCGATGAGAGGTTTGCCACCATTGTTCCAAGTGCAGCACCCATTGCACCCATGTAGGCCGAAATAGAACCCCCACCAGGGGCCGGTGACTCAGAGGCAGTTTCGTTGGCAAAGGCAATAAGGTCCATGTCCACCAATTGCTTTTTTGCATCCTCTATAATAAGGTATTCTATTACTTTCTTTTTTGATTCAAACGGATAGAGCTCATCAAGCCCCATCGACTTAATCGCAATCTTGATAATCTCCTTGTCTGCTATACCGCCTGATCGCCTCTGTTTCTGAAGAAAATACTTTCCAGCATCGATGAGCGAACTTAATGGTACCACTCCTACTATTTCGGTTCCCGTTACCCTTATTCCTCGTTCTGCAGCACACCTCGATACCTCCTCAAAAGCCACATGCAGAGGAGTCTTAACAATATCGGTAATATTCATAGAAACTTGTGCAACACCATATTCATCAATAAACCAACCAATAGCCTTTGTGCCAGCTAAAGTGCCAGGAGTCCAAACCTCCTTGCCATGTTCGTCCAGCTTAATTTTACCGGTGTAAGGATTTCCAACCCTTACAGGGCGTCCTTTTTCTCGAACATCAAATGCAATTGCATTGGCTCTCCGGGTGGAGGTTGTATTGAGATTAAAATTAACGGCAATAAGGAAATTACGAGCACCAACAGCAATTGCACCAGTTTTAGGAACAAACTTAGCTGGACCAAAGTCTGGCTTCCACTCAACCTTGGTTAACTTATCTGCTAAACCTTCATACTCTCCAGAGCGACAAAACGCTAAATTTTTCCGCTCCTTTATAAGCGCAGCATCTTCATAGCAATATACCGGAAACTGTAGTTCCTCTCCTATCCGCTTGGCTAACTTGCGTGCATACTCCACCGTTTCGGCCATGGTTATGTTGGCTACGGGAACGAACGGGCAAACATCGGTAGCCCCAAATCGAGGATGAGCTCCCTTATGCTTAGCCATATCGATAAGTTCGGCTGCCTTTTTCACTGCCTTAAATGCAGCATCCACTACTTCGTCGGGCGAACCAACAAAGGTTACCACCGTTCGGTTAGTAGCTTGTCCGGGATCAACATCAATGAGTTTAACACCTTCCACCGACTCGATCTCATTGGTAATTTGCTTAATAATACTCATATCGTGTCCCTCAGAGAAGTTAGGAACACATTCTATCAACTTCCTTTCCATGTGGATGTTATATTAATAATTTGCAAAAACTTTCTTTAAAATATCCGTTACTCTCGCCGCTGGATTCTTTCTAATATTGAGCTCCTCCTGGGCAATCAGAATAAACATACCATCAACTGCTTTACCCGTGATATATTCCTCCAAATTAGGATTAACCTTTTCGTTACCAGTAAGCAACGTGGTTTTATTGTATGCCGAAGCTAAAGGATTCCAATATTTTGTAACCTCTACCTTATTAATAGACTCCACCACAATGGGCTTAAATGTTGTCTTCAGCTGATCATAAGTCTTTTCCCGAAGATAGCTGGTAGCTGCATTATCGCCTCCCTTAAGAATACCAAGGGCATCCTGAAAGGTCATATTTTGTATTGCCTGTATAAAGATGGGTGCAGCACCTTTTGCTGCCTCCTCCGCGGCCCTATTGAGTGAAAGCACAAAATCGTTTACCTGCTTGTTCATACCAAGCTTTTCCAAGGTGTTTTTCACCTTAATGGCTTCCTCGGGAAATGGAATGAATAGCTGTGGATTTGAATAAAAACCATTCGTAGCGGAAGCAAGTCCAGCGGAATGTTCTGTTCCAACCCGAAGAGCCTCCTTTAAACCTCCAACTATCTCATCGTTTGTGAGAGCAGGCTTACTGGAAGGAATAGACAATTTTGATATGGGAAGCTGGTTAAGCTGAGCACAGCTAACGGTTACCAAGATTAAGATTACGCTAAGAATTTTTTTCATACAGTAAAATGTTTAGACCTAATCAATTTGTTTCCCTTTTAAAAACACCTTATCAACAAGTTGAGCAGTATAAGCATAAGGAAGGAACTCCAAAGAAGGAACAGGTTTGGTAATAAAGAAATTGGCAATTTTCCCTCTAGAAATAGATCCAACAATATCCTCAACGCCCATGGCATACGCTGAATTAATTGTAGTAGCATTGATAACTTCCTCAGGGGTCATTCGCATTTTAATACAGCCAAGCGACATTACAAACTTCATGTCACCGGAAGGCGATGATCCTGGATTGTAATCAGAGGCCAAGGCTAACGGCAAGCCAGCGTCAATCATTTTACGAGCGGGAGGGTATTTCATCCCAAGGAAAAAGGCAGCACCGGGTAAAAGTGTCGGCATGGTATCGGAACCTAAAAGAGCCTTAATCTCATCATCGTCCGTAAATTCGAGATGATCGACAGACAGGGCTCCATACTTTACCCCCACCTGAATGCCACCCGAATTGGCCAGTTCGTTGGCATGTATTTTACCACGAAGCCCATGTTTCATTGCAGCCATTAAAATACGCTCCGTTTCCTCAACGGTAAAAAATCCTTTATCACAGAACACGTCCACAAAATCGGCCAACTCTTCAGCAGCAATTAGTGGCAACATCTCAGAAATTATGAGATCAACATAATCGCCTTGACGACCTCTATAATCAGCAGGCACTGCATGCGCGCCAAGGAATGTAGATTTAACAATAATTGGAGAGGTGTCTCTAATGCGTTGAATAACCCGAAGCATCTTAATTTCGTCTTCAAGAGAAAGGCCGTAGCCACTCTTGATCTCAACGGCGCCAGTACCCAGCTGAATAATTTCACGAATCCGCTCCATTGCTTCCATGTAGAGTTGTTCTTCCCCTGTATTGTGTAGCATGGCAACGGAATTCAAAATACCACCTCCTCGTTTAGCTATCTGCTCGTAGGTGAGTCCTCGTATTTTATCAACATACTCAATTTCTCTACTGCCGGCATAAACAAGATGTGTATGAGAGTCACAGAAAGATGGCATTACTAACCGCCCAGTGGCATCAATACCCTTTTCAATCTGTAGACCTTCACTTTGGAGTTTCGCCAATTTTTCCATTGAACCAAAGTCCTCAATATGTTCACCATCGAGGAGCAAGAATGCATTATCGATAGAAGCAAGAGTTGCCATATCCTTTCCGGCAACAAAACTACGTGGGTTCTCTTCAACTTGAACCAACTTTTTAATATTGAAAATTAATAATCCCATGGCCACAAATATTTCTATTAATTTACGAAAATAGCTATTTCATCCTTATCATTTGCTGACATACTACAACCGTATGAGGAAATGGTTAAGGGCTCCGATATTTTCAGGTGTATTAAACATGTAAACATGGAACATAAACCTACATCATCCTGCATATTTTTAGCGATTTTTTTGATCCAAAAGAAAAGTGTAAACTATAATCGCTTATTTAGCAATGGGAATGAATCTCCATATAATACAGGTATAACCCATCATCTTGATGCATTTAGACACAATTTATGAACATTTTCGCGAACATTTTTTCAAAAAAGATGCCCTCCAAGGAGAAAAAAAAGCGCACTTTTCCGCACACCTACGTAATCATCTTCGCCCTAATTGTACTAAGCGGGGTACTCACTTGGGTTATGCCTGGTGGGGAATTTGCACGAGAGAGCAAGCAGGTAAACGGCATTGAGCGACAGGTGGTTGTTCCGGGCTCATTCCAGCACATTGAAAACCGGCCCCAAACATGGCAAATCTTTGCCTCAATTTTTCAAGGATTTAAAAAGACGCACGAAATAATCTTTTATATCCTTATGATAGGGGGAGCGTTCTGGATAATGAATGAAAGCAAGGCGCTCGACGTGGCCATATTTTCATTCCTTACCTTTACCCGACGGCTTGAGCGAATAAGGTTGATTAAATACCTTGGAGTCGACAACATTGTCATTACTCTTATAATGCTATGCTTCAGCTTTTTTGGAGCGGTAATTGGGATGAGCGAAGAGACCATTGCCTTTGTGGTTATTTTTGTTCCTCTTGCCATTACCATGGGCTACGACTCCATTGTTGGGGTTAGCCTTTGCTTTCTTGGTGCCGGACTTGGATTTGCTGGTGCATTGCTAAATCCTTTCACTATTGGAATTGCACAAGGTTTATCAGGAGTACAGCTCTTTTCTGGCATTGAATACAGACTTTTTATCTGGCTGATTATAAACGTAATTGGAATTATCTACGTGTTACGCTATGCAAAAAAAATAAAGAAGGACCCAACCTTATCGCCGGTGTACGAAGAGGATGATTACTGGAGAAAAAAACAAACCGTAGAAGTCAACAACGGCCATACCAAGCCAGGTATTCATGCCTGGAGCGTATTTGGAGTAATTACAGCCGTTTTCATTGCATGCTCCTACATCTTCCCCATTACCCACATGGCAGTTGGAAACAGTTCCTTTAGCGCTCCTATCCTTCCGGTCATCACCTTGGCTTGGATCACTTTTGGTATTTTAGCATTAAGACACTCCACTCAACTGTTTATTGTCAACATTCTCATGTTTACCATTCTATTCTTAGTTGTAGGGGTCATGGGGTACGGATGGTATATCATGGAGATTGCAACCCTGTTTTTAGTGATGGGCTTAGCCTCTGGAGTATCCTTTGGGAAAAATGCCAATGAACTGGCCAAGCTATTCATTGATGGGGCCAAGGATATAATGTCGGCTGCAATGGTTGTTGGACTTGCAAGCGCCATAGTAGTTGTGCTAGAGCAAGGAAAGGTAATAGACTCGCTACTCTACTATGCTGCCTCCTCCATGGACGGATATGGCAAGCTAACCTCTCTTGCAATTATGTATGTATTCTACAATCTCCTAAATTTGATAATTGCCTCCGGCTCAGCCAAGGCAGCACTCACCATTCCATTAATGGCCCAATTTTCAGATCTTTTGGGCTTATCGAGACAGGCCACCGTTACAACGTACCAAGTTGGTGGTGGATTTACCAATCTCGCCTCGCCCACTTCAGGCGTAATGGTTGGCGTATTGTCCATCGCTCGAATTCCATACAACAAATGGCTACGATGGTTTATGCCCTTATTGCTTATACTAATTGTAGTAGGCTTTTTACTACTAATTCCAACAATATATATGGCACTACCAGGATTTTAACCTCCCTGAAAAGTCATGCTAGGGCCGTCACATCTCCATGGCGGCCCTTCTTCATCTCTTTAAAACTTTAACTCATCTCAAAAAAAAATATATTTTTGAGATTATTCTGCTTGTTAATTTATAACAAGATCTACACTAAGTAATACTATGAGAGGCCATGAAATATCGAACGTTAACAATTATTCTTCTCTCTCTAGCAATCTTCACTCAGCCAATAAAAGGGCAACAACCAGACTCCACCTCCAAAAATATTAAAACGGGCTGGACCTTTGGCGCCTTACCTGTAATTGCCTACGACTCCGACCTTGGTCTTGAATATGGCGGATTGGTAAACTTTTACTACTATGGCAATGGCGCCACATATCCAGCTTACCGTCAAAGTATTTATGCCGAAGTATCGCGATACACGAAAGGGAGTGGAATCAACCGACTATTTTACGACTCCAAATACCTAATCCCTGGAATTCGAGTAACCGCCGACATGAGCTATCTCACCGACAAGGCTGCGGATTTCTATGGATTTAATGGCTATGAGACGGCCTATAATAAATCGTGGATTGATGACGCAGGTGGGAATACAGACTACAAAACCCGTGTTTTCTACAAATATGATAGAAAAACCGAACGCTTTTCCGCCGACTTTCAAGGAAAGCTTAGTGGCAATAAATGGCAATGGGCTGCTGGATTTTCACTTTACAATTTCAAGACAGGGTTAGTCAATATAGATGAGCTGAATAAAGGTAAGAGCGATGCCGATAAACTGCCTAACGTTCCAGGTCTTTATGAAAAATATGTGGATTGGGGCATCCTTAAAACCAACGAAAAAAACGGTGGATTCAATACATATATTAGGATAGGAGCCGTGTTTGACACACGCGACAATGAAGCCAACCCTAACAGAGGTGTTTGGAGTGAAGCAATTTTAAGTATTGCGCCGCCCTTGCTTGGCAATGAACACTACGAGCACCTTAACCTCTCACTGGTTCATCGCCAGTATCTTCCAATTATTATGGGCAAATTAACCTTTGCCTACCGGTTGGCCACTCAACTAAAGTTGGGAGGAAGTATTCCCTTTTACCTAAAACCCAATATTGCCACCCTCTACCTCCGTAGGGCAACCTCCGAAGGGCTCGGTGGCTCACAAACGCTACGTGGTATTCTTCGCAACCGCGTGGTTGGAGATGGTATAGCCTATGGGAATTTTGAATTCAGATGGAAATTTCTAAATACAGCTATAAAAAAACAAAATCTCTACCTTGCATTCTCTGCTTTTACCGACATGGGACAAGTGATACAAAAAGTTAAGTTTGACAAAAATAGAGCCATTGTCATTGCGCAGGCCGAAGATCCAACATTCAGGACATCAGACTACTTTCCTGACGGAAACGAACAGCTTCATATTTCTTTCGGTGGAGGCCTTCATGTCGCCTTAAATGAGAATTTCATCTTGGCCATCGATTATGGTAAAGCAGCCTCCTCAAAGGATGGCGATCAAGGGTTCTACATTGCCCTTAACTTTCTATTTTAAATTAGCTAAAACGACGAAAGTGTAATTGCAGTGAAATAACCAAGATAATTACCCACGGCATAACCAACAAGACCTGCAATAATGCCAATTAAAATTACACGCTTATTATTTATGGCCGTAGCCATCATGGGTACAAAAGGTGGTGAACATATCAAAGCCGTAGAAACCACAATAAGCGTGTCAGCATCAACTCGAAATATTTTAGCTAGCAGTAAATGGAGTATCAACGATCCAAAAACAACAAGTGTCATGAATATAAAAAGGTGAGGTGTTATACCCTTAAGAGCCGTAAGGCTAGCCATTGAAGCTACAGCCACGCTAAAAACAAGAATAAAATACATACCCAACTCAAAGGTATAGGGTGTTTTAGACAATCGTGGAATAAAAGACCCCATCACGCCCAGTGTAGTTATAGCTAAGATCACCGACACAACTTGCAACCTTTCGGGAAATAAGAATGAAACGCCAACCCCTGCAGCCAAAATGAATACTGCCACCAAGAATACCCTTACCAGCGGATAAATATTCTCTCTCCGAAAAATTCCCCAGTATGGATCGCTCCCATTGGTATCGCCAACAGCCATACCATCAGAGACCAGTTGAAAGGGAGGAAGAAGCCGACGAAAAACACGAGGCCCTATTGTCATCATAAAAGCCAAATAAACAGCAGACACGACTAAATCATAAGAGTGTGCAAGAATGTAGATATTGGGATCCACGTCAAGCATAAGTTTAAGTGAAGCAAGATTGGGTGTTCCTCCGGTATACACCCCAACCAACAATCCGGCAAGCTTCCATAGATCTGGCATCCCCCCCGACCTAAGCAGGAAGAAACCAATAACCACCGCAATCATTACAGCCACAACACCGGTAATTAAGGCAACAACACCCTTAAAAGCCAACCCTTTAAGCTGACTCAACTGCGCCGAAAATAGCAACAACGGTAAAGCCAATGGCACAGTAATAGAACTAACTGTGCTTGCAACACTTGTTAATCCCGCTGGTCCCACCCAAAAAATGCCCGCTAGTAAACCAACAATATATGCAACAATAACAGCACCGAGCTTATTTAAAAACGGTATACGGTGACATAAGTTTAAAATTACAATGGGCGAGATAAAGTAGCAAAGGACAAGGATTGCAGCATTCATTTGAGAACATATTATCGATTAATCATTACGTGAAGAGAGAAGTTTTTGAAGATCATACATCTCATCTCGGAATCGTGCGGCTTCAATAAAATCAAGCTCTTTAGCAGCAGTCTCCATATTTGTCTTTGCTACTTCAATTGCTTTTTTGAGTTGATCTGATTTCATAAACGCAACCACTGGATCAGCGGCAACACTAGGTCGCTCTGGCTCAACATAGGCTTTACCTCTTATGCCAGAAGTTTTTTTGCCAATAAAGGTAGTACCAATGCTCTTAACAATTTGCTTAGGAGAGAGCCCCATTCTTTCGTTGTATGCCAACTGTTTTTCGCGTCTTTTATTTGTTCCATCAATGGTTAGCTGCATAGAGTTGGTGATTTTGTCAGCATACATAATTACCTTACCGTTGATGTTACGAGCAGCACGTCCAGCAGTCTGAGTTAACGATCGCGCTGAGCGTAAAAACCCCTCCTTATCGGCATCGAGAATTGCCACCAGTGAAACCTCAGGTAAATCGAGTCCTTCCCTCAACAAATTAACGCCAACCAATACATCAAAGATTCCCTTCCGGAGGTTCTCCATTATCTCAACACGATCGAGTGTATCAACATCGGAGTGAATATAAGCGCAACGAATATTCAATTTAGCAAGATACTTTGTCAATTCTTCAGCCATACGCTTGGTAAGCGTCGTAACTAGAATTCGTTCATTCTGGCTAACGACAGCATGTATTTCACCTATCAAATCATCAATTTGGTTAAGGCTTGGTCGAACCACAATAACAGGATCGAGCAAACCCGTAGGACGGATAACCTGCTCCACCACCACTCCCTTGCTCTTTGCCAACTCGTAATCGGCAGGGGTAGCACTCACAAAAATAGTTTGACCCACAACTACTTCAAATTCCTCGAATTTCAATGGGCGATTATCCAATGCTGCCGGTAAGCGAAAGCCATATTCCACTAAGTTTTCCTTTCGCGAACGATCACCACCATACATGGCTTTTACCTGAGGCAGGGTAACATGACTTTCATCGATAACCATCAAAAAATCAGATGGAAAATAGTCTAGAAGGCAAAAGGGACGCGTTCCAGGCAATCGTCCATCGAAATAACGCGAATAGTTTTCAATACCCGAGCAATACCCCAACTCTTTAATCATCTCCAAATCATATTCCACCCTTTGCTGCAGACGTTTAGCCTCAAATGGCTTATCCAAAGAACGCAGATGCTCAACCTGCTTCACCATATCATCCTGAATTTGGCGAATGGCCTTATGCATACGCTCTTTAGTGGTAACAAATATGTTAGCTGGATAAATAAGGACCTTATCAAAATCGCCAATCGTTTGACCAGAGATAGGATCGAAAGATTGTATTGCCTCCACATCATCACCCCAAAAAATAATTCGATAGGCTAAATCGCCATACGCTATAAATACATCAACCGTATCGCCCTTAACACGGAAAGTACCTCTTTTAAATTCAACCTCATTCCGGGAGTAAAGTCCATCAACCAATAATCTAAGAAATTGATTCCGTCCCAAGCTCTTTCCCACAATTACCTCCACGGTGTTGCTATGGAAATCTTCCGGATTACCAATACCGTATAAACATGAAACAGAAGAGACTACAATAACATCGCGACGCCCAGACAACAATGCTGATGTTGCACTAAGTCGGAGCTTCTCAATTTCTTCATTAATGGAGAGATCCTTCTCAATATAAGTATCCGTAACAGGAAGGTATGCCTCCGGCTGATAATAATCGTAGTAGGATACAAAATACTCAACAGCATTATTCGGGAAAAAAGCCTTAAACTCGGCATAGAGCTGTGCTGCCAGTGTCTTATTGTGGCTTAGCACAAGCATTGGCCGGTTAATCTGTGCAACAACATTGGCTATGGTAAAAGTTTTACCCGAACCGGTAACACCAAGAAGCGTTTGAAACTTTTCACCCTGATTAAGACCAGCAACCAGCTGTCCTATAGCTTCAGGCTGATCGCCTGTAGGAACATAATCGGAAACAATATTAAAATCCACGGACTATCGAATTAAACTAAAAGCACCATCGGATACAAAGGAAAGAACTTAATTACAAACTGTAGTTTTATTATCCAAAATTAGTCCAACTGTCAAGAAAAAAAAACGATTTTTAAAAGCTAAAAACAATAAAGCTGATCAAAAATGCCAACTACAGCGAATCAACCAACTAGGCATGTATTACCGAAGATTCAACATGTAACAGACGATAAAGGGTGTTAACAAAAGAATTAACATCCAACGGCTTAGAAAAATAGGCACTAAAGCCAGTAGAAGGGAGAATAATACTTTCGTTGCAATAAGCGTACGCTGTATACGCAATAATCGGGATGAGCGGCCTCATTTTTCGCATCTGTTCGAAAACTTGCATGCCACTTATTGTTGGAAGTTTAATATCCAAAACAACGAGATCAATTTCTTCATGCTGAACAAAAAGTTTAACTCCCTCCTCCCCAACCTTTGCCGTTATGACCTCAACTTTGTTAAAATTTAAAATCTTTTGCACCAGCAAAAGGCTCCATGGATCATCTTCCACAACAAGAATTGTTTTTCCTGCAATTGACTTAAATCCTAATTCCAATTCATTCATAATCTGCTAAAAAATACTTATCGTAAAACGCCAAGGAGGAACCATTAAAGATATGTAATTCATCTTCTTCCAAACCATCCCAATTAGAACATTAGTAACAGTATTTAATGTGTTGGTGGAATAAATATATCAAAGTAACCCAATCGTTGTTAAACATTAAGATTTATTAACTGAATTATGGTAAAGGACATTACAAGGAATTTATTTGTAGCCATCATCTACCTTGCCCTTGCTCTGCCAATGATACTTTTTGGCCGCATTGAAGGGGTAGCCTCCCCCATTTGGCCGGCCAGTGCAGCTGCACTGTATGCTATTATGCGCTATGGATACAAAATAATACCCGGCATTTTTTTGGGTGCAGTTGCAAGTAGCTATGGAATGATCGTTGCCGCTGACGTTACTATTTCGGTCCAGCAAGGTCTATTGTCAATCTTAACAGGAATTGGTAATGTATTAGAAGCAGTAGTCATCATTCAAATCATTGGTAAAGGTGTCCAAAATTCAATACTCTCTAACACGTCCAAAACTTTTCGTTTTTTAGGAGCCGCCCTAATTGGCACCTTGATTTCAGCAATTTTTGGAACGGTTTGCCTCCCAATCACGGAGCATATAACCATCCTTCAATTTTATTCTGAATTAACTACATGGTGGTTTAGCAACTTTGTAAGTATAGTCATACTGTTACCAATTCTCTTAACCGCCAAGGAGATGAAATCCATACACCTTTCCATTGTCCAAACCATAGAACTGTCTGGTTATGTACTGTTCTTTATCGTAATTGAAACATTGCTTAAAAGCAACTTAGCCACAGCCGCCTTTTACAACTCGCTCATTTTCATCTCCATTCCAGTTATGCTTTGGATTTCGCTACGATATCCAAAATCGCTCGTATTTTTAGGGATATTCACCTTTTGGATAATATCAACCTACAGCGGATTTAAAGCCGCGCCACCATTTAATATTGACTCACCGATTTTGCGATTTCTAGCCATTCAACAATTTCAAATGGTGCTAGCGATTACAATTCTAATTGTTACCACTACCATCGATGAACGCAAACAGGCATTTAGAAAGTTGGATGAAGGGTATCGTAACATTGAGCAAAAGGTAAAAATCCGGACAAGCGAGCTAGAAAACACAAACAAACAACTTATTAAGGAGGTCTCGCTTAGAGAAACCATTGAAGCTCAACTTAAAGAAAAAGAGGAGGTTTTATATCAAACTCAACAGCTTGCGCGCATCGGAAGTTGGGAATACCATGTTGACACCAACACGATCGACTGGTCCGAAGAGACCTTTCGAATTCTTGACCTTTCTTCACACGAAGCCATAACACAAATTGAGGATCTGCAATTAAACCCTAACGATAATCACAATTCCATATTTAAATCTCTTCTTAATCAGTGTCTCGATGAAGGAAAGAACATTCATGAAATAACAACACTTAAAACTACCGCTGAACGACAAAAAACTGTCTGGCTTAAATTTCTCCCCGTTAAGCAAAAAGGCATTACTGTACGGATAAGTGGAATAATTCAAGACATGACCGACCTGCTAGACAAGGAGCGCGAGCTCCGTGAAAGTGAAGAAAAATATCATTTTCTCTTTTCATCCAACATGGATTCAGTGGTTATATTCGACCTCGAAAATCTTGAAATAGCCGAAGTAAACCAGTCCTTCACCGATCTTTACGGCTATAAAAAAGATGAAATAATTGGCAGCCCATATACCATACTAACTGCAGAAAAGGAGAAGACCATCCTTCATATCCGCCACGCAATTGACGAAGGTTTTTCAAGAGAGGCCATCCGCTTACACAGGAAAAAAAACGGCGAAACAATTTATGCAGAAACAGCACTTTCTTCATTCATAATCAAAGGGAGGAAGATATGCTACGCCATTTCTCATAACATAACCCAAAGAGTTAAAGCAGAACAGCAGCTACTTGAACGAGAGAATCGATTCAGGAGTTTCTTTGAGTCTAACCTTGTGGGGTTTGCAGAGATATCAATCAGTGGTGAATGGCTAAGTTTCAATAGCAAGGTGTGTCAGATTCTCGGCAGGGAACCAAGCAACTTAAAGGGTTCAACATGGATGGAGATTACCGAAAACAACGACATGGAAATGGAAAGTAAGCTCATTCACAAAATCCTCACCCGCCAAATAGATAACTATTCCATCGAGAAAAGATTTATTAAGCCAAATGGGGACTACAAAAGTGCAAGAGTTTGGATGTCACCAATTCGCACAACAAGAGGCAACCTACGGGCCTATATTTGCATTATTGAAGATATTGAAAATCAAAAGAAAGCATAGATTAAACTAGCTGCTGCAAAAGCAGTCTTCGACACAAGAATTTTGTCAGATAAAAAGTTGAACGCTGACTCAAAGGTTCAAATCGTTACAACCATACAAATTATACTTCATCGTAGAGGTAATGAATTAACTTTAACAGCTAAGTAAAACGCTATATTCAATTGTCGTTCCTTAACACTGATACGAGTTACCAAAAAACGTTCGCCACACTATATTTAAAACAAATTGTGTTATGCTATATTTGTGGTTTACTTTCTAGAAGTATGGGGTTTTTTACATTAGTCTTACTCGCAATTGGATTATCGTTTGATTCCTTTGCTGTATCCGTTTCAAGCGGCCTTCTCAAGAGAGAGATTCAATTTCTACAGGCAGCACGAATTGCAATCATTTTAGCAGTATTTCAAGGTGGAATGCCAATTATTGGATGGTTCTTGGGCAGCAGAGTAAAAACAATCATTGAACCTTGGGATCATTGGGTCGCTTTTTTCCTGCTCACAGCATTAGGAACCAAAATGGTTTACGAGGCATTTAAGCCAGAAGATGAACGTGAATTTAACCCACTCCTTTTTAAAACAATGTTGAGCATGGCTATTGCAACCTCCATTGATGCACTCATTGTAGGTGTAAGCTTTGCGCTTTACGATCTTAATCTCATTATCACGGTCATAGTCATTGGATCGGTCACTTTTATAGCCTCTATGCTCGGGATTCTTTTTGGAAAAAAAGCCGTTGGGTTTTTAGGAAAGAAAATGGAGATACTAGGCGGGCTTATCCTCTTCCTCATCGGCCTTAAGGTTTTGCTTGAACATATTGTCGCATGAACGGATCCCCAGAACTATACTCCCTACTTGAAGTGCTCAACATAAACTTTGATTATTACGAGCATCCACCAACTCCAACCATTGAAGACGCAATGGTTTATTGGAAAGACATTGAGGCAACCCATTGCAAAAACCTCTTCTTTCGAAATCACAAAGGCAACAAGCACTACCTTGTTGTTTTTGAGCACAAAAAAACGCTTCCGGTTAAGTTACTAGAGGAGAAGTTAAGACAAGGAAAACTCACCTTCGCTTCTGAAAAACGCATGGAGACCTATTTAGGAGTAAAGCCGGGGTCAGTTACTCCGCTCGCGCTAATAAACGACACAAACAAACAGGTGAAGCTTTTTCTCGACAGCGACCTCAAAATATCAAACAAAGTTAGTTTCCATCCCTGCATCAACACTGCTTCTATTGTAATTAAAACAGCTGACTTTATTCGATTTCTTGACCATATTGGTCACGATTATGAGTGGATAAAAGTGTAGTAAATTGTAAGAAACTCATAGAAACCATTCAAAGTCCTGTTCGAGTTCTTCGGGATGAGCTGAAAACAAAAAAAATGCTTACGTATTGTAAGCATTTTTTGTCGGGGTGATCCGACTCGAACGGACGACCACTTGCACCCCATGCAAGTACGCTAGCCAACTGCGCCACACCCCGCCTCAATTTTAAGAGGTGCAAATGTAACCGCCTTTTTTGACAAACCCAAATTTTAGAATGGATTTTTCACCGGATTACGCCCTATAATCAAGCATTGACATCGTCTAAATTGGCATGTGATTTGAGAATACTTGGTAATTATTTTCTACTTTTGAGTAGTACTACAACTGAAACTAATAATAAACACATAGATCATGGGCTTATTCAAAGCAATTAATTTAAACGAAGAGAAGACCGATACAGCGAAAGAAACCGGCATTGAGCATATTAACTGCCTAATTCTTGGCAGTGGACCTGCCGGATTGACAGCCGCCATTTATGCAGCCCGCGCCAATCTTCGACCAGTCCTTTATGAAGGAATTGAACCAGGCGGGCAGCTCACCACAACCACCGATGTCGAAAATTTCCCTGGATATCCAGATGGTATTAAGGGCCCAGAAATGATGGACGATTTAAAAAAACAAGCATTAAGGTTTGGAACTGACATTCGCTTTGGATTGGCTACCAAAGCCGACATTAGTCATAGGCCATTCAAAATCACCATTGACGAAGAGAAGACAATTGAAGCAGATTCACTCATTATTGCAACAGGTGCAACCGCCAAATATCTTGGGCTCGATTCAGAAGAGAAATATAAAGGACAAGGCGTATCAGCCTGTGCAACGTGCGATGGCTTTTTCTATAGAGGCCAAGATATAGCCGTTGTTGGAGGTGGAGATACCGCGGCAGAGGAAGCACTTTATCTGAGCGGTCTATGCAAAAAGGTATACTTAATAGTTAGGAAGGATTACCTTCGTGCATCACAGGTAATGCAAGAAAGGGTATTAAACAAACCAAACATTGAAACTCTCTTTGGCAGGGTAACAAAAGAAATAGTTGGTGATACGAATGGTGTAAATGGCGCAATTCTCACCAACAAAGATGGAAAAGAGGAAAGAATCAACATATCAGGTTTTTTTGTAGCCATAGGTCATAAACCAAACTCCGACATATTCACTCCAGCATTGAATACAGACGAAGTTGGCTATATAAAAACGATTGCTGGCACCAGCAAAACAAATATTCCAGGAGTATTTGCCTGCGGCGACGTTCAGGATCCACACTATCGACAAGCCATAACTGCAGCTGGCTCTGGATGCATGGCAGCAATAGATGCAGAACGGTTCTTAGGAGAGTCGGGGGTTGTATAGCAAGATGACCACTTAAGCAAATAAAAAAAGCGAGGCCAACAACCTCGCTTTTTTAATATATCAAACGTAACTTTCTTACTTAAGAGAAGAGGCAGGAACAGTTTCGCTCTTATACTTACCAGCTACGAGCTTATCACGACATTCGGTAAAGCATTTTACAGTATAGTTAACATCCTCCAAGGTGTGTGACGCTGTAGGTATTAACCGGAGCAATATTTGTCCTTTAGGGATTACGGGATAAACAACAATGGAGCAGAATACGCCAAAGTTCTCTCTCAAATCCATAATCATATTCAAGGCCTCCATCAGCTCACCATGCATCATAACAGGGGTTACCATTGACTCGGTATTGCCGATGTCAAATCCAGCATCCCGCAAACCCTTTTGTAATGCAGATACTATAACCCACAACTTCTCACGAAGTTCCGGCTGAGTTTGAAGTAATTCAAGACGTTTTAGGGCACCCAAAACCATTGGCATAGGTAAGGACTTTGCATAAATCTGTGACCTCATATTATACATAAGATAATCGATCACATCCTCCTCGCTAGCAACAAAAGCGCCGATTCCAGCCATTGATTTAGCAAAAGTACCAAAGTAAACATCCACCTTATCCTGAACACCAAAATGTTCACCAGTGCCAGCACCAGTTGGTCCCATTGTTCCAAAACCATGGGCATCATCAATCAGTAGGCGGAAACTAAATTCAGACTTCATATCGGTAATAGCCTTGAGATTACCAAGATCTCCAGCCATACCAAACACACCCTCCGTGATAACTAAAATACCACCACCGGTATTTTCAACCCACTTAGTTGCTCTCTCCAGCTCCTTGTGGAGATTTTCCATATTATTATGAGGATACACAAACCTTTTTCCTGGGAACAGTCGTAATCCGTCAATAATACAGGCATGGGAGTCCGAATCATAAACAACGACATCATTCCGTCCTACAAGCGAATCAATGATTGAGAGCATACCTTGGTAACCAAAGTTAAGAAGATAACTTTTGGGTTTACCAACAAACTCAGCTAGTTTCTGCTCAAGTTCTTCGTGCTTTCGAGTCTGTCCCGACATCATTCTTGCACCCATTGGATACCCCATCCCGTATTGGGCCGCAGCCTCAGCATCAGCCTTTCTTACTTCTGGATGATTAGCAAGTCCAAGATAGTTGTTCAAGCTCCAATTTAGAACTTCTTTACCACGAAACATCATTCGAGGCTTGATTTCCCCTTCTAACTTAGGGAATGCAAAATATCCATGGCCCACCTTCTGGTGTTGTCCTATTGGTCCACGGTTTTGTCTAATTTTCTCAAAAATATCCACGGCAACAATAATTTAATTGACTTTTTTGAAATAAGTGCACAAAACTAGCGTTTTTTCCGACCATAAACAAAGAGTAGTTAATTTTTGTAAAGAGCATCGAAGTGACTTAAATGTTAAATAATCATAATGAACAGATAATTGATCCTTAAACCATGATTAACAACATAAAAAAATTAAATATTTCAAACTAATGCTTAACTTTGTCCGTTAATTGTAGATGCATTTCAGAATTGGAATTACAACCTTTCTGGCATAAATTGCATGATTGTTTTGTTGCTTATTGATTTCCAGATTTTTATTAATAGTTAACTATCCCAATCGAGTGAATAAGTTTAAAATAATTGCAGTTACAGTAATCGCAACCGCCTTACTTGCTGGATGCAGTGGTTACGAAAAAATTTTAAAGAGCAAAGACAACGAACTCAAATATTCAAAAGCTCTTTTTTATTACAACAAGAGTGATTTTTATCGTGCCTCTCTCTTATTGGAACAAATCCTTCCAATATATAGAGGAACAAACAGGGCCGATACTGTTAACTATTATTATGCCTACAGCCAATACGGCCAAGGAGATTATTTATTGGCGTCGAGCTATTTCGATAGCTTCAGAAGAAACTATCCTCGAAGTGGATTCACAGAAAAGGCAGAATACCTTTATGCCTACTCTTTCTACCTCACATCACCACGCTATGAACTCGACCAGGACAACAGCATCCTAGCCATTGATGCCTTTCAAGAGTTTATATCGAAGTATCCACAAAGCAGCAAGGCAGAAGATGCAAAAAAGCTAGTTGAAGAACTGTATAAGAAACTTGAGCAAAAAGAGTATAAAAGTGCTTGGCTTTACTACCATACAGAGAACTACAAGGCAGCCATTATTGCACTTCAAAACTCATTGAAAGATTATCCTAATTCTGAATATCGTGAGGAACAAACATTTTTGATTCTCAAATCGGCCTATATTTATGCTGACAACAGCGTTACACAAAAGCAGAAAGAACGATTCCAATCAACGGTAGACTACTACTACAACTTTATTGCCGAATTCCCAAATTCCAAGTATTTAAAGGAGGCACAAAAGATGTATGAGGCAGCGTCAAAAGTTCTCAAATCGTCAAACAATTAAATTCAACAATATAGTATGGATTTCAAGAAAATTAATGCTCCAACGACCACGGTTACCCGTGACCTTGACAAAATCGACAAGACTACTGGCAGTATTTATGAATCTGTAATGATTATTGCTAAAAGGGCAAACCAGATCTCTGCCGAGATGAAACAAGAGTTAAATCGTAAGCTGGAGGAGTTTGCAAACTACTCCGACAATCTGGAGGAAGTTTTCGAAAACAGAGAACAAATTGAGATCTCAAAATTTTACGAAAAACTTCCTAAGCCAAATTTAATTGCAACACAGGAATTTCTTCAGAATAAAATCTACTATCGAAATCCTAAGGTTGCAGAGGTTGAAGAAATAGTAACTGAACAGGAATAGTTCAATGCTTAAGGGTAAGCACATCATTGTTGGTATTACTGGAAGTATCGCAGCATATAAAGCAGCGCACCTTATTCGCCTGCTAGTAAAAGAAGGCTGCGATATTAAAGTTGTGATGACACCTTTGGCAAAGGAGTTCATCACACCACTAACGATTGCTACTCTAGCAAAGAGTCCTATTTTAGTCGATTTTTTCAATCCCGAAAATGGAGAATGGAATAGTCATGTAGACTTAGGTCTTTGGGCCGATGCTTACCTTATTGCGCCAGCCACAGCAAACACAATGGCCAAAATGGCCAATGGCATAGCTGACAACCTGCTACTAACCACCTATCTCTCTGCTCGATGCCCCGTTTTTATTGCCCCAGCGATGGATTTGGATATGCTCCAACATCAGGCTACGCAAAAAAACATTCACACTCTACGGTCTTTCGGTAACCATATTTTAGAACCCACGATGGGTGAACTTGCCAGCGGGTTAATTGGTAAGGGAAGAATGGAAGAGCCAGAAGAAATTGTTAGCTATTTAGCCAATTTCTTCGCCGAAAAAAAAAAGTTTGAAGGCCTCCAGTGTCTTGTAAATGCAGGACCAACCTATGAACCAATTGACCCTGTAAGATTTATCGGGAATCATAGTTCTGGAAAGATGGGGTTCGCAATTGCCGCGGAATTGGCTTCGAGAGGCGCATTGGTTAAGCTAGTTTCAGGCCCTACCCATCTAAGCACCGATTCACCAAACATAGAAACCACGAAAGTTTCTACGGCCAGCCAAATGGCCAAGGAATGTATTAAGCTATTTGAGACCGTTGACATTGCCATTCTTTCAGCTGCCGTAGCCGATTTTACCCCTAAAATCACCTCAAAAAACAAAATCAAAAGTAGCAAGGATAATTTTACCCTTGAACTAGAACCTACTATTGATATTGCTCAACAGTTAGGCAAACAAAAGAGAGAAACGCAGCTACTAATTGGTTTTGCTCTCGAAACCAACGATGAAGTGACAAATGCTCAAGGAAAGCTAATTAAAAAAAATCTAGACATGGTCATACTCAACTCACTTCAGGATGAGGGAGCAGGCTTTGGAATAGATACCAATAAAATCACCATTATTGACAAAAACAACATCTCAAAAATGTTTCCGCTCAAATCTAAAAAAGATGTCGCGATTGATATTGTTGACACTATTTGGGATTACCTAAATCAACGGAAGACCAACAAATGAAAAAAACATTACATCTATTCTTATTCCTATCCATCCTCAGTGCCACAACCTTTGGCCAAGAGCTAAAGTGTAATATTTCTGTGAACTCATCAAAAATACAGGGAACCAACAGAACCACCTTTCAAACATTACAAACGACCCTTTATGAGTTTATGAATAATACAAACTGGACCGACAATGTGTTCTCTACCGAGGAACGAATTGAATGCAATATCCAGATAAACCTTACCGATCAAACAGGATCAGATCAATACAAAGGCACTATTCAAATACAATCACGCAGACCTGTTTATGGAAGTTCCTACAATACAGTATTGCTGAACTTTCTAGACAACGACCTAGACTTTAAGTACATAGAATTCGACAAGTTGGAATTTAACGAAAACACTCAAACATCCAATCTTACCTCCATTCTAGCATACTACGCCTATATAATCATAGGGCTTGATTATGATTCCTTCTCATTTAAAGGAGGAACCCCCTATTTTTTAAAAGCCGAAAAGATTGTAAATAGCGCCCAAAACGCCACAGAAAAAGGATGGAAAGCGTATGAAGGGTCGCGAAAGAACCGTTACTGGTTAATTGAAAATATTCTAAATGAAAAATACGCCCCTATCCGAGAGGTTTACTATGATTACCATCGTCTCGGACTCGATGTAATGGCAGATAAAACGGTGGATGGGAGAGCTGAAATTGCGGAATCGATGTCCCTCCTCCAAAAAGTCTACCGTGAAAAACCAGATCCCTACCTATTCCTTCTGCAAGTTTTTCTCGATGCCAAGTCAGATGAACTAGTAAATATTTTTTCAGGTTCATACATGAGTGAAAAGACAAGAGTATACAATATCTTGTCAGAAATAGATCCAACTCGTATTGATTCTTACAAAAAAATTACGGAGCAAACACAGGATTAACCCTAACCCTGGATAGTATGCTAAAACAGCTGAAAATTGAAAATTTTGCCCTGATAGACAAGCTCGAAATTAATTTCGAGGAGGGTTTATGTACAATCACAGGTGAAACAGGAGCCGGAAAATCAATTTTACTTGGAGCCCTCTCCCTCCTTTTAGGAAATAGAGCCGACACGAGTGTATTAAAAAACAAGGAAACTGGATGCGTAGTGGAAGGAACCTTTAGCATTCAAAGTTACAACCTTCAACTCTTCTTTGAAAAAAACGACTTAGATTACGAGGAATCCACAACTATTCGACGACAAATTGCAAACAATGGAAAATCTCGTGCATTTATCAATGAAATTCCCGTTAATCTTCAACTATTAAAAGAATTTTCCCTTCACCTTATTGATATTCATTCGCAACACGAAAACTTAAACCTTTCGGATAGTATTTTTCAAACAAAAGTGTTAGACTCCATTGCCGGAAACAATAAGTTGCTGAATGAATGCGCTACCTCTTTTAAAGAGTTCACCACGGCGAGGGAACATTACGATCAACTTGTTGAATCGAGCCAGCGACTCAAAGAAGAGCAAGACTATATACGTTTCCAAGTAGACCAACTCAAATCGGCTAACCTTAAAAAAGGTGAACTTCAAGAGATGGAAATTGAAATAAAGCAGCTAACCCATGCAGAAGAAATAAAAATGGGACTATCGGCTACCGATAATGCCCTTAACAACGACACAACATCAGCCGTAAGCCTACTTACTGAAGCGGAGAATACATTAACCAAAATTGCTAACTACAACCCATCTATCGAAAAACTTGCAGAAAGGTTAGCCTCCAGCCTAATTGAGATTAAAGATATTACCCAGGAGGTTAGCCAACTCTTCGACAAGCAAGAATTAGATCCAGAGCGTATTAAGCAAGTGCAAGAAAGGTTGGATTTGCTATATAGCTTATTGCAAAAGCATCACTGTCAAACAGAAGGAGAACTCATTGAAGTATTTCAGGCGTTCAATACAAAACTAGAGAGCATTGACAACTACGAGGAAGAGCTGCATAAATCGAAGCAAGTTTTAGAAAATAAAAAGCAACGCTACGCTGAAGCAGCGGAGAAGATTCACGTTTCAAGGGAAACGGTAATACCAATGTTGGAATCGACAACCATTGACCTTCTAACGAAATTAGGCATACCACGAGCCCAGTTTTCGGTAGAAATAGATCTTTCCAACACACCATCCCCCACAGGAAGCGACAAAGTTAATTTTCTCTTTTCGGCCAATACAGCAATGCCGCTACAAGAAGTTGGCAAGGTAGCTTCGGGTGGAGAACTCTCACGATTGATGCTGGCCATTAAAGCTCAAATGGCCACCGCGGCAGAACTCCCAACAATAGTATTTGATGAGATAGATACTGGAATTTCAGGGGAAGTTGCGCATAAGATGGGGGAAATAATTGAAGAGATGGCGCAAGCAATGCAAGTAATCAACATAACTCATCTCCCCCAAATTGCCTCAAAAGGAATACACCACTGGGTTGTATATAAGCAAAATGATGCCACTCGAAGCATTACACAAATAAAGAAGATCAGCGGTGAAGAAAGAATTGTCGAAATAGCGAAGATGCTTAGCGGACAGCAACTTACCGAAGCTTCAATGCAAAACGCTCGAGAGCTATTAAAAACCTAATCAACCAGGCTGAATAACCTTTTATCTCAAAAAATAGCATTAAATTGAACAAAAAGAGATGTAGGTTGCTAATGTGTTTTGGTGTGCGATAGTATTTTACTAAAAATTTACGATATGTCTTACAACTTACTTAAAGGGAAGAAAGGTATTATTTTCGGTGCTCTAAACGACCAGAGCATTGCATGGAAAGTAGCAGAACGTGCTCATGAAGAGGGCGCTAGCATAATCCTTTCGAATACCGCTGTTGCTATGAGGATGGGTACCGTTGATGAACTTGCCCAAAGATGTAATTCCATAGTCATTCCAGCCGATGCAACAAATGTTGCAGACATAGAAAATCTAATTCAGAAATCGATGGAGCATTTTGGAGGGAAGTTTGATTTCATTCTTCACTCCATTGGAATGTCGCCAAATGTTAGGAAAGGACGCACCTATGATGATCTCGATTACGGTAACTTCCTAAAAACGTTAGACATTTCGGCGTTATCATTCCATAAAATTCTTCAGGTTTGCCGGAAGTTAGATGCGATCAATGAGTGGGGATCCATTGTTGCATTAAGCTACATTGCAGCCCAACGCACCCTATATGGCTACAACGACATGGCCGATGCAAAATCACTACTCGAGAGTATTGCAAGAAGCTTTGGCTATATCTATGGTAGAGAAAAGCGAATCCGCATTAATACCATATCCCAATCGCCAACGCCAACCACTGCCGGAAGCGGTGTAATGGGCTTTGGTGGACTATTAGACTTTTCTGAAAGAATGTCACCATTGGGAAATGCAACTGCATCAGAATGTGCAGACTATTGCGTAACCCTATTTTCCGACTTAACCAAAAAGGTTACCATGCAAAACTTGTTCAACGATGGTGGCTTTAGTAGTATGGGTATGAGTCGAAATGCGATGGAAGTATACAACCGAAATCTTGATGACTGTAAGGACTGTCAATAAAGATGGTCTCCATAACTACAAATAAAAAAAGGTTCCAATGGAACCTTTTTTTATAAGATAGCTAGATCAACTAGCCTAGGTAACTTTTTAAAAGTTTACTTCTTGAACTGTGACGTAAACGTCGAATAGCTTTCTCCTTAATTTGGCGAACACGCTCGCGTGTAAGACCAAACTTTTCGCCAATCTCTTCCAACGTCATCTCGGAGCAACCAATACCAAAAAACAACTTAATGATATCGCGCTCACGCTCAGTAAGCGTTGCCAAAGCCCGTTCAATCTCCTTGCTCAACGATTCCATAATAAGAGCACGATCGGCATTGGGAGAGTCATTGTTCACCAGTACATCGAGTAAACTATTATCCTCTCCTTCCACAAACGGAGCATCAACCGACACGTGACGTCCTGAAACTCTTAACGTATCAGAAACTTTCTCCTTCGGCAAATCAAGAGCCTCAGCCAACTCTTCGGGAGAAGGCGTACGCTCAAACTCCTGCTCAAATTTCGAAAAGGCCTTGTTGATTTTGTTCAACGAGCCAACCTGATTCAACGGAAGTCTAACAATACGTGACTGCTCTGCTAATGCCTGAAGGATTGATTGTCTAATCCACCATACGGCATAAGAAATAAACTTAAATCCTCGAGTTTCATCGAATTTCTCAGCGGCCTTAATAAGTCCTAAGTTCCCCTCATTAATAAGATCAGGTAAACTAAGTCCTTGATTTTGGTATTGCTTTGCCACAGATACCACAAATCTAAGGTTGGCTCTAGTCAACTTCTCTAAAGCTGCTTGGTCGCCCTTTTTAATTCGTTGAGCTAACTCAACTTCTTCCTCAACGGTAATCAGTTCTTCCTTACCTATCTCTTGAAGATATTTATCCAAGGAAGCACTTTCCCGATTGGTAATTGATTTTGTTATTTTTAACTGCCTCATCCTACAAGCAAAGTTTGTGCAAAGTTATGTCATTATTACGAAAGAATCCATTTAAAGTTGACAATTAGTAGAAGAAAATTTAATATTAAATACCAATTGCGTAGTATGCCACAATTCCATTAGGATATACCCCTTCGATTAAGACACCTCCCGAAGTATTTGATAAAATTTGTGATACATCTTCTGGCTCTGATACCGCCATTCGGTTTATTTGAGTGATAATAAAACCCTCCTTTATTCCCTGCCTCTTCAACTTTCCTTCACCTAACTTAACTACCTGAACTCCATTCCGTATTCCCAACTTTTTCATCAGTTGTGGCGAAGCAGCCTCAAGGGTAGCCCCAAGCATTGAATTCATATCACCCGGCTTCACTATCTCTGTAGAGCCAGCTCTGTTACGTAAAACAACTTTAAATTGTTTCTGTTTATTATCTCTCGAAACAATTACATCAATCTCCTCTTTTGGTCTATACTTGTTAATCTGTTCCTGAAGTTCGGAAGGACTGTTTACCTCAACGTCATTGACACTAAGAACTACATCTCCAATCTTTATCCCAGCATCTTCAGCAGAACTATTACTCATCACACCGGCAATCAAAACACCTTTTAATTCCTTAATTCCATTTTTATCGGCATAATCTTGATTTAACTCCTGCAATACAACACCAAGAACGGCACGCTGCACTGCACCATATTGCCGAAGGTCATCAACCACCTTTTTTACAATTGAAACCGGAATAGCAAATGAATATCCAGTGTATGACCCAGTACGAGAAGCAATCGCAGTATTAATTCCCACCAATTCACCCTTCGTATTAACCAGTGCCCCTCCACTATTGCCCGGATTAACAGCAGCATCTGTTTGAATAAACGATTCAATACTATTTTGATTCCCTTGTCCAGACAATAGATTAAGACTACGAGCTTTTGCGCTTACAATACCAGCAGTAACAGTCGAAGTAAGATTAAACGGATTTCCAACAGCTAACACCCATTCGCCCAAACGAAGATCATCGGAATTACCAAAGGTTAAAAACGGTAAATTCTCACCATCAATTTTGAGCAAAGCAACGTCTGTATTTACATCGACCCCAATAACCTTTGCTTTAAAAGTTCGTCGATCATTCAGTGTCACTTCAATATTAGTTGCTCTATCAATAACGTGGTTGTTAGTAACAATGTATCCATCGCTCGAGATGATAACACCGCTGCCCGAAGCCATCTCCGGTTGCATTTGTATTTGCCCCGGATTTCCAAAGAAAAAGTCGAAAAGTGGATTCCCTGAGTAGCTACTACTATTATTATCATTGCTATAAATAGTCTTTACGTGCACTACGGCATGAACGGTATTTTCGGCCGCATACGTAAAGTCGGACGGTGCCTGCATTGGATTAAAACTTACCAACTGTGCATTTCCAACAGAATTTGGAGTAGCAAAAGTTGCCTCAGAAAAGTGGCGAGAAAAATAGTAGGCAGAACCAACTCCAGATATGACCGCTGCCAAAACTGACAAAATGATTGTATTCCTCTTCATAATTTCAATTTTTTAAAACAGTGATTATAAAACTCAAAATTGGTGCCAATATTTTTGCAACATACTGATCCTTAACACTCATTAACTCACATTATGAAATTCTAAAGAGTTCTTATATTTTTATATTTTTGTGCAAAATCATTCTTCATGAAACTTCCATTTGTAAAATACCATGGCACGGGCAACGATTTTATTATCGTAAACAATTTAGATGGCACAATTAGCCTAACCAACCATCAAATTGAGGCGTTATGCCACCGTCGATTTGGAGTTGGGGCCGATGGGCTCATGCTCATTGAAAAGTCGCAAGAGGCACCCTTTTCCATGCGTTATTTCAACAGCGATGGGAACGAGTCAACCATGTGTGGAAATGGAGGTCGCTGTATTTCACACTATGCTGCAAACATAAAAATAGTGGGAAAAGCAATTTCTTTCATGGGAATAGACGGTATCCATCATTCGGAATTGCTAAACGATGGAAGGGTAAAATTAAAAATGAAAAACGTTGATTCAGTATCGATTAAAGATGGTTTCACCTTTCTTGACACAGGATCACCGCACCACGTTATTCTTACCACAAAAGTTGCAGACATCAATGTATACTCTGAAGGTAAGAGTGTTAGAAATTCACCAAACTACCCTCAAGGTACAAATGTCGATTTTGTTGAGCGTCGTTCTCCAGATCAACTCTTTGTGAGAACGTATGAACGAGGTGTGGAGGATGAAACGTGGTCGTGCGGAACCGGAGTGGTTGCCTCCGCCATTGCAAACTTTGCAAACGGCAACCCATCAACGCATTACCAGATAGAAACACTCGGAGGCAACCTCGAAGTCACATTCAATCATCAAAAAGGAACATTTTTTGATGTTTTTCTCACAGGACCAGTTAAATTTGTATTCGAGGGATCACTCGAGCTTAATTAGCTATTTCTACACAACAATCCAGTAATGAAGAAAATATCATACGACGAAACACCCGACTCACTGGAAGTAACTCTTGATAAAGAGAAAAGCCGGTTTGAATTTTATGGTAAATCGTTGCCCGAGAATGCAAATGAATTCTTCAATCCCATACTAGAATGGTTCAAGGAATATATTAAGGAGCCTAATAAGGAGACCGTAGTAACCTTTAAGCTGGATTATTTCAACACCTCCTCGTCAAAGAAACTGCTAGAACTGTTCTTCCTGCTTCAGGAGTTACACCGGCAAAAGAGAAGTGTTATTATCAACTGGTATTACCAAAAAGAGGATGATGACATGAAGGAGTCGGGCGATGCATTTGCCGAAATGGTGGTGATTCCCTTTAAAATAATGTCGTATTAGCCAACTCCCATGTAGAATTAGATCAACCATAATTGAAATAAAAAAGCCGGAAGTCTTACCAACTCCCGGCTATTTTGTTTTTCAACCAGCTCTATTTACTAAGAACCACAATGTCGACTCGTCGGTTTAAGCTACGATTGGCCTCGGAATCGTTTGGTGCAACAGGCTGAGTATTTCCCATATTTCGTGTTTCAAACTTGGAGTAGCCATTTTCAACCAGGTAGCGAGCAACACTCTTTGCACGTTCATCACCGATGGCAGGCATATCAAGAGCCTCTAGGTCGTCGCAATGTCCTTGAATCTGAATTTTGATATTTGGATTGTCTTTTAATATACCCACTAACCGAGTTAGGTCGGCCAAGGCCTCAGGCGATAGCTCGGCCCTACGCGATTCGAACAAAAGATTCTTCAATTCCAGCGATGCACCAACCGTTATAGAAGTAAGCGTTACATCCTTGTTCACATCCTGGAAAGTGGTAATTTGTTGTAGATCCAAATTTTCGGAATAGTACCAGTAACCATCGGCAACCACTTCAATGGTATAATTATCGCCGGCAGCAAACGATACGTTATACTCACCCGTATTCTGATTGGAGGTTATGGAGGCAATCATCTGATTATTCTTTTTACTAATGATGTTAACCTTGGCGAGAACAGGACGTAAAGAGGTAGCATCCTTAATAATTCCACGGAGATTAGTTCTACGCACCTCCATTACACCAGCTTGATCAACACCACCACCCGATTTGGAGAAATTAATGGTCCTTATCTTCTCGTCAAATACAAAGTTTACCTCAAACTGCTTGTAGCCATTAAACTGTACAAGGAAGTTGTTCTGTCGAAGGTCAAAATTTTCGTAGAGCACATTCGATACCGATACGTTATACCTATCGGTTACCGGGGCATAGATGGTAAACTTACCATCGCCATCGGTTAATGTGGAAAAGATTCTACCCTGGGAGTCGGTTGCAGTAATCCGAATGTTGGACAAATCGACCTTCCCTAGAGCCGATATTTTGCTTCTATTGAGTATTATCTTCCCAAATACCTTATTCTTCTCCACGTAGGGGAGATAAAAGGTGTTGTTTTTATCAACCACAAAGGTTAGGTTATCTAACGCTTTTGTAAAACTACCGGCTTCAGGTCCAACTGTATTATAATTGAACACATATACGCCTTGAGGGATATTGTTGTAATAGACTGCACCCGTTTGATCGGAAAGAAGGTCTTGCGTAGCAAAAATCTGAGAAGCATAGGAACTTTTTGAGTCCTCCTGCCGCTCTACACTAGCCAAAACGTTAGATATTCCAGGCTCGTTATCGTCCTTAACACCGTTGCCATTAAGGTCCTTAAAGAACACCAGCATAATATCGTAGAACTTTAACCTTGGCTGTGGAATGTTGAACTCCTTCCTAATACCCAACTCAAAATATAGGGTGGAAAACTTGGTGGTATTATCAGCATTGGTTGCATCGGTTGAACCACCGCTAGAAACTTTCGTCTGTAAGGAATAAACATTTAAAAAATAAGCTCGCCAATCGTGTGGTAAATAGTAGTATACCTGTGTTGTAAGTGTAGTATAGCGGTTATTCGAAATCAGATCATTAGTATAGTTCGCCCTAACAGAGAGTTGCAACTCCTGTTTATAAATAAAACCATCGAAGTAGGGCATAAATCGCAGAGCCTTTGCTTGCTTACTGCCATAAAAGTAGTTGTACTGCTCATATAACGATCGTGCCCCATTATAATACAAAGTCATAAAGCCCCAAACATTAGCCCTCAGGTTAAGGGAAAATGATTGATAGGTAAATGACTTATTATCCCCAAAAGTGCTATTTATATTACCATATAGTATTTTAGAGTAATGATATATGTCAACCAGCCCCAAAGTAATAGATGGGTTTATATATAAACTACTTCCTTCCGACCTAATCCTAAAACCACCTTGAAATTTATAAACTCTTGCAGCAAAATAATCATCGCCGGATAAAGCGGCAAAGTTATTTGATGATGAATTATCTAGACCAGGACCTCCATAAAGTATAAATTTTGGATTAAAATTGTAACGATAGTATGTTTGTAGTTGCTGGACATTAGAAAATTTATCGGCTTGTAGCACACCTTTAAGATATACAGAAGGATTATACCTCAAATCAAACAGATTAAAATCAAGTGCAGATTTTTCAGACAAATTAACAATGCCATTACCAAACAAATTAAAACGACCTCTATAAACGCCTGTATACTCCTTTGAGCCATATTTATTGCGGAAATTAAAATAAACCCGACCCTTTTTTATACTATAATTTAGTTCATATCCAACACCCAACTTTGTAAAAGAGGAGTCAAGTAAAAATTTATTCTGCGAGGCGGATAGCATCACACTCAATGTTTGACTATTTTCCAATTTAAGAATTGCGCCAATAAAGCCAATACTTCCACTCTCATGTTGTTTATCATCAGTATTAAAAGCGCCACCTAAACGAATGGTGGTCATTCTATTTATACTGTGTGTAAATTCTAGGCCTAGATTCCTTTTAGGCTGACGCATGTCTTGCGTACCTATGACATGAAGATGGTTTTTTCCAAACTTAATTTGAGTTTCAACGCCTCTTCCATACATATTGGCCTCAAGAGTAGTTGTTATATCCCCTAGCGTTAAATTAAAATATCTATTTCGATAACCTACAAACATCCTATTTAATTCATAAAATTCCTTACCACTTTGCGATCCACCATTTCTGTAGTAATAGTATATATCCGCACCATTATCCAATAAAAGTGTACCATATACTGTCGCTATGTAATTTGGGTTATAAATGGAATTAAAAAGTCCTTGTCCAAGTAATTCAACCACCAATGCTTTCTGTGATTCAGGAATTTGAGCATCATACCTATTTTCCAAATAGCGAAACCACACAGTACCATTAAATGTAGTGTCGAGCGTGGAGGCATGCATGTTAATGGCATACATACCCTTACCGCTAGATTGGAATCCGTCCTTAAGCTTTACATTGAGAGAGATGATGGAATCGGTATATGGAGGAAGACTAATATCAGTATTGTAAACATCAAGATCCGATTCACCAATCGTTAAGTTTCGATCTCCAACAAAGTTAAAGTAAACCAATTCACTTCTGTTTCCACGATTCTCCGCCCTAATACGAAAGGTGGCAGAGGTTGTTTTTTTATCAAAGTAAACCATTCGATTGATCAATCGTACGCGCAGATTTCGCTCGCTAGGAATTTTAATAAAGGAATACTCTGTTTTTAGCAAGTTTCCTTTAATATCAGTAACAGAAGCTATGAGAGAATAACCAATTTCACCACGTGCAGTGGAGGCCACCGCCACACGAACGGGTACCAGTACAGAGTCGTGACTGGCAAGGGTAAGTTCCTGTACAGGCTCGCCCAACACCGACCAACCCTCAGGCACGGTAAAGGTAAGACGATAGGTTTGAACAGAGTTAGTAGGGTTACCTATTTTTACAACGTTGAAGACCGAAGAGTTTGCCTTGGCTTCAATGGCATGCTTAACAAAGGACACATCGGCTTTGGAGGGATCGTCGGACCGAAATAGATAGTATTGCCCGTAGGCCTCACTGTGGCCTACTGCAATGAGTAGAAAAAATAAAGTGACCCAAAAAGCAACCCTTCCTTGCATAATTTATGGTAGCGGTTCAAGCGTAAACACCAAATTTACGGTATAGTAATCGGCCGGCTTTCCAAGATACGGTGAATTTGGTGGATCATTAGTTGTCCCAATTGCATAGCTAATCACAACTTCTTCATTGACACCTACTATGGGAGTATCGTCCTGAACTAGCACTTGGTCGGTGGAGCTTAACACAACAGGGGCTGGTGCAACAGGAACTGTAAAGCTGATTGACGTCGTAAGAATTATGGAACTTAAAGCTAGAGCAGGAGCTCCGCCATCGGCAATGATACCATTATCGTCGGCCCTTACCAGCAATCGCCAGCCATGACCAGCTGGGTTCGCTCCCCCCCCATTAACTGTATCGTTAAAGTATACGTTTAGCCGTGTCCAATCGGTAAGGGTAAGTCCACTCTTATACTTACTTAAGCTATTAAAGTAGAAAGAGATAGTTCCTCCAGATACAACCCTTATCCTTGAAGTTACATTATTCTGCCCAATAACTGATAAAGGCAGTAACAAGCAAATTGTTAACGAAACAGAAATTAGGAGAATGTACTTCTTCATGGTTCAACTATCAACTCACAGGTAAAAAAGACCGGTAGTTTTAAAAAACACACAAGAAGAGTCAGGCAGCCAAATCGATACCTGACTCTTTCCTATGTCAATTTAATATGTTAAGGTGCAGCAACAAGCTGCAAATAAACATTGGTTACATATCTGTCAGGGGCAATACTCTGCTGGAGCAAGGATAATCCAGAAACTTGTGTCCCACGTGCCAACTCCCATCGAATATCAAAATTATTCTGTACCGAATTTCCTGCAGCATTACCCGCAATTCCCGTTACAATAGGAGTAGATCCTGTTACTAATCCAGTAATGGCTTGTAAATTCCAGTTTGTCCCATCTACGCCAGCACCAGCAGCACTATTCGGGAAAACTGCATAACCTACATTATCTAAAGCCATATTATTGCTCGGATTATCTTGGCCGAGAAAACTAGCATCCTCAACATCCATGTTTACATTAAAATCGACCGAAGATGCAACTGTAAAGTTAGTTGTATACCGAGGTGCATTGGCAATACCATTGGTGTATTGGTCGATGGTATTTACAACAAACTCGATATTTCCACCAGTAACAACGGTGAGTCGAAGAATCGAATTTAAGGTAACGCTAACTGGAATAACAGCGTTATCAGAAACTGGCTGCGCCATGGCAGCTTGGCCTCCAATGAGTATAAAGAGACCGAGTAAAACTTTTTTCATAATCTGGGGTTTAAGTAATATTCTTAAAATAGTTAATGCAACTTCGTAACACAAATATAAATTATTAACTGTTATTAAAAAAAAAAGATACAACTTTTTTACGAAAGTTTAAATCCCATGACCAAAACGTCGTCCACCTGCTTATAATCGCTACCAATCCAACTTACAAAATGACTCTTCAGTATCTCCTTTTGATCATCCATAGGTTTTTGATGATTTTCGAGAAGAATATTCTGAAACCCCTTCAACATAATCTTACGTCCATCGGGACCTCCAAACTGGTCAGCATATCCATCGGAGAAGAGGTAGAACGAGGTGGGTGTATCAATCGGAATAACATGGTTGGTATAGGTCCTAATTTGGTCGGTATGAAATCCTCCCACCGGCTCCTTGTCACCTTTTAATCGAACCATCTCTCCATTTTTTATGTAAACTAAAGGATTCTTTGCGCCTGCATACTCCAGCACTTTGTTGTCCAAGTCGACTACGCACAGGGCCATATCCATGCCATCGCGGTTATCGGTTTCGTCTTGCCGCAACGCCCGACGAATCTCCTGATTCAATTTTTGCAAAATCAAGCTTGGGGTATGTATGTTGGCACGAATAATTTCGTTCAAAAGGTTATAGCCAATCATCGACAAAAAGGCACCGGGTACACCGTGACCCGTGCAGTCGATGGCTGCAATGGCAAACTTTCCCTTTCCCGGTTCATAGTGATCGTCGCCGGTAATAATAGGACTAAACCAGTAGTAGTCACCACTAACCAAATCTCTGGGTCGGAAATATATAAAGGCCTCCTCTAGAAATCCCATTAAGGTTTCCTGTGGTGGCAACAGTGCTTTCTGAATACCTTGAGCATAGTTAATACTCTTGGTAATATTCTCGTTTTGTTTTCGAATCTGGTCACGCTGTGCGCCAATTTCCCTATTCTGATTCTCCAGCCTATCGTTTGCGCGCTGTTTATTTCGATAACCATTAAGCATAACCAGAGCTAAAGCTATTAGGAGAACCATTCCGCCTAAACCGGAATAGATAATCAACGTTTGATTTTTAGCTACCGCCTCCTTCTCCTTGAGCGCAAGTTCTTTTATCGCCTTCTCCTTGTTTAGCAAACCAATCTCCAGCTGACGTTCCCTCCCCAACCGCTCCGCTTCTCGTAGCGAATCCTCGGTGGCACTTACAACTCGACCTAGTGAATCCTGAGCGGCTAGCGACATCAACTTCTGTAAATCGAGTTCCAACTGTTTTGCCCGCTTTTCCATACGCTCGCGTTCAGTTTGAGCCATGGTTTTACCCACCTTCTCTTCATACTCCTGCTTTACCGACTGTGATTGCAAAAGACGCTGATACGACAAGTATTTGTCACCATACTCCTTGGCTTTAGCCACCATTCCACGAGAATCGTATGCACTACTAAGCAATCGACATGCATTCAAAATTAATCGAGCATTATCGATCTGAGTAGCAATATCGAGCGCCTCCTCCAAATACTTAATGGCTTGCTCAAACTTTTTTTGAATAATTAGAATGTAGGCGAGATCAATAAGGCCAGCGGAGATTTCAGCCTTATCGCCTATTCTCCTTCTAATATCCAGACTTTTTTCAAAAGCATCCTGCGCTAAATCAATTTTATTAAGGTCGGAATAGATAAGGCCAACATTACTATAAATTGTTTTGATATCGCTTAAATTACCACTCTTCTCATTTAATGGAATTGATTTTAAAAAATTATCGGCAGCTTCACGTAACGATCCATTTTCCCAGTATACAAATGCAATTTTATTTAGATAGTACGCAGCCTGCTGAGTATTCCCAGCACTGGAATATCGAGATACCATCTCGTTGTACTTGTCTACTAAGTTGCGTTGATCTTGCGACAGTAGATGAATTTCTTGCGCACTTGCTAATTGGTATAACAGCACAAAAAAGGCCGTAAATACCAATAGAATAAATCGTTTCCTGCCTCTAACCAGTTTAATCACACACGTCAAATTTGATATGAACGCTAAAAATCCTTGCGAAAATTACGAAATAATACTTAAATTTAGCGCAAATATTTATAATATGAAGTCGCCATTTATCAAAAGTAGTTTTATTTTCGTTATTTGTTTTTTCAGCCTAAGTATTTTGGCTAAAGGACAAGACTTTGAAGTTTCGCCCGTAAAGCTCTATTTTTCCGCAGAACCGGGTGAAAATCAGACTAAAACAATCTCCATAAAAAATCATGGTAACTCGAAAGTCTCGATGCTCGTAAGTCTTGGCGATTTTGTACCTTCAGAAAACGGGGACAAAAAAATGCTGCCACCAAACACCACAAAAAGATCGTGTGCAAACTGGCTAAACATTAACCCATCGTTTTTTGAACTTAATCCTGGCGAAGAGAGAACGGTTTCGGTGACCATTCTAGTGCCTACCAGTGAGGCAGCTTCATCATGGTGTCTGCTCTATATTCAACCAGCAAAGGAACAAACGGCCTTTGGAGCTGACAAAGCCGTTAATACAGGTATATTGGTTACGGGGCGAATTGTAGTCCAAATTTTTCAAACACCAAAATCAAACAGTAATGATCTTGTTAAGGTCTATAACCTAAAGGAAATACCATCGGACAAAGAGAAGGTGAAAAAATATGCGGTTACGTTAGATAACCTAGGTGAAAAGATAAACACTTGCAAGGTATATCTCATTTTATCGGATATAAAAACAGCCGAAGAGAAACAATACCCACCTGTTGAAGTGGAAACCTACCCCAAATCGACGAGGGATGTTATTCTAGAACTTCCGAGCGATATTGCTCCAGGGCAATATGCTTTGGCAGCAGTAGTAGACTATGGCAGCAAGAATAATCTAGAGGGAACACAAATCACCATCGACATAAAGTAGTAAGCCATGACTAAAACTATACTGCTCCTCCTTCTGATTTCAGGAGGAGGTTTTTTTTCACCTTTACAAGGTCAAACAATTCAGAAATTCCAAACAGCATACCCAACGGGCAGCCTAAAGGAGTCTTTTTCAGGCTTTGTGGAAAATGGCGATACCATTAAGCACGGTCACTATATCTTCTATTTTGAAACAGGAAAACCGATGCAAGAAGGTGAATATAAAGACAACCTGCTTGTTGGAGAATGGCTAACCTACTATGAAAATGGCTTTCTAAAATCGATTTGGCACTTTGAAAACGGAAAGAAAAATGGTTGGTTCAAGATTATTGCAGAGGATAATTCGTTAATCCAAGATGGGAATTACAAAAATGGATTTCCCGACAGTGTTATAACCAGCTACTATCCAAACAAAAGAATCAGTGAACGAGCTATCTATCAAAACAAACGTCTAAATGGAATACAAGAATCATACTATGATAACGGCTCCATAAAGATTAAGATAAATATGATTAATGGACAGTCCACCGGATTAACAGAGGAGTTTTATCCCAATGGCAGTATAAAATCATCAGGCAGAAAAGACAATGGGTTGTGGAAAGATACGGTAACATACTATTACCCCAATAAACAAATTCAGCGCACTGTACCTTACAGCACGAAGGGAACAATTACGGGCAAGATAACCGGCTACTATGAAACGGGAAACACGATGATTGTTAACTCCTACATTAACGATACTCTAATTGGTCCCAGTGAAGAATATTTCCCCAATGGAATGATTTCGGAAAAAGGATCATATCGCAATGGAAGCCGTGACGGAATATGGCGTGCGTATTATCCATCCGGCACCCTATTCTCTGAAGGTGGCTTTAAAGATGGAAACTTGAATGGGAGGTGGAAAATTTACAACGAGGATGGAACCATAAAACAAATTGGAACCTACTACAACGGAAAGGAAGAAGGAGTTTGGCAATACTTTCAGAAGAAAGGAACGCTTAAAACGGAAGGATTTATGGTAAAAGGCTTGGAGAATGGACTTTGGACAGGCTACAATCCTACTGGCAACCAGGTTGAAGCTGCTCTATATGTAAATGGAGAGATTATCCTCCATCGGAATCTTGCTAAATAATGAAAGTTCTGTAAGAAACAGCATCCTTCATATATGAGAAAGATGATCGATACATCTAACCTGTTGTAGAAAGTTTTGGGTTACACCAAGTTTAGTCAGAAGCAAAACCTAGTTTGTTCTGGAGCAAAAGCTAACTTGACAAACAAAACAGCCAACGAGTTTCATCGGAATTGATTTACCATTACGAGGTAGCTTAACGTTATTATGGATTCAACGTTTCAATGGTTCTAAACCATGGTTTACTTCGGGACGTTTCCAAATTGCAGATAGTGGAATGAAATTATCCTATTCTCGGTTGATAAGCATCGAGAGTTTACCAACCCAAATAGCTGGTCGCTAAATGGTTTTTTTTGCATTTCGGCCAATGTAATCTGTAGTAATCCATTTCACCCCAACACCAACATAAGGTGAGTAGCCAAAAATGTTTCGAAGGTAAACATAAAAAAAGGTGGCCTAAGCCACCTTTTTTATCATCAGCAATATATTAGCTAAATATCAATTTTGGCATATTTTGCATGCTTTTCAATAAACTCCCTACGTGGAGGAACCTCATCACCCATGAGCATGGAGAAAATTCGGTCAGCTTCCGCACCACTGGTAATGTTTACCTGACGTAAAGTACGCATTTCAGGGTTCATTGTGGTAGTCCATAATTGTTCGGCGTTCATTTCACCCAAACCTTTATACCGTTGAATATGGACACTTCCCTCCTTACCTTTACCAAGTTCCTCCACTATTTTAATACGGTCTTCCTCAGTCCAACAGTAGCGTTCATCTTTCCCCTTCTTAATGAGGTAGAGTGGAGGTGTGGCAATGTAAAGGTATCCCTCCTTTATGAGGTCGTTCATGTAACGGAAGAAGAAGGTCATGATAAGGGTTGCAATGTGGCTACCGTCCACATCGGCATCCGTCATAATAATTACCTTATGGTATCGAATCCGAGAAAGATTAAGTGCTTTGCTATCCTCCTCCGTTCCAATGGTAACTCCAAGTGCGGTAAATATATTTTTTATCTCTTCGTTCTCAAAAATCTTATGCAACATGGCCTTTTCCACGTTAAGGATTTTTCCTCTCAATGGCATAATTGCTTGGAATTTGCGATCTCTCCCCTGCTTAGCGGTTCCACCTGCAGAATCACCTTCCACAAAAAATATTTCACAAAGCGAGGGATCCTTTTCAGAGCAGTCGGCCAACTTTCCTGGCAAGCCAGAACCGGAGAGCACCGTTTTTCGTTGAACCATCTCCCGAGCCTTTCGGGCTGCATGGCGCGCAGTTGCAGCCAAAATCACCTTTTGCACAATGATTCTAGCATCCTTAGGATTCTCCTCGAGGTAGTTCGTAAGCGCAGTGCTTACGGCCTGATCCACAGCAAGAGAAACATCCGAGTTACCTAGCTTAGTTTTTGTTTGCCCCTCAAACTGAGGTTCAGCAACCTTAACCGAGATAATAGCCGTTAATCCTTCACGAAAGTCATCACCATTAATTTCAAACTTTAACTTTTGTAACATTCCGCTATCCTCGGCATACTTTTTCAGGGTGCGAGTCAATCCACGACGGAAACCGGTAAGGTGAGTTCCACCTTCAATAGTATTGATATTATTCACGTATGAGTGAACATTCTCTGTGAAGCTGGTATTGTAATGAATGGCAACCTCAACTGGTATGTCATTTTTATCTGTTTCGAAGGCAATTGGCTTCTCAATTAACTTCTCACGATTAGCATCTAAGAACTCTAGAAATTGAACAAGACCTGTCTCGGAATAGAATTCCTCGTAACGAAACTGCTCCTCGCCATCAACGGTCTCCATCTCACGCTTATCAGTAAGAGTCAATCGGATTTTCTTGTTCAAGAAAGCCAATTCGCGCAGTCTGCTGGCTAACACCTCAAAATTAAATTCAATGACAGAGAAGATGGTCTCGTCGGGCATAAAGATGATGGTTGTTCCTGTATGGTCAGTTTCGCCAACCACAGAAACATCGCCTAACGGTTTACCCTTACTATACTCCTGACGGTATATTTTATTGTTACGATGAATTTCGGCTATCAATTTGGAGGATAGAGCATTTACGCAGGAAACACCAACGCCATGTAATCCGCCCGAAACTTTATAGCTGTTCTTGTTGAATTTTCCACCAGCATGCAGCACAGTCATAACAACCTCAAGTGCCGATTTTTGCTCCTTCTCATGCAAGTCAACGGGAATTCCTCTGCCATTATCGACTACCGAGATGGAATTATCCACGTTAATTATAACATCGATGCTGCTGCAATATCCAGCTAAAGCCTCGTCGATTGAATTATCCACCACCTCATAAACCAGATGATGTAGTCCTCTTAAGCCAACATCGCCAATGTACATTGATGGACGTACGCGAACAGCCTCAAGCCCCTCAAGCACCTGAATGCTATCGGCTAAATAGTCACCATTCGACCCACCGTTATTCTGATTCATTTCGTTTTCGACACTACTCATTGAAGTCTCTCCTTTACGTCAGCCATGCAAGGTGCAAGAAACTGACTATCAACGATTAATTATTTTTTACAAAGCCATCAAAGATAGCAAAAATAATCGATAATGAAGACCTACTCAACGCCTTGATTCCAGAAATTTATCAACAAAAAAATATTAAAATGATAAGGTTACTCCAGCTAATGCATTAAACCCATATGTAGAGTATCTATACCACTGGTAATAGCTCTTTCCAAGAATGTTGTTAAAGTCCAAATACACTGAAAAAGTCTTACTCAATCTATACTCAAACCCAACGCTAAGGTCGGCAAAGGGGTCAAGTTTTATGGCATCTCCCATTTCATTCACAGCATACCTATCACCAGCCGCCACCAAGGATCCTTTGATATAAAGTTTCTCCTTGAAATTAGAAAGGGCCGATACGGTAATTTCCCAGCCAGGTCTTTGCCACGGTTTAGAGAGTTTATCCAATGAATAGCGAGTAACCTCTCCGCGACCCATTAAGCTAAAATGTTGAGCGATACCAACTACTAGCTCACCAAAAAAATGGGTTACCTGCGCATTATCATATACAACCAAAAACTTGCTGGGATTTACGCTAAAATTATTTACAAAAAAGTAAAGACTATCGGAAAGTGAATAAGAACCAGCCACATTAAAGGAAACAGCGGAAGAAAATTTTCCTTTCAAACCTGCCTCAAAAATAAACTTATGGTTGGTATTTCGAACATTGAGGCCGGGCGTTACATAAGGATTTTCACCTAAAATTTTCTCATAGCTGTTAACTTCCATCTTTCCTCCAATATTAATATAAGGAATAAAGTAATGGCTAATAACGTCGTAAGAAAGTTCTCCGAGGGGATAAATAAACACGTCACTTTTACCACCCCAGCTGTCTGATAGCATGCTAACGCCAGCTTTAGCTCGCCAATCGGTGCCAAATACACCCATCCATGGAGAAATTCGAAAAATTGAGTTTGGATCAGCACTAAGATCACTACTCTTAGCAATGTGAATAATTTCAATTTCGCCACCAACCCGCTGCTGATCAAAAAATTTATTTCCCGAAAACAGAATATCCAAATTATTCTCCGTCATGGAAAACTTATCACCAAAATAGGTGTATCCCACTCGTCCCATATAATTAAAATGAGTTGAATCGGTATACAGTGAGTGCAGTGCAAGATTAACTGCAAAACGATTAGCCACTTGCTTTAACGAATCGCTCTTTAAATCGCCAACATACAAAGGGTTGACACCATAAAAAGTATTTCTGTTTCGCTTATAAAAAACGCCACCTTCGAAGGCTGAGGTCGAGAATATTTTCTTGCCATAAAAGCCAGCTTCATTTTCCGATTCCAAAACCTTCTCCTTTTTTCCATTATCGAGTTTCACCTTTCCTGCGGAAGAAAAATGACGAAAATAACCGCCATACGAGAGATCGTCTTGTCGTAAACTTCCATAGTAAGCCTCAATCAAGGGTGAAAGAGTAGTTCCAAAACCAAGTTTCAGATAGTAAGGTGTTATTGCCGAAATTGGTTCACCAACAAGCTTTGCCGCAGGCATGGGCGATATACGAAATTGTGTATTGGCCACTTTTGGAATAATTGAATAGGATAGATTAGGCACCAGCTTAACCGTATCGGCAATAGTAGGAAGTTGATTGATTTTAACCGCATCAGACAATACGGGCTCGTATGCCCGCACAACCTGCACCTCTTTATTTAATTGATTCTGCGCCATTGCAGAAATCGTAACAAAAATGTAAACCAGCAAAACGGCTAGATATTTCAACCTCATGGCTTTAATATTTTTATGGACAAACCCCATCTTTTCATTGATTAGTATTGTTATAAAGAGACCTTTGCTACGGCATCTTAATCTGATCCGTTTCAGAGATAGACGGTTGCAATGTTTCCTTCTCCTTCTTTACCAAGTCAACCAGCATACTCGATGCAGAATCAATAATACCATCAGAGCTATTGGTATAACCATCAATTACGCTTTGTAGAGTTGCTTTTGCTTGGAATATATCATTTTTCTGAACATATATCTGGGCAAGGAGAATAAAACTCTTGGCCATCCAATACTGATGAGGTGTATTTTTCTCGGCAAAAGAGAAGACCTCCTGCTCGGCTTGGTCATATTTTTTCTGTTGAAGCAATATATCCGCCATACGGAACTTAGATTCAGCACCCTCCACATTCTTAACACTTTGTGCCACTATGGCAAACTGGTCAAATGCCTGATCGAACTTCCCAAGACTATACAACGCCTTGGCCTTATCGAAATGAGCCTCTCGAACTTGTTCATCCGAAACCTTCTCTGTTGCAATTAGCTTATCTGCAGCATCAGATACAGCCTCATATTTCCCAGCTTTAAAAGCACTTCTCATCATGCCAACCCTAGCCTCAAGCAGATTTTGTTTAAGCTCGGCTTGATTTTCAAGTTGCTGATAAAATTTAAAGGCATCATCGTATTTTTCCTCTGCAAACGAGGCTTCCCCAGCCCCCAATAGAGACTGTTCTGTAAAGGGACTTCTAGGTTTTCCTGCAATAATGGTGAAGTAAAAAAGGGCTCCCTTAAAATCTTGACTTCGAAAGGCACAATCGCCAAGATAGTAGTTAGCATTGAGCACAAAACTTCCATTTGGGAATTCATCCAAGTATTTTTTAAAATTCGTCGTGGACTTGTCACAATCACCTGTCATATATTGCTTTTCTGCACCAATATAGGTCAACGAATCTCGTTCGGCATCACTTACGGAAGCGTAAGTTCCTAGCTTATTGGTATATTCAAAATAGCCCTCCACGTTATTGTTATCGACATAAATATTTTTTATACCCAATAGCGCATTTTTTGCCTCCGGTGTATTTGGAAAATCCTCTACAACCCGCTGATAGTAATCCAAAGCCTTGTTATTGCTACCATTATTATAGCTTATGAGGCCCATCTCAACAAGGGTTTTAACGTAGTAGCTACTCCCTGGATACCCCACGATTAATCGATTAAAATATTTTTTTGCACTGGCTGTATCCTGAAGGATTTGACTTGTACGGCCTAATTCATAAAGGGCATCATCAACATAAGGAGACGATGGAAAACTATCGAGCAACATCACTAATGTTTCACGCTTCTTCTCCGGCCTATCTAGCAGCCCCAATGAAAATCCTCGCTGAAACTGTGCATAATCAGGGTCGTAAAGCCGAGTTTGAATAGATTTATCGTAGTAATCTATGCCAAGCCAAAAACGTCTTAGCATAAAGTAGCAATCACCTGTTCGGTTGTATGCGTCTCCTAAAAATTTATCCTTTGCATTGGAGGCAAACGAAAGATACTTTCGAAACCATAGAATGGCATTCTCATAATCTTTGAGCTTAAAGTAGGTATAGCCAAGATTGTAATGTGCCATATTAAATTCCGGTGAGGTGAACGCTCCAGGACTCAATACGAACTGGTTGTAATCGGACTGAGCCTTATCAAACTGACCTATGCGGTAGTAGGCCTCACCTCTCCAGTATAAAGCTTCCGCCGAAATAGCTTTATCGTACGACTGATTGTCAAGCGAAAGAGAAAACTTTTTAACAGCCTCTTCAAAATTCAAGTTTTGAAACAACTCAAGACCGCGGTAGTAAGCAACCTTTTGTAAGGCAGCGTTTATCGTAGGATCACGATGCTTAATCTGAAGTACAGCGTCAAGCGCACCTTGATAATTCTTGGTATTTGTATAGGCAATGGTTAGATAATGATACGCTTCGTCGGTACGGTCGGTATTAGGATACTCCTTTATATATAAGTTTAGAGCATCAATTGCTTCATTGAATGGAGAATAAAACATGCCATAGGTGATTTTGGCAAAGTTAAAAAGGGCATCCTCCTTGATTACTGGATCAAAATCGTATTTAGCAGCCATTGAAAATGCATTTCGCGCCTTGCTCTTATCGTCGAGTTTCAAATAACAATCGGCCAAATTGTAGTAGGCATTCTGACTCAATGTGTCCTCCCCTGCTGTAGCCTTTTCTAGAAGTGGTGCGGCCTTTGCATAATCACTCGCCTTATAGTATACAATTCCAACCAAATAGCTATCGTCACGGCTAGGATTTTTTGTGCCGTTTAAGAAACGTTCAAGATAGGGCAATGCATCTGAATACTTTTTAACCCTATAGTAAGACTCACCGATATATCGTGCAATGCTTGGTGCCCTCTTGTCCGATGCACTATCCAAAATTGCGGGTCCATAATCAATAACCTTCTGATATTCCTTTTGCAGAAAATATATTTCAACAATATAGTAGGGTACCAGAGGTGCAAAAACTTCATCCTCCTTAAGCCGTTCAAATCCTTTCAATGCAGTAGCGTAATTCTTCTGGAGGTAAGCAATATGGGAGTAGTAATAAGTTGCAGGTGAGTTAAACTTATTGTCAGTATCCTTTATTTCAAAAAATGACTGAAGCGCTCGATCAAGATTACCCACAGAAAAGCAAGAGTAGCCCAGTTTGAAAAAGAATTCAGCGCGGTCATCTTCATCCAATCCATTATTATCCACCTTATCGAACCAAGCAATGGCATCAACAAAACGTTCTTGCCGATATCTCAACTTAGCCAGCTCAAAAAAAGCTTGATTAACACGTTGATTTTCAGGAAATGTATTAATGAACGTGGTAATCAAATACTCCGCATCATTGTTAAATAGCCGCACAGAGCAAAGTGCTTTATAAAACTCGGCAAGAGCAAGTTTCTGCGTATTCTCACCACTATATGCCTTGGACGACAGGTCAAACTGCTTTTGAGCAGCAGCAAATTTCTCCTTGGTAAAGAGATTCATTCCTCTATCAAAGAGCTTATCCGAATGAGAATAGCTCGCTGTTTGCTGGGAAAATGCCATGATTCCCATAAACAGGAGCACCATTAAAAATAGAATTCGTCTCGTTATAGACATAGATAAATCGGTATTAGGCAATTCTTTCTAAAAATAAGAAAAAGGAATCAGCCAAGAGTCTTTTTCAGTAAATAAACTGATGGTTGCCGTTTTTATTTTTTAATTTTAGCACAACAAAATTAAGAATCTCCTGAAATAACGAAAACAACCTTTCACAATTGTTCTGTAGAAAAAAGGAAAGCCCATTTATAGAATACGCTACAGAAGCGGACAAGAAAAAAAAGAAAATTTTGAATGGAAGACGTTATCTAATGGAACATTAATTACTGCAACCAAAAAACGAATTATGTCGCTCGACACCATTATTGAAATAAAAAATGCATCCATTTTCCAGAATGACAGCCTAGTGCTATCCGATGTAAATCTCCAGGTTGAAAAAGGAGAATTCATCTACCTAATAGGCAAGGTCGGTAGCGGAAAATCGAGCCTTGTAAAAACACTTAATGCAGAACTTCCTCTCAAAATTGGCTCCGCAGTGGTTGTCGGTATTGAGTTGGAAAAAATTAAGCGAAAACAGATTCCTTTGCTACGAAGAAAGTTGGGGATTGTTTTTCAGGACTTCCAGCTGCTAAGTGATCGTTCGGTATACGACAATCTTCAATTTACGCTACGAGCCACAGGATGGAAAAACAAGACAGAGATAAAGCAACGCATCTCTGAAGTTTTGGAAAAAGTTGGGCTAAAATACAAAGATTACAAATTGCCACATCAACTATCCGGTGGCGAACAACAACGTGTAGTAATTGCAAGAGCACTCCTAAACAATCCCGAAATAATATTAGCCGACGAGCCAACCGGCAACCTCGATCCTGAAACCTCCGAGGACATCATGCGACTACTCTTCGAAATCAGTAAAACAGGAAGAGCAATTATAATGGCAACCCACAACTACGGTATTTTAAAGAAATTTCCTGCAAGAACTATAAAGTGTGAGAAAGGACAGCTAAATGAAAGCCAGCACACGTCAGAAATCGACTTTGACAGCTTAATGGAATAGCCTTCGTTTTATATTAAATAACAGTTGATAAACCCAAGGTAACCGAGAGATGAATAGATGAGGATATGTAACGGCACATGCACCAAACCCTTTATAAAACTTCGCTACTCCTGGAATCATTGATCCTTCAAAATCGAGCACAACAACGCTCCCTGAATGTTTTTGAATATAGCTGTCAATCAACATAAACATAGCTCGGTTGGAAATGCCCTCCTTACTTGATGTTGCAAGTAAATAAATGCTTTTACCTTTAAATCTAACAAAAATGGCAGTAGCACAAAGAGTATTGGTATTCGAATAAGCTCCATATATTTCGCCATACCCGTTGGAAACAAGCTGACGCACTAGCCGCTCCATTATAGCCAATGCTTCAGCAGAAATGTTTCCCTTTATATTCTCCGTTGTAAACCTTAAAAACGCAGCTATATCTACCCCTCTTACAACTGCAGTTTGAAGCGCAATGGCCTTGGCCAAATTACGTTGAGTATTTTTGGAATATTTTTGGTAGAGATTGGCGTAGGATGCAATAAGATCAAGGTGATAAGTGACTCGTTGAGTTACATGAAATTTTTTAATGGAATTTGGGTTTGTAAAAATATTTAAAGAAATATCGACCAGCTTTATTTTTGTTGGCAACGAGGATAAAAAAAGACTAACCATTTCGGCAGAGAGCATCTGGGTTGAAAAAACTCCAAGTTGCTGTGCAAAATATGGTTGACACATGTACCAGACTCCAAATTTTCGCTTCACGGTTAATGGCAAAACTGCCACATAGTCATCCAGAACAAGAGCATTCCACCCCTCCGCAACCTCATCCAAATACCAAGAGTAGGCATAGGCAATACCATTAATGGATTGGTTGATACATCCATCCCATTTACTAAAATCAATCTCACTATGCCTAACGTAATGGATGGTCATCTACTTTCTCCTTCATAATGCTTACCAACGATTTAAACAATACACTCCAACCTTTCCACGGTTCTTTTTCGGAAATAATTTCATTATGAAATACAACACTAAAATCACCCCCCGTTTTTTTCTGTATGTCAAACAACTGCTCAAGCGTTTCAATAGCAGAAGAGGGACTCATTTTTAGCTGATAGTTGAATGCCGAATCCATTGCAACAAAAGGATAAATAGTAAAATTTTCCTCGGTATCTGTTGTCAAGTCGAAAAACGAAAAAGGCCTTGCCGTACCAGCACGATATCCAACCCGATCTGAAAACCCAAGAGAATAATCGGCTTCGATCCCTTCCCTGATTAACATTTTGAAGGACGATGGAAAGCGAAACCTAAGAAAATGAAACCGAGAAAAGGTGGGTTTATGGCCCGTAATATGCTCAAATCTAACAACTTCTCGATGAAGTAAACTAGAATCATCCAATACACCATAGGATGGATGAATTCCACAATAACTCGTTTTAGACAGATGCCGAATAAGGCAAGAAAATTTTCTGTTGCTCCATTTTACAGGTCTATCAAACTTATCGAGATTTCCAAGATGAAAATACCATTTCAAGTGAATATTCTCCTTCTTCACTTGCTGATAAAGAGTATCGTAGGTATCGAACGGATCGTGCGTAATACCCAAAGAAGCCCCTGCAATTTCAGCAAAATTCCTCAACTGAAATCGACTAAGAGACAAGGCCAACTTGCCACCGGTTCGAATTAACCCCTTCCCCTTATGTGCAAATGCATTATCAACATCAATATGAATAGCATTTCCCCTGTTGTTCTTTCTATTGACTAAAAACGGGAACTGCTGCCGGAGAGCCTCATAAAACTGCTGCACCCATACATCAACAATGGGTATCCTTTCAATACCATTTTTTACCACGAATGTTAATTCAGAAGGAAATCTTCCATGAAGATCAGGTTCAAATGGCAAATACTCTTCATAGCGGCTTATCATATAAAAAACGGCTGAGAATATATCAAATGGAAAGCACTTTTTATCGGTCGATGGAAATAAAATCAAGTCGTTTCCAGAACCAAACAACTCCAGATCAACAGGATGAATATTTTTTTCGGTCAGGAGACCATGAGGCTTTACCCAAAAGGAATCGGCAATTTGCGTTGGACTGTAGCACAACTTGCTTTCAATGGAATCCTCCAAAATATAATGGCACGAGGTAAGCTTATAGTCGATCGACAACCACTCCTTTAATACAAGATTAAAAGCAAATGCAATACGAGGTGTAATTCGCGGGGTAAAAACCAGCATACCTTAAAATTATGGAATTTCACATATGAGCCTTCAAAAGGTAACAATCAATGATTTTCTGCCAAAGTTAAAACCTACAATGGCTGAAATTATTTTACTACAGGCATCATCAGATCAACGAAATTGTACCACAGTAATACCAGACCCACCAAACTCAACCTGTTCATCGGCAAAGTGAACTACATCAGGAATAGTGTTCAGATAGGTTCTAATTAATTCACGCAATATACCATTTCCCTTGCCATGCAATATTTTCACATTGGTAATATCAAGCATAACAGCCTCATCTACATACTCCTGAATAGCCTGCATAGCCTCATCCCCACGCATTCCTCGAACATCGATGGTATGAGAAAAGTTAAGTCGCTTTTTCATCGTATCAACACCATTACTTACCACCGGTGCGTTAGATTGTTTAACAGCCTGCTTGTATTCATTATTGCTAACCCGTTCAACTTTCTTTTTATCAATGGTAGTAAGCATACTTCCAAAGGCAACAATAACATTTTTATCAGCCACATCAATAATTTCACCAAGTGCATCACGACCGATAAATCTTACCTTGTCTCCTTTTTTCAAAGGCAATTCCATCGGAGGAATTTGTTCCTGTTCAATTGGAGCTGAACTCTGTTGTCGATCAGCTCTACTTCGATGTTTCTCCTTTAGCTGAGTTATTTTGCTAGCAATCCACTCATCAGTTGAAATATTCGGCTCCTCAATTTTTGATCTAAATGTTTCAAGCTCTTTACGAACTTCCTTAGTCTTTTCTCGTTCAGCGTTCGACTCCTTAATGGTACGAATAGTATTCTCAATCTGACGATTCACACCAGACAGAATCTCCTTAGCCTCCTGCTTCGCGTTGTCTACCACTGATTTTCGATGGATCTGAAGGTCGGTTAGTTCTGTCTCGTATTTAGAAATAAGTTGCTCTAACTTCTTTTCAGCGTTTTTAATACCAGCACGCTTCTCCTCCCAATAACGACGATCGCGTGAGATGGCACGAAGTTGCTTTTCAAAATCGATATGAGCAGTGCCTGCCTTTTCGCGGGCAGCCAGTAGCACATCATCGGGCAACCCAATTTTATGAGCAATTTCAAAAGCAAATGAACTTCCCGGCTTCCCAATTTCAAGTTGAAAAAGAGGTTGTATTTTTGTCACATCAAAAAGCATTGCCCCATTTTGAATACCAGGAATCTTACCTGCCATCAACTTTAAATTTGTATAGTGAGTCGTAATAACGCCCCAACTACCCTGTTCTGATAATCGCTCCAAAATAGATTCAGCAATTGCACCACCCAAAGAAGGCTCCGTACCAGTTCCAAATTCATCGATCAAAATTAGCGATTCTTTACTTGCATGTCGAATAAATGCCTTCATCGCAAAAAGATGTGAGCTGTAAGTACTCAGATCATTTTCCAAACTCTGCTCATCGCCAATATCCACGAGTAAACTCTTAAATATTCCCACTTCAGAATTCTCCGACATTGGGACCAAAAAGCCACATTGCATCATATATTGTAGCAGTCCTACAGTTTTAAGACAAACAGATTTACCTCCAGCATTTGGACCAGAAATTATGAGAATTCGCCCAGTATCATTCAATGTAATCGAAAGTGGAACAATGGCCTTTTTATCTTTTTTAAGGGCTTTCTCCAGTAATGGATGCCTTGCTTTTAACCATTCAAACTTTTGCCCATTAATAATAATTGGCAATACACCATCTATCTGAATAGCATACAACGCCTTAGCGCGCACAAAGTCAATTGTTGATAAAAAACCAGCTGCATCGAGAATTTCTGGTATATAAGGTCTTATAAAAGAAGAGATATCGGTCAAAATACGAACAACCTCTCGCCGCTCCTCAAATTCCAATTCCCTAATTTCATTATTCAACTCAACCACTTCAACAGGTTCAATAAAAAAAGTTTTACCAGTGGCCGATTCACCAAGGACTAAACCTTTCAACTTACGCTTGTTTGCAGCCAAAACAGGAATAACCGCTCGCCCATCCCGGATTGAGATGGAGGCATCATCATCTACCAATCCTTCAGTTTGAGACGATTTTAATATGGACTGAAGTCTTCGAGATACTGAAGATTGTTTTTCAGAAATTGTTTTCCTTAGATTGTGTAATTCAGGAGATGCATTATCCTTTACTTTGCCATATCGACTAACTACATTATCAATGCGATCAATCAACGTTTGTGACACTTTTATAGGCTGAGCCAATTCTCTCAGAAGGGGATACTTTGCACTCTCATCTCTATTGAAGAATAAGGCCAAACTACGAACAATACTTAATGCATTTTTTAATTTTAACAGATCCTCTGCTTCAAGAAAAGTACCATCAATTCGTATTTGTTTAACGAGATGTGCAAAATCAGAAAATCCTGATCCAGGAAAATTATTTTCCATCAACATAATGATCTTCATTTCACTTGTAAGACCGAGCGAATATTGGATCTTTTCGAAGGCATAATCAAAAGTTACAGCAGCAAGAATTTCTCGTCCACCATCAGTATTGCAAAGTTCAGAAACAATAGTTCGAACTTTATCAAAACCAAGTTTAAATTCAAAATTATCAGGAAATATCACTTTATAATTTTATTGGCATTTGAGTTACAAAGTTAATAAATCAAATGGTAAGAACACATTTGAGTTAAAGCCATGGAGAGGGAGATTATAGATATGGGAAGGCAATAAAAAAAAATAAACCAGAATGGTTTATCTGCAAAGCAATTTTTCACAAAACGCAAAGGAAGAGAAAGCGGCAAGCTGCGCCGGGGTTGGTCAGCGGCAAGGGGTATGCACAAAAAAAAGTCCCGAGCTCGTTGGAGCTCGGGACAAAAAACCGGCGGCGGCCTACTCTCCCACCTTTCGGCAGTACCATCGGCGCTGGCGGGCTTAACGGCCCTGTTCGGAATGGGAAGGGGTGGTACCCCGCCGCCATAGCCACCGTAAGCGATTCCGGATGCTTAGTCCGTATATTTTGACGTTCTTTCGCAGAGCAGGCGGCGCGTTCGCCGCGGAAGCCTATCGGGGTATTAGTACTGCTCGGCTTTGCCGTTACCGGCGTTACACCTGCAGCCTATCGACGTCGTAGTCTCCAACGCCCCTCAAGGGAGGCCTCATCTCGGGGGGGGCTTCGCGCTTAGATGCTTTCAGCGCTTATCCCTTCCGAACGTAGCTACCCAGCGGTGCACCTGGCGGCACAACTGGTACACTAGCGGTTCGTCCAGCTCGGTCCTCTCGTACTAGAGCCAGCTCCCCTCAAGCCTCCTACGCCCGCAACAGATAGGGACCGAACTGTCTCACGACGTTCTGAACCCAGCTCGCGTGCCACTTTAATCGGCGAACAGCCGAACCCTTGGGACCTTCTCCAGCCCCAGGATGTGACGAGCCGACATCGAGGTGCCAAACCGCTCCGTCGATATGAGCTCTTGGGAGCGATCAGCCTGTTATCCCCGGCGTACCTTTTATCCTTTGAGCGATGGCCCTTCCACGCGGAACCACCGGATCACTATGCCCGACTTTCGTCCCTGCTCGACCTGTCCGTCTCGCAGTCAAGCACCCTTGTGCCATTGCATTCTACGCGCGATTACCATCCGCGCTGAGGGTACCTTGGGAAGCCTCCGTTACTCTTTTGGAGGCGACCACCCCAGTCAAACTACCCGCCAAGCGGTGTCTCCCGGCTGATACCGGGATTAGACTCCAGGCAAGGGAAGGGCCGTATTTCAACGTCGGCTCCACGGACACTGGCGTGCCCGCTTCGCGGCCTCCGGCCTATCCTACACATCCCTTGCCCAAAACCAGCGCTAAGCTGCAGTGAAGGTGCACGGGGTCTTTCCGTCCCGTTGCGGGTAAGCGGCATCTTCACCGCTACTACAATTTCACCGAGCTCACGGCTGAGACAGCGCCCAGATCGTTACACCATTCGTGCAGGTCGGAACTTACCCGACAAGGAATTTCGCTACCTTAGGACCGTTATAGTTACGGCCGCCGTTTACCGGGGCTTCAGCTCAGGGCTTCTCCGAAGATAACCCCTCCCCTTAACCTTCCGGCACCGGGCAGGTGTCAGGCCATATACATCACCTTTCGGTTTCGCATAGCCCTGTGTTTTTGGTAAACAGTCGCCTGGGCCATTTCTCTGCGCCCCCCATCGCTGGGGGGGTCCCTTCTCCCGAAGTTACAGGACCAGTTTGCCGAGTTCCTTGGCCGTGATTCACTCGAGCACCTTAGGATTCTCTCCTTGGCCACCTGTGTCGGTTTGCGGTACGGGCGCCGCGCGCCTGTTGCTCCTGGGGCTTTTCTAGGAAGTCTGCTTAGGGCCGCTATCCGCTTGCCCGAGGGCTCGCGGTACTGTCAGGCTCGGCACCCCGGGGCTGTTAACCCCAGCGTATACCTACCCCCTTCAACCCGGTAATCCGTCACCGGGCGGGCCTTTCACTCCTTCGTCCCCCCTCTCGCAGCGCGCGGCGGGGCCGGAATATTGACCGGCTGTCCATCGGGTTCGCCTCCCGGCTACCCCTTAGGCCCCGCCTAACCCTGATCCGATTAGCGTTGATCAGGAAACCTTGGCCTATCGGTGGGCGGGTTTCTCGCCCGCCTTATCGTTACTCATGCCTACATTTGCCTTTCCAGCTGCTCCACCGGCCCTCACGAACCGGCTTCTACGCGCCTGGAATGCTCCCCTACCACTCGTCCACCTTGGTGGACGGAATCCGCAGCTTCGGCGGTACGCTTGATGCCCGCTTATTATCCACGCGCAGCCGCTCGACTAGTGAGCTGTTACGCACTCTTTAAATGCATGGCTGCTTCCAAGCCAACATCCTAGCTGTCGCTGCAACCGCACCTCGTTTTTTCAACTTAGCGTACGCTTTGGGGCCTTAGCTGGCGGTCTGGGTTGTTTCCCTCTCGTCGCTGGACCTTAGCACCCAGCGGCTCACTCCCGGGTATCGGTTCCGGCATTCGGAGTTCGTCTGGATTTGATAGGCGGTGAAGCCCTCGCATCCAATCGGTAGCTCTACCTCCGCAACCGTCCGCCCGAGGCTGCCCCTAAAGGCATTTCGGGGAGTACGAGCTATTTCCCAGCTTGATTAGCCTTTCACCCCTACCCACAGCTCATCCAAATCCTTTTCAACGGAAACTGGTTCGGCCCTCCATGCTGTGTTACCAGCACTTCAGCCTGGCCATGGGTAGATCGCAAGGTTTCGCGTCTGCCCCCACTGACTTGCCGCCCTGTTCGGACTCGCTTTCGCTTCGGCTCCCCCCGTCCACGGGGTTAACCTTGCCAGTGAGGAGCAACTCGTAGGCTCATTATGCAAAAGGCACGCCGTCATCCCGGTTACCCGGGACTCCGACCGCTTGTAGGCGCATGGTTTCAGGAACTATTTCACCCCCCTGTTCGGGGTGCTTTTCACCTTTCCCTCACGGTACTGGTTCACTATCGGTCTCCCGGGAGTATTTAGCCTTACGGGGTGGTCCCCGTGGATTCGGACGGGGTTTCACGTGCCCCGCCCTACTCAGGATGCCGCCTGGATGACCGCTGGGTTCGCGTACGGGGCTATCACCCTGTACCGCCGCGCTTTCCAGCGCGTTCCGCTCCCCAGCCGCCCGCCGTATGGCGGTCCTACAACCCCGGCGCCGCCGCAACGGCTCCGGTTTGGGCTCCTCCCCTTTCGCTCGCCGCTACTCGGGGAATCTCGTTTGATTTCTCTTCCTCCAGGTACTGAGATGTTTCAGTTCTCCGGGTTTGCCTCCCAATTGCTCGGGATACCGTGCCTTCAGCACGGTGGGTTGCCCCATTCGGGTACCTGCGGATCAGCTCGTGCCTGCCAATCCCCGCAGCTTTTCGCAGCTTGCCGCGCCCTTCTTCGCCTCCGGGAGCCTAGGCATTCCCCATGCGCCCTTTCCTACTTCCGTAGTATTCTTGCTCCCCCCGGTTGCCCGGGGGGACCTCTCTATTGCTTGCTCTCGGCAAGCGCTCCCGCGCTCGCCTGCTCTGCTTTCTCAAGAACGTCAAAGACCGTTGGGCACCCCTGCGGATGCCCCTGGTCGGGCCCGGGGGGCGCAACCCCCCGTCCGGCCGCCTTCCGGCGGCCTCGCCCCTGCGGGCGACCCCCGCGCGTTCCCGCGCGGCGGCTGTAGCGTGCAAGCTTACTCGGTCCGCGCCTCTGCGCCTCCGGTGCTCCAGAAAGGAGGTGTTCCAGCCGCACCTTCCGGTACGGCTACCTTGTTACGACTTAGCCCCAGTCACCGGCTTTACCCTAGGCCGCTCCTTGCGGTCGCGGACTTCAGGTCCTTCCAGCTCCCATGGCTTGACGGGCGGTGTGTACAAGGCCCGGGAACGTATTCACCGCGCCGTGGCTGATGCGCGATTACTAGCGAATCCAGCTTCACGGAGTCGGGTTACAGACTCCGATCCGAACTGAGACCGGCTTTGGAGATTCGCTCCTGGTCGCCCAGTCGCTGCCCTCTGTACCGGCCATTGTAACACGTGTGTCGCCCCGGACGTAAGGGCCGTGCTGATTTGACGTCATCCCCGCCTTCCTCACAGCTTACGCTGGCAGTTTCGGTAGAGTTCCCGGCTTGACCCGCTGGCAACTACCGATAGGGGTTGCGCTCGTTATGGCACTTAAGCCGACACCTCACGGCACGAGCTGACGACAACCATGCAGCACCTCGCCGACCGCCATTGCTGGCTATGGGGTTTCCCCCATATTCGCTCGGCGTTCTAGCCCGGGTAAGGTTCCTCGCGTATCATCGAATTAAACCACATGTTCCTCCGCTTGTGCGGGCCCCCGTCAATTCCTTTGAGTTTCAGCCTTGCGGCCGTACTCCCCAGGTGGATAGCTTACCGCTTTCGCTTAGCCGCTGGCTGTGTATCGCCAACAGCGAGCTATCATCGTTTACGGCGTGGACTACCAGGGTATCTAATCCTGTTTGATCCCCACGCTTTCGTGCCTCAGCGTCAGTTGGGGCCTGGCAAGCTGCCTACGCTATTGGCGTTCTGCGCGATATCTATGCATTTCACCGCTACACCGCGCATTCCGCCTGCCTCGAACCCACTCAAGCTCGCCAGTTTCAACGGCAGCTGCACGGTTGAGCCGCGCCATTTCACCGCTGACTGAGCGAACAGCCTACGCACCCTTTAAACCCAGTAAATCCGGATAACGCTCGGATCCTCCGTATTACCGCGGCTGCTGGCACGGAGTTAGCCGATCCTTATTCCTGCGGTACCGTCAAACCACCACGCGTGGCGGCCATTCTTCCCGCAGAAAAGCAGTTTACAACCCGTAGGGCCGTCTTCCTGCACGCGGCATGGCTGGTTCAGGCTTGCGCCCATTGACCAATATTCCTCACTGCTGCCTCCCGTAGGAGTCTGGTCCGTGTCTCAGTACCAGTGTGGGGGACCAACCTCTCAGTTCCCCTAGCCATCGTCGCCTTGGTGGGCCGTTACCCCCCCAACCAGCTAATGGCACGCATGCCCATCCCCGTCCGTTACCTTTACCCGATCCCCGATGCCAGGAATCCGGTCCATGGGGCATTAATCCGCCTTTCGGCGGGCTATTCCCCTGACGAGGGTAGGTTGCATACGCGTTACGCACCCGTGCGCCGGTCGCCGGCAGGTATTGCTACCCCCGCTGCCCCTCGACTTGCATGTGTTAGGCCTGCCGCTAGCGTTCATCCTGAGCCAGGATCAAACTCTTCGTTGTGAAAAGTTTTTCCTTTATTTAGTATTCCTAGCTTCCGGTCGCCGCGCTCCCGCGCGGCTGCGCTTTCTATTCTATTCTGCTTTCCTTTCGTCTTGCTTGTTATTCCGTTTCCCCCTTCCGGGGAAAACTCGCTACAGCCGGTCAAAGATCCTCAGCGGTTTCCCGCCCTGCCTCCGTTTTACCCGGCATTACCGGTTCGAAAGCGGATGCAAAAGTAGTACTTCTTCCCTTACACTCCAAATGTTTCCAAATATATTTTTCTCCAAAAATTAGGCCATTGCATTATAGCATTGGGTTACAGCTACAATGAGAGCAAAAATAAATCAAGAAAAAAAATTAAAATAGTAGTGATAACTATACCAGAAATCAACAAACAAATTAAGACTACTGAATATCTTGACGTTGCAAAATCACTATGAATTGTTGGGAATAGAGCAGCCAACCAGATATACAACAGTAAAAAGTATGTTTCCCCATATTAAAATAGTAAAACTGGATTTTAACTACCTTTGAATCGTCAAAAAAAAGGTGTAAAATGAGAGTAGAGATCATAGGCTCACCAGCCGAACTTCAACCAAAGAAAGTAGTTGGCAAAAATGTAGCAGTAATAGATGTGCTACGAGCCACAACAGTAATTGTTACTGCACTGCAAAATGGAACTACTGCAGTAATTCCAAAAGAACATGTGGAGGATGCAAGGCAATGCTATAACACCATTAAAAACACAGGAGCCCTTTTAGGTGGTGAACGAAATGCAGTAAAGATTGAGGGCTTTCATCTGGCCAACTCTCCATTTGAATATACACGAGAGGTGGTTGAAGGCAAAACTATAATACTGACAACCTCCAACGGAACACGAGCACTAATTGGTAGTCGTGGTGCAAATAACATAACTATCGCCTCGTTTCTTAATGCAACGGCTGTGGCAAACTGGCTTGGGAATGAAGGTGAAAATGTAGCTATTGTATGTGCTGGATCAGCAGAGAGTTACACACTAGAAGATGCCCTTTGCGCTGGCATGATTGCCCATATTTTATCGGAACGATTCAAGGCATCCCTAAGCGATTTTGCTTTCACCTTAAAATATCTCTATATCGGTTTCGAAGGAGACTTAATGGCAGGACTAGCCAATTGCAACCATGCACAACTCTTGATAAGCAAAGGGTTTCTTGCAGACATTAACTATTGTCTTCAGAAGGATGTTACAGACCTCGTGCCGAAGCTACTGGAAGGAATAATTATCGTTCCTAAACCTTAAAGAAGTCAATTGCTGCAAGTCTATAATGTTCAGCTTTAGTTGCTTTTTTAACCTTTTTAACCAGCTTCCGTCGTTCAGGGAATGCAGCCCCGAAATAATCCCAGAAAGGTCCTATTTTCTTTAATAGATGGCTATCGCCCGAAAGGGCCCCAACATAATACTGAAACAATTCGTTATGAATAGCTTCAATTACCTTTAGTCTTGCCTCATCATCCATCTCTAAGCCTGTCCTAATTTCAGAAAAGATTAGGGGGTTTTGTAAAGCTCCTCGGCCTATCATCCAACGGTTTATTGAAGGATATCGCTGTTGACGTTGACGAAAATCGGCAAGCGTTAGAATATCACCGCTGTAGCATACAGGGGCATTAAGTTTAGCCACAACCTTATCAAAGGTATCTAAATCTAGCTCTCCCTTGTATAGCTGCCTTCCAATTCGAGGATGAACCACAACTTCTGCGAGCGTATAGCTATTCAAGACGGAAACCAAGCCATCCAACTCCAATGAATTGGAGTAACCTAATCGTGTTTTAACCGAGAGCGAAATATCGGGGAATGAGGAAAAAAGCTTTGCTAATATGCGGTCTACTATATCAGGCTGCGCTATGAGGCCTGACCCTGCTCCCTTTAACGCCACCATGGGATAAGGACAGCCAAGGTTTAAGCTAATATTACTATATCCAAGTTCCTTGAACCATCGTGCCAATGCAGCTAACTCATCAGGATTTGATCCAAGCAACTGAGGAACTAATGAAACAGAAGCATTATTTTCCAAGGCTAAATCCTTCAGTTTTCGCGCCTTCCCTTTTGCAAATTCATGTGCGTCAACAAAGGGGGCAACATAGCCATCAGCTGCCACCCCTGCTGCAACAAACGCATTTCGCAAAGGAAATTCTGTAAATCCCTGCATAGGGGCTACGAATAGTAGAGTCCGTTCCATCTATCAATATTTTGGCTGCAAAAGTAACCATTATTCGAGAATTGTTGCAGGTTGAATTATCTAAACTAAACCACAAAAAATCGAATCGCTAAAACAACGCTATTTACTTGTTGTCTATAAAGTTGTAACTTGTTCTCAAAATTAATCATCAAAAGAATCCACAACCATGAAAAAGATTGTAATCGGTGCTTTTTTCATCGTTTTTTGTAGCATACAGGGCTGCTACTGGTTTGAGGAAACAATCATTGAAATATTCCCCAAGGATAAAATTGCAAAATACTATCTCAACAACATAATCTCAGCACCAGAACGAAATGATGAGACAAGACCAAAATATCGAGCAGAACAGGACTTTGCCAACTTCATGGAAAGTTGGAATAACAATATTAAGGAGGTCATTTTTGATGTATCGCTTGACAGTGTCCTATTTAAGGAACTGAAAGTTGAGCACAAAAAGCTTAATGCCACTATAGTCTTGCACTACAACAAGTTCTCAAATCTCGATGATTCTACTCACCCAGGCATGTTGCTTTGGAAGTTAGATGATGAATATCCAATTAGTCAAAATGGAACAATTGTTACCATTGAGGGAACGAGATACATCCAATGGTCTTCTGACACAGAAAAGTTGGTAATCAAATATAGAACAACTTCCAAAAAAGAGTTAAGAAAACGAAGAGTCTACATAAGACTAGCCCCCTATTACAAGGAAAATCAAAAATCTATGCGCATTCGTTAATTGATCTCACCACGCGTGAAATAACAGGAACTCTTCTTGCATATAGTCCAACTGCGAGTAAACAGAATATACCAGAAACAAACAGCACCACATCTACCCCCCATTCATGCGATAAACTGCCAAGCAGCAAACTACCTAGAGGCGTAATTCCCATGAACGACATACTGTAAAGTGAAACTACTCGGCCACGTTTATCTTCATCGACAATTGTTTGAAGCAGCGTGTTGGTGGAGGCAAACTCCACGATCATGCCAAAGCCAATAAAGAAAATTAGAATCAAGGATAAAAAAGTAATTGTGGAAAAGGCAAAACCAATGAGTCCCACAGAAAATATGGCTGCTGTGAGTAAAATTAGATTTGGGATGCCGCAAATATTTTTCCGGCTTGCTAGGTAAAATGCGCCAACTAACGCGCCAGCACCCATGGCTCCGGTAAGAAATCCAAGCAATTCTGCACCGCCACCAAGGATATCCTTTGCATAGACTGGCATAAACACCTGAAAAGGTAAACCAAAAAAGCTGGTAGTTGCTACCAACACCAATAAATATCGAATAGGCACAAAGTTAAAGGAATATCGAAGTCCTTCTCGTAGGTCAGCAATTATCGATTTTTTCTCTCCTTCAGGTTGAACATCCACCACAACCATGGCTAAAAGGGCTCCTATTACGGCCAAAAAGCTAATCCCATTAATAAAGAAACACCACCCCTCTCCCATCAGTGCTATGAGAATACCGCCAACAGTTGGCCCAATGAATCTAGCCGAATTTATTAGTGTAGAATTAAGCGCAATAGCATTCTGCAGTAGTGACTTGTCTCCAACCATTACTAGCAAAAAGGCATGACGAAAAGGAGTATCGATGGCAAGTACCACCCCGTTTAAAGTTGCCAAAAGAATAATCTGCCACACCTGCACCACATTTAGCAAGACAAGCGCTGCCAACAAAAATGCTAGCACCATGAAGGCCATTTGGGTTGCCAGCATAACGTTTCTACGGTTAATCCGATCAGCAAAAACGCCAGCCAGCGGGGTAATTAATAATGAAGGAATTTGACCAGCAAAGCCAACTACCCCGAGTAAAAAGACCGAATTAGTAAGTCGATAAACTAACCAACCAAGTGCAATATTTTGGATCCAAGTACCTAGAAGAGAAACTATCTGGCCAAAAAAGAAAAGTTTGAAGTTTTTACTATGCATTGCCCTAAAGGCAAACCCCACCCCTTGGAAGTAACTTCGGATGTCTAAAAAGCGATTCACTAGTAACTATTTTGTTACAAAACTAGCCATTTCTTAACTACATTCGACAAAAAGGCTCGGCACATTTGTACCAAAAAAAGCTAAAATTAAATGCAATGACAATGGCCAAAACAAATAAAATAATTGGATTGATACAGCCAAACTCAAAAGCTCAATATTTAAACGAATTTACTCGAGTTTTTATGGCTAAAACAACGTATAGACTAGCCCAAAATAAAAAAACCTGCAGTCGATTTAGATGTTCCACTGCAGGTCGTATTTTGGTATAAATTGTTATGGCATACGATATACCAAGGCATTAATGTTCATTCCTGCCCCAACAGAGGCAAACACTATATTATCACCGCTATTTATCTGCTGATTATCCAACTCTCCCTTTCTAATTAAATCCAGCAGGATAGGCAGAGTAGCCACGGAGTTATTTCCCAACTTAGAGATTGTCATGGGCATTATGCCGTCAGGTATTTCGCTAACGCCATATAGCTTAAACAATCGAGAAAGAATGGCGTCATCCATTTTAGCATTAGCTTGGTGGATAAGAACTTTCTTTATATCCGAAAGATGAAGGCCAGCCTTTTCGATGCAAGATTTCACCGTTTGAGGAACGGTATTAAGAGCATATTCATAAAGCTTTCGTCCATTCATTTTCAAGAAAATATCATCATTCTCAAACTCAGGACAATAAGAGATATCCATTGTAAGCAAAGGAGCGTGATCGATAGTATCTGAACGGGTAAGGTGTGCAAGGACACCCTGTGGAGTGCTGCTTTTTACTGACTCAAAAATAACGGCACCTGCACCGTCGGAGTATATCATACTATCAATATCGTGCGGATCGCATACGCGCGAGAGTGTTTCAGCCCCAATAACCATTACTCGTTTAGCATCACCCGATTTAATAAAGTAGTTAGCATGAACAACTCCCTGAAGCCATCCTGGACAACCAAACGGCAAATCGAAGGCTATAGTAAATGGATTTATAATTCCCAGCTTGTGCTTTACTCGAGCGGCTAAGCTTGGCACCAAATCCGATTTTGGATTCGACTTTTTTACATCACCAAAATTGTGTGCAACAATTATGTAATCGAGATCTTCCATGTTAATTCCGGAAGACTCTAATGCATTTTTTGCGGCAAAATAAGCAATATCGGAAGCAACAAGATTATCATCAACGTATCTTCTCTCCACAATCCCTGTGATCTGCTGAAACTTTTCAATAACCTCCATGTTGGGTTTTACCAACTGCGAACCAGAAGCATTATAAAACTTACGTTTAAGAAACTCCTCATTTTTCACAACCCTAGTAGGAATATATTTTCCGGTTGCTGCAATTACTGAATAAAAGGCTTCACTCATAGTAGATTAAATTACAAGACAAACAAAAAAATTAAAAGATCAGTAGCTGAGGCGGAAGTTGCAAATTGCACAATGGCGTCCCGAGGCCTTTCCTGATTAAATTTGAGGTTGTATATTACTGCAAAACGAACACAATCAATTGCAAAAAAAAACCTTTATTTTAAGATGTAAAACTACAAAAGTATTTTCAACTCACAAAAACAACGACTGTACACGCTCAAGTATTGAGCTTTTTTTTGGAAATTAGCATCGCTACAATTTGAAAACAAGAAAGATGGGTGGCACAGCCGATTTCTTCATTATTATGCATTTTAACGTATAATAATCCACACATAACAATGATATAAATTATTAACAATAGTTTACATCTTGCTTTTTATAGGTTAATATATGCAAAACTTGTCCAAAAAATTAATGCATAAAACCACGATATTCAAAACAGTTTAAACCATTTTGAATCAACAAAAAAGAGTTGCTCTAAGTTTTTTGAGCCATTACAAGGAATAACGGATAACTCAATTTTTCACCTTTCACCACCTTTGTTAAGGTATGGAAAACTGAGAATTTTTCAACTGTATATCCAGCAGCCAATAGTGCACTCGTTATGAATTCTCTATCGAAACCATTATGTCCTTCAAAAGAGGGATCGTTAATATGAAATGAGCCATCCTCTGCAACCAAATCAGCAATACAAAGATAACCGTGCGGAGCCAAGTTCCTCCATAATGATTTTAGCAACGAAGGAATGTCCACCACATGGTGAAGCGTCATCATGGTATACACAACGTCAAAGGAACCAATTGGTGACGAATCCGGCTGTAAATCAGCCAGCATTGGTTCAAAATTCGTTATCCCCTCCTGCCTGATCTTGTCTGAAAGAACAGCCAACATGCCGGGCGAGTTATCTACAAGAACAATTTTTGAAAAGTGTCGTTGAAGCTGAACACTAAGCAAACCAGTTCCGCAACCGTATTCCATAGCAACGGACGATATTTTTGGTTTTACGTGATTTAGTATTTCAGCAGCAAAAATCTGAGATCGTTCTACCTTTGACTTATCGGAATCCCAACCAGCTGCTCTTTCGTCGAAATAAGTGGTATTTTTCATTTCATATCAACAGAGCATTTGCTCAGAAGTTCTAACAAATTCTAATTTACTTAACTAGAGTGATTTATTTCTGACTTTCTCGGCACTATAATGCAGCTGATCAATCTGATTCATTATATCATCGGCAACAATCTGCTTTATATTTTCCGAATCTTCCGATTTATGATCATGAACCTGCTCGGCCATCGACTTTAGATACTGATGAGCATCCATCACCTGTCCAAAATTAAATACCATAACATCATCATATACTTCCTCCTTGGTCATATCCTCGTTTTTATTTGGAGGCATGGTATTACCATTAATTGACACGCAACAGAAATAGTCAAATGAGTTCAGATAACTATGAATGGCTGTAATTCCTATTTTTGTTTCAGGAATCCAAGGCCGGTATCGTGTTCCAGCTGCATAAAGGAAGAATATAAAACCTTTGTTACGCAGCTCCCCAATTTTTCGAGTAGAACGAATATTAATTTTAGTGGCAAGTTCCATCTCCGCCTTACCTTCTTCACAATTCTTTAGCTCATTAATAGAACGAATGGCATAAACCACAACCCTAGTAAACATCTCGGTAAATAGTTTTACCATAGGGTTTTCATTAAGTTTGGTTCCTGCAATAAAGATAAACCGCTCAAAAATATCCTTAAGTCTACCCTCCTTATGATCGTAAAATCGAACAAATAGGTTAGGCACATCAAGGTTTGACGCGTGTTCCGAAAGTATAAGGCAAGATTTACCCTGCTTTGCCAAATCATCCAAGGCAAGCACATTCTCCACGCCCAACACTGTACTCCCTGGAAGATGGCACTTGCGAATAATCTCAAATAGCAATTCTCGATTTGCCTTGTGCGCCTCTTGGTAAACATTTTCGGGTGTAACAATGGTATCTTCGTTCATCCGAGAATATTTTACCATCTTCTGAAAATAGGCATGAAACTCATTTGTTCGATTATGCCTAATTGATTCTCCCATTTTAGCTCTTTTCCTTAATCGTTTATAAATGTGTATTGGCGTATTTCTTACCTTCAAACCACCTTGAGGTATCAATCAGTCCACCTCCGAAAATGACAATATAAACAGTGGTGCAAGATACAAAAGCATATTCATCCATCCAAAGACTATTAGTAAAAGTAATTAGGATAATACCTACCAGTACAACCTAACGAAATTAAGTTTTGCTAGTATCGAATTATTAGTTTTTCATTTATCACTCATAGCCGGCAAGTTTAAGTTACATATCTTCCATGGCCGTATTTGTGCCAAAAACGGTTAGCACATCGCCAACGCGAAGATATGATTCATCATGTGGAATAATTATCGTGCTAACACGCCTAAACATGATAAGGATGACTTCGGAACTTATATACTGAGCAATTACAACAAATATGAGCAGTAAAAAAAGAGAACCCCTAACACTTAACAGTGAAGTGGCATGTGATAGCTGAAAACTAATTTTGCGCAAAACAACCCATCCTTGTGATTGGCTACCAGCTTACAAAAGATAAAAAAAGCAACAAACAAAAACAATATATGGAGAATCTCGAGATGAAATCCATTTTTTAAAATAAAAGCCGTAAAGGTAAAGAGAATGATACCTAAAATATCGGCCACCGCTACAGAGGTGATAACCATTTGACTAAAAAGACTTGCTGCTTCACCCCTATTCTTAAGCACGGCAATATTATACCCACAGAAGTGGTAACCAGTATGAGTGAAAAGTACCAAACGTTGGGGACAGAAAACCAAAAGGAGAAAATCCATGCTCCCAATACCGATAATATTAATGATATGGCAAAATAGATAAGTCCAACCAGCAGCGGATTTGTAATGAGGGTAACCATGTTTAAGCGCTTCCTAGGCAACGATCCATATTAATCTCAAGCCCACTGAGAAACATCAAAAAAACGAAGCCAGTTAATGCAAGAAAAATCAAAATATAAACATCACCAGCTGCACGTGCTCAAGCATACAATAACCTACCACATAGTTTAAAACTATTTCAACAATTACGGCTGGAAGGCAACTGACACGCGTTAGTGAAAGTGCCATTGGAATAAACCACGCCATAGCAACCAGCACCAAGAGTGGAAGAAAGCTGAAATTGAAAGAGATGGTAAGTAGTGGAAGCATGACTGTGACCTTAAATTAACAGGATGCTTAATTATTATTATTCCTAAAGATACAAAAGATTACAAATTATCAATGCAGATGGACGTTTTATGCGTTTTTAATCAAAAAAGGATTACAAAAAAGTGGCCAGCATTTCTGCCAACCACCATCCTTATCACAATAGCTTTGCTTAAAATCTATCGGCTTCGCAGACGATAAAACTCGGAGCCTTTATTCCATTTTGGAAAGTTCTTTTCGTCTAAAATTCGTAATCCAACTTTAAAAAACAGCTTAGAGTCTTCAACCAATCCATCCAAATTATCCCGCGATGGAACAAACTCATCTGATGGCTTATGGTATGTGCTTTTCCAATAGGTCTCAATTTTTGCCATTGTTCTCTTCTTTCCCAATTTCCGTTGGTCTGAATAACCTTTGGCAAAAAGTGCTGGCACACCTGCTTTTAGAAATGGCAGTTGATCGGATCGATAAAACATTCCATTCTCGGGATTTGGGTCTCCACACACGTAACGACCTTGCTTTGCAGCTTCAAACGCGAGTAAACTATCCAGCTGTGAATAGCCAAGCCCCGTAACGGTCACATCCTTAAACCGCCCCAGAAAAAGTGTTACATCGGTATTAAGGCACGCAATGGTACTATCCATAGGAAAAGCAGGATGCTGAACATAATAATCGGAACCCAACATCCCAGACTCCTCTGCCGTTGGGATCAAAAACAACACTGATTTATCAGGCGATTGGGGTAGGTGCTGAAATGCCTTTGCAATGGAGAACATCCATGCAATGGCTGCTGCATTGTCGGAAGCACCATTATAAATAGAATCACCATCAACAACTGGTCCTATACCTAGATGATCCCAATGACCAGAGTATACGATATTTTCCTCCGGACTAATTCTACCTCTAATAACACCACCAACGTTGTATGAAGAACATTTTGCCCAAGAATTACTCATGTTTATTGTTAGCGAACAACCTAAGTCGACTGGCTTAAAACTTCTTCCTATTGCCTGTTTTTTTAAGGAATCGAAATTATAACCTTGGTTTACAAAAAGTTGACGCGCAGCATCTACTGTAAACCAACCTTGAACCAAACAGCGAACATGACTGAGCGTAGAGTCATCCAAAAAGTAAGCTGCAGTGTTGTTGTGTCTATTGACCACACTCCAAGGGTAACCAGCAGGTCCATCTTCATGAACAATAAAGCATGCAGCTGCCCCCATACGTTCAGCCTCCTCAAACTTATAGCGCCAACGACCATAGTAAGTCATGGCATTACCCTGAAACATAGAAGAATCGTGTGTATAATAGCCTGGGTCGTTTACCAAAACAACTATAGTTTTTCCACGAACATCGAGGCCCTCAAAATCGTTCCATTTGTATTCAGGTGCATCGATTCCAAAACCAACAAATATGATTTCAGATTTGGAGACTGCAATTTTTTGCTGTAGTGCACTACTCCATGCAGTATACGATGATTGTGGAAGAGCCAACTGCTTGCTGTTGGAAGAATTTATAACAAGATCGTTCTCCACCGATGAAGATATTTTCACAAGTGGAACTCGTTGAAGATAGCTTGTGCCAAAGGCAGGTTCAAGCCCAAGTTCCTTCATTCGAGATTGTAAATAGTTAAGTGTACGAGTCTCTCCTATGGAACAAAGGCCTCTCCCTTGCAAACTATCGGAAGCGAGTACCGATATATCCTTGGACAGTTCCATGGAGGAGATGGTATTTGCCGCCTTCTCGATAGGATTACTACAACTTATCGCAATTAAAGGCAACAACAGGCCGAACAAACTACTTCTTTTCATGACTTCGAGCATTTTGTTTTTATAAAATCTAAACGTCGCTATATGCGATTTATGAATTCTATGATCATGCTTAAAATATTCCTTAAAATCTGGTTCTGCAAAATAGGTCAAAAAATCATTATTACCGAGTAATCAAAGAGATATCATTAATCATAATTCCAGCAGCAAACCGGCCAGTATGGCCCAATCGTGCAGAAAAAAAATCATCTCCATTACATTGAGTGCAAATTGCTGCAACCTCAATGTTTTCTTCCATAACACCTACTTGCAACAGCTGCCGTCTATTTGCCTCCCATTGGTTTAAATGATTTCGCAAACATCTGCCTTTGACCAATAGCCCATCCATATTAGGAAAGACTTTAGCTACAGCCTCCTCCACATCAGCCCCAACCTCATAGCAGCATGGTCCATTCGATGGGCCAATACCAACCACAATATTACTAGGGTTACAGCCAAGATAATGTACCATTGCTTCGACAGTTTTACCCGCAATGTTCTGAATCATGCCACGCCATCCAGCATGAACAGCAGCAGAAGTTCTCTCAACTGGATCATAAAAAAGCATGGGCACACAATCGGCCGATTTGGTAACAAGGCAAATGTTCTTTTCTCGGGTAATAAGGGCATCATTATTTTGAATTGCGCATTCTTGATCTAGCGCTCCTGCCCCTTGAAGAGCGGCATCAACTAACGTAATATTTGCACTGTGAATTTGTATCTGATGAGTAAAATTCGCAATTGGCACATCCAACGCAGTTGCCAAACGAATTCTGTTTTCTTTAACATTCGTAGCAGTGTCGCTCTCGTGGAATCCCAAATTAAACGAGGCGTCACCACCCACACTTACACCTCCATGGCGAGTGGTTACAAAGTGTTGTAGTTCAGGAAAACGACTTAGGTTGCTGAACCGATACACCGGTATTCCGTTTAGGAGCGTTCTTATCATTAAAAAATTGATATGCCAGATTTTGTGGTAAATAGTTCCAGCGCATGAATTCCGGCCAGCGAGTTACCAAAGCCGTTGAGTTCAGGACTCCATACTGCCACACTGAGTAACTTGGGAATAATTGCAACAATACCACCACCCACACCACTCTTTGCCGGAAGGCCGACTCTAAATGCAAAATCCCCCGCTTCATTGTAAAGTCCAGAGGTAAGCATGAGCGAGTTGATACGTTTAGCTTGGCTCATGGTAAGAATTCGTTCGCCAGAATAGGGAACTACACCATGGTTTGCAAGCATTAAAAACGATTGAGCTAAATCTTTACATGACATAGATATGGAGCACTGCTTAAAGTAAAGCTCCATCACCAAATCGATGGGCATTCGAATATTACCAAAGCTCTTCATCAGATAACCCAACGAGTAATTTCTATTACCAGTATCCATTTCGGATTTTGCAATACGTATATCGTATTCAATCGAAGAATTGTTAGTTAACTTACGAATAAACTCAATTAACGCCTTCTGAGGCTCTGAAAAATATTCACAAAGCATATCGGCCAGCACAATAGCACCTGCATTAATAAAAGGGTTTCGAGGAATTCCATTTTCATACTCCAGCTGTAACAGCGAGTTAAATGCATTACCTGATGGCTCCTTTCCCACCCTTCGCCAAATTGCTTCATCCAAGGAGGAAAATGCAAGAACAAGATTAAATACCTTTGAAATACTCTGAATGGAAAATATTTTATTGGCTTGACCAACAGTAAAGACACTGCCGTCGAGGGTTACTACAGCCATTCCAAAACTAAGTGAATCTACCTCGGCCAAAGCAGGAATATAGCTGGCAACCTGACCTTGTCCGAGCAGAGGTTTTACCTCCGCTGCAATCTCCTCAAGCAAACTTTGGTAATCCATGTCTAAATATTTTATGTAAAGATATAAGAAATGAACCGCATACCATATTCTGGAATGGCAATCTACCATAGACATCGAATTGCCAGTCTATTTTAAACCGTAGACTAATTTTATGAACCAGCATAACCAAGCAACACCTATTTTTTTTAAGTTTGAAAGAAAAAAATATGCATTTTTCTGACCTTCCCAAGTGGGGCAAATATTCAGCATGGGCTACACTAATTTTTTTTATAATTCAAGTAATCATCAGAATTATCGATATAAAAACGCCTGTTTACACCGTCTTCAACATTCTAATGAACTTGACTGCGGCAGTTCTTATTTATGCTATAGCCAAAAACTTATGGGGAAATTATAAGTCGAAACAATAGACAGCTTGTATCATAATCTTGAATAGCTACTTCAAATACATTTGAAAGATGAAATTATCTGCATAGCATCTTTTTCCGAGGCAAATTCAAACGCCGCCATCATAAAAATGTGTGTGATCCTTCCAATTGCCTCAAATTCAACTTGGAGACAAAACAGTCTACCATATCGTCAACAAATAGAACATCCAGTATCCCTGCCATCCCGAACAATTACAATCGGTCGAATTGGCCATTATCGACTCTCCAGAAAGAGTCATATTTTTTTTGTAAATTGTGTTGAAAAAAATGCCCATAAATTCAAAAAACAAAATGAGCATGAAAACACGACTCACAATTATCATTGGAATTTTCCTAATAAATGTGGCCAACGCTCAAGAGAATAGGACACAACTAACAATCCAGGAAGCCATTAAGTTGGCAATGGAAAAAAACCCGGAGATCAATCAGCTAAAATCGCAACTACGTCAGAAAGAGGTTGAGATAAAATCGACCATAGGAATTAACGATCCAACCCTTACCTATTCGAAAGAAGGTATGCCACAAGGGAACAGCAATGCCTATACAGAACAACGCATAACTATTGAACAATCCATTGACTTTCCCTTAACAAGTTACTATCGAAATAGAAAAGTTTCGGATGAAAAAAAATCGCTTGAATTTCAGCTACAGTGGAAAATCAAGACTCTCAATGCAGACATTAAAAACAAATACATACACATCCTGTATAGCATATACCTCCGTAATTTAAGACAGAAAGAGATAGTATTGGCAAACAATCTAAAAAACATTGCACAGCTAAAATCTCAAAGTGGGGTGGGCAACGACATTGATTTACTTTCGTCGGAACTCAGACTGGAGGAGGCAAACAACAATAATGAAGATGCCGAGCAATTACTCCATGAAGCCCGATATAGCCTATTCAACGCAATCGGACTAAACCCTGAAGATCAACGATATGACATTTCATTTACTGACACACTACTAAGTAAGCAAGACAACATTCCACAGGAAGAAGCATTAGAATACCTCGACAAGCAACCTCAGTATCTTGCGCTGTCTAGTGAAATTGCTGCAGCAAAAAACAAAGTAAACCAAGCAAATTCCAGCTACCTGCCAAATTTAAAATTTAGTTATTACCTGCAGAATTATGGTGGTGGCTACAACTTCAGAGGCTATCAAGTCGGTGTCTCCATCCCCCTTTGGGGATACTTTAACCAGCACAGCATGGTTCAATTAGCAAAAGCTCAAAAAGTTGAGCTTGAATGGAAACAGGAATCGGTATACCTTGAAATGAAAAAGCGAATTGAAATTGCTTGGCATAGCTATTACGCAGCAAAAAATAAGATAGACCGTTTTGAATCTTCCATGAAAGAAAAATCGGAAAGGCTTCAGAGCTTAACCTTCGAAGCTTACCGACTTGGACAAATAAATATGGTTACCCTAATTGATGCACAAAAGCTCTATTTGAGTAGCCAAGAGCACTACCTCACTGCCCTCCGCGATTATTACCTTACACTGATAGAATTGGAGCAGTACGTAGACTTTGACATAGTAATATAAATTACGCTATTATTTCTTTTCTCAACATAATAGGAACGCAATAAAAAACAGACCATGACTCGATTTCTAATGATTACCCAAAAATTTTGGCTTGTTATAGTTCTATTGACTCTCCTACCAAGCTGCAGTAGCAGTTCATCCGACGAAAAGGACAAAGGAAACAAGTCGTCATCCACACTTCCACCCTCACTTACCAGCGATAAGGTAGCACAAAACCAGATAATTACCCTTTCCGAAAAAGAGGTGCTGGAGTTAAATATAAAAACGGTGGATGTTGCCATTTCTAAACATGCCTTCACGGTTTCTGCGCCAGGTGTTGTGATGCCCGCCCCTAACTACATTGCCATTTTAAGTGCTCCAGTCGATGGCCGCGTGATTTCGCTACCATTAAATGAGGGTGAATCGGTGCAAAAAGGGCAGGTAATATTGGAGCTAGAAAGCCTAACATTCGGTAACCTCGTTGCAGAATACTTGCAAAATAGAGCCGAAGAGCGATACCAAAGCACCCAACTGCAGAGGGTGGAGCAGCTAACGGAGAAGAAAATTAGCTCAGAAGCCGATTTAGAAAAAGCAAAATCAGAGTATCTAAGGGCCTTAGGAGCATTAAATGCCTCCTATTCTAGGTTAAGAGCTGTTGGGGTAACCAAAACAGAAATCGAAACTTTTACGACCAATGATAAGATTACGCCTAAACTTAAAATCCTCTCGCCTATCTCAGGCGTTATAGACCAACACATGGTAGAGCTAGGCCAGGCAGTAAGTGCAAATGAAAAATTGGCATCAGTAATCAATCTCAACAAAGTGCTTGTGAAAGCATATACAAGTCCAGAAGATGGGAAATATATAAAAGTTGGCGATAGTGCCAACGTTACCAGAAGATTGACAAGCGAAAGTCCAATACCATGCACCATTAGCACAATCAATCCAGGGCTTGACGAAAACAACAAATCATTAACCATCAACTTTATGATCAACACCCAAGATGGCTGGCCAAAACCGGGAGAAAATGTAAGGGTGGACATAATAACATCGGGAAATGCAACAGTAACAAGCGTTCCAATAGTAGCCATTACCTATGAAGATAATGACCCCATCGTTTTTGTTAAAAAAGATGATAGGCATTTTGAAAAAAGAAAAATCGTGATTCAGGAGATGCATGACAATTTGGCCTTTGTGGAAGTTGGATTAAAAGACAAGGATAAGGTTGCTATTACGCAAGTATTTAGTTTAAAAGCGCTTGCACGATTTTCCCAATTTGCTGAAGAATAGTTGCCATTAACACCGTAAAGCTATGCTAAACCATATAGTAGAATTCAGTGTTCGCCAAAAGTTTGTTGCGCTGGCAATGGTGCTTCTAATGAGTGTTGCCGGCATTATGGCACTCATGAAAATTCCCATTAATTCGTTACCAGATGTAACGCCTGTTCAAGTTTTAGTTATTACAAAGGCAGGGCAATATTCGCCCTATGATGTGGAAAAGCTGGTGAGCTATCCCATTGAAACGGGGATGAATGGATTACCCAAAGTGAAACAAGTTAGATCCATTTCGCAATTTGGACTTTCGGCAGTGACAGTGGAGTTTGACGAAGGAACAGACATATACTTTGCGAGGCAAATGGTTAGCCAACGTCTCCAATCAATACGCGACGAACTCCCCGCTGATGTCTCCTCTCCACAACTAGGACCAATTTCAACAGCCCTTGGGGAAATATACCAATACGTAGTGCATGGAGATGGCTATTCGCTTACCCAACTTCGCGAAATTCAGGATTGGCTCATTTCCCCTCAACTAAAAACGGTAAAAGGGGTAACTGAGATTAACTCTTTTGGAGGTTTTGTTCGTGACTATGAGGTTGTAGTCCAGCCCGGAAAACTGCGTGCATTTAACATTAGCCTTAAGAATGTAATTGATGCCATTGGTAGCAACAACAGCGTATCGGGTGGAAATTTCTTGGAGCACAATCGGGAACAATACATCATACGAGGCGTGGGACAGATTACCAATAGCCAAGATATTGACAATATAGTGGTAGCCAATCTTCACAATAAGCCAATATTTATTAAGGATATCGCAAATGTAAGAACGGGAGAACAAATCAGACAAGGTGGAGTAACACAGGACGGCAATGGTGAAGTTGTGACTGGCATAGTAATGATGCTCCGCGGAGGCAATGGTAGAGAGGTTATTAAGGACATTGAAGCAAAAATAAACTCTATAAACAAAAGCCTGCCTAAAGGTGTGGCAATTGAAAAATTTTACGATCAAAGCGACCTTATTAACCGAACCACCTCAACCATCTCTACCAACCTTTTGGAAGGTGGCTTTCTCGTAATTGCAGTACTATTGCTACTTCTTGGGGAAATCACAGGTGCCCTCATTGTTGCATTGGTAATCCCTTTTTCCATGCTATTTGCATTCATTGGCATGCAAGAATTTGGACTTGCTGCCAATTTAATGAGTTTAGGTGCAATCGACTTTGGGATGGTGGTTGACGGATCGGTTGTCATGGTAGAAAATATCGTTCACCGTCTTCAGCATAAAGAGTCGTATGACGACACTGACAGCATGATAATACAAGCGTCGAAAGAGGTGGTAAAGCCTATTTTCTTTGGCGTTTTAATAATCCTCATGGTTTACGTTCCCATTATGACTTTCAGCGGCATGGAGGGAATTCTATATCGTCCCATGGCGATTACGGTTGCCGCTGCAGTGTTTGGCTCCCTGCTACTAGCTTTAATCTTTGTTCCAGCACTAGCATCTCTGGCCTACCATAGAGGTGTAAAAATCAGAAAATCGCACCTTATTAACTGGCTTAAACCACGATATGAACGTTTTCTCGAAAAGAGAATCGATAGCAAAAAAGTTATTATTAGCATAGCAGTTGGAGTTTTCGCACTTTCACTTATAGTATTAATGAGGCTTGGCACAGAATTTCTCCCAGAACTTGACGAAGGATCCATTTTGATAGAACAGGTTAGAATGCCCTCCGTTACCCTTAAGGAATCCATGCAAAACGCCAACTGGCTTGCTGGGGTGCTGAAAAAAAACATTCCCGAAATTGCAACCGTAGTACCAAAAACTGGCCGTTCCGACCTTGCTAACGACTGGATGGGTGTACACCAAACTGATGTTTGGGTAATACTTAAGCCGCAAAAAGAGTGGCGAAAAGGTTTTACCAAAGAGAAGATTATAGCCGCTATTGAGCCATATCTAAAAACAGAACCAGGGCTTTCCTACAACTTTACGCAACCCATAGCAATGCGAGTAGACGAGCTAACAAGTGGAGTTAAGTCGGACCTTGCCGTTAAAATTTATGGAGAAGATTTAGAAACGCTCAAAAAGTTAGGAGACAAGATATCATCCATCGTGAATGGATTACACGGTACAGCCAATTTCTATACAGAGCAACCCATCGGTCAGCCTTACCTCACCATCGAAATTGACCGAGAAGCCGTTGCGGTATTTGGTATAAACGTGGATGACGTTCAAAAAGTGATACAAGCTGGCATTGGAGGAGAAACTGCAGGACAAGTATTCGAAGGACAACGTCGATTCGACATTATTGTGCGCTTTCCGGAGGATCTACGCAACTCATTCGAAAAAATAAAAGATATCCCAGTCCACCTACCCAATGGCGAGTTTATTCCACTAAAGCGAGTTGCCCACGTTGTGCCACAAGAGGGTCCACGTGAAATTCAGCGCGAAAATGGATGGAGAAGGCTTATCGTGGGTATCAACATTCATGACATTGATATGGGAACCTACGTTTCAAATCTCCAGGAGGCTATTGGAAAATCGAACATTCTACCCGCTGGATATTTCTTAGAATATGGCGGCACATTTGAAAACCAGCAACGCGCAATGCGCCATCTCATACTAGTTGTACCGCTATCGCTCTTTATTATCATAGGGCTGCTTTACCTCAATTTTGGTAAGATGCGCTATGCCTTGCTCATCTTCTTAAACTTACCTTTTGCTTTGTCGGGTGGTGTGTTTTTGCTCTGGATGCGAGGAATGTATCTTTCCGTATCAGCAAGTATTGGCTTTGTCGCTCTTTTTGGGGTGGCGGTATTAAACGGGATTGTGCTAGTTTCGCACATTAACGAATTACGAAACAAAGGCCTCCCCTTAAATAGAGCCCTCATCGATGGTGCCACTGATAGACTCCGACCAGTATTAATGACGGCTCTAGTTGCCAGCTTGGGTTTTATCCCCATGGCATTTAATTCTGGACCTGGATCGGAAGTTCAACGGCCTCTTGCCACAGTGGTAATTGGTGGATTAATTACCTCAACACTGTTAACCCTTTTTGTTTTGCCAACGGTATATAAATGGATCGAAAACATCAAAGAGAGAAAGCAGCAACCAAAAGTTGAAAACTAAAATCCATTTTAAAAAAAAAGAAACATTGAAGTCAAATTTTAAACCAATGTTCTATCTTGGTTGACTGTTATTACACAATTTTTTTTTGTCATGGGGAAAGATAAAGTAAGCCAAAACAAAGCGTTGGTCATAGTAATTGCGGCCATCGCTTCCACCGGTGGACTCCTGTTTGGATTCGACACCGGCGTAATTTCAGGGGCGCTGCCCTTCTTGAAGCAGAGCTTCAACCTCACCTCCAACCAGGAGGAGTGGGTAACCACCGCCGCACTAATTGGTGCCGTGCTTGGTGCGCTATCGTCGGGGAGACTCACCGATATTTTTGGACGCAAGAAGGTAATCCTGATAACGGCGGTAATCTTTGCTGTTGGTTCCATACTCACCGGTGCTGCCTCCAATCCAGGTTTTCTTGCGGCAGCCCGTATTCTTTTAGGTGTAGCCATAGGGGTTTCCTCCTTTACTGTTCCTCTCTACATTGCCGAAATTTCGCCTACAAAAACTAGGGGCGCCATGGTCTCCTCCTTTCAGCTGATGATTACCATTGGCATCGTGGTTTCCTATTTCAGCGATCTCTCCTTTGCCAACGAAGCCGACCCATTCTCCTGGAGATGGATGTTCTACGTTGGAGTTTTTCCCGCAGCCATACTGTTTATTGGCATGATGTTTCTTCCCGAATCGCCCCGTTTTCTCATGGGAAAAGGAAAGGAAGAAGAGGGTCGACGGGTAATGCACATGGTGGAAGATCCGTCTATGGTGGATGCTGCCATTGCCAAGCTCAAGGCTGAAATAGAGGCCGATAAGCATAACACTGTTGGCGTAAGCGAAATTTTTAAGCCCTACCTCCGTACCGCCCTTATGATTGCCATAGGCATCATGTTTGTGCAGCAGTTCGTAGGTATCAACACGGTAATATACTACGCCCCCACCATCTTCATCATTGCCGGTTTTTCGGGAGCCAAGGCTGCCATTGCCGCCACGGTGAGTGTTGGTGTAGTAAACGTGCTGGCCACCGTCCTCTCTATGTTTCTTATCGACAAAATTGGCCGGCGGAAGCTATACTTTATTGGATTAGTTGGCATGGGCATTTCGCTGCTTGCTCTTGGAACCTTTTTCCTCTTTAAGGATGCGCTTGGCGCCAACCTTCGCTATTTTTCCGTTGGTGCTGTGCTAATCTACATCATCTTTTTTGCTATAAGCCTTGGCCCGCTGGGCTGGCTCATTATCTCCGAAATTTTTCCATTAAAGGTAAGAGGATTGGGCATGAGTATTGGATCGCTCTCCAACTGGCTATTCAATGCCATTGTAACCTTTACTTTTCTAAAGTTAGCTTGGCTATTTACAGGACCTGGAATGGAGATTATAAATAAAACCGCAGAAGGTAAAGTCACCAACGATCCAAATCCGGCAGGGGCATTTTTTGTGTATGCCGCCGTTGCCGTTATTGGCATTTTATGGGGTTTGAAATACATCCCAGAAACCAAGGGTATCTCGCTCGAGGATATTGAAGAGCACTGGCGGTTGGGTAAAAAACCAAACGAGTTGAAGCAAAAGCCAGACTTAACGCTCTAAAAAAGAGGGTGTCCTGTTGGACACCCTCTTTTATTTTCAGCTGTAATAAATCAACTTTTTAGAACCTAGTTACCGCTCTTTTCAAACACATATACTCGGTCCTGTTCTTGGCTTATGAAATTAAAGAACTGCTGTAAAGTTGGATATTCGTTGGGTGAGAAAAGGGCATTGGTTATGGTAAATGAGAACTTAGTATTTAAAAAGACACCGCTTGTGCTAGCCATAAAGTGAGCGGATCCCTTACCGTTGGGAAGGGTATAATCGCTTCGTTCCGGCTTATCCTTCACCACAAATCCTTTAGGAAGTTTATATACCACCACCATATTTTCTTCAAAAGGGTAATTTAGGTCAATCGGAAGTATTCTGGTTGGTGCAGTAAAAGGATTATGCTCAAACGATGAACGGGAAACCGAATTCAAGAATATTCGATCTTTCGCCACAAGATTACTATCGTTACGATGAAAAAAGCAAGTAAATACGATAGGTTTCTGTATATCGTTCCTATTTTGAATCGATAGGCTATCCAGGGTCCAATCGAAACCATCGCTTCTAATCAGTTTGCGTACAAACATCTCGTCGTTATTGGCTTTTTTTAAACTTCGTCTCATAGTCACAGCAGCATAGCCATCATACTGAGTACGCGAATACATGGTTGAAGCTAATGTATCGCTAAGATCAATCTTAATGTAGCTGTCGGTCCTATACTTTTCGGCAATTGGTATGTCTATCCAGACAAAACTTTTTTGGTCAATTTTAAACCCAGCAGTAGCCAAATCAGATGAAGGAAGAATACCAAAAGGATAGCTATCATTCGCCGCATCGAGAAAGTAGGTATTGCCATCGACAGTAACAGAGGCTATTAGCTGGTTGAATTGGGAAAGAAGCGGGAAAGTTTTGGTTATGGGGCCATGATCCTTCGTGCTAATTAAGATGGGACTTGCATCTAACCCTGAATTCCGCAAGAGCGAAATTAGCATCATATTGATGTCCGATGTAGTTCCAACTTTTTTGTCACTCATCTCCTTCGCTGATAAGTTTGGATCGGCATCGTAGCGCTTATTCCATGTATAATTTTTCTGAACATAATAGAAAATTTTCTGAGCCTTTAATAAGGCATTATCGCTACTGTCTACTACCAAATTCAGAATTGACTTGGCAAACTCCCTGTCCTTAACGTAGGTTGCATAGTAGTCTCCTTCCCTAAATCTCTCTGCAATAGCCTCCCATCCATCAATCACCTTAATGTACTGTGAACCGCCTGTAGGATCACCCACTAGGTATCCAACTAGCTGCAACCGTATTGTCTCAGCGTAATCTTCTGAATTGGAATAAAAAGGTTCATCCTTAATGGGCTTAAGGTTATCGAGCTCCCAATGGCTGGTCTTTGCCTTCTCATACTTTGCAGGGAGCTGAAACCCTCTATAGACCACCTTTACATCATATCCCTGATCGATTTTTGCCGTGAACTCGCTATGAATTGTTGGCAAGTTGCACTGGAAATTCCACTCCTTGAGTTGAATAAAATGCTTGGACTCCACCACATAGGAATACTCAATAATTGAGCCCACCTTAACTCCCGGAAAAGCAAACCTTTTAGCGCTCCAAGTATCACTGAGGTCAATGGTGAAAATATCATTTTCGTCAACAGGGAATACCTCAACCTTCTTCGTTTCCGGATCCATATTTAAGGTTTGTGCCTTAATATAGTTAACGCTTTCAGAAAAAGACTTGCTGTAGTATGGTATTTGAATATTGGCCTCCTGAACACCTGCCTGCTTTAGAATTTTAATGCGTCGATGACGCCGAAACACTGTCGGTGCCCCATAGGCAAAATCCAATTCCGCCACATCGGAGAGTACCACCGCATTGGCATTCGTATCAATTGGAGTTCCTTTAAACTGCCATTCTTCATTGGAAACCTTGCCCCACTTGTATTGCTCGGCGTTTGAAATTTGGCCAATAGAAACCAATAAAATTGAAAAAATTAAGAAACGTTCAAACATGATTTTATTTCGAAAATAATTCATTTTATTCAAAGATTCTGCATCAAGAATGAAATTCATGAAAATAAATAGTTTTCAAGAACATAAAGGACACACTATTTATGGCATATACGCTGCCTTGCTCATATCCTTCAGCGTCTTAATGGGGCGCTGTGGGTTGAGGTAGCCATTAATAAACTTGTAAATTTTCAACCTTATTTCACGGGCATTTTGAATGTCGATGCGGTCGAAGGAGTGACCACCGGGAGCATCCTTGAAAATTTCATACTGAAAATTCTTCTTCTCAAAGGAGAGCGCCTGAATGAGGTGCTCCACCTCTATCACGTTTACGTCGTCATCGGCCGTGTTTGTATGGATGAGCAAGGGGGTTTTGAGTTTGCTCACATTCCACACCGGCGAGCGGCGTTTATACTCGGCTAGGTCCTGATTGGCCGTTTTGCCAATGTGGTATTTTGCAGAGTAGAGGTCGCGATATTCGTCATCGTAGTAGCCCATGCGCATTACTAAATCGGATACTGGCACGCCGGCAAAGGCCACCTTGTAGGTGTAGGGATGGTCGAAAATGCTCATGAGCGTAATGAGGCCGCCATGGCTCCAACCAATAATCCCCACGCGGCTTTTGTCCACAAAGTCGTAGTTGTTGAGCATATACTCGCAGCTGGCCTGGGAATCCTCCACCTCCAGCCCACCATAATCGATGTTCTCGTAAGTAGCCTCGCCATAGCCTGTGCTGCCACGATATTCGGGAGCTACCACCACGTAACCCTGGTAAACCAACTCGCGAATAATGTGGGTATAGTAGGTATCGAAGTTGCCATGAACACCCCCGTGCGGAAACACCAGCAGCGGATACTTCTTATCGACATCAATATTTTTGGGGATAAACACGTAACTCCAAAACTTTAGTGGGTTTTGAGCCCCCATGGCCGTAGGATTCTTCACGTTGGCTCGAGGTGGTCCGGTTATGTAAACCTTGTCCACAAATGCCACGTCGCCCACCCGCTGGAACCAGAGCAGGTCATCCACCTTCTTCTCCACCTCGTCGAGGCGATGCTGCAAAAAGGTGTTCTGATCGTTGATCATTGCCTTAACGTCGGGAGCGTCTTGCCCACGAAGCACCATGGCGGTGCAAAGTATTGCCAGTAATAGGTATAGCTGCTTCATAGGTAATGGTGTTTAGAGTTTGAGCGTGTAAGTTAGCAAACGTTTTACTACCAAAAGAGGAATGGGGAAAATTAGGTGTTAGAGAAGATCCAATTTATTATTATAGACTTTTAACTTTAGGGACAGAATACAAATCTATCACCCAATCGATGCTGGTTTTAAAAAAAAGAAAATCTTCTTTGGGTTGCATATAATCAAATTGAAACATTTATTTCAAAACGAGATTTTACTGCACGTTCTCCAATGCAAAATCCTTATACGAAACGCTATCAATAACTCTTTGGGCATTATTCACTTTAATGCTGTCACGTTCGCTTCCTGCTTGTTTTGGAAGGTACTTATAGGCACTATCCTTACCATAAATAAGGAACATTGGCATAACAAGGGATAGGGAATCATTTAGTGAATTTAGTTTATGATACCTACCAAATGCCAAGGAATAGCACTGGATTGCTGAATCCCTCTTGTCCAAAATATCATAAATCAAGCCCTTTAGATAATTCAGCTTCTGCTGATGCTTGCTAATGCTTTCATACTCCTCAATTACCCCTATGGCACTTGGATAATCCTTAAGCAAACAGTAGAGCCGAGCTTGGTTAAAATAAATTAGATAATTTCTTTTTGCGTAAAACTTGGCTAGATCTAAGTCTTTTATACCCAATTTAATAACCGCAGCATCATCGAAACCAATGTGAGCGCCATAAACGCGAGTTTCCACTCTGTCATTTATCTGAATGCCTATCATCCGCTTAGTAAAAAAGAATAGCGGAATCAATAGAATGATAAAAACGACAAGAATTACCCTAGCCTTTTTTCTTGTTTCAACGGCCATATTCTATGATGTTATTGAAGTAATACTATTGTCTTCCTCATAGCAATAGCAATATCAATTTCAGTATATCTCAAAACCACGTTCTCTTCTTATAATCCCTATACTGCTCGCCAAAGGTAGACTCCAGAACCTGCTCCTCGGTCTTAATTCTTCGAAGCTGCATTAAAGCCATGGCCACCAGAATGATTATTAGCACATACTTTTGGAATAGAATTATTAGCCCAAGCATAAACAAAAGGCCAAAGAGATAAACGGGATGGCGAATTTTCTTGTAAATACCAGAGGTTACCAGCTGGTTGGCAGCGGCGGATGCCTGAAACGCGCTCCCCAGTTGGATGCGGGCCAAGGCAAAGAGAAACAATGATGGCACTAGGAGCAGCATCCCGGCGTAGGTGCTTAAGGTGATTGGAAAACCTGCAGCAAAATACCGTTCCACTAGTATAGCCGTGGCAACCACCACCACTACAAGCGTGAAGTAGTTAAATGTTCTGTTCTTCATTTCTTGAATTTCTATGCGTTAACCAAGGTATCACTTTTATCTATAAGAAAGAGCGCAGCACTACCTTAACTAAAGCAGCGGTTTAGCCTTCAATCCTTTTTCTCACGTTTGTCCAGGTATTGGTAATGAGAAAACTCTCGCCCATGTAGCTCACCATTTTTTCGAACTTCACCATGGGCACGGCAAACGTAAGCATATCCTTGGGAACGCACGGGCGTGCCGATGGGTCGAACATACCTATGACGGCACGGGGTCGCGGGGCATCCTTTTCGAGGTAGGGGTAGTGGACAATGGTGCCGCACCCGGGGCCAAATGGGGTAAAGGTGCCGTTGGGTTCAGTTTGGTCGAAGTTGGCCAGCGTAAAGAGGCCCGAAAGCACATCGGGTTTGGCAAAGAAGATGACCACCGCCGGGGTGTCGAACTCCTCTAGCATATCCCACCGCTTAAATATGATGTGGCTGCCCTTGGCGTCGGGAATGGCCTGCTGGTGCTTCTGTATCTCAACCACCATTTCGGGTGTGCGGATGTAGCGCTCCCCCTCCATCTTGTTGGGAATGCCGCACGATAGAAAATACTCGAAGTTTGGACGCATAGTATCGGCAAAGCCTAGGTAGCGCTTTGCGCCCCCACAGGAAATAGCCTCTGCACTGAAGGCCAACGACTGGCCATTCCTCACCTTGGCCAGCTCGCAAATAAGGCAGCTATGCCCCTTAACTGGCGCAACCAGCTTGGCGTTGCGCACCTCCTTGCTGTAGTAGAATGCGATGGGCAGCTCGGTGGCACCAAAATACTTTGCCCACTGCTCCGCAAACCTTTTCTTAAGCGTTAAATCCATGACATGTATGTTTTACTGTTCATTTCGACTCTCACGAATGCAACTGTAAACTTACAAAAAGTGTGAAGCAACGGGGCTTTTGGAGGAGAGTTTTTAGGCACTAACATCTTGGTAGTTATACTGTTTTGTAGTTTGGAACTGTTTATCCATCATTAGTAAAACTGCCCACAAGCGTTGATTCAACCATAAATCATCCCATATGAGCTAAATCTCTGTTGGCACACCCTACTTATTTAAAATAGTGATATATCCGTTTTTTACTTCAAGTCTCCACATATACCAGCTATCCACTGTCTTCTTTTTAATCTTCCCAGCATTCCACTTTTTAATAGTCTTAAAGAATTCTATCAACTCATTGTCGAATGTATCATTTCCTGATTTTGTTACCACATGAAAACCGCCACCAATTTCTTCTTTACAGTTTACTGCAAATTGAATTGATACTTTCGACTCGAGACTTGGGTTCTCTTTGGCAAAGGACACTTGATTATTCAACCTTGCCTGAATTGAGTCTATTAATTCCATTGGTCTTGCCTTCCCTTCCATTAGAAAATATACAGCATTAGGGTTGCAAACATTTTCTGGGGTCACACCTTGAACAGTCATAACCATTTGCCCGAATGATGGTAGACTTAACAATAAGAAAATTGATAGATGAAAAAGGTTCTTCATAATAGGAGTTTGTTTGTTAATCACAATTATTTATAAGGAATATGCACATTTCATTATTTAAAATGGGGGTATCTATCGTTTATAATCTTTACAGTTGCTCTACCAATATTCATGAATGGCTTCTCAACTATTACGTAAGTTACCAACGCCAGTAACACAGATATTATCAAAGCCAGCAAGCAATGTAAACCAACGTAAATATGGCCGAAGAAATGATAGATTGACTGCTGTATCAAAAAACCCCACAAATAGATACCATATGAAATATCAATTTTAGGCTTAAACTTTAACACAAACTTATTTGAAGCCAGGTATATTACAGTGTTACATGATGCAAACGTAAAAATAATTTGAGCGTAACTTGTATTGCTGAAGATATAGTAAATTAAAAACGAGCCCAATACGATACCAAAATTCATTTTTATTTTGTCGGCATTAACCGCATAAAAGGCTCCAAATGCAAAGGAAGCCGGAAGCAAATAGACTTCAGGATTGTCTCCAAGCCAATTAAAAATAATCCTTGTAGGCAATAATGTGTCAAGAATAATTATTGCAATGGGAATATTCAAATAGTATCTACTTTTATTAGCAAGAATAAGAAAAAGACCAAGCAGGGTGATATAGCTCCCAACCTCGTATTTTAAACTCCACAGTGAACCATTTACTGTATCTGGGTACAAATTATTATGGAATATCCCTGGCAACAGAAGATCTAAATTAAAAATAAGATTATGCCGAATATAGCGTAGGTGATCCAAATTTAGATAGTAGTCGTGCAATTGAAGGTTTGTAAGTATTGGACCAAATAGGAAAACGGTCACAATTAACACGAAAAACATGGCTGGAATTAGACGAAAAAAACGAGAAATAACAAAATGGACTGGGTCCTTTTTATTTAATATGCTATTCGTAACTACAAGCCCACTTATGAAAAAAAACAACTTTACCGCCAGGGCTCCTGAGTATGTAAACTTAAAAAAATGACCAATCGGATCTATCCAAACATTACTTTGTCCATTGAGAATTGGTGAATGACCAATTATCACCATACATGCAAGTATTATTCTTATTAAATCTAGATTGTTGTTTTCTCTCCTGAGGAAATCTGATATTTTCATTCAAATCATTTTTCTATTAATAGCATTTCTTCTAGTTCACGAATATGTGTCTCAAAAGCAAGCAATACCTAAGTATATAAAACCTATTTACTACAATCAATGCAACCACTTTTTATCTTTCTCCTCCGCAACCATGCTTTGGTAACCGGCATAGTAAATTATGCCCGAGGATATCCCCAGCACAAATCCAGGAATACAATACCTCACAATGGCGTCGGCTTGGTTTAGGTGACCAAGCAAGTAAGCTATGGTTACCAGTAGGCTGACTACCCCAATTAATAGGTAGATGTTAATTAACAAGAACAAAATACTATGCTTTTTACTTTGAAGAAAAGGGAGGAGCCTTTTTCTCTTAATGTTTAGGGAATCCATGGCATTCTGTTTTAATGGATGTAGAGAAAAACGAAAGCGGAATACAAACCTACTTAGTGGTCTTCCCGCCCATGTGGGTAAAGACGCTGTCGACAGGCTCCCACAGTTCAATCTTGTTTCCTTCGGGATCCATTATGTGGACAAATTTTCCATACTCAAAGGTCTCAATATCATCCACAACCGTTACCCCATTGGCCTCTAATTTTCGCACAAGTCCCTCAATATTCTGAACACGGTAGTTAATCATAAAATTCTTCTTCGAGGGAGCAAAGTATTTACTTCCCTTCTTGAATGGGCTCCACTGAAGGTAGTTTATTTCATCGGGTCGGTGGGCGTTCCGGAACTCGAAGCTGGAGCCCCACTCATTGGTCTCCATACCCAAATTTTTCGAATACCAGTTTTTTGCTTCATCCGGGTTATCCGAAAAAAAGAAAATCCCGCCGATGCCGGTCACTTTCGGGGTGGTGTCGTTGGTTAGCGATGCACTCTCGTCCGATGCTTTTTGTTTTTCCATACCGTTTCTCTTCATGGTAGTAGTGCTGCAGCTTGCCAGCACGGTAGCAATTAAAAGTATGGGAAGTAGCGGTTTCATGTTCAAGGTTAAAGGGAAAAAGTTAAAAGTAAGAAGAATAAAGCGACTTCGTTGAAAGTGAAATCGAAAATTGCCGTTGCATAGATTGTGAATAACATTACATCCAGAAAGGCTCCAAAACACAAAGGATACATAAATACATTGACTCAACCTCAGGCACTTCGCTGCCAACGGTTATATATCAGTTGAATAGGAAGAGCCAGAAACGTGAATTAAATATTAGTTTTTATTTTTTCAACCTACCCGCAAATATTCTTCGATTAGCTACATTGCTTGTATCAAAGGCAAATTCTGTTATCTTATAGCATGTTGGAGTATGAAACCACCCATAATAAGTTTTTCCATTATCCACAATCTTTACTCCAACATACTTAGAACTCAAACCGATTGAACCAAGATCGTGACCTCCTGAAACATAAGAGCCATGCCATTCCAATGATTCATCTATTAAAGAATCTTTGTCTAGTAAACACGCTGCATTATTCTGAATCTTACCAAAGCTAATCATAATTCGAGAAGGATCATTTGACTTAATACTAACTCTTTCGTTAGTATATGCATGTGGTCCATTATACCCAATCCAGGTTTCAACGGAAATCGTTATTGAATCATTTGTGAAAAGACTAATAATATTTGTATCCGCACAATCATCATATTTTAAAGAGATGCTGTCAATTGCAAATTCCTTGCCACTATCAGGTTTATTATCCTTGCTACAGCTAGCAAACGCTAGAGTAACAGATATTAAAATTACCGCCGTTTTTTTCATTGGTTACAAATTAGCATTAAATCAATAATCTGTTGCCTCATTGCCAAATGCTCTAGAAGTTAGTAGGCAGTCTGTGCCATCCCTGCAGCTGAAGCGCAAGTTAACGCCATTAGGGTAAATACGCTCTTTCTCATTGCCAATCCTCCGACTATTTTTCTTTGGAGAAATGTTTGCATGAGCAATCTTTTTATTTGCTCTTCAACAATTCCCCATTTCACCAAAGGTAAATCAAAAGAAAATCCAATCAAAAAAAACTAATACATAATCTTGCGGAGAAATTCCGGTCAAATAATTAACCGCACACCACCAAGTTCCTCAAGTTTATAGGGAAAATGGTTTCCCGGAGAGCCAATAAACATAAAGTTGATGGGGATATTCCATTCGGCCGAGAGTCGACTAATTAGCTCTGGTCCAAACTCGCCCTGCAGCCGCACAAACTCAATCTTAATGGCAGGATATTCACGGTCGAGCACGTCGATATCGGCAATAAGCTCTGGCGACGGACCTTCTTGGTTACTAAAGACAGCCACAATTTTCAGCTTTCGAGTTTGCTCATTCCGCTGAATATAGAGCATTACCTTATTGAGCGTTTCTACATCGTCAGCCTTGGTGAAGAAGACAAATTCCTGCGAGTTAATTTTGGCAATGGACTTGAGAATTGAGCTATTTGTCCGTAGCACAAATTTCTGAATCGGCTCAAATAGATATTGTATAAGGTTAAGGAGCATTTTTAAAATGGCAATACGATTCAACATGATCATCACGCCAATGAATGCCGGAATAAAGTATTCGAAGAAAACCTCCAAGTAGAGAGGATTAAGCAAGGCATTACCAATAAGGGCAATAATAACCGCAACAATGGCAACTAGCAGCGAAAGCCAGGATGAGCGCTCAGGACGAGGTAAGTGCTTGCGTCGAATTTTAAGCAGGAAGTTGCCGATTCCAAAAAGCACCATAACCGAAAGAAACGCAATGGTATAAACCCCTGCAAGAGCACCCAACTCACCCTTTGTAATGAGAAGTATGGATACGCAAAGCAAAAAGAAAGCAATGGCTATACGGTATGCACTTCCCCGTTTGTTTTTCTTAAGCAGGAATGGTGGCAACACACGGTCTAGCGTCATTCGTTGAACAAGTCCGGTTACACCAATAAAGGAGGTCAGTACTGCCCCACTAAGCACCAGAGCAGCATCAACAGAAATTAATATGGAGAGCCAAGAGCCACCCGAAACTATGCCCATGTAAGAAAGAAGCGCCTCCTGATTTTGCTCAACTGCCCCCATTGGAATAATGGCCAAGGCTAAAAATGCCATCAGCGGGTTGAAAAAGGTTACCACTATCCACATGTTGCGGAGCGTTTTACGAAAAACACCCTTATCCTGCTCCTCCACAAAGTTAGCAGAGCTCTCAAACCCACTAATACCTAACATGGCAGCGGCAAAGCCAAAAAACAAGGCTTTCGTAATACTACCAGCTTTTGGTGGCATGCCGAAGTTAAGCTGCAGCACATCGAACCCATGAGAAAACAGGAAAAGCCCCGCAAAAACCGAAAGTAAAATCAAGGAACTTATGTGAAAAATAAAAATCACCACTGCAACCTTCGACGACTCCCCAATGCCAATAATGCTAAGGCTCATAAATAGGCCCAGTAACACAATGGTGGAGATTATTACTGGTATCATGGGAATTATGCTGTGAGTATAATTTATCGCCTCGTTGGCGGAGATAACGGCAGTAGCCATGTAAGAAAGCAAGGTTAACGTTGCCGCCAACGAAGCCATAGTTTTACTGGTGGTGTTCAGTAACGCATTGTATGCCCCTCCGTTTAAGGGAAGTGCACCAACCACCTCACCGTAAATTTTTCGATAGAGGAATAGCACTGCACCCACCATCAATAATGATATCCAAGCATACTGCCCAGCATAGATTATTGCCAATGCAGATACATAAAGACAGGAAGAGCTGATGTCGTTTCCCGAAATGGCTGTTGCCGATAGCTGGCTTAATTTTTTCACCTTTGTGTTCATTCCTTCTAAGAAAAAGAGACTTATTAATGTTTAATTCTCAATGATAAGTCGATTAACAGTTCATCTTCAATCGTTGGAACGAAACAACCAGTATTTGCCTTAATCAATCGACGGTCAAAGATAAAATATTTTAGCTTTTATGGGGGGGGTATAGAAAGAAACTAGTGATTTCAAAGGAGGTTTTAGCGAAGTGAAGATCCGGCCATTGTAGGGTTGAAGAATTAGGAGTATGTAACTGACAGCAGCAATGCAAAGTGGAGCATAGCCACTTTGTTTTATGAATTAGTTTACTACCGAATTAGTGCCAAAAAGTTGTAATGTTTAGTTAAAAAGTCATAATAAAGAACTTCAATGCGCCTTGATTTCTATCTTGCATGACAAAAATTAAACAGATTTGACAAATACGCCAATAGATTTAACCTTCATATTGATTGTCACTAGTATCGATGATTATATTGCAGATATTTAGCACTACACAATAGCACGGCAAACTCCTAATGGTTATGTTTCTAGAGAATTTTTTTGAGCGTTCGGTAAACCTTTATCCCAAAGCTATTGCCATTGAGCAGGGCGAAACAAAATATACCTATTTAGAGGCGGACGAGCTGGCCAATCGGTTATCGCACTACCTGCAAGCAAAAGGGGTTGTGCCGGAGGAGAAGGTGGTAATACTGCTACCTCGATGCGCTCAGGTTCCCATTATGATGCTGGCGGTGCTAAAGGCTGGTGGCGCCTACATTCCGCTCGATCCCGAGATTCCAGCCGAACGGGTCAACTTCATCATGGAGGATGCCAACGCCAAGCTAATTATCACCTCCGACGAAATTCTTGAGCGCATTGGCACGCAACTTAACGCCCACAACATATTCAATATCGACCACCAGCTAGCCAAGCTAAACACCTTCCCCAGCACAAAGCCCAGCGAGACTAACCGATCGGATAACAATCTCTGCTACATCATCTACACCTCGGGCACTACCGGAAAGCCAAAGGGGGTGTTGCTTGAACATCGAAATGTAGCCAACTACATTCGTGGTGCGCAGGCCATCTACCCCATAACCCAAACCGACCGAGCACTGCAGGGCTTCTCCGTATCGTTCGATGCCTCGGTGGAGGAGATTTGGGTGCCATTTTCGGTTGGGGCAACGCTGGTAATTGGCACCTTCGAAATTATGCGCTCCGGCGACCAATTTGCCTCCATTCTCAACGGGCTACACATCACCTTTCTATCCTGCGCCCCTACCCTTCTCTCGATGGTTAAGGAGGATATTCCGGGGCTGAAGATTCTCATTTTTGGCGGTGAGGTTTGCTCTACCGAGATTGCGGCCCGCTGGTGCAGACCGGAGCGATTTGTGTTCAACACCTATGGTCCGACTGAAGCAGCAGTAATTGCAACCTACGCGCTGCTCAACTCGGCGGATGAGGTAACCATTGGACGGCCTCTCCAAGGCTACGACGTGCTGCTGGTGAACGACAGGCTCGAGCCTGTTAACCAAGGTGAAGAGGGTGAAATTCTTATTGGAGGCGAAAGCATTGCGCGCGGCTACCTCAACAGGGAGGATTTAACGGCCCAAAAGTTCATTGAAACCGACAAATACAAAGGAGCTACAGAGCGCCACTACCGCACCGGCGATTTGGCAAAATATGCACCCAACGGCGAAATCATCTTCCTGGGCAGAGCCGACGCACAGGTTAAGGTGCGCGGCTTCAGGGTGGAGCTGGCCGAAATTGAGACGCTGCTCACCAAGTGCGCGGGTGTTCAGGCCGCTGCTGTTGCGCTAAACACCGACACCCAGCAGCTGGCTGCCTACGTGGTGAAGCGCAGCAACGAGGAGCTAGACCGTGAAGCAACGACCAGACTTCTTCGCGAAATGCTTCCCTACTACATGATTCCCTCCACGCTCGACATAGTTGAGGCCCTCCCCATGACCTCGAGCCAAAAAATTGATCGAAAACGGCTACCAGCCCCCCAAACACCGCTAACCTTTTCTGCAAAAAAGAGCATCATCGCGCCTTCCACCGATTTGGAAGTGGCGATGGTGAAGATCATTGCCAAGAATATCCAGCGCGACGACATCTCCATGGACGACCACTTCTTCAACGATTTGGGTGGCCACTCGCTGCTGGCGGCCATTGTGGTTTCGGAGATGCGTGTGCTGAAAATGTTCGAGAACATGTCGGTGGTGGACGTTTACAAGTTCCCCATCCTCACCGATCTGGCACAGGAGTTGGAAAAGAAAAAACCCACAGAAACCGAAACAGTGAGTAGTGAGCGCGACATCTACACGCCATCGAAGTTAAGCTACTACACCTGCACCTTCTTTCAAGGACTATCACTGCTATTCCTTATCCTGCTATTTGGGATGGAGTGGCTTGGACCATTCTTTATATATTCCTACTATTACCAAGCCGACAATGGAGTTATCGACTCGCTTATTTTCAGTCTACTCGCCTATTTTGCCATTTTGCCCATTCTTTCGGCCTTTGCCATTGGGTTTAAATGGGCTGTGATTGGAAAGATTAAGCCCGGCAAGTATAAGTTGTGGGGTAGCTACTACTTCCGGTTTTGGATTGTGGATAAGGTAATCAACATCTGTCCGGTAATTTACTTTACGGGCACCAACCTTATGAACGTATTTCTGCGATCGGTAGGTGCTAAGGTGGGTAAGAACGTCTACATAAACACCTCTGCCATTTCGGTATTCGACCAGTTAACCGTGGGCGATAACGTAAGCATTTGCACCGACACACACATGCGAGGCTACATTATTGCCGATGGTTACCTACAAATTGGGACTATAGCGATTGGCAACAATGCCTTTATTGGTACTCGATGCACCTTGGCTCACAACACCAAAATGGGCGATAACAGTTCCATTGAAGATCTTACGCTCGTTCCCGAAAACAGCGCCGTTCCTGCGAACGAGAATTGGGGCGGATCGCCAGCGGTTAAAATTAGGCTCAACTCGCCACAGGAGAGCGTGCCGCTCTGGTCGAAGAAATTCTCGCTACTTTCGTTTGCCGGGGTCTTCTTTATTCCACTTATCACCATGCTGGCATACTTCCCCGGAATGATGCTCATTGCCCACCTCGACTACTCATCCGAACGCTATGGCTTCCTCTGGATGACGGCGATTGTTGGCCTCTCGTTTGTGGTGTTGCTTACAGTTATCATCACCATTTTAAAATGGCTACTGCTAGGTAATATAAAGGAGGGGAAATACCCCGTCAACAGCCTTTTCTACTATAAGAAATGGTTTTTCGACCAGCTCATGAAGCTGAGCATTCAGGTAGTTGGAACACTCTACACAACGCTATACCTTCAATTCTGGTTCAAGATGCTGGGGGTTAAGATGGGAAAGCGCGTGGAGATATCGACCGTTGAGTTTATATCGCCCGACCTGCTTGTCACCGGCGACGAGTGCTTTCTGGCCGATTCCGTCTCCGTTGGAGCATCGCACGTAAGGAACGGATACATCGACATTGCAAAGACCTACATTGGCAACCGAACTTTTGTGGGAAATAGTGCCGTTATTAGTCCCAATACGCGGCTGGGAAGCGATGTGCTGGTGGGAGTCCTCTCCAAAATGAGCAGCAACGACTTACCTGCCAAGGATGGCACCTCGTGGTTTGGCTCACCGGCGGTGTATCTGCCCAAACGCGACATCAATCACGACTTTTCGGCAGAGCGCACTTACAAGCCCACCCGAAAGCTATTTATTCTGCGCTACTCCATTGAGTTTTTCCGGGTAATACTTCCGGCCACGCTCTTCATCCTATTTGCCTCACTCATTACCAACGCCGTTTCATACCTCCAGGTAGAGAAGGATTTAAGCGAACTCATGATCTACTTTCCTTTTCTTTACATTGGAGCAGGCATTCTTGGCGTTTTTGTAATGGCGTTGCTAAAGTGGGTTATTATTGGCAAGTATGTGCCCGCAAAAAAGCCCCTGTGGAGCAACTACGTTTGGCGCAGCGAACTGGTAACGGGGGTATACGAGAACTTTCTGGTGCTCTTCTTCCTAAATATTCTCACTGGAACAGTATTTATAAAATATCCGCTCCGGCTTTTGGGCTGTAAAATTGGGAAGGGCGTTTGCCTCTACACCACGCAAATTACGGAGTTCGACCTCATTAAGATAGACAACCACTCGGTGCTAAACGACAACTGCACGCTGCAAACCCACCTGTTCGAGGACCGAGTGATGAAGATGTCGTACGTGGATATTGGCAAGCAGTGCAGCGTTGGAGGCATGGCGGTGGTGCTCTACGATTCCAAGATGGAGGATGGCTCAACCCTTGAACCGCTTTCGGTACTTATGAAGAGTGAAACGCTCCCGGCCAACAACAGCTTTGTGGGAGCTCCGGCGATTAAGAGAAGGAGTTAGACGGAAGTTATTCGGGAGTTATACAGAATTTAAACGGAAGTTAGAGGAAGTTAAAAGAAGGTATGGAAGTCGCAGCGAAGCGAAGATTCCGCGATAGCGGGGTTAGAGGAATGTAGAGACGCACGATCGTGCGTCTCCTAATAACCACCACATCCACAAATCACTCCTCTAAGAATTAATGAACCAAAACAATGAAGGGGCGAAATATTTTTGCCCAACGACCAACCCTAGCACGTCATAGCCCATGGCTTTAGCCATGGGGCAGAGGTCTCAACTAGCGGAAGCGGTGCCCGCTCCTCCAATGTATAATGAACCACACCTCCCCTGCACCGCAATCACAAAAAGATGGCAAAAGAATGTAACCGAATGTAGTGACGTATGGATGTGCGGCTCTTTTGTTCCAATAATTGAATGCAGTAACCTTTAGCGATGCAATATTTTTAATCCATAAAACAACCATAGAAGGGTTTAATATGAATAGCCATGGGCGCTAGCCCATGGAAAGGAAGACCCAACAAAGCGCAGGCGATGCCCGCTCCTCCATTGTTTAACGAACCACACCTCCCCTGCACCGCAATCACAAAAAGATGGCAAAAGAATGCAACCGATAGCTGTGACGCATGTGTTGGATGTGCGTCTTCACACAATAACAAATGGCTCCATGGCCTATAAGTGTTTGCTCGTTATTTCCTACTTAGTTACAAAGAAATTTAAGTGGCCTATTGAAACCTTTATTGGAAATATCGCGCATAACAAATGTTATTTTTTATTTATCTCATTAACAATATCATCTGTATATTTTAGCATGATTGATTTGGTTCGTTCTCTGTGGTTTTTTATAAATTCGAATCCTTTCTTTAAGGCTTCATCAAAGCTAACATACCCAACAATATCTTCCCCTTTATATGGAGAACTAAAAGTAAAATCCACAACCCCAATAGCATTATATCCCAACAACTTACTTTTTTTTGTCTGTAAAAAAAATGGCCTATCTCCTCTATAATCCTGAACATCTAACGAAGCCTGTCTATATTCTTTTGCGATAGCATATTCCGATTTTTCAATTCTGAGGATATCATCAAGATTAATCGAGGAATATTCTTCATAAGAGTCATTGAAATAGATTGTAACATAATCAAAATATTTTTTGCTCTTTAATCTAAGTTTGCATGGAAAACAATGATATGAATTGTCGGTTTCGAACCTTTTCGGTTCAAAACAAAATCCAATCTGTTTACCTACTTTAATTATATCTAGTTTATCCATAAAGAATCAGTTTGATGCAACGTCCTTAGATTGTTTGCTTCTTCATTTATTCCTCCAATAAAATTACATAATTCCCACGACCATTCTGTATTGGATGCTTCTTTTTCTAACTTCTAACCTATTTTGCCAACCCTCCTAATCAATGATTTTAGATTAGAACTATTTTGAAGCACCGGCCTATTTTAAAAATGAAGTTTTAAGATTGCAATGCCAATTAATATGGCAACGCCAAAGCTCAACAATGTTCCAATTAGAACATATTCGGTTTTGGAAGTGTCCGTTTCTTTATAGCGAAGTATTGATTTGCCAGCAATTATAAAGCCGACGGCTTCAAACTGACCATAAAGGATTAAAGTTAGAGTTATAACACGCTCGATAATGCCGATTAGTCTTCCTGCATTTAAGACGTCCTCATTCCCTTCTTTTACTTTTTCAATTGATATAGCATAAGCCTTGAATACCTCTTTAATAAAAATGTTGGCAGGTTTTGTACACAAAACATAACCAGTAATAATTAATAACCAATGAGTATTTACTGGCAGTTTGAGATATGGTTCGATTGAAAAAAAGCAGTAAAAAAGTAAAGTAAAACCTAATATTACCAGTAGGTGCAACGATTGATCGATAAAAAAGGAAATTTTTCTAATTTTTTTGTGATTGTTTAGGTCTTTCTTATATCCATCAATTATCCAGTGAGAAATCGCAATTGGAACAGAAGCAACTATGAATAGCCATTGAAATGAAAGCGCCCATGAAATTACAATTGTTATTAGGCTATGCCATTTCTGATATTTACTCTTAAATCCATTCCTAATTTTATTTTGAGCCCATTTATCACTCTGGAGTGTATAATCACTTATGAGGTGAGCTAAGATTTGAAGTATTAATAAATCGATAATACTCATAAAGTTATAGTTTAGTTTCAACCACTTTTTCAAAAAACAATACAGCTTTATCAATAGCATTCCATCCAAGATTTGTGGAGTGCTTATTTACCGTTGATTGAGCTAGCGATAGAGTTTTGGCAATTTCTTCTTCGTTATTACCTAACAACTTTAAATACAAGACTGAACATTGCTTTGCCGTTGCCTTACTGATCAAAACATCTAAAAGAGCGAACAATGGTTCCATCGCTCTATCCACTTCCTCATTGACTGTTTTAATGAACAAGGTATTTTTGATCACTATCCTTTCTTTATTTGATGTTGCGTTGGTTTCACTTATCAATCTTCCTGAAAAATAGATTGCATCACCATCAATTATTCCTTTATTGAGATCTAGACGACTAATCTCACCAATACCTATAGCTAATCTTATTCCATGTGTCCTGTAAACATCTATTCTTCGATTATTTTTTTCATTACTATCAGGCGAAACCGATTTAATACAACTTTTGATAGCTAATGTAATCCTTAGGGCATCTTTAGGCTTAGGTATGTAGCACTCGATATAATCACCTTTAATAATCCGGCCATATACATCAAAGCTATCTTTTAAGTCTTTAAATAGTTGCTTAATTGCAGCTTCAATATTATTTTTATCAGCATCGCTCAAGCTGGTATAAGCAATTATATCTCCTGATATTGCAGCCTTATTCATATAAGTAGATTTTCTTCAAATATAATTCTTTTATCGATTATAACATGTATAAAACACTTTTATCGCTTTTAGAATCTATATATACAACCTATCGACTCATTAATAGATAAAGAATCTTTATCGACATTTAAAGATGTATCATTACTATTTGAATTCATTAGTAAATTATGACCATATAAACCAGCACCGCCATTATTAATACGAATACTACTACGCCACTAACTTTCGAGCCAACAATAGGACTTGTTCAATCTTTTTGGGTGGAAAACACCACTAATTCCTACAAAGTGGAAGCGGCATAGATGCCTTTTGGGGGTTACACTTGAATGAGGAATCCCGATTAGTAGGCTTACTACTAGTTGCTGCAGCCTTGCGCTTTTACTATGTTTGGCGTATGGGACAGAGGACCATGGTAACACTTTGATACCTATGGTTGGCAGCAGTAATTACCTCTTTATACTAAGTGCTATGGTTACTGTGCATAGCATTGACAGGTAGGCACGGACAACATGTCCGCGCCATCGTTGCATTATATGTACAGACTAGCGGAGTTGCTGCATTTTGTGTCTGGGCTAGCGGGGAATAGTTTTTGGCCGTGCTTAATTGTTTTTTCTTAACAAAGGTTTCAATCGTGAGACAACCCTCACTGAACATTAAAAATTATTGGTAAGGTAAAGCTCATTTTAGTTCGTCTGTTGTGCTGTATGGCCGGTATCCATTTTTTACATAACCTAATAACTCTCAAAGCCTCCTTATCCAGAGACACATCCACACCTCGTATAATTTTTTCATTTATTAGTTTACCATTCTCATCAATACAGAACTGAACAAAAACTTTTCCTGTAATACTTTTTTCTGCAGCCAAGACAGGGTATTTTAAATTGCTTGCTATACGATTTCTAAATTCTCGCATATCCTTATCACCCTTTTTAAGCAGAGGTAGCCTATCCACCTTTTCTGGATTTGCAACTGAATTACCCAATGAATCCCACATCTGTATGGAAACTAATTTGTTCATATCATATTGTTCCTTAGAGCTTACTTGTCCATTTCGATAATACCAATACCATGCATTATTCTTTCGACCATTAACAAATTCACCACGGTTATCAATCTGGCCATTTTCGTAATATTCAACCCAATCTCCCTCTTCTTTTCCATTAAGATAATTTCCCTTTGATTTAGCTTGACCATTATAGTAGTATAAAACCATATAGCCAGTTTGAGAATTTAAACCATTGGAGTATAAGAAACCAGAGTAATCATTATTGCAAGCATTATTTACCCGAATAACGTCATATATCTTAACATTGGATGAATCACGCAAATAACGAACCTTGTAATTGGCAACCCAAGCTGTATCTGTTATCTTCAATTGGCGATTTAAATCTATCCAAGTCTCTTGCCCATAAGACAATTCAATACTAACTATGCATAGGAGTAATACAATTAATAGTTTTCTCATGATATTTTCAGTTAATAGGGTTGAGTTCCATTAGTGGCGAATATTTTGAATCACAGCATCTGCCGTGTCTTTGTTTACATATCATCCATAGTTCCAAATTAGAATTTTATTTACATTTTGCAAAATCGACACCAAACAAAATAAATATTGCTGAATCAGTATCGTCAGCCACAATATTCCATTGGGGCGTAATATGGCGTAAATCATACATTTTTAACTATCTAAAATTCATCGCTCTTTTGGACGCAGCACTTATGTGCTCTTGCCCAACTTGGCATATGGGCCAGAGGCCCATGGAAGCGCTTTCATTTCTTAGGGTGGAGCTGGTATTACCAGCTTCTTCTAAAAAGCAAGTTAACCCCTATTGGCAAAGGTTTGGAACGGACGGAAGGAAGGACACGAAATAACCGGCCTTTTGACGGTTCCGCGCCATTGCTGCATTTTGTGTCCGGGCTAGCGGGTCATTGTGGTATAAGTTGTTTTGATGGGTCAATAATCATCTGATTTTTTTCCTCAATTGGCTCAATTTTAATTTTGAATAATTCTGGTGAATTTTTCGTCATGTTATAAGTTAGTATTATTCTTATGCTGTCACAATTAAGGAAATACTCATATATAAAAGCTGTTTGGTCTGTACCTCCAATATTTTTCATCGTGAAATAATCTACAAACTTTCCCTTTCTATTTTGCCAATCACAACTTTTATTAAAGTTAGTTATGAACTCCTTTGTTTGTTCAGGGTTGAAATACTTTTCAGGTAGCTTATTCTTGAGTGAATCATAATTATTAAAATTCTCAATAATAAAATTAGCCTCTTTCTGAGCTTTATCCTGAGTCTCCATCTTACTCTTCAATCCGCAAGAGGAAAGGAAAATGGTAAGTCCAATAATTAATGTAAAATGTTTCATATTTACAATCTATTTAGCTGTTTTTTAAATGCCGTCAACTCGTTTACAAATAAAGATAAACTGTATAACTATGCCCCAATTGGTATGTATTGTATAGCAGCGCCGCACCTTACACCAAATGTAGTAAAAATAGAAATGCAAAAACGGCAAGGTGCTTAGCGTCGGTTTGCCGATTGCGGCTTGGAGATTTAAGCAATGCAGTCGGCCTCATAAGAAAAGGCAAACACGGCATGCAGAACTTACAACCTTTGTGCTGATTTTTTTGAGGATTACCTTGCGGAACCCTTAGAGTAATGTAGGCCTGGCTATGTTTTCTTGATTTCCTCTGGGTTCTGTCTACAATCAAAGACTGATGCAATTGTGATACAATTTTCCTTTTCCCAATAAATGATTTTGTAGTTGCTTTCAACCAGATATCTAAATTCTTCTGGGTAATCGCTTAGAAGTTTTTCTTTCGGACCTGCTAATGGATTGCTTTCTAGGATGGAAACTCTGTCAAGAATTCTATTGACTATTTTTCTTGCTATTCGTGGACTGGCCTCAAATGAGTAGTAATCAAATATGTCTTTGAGCTGCCTTTCCGACTGCTCAGACCATTCAATTTCTATTTCCATGTCTTCACCTTCTTCTTAAGTTCTTGGTGAGAGATAACTCGACCAGCATCACTATCACGTTTCGCTTGGTCAATCATTTCATGGAATTCGTTCGACGACATGGGTTTCAAGTTTTTTTCATGAGAAACTTTCTTTTCCTGCTTAATGAAAGATTCAAGTTTAGTGATGAGACCTTCGTCACTAATGCGTAGGAATTCTTCAATTAGAATCAGCTTTCTCGCTTGAATGTTCATGTCTTTAGTCTTTCTGCAAATATAAATGTTTCCAAAGGGAAAAGTATCGTTTTGTCAATTTTTCAGTTTGGCGCTAACTTGTTTATATGTGTGACAAAGTCACACAATACCCAAATATACAATAAATGTCAACCCAACTTTTAGTATGTTATGTCCAGACCTAAAGTTCGGGCAGGAAATTCAGCACCTCAAGTGCAGCTAGTTGTTCGAGATAAAAACTTCGTACTTGCCCGGTTTGAAAATCTCAAATCCAAAATTACATTCCCTATTGCCACCCGCTGTAGAGATTACAAAATGCAAGGAGCAGGTAAAGGGGCAGGTGTAGTTAAACACTCCCAAGCTAAGGTTTTGCAGCACCTTGTTGCCTGAGGTAATGGTAATATTCAAATCGCCCGGAATATACTTTCGCATCACCTTCTCAAATGAAATGAGTACAACGTTTTCGCTGCTCTCGGTTCGCTTAATGGAGTAGTTCTCGATGCCAGAGATATTTGTAATACGGTAGTCCTCTGCGGGTTTGGTTGGTCCGGCATACTCCCCATCTTTCCAAAACCCCACGAGCGTAGTGGCCTTTCCGTTAACAGAGTATTTAAATTTTCCCTTCCCATTTTTTAGCCCGTTGCTCCACTCACCCGAGTATACATTCCCATTGTTGTAGGTATAGGTTCCCTTGCCATCGGGTAGGCCATTTTTAAAGGTTCCCACGTAGGAATCCTCACCCTTTGCGGTTCCCTTCCCATTGGCCAGGCTATCGTCGCATTCGCCGCTGTAGGTTGCGGAAATCTCCTTCAATAAGACCTTGCAGGTAGGTGCCTGCTGCTGAGCAAAGGAATATACGGTTGATAATAGAAAAAAGGCAACTAGCAGTGGAATTCGTTTTATGGCATTTTTTATCATGGCTAAGAGCTATTGGCTACTACCAAAGTTAATGGTTTATTTCTGTGATAACAAAAAGCGGCTTAGACTTACGCCCAAACCGCTCTATTTCTAATGCATCACATTGCACTGATTACGCTACTCATCCTCTTTAAAGCGCTCTAGGTCCTGGTAGAACTCAATAGCCCGACCAACCGATTTTCCACCTGATCCGGCAATGAGATTCCGAAACCACTTCTTGCTCAAGTTCTCCGGCTTATGGTTTTTGTATAGCCAGTAAGTTAGAAAAACAAAAGCCGCGGTAAAGGCAACATGCAGCACAATGAAAGATGTTCCAACCTGCGACGGAAACCAAGCACTGCTCAGATAAAAGGTTGTAAAAAACGGAAATTGTAAACACATAACTTTTGAGTGATCAATAATGGAAAGTTGAAGTTTAGAGAGCTGTTCCTGTATCGCCATTATGCTTCCGTTATAGTTTATGTTGCTGGCCAAAACAATATGCCGTATGTAGTCGGTGAAACCCCTTAGGTTAATGAGCGTAATTGCTGCTACGGAAACAATAAAGTAGTTCCACGCCGAAGAGTAGTTTACTATGGCATAGTGAAGTGCAAAGCCCAAAAAAGTAAGGTAAACAACAAACGTAATAACACCGACAATTTTATATCGAATCATCGATCTCAACGTCGACTTTGCCTTTTGTCCGGTCATCTCCTTTAGCAACTTCTCATTTATGAGCAGCACCTTCTCAAGTTTTTCATCCTGCGCTTTCCACAGGTTGATAATATCCATATTTTCCATATCTACCGTTCTTTAAGTTGCGTAAAATTTTTTCGTAGCACGATCTTGATTCGGCCAACTTTGGTTGCCACGTTGCTCTCCGAAATTCCCATGATTTGGGCAATCTCCCTATAGCTCTTTTCGTCGAGGTAAAGGAGCATGAGTGCTCTATCCAACTCCCTAAGCTGGGCAATGGCCTGTTGTAACAGATTAAGATCGCCCTCCCGCTCGTCGTCCATAGGGTTTTCTTTTAGCGCTAGAATTCCATCCGGCAATGGATTGGAAATGTGTCTTCGCCGATTCTCCTTTCGGTAGAACGAAATGGCCACATTCAATGAGATTCTATAAATCCAAGTGGAGTGCTTAAAGCTACTGTTGTAGGTCTTAAAAGCCTGCCACAGCTGAACCACAATCTCCTGAAAAAGATCCTGCCGCTCCTCTGGATTTCGGCAGTAGGAGTTTGCCACCTTGTAGATTATCCCTTTATTCTGCTGAATTACAGCTAGAAATATTTCAGTCTGGTCGAGTGAAGTCATTTCTGCCATTGGTTAAGGAGTCAAGCATATAATTGGCTGATTTAGCCTCGTGGAAGGAGGTGGTAGTCTCCTGCTTCTCAGGAGCAATGTAGTAGCTATTCCGAGTTATTGATATACCACATCCTGCTGTAATTGTTGCCACTGCTACCAACGCAACAACCAGAACTCTGCTGGTTTTGTTTCCCATTTGTTCAAATAATTAAGCGTTCAACATCTGTCTGTTTTCTTAATTATTCGCACGAAACCTCAAAAAATCACAATTGGAGGGAACTATTATTTTAGATTACACGAAAATAAAGCATAACCGTTGGTAAATGGACGCAAATAATTAATATCCATCTCCATTGAACCATTAAGTCAACTAAAGGAATAGCACAACTATTCTTTCGGAATATTCTTAAAGAGAGTATAAAAACAGTGCAAGGGAAGTATTATGCATAAAAAAGATCAAAAACATTCACCAAACAAATGCGTAGCCTAAATATTCTACCGCTTCACGGCTCGTTTGGCTTCACGTTTTTCCTTTTTCAACTCCCTTTCTGTCTCAGCCTTCTTTCCCACACCTGCCGGATGCACTGTTTTCGACTTTTCCGGCTTCAACGTTGGGTTGCTAACCGTTTCTAACCCAACCATACGAATACGACGCAAAGTTATGTCGTTCCGTGACTTGGGCCGCAGGGTATCTTTCCAAACAAACCCTTTAAGTTGCGCATCGGTTTTATCGAGCTTATCAATGGGCACAATGCGGCTTTCAGGCTTAGCACGGAAAGTGATTTGGCGTATTTTACTTTGCGCAAAATAGAGCGAAAGATTTTGACTTTCGCAAATATTTACAGCCATTGCAGTATCCTTATCCACCATGTAATAAACGGTTTGTCCATTTCCGGTGGCATCGAGTCGGGTTATCTTGTTATCAGAGAAAAAAGCGGTCATATTCTTCCCCTTCATCTGATTGTAGTTGCTGCTATCCACCTGCTGAGCAATAAAGGGCTCATCGATAAAATCGGCCTTCACCAACTTCTTGTTGTGCGAATAAAACCTAATAATGGTTGAAGTTATCTGAGTGCTATCGCTCCAAATCACCGGATCATGAAACATGGTAACCGTAGAGTCCTGCCCGGAGACAAACATGGAATCGCAGCTCGACTGAAAATCCTTACCAAAGGAGCGAACATTGTGGCAAGCAATCATATTTCGAATGGTGTCGCCCTTTACACCAAATGTAATTAGAGACTTCAGCGTATCCGCTTTGAGAAAGATGGTATCATTTTCGCTAGACACCGACACCATCACCGGTTTTTTAGAAACCAACATCTCCTCCGGCTTCTTATTAAAATAGGCATAATCGCCCAGCAAAAAGTTGGTGCGAGCGGAATCGGCAATCTGCACATTTCCATACAAATATGCCTTCTCCTTCTCTTTATAGTAATTAATAGTATCAGCCAATGCTTCGCGGTGGTGCTCATCGACCAAAAAGGCATTACCAAAAGCCTGCATCAAGCCAGAATTCCGATTGTATGTGCCTCTATCAAAAGTAATCCGCTCCTTAGCTGTGGTAATAACTGTGGGCGCAATAAATACAACCGTTTTTGAGTCGGTCAGATACATAATGGAGTCGGTCTTCACAACTTTATCGTCCGAAGTAATCACAACCTTACCCCTAAAAACGGCCTTATGCGCAACCTTGTAGTAATGTCCATACTGGCTCACTAAAACGCCATCGGGGCTTGTTATGGTTCCGCCGGTAGAATACTCAGCAGAGCTGACTTTGGTGTCGAATTTAATTGCATTAGTAACCAGAACCGTGGAGTCATCTACCATTCGAACCACCTTACCGGTAACTATGCCCTGTTTTAAATTGGCATCGTAGGTTAACTTTTCGCCATATAGCGTTACGGCATCACGAATGATCCTGATATTATGATAGGCAATTAGCATGCCCGAGCTGTATTTATAAGCGCTATCGCACAACATGAGTGTGCCCATGTGTCGAATGCGAACATGACCAATGAGTTTCTGTACAGATTCACCATTGCCAACTTTCATTCCAGCGGCATTATCGGCATACTCAATACGGAGCATACCGTCGCCTTGCGAGAAAAGTGGCAACGCAAACGTGCTAAATAAAACTAACGCTGCGAACCGAAGGATGCAAAACCGCATATTTCTCAACCAATAACCTATTTAACCCAACCTTCATTTCGGAAATTACAACCAGCAAACTGTGGGTCGATTCGGATAAACATATTTTTCTTCTTTTTACCGAGCCAGTCGAGGAAAAAATCCTGCTGTTTTTTACGTAGCGCAAGCGACTGAATTACGTCGTAATCATCCTTAATATTTGCTCTGTGTGCAGGAATGATATCTTTTACAGCAACAATTTTATAAACCATATTGGCCATTTCATCTCGCGACTCAAACGCGTTGGAAACGTCCCCCACTTTTAACTCCTTAATGGTAAAATAGTCGGTAGGCATAAGCTGATCCTTTTCAAACCTTACTGAACCGGTTTGTGGATTAACCATCACGCCACCATTAAGGTTTGTCTTCTTATCGTCGGAATATTTTCTAGCCGCTTTTTCAAAGGTAATGCTATCCTGTCTTACGGCAGTAGCAATACTATCCAAGGTTTGTTGAACCTTTATCTCATCCTCAGGAGAAAACGTGGGTTTCATAAGTATATGTCGAACGTTCACCTTGTCATCCTTCTTTTCAATCAATTGAATAATATGATATCCATACTCTGATTCAACAATTTGAGAAACTTGCCCCTCTTTTAAGTTGAAGGCGACATCGGCAAATGGTTTAACCAACTCACCTCTCGACCTAAAGCCTAGCTCGCCTCCCCTACGTGCCGATCCAGGATCTTCAGAGTAAAGAATTGCCAAAGAAGAAAACTTTTCGCCATCTAAGATACGTTGGCGCAGCGCAAGTAACTTCTGCTTCACCTCAAACTTGGCCTGGGAAGCCTCTGGTGGATACTTTACAACCTGCTCAATTACATACTGAAGATTTATCATTGGCAGGCTATCGGAAGGCAGTGACTTGTAGAACGACTTCACCTCGGAAGGAGTAATGGTGATTTTTTCAGTAATCTTCGATTGCATCTGTTGAGTTTGAATCTGCTCTCTCAAACTCTCCTTCAAATCGGCTTTAATCTCATAAATTGACTTCTTAAAGTAATTTTCAACAGCTTTTTGAGAGCCTAGTTGGTTAGAAAAATAAGACAACCGTTGCTCCAGCTGTGACTCAACCTGCGATTCGCTAGGGAACACGGAGTCAATACGCGACTGGTTGAGAAGTATTTTTTGTGTCATAAGGTTTTCAAGCACCTCGCAACGGGTATTGTCATTCACCGGCATACCTTCTGCTCGCATTTGAAGTATCTCTTGCTCAACATCGGAAACAAGGATGGCGTCGGATCCAACAACGGCAATTACTTGATCGACCATAACCTTTTGCGAAAAGGCCCTTGGCGAGAAGGAGAGTAACGCCATGGCGCTAAATCCTAGAAACATTTTTGTAACTCTATTCATCATCTTTTCCCTCTATTGTACAAATACTTTAAACTGTCCATGATTGAGAGCCTCATTATAAATTTTCGACTCAAGATCTTTAATCAACACTTGCTTACGCTGATTTAGGATTATCATTTTGATATCCTGCTTCTCGTAACCTAAAGGTGCTACCTCACCCTTCATCATGTAGTCCTTTATATTAACAAGGTAGGTATTGAGGCTATCCTTAAATTCCAAACTTTGGTTTCGGCGTAAGAAGTCCTCTTGATTATCGGGCTGATACGGAATTTCCTTAAGCACTATGCTAAATGGAACCCACTGCTCATTGAAATAGTCATACTTTTGAGCACCTTGAAGGCAAAGATCATCGAGCTGCTTAATGTCGGCACTCTTATTGGACCGATAAATCGCCTTCACCTTTTCAAGCACAGGGGAGTTATTCTTGAGCTTAATATAGAGTGCCTTTACTATTGAATTCATGAGTATCAGGTTACTTTTATTACTGTTGTAAAAATCGGTCACCTCCTGATTGGTTACCACAGTATCCAACTTTTGTTGGATAAACTTTTCCTCATACTTATAAATCAACAACGATGTTCGGTAGTCGTCAAGGAGCTGATCCACATTTTTTTGAGATACAGTCAAATTGGCTTCTGCCTTATTCAAAGTTACCTGTTTTTTGACCCAACTCTCGGTGTAGTTCTTCAAAAACTGAACACTATCTTCCTTACTAATCCCATCTGGGAAAATTTCCAAAATTTGAGATAGGTAAAGATCCTTCCCATAGGCCGTGGCTATTGGTTTCTCTGCAGCCTTTCGTGTAAAGAGACTACAGCTAGCCAGCAGAGAAAACAAGAATATTCCTACAAAAATTTTTTTCACATCTCAACGCATTAGTTATTATTGCAAATAACACAAAAAAGTTTCTTTACTCTTTTATCAAGGTCTTCAATACAGCCCAATTGATATCAATCAAGTATTTTATTCTAAGCTGTTTGATCCAATCCAAATCAAGTTTTTCTTGATAGTCGGATGTAACTATTCCCTTAACCTCTGATAATTCGGGAAGATAGTTCTGTTTCGTACCTTCAACAACAACGAGTACCGGAGAGGCATTTTTATCTGCAACCACATACACCCCTTGTTTCTGAGGCAATTTTGATAACAACAAATGATCCTGTGGTTGATACCAACCGCTGGCAAAATTTGTTGGTTTAATTGATCTATTCAAGACTTGCTTCAGCGAATCAACTACAAGATTAGCAAAACCTATTGAATCGACCGCATGTTTAGCCCTAAAAGCCGAAAGTGAATCAGCATACACAGCAATAGCCGCATGTTCGAGAAGAGGTTGAACATAATTACCCCTATTCTCCATGTAAAACTGCTGAAGGCCTACGGTATCGGTCGAAGCTTTGTTCCATACTTTTTGAGTTGAAATATCGAATAGAAGCATGCCGTCGTGATACTCATTCATCAGAAAACGAAAGGTAGGATATTTGGCCTCCAATGTGGACGACTCATAGGCCAACAGGGTATCTGCCGCCATGGCGTTCATCATTTCATTTGTAAACAACATTTTATCGACAGGCATTTTACCCTCGTGAGCTGCCAAATACTGCGCAAATTGATATTGTGTGAATTTTTGTCGATTAAACGAGAAAACAGGTTTGGCCATTCTCTGCGCTGACTGAGTGCTCCAGTTTCCCTTAGCAAATGAGGAGTCAATTAAATTAACAACAGCCAATGCGTTTTTAATATAATCCTTGTAGCCATAACCACTCTTTAGCTTTTTCACAAACGCATCGCGTCCTGCACCATTACGTTCATCGCGGGTAATACCATCCTTTATTTTCTGGCGAACATCACCAAAAGATGGGATTGGATATTTTTCGATCAACTTAATGATATGCCAACCATAGGGGGACCGAACAGGTTGGCTAACTTCACCCACAACTGTCAGAGAAAAAGCAGCATCCTCAAAGACCGGGATTACTCGTCCAATACCAAAAGGAGCAACTTCTCCCCCACTCTTGGCCGTGGCTTTATCATCGGAATATTTAGCGGCCATTTGGGCAAAATCGGAACCATGCATTACCGAATCGCGAATCACATCAATTCTGGAACGCGCGTTGCTCCAATCTAGAGTTGTAGCATTGTTAGGAACCAGCATCATTATATGTGCAACCTTCACCTCTCCTCGAGCAGGACGTTTATCGGTAACCTTTATTAAATGATATCCAAAGCGAGTACGAACTGGCGGAGAAACTTCCCCAACCTTCAGCTTGTAAGCAGCCTCCTCGAAAGGGTAAACCATTCGAAAAGCGGTAAAAAAGCCTAGGTCGCCCCCGTTATGTTTTGCAGAAGGATCGCCAGAATAGGCAATCGCCAAAGAATCGAACGGGCGATTCGCCATAACAAGTTTACGAACCTCCATTGCCTTGTTATAGGCAACAAGAGTGTCAGCAGATGTAGCATCAGCTTTTAGCGGAATGAGAATATGGGATGCTCTTACGTCAAAAAGCATGTGGCTATATGCCTCCTGCATTACTATTCGATCGACTGTTGTATCGGTAAGATACGGAGCAGCCAACTGCTTACGATAGCCTGCAAGCTCAGTTTTAAATGAGGAGGCAGTATCGAACTTTTGGCCTAATGCATCCTCCACCTTTAACTTGTAGTTGACAAAAAGGCTGACATAATCAGCAACCTGTGCACTATCAACAGCAGCCTTCACATCTCTATTTTTACTAAAGAGATAGTTAAATTCTGCCAAAGTGATTGGCTTCTTATTAATTGTTAATGCCACCTGATTTAACACCTGCGAACTGGCCACGCCAGTCAGGCTAACGGTTAGCAATGAAATGACAATACTTTTCTTCAGCATAATGCTATTTAACGTTTAATCCTCCTCAAAAACGAGAAAAAAGCGATTCTATTTCCTTATCCTATCGGGAATAATTTGGAGCTTCACCGGTAATCGTCACATCGTGGGGGTGACTTTCGAGCATTCCTGAGTTTGTTATTCTAACAAACTTTGCCTGTTTCAATTCAGGAATATCTACAGCGCCACAATATCCCATGCCAGCACGTAACCCTCCAATTAGTTGATAAAAAACCTCAGCGAGTGAACCTTTGTAGGGCACTCGAGCAACAATTCCTTCCGGAACCAGCTTGCTAATATCATCCTCAACTTCCTGAAAATATCTATCCTTAGAACCCAGCTGCATAGCCTCCACCGAACCCATTCCACGGTACGATTTAAACTTTCTTCCATTGTAAATAATAGTTTCGCCCGGTGACTCCTCCGTTCCGGCAAAGAGGGAGCCAGCCATTATGGTATCGGCGCCAGCAGCCAATGCCTTTACAATGTCGCCAGAATACCGTATACCTCCATCGGCAATAGCAGGAACGCCAGTTCCTTTAAGCGCACTTGCAATATCGAAAATTGCAGTAAGCTGCGGTACACCAACACCAGCAATCACCCGAGTTGTGCAAATAGAGCCTGGTCCAATACCAACCTTTACTGCATCGGCACCCGCCTTTGCAAGCATAAGAGCTGCTTCTGCGGTTGCAATATTTCCAACCACCACATCTATGTGAGGATATTTTGCTTTTACCTCTTTTAGCATTTTTACCACACCTAAGCTGTGACCATGAGCCGTGTCAATTACAATAGCATCCACCTGAGCCTCAACCAACGCATCCACCCTAAGCATGGTGTCGTAAGTAACACCAACACCACCGGCAACACGCAAACGCCCTTTCCCATCCTTGCTAGCGCTTGGGTTATCTTTAATTTTAGTAATATCTTTATAGGTAAGCAGGCCAACTAACTTGTTGTGTTCATCTACTACTGGTAACTTCTCAATTTTATGGCGTTGTAGTATGGCTGATGCTCGTGACAAGTCGGTACCAGGACCAGTAGTAATAATATTTTCCTTGGTCATCACCTCCACAATTGGTCGCTTCATATCCTCCTGGAAACGCAAATCGCGGTTGGTAACAATTCCAATTAACCGTCGACCGTCATCCACCACTGGAATACCACCAATTTTATAATCGTGCATCAAGCCAAGTGCATCACCAACATTAGCCTCATTGCTAATGGTAATAGGATCATAAATCATCCCATTCTCTGCCCGCTTTACCATGCGTACATGTGCAGCCTGTTTTTCAATGCTCATGTTTTTATGGACAACACCAATTCCACCCTCCCTAGCAATGGCAATGGCCATGGCCGCTTCGGTAACAGTATCCATTGCAGCGGAAACTATTGGAGCATTGAGTTCGATGTTTCTACTAAATCGAGTTGCCGTATTAACATCGCGTGGCAACACTGCTGAATAGGCAGGAACTAAAAGAACGTCATCGAAGGTCAGCCCTTCGCCCACCAACTTTTCGTTAAGGAATGACATGGGGTTACGTTTTTGTTAAAAATTGCGCTAAAGTACAAAAAAATACCCAAAGCATTTTGCTCCTTGACGTAAAAGGCCTTACATGAACACTTAATAGCTTTATTTAACAAATGGATAAGCTTGCCCAAGTTCAGGTTTAAAACTACATTTGTGATAATGGAAAACTTCAACCAAATATTACAACGCTACTGGGGATACAACTCATTTAGACCACTTCAGGAGGAAATTATCCAATCGGTATACAACGGTAACGACACCCTTGCCTTACTCCCTACGGGTGGTGGTAAATCCATTTGCTTTCAAATACCTGCCATAGCCAAAGAAGGAATATGCTTAGTTATCACCCCACTTATCGCCCTGATGAAGGATCAGGTAGAAAATCTTGAAAAAAAAGGGATAAAAGCACTAGCTGTTCACTCCGGAATGAGTCGCAGAGAGATTGACAATGTGCTTGAGAAAGCGGCCACGTTAGATTACAAGTTTCTTTACCTATCACCAGAACGCCTCGGCACCAGACTTTTTACCGAAAAGCTTAAAGGAATGAACATAAACCTCCTTGCCGTGGACGAGGCACACTGCATTTCTCAATGGGGATATGATTTCAGGCCAAGCTACATGAAAATTTCAGAGGTAAGAAGCATTATACCGCAAGTTCCAATTCTTGCCCTAACCGCAACGGCCACACCTGAGGTTGCCAACGATATACAGGAAAAGCTCATGTTCAGAAAGAATAATTTACTGAAGAAAAGTTTTGAGCGAAAAAATCTCGTTTATGTGGTTCGTGAAACGGAGGACAAGCCAAAGTTGCTCATAAAATTAGTTGACAAAATTCCGGGAAGTGGCGTGGTATATGTTCGAAATCGACAATCGGCAAAAGACATGGCTGAGCTGCTGGTAAGCCATGGATTTTCTGCCGACTATTACCACGCTGGACTAGGCTCCGATATCAGGAGTATTAAGCAAGATCAATGGAAGAAAGGGAAAGTCCGTATAATGGTGTCTACCAATGCTTTTGGAATGGGAATCGACAAATCGGACGTTCGATTTGTAATCCACACTGACCTACCCGATTCCCCTGAGGCATACTTTCAGGAGGCTGGCAGAGCTGGCCGTGATGAAAAAACCGCCTTTGGCATATTGCTCTACAGCCCATCTGACAAAAAAAAATTACTCCAGCGCATTGAAACCACATTTCCTCCCACCGAAGAGGTCAAAAGCACCTACCATGCACTCTGTAACTATTTACAGTTGCCAATTGGAGGAGGAAAAGAGACGGTGCACGATTTTAAACTACAAAACTTTGCCACCGCATACAAACTAAACGCCTTACGAGTATTCAACTCGCTAAAAATACTAGAGATGGAGGGGTATCTCGAACTTACTGAAGAGATTGACAATCCGTCCAAGCTCATGTTTATAATGGAGCGCAACGACCTATATAAGCTTCAGGTAACAAACCCAGATCTCGACAAAGTAATTAAGCTGTTGCTAAGAACCTACCCTGGATTATTTTCTGGATTTGTTAGAATAGAGGAGGAAACACTCGCTAAGCGTGCTGGAATTACGGGTAAAGAGATGAAAGAGCTAATAAAAAGGTTGGACAAGCTCAACGTTGTAAGTTACTTTCAACAAAAAAGAACACCACTGCTGATAATGCAGGAAGAACGACTCGATGACAAAAACTTACGTATTTCTCCCGAAAGTTACCTTCATCGAAAAACTCGATACCAGAACAGAATAGAGGCAATGCTTCACTATGTAGAAACCACCACCAAATGCCGTAGTCAGCAACTGCTCTCCTACTTTGGTGAAAACAACAGCTGCCGATGTGGACTATGCGATGTATGCAAGCAGCGCAATGAAGTGGATATAAACAAGGTTGAATTCGACAATATTCTCCATCGCATTAAAGAAGCACTTACCACTAAAAACTTAACGGTGGAGGAGCTCACCGACAAGCTAGACTTTCCGTCCGATAAAATTGCGAAGGTTATTCGTTGGCTGCTCGACCACGAGAAGCTAACAATCAGCGACAACCAGCTTCGGTGGAGCAATCCACAATAGTTTTTATATCTTTGGCGGCATAAAATAATTAAGAATGACAGATTTTGAAGAGACAGGGAATATAGTGTATTCAAAACCGGTGCTTGAATTTACAACCGTTGCAAACGAAATATGCAAATTTTTAGAAAACCCGCCCAGCACGGAAGTTGTTACCCTACTCAACACGCTACAAAAAGTACTCCCATTTCTCTATATGAAAGCTACGCTTCTTCCTCAAACGGAGTTGCTATATGATGATGGCAACGAGAAATTTGTTACTGAAGACGACTGGCAAGGAATTCGCAATAAGCTACTTTTAATCATTGGTAAGAACGACAGTTATTTAGAACTCACCGTTGAAGAAACCGATACCGACGAGGCCAAGGTATCCTCCATTTCTGAAAATTTAGCCGACATATACCAAGATTTGAAAGATTATAGTTCCCTCTTCCAAACTGGAGCAGAGGAAATTATGAACGACGCACTGTGGGAGATTAAATACAACTTTCAGCGATACTGGGGTATAAAAGTTCTCTCTACGATGAGCACCATCCACCGGTTACTGGAAAATCCAGAAAACATAGCTATTGCCAACGAAAACGAAATTACTGAAGACACATCCAACTGGATAATTTCAAAAAAACAAGAGGAATATAAAACAGATAATGACCATAGGCTTTAAACCGAATATAGAAAAAGAAGAGTTAGATCAACTCCCGTTCTTTCACTTCGAGGGAAAAATAATTCCCATTGCTACAGAGGAAGAAGCAATTGAAGCGGCCACCTTTCTATTGAAGAAAAGTGCTCTTGGCTTCGACACAGAAACGCGTCCTTCCTTTCGTAAAGGAAGAAACAATCAGGTGGCACTGTTACAGCTATCAACAGCTGAGGAGGCCTTTCTTTTTCAGTTGAGTAACATTGGAATTCCCCAACCATTAAAAGCAGTTCTTTCGAGTGAAAAGATTCTGAAAATTGGAGTTGGCATAAAGGACGACATTCGATCGCTACGCGCCCTTTCTGAATTTTTACCTGCAAATTTTCTCGATCTTCAGAACTATAGCGGCTCTTTTGGAATAGAAGGCAAGAGCCTAAAAAAACTTTCTGCTATTGTGCTAGGCGTAAGAATTTCGAAAGCGCAACAGCTTACCAACTGGGAGAACCCGATACTCACTGAGGCCCAAAAAAGATACGCAGCAACGGATGCATACATGTGCCTTCAGATTTACAATAAGCTTACCTGCTTCAAAAAAGTTATCTCTGTATGACAGCTAGCATAGTATTAAAAAGAGGAAAAGAACAGTCGCTCCTTCGATTTCACCCTTGGATATTTTCAGGTGCCATTGCCCGCACAACAGGCAATCCTGCTGAAGGCGATTTGGTAGAAGTTTATACGAGCGAAAATGACTTAATTGGTATCGGTCATTATCAAATTGGATCCATCACCGTTAGAATGCTCAGCTTTGCACCAGATACTTTCACTGAAGGATTTTGGCTCGAAAGAATCACCGAAGCTATAAAGCTGCGCAAGGCACTTGGACTTCTACAAAACATTAAGACCAACGCTTTCCGGCTTATCCATGGAGAAGGAGATGGACTTCCTGGTCTAATTGTTGACATCTACGATACCACTGCAGTAATACAGGCACATACAGTTGGAATGTATCGCAACCGGCAATTAATTGCAACCCTACTGATGTCCTTACCCGAGCTGCATCTCAAGTCAGTTTACGATAAAAGTGCCACAACGCTCCCCTTCAATGCAGGGCTCAACCCACAAGATGGATTCCTCGTTGGAGAGCAGGGAACATCGTGGGCCATGGAAAACAACTTACTATTTAACATTGATTGGGTGGAGGGACAAAAGACCGGTTTCTTTATCGACCAGCGAGAAAATAGGATGCTGCTGGAGCGATACAGCGCAGGACGAAATGTTCTAAACATGTTTTGTTATACCGGTGGTTTCTCCGTATATGCATTACGCGGCAAAGCCAACTTGGTTCATAGTGTCGATAGTTCTAAACGAGCCATCGAGCTTACAAATACCAACGTCGAAAAAAATTTTGCAGAGGCACCCAACCACAAAGCTTTCGCCGAAGATGCCTTCAACTTTTTCAGGAAAGAAGAGGATAAATATGATCTAATAATTCTCGATCCACCAGCTTTTGCAAAGCACAACAAGGTGTTGGGAAATGCACTTCAAGGATACAAAAGGCTTAACACTATTGCTCTTTCAAAAATTCAATCGGGAGGAATTCTCTTTACATTCAGCTGCTCCCAGGTGGTAACGAAAGAACATTTCCGGAACACCGTTTTTACGGCAGCGGCCATTGCTGGGCGTAAAGTTCGAATACTCCATCAGCTATCCCAACCGGGAGACCACCCCATCAACATCTACCATCCCGAAGGTGAATACCTTAAAGGATTAGTTGTGTATGTGGAGTAACACGCCTGATCATTCAAAGCAAAAAATAGCAGAAAGAAAATCCATCAACCATTAACGCACAAATGCCCAAGCATCACCACTTGAGGCATTTGGGCTATAAATATATCCCTCCTCCTGAAACAATTTCAGCTGATCAGGCTCCTCTATCCTATTCTTTATAATAAACCGAGTCATCAATCCTCGAGCCCTCTTTGCATGAATGGCCACAATTCTAGGCTTTCCTTTTGCCACGTCATAAAATATTGGAGTAATTACTCTGAACCGATTAGAAATTGAGCCTACCGCTTTGTAATATTCCTGCGATGCTAAATTAATCAACACCGTCACTTCATGATTATTTAACTCTTTCTCAATGTCGACCAAGAGCCTGTCACCCCAATAATCATACAGATTGTTAAACTTTCCCAGCTTAAACTTAAGCCCCATATCCAACCGGTAGGGCTGCATCAAATCCAACGGTCGTAAAACACCATAAAGTGCAGAAAGAATGCGAACCGAATTTTGCGAAAAATAAACCTCCGGTTCCGACAGAGTATTTGCATCCAAACCAGTGAACACATCACCTCTAAAATAAAAAATCGCTGGTAAAGAATTTGCATCAGTAAATGGAAGGTTCCACTGTTGAATACGCTCAAAGGTAAGCCGAGCAATGGAGGAACTTACCTTCAACTGTGTCGATATCTCCTCAACACTCATCAACCTCATCCAATCAACAATACGATCAGCATCGTTTAGAAACATTGGCATTGTTGTTCGAAAAGCGAAGCTTGGTGCAAGGTATTTTAGAGTTTTTGATGGTGATATAATTGTCAACATAGCTTTTTTTAGTATTTTGCTTGCAAAATTATTAGCGCAGATTCAATATTTCCATGGGAGACAGCAAATTTACCCGAAAGTTTAAAAATAAGAAATTTTCAATTGTTAATAAACAACTCGCTGCGGTGTTGCTTATTACTTGTTACCTACTCCTTCTACCCGCAAAATCTTATGGTTTAGAAAAAATTACACTATTGCTTAAATGGAAGCATCAATACCAATTTGCGGGCTACTATGCTGCCATTGCTCACGGCTACTACCAAAAAGCGGGATTAGATGTTGAAATTAAAGAAGCGGATTCAGAGGCGTACACCATTGATCAGGTTGTAAAAGGCAACTACAATTTTGGCATTGCTAATTCTGGAATAGTGGTTCACTATCTCAATGGAGAACCAGTGGTTGTGATGGCTTCCATCTGCCAACGGTCTCCATCTATTCTGTTGGTAAAAAAATCGTCAGGCATAACCTCTGCAAAAGATTTGCAAGGAAAATCAATCATGATTGGAGAGACTGGCTATGCAGGAGAAATTTATGCCATGCTCGAGGAAGCTGGATTAAAAAAAGGAGATTTTAAAGTTGTCGCCCCCTCTTTTAGCCTAAACGAGTTACTTTCTGGAAAAGTTGACGCTCTTAATGCATATGTTTCCAATGAGCCTTACTTCCTCCAGAAATTCGACATTGATTATGTCAACATTGCTCCTGAAGATTATGGTATAAATTTCTATGCCGATTGTCTTTTTTCAACGAAAGAATACATTAGTAAGCACTCCTCGGTTGCCGATAAATTCCTTGCTGCTTCGCTGCAGGGATGGGAATACGCTGTCAACCATCAGGAAGAGATGGCAGAATTAATTTTAGAAAAATATAATCCCACAAAGATTAAGGACCACCTTTTATTTGAGGCTCAGACCTTGGATAAATTTATCATGCCAAACATTATTGAAATTGGGCATATGGATCGCAAACGCTGGGAGCAAATTGCACAGGTGTACTACAAGTTGGGATTAGCAAAATCAGACAAATCACTTGATGATTTTATCTACATAAAAAAGGATGAGCAACAAGCAAAAAATCTAATTCCACTGAGCATTACCTTCTTGGTAATAATGCTACTAGCTATTGGCTTAGCCATTTACTACTTCTTTAGAGCAAAAAACACTAAAATCGAATTAAGAAGGGCGATTGCCCTATTCAAGGTTGAACACAGGGACAAGGAAAAGGCAATGGCCGAAGTGACCCAATCGAGAAATCAACTTAACCTTCACATTCACGATGGCAAAAGGTTTGCCGAACAGAGAGATGCTTTTCTTGCAAACTTATCGCACGAGGTTAGAACCCCAATGAATGCTATTGTAGGTTTTTCCAACCTGGTTCAAAAAGGTCAAATTGACCAAGAAAAGTATCATGAAGTTTTCGAAATAATTCAAAAAAACAGCTTAAATCTCCTCAAGGTCATTGACAATTTGGTCGATCTTTCCAAAGTTCAAACAGGAAATTTAAAAATCAACTCGAACCGAACGAGTATAAATAAGCTCATGCAGGAATGCCTTAAACACCTGCACGAAGAGGTGGAACCTTCGCTAAACGATAAGGTTAAGTTTAATTTGATACCACCACCAAGCGCAATATACATTAAAACGGATGAACGAAGATTACAACAAGCGGTATGCAATTTGGCAAACTCTTTTTCACGAATTATCGAAGAGGGAGAAATAACGCTTTTAGTCAGTGAAGAATCCGGTGATATTAAATTTATTCTTAGGGAGGCAAACAAAGAAATCTCTGAAAATGAAATGAGGCAACTTCTCGAAGACCAAGAGGTATATGCTGAGCCAATGCAGCCACTTGCCGAAGGTGTCAGCCTAAACATCTCGTTATCGAGAGAGCTAATCAAACTTTTAAATGGAAATTTATGGTTCGAAACGAGCGCTGAAAATGGAACATCCATCTACATTTCCATTCCATTCGTTGCCAGCCCTCAAAAGCGTAACCAACCTAAGGAGGAGGTCTATCCTTATAAACTGCTAGAAAAACTTGTAATTTTGGTGGTCGAAGACGACCCAAGCAATAGTCTTCTTCTAAAAACGATACTTGAGAAACGTGGTGCTACCGTTATCGTTGCAAACAACGGTAGAGAGGCAGTTGATTTTGCTCTTTTCAATCCACAAATTCAACTTATTCTGATGGACATTAAACTTCCAGAGATTAATGGACTAGACGCTACCAAAATGATTAAAAAGGAAAAACCAAACCTACCCATTATTGCTCAAACAGCCTATGCCATGGAGGAGGACCGCTACCGTTGTCTTGAGGCCGGATGCGATGATTATATTATAAAACCGATAATTCAGGAGGAACTATTCCAGAAACTTCAGGAATTTCTAACCAAAATTAGCGATAACAAAAATTAAAAAGCCATCCGTGCCAATGGAGCAATATCGTATGCTGCTCTATGTCCTTTGAGAAAATTATAGTAACCCGCAACGGCAATCATCGCCGCATTATCGGTAGTATATCTAAACTCTGGCAAGAATACATTCCAACCTCTTTTAGCACCCTCTTCCACTAATCGTGTTCTAATACCAGAGTTTGCCGACACACCTCCAGCAATTGCAATATCTTTTACACCCACCTCGATTGCCAACTTCACCAATTTATCGAAAAGAATATCTACAATGGTTGCCTGCAGCGAGGCACATAGGTCGGCTTTATTGTCCTCAACAAAATTAGGATTCGATCCAACCGCATCGCGCAAAGAGTAGAGAAAAGATGTTTTCAGACCACTAAAGCTAAAATCAAAATTTTTTATGGATGGTTTGTTAAATTTAAAGGCCTTAGGATTACCCTCCTTGGCTAACTTGTCTATTACAGGCCCACCAGGATAGGGAAGCCCCATTACTTTAGCACATTTATCAAAAGCTTCGCCGGCAGCATCGTCAAGGGTTTGGCCAACAATCTCCATATCTAGATAATCCTTCACCAACACCAACTGCGTGTGTCCACCTGAAACGAGCAAGCAAATAAAAGGAAATTGAGGATGTTGGGTATCTTTACCCGCCTCCTTAATAAAATGAGCAAGGATGTGACCTTGCAAATGATTTACTTCCACCAATGGAATATCTAACCCAAGTGCGAAACCCTTAGCAAAAGAGGTTCCAACCAGCAGGGAGCCCAGCAATCCAGGACCTCTCGTAAAAGCAACGACATCCACGTCACCTCTCGATACACCTGCAATCTTCAACGCACTGTTAACAACTGGAATAATGTTCTGCTGATGTGCTCGCGATGCTAGTTCCGGAATAACCCCCCCATATAGCTTATGCACCTCTTGGTTTGCAATGGCATTGGAAAGAATATACTCATTGCGAAGGACCGATGCCGATGTATCGTCACACGAACTCTCAATACCTAAGACAACCACACACTTTTCATTGCTATTCATGGTTCAGATTACCTTTTTTTTTGCTTTTTTTGTAAAGTAATAATTCGGTAAAAGTATCAAAAAAATTATTAAAATTTCGGCAATTACCCTTGGGGTAATCATCCTGCTTCTCGCAGGGGGAAGCCTACTGCTGCTAAATAGCCCAAAAGTTCAATCTTACCTAGCCCAAACAATTGCGGAAAATTTCAGCAAACGGCTGAAAACCACAATCACTATTGAATCAGTCAGCTTTAAGCCATTTAATAGTCTTTTACTCAAAAATGTATTTATTACAGACCAAAATGGCGACACCCTGTTATATTCCAAGACAATTGAAGCCAAGCTAAGCCATCTCAACTTCAGTAAGAGATCTATCACCGTAAGCAGCATCAGCCTAAATTCAACCACCGCCAAGCTCTACGAAGATTCCACGGGCAAGGCAAACTTCGATTTTATTATTGATAAGCTGAGTTCTCCTAGCGACACTACCAACATAGGAAATGAATCACCAAGTTGGAAAATAGATCTCAGCAGTCTATCAATCAACAATATGAATTTTGCATTTAAGCAACAAACTACCGATAAACCTGAATGGGGCGTTAACTATGATGACCTGCGAGTAAATCATTTCAACCTAAGTATTTCCGACCTAAAAAAGGTTGGCGATAGCCTTTCTTGCTACATTGACTACATAAACTTGGAGGAAAAATCGGGATTTAAGCTAGAAAATCTTTCCGGATTTTATCTTATGACGCCCAAGTCGATGTCAATATACAAGGGCAATTTAATCGCAGGCAACACCTCGCTACATCTTCAAGAACTTAAGTTTTATTACGATAGCCTTGCCGATTTCAACAACTTTGTGAATCGGGTTAAAATAAGAGGGTTAATACCCGAATCGGTGGTAGATATGAAGACCCTAAGCTATTTTGTCCCCGACTTTGAAAAGATGAAGGGAATCTACTTCATCGACTTGGATGTAGATGGTCCAGTAGCCAACCTTAATGCAAAAAAAGTAAAAGTAAAAACGCTCCAAAAGACTTCGCTGGAAACCTCTTTTGTAATGAAAGGGCTCCCGGACATTGACCACACCCTAATTCTTTGCAACATTCAATCGCTCAAATCCACGCCACAAGAGGTGGAAACCATTCTTAACAACCTTTTGCCAGACAACAAAATTCAATTTGCAGATAACTTGAAAAAAGACATGCCGTTTAGCTTATCCTGGAGTTTTAATGGCTATATCCAAAACTTTGTGACCTTTGGAAATCTAGATAGCGAAGCCGGATTACTGAGTGCCAACTTTTACATGAAACCTCAAAACCTTAAAACCATTTTTGATGGTAACATAGAATTTAAAGAGATGGATGCGGCAAAGTTAATGGCCGATTCATTACTTGGTAAAGCAACTGCAAAAATCAAAGGGAAAGGCTATTTCTACAAACATCATGTGGTAGCTAATGTGAACGCAGAAATTGACCGATTCGACTTGCGTGGCTATTCTTATGGTGATATTTTATTCAATGGACAAGCAACAGAAAGTTCATTCGACGGATCAATCGTAAGTAAAGACCCAAATCTAAAGTTTAACTTAAGCGGCAAAATAGACTTTTCGAAGGAGCTGCCAGTATTTGATTTTTCACTTTTTCTAGCCAAAGCAGATTTATTCAAACTTAAATTTTACGATAAAGACTCCATTTCACTGCTCTCATTTGCCCTTACCTCTAAAATTTCCGGTAATAGCCTTGATAATTTAAATGGCGAATTGAGCATACAGAACTCTATTTATCGCTCATCATTACAGAACCACAAGCTGGGAACCATTCAACTTAATGCAGCCAGTACAAAGTATAGCCACAGTCTCAACCTGAATTCCGACATGGTCGATGCCGAACTTAGAGGAAAATATAGCTTTGCAAACATTTCTGTATCAATATCAAAATTCTTTAAGAAGTATCTGCCAGCCTTACAAGTTTCAAATGAGAAACCACAACCATCAACGATTGAATCGGAGGAGGAGGATGACGACAATGACCAAACATACATGCTCAAGGTGAAGGTTAAGGAAGCAGGAAGCATGATGGTTCGCGATATCATTCCAGGACTGCTCATCGGAACTAATTCAACCATTTTTTCCATATATAACCCAGTACTTCAAACGGTTAACATTAGAGCTCGCTTTCCCGAAATTGGTATTGATAATAACAATATGAATGAGCTCACCATCACAGTTCAAACAACCGACTCATTGCTTGAAGCCGGATTTACCGCGAACCAACTCGATGCAGGAGGTATTCAATTACAGCAACTGGAGTTTGCCACTTCCACTGCCAACAATATTTCAAACTACAAAATTAGCTGGAACAACCAAAGCGAGAAGGAAAATAAGGGTACAATTCATGGGAGATTTAATCTTTATGAAAAGTCCGATTCGACCAAGCCTCTGGCCAAGCTATTCTTTGACCCATCAGAGTTGACAATAAACGACACCACCTGGAGCATCGGACAGTCCTATGTAGACCTCAACACCCATCTTGTTGCATTTCACAACATTAACCTATACAACAAGCATCAAAGCATTGCAATTTCGGGAAAAGCCAGTGGTTCACCATCCGATTCCATTGAAGTGGCCTTTAACAATATCGACATTTCGAACATTAACTTTGTGACAGAAGCCTCTGGATATAACTTTAGGGGAATGATTGACGGTAACGCCAAAATCGGGAATCTTTTCAACAGTCCTGTTTTCTCATCCAACCTCTACCTTAAAGATCTTCAAATTAACGGCAAGATGGTCGGTACCACTCAAATTCAGAGCATTTGGGACGACTCATCCAGCAAGTTAAACATAAACGTTTCTACGGTTAGAAATGACACCACCCTTTTTAAACTGGTAGGCAGCTACGAACCAAAACAAGATAATCTGAATCTGAATGTGAAGATAAATTCGCTAATGATGGAACGATTCTCTCCTTTTCTTATCGACATTCTTTCCGAACCGGAAGGTGGTGTGGCAGGAGAGATTAACGTTACAGGAAAGCTAGCCGCCCCCATTATCAACGGCAATTTAATCACTAAAGACCTAGGATTTCGAGTTGATTATCTCAACACATACTATCGGCTTAAGGCACCTATTGAGATTAGAAACGGGCAGGTAACCATAAAAGATGGGGTAATTACCGATCCCAAGGGAGGTACAGCGGCAATGGATGGAAATTTTACTCACACAAACTTTAGCAATATCTCCTATAAAATCAACATCTACCCCAAAAACCTACTCTGCCTTAACACCACCCAGCGAGATAATGAACTCTTCTATGGCACGGCGTATGTCAGTGGAACAGCCAATCTTTCAGGAAATGCAGATGCATTGCTCATAAATGTAAATGCTACTACAGAGAAAAACACGAGCATGATGATTCCTCTCAATTCGGCAAGCGAGGTTGGTAATTCAGATTTTATAACCATTGTTAAGCCCAAAACTGACGAAATTCTAATTGAAGAGAAAAATCAAGAAGTAGCGGACAATCAAATGCAGCTGAGCATAAACATGAATCTCAACGTAAATTCAAATGCAGAAGCTCAAATAATAATCGACCCTAAGGTTGGTGATATTATTAAAGCCACCGGTAGTGGAAATCTAAAAATGGAGATTAACCCGAACCAAAACATATTCAAAATATATGGAGACTACACCATCGACCAAGGAGATTATCTTTTTACACTTCAAAACATTATAAACAAACACTTTAAGATTGACAATGGCAGTACCCTCCGATGGAATGGTGATGCCGAAAATGCAAATGTTGACATTAAGGCGGTGTATAAGTTAAAAGCCGCACTGAGCGACCTGCTCAACGACACTAGTTCGGTATACAAAAGAAGAATCCCGGTGGAATGTCAAATTTTGATGTCGGACAAGCTCATGCAACCCACCATAAAGTTCAATATCGACGTACCTAGCATCGATGCAGAAACACAGGGAAAAGTTCTCAATGCATTAAATACCGATGAAAAAATCAGCAAGCAGTTTCTTTCCTTACTGGTTATTAATAGTTTTTTCCCCGACATGGCCTTCAATGAAATGCAGAGTCAAAATGGCGTATCAGGGCAAAGTTTTGGAGCCGCAAGCGTTAGCGTTACCGCCAGCGAATTCTTGTCTAACCAGCTTAGTAATTGGTTATCGCAGCTAAGCAAAACGTTTGACGTTGGATTCAAGTATCGCCCAGGCGATCAGGTTACCAATGATGAAGTTGAAGTGGCTATATCCACCCAACTATTCAACGATAGAATTACCGTAAACGGCAACGTAGACATGGGAGGAAATAGTAAAAACTCAGGCAACGGTCTAGGCGGAGACTTCGACATTGAATACAAAATAACGCCTAAATTAAGTGTGAAAGGATTTACTCGATCAAACGATAACCTCATCTACGAAAGATCACCAAACACACAAGGTATTGGTATTTCGTATAGAGAGGAATTCGACAATCTGAGCGACTTAAAGAAAAAGATATTTGGAAAAGGAAAGGCAAAAAAGGAGAAGAAAAATCTCCCCCCCGCTGATTCTACAAATAAAGAGGGAATCCTCCCCAGCGATCCTACCGGCAATAGTCAAAACAGCACCGACTCTAGCGGCAACGGAACAAAATAAAAACGGTTAACTCTCGTTTTTTTTGTAAATTCGGCAATTAAAAACAACTACACTTATGGGTATCTCTTTGTTATTAATTCAGGCGCAACCACTTACAAAGGTAGCCGCAAATCTTCCTGCAAACCAAGATACTCTTGGTCTCTGGGATTTAGCCGTAAAGGGAGGATGGATAATGATAGTACTGGCAGTTTTGTCGGTAATTGCTGTTTACATATTTGTTGAACGTTACTCAGCTATCCGCAGGGCTCAAAAAGTTGATCTAAACTTCATGAACCAAATTAGAGAATACATTCATGATGACAAAATAGATGCAGCAAAGGCCTTATGCCAATCGAAGGAATCGCCCATTGCCAGAATGATTGAAAAAGGAATAGAGCGAATCGGCCGTCCATTGCCTGACGTAAATACAGCCATAGAAAATGTCGGAAACCTAGAGGTATCAAAATTAGAAGCTGGCCTTCCTACCCTAGCGACCATAGCCGGAGGTGCACCAATGCTCGGATTTCTTGGTACTGTAATTGGTCTTATTCAAGCCTTCTACGAAATGTCTAAAGCAGGTAGCAATATCGAAATTGGTTTGTTGTCTGGTGGTATCTACACCGCAATGGTAACCACCGTAGGCGGGCTATTTGTTGGTATTTTCGCTTATTTTGGCTATAACATTCTTGTAGCGAAAGTTGAAAAGGTAGTGTTTAACATGGAACGAAACACAACCGATTTCATGGATCTTCTGAATGAACCTGTTGATTAATTTGTATTCCGATGGGACTAAAGCGAAGTGTAAAAATTGAAAGTGGGTTTAGCATGTCAGCCATGTCGGACATGGTGTTTCAAATACTCCTCTTCTTCATGCTATCCTCCACCCTTATTTCGCCCAATGCCTTACCACTGCAGCTTCCCAGCAGCAATAGTCAGGTTAAGGGTAAACCGATGACCACCGTTTCCATCACCAAGGATTTAACCTACTATGTTGAATCAACACCTGTTCCTTTTTCGGAGTTAGAAAGTGTAATACAACAAAAGTTAATGAACGATGAAGACCCAACTCTAGCCCTCCATGCCGATAAGAGTGTTCCTATCGACGAGGTAGTTAAAGTAATGAATATTGCACGCAACAATCGTTACAAGTTAATTTTAGCGACCAGTCCAGAACAATAGAGGTATGACAGAGGTTAGCCCAGCCGACAAATTAAAAGGATTCGTAGCGACCATTGCCTTTCATGTGGCTCTGCTACTGATTTTAATTCTTATTAATCTTGGTGGGGCAACACCGCCCCAGGTGGAGGCTGGTATACTCATCAACTTTGGAACCAGCAATACGGGTTTGGGAAGACTTGAGCCAGCAACCGATTTGCAGCCAAAACCTTCAGAGGCATCGGCTGCCAATCCAGCTGACGAAGAAACACCAATGACTCAAGACTATGAAGAAGCACCCGCAATTGTAAAAAAGCAGCAGACAAAGAAAAATCCAAAGCAAAAGACAAACAAAGAGGTTACCAAACCTATAGAGACAAATAAAAATCAGGAAGCAGAAACGAAACCTCAACCAAAAGTTAATCCCAAAGCGCTCTTCCCTGGCCAGAAAAGCGACGGCGGCAATCAAGGCGAAGGTGAAATTGGAGGTAAAGGAAATCAAGGTGACCCCAATGGTTCACCACTTACTGGAAACAGAATCGGTGGGGGAAACGGAAATGGGAATATTCCCTCATACAGTCTGGCTGGGCGAGGTTATCTAACATTGCCAACCCCAAAATACAATTCACAAGCAGAGGGAAAAGTAGTGGTCGAAATCACCGTTGACAGAAATGGCAATGTAGTCAAGGCAAACCCAATACTTAAAGGGTCTACAGTTCAGGACGAAAAACTCTTTGAAGCGGCAAAGGATGCTGCTATGAAAGCAAAGTTTAATGTGAAATCAGATGCAGACCCATATCAAACTGGAACCATCACCTACAATTTCAGATTACAATAAACCAACGGAATGCAAATTAGCCTGAATACCAACAATAAACGGGTTGGTAATATGCAGGTAGAAATTGAACTAATCCTCAACTAGTTCTATAATCACAATTATTTTATACCTTTAACTGCATTAATCATTAAATTTTAATTTTTTGCCTCCATTGAAATTATACTTCCATGGTTAAAGAAGAGAATCAGAATGAAAAAAAAGGTATTCATCATACCACTCTTTCCAGTAATGGCAATGATTTTAAAATCTATTCACAACTACTCAACCTAGCTAGTAATGCATTACTAATAGGCGATCTTGATCAAGATAAAATAGTTTTTGCAAATACGGCAGCAGGCAATCTTTATGGATACTCCATCGAAGAAATCATGCACATCCCGTTGACCAATATCTGTCCAGAACTTGACAAGGTTACCTTATTTAGTCAGGTAAAAAAGCAAAAATATACCACTTTTCATCACCATAAAAAAGGGAAGAAACTGTCCGTAAATGTGAAGATCGACCATCAACCATTAATTAATCAATCCACTGTTGCAATTTCAATTAAAGCCAATTCGCCAGAAGAAAAAACAATTAGTAAATTGGTCGCTGCAGAGAAGAAATACGAACAACTCTTCAATCTACCCTCTATTGGTATTGCCATCATCTCCAACAAGAATCTCTGGCTTGAAGCAAATCAAAAAGCGCTAGAAATAATCGGCTATCCCAAAAAAGAGCTCATTGGTAAACCCTGTAGATTAAACTATTTAACCGGCGTTTCGAGAAAAGAGGAAGAAGATTCCAACGCCGTAAAAAAAAAGGGAAATGAGGCATCAACAATTCTTCAACATTGGCAAAAAAAGAATAAAACAAACGCTTTACTGGACATTACCACCAACTACATCTCCAATTCGAATGGGCAGCTAGATTATTACCTACTGATAATTAAGGACATAACCTATCGACAAGTTGAAAAGCAGCAAGCAGAATTGCACCAAAAAAACTACAAACTACTTGTTGAAAACCAAACAGATTTAATAGTAAAGGTGGACAATCAAGGACACTTTTTGTTTGTCAGCCCCTCCTATTGCAACACCTTTGGAAAATCGGAAGACCAACTTTTGGGAAAAAACTTTATGCCACTGGTTCATAAGGACGACAAAGAGTCCACTGCAAAATCGCTGGCTTCAATTTACTTTCCTCCCCATATAAGCTACCACGAACAGCGTGCCAAAACAAAGGAAGGATGGCGTTGGATAGCATGGTCAAACAATGCGGTACTGAATAGCAAGAGCGAGGTGGTAGCCATTATTGGAGTAGGAAGAGACATTACCTCTCAAAAAATGGCAGAGCAAAAACTGCAAGAGAGCGAGGAACGCTTTCGTCAAATGATAAATCTTTTACCCCAACCAGTTCTTGAAACAAATAGCAATGGGTTAATCACCTTTACCAATCAATACTTCAGAACCGAATTTGGCTATTCAACCAATGATTTTCAAAACCGAATAAATATAAACCAACTAATCTCAAAGGAAGAACTCAAACGAGCAAGAAAATTTCTATTCCATACCTCTAATAATGGACATGAGAGCAACGCATTTTTGCTATTAAGAAAAGATGGAACCCAATTTCCAGCTATTGTTAACAAGGCAGCAATCATTGTTGATGACAAAAAGATAGGATTAAGAATAATTATTACCAATATCTCGGAACAAAAAGCTAACGAGGATAAAATACGCCAATCTGAAAATAACTATCGAACAATTTTTGAATTAGCGTCGGACTCCATTCTAATACACAATTATATCGATGGCGCCATAACGGATGGCAACAGAAACGCCATTCAGTCATACGGACTTTCGACACTGGATGAACTAAAACAATATAGCTACTGGAACCAGCCACCCTACTCCTATAAGGAGGCAATGCATTACTTAAATAAAACGAAAGAAGGGACAACACAACGGTTTGAATGGAAAAATGTCAGGAAGGATGGAACCATTTTTTGGGAGGAGGTTCAACTATCAAAAGTTATGATTCAAAATATCCCTCAGATTATTTCAATCAGTAGAGATATCACTGAACGACGTAGAATCCAAGAGGAAATGCTAACAATTAACCAAGAGTTAAAGGAGCGTAATGAGGAGTACGCTGCCCTCAACGAAGAATATATTGCCCAAAACGAAGAACTACTTCAAGCAAAGGACAGGGCAGTTGAGTCGGATCGTCTTAAAAGTGCATTTCTTGCAAATATGAGCCATGAAATTAGAACGCCCATGAATGCAATACTTGGATTTGCAGGACTACTTGCAGAACCAAATTTCAAGCAAGATAAACAGCAGCACTTTGCATCCATTATAAAACAACGTTCACTCGATCTACTAAAAATCATCGATGACATACTCGATATTTCCAAAATTGAGGCAAATCAGCTCAAACTTCAACCAGCCAATGGCAAGATTAGCCAAATGCTAAATGATTTATTCGATCTTTATTGTTCCAAGCAGATTATTGGGAACAAACCCAACATCATCATAAGGCTCAACAACCAGCTTACCCCAAACGATGATGAAATCTTTGCAGACTTTGGACGACTTAAGCAAATACTAGTAAACCTAATTGAAAATTCATGGAAATTCATCAATACAGGTTATATTGAATTTGGTTGCGAAATGACGAAACCCGACAACCTGCTATTTTTTGTTAAAGATACAGGCATTGGTATACCAGAAGAGAAACAAGAACTTATCTTTCATCGATATAGACAAGCACACGATTCACTCCCAAATGCAGGTGGAGGAACAGGATTAGGATTAACCATCAGCAAAGGAATAGTAGAACTAATGGGTGGTTCCATGTGGTTAGAGTCTAAAGTAGATCAAGGTTCCACATTCTACTTTTCAATCCCCCGTAAAACCATTAAAAAATCTACCCCACCACTATTAACGAAAAGAGAAAAGGACTACCAATTAGACAATTTAAAAATCTTAGTAATTGAAGATGATAAGTACAATGCGGAGTATATTGAACAGCTACTTCGTTCAGCCAACACTCATCCAACAATTGCTTCAGATGGAGCTAAAGGAATAGAATTTCTAACCAATGGATATAGACCGAACATCATACTACTCGATGTACGGCTACCAGACATCAATGGGCTCGAGCTAATACCTTTAATTAGAAAAATTATTAAAAGAACGCCTATCATTGCACAAACTGCTTATGCCACGGAGGAAGATCGACAAAATTGTCTTTCCGCAGGCTGTACGGACTATATAGCTAAACCAATATCGAAGGAGAAACTTTTAACCCTTATTGGAAAGCATACAAAAAAGAAAAATGGTTAGAAGAAAAGCAACTTTACGGAAAATACAAACAGGGTTGCCAGTAGGAAATATCGTACAAAAGGTGCTCCTCGCTTAATGGCAATTTTAGCGGCAAACCAGGCTCCAGACATACTGCCTACGCCGAGCAATAGACCTATAAAATAGTCTACTTCGCGATTTAGCATAAATACAACTAGCGCAAATGCTGTAAAAACCATTGTTAAAAGCACCTTAAGTGCATTAGACTTAAGCAAGTTGGAGCCAGTTAAAAAAACGAAAGAGGCCAAAAGAAAATATCCAACCCCAGCTTGAATAAATCCACCGTATAACCCAACCAAAAAAAATGCTCCTCCGCGCAAAATGCGCAACATCGGAGTTAACATCAAAGATTTGGCATCGTTTATCCACCGCTCCGGCTTGTAGAGCACAACAAAAAACATAAAGATTAGCAAGCCACCAATAACACGCTGCATTAAATGTTCGTTGAGCGTTACAGCCAAAGAAGCACCCAATACAGCTCCAACCGAAGCGGGTATAAGATATTCAATTGCCTCCGGCCACACAAAAAGTTTCTTCTGCTTAAAACTTCTTGTTGCCACTATACTCTGAAGTAGTACACCAATGCGGTTAGTTCCATTGGCAATGGTTGCGGGTAATCCCAAAAAAATTAATAAAGGCAATATGAGCAGTGAACCTGCCCCAGCAAGTGTATTAATAAAACCAGCAATAAAACCGGCAACCACAATTAAGAGGTAAATGTACCACTCCATGTGCTAGTATTCCTTCTTCTTCTTTCTTGGCGAGATTATTTCGTTTCCAGCCTCATCAATAATCCCATAGCGTCCATTTAGAAGCACTTTTGCCCGATGGTTCTTGATGAAGATAATTTTATCATAACGAGGAGTTAGGGTAACCTTGCCTTCTTCCGAAATGATTCCACACAGTCCATCCTTATATACCACAGCACGGCCATCCTCAAAAGGACCTATCTTGTCATATATTGGAGAAAGTATCTCGCTACCATCCTGCGAAAGAATTCCAAATTTTCCATTTTTAACTATAATTGCCCGTCCATTTACATAGGGTCCAATCTTATTGTAAGCCGAGGGGACAAGCTCCTTCCCTGTTTGATCGATTACGCCAATGCGACCCTCAATATATACCAACGCCTTTCCTCCCTGAAAATCTGTAATTTTTTCATACTGCGGAACCACAACTTCCTTACCCGTTTCATCCACCAAGCCCACCTTCTGATCGAGCCATACTTCAGCAAGACCATCCTTAAATTGACCAACCTTATCATATTTTGGTGATATAATCTCTCGACCAAGGGTATCGATCATTCCCCAATGTTTATCTCTATACACCATTGCACGCCCTTTAATAAAAGGAGCAATCCGCACATAAATAACTGGAACAACTACTTTTCCAACTTCATCGATAATTCCAAACTTCCCCTCACCCAACACCAAGGCTTTGCCATTTACAAAAGGATATATTTTTGTGTATACGGGAGGAATTAGCTCCTTTCCATCTTCGCCCAATACGCCCCAATTACCATGCAGCTGTACATTTGCTCGACCATGATAAAACGGATATATTTTATCATACTTTGGAGTGACAATTTCATTTCCGTTTTCGTCTATAATGCCCCAGTAACCACCGGAATAAACAAATGCCCGACCATTGACAAACTCACCGAAATAGTCATATCCGTTCCCTCCAATTTTCTGGGAAAAAGCATTAATCTGCATTAGCGAAAAGCCAAGCAATATTATGAAAATTCGTATCATGCGATAGTGTAGAAAGTGCTTCATTTAAGCCCTGCTTAACGACTCTAAGGTATTGAAAAAACTTCTGAAATAGACACAGGATGTTTAACAATTTAATCCTTTAGAGAATTTGCCGCTAACATATTGATTAAATGGGGAAAACTGATCATCTAAAAGTAAAAAGAATTTATTATACAGCCGGCTTCTATTGTCTATCCAAAATGTATGGTTAAAAAAAGAACCGGGAAAAAACCCAGTTCTATATTCTAGTATCCACTCCCAGTTACCAAGCAAAAAGAGGGAAGTCTTTCATTAATTTATTCACTTCTGCTCTAACCGAATCAATAGTGGCTTTGCTGTCAATGTCATTTATTACGGTATCGATCAATTCAACCACCTTTTGTATATGAACTTCCTTCAATCCACGGGTGGTTATGGCGGGGGTTCCAACGCGTAACCCGCTAGTTTGGAAAGGTGACCGACTATCGAAGGGAACCATGTTCTTATTAATTGTAATATCGGCTAACACCAAAGTGTTTTCAACCTTTTTTCCAGTGATGTCCGGAAATTTTGTTCGTAAGTCGATGAGCATAGAGTGATTATCAGTACCACCCGAGATAACCTTATAGCCTAGGTCCATAAATGCCTTTGCCATTACAGCTGCATTCTTTTTAACTTGGGCTTGATATACTTTATACTCAGGAAGCAATGCCTCTCCAAACGATACAGCCTTCGCTGCAATTACATGTTCTAAGGGACCACCTTGAATTCCTGGAAATACTGATCCATTCAACACTTGCGACATCATCTTAATCTCACCCTTTGGCGTTTTTAGACCCCATGGATTTTTAAAATCTTTCCCCATAAGAATGATGCCACCTCTTGGACCACGCAACGTTTTGTGAGTGGTAGAGGTTACGATTTGGGCATACTGGAGAGGATTTTTGAGCAATCCCGCGGCAATAAGTCCTGCCGGATGAGCCATATCAATCATAAGCAAAGCTCCAACCTTATCTGCAATAGCACGCATACGCTCATAGTTCCATTCGCGAGAGTATGCCGAAGCTCCACCAACAATAAGTTTTGGTTTGTGCTCAATGGCCATTTGCTCCATCATTTCGTAGTCTACAAGACCAGTTTCTTCCCTTACTCCATACGAAACGGCATTGTAAAGCATGCCAGACATATTAACAGGGGATCCATGTGAAAGGTGACCGCCATGCGACAAATCTAGCCCTAAAAAGGTATCACCTGGTTTTAGACAAGCCATGAAGACTGCCATGTTTGCCTGTGCACCAGAGTGTGGCTGCACATTAGCATATTCAGCATTGAACAGTTTTTTAAGCCTATCGATAGCAAGCTGTTCAGTTTGGTCTACAATCTGGCAACCACCATAATAGCGGGCTCCCGGATAACCTTCAGCATACTTATTTGTAAGAACTGAACCCATCGCCTCCAACACCTGCTCACTTACAAAATTTTCAGAAGCAATTAACTCAACACCATTCATTTGACGCTCACGCTCTTTAGCAATAAGATCAAATATCTGCGTATCTCTAGTCATGTTTTCTACGTTTGAATTTTAGGTAAAAGTATAGTTTTTGGTTTGAGTTTGAAACTATAAAAAGATTTTTTACAACAGGTTAACATCATTTTTTCACTCGATTGCGAAAATCAATATCTTGAAGTAACCATTGCTACCGATTATTAGTCATTTGAGTTAAGCGATGGATGAGGCTTACCATAGAAGCGCTAATATCGTGCCACTGCATAGGCTGACGAGCCTGAAGGTCGGCATTAGGTAATGGAAGATTGATAGATCGCGACTGAGTTGAATAAGTTTCTGTTCCATAGTATAAAACTCTGGGATATGGTAACGAAAACAAAAATGATAAAGCATTTTCCAACCTGCATCTTCTATCATTAACAACAAATAGAAACCGATCAAGATCGTGATTATCGAGAAAAAGAATGGGCAAAAATGAGTCAGAGTAACCGTGTGAAAAATGTTTACTGCATTCGGAACGGAGTTCATCATCAACCCTCCCCTTTCGTGAAAAATGGGAACGGACAAGTTGACTGAAATAAAAATCAAGCACGCCATCAAAAATTCCCGCGTAATCAAGCTGAAGCTCTTGCTGGTTTATGCCCAGCTTTCGGCACCGTTGCTTGTGCATAATTCCAAGCGTTACAAAATCGGTGGGTTCAATGCCTGCGCCCCATACCTCACCAACCAGCACCGCTTCAGGGAAATTTCGACCTGTCACTTTACGAAACGCCTTCCAAAAGCCCATTCCTGGCCCAATGGCATGATCGATACGAAAACCATCGAAACCCAATGATAGCCAATATTGAGCATTACGAATCATATAGCGACGCGCCTGGGGATTATTTAAGTTGAACTTTGCCAATTCAGGAAAATGCAAGAAGCAGCGATAGTCATTGGTTCCTTTTTTGAAGTAGAACCATTGTCGCAACGGACTTTCTGTATTCGCAAGCGCCTCCTGAAAAAAGGGATGCTGAACCGAGCAGTGATTGGGAACCCAGTCAGCAATTATACGCATCCCCAACTCATGACAATCATCAATAAGCAATTTTAAATCGGCTAGTGTTCCAAAACTAGGTTCAACATTTTCGAAATTAATGATATGGTATCCATGGTAATCCACCGATTGGCAAAATGGTGAAAGCCAAATACAATTTACACCCATGGAATGTAGGTAAGAAAGTTTAGCTCTTATCCCGAGAATGGTTCCACCCAGAAACTCATTTTTTCCTCTATCGGGCTTCATTTGGTTAGTTGTAGCAAACCGATCGATAAATACCTGATAGAAGGTCGCATTTCTTAGCCAACTTACCATGTTGCCAATTTATTTGTAAAAATAGTTTGAAAACTTACTCATACCAAATCAGATGGAAACAATTGGAGCCAATTACCACTGAATGATACAGATATAAAAAACATAGATATTATAGCAATCCTATTTCTCCCCATAAGAAACAAAGAATACTTTTGTAAAGAATCATCAACTATCACTATGAAAAAGAAAGCTATCGTTCTGTGCACCCTTGTAATGGGAGTAACTGCTATTTTTGGTCAAATGCCAACAGTTTCTTCAGGAAAGATTATTCGCGTAGAGAACTTTCAATCGAAGTATATAAAACCTCGCAATATAGACATATGGTTACCGGAAAATTATAGTTCAACAAATAAATATGCGGTTCTCTACATGCACGATGGACAAATGCTTTACGACTCCACCATGGCATGGAACAGACAAGAGTGGGGGGTGGATGAAAATATGAGTAAATTGCTGAATGAAGAGAAAATTCGTAACACCATTATTGTCGCCATTTGGAACTCTGGGAAAGGGCGGCACTCCGATTATTTTCCACAAGAGCCTTTTGAATCACTCCCAAAATCAGTTAAAGATTCACTTCTAACCTTAGCCAAGCGCAATAGTGAAAATACACTCTTCGATGGTAACGTAAGATCCGACAACTACCTCAAATTCATAGTAAAGGAGTTAAAGCCATATATCGACAGCCACTACTCCACCCTTCCAAATAGAGCGAACACGTTTATTGCCGGATCAAGTATGGGTGGACTGATTTCGATGTACGCTATTTGCCAATATCCCAAGGTATTTGGAGGAGCGGCCTGCATGTCGACCCACTGGATAGGAACCTTTGCTACCAAAAACAATCCCATTCCCCATGTCATATTAAGCTATCTAAAGAGACATCTTCCCTCACCAAAAACGCATAAAATTTACTTCGACTACGGAACTCAAACTTTAGATTCGCTTTATGAACCATACCAAAAACAAGCCGACAGTATTCTTGCGAGGAAGGGGTATACAAGCACCAGCTGGATAACCAGAAAATTTATTGGGGACAACCATTCCGAAAAATCGTGGAACCGGAGATTGCATATTCCATTAGAATTTTTGCTAGGTCAAAAATAGTCTGGTATTTGCATACTAAACCAGATTAAAAACGGCAGTGCCAAATAAAGGAGTTGCCGTTTATATTTTCTAAAAAATAGCTTTATAACGCCATACGACGTCCCAGTTCAACAATAAAATCCTCGCCCGAAAGGACAGTCTTAGCCGGTGGATTACAAAGGCGCGCCAAATCGCCAGTCATAACACCCTCTTCAACCGTTTCTACCAAGACTCTATCCAGCTTATCCGCAAAGTACTGAAGGTCGATCAAGGAATCAAGTTCCCCCCTCTTTCTAAGAGCACCAGTCCAGGCATAAATCAATGCAGTTGGATTGGTGGAAGTCTTTTCTCCCTTAAGATAGCGATAGTAGTGCTGCTGCACAGTTCCATGCGCTGCCTCATATTCAAAATAGCCATAAGGAGAAACGAGTACGGAAGTCATCATGGCCAACGAACCAAAAGCGGAGGCCACCAAGTCGCTCATAACATCGCCATCATAGTTTTTGCAAGCCCACAGAAATCCACCTTCGCTTTTAACAAGCCTAGCCACCATATCGTCAATAAGGGTATAGTGGTATTTAATCCCAACTTCTGCAAACTTATCGGCATACTCTTTTTCATAAACCCGTTGAAAAACGTTTTTGAAACGCTGATCATAGATTTTAGAGATGGTATCCTTTGTAGCAAACCAAAGATCCATTTTCTGATCGAGCGCATAGTTAAAGCAGCTGCGTGAAAAACTTTGAATGCTCTCCTCTGTGTTATGCATTGCTTGCAACACGCCAGCATTTTCAAATTCATGTATGGTTACTCTCTTCTCTTTCCCTGACTTCTCGGTAAACACCAATTCCGCCTTTCCCGCTCCACAAGCAAATGTTTCCACGGCCTTGTAAACATCTCCATAAGCATGACGTCCTACGATTATAGGCTTTTTCCAGCTTTTTATCGATGGCTCAATATTCTTCACTAAAATAGGTTTACGAAAAACAGTACCATCGAGCATTGCTCTAATGGTTCCATTTGGTGACAACCATTGCTTTTTAAGATCATATTCCTTAACTCTTGCCCCATTGGGTGTTATTGTCGCATTTTTTACGCCAACACCCCATTTCTTAATGGCCTTGGCTGCCTCAATGGTAACCTCGTCATTGGTAACATCTCGGTTCTTAATGCCAAGATCGTAGTATTCAACCTTAAGGTCAATAAATGGGAGAATAAGTTTTTCTTTAATTATTGGCCAAAGCACCCTGGTCATCTCGTCCCCATCGATCTCAACCAACGGTTTTTTCATTTGAATCTTATTGTTCATTGTCCGAATATTTCATTTTTCTTAAAACAAAAACAGTTCTCCCTGAAGAGCTTAATTTCACTTCGTATAATGTCGATTACTTAAGTTCCCTCGAACCGAGAGGTTGATAGTCAATCTTTGGCCCAACAGCCTTGTAAGCAGGACGAATAATACGTTTGGCGCTGTTGATCTCTTCAATGCGATGAGCACACCATCCCGCAATTCTCGACATTGCAAACAAGGGAGTATAAATTTGAGGTGGAATATCGAGGGCACAGTTTACAAAGCCAGAGTAGAAGTCAACATTTGGTGCAATAACCTTACCATCACCCTTATGCTCATTAAAAAGGTCTGGTGCAAGTTTTTCAATCATGTCGTAAAGATTGAATTCATCAATTTTGTTCTTTTCCTGTGCAATATCCCGTGCCTTTTCCTTCAGTAGAATGGCACGAGGGTCGGAAAGAGTATAAACAGCATGTCCCAATCCATAGATTTTTCCAGAACCATCAAATGCCTTCTTATCCAAAATTTTACGTAGGTAATCGGAAACTTCCTTTTCGGAATCCCAATTTCTTACGTTACTCTTAATGTCATCCACCATAGCCATAACCTTAATATTCGCTCCACCATGCAATGGTCCTTTGAGAGAGCCAAGTGCAGCAGCAATTGCGGAATAGGTATCGGTGAGTGAACTTGATACAACGTGAGTGGTAAACGAAGAATTATTACCGCCCCCGTGTTCGGCATGAAGCACCAACATGAGATCAAGAATTTCCACCTCAAGGGAAGAATATCGATTTCCACCCTTTAGCATATACAAAAAGTTCTCAGCCGAACTCAACTCCGGCTTTGGATGTCTAATTACCAGCGTTTTATTCATATAATGATACCGCATACCATGGAATGAATAGGCTACAATAGCTGGGAACTTAGCAATAAGACTTAAGCTCTGACGAAGAAGATTAGCGGTAGATACATCATCAGGATTCTCATCCAAGGTATATAACGAAAGTACCGAACGTGCAAGCATATTCATAACGTCTCGTCCTCTAAAGGAGAGAATCATATCTTTGGTAAAGTATTGAGGGAGATATCGTTGTTGGGCAAGATAAGTGGAGAACTCTAAAAGTTCAGTGGACGTGGGCAATTTACCAAATAGAAGCAAATAGACAGTTTCATCGTATCCCTGCCTCTTATCCTGTTGAAATCCATGAACAATCTTATCGATTCCAATGCCTCTATATTCCAATCGTCCTTGGACTGGAACGGTTCCACCTTCAGTTTTTTCAACCCCAACAACAGTTCCCACATTGGTAAGTCCAACCAATACGCCAGTTTGATCAGCATTTCTCAATCCACGCTTAACATCAAATTTAGCATAGAGTTCGTTATCTATGCTGCTAGACTTCTCGGCCAGAGCGGCCCAATGTTCAAGGTTATTCATAGCCATTATGTTAAAATTATTTATTTTGCGTTTCCATTTTCTTAATCAAGTTCAAAGCGCTACCAGCACGGAACCACTCCAGCTGATTTTTATTATAGGTATGCGCAACGTCAAATTCATCTATGGTTCCATCGACATGATGCAGAACTGCCATAAGATTTTTCCCTGGGGCAATTTTTTCAAGACCTACTATATCAATCGTATCATCCTCCTGAATTTTTTCATAGTTGACTTTGTCAACAAATGTCAGTGCAAGCATTCCCTGTTTCTTAAGATTTGTTTCATGAATGCGGGCAAATGAACGAACCAAGATCACCTTCACCCCCATAAACCGCGGCTCCATAGCAGCGTGCTCACGCGAGGAACCTTCTCCGTAGTTCTCATCACCAACCACAATCGATCCAACTCCTGCCTTACGATAAGCCAATGCCGAATCGGGCACTGACAGGTAATCACCACGGAGCAAATTTTTTACTGTATTTACCTTGTCGTTGTATGAATTAATTGCACCAATAAGCATATTTTGCGATATGTTTTCGAGATGACCACGATACTTTAGCCATGGTCCTGCCATTGAAATATGGTCAGTCGTGCATTTTCCTTTCGCCTTGATAAGCAACTTTAAACCCAGATAATCCTTTCCATCCCACTCCAAAAAGGGTGTTAATAGCTGAAGTCGCTTGGAATCTGGGGCAACTTTAATTTGAATAGAAGAGCCGTCGAGCGCAGGAGCATGGTAACCATTATCACCAACAGCAAACCCCGAAGGTGGCATTTCAATACCTTTGGGTTCCAACAACTTAACCCTTTCGCCCTTATCATTAATAAGTGTGTCGATCATTGGATTAAATGTCAAATCTCCTGCAATGGAAAGTGCAGTAACAATTTCAGGCGATGCAACAAATGCATGTGTGTTGGGATTACCATCATTCCGCTTAGCAAAATTTCGGTTGAATGAGGTAATTATGGAGTTCTTTTCACCTTTATCGGCATTATGCCTAGCCCACTGACCGATACAAGGACCGCAGGCATTCGCCAATACTGTTCCGCCAATTTTCTCAAAGAAAGCAAGAAGACCATCACGTTCAATGGTATACCTTACCTGTTCAGAACCAGGAGTTACAGTAAATTCCGACTTAACCTTTAGTCCACTATTTAGCGCTTGCGCTGCCACAGAAGCCGCCCTAGTAATATCTTCATAGGAAGAGTTTGTGCATGAACCAATCAGACCAACCTCAAGCTTCTTTGGCCAGCCATTTTCTTTAACTGCTTTTCCAAATTCAGAAAGCGGCCATGCTTTGTCAGGTGTGAATGGTCCGTTGATATGTGGTTCTAGTGTTGAAAGGTTTATTTCAATTACCTGATCAAAATAGTGTTCGGGGTTGCTATACACCTGATCATCTCCTGTTAAGTGCTCACGAACCGCATCGGCAAGTAGGGCAATCTCTTCTCTACCAGTTCCGGTTAGATACTCTCTCATTTTATCATCATATCCAAACAGCGATGTTGTGGCACCAATTTCAGCACCCATATTGCATATAGTTCCCTTTCCTGTGGCAGAGATAGATTGAGCACCGTCGCCAAAATATTCGAGGATGCATCCTGTTCCGCCCTTTACAGAAAGTATTCCAGCAACTTTAAGAATAACATCCTTCGCAGATGTCCAACCGCTCAATTTCCCAGTAAGCTTAACTCCAATGAGTTTAGGAAATTTCAACTCCCAGGCCATTCCAGCCATAACATCAACTGCATCGGCACCGCCAACGCCAATGGCCACCATTCCTAATCCTCCCGCATTCACCGTGTGTGAATCGGTTCCTATCATCATTCCACCAGGGAATGCATAGTTCTCCAATACAACCTGGTGAATAATCCCAGCGCCAGGCTTCCAAAAACCAATACCATACTTATTGCTGACATTTGCTAAAAAACTATAAACTTCCTCGTTTGTGTTTATGGCTATTTTTAAATCCTCCACTGCACCTTGCTTAGCCTGAATAAGATGATCGCAGTGAACTGTAGACGGTACTGCAACCTTGCTCTTACCAGCCTGCATGAATTGCAGCAACGCCATCTGCGCAGTAGCATCCTGCATGGCAACCCTGTCAGGTGCAAAATCCACATAGTCCATTCCTCTACCATAAGGTTTACTTGGAATACCATCCCAAAGATGAGAATAGAGTATCTTTTCGGTTAGAGAAAGTGGACGACCAAGATTCTCTCGCGCTGTTATAACTCTTTTTGCTAATCGGTTATAAACCGATTTTATCATTTCAATATCAAAAACCATGATGCAATGAATTTTATTCTGTATTTCAGACTTTTCAATAATATTCTGCTATTGTCGTTCAAATGAATTCAAAACTTAAACAACAAACTCCATTGAAAGTTCTAATACAGCATCATTTCCATCGATGAAGAAGAAAAAAGAAGATATAAACTAGGCGTCAATGCAATACAAAAGACACTGCTTAAACTTAAAACCGCAAGTCTAAACAGTGCCTTCACAATAATCAATGGTATTCGAATGGAATGCTAAAAATGCATATAGCTGATTTGAAAGGCTACAAATGATGTTTATTCAGCTTCACGCCCGTTAGGGAGCGTTATGGGTATTGGTTATACCGCTGGTAAAGTGAAGGTGAATTCAGCACCCTGCCCAAATACGCTCTTTGCCGAAATTGTCCCACCTTGTTTCTTCACAAATTCACTGCAAAGAATAAGTCCTAGGCCAGTTCCCTTGCCATCAGACTCGGAGCCGATCTCAGTTGGCTTAACATCAATTCGGAATAGCTTCCCAAGGTCTTTTGGCTGCAATCCAATACCTGAATCGGCAACCGTTACTGCCACAAATTTATCCATCTTCTCTGCGCCGACTCTCACAACTCCACCTGGCTTTGTAAATTTAATAGCATTGGTTACTAAGTTTCGAAGTATGGTTGCAACCATTCGCCTATCGGCAACCACCTCCATTTTTCCTGGAATATTATCGACTAGGTATATATGGTTAGTTGCCGCCTGGATAGATGCTAATTCAAAAACTTCCTTCGATATATCCGACAACTTCAACACTTCAGCCGAACACGTCATTGCCCCCGATTGAATCATAGCCCACTGAAGGAGTTCCTCAAGAAGTTTAACCCCTCCTCCTGCCGCATTGTGTATTTCTGTCACATACTCCGTTATTTTATCGTGATCAAGGCTAGAGAGACTTCCTAGAAGTAAACTAGAAAATCCGAGCAATGCGTTAAACGGGTTTTTAAGATCATGAGCAATAATTGACAGAAATTTGTCTTTCATGCTATTCAACTCTCGAAGCTGCTGCTCTACCACTCTCCGATGAGTAACATCGCGAGAAACGGCTATTACCATTGTCACAGTTCTCTTCTCATCAAGTACAGGCTTAAGAGTCGACTCAACCCAGTGAATTACACCATTAGTATCTACTATTCTATATTCAACAAGCTCAAGCTTTGTTGATCCAGAATACAACCGCAAGTTTGCATTCACTAGGATATCTATCCAATCCTCACGGGCAACAATATCTTCGAGCGATTTATTTACGAGATCGTTGGGATGGTAACCAGCGATAGACTGAATTGCAGGAGATATATAGGTAATCGTTGCCTCCATGTTCGGTTTATGCAAACTTATGACATCATTAATACCTTCTGCCATAAACCGGAACATCTCTTCACTTTCCTTCAACTCCTTGACAGCTTTCTTGCGGACAGTTGTATCGACAAAAGAGACATAAATTAATTTCCCAGTTGAGTTTCCGACCAGCGCAACATTAACCATACAACTTCGCTTAGCCCTACTTTTAGTATAAAAATGAGTTTCATAATCGAGGATGGAATTGGAAAAGGACAATTTCTCAAACATCTTTTTTCTTTCACTATTAATCCAAATACCAAGGTCCTTTGTTGTATGCCCCAATGACAATTCCCTATTGAATCCCGTAAGGTTTTCAAATGCAGTATTAACCTCTAAAATTTCCCCATCAGCATAAGAGGCTACATACATGGCACTTGCATTGCTATTAAATGCATTTCGAAAAAGCTCCACACTTTTCTTAACGCTCCGGTCAATAGGTTTTTCTTTTGATATTTTCTTAAGCAACCAAACAACTTCAACTTTATTTGCAACAGAAGTTACGGCAAAAGCGTCTAAACTACACCATCCATTACTACTGTCCGACGTTCTTAGTTCTTGTTCGGTTTGAAAAAATCGGTTAGCAGATATTTTCCTTAAAGCCATTGAGTTCAATGATTCACCTCGTTTTTTTACCAAAAACAGATCCTCGATTGGATGGTTTAAAATAGCATCGACAGGAATATTGGTAATCTCCATAACTTTCCCGCTTGCCCATACAATCCTACCATCCAAATCTACCAGCGCACCAAAAGGCAACGATTCCAAAAACTTCTTTTGCAATAAAAGCGTCTCGTCACGTGTTGTTCCACTTACCTTCTTATCATCAATGTCACGCTGTATCGAAATAAAGTTTGTTATTTCTCCGACTCCATTCTTAAATGGCACAATCGTATTCTGCACCCAATAGAGTAAACCATTCTTTCGTTTATTACAAACCGCCCCTACCCAACGTTCACCGCTCAATATGGTATTCCACAAATCAGCATAAAAAGAGATATCATGTATACCACTTTTTAAAATAGCGGGAGTTTTTCCAACCACCTCTTTAAATAAATATCCTGACAACAGGGTAAAAGCCTGGTTTACATATACTACTAATCCATCTTTATCGGTAACAATAACGGCATCGGGTGATTCATCAAGCGCAACAAATGCCCATTGATTATGCGTTTGTTGAAACGCAACATCGTCCACAGCAGTTGGCTCTCTTTTTTTTGAAAAATTGCTCACGATTATCTTGATTGTTTAGTATCATGCTTCTTAGAAACCGCAAAAATAATAGAGCTTTATAGCATCAACACTCAAAAACGGCTGAATACTATTTAGAGTATGTTGCATTTTGGTTAATCATATCTTTCCATTGATGAATCGACATCCCCTCACAATTAGTAGGCTCATGAAGCAATTCAAAAAACCACAAGACCTATGTTATAAAAGATACACCCAAATACAGCCACAAATTTAATGAACTCCTCACAGTTTGTTTCATTCAATCAAACTTCTTAAAAGTAATTAGAGCAAACCTTTACAAAAACATAATTGATTTGAAACTTGCCCTTTAATCCATCTTACACTAACTTTGGTAAGTTACTAAAATTTAATTTTCATCCCGTAATCATATCACCTCAAACAAAACCAATGAAAATGAAAGACTGTAAAAAAGTTGTATTACTATTCGCCATAGGAATTCTATGCTCATGCGGAAGAGTAAACCCACCAATCGCAGAAAAGATACAGCACCAATTGGTAAACTTAGGCGATACTCGCAATGATCCATACTTTTGGATGAATGAAAGGGATAACCCCAAGGTACTTGCAAACCTTCATGCCGAAAATGAATACACTGAGGTGGTAATGAAACCAACAAAAAACCTTCAAGAGAAACTATTTAACGAGATAAAAGGGCGAATCAAGGAGGATGATATGTCGGTTCCATACTTTTACAATGACTATTACTACTATACCAAATATGAAAAAGATCAAGAATATCCTATTTATTGCAGAAAGGAAAGTAGTCTTGGTGCAAAAGAAGAGGTAATTCTCAATGTAAATCAGCTGGCAAAGGGTCACAGTTTTTTTGATGTTTCTGACCTATCTGTCAGCATTAATAACCAGATATTAGCATATGGAGTAGACACTTTAAGCCGGAGAAAATACACCATTTACTTTAAAAATCTTGACTCGGGAAAACTATTATCTACGAAAATTGCTAACACAACAGGTGAAATCATTTGGGCAAATGATAACAATACAATTTTCTATAGTACCAAAGACGAATCATTACGACCATGCAAAATTTTTGAGCATAAGATAACCTCCGTTGATGAAAAAAGAGACAAACTCGTATTTTTTGAGAAAGACTCTGCCTACGACCTCTCGCTTTTCAAATCGAAAAGCGACAACTATCTCTACATCGTTTCTACCTCAACCCTCTCCTCCGAATACCAGTATGTAAATGCCAATACTCCAGATGCCCCTTTCATAACGGTTCAACCACGAAAAAAAGGATTGCTCTACTCCGTCGAAGATTGTGGTAACAAATTCTACATTGTAACAAACTTTAAAGCACAAAACTTCAGGTTGATGGAGACTCCTATTTCTAAATCACATATGGAAAACTGGAAGGAATTTATTCCCTATCGACCTGATATTCTTCTAGAAAACATCGATATTTTTAAGGATTATTTGGTTATTCAAGAACGTAACCAAGGGCTTACCAACATTAGAATTATTAACTGGGAAACAAAAAAAGAAAAGAGAGTTGACTTTAAAGAAGAAACCTACTCTGCCTACATATCCTACACTCCCGATTTTAACAGCAACAAAGTTCGGATTCAATACACCTCCTTAACTACTCCAAATTCAGTGTATGATTACAACATGGACACAGGAGAGAAAATACTCTTAAAACAACAAGAGATTCTTGGAGGAAAATTTAAACTAGAAAATTATGAAGCCAAACGACTTTGGGCCAAAGCATCTGATGGAACAATGATACCCATGAGTATTGTGTATCGTAAAGGGATAAAGCTAGATGGTTCAAACCCTGCATTAATTTATGGCTATGGATCGTATGGTAATACAATCGATCCCTATTTTAGTTCTGCACGCCTAAGCCTGCTCGATCGAGGGTTTGTATTTGCAATTGCTCACGTCCGCGGAGGACAATTTTTAGGAAGACAGTGGTATGAAGACGGCAAACTACTGCACAAAAAGAATACATTCACTGACTTTATTACCTGTTCAAAATACTTAATTCAACAAGGCTATACAAGTTCTGATAAACTATTTGCCGAAGGAGGAAGTGCTGGAGGCTTACTAATGGGTGCCATTGCAAACATTGAGCCCAACATCTACAAGGGAATAATTGCGGAAGTGCCATTTGTGGATGTTGTCACAACAATGCTCGACGAAAGTATACCACTAACTACCGGCGAATTTGACGAATGGGGAAATCCCAAAATAAAAGAATACTATGACTACATGAAGTCATACTCTCCCTACGATAATGTTGAGCGCAAAGCTTATCCAAACATGCTTGTCACCTCTGGCTATTACGACTCACAGGTACAATATTTTGAACCAGAGAAATGGGTTGCGAAACTTCGCGACATGAAGACCGACAACAACCTATTGCTCTTTAAAATAGACATGGAAGCGGGCCATGGTGGTGCGTCAGGCCGATTCAAATCGCTTCATGAGATAGCCTTCAACTATGCATTTATGCTCCATGTTTTAGGACGGAACAATTAAACCCATCCACAAAAAGAGGGCTACAATTTTGGCAGCCCTCTTTTTGCTTTACTATAATACTCACCTACTCGTCACAAAACTGAACCAACATATTTCTATAGGCTGAAAATATCTTCGATTTTGAAACAAATCCTTGATATACTCCTTTTGTTACAACAGGCAAATTCCACGCTCCGGTATCTTCAAACTTTTTAAGCACCGACTCCATCGATTCATCAAGGCCGACCCACTCTGGTGGTAAAGTCATAAACTCTTTAACCTGCATGGTATTATATACCTCCGAATCAAACATAATATGGCGAATGTCATCAAGAAGAACTACGCCCAAAAGCAGTCTGTCATTATCTAATACCGGAAAAATATTCCGTTTCGACTTGGAGACTACCTTTACCATTTCGCCCAAGGTATCATTGGGATGGACCGGTAAAAAGTCATTTTCCACCACTTTGTCTAACCGTAGCAAAGTTAGCACAGCCTTATCCTTGTGATGAGTAATAAGATCTCCCTTTTGAGCTAAACGCTTAGTATATAGAGAATGAGGCTCGAAATAAATAATAGTGATATAGGCTAAAGTAACAGTAATAGCTAATGGCGCAATCATTTCATAGCCACCGGTAATTTCAGCAATCAAGAACATTGATGTAAGAGGTGCATGCATTACACCCGACATCATCCCGGCCATACCCACCATAGCAAAGTTAACCACCGACACATGTACAACCCCCGTTGCATTGATAATAGTGGCAACAACATAGCCCGCTACTCCACCCATAAAAAGTGAAGGTGCAAAAATACCGCCTACACCGCCAGCACCATTAGTAAAAGCCATTGCCAACACTTTTAAAAATAGAACGAGCGTAAGAAAAATAACTGTTATCCAAAAGCTATCGTGATAAGCGTAAAAAAAAGTGTTTTCAAAAACTGTAACACCATGACCATTGAACAAAGCCTCAAGAGTATCGTATCCCTCTCCGTAAAGTGGAGGAAATAAGAAAATAAGCAATCCTAAGGCAGCACCGGCAACAACCAGCTTCTTAATCCAGTTTTCAATCTTTGATAGTCTTTTTTCAATCTTCAGCGTGGTTTCTGTGAAATAATAGGCAATCAATCCACAAACTATACCTAGTAAAATATACAAGGGAATATTAGACATGCTAAAAGGCTCCAGTAGATTCTCTGCAAATGGCACTTGGCTACCTAAAAAGAAACCCGAAATAGTGGCAGCAGAGACTGCTGAAATCAGTAATGGAATAATAGATGCCATGGTAAGGTCGAGCATAAGCACTTCCAGCGTAAAAACCAGACCAGCTAATGGCGCTTTAAAAATTCCCGCAATGGCACCTGCGGCACCACACCCCAAAAGAAGGGTGATTTTTTTATAGTCTAAACCCAAATATTGACCAACCTGTGACCCAATAGCCGCACCGGTAAGTACAATTGGTGCCTCGGCCCCAACAGAGCCACCAAAACCGATAGTCAATGATGAGGCAACCATTGACGTATAAGTATTGTGTTTCTTCACCCGAGAGTCACGACGTGATATGGCAAAAAGTATTCGTGTAATACCATGCGATATATTATCCTTTACAAAATATTTTACGAATAATACAGTAAAGAAAATACCTATCACAGGGTAGGCAAAAAACAACAAACTTCCATTGCCCGTTGAAATCCAACTGGTTAGGGCATATTGAATGAAGTGAATTAGATTTTTTAGAATTACAGCAGCAAAACCGCTTGCAATGCCAACTACAAAACTCAAAATTAGAATCAAACGCTTAGGCTCAATTTTGCGGAGCACGAAAAGCAATCGAATCATTAAATTCCTAATTCTTACCATCTTACAACGTATCTCAGCACCATAATTATTTTTAATTATGAAATGGTAAAGGTAGCATTCTCAATAGAATAATTGAATATGTTACCCGACATGCCTTCACCAGCTTGTCCACTGCAGACCCAATATTTTATTAAGTTTGCAAAAAAAGAGTTCAATGGCAAACAGAATCTGTAATCTTTTCGGCATTAAATACCCAATTATTCAGGGTGGAATGGTATGGTGTAGTGGATACAAATTAGCCTCATCGGTAAGCAATTGTGGTGGACTTGGACTTATTGGAGCAGGTTCAATGCATCCAGAAATGTTGCTAGAGCATATCCAAAAAGCAAAGATGGCAACCAAAAATCCTTTTGGCGTAAACATCCCCTTGCTCTACCCTCAAGTTAAAATGCTAATTGATATCATTATTCAAGAAGAGGTAAAGATCGTTTTTACTTCTGCCGGCAATCCAAAAACTTGGACTAAAATATTACAAGACCACGGCATCACCGTTGTTCACGTTGTATCAAGTGCCAAGTTTGCAAGAAAAGCGGAAGATGCAGGTGTTAATGCCATTGTTGCCGAAGGATTTGAAGCAGGAGGTCACAATGGTCGAGAGGAAACCACCACCTTAACTCTAATACCTACCGTTCGGATGGCAACAAGCCTGCCACTGATGGCAGCCGGAGGTATTGGTACCGGTGAATCAATATTGGCAGCCATGCTCTTAGGTGCCGATGGTGTGCAAATTGGTTCAGCCTTTGCTGTTTCGCAAGAATCATCGGCTAGCCAAGCATTCAAACAAAAGGTGATTGATATTGGTGAAGGAGAGACAATGCTAAGTCTTAAAAAGTTAGCACCAGTTCGCCTAATAAAAAATGAATTCTACGAAACAATCTCTCAGGCTGAAGCAAATGGAGCAACAGCTGATGATCTATCCCTTCTGTTAGGCAACGGAAGAGCAAAAAAAGGTATATTTGAAGGTGATATAGTGAATGGAGAGCTTGAAATTGGTCAAATATCTTCCATCATTTCAAGAATCCAATCAACGAGCACAATATTTAATAAGCTGCTAAACGAATATCAAATCGCCTTGAGTGAGATTAACAATAATAGCAAATACCACTTTACCCTATAGCAAATGATCAACTTTGAAAAAAAAACGCTCGCCAACGGATTAACCGTAATTGTCCACCCCGACAACTCATCCCCATTGGTGGCGATTAACATAGTATATAACGTTGGATCAAAAGACGAGGATCCAGACAAAACAGGATTTGCTCATTTATTTGAGCACCTCATGTTTGGAGGCTCCGTAAATATACCATCCTACGACGAACCACTTCAGATGGTTGGGGGTGACAATAACGCATTTACCAACAACGACCTTACCAACTATTACATAACTCTTCCAAAAGAGAATATTGAAACTGCATTTTGGCTCGAATCCGATCGAATGCTTAGCCTAGCATTCTCCCCAAAAAGTTTGACCGTTCAGAAAAACGTGGTAATTGAAGAATTTAACCAACGATATCTCAACCAGCCATATGGCGATGTTTGGTTAATGCTTCGGCCCCTTGCCTATAAAGTTCACCCATACCAATGGGCCACCATCGGCAAGTCGGTTGACCACATTAAGAATGCAACATTAGACGATGTAAAAAAATTCTTTTTCTCACACTATGCACCAAACAACGCCATACTTTCGGTTGTAGGAAATGTAGTAGCCGAAGAGGTTTTCACTCTTGCAGAAAAATGGTTTGGCCCAATTGAGCATAGACCCATCAAAACCCGTACCCTCGCCGAAGAACCAGAGCAAAAAAAGGCACGAAGATTATCCGTTAATCGGGATGTTCCATACTCTTCCATTTACATGGCCTTTCCAATGGTTGGAAGAAAAAGCAGAGATTATCAAGTTACAGATCTCATTTCAGACATTCTTTCCAATGGAAAGTCTTCCCGATTATTCGTTAACTGTGTTCAAAACAGACAACTATTTTCTGAAATAAACGCCTTTATCACTGGTGATATTGAGCCAGGTTTAATGGTCGTTACGGGGCGATTAACCGACGGAGTTACCATTGAAACAGCGGAACAAGCCCTTTGGGACGAACTACAAGGGATGATTTCCAGTCCACCAACAGAGTACGAACTACAAAAAGTAAAAAACAGATTTGAATCAGGTATTATGTTCTCAGAGGTAACTATTCTATCCAAAGCTATGAATCTTGGATTTTATGAGTTGCTTGGCGATGCCGAGATCATTAACCATGAGATTGAATTCTACCAAAAAATTAGCATTGACGATATTGTTCGTGTATCTAAAAGCCTCTTTAAAAAAGAGAAATGTTCTACTCTGCTTTATTTACCAGAATTAAACTCCACCAACCATGCTTAATAGAGCTATAGCGCCCACATTTTCGCTCCCATCCGCCCTAGAAATAACTTCGAGCAAGACTCATAAGTTAAGCAATGGCATACCCATCCAAATAGTTGAAGGGGGCACCCAGGATGTACTACGAATCACCTTTCTGTTTAACGCTGGAACACGACACCAAGCTAAAGCATTAATTGCAGCCACAACCCTTTCAATGCTAACCGAAGGAACAAAAAACCATACAGCAAACCAGCTTGCCGAACTGTTAGATTACTACGGAGCGTATACCGACCAAGGCATAGACAGAGACAAAGCAGGCATTTCCCTATACTGCCTAGGGAAACACATACAAAACCTTCTTCCCTTATTACAGGAGATCATACTCTATCCAACTTTTCCTGAAAAACAATTCGAAACCCTTATCAACAAGAAGAAACAGCAGCTAACCGTTGAACGACAGAAAGTTGCCTATTTAGCAAGAGAACAACATCAAGCCATGCTATTTGGCGAAAAACATCCATATGGATCATATGCCACACCCGAAAGTTATAACAAGCTAAACACTGGCGCCCTTATTGATTTCCATAAGGAATATTATAAGCCGGAAGAGTGTCTGATCATTCTTGCAGGCAAGTCGTGTATTCAACAAATTCCTCTCATTGAAAGTCTATTTGGCAAAACAACATGGCCAAAAACTAAACCGGGAATGCCCAAGCACTTTCCCATTCCATCAACAACCTCTGAAAAACAACTCACATTCACCAAAAGCAATGCTGTTCAAACAGCCATTAGAATAGGAAAAATTTCCATAACCCAAAACCACCCCGACTACGTAAAACTAAGTATCTTAATAACCATTCTTGGAGGATATTTTGGCTCACGACTGATGAAGAATATTCGGGAGGAAAAAGGATACACCTACGGCATTTATGCCTCGCTAGTTCCATTTAAAGAAGCTGGCGTTATTGTCATCAGTACAGAGGTTGGAAAACAGTACCAGCAGGACACCATTGATCAAGTGATATATGAAATTGAGCGACTGAGAACAGAGGGGATATCAGATGAAGAATTAGCTCTTGTTAAGAACTACATTGCTGGTGAAATGATTCATAGCGTAGATGGACCATTGGCGCTATCGGAACTACTTGAAAGTTTGAGCATCTTTGACCAGGATTTTAACTATCTTACAGAGGCATACAGAGAAACGGCTGAGGTAACAAAAGAGGAGCTTTTAAGGCTCGCTCAAACATATCTTTCGGTTGATGATTTAAAAATTTGTATAGTAGGATAAAAAGCTATGGAAGCAAAACAAAATCAATTGCGGGTTCGTCAACTAATCAGCAAAATTCTGAACCAGAAAAAGGTTTTTACAATAACGCTTTTGTTGACCATTACAACGTTTTGTGCACAGGCACAAAAGCCCGACCCTCCAGTCTTTCGTTATATTTCCAACGACCTTACATCGGGTCAGATTACATTAGGATGGAACCGAAGTCCCAGTCCTGACTCGCTCATTTTCGGTTACTACATTTATCGTCTTCAAACCGATCTGTTGGGTAATCAGGGATACATTTTAATCGATTCCACCAACGCCAGCACTTTTTCCTACACCGACATATATGTGGATGGTTCAGTTAAAACCGAATCATACAAAATGGCGACAAAGGGCAAAACAGAACCCAGCAAACTTACTGATTACCATACCACCATGTGGGCAACAAACAAATACGACAGCTGTAAAGCCGTATTAAACATCCGATGGAAAAAATATTATGGATGGGGCAATCGAATCAAGCATTACTATGTTTACTCCAGCAAAGGAGTTCAAAGTTTCAACCCCGGTTCATTGGTCAAGATAGCAACCGTATCAGGTACCGATACCTCTTACGCTTTAACGAATGCAACCGAAAATGAATGGTATCATTTTGCCATACTTGCCGTTAAAGATGATGCCGATAGCATATCCTCCTGGTCGAACCATTTTTCAAAGTTCACCCATATGCCACTGCCTCCAACCTCACTTGGATTCGATTCACTTATCTCACTCGACACCCAAGTTCGTTTACGCTATTCAATCGACAATCAAACGGAGGTTTCCAATTTCGAAATTTTTAGAAGTGATAACACATCCAATCTTTTCAGCAATATTCATTCATTTACGGATAAATTTGAAGTTGAATTTACCGACCAGAATTTAGCCAAAGGTCGCACATACTACTATTACCTTACCGCAACTAATGCATGTGGAAATGTGGTTGCCACCTCCGATACTGCACGCAGCGAATCGCTTACCATTCGAAATGAAGGACTTCTGAACTATCTTTTCTGGCTTCCCTATCCGAGTCAAGGAGGAACTTATAGCTATTCCGTTTGGCGAAAAACATCACTTGATGCCGATTATATTCAAATAGCAAGCAATTTATCCGTTGAAACCTTCACCGATGACCTCACACCACTGAAGAGTCAAAATCCTGAACCAGAAGTTTGCTATAGAATAGAGGCAGAATGGAATAAGGGCATTTATCACACCATCAGTCAATCACAAATAAAATGTGCGGTAATTATTCCAGATATTACCATGCCAGATGCCATCGACCCATTAAGCGAAATGATAAATTCTACAACGAATAAACGGCGCAACCGTTTTGAACCAATAATTGGATTCACTGCCGATTTCACCATTCAAATATTTGACCGTAACGGAATTTTACTTTATGATGGAACAACCGGATGGGACGGACGCATCAATCATGGCGAATTTGTTAAGCCGGGGGCATATATCTACAGAGTTAAGGTAAACCTACCAAATGGAAACGCAATTGAAAAAAACGGAACTGTTAATGTAGTTTATCGTAAACAGTAAAATTTTGCTAGCCTTACGAAGAATATGAAGCCACAAGTTAGCGATGAAAATTCACTTCAAACTGATAGTGAACGAAAGTTGATTCAAGATCAGTTTGAAGATCTGTTGAAATCGTGTATTAGATGCAATTCAGAGGAAGATGTAAAGCTGATAACAAAAGCCTTTAATCTTGCCAACGAAGCACACAAAGGGGTAAGACGAAAATCGGGTGAACCATACATTGTCCATCCAATTGCCGTCGCAAAGATTTGTGCAGAAGAAATAGGTCTAGGTGCAAAATCTGTGGCTGTAGCACTTCTGCACGATGTAGTTGAAGATACCGAGTACACGCTTGAGGACATGCGAAATATGTTTGGGGACAAGATTGCCTCCCTCATAGATGGCCTCACCAAAATATCGGGCGTATTCGACAAAAATTCCTCTTTACAAGCCGAAAATTTTCGAAAAATGCTTCTAACCCTTACTGACGATGTAAGGGTTATGCTAATTAAGTTGGCAGATAGGTTACACAACCTACGTACGCTTGACTCAATGCCCCGGCATAAACAAATAAAGATTGCAAACGAAACAGTATACCTATATGCACCCATTGCTCACCGACTTGGACTCTATGCCATAAAATCAGAGTTGGAAGATTTGAGTTTAAAGTATCGTTTCCCCGATATTTATAATGAGTTAAAAAATAAAATAGCAGAAAGCGAAAAAAGCAGGCTGCAATTTATCAATAAGTTTTCACTACCTATCATCCAAAAACTTGAAGAAAGCAGCATCGAATTTGAAATAAGTGGCCGTCCAAAAAGCATCTACTCTGTTTGGAAAAAAATGCAGACCAAGAATGTTCCATTCGAGGAAATATATGACCTTTTTGCCATTCGCATCATCTTCGACCCCTACCCAGGTATTCCTGAAAAAACACAATGCTGGCACATATACTCAATCATAACCGATATATACAAGCCTAAGCCCGATAGACTCCGCGACTGGGTTAGTACCCCAAAAGCGAATGGATATGAAGCACTTCACCTAACCGTTATGGGACCAGGAGGCGCTTGGGTTGAGATCCAAATTAGGTCAAGACGAATGGATGATATAGCGGAACGAGGTTTCGCCGCACACTGGAAATACAAAGAGCATGTATCCTACGAATCAGAAATAGACAAATGGATTAGCCGTATCAAGGAGACACTGTCGAATCCACAATCCAATGCATTGGAGTTTCTCGACGAGTTTAAACTCAACTTATTTGCAGCCGAAATATATGTTTTCACACCTAAAGGAGAGACTAAAACGCTTCCAGCGGGTGCCACTGCCCTTGATTTTGCCTATGAAATACACTCGGAAATTGGCAACAGAGCAATTGGCGCCAAGGTTAACCATAAGCTAGCACCACTAAGCCAATCGTTGCAAAGTGGCGATCAGGTTGAAATTTTGAACGCTGAATCGCAGCGACCACAGCGTGAATGGCTCGAATTTGTAGCCACAGCAAAAGCCAAGCAAGCTATTAAAAACACACTTAAAGCAGAAACTAAAAACCGAATTGGGCTAGGCAAAAAAATGATAGAAGAAAAACTTCTTGAAAATGGAGTAAAACCTAGCAGCAGAGTATTTCGCAAACTGCTTCCTGCCTACGAATGTCTTTCAAAAGACGAGCTATACAGCAAACTTGGTGCTGGACTGATAACCCTTGATGACCTCAAAAAAATACTTAAAAAGAATACACAAAATAAGTGGATCAGATATTGGGGCCTTTCACTATTTAACAGTCCCCGTAAGAAAAAGCCATCAGAGGCGAATAGCCCTGTGATGCCAAAAAAGATTGACAAGAAAACCCCATTTCTTCTCAAAGACACATCGGATGACAATCTTGATTACCTCATTGCCAAATGCTGCAATCCCATTCCAGGTGACGATGTTATTGGATTTATTGGTAACGACGGGCAGGTAACAGTCCACAACACAAGATGTCCTGAAGTTGTACGTCTCTCCTCTCAATATGGAGACCACATGCTTACCGTAAAGTGGACAACACATAAAATTTTGTCTTTTCTCACAAGTATAGAGATTAGAGGCATAGACCGGATTGGCATAGTAGCAGAGCTCACAAAGGTTATTTCGGACGAACTCAACGTAAATATTCGTAAACTTCATATCGATAGCCATGATGGTATTTTTGAAGGCATTATCGATCTATACGTTCATAGCGTAAGCGACCTAAACAACCTCATAATGAACGTAATGAAGATAAAGGGTATTGATGCCGTTAAACGTATTGAGAAAATAGAGGATTAGGTTGGGACGTGCAAATGGGCTAAAAGATTTTGCAAAAAAAGGATATTCTTTCTTTAAATAAATCTAAATTAGCATTAGGTTTGTAGAGAAATTACTACTTTAGAGCATTGTAAAGCAAGAGGAACGACATGATTTGCAGCGAATCCAAAGAAACAGTTAAAAAAATTTTTACTGATTATCTCGAAAAACGTGGTCATCGCAAAACGCCAGAGCGGTTTGCCATATTGGATGAGATATATTCTCGCGATGGCCACTTCGACATTGAGACCCTCTATATCTTCATGAAGAATAAGAACTACCGGGTTTCAAGGGCAACATTATACAATACCATTGAGCTCCTTTTAGAGTGTAACTTGGTTACCAAACACCAGTTTGGCAAAAATATGGCCCAATTCGAAAAAGCCTATGAATGTAGGCAACATGACCATTTAATTTGCACTAATTGTGGAAAAGTAATAGAGTTTTGCGACCCTCGTATACAAGAAATACAAGAAACTGCAGGAAGCCTCATGAATTTCAGCATTTCTTACCATTCCCTCTATTTTTATGGCCTCTGCGACCAATGCATAGACAAGAAAAAATAGTATATCTCGCCCATCTTTATAGTCAGACCAACATCATCCCTCCCTGCTCAAAAACATGATAGCATTTTAATAAAAAATCGCTACCTTGAGCTGCAATTCCCAATGGAATAGGTCTACAGACCAAGCACGAACAGATATCTTTTCTGATTACAGAAATCTATCGAAATAAGCAGTGAACCAATTACAAAGGACCAGTTTCTATCAATTAGAGTTACACCATAAATAAAAGCGTTAAGAATGAAAGTAGATGTTCTTCTCGGCCTCCAGTGGGGAGATGAGGGTAAAGGAAAAGTTGTGGATGTGCTTGCTGGACATTATGATGTTATTGCACGTTTTCAGGGAGGTCCAAATGCAGGTCACTCACTTGAATTCAACAACATCAAGCATGTGCTGCACACTATACCATCGGGTATTTTTCGGCCAGGGGTAATAAACCTCATTGGAAATGGAGTGGTTATTGACCCTGTGATATTTGCCGATGAAATCAGCAAGCTTAAAGCACTAGGAGTAATACCGGAAAAGAACCTCTCCATTTCAAAAAAGGCACACCTTATTTTGCCAACCCACCGGATTCTTGATGCTGCATCGGAAGCAGCAAAAGGAAAGACGAAGATTGGTTCAACACTAAAAGGCATTGGACCGACATATATGGATAAAACTGGTCGCAATGGACTTCGAGTAGGAGATATTTTATCACCACACTTTAAAGAAAAGTATGCTTTTCTTACCAACAAGCATAAAGATATCCTTCGCCAATACAACTACGATTACAATCTCAATGATTATGAAGCACAATGGATGAAAGGCATTGAGGTAATAAAGTCCATAATGCTAGTGGACAGCGAATACAAAATAAACCAATATCTGGAAAACCATAAAACAGTTTTAGCCGAGGGTGCACAAGGGTCTCTCCTCGACATCGACTTTGGTTCCTATCCTTATGTTACCTCATCAAACACGGTTTGTGCAGGGGCCTGCACCGGTTTAGGAATAGCTCCCAATAAAATTGGTGAAGTATTTGGAATTTTTAAAGCTTATTGCACCCGTGTTGGGAGTGGCCCGTTCCCCACTGAACAAGAGAATTCAACAGGTGAGCAACTCAGAAAGACTGGTGCCGAATATGGTGCAACCACAGGTCGTCCTCGTCGTTGCGGATGGCTCGATTTAGTGGCACTTAAATACACCATTATGCTCAATGGCGTTACCCAACTCATAATGACCAAAGCAGACGTACTTGACTCTTTCGATACAATTAAGGTTGCAGTAACCTATAAAGTAAATGGAGAGGAAACGCAAGAGGTTCCCTACGATATTGATGCCAAAATTGAGCCCATATACAAAGATTTCAAAGGGTGGAATAAATCTATAGCAAAGATTAAAAAGCTAGATGAACTACCAGCAGAATTGATGAATTACATAAAGTTTATCGAGACAGAGACAAAAGTTCCAATAACTATTGTTTCCGTAGGACCAGATAGAGAAGCCACCATTAATAGGCCAAAATCATAAATTTATTTCATCATGAGACAAAAAAAGAGCGGGATTATAACCCGCTCTTTTTTTTAAATATTTAACCAAGTTTACTTCTTTATATTCGGAAGTTCCAAGCCGTATCCTTTCTTTTTATCTTCAGCCTTAAGCATTAACGCAACAATAAAGGCCAATACACCAAAGAAGGTAAAGATTACATTAGCGGTATTGTAGTTATACCTAAGATTGATTCTCTTATCGACCAATATGCTATAGGTTGAGTTCACAAAAGTTTTTTGAATCTCCTCCAAAGCCTTTTCCTGACCAACACCATTCAAATTTAGGGAATTGATGTTTTTCAAAGCAGCCGCCTCAAGTTCCATTTTCACTGCTGGGAGATTCCCATTAACATCACCTTCGTATTTTGAATTTACGAGTATTTTATTGATTAGGAAGGTTGTGGTTTTCTCAATTGTTTTCCCAAGTTCCACCTTATTCAGCACAATAGACTTGTTGTTTTCGAGAACCACTGAATAGGTATTGGTAACCGCAGCTTTCACAGCCTCCTTAGCTGGCGGAACAGAAGGATTGGTAACGCTCAACACATAGCCAATAAGCAGCGGTACGCCCATTAATCCCCAGTTCTGAATCCAGAAAGTAAGTGCATAAGCAGTACCAAGCTGCTTTTCAGGAATAATTTTAGGAACAGAAGGCCACATTGCTGATGGCACAAGAGAGAGGGCAATTCCCAAAAATACCGTAACAACTAAAGCCACAATCCAATTGGTAAGAAATGGTATCGAGAAAATCCCATGAATACCAATTAACATGATGGAACCAATAACCATTATAGTTGCTCCTTTTCCCTTACGATCATATAAATTTCCAAAAAATGGAGTTAAGAAAAGAGTACCTAATGGAAGAACACTTGGAATTAATCCTGCAATATCCGGATCTACCTGATATTTATTAATAACAATATCGGTAGCGAATTTTATCCATGGAAATACAGCAGAATAAAAGAGCACACAAAGTATGGAAATTAACCAGAAACCCTTATTCTTAACAATCAAAAGGATATCTGACAATTTAAATGGTTCTTCATCAACAATTGCATCGCTTTCTGCATTTTCAGCATCTAGGCGTCTATCCATAAATGTATAAACGATGAACGCGATCAATCCAATTACCAGCAGTATTAACGCAAAAAGAATTGGTTTCGAAACATCACCAAAGTAATGAGCAATAGGCAATGGAATGGCAGTCGCTAGAAGAGTTCCCATACGAGCTGTAGCCATCTCAAGTCCCATAGCTAAAGCCATTTCCTTTCCCTTAAACCATTTTACAATGATACGGGATACGGTAATACCAGCAATCTCGACACCTACACCAAATATTGCGTAACCAAGTGCAGCCAACGCCACTTGCATCTTTATTCCAAAGATGAAAGCATCAGCTGGAAATGTTGATGAAACAGCATAGTATTTTAACCCGGCACCGATGATCATTACCGAAGTTGCAGCTACACCAGTAAAACGTACTCCCATCTTATCGAGAACAATTCCACCGATAATTAACATGAAAAGGAATACGTTGAACCAACCGTATGCGCTAGTAAAAATACCATAATCGTTACTATCCCAAAGCAATTGACTCTCAAGCATTGGCTTAAGAGGTGACATTACATCTGTAAGAAAGTATCCGCACAGCATTGTAAATGCAACGATGGCCAAGGCGGTCCATCTTGCTGTTGACGAATCGCGAAGTGATTTCCTGATTTTTTCCATTGGTTTTTTAGTTAAAATTTTCCCGACACTATCGATGGACGATGTCGGGAACAAAAATAGAAAGGTATTTCAATAATTAAGAATTAATTGGCAGAATAAACCCACATTTCCATGGGCGTTTGACTACCTTCATTGATATGTAGTATTTCCTTATAAGCAGAGGAATAATTTTTATACTTTCCTATAGAAACAAGATTAAATCCATTGGGCGATTTAATTAGGCTCGTTTTATACCCCATACTTTCAACCGCCGTTGCAAAAGAAGTGGCATTTTGAGCAACCTTAAAACTTCCAATAACAACGTGGAAACCTTGTTCTTTTGTTTTTTGCTTAGCAGTGACCTCGTCTGCAGCCTTTGCTGCTTTCGCTGCCTCCGCTTGTGTATCCGCTACACGTTTAAGGGAATCGGCACGTAAGCTATCTGAATTTGCTGCAATAGCAACCTCACTCTTTTTACCCTTAATCCACCCCTTTTTCTTCATGTAATTACAACTCCCTAACCCTGCAAGCAAGGTGGCTACAAGTATCAATGTCACAATTCTTTTCATGGCGAAGTCAATTAAGGTAACGAACTAATTACGAAACTAGGTAAATTTAAGAACAATGTTAAATAATTCCGCTTTAAACTTAAGAAAAAATCCGTTAAGTGATAAATTACCCCTCAAATGGATTTGCTCTTGTGAAATCTGGATTATACGTTGATGCACTTTCCAATTCTTGAACCCATCCCTTACGAAAACCTAAATCATAAAAATGATCCACCACTCGCTGATATTCATGCTCACTAAGGCAACTATTTAAGGGGCTGTCAGCGGGCACTCTTTCCGTAGGTAAATATTGAGCCATAAGCGAAACATGAACATTTAGCGAAATCTCCTCAGCAATGTAGTCAAGCACTTCAATACTGTTTTCGATAAATCCAGGCAAAACTAAATGACGAATAATTAATCCACTCTCCGCAACATTATTATTATCAAGGCTCAGATAGCTGCCTTTTTGGCGATACATTTCCCGCAAAGCCATAGAGGCTGCCGAAAAATAGTTTGGCACTTTAGAAAGAGTTGCACCAAGATCGTTGGAGGCATACTTAAAATCGGGCAGGTAAATATCCACCACATCTTCAAGGCCCCTTAACGTCTCCACGTTATCATACCCATTAGTGTTATACAAAATTCGCGGTGTCCTATTCCGGTGATGAAGTTCATTCACGATATTGACCATTGAAAGAACCTGATGCGAAGGAGATACAAAGCCCACCATCGTTGCACCTTTATCGAGCATACCTTCAATTTCATCTGCAGCTCTCTCAATGGTATATGGTGCATCAACGTTCAATCTATTGTTACTAATTTGGTAATTTTGACAGTATATGCACTGCATATTACAATGTTGAAAAAAAACATTGCATACCCCATTGGTTCCAGACAGTACTGGTTCCTCACCTTTATGCATGCAAATGGTGGAAATTTCCGGTTCAAGGCCTGATTGGCAATACCCTAATTCAAGTGCCGATCTTTCAGCACCACACTGTCTGGGACAAAGGTTACACACCTTTTCGTGGATCAAAATCATAGATAAGAGATTCATGCAAAAATAGTATATTAACGACTTCTTTCGAAAACAGATTTTAATTAATTGCATCAAGCATGAAGACCATTATCGAGCTCTTTGAAGAGAGTGTTACTAAATTTAACAATAATCCTTTTTTGTGGGAAAAGAGAAATGGAACCTTTACGGCAACAACCTACAAAGACACCAAGCACGAGGTTGAACGATTTGCAGCAGGTTTACTCCATTTTGGAGTGAAACATGGCGATCGAATTGCATTACTATCGGAAGGCAGAAACCTATGGATAATAAGTGAATTGGCCATTTTATATACTGGCGCAATTAATGTTCCACTTTCAATTAAATTAGAAGAGAATAACGACTTACAGTTTAGAATAGAACATTCAGAATCGTCCATAATTATATGCTCTTCAAATCAACTTTCAAAGATTAGAGCCATTAAAGAAAACCTACCATTATTAAAGGCCGTTATCATTCTTGATGACATTTCGGACAAGAGGGAAAACGAAATTCTCATTTCTGAACTATTGACCATTGGTGACAATTTCCTTGAAAAGAGTAAAATTAAGCTAGACGAGGCAAAGTCAAAAGTTAAACCGTCCGACTATGCTAATATTAGCTATACCTCTGGAACTACAGCGGACCCGAAAGGCATAATTCTCTCCCACAGAAATTATACAGCAAACGTAGAGCAAGCATTAACCCTAATGGATATTCCAGCTAGTTTTCGTACACTCATAATCCTACCCTTAGACCACTGCTTTGCACATGTAGCTGGTTTTTATTCATTTATGGCAAAAGGAGCAAGTGTTGCAACCGTTCAATTGGGTAAAAGTCCAATGGAAACGCTAAAAAACATTCCATTAAATATAAAGGAGATAAAACCAAACCTTTTGCTAAGTGTTCCAGCTCTTGCCAAAAACTTCAAAAAAAATATAGAGGCTGGTATTCGAGCCAAGGGACCATTGGCTGAAAAGTTGTTTAACCATGCACTCAGAATTTCCTATGCCCATAACAGAGAAGGCTATAATAAGTCAAAATTACTTGCAGTTTTTTATAACCCGATTATATGGTTTTACGACAAATTACTATTCTCTAAAATTCGAGAGAACTTTGGTAGTGATCTAAAATTCTTCATTGGTGGCGGAGCACTTCTCGACATAGATCTGCAACGGTTCTTTTATGCCATTGGAATTCCAATGTTTCAAGGATATGGTCTTTCCGAAGCAGCCCCAATTATCTCTTCAAATTCACTTAAACGTCATAAGTTAGGCTCTTCCGGTTATCTAGTGAAACCTCTAGAAATAAAAATAATTGATGAAAAAGGCAACGAAGCATCCATTGGATATAAAGGCGAAATCATTATCCGCGGCGAAAATGTAATGGTTGGATACTGGAAAAACGAAAAGGCAACAAATGAAACGATTAAAAATGGTTGGCTTTACACTGGAGATCTTGGATACATGGATAAGGATGGATTTTTATATGTAATGGGGCGATTTAAAAGTCTTCTTATAGCCAACGATGGTGAAAAATATAGTCCGGAAGGAATAGAGGAAACAATGGTTGAGTATTCTAAATTCATTGACCAAATTATGCTGCATAATAATCAAAGTCCATATACGATTGCCCTTATTTCGCCAAACAGGGAAGCGCTAAAGCGGTATGTTGCAACAACATCCAATTCATGGGGCTCTCCGGAAGCAGCCTCAATGGCAATACAAAAACTCCAGGATGAAATTAATCGCTTCAAAAAAGGCGGTGAGTTTGAAGAGATGTTTCCGGAAAGATGGTTACCCACCACTTTCGCAGTATTACCAGAACCATTTTCTGAACAAAACCATATGATAAACTCAACCATGAAAATTGTGAGAGGAAAAATAGAAAAGCACTATATAAAGACCATTGATCATCTCTACACGCAAGAGGGCAAAAATCCAATTAATAAAAAAAATATTGAATCACTCCTATAAAATCATTGCAAAGAAAATGCAGAAGTGAAGGAACGGTATCTTTCCGCTTTTTAGAGTTTATATCCGCTCAAGTTTCAAAAATCAACCATTTTGTCGAATAGTTTTTCCGGCAATATATCCAGTTGAAATAGCAGCTTGTATATTATAGCCACCAGTATCACCATCAATATCAAGAACTTCACCTACAAAAAATAGGTTGGATACAAGATTTGACATCATTGATTTGGTAGAGACTTCCGCTAACGTTACTCCACCAGCAGTAACCATGGCTATTTTAGAGCCACCAAGTTGCCCAATTGTAAATGGGAAAGAACACAACAATTCGATGAGCTGATTCCGCTTTTTAGTAGTAATGTTTGATAAAACATCTCGAGGTTCTATATCAACCATCTCCAGCACCACCAGCATTAAACTTTTAGGCAAGCCAAAATTTCTCAGCAAAGTCTGAATGGACATATTACCCTGCTTAACGGTAGTGTCAATAATATGCCTTCGAAAAGCCTCCTCATTGCAATTTATAAAGTTGAATCTTAATAAATCATTCACTTCAAAATGCCGTGAAAAGTCAAGAATACCAGGACCACTTAATCCTTTATGCGTAAATCCAACATCACCTACATGCTCGGCAATTTTTATATTTGAACGATATAAACTAATTAAAACGCCAGGGAGCGATACACCAGCCAAATTAGCCATTCGATAATCTTTCACAAAAACAGGGGTTAATGCAGGTTTTGGAGTAACAATAGAATGTCCAAAACTTCTGGCAAAAGAATATCCATCACCAGTAGAGCCGGTATTTGGATAAGTAATTCCACCTGTTGCAATCACCAAATTAACACAGTAAAATTTTTCATTTGTAGTAACTACGGTAAATAAATTGTCGTTTTTAGAAACAGAAACCACTAAACTATTTGTCTTTATAGTTACACCAATATGATTACACTCCTGTAATAGAGACTGAAGAATATCGTAGCTCCTATCTGTCTCAGGAAAAACTTTTCCATTTTTATCAGTAACAGTAATTAACCCATGATTTTTGAAAAAATCGATGAAGTTTACATTGGAAAATTCTTTAAGCGCATTTTTCAAGAATTTACCGTGCTTGCCATAGTGCAAAAAAAAATTTGTTATCGCACCAGAGTGTGTAATATTACATCTTCCAGATCCAGCAATTAAAAGTTTTTGTCCTGGATTTGAATTTTTTTCCAACAATAAGGTATCATTCCGTTCAATGGAAATCGCAGTAAATAGACCTGCAGGACCTGCACCAATAATAATTGTATTAAATATCATCGATAGGATTTCTTCAATGTGATGAAGTTAAGTATATAGTTGCGACTAAAGTAGGATTAATTCTACGTATTGCAATTCATTTACAGAAAAGGGGTGGTTCCCCAGCAAGGGGTATGCACAAAAAAAAGTCCCGAGCTCGTTGGAGCTCGGGACAAAAAACCGGCGGCGGCCTACTCTCCCACCTTTCGGCAGTACCATCGGCGCTGGCGGGCTTAACGGCCCTGTTCGGAATGGGAAGGGGTGGTACCCCGCCGCCATAGCCACCGTAAGCGATTCCGGATGCTTAGTCCGTATATTTTGACGTTCTTTCGCAGAGCAGGCGGCGCGTTCGCCGCGGAAGCCTATCGGGGTATTAGTACTGCTCGGCTTTGCCGTTACCGGCGTTACACCTGCAGCCTATCGACGTCGTAGTCTCCAACGCCCCTCAAGGGAGGCCTCATCTCGGGGGGGGCTTCGCGCTTAGATGCTTTCAGCGCTTATCCCTTCCGAACGTAGCTACCCAGCGGTGCACCTGGCGGCACAACTGGTACACTAGCGGTTCGTCCAGCTCGGTCCTCTCGTACTAGAGCCAGCTCCCCTCAAGCCTCCTACGCCCGCAACAGATAGGGACCGAACTGTCTCACGACGTTCTGAACCCAGCTCGCGTGCCACTTTAATCGGCGAACAGCCGAACCCTTGGGACCTTCTCCAGCCCCAGGATGTGACGAGCCGACATCGAGGTGCCAAACCGCTCCGTCGATATGAGCTCTTGGGAGCGATCAGCCTGTTATCCCCGGCGTACCTTTTATCCTTTGAGCGATGGCCCTTCCACGCGGAACCACCGGATCACTATGCCCGACTTTCGTCCCTGCTCGACCTGTCCGTCTCGCAGTCAAGCACCCTTGTGCCATTGCATTCTACGCGCGATTACCATCCGCGCTGAGGGTACCTTGGGAAGCCTCCGTTACTCTTTTGGAGGCGACCACCCCAGTCAAACTACCCGCCAAGCGGTGTCTCCCGGCTGATACCGGGATTAGACTCCAGGCAAGGGAAGGGCCGTATTTCAACGTCGGCTCCACGGACACTGGCGTGCCCGCTTCGCGGCCTCCGGCCTATCCTACACATCCCTTGCCCAAAACCAGCGCTAAGCTGCAGTGAAGGTGCACGGGGTCTTTCCGTCCCGTTGCGGGTAAGCGGCATCTTCACCGCTACTACAATTTCACCGAGCTCACGGCTGAGACAGCGCCCAGATCGTTACACCATTCGTGCAGGTCGGAACTTACCCGACAAGGAATTTCGCTACCTTAGGACCGTTATAGTTACGGCCGCCGTTTACCGGGGCTTCAGCTCAGGGCTTCTCCGAAGATAACCCCTCCCCTTAACCTTCCGGCACCGGGCAGGTGTCAGGCCATATACATCACCTTTCGGTTTCGCATAGCCCTGTGTTTTTGGTAAACAGTCGCCTGGGCCATTTCTCTGCGCCCCCCATCGCTGGGGGGGTCCCTTCTCCCGAAGTTACAGGACCAGTTTGCCGAGTTCCTTGGCCGTGATTCACTCGAGCACCTTAGGATTCTCTCCTTGGCCACCTGTGTCGGTTTGCGGTACGGGCGCCGCGCGCCTGTTGCTCCTGGGGCTTTTCTAGGAAGTCTGCTTAGGGCCGCTATCCGCTTGCCCGAGGGCTCGCGGTACTGTCAGGCTCGGCACCCCGGGGCTGTTAACCCCAGCGTATACCTACCCCCTTCAACCCGGTAATCCGTCACCGGGCGGGCCTTTCACTCCTTCGTCCCCCCTCTCGCAGCGCGCGGCGGGGCCGGAATATTGACCGGCTGTCCATCGGGTTCGCCTCCCGGCTACCCCTTAGGCCCCGCCTAACCCTGATCCGATTAGCGTTGATCAGGAAACCTTGGCCTATCGGTGGGCGGGTTTCTCGCCCGCCTTATCGTTACTCATGCCTACATTTGCCTTTCCAGCTGCTCCACCGGCCCTCACGAACCGGCTTCTACGCGCCTGGAATGCTCCCCTACCACTCGTCCACCTTGGTGGACGGAATCCGCAGCTTCGGCGGTACGCTTGATGCCCGCTTATTATCCACGCGCAGCCGCTCGACTAGTGAGCTGTTACGCACTCTTTAAATGCATGGCTGCTTCCAAGCCAACATCCTAGCTGTCGCTGCAACCGCACCTCGTTTTTTCAACTTAGCGTACGCTTTGGGGCCTTAGCTGGCGGTCTGGGTTGTTTCCCTCTCGTCGCTGGACCTTAGCACCCAGCGGCTCACTCCCGGGTATCGGTTCCGGCATTCGGAGTTCGTCTGGATTTGATAGGCGGTGAAGCCCTCGCATCCAATCGGTAGCTCTACCTCCGCAACCGTCCGCCCGAGGCTGCCCCTAAAGGCATTTCGGGGAGTACGAGCTATTTCCCAGCTTGATTAGCCTTTCACCCCTACCCACAGCTCATCCAAATCCTTTTCAACGGAAACTGGTTCGGCCCTCCATGCTGTGTTACCAGCACTTCAGCCTGGCCATGGGTAGATCGCAAGGTTTCGCGTCTGCCCCCACTGACTTGCCGCCCTGTTCGGACTCGCTTTCGCTTCGGCTCCCCCCGTCCACGGGGTTAACCTTGCCAGTGAGGAGCAACTCGTAGGCTCATTATGCAAAAGGCACGCCGTCATCCCGGTTACCCGGGACTCCGACCGCTTGTAGGCGCATGGTTTCAGGAACTATTTCACCCCCCTGTTCGGGGTGCTTTTCACCTTTCCCTCACGGTACTGGTTCACTATCGGTCTCCCGGGAGTATTTAGCCTTACGGGGTGGTCCCCGTGGATTCGGACGGGGTTTCACGTGCCCCGCCCTACTCAGGATGCCGCCTGGATGACCGCTGGGTTCGCGTACGGGGCTATCACCCTGTACCGCCGCGCTTTCCAGCGCGTTCCGCTCCCCAGCCGCCCGCCGTATGGCGGTCCTACAACCCCGGCGCCGCCGCAACGGCTCCGGTTTGGGCTCCTCCCCTTTCGCTCGCCGCTACTCGGGGAATCTCGTTTGATTTCTCTTCCTCCAGGTACTGAGATGTTTCAGTTCTCCGGGTTTGCCTCCCAATTGCTCGGGATACCGTGCCTTCAGCACGGTGGGTTGCCCCATTCGGGTACCTGCGGATCAGCTCGTGCCTGCCAATCCCCGCAGCTTTTCGCAGCTTGCCGCGCCCTTCTTCGCCTCCGGGAGCCTAGGCATTCCCCATGCGCCCTTTCCTACTTCCGTAGTATTCTTGCTCCCCCCGGTTGCCCGGGGGGACCTCTCTATTGCTTGCTCTCGGCAAGCGCTCCCGCGCTCGCCTGCTCTGCTTTCTCAAGAACGTCAAAGACCGTTGGGCACCCCTGCGGATGCCCCTGGTCGGGCCCGGGGGGCGCAACCCCCCGTCCGGCCGCCTTCCGGCGGCCTCGCCCCTGCGGGCGACCCCCGCGCGTTCCCGCGCGGCGGCTGTAGCGTGCAAGCTTACTCGGTCCGCGCCTCTGCGCCTCCGGTGCTCCAGAAAGGAGGTGTTCCAGCCGCACCTTCCGGTACGGCTACCTTGTTACGACTTAGCCCCAGTCACCGGCTTTACCCTAGGCCGCTCCTTGCGGTCGCGGACTTCAGGTCCTTCCAGCTCCCATGGCTTGACGGGCGGTGTGTACAAGGCCCGGGAACGTATTCACCGCGCCGTGGCTGATGCGCGATTACTAGCGAATCCAGCTTCACGGAGTCGGGTTACAGACTCCGATCCGAACTGAGACCGGCTTTGGAGATTCGCTCCTGGTCGCCCAGTCGCTGCCCTCTGTACCGGCCATTGTAACACGTGTGTCGCCCCGGACGTAAGGGCCGTGCTGATTTGACGTCATCCCCGCCTTCCTCACAGCTTACGCTGGCAGTTTCGGTAGAGTTCCCGGCTTGACCCGCTGGCAACTACCGATAGGGGTTGCGCTCGTTATGGCACTTAAGCCGACACCTCACGGCACGAGCTGACGACAACCATGCAGCACCTCGCCGACCGCCATTGCTGGCTATGGGGTTTCCCCCATATTCGCTCGGCGTTCTAGCCCGGGTAAGGTTCCTCGCGTATCATCGAATTAAACCACATGTTCCTCCGCTTGTGCGGGCCCCCGTCAATTCCTTTGAGTTTCAGCCTTGCGGCCGTACTCCCCAGGTGGATAGCTTACCGCTTTCGCTTAGCCGCTGGCTGTGTATCGCCAACAGCGAGCTATCATCGTTTACGGCGTGGACTACCAGGGTATCTAATCCTGTTTGATCCCCACGCTTTCGTGCCTCAGCGTCAGTTGGGGCCTGGCAAGCTGCCTACGCTATTGGCGTTCTGCGCGATATCTATGCATTTCACCGCTACACCGCGCATTCCGCCTGCCTCGAACCCACTCAAGCTCGCCAGTTTCAACGGCAGCTGCACGGTTGAGCCGCGCCATTTCACCGCTGACTGAGCGAACAGCCTACGCACCCTTTAAACCCAGTAAATCCGGATAACGCTCGGATCCTCCGTATTACCGCGGCTGCTGGCACGGAGTTAGCCGATCCTTATTCCTGCGGTACCGTCAAACCACCACGCGTGGCGGCCATTCTTCCCGCAGAAAAGCAGTTTACAACCCGTAGGGCCGTCTTCCTGCACGCGGCATGGCTGGTTCAGGCTTGCGCCCATTGACCAATATTCCTCACTGCTGCCTCCCGTAGGAGTCTGGTCCGTGTCTCAGTACCAGTGTGGGGGACCAACCTCTCAGTTCCCCTAGCCATCGTCGCCTTGGTGGGCCGTTACCCCCCCAACCAGCTAATGGCACGCATGCCCATCCCCGTCCGTTACCTTTACCCGATCCCCGATGCCAGGAATCCGGTCCATGGGGCATTAATCCGCCTTTCGGCGGGCTATTCCCCTGACGAGGGTAGGTTGCATACGCGTTACGCACCCGTGCGCCGGTCGCCGGCAGGTATTGCTACCCCCGCTGCCCCTCGACTTGCATGTGTTAGGCCTGCCGCTAGCGTTCATCCTGAGCCAGGATCAAACTCTTCGTTGTGAAAAGTTTTTCCTTTATTTAGTATTCCTAGCTTCCGGTCGCCGCGCTCCCGCGCGGCTGCGCTTTCTATTCTATTCTGCTTTCCTTTCGTCTTGCTTGTTATTCCGTTTCCCCCTTCCGGGGAAAACTCGCTACAGCCGGTCAAAGATCGTGTGTTAAATATGCGGTCCGTTAGCCATTGCTAACGTGCTGCTTCTTAATTTTTCCGCTTCTGGTTTCCCATTGCGGGCTGCAAAGATAATACTTTATTTTGAATCCACCAAACTCCTCTGCTCTATTTCAATCCCTTTTATACTTGGTGTTTCCTGTTCAAAGCGGGTGCAAAAGTATCACTTCTACCTATTCACTCCAAATAATATTCAACCTTTTTTTGAAAATAAATCAGTCTAATTTGTATCACGTTGATTTAATGACAATAAGTCAACGAAGATAATATAGGAGTACTATATAAACCCGATAAAAAAATGGAGAAATGGCATGGCCATTTCTCCATTAAATTAATTCAACGACTAAAAAGATATCTATTTTGACGGTATACTCTTTAACGTTTCAACAAGGAAATTCCAGAATTTTACAACAGAAGGCACACTAACCTTTTCATCTGGAGAGTGAGGGAATCGAATGGTTGGGCCAAATGAGATCATATCCCAATTTGGATAAACACCTCCCAACAAACCACATTCCAGACCTGCATGAATTGCCTTTACCTCTGGAACTTTGGAATAAAGCGTTTTGTAGACTTTACCCATATGGTTTAAAATGAAAGATTTCATATCAGGTTTCCATCCTGGATAGCCACCATCGAAAGATACTTTAGCGCCAGCCAATTCAAATACGCTTGAAATCATTTCGGAGAGATCAACCTTGGATGAATCTACTGAACTACGGAGCAAACATTGAACAATCAACTTACTTGGAGAAGACAACACGCGTGCAAGGTTGGTGCTAGTTTCAACAAGACCTGGCATAGCATCGCTCATACGAATTACGCCATTGGGGCAAGCATAAATTGCATTAATAATTCTATTCGCGGCATCGTGTTCAATTACAGTCTTAGGCTTTTCAACTTTTTGAATTGTAAACGTTAGATCGGGCTCAACAAGCGAGAGCTCTTTTTGATAAATTCCTTGGGTTTTAACAACGCAAGCCTCAAATTTTTCCGCATTAGCCGCAGGAACAGTAACAATTGCAAACGATTCTCTTGGAATGGCATTGCGAAGGCTACCGCCATCGACTGAAGCAATTCTAAGTGCATGCTCTTTAGTTGCATGACGTAAGAATCGAAACATCAACTTATTTGAATTACCCCTACCTAGGATGATTTCTAAGCCAGAGTGCCCTCCTTTTAATCCTTTAACCGTAAGTTTATAGGCAACATGTCCAGATGGAACAACCTCATCCTTATAGTTAAATGTAAAGTTTCCATCAACGCCACCAGCACAACCAACATACAGTTCGCCCTCATCCTCTGAGTCAAGATTTAATAAGATATCTCCCTTGAAAATACCACCCTTAAGTCCAAAAGCACCAGTCATGCCAGTTTCTTCATCGCATGTCAACAACGCCTCGATTGGACCATGTGGAATATCTTTGGACTCGAGAATTGCCATTATGGCTGCAACGCCCATACCATTATCGGCTCCAAGAGTAGTTCCTCGAGCCTTCACCCAATCTCCATCCACATAGGCATCAATAGGATCCTTTTCAAAGTCATGCTTTGTATCGCTATTCTTTTGTGGAACCATGTCAAGGTGACCTTGAAGGACAACGCCCCTGCACTTTTCCATTCCAGGTGTAGCAGGTTTACGGATAATCACATTCCCAACTTCATCAACAATTGTTTCCAAGCCAAGATCGCGACCAAACTTGGACATAAATTCTTGTATCTTTTCTTCGCTCTTCGAAGGACGAGGAATCTGGGTAAGGGCATAGAAATTTTTCCAAACCCGTTCTGGTTGAAGTGAAAGTATTTCTTTAGACATACTATTGGTTTTTGAATTTGCCTAAAGGTATAAAATCATTTTCAAAGAGGATCCTTTGACAGTGTTAAATTACCTTATATTTGCAGATCTAAAAAAACCGAAACAAAATCTTATCTAAAACGTTTTGAGAGAATAACTTTTCAAGCAGATCCAAATGATGAAAAAAATACTACTACTAGGATTCATTATTGCCACTATCAGCTCGTCGAGTTTATGGGCACAAGAATCGTCACTAATAAAATGGCATAGCATACAAGAAGCCATTGAGCTGAACAAAACGGCGCCAAAGAAAATCTTTATTGATGTATATACCGATTGGTGTCACTACTGCAAAATGATGGACCAAAACACCTTTACTGATTCATCCATAGCAAATTATATTAACAAACATTTCTATGCAGTAAAGTTCAATGCCGAAGGCAAAGATCCTGTTGTGTTTAGTGGAAAGACTTTTGAAAATAAGAACTCAGGCACACGCTCGCCACACGAGTTTGCCATTGCGCTTCTGCAAGGTCAACTATCCTACCCCTCATCCGCGTATTTAAACGAGCAAAGCCAACTTTTAACAGCAGTACCTGGGTATGAAACACCTGCGCAGCTTGCCCCAATACTTGTTTATTTTGGTGAGGATTACTACAAAAAACAGAACTTCCAGGATTTCATGAAGATATTCCCAACTCTACCAGGCATACAATAGTTAATCTACTGCCATCAATCAGTAATAACAAAAGAGGCTTGTTACGCATCGCGGACAAGCCTCTTTTATTTTCTAACGACCAACTAGTTACCAAATACTTACAGGAAAATATTCAACCTGTCCCAATTGAATGATAGAAACTCTACAGCTTAACATTTCCATTTTTCCATCGCTCATTTCTATATGAGCAATCGATGGAAGGATGTATGGAAAAAGAACCGTTCCCTTCTTAAGCGAAGGTAACTTTCGTCCAGCATTACTAAACCGTGTAATTGTACTATCAAAGGAAACCTCAACCATTATTGGGCGCCCAGAAAGGTTTTCATTACCTAATATACCTTGTTGCTCCGAAAACCTAAAAAGGATGGCATTCTGACTAGGGGCTTGTGTTGGAACATAGCTAAAATGATATGTAAAAGTATCAACAAGTGTTTTTCCAATAAATAAGGAAAGATAAGCCTCTTCCAATTTGTCAAGTTCTGCCAATGACACTTCCATTGCCTTGCCATCAAGTGCGTGGTCAATTTCACCTGAAATCAGATCGAAACGACGCTTCCGAATTGAAAAAAGAAAATCAGCAGCCGCTTTTGCTCTATCCTCCTGATTTGTTTCCACCACTACATTCTTTTGCACTGGAACCTTGATAAATCCTGAATCTACAGGAACGCGAGAATAGTATGTATTCTTCTCAGTAATAACAAATGGAGAGGTGCCAAGATCTGTATATGCCGAAGCAGCAAACACCTGCGGCACCACAAATTGCTTGGTTACTTTATCAGGTAACCATAGTTCAGCTGCAGGGAAAAGCCGACTCATCTTAATTAGTTCAAAGACTTTACCAACCTCTTTCTGAGTTCCTTCAACGGTATAAACTCGTGAATAATCGGGCTCTTGCAACAATGATAGCGTTACACAAACAACACTCCAACGAGTTGAATTCGTTATGTTTGTATTAATACCAATATACTTTTCAGAAAACTTGGCATAAGGCCCAGGTAGAAAGGATTCTTTTACTGTTCTAACGCTGAAATCCAATACAGTTTTAGGATAAAAGAAATTAAATCGAGTAGGACCATCCAGCGTTTGTTGGTCTGCGACATGACGTATTGCAACAGACTTCGACTGAGAACAGGCAGCTAAACTGCAGAATAAAATTGCAGCAATTGGTAAAATTTTCATAATATACTTCATATCCTTTGTTTAATATTATCTATTCAAATGGCTGTTAAATCAGGGCTCAACAACAGTTTGGAATTATTTAATGGTCAACCAGGCATCACCCAGAAAATTTAGAATATCGCTGGCCATTAAACTTTGCTTACTTACCTTGGTAGCCGCAATATCGCCAGCAAGTCCATGGACAAAAACTCCAATTAATGCGGAGTCAACAGGAGTAAAACCTTGAGCAAGTAATCCTCCAACTATACCAGCGAGCACATCACCTGTGCCACCAGTTGCCATACCTGAATTGCCTGAGGAGTTAAATATCAATTCCCCCGAAGGAAGAGCAACAGTAGTATTGGCCCCTTTACATAGCAAAACCACCTTATGCTGAATGGCATAGTCACGTTGCTTTACAATCCTCTCAAAAGAGTTACTCCATTTTCCGACTAAACGTTCCAGCTCCTTAGGATGTGGTGTTAAAACGGAATTCGCTGGCAATAGTTCCTGTAACTGCGGATGTTCAACCATAAGATTAATTGCATCAGCATCAATAACCATATGAACGTTTGCGTTACGAAAAAGTTGTTCAAGAGCAATTGCCGTCTCATTACCCTGTCCAATCCCTGGGCCAACAGAAATAGCATCGTATTTATCAATATCCTGAATGGTTGTAAAGCAGGTTGTGCTTATATCCTCCTGAACTAACACCTCCGGTATACCTATTTGAAGAACTATACCTTGACCAAATGGAACATGGCATGTAACTAGCCCAGCACCCGACCGATAAGCCCCCTTGCCCACAAGCATTGAAGCCCCCATCATCCCTTTGCTCCCAGCGACTACAAGCAGATGACCAAAAGTTCCTTTGTGCCCAAAAAAAGGGCGTTCAGGAATTAGCTTGGCAACATTCTGCATTAATAAATAGGTATAATTCGATTTAGTGCGTTCAATAGCTTTGGGATGAGTACCAATTGGAACAATAGTCCACGCTCCGACGAACCTCGCATTTTCAGGAAAAAAGAACGAAACCTTTGGGAATTCCAGCGTATAGGTATAGTCAGCCCTAATTATAGCATCCTCCGGAACAGAGCCACAATCCTCGCCGGGGAGCCCCGATGGAATATCAATTGCCACAATAGTATTTTTATATCGATTAATGTGATGGATAACCTCCCTGGCAAGACCCTCAATCGGTCGATTTAAACCAGAACCAAAAATGGCATCAACAACAATTGCTTCATCCGGAATATCAGGTAGGTTGCCACTCTCCAGCACACCTATGCTTGGACCCATAGCTTTTGAGAGCCGACGATAATTAATCAGTGCATCGGGAGAAAGATCGTCAGGTAGGGTAAGTAGAAAAACGTAGATTTTTTTCCCAATGCATGAAAGCATGCGAGCCACCGCCAGACCATCGCCACCATTATTTCCTGGCCCAACAAAGATGTAAAACACCTCCCCTTTAGAAAACTGATCGACCATTAACTCCAAAAGTCGTTCAGCCGCTCGCTCCATTAAATCGACAGATGCAATAGGCTCATTAGTAATTGTATAACGATCCAGTGTTTTAACCTGATTTGTCGTAAAAATCTTCATGACCAGAGCATTTAGTTTTACCAATACAACCAAGATCTATCCCTAACCCACCCTCATTAATTAAATCTCCTAAAACCAAAAACATCCACAAATCAACAAGTGGTTATAAGAAACGAGCACACTAATAAACTATTTAAAGTCAATAATGCAAAGGTAAGAAAGAATGGTGCGAAAATGATAATCCTATGTTGGATTAACAATAATCAGTTTTTAGGCTAGAAAAGATTTTTATCTTTGTCGAACTTGGAAATAATTAACAAATATTAACTAAACCTAAGATAATTATGTTCAAAGGACATCCTAAAGGCCTCTTTGTGGCATTCTTCGCCAACATGGGCGAACGATTCGGTTTCTATACCATGATGGCCATACTTGTGCTCTTTCTACAAGCAAAATTTGGACTATCAGAGCAAGAAGCAGGAGGATACTACAGTTGGTTTTATTTTGGAATTTATGCTTTGGCTTTGGTTGGTGGCATATTGGCCGATGCAACTCGGAAGTACAAACTTGTAATCCTTGTTGGGTTAATCGTCATGTTTGTGGGCTATTCCACCATTGCAATTCCAGGAATTACACTTACAACAACGCTAATTGGCCTTTTCGTCATTGCGTTAGGTAATGGACTTTTTAAAGGAAACCTTCAAGCAGTGGTAGGACAACTTTATGACGACCCTAAATATTCAAAGGTAAGAGATTCGGCATTTATGATCTTTTACATGGGTATAAATGTTGGCGCTTTCTTTGCTCCATTCCTTGCCACTGGAGTTCGAAATTGGTTTTTAAAAACGCAAGGGTTTCTCCACGATGGCAGTCTGCCTGCCCTTTGCCATGCTTATACTGACGGAACGCTACAAAATGTATCTACATTCCAGAATCTTGCAGATAAAGTATCAGGTGCTCCTGTTGCCGACCTTTCTGCATTTTCGCACAACTATATCGATGCATTTGCAAGAGGATATAATTATGCCTTTGCGCTCGCAGCAAGCACAATGATAATTTCGTTGTTAGTTTACATAATTTTCAACAAACACCTTCCAACGGTTGCAAAAGTTGAAGCCGACGGAGATAGCAAAAACAATAATGGCTCAGGTGCTAACTCTACCATGAATCCAACTGCACTTCTTTTAGCTGCAGGACTCATGATTACCACCTCTGTCGTATTTCATTTTTTGTTTAATGATGTTGCACTTGGACTAGCAATTGGCCTCTTTATTGGTTTTATTGCTTGGATTTTACAGATTTCGACAAAACAGGAAAGACCTCGTGTGTCATCCTTAATTTTAGTTTTTATAGTGGTTATTTTCTTCTGGATGTCGTTCCATCAAAATGGACTAACGCTCACATTCTTTGCCAGAGACTATACTGTAAAAACAGTGGATGCATTCACTAATGTATTTTTCAATTTAGAATCAATCCTTTCGTTTATTGGCACCATTGGTGGTCTTTTTCTTCTAGTAACGAAAAGGAGAGTTACAGAAAAAATTATTGGAGCAGGAATGTTCCTCGGTTTGGGTGCACTAACCTACTACTTCATTTCAGGATATTCATCGATTAATCCGATATCTCCAGAAGTGTTTCAATCATTTAATCCACTATTTATTGTAGCCCTCACATTTCCTGTAATGGGTTTGTTTGCATGGCTACGCAACAAAAACATGGAACCATCCACACCCAAAAAGATTGGGATAGGAATGATAATTGCGGCTCTAGGATTTGGTATTGTTCTTATTGCCTCACTCCACTTAATCTCTCCACATCAATTACTTTACACCGATGCCGCTGGAGCAATTAAGTTTAATCCAGTTCCTGACTCATCGAGGGTTATGCCCTACTGGCTAATTAGCAGCTACCTCACACTTACCATAGCGGAACTCTTTTTGAGCCCAATGGGACTCTCGTTTGTGTCGAAAGTTGCACCGCCCCGTTTCCAAGGACTAATGCAAGGTGGTTGGCTTTTGGCTACAGCAGTTGGAAATAAGTTTCTATTTGTTGGAAGCAACTTCTGGGGTAAGCTAGATTTGTGGCAGCTTTGGTCAATTTTTATTGTTTGCTGTACACTTTCGGCAATCTTCATTTTTTCCATTATGAAGAGACTTGAACGAGTAACAAATTAACTACCAATAAGAATAACGTCAACAAATAATACCTTAAAAAGGTTGCCCAATAATGGCAACCTTTTTTGTTACTTTGCATCATGAACGACATAACATTTGAACTCACCGGCGAATACATTGAGCTAATACAGCTCCTAAAGGTAACCCGTATGGCTCAGTCGGGTGCCGAGGCGAAGATCTTTGTAGAAGAGAGGCTCGTTAAGCTAAACGGTGTAGTTGAGAGTAGAAAACGGGCAAAAGTTAGAAAGGGTGACAAGGTGCAGATGGAAAATGCCACTATTACAGTTGCATAGCAACCCATTTTTTACCTAACTTTCAGCAAAAATGGCTATGAAGCATCTCCTACCCATTTTGCTGGTGGCGACTATGGCATGCACCAGCCATAATCCGGTTAAACAGGCTGAACAAGCTGACGTTGCCGACACTACCATTCACTATCACCTAACAAACCTTCCACCAAAACTTTTCGCGCGAACCAACGCCATATCGTTCGTAATTGCCGGACATACCGCCAATCTTACCGACTTACGAAGCGCCATTTATGCTTTAGCACAAAAGAACGCGTCCATTGTGAAATCGGAATTTCTCGAAACCACGAAAGAGGGCGTAAAGGGTTCGTTCGTTATGGTAGTGCCCCGCCAGCAATTCGACTCTGTAATGACTAGCTTAGGCCACCTTCCACTGTTGGTGCAACGGCGGTCACATTCGGTGGAGGATATTAGCCTCACCCTCAGCAACCTCACCCAGCGTGCTAGGGAGAAACGCGACATTGCCCGACGCTATAACCGTCTGCTGCAATCGGCAAGCAACCAGCAGGAGGTTGTAAGGCTGGAAACCGCCATGGCCTTAAACCGCAGCGATCTGGAGTTGCTCAGCAACGAAATTAAGGATATCAGAAGCAAGGTAGATAACATAAACATCACCATTAATGCACAGCAAGCGCCTGCTGCCAACCAAGCTGCCGTCATCACCACCTCCAATAGCCCCAACAAGACTCAACCAAAATCCGAATCGACCGATACAAAAACAGCTAAGTATCTTCAGAATCATTGGCCTTGGTTAATATTTCTTGCTATTGTCGTATTGATGACCCTTGCGATTTTTAAGGTTACAAAAAAACCAAAGGAGGATAAGAAGTTAAAACATAAAAATAAGGGTAAAAAGGATAAAAGCAGCAAGCACAAAGATATAAAAGGCAGCAAATTAGAGAATCCACTACATTAAAAAAGGGTACCCTCGTAAGGGTACCCACCACCAAAACTAGCTACTAACTATTAACCATAAATAAAGTCCTGCTACTAACAGGACCTTATCGTAGCGAGAGCGGGGATTGAACCCGCGACCTCATGATTATGAATCATGCGCTCTAACCAGCTGAGCTACCTCGCCATTGTTTGTTTTGCGGGTGCAAAGATAGAGCAATTTTCAAAAAAACAAACCGTTTTTAAACTTTTTTCCAGCCAATAAATTGCCAAAGACCAAGTAAATCCATTCGTTACAGAAAATCAACCGCTTGGTATTATGCTACTATCTCAAACAACTTATACCTTTTGGCAAAAAGCCGTAAGGCAATTAGAAAAAACCCGCTAAATTTGTTGTCCTAAACAATAGCTATTTCCGTGAAAAAGTTTCACTCCTTTATCCTCAAGTCCTTTCTCGGTCCAATGTTAATGACATTCTTCATTGTAATGTTTATTTTATTGATGCAGTTCCTCTGGAAATACATTGATGATCTTGTTGGCAAAGGACTTACATGGGATATCATTGGTGAGTTAATGCTTTATGCCTCAGCGACACTTGTTCCAATGGCATTACCACTAACCGTTCTACTGGCCTCCATCATGACACTTGGATCGCTGGGGGAAAACAATGAACTGCTCGCCATGAAAGCGGCAGGTATTTCGCTGCGCAGAACCCTAACTCCTTTAATCATTCTCATTGTAATTATTAGCGCCCTTGGATTCCTATTTTCCAACAACGTGCTTCCTGTTACAAACCTGAAAATGAAAACATTGCTATATAGTGTGGGGCAGCAACGACCAGAACTTCAAATCAAGGAAGGAGTATTTACCAATTCAATTAATGGTTATAGCATAAAGGTTGGACACAAGGAAAGAAACTCCAATCTTATGCAACGCATAATGATTTACAATCACGCTAACAACGAAGGCAACATATCGGTAACAACGGCCGACTCTGGATACATGCAAGTTACTTCTGACAAGAAATTCATGGTCATAGAACTTTTTCATGGCAATGCATTTGAAGAGGTACGCAATACCGGAAAGCCACGAAATGCAAAAGCCAACGACTATGCATTTCGAAGAACTTTTTTTACAGCGGAGACATTTATTCTACCGCTCACCGGCTTCGACTTTAAACGAACCGATGAAGGGCTATTTAAGACGAACTATCAAATGCTCAACCTAAAGCAGCTCACTTCCGCTGAAGATTCGCTAACCGGCGAGCTCTCCTCCCGCAAAAAGATGGTTTTTAAGAGCATGCTCGGAGGGGGCGCCTTCATGGGCACAATTGACACAACGGATCAACTCTCAAAAAAATACAAATATAGTGCTGACTCGGCCATGGCGACATTTGACCTCAGTGAGAAAAAATCGGCAGTTAGCTATGCCCTATCAATGACTAGATCGGCCAAAAACAACTTAGCCATGACCAAAGATGAAATATCCTACAAACAACGGATTATCTATCGTCATGAGATTGAATGGCACCGAAAATTTGCACTTTCCTTCGCCTGTTTTGTCTTTTTCTTTATCGGTGCACCACTTGGCGCTATCATAAGAAAAGGTGGACTTGGAATGCCCGTGGTTATTTCCGTCTTCTTTTTCATCATATACTACATTATCTCCATTACCGGAGAAAAGTTCGTAAGAGAAGGAATATTGCCTGCTCCTGAAGGGATGTGGATATCGAGCATCATTCTTTTACCCCTTGGAGTTTTCCTCTCCTACAAGGCAACAACCGACTCGATGTTGCTAAATATTGATTGGTATGTGCAAACCATTAAAAAATTAGGCAATTTGATTAGCAAGAAAAAGAAGCAGCAAAAAGGATGAGAATACTGCTCATTGCAAATAAAATTCCCTATCCGCCCAAAGACGGAGGATCCATTGCCACATTAAACATGGCAATGGGTCTTTCGGAACAGGGTGCTAAGGTAACGCTGCTTGCTATGAACACATCAAAACACTTTTTTTCGCCCAAACAGATACCACAAGAAATTGCCCACAGCATAAACCTTCAATCAGTATTTGTTAACACCCGCATTTTACCCGTAAAATTGCTTATCAACCTTATTATATCTAAGAAACCATATAACGCAGTAAGGTTTATAAACAAAATATTTAAGAAGAAGATAGAGGTTATCCTTAGTCAAGATCGGTACGATATAGTACAACTCGAAGGGCTCTATTTAACGCCCTACATAAAGACCATCAGGAAAAACTCTAATGCCAAAATTGCTCTTAGGGCACATAACGTTGAACACGAAATATGGCAACGACTTTCTCTCCAAACCAAAAACCCTTTCAAAAGAGTATATATCCAAATTTTGGCCCGAAGGGTAAAAACGATGGAGATTGAGGCAGTTGCGCAGGTAGATATGATTGTTCCTATTACTGAAAAAGATGGCATCTGCCTAAAACAATTTTCGTCAAACCTGCCACTACACATTGCTCCAACAGGATTATGTGAACAACGCTTTATTCAGCAAAATCAATCACCAAAATACCCATACACACTTTTCCATATTGGTGGGCTCGACTGGACTCCAAACCAAGAGGGTTTAATTTGGTTTGTCAACGAATGCTGGCCAGCTATTCTTAGGAAAATTCCGGAGGCCAAATTCCACATTGCAGGTAGGAATGCCCCTAACTCATTTTTAACGCACATCATAAAGGAAGGCGTAATATACGAAGGAGAGGTTGAAAACGCGATGGAGTTTATGCAAGATTATGGCATATTGGTCATTCCCTTGCTCTCTGGATCAGGGATGAGAATCAAAATAGTGGAAGGAATGGCATTCGGCAAAGCAATAGTTTCCACAAAGATTGGTGCTGAAGGCATTAATGCCATAGACGGCAAGCAGATATTTATTGCTGATACACCTGAAAAAATGGCAGAGCAATGTATTTCGTTACTTAAAAATCCTAAACTTGCAAAAGAAGTAGGTAAGCAAGCAAACATTTATGCCAAGGAGCATTTCAATATTAATATAATCAGCCACAACCTGTTAGATTTTTACCAAGGAATAATCTTGAGCTAAAATTCCTAACCAAATAAGTTAAATGTGTTATACCTTTTCTGGATACCGGTAGCTTTAATATTTCACTCCTACGTGCTATATCCTAGTATACTGTGGCTACTCGCTATTTGGCATCCCAACAATAAGCACACATACGCGACAAGTGATTCATTGCCAATCGTTACAATATTAATGGCGGTATACAACGAGGAGGCTGTTATTCACAAAAAAATTGAAAGCATATTCAACACCACCTATCCGCTAAAGAAGCTACAAGTAATTGTAGGCTCAGACTCCTCCACTGACCGAACAGACCAAATTTTAACCCAACTCAGCAAAGAGCATGCTTCACTTCACTTTCTTAAATTCCAAAGGAGAGGCAAATCTAATACAATCAACGAATTGGTTGACATGGCAGCAGGTGAAATTATTATATCAACCGACGCCAATGTTATCTTTGATACCAACACCATCTTTGAACTTGTTAAGCATTTCAAAAACCCAACGATCGGTTTGGTCGATAGTCGTGTTTCAAATACAGGCGTCATCAAGTCTGGCATTTCAATTCCGGAGAGCACTTACATTAACAGGGAAGTGCATATAAAGAACCGCGAAGGAAGAGTTTGGGGCTCTATGATGGGTCCTTTTGGAGGTTGCTTTGCCATCCGAAAAAGCTGCTACAAAAAAGTGCCCCCGACCTTTCTTGTAGATGATTTTTTTATATGTATGAAAGTTATTGAGCAAAAATTATCTACAATTAACTCAATGGACGCAATTGTATATGAAGATGTATCCAACTATATAGATGAAGAATTCCGTCGAAAAGTCAGGATATCCATTGGCGCTTTTCAAAATTTGTGGCATTTTAAACGATTATTATGGCCACCATACAAAGGTCGCTCCTTCGCGTTCCTATCACATAAGGTTATCAGATGGTTCGGTCCATTTCTAATCGCCTTAGCCTTAGGGGCCAACATGGTGCTAGCAATGCAATCCAACTTCTACCAAATATTACTAATACTATTTTTGGCAAGTTTTTTGATATCCCTAATCGATTTCTTACTAAAAAGAATCAACATTCATATTACCTTTGTTCGGTTCATCACCCACTTTTACGGAATGAACCTCGCATTACTATTAGGTTTTTTTAAATTCGTTAAAGGAGTAAAATCCAATGTCTGGCAACCAACACAACGCAACCAATAGTCACCTCAACACCATTGAGGAAGCTATTGAAGATATTAAAAATGGTAAAATCATCATTGTTGTCGATAATGAAGATCGGGAAAATGAGGGAGATTTTATAATAGCGGCAGAACTTATCACCGCCGAAAAGGTAAACTTTATGGCCACTCATGGACGGGGTCTTATTTGTGCACCATTAACGGAGGAACGATGTAATGAGCTGGATCTAAACCTTATGGTAGGTCACAATACAGCACTCCATCAAACCCCTTTTACCGTATCGGTCGACTTAAATGGACATGGCTGCACTACAGGCATTTCTGTAGCCGATAGAGCAAAAACCATAAAAGCGCTAGTCGATCCACAAACTAAACCCGACGACTTAGGAAGACCGGGCCACATATTTCCACTTAAGGCACGAGACAAAGGCGTTTTAAAAAGAGCTGGACATACCGAAGCAGTGGTAGACTTAACAAGACTAGCCGGATTAAAGCCAGGGGGTGCACTTGTCGAAATAATGAATGAGGATGGAACCATGGCTCGGCTACCTCAACTTTTAGAAATTGCCAAGAAATTTGATCTCAAGATTATTTCCATAGAAGCACTAATTGCCTATAGACTTAAAGACGAGAGTTTAATTGAAAAAGGACAACGCGTAAAACTCCCCACGGAATATGGCGACTTTGAACTTATTCCCTATCGCCAAAAAAGCAATGGTCTAGAGCACGTTGCCCTGGTGAAGGGTAAGTGGGATGAAAACGAACCAATACTGGTTCGAGTTCACTCGTCGTGCGTTACCGGTGACATCTTTGGAAGTTATAGATGCGATTGCGGCCCCCAATTGCACCAGGCAATGCGTAAAATTGATGAAGCAGGGAAAGGCGTTCTTGTATATATGAATCAAGAAGGACGGGGAATTGGTCTCTTCAATAAAATTCATGCCTATAAACTACAAGAACAAGGTCGTGACACAGTTGAGGCCAACGTGGAACTTGGATTTGATGCCGATGAAAGAGATTACGGCGTTGGAGCAGCAATACTGCATGATTTGAATATTAAAAAAATTAAGCTTTTAACCAATAATCCCAAAAAGATAACAGGACTAGAAGGATATGGTCTCGAAATTGTAGAAAATATACCTATTGAGATAACCCCCAACAAGTATAATGAATTCTACCTTGAGACAAAAAGAGATAAAATGGGACACATGCTTCACCAGACAAAAAAGGATGCTTAATTTATGAATAAGCAGTTAAGCATAGTTTTCATGGGCACTCCAGAGTTTGCAGCGGAATCACTGCGGCAAATTGCCCATTCAAACCATAAACTCTTAGCCGTGGTAACTGTGCCCGACAAACCAGCTGGACGGGGTCAAAAATTGAAACAGTCAGAAGTTAAAATTGAAGCCGAGAGGCTTAATCTTCCCATTTTACAGCCTGAAAAATTAAAGGATCCAGATTTTATCAACGAACTCCATCGGCTCAATCCCGATATTATTGTTGTAGTAGCCTTCAGAATGCTTCCAAGGGATGTTTGGAGCATACCTAAAATTGGCACCTTTAACCTACATGCGTCCCTTTTGCCTAAATATAGAGGAGCAGCACCCATCAATTGGGCCATAATAAATGGCGAACGAGAAACTGGTAATACCACCTTCTTCATCAACGAAGAGATCGATAAGGGTAGAATACTATTTCAGGAAACTCTATCCATAAAAGAAATGGAAACCGCAGGTGAGCTCCACGATAGATTGATGATTTCTGGGTCAAAACTTGTGGTTAAAACGCTCGATGCACTTGCCTCAAACTCAGCAACGCCAACCGATCAACCATCCGCCCTACCGAATAGTGTAAAGGGAGCACCAAAACTTTTTAAGGAGAATTGTAGAATAAATTGGGAAGACACTAATACATCTATTTTCAACCTCATTAGAGGATTAAGTCCATACCCTGCTGCGTGGACATTGCTAAAATCGCGCATATCGGAAGAGAAAACTACCGTTAAAATATTTGCCGCCCATTGCTCTAGCACTGAAATTTCAGGCACACCGGGAAGTTTTATCACCGATGGAAAAACATATCTGCAAGTAATTACCAACAGTGGTGCCATCACTATTGACGAAATTCAATTGGCCGGGAAAAAGCGAATGACAACAGAAGAACTTCTACGAGGCTTCAAGCATATTGAGATCTTTCACTTCAACTAAAAGAGCCAACCTTTTTTCAGCCCAGGCTTCCATCCTCGTAAGTATATCTCCTGCCCACCGACTGGTTCCTCGCCCGGTTTCATACCATTCCTTTTATAGAGCATTTTAAGCTTTATGGCATAATGCTGCGAAATATGCTGCAGCGTTTCCCCGCTATCGGCCACATGGATAGGATATTCTTGTGCAGCACTTCTACGCTTTGGCTTAATATACAGAATATCGCCTGGAGCGATGGCTGCATCTTTTGGTAGATCGTTGTATTTATAAAGTTGCCATTTCATCATTTCCAACTCCTTCGCCAAGCTCTCAAAGGTATCGCCCTCCTTGGCAACCACAAATTGAACATTGTTCCGAAGTTGAACACGATGCTGATGATATATATCTACGGTGTAACCACTAGCATCGGAATAGGCCATTTTATTGGGTGATTTAACCTGAATGTCGATCCCCCTGTCGAGCAAATAGAGCTGATTGTCTTCAATAATTTTAATAAGCATATCGGCATAGCTAGGATTTGTGGCATAGCCAGCTTTTCGCAAACCTCTTGCCCAACCTTTGTAGTCAGTTGGTGCTAGGTCGAACAAAAAGCCATATCGTTTTGTATATCGTAAAAAATCAGAGTGGTCGGCAAATGATTCCTCTGCCTTTTTATACTTACGAAAACATTCCTGTCGCTTGTCGTCATCATGATAAATGGTAGGACCATTCCATGAGTTATGGCACTTTATACCAAAATGGTTATTAGCCTCCGTGGCGAGAGAGCTATTTCCATTGTCTGACTCCAGCATACCCTGGGCAAGTATTATGCTTGCAGGCACTCCACTTTGCTTCATCTGCCTAACTGCCAACTCCTTATATGAAAGAATATAATCCTCTCGTGAATAGCGTTTAGTGCTTTGTGCCTGCACCATGGTATAAAAAAAGAAAAAAACTATTACAAAAAACAGGCTCCGCTTCATTATTTTTTCCAAATTTGCAATCCCTTTTTTTAAATACCAATTGCAATCCCCTATTTAAAGAATAGTATTGCAATTGTAAAAATTTAAGTAGGTTTGTGTTTACCTGCAAAACTAGCAATAGAAAAATGAAAGAATTAGAAATTTCAATAAAAATTTTCGAGTACAAAGACTCAACAGAGCTAACAGCAGAATATCAGGTTCTTGTAGAAAAAGCAAAAGAAGTGGCCAAAAAGGCGTATGCTCCCTACTCCAAATTTAACGTTGGTGCCGCGGTTCTGCTTGAAAATGGGACAATCGTTACAGGCAATAACCAGGAGAATGTGGCCTATCCATCAGGGCTTTGTGCCGAAAGAATTGCTATTTTTCATGCAAATGCGACCTATCCAGACCAACCGATAAAAGCGATTGCCATTAGCTCAATGTATAAGGGCAAATACAATCCAAATCCGGTGTACCCTTGCGGTGCTTGCCGTCAGGTAATGTTTGAGTCCCAAAATCGGTTTAATAAGCCAATAGACGTAATAATGCACGGCAGCAATGGGATAAAAAAGGTAACAAACGTAAAATCTCTACTGCCTTTGAGCTTCGATTTCGACTTAAAATCAGAGGACTAGTAAGTTGAAAGGATTTTTTTAAACTGTGCATTAGGATAAATGCCATCGGCATCCTCACTCATTTCGGGGAGAATTCGATCAACAAAGTACATGCTTAAGGAACCAATATTCTTAAGGGGCATTTCTCCTCTAGGAATACAGACAAAATAATCCTTTATTTTTTCGTAAGTTGTTTCTGAAATATTAATTTTTCCAGGAATGGAAGCTTCCTGCATACGGCTAGCAACATTAACCGTATCGCCCCATATATCGTATGCAAACTTTTTTCGTCCAATAACGCCAGCAATCACTTCACCTGAGTGTACACCAATTCGGATAGACCAAGGCATTTTTCCTTGTTCGATATCAACAGCGACCATATCTAGCACATACTTTTTTATCTCAAGCGCGGCCAAAACGGTATCGAAAGCGTGTGATTTATTGGTTCTTGGCAATCCCCCAGCACACATATAAGCATCACCAATAGTTTTTATCTTTTCTAAAAAGTGTCCATCGCTAATCTCCTCAAATCGCTGAAAATATTGGTCTAGAATTTCAATCAGTTGTAAAGTATCGTATGTTCTAGTTAAATTAGAGAAACCAACAAAGTCTGTAAATAGCACTGAAGCATCCTTAAAAGCCTTTGGTTTAGCAACACCCTTCTTGGTCAGCTGGCGCGCAATTTCCATGGGTAAAATATTCTGGAGCAAATCCTCAGACTTTTTCTTTTCCGCTTCAATAGACTGTTTTTGAAGTTCAATCTCCTCCCGTTGGCGCTCAAGAATATGGTTTACTTCAGTAATATGAGAATGCTTCAATTCCAACTCCCGCTCTACTTGTTTCAAATCCGAAACATCCGTTTCAATACAGATAATCTTAAAAAAGTTACCCCAATGATCATAAACAGGAGATAGGGAGGTCTGGATATCCTTTCTAGAGCCATCCGCCATGGTCCATACATTAAAGTAAGTTACATATTCTCCTTTTTCACGACATCGTTTAAAGGCATCTACTGTTACAGATGGCAATTCAGAAGAAAATAGATTGGCTCCAAACCTCATTTTAAACTCCTCCAAATTGCAGCCATAAAGCATCTCAAATCCACCATTTACCAATTCAATCATTCCATCGGCATTAATAATTACAACGGAATTACCGGCATTTGTGGCCGCTACAGAAAAATCATTCAATCGCTGAGAAGCAGCCCTTAACTCTTTTATCGCAAAGGCATTACGCAATTGAGCTTGCAATCGAGGAATAAATTCAATCGAATCAATTGGTTTGCGCACAAAATCATCTGCACCTAACTTCAGCGCCAATGTAACCGTTTCAGGGTCAATAAAATCATGAAAGAGGAAAATTGGAATATTTCGAGTAAACTCGCTATTTTTAAGACTCCTAATAACCTGATAACCACCCATACCATTAAAGTGGTTATCAACTAAAACTGCTAGAGGCTGATGTTCGATGGCCGAAATAAGTGCATCATCACCACGTGTACAGAGATTAATTTCGTACTGGAGGAAATGTGCCCCAAGAATTGTTTTGAGTTGTTTTAAACTCTCAACTTCAGCCTCAAAAACTACGAGTAGTTTTTCCATCTGTTTAACTTACGGAGTAAAGATCTTCGCTATTTGCAAGTTCTTAAATTTACTCAAATTGTAAGCGAAAGGAGAACGTTGATCACTTCAATCACCTCTATTTTGAGTTATGGCTCATTCACTTTGACAAACTCACTCCAAAGTGTGTCCAACGGAGCTGAAGCCTTGATTGTGATAATCTCCTTTTTTACGGGATGTTCAAACTCTAGACTCCGAGAATGCAGACATATACCGCCATCTGGATTAGAGCGAGGAAATCCATACTTTAAATCTCCCTTAATTGGACAATCAATTTTGGCAAGTTGACACCTTATTTGATGATGTCTGCCAGTCAATAGATCGATTTCTAAAAAGTAATAGTTTACAGATTGTCCCAATACCCGATAGTTTAAACGCGATTCCTTTGCGTCATTTCGAGGATAAGGATATGCAACAGTCTTATTTTTTTTGGTATCGCGAACTAAATAGTGCACAAGAAGATCAGTCGATTTCGGAGGTCTATTCTTAACAATCGCCCAGTAAGTTTTTTTTATAGTGCCCTCTTTGAATAGGGCATTAATTCGGGCAAGTGCTTTACTAGTTTTTGCAAAGAGTACAACACCGCTCACTGGCCGATCAATACGATGGGTCACACCCAGATATACATTTCCAGGTTTATTATCCCTTTCCTTAATAAACTGTTTCAATTCATCTTCCAGCGCCAAATCGCCACTGGTATCGGCCTGCACAAGTTGCCCAACTCTTTTATTTATAGCAATGAGATGGTTGTCTTCCCACAAAATATCCTCAGCAGATAAAGCCATTTAGTATTGCTCCTTTTCGTTAGGGAAATCACTATTCTTAACATCCTTAATATAGTTGGTAAATGCTCCCTGCATCTCCACAAAAAGATTATGGTAACGACGAAGGAAACGAGGTGAAAACTCCTGCGTAATGCCGAGCATGTCGTGTGTAACAAGGACTTGCCCATCAACCTTTCCACCTGCACCAATACCAATAACAGGAATTTTTAATTCGGAAGCAACTCTTTCTGCTAGAGCGGCAGGTATCTTCTCAAGAACAAGAGCAAAGCATCCAGCTTCCTCCAGCAAGTGAGCATCGATTAAAAGTTTTTCAGCTTCAGCCTCTTCTTTTGCTCTAACGGCATAGGTTCCAAATTTATGTATTGATTGGGGGGTTAACCCAAGATGCCCCATGATGGGTATACCCGCCGAAAGAATTCTTGCTACCGACTCTATAACTTCACTTCCACCCTCTAATTTAACAGCATCGGCAGCACTTTCCTTCATAATTCGAATACTGGAGGCAAGTGCCTCCTTGGAGTTACCTTGGTATGTTCCAAAAGGCAAGTCGACTACCACCAAGGCACGTTTTACAGCCCTAACCACTCCCGAGGCGTGATATATCATCTGATCTAGTGTTATAGGCAAGGTGGAAATATGACCAGCCATAACATTGGAGGCAGAATCACCAACCAATACCACATCAATGCCCGATTCATCAAGAATCCGAGCCATTGAATAGTCGTAAGCAGTAAGCATGGCTATCTTTTCACCACGCATCTTCATTTCTTGAAGCACGTGAGTTGTCACAACACGAACTTTTCCTTCCATCGACATAAGCTACATGTAATAAATTCACCTGCTTTACTACAGGAAAACTAATTCGTCAAAGCTACAAAGAATAAGAATAATGCCAAAACACACAATGTGATCTTAAATATTAAGGCAGAACTGACGTATTGTCACCACATCGGCTTGTGAATTGTGCATTTTATGGCCCAATATCTGACATCTTAAAACAATTTCTGTCATACTATCTCATTGGCACAATGATTGTAAAAATGTAGTTCAACGACAAAAGTTATAAACATTAAATAGTAAAGAAATGGGTAAAATTATTGGTATAGACCTCGGGACAACCAATTCGTGCGTTGCTGTAATGGAGGGCAACGAGCCAGTGGTTATTCCAAACAGCGAGGGCAAAAGAACTACCCCCTCAATGGTTGCATTTGTTGAAAATGGTGAACGCAAAATAGGTGATCCTGCAAAACGTCAAGCCATTACCAATCCAAAGAAAACCATCTTCTCCATAAAAAGATTTATGGGAGAACCCTTCAATAAGGTTCAAAAAGAGATAAACAGAGTATCCTACGTGGTGGTAAAGGGCGAAAACGAAACCCCTCGAGTTCAAATTGACGACAGAAAATATTCTCCTCAGGAAATTTCAGCAATGATTCTTCAGAAAATGAAGAAAACAGCTGAAGACTACCTTGGTCAGGAAGTAACTGAAGCGGTAATAACGGTTCCAGCATATTTCAGCGACTCTCAACGTCAAGCAACCAAAGAAGCCGGAGAAATTGCTGGTCTCAAGGTTCGTCGTATCATAAACGAACCTACTGCCGCAGCACTAGCTTACGGTCTAGACAAAAAGGCAACCGACATGAAAATTGCCGTGTTTGACCTTGGTGGTGGAACTTTTGATATCTCCATCCTTGAACTTGGCGAGGGCGTATTTGAGGTTCGATCGACCAACGGTGATACCCACCTTGGTGGTGACGATTTCGACCACGTTATCATTGACTGGCTCGCAGAAAGTTTCTTGAAAGATGAGCGCATCGATTTGAGAAAAGACCCAATGGCATTGCAACGTTTAAAAGAGGCTGCAGAAAAAGCAAAGATTGAACTTTCGAGCTCCACCTCAACCGAAATTAACTTGCCATACATTATGCCTGTTGACGGAATTCCAAAGCACTTAGTAAAAACACTTACTCGCGCTCAATTTGAGCAGTTGGCAGACAAGTTAATTCATGCTACCATTGAGCCTTGCAAAAAAGCGCTTGCCGATTCAGGTTTATCTACGTCCGAAATTGACGAGGTTATTTTGGTTGGAGGCTCCACCCGTATTCCAGCCATCCAGCAAATTGTTGAAAAATTCTTTGGTAAGGTTCCTTCAAAAGGCGTTAATCCCGACGAGGTTGTTGCAGTTGGTGCAGCAATTCAGGGAGGTGTTCTTACTGGTGAAGTAAAAGATGTTCTTCTTCTTGATGTTACCCCTCTTTCATTAGGTATTGAAACCCTAGGAGGCGTATTCACCAAGCTGATTGATGCCAACACCACAATTCCAACGCGTAAATCGGAAACATTTACCACCGCTGCTGACAATCAACCTACTGTTGAAATTCACGTACTGCAGGGAGAAAGACCAATGGCCAAGGACAACAAAACCATTGGACAATTCCACCTCGATGGCATTCCACCTGCCCCACGTGGTATTCCCCAAGTAGAAGTAATTTTTGATATCGACGCTAACGGTATTCTCCATGTTACGGCAAAGGATAAGGGTACGGGCAAAGAGCAAAAGATTAGAATCGAAGCCTCTTCTGGATTAACTGATGATGAAATCAAAAAGATGCGGGAAGAAGCAAAGGCCAACGAAGAGACCGACAAAAAGGCTCGCGAAACAGTTGACAAATTTAACGCCGCTGATAGTTTGATTTTCCAAACAGAAAAGCAGTTGAAAGAGTTTGGTGACAAATTGCCTGCCGACAAAAAGGCTCCCCTTGAGGCTGCGCTTAACGAACTCAAAGAAGCGCACAAAAGCCGAGATATCGAAAGGCTCGACAAGGCTTCGGCAGAGTTGAATAAACATTGGCAAGCTGCCAGCGAAGAACTCTACAAAGCAAGCCAACAAACATCTCAAGCTCCTGGTGCTGACGCAAACGCTAGTGAAAACACTAGTGCTAATCAAAAAGCAGGAAACGAAGAGGTAACCGACGTTGATTTTGAAGAAGTTAAGTAATTTAACAATATTTAAGAAGATAAAGGGTTCCTTACAAAAGGAACCCTTTGCTTTTTATAATACCTTTCTTAATTTCGTTACATATAGAACCTACCATAACGTCATGAAAAAACTACTCACTACGCTGACCTTCATTGCAGTATGCTACACATTAACATTTGCGCAACAGGAAAACGCCAACAACAAATATGATACTCAGGGTCGCAAGCAAGGTATATGGGTCAAATTCTTCAAAAATGGGAACAGGGCCTATGTTGCGAAATTCAAAGACGACAATCCTATCGACACACTCACCCGATTCTATGATTCAGGTGAGAAGAAAGTAGTCGTTATTTTTAGCAACGAGGGCAAATCATCAATGGCTACCTACTTTCATAAAAATGGAAAAGTTGCAGCAATAGGACTATTCGTAGGTCAAAGTAAAGATGGAATATGGAAATATTATTCACAGGATTCAATACTGCTTCAAGAAGAAAACTTTAAAAATGGCAAAGCTAATGGCAAAACCCTCAAATACTACCAAACAGGAAATTTGATGGAAGAAAAAATATTTGTCGAGGGTGTTCCTAATGGTAATTGGACAGTCTATTTTCCCGATGGAAAGTATAAATACATTGGAACGTATAAAGATGGTAAGCTCAATGGCGAAATGAAGGTTTTTTACCCCAATGGCAATTTAATTTCAACCGGAATATATCAAGATGGACTGAAAGAAGGCGCTTGGACCTTTTATGATTTAAACGGGAATCAAACAAAAGTGGTAACTTTCGTGAACGGCATTCAAAACGATAAAGATTCGCTGGATATAGAACAGACAAAAAGATTACTCGATTTAGAAAAAAAAGCTGGTCAGTTTGAAGAACCTACGGTAGAAAAGGTATTAGAACAAATGGGTTATTAATGAAATTATTTAAAATCCTTATTCTTATCGCCATCTCTTGGGGCATGGAGGGTAGAGTTTACAGTCAAAACATCTATTGGATCGGTTTTGTGGACAAGTCAGGCACAACCTTTTCTGTCAATCATCCTGAAGAATTTCTCAGTAGTAGAGCTATAGGCAGGCGGTTAAAACAGAACATTAACATTACATCTGAAGACTTGCCCGTAAGCAATCCATATGTGGATAGCCTAAAGAAATACGGAGCAACAATTCATTTTACACTTAAGTGGCCAAATGGTGCCGTTATAGCAGCTACAGATGAACAGTTACAAAACATTAATAAGCTCGCCTTAGTAAATGGTATAAAACTCATCTTCGATGCAACCATCATGAGTTCCCAAACGCCAATGGAATACTTGCCCAAAACGTCAAACCAGAATAGAGATCAGGCCTCAAAATACGGCTATGGCCAAAGTGCCATTGAAATGGTAAAGGGTAATTATCTTCACGACCTTGGATATACGGGTAAAAACATGCTGATAGCGGTTATTGACGCGGGATTTTATCACGCCAACATTGCTGCCGAGTTACAGCCCTCATTTGCCAATGGACGAATAATCGTGAGTAAAGATTTTGTAACATCAGAGGGGAATATATATGAGGAATTTGAGCACGGCACCAATGTGCTATCGGTTATGGCATCCAATACTCCAACCACATATATTGGTACGGCACCACTTGCAAGTTACCTATTGCTACGAAGCGAAAATGTGAATAGCGAACAACTTTTGGAGGAATATACCTGGGCTAAAGCTGCTGAATTTGCAGATAGTGCCGGCACCGACATTATCAACAGTTCGCTAGGGTACACCACCTTTGATGCAGCAGACCAAAACCACTCCTACTCCGATTTAACCGGAACCATTACCCCTATTTCAAAGGCATGTTCCATTGCTGCTTCAAAGGGAATATTAATTATTAATGCCGCAGGCAACGATGGTAACAAAAAATGGAATTACATCAATGCTCCGGCCGACAGCTATGGCATTTTGACAGTTGGAGCAGTCAATAGCAATTTATTACCAGCGAGTTTCACCTCCCATGGACCCTCTGCTGATGGAAGAATAAAGCCAGAAGTTGCTGCTCTTGGCATAAGCATTCCCGTTGTTGGTGGCGACGGAACCATTCGGATAGGAAGCGGAACTTCTTTTGCCTCACCAGTAATTGCAGGTATATCAGCATGCTTATGGCAAGCATTCCCCTCATCGTCGGCACAAGATATAAGAAGTGCAATAATTGAAAGCAGTAGCCAATTCAAGACCCCTAACGATACCATTGGATTTGGCGTCCCAAATATGGAATCGGCCTTTAAATATTTACTAAAAAAATACAAAAGCAATAATTGCCAAGAACCAGATATTCATCCCAATCCATTCTTCGACGGCATTTACATCACCATTAGCCATCCTACTAGCCCAACTGCCATTGTTAACCTTTACAGCACTGAGGCACGAAAAATTGCATCAAAAACAATTTCCGTTTCTCAAGATGTCCCAACATTATTACCTATATCAAACGAATTACCCACGGGAATTTACATTGTGGAAGTTGTATGTGGAGATTGTAGATGGACAGAAAAACTTGTGAAACAGCAACTAAAATGACCCAGCCCAAATATATTTCACTATTTGAGTTGAATCAACAGATTCAACAATCAATGGTTGAAAAGTTTCCAGAATCTATCTGGATAATTGCTGAAATAGGTGAATTAAAAATCAGTGCTGCAGGCCATTGCTACATGGAACTCATTCAGAAGGACAGCAAAGCGGTATCGATTAAGGCCAAGGCCTCGGCTACAATTTGGGCTGCCACCTTTCGAATGCTACAGCCCTATTTTGAAATGACAACAGGCCGCACACTCGAAGAGGGAATCAAAGTTCTTATTAGAGTTACCGTTGAATTTCATGAAATCTATGGTCTCTCACTCAAGGTCATGGATATTGACCCTACCTACACCGTAGGAGAGCTGGAACTTCAACGACAACAGACCATTCAACAACTAGTTGAAGATGGTGTATTTGAAATGAACAAGCAGCTCCCCTTCCCGGAAATTCCTCAACGGTTAGCAGTAATTTCATCGGACAAATCGGCTGGATATCAAGACTTCATCCATCAGCTACAATCCAACACCAAGGGGTTTTATATCAAAACCAAACTTTTCAGTGCAATTATGCAGGGGAAAGAGGCAGAACCATCAATTCTGACAGCATTAGGAAGGATATTTGAGGAACGAAATAATTTTGATGCAGTAGTGCTCATTAGAGGCGGTGGTGCACAAACCGATCTCTCATGCTTCGACTCCTATCTTCTTGCCTATCACCTAGTGCAAATGCCCCTGCCAGTTTTAACAGGAATTGGCCATACCAAAGACATATCAGTTGCCGACATGGTTTCTCATACATCGGTTAAAACCCCTACTGCAGCTGCCGAAATCATACTAACAGCAATGAACGCCGTTGATCAAAAATTTTCACAATACGGCAATTGGATATCTAGCTATAGCGAAACCTTTCTAGATGCAATAAACAATGACCTTCGACACTACGTATTGTCTTTTAGCCAAATACACAACACAATATCCTCCAAGGCACAACTTATGGAAAGGCGTGCATTGGAAATTAAAAATAGCGTTTACCAGAGAGTAAATAAAGAAAAATTGATGACAAACTTGATGGTTCAATCTCTTAAAAAAATTCCAAAGACGATTATTGAAAAGCAAACCCAGCAACTCTCAATAAGAAAAGATAGCGCATTCCGTCAGGTAACGCTTACCATAACGCAAGAGCACAAACAATTAAACTCAAGAAATACTTTTATCACGAGCATTAATCCAGAGAACCTCTTGAAAATGGGCTTTTCCATTTCCAGAATAAATGGCAAATCAGTAAAATCCATATCATCCATTCTTCCTGAAGACATTCTTGAAACCACCTTGTTAGATGGGAAAATTATAAGCGTAGTTCAAGATCGGCGGACAAGGTAACAACCATTAAAATTCCGAAAGAGGTATCGTCTTCCCTCACTTTTGAATTAATCAACCATTTTTTTTACATTTAACCCTTTAACTTTTTACAGATTGAGGGTAATTACAAAAAGAATCACTCACCTTGTCGTGCTTGCCTGTATAATCACCCTAAATGGGTTTGCACAGTCTTCAGACAAATTATTTAATGATCTTCAACACGCGACCTCTAATACCCAAAGAGTCCAAGCACTTGTCAATCTCTCAAAATACTACTGGTATTTGAATGTTGATTCAAGCCTTTACTATGCTAAAAAATCAACAATAATTGCCAGAGTCGATGGCAATCCAATTTTAATTAGCGATGCTGAAAATGCAATGGGAAATACGCTCTCCATTATTGGCAATTTCTCCGAAGCACTAACTCATTATCAAAAATCGTTAGAGTTAAGAACGGCACAGGGTGATAAAGAAAAAATAGCATCGGTATACAATAACATTGCACTTCTTTACCTAGATAAAAAGGAATATCTCACTTCCATAGAAAATTTTCGCAAAGCTGCATTGATTGAGGGCGAACTAAACAATCACCAACAAGAATCAGATTATATAAGGCGCATTGGCTCCATATACTCAGACCTTGGAACACCAAATAAAGCACTAGAATACTACATTTCAGCTCTCAATATACTATACGCTAATGATCTGAGCCAATACTCAGGTGAAATACACAACAGCATTGGTACTATTAATGAGAAGATGCACAACCTAGACCTAGCGCTCGAGCATTACCAAAGGGCGCTTGAAGCATTCCAGAAAATCGGAAATAAATCGGGTATATCGATGGCATTAAATAATATAGGCATTATTTACAATGACAAGCACGACAATGCAAAGGCTCTAGAATACTATACCCGGTCGCTTGAAATTGCAAGAAATATGAAAGATATCAACGGCCAAGCAACCTGCCTAAACAACCTTGGATATATTTTCTCAAGAATTAATCAACTTGACAAAGCGACATCTCACTATTTCGAATCCTTAAAGTTGTCGGAAGAGATTAAAGATGCCTATAGCATTGCTAACACTAAAAACAACCTAGCAAATGTGTTTCTTGCAAAGAAACAGTTCAACTTATGTGAAAAGTATGTAACGGAAGCACTTAACAGTGCTAAAGAGATAAAAGCAACCGATATTCAGGAAGAGAGTTATGAGATTTTTTCAAAACTGATGGCAAGCTTAGGTAACTACAGACGAGCGTACAATTACCAGTTTAATGTAATTTTACTTAAAGATAGCCTCTACAATAGACAATCGAATGAAAAGTTACTAGAAGTACAAGCAAAGTTTGACCTAGAAACCAAAGAAAATGAGATTAATCTATTAAAAAAAGACAACCAGATTAAGAACCTCGACCTCGATAGACAAGTGATTCTGCAAAGAGCTCTCATAATCTCATTAATGCTTGCACTTCTGCTCGGGATAGCCCTATTCAGCAATCTCCGAATGAAAAAGAAAAACAACATATTGCTCTCGAATGCAAATCATGACATGGAGATAACAAATCAAAGACTTAAGGAATCCGAGACAAATCTACAGCAACTAAACGCCACGAAAGATAAATTTTTCTCCATTATTGCGCATGATTTAAAAAACCCGTTTAACGCAATTTTAGGTTTTAGCGAAATACTGGCAACAAACGCCGAGCAAGAAAAAATATCTGACATAAAAGAATATAGCCAAGCTCTTTACACCTCAGCCGAAAAATTATTTAGACTAATAGAAAACTTGCTTGAGTGGTCGCGCACACAAACAGGAAAAATTCCCTTTACTCCTGAATATTTTTTAATTGATCATCTCATTCACGAGGAGGTAGATATTCAAGCAAACCTACTTCAGAGAAAAAAGATTTCAACACAAATACTATCTCAAGACTCCATCTACGCGTATGCAGACAAGACGCTAATCGGGACTGTTATAAGAAACCTGATAGGTAATGCCATTAAATTCACCCAACCGGGGGGTAAAATATGGATTGCCACGAAAGTATTCAACAATCAAGTTGAGGTGGCCGTTACCGACAACGGCGTTGGTATTGAAGAGGACAAAATTCCAACATTATTCTCACTTGAATCTTCGTATAGCACTCAGGGAACATGGAATGAAAAAGGGACTGGCCTAGGACTGATAATTTGCAAAGAATTTGTAAAGAAAAACTCTGGCAACCTGTGGGTTACGAGTAAAGTTGGCAAAGGGAGCACCTTCTTTTTTACTCTCCCTGCTAAGTTAGAATGTGAAAACGGTTAATTCCATATTATCAAGGTTTGTAGATCATTTCTTTTGAAACAGTTAAAAAATATTGAACAGGTGGAAGTTAATAGAGATTTAAATGAAGTAGCCCATTCAATCCACAAATTTAAATGGCATGTTGTGCAAACATCCCTCTGCGGGTTGAACATGTTTAAAGTAATTACTTATAATTCTTACGATTAGCATTTAACAAAAAAGCTCTTACGAATAAGCATAACACAATCGACCAAGGACCAAATGAAGATCATAGCTAAATCAACAACTATTCTAATTCTTTTGTCGCTACTATGTTGCTCATGGCAAAATGTAGCGGCACAGAAAAGCAGTGGTGACACACTTCTTGTAATGCTAAGCAGAATAACCGATGCCAACTACTCTTTTTCGCAGGAAGAGGCAAAGAGAATTATTAACACATCAACCCAGTTGATGAAGCAAACTGGCTTATCTGAACAAAAAACAACACTGCTCTACCTCAATAGAGCCATCGCCAACACAAGACTTGAACATAACGAAATCGCCAGCCATGATTTTGCAATGTCAATCAAGCAATCAAAAAAAATCGGCAACAAGGTTATTGAGACCATTGCTTTGCAGCATTTTGGTATTTTTCTTCTAAAACAGGGTCAATATGAATTGGCAAGCAGCAATTTAGGTGATGCCCTATCCATAGCAAAATCAGCTGGCAACGACACCTTAAAGGCTGGTGTTCTCCTTCAAATTGGAAGTTGTTACTGGAGCGAGGCCAATTTTTCTAAAGCAATGTCAGCATTCTCACAGGCAACAAATATTGGTATTTCTCGTGGCAACCACAACATAGTAATTAGAGGATTGGCCAATCAAGCTATATGCAATAGAGATTTAGGTCAATACAGCAAAGCAATATCAGCAATCAGTAATGCAATTGTAGAAGCCAAACATCACAACAACCAATGGCTCCCTTCCCTACTCAATCTTAAGGGAAGCATCTATTTCAAGTTTGGACAGCAAGACTCGGCCATTTTCAACTATCGATTAGGCTTATCGCTAGTTTTTAAAAAAAACACTCAAGCGGATTTAAAAGCTGTCCTGTTTGAAAATCTTGCTCTGTGCTTCAAAGAAAAACAACAAATAGCTAAGGCACGAATTCTGCTAGACTCTGCACTAGTAATCCGAAAGGAAAATAATGATTTGTTTGGACTTGCAAAAACATATACCCTGCGAGGCAATCTCTTTCTTCAAGAAACAAACTATGTCGATGCACTGGAAAGTTACCTGTCTGCATTAGAACTTAGGCAGCAACTTAAGAACAAAGCCGAAATTGCAAGTAGCCTCACCAGCATTGGTTTATTATACCGTAACCTCGGGCTAAATGAGAAAGCCATCAGCTATTTTTCTCAGGCGTTGGAAGAGCGACTTCAATCTGGTTCCCCCATAGAAATAGGTGAAGCCTATACCCACCTTGGAAACGCTTTATTCGATGTAAAGAAGTATAAGGAAGCACTCAGTAATTATGAAAAAGCGCTCTCCTACCGAGAAAAATCGAAAGACATATCACTAAAGGCTAGGTCGTTAAACAGCATTGCCACGGCAAATCAAATGCTCCACAATAACCGTGAAGCGGAACATAATTTTCTCAAAGCACTAAACTTATACCAAAGCAACAGCGATGTCAAAGGTTTGTCCATAGTAAGGAATAACCTTGGCAATTTTTATCTCTCTCAGAATAATCTTATTAAGGCACTAGAAAACTTCTATTCTGCTTCAAAAATCAATCTTACCATTGGAAATAAGCTTGCGGAAGGATTGTGTTACCGAAAAATTGGAGAGATTTATCTTACGCAAAAATTGACTAGCAAGGCAGATTCTGCATTGATGGCGAGTCTCGCCTTGGGAAAAGCAACCAACAATTTCGAACAGCTAAAAAATACCTACCTAGCCCTTTACAAACTATCGCTTAACAATAACAACCCATCAATAGCCCTCAACAACTATATCCTATATTCTCAGTATAAGGATAGCATTGCCGAGACAAAAACCTCTGAAGACTTAATGGACGCAAGGCTCACCATGGAGCTAGATCGAAAAAAATCGGACATTCAGAAAATTGAAAATGAAATTGAAGTTTTACGCAAGGAAGCCTTATTGCAAGAATCTGTGCTCCAGAGGCAACGATATTTAAGAATGTTTCTGGTCACTATTTCACTTGTTCTTATAGCACTCGGATTTGTCTTACTTAGAGCATACCGGTTAAAAAAGCAGAAGGCCACATTGTTACAGGAGCGCATAGACTTGGTAAACTCTACAAATGCAAAATTGGCAAAATCGGAATCAGAGCTCATTGTATTAAATCAAACGAAGGATAAATTCTTCTCGATCATTGCCCACGACCTCAAAAATCCATTTAGTGCGCTATTGGGTTTCAGTGAACTCCTTGAACAAAATGCTTTAGCCCTAAGTAAAGAGGAGGTTGTAACTTATAGTCAAACCATCAACACGGCATCACACAAACTATTTAAACTACTAGAAAACTTGCTTCAATGGGCTAGAACCCAAACCGGTAAGATGGATTTCAAACCAACTACCTTCCATCTAAACGAAGTAATTACGCAAAACATCAATATTCAAGAACTCAATGCCTCCTCAAAGAGCATTGCATTGGAGTTTGAAACCATTGAATCATCAAAGGTTATAGCCGATTGGGACATGGTCAATACTGTCTTGAGAAATCTTATTTCCAACGCCATTAAATTCACACCAGCAAATGGTCGTATCTCCATCTCCACAGAAAAAAAAGATGGCTTTGTTGAAATTGGCATCGCTGATTCGGGAATTGGTATGACAGAGGAGGATCGACAAAAGCTGTTCAGAATTGACGTTCACTACACAACCAAAGGTACCAATAACGAAGAGGGAACAGGACTAGGATTAATAATTTGTAGAGAGTTTGTTGAAAAACAAGGTGGAAAAATTTGGGTAGAAAGCAGAAAAGGGGAAGGCACAACATTTTTCTTTACACTACCTTTAGAAAAATAATGCTATGACAAAAAAGAATATCACCTACAAGGAAGCAGTGGCTGAAATTGAAACAATTATGGCAAAAATGGAGAGCGATGAACTCGATGTGGATGAATTATCCTCATATGTAGATCGAGTAGCCTTTCTAATTAAACTCTGCAAAGAGAAATTACGCCATACTGAAGACGAGGTAAAAAAAATAATAGAATCGCTCGATGAAGATTAAAAAAATAGCGATTGAATGGCAAATTGCTACTCAATCGCTAAGGTAAACTCCACAAAGACTATTTTTTTGGTGTCATTTTTCTTGGTTTGATCATATTTTCTGGAGCAAGAATATTATCCAACTCCTCCTTCGACATTAGATTTTTCTCCAACACAAGTTCATAAACGCTCCTATTAGAAGAGAGTGCCTCTTTTGCAAGCATTGTACTTACCTCATAACCCAACGATGGATTAAGAGCTGTAACCAATCCAATACTATGATAAACCAAATTGCGGCATCGCTCCTCGTTGGCTGTAATTCCATCTATACAACGATACTTCAAAGTCATCATTCCATTTTTCAGCATTTCGATGCTTTCGAAAATGCTCTGAACGATCACCGGTTCCATAACGTTTAATTCGAGCTGGCCAGCCTCTGCAGCCAGAGTAACGGTTAAATCATTACCAATAACCTTAAAAGCAATTTGATTTACAACCTCCGGTATTACAGGATTTACCTTTCCTGGCATAATTGAAGAGCCTGGCTGCATTGGAGGAAGGTTGATTTCATTAATACCAGTTCTTGGTCCAGAAGAGAGTAATCGAAGATCGTTACATATCTTACTTAACTTAACAGCTAATCTTTTTACTGCGGCTGAATACATTATAAAGGCACCTGTATCCTGAGTTGCCTCCACAAGGTTAGGTGAGTTAACAATAGGTAAACCCGTAATTGTACGAAGATGGGTAATTACCTTTTCAGCATAGTCTGGATCAGAATTAATTCCAGTTCCAATGGCAGTCGCTCCCATGTTAACCTCAAGAAATAAATTCACGTTTTGTTCCAGTCGACCAATCTCTTCAGATAGAGTAACAGAGTATGCCTCAAACTCTTGACCTAAAGTCATCGGGACAGCATCCTGGAGCTGCGTTCTTCCCATTTTTATAATTTGGGAGAACTCCTCTGCCTTGCTTTTAAACGATTCAATAAGGAGTTTCAATACCTCAACCAACTTCTTGTTGCTGCTAATAAGTGCAATTTTTACTGATGTTGGATAAGCATCATTTGTCGACTGAGAAAGATTTACATGATTATTCGGGTGACAAAACTGGTATTCTCCCTTCTCATGTCCGAGTATTTCTAATGCACGATTAGCAATAACTTCGTTAGCATTCATATTGGTAGAGGTTCCTGCTCCACCCTGAATCATATCCACCACAAAATGAGAATGGAACTTTCCATTACAAATATCCTCGCAGGCTTTAACAATGGCATTGGTAACGTCATCGTCCATAAGGCCAAGGTCATGGTTGGCCAAGGCAGCGGCCTCCTTTACCATTGCAAGTGCCTCAATTAGAGCTGGGAAAAAATTCAGTGTAACTCCACTAATGTTGAAATTTTCTAAGGCGCGTAAAGTCTGAACACCATAATAATACTCAAAAGGAACATTCCTTTCACCCAGCAAGTCATGTTCTTTACGCATTCTGCCCGATTCATATTGTGCAGCAGAGGAGATCATCCGAATATTGGCATTTCTCATTCGGCGGGAAATAACTCGGGCAATATTTGAGAATATTTTTAATGCCGCTGATGCATTGTTGGTGAAATACTCCCTGTTGATGCTAAAAACAGTGGTTGCCTCTAAGGCACGAGACGATGTAGAGTGGGGCGAATCACTTGCCCATGATCCCTCTCCTAAAAAGTCGCCCGTTCCAAAGTATGCCAACCTAGTTTCGACACCGTAGGCATTAGTTTTAAATAATTCAACACGGCCGGCCTTAATAACAAAGATATCTTCTCTTCGACCATTTTCATGAAAAAGAAGTCCTCCAGCTGGATAGCTCTTCTCAACCACTTTATGAGCCAATACTTCAAATTCCTCATCAGTTAGTCCTCGAAAAAGTTCTATTTCTCGAATAAAAGACTCAATAATTTTTATATTCATCTTTAAACCTCCGAATTATTTCGTTTATCCCACAAATGTAACTATCATATTACAATACCTTATTAAACGGCATAATTTAATAACATGTTTTAGGCTATTTATGAACATAAAAAAAGCCCCCAGGTGGGGGCTCAAACCTTTACATCTCTTCAAGAACTGTTTTTTTGATTATTTGCTTTACGCTTACGTCCTCCTCCGAGCGTTGAAAGTAGCCAATCAACGGTTCAGGAAGTATTGCAAAGGCTTGTGAACTATTAGAATTCAGATAAATATTTTTTGCTAAAAGTTTAAGTTGATTTTGGTTGACAACCAACACCTGAATAGGATCAACATCGTCCATAATTAATCGCCCCTCAATCTTCTTCAACATTTTAATGTTTTCATTTATGGTAGAAATCAACCTTTCGTAGTACTTTGAGGAAGCAGTAATTCGTCTGTTAACTATGCCAACTACTTTCCCGGTAATAGGATCAATCAAAGGTCCTCCAGAATTGCCATATCCAAAGGTCCCATCCAGGACCAAAGACATTCGTCCAAAAGAATTTTTAAAGGATGAAGAGACAAAAACCTTTTTCATGGTTTGACATGGCAACCCTTCCTGGTAACCCAAGAACAAAAGTTCATGACCCAATGGTATCTCACCACTCTCATCGAAACACAAAGCTGGGACTATTTCAAATTCAGGTAAATCAATATTAAATACAGCATATCCCTCATCATTAACCCGAAGACCCACTCCAAAGTTTGAAACGAACTCTCTGTAAGGAATATCCAGACTAGCAAGTTCACTCTGATAGTTATCGCCACAAAAAGTAATAATTACAGAAACAGCCTTTTTTATAAAAAAAGCTTCTTCGGCAGTTACCAGAGAGTTATTTACCTTAAAGCCACTTAGGGTGTCAACAACAATTCCTTTTTCATTATAAAAGCGCAACATGCAAACTGAGTTACGACTTTTCTTCCAAGCTTCGACTAACATAGTTTATAGGGTTAGGGATTAGTTTATGTTTAGTTGATTTGTTAGCTTATTAGAAATATAATTCATTTCGAGCCTCACCAAAACCGCATCAACCTCTTTATGTAGTTCAGACATGCATTCAGATGAGACTTCCATTCCAGCAAAATCAGGTAGTTGTGTAATCAATCTACTTTCGCCATTACACGTAACCAGCAATACCTTCAGCAATATCGAGCTTAATCCCAGTGGCAACCATTTTTCCTCCTTAATGGTAATTTTCATATCCGTAGTATACAGACTGTTAAGGACATCATCACCTAAAAGCAGGACATAAGTGCGCTTCCATAAGAATATACCACAAAAAATATCATTCAGGTCAAACCGAGATTTTTCAATAGATTCAGGTAAAACGACGCGTAACAATAAATCCAACTTACTACCCAACTGTTTATTTACATTACTGCGCTCCTTTATTGGCTGCCCACCTATAAACGACAAAAGATTTCGATGCTCACGAAGAAGCATAGGACTTAAATAATCGCCATATAGGTCATGCAATATCTGATGGTAATTCTGCTGCCGATATAAAAATGCTTTAAATGATCGAGGCCAAGCACCAGAAAATTTAAAATCATAGGGCCTATGCATCCGAATCACCACAATTGGCGATGATATCTTCCCAGAAAATAAGGAGGTTATAGTCTGACTATAGATAGATTGATCCGATGAGCTAAGATCATAGAAGTCTTTTTCAACACAACTGTTGAAAAGGTTTTCATACCAACTATAGAATCCACTCTGCATCGTAAAAACTTAGAATGACAAAAATAGATGACACTTATTCGACAGTCAATTGGTCACAGCGGTCATTTTTTTTAATTTAGTGTATTTGGACAAAAAATAATACTAACTTCGTTCACCGTTATGTTGAATGTTACTATATGACTGATACTCTTAAATTAAAAGTCGAGGAAACTTTTGGAAAAAAGATTACAACCCAAAAAGACTGCACCTCTCTTTCCTACAAAATATTAGAAGAGACAGGTGAAATTATAAGTCAAAGCACAATACGACGATTCTGGGGCCTACTAAAGTCGAATTCTCAAACATCAAAAAAGACGATCGAGTCGCTCTGCATCTACTGTGGCTATAAAAGTTGGGATGAATTTGTGCAACAAAATAGTGGCAAATCGGCCTCGGAAATATTCAATGAAAAGTTGTGGATTTCATCTATTAGACGTTGTAATGCAGAAACAACATCCACGCTGGAAATTATAAAACGTCGTTGCGGAATAAAATTTGAACTAGCCATAGACCGAAAATTTGCAGCAGACCGGTTAGATCTTTTTTTGCGGTCCCACTATACAGCTACTGCCCTTATTGGGCCTGGTGGATTTGGCAAATCAACCATGATGGCTAAGTGGATCCATAAGGAGATGGAGATGAACAGCGACAATGACAAAATACTCCTGCTGCTAAATGGCACAAAACTTGAATCGAGCATTGGAATAGGAACTAGTTTTAAGCAATGGCTGTTACATCGTATCACCGGAAGTTCCAACATGTCCATCGCTGAGCTAGTTGGGAAAAGCAAAAACAATAAAAAAGTTATCGTTGTTATTGATGGACTAGATGAAATTCGACTATCTGATACTAAGTTGCAATCGCTATTCGAACAAATAGTTGAGATGATTAATGAGCATACAAATTCTGGACTTAAGATTATTTTGACAGCAAGAAACACCACTTGGGAAAACTACTTTCTTCCCATATTTAACAAAACAGCCCACCAGCCTAATAGTTGGCTCGGTATTCAGCTAGGCAATTCCTCCCAAAACTTAACCAACATTCCACCGCTTTCGAGGGTTGAGATACAACGTATATTAAACCATACAATAAATAATTTACAGGATAAAAAAATTATTGTAGAAGATTTAGAATTAGGTCTACGCCACACCTTGGCCTACCCATACTACCTACAACTTTTTATCAATACAGGCGCATGGGATAAAGCCAATGCAAGTGTCAGCAACTTTGATTTAATGAATGAATTTTTAAAAAGCCAGATATACAACTCCAACTTAGCTGATGAAAAATTAGATATCATAAATGCAATTCTCTCCTTACAGAAATTTGGCAGTTTGCCAAACCTTACCCCAAAAAATGATCTCAAAAAATTATTTCCAATAAATCTCAAAACCGCAGGGAAATACTACGATGCCTACCAAGATCTTATTTCCTATGGCATAATCGACGAAGAGATTGTGGAAAGCAAATTTAAAACATTAAGCAGTGCCGTTTCCTTTGCCAACGAAAATCTCAGATGTGCATTAATCCTTCGAGCAATTATCGAAGAAAATGATGGAGTTAATTACTCCCTCTTTGAAAAAATTGACAACAACTACACCAATATTGAAACCAAGGCCCAACTAATTTCACTCCTTTTTAATGAGGCTTATAAGTCAAGAAACCATGGTGCACTCATACTCTTTTTCAATCTTAATTACGAAACGCTAAAAGCAGCCATTGCTCAAGGTCAAATAGGACAAGCACTTAGGAATGATAAATATATGCAAAATCAACTTATTCCAGAGTTTGCCAAGAATCCAACTGCTCAAGAGCTGCTCTTCGAAAATAATATTGACATGGATTACTTAAACATATCGTTTAAGAATATGCTCAAAGAATATTTAAAATATAAGGCTGACAGGGAAGCACGAATTTTTGGCAATTCACTACTTGCACTCTCTTCAATATTCCAACTTGACAGGCCAACGGCTACCCTTTACATTAATGAAATCAAAAAACTTAATCCACGAATAGGAGATAAGCCAACCAACATCGCCCACTGGTTGGGATCCCAAATGCTTTATTCATATTTCACCGAAGGAACTATAAAGAAAGAACTTTTAGACTCCATTCCAACCTTTCAAAAAATTGCTCATAAGGTTAATTCGTCGTATGCTATTTGGGGAAAAGCAGAATTTGAAAGAGAAATTGCACTAACACTTTTAATAGCAAAAGAATATTCACTTGCAGAAGAAATAATTAATAGCGGCAATAAATATTTCGCCTGTTTTAAAGAAGAATCCAACACGAGCGTTCCACCTGAATGCATTATTATACAATCTATTGCAGAATGGGGCCAAACAAAACAGCTTTCCATTGAAACCGCAATGCAAATAGAAAATTTACTAGAATCGGTTCAGGGGCCCAATAGCATTACACCGAAAGTCCTCTCCTCTGCAGTAATTGGCACCTTCTATTTTTATCAAAATAAATCAGATAAGTTCAATAGCTATTTTCAATCGGCGCTTGAATTGGTGGCTCTCAATCAAAACAAAATGTGGGAAGTTATTTTATTGAAGATGCTCGCCTCTCTCCTTCACCTTCTGGGCGAAACACGTTCCGCAGAACAATGCGAAATATATGCCAAAGGGTTAGTCGAAAATTCCGGCTTTTTATTTGAAAAATTCTAAACCTTATGAAATTGAATGAGCGCATTGATGGGGTATTGAACTACTTTTGTTATACACAATCCCTTTTCAACACCCAACGATTCAAAAATTGGAAAAAAGAGAGTCCCAACCGATCCTACCAAACCTATACTAACCTCCTTTGACTTTTCACATAACGGAATTACCTGAAATTGGAAATACCTGTCGAAAGCGTCTCTAACAAGCTGTTGAACAAACGGATGGCTATAATTGCTAATTAAAAAAGGAACGTATTGAGCAAGATATCCAGCAGGGGCCTCAGATTTATAGAGGTTTATAACAATTTCTTCAGTCGGATACTTTGCAACAAAACTCTTTTTAAGTTCGGAGGGCAAGAGATCGTATGTGAATGCACGCAGCAATTCCCTTCCTAGATATGTACCACCACCCTCATCGCCTAACAAGTAACCCAGAGATGGTGCAACATAAATAACAGTTCCATTGCTGTAGTAGCAGCACGAGGAACCAGTTCCTAATATGCAAACCACACCACTCCCCTTTCCATAAACTGCAATTCCAGCTGCCACTAAATCAGATTTTATGGAAATAATGGAGGAAGGAAAATGGCTACTTAACAACGAATCAACCCGTTGAGCTCCAATCTGACTATGGCATCCTGCACCGTAAAAGAAAATACGCGTAACAGGCGCCATGCTTTGAATAGTTTCCTTAACGCCAACAAAGGCAGCATTCATCTTTTCAAAAGGCACACTGTTTGGATTTAGACCAACGGTATAGGTCTCATACACCACATTACCACCTTCTAAAAATACCCAATGCGCCTTTGTTGCACCACTTTCAACTAGTCCAATCATCGCATTCAATCAACTTTAACATACTTCAAAACAGGAATATTCATAGGGTTTGGAGCCATGCCTGTAACGCCATGCCTTACAAACCTAACCGCCTTATCATAGAAAAGTGGAATTACCGGAGCATCATTGATTACGATACTATCCATCTTTGAATAAAGTCGCAGGCGTTGTTTTATATCAACCATTTTTAAGGCCTCTACATATAACTTATCGTATCGAGGATTAGCGTAATGAGTATAATTTGGCCCATACGGAGAAAAATTTTTAGAATAGAAGAGAGATAAATAACTCTCCGCATCAGCATAATCGGCAATCCACGAACCTCTAAAAAAAGAAAGGCGTGCATCCACCACCGATTGCCGATAGGAAGCGCCAGTAGCCACCTCAATATTAATTTTTATTCCAACTACACTAAGCTCATGCTGAATAAATTCACACAAATCAAGATAATCTTCCGTGGTTGTTAATGTAACCACTGGCAACCCCTCCCCGTGTGGATATCCTAACCTATTCAAAATAGTTAAAGTTGAATCGGGACAGTATAGAAGTCCCTTAAAACTGGAGCTAAATGGTGGTAATCCAAGGGGAATGAACCCGCTTGTTGCCGGATAACCTAACCCATTCCTAAGGTAAGTTATCATTTTAGACTTGTTAATACCAAAAGCTATCGCACGACGAAACTCTTTTTTAAGCAGGACCTGTTGCATTAAAGGTAGTTTTGAAGTATCAACCAGGATGCCTATATATTCTGTATTTAGGAATGGACCAGTCTCCATATTTACGCGGTTTGCATACTTTGGGTTCAATCGGCCTGTTCGTGTAAGAAGTTCATCCTTAGAGGCTTTCGAAACTCCAGAAATAAAATCAAGATTACCGAGAATAAACTCCATAAACTCAGACTGCTTATCGCCAATGAAGGAGATGGAAATTGCATCCAAGTATGGTAGTCGTTGACCAAGACTATCAATCTCAAAATAGCTAGGATTCTTAAGCAACACCAACTTTTCTCCATCACGCCAAACTTTGAATTGGAATGGCCCACACCCAACAGGATGATGACCAAAATCACGTCCATATAGATTTACCGCTTCCTTTGGTATCACCGAGCAATAAGGCGAAGAGAGTAAACCTAAGAAAGCAGGAAATGGCTCACGCAGCTTAATTGTAAGGATGGTATCGGAAGATGCTACAACTATAGGGGAACCATCGATTAACGTATCTATTTTTGAGAGAATCCATGAACCAGGACTAGCAACCTCGGCTAATCCAAGCCTGTCAAGGCTATACACAAAATCATCGGCATTGACCCTGCGCCCATGTCCCCCTGCAAAGCAGCTATCACTTTGGAACAATACATCATTACGCAAGGTAAAAACATAGGTAAGCCCATCGGAAGAGATAGACCAACTTTTTGCAACACAAGGCTGCACCTGAAGTGCACTGTCGAGTTGCACTAACCCACAGAAAATTTGTGAAACGGGCCAAATGGAAGGCATTGTTCGAGCAAACGCTGGATCGAGAGAGGTAATACCCTTTGACTCATTATACCGGAATACATTATGCGAAGTGTGCTTGTCCGCTGAGCTGCACCCGACCAATACGGTAATAATGAAAAGATAAATAACTCGATGGCAATTCATGTTTTTGTTTCAATCTTAGGAAACAGTTCAGGCAATAATGACAATAATTAAAGGTAGAATTTAATGAATCATTACTGCCACATATATGTACAAAGTAAGTAGTTTTCCGGTAAGTGGAAACAGAAAGGCACAAAATTACGAAGGGGGCTTACGCCCCCTCCGATGTCAACCAAAACCAGCCAAGTAAAAAAACCAAAACCATGATTTCTTACTTACAGCATATTGCTGTTGAGACAAATATATGGCAAGAAAATACGAATCACAAGATGGTTTTGACAAAAGTTCTATTTTAATACATTAAATAATCCGCTCCTATCTTTTATCCAAATCTCCTTCCGCTGCACAAGAATAAGCCCGTCATGCTCCATTTCAGTAAATACGCGCGCCAATGACGGTCTTGTAACACCAAAAAATTCTGCAAGTTCCCCTTGCGATTTCTGAATTAAAACCTTATCGGCCTGTGACTCTTTTGTTAAACCTAGCAAATACTGAGCGACTTTTTCCTTAATTGTTCTAAACGAAAGAAACCAAAGTTTTGAGGAGAGAAATTGCGCCCTATTTGAAATTGCATTGAGATAGTTTCCCAATACGACGTTATCACTTTGAAGCATTCTAATAACCTCATCCTTAGGAATAAACAATATTTTAACATCCTCCAGTGCTACAACGTCAACAGGAAACAAATTCTTCTCCCCAAAAAGGAAGGCATGCGCAATAGGCATTGGAGCATGCATTTCCTCAATTTTCACAATTTTCCCAGTAAAATCTACCATCTCCCCCTTCACGCTCCCTTGAATAATTATGCACAAACTCCTTACCTCCTCTTCCCTCTGGGCTATGAGTTGCCCCTTCGAAAAAGATTTAATGGAGTACCCAATTCGTAGAAAAAGTTCCTCAATCTGTTCCGGTTGTAACCCTCTAAAAAATGGAGACTTAGAGAGAAGCAAAAACATATTTAACATTTTTTCAAATTTATAATAGTGATTGTAACATATGCAACAGTTTGCCACATGACGTTATCGGATATTTGCATCAAAGATTAATGCCTGAAAGTAAAAAAACGAAAGCAATATACAATGAAACGCGAAATTATTAGGATAGATAGAGATAAGTGCAATGGGTGCGGCAACTGCATTAACGGTTGTCACGAAGGTGCACTGCAGCTGATCGATGGCAAAGCTGCCCTCGTCAGTGAATTAATGTGCGATGGCCTTGGTGCCTGCATTGGTGACTGTCCGGTAGGAGCTATTACAATAGAAGTTAGAGATGCAGACGCCTACAACGAAGTGCAAACCATTCAGGCGATGGTAAAAAGTGGTAAAAATGTAATAGTGGCCCATCTTAAGCACCTCAAGGATTACCAGCAAAAAGATTATCTACGGCAAGGTGTTGAATACCTACTATCTCAGAAGGAGTCGTTGAAATTTAGCGTCGACGAAGTGCTTCAAGCAGTTCATGGCCACACGCCAGCTAACAAACAGCAATTTGCAAAACCAATGGCTGCGGTGCATAATGCTGGTGTCGGTTGTCCTGGCTCTGCAGCAAGAACTTTTAACGCTCAAAACCAAGCAACCACATCTGGCGAAATACCTTCTGAACTTTCTCATTGGCCAATCCAGCTACATCTCATTAACCCATCATCGGAACACTTCAGAGGTTCAAACCTTCTGCTAGCAGCCGATTGCGTTGCATTCTCGCTTGGAGCATTTCACCGCGATTACCTAAAAGGGAAAACATTAGCGATTGCATGCCCAAAGCTCGACACCAACAAGGAGTCATACATTGAAAAACTAACTGCCCTGATCGATGAAGCTCAGGTGGACACTATTACCGTAATGCGAATGGAAGTTCCCTGCTGTGGAGGGCTCGTTCAGTTGGCAAAACTTGCGATAGATAAAGCCTCCCGAAAAATCCCAATCAAGATGATCACCATTGGAATTCACGGTGAATTGCAAGAAAACAAGTGGGTTTAAGCTGAAACTATTAACGACACTTTAATAACTAACACTAAAAACAACAATCATGGGAATGTTTTGCTACCAATGCCAGGAGGCAGCCAAGGGAACAGGCTGCACAATCAAGGGAGTTTGCGGAAAAACTGACGACCTTGCTAACTTGATGGATTTGCTTCTGCACCTGCTTAAGGGTATATCGGTATACTCAGTAGAGTTAAGAGAAAAAGTTGGCTACGAAAGCCCAACGGTAAATAAGTTTATTTTCGACGGACTATTTGCCACTATCACCAACGCCAATTTCGACAAGGATGTTTTCTACAAAAGAGTTGAAAAGGCTCTCGAAATTAGAGAAATGCTTAAAAATGAAGCCAAAAAGGCAGGCATCAAGGTTGATACATCTTTCGACGGTGCAACTTGGATCGGAAAACCTCAGGATTTTGAAGCCAAGGCTACTCAAGTGGGCGTTCTTGCCGAAAAAAACGAAGATATTCGTTCTCTTAAGGAGTTAACCACCTATGGTTTGAAAGGAACGGCCGCCTATGCCGAACACGCTTACAATCTTGGAAAAGAAGACAATCAGTTATTTGCCTTTATGCAAAAAGCACTGCTTCAATTAACTCAAGACCTTTCTGTTGATGAGCTTATCGGGCTTGTAATGGAAACGGGCAAGAGTGGGGTTACCGCTATGGCATTACTAGACAATGCCAACACCTCCACATATGGCAATCCTGAAATCACCAAAGTAAATATTGGTGTACGGAATAACCCTGCAATTCTTATTAGCGGTCACGACCTTAAAGACATGCAAGAATTGTTAGAACAAACCGAAGGTACTGGAATAGATGTCTACACCCACAGCGAAATGTTACCAGCCAATTACTACCCTGCCTTCAAAAAGTACAAACACTTTGTGGGTAACTACGGTAGCAGCTGGTGGCGTCAACGTGAGGAGTTTGACACCTTCAACGGTCCCATTCTTTTTACCACAAACTGCATTGTTCCACCAATGGAGAATGCCTCTTACAAAGATAGAATATACACCACAGGAGCATCAGGCTTAAAGGGTTCAATTCATATACCGGACAGAGTTAATGGAAACTCTAAGGATTTCACAGCTATTATTGAACATGCAAAAAAATGTAAAGCACCTATCGAAATCGAGAAGGGCGAAATAATTGGAGGTTTTGCACATGCTCAGGTATTTGCCTTAGCCGATAAAGTGGTGGAAGCAGTAAAGAGTGGAGCCATTCGGAAATTCATAGTTATGGCCGGCTGTGATGGTCGCATGAAGTCGCGTGACTACTATACAGAATTTGCACAAAAGTTACCCAACGATACAGTAATTCTTACTGCTGGTTGCGCAAAATACCGCTACAACAAACTTCAGTTGGGTGATATTAACGGTATTCCAAGAGTGCTTGACGCCGGGCAGTGCAACGACTCCTACTCACTTGCTATAATTGCAATGAAGTTAAAAGAAGTGTTTGAACTAAACGACATCAATGAGCTTCCCATCGCCTACAACATTGCCTGGTACGAGCAAAAAGCAGTAATTGTTCTGCTGGCCCTTCTTTACCTTGGGGTAAAGAACATTCACCTTGGCCCTTCTCTTCCAGCATTCCTCTCACCAAATGTTGTTAATGTTCTGGTAGACAAATTTGGAATCAGTGGAATAACCACGGTTGACGAAGACATTAAGCTATTAGTTGGCTAGTAACCACTCCAAGCCCTTCGAAAGAGGGGCTTGTTTTTTAACCAAACTCAGAAAATAATGGAAAACACAGAATTTATAAAAGGCAGCAAATTTTCTTTCTCAACCCAAGTTGAGTATGCCACAGGAGGAATTGTAAGCAAAAATGTGATTAAAAAGAATACAGGCAATATATCACTCTTTGCCTTTGATAAGGGGGAAAGCCTTAGCGAACATACTGCTCCATTTGACGCACTGGCTCAAGTTATTGAAGGAAATGCAACCATAACCATTGGGGGCAAAGAAAATCAACTTTCGGCCGGAGAGTCAATCATTATGCCCGCTAATATTACACATGCAGTATTTGCAACTTCGCGTTTTAAAATGCTACTAACCATGATTCGAGAATCAAATTTATAATCCAAGTTAAACACCCAATAATTTAGTCGACCATAAATAATGATGTTCAAGAACAGGCGAATTTCTTTTCAAAAACACAAAATAATATCTCTTAGACTGTTTTAATTAACAAATGATTATATACTTTTGCACCATCTTTGATAAGGGTAATATTAAGTCATAAATACGCAGAGAGAATCTGTAGATATGACGATTTTAAATATCACAAAAAACACAAAAAGTTTTCATAGCCTAACGGCAAATAGGTTAATTTAGGTTTAGTTTTAGGGTTAGAAAAGAGGGCATTACGTCCTCTTTTCTATTTTTTTGTATATTCACATCGATAACAGCACAATCATCCTCATACCCTTAACTGGAAAGGATAAAGCATGAAAACAAAATTCTTGGGAACTGCAGAGAAGGTGCCATTTGAGCTTGATGGCAGAAAAATGTTTGCAAACGGAAAGATTGAGATAATTCATTTAAACCTTTTAGTAGGGGAGACGCTAGAACTTCACACCAATCCTTTTAAGGTTGTTTTCTACATTATTGAAGGAGAAGGCATTGTAGAAACAGTAGATGAACAAATTACTGTAGAACCCGACATGACAATTGAAATTGAAGCAGGTGTAAAACGAGGGCTGAAAAATATTGGTGCATGTAATTTCCGATTGCTCGTGATAAAAATTTTGTAATCATTGTATAACATACACCACCTTAGCACAAGTAATGCAGCGTGAAATTCCACTTCCCATTCTCCTCAACTGCTGGAAACACCATTTGGAATTTTTAAGAAGAAAAATCGAACTTTGCTCCAACCTCCAAGAAATTGCAGAAAATATAAAATCATTGGGGGAGAATAGCATAGACCTCTATATTGGTCACCTCACCCCAAAAGAGATTTCGGATGAGGTTATTGTACTTTTACTTAACAATAAAATTCTTGCGGAAGAGCAGTTTCGAGTTTGGATCAGCGAAAGCCCAAAAAGATTTCGAGAGCTAGATCTAAGTGATGGCTCACAATGGACAATTCTTCCCGGAACAAAACCCAATCGATATGTTCACATCCATCCGTCGCGGTATTCCTCCAAGACCATACGAATAAAAGCACAGAGCATAAAAACAGCCTTGGGTTTGGTAATCATGCAATCTAAAAAGTCATTTAACCAAATCCCGCTCAAAAGCATTAACGAAATCCGGCAGAATATGCTTGGCCTTTCGCCCACCAAAAATGCCAAAACATCGGTTGGAATAAAAAGAGTATATCAACTTTTAACTTCAGAGGTATAGCCTAACGGCAATCTTGAAACAAAAAATAGACTGCAAGTGGTCCCGGCGAAAAATCTATTCGGAAATTATCACCAAGAGCCTCATTCAACGTACCCTGCCACCACATGGAGAATTTTTGTCCAGTAATGGGATATTTTAGCCCTTCGGTAGTAATTGTAGTTTCGCTATTAAATGAAAAGAGGGAGATTTGCTGTCCATTAAAGCTGGCAAACGATCGAGAAGCAAGAACTGGAATAAAAACGCCCGTATCGGTTATAATGGTAACGTCCAAGCCAAGCTGAGCATAGTATATCATCAACGAAATATTGCCTAATGTATGGTCTTCACGTAAGCCGGTTGAACCAATTATGGCTATGCGGCGAAATCCATTCGTTTGGCAGAACTTTATGGCCTTTGTTAAATCATTGGTATTCTGGTCAGGATCGTGATACAACTTTCCAGAAAAAGATAGCTGAAGATCATTTGGAAGTGAGTCCAAATCTCCAACAATGGCGTCGGGTGCTCTTCCCTTGCCAACATGTTTAATTACTGCTCCATCGCAGCAAACTAAAAACTTGGCAGATGCTAGTATACTGAGTGGCACCTTATATTCCGGATACTTGCCGTTTGCCAAAATTACCACATCAAAATCATCGATCATGCTCTCCTCCCCACCAAAAAATTTCCATATAACATTAAGATAGCGTAACTTAATAAATTAGTTTCCCTTTTCACCAACGTTCAGCATCTTCGTTCTCCACTTAAAGTAGCCAACTACCGCCATTATCGTGTAAAAGAAAAATAGTATTGACGTAGGATATAATCCCTTCCAAACATAGAGCCCCAACGATACAGCATTTATGACAACCCACAACCACCAATGTTCAATATATTTCCGAGCAAGCATCCATGTGGCTACAATACTTAAAGCGGTAGTAAAAGCATCACCAAGCGGCACCGGAGAATCGGTATAATTATCAAGAATCCACCAAAGCAGGATGAAAAATACCACAAAGGATGTAGTAATCCAAAACCAAAATTGGATTGGAGTGCGTTTAATTCGTAAAGGTGCATTCTCTTTCTTAGATGAATCGCCTCCAAACATCCACTGATACCATCCATAAATACTGATAAGCACGTAGTAAATATTAAGGGCCATATCGGCATAAAACTTTGAAGTATAGAACACAGCTACATATAGGGCCGATGTGGCTATTCCAACGGGCCAAAGCCAAATTCGCTCCTTTATTTCCAAATAGAGATAGATCAATCCAGAAATGGTACCCAGCAACTCCACGCCATGATCAATTGCCCAACAATATATTAAATTCAAATATTCCATAGTTCTATGCCAGAAGGCCTCCTAAGCATTAAAAATTAGCCACTAATCGAACTGCAAAATTGCGACCAGCCTGTGGGAAATATCCATCTTCGACATAATCTGAACTACCATCGGCAAACTTTGCACGATATATCCATCCATTAACAAGATACATTTTACCTAACAAGTTATTGGCCAATAGCATAACAGTAAAAGATGTACTTTTATACGCAAACCGATACTCTAGGCGAGCGTCGAACAACTTATACGCACTAAGCATTCTATCTCTGTTTGAAGAGTTGTCAATGTATTGTTTACCAACGAACTTTCCCTGGAACATTAGTCGAATATTTTTGCGAGGATGTAGAACCAATGCTCCTGCTCCCACAACATTAGGTGAAAATGAGATATCAGTTGTTCCCAACTTCGTCGACTGTTGACCAAGACTATTCCAGTCATTATTGTTGTCATAAAGATCAACATACTCCACAAAATTTGCAATACGGTTTTGGCTTAAAGCAATATTGCCAGTGACAGAAAGCCACGAAAGTGCAGCATAGGATGTTTCTAACTCCACGCCTCTTCGAAAGCTCTTATCAACATTAGTCATCAATGGATATCCAACATCATTAAGCTTACCAGTATTTACCAGCTGGTTTTTGTATTGCATGTAAAAAAAAGTTGCCTTTGCTAATATTGACCTATTACTATAAGCATAGCCCATCTCCAAATCGTACAATCGCTCCGACTTTGGTTTTAACGAAGCACCATGTTTTGTAGCATCTTTCAAATCACTGCGCGAAGGTTCTCTATTGGCAACTGCAATGGAAACATACGCCTTGTGATTTAAATGGCGAAAGGAGAGACCTGCTTTAGGATTAAAAAAGTCCCAACGATTGGTTTGCCAAAGGTTAACTAAATCATCGTCGGATCCACTCATTTTGTAATATATATAGCGATACTGCATGTCAGCAAAACAAGTGAAACCGAAAGGTAAGTCAATGGTCGCTTTTAGAAAGGAGTTAAAGTCATCCTTTATCCCTTTATTTTTATACCATTCATAATTGTAAGGTATATTTTGATTTTTCTCAACCCACTTAATCTTTCCAAAGTGATCGCCATCATATCTATTTGCTCCACCACCTATGATTATTTCAGCACCATCTGATTTATATGAAAAAGAATAGGTCCCTCCATAAAATTGATTATTAAGCCATTTCTGCCGAATCAAATCCGACTTTTCAACGAAAGCCCCTCCCACAAGTTGGTACGGAATTCCATATTTAGACAATAAAGCACCATCCTTATACTCCTCATAGTAACCTCGGCCAGGAGTAAGATGACCCGCTATGTTTAACAAAAAGCGATCACCAATTTTTACAGAGTATAGCAGTTGATAATGGTTTAACCAATAGTTATCCGTTTCATTATTATATCGATGGAGTGTACCGTCCTCAGTATAGTAAAGCCCCGAAGGATTATAACGTCGATTTGTGTCGAGCGCATAGGAAGGAACACCATTCCAGCTAATATCGGTATGCTCCTCTCCCATTATAACATTGGCCTTAAGCACGCTTCGTTCGGTAAGCCATGCACCTGATATTAACATAGAAGTATGATCCGAACCGGTATGGTCCACATACCCCTCGGTTAGCTGACGTGAATAGCGAACATCAAAACTAAATTTATTATGAAGTAACCCAGAACCGGCAGTAAAAGCCACCTTTTGTGTATTAAACGCACCATAAGAAGCATCTATGGAAGAATAAGGTTCAGGCATTGCAGCCTGTGTTTGTATGGTAACCGTACCACCAAAGGCCCCTGAACCGTTTGTTGAAGACCCAACACCACGTTCCACTTGAAGCGAGCTAATGCTACTGGCAATATCTGGCAAGTCAACCCAAAAAACAGTTTGCGATTCCGCATCATTCAACGGGATTCCATTTAACGTTACATTGATACGAGAAGGATCTGTTCCTCGAATACGAAATGCTGTATTACCAATTCCACCACCGCTCTCCGAAGTAGAAATAACAGAAGGTAATACGCCAAGAATAATAGGAAGATCAGCTACCGTATTACCATCCTTAATTCGCTCCACCGTCAAGTTACTATATGTCATTGGGGTCTTCGATGAAGACTTTAATGCAGTTACAACGACTTCCTCGCCAAGCGTTGAAGAAGGAGTTAGCCGAATCGTTATATTCACATTGTCTTGAAGATCGACTGCAACAATGGAATCATTATAGCCAATAAAGCTAATACGTACAGAATACCTTCCTCTTGACAGTGACGTAATTACAAAATCCCCAGAGCTATTGGCAACTGCACCCCTAAATGTATTTAACACTGCAATAGATGCACCAGCTAGCGGATTTCCGACTTCATCAACCACCTTACCCGAAATTTGCCAATCACCAGCTGGAGTATTCTCAGCAAAAATATTGGTAGTGGCAAAGGCAATTAGCAATAAAAACAAAAATTTCCTCATTGTTTTTTAGGTTAAAATAATTTCTAAAATGCGGTCATGGCAAAATGGCAGATGCCGGCACTTCTGCACATTAAACATAACTCAACTAACAACAAGGGGTGTAAAAAACTGGAATTCACTCTTCTTTTTCCTACGCCGGCATTACCCGGATCAGGTCAAAGGGTATGATCTCAGCCTGTTATTTAAAGGCACCCCTAAAAGATTCGTCAAAGGTAGCCCAAGTTTTTACAAATTCAAATAAAGACTTTTACAATCTAAGAAGAGATTGTAATTAGAGGCTAATAGCCTAAAGAAAATTAATACTCGAATAGCGGTAAAAACAAATAACATAGAGCGAGGAAGCTATTCCTTTCAACTTTAAAACACATTTAGTACACCAGACACCAAAGAGCATAAAAAAACGGAACTAGGTTTTCCCAGCTCCGCTTCTACATAGATAAATTTATATTACTCTACATTAAGAACTTCCTTAAATGCCTGCTTAAAGGAGTCTTTAGGAAGAGCACCCATGGCCATTTGAGGTTGACCCTCAACCGGAATAAAAAGCAGTGATGGAATTGACTTTATGCCAAAAACGGCAGCCAACTCCTGCTGATCTTCCGTATCCACCTTATAAATATCCAACTTGTCCTTAAACTCGGCCGCTAACTCTTCCAAAATTGGGGCAACAGTTTTGCAAGGCCCGCACCAATCGGCATAAAAATCGATTACAGCTGGACGCTGACCTTCAAATTTCCACTCCGTATTTGTTTCGTAATTAAAGACTTTCGACTTAAACGTATCAATAGTGAGGTGTTCCAACATGACAATGTGTTTTTAGGTTATTAATATATTTACATTTGTTTCTTTTTATAACAAATAGCATTCCATTTTTACTCATTTAAAAATAAACCCGAAAAAGGGGAAAATGTTTGTAATTTTGTCGTATAAAATAACACTTTGTCATATCTACATATGAATTATTGTCTGAAAAATCCAATATTTAACATAATAGCTCAAGTTTCTGAAGAGCATAATCTCCCAGCATACGTAATTGGTGGCTTCGTTAGAGACTGTTTGCTGAAACGTGCATCTAAAGACATCGACATTGTTGTCCAAGGCAGTGGTATAAAAATGGCCGAGTTGGTTGCAGAAAAGGCAGGCATCAAGAATGTTAGCATATTTAAAAATTTTGGAACGGCCATGCTTCGTTACGGTGAAGTGGAGGTTGAGTTTGTTGGTGCTAGAAAAGAGTCGTATCGAAAAGACTCCCGCAAGCCAATTGTTGAGAATGGTACGCTAGAAGACGATCAAAATCGCAGAGATTTCACCATAAACGCACTTGCGATCAGCCTAAATAGAAAAGATTACGGGACGTTGGTCGATCCATTCAATGGTGTTGAGGATTTAAAAAACAAGATAATCAGAACACCGCTCGATCCAATTACCACATTCTCAGATGATCCACTTAGGATGATTAGGGCAATCCGATTTTCGGCGCAGCTAGGGTTCAAGATTGAAGACAAAACCTTTGCAGCAATAAGTACTATTAAGGATAGGATAACCATTGTATCAAAAGAGAGAATTGCAGATGAACTAAACAAAATAATGGTTTCAAAAAAACCATCATTGGGGTTTTTGCTCTTTGATCAAGCAGGATTGCTTACCTATATATTACCATCCCTCGAGAAGTTAAAAGGTGTTGAAACAAAAGACGGCAGAGGTCATAAGGAGAACTTTTCGCATACGCTCAAAGTTTTGGACAACTTAAGAGCTAAGTCCGATAAACTTTGGCTTCTATGGGCCGCACTGTTACACGACATTGCAAAGCCTGCTACAAAAGCATACCATCCAAAGCAAGGATGGACCTTTCATGGTCACGAATTCATTGGTGCAAAAATGATTCCGGGTATTTTTCGCGAACTCAAATTACCAATGAATGAAAAAATGAAGTATGTACAAAAATTAGTTCAGTTGCATCTGCGTCCTATTGTGCTATCGCAAGACGAAGTAACGGACTCTGCGGTTCGGCGTCTACTCTTCGAGGCAGGGGACGACATTGATGATCTAATGATGTTATGCGAAGCCGATATTACATCGAAGAATGAAGTGAAGGTAAGAAAGCATTTAAGCAATTTTGCTCTAGTTCGATTAAAGTTAAAGGAAATTGAAGAAAAAGATGCTGTTCGCAACTTCCAACCACCCATCACCGGCGAAATAATTATGGACGTTTTTCAAATTGGTCCCTGCAGGGCTGTTGGTGACATTAAAGCCTTTATTAAAGAGGCAATTCTCGATGGAATAATTCCTAATCGTTATGAAGAAGCCTACAATTTAATGCTCGAAAAAGGGAAAGACTTCGATTTAACCCCAAATAAGAAACAAAACCTAAAACCTCCGATCGATAGTGAGTTGAACAGGTAAATGATCGCTATATCCTCCATGATATTTAAACCCCACAAAGGTTCGAAATGGCTTCATGCCGGTATACTGTTCGTCACGTTCCAGCAGAAATGGTGCGGTAAATATTTTACACGACACTGGATTTATGGTTAGTGCATTGTAGGGAGTAAAGAAAGAATTTGAAACAAGAACCTGGTCTATCACGGCCCAATGACCTTGATATTTATGCGTACCAATCCCATTGGCATAAAGCAACTTCGACAGGTTAACCAATTTGGTATTACCCAAATCAACTTCATCTATAAATCGAAACCCCAAGATTGACTGAATAGCTTTATTGTCCGGCTCATCGTTAAAATCGCCCATAATAATGATGTTGGCAAACTTATCGGCACTCAGAACTGAATCGACTGCAACAGACAAGCATGTTGCCGCAAAGGCTCTAGCACCTTCCGTTTCTAATTCACCACCATACTTCGATGGCCAATGGTTCAGAAAAATGTGAAGTGTATCCGTATTATCGAGCAAAAATTTAGCATAAAGAATATCACGTGAACGATGTCCTCCTGGTTGATAGGATCGTATAAAGCGACTTTGCTTTAACCACAACCTCCTGCTCCTATACAATAGAGCCACATCAATTCCTCTTGCATCGGGAGATTCGCAGTGCAAAACACGATATTCAAATTTCGAAAGAGGCGTTTCATACACAAGACGGTTAAGCACAAATCGGTTTTCCACCTCACATAATCCAACAATCAAAGGCAGTTCAAACCCAAATGAAGCCACAATCACCTTATACACGCCATCGAGCTTCTTCTCCATCTTACGCCAAGTCCAATGTCGACCACCGGTGGGCGTAAACTCCTCATCAATGGTCAGAGAATCGTCGAAAGAATCGAAGAGGTTTTCGGTATTGTACCATAACAAATTTACCCTACCTTGCGTCTGGGCAACGGATAGGCTGATCGTAACCAGACTCAACGAAATGACAAGTAGTAAATTTCTCATTCAACGTTGACTGATGAAACACCTCAACAATGACTTTCAGCTGAAGATAATGCCACTAATAATCTTCAAAAGCCATTAAATACTACTTTCCTCCCACTCTCTCAAAAGCACCGGCATCGGGTGCACCATCAGAAGTTCGTGAATCACCCTTTAAATCAACCGGAAAGAGTAATCCATACTGCAAAAGGCCAAAATTTTTGGCAGGTGAAAGGGTGTCCAAAAGGTACAAATATTTCTGAGGATCGACAAATTTCGGATCATCTTTAATTACGTTGATAAATCGAGAAGCCGACATGGCGACAGCGCTTGAAATTTTCACAATAGAGTTTACAAACTGATAGTTCATTTTAGCCGGAGATATCATGCCGTTATAGGAGGTGTCGATCCAAACCTCGTTCGACATGCTACCATATACTATGCAATTGAAAAAATCGGCTCGTTCAATATTGCGTGGAATCATGGTGACCGATCCACCAGTAGGTTGATAAAGGTAATAGTTGTTGAGCCAAAGCTCAGGATATTTACGAGAATAGTAATCGCCCCAATAGTTTGCCATGGTGCACTGATTAAACTCATAGCTACCACCTAGTGTCAATGCAACAGTGGCTTGTCCACAGTTAGCAAACAGGCAATTCCCTGCGTTAACAATTGCACCACTAGCCAGTAGACCAAAGGCGGACATGTTTTCGACCCGCGAATTTGTAATGGTGAGAGTTGGTTCGTTTGCCACCCTAAATGTATCAACCTGCACACCAGTAATGGCATTCTTTACATCACACCAGTTCATTACATTACCGGAGCTACCAGCAGTAAAATAAATACCAGCCCACTGACCAGCCTTATCTTGATAAAACGCCTCAAGTCGATCACCAGAAAACGAAACAGGGTTTTCAAATGTCCCATTAACAACCATCTTTCCCTGCACATAAAGCCTCGAATTATTATGGAAATAGAATCGTGCTCCAGCATCAACCGTTAAAACTTCGCCATCAGGAATCAGCAGAGAATTATATATAAGATAAGGTTTAGCGGAAGTAAATGTTTGAGAAGTTACTACTGCCCCATCCAACAAAACCACATCTTGACCCCAAGATAAAAGTTTAACACCTTCAAGATTACCGTTGAGACTAAACATTATAGAGTCTTCCACTGCCAATGGTGAATTTTGGTTAGACGGATCCACCGTAACGCTCACAAAAACAAAAATAGAATCGCCCGATGCAATCTCCACATCCTGTACAGCTGGGCCAGGCTCGCCATCTACATTTATTTTATAGGAAGATCCTGATCCGCCAGCCAACCAGACCTTGGAAATTTTAATGCGTGAATTACTTCGATTATAAACCATAAAATTCCGTGTAGCGCTCCCAATGGACGAAAATACTGTATCAAAAACAACAGTATCAGTTGAAAATAGAAGTCGATCTCCAGAACTAGTGCTTATCACCTCCTTTTGACAGGAAATAAAAGCCATGCTAAAGAAAAATAGTGTTGGAATAATAATCTTCATGGTGAAAAAAATACTTGAGCTCAAAACTATCACATTACCATAAATAAACGGCAACTTTTTTTTAGTATTTTGGTCGATAGAAAAAAGAGCGCAATGATTATACAAAGAAAATTAAAATACGCCTACTTATTTATATTTTCAACAATTGCCATATCCTGCACCCAAATGAAAAAAGTTGACTTAATCGTATTCAATGGAAAAATATACACCGTTGATTCCACCTTCAACGTTGTAAATGCAATGGCCATTAAGGATGGAAAAATTGCTGCATTGGGAACAAACAGTGCCATACTGAGTGCATATACCGCGAATGAACAAATAGATGTAAAAGGAAAATTTATATATCCGGGATTTATTGATCCTCACTCGCACATTACTGGCTATGCAGAATATTTAGCCACGGCAAATCTCAACGGCGTTGAGTCGTATGACGAGATGCTTCAACGATTAATCGAACACGACAAAAAATTCCCTTCGGATTGGGTAATAGGTAGAGGTTGGGATCAAAATCGCTGGAAAGGAAAAGCCATGCCCTCCAACGATAAATTGAATAATGCATTCCCCAATAAGCCTGTCTTGTTGATTAGAATCGACGGACATGCAGCACTGGCAAACGCATTCGCGTTAAAAACAGCTGGGATAAAAGAGACCTCCAATGTTGAGGGGGGTGAAATACCAAAAGCAAATGGGAAGCCTACAGGCATTCTTCTTGATAACGCAATTGAACTTGTAAAAAAACACATCCCTCAAATTGCCAATGATAAGTTAGATGGTCTGCTTAAAACTGCTGAGGAAAACTGTTTTAAAGTTGGTTTAACAACCGTAACGGATGCCGGTATTGATTATGAAACGCTTAAATTCTTAGAGCAGGAGTATGAGCATAAGCAAATAAAAATAAGAATTTATGCCATGCTTAACCCGTCGAAGGGAAACGTTGAAATGGTAATTAAAAAAGGACCTTTACATACTGATAAGCTATACGTTAGTTCGATTAAACTTTTTGCCGATGGAGCACTTGGTTCAAGAGGTGCGAAGCTGATAGAGCCCTATAGTGATATGCCAAGCACAAACGGTATTTGGACTTTAACAGAGAATGAGCTTAACGAAGTGTGTAAATTAGGTTACCAATACGGTTTCCAGGTAAACACGCACTGTATTGGAGATGCAGCATGTCATCGCATACTAACAACCTACGAAAAGTACCTCAACGGAAAAAACGACCGCAGATGGCGTATTGAACATGCACAAGTTGTTGCACCAGAAGATCTCATCCTATTTAAAAAAAATTCTATTATTCCCTCAGTTCAAACCACTCATGCCACCTCTGACATGGATTGGGCTCCAGACCGTTTGGGATCAAGAATAAAGCATGCATACGCATACAAAGATCTGCTTGAACAGAATGGATGGCTGCCAAATGGCAGCGACTTTCCCATTGAAAACATAAATCCAATATACGGATACTATACTGCAGTGGCAAGAAAGAGTCCAACTCGCCCTAACGAAGAACCATTTCAACCAGAAAATGCAATAACAAAGGAAGATGCTTTAAGGGCTATGACCATATGGGCAGCCAAGGCAAACTTCATGGATAAATATGTTGGGAGTTTAGAAGCTGGAAAATTGGCGGATTTTGTAATTCTCTCCGACGATATTATTGCCGCCTTTTCGGATAGTATACCAAACGTTAAGGTAGTGGCAACATTTGTTGGAGGACAAGAAATGTTCTTAGAACAATAAAAATATTCGTCAAATTCTAGAACAAACCAACAAATTGATACAATTGATTTAGAATTTTATACTTTTGGGTTAACAATCAAGGGCATTGTTCATTTTATGAAAACAGAAATCATAAAGGCCGAGGAGGAAAACCTTCTTGAGATAATGTTTATTTACAAATTGAACTCAGAGAACCTTATCTCCCAAGGATTCACACACTGGAATAGTGCCTATCCATCCTATTCAAAGGTTAGAAATAATGTTCATAACGGACAAGTGTATCTACTAAAAAAAGAACATGGAACGGTTGGCGTAATTACCCTAAACAACGAGCAGGACTCAACATACAGCAATCTTACTTGGAAAAGTGAACCTAACGCCTTAGTTATTCATCGGATTGCGATAATTCCATTCTTCCAGAATAGAGGCTATGGTAGTGAATTGCTTCTGTTTGCAGAACAATTTGCCAAAAAAAACAATTTTCCCTCCATCAGACTCGACACATACACAAAGAACCAAACCACTGAGAACTTTTTCTCGAAGCGGGGCTATACAAAGGTTGGTGAAATTGCACACTCGCAAGATCTCAATTTATATACGTGCTACGAGAAGATCATCGTCTAAAAAAGTCAGGGAACAAACGCTCCTTTGCTATTAACGACCTATTGTAACGTTAGCGGTTTGCCCTGATAATAATCCAGAATCTCCTTGCGAAGCACATATGAGTATTTCGAATTTATATAGTTGGTAGTAGCCTCAAAAAGATTCTTCTGTGCAATTCCCAATTCTATAGAGCTGGCCGATCCCAAATCATACTTCTCCTTAGTCGCATTCCAGGCAGCATCTGACGCTTCAATTTTATCCTTGGCTGCCATATAGTTATTCCATGCTCCATTAGCTTCCATGTAGGCATTAATCACCTCCTTGGTTGCAGCATTCACCGTTTGCTGATAGCTATACCGTGCATCATTGTATGCAATTCGTTTCCTCGTTTTATTTGTTTGAGCAGAGAATCGATCGAGAATTGGAATAGATAATCCAATCGAAATTACCTTTAAGCGATTATCGTTAACCTGCCTTTGATAATCATAGGTCGGATAGATTGTCTTCCCGGTTGGATCTCTTGGGTCTGCTGCATTATCGGCAAACCAAGACGACATGCTATAGCCTAAATAAAACCGAGGCGAAAACTGTCCAATTGCTGAATAGTAGTTCATCTCCCGTGCCCGCATGTTATTTTGTGCAACCTTAATTTCAGGAAACCAAGAGTCCTTTTCAGCAAGAACACTATCCATTGGAGAAAGATCATAGCTAAGCGAGCTATCAACACTAGCAGGAGTTGCAATATTAAACCCTATTACATCAGGAATTTCTAAGAGTTGAGCCAAATCAATCAGCACAAGCTGATATTGGTTCTGATAGCTAACCACATCGGCACTACTTCTAGCATACTGCGCTTTAATCTCAAGATATTCGGCATTGGAAACACCCCCGAGATTAAAGAGATTCTCCTCCTTCTCTAAATCTTGTTTCGAAATAGCCTCTTGCTGCACTGCAGCTTTATAAAGATCGCGCTTAAAGAGAACATCAATATACTTCACCATGATATTCAACGAAAGGTTCTTCCGTTCAGTGGCAAGAGAAGCCTTTGCTTTTTCAAAATCGTAACGAGAAGCACGGGCTCCATTAACCAAACTAAATCCTTGAAAAAGAGTTACGCTACCCGAAAGAGACAGCGACCCACTATTTACTGTTGCATCCTGATAAGAATTGGTATTGTAGTTATAAGCACGTCCAATAGCCTTACCATAAGATGCATCGCCCGACAATGTGGGAACCATCTCCATAATAGACTGAGTGGCATTTGCCGAGCTCAACTTTACTTCTAATTCAGCACGCTTATACTGTATATTATTGTCTAACGCATACTTCAAACAATCATCAAGCGTCCAAAGTTTTTGGGAAAACACCTGTCCATACGCCAGAAAGACAAAAATGAAAATAATTTTTTTTTCCATTTTAAAATGCACTTAAAGTATTGGGCTGGTCAGTCTTTTACCATTAATAAAGAATGTTGAGTCTGATTGCAAATGAATGTATGCAAGAGAATCACACTTGGTAAAACCACTACCATTCATATTTAGAAACAACACCACATCTTCCTCCGAAATATTAACAAATGAAGCGGTATTGTCAATGCACGCAACTTCTAACGCCTCTAAAGGAGAAAGAGATTTTAACATTTTAACCGGAGCTACCTTTGCTGGTTGGGTGTCGTTGAGTTTCTGTTCAACATGCAATCCTTTTCCTAATGCTTCAGTTGTAAAGGTAAAAGAGAAGACAGAAAAGCATAGCAACAAAAGATTTCTCATAGGTAAATAAATTAAAATTGAAAATTAGCCCTTACGCTTTCTAAATAAAACCTTTATATGCTGAGCTCCCGGCTCAGGTGTATAAATCTGGATTAACTCCCAATCTATGCTGAGAGCTGTAATATATTCCCTTAGCTTAAGAATCCGATCTAACGTTTTATTTAGATTACCATCATCGGTATCATCGTCGCCAATCTGATCCATCCAAGGTAGAGACTCCAACTTAAAGCTGTATGTCTCCTCCTTGTCTTCCACACGGAATATAATATCGGCAACTTCTCCTTCAGGAATTGAAGGAATAGGAATACAAAGTTCTCGCATGGCGATTTATTTTAGCTACAACAATTTCTTCACATTCTCTGTAACAACATGCCCGTCGAAAAGATGAATAATACGATGAGCCTTTTCGGCATCACTGGGAGAGTGAGTTACCATTACAATGGTGGTACCATCGCTATTTAATTCAGAAAGAAGATTCATTACCTCTTCACCATTAGCTGAATCAAGGTTTCCAGTGGGTTCGTCAGCCAAAATTAACTTTGGATTTGCAACTACTGCTCGAGCGATGGCAACACGCTGCTGCTGTCCTCCAGACAGTTGCTGTGGAAAATGGTTTCTTCTATGTGACATTTTCATTCGGTCCAACACCATCTCCACCTTCCTTTTCCGCTCTGGAGCGGAAACGCCAAGATACAATAGAGGAAGTTCAACGTTTTCAAAAACAGTAAGTTCATCAATAAGATTGAAACTTTGGAAAACAAATCCTATGTTTGCTTTTCGCAGGTTTGTACGCTGCTTCTCCTTAAACTTGGATACTTCATGCCCCAGAAAATGAAGTTCACCCCCACTGGGGTTATCAAGCAGTCCAACTATGTTTAGCAAGGTGGATTTGCCACACCCGGATGGTCCCATAATAGCAACAAATTCGCCCTCCTTAACCTCGATACTCACCTTATTCAAAGCAGTTGTTTCAACCTCTTCTGTTCGAAACACCTTAACTAAATCAACAGTTCTTAGCATAGCATTAATGTTTTAGGTAAACCTATATTTATTTTTTTAGAACGAGCTTATCCACATCACCAAAAGTATCGTAGCTAGATACAATTACCTTTTCACCGGGCTTCAATCCTTCAACTACCTCATAGAACAAAGGATTCTGACGATTAATTCTTATGGGTCTTTTTGTTGCGGTAGTTCCGGACGGATCAATCACAAAAATCCACTGACCCCCAGTACTTTGATAAAAGCCACCTCGAGGAATGAGAATTGCCATATTGGATTCGCCAAGTTCCAACCGAATTCGCGAAGTTTGCCCAATTCTTATATCGGATGGGATAGAATCGAGAAACTCCATATCAACAATAAATCGACCATTCTTCACTTCTGGATAAACCTTGGTTATCTTGGCTTTATAGGAAGTACCGGCAAAATCACACTCACCAATAAGGTTACGAGTTACTCGCGAAATATAATGCTCATCTACTTCTACCTTAAGCTTATAGGAGTCAAGAACATTTATCTGACCTATCCGTGTTCCCATGCTTACCACCTGACCAATTTCGAGATCGAGCGATGCAAGTTCACCAGCAACAGGCGACCTAAGATTCAACCCTTCAAATCGTTGTCGAACAATAGCCAAATTTTGCTGCATACGTAGAACATCATTTTCAAGTGTTACAACCTGCGTTACTCGATAAAGCGAATCTTGGTAAATGCTCTCCTTCAGCAGCTTTATCTTATCCTTGGTATAGTCAAGATCTTCCTTTGCCCGCTTGTACTCCTCCACCGAAATCAAGTTTTTCTTTTGCAGCTCGAGGCTTCGCTGATAGGCCCTACTTTGTTGACTAAGCTTATACTCCTGATCGAGAAGTTGGCTTTGAGATTCCACCAGCTGCTTTTGCATACTTAGGCGAGCGTTTCTCAACTCATTGGTTGTTCGTGAAGCATCTGCCTCTGTTCGTGAAATATCAATCACCAAACTGGTATTGCTAAACTTGGCAATTACGTCACCTTTTTTAACCATTGAACCTTCACGCCGAACTATATCCTCAACCCTACTTCCCGATTCCGTTGCATCTAAATAGATAGTCTGAATTGGTGCAACTGTACCTATAACGGCAATGTAATCCTTAAACAAATCTTGTTTAACCTCTTCAACGGTTATCTTATCTAAGTCAACATTTAGCTTGCGACTCTTATCACCAAAGGCAATCGTTAATATTAGTGCCAATATAACAAGGGCAATTACACCGTACCAGATTTGTTTTTTGGTAAATCGCCCCTTCTTTTCAATAATCTTATCCATAAAGTGAGAAATAAAGTTCTAATCGTATCCCAATATATCCATTAACGTACCAAAAAACGCAGCGCACTCATTTTCTGAAACATAATAAATCAATGGCATACTATTCAATCCTAAATTTTGTTCGTAATTGCAACAACCAGTGTTCGAAATCGCACAATATCCATTAACTTTAAACCATCAAGTAAATTTAAAATCTTAAAATTATTAAGCAAAATATTTTGTTATGATTAAGAAATTTGGCAAAGTTCTGGCCATAGATGATAACGAAGATATTCTTTTTGCCTTAAAGTTACTTCTTAAGCCATACGTGGAGCAGGTCGTTACGACCTCTAATCCAAACGAAATACCACGGCTTATGGAAAAGGATTCCTTTGATCTTTTCCTGCTTGACATGAACTTTACCCAAGATGCAATTAGTGGACAAGAGGGTTTTTACTGGTTAGAAAAGGTGCTTGAAATAGATTCATCCGCAATCGTTCTATTCATTACGGCTTATGGCGACGCTGAAAAAGCAGTAAAGGCAATCAAAGCGGGAGCAACAGACTTTATCCTCAAACCATGGCAAAACGAGAAGTTGATTGCTACAGTATCATCTGCCTTAAAATTGCGTCAATCAAAAGACGAAGTTGACAGCCTAAAGCAAAAACAAATTGCCTATACCGAAGCCATCAACAAACCGTTTACCGACTTTATTGGGGAATCGACAAAGATGAAGGAAGTATTTGCAACCATTCAAAAGGTAGCAAAGACAGACGCAAACGTGTTAATTCTTGGAGAAAATGGAACTGGAAAAGAATTGGTAGCCAGGGCTTTGTATCGCAACTCCAACCGAAAGGACGAAATTTTTCTAAGTATTGATCTAGGCTCGTTGAGTGAATCGCTATTTGAAAGCGAATTATTTGGCCACGAGAAAGGTGCATTTACCGATGCAAAAAAGGAAAAGCCAAGTAGATTTGAGGTGGCGCACAACGGTACGCTATTCCTGGATGAAATAGGAAATCTTTCACTGCCTCTACAGGCCAAGCTGCTAACCGCCATTGAAAGACATGAAATTACTCGAGTTGGTGCAACCAAATCAACTCCAGTAGATGTTAGGTTAATCTGTGCCACCAACAACGACATACACCAACTCGTCACCAACGGTCAGTATAGGCAGGATTTACTTTATCGAATAAACACCGTAGAAATACACCTTCCCCCACTTAGAGAAAGAGGCGAAGATATTGCTATTCTTGCCCGTCATTTTCTTTCCATTTACTCAAAAAAATACAAAAAATCTATCCATGGGATTGCCAGTGAATCATTAAAGAAGTTGCGTCAATACCCATGGCCTGGAAATGTTAGAGAGCTACAACATAGTATCGAGCGAGCTGTTATAATGAGTGATGAAGATATGCTCATGCCAGACGATTTTTTCCTAACAGGTTCGAAAGAAAAATGCGGTGAACTCGGCATTGATTCATTCAACCTTGAAGAAATTGAAAGAAATGTGATAACGAAGGTGCTTAAACAGTTCAGCGGTAACATAACCCAGGCTGCCACCGAACTAGGAATAACGAGAACATCTCTTTACCGTAGAATGGAAAAACATGGTTTATAAGAACTTTAGAGTAAATGTGGTTACGAGACTGCTGATACTGTCGTCCAGCATTTTTGCGCTATTCTACACTATCAGCAACTACAATTTTTTTATCACACCCTTACTAATTGGAGTCTTCATCTTCTTACAAATTTATGCACTTTTCAAGTTTGTAGATAAGACAAATCGAGACCTAGCCAGTTTTTTAGAGTCGATTAGATTTTCCGAATTTACTAGAACCTTCCAGGTTGAAGGGATGGGCAGCTCTTTTGACGAACTAAGCAAGGCCTTCAATGATGTTATCAATGACTTTCAGGCAGTACGTTCGCAAAAGGAAGAACACTTTCAGTATTTGCAGAGCATTTTGCAAAATATTGACGTGGCCATTATTGCCTTTCAAAAGGATGGAACTGTTGAGATGATCAACAAGGCAGCAAAGGTTCTGTTTCAAGCGCATAGCATTAAAAACATAAAACAACTTGCGTCGGTTAGCTACGAGTTGGTAGATAAACTTCTCAATATTTCACCGGGTGAAAACACCTTAGTCAAAGTTCAGATCGATGACGACCTTCTGCAACTAGCCGTATACTCTACAGAATTTCACATACATCGAAAAGAAATTGTTCTTGCCACCATTAAAAACATTCAAAGTGTTTTGGAGGAACAGGAGACAGAGACCTGGCAAAAATTAATTAGCGTGCTCACCCATGAAATAATGAATTCCATTACACCAATTGCTTCATTGTCCTCCACGCTAGACAGCATGCTTAAAGCCATAAAGGAAGACAAGGTGCAGGCACATGAAATTGATGAAGAAACTACAGATGAAATACAGCAGGCCATGCAAACAATTCATAAGCGAAGTACTGGCTTGTTGCACTTTGTAAATACTTACAGAAACTTAACCCGTATACCAAAACCAAACTTCAAAATAACCAAAGCAAAAGTTCTAATTGAAAACATACGACCATTAGTGGAAGAGGATGTTAAGCAGAGTGGTATAGCAATGGGTATTGAGGTTGAACCGGCAGATATAGAATTCTCCATCGATGAAAATCTGATTGAACAAGTCATTATTAACTTGGTAAAAAATGCGTCGCAGGCGCTTGATGGCAAAGTCACACCACGAATTGAGATAAAGTGTTTCCGGAATAAGAGGGGAAGAGTGACCATTCAAGTATCAGACAACGGTCAAGGAATATTGCCAGATGTTTTAGATAAAATATTCATCCCGTTCTTTACCACAAAGCCAAAAGGTTCGGGAATTGGGTTGAGTCTTTCACGTCAAATTATGCGACTCCATGGGGGCAGTATAACGGCCAATTCGGTGATAGGTGAAGGTTCCACATTTACCCTTACTTTCTAGCAAAAAGACGTTCCTCTCAGAACGCCTTTCAATCCTATTCACACACCAATAAAATACAAAAGCCTCGAAAACCGAGGCTTTTGTGGGAACAATAGGATTCGAACCTATGACCCTCTGCTTGTAAGGCAGATGCTCTGAACCAGCTGAGCTATGCTCCCAATAAATTAATCGACTTTGGTGTGGGAACAATAGGATTCGAACCTATGACCCTCTGCTTGTAAGGCAGATGCTCTGAACCAGCTGAGCTATGCTCCCAAAGTTTCAAAACTCTAGCAAAACATTTTTTGTCTAGAGCGGTGCAAATATAACGCACTTTTTCAAATTCACAAACAGCCACAGCAAAAACTTCTTGACATTATACCACTTCAGCAACCACAAAAGTGCTTCCTCCAATGAAAACCAAATCATTAACTTCAGCATTATTTTTTGCAGCTTGCAAAGCTTCCATCACCGTAGAAAAGTGTTTACCATTAAGATGATAATTTGATGCCAACTCGCTTAATGCAACCTCCGACATTGCCCTTGGAATTGATGCCTTGGTAAAATAATAGGTTGCATCTTGGGGTAGAATACTCAAAACACCAGAAACATCCTTGTCCGACACCATGCCTAAAACAAAATGCAACTTCCGATGAGGTGTTCGTTCCAGCTGTTGTACAACGTAACGGATACCATCCACGTTGTGACCTGTATCGCACACCACAAGAGGATTATGCCCTAGGATTTGCCACCGGCCCATTAATCCTGTTGAATGTGCAGCATTAGAAAGTCCATCTAAAACCGCAGCCTCAGTAATAAGGGTAAATTGTTTGGCTAAAAGTTGAATAGAAGCTAAAACCGTCAATATATTATGTTCCTGATATATTCCACCAAGGTCAATTTCTATACGCTCTCCTTCAACAATAGATGGACCACCTACTTTAAACCACTGACCTCCATTGGGTAAATATCCATGCTCTGTTATAGAGAGGACTGTATCTGCCAAAAGAAGGCTAGCATTAACTTCATGGGCTTTGTTCTCAAAAACATGTCGGTACGCTGGATTTGATTCTCCTAATACAACCGGCACGTTTGGCTTAACTATCCCAGCCTTTTCAATGGCAATTTTTTCAAGTGTATCACCCAAGAGATCGGTATGATCTAGTCCAATATTGGTAATAATGCTCAGCTCAGGGGAAATTATATTGGTAGAATCGAGCCGACCACCTAAGCCAACCTCCACAACCGCAACATCCACTTTTTCGCGGGCAAAATAGTCGAAAGCCATCGCCACCGTCATTTCAAAAAATGAAGGCTTGATACGATCAAAAACGGCCTTATTACGTTCAACAAAAAGCGAAACTTCCCTTTCTGAAATTAGTTGTCCATTAACTTTTATCCTTTCACGAAAATCCCTTAAATGAGGTGATGTATAAAGTCCAACACGGTAGCCCGCCTTAATAAGTACAGCTGCAATCATGTGCGAGGTTGACCCTTTCCCATTAGTCCCCGCCACATGAATACATTTGAAATTCCGGTGAGGATGGTTAAAATATTCATCCAATGCAATTGTATTTACCAAATCGGCCTTGTAAGCCGCCTTTCCCAAACGCTGAAACATTGGAAGTTGACTAAATAGGTAATCAAGTGTCTCCTTGTAAGTCATATCAAACATATTGCCAGCAAAATTAAGGAAAAGCTAGCCGCTTTATTCAGCCTATATCGATATATTTTTGAACAATGGAGGTAAAAAATTGCTACATTTAAGCATAATTCTTTCAAACTACCACACCATGAGCAAAAACATTAAAACCTTCGTGCTCGATACCAACGTCCTCTTGCACGATTTCAAGTGTATTTATAACTTTCAGGAGAATGACATTGTATTACCAATTGTAGTTCTCGAAGAGTTAGATAAGTTCAAAAAAGGCAACGAACAAATCAACTTTAATGCAAGGGAACTGGCTCGAGAGCTTGATAGGATAGCTGGGGAACAGCTATTTACCACCGGCGTCAAATTAGGAAAAGGATTAGGAAAACTCCGTGTTGAAACAGGGAAACCATTTTCTAAGCAGATGACAGAATCCTTTACTGAAGATACGCCCGACCACCGTATTCTAGCCATTGCCGAATACCTTTTCAAAACCATTAAAGGAAGCCCAGTTATCCTTGTTTCCAAGGACATTAACTTACGGCTTAAGGCAAAGTCGCTCGGTTTACAAGCTCAGGATTACCTTTCCGACAAAGTAATGGATATTGAGGTAATTAAGAAAGAGGTAGACATTCTGAGCAACATTGATGATGATTTAATTGCCAGGCTATACCAAACAAACAGTGGAATTCCCGCCAACGAATTAAAAGCTAAATTTCACCCCAACCAATACCTCGTGCTCAAGGGAGCAAACTCTAGTGCATTAGCGTATTACGATGGTGGAACAGAGATGATCCACCGAATTGATAAACAACGAGCATATGGAATTGAACCTCGCAATTCGGAACAGACGTTCTCTTTAGATGCTCTGCTAAGACCAGAAATTCAGCTAGTAGCGCTTACCGGAAAAGCAGGTACAGGGAAAACCCTTCTTGCTCTAGCAGCTGCGCTACAACAGGAAAAAAGCTATGAAACAATTTTTCTTGCACGCCCCATTATGCCATTGGCAAATCGCGACTTAGGCTTTTTACCCGGTGATGTTAATGAAAAGATTGGTCCTTACATGCTACCATTGTTCGACAATCTTACTGTCATAAAAAATCGTTTTAAATCGCAGAGCAGAGAGTATATGCATGTAGAAGAGATGCTCAAGACAGAGAAGTTGGTGATAACGCCCCTTGCATATATCCGTGGAAGAAGTCTATCCAATGCTTTTTTCATCGTTGATGAGGCTCAAAACTTAACACCTCACGAGATAAAAACAATCATTACCCGTGCTGGCGAGGGTACTAAATTTGTCTTTACGGGCGACATTAATCAAATTGACTCCCCCTACCTTGACATAAAGTCGAACGGGCTTACCTACCTAAGCGATAAGATGCATGGACATGAAATTTTTGCCCACGTAAACCTAGTTAAAGGAGAAAGAAGCCCACTGGCCGAATTGGCAAGCGATATACTGTAATCAACATCTTAAACAAAGGATGCATCGCCGAAAGGTTATGCATCCTTCAAAAAAATAATCATGAAGCAGCTTATACTAGTTCGCCATGGGAAAGCGGCTATTTCCGAAGAAACTTTCGAAGACGTTGATCGTCCATTAAAACTTCGAGGAGTAAGAGATTCCCTATCCATTGCCAAAACATTAAAAGAAAAGAATATTACACCATCTCAAATTACCACAAGCCATGCAGCAAGAGCCTGCCATACAGCAACCATTTTTGCTGAATGCTTGCACTTTCCCTTGGAATCGGTAACAATAACACACAAGCTATACAATGCAAACCTAAAAGACTTATTAGATTTGATTCGTCAAACTGCAAATAAAATTAGCGTGCACCTTTTGGTAGGCCATAATCCAACCTTTACTTTTGCAACCAATGAATTTTTAAAAGAGCCTATTTATGATTTGCCAACGACAGGGGTTGCCTTGCTAAACTTTAATGTAGATAAATGGGAAGATATATCAAGAGATAATCTTGGCCATTTCGAATTAGTATTTCCAAAAAAGGAGTAACAAAGTAAAGATGCTGGTGAAGTATGTTTAAAAAAACACCTCGATATATTAACCGAGAGGTAAGTTGGCTCTCATTCAACAGAAGAGTTCTGCAAGAAGCTGAAAACAAATCAGTTCCATTAATTGAGCGTTTCCGGTTTTTGGGCATTTTCTCTAACAACCTTGACGAATTTTTTCGCATCAGAGTTGCAACACTTCGACGATCGCTTGAATATGAAAAAAAGGCCAAAGAGTACTATGGCGAAAACCCAAAAAGAATCCTGAATAGGCTTCAACGACTTGTTAAGGATTATCAAAAGCGATTTGACTCCATTTTTCTTGACCTCAAGCAGGAATTAGAAAAAGAAAATATTTTTATTGTTGACGAAACCAAAGTTACAGCAGATCAAGCGAGCTATCTCAAAACCTTTTTTGAAAAGGAGATACTAAATGTTCTTTCGCCTATAATGCTTAACCAGGTAGATCATTTTCCCGAGCTAAAAGATATGACCATATACTTTGCTGTGAAAATGACGCACCGCCAAAGACTTTCGAAGGAATTTGCAATTATTGAAATACCAACTTCTGATTTTTCCCGATTTATCGAACTACCAACCAACAATGACAATAAGTATATCATTCTTCTTGATGACGTTATCCGACTATGCTTAGACAAAATTTTCTCCATCTTCAACTATGATCTTTTTGAAGCCTATACCATCAAAATTACCAGAGATGCAGAGCTTGATGTGGACAATGATATTTCGGAAAGTCTTTTAGAGAAAATTGCCAAGGGTGTAAAAAATCGTAAAAAAGGAGATACTGTACGATTCGTATACGACAGTAAAATATCTGGTGATCTCCTTTCCTACTTGATACAAAAAATGGACTTGGACCAGTATGATACGGTAATGCCAGGAGGCCGATACCACAATTTTAAAGACTTCATAAAATTCCCCAATCTGGGGAAAAAGCGATTGCTATATGAACCATTAAAGCCCGTATCTATTCCCATTTTAGATAAAAGCAAGTCCATTCTTCAGGTAATAAAAAACCGAGATCTACTGCTTCACTATCCTTACCACAACTTTGCCTACTACATTCGCCTTCTTAAAGAGGCAGCCATCGATCCATCTGTAAAATCGATTAAGATAACCTTATACCGGGTAGCCACAGAATCGAAAGTTATTAGTGCTTTAATTAATGCAGCACAAAATGGAAAGGAGGTAACGGCCATGGTTGAACTTAAAGCTCGGTTCGATGAAAAATCGAACATATATTGGTCTGAAAAGATGGAAGAAGCTGGGGTTAACGTGGTATTTGGATTAACCGCCCTAAAAGTTCACAGCAAAATGACACTCATTACTCGGGAAGAGGGGAATAAATTGATGCGATATGCATCCGTCAGTACCGGCAATTTCCACGAAGGAAATGCCAATGTCTATACCGACATTACCCTGCTAACCTCAGATGGACGTATAACATCCGAAGTAGATAGAGTATTTACCTTTCTGGAACATCCGTATAGAGTATTACCTTACCGCCACCTGCTTGTTTCACCAAACCACATGCGCAAAAGGTTAATGACCCTTATTGACAAGGAAATTGAACAAGCATCGGAAGGTAAGCCAGCATACATTTTGGGAAAGATTAACAACCTAGTAGACGAAACAATTATAGATAAACTCTACGAGGCAAATAACGCTGGAGTAAAAATCAGGCTGGTTGTTAGAGGAGTTTGTGCATTAATACCGAGCCTCCCAGGTCTCAGTGAAAATATTGAAGTAGTTTCAATCATTGATAGATTTTTGGAGCATTCCCGTATCTTTATTTTTGCCAACGGAGGAAACGAGCTTTGCTACATCTCCTCCGCCGACTGGATGAGCAGAAATCTTGACCGTCGGGTAGAAGTGGCCGCGCCAATCTTCGATGCAAAGCTAAAAGATGAATTAAAGACCGTTATTCTATACGGATTAATGGACAATCAGAAAGCACGCGTTATCGACGAAAACCAAACAAATAAATACAAAGCGAACGACAACCGACCACCATTCAGGTCGCAGATTGAATTGCACAAGTATTACAAACATATCTCTGAAAACTAATAAAAAGAAAATATATTGGAAATACTCAAGCTCGCTGCAATCGACATTGGATCCAACGCAGTTCGTCTGCTTTTTACCAACGTAATCGAGAATAAGGGTAAAACCGAATTCAAAAAATCGTCTCTTATTCGCATGCCCGTTCGACTTGGTGAAGATGCATTTACCACCCATAAAATAAGCGATAAAAATGTTGATCGACTAGCAAGACTAATGTTAGCCTTTAAACACCTTATGCTGGTAAACGAAGTGGTAGCCTATCGTGCCTGCGCAACCTCCGCAATGCGCGAGGCCCACAATGGAGAGGAGATCGTTCAGCGTATATTTCAAGAGAGCGGCATTGAAATAGAGATTATCGATGGAAAAGAGGAGGCAAAAATCATCTACTCAAATCAAATAACTGATAAAATTATTACCGATAAGCCATATCTATATATGGATGTTGGAGGAGGAAGTACAGAGCTATCGCTGTTTATCGACAAAAAAATTAAACGGTCCCGATCATTCAATATTGGAACAATACGACTTCTGAACAAACAAGTACCAAAGGAGAAGTGGAACATTCTTCAAGCTTGGGTCAAGGAGATTAAAGCAGACTTTGGACCGGTAGACATCATTGGATCGGGAGGCAACATAAACAAAATCAACAAGATGCTGAGCAAAAAAGATCAAAATATTGTTGATCTAAAAGAGCTCAACAATCTCTTTAAAAAATTGACCCAGCTCTCCTACGAAGAGCGTATTTCAGAATTAGGGTTAAATCCTGACCGTGCCGACGTAATTGTACCAGCTACCCAACTTTTTCTAACAGTTTCAGAATGGCTCGGATCGAAAAAAATAGTAGTGCCCACCATTGGAGTTTCTGATGGAATTGCAAAAAAACTCTATAAAGAATTTAAAAAGAATAAGAATATGTTGAGTGTGAAAATTGACCAACTAAAAAAGTAGTACATTTGCCATCCTGTATCAATTTGAACTGTTGGATGTCGATAAACCCAAATAAACGGGTGGCTTTTCTCACACTTGGCTGCAAGTTGAATTTCTCTGAATCCTCTACCTTGGCAAGGGAATTTGAGGATCATGGTTATTGTCGTGTTGCACCCTCCTCCAAGGCCGACGTTTATGTGATCAATACTTGTTCGGTAACCGAGCATGCCGATAAAAAATGTAGACAAGCTATTAGAAAGGTAATATCCCTATCGCCCCATGCTCAGGTAGTGGTTACTGGTTGTTATGCCCAACTTAAGCCCGACGAAGTTGCCGCCATCGAAGGTGTGAAATTGATAGTTGGAGCAAAGGAAAAAGGAAACATCATTCATCTCCTTAACGAAAATGTTAATGAAGAAATGGCACCTGTAATTTACAGCTGTAATATTGAAGATGTTGAAGTCATTTTCCCAGCCTACTCTTCTGGTGACCGCACCCGATCATTTCTCAAGGTTCAGGATGGATGTAACTACCATTGTAGCTATTGTACCATACCGCTGGCAAGGGGAAAGAGTAGAAATCTACCCATCGAAACAATATTGAAAGAGGCTGAAGAAGTTGCATCAAAAGGGGTCAAGGAAATTATTCTTACCGGAGTTAATATTGGTGACTTTGGTCAAACTACCGGAGAGTCATTTTTAGACCTCATAAAAAAGTTGGAGAAAGTTGATGGCATTGAGAGATATAGAATAAGCTCCATTGAGCCGAACCTATTAACCACAGAAATCATTGAGTATGTAGCACAATCATCAAAGTTTTTACCACACTTTCATATTCCGTTGCAATCAGGAACAAACGGAATTTTAAAGGCGATGCGACGACGCTATACCACAGAACAGTTCACCAATAAAATCAGTGAAATTAAGAATGCCCTACCAAATGTCTTTATTGGGATTGACATCATAGTAGGATTCCCAGGCGAAAGCAAATCAGATTTTGAGGAAACCTTTCATCTACTGGAGCGGCTAAACGTCGCTTTCCTACATATTTTCCCATATTCAGTAAGGCCGAATACACCAGCAGAGCTATTACCTAACAGAGTTCCACCCGACGAGATTAGCCGGAGAGTACATCAGCTGAAAATACTGTCTGAAAAATTGCACCAACAATTTTACCATAACAATATTGGACAAAAAGCCAATGTGCTTTTTGAGGCACGGCGCAAAAATGAAATGATGATGGGATATACCGAAAATTACATTCTAGTGGAAGCACCCTATATGCAAAACATGACCAACACCATCGTTCCTGTAACGCTAAACGGAATTGCCGAAAATGGAAACGCAACCATTGAAATTACCACACTATGAATTTTGAAATAATTTGCAACAGAGTTGTTGCCCTTGAGAAAGAGGTTAGACTATTCATTCAAAAAGAAAGAGAAACTTTTTCAATGAACAAATTAGAAACAAAGGGATTACACGACTTTGTTTCATATGTAGACAAGACTTCTGAGAAGATGCTTGTTAAAGGACTTTATGACATTTTACCAGAAGCCTCATTTATTGCCGAAGAGGGCACTATTAAACACAAAGAAGCAGAATACCAGTGGATAATTGACCCGCTCGATGGAACCACAAATTTTGTTCATGGTATCTCCCCCTATGCCATAAGTATTGCGCTCATGGAAAAAGACGTTGTGGTGATGGGCGTTGTATTGGAATGTTCACTCAACGAATGCTTCTATGCATGGAAAAATAGCAATGCCTATCTTAATGGTAAGGAAATAAAGGTATCCTCTGCACCAACGATTAATGACAGCTTGGTTGCAACAGGTTTTCCATACTACGACTTTACAAAGATGACAGCCTACCTTTCTTCCTTGGAATACTTCATGAAAGAATCACATGGTATTCGTAGGCTTGGATCAGCAGCTACCGATCTTGTGTATGTTGCTGCTGGACGATTTGAACTATTTTATGAATATAGTCTCCAACCATGGGATGTTGCAGCGGGAGCGTTTATTGTTCAGCAGGCTGGAGGAAGAGTTAGTGACTTTCAAGGCAAAAACAATTTTATATTTGGAAAACAAATCATTGCTACAAACGCAATGATTTTCGACGAATCGCTTGAAAGAATTAATAACTACTTTGAGAAATAAACTCAGCAAAACAAAAGAGATTTAACTGATTAAATCTCTTTTCATAATCATTTTACGGGTTTAAACCACATCATAATGAAGATTGGATATTGGATATTTCTGGGACTAACATATCTATTAGCACAAATGCCACGAAAGGTAATTTATGGCATTTCTGATTTCGTTTATCTAATTATATACTACATCATAGGATACAGAAAGAAGGTGGTTCGCACAAACTTAGCAAACGCATTTCCAGAAAAGAGCGAACAACAAAGATCGGTGATTGAAAAAAAATTCTACCATCACCTTTGCGATTTAGCTTTTGAAACGGCCATTCTTAGGCATATAAGTGAAAAGCGAATGACAAAAATGGTAACCTTCACAAATCCAGTAATTAGAGATGAATACCGCGAAAAAAATCAAAGCGTTATATGCGTTGCCGGGCATTATAACAATTGGGAAGTACTCTCTATTTATCAAAAAAACGCGGGATACCAGATACTTGGTGTATACAAACCCCTCACCAATAAATACTTCGATTATTATTTTATAAAAACGAGAGAACGGTTCGGAGTTAAAGCCGTTTCAATGGATAATATTGCACGAACACTTATTCGATTCAACAATAAGAAAGAGCGCACCCTCTCTTTTTTTGTGGCCGATCAATCACCCACAGAAAGTCAGATTCACTACTGGACAACTTTTCTAAATCAAGATACTGGTGTTTTTACAGGAGTTGAGCGAATTGCCATAAAAATGGGCTATCCCGTGGTATTTTTAAACATTCAAAAAACTAAACGGGGACACTACAACGTTGAAGCTATCCCACTCGTGGATAACCCAAAAGACACAAAACCTTTTGAGATTACCGAACTTCATGTTCGAACGCTAGAAAAAATAATCATCAAGCAACCTGAATATTGGCTATGGTCTCATCGTCGATGGAAGCATAGTCGTCCAATTGGAGTGTAAAAATATGGCAAAGCTATCTGTCGTTATTTTAAATTGGAATGGACTATCCTTCCTGAAGAAATTCATCCCCGAAGTGGTAAGAACATCAAACATTCCGGGGGTAGAGGTTGTTGTTGCCGATAATGGCTCAGCCGACGAATCATTACTATGGTTAAAGACCAATTTTCCTTCAGTTAAAACTATCGAATTAGATAAAAATTACGGGTTTACCGGAGGTTATAATAGAGCACTTAAAGAAATTACATCGGAGTATTACCTTATTTTAAACTCCGATGTTAATCCAACGGACGGTTGGCTTGAGCCCCTCATCACTCTAATGGATGATCAATCTGACGTTGCCGCATGCATGCCAAAAATCCGCTCCTATGGTAATCCTTCACTGTTTGAATATGCAGGTGCAGCTGGAGGATTCATTGATCGATTTGGATTTCCGTTTTGCCGAGGAAGAATCCTAAGCAACGTCGAACAAGACTTCGGGCAATACGATAACCAATCGGAAATTTTTTGGGCTACAGGAGCATGCATGATGGTAAGATCATCTGCCTATTGGGAAGCCGATGGTTTCGACGAATTCTTTTTTGCCCACATGGAGGAGATAGACCTATGCTGGAGACTCAAAAATTTAGGATATAAGATAATGTATGTCGGAAAATCTACCGTGTTTCACGTTGGGGGAGGAACACTCCCCAATAATAATCCACGAAAACTTTTTCTTAACTACAGAAACAACCTTATACTATTAGTAAAGAATCTCCCATCTGGCCTTCTGGTAACCACTTTACTTTTCAGAATTTTCATGGATCTAGCGGCAGCCATAGTTTTCTTGCTAACAGGAAAAACAAGCTTTTTCGCTGCTATAATTAAAGCTTACTGGGAATTCTACAAGCACTCTATATACTATAAAAATCTTAGGAAAAAATTATCCCATCCACGGCGCAACACGCTACACAAAGAAATATTCAAAGGCAGCATCATATTTGAATTCTTCCTAAAAAAGAATAAAACGTTTTCATCCATCAATTATTTCCGAAAACAGCAACCATTTTAGCCTACAATCTGTTACAATATTATGTCACGGTCTATGCAACCCCTTACTTTTACAAACCTCAAAGAGGCATTTCTTTTCTCCTCAGACCAATTTACCAATCGTCCATTTTTAAACAACGATAAAGGAATATGTTTAACTTTTGGGCAGGTAAAAAAGTTAGCATTGCTTCTTTCCGAAAAAATCCGAGAGACAGGAATTGGAAAAGATGACAAAGTTGCTATCCTCTCCGAGAATAATCCCTTTTGGCCAATCGCCTACTTTGCAATAATACTTAGCGATGCCACTGCCGTTCCCATACTTCCAGAATTTACCGCAGAAGAAGTTCACATCTTGCTAAATCACTCTGAAGCCAAAGGAATTATTGCTTCGACAAAACAGCTAATCAAAATCGACACATGTTCACCTTTTGCTGTTTTTGAGATTACTGAGAAAGAAATAGTATCACTCTCACGCACCACTGCAACAAAATCGGTGGAGAAAAGAGTAGATCCCTCCGATATCGCATCAATCATCTACACCTCAGGAACAACGGGAACCCCTAAAGGAGTAATGCTTTCGCACGACAACTTTATCCAGAATACCAATGGCTGCTTGAATGTACAAGATGTAAATATTAATGATGTATTTCTATCAATCTTGCCATTGGCCCATGCTTACGAGTTCACAATTGGATTCCTGCTTCCTATGGTAGCCGGTTCAACCATACACTACCTTAGCAAGCCACCCACACCTTCAACATTAATCCCAGCGCTTTCCCTGATTAGACCTACCACGATGCTCACCGTTCCGTTGATAATGGAAAAAATCTTCAAAAACGGAATCAAACCAAAGCTCACCGATTCAGTGATCAAAAGAACAATATACAGCACCACCTTGGGACGAAAACTAATGCACTATATAGCTGGTAAGGAGTTAAAGCAGAAGTTTGGAGGAAGAATTCGCTTCTTTGGTGTTGGCGGTGCCAAGCTCGATGGAGAAACTGAACGGTTTTTAAATGAGGCAAAATTCCCCTACTCCATTGGTTATGGTATGACAGAAGCAGCACCTCTAATTGCAGGTTCTCCACCAAAAAAAACAAAGCTCTACTCCACCGGAAAAGTTGTTTTAAACCAAGAAGTTAAAATCAACAATCCCGATCCAAAAACAGGAATTGGTGAGATATGGGCCAAGGGAAGAAATATAATGACGGGATACTATAAACTGCCAGAGCTCACCAATGAGCTGATTTCCCCCGACGGATGGTTAAAAACCGGAGATTTAGGTAAGCTGCGTCACAATGGTTACCTATATATATGCGGTAGGGTTAAAAACATTATTCTCGGTTCCAATGGTGAGAATATATATCCTGAAGATATTGAGGCAATTTTAAATCGCCATCAGCTAGTTGCAGATTCGCTGGTATATGAAATCAAGGGAAAGCTGATAGCAAAGGTTCAGCTCAACCAACAAGAATTGGAGCAAAAGTATAGAGAAATTCTTGTTGCAGCATCAGAGCTACATCAAGAACTTGAGAGAAAGATAGAAGAGGTGCTCATTGAGCTGCAGATTTATGTGAATTCTCAAGTCAACCGATCTTCAAAACTGTCCCTAGTGCTTATTCAGGCAGAACCATTTGAAAAAACCCCTACGCTAAAAATTAAGCGATATCTTTACATATAACATTACTAAGAGAGTAAGCACAAATAGAAATGGCGGCACCGATAGTGTCGCCATTTATCTTTTGTAAGCACAAAATAATTTTACAAATAAAGCATTGACTCCAGATTACTAAATCGCTTTGTATAATCGTCCATAGAACGTTTTATTACATCGTGAGCCTCCTCTATGCCATACACATGAGTAATTTCACAATTCCGTTTCTCGCCAGGTAGATCTTTGTAAGTTAAAAAGTAATGGCGAAGACGATCAATCACAAGAGTTGGCACATCATGAATATCGTTATAGTTGCCATAAACAGCATCATTGTTAAGAACAGCAATAATCTTATCATCCGCCTCACTTCCATCGATCATTCGAAACCCTCCAATAGGCTTAGCATCTACGATAATATCGCCATGCGTAATAACCTTTTCGGTAAGAATACAAACATCAAGAGGGTCACCATCGCCATTAATGTCATCATTATTTAATCGCTCTCTGCTAAGTGCAGCCACCGTATCACCGCAATAGGTTTGTGGCAAAAAACCGTACAAAGCAGGAATTACATTGGAATATTTTTGAGGACGATCCAACCTCAAATACCCGGTAACTTTATCAACCTCATACTTCACGGTATCGGTAGGTACCATTTCAATGAAAGCAGCAACAACCTGGGGGGCGGTTTTCCCCAAGCTTATTCCATGCCATGGATGAGACTTATATCGTAAACCCATCAACTTCCCCACGAGAGGATCCATTGTTCTATTGCCGTTATCCATTACAGTTTTTTATAGTTTATCAAAAATTTTTTCCAACTGAATACCTCTTGATCCCTTCACAAGCACAAAAGAGTTATGAACAGGGTGCAATGACAAATGTTTAGCTAACTCATTATAGGTTGCAAAATTCATCAAATTTAATCCTTCCGATGCCTTCTGAAACATAGATCCAACAAGAAAAATATGTTGAAAGCCACTTTTTAAAGCAAATTCAACGATCTGCTTATGTTCCAACAATGAGTATTCGCCCAATTCAAGCATATCGCCTAAAATAGCCACCTTACAATCATGATCAATCTCAGAAACACCTTGAAGAGCAGCGCTCATGCTAGAAGGATTAGCATTATAACAATCGAGTAATACAACATTATTGGCGGTATTAGCAATTTGAGATCGATTATTACTCGGAACGTAGTCTTCAATAGCCTCCTTGATTTGGCTATCAGAAATTTTAAAATATCTACCTATGGCAACCGCCGCTAAAATATTTTCAAAATTATAGTTTCCAAACAAATGGGAATTTACAATTCCTAATCCATCAATTTCAACACGTAAGTATGGCGATTCGGCAGTTGAAGGCACCACCCTCGCCTTAAATTCATTTTTGGAATATGACACAGTTTTTAAGTTAGGCCGAAGTTTAACCATCTTGGTAAGAGACGTACTATCGGCACAGTAAAATGCCAGTCCGTGATGACAATCCAAAAAATCGTAAAGTTCACCCTTCCCCTCCATAATCCCCTCAACTGAACCAAAACCCTCCAAATGTGCTTTGCCGATATTGGTTATAACACCAAAATTAGGCTCTGAGATATTTACTAATCGACTAATTTCTAACTTATGGTTAGCACCCATTTCAACAACGCCAAATTCCGTATTACGAGTAAAAGAAAGAATAGTAAGAGGTACACCAATATGATTATTCAAATTCCCTTGGGTAAAGGAAACAGCATATTTTTTTGAAAGGACAGAACTTAATAGTTCCTTAGTGGTAGTTTTACCATTACTACCGGTAATGGCTAATAGCGGAACTCCTAAAGCTTTTCGGTGACAGAGAGCAACTTGCTGCAAACACTCCAACACATTCGGCACCAATAGTGTACCTTTATCAACTTGAGTAGGATTATCGATTACGGCAATGGTGGCACCAGCAGCAAGTGCTTGCTTAGCGTACAAATTTCCATCGACAACGTCACCTTTTAAACCGAAGAAAACGTCACCGGCCTTAACCAATCGACTATCAATAATTGCTCTACCACCAAGATTAATAGCCACCAGAATTTTAGCAATAGCCTCCATATTTCTCAAAGTAAAAGACCCCATTACAAATGGGGTCTATTATATTATCAAACTAATAAGATTAGCTTACTTTTTCTTACCACCTTGTCCTGATGGGCTTCCAACACTTTCCATTGCGCAACGGAAACCAAGATCATCAGTAGAAGATTTTTCATTTAAGTAACGGCGAGTACCGGGGATTAACCAATACACTCTATCCTTCCATGAACCACCTTTATATACTCTAACATGGTCATTAATTAAAGAGGCCATTCCTTCGTTAGGTCTAAGTGTCGACTTGGTTGTTCCCTGATAATACATTCTAGTTGAACCAGTATCTTCAGCTTGAGTCATATCACTAATACCGTCGTAATCAATACTTGAAGCCAAATCTCCATCGAGATAATTGCGATAATCTGCCTTGTTGTAATTTGTTCTATTCGCAACATCTTCAGATTTAACAGGGTTGCTTATCAAACGACCTAAACTATCCTTCTCCACAATTCGACCCTCCTCATCACGCTTAACTTCCGTAAAAACATTGCCACGGAAAGGACGAAACTCGTCAACATCCTGAAACGACAACGGACGATAAACATCAAGCACCCATTCGTTTACATTTCCAGCCATATTATACAAGCCAAAATCGTTAGGCCAAAATGATTTTACAGGAGCAGGAATAGATGCATTATCATTTAATGAACCAGCAGTTCCCATATAGTCACCACGTCCTCTGCGGAAGTTGGCCATCATTTGACCGCGAACTTTCACATCTGAATTTCTAACATTGTGACCATTCCAAGGATAAAGTTTTCTATCGGTAAGACGCTCTTCATAAGTATTACCAATTAAGCCAAGAGCAGCATACTCCCACTCAGCCTCGGTTGGAAGGCGATAGCGTGGAAGAAGAATTCCGTCTTCAAAGGTAACTGGACGTCCCTCCTTTTGATTAGGATCAAGGCTAGGTAAGTTTCGTCGAACAGTACCTACATATAAACCAGCAAGATAGGCATCTGTATTAAAATTGTCAGCATCCTTTTGATTAGGTGAGAATTCTAAAATTCCTGCATCAACTAAGAGCTGTTCGTTTACCCGGTCGGTACGCCATTTACAGTAATCCTCTGCCTGAAGCCAGTTTACACCAACAACAGGGTAGTCGTTATAGGCTGGATGCCGAAAATACGTTTCAACATAGGGGTCGTTAAAGCCCATTTTAGTTCTCCAGCAAAGAGTATCTGGTAGAGCATTACGATATACCTGAGGGTAGGAAACCAATACGCGTCGAATCCAGTGAAGGTATTCTCTGTAGTCCACATTGCGCACTTCAGTTTGGTCCATATAGAATGAAGCAACAGTTACCCTACGAGGCATATTATTCCAATCGTACGTAACATCTTGCTCAACTCTACCCATGGTAAAGGTACCTCCCTCAATAAAAACGAGCCCAGGACCAGCCTCTTGTTGGTAGTTGGCTTTAACTTCAAAACCACCATTATCATAGCTGTTGTAACGCCAGCCAGTGGTTTGCGACTGATCGCCACCACCACCACCACCGAGGATTCCACAACCGGTAACCATCAATAGGGAGCCGGCAAAAAGAGGTAGAAAACTAAACCTTAATTTCATAGGTATCTATTTTAAATGCTTGGAGGTTAATCTTTCAACACCGTTCAAATTTAAAAAATAATAACACATAGCAAGGAATATAAAGCAATTTATTTTTCAACAATAACTAAAATTCAGGTCCAAATATTGCCTTGCGCTGCCACCAAAATTTCCTTTTCTGCTTTTTATACTCCATTTTCAAGGTTAGGGTTACTTCATGAATGCTAGAATTAAAGCCAAATATTTTACCATTTAGAGAACCTAAATCGAAACTATAGCCAAAGTTATAGTTATCTGAATAAATTCCAAAAATAAATGTTGTTCTAAAATCGCCTTGTGGAAACGTTTTCCTCAAATATCCTCCAACATATGCCGATTCCATAGCCACCAAACCACCAAGTTGAGCTTTAGTTTGGCCATCCTGAATTTCAACAACAACAGAGGGGTATGCAGCAACCCGACCAATGCGTGTATGTCCTATTTTTTTCCTATACCTAAATCGGCTTCCACTCTCGATTGGAATTTCAGCACCTGCATGAATTGTAATTCTTCGAGGCAGCACAAATTGCCCCACTTCTGTGTCGAACTCAGTAGGTTCTAATATATGATGCACAGCAATTCCCCCATAATATCGACGAAATGACATTATTGCTCCGGCTGCAAAATCGTAAAGGATACTTGTTTGAGCGACATAATTGTTTGAATTAGCAACCCCTCCCGCATTGTCATACATATCAGGAAAATGCAAACCGCTGGGATCAACCTGGTAGTAACCAATTCCCATTTGCAGCGATGGTCGGATTACTACCTCATGGGAAACCTTAAGCTGATATGAATAGGCAAATTCAAGAAAATTACGGCTAAGGTATCCACCACCTTGGTCATCTCTCGTAATCATGAGGCCAAATCCACTTCGAATGCTCTCCCGATAGGTATCGAACGAAGCACCATAGGTAACATAAGGATTACCTAAACCGGGATATTGATACCGCGTAACACCACTAACATGATTATAAAACTCCGAACCAGCATAAGCTGGATTAAAGCGCATTCTATTGGCGTAGAATTGGTCAAACGTAAAATCTTGCCCAACGCCTTTATTGCTCAACAGAAGCAAACTGTTAAGTAGTAATAATAGAATTAGGTGCTTGTGAACTTTCATCAATAATAAATATGGGGCAAAATACGTTTGATTATAAGGCAAAATTGTATGCTAAAATACCAAGTTTTTGTTTATTTGCATAAAAAGATTCAAATGAAGAATTTACTTCTGTTAGCCATTTCAATAATTTTCATCACTAAATCGGGTTTTACTCAATCAACTTATACGGAAATCCCCATTCAAGTTAGATGGTTTGACGAAAATATTCAAAAAACTGATGAAGGTCAAACTTTTTCGAATATTAACAAAGAAATTCCACGATTCGAAGGTATATATTTTCCATATAACGACTCTATTCCATACTTATTTTATAGAACAGCCTCTCCTTTTGGCAATTTATCTGGACAAATTACCATTACGATCAACAATGCATCGTCATCTGCCACAAACGTTTACACTGACCTTTTCAGCAGTTCTCAAAAAATACTCCCCAATTTTAAAGCATCCGGGTATATTGCCGTGGAAAATGGGAAGCACATTTTATGTATAAGCATTTTACCTTTTAGTCGAAACGGAAATACCATAAGCAAACTACTATCATGTAATTTAAATGTTAGCATTGCCCCCTCTACCCAAGAAGCAATCATCAGAAAATTCACACGCTCGACCCAATCGGTGCTTGCTGAAGGCAATTGGCAAATGATTAAGATCTCATCAACTGGTGTATTTCGTCTTTCCTATGAAGATTTGCAATCCATGGGGTTTTCAAACCCATCCCAGGTAAGTTTATGGGGTGCTCAAGCCGGAATGCTACCAAAAACTCCATCTAGCGATTACCCCACCGACCTAAAGCAAATACCGGTATATTTCAGCAAGGGAAGCGATAACGCATTTAATAGTGGTGACTACATGGTTTTTTATGTCCAAGGACCTGTAACTTGGACCTACAACAGCATCACGCAACTTTTTACACACCAGCTGCACGACTATTCTGATTACGCCTACTATTACCTAACCGATTCAAAAGGTACAGCCACCCAAATTGCCAACGGAACCAATTCTGACGTAGCAAATGTCACCACCAACACTTTTGCAGATTATGCCTATCATGAGGTGGAAGACACCAATCTTATCAATTCGGGTAGAATGTGGTTTGGAGAGGGATTCGACATCTATAGCAGCAGAGACTTCTCCTTCAATTTTCCTGATATTGACCAAACCTCATCAATAGTGGTTCGATTACGAACTGCTGCACGATCGGCCACAAGCAGCAATTTTAAAGCAGCAGTTAACGGCAATACGTTTTTAACCAACTATCACAGCGCAGTAAATACTTCGAGTGAAACAGCAGCAGAAGCCAGCATAACAGATAATACAGAAAGCACAACCGCTACCGCCTCTCCTTTAACGATAACTATTACATATTCTCGCCCAACACCCTCGTCGTCGGGATGGCTCGACTATATTGAAGTAAATGCACGTAGAAAACTAAATCTTACAGCACCATTTCTTCTTTTTCGAGATCCACGTATAGTTAGCTCATCAAATGTAACCGACTTTAGCATCACCGGGGCAGAGTCATCTAGCCTTTTTTGGAAAATAGATTCACCCTATAGCATCGAAAATATTCCCACCACATTTACAGGGAGCGTACTGCATGGAATTAGCAACACATCCACACTTAATGATTTTGTGGCTTTTAATATTGCTAGCCTAACTAAGCCAGAAGTAGTTGGCAAAGTCGAAAATCAAAATCTAATTGGAGATGGTCCGGCAAACCTTGTAATTGTTACGGCTCCAAAATTTCTTTCAGAAGCTGAGAAGCTTGCCGAATTGCACAGGACAAAAGATGGATTAAGCGTGTTAATAGTTGAGCCACAACAAATTTATAATGAATTTTCAGGAGGCAAACCGGATGTAGCAGCCATCAGAAATTTCATGAAATATCTCAAAGAACAATCGTCAAACGCCTCAACAGACCTTCAATATCTTCTTCTTTTTGGTGACGGAACTTTTAAAAATAGAAATCTACCACCAGATGGAATTAATATTCTAACCTACCAATCTGACAATTCATTAGAACCATTGAATTCATATGTAAGTGACGATTACTATGGCCTTCTAGATGACGGTGAAGTGCCTTCCTTGGGCTTGCTAGATATTGGAATTGGCCGACTCCCTGCCGAAAACAGCACAAATGCTGAAACAATGGTAGATAAAGTCTATACCTATTCATCTACCGTAACTCCTGGAGACTGGCAAAATCAAATAACCTATATTGCTGACGACGAAGACAACAACATATTTATGATTGATGCGAACGCCACAGCCGCCTATGTAGAAGCAACCTACCCAAACTACATGGTGGAAAAAATATATATAGACGCTTATCAGCAGGTAAACTCTCCCTCTGGAGCACGATATCCCGATGTGACAACAGCCATCAACAGAAGAGTGAACAAAGGTGCATTTATCGTAAACTATACAGGGCATGGAAATGAGCAATATCTTGCGCATGAAAGGATTGTCTCCATTTCCGATATAATGTCGTGGACCAATAGTACTAAATTACCTTTATTTATAACAGCAACTTGTGAGTTTAGCCGTTACGACGACTTTAATCGGACTTCTGCAGGTGAATACATTCTCCAAAACCCAAATGGTGGCGGTGTCGCCCTACTTTCAACAACTAGGTTGGTATATGAAAACTCTAATTTCACACTCAACTATCTGTTTTTCCAAAACGTTTTTGAAAAAGATAACAATGGAAAAAACCACAGATTAGGAGATTTGGTAAAGATCACCAAAAACCTAACAGGGAATGGCATTAACAAGCTCAACTTTTCGCTGCTTGGTGACCCTGCACTCATGCTGGTTTATCCAACAATTTCTGTAAACGCCGACGAACTAAACAATAAAACGATTGCCCTTACCCTTCAGGATACAGTAAAAGCATTATCTAAAGTCACAATTGAAGGTTCCCTTAGCTCATCAAGTAGTAGACAAACAACAGACACTACCGCAAGCACAATAACCATAACTCTCTTCGACAAGGAGAAGCAAATTACTACGCTTGCAAATGATAATGGTACGCCCTATGTTTTTACCACTCGTAATAGCATGCTCTTCCAAGGTAAAGCGAGCATAAAGAACAATCTCTTTAAGTTAGATTTTATCGTGCCAAAAGATATTGCGTATCAAGTTGGTAAAGGAAAATTTTACTTCCAAACCATGATTAATGGACAACTAGGGTTGGGAAATTATGACCAAGTTCTAGTGGGAGGCATCTCGCAAAATGCGACTACCGATAATGTTGGTCCTACGGTAAACCTCTATCTTAACGATGAAAATTTTGTAGATGGTGGCATTACCAACTCTCAACCTAAATTAATAGCAGCAATTTCAGATAGTAGCGGTATCAATACGACGGGGAATGGAATAGGTCACGATATTATAGCAGACCTTACTGGAGCAACCTCAGAAAAAATAACATTAAATGATTACTATACCGCCAACACCGACAGCTACCAAAGTGGACGTATAGAATATCCAATGGAGAAATTAAGCCCAGGAGATTACACCTTAAATTTTAAAGTTTGGGATACCTATAATAACTCTTCGACCAAATCATTGGCTTTTAAGGTAGTTAACGATGAAAAGTTCACCCTCGATCATGTGCTTAACTACCCCAACCCATTCACTGAATCTACGGCATTCTACTTTGAGCATAATCGGCCTAACGACATTCTCAATGTACTCATACAAATATTTTCAATTTCAGGGAAGTTGGTAAAAACTATTGAAGATGAAAACATCCAACCTGGATCACTAAGAATAGGCCCAATTTATTGGAATGGAAAAGATGACTTTGGAGACAATATAGGAAGAGGCACCTACGTTTACAAAGTTCGTGTTAAGACCGCCTCAGGTGAATCAACTGAAAAATATGAAAAGCTTGTAATACTTAAATAGCACCCTGAAATCTAAATTCTTATATTTGACGCTTAATTCAGATTTATGAAGATGTTTCTAAAACGTACATTCCTATTGGCTTTTGTTGCCATTTCAATCAACATTTTTGCCCAAACAAACGATGCCATTTCAAAAGACCAACTTAGCGGTGGCTCAACCAACTCCATACAAACTGCCGTTCCATTTCTAGGTATTGCTCCAGATAGCCGCGGCGGTTCCATGGGCGATGCAGGTGTCGCCACCTCGCCAGATGTAAATTCCCAATACTGGAATCCGGCAAAGTATGCCTTTGCTAAAAGCGATATGGCCATTGGCTTTACCTATACACCATGGCTTCGTAACTTAATAAACGACATTAACCTCTCTTACCTAGCAGGTTACTACCGATTTACCGAAGACCAAACAGTATCGGCATCTCTCCGCTATTTTTCATTTGGTAACATCACCTTTACTGACGGAACAGGTAATACCGTTAAGAATTTCAATCCCAACGAATTTTCGTTCGATATAGGATACTCGCGCCTGTTTGGCAAAACTATTTCGGGGGCAATTGCCTTTCGTTATATTCGGTCCGACCTCACCGGAGGATACTCAAATACTACCGAGTCCAATGCAGGCCAAGCATTCGCAACAGATATAGCGGTTTACTACCAAAATGGAGTGCATCTTGCAGACAAAACTGGACAGATGGCTTTTGGTCTCAACATCTCCAACATAGGATCTAAACTATCTTACAACCAAGATCAAAAGAAGGATTTTTTGCCCATGAATCTTCGTCTTGGTGGCCGCCTTACCATTAACATGGACGATTATAACAAACTCACTGGAACTATCGATTTCAACAAACTTCTTGTGCCAACACCACCTATAGTGGACTCGACGGGAGCAATTGTCAAGGGAATGGACAATGATGTTTCTATAACCAAAGCAATATTCCAATCCTTTTACGATGCACCAGGAGGTATGTCGGAAGAGATAAAAGAGGTTACCTACTCCATTGGAGCAGAATATGCTTACGCCAATCAATTTTTCTTTAGAGGTGGTTACTTTCATGAGAGCCAAATGAAAGGGAATAGGAAGTATTACACATTTGGTGCTGGCTTAAAGTATAACATTCTTACACTCGACTTCGCCTATTTAATACCCTCAAGTGGCCGTAATAATCCCCTTTCCAATACCGTAAGATTTTCCTTGATATTCGAGTTAGAATCTAGCACCATTAGAGGTAGAAGGTAAACTATGAATTTCAGAATTGGTAACGGATACGATGTCCATCGGCTAGCCCCAGACCTTCCTCTCTGGCTAGGTGGTATTCTTGTTCCACACAACAAGGGTTGTATTGCTCACTCCGATGGTGATGTGCTGATACATGCCGTATGCGATGCACTGCTTGGGGCAGCCGGATTACGAGACATTGGTGTTTATTTTCCCGACAACGACCCATCGTTAAAAGGCGTTGACAGCAAGTTGCTGCTTAGAAGGGTAATGGAAAAGATAAAAGAGGAAGGTTACACCGTAGGAAATATCGATAGCGTAATTGCTCTTCAGCAACCGAAAATAAAAGACCAAATTCCTGAAATGATTAGGACTTTAGCAACCGTCATGGAGGTGGACGAAAAAATTGTTTCAATAAAAGCAACAACAACCGAAAAACTTGGATTTGTTGGGAGAGAAGAGGGAATTGAAGCCTACGCTGTTGTTCTTTTACACAGAGCATAACTACAACTTATGGGAAAAACTCTAGTCCTAGGAGCAAGCATGCGCAAAGAACGATTTTCATACCTTGCAATGAAATCACTTTACGAACACAAAATTGAGTTTATTGCCATTGGAGCAATCGAAGGTGAAGCATTTGGCACTAAAATAAACAAAGGGAAACCTAAGTTAGATAACATAGACACGGTGACCTTGTATCTTAATCCAACAAGGCAAAAGGAGTATTACGAATATATTCTAGCGCTTAAACCACACAGAATAATTTTTAACCCCGGCACCGAAAATGGTGAACTCTTCAAAATACTAAGAGAAACTGGCATAGAGATTGTAATTGGATGCACCTTAGTTATGCTTCACAACAACACATTTTAATTACAATGCTTACGATAAACCAGAAGGTTACACCCGAATTTTTCAAAAGCAAGAATGCTTGCCTCGTTTACTTTACAACCAATGATTGCGTGGCCTGTCATGCACTACTTCCAAAGGTAAAGGAGATGGCTGCAGAATTTCCAAAACTGGAAGCGTTTCACATATCACTGCCTGAACATCCTGAACTTTCCGGTCCAATGGGAATCTTCTCAGCACCAACACTGGTAGTCTTTTTCGATGGCAAAGAACAAATACGAAAGGCTGGTCGATTCTCCCTCGACGAAGTTCGACAACCACTTGAGCGAATCTACACTCTCTACTTCGAAAGTTAATTCTTAGTAAACTGCGTGTATACCTGATCGTTTTGAATTTCCGGTGTACTTACAGTATAGTTCCAGGTGATTGTTCTTCCAACTACGTCGTAGGTGCCGGTTCCAGAAAAGTGGTAACCTGTTAGTGAACAGTTAAAAATAGTTAGTGTATTCCCACTTCTACGGCACGATACAAACCCCTCATATTCACCACCCCCGTTAATACCGTAGAGATTAGAAACATTAATGACAGAAGTGTCGATAATGTCGCGATCGACGGAAACAATGTAAGTGGCTGAAGAATGGTAGGAACTCAGGATATCTTTGGCATTCCAAAGTCCATAAATGGTTCCATTGTCTGAAACATTGTCCTTAACGCACGATGACATTATAAAAAGCGAGTATATTGCGCCTAATAAAAGAAATTTTCTCATACAGTAAATGTAGCAAAAGCCACGTCAAATTACTCTGACGTGGCTAGTTATCTAATCATTAAAAAAGTTTATCAATCAAATCATCATCCGCAAAATTGGGTAACGTAACCTTAAGCTTAGGTGTTCGCTCCATTTGTCGCTTAATTGCGAACACGGCACCATCGTTCCTTGCCCAACTTCTACGGGCAATTCCGTTATTTACATCCCACATTAACATGAGTTTCAATCGCCTATCACAATCAGGTGTACCATCAAGAGTCATTCCAAACCCACCATTAATTACCTCACCCCAACCAACACCACCACCATTGTGAATTGAAACCCAAGTTGCACCACGGAAAGAATCGCCAATAACGTTCTGTACTGCCATATCGGCAGTAAGGTTGGACCCATCGTAAATATTTGATGTCTCCCGATAGGGAGAATCAGTTCCAGAAACGTCATGATGATCACGACCAATTACGACAGGAGCCGAAATTTCACCCTCCGCGATAGCCTTATTGAATGATTCGGCTATCTTCATTCGTCCCTCTGCATCGGCATATAGAATCCTGGCTTGCGATCCAACCACCATTTTGTTCTTTCCAGCCTCCTTTATCCAATGAATATTGTCGGATAGCTGTGTTTTGATTTCAGAAGGAGCGTTTTGAAAGATTTCTTCCAAAACAGAAGCTGCAAGTCGGTCAGTAACCTCAAGATCGGTAGGATTACCTGAAGTGCAAACCCAACGGAATGGTCCAAAGCCATAGTCGAAAAACAGAGGCCCCATAATATCCTGAACATAGGAAGGATATCTAAAATCACCTTTACTGTTTAAAATATCGGCTCCTGCCCTGCTCGCCTCCAATAGAAATGCGTTGCCATAATCGAAGAAATACATGCCATTTTGTACCAGCTTATTGATAGCAACAACATGGCGACGTAAGGTCTCCTCCACTTTTTTCTTAAAAATTTCCGGTTCCTCGGCCATCATTCTATTAGACTCTTCGAAGCTCTGTCCAACAGGGTAGTATCCACCCGACCATGGATTGTGTAACGATGTTTGATCAGAGCCAAGGTCAACCTTAACTTTTTCGGTAGCCAACCTTTCCCAAAGGTCTACAATATTTCCTTGATAGGCGATGGAGACAACTTCCTTGCCTGCAACCGCCTTCTTTATTCTAGGAATAAGCTCGTCGAGGTTAGAAAACACCTCATCTACCCAACCTTGTGAAAAGCGTGTATGAACTGCCTTAGGATTAACCTCGGCCATAACACCCACTACTCCGGCAATAACAGAGGCCTTTGGTTGAGCACCCGACATTCCACCCAATCCAGAAGAGACAAAGAGTTTACCGCCAATACCTCTATCTTCTGCTTTCATCCGCTTACGAGCAGCATTAAGTACTGTTATGGTTGTTCCATGCACAATTCCCTGTGGACCAATGTACATAAACGAACCAGCAGTCATTTGTCCATACTGAGAAACGCCCAACGCATTAAACTTCTCCCAGTGATCTTTGGATGAGTAATTTGGAATTACCATGCCATTAGTAACAACCACTCTAGGCGCTTCCTTATGCGAAGGGAAAAGCCCCATTGGATGGCCAGAATATAGGGCCAATGTCTGCTCATCTGTCATCACGGCAAGATATTGCATGGTAAGCAGATATTGCGCCCAATTTTGAAACACAGCACCATTACCACCATAAGTAATCAGTTCATGAGGGTGTTGCGCAACGGCAGTATCAAGATTATTGCTTAGCATGAGCATAATAGAAGCAGCCTGAATGGACTTATGTGGATAATCGGAAATTGGTCGAGCGTATATTTTATAATCGGGACGAAAGCGATACATATATATGCGGCCGTAATCCTCCAACTCTCGCACAAACTCTGGTGCCAAAACGGCATGGTGTTTTGCTGGAAAATACCTCAATGCATTTCTTAGAGCCAACTTTTGCTCCGCTAAAGAAAGAATATGCTTACGTTTAGGAGCATGATTTATGGAAGAATCATATGGTTTAGGTAAAGGTAATGTGTCTGGAATACCTTGAAGAATGAGCTGCTGAAATTCATCTTTAGTCATATCTATATCGTTTTAAATTTATCATCTAGGAGTAACAAAGTTAAAACAAATGGGTAATAGTTCAACCAATGAAGCATTAAGAACATGCCAAAAAATTAATTGCATACTTTTTGATATCTTAGCACCAAAGCAATCCTAACAATATTGTTTGAGGTTTGTAAAAATCAAAACATAAGCATTAGGCCTTTGCAAGGTGAAACGAACATAATATATAAACAAAAAATAACGTAGACATGAAAAAATCGTGGATTATTCTAGCTGTAATCGGGCTATTGGTTGTCATTCTATTTGTGTGGGTAAAAAATGGTTATAACAAAATGGTAACCTACAACGAATCGGTAACCAAGGCATGGTCGGATGTGGAAAATCAATATCAGAGAAGAATGGATCTCATTCCTAATCTTGTAAACACTGTAAAAGGATATGCCAACTTTGAAAAGGGCACACTTACAGCTGTAGTGGAAGCAAGGGCAAAGGCAACCCAAGTTACCATTGACCCGACAAAACTCAATGCGGCATCGATGAAACAATTTCAGCAAGCACAGGGAGAACTGGGTGGGGCACTTTCACGTCTGCTGGTTACCGTTGAACGCTATCCTGACTTAAAAGCAAACCAAAGTTTTCTTGATTTACAATCACAACTTGAAGGAACCGAAAACAGAATTGCCGTGGAGAGAAGAAATTTCAACGATGCTGCTCGAATATACAACACATACATAAAACGTTTCCCAAATCTATTTTTTGCCAGATCGTTTGGTTTTGAAGAAAAAGCATACTTCGAGGCTGACAAGGGAGCAGCCCAACCACCCAAGGTACAATTCTAGATCATGAAAGCTAAGAACTTCTTTTCACAGGAAGATCAACAACGAATATTGGAGGCCATAAAACAGGCCGAAAAGAATTCGTCAGGAGAAATAAGAGTACACATCGAGAATGGGTGCAAAGGTGATGTATTGGATAGAGCTTCAACGGTTTTTGCCAAACTAAAAATGCAAAAAACTGAACTACGCAACGGGGTGCTTTTCTATCTAGCTTTTGAAGATAGAAAGTTTGCCATTCTTGGAGATGCTGGCATTAACGCTAAAACCGGTAATGATTTTTGGGATGCCATAAAAGAAGAAATGGCCAAAGCATTTATAAACGGTCATTTTACCGATGGGCTTGTTAGTGGCATTCTAAAGGCAGGAGAACAGCTTAAGGTTCACTTCCCTTACCAGCTAAATGACGTAAATGAGCTACCCGACGACATATCATTTTCCTAAAAACAGAAAGATGAGAAAACTAAAAATTCTTGGATTGCTTTTTATTCTCGTTTTGGGAGGCGGGTATGCATCATTGGCACAACAAATTCCAGATCCAATGGTGCCAAAGCGGATGGTCAACGACTTTACCGGGCTATTTAATCCGCAGGAACAAAATGCGCTCGAAACGAAACTGCAACACTACCTCGACACCACCTCAACCCAGATATATGTGGTTACAGTAAATACGTTAGATGGGCAAGATATTGCAGCCTATGCAGCGCTTATGGGTGACCGATGGAAGATTGGGCAAAAGGGAAAAGATAATGGCATTCTGCTCCTCATAAAACCTAAAAACGACGAGGGAAAAGGAGAGGTTTTTATTACCACGGGGTACGGAATGGAAGGGGTAATTACCGATGCCATGTCGAGACGAATTATTGAGCAACAAGTTATCCCAGCCTTTAAGGAAGGAAAATATTATGAAGGAATAGATAAAGCAACAAGCACCATTATTGCTTTAGCCTCGGGTCTTTATAAAGGCGAGAAGAAAAGCAAATCCAGTGGTGCCATTGGTGCAATTCTATTCTTTGGACTTCTTATCGTCATGCTACTACTTGGCCGCAAAGGCGGAGGACGGACATACTCCTCACGCGGCAGTTCATTACCTTTCTGGATGCTAATGGGTGCCAGCAGCTTTGGCAACTTTAGTTCTGGAGGTGGAAGTTTTGGTGGCGGTAGTGGAGGTGGATTTGGTGGCGGATTTTCTGGCGGCGGAGGCGGCAGCTTTGGCGGTGGCGGTGCCGGCGGAAGTTGGTAAACACCAAAAAATAAAACAAAAAAAAGGGAATTCAAATGAATTCCCTTTTTTTTGCTATTTATAAAGTAAATTAATAGGCATCTTCTCCAGTAATAGATTCGTCAACCAGCACGCGACCGCAGTACTCGCAAACAATAACCTTTTTCCCTAGACGAATGTCGAGTTGTCGTTGTGGCGGAATTTTGTTGAAGCAACCACCGCAAGCGTCACGCTTTACAGTAACCACCGCAAGTCCATTTCGTGCATTGGTCCGAAGACGTTTATAGGCAGTCAACAATCTTGGCTCAATTAGTCGCCTACATGCTTCCGAACGTTCCCTCAAAGAGTCTTCCTCCTTTTGTGTTTCAGAAACAATTTCGTTCAACTCGCTCTGCTTGTTGGCAAGATCAATCCTACGCTCAATGAGCAATGCTTGTGAATCCTCTGCCAATTTATGCTTATCCTTCGACTGTGTGGTAAACTCACGAATACGTTTCTCACTAAGCTCAATCTCTAAGTTCTGAAACTCAGTTTCCTTATTAAGAGAATCAAACTCACGATTGTTCCTTACGTGTTTTTGTTGCTCTTCGTATTTTTTAATGAGTTCATGAGAGTTGGAAATCTCCTGCTGCTTTTTTATGATAGAGGTGTCTAATGTAGTTACCTCTTGCTCCAAGTTTTTTATTCTAGTCTCAAGACCCTCTATCTCGTCTTCCAAATCCTGCACCTCCAGAGGAAGTTCACCTCTGAGTAGCCTAATCCTATCGATCTGTGAATCGATGATCTGAAGATCATATAATGCTTTGAGCTTATCGGAAACCGAAAGTTCAGTGGATTCAGCAACCTTTCCTTTGTCTGTCACCATAAGGCCTATAAATAATTTATCGGGTTTGAATTTTTTTCTGTAATATAAACGGCAAAATTAACGAAATTTTTCTTTAAAAGGCTAGAAATTATCTCTAAAGAAAATTGTTCGCTTTCAAAGTGGCCTATATCCACCAATAGCAGTTTATTTTTAGCATCAAAAAAATTATGATACTTCACATCTGCTGTGATAAAAACATCGGCTCTTGCGGTTATAGCCTTAGGTAATAGAGAGAAACCACTTCCTCCGCATAGAGCCACTTTTTTGATATTGGATTTTACGGGATTGGTATAGCGCAAACTTTCTGCCCCAAAAATTTTCTTAACCAGTCTAAGAAAATTTAGCGTTGGCATGGCATCGGGTAAATCGCCCACCATACCCAAGCCAGTCTTAAGATCGATGTTATCCAAAGCATATACATCGTAAGCCACCTCTTCATAGGGATGAGCTGCCAACATAGCTGCAATTACTACTTTTGATATTGCTATAGGACAAATCATCTCCAACCTAATCTCCGGTTCAACATGGCGCTGACCAACCTCTCCAACAAATGGATTAGCATTCTCTCCCGCCCTAAAAGTTCCTTCACCTCGAGAGCCATAGCTGCACGAATCATAGTTTCCGACAGTACCTGCCCCAGCCTCAAACATAGCCAGCCTTACCTTTTCCACAAACGCAATTGGAACAAACACTACCAACTTACAAAGGTTTGCAGAGACAGGATCCAATACCGAAAGGTTGATTAGCCCAAGTTTTTCAGCCATTTTATGGCTAACTCCCCCTGGCGCGCTATCCAGATTTGTGTGCGAAGCATATATAGCAATATCATGTTTGATAGCCAAACGAACAATGTCCTCTATTTCACTATTTCCTACAATCCGTTTGAGACCTGTAAAAATCAGTGGATGGTGAGAAATAACCATGCTAGCCTTTTTAGCAATAGCCTCCTCAATCACCTCTCGCGTAACATCAACGGTAAGTAAGACAGAGCAAACAGCCATCGTTCTAGACCCAACTTGAAGTCCCGAATTATCGTAAGACTCCTGAAGGTGTAAAGGGGCAAAGGCTTCGATACAACCGGTTATTTCATCAACCGTAGGGTATTCCATCAAAAAAAAATTACAGTAATTCTTTTACTTCAAGAAGCATTTCTTTTATCTCGGTGAGCGACTTTACAATATCGAAGGTGTTGACCGTTCCTTCTCGATTTTCCTTTATGCGCTTTTGAGCTCCCTGCAGGGTCATGCCTTGCTCCTTAACAAGATAGTAGATAAGATGAAAATTTTCGATATCTTCTTTGGTGAAGAGGCGATTACCCTTCTTGTTTTTTTTAGGCTTAATGATGTCAAACGATTTTTCCCAAAACCGAATTAATGAGGTATTAACCCCAAACATTTCAGCAACCTCTCCAATGGTGTAGTAAAGTTTCTCTACCTTTCTTTCCTTATAGGGCATGGCATAATTTAATCTAAAGATTGACCACTATTTGCAGCAAGTTCAATAAGCCTATCATACTCTTCCGGTGTAAGATCGTTAAAGTAAAAATTGATAGGGTTTATGGGATTATCATTTTTCAACACCTCGTAGTGTAAATGAGGAGCCATTGACATACCAGAATTTCCAACCTTTCCAACAACATCACCACGCTTTACACGCTGTCCTTGCCTAACATTAAAAGCACTAAGATGAGCGTATAGCGTTTTAAAACCGAATCCGTGATCAATTTCAACTACACTCCCATAGCCACGCTGCGACTGCTCAACACGAATTACGGTTCCATCACCAGTTGCGAAAACATCCGTTCCTGTTGGTGCAGTAAAATCCATGCCAGTATGCATTTTAAGTACCTTATAAAATGGATGAATACGCATTCCAAAAGGTGATGCAACACGCTTTAAATCTGCATTTCGGATGGGTTGGATTGCTGGCACGCTTTGAAGCATGTCTTCCTTCTTTTTGGCCAGTGCCGAGAGTTGATCAAACGATTTACTTTGGATGTAAACTCGCTTGCTTAATTTATCCAACGTTTTAAATGATTCGATCACAATTTTCGGATCCGACATCGACTCCAGCTCATCATACCGGGCAACCCCACCCATTCCAGCATTACGAATGGTCGAAGGAATAGGCTCAGCCTCAAAAATAGTACGATAGATATTCTCATCACGCTGTTCCAAATCATTGATAACCTTTTCAACCTGATCAAACTTTTTCGAAAGCAAATCAAATTGGAGATAAAGTTGAGCATTTTCCCTCTTCAATCCACGCTCAACAGGAGTATCAAAGAAGAAGGAGAAACCGATGTAATAAACAACGGCAATAACAGCACTGGCAAAGAAATAAGTTGCTCCTTTCGTTAATTTATTACGAAGGCTTAACCTTACTTTGTCAAAGCTTAACGATTCTGGATTAAAGTGATACTTACTCTTACTCTTAACCATCTACACACAATTAATCTTGACCAACACCAGAATTAAGCGCAGCTCGGTCAACAATTTTATCAAATTCGGCCTGATCAATATCTCCAAAATAGTTGATGGGGTTTACGGGTTTGTTGTGGTATATTACCTCATAGTGTAGATGCGGACCTGTACTCCGTCCAGTGTTTCCAAGCAATGCAATTTCCTCACCCCGTTTAACATGCTGGCCAATCTTCACCTTTATGAGCTTTAAGTGAGCATACCTAGTTTTATACCCGAATCCATGATCGATAACAATTTGGTTTCCGTATCCATGGTCCGAAAAATTAGCCATTTCAACAACACCGTTTCCGGAGGCATATACAACGGTTCCCAACGGAGCCGATAAATCAACACCTTCGTGAAACTTTATCGAGTAGTTAAATGGATCATGTCTAAAGCCAAAAAAATCTGTAATTCTCACACTTGAACGATGAGAAACCGGCTCGATAACTGGCATATTCTCTGCCATCAACTCCTTTTGCTTGGCCATTTTAATAACATCATCGAATGATTTACTTTGAATGTAGGCCTGCCGTGTTATCTTGTCTAAGTCGATCGATGCTTGAATGATTACAGCGCCATGTTTTAAGTTTGAAAAGGATTCGTAGCGTTCCACGCCACCAAATCCAGCTTCGCGAATGGAAGAGGGAATAGTATCTGCCTCGAAAATACTTCGATAAATATTATTATCACGCTGCGAAATATCCGAAAGTGCCCTTTTGGCCTCATCAAACCGCTTCTCCAACAAATCATACTTAACCAAAACATCTGCTCTATCTCTTTTTAAAGCAAGCGTTCTTGGGGTATCGAAAAAATAGGAAAAGACAAGACTGAAGGTGGTGGCAATAATAAAACCACCAACTAGGTAACCTACACCTCGCAATAGTTTATGCTTAAATGGAATGGCAATTAAGTCAAAACTTAGAGTATGTGGATTAAATCTATAATGGTGCTTAGCCATACCGACAATTAACTTTTATTTAGGAAAAATTTAAATAGCGCCTCAAAACTAAACGAAATAAACTAATTTTACAACCTATTTTCATCAAAATATTGGATTTAAAGTGTAAAGTAGCGCTAAATAAAACGTTAAAATATAGAATTTTATGAATTCGAACCAAGTTCGGACTACCTTCTTGGAGTTTTTTAAAAGCAAGCAGCATCACATTGTGCCATCAGCGCCAATGGTGATAAAAAACGATCCCACGCTAATGTTCACCAATGCGGGGATGAACCAATTCAAGGACATTTTCCTCAACATATCGGAACCAAAATCAGCGCGAATAGCTGACTCGCAAAAATGTTTACGAGTATCGGGTAAGCACAATGATTTGGAAGAGGTTGGACACGACACCTACCATCACACCATGTTTGAGATGTTAGGAAACTGGTCCTTTGGCGATTACTTCAAAAAAGAGGCAATCGACTGGGCTTGGGAGTTCCTTGTTAAGGTTGTACATCTACCAGAAGATCGGCTCTACGCGACCGTTTTCGAAGGCAACCTTGAAGAAAAAATTGATCCTGACAACGAAGCACGTAATTACTGGAAACAATATCTTCCAGATAGCCATATTATTTGGGGATCAAAGAAGGACAACTTTTGGGAAATGGGCGAAACAGGACCTTGTGGTCCTTGCAGTGAGGTCCACATTGATCTCCGTTCGGAGGATGAGCGGACTAAAATCGCTGGTGAAAAATTAGTAAATACAAGTGATCCACTGGTAATTGAGATTTGGAACCTTGTATTCATGCAGTTTAACCGCAAGGCAAGCGGTGTGTTGGAGATGCTTCCTGCCAAACATGTGGATACCGGAATGGGGTTTGAACGGCTTTGCATGGCCATACAAGGAAAACAAAGCAACTACGACACCGACGTTTTTCAACCCTTAATCCAGCATATTGCCACTCTATCTGGAAAACCGTATGGACAAGATCAACAAAGCGATGTGGCCATGCGCGTTATTGCCGACCATTTAAGAGCCATTAGCTTTTCCATCGCCGACGGACAGTTACCATCAAATGTAAAGGCGGGATACGTAATTCGTCGAATTTTGAGAAGGGCCGTTCGCTATGGATACACCTTCCTCGGATTTTCAGAACCAACTCTCCACAAGCTGGTGTCCACGCTTGTAAACCAAATGGGCAATGCCTATCCTGAGCTAAAATCGCAGCAGCTGCTCATTGAAAAAGTCATTGCAGAGGAGGAGGCATCCTTCCTTCGTACATTAGAAACGGGCATTCGACTGCTTGACCAACACATTGAAACAGCACGGAAAAATAAAATTTCTGAGCTTAACGGTCACAGCGCATTTGAATTATACGACACATTTGGATTTCCGCTTGACCTTACCGAACTTATTTTAAGAGAAAATGGTCTTACTGTTGATCGTGATGGTTTCAACAAGGCAATGGAGATTCAGAAAGAGAGAAGCCGTGCAGCAGCGGCCACCGAAACCGACGACTGGGTGGAGCTACGCAAGTTTGAAAAGGTAGAATTTGTAGGATACGACTTTACCGAAATTGACGTTCGAATATGTCGCTATAGGGCCGTTAAGACCAAAAACAAAACGCTATACCAGCTGGCTTTCAACAAAACTCCTTTCTATGCCGAATCGGGTGGACAAACTGGTGATAGTGGATTTATTGAATCGGAGACTGAGCGTATAGATATTCTCGACACACAAAAGGAAAATAACCTAATTGTGCATATCACCGCCAAGTTGCCCAAAGACCCAATGGCCGATTTTCAGGCACAGGTAAACATTCAAAAGCGTCGTCTCACTGCCAACAACCACTCAGCAACCCACCTGCTCCACGAAGCACTTCGGGAGGTATTGGGCACGCATGTAGAACAAAAGGGTTCCTTGGTTAATGCCGATTATCTGCGTTTCGACTTTTCCCACTTTCAAAAGATGACAGAGGAGGAAATATCTAAAGTTGAAGAAATTATAAACCAAAAAATTAGAGCAAATCACAGTTTAGTTGAAAGAAGAAACCTTCCAATTGCTGAAGCACAAAAGTTGGGTGCCATGGCACTGTTTGGTGAAAAATATGGAGACAGCGTTCGGGTTATTCAGTTTGGTACATCCATTGAACTTTGCGGTGGTACCCACGTTCCAGCCACTGGACAAATTGGCATATTAAAAATCGTTAGTGAAGGTGCCATTTCTGCAGGTATTCGCAGAATTGAAGCTATTACGGCCGACAAGGCAGAACAGTTCATTAATGATGCATTAATCCAACTTAAAGATGCAAAGGCAACCTTAAACATCACCAGCAATCTTGCTCACGGTATTCAAAAGCTATTAGACGAAAACAGAAGGCTGGAAAAAGAGATTGAAACCTTTATAAAAGAAAAGTTGGTTGTTCTTAAAGGTGAACTTAAGGCCAATGCCAAAGAGATTAACGGCATAACTTTAATTACGGCCACTCTAAATCTCACGCCCGAGGCAGTTAAAGATTTAGCCTACCAGCTACGTGGTGAAATTTCCAACGTTGCCTTTATTGCCGGAACCATTTCTGCCGACAAACCATCGCTTACTATAATGTTGGGTGATGAATTGGTAAAAAAATCGCACAATGCAGCCACCATTGTCCGTGAAGCGGCCAAAGAAATTCAAGGTGGTGGTGGTGGTCAACCCTTCTTTGCCACCGCTGGTGGTAAAAATGTAGCAGGGTTAAATGCTTCAATCAACAAGGCAGTAGCATTAATAACCAAAAAGAAATAGCCATACCTTACGATAACAATTGGTAACAATTTCGAAAACGCAGGTTGAATACCTGCGTTTTTTATTTTAATTAGCGTAACTTGTATTCCAATTTATAACACAAAAAAGCTATGACCATTATGGAAGAATCCACTCCAATGTATGCAGGCTTCTGGTTGCGACTCGCTGCCTTCATTATCGACTATTTTGTTTTGCAAGTTGCCGTTGGCATATTTACGTTTCCAATCATTCTAACCATGATTGGAGGAATTATTGCTGCCGCTCAACAACCCGACACCACCGCCATAGTAATTGGAATACTAACCGTTATTGGAAGTTCAATCATACTTTTAATACTCATTTCACTTACCATCAGTTGGCTCTACTACGCCATTATGGAATCCTCCTCTCGACAAGGAACATTAGGAAAAATGGCCGTTGGTATTAAAGTATCCGACATGCAAGGTAACCGAATCTCCTTTGCACGTGCAACAGGTCGTTTTTTTGGCAAAATCATTTCCAAGATAATCCTATACATTGGCTTTATCATGGCTGGTTTTACCGAAAAGAAACAAGCATTACACGATATTATATCTGACTGCTTAGTAGTTAAAAAATAAAGTTAAATGACATTTCAAAAACACTGTAGCATAAATGCTATGGTGTTTTTGTAATCAATATGTCTTTGTCATTAAACTGTTTACAACTATTACAAAATCGGCCTTGCTCCTATTTATTGTTGCAAGTGAATCAACACATTCTTGCTCTACCGTAGAAATTGTCAACACATTTAATGATGGTCGCTGCTGTAATACCATATAAGGAATACCCTCATGGTCATCGGAATGGTAACTCCCGTTAAAATGCAAGAAGCAACCCTTCACTGGGAGATTTTTCAGAATAAAATAAGCCATCGTGGCATCCTTCGATGCCTGCGCATCAACAATAAAGTTAATAGTATGTAAAGAGCCCATCCCCATGCCAGACATTGCCTTATAGGAAGACAAATTAGTGTTGAACGTTATCGGTAGTGGTGCCATGTAACGATGAGCTTCTATCGAAAATTTATCAAGTACCCCTATGCCCGAAATTGCTACTGCCGTTGCATATCGACGAGGAATATTTGTAGCAACAAATTTTAGTTTTTTATCCAGTGAAAATTCCAAAAGAGGTTTATAATCAGTTTTATAATTGCGCCAAAGCCGACATTCCTCTTCAAATTTTTTAAGTGGGATAAGCCCCTGGGAGAGTTCATCCAGAAGTAATTGATTGTCGGTCTCAAACATCTCTGCCCCTAGCACTAAGCTATCTCCAAAATGCCGATATAGTGCCATCTCCATTTGTAATTCGAACCAGTGCGACACCGGATTATCATGCTGCTCGCCAAAAAAAACGATTTCCGAATTACAGGCAGCCTCCACCACTTTTGCAAACTCAACACCAACTCCATTGGAATTAAAGATGCGATAGGCGACTACTTCCTGTGCATTAACAACGATTATGGAAGTAACAAATGTAATGGTAAACAAGAACGTTCTCATTAAACAAGTATCAATTTGGATTCCACAAGAATATTAAAATAGATCAGGAAATCTTCACACTTTTCCCAAACGCTTTGAGGAGTTCATTCCAATACTAAACAACAGCATAAGCCCAAACGTAGCAATTCCGTTGTATATTAAAAGTTCAAAACCTATACGGAAGTATATACTGGCAACAAAGCACAGGATTGGAGCAATAACTGCAGCCAAGGGCACAAGGTAATCTCGCACCTTTAACTTAGTGAGTAACCCAAATGCATACAGTCCAAGCAACGGTCCATAAGTATAACCAGCCACTGTATAAATAGCCTTGATCACAGCATCATCGTTTATGTATTTAAACAGAATAATAGTTGCAATGAGCACCAGCGACATAAAAACATGAACAATCCTTCGAACGGAACCAAGTTTAACCTCACCTTTTTTATCGGCCTCAAGAATATCGACAGTAAAAGAGGTTGTGAGTGCAGTTAGAGCAGAATCGGCACTAGAGTAAGCCGCAGCCACCACACCTATTACAAAGCAAATGCCCAACGCGGCATGGAGATATCCTCCAGTTGCAATAAGCGGAAAGAGATTGTCGGTTTGTGCTGGAATACCAATACCACTTTTTTGTGCATATATAGCTAGCAGAGCCCCCATTATTAAAAAGATAAGATTTATGGGTAAAAACATAAAGCTATACCAGTACATATTCTTCTTTGCATCGGCAAGACTGCGGCAGCTCAAATTTTTCTGCATCATATCCTGATCGAGTCCTGTCATTACAATTGGAATAAATACCCCGGCCATAAATTGCTTCCAAAAATAGTGTTTGCTCGAAGGGTCATCAAAAAACCAAACACGAGAAAACTCACTTGTCCTAACAACATGCACCATTTGACCCAAAGAGGTAATGTGCAAAGCATCGGCCACCAGCACCACACAAAGCACAACGCCAAGTAGCATAGCAATTGTTTGGATTAGATCGGTCCAAATAATAGTTTTTACCCCCCCTCTATTGGTATACAACCAAATAAGACCAATTGTTCCCGTTACTGTGATCCAAAACGGTACGTTTATTTTATCAAAAATGAGCGTTTGCAACACCAATGAAACAAGGAAAAGTCGAAAAGCCGCTCCAATAATTCGACTAATTAAAAAGAAGGAGGCACCAGTTTTATAAGACCAAAAACCAAGTCGAATGTTGAGGTAGGTGTATATTGATGTCAAATTCAACCTATAATAAAGAGGTAACAGCACATTGGCAACCACCATATAACCCACAAGAAAACCAAGCACCATTTGGATGTAGGAAAACTGATCGGTAACGACCCATCCTGGAACAGAAATAAAGGTGACTCCCGAGATGGAAGTTCCAACCATGCCAATAGCAATCACATACCAAGGCGATTGACGATTTCCATTAAAAAAACTTTGATTATTAGCCTTCCGTGATGTTAACATTGATATGCCTACAAGCACGGCAAAGTAAGCAACAATAATTAGGGCAATAGAAAGAGGGGACATACAACCATTTTTAGCAAAGAAAATATAAATAGCGGTAAACCCAAAGCAATTTTATGAATTAGCAATGATTCCAAATATTGGTAAATTTGCATCAAAATTTGGTTGCATGAACTTATCTCATTTCCCCTCTAAATATTTAGAAAATGCAGTAGAAGAACTAGCAAAGTTACCCGGAATTGGCAAAAAAACTGCTCTTCGGCTAGCACTGCATCTTCTCAATCAACCTCAAGAAAATGTTACACTATTTGGCACTGCCATGATAGACATGCGCTCAAAAACGAGATATTGCAAGTCGTGTCATAACATTTCCGATTCTGAAACGTGTGAAATATGCGCCTCCCCGAGAAGAGATCACTCAATAGTGTGTGTAGTTGAGTCGGTAAGAGACGTGATGTCCATTGAAAATACTGGCATTTTCACAGGTGTTTACCATGTACTGGGCGGCATAATATCACCAATGGAAGGAATTGGACCCTCCGACTTAAACATTGAATCGTTAATTAACAAAATAGAGGAAGGAAACGTAAAAGAGGTTATTTTAGCTCTTAGCACAACAATGGAGGGAGAAACGACTAATTTTTATATCTTTAGAAAAATTAAAAAATTCCCCATTGCGATTACAACTATTGCTAGAGGGGTTGGATTTGGTGATGAACTTGAATATACCGACGAAATTACATTAAGTCGTTCGATCAAAAATAGGATTCCTTTCGACAACGGAAGCAACGAATAGAAAGATTTGAATTGAAGCGAATATGAGAAAAGCTTTTATCACCCTCAGCCTCCTTCTATGTATCGTAGGGCTGGCCAGTGGACAAGACTACGAAACCTCATTAAAATCAGGGTTCGATAACATCGACAAGCAAAATTTTCAGGAAGCGATTACCAATTTCAAAACCGCTTTAAACATTAAAGCCGACGATCCACAGGCAACGTACGGTCTAATTGCAGGAAACCTATTTTCCGACAACATCAAAGAGGCACAAAAACTGCTGAATGGTGCCATGGAAAAAAATCCGAACTATACGGGTTTTCTCCTGTTAAAAGCAATTATCAGCATCAAGAAGAACGACCTGGACTTGGCTTTGGAAACACTCAATCAAGCAGCGGCCCTAAACGATAAAACCTTTGAAGAGCAAATTCTACTCAACCTTGGTGCACTTAAAATTCGGAAAGAGGATTACGAAGGAGCCATTTCTGATTGCAAAAGCCTCCTAGCAATAAACCCTAGCAGCAGTGGGGCTTACAATACCCTCGGCATTGCATACTATAAAATGGATAAGTATCAGGATGCCATTAACAACTTTGACCAAGCACTAGAAATAGAACCCGATAACACCACGGCACTCTACAATAGAGGCATGTGTTACTATAAACAAAATTTAAAACCAGAGGCTTGCATTGACTTCCAACGCTCTTGTAGACTTAGGAGCCAAAATGCTTGTAAAATGGTGGTAACCTACTGTATAACCCCACAGAAAAAAGAGTAAAAATTTAGAACGTTCAACATAAAAAAGGGATGGATATTTCAACCATCCCTTTTCTATATAATGCTGTCAACAAATAAACGTTGGCATACCCTACCAAAAAGCTACCGCAAACCTGCTGTAGAACATCAGTATCAGAATAAATAAAAAACAAAATTCTTGGTTAATATCATAACAGTTCATAACTTTGAGCACGCATTTTACGATCTATTGAAACTATTTATTCGTATTTTAATATAATATGAAAGTAAAACATAACTAGGAGGAACAAATATGATTAGCGATTTAGACAAGATTTGGTCAAGAAGCGGAAAAGGGATGCAGCGTTCAGCCATTAGGGAACTGCTTAAGCTAACGCAAAATCCAGACATAATATCATTTGCAGGGGGTTTGCCCGCACCGGAATCTTTTCCCATTGAACAGCTTAAAGAAATTACAGTAGAAGTATTAGAAAAAGAGGGAGCGCAGGCATTGCAATACGGTGCCACCGAAGGAGACAATAAACTACGTCAAATATTGGTCGATCGCTACCGCAAAATGGGGTTAAAAATTGACCTGAAAAACCTAGTCATTCTCACCTCCTCGCAACAAGGGCTAGATCTTTTACCTAAGATATTTGTAAATCCAGGCGACAAAATAATCTGCGGACTTCCCTCCTATCTTGGTGCTTTACAAGCATTCCATAATTATGGAGCCGAAATGATAGGCATTAAGTTGGACAAGCAAGGAATGCGCAGCGATTTACTTGAGAAGGCTCTGTTGGAAATGAAGCAAAAGGGAGAAAAGCCCAAATTTGTTTATATCATTCCTGATTTCCAAAATCCCGCTGGAATCACCATGCCAGAATCGCGCAGAAAAGAGATCATTCATATCTGCAAAAAGTATGATGTATTAATGATTGAAGATAGCCCATACCGGGAAGTTCGATTTGAAGGAATACCACAAAAAACCATTTTTGAACTAGACGGCGATAGCAATGTGATTTTGCTTGGGACCTTTTCCAAAATATTTGTTCCAGGATTCCGTATTGGCTGGGTAATTGCTCACGAAACCATAATTGACAAAATAGTGATGGCCAAGCAAGCCACAGACTTGTGTACTCCGCCATTCGTTCAAAAAATAGCCGCAAACTATATTGAGAAGGGCTACTTCGACCAGAATCTTGGAAAAATTATTGCATCCTACAAGGAAAAGAGAGATGCAATGCTCTCCGCATTTCATGAATATATGCCCAAAGGAGTAACCTGGACTGAGCCCGAAGGAGGTCTGTTCTTATTCATGACATTGCCTGAAAATATGGACGCTGAAAAACTTTTCGACATTGCACTTAAGGAGAACGTTGCCTTTGTGCTTGGCAAAGTATTCCATTGCGATGGCAGTGGTACAAATACTTTGAGAATAAATTTCTCCTATATGTCGAAAGAGTTGAACAAAGAAGGAGTAAAAAGATTGGCAAACGCCATCAAAAAATTGATGAAATAGGTTAATACAATCGAAGTAAGGACAAGCTACCCAACCACCGCAACGTGGTTGGGTAGTTTTTTTTTACATTTACATCATGAAACTATCCATTGTTATTGTTAGCTACAACGTAAAAGACTTCCTCAATCAATGTCTTCTGTCGGTTAAGAACGCTGTCAGTGGATTGGACGCCGAGGTTTTTGTGGTGGACAATTTCTCGGCTGATGGCTCATGCAGGATGGTAACAGAAAGCCATCCCTGGGTAACCCTGATTGAAAATCATAAGAACACTGGTTTCGCAGTTGCAAACAACCAAGCCATCAAATTATCCAAAGGTGAATATATATTGCTATTAAACCCCGACACGCTAGTACAGGAAAACACCTTCAACACCTGTATCGAATTTATGGATCGCCATCCAGATGCAGGAGCCATAGGCGTTAAAATGATTGATGGAAAAGGGAATTACCTACCCGAATCGAAACGTGGCCTGCCTACCCCTACTGTTGCATTTTACAAGATTTCAGGTTTAATAAAACTTTTTCCTCGCTCAAGACGATTTGCCCAATACTACTTGGGGCATCTTTCAGAGAACGAAACTCAAGAAATTGAAATACTTGCTGGTGCGTTTATGTTTATTCGATCCAGCGCGTTAGCAAAAACGGGACTTCTGGACGAAGACTTTTTTATGTATGGCGAAGACATCGACCTTTCTTATAGAATTTTAAAAGCCGGCTACAAGAACTACTACACGCCTAGAACATCCATCATTCACTATAAGGGAGAAAGCACAAAAAAAGGGAGTATCAACTACGTGCTTGTTTTTTACAAGGCGATGATACTTTTCGCAAAAAAACACTTTAAAACCAACGATGTCCGATTTTACTCAGCAGCAATTTATTTAGCCATATACTTAAGAGCAACACTTTCTTTAGCAAAAAGGGCCCTTCAAACATTAATTTTACCTTTAGCCGACTCCTTTATTATTACTACTTGTTTTATTGCTACCACCTTATTTTGGGGCAACTTCATTAAAAACATCACTTACTCACAAACGCTTCTCTACTCCTACCTAATCGGTATTGAGTGCTTATTTTTATTAACAATATTTCTGAGTGGAGGTTACGATCACCCCCTGCGGCAAAGCAAAATTTGGAAAGGAACTGCCATTGCTACCGTTTTAGCCCTAATTTTGTACACATTCCTACCGGAATCAATTCGGTTCTCGAGAGCCATAATAACATTAACTGCAACGGCCTCTTTTTTCTTAATTCCCATCGGAAGAATCGCAATTGGAAAAATTTTTGGTAAAGACATTTTACCCTATAATCAAGATAAGTTAAGAAAACTCATTCTTGCATCGGACGAGGAGGCAAAAAGAATAAAGTTGCTGCTCGAGTTCTCCGGTGCCAAAGGAGAGGTATTGGAACAATCACCTTGGACAGAAAAAATCAGCGATGAAGAAATCATGCTGCGGATAGAAGAGAAAATTCGAATAGAAAAAATTGATGAGCTTATTATATCATCATCCGATTTCTCCTCAACCCAAATAGTTATACTCATGCTACACCTCTCCCACACAGGTGTAAACTTTAAAATTGCTCCTCCCGCGGGCATCTCTCTTATTGGTAGCAACTCGGTTGAAACAGCCGGAGACCTTTACACCATTGGACAGGAGACATTAGCCTCACCAACCAACCGCCGTTTAAAACGGTTATTAGACATTACCATAAGTTCATTATTTTTGATTGCCTCTCCATTATGGATTTTGTTCAACAAGAGGCCATTACGAACGCTAGCAAATTTCGCCAAGGTTTTTATCGGCTATAAAACCATGATTAGCTACCATCAACAGGATGCTACGCTGAATAAACTACCAAAACTTAAGTTGGGACTTCTCACCCCAAGCCGCACATACCCTGATTTAGCACATGCATCAACCACAAATTTAATGTATGCAAAGAGTTACACTTTAGCGCTCGACCTCTCCATCGTTTTAAAAAATTTCAATAGGCTAATGAGAGGAAGATTTTAGCCTACAACATTGAACAAAACCAGTGCATTTTCCTTTAGTAGTTGAAAAAACAAAGCGCTTAAAGGATGAAAAGGATTGACGTAACCCTGCCCGCCATGGGAGAAGGAATCACAGATGCCACCATTACAAGATGGCTTGTAAGTGTTGGTGACCAAGTTGATGAGGACACACCAATTGTTGAAATTGCTACCGATAAGGTTGATTCTGAAATTCCTGCTCCACTTGCAGGTCGTATTGCAGCTATTGAATTCAAGGAGGGTGATGTAGCCCAAGTTGGACAGGTTATTGCAATTATGGAAGTTGAAGGCAAAGACACGCATGCCAGCCACCAACCCGAAATTGACAAGATTGCAAACAAAATACCCGGAGTTGAACAAATCAAGCAGGCAACTTCTGCAGAAACACCAGGTGCCGATTTCAGCAACATATATCTTTCTCCGTTAGTAAAAAGCATTATTAAGCAAGAAAACATTTCAAAGGAGGAGATGGAAACGCTCAAAGGAACGGGATTGGGAGGAAGAATTACAAAGGAAGATATGCTTCAGTTTCTTTCCAATCGCAAACCGCAAAATGTCACTGAAACCATGACATCCCCAATAGCATCAAAAGAGATGACCAGCCACCATGCCCCTTCACAAAAAGGGGAACAAAATGGAGGAGAGAACGAATTTGAAATTGTCCCCATGGATCGCATGCGAAAGTTAATTGCAGGCCACATGGTAATGAGCAAACAAACCTCACCACACGTAACCAGCTTTATCGACGTCGATTTAACTAACATTGTGAAGTGGAGAGACAAAAACAAAGTAGACTTTCAACGCAAGGAGGGACAAAAGCTCACCTACACACCCATTTTTTTTGAAGCAATAGCCAAAGCTATAAAGGAGTTTCCTGGAATAAACGCCTCCGTGGACGGTGACAATGTCTTAATAAAAAAAAGAATAAACATAGGTATGGCTACAGCTCTTCCAAGTGGCAACCTAATCGTTCCGGTAATTAAAAACGCAGAAAGGCTAAACATTACTGGGTTGGCTATTGCCATTAACGATCTTGCAGAACGTGCTAGAACCAACAAGCTTCTACCAGATGAAATACAAGGAGGAACCTTCACCGTTACAAACCTTGGTGCCTTTGACACTCTTGCCGGAACCCCAATCATTAACCAACCGCAAGTGGCAATCTTAGCTATTGGAGCAATAAAGAAAGTCCCCGTAGTTATTGAGGCTGCTGAAGGAGATAGCATTGGGATAAGATCGGTAGCCATACTTTCACTGGCCTATGATCATCGAGTTGTTGATGGTGCTCTCGGTGGAATGTTTTTGAAACGCATCAAAAATCTGCTAGAACAATTTGACCCAAACCGAGTCCTGTAAACGGAACAAAGCATAACGCTATTGCTACAAATCATCAGGTGGGACTAAACTCTGTGAAATTAATTTAACCGACAAAACGAGGAGCCATTTCTCTATTTTTAATATAATCAATTAACTGCAAATGACTACCTGCCCATAAAAAATATCACAATTTGTATTCGTTTAATAAAAACTTTTTCCCATTTTTGCTTATACTATAGCAACTTAATAGGCTACTGAAAATTAAACGGCAGATTGTGAGAGGATTTTTTACGCTAATTATATTACTTCTTTTATCCATACCACACGGATTTGCTCAAAAAGTATCGTATTACAAACGCGTGTTTGTAGATGCGGAGTATTATGTATTGTATGATGAGTACAAAGATGCGTTACCACTGTATAAGGAGCTATACAAAGCAGGTAAAACAAATGCGAATATATGCTACCGTATAGGACAATGCTTCATAAATATTCCTGGAGAAAAGGAAAAAGCAATAGCCTACCTCGAAAAAGCATCATCCCAAATAAACTCCTCATATAAAGAGGGTTACTTTACTGAAACATCAGCACCAAGAGAAGCATTTCTCTTGTTAGGAAATGCATATCGAATTGCAGGCGAATTTTCAAAGGCTAAAACGGCATATGAATCCTATCAGGTATTATTAAAACCGGAAGACACAAAGCAGAGAGAACTTGTTAACCAATACATTAAATGTATTAATAATATTATTGCCTCTGCTGGGAACATCAAGCATCCTGTTGAAACAAACCTCGGTAGCAGCGTCAATAGTTCATTTCCCGAAGTTAGGCCCTGTATTTCAGGCAATGGACAGGTGATTGCCTATACCTCCATTCAACGTTTTTATAACGCCATATTCATTAGCCGAATTGGCGCAAAAGGGCAATGGCTGCCAGCAAAAAACGTGACAGCGGAAGTTGGTGCAGAAGGGGCTGTATATACATGCTCGCTCTCCTTCGATGGTAAAATCCTTTTGTTCACCCGAAACGATGTTGACGACTTCAATATTTACATGAGCAAATACGACTCCACGTATGGAAAATGGGGTGCAATGGAACGATTGAGTAAAAACATCAATAGTCGCTTTTTTGAAATGGACGCATCCCTTTCAAAAGACGGAAAGACCCTCTATTTCAGTAGTAATCGTGATGGTGGACTTGGAGGCTTTGATTTATACAAGTCGGTGCTTAACGAACAAGGTGAATGGGGTGAAGCCATAAATCTGGGAAGCAATATCAACACTCCATTCGACGAAGATTCACCCGCATTAACCAACGATGGACATACTCTTTTCTTCTCCTCAAACGGACATGATGGATTTGGTGGTTTTGACATGTATAAAGCAGAAATCACAGGTGATAGCATTACACACATTCAAAACTTGGGGTATGGTATCAACACCACCGATGATGACATTTTCTTCAGTCCTTTAGATGATGGACAAACCGCCTTAGTTTCCAAACGCGATCCAAATGGCTATGGCGATTATGATTTAATTATTATTAACATCGAACCATAATCAGGCTCCAACCAAACTAACATCTCAAGTTAAAATCCTTTAAGTTAAGACCTTCCTAATTCCAAAAAAAATCCATAACTTGGCTTGCACTTTTGTGCGATGCGATAGGAATAAACAGAACCGGAACTTTTACCACAAATGAAGATAAAAATACTACTGTCAGTACTGCTATTTTCTCTAATGCAGTCATGCTTTTTGCAAGCACAAGAACCGACATCTTCGGCTAACGAGCTATATTTAGATGCAAATAGCTATTTCTTCTATGAAGACTACGAGGAAGCGCTTGCATTATACCTTCAGGTGATAAAAGAGCACCCTCGAACCGCAAACCTAAACTATCGAATTGGCATCTGCTACCTTAACCTAGCCGGGAGAAGGAGTAAGTCAATCCCTTTTCTTGAAGAGGCCTCAAAAAATACCACAAAAAACTACAGAGAAAACTCCATCAAGGAAGAGAAGGCACCACTTGAAACTTTCTATTTTCTAGGAAACGCCTATCTTACAAACAATCAACTAAGCAAATCGAAACATGCCTTTGCTATATTCAGTGAACTGACAAAAAAAGATGCCAATCAATATGATGTTCCACTGTTTGAACTTCAAAAAAAGACTATTGAAAGTTCAACTGCATTACAACACGCTCCAGTTAACTTTCTACTTAGCAATCTAGGGCCCAATGTTAATGACCGTTTCTCTAACTATAGCCCTACAGTTTCCTACAATGGACAAGTTCTTGCTTTTACCTCAAAGCGAAAATTTTACCAAGCAGTATACGTTGCCCGAAAAAGTGGTTCAGGCTGGGCAACCCCATTAAATATAACTGCAGAATTAGAAACCGATCAAAACTTACAAACACTATCGCTAAATTATGATGGAACTGATCTCTACCTATATAAGGATGACAATAGAGATGGCAACATATACGTAAGTCATTACCGCAACGGACGGTGGAATCCCATTGAACCTCTTGGTCCAAATATCAATACAAAATATTGGGAAGCAAGCGCCTGTATTTCGCCCAATGGAAAAACGCTCTACTTCTCAAGCAATCGTGAAGGTGGTTTTGGCGAACTTGACATATACAAAAGCAACCTTCAGCCCAACGGAGCATGGGGACCAGCAATTAATCTAGGCAAAGAGATAAACACCCAATTTAATGAGACAAATCCAAAATTAACCGCATCAGGCGAAACACTCTTTTTTTCATCGGACGGTTATCTTGGCGCAGGTGGATATGACATTTATTTCACCAGTCTATTGAGTACAAACCTATGGTCTAAACCCGAAAACCTCGGATATCCAATTAATACCACCGATGACGACATGGACTTTATGCCAATCGAAGACGGTCAGTATGGACTAATCTCACGATTCGATTCCGACAGCTATGGGGAGATGGATCTTTTTAAAATTGAAGTATTTTCGGATCGGTATAATCGGGAAGTTGTTTTGAAAAATCAGCTTGCACTCCGAAAAAGAGACAACACCAATGAAAAGATACTGGTTATTGACACCCTAAACACACAAAAATTTGCCCTTGTAATTCCTAAAAACGAAGATGAAGCACAATATACCAATCCCGACCTACGCTATAAGCTGTATTTTGATGGAAAACGGTATGACTTGCGCGACCAAGTATCAATAATCTCATCCAAAGAGACATCGTTTGAAAATTCAAGTGGGATAATGGATTCAAAGATCGATGGCATCGGGATTAATCAGTTAATGAGCAATCATATAGCGTACGAAAAGGCCTACGATATTTCGAAGAATATAAATAGTATGGCAAACAGCTTTAACAACTCTAACGATTCTATTCCGTACTTGCTCGACCGAAGATACCAAACCGATATTGGGCTACAACTTAAGAATCGCCTTGCCTCCATCTTTAGCGTTCCAGGAATGCCACCGCATGCCACGGAGTTAACAACAACCAGTGGATCGTTAGCCGACAACCCTGCAAGCCAGCTTTTAAGAATATTTAAAGCATACGGTCTTAATGTTTCCGATAGTTTGATTGCGAAAAGTGCAGCAATGAGAGGGGTTTCACCACACCTTTTTATGGCAACACTGCTCAACCTTACCGACTCTGGAGCCTTCACAACCGATGATCTGATCAAGGCGATGGCCACCTTTCTCGATAACCTCATCTTAGAGCAGAACAAATTTTCCGCAGATAGATTAAGTAGTCGAAACATTGTAAAAGGAACTAAATCATCCAGTTTTTTAAACCTTTTCAACCTACTAAAATCGAAGGCTAGCGGGAAATTGAGGTTGATGCTGAACAGCATAGACCCCGAAGTCAACCAGATTGAAACATTCAGTCAGCTAGTTGATCTACTTCACTCCTTAGATGAAGTTGACTACCAAAGCTACAAAACCGAACTTGCACAACTTCTTACAGAAATTACAATTGATGAATTTTCTAATCTAGATGCACAAACCAGAAGTCAGCTAGTGGCCGATGCAGAAAACCATAATGGCCTCCGAAACATAACCTATGCCGTAGTATCCATTTTTGGTATTGGTTTACTAATTTTGCTTTTTATTCTTTTTGCACGCAGAAAAAATTCGAAAAAGCATAGAAACAGTGCAGCATGATGGGAAAAAAGCTCCTGACAATTATTTTTGCTTGGCTCATTTATTCTTCCTGCATTGCACAGGAGAGTAATTTGCCTCGATCATTCAAGGATATATTTACCGACGCTGAGTACTACTTCATGTACACAGATTATCGAGAAGCACTTGCACTTTATGTTCAGGCACAAAAGATGCAACCGGCAAACTTCAATATCAACTTCCGAATAGGAGTGTGTTTGTTAAATATCAATGAGCAAAAACCAAAAGCGCTATCGTATCTGGAATACGCTTCACAAAAAGTCAGCGCCCAGTATCAAGAGGGATCCTATAAGGAAACCGCTGCACCACCAAGTATTTGGCTTTTCCTCGGCGATGCCTACCGAATAACCAACAATTTGGATAAAGCCATTGATTCCTACAAAAAGTTCAAGGAGCAACTTGATGTTAAAGATGTATACAATCATGATTTTGTAGACCAACAGATTAGTGCCTGTGAAACTGCAAAATTATTCATGAAAAATCCAATCAAGACTAACCTTCAAATCATTAACTTCTCATTCCCAGATCTAGAACTTGCCTATAATCCCATAATTTCAGAGGATGGGAAATCGCTCTTTTTTACTCAGCACAAAAAATTTTACGATGCGATATATTGGTGCACTAAACTCGACAGTAGTTGGTCGGAACCAAAAAGTTTAAACATACCACTACGGCTAGAGGGAGAAGTTAGTATAAGTAGCTGTAGTGCCGACGGGCGGGAGATTTTTGTTTTTGTAAACGACCATGGCAATGGTGAAATTTACCACAGTGTATATAATGGTAAATCATGGTCACGAGCCGATAAATTAAATAAAAATATCAACACCCCTTTTTGGGAAACCAACGCCTCCCTTAGTCCCGATGGCCAAACGCTATACTTTACTTCAAATCGAAAAGGTGGCTATGGAGGACTTGACCTCTATCGGTCAAGCAAAGATGCACAAGGAGAATGGGGTCCAGCAGAAAACCTCGGTTCAGAAATTAATACCGCGTACAATGAAGAATCCCCATTTTTCATTAAAGATAACAACACCCTAATCTTCACCTCCCAGGGACACGAGAACATGGGTGGTTACGACATATTTGTTGCTAAATTAGGCGACGATGGAGAATTTTCAACTCCAATAAACCTAGGCTACCCTATTAACTCAACCGATGATGATCTCTTTTTCTGTCCGGGTGGCATCAACGGTTTAGAAGGAATTATTTTCCATCAGACCGGTAAAGGTCACAACATCAAAATCAATTTAGCACAAATCTCTATTGTTCCCCGAACCGACAAGGCAACCATAAATGGCCAATTTTTCACACAAGATCAAGCCGACTTGAGTGATACAAAAGTCGATTTAACTGTTGTAGACAGAGACAATGGCGACACATTAAAACCAGCAATAAATGGAGATGGGAAGACCACCTTTACGCTCGATTTAAAAACTGGCAACTATGTTTTGTCAGCGTCAGTTCATGGCTATCAAAGCATAAAGCAGAATCTCTTTATTCCGGATGAAATGGCAGGTTCGGAAGTACCGGTTTCCTTATTTCTTGTTCCAAGTGAAGTTACATCAGGCGAATACCTTACTGTTCGTTCAATACAATTTGGATTCGACAGTTTCGAACTCACCAAGGATGCCCAAATCACGCTGGAAAAAGTTTATGGCATTATGCAAACCTATCCTTCTCTGCTTGTCGAAATAAGCGGCCATACCGACTCCAAGGGTTCACCAGCCTACAATAAAGTTCTATCCTTAAAAAGAGCAAAATCGGCAGTCGATTTTCTAATCAACAAAGGAATTACATCCACTCGGTTTGTAACACGAGCCGCCGGAGCAGACGAGAATATTGCCATTGACAAAAATCCTGATGGAACAGACAATCCCGATGGACGACGATTCAATCGCAGGGCATCCATAAAAGTAATTAAAGGTAATGCTTCCGTTATTATTAACGAGGATGTATCAATCCCAGAAAATTTGAAAGCCCAGAGAGAAGAGTATTACACAATACTACTCTGCAAACAAAAAGCTGAAGCAGACACTTCGTGGTTTAAATCACTGCCGTTACTTAAGAACAATGGTGTGATTCTTTCACCTGTTGCCGACGGATATTTAATTACAACCGGTCATTTCGGCAAAAAGGGCGATGCACTTAAATTGCTTGGACAATTTATCGATGGTGGATTTCCTGCGGCAACTATTCTTAGTAACGTTGAAGTAAATCAACTGATGCCAACAAAAACCGACACGTTAGTTATTACCTTACCGGAGCAGAAACAGGTAGATGCAAAGTTTTGGATTCAAATAATGGCATCGAAGCAACCAACCGAATTAGTCAAGTTTGGCGATCTCACCAACATGGTAACTGAAAAAAAGGGGGGAGATGGTTACTACCGATACTACTATGGTGCATATAGCACAAAGAAAGAAGCACTATATGATCTACAGAACAAAATAAAAGCCACATTTCCAGACGCATTTATATCAATTTTTAACAAACCAAAATAAAATCGCCATGGGCAACACCCTACAAAGTTCGAATATTCGGCTGAGGGCGCTTGAGCCGAGTGATGTTGATTTACTTTACAGTTGGGAAAATAATATGGAAATATGGAGCGTAAGCAACACCCTTACTCCGTTTTCAAAATATATACTAAAAAAATATATCGAATCCTCTCACCAAGATATCTACGAAGCAAAGCAACTACGACTGATAATTGAAGCCAAAAATCAAAGTTCATTAATGTTTCATCCAGTGGGTGCCATCGACCTCTTTGACTTCGATCCCTACCATCTGCGAGCAGGCATAGGAATTCTCATACACGATTCTGAAGAACGAAATAAAGGGTATGCCACAGAGGCACTGAAACTACTGATAAAATATTCTTTCGAAACGCTACAACTACATCAGCTATTTTGCAATATTGCGGCAAGCAATATTCCGAGCCTCCAAATTTTCCAGCGTATGGGGTTTAAGGTAATCGGGATAAAAGAACATTGGCTCAAAAAAAGTATTGGTTGGGAAGACGAACTAATGCTTCAAATGATTAATCCCCTCACCATTTCCAGCAAGAGCTAGCCAAAGAAAAAAGGCCTGCACCAATTACGATGCAGACCCACACAGGTTAGGTTTAGATTAGGTATTATTGAAATGGTTATTGCTTAAAATAATTTTCTACAGGTAATCGTTCTACCTTATTCGATCCGGTATAGTAAAACTCATTCGATTGCTTGCAGTAACGATAATCTTTCGACCACTCAACAGAATGCTGTGCAATTTGATCTAACGCATCTGCAATGTAGTCAACCTCCCGATCGGTGGTTGTTGGGTGAATAGACCACCGTATCCATCCCGGTTTTTGTGACAAATCGCCGTGATTAATCATTTCGGTTATATTGTGCGACTGTTCCTTCGATACGTGGAGGAGAAAGTGCCCATAGGTGCCTGCACAAACACAACCACCACGCATTTGAATTCCAAAGCGGTCACTAAGCAATTTCACCACCAAATTATAATGCAGATTTTCCATGTAAAATGAGACGGCACCAATTCTGCACCTACAAGTGGTTGCTAATGTTATCACTTGAGGAATGGCATCGAGTCGACTGAAAGCATGGTCTACCAATTCCTTCTCTCTGTCATGAATATTTTTGACACCCATTTCCTCCTTAAGTCGTATGCACAGTGCCACCCTAATAGCCTGTAAAAATCCTGGTGTACCACCATCCTCACGACGTTCAATATCATCGATATACTTATACTCACCCCATGGGTTAGTCCAGTCAACGGTACCGCCACCGGGCTGATCGGGAACCCTATTTTTATAAAGAGCCGACTCAAACACCAAAACTCCAGAAGTTCCTGGACCACCTAAAAATTTATGCGGTGAGAAGAATACACCGTCAAGTCGTTCCTCCTTCTTTGCCGGATGCATATCAATTTCGACATATGGCGCAGAAGCAGCAAAGTCGACAAAGCAGTATCCACCAATCTCGTGCATTACCTCCGCTAGCTGATGGTATGGCGTAAATATTCCCGTTACATTGCTGCATGCACTAAAAGAACCAATTATCAGCGGTCTATCTTTATATGGTGCAACAGCCTCGCGAAGTTTTTCGGCCGATACCAAAAGATTTTCATCAGGCTCCACCACCACTACCTCTGCGTTAGTTTCATACCAAGAAGTTTGGTTAGAGTGGTGTTCCATATGAGTTACAAAAACAACCGGTCTTTCGCTATTGGAAGCAAACTGAACAGTCCGATTTCTAAGACCCAAAATTCGTTGGAATTTATTTATTACCGCTGTCATGCCAAACCCCGCTGTCATAATCACATCGTTAGGTCCTGCATTTACATGCCGTTTTATATCCTTAAGAGCAAAGTGATAAGCCTCTGTCATAAATCGGCCCGTTTCACAACTTTCAGTATGAGTATTGGCGACCATTGGGCCAAATACCTCCAACATCTTCTCCTCTATGGGACGATAAAGCCTTCCACTGGCAATCCAATCGGCATATATAATTGGCATTTCTCCATATGGTGACTGGTAAGTAGCATCAATACCGACGATATTCTTTCTAAACTTTTCAAAATAACTTTGTAATGACTCCATATGGCCAAATGACATCAATTAGTTCTTCATAAAAATTCGGTGCAAAATAGCAAAAAAAAGAAGAGTGCAAACGATTTAATAATAGCTTTTGAACATGTTTACCTTATTAAATAAAAGTTAAAAAGAAAACCCATACATGTTCATTGAAGGAAGTTAATTTATCATTGGATTATCATTTCAAAAGTTGGAAAAGTAGAGAGCATAATAAACTCCTTTTTATGAAGATTCAGCTGAGCGGCGTAGTGAACCATCCCATTCGTGATTATCATATATGGAACTCTGAGCGTTAGATTGTACCTTGCCGCTTGAGCAAAGACATCATTGGAAAGGGTCACACTAGGAGCCTTACACTCAACAAGTAAAATAGGTTCCCCCGTGCGGGAGAAAGCGAGGATATCGCAACGACGTGACAATCGATTGACTTTTAACTGCTGCTCAACCGCTATAAGCCCTTTTGGAAATCCAAGTTGTGTTACCATAAACGACAGAAAGTTCTGACGAACCCACTCTTCGGGAGTAAGAGCAACAAACTTATTCCGAAAAGGATCAAATATCTCCTTCCCGCTTGAAGACTCACGAATAGAAAGGTTAGATTCCGGAAGATTCAATTGCATGTAAATGGATTTACCAGATCAAAGAAAAGAAAATCGCAACACAAAAAAAATATTCCTATTATTGTTATATGAACAAAACACTTTCAAAAAAATTGAACCATAAAGATGATGCTTGCAAAATTTACAGGCCACGAGTTGAAAATTTGGACAAAGAATTTATCCGTTGTTACTTGCAAATATGGTGAGAAGAAGACCTGATTCTTTATGGGAGGTAATGCAGAGGCAGTTGATTAACACTGGAATATGATAACGCTTGACCAATACCATTGGGTTAAATCTGAGATAGGAATTGTTTGCATGTGAAATATCATAAAACCCATCAAAAATTGCGACTACTTCGGATAGCTTTTCGCTACGAGTGACAGGGAACTGCCACAAAAAACTTAACTTTGCTAACTTTCACAAAAAAGGACGAGATGAAAACGAAACAAGAAATAGTTGAAAACTGGCTTCCCCGATACACAGGATTGGCACTCAACGAATTTGGCTCACACATTGTTCTCACAAATTTCAGCCACTACCTCAACCTTTTTTGCGAATGGAATAATACGGAAATTAAGGACCCCATGGCAAACATGCCTGCAGCCACCGCCGGTAATATTACCATGATCAACTTTGGCATGGGCAGTCCAAACGCAGCCTCCATTGTTGACCTTCTGAGCGCCATTCATCCAGAAGCGCTGCTTTTCTTAGGCAAATGTGGTGGACTGAAAAAAAAGAATAGCCTCGGCGATCTCATTCTTCCCATTGCTGCCATACGCAGCGATGGAACCTCAAGCGACTATTTACCACCCGAAATTCCAGCACTACCTGCCTTCAACATGCAACGAGCCTTATCATCGGCTATTCGCAATAATGGTCGTGATTACTGGACAGGAACCGTTTATACGACGAACCGAAGAGTTTGGGAGTTTGATGAGCGCTTTAAAAACTACCTCACCAAGACAAGAGCCATGGCTATCGACATGGAAACTGCCACCATATTTGTTGTTGGTTTTGCTAACGAAATACCCTGTGGTGCCCTGCTCCTAGTTTCGGACCAGCCCATGATTTCGGAAGGTATTAAAACAGTAGCTAGCGATAGACAGGTTACTGACGAATTTGTAAACGACCACCTGCGCATTGGATTAGAGGCAATGCATGAAATTATTAACAACGGAGAATCTGTTAAACACTTGAGATTTTAGTTTGTATGGCAAAGAAAAACGATGCCGTTGCAGATTATCAACGAATAATAAAAGATCTTAAGAACAAGATCTACAAGCCCATTTACATATTGATGGGGGAAGAGTCCTACTACATCGACCAGATCACCAATTACATTGCCAGCAATGTTCTGAATGAGCAGGAAAGGGCTTTTAACCAGCTAATGCTTTATGGCAAAGACGTTGATGCTGGAGCAATAATCAACGCCTCCCGAAAATTTCCAATGATGGCCAACTACCAAGTGGTTATTGTGAAGGAAGCCCAGAGTATCAGGGACCTTGTCAAGCTGGAAGTTTATGCCCTCGCACCACAAAAAACCACCATCCTCGTAATTGCAGCCAAAAACAAATCGCTCGATAAACGGACCAAGTTTATTAAGCAGTGCATGGACATTGGAGAGGTATTTGAATCGCCAAAGTTATACGATAGCAACATTCCTCAATGGGTAAACCTTTATCTAAGAAACAAAGGATTTGCCATAAGCGAGAAGGCATCCGTTCTGATTAAGGAATATCTAGGTAACGACCTCTCAAAAATATCTAACGAGCTGGACAAATTAATTATCACCCTACCGGAAGGAAGCAAAACCATCACCGATGACAATGTTCTTCAGAACATCGGAATCAGCAAGGATTTCAATACTTTTGAGTTGAACAATGCCATTTCAACCAAAAACTTTCAAAAAGCTTTAATGATTGCCGACTACTTCAACCGAAATCCCAAGGACAACCCAATGGTGCTAACAATAATATCGTTATTCAACCATTTCAGCAAATTGTTGTCCTACCACATTTTGAAAGACAAATCGAAGGACAACGTGGCGGCAAAACTCAAAATAAATCCTTTTTTTGTCAACGATTATAAAATTGCTGCACAGAGTTTCAATCCACATCAAATTGTTGCAATTATTGAGCTGCTTCGTGAATACGATATGAAGTCGAAGGGATGGGGCGGGAATACATCTTCTGACGGTGACTTGCTAAAGGAACTTATCCTTAAAATTTTCTACATCTAAGAAATACAACAAAATGAGTATAACCACCATCATCATAATAATTACCGCACTAACATCCATTTGGGCATTCAACAAAAAGGAAATTTTCCTTAGAATGAGGCTCACGCCCTTTGATGTTATCCACAACAAACAATATTACCGCCTCTTCACTCACGCATTTATCCATGCCGACTACATTCACCTTGGGGTAAATATGTTTGTACTTTGGTCGTTTGGTAACTATGTCGAACAAATATTTGCTAGTCTTCAATCCCAAGAGTTAATACTCTCAGGCCGTGTTAGCTACCTTACACTCTACCTTGGAGGCATTCTTATTTCGACACTTACTACCCTAAAAAAAAATAAAGACAACCCTTACTACGCCTCTATTGGAGCATCGGGAGCTGTTTCGGCAGTAGTTTTCACTGCAATTTTCTTTGATCCAATGGGGAAACTTCTCTTTTTCTTTCTACTCCCAATTCCCGGAATAGTGTTTGGTATTCTTTACCTGGCCTACTCCCAATACATGGGCAAAAAAGGAGGCGATAACATTAATCATGACGCACACCTGTTGGGAGCCATTTTCGGACTTGTTTTTCCACTATTGATGAACCCCAAACTAATTGCTTACTTTTTAGCAGGCATTGGAATACATTAACAAAAAGTAAATTGCAAAGAACTTTATTGCAGCTATATTTGGGTAGATAAGATTGCAAACTAACTATTAACAAAGTGAATAAGGCAGTTTTTCTCGACAGAGATGGCGTTTTAAATAGCGATGAAGGTCTCTACTACGTTTACCATGTCAATGATTGTGTACTTAATCCTGGGGTTGGAGAAGCACTTCAGCAGTTGGCAAGCAAAGGGTACCTACTTATTATAATAAGCAACCAAGGTGGAATTGGACGAGGCGAATACACGAACAAACAGGTTGATGCCTTTCACAACGAGCTCCAACGACAACTTCAACCATGGAATGTAAAGTTCGACGAAATTTACTACTGCCCACACCATGAAAGCACTAGCCGATGCCTCTGTAGAAAACCTCAGCCATTACTTTTAGAAAAAGCGGCTGCTCGATTCAATATAAATCTTAAAGAATCGTTCTTTATTGGGGATAGCCCTCGTGACATGGAGGCTGCCAATGCCGCAGGGGTAAAGGGTATTCTGGTTCGAACTAATGGAAATTTGATAGATGGTATAAAAACTATTCCATAGAAAATGGGGGATTTACAACCATATAAGAATTGGTGTTGTGTCAATGGTGACTTCTTCGATCCTGATAAACCAATATTGAAACTTCAAAATAGAAGTTTCTGTTATGGTGATGGTCTCTTTGAAACTATCCATGCATATGGAACAGAACCTCGCCACTTTACACTGCACTACAAAAGACTTACAAAAAGCATGGATCTTTTGGGCATGATTAAGCCTATCTATTTCGAAGAGGAGCAGCTATACGAACTTATCGTGAAGTTGCTTAACAAAATGAGAATTTTTAGCAGCGCTCGAGTACGACTATCGGTATTCAGAAAAGAGGGAGGTTACTACACCCCCGAAACGGACAACATCTCCTTTGCCATTGAGGCAACTCCACTTGAAGTAGATAAGTATCAGCTAAATGAAAAAGGACTCTTTATAGACCTTTACACCGAATATAAAAAATCCATTAACGCACTCGCAAACATAAAATCCGCCAACGCAATAATCTACGTTCTGGCATCAAGATTCAAAAAAAACAGTAATCTAGGGGACTGTCTACTGCTCAATAGCAACAACAATATTATAGAAGCCACCAGTTCCAATATATTCCTGGTAAAAGGAAAATCACTCTATACTCCATCGTTAGAACAAGGTTGCGTTGATGGAGTTATGCGTAAAGTGATCATTGATTTAGCTCCCAGCTTAGGACTAGAAATAAAAACAAACATAGCAATAGACCCAACGCTGCTGTTACATGCCGATGAAATTTTCTTAACCAATGCTATAAGTGGGATTCGCTGGGTAATGGGCTTTAATGAGAGACGTTTCTTTAACAACACAGCAAAGAAATTAACAATAGCACTTAACGCTACCACCTTTAATAGTTAATTCATGTTAGGATTTTCGGGATAGTTAAGCCAAACCCTAAAATCATCCCCCAAATTTGCTACAGCCAGCTTCCACATGTCACGACTTGGCTCCATCATAATATCCGTTTCAAGAATGGAAACAACCCATGCATCCAACTTCATTTCGGTTTTAAGCTGTTCAGGAGCCCACCCGGAATAGCCAAAGAAAAATTTCACCTGATTCTGAGCAACCAAACCCTGCCGAATAAGATTCTTGAGCTCTTCAATCTCACCTCCCCAAAACAGATTGGCAAAGATGTGCACGGCACCGGTAATTTGAAATCCAAGCGTATGAATAAAGTGTACGGTATTGGGATTAACCGGCCCACCAACTGATATATTAGCCTGGTATTCAGGAAAATCCTTAAGAAGTTCGTTCAATGGAGCCTGGATTGGTTTGTTGAGAACAAATCCAATAGAGCCTTTCTCGTTATGCTCAGTTAACAGCACAACTGCTCTAGAAAAATAAAAATCACTAAGTGCAGGATCCGACACCAACACCCTTCCCGGAGCAGGTTGAATTCGAGCATGTTCAATCTTGAAGAAATTGTGATTTTCAATTGGCATATAACAAAACTTTGGTAAAGGCAAATTAAGATTTTTTTTTGATTTCTAACAACATATTTCCACCCATTTTACCACAAAAATCAGCATCTATTTACATTTTAAGAAAGTGTAGATTATTGTGACTCAGCATTTCGCCCAAAAAATCAAAAAATTACTACATTAAGAAAAATTTTTGGGCCGTATGTTCAAACAACTTTGCTTCTCTTTCCTAAGTATTTTTGTTGTTACGGCATCCACCGTTGCCTCTCCAATCAACGAACAACATCCTATCACCATTGAAGTGCCTTGGATAATAATAAAGGATGTTCCGGAAACGATTAACATTTCTGTGGACAGCGTAGCAATTGGGACTGCCAACACTATTGCCACGCTATCAACTACCGACACAACCCTAAATGTTTCTCTTATAAACGGAAAGGGGCACATCAGTCTGCCCTTTCATGGCAAAGGTATTGTTACCGTCACCATTAGTCCATGGACACAGCAAATTGCAGTAAGCCCTATCCCCATTTGGTTTTCCATAGTACCGCCACTACTTGCCATTACTTTAGCGCTGGTTCTAAAAGAGGTGTTTACCTCACTTTTCATTGGACTACTAATTGGTGCCGCCACCATGCACTTCTACGCTGGAAGCAACGTTTTTATAGCGGTATTTAAGGGAATTTTCTCCATCGTAGACACCTATATTATTAATGCCCTCGCCGATGCAAGCCATGCATCCATTATTGTTTTTTCCTTACTAATAGGCGGCATGGTAGGCTTAGTTACAATCAATGGTGGAATGCGCGGTATTGTAAACGCTCTTGCTAAGAGAGCCAATACACCTCGATCGGGGCAAATGATAACCTATTTGCTTGGTCTTGCAATCTTTTTTGACGACTATGCCAACACCATGGTTGTCGGCACAACCATGCGTCCAATTACCGACAGGCTCAAAATTTCGAGGGAGAAGCTGGCCTACCTTGTGGATGCTACAGCTGCTCCAGTTGCTGCTCTAGCACTAATAACTACATGGATTGGTATAGAGCTAAGCTACATACAAGAGGGACTCAGTAGCGTTGGCATAAACGAAAATGCCTATGCCGTATTCATTAAATCACTTAACACCCGATTCTACCCCATCTTCAGCATCATTTTTATATTTGTGCTCATCTGGAAGAAACGCGATTTTGGATTGATGCTCAAGTTTGAACGCAAGGCTCGCTCGGGTGAAATCTCCTACGAAAAAAACGAGTTGGGCCTGACAGGGGAAATCATTAAAGAATCAGCAATAAACCCGCGTTGGTACAACGCTGCAATCCCCGTGCTAATTGTAATTCTAGGTACCTTCGCAGCTCTAATTTACACCGGTTGGAAGCCCAGCTTATGGAGCGATACACATTATACCATCTGGGAAAAGTTACTTGCCATTATCGGTGGTGCCGATTCATTTAAGGCACTCCTTTGGTCGTCGATTATGGGAGTGGTTGCCGCCATTACTCTCACACTAACTCAACGGTTACTTACCCTCAACCAATCCATGGACGCCCTACTCAACGGCATTAAGACCATGTTGCCAGCGATTCTAATACTAGTGCTCGCCTGGGCGCTAGCCAGCATGACGCAACAGCTACACACCGCGGAATTCATTAGTGGGTTACTTATTAAGGCAAAGGTTTCGCCCTACCTTATGCCAGCTCTTACCTTTATTCTAGCGGCAGCCATCTCCTTCTCAACCGGAACATCATGGGGCACCATGGCCATTCTTTACCCGTTAATCCTGCCAGCTACATGGATGATTAACCAGCAGCATGGACTCGATGCCGATATCTCCATCAACCTCTTCTATGGTGTGATTAGTTCCATTCTTGCCGGGGCAGTCTTTGGCGATCACTGCTCGCCCATTTCCGATACCACCATCTTGAGCTCATTAACCAGTGGATGCACCCATATTAACCATGTAAACACGCAGATGCCCTATGCTCTAACAGTTGCAGGTGTATCAATGGTATTTGGAATTCTACCTGCATCGTTTGGTATTTCCACATGGATCCTTTATCCCTTAGGCACTTTAGCCATCTGGATAATAATTACAAGATTTGGCAAGGAATCTTCATAAAGAAGTAGTGACCGTCGTTCTAACGATCACTCAATATATTTGGTCACATTTCAACGCTAGTAAAGCGTTGGAAACCGCGTTGGATCAACTTCATGCATAATACCATAAATAGTTTCAAAGACATCCTCAGAATTGGGGTTAGAGAAGTAGTCACCATCGGTAGTGTATGCCGGACGATGTTCGTGAGCCGTTATGGTGTGTGGTTCCGAATCGAGGTATCGGAATCCATTCTGCTCCTCTAGCACCTTCTGCATCATGTAGGCGGTGGCTCCACCAGGAACATCCTCATCGAAGAAAACAACCCGGCTAGTTTTCTTCAGCGACTCTACAATTACACCCTTAAGATCGAATGGAAGCAGCGTTTGCACGTCGACCAGTTCCACTGAGATTCCAAACTCTTTTAGTTGATCCACTGCATCCTGCGCAATACGTACACAAGAACCGTAGGTAACCAGAGTAACATCATTCCCTTTGCTAAGAATTTCCGGTATACCCAACGGAATGGCATATTCGCCCATATTCTCCGGTCGTTTCTCCTTGAGCCTATAACCGTTAAGTGGCTCAATTACCAACGCTGGATCATCAGCACGGAGCAGTGTGTTATAAAATCCGGCGGCCTGCGTCATATTGCGCGGCACACAAACATAAACTCCACGTATAGAATTTATCACCATACTCAAAGGAGAGCCTGAATGCCAAACGCCCTCCAGCCGGTGACCACGAGTGCTAATTATCAGCGGAGCCTTTTGCCCACCCTTGGTTCGCCACAGCAAAGTAGCCAGATCGTCGCTTAGTGTCTGCAAAGCATATAGTAGATAGTCGAAGTATTGTATCTCCGCAATGGGTCTAAAACCACGAAGCGCCAGTCCTATTCCCTGACCTATGATGGTTGTCTCCCGAATACCGGTATCGGTTACCCTAAGCTCACCAAATTTAGACTGCAACCCCTCGTAGGTTTGGTTAACCCCCCCAATTTTCCCAACATCCTCACCAAATACGACCAGTTGAGGATACTTAGCAAAAAGTGATTCATAATTATCACGAATAATCTCGCGGCCATTTACTAGAGGTGAACTCTCCAAAAAGAGCGGCTTAACTTCAGGCTGCTTAAGTGCCGAACGATCATTATCCCAGTAGAGATGTGTGCTATAACGATTATACCCATCCTCCGAGTTTTTCTTTAACCAAACGCTCAGGTCCTGCTGCAACGATCCTCTGATGGAGCAGTCGGTACAAACATTTCGAAGGATGCGCTTTGCCGCGCTCATGTTATCCTTGCGAATGGGAAACTGAATTCGCTTCAAATCCTGCGTGAGCGCACCGACCTTATCAAACTTATCGCGCTTGCATACGCAGGATCGGTTATCTATAATTTTCACCAATGCATCGCGCTCACGTTGAATGGGCTCAGTAAACTTTTTCCAAGCTGTATTTTTTGCCTCACGGGCTTCCTTCTCTGTTTTAACAATAATGTCGTCGAGTTCAGCAGCAGTTGCCACACCTTCGGTTTCAATCCACAATCTAAACTGCAGTAGACAATCATACTTCACCTCCCACTCCAATCGCTCCTTACTCTTGTAACGTTCATGAGAACCCGATGTGGAATGCCCCTGTGGTTGAGTAAGTTCTATCACATGTAACAACACCGGAACATGCTGCTCGCGAGACGTTGCCACCGCCTCCGCAAACACTCTAACCATTTCGGGGTAATCCCACCCCTTCACCTTATAAATAAGCAGACCGCTGCTATCGTTCTTACCCTTTTCAAATCCTTTAAGTGCCTCAGAGATGCTGCTCTTTACCGTTTGAAAATCGCGCGACACCGAAATACCAAAGCCATCGTCCCACACGGCCATTACCATCGGCACCTGCAACACCGACGCCGCATTCATAGTTTCCCAAAAATGCCCCTCGGAGGTGCTGGAATCGCCAATGGTGCCAAAGGCCACCTCGTTACCTTTATTCGAAAAACTGGTAAGGCTCTTCACCTCATCCAAATTTCGAAATAATTTTGAAGCATAGGCCAACCCAAGCAAACGGGCCATCTGCCCTGCCGTTGGTGAAATATCGGCTGATGAATTTTTCTGCGCCATCAGGTTCTTCCAACTCCCATCGGGATTGAGGCTACGAGTGGCAAAGTGATTATTGAACACTCTGCCAGCATTACCAGGGTTTTGCTCCACGTCAGTTTGACCGTAAAGCTGGGCAAAGAACTCCTCTGCCGTATAAATACCAGCAGCCATCATAAAAGTCTGGTCGCGGTAGTAGCCCGAACGCCAGTCACCATTGTTGAAATATTTTGCAAGGGCCACCTGTGCCAATTCCTTGCCATCGCCAAAAATGCCGAACTTTGCTTTGCCTGTGAGTACCTCTTTGCGTCCCAACATTGAGAGTTGCCGGCTTAACCAAGCAATATAGAAGTCATTAAGAATCTCCTCTTTGCTATTTTTTTTCATTTAATATATTGTTTCAACGTTTCCTTTCAGAAATTGGGCAAAATAGTATTCCACTGCCACTACATAAACCGAGGTTAACAATTTTTGTTTAGCTAAAAGACACGCAAAATGACCAGCACAAAACAAACAAGTTACGTTTTAATGGTCAAAAAGCGGACCTTCGTCTCAAAACATTAAACAATTAACATATTTATGGCAGATGTATATTTCAAAGCGTATTTTCTTTGTATTCCAATACGATGAATCATAATCGAATGGGAAACAATAGTTGAAATTTCTGATGGAGATAACAAATATCATCTCTAAACAAATTTCAAAATTCAAAGTCACATGCTACCTTTGTAAAAAAAAGATGGAAGTATTTAAATTAATTGGGTTAGCAGTAATACTAATGGCCCTGATGTTTATAGGGCTAGGATTCAATATATTTTTCCGCAAGAAAAAATTTCCGGAGACTGAGGTTGGACACAACAAGGAGATGCGAAAGCGCGGCATTAAGTGCGCACGTACCGAAGAGATTCACCTATGGCGTAAAAACAAGAACCTTCCCCTTCCCGACGGATGTGATACTTGTGGTGGAGTCTGCTCCATTATGGACGAAAAAGAGGAATAACTTCATTCAAGACAATCATAAAAAACCATTCTCAGTTGAACTTTTTCTTGCCCAACAGGTTTCTTAGGCAAAACACACTATTATGGCACTGTTAAAAGTATTTGTTCTCGCTATAGCACTGGTAGCAATTGTATTTGCCGCCATGTCCATCCGATTGCTTTTTAAGAAAAACGGCGAATTTTCTGGAGGTTCCTGCAGCAGCAGCCCCGGCCTACGCGACAAGGGCGTTTCGTGCGGTTGCGGTGGTGGACGTTGCGTAAACACAACGGAAGAACAATAAAACTATGGATTCATAAGGACCAACAGTGTAGCTTTTTTATTGTGAGGTATATCTCTCAAATACCACATGAGCTAACAAATAATGTATACCAATTTAGGATTCAATGTAACACAAACTTTCACCCTTTTCTAAAGTCAACCCGTTTCTATTCAAACAAAAACAAGCAATCCACTCCAGAATTTTTTTTCAAGGGCATAACGTCTGTGTTCAACTTACTACTTGTAGGCAGAGCGAGGTAGCAATTGCTACCTCACTAGTCCCCATGGAAAATCGGGACGAGGGAAATAGAGCGTGCCCTGGGGAGCGTGGGCTAGATCGAGGTTGAGCCGAATGGGTGCATATTTGCCAAGGTGTGGCTCAATAACATGGAGCAGGTAAACATCGGGGGAAACGCCATCAACCTCCACCTCGAGGTCGTAAAGGCAAAGGCACGAGGAGTTACCATTAAACTCACGCTCCTCTACAATAATACTATTACCGCTACTGGTTACATAGCAATGGATAGAATCGCAAGTACAGCTAAAACAAGCATTTTGATGGGAAATGATCAACCTTTGTGAGATGGCATTATACGAATATGTGATTATTGTGCTGTAATTAATACTGTCGACCAAGGAATTGCTACTGGAATCTTTTTCAGAAAGTTGCTGGAGTTTACCACTTAAAGGAGATGAATTATCGCTTCCCTCTTTCTGACAACTGGCAAAAAAAAATATCAGCAGTATGGAGAGTGTAAGGAGTCTCATGACATTAAGATTTAGGTTGCAAGGCTATTTTGACGCTATAATCAACATTATAACGCAGATAGTTATCAAATTATATACCAAAAAGTTATTTTTGTAAACTATTTTTAAACAACGGTACCTGTATTGGGGTTCAACATAGGAGTCAATTATAAATGGTACCTTAATTCAGATTATTAATTTTTTTAAGCAGCGATGATACTACCGGTAGTAGCCTATGGGCAAAGCATTTTACGCAAAGAGTGTAAGGAAATTACAGAGAACGGCAACACCATAAAACAGCTGGCAAATGATATTTGGGAAACGCTCTACCATGCCCACGGGCTAGGGCTTGCGGCACCTCAAGTTGGATTTGACCTTCGCCTATTTATAGTAGATACCAAACAAATCTACGACCCCAAAGACAGAGATATGGCTGACCTATTTATTGGAGACGAGGGAATTATTGAAACTTTCATAAACCCTGAAATTATATGGCACTCGGAGGAAATGTGGAGCGACTATGAAGGCTGTCTCAGTATTCCATCTCTAAGTGAGGTTGTAGAACGAGCCATCTCCATAACCATTCGTTACCTTAACCGTGATTTTGAACCACAGGAGGCCACCTACAGCGGTGAGACTGCCCGCGTTATTCAGCACGAGTACGACCACCTCGATGGTATTCTATACGTGGATAAAATTGCACCTGTTAGAAAAAACATGATCCGTAGCAGACTCAAGCGCATTTCGCTAGGCAAGGAAACAACCAAATACAAAATGAAGTATTAGGAATAGAAATTAACCCCTAATAGTTGAAGAAACCATGAAAATTTCAACAAAAAAATCGCTCGCCAATTTCACCATTTGGCTAATGATTGCGACCATAAGTGTGATTGTTCTCTTCTTTATTGGCTTTATTGCTTCAACTGCCTTCGATCTTCAGGTGTTCACCAGTAGAACAACAGATTCTGTTCTAACGCTATTCAGTTCCTCACTGGTTATTATAATCTGCGCTGCCTTCTTAAACATAAGCCTGAACGTAAGCATTATAGCAGAAGTTGAATCACAGAAACTCAAAAGCGAAACCGAAATAAATCAGTCGCTTATGAGAAGGCTTGGGATTTATGCAGGATCCGTTGTGCTTCTTCTATTAATTGGGCTATTTGCCGGGAATTATTTCTCTCGACAAAATCAGAAACAACAGTTACTCATTGAATGTAACGATATTCTTTCCCAATATAGTAAGGCGGTAACTGAGCTTTCAACTGTTCTGACCGATTCCATAAAAGTCAAAAAAGTGCCAGAAATTCTCAAATTTTTGGAAGAACAAAAGAGCGAATTCCCAAGTGTTACACTCATTGTTCAAGACAAATACAAGGGCCAAGCCACTTACCTCAAAATAACATCCTTCACTAACGAGAAAGATTTATCCAAACCGCTATTTAACTACTCTATCTATTCATGCAGCCACCAAGACTCCAACTACCTTAAAGAGGTTTTTAACCATAGCGAAAAATCCAATTTCTTTTGGTATGATAACAATGACTACCGGCTATACATTCCTATTTTAACCGGAAATCGAAAGTATGTGCTTATGTTTAGTAAATACCAAAGAGGTGGTAAGTTTGGATCGTAACTTTAAGAAAACTTCACAATAACTTATTAGTTCACCATCAAACCTTTAGCGCCAATTGCTGTTTCTAACAAAACGCAAAGCCATGCAAACCATTTTAGGAGCAAACGGAGCAATTGGAACGGAGCTAGCCCGGGAGCTCACCCATTACACCAGCAACATACGGCTGGTAAGTAGAAATCCAAAAAGTGTAAACTCCACTGACCAGCTATTCCCTGCCGACCTTACGGATCGCGCTCAAGTGATGAAGGCCGTAGAAGGGTCTAAAATTGTTTATATTACCATTGGGTTTGAATATAGCGCCAAGGTATGGCAGCAGAAGTGGCCCGCCTTTATGCGGAATACCATTGACGCCTGCATTGCCCACAATGCCCGGCTGGTATTCTTCGACAACATCTATATGTATGACCGCGACTATCTGAGCAACATAACGGAGCAAACGCCCATAAGACCTACCAGCAAAAAGGGAGAGGTAAGAGCACAAATTGCCCAAATGATACTCGATGAGGTTGCTGCCGGAAGCCTTAACGCACTCATTGCTCGTGCGGCTGACTTTTTCAGCCCTAAGAACAGCGTAATGGTTGAAATGGTATACAAAAACCTTGCTAAGGGTAAAAAGGCAAGCCTGTTTGCCAACGCCAACAAACTGCACAACTACACCTACTCGGTGGATGCTGCCAAGGGCACGGCCATGCTTGGCAATACGCCCGATGCCTATGGACAAGTGTGGCATCTGCCCACCAGCAGGGTTCACCTTACAGGCAAGCAGTGGGTGGAGATGATAGCTCAAGAGATGAATGTGAAACCTAGATATAGCGTGCTACCCAAATGGATGATGAGCCTTGCCGGACTCTTTGTGCCTGTTATTGGTGAGTTTAAAGAGATGGTTTACCAGTACGACCGCGACTATCTCTTCAACAGCGAGAAGTTTGAACAGCAATTCGGCTATCATCCTGCCCCCCCGGAGGATATGGTTCGGCAGATGGTGGCAAAGGAAGGAGTTTGGGCAAACCTTTAAAATTTCGACAGAATTATACAGAGCCGTTCAATGCGGCTCTTTCCTTTTATCTATTCAAAAAAAGCACATTAAAGCGCTAAGAGATAATCCACTAGTAGGCGGATAGGTTTTGAAAATTATGGAGCCGGTAATGCCCTTCGGTGATTACTATGCATAGGATTTCCAGATCATTGAGAAGCATTGAAGCATGCACCGCCCGGGTAAAGCTCTGGATTTTTATTACCACGTAATAATTACAGATTAATTATCTTACAACAATCCTTCCCTATTCGGTGAATAGTGCAATAGCATAAAATAGAGACGCAATATCTTGCACATCTACAATCAACTGGATTATTCTGATCCCGCCATTGCGGAATATCCACTTCATTATAACTTCCTATAACTTCTTCCTATTCTTCTAACTTCTATCTTACTGCATCGCTTTACCCACTTCTCGCAAGAGACTGGAGCCATACAAATCGGTAGCAACCACCCGACCATTCCGGTCGAGCAGCAGGTTATGGGGAACGGAGATGAGCATGTAGCGACGTGTTACTGGGCCATTCCACGCCTTTAAGTCACAAAGATTTGTCCAGGGAAGGCTATCGCTCCTAACAGCCCGTAACCAGCCCTCACGGTTGTCGTCGATAGAAAGCCCAAGTACCTCAAATCCTTCAGTATGAAAACGCTCATAGCATTTCAATAAATTTGGGTTTTCCATGCGGCAAGGTCCGCACCACGATGCCCAAAAGTCGAGCAGCACCACCTTTCCCCTAAACAACGAAAGCGAAACAGGCTGTCCGCTGCTGTCCGGCAGCGTAAAGTCCGGAGCCACCCCTCCCACCTCAACCATTTGCATGTCGACAATTAACTTCCGTAAGGCCACCACATACACAGAGGAACGAATGGACGAACGCAACCTGCCAACCAACTCCTCCAACTTGGCCGATGACAAACCACGGGACCGCTCAGTAAGCAAAACGTAGGCAGCAACCGAGCTACCACGATTGGTAACAACAAAGCTATCCACTGCAACCGGATACTTACGGCGTATTCGCTCCATCTCCTGATTAATATCGGCCTCTCGTGTATTGTTGTTATCGTGAATGGCCACCGTAAGTTGCTGCTGCAGCAGGTAGAAGCGGTCGGCAAATCGATTCTTCAAGGACATAAACCGGATATACGCCTCATTGCTTTTCGATTCTGATACAACAGCCTGCGACAAACTATCGAATTGGGCATGTATGGTGATATTGGCGTTCTCCACAAATAGAGGTATTGTTCGGTACTTCGAGGCTATGGAAATAGAATAGAACTCAGGCAGGTTGACCCTTCCCAAAAAAACGAACTGTCCATCCTGCATCTGCGTGCTATCCACTGGCACCATACTCTTACCATCGAAGCGGCTGAGCATCACCATGCCCGTATCGATACCCGTAATAGTACCACTTATGCGAAGGTGATCGCTGCGACTGCATGATACAAGAGCCATCAGAATAAATGCGACTATAATTTTTCTTTTCATCGCAAAAAGATTTAGAAAACATGATTGCTTCCCAAAGATAGGATGTGAACACTAAGGCAAAGGAGACAATTAGAATTTGATTTAAAGAAAGTATACCGCAAGAGATTAACCATCAACGAATAGAAAATTATTAGGCTAGAACATTTCTAATTGCAATATCAAAACACCTTTCTACCTCTACTCCACATCATCAAATTCAGATGGATATTTCACCTTGCCCGACACTCCAGATAGGCCCCCATTTACTAGTTCCATGGCCATATACACCTCATCTGAGACAACAAAAGATGGATGAATATTCCAGTGACTCGCAGGTTTAAAACCAAACCGTGCATAGAAATCGGAATGCCCCAGAACGATAACTGAAGAATAACCTTCCTCTGTTGCCGCCTTTAGTCCAGCACGGATAAGCGTGCTTCCTATGCCACAATTCTGCATTTCGGGAATCACCGCTACTGGGGCTAGAGCCAATGAGGAGTGGTTATGCTTACGGTCCACAATTGTTATCGGAAAGAGAAGTATATGCCCAACAATTTTATCCTCTACATGTGCAACTAATGAGAGCTTAGGCGAAAACAAGGGATTCATGCGAAGTTTTACCACAAGAAGACCCTCGTTGGGTTGGTCAAAGGCTAAATCGGCCACCTCCCGTATTGAGTGAAAATCAGAAGCCGTCTCGGGGCGTATATCAACGTTCATGGCAGAAAGATAAGACGTTAACTAAACCGACCGCGGCAAAGCCGGCAGAAGGCAATGTAAAGAATTTTTGGATATGAGCAATCGAAAAAGCGAATTAGGAAGTTGGTAAAATGTAACCCGCAGCTGCATGCCCACAGCAGAAAAATGTACGTCTGGAAATTTAGAGCAACAAACCATTGGGTGCATCAACTCCTCAACTTTTTTGGCCTTAACATTCCAGTATCTTCAGCTGCCGTTCTCATATATCAGCAACTTTCAAGAGTAGCAAAGGATACCGCCATAACCCACAACCGTACCGAAGGAGTATTTTTGTCCACCGGATTCCTGTTGTGCTTGTTGATTGCCATCAGCAACATGAACGACCTGTTGCTGGTCAAAAATTTCACGATCAGAATGGTGAACGACCAGTGGTTTGGCTTTCTGACTACGGTATTTTTGATGAACGACCAGTGGTTCAACTCTCTGACTGCAGTATTTTTGATGAACAACCAGTAGTTGGTCAAAATGTTTTCGATCAAAATGGCAAACGACAAGTCGTTGGACTTTTTGACGGCAGTATTTTTGATGAATGACTAGTGGTTGGACTCTCTGATTTCAAAATGCTGCAAATTACCTTATCTCATAAGAAAGACTGCTCCAACATTGAAGCGCCACACTGCAAAATGGCAGGAGATGCATCTACAAGGCCACTATTCATATGAGCAAAAACTAAGCAGCACATGGCCCCTATGGAACCATGTTCTGCTCAGAAAATAGTGTGCAAATTACTTTATAAGCTTAAGCCCCTCCGTTGCCGAGACGTCGCCCGGATTGTAGAGCAAGGCCTTATTGAAAAGTATCCTTGCCTCCCTAGTTTTACCCAACTTAAAGTTCGTCCAAGCGAGCATCAGCACGCTATCGTGGTCGAATGGGTATAGGTTAACCACCTTCTCGAAATACTGGTATGCCTGACCATAATCCTTTTTTTCGTAGAAGATGTACCCCATTCGGTAAAGAACAAGGGTATTGTTAGGATCGATGGCGAGAATTTTATTGTAGGTAGACATCACCAAGTTCCAATTTCCCAAGGCAGCAGCAGGCAGCACAACGCCCAATTTTGGTTCAATGGCGTAAGGCATCAGCTCAATGGCTTTATTATAATACCCCAACGATTCGGAAAACTTTCCCTGCAGGTATGTAAGCCAACCCAACCGAAGATTAATTTCATAGGAGGATGCATCGTAGTGTGCCTTCAATGCAGAAGCCGCCTCGGAATACTTCCCCTGCTTTTCTTTGGCATAGCTGTCGCCAAACGCGGCAATTAACTTCGAATTATCCTGTGCACTCGACACCAGTGCCGAAAGAATAATTACTATTAAAACTAAATATTTTTTCATGACTATCTAATTTTATACGTTAGCTTAAATGAACATCCAAATGCATCGACAGCCTGCCTGTTGGTTTTGGAATAGGTATCAAAATTCCACAAATAGAGATTGTTTTCGATGTAGTATGACGACAAATTAACGCTAACATGCTTCCCCAGTAAAACGATGATGTTGCCATAAGCCGTCGTTACTGGCATCTGGAAGGAGTTGTTCATGGTCAACCCCTGATTTCGGGCATAGAGAAATGCATTGCCACCAACCACGCCAAGCTCCATCCACAGAAATTTGAAAACCTTAAACCCTACCTCCTGATTCACCTGATACGAGTTTCCCCAGTGCTTATCGGCCTGATACATTCCGCCTGACGTAAGGTAAAGGTTGAGGTTCCCAAATGGCAAATAGATTAAATACCCTTCGCCTCTGGTTTGACTTGAGCTGCTAAAGTTGCTGTAGGAGACATTTGCACCGCCTCTAACCTTCCAACCACTCTTCGAAAGGCCAACTCCACCTAAATACTCCATCTTTGTTTGCGTTGACGACCGACCATTCCCTTGTTGCGAAACGGAATTACCATCGGAATAAAATGCAAGATGGCCAAATCCGGAAATTGCCCAACCGGGGAATAGATACTCGGTTAGCTTAAAGTATGCCTGATTCTGCACAAAATCAAGATTTCGCCCAGTAGGACTTTGGCTAGAGTATACCGTTCCACCTTTCTGATAGCGAGAGTATACAAAGTCGGCCTTGAGGTGGCTGGAAAAATAGCTTGCCACCCCCGCGCTAAAGCCCAATCCATTCTTTACATCCTCATAGTATTGATTACTCAAAATACTGGGAACGTAGCCAGTTCCATTGTAAGTATTATAGGAACTACCGACAAACAGATTGACTAAACCAGGTTTGGCAATCGATTGTAAAGCAGAGCTTCTTTTATCCATTGGGATCGATTCAAGGTAAAGGTTGGCATCGGCACCTCTCCCGGAGAAGAGGTAGCTATAATATATGTACTCCCGCGAAACAGTATCCATTAGACTCAAATCGAGAGCCCGCTTAAAATGGCTCACTGCGCTGGGATAGTACTGATTATTATAAGCAAGAATTCCCAACCGCATCCGCAGGAAGTAGTAGTCAATTCCTTGGTCGAGCAAATTATTGCCAACCTTCTTAAGATTCTTATAATCCCCTCTCAAATAGCAATCATACGATTGCTTATCGAGCGTTACAAAATTATCTTGAGCAAACGCAACTACGGAAATTGCTAGCAGCAATGCTGTTGTTATTAAGTATTTTCGCATACGGCTTCAATTTTTTTTGTTTGATCGGAAAGTGTCAAACGGCTATTCTTGTCCACCTTAAGCATAAACCACCTTGTCCAAATTAGTCGGTTAAACGAGTAGCCGGCAAGCGATGAATTATAGGCAAAGCTATCCACGTCAAACTCCGATCCATTTCTTTCGACACTAACCTCAAAATGGGTTTTAAGGTAAAGGTAAAAAGGTGCAGTGAAATCGTGGAAGAAAAGTCGAACTCCTGTAAATGTTCTATTCACCGGCAATGAATCAGTTGAAACATACCCCTTTATTTGCACCAAAGGTATTCTAAATGCTGCCTGGTAAAAAGAGAAGAGCAACGATTTTCTATCTCCATCAAAGTGGGTAAAATAGAAATAAACCCCATCGTTCTGGAAGTAGGCTTTAGCCTTAGTGGATTTACATTGAATGTAGGACTTGTTGTAAGAATTTGTAAGAACCTCCCAAGTAACATGGGCGACACCTTTTTCGCTCTTAACACGCCACGTCATCACCTTTCCGGGCATCAGGTTAAGCGACTTTTTTAGTAAGGCATCCTCCTCTATCGACCTTACCCTTTGCCCATTAGCTGGATAGCTATATGTTTTAATCTTATTGCCATCCTCCAGATAGGCAAACAGAGGATACTTAATGGTTTTTGAGCCAATATAGGGCGTTGCCTGCAGCTGAAAATGGAGGTGAGGAAATGGAGAGCGCCCAGAATTTCCAACCCGTCCAACCTCCTGACCATAACGAAGATTATCGCCCACCTTAACAGAAATAGATCCCCGTTGAAGATGACTAAGCTTGGAGTATAACCCTTCAGCATGCTTAATCACCACCGTATTCCCCCAGTTTCTAATGGTATTAACCTCGCCAATAACATTATCGGCAATACCATCCTCCACAACAACCACCTGTCCATCGGCCGGAGCAATTAACTTTTGACCGAAGCAGTAGTAGTCCGTTAAATCGTTCCCCTCATTTCTATACTGAACCAAATCGCTATCAACGCTTACAAAGTCCCAGGCATTGGCCCACTCACCTTTGTGCGTATATTCCCCGTTGTGCCCCTGACTAACATACCATTCACCAAAAAAAGGAAGTTTAATGGGCAACCATCCATAGTTTGGAAACCGTTTGGAAAAGCTTTGATATGAGTATAGATTCTTCTCTGGTGTACCCTCCTGAATTGGAACCTCAATAAACTTTCCATATGCTGTTCTAAACCGAAAAGAGTAAATGAACATGAGTAGCACAAGGTTAAACGGCAACGAAACCAACGCAAGTTTCAAAGGAGAAAGGATTCCATACAAGCCGGCTGTAACTAATGCTATGATCGGCGTTACTGCTAAAGCCCAAAAAAATGATTGCCGCGATGGAATGTAGAAATACCCACCAATGGCAATGGCGCCTAAAATAAAGTTAAACCCAATAAAGCTGTAGCCCAGTTGAGTCATATCCATACCAAAAAAGGAGTAAGCAAAATAGGCAACGGTATAGCCCAACAAGGAAAGAACAAAGGCAATTCTGGAGTAGAACAGCAATGCAACGGCCACCACAAGACCAGCAATAACATTAAACTGAAAAAATATTGCGCCCAGCGAAAGAAAGTAGCTGTTCAAAAAGCCTGACGAAATATTATCGATCCACCACTGATGAATTACAATAAAGGGATTACCACCTATGCCAAACAGCCTGTTAAGAACATAAACTCCGCTCTGGTTGGTTTCAACGCCTTTTGCCATCCATCCAGCACTAAGCACCAGCCATATGCTAAATACAAACGGGATTGAAAGGTAAGGCAGGTAGTATTTTCCTAGGATTCCTTGAAATGCAATGGTGATAAGCAACGTTAAGAATCCAGCAAAGATTGCCATCACGAAAATTACCAAGGTCAACTCATAGTGGTAACCCAGGCCCAAACCAACCAAAAGGCTGTTGAAGCCATAAAGCCCCTTTACAATTGTTTGCCTGTCGAACTTTAGAAGCGATGCCGCCGTGTTTGCCGTCATCACCGAAAGTAACCCGCACAAACCTGCAGAAACATCGAGAAAGGAGACTGCCAAGAGCGGAATGGCAAACCAGTAATTCTCCGAGAAGAATATTTGGGAGTAGCTTCGCGCTGCTCCCTGAATTGAACTAAGTATTAAACCATTCTTCAGCATTGTATGGCAGGTATAATAATTTCTAACGAAGAATTATAATCTTCACGTTTAGGCACTGCAAGATTTAGGTGTTTCCATCAAATTATTCCGGTTTCGCCAAATGGGCCGGAATAGCCTCATTTGCCGTAATATATTCAAGTGTTTCAGCCTTTCGAATTACATGAACCGCCCTATCCTGACCAATTAATACAACATTGGGGCGCATTGTTATAAATTGCAGCCACTGAGTATTATTGTAGGCACCGGTTCGAGAAATTACAAACCTATCGCCTAGCTTCAACGACGGGAACATCATTGACGGTCGCAGAACATCTATGTTCATACAAAGTGGACCGTATATAGTTGTTTCCTCAACCACCCCTGAATGATTCTTCACGGGTTGAATCTTATGGTCGTACCAAAATGATGTAAAGAGAAGATTTACCCCAACATCCACAATAGTTGCCCTTCTACCATCCGAAAGCCGTTTGTTAGCCTGCACCGTTCCTGCAATATATCCAGCATCATCGATAAGTGCACGTCCTGTTTCAAGAATAAGGGTAGGAAGCTTATCGGGTCTAATTTGGGAGTTGAGGATTGCCGATGATATTGCCTCTGCATACTCATCGAATGATGGAGTTGTATCCTCGCCCGAAAGGTAAGCCCCTCTGAGGGTATTCCTTGACGCAAATCCACCGCCCATATCGATGTAGGAGATGTGATGGTCAAACTTTTGAGCAATACTAACTGCCAAATCGGCCAACTTAGTGGCTGCAATACGGTATATATCAGCCGTCATTATATAGGTGCCAACATGGGTGTGCAATCCCATCAATTTTAATTTAGGGTTATTCATGATGCGATTGATTGCATCCCAGGCCTCCCCGTTTTCGTAATTCAACCCGAATCGATCCCACTTTGGGTAAACACCAACATCCATGTTAACCCGTATAGCCACTCGAGCTTCGAGACTCTTACGCTGGCAAACATCGCTCAACATGAACAGCTCATCCATATTATCGATGTGAATAAATGAGCCGTTCACTACCGCCCTCTCCAAGGCAGCAACGCTTTTTCCTGGTCCATTGAAGATGATATTTTCACCCTTCACGCCATTGGTTAATGCTTTATCGTACTCAAAGCCCGAAACAACCTCCGCCCACGAACCCTCCTGGTGGAATATCCGGCAGATTGAGTCTAGATAGTTCGTCTTGTAGCTCCAGGCCAACTGAACCTTAGGGTATCTCAAGTTAAACGATCGTTTTACATCCTCAACCGTTTTCCTTATTGTGCGTTCGGAAAAAACATAAAGCGGCGATCCATACTTATCCAAAAGGTCATCCACCATTACTCCATCAATAAGTGGCATCGGGGCAATCACTGTTCCTGCACCATGCTTAGATGGCATACCCGGCGTTAAGCGGGTTATTGCTGGTCGTTCAAATGGTAACTTTATCATAGCGCTAATTTTTTATTGTTCAACATCCACTTAACCATTAAAGCTCGCCATTAATAGTTAGCGAAGAGTAACGATCCAAATCAACAATCATATCGTAAGAGTATCTCACAAACATTTTACCCACATCGTATCGGTCAAACGGTTTAACCTCCATCCCTAAAGCCAACTTCAATAAAGCCTCGGGTATATTCTGTCCAGCACCAACGGCTAAGTATACCCATGCTGGAATTCGAGGATTTATTTCAAGTAGGTAAAGCTTATTATCCGACGCTCTAATCAACTCCAACTCCAATCCACCTTTCCACTTTGTTTGCGATAGTATATGTTCTGCCAAGTTGAGCATTTTGGGTTCATCAATGGTAATTCCACCCCAAGCCTTACCCTTATCGGTTATGTATTGCTTACGCATGGGTACGGCTGCCACTAAATTTCCCTTTCCATCACCTAGGGCTATAACATTCACTTCGGTACCCTTAATAAACTCCTGAACAATAACTGGAAGGCCCCACTTTGCCGACATTTTTAAGAAATACTCGTCTGCCTGCTCCTCCGAATGAGCTGCATATGCGTCGTAGTATTTTCCCTTTATCATCACCGGGTACTCCATCGACTTCAGCGCATTATGTAAGTCTGCATGGCTAAAAACATCAGTACCTTCTGGAACGTCCACACCATATTTTCTCCCAAAGGCAGGAAGATTCGACTTGTGCCGCTCCTCAAACTGAGCCAACGTTGGAAGGTAGGTTCTGATACCTGCGTTTGCCAGCTGCTGCTCCAACTTTATAAACGAAAATAGTTCGGCATCAAAATTTGGAATAATAACATCGATCCTCTCCTTGGCATGTATCTCCAGCAACCGTTTCAAGAGAGCATCCTTCCCTTCCGATGGATATGGAATCATATAGGTTTTATCAACCAAATCGCTCATATAAATTCCCGGTTCAAGATGCTCATAAGCCAGCCCAATAATTCTTACCTCAAAATCCATTGACTCTCGAATTCCTCGAATTACGGGAATTCCAGGCCCAGGACTATCGATGTTGTTCAGTCCAGTTACGGCAACCGTTACCTCCATTCGGCTCATCGCTATTCCTCCAATAGATTGTTAACTCGAAGATCGTTCACAAAGTCAGCCAAGTAACGATCCAACGTGACCTCATCAACATCGTATTTCTCCTTCATAAAATTGGTGATCTGCTCGAGACTTTCACCACTCTTAATAAGCGTAAGCACCACCTTACCCGTTTCATTCAGGGTGAATGAATCCCCCGTTGCAGGATTAAAAACAAACCCGTTGTCGCTCAATGCAATGTTTCCTTTTACTAGCATAGCTGTAATGTTTAAAATTCTCGTTTTGTAAATCATCCAGTTGTATCTTATACAACCAACCCCAAATACACCCTACTGGTTCGAGTAAAATACCTTAATTTACAATAAATTGCCAAACAGGCCAAATGGAAAGACGATGGTCGAACGGAGAGAGACAACTATTTTAAAATAAGAATACTCCTGTGGTGATAAAAACATTGTTTCGGTATAGCGTTAATGGGCAAGTGAGGTATAACTTCCAAAATAAAAGCAATCACAAGAAAATAAAAAACGGCTGATCACTTGACCAGCCGTTAAGTTAACTGTTTGTTGAATGTTTTCTATAGTGCATTCTTAAACGCCTTTTTGCCAGCAAAGCATGAAGCCTTGCCTAGCTGATTCTCAATACGCATCAGCTGATTAAACTTCTCAATGCGCTCACCACGACAACCGCTACCGGTTTTCAGGTGTCCGGCATTAACTGCAACAGTTAAGTCGGCAATAAAGCTGTCGATAGTTTCGCCGCTCCGGTGAGAAACAAAACAGTTATACTTATTGTGGTAGGCCAGCTCTATGGTCTCCAACGTTTCGGTAACGGTGCCAATCTGGTTTAGCTTAATCAGTATGGAGTTGGCAACACCTTTTTCAATCCCCTCAGCCAGAATTGCCTTGTTGGTGCAGAAGAGGTCATCGCCTACGATTTCAATTTTGTTTCCTAAGGCTTGTGTGAGGTTTTTCCAACCGTTCCAGTCGTTCTCTGCCAAGCCATCCTCGAGCAGCACAATGGGGTATTGCTTTGCCCAGCTCTCCCATAACTTTATGAGTTCATCACTGGAAAGCAATTTACCAGTGCTCTTGAACATCTTATATTTCCCATCCTCCCACAGCTCACTGGCAGCAGGGTCGAGACAAATACTAACCTGTGCACCCGGTTTAAAACCAGCCTTAGTAATAGCTTCCAGAATAACTTCTACGGCCTCGTCGTTCGATTTCAGATCGGGGGCAAATCCACCCTCATCACCCACTCCTGTACTATAGCCCTTGGCCTTGAGCACACCCTTAAGCGTGTGAAAAACTTCAATGCCCATCTGGATAGCCTCGGTAAACGAAGAGGCTCCATGCGGAGCAACCATAAATTCCTGAAAGTCGACATTGTTATCGGCATGCTTGCCACCATTAATAATGTTCATGCATGGTACAGGTAAAAGGTGGGCATTGCTGCCACCCAAGTACTGGTAAAGAGGCATCTTGGCGCTCATAGCCTGCGCACGCGCATACGCCATTGACACACCAAGTATTGCATTGGCACCCAGCTTTGATTTATTGGCAGTTCCATCGAGGCCAATCATCATATAGTCGAGTTCTCGCTGGCTAACAAAACATTTACCAACAAGCTCCTTTGCGATTATTTTGTTAACATTCTCCACAGCCTTAAGCACACCTTTTCCTCCATAACGCTTCTTATCACCATCGCGCAGCTCATAAGCTTCGCGCTCACCAGTTGATGCACCGCTTGGAACCATGGCACGCGCAGCGGTGCCATCTTCAAGTTTCATGTTTACCTCAACCGTTGGATTTCCTCTCGAATCGAGAATCTCGATTGCACTTACTTCTTTAATTTTCATAACATAAATCTTTAAATATTACAACTTATGTAAATCAATAGAATTTTTCATTCTGTGTCGATAATATTACAATGTAGGAGTATTGAAACTTTCCAAAAAGAGAAATAAGCGTAACTATGAAAATATGAAGAGACAACACCCTATAAGTCGACATTCAAATTTACGGCAAGAATCGCAGCACTAACGTTAAAATAGGCAAAAAGGTGTTAAAGTTAACAGACTAATAATACAAGTTGAATTACGATTATTACAAGAATACAAACACCGATAGTTATACAAATAGATGTCCTTACTCTAATTTTACCCCAAGTTGAATCATCACTTGCTTAATTTTCTCATTGCAATTCTTAAACCGCATCATAAAACCCATATCATCATTATTTTCAAGCGATTTAGCAAGAAAGTCAAAGCTCTCCATTCGCAGATTACAATATTTAATGATAAGCAAATTGCGTGTATGTGCCTCGGATGGAAGATCAAGTCTGTCAGCCTCCTGCACCAGACGAATACTTTTTCTCCAAAGGTAGATACCACTATCGCGCAAAGTTTTAATCAACAATTGACGATTCACATCCTCCGGCATTTTAAAAACCAGCAAAGCTCTTTGTTCTAGCGAAGCAAATTCCTCCATCTTTTGTTGATATTTCGCACCATCATTTGGAAGACTTTTCACTACAGAAGAAACGAGGAGTGCCACAGCCACCACAAGTCCAGCAATAACCGAAACGGTCCAGCGAGCATCTTTCGTCTTACGCAAACTGGGGAAGTATGCATAACCTATCACCAAACCACTGATTAATCCCCCAATATGGGCAGCATTATCAACACCACCCTTCATTCCATTAAGTAGGTTATAGCCAACAAATATCACAATACTTGTTAACAGAGACTTTCGAGCAGATCGTTCAATGAGATTAGTGGTAAGCATCGCAAGAAAAAGCCCATACATACCAAAGATGGCTCCAGAAGCACCTGCACTTACCGAAAGAGGATGCCACCATAAACTCGCAGTGCTTGCTACAATGCCAGTTAAAAGATAAGCTGAAGCAAATTTTATTCGGCCCAGCTGAGGCTCCAACAACATACCAATATATAGCAAAGCATACATATTCATCAGCAGGTGTACAACGCCAAAATGTAAAAAGCAATTTGTAAACAAGCGCCACGACTGACCGTTCAACGTCATACTCCGCAAATTGGCCCCCCAATACACCATATCGTCAATAGACGGTGCGAAGAAGTTTACGCCGGATATTACCATTAGAATAAAAACAGCAATATTGAGATCAATGATTATTGGAGTAACAAAGAGGTCTTTTGATGGAATAAACACCGAAAGAAACCCGCCACTTCTTTCCCATCTTGCCGCAGTCTTTTGTCTACCATTTGCTGCATCAACAACATTAATGTCACGATGTATCTCGTCCACCCTAACGGCTATATAATCCGAGCTTAACGACGTTTTAAGTTCACTGAACAAGTGAAGAAAGCGTTGCACATTTTTTCGATTTTTCCCATAGTCGAATAGCTGGAGGGTAGTACAGCTACTGATTATCTCAACCTGGGTTTCTCCAACCGACACCTTAACGGCCTCCCCAAACGAGCTAAGTGAAAAACCGGTGTAAGCCACAAAGGAAGATTGTTCAATCGCCCCAATGTCCCATTGAAGAGCACGAACAGTATCGAGCGCCACTACCAAAAACTGCTCTTGGGAAAATTCACCAAGTGAAAACTTTTCAACAAACTTTGGAGGGAAACCAAATGACATAGAAATTGCAGGTTTTAAGTAAATAAAATTTGTGAGATTAAACGAAGATACAAAAAATGACCATTACAGCAACTCCATTGATTGTCAAGAACCAATATCTCTAGGTGAATTCCATCTGCTAAACTCATTATACAATCGACCAAAAATAGTTATCTTGCCATCGACTACTAAAACCGAACTAATAGCACAAACCATGTCACCCACACTTATTGCAGGAACCATTATCGTTAACTTCGCTTTACTCTCCTATACCATAGCCATTATTGCAGAACAGCGAAAACATCGCATCACCAACCTTGTTCTTACCTTTCTTACAACAGGTGTTTTACTCGACATTACGGCTACAATATGTATGATTATTGGTTCAAGCCACTCCACCACCATCACCCTTCATGGTCTGTTAGGATATTCAGCCCTTCTAACGATGCTACTTGATTGCCTATTACTATGGCGGCATAGACAAACACAGGGAATTGAATCACAGGTAGCTCATACGCTCCACCTATACTCTCGATATGCCTACATCTGGTGGATTATAGCATACATCACCGGAGCAATTCTCGCAACATTAAGGCATGCAAGCTAAACTCAATCCATCAAAATAATTGGGCTGGAACTTTCTCTGACTCAACTCCTCTTGGGAAAAAGTCCATCCATAAGTTATATCTTTTTACTTCTTAGCAAGCGGCAAAACGAGTTGCCGCAATTCTTAAATTACAAATAATATTAACAATTCCACAGCTGACTTGTGCAGGTTATCTCTTATATTTAGAAGCCAAAAACCAAGTCTATCATGATTAACGTTTCAATCGACAACATTTCCTGTATTGTGACTGCCACCTACGGAGGAACAATTTCAATAAAGGAAATAGAAGAATTCTACTGCGATTTACTTCAGCGAACGGAACTCCCTGTAAATCTTCGAATAATGCAGGACGAAAGAGTTTGTGTATTTAAAGACACGAAGAATACGATTAAATCGATACTTCAAATTTTACCCAAGCTTGTAGAGCGATTTATTACAGTTAGAATTGCCATACTCCAGACCAAACCATTGCAGACAGCCTATAGTAAACTCTTCATAGGAGAGATTAAAACCAAGAATGTTGCTGTATCCGTTTTTTATACGAAGGAGGCTGCTCTAGGATGGCTATAGCGTCAATATAATTATCTCCGCAAACAAAACCTTCAACCATTTCTCTATTCGCATCAACAAAGCATAACCGCCAATACCTTACCATGTCTGATAAAAAAAAACGAACCCGTGACTTACACGGGTTCGTTTTTACATTAATTCAGGAAATCTATTGTTTTACAAACTGTTTTGTAATAGGTTGTTTCTCATCATCAACAGAGATTATATAAACACCCTTTGGAAGGTTGCTTATGTCCACATCAATATTGCGCTCGGTCATTGGCATAATCTTAACCAAGGCACCCCGCATATCATAAACGCGCAACATTACTTCACCATCAACACCATTCAGCTGAACGGTAACATGATCAAGAGCTGGATTGGGGAAAACAGTGAGAGAGGTAGGAACTTCGTTACCAAGAGCTATAGCAAATGGATTGTTAAATACTGGTGCACCCGAACTTTGGGAAATATTTACTGTATAGTCTTCAACTTCACCATAGGAGAAGGTTTCACAAGCAGTTGGAACAGCATTATATTTCATGGTAACACGCATTCTAGTATTTCCGAGTAATGCAGCAGCAGGAATGGTAACGTTGTACGTAAGAGTTGCACTACTTGAAGACGAACCTGAAGCCACTAACTCACTGGTATCGAATGTTCCATTATGATCGAAGTCTATCCACACAGTCCAAAACTCAGTGTATGCACTACTCTTGAATCCAGCGCTTAAGTATATAGGCACGGTAGAGTTCAATGAAACATTACCAACCAAGCTGGTATTATCTTTGTAACCAGCATCGGCAGTAGAAGATTTGTTAATACCAGCAAACTGAACTAAATCAATCCACTCATAGGCAACATTGCTCCCCTTCGACGCACAGTAGGTTAAGCTACCAGCCAAAGTTGTAAAACTCTGCTGCGTACCATAGACTGTTCCATTAGTATTGATTGCATAAGCCCTAACATAATAGGTAGTGCTTGCAACGAGATTGGACAGATTTGCCGTAAATGAACCCGTTCCAGAACCACTAATCACTTTAGAATTTGATAAAGTTGGGTTCTGTGATGTGCCGTAGCAAACGCCTCTTTCAGTTACAGTTGCACCACCATCGGCAGTTACGTTGCCGCCCGAAACAGCAGTGCTAGACGTAATACTTGATATGGCAGAAGTAGAAACAGTTGGTGTGGTAGAACTAGTTCCGGCACTAATCGAAACGTTATCGATATACCAGTAATCAAACTGATAAAGATTTCCAACTACTACAAATGCAATGTAGGTGGTAGCCGAGTTCAAATTATGGGTAATGGTAGTATTAACCGTTACTGGGCCAACATTGGAGTTGGAAGCAGTGGCCAGCGACCATGTTTCGTTAGTCCAAGTGACCTTATCGGTAGAGGTTTGGATACTAAGCGTCGCTCCAGACGCGTAGTCGTCGAGCATGTGTTTAAAGCTTAATGCCAACTGCGATGCGCCAACAGTATTGATTGCTGGAGTAATTACCCGGGTTGTTCCTGGATTAAGATTCTGATATGAGCACTTGAGCTCATAAGCAACCCCACCAGCATTAGCCGTATTGGAAAGGCTCCACCGCTCAGTGATACCTGTTCCTACATTTTGGGTTGTCCAACCAGTAGGAAGCGAAGAGGTAGCAAAGTTTTCAGTAACTGGTAATGAAAGCGCTGTTGGATTAGCAGAAGTAGTAAAAGTCATATTGCTACCATAGGTTGTTCCAACCGAATTAACCGCCTTTACCCTAAAATTATAGGTGGTATTTGCTGCAAGACCTGTAAGTGCAACCGAGACACTGGTTGCAGCAGAACCGGTAACTGACGAAGGTGATCCATTCACAGAACTACCGTAGCTGGTAGTAGTGCCATATTCAAAGGTAACTGTAGTGGTTGCATTGTTAGCATTCACTGTTCCGTTTAGTGTAGCTCCGGAAGTAGAAGTCCCAGAAGCTGCAACAGTTATGGCTGCTGGAGCAGTTGGAGTTGAGACACCTCCCATAAAGCTAAAAGTTATGGTCTTAGTGGATGTATTTTCCACAATACTGCTAATTGGTTTCGCAGTATTGGTGCCTGCCCACGATTTCATGTTTGGGGTAGTTGCATCGGTAAACGAAGTTTTACTGCTCGTTCCAGGGAATGAACAACCACCACCATTTATGGTGCCATAAGTAGATGCAGTAGTGCCAGGGTTAGTGGTAGCACTAGCACAAACGGGATACATCTTCTGAGGATAGGTGGCATTAATATTGTTACTTGTAGTAGCCGAGGCAATACCACTATTTACATGGTAAATAATTAAACCATGGCCAGGAATGTTGGCATCGAAGCCCACCTGCTGGCGGTTTTCCATAAGCCAATATTCACCCGACGTAGTTGAATTTATTTGGTAGAAACTTTTATTTGCTTCTGCATTAGATACCGAAACATTGGTAGCTGAGGTAAGTTCGGTAGCGGTGGCCCAACCGTACACCTTAACTTTAGTATAGGCATTGTGGTGAGCAGGGGTAATGCCATTATTGTTCCATGATCCGGCCGACATAATATCCCAATAACCCGTTCCATCAAATTGGCCACCAGTACTATAGTTTGTATCGTAGTAGTCTGGTGCTCCAAGCACATGTCCAAATTCGTGACAAATTACGCCTATAGCGCAAATTGTTGAACCAGAGTTACCACTCAGCTCGGCAGAGCAGGAATATTTACTAATTGTCTTACCATCCTTAGTTACGGATGTAATATTCCAAGCATGAGCCCAAATGCAATCGGCACCACCACCAGCTTCTTCACCATAACCCGCATAGATAACGTAAACACCATCAACAGTGCCATCGTTGTCATTGTCAAAGTCGGCAAAATTAACAGTTGCATCGGCAGCATTTACAGCCTCAGTAACCAGCGCACGCGGATTAGAATCGCTACCACTTGCATCGTTACCACCATAGTAACTCATATTATTAGCAGCAGTAAAAGGTCCAGCAACAGTAACCGTAAGGTTGAACTGGTTCCATGAATTTTCGTTGTAAAAATCCTTAACAGAACCAGTGGCACCATTTGCCGAATACCCGACTTGGTTAAACAGATTATTCATATCTGCCTGGGTTTTTGTAAACGCTTTATCCTTAAAACCCATAAGAATACACACCAACTTACGAGCACCAGTAGTAGGGAATGTCCGAAGGCTATTTTCCCTGTCCCGTATTTGTTGTATAGACCGAATCATATCCAGCTGGCTTCTACTAAAGGACAAGCCCTTGGCCGTGGAAGTGAGCAATGCAGTTTCAGCAGCAGTTCTGTGAGATTGTTCACTTGCTCTAACGCCAGAGGGAACAATGTCCCCATCGGTATTAACAACAGCATATTCATATACACCTCGACTATTATAAAGGAGTGTATAGCCATCGAGCGTTTGAGCCCACTTTGCGAATTCATCACCTTTAAGAATTACAGTAACCGTAGTACCATCTGGCTGAGTTACCTTAACTGGATTAGGATATGCTGGCGAAGCAGCAACAGGATTTCCCATGATGCCCATAATAAATAGACATACAAGGGCATGTAAAGTTTTCTTCATAAACTTTAGGTAGTTTTAGGGTTAGGTTTTTGGAAATTAATTAATGATTAGATACTTCCGAAGAAGTTACTTCAATAGGTAAGTTACACATATTGTGACTGAGTATTAAGGTTTAGGGACCATAAACTAAAACACGGAGGCAATTTATGGCGTTTTTTAATACAACAATACTTTTATCAAAAAAAAATAAACTTTCGTAGACTTACAAAACCATCTCTTTAAAACTTACGACCCTAATATTAATAGAACTTAATAAGCCTTCGGCATCTCTTAAAGTGGCATTGAATCCACCACCGAAATAGCAATCGATAGACATTTTTTTGAATTTTCGACACTTATGATTATAAAAAAAGAGGGTGTCTAAAAAGTCCCAGACACCCTCTTTTTTTGGTTTAAAAAATTGTTTATACCGTTAATATTCAATATATTCACGGTGTGAATATGAATTTATGGCCAAAGTCGTATTTAAAGAGTTAGCTGGCACTCAGCCCACCCTGTTCCCTCAAAATATTTTAGATAAAATTGCCCCCAACCATCCTGTTCGGTTAGTGAGCGAAGTAGTTGACAACCTGGATATTTCCTGCATACTAAACCAGTATCATGGCGGAGGAGCGAGCAGCTTTCACCCGCGCATGATGATAAAGGTGTTGTTTTACAGCTACCTAAGCAACGTTTACTCTTGCAGGAAGATCGAGCGAGCCCTTCAGGAGAATATTCATTTCATGTGGATTTCGGAATGCTCCACTCCCGATTTCAGAACAATTAACTACTTCAGGGGAAAGCGCTTACAGGGAGAAATCCATAGGCTGTTCGCAGAAGTTGTTCGGTTACTCCAAGAGCTTAACTACGTGAGCCTTGATATACAGTATATTGATGGGACCAAGATAGAAGCAGCAGCCAATAAGTACACGTTTGTATGGCGTGGTTCCGTTGAGAAGAACAAGGTGAAGCTTGAGGAAAAGCTAAAAAGCGTCATACAAGACATTGAAGCCCAGACGCACGAAGACGACATGGCGATTGTGAGGGAAGAACTCCCGCAAGCGATTGACTCCAAGCTAATCAGGGAGAAGCTTTCGCAGCTCAATGCCCGCCTAAAGGCGTCAGATAAAAAAACAAAAAAAAAGCTGACTGAGCTTCAGCAGGAGCATCTTCCTCGGCTTGAAAGCTATGAAAATCAGCTGAAAACCCTTGAAAACAGGAACAGCTACAGCAAGACCGACCCCGATGCCACCTTTATGCGCATGAAGGAGGATCACATGAAGAACGGGCAGCTAAAACCGGCGTATAACCCACAGATCAGCACGGAGAACCAGTTTATTACGCACTACAGCGTCCACCAAACGCCTGGCGACACCACCACCCTTATCGATCACCTGAAGCGCTTTGAGCAGCTGCACGGCAGGCAAAGCCGAACAGTGGTTGCCGATGCTGGCTACGGCAGTGAAGAGAACTACGAGTATATGGAACGCGAAGAAATTGAGGCTTTTGTGAAGTATAACTACTTCCATATGGAGCAGAAACGCGCAGCCCAAAAAAACATATTCTTGCCACAAAACCTTTACTATAACAAGGAACAAGATTACTTTGTGTGTCCCATGGGGCAGCATCTTACAAAAAAAGGAGTTGGAACCAGAGCATCCGACAATGGCTACATATCCAACGTAAGCTACTATCAAGCAGCAAGGTGTAAGGGGTGCCCGTTGAGAGGGCAATGCCATAAGGCCAAAGGGAATCGGATCTTGGAGGTGAATTTTAGGCTGAAAGAGCTAAAACAAAAGGCAAAAGATAGGCTAATGAGCGAAACAGGGCTGTATCATCGAAGCCGGCGACCGGTAGAACCTGAGGCTGTTTTTGGCCAATTAAAGTCGAATAACAAATTTAACAGATTTACATTGAGGGGTTTAGGCAAGGTAAACGTAGAGTTTGGCCTAATGGCTATTGGGCATAATTTAAGAAAGATGGTGGCAGGAGCTACGCTTTCGCCTTCTTTTGGTGCGTTGTGGCAATATATGCTGGAATTTATACTCCGAATAAAATCATCTCCACCATTCATCAACCAAAATCATACCCTCTTTTTAATTGCCAAGCAACATAAAGCCAAATTAAATTTTGCAGCATAAAAAAAGAGACTGCCTTTTTAGACAGCCTCTTTATTTACGTTATGTTCATCAACTATTTTTCTTCTTCAATTACATATTTTTTGGCACCAGGAGTCGCATATACCTTGTAGGCACCAGTAGAATCGGAATAGATAAATATGGCATCAAGTCCCTTAACCTTTTCAATTATTTGCTTAGCCGAATCAAGACCAACCACCATAAAAGCAGTTGCATAGGCATCGGCAGTACCACAATCATCGGCAAAAACAGACACGCTCAACACGGTATGCTGAACAGGAAAACCAGACTTAGGATCGACAGTGTGGGCATACTTCACGCCATTCTCCTCATAAAACTTTCGGTAGTTACCCGAAGTTGCTACCGCTTTCCCAGAAAGTCCCACTAAAATTTGAAGATCATCACCAGGAAGGGCATTATCCACTGGTTTATCAATCCCAATTATCCAGGGTACCCCTTTATGATTTACCCCTTTCGCATAAACTTCACCACCAATTTCAACCATGTAATTCCGAATACCCTTGCTTTCAAAAAAATGAGCCACAACATCAACTGAATAGCCCTGTGCATCGGCATCCACATCGATAAACATCCGCGGATCGGCCTTAATTACACGACCATTTTCAATACGAACCTTATCCATCCCAACTAGTTGTTTGAGGCTATCTACCTTGCTGCTATCTAGCTTAACACGCTGTTTAAACCCAAACCCCCAAGCCTCCGTTAGTGGTCCAATGGTGATATCAAAGGCGCCATTGGTATTTTCCCAAACCTTACGCGAGAGGTTAAATACTCCGGTAAAGAACTTATCAGCACGGACCGAAGTATCGTTGTTGTTAATTCGTGTAATTATAGACTTCGGGTTATAGGTTGAGCAAGAAGAGTCGAACTCCGCCAGCAGGCTATCGATTTGCGGTTGCAATTTTCGATTTTCTGGATCGGCATAAGCCATTGAGTAAGTTGTTCCCTGCGCGAAACCATGAATAGTGATATAATTCTTAGGACGAGTGCAAGCCAGCACTGCACCAATAAGCGATATAAACAATAGATACCTCTTCATAATAAGATTAATTTAGCGGTTGAAGAACGTCAAAATTAGTAAACCTATTATTAGTCTGCTAAATTACGCCTCAACAATATTGAAAGAGCAAGCTAAAAACATAAAAAAAACCGGGCAACAAAGCCCGGTCTATATACTTATCCACCAAAATCATCGTAGGCAACCATCTCATCTGGCACGCCCAGATTATAAAGCATTTTCTGTACTGCATCGTTCATCATAGGTGGACCGCAGAGGTAATATTCAATATCTTCAGGAGCCTCATGCTTACCAAGGTAATTCTCATAAATCACCTGATGAATGAAACCAGTTTTTCCAGTCCAATTGTCCTCCTTCTTAGGCTCAGAGAGCGCGATATGGAATGAAAAGTTTGGGAATTGTTTTTCAATAGCCCTAAACTCCTCCTCGTAGAAAATCTCTCTCTTTGAACGCGCGCCATACCAAAACGAGGTCTTCCTTCCTGTTTTAATGGTTTTAAATAGATGAAAAATATGCGACCGCATGGGTGCCATACCAGCACCACCACCAATAAACATAATCTCATTATTGGTATCCTTAATAAAGAACTCCCCATAAGGACCAGAAAGAGTAACTTTATCTCCAGGTTTCCGTGAGAAGATATAGGAGGAGCAGATACCTGGATTTACATTCATAAAGGTTCCCTTGGCTCTATCCCATGGCGGGGTAGCTATACGAATATTTAGCATTACAATATCACCTTCGGCAGGATGGTTGGCCATGGAGTAGGCTCGGAAAGTTTCCTCTGCATTTTTGGCCTTTAGATCCCAAATCTTTAGTTTATCCCAATCCTCATGAAACTCCGGTTCAACAAGGATGTCTTTGCTGTAATCGATTAATTCGTATTTGGGAACATCAATTTGGATATATCCACCCGACTTAAATTTAAGATGTTCACCAGCAGGAAGTCGAACTATAAACTCTTTAATGAAGGTGGCCACATTCCGATTCGATACCACTTCGCATTCCCACTTCTTAATTCCCAACACCTCCTCGGGAACACGTATTTTTATGTCCTCTCTAATTTTTACTTGACATCCTAAGCGCCAGTGATTTTGTTGTTGTTTCCGGGTAAAGAAACCCGTTTCCGTTGGAAGGATGCTTCCACCACCGGCATCAACTTGGCACTTACACATACCGCACGTTCCACCTCCGCCACAGGCAGATGGAAGAAAAATTCCATTATTAGCAAGCGTGGTTAAAATTGATGAACCAGACTCTACCTCGAGTACCTTCTCCTCATTAATGGTAACCTTTACCTTTCCTGATGGAGTAAGCTTCTTCTTGGCATAAAGCAATACTGAAACCAGCACCAGAGTTACTAAGAAGAAAACAATAACGCCGGCCCCAATTATAAGACTATCAATGCTTAAAAGTATCATTGTGCAAGTTATTTTCAGTTACAACTTAATTCCCATGAAGCTCATAAAGGCGATCCCCATTAACCCGGTGAGTATAAACGTAATTCCCAAACCGCGGAGCGGAGCTGGCACGTTGGAATATTTTAAACGTTCCCGAATGGCTGCAATGCTCACAATGGCAAGAAACCAACCTACGCCGGAACCAATACCAAACACTGAAGCTTCAGCAACAGAGGAATAATCCCGCTCCTGCATAAAAAGTGAACCACCAAGGATGGCACAGTTCACCGCAATTAGTGGAAGGAAAATTCCTAGTTGAGTATAAAGTGCTGGAGCAAACTTTTCCACCAACATCTCCACCAACTGAGTCATGGAGGCAATAACTGCAATAAACATGATAAAGCTGAGGAAGCTCAAATCGACCGTTGAGAAGCTATCTCCTAGCCACGAAAGGGCACCTGCCGAGAGGAGATATTTATTAAGCAAATAATCAACTGGAACCGTAATTCCCAGTACAAACACCACTGCAACACCAAGTCCACTGGCTGTTTTTACTGTTTTTGACACAGCAAGATAGGAACACATACCTAGGAAGTATGCGAATATCATGTTGTCAATAAAGATTGACTTGACGAATATGTTAATCAAATTTTCCATAGTCCAAATCTAGTTTGAGCGTTATTTCTCAATGAGTGTTCGGTTATATGCCCTGTGAACCCAAATTATAATACCCACTAATATGAGAGCCATTGGAGGTAATATAAAAAGCCCGTTGTTCACATAGAATCCCCCATGTGAGGCGTATATTGATTCGGGAATTACTCGCAGGCCCCATATAGTGCCGGAACCGAGAAGTTCCCTGAAAAAAGATATAACCAATAAAATTAATCCATATCCCGCTCCATTGCCAATGCCATCAAGAAACGATGGCCAAGGCTTATTTGACAAGGCAAAAGCTTCCAAACGCCCCATGACAATGCAATTGGTAATAATTAACCCCACAAAAACTGAGAGTTGTTTGCTTACATCGTATACAAATGCCTTCAGCAGTTGGTCTACTAAAATAACCAATGCGGCTACTACCACCAGCTGCACAATAATTCGAATACGGGAAGGGATGGTATTGCGGAGAAGGGAGATTATGAAATTAGAAAATGCAGTAACTACCATAACAGACAAAGCCATTACTAAGGCAGGTTTCATCTTAACGGTGACGGCAAGTGCAGAACAAACACCAAGCACCTGCACGGTAATGGGATTATTCGCATTAAGCGGTCCAGTGAGCAGATTAAGGTTCTTGGCTGAAAAAAGCGATTCTTTCTGGCTCATAGCTATTTCTTTTTATTTTTCTGAAAGTAGAGTTCGTATGGACGAAGGCAATTAAGTAGCATAGCCTCAAGTCCACGACTGGTAATGGTTCCTCCCGAGATAGCATCAACCTCATGAACATTTCCTGGGGTTGCGCCACCTTTCATAACCTTAATGGAAGTAAATGTATTACCATCAAATATTTTTTTTCCATTAAATTGAGATTGGAACGCGGGCGTATTGATCTCAGCACCTAAGCCTGGTGTTTCACCCTGATGATCGAAGGTGGCACCAGCAATAGTATTAAAGTCCGACTTTAAGGCTACATAGCCCCAAATTGGCCCCCAAAGACCACGACCTCTAACCGGTATAATATAAAGTTGATTGCCTTGATCATCCTTATATTCAAACACTGGAAGATTTCTGTCTTTTCCCGCCTTGGCAATCTCCGCCTTCATATCAATATTAAAGGCATCTATACCGGCCTTTGGATCCCCCAACGAATCGATGACAAAAGCCTTAACAATATGTTTGTTATAAGCATCTTCTGTCCACTTCTCCTTTGAGGCAGCATTTTGGGGAACAACTAGTCCTACCGATTTTAAGATATTTGATTTCTTTTCAATTTCGGCATTCTTATCCTGAAATGGTTTGAGTGAGATGGATGCAATTGCAAGAACGGCGGCCACCACAATAACCATCACCGAAGAGTAAGTAAATATATAGCGATTACTCTGCTTGTTCATGGCTTTAAAAATTAAAGTTGTGCATTAATAGCCCTATGTAACCTTCTACGAATGTTCGACTGCACCACATAGTAATCGATTAGTGAAGCAAAAGTATTCAGAAGCAGTATGGCCAACATCATTCCCTCGGGATAAGCCGGGTTTAACACTCGAATAAGAATTGCCATAACCCCAATAAGAAAGCCATAGATCCATTTACCCGTCTCCGTTTGAGTACCGGTTACTGGGTCAGTAGCCATAAATACAGCTCCAAAGGCAAAACCACCCATAATAAGATGGTAGTATGCTGGAATTTGCATATAAGGATTTGCACCAAACATGTTGAGAAGAAGCCCCATTCCAAGTCCCCCTGCAAACACCGAGACAATAATTTTCCAACTTCCTATGCCGGTAATCATCAAAATGGCTGCGCCAATAAGAATAGCTAGCGTTGACGTTTCACCTATCGATCCAGGGATAAAACCTAAAAACATATCGGAAGCGCTCGGGAGGTGATTCAAAAGTTGACCAACAGTCATATTATGGGCGGTTTCGCCAGCACCTGTGCCGGCAATAGCCAATGGTGTTGCGCCCGAAAAGCCATCAACCATTCCATGCCCACCAGTTAACCCCGAAATCCAAACCAAGTCTCCTGACATTTTTGAGGGATAAGCGAAGAAAACAAATGCTCTTGCCAGCAAGGCCGGATTAAAAATGTTCATGCCTGTTCCACCAAATACCTCCTTGCCAATAACCACAGAAAAGGCAGTTGCCAATCCTACCATCCACAACGGAACATCCACTGGCATAATCAGCGGAATTAGCATTCCTGTTACCAAGAAGCCTTCATTTACCTCATGGTGCCTTACTTGAGCAAAAACAAACTCAATGCCCAATCCAACAACATAGGAAACAACTATAATTGGAAGCACCTTTAAAAATCCAAACATGAAAGTTTGAAGAAAGGACCAATCTTTAATACCAAATGCAATGGAGTGTTGAAAGCCCACATTCCACATGCCAAACAACAATGCAGGCATCAGGGCTATAATCACCACGGACATGGTGCGCTTCAAATCGATGGCATCGCGAATATGAGTTCCGCGGTTAGTTACCTTGTCGGGAACGAATAAGAATGATTCAAAGGCCTCAAAACTGGAGTGAAACATTTGCAACTTCCCTCCTTTTTCGAACTGCGGCTTTATCCGATCCAGAAAACTTCTAAGGAATTTCATTATATATTAGGATTTTATTAGCAACTAGTTCATTTCCTTAATCATCAAATTTAGTCCTTTACGAACGATCTCCTGAACCTCTATTTTAGAGGTACAAACGAACTCACATAGAGCAAAATCTTCCTCGGCAACCTCGTAGATTCCCAAGTTTTCCATTGCCTCTACATCTTCGGCTAAAATGGCTTTAATGAGATACACAGGGTATATATCCATAGGAAACACCTTCTCGTACTGACCAGACATAACGAAGGCACGTTCACCACCGTTCATATTGGTATCGAGCCGAAACGATTTTATAGGGAGTAACTTGGACAAAAAAGTCCGAGATGCACTAAATTTTTTTAATCCAGGCAAGGCCCAGCCTAAAAACTCAAAGTGCTTTCCCTCCGGTATAACAGTAATTTGGTTATCGTAGAATCCCAAGAAACCATGAGTAGGTATTCGCTGGCCGGTGAGCACATTTCCACTAATAAAGCGATTATCACCGTTAGATACCCTACCTTCAATAAGTGTACTAATGGCAGCGCCACTAATCAATCGAAAGCAACGTGGTTTAATCACCTCAGAGCCAACAAGCGCAACAACCTTGTTTACATCGTAATTACCATGTAAAAAAAGACGACCGATGAAAATAACAGTCCATGGATCAAGTGTCCAAACAACCTCACCTTTATTTACCGGATCAATATGATGTATTTGAATGCCTACATTTCCAGCCGGGTGTGGCCCCAGAATTTCATGCATCTCCACCCCTTTTACCTTTGCAAATACGCTGGTAGAAGCATGATCGGCAGGAATGGTAAAATGCACTTTCCCTTCGGTAAGTGTATGCAGTATGTCAAAACCTTTTTGAAGAGCAACCTCCTCCCCATTTACAGAAAAATCAAGATCTGGGGCGAGGGGTGAACTATCTAACCCAGAAACGAAGATAGCTTTAGGCGTGTCAAGAGGGTTAGCAACAATAGCATAGGGCCGTTGCCTTATACCAGGCCATATACCACTCTTGAGCAAAAGAGCCTTTACCGTCTCACTTGTTTGTGCTGCTGGCGTGGGCACTTCAAACTTTTCGTAGCTTTGGGCACCATCGGACTCTATCACCACTTCCAAAATTGCTCTGCGCTCTCCCCTGTTTATTGCCTTAACAACACCGCTTACAGGAGATGTGAAGAGTATTTCCGGTTTATTCTTATCAAAGAACAAAGGTGTTCCGGCCATTACTTTGTCATCCTGCTTTACCAGCAGCTTTGGCACTAAACCGGGAAAATCGGTAGGCTTTACTGCATAAGTGCTCGACATATTCAACCGGTCCAGTACCTTCTCTGCTCTCCCAGCTAGTTTTATATCAAGTCCTTTTCGTATTTTTATTACCTTCGACATCCTATATTTGTTGATTAGTTTGAGACTACAAAAATAGATATTTTGTGTTAAGAATTCTCCAAAATGATTAATATCACATCAATATATAATCATACATTGAATCATGAATTTCTGGTGTATAACAGTTGTTCTAAACTATGTAAATCAATGAATTCAAGATCGATATTGCGTCTATGTTGCTTTACAGCAATGTATTTGTCATCAATTTTGTGTTACGCCAATAACAACAGTGAAGGTGAAAATGTTCTCTGTAATTCCCAAAAAAACATAAATTTTACTACCCAAAATAATATTTGCACAGTTCAGATTTACCCTTCAGGATTCGAATTGGGAGATCCAATTTTTGATCTCAGCACATCCAACCCCTTAATTTTCTCCTTCGACCAAATTGGGGACACTCCGGAATACTACACCTACACCATAGTACACTGCGATGCCGACTGGAACGAATCGGGGCTTTACTATGCCGATTACATGGATGGTTTTCAATCCAATCCATTAAACGATTTTCAATATTCCTTTAATACTAAGGTTAACTATATCCACTTTTCACTTAAAATTCCTAACGACCAAGTAAAAATCAAACTTTCGGGGAACTATCTAATAAGAGTATATGGTCCAAATTCTTCAACCGAGCCGGTAATACAGCAACGCTTTTATGTAGTTGAACAGTTAACCACTATTGCTTTACGACTGCGGCAAGCCTCTGATCCTAGAATTACCCAAACCCATCAACAACTTGATTTGGAACTCTTTTACAATGCACTGCAGATAACCGATCCATATTCGGAATTAAAGGTGATTGCCATTCAAGATAACATTCCGGCTTACCAAGAGCCCAAACCGGTATTTATTCATGCTAATTCAGTTGTTTACAGCAATCCCGACCAGCTAATTTTTGGTGGGTTAAATGATTGGCGAACATTTGACACCCGTAGCTTAAATTACAACTCCCTAAATATTGACGAAATATCATTTGTAGGTAATCAATATCATGTTCTATTGAAAACAGACAAAAGCAGAAAACTTACTAAGTATATGTCTCAGCCTGACTTCGATGGAAAGACGGCGATCCAAGCCGAAAAGGGTTACAACCCTGACACCGACCTCGACTACCCTCTAATTTACTTTACACTTGAGGCCGATACACCATTACTTGGCGATGTATATGTAGTAGGCGTTTTCAATAACTTTTCATGTGAAGAACGCTACAAAATGATATACAATAGCCAAAGAAAAGCATATGAATTGGCGCTTCAACTAAAACAGGGATACTACAACTATATGTACGCCTTTCGGGAGAAGGGCAGCAACGAGCTAAATCTTTCAGCACTGGAAGGCTCTCATTCCGAAGCACAAAACACCTACACAGTTTATGTTTACTTTCATCAAGTTGGTTCTCGGTACGAACGGCTAGTTGGATTTACCCGCGTTGGGCAATAAAAATAGACAACAATTAAAATCCTAGTTCTACTTCGATAGGGGTCAACGCATCCAGCGAAAGTTGCACGAAATCAGCCAATGGAATACCTATCTGTTCACATTCTAAAATATTTTCCCTCCGAACAGATGCAGCAAATGATTTCTCCTTCATGCGTTTAACCACCGACTTAGCCTTTACCACAGATATTTTCTTCTCGGGATATACATAGGCGGTAGCAAAAATAAGCCCGGTAATAGTCTCACCTGCTGCCAAAGCATGTTCAAATTCAGAAGATCGACTCCGATTAGTTGCACTCTCATTGTGCATTCTAATGGTCTCCGCAATCTCCTCATCAAAGCCTAGTTTAAGCAGCATATCGGCACCAATATTGGCATGGCGACACATGTCACCTTCGCACTGGTCTATATCGATATCGTGCAGCAAACCGGTAATGCCCCAACGTTCAACATCACGTCCCAACTTTTTTGCCAAAGCCCGCAATACTGCCTCAGAGGCCAAGCTATGCGCTACCATCTTTGGATTTGAAATACTCTTATTCAGCAACTCCAATGCCTCTCCTCTCGAATATTCGGTCATACAAAAAATTTAAGTGAAAATTAATCGTTATTCCCACACAAAGTAAATCATCATTCCCTATTTCTAAAATCAAACGATGAATTCTTTAGCTTCAATTTTGGGTTCTTTGCTTTTACGATTTATAAACATCACCTGAATTTTCCTCTCTTTTCTAAATCGTTATCAACACAAAGAAACAGAAAGAAAATGATCGGGCAATATTGCCCGCTTATCGGCATATATTCAACGATTATCGACTTTAACAATGCAACTCAACCGCATATATATTCCTTTATAAAAAAGTTGAACGCTGCAAATACATCGCGAAGCAAAAGAGGGAAGGAATATTTGAGTATGATACGATTTCTCAAACAAAGCTGCAAAACAACCAACAAACGGGAAAAATATAAAGTAGAAGATTAATTTCGCACCTGCATTAAGTAATATATAGCAAACAAAAATCCGAGTAAATGCAATTAAAACACCTTTTAATTATTCCATTCCTAACGACCTCTCTTTGCTCTTTTGGTCAGGAAAAGTTCACAGTTAGCGGATTCCTAAAAGATAAAAACAATGGAGAAACATTGATAGGAGCAACAGTTTATGTTAAAGAGTTACAGACTGGAGCAGCAGCCAATGCCTATGGGTTCTACTCGCTATCGCTGCCAAAAGGAACTTACACCTTACAATACTCATTTATTGGATACTTATCTTCAGAAGAAACGATAGCACTTAATACCGATATTATAAAAACCGTGGAGTTAGCTCCGCAAAACATTCAGCTGGAGACCGTAGTTATTTCGAGCAAAAAGAAGGATGAAAATGTGACCCGCACCCAAATGAGTGTGGTAAAGATGGATCCAAAAATATTAAGCACCATGCCTGTTCTAATGGGTGAATCGGATATAATGAAAACTATCCAGCTTATGCCCGGAGTGCAAGCACCAGTTGAAGGCTCAAGTGGCTTCAATGTAAGGGGTGGGTCATCGGACCAAAACCTCATTCTGCTAGATGAAGCGCCAGTTTATAATGCCTCGCACCTTTTGGGATTCTTCTCAATTTTCAACTCCGACGCAATTAAGGATGTTACGCTTTACAAAGGGGATATTCCTGCCGCCTACGGTGGCCGACTCTCCTCACTGTTAGACATCCACATGAAGGATGGTAACGATAAAGAATTTCATGGTTCCGGAGGAATTGGGATAATTGCTAGTAGACTTGCACTCGAAGGACCAATAAAAAAGGGAAAAGGATCGTTCTTTATTTCAGGTAGAAGAACCTATGCCGATCTATTCCTAAAGCTTTCATCAGACTCTACCATCAATAAAAACCAGCTCTACTTTTACGACATCAACGCAAAGATGAGCTACCAGCTAAACGACCATAACAGAATTTTCCTTTCGGGATACTATGGTCGAGACTACTACGGATACGGCAAGGATTTTTACTTTGGCTGGGGAAACGCCACACTTTCGGCACGTTGGAACCACCTGTTTACGAACAAATTATTCTCCAACCTCACCTTTCTATTTTCAAATTACAACTATGGGTTAGGAACCAACAACTCTACACCAAACTTTAAGTGGACCTCATCGATGGATAACCTATCGGGAAAGTTTGATCTTACAAACTACCATAGTCCAAACTCCACTATTCGCTTTGGGGTGCAGGGCATATTACACTTTATACAACCGGGGAAATTTAGCATAACAAACCAAAACAATGAGTATAAAGTTCCCGATAGAAAGGCATTGGAATACGGAGTCTACATACAGCATGAGCTAAAAGTGAACAAGAAGCTGAGCCTGAACTATGGCCTACGGTTTTCAATGTTTCAGAATATTGGTACCGCAACCACTTTCGTAATCAAAGATTTTCAAGTTGTCGACACCACTCACTTTGCCCAAATGCACATTTACCATACATACATGGGCTTAGAACCTCGCTTTAGCGCCACCTACCTGCTCGACAGCAACTCATCGGTAAAGGCCTCCTATAGTCGAACACGACAATACCTACAACTTGCCTCGAACTCTGTTGGCGGCTCACCTCTCGACGTATGGTTTCCCGCCTCAGAATATGTAAAACCACAAATATCGGATCAGGCAGGGCTGGGATATTTCAGAAACTTTAAAGAAAATGCCTATGAATGCTCCCTTGAAGGCTTTTATAAGTATATGCGTAACCAAATCGACTTTAAGGATAATGCCAACCTTATTTTAAACGACCAAATGGAAACGGAACTTCGGTTTGGAAATGCAACCTCATACGGTCTTGAATTCTTGCTGAGAAAAAACACAGGACGCTTCAACGGATGGATTAGCTACACCCTATCAAAAGCATTGCGCAATTTCCCAGACATTAACAATGGGAAGGAGTATGTAGCCTCCTACGACCACCCAAACAACATTGCCATTGTTGCCAGTTACAATCTTTCTCCCCGTATTGTTATATCGGCCAATTGGGTTTATTACAGTGGAACAGCCGTTACATACCCAACCATGCGCTACACATACGGTACCACCAGCCTTCCTGTTTATGGTGACAAAAATGCAAATCGACTTCCTGTTTACCATCGTTTAGATCTTTCCTTTACGCTTAAAAACAAGAAAAAGCCAAACCGTCATTGGACAAGCGAATGGAACTTTGCAATTTACAATGCTTACAATAGAGCAAATGCCTACTCTGTTTACTTTGAACAGGACAAGACCAATCCCGACATTATGCATGCATACAAAATGGTAATGTTCCGAATGGTGCCATCTATCACATACAATTTTAAGTTTTAGCCTTGCTGCATTTGAACTAAGTTAATTGCAAACGACTATTCAACTTAAATGAAAATTAAAAAGATGAAACAGATACAGAAAATAGCTTTTATGGCTGCTGCAGCATTGATGTTATGGAGCTGCGGAAAAGTGGAGTTTGACCCTAACATCGAGAATCAAAATAAAAACTTGGTGGTAGTGGAAGGACAAATCACCGATCAACTCGGAATGCAGTATATTAAGCTAAGTCGTACCGCAAGCTACATGGATGAAACCTCTCCGACAAAAATCGACAACGCTCTTGTATATGTATCCACCGGTGATCAAACCGTTACATTTACCAATACGGCACCTGGAACGTACACCCCTCCAACCGACTTTATTGGTGAAGTTGGAAAAACCTATAACTTAAAAATTTTGGTGGAAGGTAAAGTTTACGAAGCCACATCAACAATGGGACAAGCATTACAGCTAGACACCATTAGCTCCAAAAATTTTGAATTCGACACAAAATACTTTGAGGTGACCGCCTCGTTTACCGACAACCCACAAAAAGACGAATATTTCATATTTAAATACGCCTTAAATGGTGTACTAAACGACTCCATTGCCAGCTGGTCATCCTACGACGACGTTATAGCCAACAATGTTCACTTTGCCAATACGCGCATCTTTGGCGACATATCGGGAACGGTCGGTGACACCATTGTGGTTTACACATACTCCACCAATAAACTTTACAACTCCTTTATTGATGCTGCACAAAAAAGCTTACAGGAGCCTTTACCATTTATGTCGCAACCTGGAGGCGAAACAGTAACCAATATAAGCAATGGCGCCATTGGTTTCTTTCTTGCCACGGCAGTTAGAACGAAAGGAACTCGGCTTAAACATTAACCTTTTCGACACGCTACCTTCGGATCGACAGAACGGCTATCGGCAACTACGACCATTTATCATTCGGTTTGCATCGTTGAATTACTATCTTTGAAAAATTCAAATCGAACCATTCATGATAAGCTTCGAAAAGGCCGTGAGTATAGTCCAAAACTCATGCAAAAAGATGGATATAGAAGAGGTTGAATTGCATCAACTACTAGGAAGAGTGCTAGCTCTCGATGTAGTTTCCGACATGAACATGCCCCCCTTTGACAAATCGGCAGTGGATGGATTTGCCTGTCGAAAAAGCAACATTACAGAGCAGTTAGAGGTAATTGAGGTAGTGCCTGCAGGGAAGGTACCCCGCGAAGAGGTAGGCGAGCATCAGTGCACAAAAATTATGACGGGAGCCATGATGCCCAAAGGGGCCGATTGTGTCATTATGATTGAAGATACGGCACAGGTCGACTGCCTGCACATCCGCTACAAAAAAGATACGGTTAAAAACAACATCTGCCTTCTTGGCGAAGACATGAAGACTGGACAGGTGGCCATTTCAGCAGGTGTGGCAATTCAGCCACAGCACATTGCTGTGCTTGCCGCCCTTGGATACACCAAGGTAGCAGTTTACCAAAAACCACGCGTAGCAATTCTTTCTACAGGAGATGAGCTTGTAGAACCATCAAAAAAACCCGAGTTAGGACAAATCCGAAACAGCAATGGCCACCAACTTGTTGCTCAAGTTCTTCAAGCAGGATGCATACCAAACTATATGGGAATTGTGGAGGATAACGAACGCGTCACCTTCAATGCTATCAAGAAGGCCATCGACGAAAACGACATGCTACTGCTCACTGGCGGCGTCTCCATGGGCGACTACGATTTTGTCCCTTCCGTGCTTACACGATGCGGTGTCGATTTGCTATTCGACAGGGTGGCCGTTCAACCAGGTAAGCCAACAACCTTTGGCAAAACCGATAGCGGTAAAATGGTATTTGGACTACCCGGAAATCCGGTGTCGTCGTTTGCACAATTTGAACTACTAGTTCGCCCAGCCTTGGAAAAGATGATGGGTGAAAAGCCAAAGGAGCTATTCAAAAAGATGCGACTTTCAACAGATTACCATCGCAAACATGCCGAGAGACTAGCATTTGTTCCGGCTACAATTTCTCAATCAGGAGAGGTTACGCCAACGGAATATCATGGCTCCGCACACATATTTTCGCTGCCCAATTCCCAAGGATTGCTTGCCGTTCCATTGGGTATTTACGAATTAAAGAAAGGAGAAGAGGTAGATGTACGACCCATATAATAGAAATATTACCTACCTCCGCATTTCGGTTACCGATAAGTGCAACCTTCGCTGCCGATATTGCATGCCCGAAGAGGGGATTCCTCTCATACAGCATAAGGATATACTCACGTTTGAGGAAATTGTTGAGGTGGTGAAGTATGCCGTTGCCATGGGCGTATTTAAAATAAGGCTTACCGGTGGTGAACCTCTTGTTCGAAAGGGTATTGTTGATCTAGTGCGCCTGATCGCAAACATTCCCGAAATAAAAGATCTGTCCATGACCACCAACGGTATTCTGCTCGACAAGTACGCACAAGAACTTAAAATGGCTGGTTTAATGAGAGTAAATATCAGCCTCGACACCCTCGACCCAGAGCAATACACCTACATAACCCGTGGAGGAAACATCGAGGATGTGTTTCGTGGAATTAAGGCAGCCAAGGAAGTTGGCTTCTCTCCCATCAAACTGAATGCAGTAGTAAAAGGCCACTCCCGAACACCTGAAGCTGATGCCCTTCGGCAGTATGCCGCACAGGAAGGTTTGGAGGTTCGATTTATTAAACAGATGAGCTTGGAAGATGGCAGCTTTTCGGTGGTAGAAGGCGGCGAAGGTGGTAACTGCCAATTTTGTAACCGACTGCGCCTTACGGCCAATGGTATTATTAAGCCCTGCTTGTTTAACGACCTAGGATACAGCGTTAAGGAGATGGGGCCCCGGGAAGCACTCTACAGCGCCATTCGAAACAAACCAGAATGTGGGACACAAAATAGTAGCGGCGAATTTTATAACATAGGAGGATAACCACCAAACAATAGTTGCAGCCCATAACAAGTTCGGAAGGCAATCAAAAGATATTAATATGATGGAAAAGAACAATTTGTCACATATCGATGAAGCTGGCAAAGCCAATATGGTTGATGTTGGTCATAAACCACAGCAAACAAGAGAGGCAAAAGCTAAGGGTTTTATTAGGTTAAATGCCGAAGCAGTTAGACAAGTTCGCGAAAATGAAAACAAAAAAGGCGATGTGCTCACCGTTGCGGAGGTTGCCGGCATTCAAGCAGCCAAACGAACTGCAGATCTCATTCCGTTATGCCACACGCTAATTCTTACCAAAGTTGACGTAAAAGCCACCCTTACCGATAAAGGTGTAGAGATAATATGCATAGCCAAATGCATTGGCCAAACTGGTGTGGAAATGGAAGCTTTAACCGGGGTGAGTGTTGGACTACTAACCATTTACGATATGTGCAAAGCCGTTGACAAAGCCATGACCATTGAAAACATTTACCTAGTGGAAAAGACAAAAAAATAAACCCCTCACCTCAATTATCCATAAATCAATAAAACGCGCACCATGTCTACAGTAAAGTTAAACGTTGTTTCCGTTAATATTTCAGAGAAGAAGGGTGAAATCAAGCATCCTGTCAACAAAATAAGCCTCAACTCATTGGGCATAGTAGGCGATGCTCATGCAGGCGACTGGCATCGTCAAGTTAGCTTACTGGGAAAAGAGAGTTTCGAAAGGTTTTCAAAAATAGCAGGCCGTATGCCCGTTTGGGGTGAATTTGCCGAAAACATAACCACCGAAGGGATGGACATATTTAAGACCCACCCTGGTGATATTTTTACCTGCGGAAAAGTGATTTTAGAGGTCACCCAAATAGGAAAAAAGTGCCACGGTGATGGTTGTGCCGTTTACCGAGAAGTGGGCAATTGCGTAATGCCCAAGGAGGGAATATTTACAAGAGTAATTCAACCCGGCACCATAACCCCCGGCGACACAATGGAATATTTCCCCAAGATATACAAAGCACTGGTAATTACGCTAAGCGACAGAGCCAGCAATGGCACCTATGAAGACCTCAGCGGGCCGGAGGCGGTAAAATTGCTCACGGCTTACTTTCAAAACACTGGACTTGCCCACGAGGTAAGCTATAGACTTATTCCCGACAATGAACAGATGCTGCTCGGCCTACTGGAGGAAGCACAGAGCGATGGCGTAAACGTGGTTATCACCACCGGTGGAACAGGCGTTGGTGTTCGTGACATTACCCCCGAGGTAGTTTCGTCGATGATCGACAAGGAGATTCCCGGCATCATGGAGATGATTCGTTTAAAGTATGGTGCCGAGAAGCCCAACGCATTGCTAAGTCGTGGAGTTGCAGGACTAATGGGCGATACTTTTGTGTTCACTCTGCCTGGCAGCGTGAAGGCTGTAAGAGAATATATGGACGAAATCACCAAAACACTCTTCCACCTATTCTTAATGCGTATGGGTATTGACTCCCACTAAATAGCTGGTTAAACAAGATGTTAGAACTCATTAATTGGCATTGAAAAATAAATCGGCACAAACATCCATGTATTCATGCCTTTTTATACAAATAATTACTAACGAATAACCATTTTACCGTAGTGCCAACAAGCAGGTGCCATATAAAAAAGTGACCCGGAGAAAATTAAACCAGACAATAAAATAGATCTCTATATTAAGGTCTCAATAAAAGCTGAGATTAATTCCAATTTAAATAATTCAGTTACACAACCTCACAAGAATAATACATCAGCACAAATTTTTGGACTATCGTACGAGTTTGATTCCTTTTCACAGCTGTACTGTCGACAAAACCTATGAAATGATTGAAAGAAAACCTTCAACCTACAATTCGGCTTTTATGATGTGGATACTATCATCTTTTGTGAAGCACAACTTGAAGAATACTCTTTTACGGATGCTAATGCTACTTTGCCTGCTCCAATTTCCCCACACCAGATTAATGGCGCAAGAAAAAGATATTGCAGAGATGATTCGGCAGCTAAATGACTCCTCAAAAAACATTCGCAACTCAGCATATTTGCAAATTTCGGAAGATCAACTCATCCGGTTATTCGACAAACAACCAAGTTTTGGAATGTATCGAGACAACTATGTTGTTAGTGGCATCCCGACAAATACAAAAATAAATAATCACACATCGGATGCAAAATTCCAATTTAGCATACGACAGAGATTAACCAAATCGGTGCTCCCGTTAAAGACCTTTTTGATGCTGATCTATACGCAGAAATCGTTCTGGAATGTATATGAAAACTCAGCTCCATTTGCAGACAACAACTACAACCCAGGGCTTTTGCTAGTAAAGCCAATAATCCAAAATAATGAGCTAAAAGGTATTGGAACATTCTCCATTGAACATGAATCAAACGGGCGTGACTCTATCTATTCCCGTAGCTGGAACTACATTGTATTATCAGGAGTTTACTTCTTCAATGCTAAGATTTCGCTTCAAACCAAATTTTGGTATGGATTGCTAGCTTCCGAGAACAGCGATCTTTATAGCTATAAAGGCTATGGATTTATCGCAATAAATTACCGCACCGAAAACGACAAATTTTGGCTTTCAGCCATAATCAATCCCAACGCAACCTTCTCCAACATTAACACGCAGGTAGAGTTAAACTTCAAGCCAAACTACAATGCCAACCAATACTTTTTTCTACAATGGTATAATGGTTATGCAGAGAGTCTCCTCGATTATAAGGAGTATAGTTCTATGATTCGGATTGGAATATGTATTAAACCACCAATGAGAAACTTTTACTAAAAAAGTAGTTAGGAATAAACCTTTATCTTTGACCCCGATCAAAGTAGACGATCATTTGATTACACTGCATTAGAGATAAATAATATGATAAAGGAAAAACTACTCCTTCATAGCACTGCGATACTGGCTACCTCAGTGCTTTTTGCTTGTGGAACTGCGCAACAGCAACAAAAAAATGCAAAAGGAGGTAATGCCATCTATGTTGATGCCATTGTGGTAAAAGCCCTACCTGCCGAACGTATTCTGCAGCTCCCAGGAACCATTCTTCCCAATGAGCAAGTGGCGCTACAAGCCGAGACATCTGGCAAAATTGTGAAACTAAATCTCGTTGAAGGAACATTGGTAAACAAGGGCGATTTACTGGCACAGATTAACGATAGCGATATTTTGGCAACCCTCGACAAAAAAAAACTCGACGAGAAGTTGGCCGCAGAAGATGTTGCTAGGAAGAAAAAGCTGCTCGATCTGCAAGCGCTAAGTCAGCAAGACTACGATGCCGCTCTCAATACGCTGGAAGGCATTCGTGCCGACATTGCCCTCAGCAAAGCACAGATAGCAAAAACCGAAATTAGAGCTCCCTTTAGTGGAAAGGTTGGTTTACGTAATGTGAGCCTTGGCTCCTACGTTTCACCTAGCATAGTGGTTGCCACCATGGTGCAGGACAACCCTCTCAAGGTGGAGTTCGACGTTCCAGAGCGCTACGTTCAATTTATTCGGGATGGTATTGAGATAAAGTTCTCACTTGGAAACAGCGCCGTACAGAACACCGCAAAGGTATATGCCACCGCCTCAGCATTAGACCCCGATACTAGAACGATGAAGGTAAGGGCACTTTTCCAAAATCCAGGAGGAAAAATTATCCCGGGAACCTTTGCAAGGGTAACCATAACATTTGAAAACCTACCCGATGTAATTTCCATTTCGCCTCAGGCCATTGTTCCTGAAATGAGCAAGCAAACCGTGTTTATTGTAAAGAATGGAAAAGCCGCTAAAAGAATGATAGTTATCGGTGAAAGAACCGGTGAAACTGCTGAAATAGCTAGTGGTATTTCGGTAGGAGACACGCTAATTCTTACAGGATTAACATCGCTACGCGACGGAATGCCCGTATCAATCGACTTGCAAAAGTAATATGCCACAATAGTTAGATGAGCAAAGGTTAATCAACAATAACCTAGCATTCCTCTCTACTTAATAAACCTTTGTGGTTCAACCGTTTTAACACACAACAAAGTGAATATATCTTCCCTCAGCATTAACCGTCCGGTATTGGCCTCGGTACTATCTATTGTGGTAGTTCTCTTCGGTATTATCGGCTTTACCTACCTTGGAGTACGCGAGTATCCAAGCGTAGACCCACCCATTGTAACCGTTTCGACCAACTACACGGGTGCCAACTCCGACGTAATAGAGGCACAGATAACAGAGCCGTTGGAAGCCTCCATTAATGGTATTGCCGGCATTAAATCCATCACCTCCTCCAGCTCCGATGGAAGCAGCTCCATTACCATTGAGTTCGATCTAGGAATTGATATGGAAAGCGCTGCTAACGACGTGCGCGACCGCGTATCAAGAGCCATTAGAAACCTTCCACCCGACGCCGACCCACCCATTGTTACCAAGGCCGACGCCAATGCCGAAACCATTCTGGCAGTTACCGTTCAAAGTAAAAAACGAAGTCTTCTTGAACTCACCGATATTGCCAATAATGTAATTAAGGAGCGGTTGCAAACCATTCCGGGTGTTAGTCAAGTGAACATTTGGGGCGAAAAGCGCTATGCAATGCGTCTTTACCTCGATCCCCGAAAATTGGCCTCCTTCAACCTCACCCCAAGCGATATTAGGAATGCTCTATCACGAGAAAATGTAGAGCTTCCCACGGGGAAAATTGAAGGATACTACACCGAACTATCCATAAGAACCCTTGGACGACTGGAAACACCTGAGCAGTTTAACAATCTAATCATTAAGGATATTAAAGGAATCCCTATTCGACTTAAAGACGTTGGGGAGGCAGGCTATGGTGCCGAAAATGAGAAAACGCTACTTCGTGGAAATGGGCTAATCCCCATGGTTGGGGTGGCCATTAACCCTCAACCAGGAGCCAACTACATCAACATTGCCGACGAAGCATACAAGCGTATTGAACAGCTCAAAAAGGAACTCCCTTCCGACCTTATTATCACTAATGCCTACGATTCCACAGTCACAATTCGAAAGGCCATATCGGAGGTGGAGGAGACAATTCTGCTTGCCTTTGGCCTTGTGGTTTTGGTAGTTTTCCTATTCCTGCGTAGTTGGAGAACCACCCTCATCCCCATGGTTGCCATTCCCATATCGTTAATAGGGTCCTTCTTTGTTATGTACATTGCAGGCTTCTCCATCAACATACTATCGCTGCTGGGAATTGTGCTTGCCACCGGATTGGTGGTCGATGATGCCATTGTGGTGTTGGAGAATATCTATGCCAAAATTGAGGGAGGCATGGACAACTTCAAGGCAGGCCACCGAGGTAGCCACGAAATTTACTTTGCCATTATCTCCACCACCATTACTCTTGTAGCAGTATTCATGCCCATTATCTTCCTTCAGGGAATTACCGGAAGGCTATTCCGTGAGTTTGGACTAGTGGTGGCCAGCTCGGTACTCATCTCGGCATTTGTATCGCTCACCCTAACCCCCATGATGAGCACCCGGTTACTAAAGCGCAACCATAAAGAGGGCCGTATTATGGCTTCAGTTGGTCGAGGACTCGATAAACTTTCAGCCTTCTATGGTCGTTCGCTCATAGCCTTTATGCATCGCCGTTGGATGGCCTATGCCATTATGGCAATTGCCATAGCGATAATTTTCGGTATAGGACATTTAATTCCATCGGAGTTAGCCCCCATGGAAGACAAAAGTCGACTTTCCATTATGGCTACCGCACCCGAGGGAACCTCGTATGAGGCAATGGATGCCTACATGATGGAATTGGCAACCTACGTCGATACTATTTCGGAGAAAAAGGCCATTATTGAAGTTACCTCACCCGGATGGGGTGGTGGAGGCAGCAACAACGGCTTTATCCGACTGCTGCTAACTCAACCCAACGAACGCGTAAGGACCCAAGACCAACTTGCCACTCAAATTTCTGGATTTCTAAAAAAAGAGAGCTTTGCCCGCTCATTTGTGGTGCAGGACCAAACCATTAGCACTGGCCGTGGCGGTGGCCTTCCCGTTCAGTTTGTTATTCAAGCTCCCAACTTCGAAAAGTTAAAGGAAATTGTTCCAGTATTTCTTGCCAAGGCCCAAGCCGATCCCCACTTTCAAATGGTGGATGTTAACCTTAAATTTAACAAGCCTGAGCTGGTTGTAAAAATCGACCGCGATAAAGCTCGAGCTTCAGGAATCGCCGTGCGAGATATTGCCGAAGCACTACAGCTCTACTTCAGCGGACAGCGCTACGGTTTCTTTATTCGAAACGGAAAGCAATACTACGTTATAGGACAAGCTGACCGCATATACCGCGACAAGCCCTCCGACCTCTCGGGTATCTACATCCGTAGCAGCAGTGGCAGTTTGGTAGACTTAGGTAGTTTGGTAACCACCACCGAGCAAAGTATTCCTCCGCAACGATACCGTTACAATCGATATGTATCGGCAACCTTTAGCGCATCACCTGCTCCTGGATACACGCTTGGACAAGGAATTGATGCCATGCGTGACGTAGCTAAGTCGTCGCTCGACGACACCTTTGCCACCACCCTTACCGGAACCTCGCAGCAGTTTGAGGAGAGTTCCAACAGCTTAGCGTTTGCATTCTTTCTAGCGTTGATACTGGTTTACCTTATACTCTCGGCACAGTTCGAGAGCTTTCGCGATCCGCTCATCATTATGTTTACCGTACCTCTGGCATTGGCAGGGGCTGTTTTGTCGCTATGGATTTTCGGACAAACGCTCAACATATTCAGCGAAATTGGAATTGTGGTGCTGGTAGGAATTGTAACGAAGAATGGAATTTTGATTGTAGAGTTTGCCAACCAAAAGAAGCAGGAAGGCATGAATAGAATAGATGCTGTAGAAAATGCAGCTCGCCAACGTCTACGCCCCATTCTAATGACCAGCCTTGCCACCATATTTGGTGCACTTCCTATAGCACTAGCACTTGGTGCTGCTTCCACCAGCCGTGTTCCAATGGGTATAACAATTATTGGAGGTTTACTCTTTGCACTTATGCTTACCCTTTACGTTATACCAGCACTCTACACCTATCTTTCCACCACTAAGGCAAATGTTATCAGTCATGAGGAGTAAGTTCAATATAATAATGCAGTCGGCATTGCTTTTGCTACTTCCATTTGTAGCCTCGGCACAGGATACCCTTACCCTAGGCAACGCAGTTAAGGGAACACTAGAAAATAACTTTTCCATACGAATGGCTAGCAACGATGCATCCATTGCCAAGAACAACAATAGCTTTGGGAACGCCGGATTCCTGCCTACCTTAAATGCCAATGGCTCGGCAAGCAATAGCCTCTCCAATCTCAACCAGAGCTACTCAAGTGGTATTTCCTACGCTAACTCCTCCTACCCTACCCACAGCCAGGCTGCTGGAGTACAGCTGGGCTGGACAATATTTGATGGTTTTGCCATGTTTGCTACCAAAGAACAGTATGCTACGCTGGAACAAATGGGCGATTTATCGCTCCAAATGGCAGTGGAGGATGCCGTTTCATCAACCATTCTAGGCTACTACACCATTGTGCAAGAGGAGAAGTTGAAGGACAACTACCGCGAAGTGCTTAATCTCTCACGCACCAGGCTCAATATTGCCCGCGAAAAGGCAGATATTGGTGCCGGCTACCAGCTGGCCGCCATGCAGGCCGATGTCGACTTCCGAGCCGACTCTGCCCAGCTGCTACAGCAGAGCAACAAGGTTCAAAACTTAAAGGTAAACCTCAATAAGCTAATGGGTCGAGACCCCGAAACGGTATTTGAGGTTGCTCCGGCTATGCCCGAATCACAAACCATGGAGCTAAGCCAAATATTCGACAAAATGCTTGCTCAAAATAAAGAGCTGCTGCTGGCCAAGATGAATCTGCGCACCAAGGAGCTCTCGGTGCGACAAGCACAAGCAAAACGTTATCCAACCATAAGCCTGTCATCGGCCTACAGCTACTCACGTATTAGTACACCCGATGGCTCCACCGAGCTTAGCCGTTCCTTTGGCCCATCGTTTGGGCTTGGTGCCTCCATTACGCTCTTTAATGGATTAAATGCAAACCGAACCATTAAGAATGCTCGGCTACAGCGCGATAACCAAAACCTATCGAACCAGGCCACCACGCTCGACCTAAAGGGAGAAGCCGTAAGCGTCTACAACGATCTTCGGTTAGCCATTGCGCTAGTCGATCTCGGAAAAAAATCGGTGGAGATGGCCAAGATAAACGCCGAAGTTGCGCTCGAGAAGTATAAGATTGGCGTGTTTAGCGACCTAGAGCTGCGCGATGCCCAAAACCGCTACCTCGATGCCGAGTACCGCTACCTCAACGCCCAGCTGCAGGCCAAAACCGCCGAGGTTGAACTGCAAGTGCTCATGGGTGCCGTGGTAATGCCGTAAAAGTAGGGAGACCGGAGTCGAATGTCCGGAGGTATGCAACGGCGTAGCTATAGCCTTTAGCCTAAAACCTCTTCGGGAACGCTGCAAAGCTCTTCGGGAACGCTGCAAAGCTCTTCGGGAACGCTGCAAAGCTCTTCGGGAACACTGCAAAGCTCTTCGGGAACACTGCAAAGCTCTTCGGGAACGCTGCAAAGCTCTTCGGGAACGCTGCAAAGCTCTTCGGGAACGCTGCAAAGCTCTCCGGGAACGCTGCAAAGCTCTCCGGGAACGCTGCAAAGCTCTTCGGGAACGCTGCAAAGCTCTTCGGGAACGCTGCAAAGCTCTTCGGGAACGCTGCAAAGCTCTTCGGGAACGCTGCAAAGCTCTCCGGGAACGCTGCAAAGCTCTTCGGGAACAACTTCAACACACTAACATAGCCCACGGTTTTAACCGTGGGTATTTAATGCGGCTCCAAAACCTTAATGGATTTATCCATTTCTAACTATTCCCAGCTGCATTATGGAGCTTAATAAGCTCATCATACTCATCCGGGAAAGATCTTCTTAAATGGTGCTGCTTTTGATTCTTGATATATTCAAAAACCTTATCCACAAGCGATTCACTAACCGAATAAGCTGCATAGCCTGTTTGCCATGCAAATTTCGCGTCTAGCATTTCTTGCTGATTAATAAAGTGAGAGCTGCTCCCTTTAATTTGCTTGACAATTTCAGCAACGGAACGCTCCATACTGAGCAGAAACAAGCAGTGCACATGGTCGGGTATGCCATTTACAATGCGAACAGGGCAACCAAGCCCCTTAAGCTGGTTTTGGATAAAGCTAAACAGTGGCATTTCCACCTCCGGCCTGATTAGAGGCAATCGCTCCTTGGTTGACCATATGGCATGTACCCATATTTTGTTGTATGAATGTGGCATGGCGTTATGGTAATTAATTTCTAATAAAACCGTTAAAACGGTTACACGCCTTTTGGGCATCATCTTACCCACGGTTAAAACCGTGGGCTATAGGGCACTATGACTCTAGCACAAATAAAATATTTCAACCGCCCAAGGCAAGTTAAGGATATTCCTTTTAGAATAATGGTTTACACTACACCAAAAAATAGCCCCGATCTTCAACGCTCCGTCATAGCCCACGGTTTTAACCGTGGGCTATGGCTAATCGTCTATTCAACTTTTTTGCACTGCTGCCCAATAGCCTCTAGCTGCTGCCTTACTCGCTGCATTTGCTCCGGTTTAAGGTTCTTTATATTAATCAACTTTACGGAATTCTTGAGCGTAAGCTCAATTTCATACTTGCGAACCGTCACCGACTTGATATCGGCAATAGCTATCGTCTCCTGCTGATTATCGCTAGGCATGAAATACCTTACTGTGGTTGCATCCCACTCAAAAAAGTAACGCTCTCTCTTGAAGAATAGCAATCCAAAGAGGATGGCCATAGCTCCCTGGAAAATTGCGGTGAGGAAATACCAATCATCACCCTCCACGTTGGGTTCAGAACCCCTAACCAAAATGTATATGGACGTGCCAAAACCAAACACAAAGCAGAGAAATACAAATCCAAAGATGAGCTTAACAAAGTTTTTGTTGTTGCTAATCCTAATTCTTTCCATCGTGAACCATTTGTTTCAAACGAAAGTAGGAATAATCGAGATAGAACCGGGCAGATGTAGCAACAATTTTCTGGAAAGTTAAAGGATTTTAGACTTCAACAAGGGTTGATAATTCCGGTGCCCACTGTAAATACTCGGAATATCCTAGTGCCATTTCAGTAACTATTCAGCCATTCTAGTGCTACCCGTTCATCCAACTCTTTAGCGCCATGGCCTTGTCGCGGCTAACAATAATCTTCTCACCCAGATGATTTTTGAGATGTAACGACAATTTGCCATTAAAATAGGACTCAAATTTCTCAATGGCGTTAAGGTTTACAATGGCTTGGCGGTTGGCCCTAAAGAAGAGTGTCGGATCGAGCTCCGGCTCCAGCTTATCGAGCGAAGGGGAAATGGGATACTGCTTACCATCGAAAGCCACCACAAAGGTCACCTTGGTATCCACATAAATGTAAGCAACATCGTCCATTGCTAACGAAAAGAAGGCTCCCTTTTTCGACACCAGAATGCGTCGGCGGTAGCTCAGCTGTGAGCTGGTTATCTCCTGCGCCAAGGTGTGGTAATCAATTGCTACGGGTTCTTCCGGCTGAATAAGCTCCAATATCTTCTCAAACTTAACAATGGCCTGCTCCAGCTCATCCTTCTTAATGGGCTTGAGCAGGTAGTGGATGCTGTTGAGCTGAAATGCCCTGAGCGCATGCTCGTGGTAGGCGGTGGTGAACACAATGCCGCTCTCTACCTCTATCTCGTTAAATATCTCGAAGCAGTTGCCATCGGCCAGCTCAATGTCCATAAAGATAATATCAGGTTGCGGGTTGGCAGATAGCCATGCCACCGTATCTTTTACGCTTTGCAACATGGCCTTTATATTCCATGACGGGCGCAGCTCCATGATCATGGATTTTAGCATGGTGCCGGTGTGCACCTCGTCCTCTACAATAACCACTTTAACGTCCATTGTCCATCTGAATTAGTGGTAACTTAACGGTAAAACACTGCTCATCCCTTTCAACTACAATGGGTTCGCTGGTAAGAAACTGATAACGCTTCTCTATGTTTTGCAATCCGGTATTGGTAGAGTAGGTGGTCTTTTTAGGATTAAGGTTGTTGGTTACCGTTACGTGCCCATGCTGAGCCTTAACCTCAATGTGAAGTGGGGAGGTAATGGTAGCCACGTTATGCTTAATGGCATTCTCCACCAAAAACTGAAGGCTTAGTGGTGCCAGCTGTTTATCCGCCAAAGTTTCATCAATGGTATAGGTCACCATTAGTCCATTACCTAACCGAATTTGGTGTAGGGCAAGGTAAGCTTTAATAAACTTCAGCTCATCGGCCAGCGGTACCGATATCTTATCCTTGCTCTGCAAAACATAACGGTAAACATCGGAGAAATTTGTGGCCATACTAACAGCAGCGTCGGGATCGGTTTTTATAATGGCAATGAGCGTGCTAAGGTTGTTGAAGAGAAAATGAGGGTTAATCTGGTCCTGCAGCGCCACGTAATCGAGACGCAGCTTCTCCTGCTGCAACTTCTCGTTTTCCAACATTACGGCGGTTAGGCTCTGGTGGTAGTTATACACAATGAGCAGTATAACATAGATAAGCACAAACAGAATAAACATGGCCACGCTCAGGTAAAACTGATTTGGCTTCATTGCCAAGCCCTCGTTAAATAGGGGCTTAAACCACAGGGCCACCAAAAACCATAGCACAAACCATACTGCCGAAAAGGTAAAGAGCATGGCGAAACGCTTTCGCGTTTTCAAATGCCAAGGATATTTTTTGGCAATCATCTGGTTAAATACAAAGATGCCCTCACTAATTATGAACATAATGGCAAAGAGAAAAATCGGACCACCCCACGTAAACGGCTCATGAGGGAACATCAGCTGTTTAATGATCGTAATCATCAGAGCCGTATTAATAATTACAAAAAGGACTCTAGACTTAAAGCCAAAGAGAACACGAGGCCTTAAATTATGTCCCAAAACAATACGGCAATACTCCTCTTCTCTCTCCCCTTTTAGCTTAACACTCATCATTTCCGATTTTCTTTATGGTCAAATATACATAATAAGCCCATACCTCTGAAAAACTACTCGGACGCGGAGAGTTCGCCAATACCTTTAAGATATACAGACTTTGCAATTTGGTAAGCCGATACAGCATCAACGTAGGAAGCATGTGCCTTTTGCCAAGCAGCCTGAGCGTTAAGCAAATCGGTGGTGGTATTCAATCCCGCACTAAAGCTGGCCTGCACCTCACTGAGACCCTCCTCCGCCTCGGCCTTGCTCTTGGCGGCCAAACCAATGGTTTGGTAGGCCTCATCAAGTTGAAGCCACCGCTGCTGAATTTCTAACCTCATGAGCTCACGCGTATCGTCCTGCTTCAACTTCGACTGCTCCAGCTTGTAACGGGCAGTTTTTAACTTTTGTCGTTTCTCGCCCCAATGCACGATAGGAACCGAAAGTTGAGCCGAAGCAATGGTATTCCATCCACCGTTGTAAAGATTTGGCACATAGTTGTAGCCATAGCTCACCTGCACACCCAGCGTGGGCATAAATTCAGCCATGGCATTCTTACGCTGATAATCGGCAATGGCCACCTGTCCTTCCAGTATTTTTGTTTCGGGACGAGCATCCAGCGCCTTATCGGCATCCAGCCCTGCTGCTGGAAGCTGTGGCTCAACCAAATTATCAACGGTAACGGCAAGGTTGGTGGAAAGATCCACCCCAATCTGCCTGCAAAGATGCATGCGAGCTAGCTGAAGTCCGTTGCGAGCTTTGAGCAGATTAATGCTGGCCTCATTACGCTGAACGGCAACCTTTAGTTGTTCACTTTTGGGCACAAGGCCTAGCCGATAAGCCATAACAAGCTGACTCTCCAAGGAGTCGAGCATGGTTACGTAATGTTCAGCCACCTTTACCTGCTCCTGAATGGATACGAGCTGCCAAAATGCCTGATCGGTGTTCAGCACCACCTCCGAAGTGGTAAGCGCCGTTGCTTGGTCGGCAATCGCAACTGCCTCGTTGGCCATCTTGTTTGCATTCCGCACCTGCCCCCCAGCAAAAAGTGCCTGCTTGGCCGCTATTTGAGTCTGGTAGATGGTTAGATTTTTCGTTTCCAAATCGATGCCAGGAAAGTAGACATTGCTCTCCCCGCTATACTGGTGGTTGGCTGCCTCTGTTGCGCTATTGGCCGTTGGTAGAAAGAACCCCGGAACACTAATGTTCTTCATGTCGGGTAAGTTCATTATACTACCACTTCCGTCAATTTGAGGAAGGTAAGAGGCACGGGCCTCCTTCTGGTGTGCTACGGCAATGCGCTTATCCAACTCCGACTGCTTTACATTGCGATTGTTCTGCAGCGCCTGCCCCCTGCACTGCTGTAAGGTAACTACTTGCTGTGAATAACCTGCCACAGCTATGGCTGCAAAGGCAATGGTTACTGCTATTTTTTTCATTATGACCGAATTAATTTTAAAAGGGTGTAACGAAACTCCCATACTGCTGATCTTGCTATCATCGTGCTTAGAGCTATAATCAAAAGTTTTCATGGGAGTTGTCATTTGTTTTTAAGAAAGCGTGTGCTCCCATTATGACAATCATTGCACTCTGGGAGTCACACGCTATCACCTAGCCAATGCTTTCAAGGTTCCGGGTATTCACCCTGTAAAAAATGGCATACAGTACCGGCACCACCACAAGAGTGATAATGGTTCCCACCAGCAACCCAAACATGATTGCGATAGACATTGATCCGAAAATATCATCGAATACCAGCGGAGCCATACCAAGAATGGTGGTGAGTGAGGCCATCATTACCGGGCGAACGCGTGAGGTAGCCGAATGGATTATGGCCAATAGGGTTGCCTTTCCCGACTTAACCTGTATATTAATCTCATCGAGCAGCACCACCACATTTTTTATCATCATCCCTATAAGACCAAGAGTTCCTACAATTGGCAAGAATCCGAAGGGGACACCAGTAACCAGAAATCCAATGATAACACCAATAAAGGCCAGTGGCACAACTGCAAATATGATTATAGGCTGCTTAAAGTTGCCGAACAGTGCCACAATAATCAGAACCATGAGTAGCATGGCAAGAGGGAAGTTTGCCATCAACCCTTCGTTTGCCTCATTGCTATCCTTTTGTTCGCCAAGCCACTGCAAGCTATACCCCTGTGGCAGGTGAATGGCATCCACCTGAGGTTTAACGGAATTGAGCAAATCGTTGGCTGTAACCCCAGCCACTGGGTCGCACTGAGCCTTTATGGCACGTTGTCCATTGTAGCGCATAATGGTGTTGGTTTCCCAAGTCATGTCTACGGAATCAACCACCTGACTTAGCGGAACGCTGCTCACCGAGTTGGACCACACCGGAATATTCGACAAACCGGAAAGATCGTTGTTGAGTGAACGGTTAAGCCGTAGCATCACTGGAAGCCGATACTCTCCATCGTAGTAAACCCCAATTGGGAGCCCCTTAGTCGCAACGGCAAGAGCATTGGCTACATCGGAACGGCTAACCATTAAGCGCCGCGCTTGATCCTGTGAGTAGTATGGGCTAAGCACCATTGCCTCATTCTTCCAGTTATCCGTAATAAAGGCTGCACGAGGATCCTTGCGGAAGATATCCTCTGCCTGCCGTGCCAGCTCGCGAAGCACCTTTTCATCGGGACCAGAAAACATGGCTTCAACCTTATAATCGCCACCCACGGCAATATAACCTCTGGATCGACCAATAGCCTGTGGGAAACGTTTAGCAACATACTTATCGGTGCGCTGCATTATCTCATTGGTATACTCCTTGTCGGTAGTAGTTATTATTAGCTCCCCATACGAAGGGCTGTATCCGCTCATAGGGCGCATAAGGGTGTAACGTGCTGGAGTTCTTCCAACAGCCGAAACCACAGAGGAGACATGTTTCCACGTGTTAATTTCATGCTGAATGGTATCCAAATCGGCACTTACCTGATTGATGTCGCTTCCAAGAGGCAAACGGTATTCCATTACAAACTGGTTGTAGGTTACCCCGGGGAAGAAGTCCTGCTTCACAAAGCGAAAGGCCCAAAATGAAATGACTAAGGCAGTAAGAGCCAGCAGTGAAATCATTGTTTTGTGCCAAAGAGCATATCGAATTATCCTATTATAAACTCGGTAGAATTTTCCACTATACACATCCGATTCGGTTTGCTTTTCGGCCAACGGTTTGCGCGGCTTACGGTAGAAATAGTTAGCCATAAATGGTGTTTGAACCATTGCCAGCACCCAGCTGAGGAATAGCGAAATGGCTAAAACATAAAAGAGCGATTTCAGAAACTCCCCTACACCCGTTGGGTTAAAAGCCAGCGGCATAAAGGCTAAAATGGCCACCAACGTTGCCCCAAGCAGAGGCATGGACGACTTATTGGCCGAACTAACAAAGGCAATCTTTCGCGGCTTTCCCCGCTTAAGGTCTATAAGAATTCCATCGACAACCACAATGGCGTTGTCAACCAGCATACCCATGGCAATAATAATGGCCGCCAACGAAACGCGATGCAGCTCAATTCCAGCGGCACTCATCACAATAAAGGTGCCCAGAATGGTAAGCACCAATCCGCTGGATATTAGTAACCCAGCGCGAAGCCCCATGGCCAGCAGCAGCACCACAACCACAACCAACACCGACTCAATAAGGTTTATAACAAAGTTGTTGATGGACTCCTCCACCTTTTGGTGCTGGTAGTATATGGGATGAAACTCCACACCCACGGGCAAATCCTTCGACAGTTCGGCCAGCTTATCCTCCACGGCTTTGCCCAAAACTATCACGTTTCCACCGCTATTCATGGAGATGGCAAGGCTTACGGCCTCCTTCCCATTAAACTTAATTTGCTCCGAAAGTGGCTGGTAGAAGCCGCGTGTCACCGTTGCAATCTCGCCCAACCGGTAACGTGCACCGGAGGGTAGCTTTACCTCAAAGTTCTTAATCTCATCGAGCGACTGAAACTTGTTGCCTATATTTACCCTGATACGATTCCCACCAAAGGCAAAGTCGCCAGCGTTTACAATGGAACCCTGATCGTTAAATGCCTGAAAAATGAGCATGGGGTTTATTCCCAACGAGGCAAAGTAGTCGTTGTTGAAGTCGACATTTACCACCTCAGTGCGCTTGCCAAAAAACTCCACGCGCTTTACACCTGGAACGGTAAGCAGCTGCTGGCGCACATGGTCGGCGTAGTCCAGAAACTCCTTGTAGGAATACCCATCGTTAGTCATGGCTAGGAAGATCCCCGACACATCGCCAAAATCGTCGTTAACAATGGGGGTATACGCTCCCTGTGGCAAATCGCCCTTTATATCATTTACTTTCCGGCGAAGGTTGTCCCACAGCTGGGGAAGTTTGGACGATTCAAATCCCTTTTTAATATTTACTGTAATCTCGGAGTAGCCCGGCATCGACCTCGACTGTATGTTGTCGATGTTATCAAGCCGTTGAATGGCCTTTTCGAGTACGTCGGTGACCTCCGTTTCAACTTCTTGTGCGCTAGCACCTGGATACACCGTAACCACAACTGCTGCCTTCACAGGAATCTCAGGGTCCTCAAGCTTTCCCATTGAGGAGTAGGACATAATGCCGCCAATGACGAGCGCAACAAACAGGAAGGAGAGAAACGCCTTCTGCTTTAATATCTTATTCAGCATAACTGGCGCTTATATAGAATTTGGATTTAACACCCTTACCTTCTCATTGTCGGTAAGCTTATTCACGCCAGCAATCACAATGGATTCTCCGGCAACCAACCCGTGCCTTACCAGAAGCATCCCATTACGGCCATTGGCTTCGAGAGCGATAGTCCGGCAAGCCACCACCTGCGTAGTGGGGTTGTAAATCCAAACGCTTGACTGCCCGTTGCGCGAGAATACTGCAGCAACAGGCACCTGCACCTGACTACCCGACTGGGAAGGTAGCTGGATTCGTACCGTTGCCGATAGCCCCGGACGAAGCGTCCCGTTGGGATTGGCAAGCGCCAGCTTAACCTCGAACAGGTTGCTTGCACCCGCTTTTCTATTAACCGATACGATGGAAGCCGGTAGGTTGAACGCGTTGGCATTGGGCACATCGCACACAATTCGTCCAAAGTTGGGAGCATTTTTTATTTGCGACTCGGCCAAACCAAAGGTCACCTCCACCTGGCTCACATCAATGAGCGAAACAATGGTCTGCCCTGGGTTAACCGTTTCAAACTGGTCTACTTTCTTCTGAAAAATATATCCGGTAAATGGGGCTACCAATCGAGTGTCGTTGAGCGCATTTTGTGTTGCTTCAAACGAGCTCTTGGTGGACAGGTAGGCCGCCTTTAACTTCTCGTAGGTGTTGGCGGGGAGCTTTCCCTGCTCAAACAGCTGGCGGTTGCGGCTATACTCATCGGTAATTTGGTCATACTGCGCCTTGGCAGCTTGAAGATGTATTTCATAGTCGCGGGGGTCAATCTGGGCAATCACCTCCCCCTTCTTCACCAAGTCGCCCTCCTTAACCGAAAGCGAAAGGATGGGGCCACCAACCTTAAAGGAGAGCATTACCTCCTGCTTCTCCTTAATTACACCGCTAATCTCCAGCGGCAACGAGGTTGACTCCACGCTTACCGGCTCTACCCTTACGTAGGGTGCCTCGGGAGTTTGGTCGGCGGCGGCCGAGCTGCAGCTTACCAGCACTGCAGAAGAGCCCGCCGCAATAATGAAAAGCAGCATCCGGCCATAGCCTTGCTGCATAAGCTGTTTCGCACAGTTGCATCTTGTTTTCATCCTAGTAGAATTGATTTTAAATGGCCGTATGAAGCCCACATGCTGAATAGCTTCATTCTTACTTGTAATTGCAGAGGATGTGGGCTTCATACACTTACCTTACTATTAATTTTCACCTTAAACCTGCGACAAAAGTAAGGTAACGAGGGTGAGGGTTAAGGGACAAACCTCCTCAACCGACAATAATAGAGCGCGAAACGTAGGAATGGGGTGGATGAAAGGAGCAGAGAGAATTACTCCTGAAGCATGTGTTCACTAACAGAAATCAATTTTTGTTTTTGAAGACCAGAAATGTCTTGTAGGAGTCAGCAGATGTTAATATTTACCACTTAATAATTAGGGTTATTTTTCAATTACTCTATACTCTAAATCCATTTGTTCATGAAGAATTCTTGTAATTTCTACCTCATTATTTTCAATCTTTCGGTAAAAGATTATGTGCCGTCCTGCTTTAAATCCCAACAAGTTTTCTACAACTCCTGAATAATTCTTACCCAAATCAGGGTTACTTGCAACCTCTTTGCAATTTTCGATGAGCATGTGGTAATAGCGGTCCGCTTGCTCTTCAGACCATTTATTTAAAGTTAATTCCAAATCTGAGTTAAGTCGTAAACGGCCTGAATCGTAAATTTATACTTAGCCATTCAACCTCTTTTTAGCTTTTAATTCCACTAAGTATGTTTCAGGGTTAAAATCAGAAGCAATTCCGCTATCAATGCCCTCTCGAACTGCGTCTCTTAAGGCCATAATCTTGTTTTCCTCCTCTTCCAGAAGTCGCAATCCAGCACGAACAACCTCACTTGCGTTTTTGTATCGGCCTGTGGATATTCTACTTTTAATAAAGCTGTCAAAATATTTTCCAATCGATATTGAGGTATTTCGTTTCATGACTCTCTATCATTTGTTCAAAGAAAACAATTATTGGCACAGATGTCAAGTTCTGTTTCCTAATTAATAACATTGTTCTTATCGGCGCTTCCACCAAAACTACCAATTGCAACAATAGCAAGAGTGAACTGGAGATAGACACAATGTCTGCCATCGAACATTTTAGTTTCCCTTGAGCTGATTAACCCTCCGCCCCGTTGTGTCGATATAATACCAGCTATTGCTGAGCCAGGTCTTGTGTTCCCCGTCCGACTGCTCCGTGCACTCCATGCTCACCTTTGCAACTCCATGCTCAAAGGGCCAGGCACACTCAAACTGCGGTGCAATAACAACCCTACCCGTGGCAGAGTCGGCAAAGCCGATTTTAGCATTCTCCACTATTCTAAATAGCCCCTCCGATGGCAGGTCCGGACCATTGTCAAAGGGGAAGACCTCATATAGCGTCTTCCCGTTTCGGTCGATTGCCACAAAGCCAGCGTGAGGCTTTAAGACTATGGCATAGGTTCTAAAGGTATCGGTAAAGCAAATGGCATATTTACCCAGCGGAATAACGGTGTCCCCATTTTGATTCTTATACCCACACTCATCTTTAAGGGTGTCAGCAAAACGGATTAAGTAGTCGTTTGGCTTAACCTCCTGCCCAAGGCTAGTCAAGCTGCTAGCAAGCAGCACGGCAAGCAGGAGAATATTAGTGCGGAGTGGGTTCATGGGATAGAACTTAACGGTCACGGGTATGAAATTTAGCAGAATATATAACTGTGTCTCTATTCTACGTTAAAAAACTAGTGTGTGCTACGTTGCTTCCCACATCAATGAAACCGCTACAATTTACATCTACTGTTAACGGTTCGCAAATTATAGTCATACTACTACCATTCAAACTTAATAATAAAAATATCTGTGGTCACCAATATTAGAGTCATCTGGTTGATGTAATTTAATTATTTCGATTTCAGGTTGATATTGCCAATTATCAAATTCATGCAATATTCCCTTTCTTGCCTTTTCAAGTTTTCCATAATGGTCTTCGTAGCATGATAATATGATTTTGTCGGGATGAACCTCTTTAGCAAGCTCGACTAAAGATCTTAAAGATTTATTTCTATCTGCTGTAAATGCAGAACTATTATGTTTCGCTTCACCAATAATAAATTGTCCATCTGATAAACATGCAACATCAACTTCTGAACAAGGTTTTTTAGAACTAAAATTATCGTAAAGGTTAACTTGCGGACTATATTCAAATGCAAGTCTACTTTTGTTTTGTATGTTAACCAAGGTTCTTATAACTGTGAGATTTCCATCCCGGCTTGTTTTTGATTGAAAGATATTATTTTTAATCAAATCATTCAATTTGTAAGCAAATCTTGGCTCAATTGGTAATTCAAAATTTTCTAAACATCCTTTACAATTGATAATTTCACTTACTTCTCTCATTGGATACCAAAACTCAGAAGAACATTTTGAACATTTTAATTTTAATCCTTTCAAAAATACTCGATAATTACAAAGCTCGTTTAGAGTTTCTTTAAGTCCCATCTCTAAGTTTTCCTCATTTAGATATGTTTCACCTTTTTTCCCAAATACGGTTCCTTTTTGCCTTAATGCTTTAATTGCCCTGGATTTAATTTCCTCAAAATGTATCGAATCACCAGCAACACGATTACTCGTTATTAATTCTTCAAATAGTTCTACCCAAAATCTATCAGTAAAAAGAATATTAATTGTAGAAAAGTTGAATTCAAATGTCTTAAAAAATGCTGTAAGTCTATTGCTTGCATCATGATAGCCTATATCTACATATTTTGTATTTATTGCTTCACCATTAATTTTGGGGTTGATAATTAGTTGACGTAATAAGTCTTTGAACTCAGGTATAACTATTTCCAGAGTATCAAATGTATCCTGCTGATTGCAAATGAATATAGATATATTTCTTGCTTTATTAATCCTACCACTTACGTCTTTTATTATATGCCTTGTATCTGTGGTGAAAGGAAACTTAATTTCATTTTGATAGTTATTCTCTCCAAACTTTTTTATTTCTATATCTACTGCCCATTCTTGAGGATGAAAACTTACTTCATTCGTAAAACTAAGTTTTGGCAAATGAAATATTCCCCTTTCAGTAATTAAAGTCTGTGTTAATAATGATTCTCCGTAATTTCTCTCATAAAGTCCTTGAGCATCTAGAACTTCAAACGGAAAATCATTAATGTTCTTATATTTATAACTTCTATTAAAAGCAATTGGATTTAATTTATTCCTAATTAATTCTTCTATCTCCTCTTTGCTTAAAGTCATAGAAACCACCTTTATAGGTTGGTCACTGCTCAAATCATACAAGATTCCACCGAAAAACTGATCAGCACAAAGAATACTAAGCTCTTCAATTGTAAGATAAATAATATTTTTCCCTTCAAACAGTAGTCTATTCCAATAATAAATTAGATTAGATATAGAAGATTTATCATTATCTACAACAATTTCAAAATCAGTATACAGAGCATACTTAGGATTCCTTAGAATTCTAGTATTTAAATTTAATCTTGACAAACCAGATTTAATTATTGGTTTTTCAAGATGTAGAATTTTATTAAGTGATTTGAATTTCTCGATATCTATAATTATTTGCGAGTGATATTTACCAATTTCATATTCACTCACGAAAGCATCTGACTCAATACCAAAATTCAGTTTATAGAAATCGAGTAAAGGGCTTTCGATTTTCCACAAACCCTGTGGTAGAATAATTTTTGAATTGGTATCAAATCTGGAAAGGAAGTAGAATGAATCTACACCAGATATATCTTCCGTTCTTCGTTGTTTATCAAGATTTAAATATTCACAAGGGTTGAAAATTCTTAATTTTTTTATTACTTCAAGATCAACACCTTCAGAATAATAAACATAGTCTGGATCATAATTTTTAATTATAGCAATATATTTTTCCGAAATAACATTTTCGTAAACTGGAATAATTGGATTAAATCTACCACCCCAAATCTTCTGGTTAGAACAAATTAGATTAAACAGTTTTTCATAAGAATATTTCCCATCAATAAAAAAGACAAACCGTAAATGTCTTGGTCTTGACGTAATTTGAAACTGTTTCATGGTTAATTAAATTGTTTCATATACATTTCAAATATCCAGGTTTTGTTTCTTAGTATAACCGTGAAACTCAAATACAACCCTACCTTTTATGCAGTTTATTTCCTAACTAAAGTAAGAATAATTCTGCAAAGTCAATTTCAAGATCTAGGCTACTACTCTCTTTTTCCTGTCAAGTGGGTAGTCCTTTACAAGGGTATCTGCCGAAAGGTTAAGCCGAGCAGCCAAATTTCGTATCATCTCCACTGTAAGTTTCCTTTTCCGGTTGAGAACCTCAGAAACGCGGCTTTTACCACCAATCTCCTTAACCAAGTCGGATTGCTTCAACTGCATCTCCTCCATTCGTATCTTTATGGCTGCAATGGGGTCGGGCGCTTCAATTGGGAAGTGCTTCTTTTCAAAGTCGTCGATAAGCAATGCCAAAATATCGGCCTCATCGCTTTCTGCCGTACCCACTGGTGCATCAAAAAACAGCTCCATTCTTTTCAATGCGCCTTCATAGTCCTTTTGTGATTTCAACGGTGCGATATTCATTGCTTTGTGTGTTAAATTAAGTTTGCATCTATCTTGTCATATTCCGCATGGGTTCCAATAAATCGAATGAATGCCCACTGCTTCTCAAAGTTGAACTTAACCACCAATCGGTAAGAGTTGCCCTTGATGTTAAAAACAACCCGACCATCCTTTAAGATACTGGCTGCTGCATAGCTGCGTTTTATGTCGTTTGGGGTCTTCCAAACTGAACTCATGGCTGTGTCGTACCATGTTTTTAAATATTGCTCCGTATCGGGATGGTTTTCCCAATAGTCACGCAGCGTAGCCTTGGCAAAAATTCGCTCCATCGGTATCGATTGGATATTGGAACAAAGATACCAATAAGTTCTCAATACGAGAACTTACTCAAGCTATTTTCCTTATTCTAAACCATCAAATTAGTGGATGTTGAAGTTGAAAATAGAGGATTGATAGATGCAAAAAACAACGGGAGCGTGAAGCACCTTAACGGCTTCAAACCCCCATTGAATCAACCTGAAAAGGATAAATATTTTTTGCTAGAACCTCATCTTCTTAAACTCCTCCTTCATTCGGAGGATATCGGTAAGCCAATCCTCAATGTCGTTCTCGTGCTCCACCTCTTCGTTTAGAATGGTAACGGCCATTTGGTGGGTAGCGTGGTCCTTGCCGCTGGTAAAGTCGGCAATCTCCTGGTAGCGCTGTATGGCGCAGCGCTCACCCTTTAGGTTCTGCTCCAGAATAACCTCAATGTAGGGGTCCGAAGGCTCGTCGTAGGAGCAGCGGGCCAGCTTGGTCCACTGGTTGGGATTCATTACGGGGGTTCCGCCCAGCTGAATAATGCGGTTCACCACCAACACGGCGTGACCAAGCTCCTGCGTGGCGTGCAGCAGCAGCTCGGGCTCCACCTCGCTGCGCATGGGTCCCTCCATTAGGCGGGCACCAATCCAGTATTGGTAGTAGGCAAGCCACTCCTCAGAGAGGGCGGCATTCAGCATTTCCAAAAGTTTGTTTACATCCACCGATGCAACCTTAATCGACTGTTTTCCCATGGTAATAGCTATTAAATAAGGCCTAAGTTACCCATAAAGGAGAAGAATGTCAAGGCTTTTAGCTGCGATTGACAACAATTATCGCTCTTTACAATTTCATATAAAAGGTGCTTTAGGCAAATTAGCCTAGTCCGCGTCCACCGGTAAACAGCCCGTAAAGCTTAGGCGAGAGAGCCTTGAGCAGTGCCCCCACACCAACACAAAAGGCAATTATCACCACCGGAAGCAGTATGTAGGCCACCATTCGGCGGATATCGGGCGCACCAATCACCTGCAGAGCGCTTTCGATGGCAAAGGCCACCAATGGGGCATGAAGGCCATAAATCATGAACGAATAGGAGCTGAGATGGGCAAACCACTCGCGCTTTATGCTCCACCTTACCAGCATGTTGAAGCCATACCAGCAGAAAACGAAGCCACTAAGCTCCACCAGCTTGTGCATAATGGTGAGCGTGGGAAAAACGGCACCGCCCAGCCATGCCATTCCCCTAAAGGCCAGTAGAGTCTTTACCAGCGATAGCCCAATAAATATGGGCCCCCATAATTTTGGGCTAAGCCAACGCGTGGGTGTATCAATATTAAAATCGGTTTTGGCAATCCAAATGCCGAGTCCGTAAAAGACCAGCCCCTCGCCCTCCAGTAGCCCCACGTTAACCGTGGCCCACCAAAGAAGCCCAGCAAGCGAGAAGTAAACCCAGCGGGCAACCCGGTGGGTCATGCACCACCGAATGGCGGGGTAGGCAATGTTGTAAATGAGCAGCACACGAATAAACCACAGCTGGTAGGGAACGGGGACTAATATCCACCTGACAAGCACCTCATACCAGTGGTAGTCGGCCAGAAAGATGCGGTTCTCCTGAATTTGCATCATATGGGTGCTGGCAATAATGTTGCGGGTATAGGCAAAGTGCTCCATTCCAAACACAAGGGCAAGCCCCACTGCGCTCCACAAGAGGTAGGGAATTCCAAGCGTGCGAAGTCGCTTACGCGTTCTCACGCCGTAGGGCTTATGGTCGCTAAGGGTATAGAGAAAGCCCGAAATGGCAAAGAGCATGGGGACAAAGAAGCGAAAGAGTCCGTTGGCCGTAAGGTATTCGAAAAAGGTTGTAAAAGTGAGGGGTTCATCCACCAGCGTCCAAGGCTCCAGGTAGCGCTCGTTGAGGTTATAGCCATGAACAATCACCAAGAGAATCATGGAGAGGAAGAGCCAGAACCGAAACTTGGAGCTGTTAAATTCGGAGAGTGTTGCCATGGGGAAGCATTGTTAAATTAACCATTCTCACGCATACCATTCTGTCTGTATGCACGGCATAACCGATGCCATGCATCCGGATAAATATAGCACAAAATTGTATTCACCAGATAATTGGAGACCTATCGCAAAGGGAGAAAATCGGTTGGAGCCGATTTCGCGCCTATCGACTTGCCGTAGCGTCGCTCCACCGCTCACTACGCCATCGCTGCTGCTCTTGGCTGCTAAGAAATGTCCACGCCACCACGCGGCTAATTTTTTGCCCCTGTTCCATGGTAACCAGGCGCATATCGGCAACCTTGACCGCCTTCAGGGCACGGTGAATAGAGGGCAGCGTGTCACCCTTGGAAACTAGTGTGGTAAACCAAAAGCACTGGTGCGCAAAATCGGCGCTCTGGGTTATCATCGTGCGAATAAACGCCTCCTCCCCGCCCTCGCACCACAGCTCGTTGGCCTGGCCGCCAAAGTTGAGCACCACCTTTTCACCACGGCTATGACCAAGGTTACGCAGCTTGCGCTGGGTTCCGGCAGCGGCCTCCTGGGGCGAGGCATGAAAGGGCGGATTGCAAAGGGTGAAGTCGAAGCGCTCGTCGGGCTGAATAATATTGCGGAAGATATCGGCCGAAGAGGGCTGCTGTCTAAACTCCACCGCTTCGGCAAGAAAAGGGTTAAGCGCCACAGTGCGGCTGGACGATTCAATGGCCACGGCATCGATATCGGCACCCACAAAGTACCAGCCATACTCACGGCAGCCAATAATGGGGTAGACGCAGCTGGCACCCACACCAACATCCACCCCCCGAACCGAATGGCCCAGCGGAATGGTTCCGTCGTTGCCAAAGGCGAGCAGGTCGGCCAAATGGTGGATATAGTCGGCACGTCCGGGAATGGGAGGACAAAGGTATCCATCGGGGATATCCCAACCCTCAACCCCATAGAAGTGCACCAGCAAGGCTCGGTTGAGCGCCTTCACCGCATTAGGGTTGGCAAAGTCAACCGACTCGTTCCCATACTGGTTCACAAAGAGGTAGGCAGCCAGCTCGGGGCTACTACCAACCAACTCAGCAAAGTTGTAGCCAAAACGATGGAGGTTGCAGGGGTGTAGCCCGGGTTTTGCCGATGAGGAGCTATGTGCGGTGCCAGCCATTAAATCAACAGATTAAAAGATGCAGCACAAAGGTAAGGGAAATGGCGCATTTACCTCACCTTTTCAACCTGCAGGAAATCCTGTGGCACTATGCCCTCAAATCGCTATCTTTACCCATTCAACCATTAATTCTCATGGCTGCGACACAGGCAAAGAGCTTCTCCCAACTGCTGGAATCACTTCTGAAAACCCATGGCATTGTGGGTGTGGTGCGCGACGCGCTTCCCCTCAACGGCATGGAGGTTCCGCGCTACACCGGGGCGTTCTGGACCTCGCGGCAACGGCAGGCCAACCCGCTGCACGAAATATCGTACCGTGCCTGCTTTAAGCCACAGCTACCCCGATTCTTTATTGAGCGGCTAACGCAACCGGGAGAGCGGGTTTACGACCCCTTTAGCGGTCGTGGCACCACCGCACTGGAGGCAGCGCTGCTGGGAAGAATACCCACGGCAAACGACATCAACCCACTGAGCGCCATAATGGTGGCACCACGGTTTGCCCCTCCCACTGCCGACGAGGTAAAGAGCCGATTGTCGCAGTTGGACCTAACCGCCAAAGCAAGCGCCAGCACCGACCTAAGCATGTTTTACCACCCCGACACCGAACGCGAGCTGGTGAACCTTCGGACCCACATTCTTGAGAAGGAAGAAAAAGGTGCACTCGACGGCATCGACCGATGGATTCGCATGGTGGCAACTAACCGGCTTACGGGTCACTCCACCAACTTCTTCTCGGGCTACACCTTTCCGCCCAACCAGGCGGTAAGCGCCGAAAGGCAGAAGCTCATCAACATAAAACGCGAGCAAATACCACCCTACAAAAACGTAAAGGAGATTGTCCTAAAAAAGACGAAGGATTTGCTGAAGGGCATTAGCGAGAAGGAGTGCGCCACCCTAAAGAAATCGGGCAGCAAGGCGCTGCTGCTCACCGGTGCCGCACACGCTACGGCCGCCATTGCCGCCAACTCGGTAGCCCTAACGGTTACCTCCCCTCCCTTCCTCGACGTGGTGCAGTATTCCGACGACAACTGGCTTCGCTGCTGGTTCAACGGCATCGATGCCGAAGCGGTGGCCGCGGGCATAACTATGAGTAAAAAAGTGGAGGATTGGAGCTTGGTGATGCAGCAGGTGTTTCACGAGCTCTACAGAATAACCCAACCGGGAAGGCACGTAGCCTTTGAGGTGGGCGAGGTGAAAAACGGCAAAATAAAACTGGACGAAGTAGTTGTTCCGCTTGGCATGGCAGCAGGCTTTACCTGCGAGGCCATCGTAATCAACAGCCAGTCCTTTACCAAAACCGCCAACATTTGGGGGGTAAGCAACAACGCAAAGGGAACCAATACCAATAGGATAGTGGTGTTTAGGAAAGGAAGTTAGAAGAAGTCAGAAGAAGTCAGAGAAGTTAAAGAATATCGATAAATAGCCACAGTGTAGAGGCGCAAGATTATACGATTACAAGTCAAACCGTCATGTCCTTACAAACTGCTATGCAGGTTAATCAACATTATCATCCCGGAGGGATGAAATGTTTGTAGAAAAAAACCATTTCTTGGGCGAGCGGTGCACGCACATCCAATGTTCAACGAACTGAAACGGCCATGCACCGCAATAGCTGAAAGGGAGTTAGAAGAAGTTAGAAGAAGTTAAAGAATATCGATAAATAGCCAAAGTGCAGAGACGCAAGATTATTCGGCTATAAATCTAGCCGTTACGCCCTTGCAAACTGCTATGCAGGCTAATCAACATTATCATCCCGGAGGGATGAAATGTTTGTAGAAAAAAAACATTCCTTGCGCGAGCGGTGCACGTCCCTCCTGTGACCAATGAACTGAAACGGCTATGCACCGCAATAGCTGAAAGGGAGTTAGAAGAAGTTAGAGAAGTTAAAGAATATCGATAAAAAGCCAGAGTGTAGAGACGCAAGATTATTCGGATATAAATCTAGCCGTTACGCCCTTACAAACTGCTATGCAGGCTAAACAACATTATCATCCCGGAGGGATGAAATGTTTGTAGAAAAAAACCATTCCTTGCGCGAGCGGTGCACGCACATCCAATGTTCAATGAACCGAAACGGCCATGCACCGCAATAGCTGAAAGGTAAAAAATGATACTATTCGGATGTTAGCGGCAAGGCATTAAGAAGAGTCAGATTCTCGATATTCCAGAATATCTCCAGGTTGACAGTCGAGCACTTTGCAAATTAAATCTAACGTCGATAGTTTAACTGCCTTTGCTTTGCCCTGCTTTAAAATCGATAGATTTGACAATGTGATGCCAACCTTTTCCGACAACTCATTTAATCTCATTTTTCTCTTAGCAAGCATCACGTCAAGATTAATTATTATAGCCATTTCTTAGATTGTTAAGTTTGATTGATCCTGTAGTTCACATCCCTTCATGAATACTTGAGAAATAAGATAGATAAAGGGTGATAGAAATAGAATTTTTAAATCAACTCCTTTAAATAAGGTAAATAACCTATAATTGCTAACTATCGTAGGAATAAATAAACTAAGAAGAAAATTTAAGGAGAAGTATAGCAAAAATAGGTATGATATGTTCTTCAGCCATTTAACTATTCTGATATCGAATAAAATTTCGTTCTTGAAACTACCGATTATTCTTTTTAATTGGAGTGTCACTAAGAAAGCGATTGACCAAAAAAGAATATCTGAGATGCGGACATAAATCAAACTCACTTGCCAGTCATATTTTGCAGGCAAGCATTGGAAAATGATTTGTCCAATAAATCCAATAATTCCAAATATTTCTAGCCCTAAAGAAACAATAATAATCACCTTAAGAGATGATGAGAACGATTTTTTTCCAAATGTTTTCATAGCTTTATTTTTAGATTTATGGCACAAATACAATACATGTTTTATTGTTTTACAATAATTATTTATTTTTTTACGTATTATTTTTATTATTAAATCTAGTCACTAACATGTGGCAAAAAAATTTTGGGACTAATGCCCAGATCGGCAAGCTTTTTATTTGTATAGTAAAAGTTTACCATAAGAAAAGAAAGTTGCAGCTTGCGCCCCAACATTTCTTCACCACGGAAATGTTAGACTGAAGTTGGAAGGAGCTAGAGAAATCAAGAATCGTGGGGATTACAACCACTCCCATTGTTATAAAAATCAACCCTAATAACATAAACTCCTAAATGGCTAAACTCCTACAAATTCCGTAACTTGTTCTGTCACATAAACCCACCGCCATGGTGCACCCCTCAATTACCATCACTGCCGAAATGGTTACCGAGGCAGAACGGCTTATTCCGGCCACGCAGGTAAACCGCACTCGTGCATCCGCCATCGATACGCTCACCGGTCACTTGGGTGAAATGGCGTTTGCCCAGTTCTTCTTTGGCGATTGGAGAAGGCACCGCATTGGCAAGAACAGAGGCGCTCCAGACTTCCCTAACATCGAGATAAAAACCTCCGCCTACCCCTTTTCGGAGAAGCTACATCTTTTGGTCAGGGAGGACTACGCCGTTAAGCGCAAGCCAGCCTTCTACGTGCAAATCATCGTGAATGTGGAGAGCCCCAACTCAACCACTATTCCTCCGGGAACAAAGGCAATCCTATGCGGCTACGCCACCACGCAGGAGGTGGACAGGGCACCGCTCAAAGATTTTGGAAGCAAGCCAGGTGGTGAGAGCGGCTATCGGTGCCGCCACATCTCCATTGAAAGGCTGCATCCAATCATCGAACTAAAGGAGAAAATAGGCTAACGCGCCTCACCCCTTTTTCTTCGAAAAATACTTTTGGCTAAAGCGATGGAAAAGATTTAGGTCGTCCGTACTAAGAAGCGAAAAACGCTCTAGTATTTTGCCAAACACCTTGGTATCCGACTTAATACCAACATCCTCCAAAATGGCTGACAGCCGTTCGCGAGCCACGGCTAGCTCCGACTCAGCCACTACCCCCCTCTTCTTTCGAGCATAGCTAAAGTTCACCTTCGACAGCTCGTAGGCGTACACCATTACCGCCTGCCCAAGATTCAGCGACGGGTATTTGCTCCGCATGGGGATGGTGGTTAAAATGTGGCACAGGGCAAGCTCGTCGTTGGTGAGACCCGAAACCTCACGGCCAAAGACCACCGCTACCGATTCTACACCATCCACCTTGGCCGAAAGAATGGTGGGCAGGTCACCCACCAGGTGGTAATCCTCGTTCACGTTGCGATGCTTGGCCGAAGAGGCGATAACCAAATCAAAACCGTTCAAGGCCTCCTCTAGTGACGAAAACACTCTTGCCTGCTGGAGAATCTCGTTTGAAGCATGTGCCGTAGCCAAGGCGCGCTCACCAAGGTAATCGCATGGATTAACCAGAGTTAGGTGGCTAAAGCCCATCGTTTTTATGGCCCTTGCGGCGGCACCCACATTCTCCTCCCGAGCTGGTTCTACGAGCACAAAGGTTATCTCCATTGCTGCAATTTTTTAACAAAGAAAGCACAATAGGCTTTACCAACAAAAGGTCAGCCGCCCGGATTGCTCCAAAGACGGCTGAGAATCTATTAATGAATAAGATTAGAAACGCTGATGCTCGGTTCGTCCGATGATCTCCTCCTGCAACTCCGGCGTAAGGTCGTTGAAGTAATCGGAGTAACCCGCAACGCGCACAATAAGGTCGGCATGATTTTCGGGATGCCGCTGGGCGTCGCGCAGGGTGGCCGCCGATACCACGTTAAACTGAATGTGGTGACCATCGAGCTTAAAGTAGGTGCGCACCAGCTGCCCAACTTTTGCTATGGATTCCGGCCCATCGAAAAATTCTGGGGCAAACTTCTGGTTAAGCAACGTTCCTCCAGTTTTAATGTGGTCAATCTTCGACACCGACTTAATTACGGCTGTTGGACCTTTTCTATCTGCTCCTTGAACCGGGGATATACCCTCCGAAAGAGGCTTGGTGGCAAGCCGTCCATCGGGCGTAGCCCCAATCACGCTGCCAAAGTAAACGTGGCAGGTTGTGGGTAACATGTCGAGCCGAAACTGGCCACCACGGGCCGTAGGGCGACCGTCAATCATGGTCCATAGCATGTTAAACACCTCCACCGCATGCTGGTCGGCATAGTCGTCGTCGTTGCCAAACTTGGGCGTTTCGTAAACCAGCTTTGCGCGCAGCTCATCTGCCTCGTTAAAGTCTGCCTCCAAAACCGACAACAGCTGCTCCATTGTCACCAGCTTATGGTCGAATACATTGTGACGAATTGAGGTAAGGCTATCGGTAATGGAACCCAACCCAACACCCTGAATGTAGCTGCTGTTGTAGCGAGCACCTCCGGCATTGTAGTCCTTGCCGTTGGCAATGCAATCGTCGATAAAGAGGCTGAGGAACGGTGCTGGAAGCATGCTGCCATACACCTGTTCAATGGCACAGTTTCCCTTTATCTTAATATCGACAAAGTGCTGGAGCTGAATTTGGAATGCCGCCATCACCTCCTCAAAAGAGCCAAAGCTGCGAGGGTCTCCGGTTTGTGGGCCAAGCCGTTTACCCGTTTGGTGGTCGACTCCGTTGTGCAGCGTAATCTCCAGCACTTTCGGCAGGTTGAAGTAGCCGGTAAGCCAGTAGGCCTCGGTGCCAAAAGCACCAGACTCCACACATCCGCTGGCCCCTCCATTACGGGCATCCTCCAGCGATTTACCCTGCCTTACCAGCTCTTGAATAATGGCGTCGGTATTGAAAATGGATGGCTGACCAAAGCCCGTTTTGGTAATCTTTATTGCCCGATGGATAAAGCTATCGGGATTCTTCTTGCTTAGCTGCACCATGGAGCTGGGTTGCAGAATACGCATCTCCTCAATAACGTCGAGCATAAGATAGCTGAGCTCATTCACCGCATCGGAACCATCCGGTTTCACCCCACCTAGGTTGATAAGGGCAAAATCGGTGTAGGTGTTGCTCTCCCGTGCCGTAATCCCAGTTTTTGGAGGAGCTGGATGGTTGTTGAACTTCACCCAAAAGGATTGCAGCAACTCCTCTGCCCCCTCCTTGGTAAGCGTTCCTTCTGCAATCCCCTTTTGGTAAACGGGGTATAAATGCTGGTCAAGCCGTCCCGGGTTAAAGGAGTCCCAAGGATTGAGCTCGGTAATAATGCCAACATGTATAAACCAGTAGTGCTGCAGCATCTCATGAAACGTTTCCGGAGCATGGGCAGGCACCTTACGGCAAATACGAGCCATCTCCAGCAGCTCGGTCTTTCGGATACCATCTGTTTCCTCTTTTGCCAGCAGCTCAAGCGCCACCGCATGACGATTGGCAAACACCACAATGGCATCGGCGGCAAGGCTCATGGCCTTGAGTTCCTCTATCTTCTCAAATGCATGGCTATCGGTAAGCGGATTAATGCTGGCCATGCTCTGGGCAATGTCCTGCTTAAGGTCGAGCATCCCCTTCCGGTAAAGCTTTGGTCCGGTTACGGTATGGCCGGGTGCCCGCTGCTCCTGAAATTCGGTAAAAATCCCTGCCGTGTAGGCATCTTTCCACTCCTCCGTAACCATTTCGAACACCCTGTCGCGAATGGTTCTCCCGCTCCAAAAAGGAATAATGGAGCTGCGGTAAACCTCGCGAACCTCCTCATCAACCTTGTAGGAGACCTTTGGCCTAGTGTTGAGTATCTCCAAATCGTCGAGGGAGTGAAGGCATACCTCCGGGTAGGTTGGCGTAGCCTTTGGAGCCGGCCCACGCTCGCCCACGATCAACTCGTATGGGTTGATGCAGATTGCTTTATTGGCAAGAATGTGCATCAGGGAGCCTGCTCGCTGCATGGGGACGGAGAGCAACGCCGTAGCGGGCTGTGAATAGAATTCGGTAATTAGCTTTGCTCTCTCTGCTGAAATGCGATTGATGGCCTTTAGGCTCATCTCGCGCTGTTTATGTATTCTACTATTAATCATTACGTCAACCTCCAATTTTAACAACCAATCCAATGCCTGTAAACCTACTTGCCACCTTAGCCACCGCATCGGAGGTGGGCTCGGCAATGCCATCCATAAGATTTTCAATTCCCAACCGTTGGTATTTACCCTTGGCAATGGAGTGGTAAGGAAGAATGTGCAGCTCACTCAAGCCTGGGAGTTCAGCAAATAACTCCTCCATGGCTTTGAGATTCTGCTCACCATCGTTTAGCCCGGGAATTAAGGGAAACCGAACAATAACCCGCTTACCCTCCTTTACCAAATACCGCAAATTGTGCAGCACCATATCGTTTCTAACGCCAGTAAGCAACTGATGCTCCACCGTCTCCATGTGCTTAACATCGAACAGAAAAAGGTCGGCGAGCGGTGCAACCTGATGAAATGCTACGTTTGGTGCAAAGCCGCAAGTATCAATGGTAGTGTGAATATTCTGCTCCTTGAGCAGCTTGAGCAGCTCCACCAAGAAGGCCGTTTGCTGCAAAGGTTCGCCACCAGAGATGGTAGCGCCTCCCAGCGATTCCTCGTAGAATGCCCTATCCTTTAGCACTTCGGCAACCACCTCCTCCGGCGACATATACCTACCCAGTGTCTCCTTAGTGCGAATCTCACGATCTTCCAACCGATATACCCGGTCAACCTCCTCTGGTATCTCCCGGCGACTCTCCGGGTTATGGCACCAGCGGCACCTCAACGGACATCCCTTAAAGAATACCGTTGTGCGAATTCCGGGACCATCGTGAACGGAGTACCTCCGTATATCGAAAATTAGTCCACGCATACAGCAAATGGATTAGATATTATATACTATTTGGGGTAAAGAAAGAATTGTTACTCAGCGTAACTGAGCAAAAGGAAAAAGAGAATGCTAGCAGATCCAGCACTCGTAGAGGCCTTTCCCGAAATTGTGGTAGAGTGACTGGTATGAAATACTGTTTGCCATACCCAATAATATGATTTAAGACAAATGTAAGTGGTGTGAGGTAAAGAATCAAGATAAATTTAAAATTTTTCGATGATTAATGTCATTATGTATCAGTCTCCTTAGCGCTACTTTTGGAAAAATTAATCACACAAGATGATAAACACTACCTATTCTTAAACGGATTGAAAAGACATTGACTTTACCCTGATTAACAGATTAAGACCAGAGATCAATCCATTAAACCTAAAACTTTATCTTTGTCAAAACGAATGAAAAACAAACCTCTGTTTTCACCATGTATAAAATTGTAAAGAAAAAACTTCTGGCTCCCCACATCTATGCTATGGACATTGAGGCACCAAGAGTTGCCAAGGCTGCTCAACCCGGACAATTTATTATTGTGAGGGTTCACGATAAGGGCGAACGTATTCCGCTTACCATTGCCGATTATGACGCCAAAGCAGGCACGGTTACCATTGTTACGCAAACCGTTGGTGCCTCCACCCGCCTAATTTGTGCAAAGGAGGAGGGTGAATTTTTACTCGATTTTGTTGGACCGCTTGGAATGCCTTCCGAACTTGTAGATGAAACGGATGAACAGCTGGCGCAGAAACGAATTCTTTTTGTGGCTGGTGGTGTTGGAACTGCACCGGTATATCCACAGGTAAAATATTTGGCAAGCAGAGGCATTAAGGCCGATGTAATTATTGGAGCAAAGAGCAAAGATTTCCTCATTCTTCAAGAGGAGATGGCCAAGGTGGCCGGGGAGGTATTTGTAGCCACCGACGATGGCAGCGTGGGCTTTCATGGACTAGTAACCGACCTGCTGAAAGATTTGGTGAACAACAGAGGCAAAAAGTATGATCTCGCCATTACCATTGGGCCAATGATAATGATGAAGTTCCTTTCGGCACTTACCCGCGAGCTTGGCATAAGAACCATTGCCAGCTTAAACACCCTTATGGTTGATGGAACTGGAATGTGTGGTGCCTGCCGGGTTACAGTGGGAGGCAAAACCAAGTTCACCTGCGTAGATGGCCCCGAATTCGATGCCCATGAGGTCGACTTTGAGGAGGCCATGCGACGTCAAAACATGTATCGCACCATTGAGGGACGAAAGTTAAAAGAGATGGAAGAAAAAGACCACAACTGCAAACTAGGCCGTCATGAGTAATAAAATTCCACGCGTTCCGGTAAGGGAGCAAGACCCCAATATTAGGAAATCGAACTTCGAAGAGGTTTGCTACGGTTACAACGTAGAAGAGGCCATGCTAGAGGCTACCCGCTGCATACAGTGCAAAAAGCCACGCTGCGTGGATGCCTGCCCAGTTTCCATTAAAATCCCCCAGTTTATCAAAAATGTAAAAGATGGAGATTTTACGAAAGCGGTTGGAACCATTGCAGAGGACAGCAGCCTACCAGCTGTTTGTGGCAGGGTTTGCCCACAGGAAAGCCAGTGTGAGGGTGCCTGCATACTAGGTGTAAAAGGCGAACCGGTATCCATCGGAAAATTAGAGCGATTTGTGGCCGACTGGAGCCGCGAAAACAAAGTCTCCTTTTCAGAGGTTGCCCCTTCGAATGGAAAAAGAGTTGCCATTATTGGTAGCGGTCCTGCTGGCTTATCGTGCGCTTCCGATCTGGCCAAGATGGGCTACTTCGTAAAAATATTTGAAGCACTACATCAAGCTGGAGGAGTTTTGGAGTATGGCATTCCCGAATTTCGTCTGCCCAAGGAGCGGGTGGTTGAATACGAAATAGACAACGTTCTCAAGCTGGGTGTTGAGATTGAAACCGACGTGGTGGTTGGTCGCACCATTACCATTGACGAAATATTTGATGAGGAAGGGTTCGATGCCGTATTTATTGGCTCCGGGGCCGGACTGCCCAAGTTCATGCACATTCCAGGCGAAAACTTTAATGGCGTGGTTTCGGCCAACGAATTTCTTACTCGCAACAACCTGATGAAAGCTTTTGACCCTACCTACGATACTCCCATTTACGTAGGCAAACGGGTAGCCGTGGTTGGCGGAGGAAACGTGGCCATGGACTCTGCCAGAACAGCAATCCGATTGGGTGCCGATGTATCCATCATCTACCGTCGTTCGGAAAAGGAGCTACCCGCAAGAGTGGAGGAGGTTCACCACGCAAAGGAGGAGGGCTTACATTTTCACATGCTAACCAATCCCGTTGAAATATTAGGTGACGACAATGGTTGGGTTAAAGGCATCCGCTGCCTAAGAATGGAGCTCGGCAAACCAGATGCTTCTGGTAGAAAAAGCCCAATTGAAATTCCAGGGTCGGAGTTCGATATGGAAGCCGATGTGGTGATAATGTCGCTGGGCACCTCACCAAATCCTCTAATTTCTGCCACAACACCTGGTCTAGCCTCCAACAAGTGGCAGTGCCTCATCGCCGACGAGAGTGGACAAACCACACGTGAAGGTGTTTTTGCTGGTGGCGACGCAGTTACCGGTGCAGCCACGGTTATTCTAGCCATGGGCGCAGGGAGAACCGCTGCCAAAGCCATTGATGAGTATTTGAAAAAGAAGTAAAACGGAAGTTAAACAGAAGTTATACTGGAGTTAGAAGAAGATAGAAAAAACAGAAAAACAAGGCTGGTAGAAGGCTACTTCCCCGTCCTTTAGGTCGGGGTTGGGATGCTTTGCCTAAAACGAGCGGGGCACGTAGATACGGAATTCAATGCAGGCAACCAACCATGCACCGCAACCACAGAAAGGTGTAATAGGCACTATCATTCTCAAATTCTCAAAAACATAACGAAAGGGGGCAAAAGCCCCCTTTCTACCTTCCACACGCTTGGCATTGGATATTACTCCGTTGCCGTGAAATTATTTATGGTTGTAAACTTCATTGGTATTTCGAGGTCGTTGGGCAGCTGCGCATTCTTCTCAATCATCATGGTTCCCTCAAATGTAGAGGTGGATGTTCCAGAATTAATCCATCCCGTCTTCAAATCGAGCTTAAAGGTAGATTGCTCCGTCCCCGTAAAACTTGCACGGGCATTCATTCCATTTACCACGAAAGACTTATCAGCAGATGCCACCGCCATTTTAGCATTTCCTATAATAGTCACCTCACCATCATCGATAAACTTAAGTGTCCAACTATTATTCTTTGTGGTTTTACCCAACAATTTTAGTTCAACTGAATTATTCCAACTATCACCAATAGCAACAGGTTGAACAGGATAACATCGAAAAATAATTTCGAAACTGCTCTTTAGCGATACGGCACCAAAAGAGTTTTTTACGCTCGCCTTAATCTGCATCTTACTCATATTGGGAACGTCGAGCCTACTTATAGTATTGTCGATGGCCTCATCAACCCCATTTACAGATAAAACTTCCCCACTTTTAGAAATAACCATGGTATAGGGATTTTTAATAAAGCTGAGCATAACTTGGCCAAACAGGTCATCCTCGCCAATAGGTTTTTCCGAATTAAATTCCATACCAGCCAGGGGGGAGGTCATCTTGAACAACATCTTTTTAAACCGCAACTCCACCGTATAGCTAGAATCGGTAGAAGCCTTTACCAAAAAGCTATTTACCCCAGAAATTTCCGTTTTAATATTTTGCTCTGTTCCCATTACGAGCTGCGAAATATCTTGGGTCGATTTCTGGTTAAGGGTATAAGTTTTCCCAACCTTGAGATTTAGTGCAAGGTTAATTTTCGCACTTGGCTGGGCAAAAAGCGATACTGCAATTAGCAAGCCCACAGTATTGGTAAATAGTATTTTCATTCCGTTTAGGTTTTTGATTATTGTTTATCCTTATCGAAGGTAATACTATTTTAAATTTCACAAATAGGTTTGCCATAATGATGCGAAAAAATTAAACACCAATACAATCATAAACAAGGTCCATGCAAAAGTTCCATTATTGGGTCATCAACGGCTCCAACCGGATGGGGTTGGGCGTACTGGAGGGCTACGTTTTCTCCAACCGGATGGGGTTGGGCGTACCGGAGGGCTACGTTTTCTCCAACCGGATGGGGTTGGACGTACCGTAGGGCTACGTTTTCTCCAACCGGATGGGGTTGGGCGTACTGTAGGGCTACGTTTTCTCCAACCGGATGGGGTTGGACGTACTGGAGGGCTACGTTTTCTCCAACCGGATGGGGTTGGGCGTACCGTAGGGCTACGTTTTCTCCAACCGGATGGGGTTGGACGTACTGGAGGGCTACGTTTTCTCCAACCGGATGGGGTTGGGCGTACCGTAGGGCTATGGCGCTTTGGCAAAAAGATTGGAGTTCTTGATTTGACAGAAGGTTTGCGCATACGCTCATATGAACACCAAGCATAATGAAACAATTCTCGTTTTTAAAATCACTTAAAAAACGAGAATAGCATATTGTTAATATATGCGAAAACGGCACGATACATGCAATACAACTAAACCTTTCCAGTTTTTTGTATGGATATAAACGAACTCTACAAAAGCAATAAACTATCGCGCTGAGTTAATTCATCAACAGCGAGAAAAATAGATAAATAGCAATGATAAAAAGGCTAACATCACTTATAATAATGTTTTTGTGCTTTTTACCAGCGTTTTCGCAAAACGATGGAACTGAAGGTAAACTTAAAAATGTCGATTCGCTATCCATTGATAACAACCTAAATTATGGTATTGCCCATGGAGTTACATATGACGACTTATTTTTTCTGAGATTAAAACCTCCAATTAGTAATTTCAAAACTCTCAATTCGTATTCATTTGATGCGAAGGCAATTTTCCAAGATAAGGCACTACCAATCTACAGCAATTACAATTTCTTATTACAGTCAGAATTTAGAAAAGGCCAACCACTGGCGAATGATTTCATTAAAACACAAGCAAATAAAATATTCAACAAACTATACCTCAACAGTGGCAGTCGTCAAGTAACTCATATCGCGTATGGAGAATATTACCAAATTAATGGAGCGTTGAGATGGTTACCCAACAATAGGCTTTCCGTTGATGTGGGTAGTTTTTTCAGTAGACAATATGACTACGTTACAGCAGCACGGTCAGACATATTGGGCATAAATACAAAAACGAGTTACAGCTTAACAAACAAGATACAGTTCAATATTTTTGGACAATACATAACACCTTCACAGAATAGTTTCTTCAATGGGAATTCACTTTTCCCCAATTCAACCGTTGGAAGTTCTCTGTTGTTTAATTTAAGGAACAAAACACAGATAGATATGGGCGTTAAATACCGATATTATGAAAACAAGATGAGCTGGAATATAGAATCGGTTGGAAAAATATCTGTGGGATTTTAAATTATCTCACATCAATGTTTAAAATAATTTACCAATAATATAAACTTAGATGGCAACGGTACTCAATCTTACCCCTCCGGTGAAGCGGCTAACATCATCATTGCATAAGCCTCATGTTCAATCTCAAAATAGCAGCACAGGCAAAAAGATTGGGGTTTCAATTAAACATCATAGCCCACGGTTAAAACCGTGGGCTATTAACTGGTATTAAATCAGAAAGAACTCTTCTCGCCCTACTCCTTCACCAACCTCACGTAGTCGAGCATGGCGGTGTTGATATCGCCATTCATGTTTTCGTTGTAAGGCAGGTAGGTGATTTTGAGCGTATGCTTCCCCGGCTTAAGATTTAGCACTAGGTTGTTGCTCCAACCCCAGTCGCTCCACTGGTTATCCTCAATAACCGGCATTACCACCACTCCTGCAACGTCGCCATCCACCAGAAGGGTGCGAATGGCGCAGGTGTTAAAGCAGCACATTCGGGCAGTTCCGTTGGAGTAGCGCGCGCTAAAGATATATTTCCCTTCGGTATCCACCGAGAATGGAATTTCCACCGATAGGTTCTTCTGGAGGCTCATCTCCACAAATCCTTTACCCGAAAAGTTTTTGTAAGGTAAGGTTGAGCGCGGAGCAAAGCTTTCGGCCTCTAATACAATCGGCTTAGAGGCGTAAATGGGCAGTGGTTCACTCAAAAACGACTCTCCACTTTTCCCAATGGCCTTAACCTGATACTCCGCATAGCTGTTGGATGAAACAATTGAGTAGACGGTGTCGGTTGTTTTCCCAACCGGAATGCCATTTTTTACAATTTGGTAAAAATCAGCTCCTGCACTCTTATTCCAGCTCAGCTTATTTCCTTCCACCGACACGGTTGGAGTTGCCGGGGAGAAGAGCACATCAACAAGGTTTATTTTCGACTCAGGAAGTGGCTTGCTGCTCAGTTCAATATCAATTCTATTTTCTCCTGTTAGGTTTCCTGCAACAAAGGCAGAATCTTGCTTAGCTCCATTTATTTTGAACGACTTAACTACATTGCCAAATCCAGAGAGGGTGATGTCAAGGGTCGCATTACGATAATGGAATCCCTTTACCTTAATGGTTCCTGCATAATCCTTTGGCACAAATGGTTTAAACGAAATGCCTTCGAATTTAAAGTTCATTCCCAGCAGCACTCGATAAATCATGGCAATATTTCCCGACACGCTCCAAAGCTGCCTGTCGGAGTTAATCACGGTGCCCTCTTCCCTACCCGTTTGGGCCACCATATTCTCCTTGTTGGTTAAGAACATGGCCGCCTCACGGTAAATGGATGCCAAACCGTAGGTTACAGCAGCCTCATTGCCCGCTTTGGCAGCAGCCCAATTCCAATACGACTGCACAAATGGCCAAATGCTATTGTTGTGGTATGGAGTAATATCCGGAATTTCGGGATAGATGGTTGGAACGCCATAGGGCGTTACCGGCATGTGCTCCATTAAAGTAGTGCTCTTCTGCTTACCTGCAACGCCAAAAATGACTGCAAGGGCCTCACCCAACGCCTCCGATTTAGGTGAAACCGACATGAATGTCCGTCCATATAGGTATTGTGCATAGTAACCCTTTTCGGGCTGCCAGAGATACTTATTGATACTAGCCTTGAGCGCCTCCGACTTCTGCTCGTATTCCCCATGCTTTCCAGTCTCAATAGCCTCCATCTTGCCGAGAATATGCAACACCTGGCTGTGAACGGCAGCGGTTCCCAAACACTCAGATCGATAAATATCCACCGGCTTCATCCAAAGGGGGTAGGTCTGCTCACGCCAATCGAGGAACGACGACTCGCCCAAGGACAAACTACCGGGGTAGTATATGGTTTTAAGATCAGCCTCCAACGATCTTTTTACGATGGGGTAGATGGTATCGAGCCAAGCTTTATCTCCGGTAACCTTATACACCTCCCAAGCGGCCAGAGCCCAAGTCATTCTATCGGTGGATACGGGCCACGATCCACCGGAGCCGGTGTCCTGAATAATCTTTCCATTCTTCACCTTTTTCATAAGGCAACGTCTTGCCACAGGCGGGTCGATATAGGCCAAGGAAAGCACAATGCTGTAGCTCATATCGCGAGTCCACACGCCTTCCCAACTCTTGCCGGTGTTGAGATAGCCATCGGCCGTTCTGTTATTTTCCAGCCCCTCCAGCGAGAGGTTGTAGAGCGCATTTACCAAAGGGAAGTTGGTCTCTACCGAAGGATAGGCTTTGATATCAGCGGTAAGCTTCCACGTCCGCATGCTGTCGCTTTTTGCATCTGCAGGGGCATAGTTCGACTCTATTTCGCCAGATGAAAGGGCGACGGCCTTGTAATTTCCCCAAACAACAGAGTCGGCATAAACCGTAAAGTTTGGGCTGGAATAAAGCACTTGATGCCTGCTTGAGCCGCAGGCCGAGAGTAACACAGTAGCTACGAGCGCTAACGATGTAAATCTAACCTTATGCATTTTCATTCGATTGATTTATAACGAAAAGTAGATTAAAAAAGTCCTATAGGAATGGCAATACCAAAGGTAATGCAACCTTTGAAAAAAAGAAAATAATGAAAATTGTAAAATGAAGAAAATTCAAATTAAACAATCCTAACTCCCAGCACCAGCACATCATCCACCTGCTCATTGTTACCTTGCCATTCGCTAAAGGCCGATTCGAGAATTAGCCGTTGCTTTGCCATTGGAAGTTCATTATTCTTAGCAAGCAACGCTCTAAAGTTTTTAGCTTTAAACTTTCGACCATCGGGACCTCCAAACTGGTCGGCAAATCCATCGGAGAAGAGGTAGAACGAGGTAACTCCCTCCAGCGAGATGATGTGATTTGTAAATGACGCCTTCTCGCTAATGTGAATTCCAACCGGCATCTTATCGCCCTTAATCTCCTCAAGCACTCCATTGCGAATAATATATACCGAGTTATATGCCCCTGCAAATTCCAGCTGGTTACTCTGGCGGTCGATCACGCATAAAGAAATATCCATTCCGTCCTTCGACTCGCTATCGCTCCCCTCTTGGGAGAGAGTATACTTAATAAAAGTCCTTAGCTCGTTGAGAATGGTTGCTGGATGTAAATCGCCCACCGTATTCACAATCTCGCTCAAGAATGAGAGGCCAAGCATGCTCATAAACGCACCAGGGACACCGTGGCCAGTACAATCAGCCACTGTAACAATGGTTTTCCCATTATGGTCCACCGTCCAGTAAAAGTCGCCGCTTACAATGTCGCGAGGACGAAAGAAGATAAAATGTTCCGGAAGAATTTTCTCAACAACCTCCTTCGAAGGCATGGCAGCCGTTTGTATACGTTTGGCGTATTCAATGCTTTTGGTAATATTTTCGTTTTGCTTAACAATCTGGTCACGCTGGTTCTCAATCTCATCACGTTGCGTTTCAATCTCCTCCTTCTGCTGCATAATTTCCTCATTCTGTAGAGCAAGGGAATCACGCTGATTTTCCATCTCCATTCGCTGATCCTCTATGGTTTGAGTTCGCATACGCACCTTCTGCTCCAACACAATTTTGTCACGAATGAGGTTACGTTCCCTGACTCTTACAAACACGATCATTATAAAGAGCAGCAGCAGAATACAGAGCGAGATAAACCAAATCGATTTCCAAAAAGGCGGTTGAACCCTAAAGTTAAGGGAGTATTCTTTACTCTCATTTCCCAGCACATCGCGAGCTCGGATTTTAAGTTTATAATGTCCTGAAGGGAAAAAAGGAAATTCGAGTAACGGAGTTCTGCTCCACTCCGACCAGTGATTCATCATCCCTTCAATTTGGTATTGGAACTCGGCCGACCTTTCCTTCATAAACGAAGGAGCAGCAATGGTTATCCGCAATGCATTGTTGGAATAGTTAAGGTCAATATTATCAAGATCCAAGAGTATCCCGTTTCCATCTTTTACGCTTTTAACTAACAATGAAAAAGCAGCCAGATTAACTGAACGCTCTGGATTTACGATACGCAAAATCTCGTTATATCCATTCACCAAATAGAGCGTATTGCCAGTGGTAAAAAATATATCATTTATCTTGTCGAAAAGTCCAAGGAATGGAAGGTTGGGGTTTTCAAGTGGACCTCGAGGGGAATAGCATTTCCACGCGCCATTAAGCTGCAACCAGGTTACCTTGCTTTGTGCAAAAAGAACTTTGATGTCGGAACTTGCAAACTGCAAGCTATCATCAGAGAGCGCATTTGCGTTTTTATCGTAGAGGTAAACACGATTCGCCGTTATAATCATGGTATTACCCATAATGGTTCTTGCTACCGGGGAATCAAATGCGCCTTTCATTACACTTGCCAAGGCGGGACTTGCAGCACCAGCTTCATTTAAGGTTAATCTGATCACCCTCGACTCGGTGGTTAAGAGCAGCTGCTTTGCCGACAGTTCTGCAACCGAAACCGGCAAGTCATTTTCGGTTAAAAAAATGGTAGTGGTAGTCCAAACTTCATTACTTTTAGTTATCCTCTCCAGCCCATTTTCAGTACCAATCCAAATCACATCCTTGTTAAAACCTGAAGGGAATGCGAAAAGTGTATATTTTCCGAACAAAATGGGTTTTGCCTTATCGTTTAAAACTGAATAAATGCCACGGCTACTTACCACCAAAAGCTCGTCGTTAACCACAACCAGCTGACGACATTTGCCTTCCAAACCGGCAACTTTTCGGTATGCATAGCCAACAGGTTGAAGCGCAAGCACCTTCTTTTTTCGAACCAAGTATTCGCGAGATGCTTGAGCCTTACTTTGATCGGTCGAAACTTCTGTTTTCTCGTCCGTAGCTTTACCCCCAGCAATTTTATCAAAAAGGCGCGAGAAAAAACTCTTTCTCTTCTTCTCGTGTTCTGTTACCACTGCCTTAGATTCCAATTCATCAACTATTTTCTGAGATTGGATTACCTTTTCTTTAACGTTTACTACCACCTCCTTAAAACCTTTCACCTCGTCTAAAAGATATAGACCTTCGCTTGTCCCTGCATAGAGCTGATTTCGAAAATCAACAACAGAAAGCACATTACCACTCAATCCGGGATAGTGCTCAAAAGAGGTAACCGGAATGCTAAAATCGATACGAGAAATTCCCATACCATGAGCAATCCACAAGCCTGAATGTCGATCGACGCCCAAGGTAAACACCTCATCATCGGGAAGCCCAGCGCGATAGTTCACCATGGATAAAGTTTCTCCGTTCTTGGCATCCAACACCACACAGCCTCCCAGCAAAGTGGCAAGGGCAATTCGCGATTTATCAACCACAATTCCACCATTCAGGAAACTGGCATCAAGATAGGCTTGGTCTTTAACAACAAATGGAGCTATATCCTTCCCGTTGAATCGATAAAGAGAATTGTTGGACAGCCCAAGATAAAGATTTGAGCCATTCCCAAATGTGAAGTTTATTTCGGTTCCCCTCGGCAGTTGAATTTTAAGTGGTATTGCACGACCATTGCGAATCAGGAAAACCCTAATTTTATTTTGGATAACATAGAGCTCGTTATTAAAATCGAAGGCATCGGTTATAAAATGCAGGCTATCGGCCTCCGCATAAATTCGCTGTAGAAATGGCGATTTTCCACCTACCAACCTACAAACATTTTGGGTACCTATGGCATAAAGGTTACTCCCAACAGGCACCAACTTATGGTAATAATCATAAATAGTATCGTTTACCTTCACTTGCACAAACTCGCCCTTACAGTCGCGATCAAAGGAAACAATGCCTTGGTCGGTGCTTACAAACAACTTCTCATGAAAGGCCATCGCCAATGGACGACCATCAACTTTAATATTTTCCCACTCATAACCGTCGAAAGAAAAAACGCCCTTACGATTAAGAAAATAAACCAAGTTATTACTGCCCTGCTCAATAGACCAAGTTTGGGGGCTCATAGAGCCTGGCAGCTTATAATGTGTTATATACGGCAAACCCGGTTGAGCGCCAGCAAACATGCTCCCCAGCAAGGTAACAGACAAGCTTACTCCTCGGATAATTATACGAAGCCCCTTCATTGCTTTACAGGTAATATCATTAGGCAAATTAATGCAAAATTAAACGCAATAGAAGATCTATCTAAATATTTGCTTAAATAGTATGAAACTTAACAGATGAAGCAACAATTGGTTAATCCTTTTCTTTGAAATCCGACCAAAAATTTAATCTTTGCAAACCACCAAACAAGAGACAAGTATGGACTCAAATTTGCAACCCGCAAAAAAAGGGTTTAGTCGGAACTACTGGACCGTAATTCTCATGGAGTTTTCCGAGAGAGGATCTTACTATGGAGTAATGTCGGTTCTGTCAGTGTATCTTGTTCTAAATACAGGCGATGGAGGTTTAGGTTTCAGCAAAGAGGGTGTTGGTATAATCAAAAGTACCATAACTCCACTGCTTTACTTTCTACCAATTATTGCCGGAGCTATAGCCGACCGCTATGGCTACCGAAAAACGCTCTTCTTCGCATTTGCCATAATGAGCACAGGATATTTCCTCACCAGCCAAGCAACATCGTATGGTGCTGTATTTATGAGCTTAATATTAATGGCAATTGGCGCTGGCTTTTTTAAGCCCATAATATCGGGAACCATTGCCCGTGAAACCGACGAAAGAAACTCCTCTCTGGGGTTTGGTATTTACTACTGGTCCATTAACCTCGGAGCATTTCTAGTTCCACTGCTGCTGATACCCTATTTGAAAAACATTTCGTGGAGCTATATCTTCATAATGGCCTCCATCGGAACCGGATGGTTACTTCTACTCAACCTCTTTATTTTCAAAGAACCAGCCCGTCCAAAAAGCAGCAAATCCATCTCGGTTGTTCTGAAGGAGGCAATCCTAGTCCTTCAAGATATTCGTTTTATCTCCATGATTGTGATTTATAGCGGATTCTGGATTCTTTACTTCCAAATGTTCGATTCCGTTCTCTGGTTTTTAAAAGAACACATTAATACAGCACCTGTCGACAGTGCCATTAATGGTATACTTAGTCACTTCTATTCAAATCCAACATGGCACTTCGATTCCGAACATGTTACCGTGATTAATGCAGCGACCATTATTGGATTACAGCTGCTAGTGTCTAAAATTGTAAATAAATTTAAGGCATTGCCAACAATGGTTGTTGGAATTAGTTTTGGCACATTAGGCATTGCTTTGCTAGCTATTTCATCCAACGTTTGGGTATTCATTATAGGCCTATTCGTGTTCTCCATTGGCGAAATGACTGCCCACCCAAAATTTATCTCCTACGTTGGGCTAATAGCGCCACCCGACAAAAAAGCGCTCTACCTCGGATACTCCTTTCTTTATGGTGTTATTGGCAGCGGAATAGGCGGATATTTAGGTGCTTTTCTCTATCACCAGCTCGTAGAAAAAAACAATAACTCATTCGCTTTCTGGGGTATTTTTGTTTTGATAGGACTTGCCAGCATAGTTGGCTTACTACTATTTAACAGACACGTTAAAAGAAACCCAGTGTAAACGAGGTTTTGCAGAAGTTACTGAAAGGTTAAATGTGCTCAATATCAAGTCTCTCGATGATTAAAAAGCCATCGAGGTAAATCTGATTCATGCCGAAAGATCTTATTTCTGTGTCGGCCAATATCGTTTCTTTAGTTCGAACTCTTATTCGCCAGGCAGGATGGGATGGAAATACAATTGGGTTCTTAAGTTTATTGGAGTTATTTTCAAATTGAATATTCCATTTCCAATTGGCCTCCCTATCTCCAGTCTCCTCAGGCGAAGTATCCCATAGCTCTACCATGCAACCGTTGGGATTTTCTATGACCGATTGCGCTACTGATGTACTCAACACCTTATACATCCTCTCGTTGACACAGGAAACCAAGGCAATGTTTGGCAAAAATTCAAGTCTACGCCAAAATGGTAATGAGGCTATAAATGGACACTCTAAACCTACTACCACACATCCCATCTCGCCCAATTTATGAAGACACTCTTCCACCATAAACCGTCCAAGTCCACATCGACGCATTTCCGGTCTTACCTCAACAATGTCAATAAATACCACCGAGTTGGTTCCATACCAACAAACAAACCCAGCAGCTACCCCATTTACTTGAAGCAATACGATTTGGTGATTTTCAAACCGATTTTGAATGATATCCCAATTAGTATAAAAACCTGAGTAAACATGCTCATATTCATCGCGAAGCCAATGCAATAACTGTTGTAGCGTTTCAACAGAAGGATCTACAACCAACCTAACATTTAGTTTCGCTGCCTGCTGCGCGGCGAGTTTAAACATTCTTGAATTATCTATATTTAGAGTCCAAAATATACAGCGATAAAGAATTATTCGCAAACTATTTATCACAATTAATTAGGCCCAATAATATAAACAGTTAGACAGCCGTAGAAATTGAGACGGCAAACGTTTAAAAAGGCTAAAAAAAAATATTGGAAGAGATATAGGATACCGCTCTCCCTTGATTTAATTAGTGAATATTGCCAGCCATTAACTCATTCAAAACAATCCAACAAGCAACATCGCCATACCACAAAACGATGACATGGTTACATATCATCGTTAAAATAGCTCACTAAATTCATTATGCAGACAGTACATAAAAATATGAAATATCAATATTGTCCATAACAAAGTAGAACACATCAAAAGCATTCAATGTTACAGTTTTATGAGTAGAATTGGTATTTTGAAAAAAGGTTAAGGGTGTTGCTTGAAAGTAAACTTACCCTTAAGCCCTACAACAATTCCATGCGTTTAACTATTCAGACAATGTCTGACATAGAAAAGGCTATGGCTTCCCTAGAACGGGATTGATATGAAAGAAAATTATTTGTCGATTTTTACCTTTACGGCAATTGGTCCACGCTGGCCCTTTTCAACTTCAAAGGTAACTCGGTTATTCTCCTTAATAGACTCAAGCAATCCGTTAACATGTACGAATATACTCTCTTGAGTATCAAGATCCTTAATAAATCCAAAACCTTTCGAATCGTTGAAGAACGAAACCACGCCATGGCGAACAATGTCAACTGGCTCATTGGTTGAACGAGGAATTCCAATCTCAATACTTTCTACTTCAATTTCCTGCTTGTTCGACGGATCTGGCGGTGTAGAAGTAATCATGCCATTCTCATCCACATAGGCAATCATGTCAGTAAAATTGTTGGTCCCGCTTTCCTTGCGTTCAATCCGCTTCAGTTCCTTCTCTTTTCTCTTCTTCTCCTTATTTGTCCTTACTTGTTTTTTATTCGAGGTTTCCCTTGGCCTCCCCATAATGCTCCTTTCTTATTATGATTAATACTACATTTAGAAACTATGTTGATATTAATAACCAACACAGCCCCCAAATCAAATGCAAAGATACTCTTAATTCATGGATTTTCAGCATCAAGGGAAGATTCTGAGGTATTTAACAGTCAAAAAAATTAAAACGAGACCGGTTAAACTAGAATAAAAGTAACTATAAATGGAACCAATACCGTGAGTATTGTACCATGTAATAGGCTTATTACAGCATAATCCTTTCCCACATATTGAGTAATTATTGGAAGAGTTGTATCCATGGAAGTAGCTCCACCACAAACAATTGGGGCCAACTTACCAAAATAACGGGCAAAGATTGGAGTGAAGAGAAGAGTAATAATTTCGCGCATCACGTTGGCAAGTAATGCAACGACCCCAAGCGATTCACCACGAATTTCGGTAATATAGATGCTTGAAAGGCTATAGTAACCAAATCCAGAACCAATAGCGGCAATATCTTTCAGTGAAATATCGGATATGAGCAGAGATACGCAACTCACACCAATTAGTGTCCCTATTATGGTAGTTAGCGGAACTAACAATACCGTAAGATTCATGGTTCTTATGGTTTGCAGGGACCTCGGGTCGGAACCAATGCCTATTCCCACAAGGAACATGAGCAAGTATAGAGCGTATTCGGTAAAGTTATCGCGTATTAGAAATTCAGGAAGCAAATGGGCATAACCCAAGAGCACTCCCACAGAAAAAAAAGAAAGAATTATCAAACTTCCTTTCATTGCTGTTCTTTTGGTTTAAAAAAAACACGATAAGTAACCCATGCTAGCAATACGCTACCAAAAACAGCACCAAGGGTAATAACCAATGCCTTTACGCCAAGAATGGGAAGGTTTGCAACAATAATTTTATTTGAACCTATAGAAATGCCTAATAAAAGCAACAACAAGTATATGGCATAGGTGATTAACTTATCATTCACTAGTACAAACTTTGGCTTTGTGCGAAGCCAAATTCCCACCACAATGCCGACCAACATAATGAGAATAACTGTAATCATCTGTTGCAATTATTTGTAACGTCAATCAGCGTCTATTCAACACAAGAATCGAGAACCCTAAACAACGCTAAATCATTTTAATAAAAAAGTTACTTTTCCACGGTAAAAGCATATTCAATGCAATGATCAAATGGCTTATCCGGATTAATTACAGCAGAAGGAAATTGGGAATGATTTGGAGAATCGGGGAAAAATTGGGGTTCAATACAAATAGCGTCACGATGCACATAAATGCGACCAGCTCTGCCAGGAACAACGCTATGAAGACCATTGCCAGTATATACCTGCAAACCAGGAAGCGTGGATCTTACCACCATGGTCCTGCCATTTTGCAGATGTCGGAGTTGTGCAATGTTATGAATTTCACCGATAGGCGAATCCACTACCCAGCAGTTATCGTAGCCATTACCAATCAAAACATCATGGTAATTGCTCTCCAGACCAGGCTTAAGCGATCGCAAATGAGAAAAATCCATCGCCGTTCCTACTACAGGAATTAACCTTCCGGTTGGAACTTGATGCTCGTCAGTTTCCAAATATTGATTAGCGTTGAGCTGCAACAAATGGTTTTCAATAGATCCACTCCCCTCTCCACCAAGGTTAAAATAGCTATGATGCGTTAGGTTGAGAACAGTTGGGGCATTGGTTTTAGCACGAAAATGTATCGAAAGCACATTGTCCTCACTCCATGTATATTCAACAGTAACTTCAACCCGTCCAGGATATCCGCCTTCACCATCAGGACTCACAATTTTAAAAACAACACCATCGTTGCTATCAGCATTTTGAAGTAACTCCCAAGGTCGATGGCTAAAGCCAACATCGGCACTATGAAGCTGATTTTCGCCCTCATTTGGTTGAAGACGAAATGTTTTCCCATTAAGTGTGAAATGCGCACCGCCTATACGGTTGGCATAACGACCAACAGTACATCCAAACCACTCCACACCCTTCAAGTAGCCATCGAGCGATGAATAGCCAAGAACTACATCAGCAATGTCACCCGTGGCATCGGGCACCTTAATGGAAACAACACGCGCGCCATAGTTTGATAACGCTACCGACGCTCCACTTCCGTTAGTTATAGTTACCAGCTGTATTTGTTCACCAGATGGAACTCGACCCCATTGTTCAACATGCTTTTTCATTATCGGTCTATTTTAGACAAAATTTAATCTTATTTCCAAAGCGGAGACGGGTATTCTCCTCGCTCAACCAGTGATTTGAGTTGAGCCATCACAATAGGTTTATCGCCGGCATAGGTCACACCAAACCAATCGGAATCGGTTGGGATAACCTTACACGTTGCAATACCATCGGCTAACATACGGTTTACCACTGTGGGAATGTAAAATTCAGCCTTAGAATTATCAAGGTTATCAGCCAGAAACTCCTTCAACATACGGTCGGATTGATCGAAAAAGTCTGGCGTAAAACCCCAGCAATTCATGGAAACTGATGCATCACCTGGCAGTAATTTCTTAGTTCCGTCATCCTCCGTATTAAATATTGAATCACCATCGTGACCAATTTTTGTATGCTCCACAACATCAACCAAGAGTGAGTTGGCATCGACCTTACATACTCCGCGAGAAACGGTTCCTTGCTCGGAAAGGGTTTTGCGCAGCTTATAGCCAACCATGTATGCTTGCCCCTCCTTTTCCCCATGCATTAAGGCATTGGCCAACTGAACAAACGACTGACGACCATAAAAATCATCGGCATTAATCACTGCAAAAGGTTCATGAACTTCATTTTTGGCTGCCCATACAGCATGGCCAGTTCCCCATGGTTTAACTCTTTCAGCAGGACATGTAAAGCCAGTTGGCAACAGATCAAGTTCCTGAAACACCAACTTCACCTCTATTTTATCCGAAAAACGGTTACCAAAAGCAGTCATAAAATCCGCCTCAATACTCCTCCTTATAATAAAAACCACCTTGCCAAATCCAGCTCGCATGGCATCGTAAACGGAATAATCTATAATAGTTTCTCCATTAGGCCCAAGCCCATCAACCTGCTTCAGTCCGCCATACCGACTTCCCATGCCAGCAGCTAAAACCACCAATGTTGGCTTCATACAACACAATTTAATGTTTATACTTAATTTTCTTACGAAACAACTAGCTATCTGAACTTCTTTTTAATTTAAAGCGACTCAATTCCTTACAAAGAAATCGTTTGTTACTATCTCAACTCTCAATATCACTAAACAGTAAACTCAGACTACCAGACAAACCAAAATTTCGACGGAGAAAATTAGCAATTCTTTCAACAAGATAGGTACTCTATTATTTTAAAGCATAAAATATCTTAAGGTGCATTCAAAACACACCAACACGAAATCGATTGAGGCAATCAAAAAACAATAACTATCGGCCATAAATTAGATGAATAGTAGCACACAATTGCTAAAAAATCATACTTTTGAGCCCCGAAACCGGAAAACACTGAACTCAGAATTACAGGCAAATAAACCACATTTAAGGTCTATGAAAAAAGCAACAAAAGATACTTTTATTATTGGTCTCGCTCTTTTCGCCATGTTTTTTGGGGCTGGAAATTTGATATTTCCACCAATGCTGGGTTACAGAACAGGTGAAAACTGGCTCTCGGGAACAGTTGGGTTTATGATGTCCGATGTTGGTCTTTCGCTTATAGCAATAATTGCGGTGGCCGTAATTGGCGGAGGATTCACAGCTCTTGGAAACAAGGTTGGCCCGCGTTACTCCAAAATCCTTGGCACCACCATTATGCTTGCCCTAGGGCCACTTCTTGCTATTCCTCGAGCAAGTGCTGTTTCATACGAAATGGGTATTGAGTCATTATTTCCAACCAGCACAATGTGGCTTGTAACCACCATCTTTTTCATTGCCACCATTTTTTTTGTTATCGATCAAAAAGGGGTAATAGATAAGATTGGCAAGTTACTTACTCCAATTCTACTGCTAACGCTATTAGCCATAATAGTTGCTGGAATAATTCACCCTATTGGAGTCGCATCAACTTCAAAAGTGGCTAATGCCTTTGGTCTTGGTTTTACGGAAGGTTATCAAACAGTAGATGCGCTAGCAGCAGTTATATTTGCGAGAATCATACTAAATACTTTGGTTTCAAAGGGGTATACCACAACCACCTCCCAAGTAATGATTACCATAAAAGCAGGTGCTATTGCATTGGGGATTATTGCCATTATCTACGGCGGACTAATTTTTATTGGATCGAATTCAAGTGCACTTTTTCCCGACGACATTACCAGAACTTCACTATTTGTGTGCATCGTTAACCGTATTTTAGGTTCAAGTGGCACACTCATAATGGCCATAGCAGTTGTTTTTGCATGTTTTACCACTGCAGTTGGGCTAACCGCCACCGCCGGTGCATATTTTCAACACATATCGAAAGGGAAACTAAACTACAAAATCACGGTGGTCGTAATCAGCTTTGTAAGTTTGCTCATTGCCAACCTCGGTGTTAAAACAATAATCTCCTTTTCAGAACCAATATTACTACTGGTATACCCACCAGTAATAATGCTCATTATTTGTGGTTTGTTTGATAAGTTTGGCTTGTCGAAGCATTTCTATAGAGGAGCAGTACATACCGCACTTATTCTTAGCATTCCTGAAATGCTTACACGTTACCACATTCCCGTAAATTCGGTTGTGGATCTACTAAACTCACTCCCTTTAGCAAGTTACAAGGTTGGATGGTTAATTCCATCGTTACTGGTTGCGCTAATATTGCACATTGCCTTCCACAAGAAAGAGATTATTACAGTGATAAACGAAACTAGATAATCTCATTGAACAAACGCTGTAGAGCAAAACACATAAAAAATTCTCCCAGACAATCAAAAAACATCCGGCAATCTTCATAAAACAGAAGAGTGCCGGATGCAAATATTTTATTAACAGCAAAAAGCCTTAGTTAATAAACACCTTTCGAACCTCAGACTTTCCATTGACCCATTCAATTTTCATTAAATAGCAACCGTGTGGCAAGGAGGTTATAAAGGTATCATTAGTTGAGCTAATCCTTTTGGCGGCTACCATTTTCCCAATGATTGAGTAAAGTTCAACACTCTTAACCCCCGATAAGTTCTTAAAGTAAAATGTTCCGTTGGAAGGATTAGGATAAACAGAAAAGGTATTGGTGAGTTCTCCTACACCCGTGGTCTCAGAAAAATATGCAGTGGCAGTGGTAGATGCAGCTATAGCAATTTCTGTTGAGGCAGTATTAACATCATTACCACCAACTACCCACTTGGTAAATTTCCAACCCTGATCGGGGGTGGCATTGAGAATAACCAACGTCCCTTCATCATAGATATGATCTCCATCTGCTGGTTCGATTGTTCCATTACCAACATGATCTAATGTAAGAGTATAGGTTGGTATGGCAACACCAGTAACAACAATATCATCAATTTTAGATATTCCAGCAGCATCAACAACTCCTCCTGTTGAGTTGGTATTGGATGTCATAATCCAACGCATGGTAACCATATCGTTGGCATTCCATGTATCTGAAGGAATATCGACGTCAATCAACACACCGGTAGTCCAATCGTTCTTCACTGTAATAGCAGTGTTTGGGACATCAGTATAATCACCATCGCCAATTTTGTACTGCACCTTAAAATCCTGAGGACCAGGATTAGTGCCACCAGACTGCTGTTTGGATGAAATTTTGAGACTACCATAACCTTTGGAAGAGAATTGCACATACCAATACTTGGTGCCCGCACCATTATCCCAGCCAACGGCTTGAGCGGCATTATCGGCAAAACCATTTTTCCATGAAATTGTCCTGTTAGACTCCATTCCTAGTGTGGCTATACCTACATTGGCATTAGTTCCCTGATCGGCCAACACAGTGCTATTTACAAAGCTCCAGCCTGCAACAACATCCTGGGCCCAACTCAACGATACTGATAACACGGTAATAGAAAAAACTAGTAAAATTTTTTTCATTGTTTAAATTTTTGGTTTATGAATTAAGTATTTCATTGCTCTTTAAAGTATTGTAATCTAAAAGAAGTTCGACAAGGTTTCTAAAAATCGAACCTCAACCCAGCCATAAAAAACCTACCTGGGCATTGCTCCCCCTTCTTATCAAGGAACTGAGCATCAAACAAATTTTGTATATCCAGCCACAGTTTCAAACCAAATGGGAACGAATGTTCAGCGTGCAGATCAAGAGTTTGGTAATCGGGCAATTTTTGAGTATTAACATCATCAATCCATTGCTCTCCCACAGAGCTATAGGTGATGCCTAAAGTGTTCCGTTCTCCATTGTAAACAATGCCAGCACTTGCCAAATAATTTGGCACCTCGGTAATGGCTTTTCCTTTTAAACTGGTAGCCGATATCGGTGAATCGAATTTCACGATTTTAGAAGTGGACGTGGATGCGCTCACCCTTACTAACCATCTTTTATAAGGCTGCCAACGAATACTACTCTCCAAGCCTTTTATTACAACATCGCCCACATTATCGCGCATCAAAACTGGTTTCGCATCTGTTCCTCCGGTATCGATGGAATCACCCGTAGCAACAAAATATTGGAAATGCACCCCGTAGGAATAGTAACCAGTAAGATCGATGTAGACCGATGAGGTAGGCTTTAGCGATATTCCAACCTCTGCGTTATTTAATGTCTCGGGCTTAAGGTTTGGGTTGGCAATCTTAAAACCTTTGGTAATTTTCCGTGAACTGCAGAGATCATCGAGTTTTGCAGGCATAAAACCACTCGACACAGCCGCTTGTAATCCAACTACCTTCGACAGATAATATTTAATACCAATCCTTGGACTAACAGCCTGCCAATACGAAGAGCCAAACTTTTGATTACTATTGGACGAAAAACCAGTCGCTGATGTTGGATCCTTAACTGTAAGTATGCCGTCGAAGAATCCAGCCACATCAAATCTTAATCCGCCTGTCAGAGAAACACGATTTCCCAACTTCGCTTCATCCTGAATAAATAATCCCATCGCCACCATATTACCACTCCGCAAAATGTCGTCGGTAGACGTTCTGTATATATCATGAGCATCAATACGGCCAAAACGGAATTCCATACCGGTAGTAATCACCCCCAGCTTTGTTGATGCATTGGTTGCGCCAAGCCAAAATCCAGCATCATTGCTCTTTTGAAAAGTATAAGAAAGCTTATAGGTATCGCCTAATTTATTAATGCTCTCGCTCTGCTTCTTATAAAACTCTGTTTGGTAGTATACACGGGTATCAATATTCCACGTTATGCGCTTAACCGATAGTGTAATGGCAGCCGCTTGATCTTCATAGCTATCGTAATTACCATCCGATATGTATATCTTTCTCCCTGCACCACGCTTATCCTTATAGTAAGTGTATGATGCATTAATGGTGATACCTGGCTTTAAAACCCCACCAGATCGTAGGCTAATACGTCGCTCCTGAATGTAGGCCTTAGATGAATTTGAGTCGCGTATTGCAACAGGGTCAATAAGGTAACCATCCCCTGTTCTATAGAAAGGGGCAATATCCCAGTAAAATCCGTTAGACAATTTACCTCCCACATTGGCAGATACCTGGTGTAAGCCCATTTCACCCACACCAAAATCAACATCTCCTTCAAATTGCTTTTGCGGCTTTATGGTAGTAAAGTTAACAACGCCAGTCATGGCATTATTTCCATAAATGGAGCTGGCAGGTCCTCTAACAACTTCAATGGATTTAATCTGATCGGGAGAGATCATATTCCAAGTAACCATACCATATGAAGATTTGTTGAGAGGAATCCCATCCAACGTAATAAGCACACGGTTATTTCCATCTAACCCCCTCAACGACAAACCCGAATTTTTTGAAAACACCCCCCACGTTCTATCAATATAGGCCCCGGGAATAAACTTGAGTAGCTCATCACTAGTTCTAGCGGAGTAATTACTCACCTCAACTTTAGATAATGCAGAAGTGGCAAAAGGAAGGCTATCTGTTCTATGACTAGTTTGGGTAGATACAATAATGACCGGGTTAATAAAGTCTGACATTTTGATTGACGAGTCTGCCACAACTTGCGCCTGTGCATTACAGAAAAGTGACGTGACTAAACCCAACACAAGCATTACTCTATAATAGATCATCTTACTTATTGCTTACTTTTTGAACTACGATATCTACTGTGACCAATCCAACTGGCTGCCCATCAACCGCAACAACCCTAAATGCACCGTACAATCCCAAATCTTCCTGCTTAAAAGAATAAATATCACCAACCTCCAGGTTTTTAGCCTTGCGTTTCCCTGCACTTTCATCATACAGCGACACAAGATTAGCAACGCTCGCCAGTGAATTAAACTGATCACCAGTAATTGAAATAAGAATGAATCGTGCGGTATTTCGAATTGTCCAATCGGTTGGACCACCAACACCATAAATTGATGCATCTACGTTAGAACCGGGCGATGCAATCACCAAGTCATCACCCTCAATGGTATCGAAATAACAGAGGAGGTGAATTTTATCGGAAACAGCCGCAGCTTCAATAGTTGTAAAAATGGCGCCACTCTCCAAATTCATGAAAGAGCCATGCGTCATGTTTTGCTGCGCTCCAAGCGTAACTCCATTAAACCTTTGTAATTCGCCCACATTTCCACCAGAATTATTTATAATAAAGGTCACCGATGATGATTTTCCACCCTTGTCACGAATCGTAAAAATCAAGATATTTTGAACAGCAGTATCCTTGGTGAAAACGACCTCCTTGTTATAGTTCTCCTTAAAAAACCCTTCATCAACCAACCGAGCACCATTGCTCGAAACAATTAAATTGGTAAGGGCATCACTACCATTCCAGTTGCATGCAAGTTCAAACTTTATAGATTGTCCTGCCGCCAATGCCGTATCTCCTCCAGCGGTAAGATTTGTAATAATCACAGTAGGTTTTGCCCCATTATCACTTGTTCGTTCACACGAGCAAGACATTAAAAATGAGGAAGCGACTCCAAGCAGGAGTCCAACTATTCGAAAGGCATTTTTTTTCATATCGAAAATCATAAAAATGGGAATGATGTCCAAAGCTCACTCCCTGTTACTACTGTTTTATCTTTGAAAACGAAGCACCAAGAAAACCACCTATGGTTCCAAACACGAAGTGGGTCAAAAATGGATACCATAACCCACCTACAAAAGAACCATACACTACTCCAAACATGGTTAGAAAGCATCGTGCAACTGGAATGGTTAGATAGCATAAACCAGCAGCCAGTGCAACAAAGGCAATGTTCTTACTAAGCACCGTTACCTTAGCAAGGACGAAATCGAGTCCTACTGCCGGCATGGCAAACATAAGCGGCATAAAGGGATCACCAAAACCAAGAACAGGAAAAAAAGCAGCAAATGCAGCACCTGCACCCATCATAGTTCCTGCCCAGCGGTAAGGAATCATAAGCCGCAAAAAAGTATAGAGAAACATAATCTCAATACCATGCCTACCAGGAAGGTGAAGAGGTACACGGATATTTGCTCTAACCACAGCAATCGCTACCCCAAAAAAGAAAAAGAGCAGAATAAGCGCAACTTGGTTAATTAGAGATCTTCCGTACAAGCTCTTTGCTTGCACATTTATAGCAAATGCCCCCATTATGTTGATATTTTTCAATTAGAACAATCTTTTTTCCATTTTTCAGAACAGGCCTAACCCAGCCATCCAAATCTACAACAGAACTTTCAGGAATCAAAACCAAATCTTCGCCAGCAACACCATCAATGGGCAGTAGTCTCCTAAGCTCACTTACGGAGGAAAGGCCACTCAGCTCCCTAAAGTTTTTTCCCTCCATCCACACAAATCGTCCATCATTTCCACTATATCGAAGCCCTACGGCTGCCATGGCACCAATAGCACCATCGAAATTACCAGTAAATGCAGCGAGAAATAGCCCATGTTCCTTTGCAATCGTCCAAGCTTCTGCTTGGGTAACAAGTTCACACTTTGCTCTTGCTCCCCAGCGAATTACCTCCTCAGATAAACCATCGGCCGCAACTATGCACAAACCTGCATCTGAACCAGGTGCTGCCTCGCGAGCCAAGAATGCACTGCAGTAATGCTTCAAATAATCGAACCGACCAGTTTCAACCTCAAGACACGCAGAACTGTTATGTGAGGTATAGGGAACTCGAGGATCGAAAAAGAGCTGATGCCGAGAAATTCCAAACACATTCGCCAACCCACTTTGTATTAGCTCCTGCCCAAGCTGCCGAGCTCTAAAACCGGTCCCTCGTGTTTGCAGATTATCGGTATCGTCAATTCCAATTAAATAGCGCATTCAAATATTCTAACTCTATATTATACTACTTACTCCAATTTATTCATTTAACCGATGAAAGAACTTCTTGGTGATCTTGTATATGGCACTATCGAACTCATCTCGTAGTTCAAGATAAGCAGCCACCAATTTTTTCCCTTCCTCAGTAAGATCCGACCTGCCACCCTCCTTACCACCACGCTGCTTTTCAACCAATGTAAAGTCTATGGCCTGCTCTGCCTCGTGCAACAATCCCCAAGCCTTTCTATAGCTTATATGCATGGCATCTGCAGCCGCTGCAAGGGAACCCTGCTTCTGAATTTCCAGCAATAGAGTAAATCGCTCCTCGTCAAAAATCTCAACATTAGCCTTACCCACCAAGCTAATCTGGTAGTCAAGAAAAATGTCAAAATACTTGGAACCGGGAGGGCCTGCCATGATCAATGCGTTAAGCAAATACTATTCATATCCTATCACATAGAAAAAGTAAGAAGTAAGAAGCAGCATCTTGCTCTATTTATACAAGCATCGGTAAGAGGTGTCGCCCTCCACCTTTACTTTAAACTTCACATCCTTTGGAACAATAAAGGTTTCAAATACCTTGTAGCTTTTCCATTTTGTCTCACCAGGAAGCATTACATGCATGTTTCCAGAGGTAACGGTCATGTGTTCAATTGTAGATGTACCAAACTCATACTCACCTGCAGCCATCACACCAATAGTAACGTTTCCGTCGGAAGATTCAAAACCCAAAGATTTCACCTTGCCACCAAAGTATTCATTGACATTAAACATATAGCTAGTTTATTGGTTAATAAAGGTTCTCGAACAAAGATATGGAAATCGAAAAGGCATAATTATGACAAATCACAGTTTTTTTTCTGACAATCATATAAGTCTGATTACCTGTCTTTTACGATAATTATACCGATATGTTTTATTTTTCATATCGCTTTGTTAATTTTGTAAACAAAAAAAGAATTATGAATAATGCTGTATTTGACTTCGCTTTACCAAAGAATGAACCTGTTTTAGATTATGCGCCGGGTTCTCCAGAAAGAATAGCAATCAAAAAAGAGTTAGCTCACCAAGCCTCAACCCAAATTGAAATACCACTAATTATTGGTGGCAAAGAGGTTAGAACAGGAAAAATGGGTAAAGTGGTGATGCCACACAACCATAGCCACGTGCTAGCCACCTACCACATGGCTACCGAAAAGGAGGTTGCAATGGCCATTGAAGCCGCACTGAAGGCAAGGGAAATTTGGGCAACCATGTCGTGGATTGACAGGGCTCAAATTTCACTTAAAGCGGCAGATCTCATTGCTCAAAAGTATCGGTACGTAATAAATGCGGCCACCATGCTTGGTCAGAGCAAAAACCCATACCAAGCAGAAATTGACTCCGCCTGTGAGGTAATAGACTTTCTTCGGTTCAACGTATTCTTTGCCAACAACATATACAAGGATCAACCCATTTCAGTTGGTGGCGTAATAAATCGCACCGAGTATCGTCCATTGGAAGGATTCGTTTTCACCGTTTCCCCTTTTAACTTTACCGCCATTGCATCGAACCTCAACATGTCGCCCGTTATTATGGGTAACACAACTGTCTGGAAACCTGCCTCTACTGCCATCCTATCCAACTATTATCTTATGAAGATTTTCAAGGAAGCTGGGCTACCCGATGGCGTAATCAATTTTCTTCCAGGATCAGGGGCCACCATCGGTAAAGGAATTTTTGCAAGTAACGACCTAGCCGGAATACACTTTACCGGTTCCACCAGCACCTTTAATTTTTTTTGGAAGCAGATTGTTGAAAATCTTCCAAATTACAGGAACTACCCAAAGATTGTTGGAGAAACGGGCGGGAAGGATTTTATTCTAGTTCATAACACAGCGCATGTCGACGAAGTGGCAACCGCATTGGTAAGAGGCTCATTTGAGTATCAAGGACAAAAGTGTTCTGCAGCGTCAAGGGCATATATTCCCAAAAGTCTTTGGCCAGCCATCAAGGGGAAAATGGGTGGATTCTTAAATGAAATAAAGATGGGTGACGTTACAAACTTCACCAACTTTATTAATGCTGTTATCGACGAAGCCTCATTCGATAGTATTATGGCCTATGTTGAAAAAGCAAGAGAATCCAAAGAAGCTGAAATTATATTTGGCGGCAAAGGAGACAAGGCCAAAGGATATTTTATAGAACCAACTGTTATTCTGACTCAGAATCCACACTTTGTTACCATGGAGGAAGAAATTTTTGGTCCAGTACTCACAATATACCTATATGAGGACGTCAAATTCAATGAGACACTGGAACTGGTAGACAATACCAGCCCTTATGCATTGACTGGTGCAATATTTGCTCGCGATAGAAATACCATCATTCATGCGTATGAAAAACTTCGTTACGCAGCTGGTAACTTCTACATAAACGACAAACCAACCGGTGCCGTAGTGGGTATGCAACCATTCGGTGGTGCACGCAGTTCAGGCACAAACGATAAAGCAGGTAGTGCTCTCAACCTAATTCGGTGGACCAATCCTCGAACAATAAAAGAGACATTAATTCCAGCAACCGACTATAAATACTCCTTTTTAAAAGAGGAATAACGCTTTTTTTAAAGACGCTCTGGATTACAACCATCGTGATTAACCATAAATCCAATTACTACTAACATTAACCAACTTAAATGAATCATTCAAAAATTTTCACAGCACTTGAAATTTCATCCGAAAACTCGGGGCTTTCATTGGGGACCAAATGGTTGACCGCCTCTGGCGACATTACCGAATCGCACTCCCCCATTGACGGAAAACTAATTGCAACCGTTAAGAATGCCTCCATTGCCGATTACGAAATAGTGGTAAAAAAAGCAGAAGAGGCATTTAAAACGTGGAAAACATTTCCTGCTCCAGCTAGAGGAGAAGTGGTACGTCAAATTGGCCTTGCACTTCGTGAAAAGAAGCAAGAACTGGGCTATTTAGTTTCCCTTGAAATGGGTAAGATATTTCAGGAGGGATTGGGAGAAGTTCAAGAAATGATTGATATTTGCGACTTTGCCGTTGGACAATCTCGATTGCTTAATGGATATACCATGCGATCGGAACGACCCGATCATAGACTATACGACCAATACCACCCGCTAGGAATAGTGGGATTGGTTACCTCATTCAATTTTCCAATTGCCGTATGGGCATGGAACAGCATGCTTGCGGCCATTGCAGGTGACGTTGTTATTTGGAAGCCAAGTTCTAAAACACCACTTACTGCCATCGCCGTTCAAAATACTATTAAGGAGGTACTACTCAAGAACAATGTACCTGAGGGTGTATTTAACTTAATAATTGCCAAGAGCGCAGTAATGGGTGACAACTTTTTAGCAGATAAGCGTATTCCGCTAATTTCCATCACTGGTTCTACCTCCGTAGGTAAGAGAACGGCCGAAATTGTCGGAAAAAGGCTTGGCAAAACTATTCTTGAACTTGGTGGAAACAATGCCGCCATAGTTACCTCAACAGCCGATCTCCATCAAGCCATCCCATCCATCGTTTTTGGTGCTGTAGGCACTGCAGGACAGCGATGCACCTCCACCAGAAGGGCAATTGTCCATAGCAGCATCTACGATGATGTAAAGAAAAGCCTTATAAATGCCTATGCTCAAGTTACTAAAAGAATAGGTAATCCGTTAGACCAAGAGACACTTGTTGGACCGCTTATCGACAAACATTCAGTAATGGCCTTTACCAATGCCCTTGACGAAGCAAAAAAAGAGGGCGGCAAGGTTATATTTGGTGGAGAAATACTACAAGGGAAAGGCTTTGAAAGTGGTAATTACGTTGTTCCCACCATAGTGGAAGCAAAAAACAGTTTTCACATTGTTCAAGAAGAAACATTTGCTCCCATTCTATACCTAATAAAGTATGATACGATAGAGGAAGCAATTGCACTTAACAATGATGTTCCACAAGGGTTATCATCTGCAATTTACACCCAAAACTTACGTGAATCGGAAATCTTTCTATCTGAATCTGGCTCCGACTGTGGCATTGCCAACGTAAACACCGGGACCTCAGGAGCAGAGATTGGTGGTGCTTTTGGCGGAGAAAAGGACACCGGAGGAGGAAGAGAATCTGGTTCTGATGCATGGAAAGTGTATATGCGACGTCAAACCAACAATATTAACTTCGGCACAACAGTGCCCCTTGCACAGGGTATCAAGTTCGATATATAAAAACAAGGGAGCATTTGTCTAAAAGCTCGATGAGGAAACTCGTCGAGCTTTTTCTGTATAATAATAGAACAATTGATATACCCATACAATCTTTTGACAAACGGAACGAAGTGCGTCTAACCTTATCGTAATTTTCGTATACAAATATTCCCACTATGAAAAAGACACTAGCCCTAATTGCAGCCCTACTCCTGTATCACAATTTTTCTCTAGCACAAGGTTCTAAACCAGACAAAGAAAATTCCCAAAAACTCTTGCGAATGTTTGGTGTCTCCTGCGTTCCCTCTAACAATTGGGGCGTAAATAGTATTATCGGACAAAAACAATGGTTAAAGTATAAATTTACCGCAACTGCACTTACCACCTATGAGGCTAACTACAGTATAAAGAAATTCCCATTAAAAATTGGAATAGATGCAGAGTTTGAAAATAATTTAATTGGCAAAACTTATCGATTTGCAGGATACTTAGGTATAAAGCGAATTGCACTTCGAATTCAAACAGGCCTTATGAAGGGAACAGCTACTTGGACTGGAACCGCTATCGAAGGTGCTACAACGGAATTCCCGTTTAATAACCGATACACCAACATCGACCTTCTACTCCTTCCCAAAAGTGGAAATTCACTTTTATATTATTTTGGCATAGGTTACACTTCGCTAAAACTTCCCATACAGGTAAATACCTTGGTCACTAGCGGAGGAAAAGAAAATCAGACATACGGCAATGCCGTTTTTGATTCACTCTACAGCATTAAGGCCTACTCATTTATGTTTGGTTTTGATTTACTTACCAGCGAATCGATGAATCCAGGTTCATTCAAAGGTGGTTTTGGTGTATTTGCAGCAACACAGGACAAGGTAGGCTTAGGCATGTGCTATATGACAAAAGAGGCAGTGCAAAGAGCAGAGGTAGTAAATCCCGGGAAAAACGCCGTGACATCTTCACTCTTTTCAGCCCTTATAGAATACAATCTTTCATTAGGAATAAAATACTCCCACCGTATCGGAAAAGGTATTATCATTGCAGGGGCAGGCTATGATTTTGGTGGAGCCATGGTTGGAAATTTTAGCGGGGCCGCTGTAAAAAATACAGACTTAGGGTTTGATCCAAGCATTTTCTACTGGCATCATGGATTTTTACTGCGCATTTTTGCAGGATGGTAAAAAGAATTAGGGATGTCCAAATGGACATCCCTAATTCTTTAATTTTAAAGTATAACAAGAACCTACTGAAGAGGCTTTACCACCTCAATCAGTTCAGGCAGATCCATTCCCAAATCCTTCAGGTGCTCTATCTTAGGAACACCATTGCTGGTCCATCCTCTGCGAAGGTAAACCGCATCAAGCAGCTGCTCATATCTGTCCTCACGGTATTTGCGAAGTGCAGAAATCTTCTCCTCCAGGGACATCTTTGCCGGGTCTAACTTAAGCGCCTCCTTCAGCTGCTTATCGTAACGCTCGGAACGGCTCTCATACTCTTCCTTTGATACTGGACCTGCTGCACGGTATGGCTGAGCATCTTGCTTACGCAAACCATAACCACGGCGAATATTGAAAATACGTTGAAAGTTATACACACGCTCACTCTGGCGAATCAACTCCTTATTGTCGATATGGCCACCGGTAACAGCGTTAAAAATAGTAATGTAGTTATCAACATGCTCCGGAACCTTTGCCGGTTCCTTGGTGGTGTGATTATTCTCTGGTTCCACATCGTTCCAAGGTAATTTACACAACCCCTGCAATCCAAACCAAGTACGGAACATTGGGAAGTAGTGCAACGCCTCTGCTTTAGCCTCAAATGTTGGAATTTGGTTATTCACCATATCCATGAAAATTAGCCAAGCTTCGTCGTGCTGAGGCCCTTTGTTGGTCATAGCATAACCGCCCTGCTGCGCCAACGACTCTTTGGAAACATACTGGCTATATTCCAAACCCTTATTCTCCATTCCAATATCATTCAGCAACTTCTCGTCAGCACCAAAATGCTCCACAAAATATTTCTTCAACTTACGAATACCCATTCCGGCTAACTTACCAAAACCTTCATTACGAGCCAATTGATGAATAACTTCATAAGCCGCAGCAGTATTTCCCCAAGTTAACTCTAGTCCACCAGTACGTTCCTTATTCAGAATACCACGCTGGTAGCATTCCATCAAAAAAGCCATGGTTGTTCCCCATGAAATAGTACAGATTCCATAAGTATCGCAATAGAAGTTAACCTCTATAACATATTCTGGATCAAAAATGCCACAGTTGGAACCAAGCCCAGCAGCTGTTTCGTATTCGGGACCATCCACGATGACCTCTTGTCCGGCATAGGGTCCAGTTTTGAGACGAAATTTATCCACTCCTTTGGCGCATGCCATATTGCAACCAATCCAGCACCCATCTGGCACTCCTTGTGTAAAGAAACTCTTCCAAACCTCTGAATTAATCTTGGGCGAATCGGGATGAGATCCATATTGAAAATTATGCGTTGGTAGCAAATCATAATCGTTCATTATCTCAACAAGGTGAGCAGTTCCCTTTGCTCGCATCTGACACTGCTTATCATCAAGATCGCGCATCTCCTTGTTGAAGTTACGACCACGCTCAGAAATAGCCTCCAAGTCAACAACGTTATTAAGATTTCCTTTTACACCTGGAATCTTACAAACAATAGCCTTAATGTGCTTATTTCTGAAAACAGTTCCAATTCCCCCACGACCCGCCTGCTTCAGTCGAATGCATTTACGCTTATTGTCGTAAAAGGTAAAGTTTAGCATCCCCATGAGCGAATGGTCAGCAGCAACACCGGTAGAAACAATCCCAATATTCTTCTTCTCGGAATCATCGTTGGCAAACATATCGGTGAGTACCTCTCCCAACACATGGCTATCTATTGGTTCAGAAGGTGCGTCATAAATCTCAACCTTATGATCAACACCATCTATATACACAATTACATCGTGCTGTGCTTTTCCTTGAAGTTCAATTGCATCAAATCCAGAAAATTTCAAGAATGGACCAAAAAATCCACCCACGTTACTATCAATAACGATATCTGTCTGTGGCGAAATAGAAACGACAATGGATTTCCCCGTTCCAGAGTATTGAGTAATTCCACCAATAGGGCCAGAGGAGATAACAATTTCGTTTTCGGGATCATCCCACTTAGTTTTGGGTTTTGTGGCATCCCATAGCAGGCGAAGATCATATCCTTTTCCTCCTATGAACTTCTCCTTCATTTGAGGCGGCACTACCTTGTCCTTAACCTCGTTGCTAGTAAGATTGATGTATAATGTTTTATCGGTGTATCCCTTGAGCACCGGTTTCCACTCATACTTCCAACTAGCGAGCAACTTGTGATGAGACTTCATTTCGGCGATGTTCATATAATTGGTGATTAGGTTATCTCGTAAATTGACTATTCATTATAAGATTCTAAAAATACAGCAAGTAGCTAGCATAATACAATGACTATTGTCAATTGGCAATTTATTGCATATCCACCAGCTATAAGAAATGCAACAAACCGAAACATCAATATTGAAAAATTAAATCACCTTCATTTAGGCTTTACAAATTCCAACCAACGATATTAACTTTGTTCTGTTCCATAGGTTATGCACTAATTTTGTTGTAGAACTTAAAAAAGAATACCTTTATTTTTAGGTAAACTAATAATCTGTCCATGGATATTCTCAAAAAGATTTACGACCATTATAGAGACGCACTTCCCCCAATAAAAAAAATCGTTTGTGGAGTCAAATATTTTGTAGTAGAAAACAGTGATGGCAACATTGGTCTTGCCGCAAACCTTGAAGAACCATCAGCTGTAGAATTAGATGAATTACAAGAGCCCAATTTTGATTCCTATGCTCATCGTGTTGCTGTAAATGCCTGGATAAACTCCTTCGTTAACTATCAACATATCGATTTACCAGAGAACGACATCTTTAAGCAGATTGATTTCAAACCATATCAGCACATTGTTATGGTAGGCCTATTTGAATCACTGGCGGCTAAATTTCGTAAGGAGAACATTCCACTTACCATTTTTGACATTCATAAGCAATCGTCCTACCTTACACCAATTAGTAAAGAATACGAGACTATCTACCAAGCAGACATTGTAATTATTTCGTCAACAACATTGGCCAATAATACACTTTCAAACATTACCAGTTCAAAGGGAGATGCAACAAAAATATTAATGTTGGGCCCATCAACACCACTTTGCCCTCTCCTTTTTGAAATTGCTAATGCTCAATTTTTATTTGGTTCAATAGTATTAGACAATACAAACATCTTTGATTTAGCAAGCAAAGGCGGTGGGACCAAACAATTTCTTCCCTATCTTAAAAAAGTTTACTATAAACCTACTAAGTAATCTATGCCAACAATCGAAACCATAACATCCTTGTTAAAGAACAAAACTGTCGGCATTGCTGGAGCTGGTGGGTTGGGAAGTAACTGCGCCATGGCACTAGCACGCACTGGAGTAGGCCACCTAATTATTGTAGACTTTGACCTAGTAGCTGCAAGCAATCTAAACAGACAATACTACTTTATCGATCAAATTGGGAAGCCCAAAGTTGTTGCATTAAAGGAAAATATTTTACGAGCAAACCCAGAAACTCAGATTACCATTTATCAAGCAATGGTATGCAAAGAGAACATCGTTCATCTTTTTTCAGGATGCGATGTGCTGGTGGAGGCATTTGATGCCGCAGAAATAAAACAAATGCTAATTGAACAAGCATCAACTTTATTGCCAAACTTGCCCGTGGTTGCAGGCTCAGGAATGGCCGGTTGGGGGAACACCAACAAGCTAAAGGTGGAATGCTTCGACAATGTATATATTTGTGGAGATGGAACAGAAGAGGCATCAGAGATAAATCCTCCACTTGGGCCAAGGGTTGGGATTGTTGCCTGTATGGAAGCCAATACCGTTCTTGAATTACTGCTTAAAAACATTACAAATGAAAATAACCCTAAACAATAAAACCGAGGAGTTAGATGGCTTAGAACAACTCAGCATCCAAGAGTTGTTGACTATAAAAAACTTTACATTTCGAATGTTGGTGATAAAGATTAACGGTAAAGTGATTAAGCGAGACGACTATAGTACAGCGATTGTTCACCCCAACGACGACGTAAAGGTTATTCACCTAATTAGTGGAGGTTGATTTTTTTATAACTTTACCGCATGAATTGGGAGAAGATAATACAACAAGTGAAGGCCATAAAAGCGCCTAATCTTCTGAAGAACAAATTTTTCCTAACAGGAATGATATTTCTTCTATGGTTAACCTTTTTCGACAAAAACAACCTAATAGACCTTTTTGGAGAAATGGCTAAAATCCATTCACACAAAAATGAAAAGGAATACTACGAAAAAAAAATAGCGAGTGATAGAGAAAAGATAAAAGAACTTAGAACCAACAGCAAAAACTTAGAGAAGTTTGCCCGAGAACAATACCTCATGAAAAAACCAAATGAGGATATCTTTATCGTTGAATAGTGCTCAATCCACTCCAACCTTGTCTATCCATTCTTCGATACTCCATAAGAACACCAAATTCTCCTTGACTTATCACAGTATGGCCTAATTGTCTAAGCAATCTCTCCGCCTCTATTACCACAGGCTTTTTTTCAAACCAACCATCGTGTGCATAATTTAGATATTTTAAAACTCGAAATGCGTTAAACCATAGAAAGAAACGCTTCATGAAATTTTCTAGAGTAGATGCATTAGCCTGCACCTCTCTAACTGCGTCTACCCAATCAATGTCGTGCAGGTATTGTTGCAAAGATGGATGCAATAGAATCTCCAATTGAGCAAGCTCCTTATGATGGTATAATCGTTCAACCAAACCAAATAAAACACCAACTGCTTGAATGGAGTCCAATGAATAAGTCACAAAATGAGCGGAGTTTAACTCACTCATTTTAAGCATTGCACGTCCAGTTCCAAAGGGAACACGTTCCGAAATTCGTGGAGAAGGGATTACCCTGGTTGAAGTAATCTCAAAAAAACCTCCATGTGGAATTATCTTTTGAAGAAAGTAAAAATCCTCTCCAGCCTTACGTCTATTCATACCACCGTAGCGAACATAAGACGAGGCTCTGCACAGCATACTAGAGCCAACTGTTTGAAATGCGTATGGGAATTTTATGGATCGTAAAGCCCAAACGTAGTAGCGTAGGTGAAGTTCGTAGTTAGCAATTCCCTCATACAAATTTTCAGAGAAAGCCAAACCAGCCACAGGATGTTCATAATAAATTGACGCAGCTTGCATAGCCATGTGTTGTTGACTTTGACGAGCAATCTCAAATAGATAATTAGCATCGCAAAGCGAATCGGCATCGAAGCAATCGATAACACCTTGAGGAACTCCAAGTTTGAAAAAAGTATAAGCAGCTTGGTCCATGCCCACTTTTCGAGCAAAGCCAACACCTGCATCTTTCATTGGAACATCAAAAAGTTCAATGCTCTGAAAAGCCAACCAGTCATAGGAATATTTTTGCTGCCATTGAGCCACATCAAAAACATTGCTTTCGCACTGCTGCTTAACCGTTTCTGTAGATCCAACGGGAAAGTTAACCACCACCAGAACCAACACACCACATCCCGGATCAGAACATTTTGATATCGACTCAAGGGTTAGCTTTAAATCTGGTTCGTTAAAGCATGGAATAACAACAATAATGCCCAAGTCTTCCTTGGGCATTATTAAATCTAATTCCTTAAAATTGGCTTGTTTGCTAAAATAGCTAGAGGCCACTTTATCCCACATGGGGTTTTATTTTTTGCTATCCGTTTTAGTGGTAGCGTATTTTTCGTTTAATCCCTTAAGAACATCGTTGGTAATGTTTAAGCCCTGATCGGCAAACAAAACAGGACCGCCAAAGCTATGGCTTACAATATAGCTGTAACCCTTGTTCTGATTATACTCCTTAAGATAATCCATAATACTATTGAGCATTTTATTGTTCATTACCTGTTGCTCATCAGCCATTTCAGTGCGTAGTTGATCTTGTAATTGGTATATTCCTTGCTGCTTTTGTTGCAAACCTTGCTGCATTTCCTCAGCTTGAGATCGAGTTACTAATCCCTTTTGAACTTTATCCTGAAAATCGGCTGCCTCCTTCTGGAAACCTTTTAGCTTAACATTAAACTGAGCCTCTTTATCTTGTCCTTTTTGTTCAAGTTCCTTTTTTAAATCAATGTACATATCATACTTACTGATCAACGTATCGATATCTACAAATACGACTGCACCAGTTTTCGGTGAAAATTTTCCAGTGGTATCCTGAAGATTTGCGCTCGCATTGGAGCTGCTTTTAGGAACAAAATGGAGTATGTACAAAACAACGATTGCAACAGCCAAAACGATGTTTGTAATAAGAGAGATATTTTTCATGCCACGCATAAATTAGTAAATTGTAAGATGCAAAAATAGCTGAATACTGATGAAAGCCAAATCTGAATAGATTTTTTTACCAATTTGTTTAAAACTCAGGGCATGGTACAGCACCCCATCTCTTTTTAGGTGTAATATTAAACTCGTAAACGAAAGAAATTTCATGAGCACCTCCCGTCTGCGGCCCCAACTTTGAGATAGTGGCATCGTAGCTATAGCCAATTTGAATCCCATTCATTTTATATCCAACTAAGAATATGGCCGCATCACTACCCGGATACTCTTTAAAAACAGGAATACCTCTATACCAAACACCAACAATCAATGGCATCCGATACCAATACACTCCTAAATCGAGTTGTCTAAAGATATCTTGTTGCTTATAGTAAAATGCAAAGGAGAGACTCTCCTGAACCAACTTCCTGCTTGGTCCTTGGAGAACAATACGTATCCCAGAATAAAGCGCAATTCGCATGGGAACTCTATCAGAATTATCAGTAAACGCCCTGTTGGGCTTAAGTAGATGGTCTACCGTTGCACCACCCCAAAAAACACTGTTATAAAAAAGCACTGAAGAGGAAGCATCTACGTCCTGAATTTTATCTTTTCCAGGATATGGATTTACTGAAGTAGAAGGAGTTGGATTAGAGGTAAGCTGATCTCCAAAAATTAACCTAGAATAGTCCAACGATCTTTGAAAATAGTAAAACGAAATTCCAGGTCGAACATTCCATTCCGAAGAAACTTTGATATTATAGGAATAAGCGGCACCAAGATTTGTGAGGCTCAATTTGGAAGATCCAGCAACATCACGCAAAATAAAAAAGCCGAATCCCGAATTAAAATCAGGAAAGTTATGATCGTAGGCAGCCCCATAAGTTACAAACGTGCCCGGTATAGATGGCCATTGATCGCGATAGTTTAAGCTTAAACGGCTACCCTTTACTGCACCAGCAAAAGAGGGAGCCATAAACATTGGACTCGAATAAAATTGTGAAAACGAAGGATCCTGAGCATATAAAGTTCCATTTACAGCAATAAGCTGAAAACAAAAACATACCAGAATTACACCGGCAAATCGTATCCTTTTACTAATCTGAGTTCGCAACTTCAGCATTATAGAAAATTCAAATCGCAACGCTAAATTAACTATTTATTGGGAAAAACTACCTTATTAATGTAATGTCACCCATTTTTGAAAAGTGCTGTCCATTAGTAAAGGTTCCCTCTGCTTTCCATACATATACATCTGGCTCGCAAAGCTTTCCTCGATAATAACCATCCCAGCCAACCTTAACATCATGACTTTCAAATATTTGCTCGCCCCATCGATTATATATTCTCAGTATATATTTCGAAACTCCTTCCCATACAGGATGAAATACTTGATTCTGATAATCGACATCATCGTATGCCCCACCATTCGGTCCTAGCTGACTGGGAGTAAAGGCGTTGGGATAGGCAATTTTACCTTGTCCAATTACCCTAACTACTGCAACAATAGTAGTATCGTCCTGACAATTCCCATCCAACGGATCTGTCCAAACCGTCAACTTTACATTGTATACACCAAGTGATGAATAGCGGAAAGTAGGGTCCTTATCTATGCTCGTACCTCCAGCCTCTCCAAATTCCCAATAATAGCGAGTTGCATTTTCGGAAGTATTAAAAAAGTGTGCATCGGCATCGGGAAGTAGCAATATATGTGGGTCTACCTCAAAGTTAGCTACAGCATTCTGAAAAACATGGAATGTCTTATACCTGTATGCAACACCACCATCGCCATAAATTGTCAATTTAACATTATAGTAGCCTGGAGAATAAAAAGTATGAATAGGCTCCCATTCAGTTGAGGTACCTCCATCACCAAAATTCCATCTCAATGAATCACCATACAATGAATTATTGTAGAAGTGAACAATAAGCGGCGAACAGGTTGCAGAGGTATCTGAAGCGTAGCTCGCTACAGGTGGAGCCGGCAATACATATATATATCGGTGAGTTGAATCATAACAATTATTATTCCATGATTCAAGAATCACCTCATAACGGAATCCATCTGCTTTTGGTCCCCAATGTGAATAGGTATAAGTATTAAAATCCTTACCAAAGCGTGTTTGTCCATCACCCATGGTCCATCGGTAGTTCCAAGTATCGGCCGCTGGTTTTGTTTGATTTTCAATGCCGAAAGTTGCATCAGGGAAAATTTTCAGTGGAGGATCAGGTTGAAATGCTGCAACTGGTGCTGCATAAATTGTCATATTATGTGAAATTGTATCGGAGCACTCATATTGACTGGCAGCAGTTAACTTAACATTGTAAACCTTGTCCAACTCAGTGTTATTGATAAACAGGTGAGAAGGATTTTCTAATCCCGTACCTTGTCCATCGCCAAAATCCCATGAATAGTTGTAAGTATTCACACTACTATTGACCAAGTTAACAGTATAAGGGTTACAATGCGCATTTAACGGATCGAAATTAAATGCCGCGGTTACCATGGGGTATGTATACACCATCTGTGATGTGCTATCCTTACAACCATATTGCGTTGTAGTTCTAAGTTTTAAAAGGTATGAGGCAACGTTAGCTGTCAAATTTTGATATGGATGAGTTATGTTTCCCGTCGACGTAGTTAACAAATCGCTACCATCGCCAAAATCGTAGTAGTAACTAAGGTTTGTTCCCAACGAAACATTCTGTAACTCGAAGTTAAATGGGGCACATGCGATGGTTGGGCTTACGAATTTATAGGACGCAAACGGCTTAGGATAAACTGTAACAACCTTATGTACTGAATCCACACAGTAATTCTCGGAAGTTGCAATCAAGCTAACGTCATAAGTTTTGTTGGTATTGAAGTCAGTGTTAAAGTAGGTTGTAGAAGGATTTTTGTCAATGGAAGAGATCTGATTTCCAAAATTCCAGTGATAAGTTGCCGTTCCGTTGACTGATTGGGTGGTATTGGTAAACGTCACCGGAAAAGGCTGACAACCCGCTGCATTCATAGAAAAATCAGGATATACCCGTGGATAAATCGTCACGATTTTCTTGGCGGTAGCCGAGCAGGTGTGTGAATTCTTGTAGTAAGTAATCAGTTTTAATGTATCTACCTGAAGAACCGGAGGTGCATTGGTTGGGTTTACCAAATTCAAGGCCGATGGGCTTGCAGCGGTTGAAAACGGCGCCATTGAATTTATCCCCCATTGATAATCGTAGGCAGGGGAAACGGTAAGGTTGTTCAGATTTAAGGTAAGTGGAGAGCAACCCGCTGTATTATCAGCAGCAAATTCCGCCTCAACTTTTGGATACACGGTAATCACCGTATCACTCAAACTTTCACAACCCAGATCATTGTTTGTTTTTAGGGTAACGGTATAGGTGTGTTCTGTAGTCCTGTCGGCATGCTCATACACCACGGTTGGATTCAGCACGTTTGAGGATGCACTATTTCCAAAATCCCATACATAGGTTGCATTTCCGGTACTCTGGTTTGTAAAGGTTACTGTAAGCGGATTACAGCCAGCCACTTTATCAGGAATAAACTTTGAGATTACCTTTGGATACACTCTCACCGGACGAACAAGTGTATCGTGGCAAGCACCGCCTCCATTGGTCACAATCAAGGAAAGCGGGTAGGTAACCAAATTGTTGGGGTCGGGGTTGTCATACTGATGCTGAAATGGAACGGAGCTATTTCCATTTGCAGTGCCATCGCCAAATATCCACTGATAGGTGGTAGCACCAATGGCTGTTGGGGTAATTGGCAAGAAGAATGGTGTACATCTTGATGCGGAATCGATGACGAAGCTGGCATCCAATCGTGGATGAACCGTGATATTGGTTTTTAGCGTATCTACGCAACCATATATCGTACTAGCGGCCAACCACATGTTATAGGTAATATCGTTAACGGCACTGCTATTCACAAACTGATGCGATGGATTTAGTAAGTTCGAGGTTCCACCATCGCCAAACCACCAGCTATTGTAGTCTGGTTTCGTTACAGAGCCAGTCAAAATAGAGGTATTTGAGAATGTTAGTGGGAACGGATTACACCCAGTTTGATTTATGGGAGTATAGGCCGCAGTCACCTCAGGATACACCTGAACAAATCTTACCATTTGATCGGGACAACCGTGAGTATTTTGCACATTAAGTGTTAATGGAATATTCTGCACCAACCCAGTCTGATTAATGTATGTATGACGGAATAAGCTGGTTGTGGTATTAGTGGTTGAGTCTATCATGCTGTTACCATCCCAATCCCATCGGTAGGCAGAATTACCACCCCACAGCACGTTGTTGATATCCACGCCAAGCGGGGAGCATCCAAAAGATTTGTTGATGGCAAAGTTGGCATCTACCTTGGAATAAACGGTAACCGTTTTTCGCAGTGTATCGGTGCAACCATAGATGGAGTTCCCAACTAGCTGAACTGTGTAGGTGATATCGGTTGGTGTGTCGTTGGTAAATTCATGAATTGGGTTTTGCATCACGGAGCTGCCACCATCGCCAAAGGTCCAATCGAAAAGGGTGGCGGTTGATGTGCCTGTATAGCCAAATGTTGTTAAAACCGGATTACAGTCAACCGAGTTATCTAAGGTGTAGTTGGTGTGTACTTCAGGATAAACGGTTATAAAACGTGATGTATTGCTTGGACAACCTCCCTCATTTGTAACAATAAGGTCCAAAGTTCTGGTCAAAACAGCAGCACCTACATTGGTATATGTATGAGTGTGATCCGAACTTGTAAAATTAATTGGAGAACCATCACCGTAATCCCAATGGTAGGTAACTATCCCACCTTGGGAATTATCATCGATAAGTATCTTAAAGGGTGAGCAGAATTTTGGGGTATCCACTGAAAAGTCGGCCTCTACCAACGAATAGATGGTCAATGGTAATTTTATTGTGTCCGTGCAGCCACGGATTGAAGTTACCACAAGTATTGCATTCGGATTAGAAGTAAAGTTGGTGTTATTTACATAGGTGTGCGATGGATTATTTAAGCTCGACGTTCCACCATCGCCAAAGGTCCATGCATAGGTGTTGATTGGTCCGGTTGATGTTCCAGAACCAAAAGTTACAGGTGCCGGCTGACAGAAAGCTGTGGCCGCCGGAACTGTAGTAATTGCGGCATGCACCTCTGGGTAAACGGTAACTGGCTTTGTCATGCTACTGCTGCACCCGGACGAGTTGGTAACCGTTAACGTCAAGTTATTAATGATGTCTGTGGCAGTAGCGTTAGTATTGTTGTAAGTCAGAGTATAATTCCCCGGAGTTGCCGGATTGGCAGGTTGAGGACCACTTCCAAAGTTTGTCAACGTCCAGCTGGCAATTCCACCAGCTGCCTTATTGGTAAAGACAACATTGAGTGGTGAGCAACCAGCCACCTTATCAATATCAAAATCGGCCTTAATGTAAGCAGCAACCGTAATGTTTTGACTGGCAGTATCTTTGCAACCATAAGGGCTAGTTGCGATTAGCTGCATAGGGTAAATGGCATCCGTAGAAAGGATATTATTATAAATATGACTTACAGGCCCGGTGTTGGCCATGGTTTGGGAAAATCCATCGCCGTAGTCCCACAGGTAGCTGTCGGCTGTATTGGTGGTGGAGGTATTGGTGAAACCAACGGTTTTGGGGTTACAATTTGAAGTTACCGTCGTTGTAAATGCCGCATTCATGTCAGGGTAAACGGTAATATCCTTATAGTAAAGTTCAGAGCACTGGTCGGCATTCTTAGCCAACAGCTGCACATGGTAGGTAATGGGAATGCTGTAGGGATTATGAAACACGTGAGGAATAACACCCCCAGCAGGTAGCGAAGGATAGGTTATGCTGCCTAGAACACCATAATTTACAATAGCAGTAGAATCACCAAAATCGTATTGCCAATAGGTTACTCCGCTGGAATGATCGGTGAAGGTAACCGTAAGCGGAGAACAGCCGGTTACCTTATCGGTTGAGAAATTTGCACTTATTGGTGTCGAAACCGCAACCGTTATGAAAGCGGAATCCTTAATTTCGCAAGCGCCTTCAACTACAACCTTATATTGGGTTGTAACAGATGGATTGGCAAAGGGATTAAATATAGTATCATTGCTGAGGCTTGTTCCAGGAGTCCAAGTAAAGTTGGTGCCACCAGTGGCATATAGCTGAACCGGCGTACCAAAACAAGTTTTAAGAACAGAGGAGGATCCGGTTCCGGCAACCACTGCATTTACCTTCAGCTCATTAAAATCGGAGAAGTAACCATACATACAGCCGCTATTAGTTCCTCCATTTACAATTCCCATGTGAAATAAATCACCAGTATTCGTAATAAGGTGTCCTCCAACCGGAATTTGAGCGGTGCTATAGGGACCAAATTGTGCCACCTTCCACTTAGTTAAACTAGGTCCGGGTGCCGTTTGAAAAGCCGCTGGTACTAATAATGGCATAGGAAGACCATCCATTAAAAAATTGGCTTCTGCACCCTGCCTCACCATCAAATTAATGTAAAAGGCTTGCGTGTTGGAACGGGTAAAGGCCACCTGAGTACTACCGGTACACACATTTATGGGAGGCAGAATGGCGCCACCCTGCTCACAACCAAAACCCCCAATATGGAATACATAAATCGGATGATTTACATCGGAAGTTATGCGCATGCTGGGAGTGGTAGCATTATTTGGAAATGGGACATACTGTTGCTGCCCTGCATTAAGAGTATAGGTCAAGTGAGTAGCAGCTCCATAGTACACATCCACCGTTGTTCCATTTTGCGTAGCGGTAATGTATATATGATCTTGAACAAACAATTGAGTACGGATCGCAATATAGTCCCAACCTATTATATTGGTCGGAATTAGCTGATCACCCACCACATCGAAGCAAGTGCCTGAAGTGTGGTCGATGGAGTCATCTTTAAGAGTAATGGCAATTTTTTTTGTCGCAGTTACATGTGTTCCCCCAAGGTGGGCGGCAGCTGTACGAGCCTGCCCTGCAGGAAAAACAGAAAAGGTTTGCCCCTTATTTAGTATCACACTATAGGATGCACCGGCAGCGATACTTCCACCCAAACCATAGGATGCATTCTTCGTTGGATATATAGTTACAATGGTATTATCCTCGGTGGCCACTATATCTATGGCAGAATAGGGGTATGGTGGACCAACAGCATGGTTGGGCGTTTGGTTCTGAAATGGAGTATAAAAGTCAGTTCCAAGAGCGTTTTTTCCCTTCAATGCCCATATATCGGAGTTATTCCAGTTCCCATCCTCGTAGTAGGCAGTAATTACATTGGTAGAGGTGATGTGTAACCCCACATTATTAACACCACTAATCGTATAGGGCTTATTCTCTACTATATTTGCCTCACCAAGTTCACCGGCAACGGCAGGTACTTTGCGAATAAATGGTGCCATATCCACACTTTGCGAAGAGTTGGCCGGGATATTAACTACGATATCGTGAAATCCGGTTGGATTTGTTACTGCATTATACTGGTTTGCCGGCATGCTAATGGTAACGGTAGCAGAGAAAGCCATGGTAGATAGTCGTAAATTTGCAGGAACACCACCGGGTGTATTATGCGCCCACGTAATCTCCGGAACTACAAACCAGAACTGCGTATCGGTTTGAGCCATTAGCCTAACCGGTCCAATTACAACAAACAGTATAAGAAAAGAGGAAAACCATTTAAACATGCGTCCCCTATGTATCTCTGTTAAATTTGACAAACGTAGAGCATCCATCATCTCAATAATAGTTTTCATTATTCCTATTATATACGTTAAAACGGGGAAAGGTTTAGGAATCGAAATAAAAAAACAAAAATATTTTTTTGACCAATCACCATTTTTGTGAGGTTAAATAAAAACAAATGTAAACAAATTCCGTAGAGAACTTAGACATATTTATCCTAACAAGAATATCATTCGCCAAATATTTGTATTTTTAGTATTCCAAAATATTGAAAACAGGCCACCTATGAAAAATATTTTACCACTAGTAATAAGCGGTTGCAAGAGTTCTCTACTTACTCTATTTGGAGTAATGTTAATGGGCAATGCAATGGGTGATACCCCCCCCTATCTATCCGAAGGGTTCGAAAATGGCGCACTTCCTTCAGGTTGGAGTCGCGATTATGTGAAGGGAACCAACGATTGGCGGTTCTACAATGGTGGGTATAGTCCGAACGACCCCAACTACGTTCAACTGGCTAGCGCCAACGACCCTACTCGTAACCCCTCCTCTGCCCACGGAGGCACCTACGATGCCATGTTTCAACTACAGAGCGTAAACGATGAAGCCACAAAGTTAATTACGCCTGCCATTAACCTTGGCTCAGCAGTAAAGCCGCAGCTCAATTTCTGGCTTGCACAGGTTGCTTGGACATTTGGCGGCAGCACCAGCTGGGACGCGCTTCGTGTTTATTACAAGACCTCCGCCGGAGGGAGTTGGAATCTACTGGCAACTTATGATTTCCCCATAAATGCTTGGACGGAATACAGCATAAACCTACCCAATCCAACCAGCACATACTATATTGCTTTCGAAGGAATCACCCGGTGGGGACTGGGAACCTGTATCGATGATATCTCAGTGGTAGAAAAAGGTTTTCAAGACCGATGGGTAAAAAGCGTTACCTCCATCGATGGATCTACCAATTTCGTGCCATCTGGATCAAACAACAACCCAATGATGGGTTTTCAAGTAAACGTAGGTGGTAACCAAGGAACATGTCTGTTCGACTCGTTAGAAGTAAAGTCGCTAAACACCGATGATAACGACATTGCCCTAAACGGCGTAAAACTATACAAAACAACATCACCCATTTTTTCTACCGACAACCTTGTGGCTTCTGGGAATTTCTCGAGCGGCTATGCACTATTCAATCATCTTAACCTTGATCTGGCCAGCGGGGTAAATTACTTTTGGATATCATATGATGCAAGCGCTACGGCAAAGCATGGCGACTATCTGGATGCCATGATCGAGGCCAATGCCATGAAGATTAACGACACCACCTATGCAGCCACAGCCCTTTCCCCTTCAGGACAGCGCATTATATATCAAACTATTTTCTTCGAGAACTATGAATCAGATCAAAGTTGGACACTTACGGGAGAATTCCAACGTGATGCACCATCAGGTTTAGGTGGCAGCCCTGGAAATCCTGATCCTGCCACAGCATTTTCAGGCACAAAAGAGCTCGGAACAGATCTTACCGGGCTTGGAGCAAGCCTTTACAACTACGAAGCTGGCATCACCAGAGCGACTGCCTACTTGGCTACCTCCCCTACATTAGATGTATTCTACTATAAGGATCTTAAGCTCACCTATCAGCGACAGCTAAACATGTATATTGAGGATAGTGCTGCCGTAGAAGTAAGCAAAGACGATGGTTTAACTTGGACCCGTATTGGTGGAAACATTACCACTGCAGGCCAAAACGCCTTTGTTGTAGATAGCAAATGGAATCGCATTGAGCACTCAATCCCATCCAGCATTAGTCGTTCTAAAAAATTTAAAGTTCGATTTGCCATTTACTACTCCACCATATATAGCTACTCCGGATGGAATGTTGACGACCTTATACTTACTGGAGAGTATATCACAAAAGATGTTTCTGTAGTTCAATGGGTAAGTCCAAATACTAAATGCGGCTTTGGCTCGGCAGAGAGTATAACCGTTAAGGTGGCCAACCTTGCGGCCCAGCCAACCCCCAATAAGGTTCCCCTTGCCATTTCGCTCGATGGAGGATTAACATGGGTTAGAGACACCATAAATCAAGTAATACCTGTTGGTGATACCATTTCCTACACCTTTGCACCTAAATTTGACCTTTCGGTTCCTGGTCCTCGGAACAATGTCTTAGTAAAAACTGAGTTGCCCGAAGATCAAGAAACCAGTAACGACCAAATTACGGCTTCCTTTTATGTGATTCCAACCTACACTACCCCCAACATTCAAGACGTTGAAACAACGGATGGATTTTGGCGATCTACTCAGGGAGACCTTTGGGAATGGGGAACTATAGGAAAATCACATATCTCGTCGGCAAACTCAGGTAGTAAGGCCTGGATTACGAAGTTAGCAGGAACCTATGGATCGGCCAATCCTACTGGAGAAACCTCTGCATTTTTAGACGATTTTGAAACCCTTGATGGATGGCAACTTACGGGTGAATTCCAGATTGGGATACCTGTTGGTGGCGGTGGCTCAAATGGTGGATATCCGAAGCCGGGAAGTGCTATTTCTGGACTACAAGTTTTAGGTTCAGACCTAACCGGAATTGGAAGTGTACCATTTGGATACGAACCTAATCTAAGCACTCCAACGGCGCTTTCGGCCACCTCTCCTGCTGTCAATCTCAGCAACTATGTATCGGCACACTTAACTTTTTATCGGTATCTAAATGTTGCTGCAGGCGACACTGCAAAGATTGATTTTTCAAAAGATGGAATAAATTGGTATTCTGCCTGGAAAAGCACAGATGCCATTACCGATGGAGCGTGGGAACCCATAGACATTCCAATTGCCGATTCTTTACTTTCATCAACCTTTAAAGTTCGGTTCTCGATTCGGAGCAATGCTACTGACAACTATTCAGGCTGGAACATCGACTACCTTAATATCCTTGGCGTACCTTTCACCTCACCTGTAGCAATATTGGAGAGCCCCTGTATGGACTTTACCAATGCTACGAAGCCAATTTTTGGTGCGGCAGTTAACTATCAAACCGAAAAAGGTGTAGATGGTGCTGCGCTCTACTACTCCATCGACGGTGGTACAACCTGGACGCACGTTGAATCGAACGGTAACACCTTCGATACCCGTTGGAACTGGTATAAAGACAGTACTGTTTCTGCGCTAGGAACCACAGGATGGAGTGGAAATAGCAATGGTTGGAAAAACGTTTACCATATACTACCTGCCAATGTTGCCGGTCAATCGTCGGTTAAGTTCCAGCTAAGGTTTAATTCCGACAGGTTCAACAACGATTACGACGGGGTTGCCTTTGATGATATCAGCTTTACAGAGGCTCCCAACGATTTTGGTGTGACCGCACTTGTCACTCCTCTCAGCAATGTTTGCGACCTTACCAAAAACGAAGCAGTAACAGTAAAGGTGAAGAACTACGGAGTAAGGACTGCCAAAGCGGGAGAAACTGTTAAGGTCAAGTTATCCATAGACCGAGACGGGGACATTCAAAGCGGGGATGAAACGTTTGTGTTGGGTTCTGCCTTGCCAGTTAATTCGGAAACCGACTTAACCTTTACGCAAAAGTTTGACTTTAGCTATGGCGGAACTTATAATATTGTTGCCTCCACCTATGGCGATGCCGGTCCTCGCTTCTACTACGATACTGGTAACGACACGCTTGAAACCAGCGTGCTGGTTAATAAACCATACGTAAATTTAGGTCCAGACATCTACACCGTGCGAGCAGATACGGTTGTACTCGATGCAACAGCAGGTGGTGCAATTTCTTACAGCTGGTATAGTGTAGACACAACTTTGGTACCAACCACATCTACCCTTATTGCCACTACCCCTATCATTCAGTTCCCAACTCTACCTGCAGTTGGTGGGATGTTTCGAGTTGTGGTGGGAGGTGGTTGCACCGCATACGACACTATTTCTATTGTAAAACTCATATCCGACGTTGGAATTGTGAACCTTGTGAGCCCGGTTACTGCATGCCAGCTTAGCAGCAGCGAGCCTTTTAAAATCAACATCGAGAATTTTGGTACCGACACGCTAAACGTTGGAGACTCCATTGCTCTAAACTGGACAATAAATGGTGGCACTACTATTCAAGATACGGTGGTTCTTCAAAATATTCTGTTACCTGATGATACAGTAGAAATTACCACAAACAAAAAGACAGATTTCAGTGCCGTTGGTAATTACAACATTGAGCTCTACGCCAAACGACCTTATGATGAGGTTCCGGCTAACGACCACCTTCCCTCAACCATTACAGTTCATGGATTTCCAACGTTTAACCTTCCTGTTGTTCCAGCAACCATATCTGCTACCAGCTATACAATAGATGCAGGAACGGGTTGGACAACCTACCAATGGCAGGATGGCTCCACAAACCAAACCTTTGTTATGGACACACTAGGTTGGGTTAAAGCCACTGTAACGAATGAATTCTCGTGCCCTGCCTCCGACTCAGCATACATTAATTTGCGATACACCGATATCTCTCTTCAAAAAATAGTATACCCCGAAGATATCTGTAAACAGACCCTTCCTGTGTATCCTCAGGTTACCGTTCGAAACAATGGAACCAATACATTGGCAATTGGTGACAAGGTGAATGTAAGTTTCAAAATGAATAATGGAACAATAACTACCGACCAGGTGACCTTGAATTCAGATTTCACTCCAGGAGAGACGTTTAATCACACCTACTCGGTTCCGGTTAATCTTAGTTCAGCTGGAGCCTACAGTTTTGTTTACTGGGCTGAAGCGTTAACCGAAATGAAACGAGAAAACGACACGCTAAAAAGGATCATAAACGTAATCACACCTATTATCCTAAATTTACCACCAACCGTGGTGACAAGGAATAGCCAGGTGATTCTTGATGGTGGTACAGGTGCTGACGCCTATCTTTGGAATACTGGCGCTACAACACAGTCCATAACAGTCACTACATCGGGCCAATACTCACTCATCGCCACGTTAGGTGGCGCATGTTCAGCCTTTGATACCTCTGATGTTACCTTCTTGCGCCACGACTATGCGCTTACCCAGTTCGTAGACCCGCTAGATTCCTGCGCAACAAGTTCAGCAAGGAACGTTTCTGTTAGAATATACAACAACGGTAACGACACGTTAACAACGTCACAGAGCCTTAGCGTTGCACTCACTGTTGATGGAACACTTAATCAGACAAAAGTTTTCCAACCTAGCACAAAATTTATTCCAGGTGCTTTTAAGGATCTCTATTTCGACAATCCATTAAACCTTAGCACTGCAGGAAGTAAAGCGCTTACAGCTCAACTAACCTTCGCCAGCGATATTAATGCAAGCAATAATTCCACGGCAAAGACAATTAATGTATGGGCAAACCCTGTAATTAACCTTGGTTCCGATCAGTGGTTAACCAGTGGTAGTACTATCTTAAATGCGGGCAGTGGGTATAGCTTTTATCTTTGGAATACTGGCGCTACAACACCCTCCATTACCGTTTCAACCAGCGGAACCTATAGTGTAACAGTTACCTCCGACAAAGGATGTACCGGTAGTGACGCAGTTGGCGTTAGCTTCATAGCCACCGCTCTTAACATCACTTCATTATTAGCACCAGTTACTGGATGTCCGTCTCAGAGCCCTATAGATGTGACCATTGAAATCACGAATCAGGGTATCTCCGCATTGTCGTCTGGAACAAAAATACCGCTTGGTTACAAATATAATGATGGGGTAACTAAGAGCGATACGCTAGAACTATCTACAGACTTAAACGCTGGGGGCAAGGTTAACCACACCTTTGCAGACAAAGTTGTTATTAGTACGGCAGGCAATATGTCGTTTAAAACCTTCACATACTATAACAACACTCAAGGACCAGTTTCTGAATTTTTTGTTCAGACTCTTCCTCTTCCCTCCTTTCACTTTACATTAGATACGTTAAAAGTAAATTTCCCATATGTAGTGGCAGCCTATGGAGGAACCTCCTATCTATGGAGCAATGGAGCGAACACAGCCACAACAATTGCAAACGGTCCTGGAAATTACTGGGTAAAGGTGACCGGTAGTAACGGATGCTCTCTTACCGATACTGTTTATGTTACAACGATTACAAGTATCGGAGAGAACGATTTCTATGCGACACTAGCATACTATCCAGTTCCAGCCAACTATGTTTTACATGTGGAAGCGTCGCTAAAGGCAACTACCAACGTTACCATTGAGGTAATTGATATGTTAGGTATTCCGCGATGGTCTAAAAACTATGTGAACACAGACAAAATAGAAGAAGCAATTGCGCTAGACGACATTAAACCAGGAACTTACCTACTTAGGATTTCCACTCCTACTGGTAACGCAACAAAAACGTTTATTATAAGTCGGTAAAATAGAAGGAGGCCCTTAAAACGGGCCTCCTTCTTTATTATCCAAGATAACAGTTATAACTCTACAATTTCATTGCAGCAGCTTCCGCTTAGATAACTTTTCCGCTTTACGGTATGGCAAGAAGAACTTCCGCAAGATAAGTCGGAGGTCGTTCACATAGCTCAAATGACCTAATTATCCGTATCAAATACTGAAAGAAGTTGTCAACAAAATCAAATCCATCTTACCGTTAAGCCTCCCTCATTAAATACAATCTACCTGGTAAAGTAGTTTAAAGGACGAATACCCAGGATGCTTCAGCAAAAGTTTACCGCCATTCAAGAACAGCTGTTGGGGCAGCATTTCTGAGTTTTTGGTTAAGAGAATTTGATTACTGGTAATTTAACAAACAACATAGTACAGTATTATCTCGTCCTCCATCGGAATAAGCCCAATGCATAGATAATTTAATCTTGAAATAGATTAGTGTAGTCATTAAAAGAGGAGAGCTGCCTCAATTTCTTTTGGAGCAGCCCTCAATCTAATTAAACCCAAACTATCTATCAAGTCTATTGTCAGAGCAATGGTATTAAGGTAATATATATTCCTGCAATAATAGCAGTAGTAATAACTCCGGATATGTTAGCCCCAATAGCCTCAGGCAAAATTAACGAGTAAGGATTATCTTTACTGACAATTTTTTGTGCAACCTTAGCGGTTGTTGGCACGCAACTTACCCCAGCAATCCCAATGACTGGGTTAAAGTTTCCTTTCTTAATAAAATACATAGCATAACCGCCAAGAATACCTCCTACCCCTGATATTAAAAGAGAAATAATACCCAATACTAGCAATTTAAGAACAACGGGGTCAAGTAAAAGGTGTGCATCGCAAAGTACACCTAACACAATACCAAGAAAAAAGGTGGAACCGTAAAGCAATGGTCCACCAATAAACTCTTGAAGATGCTTTAAATCGGATTCACGAATAGCGACACCCACAAATAGTGAAAAGAAAAGAGGAGAAGCTACAGGGAAGAGAAAGCACAAAACTGCACAAAGAATTACTGAGAAGCTTAGTTTTGTAGCAGCACTATAATTTTTTGGCTTACCCTTTCTTACCATCCGAATTTCTCGAAACCTCTTTGGCACCATAAGTTTCACTAAACATGGATAACCGCCATAAGTTAATCCAAGATAGAGGTAGGCAACCACTGTAATTGGAACAAAAAGATGCTTTGAAAGGGAGAGAGAAGTAAACAGCACCATTGGTCCGTCAGCTCCACCAACCATAGCAATGGATGCGCTATCGGCTAGCGAAAGCCCCATTGAGTGTGCTAAAGGTAAAGTAAGGAATGTTCCCAATTCAGCGCACAAGGCCAAAAACATACTGGTGAACGGGTTTAGTAGCAAGTAACCAATATCTAACAAAGAACCAATGCCCATGAAGACAAAACAGGCGATAAGACCATTGCTAAAAGTCAAGGTATATACCGGTTGCAAAAAATTGATTTGCATTAAATTCATCAAAGAGTTGGTTTCCGAAACCATAGGATCGACAAACAAATTGCCCATTGAGCCACCTGGCATAAATAGTGTTGCACAGTTAATGGCAACCATTCCCATACCCATAGGGATCATCACCAGTGGCTCAAGAATACCCTTTCGACCGAGGTAAACTAAAAGGAAACCTAAAAAAACAAGTAGAACTCGCATGGAAGCCATCAACCATCCGGATGCAACCATCGTTCCAAAGCCCTGAAAGATTTGAAATAAGCTAAATTTTTCCATAGTAATGATAATTCTTGGTTTGCTCATCCCAATCTCGCTTGGAAATATTCTCTTTGTGATTCTTTCCAAAGAACATTTTTACAAGATCATTCCAACCTTGGTTTTGAGACGCCTTATCTTTATTTTCAGAATAGTAATGGTTTACCAACTCATTGTTTTCAACCACCTCATCCTGTGATGCGATCTGAATTGCAGCACTTTTTCGTGCTGATTTAATTCTCCAAATACGACGAATTTCATCTTTCTTCAACTTCCACAAGTTGGACGATTCTGTTCCACGAACAAGTAGGGCAATTACTCCTGCCACAGCAAAACCTATGGCAAACGTAAACACCATCATGCCGATGGTTTCAAATAAAACGGATAACATAATTAATGGGATTAGTTAATTCTTTGTGTAATCGTTTAAAAAGAAAATAAAATATGCCAAGGAAAGGCAGTTGGGGAAAAGTTAATCCTGCGCTAAATAAGCAGGATGTATTGTTGCTTATCGGAATTAAAGCAAGAATATTCGTTAGGCTGCAGGTGGATTTTGCATCCCATATCTTTTGACTGCGTCGTAGCGGAGCATAAACTAACAGGCAAATCAAACCGTAGAACTTTACAAGGCTTGTGACTTTTAATTCTATTTGGTTCCGAATTTTTAATTGCACCATTTACCTCTACATCAATCAATTCAAATTCTGCCGAATAATTTACAAAATGGCTGGCGCCATAGCATAAAAGTTCAGCATGAAATTGATCAACCAATATTCCATTTCGATCAACCCAATATTGCCTTGTTACATTGGAATTGCTATAAACAAATGCATACACAATCAACCAAAAAAGTGCAACAGAAACAATATTCAATAAGCGTTTCACGGGAAATTATTTTAAGATGCAAGTTTACAATCGTTTTTGGCACGTTGTAACTATTTCAACCCTCTTTCTTTCATCGTCACTATTATTGTATAATATTGTATTTGTGACACTTAAGCCACACAGCGGCATCTATATGTCGTCAAACATAAAGACGAGAGCAGTTAACCACCTTGGAAAAATGATTTACTCAATCAAAAGAAAAATTGAAACGGTAGATTGATTGAACTAATAAAATTAGATATCAACTATTTAGCCATGGTTCAAGGAAAGAAAACTCATTTTCGCAAATACTGTGTATAAAGTTCAGCTTTAAGGTAGGATTGTTAAAATGAATAGTTTTTTTATTTTCTAGGTATAAAATTACGCAGTGCAACTATTCATCACCCGCAAAAACATTTACCGTAAGGCAACTTTTGTTTTTCCTATTTACGACAAGCAAGAGATCAAATAATTATTGCCAATCGATTAAATATTGTAATGATTATGGAGGAGTGCATGCTGATTCTTCTCTGTTTTGCGAGTTAATGCTGCAAGATTCACATCGCTAAAGCAACAAAAATATTTACGTTCACTTCAGCAGAAAAAGTCCCAGCAGTAAGCCCAATGGCATTTGGATAAATACCATAATTCCCGAATGATCGTTGAATACGATTACATCTGACTCGCTTCAGTTAATAACGATAATGCTGATTAAAATCATTTGAATTGCCTACTCAGCTTGTTAATTTTCAGCCATCAACACCATCAAAAAAAACACCATAAAATGCTAAAAATAGAAAAACATCCCATCCTTGAAGTTCCCAAAGGAGTGGAAGTCACCTTCCTATATGAAGGAAAGCAGGTAACGGGAGAGAAGGGATTAACCATTGCCGCTGCGCTCCACCGCGCTGGTTATCCTGTACACAGCCATAGTGTGGAAAACAGAGAACGCAGTCTCGAATGCGGCATTGGCAAGTGCGGAGCCTGTGAAATGCTAGTTGACGGTCAAATCAAGCGCATCTGCATTACGCCTGTCGATGGAGTGAAGGAAGTTAAAGAGGTACCTCACAACCATACTCCAGAGGTAGAACCGGTAAATAAAGAAATTTCGACGAAAGTATATAAAACTACAGTTGCCATTATTGGAGCTGGCCCAGCTGGACTGGCTTGCCGCGAAATGCTGCTAGAGCGTCATGTGGAAAACATCGTTATCGACAATAATGAAAAAATTGGAGGACAATTCAACATGCAAACGCACCAATTCTTCTTCTTCGAAAAGGAGAAAAAGTTTGGTGGTATGCGTGGCTTTGAAATTGCAAAAACACTTGCTGGCGAAAACCATGAAGGCATATTCCTAAACAGCACCGTTTGGGATATTCTTGAAGGAAAGCGCATTGCCGTTAAGAATATTCGAACCGAAGAAATTTACTTTGTGGAGGCCGACTACATGGTTATTGCTACTGGGGCAGTTCCATTTATGCCAACATTTGAAAACGACGACTTGCCCGGAGTATACACTGCAGCGGTTGTTCAAAAAATGATGAACCAAGAGTTTACCCTCCTAGGGAAAAATATACTCACAGTAGGTGCAGGCAATATTGGCTATTTAACCTCCTATCAACTTATGCAGGCCGGAGCAAATGTGAAAGCCATAATAGAGGCAATGCCAGGCGAAGGAGGTTTCCCGGTCCAAGCAAATAGAGTTCGTCGCTTGGGAATTCCAGTGATGCTTAGCAAAATTCTTATTAAGGCCCTACCAAATAAGAAGCATGATGGAATTGTTGGCGCTATTATTGCCGACTGTGAAAACTTTAAACCTATACCAGGCACAGAACAAATTATTGATGGAATTGACACCATTAATATATGTACTGGATTAGTTTCAGACGACCAACTGTTAATTAAAGGGAACGAGGTATTTGGACGAAATTGTTATGGTGCAGGAGACTCAATTAGAATAGGCGAAGGAACAAGTGCCGTTTTAAGAGGTAAGCAGGTAGCATTTGAAATACTACAGGCCCTCGACATCAAATACAATTATGACGAATTTCTTGCCATTTCGAAGGAGTACATCGATTCCCAACAGCACCCACTCCGGGTTATAGAGAAGCCATTTGTACCCACAGAAGAGCGGAGCAAAAAACCGTTTGTCCAAATTGATTGTCTTTACGGATTTGCCTGCAACCCTTGTCAATTTGCCTGTCCGCATGGAGCAATTACCAAAAGTTCCACGAGCACCGTGCCCCAACTCGACTTCGACAAGTGTATTGGTTGCATGGAATGTGTTTATCAATGCCCAGGTCTAGCAATATTCGGTTACAACTATGCAAAAGATTGGCTCTTTCTGCCTATCGAATACGAGGTAAATGAGGGTGCCGAAGTATATCTTGTAGACAATCAAGGCAAGAAATTGGGTGAAGGCATTATTGAGAAAGTTCTTACCAAGAAGAACAAGACCAATATTGCACGAGTAAAGTCAACTACGATTCATGGCAATGACCTCATTGCCGTAAGAGGCTTCATTGTAAAGGAAAAATATCCTTTACCGGTTAAACTGTTGAAGACCTCCTACTCCCCTGAAGATAAAACCTACGTGTGTCATTGCGATGACGTTTCGATGGATGAGATACTGGCAACAATTGGCAATCGCAAATTCATCTCCGCCGACGAGATTAAGCATACCACCCGTCTTGGAATGGGAGCTTGTCGTGGGAAGCGATGCATTAAGCGATTGAAAACAGCTCTTTTGCCAATGGGAATTCAAATAGTGGGAGACGCAACTCCACGCGGTCCATTGAGCAATCAGATAAACATGGGAGAGCTATTTCCAAAGAGTGTTCCCGAAACCTACATCACCGGCATCAATGGCAAAAAGAGCCAAATAATTAAGGTAAAAGCCTTAGTAGCCGGTGGCGGAATTGCCGGAAGTGCACTATTCCGATACATGGCAGAAGCAGGAATGTCCCCAATACTACTAAACTATGGACGTGGTTCGTCATGGCGGAATATTGCCGGAGGACGTCCCGCCTTTTCACTGCCAGAAATTGCAGATATTGCCATCCGAAGCCATGAGATTTTCAAGGATTTGAATAAGATCAGCAAAATAGATTATCGTCCTATTAATTATGTCTCCTTTGCTCACGACGAAGCCAACTACAAAGCACTTGATGCTTCCAAGGCATGGAGCAACGCCTTTATGGTTGAACCCAAAGATTTCAGGAAAGAAATCTCGCCAAACTTTAACCCAAAATTAACCACCTACTTATCTGCATTGATTACCAAGGACTGCTGGCAAGCTACCCCAGGAAAAACCATTGACCTAATACGAAAAATTGGTCTTGCCAAAGGTGGAACTATCAAAGAGGACTGTGAGCTTATTAGCGTGCATCGCGATGGGAATGGGTATGTAGCACTGGTAAGAGATCACGATCACAGCTACATAGAATATCACGCAGAACACTTTGTCAATGCTCTTGGACCAGAATGCGACAAATACGCACGCCAGCTGGGCCTTGACCTAGGCATGTATCCAGTTAAGCACCAAGCCTTTATAACTCGCCGTCTACCATGGATGGGAGTAAATGGAGATCCACTTGGAATGCTGATCGATCGCCGAAAATACAAGGGCTTTGCTGCAGTGTACGGTCAGCAGTTGGCTGAAACAGGGCAAATCATTGGCTGCGCCTCACCTGCAAGTGATCCTCACGAATCAGGTAAAAATATAAAATTAAACACTCAAGAATTTATAGAGATTGCCTCCGAAGTTTTTGCAAGTTGGATTCCACAACTTGCAAGTGTAGGATTCCAAGCCGTTTGGGCTGGCTATTACACTGAACCAAGAATGTATGTAGACCCAGCGAATGGGCTTCTGGTTGGACTTCGTGGACATGGTTTTATGCTGGGTCAAGGACTTGCCAAGATGTATGTTGACGCACTTACCGGAAAACCTGTACCAGATTACTTTAAACGATTAGCCCTTGATGGTGACGGATTACCAGAAAAAGCATTTAAATAAAAAAATAGGTGTAACCCTCAATCCCGGTATGAAAAAAAACATACCGGGATTTTTATTACAAGTTCCATTGCACAATGGATTAATCCCGTAGACTAAACTATAAACGTAAAAAAACAGAGGCATTCATAAATCGACTAAGCATTTCGAACCTAATCCTAAACAAACAATCAATAGATTGCTACAAATTTTAGTTTACAAAGTTACATGAGAAATATTGTAGTAGTTTTAAAATGCTAATTGTTGATTTTTTTATGCGATTACTTATTTCCCCGTTGGTTATTCTTCTTCTGACTCTACATTTCAAAGGATATTCCAGCGACCTACCAATTAATTCAGAAATAGACACCGTTCTTTCCTACATTTCTAGTGGACAAATTGAACAAGCAAAAAAATTAATTTTTCAGTTAGAACAAAGGGGAAACATTAAACCAACCTATTTAGCTTCGCTTTATTACGTCAAGGCCAAATTGCTAGAGCATCAGAATAACACAGCAGATGCTCTAAGGCTTTTAGAGCAAGCAGAAAAATTAAGCATTTCCATTAATGATCCCATTCTACTTCATCGTTGTCTTCTTTCACGAGAACTTATCTTCACGGAACAAGGAAAAAACGATTCTGCAGCTATTATTTGCTATAGAAGGCTTGAACTTAATCGTCTCCAGCACAACTATCTAGCTCTTTCAGACAATTTTAGAGCACTTAACTCTCTTCTTACAACACATCTTTATTCACATTCGGCAAATGGATTAATTGATTCATGCCTACACTACGCTTTTTTGAGTAAGGATCAAAAATGCATTGCCGTTGCCCTTACCAACTTTGGGTTATACACCTATGATAAAGACAAGTCAACTGGATTAAAATACCTTCTTGCTGCAGTAGACTCCTCTAATCGAATTCCGGATGATCTGGTATACATTTATGCCCGAATACAAACTGCCGAAATACTTCTCAATTCGGGCAATCTGATAAAGGCTCAAAGTCTCCTACAGGAAGCTCTAGCAAAATGCATTGAAAAAGGCGAATTTAATCAACGTACGCATGTCTACCTCGCTATTGGACGTATTGATATTCGAGAACACAACTATCGCAAAGCTATTACACATCTTCAACTTGCTCGAGACATTGCAGAGAAAAAGCCCATTCTTTACTATTTACCAGACATATACGAAACACTTTCACAGGCCTTTCAAGCGGTGAAACAGTACGACAGCAGCCTTCATTATAGTCGAAAATCAGCAGCCATCCAACTCCAGCTCACCAACGAAAGCACCAATAGGCAGGTGGCAGAAGTTAATGCAAAGTATCAACTAAGAGGCAAAGAATGGGCCATACTAAACATGGGAAACAAACTTGGCTCCTACCGAAAAATTTTAGGAGCACTTTTTATTGGTTTATTCATAGTTGTTACATTTTTTGCCTTATACCTTGTTCGCATAAACATTAACCGTAGCGATGAAAATTTTCAGTTGGATCCATCAAAAAAAAGTGCAAAAAAAGTTTCCATTTCACTTCCCGTTCAATTCAAGAGTGAATTTGAAGAGACTTTCATAAAAAAAGAGATATTTACCCAACCCGACCTTTCACTTCAAAAATTAGCCGACATACTGCATACCAACACCTCGTATCTATCACGTTTTATTAATGAAGAGTACAAATGCAGTTTTCCACAACTGCTTAATCACTATAGGGTAGAAAAGGCAAGTAAACTCCTTCTCAGTAGCAAAATGAATAAATTGACCATTGAAGCTATAGCCCAGGCAGCAGGATTTCATTCAAAATCGACTTTCAATACAGCATTTCGGAACAAAAAAGGGGTAACACCTACCGATTGGAAGGAATCTTCATCAAACTCTCTACCTGCAAATTAGAAGACATCTTTATTCGGATTCATAAATCAGAACATACAACATTTGCGGGAATTAATGTCGAGTGGTAAACTTGTCATGAGGTTGCCTCAAGGCAAGCTCAAATCACTAATTCCAAACTAAAACGCATAACGGTATGAGAAGACTTTTAATTCTAATGGCCTCCTTGCTTGTATTGAGTTCGACAACGCTAAGCACATTAGCCGCCACAGCCAATGTCACCCAAGAAAAACAAAAAACAGAGGTAACAAAAGACACTACAAGTGCCAACTCAACAGCTAATTCAGGAAAAACAACCGGGCAAAAAGTTCTAGCCACTGTAATAGGAATCGCGATTCTGTTGGCATTTTTGGGATGTCTTACCTATATGTACATTTTTCTAAAGAAAAAGTATTATACCATAACGTCGGTTCAGGAAATGAAACAACAACGACAAGCACAAAACCAATCTCCCGATTCCTCACCTGAAGAGAATCAACAAGCGGCAGAACTGCTTGAGCAGGCACTTAGCCAATGGTCGTCATACGTTGGCGAGGATAGTGAAACATACTTCATTCCCAGAAAAATGATTCAGGTTAAACGATCGGTAGGTATAATGAACCAAGCCAAAGCTATTATGCCAACAGACGAAGGCGTAATAGACAGAATGAATGAGCTTGGTGGCATCATCAACGAGCGCACCCATCGATCATTTGCAGGTAGTTGGTCGTTGCTTGGAATCTCCTTCTTGGTAATGCTTTTCTTCTATTTTGTAGCAGGTGGCAACGATGGATTTTTCCACCGAATACTAAGTTTATGGTGGCTTTGGGGATCGATGATTTTTTATATCATGGCTAGCTATGCGCCACAATTCCTTATTGAAAAAAGGATGGAATGGTTTGGTGGCAAAAAGTTTTCTAGTGGACTAATCAAAACGGTACTTGCCATTGTGGCCGCAACACCGGCAACCTATACCGTCGTAACCAAATGGAGCGATGGTAGCACCACCAAATCGGAAGAAGGTGCCGGAACATTCCTTTTCATAATGGCACTTGCAATAATTGCCTTAATCATAATTGGAACATTAATAATATTCTTTGGTCTAATCAACTTTTTAAGAAATTACATCCTTTTCTTCTAATTTTAAATAGAGAAAAACCTATAATGCTTCAGCCCTGTTCGGGTTGAAGCATTATAGGTTTACACTACTGTCAGGGGGAAAAAATTATTTCCTCCCGTATTGCTTAAAATAGTTAAACCTCAAGAGGTATGTAAAAACAGGAGCCACATTCTCTACATTACTAAATACTTGTCCGGCGGTCGACGGGTTCTACGGAGAATTTTCCGACTAGCGAATAAAGTATTAAAGAACAACATACCAATATTTGATGCGAGTTTTCTGTTGGGGATCGATAAATGTTGACCGGACAATAATGTTATTTTTAGTGCATAAAAACCGCCATATCACAACCTATCAAAAAGTTGGATTTTCATTCTATTTGGCAGTCTACCTGATTATTTACACCAACAGAAAATTTATGGAATGTTAAATTAGCTATTTTGCAACCCTTTTCCTTAAAAAAATAGCTTATGAAAAGATTTATTATACTATTTATGGCTGTGGCATGCATCGGTATACAAACAAAAACTAATGCAAGCCCTGCCTTTCCCAAACCAATTACATTTACTCAACCCGACGGCCAATCAATCACCATTCAACTCAAGGGTGACGAACATTCCAAATGGGCATCAACCACTGATGGCTATTCATTGATTTTCAATGGGAAAGGCTATTACGAGTATGCCACCCTCGACAGTCGCGGTTACATGGTACCGTCAGGTGTTATTGCTAAAAACATACAACTACGTACCTCGTCAGACATTAACTTTTTGGAAAACATTCCTAAGGATGTTCGCTATGCTAAGGAACAACTTCAAATGTTGAGAAACGTCAGACAGATAAAACGAACGGAGGCAAAACGTGCTTTTCCAACCACGGGTGATCGCAAACTGATATGTATTCTAATGGGATTTAAGGACAAGGCCTTTACTAAAACTCAGTCGGATTTTGAAAACCTCTTTAACCAAGTGAACTATACCACTAACGGAGCCACAGGAAGCGTTAAGGATTACTATCAACAAAATTCATACGGAAAATTCAACCTCTCTGTAACAGTAAAGGGACCATATACTGCAAGTCAGAATATGGTTTACTATGGTGGAAATGATTCAGATGGTTATGATCTACACCCCGACTCACTAGTTTCGGAGGCTGTAAGATTAGCCAATCCAGATGTAAACTATGCCGATTTCGATAACGACAAAGATGGCAATGTTGATGGAATTTATATTATATACGCAGGCTATGGTGAAGAAGCAGGTGCTTCAACCAACGCTATTTGGGCACACGCATGGGAAATACCGACAGTAAATCTCGACGGCAAAAACATTTCTGCCTACTCTTGCTCAGCCGAATTAGAAAATAACTCCGGGTCAACGATGACTGGTATTGGGGTTATTTGTCATGAATTTGGCCACGTATTGGGAGCTCCCGACTATTACGATGTGGACTACGAGGAAAATGGGCAATTCGATGGAACTGGTGATTGGGACATTATGTCTGGTGGTTCATGGAACAATGATGGTATTACACCTGCGCATCACAATGCCTATACAAAAGTTTACATTTATCATTGGGCAACGGCTAGTGAACTAACTACCACTACATCGAAGTCGTTACCATCGTCAAAATCTGATGAAACAGCTTTTTACCGCATAAATACACCAACGACTAACGAATTCTACTTGCTAGAAAACAGGCAGCAAGAAGGTTTTGATGCCTATATTCCTGGACATGGATTATTGATTTACCACGTTCATAAGGATATTGACACCCACATGAATTCAAACGATATAAATGCACAAGCGCCTCAAATGATGTATCCAGTTTGCGCATCAGCAACCATAAACCCTGGCTCCTCAGCCAGTTCATACGGCTCAATCAACTCCAGTGGCTGTACTTTCCCTGGAACAACTAACAAAACATCCTTTACCGACAATTCAACTCCTTCTGCAAAATCATGGGCTGGCACAAACACATTAAAACCAATCACCAATATTGTTGAGAACACGTCAACAAACGTGATAACTTTTGACTTTATGGGTTTAATGCCTGGCTTTACAGCAGATAAAACGACAATATTTCCAAATGATCCAGTAATATTTACAGATGCATCGTTTGGAAATCCATCAAGCTGGCAGTGGAATTTTGGAGAGAATGCAAATCCAGCAACGGCAACCACCGTTGGCCCGCACACTGTTACCTACTCAACAATGGGCTCTAAAACGATAACTCTAACCGTAAATGGAACTCTAACAGAAACTAAGTCGGCCTATATTTCTGTTGTGGATCCAACTGCTCCAACCACCATTGTTGGATGGAATTTCGAGGACAAAGATCAAGTTGCCGATAATGGTATTCCTATTAATGCCAGCAAAACTATTGCATGCAGTGCTACGGGAAGTGCTGGTTCATCCTCCGGAAGTGGAGGTACTGGCACCTACTCTCTCTCAAATTCAGGTTGGAACAATGGTTCTGGAATCAAAGCCTGGAGTATTGAATTCTCGACAATTGGATACTCTAACATCTCTATATCATCTAAACAAAAAAGTTCCAATACAGGCCCAAAAGATTTCAAACTACAATACTCAATAGGTGGTGGAAGTTGGAGTGATGTAAATTTAGGATCAACTACAGTTGCAAACGACAACTTTGTTAGTGGAACTCTCTCAAACATTGAATTGCCGGCTGATGCCAACAACCAACAATCCATTTCGGCTCGTTGGATAATGACCAGCAACAACCAGGTTAATAGTGGTAGTGTTGCATCCACTGGAACAAATCGAATTGATGACATTGTTGTTCTTGGTAAAAAAACAGAAACTTCAACCCCTTACAGTTTAACTATAACACACACTGGCAATGGAACGACTAACCCGGTTGATGGTATCTACAATTACAACAGTGGGTCATTAGTAACATTAACAGCAAGTGCAGACGAGGGTTACAAATTCTCAAAATGGACAATAAATGGAAGTGATGTGCCCACGTCATCAACTCAATTAACAATTACAACCAATACAACCGCGGAGGCGGTTTTCACGCCAAACACCGGAATAATAGACAACATTGTCTCAAACGCTGTTTTCCCCAACCCATTCACCAGCACACTATCAATCAGCAATAATTCAGCCTTAATAAAAAACGTTTGGATTTTGGACCTAACGGGGAAAGTAATAATTCAGCGAGAAAGTATTAACCTTAATAAAACGTCATTTGAATTGCCAGATCTCAAGCCTGGCAGCTATCTTGTGAGAATTGAAAATAATCAGGGAAATATACAAATGTCGAAAATAATTAAGAACTAATTGGATATAAACCAAGTTAACTATTGGATAAAAGGACAACCGTAAGATTGACCTTTTGTGTTCTGCAACCTATGATTGAATAATTAACATTATCCAACAAAAATTATCTTTGCCAAACAGCTTTATTACAATTACGTTGTAGAATAACACACGGAATAGATACACATGTAAAATTCAACGTTTAAACGACAATCATGAAAATTACCTTAACAACTATTTTTTCATTAGTGGTAATGTCCATTCAACAAACATTTGGTGGTCCAGCCTACCCCTACCCAATTACCTACAAGCAACCTGATGGTTCCTCCATTACCATCACATTAAAAGGAGATGAACATATAAAATGGGCGGAATCGGAGGATGGATATACCCTTTTACGTGATAAAAAAGGATACTTTGAATACGCATCTCAAGACGATGATAGAAAACTGCTTATTCCATCAGGGAGAATTGCAAGGGACATTAACAAGAGATCAACAGATGATATTACCTTTTTGAGCGGCATCAACAAGGGTTTAATGTATTCACAAAGCCAAATAAGCACACTCAAAAGAATAAGTTCCTTCCAAAATGATTCTACTACACGAAGTTTCCCCACAACTGGCCAACGAAAATTGGTGTGTATATTAATTGGTTTTGCTGACGTTGACTTCACCAAGAGTAAGGAAGATTTTGAAAATCTCTTTAATCAAGTTGGATATTCAACTGAAGATGCTACCGGAAGCGTAAGGGACTACTACTTAGAAAACTCGTATGGACAATTGGACTTAGAGGTAACCGTTGCCGGCCCCTACAAGGCATCACACAACATGGCCTACTATGGAACAAATGATTCAGACGATAACGACAATGATCCCCGCGCACTTGTTGAAGAAGCAGTTAATCTTGCAGATAAAGATGTAAACTTTGCAGACTTTGATAACGATAAGAACGGTAGCGTAGATGGTGTTTACGTTATTTATGCAGGTTACGGAGAGGAAGCTGGAGCAAGTGCCGATGCAATTTGGGCTCATGCATGGAATATAACACCTATCACTCTTGATGGGACCATTGTTAGCAAATACTCATGCTCCGCAGAGCTGAGCGGCAATAGCGGAACATCAATATGCACAATTGGTGTTATATGTCATGAATTTGGACATGTACTTGGTGCTCCAGACTATTATGATACAGATTATGAATTATCGGGTGGTAATTTTAAAGGAACAGGCAACTGGGACATCATGGCAGGGGGCTCCTGGAATAATGATGGAAAAACACCGGCACATCATAATGTTTACACCAAAGTATATATCTATCATTGGGCGCAAGCCACAGAATTAACTACCACACAATCAATAGAGGTTAATCCTACAGAAACCAGCAATGCCTCCTTTTATAAATTAACAACTTCTTCATCTGGAGATTATTTCTTAATGGAGAATAGGCAACAAACTGGGTTTGACAGTGCAATTCCAGGTCATGGAATGATTATATACCACGTTCACCCAAATTTAATAAATGGTATCAGTGATAATAGCATAAACAATGGAACCACACAGGAGATGTATCCTGTTTGTGCTAGTGCAACCACCGACCCAGGCACTACCCTTGCCAGCTACGGTACCATTAATTCCGCAGGATGCCCATTCCCAGGATCAATTAACAAAAGGGAATTTTCTGATGCAACAATCCCATCTTCAAAATCGTGGACTAGACTTAGCACCGGTAAGCCCATTACCAATATTAAAGAATCATATACAACAAAAGTTGTAACCTTTGATATATCCATGGCAACTACAGGGATTGAAGAAACTGAAGGAATTGCATTAACTACATCTTTCCCAAATCCTTTTTCTACATACATTACCGTAAATGCAAAATCTCCAATTAAGAGCGTTATTGTTTACGACATTACCGGCAAAACAATCTTAAACATTCCTGTTAATCTGGAAAATTCAAAGATTATTAATACTGAAAATTTTGCTAGAGGTTACTATTTTATAAAGGTTACCGATTCGAACAATCATGTGAGTACCATAAAAACAGTAAAACAGTAAAACAATAAAACAGCTAATAACCAAACGAGAGAGAGCAGAAAACCTGCTCTCTCTCGTTTTTTTAAAAACGTCATAGAGCAAACCAAATACTATAATTCAAACCCGTAACTAACAAAATCGATACTCCAAACTATTCCTTAGATTTTATATTTTTGCCAAAAAAAAGCATGGCTCGATTTAAACTTACCGTGGAGTACGATGGAACCAAATTTAGGGGTTGGCAATACCAACCCAACCAACCTACAATTATGGGGAGAATCATGGAGGCATGCAGCATTGTCTTCAACACCAACAAGTTTGAACTTTATGGCGCAGGACGTACCGATGCAGGAGTTCATGCAATAGCGCAAGTTGCCCACCTTGAAGTAAATACCCAACTTCCGACTCGAATCATTAAATTCCAACTTAACGATCAACTACCATCTGCAATAAATATATTGCATGTTGAAAAAGTTGATACCCGCTTTCATGCCCGACACGATGCCGTTGCTCGCAGCTATGTTTACCAAATAGCCACTCGAAGAACTGCATTCGGAAAAAACAACTGCTGGTGGATTAAAGACAAGTTAAATATTGCAGCTATGTATGAGGCCGCCGAGGTTCTGCATGGATTTAACGACTATGCTTCATTTGGTTCCTCCGAGGATGAAGACGCATCAACAAAAGTAGATATACATTGGGTGAGAATTTACGAAGTCGAAAGTTCAATAATAATTCATATTGTAGGCTCCCATTTTTTATGGAAAATGGTGCGTCGGATGGTTGGTGTGTTAGTTGAAGTCGGGCGTGGAAATCTCGTCATCGACCAAGTAAAAGGGATGCTCACCACCTACTCTTCAATTCCAGCAAAGTTAACGGCACCTCCATCAGGGCTTTACCTCGAACGAGTTTACTATCCAGATGATATTATTGCAGAGGATCCCATCTGGATATTAAATCTCTTCAACTTTTTATAATAACTACCGCTGCTCCAATTCTGGAAAATATTTTCTTAACGATGCAAGAATCTGATTCTGAGTATACGGTTCACGTGTAATAAGTAAAATAGTATCGTCACCGGCTAACGTACCTATTATCTCCGGCATTTTAACTGAATCGATAAATGTTGCAACCCCACTTGCAAAGCCAGAATGTGTCTTTAAAACAGCAAAACTATGAGTAAATTCAACGGAAATAACACTCTCGGTTGGAATATTTAATTCCCGTGTAGTTTTTATGGCATGACTGTGCCCCGCCAAAACATACGCATAACTCGACTCCAAATCTGGAACCTTAGCCACTCCTAGCGCTTTTAAGTCGCGTGATAAAGTGGCTTGAGTAACCACTATACCCCTCTGCTTCAACAACTCAAGCAACTGTTCCTGGCTTGCAACCTTCATTGAAGATATCAAACGACTAATTTCCAGCACTCTATCTCGTTTCTTTGACATTGACTCTTTTTCCAATTTCTAGGTAAATTATACTCCAAACACAATTATTATTAAGTCACAAAAGTAAAAGATAATCAAAGGGTAACAATGAGATAAAGTAAAAATCGATCCGTCAACGTAATTTTGCAACAATAAAAAGAAAAACATATTGCTATGACGAAGTTTAACTTAAGTGAAGAGTCCCTCGGTCGCTTAATTAGCGATGCAAAACAACGCTTAGATCTATTTGATATGAAGGGTATTATATACCATATACCGTTAACAAGCAATAGCATCAAGACCACTAGACATTTCGTTGCTATTCATTATCAAACCAACAAGCTAGTTGTTCTCCGCTACTCCGAGATAACCAAGGCACTATTAGACTATTCTACAGAAATAGTATTCTCCTTAAATTAAAAAATAGAGTAACGCTTTTGTCTCTTTCTCGATAATTATAATTAATCAATTAGCGGTAAATTAAGATCCTTCACAAATGGCTTTCGATTTAATTAACAACAATGTCCTCTAAATTTCTTTTGGGCACATGATGTTTTTCTTTTGCATCACGCCAATACTTAACATCTCCATTATCTGTTAGCGACTCAACAACAACCTCCTCCTTTGGAACGCCCAGTGCTAGTACCAATACCGGTGACAACTGGTCAGGTAAATGAAGCAATTCCGCAATCTCCTTTCTTTTAATTGAGCCAAGAATGCAGCCACCAAGACCCGACTCAACTGCACCAAGCATCATGCTTTGGGCTGCGATACCTTGATCATGAGCACTCCCAATCACTATTGAAGAGTCTTCAAGCATTACAATATAGGCTGAGGGTCTTTCGCCTTCTACTGGACCATCCCAATTTTTCAGATATCCAGCCCAAGCCAACAATGGAAAAAGTTGAGCATTTCGATCTGCATCACATACAATAGCGTACTTCAATGGCTGTAAATTTCGACCCGATGGTGACATACGAGCAAGATCGATAAGCGATAGCAGGGTATCTCTATCGACAGTATTTTGCTGAAAAAAACGGCGATAACTCCTATTCTTATATACGAGGTCTTTAATCATGGTGAGATCTATTTATGAAAAAGCTGTCCCCCTATGACAGACGAACAGCTATTTCTATTAAACCAGATTTAAAATCTTTTGCTAATAACCTTCCAGTCTACAACATTCCAAAATGATTGAAGATAATCTGGCCTTTTATTTTGGTAATCGAGGTAGTACGCATGCTCCCAAACATCACAAGTTAAAATTGGTTTTAGTCCTCTCCGCATGGGGTTTCCTGCATTGGACTCCTGAACAATTTCCAAGTTTCCCTCCTTGTTTACCACCAACCAAGCCCAACCAGATCCAAAAAGAGTTGCACCGGCTTTAGCAAACTGCTCCTTGAAGGCCAATAGCGAACCGAAAGTTTTATTTATTGCCTCCTCCAATTTGCCTGTTGGAGATGTCGAAGGCGTTGGAGAAAACTGCATAAAATAGAAGGTGTGGTTCCAAACCTGAGCACCATTATTGAAGATACCTCCATCGGCCTCACGAACAATTGTTTCCAAGTCAGCATTTTCGAATTTGCTTCCAGGCAATAAATTATTAAGATTGTTAACATAAGCCTGGTGGTGTTTTCCATAGTGAAACTCCAATGTTCTACTACTAATGTGAGGCTCAAGTGCGGCAAAATCGTACGGAAGTTTTGGCAATTCGTGCTTCATGGCATTTATTATTATGGTTAGTTAAACAAAGTTAGCCTAATCGGCAGGAAGAAACAAGCTAATTAACCATAAAAAGAGAGCCAACATTGCTGCCGGCCCCCCACTCATTCTAACCCAAAAAACTAAAGCTACTATTTTTGATAATTAAAGGCTATTAAATCGGCGATTTATCTCTTCCCAATTAACTAAATTCCAAAATGCTGCAACATAATCGTTCCGTCTATTTTGATATTTTAGATAGTAGGCATGCTCCCAAACATCAAGTCCCATGATTGGAGAACCTTTTACATCGGCCACATCCATTTTAGGGTTATCCTGATTGGGTGTTGATGAGATAACAAGTTTACCATTTACATCAACCAACCAAGCCCAGCCAGAACCGAACCTACTCATAGCCGCCTTACCAAATTCCTCCTTAAAAGCAGAAAATGAGCTAAAGTTCTTATCAATGGCCTCACCAATTTCACCCATTGGATTTCCGCCTCCATTAGGAGATAGCATTGTCCAAAAAAGGTTGTGGTTATAGTACCCACCACCATTATTTCTTACTGCAACTGGGAATTTCGAAACATTTTTAATCAACTCATCTATTGGTAGTTGCTCCATAGACGTGCCCTGTATTGCAGCATTTAGATTATTTGTATAGGCTCCATGATGCTTCGTGTGGTGTATCTCCATTGTAAGAGCATCAATATGTGGTTCCAATGAACTATAGCCATAAGGTAACTTCGGTAATTCGAACGCCATGTTATGTTTTTTTAATTATTGTTTTTAATCAGTTTAAATTAAAACAACGTAACAAAAAAAAGGTTCAAAACAACCAAAAGATTAAAAACACCAAGGAATTCATACCACTCCAGTGAAAAAAAGGACTACAATAACGCTACAAAAGGTAAAGAGAGAAGAGCCAAAATCGAAGAAACAGTTTTTTTGGCAAACAAATAATTCTAGTATCTGTTATTGAAATAAATCTAAACTTGACTGGCCAATCGCATAGCTAAATCAAAACATGGAGAGAAGAAAATGGCTCAGAATCCATTATTAAAAAGCGGGAAAGCACTTCAATTACAAACTGGGGTTAGAACTTTCGGGGACAACCTTTTCCTTGGTCAAAGTAAACATTTCGATTCTCAAGAAATAGTAGGTAACCTCATAAAATTCAACTCGCCATTTACCATCGAGAGAATTAACAGAACCCGTTTTTTTTTTGAGGTTGCCCCATAATGGCTTCTGGTTAGATTGCCTCTTGTTTCTACGCTGATTCAAATGCTGTATATTTTTATTTAATACTAAATTAACCTTTTTTTTTGAGTTACTTTTATTTCTAGAGACAAAATGAAAAAAATACCAAAGGAAATAAGCATTGAAGAACTTATTGAGATTCTCCCTGAATCGGTGAAGTTTCTAAAAGACAAAGGAATAAGATGCATCGTATGTGGTGAATCCATATGGGGAACATTAGAAGAAGCAGCCAAGGAGAAAAATTTCTCTGAGGAGGAAATAGCGAAACTTATAAAAGAGCTGAATGCATTGGCATCCACAAACTAAAAGAAGTTCCTTTATTGAGGAAACTTCTTAATCTACAAGCAGGTAATAAACTACCAAATTTTATTAGGCATAAGGTAATTTTTCACATAGTCATCGACTCCTACCTCCAACGGTGTAAATTGTTTAGTATACCCTACTGAACGAAGTTTATCCATTTTAGCCTCTGTGAAATATTGATATTTATCTCTAATATCTACAGGTGTATCAATAAAGCTGATATCTTCCTTTACCCCCATCGCCTTAAAGGTAGCCTTTGTAAGATCAAGGAAAGTACGGGCAGTTCCAGTTCCCATATTATAAATTCCCGAGTTTTTTCTAGTCTGCATTAAAAAATACATAACATCACAAAGATCTTTTACATACACAAAATCACGCATCTGTCCTCCATCCGTATACTTAGGATTATGAGAACGGAAAAGTTTCATCTTCCCCGTGGCAGTGATTTGATTAAAAGAATGAAAAATTACAGAGGCCATGCGTCCCTTATGAAACTCATTTGGCCCATACACATTAAAAAATTTCAGTCCAGCCCAAAAAAACGGTTTCCTTTCCTGACCAAGAGCCCATTTATCAAAATCATTCTTCGATTCACCATAAGGATTAAGCGGTTTTAGTTTCCCTATTAGGGCATGGTCGTCGATATAACCAAACTCGCCCATTCCATACGTCGCTGCCGAAGATGCATATACCAAAGGCAATCCAAATTTGACACAAGCAGACCAAACCATCTGGGAATACTCCAGATTCAATTTATTGAAAATCGCTACATCAAACTCCGCAGTATTGGTTCGAGCGCCTAAATGAAAAATGAACTCCACCTGTTTTTGGTTCTCTTCAAGCCATTCATTGAATGCCTCTCTATCCACCATCACAGAATAACCTTTTCCATCATAATTCTTTCGCTTCTGTTCATGAGAAAAGTCATCGACCAGAACTAAATCGTTAAATCCCTCTTGATTTAACTTCGAAACCAGCCCACTACCAATAAATCCTGCTGCACCTGTTATAACAATCATTATACTAATTTTTGAATTACACTATTTTAAATCCGAGGAAAACATTCCTCTTCAAAACAATCTACAATACCTGCACAAAGATAGGGAAATATAGCCATATACGATCTGAACAAAAGTTCACAGGAATCAAATAAGCAGAATGAACTTATTGGAAGAAACATGGCCAATTGAATCGTGAACATCCAATATCCATTCGCATCAACAATATCACAATACTATCCATAAATGCACTAAATAATTCGCAGTAATGAAAACAAAAGAACTATTTTAGCCATTGTTTTCACTTTTAATCGGATTACAACACTTGATCGAAAAATTTAGAACAAATTAAGCTTTCTACGGTTGATATGTTTATAATTAGTTAAGCAAGACTAAACAACATGCAAGAGGTTTTTATTACTCGGAGAGAAAGATTTAATGCAGCGCACCGTCTGTTTCGATCAGACTTTTCAGATGAAAAGAATTTGGAAGTCTATGGAAAATGCTCCAACCCAAACTGGCATGGACACAACTATATTCTTTTTGTTACGGTCAAGGGAATTTTTAATCCTCAGGTGGGCTATGTAATGAATTTAAAAGACCTCAGTGAGATAATCCGTGAAGAAGTGGTTGAAAAAATTGATCACAAAAACATGAATGTAGAGGTAGACTTCATGAAGGGTAGAATTGCCTCAACTGAAAGTTTGGCAATTGCCATTTGGGAGGTCCTTGAGCCTAAAGTTCAAGAGAAAAGTGCTATTTTATATTGTGTAAAAGTTCAGGAAACTGAAAACAATTGGGCTGAATATTACGGAAACTAAATATCAAAAAAATGGAAACGATAAATAGCGGGGCCATAATCAATGAAAATGATGGCTATGCAAAAATTGAACGTTGGAATACAGAAAAAACCGAACTCTTAGCGGAGCACTATAAAGCGATACTCCAATTGATTGGGGAGAATCCAGATCGTGAAGGTTTATTAAACACGCCTGAAAGGGTTGCCAAAGCCATACAATTTTTAATGCAGGGTTACAACACCGATCCCAAGGAGTTGATTAACAAAGCAAAATTTAAGGAAGATTATCAGCAAATGGTTCTGGTAAAAGACATAGAACTATACTCAATGTGTGAACACCACATGATACCTTTTTACGGGAAGGCGCATGTTGCCTATATTCCCAATGGATACATCACCGGTTTAAGTAAAATAGCAAGGGTGGTTGAAGCATTTGCTAGAAGGCTTCAAGTGCAAGAACGTCTCACTGTTCAAATAAGAGACTCTATTCAAGAAACGCTACATCCTCTTGGTGTTGCGGTTGTTATTGAGGCTAGTCACATGTGCATGCAAATGCGAGGAGTCCAAAAGCAAAACTCAGTAACCACTACCTCTGCATTTACAGGAGCCTTTCTCACCCAGAACAAAACGAGGGAAGAGTTTATCCACCTTATTGGACTTAAGCTCCACTAAGAAAAGCCACAATTTTCCAGCATTAAGAAGGGGAACCAAAATAATCGGTTCCCCTTTCTCCTTCTAGCCCTAAACCTAATCTATCCCCTCATGGGGCAATTTTTCCACCTTTGCTCTTCAGGTTACCGCTCAGTCGTTTGTAAAAATCAATAAAATCGTAAAGGTATATCAAGGAGAATCCAACAGTTCTATTCGCATTAAACTCGGAATCATCCTTATAAACATCCATAAAGCCATAATCGTAGTGCAGTTCGAATACCCAGATGCCTAATTTTCGAGGCCACTCAGCACCAGCACCAATTACAACGCCATAATCCATACTGCGCCAACTGGAATTGTCAAGATTAACTTCGTAGGATTGCCCAACCGCTGCACTATTGAGTTCAGCCGTTCCACTTGTTCGCACATTTACAACACCACCACCTTCAAGGTGAATTCGAGTAACACCAATGGACATGAGCGAATACTGAACTAAAATTGGAATTCCAATATAGCTAGTTTTGTAATTGCTCTCGAAGATGCCACTTTCAACCGTAACACCCTTCTTTACAAACATCAGTTCAGGTTGCAATGCCCATTTTTCATTAATCCCCAATTTGCCAGAAACGCCAAGTTCAAATCCCGTTCTAAACACAGAAGAACCACCCAAAGAGTTTGAAGTATTGGATATCTTCGATAACGTAAGACCAACTTTAGGACCAAAATAAAAATAGCCAAACTCTTTTTTCCCAATCGTCACCAACTGTCCGTACGATCCCCACGATATCAGAAAACTCAATAAAAAAGTTACTATACCCTTCATAGAAAACTTCCTTTTATAGTTCGTCGTTAATTTACGATAATGTAGAATCAAGAAATAGGGCAATTTAGAATTTGTATTACTTTTGTCGATTAACCAATTTAATAGCTATGAAGGCATATATATTTCCCGGTCAGGGTGCACAGTTTGTTGGCATGGGAAAAGATCTTTACGAAGGCATGCCTGCCGCTAAAGAACTTTTTGAACAAGCAAACAAAATTCTAGGTTTTCGTATTACCGATTTAATGTTTGCAGGAACGGATGAGGATTTGAGACAAACAAAAGTAACCCAACCTGCAATTTTTCTACACTCCGTTATTCTAGCTAAATCGTTAGGTGACAAATTCAAGCCCGAGATGGTAGCTGGACATTCGCTGGGAGAGTTTTCCGCATTAGTCGCAGCTGGAGCTCTTACCTTCGAAGATGGACTTCGGCTTGTTTCCAAACGGGCAATGGCTATGCAAAAAGCTTGTGAAAAAGAGCCTTCCACCATGGCCGCAATCCTTGGATTACAAGACGAAAAAGTTGAGCAAATATGCAGCTCAATAGACGATGTGGTAGTGCCAGCAAACTACAATAGCCCAGGGCAATTAGTAATTTCAGGCTCTATAAAAGGAATTGAAATTGCATGTGAAAAAATGAAGGAGGCTGGAGCGAAAAGAGCAATTCCCCTTAAAGTTGGTGGTGCATTTCACTCACCTCTAATGGAACCAGCTCGCAAAGAATTAGAAGACGCAATAAAGGCAACTAAATTTAAAAAACCTATTTGCCCAATCTACCAAAATGTAACCGCCCAAGCTGTTACAGACCCTGAAATAATTAAGAAAAATTTAATAGCTCAGCTAACAGCACCCGTTCGATGGACACAAATCGTAAAGAATATGGTTGCCAATGGTGCAACCTACTTTATCGAACTTGGGCCAGGAAACGTTCTACAGGGATTGGTGAAAAAAATAGAAAATGTGGAGGCCGAGAGCATCCAATCACTCTAATAAAAAAGGCGGAAATTTCCGCCTTTTTTATTCCTTAAATTTAAAAATGATGTTCTGTTTTAGGTCTGGATGCAAACTGTTTGCCACAGGACACTCCTTGGAAGCCAGTTCGAGTAATTTCCGCTCTTTTGCGGAATAGTTGTTGTGAGGGAAAGTTAGTTCCACAACTATTTCTAAAACTCTCCGTGGGTTAGTCCCCATTATTTTGGTTATTTTAACATCGGTACCATCAATATTAAAACCATGAGTGCGCGCTGATATTCCCATGATAGTAAGCATGCAGCTACCTAAAGATGTAGCGAGAAGATCAGTTGGGGAGAAGAACTCACCACGTCCTTGATTGTCTACCGGTGCATCGGTTATGATTCTATTACCTGAACGAACATGTAATGCTTCTGTTCTCAATTCTCCTATATACTTTGTCCTTACTGTTTCCATATTCACATTTTTGGCAACATAACAACTAAATTCCAGAAGGTGTTCAACCAACCTTACAAAAAAAAAGGGGCGAAACGCCCCCCTTTAAAATATTAGACGAAGACAACTAGATTACGCCTTGCTCAAGCATAGCCTTAGCAACCTTCATAAATCCAGCAACATTGGCACCCTTTACATAATCAACATAGCCATCTTTACACTTGCCATATTGAACACAGGCAGCGTGAATACTCTTCATAATTTGGTGTAACCGAGTATCAACTTCTTCACTCGACCAACTTAGCTTCATGCTATTTTGGCTCATTTCCAAACCAGAAGTTGCAACACCACCAGCATTTACAGCCTTACCAGGGGCAAAAAGAATTTTTGCCTTATGGAAAGCAGCAATAGCATCAGGAGTGCAAGGCATGTTTGCACCTTCAGCAACGCAAACGGTACCATTCTTAATAAGCAATTCAGCATCTTCCTTACCAAGCTCATTTTGAGTTGCGCAAGGCATAGCTACGTCAACCTTAACTTCCCAAGGTCTTTTGCCACTAACAAATTTAGAACCAGCAAACTTCTTAGCATAAGGAGCAACGATATCTTGATTTGATGCACGAAGTTCAAGTAGGAAGTCAATTTTCTCATTACTTAAGCCAGCCTCATCATAAATATAGCCATCAGGTCCTGAGATAGTAACAACCTTACCACCAAGTTCAGTAACCTTGCGGCAAGCGCCCCAAGCTACGTTACCAAAACCGGAAATTGCAACTCTTTTACCTTTAAAATCGGTACCCTTGGTAGCGAGCATCTCCTTTGCAAAATAGGTAGCACCAAAACCAGTAGCTTCTGGACGAACAAGAGAACCACCAAAAGTGAGCCCCTTACCAGTCAGAACGCCTGTATTTTCGCGAGCCAATTTGCGATACATACCGTATAGGAAGCCAATTTCACGACCACCAACACCGATATCACCAGCAGGAACGTCAGTTTCAGGACCAATATGTCTCCATAGTTCGGTCATAAAGCCTTGGCAGAAGCGCATTACTTCAGCATCGCTTTTCCCTTTTGGATTGAAGTCTGAACCACCTTTTCCACCACCCATAGGCAATGTAGTAAGTGAATTTTTGAAAATTTGCTCAAAACCTAAGAACTTCAAGATGCTAAGATTTACACTTGGGTGAAATCTCAAACCACCTTTATAAGGTCCAATAGCGTTGTTAAACTGAATACGATAAGCTAGGTTAACATGAACATTTCCTTCATCATCAACCCACGGTACCTTAAAGGTAAAGATTCTGTCAGGTTCAACGAGCCGTTCAATAATCTTAGCGGACTCAAACTCTGGATGCTGGTTGTAAACTTCTTCAATAGATTCCAACACCTCGTGCACAGCTTGGAGGTATTCTCTTTCGCCTGGATGCTTTTTTTCAAGCTCCGCCATTAACTTCTGTACATTCATCGCTAAAAGGTTTTTATAATTCTGGTATCAAACGATTAATTTATGTAAGCGCAAACGATTTATCACTTACGATTACACTGTAAATTTAGGTTCTTATTAATGATTTATCAAAACAAATAGTCATGTTAAAGAATACTATTTAGCAAATTTTTCAAAAATTCCATCTTTAATCACCACCCCACGACTATTTTTTCCATCGATTACAACGCTTAAAGGCTTACCAAATCTCACACACCGAATAAATTTAGATTCATAAACCGACTTCATCTCTTCCAAGCAGGCATAATCTAAAATTCCATCTCCTAAAAAAGGATTGATTGTTAAGTAGCCAACACCAAAAGAGGTGAGATTTTGGAAAAAGTGTGTTCCCTGACTTGGATCGACACGAAAATCTTTTTGGCCTGCCTCTACAATTACACGGGCCTCTGAAATTTGTGGCCACTTTACCGGTATACCAAGCCAAGGATCGCTACTGCCCCATCGTCCCGGACCAATTAAAACATAATTCCGTTTTAACTTTCCATATTGTTGATTGAGAGTTTCCATTTCAGCAGCAATATCATTCGATTTTCCTGGATCAAAGGCATCTGGTTTTACGTAAATTATATCTCGGATATTTTCGATTCTACCATTCCCTAAAGCGGATTCTGAATATATTAATGCCGTTGAAACATCCACGTTATCCCATTTAAATTCTTCTATCTGTTCGCTTTCGACAACTGGACGGATTTGGAGAAAATTAAAAACCATTGGATGCTCCTTCCCCAGCTCCATGTTTACAGCAAACTCAATTTCGATGGAATTATTCATTTCCAGCTGCCCAATTTCAAGGAGATCTTTTAAAATTCCAGCTAACGGAAAAGTATTATGCTTAAGAACATTGGAAAAAGTTAATACTCGTGGGCCTTTCCCGAAAAGGCCATCTCGTATTGAGCCCGTTTCGTATTCATAGGTGGAGGCCACAAGCCCAATGCTCGATACCGGCGCATCTGCAAGTTCCATCTTTCGCAAGTTAACGCCATCATCGGTGGATGGAACAAAAGTTTCTGGTGATAAATCAAGTCCATAATAAATTTTCTGTGTATCCCTCATCGCCATCTGTGGAGTACTAAGCTGCAGAACCTTTTTAGGAAAGCGAGGAGAAAACCGAAGTGCCATACCACCATCAACAATCAATTTACCTAAGCCATATGCAATACTGGCAATTCCATGCTCAGGCCTTTCATTCCCGATAGGATAGAAATTAACTGACCTTGCCACTCCCGATATTGTGGGATAAAAAATATCTCCATGCTGATTTCCACAGACCTCTTGTAATACTATTCCCATTTTCTCCTCATCAATAACATTTGAGGTGGCGCTAATATATGCCTTGCTACTTTTATAAAATACTGAAGCATAAACGCTTTTAATGGCTTGGCAAAGAAGAAGGAATACCCTTCTGTCATCGGCAACGCGGGGAATCATATAAGTTGAATAAATCCCGGCAAACGGTTGATAATAGGAATCTTCCAATTTACTTGACGATCGAACAGCAATTGGATTAGCCACTATACGGATGAAGGTTTGAAGATCGGGAATAACTCTTTCTGGAAGTGGACAATCAAGAAATCTTCTTAATATTTCATCATCAGAGATATCGGATAACGCAACCCCATATAGAGCATTATTATCCATAAATTCATCAAAAATCTCCGTTGACAACACCACCGTTCTAGGTATGGTCACCACCACATCCGGATACTTATCGAAGAGTTTATATTTGTTAAGAATACTATTAATAAAAGCCAATCCCCGGGCTTTTCCGCCCAGTGATCCCTCCCCAATCCGAGCAAAAATAAGATACTTATTGTAGGTTGCTCTGTCGAATTTCGCAATAACTCCTCGTCCTGTTGCAAGTCGAAAGTTTGAGATTGCCTGATGGATATACCTTCTAACTTGGGCTAAATCTTTAAAGTCTTCTGGGCTGAGCCGCTTAAACACCTCAGCAATAGGAAACAATGCCCTTGCAAACAACCACTTAGAAATATGGTTCTTGCTAGCATGGTAGAACAATGATTTATCTGGGATAGTAAGAATTACCTCCTGCATTGCCTCCAAACTTTTTGCTCGACCAACTTCCTGTAAAGTATCGGGATCTCGAAAAATAAAATCACCAAAAGCAAACTGGCTCACTATAAAATCGCGAAGTTCGATATATAGTGTTTTGGAATACTTATAAATAAACCCAACACCAAGTTCTTCGGCATTTTTACGATTTGCCTTATCAGACGATTGTAGGATAAACGGCATATGAGGATCATCTGCTCGCACTAATTTGCAAAGTTCAAACCCCGCCTTGGTTTTGGTTTTATTGTTTCTTGTTTTCTTATAAGTAATATCACTAATTACTCCCAGCAAATGGTCTTTATATTTATTATAAAGTTCAGTAGCCTCCTCAAGATTGGTCGCAAGTAATATTTTTGGACGACCACGCATACGGAGCATTTGCTGCTGCTCATTGAGTGCTTCACGCATAAACATTTTCGATTGCTGAAGCACAACCTTATATATATGTGGAAGGTATGACGAATAGTATCGGATCGAATCTTCCACTAAAAGAATAGTTTGAACCCCCACCTCAAGCACATCGTGCTCGGCATTCATTCTATCTTCAATGAGTTTTATGATGGACAGCAATAATTCAGAATTCCCCAACCAAGAAAAGACAAAATCAACAGCACTTAAATCTTCCTTTTGCAGCTTCAAGGAGACTTCGCGAGAGAAATGAGTAAGGACGGCAATTGGAACATCTGGACAAATTGATTTCATTCGTTTTGCCATTTCGAAGGTATCAATTTCGCCGATATTCAACATCGAAATTACCAAATCGATAGGCTCACTAGACAAAATTTCTAATGCCTGGGGTGCGGAATTTACTCTTACAAATGATGGTGGATATCGTAAGTTATGAGAAACATATTCGTTAAAAATAAGTTCATCAATTCTGCCATCCTCTTCCAGCATGAAAGCATCGTAGCTGGAGCAAATTAGCAATACCTTATGAATTCTCTTCTGCATAAGAAGATCAAATTGTGTATCGCTAAAATCAAGATTTATATTTTGGAAGAAGCTGCTGTATGGAGCCATGAGACAATTCTGTTAATATTCCCGCTAAAGATAACAATTTTACAAAAGGGCAAGAATGCAAAGAGGGCCCAAAATGGGCCCTCTATATTTTCATTTATCCTATGTTTACTTAACCTCCCAAGTTTCTCCGCTATGCAGAAGTTCATCCATACTATGGATTTTTGCTTTATTCTGCACCTCTATTACTTGGTCACGAACGTTGTCGTCGTAAGTAGAATCTTTCACCATACGAATAACTCCCATGGCCACTGGATATTCAGGATATTCCATATTTACCAACATCATGTGCAAGCCTGGATTGGGGTTAGTTTCATCATGAACAAGCACATCATCGAGCGTGTAACCATCCTGACCAATGGTCACAACCTTAAGCCTAAGCCCTTGTCCATCGAGAACAAGACCCTTGTCGCGTTTTTTTCCAAAAATCATCTTTTCGCCATGACGCAACACAATAATCCGATCATCTCTAAACTCACGATCGGTAATGTTTGCATGGGTACGATCATTATAAATCACGCAATTCTGTAGAATTTCAACTACGGATGTACCGTCATGTTTTGCAGCTTCTACGAGAATTTCAGAAGTCAGCTTAACCTCCACATCGATTGTCCGAGCGAAGAATTTCCCCTGGGCTCCAATCACCAATTCGCCGGGGCGAAAAGGATGTTCAACCGTTCCGTATGGAGATGTTTTAGTTATAGAGCCCAGTTTCGAAGTTGGAGAATACTGACCTTTTGTTAATCCATAAATCTCGTTGTTGAACAGCAAAATATTGATGTCGATGTTACGTCGAACAGCATGGATAAAGTGGTTTCCACCAATCGCAAGAGCATCACCGTCGCCCGTAATCTGCCAAACGCTTAAAGTGGGATTAGCCACCTTGATTCCTGTGGCAATAGCAGATGCACGACCATGTATTCCATGAAACCCATAGGTGTTCATGTAATAAGGGAAACGTGAAGAGCAACCTATTCCAGATACAAATACATAGCGTTCCTTAACATATTCAAGTTCTGCTGAAACTTCAGGTAAAGCTTTCTGAACTGAACTCAGAACGGCATGATCGCCGCAACCGGGACACCATTTAACTTCCTGATCACTCTTAAAATCTTGAGGTGTTAGTGATTTAAAATCTACCATGATTACTTGCCCTCCAAAATTTCATTAAACTTATCAGTTAATTCGGTCACCGTAAAAGGAAGCCCTTCGACCTTATTCATCTGCTTGTAGTCGAACTTTTGATAACTCATTCTAAGATAGTTAGCCAACTGGCCCATATTTAGTTCGCAAACAACCAAATTTTTAAACCTGCTAAAAACCTCTCCGATATTTTTTGGAAATGGATTTAGATAGTGAATATGGCAAAGGCTAATTTTTTTACCCTCGGCACGCATTAAATTTACAGCGCTAACTAAGTGGCCATAGGTTCCACCCCATCCTATTACCAAAAGATCACCCTCCTGGTCTCCAACCAATTCCTGCTCGGGAATGTAGTTCTGAACTCGTGCCACCTTTTCGGCACGTGTATTCACCATCTTTTGGTGGTTCTTCGGTTCGTGGGAAACTGACCCCTTAAGGGAGTCCTTCTCCAAGCCTCCAATGCGATGTTCCAAGCCAGGTGTGCCAGGCAAAGCCCATCCTCGGGCAAGAGATTCAGGATCTCGTTTATAAGGATAATATCCCTCCGTACCCTCTTTCACAATTGGAGGATTTATTGCCGGATAACTGCTCATACTTGGGATTCTCCAAGGCTGTGAACCGTTGGCAATAAATCCATCAGTAAGCAACATTACCGGAGTCATGTGCTCAATGGCTAGTTTCCCTGCCATAAAAGCATAATCGAAACAGTTAGATGGTGTGCTGGCGGAAAGTACTATCATTGGACATTCTCCATTCCGACCCCAAAGTGCTTGAAACAAGTCACTTTGTTCTGTTTTAGTAGGCAATCCAGTGGAAGGGCCTCCACGCTGAACGTCAACAATAACTAACGGTAATTCAGCCATAACAGCAAGCCCAATGGCCTCCGATTTCAGGGAAAGACCAGGACCAGAGGTAGTGGTAACGGCAAAGTTGCCAGCAAACGAAGCACCTATAGAAGTGCAAATTCCAGCAATTTCATCCTCAGCCTGCAATGTTTTTACTCCAAGATCCTTTCTCCGTGCAAGTTCAATGAATATTTCTGTTGCAGGTGTGATTGGATATGAACCACAGAACAGCGGCAAACCCGACTTTTCGGAAGCAGCAATAAGGCCCCATGCAGTAGCTGTATTACCATTAATATTCCTATAAATGCCATTTTCTCTAGTGGCAGCTTCAACGCGATATCGATTAGGCATAGCATGAATGTTACCAGCATAGTTATACCCATCTTTTAAAACCTTTTTATTAGCTTCTACTAAGCCAGGTTTCTTCGCAAATTTCTTCGCAAGATACTCTTCGGTGTGATGCATCGGTCTGTCGAACATATTGAACACCATGCCCAGAGTAAACATGTTTTTACAACGGATGATGCTCTTATTGTCCATCTCACTCTCCTTAAGACTCTCCTTGGTAAGGGAAGTAATATTCGCAAAGATCAAATGGAAGTCATCCAACTTAAGTTCCGATACTGGATCCAACGTTTTGTATCCAGCTCTAACAAGTCCCTTTTCATTAAAGGTATCAGCATCCAAAATAATGGTCCCGCCCTTCTTTACCCACACATAATTTGCTTTGAGAGCAGCAGGGTTCATTGCCACAAGAACATCACAAAAGTCACCTGGGGTATTCATTTTACTGCTTCCAAAGTGCACTTGAAATCCGGAAACACCACCAACAGTTCCTTGGGGGGCACGAATTTCAGCAGGATAATCAGGGAAGGTTGAAACGCCATTTCCAACAAGTGCGGAAGTGTCAGAAAACAAGGTACCTGTTAGTTGCATTCCATCTCCAGAGTCTCCAGAAAAGCGAATTACAACATCCTCCATTTCAACCCGACTAACTTTTTGGTCCATAACTAACTTATTTTTAGTTTACCTTGTCCACCAAGTTGCTCCATAAATGGATAATGCATATAACGCAACAAATTGCCTTATGTGCATTAGCGTATTATTTTCCATATTTTTATGCACAAACCCCGTGAACAAAATTTTTCACAAATTTACTCTTTTTACTATTCAAGCGACACCAAAAACAAACTTTTTTGGAAAGATTGCAATCGATTTAAATGGTCTTGTTTACAACTTATAGCTTACTAAGCCAAATACAGTAAGAACCATTCGCCAAGAATGTTGTTAAACACATTACCAAACAATTAAAGACATCAACCATTAACTTTGAAATCAAAAAAAATGGCACTCATTAAATCAGTCAGAGGATACACTCCCATAATAGGAGAAAACTGCTACCTCGCAGAAAATGCAACCATTGTTGGCGAAGTTATAATGGGCAACGACTGTAGCATCTGGTTCAACACGGTTCTACGTGGCGACGTAAACACCATTACCATTGGCAATAGAGTAAACATACAAGATGGCGCTGTTCTTCACTGCCTCTACCAAAAATCGAAAATATTAATAGGCAACGATGTATCTATCGGTCATAATGTTACAATCCATGGTGCCACCATTAAAGATGGTGCACTCATTGGGATGGGAGCAACGGTGTTGGATGGTGCAGTGGTAGGTGAAGGTGCAATTATTGCTGCAAATGCTCTAGTACTCAGCAATACCATGGTAGATCCTGGCAGTATTTATGCCGGTGTTCCAGCCAAATTTGTAAAGAAGGTTGACCCATCACAGGCTCAGGAGATCAATCAGAAGATTGCAAAAAATTACCTCATGTATTCGAGCTGGTATAAGGAGAAATAAAAAAAGGTGGAGTTAACTCCACCCTCAAGTTCCTTATTCTGTAATAATTACACACAATGCCCTGTCCGCTTTAGAAGCTGAATTTATAAAGTCAACATAGGTGCTATATTTTTCAGCGGGGTAGCTGTTTCTGTAAACCGCCATCTCTCTTACAACAATTAACTTAGAACCTTTACTGGCGCAGGACATTTTATAGGTTCCAAATTCACTGTTGATTGATTTCTTTTCAGGCATAGCCTCCACCTTAAATCCGGCAGGGATGGTTATTTCAATGGTATCTCGATCGAGCCAACCTGAGCCAATTTTAAAATCCAATTTTCTACTTTTGGGCTTGGTCAAAATCTTATCAAATGGATTAACAGGCACAGCAGGAATAAAAAGACGGTTGCCTGTTTTGGAAGCAAGTTTTGGCAGCGAAGCCTTTACATAGCTGCCGCTAGAAGTTGACGTGTCTCCTTCAGAAACGGCAATGTTAAAATCGAGTATTTTAATTCCTGGCAAGGAGTATTCCTTGTAAAGTGCTTCTTCCTGATCCTTACGAGAATACCACGCTTCAGGGAAAACATTCTCTACCTGACTGCCATAGAATTTTGATTTTACTTCAAAAGAGGCATCGCCGGCCATATCAACGGCAACATCAATTCGACGCTCCTTCCTATTATCCGAAAATTTTCTACTAGGTGTTTTTACAAGCACTCCCCCTCCTTCTGTTACCATCAAGGCATACCTGTTAACCAACCAAGTTGGAACAAAATAAAAAGGGTTACGCTGATCGGTGCATTCAAGCCAAACCGTATCCTTTTCCATTGGGATGGAAAGCACCGCGTGGTTAGTTTGATTTTTAGAAGGAAAATTTGGAAAAGTAATTTCATGGCTTGCAACGCCAATTTCGGTATAGTAACCTTTAATACCGGCAACATTCAACAAAGCCTTTGTGTAGTTGGTAAGAGCCTTACAATCGCCATAGCCCGTTTCGTCAACAACAGCGGCAGGAAAAGGTTGAAATCCTCCAATTCCTAGCTGAATACTGACATACCGGGTTCGTGACTGCATATACTTATAAACCCGTTTAATAATCTCCCGCTTATCGGTTACTCCAGCAACGAGGGCCTTAACCCTGCCAACAGTAGCAGCGGAAAGAACATCTCGCCCTTCAATCAAATCACCTATCCACTTTCCAGAACTTTCCCAGGTTGTTAGGTCACCCGAAGACTTATCGAAAAAGAAAGATGAAGGGGCCAAAAACACGGTTGGCATAAAGGTATAGTATGGCGGAAGAATATCCTCCTCGGTAAATGCGGATAGGTTGGACACGCCCCATTTAAAACGATTTACCTTACCATCGGTGGAGGAGTCGGGGGCAGATACATTAAATTGCAAAAAACGAAGTTTATAGCTACACGGTGCTTCAACAACCATTTCAGCACTTTGAAGAGATTGACGGTCATCATCCACGGGCATCCATGTTGGGAAGCCAACGAAACCATCCATCTCTTTTTCATAGGTATAATCAACCGTATAGGGCAGCTTATTTTCAGTGTAATTTACGTACTTTGCTCTAAGGTCGTCATACAAAGTATACCCATCAACAAGATTAAAATCCTTAATCTCGCTATTTTTTATCTTTTTTATTTCAACACCAAATTCATTATAAACCACTGCACTAATAATGGACAGCTTATTAAACTTGTCATATGATTCAAACAATGAAGCCTGTTTTCTTCCTGCCTCAGTTAAAATCGTCTTCACTAAGTGTACCGTCAAAACGGCTTTTGACTCACTTTGAATTACTAACCGTGTAGAATAATCCCTAGTTACAACGTCCGCATTTTTAATTAATTCTGTAGAAATCTTAGAAGCTGGGTACTTCAGCTCCTTGGCAAACAGGGTGTTTGTAACCGTAAGCACCAATAAGAGAATAACATATAACTTTCTACTCCCCATAATAAGAATTTTATACCATCACGAAAAATAAGTCTCTCATCATACATCAATCAGCAAACCCATATCGTCAATCCATTTGCGGATTACAGAAAAAACTAAACTCAACATTTTCATTCACAGGCATCTCACCTGTGATTTGATTAACGAGTATTTGCATAGTTTCAATATTGCCACTAGCAAAAAAATGATAAAATTGATCGTTAGAAATTGCATGATCTAGCGACTGGTAAATTCGCTGTACCTGCAAAGCAACTGCCGGAGCAGGATTAACGATTGTTAGCTTCCCTTTCGTTACCAATTGAATAGCCGTTTCCAAAAATGGATAGTGTGTGCATCCAAGCACTAAATGGTCGGCACCCGCATCCAACATCGGGTCGATATACCGATGCAGTAATTCAAACACTTTATTTGAGGAAAAATCGCCCGATTCGACTAATTCAACCAACCCATAGCCAGGCTGAATTATCATCTTTACATCGGAAGCGAAACGCTTACTTGTCTCCTGAAAAAGTCTTCCGTTAAAAGTACCGCTGGTGGCAAGAACCCCTATCACTCCACTTACAGAATTTAAGGCAGCTGGTTTGACTGCCGGTTCCATCCCAACAAAAGGGATATAGTAATTTTTTCGAAGGGAATCAATTGCGGCTGCCGTTGCAGTATTACATGCCACCACTACCATACCACAACCCCTACTTACCAAAAATTTAGTAACGTTGTTGGCCAATAGAATCACCTCTTCTTGAGATTTCTCGCCGTAAGGACAATTCCCATTGTCGGCATAATAGAGAGTGCTCACATGAGGCAAAAGGGCAATAATCTCCTTCCAAACGGAAAGGCCACCTACCCCTGAATCGAATACCCCAATTTTTGCCATTCTACACAAAAAAAGAAAGGGCCACTCCTTCCAGAATGGCCATTTCAACAGATTAAAATATCGTTTACTTGGTAATTCCCAACTCTTTCTTTACGAGAGAGGTAATATCAATGCTCATGGTATCAGAATAGTAAACAATACCAGGAGTACCAATATCATAAATGTAGGTAAAGCCATTTACTTTTGCTACTTTTTTAATCGCGTCGTTCGCTTTATCTAAGATAGGCTTAAATAAATCGGACTGCATCTTTTGGTAATCCTCCTGAGCTGTTGTTTGAAACTCCTGAATACGCTGTTGAAGATCCTGAAGTTCTTTTTCCTTAGCATCACGAATTGCAGGTGTCAACCCATCTTTTTTCTGAAGATAAGTTTGATACTTGTTGTTGAACTCGGTTTGAAGAGTTTCCAACTCACCAGAAAGTTCTGTTCCGTAATTTTTAAGTTTAACCTCGGCACTATCCTTCTCTGGCATTAAAGAAATAACCTGTTGAACATTGATATGTCCGAACTTAAAAGCCTGAGCCTGAACGCTTCCCGTTAATGAAAAACATGCCATTACAGCAACTGCTAAAATAAGTCTTCTCATTTTGTTAGTGGGTTTGTTTATTACAAATTTAAGAAAAATCTAACATCTACTTATATCCAAGACGTTGAAGTACTTCATCACTCTTGTCATACTTTGGGTTAGAGTATAAAACTGCAGGGTTATTGGCCACATCAAAAATAGCAGCATAACCACCTTCAGCCGCTAAATCTTTAACAGCATTATAAACTTGGTCTTGAACAGGTTTAACCAATTCTGCCCTCTTTTTGAAAAGGACACCATCGGGTCCAAAATAGTTACGCTGTAAATCCTGTGCATCCTTTTGCGCTTGGGTAACCTCCTGTTCTCGCTTTGCACGCATATCCTGGGTAAGCAGAACCCGCTCAGCCTGATATGATCTTATCATATCGTCTAACGCAGTAAACCGTGCTTCAACCTCCTTCTGATACTGTGCAGCCATCTTATCGAGTTGTTCCTGTGCAGCTCTAAACTGAGGAATTTTTTTTAAAATATAATCGGTATCAACGAATGCAAATTTCTGACCAAAAGTTAGAATAGTGGCAAAAAAGAATACCGATATTAATAATATTTTTTTCATGATGTCACTTTTTTAGAATGGCATACCGATAACAAAGTGGAAATTAGAACCGCCAGCACCCTGATAGGTGGGAACTGTGTCAAATCCATACCCCCAGTCTATCCCAAGTTGTCCCAACATTGGCAGGAACAATCTTATTCCAACACCAGCTGAACGTTTAATTGCAAAAGGACTAAACTCAGTAAAATCGTACCAAGCATTACCACCCTCAATAAAAGTAAGCGCATAAATAGTTGAGGAAGGAGAGAGAACAAGTGGGTATCTGAGCTCCACCGTAAATTTATTGTAGAGGTTTGCAATACGAACGCCATTATGAACTGGTGTTAACGAACTATTTTCATAACCACGTAAGCCGATAGTCTCCTTACCATACAAATTATATCCCGACATACCATCACCACCCACATCAAAACCTTCAAATGGAGAGTATCCCAAATCCTTATTAAAATACCCTAGGTAACCAAACTGAGCATTTGTATAGAGCACTAGATTTCCGGCTAACGAACTGAACCACTGATACCTGAAATCCCATTTGTGATATTCAATCCATTTATACTTCTCGTTATTAGTCATTCCAGAGTTAGAGTAATCCTTCCCATTAAACAGCGAATATGGTGGAGTAATCTGAACTGACAAGGAGAAATTTGAGCCTCTGCGAGGGTAAATTGGTTGATCGGTTGAATTTCGTCCAAAAGTTGTTTTAAGGCTTATGATATTAGATGAGCCATTGCTTATAATAAACCCAGACCAATCTTTAAGATCATAGTTTTGGTAGTTAACTTCATTCGACAAGGTAAAGTAGTTGTCTGGCCATTTCAACCGCTTTCCAAGGCCAAGCCCAGCACCACTAACTTTCATGTACTGCGTGCCAGCCTGATATACATAGCTACTATTATTTTGGACGGAATGGTATAGTGAAACAGTAAGCGATGTTGGCTTTTTCCCGCCTAACCATGGTTCCTGAAAGCTCAAGCTATAAGCCTTATAGTATGAACCGTTTGTTTGCGCACGAATGGCGAGGGATTGGCTATCACCAGAAGGAACAGGTCGCCATGCACCTTTATCGAAAATACGACGCATGGAAAAGTTTGAGAACCGTATTCCGATAGTACCCACAAACATGTTAGCACCCCATCCACCTGAAATTTCCAATTGATCATTTGGCTTTTCCTCAACAATATACTTCAAGTCGACAGTTCCGTCGGCCTGGTTTGGCATTGGAATTACATTTAGTTTTTCGGGATCAAAGTGTCCAAGCTGAGCTAACTCTCTATTTGTTCTCATAATATCGCTCTTGCTAAAAAGTTCCCCTGGCTTCGTCCAAATTTCTCGACGAATAACATGCTCGTTGGTTTTTGTATTCCCGCTAATAAGAACCTTATTAATTGTAGCTTGCTTGCCTTCATAAATTCTCATTTCAACATCAATAGAATCATTTTCTATTTTCACCTCAGTAGGCTCCACGTTGAAGAAGAGATATCCATCGTCCATATAGAGTGTTGACACGGAATTTTCGTCCTGCAACAATCGTTTATCAAGCAATGTCTTGTCATACACATCTCCCTTTTTGATTTTCAGCACAGCCTTTAGAAAATCGGAAGGGTACTTTGTATTTCCAACCCACGTAATATCTCTGAAATAATACTTTGGACCCTCCTCAACTTTAATTACAATTCCCACCCTCCGTGCATTAACCGCGTATATTGAATCTGAAATAATCCGAGCATCGCGGTAACCTTTCTCGTTATAGTAAGTAATCACATTGGCCTTGTCATCCTCAAAATTAGATGCTACAAACTTCGCACTCTTGAAAAAATTCAAATCTTTTCGATGAGTTTTCTTCATAGCGCGACGTAACTTTCCATCTCTAATTGCCACATTACCTTCAAAGTCGATATTGCTAATCTTAACTTTTTTCTTTCGATCAACTTGAAAAGTAATCCTTACGCCATTAGAAATAATTGTATCATTCTCCTGAAGAATATCCACCGTCACATTTCGGTAGCCTTTTTCAGCATAATGTTTTTTAATTATCCCTTCGGCTGTAGAAAGGAGATAAGGCGTAAGTTGATCACCAATCTTCAGTGTTAACTTATCTTTTAAAGCATCCTGCTCCGACTTTTTAATGCCAGTATAGAATATTTTAGAAACTCTAGCCCGTTCAACTAAATCAATGTTAAAGTAGGCTGTATCTCCTTCAACTCGAACAATAGAAACATTGATATCAGAGAACAATCCTTGTTTCCAAAGTTTCTTCACACCTTTTGTTACCTCATCTCCTGGTACCGTAATAGTTTCACCAGCATCGAGACCAAAAAGGTTTATTAATGTCTGTGCGTCCAGAAACTTTAGTCCCGAAATGGTTACCCCACCTATAACGTACTGTTTTGGTGTAGAATAATCAGCATTTGAAATAGAGCCTAAAGAATCGACAACTTGAGAAAAGGCAGAAAGAGAAGTAAAAATTACTACTGCGGAAGCTATTAGTTTACGAAGCATTCTCAGATGTTGTTATTTGTAGTTAACACTTATGTTTAATTTGATCACTCGTTTTTCCAAAACGTCGTTCCCTCCTCTGAAAATTGAGTATAGCATTAAAAAACTCATCTTTACTAAAATCGGGCCAAAGCACTTCAGAAAAATAGAATTCAGCATAGGCAAGTTGCCACAGTAAAAAATTACTTAATCGTTCCTCCCCACTTGTTCTTATAAGCAATTCTGGATCTGGAATTCCTTTGGTGGTGAGGTAATTTCCGAACACTTCTTGGGTAATATTTTCAGCCGATAATTTTCCAGCGGCCACATCATCCACAATTTTTCGTGTTGCATTAACAATTTCCCATCTCGAACTATAGCTTAACGCTAAAATCAGATTAAGACCCGTGTTGTTTGATGTTTTCTCCATAGCCTGAGCCACATTTAAGCGTGCCTTTGGCGGGAGGCTATCAATATCTCCAATAACGCTTAACCGGACCTTGTTTTTCGAAAGATTATCCACTTCACTATGGATGGTGGATACTAATAAGTCCATCAATGCATCAACTTCAGCTTTTGGTCGATTCCAATTTTCAGTTGAAAAAGCATAAAGGGTTAGGTACTTAATGCCTATTTCGCCGGCAGCCTCAACCGCTTCTCTAACGGCGTTCACACCGTTTTGATGGCCAAATATGCGTTGATTACCACGTTGCATTGCCCAACGTCCATTCCCATCCATAATAATGGCCACATGTGTTGGAACCTTTTGCAAATTGATACACTCCTTGGTCATAGTTGATATTCAATTACTGGTAGACAGGACAAACTACACTATTATTTAAAAGGCGGAAAGTTATAAATAATCCCGCTATTGAGTACCAATCGTTGTTATGAATTGTAGAATTATTCTGGTCGGTTAAATTTGTATAGCCATCCATCTTATCGGAGAAAGTCTTTGTAATAGACCATTCAAATCCGACAGTCCAACGTCTAGCCGGTCGGTATTTTATACCAATGCTAAGAGGCAACGAAGGTGAAAGATCTCCACTTAAATAGGATACTCCAAAACCTGCACTTACAAATGGAGCAAACTTCTTCTTTTTATAGGCAAGCGCATCAAAGGGCAAAAAATTTATTTCAAATGCCAAATTGCCATCAAAAATCAGAGAACTAAAAGAGCCACCGCCATTAGGAAGAAACCCATCAGAAGCAGAATAACTCCCAGTAAAGTATCCTCCATCTACGCCCATCCTAACGGCATAGTAATCGTTAAAATTAAATCGTAGAAATATTCCTCCCGCAACATTAGGGGAACGAAATGGAGTGGCTTCATTGTAATCGCCAATGTAATAGCTACCGCCTACGCGCCCACCAACATCCGTTTTACTCTGGGACATTGCAAACGTTGCAATAAAATTGAAAAGGATAAAAAAGAAGGTGCCTTTTTTCATGAAAACGCTCTAATAGGACTCAGTTCGTGCGGAACTTCATCTTTTGTACCAACTGATATGAAACGCCAAAAGTAACAACATAGTATATATCGTTGGATTTTGAATAGGGCGATTTATAACCATCCATCCGATCGGAAGTAGTAAATCGGGTTCCAAACTCACCATTCAATGAAATTTTAGGCCGAAGATTCAATTTAACACCTACACCAATAGGGACAACGGCTGCAAAAGAAGAAGACCCATCATAGTATGGACTTTTTCTCATGGCAGAATTGCCACTTGGAGCAAAAAAAGCCCCACCAACTCCTGCATAAATATAAAAGCCATAAGGATTCCCGTATGGCCGAACACCTCCCCTAACAGACATAATGGAAAAATATCTATTGTCTGCAGGTTTAGTAATATAGTATTCTGCTGTAAAGCTTAAATCGCTTGCAAAAATATTGACATTAAAACCTCGAGTATCATTTATTGATCCATCATCCTTACTTGCCATCAATCCCGTAGAAAGCATAACTTTAGTATAAAATCTATCATTAAATTTGTAGCGCAATCCGAACGTAATTCCTGGCCTCAGATAGGCAAAAGAAAAATCGCGAATGCCACCTAGGTTATTTCTAGAGGATGATCCACCAATATCGTCAAAACTGTGATAAATAGATAAACCCCCAACTATTTCATAGCGACTATACCTCCACGATTGAGCCTCAAGTTCTATCTGAAAGCTCAACAAAAACGCTACAACCAAAAATAGTCTATAGAATTTCATGGACAACTAACTATGAATTACAAAAGTAACTTTTTTTTATTTATAATAAATCCATCCCATCTAAAGCGTTAAATCTTAACAATGTTTAACCTATGGCATGTAAAACATTTAGTACAATCAAGTCAACTTCGTTTATCGACCCCCCACATTAGCTTCGTTCGTAATCGCTTAAAGAAATCTGTTTCCCCCAGTTTTAGAATTTTTACTGTAAACGGAGCTTTAGAAATTATAAGTCGACTACCAGAGGCTATAGGCATCGATCTATTGTCAATGGCAACAATAACATTTTCATCTCTTGAAGTGGGCTCAATTCGTAGCCTGTAACTATCAGGAACGACTAATGGTCTAACGGTTAAATTATGCGGCGCAATTGGAGAAATAACAAAGCTCGCGGAATCTGGTGTAATTATTGGTCCCCCAACGCTAAGAGAGTAAGCCGTTGATCCAGTTGGTGTTGCAACTAAAAGTCCATCGGACCAATAGGTGTTAATCAATCCATCATTATGATACACAGTCACTGAAACCATGGATGAACCCTGTTTCTGAATACTAACCTCATTTAATGCATATGGAAATTCAGACAGTGGTAATGGCAACCCCTCTACCATAATGAGCGATCTGTTTTCAACACTTAAAGTATTACCAAGAAGAGAATCAATTACCTCATTAATATACTCACACGAAATTGAGGTAAGAAAACCTAGCCGCCCAGCATTGATGCCAGCAATGGGAATACCGGTATCTCGAACTAACGCTACTGTTTCTAGGAAAGTACCATCTCCGCCAAGACTGAACAAACAAGAGGTGTCCATATCTAGTTCGGAAGGTGTGTTAAATACCGAAATATCTTTTGGCGTATAGCCTAATTCCTTCACTAAACTTGCATAAAACGGCTCAAATACCTTAATCTTGACTCCATTCTGGCCAAATCGCTCAAATAGAATCTTCAGACAATCTAAATGTGACGAAGGAAAATATCGTCCGTAGAGTGCTACCTTCATCGTTTACACATTTAAATACCTCATTAATAAATCGAATCGGTCTTCCATAAGATCGTCCATTTCATCAACACGCATGTGAGCACCTACAATAGTGTATTCATAACGATCGAATGTTTGAATGATGGAAGTTAGGTCTACCACGTTCAGCTTCAATGTGAGTTCAATTTTGGTTGAATCCTTATGGGCAGTAATGTAGGTCGACAATATTTTTGCACCGTTTTCCTCAACTATTTGAGCAATATGAGCCAATGAATAATCATTTTCTATGAGTTCAAGCACAATAATGCCACCTGGATTTTTTAGGGCAGAAAGTTCAGCAAAGTAGTGCAACAGATCAGGTAGAGAGATAACCCCAATGTACTGTTTTTTTAAGTTTAAAACGGGGATTAGGGATAGTTGCAAACGGGACATCACATCCATTATCTCAAACACATGCTGATTTTCTAGTACATACGGCCTTCTCAGTGAAAGTGGATGATTGCCTAAAGGTTCATCGGGCATATTCACATCGTAAATATCACTTTCACTAATCACCCCAAGAAACTCCTCATTATTTACGATAGGAAGATGGGCTACCTTAAATATATCCATCCACCCCAGAGCCTTCGTGCCTGTATCGGAGGTTCTAAGTGCAGGAATAACATCAGAAATTAGATCCTTTGCCAGCATAAGGTAATTGTTTTTAACTTTGTGCGATGTTAACACAACAAATCAACAATGACAAAGCTTAGCGTAAATATAAACAAAATTGCCACACTTCGAAATGCAAGAGGTGGTAATACCCCCAATCTTGTAGAAGCGGCCATTAATTGTGAGCGGTTTGGAGCTCAAGGCATCACCGTTCACCCCCGTCCCGATGAACGTCACGTGCGGTATCAAGATGTGTTTGACCTTAAAAAGGTAATAAAAACCGAATTTAACATTGAAGGTTACCCCTCAGAAAAATTCATCAATCTTGTTTTAAAAGCGGTTCCTACTCAAGTTACACTTGTACCGGACCCACCAGAAGCCATCACCTCCAATGCCGGATGGGATACCGTTCACCACAACATTTTCTTGGAAAAGGTTATCAAAGAGTTCCACCAAAAGGGTATTAGAGTTTCCATATTTGTCGATGCTGATCCATCGATGGTAACTGGAGCGGCACAAGTAGGAGCCGACAGAATTGAACTTTACACCGAACCTTATGTAGCTGGTTACGCTTCGGAGAAAGCAAACGCCATTGCCCCTTTCATAGAAGCGGCAAAAGTTGCAGTAAAGTGTGGATTAGGGCTCAATGCCGGACACGATTTAAGCTTAGAAAACTTACATTACTTCTACCAAAACACACCAGGGTTACTAGAAGTATCCATTGGCCATGCCCTCATTTCAGATGCGCTCTATTTTGGGCTTGAGAACACCATTCAACTATACCTCAGACAGCTGAAAAGTTAACCCATGAAACTGTTTTACAAGAAAGTTGGCAAAGGAAAGACAATTGTTATTGCTCATGGTCTCTATGGCTCCTCCGATAATTGGATGAGCATAGCCAACGCACTCTCAAACCAGTATGAGTTGATTCTAGTAGACATGCGTAACCATGGGAATTCACCACACAACCCCGAGCATACTTATCCTGCTCTAGCCAACGACTTGCTGGAACTATTTCATGATTTGCATCTCGAGTCGCCAATACTTCTCGGCCACTCAATGGGTGGAAAAGCGGCTATGCAGCTGGCAATTGATCATCCCAATACTATCTCAAAATTGGTGATTGTTGATATTGCGCCCACGTCCTATATCCAAGAGGGTTCAATCGCACCACAAGCGGTAGAGCACAACAAAATAATTGCCGCCATGCAGGCGCTACCAATTTCTGAACTTCGTTCAAGATCGGAAGCTGAAGAGATACTTGGCAAGACAATTCATCCATTGGCCGTGGTACGCTTCCTTCTCAAAAATTTGAATAGAGATGAAAATGACAACTTTTTTTGGAAATTAAACTTGGGGGTGCTTAGTCAAAATATCGACAACCTCATGGGTGACCTTTCCTTCGCAACAAAAAATGAGCATCCAGCAGCTATGCCAACGCTCTTTATTAAAGGAGAGCTTTCACCATATATCGATCTTGTGCAAGATACAGAGATCATCCATAAATTATTTCTAAATGCCAACATCGTAACAATTCCAAACGCTGGTCACTGGGTTCATTCCGAACAGCCCAAACTTTTCCTCAAAAGACTATCTGATTTTTTAACTTTCAGCTAAGGTAGAATCGCCTGCCCGCTCCACATTTTCTGCAGGAATAAGTTCTTCTCCACGATACTTTCTTAGGAGTTGTACAATGGTAAGCACATCCTTTTCACAATATACTGCAATTCGTTTAATATCATTCTGTCCATAGTAAACCTCGGCAACCATGGAACCATCAATATCATCCTTCGGAGTAGGAATACCAAACAGCGTGGAAAGAAGGTGTAATGAGGTATAGTTTTTACGATCTCCAAACTTCCAAAGTTCCATGGTATCAAGAAACGCTACCTCCCACGGTTTTTTACCAGCAACATTAAGCATACTAGGTAATGGTACACCGTTTACCAACATGCGCCTAGCAATATAGGGAAAATCAAACTCCTTGCCGTTGTGTGCACAAATCAATGCACCTTTTCGCTGTCCAAATTTTCGCAACATCTCGCCAAAGTTCAGGAGCAATATCCGCTCATCTGAGTCATAGAAAGATTTTAGACGCACAAAGGGAATTTTTTTTCTCGAAAATATGAAGCCAACAGATATGCAAACTATCTTTCCAAACTCAGCATAAATTCCTGCTCGATCAAAAACCTCTGCAGACGACTGACTTTCATCCTTTTTTATAAAGAGAGCCTTCTTATCCCAGAGCTGCTGCATCACAGCTGGAAGTTCAGCATAAGATGGAACAATTGGTACAGTTTCGATGTCCAGAAAAAGAATATTCTCAATATTAATATCATTGAGCATGGTTAATAACCGTGTTGATGAAGCGTTTTTTCAATAATTGTAGTTAAAATACTTACTGCCACTTCGTTATTTCCACCTTGCGGAACAATAATGTCTGCATATCTTTTAGATGGCTCAATAAATTGGAGATGCATGGGTTTTACCGTCTTCTCATATCGCTCCAGCACTTTATTAACAGACCGCCCTCGTTCCACTATATCTCGACGGACCACCCGACTCAATCTATCGTCAGGATCAGCATCCACAAAAACTTTAATATCCATCATTTCACGCAATTCAGGATTGGTGAAAATCAAAATCCCCTCAACAATTATAACGTGCTTTGGCTCAATATAAACAGTTTCGGCAGCTCGAGTACAGGTAAGATAGGAGTATATTGGTTGATTCACGGGCTCCCCTCTTTTCAACTTCATCAGATCGGCCACAAGCAGCTCGAACTCCACCGAAGAAGGATGATCAAAATTAATTTCCTGCCGTTGTTCCATGGGCAAGTGACTACTATCCTTGTAATAGGAATCTTGAGGAATAACAGTGACCTCACCTGGAGGTAAACAATCAACCAGCTTTTTTACAACCGTAGTTTTCCCTGAACCTGTTCCACCAGCAATACCTATAATTAACATGTGTAAAAAAAATTTATATGCTAACTTTGCAAAGTTTAGAAATATAATTCGGAATTCCTCATTATCTTCAATTCCAATATTACTGATTTTTTCAACTAATTAAAAGAGATGCAAGAACTTTACCCGCTGAAATTTCAGCCAATATACAAAGAGAAAATTTGGGGTGGCAACAAAATCGTCAAAAGATTTGGTCGTAAAAATACCTCGTCAGAAAAAATTGGAGAAAGCTGGGAACTTTCTGCTGTTGAAGGAGACGACTCTATTGTTACAAATGGTTATCTTGAAGGCAACAGCTTGAGCGAGCTAGTTGAAATATACATGGGCGATATAGTTGGTGACAAGGTTTACGAAAAATTTGGAGACGAATTTCCCTTGCTCATTAAGTTCATCGAAGCCAACGACAAGCTATCGTTACAAGTACACCCCAACGACGAAGTGGCCATTGAACGCCATCATTCCTACGGGAAAACAGAAATGTGGTTTGTTCTGGACAACGAACCAGATGCAGAGTTAATTTATGGATTTAGAGCTAAAACGAGCAAGGAGGAGTTTAGGAAAGCGCTGGAAACAAATACATTTGAGAAATTATTAAACATCGAGAAAACACAAGCCGAAGATGTTTTTTATATACCAGCAGGAAAGTTACATGCCTTGGGACGTGGATTGCTCGTTGTTGAAATCCAACAAACCTCTGATGTTACTTATCGGGTAAGCGATTGGGGAAGAACCGATCAGAATGGAAAAGAGAGAGAGTTACACATCGATTTGGCCCTCGATGTAATTGACTACTCCGCTGAAACTACAGGGAAGGTGCCATACAAAAAAAATAAAAACCACCCTGTATTATTGGTAGAATCATCGTTTTTCAAAACCAACCTAATTGAATTTGATCAAGAACTCACTATTGACTACAACCTAATCGACTCATTTGTTGTTTACATATGCATAAAAGGAACGGCATTCATAGTTCAGGATTCAGGGAAATCAACAAAAATTAAGGCAGGGGAAACAATTCTCATTCCTGCCGATTTAAGAAATTTCCGTTTAATACCAGAAAAGCCCTGTTCGTTGATAGAAACCTACCTTCCGTAAACGATTACGCATCTATAATCACATTTTACTAACCAGCTGAAGCTAGCCAAAAAAAAATTTCTACCTTCATGCTGACTAAAAATCGCATGGATAACGTAATATATTTCATAAAGTCAATACTGACTAACGAATTGGCCTATAGTGGTTTCCCCCTTATTTACAAGGGTGAAATGGACCATAGTATTATGCGATCATTCGCCCTGATGGCCAACAGAAAGATCCAAGAAAAGCAACTTCCAACATCAATCAGGAAGAGAGTATTTCACATCATCATTGAATGTTTACAAAATGTAACCAAGCATTCTGACGATTTTGACGAAAAAGAAAAGCAAATTGGTAATGGATTATTTGTTGTTGGTGAAACGATGGAAGGGTTTTATGTAATTACCGGAAACATTGTGATGAATGACAAGATCAAAATGCTTCGTGAACGCATTGATACATTAAATGGAGCATCGGCAGAAGAGTTACGCGGCCTTTTCATAAAACAGATGATGGAGGGTGAAATAGACGCAAAAGGTGGAGCAGGTTTAGGGTTGATTGATATTGCTCGAAAATCTGGCAAAAAACTTTACTATCATTTTGTTCCATTCAACGAACGTTCTCACTACTTTATTCTTGTTGTTACAATTCCATCAAGTCATAATGTAGTTTAGCCTATTTTTCCACTCTTTATAAAAGGATCAGCGAATAATATGGGAACAAATTATTAACTTTATCCCCAAACACATTGAAGAATCATGAAGAATTTTCTGACTTTTGTTGCATTTTTATCTTCCACTGTGATTTGTTTTGGTCAAACCATAAACGAACAACGGGAAAGAGAACGTATTGCTATTAACAAAATAAAGGAAATCACCGTTTGGAATCACAAATATGCCAACGGTCAACCTTCGCCAACTGGGTATAAAAGTTCTGAAACTACCTATAACTCCCAAGGCCTCGCCGTTTCAGTAATCAACTACAAATCGACAGGAGCCATCTCGTCAAAGCAATCCTATTCTTACGACAACAATGGAAATAAAACTCAATATGTAAATATTGATGGTAAAGATGGCAAGATCACTTTTCAACAAACCATTGTATACGACAATCAGAACAACAAATTATCAGAGTACGGATTTGATGGATCTGAACCTTATCGAATTATATATAAATACAACAGCCAAGGCAAACAATCGGATATTACTCGCTATAAGGCCAACAACTCCATTGACGAAAAGTGGGTTTACACCTATCTAGGAAGCAAGACAACAATTACAGTTTACAAAACATTAAATGTTGTTTCCTATACCATGGAGAAGATAAGTGATTCTAACGGAAACATCATTGAAGATATACGAAAAGAAAACTCAGGCGCAATCTCAAAACGCTACTCGATGAAATTCAACAACAAAAACCAAGAGATTCAGCGCGATGTTTATCTAGGAGGAAAATTTGTTTACAAACAATTTTATACTTACGATAACTTTGCCAACCTAATGCAAATTGATCAAACCAATGCCAATGGTGAGAAGTTTGTATACAGCAAATATAAATACGATACTAAGGGTAACATCCTGGAGGAACAGTGGAATGAAGGAGATGCCGATAAATATTCTAAAAAAGAGTCCAAATATAATCCGAAGGGGGTGCTAGTAGAGGTGGACACCTACTATGCACCATACAACTACAAAGTTCTTTACAAATACAGCTACGAATTTTACCGATAATTGGCTCCTTTATCAAAAGCACACACTTCAAATAGGCCGATTAATTCGGCCTATTCTTGTATAACAAATCTCACATCAAATCTACCAAATGGAAAACTTTAAGAAAGCAGACATATATGCCCTTAACGAGAATCCATTCAAAATCCTAGACAAAGATTGGATGCTTATTACCGCAATAAAAGATGGTCAGGTTAACACCATGACTGCCAGCTGGGGCGGATTTGGTATATTATGGAATAAACCCGTTGCATTTATTGTAATTCGGCCACAACGATATACCTATGAGTTTGTGGAAGCAGCTGAACGTTTTAGTTTAAGTTTTTTTAACGAGACATATCGCAATGCATTAAAACTATGCGGCAGTAAATCGGGTAGAGATGTGGAGAAAATTAAATTGGCAAAGTTGACCATACTTAATCTTCCATCAGGTGCATCAGCATTCAGCGAAGCCCGGATCATAATGGATTGCAGAAAGTTATACGTTAATGACCTCCGTAAAGACAACTTTGTTGAACAAAACATTCCAGATCTGGTTTATAAAAATGGTGATTTTCACAGACTATATATTGGAGAAATTGAGACCTGTTGGGTTAACAACCTTTAATTTGAAAAATCACAAATAAATGTCAAATGGCTACAAAACAACTGATAGTAATTTTTGACGCTAACTGTATGCTTTGTAGTAACCTAGCCCGCTTTTTACTCAAGTTTCAAAAAGCCCCCACGCTACAATTCTTATCGCTTATGAGTGAGGAAGCGAACATACTTTTAACGGCAAACAACATACCTTTCAACGTCAATTCCATCATCGTAATTGATGATAAGACTACCTACACAAAATCGAACGCGGTTACCAAAATTGCGAGCAAAATGGTTTGGTGGTTTTTTCCGCTTAGACTGGGATTATGGCTAACCCCTAAATTTATCTCCAACTGGGTTTATGATATAGTTGCGAAAAATCGCCAATTGCTTTGGCCCCAAAATAAATGTGTGATTTCAAAAAACAAAAGCCAAAACTTTAACTGAAAATAAGATGAATCATTACCTCAAGATTTCAAGAGTTGCTGCCGGCACAACAATTTGCTTATTGACATTTACAAACATGGCAAGTGGACAAGAAAACTTGCCAATGAAGGATACCGCTCAGAAAACAGACACCGTTAAAGCACCACCGAAACCTTGGAAGGTTAAGAATGAGATAAGTTTAACCTTTTCACAAGTCTCACTGTCGAACTGGGTTGCCGGAGGTGAGAATACCATATCAGGGAATGGACATTACGGGTTCTCCTCAAGCTATAAAAAAGGGCACAACTCATGGGACAATACTTTTGATATTGCCTATGGCCAAACGAGACAAGGTTCTAGCAAAAACCTCAAAAACGACGATCGGATCGATATCTCCTCCAAGTTTGGAAGAAAAGCCTCTAAAAAATGGTTTTACAGTGTATTAGCAACCTTTAAAACGCAGATGTTTCCTGGCTACAACTATCCAAACGACAGCACCATAATTTCGGATTGGCTCGCTCCTGGTTACTTAGGACTTTCAGTAGGTATGGACTACAAACCCTCCGATATTCTAAGTATTTTTCTTTCGCCAGTTTCGGGCAGGCTTACAGTTGTTCAGAGGCAAGACCTAGCCAACGAGGGAAGTTACGGAGTAAAAGGTGCGCAGTATGATACAAATGGCAACTTAATCAAGAAAGGAGAAAACTACCGCTACGAGGCTGGAGGTTTAATAAGAATACAACTAATCCAAAACATTATCAAAGAAAAAATAATTTGGACTTCGAAGTTGGAGCTGTTTTCAAATTATGTTAAAACAGCCCAAAATATTGATGTAAATTGGGAAAATACCGTAGAGGCAAAATTAAACAGCTGGTTGACTGCACGATTCTTTGTGCAAGGGATTTATGACGACAACGCTCGTATAGGAACAGACACAAATAATGATGGAATAAAAGACAAATTTACGCCTAACATTCAACTAAAAGAGCTTTTCGGTCTTGGAATTGGGATTAAATGGGTCAAATAGCGTTTTACTCTGGTAATTCTTTCTCACCTGCCTCAACTTGAGCATAATACTTCGATAGCAAGGCAAGTAAACTGGACATTTGCTCCACAGCTTGCCTTGTATCATCCGATATCTGGACTTTCTTTAAACCAAGAAGCCAAACCCCATATATTGCAGCAAGAAATAGAGAAACTAAATTATCCTCTTCACTTCCCTTTTGACGAAGTTCTGCCTCCAGCAATGCGCCACTTTGATAAAGTTGATGATAATCGCCTTCGTCAGGCGAATTTATCAAGCGCAAGTGAAGTTGGAAAAGATCGTTACTTAAATTTACAACGTGCTGAAGATGGCCTCGCTCTTCAATTTCCTCCTCCTCCATCATCTCCGCCATGGCCCAAAACCAAGCTATACCAGAATCGGCATTACCCATGTGAGCACCAAATCGAGCCACAGCGACTTGTTCGATCAACTTTTTATCGAACTTGCAGGCTCTAAGAATGTCCTCAACTTGATACATCAACAGCAAATACTCATAAAGAGAGCTTTGCTTTAACTTACGCGCAAGTTCCATTCATTAATCCTCCGAGTCGTTTGTAAGTTTATCAATATCGCGACGGTCCTTCTTTGTTGGCCGACCTGTTCCACGATCGCGCTGCAAAGTAATGGTTATACTGTTCATCGTCAACTTTTCCAGCTCCTCCGGAAGGGTGAGATTTTCAGCAAAATTCTCGACAAGTTTTGCTGGCTGTCGATTACCAACAATTGCTAAAACACGAAATGAATACACAACTGGGCTTTTGCGAATACTAACAACATCGTTAAGCTTAAGATCTCGCGATGGTTTTACAACTACGCCATTCACCTTTACCCATCCCTTTCTACATGCATCAGCAGCTTCAGTTCTGGTTTTAAAGACCCTAATAGCCCAAAGCCATTTATCAATTCTAGTGTTACTTTCTCGAGCCACTCTCCTATTTGGTATTGAAAAGATTCATCGTACGACCAAGACCAATTGTTCCAAAACTAAGAACAGCATTGTTTGCTTTTTCAACAAAACAAGGTAACATTTCCGCTTCGCTGTCAGACCATTCGCTGAGAACATAATCCACTTGCTGTCCACGACCAAATTCGTTTCCTATGCCCATTCTAATTCGGGCATACTCCTCGTTACCCAATACGCGCGCAATATCTTTTAACCCATTATGACCACCATCACTCCCTTTGCCACGCATCCGCAGTAATCCAAAAGGGAGTGCGATGTCATCTACTACCACAAGCAAATTCTCAGCTGGAATCTTTTCAGTCTGCAGCCAATAGCCCACTGCCTTTCCGCTAAGATTCATATAAGTAGTAGGCTTAATCAATATAAAGGTACGGCCTTTATGTCGAAGCTCTGCAACAGAGGCATGACGACCTTCAGTAAAATAAATATTGGACGCTTTTGCAAGGGCGTCCAACACTTTAAAACCAATATTATGGCGGGTATTGGCATATTCAGAACCAATATTTCCTAGCCCGGCAATCAAATATTTCAACTTCTCAATCTATTAGCTTTCGGTAGTTGCAGCAGCACCACGAGCAGCCCTTGTCATTTTCACTGTTGCAATGATTGCATTCTTTGGAGTAATAATTTCAAATTTATCAGCGACAATTTCGCCAACAACCATCGATTTTCCCATATCAAGAGAAGAGATATCAATGGTAACGAAATCTGGCAAATCTGCAGGAACAGCAGAAACCCTCACTTTACGAAAGAGCAGCTGTAGTTTACCTCCATTTTTAACACCTTCCGAAGTTCCAACAACAGTTATAGGAACGTCAATTGCGACTTTCTTATCGTCAAAAACACGAACAAAGTCAACATGTATAGTTTTATCGGTTACTGGGTGAAACTGAGTATCCTGCATAACTGCAGAATATTCCTTTTTGTCGATCTTTAATTTTACTAGGTGAGCGCTGGCAGTAAAAATGAGGGTATTAATCAACTTTTCCTCAACGCTAAAGTGAACATTTTCTCCACCTCCGTAAAGTACACAAGGTACAAGACCAGCATTTCTCAATGCCTTCGTTTCCTTTTTACCAACATTAGCACGCGAAGCACCAACGATTTCTACAATTTTCATTTTATATCAATTAAAAGTTAGTAATTAGTGCTACTCAGAGCATTTGCTCCCCATTACACCATTTGCTAAAACGAGCTGCAAATATAGCATTAAATTATAAATTTGGAACTTATCGACTGATAGTTATACACCTTATCAATGACATCAGCAAATAAATCGGCAACACTTAAAACGTGAATTTTAGAGATATCCTCACCTGGTTTTAAAGGAATGGTATCAGTAACAACCACCTCGGCCAAAACGCTGTTGGCGATTCTATCGTATGCCGGACCAGAAAACACGGGATGAGTGGCGATGGCTCTAATGCTCTTAGCGCCTTTATCCATCAACATTTCCGCCGCCTTAGTCATAGTACCTGCAGTATCAATCATATCATCAAGGATAATTACATTCTTATCCTTCACATCTCCAATTGCTGTAATCTCTGCAATAACATTAGCCTTTTCCCTCGATTTATGACAAATGATCATGGAGGCATCCATAAACCGACTATAGGCATTTGCTCTCTTTGCACCACCCATATCTGGGGCTGCAATTGCAATATTATCTAAGTTGTGATTCTTGATGTAAGGCACAAAAATGGAACTTGCATAAAGGTGATCGACTGGCACATCAAAAAATCCCTGAATTTGATCAGCATGCAAATCCATTGTCATAATACGATCAACTTTTGCAGCGCTTAAGAGATTTGCAACCAACTTTGCCCCAATAGAAACGCGAGGCTTATCTTTTCTATCCTGTCGTGCCCAGCCAAAATATGGGATAACTGCCACTACTTTGTATGCCGATGCACGATGGGCTGCATCAATCATAAGGAGTAGTTCAAAAATGTTATCGGTTGGTGGAAAGGTTGACTGAATAATAAATACTGTTGCGCCGCGGACTGATTCCTCAAAACACGGTTGAAATTCACCATCGCTAAAGTCGAGTACCGATGATTTGCCAAGTTCTGTGCCAAAACTCTTAGCAATTTTTTCTGCTAAATACTTTGAATTTCTTCCAGAAAAAAACTTTATAGGGCTCTTGTGAGACATTGGAGATATTTATTTAGATCTAACTCTGAGTTCCTAAAGAAAGTACAAATTTAATCATAAAAATCTGCCTTCATCCCTTTTTCATAAACTGTTTGCCGTAATTATCCATAAATTACTACAAACCAATCATTACATTTCTGCTTCCGACGCCCCAGTCTTTACGATCAAATTCATTTTAGCTATATAGCTGAGTATTTCCTCTCGGCCAATTTTTTTTTCAGCAGAAGTAACAAAAAACGGGGGAAGTTCCTCCCAATCAACTAGCATGGTGCGCTTGTATTTTTCCAAACTGTTACGAAGTGCATTCGTGCCCAATTTATCCGTCTTTGTAAACACAACAACAAAAGATATCTGGTTGGTTCCAAGCCAATTCACAAATTCGATATCATTTTTTTGGGGCTCATGTCTAACGTCGACTAATACAAAAACACAAACGAGATTGGTACGTTTGAGCATGTATTCAGAAATCATTTCGCCAAAAGTTGCTCGCATGGTTTTGGAGGCCTTTGCATAGCCATAACCAGGCAAATCGACAAGATACCAACTATCGTCAATAATAAAGTGATTTATATGCTGAGTTTTACCAGGCGTTTGTGAAACCTTGGCCAACCCTTTAATATCGGTAAGCATGTTTATTAGGGATGACTTCCCCACATTACTCCGCCCAATAAAGGCATACTCCGGTATGGTCTCAGACGGACACTCCTTAATTTTACTGCTCGACTTAACAAACTTTGCCTGTTTTATCAATCTAAAAATTTTAAATTATTACACAAAGGTATACATTCCATGTTAGGGATTCAACAGCAACAACAATATTGGTTCAGCTTATTAAAAAAGCCCGTATAAAAACGGGCTGTATAAACATAGACCATCCAAATAGTTTACTGTTTACCTGTTATAAGCGAAACGGTTATAACAACCTGATCGTTGATAAACTTATCTTTTAAGTTGTCAAAAATTGATTTCGATCCATAGTTAACACCCCAATCAGTTCTATTAATGCTAAGCGCGGTAGTAGAAGCAATAATATTACCATCAACCATGGAAACAGCAGCATCGAAGCCCACATTTTTGGTTATACTTTTAATGGTTAAATTTCCATCGATGCGGTAGGTAAAGTGTGAATCATCAATTTTTTTCTTCACAGAAGCTTTCGTTATAACGAACTCTGCGTATGGGAATGTATCAACATTAAAAAAATCAGCCGACTTAAGATGATGCTCCAACTTTTCTCTCGAATCTTGATCCGAAAGATCCTTGTCCTGAAGTTTATTCATATTAACGGTAAATCGACCACCAATCAGCGATTGACCGTCCACTTCAAAATATCCATTAGCCAGCAAAAAAACACCATCATGCTGACCACCCGGCTTACTCCCCTCCCATGTAATTACTGAATTAACTGTGTCAATCTGATATAGTGTGGTGGTTTGAGATGTTGATTCTACCTTTTGTGGTTCAACAGCCTTTAGAACGACAACACTTCCCGATTCCCCACTTCCACAAGCTGTAGTAAGTAATAGGCTAGCACAAAGACATGCAAATAATGCTCCAGCGTTTTTCATGATAATGCAATTTTAATTCAGAACCAATTAACAAAAAATGTTGAACATGGACAAATCCAACGTTAGGTATAACCGTAAAAACAAGAAAAACCGAGAATTATCTCGGTTTTCGTATATAGCATACAATTCAATACCTACTCCTCCTGAAACGTATAATCGGAAAGATTAAAACGTTCGAGAATAGTCTTATCATTTATCTCTTTGGATAGGGAGGTAATTGTTTCAATTGGGACTTGGAAAATATCTAGGATCAAAAGACCATCGAGACAATTATTGAACATTGGATCGACGTTAAACCCGATGATTTTTCCATTCAGCTTAATATACTTTTTTAGCAATACCGGCATCCTATAATCCTGCTCTTCTATATCAGCAATAAACTTATCGAGGCGATTAATATCATTGGAGTGTTTTAGCAAAATATCGGCATCAATTTTCCCAAACTTAACCTTAAATTTCTTTCTCGGTGTTATATACTTTGAAAACTCGGGATCGTAATGGTTGTCCCTCATAAACTGAATAATAATTCCCTTAGAAAAGAGCGAGAGTCTGTCGCTAATAGAAACTGGGCCTATGAGGAAGCGATATTCTGGGTTCTTCAATAGGAAGTAGAGAATTCCTTTCCAAAGGAGGAATAACGGCAATGGTCTCTTTTGGTAATCCTTAACTATAAAAGAGCGACCCAGTTCAATACATTGCCCAAGAATGGGAGTAAACTCCTCGCTTACCTTAAATAGTGTTTGAATATAAAATCCGCCTATTCCATACCTGTCAAGTATCTCTTGCCCCTTGCCTGCACGATAAGCCCCCACAATTTTGTTCTCATCATCATCCCAAATAAATAGCTGATGGTAATACAAATCAAATTCATCAATATCGATTTTACGATTGGTCCCCTCACCCACCTCACGGAAAGTCACCTCCCTGAGCCTACCAATCTCTGTCATCAAATTGGGCATTTCGATTGATGGAGCACATATAACAGAATAATTCTTACTCTGAAAAAGCAAATAATCTTTCTTTAACTGCGCCACCTCGTCTAGGACAATCTGCGGATCAATTGGATCAACAATATCCTCAACCATTACTGGTTCTTTAACTATTCGTGGTGAAAAAAACCGTTTCACCTCCAATGCTGTTCCAAGGGCATAAGTTTTTGCTCTAAGAAATCTGCCATACTGACTCAAATCGGAAAATTCACTCTGCTCTTCAACACAAATAGGGTTTCCTATACGAATACGAATAACCTTGTTCCGTTTATTAAGCAATTCCGAAGGTAACTTAATTGTTCTAAGCATTGGATGAATTAGTCCAAGCAGGTGAAATAACTTACTATTTGTTCCCACAAAATAGATGGGAACCACAGGAACATTTGCGTTCTTGATCAGCTTGAGTGCAGATGGCTGCCATTTTCTATCGGCTATACCCATCAGTCCAGCCTGATAGGAAGAGACCTCCCCTGCTGGAAAAACCCCTATACAATGTCCATCCTTTAGATGGCCCAAGGCAAGCTTAAGTCCAGCCAAACTTGATTTATCGCTCTTTTTGGATTCAAAAGGATTTACCGGAAAAAAGAAATCCTCAAGTGGTTTAATCTTGCTAAGAAGAAAGTTTGAAAGCATCTTATAATCAGGCCGTATTTCAGCAATCGCGCGTATAAGCAAAATGCCATCCACCCCACCAAACGGATGATTTGAAACAGTAATAAAGGGACCACTTTGTGGTATCCGCTTCAAATCCTCAGGACTAACTTCAAACTTAAGTTCTAACTCCTCAATCACTTTATCGATAAACTCAAGTCCATCCCGATCAGAAATCTTTGAGTAGATTTTATTAATGGTGTTAAATCGCAAAATATACATTAGCAATTTAGACAAACTATCTCCGCCAACAGTATTGAGGTTGGCTGCCTTCTTAAAATCCTCCGATTCAACCAAATTCATAAACTATCTTTTCTTTTTTGTAAGGCTGCAAGATAAGAAATATCAGATAATTTCGACCATTGGCTATGGCTATGTTGACATGACGATAACGAGGTATCGTAATTTTTGTAATTTTGAAGCATTAGGATGATCTATGAAAAAAACAATCAACATTCTATTGTTTTGCATTTTATCACTACAGACCATTGCTCAGGTCGATAGTGTAAAAACGATACCCTATACCCCTGACCTAAAATTCAAGGAGGGCTTATACCTAACATTCAACCAGCTCAGAAGCAATAATCCAATTCCTAAGTCTAGAATTATCATCTCGGAAGAGATCCAAAGTCCTGAATTTTTTGACAGAGTAATCGATGGAAAAAAGATCTTTTATTTCGATACCAAGGGGATTAGACAAGAAATTCCAATAGAAAAAGTCTGGGGTTACTCCAACAATGGTTCCGTATACATCAACGTGGGAGGCAACTTTAATCGAATATCCATAATAGGAAGCATCTGTCATTTTATTGCTACCGTTACCTTAATGAATCAACAATACTACGATCCATTCTACTATAGCTATGGGGGCTATTATAGCTATGGACCATCGTCATACGCCACCCAAGAAACCAGACAGTTCCTATTAAACTTTAAAACGGGTGAAGTGTTTGACTATGACTACAAGAATGTGGAATTATTAATTGCAACCGACCAACAACTCTCAACAGAATATTCAAAACTAAGCCGTAGAAAAAAGAATGATCTGAAATTCTTCTTCATTCGACAATTTAACCAAAGAAACCCCTTACTGATTCCACAACAGAATTAGAGAAATCACTTAAAAAATAATGCCATGAAAAGAATTCTTCTTCTAGCAGCCTTGGTTACAGCCATGGTGAAAATTGCATCTGCCGATCGATATGTTCCAACACAGGCAGATGTTGAACGATTTTACAAGACAAAAACTTATGTGGTGCTACAAAATAACCCCATGAGCGAGTTTAACATGCGAATCAAGGAGGCCGTTGAAAAATCGTGGACTATTACTCCCTACGAATTTATAACTGCCACCCAGTTTGACGAAATGCGTAAGGATCCCGAGAAATCTTTTATTGTGCTTATTCAGGTTAAATTTCCAGGCGATAAGATTGAGGCATCATATAGTTTTCTGAGTGTACTACTCGGCTCTGCTGTCAAAAAGATCACCGACATGCCCGAAATTTGCGGAATTCCAATTAGCTATGCAAGCGTGGACGAATACAGCTGGGCATACAAAACTAAAGCTATGGTGCTTTTCCTTCAAAATCACATACAGCTGATGAAGGAAAAACCAGAAATCATCTCCTCCAATATGTTTGATTACTATAATAAGAGCAGAGGAGATATCCACACAAAGGAACTTTGGGTTGTAGAAAAAGACCTAGCCAAAGAAGCACGTAGTCTTGCGACTTTAAGAAAATACTACACCTACCCAATAAAAGTGGTTAAGCCCGAAGACATTCAAGAGGCTATTGAGAAAAATGACACAAATGTAGTTTTCCTGCATAAGGTTGGTCCTGAAGGAACAAGGCTTCAAGCTCGTTGCTATGTTATGATTATTGGCATTGGCGAGAACAAACTCTACTACTGGAACTACCACATGATCAAGGACAAAGATGATGATGGATTACTAATAAAGGATCTAAAAAAGTTGGAACGCTAAGTTCCATTACAAGTTATCATAGATGGATGATTCCCAAAAACAACATACGGTTCAAAATGCCTATATCAACCATATGTGCACAATAATAATTGCATAACAAAGGGGCCTATTCCATCTTGTTTTTCAATATCTTTGCCCCGCCCTTTAGCGGGGCAATTCATTAATAGTCAACAAACACCCATATATGGCTGACGATAAAAAAATTATTTTTTCAATGGTTGGGGTTAGCAAATTGTTTCCACCCCAAAAAAAAGTGCTCAACAACATTTACCTCTCCTTTTTCTATGGTGCAAAAATTGGCATTATTGGTTTAAATGGATCGGGTAAGTCAACGCTGCTCAAGATTATTGCTGGTATTGAGAAATCATTCGATGGTCAAGTTGTTTTCTCACCCGGTTATTCGATTGGATATTTAGAACAGGAACCAAAACTCGACGACACCAAAACCGTAAAGGAGAATGTTCAGGAGGGTGTTCAGGAGGTAATGGACCTGCTAAAGGAGTATGAGGAGATTAACAACAAGTTTGCCGAACCAATGAGCGACGACCAGATGAATCAACTCATTGAACGGCAAGGCATCTTAACAGAAAAGATTGACGCTGCAGAGGGATGGGAGATAGATAGCAAGCTGGAGCGTGCCATGGATGCCCTTCGATGCCCCGATAGCGATATGATAGTAAAAAATCTCTCTGGAGGTGAAAGGCGACGCGTTGCACTTTGTCGACTGCTCCTTAAAGAACCTGATATTCTACTTCTTGATGAGCCCACTAACCACCTTGACGCCGAAAGCGTAGAGTGGCTAGAGCAACATTTACAGCAATATAAGGGAACAGTTATTGCCGTAACCCACGACCGTTACTTTCTCGACAATGTGGCCGGATGGATATTGGAACTTGACAGAGGTGAAGGTATTCCGTGGAAAGGAAACTACTCCTCCTGGTTGGAACAAAAATCCAACCGACTCATGCAAGAAGAGAAACAGGAGAGCCGACGTAGAAAGACTTTGGAACGAGAGTTGGAATGGGTTCGGATGGCTCCAAAGGCAAGACAGGCGAAAAGCAAGGCAAGGCTCGCGGCCTATGATAAAATGCTAAATGAGGACTCCAAACAGAAAGAAGAGAAGTTAGAAATTTACATTCCCAATGGTCCTCGCCTTGGAAATAAGGTTATTGAGGTACAAAACGTTTCAAAAGCATTTGGTAATAAACTGCTATTCGAAAACCTCACCTTCTCCCTTCCACCAGCTGGAATTGTTGGCGTGATTGGTCCAAATGGAGCAGGGAAAACCACACTCTTCCGACTTATAATGGGACTAGATAATCCAGACCAAGGAACCTTTGAAGTTGGCGATACCGTTAAACTTGCTTATGTCGACCAACAACACAAAGCCATCAATCCTGAGAAAAGTGTTTTCGAAGTTATTTCGGGAGGAACAGAAACTATACTGATTGGTGGTAGACAGCAAAATGCTCGAGCCTATGTTGGTCGTTTCAACTTTTCTGGTGGCGACCAGGAGAAAAAATGTGGAATGTTATCAGGCGGTGAGCGAAATAGGCTTCAGTTAGCAATGGCACTCAAGGAGGAAGGTAATGTAATTCTGCTCGACGAGCCCACCAACGACATCGACGTTAATACGCTTCGGGCTATGGAGGAGGGATTAGAGAACTTTGCTGGATGCGCAGTAGTTATTTCACACGACCGCTGGTTTCTCGACAGAATTGCCACCCACATTCTTGCCTTCGAAGGGAACTCACAGGTTTACTTTTTTGAAGGAAGCTACTCCGAATACGAAGCAAATAAGAAAGAACGATTAGGCGACGAAGGACCTAAGCGAATAAAATACAAAAAGTTAAAGGCAGATTAACCTACTTAGAAAGTAACAAAACAAAGGGTGCTTCAACAATACGATGCACCTTTTTTTTCAAACAAAACAGTTGCTGCAATAAAAGGACAACATCAGCTAGCATAGCAATATTTATATTGAAATAGTCCGTAACATCGTGCCCAAAAATACACTTAAGCGCAAGCACCAAGTAAAATAGCTAAGTGGGTTTTCATTTTAAGCTATCTAAAGTGAACAAATAAAGTCCCAACAAATGATGTTAATGCTAAAAAACATGAAAAGTCGAGATTTTGGTTGTTTTTCTATCTTTGTACAAACTTTATTTTATGGCTGTTCAAAAACCCAGTATTCCCAAAGGCACAAGAGATTTTTCTCCTATTGAATCGGCCAAGCGGGGATACATCTTCGATAGTATCAAGCAGGAGTTTCAGAAATTTGGCTACCAGCCCCTGGAAACACCTGCCATGGAGAATTTATCAACCCTGCTCGGAAAATATGGAGATGAGGGCGACAAGCTCCTATTTAAAATACTAAATTCTGGCGAGTATCTCTCGAAAGTTTCAAATGACGACCTGCTAACAGATAGGAGTAACGCCTTGGCTATACAGATATGCGAAAAAGGTCTTCGTTACGACCTTACTGTGCCATTTGCAAGGTATGTGGTAATGCACCAAAACGAGATATCATTTCCTTTTAAGCGATACCAAATTCAACCAGTATGGCGAGCCGACAGACCGCAAAAGGGACGCTACCGCGAATTTTACCAGTGCGATGTAGATGTAATTGGTAGCACCTCACTCCTCAACGAGGTGGAACTTATCCAAATTACTGACAGTGTGTTTAAAAAGCTAGGCATTGGAATCACCATAAAGCTGAACAACCGCAAGATTCTATCGGGCATTGCAGAGTATCTCAACGAATCGGAAAGGCTTACCGATATTACTGTTGCCATTGACAAGATAGACAAAATTGGACTCGATGCAGTGAAAGCAGAGTTGCTGGAACGAGGTGTTGCACAAACAGCTATCGCCAAGTTGGAACCCATCCTTTTACTGGAAGGTGATAACTTTAGCAAACTAACAAGCCTCAAAACCATACTAAGCAAAGCTGAAGCTGGACTAAACGGAATTGCTGAACTAGAAAAAGTGCTTAGCATTATTGATATGCTAAAAGTTAACACTACGGTGGAGATTGACCTTTCCTTAGCCAGAGGATTGAACTACTATACTGGGGCGATTATCGAGGTAAAAGCTAACGATGTGGCAATGGGAAGTATCTGCGGTGGTGGCCGCTACGACGATCTTACCGGGATTTTTGGGTTAAATAACATGTCGGGGGTTGGTATCTCCTTTGGTGCCGACCGCATTTACGACGTTATGACACAGCTAAACCTATTTCCGGCAGAATCGGCCGCCTCCTCGAAGTTGCTTTTTGTAAATTTTGGTGACCAAGAGGCCATTGAATGTCTAAAACTATTAGCGCAAACAAGAGCCCTAGGTATTGCTTCGGAACTCTATCCCGACCCAGCCAAAATGAAAAAACAATTAGAATACGCCAACAAGAAAAACATCCCATTTGTTGCACTAATTGGCGCAAACGAGATTGAACAAAACATAGCCAATGTTAAAATTATGGCTACCGGTGAACAACATCAAGTCCCATTCCATCATCTAGCCGAATTTATCTCAAACCAATAAATAAACTGTACAAAGCCCGTCTAAATGTCGGGCTTTTACTTTTTCATAAACTCTAATAAACCAATGAAAACAATTCACCAAATTTCACCCACCCCCCTCACCTTCCAACTTCTAGAAAACTTTCTTGAAGGAGAGGTTGAAATAAAGCTCTCCAACGAATCGAAAACACTGATTCAGAAGTGCCGCACCTACCTCGACAACAAGGTAAAAAACCAGCAAGAGCCTATTTACGGCATTACCACAGGTTTTGGATCACTCTGCAAACAGACCATATCACCGGATCAACTGGCCCAATTGCAAAAGAACCTCGTAATGTCGCATGCTTGCTCCACTGGAATCGAAGTAAGTACCGAGATTGTTAGGCTTATGCTTTTTCTCAAGGCACACGCCCTCTCCATGGGCAATTCGGGTGTTCAAGTTATCACCGTGCAGCGAATATTAGATATGCTCAACCACAACATACTTCCAATCGTGTACGATCGTGGTTCATTGGGAGCATCAGGCGATCTTGCACCACTATCGAACCTTTTTCTTCCCCTGCTAGGCCTTGGCGAGGTTAAATACCAAGGAGTAAAACGAAATGCCGAGGATGTCCTCAAGGAATTGGGATGGCAACCCATCGAGCTACAAAGCAAAGAGGGACTTGCCCTTCTAAATGGCACTCAATTCATGAGTTCCCATGCCGTTTTTGCTCTACTAAAAGCATTTAAGTTAAGTAAACTTGCCGATATTATAAGCAGTGTTTCGTTGGAAGCATTCGACGGTCGCATTGAACCATTCCATGCCAACCTTCAAATGGTAAGACCTCATCAGGGACAAATAGAAACAGCCAAAAATATCAGAAAAATTCTTGAAGGTAGCGAGTTAATTACACGTCCAAAGAAACATGTACAAGACCCTTACTCCTTCCGCTGTATACCTCAAGTACATGGTGCATCCAAGGATGCCATTAACTATGTAGCATCGGTAGTGCTAATCGAGATAAACTCCGTTACAGACAATCCAACCATTTGGCCCGACGAAGATTTAATTATCTCCGGTGGCAACTTCCATGGTCAACCATTGGCGCTGTCGCTCGACTTTTTAGCACTTTCATTGGCCGAACTTGGTAATATTTCGGAGAGAAGAACGGCACAATTAATCTTAGGCCTACGCGGTCTTCCCGAATTTTTGGTGGCCAATCCAGGTCTCAATTCCGGCTTCATGATTCCACAGTATGCAGCCGCCTCAATGGTAAGTCAAAACAAGATGTATTGCTTCCCCGCCTCATGCGACTCCATTGTTTCAAGCAACGGGCAAGAAGATCACGTGAGCATGGGTGCAAACTCCGCCACCAAGGTACTTAAGGTAATCGATAATTTAGAACGAATTCTTGCCATTGAATTGATGGATGCCGCACAAGCGCTTGACTTCCGTCGCCCAGCAAAAACGTCACCCTACCTAGAGGAATTTGTGGGCGAATTTAGGAACGTGGTTAAATTTATCAATGAAGACAAGATTATGTACCATGAGATAGAAAAAACGGTAGAATTTATAAGAAAAGGAAAATTTAACAGCTTTGAATAAGTAAAAAAAGGGCGGTCTCCATTAGAAACCGCCCTTCATATTTTAATAATACTATAAATTTTACTCTTTCCCATCGCCTTTAATTTGCTGTAGCAGCCAGTTTTTGAAGTCATTATCGGCCTGATAAAGCCTCATCACCTTTTCTACAGGAAGCACTTTTTGAAACTTAAGATTGAACTCCATTAGTAGGTCGGCCTCCTGCTTCTGAAAGCCCACATACCTATCGGCATAAGCCTTTATCTCCTTAGATGACATCCTGCTCAAATTTTTCTGGCAGTATGCCATAGTTGCTCTTCGCTCAGTTATAATTTTGTTCTTTCGGTTCCAATACTCATTATAAACAGGCCAAAATCGTTCTGCTTCAACAGAAGTCAGGCTAAGTTTATCAGTAAAAAAAGCAATCTTCTGAGCCTTTACCAGTTCAGCCTTATCCTGCTTATCTTGTGCCAACACTTTTACAGCAGATCCTGCAAAAATCAGCATTGCAACTAAAAATATACGTAATAATGTTTTCATCGGAAGGATTTAATACTTTTCAACAAGCGTGGCATAGTCCACATTATCCTCAACGAGATATTGAATCATAGCATCCTTAGTTTCGTCATCAGTAACGGTAGTTGTTACCTTACGATGGTCATCCTGCAGAGCATCAATAAGAGAAGACTCATCAAAATCGACATATGTTCCATTACTTGCCTTGGCAACCATAACCTTGGCATTCGGCTGGGCTGTTTTTGTGGGTTGTAACGAGCGTATTCCAAAATAGCCAAAACTTACAAGCAGTGCAAAACTGGCAGCATAGGCAAGCTGAGTATAAATAAAACGTCTACTTGGCGCTTTTATCTTTTCAACCATAGAAGGCTGGACCAGTCGTTCCTTCAACTTAAGCGGAAATTCATTAAAGTATCCATCTGGAACCCTGTATGGATTACCACTTGGAAAACCATCCAACACCCGTGCTAACTCCTCTTCTCCGCTAAAATTCTTTTTCATTGTAATGTTGATCTTTTGTTGTTATGATTACCTGTTTAGCTAAAAGTTTAATCCTCAGCCATAAATTTCTCAATCTTTTTTACCGCGTGATGAAATGAGGCCTTCAAGGCACCAACAGAAGTATGGAGCACAGTTGACATCTCCTCATACTTCATATTCTCATAGTATTTCATGTTAAATACCAGCCGCTGTTTATCCGGAAGACGCAGAATTGACTTCTGCAGTTTTAGCTGAATGGCATCACCATCAAAATAGGTATCCGACTCAAGTGAGTTACCGAGTTGATAATCCAAATTTTCAATGGAAAGGAAAAGACTTGATCGCTTTTTCTTTAGGAATGTTAACGCTTCATTGGTGGCAATACGATATAGCCATGTATACAACTGGGAGTCTTCCCTAAAACCATCTAATCCGCTCCAAACTTTCAAAAAAGTATTCTGCAGAACATCGTCGGCATCATCGTGATCGGCCACCATTCTCCGAATATGCCAGTATAACCGCTCTTGGTATTTTTGTACAAGAAGGGTGAAAGCACTCTCTCTGCCTCCACCCTTCTTAAAGAGTTCAACTATTTGCCCATCGGAATATTCAGTCATCTATAAAGATGCTCGTGTTATTGCTTCTTTCTTTTGAGTACACGTTTCACCGCGTCAACAATTGCTGGTGTATCGAGATGATACTTTTCCATCAACTCATCGGGCTTACCACTTTCACCAAACACATCGTCCACCGCAACCATTTCAAGTGGGGTGGGCAATTTAAGGCTAAGCACCTGCGCAATGCTATCGCCAAGTCCCCCGTTCATCATGTGTTCCTCTGCAGTAACTACAGCTCTGGTTTTCCCCACAGACCGCAGCACAGCCTTCTTATCGAGCGGTTTAATGGTGTGAATATTGATAACCTCCACCGAAATATCATCTTCGGCTAAAATTTCTGCTGCCTCTAACGCCTTCCAAACCAAATGGCCGGTGGCGAAAATGGTAACATCCTCACCTTCCGTAAGCACCACAGCCTTACCAATTTCAAACTCCTGATCTTCTGGAGTAAAGTTAGGCACTGCCGGACGACCAAAACGAAGATAAACAGGGCCTTTATATTCAGCCATGGCAAGAGTTGCAGCCTTGGTTTGATTATAATCGCATGTATTGATAACCACCATATTTGGTAGCATTTTCATCATGCCCAAATCTTCTAATACTTGGTGTGTTGCACCGTCTTCGCCAAGGGTAATTCCCGCGTGAGAACCAACAATTTTCACATTCTTGTTGGAGTAGGCCACGCTTTGACGAATTTGATCGTAAACCCTTCCGGTAACAAAGTTGGCAAACCCTGCGGCAAAAGGTATTTTACCGCCGATAGTAAGCCCTGCAGCAACACCAATCATATTAGCCTCAGCAATACCAACCTGCACAAAGCGTTCTGGACATTGCTCAATAAACCCCTCCATCTTGAGGGAGCCAATAAGATCGGCGCAGAGACCCACCACATTTGGATTGGTTTTCCCAAGTTCAGTTAGGGCATCTCCAAATCCAACCCTAGTCTCCTTTAATCCTGTAGAAACGTATTTTTTCATCAGTTAATTTTTATCATCAAAATATGTCGGAGTAATCAACTACTCCTTACTCTTCAATCTTTCAGAGGCCTCTTTCTTAATCAAGCCTAAGATGAGAAGTTCAGCGCTGGCATAATTGGTTGCAAGGGGAATATTGTTCACATTACAAGCCTCCAGCAATTTTCTAATATCCTCGTGATGCGGTTGGTAAACCAGATGATCGCGAAAGAAAATAACGATATCCACCTCTCCACGATTAATCATTTCGGTAATTTGAATATAACCTCCAGAAAGACCAGGGCTCAAGTGTTTTACTGTAATTCCTTGAGCTTCTACAAACTCTGCTGTACGTCCTGTAGCCAAAAGATTAACCCCTTGAATCCAGTCCTTGCGCTCCTTTAGAAATTGGGCTAAATCGCTCTTCTTCCCATCGTGGGCAATAACAACAATATTTTTCATCTCGTAATTTTTTTGATTATCGTTAGAAAACCATTCTTTTCAAAATGGATCCTAGTAATCACCTAACGTTTCCGTTAGCTGTTCCAGCGCTTTGGCTAACTGCTCATCGTTGGGTGCCTTACCATGCCACTTATGCGTTCCCATCATAAAGTCAACCCCGTTCCCCATTTCTGTCTTCATAAGGATAACTACGGGTTTACCTTTCCCGGTATGGCTTTTAGCCTCAGCTAAGCCACGAAGCACATCGGCCATATCATTTCCGTTCATCTCCACCACATCCCAACCAAAGGCAAGCCATTTGGCCTTGAGGTCGCCTAATGATAGCACTTGATCAACCGGGCCATCAATTTGTTTGCCGTTATAGTCGACGGTTGAAATGAGATTATCTATCTTTTTATGTGCTGCAAACATCATGGCCTCCCAATTCTGACCCTCCTGCAATTCACCATCGCCATGAAGAGAAAAGACCAGATTTTTGTCGCCATTTATTTTTTTTGCAAGAGCGGCACCACAAGCAACGCTCAACCCTTGACCCAGAGAACCCGATGCAATTCGAATACCAGGGAGGTGTTCAGCGGTAGTTGGATGGCCCTGTAACCGAGAATTAATTTTTCTGAATGTTGAAAGTTCACGGGTTTCGAAGTAACCTGAACGTGCCAGTACGCTATACCATAGTGGCGAAATATGACCATTGGAAAGAAAAAACAAATCCTGATTTTTCCCGTCGAGGTCGAAGTTCTTCGGATCGTGCTTCATTACCTTGAAGTAAAGAGCAACCATAAAATCGGCACAGCCTAATGAACCACCAGGATGGCCTGAAGCCTGAGCATGTACCATGCGAACAATGTCGCGTCGAACTTGAGATGCAATTTTTTTTAGCTTATCTACGTCTTCCATTAATATAGAAAATGTTAAATCATAAATGAAGCCGGCAGAAATTCTCCCAGCTTAGAAAAATTTGGGTGTAAAATTAACTCTTTTCCAGCGAATCCCACAGAAAAAAATTGGTTTTCTACAACCATCTTAAAAGGTAATCGATTCACTATCATTTTTTCAGCTAACTTTGCGCTCCTGAAAATATCGATATAAAAATGGGACTTCAATGTGGTATAGTAGGGCTTCCCAACGTGGGCAAGTCTACACTTTTTAACTGTCTTTCGAATGCACGTGCTCAAGCGGCAAACTTTCCGTTCTGCACCATTGAACCAAACCTAGGGGTGATAACCGTTCCGGATGAACGGCTCAACAAGTTGGCTGCCATCGACAAGCCCGCCCGTATTATTCCTACCACGGTGGAAATTGTGGATATTGCTGGGTTGGTGAAGGGCGCCAGCAAGGGCGAAGGGTTGGGCAACAAGTTTTTGGCCAACATCCGCGAAACCGATGCCATTATCCATGTGCTTCGCTGCTTCGACAACGATAATATCACCCACGTTGATGGCACCATCAACCCGCTGCGCGATAAGGAAGTTATCGACATGGAGCTGCAGCTGAAAGACCTTGAAACAGTGGAAAACCGCATTGCCAAAGTGGAAAAGCAAACCAAAACAAACGGAGACAAGAACGCCAAACGCGTGCTCGACATTTTGCTAAACTACAAAAAGCTGCTACAGGAAGGCAAGTCGGCCCGAGTACTTGAGCTCGAAAAAGAGGATCGAAAGCTCGTAAGCGACCTCCTGCTGCTTACCGATAAGCCCGTGCTTTACGTTTGCAACGTTGACGAAGGTTCCGCTATTAAAGGCAACAAGTATGTAGATGTGGTGAGGTCGGCCATTGAGGAGGAAAATGCGCAAATGCTAATTGTTGCCGCAGCCACCGAAGCCGACATTGCCGAGCTGGAGACCTTTGAGGAGCGACAGATGTTTTTACAGGAAATTGGGCTGGCGGAGTCCGGCGTTGCAAGGCTCATCCACTCTGCCTACAAGCTACTCGACCTACAAACCTACTTCACCACCGGACCCGACGAAACAAGGGCGTGGACCTTTACCCGTGGCACCAAGGCTCCACAGGCAGCAGGCATTATTCACACCGACTTTGAGCGTGGCTTTATTAGGGCAGAGGTGATTAAGTATACCGACTATACCACCCTTGGCTCTGAAGCTGCATGCCGCGATGCTGGTAAAATTGGCATTGAAGGCAAAGAATACGTGGTGCAGGATGGCGATATTATGCACTTTAGGTTTAACGTATAGGAGTTTAGGTTGATAGGAAAAGAATTAGGGAAGGTTTAGCTCCGCTGAACTCCCTTCGGTCGGTTCTGATTTCTTATTTCTAGTTTCTTATTCCGAATTTTGATTCCTTATTTCTAGTTTGCCTTGTATCGGTTTAATTCTTGATTGGTGGCTACACTGATTTCCTGATGATTTTCATAAGATTCAGGCAATGAGTAAGTAATCACCTATTGCCATACCATGATGATGCAGCCGGACGGGACGTCTTATCCACCACAACCATCCATTCCAATACCATTGGGTTCACCATAGAACAATACGATCTTTAATACAACCACACCAACAAAAAAAACTGAAAACCAACACACTAAAGGAACTAAGTAGATTTTGGACGATTATATGTTTATGGATAAAAATATTTTGTTCTTATTTTTTTGATTATTACAAATATTTTACATTTGTAAATGTTAATAACCAAAAACTAACAAAACGAAAAATTTTAGTCATTTTTCTAAATCAGATTGCATTTCAACTGAAGAAATGCGAAACATCAAAGGTGGTAAAAAAATAATTCAGCAGTATCTTAATAGAGACAGTGAGGGGTCTTATTGGACCCTTGTTTACGATGATGGTTCTACTGAATTTATTCCTCTCAGCTGGTATGCTTAAAAAAGTGTTTATGAAAAGAATCGAACTGTCGATTCTGCTCTTGGTCAGCTTAAGCGCTTCCGTTTCGGCGCAAAGGAGTAGCAGCTGGCAAATTGCCCACGGTCGCTGTATTGACATCTTAAAACAGTATAAAGATTCGACACAGTGCGACTCGATTGCGATTCAACTATTTTTACAACGCTATTACATTGACAGTGGAATTTACTTTCCATCCTCAAAGTGGAAACAGGCAGAGGAGTTTATAAATAAAGAAGGAAATACAGAATTAAAATGCACCTTTAAAGCATTACGGCGAGAGCAAGATCTTATCGACAACATTCACAAGAAATGATCTAAGAAGCTGCCTAAAAAGACGGCCTCCTTTTTTAAGACCTAAGTTCGAACAACAAACGCAACTTACTGGAATAAAAGAGAAAACAGGATTGTTTGTTTCGCAAGAGATTTCTTATTTCAGATTCCTAATTACACAGTGCTTTACGGTGTTTTCATAGAGTTACACAGAGGGATTAAAGCAGTAGATAACAGCCGCAAAACTCCGGTCTTCCTACTTTTTCGTTACTCGTCACTTTTCTGTCACTTGTAACCACTAAAACTATCGCTCCTACATAAACACATTCAGCCCACTTAACGCCTACCTCGGTACCGCAATCCGTTTGATGAGTTTATACCTTGCCTCGAATTCCTTATAGCTAATGGCATTGTCACAGCTGGACATGGAAACACTCTTTTTCAGAAAAGTTCCAGGCTCCTTGCGATGGATTGATACATAAAACAGCTCCTGCTTGGCCACATCGAGCGAAAAGAAGCTAGGCACTTCGGCTTCACTAAAATATGGCGTAATGTATAGCCGTTTTGCAACAAAATCGTAGTAGTAGTATCGGGTAAGATGTTCGGGAGAGTTGCGTTGCGAAAATAGGCTAACAACGTTTTTCGATGATGGCAGCACCAGCATTCCCATAAATACAAAATCGGTGGTATCGCATTTGACCTGAAAAACCTGCAGCAACCTACTGCTATCGATAGAATCTATCACACATAGGGAATCCGTGAGCCTATCGGTGGCAACAATGAGCGACTCCCTATTTTGCGCCAACACAGAATTGGCAACAAAAAGCAATATGCCAACTAGTATGAGTCTCATAGGCGATTATTATTAAGAAATGTATTAGAACACAGGCAACAACGCAAGGTCTAGCGTAAATATAGAAAAAAACTTCGAAGCAGATTGCTACGCTTCCGTTCTGCATATAAGTCAGAACCGAACCCTTGGAACCAAACATGTCACCCCGCTGGTAGGCCAAAAGTTTGAATATTTGCTATGATCATTAAAGCACCAAAAGCCATAAACTTCAACATTATAACCCCAAAGAACGAGGAAGAGCTCGACCTAATCAAAGAAATTCTTCGTCGCATGAATATTGCCTCCGCAATCCTTACTGATGAAGAGAAGGAAGAGTTGGGACTCATTGAAATGATGAAAAATGTGGATCGAAATGAAAAGGTTTCGAGGGAAACTGTAATGAAAAGTCTTGGTAAATGAAAGTTGAATTCCTTACCAGCTTTAACAGGGATATCGGCAAGTTAACCACTTCGGCAAAGGTAGATGCTATTAATGCTATCGAAGAAGTGGAGCGGGCAACAAGGTTAACCGACATTACAAACCTAAAGAAGTTGAAAGGATATAAAAACGTATACAGGATTAGAATTGGTGACTACTGAATTGGCCTTTTTATTGAACACGGCACAGTTGAGGTTGCCCGTGTAGTTCACAGAAAAGATATCTACAGAATTTTTTTCTGCCCAATTTGTGTGAAATCGTTTTCGATTCGTCCCCCCAAACTATCATATTTCAAGAGTAAAGAGGAGTTGTTGATCTCCAAACACCTTTGCACGAACTCGTCCAAGCCTCAGGATTAGTTCCGCCAGTGGGCATGGACTCGTCTAGACCTCAGAATTGGTCCCGGACAAAAAAGATTGACCAATAAAAGGAAACTTACCATCTTTAGGTGCCAACGCATCTATTCCTTGATTGGAATCCAAATTTCTTCTTTCACGACCAGACATAAAACTCGAAGTTTTACAAAGGAAATATCTTGCAAAAACCCCACCATTTCTTTTGTATATTTACCCGCTCAAAAACAAATTCCATGAGGCAATTTTTCACCTTTTTACTACTGCTGCTTTCCATTGCATCGTTTGCACAAGATGAACCAGAATATTACTTCACCTTTTCCATTCAATCGAAAAGCGAGCTGCAGGAACTCACCCGCATAATTTCCATCGATAGGGTTAGCAACAACCAGGTTTGGGCCTACGCGTCACCAGTGGAGATGCAGAAGTTCGCTGCATTGGGCTACACCTACACCAAGCTCACCCGTCCCTCGCTGCTCAACACTCGCTCCATAACCATGGCCACCACCACCGACCAAATGGCCAACTGGGACCGCTACCCCACCTATGAGGTTTATCGCGCCATGATGAAGCATTTTGAGGCCACCTACCCTACCCTTTGCAAGCTCGACAGCATTGGAACCACCGCCAACGGGAGAAAAATATATATGGCTAAAATCTCGGCAAATGTTGCCCAAAGCGATGGGAAACCTACCGTTCTCCTAACAAGCACCATGCATGGCGACGAAACCACCGGCTACGTGCTCATGCTTCACCTCATGGACTCGCTGCTCAGCACCTATGGGCAAGCGAGTGGCGTTACCAACCTGCTCGATAACGCCATTGTGTTCATCAATCCCGACGCCAACCCAGATGGAACTTACTATGGAGGAAACTCCACCGTTTTAGGTGCAACCCGATCCAATGGAAGTGGAATCGACCCAAACCGAAATTTCCCCGACCCATGGTATGGCAGCCATCCCGATGGCAATAGTTGGACATTGGAAAACCAGGCCATGATGAAGTTTTCCACTCAAAATAGGATTGTGCTTTCGGCAAACTTCCATGGAGGTTCGGAGGTGGTTAACTATCCATGGGACTACTACACGGCCTCACAGCGTAAGCACCCCGACGAGCAATGGTTTATTGCCGTTAGCCAGCAATTTGCCAACCTTGCTCAAACCTATGGGCCAACGAACTACTTTACCGATGTAGATTATAGTGGAATTATACAAGGTGCAGACTGGTATTCCATTAAAGGAGGCAGGCAAGACTACATGACCGTATTCCACCATGGACGAGAGGTAACCATCGAGATTTCATCAGCCAAAACGCCTAGCTCCGACCAGCTACCAAACTACTGGAACTACCTAAAACGATCGTTCTTCTCCTACATGAACCAAGTTCTTACAGGAGTTTATGGAACAGTTAAGAATGCAGATGGCGAAGCCGTAATGGCCGATATAATAGTTGCCTCGCACGACAAAGACAGCTCCAATGTATGGAGCGATTCGACCAACGGAACATACTACCGTTTAATATATCCCGGAACCTACACCTTCACCTACTCCGCCACTGGATACAACACCTATCAACAGAGCATCACCATCAACAGCATTACCGACCGTGTGGAGCAAAATATTGTGCTAACCAAAAGCACGTCAAACATTGGCAACAACGATAGCAAGCTAACCGCCAGCGTCAATGGCAATATGACAAGCATAATGTTCTCAACCAACAAGCTTGCCACGGGACAACTCAGCATTTACAGCATAGGAGGAAAATTACTGGGAAGCGGCACGGTAAATATACAGCCGGGCATAAACCAATGGCCATTGGAGCAGTGTGTATCGAACAGCAATTCGCTTGCTGCGGGTATCTACATTGTTTCACTAACAGTTAACGGCAATCGCTATTCGGCCAAGATTCCTGTTATCAAACAATAAATTCTAAAAAATTGTCATCAAGCCTTTGCATTCAACTATCATACAATGAAATTCAACACAAAGCAATTTATTTCTGTAGCAATCTTGCTACTTTTCATCTCCTTAAACTCCTATTCGCAAAACAGCAGAGCGCTACCACCCGACAAGCCTAAGCTAATTGTTCAAATTGTAGTAAGCCAAATGCGCTACGATTTCATTCATCGGTATTGGAGCAACTTCTCGGAAGATGGCTTTAGGGTTTTAGTAAACGAGGGAACCTTCTGTAAAAATGCCCGTTACAACTACCTTCTCACGCAATCGGCTCCTGGCATTGCCACCTTCGAAACTGGAGCACAACCAGCCACCCACGGCATTGTTTCGGACAAATGGTATTCACGCAGCGCCAATGAAATGGTGGAAGCAACGGTTGACAAGCGCTATCGCGGTGTTGGTGGTGATGATCAATATGGCTCCTTATCTCCACGAAACATGATGGCAAGCACTTTGGGTGATGCTATTAAGCTGTGGGATCCAAAATCAAGGGTGATCTCGATTTCACTCAATCCACAATCGGCCACCCTTGGGGCAGGTCATTCTGGCGATGCGGCCTACTGGCTAAACCCGTATAGTGGTGTGTGGATGACGAGCAGCTACTATCTTGCCAACCTACCCGACTGGGTTAAAGATTTCAACAAAAAGAAGTTTGCCGACACCTATGTGGAGCAGTCGTGGGAAACGCTTCTTCCTCTTGGTAGCTACCAAGGACAGCAGCTGTCGGCCATCGATACAACAAAGCAAAACGAGGTCAACGATAAGCGTAAATCGCCCATGGTTATTATTCAGTCGCTATTTAAAGACAAACAGAAAAACCACGACTACAACATACTTACCACTACACCCTATGGAATAACCTACACCAACGATTTTGCTACCACCGCTATTGTAAACGAAAATCTTGGCAAGGATTCAAGTACCGACTTACTCACCATTGTTTTTTCATCTACAGGTGAAATTTGTCAAAAGTATGGCACCAACTCTGTGGAGCTTGAAGATGCCTATTACCGGCTCGACAGGGAGCTGGCACACCTAATGTCGTTCCTCAACGAAAATATTGGAAAGGAAAACGTGCTAATTGTCCTCACCTCCGACCACGGAACGCCTGACACGCCAGGTAATCTATCGACGGTAAGAATACCAAACGGATTTTTCGAACCCAAAGCTTCCATGGCCTTGCTTCGAAGCTATCTATCGGTAACCTACGGAAAGGGTGATTGGGTTAAAGCTTACGACCAAAAACAGATATACCTCAACCGAACCCTCATAGAGGACAGCAACATAAAACTTTCAGAATTTCAAGAAAAGGTTCGTGACTTTATGGTGCAATTTACTGGGGTTGCAGGCGCAGCTACCGCCACCACCATGGTTAATGCAGCCTTTAGCCAAGGCAACTTTTACAAAATGCAAAACAGCTTTAACGACAAGCGCTCTGGCGACATAATTTTCTTTCTTGAGCCTGGCTGGGTTGAAAGAACTGAAAAACCAACTGCCGAAAGCAGTCCCTACAGCTACGACGCACATGTCCCGCTCATTTTCTATGGCTGGAAGATTAAGCGAAAGTCCATACTTACCCCTGTAGATATTGCCGATGTGGCGCCAACAACCGCCACTTTGATAGATATTTCATGGCCCAATGCCGCAACAGGTAAACCGCTGGAAGAACTTTTTCAGTAGCAACAAACAAAAAAGGTCGGGCATACGTCCGGCCTTTTCTCCTTTATGACAATTGAAGAAATTAACGTCGGAAATCTTTCACTAGGCTCACCAACCGACCAACAGTATTAAGATCATCTTCGACAGCTGTACCTACCACAACTACATCGGCGCCCGCATTCAAAGCATTCAAAACGCTATCATCTGAGCACAATCCGCCACCCACTATAATGGGAATGCTCACAGAACTTTTAGTTGCAGCAATTACCTCCGCCGGTACAGGTTGCATGGCACCACTACCCGCCTCCAGATAAATCATTTTAAATCCCAGCATTTCGCCAGCAATGGCGGTGGCAACCACCAAGTCGGGTTTATTGGCAGGAATTGGCATGGTATTACTCACGTACTGCACACTTGAAACTACTCCCCCATCGACAAGAATGTAGCCAACCGGAATCACCTCAACACCCAACTTTTTAATGTAACCAGCAGCCAGAACATGGTTTCCAATAAGATATTCAGGATTTCTTCCAGAGATGAGCGACAGCAGAAAGATGGCATCAGCACTAGCTGAAAGCTGCAACGGACTTCCAGGGAAGAGAACAACGGCTAGCGGTGTAGATTTTTTAATTGCTGAAACCACTTCGTTAGCATCGGCAGAAACATAGCTACCACCCACCATAATAAAGTCAACTCCAGCAGAGGTTGCAACCGCAGCTGCAGTTGCTGCGGAAGAAGGGGTATGCTTATCGGGGTCAATAAGCAGGGCAATTTGTGATTGCCGACTAGCCATTTCTACTATTTGATGGAGTACTTTCAATTTCGGAATTTTAAGAATGCAATACAGTAAAGGCGATACAGTAATCCTCAATATCAAGAAAAGAAACCTCCTGATTGCCGACGAAAGGGCGCACAAAAAAGACAGCAGAAGAAGAACCTGCAGATATATTGGCAATTAATGTAAAATCTTCCTTTAATTCATAATGATTTTCGCCCAGCACCTTAAACAGAGCCTCCTTAGAACACCACGCACGAGTAATCGCTTTGCCGCTGTCATCATCTTCTACAAAGGCAACTTCCTCATCCTTCATAAACCGCTTGGTGATTTTTGCTGGACGTGAAGAGATTCGTTCAATATCTAGCCCAACCATATCCACAGCAGAATAAAGTAAACCCACAAGAGAACCCGAATGGCTTATGCTTATGTGTCCATCCATACCAATTAAAAGAGGTTTACCGTCTTCGGTATACTCTACTCGAGCCATACTACCGAGATACTCTTTAACAAGTAGGCGAGCAGCGAGCCACTCAATTCGGCGAGGAATATGGGAAAAGGTCTTTAGCCGCGAAAGTTCAAGGTCACTCAGGTTAAGTTTGCTTAAAAAGTAAGCCTCCGCCTCCGCCGTTTTCCAAACAAAAAGTTTGGCATTGGGATGAACTTGTTCTTGGCTAATTAATGGCATAGTAGCTATTTCCAGTGAAACGAATCGATAAGCTTAAGCATATCCTCTCTTACATAAGAAACTACCGGTGAGAGTGAATCTTGGTTGGGAATAGTGTAAAAATAAAGAGCCCCTCTAACAAAATGGTGTAAGCTATCGGTTAAATAAAACTGCACTGGTGACGCTGCATTACCCTTAATATCGTAAAGTATGCCATAAACATTTCGCTCAGGCATAAAAATTTGACTTTCATCGATAGCCTCCGCTTTAGCCGACTGTTTATATAGAAGAGTGTGTGAATCCTCAAGTAGAGCACTCAGCTTATCCTTACCCAAAGACAAATAGCTAATATGAATAGTCGCTTTTAACTTAGGTACAACCACATTAACCCAGTACTTTTCCGATAATCGTTGTGGATCGGGAGTAACCATTGCATACACCGGGTAATCGAAAGAAAAGGGAAATGAAGTAGAATCAAATGACCGGTAGCTTTTCTCCGGCAAATCGATTCTAAAATATCCTCTTGGCTTAGGCGTATAATTCTGACTACACGACACCATCAATCCCAATACAATACAGCTAATCAGCAACCTCTTGATTTTGGTCATAGTTTATGCTCTTCGGTTTTGCAACTACTTTTACTCTCTTAATCCTACGGTTATCCACCACCTCTATCTTAAAGTCAAAACGACCTAAAGTAAGGCTATCATTCTTGCGAGGCATTTCGCCTTTAATTTCCAGTATCAAGCCAGCGAGAGTTTCTGCCTCACCTCTTATTTCATCAAGCGACTCAACACTCTCGTTGAAGATCTTGCAAAAATCGTTTAGTAGGATTTTTCCTTCCAGTAAATAGGTATTTTCATCCAACTTCTGGTAAAGTACCTCCTCCTGATCCGACTCATCCGATATTTCACCAACAATCTCCTCCAATATATCCTCAAGTGTAACAATTCCACATGTGCCACCAAACTCATCCACCACAATAGCCATGTGATTTTTCCGAAGTTGAAACTCCTCAAGAAGATCGTTCGTTTTTTTATGCTCCGGAACAAAATATGGCTTACGCATGAGATGCTGCCATGGAAACCGATCATCCTTCTGCAAATGAGGCAAAAGATCCTTTACATAAAGAATTCCCTTCACATCATCGAACGACTCAGCATAAATTGGAATGCGTGAATAACCGGTATCGAGCACCGCCTTAAGCACATCGCTAAAAGGTGTATTGTAGTCAAGCGCCTCCACATCCATTCTTGGACACATTATATCGCGCGCCTGAATATTTGCAAGTTTTACTATTCCCTTTAAAATTTTTCGATCCTCAGGATTGGGAGTAACCGTTATATCGATAGCCTCCGAAAGATCGGTAATTGATATGTTTGTTCGACGTAAGCTGAAATGACGATTAACACGTGTAGCCAGAAAAATAAGCATAATTCCAAATGGCCTAAAAAATTTCTGAAGCACAAAAAGTGGACGAGCCATAAGGTTCGCCATTCCAATAGGTTTATGGGTTGAATAAACTTTTGGGAGAATTTCCCCCACCAAGAGAATGAGAAAGGCCACCAATACCACTTGAATAAAATAGCCTAGCACCGGTGCGTCAGAAAAATCGAACATGGTGGAGGTAATATAAGTGCTCAATACCACAATCCCCACATTCACTAGATTATTGGCTATGAGAATGGTGCTAAGCAGCATATTGGGTTCGCTTAGTAGCTTTAAAGCTTTAGCAGAATTACCTGATTTAGATTTTCTCAGCTTAATAATATCGGCATTGGTGAGCGAAAAAAACGCTGACTCAGAGCCAGAAAAAAGTGCTGAAAGAATTAGCAAAACGATCAGAAATGCTAATCCAAAAAATGAAGAACTTGTAAATGGCAGAAAAATATCGGCATGTGCCAATGCAATTGCCGAGGGAGGAATACTTGCTTCCAAAATAAATCGGTTTGGTTCGAGCCCTAAAATTAATCTTTTATAGCGATATAATAAAAGGAACAGCTACTTGCTAGGCAAATTCATTCGCAATGCCAAACAAGAGCTGCTCCAATAAATTGAAATTAGAATTTTTGAACGATTAAAACGGAAGATCATCAGCATCAGCTAACGGTTCTTCTACCGGATCGCTTATTTTAGTTTCGGTATTATTAGAAGCGTATTCGGTGTTACTACTGCTGCTAGAGCCATCCTTTCGCCCCAACAGCTTAAAGTTATCAGCATATATCTCAGTGATATATCTTTTCACGCCATCCTTACCCTCATAAGAACGGCTTCTAATACGGCCCTCAATAAAGAGTGGAGTTCCTTTCTTCACATACTTTTCAACGACCTCAGCCAACCGGCGCCACACTACAATATTGTGCCACTCAGTGTGTTCCTGACGTTGTCCATTCTTCGATGAAAAGACTTCCGTTGTTGCCAAGGGAAAACTGGCAACCGGGGTTCCATTTGCGCTTCTTATGTCGGGGTCCTTCCCAACATTTCCAATAAGCATTACTTTGTTTAACGACATAGCATTATCATTTAATAGGTTGCGGTTCTCAAATTACAATATTTTTTAAAATAAATCAACCATTATCTCCATATTTTTCCAACGGTTCAGCCGCCAAAAAATTATCAATAAGCCGTGGCGTGGAATAATCATCGAGCAAAGAATATGAAATTTGCACGTAATTTTTTTTTAAATAGTAGGATGGTTTATGAATTCTAACCACAAAAAAACGAGTATAAAGATGCTGATGGCTAAGTACATATTTAATTTCCAAAGAGGAATACACAATGGTTACATCACCCTCACCACAGATGTCAAGCCATTCCTCCGTTAAAGGAAGCTCATCTGACGAAATTCTATTCATTTTTTCCACCAATGGAAACTCAAACAAGCTATGCCAAATATCCTTTTGGTTTCGCTGTCTTATAAAGGTATCGTTTCCACACAATACAACTACATAGTAAAAAAAACGGTCACGAACCTTTACTTTTACCGACTTTACAGGAAGGCTACCAGTATCTTGGCTTTTAAAAGCGTAGCACATATCACTTACTGGACATTTTTCGCACAATGGATTTCTAGGAAGACAAACCTGTCCACCTAAATCCATAATGGCTTGATTAAATGTAGATGGATCTTCCCTGTCCAGCTCCTCCTCTGCGATTTGTCGGAGCATACGTTTTCCTTCCCCTTTATCAACAGGAGCGTAAACTCCAAAAATGCGGCTATAAATTCTGTAAACATTGCCATCAATAGCTGCCACCGGTTCATTAAATGCAAAAGAGGCAATGGCAGCCGCAGTATAATCACCTACACCTTTAAGTTTAAGAAGAGAGCTATAAGTTTTAGGTAACTGCCCTTCATGCTCAGCCACAATAAGTTTAGCCGTTTGGTGAATATTTCTTGCACGTGTATAATAGCCAAGCCCCTGCCAAACCTTCAATACACTTTCAAGTGAGGCGTTAGCTAAATCGTTCACTGTTGGAAATGCTTCGATAAAGCGAATATAGTAGTTTAGTCCCTGTTGTACACGGGTTTGTTGAAGGATAATTTCCGATATCCAAATAAAATATGGATTTTGTGTATGGCGCCATGGCAAATCACGCTTATTCGTGTGATACCAATCAATCAAGGCTTTACGAAACACCATGAAAATAAAATTCTTCATAAAGGAAATCAAAAATAATGGTTACGAATTTCTTAAATAGGATTAATTCATTTATATTTGCAATCCGAAACTCAAGAAGTTTTTAAAACATTGATAATTAAAGGTTTTTAAAAATGACTAAGGCAGATATTGTAAACGAAATCTCAAAGAATACCGGGATCGAAAAGATAACGGTACAAAAGACGGTAGAGGCTTTCATGGAGTCAATCAAAGATTCTCTAGTGAAAGAAAAAAATGTCTACCTGCGTGGCTTTGGCAGCTTTATCGTAAAGAAAAGAGCTCAAAAAACCGCCAGAAACATTTCCAAGAACACTACCATCATCATTCCTGAGCACTTTATACCTTCTTTCAAACCCGCAAAGAGTTTTGTCTCTAAGGTTAAAAATCATGTGAAGAAGTAGTGCCAATAAAATTATTTATTAACATTTAAAACTACGTGTCATGCCTTGCGGAAAGAAAAGGAAAAGACATAAAATGGCGACACACAAAAGGAGGAAACGCCTCCGTAAAAATCGCCATAAAAAGAAAATTCGTTAGTCTTCATAGGCTTTTATAGCCTATTTTCTAATCATGGATTAAACCTAAAGAGTCCTGGATTCTTTAGGTTTAGTCTATTTGTAGTAATCCAATAATTTAAACCGTCCAACAAAAGTTTATGGCTGCGAGTAACGATCTAATTATTAACGTAACTCCCTCTGAAATTGCCATAGCCCTTCTGGAAGACAAGCAACTGCTAGAGCTCAATAAAGAAAAGAGCAATTTACAGTTCTCTGTCGGTGACATTTACCTAGGCAAGGTCAAAAAGATTATGCCCGGATTAAATGCTGCTTTTGTTGATGTTGGTTACGAAAAAGACGCCTTTCTCCATTACCTAGATCTAGGCCCACAGTTTAAAACCCTTTGTAAGTATGTTAACATACATATTTCAAGGAAAGGAAAGCCCATTACAATTTCCACGTTTAAACCGGAAAAAGATCTAGACAAAAACGGAAAAATCACCGACGTGCTTACCTCCGGACAGGTGGTTATGGTTCAAATAGCAAAAGAACCCATCTCCACAAAAGGACCAAGACTCGGATCAGAAATTTCAATTGCCGGTAGAAATATCGTACTCATTCCGTTTTCAGACAAAATTTCCATTTCACAAAAAATTTCCTCGAACGAGGAGAAGAAAAGACTAAAAAGGTTAATGCAAAGCATTATACCTGAAGGCTACGGAGTCATCGTTCGCACTGCAGCAGAGGGGAAGAAAGTTGCTGTGCTCGACGCCGAACTTCGTGGGTTAATTAAGAAATGGGAAAGCGCCTTTGAAAAGCTTCGAACAAATAATATTCCAACGCTCTTAGTAAGCGAGCTCGACAGAACCTCCACCATATTGCGTGATTTACTAACTGTATCGTTTAGCAACATTTGGATAAACGATGAAGCTATTTTTCACGACATCAGAAGTTACATTACCACAATTGCTCCCGAAAAGGAAAAAATTGTAAAGTTCTACTCTGGAGGAGTGCCAATCTTTGAACAGTTTGGCATCGAGAAACAAATTAAAGCGCTCTTTGGAAAAACGGTATCCTTTAAAAGTGGTGCCTATCTTATCATCGAGCACACCGAAGCACTTCACGTAATTGATGTTAACAGCGGTAACCGTAGCAAAGCCTCAAGTGATCAGGAAACGAACGCAATGGAGGTAAACCTATCGGCTGCTGATGAAATTGCCCGACAGCTTCGTCTAAGGGATATGGGAGGGATTATTGTTGTCGATTTTATCGACATGCACAACCCGGAAAATAAGCAGATGGTCTTCGACCGTATGCGAGAAGCAATGGCTAAGGACCGGGCTAAACACAACATTCTACCCTTATCAAAATTTGGGTTAATGCAGATTACCCGGCAACGGGTTCGTCCAGAAATGCACGTTCATACTCAAGAGAAATGTCCTACCTGTAACGGTAGTGGCGAAATTGGACCAAGCATTCTGCTCGACACCGAGATTGAAAACCAGGTAGCCTACCTTGCCCGAGATAAGAAACAGCTCATTCTAACGCTTAAAGTTCATCCATACGTAGCCTCTTTTCTCAACAGAGGACTCTTCCCCAAACGGCTACGTTGGTCGCTTAAATATCGATGTAATCTGAAAATTAAGCCTGCCACGGCCTATAGTTTTTTGGAATATCATATATTCGATAAACATGGTGATGAACTAACTTATTAGAATATAAAGCAATTAGAGAACCGAGCCAAAAAAGGCTCGGTTTTTTGTTTTTTACTACATTTGCCAAATGACAAAACCAAACATCCAAATATGAAAAAAACTGCATTTTATTTACTTGCCATTGCAGGGCTATTCACAAGCGTTGTTGGTACCGCCCAGGTACAGAACAATGTGAAATGGAAATTTTCTGCTGAACCTACCTCCAGCAGAGAGGTAGTACTCCATTTTACAGCCAATATTGACAAGGAGTGGCACATGTATGGACTCGACCTTCCCGAAGGTGGCCCCCAATCTACGGAATTCACATTTAAAACCAACTCAGGTTATCAGCTGATTGGAAAAATGAACTACTCTCCTAAACCTACAGTGGTTTACGACGACGTTTTTAAACTCAACGTAAAGTATTTCTCAGGAAAGGTTGATTTTACCCAAAAAATAAAGATTACAAACACCAAGATTATTGAAGGGAGTATTGCCTATCAAACCTGTAAAGAGGGCACTTGCATGTATAACGAGCAAAACTTCTCCATTGCCCTTCCCGGAAACAATACAACTGTTGCAGCCGCTGCCACACCAGATACCACAACCAACGTTGCGATTGCACCTATAAAAACAGATACTCCCAAGACCGTTGTTACAACAGCCCAACCAAGTTCCAAGGAGAATAAATCGTTGGGGGGATTTATTTTAATTGCAATTCTTGCTGGTTTTGGCGCACTTCTAACGCCCTGCGTATTTCCAATGATTCCAATGACCGTTTCCTTCTTTTTGAACAACACCACCTCACGGTTCAACTCAATTCTAAGCGCTCTCGTATTTGGATTTTCGATAATACTCGTTTACACGACCCTTGGAGTTATTTTTTCACTTCCCGGTGTTAGTAGCGACCTCACCAACCAGATTACTTCGAGTTGGATAACCAACTTAATCTTTGGATTACTTTTCTTAGCATTTGCAGCATCACTATTTGGCCTCTACGAGATAATCTTGCCAGGTTCCTTGGCCTCGAAAACTGACAGTAAAGTTGAAAAAGGCGGAATAATTGGTTCATTTTTCCTTGGACTAACCACCGTAATTGTGAGCCTCTCTTGCGTTGGACCAGTAGTTGGAGCCTTACTGGTTAAGTCAACAGCTGGCGTTTCGTTACGTCCTATTATAGGCATGTTCAGCTTCTCCGCGGCATTTGCCCTACCCTTTGTTATTTTGGCCATATTCCCGTCATTGATTAAAAATCTACCAAAATCAGGAGGTTGGCTTAATGCAGTTAAAGTTGTTATGGGATTTATTCTTCTTGCCTTCTCCCTACAATTTTTCTTAGTTATCGACAGCGTATATCATTGGAACATCCTATCGAGGGAAATTTTTCTTAGCTTGTGGATTGCCATTTTTAGCATGCTTGGGCTATACCTTCTTGGCAAGATTAAATTTAAGTTGGATAGCGAGGTTAAGCACATTGGTTTTTTCCGTCTGCTATTGGCCATACTCACCTTCTCCTTTGTAATTTATCTCATTCCAGGCCTATTTGGTGCTCCATTAAAGGCCCTCTCGGGGTTGCTTCCAAACGAAGGTGAGAATTCCGCCTTTTTCAGTAGACCATCCACTAGCATGATAGATGGAACCAATAGCACAAAAACAACAAACACGGCTAAATACTCTGACATTCTTAATCTCCCCTTCGGGCTTCAAGGATATTTCGATTATGATGAGGCTCTAGCCGCCTCCAAAGTGGCAAACAAACCACTCTTTATCGATTTTATCGGTCATAGCTGTCGCGAATGTAAAAAGATGGAAGGTCAAGTTATTTCTGATCCGAGAATCATCCAGCGGTTACGCGACAATTTTATAGTGGTTGCCTTGTATGTTGACGAGCCAACGAAACTACCTATTTCGGAGCAATACAAATCGAAACTCGATGGTTTGCTCAAAACCTCTTTAGGTGAAAAAAACAAGGACATTCAAGTGGCAAAGTTTGGATTAAATGGGCAGCCCTACTACTTAATCATCGATCAGGATGAAATCCCATTAGGTAATCCTCACGCTTTTGATCTGAGCATTGATAACTTTATTCATTTTTTAGATAATGGAAAAATGCTTTACGATCGAAAGCATAACTTAGAAAAGTAATACGTCACTAAATAGTAAATATTAAAAAGAAAGCCCCGGAACATTCCAAGGCTTTCTTTTTAATATTACAACGGCTAACGCACAAGCCAAACAATACTCACAAAAACAAACCTAGCTTATAGCTTTTCTAATTAGTTAAATTAGTTACTACCTGAAAGCAGGCGTTTCATTTTTTGAATTAGCACCTCTATTTGAAATGGTTTACTGAGATAATCATCCATTCCAGCAGCGATACACTCCTCACGATCTCCCTGCAACGCATTTGCAGTAATGGCAATTATTGGAGTATGAGTATTGGTCGATGCTTCTATTTCTCGTATCTTTCTAGTGGTTACAATACCATTCATAATAGGCATCTGAATATCCATAAGAATAATATCAAATCGACTAGTTCCGAATCTATCAAGAGCCTCTTTCCCGTTATTTGCAATTTCAATATTCTTCACCAACTTCTTTAAGCTCAAAATAACTATCTTCTGGTTAATCAAATTATCCTCAACAAGCAAAACATTTGATTCAAGCAGATCAATTTTTCGCAAAGGCACATAAGTCGGGGCAACTTTAACTTCAGCATTGTTCTGATGCTCTTCAACCTCTTTAAGTGGAGCAGTTGGATCATTAACCTTATTAAAGGTATAAGGGAATGAAAATATGGAGGAATCACTATTGAGCACTATCGTCAGTTTGCCACCATTTTTTTCGATAAGCCGCTGGGTTATTTTCAAATCCAACACGTCTGCTAGAACCTGACTTCCAACCGCATTTCCAATAAGATCACTCGTAATCAACTGATTTTTACCATCTCCAGCTGGAATAAAAATAGGACTATTGCTTCTAAGTTCAAATAGCAAGTCAACCTTTTCAGCCGTCTCGCTACTTTTTTTAACGAGAATATCTATCTTAATTCGGCTAGTGCTTTTAGTCTTAATCAAACTCTCAATAATATTGAGGAAAACCTGTTTAATCTTTACCGGTTCTCCACCAATAAGTCCAGGAATAACTTCATCTATCTTAAGATTGAATTGGACATTATTAGAATATTGATGAGCAAACAATTTAATGGTATTGGCTACCGTAGCCCCAAGATTAAAATTAATGGTAAAGCTATCCCTTTCCGAAAGATCGATATTAGAAACTTCAACCATGCTATTCACCACATTAACAAGATTATTTGTGGATGCATGTATAGTATCAATAAGATCCTTTAATTTTTCATCCTCCGTTGAGCTATCTACCAAGTTGGCAATAACCATAATGTTATTAAGTGGAGTACGGATTTGATGAGAAAGGGTTGAAATAAACTCGTCTTTACGTTTGTTAATATTACGTTCGAGCAACACCTGCTTTTCTAACTCAGTCTGCGCCCAGTTATTAAAATAGTCAAAGACATAAAAAAGTATAAAAGCAGCGACAAAGGAGGTAATAAAGCTTAATTTAAATACGATGCTGTATTCAACAACCCGGTCAAACATCGGAACATAAAGCAGCAACGAAAACAGGAGTAAATAAGAAATATTAATTAACACTGCTCGTCCTATATTAAACGAATAAATGGTAATCAATGGGAGCAAAAGGCTAATGGCCACAGCATACTGATCGGCCACTCCAATATATGCCTGGGTAACTCCAACCAAAAAAATTGCAAACGACAAAGCGTATGCTGATGCAATAACCTTTCCTGCCCTTAAGAGCATAAACGCCACTACGACAATCAAAACGCCACCAAACGAAGCCAAAGCAACAATAGTGTTATCTACCGCCAACCCTATTATTCCATAAACAGCATAAAGGATTAACGAAACAAGCCCAAATAAATTTAGAATAGAGGCCTTACGTCTTGCATCATCCGACATACTTTTCGGAAGATTAAACTGAAATATCTTAAATAAAAGGCTTGAATTAGGCATACTTAAATATCGTTTTTTCAGACTCTATTTCATTCTAAATACCTCTACAAGGTAGTAAAAAATGGAAAGAGAGTATCAAATGCAGCAATTAATCCTAAAAGAAAAATAATCGCTCCCGAAATTTTATTAATCCACCAAAGCTGTTTTAGCCGAAAACGGGCTCTAAATCTATTTATAAGGGTGCTGAGAACAAACCACCACACCCCGGCTCCAAGGAAAACGCCACCGAGCATTACGCCAGCATAAAAAATGCTTTCCCCATCGGAACCCACGCCCATTGTTGCAAAGAGAGCAATAAACAAAAATACCGCGAGAGGATTTGTAATTGTTAAGAACAAAACTGAAAGATAATCCTCCAACAAGCTACTTTTTTTCTTGCGATGACGCTTTAATTGACGAATTGGATCGGTATAAAATATTTTGATTCCTAGCAACATAACTATAAATCCACCAACTAACTGGAAGACAAACTGCTTTTCCTCAATAAAGTTTATTATATAGGTTAGACTAAACCCAGCAATGGTTGCAAATATTGTGTCGGCGGTAGCTGCACCTAATCCAGAAAGAAATCCGGAAAGCCGCCCCTTATTAATTGTTCTCTGAATACAAAGCACACCAATCGGGCCAAGAGGAATGGAAGCTAGTAATCCAACAATTATGCCCTTAATCAGTAAAACAAAACCCATTTTTTGAGATAATTCAACAGAAACAAAGAGTCTCTGGGATCAAATAACAAGATGCACAAAGTTAATAAATGTTTTTTACCATCAATCGAGATGCAAACATATCATGACCCACACAATTTAAACCGTCAATACCAATTTCAAATTCCTAAAATCCAACAGATGGCACATAATAGACACGAAATGTGAGCAAATAGTTGACATTGTCCTAACAACATTCCATGTATTGAATGACTAACTCATTTTATAACTGATTTTTGCAAGGATATTCGACTTCAAGCTATGGGCAGCATTATCTACTCCCTCTCCGACAGTATCAAACATTCCTTGCCGTTCAATTTTAACCACTAAGTAAAAACCTTTATACGGCAAATCTTCATTGTAGACTAAGCGTTAGTTAATATGAAAATAGTTTCTGACCACCTATCTTAAAACAACATGAAAATTTCCTTTCCAACAACGCTACAACCATTACACAAACTGCATTAGCGTTTTCTCACAATCATAAAAGATCTATACTAGAATGGATTACACATGGGCTACTTGTACTTTGTGATACCAGTCTAACCAACGAAATAATCATTAATTATAAGGAAGGGTGGCGTGATAAACAATAAATAAATATCCACTCTACATAAAAACATTTGATGGAGATGAAAAACGAATTTTAAATTAAGGAGAATGTTTGGAACGTCATATTAGGGCCGAACTATTTTCTTAAATTTGAACAACTAAAGGAAAAGATTGACATCCACCAGAAGGCTGGCAAAATATTAATATTCTTAAGTTTAGAGTTAATGTCAAATTAATTGAAGCAGTCAATTTTCAGTAAGAACACACTTCTACTGCGTTTCTACACAAAAAAACAACAGTGCAACAGAAGGGAAGTCCCATTGCCAATTTTTTAAATGCATTCAGATGAAGCAGACAAAATTTCTCACGTTAGGTCTAAGTGTCTTAAGCGGAATTTTACTTTCGTTACCTTGGTATCAAAGCATGCCAGGAGTTATCATTTTAGTTGCATTTATTCCACTATTGTTTGTTGAACACATCCTCTCGTCCCAGGAGAAAAAGACCAGATGCATAATGCTTCATTCAGCATTGGCAATTGCTATTTGGACAACAATTGATGCATGGTGGATTACGAATGCCGCCATTGAAGGGCTAATCGCTGCCATAATTATAAATACAACCATTGGCAGCATTGTATTTGGTCTTTTCCACATCACAAAAAAGCGATTAGGAAACACAGCAGGCTATATAAGTTTGGTGTTTTTTTGGATTGCCTACGAACACTTTTACACCAATGCCGAGATTAGTTGGCCCTGGCTAACACTAGGAAATGCGTTTGCGCACAATGTGCATATCATTCAATGGTATGAATACACAGGAGTATTTGGAGGATCACTGTGGGCACTTACAACCAACATCTTTTTATTTTCCACAATTCATAGTATCATCAACAAAAATCGTAAAAAGGTTAACGCATGGATTGCTTGGAGTTTGGCTGTCATTTTAGCACCTATTATAGCTTCATCCGTAATTTATAAAACCACAGAAGATACAGGCAAGAAAGCCACTGTAGTAATTCTTCAACCCAACATTGACCCATATAACGAAAAGTTTAACGGCATGTCGGATTTGGAACAAACAACCATACTTCTTGATTTAGCACAGGAAGCCTCAGACTCCACAGTAGACTTCTACATTGCCCCCGAAACAGCACTTCAAGGGAACATTGTAGAAAACAATCTTCTAGCGAATAGTTCGGTTTCCTTGGTGAAAAGATTTATTGAAGTCCATCCAAAATCGACCTTCATTGTGGGGATGAATTCGTATCGAACTTACATCACTACAACAAAGCCTTCTCCTACAGCAAGGAAAATGGAAGGCCAAAGCCTCTTCTACGATAGATACAATTCAGCCTTACAAATAAACCGTGATGGTTTCCAAATTTACCATAAATCAAAGCTTGTGGTAGGAGTAGAAAAAATGCCATACATTGATCATTTTCCTTTTATTGAAAACTTAGCTCTTAATCTTGGTGGCACTACCGGTAGCCTAGGCACTCAGCCTACTAGAACAGTCTTTTATACCCAAAATGGACTTTTTAGGACAGCCCCTGCCATTTGCTACGAATCTGTATACGGCGAATATTTCGCCAAATGGATTAAGAATAGTGCCAATATTGGAATAGTAATTACCAACGACGGATGGTGGGGCAACACACCTGGCTATCATCAACATTTAAGCTACGCTTCCTTAAGAGCAATTGAGACGAGGCGTTTTATTGCTCGATCGGCAAATACTGGCATATCGGCCATTATAAATACAAAAGGTGAAATTGTTCAGCAACTGGGATGGTGGAAACGAGGTTTTATCAAAGGTGAGGTTGTTACCAATGATCATATAACCTTCTACGTAAAAGCTGGCGATTACTTAGGAAGAATATCCATCTTCCTTTCGGTATTAATGCTACCGGTATTGCTTGTTCGGTATTTAAAAGGACGGAAACAAAAAACGGAGCAAGCTTAAACAGTGGTAATACAATGGCAAGAAATTAGTGCCCTAATCTGCCACTAGTATCGATACCCATTATTAATATATCATCTACCTGCTCATACCCGTAACACCATTCCTTAATACTTTCCTCAAGCAATATTTTCTGCTTGTTCATAGGTTCTTTGTGAATATTCAGTAAAAGGTGTCGGAATCGTCTAAACTTATATTTTTTCCCTTCTGGCCCACCAAACTGATCAACATATCCATCGGTAAATAGGTAGAGACGATCTTCCTGCTCAAGGTCAATGGCTTCACTTGAAAACTGTTGATTTCCGCTAGTGGCTAGACCTACAGCAAATCGATCACCCTTCATCTCAATAATTTTATTGTCGCGAACAACGTACATATTATTAAATGCACCGGCAAACTGCATTTTCCTTACGGTTTTATCAATCACACAGAAGGAAACATCCATTCCATCCTTAACATAAACATCCCGATCGTCCTTACTGAAGGTATCAATTACACCCTTGTTTAGCCGGTTTAAAATCTCCGCCGCATCGTCAACGCCCTGAACAGTCGTTATGTTCCGAAGCAACTCAAAACCAATTATAGACATAAAAGCACCGGGCACACCATGGCCAGTGCAATCTACCACTGCAACAAATATTTTGTTTTCTGTCTCATTTATCCAGAAAAAATCACCGCTAACAATATCCTTTGGCTTATAGAGGATGAATGATTCAGGAATAATCTTCGAAAAGAAGGAATTCGACGGCATAAGTGCCTCCTGAATACGTTTTGCATAATTAATGCTATCGGTAATATTCTTGTTCTTAATAAACAGCTCCTCTCTTTGCTTTTGAGCCTCAGCAATAGCAGACTCCCTTTCACGAAGCAATCTTCTAGTCTCCTTAAGCCCACGAGTACGATATAGAATAAAAAGCACTATAACTGATATAGTTAATAGTACATAAATCCAACGTGCAAGGCTAGTACTCCATAAGTTAGTTTTAATATTAATTTCGATACTTAAACCATTCATATTCCAAACACCATCGGCATTGGCACCAAGAACTTTTAACGTATAGTGACCTTGTTGAAGATTTGTGAACGAGACTGAATTTTTCACGCCCAAATCAATCCATTGATTATCAAACCCCTCCAGTGTATACCGATATGTATTTTTGCCCGATTTTGAAAAGTCGAGAGAGGCAAACTCTATAGTAAAAAAGTTACAATCTCGCGGAATCTCTACCTTACCCAGATTTTCAATTGGCACCTCATCAACACCCTTATGAGTATATACATGACAAGATGTAAACGCCATTTGAGGTGCGAAGTCATTAATTTTAATTGAATCGGGGTAAAAATAGTTCAACCCATTTATGCCACCGAAGAACAGTTCTCCATGTATATTTTTAAATCCAGCACCAGAATTAAATTCATAAGATTGTAAGCCATCTTGGATATCAAACTTAAAAATCTTTCCCGATTCTGGGTCGAGTTTAGCAATTCCCCTATTTGTACTGATCCAAATATTACCCCAACCATCCTCTTCAATCGCATAAATCAATCCATTAGGTAATCCTGTTCTTTCAGTAAATTGCTTAAACTCTCCTGTAGCAGGATTCAACTCGCTCAATCCACTAACGGTTCCTATCCAAAGTAGTCCTCTACTATCAAGGCATAGTGAAACAATCTCATTATTTAAAATTCCATGCTCCAAGTTAGATGATGAACTAAAATACTGCTTAACCTTTCCGTCAAGGGTACTATAACGATTTAATCCTTTCAGCGTACCAACCCAAACAATCCCATCTCTACTACTTGCCAGGGCCCTAATGTTTGAAGAAGAAAAAAGCATCAAATCTCTTCCCTGTTTATCTATACGATCCAGGCGCTGACCATTAAAACGAAAAAGGCCATAAGCCGTGGCAAACCATATATTACCAGCGGCGTCCTCATTAATCTGATAAATACGATTCCCTTGGAATATAGATTGTGACGGAAGACGGTAGTAGGAAAAAAAATCAACTATTCGGTTTAAATTTTCATCATAAACAACTACTCCATCCCTGGTACCTATAATTAAATCACCCCACGAAGTTTTATAGATTGAGTGAACAAAGTCATTGAGTACTCCACCTGTATTTTTATAATCGAAGTGGGTTGTAGACAAATTATTTCTATTAAACCTATATAAGCCACTCCCCCATGTCCCGATCCACACAATTCCATTGCCATTGTCATTAATAGAAGCGACAAGATTATTGCCAAATAAAGGTTTATTATTCTGATCTAAAGAGTATTTATGAAACTTAGGCTCTCTGTTATCCAATTTTACCAAACCCTGTAATGTGCCAATCCACAAATTATGATTACCATCTTCAACGATTGATGTAATGGTATTTGACAAAAGAGATTGACTCTGGGAGATAAGCTTATTAACGAGCAAAAACGAATTTTTATTGGGAGAAAAGACACCAACACCTTCATCCGTAGCAAGCCACAATTCCCCCTTACTGGTTTCTGCAATCAAATTAATCACATTATTCCCAGATTTAGGATCGTTAGGTACTGGGTAAAAACGTCGGAAATCGTCTTTATTTGGATCATATAGGTTTAACCCTTGTTGACTACCAATCCACAAGCGATGCTGATGATCCTCGTATATACATTTAATTCGATCGTTACTAATGGAATTATTACCACCCTCTTTTTTACTATAGTAATGTTTAAATATTTTTCGTGCTTTATCAAAGAGATTTAAACCATCCTTAGTTCCAACCCAAAGATTATTCTTACTATCTTCAAATACACAAAAATCATTGATTCCTACCGAATAGTTAAAAGGATCGTTATAATGTTTATAATGAGCAATTTTTCCATTTTTCGGATTTAGACAATCTAACGTCTCCAATGTTTTTGCCCATATAGTATTTTGATGATCCACATAAACATAGTACACTACCGGTGAAGCCAATGAATAATCTCCACCATCCGTGTGCTTGTAATTAGTAAAATTGCAAGTTTTAGGATTGTAACAGCTTAACCCTTCTTGGGTCCCAACCCACAGTTGACCAGCTGCATCTTCACTTATGGAATAAATAACATTACTCCCTATAGAATTGGTATTGAGTGGTTGGTTTCTATAAATCTTAAAGTTGTAACCATCATATCGGTTAAGCCCATCTTGAGTACCAATCCACAAGAAACCCTTTGTGTCAATATAAAGACATTGAACACTAGATTGTGAAAGTCCATTATCAATGGTAAAAAAATCAGCTTGAATGGCGTTAACTTTCCTTTGTGCATTAGATGTAGAAATCACAACGCCCAAAAGCACAGTTAAAAGAATCCTATAAAGGCCGCCTCTTTGCATAAGGCTAATTTAATACTAATAATCCGCGCTACCATGAATTTTTATTGGAAGATTCTCTAAAAGGTTAATAAAGTAGGAAATAATGGTGCTACCTTACATCGATATTCAACACTTTCACCATAACATCGCTTTCATTCACCCGTCGTTGGAATTCTTTTATCAAAAGGAATCTTTATTAACGAAATAACAATATCAATGGTAGAATAACAATAAAAAAGCCGCCCAACAATGGACGGCTTCTAAATAAATAAATCAATGAAATTAGTGTTTTGCATACTTAAAATTGCGACCCAAATATCTGGCATCTGCACCAAGCATCTCCTCAATTCGAAGCAACTCATTGTATTTTGCTATCCTGTCGGAACGGGAGGCAGAACCAGTTTTAATCAAACCAGTATTAAGGGCTACAGCAAGCTGAGCAATTGTTGTATCCTCTGTCTCACCGGAACGATGGCTCATAATAGAGGTCATAGAATTTAAATCAGCCATTCTCACAGCCTCAATGGTTTCAGTTAAGGTACCAATCTGGTTCACCTTAATAAGAATTGAGTTAGCAACACCTTGGTCAATTCCCATTTGGAGTCTTTTTGTATTAGTTACAAAAAGGTCATCCCCAACAAGTTGGCATTTAGACCCAATTGTGTCGGTAATCAACTTCCAACCCTTCCAATCATCCTCAGCCATACCATCTTCAATTGAAATAATTGGGTATTTATTCACCCACTCTTTCCAATAGGCAACCATCTGCTCTGGAGTTAGCTTATCACCAGTAGATTTATGTAAATGGTATACATTCTCCTCAGGTAAGAAATATTCAGAAGAGGCAGGATCGAGTGCAAGAAAGATATCCTCACCAGGGCGATAACCTGCTTTTTCAATTGCTTGAAGAATAACCGTAATAGCCTCCTCGTTTGACTTTAAATTTGGAGCAAAACCGCCCTCATCACCTACATTAGTGGAATATCCTTTACTCTTTAATACCGATTTGAGATTATGAAAAACCTCAGCACCCATTCTAATAGCGTCGGTAAAGTTAGCAGCGCCAACTGGCATGATCATAAACTCCTGAAAGTCGATACTATTGTCAGCATGTGAACCGCCATTAAGAATGTTCATCATTGGAATTGGCAAGGTACACGCATTTACACCCCCGATGTAGCGATATAATGTTTGTCCAGTAGATTGTGCAGCAGCATGAGCAGCAGCTAGGGAAACACCAAGGATAGCATTTGCGCCCAGATTAGCCTTATTCTCAGTTCCATCGATCTCAATCATAGCTCTATCGATAGCCTTCTGATCGGTAACCTCCATACCTCTTAATTCCTCATTAAGTGTGGTATTTACGTTCTCAACCGCCTTTAGAACACCTCTTCCGAGAAAACGACCTTTGTCACCATCACGTAGTTCAACAGCCTCGTGTATTCCAGTAGAAGCGCCAGAAGGAACTGCAGCCCTACCAAATGCTCCATCGTCGGTAATTAAGTCAACTTCAACAGTTGGATTTCCGCGAGAATCAAGAATCTGACGCGCGTGAATGTTAAGAATTTGTCCCATTGATAAAAGTATTATAGTGATACAAAAAAACCTAAAAAAAGGGGAAAAGGTACAACCTTTCCCCCTGGCAATGCATATGAAACAATCTCCGTGTTACTCCTGATTTGTCTCTTCTGCAGCAGCCTCAACAGGGGCTGCGGCTTCCACAACAGTTGTCTTACTACCACCACGACGAGTTGTCTTGGTTTTTTTGGCAGAAGCAGTTTTGTTGTAGTTTTCATTGTAGTCAACTAATTCAACGATGCACATTTCTGCAGCATCACCAAAGCGGTTACCAGTTTTCAAAATTCTGGTATAGCCACCAGGCCTATTAGCAACTTTTTGAGCAACCTCCCTGAATAGTTCAGTTACAGCATACTTATTTTGAAGTAGGCTGAAGACCATGCGCCTGGAGTGAGTAGAATCATCCTTTGAGCGATTGATCAGAGGCTCAACGTACATACGAAGTGCTTTAGCCTTAGCTACTGTTGTGTTTATGCGTTTTTGCATAATCAGCGAAATAGCCAAGTTTGCCAGAAGGGCCTTGCGGTGAGCACTCTTACGTCCTAAATGGTTAAACTTTTTATTATGTCTCATCTCTCAACTTATTCCTTGTCAAGTTTATACTTCGTAACGTCCATACCGAAAGTAAGGTTTAAGCTTTCAAGAAGCTCGTCCAACTCGGTAAGTGATTTCTTTCCAAAATTGCGGAATTTCAGCAAATCATTTTTATTGAACTTTACCAAATCGCCAAGAGTTTCTACCTCGGCCGCCTTTAAGCAATTCAATGCACGAACAGAAAGATCCATGTCGGTAAGTTTGGTTTTGAGCATCTGCCTCATGTGCAGAATTTCTTCGTCAAACTCTTCACCTGAAAATTTTTCGTCAGGTTCCAAAGTGATCTTCTCGTCAGAGAAAAGCATAAAGTGATAGATCAATATCTTCGCTGCCTCCTTAAGGGCTTCCTTTGGATGAATAGATCCATCAGTAGTAATCTCAAGAACCAACTTTTCATAGTCAGTTTTTTGTTCCACACGATAGTTTTCTACTGCAAACTTCACATTTCTAATAGGAGTGAAGATTGAATCCACAGGGATTACACCAAATTCGGCTTCCGCGTTCTTATTCTCATCTGAAGCAACGTACCCTCTACCCTTTTGAATGGTAAGTTCCATCTGAAGCTTAACATTAGGCTCCATATGACAAATCGCCAACTCGGGGTTAAGAATTTCAAACGAAGAAAGGAAGTTGTTGAGCAATCCGGCCTTAAATTCTGTTTCACCGGATATGTTTGCGGTTATTTTCTCGTGCTCTACGCCTTCAACCGTACGCTTGAAACGAACTTGTTTTAAATTGAGAATTATCTCAGTTACGTCTTCAAGGACGCCGGTAACGGTGGAAAACTCGTGGTCAACACCAGCGATCTTAACCGACGTTATTGCATAACCTTCCAAGGAAGAGAGAAGTATTCTCCGGAGGGCGTTTCCCACCGTAATGCCGTATCCAGGTTCCAATGGACGAAATTCAAATTTTCCATAGGTCTCGCTGGATTCCACCATTATTACCTTATCGGGCTTTTGGAATGCAAGTATTGCCATAACAACTTCAGGTATTATTACTTGGAGTAAAGTTCAACGATGAGCTGCTCCTTAATATTTTCAGGTATCTCGGTTCTTTCTGGGTGATTCATATACTTGCCTGTTAGAGCATTAGAATCCCATTCAAGCCAAGCAAACTTAGCATGTCTTCCACGAGAAAGCGAATCCTGAATTACTTCAAGAGCTTTTGATTTTTCCCGAACACTAATGATGTCACCAGGACGCATAGTGTAAGAAGGAATATTAACGATATTGCCATTTACAGCAATATGGCAGTGTCCAACCAGCTGACGAGCAGCTCGGCGTGTAGGAGCAATTCCCATTCTGTAAACCACATTATCTAAGCGAGCTTCCAATAGACGAAGTAAATTTTCACCAGTTACGCCCTTCATGCGTGAAGCCTTATGAAAGGCATTCGCAAATTGGCGTTCAAGAAGCCCATAGGTATATTTTACCTTTTGCTTTTCTTGAAGCTGAACTCCGTATTCAGAAAGCTTTTTGCGTTTTTTATTTTGGCCGTGTTGTCCGGGAGGATAACTTTTACGTTCGTAAGCTTTATCCGGTCCGTAAATGGGCTCCCCAAACTTCCTAGCAATTCTTGAAGTAGGTCCTGTATATCTTGCCATTTAACCTAATTTTTATAAATCAACATTAGCACTCAATTTCATGAAAAGCAGGCGAATTACACCCGTCTTCTGCTAGGTGGACGACAACCATTATGAGGAAGTGGCGTTACATCAATAATCTCCGTAACTTCAATTCCAGCAGAATGAATAGTACGAATCGCAGATTCACGACCTGCCCCAGGACCCTTAACGTAAGCTTTCACTTTACGTAGTCCACCATCGTAAGCCACTTTAGCACAATCCTGAGCAGCTGTTTGGGCAGCATAAGGTGTATTTTTCTTTGAACCCCTGAAACCCATCTTTCCTGCAGATGACCAAGAGATAACTTGTCCATCGTTATTGGTAAGGGTTACTATAATGTTGTTGAACGAAGAATGTATATGAGCTTGCCCAACTGGCTCAACTTTCACCACCTTTTTCTTAACAGTCCCTGTCTTCTTTGCCATAGTTACTTAGCTATTATTTAGTAGCCTTCTTTTTGTTAGCAACAGTTTTCTTACGTCCCTTACGAGTACGTGCATTAGTTTTGGTCTTCTGTCCTCTAACAGGAAGTCCAAGACGATGCCGAATACCCCTGTAACAGCCGATATCCATCAATCGCTTGATGTTCATCTGCACTTGGGAACGAAGTTCACCTTCTAGCTTAATTCCTAGATTGGCAATCGTATTACGGATTGCTGCAATCTGCTCGTCATCCCAATCTTTAACCTTAGTATTATAATCAACGCCGGCTTCAGATAGGATCTTACGGGCTGTGCTATCGCCAACACCATAAATGTAGGTAAGGCCAATTTCACCTCTCTTGTTCTTTGGTAAGTCAACACCAACAATTCTAGCCATACTGATCCTTAAAGTTTTACAAAATTAACGATTTTATCCTTGGCGCTGTTTAAACTTCGGATTTTTTTTGTTGATCACATATAAGCGACCTTTACGTCGAACGATTTTACAATCCTCGCTACGTTTTTTTATGGAAACACGCACCTTCATTTTTGCAACGTTTTATTTGTACCTAAAAGTTATTCTGCCTTTGGTCAAATCATAAGGAGACATTTCCACCTTTACCTTATCACCAGGAAGAATCTTAATGTAATGCATTCGCATCTTCCCTGAGATATGTGCGGTAATTACGTGGCCATTATCCAACTCTACCCGAAACATTGCGTTAGATAGTGCCTCAATGATTGTTCCATCTTTTTCAATAGCAGTTTGCTTTGCCATTCAGTTTATGCCTTCCGTTCTAAAAATTCATCAATAAACTTAAACGTTGACAGGACATCAGCCTTCCCATTTTTAACCGCCACAGCTAACTCAAAGTGAGCACTGGGCTTGCCATCCTGGGTCCGTATTGTCCAGCCATCCTTTTCCTGAAAAATTTGCCGCTTACCTAAGTTAATCATTGGTTCAATACAAATAACAAGTCCGTTTTTCAGCATTGGTCCTTGTCCTCTCCTTCCATAGTTTGGCACTTCAGGAGACTCGTGCAAGTTTCTACCTAACCCATGACCAACCATTTCTCGCACCACGGAAAATCCATTATTCTCTGCATTTTCCTGTACTGCGCTGGAAATGTCACCAATTCGATTACCAGCTTCAACTTTTTCAACGCCCAAAGATAAACATTCTCTGGTGACTTTTAAAAGTTTTTTTACATTATCAGCAACTAATCCAACTTCAAATGTAAATGCTGAATCACCATAGAATCCATTTTTGAGAACACCACAGTCAAGCGAGACAATATCTCCATCCTGTAATCGACGTTCACTAGGAATACCATGTACCACAGCATCATTGATAGAGATGCATAAAGTACCTGGAAAACCATCGTATCCCAAAAAACCAGGATCAGCGCCATTATCTCGGATAAACTCCTCTGCAATCTTATCGAGTGAAAGAGTAGTCACACCTGGAGCTATATAGCGAGCAACTTCAGCTAAGGTTCTTGATACTAGTAGATTGCTCTCCCGTAAGAATTCAATCTCTTCGTCAGTTTTATAAGTTATCATTATTTAAAGAACGTTGTGTCTGCCTAGAAGCCAGACCTACCTTTGATTTTTGAACCACTCTTCATCAGTCCATCGTAATGGCGCATCAAAAGGTGACTCTCAATTTGCTGCAAAGTATCGAGGATAACACCTACCAAAATAAGCAGTGAAGTGCCTCCAAAAAAGTGAGCAAACTGATTGTTCACATGGAATATCATGGCGAACGCAGGTAGTATGGCCACTAAAGCTAAGAACATAGAACCAGGAAGAGTAATTCTCGACATAATAGTATCAAGATACTCAACAGTCTTTTTTCCGGGTTTAACACCTGGAATAAAACCGCCATTCTTCTTCATATCCTCAGCCATTTGCACTGGATTTACCGTAATTGCCGTGTAAAAATAGGTAAAGACGATAATGAGCAGCGAAAACGTAAAGTTGTACCAGAAACCGGTATAACTAGTAAATGCAGAAGCGATACTTTGCCCCCATGCACTATCGAGCCTTGAGAACATCATAGGAATGAACATTAAGGCTTGAGCGAAAATAATGGGCATAACACCAGCAGCATTAATCTTCAAAGGAATATACTGCCTAACTCCGCCATATTGCTTGTTACCAACAATACGTTTTGCATACTGTACTGGAACTTTTCTGGTACCTTGAACGAGCAAAATTGTTCCAGCGACAACCATGAATAGCATTACGATTTCTACAAGCAACATTACCAACCCTCCAGTTTGCTCAGCAATACGTGAACCAAACTCAGCCGCGAAGGCAAAAGGTAATCGTGCAATAATACCAATCATAATGATGAGAGAAATACCATTTCCAATTCCTTTGTCGGTAATTTTTTCACCAAGCCACATGATGAACATTGTACCAGCAATAAGAATAATAGTAGATGGTATGGTAAACCAAACTCCCTGTATAACAAAAGCGGATGCGGGAAGTTGGAATGAAAGGTTTGCTAAGTAAGCCGGTGCTTGAAAAAGCAGAATACCTACGGTCAGAAACCGGGTAATCTGATTAATCTTACGACGGCCACTTTCGCCCTCCTTTTGTAATTTCTGAAAATAGGGAACAGCAATACCAAGCAACTGAACAACAATCGATGCAGAAATGTAGGGCATAATCCCCAATGCAAAGATTGACGCGTTACTAAAGGCTCCTCCTGAGAACATATCCAGCAGTCCCATAAGGCCTGATGCAGTTTGATTTTTCAAACTGGTCAGCTGCAGGGGATCGATTCCAGGAATAACCACAAAGCTGCCCAGCCTGTAAATTAGAAGTATTCCTAGTGTATAGAGAATTCTTTTACGAAGCTCTTCAATTTTGAAGATATTCTTGATGGTCTCGATGAGCGTTTTCATTAAACTAGAGTTTTACGGCAGTGCCTTGTAATGATTCAATGGCCTTCACAGCGCTAGCAGAGAAGCCATTGGCTTGAATTTCCAATTTTGTGGTAAGTTCACCGTTAGCAAGAACCTTGTAAGGTTGATTCCTACTTACCAACCCAGCATCAACTAATACTTCACGAGTTATAACGGTAATACTTAACTTTTTGGCAACCTCATCAATCATTCCAATGTTAATGCCCTTATACTCTTTGCGGAAAGGATTCTTAAATCCAAATTTCGGCAACCTGCGTTGAATAGGCATTTGACCGCCTTCAAACCCGATTTTTCGAGAGTAACCCGAACGAGATTGTGCTCCCTTATGACCTCTGGTGGATGTTCCACCATGACCAGATCCGGGTCCTCTTCCGATTCTCTTTACTTTGTGGGTTGAACCTGTAGCAGGTTTTAAATTGCTCAATTCCATAGCCAATTTCTTATTGAGTTACCAGCTTATTTTACTTCTTCCACCTTAACAAGGTGCTTAACTTTTGCAATCATGCCCAAAATTTGAACATTTGTCTCCTTTTCAGAAGCACGATTGATTTTCCCCAGACCCAAAGATTTAAGGGTGCTTTTTTGGCGCTCTGAGCTACCAATCATGCTCTTAACCTGTGTTATTTTTACAACTGTCATGGTCTAGAAATCTATCCGTTAAACACTTTAGACAACTTAATCCCTCTTAAGTCAGCAATAGCGCGAGCATTTCTCAATTCAGTGAGAGCTCGAACGGTTGCTTTTACTAGGTTGTGAGGGTTAGATGATCCTTTCGATTTGGCAAGCACGTCGGTGATACCAACGCTCTCAAGTACAGCACGCATAGCACCTCCAGCCTTAACACCTGTTCCAGGAGCGGCTGGTTTGATAAATACGCGAGCTCCACCAAATTTGGCAAGTTGCTCATGTGGAATGGTACCTTTAAAAATAGGTACCTTAATGAGATTCTTCTTAGCATCCTCAATTCCCTTAGAAATAGCTGAGGTTACCTCACTTGCTTTACCTAATCCATAACCCACGATCCCATTTTCGTTGCCAACAACAACGATAGCAGAGAAGCTGAAGGTACGACCTCCTTTGGTTACCTTGGTCACACGCTGAATGGCAACCAATCTGTCCTTAAGCTCGAGATCGCTGCTTTTTACTTTACGTATACTATTATTTGTCGACATAGCACGTTAAAATTTAAGTCCACCTTCTCTGGCAGAGTCAGCTAACGATTTTACACGACCATGGTAGAGATAGCCTCCACGGTCAAAAACTACAACAGAAATTCCAGACTGAAGAGCTTTAGTGGCAACTAACTTGCCGACTAACTGTGCTCTTTGAGTTTTTGTTAAGCCCTTTTGTTCCAGAATTTCCTTCTCCAATGAAGATGCAGCAACCAATGTTTTGCCATTTTCATCGTCAATGATCTGTGCATAGATCTGTGCATTGCTGCGGAAAACGTTCAAACGTGGACGTACCGTTGTGCCAAGCACTATTTTGCGAATTCTTCTACGAATCCTAAATCTTCTATTTAATTTGGTCAAGGCCATAGTTTCAAACTTTTATGTTATTTAACATTAGCCGACTTACCAGCCTTCTTGCGAACCACTTCACCAACGAAACGAACACCTTTTCCTTTGTATGGTTCTGGCTTACGTAGCGACCTAATCTTTGCTGCTACCATACCGAGGAGTTGCTTATCATACGAAGAAATGGTAACCTTAGGGTTTCCACGCTTCTCCGTTTTGGCCTCAACCTTAACCTCATGTGGCACCATCAAGTGAATTTCGTGAGAGTAGCCTAAACTTAGCTCCAAAATTTGTCCTTTAGCCTCGGCTTTATAACCAACACCAACTAACTCTTGTTCTATTTTAAAGCCCTCCGAAACGCCAACAACCATATTGTGAACTAACGCTCTGTAGAGGCCATGCATAGACCTATGACGGGGTTGTTCGGTTGGACGTGTAAAAATAACGGAATTCCCTTCAACGGTGACGGTGATATCTTTATCAACCTTCTGCTTAAGTTCACCGAGCGGGCCTTTCACGCTAACCACATTAGCAGAGTCCACTTTTATGGTAACTCCGTGTGGTAAGTTTACAGGTTTATTTCCTATTCGTGACATTACAATACTCTTAAATTAGTAAACGTAACATAGTACTTCACCACCAACATTCTGAATTCTTGCCTCTTTATCGGTCATTACTCCGTGAGAGGTAGAAACGATGGCAACACCAAGACCATTGAGCACTCGAGGCATTTCTGCAACTCCTGCAAACTGGCGTAATCCAGGCGAGGAAACACGTTCTATGTGTTTAATCGCCGGTTTCTTGGTCACCGGGTGATATTTCAGGGCGATTTTAATGGTTCCCTGTGGACCTTCCTCAACAAACTTGTAGCTAAGGATATAACCCTTCTCAAAAAGAATTCGCGTAAGTTCCTTTTTCATCTTAGAAGCAGGAATCTCAACCACTCTGTGGTTTGCCCTCACGGCATTGCGAATACGGGTTAAGAAATCTGCAATAGGATCAGTCATTGCTCAACCTAGTTAAATAAATTACCAACTTGCCTTTTTAATTCCTGGTATTAGACCATTAGAGGCCATTTCCCGGAATGTAATTCTGCTAATACCAAATAACCTCATGTAACCCTTAGGCCGTCCTGTAATTTTGCAACGGTTATGCAAACGGATAGGATTAGAGTTAAGTGGAAGCTTGCTCAAACCAACATAGTCACCTTCGGCTTTTAACTTAGCTCGCTTTTCAGCATACTTCTCAACCAACTTGAGGCGTTTAACCTCGCGAGCTTTCATCGATTCTTTTGCCATATAGCTCTAGTTCTTTTTGATGTTTTTAAAAGGGATACCAAACTCTCGAAGTAAGGCAAAACCTTCTTCGTCAGTAGTAGCATTAGTAACAAAACTAATCTCCATGCCTAGAATCTTAGTAACCTTATCGATATCTATTTCAGGAAAAATTAGTTGTTCACGTATACCAAGAGAATAGTTACCTTGACCGTCGAAACGCTCCTCAACACCATTAAAGTCACGGATACGAGGAAGTGAAACAGAGATCAACCTTTCAAGGAACTCATACATCCTATCTCTACGAAGAGTAACTTTAACACCGATGGGCATCCCCTTACGAAGTTTAAAGTTCGAAATATCTTTACGAGAATAAGTTGCAATAGCCTTTTGACCAGCAATCTGTGAAAGTTCTTGAAGGGCAATATCGATAAGCTTCTTATCTGCCACAGCTTGACCAACACCCTGATTGATAACAATCTTCTTGATTCGAGGAACCTGCATAATACTCTTATAGCTAAATTCCTTCATAAGGACAGGTATAATCTCCTCCTTATATTTAATTCTTAAGCTAGGTACGAATTCCATTATTTAATCTCCTCCCCAGACTTTTTAGCGTAACGAACTAGTTTATCTTTATCGTTGTACCTACGTCCAATACGTGTAGGTTTATGGGTGGCGGGGTCTACAACGTTTAAGTTGGAGATATGAATTGGTGCCTCCTGCTTAATAATGCCACCTTGAGGATTTTTTGCATTAGGTTTAGTATGCTTGGTAACCATGTTGATTCCCTCAACAATGGCACGTTCCTCAGTTGTAAGAACTTCAAGCACCTTTCCCGTTTTGCCTCTATCGTTTCCCGTGTTTACGAAAACAACATCCCCTTTCTTTATGTGTAACTTCCTTTGCATTGATAGTCATTTAAAGGGTTAAAGCACCTCTGGTGCCAGCGAAACAATCTTCATGAATTTGTCGCGTAGTTCGCGGGCGACCGGACCAAAAATACGGGTTCCGCGGATTTCACCTTGGGCATTAAGGAGAACACAAGCATTATCATCAAAACGAATGTAGGAACCGTCGGGTCGACGTACTTCCTTACTTGTTCTTACAATAACAGCCTTGGTAACAGTTCCCTTCTTAACTTCACCAGAAGGTAGAGCACTTTTAACAGTAACAACAATCTTATCACCAATACTAGCATATTTCTTGCCAGTTCCTCCGAGAACACGAATGCAGAGCACTTCCTTTGCTCCGCTGTTATCGGCTACGGTTAATCTGCTTTCTTGCTGAATCATGGCTACTTAACTTTCTCTATGATTTCAATAAGTCTCCAGCGCTTTGTTTTACTCAAAGGTCTGGTTTCCATTATACGAACGGTATCGCCAATGCTGCACTCGTTCTTTTCGTCGTGGGCCACAAATTTAGTGGTTTTATTGACATATTTACCATAAATCGGGTGTTTTACTTTACGTTTTACGGCAACTACGATAGATTTCTCCATCTTATTGCTCATAACGATCCCGATTCTTTCTTTGCGTAGATTTCTCGTTTCCATTCTCAGCTCCAATTACTTGTTCTCCTGATTATTTCTCTTGGTAAGCTCGGTAAGAAGCCTCGCAATAGTTTTGCGGGTTTCACGCAACTTAGTAGGGTTATCGAGAGGAGAAATCGTATGGTTTAATTCAAGGCGCTTCAAAGCAGCGCGTTCATTATCTACTCTTTCCTCGATCTCCCTGACGGTCAACTCTAATATCTCTGAATTTTTCATGCGTCAAAAAGATTATTCGGTGTAATCACGTCTAATTACCAACTTGGTAGCAATAGGAAGCTTTTGAGCGCCCAGACGAAGTGCTTCTTTAGCAACTTCAAATGGAACACCATCGGCTTCGATAAGAATACGACCAGGGGTTATTGGAGCCACAAATCCTTCTGGAGCACCTTTACCTTTACCCATACGAACTTCAGCGGGTTTTTTAGTAATTGGCTTATCGGGGAAGATTCGGATCCAAATTTGTCCTTCACGTTTCATGTAACGAACAACTGCTTGGCGAGCAGCTTCTATTTGACGACCTGTTATCCAGGCCGTTTCAAGTCCTTTGATGCCGAAGGAACCGAATGCCAGCTGATTTCCTCTTTGGGCTATACCTTTCATACGGCCCTTTTGCATCCTCCTAAACTTGGTCTTCTTAGGCTGTAACATTTCTATGTACCTTTATGCGTTTAGCACTACTTGCTTTTCCTTTTTCTGGCTCCACCAGCACCTCCACGAGGGCGGTTATTGCTATTTTCCCTTCCAGGATGACTAGCGGGTCCACCTCCTTGTTGATGGCTGGCTATTACGTTTGGCGACAAATCTCGCTTACCGTAAACCTCTCCATTGCAAATCCAAACCTTTATTCCTATTACACCAACCTTGGTAACGGCTTCGGCAAGTGCATAGTCAATATCGGCACGGAAAGTGTGCAATGGAATTCTACCCTCCTTGATAGTTTCGCTTCGGGCCATTTCGGCACCGCCAAGACGACCGGCGATTCCTACCTTAATACCCTCCGCTCCCATACGCATCGTTGAAGCCACAGACATCTTAATGGCACGACGATATGAAACACGACCCTCAATTTGACGTGCAACATTGGAAGCCACAATGGTAGCATCCAATTCTGGACGTTTTACCTCGAAGATGTTGATTTGAACCTCTTTCTGGGTAATTTTCTTTAACTCTTCTTTGAGCTTATCAACTTCCTGACCGCCCTTACCAATAATAATTCCTGGTCTAGCGGTATAAACGGTTACGGTGATAAGTTTCAGGGTTCTTTCAATTACCACTTTCGAGAGGCTTGCCTTAGCAAGACGCGCGTTAAGATATTCGCGAATCTTATAGTCTTCAACAAGCTTCTGGGAGAAATTTTTTCCACCGTACCAGCTGGAATCCCATCCACGGATAATTCCAAGCCTGTTTGCTATTGGATTAACTTTTTGTCCCATTATTTTGCCTGAGTGTCGTTAGCGTTTAAACTACCTAATACAACCGTAACATGGTTTGATCTTTTGCGGATACGGTGAGCACGACCCTGTGGAGCCGTTCTTATTCTCTTCAACATTTTTCCACCGTCTACAAAGATCTCCTTTACGTACACGTTACTATCTTCAATGCGTACACCCGCGTTCTTAGCTTCCCAATTGGCCATGGCCGAAAGAACAAGCTTTTCAACTTTGCGGGAAGCCTCCTGAGTGCTATAGCGCAATATTGCCAACGCTTTGTTGACCTCTACGCCACGCACTAAATCGACAACTAAGCGCATTTTCCTAGGAGAACTAGGGCAATTACGCAGTATTGCGTATGCCTTTTCTTTTTTCTCCGCTTTATTTTTTTCTGCTGTTAATCGTTTTCTTGCACCCATCGCTAAGAAATATTTTCAGTTACTTGCTGTTATTTCTTCTTATTACCTGAATGACCTCTGAAGGTGCGGGTTGGAGCAAATTCTCCCAACTTGTGACCAACCATATTCTCGGTAATGTAGACTGGAATAAACTTGTTCCCATTGTGAACTGCAATTGTATGACCCACAAAATCGGGAGAAATCATACTTGCCCTTGACCATGTTTTGATGACGGTCTTTTTGGCACTTTCGTTCATCGTGAGAACCTTCTTCTCCAGCTGATATGCTATGTAAGGACCTTTTTTAAGTGATCGACTCATAACGCTTGGATTAAACTGTTACTTTTTCCGTTTTTCAATAATGAACTGGCTGGAGTTCTTCTTCTTGTTTCGGGTTTTGTAACCCTTAGCAAATACACCTTTACGTGAACGTGGGTGTCCTCCAGAAGAGCGTCCTTCACCACCACCCATTGGGTGATCGACAGGGTTCATTGCCACACCGCGAGTTCTAGGTCTACGTCCTAACCAACGGCTTCTACCGGCCTTACCTGAAATTTCCAGTGCATGGTCGGGGTTTGAAACTGAGCCTACGGTTGCACGACATGTAACCAAAATCATACGGGTTTCACCGGAAGGCATTTTGATAACAGCGTACTTCCCTTCGCGAGCAAGAAGCTGTGCATAGCTACCAGCGCTGCGTGACATAATTCCACCTTGACCTGGCCGAAGTTCAATATTGTGAATAATAGTACCAAGCGGTATCTCAGATAAAAAGAGGGTGTTACCAACTTCGGGAACAACACCAGCACCGGACACAATTTTCTGTCCTACTTGCAACCCTTGAGGTGCAATGATGTACCGTTTTTCACCGTCGGCATAAACCACTAGTGCAATGCGTGCACTACGGTTGGGATCGTACTCGATGGTCTGAACCGTTGCTTGAATGCCATCTTTGTTTCGAAGGAAATCAATAATACGGTACATTCTCTTATGACCACCACCTATATAGCGCATTGTCATTTTACCCGTGTGGTTACGTCCACCGGATTTTTTCAACGGAACTACAAGCGACTTTTCGGGAGCGCCACTAGTAATGGTGTCGAATGCACTAATTATTTTATGTCTTTGACCGGGAGTTACCGGTTTTAGTTTTCTTACAGCCATTTTCCTTAGATGTTGCTATAAAAATCAATCTTTTCACCTTCCTTCAAAGTTATAATTGCCTTTTTGTAGGAATTGGTTCTTCCTACAAGATACCCGGCTTTGGTAAAGCGTGACTTTGCTTTTCCACCATAACGCATGGTATTAACATCAGCAACAGTAACTTCGTACATATCCTCTACTGCCTGTTTTATCTGCAGTTTATTTGCGGTTTTCTCAACCACAAAACCGTAGCGATTCAGCTTCTCGCCCTGAATCGTCATTTTTTCGGTTATAATTGGCTTAATTAGGATTTCCATCTTGTTTAATTACTATAGTCCAAACAATTTGTTGATCACGCTTATTGAACCCTCCGATATCACAAGATTACCAGCATTCATAATCTCATAAGTATTAAGTTGGGATGCAAGCATGACCTTAGCACCAGTAATATTGCGAGACGAAAGAACAACATTTGTATTCACTTCAGGAAGTACGAATGTACACTTTCTATCATCAACCTTGAGGTTTGTTCTAATCTTAATAAACTCCTTAGTCTTAGGTGCCTCAATGTTAAAATCCTCAACTACCGTGATTTGATTTTTTTGAGCCAAATAGGTTAAAGCGCTACGACGAGCAAGTTGCTTTAACTTTTTATTTAGCTTAAAACTGTAGTCTCTAGGAACTGGTCCAAACACTCGTCCACCACCTCTAAAAAGTGGGTTCTTAATGCTTCCGGCACGAGCTGTTCCGGTTCCCTTTTGTTTCTTAATTTTTCTAGTGCTACCGGAAACCTCGTTGCGCTGCTTGGACTTGTGAGTACCCTGTCTCTTGTTGGCCAAGTATTGCTTAACGTCGAGGTAAATAGCATGATCGTTGGGTTCAATGCCGAAGATAGTATCCTCTAGCACGACCTTTCTTCCGGTTTCCTGTCCAGCGATATTTAATACTGCTAATTCCATTACTCCTCAATAATTAAGTATGAACCTTTTGCACCGGGAATAGATCCCTTTACCAACAACAGATTATTTTCCAGAATAACCTTAAGAACTTTAAGGTTAAGCACTTTTACCTGTTGTCCACCCATACGACCAGGTAATCTCTTGCCTGGAAATACACGTGAGGGGAAAGATGATGCACCCATTGAACCGGGAGCTCTCAAACGGTTGTGCTGACCGTGGGTAGCCCCACCAACCCCGGCAAAGCCGTGGCGTTTCACAACTCCTTGAAATCCCTTTCCTTTAGAGATACCGGTAACATCCACCCAGTCTCCTTCTTCCAATACATCCGCCACGGTAATAACATCACCTAGCTTATGTACTTCTTCGAAGCTTTGAAACTCCACAAGCTTACGCTTGGGTGTGGTGTCGGCCTTTTTGAAGTGACCTAAAAGGCTCTTAGTGGTCCGCTTTTCTTTCTTTTCGTCATAGGCAAGTTGAAGAGCTACGTAACCGTCGGTTTCTACGCTCTTAACCTGCGTAACTACGCAAGGACCAGCCTCAATAACGGTGCATGGTATGTTTTTACCATCAGCACCGAAAACGGAAGTCATTCCGATTTTTTTTCCAATAATTCCTGGCATTGCTTTTTCGCGTTAATCTACTTAATTTATCACACCTTGATTTCTACTTCTACACCGCTAGGAAGTTCCAACTTCATTAGCGCATCAATTGTTTTTGGAGTAGAGCTGTAGATATCCAACAACCTCTTGTAGGTAGAAAGTTCGAACTGTTCTCTTGACTTCTTATTAACGAAGGTAGAACGGTTTACGGTAAAGATTTTCTTATGTGTAGGCAGTGGAATTGGTCCACTAACTACAGCACCAGCAGCCTTCACCGTTTTCACGATCTTTTCAGCAGACTTGTCTACCAGATTGTGGTCGTAGGATTTTAGCTTAATTCTAATTTTCTGGCTCATTGCAGCACACTTAAACTAATTGAACTATTCAATTTCCTTAATTTTCCCTTTGGCTTTTTCCATAATCTCCTTAGCCAAGTTAGCTGAAACCTCATCATAATGAGAGAATTCCATAGTGCTAGTTGCTCTTCCTGAGGAGAGTGTACGGAGAACAGTAACATATCCGAACATTTCGGAAAGCGGTACTTTTGCCTTTACTACTCGAGCTCCTCCACGTGATTCCATACCAGTAATTTGACCACGACGTTTATTAAAATCGCCAATGATATCACCCATATTCTCTTCTGGAGTTACCACCTCAACCGACATTATGGGTTCCATAATGACAGGCTTGGCCTTAATAGCAGCATGACGGAATGCGTAGCGAGCACAAATTTCGAAAGAAAGTGCATCAGAGTCAACGGCGTGAAAGCCACCGTCCTTCAACACAACCTTCAAACTATCCATAGTATAGCCTGCAAGAACACCATTTTTCATGGCAGAGTCAAAACCCTTTTGAACAGCAGGAATATATTCACGAGGAATGTTACCACCTTTAACTTCGTCAACAAACTGAAGGCCAGTAACGCCTGGATCAGCTGGTCCAATGGTAACAATTATATCAGCAAACTTACCCTTACCACCCGATTGTTTCTTAAATACTTCACGGTGATCAGCAGTTCCTTTCAGAGCCTCCTTATAGTTTACTAAAGGAGCACCTTGGTTAATCTCTACATTAAACTCACGACGAAGACGATCCACAATAATCTCGAGGTGAAGTTCGCCCATACCACTAATGATGGTTTGGCCGCTATCCACATCTGTTTTAATACGGAATGTTGGATCTTCCTCAGCTAGTTTACCCAGCGCAATACCCAACTTATCAAGGTCCTTTTGAGTCTTAGGTTCAATAGCTAGTCCAATTACCGGTTCAGGGAAGGTCATAGACTCGAGAGCAATGGGATGCTTCTCATCGCAAAGAGTATCCCCTGTGCGAATATCCTTAAATCCAACGGCAGCGCAAATATCACCAGCCTCAATTACATCCATTGGATTTTGCTTGTTGGCATGCATCTGATAGAGACGTGAAATACGCTCCTTCTTCTGATTTCGAGTATTATAAACGTATGATCCGGACTCAAGCCTACCACTATAAATACGCATGAATGCCAAACGACCTACAAAAGGATCGGTAGCAATCTTGAACGCCAAAGCAGTAAATGGATCTTTAACATTAGGATGTCGAACAACTTCTTCACCAGTTTCAGGATTGATACCTTTAATAGACTCAACATCTAGAGGACTTGGAAGAAGTTCAATAATTGCATCAAGCAATTTTTGAACACCCTTGTTTTTGAATGCGGTTCCGCAAAGTACCGGAACAATCTTCATATCTATAGTAGCCTTTCGAATGGCATCTATAAGTTCTGCCTCAGTAATGGAATCAGGATCTTCAAAAAATTTCTCTAGCAGTACGTCATTGTATTCTGCAATAGACTCAACTAGTTTGCCTCTCCATTCAGCAGCTTCGGCCTTCAATTCCTCAGGAATATCTTCATAGGTGTAGTTAATCTTCACCTTATCGTCATCAAAATAGATAACGGCCTTATTCAAAATAAGGTCAATAGTCCCCCTAAATTTCTCTTCAGCCCCAATTGGAATTTGAAGAGGAATAGGCACAGCACCTAGCTTGTCCTTAATTTGTGAAACAACAGAATAAAAATCGGCTCCTGTACGATCCATCTTATTGATGAAGGCTAAACGAGGAACCTTATATTTATCAGCCTGTCTCCAAACGGTTTCCGATTGGGGTTCAACACCACCTACGGCACAAAAAACGGCAACAGCACCGTCGAGAACGCGAAGCGAACGCTCCACCTCCACAGTAAAGTCAACGTGACCTGGGGTATCTATAAGGTTAATTTTGTATAATTGCTCATTATGATGCCAGAAAGTGGTAGTTGCTGCCGAGGTGATGGTAATACCACGCTCCTGCTCCTGTACCATCCAGTCCATAGTAGCAGCCCCGTCGTGAACCTCACCTATCTTGTGCGTCTTACCAGTATAAAAAAGAATTCGCTCCGATGTGGTAGTTTTACCCGCATCAATGTGAGCCATAATTCCGATATTTCTGGTGAGCTTAAGATCGTTGCTCATTTAATGTAACCTCTCCTTAAAATTAAAAATTAGAACCTGAAGTGAGCAAAAGCCTTGTTCGCTTCGGCCATTTTGTGCATATCCTCTTTACGCTTATATGCACCACCCTCATTATTGTATCCAGCCATGATTTCATTAGCCAGCTTATCAGCCATGGATTTACCTGAACGCTTGCGAGCGTATAGGATCATGTTCTTAATGCTAATAGAAACTTTTCTATCGGCACGAACTTCCATAGGAACTTGAAATGTAGCACCACCAACACGGCGGCTTTTCACCTCAACCTGAGGAGTAATGTTCTCCAGAGATTTTTTCCAAATCTCGAGTGGGCTCTTCTCAGAGTCTTTCATCTTCTGCTCAATGATATCCACTGCTTCGTAGAACACAGAATATGCAGTGCTCTTCTTACCTTCATACATGAGGTTATTCACGAAACGGGTAACCAAAGAATCACCAAACCTTGGGTCTGGTAGTAGAATCCGTTTTTTTGGTTTTGCCTTTCTCATCGACTTAAACTAAAAAATGCGTTCAAAATGTGTTATTTCTTTGCTTTTTGCGCCTTTGGCTTCTTAGTGCCATATTTAGAGCGCCTCTGATTCCGACCTTCAACACCAGCTGCGTCAAGCGCTCCGCGGATGATGTGGTAACGTACACCAGGCAAATCTTTTACTCTACCGCCCCTGATTAGCACAATCGAGTGCTCCTGAAGGTTGTGACCTTCACCAGGTATATAAGCAGTTACCTCATATCCGTTGGTCAGCCTAACACGGGCAACCTTACGCATAGCGGAGTTTGGTTTCTTAGGCGTAGTAGTGTATACACGTGTGCATACGCCTCTCTTTTGCGGACACGCATCCATTGCCGGAGCCTTGCTCTTATCGACTAATTGCGTTCTTCCTTTCCTTACAAGTTGTTGAATTGTAGGCATAAATACAACTACTTTGTTTAATCCTTGGTTACACTAAATTTTAACAATTTGGCTTGCAAAGGTATTCTTTTTTTTGATCTGCAAGCCCTTTCAACAGAATAAATTAAGCCAAATCTTTTACTACACATAGAAAAGTTCTGATTACCCTGCCCATTTACGGGGTGCAAAATTACTAAAATAATCTTGCGAAACAATAGTATCGTCAGCTAACTTTCTCTTTTTCAAGTAAACTATTAAAAAAAAATAAAAAGCTGCCGAAACGCCCACCACTCTTGCACGTTATCAAAAAATAACTATTTTTGGGTTTCACTTAACAAAAAGTTAATGATATCATGAGATAGACACAACTACTAACTAATCCGTATTGACTATGAAAAGCTACTTAACTAACCAAATCAAAAACATTGTCCTGCTCGGCAATGCTGGTTCCGGTAAAACCACCTTAGCGGAAACCATGATGTACGAAGGAAAGGTAATTGATCGCAGAGGTTCCGTTGAGGCAAAAAACACAGTTTCGGACTACACCGAAATAGAGCAGGTATATCTTCGCTCGATTTACGCCTCCGTGCTTTATACCGAATATCTCGACCATAAGCTGAATATCATTGATGCGCCAGGCGGTGACGATTTCGTTGGCGGGGTCATTCCGGCCCTTCGTGTGGCCAACACATCCATCATGGTTATAAATGCTCAAAATGGTGTTGAAGTTGGTACCGAAATCCAAGGCCGTTATTTAGAGAAGTATGCTAAACCAATGATGTTTTTTGTAAACCAACTCGATAGCGACAAAGCCAACTGGGAAGGAACCATCGACAGCATTCATCAAAGTTTTGGTAAAAAGGCAATTATTGTGCAATACCCACTCAACTCGGGTAGCGCCTTTGACGGAATAATAGATGTGCTCCTAATGAAACTCTTCCAATTTAATGGAGATACAGGCGTGCGTACAGAGCATGAAATTCCCGCGAATGAGACAGAGCGAGCCACACAGCTACACAATTCACTTGTGGAAGCTGCTGCAGAAAATGATGAGCCCTTGATGGAAATTTTCTTTGAAAAGGGAAGCCTAACCGAAGATGAGATGCGTCGTGGTTTAAGAAGAGGCATTGCCAATCGCGACCTTTTCCCAATTTTCTGCGGATCGGCAAAGAAAGATATGGGCATTAAACGTTTGATGGAGTTTATTATTAATGTAACGCCCTACCCAAATCAAGTACCAAAACCCAAGGACACTGAAGGCAACGAGATAGCATGTGACTCCAACGCTCCTACATCGATATTTGTTTTCAAAACTGTATATGAACCACACATCGGTGAGGTAAACTACTTCAAAGTTATTTCAGGGAAAGTAACCGAAGGAATGGATCTTACCAACATGAACAATGAAGTCAAAGAGCGGTTTAGCCAACTTTTTGCTTCAGCCGGAAAAAATAGGAACAAGATCACAGAACTTTACTCTGGCGATATTGGTTGCACTGTAAAGTTGAAAAATACCAAATCGAATCACACCCTGAACGGATCGGGTGCCGAATGGCACTTTGCTCCTATTGAGTTCCCCGAACCAAAATTCAGAACCGCCATCAAGGCAAGGAACGAGGCCGATGACGAAAAGTTAGGAGAGATGCTTACCCGTACTCACCAACAGGATCCCACCGTATTAATAGAATACAGCAAGGAATTAAAACAAACCATCATTTCCGGACAAGGTGAACACCATCTCAATATTTTAAAATGGTACCTCACCAATGTTTATAAAATTGATGTTGATTTTATCACTCCAAAAATTCCTTATCGGGAAACCATTACAAAAGTTGCAGTTGCTGACTATCGTCACAAAAAGCAAAGTGGTGGTGCTGGACAATTTGGAGAAGTTCATATTATGATAGAACCACATATTGAAGGAACACCCGATCCTTCAAAGTTTAAGGTTGATGGAAAGGAGTTAACCCTCAACATTAGAGGAAAAGAGGAGGTGAAATTAGATTGGGGAGGCAAGTTAGTTTTTTACAACTGTATTGTAGGCGGTGCCATTGATGCTCGATTTTTGCCTGCAATTTTGAAGGGTATTATGGAAAAAATGGAGGAAGGTCCACTCACCGGATCATACGCACGTGATATCCGAGTTGCTGTATACGATGGCAAGATGCACCCGGTTGACTCCAATGAAATTTCTTTCAGATTGGCTGGTAGAAATGCTTTCAAAACAGCCTTTAAAAATGCTGGTCCAAAAATCATGGAACCTATTTACGACGTAGAAGTGCTTGTTCCTAGCGACAAGATGGGTGATGTAATGAGCGACCTGCAAAACCGCCGAGCCATAATCATGGGCATGGGAAGCGAAAAGGGGTTTGAAAAAATTACCGCTAAGGTTCCGCTTTCGGAGATGAATAAGTATTCAACCACGCTTTCGTCCATAACCAGCGGCAGAGCCACCTTTGGAATGAAGTTTGCTGACTACGAACAAGTTCCCGGAGAAATTCAAGACAAACTGCTAAAGGCATACGAATCAGAACAAGACGAGGAATAAATTATTTTTTATTGGTTTAAAAAAGGCCACCCAGATTGGGTGGCCTTTTTTTCATTTAAAGCAAGAAAGCAACTATCATTAAGGGGAAAAATATAGTCCCACCCGATTTGGATGGGACTATATTATAAAATACTAACGGCAATTTTTATTCTACAATAAATGTCGATTAGTTGGTTACAACTTCTACCCACATCCCCTTATCCTTTGCCGAAATAGAATTATCATACATTGCCTCGCAGTAAGCACCTGGAAAGTAGAACCTACCCGCATAAGTGGCGGTTACCATTACTACATAACGTTTTGTTTCTCCAGGTTGTAGCCCAAAATATGTCATGACCCTGTCGTCGCGAAAATCTTGATAATCGCTACTTGAACTACCCAACGATGGTTCGTTCCCCTCTAACCGAGTATTCCGTATTTCCCATCCTGAAGGAAAAACTTCTGTTAGGGCCAACTCTTTATACTCTTTCAATATACCGGGATGCGTAACTGTAACCTCTACAGTGAACTCCGTTCCTTGTTTAAGGTGGGATACATCTATAGCGCTACCCTTACTCAGAAAACGAATGCTCATATTAAGATTGCTACGGGAATTCGTTTCATCCCCCTGAAGCGGAACACCCACTTCTCGCAACTTTACAAAAAGCGTTCCCTTACTCTTGTTGGTAACTTGAATAGAATTGCTGCCACCCTCTTTAATAGCCAATTGATGCTCCAGCATGCTAAGATTAGTTTCGACCTTCATGTCTTTGCCATTGAAGTTAACAGCCGCCGTTAGACCTTTGTCGGACTTCGACATAGCTTGATACTTAGCCATAGCCATAAGCGAGTAGGCCGTTTCCTGTGTGCTCATCCAACGATTGGAATTCATATCGGTTGCTAAATCCTTTGCAACAGTGGCTGCTTGAGACGTTTTGTCCAATGTAGTTAGCGTTTCAAGAATCATTGCCTTATCACGAAGATCGGAACCATAGGTATAACCCCACTCCCTATATACGGGAACTCGATCGGGCAGCGATGCCACCATCTGGTTCGCCACATCTGTTTTCCCCGCTAACGCATATGCAGCAGCAAGACGCCATTGAGCTTGAAGACTTAAATCCTTCAACTCTTTCAATCGGTTCATAGCCCCAATTTCAGGAGAACCAGCAAGAGCCAACGTGTAGAGTCTATAGGCCTGTATCAATTCGGTATAGCGATATCCATGATATGTTTCATCAGTCCATCGACGGGCAGCAGACGATTGATAATCCTTCCACTTGCTGATCATTTGATCGGGAACAGAATATCCAAACTTCTTTGCTTCCAGTAAAAAATGACCAACATAGCAAGTACTCCAATCATCAACATATCGATAATATCCGGGCCAATACATAAAACCGCCATCAGCCGTTTGAAACTGCATCAATCTTTGTATACCTGCTTTTATATTATCCTCGGTTTGAGCAACCTGAGACATGGGTAACTCAATTACTTTAGCAAGGTAAAGTTGCGGGAAAACGCTAGATGTGGTTTGCTCCACACAACCGTGAGGATAAGCAATTAAGTATCGGAGTCTTTCACCCAAATTTATTGGAGGAATGGCTGACAATTCTAGACTAACCTTGTTTGTACCACCAATACCGAACGGGTTGAAAGTATTGTTCCACTTTTGTCCAGAGGCCACTTCAGCATCGGTAATTCTCGCCATTGAAACATTGGCATTTCGAATCTCAATATTAATGGTGTAGCTGGACTTATACCCATTCCCCTCAGCATAAACTTCCACCTTGGCATTGCCAACTGCAGACTTAGCTTTCAAACGGAATAGAACCACCTGATCACCGGGTTTATCGAAGTTAATGGTTTGTATATTGCTACCCACAATTCCAAGAAGACTACTAGTTTTAACTTTTATAGTTACTTTATGAACGCCTTTATCCATGGCGAAAATGTTAGCCGGAAGCATCACCTCCTCCGATGGTCCAAGAACTCTAGGCAGTGTAGCCATTACCATAAGAGCTTCCTTAACAGGAGTTGCCTTTTCGGCAAAACCATAAGCACCATTACCTGCCGCCACCACCATGGTTCTCACTGAACCTATATAGTTTGGCATGTGGAATTTATGGGTAACTTTTTTCCCTTTCCCAAGGGTAAAAGGTCCCATAAACTTCACTACAGGTTTAAAGCGAAGCCCTTTGCCATTATCATCGGCCTTAAGTTCCTCGTCACCCCCAATGGAAAGAAGTCTTCCGAGCTCGCCACCAAAGGCACCAATAATATCATCGTAAAGATCAAAAGACTTAACTCCTAACGCTTCTCTTGCATAAAAGCTGCCCCAAGGATCGGGAGTTTTAAAGTGGGTTATATCTAATAATCCCTCGTCAACCACAGCTATAGTATAAGTCATTGGCTTACCATTCTTTTCCGAAACAGTAACGGCAACATCCTTTTCCGGTTTAAGCGACTCAGCCATTTCAATTTGTGGAGTTAGCCGCGTTTGAGGGTCGACCACCTCAAGAGGGATAATCCCATACTGACGAATTGGAAGATCGTTATTTTTACGTAAATGAGGCTGTATCAACGTTACGTTAATAAATATGTTGGGCGTCATCTCCGAAGTGGCTTTCAACTTGATGATATTATAGGTATCACCAGCATCAACCCAGTACGCTTTTACAATTTGAGAACCATTTTCGATGGAAACAAGGGCTCGTGCACCTTCAGCACCTGGAATAGTAACGCTGACCTCTTCGCCCACCTTACAAACAGCCTTATCGGTTGAAAGCGATAGCATGGTAGCGCCACCAGGCATATCGCCCTTAGAACGTCCCCGCGACATTGGCCAATCCATATAAATTATTTCGCCACAACTCTGTCCCGATTCTGGATTAATTACTCGAATATAATAGCGTCCCCAATCAGGATAATTAATTTTAAAGGTAACACTACCCTTACCATTAAAAGTATTGGCTGTGGTAGAAACCACCGGGCGAGAATAGTTGGAATTAACATAGCTTGCTGCTCCATTTTCATTCTCTTGCCACCACCAACTCCATCCCATCTTAAAAATTTGTATCTCGAGGCCCTTAACACTTATCGGTCTTCCATCGCCATCAACGGTAACAAGAGAAATGGTTTGATCACGATCAACCTCAACCCACTGACCACGTTGTGGCTCGGGTGAACGCATTCCCACATAGCTGTTGTATGGTAAAATTGGAAGAGTAAGGAAATCGACACTAAAATCACCTCCTGGTTCGAAAACCTTACCACGGAAGTTACCATTTAAAGCAGAGGGTAGCGATGCCGAAATATTCAAATTTGAACGAATAGAAGCATTGCCATTCGCATCGGTAGTTCCATTGAAAACTTCGAACGATTCCGATGGAGCAGAAATACCAGGATCGTCGAACATATAATTATCGAAACCCTTGAACTTAGCTCTCGCTTTGCTAAGGGTAACTTCGTAGGAAGCCTTCAGATTTCCAGCCGTTGCACCATGTAACCAACGGGCATTCAATGAAGCCTCTATACGTCCCGAAGTTCCAAAACGTGCTCCCTTATTTAGTTCGAAAGTAACCTTTAGCCGGTTAGGCTTAACCGTTTCAACCTTCAACTGTTTGGTAAAGCTAGTTCCCCCAGTTTTAACCGTTGCAATATAGTTACCAGTTGGTGCATCATCCGACGTCACAGGAGCAAAAGAGTAAATACCTGTTTTATCATAAGTTCGGACCATCCGAGTTACCAACTGCCCCTGCGGATTCCGCAACTCGAACACAATGGGATGGCCAACAGGGAGCAAAGACTGCTTATCTTCAACAATAAAGCAGACAAAGAGGGTATCACCCGGACGCCAAACTCCACGTTCTCCATAAATAAATCCCTTGAGACCTTTCTGAACCTCCACTCCACTAATATCGAAGTTGCTTAGTGATAATGATGAGCCGTCGTCGAGTCGTAGATACCCCCGTTGCTTATCCATTTTGGCAACTAAAAGGAATGGAACTCTACCAATTCGGAAATGAGCAAGGCCATCGCCATCGGTCTTTGCTTTTTGTAAAGGCTGAAGTTGATAATCTAACACCTCCACCTCAACTCCACTTAGCGGTTTTGCGGTGCGAATATCGCTTGCCGCAACCAGCATATCGCCACTATTACCTCGCTTTGCAATGAGACCAATATCGGAAGCTAAAATATTCTGACTAATCATTTTATTCGATGAGTAGTATGCAATATTGCAAGGATTATCGCGCTGCTGCCAATCGTAATCCTCATCGTAATCATACTCATCATCGTAGTCGTAGTAATAACCCGGAGCATCGTAATGCTGGTCATCCTTCATATCTTCCTCGCCCTCCTCAAAACCCGAAAGATTATCTTGAAGAGTATCTCCCTTACATACCCAAATTATATTTTTCTTGCTAAAGCTAATGTTGATTTGATAAATAGCACCAGGCTCTGCCTTTATGTATTCATTAAGGTCGAGGCTAAAACGATTCCAGCGCGAGAGATCGGCAATACCCGAGTTGGTAAGTGGAATGGTTTTCCGTAACACCGGTCGACCAACGCGCTTCATTTCGTTATTGCCATCGAGCCTATTCACCTGGAGAAATTGAGCCACATTACTCTCATAAACCTTAATAATGGTGAGCTTTACAGCTTTCAAATTCACCGCTTCAAAAGGGAAAACCAATCCTTGAGAGGAAGGAAGAATGGTTCCACTGGTTAGCGACCTAAGAGCGGGTTTTATAGTTTCGAAGTTCTCCTCTACCACAAAACCTTTTTGAAGTTTTAGCCCTTTGCTATTGAGTATTCCTGCGTTAACTGTAATTTTAATGAGACCCTCAAATTGATCGGCAAAAGTAATTTTTAGCACATTGCTCGAAATGGAGAAGCGCTCAGAACCATCATGGTTGGTCTGCACCAGCCCTCGTAAATCCTGTTTTGGTTCCAATGGATCGCTAAAATAAATGTAAACAGCCTGTTCGGGCGAATAGGTCAACCGGTGACTAACTAGGCCGAAGAAACCCTTTTCTGGAATTTTAACAGTTAAACTACCATCAACATCCACATCGATGGGCGAACCATCCCATTTAATCTTTAATTTTTGTTCAGCATTACCACGTTTTATACCGGTAATTTTGAATGAATGCTGGCGATTTTCATCCGACGACACCCAATCAATAGTTTTATCGTCACCGCCAATGGAAACCTTCATGATTTCTGCGAGCTTGGCTGTTGCCAAGTAATCGGCCGATAGCAATTTACCTTGATATGTATAAATATCAGGCTGTCTTGGATTTTCTATAATCAAGCCCTCCTCCTGCACCTCAAAAGATTGCTCCATTGTTCGGAAACCAAACTCGAAGGTTTTATATTCGCTCGTCACATCCTTCACCTTTCCCAAAGCAAATTTGGCGGAATAGATTGTCCCTGACTTCATCAAGTTGGTTGGTCGAAACTCCACTGTTTGTGGATCGAGCCAGTAGGTCTGACCATCAATGGATGGAGAAAAGCTGAATAGTTCTTCAACGACAGGCTTGTTCTCACCTGCAAACGATTTTGATGCCTCAGCCAACCGCACTTTAATAGTAGAGGATACGGAAATATTTCCAGAGGTAAATGCCGACACATAGGTAGCAAATTTGGCATCGGCTTGAACCATTGTTTTGGAAGTTCTACCAAAGTAGAGGATGCCAATAATAACAGAGGCAACCACAACTAGCGCAACGCCAATTCCCATGCCAATTTTAATTCTTTTCTGCATAGTGGTGTAGGTTAGGGATTAAGATATAAATAATGCTTTTAGACTACTTGATGCTTAAGTAAATCGGTATTAAATTACATAAAAATAGTTCAGAAACAAGGAGGTTATTGAGAATTCGCAGAAAGTTAGAGTATTTCGTGTAGCCCCAACAAATCTATACCTTCGCTCCACTCCAACTTTACACCAGGGAGGTTGTTGTCCGACTATAAAGTTCGGGGGTTAGGATAAAAGAAATCAGCGCTATCACTTCGGCCTTTCTCCAGCGTTCAGTGATTGCGATGCATAACCACTTCCATTCAATTAACTAGTGTTTAGGGAAAAGTGTAGACTATTATGTACGTCTATGAATAACCTTGGCATTCCGACTTTTTTCTTCCCGATTAATCGTTTCGATAGAGATAGAGAAATCCCTTGTATGGTCCACCGTTATAGTAAACATCGTCCCAACCCTCGGCAGTAAAAATAAAGTAATATACCCCAGCAGGAGCATTGGCACCCGACTCGGTCTTGCCATCCCAGCCTGTCCAATCGCTCACCGTACCTTGGTAGGTGTAAACCTGATTGCCCCAACGGCTATATATTTTAACGCTAATACTGCGGATAGAGCGTATTGAGCTGGTATCGCTTTTCATTTTAAAGGATGGAAATGCACCACCTGGCGTAAAAACGTTGGGAATAAGATCGGAGTTAAACTTGGAGGTAAGTACGGTAACATACTTCAGCCCTAACGTATCGCGGCATCCGCTGCTCTCCTTAATGGCAATAAGCCGAAGTCCATACTTTCCCGGCATTAGCTGGTTGGTCTCGTAAATATTGTCGCTAGCAAGCCGATGTTCGTGCCAAAGCAAGGAATCACCTCCTTTGTAAAAGAGATTTACGTCGTTAAATCCTGTCCAAATAATACTATCGCAATTTTTGCTCTGGCTTGTGAGCTGTAGCTTCATGGGAGCTTGCCCACTAACATCGTCAGTGGTGGCCTTCCATGTATTATCAGTCCAAGTGGAAATATCGTATTTGGCCAGCGGTGCAATGGCTGGAATAACTGCCGTTTGGGATTTTTGCAGCTTACCCAGCACATCAAAAACATCCACGGTATAGTAGGCATCCTCCACCGGAAGATTATCGTACTGGAGCGTTAATACCTGACCATAATCTAAGGTGTCGGTACCATTTTTTAACCAGTCCACAAACAGTTTATTCTTAATGCTAATTGGAACCAAGAAGTTTGGCAGCTGGCTCAAATCATAGTAAATATCGTAGTAATCGTAGCTCTCTGGGAGGGTATTGACTCTAAGTTTTAAGAAGCTGCAAGTGTTGTTTACGGTAATTCCTGCTATGGAAAAAGTGTCAATATATACCCAAGCAGTGTCGGTCTCGACTGCACCTACCAAGGGTGTAATGGATACCGAATAGCCACCCGTTTGCGTAACAGTAAGCAACGACTCTGTCATGCCTAAGTCCTGCCCTACCACCTGATCAAAATGCTTGCTACCCGTATTAAACTTGCTCCATACAAAATCCGCAGTGGTTCCACTGCTATGGCGAGCGTGCAGCACGGCATTGGCCGCATCATAGAAAACGTATACGGTATCCTGACTAGTGGAATAGGCATAATTCGTGGGGAATGATTTATTGGATAGAGGAGCAAACATCTGCCCAAAAGCATGTCCAGAAAATAGAATAAGCGATAAAGCAAACAGCACAAAGTATTTCCTCATTCCCAAAGTTTTGTATTTGAGCTACAATATTAGAAAAATAAGAGGCAAGAACCAAAGGGTGAATGCCTAGCTACAAAAGTTTAAGAAAAGAACTGAGGCGGTAGGTCAATTATTGCGAAGGAAGAAAAATTGTTTGGAAAAGAGACTAAACCATTTTAAACAATATAAACCAACCATAATTCACTAATTTAAATGCAGTCTATTAAAAAATGCCCACACAATTTTGTATAATTGTAAATCATCAAATAAATGATTTATCAATTAGGTGAGGTATCACTTACCATCAAAACTAATTAAAACAGCAAACCCCTCACTCACCAACCATGCAACACGCTCCCAAAGGCAAGGTTAACCTACGTCCATTGACAATGGCCGATGCTCCCAAAATGGCTGAGCTGGCCAACAACAAAAACATCAGCATCAACCTTCGCGACGGCTTTCCTCACCCCTACACACTGGAGCATGCCAAGAGCTTCGTTGAGATGTGCATGGCACAAGATCCCACCACCATATTTGGTATTGTTTACGACGGGGAATACGTGGGCAACGTTGGGCTAACCAAGGGAACAGATGTTTACCGAAAGAGCGCCGAGCTGGGTTACTTCCTAGGTGAACCATACTGGAACAGGGGCATAATGACCCAGGCAGTAAACCTTGCCACACAATTTGCATTTGAAAGGTTAAATGTTGTAAGAGTCTTCTCCAGCATATTCGAGTATAACATAGCCTCGCAACGGGTGTTGGAGAAGTGCGGTTTTACAAGAGAAGCAGTGCTGAAGAAGGCAGTATTTAAAAACCGGCAGCTATGGGACGAGATACGGTATGCCAAGCTGCAAGAGTAAATAAAACAGTGAAGCACCAATCCTTCCCCAAAAACAAGTTTGTAATTCCATCGGGCAAGCTTACCTTTGCCTGCTCATTGAATCAGAATACGAACCGTGGAAGAATTTCTCAGTAAGCTAAGCGATGTTCAGCGTCAAGCTGTTGAAAACTACAAGGGTCCAAGCCTTGTAATTGCGGGCGCAGGATCAGGAAAGACGAGGGTGCTTACCTTCAGAATTGCCTATCTCCTTAATCAGGGAGTGGCTCCGTACTCCATCTTAGCCCTCACCTTTACCAACAAGGCGGCTCGCGAAATGAAGGAGCGCATTGCCTCCACGGTAGGCGAGTCGTTGTCCAAGCGACTCCGCATGGGAACTTTTCACTCTATCTTTGCCCAAATACTCCGAGCCGAAGCCGACAAGTTGGGTTACCCCAAAAGCTTCACCATATACGACACCACCGACTCCAAAAGTCTCATAAAATCTATCATCAAGGACTTGAAGCTCGACGATCAGGTATACAAGGTGGGGGCAGTGCTGGGCCGAATTTCCAGCGCCAAGAACAACCTGGTTACCCCCATGGCCTACCACAGCAGCTCGCACACAGTAGCGCAGGACGCCGCTTCGCGTATGCCCATGATTGCCGAGATATACACGGCCTACGCCCAACGATGCTACAAATCGGGAGCCATGGACTTCGACGATTTGCTGCTGAACACCAACATCCTTTTCCGCGATTTCCCCGACGTGCTGGCCAAATATCAAGCACAGTTTCAGTATATTTTGGTAGATGAGTATCAGGACACCAACTACTCACAATACCTCATTGTGAATAAGCTGGCCACCCAACACCACAACATCTGCGTGGTGGGCGACGATGCCCAGAGCATCTACTCGTTTCGCGGGGCAAAAATTGAGAACATCCTCAACTTCCGAAACGACTACCCCAGCTACAAGCTCTTTAAGTTGGAACAGAACTACCGTTCTACCCAAACCATTGTAAACGCAGCCAATAGCATCATTGCCAAGAACAAAAATCAGATAAAGAAGGTTTCCTACTCCAAAAACGACGAGGGAGAGCTCATAAAGGTACTTCGCGCCTACACAGATCAGGAGGAAGGATTGATGGTTGCCGCCTCCATTCACGAAACCATCTACCGCGATCAGGCCAACTACCAAGACTTTGCCATTCTCTACCGCACCAACGCCCAATCGCGAATTTTTGAAGACTCGCTGCGCAAAAAGAATATCCCCTACAAAGTTTACGGCGGACTTTCGTTCTACCAACGTAAGGAGATAAAAGACCTACTCTCCTACTTTCGGCTGGTGCTTAACCACAACGACGATGAAGCATTTAAGCGAATAGTAAATTACCCTGCACGAGGTATCGGCGACACCACCATGTCTCGGGTTGAAGCCGCAGCAGCATCGAACGGTATAAGCATTTGGGAGGCAGCTCAGAACATTCGCACACTTGAGCCGGAAGTTAAGGAGGCCGCTGCACGGAAGCTTACCGATTTTGTAGCCCTTATTAGCGATATGGCATCGCAAATAACCACCATGGAAGCGTACGACCTCGCGCTTAACGTGGCAACCAAATCAGGAGTCATTCACGACCTCCGACAGGACAAAACCAACGAGGGAGTCTCCAAATTGGAAAACCTAGAAGAACTTCTCAATAGCATCAGAGAATTTACCGAAGAGATGAAAAAGGAGGATGAGAATGACGAGGCTCTTACCCTTGATCGATTTTTAGAAACCGTTTCTCTGCTCACCGATGCCGACAAGGACAAACCGGAAGACCGTGACAAAGTTACCATCATGACGGTGCATTCGGCCAAGGGGCTAGAGTTTAAATATGTCTATCTGGTTGGACTGGAGGAAGAGCTCTTTCCCTCGCGCATGAGCATGGGAACAGAGCAAGAGTTAGAGGAGGAACGCCGGCTATTCTACGTTGCCATTACCCGAGCCGAGAGAAGGGCAACCATCTCTTATGCTATGCAACGCTACCGATGGGGTTCACCCACCTCGTGCCGTCCTAGCCGCTTCCTAAAGGAAATCGACGAAAGTTATCTCGACATGGGTGAAGCACCCGATAACGATGATGTCAATAACCTACTAAACCCCTCAACGCAAGCAGGCGGATTTTCCAAAAACTACGGATCGTTTTCCAACTCCTACCAAAAAAATGTTCCAGCAAAGGAAAAAAGAGTATTTACAACGAATATAAAATCGCCAACCACCAAAACATCAATTGAGTTCAACGAACCTATAGCTAAAAGTTTTAGAGATTGTGACCCAGACGAAATTGTGGCCGGTATTCAGGTAGAACACGAGCGATTTGGAGTTGGGAAAGTTGTAGCAGCTGAAGGAGATTCGGCCAACCGCAAGGCAACCGTCTTCTTCCCATCCACGGGGCAAAAGACACTATTACTCAAGTTTGCCCGACTAAAGATTGCAAATCAATAAGATCGTTTTGTTAATTGTTTTTAATGTGCTAGCTTTGTGCTTGTTGAAGTTACCGGCTCTCCGGTGCTCTTTTGAACACTAAATTACTATAATGGACTACAATACCGAGCGTAAAAAACTTTTTCTTCCCGAATACGGAAGGAACGTACAACAGATGGTTGACTATGCCTTGACCATCGAAGATCGCGATCAGCGAAACTTAGTTGCCCGATCAATAATTGCCGTAATGGGTACACTCATGCCCCTGCTTCGCGACCAAGTAGACTTTAAGCATAAACTTTGGGATCACCTGGCCATCATGTCCGACTTTAAGCTCGACATTGATTCGCCATATCCTACCCCACTTCGGGAAAAACTTCAAGAAAAACCACGTCCAGTACCATACGCTCCTTCAACATTAAGGCACAAACACTATGGCCGTGTATTGGAGACAATGGTAAAAACTGTTGCAGAAATGGAAGATGGTGAAGAGAAGGACATCTTAACTCTTGCCATCGCCAACCAGATGAAGAAGTCCTACCTTACATGGAATAAAGATTCGGTAACCGATGACCTTATTTTAAGAGACTTAGGTGAATTTTCCAAGGGGAAGCTAACCCTGAAACCTGAATTCAAGCTGCAAGATAGACGTGAAATTCAAACGCCCAATAAAATTAAGCGACGTCCTATGCACCAATCACACACAAGACGAAAATAAAACAAAAAAACCTCTATGGGAACCTTTGAAATTAAAGGAGGGCTAAAACTTTCCGGTGAAATTCAACCGCAGGGGGCAAAAAACGAAGCATTGCAAATTCTTTGTGCTGTTTTGCTCACACCCGAGGAGGTTACTATTCACAACGTACCCAACATTCTCGATGTAAACAAGCTCATTGAGTTGCTGCAGGGAATGGGGGTAGAAGTAAACAAAGTAGGAGAAACCAGCTTCCGTTTTAAGGCAGCAAATGTAGATATTAACTACCTACGTAGCGAAGAGTTTCGTATTAAGGCATCGAGTCTAAGAGGTTCCATAATGGTTGTTGGGCCCTTACTTGCGCGCTATGGCAAAGGTTACATTCCTCGTCCCGGTGGCGATAAAATTGGCCGTAGAAGGCTCGATACTCACTTTCTAGGATTCCAACGTTTAGGTGCCAATTTTGATTTTAGTATAGCTAAAAATTACTACGCCGTAGAAGCCAACAACCTCACAGGCTGCTACATGTTGCTTGACGAGGCCTCGGTTACCGGCACGGCTAATATATTGATGGCTGCAGTGATGGCCAAGGGAATAACCACCATCTACAATGCAGCATGCGAACCATACGTACAGCAGCTCTGCAAATTACTCAACCGTATGGGTGCTAAAATTTCGGGTATCGGCTCCAACCTACTCACCATCGAAGGAGTTACGGAGTTGCATGGTACGGATCATACTATCCTACCCGATATGATCGAGATAGGTAGCTTTATTGGCATGGCCGCCATGACCCATAGCGAAATCACCATTAAAAATGTTTCCTACGACGACTTGGGCATTATTCCATATTCTTTCGAGCGCATGGGAATTGAGATTCAACGTCAAGGTGACGACATTAGAATTCCCGCTCATGATATTTACGAAATTGAATCGTTCATCGATGGCAGCATTCTAACCATCTCGGACGCTCCTTGGCCAGGACTTACACCCGACCTACTCAGCGTGTTTTTGGTTGTGGCAACCCAAGCAAAGGGAAGTGTTCTTATTCACCAAAAGATGTTCGAAAGCCGCCTCTTCTTTGTTGATAAGCTCATCGACATGGGTGCACAAATAATTCTCTGCGATCCCCATAGAGCATCCGTTATAGGTCAAGCTAATCGGCTAAAGTTGCGGGCTACCACCATGACCTCTCCGGACATTCGTGCTGGCGTTGCCCTGCTCATTGCAGCCATGTCTGCCGAGGGTACCTCTATCATTCACAACATTGAGCAAATCGATCGTGGATACGAACAAATTGACGAGCGACTGAATAAACTTGGAGCTCAAATTCAACGTGTATAGCTTACCTTTTAACCGACAAAATGTCGCATTTTACGAAGTGGCAAGTTTTTTGCTTTGATCACTTCGTATAAAATATTATTTGATTTTCGATATGACCAAGCGTAAAAAGCATCAAGAGGGCGAAGAGCCAAATGAGAAAGAGCCCATGACTGCTCAAGACTCAGAAGTTCAAGAAAATACAACGACAAATACAGATGCAGAAAAAAAAATTGCTGAGAATGAACAGCCAAAAATAGCTGGACCATCCTTAGAAGAGCAACTTGCTGAATCGAAGGATCGTTACCTTAGGCTTTCTGCCGAATTCGACAACTTTCGAAAGAGGTCGCGAAAAGAACGTGAGGATCTTATAAAAACTGCTGGTGAATCAGTGATTACTGAATTGCTTCATGTGGTAGACGATTATGACCGTGCGCTGAAGTCCATCGATCAAGCCACCGACATACAAGCCATCAAAGAAGGCATACAGCTCATCTCTAATAAATTTGAAGAGTTTTTAAAGCGTCAGGGCGTAACAGAGATTGACGCCATCGGTCATGAACTCAACACAGACCTTCACGAGGCCATTACAAAAATTCCTTCGCCCGATGAAAACGCAAAGGGAAAAGTTGTTGAAGTAATACAAAAGGGCTACATGCTCAACGAAAAGGTTATACGCTACTCAAAGGTTATTGTCGGCGAATAACGGCATTTATGTGCTGATTACATCTTTTAAAATAGGATTACAATACAATGGCAAAACGCGACTATTACGAAATATTAGGCCTTTCGAAAAATGCTACCGCCGCCGAGATTAAAAAGGCTTATCGGCAGATGGCCATAAAGTACCATCCCGATAAAAATCCCGGAAACAAACAAGCGGAGGAGAATTTCAAGGAGGCCGCAGAAGCCTACGAAGTATTAAGTGATCAAAACAAACGTGCTCGCTACGATCAATACGGACATGCCGGAATGGGCAATGGAGGTATGGGCGGCGGCTTCGCTGATGGTGGAATGACCATGGATGACATATTTTCTCACTTTGGAGACATCTTTGGCGGACATTTTGGCGGTTTTGGCGGTTTTTCCTCCGGATCGCAAGGAGGAGGACGACGCGTTAACCGTGGCTCCGATCTTCGTGTTAAGGTTAAACTTACGCTGAAGGAAGTTGCCAATGGCGTATCAAAAAAAATAAAGGTAAACAAGTCCGTTACCTGTAAAAAATGTAGTGGAAGCGGTGCCGAGGGTAGCAATGGCTACACCACCTGTAGCACATGCCGAGGTACAGGTACCGTAACCCGTATTAGCAACACCATTCTTGGTCAAATGCAAACATCAAGCACCTGCCCAAGTTGCGGTGGCGATGGCAAAACCATAACTCACCCATGCTCTGCCTGCAACGGTGAAGGTATTGTGCGTGGAGAAGAGGTTATCGAAATCCGTATCCCGGCAGGTGTAGCAGAAGGAATGCAACTCTCCGTTTCGGGTCGTGGTAACGCAGCCCGCCGTGGAGGAGTTAATGGCGACCTTCTTGTTCTCATTGAAGAAGAACCAAACCAGGACCTCATTCGCGATGGGAATGACATTATCCACAACCTATTTGTCAGCTTTCCTCAGGCAGCTCTTGGATCAACCATTGAGGTGCCAACGGTAGATGGTAAGGTTAAAATTAAGATAGACCCCGGCACACAACCCGGAAAAATCCTACGGCTGAGAAGCAAGGGTATTCCAGACGTAAATGGCTATGGTCGTGGTGACCTGCTGGTGCACGTAAACGTGTGGGTTCCTAAAAAGTTAACCAACGAAGAAGAGAAGGTGGTTGAAAAAATGGCCGAATCGGAAAATTTTACACCAAACCCCGACGCCAACGACAGAAATTTCTTCGAACGAATGAAAAACTTTTTCAATCAATAGAAACAAACTCCGGATTTCATTGAAATTCGGAGTTTTTATTTGACGGTATCCTTTCAATTTGGTTCTGTCAAATCTGGAATTTTAACCTCAACTGTGTCACCTACTATATAATCTTCCACTCCTTGGGCATTAAACGTCGAATTCAAGTTTACCACAACAATTAATCTTAAGCCAAGGAGGGCTGGCATAATCGTAGCTAAAAGCTACACTGCATTACTGAACACGGAATGGGTGGCAGAAAGATTTTATAAAAGTCATGGAAAATAATCAACCCTTCTACCCCATGGCTCTCACCACTCGACAAACCCTCAAAAAATATTTTCTATTTTGTAACATTCAAACCAATCGACACACTAATAAGACATAAAACATCAAAATGTTCTTGCAAAAAGAGTGTAAATTGCTTTCCGAAAAAAGAGAATAATTTTAATCATACCGTGTGCAAAAAAGCCGCGGGTAGTTGTTGAACCATATATTTAATTGCTATGGAGATTTTTAGAGCGGATAACGTGGAGAAACGGTTTGCCACCCATTTGGCTCTGGATGATGTGAGCATTGCAGTTCCAGCCAACAGCATCTTTGGTCTACTTGGACCAAACGGCGCGGGCAAAACCACGCTCATTCGTATTATCAACCAGATTACCGCCCCTGATAAGGGAACCCTATTTTTTGAAGGCCGACCACTAAAGGCCGACGATATTTACCAAATTGGCTATCTCCCAGAAGAACGTGGCCTTTATAAAAAGATGAAGGTTGGCGATCAAGCTCTATACCTTGCTCAACTGAAGGGGCTTTCGAAGCACGACGCCATGGAAAAGTTGAAGTATTGGTTTCGCAAGTTCGAAATACAGGCTTGGTGGGACAAAAAAGTGGAAGAGCTCTCCAAAGGAATGGCTCAAAAGATCCAGTTTATTGTTACCATAATCCACGAACCTAAGCTGCTCATATTCGACGAACCGTTTAGCGGCTTCGATCCCATTAACACCAACCTGCTAAAAGAGGAGATTCTTAACCTGAAAGCAAATGGTTCTACCATTATATTCTCCACCCACAACATGGGTTCGGTAGAGGAACTCTGCGACAACATCACCCTTATCAACAAATCGCGCAATATTCTCAGTGGACAGATAGATACCATCCGTCAGCAGTACGGCGAAAACAAGTTTGAGATTGGCTACCGTGGCGGCGAAGACCTTAAGCAAGCGCTTACCAGCGATTATGTGCTGGAGAAGGAGTGGAACGAAAAGATGATGAAGAAGGCCGTTATAAAGGTGCTAAACCCATCACAGGAGAATAGGCTCATCTCACAGCTGATGCCACACATGGAAATACTTAGCTTCAACGAGATTATTCCAAGTATGAACGATGTCTTTATTAAGGTGGTTCAGAACTACAACAGCCAGAATAAAAACTAATCCTAAAAAATGATTTGCCATGAATAAGATATTATTAATACTACAGCGCGAATTTCTGGTTAGGGTACGCAAGAAATCGTTTATCATAATGACTCTCCTTGGGCCAGTCTTTTTTGGTGCCCTTATGGTTGGTCCCGCCCTTGTGGCAATGTATTCCAAGGACGATAGCCAGAAGAACATTGCCGTTATTGATGAGTCGGGCTACTTTACCAACAAGCTGCCAAACAAGGACAATATAAAATTCACCTACCTACAGAACACTTCTCTTGAGCAGGTTCGCAAAACCTTTAAAAAGGAGGGATACTATGGTGTGCTGTTTATTGGCCATTCGGTAGCCTCGAACCCCAACAGCGTTAATTTCTTTTCGGAGGAGCAACCCAACCTCGATCTGAAGAACACCATAGAAAACGCCATTAGTAAGGAGATCGAGCGTGGCAAGTTGGCCGCCTACAACATTGCCGATATCGACGAAATTATGCAAAAGGTGAAAACCGACATATCCATCCGCACCATTCAGTGGAATGCCGATGGAACGGAGAAGGAAAGTAGTACCGAGATGTCGATGGGAATTGCCTACATATCAGGATTTGCCATCTACATGTTCATATTCCTTTTTGGAGTTCAAGTAATGCGCGGCGTAATAGACGAAAAAACCAACCGCATTGTTGAGGTAATCATCTCCTCGGTAAAGCCGTTCCAGCTAATGATGGGTAAGATTCTGGGAATTGCTGCCGTTGGGCTTACGCAGATGCTCGTATGGGTAATGCTTACCGCCGGAATTGTTACGGTAGCAAAAACAATAATACTGAAAGACAACACCACCACTACTCAGGTGCAGAACGTGATGGATAAAACCGCCAACAACCCTATGGTAGCCAATGCGGCTCAGGCAGCCCCTGCTCCCGATAAGGCCGAAGCCATATTTAATGCATTGAGTAGCGCCAACCTCCCCTACATTGTGGGATGCTTCATATTCTTCTTCATTGGCGGGTATCTGCTCTACGCCTCCATGTTTGCTGCTGTAGGAGCCGCGGTGGACAACGAAACCGAGACGCAGCAGTTTATGCTACCGGTGACCATACCGCTCATTCTTGCCATTGTTGTAATGATGAACACCTTTCAGAACCCCAACTCGGCGCTCTCGTTCTGGTTCTCCATCATTCCGTTTACCAGCCCCATTATTATGATGGCTCGCATACCATTTGGAGTGCCCGACTGGCAGCTGGCCCTTTCAGCAGCCATGCTCATTGGCTCATTCATTGGAATGACCTGGCTATCGGGTAAGATTTACCGCGTGGGAATTCTGATGTATGGAAAGAAGACCTCCTGGAAGGAGATTATGAAGTGGATTCGCTACCACAACTAGCAACTACCGCACCATAAATAGCAAAAAGCCTCGGAAAGTTTCCGGGGCTTTTTTGTGTTGGGGAATTTGCAGGTTAAGAATTTTTAAAGAGAATAGAGTAATGTTTTGCGAGAAATGTTGGTAAGAGTTCTTATAATAGAAAAAATCGAATCGAAAGCGACTCAAATATTACAAAAAGAATAACTAAACAATAAGAACTGCCTACTTGCCCCATAGCCTAACCAGTGAAAAAAACCATAGATTTTGCTAAATTTGTAACATAGGAACTACGTTTCAATGGATGCAATACTTAAAAACGAAAAATATTTTCAACAGTATAGATAATGAAAAAAGGTCAAAGATTATGGACTAGGGATGAATTAATCTTAGCAATTAATCTCTATTGCAAATTACCATTTGGCAAGTTGCATCGGAATAATCCAGAAGTGATTAAATTGGCGAATATTATTCACAGAACACCTAATTCCGTCGCTTTCAAATTAGTGAATTTTGCAAGTTTTGACCCAAGTTTAAAAGCGCGAGGTATTAAAGGTGCTTCAAATGCAAGTAAACTTGATAATGAAATTTGGATTGAATTTTTCAGTAATTGGGAAGAACTGACTTATCAGAGTGAAATATTAAGAGCAATGGCTGAAAATACGGCAGTAGAAAAATTGGAAAATATAGAGGAAAACTTGAATAATAAGATAGGTAAAACAAAGGAGCAAATCATAAAAGCAAGGATAAATCAATCTTTTTTCAGAAAGACAATTTTAGCTGCATATAATAATACTTGCTGTATTACTGGTATTAACCAAAGGGAATTATTAATTGCAGGGCATATAAGACCATGGGGCGTAGATGAAAAGAATAGACTGAATCCTCGAAATGGAATTGCAATAAATGCGCTCCATGATAAAGCCTTTGAATCAGGCTTTATTACTATTACTCCCGATTATATAATTAAGATATCTCCAATATTACTGAAACAAAAGAATGAATCCATTATTAATTACTTCACTAAATATGAAAACCAAGAAATGTTTTTACCTTCTCGCTTTCTACCGGATATTGAATTTTTAAAATATCACAACCAAGAGAGGTTTAAGTATTAATTTTATGAAGAATCAATTTCTACTTGAAATATTAGCAGATATCTCATTTATTGCAGGCGAGAATAACTATTTTACAGGTGATTCAAGGAATGATGTTTCTCAATTTATTCTTTGGGCAAAAAAATTCCAAACACTTCATTCTAAAACAAATTGGGATGAGGTTAATTATCTTTTAACCATCCAAGAATATACTCTTAAGATGATTAACCAAACACCAAAGGATTAAGTGTTTAAAGCATTTTGTTTATTTCATAAAATGAAAAAAAACATTTGACAGAAAGTTGATGAATGATTCCTCTTTTAAAAGTCACGTTTCTTAAATCCAGTAAACCATCGACACCTTCTAGATTATAACAAAGCAGATATTGAGGAAACTTCTTCAAAATGTTGAATCGCCAGTCTTCCCCATTGACAAACTGGCACATTGCCCAATTGTCTATTTTTCATGGTTTCCAATCGGTTGAACATATTAGTTGGACAAATACAACATTAGCTATTACCACTTGAATTTTGTTCCATTATTAGTTAACTTTGTGCGGTGGATAGAAAGAGAAAACTTATAATCTTTCGAAACTACTTCAATGAGTTCTTTGATTCTCAACCTGAAAGAGTAAAGGACAAAATTGATTACGTGCTATTTTTGATTGCTACGTCAGAAAGAATTCCAAGAAAATTCTTTCAATACATGGAGGGAACCGATGGTTTGTTTGAAATCCGTATTGAGTTCGAAAGCAATATTTATAGAATATTCTGCTGTTTTGACGAAGGATTTCTAGTGGTTCTTTTCAACGGTTTTCAGAAGAAGTCACAGAAGACCCCAAAAAATGAAATTGAAAAAGCCTTGAAAATTAAGGACGACTATTTTGCCACTAAACTTTTGAAGTAATGAAAACAGAAAATAATAACGGTGCAGCAATAACAACATTTGAAGAGCATCTTGAAAAACGTTATGGTGCTGCTGGCTCCAAGCAAAGAACCGAGTTTGAAATTAAAGCAAAGGCTTTTGCCATTGGTGAAATAATTAGGGAGGAGCGCAAGTTGGCAAACATGACTCAAGAGCAGCTTGCACAAAAAACGGGTACAAGAAAAAGTTTCATTTCCAGAATCGAAAATGGCCATAGCGACATTCAACTTTCCACGCTTTACCGGCTGATTGAAATTGGGTTTGGCAAACAAATTAACCTAACCATTTCTTAAACTAAATATTCCGTTTTCTTACTTTCAATTCCGTTTTTTCCAGTTTTTTTGCGGGTGCTTCGTTCTGCTTCGACTCGTCACTATGAATGGCTTTAAGTAACTGATTGTAGACATGCTTTTCACATCTTCGGTCTTCCAACGATTTCCTATTCACTTTTCACCCAATTCTGCTACCTTGCAGCTTAAATTTAAAAAACAGGGCAAATGCTGCGCAGCGCACTCCGGCACCGCCGACTCATAATCCTAGCAATACTCGTTGTTGGCTTTTTGGCCATCCGTCCCGTTCATTTTCACGACCCAAACTCCACGGTTTTGCTGGCGCGCAACGGCGAACTGCTGGGAGCAAGGGTTGCCACCGATGGGCAGTGGCGCTTTCCGGAGAGCGACAGCCTTCCCATGCGCTACAAAAAGGCGCTCATCTGCTTTGAGGACCGATATTTTTACTACCACCCTGGTGTTAACCCCATTGCCATTGGACGGGCCTTGGTACAGAACATCCGGCAGGGTAAGATTGTAAGTGGAGGCAGCACTATTACCATGCAGCTGGCACGCATTGCCCGAAAGGGACAGGATCGGAATATTTGGGAGAAGTTAATTGAGTCGGTGGTTGCGATGCGAACGGAGCTGGCCTATAGCAAGGCGCACATCCTGCGGCTCTACGCCTCCAATGCCCCCTTCGGAGGAAACGTGGTTGGAATCGATGCCGCCGCCTGGCGCTTCTTTGGTGTTCCGCCCGAGAATATGAGCTGGGCCGAGGCGGCTACGTTGGCTGTTCTGCCCAATGCTCCTTCGCTTATCTATCCCGGAAAAAACCAAGAGTTGTTGGTTGCCAAGCGCAACCACCTGCTCGACAAGATGCAGCAGCAAGGAATTATCGACAAGGAAACCTGCTCACGCGCCAAGGATGAGCCGGTGCCCGGACCACCCCATCCCCTACCCGACATTGCCCCTCACCTGCTGGCACGCGCCGCCTCCGAAGGCATGGATGGACAACGGCTCCACTCCACCATCGACATTGGACTGCAGAAGCGTGTGAACCAAACGGTGGCTCGCTACTTTGAGCTCTACCATGGCAACAACATCAACAACGCTGCGGTGGTGGTGCTCGACATTAAAACAGGTAACGTGCTGGCCTACGTGGGTAACACCCCAGTGGAGGGTCGCGAGCACGGTGGTCAGGTGGACATTATCACCGCCGAGCGCAGCTACGGTAGCACGCTCAAACCGCTGCTCTACGCCTCCATGCTCAACGAGGGCCTGCTGCTACCTCACATGCTGGTAAGCGACATTCCCATCTCCATTGCAGGCTACAGCCCTGTCAACTTCTCCAAAAGCTACGAGGGGATGGTTCCGGCCAACGAGGTATTAAGCCGGTCGCTCAACGTTCCCAGCGTAATACTGCTGCGCAGCTATGGCATAGAGAAGTTCAACCAGCAGCTGAAGGATATGGGCATGACCACCCTCCGCCAACCTCCCTCCCACTACGGGCTCTCCATCATTCTTGGGGGAGCCGAGGGCAAGCTGTGGGAAATTGCAGGCATCTATGCAGCCTTTGCCCACAAGCTCGAAAATCCGGACCAGGACACAATGAATATCTCCTACGTAAAGAGCAAGAACGTAAAACCACAGCTACAAACAACAACCGCGGGCATCTCACCAGCATCCGTGTGGTTTGCGCTGGATGCCGTCACCGAGGCACGTCGACCAGAGGAGGAGGGCACCTGGCGATTCTTCTTCTCACCACAAAAAATTGCATGGAAAACGGGCACCAGCTTTGGCTCCCGCGACGCGTGGGCCATTGGGGTAACACCAAAATATGCAGTGGCTGTTTGGGTTGGAAACGCCGATGGTGAAGGTCGCCCCGGCCTTACCGGAGTGGGCTACGCAGCCCCCATCATGTTCGATGTTTTTGGTATGCTGCCCACCTCGCCGTGGTTCGATGAACCCGTTTACGATATGAAGGCGGCCAAAATTTGTTTGAAAAGCGGCTGCATTGCCGGTCCCGACTGTCCCGAAACAGCCATACAATCTATACCCAACGTGGTAAATCTCACGAAGGTTTGTCCCTACCATACCACCGTACATCTAGACCAAAGCGAACGCTTCAGGGTCACAGACCATTGCGTTTCGATATCGCAAATGGTTACAAAAAGTTGGTTTGTGCTGCCACCCGTGCAGGAGTGGTTTTACCGGAAAACGCACAGCGACTACCACCCGTTACCACCGTTTAAACCGGGATGTGTGGATAACCTTATGCAAAGTCGCTCCATTGGATTGATTTACCCCTACCCCGGTACAAAACTCTACCTGCCGTTACAAGCGGATGGAACACGAAGCAAGGCAATTTGGAAGGCATCGCACCGAAACCCTGAAGCCACCATTTATTGGCATTTAGACGACCAATACCTTGGGAAAACTACCGGCACGCACGACCTTGAGGTGATGGCCGAACCGGGGCTACACACCCTACTGCTGGTAGACGACAGCGGAGAGTCCTACGCCGTAAGAATTGAAATTATTGGCGAGAAATAGTTTATGGCTGCTCGTCGGCGGCCATGCTCTCGCGCAGATCGAATAGTATCCAGCGGCCAGCCAAAATACTATCGCGCTGTGAGGTAAGCAACTCCTCAAATTTCTTTAGGCCAATTGGCTCATTACCGTTGCCATGAACCAGCACAATACTCCCCGACTGTGGCTTTTGATTCTTGGCCAGCCATGCATCGGAACCTATTGGAATTAGTCCATAGGCAAGCACACTATCAAAAACAGCCCTATCTGACACTAATCCCGGAAATCGAAAAAAAGGTGATGGCACAACTCCCTTGTTTAGTAGTGCTTTCTCTGTAAGCAAAATTTCATCGCTAATTTTTGTCCCTTTTTCCAGCAAAAAATTTTCCTTGAGCGGCAAATCCTTGCTAACACGATGGTGGTAAGAGTGGTTAATCCAAGTGATGGAGATGTTTCCCTCCTTTTCCTGCAGCAGTAACCAAGCAAAATCTTTTGGATGTCCCTTCATCCAAGAACCCGTAATGGAAATAGCTAATGGAACGGGCCGCTGGACAGTCTTAAGGGTATTCACCAATTCCACAAAAAAATCTTTGTCGAGGGGCAATTTTGATGGACAAAGGTCAATCGTTAGATCAACTCCTTTGGCAATTTTCGGAAGCCGAATTATTCCAGCATTTTGTAACTGATTAGAACGAACCACAGCTTCCTTTGAGGCTTTAATATATGCACTTTTACTAAATAGTTGAGCTATTTTTCCCAGGTTTTCTGGCACGAACAGCAGTGCACTATTGGATAAAACTGCAGTATGCAAGGTCCGTGGATTTACCACTAAAAAATAGACCTGTTTTTCCTGCATGAATGATCTCAAAACAACAGAGGAGTCAGTACCATTCTCGATAGCAATACCAAACTGCAATTTATAGTCGGCTGGGCTGTATGGCTGAGCATTGCTTATGCTAATAGCGCTGGCTGCAAAAAGAATAAATATGGCAAAATTTCTAAAAATGGACATAAGACTATTTTAGACAAAAGTAACTATTACTCAATTTCTCCTAAAATCATCAAAACAAAGATTTATAGGATAGAAAATTGAGCCCACTTTCACCATTTGGCATTAAATCCAACCACTTAAACTAATCCGTAGAACCATCAACTTTAACGCTGAACACTGGAGGGTCAACCAGTTGAAAAGTTGCAGAAGCAAACTTAACGGCACCTTTGGTTGCCTCTACCTCATGCAAAATTTTAGTAAAAAGCAAAGTTTTAGTAATTCTCCTACGTTTAAAATCCACCACGTAGCGCAAGGTAAATTCCACCCAGTTATCGTTGGCTACCAGTGACAGCATGGCCTCGGTTTGGGCATCCTCCAGCCGATATTTCTTCTGCATATCGACCCACTTTTCCCGGGAACGCTCGGTTAAATCGCCGGCCACCTCTTCACCAGCCTTTAGAATAATAGACTTAGCCAACTCATAATTGCTGCCATACATAATTGGGACCTTGATTTCATCCCACAGGAATGGAAAATCGCCGGAGTAGTTATATACCGGTTCCTTAAATACAAAGCTATTGGCCACCAGGACAATTCGTCCATTATAAAGGTCTCCATCAACCCATTGGCCCAATTCCATCATGGTGGTTCGCAGCACACCAATATCCATTACATCGCCCTTAATTCCACCCAGTTGAACACGGTCGCCGGTTTTGTAAAAGCCACCAAACAGGATTGCCAACCAACCCGCAAACGATGCTATAACCTCCTGTAGTGCAAAGGCAATTCCTGCTCCTGCAACACCCAATGCAACGGTTAAACCACCCAACTTATCGCTATATACAACAGTGAGAAGCACAATAGTGAGCAGATAACCAACAAAACTGCTAAATTTTTTTGCCCTATACCGGCTGTCCTTATCATTAATTTTAGAAAAGAGACTTTTCTGAAGTGCTTTAATTACTAGCCAAATAATAATAACACCAATAAATATGGTTACTAATTTTCCAATGGTTGGATTAAAAAGGAACGTCTTAATCTCGTCTTCCATAAACACAATCTCCTATAAAATTAATGAGGCAATTATGCCTTAATGATACTGCCACAATGATTACAATAATTTGCACCCTTTACATTTTTATGTTTACACGTGGGGCATTCAACCCCCTCCTTGTTTTGCTTTGACAGCGCAACCGTAACAATACCCGTTGGGACAGCAATAATAGCATAGCCAATAATCATGGCGAAGGAGGAGATTATCTTTCCCAATACTGTATGGGGAACCATGTCGCCATAACCCACCGTGGTAACGGTAACAATGGCCCAATATATACTTTGAGGAATACTGGTAAACCCCTTCTCGCCACCTTCAATCACATACATTATGGTTCCTAAAAAAGTGACGATTGCCAATACTGCCATTAAAAAAATACCAATTTTGTATGAGCTAGATTTAAGCGAAACCAAGAGCATTCTAGCCTCCGAGTTGAATCGAACCAGCTTAAGGACCCTAAATATTCGCAGAAGACGAAAAATTCTTACCACTAAAAGATAGTGATAACCGACAAAAATCAAGCTAAGATAAGTTGGCAAAATGGAGAGGAGATCGATCACCCCCCACATGCTAAAAATATATCGAACAGGCTTAGGGCTTATCCATATCCTCAAAAGATACTCCCCCGAGAAAACAATTGTAAAAGCCCATTCCAGATAGGAAAATATCATCCCCGCATTACTGCCAATTTCTGGAATACTCTCCAGCATAACGACGGCAACACTTAACAGGATAATCCAAAGAAGAATTACATCGAAACGTCTTCCCGCTTTAGTATCTGTTCCAAAAACAACACTATAGATATTCTCTCTACTTCCCTTCATCCTTACTAATGGTTATGCCAAATGTAGGAGCTTTATAATCCTTGGGAAGATAACCTGCAGGAATTGTGATATTGTTTCCATCCCTTGCAGCACGATAGTGGGGAGAAAGAATCTCAATACCACGCTCGTTGCAAATATCCTGAATGTTTTGATGAAGGTTTGAATAAATTACGGCCTGTTTAGAAGCCTCCCTAGTGTAGGCGTTAATTTGGTACGAAACATAAAAATCATCAAGGCTTGTTTGCAGAACAAAGGGCTTTGGATCCGGCATGATGAACTCCGTTTTTAGTGCTGCATCAATTAGGGCTTGATGCATATCTTTCCATGGAACATCGTATCCAATGGTTACAGTGGTATGAACTATTAAACCCTGGGTATTGGCGTTGGTGGAGTAGTTGGTGGTATTGCCCGAAAGCACTGAAGAGTTGGGAATGGTAATCTCCTCGTTTTTTATGGTACGTATTCTGGTTACCAGCATGGTTTTTTCAATTACATCACCAGTGATATCGCCAATTTTAATTCTATCGCCAATCTTGAAGGGTCGCATATAGGTAATGACCAACCCTGCTACCATGTTGCCAATGGCAGAAGATGATCCTAGTGAAAATAGCACACCAAGGAATACAGAAACGCCCTTAAATACATTGGAGTCTGATCCTGGCAAGTATGGAAATATGAGGACAAACATAAATGCATAGAGCAAGAATCGTACGATGCCAAAGGTTGGCATAGCCCAGTCAGCATGAAAGCCAGAAATGGTTAACTTTTCTGCCTCTATTTCCGAGAATAGATACTTCACAAACTTTACCACATACTTAATAACGAAGTAGATTACCAAAATTGTAAACAGGTTTGGGATGAAGTGCCATACGGATAAAAGCACATCTCTAAAGGGTGACCATATTAAATCAAACAACACTGTTGCCCACCCCTGGGTAAAGGGAAAGATGCTAAATATGAGAGGAAGGAAAAGATAAAGCAGTAGTATAAACATGAACCACTTGAACAGTTTAATAATCATTACTGCTAGATGAAGTTCCTGGTCGGCAGTAACAAATGTGTATCCCTTGTAGGACAAATCCTTGAGCCAAGTATTCTTCTTTTCTACAATAATTCGTTCTGCCTTGATATAGCCTTTATTAATCAGCCACATCACTAAAAGAATACCCGAAAGAACAAGTAGCACTAGACCAATTCTCACCAAAAGAGTTACAACGCTATGCTTTTTCTTTTCAGCCACAACAGCAGCCTTGATCTTTTCTTTGTAATCATTGGCTAAAGCAATCTTTGTGGTGTTATTCCAAATGGCATCAAAATCGGAAACGCTTATAATAACAACATCACCATAACCCACATCGACAGTATTATCGGAGTTAATCACCATCAATGAATCCAGCAAACCAGAGTTATCGTTATAAATTGTTTTTATCCTTTTGGTAACGATAGCCGCACGCTCCTTGGCCGTAATGGAACCAATTTTAGTATAAATGGTAAAAAGAGTATCTTCATAAAGAGTTACGGGAAAGCCAACAGCATTCTTTTTAAGCTGCTGCACCCTAGCAACCATATCAACCTTACGCAGTGAATCTTTTGCCTCCAATGTCTTAAATTGAGCCAAAATCCCCGCCCTTGCCGAAATCTCGCTAGACTTCATCTGCAGAAGTTGCGCATTGAGTTCCACTTTTTTTAGTGAATCGGCAATACGAATTGCCTCCGCTTGCCGGAGCATCGTTTGAACCTCACCCAACTTATCTACCATGGTGTCTTTTTGCCCGAAAAAAAAGTTAGGGATAAGTAAAAGGATCAAGACAATTACCATTCTAAATCTATTTCTCATAGAACTAAGTTTCAAGGATTAAAAAGGCAGTTAACTTATTCGGTCTATCCCACAAAACAAACAGATATACCACAAAAATAGTTTGATTAAATATAGCAAAAATTAATCAACTTCGGCTAAGGCATCCTTTGCAAAGCGATAGATGGGGAGAAAACGTCGCCGATATTTCCATACGCCTACCATAAAAGCTACAACCCAAATCGGAATCAACACTGCGTGAACACTCAACATTTTATGAAGCCACGTCATATCACCCTCAATGTGCTGACACACATTGATAGAAGATCCAATATCCACAATTACGATACCGGCCAAAGCATACCACAGTTCGGGTCGCCAAAACTGGTATCGCTTTTCTGCCATTCGCAACATTTCGACAACGGGTAAAGCGTAGCTAACCGCTACTAGATCTTTCTTTTGCTTATGAAAGATAAAGGCAAAAAGAATAAAGGCGGCAACGTAACATGCACCAGTAATCCTCTCAAGGGTGTTGAAATCACCAAAAATATTGACAAAATAAATGGCAGCATATACAAAAATCCCAACAAAATAGACAGCAAACATTCCCTTGGCAATCCTCAGATTGCGTTCGTCCTCAACTCTCATCTTCAACACAAAGCTATCCATATCCCTAATAGCCTCCTCCTGACTCCTGTTTCTGGCAAAAAGATTATTCTTCATAGTCACCTCCCTTCAACGACTCTCTTAACGACTCCTTAATTCTGTGCACCTTAACCCGAATATTAGGTTCGGTAAGTCCAATAATGTCGGCTATCTCCCGATGGCTAACCCCCTCCATTACCAACGACATTATGGCCTTTTCGATTACCGAAAGCTGATTTAGCGAAACCTGGAGTTTGCTGAATTTTTGTTCCAAAACCATCACCTCACCGGCCTCCTCGGGAAAGCCAAGATTAGAAAGAACCACCGGATCGAAACCTACGGTAAATCGCATGCGCTTAAACTCCTTGCCGGCAAACCCCAGCGCGGTATTAATTGCAACCCGATATATCCAAGTATCAACGGAGGAATCACCACGAAACGAATCAATGGATTTCCATGCATTGATCATTATCTCCTGAAACATATCCTTTCGGTCCTCCTCTGTGGGAGCATAGTAGGAGCATATTCGCCGAATCCGCTCCTCATTATCCGAAATGACCTTTTTAAACGTAGTCTCCTTGCTATTCATTAAAATCTCTTGTTCAACCTGTATACTTAGTAGTAACACCAAACCACTTGTTACATTTTTTATCACCAAATTTCATCAACCTATTCTTTCTAGTTATAAGACTAACATAAATCTTTTTTCTAGATTCATCGCATCCAATTAATTCTCTGAATTGATTGGATATTCCGGTGCGAATTTAACCAATTAGTCACTACCTTTATTGCACGATATTTGCTAATCAATAGGCAAGATTCAGAATATGCGCATAGCCATCATCGATTTAGGCACGAACACCTTTAACCTGCTCATTGCAAGTGTGGGGAGCAATGGCAGTTACCAAACCGAGATGAGCACCAAACATCCAGTTAAGCTGGGCAAGGGAGGTATTAACAGCCACACAATTCTTCCAGAAGCCATGGAACGTGGCCTCCTTGCGTTTCAAGTGCTTATGCATGTGGTAGAGCGAAGAGCGGTGGACAAGATCTTTGCATTTGCCACCTCCGCCATTAGAAGCGCAACAAATGGACCTGACTTAGTTCGGCAAATTCATGAAAAGTTTGGCGTTGAGGTAGTAGTTATCTCTGGAGAACGCGAGGCAGAACTTATATACCATGGAGTTGCCCAAGTAGTTGACCTCTCTACAAAAAAACACCTTATAATGGACATTGGCGGAGGTAGCAATGAACTCATCATCGCCAACAAAAACCAGATATTCTTTAAGCACAGCTTCCCGCTAGGTATGTCAAGATTACTGGAACAGTTTAAACTATCCAACCCAATTACAACACAAGAGGTTAATCAAATAGAAAGCTATCTTGACAAGGAGTTACGCCCACTTTTTGAGGCAACCGCCATCCACAAGCCACAGGTATTAGTTGGCTCCTCAGGTTCCTTCGATACCTACCGTGCGATTCTTACCAATGGAAATGATCGCTGCATCCCTCCATCGCAACCCATTGACATGAGGGCCTACCTTAAGCTACACCAAACACTACTCACCTCCACCGCGGATGAAAGAAAAGTTATGCTCGGAATGGAACCGATGCGAGTAGAAATGATTGTGGTTGCTAGCATTTTCACCCATTTTGTAATCAAAAAAACTGGTATAAGCCGTATTATACAATCGTGCTATGCACTTAAGGAGGGCGCCATGTGGGACATGATTAATTCTAATGGAAACAAATCTCTTTAGCTAATACACCAAAAGAAATTATGGCAAGAATACTGGTTATCGACGATGAAAAAGGCATTCGCAATACGCTGAAGGATATTTTGGAATATGAAAAGCACGAAGTTGAGGTCGCCGGAACTGGAGAGGAGGGACTGGATTTGCTTAACAATAATAGCTTCGACCTAGTTTTTCTTGATGTTAAGATGCCGGGACTCGATGGTATTGAAGTATTGGAAAGCATTAGCATAAATCATCCAGAGGTTGCAGTTATCATGATTTCGGGTCATGGAAACATCGATACTGCTGTAGAAGCCATAAAGAAAGGAGCTTTCGACTTTTTAGAAAAGCCTCTCGATCTAAATCGCATTCTAGTCACCATACGAAATGCCACCGATAGAACGAAGTTAGTAAGAGAAACCAACATGCTGAAGAAGCAACTATCGTCAAACTTCGAAATTATCGGCAAATCGGAGGCTATAAATAAGGTAAAAGAACTTATACAAAAGGTGGCTCCCACCGATGCTCGAGTGCTAATTACAGGGAGTAACGGAACGGGAAAAGAGTTAGTGGCACGTCAACTACACGAAAAGAGCAACCGAGTATCAGGCTCATTTGTAGAGGTTAACTGCGCTGCAATACCTTCAGAACTAATAGAAAGCGAACTATTTGGTCACGAAAAGGGTGCCTTTACATCGGCTCTAAAACAACGCAAGGGAAAATTTGAGCAGGCAGATAGTGGCACCATCTTCCTCGACGAGATTGGCGACATGAGCCTATCAGCACAAGCCAAGGTGCTTCGAGTTCTGCAAGAGAACAAGATTACACGAGTTGGGGGCGACAAGGATATCGACGTAAACGTGAGAGTTATTGCAGCAACCAACAAAAACCTGATCAAGGAAATTGAAGCCGGCAACTTTCGTGAAGACCTTTACCACCGGATAAGCGTTATTTTAATAAGAGTTCCAACGCTTGTGGAAAGGAAAGATGACATTCCTATTTTAGTAGATCATTTCCTCACTATTCTCTGTAACGAACTAGGAACTGCCAAAAAAGAGATTACCACCGATGCGGTGGAAGCATTGAGCCAAAATGAATGGAGAGGGAACATCCGAGAGTTAAAAAATGTGGTGGAACGGCTCATCATTCTTAGCGGAAAAGAGATTACCATCGATGATGTTAAACAATTTGCCAGCCCCATGTTTGGTTAGTTCAAGGCTGTCTATGTAGTAGAAGTGGTCAACAAGTATTATCTTTAATCTCTAAATATTTTCTTTGATGAGAGTAGAGCACGACTTTCTTGGCGATAAAGACATACCATCCGATGCGCTCTATGGCATTCATGCGGTGAGAGCAGTGGAGAACTTTCCTGACAACACCCGATTTCACGCCGAGTGGTATAGAGCCGTAGGTCTAACCAAACTGGCCTGCTACCTCACCTACCAAAGTTTTAAGAAGGCAACAATCGAAAGTTACTCCTCCAACAAAATCCCCTTCCCCCTAATGGATGACAAGGTGGTTGAAGCCCTAATTGCAGCGGCTGAGGAAGTTTCGGAGGGAAAACATTTTGAACATTTCATTGTTCCAGCCGTTCAGGGTGGCGCTGGAACAAGCATCAACATGAACGTAAATGAAATTATTGCCAACCTCGCATTGATTAAAATTGGCGAAAAGCCCGGCAGCTACAACCTTTGCGACCCCATTGAACAGTCAAACATATTCCAAAGCACCAACGACGTTATCCCAACTGCCCTGAGGGTTGCCACCATACAGCTCCTCGAAAAGTTAGAAGAGGCAATCAATACCCTCCGTAGCAAGATTGAGGAAAAGGAGAAGAGCAACCGCAACGCAATTCGGGTAGGTTACACCCAAATGCAGGAGGCCGTTCCATCGTCGTTTGGGCTACTCTTTAGCAGCTATGCCGATGCCCTTTCGCGCGACTGGTGGCGAGTATCCAAATGCTTTGAGCGTATTAAGGTGGTGAACCTTGGTGGCGGAGCCATAGGTACTGGCATGGGTGCGCCGCGCTTCTTCATTATGGAGGTGGTTCCTGCCCTTCAAAAGTTAACCGGTCTTCCCATTACCCGCAGCGAAAACCGCATGGATGCCACGGCCAATCTTGACACCTTTGTGGAGATTCACGCCACGCTAAAGGCACACGCCGTTAACCTAGAAAAGATGGTGAGCGACCTGCGCCTCCTCGCATCGGACATTGCCTCCACCGGAGAACTCACTATCCCAAAACGACAGGTGGGCAGCTCCATCATGCCAGGGAAGGTGAATCCGGTAATCCCAGAATACGTGGTGAGCGTAGCGCATAAGGTCTACGCCAACGACCAGCTGATATCATCTCTTTGCGGGCAAGGTGTTTTAGAGTTGAATGCCTACCTGCCTGCCATTGGTCACGCGCTGCTCGACTCGTTAAAGCTGCTCATTGCCGCCAACCAAACGCTGGGCAACAACCTATGGGATGGCTTAGCTGTGAATGCTGAGGCGGCCGCCGAGAAGTTGTTTCGAAGCCCCTCCATTACCACTGCACTCACGCCATACATTGGCTACCATCGCGCTGCTGAACTGTCGAAGCACATGCGCGAAAAGCATTGCAGCATATTTGAGGCCAACGAGGCCTTGCGACTCTTCCCCGAAGAGCAAATGGCGCAGTTGCTGGCACCGGACAACCTGCTTAAGTTGGGGTTCTCACTTAAAGAGTTAGGAGAGCGTTAATGTGTCGTGCCTTCGGCACTGCAAATCACCCACTCTCAATTTTCTACCATACTGCCGTGCCTTTGGCACTCCGTATCGCGCAATTGTATTCTAAAAACACATCAAGTTAGTCCCGCAAGAGACGACAGTATGGTAGAATAATCGATACACCATTATACAGTTGAATACCGAAGGCACGACAGAGCCACCCAAAAAATTGCTTCAAAAATAGCAGAACAAAGAATCAATTAAATCGCTTTAATAACTACCTATTCATCAATTTAAAAGTAAATGAAATCGATAATATCCCTCCTTTTCGTAAATTGTATTGACTATATTAACACCTAGAATTCAATGGCTTTATTAATCGGCAATTACAAGATTAGAATTGGAACTATATTCAAACTTACTATAACAAGAGGTCTGCTTCTTCTGTTTTTCCTGACCATCTCATTGTGTGGAGTTGGACAAACAGATGCCACCGTATCGCCCATAGTATTTGAAGACTATTCTAATAAGAACAAGGACACCTGCTCTTCGCATGTTCTAGATTTCATAAATTCCATGAGCCTCACAACCAACCTTAAAGGTTACAAAATTATCAGCTTTGTGTTATCCTACTCAGTTCCAATCGATGTAAAAGATTGGTATATAGGAAATAAAGACCTCGTTTGTGATTCTTCCGCATTGTCAGATTCTCTTAAGGTGATTATGATGGGTGATTACAACAGCTTAAATAAGGACAGAAGAGTGACCATTACAAACATACTGGCCATTACCCCAAAGGGAGAAATTATCTGGCTTAATGATTTATCAATTAAAATTAAGGCAGATTGCGAAAAGAACAAAACAAACACCCCATTTAAACCCAAAAGAAATGGTAATAAAAAAGCTACCTAACCAAAAATCAAAAAGATTGACTCAACAGGTAAAAAGGCACCACCATAACTCATCAACACAACTGTAATTTTAACGATTACCTTAATTACAATGCCTTCTTTGCGAACAATCCTAACAACTGCTATCTTTACAAAAAATTTCCAATGGCAAAGGGCAAAGAATCGTTTCCTCATATTGGCATTTACGGCAGAAGAAACTCGGGTAAGAGCACAACCATCAACTTTTTGGCAGGTCAGAACGTGGCCATCGTTTCCGATGTGGCCGGCACCACCACCGACCCGGTAAAAAAGTCGTTTGAGATTACCGGTTTTGGACCCGTCGTGCTAATTGACACCGCTGGAATTGACGATGAGGGTGAGTTGGGCCGGTTAAGAGTTGAGAAAACGATGGAGTCCATCAAATCGGTGGATCTTGCCCTGCTGGTGGTTACCAATAATTCCATAAATAGCAGTGAAGAGAAGTTGATTGAAGAGTTTGCCAAGACCGACACCCCCTTTATTGTTGTTCACAACCAGAACGACCGTTTGCCGCTTCTTCCTGAATTTTCCACTACCATGACAGACCGTTACCACGTTCAGGTGGTGGCCATCAGTGCACTAAAAAAGGAGGGATTGGAACAGCTGCTTAAAGTGGTCAAGGAAACCATTCCGGAGTATAGCTTCAAAACACCATCACTCCTAGGCGACCTCGTTGGCTACGGCGATGTGGTGCTGCTCATAACCCCCATCGACGTGGAGGCACCGGCTGGAAGGCTTATTCTGCCTCAGGTGCAAGCCATACGAGATGTGCTCGACAACGATGCCGTGGCCATTGTTTTAAAGGAGCGCGAGGTAGATGGATTTCTAAGGAAAACCGGCATTAAACCGGCACTAGCAGTCACCGATAGCCAAATCTTCAACAAGGCTGACGCAGCAATTCCGCGCGATATTCCACTCACCAGCTTCAGCACGCTGCTGGCGCGCTTCAAGGGCGACTTTGAGAGTTACCTCAAAGGCACACCCAAAATTGCAACGCTAAAGGATGGTGATAAAGTTCTAATTTTAGAGAGCTGCACCCATCATGTCTCCTGCGACGACATTGGCCGGGTGAAAATTCCTCGTTGGATTAGCCAGTTCACAGGCAAGAAGCTATCCTTTGAAGTGGTAATGGGGCTTGACAAGTTACCCACCGACATAAAGGATTATGCGCTAGTAATACAGTGTGGCGGATGTGTAATCACAAGAAAGCAACTGATGAACCGGCTACGACCGGCCATTCAAGCAGGTGTTCCAGTAACGAACTATGGAATGGCAATTGCTTACGTTCAGGGAATTTACAACCGGGCAATTGCACCATTCACTAACCAGCAGTCCGACCCAAACGAATACCTATAATCACTATTATCTAATTCTTTACAACACGGAAGTTAAAACGGCCACCGTTCCTTTGAATAACTCCCGAATAGACACCCTTCGTCCATCCATTGATGGATACACGTAGTTGCTCACCAGAAAGTGTTGAATGGTAAACCACTCTTCCCGCAAGGTCGAATATTGAAATGGATGCACCCACAAGGTCAGGCGTTACCTCAACCACAACAAAGACTCCGGCAGGATTAGGATGTATCCTAACTTTTGAAGCAACATCCAGCTCCTTCACTGAAACAGGGTTCCCGTTTTGGACCATCAGCAATTCGCCATTGGGATCAAGTGTAACCGAAGAGGGAACTCCCGAAACCGGAATGGCAAATTCCTGCCCATTTTGAGTCCACACAAGAGTGGTATCTTTTTCTCCACGGTTAAGCGCAATGCGCACGTCCATGCTCATCCTAAAAAATGGAACCGAAACATCGCTGGTGGTCTGGTTCAGGTTTAAAACTACAAAACCATTATCGACCTTATAGGTTGAGGAAACCGTAGGAAACCCTTTTCCATAGTACCACTGGTTTAAAAACCATGTGTAATCCTTTCCGGCATAGCTGTTAAGTACTGCTAGAAAATTAGCACCAGTTGCCGTTCCTCTGCCATATTGTGTCAAAAAATGCCTGAGCATTCCAAAGAATTCGGTATCGTTATCCAACTCCTTGCGAAGCATATGTATAATGGCTGCTCCCTTTTTGTAGGATAGATAATAGTCGAAGATTCTATTCTCGTCGGTTGCGTCGCTCGTAGGAACATAAACGCTGCCATGTGGTTCCATCAAAGCCATGGAAAATGCACTTGTCATCCATGCCGCAGCGGTAGAAGTTTGTCCACTAAATTCCCGGTAGAGGTATTCAGAATAGGAGGCAAAGCCCTCGTTTATCCAAATGTCCTCCCAATCGGCACAGGTAACGTAATCGCCAAACCATTGGTGCGCCAGCTCATGCGAAACCAGATCGGTGCTAAAAGTGCTAAGAGTAGTAAGCGTTTGATGCTCCATACCTCCCCCAATTGGTGCCATTACGTGTCCATACTTTTCAGCACTAAATGGATATGGCACGTAAAGTTGGGAAAAAGTTTCAATCATGTTAGGTGTTTGATCCAACACTGATTTATAAGTGCTCAAGCAGCCGGAACTATTATAAATGTAGTGGGTTATTGGAACTGAAATTCCCGAAACCGATGCAATATTATCATACTCCTGGTAGTTTCCTATGGTCATTGCCAAAAGGTAGTAGTCGATCGGGTAATGGGTAATCCACTCATACCTCATCTTGCCATTGCCTACATCGGTTATCTTTGTAAGCAGACCATTTGAAGCCGCCTTAAGAGTAGAAGGTACGGTTACAAACACGTAGGCCGAATCGGCCTTGTCGGTTAAAACCTGCTTCACAGGAAACCACTCGTAGGCGTGAAACGATTCGGAGAGAGTCCACAGTATGGTTTGGTTCCAGTTGTAATCCTTGGTGCTCTGAATGCCAGCCATTCCAACAGGAGTTCCGGCATAGTTAACGTGCACCATCGCCATTTCATTCAAGCCAACTGGTGTAGCCGGTGTAATCTGCAGCTCGTTGGATTGATGGGTAAAAGTTGCATCAACGCCATTCACCTGCACCGATGAAACGGTAAGTTGATTGAGTAATTGAAAAACAATGGTAGAAAGGTTGCTTACCTCACTTTCAACTTTAATTTCGGTAAAGCCAGCAATGGTGGTGCTTGTATTCGTTGCACTAAGGTCGATGTGGTAAAACTTTACGTCGTAGTTGGCCATGTCGGCAAGTTGGCGTGCATTTGGATGTAACCCAGGAGTTACAAAAGTTGGTATCTTATTCTGAGCAAACAAATGGTTCGAAAAAAGAGCTAAAAGCAGCAAAGTGGTTACCAATAAACTTGACCTTTTCATTTAGCTTGGTGTTGAAAAAACTTACGACAAGTTATGAAATATTTTTCCACCACATAACACCATTGCCTACGGAATAAAAAAGATTGATAGTCGATTAGTGAGTTAGGTTTTCAGGAATAAACTATTACCAATAAGCTAAATAAATGCTACAACACACCTTAGATCAATAGACGATAGACATTTTTGTAACTCGTAACGTTACTGTTACCTGTCATTTATCCAGCACTCTTCTCCACCAACTTTAGGATACTCCAACCAACAAGAGCACAGTTAATACACTTCTACCTCAAACAGCTTAGGCCAATACTTCCCTGTGACATACATTCTATGGTTTGTTGAATCGTAGGCAATACCGTTTAACACATCGGTATTCTCCTTTTTATCGGAAGGTTTTAGCAGATCACTAAAAAAAACATCGGCAACAACCTTACCGGTTTTTGGATCAATTTTCACAACACGGTTGGTCATGTAATCGTTAGCCCAAATACAACCATCGATATACTCCAGCTCGTTAAGATTATGCACTGGTCCCTCGTTATCGTAAACCTCAATTCTACTCTTTTCCGTGAAGTATTCAGGATCCATGAAATATAGAATATTTGACCCATCACTCATCACCAACTGATTGCCAATGGTGGTAATTCCCCAGCCCTCAGTTGGGTAGTTAAACCGGTTAATCAACCTGAAGGAATTCAAATCGTAAACGAAACAAACATTGGAACGCCAAGTAAGTTGATATATTTTATCACCAAGAATGGTAATTCCCTCACCAAACATCTCTGATGGAATTGCAACCTGCCGTAGCACTTTGCCTGTATTAATTTGAACTTGCCTCAAATTACTTTCGCCCAACTGTCCAGTTCCCTCCAAAAAATCGCCTTTATAAACCAGCAATCCTTGGGTATAAGCTCCAATATCGTGGGGATAGGTATGTTTTATCCGAAAATTTAATCGAACAGGTTTATCTTTAGGCAACACCTTTAAGTTAGCAAACTGAGAATAGACTATCGTCCCAGAATAGGCAACCACCCGAAGTTGTTGAATTCCCATTTTTGAATCTTGAGTATTCCACTTAGCCTGGTTCTTTGTAAATGTTCCCACCACAAGGCTACCCTCCATTAACTTTGCAGAATCGATTGGATTTGTTTCCGATTCCGATACAATTGTAAATGGGACGACCTCACCAGCCCGCACAACATTGCCACTAGAAGGAGCAGAAATAGTAAAAAGTTTTACTTCGCTGGCCGTTACCACCGAAGAGGTATTAGCGTTTTTTTTGCTTGAACTGCTACAACTCATAAAGGAGAATAACAGCAATGCAGTGATTATCTTATTCAATATACTTTTCATTATTCTATCGTCTAAATATGTTCCAGAAACTCTTCCGCCCTTTTTTTAACGCTCTACGCTCTTGCATGGGATTAATTGCGGTCTCTTCAGGGCAAAGCATTTCCCATACCTTCGTCCATCCAGGAAATCCTCCAAGATTTTTATCGTCTATATAGATATCGGCATCAATCTTTCGTGATACAGTATCATCCAAAACCTCCTCGGCATAATTTTTATTCACCGCATAAAATTCCACTCCATGTTGCCTACAGAACTCCACCGCCTCTTCCAGTGGCTTCCCATCTCTATAAGTCCATAAAATCAAATGAAATCCTTTACGCTGCAGTAACTTCATGGTTTCAAATGCAAAAAGCATCTCCTGACCGATGGCCGGATAGGCATTTTCTACAATTGTTCCGTCAAAATCGACTGCAACCTTCACCATAATTTCATTAAAAAGGATTGCCCAAATTTAAGTGATTAAAGCTATAAGTTATGGAAAAGACGTTAGAATACTGACCAATGCCAACACTTCCAATGTTGGTAAGGGCATAATCAAGCGTCCAGTCGTGCCACCTCACACCCATTCCAAGGTTTGGCTGAAAGGTATAACTCTTTTTTCCGCCAAAGTCCTGCTCCTCCTGAATGTTATTTACCCCCACACGCATAAATACCAATTGGTTGTATCCAACTTCCAACCCCACTTTGGGATCAATACTAATTGGATCCGAGGCAATAAGAGTATGACGTTTCCCATCGAAGGTAACCTCGAGATTCACCTCTGCCAGCGCAGTAACCTTTCCCGCTACCTTAAAAAAACGCGACACGCCGGCCACCAATCTAGGTAATGTGAGCTCCACATTTTGAGAAGGAGCCACGTTGAAAACGGAATCTCCAACAGCAATTTCCAGCTTAGATGAGTTAAATGTCCAGTAAGTAAAAGTTGTAGTAACATCTTTCAAATTTGCCCCCACCACCCATCCATTAAACGATTTTTTGGCAGCAATGTCAACTCCAAAGCCATAGCCGGCAGCAAACTGTCCCACGTGTCTATAAATTATTTTAGCACTTCCTCCAACGTCAATACCTATTAAAGGCAGCCTCTTTCCGTAGCTGAGAATAAATGCATTATCGGAAGTTGAAAAGAGTGAAATTCGGTCGTAATCCAGATTTCCATCCTTATCGAAAAGGTTGGTGGTATTTAAGATATCGTCAACGCCAAGCCGAATAAAACTCATCCCAAACCCAGAAAGGGAGTCTATTCGATAAGAAAATGCAGCGTAGTCGAAGCTGGCAATTCCAGCAAAATATTCGGCATGCATGGCGCCAACACTATACTTTTGGGTTAAATGAGCTAAAACAGCAGGATTCCAATAAAGACCAAAAGCACCTTCATCCGATGAAACCACTGCGCTTCCCATTCCCAATGCGCGTGCACCAACACCAATCTGTAAAAAATCGTTGCTATACTTTGGTGTCGTTTGTGCAAAAACATCTGAAAACCCTGATAAAAAAAGGAAAACAGCAATAGTATTCTTTATCCTCATGAGGCATAAAATTCGGGGAATAAACTTATACAAATGAATGGTTTTATCCAAACTACAATAAATAACTTAACTTTACGGCACTTATTGCATAACATCCCTTACATCATGAGTATTGCACGTCACATTCCTAACGCGATAACCTCGCTTAACCTTTTTTCTGGATGCATTGCCATCACAATGGCATTCAATGGCAAATTTGAAATGGCTGGTGCCTTCATTTTACTTGCCGCCGTATTTGATTTTTTCGATGGTATGACAGCCCGCTTATTAAAGTCATATTCCGACATTGGGAAAGAGCTCGACTCTCTTGCCGACATGGTAAGTTTTGGCGTCGCACCTTCAATTATCTTTTTTAAATTGATGCAGTTAGGCTTTGCAGGAGTTCAAGATGGGGCAGCCAACTACCTTCCTTATCTAGCCTTTATAATTGCAGTATTTTCAGCACTACGACTGGCAAAATTCAACATCGATACTCGTCAAACTTCCTCCTTTATTGGACTACCTACACCTGCCAACGCACTCTTTTTGCTCTCCTTTGGATTGTTATACACCAGCAACCTGAGCTACAAAGACACTATTCTAAATCCATATGTTTTATTAGTAATTGCAATAATTTTCGCACTCCTATTGGTTGCCGAAATACCCATGTTTGCTTTAAAGGTAAAGAGTCTAAAATGGAAAGGCAATGAGATTCGCTACATTTTTCTAGGATTATCTGCCGGAATTGTTCTCATGCTTCACGAAATGGCATTGCTTGGAATAATTCCACTCTATATAATCATCTCACTGTTTACGCAGAAAAAGCAAGTTGCTTAGCAAGGAAATTTTTTCTCGCCAACGCCAACTCGCATTACAGATTCCTGTCGAAGGATAGATTCCTTATGGACCATTTCGAGCAAACTTTTTACGAAATTGGAATTTAGGTCAAGTGATTCAGCTTGCTCTAACCAATCGCGAAGCATCTTTTCAAATCGGTTAACCTGTAGAATAGTAACGTTTTGCTGTTGCTTAAACCTACCTATCTCCTCTGCAATTTTCATTCGCTGGCCAAGCAGCTCCAAAACCTGCCCATCAATGGAATCGATTCGCTGACGAAGAGTTTCAATGCAACGTGAAAAATCGCTATTGGCTGTTGTACTGGTAGGAAACGACATTGAAGTAAGCACCTCCTGAAGCTGCTGCGGATTAAGTTGCTGACGAGCATCGCTGAGCGCCACAGGAGGATTAATATGCGTTTCGATCATTAGGCCATCCATATCTAAATCGAGGGCTTGTTGGGCAATTCCTTGCACCAATTCCCACTTACCAGCAATATGGCTTGGGTCACAAATAATTGGCAAATCTGGATATAGACGTTTAAGTTCAATGGAAACTTCCCATCTTGGAATATTTCGAAGGCCACGCTTTTCGAAAGGATAAAATCCCCGGTGAATTGCGGCCAACTTACGACACCCCTCTTTATTAAGTCGTTCCAATGCTCCAATCCACAGTTCAATATCAGGATTAATTGGATTTTTTACCAATACCGGCACATCCACTCGTCCAAGTGCAGCAGCCAACTCCTGTATAGAAAAAGGGTTTGAAACGGTGCGCGCTCCCACCCAGAGAATGTCGATTCCCCATTTCATAGCCGCCTCAACGTGGGCAGGAGTAGCCACCTCTACAGCCATCTTCAGCCCTGTAATCTCCTTAGCCTCAGCAAGCCATTCCAACGCTTGCAAACCCATTCCTTCAAAAGTTCCGGGTCGAGTACGTGGTTTCCAAACTCCCGCTCGAAAGATAGATATGTTTGGAATTTGAGCAATAGCATTTGCTGTAGCCAACACTTGTTCCCTTGTCTCGGCACTACAAGGGCCCCCAATAATTATTGGTCTACCAAATTTCTCACCAAACCATTCGTCGGTTGAAACAATATCGAGCATTAAGTCTTCTCCAAAAGTATTAATTGCCACAAACAGATAAAACAAAAAGGGGCTGCTCACCATTTAAACTACAGGTTGCAGTCCCAAATATTTATTTAAAAATTACTCTTCATGTTTTGCCTTTTCAAGCTGTTCGAACTTTTCTACAGCCCAAACAACGGCCCGATAGGATACATAGATCAGCACTGGCCAACTTACCAAACCCAATATTTCAGACATATATTTCATCTTCAAAGTATTAATCATTCAACTCTTCTTAACTTACGATTACCAACATACTTAGTAAACGTGAATATTCTCGTTCATTTCGGCAGAGTCAATCTTCTTATTGTTGATGGCTCGCCAAGCAAAAAAGATATAAAGCGCCACAAAGGGTACAAGCAACGATACAACAGTCATAACCTTTAGGGTAAACTTACTAGAGGAGCTATTGTAAATAGTTAGCGAACTCTGCAAATCGAAGGTAGATGGATAGTAAGCGGTGTTATTATATCCAGCGGTGAGGAGAAGAGCCAACACGGTAAGAATTACTCCCCCTCCAGCATACCAAATTCCTTTAGTGCTACGTTTCAATAATGATGAACCTATTCCCCAAAGCACCAGTACTACACCTGCGAGTAAAACACCAAGCACCGCAGGCATGGCCAAAAGGTTATGCATGTATTTGTAATCTTCCATAAACACCTTCCCTGTAGTTGAATTTACGGCAAAGCCTTGGGAAAGGATTACCGAGACTAAAAAATACAGGAAGAAGACCAAAAATGGAATTGCATTGTAAAACAGCTGTCTTTTCGATCGTGCAAAAATATTTTCATCGTCTATGTTATTCATAAAGTAAAGGGAACCCAAAACCCGAGAAAGAAAAAACACAGCCAAACCTAATGCAACATTCTGAACATTTAAAACTGCCTCTAACCCATGAAAAGGTGTCTCCCATACCGAAATCGTAGGATTAGCAAGATTCGTAATGTTATCCTTGGCAACAGAGAAGGCTGAACCAGAGAAAAAAGTTCCAACGGCTACTCCCAACAAAATTGTTCCCAGCAATCCATTCAAAAAGAGAAATATTTCAAAGGTTTTTGCGCCCAGAAAATTGCTAGGTTTAGAACGAAATTCATAGGAAACGGCCTGAATTATAAAAGCGAATAGTATTGCCATCCAAACCCAATAGGCTCCACCAAAGCTGGTGGAGTAGAACAATGGAAATGAGGCAAAAAAAGCACCACCAAAAGTTACCAATGTGGTAAAGGTAAATTCCCATTTTCGGCCTAAGGAGTTAACCAGCATTCGTCTTTCGTCTTCATTTTTAGCCACAGTGTACAGAAGCGTTTGACCTCCTTGAACGAAGAGCAAGAAGACCAATATAGCACCTAAAAGTGAAATGATAAACCACCAGTATTGCTGGAGCAGCATGTATGTTGTATCAACCATTTTAATGTCCTCCTTCGTTAGGTCCTATTTTGATTTGCTTGAATAATATTTTCATTTCTGCAATAAGCAGCACGGAGAAAAGGATGCCAAACAGCCAGAAAGTAATTTGAACGGCACTTGCATCTATGCGCGACACCGCTGCAACTGTTGGAAGTAAATCCTGAATTACCCATGGTTGACGACCAACTTCTGCAACAATCCATCCAGCCTCTGAGGCAATATAGGCCAATGGTACCGAAACGATTAAGAGGCGAAGTAACCATCTGTGTTTTTGCAATTGCTGTTTAAATATTAGCCATAACACAACAACAAAAAGAATGATAAAGTAGAAACCCAACGCCACCATAATATGAAAGCTATAAAAGGTAAGTGGAACATTGGGGATGATGCTCTCTGGATCGTTTAGGTAGCCATAACCAAAGTATTGAAAATTTTGCTCTAGCACCATCTTGCTAAAGTTCATCAACTCCTTATTGCCATTCTTCTTAGCCTTTCGATAATCTGCTAACGCCTGAATAGCAACGCGACCACGACTAATTTTCTGCTGCGCCGATAGTGCAAGTTGACCATTTCCCTCAGCATCCATATAGATATAACCATCGACCACATCCTTAACGCCGGGAACAAAAGCATCAACATCTCTATAGCTAAGCATAGACAGCAACTTCGGTATTTCAAACTTAAACACAAAAGCATCGGTAGAATCGTTATACTTTTTCCCTGGAGTAAGCATACCTACGGCAACTAAGCCTGCATTGGTTTTTCCTTCATATAACCCTTCCATAGCAGCGAGCTTCATTGGTTGCTTTTGAGCAACTTGATAAGCGGAACCATCACCAGTAAATGCAAGAAAAAGAGAGCTAATCAAACCAAAGACGCCAGCGACTATAATACTTCGCTTGGCCATGAGAATTTCTCTTCCTTTAAGTAAATACCAAGCACTAACGCCAAGCACAAAAATCGAGGCAAGCACATAACCCGAGGTAATGGTGTGCATGAATTTATTAATAGCTACAGGTGAAAACAATACAGCCCAAAAGTCAACCATCTCGTTTCGGGCCGTTTCAGGATTAAACACCATGCCCGCAGGATATTGCATCCATGCATTAGCCACCAATATCCAGAGTGCAGATAGATTGGCACCAATGGCGGTGAGCCAACTTGCTGTAAGATGAAATTTTTTGCTCACCTTGTTCCACCCAAAAAACATTATGGCGATAAAGGTAGACTCCATAAAAAAGGCCATAATTCCCTCAATGGCCAATGGAGCGCCAAAAATATCACCTACAAACCAAGAATAGTTGGACCAGTTTGTACCAAATTCAAACTCAAGAATTATTCCAGTGGCGACACCAATTGCAAAATTTATTCCGAAAAGGGTCATCCAAAATTTAGTAATCCGCTTCCACTCCTCGCTTCCAGTCCTAACGTATATGGTCTCCATTATGGCTACAATAAACGCAAGGCCTAAGGTTAGTGGGACAAAAATCCAATGATAAATTGCCGTCAGTGCAAACTGTGCCCTCGACCAGTCAACAACCGATAGATCAATGTTTTCTACCATAGCTTAAGCTTATTTAGGTTTTGTTAATTGTTCAATCACATGATTACTACGCTCCTCGTCTGTTTTAAAATCCTTTTGGAGAATATTTGGGAAGAAGAAGATCTTTAAAACAGCAAACATGATAAAGAGCTTGATGATAATCAGCACCCATAAAGTCTTACCAAGAGTCATACCTTTAAAGCCCTCATAGTAAAACAAAAAAACTCGATATACCCAATTTTTTTTCTTCATAGGTTCCTACCAAAATTAGGACAAAATAGCTTATTATAATAATAAAAATATTGCTTTTTAAACACCATTTCATATTTGTTGTTTGATAAATGGAGAAAAAACCGATCACATCCTTCGGCCTACATAATTGGCTACAATAATATTTACTTACAATTGCTACCTTTGCACACTATGGCTAAAGACATTGACATTATCGAGAAGAAAATACTCGGGTTCAAAGCACGTAAGTTAAACCTGTTTACCACCTCCTCGTTTCAAACTCACAGTATTGTTCTACTTCACATCATTAGTAGGATAGACAATACCATTCCTGTTTACTTTATCAATACTGGATATCTTTTCCCAAAAACCATAGAATACAAAGACCAAATCTCCGACTTTTTTGGTTTAAAGATAATTGACCTAGTGCCTACAATTCCAAAGCACTTGCAAAAAGATACAGAGGGAAACCTTCTCTTTTCTAGTAATCCCGATCTCTGCTGTCACATCAACAAGGTATTGCCACTAGACAACCTACTTCCAAAATTCGACATATGGATAAATGGTGTTAGAGCCGATCAAACAGCTATTCGCAGTGCCATGAAAGAGGAAGAGAATGCACCCCATGGGGTAATCCGCTACCACCCCATGCTCAGTTGGACTAAGCAAGAAATTTATAAATACATCAAAGAGTTTGATCTACCTCGTCATCCACTCGATCCACTTGGGTATAGTAGCATTGGCTGTGAACCCTGCACACGAAAGCCCGACCTAAATTTTCCCGACAGAAATGGGCGATGGTTTGGCCAAAACAAAACCGAGTGTGGATTGAATACTGAACTTGTTATTAACCACGAAAAGTAAAGTAATGAAGATTTTAGTTACTGGAGGAGCAGGATATATAGGCAGCGAAATTGCAAAACAGCTAACTTGGCTAAAAACCATTTCGCAAGTGATAGTCTACGACAACTTTGCCACTGGGAAACATGGACTTTTGCAAAAAGGGTTCAACCACGCCAAACTAAAAATTGTAAAAGCAGATATACTAGACAGCAGAACATTGGCCAAGGAAATTTCGGGATGCAGCTTAGTATTTCATGCAGCGGGGGTTGGAAGTCCTATTAATTCAAACGATTTTCAAATTCACCAGATGGAGCAGGTTAATCACTGGGGAACTGCGGAACTCGTAAATTTGCTTGAGACTCATGCTCCCAATGCACGTCTAATATACCTATCCACCACCGAAATTGAAAATCAGAACAATCCATCATCCTATACTTCTTCAATTTTTAGAGCAGAGGAGGAAATTGATCGCCTAGTTAAAAAAAATTTGGCATCGGTACTTCGAGTTGCAGATGTTTTTGGCTATAGCCTAAATTTAAGGATCAACACACTTCTCAATAAAATGATTACCGATGGATTTCTTTTGGGAAAGGTTCAAATTCTTGGTGATGGTAACCAAACCGTTGCATTCACTTCGCTAGATGATATTTTAAGGGCAGCCGAAAAAGCTATCAGCAATGATTTTCCAGCAGGAACATTCAATATAGTAAGCCACAGTGCTACACTTAATTTTGTAGTGCAGGAATTATCAAGTTATTTACCACAACTTGAAACAATATATAATGCTCATCATTTCACAATGGATGACCGTAATGTATCCAATACAATACCATGTAAAATAGGTAACCTCACCCTAGGCGAGAGCATAGAACAATTTCTGAATAGGTTGAAGGATTAAAGAGACAAATTACTTACCTCTTAGCAAATAGAAGAACCCCTTTTGCACGGGCATTCCAGGATCGTCACGTTTTATTACATAGTAGTATACGCCACTAGGCACCTCGTCACCATAGGCAGTTTTACCATCCCATAATAAAATTGCAGCATAATTTTCATATAGTAAACTACCATGACGACTAAATATCTTGACTGAGAGATTTTCAACACCATTGCTTTTCACAGTCCAAAAATCGTTAACACCATCTCCATCTGGGGTAAAAACATTAGGAACCACAATTGTGTCAACAACGGCAAGTTTACTAGTTATCAGTCCACTACAACCATTAGGAGAGGTTAGCGTAAAGGTAATATCATAAACTCCTGCCTTGGAAAATATATAATCAAAAGAAAAATGGGTATTTGCCGGATCTACCACATTGCCAACTCCATCATTAATAGCCCAGTTAAAAGTAAAACCAGCAACATTTGTTGTAAAAAAGGGTGAACCTATCTTGTAGGCGTAAGCGTTATTACCATAAACAGAACTATCGTGCACCGCAACAAAGAAATTGAAAGGCAGCACCTGAATTTTTTTTACTACCGCATTAGCAGTATTACCATCGGTAGTCAATGTAACGGTAAATGTACTATCTAAGGCATAGTCGTGCGAAACGCTACTTCCAACAGCATTATTACCATCGCCAAAATCCCAGCTATAGGTCGAGGTAGAGGTAGGAGAAATTGCGTCAAACTGAATTACCGATTTGCAGTCTGTTGTTGGTTCAATTTGCTTATATCCAAAGTTAGTTGACTGCGACACTGCAACACTTCCTATAAAAAGCATACCTACAGCTATGACTATATTTTTTACCATCAAAATAAATTCATATTATTAACAACCAGCCAACTAAGGCAGAAAGAATTTAAATCTTCTCCGTCAGTTTTTTTACAACTCTAAAATTATAAAAAAATTCTTTGGCAAATACTCTTAACACGGTATAAATTGGTATTGCCAACAACATACCCGCAATTCCGGCCACACTACCGGCCACTAATATTACTAAAAATATCTCCAACGGATGTGCATTTACGCTAGAGGAGTATATGAATGGCTGAAAAAGGAATGCATCAATCATGTCTACCACAATATAGACCAAGGCCATATAAATAGCAAGGTGCACCAACTGTGTTGATGATACTGCATCAAGATTTGTAGCAACGCCAATTAATATGCCCAACAAGGCTGCCATAATAGGTCCTACATAAGGTATTACATTGAGCACTCCGGCAAGAAGACCAATAACCAAGGCATGGCTAAAAGAGATTCCTACAATAGTATGTCCAATGGTAACCAGTACAATTATACAAAACACATCGAGTACAATACCAATAAAATATCTGGTCAGTAAATTTTTGATAGAATCAAGAGCTCGAACAACATTCTCTTCATACTTCTCAGGAAAAATAAGGAGAACCCCTTCAAAAAAGAGCCGTTCATCTTTAAGAAAGAAAAAGGTTATGAACGAAATAGAAAATGCAGCCACAAAAAAGTTTCCAAGCAAGGAGGCAATTGAACCAAACAGATTGGTCAGCATGGCCTCATTCAAAACCGATGATATCTTCTCTTCCATTAATGTGTTGATGGAAAACCCTGTACCAGTTGCCGGAATATTTTCCTGAATAAACTTTTCAACCCCCATCACTGGTTTGCCAAATGTATTCACCAGCATGGGAACATTAACATTGGAAAGTTGGGTGGCTTGATTAGCAACAAGTGGCACAAATATTCGAAAAAACAGAACGATTACAGACCAGATAAGGAGCAACGTGAAAGCTGCCCGAAGTGCCTTGGGTAAGCGCCAGCGGTACAAAGGAACTTTGCCAAGCAAGTCGACTAAAGGTTTGCCTATAAGCGAAAGCACAGCAGCAATAAGCACATATGCCACGATGGTTATAAAATACCAAACCAAAAAAACAATAACAGCCGCAACCGCGATAATAATTACATAACGTGCCAGCTTATTCATAATTCTGTAGCTTTATGGCATTAAACCTGTTCGCCTCAAACGTATCAAAGATAAACTTTTTTGTTGCAAGTAACTTATTCCCCTATTGAATTATATGCTAACCAATCACATTGGAGAAGTTGCAGCTTTAATAACTGCCTTCTTCTGGACTATTACTGCTATCGCATTTGAAATTGCCGGAAAAAAGGTTGGCTCTCTATCGGTAAACCTTATTCGGCTAGTTATAGCATTTATATTTTTAACAGGATACAACTTTGTTGTTAGAGGGTTACCCTTCCCTGTAGATGCAACGGCCACGCAGTGGCTCTGGCTGTCCATATCGGGCATTGTGGGTTTTGTGCTAGGAGATCTATTCCTATTTCAAGCATACGTAGTTATTGGAGCAAGAATTTCGATGCTTATTATGGCCTTAGCTCCATTTGTTGCCGCCATAATAGGATGGTTTGTGCTGGGAGAAACCATGAATATTAAACAGTTTATCGCTCTGCTACTCACATTTTCAGGCATTTGCATTGTTGTACTTAAGAGAAAGGAAAATGAAAATGGGGAGAAATCAAGAAAATTAAAATTTAAATACCCCGTTGGTGGATTACTGTTAGCTCTTGGGGGTGCCATAGGACAAGGTGGTGGTCTGGTGCTTAGTAAATTAGGTATGGGCACATACAATCCTTTTGCGGCTTCACAAATCAGAGTTCTAACTGGGGTGATTGGATTTACATTACTATTTATCATACTTGGTAAGTTGAAACAAACCGTAACTACAATAAAAAACAGAAAAGCCATGCTGGTCATAACGCTTGGTGCATTCTTTGGCCCCTTCTTAGGTGTTTCGTTCTCCTTACTTTCGGTTCAGTACACCACTACGGGAATTGCCTCCACAATAATGTCCATTGTTCCAATATTAATCATACCTCCTTCTATCATTATTTTCCGAGAAAAATTCAAACTATTAGAACTTATTGGAGCCATAATCTCACTAGTAGGGGTATCGTTTTTCTTTTTATAGCAAACGAATCTTGATCACATAAAAAAAGGAGCATGGTTAAAACCGTGCTCCTTTTTTTTCAAAATATCAATGTTATATTTTGGCAATAACAGTCTGTGTTCCCACAACTTTTTGATTTAGAACAACTTCAACCTTTGCATCAAGTGGAAGAAAAACATCCACTCTTGAACCAAACTTAATGAAGCCCATTTGTTCTCCTGGAACAACAGATGCACCCACTTTAGCATAACACACAACCCGCCGAGCTACGTATCCTGCAATTTGCCTAATTAAAATTGCTTTCCCAAAATCGGTTCTAACCACCACGCTGGTTCGCTCATTTTCCTCTGATGATTTAGGATGCCAAGCCACAAGATACTTCCCATGGTGATGTTTAAAATACTCCACTGTTCCCGGAATGGGAAACCAGTTGATGTGCACATTCCAAATTGACATAAATATAGAAACCTGCTGACGAGGCTCATGAAAGAATTCAGACTCCATTACCTCCTCAATGGCAACCACCGTACCATCGGCAGGAGCAATAAGTGTTCCATTCTCAAAAGATACCGACCGTGTTGGTACTCTAAAGAAACGCAGAGTAAACACCACCATTAAAAGTGATACTAGGGCAGTAAAATACAACACAAAAAGCGGCAACAACAACATTACCAACAAATTGAGAACCAGCAACCCGAAAATAAATACACGTAAAATGCCGTAACCTTCTTTATGAATTTGCATGCGGATAAACGATATAAAATTAAACAACGATAAGTTGCAAATAAACAAAAACTATTGGAGCTGCAAAAAAAACTGCATCAAACCTATCAAGAAACCCACCATGGCCCGGCATGATATTTCCCGAATCTTTAACCTGCAAGCTTCTTTTATACATTGATTCAACTAAGTCGCCAAAAACACCAGCTACAGCAATTAGAAATCCAAGTGAAATCCACATTCCAAGTTTATAATCGGTAAAAAACATAGAAAGAAATGCTCCAACTCCCACGGCAACTATAACACCGCCAATTAATCCTTCCCACGACTTTTTGGGCGAAATTCGAGGAAACAATTTATTTCTCCCCATCGACATACCCACTAAGTACGCACCAGTATCATTGGCCCAAAGCAAAAAGAAAAAGCCCATTACCAAACGAAAATCGTACACGGCTCCCCCAATGGAAGGGGTAAACGCAATGTAGTTCATCATCGCTATTGGACCAGCAATGTATGCAACTCCCAATAAAGTATAAGCAATATTGGTAAATGGACGACTATGATTGCGATACAATTCCACTATAAACACCCCTAACGTTAGAGGCACAAAGGCATAAAACATTATGGGTATCAATATTCCACTTGCTTGCAAGAAGGTTGTAAAGAAAAGCAGAAGCCCAAGCGCAACGCCATAAAACATTTGAGGTCGAACTCTCACCTTAAATGAAAGACGATAAAACTCAAAAAGGGAGCCAATCAAAATGACCCCCATTAGTATGGCAAAACTAATTTGTCCAAGGTAAACACTCCCGATTACCAGCAAGGCAAATAGCAATCCGCTAATTGTTCTAACGACAAAATTGCTGAGCTTCAATTTAAAAATCTTTTAAAAGTTCAGTAGCCATGGCCACGTTGCTTGGTTCAACATACAATTCCACATCGCCAATCGTAACATAAAATGAATCCTTTTTATTTACTACCACTGCTTCAATGTTAGAATTTAACAGTGCTTGACGAGCAATTTCCGCGGTAAAGATATCGCTAAATGAACGTAAGAGAACCCAACCTTCCATCTTAATTTTATTTAGTTGTTACTCTATAATCTTTCCTTCCGGTTGAATTGTTATTTCTGTTACCCCACGCTCTAATTCAGGCGGAGTAATACCTTTTCGTTTACCAAAAATTGCTTCCAAATCTTCACTAAAAATGACTTCTCGTTCAAGCAATAAATTGGCCAAACGATTCAATCCCTCACGGTTATCTCGCAGAACAGTTTTGGCTCTTTCATAAGAGGCCGAAACAAGATCTTTCACCTCTCCATCAATAATTTTAGAGGTATCTTCTGAATACGGTTTGCCAAAAGAGTATTCCGACTGACCGGTTGAATCATAGAAACTCAGATTTCCAACCTTCTCACTCATCCCAAAATAGGTAACCATGGCATAAGCTTGCTTGGTCACCTTCTCGAGATCGTTAACGGCGCCAGTGGAAATTTTACCAAAAATAGTTTCCTCCGAAGCTCGACCACCGAGGGTAGCACACATCTCATCTAGAAGTTGCTCTTTGGTGGTAATCATTCTCTCCTCGGGTAAATACCACGCAGCACCCAACGAGGTTCCTCTTGGAATAATGGTAACTTTCAAAAGTGGATTGGCGTGCTCCAGCAACCAGCTAACGGTGGCATGTCCAGCCTCGTGAAATGCAATCACCTTTTTCTCGTCAACGGAAATAATCTTACTCTTCTTTTCGAGACCAGCCACAATACGATCAACGGCATCGAGAAAATCTTGTTTATCCACCGATGTTTTATTTTTGCGAGCAGCAATTAAAGCAGACTCGTTACATACATTGGCAATATCGGCACCGGAAAATCCAGGAGTTTGTTTGGCAAGAAACTCCATTTCAAAGTTAGTGCCCAACTTAAGCGGGCGCAAGTGTACTTTAAAAATCTCAAGACGTTCCTTGAGATCGGGTAATTCAACGTGAATCTGTCTGTCGAATCGACCCGCGCGGAGCAGTGCTCTATCGAGAATATCAGCACGGTTAGTAGCAGCCAAAATAATAACACCGTTATTAGTACCAAAGCCATCCATTTCGGTAAGCAATTGGTTCAGCGTATTCTCACGTTCATCATTAGAAGAGAAATTGGCATTTTTACCTCTAGCACGACCGATGGCGTCAATTTCGTCGATAAAAACGATACAGGGAGCCTTCTCCTTCGCTTGACGGAATAAATCCCTAACACGCGAAGCTCCAACTCCAACAAACATCTCTACAAAATCGGATCCGGATAGTGAAAAGAAAGGAACATTTGCCTCACCTGCTACGGCTTTTGCCAGCAATGTTTTTCCAGTTCCAGGAGGCCCCACTAGCAGCGCACCCTTTGGTATTTTACCACCCAAATCGGTATATTTCTTCGGATTCTTAAGGAAATCAACAATCTCCATAATCTCCACTTTAGCCTCCTCGAGTCCAGCAACATCATTGAAGTTAATCTTCACGTTCGACTCCTTGTCAAACAGCTGTGCCTTTGACTTTCCGACGCTAAAGATGTTTCCACCGCCACCAGCACCACCTTTGTTCATCCGACGAATCATAAAAACCCAAAATCCAACAAGTAAAAGTATTGGAAATAAATAGATGAAGAATCCGCTAAAGTAGTCTGGCTCCTCCTCATAAGATGGGAAAATTCTATTCGATTCAGGAACACCCACCTGTGCATCGGCCAAATTCTTCTCAAAAGTTTCAACCGATCCAATGGTGAAAAAGAAGTGTGGTCCAGCCTTAGGCACTTGTCCGAAGCCTTGTGATAATTTATCCTTGAAACCAGCCAACTTGTCAGGCTTAATGTAAATATACACCTTACCCTTGTTCCGTATGGCAACAATTTTCTGAATATCACCCTTATCCAGCATTTGTGATTTTACCTCCTGCCAATTAGATTCGACAGGTCCTCCTGCTGTATAAAAATAGTTTATACCTATTAGTGCAACGGCCACCAGACCATATACCCAATAAATGCTAAACTTTGGTTTTGGAGATTTCCCGCTGTTTAACTCATTATCCATAATAAATTTCTTTGTTTTATTATAGGGTTGTCACTAAACTAGTTTTCATCTTGAAAAGCTACAGTCTTAGCATCCGCCCACATTTCCTCTAGCCTATAAAAATCGCGAGTTTCAGTGCGAAAAACATGTACCATAATGTCAAAATAGTCCATAACAATCCAGAGTGCATTATCGAATCCATCTGTACGTCTTGGTTTTTCGCCACATTTTTCTCTCACAACCTCATCGACTGAGTTGGCTATTGCTTCAACTTGCGTGCCAGAATCGGCATTGCATATAACGTAGTATGAGCAAATGGCATTATCGAGCTTACGCAAATCAAGAGAGACAACTTGCTTTCCCTTCTTTTCCTGAATCCCTTCAATAACTCTTGCTAAAAGCGCTTCAGTATCAATCCGCTGCTTCATTCTAAACTCCTTTATCAAATTTTAAATTAATTTACAACAAAGGTAACCATTTTCCGCTAAACCTTGCCTTTTTGGCATATTCAAAATTGTTTAATCATATATTACATTTCCAATACTCTTAATTACCTTTGTCCATTCGAATACCCTATCATATGAGTCAAACCATTAAAATTCTCAAGTATCCAAGAGTAAATTCCACCAACCTATTGGCCCAACAGATGCTTGCCGAACACAGCATAAGTTCCGACACCGTTATTTGGACCAATGACCAATTTGGTGGCAGGGGACAGCGTGAGAATAAATGGGAGGTTGAACCAGGAAAAAACCTCACTTTTAGCCTAGTTTATTTCCCGAAAAAACTATTGGTAAACCAACAATTTTCGCTTTCGGAGGCAACCTCCTTAGGTATTTTAGATGCCTTAATGCACTTCATTGACAGCGAAAACGTTACCATTAAATGGCCAAACGACATTTACATTGGTAATAAGAAGGTGGGTGGACTCCTTCTAGAACACTCCATTATGGGAAACAACATCGACACCTCCGTTATCGGTATTGGTATAAACGTTAACCAACGAATATTTTCACCAAAGCTGCCAAATCCCACCTCCCTTTTTATTGAAAGCAAAAAGGAGATTGACATAGAGGAGTTACTAGATAAAATTGTACTCCAGCTTTACGCTCGTTATTGTATCATAGAGGAGCAAAATTTGGCAGATCTTCACGCGGAATACTGCTCGAACCTCTTCAGAAAAGATGGTTACCACACCTTTGAAACGGACAAAGGCTTATTTACTGCCAAAATAGCAGATGTAAAAAGAACCGGCGAACTCATCCTTGAAGTTCAAGGGGCTGGTCAAACCGCCTATGCTTTCAAGGAGGTTAGCTACGTGTTATAGCCACCTATCTACATCCGGTTTACCACCATGGCAATTTGATCAGCCATGACATCGAGCCCTTCAGATAGCTTATTCTTCAGCAACGACTTCATCATAAAGTTCAATTCAGCATTTATGGTGAGCTTCATTTTGGTATCATTATCGGCAACCTGTTTTAGCTGCAACCATAAATAAAACTCCAACGGAGCACCATCGCCCGTAATTTTGATTGTTTTAAATGGCTCGCGTTCAATAATTTTAAGACCCGTTTCGATGCCTTGCACCTTCAGCCTGCATGTATCTTCGGTTGCGCTCCATCCTTCCACCTTATCGGCAGGTATAAATGGTGTGAAATTGTTAAATTTTGAAATAAAGTTATAAATATCCTCTTCGTTACGATTTAAGGTAACAATCTTGCTTTCGAACTTATCCATTTGCGATTTATTTATTCCAGGTTTCAGGATTTTTACGCCATTTTTCTAGCGTTTGAAGGCTATCTTGTTGAATGAATCCCATTTCTATGGCCATATCAATCAACACGCTATAATTACTTAAGGTAGCCAACTTGCAATTAGCCGCCGCAAATGCCTGTTGCGATAAAGGAAAATCATAGGTAAAAATGGCAACCATACCAACTACATCACAACCAGCATGTCGGAGTGCCTCAACTGCTGCCAAGCTACTTGCTCCCGTAGAAATAAGATCTTCAACCACCACGACCTTTTGACCAGGCTTAACCTCACCTTCGATGAGATTTGTAAGTCCATGCGATTTGGGAGCAGAACGAACATACGAAAAGGGGAGGTTCAATACTTCTGCAACCAATACCCCATGGGCAATTGCGCCCGTTGCCACACCGGCAACAGCTTCCGCACTCGGAAACTGTTTCCGTATTAATGTGCTAAAACAATTCCGTATTTCAGTTCTAATTTCAGGGTAGGCAAGAACTTTCCGATTATCACAATAAATCGGTGAATTCCAACCAGAAGCCCAAACAAATGGGCTTGCAATATTTAATTTAATTGCATTAATTTGCAACAGTTTGCGCGCAATTTCTTGTCCAACAATTTTCATACGGCAAATGTATAAAGTTTTTTTTAACCACAGATGGATCGAGTTTGCTGATAAAGCGTACAAACCAGCCAAATTAGAAGACGGCTGCTATTACTACCTAAATGATTCAGCCGAACTTTCTAGGATTCTAAAATTTTTCTACACTACTACAAGTGTTCTAAAGTTGACAATTTTCTCGGAAAATCCTGCAGAGACCTTTAAATTTTTCAATTTTCACTTCATGTTAATAGCTGCCGCCGGTGGATTTATCGTTAACGAAAAAGGGGAAATTTTACTAATATATCGCTTTGGCAAGTGGGATTTGCCCAAAGGAAAGGCAGAAAAAGGAGAAATACCAAGTGAGACTGCTATCCGTGAAGTTCAAGAGGAGTGCGGCATACATAACTTAACCATCGGAAGTACACTTGGAGAAACCTACCACACTTACAAGATGCATGGTATTCCAGCCATAAAAAAAACCGTCTGGTTTTTGATGCAATTTTCCGGTAACGAAGTTCCAACGCCACAACTTGAGGAGGATATTCAGGAGGTAAGATGGGTTTCACCAGCAGATATTGACCAATACTTGGCTAACACCTACGACTCCCTAGTTGAAATTATTCAGCAAGGAGTAGGCATTGCTATAGAACGCCACTAGCCTTTAATACACCAAAAAATTTAAGATCAAAATTCTCAGTTGGACCAGGTGCTGGCGAAAGTATAATCTTACCATTAGGTCCAATTAGAAAATAGGTTGGGTATGCACGCACATCAAAATTTTTTATAATTGTTGGATCATTCTTATAGTGCAAAAAAGTCCACTTATATCCGGTTTGAGCCAAAAAGCTCTTAATGTCCTCCATATTCTCATCGACCATTACAGAAATAATTTCTAGGTATTTTCCATACTTCTGATAAATCTTATTCATACCCTTAAATTCCTCGAGACATGTGTAGCTTGCAGATGTAGCAAAATTAAGATAAATATATTTCCCTTTAAATTCGTCAAGGCTACGTTTAACCCCATTGCTATCGAAAAGCACAATTTTTGGTGGAATAAACCCCGGCAATAAACGGGTAACCTTCTCCCTAATATTTTGTGCAATAATCCGGTGTTCTGGTATCTTAGTATTAAAATAGAGAGAGTCGAGAATGGTGAGCATGGCGGATCGTGGAAATTTATCATCGTAAAATCCATCATGCAACCCTTTTAAAATAACAGCCTCCATAAGCGTATCGTTCGATAAAACCTCATCTTGACGTAACACCTGTTTTAACTCGGAATAGCTATGGTCTTGAGAAATGGCTGAAAAAATCTGCTTACCCTTTTCTGTCCGGGAGAAAAAAACAAAGTAACGATCGTATACCTTATTGAAAAGATCCATGTAGGCTGGATTTGAATACTCCACTGGCCTATTTAAGAAGAAGGCATCGGAGAGCGCGCGAGCCTTACTGTAAAGGGTCATCTGCTTAAGTAGTCCAATTCGATAATAGCGATAACTATCGAAAAACGCATTGTGAAAACCGCTATAAATAGTATCCAACTTAGCAATCAAACTATCAACCACAATTGACTTCTTAAGCGAATAGGCTTCATCAACAGCATTATTATAATTATCATTGAAAAATATATCAAAGGTGCCAATCATGTAGTTGAGTTCCCCGAGCTGGGACTCCTGCACTCCAAGCTGCATATCCTCAGGTTTAAAAAACGGGTTTAGCCTATCGGCCTCCCTTACAGGAGCATAAGAAGGAAGAATGAGATGGTATGTTTTACCTGGAACTGCAAAAAAATAGCCTCTTATTGCGCCCAAGTCAATATAAACACATGCCGTTTCTTCGAGCACAAAAGAAGTAGAAAAGCATCCATTTGAGTCAAACTTTGCTCCAGCCAAGCTGTCGGTCGTATTAGAAATTCTATCGGAGTAGCGATAAAAAATCAAATTTACCCCATCATACTCAGGATTACACGAGGAGATAGTCACTCTTTGAGCAAAGAGTGAAATGGGACAAGTAAAAAACAGTGCCAATATGGCTATACATAGAAATCTGCGCATGGTAATGCTTATGTGCTAATGAAACGGTGACACACCCAAAAAATTATTTACCGATTCATTTCATGAGCATAATCGCCAATATTGATTGAGGAAGGAATGAACATTGTTGCATCACCTCCATGCACCAAAATATCTCGAACAATGGTGGAGTTAACAGGAGTAAGTTCAGGGGAAGTTAAAAGAAACACCGACTCCATTTCCTTATCCATCATCCTGTTTACCTGAGCAATGGCACGCTCAAACTCAAAATCGGCTGCTGTTCGAAGACCTCTAATAATAAAATGGACGTGAATGCTTTTACACAAATCAACAGTCAGTCCTTGGTAGCTCTTAACTGAAACGCGGCTATTACCTTCAAATACCTTGTTTATCATTCTTAAACGGGTATCTAGCGGATAAAGACTTCGTTTAGTGGAGTTATATCCAATGGCAATAATAATGTGATCGAAAAGGTCGAGCCCACGAAGTACAATGGACTCATGCCCAACGGTAAACGGATCGAATGAACCAGGGAATAATGCAACTTTCTCTTGCATAATCTATTTTGTTAATCAGTTCGAAAGATAGCACTTTTCGGAAAAGTCAACTAGCTTTTCCATTACAAGAATATGATTAACCATAGATTATAAAAAAGCCGCCACTAACGTGACGGCTTTATATGCTTAATTCTCAGACTTATTAGAACTTATAACCTACGCTAATCTGGAAGTTATTTTGATAGGCCTTAGGATAGTCACCATTAAGGTCCTTAACATCAACTAGTTTAGTAAGGCCCATGCAATAGCGAAGACCTACACTAATTTTTTCATTGATATCGTATGCACCACCAATGTTAAGAGATAGGTTCATGCTTTTGAAAAGATCCTTTGCATCGTCACCATCATATTTAGCAGCCAAAAGGAATCCCAGTTGAGGTCCAACCTCAACACTCAAACCTTGAACAGCAGCAATCTTGTATCCAACCATAACTGGAATATTTAAGAATGTGATGTTGGTTGAAAGGTTATCACCACTCTTGTCCTTTGCACCTTCAAATGAAAGGAGCAACTCAGGCTGAAGGAAGAGAGCATCGTTAACACCATACTGCATAAAACCGCCAATATGGAAGCCAACTTTCGATTTTGAATTAGCGTCATCGCCACCAAAATTTGAAATATTCAAACCAGCTTTAGCTCCATACTTAAGGTCCTGACCATTTACATTCATAGCAACAAAGGCAAAAACTGCCAATAGTAAAACTTTCACTCTCATAGCAATTAAATTAGATTAGAAGTGCCTACTCTATAATGCTTTTCGGCTTCCGCAGTTAAATCGTTCAATCGTATATGTTGACACAATATTATGAATAATAACACTAATACTGATCCGAATCTTTTAAGTGTCATATCACACTAAGAGTGCGTTCAATTCTGGCACTTTTTCGTTAATCAACACAACAACTAATGATCGTATAAAAGGAGGTCATGTCACTAATGCCACAGCCTCCATAAAATCAGGTTACAATACACTATTTAGCTTATATCCTGAGGATTGTCAATCCGTTCTTCAAGAAGGGCATAGCCAATCACCTCCGAAATAGTTTGCACATAGTGAAACGAAACACCTTGAAGATAAATGTTCTTTATATCCTCAATGTTTTTCCTATTTTCTGCCGAAAGAATAATTTCATTAATACCTGCTCTTTTGGCAGCAAGTATCTTCTCCTTTATCCCACCAACAGGAAGCACTTTGCCCCTCAGCGTTATTTCACCAGTCATGGCCAAGTTCTTTCGAACTTTACGCTGGGTAAATGCCGAGGCAATGGAGGTTGCCATGGTTACTCCAGCCGAAGGACCATCTTTAGGAATTGCACCCTCCGGAACATGTATATGGATATTCCACTTCTCAAAAACTTCTGGATTAATACCAAATCTCTCGGCATGCGACTTAATATATTCCAGTGCAATTACCGCCGACTCCTTCATTACATCGCCAAGATTTCCGGTCAGGGTTAGTCCCCCCTTTCCTTTACTAAGGCTAGTTTCCACATAAAGAATTTCGCCACCAGTTTCGGTCCAAGCAAGTCCAGTAACCACTCCGGCAAACTCGTTACCCTGATAGCTATCCTTCTCAAAATCGGGAATACCCATAATTTGCAGCACATCCTCCTTGGAAATATGCTTATTGTATTTTTCCTCAAAAGCAATTTTTCGAGCCACATGCCTAACAATTTTGGCAATACGTTTATCCATGGCTCTAACTCCAGACTCCCGGGTATAGCTGTCTACTACAAATTCGAGCACCTCATCGTCCAAAACAAGCTGATTTTTTTTAACACCATGATTATCTAATTGTCTGGGCAGCAAGTGTCTCTTTGCAATTTCAATTTTTTCCTCCACAATATAACCACTCACCTCAATCATCTCCATCCTGTCGCGAAGAGCAGGACTGATAGTCGCTGGATTATTTGCCGTGGTTATAAAAAGCACCTTGGAGAGGTCGTAATCAACGTCGAGATAGTTATCGTGAAATGCACTATTTTGCTCAGGATCCAGCACTTCTAATAATGCAGAAGCCGGATCGCCATGAAAATCCATACCCACCTTGTCAATCTCATCAAGAATAACAACAGGGTTTGATGTTTGAACTTTTTTAAGCGTTTGAATTATTCTACCTGGCATTGCACCGATATAGGTCTTGCGGTGCCCACGAATCTCGGCCTCATCGTGCAATCCGCCCAACGAAATACGACCATATTTACGGCCCAATGCTCGTGCAACCGACTTTCCAAGCGAAGTTTTACCCACGCCAGGAGGGCCATATAGGCAAAGAATAGGAGATTTCAAGTCACCCTTCAACTTCAGCACTGCCAAGTGTTCTAGAATTCGCTCCTTCACCTTATCTAGACCAAAGTGATCCTCATCGAGCACCTTTTCAGCACGTTTTAAATCGAAGTTATCCTTGCTAACTTTATCCCAAGGCAAATCGAGTAGTAATTCTATATAGGTAAGTTGAACCGAATATTCACCAGCAGCGGGATTCATTCGCTCCAACTTTGCAACTTCCTTCTCAAAAACCTTGACCACCTCCTTGCTCCACTTTTTCTTCTTTGCCCTCTGTCGCAACTCTATAATATCCTGTTCAACCGGACTACCACCCAACTCGTCCTGAATGGTTTTTATCTGTTGCTGCAAGAAATATTCACGCTGTTGCTGGTCGAGGTCGAGTTTGACCTTGGTCTGAATATCATTTTTGAGTTCCAGTAGCTGCACCTCACGAGTCAGATGCTGCAATAGCATATAACCCCTCTCCTTCAGTTCACTTATCTCCAATAATTTCTGCTTCTCCACATGGGTCAACTCAGTATTGGAGCTAATATAGTTTATAAGAAACCGAGGTCCCTCAATATTTTTAACAGCAAATGCCGTTTCGGGAGGGATGTTTGGTGAAAGCTTAATAATCCGAAACGCCAAATCCTTAATGGAGCCCACGATGGCATCAAATTCCGAAGACGGTAAAAATGGCAGGTCATCGTTCAGCAAGGCAACTTCCGCTTGGAAGTAGGGATCTTCAGAAATCAACTTCTTGATCTCAAATCGTCTATTACCTTGAATTATAACGGAGTGTGACCCGTCTGGCAACTCAAGAACCTTGAGAATAGTTCCCACCGTTCCAATCTGATACAGATCTTTCCCATGAGGATCTTCAATCTGGGGATTGATTTGGGAAACAGCTCCCAATAACCGATTCCCTGCATAAGCCTCCTTTACCAGTCGAAGCGATTTATCACGTCCTACCGTTATGGGAATTACAACTCCCGGAAATAAAACAGTATTTCGCAGTGCTAATATTGGCAGCACATCTGGAACAACAAGTTTATTTAGTGAATCCTCATCCTCTTCCGCGAGAATTGGGATAAACTCTGAATCATTGTCTATTGCGTTTGAAAACAAGATATTATCGATTTTATTGTTATACATACCTCTCAACCAAGACAAATTGTCACATCAATGTGTGCAATTGAATGGAAAGGTGTAATGGCAACCATCGTGCCAAAGCAAACAAGCCTCTTTACCTATAGCGAAAAGTAACTAAATAGCGCAAGATAATCCTTAACGGTGGCGTTGAGTGTTATTATAAATATGACACAATATTTTTTTGTCTACCTCATTCAAGCTAATTCCACGCCGCTCCACCACTCTTTGAGCCGTTAACAGAGCTTTATCAATAACATAATCAACCATGCCGGCAGCACCACCCCAAGAAAAAGAAGGTATGTAATTACGTGGGAAACCATCGCCAAAAATATTGGCGCTAATACCCACTACCGTTCCAGTATTAAACATGGTGTTGATACCACACTTTGAATGGTCACCCATGATGAGCCCACAGAACTGTAAACCGGTTTTTACAAATCGTTCCTCTCTATAACTCCAGAGTTTTACCTCCTCGTAGTTATTCTTTAAGTTAGAATTATTGGTATCGGCGCCCAAATTGCACCACTCTCCTATTACTGAATTACCAAGGAATCCGTCATGGGCCTTGTTGCTGTATCCAAATACAACGCTGTTATTAATCTCGCCACCTACTTTAGAATAAGGGCCAATGGTAGTTGGACCATATATTTTAGCACCCATTTTCAGCGAAGAATGCTCGCAAAGGGCAAAAGGTCCCCTAACAATCGCTCCCTCCATAATTTCAGAATGTTTCCCGATATAAACAGATCCTGCCGATGCATTAATAATAGCGCACTCCACGTAGGCTCCCTCCTCCACAAACACATTTTCGGGTGCAATCACCCGGTTGGTAGAGCTGAGGGATGCCGATTTTCTTCCACGGGTAAGTTCCTCAAAATCGAGCTGAAGGGCTTGACCATTCAACCGAAATACATCAAATGGGCGAAGCACTTGTAATGGTTCAACATCGAGATTACGAACTCGGATCCCCGATAAATCACCCAAAAGTATTTTAGTAGCCTCATTATACCCAACTCGGGCCGCAATAAGTTTCCCCTCCCAAGAGAGCGCCTCTCCATAGCCAAGTTTGCCTACTTGTATGGCAAGATCCCTCTCCGGGATAACTCCACCATTTACAAGCAGGTTATCATCAGAAATAGCCATCGGATATTTCTCCTGCAGGTAATCCTCGGTATAAAAAGAAGCCTTCCTGCTCAAAAGCAACTCCCATTTCTGTGTAAGAGTAAGAATACCAATACGTATCTCCGCCACCGGACGTGTAAAGGTTAACGGCAGTAAATCTTTATGATTGCTATCGAAAAGGACGAGACTTGCCATTGTTTTACAAATAAAAGGTTGATAATGTAAAGATATAAAAAAAGCCCCGAGACCGGAGCTTTATTTCTATGTCTATGGTGCTTATTTATCCTGCTTATCGAGGTGAGCCTTATAACGATTATTGAACTTATCGATACGGCCAGCAGTGTCTACCAACTTCATCTTGCCGGTGAAGAATGGGTGCGAAGCACTTGAAATTTCAAGTTTTATTACAGGATACTCCGTACCGTCAACCATGATTGTCTCCTTGGTTACAGCGGTTGACTTGGTAAGGAAAATGTGGTCGTTGGACATATCCTTAAAAGCCACAATCCTATAGTTCTCTGGGTGAATTCCTTTTTTCATTTTACCTAATTTTTAACGCTGCCAATTCCATCTGCCAGCGGCTTGCAAAAGTAAATACTATTATCAAATTTCCAAAGGGTTACCCTTGAAATTTTTAAGGAGCATTTATGCTCTACCTTCTGCTCGAAACCTTTGCAAGCAGCTTCAGCAGCTCAAGGTACAACCAAACCAAGGTTACCATGAGGGCAAACGCACCGTACCACTCCATATACTTGGGAGCACCCTGCTTTGCACCTTCATCAATAATGTGAAAATCGACCACCAAATTAAGCGCAGCAATAACAACTATAACCCCACTAATAATAATGCTAAGATTACCATTACCACTTATGTAAGAGGTATCGCCGCCAAACCAACCAATGAACATGCTGATGATGTAAAAAAGTGCAACAGCACCGGTTGCCGCAACAATACCAGCCATAAACTGTTTGTTCACCTTAATAATGCCAGTACGATATACAAAGAGCATAATAAGTAAGGTGCCAATGGTAAGGCCAACTGCCTGAATAACAATCCCGTGGTAGGCAGCTTCGAAAAAGGCTGAGATACCACCAAGAAATAGCCCCTCAAAAATGGCATAGATGGGTGCAGCAATTCTAGCTGTGGTTGGCTTAAATATTATGATCAGAGCGGTGATGAGTCCACCGATCAATCCACCGATCATCCAAGGTGTAACTGCACTGGGGTTTACAGTATCAAAAGCAACCTTCCAAGTATAAGAACCACCCAAAATAATCAAAAGCAACAATAGCAACGACTTGTTGATTGCTCCATTGACAGTCATAACCTCCGTTGAGGTAGTATCGCGGCTTGCAGACGAAAATATTTCGCTACGCATGGCCGGATTTGAAGTCTTTCCAAAAAGTGCCATATTCGTTTTTTGTTAAATATTTTAGGCGGCGAAGATAATATTTTTAGAAATAAAATTAAAAACTATGCAGTTAAAATAGGTTATTTGAATATAGAGACCGAAGCCTTTTCCCCAAACCTTATTCAGTGACAGGTGACTGAAAAGTGACCGGTAATAAAGTAACGAGTGACAAAGTTACAAGTTACGCAGAGTGACCGGTTACAGAGTAACGAGTGACAACGCCATTATCATTTCCCCATACTTTAGGGCGGGTTGACGTCACCCTCCAAAACCGAGCGGTGCACGCTCGAAAGGTGTTTAATGTACTACAGTAGCAATGCACTGCAACCACCAAAGACTCCAAGAGCCACCTACCATCTTTAACCTAAACCCTGTGGGACTCTGTGTCGCTATCAATAAGAAATTCCGTAAAGGCCTAGTCTTCTAACCAATAAGCCCAGCAACCTCCTCAACGATCCACGCGGAGGAGCTGTCGGAGTTGGACGAAAGCTTGGCGAGCAGCGTCTTTACCGCCTTGCTACACTCCTCATTCCGCAGGGCTATTTCACGAAGGGCAAAGGCAATGGCCGTTCTCAGGTGAACGTCGCTATGGGAAGCATCACTCACTGCCATTTCGAGATAGGGTAGCAGCTGCTGGTTGCGGTAGTCGGCATTCTTTGCAGCATAGCCCGCGAGTAAATATCCTGCCTTTTTCAAAAATGGTTTTTCGGAGAGGCACCACTCAAAGCTCTTGGCCAGCGAATACTCCACGTGCCGGAATAGGTTGGCACAAACCTGCTCCACCAGCTCCCCGTTGAGGAATTCGAGAGCCCAGCCATCCATCTGCTCAGGGGTAACCTGCGCCGGATCGTCCACTAACGTTGCTGCAATCTTGGCCTCGCGTGAGTCGTGCTCAAAGAGCTGCAGCGCCAACTCGTGGTCGGGTCCATACTTAACCGCAACGGCCCTGATGGTTGCCAGCGACACGCCGTAGTTCACCTTGTAAATTACCCCAAGGTTGAGCATGGTTTCGGCAACCTGCCCATTCTTTTCCTGAAAAAGTTCACCCAGCAGCTTAAAGAATTTCTCGGAAGAATTCATTTTTGTAGATTTGATGGCAAAATTAGTAAAAAGCCTTTGTGCTTAACATTATTTTTTCTCTACATAAAAATAGTTCCATGCGCAGATTAATCTCATCATTTTCCAACAATGACTTTGTAAAGGATTTTGCAAGGCTGTTTGGTGGTGGAGCGGCTGCGCAGATAATCAACTTCGCCTTTATTGCGGTGATATCCAGGCTATACTCCGACGTAGAGTTGGGTATATTCGCCATCTTTATTGCCACTGCAAATATTATTGGATCAACGGCTACCGGAAAGTACGACCAAGCCATAATGCTTCCAAAGCAGGAGAAAAAGGCTAGAAATCTATTTTTGCTTTCGCTATTCTCCACATTGTGGACATCTGTTGTTGTTTTTTGCGTCATTGTAATATTTGTACTCATTGCAAACATCACAGGCTACTCCATTGAGCATCGAGTGTTACTTTGGTTTCTGCCCGCTGCTATTTTAATTAATGGAACTGTAAATACTATTCAAAGTTACCTAAACAGGGTTGGAGATTATGGTAGGCTAGCCAATGCGCAGCTTGCTTCATCGACCACAACCAACCTACTACGAACACCAAGAATCATATACCCTACAGGAATATTTGGACTGGCCTTTAGCTACTTTTCGGCTCAGCTGGCCACAATTGTAATTTTATCTAAAAAACACTGGCGAAAATGGCGCCTTCTCCTTCGCCATTCCAAAATAAATAAATTGCCCCCCGAAGCTAAGGAATACAACCAATTCCCTCGCTACTCCATGCCGATGAATCTCCTTAATCTAGTCTCGGTGAACCTTTTATTGCTATCCATTAGCTTCATTTGGGGAAGTGCACTGTCGGGCCAGTATGAACGTGCATTTAAGCTGGTATACATTCCATTAGAAATGGTTGGAGCAGCCTTCAGCACCATTTTCTACCAACGGTTTACCTTATCGAAGCAGAAGGTAAAAATGTATATCACTTCACTTACCATAACCATAGCGGTGGCCATCATCATATTGCTGCCATTCATCTTTTTTGGGCAGTCCATCACCACCTTCGTGCTTGGTGCAAACTGGGGTTCCGCAGGGATAGTCACCGGATTGATTGCGCCAATGGCCATCTTTAACTTTGGCACAAGGTGCGTAAGCATGGCCTTTGCCTCCATTGGAAAAAACAGGGAGTTGCTAATTTGGCAGGCTACATTTCTTGTAATAATGGCAAGCTGGGTTGTAATTGGACGAAGTCAAAACTTTTATACCTTTATTGCTTACTACGCTGCAATTGCAGGAACGCTCTATTTTCTACTTGCATTGCTAGGACTCTATTTTGTAAAAAAACACAAGACTGTAGAATGAAGAACATAGTCAATAAAATCTTCAACAGTTTAGCCAGACTTTTTTACCCCGGCTTCAACGTCGACACCTACTCAAAGCGAACGATTCTGGCCATGATTTTCTACCAAAAAATTCTACGCATCAACGGTAGCGTGCCCTGGCCGGTGCACTTCACCAGCAAGGTAAAGGCTCCCAAAAAAATTGCACGGGGAACCAAGGCTCCTGGCTTCTCCCCGGGATGCTATCTCGATGGCAGAAATGGGATTGTTATTGGAGAGAACGTATGGATTGGACCCTACGTCTCCATTATAAGCATGGATCACAACCTCACCAACTACCACCAATATAAAGTTGAGGAGCCAATTGTTATTGGGAAAGATTCGCTACTCACCACCCACTGCATTATTCTTCCCGGAGTAACGTTAGGCGAGCACACGGTGGTGGCTGCCGGATCAGTGGTTACCAAGTCGTTCCCCGAGGGCGATCAAGTGCTGGCGGGTAATCCGGCAAAGGTGATTAAAAAGTTGGATAGGTATTTGTCCAAAGATTAAATTCCAAAACAAATTCAAACAAGTATTATCCTAATACACTAACACAGAAACTTGTGGCGAAATTTGGCAATCTAATATTGCTAATCCTTTATCCCCACCCCCTCGTTTATTACCAGCTTGGTATTGTCGTTTAAAACGGCAACCACCGAAACACGTCGAAATCACATAGGATTGAGCAAAAATTGAAACGACAATTATCCCAGTCAGAATCCCAAAAAATGATTTGGAGGTAGAAAAAAAGTAGCTATATTTGCACCCGCAAACATGGTGGTTGTAGCTCAGTTGGTTAGAGCGTCAGATTGTGGTTCTGAAAGTCGTGGGTTCGAGACCCATCTTCCACCCAAAGACTCCTTCGATTTTTCGAAGGAGTCTTTTTTTAAAAAACAATACCAACTTTTTACTGTGGCAAAAATTTTCAAAGAGAATAAATCTATTCCTTTGAGGAAGTATCCGTTACAAAATCCAACGAAATAGAGTTTACACAATTACGGGTATTTTTTTGCGTAAAGCCCTCGGCCATAAACACATGCCCCAGATGTGCGCCACAACGGGCACAGGTAATTTCGGTACGTTGACCGTCGGCGTCGAGCGTGCGCTTAACCGCTCCCGGAATTGCATCGTCGAAGGAGGGCCAGCCGCAACCGGCATCGAACTTATCGGATGACTTAAAAAGCGGAGCGCCACAACGCTTACATACATAAAAACCTTTGCCGTTAAACTTTTCATACTTCCCAGAAAATGGCGCTTCAGTACCTTTCTTCACAATAACATATTCCTCAGTAGGAGTAAGTTTTCTAAACGTGGAACTATCCATGGTGGTAACAGTTTTATTATCTACTGTTTGACCGCTACAGGCAAAACTACCTATAGTTAACAAGGTAAATAGTATTTTTTTCATCTTGAATTAATATCTAATCTAAAAACAACCCCTACAACGGAATGTTTTGGGATTAACATGACAAATCCCGATCATATAGCACAACTAGAATTCGTTTTGCGTGAATTTTCATTCGTTCATTAAAAACAGAACCACAACAAAACCTCCTAGATTGCAAAACAACGTATAGACCTTACTGATTTTATAATATCACGAATATCATGGCTACGCCAATATGGTCAACGGTTAAAACCATAGCATATCCTTTTAAAATAATTTTATTAGCCAATTGATAAAAAAAAACAAAATGACTAGCGTGACCGATTGTCCCAATATTATTCACGCCCTAATTTTGTCAACGGTTTACATATAGGTTTTTGGAAAGGTGATAAGAGCCATTGCGGCATGCTCTCAATCCTTTAGCTGTAAAAAGAAGTAGAGCCCCAAAATTTTGGGGCTCTATCATTATATCTAAAACGTGAAAGTTAATTATTCAATTCGGATAGCTTTTTGTCCGAAATTCTTTTGTTTACAAAGATCACCAAACGTTGTCCAGATCGAATCATATTTCCGCGAATGTGATTCCAATAGCGAAGTTCCGACAGTTTTACGTTGAATTTCATGGCGATAAATCCAAGATTATCACCACTCTTCACCTTATATACAACCTTCTTTTTTCCTGAAATATCAGATATTCCATCAAATTTTCCAGGGATTGCCAGCATTTTTGGGTTAAAAAATAGGCTATCCTTATAGGAGTATATTTCATCTTCCTTATCGATGAACTGGGAAACCAGCACCTGTGGAATTTTCAAGATATAGGTTTTATCCTTGCCAGGAATAATATTCCGTCGATACTGAGGATTTAAAGCTTGAAGCGCATCTATCGGCACATTAAGCACCTCAGAAATCTGCTGGAGATGAAGCATCTTGTTGACATGGATGGTATCCACAGCAAATGGCATTTCAATATTTTCAGGCACCAACTTATGCTCCTTGTAATAGGTAAGTGCATAGGTTGCCGCGATAAAGGCAGGAACGTAACCACGAGTTTCCCTAGGTAGTAGATAGTATATCTCCCAATAATTTCGTTTTCCGCCAGAACGACGAATGGCTTTATTCACATTTCCTGGGCCACAGTTGTATGCAGCAATTACCAATGTCCAGTCGTGGTAAATATTGTAAAGGTCGCTTAAAAAATGGCAAGCTGCGTTGGTGGCTGCTACCGGATCCTTACGGTCATCGACAAAAGAATTAATCTCTAACTTGTAAAGTTTTCCAGTGCCGTACATAAACTGCCACAGCCCGGTGGCACCCATTCGTGAAACCGCATTCGGATTAAGTGCCGACTCAATAACTGGCAATACTTTAAGCTCCAGTGGCAAATTGTAGGCATCTAAAGTCTCCTCGAACAAAGGAAAATAATAATCGGATAATCCGAGTATCTCTTCCATTTTATCCTTTCTTTTCTGAGTATAAACTTTAATATAGCTCTTCACTACTCCATTAAAAGCTAATTCAAGAGGCGATGATATGTCGTGTAACCGGTGCATATATACAGAATCTGGCAAGTCAAGAAGTAATGAATCACCCTCCTCTGTGTAATCGGTCATCAAATTTGATGTGTCATCCTGTTGTTGTCTATAGTATAAAGACAGCAAACTATCCAGATTTGAATTTTCCTCTGGCATTGCAGCATCGTCCACAGCTGTTACCGCTGTAGAAGTAACGGTGGCAACTGCAGCAGTCAATGGCGCAGGTAGTGATTTTTTTACCGGTGGTGTTTGTCCCAAAGATTGAATTGAAACTCCAACACCCAACAATACAACGATAGCTAAACTCTTAAGAAACTCCATTCGCGCAGTAATTTAGAACATTAACAACTAAAAAAGAGTGAATCAAATTTCTATTTTTAAAGCAAATTAAAAACAGACACAGCAATACATCACTGCTAAAGCTACAAATTCACGAAGTAAAAGTAGTAAAATTTAGAAATTAATCCAGAGATTAAAACCAGCAATCGGAGTAACGGTGTATGAATACCCAGCTCCAACAGCCGTAATAGTAGCCGAAGGCTCCATTCTTAAAGCTAATTTATCGCTGATATCAAAATTAAAGAAATATGCATCAACATTTGCATCGATGATATTCAGAGCATAGGTTGCAGCAAACATGATGACGGAAAGATCTCGATTCCGTCTATATGCATCACGGTAATTTTTCAGTTCAGCAGCGCTTCTTGCGCCCGAGAATTCATCAATGGTCGCTGAATTATTATCTGTTAAATAATTATAGGCCTTTCTAAATCGGCTATACTGTCTATTGTTAAATTCGATAGAATAAGACGAAGCCGCTAATCCACCATAAATCAGTGGAATTTTCCAATATTTATGATTGTATATCTGGCCTAGCCCAGGTATCAACGTTGACAAAATAGTAGCTTTGGCAGGAGAATGACCTGGCAACGGGTGATGATACACTGCATCGAGAACAGAAGATATATAGATAAGCCCAGCTCCCACGTAAAACATATCGCGTTGATCACGATATTTCAGGTAATCCTGCTTCAGTCCTTGAACGGCATCAGCGGACATGCCTACGGTATTAATCTGATCGAAGGTATGTAATGCTTTATGATAGTTTATGTTATTTTGGTAGCCAAAGTATGCGAGGGCAGCGGCACCACCGTAAAATATAGGAATTTTGTAATAATCGCGATTATACACTTGACCATATCCCGGCAGGATCATTGAACGAATCCATAGGCTCCCAACACGAATAGTATCTCTCCCCTTTTTTAAAGCTAATGTGTCAGCGTTTTGGGCAGAAACTTGGTAACCAAAAAGAAAGGCTGTAATCACCATCAGGGAAACAGCCTGTAGATATTTGTAAAAACGGTGAGTCAAAACTTCCGAATATTATTAAAGATTGAGCAACTCCATTTTTTCGGCAATCTCTTCAACCTCCTTTTCACTACGGAAAGAGATAATAATTTTGCCAGTACCTCTTGGTCCTTGCTTAATATCAATGCGAGTGTTAAAGTAATGCTCCAAATGCGATTTCAATTTATTGAAACTCTCGGAAGATAATACTTCACTCTTACCAGCAGATGTTATTCCGGAAATGGGTTTTTCCTCCTGTATCTCCTTCACCAAACTTTCAACCTGACGAACGGAAAGATCTTCAGCAATAATTCGTTTATAAACTTCCAACTGTAGAACACTATCGTCAATACTAATTATTGCACGAGCATGTCCCATGGTTAATAGTTTATCTCGAATACCAGCTTGTATCTCAACAGGCAATTTAAGTAAACGAAGATAGTTGGTAACCGTTGCGCGCTTTTTTCCAACGCGACCGCCCAAATCTTCCTGGGTAAGATTACATTCCTCAATAAGCCGTTGGTAGCTAATGGCAATCTCGATGGAATCAAGATCCTGACGTTGAATATTTTCCACCAACGCCATTTCCAGCATACCCTGATCGTCAGCCTTTCTTACGTAGGCAGGAATTGTAGTGAGACCAGCTATTTTTGAAGCACGAAAACGACGTTCACCTGTAATTAATTGGAAGCGATCATTTAACTGCCGAACGGTAATTGGCTGGATGATTCCCAACTTCCGAATTGACTCCGCAAGTTCATTGAGCGACTCTTCATCAAAATGCGAACGAGGCTGAAACGGATTGACATCAATCTTTGATAAATCAATCTCATTAACCAACTCGGAAGTTACCCGAGTTTCGTGCTGTGTAAATCCGCCATCGTTGGCATCTTCAATCAACGCTCCAAGTCCTCTTCCCAACACCATCTTTTTCGCCATAGCAAATCTCCAATCCTACCTAATAATTACTGTATCTTTTGATCGTTTGTTAATTTTGTACCCGCGTTCTTCTGTAATACTTCGCGTGCCAAATTAAGATAGTTTAGCGAACCTGTTGAGGCAGCATCATAAAGGATAACTGGTTTACCGTAACTAGGTGCCTCGCTAAGTTTAATATTCCGCTGAATAATGGTTTCAAACACCATGGATTGAAAATGCTTTTTAACCTCTTCTACCACCTGATTCGACAGTCTTAAGCGTGCATCATACATGGTAAGCAAGAATCCTTCAATCTGAAGTTCTGGGTTCAGACGAGTTTGTATTATCTTAACCGTGTTCAACAATTTACCGAGACCTTCAAGGGCAAAATACTCACACTGCACAGGTATTATTACAGAATCAGCTGCAGTAAGCGCATTTACAGTAATTAAGCCTAATGAAGGTGAACAGTCAATAAGCACGTAGTCGTAATCGTCTCTCAACTTTTCGATAACGTTTTTCAGCATCTTCTCCCGGTTGGGCAAGTTGAGCATTTCTATCTCAGCTCCAACAAGGTCGATATGTGAAGGTATGAGATCGAGATTCTTAATCTCTTCGTTTTTAAGAATAACGTCGCGAGGGTTAATATCCTCAACCAAACATTCGTAAATGCTTGTTTTCACGTTACGAATATCAAAACCAGTACCCGAGGTAGCGTTAGCCTGTGGATCGGCGTCTATCAGAAGCACCTTCTTGTCCAACACGGCCAAGCTGGCAGCTAAGTTAATAGCCGAAGTTGTTTTTCCAACGCCACCTTTTTGGTTAGCAAGTGCAATTACTTTTGCCATTAGAGTGCATTTTTTCGTTTTGCAATATTAGCAATAAAAGTCTAATTAACCTAACCTCTAAAAACGAGCAAAGGTTTTATTTAACTGTATTTCAATCCATTACACTTTGAACATTTATAATGTAAAGAAATAAAAATTTCCTTTCTTTCCTTTTCATTTCAAGAAATAATTTTAGCCATATTCAAAAAATCCTCTCCCATGGGGCATGAGCACGTTCTTTTAAACCCAAGTGAGCATAATCATCGAATTTTTCATCAACCTAGCCAACGAGATTAAGACAGACATGCTAGTCCAAATCGTTGCTGCATCATATCGGTAATATACCATTTTATTTCGCCAATGAATAGATTACCTCCATCAATAATCGTTTAAATTCTCATTTGCTTAACCACCAAATACATTTTATACTATTTTTGAAGGTTAATAAACATGGAATAAAGTTGGAAAACAATAGCTGGAAGGTAATAATTAATCCAAAGGCAGGAAGTGGAAGAGGCCATAGAGATTGGCCAGTGATTAAGGCATTACTAGAAGAGAATGGGTTAAAATTCGATTTTGAGTTTACGAGAAAGCGCTACCACGCTGTAGAGTTAACGGTTTCTGCTATAAATGAAGGCTATACCAAAATAATTGCCGTTGGTGGTGATGGTACTGTTAATGAAATTGTGAATGGAATTTTTATCCAAAAAGCCATTCCTACAACCAATGTACTCCTGGGCACTATTGCTGTAGGTACGGGAAACGATTGGGCTAGAACATACAAGGTGCCCTGGAACTACACCGATGCCATTGAGGCTCTTCTCGTTCAGAGAGACTTTCTTCAAGATGTTGGATTGGCAACGTTTTATGAAACTAAGGTACACCACTCCCGCTACTTTGCCAATGCTGTTGGTATCGGTTTTGATGGAGCTGTTGGATTTAGGTTCAACCGGCTTAAAGAATTAGGGAGAAAGGGCAAGTGGCTATATGTAATGGCATTAGTCCATGCATTAATTCAATATCGTTCCACAAATGTTACAGCAAAAGTGGATGAAAAAGCAATCAACAGTGAAATTTTCAGTGCCACACTTGGTATTGGAAAGTTCAACGGAGGTGGTATGCTTCAAGTTCCAGATGCCATATCCGACGATGGACTTTTCGATATGACCATAATTAGGAAAATAAGCAAGTGGAATGTGTTGCGAAACCTACCCCTACTATACAACGGAAGAATATATGACCACCCAAAAATAAGTGTTGTTCGTGCCAAGAGCATTGTAATTCACTCTCTCCCGTCAATGCCCATGGAACTTGATGGGGAGGCCGTTGGCCATTCACCGTTTGATTTCAGTATTGTTCCCAAAGCCATTAGAGTTGTGGTTGGCGCAACCTTCAGAGAACAAGCCGAGGTGTTACCTATGAGTTAAGACACTCTTGTAGCAGCAACGCCTTTTCAACTGGAACTACTCCTATTTTTTCACAAACCAATCCTCCAGCCATATTGGCAATAGCGGCAATGTCTTCTGTTTCCAAACCAGCTGCAAGGCATAGGCTCGCGGTACTGATTACCGTATCACCCGCTCCAGAAACGTCGGCGATTTCCCTCCTTTGCGCAGGAATTGCATTATACCTTTCTCCATTGCTGATAAAAACGCCTAATTCGGATAGTGTAATAAACACCAAGCCTACGCCCATTCCAGTGTGAATAGCTTTGGCCGCCTCGAATATTCCAATAAAGTCGTTCTTTTTTACATCAAGTTTAAGCCCTTCAACCAACTCCTTAAAATTAGGTTTAAAGAGAGTGACACCCTTGTAGGCATTAAAATTTCTTTTCTTAGGATCAACCAATGTTGGTATTCCAACTCTATTAGCCAACTCTACCACTCTGCGAATCAGTTCTGGGGTAATGGCTCCCTTATCGTAATCCTCAAATACAATTGCATTAACGGAATGCTTACTTATCAATCCAAGAATATGATTTGTAAAAGCTACTTCTATATCCGAAGAAAGGTTTGCAGTACTCTCCTCGTCAACCCTAAGTAGGTGCTGGTTATCGCTAATAATACGAGTTTTAACCGTTGTGGGTCGACCTGGGTCCGCAAAAATGCCTTCGTCGGTTAACCCATTCTGCATAAGTAGCTCTCGTAACAGATCGCCTTTTATATCGAACCCAACCACCGAACATAAAATTGGCATTGCGCCCAATGCCTGAATGTTAAGAGCCACATTAGCTGCTCCACCAAGTCGATTTTCTTGTTTATTGCAGGCTACAATTGGCACCGGCGCTTCAGGTGAGATTCGCTCAACCTTACCCCACAGATATGAATCGACCATGGCATCGCCAATTACCAAAATTTTGAACTGATTAAAACTATCAAACAGTTCCGGAAGTTTACTCTTATCCATTCGATTAAATTATGCAAACGCACAAAGTTAATTGATTTAAGAAAAGTGACAACTACGAGTTCTATGGGTATATAGAAAAATTAAATGCGCAGGATTGTGTCCTGCGCATTTAAAAGGTTTAGGGTTTAGGAACGGTTGGTATTTACTAATTTGTTGAACCACTATCTACTTTGGACTCAATGGCACTCTGAACGGAAGTTGAAACGTTGGAAAAAAAGTCAAAACCAGTTTGAGATTCAATATAATCAACAGTGGTACGATACTGGCCCCAATTATTTACAATGCTTTGGTTGTTTGGCATCCAAACGGCAATTACCCGAGTTGAAGATGTAACTCGACTTGGATCGTTTGTTCCATTGGGAAGAATAAGAATAACCTTCCATGTTGAAGATGGTACAGTTACCTTACCACTGGCAATGGTAGTTGTTGTTCCACCATTGCTGCCAGATCCGCCGGAACCATAAGGTCCATCAATAATATAAAGTTCGTTGCCTGCATTTGCAAGAGTGCGACAATAATCCTCAAGGGCAGCCCATGGTTGCTGGTTGTTGATAGGAGCCTGCGGCATAATATTGGTCATCATCATAGTATTCTTGATGGCAGCATCGGTATAACTTCTATCGGCCGCGGCACATAGGTGTCCGCGATCGAAACCAGTGTTGGTATAATTTGAGGTGGTAACTTGATACCAGCCGCTAGGTAAAGTGGCATCGGTAGTAAAGGAACTTGGGCGAGAAGCACTCCCCAACCAAGCGGTGCTCAAGTGCCAGCTAACCCAATTGGCTGTGCCTTTGTCGCGATTATATGAGAGAGTATACTCATTTTTTACCATCAAGTAATTTGTGTAGTTTGTGGTAGAAGTGGTTGCATTACTTGGATTACCCATACCCATATTGTCGTCACGAGTAGCCGTTCCGGTTGTTCCAACAGGATCAGATGCATATGGGGTAACGGATACATTGTCTATATTAATTCTGTTAGTCCCACCAGAAATTTTCCGAATATCAATACGAACATTTCCTGCTTGGTTAATTGTAAAAGAAACAGTAGCTAATGTGGTTGAAGAGGAGGTGATGGTGCTTCCAGCCTTAGTCCAGCTGCTACCACTATTGGTTGAATAGTAAAGTTCCCACGTGCTAGAACCATCGGTTCCGTACACTGCATGATTAACGGAAACAGTAGAGATACCTGTTGTGTAATCAAACTGAGCCGTCAACTTACCAGTGTTGCGAATACGAACCGACTTGGTGTCGTTTTTACGATCGCTGGTAGAGTTGCCAACTAGCGCATCATCGAGATACCAACTGCCGGTACTAAAAGTTACTGCACCTGCTGTATAGGCTGTCTTTGTTCCTGCCTCAAATGTTTCAACCGTTGTAGAAGACGATGCCTTCATTATGGTTGAACTTTCATTATTTACTTGAGGCGTAACAACCTCATCTTTGGAGCAGCCAGCAAATACAGCTACCATTGCGGCTAATAGTAATAGTTTTTTCATAGGGTTTTGAATTAGAGTTGCCCAAAACTATGGCGTCAATTAGGCAAAGGCAATAACAATAAGCGGCATTTAGTAAACCCTCACTTTTAATAGTAAAGACTAACTTAATATTTTTCTCAAGGTTAATTGGCACTAACAAAGAGAGCTCAGACCGGGATACAAAATTGATCTAAAAGCCAACACACATATAGCAACTCAGGTAACCGAATACAGGGTAGGAAAAGTTTACCTGCCAACCCTACTAGTGTTTAAAACATAACAATAAAAGCCAGTTGGTAAACAATGGGGGCTAGATAGAATAAAAAAAACAAGGATAGATGAACTTAACAATAATAAATAAATAAATGAGGATGAGAAACAAATTGAAGAGCACTTTGCAGCAAGATGATCGGTTTATTGGTTATGGTTTTGGGTAAGTAGTTACTGGTTACTGTGTCACGAGTTAGCAACCCCAATAAATCATGGATATTCGCCCATGCTAACTTTTAACGTTGTCGGTCATTACTTGATTCTACAAGAAAATATATAAAGAAAAAAGGATGCCCAATCGGCATCCTCCTTCAAAAATTATCTGATCAACTGAATTTAAATTTGAACTTCATCGGTTCGTGCCTCAATAATGGCTTGAATAGCCTTTGGAACATTGGAAAAGAAATCGTAGCCAGTTTGAGACTCAATATAGTCAACCGAAGTACGATACTGACTCCAATCGACGGTTAATCCAGTTTGAACATTTGGTATCCAAACGGCAATTACCCTAGTATTTGCATTCACACGAGCCACATCATTTTCGCCATTTGGAAGAACAAGCACCACCTTCCATGTATAGGAAGGAACTGTTACCAAACCATTGGCTATTGTGGTTGTTACACCACCTAAATCTCCTGTGCCACCAGAACCATAAGGGCCGGCTATAATATACACCTCATTCCCAGCATCGGTTAGCGTTCTGCAATACATCTCCAAAAACTTCCAAGTCTGCTGGTTGTTGTAAGCTGATTGCGGCATAATATTGGTCATAATAAAGGTGTTTTTTTCCTCTGCAAGGGTAGAATCGCGATCGGAAGCTGGGCACAAATGTCCACGGTCGAATCCCGAATTGGTATAGTCACTTGTTGAAACTCGGTACCAACCTGTCGGCAAGGTAACATCGGTGTTAAAGTAGGTTGGACGAGGCACATTCCCATACCATGCGCTGCTCAAGTGCCAGCTTACCCAGTTGGGTGTACCTTTATCTCTATTGTAGGAGAGTGAATACTCCGACTTCTCCATATAGTAGTTCGAGTAGTTATCGATTGAAGCAGTTGCATTGGATGGATTACCCATGGTCATGTTGTTGTCACGGGTTGCAGTTGAGGATCCATTTTCAACCGAATAGGTGGTAAACGACAGATCGTCAATATCAATTTGGTTATCATTACCCGAAAGTTTTCGAAGTTGTAATCGAACATTACCAACCATATTAACGGTAATCTCAGCCTTTTCCATCTTGTAGACACTACTTTCTACTGCATTACCGGCAGGATACCAACTTTTGCCCTCATCAATAGAATAAAAGAGCTGCCAACTACTTGGACCTCCATCTCCATAAACTCCATGATAAACAGAAACACTACCAACACCATTAGGCAAGTCGAAGTTAGTGGTAACCGTGCCAAGGTCCTTTAGTCTTATAGCGCTGTGATCAAACTTTCTATCAAGTAAAGTAGAACCAACAACACCATCATCTATGATCCAGCTGCCTGAAGAAAACGTAACACTACAACTGTCGTAGCTATCTTTTGCGACTCCTTCAAAAGTTTCGAAAGCTCCTAACGACGCAACTATCGTATCATTTAAATTACCAGAAGTTGAAGCGGTTTTATCCTTTGCACAGCCAAAGGTTAGTAGTAGGGAAACAAAAATTACAAGAAATCGGTACATAACTATACAGTTTATGATTGTGGTCAAACCTAGCCATTCCACCAACCAAGTCCAATTACAATATTGCCACAATAGTAAACAGGCAATTACCTTATAAATTGCAGAAACGAGCTGAACAAAACACCAATAATTTGATATGAAGCAAAGTCAACCAAAAAGCATTCAATTGCTAATATTGGCATCTCTCGATACCAAAAGAAATATCAGAAGTAAAAAGTCAGAAAAACAGAACATTTCAAGATCACAAACAAAAAAATTCCCTTAAGATGTTATTCATTTAGCATAAAAAAAAATTACTTTTCACCCCTAAAAACATATTTAAGCGGTTTTTGAAAATGACAATACAAACCGCTCGGTAAACTCTACCTAATGGATCTTTTAAACGAGTTGGTATTTATTGTGATGCAGCGGCCCCCGCGAGACTTAAACACACTTCTCTCGCCAACATCGAAGATGCGCTACTTTTTCGATTTACTAATGCATGGTGAAGTAACCACTGAAGTGGATGCAGCTCAACGAATTTATGGATCGTCGTCGAAAGACAAGCGCTACCTCATGCTTAAGCGAAACCTCATTAACAAGCTTACCGATATAGTACTCAGCACAGAGTATTTCGACAAGAGCAACTATCATAGCATCCGTTTTGAATGTGAGAAAGAGCTTACCGTTGCTGCCAAGCTCCTCACCCAAAATGTTTTTCACAATGCAGAAAGAATACTACAGCGAATATTGAACCTTTCGCAACATTTTCAGCTAGTTGATGTTGAACTATCGTGCCTAAAACTCTATCGTAGAATAGCCTCCATGAAAGGCGACAACGCTGAGATCATCAGAATTGGAGAGCAGCTCGAAATACTACACACACTATCAGGGCAAATTGACAAATCGCAAGAATGGGTTGAGCTGCTCCAGAGCCGAACGCGCTATTTCATAGGAAAAAGCAGAATTATTGAACAAGAAGCTGAATCATACGCCGACACCATCGACGGCTGGATGATTTCCACACCCAATGTTTTCTTACATCTCAATCTCACGCACATTAGAACAATTCAGCTTCTACAAACGAACAACGCTGAGATGTTAAAGCACCATGTAGGATTATTCAACTCGTTACTCAGCTCTAATATCTATCTTTCGACACCTTCATTAATTCTCCAGCTGCACTACTACCAAACTCTGCTTTTCCGCATGGAAGGCAACTTGTATAAAATGCGAAAATCGGTGGAGGAATGCATGAATCTATCGGACTACAAAGCCTTTAATCGCTTTACCATACAAGCACTTCACTTCGACCTACTCATAAAGGAAAACAACCTAGCTGAAGCTGGAAGAGTGCTACTTGAGGTGAAGAAACAACCTCAATTCAATCTCATCTACGAACCTGATAAATCAGGTTGGGCAATCCGCAAGGCGTATTTATTTTACGCACTACTGTCGCAGGACGACTATGCTGGCATCGAGAGTTTTACGCCAGAGTATATGCGAAGGATTGACATCAACGCCCTTGGGAATAGCTGCCGTTCCATTTCAAAAGACAAGCAAGGCTACAACACTATGTTGATGTTAATTAGAGTTATACTAATGATGGAGCACCATTTAGATGAGCTGCACAACGAAGCGGAAAACATTAGGGTATATTACTACCGGCATCTTAGAAACGAAAACTGCGATAGAACAAAAATATTTTCTCGAGCGCTCTACAAACTCCTACAAGGTGATTTTAACGCAAGAGAGGTAGGGGCGAATATTTCCGAATTCAACAGAAGGCTGGCCGAACTAACCAAGCATCAGATAACCGATATGGCAGAACTTATACCATATCAGCGACTTGGCGAAATGGTAATTAAGCGAATCAAGATTCTAACCAAAACAGAGGAATACCGCAACTAATATGGGTCAACATCGGGAGAGAAGAATACAGATCGGTATTCATCACGGCCTTTAACTTGTAATATGCACTCGGCGAGTAAATCTTTAGCCTTTGCAGCACTGCGTTCGCGCTCAATTTTAAGTAAAATATTGCGAATAAAAAACGTCTGAATTCTAGCTACAACAGGTTCTTCAGGGCCTAACACTCGTGCTCCAAAAACCTGTCTAAGCAATTCGGCAAGAGCATTAGACGCGGCTTCAGCAATAGCCTTGTCACGATGCTTAATACTAATTCTGATTAACCTAAAAAAAGGTGGATAGTGATACTGCTTCCGCTGCTCCGTCTCACTTTTAAAAAAACCTTTAAAATCATTGTTTACAATTAGGTCAAGCACCGGATGCTCAGGCTGGGTGGTCTGAATCACTACCAGCCCTTGTTTTTCCTTTCTACCGGCCCTACCACTAACCTGCGCCATCAATTGAAAACTACGCTCATGCGCTCTAAAATCGGGAAAGTTGAGCATGCTGTCGGCATCGAGCACACCCACAACACTCACCTTGTCAAAATCGAGTCCTTTGGTTACCATCTGAGTGCCAACCAGCACATCTACTTTGTGCTCCTCAAAATCGGAAATAATTTGTTCATAGGAGTTTCGAGAACGGGTAGTATCCAAATCCATACGAGAGATGCGCAATTCCGGATAGAGAAGCTGAAGTTCTTCTTCAATTTTTTCAGTTCCAAATCCGCGGGTTTTGATATCGGTACTATGACAAGCAGGACAACGCTCAGGAACCTTAGTAGTAAATCCACAATAGTGACATACCAGCTGGTTGCCAACTTTATGGTAAGTAAGACTCACATCACAGTTTTGGCACTTTGGAATATGGGCACACTCCATGCACTCCACATAAGGAGAAAAACCCCTCCGATTTTGGAACAAGATTACCTGCTCTTTTTTTTCAATGGCGTGCTCAATTGCACCCAGTAGTTGAGGTGAGAACATGGCCGACATTTGCTTCATTTTTCTTGCCCTGAGAATATTGGCCAACTCTGCCTTAGGTAGCTCCACCTCACTATGTCGGGTAAGCAGTTCCACTAAACCATACTTCCCCGATTTAGCATTATAGTACGTTTCCACCGAAGGAGTAGCTGTTCCAAGCAAAACTTTCGCGCCAAAACTTGCGGCTAACACCATGGCGGTATCACGTGCATGGTAGCGTGGCGCCGGATCGTATTGCTTATATGTATTCTCGTGCTCCTCATCAACTATAACCAGACCAAGGTTCGTAAAAGGAAGGAAAACCGAAGATCGAACTCCTAAAATTAATTTATAGCAGCTGGAGCTACCACCGTAATCCCCACCAAGCATTCTATTGTATACTTCTGTTCGCTGAGCATCGCTAAACTTAGAATGGTACACCCCAACGCTTTCGCCAAATACCCGAGTAAGGCGAGTGATAATTTGAGTTGTAAGGGCTATTTCGGGAAGGAGATAAAGTACCTGCTTCCCTTCTTCCAACATTTTCTTAATGAGATGAATGTATACCTCTGTTTTTCCACTACCGGTTACTCCATGAAGCAATACCACATCCTTTTGTTCCATTTGGGAAAGAACTGCTTGGTAGGCTTGCTGCTGAGCCTCCGAAAGCGTTGCAGCATTGGTCGAAGCTTCGGTATCATTGAGCCGACTAATTTCTCTCTGATCGATAACAAAGATATTCTTATCTCTACATGCCTTTAATACGCTATAGGAAACCTGCGTTTTATCCAGCAGAATCTTTTGAGTTACCTTCAACGGTTGTTGCCAGCTAAACGGTTGCGCCAAGGATAAATAGGCTAATAGGAGCCTCTGTTGGGCAGGAGCAGTACTCAACTTTTCGAAAAGGTCATTTACGGCTACCTGGCTGCAGACATCCGGATGCAAATAGACAACACTCTCGGTGCGAGGCTTTATGCTTTCACGCAGCGACTCCTCAACACGAATGTAATGACCACTAATCAGTCTATTAAGCAGTGGTAAGGGGTTTTTGATTCCTAACTCCTTAGCCAAATCCTGCACGGTAACGTTTTTCTTTTGTGCAACAAGCTTCAACGCTTGTCGCTCCTCCTCACCCAAATTCTCCGTATCTTCTTCCTCGCAATCAAGATGAATTCGAGTTTCACTCTCCAACTTCATGCCTGCCGGGAGAGCCGCCTTCATTATATCGCCCGGATAGGCCATGTAATATGAGGCAATCCATTTCCAGAGCAAAAGCTGCTGTGGAGTAATAATAGGCTCACTATCAAGTACATCTACTATCTCCTTTACAAGGTATCCAGAGGGAGGTGTATGGTGAACATCAACAACCACTGCAGAATAAACCTTTTTTCGACCAAATTGCACCACAACCCTCACCCCTTTTACCACTTGCTTTTCCAACTCAGCTGGAACAGCATAGGTATAAGCCTTTGGTACCGGAACAGGCAACACAACATCGGCAAAAAGCTTCTGCATCTGATTAATGTTTCTTGCTAAATGGCTAGCATCTCTGCCAGCTTCAGCATTGTCACATTTACATCCTTTTTATTCTTAATAGTTTGATTGAACGGAACCTGTACAATCTGATTATTCGCAATACCCACCATCACACTCTTTTGATCGTCCATAAGAGCCTGCACTGCACCAGCCCCTAATCTAGAAGCGGTTACCCTATCGAAGGCAGAGGGAGAACCACCACGCTGAATATGACCAAGAACGGTAACCCTCACGTCATACTCTGTAAAGTCTTGTTTAACCTTTTTTGCAATTTCAAAAGCACCACCTTGATCAGCACCTTCTGCAACTATTATAATATTATTCAGACGTTTACGCTTGCTATTATTTTCCAAAAATGCCTTCAACTCAGAATAGGGAGTTCTAACCTCCGGAATAAGAATTGCCTCGGCCCCCACTGCAATTCCACTTCGAAGTGCGATAAAACCAGCATCACGCCCCATCACCTCAACAAAAAACAGTCGATTATGCGAAGCTGCAGTATCCCTAATTTTATCTACAGCCTCAACAACTGTATTTAGCGCAGTATCGTAACCAATAGTATAATCGGTACCATAAAGATCATTATCGATGGTTCCCGGAATTCCTACAACGGGAAAATCTGGATGCTCTTCGCTAAGCAACCTAGCACCGGTAAATGATCCATCACCGCCAATAACCACAAGGGCTTCAATCCCCTGCTTTTTGGCATTTTCGTATGCCATATTACGGCCTTCAATTGTTTTAAATTCCATACAGCGGGCCGTTTTTAAAATGGTTCCACCTTTTTGAATGATATCACTCACGTCAGTTACCTTCAGCTCACGAAAATCGCCAGATATTAAACCGGCATACCCCTCCTTAACACCAACAACCTTTATACCATTATAAATTGCAGCACGGGTCACCGCACGAATGGCGGCATTCATTCCAGGAGCATCTCCTCCCGAAGTCAACACACCAATTTTTTTAAACTTTGCCATATCTGTATTATTTTAACATTCAATTTAAAAACCGATTAACGCATCGGCAAATAATTCTTCACAAGTTTTCGAGCACAATCAAAGCCAGCGGGTAATCTAGAGCTATGTTATAATCAAAAGTTGAAGTTTTTCTATATAATTATTTTTCTAATTGCCTCAGCCACCTGTTCCATCAGCCATAAAGGAGTGCTAGTAGCACCACAAACACCGACGGTGGACACGTTGGCAAAAAGGTCTAAATCAAGTTCACTGGATGATTCCACGAAATAAGTCCTTCGATTAACAGATTTACAAGCATCATAGAGCACCTTGCCGTTAGAGCTGTTTCGTCCAGCCACAAATACGACCACGTCATGCGACAGAGCAAAAGTCTTCAGCTGAGATCGTCTATTTGAAACACTACCACACACAGAATTTACCACTCTTAGCAACGAAGCATCGCCATCTATCTTTCTAATGCTATTGTGTATAGCCTCAATTAACATCTGGTAATCTTCGGCATCCATGGTAGTTTGGGAAAACAAAACCATAGGCTTTGTTAAATCGAGCAAAGCAATATCATCGGCACTACTAATTACAACGGCTTCGTTACCAGCATTTCCCATTAAGCCAATCACCTCCGGATGCCCTTTCTTTCCATATATAACTACCCTGCCTCCAACCTTCTTCATTTCGGCATAAGCATCGGCAACCCGCTGTTGCAACTTAAGAACAATGGGGCAAGTGGCATCGACCAGCTCCACTCCATGCATTTTTGCACGAATGTATGTTGATGGTGGTTCACCATGTGCTCTCAGAAGTAACCTTTTTCCTTCTAATTTATCTATGTCACTAAGATTAATGGTAACAAGTCCCTTTTCCGAAAGACGATGAACCTCTTCTCCGTTGTGCACAATCTCACCCAGACAAAACAACTTTTCACTTGAAGTGAGTAAAATTTCGGCCTTTTCAATAGCCTTCACCACCCCAAAACAAAAACCGGAATTGTTATCTACATCTACCACCATGACAGTGCCTATAACTTTTCAAGTATTCTCCTAACCCACTCCATTTGCTCATCAAGGGTCATGTGGCTATTATCCAATATCAAGGCATCGTCAGCCTTTCGCAATGGACTAACCTCCCTGTTCTCATCCATGTGGTCACGACCTCGTACGTTTGCCTCAATCGCCTCCAATGAAATTGACTCGCCCTTTACTTGAAGTTCCTTGTAACGACGCATTGCACGTACACTAGGATCGGCAGTCATAAATATTTTCAACTCTGCATCGGGAAAAACAACTGTTCCAATATCACGTCCGTCCATCACAATTCCTTTCTTTCTACCCATCTCTTGCTGCAAACGAACCATTTTAGTACGAACCTCGGCAATCGCGCTAACCGGAGAAACAAGATTTGACACGGCAATAGTTCTAATGGTATCTTCCACTACTTCAGCGTTAAGGACTGTTTCAAAACGACCAGCAGAAGTATTATACATAAAGCTTATTTGAAGAGATGGTAGCATCGCGAGAATCTTTGATTTGCTCAACACACCATCATCTGCCACTGCACCACCACGGATAGCTGCAAGTGTAACCGCGCGATACATTGCGCCGCTGTCGATGTAAATATATCCAAACTCCTTGGCAATGGCCTTTGCAAATGTGCTCTTGCCACAAGAAGAATAACCGTCAATGGCAATGGTAATTTTCTTTGAAAGCATTAGAAATCTATTTAGCGAGCAAAGGTAACTAAAATAGTAGGGGTAACGAAAGACCTATTGGCAAAAATAGAAATGAATTTGATTGCAAACGATTGCTAAACAGTGGTCAAAAGCGAATAACCTAAAATAGGTATTAACTTTTGGCGGCTATATCAATTGAAACCGAAAGGATATTGGAAGCGCCGCTGATGTGATAGGTAGAACGTGCATAGTTAAACATCAATCTACGAATTTTCAACCCAAAACCCCAGCTAAAACCAACCATAGCAGGTTTGTCCACAATTTTAATTTCATTTCGACGGCGAAAAGAGTAGCCCCCCCGAAAATAAAACCCACGAAGTGGATTAAACTCAAGGCCGGTAGTGGTATGCGCCAGTATTTCATTGCCAAAATTAGAAATAGAAGAACCCGACTGGGTAGATGATTGGTCGCTAGAAAAAGGGTCTTCGTTGGTTGAAGAACGGTTGTAATAGAGGTTGAAATTCTGAAGTTGCTCCAATGTAACAACAATACGAAATGGGGCATGCTTCATCTTCAACGAAAATCCTGCAAGAATTTCAAAAGGTAATTTTTCATATGTTCCAGCGTAAGTCTTTAGCTGAGTTCCAAAATTACGAAACATGCCCGTTGCCGAGAATAGACTATCGGAGGAGTGATAGGTAACTCCCATGTCGAAAGCAAAACCATAGGATACGTAACTCTCCAACGCAGAATAAACTGGTTTAAAAGAAGCACCCATTTGCACCCTCGGCGACAAAGCACGGGCCAACGAAATGACCATATTATATTCAGAAGCCCTAAATGTTCCATTAATATTACCCACCTCATCTGCAGCCTGAAAACTGCCGTAATTAATTCCGGATAGACCAAACGCCATAGTACCAAACTTTCCAAAATCACGAACTAGGCCAACGCTCCCATAATTAATATCGGCATAATAACTAATAAATGCAATTGTTGCTTGCCGATCCATAGTTGAGGTGATGAGCGATGGACTCTGAAGAACCAATCCAGCATCATTATCCCATAGTCCAACAGCCTCGCCACCAAGGGCCGATGCGCGTGCAGAAACTGGCAAACGCAAAAATGAGAATGTTGTTTCACCTGCCGACTGACCAAATAGTTCAACCGAGCAAAGCGCAAGGACAAGAATTACTAAGGATAGTTTTTGCTTCATGTGATATTTAAAGAGCCCGTAAAGTTAAAAATTAATATAATGCCACCTAGTTATGAGTTTTTGTTGTAAACGCCAATTCACTTCCTTTTATTTCATACTAATAAGGCCAGAGAAATTATTAATCAACGTCAATCGTTCTTCTGTCACCAAATTAAAGCAGATTAACACAACCAACATCTGCACTAACCAGCTTAGCCAAATAATGTGTTTCTTTGTGGTTCGAATTTCTTAGAGGAGAGTGATGGCTATTACAGAGAAAATTTTATTTATAGTAAATCCCGTTTCTGGAACAGGGAAAAGAGAAAAAGTGCTAAAACTCATAAAGGAGAAATTATCTCCAAAATATGAGGCAAAGATCGTTCAAACCAAATTTGCAGGAGAAGCAACAGAAATTGCAATACGCTACCACCAAAAAGGTTACAACAAAGTTGTTGCCGTTGGAGGTGATGGAACGGTGAACGAAGTGGCCAAAGGTGTTATTGGCACAAGCATGTCCATGGGAATAATTCCAACTGGTTCGGGGAATGGCTTAGCACGCCATCTACGTATACCAATGAATGTTGCAAAAGCTATTGAGGTAATTAACGGAGGAAACGTTATCAGTATTGACCATGGAACAATTAATGACACCCTTTTTTTCTGCACCTCCGGTGTAGGTTTCGATGCTCAAATAGGCAACAAATTTGCAGAAGCAGGCACTAGAGGACTCTCAACCTACGCCAAAACAACCATTAAGGAGTATTTTGCCTTTAAACCGCAGCATTACAGCTTGGAAATTGATGGCAAACATTACGATAGAGACGCTTTCATGATAACCTTTGCCAATGCTTCCCAGTATGGCAATAACGCCTACATAGCACCCCAAGCCAACATTACAGATGGATTGCTCGATGTAGTTATTGTTAAACGTTTCCCGCTTTATAGGTCACCAGTATTCGCCTACCAAATGTTCACAAAAAGAATGAACAAGTCCTCCTACGTAGAGACATTTAGAGCCAAAAAGATAACCATTACTCGCAAAGAGGCTGGATATGTGCATTACGATGGAGAACCTGGGAAAATGGGAGCACAGCTGAATATTGTAGTGGTACCCGGAGCACTTAACGTAATTATACCCTAACGTAGGTCAGGGTGCTGTTTCATGAGGTCCACAATTCGATAGGCTGCCGGACACACGAAGGTGTTTTTCAGTGTTAGATTAAAAAGCTGCTCAAACTTGCGCCTATCGGTATGCGGATATTCCCTGCAAGCCTTTGGTCTATCTTCGTATATGGAACAGTAATTGTCGGACAAAAGAAACGGACACGGCTGCTTGGTAAAAACATAGTCTCCATCACTATCGAGATGTAAATGTCGACTAATAAGTTCGGAAGGGCTTATGCGTAGTGCGCGAGCCATCCTATCAATATCTCTATCCCTAACAATTGGGCTAATACTCTTGCAGCAGTTTGCGCATTTCAAACAATCCACATCCTTAAAGACCCTCTGATGCAAATCATGCACAACCAAATCAAGCTTGGCTGGTGGACGACGGCGCAGTTTTTGAAAAAACTGTTTAGTTTTTAGAGCCTCACTAGTGGCTCTCACCTGAAGACTTTCCAGTTCTTGCGAGGTTATATCCATTTTTCATTATTCCTTTCATGGTTTTCATATGACCTTGGTTGAGTTGAGAAAGCAACAACCCACCAATTACTATTGACATTCCCACAAACTGCAACAAGGTTAAGCGTTCATGCAATATGATTATAGCTAAAATTGTTGTAATCACAGGTATTGCATTATTAAATACGGTTGCCTTGTTTATACCCAAGCCACGAATACTATAGCTAAAAAGCAGGAAGGCCAGAGTCGACGCAAAAACAGACATCAACAACACCAGCATAATTGCCCTTCCACTGATAGGGGCAATCATAAAATGATCGCCTTCAAAGAACACAAATAGAGGAAGGAAGAAGAGAGCTCCAATGGTATTTTGATAGGTGGTAATAGTAAAAACGTTGTATCGACTAGTGAGCGTTTTAATCACAGCAGAATAACCCATGGTTGAAGCTACGGCAAGAAACATTAGCAATACCCCTAAAGGCCGTGCAACTAGCTGGAAATCCTTATTAACAAGGACAAGCAATACACCTAAAATTGAAATAACAATACCGGCAAAACTTGCTCGGGTCAGATATTCTTTATGAAAGAGATATGCACTGATAGGGGTAAAAAGTGGAATTGTTGATATAATCACCGACGCAACCGACGACGATATCATGGTAACGCCAATACTTTCACCAATAAAGTACATTAATGGTTCAAAGAAGGCAAGTATAAAAAACAGCTTCAAGTCACCTGCTTTAATTTTCTCTAACTTTCCAAGAAAGTAGCTCACAGGAATTAACATCAACAATGAAATCAATAATCGAAAAAAAACCAAAGTGATGGGGTAAGCTCCGTAAACTTGGTAAAACTGCTTATACCAAATAAAAGTTAATGCCCAAAAGACTTGGGCCAAAATAACCGCGGCATACAAGGTTAGCCTCTTTGAATTTAACATGTTCGAGCGATACAAATTAAGTGCGAATCTACTTAATTTTTCCTGAGTGCCATTAGTAAACATACATCTGGGGAAGAAAACAGCAAAGTGAAAGACTTGAGGAATGAGACCGAATTTCGAGTATCTCCATTTCCCCACAAATAGGTAGTATTTATTATGTCAATTATTTGAATCGGCAAATGGGTGGCAAAGTGTAAAATTGTATAACCACGTCAAAACAAAACAAGGTCATTGCTCAACAACATATTACAACACGAAATTCAAAGCGCAATCGATTGTAAGCAAACAAAACTTCACATTCAAGGTTATTTCGCAGTTGGATAATAAAAAAATAAGTTTTCACCATAGTAAATCATTCTCCAATATCCATACTTTTGCGTCTCTTTCACATAAGAGAGTAAGTATCTGTTCCGAAATAAAATTAATAATGATGAAACGAAAAGCGCAAGTATTAATCACATTTATCCTAATGGGAATGATTTGCAACGCACAGCAAATCAATCGACAGTTTATTGGGGTAAGAGATTCTTCAGGCACCGTGATCATAACCGTTTCTGACGGTAGTTATACTATTGTTCCACTCAACAGCAAACTTGTAAAAACCACATTTTACCCAAATGGCATTCGGGAAAAAGAGTTTTCCTACGCAGTAAACATGACTTCTCAAAAACCGGAACTTACTATAAAACACACCAATAACGCCACGAACATTCAAGTTGGCAACGGTTTGAAGATAGCAATTAACAAAAACCCTTTCTCCATAAATTACTACTACCACGACACGCTGCTTATTTCCGAAAGCAAAGGATATGAACGCACCGATTCGACACAAGCAATGTCCTTGACAATACAACCCAAGGAGGTACTCTACGGAGGAGGAGCCCGTGCGCTTGGAATGAATCGACGAGGTTATGATCTAACAATGTATAACAAAGCTCATTATGGCTACCAAGAACATTCGGAGTTAATGAACTACACAATTCCCATGTTTCTATCCAGCAAGCGTTACGCTGTGCTTTTCGATAACGCCTCGCTTGGCTGGCTCGATCTCGACAGTCATGAGAACAACACCGTTAAATATTCCACCGTAAGTGGCACTATAAACTACTGTGTGATTGCAGGTGACAGCTGGTATGATTTAGAAGACCAATATACACAGTTAACTGGCCGTCAGCCACTCCCTCCCCGATGGGCGTTTGGCAACTTCAGTAGTCGATTTGGATACCACTCTCAGGACCAAGTAATCGCCACCGTGAATAAGTTTTTCCAAGACTCCATCCCATTGGAAGCAGTAATCATTGATATATACTGGTTTGGCAAAGGTATTTTTGGTGATATGGGGCGACTCGACTGGTATAAAGACAGCTTCCCAGAACCCATAAAAATGATGCAGACTCTCAAAAGCGAGGGTGTAAAAACCATTTTGGTTACCGAACCATTTATTCTCACCACCTCATCTCGCTGGCAGGAGGCAGTGAACAATCAAGTGCTTGCAACCGATACTACAGGAAAGCCCTTCACTTATGATTTTTATTTTGGAAACACTGGCCTATTGGACATTTTTAAGCCCCAAGCGAAAGAATGGTTCTGGAACATATACAAAGGACTTACCAATCAAGGAGTTGATGGCTGGTGGGGCGATTTAGGAGAACCGGAAGTCCACCCAGCTGAGCTGCAGCATGTAAATGGAAGTGCAAATGAAGTTCATAACGCATATGGTCACTGCTGGGCAGAAATGATTTTTGACGGTTACACGCAAAACTTTCCCAAAATTCGTCCATTCATTTTAATGAGAGCTGGCTATGCTGGATCACAGCGATTTGGTCTGATTCCATGGAGCGGAGACGTTAGCCGCAGCTGGGGAGGATTGGTTCCGCAACCCGAAATAGCACTTCAAATGGGAATGCAAGGTCTTGGATATATGCACTCAGATCTTGGTGGTTTTGCAGGAGGCGAAAAAATCGACAACGAACTTTACATCAGATGGCTCCAGTATGGTGTTTTTCAGCCCATTTTTCGTCCACATGCGCAAGAACAAATCCCACCTGAACCAGTATTTCAAAACGATATCACTCGGGCATACGCCAAAACGGCCATCGAACTCAGATACAAATTACTACCTTATAACTATTCACTTGCCTTTGACAACAGCCAAACAGGAATTCCACTCATGCGTCCGTTGTTTTTTTGCGAGCCAAATAACCAGCAGTTGCTAACCTATGATAAGGCATACATGTGGGGTGATGCATTCCTCATTTCGCCAGTAAAAGAGCAAGGACTGAAAGAACAAACTGTCTATTTACCGAAGGGGTTCACTTGGACCGATTTTTATACAAACAAACAGTATAAAGGTGGCCAAAACATTACCCTCCCCCTTACCATTAACCATATTCCCGTTCTTATTAAAGGTGGTTCAATAATTCCTATGCTGGAAAAAGTCGCTGCAACAACAAAAGCCAACTTTAATCAACTCCAAATTCATTACTATCTTGACCCATTAGTCAACAAATCCAGCTATAGCCTATACAACGATGATGGAGAAACACCCAACAACTTTAACAACGGAAATTACGAAAAACTAAATATTGCAGCTACAAACAGTGGCAAACAACTAACCATTATTTTAACTTCTGAAACAGGTTCAACCTATACCCTTTTCAGCGAAAAAGCTATTCAGTTAACCGTTCATAACTCAACGCAAAAGCCAAAAAAAATTATAGTAAATGGCAAAAAACAAGTAGTTTGGCGTTGGAACGACGGTGTAGCAACCATTAACATAACTTTACCAGAAGCAAGCAGCACCAAAGTAATTTTGAAATACTAATAAATTATAAACACGTTAAAACGAAAGCAGTACAAAGTTAAAACGTACTGCTTTCATTTTTTGAAAAAGAAATAAACGACAACCTCACATCTTACTACTCTGCTGAATGGCCCCTTTTATGAATTGAACCAATCCAAAAGCAATTGCTCCCCATGCAACAACATAGCGCCCACCATGTGAGGCAGATTGATATGACAATACAGTGACAATTGTTCCTCCAGCAAACAGGAGGGCGCCAAATAGCATATTTCGTTTCCCATATAGCCCCAAATGATCAGATCCAGCCTCTTCAATAACCTTATTAGCATTGGCAATCAACGCTTCATTATCAGCAACAAAATTTTCGCACACCAATTCAAAATCAGCCAACTTACCAGTAATGTTACACACCAACCCTTGTTGTAAATCTAACTTCCTGTTTTGGCAGTTTTTGCAATACTTCAATTGCTGCTCTCTCGTCATAGCATTAAAATATATCAATATTAAAATTTCCCAATGTCATTGTCTCATCATACAGTAAAGATAAAAAAAATTAAAAAACGTTTTAGGTATTCTAGTGCTTAAGAAGTTTGCGCAAAGGCATCTACTGTCCTAAAATCGATCTGTTTAGCTTGAATATTTATAAAAGATTTCTACATTTACAGATACCAAAGCAAAACCGTTGTCTTAGCAATGCAAAAACCGTTTAAGGTATTCTCACTTCTTTTAATTGTTCTGGCACTGCTTGGCACAATATCACTTATCTACCCACGTGAAGGAATTAGCATAAGAGGAACCACCATTACATTTCCATCGCTTACCGACCTATTCTTACCCGATACAAGTGGAATTAAGCACATTAACCAACTCTTTAGCAAAGATGTTTTAGATAAGATAAACAACAGCGATACCATAGTAGCGACAGACGTTACAATAAATTATATCAAGTCGGCTATTTTGGATAGCGATATCAATAACGCGGACACAGCCACAAGGCTAGTTACTATAAAAAATATTGAAGCAAATCTCCCAGCCATCAACATTGAGTATCCGGATAGTGGGATGACTACACTTCACAATTTTTTTGATGCCCTTTCAGCAATAGAGACCTATTCATCACCAATTCGAGTTTTACACTATGGCGACTCTCAAATTGAAGTTGACCGCATCACCTCCCGCTTGCGTAGTAAATTACAACAACAATTTGGCGGAGGTGGTTATGGATTTCTAACACTAGAAAGTGCAGAGCAGAGTTATCAACTTAACATATCAAGCACAAACCTCTGGGATACAAGAAAAATAAAGAACAAGAACGACAAATCGAAGAAAGATTTTGGTCCATTCTTTTGCTCTGCACGAATTGGCATATCCGAAAATGGTACGAAAAATGAAGGATCAATCACCATTACACGAAATAATCTGGGTAAAGTAATCCGCCGATTTTCCCTACTGTTTAAACCTACCTCACCGCTATTGCTTGAAACGAAAGCCGACGATTCAATTCTTTATGCCGACATCATTCCCGCCTCAACGTCCCCACAGCTCATCACCATAAATTTACCTACAACAACAAAAACCATTAGTGTCAAGATGCAGGCTGATGAAAGTCCCCTTTTCTTTGGCCTTGGATTTGACCAAAACCATGGAATTGCGGTGGATAATATTCCAATAAGAGGAAGTTCCGGGCTTGAATTTACGAGGGAAAATGGAAAGCTTTTGGCGGATGCATACAAGCTACTAAACGTGAAGTTACTCCTTCTTGAATTTGGCGTAAATGTGGTGCCTAATGTGGTGAAAAGTTACACCTACTACGAAGAAGCACTATATCAACAGCTGGTATTTTTGAAGCGAGTAGCGCCCAACGCTGCCATCATTCTCATTGGTGTTTCCGACATGTCACAAAACAAAAATGGAAGAATGGTCTCCTACCCCAACATTGAAAAAGTTAGAGATGCCGAAAAACGAGCTGCCTTTAAAGCAGGATGTGCATTTTGGGACTGCTACAAGGCCATGGGAGGTGAAAATGCGATGCCGGCTTGGGTAAGTGCACAGCCGCCACTTGCCAATAAAGATTACATACATTTTACACCCAATGGAGCCAACCTTATAGCCGAAATTTTCTACAAAGCCCTCATGAAAGACTACCAACGATATTGTGCCACCAAAACAACCATTAACCATGAGTAGGCAAAATATTTGCATGATGGTTGCAGCCACGTTACTACAAATCTCCATTCCATTTGGCCCAACAGAGGGTTTTGAAAAAAAAGGTGAAAATGCCATAATTGCTAATCCAGAAGTTCGTTCTTACGATAACGAAGCCGAAATTAGAATTCTCCACATTGGGGACTCCCACGTGCAAGCCGATTTTTTTACTGGTGAGGTGCGTCGATTACTTCGCCAATACCTTCATGACACGTTGCCCCAGCGAGGGATGATTTTTCCTTTCGCAGTGGCAGGCAGCAACAATCCAACCGATTTTAAATCGACTGCCATCGGAAATTGGGAAACGCTCAAGAGTACGGATAACCGTGTAACCGAATCATTAGGTGTAAACGGCATAGCCCTATACACCAAGGATATTAAGGCAACCATCACCATTAAAATTAAGTCGGAGAACAGTCAATTTAACCGTGTCAGAATATTCTACAGTGCAAAAGGCGGTTACAGTCCCACTATATCTGGAGCCTTTTCACAATTAAAAAGTACAATGACAGGAGATCATGAACGAGCATTTACCATCAACAAAAAAGCCGATTCACTAACATTATCCATTGCAAATACAGGATCGGCCGAGGGCGAATTAATCATTCATGGTATCATGCTGGAAGATACCAACAGCAAGTTTTCATACAACGTATCAGGACTAAATGGAGCCACCACTGCAAGTTTTGTAAGGTGCAAAATGCTACAATCGGAGGTAGCGAGCATAAAGCCCACGATTGTCATCATTTCCTTGGGAACAAATGATGCGTATGGGCCGACCTTTTCTCCTACCGAACTAGAAAATAATCTAGAAGCATTGATTGCGACCCTACATCAATCGGTACCGAACGCACAAATTGTACTTACCACACCTGGCGACTTTCTAGCAAAAGGCCACCGCACCACAGCTAGACCACACATAGCCGCAGCGGTTATCAACAATATTGCCCAAAAGCACAACCTTCGTGTTTGGGACTTCTATAAAGTAATGGGAGGCAAAGGTTCCATTAGGTCATGGAGAGCCAAAGGCCTAGCTGCACCCGACTACATTCATCTCTCCAAAGATGGCTACCGAGCACAAGGGCAACTGTTCTTTGAATGGCTAACCGGGCTTAACACATAATTGGTAATGGAGACGATTAAGTTATTACTTAAGCATTTCTTCGTCTACTCCGAAACGGAGCCGATGCTCTTCTCCGGAATAATTTTCTGGGTTTTTTTACTGGTTTTATTGGCTGGTTATCAGTTAGTATATAGGCGCAACCATATTCGTAATATTTATCTTTTCGCATTTAGTCTATTTTTTTACTACAAATCGGGTGGGCTATTTTTCTGGCTGCTAATTTTTTCCACAGTTATCGATTACTCGCTTGGCATAGCTATAGGGAAAACCGAACGAAAATTAATCCGCAAGTTATTAGTATCCTTCAGTGTGATAGTAAATTTAGGAGTACTCTCCTACTTTAAGTATTCCTACTTTTACATAAACACCATTAATAGCTGGTTTGGAACACACTGGCATGTTACCAACCTATTAGCAGAATGGAGCAATCAAATTTCAGGTAGTCATTTCAATCCTTTAATAATTATTCTTCCCGTAGGAATCTCGTTTTACACTTTTCAAACCATATCCTACACCGTTGATGTTTACCGCCGACTTATTCCTCCAGTAAAAAGCATACTCGACTTTGGTTTTTACGTGAGTTTCTTTCCTCAACTTGTGGCGGGGCCCATAGTGCGAGCATCTGAGTTTATTCCCCAACTCTACACTAAATACCACCTCTCCAAGGACGAACTTAGCCATGCTACGTTCTTGATTCTTATTGGTCTAATAAAGAAAATTGCCATATCTAACTACATATCGGTAAATTTTGTTGATAGGGTATTCCTTTCACCCACCTCCTACTCCGGTTTTGAAATTCTAATGGGTGTATATGGGTATGCACTTCAGATTTACTGTGACTTTAGTGGTTACACCGACATTGCTCTTGGTGTTGCACTTATGCTGGGGTTTAGACTTCCTGTGAATTTTAACTCTCCTTACAAAGCAACCAGCATATCCAACTTCTGGCACCGCTGGCACATATCCCTTTCGCGGTGGCTTCGAGACTATTTATACATACCGCTGGGAGGAAATCGTAAAGGAAAAATCCGAACCTACGCTAACATACTGACAACCATGCTTCTGGGTGGATTGTGGCATGGGGCCAATCTCAAATTCATTGTTTGGGGCGGAATGCACGGTGCTGCGTTAGCCATTGAAAGGGTTTTCGGTATTGATCGAAGTAACAACCGAAAAAAACTTTCATGGTGGAAGAAAGGAACCGCCATATTCCTAACATTCAACTTTGTATGCATAGCGTGGATTCCCTTTAGAGCAGCGAGCTTTTCCGATGCTTGGGTTATACTATCACGAATTGGCTCAGCATTTTCCTTTTCAGCAATACCGAGTATACTCATCGGCTACAAAACAGTTTTTGTGGTAATGGTTATAGGCTATGCAGCCCATTGGTTTCCATCGCAAGCAAAAGAAAACCTTAGAGGAAAGTTCATTCAAGCCAACTGGTTGTTAAAAACTCTTGCGATCATCGTTGTGGCATTCATCCTTGCCCAGGTTCAATCGGCCGAACTTCTCCCATTTATTTACTTCCAATTCTAGCTTCACAATCAGCATTGCAACGCATTTATTACAATAGTGCTTGGAATATTCCACCATGTATAAACAAAATTAAGGTCATAAACCATTAGAGAAGTCTAATCGAAAAAAGCATACATCGAAAACTTCAATAATGAAGTTAATTGTTACCCCATCAACTATTGACAATTGAGCTTTAAACTGCCATAAGAATTTCCATCAAGATGGTAATTGCCATTCAAGCTATCTTCATCTTCCTTTAAAACTCGCATCACAAATTTTATCATTTTTACGCTTAGAATAATCTTCAGCCGTTTAGAAAAAACTCTATTTGTAGTGTTAATCGTTTCAATTCTAATGCTCACTACACCAACGCCGAATTGAGCTTCACCCAAATTACAAATCAAAATCGATGGACAGATCAACGTTTTTTGTGTTAAAAGTTTTATTACTTTGGCACTAATAAAACAGCTCGACCATGAAAATATCGACCAGTTTCGACTCCGGGAACATTGAGGTTGTAAGCCTCAGCTCGCACGAAAATATCCAACTCAAAATTCGGAAGGATACTCAATCAGAATATCTACAATGGTTTCATTTTAGGCTTCTCGGAGCACAAGGATATCCATGCACAATTCACATTGTAAATGCGGGGGAAACATCCTATCCAGAAGGATGGGTGAACTACTATGCTTGTGCCTCATACGATAGAAATACATGGTTTAGAGTTCCAACAACCTTTAATGGCAAGGAACTTACAATTGAGGTAACACCCAACGAGAATAGTATATTCATAGCTTATTTCCCTCCATACAGTTACGAACGTCACTTGGAGTTGGTATCCACAGCTCAGTCCGAAGACATTTGTGTGCTCGACTCACTTGGTCGGACGCTAGAGGGTCGCGACATAGATTTCCTCACGCTTGGTGAACTTAACAAGGAAAAACGCAGAGTTTGGATTATTGCTCGTCAGCATCCAGGCGAAACAATGTCCGAATGGTTTATGGAGGGGCTCATCCACCGGCTGCTCGATAGTGATGATCCCGTTTCGCGCCGTCTGCTGGAAAGCTGCACCTTCTTCCTTGTCCCCAACGTTAATATTGACGGATCCATCCACGGCAACCTGCGAACCAATGCAGGTGGCATCAATCTTAACCGCGAGTGGGGAAACCCCTCTCCAATAAAAAGTCCTGAAGTATACTACATTATGCAGAAGATGAACGAAACTGGAGTAGACCTCTTCCTCGATATTCATGGCGACGAAGCAATTCCTTACTGTTTTGTTTCCGGTGTTGAAGGACTTCCAGGATATCATGGAAGACTGCAGATGCTTCAGGAGCGTTTTGTGGAGCTTTGGGAAACACTAAGTCCCGATTTTCAAACAAAACATGGCTACCCCAAAAACGAACCCGGTAAAGCCAATCTCCAAATTGGCGCAAAGGCAGTAGCACATCGGTTTAACTGTCTTGGACTCACTATTGAAATGCCATTTAAAGACAATGCCGACCTACCTGACAGAGCATTTGGATGGAGTCCAGAGCGCTCCATAAAACTTGGTGAATCGGTTCTCAATATTATTCTTCAGATTAAGAATGTGCTTCGATAGAAACTTATTCCATAGCTGAAGAATTATTTGAATAACCTCTATCTTACTTCATTGAGGAACGCAATTGAGCGGCAATCTCCTCCGCCGTAGGATAATCGGAAGATATTATCAACTTTGCTGTAGAGTAGTATGGTTCGCGTAATCTCAACATTTCATTAATGTATGCAGTAAGTTCATCAACCGATTTACCCCAAAGTAATGGTCTATCAACTTTTGAGTCGGACAAGCGGTTAACAAGTTCAGCAATGCTAACCTTAATATAAACAGTAATCCCCTTGGCGTTCATCGTCTCCATATTGTTAAAGAAACAGGGTGATCCACCACCAGTGGCCACCACCAAACCATCCTGATTCGACAATTCAAGTAGAATCTCATTTTCGACTTTTCGAAAATGCTCCTCACCTAAAGTAACAAATATTTGGCGGATTGTTTTTCCGGTTTGTTGCTCTATGTATTCGTCCATATCGATATAGCTCAATCCCAGAAGTTCGGCAAGTCGCCCACCAAGGGTTGTCTTTCCCGAAGCCATAAAACCTACGAGGTAAATATTCATAGTCGAAAGTTATGGTGGTTAAGATAATACATTTTATTTATTGGGCTAAATTTCTAACGACATTTGTTTTGTTTCTCCTTCATCCTCCTCATCGTTTCCACTATTTGACTGTGCATCCGTAACCTCAGGGACAGATGATTCTTCTTGAACAGCAGGCTCTTCTTTGATTATTGGCTCCACAAACTTAACCTCCTCAATCTCATAAGTAGTTACCCGTTTACCTCTAGCCCTAAAACTTTTCACGCCTATAAACTCTGCAACATCCACTAGCTCGTTCAGCCGATGGGCATGTGCACCGCCAAATGTTATTTCAACCTGTGGCCACTTATCGGATGAAAGAGCAATTAAGTAAGATCCATCAGCCTCCCCAACAATACTTTGAGGCCTATCAATATTTTCAGCTACAAATCGTTTGATATAGACAAATGACTGCTCCGCATCGAAGAAGAGAGCAGAATAAATCTTCTCTGAATTAAATTTTTCAATGGTGATGAGATCATCGTCGAAATGATTTGAGACTTCAAAAGAAGACACCACAAAAACTCCTCTCTTATAAAATGCCAAAATGCGATCGTTAGCACCAAACTCGCCAAGTGAAGAACCACGACCATCAACATTTAAACGCAGCACATCAGCATCAAACCAAATTTCTTGACCACCAAGAGTAGAGACACCCTTTTCCTTCACTTGAATTTTATGAATGGCATAACGACTAAAAATATTTCCCATAGAGTTACGTCCCTTGATGGCCAACTCACTAAAGACAAGATCTAAAATGGGCTTTTTGAGCTTTGGCCTAGGCTTTAAAAACACCTTCAAAACTTCAGCTTCACCATTAGGATTTACGCTCATATATAGAACTTGTGAACCATCCGTTCCCTTCGAGATGTCATATTCCTTGTCGCGCGTAACGCCTGTAATAGCACAACGTTTTATCATAATTGCGCCATTACGCCCATCACGGTACACCACGTTATAAATGGTTCTTGTATCGTTTCTTCTAAACACGCCTATGTGAATAATATCCTTCCCAAAAAACGACTTTTCAACCACCTTTTCAACAATATACTTACCACTCCGAAGGAAAACAATAATATCATCAATATCGGAGCAATCACACACATACTCATCCTTGCGCAAGCCAAAACCAAAAAAACCCTCCTCACGATTTACATAGAGCTTTTGGTTGGCCACTACTACCTGGGTTGCTTGAATGGACTCAAAGTTTCGCAGTTCAGTTTTACGTTCCCTACCCTTGGAGTGTTTTTTCCTTATTTGCTCATAGTATGCGATGGTGTAATCCACTAAATGTGCCAAATGGTTATTCACCACCGTCATCTCATTTTCAATATTTTTGATAAGTTCGTCGGCCTTTTTAATATCGAACTTAGAGATCTTTTTTACCGGTTTTTCCGTTAGCTTCTCCACATCGGAGCGAATAATCTCTCTACGGAATTTAGGGCGAAAAGGATCAAAGCCTCGCTCAATTGCAACTAAAATATCCTCCCACGTTTCGGTATTCTTCTCCAATTCGCGATAAATTCGCTCCTCAAAAAATATTTTTTCCAATGATGAAAAGTGCCAGTCTTCATCCAATTCGGACAGCCTAATTTCCAGCTCCCTCTTAAGCAATAATTTAGTTTTTTCGGCTGTGGTCTTTAGCATCTCTTTTACACCGTAAAAGCGAGGCTTATCATCCTCTATTACGCAGGAGTTTGTAGAGATAGATATTTCACAATCAGTAAAGGCATAAAGAGCATCAATGGTTTTATCGGGCGACGTTTCCGCGGGTAGGTGAATTAGAATCTCAACATTCTGTGCGGTATTATCGTCAATCTTCTTTATCTTAATTTTACCCTTGTCGTTTGCCTTAATAATGCTATCAATGAGAGAAGTAGTATTCCTGCCAAATGGTATTTCGGTAACAACCAATGTTTTTTTATCCAGCTTATTGATACGGGCCCTCACCTTTACTACTCCGCCACGTAACCCATCGTTATATCTACTGCAATCGGCAAGTCCACCAGTGGGAAAATCTGGGTAAAGTTCAAAATCATCACCCTTTAGGTAGGCAATGGAGGCATCGATAAGTTCAATAAAGTTGTGCGGTAAAATTTTAGATGCTAAACCTACAGCGATACCCTCAACCCCTTGGGCAAGCAACAATGGAAACTTCACTGGAAGCGTTACAGGTTCTTGATTACGACCATCGTAACTTTGCATCCACTCTGTAGTTTTTGGATTAAAAACCACATCGTTGGCAAATTTACTCAGACGTGCCTCTATATAACGAGGTGCAGCTGCACTATCGCCGGTAAGAATATTACCCCAGTTACCCTGGCTTTCTATGAGCAGATCTTTTTGGCCAAGTTGCACCAGTGCATCTCCAATGGAGGCATCTCCATGAGGATGGTACTGCATGGTGTAACCAATAATATTTGCCACCTTATTGAAGCGACCATCATCAAGCCGCTTCATGGCATGCAAAATGCGTCGCTGAACCGGCTTTAGACCATCATAAACATGGGGGACTGCACGTTCTAGAATAACGTATGAAGCATAATCGAGAAACCAATCTTTATACATTCCCGATAAATACTTTTTCTTCACTCCATCACCCGTCAAGCGAGCCAATTTTTCCATGTCAGCCGAACCCTCAGCCGGTTGACCCTCAACATCATCCAACTCTTCGCCTTTATCTATATCTTCAGCCATTTCAATCGAAAATTACAATTGAGCCTCAAGGGCCTTTTTTTCCTTCTTCTCTTTTTCACTATTCAAAATAGGCCTACTATTGAGGTTATTCAGTTCCTCAATCAAGTCCTCTTCAATTCTAAGGTTTTCAATGATAAACTCCTGACGTTCTGGTGTATTTTTTCCCATATAAAACGTAAGAAGTTCCGAAATAATATCGTCTTTGGTAATGCGAACGGGATCGAGCCGAATATCGGGTCCAATAAAATTGCGGAACTCATCAGGTGAGATCTCTCCAAGACCTTTAAATCGAGTAATCTCGGGGTTTGGTGACAACTCCTTAATTGCACTCTCACGCTCCTCATCGTTGTAACAATAAAAAGTTTTCTTCTTATTTCGAACACGGAATAGTGGAGTTTGAAGAATGAACAGGTGCTCCTGCCTAATAAGATCAGGAAAAAACTGGAGGAAAAAAGTGATGAGCAACAAACGAATATGCATTCCATCAACGTCGGCATCGGTGGCAATTACCACCTTGTTGTAACGCAAATTATCCATATCCTCTTCAATATTCAGTGCTGCCTGCAGCAAGCTGAACTCCTCATTCTCATAAACCACCTTTTTTGTAAGCCCATAGGTGTTTAGCGGTTTTCCTTTCAGACTAAATACAGCCTGAGTATTAACGTCACGACTCTTAGTAATGGAACCCGAAGCAGAATCACCCTCGGTGATGAATAGGGTAGACTCCTCTGTGAGCTTATGCTTTTCGTTATAGTGAACACGGCAATCTCGCAACTTTTTATTATGGAGACTTGCCTTCTTGGCACGTTCACGAGCTAACTTTTGAATTCCAGAAATTGCCTTACGCTCCTTTTCTGATTCCATTATTTTTCGAAGCAGGTTATCGGCACATTCTGGATTACGGTGCAAATAATTATCCAGCACCTCCTTCAAAAAATCACCAATAAAATTTCTTATGGAAATACCGTTAGGCCCAATATCTTTTGATCCCAGCTTTGTTTTAGTTTGCGACTCAAAAATTGGTTCCTCCACCTTAATACTAATAGCTGCAATAATGGAGTTTCGTATATCGGATGCATCAAAATCTTTACGATAGAAATCACGTATCGTCTTCACTATGGATTCACGAAATGCGGTAAGGTGTGTTCCTCCTTGGGTTGTATGCTGTCCGTTAACAAATGAATAATATTCCTCACCGTAATGTGTTCCGTGGGTAATTGCCACTTCAATATCGGACCCCTTTAGTTGAATAATAGGATAGAGACCCTCTTCCGACATGTTTTCATTAAGCAAGTCGACCAACCCGTTGGTAGAAAAGAACTTCTTTTCATTGAATAAAATGGTTAGCCCTGTATTAAGGTAAACATAGTTACGGAGCATGGTTTCGAGGTAATCTGGCTGAAAGGTATAGTTACCAAATATAGCCTCGTCTGGTACAAACTCCACCAGGGTGCCATTTTTCTGAGACGTTTCCTCTTGAGGACTTTCCTCCACAGTTATACCACCTGAAAAGGTAACCAACTTCGATTTCCCCTCACGGAATGCCTGAATTAAAAAAGTAGACGACAACGCATTTACTGCCTTTATACCTACTCCATTCAATCCAATGGACTTTTTGAATGCTTTAGAGTCGTATTTACCTCCCGTATTCATCTTTGAAGCCACATCCAACACCTTCCCCAGCGGCACACCACGTCCATAGTCACGAATGGAAACCAACTTCTCCTCTAGCTTCACCTCAATAACTTTTCCATAGCCCATCATATACTCATCGATGGCATTGTCGAATACCTCCTTAAAGAGGACATAAATACCATCATCGGGAGCTGTACCATCACCCAACTTGCCAATATACATTCCGGGTCTCCGTCGGATATGCTCGTACCAGATGAGTGTTTGAATTGAATCTTCAGAATAATTCGTAGTCATATCTATTGAATTACTGTCACAAATATAAGTATAAACAGGCGTAAAGGGGACTCATGGTTTATCAACAACTTATAAACCATCAGCTAACAGATACATGTAAAAACTTGTTAACTATAGTACTCCGGATACCATTGCTTATGAACATCAACCATTTGCTGCCTTACCATGTCAGCAAGCACCGACCCGCTCTTAGCCTCCACAACATCAATTGGAACGGGAGGAAGTATGGTGATGGTAAAAACTTGTTTTCTTTTTGCTACAAAACTATCACGAGGAAGTGCCTCGCTAGTACCATGAACAACTACCGGTAAAATGGGCACCGCTGCCTCGCGGGCTACCAAGAAAGCACCCTCCTTAAAGCGGTTAATCTTTCCATTTCTACTGCGGGTTCCTTCTGGAAAAATCATAATTGAATTTCCATTAGCTAAAGATTGAACACATCGCTCCACCATGTGCCGAGCGCTGACAGCACTTCCCCTTGCAATCCCAATATGGCGATTAATCCACAAATTCCAACCAACAATTGGCACTTTAAACACCTCTGCCTTCGATACCCACTTAAAAGGAAGTGGAAGGCGATACATTAACGGTATATCGAGCGACGATTGATGGTTTACAACAACAACATATCGCTGTCCTTTAATTAAATTTTCCCGTCCCAACAACCGAACCCTCCAAAATGGATTGCCATAAATATAAATCAACGACCAAAGAGAGGATAATTGGTGAAGGATGTATAATCTTTTGTCAAAAGCCACGGTGAGCAACCATACCGGCAGCATCACACAAAAAAAAATTACAACAGAACTTACCGCCACCAGCAGCCACACCAAGGCCATATTAAACTTACCAAGCATATAAGAACAAATAAGATTGCAAGTTTACGATTTTTTAAAAAGAAACAGCTGCTGGTTCATGAATTCGTAATCAACATTCCAAACTACTTTTTGGCAAAGAGTTCTAATTTAGTTATTTTTGTATTTCCTTCAATCGAAAATTTTTTACCATGCGACTATTAACCATTGCAATACTTACGCTATTCAGCTTTCTGGGCAGCACAACACAACTAAAAGCTCAGAACACTGAAATTCCAGACACCATTGTAATGCTTACCGGAAAAAGACTACTAGTAAATGTTTCTGGTCTCACCTCCACCGACATTAAATATTTTATACCTGGAGATGCCAAGCAACAAACGGTAAAAAGAAAATCAGTCCAGATGGTTCTTTATCACACTGGACGTCAGGAGGTGCTCAACAAACCCCTCTTTACGATGATTAATGAAGGTGATTACCGCAGTGTAATTATTACCGAGAAACCCGAAGAGGTAGATGGTCTATTCCCTCGTGGTAAGGTAGATGCACGTTCGCCAAAGAGTGTGAAGGATGCAAAATCTGCACAAAAAAATGCAGAAATCCGCCTCAAAAAGAAGGCCGCAAACCTTGGTGGCGCTATGATTCTGCTTACTAAAAAAGAGTTTAAGGGAGGCTATGGCGAAGCGCCAACATGCATTCTCGAAGGTGTGGCATACGGGACAGAACCCGCCGCTGAACAGCCAAAATAGTTTTGCTCAATGAAATATAAAAGCCACGAAAATATTTCGTGGCTTTTTCTTTTTATCTTTCAATAATTAAAACATTCCAAGGACAAACTCCTCTACTGGTATATTTGAAAAATACTCATTAAAGGGTATTGACTTAAGCCGCTCAACAACCTTATCCACTTCATGTGGACACCCTTTAAGTAATTCTTCCACCTCAACCACGTCGCGCTTATTAAAGAAATCACCATAAATTTTGAGTTGAGTAATATTACCCCGCTCCACATTCATGTGAAATTCAACATGTCCTCCATTCGTTTTAACGCCCTTTTCCAGCTGGTAGTGAGGTGAATAGCCAAAATTCCAGTCCCAGGTCGAATATTTTGTTTCGGTAAGTGCATTAATTGCATTTAAGTCGACCTCAGAATAATTGTAGTCAACCGCATCGCCGTACATCTCCTGAATATGTTTCATGATCAGATCACGAAACTGCAATACATCCATCGGCAAATTAAGATGATCTGAGATATTGGTAACTCGCGATCTTACACTTTTTACAGCCCTATCCTGATACTTCAGGGGATTAACTTTTAGTGAATCACTAAGGTCGGCCATTTTTGAGGAAAAAAGAAGTGTTCCGTGATGCAAGACCCTCTTCTTATACACATGTTCAGCATTTCCCGAGAACTTTTTACCTTCGATAGTAAGGTCGTTCCTACCCTCAAACTTTGCCTCAACACCAAGACTAAGAAGCACATCGAGAATCGGTTTAGTAAATTTACGAAAATCGACCAAGTTACCGTCTTCACCATTTACAATAAAGGTGAAATTAAGATTTCCTAAATCGTGAAAAACGGCCCCACCTCCTGAAAGTCTACGAACTACTTTTATCTTATTGTCGCGCACAAAGTCGTGGTTAATCTCAGCCATAGTATTTTGATGCTTACCAACAATTATAGATGGTTCATCTCGCCAAAGCATGAATATGTCGTCAGAAAAATTCTTCAGCAAATACTCCTCAGCCGCTAGGTTAAAATAAGGATCAACGGTGGGATGTTTAATACAAAGCATACCAGTTTATATTTATCTATTTCAGAACCTACAACAATAACATGGTAAAAAAGCTCATCTTAGGAAGGACAAGTTTCGTAGCAAGGGAGCTTCCGCATAATAGTGTATACAGCAAACCCAACAATGGATCCTACCATGGCACCGCCAATAATATCTCCCGGAAAATGGAGTCCCATGTATATCCTTGTATAAGAAACTAACAACGCCCAACAAAGAATTAAAATGGTGTACCAACAAGTTCGAAAAACCATTATGCTAAATAGAGCAAAAGCGAATGCATTGGCCGCGTGAGACGAAACAAACCCATACATACCTCCCCGCTGATCCCTTACTAGATGAATAAGATTCTCTATATCTGGTGTGTGGGATGGACGTAAACGCTCAAACACATTTTTAAAGAGGTGAACAGAAATCTGATCAGCCAAAGTGATGGACAAAACAGCCATAATCAAAATTAGCCAGCCATTACGTCCAAATTTCTTAAAGAAAAAATATATCACCGTAGCATAAAGTGGCACGAAGGTAAACTTGTAGGATATCCAGAACATCAGCCAATCCAAGAAAGGGGTATGCAGACTATTCAGAAACAGCAGCAAAGATTTATCGAGATTAACCAAATAGTCTAACATTACTTATGAATTAAGTTCTTTCCATAGGAGGTCCTTCAACTCTTTGATGCCGATATTTGTTAATGAGCTTATAAACAAATGAGGTATATCTGGAAGATCTTTAGCAATCTCCATCTTCAGTTCATCGTCGAGCAAATCGCATTTAGAAATAGCGAGAGCACGGCGTTTATCAAGCAACTCGGGATTATACATTTTCAGCTCATTGAGGAGCACCTCGTATTCGTTGCCAATATCACTCGCATCAGCAGGGATGAGAAAGAGCAACATGGAGTTTCGTTCAATATGGCGAAGAAAACGTAAACCTAATCCCTTCCCTTCGTGAGCCCCCTCAATAATACCAGGTATATCGGCAATTACAAACGATTTGAAATCGCGATACTCCACAATACCTAGGTTAGGCTCCAATGTGGTAAACGCATAATCGGCAATCTTTGGCTTTGCCGAAGTAACAACGGAAAGCAAGGTTGACTTACCCGCATTAGGAAAACCGACAAGTCCAACATCGGCCAATATCTTTAGCTCCAGAATCACCCATCCCTCACTACCCTCTTCTCCTGGTTGAGAAAATCGAGGGGTTTGATTTGTAGCCGTTCTGAAATTCCAATTACCAAGACCACCTCTTCCACCAGATCGGAGAATGACAACTTCGTTTTCGGATGTTATTTCACAAAGCACTTCTCCAGTTTCTGCATCCCGTGCTATGGTACCAAGTGGCACCTCAATTACCCGGTCGGCACCATCGGCACCAGTACTTCGGCAACCGCTACCTGCTACACCATCCTCCGCAAATACATGCCTACGGTATTTCAAGTGCATCAAAGTCCATAATTGAGGATTGCCCTTTAAATAAATATGGCCACCCCTACCACCATCGCCTCCATCGGGGCCTCCCTGAGCCACAAACTTCTCACGATGCAAATGGGTAGATCCTTGCCCTCCATTTCCAGAACGGCAGAATATCTTAACGTAATCAACAAAGTTAGAAGACGACATGGTATGTGATATTTGTATTTATTACAACCTGCACCGAAGCGAAAGCCAAGGACACAGGGTAGGAAAATCGGAAAAAGACCGACCTACTTCTTTTGTATAAAAGATTCTACACCAGAAACAATTCTATCAAAAATATCATCAATTGTTCCCATTCCATCAATTGGCTTATACTTATTTTGTGATTTATAAAAATCAATCACAACGGCTGTTTGCCGATTATAAACCTGAATTCTATTCTCGATAATCGACATATCTCGGTCATCGCTGCGGTCATCGAGCTTGCTCCTCGCCATTAAGCGGCTCATAAGTTCGTTATAGTCAACCTCAAGCGACATCATCACAGCAATGGAAGTTCCCCTTGCAGCAAGCATATTGTCCAGTTCTTTTGCCTGAACTGTTGTTCTTGGAAAACCATCAAACACAATTCCGCTAAAATCGTGGTGCTGGTCAAGCAGAAACTCAATGAGATCTATAACCATATTATCGGGAACCAACTCACCTCTATCGATGTATTTTTTAGCCTCCTGACCAAGAGGACTATTCTCCTTAATCGCTTCCCTAAGCAACTCCCCTGTTGATACATGCATCAGATTATATTTCTCAATCAGCCGTGCCGATTGAGTTCCCTTGCCAGCTCCAGGAGGGCCAAACAAAACAATATTAAGCATAAAATATTAAAATGTTGGGTAGCCGAAAAGTTTTATCGGTTTACCAGAGTGTATACATCTTTTAAATTTCTTCCTAACTCATCGTAATCGAGCCCATAACCCACAACAAATTCGTTGGGGATTACTTTTCCAATATAATCAATTTTGATTGTTTTTTCGTAACTATCAGGCTTAAAGAAGAATGTGGCCACAGAAATGCGTTCAGGGTCATGTTCTTGAATAAGGGCATAAAGTTTTTCAAGCGTTATACCTGTATCCACAATATCTTCCACCACAACTACGCACTTTCCCTTTAACGAGGTGGTTAAGCCAACCAATTCCCTCACAATGCCAGTTGTAGAAGTACCTTGATAGGACGAAAGTTTTACAAACGACACTTCGCAGGTAAAGTCAATACACTTAACTAAATCGGAGGTAAACATGAACGAACCATTTAGAACGCTCAAAAAAACCACATTGTCCTTATTTCCAAAATCAGCAATAATTTTATCCGCAACCGCTCTTACCATTAGCTGAATCTCTTCGTGCGGAATTGCCAACTCGAATACCTTATCATGAAGTTTTACACGGTTCATAGTGCGTGCATTTTATCAAATTCCTAACTAATAAAAAATAAATTCTTGTCCGGGGCGTGAGGATCATCATGTTAAAACGCTGCACTATAAACCATTGCAACTAAATTCAACACGAAGTGCTCAGTCCCAGAGCAAAAAATTACTACCTTGCGAAAGTATGAATATTTGGAGAAACAAACCTCATCAATTATGAATTTCCTGACGAATTGCATATTCAATTACACTAATTGGGAAAATTATTCTTGTAATAAACAACCTCTCCCTATCAAAAGAGACATCCGAATTTTCAACGATTCTAAGTCAAAGCCGTTAACAACAGCCTATTCCATCGCGCCTGTTCCGATATTTAAATAAACAGTAACGCATTTTGCCATTTGCACAATCATCATCTTTCAAAAAAACGGTAAAAAAATCAATTATAAATAAAACAGAAAGTTATGAATCCACAAGTAAGCATAATTATGGGCAGCACCTCCGATATGTCCATTATGGAAGAGGCCGCTAAGCTGCTAAACGAGCTGCAAATTCCATTCGAGATCAACGCTCTTTCAGCCCATCGCGTTCCGGAACTCGTAATGGAGTTTGGTAAAAATGCGCATAGTCGAGGGATTAAAGTAATTATTGCAGGTGCAGGTGGAGCAGCTCATCTGCCTGGTGTTATTGCAGCATTTACACCATTACCAGTTATTGGGGTTCCAATTAAGTCATCAAACTCCATCGATGGATGGGATTCAATTCTTTCCATCTTGCAAATGCCCGCTGGAATCCCAGTTGCAACAGTAGCTTTAGACGGTGCCAGAAACGCAGGAATACTTGCTGCTCAAATAATTGCAACAGGAAACCCTAGCCTTTTAGAAAAAATCCTTACCTTTAAGCAAGAGTTGGCTAAGAAAATTGAAAAGGCCAATAAGGAGTTGGCCACCATTAAGTTTGATTATAAAACAAACTGATGACCCATTGGAAGACAAAAGAGATACTATGCACCCATTGGTGGGCAAGTAGCTTTTTTGTCTTCATCTTTACGCTCTTTACTTTCTCCTTAACCAAAGAGGCATCGGCGCAAGAAGAGTCCAACCCCATTGATGCAGCCACCCAAGGGAAAGGTGGTACAGGTACAACAACCATTTCGAGCTGGAGCATCTTTTCCAACCAAGGGACACTTGGATTCTATGATCACCCCACAGTCTCGATTCATCAGGAAAACCGATTCCTTGTTAAAGAACTTAACGTAAGTGCCATCTCGGCAACACTGCCAGCAAAACCAGGTACCATCGCTTTAGGATTTTCACGATTTGGCTATAGTTTGTATAACGAAAGCCAAGTGAAACTAGGAATTGGTAAACGACTTTGGCCTAGCTTCGCAATTGGCGTAGGATTAGGTGCCCATTTTCTCCAGCTGGCAGATGGCTATGGACACAGTAGCGCCTATACTGTAGAGGCAGGTATTCTCTATACACCTTGGAAAAATTTATCTGTAGGAACACATCTTTTTAATCCAACCGCCCAGAAGATAGGAACCAATCCGAGTAAAAAATTGGCTAGTGGTATCTCGGCAGGACTGGCTTACGCAGCTGCACCCTCGGCCACAATTACTATTGAGGTAACAGAACAAGAAAACGCTGTAGCACAATTTCATGCGGGCATTCAAGCAGAAATATCTGACATGTTCTTTCTGCGAGCAGGGTACGCCACCAACCCTGACTTACTCTGTTTTGGATTAGGCTATACTTATAAGCCTTTCACGCTCGACTTAGCTCTAACTACCAACAATCCGTTGGGTATATCCGGTTTTTTAACTGTAGCGTACATCTTTAACTAGCCAACTATGAAAAAAAAAATCATATCGCTAGCCATTGTTGTTACTTTATCCACCGGGTTAAATGCTCAACCAGCAATCGATACAACCCAGCAATCACAACTTTTGATAGAAAACCTTTTAGAAGAACTTGCCGAAAAGGAAAATCTGAACGAGGAAGCACTGGAGGCCATTTCTGACAATATGCTAAATCTGTTCGACAATCCCGTAAATATTAATGACACCTTACCCGAAAACCTTAACCAACTACCTCTTTCCGAGTTACAAGTAAACAGCATCATAGACTACATCCGAAAACATGGAGCACTGGCAAGCCCCTACGAGTTACCACTAATTCCCGGCTTCGATCAAGATCTCATAGAAAAGTTACTACCGTTTATCACGGTTGACCCCGTGACAAAATCAGCGGCTCGTAACTCTCGGAACAGAATATTGTTACGTTACAGCCGAGTGCTGGAGCAGCAGTATGGATATAATTCACCCTCGGAGGGAGGGCCAACAAATGGATATCTCGGTTCTCCAGATAGACTTCTTGTAAAGGGAAAAATGGAGCTACCACACCGAACTACTTTAGGTTTTACCGCAGAGAAAGACCCTGGCGAACAGTTTTTCAACGGCGATAATCCGAATGGTTTTGATTTCTATTCGGGCTACATAGCAACCACACAGTTGGGTAAAATAAAACAACTTGTTATTGGTGATTACTCGGCAAACTTTGGACAGGGCCTTGTTCTATGGACAGGCTATTCAATGGGAAAGTCGAGTCTTGTTGTTGATCCTAGAAGAAGAAGCAAGGAAATTTCTCCCTACTCATCCACCGATGAGAATCGTTACTTTCGAGGTATCGCAACTACCGCGATATTTGGAAATACAACAATAACAGGTTTCGCTTCACACAAAAAATTAGATGGAAACCTTGAAAGCGACACCACCGGATTCACCAGCTACCTATCTACAGGAAGCCATGCTACAGAAAACGAAATGGCAAATAAGCACACCATTGAAGAAAATGCTGGAGGAATACGAATGACCTATAACAAACGCTGGCTAAAAATTGGAGTTTCCGGCTTTGCAGCAAACACCAATAAAATGTTTTTAGCATCCTCTGCACCACAAGACCTGTTAGAACCCGACCCCACCAAAATTCTTCGTGCTGGCATTGACTTTTTAGCCATCACTCATAAGGCAAAATTCTTTGGCGAATTTGCCAGTGACCAGCATCGCTCTGTTGCAATGGTTGGTGGAGGAGAATGGCAAACAGCAACAGCGCTTAAAACATACATAGTAGGAAGAAACTATAACAAACGTTACCTTTCCCGCATGACAGCAGGATTTGGTGAAGGCAGCCAGACTAGTGCGGAACAAGGAATTTGCATTGGAATGGCGTCGACACCATTGCCCAATTGGCGACTTCACTGCTATGTGGACTTTTTCAACTTTACATGGCTTCGATATCGAACAGCCGCACCATCGTCAGGAACGGAAGTTTCTGCCGAAGCAATCTACCGTTCTGATTCCGGATTGACTTTTCAATTTCTCTTCACAAGAGAAAAGAAACCATACAACATTGACGTAGATCAAAACATACAGTTAGAACTGAATACCAGAACAAGGACACGCTTACAAATTACCTTCTCACCATCAAACACACTATCGTTTAAAACAAGATTGGAAAAGATTTGGTATAATAAGGAGCAATCACCCAACGAAAAGGGCATAGTTTTATTTCAAGACGCAACATGGACCAACGCCTCAAAAAGAATCTCAATTAGTGCACGAGCCGCCTATTTTAACACAGACGGCTGGGACTCGAGGCTTTACGCCTATGAAAAAGACGTTCTCTACTCCTTTTCTGTTCCTGCTTACTACCTTTCTGGAGCACGATTCTACATACTAACCACCTACCGACTCTCCCAAAGTATCACCTGTTGGATTCGTTGGTCTGAAATCCGTTTTGCCGAAAAAAACGACATCGGTTCAGGGCTTGCGGCGATAAACGGAAATGCTAAAAATGAGATCAAAGCCCAACTAATACTGAGGTTTTAGCCAATATTGCCAATTTGACCAACACACACTTAGCAGACAGCAAATGCTAGGAATCAGCCATAAACTATATTACTTTTATTAAGTAAGAGATACAAAACCATGGTAAACGTTGCCTACGAATACGACGCTACAAAATCCCTCTTTGTCCACAAGATGACAGAGGAGTCGTTATTCAGTGAGGTTAACTACATTCTGTCTGTCTCCGAATTCCTCGAGATCTTGGAATACAAAAAGCCCTCCTTAATACTTATTCACACATCACTTGAGGAGATGCTCGCATTAGCCAAACTATCAAGTTGGCTCAAAGAGCATGTTTTACCTCAAATTGCTCGTATTGGTGTAAGAAAAATGGCCATTATATCTAAAAAATATCCAGAATTAATTGCCTCTCCCAACAGTTATTACCACTTTCCTTGGCTAACCATAGGAACCTTTAACTCGGAATTAAAGGCCAAGAAATGGTTACTTAACACCAATTGCTAATTTAAAAATCAGACAATTCGGCAACAGGCAATATGCCAATAAAAGCACCCTGCCATCAACGAGTTTATGCCAACCAGTTATGAATTCAAATATAGCCATGCCGAACTAAAACCAAGCAAATCGAACACCCTAAAGACAAACTAGGATTCGGACCAACCCGACCAACAAAAAAAGAGAGGTAACCGAAGTTCCTCTCCTTAACATTAACGTTTCATTATTCTTTATAATGGTTACTTATAACCACTAGCTTTCTTACCACTATTTACTTTTCTCCCAAGAACATTCCTAACCGCTTACGCAGGTCATCGCCTTGCTTTTCGAATCCAGCCTTGTTTAAGAGTGCAAACATGTTCTTTTTATAAGCTTCAACGCCTGGCTGATCAAAAGGATTTACACCTAATGTATAACCGCTCAATGCACAAGCCTTCTCAAAAAAGTAGATCAAGGCGCCAAGGTTATATTCGTTTATCTCGGGAATCTCTATGTGCAGATTTGGTACACCGCCATCGATATGGGCTATTTTAGTACCTAATTCAGCCATTTTATTAATCTGATGGAAGCGCTTGCCAGACAAATAGTTTAGCTGATCGAGATTATCCTTATCGGTAGGGATAACCAGTTGATGCTTTGGCTTAGTAACACTAATGACCGTTTCGAAGAAAAAGCGTTCACCCTCTTGGATGTATTGACCCATGGAGTGAAGATCGGAGGTAAAGTCAACCCCAGCAGGGAATATCCCCTTTCCTTCCTTACCTTCGCTTTCGCCGTAAAGTTGCTTCCACCATTCAGTCATAAAATGCAACCTAGGTTCAAAGTTAGCCAAAATCTCCATTTTTCGGCCTTCATTGTAAAGAGCATTGCGAGTAGCAGCATAGAGCATGGCTGGATTTTCCTCGAACGGAGCCTCCATCAAGAATTTTTCCATATCCTGCGCACCTCTTATCAATTCATGGATATCGAAACCGGCAACGGCAATAGGAAGCAAGCCAACTGGAGTCAGCACGCTATAACGACCTCCAACGTTATCAGGAATAACAAACGTTTTATACCCCTCCTGGTCGGCTAATATGCGCAATGCGCCCTTTGCCTCATCGGTAATAGCTACAATACGATTCTTAGCCACCGACTTACAATACTTGCTTTCGAGGTGATTCTTTATAAGTCGAAAGGCAAGCGCCGGCTCGGTGGTTGTGCCCGACTTACTAATTACTATGGCAGCACCCGACTTCCTTTCTAGAAGTTCCATGAGTTCAAAATGGTAATCCTCACCTATATTTTGGCCAGCAAAAACCACATGAGGAAACTCATTTTGATCGAGAAGTTGGCTAAAAGTATGACTTAGCGCCTCAATAACTGATTTAGCACCGAGGTAAGAGCCTCCAATCCCAATAACTACAACAACCTCAACCGCTTGAGAAAGTGCCTGAGCCGAACCAACAATGCTATTCAGCTGTTCTTGAGTAGTAGAAGATGGCAGGTGAAGCCAACCAAGAAACTCATTTCCTTTTCCGGTTTGACCATGCAAAAGCCGTTGGCTCTCCTCAACCTTTGCCTTAAAAGCGTAAACCTTCTCTTTGGACACAAAGGGGTAAACTCCTTCGAGATTCAACTTAAGGTGATTCATATCGAAATATTTTAAAGATTAAACAGGGTATGCCCTACTTCAATTTTTCAGACAGTAGCTTAATTTCAATAGCCGGAGCAATTCCTTCGTAGAGGATATTGTATACGGCATCGGTAATTGGCATTTTAACGTTATACTTCTTATTAATCTCCTTGATACAAACAGTAGAGTAGTAGCCTTCGGCAACCATACTCATTTCGAGCTGAGCCGATTTAACAGAATACCCTCGACCAATCATTGTGCCAAATGTTCTATTACGGCTAAAATGTGAATAAGCAGTAACAAGCAAATCGCCAAGGTATCCAGAAGAATCGACGTTCCGTTTTGAAGGGTATGTGTTATCTAAAAAGCGTTTAATTTCCTTCTGAGAATTAGAAATGAGTACTGCTTGAAAATTATCGCCATAGCCAATGCCATGACAGATACCAGCCGCAATGGCAAAAATATTTTTTAAAACTGCAGAATATTCAGTACCATAAATATCGGTACTGGTAACAGTTCTAATAAAGGAGCATTCAAATCGACCCGCTATAGCAGCAGCATTCTCCCTATTTTTGCAGGCGATGGTAAGGTAAGAAAGTCGTTCAAGAGCCACCTCTTCAGCATGGCAAGGTCCTGTAACAATGCCTAAAAAGTCATATGGAATTTGATAGTGACTATTAAAAAATTCACTCACCGTAAGGTTATCGTTAGGAATAATTCCCTTTATTGCCGAAACAATAAACTTCCCCTTTAGGCTAACAGTCAAATCCTGCAAACTCTCTTTGAGAAATGCAGAAGGAATGGCAAAAATGAGCACATCGGCCTTTTCCGCAATTTCATTAATATTGCTTGACATGACAAGCTTACTTGCATCAAACCTAACGGAACTTAGGTATTTGGTATTACGCCCCTCTTTTTTAAGAGCTTCAGCCACTTCGGCATCCCTAACATACCAACCTATCTTTTCTACATTGTTAAGGAGGATTTTAACAATGGCAGTAGCCCAACTACCCCCGCCAAATACTGCAATTTTTGCCTTTTCGTCAAGTTGAAAGAGAATCGTTTTTCCCATCTTTTTCCTGAGATTTTGCTGTCTAAAGGTTTGTTATAACCAATCAAAATTGGATGATCAAAAAAAATAATCTATCTATGGTACAGATAGGAGTTCTGCTTTTTAATGTGTTTCATCTGTGAACATTTGCAATCGGAACCTGCTTTGCCGCTCTTCGTCATTGTTCTTGAAGAGGAACAACTACTCACCAACATCACCATCAGGAGAATTAAGGGAAACACCAAAAGCAACTTTTTCACCATAGTAGTTTACCAATAATTTTGATCACAAAGTTAGCAAAATTCAAATTGGATAATCATTTTATTGTTTTCATAGACAGCAATCAGCTAGAATATACCTACTCAGGCTCTAATGTGAATCGCTTTGTATATCGCATTACCTGTTTGAGACATTCACCTGTAATTTCAGCATCTTCTAGGGCATTATGATTTATCCCCTCCCGTTCAAAACCAAAAAAATCGGCAATTGCAGTAAGGCTGAGCGATCGAGGAACAGCTTCGCCGTTTGCTTTAAGTATTTCAAAAAGGTAAAAGGCAAGGTTATTGAGGTCGATCATTCGGTTAGAAAAGGGCCATTGCAGTTTTTCTTGGCGGTATGCAAACCGCAGAAAATTGATATCGTAAATAACGCTCTGCCCACAAACAGTAATACTTCTGAATGCAGAGTTAGCTGCACCAATATCATAACGGCTGGCTTTCATCTTCAGCATTTTAAGAATCCATGCTTCAAAATCTGACAACACCTCATTAAGCATTGGGGCGTTGTCGAGTTCGGCCAAAGTAAGTCCATGAATCTCAGCAGACGAATGCGAAAAACTTTCCTCGTTTTCGGGATAAACATTGGAAAGAAAGGTGCCTTGCTCTTGCCAATTCTCATTATAAATAATAGCACCAATCTGAATAATTTCATGCCATCCCGGCTCAGTACCGCTCATTTCCAAATCTAAAACGAGATAGTTCATATTCTTCTTTTAATCATTACAACTGGGTAAAAGTAATTTATTTTATTGTTGCTGTCGGCTCAAAAAACTCAATAATATTCTAACCGTTAGATAACTATGAATTAACTAATCATTAACTTTTTAGTGAAAATTGCAAAAAATATAGGGATAAAGGTTAGATAAGATTAATCTTCTATTTGCGATTAGGTATGATTAGCGAAGTAGTATTGTAGCAAATCTTCTGCCATGACCACAACAATTAAGAAACTCGTAGAGAAGAGCATTTCAGCAATTGCCTTCAACCCTACAATAGCAATACTTACTGCTATTTTTGCAATATTTAGCATAATAGCAAGCCACTATAATCAAAAAATATTTTTTATAATTAACCAAAACTTCCCCACATGGCTTGACGTTAGCATGTTCTATCTGTCAAATCTAGGAGATGGTATAATAGCGGTATTGTTAAGTTTATGGTTACTGTTAGGTAACTCCCGTAAAGGAATCATTGGAATAGCTTCACTCCTAGTGTTAATGGTATTGGTTCAGTCATTGAAACGATACTTTGATATGCCCCGCCCAGCTGCTGTTTTTGATTCATTAAAGGTTCTTGGACCAGTTCTCCACCGCCATAGCTTTCCTTCAGGACATTCGGCTACCATTTGGGCAATGGTAACGTTACTACTTATAGACAAAAAAACGCATGGTTTTGTTCTTGTGCTTCTCGGCATTTTGGGCTCATTTGCCAGGGTGTATGTGGGGGCTCATTTCCCATTCGATGTAGCAGTGGGAGCCTTAGTTGGAATAGCATCCGTGATAATATCTACCATAACAATTGACCTCATCCATTTTCGTTGGACAAGGTTTGAGAAATCCTCGGTTCGGTTTGCCATTATGGGTATTACCCTAATTTTTAGCATTTACGTATCGTTTTTCCACTTACATAACCAGTCATTGGGATTTTTTACCTTTGTGGGAGGGTTGTCGGCTATTGGAGTTTTAATTGTACTATACTCATTATTTCGCTCAAAAATTATTCCCAATATTGCCACACCAATGCTGCGTTAGTATTATAAAAAATGATACGGAAGAATTTTGTCCCTCGAAAAATTGTATTCGATAAAATATTCTGGCTTGCGCTATTATTTGGAACAGGCTTCAGGGTATTATGCTCCCACTTTGTTTTCCCTGGATTCGACGAAGCCTACTATGGTGTCTATTCACTACACCCCGCATTAGGTTACTTCGACCATCCACCCATGGTAGCTCTGACGGCAGGAATTGGACATTGGCTTACCGGAAGTTTCTCCGCATTATCGCTCCGGTTGGGTGCCATCACAATATTTATTGCCACCTGTTCAATTACCTACCTTTCTGCATATCGACTCTGGGGAAAAGAGGCAGCACACTGGGCAGTGATGTTGCTACAGGTTATCCCACTCTTTTCATTTGGCATAGGTGCTTTTGTTATTCCAGACAACGCACTTTCTCTATTTTGGATGACTGGCATTTATTGTCTTATTCGATTCAACGAATCCCGTGAAGGACGTTGGATACTTTGGTGGGGCGTTGCATCAGGCTTAGCCATGCTTTCAAAATACCATGGCATTTTAATGTGGTTCACTTTAGTTGGTTGCATTCTTGTTTTTTCCGAATGGCGGAAGTTACTCCGCGAACCCAAATTTTACTTAAGCATCCTGATAAGCCTAGCTATATACTCACCTAATCTCTACTGGAATTATACCCACCACTGGATCTCCTTACTTTACCAATTTGGGAAGGGTAATCCTAGTGGACAGCTCTCTTTTCCACTCTTTCTACAGGATTTGGGAGGACAAATGATCTACCTTCTTCCTTGGATTATGATTACGCTAATAACAACCATCATATTCTTCCTCCGAAAGAACAAACCCAAAGACAGATGGCTTGCCTGGTTTGCATTTGTTCCAATTATCATTTTTTCATTTGCTGGATTCTTCCAAACCGTATTACCGCATTGGCCACTACCAGGCTATCTTACCGGAATTCTCCTCCTTTCAGGATTAATGGCAAAATGGAAGATACGCAAAGCTATACAACTTATCATCTATACTGGTGGTACAACTTTTTTAATTGGCATTCTCCTTTCATTCCAAAGTAAAACAGGATACTTTAAGTTATCGCCTAAAAACGATCTTACACTCGACGGTCAAGGGTGGGCAGAACTTGCAAATCACCTACAACAAAAGGAGTTGGTAAATGATTCATCTGTTTTTGTTACCCGTCGTTGGTTTTTGAGCGGTGAGTTAGAGTGGGCATTACAAGGAAAAGGATTGGTTACAGCGCTCGACAGCAAGTTGGCCAACAGCTACAATCAATGGATGCCCATTAATGCACTATTAGGGAAACACGCCATTGCTATAACTACTTCCCGATACAACTCCAATCCTAATACTGATTTTGTTGATATATTTCCCCATTGCATCTTAATAGATTCACTTGCCACCAAACGATCCATGGGGTTTGGAAAGACTTTTTACATATGGGATTGTGGAATCGTTAAAAACAGATGATTCAATCTGCGAGATTTTTCGAAACAAAATCCATCAATAGTCGAAATATCTTCTGTTCAAATTTTAAGAATGTCTTCTTCTCCAGCAATGTGATGGTTATTTGATAATTCATCATATTGAGATCTTTTTGAATCGACACTTCACCCAATATAAACATGGTTGGTGGCAGCAAAGTTTTACGCAAAATTTGTGGTTTCCACATTTAACGATCATAAGTTAACTTCATCATATTGCAACCGGACATCATACTGGCCACTTGAGCTAAATTAGCACATGCAACAGATATATTCTGATGAACAACTTACTTGTTCGAGGCGGAATTACAATTTATATTCGAAACGTTTTAGACCATTCCACACCAAACACTATAGCAGCAATAATTGTAGAATTTTAACTTTGTGATATAACCGTAACTGTTTCCAGAAGTTACTACTCTAGATAGGCTGCAGTATAGGTTTTCAGCAGCGAATTAATTAACGTTTAAGGTTAAAGCACCTAGCAACTAAAATAATTAGCAAGAACTAATTAAAAAAACGATTAAAAAGTTCTATAACCTCTTTCCTCGAAATAGGTTTAGGGAGAAACTCATCACATCCGGCATTGTAGGCACGTGTTTTACCATCGGTAGAGACAAATGCTGTGTGAATCACCACGGGTAAAGATGAACGTAACTCCTTTATTTTTCTTGTAGTTTCATACCCATCAAGCATCGGCATTCTAACGTCAATCAATGCAAGGTCTATAGTTTGATTTCCCTTACAGCAATCAACAGCCTCCTGACCATTTACTGCTCTAATGGACTGAATACCAACTTCAGAAATAATCGTGCTCAAATAGTTATAGTTACTTTCATCGTCCTCGGCAATTAACACAACTTTTCCAATCCAAGAGGATTGACTCGAAATTTTAATTTCATTTGAAATTATTGGTTCACCAAGACCTTCCACAAATGGAATGGTAAAAAAGAAGGTAGAACCTTTTCCAAGTTCCGAATCCAACCAAATAGTTCCTCCAAGTAGTTCAACCAGCGATTTAGAAATACTTAAACCCAACCCAGTACCGCCCTGCTGAAGGCTAATGGAGTCTTCCACTTGACGGAATCGTTCAAAAACGGTGGCATGCAAATCTTTTGGAATACCTATTCCGGTGTCCATAACATAGAACAACAAGTAGCCATCAATAACAGAAAATCCAGCCTCAACTCTTCCCTCGTGTGTAAACTTCAATGCGTTATTGAGCAAGTTAAAAAGTATCTGTCGCAGTTTAATAATATCTGTTTTAGCTATAATATCACCGGTATCTGGGTAATGTGCTACAAACTCAAGACTTCGAGATTTTGCTAGTGTTGAAAACTGATTTTGAATTTCCAAGAAGAGATTAGTAATGTTAGCAGCCTTAATATCGGCAACCACCTGCCCAGCCTCAATCTTTGAAATATCAATTATGTCGTTGATAATGGCTAGGAGTTGGCTTCCATTGGAGTTAATTATATCGATGTAGAGTCGACGCTTTTCATCGCTTAAATTATGTCGTCGAAGCAACTCGGCAAATCCCAACATACCATTCATTGGAGTGCGGATTTCGTGCGACATATTTGCAAGAAATGCCGACTTCAACCTATCGCTCTCTTCCGCCTTCTCTTTAGCTTTAATCAACTCATTATTTATACTTTGTATTTGAACGTTACTCCGATTAAGTTCTTCATTTATGGCAATGTACTCTTCATTTTTCTTAGTAAGCAAGTTTTTACTTTCAATAATTAACTGCTCCACTTTTTTTCGATCGGTAATATCCCTAATTATGGTCAGCATTTTATCAGGTCCGAAGGTGGTAACTCGAGCTTCAAAAAAGCCTTCCTGCCCATTTTTAAGTCTTGTTGGATACTCAAACTTCTCGATGTTTCCATGCATCCGAACCAATCTAAATTTCTCTTCAAAGAGGGACAGAATTTTAGATGGCAAAACATCAACGTCCTTTTTTCCAACAAAGTCCTCCGGCGACATTATGAGCATAGAATCATTGTTACAGTGAAAATCGAGATAAACCCCATCATTTGTTTGAACAAATAACAGATCAGGTATGGCATTAAGAAGAGTTTTGTAACGAAACTCACTTTCTTCAATTTTGTTTTGATATTTAACTTGCTCGGTAATATCACGAGAGCTGATCACAACCCCAGTCACTCTACCATCCTTATCCACAATAGTATTGCCATGCGATTCAATCCAAACATAATTACCACTTTTTGCACGAAATCGCGCTTTTAAAGGGGTCAGTTTTTTGGAAACGATACCCTTTTTAAATTCAGAAATGGCAAAGGTTAGTTCATGAGGATGAAGAAATGAGAAAAAAGATTGTCCAAGAATATCCTGAGTTTCGTACCCGAAAATTTTCTTGTATGAAGGGCTAACATATTGGTGTTTTCCCTCAGGGTCAACCTGACAAATCAGATCATTGGTATTATCCATGATACTTTTGAGCGTAAGCTGACTTACTCGAAGAGCCTCTTGCACCCCAACCAGCCCCGTAATATTATTCCCCATGCACAACAGTTCGGGCGTATCGGCATCTCCCATAGTCTTGGTTAGAACCCAAAGTATGGTAAGCGGCTCCTTCATTTTAGTATGACAAATACCCTCTGTTGTTAAAGAGTTTTGCGTTCCAATTAAGCGCTGCCCTATTTCCGTAAAAAAGGGTGAACCAGGATCATTTTTTAAAATTAATAAATCATGCGCTTGCCTTCCAATTACCTCATGCCGGCTATACCCTAAAAGTCCTAGTCCATAGTTATTAATATATACTACTTCTCCTTTCACGTTTAACTTTACGATAATCAACCGAGTATTTTCCACCAATTGCTTATAGCGATGTTCGCTCTGGCTTAATTGATCAAGTGACCTCAACCTATTCTCCTGATCAATAAAGAGCATACCAACCAACAAGAATCCTGCTGGATAAACAACAAGGACAGGAAACAATAAATGATGAATCATTTCAATGCGTAAGGGGGAAGGGAGAGCCAAGGTGCACGCCAACATTCCAAAATGAACTAAGTATCCTATAACGAGGAGAACGAAAGTGTTTATTTTGATTATTTTTTGCTCCTTCAACTTATGAAAAAGAACCCCTATCCCGGCAGATACTACAATAACCAGCACGCCCATATATACACCGGTTCCGCCGATAAAAAATCGAAATATCGTGGCAATTACTACTGCAATTATAGCAGGCAGGGGGCCAGCAAAAATACCGGCAATAGATAAGATTATTGATCGCCCATCGAAGAAAACGCCTGGAATAACTTTAGCGGAAGCAATCATTCCGATTATGGCAGTTAGCCCAAAAAGAATACCGTTAAGTACTCGATACTGTAGACTATTGTAATTCCAGTGACGTGAGATGAAGTTAAAAATAATACTTACCGAAATAAGGATGGCTATATTTCCTATAAGCAGCATGTAATTCATGGCTTTTGGTCTGTTTGACAAAAAACAATAACCCTACTAATACGTCTAAACGATCAATATGGTTTTCTTTGGTATGACATAGCCAAGTTAAGAAAAAAAAAGGTAACGAACATCGTTACCTTTTCATTCAAAAAATATCTAAATGCCTATTCAACCCACTTTTTTACATCGTCAGCGGTAGGATTAACAAGGCCCAACTTGTATTTTTTATTCATACCACACATATCGTTGAATAGTTTACCAGGGCTCATCTTCTTCATTGAATCAACCGTTACAAGACCTAATTTCTGGAGCACATCAACCCACTCCTCAGGTACTCCTAATGCCATATAATCCGATGGTTGGTCCTTGGTTATCTTCTTCTCTGGTCTCATCTGAGGAAAGAAAAGAACATCCTGTATGGATGCCTGATTGGTCATAAACATGGTTAAACGATCAATTCCAATACCCATACCAGAACAGGTAGGCATACCAAATTCGAGCGATCGAACAAAATCCATATCGATAAACATTGCCTCATCGTCACCTTTTTCCGATAATTTTAATTGATCCTGGAATCTCTCAAGTTGATCAATAGGATCGTTGAGTTCGGAGTAAGCATTGCAAAGTTCCTTCCCATTCACCATCAATTCAAAACGTTCTGTAAGGTCAGGATTGCTACGATGGCGCTTACAAAGGGGTGACATTTCAATGGGGTAATCTGTTATAAATGTAGGTTGAATAAAATTCCCCTCACACTTTTCGCCAAATATAGCGTCAATTAGCTTGCCCTTCCCCATGGTTTCGTCAACGTCAATGGCCAGTTCCTTGCATACCACACGAAGATTCTCTTCATCCATTCCTGAAATATTCTTTCCGGTATATTCCTTTATGGCATCGAGCATGGTGAGGCGACGGAATGGTCGTTTAAAGTCGATAGTTTTATCACCAACCTGAACCTTAGTTGTCCCATGAAGTGCTATGGCCACTCGCTCCAGCATCTCTTCCGTAAAATCCATCATCCAGAAGTAATCCTGATATGCCACATATATCTCCATTACTGTGAACTCCGGATTGTGCGTTCTGTCCATGCCCTCATTTCGAAAATCCTTCGAAAACTCGTACACACCATCGAAACCACCAACAATAAGCCTCTTAAGGTAAAGCTCGTTTGCAATGCGCAAATAGAGCGGCATATCGAGTGCATTGTGATGAGTTACAAATGGGCGAGCTGTTGCACCTCCAGGAATTGGCTGAAGAATGGGGGTCTCCACCTCTAGATATCCTTTGGAGTTGAAAAATTCGCGCATAGTATTAATAATCTTTGCACGCTTTAAAAATACTTCCTTCACATGAGGATTAACCACAAGATCAACATATCGCATTCGATATCGTTGTTCTGGATCAGTAAAGGCATCAAAAAATTGGCCATCCTTCTCCTTTACCGTAGGCAACGGTCTGATCGATTTGGAAAGCAACTTTATCTCCTTGGCATGAACCGACATTTCCCCTGTTTGGGTTCGAAAAGCAAAGCCCTTTATGCCAACAATATCGCCATTATCGATTAATTTTTTAAAAACAGTATTGTATAAAGTTTTATCCTCATCAGGGCAAACATCGTCACGTTTCAGGTAAATTTGAATTTTACCTTTATCATCTTGCATCTCAAAAAAAGATGCACTACCCATAATACGACGAGTCATAATTCGACCGGCCAGGCAAACCTGCTCCTGACTTGCGCTCAACTCCTCAAAACGGTTTGCGATAATAGCGGTCGTAACATTCACCGGATAAGACTCAGCCGGATAGGGATCTATCCCCAGCTTGCGAAGTTCCTCAAGCGATTGACGTCTAATAATCTCTTGCTCGCTTAGCTCTAAGTTGTTCATTGTTTATCTATTTAGCATGCAAATATATCAATTTATTGGTTAAGCGCAGGTTGCCATCCAGCGGATAACACCCCTTTAACACCAACTTTTTTTTACAACAACACCCTTCTATAAAACTGTAATACAGTCATTGGAAAATTTTTCCACCACTTCTATCCGAGCAATTATCCCATTTCTAAATCATTTGACTCAAAAAAGTTTATTTTTGAGAAAAAGCAATTGAAGATGGATGAGTTAAGATTATTGCGCCACGAGCTGCATAAAAACCCAGAACTATCTAACCAAGAATCAGGGACTGCATTACGTCTAAAATTTTTTCTTAGTCGCTATCATCCTGATGAGCTAATTCAAAATGTGGGTGGCGAAGGTTTACTCGCCGTTTACAATGGTTCAGAACCCGGACCAACCGTGCTTTTTAGAGCGGATATGGACGCCTTACCCATAAACGAAATCAATAAAATACCCTACTCCTCTTCCAAGTCGGGAGTTGGACACATGTGTGGCCACGATGGACATATGACAATTCTTTCCGGTTTAGCTGTGCAGATGCACCAGTCCCCACCAAAAAGAGGAAGGGTGTTACTTCTATTCCAACCTGCAGAAGAAACAGGCGAAGGAGCTGCAAGAGCATTGGCCGACATAATTCGCCAAGGCTATTCCCCCGATTATGCCTTTGCTTTACACAATATGCCACGACATCCTCTCGGCAGTCTACTACTGAGCAGAGAAGTTTTTGCCGCAGCATCAAAGGGGTTAGTTATTAAGTTAATTGGACACTCTTCGCATGCCGCTGAACCCGAAAAGGGATTAAGCCCGGCACTTGCCGTTGCCCGAATCATTGAGGGACTTATTCACCTGTCCAAAACTGCACCGGGTTTTGAGGATTATATACTTCTTACTGTTATCTATGCAAAACTTGGCGAAATTGCCTTTGGAACCACACCCGGTTACGCTGAGGTAATGGCAACCTTACGCTCATTCAAAAACGAGGACATGACACTTTTGACCAGCCTTTCGGAAGAGATAATAATGAAGGTGGCAGACGAACAACACCTCCAGGTTGATATCTCCTACGTTGAAGAATTTCCAGCGGCTGTAAATAGTGCCGAAGCAATTGCATTTGTTGAAAAATCTGCAAATCAAGCCTCCATTCCCATTGTAGAACTAGTAAAGCCAAATGGCTGGTCGGAGGATTTTGCGCACTTTTGCCTTCACTGTAAGTCTGCCATATTTGGATTAGGTTCTGGTGTTGACCACCCCGAGCTGCATCGTCCTAACTACGATTTCCCAGACGAGATAATCGAACCAGGAGTAAATCTGTATGTTGGAATTGTCCGACAATTGTTGGGATAAGAATTCATTTTGAGAGGATAAAACCACCGTTCATACCTGTTTATACAAACTCGCGATGGAATATGTAAATCCAGATACATTTAAGTTCTATGAAGAACAAGGCAGAAAAATTGGACTTAACCATATATTGCTGCACTCGAGAATATTTTCATTAGGGTGTGATCGTATTACAACATTATCGCCACACACCGCTCAGGTGCTACCCGAGTTTGGCTCGATGCTAGAATAGCAGATCGAGAACGTAAAATCTGCGCCATTGGAATTCGTGCGAGTCGCTATGTTACAATGCATCTTTGGGCATTAAATGTCAATACCGATTTAAAATATTTTTTCTACACTAACCCATGTGGATTCGTGAACAAGGGCATCACCTCTCTCGAGGTAGAACTTAAGCACAAGATGCCAATAGATGAAGCGAAAGAGATATTTAGCAAGGAATGGAAAATGGTCGTCGATTGTGAACTTTCGGATAACTTATCGAACAATTAGCAATTATTGTTTCTATCTTCGTAGAATATCAATTGGCAACGTTAGCTGGGTGAAATTAAGAAAGAGATGGAAAAAGATGGTGCCATAAACTTTTTAGCGATGAAAAAAATAAGAACGACATATGGAAAAACGATGGGTTTTAAAGGAGCAGGGAGATGCATCCGAAGTTGCCCAATTGTCAAACGATCTGGGGATTGATAAGGTTCTTGCCAATCTACTAATTCAAAGAGGTGTAAAAACATTCGAACAAGCAAAATACTTTTTTCGTCCCTCGCTAGAAATGCTCTACGACCCCTTCCTTATGAAGGATATGGACAAGGCCGTGGCGCGAATTCAAGAAGCTATTGCGAAAGATGAGAAGATTTTGGTTTATGGCGACTACGATGTGGATGGCACCACAGCCGTAGCATTGATGTATGCCTTTCTAAGCCTCATTTTTGACAAAATTTACTACTACATCCCCAACCGTTATTCAGAGGGATACGGTATCTCTTTCGCCGGAATAGATTATGCTGTCGACAATGGCTACTCACTGGTTGTTGCCCTCGATTGTGGCATTAAGGCTGTGGAAAAGGTGGAATATGCAAGTCAAAAAGGTGTTGATTTTATTATATGCGACCATCATCTTCCCAGCGACGTAATTCCGGCTGCGGTTGCAGTGCTAGACCCCAAACGAATTGACTGTAACTATCCATTCAAGGAACTTTCCGGTTGTGGTGTGGGGTTTAAGTTAGCGCAAGGAATTGCCTTACGCAAAGGCATTCCTTTCTCAGAATTAGAGCCACTTCTCGATTTGGTGGCCGTGAGCATTGCCTCTGACATTGTTCCGCTAATTGACGAGAATCGTGTATTGGCTCACTTTGGCCTAAAACGACTAAACGAAAACCCACGAAAAGGACTAAAATCAATCATAAAACTGGCAGGTCTCGATGGTCACTCCATGGCAGTAGATGACATCGTCTTTAAAATCGGTCCCCGAATTAATGCAGCTGGAAGAATGGAATCGGGAAAAGCCGCCGTTGACCTATTGCTCGCTGAACGCGATGACCATGCCGCAGAAATGGGCGACCTGATAAATACCTGCAACAACGACCGTAAAAATGTAGACCGTTCAATCACATTGCAAGCGTTAGAGATGATTGAAACAAACCCTGAACTACAGAGCAAAAAAGCTACGGTACTCTACAACCCCGATTGGCACAAGGGGGTGGTTGGTATAGTTGCTTCACGACTTATTGATTACTACTATCGACCCACCATTGTGCTCACCAGCTCTAACGGTTTTGCAACGGGCAGTGCAAGGAGTGTTCCGGGATTTGACCTATACCAAGCCATTGATAGTTGTAGCGATTTATTAGAAAACTTTGGTGGTCACATGTACGCTGCAGGGCTAACCCTGAAGGTGGAAAATGTGGAAATATTCAAAAAACGGTTTGAGCAAGTAGTTGAGGAAAACATTACCGACGACATGATGGTTCCCATGGTGGAGATTGACTCCGAACTTACCTTTTCCGAAATCAACGACAAGTTTTTTAGAATACTAAAACAGTTCCAACCCTTTGGACCCGGAAATATGTCACCTGTTTTTGTAACTCATGGCGCAGTAGACAATGGCGACGGACGATTAGTTGGGTTAGATCATGACCACCTTAAGCTCGACCTTATCCAAGAAGACAATCCAGTCAAACCCATTGCAGCCATAGGATTCCAGCATGCAATACACTTCAATCATATTCACCAAGGAAAATCATTCGATGTATGCTACGCAATTGCAGAAAACACCTACCGCGGAGTATCATCAATTCAGTTAAGAATAAAAGACATTAAGTATTAATTTTCAAATTATTACTTAGCTCCACCGAACTTCATTCGGCTGGGTCTTGTTATTCTTTAATGAACTCCATATACTGTAATCAAGTTTAACGACACCAACCAGTTAGGTGTTGAGATATTTATTACCGTTAACCGTCCAACTCCCTCTTCATTTTTTCTATTAACGTTTCATACTCGTGATGTGACATTTTCGATTCGACCCAATGAAGAGCAGCACCAATGGTACTTACAACGATTACCTGCTGGGGCAACATTCGACTATGCTCCTGAAAGAGGGTGGCTATAGCTACTTGCTGTGGCGTTTGTGTCAATATTGCCGTTCGACGAACACCCGCTATCTTAGGATTATTTAACAAGAACTCAATATACAACCAAACATCCTTAATGGATGCATCTATTAGGAGGTTACGCACATCTAGAATAACATTGTAGTTGGAAGAGTAAGAAATATCTGCAGACAATTTTTTACGAGATTTTTTTGCGTCATCAACAACCCCAATGCCTTCGTGATACTCAATCACCAACCATTTGGACGGAATAATTACATAACTTCCTCGATAAGCACCAACACATCTATCTTCATCCATCATAAATCAATTATTTCAGGCTGGCTGTTATTACCAAAAATAAAACATTTTAGAACGCCATGCGATTCGATGCTGAAGAAAAGAGACACATATTGACCAAATCTCTATCTGGATGACAAAGCAAAAAACAACCACCTAGCACTACGAAACCAGCAGCAAACAAGAACAAAACTAAAAATACAAATTCTGAGAAAATTTTGGAAACCAAAATCAGGTGCTAGTCTCTATCAGTATACAACAACCATGCTTAAGCACTGATAAAACAAAACGAAAACGCTCTATCGCTTTTTATAAATTCTTCCAAAAAGTTGAATTGTTGTAGGATCACCATACGAACGACGAACAATTTTATCTACAATTAACAAACAATCTCCATGCAGGAGAACGGTTTTCTTTTGAAGGTCGATGGTGGCCTTTCGCTCCAACCATTTAGCTGTTTGGTAAACGCCTGTTTCACTCGCACAATAGCTCTCAACATCGGCAACAGTATCCATACCTTCAACCTCCGTTGGTTTATAAACAACCTTCACATCACGCCAACCTGGAACATCTTGAGCATTTGCCTCCTTGAGATTTAAGACAACCACCTTCCCCGACTTATAAACAATTTTATTAATCTCGGCTCGTTCAATCTCAATCAACTTTGTTTCATTAGGTAAGAAATAGTAAAACTTGCTTAAATTGTCCTTAACAATATTGCCAACGATACTCTTGCCAGAAAGTTTTACAATGGTGTCTAGTTGCACAATGTTTTCAACCGTAGTTGAATCCATTACACCAACCTTTACTTCAGCAGAATCAGATGTAGCATTCAACACCTTACTGGTAAAACAATTTTTAGAAGAGTCACCTGACTGTTGTATTGATTGCGACACGCCATCGACCTTACTAGAAGTACCAACATACAAATTAGAAGTTCCAGCGACGATGTCGGAGTTTGGTATTTGCGCATGTACTTGGGCGATAAATCCGCCTACGATTAAGACAACGATGTGGATCTTCATATAGATAATTGTTTAATCACAAAATTAAAAAGAATACCAAACCTCGCAAACCTGCCTTCATTTAAAAACGAGATTGCAGACCATCAACACAACTAATTAAGTTATGGCACACAGTTTGCATCAAGAATAGCTATTCAGAATAGATCCACAAATAGATCCTTACAAAACACAAACATTCTAATTGTAACCTTTTCGAGGAATATTCCACTACAAAGCAATTTCAAGGGAGGGAACTTTATAAAAAAGAAGGGGCCGACATTACTATCGGCCCCATTACTCAATCGTGAATTCTAAAAATTATTTCTTTAAGTTATGCTTTTGAACGAATTGCTCAAGAACGCCCTTTAGGTCAGGCAATCCTATCTCTGCCAAATCGTAATAAACACGTGTAGTAGGTTTCTTTATCTTAATAATGCGATTAAGATCAATAGGTGTACCAATGATTACTGTATCACAATCGGTTTTATTGATAGTGGACTCTAGGTCCTTAAGCTGTTGCTCACCATAGCCCATCGCTGGAAGAATATGACCAATGTTTGGATAAATTGCATAAGTCTCCTTTAGTTTTCCAACAAGGTATGGACGTGCATCAACTTCTTCGGAAGCCCCGAACTTACGGGCCGCAATGGTACCTGCACCAATTTTCATTTCACCATGGGTAAGGGTAGGGCCATCCTCAACGATAAGGCATCGTTTGCCATTGATAAGCTCTGGATTATCCACCTGAATTGGTGAGGCAGCATCAACAACAATAGCCTTTGGATTACACCTACGAATATTATCGCGAACAATCTGAATACCTTCAGGGGCAGCAGAATCCATTTTGTTGATAACAACAACATCGGCCAAACGGAGATTTACCTCTCCCGGATAGTATGAAACTTCATTACCTGGACGATGTGGGTCGGCAACAGTAATGGTTAAATCTGGCTTATAGAAGGAAAAATCGTTGTTGCCGCCATCCCATAGAATAACGTCACAGCCACTGGGATCTTTTTCAGCATCGCGAAGAATTGCCTCATAGTCAACCCCGGCATAAATAACATTTCCGCGAACAACGTGTGGTTCATACTCTTCCATCTCCTCAACAGTACACTTGTGCTTCTTCAAGTCTTCAACAACCGCAAAACGCTGAACCTTTTGTTCAACTAAATCACCATAAGGCATAGGATGACGAACAGCCACAACCTTCAACCCTTGACTCATCAAATATTCAACAACCGTACGAGATGTTTGCGACTTACCACAACCAGTACGAGTTGCCACCACAGCAATTACTGGTTTAGTACTTTTAATCATTGTTTCGGTAGGGCCAAGGAGCATAAAGTTTGCACCAGCAGCATTTACAATTGCACTTATTCCCATTACCCTGTTGTAAGGAACATCAGAATAGGAAAATACGCAATCTTGAACCTTTAATTCAGCTATCAAGCGTGGCAAATCTTTCTCTACATAAATCGGAATACCTTTTGGATAACCGTTTCCGGCAAGTTCAGCAGGATATTTTCTCCCGTCGATGTCTGGAATCTGAGCCGCTGTAAAAGCGACAACATTGTAAGCATCGTTATTACGAAAGAAAGTGTTAAAATTGTGAAAATCTCTACCGGCAGCACCGATAATGATCACATTTCTCTTGGACATAATGCCTCCTTTTTTGTTAATAGTTAATAGTTAGTTATGGCAATACTTTTAAAGCTTTCTCAAAAATAGAATATTAAAACTAAAAAACGATCGTTTGTAAAGCTATTTTGTGGTAATAAAAAACATGTTAAGCAACTGTTTTTCTTATAGTTTATGGTTATTTAAAGTTCATGCAAACTTATACACTCACAATGATATTTTAGGCTATTTTTACTGTCGAATGTTACGCTGAATACGAGCACTGAACAAACTCTCAACAAAAGCATAAAACATATTCATCAAAATGAATTTTCTTGCACACATCTATCTTTCGGGGTCCGACGATCAAATTAGACTTGGCAATTTTTCTGGGGACTACGTTAAGGGCAGTAACTTTTCATCGTTCCCCCCTAAAGTAGTGGTGGGGTTAAAAATGCATCGTACCATTGATTTTCTCACTGATAGCCATCAAGGATTCCTTCAAAGCAAAAAACGGTTACTCCCAATATACGGCAGGTATGCAGGTGTTGTAGTAGATATGTTTTACGACCACATGTTAGCTAGCAATTGGACAAACTATTGCAATACGCCACTTCTACCCTTTACCAAAAGCTTCTACTTTAGCATGGTTAAAAACTACCATCTACTTCCCCGTCAGGTAAAGTATTTCCTTCCCATTATGATTCAGAGCAGCCGATTATACTCCTACTCAACCCTTAAAGGTATTGGTGAGTCGTTGGATATTATGAGTAAAAGGACAAGTTTACCAGAAAGGACAACTCAAGCTATTGCTCTATTAGAAAAAGAATATACTGACTTTAAGAGTGATTTTGAAATGGTATTTCCCTTCCTTATGCAGCAAATAGAATTGCAGTATAGCATTAGAAGTGGTTGCAAACAACTTTAAGTTTACCGATCGGTATTGAGCTTAATAAAAATAAACAACAAGGCAGTAAACGACCAAAGTGAAGATCCTCCATAGCTAAAAAACGGTAATGGTATTCCAATCACTGGCATTAAACCAATAGTCATACTGATATTTACAACCACATGAAAAAAGAGAATGGAGAGAAGACCATAGCCATACATTCTTGAGAAAGCCTGTTTTTGTCGTTCCGCAAGTCGCTGAATTCGGATAAAAAGAAGAACAAAAAGGCCAATGATGGTTAGTGATCCCAAAAAGCCCCACTCCTCACCCACGGTGCAAAAGATAAAGTCGGTACTCTGTTCCGGAACAAAATTAAACTTGGTTTGTGTTCCTTGAAGATATCCTTTGCCAAAAAAGCCTCCCGATCCAATAGCCACCTTCGATTGGTGTAAATTGTAACCCCACCCAAGTGGATCAGAAGCAATCCCAAGCAAATCCTCTATTCGATCGCGATGATGCTGCTCCAATACATTATTAAAAATATAATTTACGGAATAGCTAAATCCAACACTTGTAAAAAAGAAAATAACAATCATCAGGAGCGATAACATTTTTGACTTATAGGCATGATAAAGTGCTATTGGCGATATTGCCGCCGCAGACACCACTCCAGCCACAAAAAGAGTAATTGGAAGACGTGCAATTTGTCCAAGATAGTAAATACCTACCGTAAGCAATACAAAACCGCTTGCAACACCAACAACCAATGATGTTTTACGAATAATCAACCACAACGCAACCAACGACATCACTAGTACGCCAATAGCAACAACCAGCACCCCTAACTTTAAAGAGGTAACAAATAGCACAACAGCAAACACCATGATGACAAGAATCCAACCCGACATACCCTCCCTGTATAGCATAAGAGTAAGTGCAAAAAAGACCAACACCGAACCAGCATCGGGTTGAATCATAATGAGGCCCATGGGAAGAGCTAAAATAGCCCCTACTCGAAAATAACTACTAATTTTATTGAATGTAAACCCATAGACACTAACCAACTTAGCTAGGGCCAACACTACAGCTACCTTGGCAAATTCAGATGGTTGTATTCCCCCAAGTTTCCCAATAAAAATCCATGATCTAGCACCATTTACCTCTTTCCCAAAAATTAACACAGCAACCAGCAATACGATAGAAATCGCGTAGAGTGGATATGCAAAAACGTAAAAAAACTTACTGTCAATTGCGAGTATAAAAATAGCCAAAACCAAGGCCGCAGCTATCCAAATCAGCTGCATTCCATATCGCTGGGTGAAGTCAAAAATGCTCTGGTGGCTCTCATTATAAACTGCAGCATAAATATTTAGCCATCCCATAAACACAAGCAGCAGGTAAATAAATACCAACTGCCAGTCTATTCCCTTTCCAAAATCACTTTTTCTTGCCATGTTTCTGTAAAAGGTTTGTATTTAAGATGTACTCTTCAAGATATGGCCTAGAAAGACTATCCTTCAAATACTTTTCAATCATTAAACTAGCGATGGGAGCAGCGTATGTAGCTCCAAATCCGGCATTTTCAACATACACGGCAATGGCAATTTTAGGATTGTCCTTGGGTGCAAAAGCAATAAAGATGGAGTGATCCTCACCGTGAGGATTCTGAGCTGTTCCGGTTTTACCACAAATATCAAGTCCAGGTACCGCAGCAATACGAGCAGTTGAACCACTTCCTGGCTCACCATTCACCGCCCGATACATGCCATCAACAATTGTAGCAAAATGGGTCGAATCTATTAACGTCTTATGCTTTTCTCTAAAGCGAACATCAATACCAGGTTCTCCTTGAATAGCCTTCACAAGATGGGGTGTATAGAAAAACCCTCGGTTGGCCATTATGGTTGCCAAATTAGCCATTTGCATTGGAGTAATACCCAACTCGCCCTGACCAATTGCCAACGATATAACGGTTAACGACTTCCATCCATTCTTACCGTATATCCGGTTATAGAGTTCAGAGGAGGGTACAATTCCATTTAGTTCACTAGCCACATCAGATCCCAAACGCTTTCCAAAGCCAAACGACATGACGTATCGACGCCATGCATCAAGAGCCTCCGATGTATTATTAAATTTTGGATTATCAAGCACGCTTCGAAAAACATAGCAGAAGTAGGTGTTGCAACTAATTGCAACGGCACCAATGAGATCGAGCGGTGATTGATGGTGATGGCAACCAACTCCCCTTCCGTATGGATAGCCTCCATTACAGCTATATCGAGTAGAGGGGAAAAGCACACCTTCCTGTAAACCAATAAGCCCGTTCACAAGTTTAAACGTTGAGCCAGGCGGATACATTGCCATGGAGGCCCGGTTAAAAAGAGGCTTTAATGAGTCGGACTGAAGTATCCGATAATTCTGAGTTCTGTCGCGACCAACAAGCAACTCAGGATCGAAACTAGGGCTACTGACCAAAGCCAATATCTCTCCGGTAGAAGGTTCTATTGCAACAATACTTCCCAACTTATTAGCCATCAGCTTTTCACCGTAGGCCTGTAATTTTGCGTCAATGCTAACTGTAATGTTCTTACCCATTACCGATGCCGTATCAAACTTACCATCGGCATAACTTCCCTTCATTCGGTTATGAACATCTACCAAGAAAATATTTACCCCTTTTTGTCCTCTTAGCTCCTTCTCATAGGTTTTTTCCAGACCACTAATACCAATATAGTCACCCGATTTGTAATAGGGATTTTTGGATATCATATTATCATCAACCTCACCAACGTAACCAAGTAAACCGCCAGCAACATTATAAGAGTAGGTTCGCATCGTACGCGACAGCACAAAAAAGCCGGGAAACATAAATAATTTCTCCTGGAGACTAGCATACGTCCGAGCCGAAATTTGCTTTAGAAATACAGATTGCTTATAGAAGGAGTAATTCTTAGCATTCAAAAGATTCGCTACAACTTGCTCTTTTGTAATGTCCAAAATTCTACAAAACTCGGTGGTATCAAAACTTTTTAGTTGCTGAGGAATAACCATAAGGTCATAGGCCGCTTGGTTCGAAACAAGAATCTCACCATTGCGATCGTATACCAACCCACGCGCTGGATATTGGGTTACATAGTGTAAAACGTTATTACTGGCAGTCACCTTATAAGAAGTATCCACTACCTGCAGAAAAAATAGTCGTATTAAAATTGCCGCGGTTGCGGCAATCACTATGGATATAACTACAAACTTCCTGTCGAAACTGACCTTCACCTTAATATAGATTAAACGATTAAAGGATTATCGTTTATAAAATAAGAGCTGCGCTATAATAATAAATAGTAGCGTAAATGCACTGCTCAACACCACCCGAAAGAAGGTAAAAAAGAATCCATGAAATGAAAACGCCTCCAGATAAAACAACGTAAAATGGTGAATAACAATGAGCGTAGCAGCATACTTTATAAACCAACCTATTCCATATCCAGCCATAGAAGGTATTTTTCCCTTATCAAACTCTTCACGACCTGAAATAATATTAAGCACATAGGGACGACAATAAGCCATCAGAGTGGTGGAGAAGGCATTAAAACCCAGAGTATCAGTAAAAATATCGACTGAGAAACCAAGCAGAAATCCAGAAACCAATAAAACCCATTGTGGCGTTTTAAAGGGTAGCACCAAAATAAAAAGAACATAAATATATGGATTCAGAAAGCCACTGAGTTGAATATTGTTGAAGACGAACTCCTGCAACAACACCAGTAATAGGAATAATCCTGTATATTTAAAAAAATCCTTAATCATTTTTTACGTTTGTGCTTTCCAGCTGTTTTTGTTCCACCGCTTGGTAATTGTTTATAACGTATACATAGTTGATCTTGTGAAAATCACCCGACAATTTTACATGGATACGAAAGAAATTTCCACCTTTCTTATCAAAATCTTTAATATATCCCAAGAGTATGCCTGGCGGAAAGATAGATGAATAACCAGAGGTTACCACTGAATCGCCAACCACGATATCGGCATGTTGAAGTATTTCAGAAAGAATAATCACGTCAGGATCCAAACCATCCCATGCAAACGAACCAAAATAGCCAGTTCTACTAATCTTTGCCGAAATCTTAAGATCGGTATTAAGTAGGCTAATAACTGTGGAGTAATGTTCAGAACAGCTTTTGACAACACCAACTATTCCACTATTTGAAATTACGCCCATTTCAGGTTTCACCCCCTCCTCACTACCAGCTTTAATTGTAATGAAATTATGCTGCTTGCTAACAGAGTTATTCGCCACAACTGCACCAATGTAGGAATACTGACCGCAACCGGCAGTATCGAGTTTATACGGAATGGCTATTTGATTTGCACAAGGAAGAGCAGCAATTTTTCGTCGCAAATCCAGATTCTCCTTGACCAATTCATCATTCTGTTCGCGAAGTATAAAATAACTATTAAGTTCGGTAAAGTAAGAATGAACTGAACCGCTCAAGCCTCTTGCGATTGTAACCATGCGGTATCGCTGATAAATACTGTCAGTAGAAATAAGTGCCAGTGATATCCCCTCTAATATTATTAAGAGAAAAATAATGTGATACCGAAGCAAAAATCGTAAAAGGCTATTCATGCTACTTTAAAAAGATTAACGCATTAAAAACGAAAATCTATCAACATTTTTTAATGATATACCGGTTCCACGAGCTACCGCGTGAAGAGGATCTTCTGCAACACGGAATTGGATATTAATCTTATCGGTTAACCGTTTATCGAGTCCACGGAGCAATGCACCACCACCAGCAAGGTAAATACCCTTATTAACAATGTCGGCATAAAGTTCGGGAGGTGTTTGTTCCAAAACTCCCAACACGGCAGTTTCAACCTTAGAGATTGATTTATCTAAGCAGTGGGCAATTTCCTGATATGACACTGGAACCTCAATGGGTAGGGCCGTCATAAGATTTGGTCCACGAACAATATAGTCGCTTGGCGGATTTTCTAGGTCGGGCAAAGCACTCCCAACAGCAAGTTTAATATCCTCTGCTGTTCGTTCGCCAATTTTAATATTGTGCTGATGACGCATGTATGCTTGAATATCGCTGGTAAATCCATCGCCAGCAATACGAATACTCTTATTGCAAACAATTCCACCCAGTGCAATCACAGCAATTTCAGTGGTTCCTCCTCCTATATCAACAACCATGCAACCTTCGGGCGCTTCAACATCAAGTCCTATACCAAGAGCTGCCGCCATGGGTTCGTATATCATATAGACATCCCTTCCGCCAGCATGCTCGGAGGAATCTCGCACAGCACGAATTTCAACTTCGGTACTTCCCGAAGGAATACAAACCACCATGCGAAGCGATGGAGTAAAAAACTGATTCTTTGGGTTAATCATCTTAATCATACCGCGAATCATCTGTTCCGCAGCGTTAAAGTCGGCAATTACACCATCGCGCAAAGGACGAATTGTTCTTATGTTTTCATGCGTTTTACCATGCATCTGTCGTGCCGCTTCGCCAATTGCAATCAACTTCCCCGTATTGTGGTCAATGGCCACAATGGAAGGTTCATCAACAACAATTTTATCGTTGTAAATTATTATGGTATTGGCCGTACCAAGGTCAATAGCCAATTCCTGTGTCAAAAACGAAAACAATCCCATATTTTCAGTGCATTAATTACTTAGTGTTTAAAATGGCGAATTCCTGTGAACACCATGCTTACTCCATTGGCATTACAAAAGTCAATAGAATTTTTATCTCTAACCGACCCTCCCGGTTGAATTACTGCAACAATACCAGCTTGCCGTGCAATTTCAACGCTATCTGCAAATGGGAAATAGGCATCCGAAGCCATTACTGCTCCCCTAAGATCGAAACCAAAATTTTCTGCCTTTTCAATGGCATGCTTGAGTGCATCCACCCGTGAAGTTTGACCTACGCCACTAGCCAGAAGCATCCCATCCTTTGCCAGCACAATGGCATTGGACTTGGAATGTTTCACCAACTTATTGGCAAAAATCATATCGTTAATCTGCATTTCGGTAGGCGCAACATCGGTTACAACACTCATGTCGCTCTTGACTTCTGATTTTAAATCTTTATCCTGCACTATCACACCATTGAGTAACGAGCGAAATTGTTTTGTCGCCAGTTTTCCCTCCTTCTTCACAATAATTATTCTATTCTTCTTTGTTTTAAGAACCGCCAATGCCTCAGCGGTATATGATGGAGCAATGATAACTTCGAAAAAGAGGTTGTTAATTTCATTAGCAACATCGCCGGTTATCTCAACATTGGCAACAAGAATACCACCAAATGCCGATACAGGATCACCTGCTAATGCATTCTTCCATGCATCCATAAGTATCGGACGGCTTGCTACACCACAGGCATTATTATGCTTTAAAATGGCAAACGTTGTATCAGAAAACTCATCTATTAAGGAGACTGCCGCATCAATATCTAGCAAATTATTGTAGGAAATTTCCTTCCCGTGAAGTTGCGTAAATAGTTCGTCAAAATCACCGTAATAGGCTCCTTGTTGGTGTGGGTTCTCCCCGTAGCGAAGTTTTTTCTGATGTTGAACACTTGATTTAAATGCCATTGGCGCATCACCGGCGAAGTAGGAGAAGATGGCCATATCGTAATGAGAGGATACATTAAATGCCTCCATTGCGAAATGACGTCGTTGCTCCAAACTGGTATTACCTCCATCCTGATCCAGCAAAACAAGCAACTCCGCGTACTGATTTCGAGATGAAACTACAACAACATCCGAATAATTTTTAGCTGCTGCTCTAATGAGCGAAATACCGCCAATATCAATTTTCTCTATGATGGATTGATCATCGGCACCCGATAACACCGTCTCCTCAAAAGGATAAAGATCAACAATAACTAGATCAATTTCAGGTATATCAAACTCAGCAAGTTGCTGAAGGTCTGAATCTTGTTCTCTCCTTGCCAATATACCACCAAAAACCTTTGGATGAAGCGTTTTAACTCGACCACCCAAAATTGATGGATAGCTGGTTAAACCCTCCACCGACTGAGCCTCAACTCCCAATTGTTGAATGAACGATAACGTTCCACCAGTGGAGTATATTCTTACACCAAGGCTACTCAGCTTTTTAACAACCAAGTCCAGCCCATCTTTATAATAGACGGATATTAAAGCACTCTTAATTTTTTTTGCACACCCCATCATTACAAAAAATTTTCAGCAAAGATATAAGAACCACACAAAATAATACTAATTCGAATAGCTAGAAACATAATTTTCAAGGCTTTTTTTTGAATTTAACTTTTTTGATGAAGCGTTTATAATTTTTCAACGTTTTTGGAGTATTAATCTTTTTTGTCGAGGAGAAGTCAAAACCAAAGATTTAACGGCACAAACGAATTAATATCTAACAATAATTTCGAATTGGCATAACTAACGAGACAAATAAAAATATTAACAAATAGAGTTAACTTGCCAATGTCTAAAAAACTATTGATTTAATATTGAAACAGGCGGATGAAAACCATAAGACAAATTTTTGAAAGTTTACTTTTTGCATTACACGCTGCCAGCGTAAACAAGCTCAGAACATTCCTTTCGCTGCTGGGGATTACTATTGGTATCTTCGCTATTATTTCGGTGCTTACACTCATCGATTCACTTGAAAGAAACGTACGCGACAGCCTTCAATCTCTGGGAAACAACGTAGTATACGTTCAAAAATGGCCATGGATTGTGGAGGGAGAATATCCTTGGTGGAAATTCATGAACCGACCACAGCCAAGCTACAACGAGTTTCAAATGCTGCAACAAAAGGTAAAATCGGCATCTGCTTGCGCGTTCCTTTTCGGTTCAAGTCAAAAACCAAGTTATAAAAGTGCAACAGTATCGGATGGGGTTATTTACTGTGCATCCTACGATTACGACAAAATTCGTTCCTTCGAAATTGTCCAAGGTCGCTATTTTTCCCAGTTGGAATCCATGCAAGGGAAGCACATAGCCATAGTTGGCCAAGATATTGTTAGTGGTCTTTTCGATAAAGAAGACCCAATAGGAAAGTCCATAAAGTTGGGCAATGAAAGAGTCCAAATTATAGGAGTGTTTAAGAAAGAGGGAAAAACATTGGTGGGCGATGAAAGTATTGACAAAGTGGTAATGGTGCCTGCTGTATATGGGAAGACTTTTGTGGACCTAAGAAGAGCCAACCCAACCATAATGATTAAAGGCAAAGATGGTTTACCTACCGAAGAGATAATGGATGAGGTAAAAATGATTCTTAGGTCTGAGCGAAGACTCAAACCGATGGAAGTCGACAACTTCGCGCTTAATCAGCTTAGCCAAATCAGTAAACGTCTCGACAGCATCTTTGGAATTCTCGATTTAGCCGGAATAATTATTGGAGGCTTCAGTATTCTGGTCGGAGGCTTTGGCATTGCCAACATCATGTTTGTTTCGGTTAAGGAGCGAACCAATATGATCGGGATTCAGAAAGCCCTCGGTGCCAAACAATATTTTATTTTATTACAATTCCTCTATGAATCGGTATTTTTATCACTGGTGGGAGGTGGTATTGGACTTTTGTTAGTCTTTTTAGGCGCAATGGTAATTAGCAATCCCACATTTGTTGTGGCAGTTTCATTTCAAAACGTAATAACGGGACTTTCTATTTCGGCGGCAATAGGAATAATATCAGGATTTATTCCGGCCTATACAGGAGCTAGGCTCGACCCAGTTGAAGCAATAAACGCTAGGGTATAAAGGATTTTTAAAACAATAAAAAATAAGAAGCACCATTAAGGTGCTTTTTATTTTCATTTAAACTTTTTCTTTGGCAATCGCTGTTTCCACAATGCGAGTCAACTCCACAAAATCGGCCACCGACATTCGTTCGGGACGAAGTTGTAGAAAACGATTATCAGGTAATTCGCCTGCATACGCAGCCCGAATGGAGTTTCTAATAGTCTTTCTCCTTTGATTAAAGGTAGACTTTACCACCTGTTTAAACAATTTTTCATTGCAGTCCAACTTATCTACCTCGTTACGCGTCAAACGAACAACGGCAGACTTCACCTTTGGTGGTGGATCGAACACCTGTTCATTTACAGTGAAGAGATATTCAATATTGTAGTAGCACTGAAGTAGAACACTCAATATCCCATAGGTTTTACTCCCCGGCTTTTCGGCCATCCGTTCAGCAACCTCCTTTTGCACCATTCCAACCACCTCAGGCACGCTGTCACGATATTCGAGCACATGAAAAAAAATCTGTGAGGAAATATTATAAGGAAAATTCCCAATCACTGCAATGGGTGTTGGTAACGACTCGGCCAAATTGAGGCGAAGAAAGTCCTTTGAAAGTAAATGATCTCCCAACTGTGGGTAAACAACATTTAAATATTCAACCGACTCCCGATCAACTTCAACAGCATAAAACGGAATTGGCTGATTGACCAAAAACTGCGTAAGAACACCCATCCCGGGTCCCACTTCAAGTATTGCCTTTACCTCGTTGTTTTGCAGGCTTTCCACTATTTTGCGAGCAATATTATTATCACGCAAGAAGTGCTGCCCCAGCTGTTTTTTAGGCCGTACGCTCATTAAAGAATAAATTTATTGGTAAAGGTCGTGAAAATGTTTGAACAATATGGTTTCCAAAACGCAAACATAATACAAATTGCATTTTATGCAGGAGTTACTATGCTCTTTGGATAAAATTCGAAAAGCGTTTTCCAAATCTTTGCCATATTTGCGAAAAGAAACGATATGCTCAACCAATCCTTTTTTTCAAAGAGAAGGGTGTTAATGGCCTTAGGCATTTTAACATGGTTATTCCTAATCTGGAAAGGAATACCTATGGTTAAATCAATTTTTAATACAACGCATCAATCTTGGTTAACAATCCATCCAGTGGCAATTTTGTTTGCCCTTATATTGATGCCTATAAATTGGTGTCTAGAGGCAGCCAAATGGTATATACTGGTTAAAAAAGATCTCACCGCTGGATTCCAGCAAGCTTTTAATTCTGTAATCAGTGGCCTAACATTGTCGTTGCTAACCCCAAATAGATTGGGAGAACCGTTTACCAGATCAATGTTACTTAAATCCGAAAATTATGTAATAACTACATCAGCAGCAGTGCTGTGCAGTCTTTCACAACAATTAATAACGATTATAGCAGGAATTACAGGCATTCTATATCTGCTGTCTCACCACCAGGCATTTCCGTCGAGCCAACCATCTCGTCAAATACTTGCTATTTCTACCCTAACGGCCATCAGTGTAATTATTATAATTCTGTTGATTCCCGCTATGGTAAAAAAAATTGTTATGCTTCCTATAATGAAACGTGTTAAGCAAAGCATTAGCAGCTTACCACTATTTGGAATATATACAACTGTAAAAATAACAGGGCTTAGCCTTACTCGATACGCAGTTTTCACCAGCCAATACCTTTTATTAATATATGGTGTAGGAGCTAATGTATCTATCTCTATTGGCCTTGCCACCATTGCTACCATTTTTCTAATAGCAAGTACAATTCCCTCCCTGTTTTTCATCGATATAGGCATACGAGTATCGTTGGCAATTATATTCTTAGGTCCTATCATTGGCGATGGTTGGGCGGCCATTGTTAGCTCCATGATTTGGTTAATAAACATTGGCATTCCTGCATCGTATGGAAGTGTAATCCTCCTTTTAAAACCTGCTAAGAAATGAAGTTAATGAGTATCAATTGATAAACTTTCATTATCTCAAACCAAAATCATCAGACTTTTTATCTAAAAATTATCAGCACATATCACTATCTATCCTATATTTGCTGAAAGCTCGACGAAATGGAAATCTATCATAAGCCAAAAGGCTCCTTAATATCCTTCTTCAGCAACAAGGTCAAGAATCATGGAGGAATCAACCTTGCCCAAGGCATACCAGGATTTCCCCCTCCCAAAAAGCTCATTGAAAGTCTACAGAGAATGATGGTTGATGGGCACCATCAATATGCTTCCGGGAATGGCGATCACGATTTGCTTAACATACTGGCAGCTCGCTACTCAAAAATAATTGATGTAACGCCCAAGAATTTACTTGTTGTTCAGGGGGCGACCGAAGCACTAAACTTAGTAATTATATACTTAAAGCAGCTGCTAGAAAGGCCATTTACTATCATGGCATTCGACCCTGCCTACGAAAGTTACAAGAATTTACCGCCCATATACGGGTGTGAATATGTGGCCTACCCCTTTAATGAAAACAACTCCTTTGATACAGAAGAGCTACGATTTTTCATTCGAAAAAACAGTGTAAAGCTCATTTTCTTCTCCTCTCCAGGCAATCCATATGGCAAAGTTTTCACCAAGGAGGAAACCGAAGCGCTGTTAAATTTAAGTAGAGAAGAGGATTGTTTTATAGCAATTGATGCTGTTTATCGCGAGCTATATTTTGGAAAACGGCCCTACATTCCCATGGAATTATTCAACCACAGGGTATTTTACATTAACAGCTTTTCAAAAGTATTCTCCATCACCGGTTGGCGAATTGGCTATCTTTTGGCCCACCAACTACACATGCCTGCCATAAGGTCTATTCATGACTATACTGGTCTTTGTGCTCCCAATCTGTTTCAAAAAGCACTTGTCGACTATCTTCCTGTCAACCATTTTGGAAGACCCTATGTAGAAGATATTAGAGAAAAGTTAGGTCGTAATTTTGAAGTAATGAAATCCACTCTTCAGAACCTCGGATTTAACATTCCTCCAATAGATGGAGGCTATTTTATATGGGGAAAACTTCCCATTGGATATACCGATGGTTTTAAAACGGCCATGAACCTTTATGATCAACAAGAGGTGGCAACAATCCCGGGAGAACATTTTTCGACTAACGCAAAGTCATTCTTGCGCCTAAATATTGCACGACCAGAAGAAGAAATAGAGGAGGCATGCAAAAGAATTACCACCTTTTTCAATAAATAATGATCTTCCTTTTCGCTTTTATCTTAATATACGCAGCATTTATAGCAGCATTTACGTTTGCTAGTTCCCAAAAAAAATCAGAAAAAAGCCAGAACAACTCACCATCACTAGGAATCTCAATAGTTGTTGCTCTACGCAACGAGGAGCACAACGTAGAAAAGCTCATCCAATCACTCCAAAACCAACATTATCCCTCAAATCTTTTTGAGATAATTCTTGTTGATGATCACTCCACTGATACCACGTTACAGCTAATTAATTCTCATCCAAGTATTCGTGTAGTTAAATTAGGTAACAAAGTTTGCGGTAAGAAAGCAGCATTAAAAGCAGGGGTATCCATAGCCAAATTCCCTTTTGCAGCACTTACCGATGCTGACTGTCGACCAAACCCTAACTGGATTAAAAGCATCTCATTGCAAGAAGATGTCGAAAGCACTTCACTTGTAGTTGCCCCCGTGGCAATGGTTCATACCAACGGAATAATTAGTGCATTTCAGTATTGGGAATTCAAAATACTCCAGACAGTTACGTTCGGTAGTGCAAAATTAGGCATCCCCGTAATGTGCAACGGGGCCAACTTATTAGTAAAAACATCAGATTATCAAAACATAGACTTAAAAGAAGACAAGAGCCCTTCAGGCGATGACATTTTTTTACTTCACCATCTTTTAAAATATGAAAAAAAGGTTTGCTTTCTTCAAAATCGCGATGCCACCGTTTACACCATTCCTGAATCCAATTTTAAATGCATGCTTCAGCAACAGCTAAGATGGGCCTCCAAGAGTAAGTATTACCAACACCCCACAACCATAATCCTAGGCATCATAACCCTTTTTGCAAATTTTGGGTTAGTTGCACTATTCACCCTAACAGCAATAGACCATAGCCACATGAAATTTTTACTAATAGCATTAGGTCTTAAAATATCTGTTGAGGCAATCGCGGCTCTCCTCTCAACAAAGAACAGACAAGAAAACGCACCCTCAATTTTCAGCTTTTTATTGAGCTCCATAGCAATGCCTTTTTATGCTACCTTTGTTGCAGTTGCGTCAGTTGTAGTTAAACCAAAATGGAAAGACAGGTAGTTAACATAGTAAACCGTTCAGGTTCATTATTTCAAATTGCATTACGCCGTTTGGTAAAAAATAAGCTATCCATGGTTGCGCTTGGCTTTATTGTTATCCTCACCATAGTAGCCATTCTTGGGTATGCCATTGCTCCCGACAATACTCCATACGCCAATGATCAGCACATAGAATTAGCAGCTCAAAAACCAGGATTTAAAATTACGTTTCTAAAACAAAGGCTCAACCAACAAGCTCAAAAACAATTTTTCTTTCACACCATGCTTTTTGGAAAATCGCCTCAACACATTAGCATACCGATAAATAGCTACAAAGTTATTGGCGATAGCGTAATTGCAAACCTATTTACATGTAGTTCTAGCGATCAACTTACCACCTCTCTGAGTTTAGTAGATGCCCTCTACTCTATCGACACGAAATATCCAATTCAATACCACGCAAGTTCAATTACGTTTAAGTTAATTGATGGAACAATTACTACCGTCACCCAAAAAGAGCTTTTAAGCAAGGCACAAGTCGAACTAACGGAGAAAAGAACTTTTTTACTTGGCACTGACCGTTTTGGTAGAGATTTATTGAGCCGTTTAATTCTTGGAACTCGCATTTCGCTTGCAGTTGGATTTGTTGCCGTATCAATATCATTAATTATTGGCATTTTCTTAGGTGCCATAGCTGGCTATTTCGGTGGCTTAATCGACCAAGCAGTTACCTGGATAATAAATGTTTTCTGGTCCATACCCACCCTTTTGGTTGCCATGGCCATAACTCTTCTTCTTGGCAAGGGTTTTTGGCAGGTATTTATCGCTATCGGATTAACGATGTGGGTAGAGGTTGCGCGGGTTGTCAGGGGGCAAGTTTTAGGGTTGAGAGAAAAAGAGTATGTAGAGGCAGCCAAGGTAATGGGCGTTAGCAATTTCAGGATTATTTTTCATCACATACTACCCAATGCCATCAACCCAGTGATCATAATTTCGGCAGCTAACTTCTCCTCTGCAATTCTCATTGAAGCTGGCCTAAGTTTTCTTGGCATAGGTGTTCAGCCCCCAACTCCAACTTGGGGTGGAATTGTAAAAGATCACTACGGTTATATCATTCTCGACTCTGCATATATGGCCTTACTTCCTGGATTTGCCATAATGTTTACCGTATTGGCATTCAACCTCCTCGGTAACGGTCTACGAGATGCACTCGACACAAAAGGAACAACTTAGGTAAAAAACGCCCACCATGTTGAAGCGATATTCACAAGAAAAGGAAACAATTAACACGACACTCATCTCAAATAAACCATCGATGAGAGACAATGCATTCAAAGCCATCGTTATATTGCTTATATTCACACAAATAAGCCCATCTACCTCCGCTCAATGGTTAAAAGATTTTAACAACAACAACTACAATCCACTTACAGTGCAATACTGGAAAGCCACGGAGATTGAGGAGCTAACCACTTACTATTACGATGAAGGAAAAGAAGAGATAAAAACGGAAACCACTTTTTCTGTCGACAGACGACAGATTAGCCAAACTCTCTACAAAGAAGATATTAGAATTGCATCCTTCGTATATCAATTCAATCCATGGAAACTACTATTAACCAAGACCATACGAGAGTTACAAACAGATGGGACGTGGAAATATATTAAGCAACAGTATACTTACCAAGAGAAACTTCTCCGATCAATCGCTTGTTTTGATGTATCCAACAATCCAATTTATTTCGTACTTATTGAAAACGATAGCTTAGGACTTCCCGTAAAGGCAGTTCAATTATCAACAGACAGCGTATTGATTGCCTCCGAAAAAGCCATTGTAGACTATTCTACAAAAAGAATAAATTACTTTTATTACAATTCGCAAGGCAGCCAAACAAACACAGAGCAGGCAAAAATTGGTTACAAAAAAGCCGGATTTGAAAAAGTTAACCTGCATGGGGACTGTTACTTTTATCCAAAAAACGGTTCTCCCAACGACACCATATACTGTAGTGTAGATATAAAATACGACAGCAATGGAAACTGGATTTCTAAAAAGATTTATGAAGGTGCAGTAACTAAAAGTTGGGAATTGAGCAATCCAAAACTTGTATGCGCAATTAAACGGAAAATCAAATACGTTAACTAGCCAGTATAATAAAAAATATGTTTTACGTGACGGTGGAACTTTTAAATGATTAGAATACAGCCTCAATTTCCACCGCTATTTTTTACCATCTAAAGATTTTTTTAGCTCATTTCCAAACTTGCAGCTCCAATCATACAACAATCTTCTTGATGCCATCTTCAACCATTAACAAGAAGAGTAGAGACACAGGTAAAAGCAAATAAAGCTGAGGAAAACAATAAAAACTCTAAAAACTTTTCTTCCGAATAAAAGTTAGCATTCCCCATATAAACAGTGCTAAATATAACAGAGTAGATAACAAGGAATAGCAAACATTTTTGACAATGTTCGGTTCAACCTGCATCATCGAACTTTTAAGTGCATTAAATTCAGGATGATCGAGTATGGCCAAACCCAAAAAATCTGGCATGGGAGTTAAATTCTGCATTGCTCCAAATGGAAGCATCCAGCCAACACTTTCGGGAATCATTGAATGAATCACCGGCGAAATCGAAAACATCAGCACAAAAATAAGAACGGACACAGCTAAGTTTCTTACAAGAAAGGTGATTAACATAACTGCGACAATCACAGTAACAGTTCGAAGGAAATATGCAAGTAACAACTCCAGCCCAAGAAAAATATCGTAAGAGGCAACACTCGATGAATAGTGCAGACCAAAACCCAGTCCCACTCCAAAAAACACCAGCGACCAACCCGCAGAGAACACCAACGCTAGAAGAATTTTTGAAAGCACTAGCTCCATTCGGGTAAGGCCGCTTACCAACTGAAAATGGAAAGTTCTATCCCCTAATTCAGTTCCAACAATGGAAATAAAGCCAATGGCCGTAAAAAGGTTAAGCCATCCTAAAAGCCAAGCAAAGGTATCCCAAACATGAGGAAATTGAAAAAAAGGTCGAATAGAGACACCCTTAACATGAATATCGAAGTTGGCTGCAATAAAAACAATGACAAGAAAAATAATTAACTGTGCAGCAATGGTTATAACAAAAGCATACTGAGAGCGAGCCTTGATCCATTCAACATTATATAGCTGAAACCACCTGTTCATTTCAGCACCTCCTCTTTCATTAAATTGATAAACTTCGACTCAAAGCTAGTTCGCTGCTGCTCAAGACGCGATAGTGTTATCCCGTGCTCAAAAGCATATTGATTAAGATCGGAGGGTGACATTGTATCGGCCAAGGTCACAAGCAAGGCATTGTCAACCTCTTCGTGAGCCTTAATTAATGGACAGGATTTAAATATTGAAAATAGCAAGGTAGCATCGGATGCAGAGATCAAATATCGATCTTGACTCCAAAAGACATCCTCTTTCGTTCCATATGCAATCCGTCGTCCACGCTTGAGAACAGCCACATGAGAACAAAGTTGATCTATTTCGGAAAGAATATTGCTGGTCATCACGATCGTCATACCTTCAGAATGCAATTTAACGATCAGATTTCTAACATCGCTTGCAGCCTCAGGATCTAAAGCATTCGTCGGTTCATCCAAAAGCAACACCCTAGGATTACCAACAAGAGCAGCTGCAAATCCAAATCGTTGACGTAAACCGGGAGTAAGGCTCGAGAACTTATTATTTAACCTATCCGCAAGATCGACCAAACCTAGAGTGCTTTCAAATTTATTTTCAGCCACCCCTTTAAGTTTAGCCACAATCGCAAGGTTATCTTTTAAACTTAAGTTGGGAATAAATCGCACAGGGGAAAGCATGGCCCCAACCTCGCGACGTCTTTCTGCAATAGACCACGAAACCTCTCCGTCGTTAGGCATTGTAACACCAAGCATTAAGGAGAGAGCACTTGTTTTTCCGCTACCATTTGGTCCTAGAATACCAACAACCTGACCAAGATTAACCTTTAAAGAAAAATTTTTTAAAGCCTTAACCTTTCCGTAAGATTTGTAAATATGCGATACTCGAATTATGGGAGAATCGAACTCCATGCATCGGTTACTTAGTTTCCCATCTCAGAGATAAACTTAATACGCACCAACCGAATTTCTTCCTCCGTAAAATCAGACTCACCTAACTCGGCTAATGCATCTGCAATTGACTCCGACTCCGCCTCCATGAAATAGTCAAAAATATCGTCTCGTTTTTCGTTGTCAAGTACTTCGCCAATATAGTAATCAATATTGATTTTAGTACCTGAATTGACAATTGATTCTACCTCAGTTAGCAAATCTCCCATTTCAATATTCTTGGCTTCGCAAATATCCACAAAAGAGAGCTTGCGATCAATGCTTTGAATAATGTAAACCTTTAATCCAGATTTGTTTACTACCGACTTTACCACCAAGTCCTGAGGACGAATAATCTCCTTCTCCTCCACATAGGCCTTAATAAGATCGATAAACTCCTTTCCATATCGCTTTGCTTTTCCAGAGCCAACCCCTGTTATGTTCTGCAACTCATCCATGTTGGTAGGATATTGTACCGACATGTCCTCAAGCGAAGGATCCTGAAATAATACAAATGGAGGCAGATTTAATTTCTTACTAAGCTTACGGCGTAAATCTTTAAGTAAAGAGAAAAGTTCTTCATCAGCAGGAGTGTTCTTGTCGCCAGAAGGACCCGAATGTTCATCATCATCACCTTCCTCATACTCATGATCTTGAGAAAGTTGAATTGAATATGGATTGGCAAGAAATTCCTTCCCTTTCTCTGTTAACATCAACGTTCCATAATTCTCAATATCCTTGTCAATAAGGTGCAAAACAAGCATTTGGCGAAGAACCCCATTCCAAAATCGGATATTTTTATCCGAGCCACAACCAAACACATCCAACAGATGATGCTTGTATGACTTTACGGAGGTTAATGCATTACCCATCAAGATATTGGCAACATGATCGACCTTGAATTTTTCCTTCACGGCAAGCACAACTTCAAGAGCCATGGCAATAAATTCCTTACCCTCAAACTTAACTTTCGGATGCAGACAATTGTCACAATGCTCACAGTTTTCCGGCTCATAGGCCTCGCCAAAATAGTTAAGTAGCATTTTACGGCGACATACCGAAGACTCAGCATAGGCAACGGTTTCCATTAAAAGTTGTTTCCCGATCTCCTGCTCAGCAACCGGTTTGCCTTGCATAAACTTTTCCAACTTTTGAATATCCTTATAGCTGTAGAAGGTTATGCACTGCCCCTCACCGCCATCTCTTCCAGCTCTACCCGTTTCTTGATAGTAACCTTCTAAACTTTTTGGAATGTCATAGTGAATAACAAACCGAACATCCGGTTTATCAATTCCCATCCCAAAAGCAATGGTAGCCACAATTACATCCACCTCTTCCATCAAAAACTTATCCTGATTTGCCGAACGAGTATTTGAATCCATGCCAGCATGGTAAGCCAAAGCCTTAATGCCGTTAACTACTAGAATTTGAGCCATCTCCTCCACCTTTTTTCGACTTAGGCAGTAGATGATACCCGATTTTCCTGAATTATTCTTAATAAACTTAATAATCTCCTTTGTGGCGCCAACCTTTGGCCGTATTTCGTAATAGAGGTTTGGTCTATTAAAAGAGGACTTAAATTCCTTAGCCTCCAGAATGCCTAAGTTTTTCTGAATATCGTGCTGAACTTTTGGTGTAGCGGTAGCAGTTAAAGCTATAACCGGCGCTTTTCCGATTTCACCAATAATGGGACGTATTCGCCGATACTCCGGACGGAAATCGTGCCCCCACTCCGATATACAATGTGCTTCATCAATGGCGTAGAACGAAATTTTTATCTGCTTAAGAAGTGCTATATTTTCCTCCTTGGTCAACGATTCAGGAGCAACATAGAGCAACTTTGTTCTACCGCTTAATAAGTCTTCGCGAACTTGATTTATAGCCGCCTTAGTAAGAGAGGAATTAAGAAAATGGGCAATGCCATCCTCCATACTAAAACCACGAATGGCATCAACCTGATTCTTCATCAAGGCAATGAGTGGCGAAATTACAATAGCTGTTCCATCGAGTATAAATGCAGGCAGCTGATAGCATAGAGATTTGCCTCCACCTGTGGGCATTAGTACAAATGCATCTTCACCATCAAGAACATTCTGAATAATTGCTTCCTGATTACCCTTAAATGTAGAAAATCCAAAATATTTTTTCAGGTAAGTCGTAAGGGAAGTATGCGCTGCGTCCATTATTTAATCCTCCAAAAGAGTGAAATCCATAACAATCTGTTTGTCAATACAATACAATTACATCAAAGTTTATCAAAGATAGAAAAAAAGAAAATTGTTTCCCAGAAAATCAGGCAATACTTGACGAATATCACCAAAAAATAAAAGAAAGAACTCTACTAATAATTCGTTGTTATAAATAAAATCTTTTACACTAAATTTACACAATTTTTGAGAAAGCCCTACCCATTTGACCGCTAAGCAATAATTATTGATTAAGTATTTCATTATGACTACAGAACCAAATGTAAACATCAGAGACTTAGCCATAAAAACCATTCTCACCGAAGCTCAGGCCATTGAAAAGCTGGCTGACATGATTGACGATAGTTTTGAAAAGGTAGTATCTCTGATCTTTAACAGTCGAGGGAGGGTAATTGTTACTGGAATTGGAAAAAGCGCCATCATTGCGAACAAGATTGTGGCAACCTTTAACTCAACGGGAACCCCCGCAATATTTATGCATGCAGCCGATGCAATCCATGGCGATCTAGGTATAATTCAACCGGAAGACATAATTATATGCCTCTCAAAAAGTGGAAATACTCCAGAAATAAAGGTATTGATTCCGCTCATTCATAACTTAGGTAACCCCCTCATTGCCATTGTTAGCAGCACCGACTCCTACCTTGCACTCAAGTCGGATTACATTTTAAAAGCCACTGTTGATCACGAAGCTTGCCCAAACAACTTAGCCCCAACTTCGAGCACTACAGCCCAGTTGGTTATCGGGGATGCCCTTGCGGTATGCCTGCTCAAGTTGAAAGGGTTTTCCAATGAAGATTTTGCAAGAGTCCACCCTGGTGGATCGCTAGGGAAAAAACTTTATATGCGCGTCAGCGATATCTTTTCGGAAGAACTAAAACCGGAGGTAACCGTCGATGCAAAGATTCGCCCCATTATTCTCGAAATTTCAAGCAAACGGCTTGGTGCCACGGCAGTAGTAGACGAAAAGGGAAATATGGTTGGCATTATTACCGATGGTGACCTACGCCGAATGCTTGCCAACAATAGTTCAGTAGATCATCTTTCGGCTAAGGATATCATGTCGGTGAATCCAAAATCAGTTGATAAAGACGAAATGGCAATCAACGCTTTCAACCTAATGGAGAAGAACAAAATCACACAGCTGGTGGTTACTTCATCCGGAAAGTATGTGGGGATGATTCATCTCCATGATATCTTAAAAGAAGGTGTTGTTTAATTTCTGTTTCTTTTTACCCTTTGCTAATAAATACACTTAGCAATCTCAACATTTTAAAATGCTGCAAAAAAACACAAATTCTCACATAATTATTTTGGGAATATTGTTGCTGTTTATGGTGCTTACTTCAAGCACTTCCTCGGCGCAAACAACAAAAATAAGAGGTAAAGTAACCGACATTACAACAGGCGAGACACTCCCTTACGTCAATATTACTATTCCAGGCACAACCATTGGAACCATTACCGACCTAAACGGAGAATACTATTTGGAAACGCGCGAAAGAGGCGATTCTCTTGGTGCATCATTTGTTGGTTATTTACCGCTGAAGAAACATTTCAAACAAAACATCTATCAGGAAATTAACTTTCAACTAGTTACCAGCAATACAATGCTCGATGCCATTGTTGTAAAGCCTGGTGAAAACCCAGCTCATCCTATCTTACGCAAAATTATTGCAAAAAAAGCAATGAACAACCCTGAGCATCTAAACAACTATCAATACGAAAGTTACAACAAGGTTGAGATTGATTTGAATAACGTAGACGAGGATATGAAGAACAAAAGAATTTTTAAACAATTCCAGTTCATATTCGATTACGTAGATACATCTGCCGTTACCGGCAAAACATTTCTACCGGTTTTTATAACCGAGACCCTCTCAGATTACTATTTTTCAAGAAATCCACGGACAGAAAAGGAGATTATTAAGGCTACAAAAATATCGGGAGTAAACAATGCAAGTGTAGCACAATTTACGGGGAAGATGTATCAAACCATGAATGTCTACGACAACTACATCAATATTTTCGATCAAGGATTCGTGAGCCCCATTGCCGATCTTGGACTTCTTTACTATCGCTATTACCTAATCGACAGTGCATTCATAGGAAATCGTTGGTGCTACCAAATATCCTTTAGACCACGTCGAAAACAGGAACCCACCTTCACTGGAGATATCTGGGTAAACGACACAACATTCGCCGTTGTTAAAACAAACCTTCGCATGGAAAAAACAGCCAATGTGAACTTTGTTAAGGACATGGTTATTACCTCAGAATACGCTAGACTTGGGGATACGCTATGGTTCCCAAAGACCTCAAGTTTATTCGTCGACTTCAATATTACGGAGAGGAAAACGACGGGGTTCTTTGGCAAGAAAACAACAAATTATTCCAATGTAAAAATCAACCAATCTATTCCCGATACCATTTCCAAAATTGCAGAACGGGTTAGAGTAAACGAAGGAGCATTACAACAGAATGAATTATTTTGGCAAGATGCACGTCCTGTAAACCTAACACCCAAAGAAGCAGCAATATACCAAATGGTGGACTCAGTTCAAAAAGTTCCAATTTATAAGACCTTTTTTGACATTGTAAACATGATTGTCAACTACTACTATGTAATTGGTTATTTCGAAATTGGACCATACTACTCCACCTATTCATTTAATGAAATTGAGGGAAACCGTTTTCGTATCAGCGGTCGCACATCCAACAAGTTTAGCACTAAATACATGATTAGTGGATTTGCAGCCTATGGCGATAAAGACAATAGATATAAGTATGGCGGTGATCTTCTTTGGATTATCAATAAAAACCCAAGAAACGCAGCCAAAATTGGATACAAATCCGACATAGAACAACTTGGACAAAGCCCCTGTGCACTTACGGAAGATAATATTGTTACCTCATTCCTTCGTCGAAATCCGAACTACAAACTTACCCTAGTAAAGGAGTTTTCTACCTCCTATGAAAAAGAGTGGTTTAGTGGTTTCTCAAATACCATTAAGTTCACACAGCGAAGACTCTACCCTACAGTCTACATACCATTTATCTTCACCAACGGGAGTGGTTCATTGTCATCATTATCCACAAGTAATATAACGCTAAATACCAGATGGTATAAGGGCGAGCGATTTGTACAAGGGCAGTTTGAACGAGTTAGCCTAGGCAGCGACAAACCGATTATCAATCTTGACTTAACTGCTGGCTTAAAGAATGTTATAAACAGCAAATATGAGTATTACCAAGCCCATCTCAACCTCTACTACAAAGTAAGTATCAACCCATTTGGATATACACGAATAATTCTCGATGGTGGAAAAATATTCGGAACAGTACCTTACCCGCTCCTACACCTACACGAAGGGAATGAAACCTATGCTTTTGATCGCTATGCATTTAATATGATGAACTACTATGAATTTGCAAGCGACCAATATGTTAGTCTATTTTTAGAACATCACTTCCAAGGGTTCTTCTTAAACCGCATTCCACTTTTCCGCAAGTTAAAATGGAGAGAAGTGGTTTCGGGTAAAGGGTTAATAGGAAGCCTTAACAAGAAAAATTTAAATGTAATGGACTTTCCTCTTGGATTAACCAATGTTTCCAAGCCATACGTAGAGGTTGGTGCAGGCATAGAGAACATATTCAAGGTTATTAGGATTGATGCTATGTGGCGATTGAGCTACCTCGACCATCCGAATATCGAGAAATTTGGCATTAGAGCCGGCTTACAGATTATTTTCTAACTTTACAAAAATATTTTCGAATCAAGCAGCCATGAAGTTATACACGCAAAATCTTGTAAAACGGTATCGTAGCAGAACTGTAGTAAATGGAGTTTCTGTAGAGGTTAACCAAGGAGAAATTGTTGGTCTGCTTGGACCAAATGGTGCTGGCAAAACAACCACATTTTACATGATTGTTGGTCTTATTAAACCAAATGAGGGGAGAATCTTTCTCGACGACAAGGATATCACCAGTGATCCAGTTTATCGCAGGGCACAAAGAGGTATTGGATATCTTGCCCAGGAAGCATCGGTTTTCAGAAAACTTAGCGTTGAAGACAACATTAAAGCAGTGCTTGAAATGTCAGACCTTTCATCGGCAGAACAACGCGATAAGTTAGAAAGCCTACTTACCGAGTTTGGCTTAATCAAAATACGAAAAAGTTTAGGCATTCAGCTCTCCGGAGGTGAACGTAGACGAACAGAAATTGCGCGAGCATTGGCTATCGATCCAAAATTCATTTTGCTCGATGAGCCATTTGCAGGAGTAGACCCCATCGCAGTAGAGGACATCCAGGCAATTGTAGCAAAGCTTAAAGAAAAAAACATTGGCATTCTCATTACTGACCACAACGTTCATGAAACGCTTTCCATAACCGATAGAGCATATTTACTCTTTGAAGGGAAAATACTATGTGCTGGTTCGTCGAAGGAATTAGCCGATGACCCAACTGTTAGGAAGGTATACCTTGGGCAAAATTTCGAGTTAAGAAAATAGCAAATCCACCCTTTTGAAACTTGTGGGTTAAAAATATTTATCTACATTTGCCACGCATTTGCGGGTGTGGCGTAATTGGTAGCCGCGTCAGACTTAGGATCTGGTGCCGTAAGGCGTGGGGGTTCGAGTCCCTTCATCCGCACTAACTCCAAAGATAATCTTTGGAGTTTTTTTATTATACTAATAATCAGGAAGATAAAGGAAACTATTACTCCATCCGAACTTTGCGCCAAGAATTACCGCTTTAATCACTCATTTTTTTTAGTTTTGTTAGCAACCAATTCGGCTAAAAGTTGTCAGATTTTTCAAATATTGATCTATTTAAAGGCATCCTTGGTCAAAACCAGGCAGCCTTAAAATATCTATATTCAAGATTCTATCCCAATGTTGCCAAAATGATTAAACACCAGGGCGGCCAAGAGGACGATGCAAATGACATTTTTCAAGAAGCCATTATCATATTCTATCGTAAAGCAAAGAGTGGTCAATTAGATTCAAACTATGCTGTTGAACCCTACCTCATGTCAACATGCCGAATAATTTGGTTAAAGACACTTCAGAGTAGACAAAAGGACAAAGAAGCACTACCAACAATTGAGGCATTTGAAGAAGAAAGCCCTATTTATAAGGAGTTCCTCGAGAGTAAGCGAAAAGAACTATTTTACAAACATTTTAAGATGCTATCGATTGAGTGCCAAAATACTCTTTCTGCTTTCTTTAATGGCAGTAGCTTTCAGCAAATAGCCGATGAACTCGGACTAACCTCAGAAGAGTTTGCCCGACGCAAGAAGTATCTATGTAAAGAATATCTCGTAAAAAGTATAAAAAGTGATCCTGAATACGACAATATCTCATACCAAGATGGAAACGAACCGTTTTAATTTAATCGACGACTATCTTCTGGAAAGGCTAACAAACAGTGAAGCTCAGGAGTTTGAAAAAGAGATGGCCACCAATGATGAACTCCGCCATCAGGTAACACTGTGCAGAGAATTAAAAGAGGCCATTCTAGAGGACGATGTAGCCAACCTTAGAAAGCAACTAATAAAATCGAGAGATGAGGTAAAAATAGCAGAAAAGAGTAATCTTTCGAACCTTTTTAAAGTAGCTGCTGTGCTAATGCTCATGTCGGTAGCAACTTTCTTTTTATGGAAAGTGACCGATTCCTCAACCAATTTATTTGACAAGTACTATGCGCGCTATGAAATTTCCAGCACCAGCAGAGATAGCAATCTATCCAACCACTCAATCCAAAATGAGATAATACAACTTTACCAACAAGGCCAATTCGAAAAGGCCATACCTGCTCTACAAAACTATTTAAATGATCGACCCCAGGATCAAGTATGTCGATTAATGCTTGCCTCAGCTTACCTAGAAAGCAACAAACCCCACGAAGCCGAAAAGTTACTCCAGTCGACAATGGAGAAATATCCTGAAGGGCTTTATACCGAAACGGTTGAATGGTATTTATGCCTAGCCTATCTCAGCCAAGCAAACTACAACGAAGCGCTCATACTTGCCAACAAAATCAAAATGATAGGAGGCAGATATGCAACCAAAGCCAACGAGATTAATGATAACCTCTCAACGCAGCGAATAGAACCTACGAAATAATCGCGTTGAAAGGAACAGTTGAGCGAGGGCAATTAGGAGGATAATAATTGGTATACAGAGCATACTTACCGGAATAAAAAGCGGTGTATCTTCTCCTACAACCTGATAGCCTGCCCAAAAATAGGGATGAGAACGCAATGGATCAGCAGTAGCTAAAAAAGAGAGTTGTGCGATTCGCATTGCATCGCTCTTGGCATAGCCTCTCTTTAAATTCTTAGCAAAATTCTTTATCACCTCGCCTCCCGAATAATCATCAACACGCCATTGGGTAACCACCAACGAAGGGCATCCTGCAAAACGAAAACCTCTAGCAATACTCATTAAACCCTCGCCCTTAACCAAATTACCATCACCACTACGACATGCACTTAAAATGGCCAAACGAGCCTTTATACGCATATTGTATACCTCATAGGCATTAAGATAGCCATCCTCTGTAGTATCGGTTGAGTTGTAGAATATCAACTTCGAAAACATTGGATTAACAGAGTCGGTATAGGTATGCATGGCCAGATGCAAGATGTCGTAACGACTTGAAACTTCCTTGAAACGATGCTCTGTGGCATCCTTCCCCGCAAGAACATCTCCATGAAAAATTTGGCTCACCCATTTAACCTCATCCTCAGCCCCATAAAGTTCTGCCAAATTATCACGGTAAGCTTCCCTCGAACTTAGACTTGGCGAAGTGGTACCCTTATAAGTTGGGGCAACTGACAATGCAGAGGGAAAAATAGAGGCCACAGAATTCCCCCCCCCCACAAACACTTTTGATGAAAGAGCATAGAGAACAGAATTCTGAGTTATCAAATATGGTAAATCGTAATAACCACCTACATGACCTACCTTCTTAGTTATTAAAGCATTAAATGGAATGGAGGTCAATTCGTTGTGAGGAACAATAATCAACTCTTTACCAATAAACATTGCAGCAAATGGCTCTAACAATTTCTGGTAGAGATGATATCCAGAGGTAGACAACAAATCTAAATCCTGTTTTGTGAGCTTTCCAAAATCGCTGGGCACCAGCTGCCGCTGAAACTCCTTCAAACTAGCGAAGAATGTCCGATCCAACTTTTGATAATTCCAGGCCGAACGCTCCTTGGTAAGTGCAAAAATATATAAAGAGGAATCTTGAATAACATATTCTATATAAACCTGGTTATACCTGAGTTTTTTTTGCACTTGACTTATTGAAACCGCGGAGGTATCAAACTTCAAGGAGAAGTAGTTGGGGTAATTAACTTTAATCGATTGCAGTTGCGAACGGTATGCCTGCTGTGTTTCGAATAATGAATTTTCCACCGTTCTAAGATATTGAGCAGAAGGGTTAGACTTTTTCTCCTCCTCATAAACAATTTCAGTAAGTAGACCTATTCGCTGTCGCAACCTACGTTCCTCTGCTTGCACCTTAACCGGAACCCCTGAAACCGAAAGGCTATTTAAGCGATTTAACGATTCCGACAATATGGCGGCCTTCCCCTTCGAGGCAAGTCGAAAGCCCAATTCCAAGTTCCCTCTGCTATTGCCCATCTGGTAAGCTGCTGCCACAGCCTTATTGAAAACCTCATTATATTCCGACGAAACCGATAGCTTATCTTCCTCTCCAAAAATTCCAATTCGAATCTCCTCCACTATTCCTATTGAATGCTGATACGACGCCATCGCCAACATTCCATTATCTATAGACGCATGCAGTCTGTTCAACTCAACATAGGCATCTCCCTTACCTTCAAATATCGAGGCAGCTAAGCCAGGCGACAAATAGCGACTAACCACCCCCGATTTTCTAGTGCCATTCACCAATGGTTTGTTATTATACTTTTCAGCGCACACAAAAAGTTGGAGGGCCTCCTGTGCCCTTCTTTGCGCCAACTTTACACCCCCAAGATTAACCAATACCTGTGCCGTTTGAACAGGATTATTCCCTCGGGCTTGATAACAAGCCAAAGCCTTGCGGAGATATTGTTCAGCATCGACCCATTTAGAATACTCTTTATAAAAAACACCAATATTGTTGTAGATACTTGCCAACTCATCCTTATTAACACTACCATTCTCCTTGGAATAGTGCTCGGCCTGCTTATAGTAATAAAGCGTTCGATCATAATTATTTAAGTGAGAATAGGTCACCCCAATTCCATTAGATATAGTTGAACACAATAATGGAGAATATTTTCTTGCTAAATCTAAGTTCGTCAAGCTAATTTTTAAGGCTTCCTCATACTGGCCCATTTTGGTTAACACGTTACAAAGTTTATAGTTGGCAAGCACCAATCGGTGATTATCGACTGGGCTACTCTCTTGGAGTAAGGCAATTCCCTGCTGGATAAACGAGGATGCCTCGTGATACTCATTGCGGTAGTAGTAACAACTCCCCATCTCAACATACACCGCGGCAAGATCCTTCTTGTTTGCCAAACTATTACGATAATAATTAGTAGCCAACTGGTAGTATACCACGGCAGAGTCGGAATAGCCTAAGAGCATTTTTAAATTTGCCAGATTAAAAAAACCTCGACCAAGACTCGATCGATCTGAGCTACCGCTTTGTTGTAATATACGAAGAGCCTTTAAAAACAACTCTCCGGCTTTTTCATAGTCACCAGCAATAGCATAATCAACACCCCTGTTGTTAAAAGCAGTGGACAGGCTATCAGGATTATTCTTGTATGCAGGAACTCCACTAAGGTTAAAAGGGTAAGCCAATAAGGCACTAACAGTTAAACAAAATACCATCAGTGGAATAATTCGAAATAATTTGCACTTCATGTAAAGAGGAGTTTGGGCAAATTTAACCAAATTAGAAAAAGCCCAAACTTTTATTTGACCATCACACCATTATATACCATCAAAGTGGTTGGTAAAAAGATGTTTAAGAGGGTATAGCAACCTTTGCAGCAGGCTTAAATCTTCCGTTGTAATTTCAGCAGTTCCAGCCAATTCGCCTCTAAGTTCCAACCTCTTTCCGTAGGAGGTAGTTAGCCCATTGGGCAATGAAACAACCAGCGAATACTCACCTTCACTGGGTGCCACCGAAACCCTTGAAACGGTTCCCGCGAGCATACCAAACTCCATATAGGGAAAACCATCAACTCTTATGTTGACTCGTTGGCCTGTTTTCACCTTGCCGGCACCTGCCGAAGGCAAGGTAATGCGAGCAATTAGCCTTCCTTGTACTTTTGGAACTATGGCAAAAACCGTCTCACCCACCTTAACATCCTGGTTTTCACTCCAAACCTTAAGAAAGCTAGCTTTCCCTGCAACCGTAGCACAAAGCAGGTATTGCTCTTCCCACTGCGACACTGAGGCTTTTAGCTGCTCGTAGGTCAACTTCAATTCACCTTTTAATTTAGTCTCCTTCTCCGAAAAAGCCATACCCAGTTCAACCAAATCCTGATCGAGCTTGGCCATGGTGATGGAAGCATCGGACAGTGACACTTTACTTTGCTCCAAGCTATACTTTTTGGAAAGCAACAGTTGCTCTGCCTTTTCGTAATCCGAGGCTGAGATATTCTTCATTGAAAAGAGCGTGGAATCGCGCCTAAACTGTTTTGAGGCAATGCGCATATCCATCTTCATAATATTTAGCTGGGCGTCAAGCCTTGTGTAGTATAGTCCATACTCCTTGCGCTCTCGTCCAAGAGCCTCCATCTTCTTTGGGTAAAACCCCTGCTCCACAAAAATGCGATAGTCGTCGGCAGCGCGAACCAGCGCAGCATAGCTGGTTTGCACCTCACCCAGCTGTAGTGGTTCTGAAAAACTCGGAAGTAGCGGGGTATCGTAATTTTCAAAGAAGGAGGACATCCCCTCCAGAATACCTTTCAGCCTTCGAATGCTTGATACAGCAGCAGGATTTTGAACTATTGCTAAGGTGTCACCCTTATTTACAGCAGCACCATCGACAACCTTGAGCAGCGAGAGGCGGCCGGTGGCCCTTGCCGAAACCATTGCCGGTGGATTTTCGGTTGTAATTACCACCGGAGCATTAATCACCTCCGGGTAGCGAAAAAATATGCTCCCAATAAAGAGCAACAGAACCACACTAAAAATCACACCTATGCCCCCACGAATAATCCAGCGAGGAGGAGTGCCAAGAAGTTCGTTTATCTCATCGGAACGCAAATCAATATTTTTGGACATAATAGAAAATTAGTAATGAGCTACCAGTTACAAAATAGTTACTAGGTACCATGTATTTACAAATTATAAAACGACACTTGCAACTATTCATCTTAAACTATTTTTTAATCCACTCAATAAACGAAACTGAAGGGTTACCTTTTCTTGTAAAACTTCGAAGTCGATATTATTCAAATAGCCAAGTTTGCTTGAGATTAGTAATAAAGTCTCTAATTAAGAGAGGAAGCCTGTTGCAATTCCAAGAAAGTGGTTAAGATCTCCGGTTCTATTTCGACCCGATCCCTCTGCAATATTTGCAGGAACAGAAACAGCCGCTCTTCTAATTTGATTAGTTAAACCATAAATTTCACTATTTGGAAAATTTTTCGTCGCCTCATAAATAACAACAACCAAATCTATGGCACTCTTCCAAACCTCCAAATCCTTATGTGTCTTCATTTCACTGACTATTTGAAATTAGACTAAACTCTTTACTTGTTACCCGTCACTCGCAACCTGTCACTCTTTATGTCACTTGTAACCATCTCACAACTCCAGCTGATTCTTCACCAGCGTATAGTATGCCCCCTTCTTTGCCGACAGTTCCTTATGGGTTCCAACCTCCACAATTTTCCCCCTCTCAATCACCACAATCTGATCGGCATTACGCACGGTGCTAAGACGGTGAGCCACCACAACCGCTGTGCGTCCCTGAAAAAATTTCTGCATATTTTCCATGATGGTCTTTTCGTTGTTCGCATCGAGCGCGTTGGTAGCCTCGTCGAAAAATACCAACTGCGGATTTTTATACACCGCACGGGCAATCAGGATGCGTTGCCGCTGCCCCTGACTTAGACCGTGTCCCTCTTGCCCAATTTTTGTGTTATATCCAAGTGGCAACGAGTCGATAAAGTCTGAAATATTGGCTACCTGTGCTGCCTGAAGCAGGCGTACCTTATCGATGGATTCGGCTCCTGGAGCAATGTTTCCGGCGATGCTATCGGAAAAGATAAACCCATCCTGCATCACCACGCCACAACGGCTTCGCCACTCCGAAAGGCTGAATGCCTCCATCCTGTTTTCGCCTAGCAAAATTTCACCTTCCGTTGGCGGATAGAAGCCGAGTAGCAGCTTTACCAACGTGGTTTTGCCACTACCGGATGTTCCCACAATAGCCGTTTGCTTACCTGCAGGAATATTCAAGTTTATTTTGTCGAGCACCAGTTCCGAATCGGGACCCTCATATCTAAACGAAAGGTTACGAACCTCCATCCCTTTTTCGGTAGGAATGTCGTCGATCCTTCCCTCTTCAGCTTCCTCCTCATTTTTCCTAAGATGTATCTCGCCCAACCTATCGAGGCTGATTTTGGCATCCTGCGTTTGGTTGAAAAAGGTGATAATCTGTTCGATGGGGCTATTGAGCTGACCAATGATATACTGCACCGCCAGCATCATACCGAGCGTCATTTGGCCGTCCACCACACTCTTAGCGGCAACCACCGTAATGAGAATATTCTTTATTTCGTTAATGAGCACGCCACCGCTCTGCTGGTATTGGCTAAGCGACAACCCCTTTATGCTTACCCTAAAAAGTCTAGCCTGAATTCGCTCCCACTCCCACCGCTTCTGCTGCTCACAACCATTGAGCTTTATCTCCTGCATCCCCTGTATGAGCTGAATTACGCTACTTTGGTTTGCCGCCAATTGCGCAAATCTCCTATAGTCCAACTCTGCCCGCTTCTTAAGAAAAAGCCATACCCATAAGGTGTAAATGGTGCTACCAATCAGAAAAATGGAAAAAATGGTGAGATTATAAAAAAGCAGCACAGCACCAAATATCAATAGATTCACCAGCGAAAACAGCACCGAAAGCGAGGTACCGGTAAGAAACGTTTGGATGCGATTGTTATCTCCAATGCGCTGCATAAGGTCGCCAGTCATTTTGGTATCGAAGTAGCCCATGGGTAGCCGCATGAGCTTGGCCAAAAAATCGGAGATAAGTGAAACGCTAATGCGTGTGCCAAGATGCAGCAGAATCCACCCACGAATAAACTCCACCGAAACACGGCTAAGGGTTAACACCAGCTGGGCTATTAGCACCAGGTAGATAAAGGCAATATTTCGATTACCAATACCGTAGTCTACGATACTTTGGGTTAAAAAGGGAAAGATGAGCTGCAGCAAGCTGCCAAGTATTAAGCCAAGCAATAGCTGCAGCAGCAACTTGTGGTATGGCTTAAGGTAGCGAAATAGGAAACCAAAACTTTTCCGGTTGGGTTTTTCATCATCGGTGGAGTAGAACTCGGGGGTTGGCTCCAGCAGCAGCGCGGTTCCCTGCGGCTCCTCGTTGCTTCCGGTGGAGGCCCAGCAGCGGGTAAACTCCTCACGGGTAAACGACACCAACCCTCCAGCAGGATCGGCAACGTGAATACGTTCTTTTCCCTTTCGCCCCGAAATTTTATAAACCACCACAAAGTGGTTTTGGTTCCAGTGCACAATGGCAGGCAGAGGAGCCTCATCACGCAACTTTTCAAACGGAATCTTTACCCCCAAAGTACGAAAGCCTATACTCTCCGCTGCGCGCGAAATACCCAGCATGCTAACACCAAGCCTAGAAATATGGCTCCGCTCGCGCAGCGTTTGAATGTTGTAGTGTTTGCCGTGGTAGCGGGCCACCATGCGAAGGCAGGTGGGACCACAGTCCATGGCGTCGGGTTGGTTATAGTGGGGGAAAGACATTTCCAATGAATCACTTTATAGATGCTCGAATATACTAAAAAAGCAGATAAAGTCTCAAGCCTCATCATAAAATTGGAGCATTGGATTGAATTTACAAATGTTTACTTAAAACCACTTTCTCACCTTATTAATTTAACAAGTTTAGCTATTCCTTCAGTAACCTATTCAATTCTACACGAATAGCACTACCCTCAGGTCCAGGTGCTTTAGGCTCAACCAATTTACCTAATCGGTTATATATAAGATAGCGAGGGATTGTTTGAATTCTAAGGTCACGAACCATTTTGGCGGTTTTGCTATTTCTTACTAGATAGTAACTGGCATTTCCACTTTTGGTCAAAGAGGCCATAGCCTTTAACCACTGGCTCTCATTGTCGTTAAACGCGAGATAAACAAACACCACCTTCCTACCACCATATTCTTTGCGAAGTTTGGCCGCAAATGGCATTGAAGCACGGCAAGGCGCACACCAACTCGCCCAAAAATCCACGTATATAACATTACCACGATTCCGATTTAGAATTGAATCAAAGTTGACTTGCCCCCCCTTAATATCACTCAACAATAAATCGCTACATTGATCTAAAGCAATACCCTTGTCACGAAGTAGTTGCCGAACAGTGCTGCTATCTTGAGTTAAATCAGAGTAAAGTTTTACATATCTCTCCAGTACATCATATCCTTCCTCATCAGCTATTCCTGCAATTTTTGTAAGTAAGAAAAACTTTTTTTCATTTAGGGATAGGACTCTCAAGTGTGAGATTGTATCAAACTCAGCACAGTAGTTTGGTGAAACACCTTGATCCCTTTTAACCGGATTAATTTGCTTAATATAACGTAACAACCTATAGGACAACATACTTCGATAATAACCATAAGGTAACAAAGAGGCATTTTGCTCAATACTTGCAGTATCAGCAAGCATTTTAGTTAACAAGAACCCTATCTTGAAGCCAGTGGAATACATACCATAAACCTTAGAAACCAAAGTATTTCTCCGGTACTGATATATAAGTTCAGACATTAAGCCAACACCTTTCAATGAATCTAAAGCCAAAAACTCTTTCAAATATTCATTGCGAATGGTGTCTATTAAGGTGGAATCTCTTTTACCAAACGATGAAATAAGGTGAAATCTATCTCGATTAGAATCATACATATACGGGTATAAGTATCGATAAAGAGCAGGCGTTGCGTCACCCATTATAAACTTACGCTTTTGAAGATCAAAGTTCAAATCATAAACTCTTGTAGCTCGATTTATAACGCTAACGGTAGGGTAATCATTATGGTATTGAAAAACTGCTGTATCTCCATTATGAAACAGATAACTTGACTTTTCAACAATACGATAGTAATGAGTTATCTCAATCCAATCTCTTAAAGACTTAATTCTCAGCGTATCGTTAGTTGAGGAGCCTCTAAAAAAATAGTTTCTCTCCAGTAAGCTATCATTTAAATAGTAAATATCCGCTGATGCATTGACATAAAGTCCATTCCCTAATGAGGTGGCGCTATTGTTCTTAGGATATCCACAAAAAATCAACGTTAGCTGCTTGGTGGAAAGTTGCTCTTTTGATTGTCTCCCACAGAAAACTAAAATCACTACCGATAGTAGTACGGAAGTATATTTACATATTCTCATGTCAATGAATATTTTGCAACCTCTTATTTAAACTGAAACAAGCGAACTAGCGACGGTAAAATACAGAATAACTTAATGCGGCAATATTCATCAAAAGTAGAAGCGCACCGGCCCAACTAATGGCAGGTGCGCTCCAACGGCACATATCAGGTTTAGGGAACCTCAAAATAATTAGGCAATAAGGCGACGAACCATTTGCTCGCGCAGGGCGTAACGATAAGTTTTTGGTACAGGGATGACCTCACCATTATCCATTATCAGCACCGGCTTATCCACCGACAAATACTCCTGTATTCGATTCAGATTAACTATAAAGCCCCAGCCACAACGATGAAAGGATCGAACCGGGAGAAATCGCTCCAGCTGATCCAGCCGCGCGTTAATCTTACGTCTGCTTCCATCGCCCAGCACTAAAAAAGTATCCTCCTCATCGGATTCAAAAAAACAGATGCTATCCATATTTCTATTGCTAAGAACATCCAACCAACTAATTTGCAACACTTCTGGTCGATCGTAAGTAAGCAGTTCTGCGTCCATAATCTTTATTTTAAACGGTTATTCTGGTAATTCTTTGAGCAGTAACTCTGCCTTGGTCGATATCGGCGTTCCTAAGTTAAGCAACTGTTTTAATGCATCTTTTGCCTCAAGCACATTTCCATCTCCCAAGTGGCACAATCCAGTGTACCAAATAGACTGCTCCTTAAACAGAGAATTGGTCTGTGCAACCTCGTTGAGTATCATTCGAGCCTTCTCAAAATCTTTTAGTTCCATATAGCTAACACCAAGGTAAAAACGCACCGTGGTAGAAGTGTCACCACCCTTTACCAGTGTTTCAAAATCATCCTTGGAACTATTAAAGTAACCCGATTGATAGGCCACCATGCCTCTAAAAAATATAGAGTCAGAGGAGAGCTCACCATTCGATCGTACCACGCGTACGGGCGGGTAAGGCTCAAATTTTTCGGCGTATAACGCTGTTGGAGTGGCGCTACTATTAAGCGCTGAGTTTATTCCAATCCCTCCAGCGGTAATACCAGCCAAGGTGGCTGCAGCATAGAAATATTTTTTAATGCGGCCAAAACGATATTCCAACTCTCGGTTGTTGATATCTAGCTGCTGCGTCTCCATCCAAGCACCTACCAACTGCTGGCGCAGGGTATCTATTTCGGCTTCGGCAGAAACTTTTTCCAACTCCTGTCTAAACCGCAACTCCCGCCGCAACCCAATGTCCGCCTCCATTCGTTCATTCAGCCATCGAGACTCATCAACGGTAATGCTTCCGTCAACTCGCTTCTCCAGCAGCCGAATAGTATTATACGGTGCTTTCATGTTAATATATATTAATTATTAAGGTTGTATTGATGTAAAATCAATTGACAAATTTGCGATGTTCAGATTTCTAATTTTCACGACATTCTTTTTAAAACGATAACCATCAATCAATTGTTAAAAAAAGAAATATTTAGAAAAACAAGGTGTTATCCCTTTATCCAAATTTTAGGATCTGGTGCAATGGTTCCATCATTCGCATTTCCGGCGGAAGCGGGGGGAGTGGTATTGCCATCGCCACCCAATAAAGCTACAAGCTGGCTATTGTCAAGAATTTCACAGCTGTTGTTCAAAAAATTTGCGATGTTCAGATTTCTAGTTTCCATGATATCCTTATTAAAATTATAACCGTTAACCTATTGTTGAGAAAAAGAAATGTTTTAGAGAAAACAAGGTGTTATCCCTTTATCCAAATTTTAGGATCTGGCAAAATTGTTCCATCATTCGCCTTTCCGGCGGAAGCGGGAGGAGGAGTAGTGCCATCACCACCCAATAAAGCTACAAGCTGGCTATTGTCAAGAATTTCACAGTTGTTGTTCAAAAAATTTTCGATGTTCAGATTTCTAGTTTTCATGGCGTTATTTTTTTAGGTTTAAAAATCTTGTTCCTTTATCTCTATATTCCAGAAATCGCCATTTCGTGACAAGCAAATCTTGTTTTTTTTTTAACTATTTTTCATATTGCTGTTTTACTGACACTTACAAAACACAAAAAAAGTCGCTATAAACTATTTTTTCTACTCCATTTGTTTCTCATGCTCCAATTTTCTACCTTTGTGCGCTAATTTCCAAACAATAATGCAGCTGTTAATCAACCGAATAGATTTTTAAGTGTTGATTGGGATAATGGCAACAACATTAAAAAAACATTAATTACATGTGCTGCTGCATAGAAAAAACAAATATTACATTTATCTAAACTGTTCCACAGATGAATATTGTAAAGGAAAATGTTGATCTTCTCAACGCCATTTTAAAAGTAACTATTGAAAAGAGCGACTATCAAGATCGCGTAGCCAAAGCGCTGGGCGATTATCGCAAAAAGGCAAAAATTGACGGATTCAGACCAGGAATGGTTCCTGCTGGGATTATTAACAAGCTCTATGGAAAGCCGTTGATGGCTGAAGAGATCAACAAAATTGTATCCGATGCTCTTACCACCTATATCTACGACGAAAAGATCAAACTACTTGGTGAGCCAATGCCCAGCGAACAACACCAAAAGAAAATTGACTGGGATACCGATACCGACTTCGAATTCGCCTTTGATCTAGGGTTAGCACCAGAAATCGATCTTAAACTGAGCGGTCGCGACAAGGTTCCATTCTACGAAATTAAAATTGACGAAGAATTACGCAACAACTACATCTCCAGCTATAGCCGCCGTTATGGTAAGATGATGCCTAGTGAAATTGCCAACGAAGAAGATGTATTACGTGGAAGAGTTGAACAGCTAAATAACGATGGTGCTCCTATGGAAAATGGAGTGGCTGTCGACGACGCATTTATATCGCTGCGTATCATCACCGACAAGGAGCAAAAAGCCAAGTTTGTTGGAGCAAAAGTTGGTGATATCATCGACTTCGACCTCAGAAAAACCTTCTCCAACGACACCGACCTCGCCGCCATGCTGAAGATTAAAAAGGAGGAACTAGCAAACCTAACTCCAACGTTCCGCTTCATACCAAATGAGGTGAGATCGTTTGTTGATGCAGAAATTGATCAAGAACTCTTCGATAAAGTATATGGCGAAGGCGCGGTAACCTCTGAAGAAGAGTTTAAAGCGCGCGTTGACAGCGATATCCGCTTAAACCTAACTAAGGAATCGGACTTCAAGTTTCTAACCGACATTAAAGATAAATTAATAGATAAAGCCAAAATTGAACTGCCTACAGAGTTTTTAAAACGCTGGTTACTTGCCGTTAACGAAGGCAAGTTTACCATGGAGCAAATCGATAAGGACTTTGACCACTTCGCCAGCGACCTCAAATGGCAGCTCATTCGCGATCACATTGCTGCAGAGCACGAAATTAAAATCGAAGAGCCTGAAGTGCTCGAAAAGGCCAAGGAGTTTGCCATCGACCAATTCAAAAATTATGGTTTTATGAACGTACCCGACTCTGAGGTTGTGAACTTTGCACAACGCATTCTTAGCAATAAGGAGGAAGATAGACGTATCCGGGAGAAGCTTCTCGAAGACAAGGTTGTAGTAATTCTTAAGAGCACGGTTAAGCTCGACACCAAAGAAATTACAACCAAAGAGTTCGATCAGCTGTTAAGTAACAAGTAATAATTTCAAAACCAAAACGAATGGAAAGGAATGATGAATTCAGGAAGTATGCCCGAGGACACCTTGGCATAAGCAGCTTAAGCCTGCACCGTTACCAATCGATGCAAGGCAACTACATCTCCCCCACCATTATTGAGGAGCGTCAGTTAAACATCGCCACCATGGATGTGTTTTCACGCCTTATGATGGACCGCATTATTTTTCTTGGGGTACCAATTTCGGACGATGTAGCCAATATTATTCAAGCGCAACTGCTCTTTCTGGAATCCACCGATCCGTCGAAAGATATCCAGATATACCTGAATACACCGGGTGGTTCAGTTTACGCAGGGCTTGGAATTTATGACACCATGCAGATTATCTCCTCCGACGTAGCTACCATTTGTACAGGAATGGCCGCATCCATGGGGGCAGTGTTACTTACAGCAGGTCAAAAAGGAAAACGTAGCGCACTCACTCACTCCAGGGTGATGATTCATCAACCAATGGGTGGTGCTGAAGGTCAAGCCTCGGATATTGAGATTACCGCCAGGGAAATTATGAAACTTAAAAAGGAACTTTACGATATCCTGGCCTTACATACAGAAAAGCCCTTCGAACAGATTGAAAAGGATAGTGACCGCGACCATTGGATGACTTCAGAAGAAGCAAAAACTTATGGAATGATTGACGAGATAATCACCAAAAGCAAAGAAAAGAAACAATAACTACCTAACCTCAAGTGGAGGCATTGCCTCCGCCGTGAGTGTAGGTTCTAAATTGAAGGAGAGGGATAATGGCGATAGATAGATGCTCATTTTGTGGAAGATCGCGCAAAGAAGTTAACTTGCTTATAAACGGTATGTCGGGCTTTATTTGCGACTACTGTGTGGAGCAGGCACACCTCATTGTGCAGGAGGAGGTAAAGAAAAAGACAAACTTTTCTCTCGCCGACGTTCAGCTGCTTAAGCCGAACGAAATGAAAAACTTTCTCGATCAATACGTTATTGGTCAGGACGATGCAAAAAGATACCTATCGGTTGCAGTCTACAACCACTATAAGCGCCTGCTGAGCAAGGATATTAAGAGCAACGACGAGGTTGAAATTGAAAAATCCAACATTGTGCTGGTTGGCGAAACAGGTACGGGAAAAACCCTGCTGGCAAGAACCATAGCCAAGATGCTGCATGTTCCATTTACCATTGTCGACGCTACAGTGCTAACCGAGGCCGGCTACGTGGGTGAGGACGTGGAGAGCATTCTCTCCCGTCTACTGCAAGTTGCCGATTACAATGTGGAAACCGCGGAAAAAGGCATCGTTTTCATTGACGAGCTTGACAAAATTGCCCGCAAAAGCGACAATCCATCCATCACCCGTGATGTTTCTGGTGAAGGCGTTCAGCAGGGTTTGCTGAAACTGCTCGAGGGATCGATTGTAAACGTGCCACCTCAAGGAGGAAGGAAGCACCCCGAACAAAAGATGATTCAGGTTGACACCAAGAACATCTTGTTTATCTGCGGTGGTGCTTTCGATGGTATTGAGAAGAAGATTGCCATGCGGCTTAACACCCAAGTAGTTGGCTTTAATGCAGCCAAGCAAAATGAAATGGTTGACCGCGGTAACCTGCTGCAATACATCGCACCTCAGGACCTCAAAGCATTTGGGCTCATTCCAGAAATCATTGGAAGATTACCCATTCTTACCTACCTAAACCCGCTAGATAGGCCTGCATTGCGTAGAATTCTAACAGAACCCAAAAACGCCATTACGCGCCAATACGAAAAGCTTTTCGACATGGATGGCATTAAGCTCTCCTACGAAGAAGATGCGCTAGAGTATATCGTTGACAAAGCTGTTGAATTTAAGCTCGGTGCTAGAGGATTACGTTCCATTTGCGAATCCATTATGATTGATGCAATGTATGAAATGCCATCGCAGAAAATTGAAGAGTTCAAAGTAACTCTGAGCTACGCCAAGGAGAAAATGGAAAAGATGAACGTTAATAAGCTAAAAGCAGCTTAACTACTCGATAAATAAACAGTAAAAGCCATCCTTCGGGGTGGCTTTTATATTTATAAGCAAAGAGGAAAGCTATCGCTTCTTTCTGATCTCCAACAAGATGAAAGAGAATGCAGGATTATCGCCAGCGGCTGCGAAATCTTCCCTCGAAATTTCGCTCCACTTATCCATGGCGATTTCCGGGAAAAAGGTATCGGCTTCGTAATCCTGCCAAACACGGGTTAGGTATATTCTGTCGGCCAGAGGTAATGCCTGCCCATAAATTTCTCCCCCTCCAATAACAAAAATCTCATCACCCTTAACCATTTGCAGTGCCGCCTTCATCGAAGAAGCATGCAACACGCCCTGGTGGTTAATGGGATTGTGTGAGATTACAATATTTTGGCGGTTGGGCAGTGGCTTTCCTATGGATTCAAAGGTCTTGCGCCCCATAATTATGGCATGACCTGTGGTTATGGCTTTAAACCGCTTTAAATCGGCAGAAATATGCCATAGCAACTGATTTTTAAGACCAATTGCACCCTTATTCCCAACTGCTACAATAATCGAAACCATAAGCTACACGGCAATATCGGCCTTGATGGCCGGATGGGGCTCGTATCCTTCAATGGTAATATCCTCGTAACGAAAATCAAAAATGCTCTTTACCTCAGGATTAAGCTTAAGCGTTGGCAACGGTTTTGGTTCACGGCTCAGCTGCAACTTAACCTGCTCAAAATGGTTGAGGTAGATATGGGTATCGCCCAGGGAGTAAACAAATTCGCCAGGCGCATAACTGGTAACCTGCGCCATCATGTGGGTAAGCAAGGCGTAGGAGGCAATGTTGAATGGAACGCCTAGAAACACATCGGCACTACGCTGATAGAGATGGCAGGAGAGCTTGCCGTCGGCCACGTAAAACTGGAACAGCACATGACAAGGTGGAAGTGCCATATTCTCTAGCTCGGCAACATTCCAAGCGCTCACAATATGCCGTCGCGAATCGGGATTATTTTTTAAGCTATCCACAACTCCTGCAATTTGATCGTATGTTTTCCCATCGGGTCCGGGCCAAGAGCGCCATTGATATCCATAAATGTGGCCCAAATCACCAGTTTCATCGGCCCACTCATCCCAAATGGTCACCTTATTTTGGTTAAGATAGGCAACATTAGTCTCACCCTTTAAAAACCAGAGCAACTCATGAATAATGCTTTTCATGTGAACCTTTTTGGTAGTAACGAGCGGAAAACCATTCTGAAGGTTAAACCGCATTTGATAGCCAAACACGCTCTTAGTACCAGTGCCTGTGCGATCGCCCTTAACTACTCCGGTTTCTACAATATGGTCCAGTAATGCCAAGTATTGCTTCATGGGTTATTCATTTTTCTAATCAACAAATTACAAAATCGGTTCGACAATTTAGTGAAAACTTCGATTACCATATTTTACAAATCTCACAGTCCACACCGCCACTCCAGCAAGAATAAGTCGTGGGAAAAGCAGCCAAGCAAAAGGTGCACCTATGGCCACAAAGAGCAGAACATCCTCAAGGTTGCTATGCGAAATGGCAACATGATAGTTGAGCAAGTCGGCCTCCTCGCGTGAAAGTCGCCCCTTAGAGGTCTCCTCCATCATTACAGCCGAGCCGTAGGCAAGACCAAGAACATTGGCAACCAACCACAGAAAGGTGGTGTTAGGTGGAAGACCAAAAGGCCGAAGGATGGGTTTTAAACCTTTCGAAAGAATTGCTAAAATTCCAAATGTCTGCAGTATTCGCTGCAAAATCATCAACAACGAAACCAACACGATTATTTTTAATGCCAAATATGCCGAACTTGATATCCATTCCGTCAATGCAGCCTGCAAGGTTACACCCTCGCCGCTTGAAATCATAGAGGAGGAAACCCCCACCGAAGCAGGTACCATTAAATTAAGTAAAAAACCAGCCAAGAGGCTTACCCCCAGTCGAAGGGTCAACATTTCAACTACGCGTGAACCGGTTTTCCGTTGAACAGCCGTCTCCACAATGAGGTTGTGGGAGATGAGACACATAACCGCTAGAATGGTTATCTCCCTTCCGGTAAGCGGAAGCGTGCTGATTACTGCAATAGCCGAATAAATATTAAGGAATATGGCGCTGAGGTAGGCCAAAACAGCCTCGCCTGGTAAGCCAAAGTTAGAAAATAGTGGAGAAAGAAGTCGCGATAGTATCTCAAGAATTCCAAAATACTTTAGCAACGTCACCGCCAACGAAACTGGAATAATCAACTTTATAAGCCACCAGCCTGTTTTAAGTGCTACCGGGATGGCCTCTTTTACTGCATTGCGTATTTTTCCGAAAGCTGATGTTTCGTCTGGTTTTATTATAGCCTTAAATGCTCCCATCCCCATGGTATTTCAGCATTTCAAATTTCTCACCATCAAACACGCCATAGGTAAAGTTGACTATCCAATCGCCAAGCACTACAAGCGTTGCTTCTCCATCTTTTAGAGGCATAAATGCCAAAGCGTGACGATGTCCATACACGAAATAATCGAAATGTTCATGCTTTAAAATCTCATTGGAATAAATCCAAAGATCCTCGCTTTCGCCTTTAAAGTTGTTGAAAATAGCCTTTGCATAACGGCTATTATATGACCAACGGTGACCAAACCACATGGAGAAATTTGGATGGAGACGGGCAAACAACCACTGCAACGTTTTTCGGGTAAAGACCCATTTTAGCAATCTGTAGGCTTTGTCCCCAGGGCCGAGGCCATCGCCATGCGCAAGGTAAAACCGCTTCCCAAAACGCTCAATGGTTAAAGGTCCACGGTGCATTTGAACTCCAATTTCGGAAGGGAGATAATCAAAAGCCCAAATATCATGGTTACCGGTGAAGAAATGAACGGGTATACCACTATCGGTAAGTTCGGCAATTTTACCCAACAATCGTGTAAATCCTTTTGGCACCACCCGCTTATATTCAAACCAGAAATCGAAAATATCACCCAAAAGAAAAATTTCACTTGCATCTGCCTTTGCTCGGTTAAGCAGGTCGACAAGATATCGCTCTCTCACCAAACTTGGCTCCTTAGTTGCCAATCCCAAATGGGCGTCACTGATAAAGTAAATTTTTCGATTCTCCATTAGCCAAGAACTTCCTTCAACTTCTTGCGCAAATCATTTCCAAAAAGATTTTTGCCAACGATTTCAAATTTTTTGCTAATAATATAGTTTGCAGGTATTTGCTGAATATTATATACATGAGCCGCGATACAACCATCACCTCTAAAATCAGATACAACGGTCCATGGGATCCCTCCCTCCTTTATGGCACTTGTCAAGGCATTTTTATCGACATCAAGAGAAACCTGATATACCACAACTTTCCCCTTAAATTCATTATATATATTGAGGAGTTCTCGGTTATCAAGAAGTGCTCCTGAATAATTTGAAGACCAAAAATCCAAAATAATCACCTTGCCCTGTAGCGATGAAAGTCGAACGGTATCGCCCGCCATATTTGGCAAAGCAATTTCGGGCAGTGTGGATACAGCACTTGCCACTATTTGATTTACCTTATAGCGCTTAACCTTGCTATCGAGCTGATCAAAATCATTCAAAACCACCTTTGTTATCGTCAAGTTAGGATAAAAGGATTTAAGGACAGAGGCAACCATCCGATAATAGGTAAGGTCATCGATAGAACTAAATAGAAAATTACCATCGGAAATTTGCTGATAAAGAGCAAACACCATAGATAGTGAGGTATTATTCTTAAACATAAAAGCTATCGAATATTCCTTGTGAGCCTGAATAAGGCTATCGGTAGTCGAATAAATCCGCAATAAAGCTGGTTGATTGGTTACCTCTACTTTTGCCAATTTTGTGAGTGAGTCAATCTTTGTTTTAAGTGTAATTAACCTATCATAAATATCCTTCACCTGTGAAGAACCGGCTGAGCCCTCAACCAGATATGACTTATCGAAAGTTGAAGCGTCTGCCTTGAATTCAACACGCTCCCCGGGCTCAAGCAAAAGAGTAATTGGCGATTTACCGGAGATTTTAAGAAGATAAAATCCAGGGTCGTCAACCTTAACCTTAAAATGGAACTTACCAGAAGACCCAAGGGAAGTTGAATCTATCATTGTAGAAGTAGCAACATCGTGCTTCTCCAAATAGACCATCACATCCTTGCCATTACCAATGGTTCCACTTATTTTTACCGTTTTCTTTCCCTGACAAGAAGCTAGCATAACTGCCAAGCTAAAAATCAAAATCTTTCCAAACTTCATATTTATCATTTTCGTAATCACCATCAACTATTTTTCAAATATATTACCAAGCGTTTTCTCCAATTCCACACCTCTTATGTCACGAGCAATTATCATTCCATTGGGATCGATCAGAAAATTTGCAGGAATTCGTGTAATGCTGTATAGTTGTGCAACGGGAGAATCCCAAAACTTTAAATCACCAACCTGAGCCCAGTTTAACTTATCATCGGCAATTGCCTTTATCCATGAGGAACGATTTTTATCAATCGACACTTGAAGAATCTCAAAGCCCTTGGCATGGTATTTTTGGTAAGCCTTAACCAAATTTGGATTTTCTTTTCGGCAAGGAGGACACCACGAAGCCCAAAAATCAAGCAATAGGTATTTTCCCCGAAAGCTCTTAAGCGTAACGGTATCCCCATTGGGCGATGGCATTGAAAAATCTAACGCCGTAGTGCCAATGTTTGGCATATTTCGTACCTCCTCAAGCAAAGATTGCTGCTGTTCAAAGTTAACTACATTTTGGTGAAGAATCTTCACCAAATCATTGGTAGGAAAAGTTTTATAAAGGGAAGAGTCGGCTAAACGAAAAAGTTGAAAATCCTCCTTCGAATTGAGCACAAAGGTACGTGGGTCGAACTGTTGGTTTAATGCAACAATAACTGCCAAAGACTTTCTATTTTCACGAATAAATTTTCGAGTAAAAGTTCTATGATGCTGCACAATAGCCTTTACAGTATCCATATAAGCTCGACGCAAGCTATCCTGATTTAAGGTAAGTTTAGAAAGGTTGCTGAACTTTACCCTAATGGAATCTAAAATACCAAGAGTATGATTTAGACTATCGGACACCGTTTTTATTTTCTCACTACCCAGTGAACCTTTAACACCATACCTTAACCATTTTGGCGTATCAACAATATCCAGCTGGACCTGCTCACCAGGTTCAACAAGCAAAACAATCTCTTTTGCTGAGGTGTACCGAAGTAGTAAAAAGGTAGGTTCAGTTAATCGCAAATGAAAAGAAAAAAGCCCCCCCTTCTGGACATAAGTTGAGTCGATGGCTTCAGGTGCCTGGGGCGCAACTTTATAGAGCACCAACTTGGCTCCAGGTTGAAAATATTTCCCTGTAATATCGGTCTTGTTTCCAGAAACACCAGTACAGGAAAGCATTGCAAGACTAACCACTAGAAACGAAATCCACCTCATTATTATCATTTTTTTGAAGCGTAAATATCGAAAAAAAAACGTTGCAATTAACCCAGCTACAAGAATATCTCAACTACCCCACTGCAAGACTGATACATAGCGAACAAACATTAATATAAAAGCCATTTCTACGGAAGCAGTATTGTATCAGTGCAATCGATGTAGCTAAAAATAACAGAATTTTTAACCTTATTAAGCTGACAAACAGTTACATTTTTCGTAACTTGATACGGATTTTGAAGATGTAAAATTCAAAATGAAAAACCTTCGCCATTCCATAAGGGATGGAGTAAAAAAAAGTTATCATGGGATATCTTACCTTCAACAAAGATGAATTGGTCAACCTAGAATATTCCCTCCAACGGGAAATTCTTAGTACAAACCGAGCAGGCGGATATTGCAGCACCACCATTGTGTTGTGTAATACCAGAAAGTATCACGGAATGATGGTTCTTCCACTTAAAGAATTTGATTACGAAAACCACGTTCTCCTTTCAACTGTTGACGAAACAATCGTCCAACGAGGACAATCCTTTAATCTTGGCATTCACAAATATCCCGGTCTATACGAACCTAGGGGGCATAAGTATATTGTAGACTTTGAGTATGAACCCACCATAAGGCTCACCTATCAAGTTGGTGGCGTTAAGTTATTAAAGGAAATAGTCTTCACCCACAACGAAGAACAACTTTTAATTCGGTATACACTGTTAGATGCTCATTCCCCCACAAAATTACGCATTAAGCCATTTCTTGCATTTAGAAATTCCCATGCCCTTTGCAAGGCCAACATGAATGCCGACACCCACTTTAAGCCCATTGCAAACGGTATTAAAGCGAAACTCTATCCGGGATTTCCATTCCTACACATGCAGCTAAGCCACAAAAATGAATTTGTAGCAGCACCCGACTGGTTCTACAACATTGAATACATGGAGGAACAAAACAGAGGCTACGACTTTCAAGAGGATTTGCTGACATTAGGATATTTCGAAATTCCCATTAAAAAAGGCGAAAGCATTGTATTTTCAGCATCAACAAAAGAAGAAGCGCCCAATTCCTTTGCAACGAAACTAAACAACGAAATCAAGCAACGACCTCAGAAAGACTCCTTTAGAACCTGCCTAAATAATTCGGGGCAACAATTTCTCGTAAAAAAGGAAAAGAAGGTGGAACTCATTGCCGGATACCCTTGGTTTGGACGTTGGGGTCGCGATACTTTTGTATCGTTACCGGGGCTTACACTCACTAACGGTGATGTAAAAACCTGCAAGGCGGTAATCGACACGCTAGCAGCAGAAATGAAGGATGGACTTTTCCCCAATGTAGGACACTCCACCGCCACTGCCTTTAATTCGGTGGACGCTCCACTTTGGTTTTTCTGGTCGATTCAAATGTATACCGATAGCACAAAAGATCGTAAGGAGGTATGGAACGCCTATGGCAAAAAAATGAAGGCCATTCTTCATGCTTACCGCACAGGAGAGTTGCCTTACAACATTAAGATGCATGATAACGGATTAGTATTTGCTGGCGAACCGGGAGTTGCCCTTACATGGATGGATGCAGTTGTCGCTGGCAAACCGGTAACTGCTCGCGAAGGTTTCCCAGTAGAGATCAATGCGCTTTGGTATAACGCTGTTTGTTTTACGCTCGGTTTAGCCAAAGAATTCAAGGATAATGCATTCGTAAAAGAGTGGGCAAATATTCCCATCCTTATTAATGAGAACTTCTCGAAAAACTTCTGGATTGAAGAGCTAGGCTACCTCGCCGACGTTGTGTTCAACAACGTTCAATGCAAAGAGGTCAGGCCAAACCAGATTTTTGCCGCATCTCTTCCCTTCAGTCCCATTTCCGACGAACAAAAAGCATCGTTGCTCAAAGTAATCGAAAAAGAGTTGCTCACACCAAAAGGACTGCGAACCTTATCGCCAAAAGATCCAAAGTATATTGGACGGTATGGTGGTAGTCAAGCAGAAAGGGACAGTGCCTACCATCAGGGGACGGTATGGCCTTGGCTACTAGGATACTATGTAGAGGCTAATTTCAAACTTCACGGAAAAGCCTACCTGTCGACTGCCAAAAAAATTGCCGAAAATTTCAAGGAAGATATGACCACCCGAGGCCTCTGCTCCATTGCCGAAATTTACGACGGTGATCCGCCACAGAGTCCAGAAGGGGCAATTTCACAGGCTTGGAGCGTTGCTGCTATACTGCGCATACTTAAGATGATTGATGATTATAGCAACCTATAAACCACTGGCCAATGAGAGTTTTGATGTTTGGATGGGAATTTCCACCCCATATTACGGGAGGGTTAGGTACTGCTTGCCAAGGATTGGTAAAAGGGTTAGCAAAGACTGACACGGAGGTTATCTTTGTTGTCCCCAAAACCTATGGCGACGAAGACCAAAGCGATGCCCGTATTGTTGATGCAGGCGATGTACTTGTTTCCACTCGTAGTATTAGCATTGAAGAATTTTGGAAAAAAGTTCTCCTCATGGAGGTAGAATCGAACCTTATTCCATATGTTTCACCCGAAGAATTCAGAAAAATAGTAGAGCAGAGCCTTCACGACAAAACATCTCTTACAGACATCTCCTCCTCGAACAATTTCAAGTTCTCCGGGAAATACGGCACCGACCTCATGGAGGAGGTTACACGCTACGCCATTGTTGCCGCAGCGCTTGCCATGCAAAACACCTTCGATGTAATTCATGCCCACGACTGGCTTACATACCCCTCCGGTATTGCAGCTAAACGAGTTTCAGGTAAACCTTTAGTAATTCACGTTCATGCCACTGAGTACGACCGCTCGGGTGAAAACATAAATCAGAGCGTTTGGAATATCGAGAAAAAAGGCATGGAAGAGGCCGATCGTATCATAACCGTAAGTAACTACACTCGAAATATTGTAATTACCCGCTACGGAATTAACCCAGAAAAGGTGGTTACGGTGCACAATGCGGTGGAGTTCAACCTCGACTACAGCGAATTTGCCTACTCCGATAAAGCCGTTCCCGAAAAGATTGTGACTTTTCTTGGTCGTATAACCTTCCAAAAAGGACCCGACTATTTTGTGGAAGCAGCCAACTTGGTACTTTCCAAATACTCCAACGTTCGCTTTGTAATGGCAGGTAGCGGCGACATGATGAACCGGATGATAAAGCGTGTTGCCGAACTGCGCATCAGCGAACATTTTCATTTCACAGGGTTTCTCAAGGGTGCCGACGTTCACCGCATGTTTGCACAAAGCGATGTATATGTGATGCCTTCCGTATCGGAGCCATTTGGTATTTCACCGTTGGAAGCGATGAGGGCAAGTGTCCCTGTTATTATATCCAAGCAATCGGGTGTTGCAGAGGTGCTGAAACATGCCCTAAAAATCGACTTCTGGGACGTTGAGGCCATGGCCGACGCTATATACGGATTACTTTGCTATGATGGTCTTTCAAAGCTCTTCCGTCGTTATGGGCAAGAGGAGGTTACCAGCCTAAAGTGGGATGAAGCTGCCAAAAAAGTTAATGAGATATACCAATCGCTGTTGAAATCATAACATAAAGACATTGAACCATGAGAACTATTTGTTTTTACTTCCAGGTACATCAGCCATTTAGACTTCGCCGATACAGATTTTTCGACATAGGAACCGACCACAACTACTACGATGAGTTTGCCAACCGTTCCATCATGCGAAAGGTAGCCGAGAAGTGCTATCTTCCAACCAACAAGCTAATGCTGGACCTGATCAACGAATATGGTAAACGGTTTAAAATAAGCTATTCCATTTCAGGTGTGGCGCTCACCCAGTTTCAACTATACGCACCCGATGTGTTAGAAAGTTTTAAAAAACTAGCCGCAACAGGATGCGTAGAATTTATTGGAGAAACTTACTCACACTCCCTTTCTGCTCTTAAGAGTCGAGAGGAATTTGAGCAGCAAGTAAAGTTACAAAACTCCATGATTAAAGAGTTTTTTGGTCAAACACCAAAAGTATTCCGTAACACCGAGCTAATTTACAGCGACCTTATTGGAGAGGTTGTAGCCGACATGGGCTTTAAAGCCATGCTAACCGAGGGAGCAAAGCATGTTTTAGGATGGAAGAGCTCTAACTATCTCTATGCAAATGCCATCAATCCAAAGCTAAAACTATTACTAAAAAATTTCAGACTCAGCGACGATATCGCATTCCGATTCTCCAACAAAGATTGGAGTGAATGGCCACTAACCGCCGAAAAATATGTGAATTGGTTAAACCATCTCAACCCAAAAGAAGAGATTGTTAACCTATTCATGGATTATGAAACGTTTGGGGAACACCAGTGGGCCGAAACAGGTATTTTCGATTTTATGCGATACCTCCCGGGTGCTGTTTTGTCTAGCACAAACTTTGAGTTTTTAACCCCATCCGAAGTGGCAGACAAGCATCAGCCAGTTGCTGTAATGCATGTGCAACACCCCATTTCTTGGGCCGATGAAGAACGTGATTTAACCGCATGGCTAGGAAACGACCTTCAGGACGAAGCTTTTGATAAGCTCTATTCACTTAAGCCGTTGGTCGATCAAATTAAAGACGAAAGCATCCTCAGAGATTGGAAGTATCTACAAACAAGCGACCACTTTTACTACATGTGCACCAAGTGGTTCTCCGATGGCGACGTTCACAAATACTTCAACCCCTACGATACACCTTACGAAGCATTCATTAACTATATGAACATTTTGAGCGACTTCATTCTTCGCATTGAAGGTTATCTTAAAACTCGTGTAGAATCGCTCCATCTTCAAACAATCACACAAACCGATGCGATGAAACTCATTGCCGAGTATCAGGAGAAAATTGACAAGTTGAAATCGGCCCCTGCTTTTGAAAAACATGTAGCTAAAGAACCGGCAACAAAAGTTCCTTCCATCAAAAAGATTACTACAAAGTCAAAAACAAAGGCTCCGCTCAAGGGAAAAACAACATCTAAAGTTGTTTCTAAAACTAAGAAGAACACAAAAGAGTAATTTATGGAAAATATAGTTCGGAAAAAACCCGACTACCTATTTGAAGTAAGCTGGGAGGTTTGCAACAAGGTAGGTGGAATTCATACGGTTATTGCCACTAAGGTTCTAACACTTGCAGAAGGACTAAAAGGAAACCACATACTTATTGGTCCCGATGTTTGGCGACACACCAGGGTGAATCCAGAATTTCTTGAAGATAAGCTTCTATTCAAAGGTTGGAAAGAGAAAGCAAGTCAAGAGGGATTACGGATCAAAGTAGGCAGGTGGAATATTACTGGCAGCCCCATAGCATTGCTGGTTGACTTTACCACTTTTATGCCTCAAAAAGATGAAATCTTCCGTAAGTTTTGGGAGGAATATAGGCTAGATTCCCTCACCGGTCAATGGGACTATGTGGAGCCTGCTCTATTCGGTTATGCAGCAGGGAGGGTTATTGAAAGTTTCTACCGTTACTTCTTAAGTCGTGGTCTACATGTTGTCGCTCAGTTTCATGAGTGGATGACCGGTGCCGGGTTACTCTACCTCAAATCGAGTCTACCGCAAGCAGCAACAGTGTTTACAACTCACGCCACCGTTCTAGGTCGTTCCATCGCCGGCAATAGTCTTCCACTTTACGACAACATTGAAAAGTATAACCCCGATGCTAAGTCGAGGGAGTTCAACGTTGTGGCAAAGCAATCGATGGAAAAACTTTCAGCACAAACCGCTGATGCCTTTACCACGGTAAGCGAAATTACCGCCACTGAATGTAAAGCCTTTCTTGGCAAGGAGGTTGATGTTGTTACTCCAAATGGTTTCGAAAACAGCATACTCCCCGACGATGAAGAATTTAAGCTAAGGAAAGTTGAAGCTCGGGTAAAATTTTATGAGGTGGCAGAAGCGCTGCTCTCCCACGATGTTCCAAAAGACTCACTTCTAGTTGGAATAGGTGGCAGATACGAATTCCGCAACAAGGGTATCGACCTATTCATGGATACGCTCAGCACCCTAAATCGAGATCAAAAATTAACCAAAAATATTCTTGCCTTTATCATGGTTCCCGCAGCCCACCATGGCCCTCGCAAAGACGTGTTCCATAACCTCATGGACAAGTCGAGCGAAAATGTGGTTTCCATTAACGACAGCCATCTCACCCACTATCTCATTGACCCAGAGTATGACCCAATTTTAAAAAAGGCCAAAGAGGTTGGGCTAAACAACGCCCCCGAAGATAAGGTTAAGCTCTTTTTCGTACCCTGCTACCTCGATGGCAAGGATGGCATCTTCGACAAGACCTACTACGACATGCTCATTGGTCTCGACCTTTCTGTATTTCCATCCTATTACGAACCATGGGGGTATACACCGCTTGAAAGTTTAGCATTTAAGGTTCCTACCATTACCACCACCCTTGCCGGATTTGGGCTTTGGGTTAATACCAACTACGAAAAACCTCATCCAGGCATTGAAGTTATTCTGCGCAACGACACCAACGACCAGGAGGTTGTTGGACAAATGGTAGAGAAAATACGTTACTTCAGCAGCCTTGACCGTAACCAATTGGAGAGCATAAAAGAGAATGCAGCAGAGGTTTCCCAAATTGCACTTTGGAAAAATCTAATAGTGCATTACCATGAGGCATATCACCAAGCACTCGAGAAGGTCGATAAGCGGCTCGATCTGCTCAACGATCAAGATCGACTGGAGCCACTTCCCGTTATCGAGAAGCACCCAGAAATAATTAAGCCACTGTGGACAAGAATAATGGTTCAAAAAAATATTCCACAAAAGCTTTCAGCATTGGAGGAACTATCGCACAACCTCTGGTGGAGTTGGAATCAAAAAGCCATTGAGCTATTCGAGAGCATCGATGTCAACCTATGGAAGGAATCACAGCAAAATCCCATTATTCTACTCGAAAAACTATCATTAAAGCTCTACAAGGAGCTTGAACGAAACACCAACTTTCTAGCACGACTAACAGAAGTTTACTCCGATTTCAAAGCCTACATGGCTAAAAAAAGCGAAAAGGTTGAACCTCGTATAGCCTACTTCAGCATGGAGTTTGGCCTTCACAACTCACTCAAAATTTACAGCGGAGGATTGGGTATACTTGCCGGCGATTACCTCAAGGAAGCCAGTGACAAAAATACCGATATTGTGGGTATTGGAATTCTATATCGTTACGGATACTTTCACCAACAACTTTCGGCAACAGGCCAGCAGGTAGCGGTATACGACCCACAAGACTTTTCCAAACTACCTGTTTCACCGGTTAGAGACAGTGAAGGAATTTGGAAAACCGTTATGATTGCTCTTCCTGGAAGAAATCTACACGTTAGAATTTGGAAGGTTGACGTAGGTAGAACGGAACTCTACTTGCTCGATACCGACTTTGAGGACAACTTACCGGAAGACAGAACCATTACCCACCACCTCTATGGCGGAGATTTGGAAAATAGGCTAAAGCAGGAATTACTTCTTGGCGTTGGTGGTATACGTGCTCTTAAAACGTTAAGAATAAATGCGCAGGTATACCACTGCAACGAAGGTCATGCTGCATTCATTGGAATTGAACGAATCAACAACCTCATAAATAAGGAAAAACTTTCGTTTGCAGAATCGATGGAGTATGTTCGCTCATCGTCGCTATTTACCACCCATACTCCCGTTCCTGCTGGTCACGATGCCTTCCCCGAAAACTTACTAAGAACTTATATTGCGCATTATCCCGACAGGCTAAAAATTTCGTGGGAACAGCTAATCAACCTTGGTAAAATTATTCCGAATAATCCCAACGAGCTATTCTCCATGAGCATTCTTGCCACCAACCTATCACAGGAGGTAAACGGAGTATCGAAGCTACATGGAAAAATTTCCAGAGAAATTTTCAAAAATATGTGGCCCGGATATTTCGCAGAAGAGCTTCATATTGGCTACGTAACCAACGGGGTACACTACCCCACCTGGGCTGCACCCCAATGGAAACATCTATACGAAAGCGAACTTGAACCTGGAAACAGTCATGCAGAAACGCCGTCGAGATGGGACAACATATATAACGTTTCGAACAGTAAAATATGGAATATCCGAAAGGAGTTAAAGAAAAACCTCATCACCTTTATTAAGGGTAGGCTTGCTGACCCTAACATTATTAAATACGAAAACCCAAAGCACGTTTTTGATATTAAGGAAAAAATGCGCGACGATGTGCTTACCATTGGATTTGCCCGACGGTTTGCCACCTACAAACGGGCCTACCTACTTTTCAAAGACATCGACCGGATTAGCAAGATAATCAACAACCCTACCATGCCGGTTCAGTTTCTCTTTGCCGGTAAGGCGCACCCCAACGATAAGGCTGGTCAGGATCTGATCAAGCGAATCGTGGAGGTTTCTAAAATGCCACAGTTCATTGGCAAGATTCTCTTCATGCAAAACTACGACATGGAGTTGGCTCGCAACATGGTGCAGGGTGTCGATATTTGGCTTAACAACCCAACACGTCCTATGGAAGCATCAGGAACCTCGGGTCAGAAGGCGGTAATGAACGGTGTACTGCACTTTAGTGTTCTCGATGGATGGTGGTGCGAAGGTTACAAAGAAAATGCCGGATGGGCCCTCCCTGAAGAGCAAACCTACGACGAGCAAGCCTACCAAGACGAGCTCGACGCAGAGACCATATACACACTGCTCGAAAACGAGATAGTTCCCTCCTACTACGCCATGGATCAAAAAGGAGAACCTGACAGGTGGGTCGGTTTTATTAAAAACTCTATCGCAAAGGTTGCCTCACAGTTCACCACACGAAGAATGTTGGAGGATTACGAACGGCAATACTACCATAAGTTAAACGAGCGGCAGGCACTAATCAAGGCCAACGATTTTAGAATGGCGAAGGAACTTGCAAGCTGGAAAAAACGAGTATCACGCAGCTGGGACGACATTGAGGTGCTTGGGGTAAAACAGTTCGAACTTACCCATGAGACAATTGTGGTTGGCCAGAAGTACTGCGCTACAGTGGAACTCGACGTGCATGATCTAAGCCCCGAGGATATAGGTGTGGAACTGGTGATTGCCGACCCCATTGAGAACAACAAAATTACCATCAAGTATAAGCAGGAGTTTGAGCTCACCCACATGGAGGGCACCAAGGCCAGCTATACATTGGTTATGCTACCCACCGAACCTGGAACCTTTGAGGCCGGCATACGAATCTATGCCAAGCATCCAAACCTTCCAAACCGGATGGACTTCAGCTTAGTTCGCTGGATATAGGATATTCCGTTCAAATAGTAGGCGGTGTGGTTCTTGTGGCTGCACCGCTTTTTTATTATCACACATCAAACTGTAACTCACAGGCAAACCCTATCTTTGGAAAAAGCAAGCTAACAACACTCAGCATGAACAGCATTTACATCGACTACCTTGCACTCCGGTGGGAGAGCTCATTCTGGGTTCCTTTGGCGACAAGCTCTGCCTTTGCGACTGGCGCTACCGTAAAATGCGCACCAAGGTTGATGCCCGCATTACCGAAGGGTTGGAGGCCACCTACCTCCCTGCCGAAACTCCCGTAATTGCCCGCGCCAAAGCCCAGCTTACCGAATACTTTGCAAGCCAGCGGAAGGAGTTTGACCTACCGCTGCTGATGGTGGGAACGCCCTTCCAGCAAGGCGTGTGGAATGCCCTGCTCCAAATACCCTACGGCAAAACCGAAACCTACCTGCAGCTCTCCGAGCGGCTGGGGAACCCCAAGGCCATTAGAGCCGTGGCCTCGGCCAATGGCGCCAACGCCTTTGCCATAGTTGTACCCTGCCACCGCATTGTGGGCAGCAAGGGCGAGCTGGTGGGCTACGCCGGAGGACTCCCCGCCAAGCGCAAATTGCTAAACCTAGAGGCCACCGGAGCACCACAACAGCTATCGCTGTTTGAGAATTAATTGTTTCCTACCAAATTAACCTCTAAAGAGGCCTAATAAAATACCCCGGAGTAGCAATCGAACCAAACATTAACAGCCTATTCTGGTTATAATCAGGTCGACAAGCACAATACCGCGCATACTGAATCTTTAGATTACAGAACCTAAAATATTAACCACAAGACACAACTACTATGAAAATTATCAGCGAATTCAAATCGTTTGCCATGAAGGGCAACGTTATCGACATGGCAGTAGGTATTATAATTGGAGCCGCCTTTGGTAAGATTGTAAGCTCCATTGTAACCGACATCATAATGCCACCCATTGGGCTGCTAGTGGGCGGAGTAAACTTCGCCGACCTCAAGATAGTGATGAAAGCTGCCACCGAAACGAGTCCCGCCGTTACCCTCAACTACGGTAACTTTTTGCAGGTTACCTTCGACTTTATGATAGTTGCCTTTGCCATTTTTATGGTGATTAAGGCCATGAATGCCGCCAAGCGGAAGGAGGCGGCACCTGCCACACCACCCGCTCCTCCAGCCCCCACCAAGGAGGAGATGCTGCTCACCGAAATTCGCGACCTGCTGAAAAAGTAAACAGTCATTGCGCAGCAGAGATGACTATACGAAATCTCGTGAACACAGATGAGTTCACGGGATTTTTTTGTGGTTAACCTTGGTAAAACAATGGCTACCGAATATGCTTGAAACAAAATTCCAGATAGTGACGCGTTTCAAAAACCCCTCCGACACCATATTGTCAAACGCTCACACCCCTCCAAGTAAATCCCACCCCGTTCATTCACGATTTCTCGAAGGAATTCGAAAAACTTCGCCATTAATATACTGCGGTTTCCTCGCAACACTTACGCAGCAAAATCCGCATAAGTGTTGCCGAAAATTTCCATAAGTGTGCGCGTAAATTTCCTTAAGCATCCGCGCAAAAAATCTTGCCCAAGATTTTTTAAAAACTCACGGAAGAAAATGGAGCGGCCTACTTGTCCACCGGGAAAATTGTAACAGGAGATTATTTTCAATATACAACAAACAAGAATGCCCATCACAATCTCGTCCGACCAGACCGATGAGAAGTTCCGGGTAAATGCCACATAAAAACCAAACTGCCCTTCACACCATTGGTGATGAGGACAGCCCGGTTGTATTAAACAGAGTAGCAATCTATTTACTACATCATCCGCGAGTTGAGGGTGTACATTACCCAGAGCGTTCCGCCAATGAAGATAAAGAGCAGCAGGGCAGTAAAAGCTAGGGCTATTACGTTCCAACGCTGTGCCGACGACCTGTTGAGGTGCAGAAAATAGTATAGGTGCACCAGCATTTGCAGCATGGCAGCAAGAAACAGCCCACCCATGGCAACCGGTCGGCTAACCGCATGGCTCATCACCAGTGCAAATGATACAACGGTGAACGTTACCGCCAATATCAGCCCAATAATATATGTTTTGGCGGTTGCCTGGCTCGCTCCCATCTCCTCGTTATGTGTTTGACTCATATCTTTGCTTCTTTAATTCGTTCAACAACAATACAGCTACTTAGATGACGCCCATGAGGTAAACAAAGCTGAAAACGCCAATCCAAACAATATCCAGGAAGTGCCAAAACATACTCAGGCGAACCATCCTCGATTTTACCCCGTCGGTCATTCCCATGGTGGCAACCTGCGCCCCCATCACCAAAATCCAAATCAAGCCAATGGTAACGTGAAGTCCGTGGGTGCCCACCAGTGTAAAAAAGGCCGATAGAAAACCACTACGATCGGGGCCCGCTCCGCTCATTATCATCCCACAAAACTCATGTAGCTCCATGGATACAAAGCCAAGCCCCAAAAGGAATGTAACGGCCAACCCGGCAATTACCTGTGTTTTCTTGCCGTTGTGCATGGCAATTACCGCTAGCCCAAAGGTTGCGCTGCTCACAAGCAGCAGCATGGTTTCAACAAACAGGTAGGGCAAATCGAACAAATCCTTTCCGCTGGGGCCACCCGCGTAGTTGAACCCAATTACGGCAAAGGTGGCGAAGAGTATGGAAAAGAGAACGAGGTCGCTCATGAGGTAAATCCAAAAACCAAAGGTTTTTATCTCTGCATGGTCCACATGCCCCAGCTCTGCTGTATTTGCTATTTTAGTGCTCATTACCTTTCTCCTTTTAAGTTATTCATCTTCATCTCCTCCATGGCAGCAGCCCGAATCCTAAAACGCTCATCTTCTATGCGTTTTACCTCGGCAGCTGGGATAATATACTCATCGTTGTCGTTGGCACCAATAAGAATTAGAGCCACCACTATGGCCAGCATGCTCACAATGGCCAACCACCATATATACCAAACCATGGCAAAGCTAAAGGCCAAGACTAATCCCCCAATGACTGGGCCAAACATACTATTCTTTGGCATGTGAATATCGTGGTACTCCGTAGGTTGAATGTAGGCGGTACCCTTCTCCTTCATATCCCAGAAGGCATCCAAATCCTCCACCGTTGGAATTACCGCAAAGTTATAGTCGGCAGGAGGTGAAGCGGTTGACCACTCCAACGTTCGAGCGTCCCATGGGTCTCCGGTAAGATCAACATTCTTCTTCCGGTCGCGAATGCTCACAAATATTTGCATCACCTGAGAAAAAATACCAAAGGCAACAATAAATGCGCCGATGAGGGCCACAATGAGGTAAGGTTGCCATGTCAAATTATCGTAGTGCTGCATACGGCGAGCCATTCCCATAAAACCTAAAATGTAGAGGGGTGAGAAGGCTACGAGAAAGCCAATAATCCAGCCCCAAAAAGCGCGCTTGCCCCACTTCTCATCGAGACGGAAACCAAAGGCCTTGGGAAACCAGTATGCAATTCCAGCAAAGTAGCCAAACAGCGCACCGGGAATTAACACGTTATGGAAGTGAGCAATAAGAAAGAGGCTATTATGAACCACAAAATCGGCCGGTGGAATAGCCATTAAGACTCCTGTCATTCCACCAACAACAAAGGTAGTAAAGAAACCTAACGTCCAATACATCGGAGTTGTAAAGGTAATTCGGCCTCGATACATGGTAAAGAGCCAGTCGTAGACCTTGACGCCAGTCGGGATGGCAATAAGCATGGTTGCAATGCCAAAGAAGATATTCACATCGGGCGTATTGCCCATGGTAAAAAAGTGGTGCAGCCACACGGTAAACGACAATAGCATAATTGCCGCCGTGGCATAAACCAAAGAGGTGTAGCCAAAAAGCCGCTTTCGTGAAAAGGTTGCCACTACCTCCGAAAAAACACCAAAGGCCGGAAGTATCACAATATAAACCTCCGGGTGACCCCACATCCAAAAAAGGTTGTTCCAAAGCATCACGTTACCGCCGAGGTCATTGGTAAAGAAGTGCATTCCCATATACCTATCGAGCGTTAACATAACAAGAGCCGTGGTAATCACTGGGAACGATAAAATCATGAGCACGTTGGTGGTCAACGTGGTCCAGGTAAACAGCGGCATGCGCATGAGCTTAAGACCTGGTGCCCGCATCTTAATGATGGTCACAAAAAAGTTGATTCCGCTCAGCAGCGAACCAATACCGGCTATCTGGAAAGCCCACATCCAGTAATCGACCCCGACTCCCGGATTAAACTGCTTTTCGAAGAGAGGTGCAATTCCGGTCCAGCCAGTATTGGAAAACTCTCCCACGCCCAGCGATATCATCACCAGACCTGCTCCCGCTACGGTTAGCCAAAAGCTAATAGAATTTAAAAGAGGAAAGGCCACGTCGCGCGCGCCAATCTGCTGTGGAATTACAATATTCATTAACCCCACCATTAGCGGCATGGCTACGAAAATAATCATGATGGTGCCGTGCGAGCCGAAGATCTGATCGTAGTGGTGAGCCGGAAGGTAACCTTCCGATGCACCTGCCGCAAGGGCTTGCTGTGCGCGCATCATTAATGCGTCGGCAAAACCGCGCAGCATCATCACCAAGGAGAGGATGATGTACATGATGCCAATCTTCTTGTGGTCAACGCTGATGAGCCACTCCTTCCACAAATAGGGCCACTTTCGATAGTAGGTTATCAAACCTATGATAACTAAGGCTGCGAGCGATGCGCTAACCACCGCCCCCATGATGATCGGATTGTTATACGGTATATCCGAAAGACTCAACTTTCCAAACATATTACTTTCCCTCCATTTTTTTAACGTTCATATTAGTGGAATCGGATGCCATATTCATTCCGTCATGGTTTTCATGCATGTGATGCATACCTTCCATGTTGTCCATCGCATGCGTACTGTCCACCATCGTATTGTCGGTACCTCCCATCCAACCCATGTACTCCATAACAATTGTATCGAACAAGTTGGGTTTAACATGCGAGAATATGGTTATAGGGTAATCGACGTTTGGTTTTATAAGTGCATGATATCTCTCCATGCTTAAAGAGTCGGACGATTGCTTTGCCTTTTGTATCCAAACTTCAAACTCAGCTTGAGTGATAGTTCGAGCCTCAAAGTGCATATTCACATAGCCGTTTCCACTATACTCCTGATTGTGGCCTTCATACACGCCAGTATCATTAGCCATAAGATTTAATCTTGTTTGCATACCAGCCATGGCATACATCTGGCTTCCCAGCTGAGGAATAAAGAAGGAGGTCATTACCGAGGCTGAAGTGATTCGGAAGCTTAGCGGTGTATTTACAGGGAAAACCACCTGATTAACCACCGCAATATTGTAATCGGGGTAAATAAAGAGCCAGTTCCAGTCGGTTGAGACAACCTCAATGCGGACTGGCATAACATCCGACTTTAGGGGCTTATACGGATCGAGCTCATAGGTTTTTACCCAAGTTAAATATGAAAGGGCTGCCACTATGGCAATGGGCACAATCCAAATAACCCATTCAATGGATGTTGAATGCGTCCATTTAGGCTTATAGGTTGCCTTGGTGTTGGTAGCTCGGTAACGGTATGCAAACCAGAATACCATAACAAAAACGGGAAGCACCACAATCAGCATTAAAAGAAATGCTATTTTGATGAGAAAAGCCTCTTCCAAGCCTACAGGTCCCTTGGATTCAAGCACGATCCAATGGCTGCAACCAGTTAGCAAAGCTAAAGCAATTAGTAATCCTACTCCCTTCAGAAATTTGTAACGATTTTTTTTCATCATAGTGCTCCTCACAATAATGTTAAAAATAATTTGGACGCAAATTGAACTCTAAGCAGTGTATAAATAACTGAAATAAAATGACAATGAAAAAACCAACAGCGTACTTACGCAGATAGCTTGTTTTCAATACATTAATCACTAGTAATTAATGCTCAAATTAACCGGTGTGAATGGAAATCAAGGCTCATATCATCATTTTATTCTAAACGAGTGTTAAAACAATCGTTTGCAGGATTAGCTCAAATGCTGCCAAAGAAAAGTAGAACTAATCTTAATATTTCTTGCAAAAGAGAATGATAATAAAACATTAATAAATCAAAGACGAAAATGAAAAATTTGTATATTTAATGGTTAAATAATTTTAACGAATCAAAACTTAGCCTAAAATTTAAACCAATGACCTATCATGGGGCGGAACCGAAAAGCCAAACGAGTAGGATTAAATAATTCCAAAACAAATGAAAAATAAGTTACAATTGTTCTGTGCAGCAATAATGCTTACACTCTTTGGATCATGTGGCGGTGGATTAAAAATTAAAGAATTAAAACTATTCCCTGTTCTTAGTGGAAATAATTGGCAATATGTTGACAGAGAAGGGAAAACAGTTATTAATCCACAATTCGGAGATGCATCTGTTTTTAGAGATGGAATAGCACTGGTTCAAACATCTAGTACGGATGCAAAATGGGGTTTTATTGACGAAGACGGAAAATACGCCATTATGCCGAGCTACTTAAGTGCAACAATTTTTAGTGAAGGGCTCGCATGGGTGGTATCAAAGAACGAAGCCCCAATTGCAATTAATGAAAAAGGTGAAATCAAGATTAATTTAAAAGATGCTCAAACAGTTGCCATATTTAAAGAAGGTCTTGCTGCATTCAGTATTGTAGATAGTAGTGGATTAAAATGGGGCTTTGTTGATAAGGAAGGAAAAGTTGTAATTAATCCACAGTTTTCAAGCGCTGATAATTTTTGCAACGATAAATGCGCTGTGGAAAATGCAGATGGCAAATGGGGGTATATCGACAAAGACGGTAAAATTATAATAAACTACCAATTTGACGGTGCTGAAAATTTCATTAATGGAAAAGCAATTGTAGTTTCTGATGGAAAGTATGGTGTAATTAATGATCAAGGGAAATACATTATTAACCCACAATTCAATGGTATGGTAAATGATGGGGGGAAATTTTTAATTAATCAAAATGATAAATGGGGCTGGTGCGATAAAGATGGTAAAATAAACATAAACCCACAATTTGAGTATGCATCCCCATTTAATGGAGGTAATTTAGCAGCAGTTAAATCTGGGGATATGTTTGGATATATTGACAAAGAGGGTAAAATCGTAATAAACCCGCAGTTTGAAGATGCATATCCCTTTAATGGTAACATTGCCTTGGTAAGGAATAGCAACAAATATGGATTTATTGATAAAGAGGGCAAATATCTGGTTAACCCCCAATTTGACCAAATCAAAAATGATTTAAGGTATTATTTATTTAACGGATCCTCCCAATTCGAGACTGTTAAAACTAATTATTTTAACGTTGATGTTATTACTGCTAGAATCAAAAAAAAGATTACAGACAAATCAGTAGCGGGGTTGAATTTTGATACTCCAATTTCAACAATAATGTCAAAATTAAAAATAACCCAGAATGATTTCAGTAAATACAGTAATGAGAATCAAGTTGTTTCAGAAAACATTACAAATGATGCATCATTAGATTTCTACATCATAGGTAATCCTTGGACTCAATCATATAATGGATGGTTTAGTTTCAATTATTCCTTTAACCAAAATTACAAACCTCAAAGTTATGCCTACAGAATCAATTTAAAGAACAATGGCTACGGTAAAGAAGACCTTGTTATTAAATCACTTATAAACGCAATGACTGGATATTCCAAAGATACTACACAGTCAGATGAGAATGAAACTACCTTAAAAAGTGATTCCCTAACATTAAATTTCTTTAAAAAGAACGGTGTTGTAATTGTTATTCGTCCATCTGATAAAAAAAAGCAGGAGTAATCAATCTAAAAGCGACTTTATACAAATATTTATGTTTAATAATGGCAGGTTGTTTAATTCCAAATCGGTATTTAAACAAAATCTTCATAATTCAAGTACTCCTGAAAATAAATAACCTGCCATTACCTTTAAAAAGAGTTGTATAATTAGTTATCGACCTTAGCAAAATCGCGTAATTGAAACGATTATGCAACTAAATACTACCGCCATGAAAGCAGCAATGACATTTGCCGCCCTAGCAAGCCTGCTCATCGTCTCCTGCGAAAAGAGCACCAACGATGGAACGGTGAAGGTTGGAAAGAGGTTTGAGATTTATCTCACTGCTACCCCATAATCCAACAACTTAGGCATGGATTACAACACAGTGAATATCGACACTATTGCACTGGAGGATAGACCAATTCTTCGCTACAACGACCTTGTAAGTTACGACACAAGCAACCACAAGATCACCCTAAGAATATCGCACGACTCCCTAAAAATAGGCGATGCCGACGTCTATGGCCGTATGTTCGTGGTTACCATCGACAAAAATCCCATCTACTTTGGGTTTAAGTGGCCAGTGATTTCATCGGTTCCGTACAGTTGGGTGTATATCGAGGAGCCCGATGCCGAGCTCGACCACCTAAATGATAACAAAATAGTGATTAGCTGCTCCTCCAACATACTAGCGGACCCCAAGGCTGGATAAAAGGATTGTGGATCAATTGAAAACTGATGGAAAAATAAAATAAAAAATATCGGCATTTGGATTTATAGGATTATTTGATTTCGAATAACATAAAAACTCAAAGTAACTGTTTGTTGGAAAGAATATTCGACCCCATCCGGGGTCGCACAGCAATTTCTGCAGCACTGTTTCTACACACATTTGACTCCTCTGAAGTCAAGGCAATTATATAATTCCTACTGTGGTCTCAAAATTAGATTTAAGACAGGAACTCTTTGATTGTTAGAACAAAGGCATAAGAAACTTTAAGTTTGACCTTGCCAAGATGAAACAACAAGTATTTTAAACAAAAAAATCAAGGAAATCCAATAATCTCATAAACTAGAACTAAAATTGTTAGGGCAAACCTTCTCCAAACCCAAACAACCACGATCCTTTTGCACTTTTTCGCCAAAGAGCTTTCATAACAAACCAAATAGCCTAAATTTGCAACGGCGGTTTTAGAGGAGTCGCCCCAGCAAATAATGGAAATAGTAAATACCCCCAATAAAATAACGAACAACAAAGGCATTGTTCTCACGCTAGGCTTTTTCGACGGCGTGCACCGCGGTCATCGCAAGTTGATAAACACTGCCATCGACAAGGCGAAGGAGCTCCAGATGGAATCGGCGGTTATGACCTTTTGGCCACACCCCCGCATTGTGCTGGGTAAGGATCCGCAAAACCTCTTCTTTCTCACCACCCTCCCCGAAAAGGCCGAACTCATTGCCAAGCTGGGCATACGTTACTTTCTTGTGCAGGAGTTTACCCTCGCTCTAGCTGCCATGGAAGCCGATGCCTTTGTAAAACAGGTGGTGGAAACATACAACGTAAAGCACTTTGTGGTAGGAAAAAACCACCGCTTTGGAAAGCAGGCTAAAGGCGATTTCGCGCTGCTACAGCAGCTGGGCCCTGAGCTGGGATACACCATCGATGCTTTCGAAACGGTGAGCGACAACAGCCAGCGCATTAGTTCCACTAACATTAGGGCGGCGCTCATGGCAGGCAACCTGCAGGCAGCAAATCAAATGCTGAGCTACCCCTACCTTTTGGCGGGCACCATTGAAACTGGTCGAAAATTGGGACGCACCATTGGATTCCCCACCGCTAACATCAAGCCCAACGATCCATTGAAGTTGGTACCGGCCAACGGTGTTTATGCAGTTCTGCTCCACATCGATGGAAAGGTAGAGCGAGGAATGATGAATATTGGCGTAAGACCCACCGTGGACAGTTCGCACAGGAGAACCATTGAAGTGCACATCATCGATTTTAATGCAGACGTATACAATCACCACATTGAAGTAGCTTTTGTGGAAAGACTACGCAATGAACAAAAGTTCGCCAGCGTAGAAGAGCTCAAGGCACAACTCCATACCGACAAGCAGACAGCGATTGAAGTGCTGGACAGCCACAACCTCAATGATTTTAAAAAGTATTTTCTAACTTTATCCGTATAAAATCGCGCTACCATGGAAAAAATAATCAACGAAACCCTTCCCTACAAAGTTGCCAACATAAAACTTGCAGAATGGGGCAGAAAAGAGATAGCCATTGCCGAAAAGGAGATGCCAGGCCTAATGGCCATTCGAAAGAAACACGCCGACCAGAAACCACTTAAGGGTGCTAGGGTAATGGGCTCACTGCACATGACCATTCAAACCGCCGTGCTCATAGAAACCTTAAAAGCCCTAGGAGCCGACATAAGGTGGTGCAGCTGCAACATCTTCTCCACACAGGACCACGCCGCAGCAGCCATTGCTGCAGATGGAATTCCAGTTTTTGCATGGAAGGGTGAAACGCTGGAAGAGTATTGGTGGTGTACCGCACAGGCATTATCATTCCCTGATGGCAAGGGACCAAACCTAATTGTAGACGATGGTGGCGATGCAACCCTACTCGTACACAAAGGCTACAAGGCCGAAAATGATGCAACGGTGCTAAACAGAAAGGCCGAGAGCCACGAGGAGCAGGTAATTCTAAATATTCTAAAAGACATTCTGGCCGAGGATGGGCAGAAGTGGCACCGCACCGTAAAGGAGTGGAAGGGTGTTTCGGAGGAGACCACCACCGGTGTTCACCGTCTCTACCAAATGCAGGAGAAGGGCGAGCTGCTGGTTCCCGCCATCAACGTGAACGACTCGGTTACCAAGAGCAAGTTCGACAACCTATACGGCTGCCGCGAATCGCTGGCCGACGGTATTAAGCGCGCCACCGACGTGATGCTTGCAGGCAAAGTGGTTGTGGTATGCGGCTATGGCGACGTTGGAAAGGGCTGCGCAAGAAGCATGCGCTCCTACGGCTCACGCGTTATTGTAACCGAAATTGACCCCATTTGCGCCCTGCAGGCTGCCATGGAAGGCTTCGAAATAAAAACAATTGAGGAGACACTCAACGAAGGCAACATTTACGTTACCACCACCGGAAACTGCGACATCATCACCCTCGACCACATGAAGCAGATGAAGGACCAAGCCATTGTGTGCAACATTGGCCACTTCGACAACGAAATTCAGGTGGATAAACTCAACACCATGCCAGGTATCAAGAAGGTAAACGTGAAGCCTCAGGTTGACCAATACTTCTTTCCTGATGGACGCTCCATATTCATGCTTGCAGAAGGCCGCTTGGTAAACCTTGGCTGCGCTACAGGACACCCCTCGTTTGTGATGAGCAACAGTTTCAGCAACCAAACGTTGGCTCAGCTTGAGCTCTGGACAAAGTCGCTCAAGGTTGACGTTTACCGTCTGCCCAAGGAACTCGATGAGGAGGTAGCGCGGTTGCACCTGGAGCAGCTGGGCGTTAAACTCACCAGCCTCACCCCCAAGCAGGCCAGCTACATCGGCGTAAAGCCAGAAGGACCTTACAAACCGGATCATTACAGATACTAGAAATCCACTTTCATTCTTCAATTTTATCTGAAAGTTTTAAATAAAACCAAAATACTTAATCAAGAAATTAAAGGTACTGCAATATCGTGGTACCTTTAATTTTTATACCATATCGATATCACAATATGAAAATGTTTACCCAAATATTTTTGGCAACCCTTCTTGTTGCGCATGGAGCATTGGTTTATTCCCAAAACAGCAATACAAAGACAAGCAAAATAGATACTGCATTGCTGTGTAACAAGAGAATTATTGCCATTGGCGAAGCTACACATGGCAGTCATCAAGAGCAGGTCTTCAAGGATAGCCTAATTCGGAAGTTAGTAAAGGTATGTGGGTTCAAAACCATATTATTAGAAGCCAACAGTAAAGCTGTTCAGCCACTAAATAGTTACATACAGAGCGACACAACCGTTGACATACGCAACGAAATGATACGCGATTACCGATTGTACTGGGTTTGGAAAACCGATGAGTATGTGGAATTGCTTGATTGGATAAGACAATACAACAAAAACACTGGGAAAAAAGTGCAATTGGTCGGCATTGATTTAAACGACAACTCTGCAAGGATGAGGGACTCACTAATTGCTGTAAATGTCAAATATACTATGGCCGATTCCCTAAATAGCAAAGCCATCTTGTTGGCTCACGACAGCCATATTGCGGGGTACGACCATTCTGATTTCATATCGATGGGTGGCTATTTGAAAAGAATGTATGGAGCAAACTACTACACCATTGGTCAGCTATTTGGCAAAGGAAGTTTCAACACTCTTCTTGCCAGTAATGGCTATGACCTTAACGACACCTCTTACGTAACCTACGACATAAGCAATTTGTCCAAAAAGTTGAAGGAAAACACAGAAAAGGAGACAATAATCGTAACAAGCGGAAACCACGTGCTAAGGAGAGCAAGACACGTTTGGCTGTATGGATCATCGCTTCCAAGTATTGGTATAAAGAGATCCTATAAATGCAAACCCAACGAATGGTTTGATGCCATTGTCTTTCATGACAGCATATGGTCGGCATCAAACCTCATGCAAAATGGAAATTATTATGTTTATGCAAACTATAGTACAAAAATTGACAGCACAATAAATTGTGATTCAGCAACGGTAACAACAGATTACAATACAACCTGTAAAACGATAGTAGAAACACAGTTCTTCAATGGCAATATGTATCTAGGATCGACACGAGACACACTCAACATAGGGATTAACTCTCTCAGCAAAAAAATTGCTATCAAAGGGAACGTCAATAGTATTAAAGTATATGTCAACCTATTCTCCAATGGAGAGGTAACCCTTACCAATTTTTCAGTAGTAAATTCAGCATCAATAGTTCTTTCAAATAATATTTTTCAGGAAAAGAATAATACAACAATACCAATCAGGCCAAAAAGCAACCTCAAGTTAATTGTTACCTATAGCAAAAAAGGGGTTAAGTTTGAAAGAATAGCACTTTTAAAGTAAAAGCACCTTAAAACGGGTGCTTTTTTCAAAGAAAGATATCGCAGCGAATGGGCTTTTCTGTAACTTTGAGGAACGGAGCTCTGGCACAATTTTGTTAACAGGAACAATGGCGCTAACTTTATCCCCTGAAAAAAATTTCACGCAACAAACAAAACAGCACAATGGGAAGCAATCAATACAAAATTAAGGCATACGACATTAAGGAGCTGATTCCGCCAATGGGGTTCTGCTACGCCTCCGATACCATTACAGTGGATGGAATGAAGGTGGGTTACATGTACCGCGAAACCCGCGAGGATGACGATGATAGCGGCTGGCGCTTTCTATCCGGCACCGAAACCGATGAGTATGTGGATGACGACACCAACAGCATGTTTTTCGAGGTAAACGTTATTGCCAACTACGACCCTGCCATTATTCCCTACTTAAAGATGCCCGTTGGAACGGAATTGGAGCGCGAAGAGGGAACGGATAATTTTCAAGAGATTAAATAATTTCCACAACAATTAGCATCAAACTTATTCGTATGGAAGCAAACAGCTCAAAAAAAAGCCATAAACCGAAGAAAGGCTGGATGACAGAACTCTATAAAGAGACCATTCACTTTCTCACACGGCGAATATGGAGTATCAGGCTGGATCAATTTTCCAAGAATAAGTCGTTCCTCTATCGAACACTTCGGATTATAGTATTAGCATTACGTGGGTTCATGGAGGATCAAGTATCGCTTAGGGCTTCGGCTCTAACCTTCTACACATTGATGTCCATTGTGCCTATTCTTGCCATGGGTTTTGGCATTGCCAAAGGGTTTGGTTACGACAAGCTGTTGGAAACTCAACTACTCGACACGTTAAAGGGTCATGAGGAAATAGCATCAAAACTCATCGATTTTTCCAACTCACTGCTTGCCCGTACTGGAGGTGGATTAATTGCCGGAATTGGTATTGCCGTTTTATTCTGGTCAATTCTGAAGGTTTTCGGAAACATCGAACGGTCGTTCAACGCCATTTGGGAGATAGACAAACCGCGCCACTTTACACGTAAATTCAGCGATTACCTATCCATGATGCTCATTGCCCCAATTTTAGTTGTGGCCTCCAGCAGCACCAATGTCTACATTATTACTCACTTAGGCACCTACGCCCAACAGCATGAAATGCTGGGATATATAAGCCCGTTTCTCTTCTTTTTGGTGAAGCTAATCCCCTACTTTCTGGTATGGGTTCTTTTTACGCTCATCTACATTGTGATGCCCAACACTACCGTAAAAACCAAGTCGGGAATCGTGGCTGGAATTGTGGCAGGAACACTCTTCGCCATTACACAATGGATTTATGTACATTTTCAAGTTGGAGTATCACAGTACAACGCTATTTATGGAAGTTTTGCTGCGCTACCACTCTTCCTAATCTGGATGCAGACCAGCTGGCTAATAGTGCTGCTAGGAGCGGAAATATCCTTCGCCATTCAAAATGTCCAGCTATATGAATACGAAAACGAAGCAATTAACATAAGCCATCGTTCAAAGCGAGCCCTTTCACTGTTGGTTATACATCGAATTGTAAGCCGGTTTAAAAATGGGGAACCGCCTTTAACTGCCACCGACCTTTCCACCGATTTAAATATGCCCATTCGACTGGTAAGGCATATTCTTCACGACCTTACCCAGGCCAACCTAATTGCAGAAACCTACACCGACGAGCCAAAGACGAGAGCATACGTACCTGCCATCTGGATTGAAAAAATATCGATACAGTTTGTAAACCAAGCGCTTGATAGCTTAGGCGTGGACCCTGTTATTGAATCTGCACCGCCTGTGCTGAATCACATTCTAACCATTCAGCAGAATTTCGAAATATTTCTAAACAAACACCCCGATAACAAGTTACTTAAGGACATTGATTAACCAAGATCGTGTGAACGGTATCAACTAATAACCATTGTATATAAAAAGTAACCGGCCATTGGGCATAACGGTATACTTTTTCAATGCATAACCTCCACCGCTCGTTGGATAACCAAAAGCCATAAAAGAGTATACTCTATTGCATTTGGGGCAAGTGGCCTGAAATGGATTATCACTATCGAGTACCACTGCCTGATCTAAATCGTTAGGGCAGGTTGCATCGAAGGCATAATACCCATCTACACCGGTGTTGTATACAATAACACCGTGGAGCTGATAGCCATAGTTCTTAACTAAAATGGAGTGTTGCGGAAAATTAAGGTCATTGGCATCGGGCATATCTAAGTTCACTTGAAAGCTCACAGTTACATTCGGCACCGGATTCTCACGCTCCTTATCACATGCAGCAATTGCATATAAGAAAAAAAGAATAAAACTGAATTTCCAAACCGTCGCTTTCATTAAATATTGTAAATTTGTGACAATGCGTTTCTGTTTCATAACGATTCTAATCGCTCTTTTGGTATTTTGTGCACCTCAAAAAACAATGGCGCAAAGTACAAAAAAGTATTCAATCGATCTTGGTCCAGTAGATGAACCAATTTCGAGGAAATTTGCCAGAATGCGTGCTAAATACGATAAGAAGCACAAAGAACATTTATCAGATAGAATTAAGGAGAAACAAGAAAAAGAGTTTGAAAAAGCGAGAGCGCAAAGCATAAAAAAGCACCTCGCCAACCAATCTCCAGCACTCAGGAAGAGGTTGGAGAAGGAAATGAAGAACGGTAGTTTGCCTAATCAAGCAGAAAAGAGAGATAAGAAAATCACCCGAATTAAGAAAAAAAGAGAAAACCATGGATAAAAGCACCATCATCTACATCATTGCCATCGGACTATTCCTTCTTGCAAAGGCATTTGGCAAGAAGAAACAACAGGAAGTTTCCAAAAGCGAAGGTGGCTCTCTCCTCGAAACTCTTTTCGGCGAAGAGGCAAATCCACAACCCACGCAATCGTCACACCCAATGGATGATGTATTTGAAAGTTTTGGCCAAAAGGAACCTATTGTAGAACCACCTTCACCACCAAAACCCGAATATCGCTTTTCTACCATTGAAGCAAGATCAGAAGAGTCTGAATTTCCACAGGACAAGGCAGATATTATCGACACACCAGACAATGCAATATTTCAGCCATTAGACGTGGCACCCGATGAGAACGATTTCTTTGCCAACCAAGAAGCATTTTCCCATGCAGGTGCCTTTGATACTGCAGAGCAGGACGAAGCCACCATAAATGCAAACAACGAAATTGGAAAAGAAACTCACACCATGGTTGACTCTAACAACCTCATGGCCTTCCACCAAGACTTTAGTTTACGAAAGGCAATGCTATTCTATGAGGTGATGAAACCAAAGTTTCAGGAATTTTAGCAAACCACCTCAATCTGGTTATTGAAAAGTTTTTTAGTATATTTGTCCCCCACGAGGGAGAGTTCCGAGCAATCGGAATTCTTTTTTATTTACCCCTTATAAACAAATATTTATGGCAACGGTGAATTACGTTACGGAAGAAGGGCTAAAGCGATTAAAAGCCGAACTCGACCAACTTAAAAACGTGGAAAGACCTGCCATTTCGCGCCAAATAGCAGAGGCAAGAGATAAAGGAGATCTTTCCGAAAACGCTGAGTATGATGCAGCAAAAGAAGCTCAAGGATTGATGGAAATGAAGATTTCCAAGCTCGAAAATATTGTAGCAAACTCGCGAGTACTCGACGAATCAAAGATAGACATCTCCAAGGTTCAAATCCTTAATCGAGTAACTATAAAGAATTTGAAGACCAAGACCAACATGATCTACATGCTTGTTGCCGAAAGTGAAGCTAACCTTAAGGAAGGCAAACTCTCCATTGGCACTCCAATAGCTCAAGCGTTGCTAGGTAAAAAAGTTGGTGACAAAGTTGAAGTTCAGGTACCATCGGGAACGGTTACCTTTGAAATTATGGAAATATCGCGTTAAATTGCCAACAAAAAATCATGTCTACCATCTTTTCAAAAATCGTTAATGGCGAAATCCCATGCTACAAAATAGCAGAAGACGAACATTACTTTGCCTTTTTGGATATTAACCCCCTGGCTAAGGGGCATACTTTGGTGATTCCAAAGGCTGAGGTGGATTACATTTTCGACTTAGATCAGAAGTCTCTTGCCAGCCTAATGGTATTTGCCCAAAAAATTGCAAAAGCGGTGCAGGCAGCAATTCCCTGTAAAAGAATTGGAGTAGCTGTTCTTGGCTTAGAAGTACCTCATGCTCACATTCATCTTGTTCCATTGAATAGTGAAAACGACATGGACTTTCGCAAATCAAAATTAAAGTTCACCACCGAGGAGTTTTTGCAAATTGCAGAATCAATTAAAAAACAGCTATAAGCATTTCTCCAGCACAAAGAATAAGCAGCAGGCCAATGGCTATTGGGATAAGTATGCCATTCCCGGAATATTTAATTGAGCCACTACTTTTTCAATCTATCCGGGTTTTTTGTTAAAAAATCGCTCCAACCAGAATAGCTTCCAGAAGCAGGAACGATACTAGTAGATTGGAAATAGTGGCAAACAGCTGCAGCCAATCCGTCGGTTGCATCGAGCGCTTTTGGCAACTCCTTAATCTGCAGCATACTTTGAAGCAAAGAGGCTACCTGCTCCTTAGAGGCATCTCCTCTTCCAGTAATGCTCATTTTTATTTTCCGAGGTGCATATTCAAAAATTGGCATATCACGCATAAGTGCAGCCGCCATAGCAACACCCTGTGCCCGTCCAAGCTTAAGCATGCTCTGCACATTTTTTCCAAAGAAAGGTGCTTCAATAGCCAACTCATCGGGGTGATACTCATCGATGAGCTGGCTGACCCTCTCATATATCTTCTGGAGCTTAATATAATGGTTGGCATACTTTTTAAGTTCTATGACCCCAAGCACAACCAAGCTAATTTTTTTCCCCTCAACTCTTATAATTCCATAACCCATAATGGATGTACCGGGGTCGATACCTAAAATTATCTTTTCGCCAATAGTTCCCATTAGTATGAACCTAAAATTTCGCCAAATCCACCTGCGGGGACAATTCGGTGAACCGAGGGAGCAACAATGGAATAACTTCGAGGTGCCGACACACCCAATGCTTGCAATGCTTTAGACATAGAGTCTTCCAACGGATCACCAAAATCACGACCAAGATCATCGGCGGCTGCCATATCCACCGTAATACCTGAATAGTAGTCGCCTACGCCTAGTGAATTCTGCGTAGAGAAGCAGATAGGAAAAAATGCATAGTTAAAATACTTATCAAAGAAGACATACATCCCCACCGGTTTTCCATCGGTTTGTGAACCAACCAACTTCACATCCATGTAAGGTTTAAGTCCATTAATTACCAATTCACTGGAGGAGGCTGTTCCCTTTGTGGTAATAAATGCAACACTAGAAAGCCCCTGGGCAGCATAGGCGTTATTGTTAAAATAAACCGTACTATCTAAATTGGTGTGCAATTTGTTATTGACAAACTTCACAAAAGTTTTTGAAGTGTTTCCATTCCCCAGTATTTGACTGGCCAGCTGCGTAGCGACCGAAGTAAGGCCACCACCATTATAGCGAAGATCCACCACCAACTTAGTAATACCATTTTCCTCAAAATACTTAAATGCTGAATCCAGCTCCACCACAGAATTACCAATAAAGCTATAAAATGCAAGGTAACCCACACGTTCTGCACCAATACTTAAAATCTTTTTCGAAAGAACTGTATTAAATGCAACCTGCCTCTTAGCAAAAACGCCCTCGTGTACTACATTCTCAAGATCTGTCATTGAAATGGTTGTGGAGTATCCATCGGTGGTAGGCCCAAGCAGAGAGCTTAGATTGCTTGACGTGGGAACAGTACCGTTTATGGAATTGATGATCCATCCACGAGTGGCACCAACAGACTTTAATGGACTATCATTGAAAATATAGGCCAGACGCAGATTATTTTGATCGTCGAATGCCATTGAAATACCGTAACCAACATAAACTCCCTGTTTAAAATAATCCTCATAATCGCTGTAAGACATCACAAAACTATAACGATCAATTGGCTTATATCTCATCGAATCCATGAGGACAGATGGGCTTGAATAATTTGATGGATTAACCGTAGGAACATGATCATACCAAAGGTAGTATGACTGCAAAATTTGGTAGAGTTGCCCATTGGCCGATTCTACATCAGATATGCTACTCTCCTTGGTGCAACTTGTAAGAAACAGCGCTGTAAAAACAGCAGCAACGCACAATCTAATAAATTTTCTCATACTTTACGCTTTATCTGTCTGTCCATAACCTGCTGAAAAATAACACTAAACACAATAAGAGAAAGTCCAACAAAGGTTGTCCAAAAAATTGTCTCACCAACCACAAAATGAATAAAAATCAAGGAAAGAAACGGAACAAGGTATATTATATTGCTCAGTTTATCGGTTGACGAAGTATTGCTAAGCGCCTTAAGCCAAAGCAAAAAAGTTATACCCATTTCAAAACAGCCAACATAAACACCAGCCAACATGCTGGACCCTTTAATGCCATAAAAATTGGGGACAAATAATGAAAACACGAACAAATAAGCTAAGCTGAAAAGAAAGTTTAAAAAAAGTTTATCCTCCTCAGCACGTACATCCTTTACATTAAACACCCAAAAAAAAGCCCACAGAAGTGAGCTAAAAATAGCCAAGCTAACACCAAGAAGGCTTGTATCACCAAATCCGGTAAGTTTTCCTTGCGATGAAATAATCGCAACGCCGGCCAGGCTAATCAGCAGAGAAAACACACTCCAGCCCGAAAGTTTACGACCGAGCACTGGCACCGCCAAGAATACTAGCACCACGGGCCACACAAAGTTTAGCGGTTGTGCTACTTGAGCGGGAAGCAAGGTGTATGCTTTAAGTAAAATAAGATAATAGCCAAAAGGATTTAACATGCCAAGAAATGCAGAATAAGCCCAGTCTCTCTTGTTGTGAGGCCAAACTGTTAATAGTTTACCTTGATAAATCAAAAAACCAAGCAAAACAGCTACCGATGTGAGATTTGCTAAAAAAAGCAGCTGAACAAAGGTTAAACCTTGCAACGCAATTTTAAAAGCAGAAGCAGAAGTTCCCCAAAAAAGAACCGTAAATCCACCAAAAACATAGGCTTTGCAATTGGGTCTCATGCACAAACTATTGAAGTTCAAGCAAAGTTTTAAAGAACACGATCTTCCCCGTAAATTGGTTGTTAACCATATCAACAAAGGTTAACATGCAATCACGCTCAAAATAAGCCACCCCTACCTGATTGGCAACCACAATCTGAATAGAATAGGTGTATCCATCATCATCTTTAGAAAGAACCCGTGTAAAAACAATATCACGGACAAAGGGCCACCTGTTCAAAAAGGGGAAATATTCTTCCTGCGCCCAACTTTTCCAAGGCAAGGCATAGGCATTATCAATGCTAACAGTTAAGTTAATAATGTATCCCTTCATGAATCATTTTTTTCGAAATTACACAATTATTCCATTTCAAAATATAGCCTACAAAAAAGGGACAGCAACATACCATCCCTTCTAATTAATCTATTTGTATGTTAAATTAGTCGATGTAATCGAAACCGGTATAAGGCTTAAGTACTTCAGGTACCGCAATACCCTTTTCGGTTTGGTAATTCTCGAGAATGGCAGCGACAATACGCGGTAAAGCAAGCGAACTTCCATTAAGCGTATGAGCCAGCTGCGTCTTCTTATCTTCACGGAATCTCAACTTTAAGCGGTTAGCCTGAAACGACTCAAAATTGGAGACAGAGCTAACTTCTAACCACTTTTGCTGTGCCGCCGAGTATACCTCAAAATCATAAGTCAAAGCAGAGGTAAAGCTCATATCGCCACCACAAAGACGAAGTATTCGATAAGGTAAGCCCAATGCTTGAACAATTGACTCTACATGGGTTACCATTCCCTCGAGAGCCTCATAGGAGATATCAGGATGAGATACCTGAACTATTTCTACCTTGTCGAACTGATGGAGACGGTTTAGCCCACGCACATCCTTTCCGTAACTTCCTGCCTCACGACGCCAGCAAGGGGTATAAGCGGTCATCTTCACGGGCAACTCCGCAGCCTCAAGAATTACATCCCTAAAAATATTGGTTACCGGCACTTCGGCAGTAGGCACCATATATAAATTATCGACGGTTACATGATACATTTGCCCGTCCTTATCAGGAAGTTGCCCTGTGCCATAGCCCGATTCAGCATTAACCATAAAAGGAGGGAGCACCTCCGTATATCCTGCTGCGGTATTTCTATCGAGGAAAAAGCTAATTAACGCTCGTTGAAAACGAGCACCTTTTCCTTTAAAAACAGGAAAACCTGCACCCGTAAGTTTATTCCCCAATTCAAAATCGATGATATCATAGCGTTTTGCCAAATCCCAGTGAGGAACGGCGTTAGCAGCCAAGGTTGGCATCTTGCCTCCCGTTCTAACAATAACATTATCTTCTGGCGTTTTACCCTTTGGTACACTGGAGTGTGGTAAATTAGGAATCACCACTAACTTTGCATTCAGAAGTTCCTCCACCTCAGACAAGCGCTGCGAAAGAACTTTAGAGTTCTCCTTGATTTGAACGGTTTGCTCCTTGGCCACATCAGCTTCCTGCTGCTTGCCTTGTTTGTAGAGCATACCTATCTCCTTCGATATCCTGTTAATTTCAGCAAGATTATCTTCCAGCACCATCTGCACTGAGCGACGTTCGTCGTCGAGCTTTAAAATTTCATCAACAAGCACCCGGCTATCGAAGCCCTTTACTAATAAACGCTCGACTACTTCGGTGGTGTTGTCACGGATTTGCTTTAGGGTGAGCATAATAGCGATAATTATAGTCAAATAAAAACTCCTGATATTCACTGCCAACGACAGTAAATATCAGGAGCTAAATTACCAAATATTTTGTGTTATTCGGCAGCAGGAACAACCGAAACGAAAGACTTATCGTCTCTTTTTTTCTGGAAGGTTACAATACCATCAACCATAGCAAATAGAGTATGATCCCTACCAATGCCAACGTTTTTTCCAGGGTTATGAACAGTACCGCGCTGACGCACGATAATATTACCGGCCTTTACGACCTGTCCACCAAAAAGCTTAACGCCTAAGCGTTTGCTCTCGGATTCTCGACCGTTCCTAGAACTACCAACACCTTTTTTGTGTGCCATTTCCGAAAGGTTTTATCAATTATGCAACAATTTCTTCAATCTGAATGCGAGTAAGGCTAGCCCGAAAACCACGTTTCATCTTGTAGCCTTTTCTTCTTCTTTTCTTAAAGATGATCACTTTATCACCCTTAAGATGGTTAAGAATTTTGGCGGATACCTTAGCATCCTTAATGGTGGGAGCACCAACCTTTAATTGACCTTCGTTATCAATCATGAAAACTTGGTCAAAACTTACCTGAGCTCCTTCTTCGCCCACCAAACGGTTCACGTAAATCTTCTGATCTTTCTGAACCTTGAACTGTTGTCCTGCTATATCAACAATTGCGTACATCGGTAAAAAATTATTTCATTACAATTGGAGTGCAAAAGTATAAAACTTTGAATGACTTACAAAGGTTTATACAAAGAATTTCGATCTCATCATCGAGCGCGCAAATTTAGTAGCTTTTTTCATATTTCTGCTACCCCTAATGCAGAAATTATGAAGTAAACAGCCTTAAAAAAGATGAATATACCGCTGTAACCATTTTTAAAATCACCATACCATCGCTCGTAATGATTAAGGATATCTCAATTCCAAGCTATGCTCCCGTCTAACGTTCGGCATTAAAATTACAATCGGGTAATAGAATACAGATAGCTACATAGCCCAAAATTCAAGCACCTCAACGGTAAGCAAAATTTTTTAAGAGGCAACAGAGCCATCCTAAGTCCAAAACTGCATCGCTCATTCCAAAAGAGTCATAAGAAAATCGCCACATGAGACAATGTGATAAAGAAATTACTCCTACAATAATAGGCAGGTGACGATAAAAAACGACTTATCGCTCACTACTTTTTTGCGTATTTCCCGTTGGCCTTAAATTTATAAGCTAAAGCACTCTTCTTCACATTGATTCCAAAAGAGCACGGTGTAAGCAAACCGGTTAATTTTAAAAAAGTTGATGATTGAAATTTAAATACCTAGGACAGAAATGACACAAAAACGATAATTCGAATTCTCATCAATCACAAAAACGAAAGCCAACTTTGTTAACAAGAGATCAAACGCCTAATTGATAATCAAATGAAACCTTAGAATTTATTGGCAAACGAGACTGGCAGTGAACCGTTATCAAAAAAAAAAATACGGTTAATAATAATTTTTAAAAAAAAGTGCAATTAAGTCAAAAATGCACTATTATTGTGCACAATTATACTAACTAAATTATAATACATAATACTAAACAACAAACAGTTATCATGAATAACCAAAACAAAGAAACAACCGTTTACATGGCAAACGAAGTTTCGATCGACGAAGAAGAGCCTCCGTCACTGGGATGTGGACAACAAAACACTTCCCAGACACTAGAAAAAAGATTTAACCAATCAAATTCCGAATCCTTTCCTATCTCAAGCCAAGCAAGAAAATTTATCACCAGAAACTATCCCGGATTATCCGATCAGGACTGGAATTCTTGGCAATGGCAACTCAAAAATGGCATCATCTCCTACAGCCAACTTCGAAAGCTTCTCCAGCTAAGTGAAGACGAGCAACAGCCAATCTCAGACGAAAATGATTCATTACCGCTTAGAATAACCCCTTACTATGCTAGCTTAATTGATCCCAACAACATCAATCAGGCAATACGTAAAAGCGTAGTACCAACCTATGCAGAGACCATCCTTTCGGCCGGAGAAGAGTCGGACCCACTAAGCGAGGAAAATTGTAGCCCATTGCCCAACCTTGTGCACCGTTATCCAGACAGAGTGTTATTTTTAGCCACAGGGTTTTGTTCAACCTACTGCCGATATTGCACTCGTTCGCATATGGTTGCCAAAGATAAAGTCCACTTTAGCACATCTATTTGGGATCAAGCCATTGAATATGTTCGTGAGCACACAGAGGTTAGAGACGTCCTTATCTCTGGGGGTGATCCACTAACCTTACCAGATCATCGACTTGAATACTTACTATCAAAACTCAGGGCCATTGAGCATGTAGAGATACTACGAATTGGCACCAAGGTTCCAGTAGTGTTACCACAGAGAATTACACATTCATTAACTACAATCCTTCACAAGTATCATCCGCTGTTAATCAGTATTCACTTTACCCATCCCGACGAGCTTACGCCAGAAGTTAAGGAAGCGTGCAGCAGGCTTGCAGATGCAGGTATACCGCTTGGTAGCCAAACTGTCCTTTTGAAGGGAGTCAACGACAACGTGGAAACCATGAGAAAGCTAATGCAGGGACTACTTCGGATTAGAGTAAGACCATACTACCTCTACCAATGTGATCCAATTCCTGGCTCTTCACATTTTAGAACACCCGTTGAAAAAGGCCTCGAAATTATTAAGGGTTTAAGAGGTTGGACATCGGGTTATGCTGTTCCCCACTATGTAATTGATGCTCCTGGTGGTGGTGGAAAAATTCCACTGCTCCCCGAATACTATCAAGGCAGAGACGAAAAGGGACAAATTATTCTAAAAAACTACGAAGATAAAACGTTCTATTATCCCGACTTCGAATAGCCGGCTTATCTATACTTAACAACCATGTTCCGTATTAGAACAGTTGCTAGCGATGTATATCCTAGGGACAAAGAGGCTATTAGTCAAGTTAAGGAGATTCTTAAATCTCACTTCGGTGCTGTGGAGGCGGAGCAATTTGAACTCATTCCAGAGCAGCTGCGTAACCCACTAAAGTTCAAGTTTACCACTAAACTATTGGTAGCTGATGACTACAGTGGGAATGTAAGAGGCTTTGCGTTTCTGTATCATGCTCCCGATCTTGGTTTCTGCTTTCTTGACTACATTGCCACCCACAAGGATATAATTTCCGCTGGAGTAGGTGGAGCTCTCTACGAAAGAGTTCGTGAAGAGGGGAAAAATCTTAATGCAACGGGGCTTTTCTTTGAGTGTCTACCTGATGAGCCTACGATATGCAGCAACAGTGAGTTAATTGCAGAGAACAAAAAGCGCTTACGTTTCTATGAAGCGTTTGGTGCTCGCCCAATTATCAACACAAAATACGAAGCTCCCCTTTCGCCAACCGATAGCTGTCCACCTCACCTCGTTTACGACGACCTCGATAGCGAATCGCAGCTAATGGGAGTAGAACTAAAAAAAATAGTACAGGCCATTCTAGAAAGGAAATATGCTACCCTCTGTCCTGCGAGTTACAGAAGCATGGTGGTAAACTCCATTGACGACGGCCCTGTTGAAAGAAGACCTTTCCGATATAAAAAAGGAGAAACTGCCACCAATATTGGTTCATCCGTCTCTAGCCGGAAAAAGATAATCCTTGTGATAAACGACAAGCACCACATTCACCATGTGCGGGAAAGAGGTTACGTAGAATCGCCAGTAAGGATTGATAGCATTAAAAAGGAGATTTTTAAAACAGATATTTTTCAAGAAATAGTTGCGGAATCTTTTTCAGAACAATATATAAAGGCAGTACATCACTACACCTTATTCAACTATCTGAAAAAGGTTTGTGCTGAAATTTCACCATCAGAATCGCTCTACCCCTACGTTTTTCCCATCAGGAACGCCACTCGCCCGCCCAAAGACAGGACATACGCAGCTGGCTACTACTGCATCGACACCTTTACGCCAATAACGCGTAATGCCTTTTTGGCTGCCCGAAGAGCTGTTGACTGTGCTTTGACCGCCGCCGAAAAAATTATTGAAGACTACCCGGTGGCCTATGCCCTCATACGTCCCCCTGGGCACCATGCCGAGAGCAAAGTGTTTGGTGGCTTTTGCTACTTTAACAACAATGCTGTTGCAGCACAAATGCTTTCAGATTACGGCAAAGTGGCCATTCTTGATATAGACTATCACCATGGCAATGGTCAACAGGAGATTTTCTACAAGCGAAAAGATATCTTAACGGTCTCCATTCACGGACATCCATCCTTTGCCTATCCCTACTTCTCGGGGTTTAAAAACGAGAAGGGCGAAGGTGACGGCGAAGGATTTAACATCAACTTCCCTCTTCCAGAAAAGGTAGACGGCAAGCAATATCGCGAAACGCTAGAAAAAGCTATTAAAAAAATAAAGGCTTTCAACCCCAGATTTCTTGTAGTTGCTCTTGGACTAGACATTGCCAAAGGTGATCCCACGGGCAGCTGGAGCCTAACTGCTCCCGATTTTTATGAAAATGGATTACTCATAGGAGCACTAAAGCTTCCAACTCTAGTAGTTCAGGAGGGTGGCTACCGAACTGCCAACATTGGTGTTAACGCCAAAAACTTTTTCAAGGGATTAGCAACCAGCTATCCCCTATTTTCGAACCAGAAAATGCTAAAAGCATAATGACCATAGGACTAACCTACGATTTAAAAAGCACCTACCTTAAAAATGGTTTCACAAAAGAGGAGGTAGCCGAATTTGATTCAGAAGAGACCATTATTGGATTTGAACAATCTCTTAGTGAACTGGGATTCAATACAGAACGCATTGGTAACATTATGGAGCTTACCGAAGCCCTCGTGATAGGGAAACGATGGGATCTTGTGTTCAATATTGCAGAAGGGGTTCATGGTATTGGTAGAGAAGCGCAAGTTCCAGCCATTCTGGATGCATACAACATCCCTTATGTATTTTCGGATCCACTGGTGTTGAGCCTAACGCTCCACAAAGGGATGACCAAGCACATTATTCGGGACAGAGGAATTCCAACAGCCCCATTTGTGGTTATTGATTCGTCTGATGATCTTAATAATGTATCGTTGACCTATCCATTATTTATTAAACCAGTTGCGGAAGGAACTGGCAAAGGAATTACAGAAAAATCACTTGTGAAGACCGCGGATGAATTTCGTGCCAACACAATTGAATTGCTTAATAAATTTGGTCAACCAGTATTAGTAGAGGAGTTTCTACCTGGTCGCGAATTCACCGTTGGTATTGTTGGAACAGGCAATGACGCCCACCCTGTTGGCATTATGGAAATCAGCATTACCGACAAATCAGCAGGAACCATATACTCCCTCTTTGTAAAGGAGAACTATCAAAACAGGGTGGAATATACCGTTCCGGACGAAACAATTACAAAGCAATGCTACAAAGTAGCACTTGATGCTTGGAAAGCGCTTGGTTGTCGCGATGGTGGCCGTGTTGACTTAAGGATGGACAACAAAGGAGTACCTAACTTTATTGAAGTAAATCCGCTTGCAGGATTAAACCTGGTATACTCTGACCTACCAATTCTTGCCTATAAAGCAGGCTATACCTATTTGCAACTCATCAAAGAAATTATGGAATCGGCAGCAAAACGACTACATTTTAACATGCCCAAGCCATGAGTCCAAAAACGGCAGTAATACTCTTCAACAAGCTCTCAAAAAATGCACTAGCGGACGAGGCTGACGTGCTCGACCAAGTTCAACTTGTTTCCGAAGCCATGGTTCAGCTGGGTTATAGCCCTATTGCCATACCACTTTCCATTGAGTTAAAAAAGGCGGCCAAAGCCATTGCCGAAGCCAAGCCTGATTTTGTATTTAACCTTGTGGAATCAATCAACAACAAGAGTAGCTTAGTACATTTCGCCCCTGCCTACCTCGACACACTCGAAATATCTTACACCGGTTCGCACACCGAGGCCATTTTTGTAACCACCAGCAAAGTGCTTACCAAGAGACTACTTGCTGCAGCCGACCTTCCTACTGCACCGTGGTACATGCCAACCAACTTTGTAGCAGATGTAGCAAAGCGTTATATTCTTAAACCAATATGGGAAGAGGGCTCACTTGGACTTGATGAGCATTCGGTTTTCGACGGGAACAATCACAAAATGGTTGAAAAGGTTAAACAGCTTAACAACGAAACCTACTTTATTGAAGAGTTCATAGACGGTCGAGAATTTAATATTTCAATACTAGCAGGGAAAAACGGACCACAGGTCATGCCGCCAGCAGAGATTCGCTTTCTCGATTACCCTGCAAATAAGCCCAAGGTAGTTGGATACACAGCAAAATGGAAGGAGGATTCGTTTGAATACATTCATACCCAACGGACCTTCGAATATAACGATAACGACACTCCTCTACTTAAAAAACTAGAGACGATCTGCCTACAGACATGGAACACATTGGGATTAAGAGGTTATGTGCGGGTAGATTTCAGAATAGACCCCGATGGCAATCCTCTTATACTAGAGGTAAATACCAACCCGTGCATCTCTCCCGATAGCGGTTTTGTGGCCGCCTGCAAACATGCAGGATTATCTAATGCACAAATGATAGAACGTATCATTGAGGATGCCTTCCGTAAATAATAATCATACAAAGAGACCCCCACCATGCAAAAGGAAATCAGCATTCGAAGAAATGTATATCAATCGGACATTGAAGCAGTTAGAGAGATAGCAACATCAACTAATTTCTTTTACGACCATGAAATACCCGTTGCTGTTGAGCTAATTGAGGAAGCTTACAGCAAAGGCAAGGAGAGCGGTTACGAATTTATTTTTGCCGACATCGATGGCAAACCGGTAGGATATGCCTGCTATGGATTAATTCCCTGTACAAAAACTAGCTTTGATCTCTATTGGATTGTGGTGCACAACAGCCAAAGGGGAAAGGGTATAGGCAAAATCCTCCTCAACGAGGTTACCCACGACGTTAAAAAGATGGGGGGAAGCGCCATTTACATAGAAACGTCGGCCAAGGAACTTTACCGACCAACGCAACACTTTTATGAAGCGACAGGATGCACCCTCGAAGCAACTTTCCGTGATTTCTACGACATCGGCGACGACAAAAGGGTTTACGTGAAGAGAATATCTTAAAGCGACAAGTATGACAGCTACCTCCTTCATTACAAAGAATTATTAAACAATTAAAGATGTGGCAATTCAGCATCTTTGTGCTATTTTTACAATCGACGACCACCTTGTAGTAGAAATTAAACAATGAATTACTTCGATATAATTATTGGTATCCTTCTTATTATTGGTGCTATACGTGGATTTATTAAGGGATTTGTATCGCAGCTATTTGGCATTTTAGGTCTAATAGTCGGAATTTATGCCGCCATCAAATTATCCAATTGGGCAGCAGGAAAGTTGGTCGTATGGTTTGGCATACAAACTCAACTACTCCCCATCATCTCCTTTCTAGTTGTATTTAGCATAGTAGCCGTTGGACTTATACTGGCAGGAAAATTTATTGACAAAATGCTTGAAGCAGCAAATCTTAGCCTTATTAATCGTATTGTGGGTTCCATTTTCTCAATTCTCAAAACAGCCCTTATCATAAGCGTTGTTCTGTGGGGAATAAATTTCCTCAATACAAAAATCGGGTTTCTTTCCACGGAAGCAGTTAACAAGTCGGATCTATACACACCAATGTCAAAATTAGCGCCTACCGTACTTCCCTACCTCCACTTAGGAAAAGAATCTGAAAAAAAAGTTAATGGTGGTGACACCAAATAAACGGCACAAGCTATTCCAGAACTTTCAATGAAAATACATTTCTCAATAAATACAACCTCGTTAAACCGCAATGGCAAACGTCAAAACCCACTACATCGAGGACTGCAAAGTGCCAAATTACAGATATAACATTTCTAAGAAACCGTTATTGACTATGGATAGCACTAGTTTGGTAATTAAGTTAAACAATTAAAAAGGTTAGCCACCGTTTTTCAAAATACCATAATACTTCAAACCAAAAAAATATGTAGGTTTGAAAAATTTTTGTAGAAAATGAATTTTGTTGAAGAGCTAAAATGGAGAGGTATGATTCACGATATCATGCCGGGAACAGAGGAATTACTAAAAAAAGAACTAACCACAGCATATGTTGGGATTGACCCTACAGCCGATTCGTTGCACATTGGACATCTGGTTGGGGTAATGATGTTAAAGCATTTACAGGCAAACGGACACCGACCAATAGTTCTTCTTGGTGGAGCAACTGGAATGATTGGCGATCCATCAGGCAAGTCGCAAGAACGGAACCTGCTCGATGAAGAAGCTCTTCGCAACAACCAAGAGGCGCTCAAAAAACAGCTTTCCCGCTTTCTCGATTTTGATTCAAAAAAACCAAATTCCGCAATAATGGTGAATAACTACGACTGGATGAAAGACTTCTCCTTTCTGCAGTTTATTCGCGATGTTGGCAAGCATATTACCGTTAACTACATGATGTCCAAAGATTCTGTGAAAAAGAGATTGGGTGAAGAGTCACGTGTAGGTATGTCTTTCACCGAATTCACCTACCAATTAGTTCAAGGCTACGACTTCTTCTTCCTATATAAAAACTATGGATGTAAGCTACAAATGGGCGGCAGCGACCAGTGGGGAAACATTACTACCGGCACAGAACTTATCCGTAGAAAGCTTAGCGGAGAGGCCTATGCGCTCACCTGCCCCCTCATCACCAAGGCCGATGGCGGTAAGTTTGGAAAAACAGAACAAGGTAATATTTGGCTAGACTCTCGCTATACAACACCTTACCGCTTCTACCAGTTTTGGCTAAATGTTTCGGACGACGACGCAGCTAAATACATCAAAATATTTACCATGATTTCAAAGCAGGAGGTGGAGACGCTAATTGCCGAACACAGCCTGGCGCCCCACTTACGGCTACTTCAAAAAAGGCTCGCCGAAGAGCTAACTGTAATGGTTCACTCCCGTGCCGATTTTGACAGTGCTGTTGAAGCTTCTGAAATTCTTTTCGGAAAATCAACCTCAGATGCGCTGCATAAACTCGATGAGGATACCTTCCTCGCTGTTTTTGAGGGCGTGCCCATGTATGAAATCAGGAATTCTGAAATTGGAAGTCCAATTAATGTGGTAGAATTGTTGGCAGAAAAAACCAATGTATTCGCTTCCAAAAGTGAAATGCGACGATTAATTCAGGGTGGAGGATTAAGCATAAACAAGGAAAAAGTGGATTCAACTGAAGCGACTATCTCCATAACCGACTTTATCAACCACAAATACCTTCTGGTTCAAAAAGGAAAAAAGAGTTACTCAATAGTAAGAATTGCCCAATAAAACAAGGTTATGACAGAATCCTCAAATCAGATTATTAGCTTCAATTCAGTTGTAAGGTATGCGTGGAAATATCGAATTACCCTAATACTGTTAACAATAGTAGCAACAGTTGCAACCTATGGAATAACATTTCTCATCACCCCGCTATTTAAATCTACCGCAGTAATTTATGCCTCATCACCCGTAAACTCGGGTAAAGAGGCAATTGAAGGTAGCGCAAGCTACAGGGGAGTTGCAGAATTTGGTAATGAGGATGAAGCCGAACAGCTTATGGAGGTGGTTTCGAGCATCACTGTTAGGCAAAAGGTAACAGCACAGCTCAACCTTTGGGAGCATTATGGTATCGACACCTCAAACCCGTTAAAAAATTACTACATCGACAATATATTTGCAGATAATGTCAAACTTAGCCTCACCAAATTTAATGCATTAAAGATCGAGGTTTACGACTTCAACCCAACCTTCTCAGCACTGATTGCCAATACTTTCGCTGCCAATGCCGACTCAGCCTACCGTGCTGCTCGTAAAGTTAGGACTCAGGCAGCACTTAAGGTAGTTGAAACTCAGATGCGCTTAGCCGAGAGCGAATACAACTCTATTGTGGATTCAATAAGGCACTATCGAATGCTGGGCGTTTTTAGTCTGGACGAACAGACCAAAGCCATTTTTCGTGCAAAGGCCTTAGCAGTTGCACAAAACGACCAAGCTAAAGTAAATCGTATTAACGGAATGCTTGCTCCACTTGAGCACTATTCGGCACAAAATATGGGGTTGGAGTTTAGGCTTGAGAATACGATGAAGGAAATTTCTCTTTTATCTCAAAACCTTAAGGTAGCACAAGTTGAAGCAGAACAGGATATACCAAGCATATTTGTAATTGACAAGGCTATTACACCCGAAATTAAAGCGTATCCCAAAAGAATGTTAATTTCATTCTCTACAGGAATTGCCTCCTTCGTTTTTGCGCTTTTTATCCTTATGCTTTCCAGCTACATTAAAAATGAAATTCTTACCAGTAATATGGCAGAATCAGATAAGAAGTAAAAATCTTTTAATCTGGATTGCCACCTTCATTTTTCTGCTTATAAACGGGTATCTGCTCACCAAAGGGCTTTCTTACCTTATCGCTATGCCGTTTGTGCTATTGGCGATTCTATTGGTGTTCATTTCACCCGACAAGGCTCTGATTGCACTCTCCTTTCTTGCCCCTCTCTCCATTGAACTGCGAGTTTTCAGACCCGATTTGCCTTTTAGCATTATTATTCCAACGGAACCAATATTGCTACTTATTCTTGTTGCAGTCGTTCTACAACAACTAACCAAAAACAGGCTCTCTTCCAATATAATCTATCACCCTGTATCGCTAGCTATTATTGCATTTATGGCTTGGCTAACCATCGCAGCCACAACCAGTGAATATCCCTTAATTTCATTTAAGTACGTATTGGTAAGAGCATGGTTTTTTAGCGCCTTCTATTTTTTAGCCATTTCTCTATTCAGAAGGAGGATTAATATCGAACGTTTTTTCTGGGCATTTGCCATAGGGCTTGGGGTAGTAGCAGTATACGCCATTACCAAACAAGCATCCACAAACTTATTTTCCAAACAAACAGCAGCCGGTTCCGCTTGCCCATTCTTTAACGATCACACATCCTATGCAGCGGCGATAGCATTTGTAATTCCAATTCTTATTGGATTTCTAAGTACTGGCATGACTCGCCTAAAAAGAATATTTACATTTGGATTTATACTCTTTTTCACCGTAGCACTCATTCTCTCCTACACCAGAGCTGCTTGGCTAAGTTTAATTTTTGGCGGCGGAGTTTATCTACTGATTAGATTTCGGATTAGGTTGAGGACCATATTCTTGGTGGTTTTGGCTACAATAGCATTTGCTGTAAGTTTTCAGGATCAGATAGCAAGCTCGCTTGAGCGTAACAAGGCAGTATCGAGCCACAACTTACTTGAACACATTCAATCCATAACCAACATCCGCTCCGATGACTCCAATGCTGAACGGATCAACCGATGGCACTCGGCCATAGAGCTCTTTAATGAAAGGCCTATTATGGGCTGGGGACCTGGATGCTATACATTTGTTTACTGCGATTTTCAACTCGCCAACGACCGCACCTCCATTAGCACCAATAGAGGAGATGGCGGCAATGCTCACAGCGAATACCTTGGACTTCTTTCTGAGGCAGGAGTTCCTGCACTAACACTCTATCTGCTCATTCTTGGACTTGTTTACTACAAAGGAATTAGGTTCTACCAATCGAGCAACAACAAGATTATGAACGCCTTAGTAATGGCATCTCTCATTGGTATTTCAACCTATGTAATGCATAGCACCCTAAACGACTTTTTGGATGTGGATGAAATAGCTGCCCCCTTCTGGGCCTTTACAGCAGTGATTGTTGCAGCAGACATCTTTCATCTAAATAATAATGAACCAGCGAAAGATTAGTTAAACTGTAGCCCAACAATCGAAATGTCATCGAAAACTTCGTCGTTATCAGTGTCTAACCGTTGAGTTTTAATAATTACGTCGAGGTTACTCTCAATGGAATCCAGATTTGTAACCATCGTCTCAATAGCTTGTAAATTAAATTCAACTACAGAATCACGCAATACCTCCACAAGCCCATCAGTGTAGCAAAGCATTTTGGTAGAAGGCAATATCTTTATTTTCTCGAAATTAATAAACGGAATCTCTTCCAGCATTCCCAAGCCAATGCATCCACTCTTTAGAAGAGACAATTGCTTCGATTGCATGTTATAAAAGATAGGAGGATTATGTCCCGCATTAACATACTCCAATGTTCTGGTTACCACATTATAGCGAGCGATAAAAAGGGTAATAAATTTTTCTCCCTTTGCGGTATCAAATACACGCTCGTTAAGTTTTTCAATGAGTTGGTATAGCGAAATTTCCTTTGTAAATAAAGCACGAAGTGACGCCTGAAAGTTTGACATAAGAAGAGCGGCCGAAATTCCCTTCCCCGAAACATCGGCGATACAAAACCCGAACTGATCCTTACCCATCTTTACCACATCGTAGTAGTCGCCTCCAACTTCGAAATGGGGGCGGTAAAAAGCAGCCATTTGCACGTTCGCATCATTAATCAAACTTTGCTCTAGCGGAATAAGCATTGCCTGCATGCGAGAAGCCAATTCCAACTCCTTACGCATAGCCTCCTGCCGTATGCTCTCCTCTATAAAACGAATATTCTCTATGGCCACCATCATAATAATAGAGAGGGTTTGAATAAAATTGAGGTGCTTAATCGAAGCACTCACCCCCTTCTCCTCATCATCAATATCACCAATAAACACAAAAGCAAGTGGCTTCTCCTCCTGAATGATTGGAATTATCAAGTCAAAATCGGACATCACCGGTTCCGAACTTGTACTAGTAAAGGTAATCTCAGAAATATCAAGAAGTTCCTCCACTTTTATCTGCTTCTCCGCGCCTTCTGGAATACCGAACCGAAGAATGCAATCCCAACCATTTTCGTACTTATAAAAAAACAAAACACGGTCAATCCCAAGGTCGTCCCTTAGAATTTGTTCATATCGTTCCAAAAGTCCTTGAGTAGAACGGCTTTTATTAATTGCTTGTGCAAACGACAAGAGGGTATTCAACTTAAAAGTTGAAAGTTTTAGTCGCTTAAGGGAGGCATTTATGCTCATTGCTTACAAGATAGTTTCTCCGAAAAAGACTACACCTCAAGACAACCGAATCATCTTGAGGGTAACCTCTAAATTTTCGAAGACCCATAAACTGGGTAGTTCACCTGTATAAATTTAAGATAAAAAAAACAAATGTCAAGTGATAACCAAGTGAACAACCAGCTTAATTTATTTTGCCCGTTCAGAATACTCCCTGGCGCGGGTATCAATACGAATTTTCTCCCCAGTATTGATAAACAGAGGAACTCTAATTATGGCACCCGTTTCAACGGTAGCCGGCTTTAATGCGTTTGATGAGGCGGTATCGCCCTTAAGGCCTGGTTCGGTATAGGTAACCTCTAATTCCACAAATGGAGGTAGTTCACAGGTAAGAGCACGCTCTTCCTCGGTATGAAACATTACCTCAACAACGTTACCTTCCTTAAGCAGATCGGCACTTTCAATCATTGCCGCCGGTAAAGAAATCTGTTCAAATGTCTCCTGATGCATGAAATGATATCCCATGTCGTCATTGTAGAGATATTGGTATGGGCGACGTTCCACCCGGATGATATTAATTTTTTCGCCTGCCGAAAAAGTGTTTTCAATAACCCTGCCATCCTCCAGGTTTTTCATCTTTGTTCTCACAAAGGCTCCTCCTTTACCCGGTTTTACATGTTGAAATTGAACAATTGCGTACAACTTCCCGTTAAACTCGAGGCAAAGGCCATTTCTAAAATCTGCTGTGGTAGCCATAAACTAAACTTTATATTTTGATGCAGTATTAACAAGTTGCAAAAAAAAGTCGGGCAAAACTAGCTAATTATCACGCAAATTCCGCAAACTGGCCACCTCTTTTTCAAAAAAAAAGCGGGAACCTTTGAGGAACCACAATTTTAAATTAGGTTTGTAATCATTACGTAACAAGAAAAACAAGCAGATAAAGAAGAATGGGTAAAATAAAGCTCAACGTTCTTGGAATTTCCTATAGCCAGACTCAATCCGGCGCATATGCGTTAGTACTCAGTGAGGAAAATGGAAGCAGAAGAATACCAATAATCATTGGTGGATTTGAAGCACAAGCAATTGCAATTCAGCTCGAGGATCTTGTTCCTCCTCGACCGCTCACCCATGACCTCTTTCTAAACTTTGCCCAGTCGTTTGGCATTGAACTACTTGAAATTAACATCTACAAGTTAGAAGAGGGTGTATTTTATTCTAACCTATTGTGCTTTGATGGTGATAAAGAACTCACCATTGATGCCAGAACATCCGATGCCATTGCTCTAGCACTACGGTTTAAGTGTCCCATATTTACTACTGATGCCATCATCGAAAAGGCTGGAATTATTCTTGATCCAGAAGAGGAAGAGGCCTCCAAGGTGTCGCATACGGTTCCAACTCACAACCCAGAAGACGAAGAATCAGAAATGTTTAAAAATTTAACGTTGACTGAGCTGGATGTTCTTCTTAAAGAGGCAATCAACAACGAGGATTATGAAAAGGCCTCCAAGGTTAAAAAAGAAATCAATAAGCGGTCGTAGCTTTAACCGCCCAAAGTAAGCTTGTCGAGTACTACAACAAACAGGTCTTAAACAAAAACCAGAAAAATTAAATAAGATGGCCGCTTCACAAATAATCTGAAGGGGATTCATTCTTTTGCACAGAATTAAATCAAAATATTATGAAAGGTTGGGTAAAAGCACTTCTATTCCTCTTTACATGGCTCTTTATGCAGGTATTGATCACTGCCCCCATGATGATCCTTCAAAATCATTATGGATTGGAGAACTCCGAAGTCACAATAACATTGATGACCTTTATTACCTATACTATTCAACTTATCATCACCCTTGGATTAACAGCAATTTTTATTACCAAAATAGATAAAGCCAAATTCGTCGACCTAGGCTTCAGCCTGCAAAAAAGGTGGTTGCACCTTGCTCTTGGATTACTAGGTGGCTTTTTAATTATTAGTTTAGGATCTGGCATTCTGCTCCTACTTGGGGCAATAACCATACAAGAAGTCGACTTTGCACCAACGTTTCAGCTTCTATGGATCATCCTATTTGCAATGGTTGCAGTAAATGAGGAAACATTTGCAAGAGGTTACATACTCCGATCGCTCATGGAGTCGATGGGGAAATATTGGGCACTGCTTATTTCTGCTGTCGTTTTTGCAGCACTGCATGGCTTCAATCCAAGCATGTCGTGGATTGCCATGATAAACCTTCTCATTGCCGGAATTCTGCTTGGCGTTTACTACATCCATTTTAAAAACCTTTGGTTCTCCATTGGCCTTCACCTTACCTGGAACTACTTTCAGGGACCCGTTTGGGGATACCACGTTAGCGGAACCACCACCAGCGGAATCCTCACCTTGCAAGAAAGAGGTTCTACCTTAATAAGCGGTGGCGAATTTGGGTTCGAAGGTTCGCTGGTGTGCACCATTATGATGCTTGTTGCAATTGTTGCCATCGACCTTTGGGCGAGAAGAGAAAGGCTCAAAGAAGAACTGCAGTGGCTTAGTTGAAAAACAAATTCCCAAACGTCGTTAAAACTCTGAATTTCATTAACATTCAGCCACTAACTCCACCAGCATTTAAAATATTACTAACAACACTTTTTCTTTACCAAAAAGTATAGATGATAGTATAACGGGTGATTTATTCACTGATTAGTCCTAATAAATGCAACCGCAATTCACCCTTTAACGTTCCATACTGAGTTAAGGAATGAGTTAGAAAGTTTTCTCACTATTCAAAAGCAAAGATTTCCAGATGAGTTTCTTGGCCAAATTCTAAACGTTCCATAAACTTGGCGTTTCACAAAAAATCTAATAGGAACACTCCACTATCACGGATGCACTGCTTGCGCCAAAACTAGCCACCACAATGCTCGGTCGTGCCTCAAGCAAAAGGCGTTTGGAGTTAACATTCTTACAGCATCAGAATTCAGCTGCATGATACCAGATTTTAAAATTGGGATTCACGTGCTCACCTACAATTTCCCGAAGGAACATGAAAAAGAATTGAATAAACTTCGCCTCAACCTATACTCATTATTGAACTATACCCATACTCTCAACATCCCCGCCGCTTGGGTTCATCCATTATAATGTTAAGGAGATACCCTCCATGACATTTTTTAATAAGATGTTCTCTAATCTTTGAGCGATTTGAAGTAATTAATGGGCAGTGCGACACCTGAAAAAACATATTAGTAAAAATTTAGATCGAAAATCTCATTCCTCAGCGAGTTAATGAGTTGGCTAAGAAAACTGGCATTGATCCTTCACTCTATTCTAATAATCCCTGAAGAAAAACCATAACAGGTGGAAACACGGGATAATTTAACAGATTTTGCCACAGAGTGTTTACGACTCCAACGGTAAAGGACCTCTTCCGCCGAACAAATGGCTTTCAATTTTTGATGAATGATTTGAAAAATTACAATTCAAACTTAACGTTTATGAGGCCATCATCCTCAAAAAGTTACCAAGTTAACAAACCGTATATCCGCCTTGTTTGTTATATGATTGCAAAAAATAGAAAACAGCAACTTTTGTATGAAATTCTTTGAGTAAAAAGACAATTCTATTTAAACTCATTGAGAATATGAAATATACATTCACATTAAAAAAAACAACCATCGGTAAAACAGTTTACTACCCTCAAAATAGACAAACAATAAAAACGCTACATTTGTCGACCTTGAGAGATTAGTGTTGAAGCATTAATTGAGGGTGCAAAAACCATATATCATTCTGCAAATGGATAACACCCAAAAAAAGTCAACAAATGATAAAAACAGAAAACACCAATAACATTGCCATCTTTTCGAGAAACGAAAAGATTACTTACGGTCAACTTTTTGGACATATTAAAGAGTTAGCTCAAACTTTCTCAGAAAAAAGATACGCACGAGTTGCCATTTATGCCGAAAATAGTCCTGAATGGATCTATGCACTTTACGCAGCATGGTCCAATGGCTGCACCGTTATTCCAATTGACTTCTCAGCCTCAACCGATGATGTTGAATATATTATTAACGACTGCAAACCCGACCTGCTTTATGCTAGTGCTGTAACCAGAGATGCACTAAATAAAATTCAGCCAGGACTACAGCATCGACCCGAAATTGCATTTCTCAACGATCAATCATTTTCTCAAGACAGTGTTGGAACCAGCTTCAATCAGCCATCAGAGATTGAAAGCACCGCAGTAATTATATACACCTCAGGTACCACCGGAAACCCCAAGGGGGTAATGCTTTCGTTCAGAAACTTGCTGGCAAACGTTGAAGCAGTTACCAACGATGTAAAAATTTTCACGGAAAGAAGGCAGGTTCTCATACTGCTACCACTACACCATATCTTTCCGTTGGCCGGCTCCTTGCTGGCACCTCTCTTTGTTGGCTCATCGGTGGTTATAGCCCCATCCATGCAGTCATCGGATCTTATGGATAGTCTCAAGAAAAACGAAGTGGCCATTATTATTGGTGTTCCCAGACTATACGAACTAATGTATAAAGGATTAAGGGCTAAAATCAACTCCAGCTTTTTGGCTCGCAATCTTTTCGCCATCGTACGCCAATTTCATAATCCAAAGCTTGCTCAAAAAGTTTTTAAAAAAGTTCACGATGGATTCGGTGGCCATTTGGAAATCATGGTAGCCGGTGGTGCAGCGCTAAACAAGGAAGTTGGTCGATTCTTCAGGGATCTTGGGTTTGATGTGTTAGAGGGTTATGGAATGACTGAAGCCTCCCCCATGATTACCTTTACCCGTCCCGGCAAATTACATATAGGCTCCCCAGGACAGCCATTACCAAAAATAAAAATTGAAATCCGTGACGGCGAAATTGTGGCGAAAGGACCCAATATTATGCAAGGTTATTTCAACCGTCCCGATGAAACAACAGAGGTGATAAAGGATGGATGGCTCTACACCGGCGATTTAGGTCGAATCGATAAAAAAGGTTACCTCTACATTACCGGTCGGAAAAAAGAGATTATTGTTCTCTCGAATGGTAAAAATGTTAACCCTAGCGAGCTAGAGGCAAAGCTTGAAAAGGCTAGCGATTGTATCCGAGAAGCTGGAGTTTTCATGAGTAATAACCAGCTGCATGCGCTAATACTACCCGACTTACAAGTTATTGCAGAGAAAGAGATAAAGGATTTAGATAAATATTTCAGGGAACAAGTTATCCAGGAGTTGAATAGCAAATTGAGTTCCTACAAACGCATAATGCAGTTCACCATCATTAGAGAAGAACTTCCTAGAACCAAGTTAGGAAAAATTCAGCGATTTAAACTTCAAAAAATAGCCGAGAAGCCCAAACGCGCAAAAGAACTACAAAAGCAGCCCACCACGGCTGAATATATTGCTGTAAAAACATTTCTCGAAAGCCAAGTAGACATGGACATTTCGCCTAGTGACCATATTGAATTCGATATTGCTCTTGATTCGCTTGGAAAGTTAAGCCTTATCGACTACATCGAAAAAACTTTTGGCGTAACCATAGAGGAAGAACGACTTCTTAAATTTCCATCGGTTAAGGATATTTCGGAGTATATCAGCGAAAAGAAAAAATGGTTTAAGGAGGAGACCCACAACTGGTCCGAGGCACTCCGCGAAAAAGTAGAAGTAAAGCTACCTAAAACATGGCCAACACAAAACCTGCTTAAGAATGTTTTTAAAACATTCTTTAAACTTTACTTCCGTTTCAACGGTGAAGGAGTTGAAAATATTCCGGTAGGTCCATGTATAATAGCACCAAACCATCAAAGTTTTTTTGATGGACTATTTGTTGCAGCCTTTCTCAAAAGAAAAATAATGAGAAAGACCTACTTCTATGCCAAACGGAAACATGTCAACAATAAATTCCTCCGATTTTTGGCAAATACAAACAATGTGATTGTAATGGACACCAACAAGGATTTATTAGAGTCCATACAAAAATTGGCAGAGGTGTTGAAAAATGGCAGAAACATTATTATTTTTCCCGAAGGCACCCGCACCACCACCGGTGAAGTTGGTGAATTCAAAAAAACCTTTGCCATTCTCAGTACCGAACTCAACATACCAGTTGTACCCGTTGCTATTGAAGGAGCATTTGATGCATTGCCTCACGGGTCAAAATTTCCAAAAGCAGGAACACATATTCATATCAAATTTTTGCCAGCCATTTATCCAGAAGGAAACACTCCCGACTCACTGGCAGAAAAAGTTCAGCGTGAAATAACCGAACGAGTAGTAAGCTAACGCCAGCCTCAACAATAAAAGACATTCTCATTTAAAAGGCAGATCGACCATCTGCCTTTTTTTTATACCTTTGCACCATCAAATAAATTATCCAAAAAATGGACGATTACCACCCGAAGGATTTTAGGTTAAACTAGTTCTTTAGAGGTATTGCCGATCGCAACCTCTGTAGAGCTCAATTTATGGAGGTAGCGGAGATGATTAATTACTGGCAAATCATTAAAAATGGTTTACTGCCCCTACAGTCGTTTGTTAGCGGAAGCGTAATAAACGTTGTTGCACCAACGGCAGAAGAGCTTAACAGCCTTAAAACCACATTCAACATTTCAGAAGACTTTCTTACAGATATCATGGATATTGATGAGCGATCGCGCCTTGAGGTCGAGGACGATAAGCTCTATATCATTTACCGTGTTCCTTTCTACAATCCCGAAAACGGTGTTCCATACGCCACAATGCCATTGGGGATTATAATCTCCGATGAGGTTTTTATTGTAATATCGCAGCATGGCAACGACGTGCTCTCTGAAGTATTTTCGCGTACCATTCGCAAAACAAGCGACTACAATAACTACAACGAATTTCTATTTAATATTATTAACCACTCTACCTCCACCTATCTTAAATACCTGAAGCAAATCAATTACCAAACCAACCAAATTGAGAAGGATTTAGAGAAGTCAACAAAAAACAAGGAGCTGCATAAGCTCTTGCTCATGGAAAAGTGCTTGGTTTACTTCAACACCTCGCTGCGGTCGAACCTCATGCTGGTAAACAAGCTCAAGAGCCCAAAGTATTTTCACCAAAGCCCACTCGACGAAGATATTGTGGAGGATATCATCATTGAAATAAACCAGGCATTACAAACTACCAACATCTACAGTGACATCTTGGCTGGAATGATGGATGCTTTTGCATCGGTAATCTCCAACAACTTAAACATTGTGATGAAACAGCTCACCATCATCACCATTATTTTAATGATTCCAACATTGGTATCCAGCTTTTTCGGAATGAATGTCCCAAACATGTTTGAAAATAGTCACTTTGCATTTTTAAGCATTCTTGCTTTCTCCATTATTCTTTCGGTTGTTGGCGTACTGCTAATCCGCATAAAAAAGTGGATTTAGACAGTTAACTTTCGACCTAAATGTGAAAAACAGTGAGTGATAATAACAGGTTACTGTAAGAAATAGGAGACATAATACCGAATCCAATTATTTTATAGTATCACACCTGCCTTATATTACCGATAGCTTTTTTGTAACAAACGAAACACCTAGGATCCCCATCGAAGTGCAAAGTTTATAGAAAAGATGTGACTGGCATCGACAGCCGTACACGATATCTTGTTCGATGAATCAACCTTGCTATTTAACACAAAAACAGCCAATTGTAACGATAAACGAATCTCTAACAGTCAGGATTGCGCATTTAACTATCCAGCTACCGATCATCAACTGTCATTTTCGTAAATATGTGCTTTCATCACATTACGTAAATAGTTGGACAAACTATAGCAGTCTCCATTTCCAAAACAATCTTTTACTAACTTTGCATAAATAGAATTCAATTATGGACAAGAAAAAAAAGCAAGTCGCCTTTATTTCCGTTCTTGCAGCCATTTTCTTAACTTCGTTCAAGATTGTAATTGGCTTATTAACCGGCAGCTTAGGTATTCTATCGGAAGCGTTACACTCCACCCTCGACCTAATTGCATCCGCAATAACCTTCTTTTCTGTTAGCGTATCGGACAAACCAGCCGATAGAGACCATAATTTTGGGCACGGAAAGGTTGAGAACCTCTCTGCATTTATCGAAACTATATTGCTGCTCATTACCTGCATCTGGATAATCTACGAAGCAATTCATCGGTTAACAACAGGAAACACAATAATTGAGGTAAACGTTTGGAGTTTTGTTGTTGTTTTAACCTCCATTGCCATTGATTTTACACGATCGCGAAAATTATATAAGGTGGCCAAAGAGACCAATAGCCAAGCGTTGGAAGCGGACGCGTTACACTTCTCTACAGATATTTGGAGTTCGGCCGTAGTGTTGATTGGATTAATTTTTGCAAGTTTTGGCATCTACCTTGCCGATCCTATTGCCGCATTAACTGTTGCTGCCATTGTAATCTACATTTCTATCAGGCTTGGCAAAAGATCCATTGGTGTACTACTCGACAAGGTTCCAGAGGAAACTCGACAGATGGTGGAGATGATTATGTCGAGAATGTCAGAAATAACGGCCTATCACGACCTAAAAGTAAGAACCTCCGGTGCCGATACTTTTGTGGAGGTGAATATTCACGTCGACCCCATCCTGTCAATTAGTGAAGCCCACATGATTACGGACAAAGTTGAAATGGAGATTAGAGAAGCCATTCCACGCTGTGAAGTACATGTTCATGCAGAGCCGGAAGAGAATAGGCTATTTATCAACAGTATTAATAACAACATAACGAAGGAAACCAGATATATCTTCGCGAGGAAAAAAAAGCCAAACCAACCACACAAGATCAAATAATAGAGATTGCAATACCGAAACTATATTGGAGATGCGACTGTTCGAAATTGATTGCTAATGTTTTTTTAAGGGAGCAAAAATTGAAGAAATAATTGCACCATAGTGATTTCCATAGTGGTGCCCCCCATTTATAATAATAATCTGGGCGCCCTGATTACGGAATAGTTCCTGATCCTGCTTCTCATCTTCGTCGGAACCATAAAAGCACAATTTAGGCACAAAGTTTATTTTTCTTACCTCTGGAGCAACATCGTATCCTGACTCCATATCAAGGCTAAGCATGCTGCTAATGGTGACCTCAAAATCGGTTTTATCGTCTGGAGAAAGCATTGCCACCATAACCACACGGCTCTTTACGTTAGTCGAGAGCCGATTCGCAACAAAAGGAATTACGTCGGCCCCAAAGGAGTAACCCATAAGCAGAATTTTATCGCGTCCAAACTTTTTAGAATAGAATAGTAACAATTTCTCCATATCCAAAGCAGTCTCCTCAGGCGTTTTCTTCTCCCAAAAATACTTTTGTGTATCGAGACCAACCGATGGAACACCTCTCTCGGCAAGTTTATCCGCCAACGACTGATCAAAATCGGTCCAGCCACCATCGCCCGATATCAGGAGTGCCATCATTGAACTTTTGCCACTTGAAACATCGGTTTCGACAAATGGAATATCAGCTATTTCTGAGGCAACCACGTTGGGCAATGTAGCATTCACCGACCCACCAAAAGCTTTGGTAGATTGAATGCGTTGAATTGCAGAAGCCATTGATTGAGTCCAACCAAGCTCCACGCCACTCTTTTCAGGAAGGCATACCTCCGCATTCGCCATGCTTCTAAAAAACTTTTTGCAAGCAACTGCTTGTCCCGCCATATTATGTCCAAACGGTATTACAACAAATGGCGCCAACAACTTATTGGAAGTCATCACCGAAACTCGATGATTTTTTACATCGATCGAAGAGTGAAGTCCCGATCCTACACAAAACTTTTTGCTCAAGTCAATGGTAGAAGAAAAGCCGAGGGCAACACCGCCCTTAAATGTATTTGCCGGCGACTGAACAATTAATGCATAAGCTAAAGTACCTCCTTCCGCCCGACCAACCACGATGGGTTTAAAGTAAGTTTTTAGCCCAAATTTCTTTTGAATATAGATGCTTAAATTTTCAAAATCTGACGCAGGATAGAGACATTGGCTCTTCGACTCCGAAAACATGGTAATCAGATTGTGCAGGTTAATACACACTACCATTAACTGCTGTTCAATCACCCTATTTGCGAGTGCATCCATTTCGCCATTCCATCCATCCTTATCCGATATCATCAACACCACCCCGTTTGGATTAGATACCGATCTAAGCACAACCACTTTCCCAAAAGGTTTATAATTTAACGTATCAGCTCTTGGAAATGCAATTAAGGTTGAGGTAATCAGCAATAACCAACTAAGCAAAAGATACCTTTTCATTGGAATAATTATTTTTTGAAAACCCGAGATAATGCAACAGGAGACTGGAGTAAATCGTAGCCATGCTCATACACCAAATATCTGTTCTGCCACTCAGGAAAAAACTTCTCCTTAAAATTCCTAAGTCCTTTATACCGTGAAAACATTCGAACCTCTTCATAAGCAAACCGCATTGTACGCTCGGGGATATCCTTGGCATGGTCGAGTCCCGACATAGGAGCTAAACCCATATTCACATTTTTAAAGCCCAAATCTTTGAAGTAGAAAAAGAGATTTACTAGGAGAAATTCCAAACTATCGTCCGGAGCATCTGCGGTTTTACGAATGAGATCATAGGTTGCTTCGCCTGGCACATAATCAGGAATTATATTAGCAAATGCAACCACTTTCTCCTCTCCATTTTCCACCGTTACAACCGTTTGCTGTTTCAATTTATCGCCATCAAACCAACCTTGAGCAAACACCATTTCAACATATCCCTGATCGACAAGCCAATCGTCAGAAACCGCCTTTAATTTCTGAATAAGCCCCTCCATAATCGGTGGTTGGTATACTCTAAAGACCCACCCCGCTTCCGTCATTCTGTTTATGGCACTCCGCATCGACCGTTTCGATCGACCCTCAATGCTAAACTCCGCTAACGCCACCACTGCCTCCTGTCCAATTAACATGGCTTTTTTGTGGCTATTCCGAAATGTATTAAGACACTCCTCTGGCACCCTATAAAAAAGAGGCATTAATCCGTTCTGGTAGCAAAACCCATCAAACTCACGAACAGCCAGTGGTATATCATCCTTCGATTTACACACCGGATTTTCGAGCACAACAGCATAATTCCCGGCAATGCGATAAGCAATAAATCCCTCCACAGAGTTGGTAAAGTAAAACAGCTTATCGGCCGAATATTTAAAATAATCGAGGGAGGAATTTCCAAATCGATGTACAAATTCTTTTGCTCGATTCAGCGACTCCTCCTCTTCTTCGCCTCTGAATACATAAGGCCGGAATAGGGTGTAAACCAAAAAGGCAATAGAGCCCACACCAGCAATGTTGATAGAAAGAAGAAAATTCCTAGCAAACTTATCATGAGCAATAAGGTCAGGAGGATTCTGCAAAAAAAATCCCTGAACCGTGTAGTAAGCCGATTGACTCAGGTTAAAATCGTGATGGAAGTGCTTTTTATCTAGGTAGTAAAAGCCAACCACACCATAAAGCATTGCAACAGTAGCCGTAAGAAGTGCAGTTTTAGCGCCCAAAATTCGTAAAGATGGATTGCTTCTAACATAATATTGCTTACGAGTTAACCATAACGATACCACTAAAAGCATGGCAAACAGAGCCTCCTCATAGTCGATAGCCTTGGTGAGGTTGGCGGCTATGGAAACAATGGCCAGCACCATAGCAACGTTCCAGGTTATGCGTAACCCTTTCAATAAAAATGCCGAGGTGGCTAGCAAAAAAATTCCAGCTGCCAGGGTAAAATATACCGACGCATTAATGGCACTCATGGGTAGAAAATCTCGAATAAGCGCAAAACGTTCAGGAATAGCGGGGGTTACCGCCGACACAATGTTTATTACTCCCAAAAAAAAGGTTAGTAACGACGGTATTATTCGAAGAACCAAACTATTCCGAACTAATACAAAACTTAATGCACCACCAATAAGAGGTAACCAAAATTCAAAGAAGCGATAAAGAAAAGTTATGGATACGGCCTCCATGGTGGAAAAGCCAAATCGGGTGAGTATAAAAGCCAAGGACAGCTCTATTGCTCCAAGTCCCCTTAAAAATGGCGAGAGCAGGAGAAACAAAACCGATACAATGTAACCAATTATGGCGGCCTCCCAACTTCCGATAAAGCCTAACGCCTTCATGGCAATCCAAAGATGACCTATGCCACATAACTCTATTAAAACAGAAGTAAGAATGGTGGCAATGAATGATCTTACCTTAAACGACTGTGCCTGCACCTCCTCAATTACAGAGGCAAACTGAGGACTTAGCCTTACAATAATTCGATATACCACTCGCCCTTTTATGGCCGAGCGGAAAACCCAATACAAAAATAACACAAGTGCCACAGCACCCAAAAGGGCATACACCTCTCCACTTGAAAGATTTTTAGTGACAGCGAGGTATAAAAGACTCGGAATGGCTACTAAAATTACAGAAACGATACCGACAATGGCATAAATACTTGAGGCAATATGAATCTGCGTTTTAGAAATATTCTGTTGCTCAATGGGCTTGGTAAAAAAAGCCAAAGAGGAGATACCTCCAGCAGGTAAAAAAATGCTAATAAAATTTCTTTTAATGAAGAGAATTATGGCTTTTCGAAATCCAATTTTACATCCCAACGATCGAAAGCTGAACACATACATCAACCCTTGCAAAGCAATGTATACAACGGTGATTCCCAACCCCAACAACACCCATGAAAAGTTTGCACTTGTAAGGACATCGCGTATTTGATGGAACTCCTCCCCTTCGTGAAGAAAAAAGTAAATGGCAATTGACAAAAAAAATGCTGCAACAATAAACTGAATTAGCATTTTTCTATTTTCCGAAATTAACCGATGAAAACCGACTCTGCCAACAACGGTTTTCAACACTTTTCCATGCTGCATAGGTTAATGTTTAAGATCCATATAAACAACCTTGAAAATGTAAAGTTAAAAAGAAGCAAGCACCGCTTTCCTTTATTAACTCAATTTAAGTGTTCATGGTAAATAATCCAATTCAGTTACAAAACTCATTTACCTATCTGGCTCCACCACCAACCCTAGGCAAAAGTCTAAATGACCTTAAATTTATCTTAAATATCAGGAATCAATCCTCATAAACATTAAATCACATAGAGTTACACTTTGCTTCGGCTAACTAAAAGGTATTCTCCTCAGAAAAAAGAGATAACAAAATGGCCATCCTATTCATTCATTCCTTACTTTAGAGGGAAATTTTTTGACCGATTACCGTATTGAAACACAAAAGAACATACCTAAATATATCTAACTTGTTCAAAAAACAAACTGTATGAAAAAAGGATTACTGCTTGGCCTTATAGGGACGTTACTATTCCCCTTGGCTGCATCTGCCAGTGAAGCCGACCTAAAGATCCCTGAGTTGAGCGCAGGGCAAAACCATCTTTTAATGATCGGCATTCTGGTGTGTATTCTTGGCTTTGTCTTCGGAATATACCAGTTTTTGAAAGTAAGGAAAATAAAGGCGCACTCCTCCATGCTCGAGGTTGGCCAAATTATCTTCGAAACTTGCAAAACCTATCTGTTGCAGCAAGGAAAATTTTTAATTCTTCTCTTCACCTTTATCGCTCTATTTATCTCGTTCTACTTTGGAGGTTTGCAGGACACATCTTTTGGTGGTGTAATGCTCATTCTGATGTGGACGGTAATTGGGGTATTGGGCTCCTACGGTGTAGCATGGTTTGGTATTCGAATGAATACCCTTGCGAACAGCCGCATGGCCTTCGCCTCCCTTGAACGCAAACCACTTAAGCTCCTCAACATCCCATTGGATGCAGGAATGAGCATTGGGGTGGTGCTCATTTCAGTGGAGCTCATCATGATGCTTACCATATTGATATTTGTTCCTCGTGAGTATGCCGGTGCCAGCTTTATTGGCTTCGCCATAGGTGAATCGCTTGGAGCCAGTGCCCTTCGTATTGCAGGGGGTATCTTCACCAAGATTGCCGATATTGGTTCCGACCTGATGAAAATTGCCTTCAACATTAAGGAGGATGACCCACGCAACCCCGGCGTTATTGCCGACTGTACTGGTGACAATGCCGGTGACAGCGTTGGACCAACCGCCGATGGTTTTGAAACTTACGGTGTTACAGGTGTTGCCCTTATATCGTTCATCGTTCTTTCGGTTACCAGCGTTCAATACCAAACGGAGCTGCTCACCTGGATTTTCGCCATGCGTATCCTCATGATTGGCACATCCATTTTTTCGTTCTGGATTAACCGATACATCAGCAACATTCGATATAGTACAAAGGACGATATCGACTTTGAGCGACCACTTACCAACCTTATTTGGATCACCTCCATAATGTCTATCATAGTTACCTACGCCATCAGCTACATACTGATAGGTCCCGGAACTGTTCTTGGCACTGATGATACTCACCTATGGCTCGTGCTATCCTCCATTATCAGCTGCGGAACACTTGGCGCTGCACTCATTCCAGAGTTCACCAAAATTTTCACCAGTCCAAAGTCGAAGCACGTGAACGAGGTTGTTCAGGCTTCCCGCGAAGGTGGAGCATCTCTCAACATTCTCTCGGGTTTGGTTGCCGGTAACTTCAGCGCCTTCTGGATGGGCATGGTATTCTTTGTGCTCATGTTCCTAGCCTACTTCTTTAGCCAGTTTGGGCTACACGCCATTATGGGCTACGAAACCATCTTTGCATTTGGTTTAGTGGCCTTTGGGTTCTTGGGTATGGGACCAGTTACTATTGCAGTGGATAGCTACGGACCAGTTACCGATAATGCACAATCGGTGTATGAACTTTCGCTCATTGAGGGAAGACCAAATGTTGCTGCCGAAATTGAGAAGGATTTTGGGTTTAAGCCCGATTTTGAAAAGGCAAAGCACTACCTCGAGGCCAACGATGGTGCCGGGAATACCTTTAAGGCAACCGCCAAGCCAGTTCTTATTGGAACGGCGGTTGTAGGTGCCACCACCATGATATTCTCGCTAATTCTGGTAATCAAAAACACCCTTGGCATTCAGCCCGAAATGGTGCTTAACCTGCTTAACCCGTGGTCGATCCTTGGATTTATTGCCGGTGGTGCCGTTATTTACTGGTTTACCGGTGCATCAATACAAGCCGTTTCTACCGGAGCATACCGTGCCGTAGAGTATATTAAGCAGCACATTAACCTCGATCCCGGAGCCAGCGCATCGGCCAGCACCGAAAACTCCAAGGAGGTGGTGAAAATTTGCACTCAGTATGCGCAAAAGGGTATGATCAACATCTTTATTGCCATATTCTCGTTTGCCATTGCTTTCTCGTTTATGTCGGCTCCTTCCGGAACGGGCGATCCTGTTAAGGCTGCATCCGTTTCGCTCTTCATCAGCTACCTTATCTCCATTGCCGTATTTGGATTATTCCAGGCCATCTTTATGGCCAACGCAGGTGGTGCTTGGGATAACGCCAAGAAGGTAGTTGAGGTAGACCTTCAGGAGAAGGGAACTCCACTCCATGAAGCAACCGTTGTAGGCGATACCGTTGGTGACCCATTTAAGGACACCTCCTCCGTTTCGCTCAACCCAATTATCAAGTTCACCACACTGTTTGGTCTGCTTGCCATGGAAATTGCTATTTCGGAGCGCTTCCGCGACATTGCTCCATACGTAGGAGTAGTATTCCTGATTATTGCGCTGGTATTTGTATGGAGGTCGTTCTACAGCATGCGAATACCTAAAAAGTAAGATAGTAAAAGCACAACCTTTAGGAGGGACGTCCAACCGGCGTCCCTCTTTCGTTTCTTGGAAAGGAAGAGGAGGAATGCAAGGAAGTTAAAAAATGGCGGGTGCAACAAATTTGACCAAAGAAAACCACCTCGAAGAGGTGGCATGCTTTTAGCCGGGGGTGCCATCCCCCGGTTTAAAAGCCACCCAAGCCCAAGCGGTGCACGCACCAAGGGTGTTCAACGAACCGTAAGCTGCCTGCACCGCAATAACCGCACTGTTGGACTATGAACAAAATTCTTTAAACACACATGTATTGGGGTACCATTAAAAGAAGATGTTGCGCAACTACGGAGCGTCAATGGTTATCCAGACCATTTTCCTACCAACGTCTGGCTCCAACGGAGCCTTGGGTAACCATCTTAACTTTGCTGATGTATACCATAACGATATTGAAGGTGGTTCGCCCAACTTTGTTACCGATAACGAGCAAAAAATATTTGCTGGACTTACCAATACCAAGTTTTTGCTGAAGGGCGATGCGTTTCAAACCGCATTTATTAATCTACCTAAGCTAGAACTTTCTAAGCTGCTTCGAGTAGATTTGAAGGGTATTAATGTTACTAGATGGAATGGGGGACTAGAAAAAGATGTTTATGGATATAAAAACATGTACGATATTCAACTTACGCCAAACTACTACAAGTATGCAAAGGTAAAGGAAAGAAGTGCATACTTTTCGAGCAATACCGATGGACGAACCTACAATGCCTTTGGTTGGGATGAGTGGGATAGGTCACCAAATGCCTATTCGTATTCATTTATGCCTATCGGTTCATATATTTCTAGAACAGATAATAGAAGTGCCTACCTGTTTAAGGGCATGTATGGAAATGATTGTATAAAAATGCTATCGGACTTTGGTGTAATATAAAATAAAAAACCTCGAAATTACTTCGAGGTTTTTATATTACAATAAATACTTACAACTGCTTACTTAATTCATACTTGTAATTACCAATAACTAACACCATTGTATTGTAATCGGGTGCAGAGGGCAATGATGCAATGGTGAGTACTTGAGAATCATATTGACCATTAGATAGAGTTAGCGTTGTATTATCCGAGCTAAGCGTCCAAGAAGTATATACGTAAGATATTCCATGATTAGTTCTATCTGTTTCAATAGCATTACCATTCGAAATAAATTCGTATTGACATTGTGATACCACATTATTCAGTTCTCCATCTTTGTAGGTAGCGGTATTAATCCACTTGCCCGCGATGTGAGCCACCATAGGGTTGGTAGGTTGAACTGGAGTTTCAGGATTAACCGCATCATCCTTCTTAGAGCAGCTTGCACTCATCAGTGCAACCATTAACATCAGCGTAAATAAGTAAGTTAGTTTCTTCATTTTGTTTAAAGTTTTAGTTTCATGCCAATTTCTTCCGTTGCTTTGCTGGCTGGGGTTGGGTCCATTGCAGCCGCAAACCGCTAAGCCAATATACTTGCTGCACCAGCATAAAGTTGTGGCCGTTTTTTTAACGTAGCGTTTTGGGGAATGAACGTTGGAGCAGGTATGGGATAAACCTGCCAATTCGGCTAAATTGCTCCGAGCCTCAGCGGAGCTTGATAACTTGGCCTGAGATAGCAGTGCACGCTCAAATGGCATCAAAATCTTCCCGGCTGCCATGCACCACCTTCCAATAACAGCACCTCAGCGGGGTGCAATCTTTGTAGAAATGGATTGTTGTTAGGAGCAGGCGGTGCGCATTGGTTAAGTGTTCAAGGCACTTTAGCTACCCCGCACCGCAATGATACAAGGGGAATAAGAAGGGGTTACAAGAAGTCGTAGCGCAGCGAAGATCCCGCGAAAGCGGGGTTAAAGAAGTCAAAGAATACAACCGAATGTAGAGTCGCAAGGATTTACGTCTCTAATCCATTACAAAATGAGCCTATCTCAACATTGGGTTACCAAATTTTTTCTACCTTAATCACTTCAAATCAAACGAAAAATTCGATGAGCAAAATTGGCTTGGTTCTTGGCGGTGGCGGCGCACGTGGATTTGCCCTTCTTGGCGTGGTGAAGGCTCTTTACGAGAAAAACATCTTTCCCGATATGATTTCGGGAGTGAGTGCGGGTGCGCTGGCGGGTGCATTCCTTGCCGATGGAAAAGATCCCGACACCATCCATGAGCTGTTTAAGCACACCAAATTCTTCAACTTCCCATCCATTCACCTGCCCATGACCGGATTGATGAGCATCGACCACATCACCAAGGCAATGGAGGAACACATAAGCGTTAAGGATTTGAAAGACCTTCAAATACCATTTTTCGCAGCCACATCAAACCTCAATGCAGGACACATAGAGTATTTTAACCAAGGACCGCTCTCCACCATCATAACTGCTTCGGCCTCCATTCCGGTGGTGTTTGCACCCGTAAAAATCAATGGAAATCTTTACGCCGATGGTGGCGTTTTCGACAACCTGCCGGTGGCTCCACTACTGGGCAAGTGCGACAAGATTATTGCCGTTCACGTCACCCCCTTTCAGCACCTCGATAAAATTGGCAACCTAGTGCAGATTGCCACCCGCACCTTTCATCTAATGGTAAACGCCAGCACCGAGCACATCAAGCAGAAATGTGACGTGCTGATAGAGCCAACCGAGCTCACAAAATATGAGATTTGGGACGTAAGCAAAGCCGATGAGATGTTTGCCATTGGCTACCAATTCACCAAAAAAATGGAGATATTGCTCTAGCATCAACCCGTTCGACTGATCATTTCCAACGTATCAACATTAAGAATCTCTATATAACCTTCAATATCGCTAATAACCCCATCGCTCTTTAGATCGTTAAGCACGCGAATGGCGCTCATAGTAGACATACCGGTAAACTCAGCCAAGTCCTTACGGGAAAGGGTCATTTTAAACCGCCTCGACTTAAATACATCCTTGGCTAAGTGCAGCAGCGCCGAGGCTATTCGACCATTCATTTGCCTATTGGTCATATCATAGAGCAAACGATAGGTAAACAGCGTGGTCTCATTTATTCGTCGAATAAGCTGGCTTGCAAATTCACCATTAGTTAGAATAAGATTCCTCACAACGTTTATCTCAATAAGGCAAAGGGTAGAATCCTCCACCGCCGCCACGGAAAAATCGAAGGTGCTATTGCCATAAACAGACGAAAGCCCAATTACCTCGCCTGGTGGGAAAAAATTGATGATAACATCATTATGGCCCGAATCGCCCTCCATGTAGAGCTTTACCAATCCTTTCTTCACAAACATCACATGTGAAGCAAATACACCCTGCTTGGCAATTATCTCCTTCTTTTTGAAGGATATTTCCACTTTACTCTGATCCACAAGTCCCAATTCATCGTTGCCCAACTTTTTAAAGCACTCCGACTTTGCTTGGCAGAAGAGGCAATTGGCCGATTTTGTATCGCTCATGGGAAAATGGTTTTTACCAAGGATATTAACGTAAACTCTCGCTGCTGAACTATAAAAGTAGACATTTATCTATTAATGAGCTGCCAAATCTATATCTATTATTTGATCCAAAATACTCTTTTAAAAAGCTGCTTAAAAAATTTCACACCTACCTTGCACGTTAATTCAATTGGGTGATGGAGGTGATTTCGAAGCGTGATATTCAAACCTACGGTTACATAACCAAGCAGGAGCAGCTATCCACTACAGCGGCATATTCCAGCTATGATTCGTTGATTCTATCGGTTACTAAACCATTTCCGGGGCATGAAGGTTCAAAGGCACTTGATTCTAAACCAACCTATGTCTATCTCGGCGTTGACCAACCCACTACAGACAACCAGGAGCACATATTCAGAATCACCAAAAACCTACGGCAAACATACCGTAACGAATTTGACGCTTGTCCAGGAAGATTAACCCTTTACAACAAGTTTCAGCCTACTATTCGGATAATGCTCTCGGAGGAGTCGTTAATTGCCGACATCATTTCACTTTTTAAGCTGCATGGAATAACTTTTTCGAAGAACCAGCCCATTGCACCTTATATCAGCATGGTGAATGTATACAAGTTCTTTGAACTTAAAAATATTGCCGAAGGCTTGTGGACCAGCAACAAAAATCCTGATTGTAAGTATTTTAATATTTCTAGATTTCTTGGATGGTCCGATTTCGAAAGAGTTGTAATGGAGGTAAAGAAAGCACCTGAGTTTAGCAACTTCGATTTTGCCCAAGCGGCCATGTACAGCCAGTATGGATTAGACGACTTCATCCGAGTATACGCCAAAGATGCCACCGTTGAGCGCCTACAGCAACTTCGTGCCCACATTCAAAAAATCTTAGTGCGAAGCGTTATTTAGGAGTCGAAGAAATTAAAGAAGTCAGAGAATACAACGAAATTGAAGAAACGCAAGATTTTGCGTCTCTAATCAACCAACACTTTTTTCGTCCCTTCACATGACAATCCTTATCCACCGGAAGGAAAGAAATTCTTTACCATTTTCAAATTAATTTATGCACTGCAATAACCAAGCAGAATTCAGCTGCAAATCCATTTTCAAATTCATCATCCTCAAATTAATCACACCTACCCCGCCCAATTCTCACGGTCGAGGCTCCTGTATTGAATAGCCTCTGCCACATGGGCAGCTTCAATAGACTCACAACCTTCTAAGTCGGCAATGGTACGCGACACCTTTAAGATACGATCGTATGCACGGGCAGAAAGCCCCATCCTTACCATAGCATTCTTCAACAAGGCTGCCCCCGCCTCATCGGGAGAACAATACTTCCGCAACAACTTTGAAGAGAGCAGCGCGTTGCAGTGAATGCCCTTGTAGTTGGCATAACGCTGTTCCTGCACCTTTCGTGCCTTAATCACGCGCTCGCGTATCTGCGTGCTCGATTCTGAAATTCTTCCTTCGTGCAGCTTTTCAAAGGGCACGGGAACCACCTCAATGTGGATGTCGATACGATCGAGTAGTGGCCCAGAAATCTTGTTCAAATACTTTTGCACCACACCAGGCGAACAAACACACTCCTTATCAGGATGGTTGTAGTAGCCGCAGGGACAAGGATTCATGGAGGCCACCAGCATAAAGTTGGCAGGATACTCAACCGTAAACTTTGCGCGTGAAATGGTAATCATTCTATCCTCCAACGGCTGACGCATCACCTCAAGGACAGAACGCTTAAACTCTGGCAACTCATCGAGAAAGAGAACACCATTGTGAGCCAACGAAATTTCACCCGGTTGGGGAAAAGTACCACCACCAACTAAGGCAACATCCGAAATAGTATGGTGTGGTGAACGATACGGACGGCGAGTCATCAGGGATGTATTACCATCAATTTTCCCCGCAACGGAGTGTATCTTGGTAGTTTCAAGAGCTTCATCGAGCGTTAAAGGTGGAATAATCGTCGGAATCCTCTTCGCCAGCATGGTTTTCCCAGCACCGGGAGGCCCCACCATAATTATGTTATGGCCACCTGCAGCGGCAATCTCCAAGGCACGCTTTACGTTCTCCTGTCCCTTAACATCCGAAAAATCGACGTCGTAGCTGTTGGCGTAGGTGGCAAACTCCTCCTCGGTATTGACAATAGTGGGCTCCAAAGAGCTACGGTCGCTGAGAAAATCCACGACCTGCCGTATATCCTCCACACCATAAACCTCCAAGCCAGCAACCACTGCAGCCTCCCTCGCATTGGCTTGCGGCAAAATAAGTCCCTTAAAGCCATCGTCACGAGCATTGATGGCTATGGGCAAAACCCCCTTGATTGGATGAATACCACCATCGAGCGAGAGTTCCCCCATAATAATAAACTCTTCGAGATGTTGCACCTTTACCTGATCCGTTGCAGCAAGAATGCCAACGGCGAGTGGCAAATCATAGGCAGAACCCTCCTTTCGAATATCGGCGGGGGCCATATTGATAACAATGCGCTTACCAGGCCAGTGAAAACCGCTTGTTTGAATGGCAGAAAGCATACGCTGATGGCTCTCCTTAACTGCATTATCGGGTAACCCAACAATGAAGAAGTTTATCCCTTGTCCAACGTTTACCTCGATGGTGATGGTGGTAGCCTTAATGCCATACACGGCGCTACCAAAGGTTTTTACCAACATACGCTATATGTTCTGAAGTTAGAATCAATGTCAATCTTCCATACACACGAGAACCCTGTTCAGACAAAAACATATACGTGACTAAATTTCGGACAAAAAGTTCGGAAAAGCAAAAAAGAGGGATGAAAGTTAGAAGAAGTCAATGAAAGTCGCAGCGAAGCGGAGATTCCACAACAGCGGGGTTAGAAAAGTTAGAGAATTCAACCGTATGGATAAATAATGTTGCTTACATAGGCCATGGCTTCAGCCATGGGTCAGAAAACCAAACTAGCGCGAGCGGTGCACGTTCAAAAAACATTGAATGAACCAAAAAGTCCATGCACCGCAATAACCAAAAAGATTATAAAAAGAATATGAGAGAGGTAGAGGAAGGTAGAACAAGTTAAAGAATCCAACCAAATGTTGTAACGCAAGGATTTGCGTCTCTATCTAATCACAGGATGAATTCAACCCGATGTAGGGACCAAAAAAAGAGGACTAAAAACAACTCAACCCAAAAATAGTTCAGAAAAAAATAAATTTTCCATTTGCGGTTTGAATTTCTTACTACTTTTAACACCCTTTCATTTTAATAAACTACTTCAAAAAGAGATTTACAATGAATATCAAAAATCGTCTTACAATAATGAACTTCCTGCAGTTCTTTGTATGGGGTTCGTGGCTTATCTCGTTGGGTGGATATCTTGGAGGCACCCTTCACTTTACAGGAGAAGAAATAGGTGGCATATTTGCTACCATGGGCATTGCCTCACTATTTATGCCTGGTTTACTTGGCATTGTAGCCGACCGCTGGATGAATGCAGAACGAGTATTAGGATTATGCCATATTATTGGCGCTGTGATACTCCTTTATGCATCAACTATCACCGATGCAAACATGCTGTTTTGGATCATGCTACTCTACCTCATGACCTACATGCCAACCATAGCTTTAAACAACACCGTTTCATACGATATTCTGGCTCAAAAAGGCTACGATGTAGTAAAGGTTTTTCCTCCCATTCGCGTGTGGGGAACCGTTGGATTTATTGCTGCCATGTGGGTAGTTGACCTGTTTGGTTGGGCAAGAAGTCCCATTCAATTTTACGTTGGAGCTATCACTGCCATTGCACTGGGAGTATACGCCTTCACCTTACCCGCTTGCCCTCCATCTAAATCAAACAAGAAGGGTTCCGTGGTTTCAGCCCTTGGATTAGATGCATTTGTGCTCTTCAAACAACGCAAGATGACCATTTTCTTCATCTTTGCCATGCTATTAGGAGCAGCCCTGCAGATAACCAACACCTTTGGTGGCTCCTTCCTCGACTCCTTTAGTATGGATGCAATGTATCAATCATCGTTTGCCGTTACGCACCCCAACCTGCTGATGTCGGTATCGCAAATTTCAGAAACGCTCTTCATACTAACCATACCCTTCTTCCTCAGCCGGTTTGGCATTAAGAAGGTAATGATGATGAGCATGTTTGCATGGGTATTCCGCTTTGGTTTGTTTGGAATAGGTAATCCCGGAACTGGGCTCTACTTGCTAATATTATCAATGATTATCTATGGTATGGCCTTTGACTTTTTCAACATTTCAGGTTCCCTATTTGTAGAACAAGAGGTTGCACCAAACATTAGGGCAAGTGCTCAGGGATTGTTCATGATTATGACCAACGGTCTAGGCGCCATAATAGGCGGATTTGCTAGCGGTAAAATTGTGGACATCTTTACCACATACAACCCAACAACCCATGAAGTTATGACCAGAAATTGGCACAACATTTGGCTGGTATTTGCCGCTTACGCCTTGGTCTTAGCAATTGTGTTCCCACTGGTATTCAAGTATAAACATAACCGTAACGCAATGGCAAACGCTCACCACTAACTTTTACAAAAATTCATAAAAGCCCTACTCCAACTGAGTGGGGCTTTCTTTTTTTCACAACAACAGAACCCTCAATTTTATCACATTATCGACTATCTTGGTCATAGAGTTTTTCGCTCCAAATATTCACAACCGCGCTGGATTTACTATTTTAGCTGCAAATTATACTTTAAGACGTTGAAGCCCTAAGGGTAAAATAATAGACAATGTTTGACTGTTACCGGCTGAACAGATTAAGCGGGCAGCTGTTTTGTCTATAAAATTGTGCTAATGGAAGATTTGCTTACCACGCTAAACAAGCATTGTAAAAATACACTGATGGAGACCCTCGGCATTGTATTTACTACAGCCAACGAGGGGCTTGTTAAAGCAACCATGCCCGTTGATGGCCGGACAGTTCAGCCTTTTGGTATTCTGCATGGTGGTGCATCCATGGCATTGGCCGAAACAGTAGGTAGCGCAGGATCGATGCTGCTTATCGACCAAGAAAAATTTACCGCTGTAGGAGTTGAAATTAATGGAAACCATTTGGCAAGCGTAAATAAAGGCATTGTTACAGCCACCGCAACACTACTCCATCGAGGCGACAGGACGCATGTGTGGAGCATCGCCATTGAGGATGAGCAGGGACGTATGGTTATGGTTGGAAGAATTACCAATATGATTATAGAGAAAGGAAGAACAAAGTGAAAACAGAAAGAGAGTATTGTGAAGAGGCTAGCCTTAAGCGTATACACCAATCTTGCTTTGGCAAAGGAATTCCCTTTGCCTCTTTTCACGAACCCGGAAGTGATTGCACAACCACCTTCATTCAGCATTCGAAGCAACCGCGAATACTTACAGACGTTTTAGAACTTGACACCATACAAGGGTTTGTTGCCTCACCATTTAGCCAAACTGGGCCAACATACGTTATTGAACCAAATATGGTTCACACCAGCCAAAAAATAGTGAAGGAGGTTTTACAAAACCTTTCACAGGTAACCACCTCCAACGACATTAAGATACAACCAACCGAGAACCTTTTTGAATCGACCAAGCAGGAGTTTGAAGATCAGGTAAGGGCCATGCAAGTCGAAATTGCCAAAGGGAATATCACCAAGGCAGTACTCTCACGCATTAAGCTGCAACCGCGCAAGCCCACCGATGAGATTACAGCCATTTTTTGTTCCCTAGTCGACACCTACCCCGATGCCTTTGTTTACCTATTCAATATTCCAGGGGTGGGATGTTGGATGGGAGCCTCACCCGAGCCACTGCTTACCATTGTGGATAATGTTGCAGAGACTATCTCGCTCGCCGGAACCCAATCGATGAATAATAGAAGAATGGCACAGGTTACCTGGCAGGGAAAAGAGTTAAAAGAACAAGGCATTGTTACTTGCTACATTGAAGATGTGCTAAACAATTTTGGCATAACCAATTACCGAAAGGAGGGTCCATCGACCCACAGGGCAGGAAATTTAGTACACCTAAAAACCACATTTCAATTCAATGCATCACAGTTTAAAAAGAGACTAGGACTATTGATAGAAGCGCTTCAACCGACCCCATCGGTATGCGGATTGCCCAAATTAGAAGCTCGAGCGGTAGTAAAAATGGTGGAACCTCACAACCGTCAGTTTTACACTGGACTTGTTGGACCAGTGAACTTCAACGGAAAAACCCTTCTCTATGTTAACCTCCGCTGCATGAGAATACTGGAGAATGCCTTCGCCTTTTTTATGGGTGCAGGTATCACGGCGGAATCGATGCCGGAAAAGGAGTGGGAAGAAACAGATCAGAAAATGATGACACTACGTTCGGTTGTAAATGGCATAAATAGCAGCTATGAACTCAACAAGACAGGGAATTAAAGACCTACCAGAGATTTGCCACCTTCATGGAATGGAGGCGGTGGTAATTGCACCCGGTTCGCGCAATGCACCACTCATTGCAGCCTTCACCGTCCACGGCAAGTTGGAGTGCATTAGCATTACCGACGAGCGTTCGGCAGCCTACTTTGCCCTAGGAATGGCGCTCCAGACCGAAAAACCGGTGGGTATTGTATGCACCTCAGGAACAGCGGTACTCAACTTTGCCCCGGCCATAGCCGAAGCCTACTACCAAAAGTTGCCACTCATAGTAATTACTGCCGACCGTCCCCACGAGCGCGTTGATCAGGCCGACAGCCAAACAATTAGGCAGACAAACATTTTTGGAAACTACATAAAGCACAGCGTAGAGCTGCCCGTGGAGACGACCACCGATGCCGACCTCCGCTACAGCCACCGCTTGGTAAACGAAGCGCTTCGTGCCGCACTGCGAGCCGACCGTGGTCCGGTGCACATCAACGTGCCGCTGCGGGAACCACTCTACAACCCGTTACCGGGGGTGAGCCAAAACATTATGGTGGTTGAGGCATCGGAACCGGAATTGCTGCTGCCCCAAGAGGAGATAAACCTCCTTGTAACACGCTGGCAAGCCGCCCAAACGAAACTGATTATTTGTGGATTTGAGGCAAAAAACAGAGAGCTGAACGACCTGTTGAACCAGCTTGCCGACGACCCCTCCGTAGTGATAATGGCCGAGAATATTTCGAACATCTGCGGAGAGAAAATCATTTTCGCACCAGAGCGATTCATGGCCACGCTCACCGATGACGAAAAGAACGACTTTAAACCCGACCTGCTGGTAACCATTGGCGACTCGCTGGTTTCGGGCAGGGTAAAAAAATACCTACGGCAGCATAAGCCGGTGGAGCACTGGCGCATTCACCGCACCGAAGAGCTGGTGGATACCTACGACAGCCTTACCCACTGCATTGTTACTAAACCGACCTTGCTGCTACACCACCTTGTTGGCAAGGATGTTCAGGCCGAAAGTGTCTATGCCTCCCGTGCCGCCGAAAAGGAGACAACCAATCGCTATCGACACGAGAAGTTGCTGCCAACCCTACCCTTTTGTGACCTCACTGCCTTTTACGAGCTGCTGAAAAGCCTGCCCGATGGAACCAACCTTCATCTGGCCAACAGCACCCCCATTCGCTACTCTCAGCTATACGCCACCAACCCACAGATAAGCTACCACTGCAACCGAGGAACTTCGGGCATAGACGGCTGCCTATCCACCGCTACCGGAGCAGCATACGCTGGCAAGCAGCCCACAACGCTCATTACTGGCGACCTCGCCTTTATTTACGATTCCAACGGAATGTGGAACCGCCAGTTCCCCGGCAACCTAAAGGTGATTGTAATGAACAATGGTGGAGGAAACATTTTTAGGATGATAGAGTCGGGTGAAACCATGCAGGCCGCTCGCTCCTACTTTGAAACGCCGCATAGCGTCGATCTGAAGTCGCTCGTATCGGCCTTTGGCATTGCCTTCTCCTCCTGCAACAGCATGGCGCAGCTCCGGAAGGGAATTGAGTGGCTCTATGCCAACAATACCAAGCCCGCCATTCTGGAGGTGAAAACCGACTTCGACATCAACATAAAAACATTTAAGAATTACTACAAACTAATACAACAAGCACAATGAGCAGCAGAAATTGGACAACCATAAAGGAGTTTGAGCAGATAAAGTTTGAATACTTTGAGGGCATTGCCAAGATTACCATCAACCGACCACGCTACCGTAACGCCTTTACTCCCGACACGGTGAAGGAGATGATTGAGTCGATGGTATACTGCCGCGAAAGCCCCGACATCTACACCGTGATTCTCACCGGCGAAGGCGACAAGGCTTTCTGCAGCGGAGGCGACCAGAACATAAAGAGCACCGCCGGATATATTGGCAAGGACGGCGTGCCACGCCTCAACGTGCTCGACCTCCAAAAGCTAATTCGCTCGCTACCCAAACCCGTGGTGGCCATGGTAAACGGCTACGCCATTGGTGGCGGACACGTGCTACACGTGGTATGCGACCTCTCAATTGCCTCGGAGAACGCCATATTTGGACAAACTGGCCCCAAGGTGGGCAGCTTCGATGCCGGTTTTGGCTCCTCCTATCTTGCAAGGGTGGTGGGTCAGAAGAAGGCGCGCGAAATTTGGTTCCTCTGCGAGCAATACTCGGCTCAGGAGGCGCTGGAGATGGGGCTGGTGAACAAGGTGGTTCCCTTCGACCAGCTGGAAGATACAACCGTGGCGTGGTGCAAAAAGATGATGGAGCGCAGCCCACTGGCACTTCGCATGATAAAGGCCGGTCTCAACGCCGAACTCGATGGGCAGGCAGGCATACAGGAACTTGCCGGTAACGCCACCATGCTCTTTTACATGACCGAGGAAGCACAGGAGGGCAAGCGAGCTTTTCTCGAAAAGAGAAAACCCGACTTTAAAAAGTTCCCCCGTTTACCGTAAATTGAACAGCTCAAGAAAGAGGCCGTAGGTATGCCTCCTCCGTAAAACCAAAACCCATAATGCATAAGCTAATTCCCTGGATGCATGCCATCCGACCAAAAACGCTGCCACTAGCGCTCTCCAGCTCCATTCTGGGGAGCTTTATTGCCGCTGCCGACGGTCTGTTTCAATGGAACGTGTTTGCACTGGCGGCCATAACGTCCCTGCTGCTTCAGGTACTATCGAACCTAGCCAACGACTATGGCGACTTTGCCAAGGGAACAGATACCGCCGAGAGAATTGGTCCAGCCCGCATGGTGCAAACAGGTGCCATTACGCCCCGCCTAATGGTATGGGCCATAGCCGCGGTATCCATCATGACCTTCGCATCGGGCTCGCTGCTTATTTTCATTGGGCTTGGGGGTGGAAATGCGCTGGTTAAGGTTATCTTCTTTGTAATGGGAATTACCGCCATTGGAGCTGCCATTAACTACACCGTGGGAAAAAATCCATACGGCTACAGCGGCTTTGGCGATGTGTTTGTATTCCTATTCTTTGGATTGCTGGGTGTAATGGGAACATACTACCTACACGCCCACGTGATGCGGCTCGACCTGCTGCTACCGGCAACATCCATTGGGCTGCTAAGTGCAGGAGTGCTTAACCTGAACAACCTACGCGATGTAAACAACGACATAAAGACCCACAAGCACACGCTGGTGGTAATGATGGGCAGCTCCAAGGCAAAGGTTTACCATTTGCTGCTGGTATTGGTAGCGCTGATAACTGGCGGACTCTACATAATGCTGCACTACCATACGCTCTACCAGCTGCTGTTTGTAATAACCATTCTGCCACTTACCCTCAACGTAAGGGCGGTGTTCACCAACCGCATCCCCGCCGAACTCAACAACGAGTTGAAGCGCCTTTCGCTCTCCACGCTCCTATTTTCGGTAACCTTTGGGATGGGATTGCTGCTGTAGCAACTCAATTTATAGACACTTCACCCGGAAGGGGCAAGAAGTTTATGCAAAACAATATTTGATGGACCAATGCTAGAGGCAAGATATATAGAACACACCCTCAACTTCAAAATTCCTGGGAAAACTTCGCGCGGAACGCTCAACGAGAAGATATCCTACTACCTACTACTCCACGACACCGCCAGCGGTGCCACCGGCATTGGAGAGTGCTCCACCCTACCCGACCTGAGCATTGATCACATACCCAGCTATACCCATAAGCTGCAGGAGGTGTGCGACAGCATTACCAATGGCAAGAACCCCATTGACCTGGAGCAATTCCCATCCATTGCCTTTGGCGTAGAGACGGCCCTGCAAAGCCTTCAAAACGCCAGCCTGGGAGCCAACATCCTTTTCCCCTCAGCCTTTACCAGAGGCGAAAAGGGCATCCCCATTAACGGGCTGGTGTGGATGGGCAACCGACAACAGATGGAGAAGCAGCTGATGGAGAAGCTGGAGGCCGGATTCACCTGCGTAAAGCTGAAAATTGGGGCGCTGGACTTCCATACCGAGCTGGAGATTCTGCGTAACCTTCGCCAAACCTTTTCGCCCAGCGAAATTGAGATCCGCGTGGACGCCAACGGTGCCTTTGCCCCCAAGGAGGCCTTGGAAAAGTTGGAACGGCTGGCGCAATTCTCCATTCACTCCATTGAGCAACCCATACGGCAGGGGCAGCCGGAGGAGATGGCACGCCTCTGTGCCCAATCGCCCATACCCATTGCGCTGGACGAGGAACTTATAGGTGTAGCAAAAGCCGATAGGCTACCGCTGCTTCAGCAAATAAAACCACAATACATTATTCTTAAGCCCAGCCTAATCGGCGGGTTTGCGGGTAGTAGCAGCTGGATTGATGCCGCCAACCACACCAACACGGGCTGGTGGGTAACCTCGGCACTGGAAGGAAATATTGGTCTGAATGCCATTGCGCAGTGGACCTTTACCCTCAACAGCAGCATGCCCCAGGGACTGGGAACGGGGCAGGTCTTCACCAACAACATCCCCTCGCCGCTAACCATACACCACGGCAGGCTGCACTACGATACCGCAACCCCGTGGAACCTAACCATGTGCCAATGGAAAGAGTAGAGCAACGGTTAACCCTCAACGGAGTTACCCGCTCGGGCAATGAGCTGCTGCACCACTGCACCAGTGAGGCGCAAAACCCGCTTCTCCCCGAATGGGAGCGCAGCGTGCACCGCTTTATTTTGGAGTGGCTCGACGGCAACGACTACGTTACGCTCTTCACCTCCGGCTCCACTGGGGCACCCAAGGAGATACGCCAGCTAAAGCGCCACATGGTGGCATCGGCTGGGCTTACGCGCGACTATTTTGGGCTAAACGCTAATACGCAGGCGCTGCTCTGCCTGCCCATAAGCTACATTGCGGGAAAAATGATGGTGGTACGCGCCTTCCTCACCGGCATGAACCTCATTACCACGGAGCCTTCGGCCAACCCCTTTGACGCCATTCACGCACCCATAACCTTTGCCGCCATTACCCCCTACCAGCTGGCCCACTCCATGGATACGCTTCGGCGTGGCGGTGTGGATACCATAATAGTGGGTGGAGGCGAAATACCCGCCGAACTCGATGAGCAGTGCGGCACGCTACCGACCAGCATTTACGCCACCTACGGCATGACCGAAACCAGCTCGCACGTGGCGCTACGACCGGTGAACGGACCAAAGCAGAGCCTCCTTTACGAAATACTTCCCGGCGTGGAGGTAAGCAACGATTCGCGAGGCTGTTTAACCATTACGGCCCCAACCCTCACCAACCAAACGCTGGTTACCAACGACGTGGTGCGCATTGCCGATAGCCGCCACTTTGAGTGGATTGGGCGCGCCGACAACGTAATAAACAGCGGCGGGGTAAAGATATTCCCCGAGCAGGTGGAGAAGAAGCTCTTCCCCCACATCCACCGCCGCTACTTTGTGGCCGGGCAACCCGACGATGCGCTGGGCGAGCGCGTGGTGCTATTTATTGAGGGCGAACCGCTACAGGCCGATGAGCAGCAACGGCTACAGAACCTCTTCCCCACCATACTACAGCGCTACGAAACGCCACGCCAGCTGGTGGCCATACCCCACTTTCTGCTCTCCGATGCCGGAAAGGTGCAGAAGCGGGCCACGCTGGAGCAATACCAGAGAGGCAAATTGGAGAAATAGACCCAATTCTTGCAAATTTAGTTGATTACCATTATGGCAATCTCGTATAACCACGTTTAAAGTATGACAGCCTGACCTAGCACCTCTCTTCGTGCTTTCAATTGATCGTTTTACCTCCTAACTTACTAGTAATTAATAGTTATTCATTTTGGGGTGTTTATCCAAAAATATCATACCTTGCTATAATGTTATCAGCGTAATCAATAATTATTATATTTTTATTCACCATATCAGTGAAGTTTTTTTAAACTTTTTTATATTTGCACCGTTACTTTGATAGTAGTATTTGAAGAAGATTACCTTCAAGAGTTATTTGAACATGGTAAGGCAAAAAATAAGAAACATGCATACCAACCCCAGGTAATCAAAAAGTATATCAAGGTGGTAAATATCCTTCGTGCTGTGAAAAGAATTGAGGATTTATTCCGTTTCAACTCCCTCAACTATGAAAAACTGACTAATATAGATGTAGAATCAGTTAGAGTGGATGGTAAATACCGCCTCGAGTTTCGCTCTAGAGTGGAAGGTGCAGAACCCAATACAATTACAATCTGCTCTCTTATCGATTTAAGCAAACACTACCAGTAATCATAAGTTTACAACGTCAAACAATGAACTCATCTGCCCTAATTCCTGCAATATCAACTCATCCGGGAGAAGTACTTAAGGTTGAACTTGACTCCCGTAATATCAAGCAAAAAGAGTTTGCCCATGATATTGGCACGAGCCCCACAATTCTTAATGAGATTTTAAAGGGGAAACGCAATATTACCGCGGACATAGCCCTGCACCTCGAGGCTCAGCTAGAGATCCCCGCCGATTTCTGGATGAAACTCCAATCCCAATACGACATTGACCTAGCACGCATTAAGCAGCGCAACATCGAAAAACTCCATTCAATTGAGATATGGAAAGCAATAAGAGCTGCAGTTCCGGTTAAATATCTCGAAAAACTAAATATACTAACCAACGATCTTAAGAATGATATTGACAGGATAAAAGAGATTTATAACGCCAATTCCTTAGAAGATATAATAGATGCAAAAACGGCATACACGGGACTCTACCGGAAGTCATCAAAGCTACAGGTGGATGTAAACAATCTTACCTGTTGGGCAATGGTATGCCGATGGATGGCTCAAAACAAAAAAGCAGCCACCTATAATGCCTCGAACCTTTCGGCTGTAAAGCAACTTATTATTGAAATTGTAAATAAAAATCACAACGTGATTGATGAAGTCACACAACTTCTTTACGATTACGGCATCAAGTTTATTATTCTCGAAAAACCGGACCAGACACCCGTTGACGGTTTTTCCTTTTTCAGTGGTTTAAATCCAGTTATAGCGATAACCCTACGGAAAAAAACCATTGATAACTTTTCCTTTACCGTTCTCCATGAACTTGGACATATTCAAGATCACCTGCGTCCTAATAGTACATCATTTTTCATTGATTGCTTCGATCTCCAGGAGAGCAAGAAAGACACAAATGAGGCGCAGGCCGATCGTTACGCACAGCAGGCGCTCATACCGCCAGCAGTATGGGCTACGTTTAGCCTCTCCAAAAATATTTTTAACGACCTATACATTCAGCAATTTGCACAGGAGCACAACCTGAATCCAGCCATAGTTCTAGGGAGGTATAGCTTCGAAACCAACAACTATAAGGTAAGAACAACAATAGATAGAAGAATTAATTAAGCCTTTACTTAACCACTACTAATTTCACCTCCAGCAAAAGTTGCACTTGTTAATTGAATTCTGGTAACCATAACACCCGAATTTAAAATTAAAGCAACGCCAATTTTACTGAAACAAAAAAAGTCAAAACCCATTGAGGAATACTTCATTAAATACAACAACCAAGAGATCATTCTCCCATCGAGATTCCTTCCAGCCGTAGAATTCCTCAAGTATCACAACGAGGTTCGATTTAAGCGCTAAGTTGCACCCTGTGGAGCAAGCATTGGGCAGCTGCCTGTATGAGGATGGTTGACCCAACAAAAAAACAATCGTTATTACATTTACACCACTTCAACTCAGGGCCCGCTCCCATTCCACAAAAAAATCAATCAACAGGCAATTATTTGCCTATCCTAAAGCTCTCAACACTACTACAAATTAGAAAAGAATTACTCATAACGCCGTTACGCATGCACTGTGCCTATTGGAATTTAAGTTTACATGAAAAATGGTTTTGATATATCTTAATTACAATTATTTATAATTAATCAAATTTCATCCTAAGCACTCATCAAATTATTTATCAAATAGTAAAATAGATAAGTATACATTTTTGAATTTTAGTTATATTTAACTTCCATTAGTATAAACAGATTAACTACCTATAAACGTTTTACAAGCTCCATGCCGAATGAAAAGCAAACTGATCATTCACCTATTAACCATTTTGTTATTTTCACTACTATCCAATGCGCAAGAGATCGGATTTCCCCTAATGCGCAATTACACACCAACAGAGTATAAAGGATCTCCTCAAATATGGAGCGCCACCCAAGACAACCGAGGCATTATTTACTTTGCAACAGGGGGCGGAGGTGGTATATTGGAGTACGATGGGATTACCTGGCGGACACTTCCAAACATAAAGCAGGCCTCCTTTTACAGCTTAAAAAAATTTAGAGATGGGCGAATATATGTTGGGGCAAATCGTGATTTTGGATATATAACCGTAAATAAGAATGGAACTTCTAAATTTGAGAGTCTATCACACATCTTAACCAGCAAGGGTATAAATATAGGCGCCGTTTATACTGTAAATGTCACCTCAAATTTTGTTTATTTTCAAACCTACGAGGCTATTTTTCAATACGCTCCATTACAAAAAACAGTTGAAGTATTCAAGGCAGATTCCGGTGGTTCGTTTCTTGGCGATTTTATATATAATGACCACTACTATGTGCGAATGAATACCAAGGGGATAGTGGAAGTTGAAAATAACAAGTTAATTCTTGCACCCAACGCAGACTGTTTTTCGAAACAACATGGCTTTAACACAGCCGTACCCTACAGTGCCAACTCATTTTTAGTTCCAACCTACAACCATGGGTTATACATTTATAATCTGAACAAGGACACCCTACCTAAAATACTTCCGGTTTTAGACAAAAATTTTTTTGAGGACAATTTAATCTACGACGCAGCTACAATTCGACCAAGCTACTTTATTCTCGGATCATTTAAAATGGGTGCTTTACTCATAAACAAGCAAGGACAACCATTGCAGCAATACGAAGAAAGTAATCGTCTTCAGAGCAACAACATTTATAACATATCTACTGACAACACACAAAACATTTGGTTATGTCTCGAAAACGGTATCTGCAAAACCGAGCATAGTCAAGATATGAGCTACTGGAACAAATACGCTGGTTTACACGAAACCGTAATAAGCCTAATTCGTCACAATGGCACCATGTACGTAGGCACGAGTTCAAAAGTCTACTTTATTGATAAAAAAGACAAGCTGATACAAGTTAAAAATTTGCCGGTAGGCCAAAACTGGTGCTTTATAGAACCCCAAGAGACAAAGATGCTGCTAGTAGGAACATCAGATGGTATTTATGAAATAAAAGATGGAAAGGCCAAATCAATATACCATGGAAGCCACGCTTTTCTGCTATACCAAACAAAAGCCAATCCAAATAGGTTGATAAGCACCGATTACGACATGCTAATATCCTTCCTATACAAAGATGGAAGATGGAAATTTGAAGGTAGATGGAAGGGAATTAAGGAGGTTGTTAGAGGCATAGCCGAAGAAGCAAATGGTGACCTATGGCTTGGCACCTACGACAATGGTGCTATTAAAGTTATCCCAAACAATGAACTCATTACTAAGCCTAAAAAAATTGAATACTACAGCACAAAAGAAGGCATACCCTCGCTAAGATATGTTACCCCTCACAATTTCAATAACAAAGTAATTTGGGCCACCGAACAGGGTATATACATATACAACAACGCCACCAACCACTTTGAACCGTTTCGAGAATTTGGCAATGAATTCTGCAACGGAAGCAGAGATGTATTTAATATAAAAGAGATGCCCGAAGGAAAGGTATGGATTAGCCCTTCCGATAATTTTAAAAACGACTTTGGCTACCTTCAACCCCATAGTAAAGGCAATTACCAGTGGGTATATGCCCCATTTCGCAGACTTCCAACCATGTCCATAGAGACATTTTATGTTGAACCCTCGGGGGTTGTTTGGATAGGCGGCAACGAAGGGCTATTTCGCTATGACCAGCGCAAGGATACTAAAAATTACAATCAACAGTTCAACTGTCTTATCCGCAGTGTAGTTACAAGGGCCGACAGCCTAGTTTATGGCGGCAACACTCCCGACACCGCTCAATATGGACATCCATACTCCTCCACACTAACCTACAAGTTCAACCAGCTAACCTTTACCTTTGCCGCTCCCTTTTTCGACCAGGAGGATAAAACATTGTATAGCTACAAGCTCTGTGGTTACGACAAGGAATGGAGTAAATGGGGACGCCAAACTGAAAAAGAGTATTCACATCTGTTCGAAGGAACCTATACCTTTAAAGTGAAGGCAAGAAATGTGTATGGCGTAGAGAGTGCCACAGCAACCTACACTTTCACCATCCAACCACCCTACTACCGAACCTGGATGGCCTATATTCTATATGTAGGTTTATTTGTGTACGGCATCATTTTTATCATAAAGTACAATACTCGCCACTTACTAGTGCAAAAGGCTAAGCTTAGCTCCATTATCAAAGAAAAAACAGCCGAGGTTGTGCATCAAAAGGAGGTGCTTCAGGTTCAAAAGGATGAGTTAGAACAAACCAATGCCACCAAGGACCGGTTCTTCAACATAATTGCACACGATCTAATAAACCCATTCAACTCATTGCTAGGATTTACCAGTTTGCTTCAATCAAAACTCGATAAATACGATAAAGAGCAGATTAAAAAAACCGTGGATCATATAGCCAACTTATCCAGCGAAACGTACAAACTTCTGGAGAATCTGTTAGCCTGGTCGAGATTACAAACGGGGAAATTACAACCTAACATAAAACAGCACAATCTGAAGACCATTGTGGATGAGATGTTCTTGCTGAGCAACGAAATGGCCACAAACAAAAAGCTAACCTTACGTTCGCTGGTATCTTCCACCACCACTGTTTTTTGTGACAAGGAGATGACCACTACCATTTTGCGCAACTTGATTTCCAACGCCATAAAATTCACCGATCCCAAGGGAACCATCACAGTACTGGCGCAAAAACAACGCGCCACAAACAATAACGACAATAGTCCGAACACCTCAGATGGCTTCATCGAGATTCATGTAATCGACAACGGTGTAGGCATTGCTTCCGATAAATTGACATCGCTATTCAAGTTGGACAACAACACCTCTACCAAGGGTACTGCCAACGAAAAAGGAACCGGACTTGGACTTTCACTTTGCAAAGAGTTAACTGAAAAGCAGGGTGGCAAGATTTGGGTTGAAAGCGAGCTAGGAATAGGCAGCCGATTTATTTTCACCCTTACTACAAAGACACCTGTGGCATAAAATTATCGAACCACTTCAGGTAATACACTCCGTTATGAGATAATTGAAGTGATGTAAAGGCGTAACATATCGGTTATTCCTGACCACGATAAAAAATAGGCACGCTCGTCCGTTAACCAGTCGGCAAATTATACTTGGCAGTGGGATGAATTGCTTAACATCATGTTGAACATACAAATTTTTCATTTTATAGCTAAATGAATTATTCGGTTTCACAACCACACTAGTCAAATACTCGTGCATTATTGCAAAAATCAATATTTTGTATAATTTCGTATTGCCATAAACAATAAATATTCAAATAGAATATCCTTTGTTAGCGCTTTGAAATTCAAGGTTTGGCACCAATAAGCATCGATCTAAACCAAACGCAATGAAAAAACCCTTATTAGTAATTGCACTAATTGCAATTGTCATTAGCTATGGCTGTACTACGCAGCAAAAGGTGGTGAAAGTTGAGCCACAAGTACAACAAATTCAAAAAAACGACCAAGTTTTAAAACGAAAAGTTGCAATAGCCCGCTTTTCGAACGAAACACAGTATGCCAAAGGTGTATTTTACGACAAGGATAATGATCCGGTAGGCAAGCAAGCTTTGGATATTCTATCTACAAAGCTCGCTTCAACCAACAAGTTCATACTGCTGGAAAGGCAGGACATGGACAAAATACTGGATGAGCTTAAGTTGGCTGGCAACGAAGGCTACCAAAAAATTGGCGCCGACTACCTCATCATTGGTTCAGTTACCGAATTTGGACGAAAGAATGTGGGCGATGTTAACGCCTTTTCGCGAAGCAAAACACAAACCGTGGAAGCTGGCGTAAGCATTCGCCTGGTTGATGTATCTACTGGCCAAATTATATACTCTGAGGAGGCCAAGGGTGAAGCAGAAACCACTAACAAAACGGTGATGGGATTGGGCGAACGCACCGACTATGACGCAACCCTGAGCGACAAGGCCATATCGGCAGCCATTTCAAAGCTAGTTGAAAACATTATCAACAACTGCATGGATCGTCCATGGAAATCGTACTTTCTAACCTACGACGACAACGGCATCATAATTTCCGGTGGAAAAAGCCAAGGACTAAAGGTTGGTGATGTGTATGAAGTTGTGGAGAAGGGTAAAAGTGTAAAAAACCCACAAACGGGAATGATGATAGAGCTACCAGGAAAAATGGCAGGCAAGATTAAAATAGACTTTACTGGTGGCGACAATGCCCAAAACGAATTTTCCATGGTATCGTTCACCGAAGGCAGTGTAGACAAACAAAATTTAAGCAACTACTACATTAAAGAGATTGGAAAATGAAAAAGCTACTATATGTTCTAGCAGCGAGTGCAGCATTGCTCGTAAGCTGTACCGGAGTCAAGTCAACGGCAACTGGTCTTGAAAATGAATCATTTTTAGAATTCATTGGAACTCCCAGCAACTACAATGGCGGAGTAAAAGTCAACATCGACGACAAAACAACATTTACTGCTGAGGTAAATAAAGATCACGCAGACAGACCTAAAGGCAAGGTTTATGCAATTTCAACCGGAACCCATGTGGTAACCGTTTCCTATAACAACAGTGTTATTTTCAAAAAACAAATTTTCGTATCAGCCCAAGAAACCAAAAAAGTAATTCTTCCATGAAAAAACTAATTCTATTTTGCTTTGTCATTGCACTAGCATCCTCCTGTACAACTCAAAAGCCGTTGTATTCCTGGGGAAATTATGACACCGCTAGCTACAACTATCTAAAAAACAGCGACGAGAAGTCTACAAAAGAATTGATGGCTTCCTATCAAACCATTATCGACAAGCAAAAAGGATCGAGGGGCGTTGTTCCTCCCGGAGTTTATGCCGACTATGGATTCCTGTTGCTTCAGGCAAATAAAACAAAGGAAGGCAAAGCAATGCTTGCAAAAGAGATTGCCCTCTATCCTGAATCAAAAATATTTATCGACAGAATAATAAAATTGCTTGAGAAATGAAAAACAACATAGCCCTTCTAATTATTGCAGTTGCCTTTTTGAGTAGTTGTACATCAACGGCTCCTTTAACAAAATCAGTTGCATACAAAGGCATCTACAGCGAAAAACCCGTTACAATCTTAATAATGCCTCCCATCAACAGAAGCACCAATGTAGATGCAAAAGAGTATTTTCACTCAACATTGAATGTACCTCTTGCAAACGCGGGTTACTATGTTATTCCACCGTTCCTCTCCATGGAAATACTAAAAAAGGAGAGCGCATACGATTCTGAACTCTTCCTAAATAATTCACTATCAAAATTTGGCGAGGTATTTGGTGCCGACTTGGCTCTCTTTACCATAATTAATAGATGGGATAAATCAGCAATTGCATCAAAGGTAACGGTTGAAGTTGAATACATCTTCAAATCCATTAAGACAAATGAGGTGGTATATACACGAAAAGGGACAGTGGTTTACAATACCGCTATTTCGACCAGCGGTGGCGGGGCTTTTGGCGCCCTTGTAGCGATAACTGCCTCGGCAATAAATACGGCTGCCACAAAATATGTAGACGTTGCACGTGCTTGTAATTCCTACACATTCAAAGACCTCCCTGCAGGAAAATATAGCCCCAGCTTTGGAATTGATGGAACTCAGCTAGCAGGATCAAAAGCGTTTAGTGTAATGCTAAACTCATCATACCAATAAATTGATTACCATTTTATTCACCCAATAATCAACGGACATTCCGTCGATTATTGGGTTCTTTTTGTGAAGAAAACACAACTGACTCAATTGAGCATAGTCTATTAAACAATAAATTAACAATGCCCTAACAAATTAAAAGGAGTACTTTTTTTTGCGAAGGGGAAAAGCTATAACAACATCGTTCGCCCTATATTGAATAGATAAAGAACCGGCAATGAAAAATACTCCACAAATTAGTTCTATCAATATAGCAACATGTGCAAATCAAAGATCATCAGCAAGTTAGGAGTAGACCAAAATTTTTACTACCTTTACCAACCGAGATACCGGTAGTAGCGAAACGCCCACTAAACTCCTTTAGAAGAATAGCATTTCATACTTGCAAACCTTCGTCCTGAGGTTTATAAATACCAAACCTGCTGCTGCCAGCTATTGTTAGCCCGGATAATTCGTTTTCGTTTAATCCTATCTCACCCATTTGCCATAGCAAGCCTTTTAGTTGCGCAGCGAACTAGCTATAAGGCAGATGAAATACACAAAAAGCAACGATTATCTAATCTCAACGGTTTGCTGCCCGTTCGACATAAATTCTTATATCAAATATGAACACAACAGTTAGAAACACGTTCCACACTTCCTATCTCGAAATCAGCAAATCGGCATTGGAGCACAACCTCCACTACCTTAAAGAAAACATTGTTCCAAATGCTCAAATTTCCTCCGTGGTGAAAGGTAACGCCTATGGTCATGGCATAGAACTGTTTGTTCCCCTTGCAGAGTCGTGCGGCATCAATCACTTTTCGGTATTTAGCGCCGATGAAGCACTGCGCGTGCATCGCGTACGAACAAGTAACAGCCGCATCATGATAATGGGAATGATAGCCCCCGAACAGCTAGAATGGGCCATCGAAAACGACATTGAGTTTTATGTATTCGATGAGCAACGGCTAAAAAGAACGTTAGCCGTGGCTGACAAAATGGGCAAGCAGGCAAAGTTACACATTGAGGTGGAAACAGGAATGAACCGAACCGGATTTCCGCCAAAGAAGCTACAGGGAGTGCTCAATCTACTGAAACAAAACCAAAATTCACTCTGCTTTCAAGGGTTATGTACTCACTACGCCGGAGCCGAAAGCATTACCAACTACTACCGCATACGCAAACAGCAACAAGCTTTCGACAGGGCAATAAAAACGGTAACGGCCAGTGGACTAAATCCTATTCAGAAACATTCAGCATGTTCTGCCGCAGCACTTCGTTATCCAAAATCCAGAATGGATCTGGTTCGATTGGGCATTGTACAGTATGGCTACTTCCCAACGCAAGAGGTGCTCATTGAATACATCACCACTAAAAAAATTAAGCAGAACCCACTCCAACGATTGATCTCTTGGAAAAGCAAGGTGATGGATGTGAAGGTGGTAAAAGCAGGTGAGTTTATTGGTTATGGAACATCCTATCTTGCCAATTCGGAGAAAACCATTGCCACCATACCGGTAGGATACAGCCACGGGTTTAGCCGATCGATGAGTAACCAAGGCCGTGTGCTTATTCATGGCCAACGGGTAAGCGTAATTGGCACGGTTAACATGAACATGATAACGGTAGATGTTACTAGCGTAGAAAACGTAAACATTGGCGACGAGGTGGTGTTAATAGGAAAGCAAGGTGACCTCGAAATAAGCGTTGCCTCATTTAGCGAATCCAGCGAACAGATTAATTACGAGTTGCTCACAAGGCTTCCATTTGAACTCCCTCGCTACGTAGTAGATTAAAATTTAAGATAAGTAATGGATTGTACCAAGCACAATGAATATACCGGTACTACCTGTTTACATCAAAAAAATCACTGAAAGATTAATCATTCACAAAACAAAACAATATGACCACAGAAATTGAAAACATTGAACTAAAATATTTAACAGAAGAAGATTACCTAGAGCTAAAGGAGGCCATGATAAAAGCTTATCCCAGCATGCCTGGAGCCTACTGGAAAGAAAACCAAATAAAAGCCCTAATTGATAAATTCCCCGAAGGTCAAGTAGTGATTAAGGTAAACAATCAGCTAGCAGGATGTGCGCTCTCTATAATTGTGGATTACGACAATTTAGACAACAATCATACTTACAAAGATATTACCGGTAACTATACCTTTAGCACGCATACCAACGATGGCGATGTACTCTATGGCATTGACGTATTTATTAAACCCGATTTTCGCGGTCTTCGGCTTGGGCGCAGACTGTATGACTATCGCAAAGAACTATGCGAAAGGCTTAACCTAAGGGGCATCGCCTTTGGAGGTCGAATACCAAACTATCACAAGTTTGCCAATGAGCTTACGCCCAAACAGTACATCGAAAAGGTTAAACGGCAAGAAATTCATGACCCTGTACTCAACTTTCAAATTGCCAACGATTTTCACCCAGCAAAAATCCTCAAAGGATATCTGGAAGGCGATGAGGCCTCCAGTGAGTTCGCTGTACTGCTAGAGTGGGACAATATTTACTATGAGAAACCTAGAAAAAAAGCTGTTACAAAGAAAAAAAATGTTCGTCTTGGCCTAATTCAATGGCAAATGCGGCCATATAAAAATTTAGATGAACTCATGGTGCAAGTAGAGTATTTTGTGGATGCCGTTTCAGGCTATCGCTCCGACTTCGCACTATTTCCAGAATTTTTCAACGCCCCTCTCATGGCTGAAAACAACCATCTTTCGGAACCGGAGGCCATTAGAGAGTTGGCAAAACACACCGATAACATTGTACAAAAATTTTCGGAATTGGCCGTCTCTTACAACATCAACATCATCTCCGGCAGCATGCCCGAAATAAGAAATAATCTGCTCTACAATGCAGGATACCTCTGCCGTAGGGATGGAACGGTAGAACGATACGAGAAACTACACGTAACACCCGACGAAGCAAAGGTTTGGGGACTACAAGGAGGTACCAAGTTACAGGTATTCGACACCGATTGCGGCAAAATTGGTGTGCTAATTTGCTATGACTCTGAATTTCCCGAGTTGAGCAGACTCCTTGCCGACGAAGGAATGAATATCCTCTTTGTTCCATTCCTAACCGACACACAAAACGGCTACTCAAGAGTCCGATACTGCGCTCAAGCCAGAGCTATTGAAAATGAGTGCTACGTTGCTATTGCTGGGAGCGTGGGCAACCTCCCAAAGGTACACAACATGGATATCCAATATGCTCAATCCATGGTTCTCACACCCTGCGATTTTGCCTTCCCTGCCAATGGCATAAAGGCAGAAACAACTCCAAACACCGAAATGATTCTTATTGCCGACGTGGATATCGACCTACTAGTTGAACTTAACCAGCAAGGTAGCGTAAGAAACCTCCGCGATAGGAGGAAAGACCTATATGAACTGCACCGAACTACAGCTAATAATTAAGGAGGCAGCAATATATAACCACCATTACAGATATCGAATTCTCTATTTGCTCAATATTTTAATGGTATTAAACACCTAAGTAGTATCCTTTAAAATATTTTAAACTCCTGATTGAAGTAAAATGAGATAAGCGTGGCTTATCTCATTTTTTTTCTCGCCTTAACACGACCAATATTTTTCCGAAAAGTTCAAGCAGGTTACACAACCACTTTAGGTATTCTACAAGGTGTATATTTCAATAGCCATGGATGTAATCGAAAATAGTTTCGTTTACCGTCATGAAAAAGGTCTCCTCAAAACAGCTAAAATGTTTTAAATTCAAATGGCATAACAAAACTTTACTACCTTTATATGATTTCTGAAATGTCGTAATTGGCTCTTTTTGTTAATATCTGGCAGTATTAGCTTAAAGCATAAAGAGAAGGTGAACATAACAATACCGGCATAAATTCGGTTCATACATATAGCCAATTTACCCTCCGTAGAAAGGCTCGTAAAATTACCTGTCGCCCTAAAATAGTAAGCTTCAGGGTAGCCATTGTAAATAAACTGTAAATTCGCCCACCATGATAAGGCCACATTCATTTCACATTCCTGTAATGGGAATTGCCTACACCATAGATACCCCTATCCGTGTTTCACAGTTTGGTATCGACTCCGTAATATCCCTTTTAGATGACATCCTTATAGAACAGATGCGTAAGCTCTATTGCAGCAAATATGCCATTGCTTACCAGGAGATTACCGATAAAATTGAGGATTTTAGAGCCAAAAGAATATCCTCCTATCTGAATCTCATCAACACCATTACCGAAAAGAAGCTGGAAGAGTTGAAAACGGCCACTCTCGAAAAGAAGCAGGAGATAAAGGATTACTTTAACATGATGCCTGACAGCTCCACCATTAAACAGGAGTTCCGCAAGCGCACGGCCAAGCTCTTCAATGTAGATGAGATTAAGTCATGGCTCAAGGAAAACCTCACGCTTGGAAGCATCGATGTCAATATTATGACCAAGGTGGACAAGGATAACTATAAGAATGGCGAAAAGCTCCCTGTAGAATTCAACGACGCACACGCTGCCCTTCGTGGGTTTGCCACCAGCAACCTCCACTCCTCCGTTATCCTTTCGGCAGGTCTAAACGCTCGCCTTTTTAGCTACATGGAGCAGTTTGAAGACTTCTATCCCAACGAAAGTGGGGAAATAAAAAAGAAGATCGTTATAAAAGTAAGCGACTACCGATCAGCACTCATCCAAGGTAAAATCCTCGCAAAAAAAGGACTCTGGGTATCCGAATACCGAGTTGAATCGGGCTTAAACTGTGGTGGTCACGCATTTGCTACCGATGGATTTCTAATGGGACCAATCCTCGCCGAATTCCGCGACAAGCGTGAAGAGTTAATTCAAGCAATGCACGAACCATTTGTTAAGGCGCTCAACGAAAAAAACCGCATAATACCTTTATCAACCCTACCATTGCGAATAACAGCACAAGGAGGCGTTGGCACCGCCGAAGAACATAAGTTTTTAATTGAGCACTACAACCTCGACTCCGTTGGTTGGGGAACACCATTTCTGCTAGTTCCCGAGGCAGTTACCATCGACGACGCTACACTGCATCAGCTGGCCGATGCCAAGGAGAAAGATCTCTTTCTAAGTAACATTTCGCCACTTGGAGTACCGTTCAACAGCCTTCGAGGTAATACCAAGGATATTGAAAGACTATCGTATATCAATCAAGGTAAACCGGGTAGCCCATGTCCAAAAAAATTCATTACCCTAAACAACGAATTTACGGAAAAGGGCATTTGTACGGCATCACGTAGGTATCAAACACAAAAATTAGAAGAGCTCCGCAAAGAGAAAATTTCACCAAAAGAGTATCAAACTCGTTATAATAAGATTGTAGAGAAAACTTGCATATGTGTTGGTTTGGGAACCGCTGCCCTGCTGGTGAACCATCTAAGCACAAAAGTTGAAGGTACTGGCGTATCGGTATGCCCGGGTCCAAACATGGCCTACTTCTCCCAAAAAATGAGTCTCGCAAATATTACCGACCACATTTATGGCCGAGCCAATATGATATCCCGAACCGATAGGCCCAATATCTTTGTAAATGAGCTCCGAATCTATATAGACTATCTCAAAGCTCGAATCGAAGAGGGCAAAGCTTCGATGAACACCAAACAGGCAAACCATCTTCTTACTTTTGAAAAAAACCTGCAGGACGGAATTGAATACTACAGCAAGATGTTTCGTGGTCTCAAGAATGATTTTAGGAGCACAAAACAAAACATTCTAAACGACCTTGAGAACAGTAAGAAGATTCTATGCCAAATGCATACCGAGGTAGAAAAGCTTATGTCGATGGAAAAATCGATCGTATAACAAGCCAAACATTTACCATCTATATTCAATCTGGAATCTATAAACAATAGGTGTTAAATTTGTGTGTGGATATTTCAGCAAAACAGAGAATACATTCAGCAAGCTACCAAACCCTATTATCAACTACACCGAACAGCCAATAAGTTAGCAACATAGATTTACTGGCATCATTAACCTATTCCATCATTTTTTACCATTCATCATAACGACACAAAGGCATAAACTGTATCCCAAAAGCTATAAACTATACACCAACTATTGACCATCCATCCAAATAGTTATCAACAGCACATTAAGTGGGACATTGATTTAAAGCAGACTGAAAATCCCAGATTTATTATTGGCTATTCCAACCAACATGTGCCATACAAACCTTCAGCATAGCATTGTTTCGCCAAATTCAGCCTCAAGAAACTCGCCCATAAAAGTTTGAAATAAAAAACCATATCTTTAACATAAATTGATTTTACTCACCGTTAAGCTGTAGCTTATGATTTCATTATCACTTCAAGATTAACATTCGGTGATTCAATAATGAATGACTATTGAAGTTTTTTAGCCATGGAATTATTCGACATTAGAACACTAATATTTATTGGCGGGTGCTTAAAAATCATTTTCGCCATTCTTCTATTTATACATAGCCATCACACAACGGAAGTGAAGGCGGCCATTTCGGTAACACTAAGTAATCTTTTATCTGGCATCGGGCTACTAATTCTTTGCACTTATCCAAAACCATTTGAAGTAGTGAATCTTGCAACCTCAAACTCACTGATAATACTGGGTGACTCTCTATTTCTAAGGGGATTGTGGATTTTAAAGAAGAAAAAAATCAACTGGCTATTCATCTACACCGTTGTCTTTTTAAGCTTAACACAAACTGTTCTATTTACTTCAATATACAACCACCCGGGAATTAGGATGTCCATCAACTCATTCATATTTGCCAGTATTGGGTTTTATATTTTTTATGAATTCATCAACCCACTCGTAAAATCGCTTCGTGTGATATTTATCTTCAATGCAATCATCTTTTTATCCTACGTAACCTTAATGATAATCCGTGGCTTTGCAGTAATGAGCCGACAAGAGGTTATTCTTTTAGAATCTACTCCAGTAAACATTGCCATGTATGTATTTATTCTCGTTGCTCAAACTCTGGCAGTTTTTAGTTTCATTATTATTCTAAACCTGCTGCTCGCTGAAAGCCTTAAGAAACAAGTGCAAATTAGAAATAGATTTTACTCCATTCTTGGGCATGATTTGCGCAACCCCATTGCAAACATCATAGGATATTGCGAATTGCTCAAAGATCGTCAACTCGATATCAATACCCGAAAGCCCATTGAAACGATGTATACTGCCGCAAAGCAGGCCGACAAATTGGTATTAAGTATTCTCGATTGGGTAAATGCCCAACGTGAAGGAACCGTAGATATTAAAAAAATAAATCTTTCTGCTCTACTCGAAGAGGAAAGAGAGTTCTACTCAAGCATTGCAACACCTAAAGAAATTAAAATTAAATTTTTTAAGCAGGAAAAGAGCTGGATCATAGCCGATAAAAACATGCTTAAAACAATTATTCGCAACTTGGTAAGCAACGCTGTAAAATTCAGTAATCCAGGTGGAACTGTTTCCATTACAATCAAACGCAAGGGAAATATTACAAATATTATTATTACCGACAATGGGGTTGGCATGGCTCCGCAAATAGTAAACAACATTCTTGAAAACAACAATACCCAAACCACAAAAGGAACAAAAAACGAACCTGGCACCGGATTGGGGCTTATTCTCTGCCATGAATTTATTGAAAAGATGAATGGTAAACTTGGACTTGAAAGTAGTCTAGGGAATGGCTCCTCCTTCATTGTTTCTTTGCCACGAAGCTAGCAACCAAATTTCCTCAAAAGTTGCAAAGATAAGCACAACTGAATTATCAAGGAGTATTGGTGTTCCATATTTAAATTGAACTTATTTTTTCACCCTTTTACCTACCTTTGCTTAAAATAAAAGCCATGGCCAAAAAGAAGTTCTACACGGTTTGGAAGGGACGTACCCCAGGAGTTTATGCCAGTTGGGATGCATGTCAAAAACAGGTAGTAGGCTTTGAAGGTGCACAATACATGGCATTCGAAAGCCAAAGCCAGGCGGAGCATGCCTTCACAAAAAATCCATGGACTTTTATTGGCAAAGGTGGAACCTCCAAAAAAGAGGCAACCCCATCGGGGGCAAAACCCATTGTCGAGAGCCTATCGGTGGACGCAGCCTGTAGCGGTAACCCCGGCGTTATGGAATACAGAGGAGTAAATACTAAAACTCATGAAGAAATTTTTCATTTAACATTTCCGCTAGGAACCAACAACATTGGAGAATTTTTAGCCCTGGTTCACGGCCTAGCATTGCTGAAGCAAAAGGGGATACCCAACCCAATATACACCGACTCCAAAACCGCCATGGCCTGGGTAAAGGGCAAAAAATGTAAAACCAAGTTGGAACGAACTGCCACCACCGAAGAACTTTTCCTGCTCATTGAACGTGCAGAAAAATGGCTTAAAGAAAACAGTTACAAAACCCATATTCTTAAATGGGAAACAGAATTATGGGGCGAAATCCCAGCCGATTTTGGTAGAAAAGGTTAAGCAACAACCAACTACATCATTGGAACTTCAATGAACAGAAGAAAGGCATTCGTTTTTGCCACAACCTCAAATTGTGTGGCCTTCCAAATTCCTAACGCATCCCTTCGATTGAGCACATTATCGGCAACAACCACCTTTCCTTCAATTACAAAGCAATAAACGCCACTACCTTGACTGCTAAAGCGGTAGGTATCTCCTTCCCCCGCATCGAACCTTGCCAAGGAAAACCACGTCTGTTGATTAATCCACAGGCCTTCGGTTCCCTTGGGTGCCACTACACGGTAAATGGAATTATGAAAAAGGGTGTCGTCAAATCTTTGCTGATCGTAACGGGGAGATAAATCTTGCTTTTCTGGCATTACCCAAATCTGCAAAAGACTTACCGGTTCCATTTGTGAGGCATTAAATTCGGAGTGATAAACGCCTGTTCCGGCCGACATCACCTGTATTTCGCCAAGGGCAATTACACCTCCTCCTCCAGTGTTATCTTTATGCTCTAACTTACCGTGAAGCGGTATGGTTACTATCTCCATATTTTGATGAGGGTGGAGTCCAAACCCTTGGCCAGGTTGGATGGTATCGTCGTTTAATACTCGTAACATTCCGAAACCCATCATATCGGGATTGTAATAATCGGCAAAGCTGAAGGAATGATAAGTAGAGAGCCACCCATGTTGAGCGTTCCCCCTCATGTTTGCACTATGCAAAATCGTTTTCATTCTAGAACTTTCTTTAACTGGTAAATAAAAAAACTGAAACATTCAGCCAGTTGCCAGTTTCAGAGTTAAATAAAGAAACAAAAGTAAAAACGAAAGGTTGAGAAAAAAAGAAGGGGGCGTAAACCAAAAACCAAGGGTCCCTAAACCTTACTTTGCGCACCTTAAGAATAAGTTGCACCTGTTGTAGTTACGCCCCCATTATCATAATTTCAAACGATTGCGCTCGATAATTCAAACAATTAAAGAACTAATATACAAATAAAATGTTGATATACACAAATATAAAGACAAATTTATAAGTAAAAAGTTTAATCGAAAATGAATATTTTTAAAAAAAATATTTCTCCTAAGTAAAACTCTTAATTTGTAGTAAAATTGCAATCAATCAACAATAAATTGCAACAACATTGTGGTTACATGCAAACCTCATGCCAAGAAGAAATGATTACTGAAAAAAATCTCACAATAGATTGCATCACCTTGAAATTTCGCTAACGTAATAATCATAGAATTTATGTGTTTCTACGCGTCACTCACCTTTAGAAAAATTGTTGGGGAAAAGCTCTTCGGAGCCACATTTCGACGTGGAGATGATTGGAGTCCACTATACTTTACCAGCGGATTTGAACATCCCAAACTACCCATTATTGCAGCGGAAAAGAGAGATGAATTCCAGCTAATGTCGTGGGGATTGGTTCCAAACTTCACCAAGGACAAGGAACAAGCAGCCAAAATTTGCAACCAAACGCTAAATGCAAAGGCGGAAACATTGCTACAAAAACCATCTTACAAAAATCTAACCAAGAAGCAACGATGCATCATTCCCATCACAGGGTTCTTTGAATGGCAACAGGAGGGAAGAAAAAAAACACCATTCTACATCTTTTCTAAAGCAAATTTCGTGATACCTCTTGCGGGGATCTACGACCAGTGGACAAATCCTGAGAACGGAAAAGTTCATCAATCATTTTCTATTATTACAACTGAGGCCAATAAACTAATGGCAAAAATTCATAATGTCAAGCACCGAATGCCGGCATTGCTTTCCATTGAAGATACGGAGGAATGGTTAGACAACTCTACTCAGGAGAAGAACGCCCTTGCCCTTCTAAAGCCAGCTGACGAAAGAATTTTGGAAGCTCATCAAATTAATCCTGAATTACTAACCAATGGTAAAAACCGGAATATTCCGGAAATCATTAAACCCTACAGGCCTCAGCAGGGAAGATTATTTGAATAGAAAACTAAACTTTAGCTATAGCTTCACAGCAACGCTAGATAGTTTCTGATTTCTAATTTCTGATTACTAGCTTGGCTCCGTCGAACTCGCTCCGCTCGGTTACCTTTAGCGAGTCCTCCGGCCTCTGACGGATCGGTTCTGAGTTCTGAGTTTTGGGTTCTGGCTTACAGTCTTCGTTCTTCTAATTCTTTCTGTTACTCGACACATTGTAACTTGTCACTTATTTGTCACTTTGTCACCTGTCAATATTTTTGAACTTACTTCACCCCTGCCGCCCGGCGCTTTTGACCTTCGTCCCACTGCCAAAAGCAACCACAACCGTTATAGCTTGATTTCGATGGTTTTCGTTTCTTCTTGCTACAGCCAAACATGAGATTCATGCCAAATCGGATGTTGGCATTACGTGCACTAGTGGGATAGAAAAATGCCAAAACATTATCGCTAATGAGATGTATTTTAAAGTTCTCGCTACCAACACCGAATCCAAGTCCCACGTTCTTCAAGGAACCATTCATGGCCGAGTAAGAAAGACTACCCGAGAACCCTTTCCAGCCATAAGTATTAAGTGAAACGGTAGTTCCCACAATAGGTCTACCGGGGTATAACTCTGTTCGCACTAATGCTCCTGCATTCAGGTGATCGCGTAATGGATAGGTTACACCAAAATAAGCCCGTGGGTTAAGAAAAGAGATAAAGCCACCCTTCGTCTCCTTTACCCGAAGTTGATTGCTTAAAGAGTCCCTGAGCATGGTGATATACGCATTGGGGTCGGCACCATTTGCTGGCGTTGCACCGGAAAAAACGAAGGAACCATTTTGACTAAACCGGTGTGTTTGAGCCGTCCAATAGATGAGTCCAAGATCAAGCACACTACCGCTCCATGTTAGTATATCACCCTTATAAATAAAGCCAAAATCACCGGCAAACCCAACGTTTCGAAAGTTCAGAAGAAAAGCCACAGGTGAAATTGAACCAACTCCAATACTATTCACATACCCATTGGCATCCTTTTCCACAGTAATTGGTCCAGCAATATCGGCGCGTAGGTTCCAGTCGGCATTGAGGTTGTAAATAGATCCATCCACATTTATTCGAATTGGCCTGCGACGTGTAAAAACTCCGGCCACTCCAAAAAGCACCTTTGCATGCGTACCAAGCGTTAACCGACTATCGATTTTACGAGAATAACCAAAAGAAAACTCTCTATAGTAAAAGGCATTAACACCAGGATTTCGAACAGTAAACTCATCGCCCACATAAGGTGTATTTCCATCCCGAACCAGCAAAACCAACTTCTTTGGGAAAAAAAGTTTCATATCCACCTTTTCGGTAATCGAGAAATTATAATAATCATGCTCATTAGGTCGATAACCCAAAGCCAACCAGTTATAGTGAAATTCAGCCGTTAAATAATCCCACCAGAATAGACCTTTCGTAACTTTATTTAGGTCAACAGATGCGCCTCCAGGTGAGAAGGAGTTATAAGAAAAGCCTGTGGAGTTGGCATTAAAGTGAATTGAACTCAGAAAGGGAATACCCACAAATGTATTACATTCAATCTGCACAGCCGGATTTACCATATTACTCTGCGGAAGACTGTGCATAAAAAACAAGGTGTTATCCTGCTGCGCATTCAGCCGACACGTAGAAAAAAGCATCAAAATCAAAAGGATCGATCTAACTGCCATCGTGCGGTATGGTTGCCGTTGTTTCAAAATTAAAGTCGACTCTAACCCCAAGCTGACACCTCAACTTAAGCAAATCGAACCACCGAAAGCTGCTGGGCTGAACATTCTCGAGACTAATTACCGACCGAAATACCAGTAAAGTGGCGTTGCTAAGCAGCGTAATTCTATCGGAAGATATAGGAATGTCTGTTTTTAGGTAGCCTTCGGACAAAACACCACCACGACTATCGATGCTACCTAGGGGAAAAACTATAGGACCATCATGTGACAACGAATCGATTAGCTGATTAGCGCTATCGTAAAAGTAAGCCTGGAAAGAACCGATAGCAGGAAGTTGGTTCCAAACATTTACGCGAAAAGCAAGATAGGTAATAGATGTGGCTTGCTGGTATACTTTCGAAAGATCGAGAGTAACCTGATCGGTAAATTCCAACGCGTGATAGTGCGCCCAATCGGGAACTAGATCGGTTAGATGACTATCGGGTAAACCAAGTGTAGAATAACTTCCAAGTATTGAAAAATCGGTATAACCAATTGGGAAGGACAAAGATGAAGAAAGCAGAGTACTATTAGGGATGGGTTCAATATCCTTATAGCATCCGGTAAGAGTTATAATGGCAATTATGGCAAGTAAACCACACCTCATTCTATTGTGCTAAACCTAACTTCATCTCAATAAAGTGAATCAGCGAGTGAATTATTTTAATGTGAATTTCCTGCACTCTATCAGCAAAGCCAAAAAAGGGAACACGTATTTCGATGTCGCATATTCCAGCCAATTTTCCACCATTTTTGCCGGTCAACCCAACAATCTTCATCCCTTTTTGACGTGCAGCGATGCAAGCCTCCAGAACGTTAGACGAATTTCCGCTGGTGCTAATGGCAACCAACACGTCACCCCTGCTTCCAATTGCCTCCACAAAACGAGCAAACACCTTATCGTAACCAAAATCGTTGGCGGAGCATGTAATGTGCGAGGGATCGCTAATGGCAATGGCTGGCAATGCACGCCGATCACCACGAAAACGACCAGAGAGTTCCTCGGCAAAGTGCATCGCATCGCTCATGGAGCCACCATTCCCGCACGAAATTAATTTGTGACCATCTTCAATGGCTTCAACCATTAAATTTCCGGCCTTCTCTATACTCTCCCAGCTTTGGCTCTCCGACATGAATAATTCCAAAACATCCCTAGCCTCCTGAAAATTTTGACGAACTTGTAAAATTGGATCTATCATAATCTAAATTTTGCACATTAAAAAGTAAATATTTACACCTAAATAAACCTAAAATTCACATATAAAACGCGCCGCTCAAAATATAGTTGTGCGTCATTAGTGAAAACCCTAACTTTGCACAAAGATAAAGCAAAGGCCATGGGAATTCCAAGAATGTTTAAACTTCCGAAGCACAAAAGTTTCAATTACGTGCCACGCTACTACGATCCGGAGAAGGAGGAGATGGAAGAACGCCGAAAGAAATTGGCCATGGAACGTGGACAAGACATATCTAATATTGATTATGTTCCGGGAGGAGCGCTACGTCATGGTGCCATGAGAGGTTTCTTTCAAAAAAAAGAAAAAATCAACATTCAATCTCCACTCAGGGTTGCTATTATTTTAGCAATACTACTTGCAATAGCCTACTGGATACTCTTCACCTAACGAACAAGTTTAATGTCCGATATTATAAGGCTTCTGCCCGACTCGGTGGCCAACCAAATAGCCGCAGGAGAGGTAATTCAACGTCCAGCTTCAGCCATAAAAGAGTTGGTTGAGAATGCTGTGGATGCAGGAAGCACAACTATTACGGTGGTAGTAAAGGATGGTGGGAAAGGCCTAATTCAGGTAATCGACAATGGTTACGGTATGTCAGCTACGGATGCCAGAATGTCGTTCGAACGCCATGCAACGTCAAAAATTCGGGAAGCTAACGACCTTTTTGCCATTCACACACTAGGCTTCCGAGGTGAAGCGCTTGCTTCCATAGCTTCGGTAGCCGAAGTGGAACTTCGCACTCGCCGTCATGATGAGGAGGTAGGAACAAGGCTGCGCATTAGCGGATCAAAGGTTGAAGAGCAAGAACCCATAAGTTGCCCCGCCGGCTCTAACTTTATAATCAAAAATCTCTTTTTTAACATTCCTGCCAGAAGAAAATTTCTAAAAGGAACACCTGTTGAACTCAAGCACGTGATATCGGAATTTGAACGAGTGGCATTGGTCTATCCCCAAGTAGACTTTTCACTTTTTCACAATGAAACCCAACTCTTTTCACTGTCATCAGGAAACCTACGACAGCGCATTTCTGGATTATTTGGAAAGCAGCTCAATACACATATCATCGACATTAAGACCGAGACTTCCATCATAAAAATTAGTGGATTTATCGGAAAACCAGAATATGCCAAGAAAACATCGGGCGACCAATATTTTTTTGTTAACGGTCGCTACTTTCGAAGCCCATATCTGCACAAAGCCGTAATGAACGCATACAACCAGTTGCTTACTCCCGATGCAGTTCCCTCCTACTTTATTTATTTTGAAACTGACCCCGCATCCATTGACGTTAATATACACCCAACAAAAACAGAAATAAAATTTGAAGATGAAAGGGCCATCTGGCAAATTCTTCATGCCAGCGTAAGGGAATCACTTGGGAAATTTGCGGTTACACCCTCCATCGATTTCAACACTGAACCTAGCATCGAAATTCCGATAATATCATCTACCACCCGTTTTAAAATACCGCAAGTCGACATTAACCCTGATTTTAACCCATTCAATACGCCTGATCAATCATCGGGTGTTCAGTTTCGTAGAAGCCCAATACACAAAGAGGATATTCCACAAGGTTGGGAGGCGCTATACCAAGGAGTGGTTGAACAAAAAATGGAGGAACGCCAGCAGCAATCTGGGGAGGAACTCTTTTTTCAACAAGCTGCTCCTGAAAAAAGTTTTTTCCAGATAAAAGGCAAATATATCCTAACAACCGTAAAATCGGGATTGATGATTATTGACCAAAAGAGAGCACATGAAAGAATCTTATATGAAAAATTTCTCCAAAGTTTAAACCATGGAGAGAAGGTATCGCAGAAGGAACTGTTTCCTCAAACCGTTCAACTAATTCCATCCGACCATTTACTAATTATGCAAATGGAGGAGGAGCTGTCAATGCTGGGATTCGAAATCAGTGATTTTGGCAACCACTATGTGGCTATTTCTGCGAAACCCACCAATTTAGTGGAAACCGATGCAAAAGAGTTGATTGAAAAGCTACTGGAGAGCTTAAAAGAAAACCGGACGGCACTATTGGGAAGCAAATCGCAGGTATTGGCTGCGTCCATGGCAAAAGCAGCAGCTATACGCTATGGTCAAGCCCTTACGGTAGACGAAATGCAGCATATAATAGACAAGCTATTTGGCTGCAGCGAACCAGGATTAAGCCCAGATGGAAAACCAACCGTTACAATAGTTGGCATGGACGAAATTGAGAAAAGATTAAGGTAACAATGCCAACTCTTGCTTTTCAAATTCTAATGCATAGGCATCAAAACAGCTAAAGAGAGCTTACATCACTAACTGCTGCTTGGATGATTAATAAATAGAACGTAATTTCGTCAATCATTTGGCCATTTTGATTGTTTACCATAAAAAATTAAAATGAACGGTTTTAGCAGAGGATACTCCTCAACCCCACCAGTTCTTAAGAACATTATTCTAATAAACATAGTGCTCTTTTTGGCAATGTTGCTTTTTGAAAAATCAGGGATCAACCTTACCCAATATCTTGCACTCTACTACCCCAGTTCAGAGCACTTTAGACCATATCAATTTGTCACCCACATGTTTATGCATGCAGGCTGGGAGCACATATTCTTCAATATGTTTGGATTGTGGATGTTTGGACGTATTCTGGAGCAAGTATGGGGAAGTAAACGTTTTCTCATCTACTACATGGTTACAGGATTGGGCGCAGCTGCAATACAAACCTTTGTAAATTATCTTCTGATTTCATCAACGATGCATGACTATACAGCCATGATGAATTCCTTTGGTCCACAAGCATTTGACGTCTTTGTTCAGCATCATTTTCCTGATTTTAGAAACGAAATTTACGAGCAAATAACTGCAGGATGGCTTAGTAATGAGCACAGTGCAATGTTTGCTGCACAAGCAAAGGATGCGGCCAACCAACTTATAACCATGATGGTAAACATTCCAACGGTTGGGGCATCGGGTGCAATTTTTGGTGTATTGCTTGCTTTTGGTATGCTCTTCCCCAACACGCAGCTCATGTTGATATTTCCTCCAATTCCGATGAAAGCAAAATACTTTGTCGCTGGATACGGTGCCATTGAACTCTTCTTAGGTCTTTCGCAACCGGGAAGCCATATTGCTCACTTTGCCCACCTTGGAGGTATGCTTTTCGGCTTTTTCATTATTAAGTATTGGAACAAGACTACCAAAACACTCTACTAGCATGAGCATAGGGCAAGAGATAAAGGAATCATTTAAACAGGGCAGCACTCACACCAAGTTGATCTACATCAACCTAGGCGTATTTATTGCAGTAAACCTAGTGAAGGTGATAATGATGTTTGGCGGAAATGTTGCTGCCTTTTCGTTACTTCCTTGGCTTCAATTACCCTCCGACCCCATAGGTTTAGCGGTTAGACCTTGGACGTTGGTTACCTACATGTTTACACACGAACAAATTCTTCATATTCTCTTTAATCTACTAGTGTTTTACTGGTTTGGGATTATCTTTCTGCAATTTTTCTCACAGAAGCAATTGCTATCAACCTATTTGTGGGGAGGCATTGCCGGTGGCGTTATATACCTAATTGCATACAATACACTACCGGTATTTACAGAGATGCGCTACGATTCAGCGCTAATTGGCGCCTCTGCCTCCATAATGGCCATTGTATTTGCCACTGCGGTTTACGCTCCAAACTATACGGTATACCTAGTATTTTTTGGTCCTGTAAAGTTAAAATACATTGCCCTTGGTTACGTGATAATTGACATTCTAAGCATTGCAGGTACCAACGCAGGTGGGCATATTGCCCACATTGGCGGAGCCGCCGCAGGCTACCTCATTGCACAAATAATGAAACAGGGTAAGGGTTCCAACCTCGGGTTTGGATGGGTAGAAAATATCTTCAATATTTTTAGCCCACGAAAAACAAAAATGAAAATAGTTCATAAGCGACCCCTTACCGATTTTGAATACAACCAAATAAAAGCGGAAAACCATAAGCATATAGATAAAATTCTGGACAAAATTAACAAGTCGGGCTACGCCTCCCTAACCAAGGAGGAACGAGAAGAACTATTTAAAATGAGTAACACCAATAAGGGTGAAAACAATTCTTAGACTTATAGTAGTTTATTCAGGAAGCATTTTAGCTATTGCGCTGGTACTTTCATTCCTTTCCACGTTTGTAAGTCCCGCCGTTTTCTGGCCCTTAGCATACTTCGGCCTAGCATTTCCCATACTATTAATTCTCAACGGTATAGTTTTCATACTATTGGTCATCAACAAAAAGAAATCAGTTATTATCCCACTATTTGCTTTTATAATTTGTCTCGAGCCAACTTCCAATTTTTTTCAAATGAGGTTTCACTCTCCAAAAACTAATTTTGAACATCGCGACTTAAAAATTCTCACCTACAACGTTCACCTCTTTAACCTTGTCAACTGGAATAACTCACCCGATAAGTTGCTCGACATAATAAACTTTGTGAAACGAGAAAAGCCAGACATTGTTTGTTTTCAAGAGTTTTGTCTAACCAATACATCTTCCGTTAAAAAGAAAATAAAAAAGTTATATGCCGACTATCCATATAGGCACATTAGCTACACTATCTCCTCCGCCAAATACAATTTTGGCATTGTAACACTTAGCAAATACCCTATTGTTAACCGAGAAGCATTCCCCTTCGAAAAAACGGCAAACGCGACAATCTACTCCGACATAAAGATCGGGAATGACACCATTCGTTTATACAACAGCCATTTACAAAGCACAAGGTTAAGAGAGAAGAACTTTAACCTCCTCGTTTACCAAAAGTTTCAGAACAACAGTAAAAAAATGGATGAGCTTAAGGATATCAATTCAAGGCTTAAGTTCGCTTTTGAAAAAAGAGCCAACCAAGTAGATATGGTATCTGCCTCTCGTTATAAATCGCCCTACCCCGTTATCATGGTTGGCGACTACAACGACCAACCCATATCCTATAGCTATCGAAAAATGCGAGGTAACTTAACCGACTCGTTCAAGGAGGTAGGTGTAGGAATAGGATCAACCTACTATGGGCTATTCCCAACCCTTCGTATCGACTATATTTTTCATACACCGCTCATCAAAGCAATGGAGTATCATAGCCCGCACGTAGATTATTCTGATCACTATCCTGTAATTGTAAAATTAGCTCTGCCACTCAATCTTAAAGTGGCGATTTTAGATCAAAATAGCTAATGAGAAAAAGGCAAATGTCCAAGATCAACATTACCGCCTGACAAGATTATTCCAACCCGCTTATCGGCAAAAAGTTCGCGATGTTCCAAAACTGCAGCCAAAGGAACGGCGCCCGAAGGCTCAACCACCTGTTTCATCCTTTCGAAAAGAAGCCGCATTGCTTGGACAATGCCATCCTCTGAAACCGTAACAATTTGATCAACATTTTTTTTGATAATTTCAAATGTAAGCGGGGAAAGGGAGGTAAGGAGTCCATCGGCAATAGTTCTTGGGTTATCGGAAGGAATTAGTTTCCCAGCATTGAACGATCGGAAGGCATCATCGGCAGCAGCAGGCTCCGCCCCTATTACCAAGCCACCCTGTTCACAATAGGTTACCGCCAACGACGTTCCACTAAGTAATCCTCCGCCACCTACAGGAGTCACAACATAGTCAATTCGGGGTGCCTCCTGCAATAACTCCAATGCAGCAGTGCTTTGCCCGCAAATTACTTGAAAATGATCATACGGCGGAATAAATGTAGCACCCGTTTCCTCTATAAAGCAAACAAGCGCCTCTTCGCGTGCCTGCAGAGTAGGCTCACAAAAACGAATAATTCCTCCATATCCTCTAACTGCGTCTTGCTTTACGTCGGGTGCATTCTTTGGCATTACAATATATGCAGGAATACCAGCCATTCTTGCAGCCAATGCTAGAGCGGCAGCATGATTACCCGAAGAGTGGGTTGCAACTCCTTTATATAGCACATTTGAAGGCAAAGAAAGAACAGCATTTAACGCACCTCTAAACTTGAATGCTCCTACCCGTTGAAGATGTTCACACTTAAAGAACAATTCACATCCGGCCATCCTATTTATGGCCGTTGATGTCATTACTGGCGTTCGATTTACAGAATTTTTTATCCTATTGTATGCCGTCCAAATATCTGTTCGGGTAGGAATATTCATTGCCATGGTTAAAAAAATGTCAATCTTGAATACGAAATCTACCACCTTTTTTATTAAACAACAACAATTTCATCAACACTTATTATTGAGATGACACCACTCATCATATTTCTCCTTAATATACACCAGTAAATCATACTCCCTTGTCTGCAGCACAAACTCGGTATCGGCATTTAGCCAAAACAAGAATTCCGCTGCATATTCCTGCGTGCAATGTATTTCGCGAATTACGGTTGTTAGGTTTAACTTTTCGTCAGCCATGCGCTTGCGTCCAGATCTTACCAAATACTCATCCAAAATACGTTGCTGCCTATGGTACCAATCCTCCCCAAAACCAAGGCCACTAGTTCGAGGAACCTGTTGAACCGCCTCCTGTGTAATGGTAGCAAGGTATTGGGTAAGTCGTTCCGTTTTTGTATCGGGCAATTTTAAAGCAAGAAACTCACGTTTAAACTGACCATAATCGCGCCAACGCCGCACCACAATTTCCTTTATGGGATAAGATACAGGTGAAAGATAGAATAGCCTTCGAGAACTATCGCTGCCTGCAAGAAAGTATACCTTGCTTCTTAACGTTGAAAAACCAATTGCAGAGATGTATAGCGAATCCATTGTGCCCATTGAAATATGAAAAATTCCAAAGGGGTCAGAAGTTGTACCGGTAGACCGACTCAGATTAACAATATTGGCATACGGAATCGGCTCCCCACTCGAGGCTGAAATCACTTTGCCCGAAATCACTTTAGTAGAGTCGATAGGAGAGGCAGCATAGGCATGTATCACCAATAAAGTAAAGCATCCAATCAACAAAATATCTTGTCTTCGTCTCACTGCTATTTTTTTATAAATATAAATCTTTACCAAAAACAAAAAAAAGACAACCTGCACTTATAACATTGTTTAGCAGGATTTAGCACATATTAACCCTCAATATTATCGAGAAATAGAGGCACTGTCATTACACCACATTTGTTTGAAATCGTAACTTTGCAAATGGCATATTCTCTGCATCGCTGAAAAGTATAACCGTACAAAGAGCAGGTAGGCATCGAATTACTCCAGCAAGCGAGAGAAAACAATTAATTGAAATTATCTAAAAATGATGGAAACACTTAAAGTTACAATAGAAAAAATTTGGGAAAACAAGGAACTCCTAAATGATGCCAATTCGCAACAAGCCATCCGAGAGGTAATAGATTTACTGGATAAGGGCATATTACGTGTGGCCGAACCGGTAAACAATGGATGGCAAGTGAATGAGTGGATAAAAAAGGCCGCCATTCTCTATTTTCCAATATGCAAAATGGAGACCGTAGAGGTAGGACCGTTCGAATTTCACGATAAGATACCACTAAAAAAAGGGTATGCCAAACTTGGTGTAAGGGTTGTTCCTCACGCCATTGCTCGATATGGATCGTTTGTGGCAAAGGGAACTGTACTAATGCCCTCCTACATTAACATTGGTGCCTATGTGGATGAAGGAACGATGGTTGACACATGGGCTACAGTGGGTTCCTGTGCCCAAATTGGCAAGAGAGTCCACCTCAGCGGTGGTGTTGGCATTGGTGGCGTTCTAGAACCCATTCAAGCAGCTCCAGTAATTATTGAAGATGGCTGCTTCATTGGATCCCGCTGCATAATTGTGGAAGGGGTAAGAGTGGGAAAAGAGGCCGTTTTGGGTGCCAACGTAGTAATTACCGGCTCAACCAAAATTATAGATGTCTCCGGCGAAAAGCCAATTATTTACAAAGGAGAAGTTCCAGCCAGGAGTGTGGTTATTCCTGGAACTCTGCCTAAAATATTTGCCGCCGGAACCTACAACGTTCCTTGCGCACTCATTATCGGAAAAAGAAAGGAGAGCACCAATCTCAAAACTTCGCTCAACGACGCCCTTCGCGAATACGACGTGGCCGTGTAACTACCAATTCTCCTAGGATGAATAAGATTCTGGTAATCCAAACAGCCTTTATTGGTGACGTTATTTTAGCAACTCCTTTGGTTGAGGCGCTGCATCAAGCATTTCCTAAGGCGACCATCGACTTTTTGCTCCGCAAGGGAAACGAAGGGTTGCTGGTTGGTCACCCCTATCTACGTCGAGTTATTGTTTGGAATAAGAAGGAGGAAAAACTGAAAAATCAGCTGCGGATAATTCGAGAGTTGCGGAAGGAACATTACGACGTAGCCATTAACCTCCAACGCTTTCTATCTACCGGCATTTTTATGGTCTTAAGCGGTGCGAACGTGCGTATTGGATTTAAGAAGAATCCCCTTTCGCAGTTTTTCACACACCAAATCGAACATGAAATTGGAACCGGCAAGCATGAGGTGGAGAGGAACTTGGAGCTGCTGAAACCCATTACAGGGAACAGAGAATGGGAGAAACGTCCCGTGCTCTATCCCTCCGACAAAGATTTTGCTGCGGTAGAGAAGTTGAAAACGGGGAAATATGTGTGCATAGCACCAACCTCCGTTTGGTATACCAAGCAGTGGCCCGCCGAAAAGTGGGAGGAACTCATTGAAACCATCGCCAGCGACACCAAGGTCTACCTGCTTGGTGGCCCACCCGACGCCCTAGCATGCAGCTCAATTGCATCCAAGTTTCCAACCAAGGTGGAAAACCTTGCAGGTAAACTCAATTTTCTGGAATCGGCAGCGCTGATGAAGGATGCAGCCATGAACTACGTGAACGATTCGGCACCCATGCACATTGCCTCGGCCATGAATGCTCCAACCACTGCTATCTTTTGCTCTACCGTTCCCAGCTTTGGCTTTGGACCGCTATCGGACAACAGCCGGGTGGTGGAGGTAACCGAACCCCTGCCCTGCCGTCCGTGTGGATTGCATGGCTACAAGGCTTGTCCCGAGGGCCATTTTAAGTGCGCACTAAACATTAGTATACAACAGGTGAACTCATAAAAATATGGAAACATCGAATATTGCAAAGCAGGTAGACGAGGCCGTGAAGGTGCTTCGGGCCGGAGGCATAATGCTCTACCCAACCGACACGGTATGGGGAATTGGCTGTGATGCAGAAAATGCCGAAGCGGTAAAGAAAATCTACGACCTCAAGCAGCGCAGCGACTCCAAGAGCATGCTGGTGCTGGTGGATAGGGTTGAGCGCATTCTCAGCTACATTCACACCATGCCCGAAATAGCCTACTCCCTCCTTGAGGTAACCGACACCCCGCTCACCATCATCTACCCGGGAGCAAGAAACCTGGCTCCAAACCTCGTTCCACCCGAAAATACAGTTGGCATTAGGGTGGTAAACCACGAGTTTTGTGAACGAGTTATTAAAAAATTAAACCGACCACTGGTTTCTACCTCCGCCAACCTCTCGGGAAAACCGGCCCCCTCCTACTTCGAAGAAATTTCGGATGAGATTGTAAAGGGTGTGGACTACGCAGTGAGCCAGGAGTTTGAGGGAATGCCCACCGGAAAGCCCTCGTCCATCATTATGCTAGGGTTGGGTGGCGAGGTTAAGATTATTAGGGAGTAAAAAAATGTTAGAGATCCAATAGCAAATTTACGAAACTTGTGCGCCCTAGTCAGGGGGTGACTTTTTGCAAGCGAAAAATAGTCACCCCCTGACTGTTGATTGAACCTCTTCCAGAAAAACGTAGCTACCCTATAAAATACAAAAACCCGCCCCTGTTAGGGAGCGGGTTTTTCGTTGCATCTCCTCCACGGACGTGGAAATTCGCGCTAGCGGAGACTTTTTTCGGGCTCAAGTAGCCACCCCGAGCTGACAACCGGATTGCGGTGCTGCGCTTCTAAGCAATTTAGCTTATGGGCAACATGCCCATGATAGCTCTGTGCGCTCCTGAACAGGCTGCCGTAATGACTTCCTTCATGCTTGGTTTTGGGGTTAATTTGCGTTGCCCGGTAGGTTAGCACGGACGAGGACGTTCGCGCCATCGTCTCATTTTTGCCAAAGCGGCAATCATAACCAAGCAAGACTTATCATCTTTGTTTAATACATATTTGTTTTGTATTTTTGTCAAAATGTTGATTTAACTGTTGCTTTTACTACATTTATGAAGTCGATAACTTTTGGAGGACGGCTGACAGAGGTCAGAAAAGAGAAGAAGATGTCTCAGGATACCCTTGCTAAAAAGATTGGCGTACATGGTGCTGTTATTGGCCGGTATGAGAGGGAGGAAGTAAAACCATCCATCGAGGTGGCCGCACAGGTTGCAGAGGCCTTGGAGGTATCCTTAGACTACCTAGTAGGCAATACCAACTTAATACTTGACAATACGATAATGCACAGGATACAGGATATACAGCAGCTAGACCCTGAAAATAGGGGGCATCTGTACGCCCTGATGGACGCTTTCCTGAGGGACTATAAAACAAAACAGGCATACGCCAGATAAATACGATTAGCTATGCAAAGGGTAGTACTCGACATACCGGACAGTAAAATAAACTTCTTCATGGAGCTGGTGAACAACCTCGGCTTTAAAAAGGTTCAACGGCTAACGAAAGAGCAAATGGAATTCATTGACGACCTAAAGCACTCACTGGATGAGGTGGAGCAGCACATGCAGGGTAAGGTAACGCTGCAATCGGCCAAAGATTTCCTGAATGAGTTTTAACGTAATCGTCACCACCGGTTTTAAAAAGCATGCCAAGAGCGTTGGGAAGAAGCACCATTCCCTTAAGTCGGATCTTGAAGCGCTCATTACCGCTCTAGAGCAAAACCCTTTACAGGGTGAGCCTTTGGGAAAGGACTGCTACAAAGTGCGCATGGCCATCGCCTCTAAGGGCAAAGGGAAGAGCGGCGGTTCGCGCGTGATCACCTGCGTTAAGGTGGTTGACCAGAACGTTTACCTGCTCACCATCTACGACAAGTCCGACAAGGAGAGCATCTCCGACCGGGAGCTGAACGAGCTTCTCGCCATCGCAGGGCTACAGCCATAAATGCAAAGACCTGCTGGTTAGGCGGGTCTTCGTTTTCATTTCTATCAGTCGCGAACGTCTGCACTAGCTGGTTTTCGTTGTATCTCTTCCACGGACGTGGAAGTTCGCGCTAGCAGATTAATTTGAGAATCCGTCAGTAGCCGGACAGGTTATGCCAATGATAAGTCAGTCCCGCGAGGGACGACAGTATGGTAGCAAATTAGCGTTCAACGTGGTTCCAGTGCCGAAGGCACGGCAGTGCAATTTGAAAATTGAAAATGCGCCAATACGGCAACGATAAAATCCAACAAAGGCCGGACAAGCTATGAAGCATTACCTAGTGGGTGCTGCTTTTTTCGGTCTCAAGCAACCGCCCCCAAGCTGCCAGCTTATGGGCAGCATGCCCATGCAACCGCTATGCACGCCTAGGCCGGCAGCCGCTATCACCCACATATAGCCAACCTCCAGCTTTACGCCCATTGGCAAAAATCCGCAGCAGCCGGACGACACGTCCGGCCGAGCGGGGGTTAAGAAGAACGTTTATAATATTGAGCTGTGAGATAATCATAAAATAATATCAATGTATATTTATTATCATCCTTTTTAAGAAAGAAAACCCACTGATTTAACGCTTTATCTTTTCTCCCTATCAAACCGATAGAAAAACACACTAAATCTTTTTCAATATAAAATGGCTTGGAAAAGACTAAATGTTCTTTCTCAAGCAACTCTTTGTCACTAATAAACTTGAAGCCATAAAGGGTATCCAGCTTATTTTCTATTGGCTCATCATCCCTATTCTTTAGATAGCTTGTCAGTGAATCTGTTTTTTTATAACCAAGTATTTCTGAACCAGTCCTATAACAAAATTCATTTAAACCGTACAACCGTTTATTGCAGTACTTTGAATAAACCAATTTTTCATTAGTTTTTGGTATAAAGAGAGTTGACTTCAATATTCCTTTCCACTCATTGTCGGCTAGCATCAAATCCTGTTGATTACTACAACCGTTAGACATAGTAAGAAGAACAATTGCGTAATATATTATAGCTTTCATATTCTTCATTATTTTAGTTCACCTTTATAACTATAATTCCTGCCGGGCATTTGTACTATCATTACTGAGTCTCCATCTGGAGAAGGTCAGGAAATTATTCCAGAAGAACGTTGCTACCCTATAAAAGCCACCCCCGCCAGCGGAGTATGGGCAGCATGCCCATGCAACCGCTATGCGCTCCTGGGCCGGCTGCAGCTACTACACCGTATGGCCAACCTACAGCTTACGCCCTTTGGCAAAAGTCCGCAGCAGCCGGACGACACGTCCGGCCGAGCGGGGAGGAATAGTCTAGTGTCAGATCATTTTGTTTGGCCTAACCAACTTACTCATTAATTACTCCTAATTTAACGCCCCATTCAGCAAGCATAACCAAAGCATCTTTTCGGGACAATACTGACTTTTTCTCTTTCAGAATTTTACCACTAATTCCTTGCATAGTATCAACTTTAGTTGACTGGGTTATTAAGTAGCAGGACCAAGGATCTGATGAATGTTGAAAGGTATATCTTATTTCAATTTCAAGACTTAAACTGTCATTTTCATATTTCAAATAAGTATCTTCCTCATAAATTCTATGTCCATTCTCAATATGAATGGCCTTAGTTAAATGCTGTGGTTTATCCAACTTAAATAAAACTTTTGGCGCTCCCCACTCAATCAAATCAGCAACAGGGAATAGCGGCACCCAGTCGTTTTCGATAAGGGGGATTCCTAATTTTATCCTTTCTTCGTTATAGTCAAAACCATATGTATTTGTCTTTTTGCCAGTATTGCAGCATGACAGACTCGTAACAAATAGGATAAAAACAAAATAAATCACACTTTTTTTAATCATAATCACACTTTTTACAGTAAATATTCTATGCTTTAATTGTTTACACCTATTCCTTTATCCAAAATAAACTTAGGGTCTATATCCACGCCCTTAGTCTTTTTCAGTAAAAGTACCGGTATATGATTTACCTTAAGATAATTTATAAACATCGCAACTGTTCTTGCCAAGTATGGAAACCACTGATGTGCCGTAGGTGAAGATCCTAAACCCGGGTCTATATTATTATGAATTAAATTATTTGACCAGTTAAAACTAAGAGAAAAGTCACCATCTTTAATAACCTGTTTAGTCCTAGCAACAAAAAAATTCATTTCGGTTGATAAATGAACATCATCTCCATTATACATTACTTCTGGTGAATTATTTTTAGACACTAGAGTAAAAGTTCCGTTATTATTATGTTGAAACTCTGAAAAGTTAGAATTATTTTTTTCACTAATTGCAACAATCTTACCATATCTATCTATCACTAGCGTAACAACTTTAGTATTTACTAATATCACTAATATTTTTCCATCATAACTAGCAGATTTCTCTGTTGTAACTTCTTGAAGTGTATTAGTACAATTTTTATCCTCATAAGTATTTGTGATTGATTGTTCAATAAACTGAGGCAGTTTGTTCATTTTATTTCTTTGAGGCTCTGTATAATTATTTGCTTGAACCTCATTCCATGAAACTACATTGCCATCATTGTCTTTATATTCGTTTGTATTCCAATCATAAGAATACATTCCACTAGGATCAATCATATTCATTGGATTATCTCCTGCATAAATATATGGACTATTATATTGCTCCATTGGGTCAACCGTCTGCCACCGACCAATCTCCGGCTCGTAGAACCTAGCGCCGTAGTCATACCAATCCAAAGAACGTCCGGCCACCTGCAGGAAGGTTTGCAGCTCTCCGTCAGGGGCCGGACTTTCGCTGCGCTCCAGCTTGCAGTTGTAGCGGTAGGGGTTCGTCGTATTGCGCTAGGTCGCCTGCGCCGTTCAAATTCAAAGAGCGTATAGCGAAGGTAGGGAAATTAATTTGAGAATCCGTCAGTGGCCGGACAAGTTTTGAAAATGAGACAATTTAAAGATTTAAAAAATGTGCCAATGCGGCAACAAGACCAAGTTAGGGGGCAACCGACATGAGCATCGTACTGGATACACACAAAAAAGCCGGGCAGCAAAACCGCCCGGCTAACCCTTAACCGCTAAAAAAAATCAACCCTTACTTTATTTGCTCAATATCGCCTGAGCCGGCAACCTTTATATTTAATTTGGGATTACCCTTATACCTCACATCGCCGCTACCGGCAATGCTGGCCTTTAAATCGCCGGTAACCCAAATATTGCAGTCACCACTGCCAGCAATGCTTACCTTTCCGTTTGCTGTTTCTACGCCCGCTGTCTTAATCGATCCAGAACCGCTGATTGAAGCCGCCTGATCACCAACTTTCCCAGCCTTAATCTCGACATCACCGCTGCCAGCAATGTCGGAGGTGAGTGAGTTTGCCTCCAGCTGATCTATTGTTACTGATCCGCTGCCTGCAATAGACAGTTCAAGGTTGCTGCATTTCAATGGCGATTTAGCGTAAAAGTCGCCAGAGCCGGCAACTGCAAGTGCCTGATAATCGGGGGCGGTGATATAAATCTTTATGCTTTCGTTACCATTCCAATGAAAACCCCTGTTTTTCCACTGTATCTTTAGGGTGCTCCCATCTACCGCTGTCTCAATTTCACTGAGTGTATTTTCCGGCCCCTCCATGCTGAAGCTGAAGGCTGCTCCCTGCTCAATATATACTTCGGCAGGAACCGAAAGGGAAATGCGGCTAAAATCTTTCACATCACGGGTAACTTTGGTCTCTGGACCGCCTGATTTACCAGAAGAGAAGGTGCAAGAGTAGCCAACTGTTAATAGGGCCATCACTGCAATTGTCAAGATGGTTAACTTTTTCATTTTGTTGAGTTTGAGTTACTATTTTCGATTGAAATTTATTACAACTCTAAGGCAAATCACTACTCAAAAAACGCTGCGTGGTTTACTACGCTGCACATAATGACATCTTTTTTATTCCTTTGCAGTGTAAAGCATCATTAAAAATCACAAAAATTATAGGCAAATTGAATTCTCGATAACCACATCACTTTTTTAAAATGAAACACCACACTCCCGTTCAGATACGATTCAACGACATCGACATGCTAGGACATGTAAACAACACCGTTTACCAGCAATACTTTGATATTGGTAGGTTGGCATTTTTTCAGAAAACGCTGGGTAATGCAGTAGACTGGATTAATATTACACCTGTGCTAGTACATATTGAAACCGACTACCTTCTTCCCGTTCTTCTAGAATCGAAGGTGGTGGTAGAAACCGTCATTACACGCTTTGGAAACAAGAGTTTTGATATGGAACAGGTAATTATAAACGAAGAATCGCAAGAGGTTCACTGCAAGACAACAAGCGTGATGGTAGCGTTTGATCCCTCAGCCAATACGGCAATTGAAGTTCCAGAAAATTGGAAGCGAAAAATGGAACCTTACAAGGAATAGCTATTCGGTAAAAAGGTCAAGTAACCCCTCAGGAAGTTCAACCGTAAGCTCGCGCTTCTTTTCCGACACCTTAACAACCAGGTCGTCGTTAACAGGTATCAGCACTTCAACCTCATTGTAGGAAATGGCAAACAACGGGTTGCCAGGGTAATCTAAAAAATCAGTAATTGGGCCAAGAGTTCCCCTTGTAGTGTCAATAACGGTATAACCAACAAAAGCCAATAATTCGTTGTCATCTTCCTCCTCCTGACTCTCCTCACCCTCTACATACAACTTTAAGCCGATAAGTTGAGCCGTAGCCTTTGTAGATTCAAAATCGTCAAAAACCACAACGGCCTTTGCCCTTCCTTTTGGTCTTACCGATTTAAAAAAAAGAGGAACCGATATTCCGTCGATTTCGACAAATACCGGTTCCGTTAAATTTTCTTCAATGGAATATTGTAGAGAAAGATTGAGCTGCAGTTCGCCGTTTGTACCAAACTCTTTGGCAATTCGACCTACATATAATCTTCGCGCCTCAACCATTGGAGATTCAGGGCAATTAAGCTTCTGCAGGTGCTTCGCCTTCGGCGGCAGCCTCCTCAGCAGGTGCTTCTTCTTGAGCCTCTGCTGCGGCAGGTGCATTTTTAGCAGCCATTTCGGCACGCTTTTTAGCAACAGCAGCAGCCTTAGCTTCACGAACTTTACTTTCGGCATCAAGGCGAACCTTGATGTCAGCAGCTTCCTTGCTAGAGAGACTCTCTACCTTAGAATTAATTGCTGCCTCCTTTTTCGTGATCCACTCTTGGAAACGCTGATCAGCGACTTCCAGTGTGAATGCCCCTTTCTTTACACCTTCGAGAAGGTGCTTTTTTAACATTACCCCTCTGTAGCTCAACATTGCTCTACAGGTGTCGGTGGGTTGAGCGCCCTTGTTTAGCCAGTCTAATGCCTTTTCAAAATTAAAGTCAATAGTAGCAGGATTAGTATTAGGATTATATGTTCCAATCCTTTCAATGAATTTACCATCCCGTGGCGCCCTGCTATCTGCTACCACAATGTGGTAGTAAGCATACCCTTTGCGTCCAAAACGCTGAAGTCTGATTTTTACTGGCATAGGAATTAATTTTCCTTGTTAAACCTATATAAATTTAGCGCCGCAAAGATACAACTTTTTATTGGACATGCTAATTTAGAAGCAGCTATTTTTCCATACTCCGCAGCACCCCATGGCTACGTAGCGCTATGCATAGATTAAAAATATGTTCACAACTTTTTCCTTCATGAGGCTGCTAACCCCAGAGCTAAGCTGTAACTTTAAACGCTGATTTTACTCAACCTAAATAAAACGACAACTCACAATATACAAGTCCTTTCTGATGAATAAATTTGTTCACCTCCACGTTCACAGCCAGTATTCCATTCTCGATGGTGCATCCAGCGTTGTAGGTTTAATTAAGAAAGCCAAGGAATATGAGATGCCGGCGTGCGCCATTACCGACCATGGCAATATGTTTGGTGTTAAACTGTTCCATAAGAAAGCAAAGGAAGAGGGGATTAAGCCAATTCTTGGCTGCGAAACCTACGTATCGAAAAACTCGCGTTTCGAACGGTCCGACAAAGACGACCGTGGTGGACACCACCTAATACTGCTAGCCCAAAACTATGAAGGCTACCACAATCTGTCTAAGCTTATCTCCTACGCGTGGACCGAAGGATTTTACTACAAGCCAAGAATTGACAAGGAGTTACTTCGAAAATATAATAAAGGCATTATTGCCTCTAGCGCCTGTCTCGGTGGTGAAATTCCTCAGGCCATTATGAATTATGGACCAGAAGAGGCCGAGCGCATCATCAACGAGTATCGCGAAATTTTTGGCGAGAACTTCTATCTGGAGCTACAGCTGCACAGGTCAGGCAATCCAAAAATCGACAGCAATGTATTTCAAAACCAACTGTTGGTAAACAAGACGCTTATCGATCTTGGGAAAAAAATGGGCATTAAGTGCATTGCCACCAACGACGTCCACTTTATAAAGGACAGCGATGCAGACGCTCACGATCTGCTCATTTGCCTAAACACTGGGAAAGACCTCGATGACCCAGACCGCATGCGCTACACCAAGCAGGAGTATTTTAAGTCAGGCGATGAGATGGCACAACTTTTCCCTGACTATCAGGAGGTCATTGGAAACACATTAGAAATTGTCGACAAGGTAGAGGCATATGAGCTAAACCATAAGCCTATCATGCCCATATTCCCAATTCCAGAGGAGTTTCCCAACGACATGAATTACCTACAGCACATCACCTATGAAGGAGCTAAGAAGAGGTGGGGCGATAAATTTGAAGGGGCAATTAAAGAACGTGTCGATTTTGAACTAGAGACTATTGAGCGAATGGGGTTCCCCTCCTATTTTCTAATCACATGGGACTTTATTCGAGCTGCCCGCGAAATGGGTGTATCTGTTGGACCAGGTCGGGGTTCGGCAGCCGGTTCAACGGTAGCCTACTGTTTGCGCATTACCGACATTGACCCCATAAAATACGACCTACTTTTTGAACGTTTCCTTAACCCTGAACGCATCTCCATGCCCGATATCGACATCGACTTCGATGAAGATGGTCGAGAAAAAGTACTTAAGTGGGTAGTAGAAAAGTATGGAAAAAAACGTGTTGCACACATCATTACTTTTGGAACAATGGCGGCAAAAATGGCCATCCGAGATGTAGCTCGTGTTTTGAAGCTCCCCCTCTCGGAAGCCGACAAGCTCTCAAAGCTGGTTCCAGAACGACCGGGGATAACGCTAGCAAAGGCATACGAAGAAGTTCCCGAATTGTTGGAGGCAAAAAACAGCGGAGAACAGCTGGTTGTAGATACATTACGCTTTGCCGAAGTATTGGAAGGGTCGGTGCGACAAACTGGTCTTCATGCCTGCGGTATCATTATTGGCAAACACGATCTCGAAGAGGACATTCCTGTATGCACAAACAAAGAGACAGAGTTAGTAGTAACCCAATTTGACGGCAAACACGTGGAAGATGTGGGCTTACTCAAGATGGACTTTCTTGGGCTAAAAACACTCTCCATTATTAAAGATGCCATTGAATATGCCAAGGAATCGAAGGGAGTTGACATCGACATCGACAACATTCCCATTGATGACAAAGAAACTTTTGAGCTTTTTGCACGCGGCGAAACCACTGCACTATTTCAGTTTGAGTCGCCCGGAATGAAGAAATACCTTCGAGCACTTAAGCCAAACCGCATTGAGGATCTCATTGCCATGAACGCGCTCTATCGGCCAGGACCGCTGGAGTACATTCCCGACTTTATTGAACGAAAACTTGGTAGAAAAAAAATTGAATATGACCTCCCCGAAATGGAGGAATTTTTGAAAGACACATACGGAATTACGGTTTATCAAGAACAGGTGATGCTTCTATCGCAAAAAATAGCGGGCTTTACCAAAGGTCAAGCGGACTCACTCCGTAAAGCCATGGGAAAGAAGCTAAAGGCGATGATGGACGATCTCAAGGAGAAATTCCTTGCCGGTGGAGTAGAGAAAGGACACGACAAAAAAATACTGGAAAAAATATGGTGCGATTGGGAAGCCTTTGCCCAATATGCTTTCAATAAAAGTCACTCCACTTGTTACGCTTGGATAGCCTATCAAACAGCCTACCTCAAGGCGCACTATCCATCCGAGTTCATGGCTGCAGTGCTTAGCCGCAACCTCTCCGACATCAAGAAAATTACCATCTTCATGGACGAGTGCAAACGCATGGGAAAGCAGGTTCTAGGACCCGACGTGAACGCCAGCTCATACAAGTTCACCGTTGATGCCGACAGCAATATCCGATTTGGACTTGGTGCAATAAAAGGAGTTGGTGAAGCAGCCGTGCAAAGTATTGTAGATGCAAGAAAAGAAGGTGGAAAATACACCAACATCTACGACTTTGTAGAACGAGTTAACCTACAAAGCGTAAACAAGAAAAACATTGAATGCTTAACACTTGCAGGAGCTTTCGATGGTTTTGGCATAAAACGTCATCAATACTTTGCCAACGACGGCAAAGACTCTTCACTTATTGAAAACCTAGTTCGCTACGGCACCCTAGTCCAAAACGAAAAGGGTAACAGCCAACAAAGCCTATTTGGCGGTGACACCTCCTTTGCATCCATCGCACAGCCAGATATCCCTACATCGGAGGAATGGAGCAAGCTCGAACTACTAAATAAGGAGCGCGAAATGGTTGGCATCTACCTTTCATCTCACCCCATGGATGATTACCGTTTTGAACTCGACCATTTCTGTAACACCAGCTTGGCAGACCTCTCGGACATTACTAACCTTCGCAACAAAGATCTCACCTTTGCCGGAATGGTGACAAATGTACGTAATGCTCTAACGAAAAACGGCAAGCCATATGGTTCCATAACCATTGAGGATTATACTGATAGTTTCCAGCTTACTCTTTTTGGAAAGGATTATGAAAACTTTCGTAAATTTTTCTACAATGGGTATTCCCTTCTCATTAAAGGAAAAGTTGAACCTAGAATGTATAACGAAAACGAATTAGAGGTCAGGGTTAAAGGCATCTCCATGCTACATGAAGTAAAAACAGAGATGGTAAAATCCATTACCATTAAACTACCATTGAACAGCATTACCCCTGAACTTGTTACTGAGCTTAAAGCAGCCACCGACAAACACAAAGGACAAGTGATGCTTAAGATGAAAATTATGGATTTGGAGGAAAAGTTAGCCCTCGATCTATTTTCAAGAGGTATAAAGGTTAACTTGGACAATGAATTGCTGCAGTTTTTGGAGGAATTAGATTTGCAAATTGCCGTAAACTAAAAAATTTACCATCTTTGCTTATCGCTACTAACTTGAATGTAAAAACGAAAAACAACAATCAAATATAAGTAATTATGGCACTTGAAATTACTGATGGCAACTTTGAAGAAGTTGTAATGAAGGCTGACAAGCCTGTGGTTATCGATTTTTGGGCTGAATGGTGTGGACCATGCCGCATGATCACCCCTATCATTGCTGAAATGTCTGCCGAATACGAAGGTAAGGCTATCATTGGTAAAGTTGACGTTGACTCTAATCCAGGTATCAGCGCAAAATTTGGCATCCGAAATATTCCCACCGTCCTATTCATTAAGGGTGGCGAAATTAAAGACAAACAAGTTGGCGCCGTACCAAAGTCAAAACTAGTTGAAAAGTTAAACGCACTTCTCTAATTCTAAAAGGAATAAAGAGACAAGAGCCCCGATTGGAAATCCTACCGGGGCTCTTTGTATTGTTCAATAAGATAACCAATACTAAAGAGTATCAAACAGTTCGCTTATCGGTTTTCGAACTTTAGCAGCATTCACCAAGTAATCGCTTTTTGGATCACGATAACCTAAAGCCATCAGCACAGCGCTACGCAACCCTTTCTCCTTAAGTCCAAGCACCTCATCCATCATAGCATTATTAAAGCCTTCCATAGGAGTGGAATCTACTTCCAGTGAAGCTGCTGTAACCAATCCAAATCCCAACGCGATGTAAGCCTGACGTGCAGCCCACGCAAAATAGCTGTCGGCTGGCATTGGTTGAACCGACTCCACCATCTTCCGAAAATCGGCCAATCCCTCTACTGGCATCTTACGGGTTGCGGCAATGTGGTTTATGTAACCATCAACCTCGCTGTTGGTTAGGCTCTCACGTGCGGCAAAAACTAACAGATGGGAACCCTCTAAAACCTGTGGCTGCTGACAGGCTCCAGCATGGATCTTATTACGCATAGCTTCACTCTCCACTACAAACACCCTGAATGGTTGTATGCCAATGGAAGTCGGGGCAAGCCGTATGGCCTCCAAAATCTGATCGACCTTTTCCTTTGGCACCTTAACGCCATTCATACGCTTGGTGGCATATCGCCACTTCAAACTGTTAATTAAGTTCATATATTTTCGCGTTTATAGTTTACATTAACTAGTTAAACATAATTTCTTTTACACTATCAACATCACCATACAGAATTTTGTTCATTTATCTGCAATACAGAATGATGCATAGTCACACATACACACCGATACAGCTACACAAGTTAAGCTATCAATAGATAGTTAGCTTACAGGAATTAAAAAAAATACGTAGGTTTGGAAATTATCCAACACCAAATCAAAATTAAAAGCCATGAACAAGACTCTTCTATTTTTACTGGCATCTGCAATCACAACCAAGGTTTATTCACAAGATCCTGCCGTTGCACCAATGATTTCGAGTGACAACAATATGATCATTTCGCAGGTAGCCTTTAGCAACAACGGAGATTTTATGCTAGTAAATTCCAAAGCATACATCAGCCTCATAGAATCGGGCACTAGCCTCACCGCTGCATCTGTCGATGCCAACGGAAAGTTGCTTTGCGCCATTGCTCTTTCGCCTGATGGCAAAATTGCAGCTACAGGTGATACAGAGGGGAAAATCATTTTATATGACATATGGGCTCAAAAATCGACCGTAAAATATAAGGAGCACAAAAGCGTAATAGTAGCAATAGCCTTCACTCCCGACGGAAGTAAGGTAGTATCGGCAGCAACTGACCGCTCAGTGCAGATTTGGAGCGCCGCCAGCGGAAAGAAGATAGTCTCCATCGATAATTTTAAATCGCCAATTTCCTTTATTGCCATAAGTCCCGATGGAAAAACCTTGGCTACAGTGGAATCGGTTTCCACTGGAGAGGTAAAGCTATGGGATTTGAACACCGGCTCAGCCATACGCACGCTCACCTATAGCAAATCAAAGATATCAGCCATCGCATTTTCTTCCGATGGAAAAAGGATAGCCACAGGAAACACCCTCTATTCGGTGGAGATAAAGTCAACCAATGGCGATGGCCCAATGCTTCAGTTTAAAGGCCACCATGCTCCAATCCTCTCCATTGCGTTCAGCAATGACGGGAACACGATTGCTTCTAGCGATATCAGTTCAGGGGTTATTCTCTGGAATGCCATCACGGGTAGCGTGAAAAACGTTCTCAAAAGCCCACAAGGAGACTGCTATTCACTGTTTTTCTCCCCAAACAACAAATGGTTGCTCATGCCTGGATACGACAATCGCATTGCCAAATGGAATATTACCATGGGATTAGACAGGTGGCTTGACTCTTTTCTTGGCGATAGAAAATCAGAAATAGAGCTGTGGGCCATGCGTAGTGAAAACGAAAATGATATGGACTATTCCAAACGGGTTAATGAAACTTCCCGCAATGCTAAAAATCAAAAATTCATCGATCAAGGCAAGGAGTGGCTCATGAATTACTATCGTAACGTTATTAACTGGAAAAGTTTCACCCTTGGCGGCTACAACACCAGCACTGGAACGCTAACCATTGGCAACAACCTTTTTGGAGACTTTGAAGTAGCCATTCCACAAAACAAGGTTGAAGGTTTTACAAAAACCTATCCCTCTTTTCAAATCGCTCCAGAGTTGACAATCAACAACAACGAAATACTACCCGATAAGCTAATTTTAAAATCGAATACCGAAACCTATACTGCCACACAAGTAAAGTAAGAATTAACAATGAAAAAAATTTGCACAGGCATTATTCTAGCCATCATTTTCCTTTTTACTTCAACCCACAGCTCAGCTCAGAGCGAAAGCAAAGAAGTGCCATATGGAAATAATCCAGCCGCTGCACATTATGCCAAAATTAAGGGGGCTACTCTATACTATGAAGAGTATGGCCAAGGAAAACCAATTCTAATGATTCATGGAGGCCTCAGTTCTCTATCCGATTTTGCCAAAAACATCCCAGTATTAGCAAGGCACTATAAGGTGATTGCCGTTGATAGCAGAGGCTACGCCAAGTCGACCAATGATTATGACTCACTCAGCTACGAGCTGCTCACCGACGACATGGTTCAGCTGCTCAACCAACTGCACATCGACAGTACCTACGTTGTTGGATTTAGCGATGGTGGTGTTGTTGGGCTTTACATGACGGCCAAATATCCTTCACGTGTTATTAAGGCATTTGTTTCCGGGGCAAACTATCTTGTTCAAGGACTCACTGAAACAAGCTTTGAGAATTACGACATGACTCCAGAAAAGGTGAAGGTAGATTCCATGTGGATACCGATGCGAGCGGAATATGCCAAGTTAAATCCAAACCCAGAGAAATTCGACTCACAAATTCATCTTATTCGGAATATGTGGCTTCGAGATCCTTACATCCCAAAAGACCTACTTATTACCATACACAAACCTGTCTTTTTACTCTATGGTGACAGAGATGCCATTCGGCTAGAACATGGTGTCGAAATTTATCATTTACTGCCACCAGAAACAACGCAGCTATGCATCCTCCCCGAAACTTACCATTCTACCTTTATTGAAAATCCAGAAATGGTAAACATGCATTTAATATTTTACTTTAAGGAGTGATACAAATAAAAAAGAGGTTTGGAATATCCAGCCTCTTTCTTTTAATGCCAATTTAAAAGCTACTATTCGTGCTTCTTTCTAAACCGATAAACTAAGTATCCCACAAACACCAAACCAAGCACCAACAATCCATAGCTAATTTCGGAATAGTAACGGTCGAGTAATGCCTTTTGAGAATATAAGCTATAGCCCAAAATGGTAAGCACCGCGTTCCACGCCGCAGAACCAATCAAAGTAAATAGCAAAAAATCCTTTAGGCGCATGCGTGCAAGACCAGCAGGAATCGAAATTAACTGACGAATAGCTGGAACCAAACGACCAATCAATGTGCTGGTTTTCCCATGGCGAACAAAATAAGTTTCAGCCTTTTCAACACCCTGTCTGCTGAGAAGCAGCAATCGACCAAAACGAGATTCCGCAAACTGGTATACAATCTTTCTTCCAAAGAAAAGTGCAAAGTAGTAATTAAAAAGAGCGCCTATCAGCGAACCCAATGTACTGAATAGAAAAACAAGATAAACATTCAAATCTCCTTGAGCGGCCTTCCACGCAGCAGGGGGAATAACCACTTCTGAAGGAAAAGGTATGAACGAACTTTCAATGGCCATAAGTAACATTATGGTTGGATAGTTAATATGAGCCATATACCAAGCAATAACAGTGCTAAATAGTGTTGAAATCATAGGGTGGAATTTTTACGATGCCAAAGGTAAGAAAAGCAAAGAAATTTATATTGCAGTATAACAAATCAATAAGTTTATAACTTTCCACATCAACACAATTGTGCTTATGGTGTTAGTTGACTCGAACAACACAATACCGACATGATAACAAAAGAAAACAAGTTTTACCGGCAGGCATTTATTCTGGCACTAATAACCATTTTTTACAACATAATGGAGGGGTTGGTCTCCACTTGGCTAGGATTTGAAAATGAAACACTAAGCCTTTTTGGCTTTGGTCTCGATAGCTTTATTGAGGTAATATCTGGAATTGGTATAGCCCACATGGTACTACGCATCGGCCAGAACCCCGACTCAAATCGGGACAAGTTCGAAACCACCGCCTTGCGAATTACTGGCTGGTCGTTCTACCTCTTAGCCGCAGGGTTGCTCCTATCTGCTGCCTACACTCTCTACATTGGATCGAAGCCAGAAACCACCTTCTGGGGTATAATAATTTCTTCTATTTCCATCATAACTATGGGCCTCCTGATTGTGGCAAAAATGCGCGTTGGCAGGGCACTTAACTCCAAACCAATCATTGCAGATGCTGGTTGCACAAGAGTTTGTCTATACATGTCAACCGTTTTGCTAATAGCCAGCCTTCTGTATGAACTCACGGGATTTGGCTACTTCGACATTATTGGAGCATTAGGATTAGCTTGGTTCTCCTTAACTGAAGGAAAAGAGTGCTTTGAAAAAGCAAAAGCCATTAATGACCACAACTGCATCCATTGTTAAAAGATAGATAATAAATGAAAAATCAATGGGATAACCGATATTCAACCGAGGAGTATGTATACGGCACTGAACCGAACGAATTCTTCTGTGAATGTATGAAAATGCTCGAACCAGGGAAGTTACTTCTACCAGGTGAGGGAGAAGGAAGAAATGCGACATGGGCTGCACAAATGAGTTGGGTAGTTGATGCCTTCGACCAAAGCACCGCAGGTCAAAAAAAAGCACTTCGGTTAGCAAAGAGTAGAGGGGCAAAATTTAATTACCAAATCAAGAGAGTGGAACAATTCAAATCGGAACCATCAAGCTACGATACCGCAGCCCTCATATTTTTGCATCTATCCCAGCCACTCCGTTCCACATTTCACCACGCGGTGGCCGAAAGCATAAAACCTGGAGGTCATTTAATTATTGAGGCATTTTCGCAAAAACAATACGGCTACAACTCTGGCGGACCAAAAGATATACAACAACTCTACACTAAAGATTCAATGCTAAACGACTTCCCCAACTTTGATTTCGAAATATGCCACGAGATAGAAGTAAACCTTCGAGAAGGAAATGTGCACAGTGGAAAAGCCAGCGTTCTGCGTTTATTTGGTAAAAAAGTATAGCCACTAAATTCGTTCTTGAAAGGTCTTTAAAGTAGCCAAACGATTAAGCGATATCGAAAATCCTACTGATATATTCCACATATCGCTAAATTTAATAACGCCAGAGTTCTTGGCATAGGTAATAAGGTAATTGTCGAGGGTTCCTACCTCAACAAAAACACCGGCCTTGCTAATACAATTTGAACTCTTGATATCAAAGTCCATCTTTCCACCAAAGAAAGGAGCAATATGCAGAGCATTGGGTGAATAATAGTCCTGTGGAAAATAATCAGGAAAAAATGTGTAGGTATTCTTTGTTCTTGCATATTGAAAATTAAAACCAGCATAGTTCGATGTAGTTACACCTTTGAAAGGATGTCGCTTATCGGATTGCAAAAAACCCTTTACGGCAATTGTCTTTACCTCAACACCGCTAATCTGTTTTGGTAAATAACCATAAAGAAATTGCACACCATATCGGCAAGTCTTATTTTCATAGCCAACGCCAATAGCGGCAAGGCCCATATTCCCAGCATACTGCAATACCACAACCCTAGGCACAAATCGAATATACTTATTACTGGCTACCTCTTCGGGTATAACCTCGGAAACGGCCACGATTGGTAGTAAAATCATAAATGAGCAAAGAAGCAAACAAGATAACATAGCCATTAAAAATCAACCTCCTTTGTTACCACGGTATCAGCCTCTACAGTCACAACAGTATAGTAACGTTTACATACACTTCCTACAACAATATAACGGAAGCCATCTGCTTGAACATTTTCATAGTTATGGTTATGTCCAAAGAAGCTTAGATCTACTTTATTTTTAAGAACAGAACGGAACGTCGAATCACGAAAACCTTCGAGTTGATCGTTTCCGGGAGGAATATGAGAAAAGAAAAGTTGGTGTGCATAGGCATCACCATTGTTAAGAGTCTCCGATAACCACGAAAAATCAGGAGTGGCGTTATTATTTTCCCAAACCACATCATCAAAAAACACCAGCTTTGTGTTCCGATACTCAAATGAGAAGTTAGTTGGACCATACATCTTATTATAAATCAACTTCCCATTCGACAAATAATCATGATTACCAATGACAGAAATGAAGGGAATGTTCATCTTTGAGATTACGTTATACTCCCAGTCAAACTCTTTAAAGAGCCCTTCATCGGTAATATCGCCACAAACAACGGTAAAAAGTAATTCAGGATTCTTATTGATACTACTAACTGCATCAGCAAGATCGGAATAGTATGTATGTGGATCGGAAATAACAGCAAAAACAAATGGAACAGAATCATTCTCGGCCACCGTTATCGCCTGGATGGCATCGGGATTAACATTAGTGACCCGAACCCGAACATCGTATGGGCTATACTCAATTAAATCATCGCAACCAAAAACAAACAATACGATTGTTAAACTTACCAGTATCAACCAAAATCTTGTTAACCTATACATTGCATAATTATAACAATTAAAGAGAAGGTGGGAATCCCGCTCGCGCATACAGTGCAGAAGCCCTAATAATGCACTAAAACGCTAACCCAACTATGACCTGAAGAGCGGTAATCCCACCTGACAAATATTCCCTTTAATATCAAACACCTAAACCATTAATTCTAAAAATTTAAAAGATCGTCAAAAAGAGTGGGAGCACCATTCGCGCAATAATGCAAAATCCCTAATAATGCACTAAAACACTAACCCAACAAAGACTAGAAAGAATGGCACCCCACACTTTTTTAAACACTTAAATAGTTCACTAACCAATCACACATAGTTGGTATCAAAAACCAACACTACAAAGAAAACTACATCCATTCACGCTAAAAACCGAAACCCGACTGAATGGAAAAATAAACGGGTGAATGACCAAAATACATGGTTGAATCAGTAGCGACTATAAACATTTTCTATTCAATAATCAAACCCTGCAATACGTAACCATCTGTTTTTCATACACAAAGAAAACCTAATTGTCAACACATATATTCAACCACCTGGTTAATCCACGTGGCGAATATAAAGATGAAAACAAGAATTAATCTAATATTATTCATGTTTATTAACATTTTTGTCAAAATAGTTCAGTTACCTCTGTTAACAGGACAGTGAAAAGGCCAAATATTATCTAGGATGGCTAAAAACTGGGTGATGTAACCAGAGGTTCGGTTGATTCAAAGAATACATCACACGAAACGGAGAGAGAATTACAGTAATAAAATGCAATGTAACTTGCAACCTCCTTGTGACAGATCAACAATTACTTGACAAATAGCAGTGATCCATTGTATGCTGTAGGAAACGATCCATCTTTTGTATTAAAAAAATTCTTTGCACCTTTATTGGCTAAATAAATTGGAATGGAAAGAAGAATTTGTGTGTTTTGCGCTTCAAGTAACAAAGTTGATCAACGCTATTTCAAAGCAACCGAGATCCTTGCCACACAGCTTGTAAATCAAAATATTACTACCATATATGGAGGCGGTTTAGCCGGATTGATGGGACATTTAGCCAATACCATTCTAAGCCAAGGTGGTAAAGTTATAGGTGTTCTCCCCCGCTTCATGGAAAAGGTTGAGTGGGGTCACAAGGGCCTCTCGGAACTTATCCTGGTAGAAGACATGCACGAACGCAAGAAGCTGCTCATAAAAGATGTCGACGCCGTGGTTGCACTGCCGGGAGGATGCGGAACGCTTGAAGAACTTATGGAAGTAATCACCCTAAAGCGGCTCGGTAAATTCACCAAACCGATAGTAATTCTAAATCTTAACGGTTTTTACAATCCGCTCGTTGTGTTGCTCCAAAGGATGATAGATGAAAAGTTTATGCGCCCCGAACATGCTGACATTTGGCAAGTAGTTGAAACTGCTGAAGAGATACTTCCCGCCATAGAGAATGCTCCAGAATGGAATTCAGATAAAATTAATATTGCAGCGGTATAATAATTTAGGACGAGGTATTTCGGTAAGTATAAAGTATACTATCGAAAAGTCTATCTTCGGTAAGAAGTGGGGCAACCAAAATAGGGGCACGAACGCCATAATGAAATAGCTTACGGCCAATAAAAACCCGTGCTTCATCCCACAAATTTTTGGACAAGAATGCCTCCAGAACTTGCGCGCCACCTTCAATTATAATACTTTGAATGGATCGTTGATATAGTATTTCTAATACTTGTGGTTCAATATCACGCGAGAAATCAATGGTAATTAGCTCCACATTGGGCCGATTAGCAAATGGTGACTTACGTGTAGCCGAACCGAGATTATTTCCAATCATCACCAAGGTTTGCAATTCACCATCGAACACATGACATAAGGGGGACAACCGTAGAGTCCGGTCAATAACAATTCTCACAGGGTTTTTACCATACCAATCTCGAACATTGAGTCTTGGATTATCCAGTTCAACAGTCTTAGTACCTACTAAAATTGACTGCTCCTCCGACCGCCAACGATGAACAACTGCCCGAGCAAGCTCGTTTGTAATCCATATTGGTTTTAAATCGTCACCAGGCTTACGCTCTATATCCACATATCCATCGAGAGATTGCGCCCATTTCAGAATGATATATGGGCGCATTTTTTCATGAAACGTAAAAAACCGACGATTAAGTTCAACTGCTCTATCTGCCAATATCCCTTCAACAACTTCAACACCAGCTTCACGTAGTCGTGCAATACCTCTGCCAGCTACCTGGGAATATGGATCACGAACAGCTACAACTACTTTGGGGATTTTACTAGCAATAATAAGATCGGCACAAGGGGGCGTTTTGCCAAAATGGCTACAGGGCTCCAGATTTACATAAATTGTCGACTGCGAAAGGAGGCTCTTATCTCTCACCGAATTTATTGCATTTACCTCTGCATGAGCCATGCCAAATTCAGCATGATAACCTTCCCCAATTATCTTACCGTTATAAACAATTACCGCGCCAACTAATGGATTTGGAGCTACATTACCAAGTCCATTTAGAGCCAACTGAAAACAACGCTCCATAAAATGCTCCTGCAATTCAACCATGTCCTCCATCTATTGTTTTCTTACACTCAGTTTACTATCTTGTGACCTTAAGTCAATGGCATTCGTTGGAAAGATGAATTTCACCATTTACCTTTACACCAAAATGTGCGCTAATTTAAAAAATTGTAGGCGCTTTTAGATTATCATGGTCGAAAAAAAAATAGACACATATCACAATGCATTTCTTTTCATAAAGGAATCACTTATCTCAATCTATGATGAACAAGAGTCAACTTCAATTGCAAAAATATTCCTTGAAGATACACTAAGCATTGGCAGCTACGAAATTTTTCTTTATCCAGAACATCGTATTGATCAGCTCGCGCAATCAAAAATCCTTACAGGAACAGAGAAATTAGCACAAGGTATTCCCGTTCAATACGTTACAGGAATCACTGAATTTGTCGGATTGCCATTTATTGTTACGCCCGATGTACTAATTCCACGGCCCGAAACGGAGGAACTGCTATGGTGGATTGTAGCAGACCAAGAGGGGGAAGAGGTTTGTATTGTTGATATTGGTACAGGGAGTGGCTGCCTCGCGGTTACCCTCTCTAAAATGCTAACAAAAGCAAATATTTTTGCTTTCGACATATCGCATAATGCACTTACAATTGCCAAGCGTAATGCGGAACATAATCAAGTTAAAGTGCACTTTTTCCACGACAATATTTTAAATCCAAGCAGCGAGCTAAATAAGCTGAGCTGCCAAGTTATAGTTAGTAATCCGCCCTATGTAACTATAAAAGAGCAGCAACAAATGCATCAAAACGTTCTCAAATTCGAACCTCATTTGGCTCTTTTTGTGCCTAATGAGGATCCTCTCCAATTCTATAATGCCATCTGCCAATATGCAGCGAAATCAACGCGACCAAAAACAACCGTTTACCTCGAAATAAATGAATTGTTTGGAAGCGAAACGGTAAATATTTTTCAACAAAAAGGATTCACTACTGAAATTCGGAAGGATATCAACGGAAAAGAACGAATGATAAAAGCGGTTAAGGAGCAAAATTGTGACCTACCATAATAGAGAAAGACCTGCCTTAAATACAGAACTTGCGCTTCAGCGGTTGATGGCAATCTGTAGCCGCAAAGAGACAAGCGAATGGGACGTTTTGAAAAAACTCAATACGTGGAAAGTAGACTCTAAAAAGCACAATAGTATACTCAAAGAGTTAATTAAGCAGGGCTTTGTGTGCAACCAACGATTTGCAATGGCATACGCACGCGACAAAGCAAAATTTAATAAGTGGGGGCCAAGAAAAATTGAGCGAGGATTAGTAATGCAAAAAATTGATCCTGATATAATTAAAGAAGCTCTATTGGCAATTGAAGAGGTGCAGGGCACCGATATGCTATTTGACTTACTTAAGCGAAAAGCTGCTACCATAAAAGTGGAAAACAATAACGATTTAAAAGTCAAGCTACTTCGATTCGGCCTCTCGCGCGGCTTCGACTATAGCAAAGTAATGTCGGCCGTCTCAATAATAGTCAAGAAACAGAGCATCAATTCAGATGAATGATAGCTCTCTCAATACCACTAAGACCTAACATATCAAAACACCTACTCCATGAAACATCTTATCCTATTAACATTAGCAGCCATTTCGCTCATGTCGTGTAAATCCAATTTGGTATCAGAGGCAAATGTTAGACCCTGTAAAGATACCGTGGGGTTTGCTCACCTAGATTGGCAAATCGACTCGGTAATAAATCGTATTAATAAAACATACACCGCGGAACTCAAGAGAACAACATCAGACACATCATCCTATTGGCGATTAGCCATTTGCCCCCACGATGACTATACCTATGTTAGCTGGCTCTACCCCGCTATTCTTAAAAGCATAAAGGCAAAAACCGTAATCATTTTTGGTGTTGCGCATAAGGCAAAACAGTTTCAAGTTGCCGACAAATTAGTATTCGACAGTTACCCAGCATGGCATGGGCCCTATGGAAATATAAACCCATCACCACTTAGGGAAGAGATTATGAAAGTATTGCCCAACAACACCTACATTGTTAACGACAGTTTACAAAAGGCAGAACACTCAGTAGAGTCTATGCTTCCCTTTCTACAGCACTACAATCCAAGTATTGAAATAGTGTCGATACTAGTTCCCTACATGTCCTTCCAACGGATGGAAGGAATTGCCCGGTCACTCGCCGTGGCAATTAATCAGGGCATGAAAAACCACCACTTAAAATGGGGCAAAGATGTAGCACTTCTTATTACCACCGATGCCGTACATTATGGTGACGAAGAGTGGGGCGGCAAAAACTACGCCCCTTATGGAACAGATACCATTGGTTATGAAAAAGTTATAGCGCACGAGCACAACATTATTGACAGCTCATTGGTTGGAGGCTTAACCAACGATAAGGCTAACAAATTCTTCAACTATACGGTAGATTCCGCCGATTACCACGAATATCGATGGACATGGTGTGGACGCTACAGTGTTCCACTTGGACTACTCACTGCCATACAGCTGCAACAGCTTAACGGTGACGAACAACTTATCGGAGAGACAATTGGATATGCCAACAGTATGGACCATAAACCACTGCAAGTTGATGACTTGCGCATGGGAAAAACAGCCATTGCAACACGACATCACTGGGTAGGATATGCTGCTATCGGGTATCGATAAGGATGAACTCACAAATTTCACCATATTAACTTATCAATAAATCCACATGCGAGAATTGAACGCATAACATATCAGGACAAAATTGCTTCAATATTTTGAATAATAGGTCTTAATTAAATACCAACGAACAACGAAACAGCTACCTTTGAATTCGAAAAAACAAATATTTGGCAACTAAAATAATACGGTATGAAATCAGCTTCCAAATTAATGTATCAACGAGTTACAACAATATTCAGCTCTCTCATGACCTTTTTTTATCTAGGTGTTGGATTTTTCTTTCTTTTTTCCAACACCTTTGCCTACATCGACAAAGCCATGAGAGTAATTTTTGGTGTCTCCTTTATGCTATACGGAATATACAGGGCCTACCAATCTTTCTATAAAATTAGAGATTCATTTTTTTCATCCCCCGAGGAGAAAAACGAAGAAGAATCCTAGCTTAGTAAAAACAATAATAAAAACATTTTAGGATGTTATAGAATAGAATTGCTTTTTTTCCTAATATTGCCTCACTTATTCTATGGTTTTCAACCCTATACCTCCATATTATGAATCCATTTATTACAGCAAAGACCGGCATATTTTCAGCAATTATCTTGAGCTTGATCATGGTCTCGTGTCATTCAGGGGCAAACAAAACATACGATGAAACACCCACTCGCGGTAATATTAAAATCACAGCAGATGAATCGTATCAACCCATTATTGATGCGGAAATTTCAACATTTACAAGTCTGTATCCCTATGCTAAAATCACCCCCACATACAAACCAGAGGTAGATGTTATCAACGACTTCATGAAGGACTCTATACAGGTAATAGTGGCCAACAAGAAGCTTACCGATGACCAAATCCAATACCTCCGTGATACACAAATTGTTGTAAGAACAACAGCTATTGCCTATGATGCTGTTGCACTTATTATAAACAAAAACAACAAAGATTCCTTACTAGAATATAAGAATATACAAGACATATTTACGGGGAAGATACAAAAATGGAACCAATTAGATTCAAAATCGCGACAAGGTAAAATCAGTGTAGTTTTTGACAACACCAAGTCGTGTAATATTAGGTATTTTAAGGAACGGTTTAATATCACCGACAGCCTTCCCAACAATTTTTATGCTCTGCATAACAACAAAGAGGTAATAGACTTCATTGCAAAAAATGAAAATGCAATTGGAATTATAAGCGTAAATTGGATTAGTAACCAGCACGACTCAACCGCTCGAAGTTTTATCGAAAAGGTAACGGTCGTTGCAGTGTCCCCCTCTTACGACAACACCTCTTTTTATCGACCATATCAAGGGTCAATTTATGACAAGTCATACCCATTTATTAGGGAAGTATATCTTATTTCAAGAGAAACATTTGTTGGCTTAGGATCAGGATTCATTTCATGGGTTGCAGCAGAACAAGGACAAAGAATTATTCTTAAGTCGGGTTTAGTTCCTGCTACAATGCCCATTCGATTAATACAAGTTAAGCACTAAATCTCGACATTAATTGTAATTGTTATGCGAAGCATTAGAATTAATCTTGCAGCAGTCTTAACAGGTTTGTTAAGCATTATTGCATGCAACAACAGCATCGGACAAGACCTTCAAACTGCCATCAATTTTACCAAGAGTGAGCAGTATGATGAAGCAGAGAAGATTTTCACTCAGCTAATTCAGAAGGAACCGACCAACAGTAATTTCCATTTTTACTTTGGTGAAAACTTTCTGCGCGGCTACTTTTCCGACACCATTTCAAACTCGCTCAAGGTTACAATGGGCCAAGCAAAAGAACAGTTTGAAAATGGAATCAAGGCTGATAGTTTAAATCCATTAAACTACATTGGGTTAGCTAAGGTAGCCTACTACCTAGACGAAGACCAAGCAGCTGCAAATTATAGGAATGCAGCAAGAAGGCATTTACCGCCCTATAAAAAGATAAGCAGGATTGCAGATCCAAAGGGATATGCCTTTGCCCTAGCAAAACTAGCAGAGTCATACATAAAAGATGAAATGGTTGACACTTCACTTGCACTACCGCTTATAAGGGAAGCAAAAACCATCGATCCAAAAGACCCTGACATCTTTATTATTGCTGGTGACATTTACATTGATGCCAAGGATGCCTCCACCTCCATCAAGAACTACAACATGGCCAACTATCTTGAGCCAACTTCGCCCACAGCCAATATGAAAATAGGAACTATTTACATGAAAAGTAAAGCGTTTCAGGCAGCAATACCTTATTACGAGCAAGCTATTAGTCAAAATGCCAACTATGCACCTGCCTACCGCGAACTTGGTCAACTCTACTCCCTTGCAGGTATGTTCGACAAATCAGAAACTTACTATAAAAAATATCTGGAAATAACTAACGGGAACCTCCCCGCAAAAGTTAGCTACGTAAACTCGCTCTATTACGCAAAGAAATACGAACAGGTAATTTCCAACGTAGAGGAAATTTTCAAGATTGACCAGTCCAGAACCTACCTAAATCGTATTGCAGCATATTCATGTTACGATAAAACTCCTCAAGATTTAACGTTGGCGCTTAAATACATGAACACGCTTTTCAAGGAAATGCCTGAGGACAGACTTATTCAGAAAGACTATGTCTACTATGCTGATATGCTTATTAAGCAGAATCAAGATTACACCAAGATGGTGCAAGATTCTACACAGCTAAGCCAATCGTTAGCCTCCTTAAACACGAAGTATGCTTCGGCGTCAGGAACTAATAAAGAAAAGATCAAAACTCAAGTCGACACCTTAACATCAAAAGCAAATCAGCTGACAGCCAACTTGGCTGTAGCCAACCAACAACTCGACAAAGCATTTGTTTCATACAAAAAAGCCCTAGCCTTTACACCCAACAATCGAAGTTTGCAAACAGAAATTGCAATGGCAAACTACAATTTAGGTCGAATTAACCAAGCAGCAGAAGGCTTTGAGTCGATGTTAAGTCCAACCTCCGATCCCAACCAAATTTTACAAGTTGGTAAACTTTATTACGTAGCTAAAAACTTTAAAAAAGCAGTAAGCATTTTCAACCAATCCACAACCACATATCCCGATGATCTCTCAGGATACGTATGGTTAGCAAATACATATTCGGCAATGGATCCTGATTCAAAAGATGGATTTGCGTTACCAAAATTCAAAATGGTTATAGAGAAAGGTCGTGTTGATAGCGTTAAGAATGCCACAGAGCTGTATAATGCCTATCGCTATATGGGATACTTCTACTTGCTCAACAAGGATTACGAAAAGGCAAAAGCATACTACACCATGATGCTAAACCTTGATCCAAAAAACAAGGAGTTCCAATCGAACGGTTACAACAATCTTGCTACCATGTATTATCAGCAAGGAAATTTTGATAGAGCTATAGAATACTGCAATAATACATTATCAATTGATCCTTCGAACGAGAATGCAAAAGCGCTTATACAGGCAATTAGGATAGCCAATAGCCGGAAGCAAGCTGTCAATCCAAACCAGCTGACAGGAGTAATTAAAAATGCATCAGGACAGGCTATTCCAAGTGCATCTATTCGAGTGAAGGATACTGCAGCGGAAACGCTTTCGGGGCTTAAAGGTGAATTCTCCTTTGAAATTCCAGAAGGGTCAACCACACTTCTTATTTCTGCGAAGGGATATTCAACCAAAGAAGTTACTATTACAAAATCCCGATCATACAACATAATACTTAAATAGAATTACTCTATTTTTCTATTTCTAAAAAGGTTGCTTAAAAGCAACCTTTTTTTTATAACATAAACAAAAATGTTTTTTATGCAAAAAAATGATGTTTTCATAGTTTGTGTTACAAATAATTGCTCAGATTTTTTTTGAAATAAAACGCTAATCAACTCACGATATTTTCTATATCCATTGGTAGTTTTAGCCGTATTTAAAGAAGAAATAAATTACTTTTTAAAAAAAAGACAAATTATGTAACAGTCATATTATCAATGCTAAAAAATATTTTTACTACCTTGCTAAAGATATTCACCCAACCTATATATTTGTGTTGTAGTTAACCTTAGTCAAAACTAATAATACGACTATGAATAAAAAAGGAAGTGCACTTAAAGATGCATTGCAATCAATCTTCGTTTCTGGAGCAATTATTATTGCTCTTTTAGTTTCCCTCTATCTCTATTTTCAAGTGATGGGAAGCCCAACAAATTTTGAAGGTGGAAACCCCAAGGGACAGCCGCTACCTGGAGACTATCTAGGAATTATCTACAAAGGGGGATACATTGTACCACTTTTAATGACCATCGTTCTCACATTAGTTATTTTCACATTTGAACGATTCATTACCCTTGGAAGAGCAAAAGGAAAGGGAAGATTAACCACCTTTGTACGCCATCTTCAGGGACTACTTAATGAGAACAAGATTGAAGAGGCTCTTGTTGCTTGTGATGAGCAAAAAGGATCTCTAGCTAATGTTGTTCATGCAGGATTAATCCGTTACCGTGATCTTCAATCGGACGCATCATTGGAAAAGGATCAAAAAATCTTGTCAATTCAAAAATCATTAGAAGAGGCAACAGCACTCGAAGCACCAATGCTCTCAAAGAACTTGGTTATTTTCTCAACACTAGCCTCTATTTCAGTACTTATTGGTCTTATTGGAACTGTATTAGGGATGATTCGCGCTTTTGCAGCCCTTGCACAAGCTGGTGCACCAGATGCATTAGCATTAGCAACCGGTATTTCGGAAGCCCTTATTAACACTGCATTTGGTATTACAGGCTCCACCATCGCAATTATTATGTATAACTACTTTTCCACAAAAATTGATGGCTATACATTCCGTATCGATGAGATTGGCTTTAGCTTGACCCAAACATTTGCAGCATCGCTTAAGAAATAATCAGAAGATTTATCTTTTGGCTTAAACTCTAAACTTTAAGGCATGCCAAAGATCAAATTACCAACAAAATCACCCCATGTCGACATGACTCCCATGGTGGATCTATTTTCGTTATTGTTAACATTTTTTATGCTAACAGCGACTTTAGCCCCACAGGAACCAGCCCCAGTTGACATACCCTTTTCAGTATCAGAAAAGACTGCTCCGGATAAGAATTTTATGACCGTAGTGCTTGCAAAAGGTGACCGTGTCTTTTTTAATGTAGACAACGGCGACACCTCTAAGCACTATAGAGCAAAGATATTGATGGAGATGGGGAAACGCTATAACATTTCTTTCACCGACAAGGAGGTGGAGAAATTTGAAAAGGTCCCCAGCTCGATTGGTGTTTCCATGGCTAACATGCAGAAATACCTAAACGCTGATAATCCTAAGGATAAGGAGGCCCTCCAAACTGGAATGCCCATTGATTCAACTGATAACCAGTTAGCCATGTGGATTCTGTATTCGAGGCAAATAAATCCCGATGTTCAGACCTGCATCAAGGGCGACGGCAATGCCAGCTTTCCCATGGTGAAAAAAGTGTTAGATATCCTTCAGGACAAGAATGTTAACAGATTTAATCTGATTACGAATCTTGAAAAGGTTGAAGTAAAAGAAAACGCCCAGTAGTATGGCTGAAATTGTTCAAGAGGAAAAACAAGAGGGTGGCAAGAAAAAACCAAAGAAATACTCGGTAAACATCGATATGACACCCATGGTGGACTTGATGTGCTTGCTGATTACGTTTTTTATGCTCACCACCGCTTTCAGCAAATCCAAGGTAATGGAAATTGTATTGCCGGAAAAGTTGACTAAAAATGTTGACCCACCAAAGATTGCAGAAAGTAGAACCCTGAACATCATTCTAGGAGCTAACAATAAGGTTTATTGGTTCCCCGGTAAAGCGGATCCCAAAAAGTTGCCATTGCCCATTCTTCAAGAAACGGACTATAGCGACAAGGGCATTCGTCAAATCCTTCTCGAAAGAAATAAAGCTCTTTTTAGAAAGATTGACCAATTCAAGAGTGATGTGCTCACAGGAAAAATAGAGATCCCCAGAGACTCCGTTCAGTCGGCCGTTAAAAAGCTGAAAAAGGAGGATGACACTGGCCCCATCGTGCTTATTAAAGCATCGAAGGAGTCGCGCTACGCTAATATTGTTGATATCATTGACGAAATGTCTATTTGTGGTATTGCACGTTACGCGTTAGTTGATATCAACTACGTTGAGGATGGAATGCTAAAATCGGCTGAGCAAGGATCAACCGCTGCTGCAACTGTTCCTACTAAGTAAAGCCCATAAAACAACCATTATGGAAAATGAGATAAATTTTGTTCCGTCCATGGACGATTTAGTCTTTGAGAACCGGAATAAGGAGTATGGGGCTTACGCAATTCGCAAAAAGTACAACAGAACTGTGCTTTGGGCAATTCTAGTCGGAATTATTGTTCTTAGTTCAGCAGTTGTCACTCCTTACATCTTAGCCTCTGTTAATAGCAAAAAGAGAGTACGTGAAGAAAAGGTGGTTCAGGCAACTATGGAAAAGCTGGACCAACCCATTGATGCACCACCTCCACCACCTCCACCTCCACCACCAGCCGAAGCTCAGGCTCAGGTTAAGTTTGTGGCGCCAGTTGTGGTCGATTCAATAAAGGTTAAGGGACCATCAATGGCTACTGGTGATGAAGCTAAAAACATCATTAAGGATGAGAATGTAAACGTTAAACCGGTTGCACCTCCTGTTGAAGTTGAAGCGCCTAAAAAAGAAGAGCAGGTATTCTACGTTGTAGAAGAATCTCCAACCTTTCAAGGCGGCGATATCAGTGGCTTTAGAAACTTTATTCAGAAAAGTTTGGTTTATCCCGAAGTTGCACAGGAAAACGGCATCCAAGGTAAAGTTTACATCTCGTTTATTGTTGAGTCAAGTGGCAAGGTATCGAATGTAAAAGTTTTACGTGGTGTAGATCCAGCACTGGATAAGGAGGCTGTTAGAGCTATTGAAGCCTCTCCATTATGGTCACCTGGTAAGCAACGAGGAAAGGCTGTTCGTGTATCGTTCACCATTCCTATCGTATTCCAGCTACAGTAAAATTGTTAACAAATAGTAATTTAAGGCCGTCAGCATTTTGCTCGACGGCCTTATTTATTTGCTCTCGAAACACCGCTTATTAGTCATAATGAAACCTAACCACCTTGCCACCTACCTACCTTTTCACTACCTTTGCATTCTAAATTATTTGAAATGGTTACCACCGAACAGATTAAAGAACTTATAAGGCGCCAGGATGAGCTGAGGAGGCATCTTTGACATCGATAGCAAACGTATTCAACTTGATGAGGAGGAACAAAAAACTCATGCACCCGATTTTTGGAACGACCCAAAAAAGGCGGAAGAGCAGATAAAGAAGAATGCTACCCTAAAGGCGTGGATTACCGCCTTTGAAGCCATTACCTCTTCCCTTGATGACCTTCAAGTGATTGCCACCTTCAACAAGGAAGGCGAAGCTACCGAGGAGGATCTTAACGTTCAGTTTGCTGACGCCCTTACCAAGGTAGAGGAACTGGAGATGAAAAACATGTTGGGCTCGGAAGAAGACAAGCTGGGTGCCATTATGAAGATCAATTCTGGTGCCGGCGGAACAGAGAGTCTCGACTGGACTTCCATGCTTTTTCGCATGTACACCCGTTGGGCCGAACGGAATAGCTACACCGTAAAAATTATTGACCTTCAACCGGGCGAAGAGGCTGGAATTAAAAGCGCAACCATTGAAATCATTGGCGACTTTGCCTATGGTTATCTTAAGAGTGAAAATGGAGTTCACCGGCTGGTTCGCATATCCCCCTTCGACGCGGCTGCGCGACGGCACACCACCTTTGCCTCCGTATTCGTTTCACCCGCAGTGGACAACACCATTGAAATAAATATAAATGCAGGCGATCTGAAGTGGGATACCTACCGTTCGAGCGGCGCTGGTGGACAGAATGTAAACAAAGTGGAAACGGGAGTTCGATTACATCATATTCCTACTGGTATTGTAATTGAAAACACTGAAACTCGCTCGCAACTTCAAAACAAGGAAAATGCGCTGCGCATTCTAAAATCGCACCTATACGAGTTAGAACTACGCAAACGCTTGGAAAAGCAAGCGGAGATAGAGGGACAGAAGAAGAAAATTGAATGGGGCTCTCAAATCCGTAGCTACGTGCTTCATCCTTACAAAATGGTAAAAGACCTCCGAACAGGGTATGAAACATCCAACGTGCAGGATGTGCTCGATGGTGATCTCAACGATTTCATCAAATCTTTTTTAATGCAAATGGGTGGCGAAATGAGCAAAGCAGAATAGGCCATGATAGTTAAAATTTACCACAATCCACGATGCAAGAAAAGCCGAGCCGGGCTCGACTATCTTGTGCAAAAAGGCATTGAAGTTGAAATTAGAGAATACTTTAAACAACCACTCACTAGAGCGGAACTATCGAAATTGCTTATGAAGTTAAACCTAAAGCCCGAACAAATTGTGCGGACCCAAGAGGACTACTTCAAAAAGGAGCTCAAAGGAAAAACCTTCAACGAAGATGAATGGATTACCATTCTACTTGAAAATCCAAAACTCATTAAGCGACCTATTGTGGAGTGCAAATACAAAGCCGTGATTGCCGATCCTCCCGAAGAGCTAGAACGGCTAAAAGACGTAGACAAAGCGAAATCTTAAAAGCGAAGAGAACTTAAAAACATAAATAGTATTCACTAAAAATAAGCACCATGAACTTTCGAATTGAGAGGGATACCATGGGCGAGGTTAATGTCCCCGCCGACAAATATTGGGGCGCACAAACAGAGCGTTCGAAAAACAACTTTAAAATAGGTCCAGAGGCCAGTATGCCACGGGAAATTATCGTTGCCTTCGCCTACCTTAAAAAGGCAGCAGCACAGGCCAACACAGACTTAGGTGTGCTACCAAAAGAAAAGTGCGACCTCATTGGTCGTGTATGCGACGAGATTTTGGAAGGTAAACTCTACGACCAATTTCCTTTGGTAATTTGGCAAACAGGGTCGGGTACGCAAAGCAACATGAACGTAAACGAGGTAATCGCTAATCGTGCCCATGTAATCAATGGAGGAAAGCTCACCGACGAAAAAAAGGTTTTACACCCCAACGACGACGTAAACAAGTCGCAGTCGAGTAACGACACCTTTCCCACCGCCATGCACATTGCTGCCTACAAAATGGCCATGGAGGTTACCGTTCCAGGTATGCTCACGCTACGCGAAACAATGGCCCAGAAATCGAAGGAGTTTATGAGCATTGTAAAAACTGGTCGAACCCACTTTATGGACGCCACTCCCCTTACGCTGGGACAGGAGTTCTCGGGCTATGTTCAGCAAATTGACAACTCCATACGCGCCATTAAAAACGCCGTGGAGATGGTTCGCGAGCTGGCACTAGGTGGAACCGCCGTTGGAACAGGGCTCAACACTCCAAAAGGTTACGATGTGCTGGTGGCAAAGAAGATTGCCAACCTCACCGGACATCCTTTTGTTACGGCACCCAACAAATTTGAAGCCTTGGCTGCACACGATGCCATGGTGGAGTTGAGCGGTGCACTCAAGCGCGCTGCCGTTTCGCTATTCAAGATGGCCAACGACATCCGCATGCTGAGCTCCGGTCCACGCTGTGGTATTGGCGAAATTATTATTCCCGACAACGAGCCCGGTTCCTCCATTATGCCAGGAAAGGTGAACCCCACCCAACCCGAAGCGCTCACCATGGTTTGTGCCCAGGTGATAGGCAACGACATGGCCGTAACCATGGGTGGCACTATGGGCCAGTTCGAGCTCAACGTATTCAAGCCCCTGATTGCCGCCAACGTGCTACAGTCGGCTAGGCTACTTGGCGACGCCTGCATGTCGTTTAACGAGAAGTGTGCAGTGGGCTTGCTTCCTAACATGCCCACCATTCAAAAACACCTGGAAAACTCCCTGATGCTGGTAACCGCCCTCAACACGCACATTGGCTACGAGAAAGCTGCCAAAATTGCCAAAAAGGCGCACAAGGAGAACAAAACGCTGAAGGAGGCCGCAGCCGAATTGGGCTTTGTTGCACCCGAAGATTTCGACAAGTGGGTAGACCCCTCCAAAATGGTTGGATCGCTATAATACCTGTCTCTTAAAATAAAAAAAGCCGGTATCACACCGGCTTTTTTTATTATTCAAATTCATAATCCAGCATCTTACTTATTCTTTATAGTAAACTTTCGCCCTTTTCATTATCTGATTGAAAAGATTAGCATCAAGCTTACTATTGGGAATATCATTTAAATGTTCATCGGTTACATTAACATGGCCTTCGAAAGAGATGCTTGTAATCTTACCCCGTTGAAGAATGGCAAAGTTATCATTGCTGCCAACCATTAGCCAATCCCGACCTGTAGAATCGTTTAAGTAATGACCTATGCTATAATCTTCAATGGGATTTTGGCAATGGAAGACATCCTTAAAAATAGTGGGAACGACATCATAGTGAGAAGTCCAATAGAAGTATTGTTTTGGTACACCACCTGGTTTGTATACCATAAAAGGTACCTGCATTTGAGCAGCGGAATAATTTCCATTATGCCCCCAGAAGTTTTTCTTATTGTCGTTAAACTCTTGACCATGATCGCCAGAAATAATGATATAGGTGTTCTTAAGCATCCCCTTTTTATCCATATCCTGAAGAAGAGCACCTACCAAAGAGTCGACAAAATAAGCGGCATTTTTGTATAGATTCAAAAAGGGAGTAGGATCCATATCATTAGTTAACCGCTCATATTCGGCATATTTCCATTCTGGTTGAAACGGTGCTTTAGAGTTTTGAGGATGGGCAATTGCATGTAAGGCATCATAAAAAAGAAAACCAAAGACAGGTTTATCTGAATGCTTAACCATATCAGAGGTAATCGACATCCATTCTCGAGTTAATTCGATATCGCGATCCACCGCCTTATTTCCCGGAACAGATACGTTCAATTTTTTTACTTTACTAAAGACGGTTCTGTCAAAAGGAGGACTGACAAGAGATGCGCTAGTCAGCGTTTTGATTTGATAATTATTCCTTTGTAACATATCAACCAAAATGGAGCCCGTAGTGTTTGTCAAAACATCGTTCCAATAAATGCCCGGGATGCTATAAAAAATAGAAAAAACACCAGTGCGAGTTCCATTGCTACCACTATAATGATGATTATAAACTTCACATCTTTTAGAAAACGCCCACAAATGAGGCATAACCTCTGGCGTGAAAACCTTAAAATACCAAGCATCGATAAGAATTATCATCACATTGGTTTTGGCGGTTGAATCGGCTACCAATGCATGCAGCGGATATTGCAATGACTTATTATCCAAGGAGGCTATGTCGACATCAGAATTGCCATGAGAACTTCCCACCCCTAACTTATGAAACAAACTTCGACTTGTGGTAGGAAACGAAAGAGGGTAATAATGTGATGACTTGGTAATAGGAGTATACTGCATTGCATCGGCCAATGCATGAGAAAAATGGCTTAAAAAGAGCAACCCAAACAAACCTACCATTACTCGACCAAGATGGTTAAACGGTTTACGCGACTGCCATTGGAAAATTTTATATGAAACAAACAGAAGGACTAACAGCAATAGCAAAATAGTAATGCTAACCATTACATACTGAGACGTATGAAATTCGAAGATTTGGCTAGCCGCTCCACCAAAAAGTAAATCCAGCGTAAAGCCATTAATATGAAACCGATAAAGACTGAACACAAAGGTATCAACATATAGAACAGTTAATGCAACCGACGACGTTATGGCAGCCCAAACCCAAGCAAAAATGCGATTAGGAATAAGCAATACGGGAACAACATACAGCAGTGCGTATGTTAACAACGACAATAGCACAAAATGACTAATGGTAAATACGGTAAGATAGGCTATGGTTAAGAAGTTACCTACCCCACTAAAATATTGAAAATAGCGGATTGCTACCAATAGATAAATGGGACTCAAAAACAAAAAAGCCCATGCTCCTTGTTTCAACAACTTACCTCGCATATTGAAACTATTTAAATAAACGCTGGCAAAAATATAACAAAACGGTTCAAAATTATATTTTTATACCAACATTCTCCTGCAATAAATCATCCACTTTCCAAGAAATACCAGCAACTTCGCCAACACGTATCCAGCAAAATCTAATTTTTGACTAAACTTCGCTAGTGTTTGCAATACCAAAGAGTATTCATTTTACATTTTGAGAGTGTGCACCGCCCTCGCTAGCGGAGATCTCTAACCCATGGCTAAAGGTATGGGCAATAACACTTCAACCCACTGAATTTCACGAAAACCCGTAACGTTGTCACCTGTTACCCTATCACCTATTTTTCACTTAACAGGTAATTAACTGTATAGATCGCAAGTTTTTTCTTGCCAAAAGATTGCTAGAGCACATCTTCGGTATTCCGACTCCCGTCTTCTGACTCTTTTTTGTCACTCGTCAGCTTTTCGTTCCCTCTCGCCTCTTCCCCTAATAGGCACCTTGAGCCTCTCCGCCAGCAGCCTCATGTTCGCGAGTTTAAAGGCTTTTTTGGAATCGCTCAGTATCCAGTATACCACCGCGCTAATCACGGCAGCAAAGAAGCACCACACCGAAATAAGGTATTGGGTAAAAAAGAGCACGGTAACCAAGCACGAGAAGAACATTAGGCCACCCAGCAGATGCGTTCGCTTAATGCTGGAGACAAAGAGTGGGGTGATGGTTGCAATGAGGTAGGCAATAAAGGCAGGTAAGGCAAACATCTTTGGAAAATCGGTATGGTAATATATGTGGTGGCCCTCAATGGTTGGGGCGACGTTGTATGCAAACAGGCAAAAGCCATAGTAAATCGAAACCAGCACGCCCAGCCCAAGCAGAATCCAAAGCGTTCGTCGTCGCCGAGCATCCTCCTCCATGAAAAGGACGGAGAGCGCAATGAGCGAGGGCCAGATTACCTCGGCCATAGCCAGAAAGACATAGGTGAAAACCTTTTGAGCTAGCAAAAAAGCAGGATGTGGAATGGCCATCCACACAGCACCCTCAGCAATTTGCTGCACCCCAAAAAATAGTGGGATGGCGGCAAAAATAATTTGCGATGGCTTGTGGACTTTTCGAATTGTAGCAGCCCCAACGGCCGAAAGTATAACCCCTCCCACAAAACTTGCCTCAGCCGAAAAACACATGATAATATCCTCTCTATAGGTTACTGCAAAGAACCAAAAACAAAAATTTCGTTTTGGTAAGATACTTCTAAATAACCAGCATTGAGGTTTTTATTATTGATACTCAGCGAAGAAAACCTGTGCAAAAGCAACTTTTGAATAGTGAAAAAAGATTACCTTTCTTGAGTAAAGACAATGCTGCTCAAACAGATAAACAAATCAGCAGCAAGTTTAAAAACCCATACGCAGTAATACATATGAAAACAACAGCACTATTCTTATGCCTTGCCATAGCCGCAAGTTCACTATTCGGGCAAAAAGTGTTGACAAGCTACACCGACTTGATAAAAGGAGCATCCGAACTTTACAATGCTAAAGATTACGAAAATTCGGCACTCACCTACTCCAATGCCTTTAAGGCAAACGGATGGAAAGGAACATTGAACGACCGCTACAACGCTGCCTGCTCGTGGGCTTTAGCAAACAATCCCGACAGCGCATTCTTCCAATTAAATTGTATTGCAACCTCAATGAATTACGTTAACTATGGCCATATAAAGGGAGACCCCGACCTTAAATCGCTTTACACCGATAAAAGATGGCAGTCCATAATGGAGGCCGTTAAAGCAAACAAGGAAAAAGCCTACGCTAGCATTGACTTTGCTACCATAAATGGATTCAAGGTAGAGGTGCTAATAGCAGGAATGGAAAACAATAGCGCCGATAAACCGGTGGTTGTATTTGAAAATGGATTGGCAAGCGGTTTTGATAGCTGGGATAGCGTGGCTAAGGAGATTGCTAAAACGAATGTAGCGTTTCGATACAACCGCCCCAGAATAGGTGAATCGGAAAACGACAGCCTTGCACCAACCACCGAGCACATCAACAGCAATCTAAGAGAAATGCTTCTACAAAAAGGGTTGAAGCCACCCTATCTGCTGGTTTCACACTCTTTTGGCGGTGCATACATAAGAAGCTTTGCCTCCCGCTATCCGGAGGAGGTTGCAGCTCTTATTTTTGTTGATCCAGTTGATTTTACCCAGAAAAAGGGATACGGCGATTTGCCATACCTTGAAATAGGACTTACTCAACATCAGATTGATTCGATTTTTGGCAAAACCTACAGCAATTTTGTTGCGAAACTCTACGAAGAGATGCCCAACTTTTATGTTGAGGAAGTTAAGGTTTTGAGAGAGCTACATGCTACGGAGTTTGAAGAGTGTGTGCACAACCCGTTGCCCGACGTCCCTGTACATTTTATTAAAGCAGGAGGGTATCCTTCGTCCACCAATGAAAAGCCAACAATTTACGATAGAGTCAAAATGTTTAGGATCGACAACAACCTCAAGATGAAGCGTTGGCTCGAGCTCATCAATCCGTTGAAATATGGGAAGTTTTTCTACAGCGCACAATCGGGACATTTCGTTCAGCTAGACGATCCTGAATTGGTGATTTCAAGCATAAAGCTGGCGTTGATGGACTGCGCTAAAATTCAACAGGAAAAAACGACAATTCCCTAAAAGCTGACCATTGTAAATGCAGGTGATTGGGTAAGAGCAATCATCTGCATTAATCGATCTGCTAGGCTGATCAGGGGGTTGGCCGAAACACCCCCACTTGCTCTTTACGCAATATGTAAAAAGGAGAATGTTCGCTGACGAATTTGCCAAGGCAGGCAATTTATGGTCAGCTGTAACCCTGTAGCTAATAACTAAATAAGGCTGTAGGTTATAAACTGTAGGTCGCATTGGTGCTCAAGATAAGCTACGATGCTTGTCCGGTGGCCTCCCTTCTTTGTCATATCTCCTTCGATGTCTGTCCGGTAGCCTCCCTTCTCTGTCATATCTCCTTCGATGTCTGTCCTGTGGCCTCCCTTTTCTGCCAAACCTCCTTCGATCTCTGTCCTGTGACCTCCCTTCTTTGTCATATCTCCTTCGATCTCTGTCCTGTGACCTCCCTTCTCTGTCATATCTCCTTCGATCTCTGCCGGTAGCCTCCCTTCTCTGTCATATCTCCTTCGATCTCTGCCGGAAGCCTCCCTTCTCTGTCATATCTCCTTCGATCTCTGCCGGAAGCCTCCCTTCTCTGTCATATCTCCTTCGATCTCTGTCCTGTGACCTCCCTTCTCTGTCATATCTCCTTCGATCTCTGCCGGAAGCCTCCCTTCTCTGCCAAACCTCCTTCGATGTCTGTCCGGTAGCCTCCCTTCTCTGTCATATCTCCTTCGATCTCTGCCGGAAGCCTCCCTTCTCTGTCATATCTCCTTCGATCTCTGTCCTGTGGCCTCCCTTTTCTGCCAAACCTCCTTCGATCTCTGTCCGGTAGCCTCCCTTCTTTGTCATATCTCCTTCGATCTCTATCCAATGGTTTCCCTTCTCTGCCGAATTGCCTTGGAGGTTTGGCGTTTGTGCTTCTATCCTTGCCAAAGGGGTATTGGTGGTGACAAGTAGAGCAACCTGCAGCAGCGGTTTGGCGGCTAGCGCATAAAAAACCCCGGCAGGGGTTGATGCTGCCGGGGAATAAAAAACCGGAAGATGATCGTTGCAAGCTACTTCCAAACGTCGATTTTGCATCGTGGCAGCTAACTCCGGCTGCGGTATCTATAGGGTGTTGCTGGGCGTTCCCTCCACCACCTTACGGGTGCTGCCCATGCGTGTAAGCACCTTTGCAAAGGTGAACTGCTCCTTCTTGAGCGGCTCGTACTGGTAGTAGCTGGAGGCCTTTTTGCAGATGCCAATTATCTCGTCGTATATGCTGTTGAAGGCATCGAGAGCCTCCTGCGTTATCTCACGCGTGGTGGCCTTGAGCGATTCCTGGCTTACGTTGGCCTGCGAAAACACGTCGGCGTAGCCAATAATGGTATCGATGAGCGTTGGACTAAGCCCTTTGGCGGTGATGATGGTACGCAGCTCGGTGGTCATGTTGAGCTTAAAGGCGTAGAGCAGCTGCGACAGCGATTCCTGGTTGCCCTTTTGCACGTTACGTAGGTGCCGAGCAAAACCAAGGGTACGTAGTATTTCAGATTTGTTGGTCGAATCATCACTGAAGTCGTCGTCAATTTGGGTCTTAAAGAAGGAGAGGTTGCGCATGGCCGGGTGCATAATGGCGGTCAGCTGGGAAGTGGCATTCCGAAGTTCCTTTTTGGAGTCGATGCCCAGGTAGGTTTCCACGGCGCTATCGACGCGGGTGATAAGGGATGTTGCGTAGTCCGCCGTCCAGTCGGTTCGGACAGTGGCAAGCTCCACAATGTTTGCCTTAAAATTCTCAGCTACCGTTTTAGCGGCCATTAGCATGTCCACATCCTTGCAGCTGTAGTTTCGGTTTTTACTCATAGCTTAAGATGTTTAAAGGTTAATACTGAAAAAATAGAATGCAACCCCAAGTTACTGTGTATATATCAGTATGTCAAGTGTATGTGTAACTATTTTTGACAAACGGAACTAAATAAATACACCCCACCAGCAATAACAGCCGAAACAGCTTGCATTTGGGGCAATTCAAGTAAATATTAAAAAATATTAGCTGATTGGGGGGAAGGGTCTGGGATTTATTTTTAATTTTAGTAGCGAAGAAACAAACATAAATGCTGACATGTAAATTAGTAACGATAGTTGATTACGAAACCCCACTCCTAAGATTTTCGTTAGAAGTTCTATATTAACTATCTTTGAGGAAGTTATTAAAACAAAAATGACACTAGAAAATACACTTAACATAGGAACTGGGTTTTACACTATCCCTGACATTTCTAGGATATTGAGACTGCCATATCAAAAAGTAAACCTCTGGGTGAACAAATATTGGGATGGTGAGCTTGGATCTGAATTTGAAAGCAGCTATTCATGGACAATTGATAATTCCAAGGCAGTCAGCTTTCATACTTTAATAGAATTTTACGTCCTTTATATGCTAGCCGAATCAGGTGTTAGAACTCGAAGTGTTTTGAATGCCCACAAAGAACTTTCTAAATATTTCAACACACTATTCCCCTTCGCTCAGAAAAGTATTTTAGAAAATATTAGAACTGATGGGCGTAAGATTTACTTTAATCTAAATGGAACCTTATTATCTCTCGATGGGACCAAACAATTCAACCTTAATTTCATTGAAGTTTTCTTTAAGAATCTTGAGTTTGACAAGGAATTACTAGCTTCTAGATTTTGGCCCTTAGGTAAAGAAAAAAATATAATTATTGACCCCAAACGTCAATTTGGACATCCTGTTATTGGTTCTACAAATATTTATCCCGAAACGCTTTACAACTTATATAAAAGCGGAGAACCAGTAGATTTTATTGCATTCACTTATGAAGTTGAAGAACAAGAAGTCAGGGATGCCATAGCCTTCTGCCATGCAGCATGATAATTTACATTGACGAAAATATGTCCCCGTATCTTGCAAGAGGATTTAATATCTTGCAAGCGCCTCTTAATGTAAAATTGAGAGAATCAATTGATGTTCGCTCCATAAAGGACGATTTCGGGCAGGGGGCATTAGATGAAGATTGGATTCCTTTGGCAGGAGAAAAAGGAGCATGCGTTATTACTCAAGATTACAATATTAAAAGGATAAAGCATCAGCAAGCTTTATGCGAACAGTTTAATCTAGGCATGTTCTATTTCCGACCACCATCTAAGAATGGTTTCAATTATTGGGAAATGTTAACGTTGATGGTTAAGCATTGGCTACAAATTAACAAAATCGCTATCACGCAAAGAAGACCTTTTGCCTATAAAGTGACAGCCAAAGGAAATCTTGAAGAGTTAGAATAAACGCTAAATAACCACCATCTTATATGGCATTGGGAGTAAAATGCTATTCAAATAAGCACTGATATAACAGTTGGGAATCGGTGGTTTGCGAGGGTTTGGTTCCCTCTTCAGCATTTTTGTCAGTGGACAGGAACGCAGCCCGAATACCCAACCGTTTCTTATTGTAAGACGTTATGTGCCTTGTTAAAAATCGCTTTTCAAATGGATAAAACTTTGTTGATTAAGAATATATGCGAATTATTGTTAGATAACAAAAAGCAGAACTGTATTGATTTTGCTAATGAAAACTACCCATTCATTGAGAATTTGCCTCACAAAAGACAATATTCAAAATATCAAATGTGTAGTGTTTTTCTAAATGATGGATTCATTGATAGATATTCGGGTGAAAAATTACTATTTCCCGGATTGATTAAGATATTGACAATTGAGTTTCCAGATATTTTTAAATATCACAGAAATTGGAAAATGTCAGAAACTCACATGATTTACTGGGATTTATTTCCGACAATTGACCATTTAATTCCAATTACAAGAGGTGGACTGGACAATGAGAGTAATTGGATAACCACTTCGATGATTCGTAATTCAGCGAAGTCAAATTGGACAATAGAAGAAATTGGGTGGAAATTGCATGACAAAGGCCAACTTGATAATTGGGATGGATTAGTAAATTACTTCATAGATTTGACAAATAAAGACCTTAATTACGAAAAGGATAATTATGTAAAAGATTGGAAACATGGATTATTAAAAGCCATGAATGAAATATGAATAAACACAACACACAATGGAATTATGGTATCTAATTAAAAAATATTATTGTGCATTTGAATCAACATGCGTCCTCGTTCTGATGAGGCTCTAGAATAAAAATTGAGTATAATATTTTAATAATAAGATGGCAAAGGTTACTAACCACTCTACACTTTCTGTAAACCATCACCCCGTTACTCGTCACTAAAAAAGTTGTAGCCTTTAGTCTTTAGGTCCGCCACGGCGCAACTCCAGCCTTCCGACTTTTTCCCCTCCCCTTTTATCGGCAAAATTCACTTATTGGTCGATTTAACTTAGTTTTGAAAACTCTTTTCCGTTTCATTTGTCATTGTATTTCAGAGATCACTCAGAATGGGTAAAAAATTAAAACAAGCAAAACCGGGTAAACCAAAGGGGCCAAGCGTATTCAACCTGCTTAAACCCTACAAGGTAATGATTGTGTTTCTCCTGATATTTGCGCTGGCCAGCAACGCCGTCAACCTATTTATTCCAAAAATTATTTCTGGGGCCATAGACTCCTTCTCGGCGGGCCACTTTGTGATGCAAACGGTGGTGGTGGAGTTTATGGTGGCAGCCACGGTAATATTTATATTCACCTACCTGCAGAGCATTATCCAAACCTATGCATCGGAGAGGGTGGCGCGTGACCTTCGCACGCGGATTGCCGATAAAATAGCGGGGCAGACCTACGAGTATATTATCAACGCCAACCCCTCCAAGCTGCTTACCAACCTCACCTCCGACATCGACTCCATTAAGATGTTTGTGGCGCAGGCGGTGGTGATTATCGCCTCGTCCATATTTATGATTGTGGGCACCTGCGTTATGCTGCTCCTCATCGACTGGAAGCTGGCCTTGGCCATTATTGTAATTATACCCATTATTGGAGGCACCTTCTACCTTGTGCTAATGAGGGTGAGGCCCCTCTTTAAGCAGAGCCGCGCGGTTATCGATTGGCTCAACAAGGTGATTAGCGAAAGCATTATGGGCGCAGCGCTCATCAGGGTGATGAACTCGCAGCAACCCGAATACGATAAATTTCTGGCAGCCAACACCGATGCAAAAAACTTGGGGCTAGCCATCCTCCGGCTCTTTTCCATACTTATTCCCGTTATTACCTTTGTTGCCAACCTCGCCCTACTAACGGTTCTCGCGCTGGGTGGCCACTTTGTGGTGAACGGCAGCATGACCCTCGGTAACTTTGCCGCCTTCAACAGCTACATAGCGCTGCTCATATTTCCCATCATAATGATTGGGTTTATGAGCAACATTATTGCACAGGCATCGGCATCCTACTCGCGCATTTACGAGGTTATGGAGGTGAAGGAACCGGAAGAGAACGGAACTATTGTAAGCGAGCTGAGCGGCAACATCGAGCTTAAAAACGTAAACCTTGCCTACAAGGGTAAACCCATACTAAACAACATCTCCTTCTCCATTAAAGGGAAAAGCCATACAGCCATTATCGGGCCCACGGCAGCGGGCAAGAGTCAGCTGCTCTACCTGCTCACCAGCTTGGTTTCACCCGATTCTGGGTCGATTGAGTTCGACGGGAAGCCGATTACCGATTACGACAAGGAGTCGTTCCACCACCAAATAGGCTACGTGTTTCAGGATAGTGCTATCTTCAATATGAGCCTGAGAGAAAACATAGCCTTTAGCGAAAAGGTGACCGAGGAGATGATGAACAAGGCGCTGGAGACGGCAGAGCTCACCGATTTTGTGGAATCGCTGCCCGAGAAGCTGGAGACGGTGATCTCCGAAAGGGGAACCAACCTGTCGGGAGGGCAAAAGCAACGAATTATGCTGGCGCGTGCGCTGGCTCTCAATCCAAAGATTCTGTTTCTGGATGACTTCACCGCTAGGGTTGACAGGAAAACGGAGAAGAAGATTCTCTGCAACCTCGAAAACAACTACCCCGAGTTAACCCTCGTTTCGGTTACCCAAAAGGTATCGTCGGTTAAGCATTTCGAGCAGATTATCCTGCTGATGCAGGGAGAGCTTATAGCAACGGGCACGCACAAGGAGCTAACCGAGAGCAGTGCAGAGTACGTGCAGATTTCCAACTCACAAAAGAGCACCAGTCACTATGAACTATAACCTCAACCAGCTGGCCGACAAGGAGCAGAAGAAGAAGCTGGGAATAACGGCATTTAAAAAACTTTACTCGCTCATTAGGGAGGAGAAGCGCACCATAATATTTGCACTGATTGCCATTGTGGTAAATGCGGCGTTGAACCTGCTGGGACCCTACCTTATTGGTCACACCATCGACACCTACATACAGGCAAAAGTTTACAAGGGAGTGCTGCTGTTTACCGGCATACTGCTGGTTATGTATATCACCGCCTTCTTTACCAACTACCTTCAAATAAAAATGATGGGTGGCGTTGGGCAGCGCATGCTTTTTAGCCTAAGGAATGCCGTGTTCACCAAGCTGCAGGAGCTTCCGGTTGACTTCTTCAACCAAAACAAGGCGGGCGACCTCATATCGAGAATCAACAACGACACGGACAAGCTCAACCAGTTTTTCTCACAGTCGCTGATGCAGTTCATTGGGAGCATATTCACCATGGTGGGCTCGGCCATATTCCTGCTCAGCATCAACTTTGAACTTGGACTTGCAGCTCTACTACCGGCGGTAGTGATTATCCTTTTCACCCGCAGCATTTCGCCTTGGGTGAAACGTAGAAATGCAGCAAACCTTAAGGCGGTGGGTGGTTTGAGTGCCGAAATTCAGGAGAGCCTCAACAACTTTAAGGTAATACTGGCATTCAACCGACGCGATTACTTCCGGAGCAGATTTAACGAGGTAAACCAACAAACCTACCAAACCGCCATCAAGGCTGGTGTTGCCAACAACATCTTTATGCCGGTTTACGGATTTTCGGCAAACATTGGCCAAATGATAGTGCTCGCCTTTGGTATATACCTCATAGCCTCCCACTACTTTACGCTAGGATTGCTGATAAGCTTTTTGGCTTACATCCAAAACTTCTACAACCCGCTGCGGCAGCTGGCGGCCCTTTGGGCCAACTTTCAGGTTGCCATGGCCGGCTGGGATCGTATTTCCAACATACTATCGTTGCAGAGCAATCTGGAGGTTATACCGGAGAAGGAGGCAGAAGCCTCGGCGCCCTTCTTTGCCCTTCTAAACGTATCGTTCCACTACCCCAACGGCAAAGATGTGCTGCATCAGGTGAACTTTGAGCTGGAAAGAGGAAAAACCTACGCCTTTGTAGGGCCCACCGGGGGAGGAAAAACAACCATTGCGTCGCTCATCTCGCGGCTGTACGATCCACAAAAGGGAAAGGTTATTCTGGATGGTAAAGACATCCGCTCCTATGAGGCCGCAGAAAGGACAAAAAAGATAGGCTTTATACTGCAGGAGCCCTTCCTGTTCACCGGCACGGTAAAGGATAATATACTTTACGGCAACGATGAGTATAAAGGTTTTTCGAACGAGCAGCTAGAACAGGTAATTCTAGAAGCAGGCATTGGAAGTCTGCTCAACAGCTTTGAGCAGGGCTTGGAAACAAAGGTTCAGACCACGGGCGATGGCGTAAGCCTTGGCCAGAAGCAGCTCATTGCCTTTATGCGAGCCGTGCTGCGCAAGCCCGAGCTGCTTATTCTGGACGAAGCCACCGCCAACATTGACACGGTTACCGAGCAGCTGCTGGAATCCATTCTTCGGAATTTGCCATCGACCACCACTAGGGTAATTATTGCGCACCGCCTCAACACCATTGCCGATGCCAATGAAATTTACTTTGTGAATTCGGGCAATGTAATTAGGGCCGGCTCCTTGGATGATGCGGTAAACCTGCTGCTGCATGGAAAACGGGTAAGCTAATTACCAAACTAAGGAGGATAAAGAAGTTCATTCGTTAAGAATACTTGATAAAATGAAGGAGAAGGTCATATTCAACTGGAGCGGTGGCAAGGATTCCGCCCTATGCCTACACAAAATATTGCAGGCACAGCACTACGATGTAATGTGCCTACTCACCAGCATAAGCGAATACTACCAACGAATCTCCATGCATGGCGTAAGGACCAAGCTGCTGGAAACTCAGGCCAAGAATATCGGCTTGCCCCTTTTAATGATGGAAGTTCCCGACATGCCGTCGATGGAGGTTTACGAGGCGGCAATGAAAACAACATTATTGGACTTGAAGGCAAAGGGGGCAACCGCGTCTGTTTTTGGCGATATTTTTTTAGACGACCTGCGCAGCTATAGAGAGAATAAGTTGGCCGAAATAAACCTCAAAGGAATCTTCCCCCTATGGAAAACCCCAACCGATAGGCTTATCAGAGAGTTTATCGACCTAGGGTTTAAGACAATAGTTACCTGCGTTAACGAAAAATACCTTGACAGGAGCTTTGTAGGAAGAGTTATCGACAACGACTTTTTGAAGGATTTACCCAACAATGTTGACCCTTGCGGGGAAAATGGAGAGTTTCACACCTTTGTTTTTGATGGGCCAATATTCAACCAACCCATTCCATTTGAGAAGGGAGAAGTTATTTACAGAAAATACCAATCAGAAAAGCAGGAGAGCAACTCTGTCACCCATAAAAATGGTGTAGACAGTCCTTATGACTATGGGTTTTGGTATTGCGACCTGGTGCCAAAAACTGATGCGCATTAGCAACTTTGAACTGTATAAAATTAGTGAAACACACACATGGAAAAGCCCAAATCGTACTGCGAAGCAATTACACACATGGACCAAAATAGTGTCCACCGCATTTACCACGACACTGGTTACGGCTTCCCCATTGAGGACGACAATGAGCTATTTGAACGGCTTATACTGGAGATAAACCAGGCGGGGTTAAGCTGGACAACCATACTGAACAAGCAAGCAAATTTCGAAAAAGCATTTCACCACTTCGACATTAAAATGGTTGCCTCCTACCAGGAGGCCGACAGACAGCGATTGCTGAACGACGCAGGGATTATTCGCAACCGCCTAAAAATTGATGCCACCATTCACAACGCGAAGGTGGTATTGCAGCTGCAAAAGGAGTTTGGCTCATTCAAAAATTGGCTCGACCACCACCATCCAATGACCAAGGTGGATTGGACTAAGCTGTTTAAAAAAACCTTCAAATTTACGGGTGGTGAAATTGTAAATGAATTCTTGGTAAGCACGGGCTACCTACCCGGTGCCCATATTGAAAGCTGCCCCATCTATAAAAAAGTAGTCAAGTCAAAGCCGGCATGGCTGAAGGAGTAGCCATAAATCGATCAACACTATTCAGGGATTAACATTGACAATTCACACTTTGTTACTCGTAACTCTGTCACTCATTACTCACATTACACCTGCTCCCATTTTTCCCTTACCTTTGCTCATCAACGAATACACTGGCACCAACACATGAGCATTTTATCCAGCAGCAGTATAAAGGAGAAAATTAGAGACAAAGCCTTGGAACTAGGCTTTGAAGCTTGCGGCTTTGCAAAAGCGGAGCATCTTAAAGAAGAGGAACCTCGACTTAAGGAGTGGCTTGAAAATGGCCGTCATGCAAGCATGGGCTACATGTCCAACCACTTCGAAATGCGGCTCGACCCAACCCTGCTGGTTGAAGGGGCAAAAGCGGTAATCACCCTACTTTTTAGCTACAATTTTGGTGCAGCACAAAAGGCCGAAGCACCTCAGGTTGCCCGTTACGCTTGGTTTCGCGATTACCACAAAGAGCTAAAGCAGCGCATGAAGGTACTTATGGCATTCCTAACTGATGAAACTGGCATTACCGTAAATGGACGCTACTTTACCGACTCGGCCCCCATACTAGAGAGGGCGTGGGCTAGCCGTTCAGGGCTGGGCTGGATTGGCAAGAACAGTCTGCTCATTCATCCCAAGCTGGGTTCCTACACACTGCTGGCTGAGCTAATAGTTGACCTAGAAATAGAACCCGACCAACCATTTGGCAACAGCCTTTGCGGTGCCTGCACCCGCTGCATCGACTCCTGCCCCACCGGCGCCATTATTTCTCCAAAAGTAATAGATTCAAACCGATGCATCTCGTACCATACCATTGAGCACAAAGGTCCCTTTACTGCCGAACAGGAGCAGCTGGTGAATGGCCACGCGTTTGGCTGCGATATTTGCCAGGAGGTGTGCCCCTGGAACAAAAAACCAATCGCGGCATTACAAGGGAAAGTTGCGATAAACAACCAGCTACTGGAACTCTCTGCAACGGATTGGTGCGACTTGAATGAAGATCGATTTGAGGATATTTTTAAAGGTTCAGCGATAAAAAGAGCCGGTTTTTCAGGAATAATTCGTAATCTTAGGAAACAAAAACAATAAATCATGGAATTCCGCACCATCGTTACTCCTACCCCGCTGGATGAAAAGCTGGGATATAAAGCCAAAACACTCTTTTTAGGCTCCTGCTTTGCCACCAACATGGGTGAACGAATGGAAGAATTACGGTTCCCGGTAATGGTTAACCCATTTGGTATTCTTTACAATCCTTTTTCTATCGCCCAAAGCATTAACACCCTTTTAACCGGAAAGCCATTTACCGAAGAGCAACTCTTCTTCCACTCCGGGTTATGGTCGAGCTTCTACCACCACTCCATATTCTCCTCATCCGAAAAGGATATTTGCCTTCAGAACATTAACAAATCGCTTGCAGCTGGATTTCAATTCCTTCAAAAAGCCAATTTTTTAGTGATAACACTAGGAACAACATGGGTTTACCAACATCGAAAAAACAGGATGGTGGTGGCAAACTGCCACAAGATTCCTGCCAATGAGTTCGACCGAATGCCTTTAACTGAAGAGGAGATTGTTCAAGTGATGGGGCACGCCATTCTTAAACTTCGGGAGGAACTGCCTAACCTAAAAATTATTCTTACCATAAGCCCCATTAGGCATTGGAAAGATGGTGCCGTGCAAAACATGATAAGCAAGGCAACGCTCATAATGGCTGCCCAAAAATTGTGCATTGCATTTCCATCGTGCAGCTACTTCCCCTCCTTTGAAATCATGATGGACGACCTGCGCGACTACCGCTTCTATGCCGAAGACATGCTTCACCCATCGGAACAGGCTATCGATTACATTTTTGAGAAATTTAGGAGTTGTGCCATCGATGAGGAGTCCAACGCCATAATGAACGAGGTGGAAAAGCTCGTAAAGGCAACCAAGCATCGTCCGCTTAATCCCAATGGTGAGGATTACCAGAAGTTCTTAAGCAATCATCTAAAGCAAACCAAAACTCTGCAGCAGCGCTGCCCATTTCTCAATCTTCAGGGTATTGAGGAAAAGTTTGAGAGTAACAAATAAAACCCTAATAAAAGTCTAGGGGTGACTATTCTACCAGCGAGAACAAGTCACCCCCAGACTGGCACAAGACTGAAGCACTGCGCTACAAACCAATTGGGCTTATGGGCAGCATGTTTACCAGCCCATGGGCTGGCTCATGCAACCGCTCTGCGCTCCTAGGCCAGCAGCAGCCGGACGACACGTCCGGCCGAGCGGGTCAATAAAAGAGCCAACGCCAAACAAAAATGATAGTCCAATAAATATCATGGCTTAAAGGTTACAGATTTATTGAAAAAATAGTGGTCGGTGAACAGTTCAACAATCCCCAGTCTATATTATGCGGTATGGGTCTTGCAAGGTAACCACAACACATCTGAGCAAGTTGTACCCTGCTTTGATAATTTATTTAGAAAAAATTATCCCAATCCATATCAGTGCAACAGGAAGAAACAACGAGATTAAGAAATAGAAAGCAAATAGTTTCCCGTTATAGTTAGGATATTTTTTTAATAATTTTTCATATCTCTTGCCTCGGAATATCAACAGATAATTCACAACAACACAAGGAAGAAAATATAAAAACAATAAAGTAAAAATATAATTCTCATAATTGGAAAAAACAGGTAAGTTAAATTCATAAAAATAGCAATTCAATATGACTTTCTGTATTATTGTCATTAACAAAACAAAATTGAATGTCATAGCAACAGAAATTGTGGCTATACTCTTTAACTGCCAGTTCTTTCTACTAGCCTCTTTCGACAGTAGCCTCATTATAGAATCAACCCAAATACGATAATACAAACCCATAATTATTTTATTATTTTTTAAAACAAACAAGATTACCAACTTTCACCTTCTGGCCAAGGATCCGGACTACTATAGACTGGGGTACCATTAGAATCAATATATGAAGGAGCATATTGTAGATCATCCATTGGTTTATAAATTGTCTCCCACCATAAACTGCCAATAAATATTGCATAGCCAACACCGTCTATACCACTTCCCAAAACAGATATAACTCTACCGCCAATTCCATACCAAGACAAACCTTTTATTGACAAACTGAAGACACTTACACTGAAACTAGTCGCATCTGCAGGTTTGACACTATTTATTCCACCTTTTTTCAACTGTTTATAAACACTATAACCTGTTATACTTGCGCTCAACATAGACAGAGTCACTCCACCTGCTCTAATTCCCATGGGTGCATGTGGGCTTGTATCCACGGCAAGATTAACATTAAACTCAACAGCGTCGACACATGCTCTAAAATTATCAAATCTATCATTATCATCCATCCCATCACTGTACTCAATATTATCAGGTTCTGGAACATCTTCAAAATCCTCAGGGAAACTATCATCAGGCTCGCTCCATCCTTGGTCATTATCACCACCACCTGAGGGCAAGCTAATAAACGGGTCAAAATTAATCTCCACATAAGGATTTATTGGTTCAATAAAATCAGTAGCAATAACTCTTAGGTGTAGTTCAAGCGATCCAAACTCAACTAGCAAACGGGGTTCAAAGAGCGTTACGCTAAGGTAGAAATTAACTTGGAAATTGGTAAAAAAGTTTTGGAAATTGCTTGTCTGATAAAAGCCAGGGGGCGACTTGTTCTCGCTGGCAGAATAGGCACCATCTTAATTGTTCATACTCCCCAAAACAAGCATCGGAGTATTATCCTGACAGGTTCAACTATTGGTGTCCGTTCAAACCACAAAGTTCAATTCAGTAGGTTTTTAAACTTTGAGTTTCACGAATAAAAAAGAGGGCGTCAACACTGACGCCCTCAAGCTATTTTATACTGAGCAATTATTACTACTGTTCAAGATTGAGAACCACAACATTGTCAACTCTATATGCTGTTGTTTGATGGTTTAAACCACTTCCAGTATACTTAAAGGCAACGTATACATTACCAGAGAATGCACTAAGATCAATCTTACCAGAATTAACCCATACATTCTTAGCAGTGGCGTCAGTTACAATATTTGCAGATGTGAGTTCCGTCCATGTTGCACCATCCACATTGGTTCCATCAAAATCGGTTGAAGCATAGGCCTGAAGTGTTGTTCCTGCAGCCCAATAATTATACTCTGTATTGAAAGACAAATAGTTAACACCTGAAGCGGGGAGATTAATTGCTGGAGAAATTAACCACATAACATTACTTGCTTGACCGCTATTATAGGCATTAGCCTCAGCGTATATATCATTATTATACACTTGGGCTAGCCAAGTTTTGGTACCAGCAGTGGCAATATCCTTCCATCCATTAATAGTTATGGGGGATGAGGGTGTTGCCTGATCGAAACCTTCTGAAAAAAGCAAGGAACGTGGATTAGTATCCATGCTAACATCATTCAAATCTCTAATGTAAAGTTGATAATCGGTCCCAAAAACTGAGAGAACAGCCACCATCGAACCTGTGCCAGAAGGGAGGGTATCACTAGCAAATTTGGCAAAACCGCTAGTTCTTACCAATATTTGGTTCCCATCTGCATCCACCAATGTTCTATTGGTGGTTGCACCTGAATTAGCCCAAGTTTTACCAAGATCTGTCTCTATAAACTTTACATTATTAAGTTTAATTAATGTTTGGAGATACTTAGATTTGTTTCCTGCAGCTTTAATTTGGGAAATTGTAAGTTCGGTTGGACTAACCGGCGTTATGGAACCATCCAACTGAATATTCTTTTTAACATCTGGTGGATTTATGCCTGAAGCAGTAGTAGCACCATTGTCAAAAATAGTAGAGCATAATTGAATCGAAAAATTATACTCACTAAGGTAAAGGTCATTTACGTGAACAATCACCCTTTGGCCAGGTGCAAAGCCATACACATAAATGAGTGGATTGCTATCATTTATCTTCAAATCAATTCCACCCGTTGAATCCTGAATAGTAACGACTTTATAAAAATTCTGTTCAACATCGTTAGAAACAACAACGCCTTCGATAAAAACAGAATCGGCTGATTGAAACAAACTACCAATTTTCAGAAGGTCATTTCCCGTTGTCGATGCGTAAGATCTCAACTTGGCAATGGTCATATTTCCATGCCAAGAAGATTTGTAAACTGGCGAAGGTACAGTATCGGTACTCTCCTTTACGCAACCGTAGTTTAGAGCCAATGCGCTCACTATAAGTAAGCCAAGGATGCTGCTAAATATTTTTGTTTTCATTTTTCTTCCTTAAAAGTTTCTACTGCAATCTTGTGTTAACAAACTGCACATCCTTTTTATCTCTTACAACAAGTTGGAATGTGCCATTATAGTAGGAAAGTACCCCAACAATAGTTCCACTAAGTGAAGGAATTGTGTCACCAGCAAACTTTGCATAGCCGCTTGTTCTAACTACAAATGGCTTTCCACCGTTTACAAAGGGTATATAGCTTCCACCATTAACCTTCCCGCCCAACTGGTGATCGAGTGTCACATTACCAACAGGATCAGCATAAGTCAACCGAGAATTATCTATGGGTGAAACCAAGGTGAAAAACTGAGCATTATTAATCTGAACAAGTTTTGAAACATCATTTAAAGTTGCGCTTGAAGGGATAATAACGGAAGGAGTTACCTCCTGGAGCACCTTCCCCTTTTTAAACACATGCTGATTAATAATATAGTCCGTTTCTAAACCGCTAATGGCTGGAGCGTTATTGGAAGGATCAATCATAAGCGAACCAATCTGGACCTGTTGTCCATAGTTGCCCATATACATGCCCTTGCACACAACCACAAGCCGCTGACCTCTCTGGTAGAAATTGTAAAGCGATGTTTTATTTAGCATGAGCTGAATACCACCGGTTGCATCCTGAATAAATAGGGACTTGTAAAAGTTTCCCGTCTTATCATCAGAGGTAACATAGCCCTCAATAATAATGGAATCACGATCGGCAATAAAGTTGCTGGAGATTTCTACTACACCACTTACGTATTTACTTTTCAACTCGGCAATGGTTGTATTGGCGGTAAGTGAGGTGGTATCGGAATAGTGAGCAGGATCGCTGTAGGTATCCTTTACGCAGCTGCTGTTTGTTATGGCGGTTACCACTGCAATGAATAAAACCGCTGGAAATATTTTCTTTAACATTGTTGTTTACGTTTTTAATACCGTGAAATTAGAATCTGTAGCTAACCATTACAAAGAAAGTTCTTCCATAGCCATAGAAATAGCGAGGGGGAAACTTAGAAATATCCTTTCCTGTATCGAAACGCATTTGCTCATAACCACCTGTTTTGAAATCGGTTTTATCGAGTACATTGCTTACGTTGAAGCTAAAGTTCAGGTAGTTCTTGCCAAATTTGTAGGAATACCCACCAAAAAGGTCTACGGTATAAGCATCAGGAAGTTTCTCCTGATCAACAATTTGGTGATAAAGAACACTGTTATCAACACCGGTTAAAGCTACAGATGTTCTGCGCTCTGGGTTAAAATCAAGATAGTTGTTTGCAAAGTAATTTACGTTGAAACCGGCAAACCAGTATTTTGGTGAATTGTATTTTAGGCCAATGGAAGCTGCCGTTTGGGGTGTTCCATCAACATAAAAGCCCTTGCAGTAAACTGTTTCGTTAGATGCTAACAGGGTATCGCTATTATCCTGCGAAATGGTAACAGAAGGACGTGAAGTGTACTGGTAAATTCCAACTGCTGCTGCAGCGGTAGCGGTGAGAGTTGGGGTAAGCTTTACTTCGGCTCCAAACTCTAATCCTGCATGACGCTTATCAATGCCTGTCATTGCAAAGTTAACAAAGGTTTGGTAAGAGTCATCGTAGAAGCTGGTAAGCTGGGTTTGATCCTTAAACTGGGTATAATAGCCGGTCAACCTTGCCTTAACATAGGGGGTTCTGAGGTTATAGCTCGCATCGATACTTTCAACGGATTCACTTTTCAGATTGTCAACAACCTTGTTATTTACCCTAGGAGAAATGTAGCTGTTACGGAAAAATGGTGCACGGGTAATGTAAGCAAGATTCATATCAAAATAGTTGCGTCCATTGAGTTTATAGGTAGCACCTCCCTTAAAGCCAAAGTTGTTAAACTCCTTAACAGTCGACTTTCCTAGTGAAGAATTTGGGAAACGTCCGTTTTGCATATTACCAGTCCTATAAAAATCAGTATAGGTGTATGAACCAGCAAGATAGTAATCAAACTTACTGTATGAGAACTCAGCCAATGTCCATGCATTTGCTGTATTAACGTTCGATTCGTAGTCGTAGCCATACTTATCGCCCACCTTAACAATATGATTGGGGATTGCTAAGTTATTCTGCGCCATAGTTGTGTTACCGGTAAAGTCACGCTCGGCAAACTGGTCTACGTCAAGTACAAAATCCCCGCCCAATAGGTCGTTGATGGTTTTGAAGTGCTTACCGTGGTAACGAATAATCTCCACTCCTCCAGTAAGGGTGATATTGCTATTTATTTCGGTGGTAATATTGGAGCTAGCAGTAAACTGAGTTTGGTCGTCGCGCCTCTCCTCCACAAAATACTTCGACATGTGTCCAGCAACATCATTTCCAATAACGCCATTTGCATCGTGAATAACAGTGTCGAAACCGTAGTTAACATTATAAAGAGCATCCCAGTTAACTTGGTTAACGGAAGAATTATACATAAATCCATTTACAATGTCTTGATAATTGGATGAACCTTCGTTGTAGCTAGGCAGGTAGCGATAGTAATCGGGACGAGGATCTGGAGCATCATACCAATTTAGGGCAGTACTTCCATTGCGGCCAAAAGTGTAACCCAACGAAGTGGTGAGTTGCGTTTTTTCATTAATCTTAAAATAATCGTTAAGAATAATCATAGGTTCATGAGTATTCCTAATTTTTGCATTTCTCTTTGAACCATCTTGCCACCCCCAATTTGGGTTATAGGTATTTGATCCCATCAAATCGTAAGCTTCTTGAGTTGAGCCACCAGACATTCCACGCTTAGCAGGAGCACCAAAGGCAGTTAAGGCAATGGAGTGATTGTCGGAAAGTTTCTTCTCTAAAGCCATAAAGTAAGCCCAAGCATCGTAAGACGTTGCCTTAACATAACCCTCCTGAGCATAGCGACGTGAACCAGAAACAGTAAACGCCCAACCATTACTCATTAAACCAGTAGAGTATGTTGCCATTACACGGTCGGTATAGCTTCTATTCGAATGTGCGTAAGAAGCTTTAAATCCAGAACGGTAGGAGGAAGCACGAGTATTGATATTGGTAATACCACCAAGGTTACCAAACGAAAAACGTCCTGGTTGAATACCAATCTTATTAACCTGTGCACGAGTTACGTCGTTTAGACCAGCCCACTGCGACCAAGAACCATAGCCCGACTCAGGATCGTTAACCGAAATTCCGTTCATGTATTGATCGGAATAGTCAGAATCGTAACCCCTGATGCGAAACCTTGCCGCACCAAATGTAAAGCCAGCAATATTATTGAATACATCCGTAGATGAATTTAAAAGGCTCGATACATTTTGAGAGGAAACTTCACCATCAATTTCATCTGCACTCACCATTGCCTCAGATATAATAGCGGACTGTGCCTCCGTTCCTACTGAGCGCTTCAGGTTTGTTGTGCCTAAAACATTTTCACCCTCTTTAACATCAATTGTAATTAAAACTTCTTCATAACCAAGGAGCGTAAACTGCAGCGATTGATCGCCTACAGGCACATTGGTTAGAACAAAATTTCCGGAAGCATCTGTAAATACAGACTGATTGCTTCCAACAAGACCCACGGTAATACCAGGAATACCGGCGCTAGATTCTGCGTCGAGAACAGTTCCCTTAACTATTCCAACCTGACCATTGGCAATTCCAAAACTGGACAGGGTTAGAATAAAGGCCAAAAAAAGCAATTTTTTCATGAGAACTCCTTTAGGTAAATAAATTAGATTGTTAGGTAAATTTTTGATCAACGGAGTGACACCACCCCAAAATAATGGTTGCAAAGGAAAAAAAAAAATTCATATATTCATCCCCCTTTTTCACTGCTCTTTTGGGCAGACCTCTTTTTTTTGATAAACGACAGATTATGAGTTATCTGCCTTAACAAACTTATGTGATTATGAAAAAATTCAACATCAAATGGCTACCTCTGTTAGCCATTTTTGCGCTTTTTTTAACAAATCAAGCCCAAGCTCAAGACAAACAATACCGAGTTGGCTGTATTGCTTTTTACAACCAAGAAAATTTTTATGACACCATTCAGGATACCACCATTAACGACCATGATTTTCTTCCCGATGGACCTTATCACTGGAACACAGAACGGTACAACAACAAGCTGGATCATATGTCTACGGTTATCTCACAAATTGGAAGCGAGCTATTTCCTGGTGGACCTGCCATTATTGGAATTTCAGAAATAGAAAACAGGCAAGTGGTAGAAGATCTAGTAAATACGCCCAAACTAAAAGCATCCGGCTATCAATTCATTCATTATGAGAGTCCCGACAGTCGTGGGATTGATGTTGCCCTGCTCTACCGCCCTGCATTTTTCAAGGTCACCAGCACTCGATCGGTACGCCTTGTTATGAAAGATAATCCTGGCTTTAAAACTCGTGACCAGCTAGTTGTAAGCGGAATTTACGATGGAGAACCTCTTCATATAATTGTTAATCACTGGCCCTCGAGGTTTGGTGGCGAAAAGAAGAGTTTACCTAACCGAAAAGCTGCTGCCGAACTCACAAAATCATTGGCCGACTCCATTTTAAAGACCAATCCTAATGCAAAAATCGTTATCATGGGTGATCTCAACGATGACCCTACAAGCCCAAGTCTCCTTAAAGTGCTAAAGGCAAAAGGGGATGCGCAAGATGTTGGTTCAAAAGATTACTTCAACACCATGTATCAACTTTTCAAGGAAGGCAAAGGCTCGTTAGCATACCATGATACTTGGAACCTTTTTGACCAAATTATCATTTCAGAACCACTGCTCAATGCAAAGCCAGGCACCTACAAGTTTCTGAAAGCAAAAATATTTAATGCACCTTTTATAACACAGCAAGACGGTCAGTATGCAGGTTATCCACTGCGAACGTATTCTGGAACTACATATCAAAATGGCTACTCCGACCACTTCCCAACCTATATCTTTATTGTCAAAGAAATTATTAAATAATTTAAATATCTAATTTTCAAACGAAGGGCTGTCGGAAAATTTTCTGACAGCCCTTCGTTTTTTTTTGGATATTGATGTTAGCCCAACAAACCAAGTTTTATGGCGCGATCCAAGTCTTCAGGTGTATCGATCCCAAAACTTTCGATGTGGGTCAATTCCACCATTATCTTATAGCCGTTCTCTATCCATCGAAGTTGTTCCAACGACTCTGCAAGTTCCAACGGCGTTTGCTCAAGTCTAGTGATCTCTTGAAGTATAGACGTTCTATATCCGTAAAGACCAATATGTTTTAAAAAAATGTGTTGCGTAGGCCAATCCTCCACCGCCACTCCACGAATATAAGGAATTGGACTTCGACTAAAATATATTGCCTCCTTACTGCTATTAATAATCACCTTCGGACTATTCGGATTATGGATATCATCGCTTGGACCAAAAGGCTTAACCAAGGTTGCAATTTGAGCTTCCTTTTCAAAAAAGCAAGAAAGAACTTTGCGCAGCTGATCTGGTTGAAGAAAGGGCTCGTCACCCTGAATGTTCAGCACCACATCAAATGTTTTATGTTCCTGTTCCATTAAAACAGTAACAGCTTCAGCACATCTATCTGTTCCGCTTTTATGGCTTATCGAAGTCATCACGGCCTTTCCCCCAAATGCTTCCACGGTAGAAAAGATGCGATCATCGTCAGTTGCTACCACAACCGTTTCGAGCACCTTCTTCGCCTGCTCATACACCCGCTGAATCATGGGTTTATCTCCAATCATAGCCAACGGCTTTCCTGGAAATCGGGTGGAGGCAAATCGAGCAGGTATTATTCCAATTGGATTCATATCACACAATTTTAAACAGGTTAAAGCTCCCCATTTTTTTTGAAAAAGCCACCGCATTGGGCTTAAAAAAAATCACCAAATTAGCATTCGTATTCGACGACCAATATTTCTACAAGATACAACAAGAATTTACCAAAGAGAACATGGAAACAGACGAAAAACTGATTAAAGAATCTCTTCTTCAGCTAAAAAACACAAAAAAGGATATTGCCTCCCTTGAAAAATTTTTCCAGGTGTTCACTGGTGGCTATGGAGAAGGAGACCAATTTATAGGAGTTAGTGTACCCAACCAACGTAGTGTTGCCAAGGCGTATTTCAAAACAATTTCTTTTGCATCGCTTAGCAATCTTCTAAAAAGCCCTATCCACGAGCATCGGCTTACAGCCATTTTTATGATGGTTAAAATTTTTGAAAAGGCTAAAGAAGAAGAAACCAAGAAAAAAATTGCCGAACTCTATCTCAGCCATTTAAGCTATATAAACAATTGGGATCTGGTTGATTCCTCGGCACCTTATATTTTAGGCCCCTATCTTTTTTACACCGAACAGCCAAAAATCCTATATAATCTAGCGAACACCAATAATCTTTGGAAACAAAGAGTTGCAATGTTATCATGCTTCTACTACATAAAAAAGGGAAACTACGAGCATCCGCTTGCACTTGCAACTATAATGCTCCACCATAATCACGACCTCATGCACAAGGCCACTGGATGGATGCTTCGGGAAATAGGCAACAGAGATCTAGGTGTAGAACTTAACTTCTTAGAGCAGCATACACTCCAAATGCCAAGAACCATGTTACGATACGCCATTGAAAAATTTCCTGAAGACCTACGAAAGAGTTTTTTGCTAAGGAGATAGCACCATTCTTTCAATTTAACCCAACAAAAAAGGCACTATATGATAATTACAACAAAGGATAAAGGCTTTCACATAAAGTAACAACTACATATAAGAGAATTAAAAAAAACAACGTATGATTAATCCAAACGTTCAATCTTCGCAGCTTACCACACACCAATGATCCTACACAATTTTAGACTTGAATAAAAAAGTCAAGGCCCGTTCTTCAGCTTGTTCATACATTACATTTTTTCAAAAAATTAAAAAACCATAGAAGCTTTTTCATCTCCGTTATATGCTTAACAACACGCATGGCTCACTTTGAAGCGATTACATCATTTGTTCTTTTTCATTTTTTTTACCTTTGCCGTGCTTAAACAAAATGTTTAGTTATGGCAGAAAATAAGTATAAAAAGCTGTTTACCGAATTCCAACCGGTTTCTACCGCAGATTGGGAAGCAGTTATTACGGCTGATTTAAAGGGCGCCAATTACGAAAAAAAGCTAGTATGGAAAACCATGGAAGGCTTCAACGTACGCCCCTACTACAGAGCCGAAGATCTGAAAAATTTAAACCATCTTAGCTATCTTCCTGCACAATACCCTTATGTTCGTGGAACCAAAACGGACAACAAATGGCTGGTAAGACAAGACATCGATGCCACCGACCCTAAAAACGCCAACACCAAGGTGCTCAAGGCTCTCATGAGAGGCGTCGATTCCGTAGGATTTGTTGTTGATAGCAAAAAAGGTCTTACGGAAGCAGAAATGGACACCCTTTTAAAGGATGTTTCAATTAACTCCATCGAGACAAATTTTATGGCAGGTGGTGCTAGCCTTACTATTCTTCCAATGGTAGTAGAATATGTAAAGAAACACAAGATAAATACTGCCAGCGTAAAGGGATCAGTAAACTATGACCCGTTGCGTAGCCTAACCCTACACGGTAAGTTCTGTAAAGATAAAAAACACGCTTTCGATACAGCAAAAGAGATTATCGAAAAGTCAAGTTCTCTTCCGAACTACAAAGTTATTGGCATTAGCGGCAGCATGTTCCACAATAGCGGATCAAGCATTGTGCAAGAATTAGGTTTTTCACTTGCTGTAGCCAATGAATATTTAAGTGAGCTAACCGAAAGAGGCCTCACCGTTGATCAAGTGGCCAGCAAGATGAAGTTTTCCTTCTCTGTTGGAACAAACTACTTTCTAGAGGTTGCCAAGTTCCGTGCTGCCCGCATGTTATGGGCTGAAATAGTGGAGGCATACAAACCAACCAACCTGGAAACCGCAAAAATGGCCATCCATGTAGAAACTTCTCGCTGGAACATCTCTGCATACGATCCATACGCCAACTTACTTAGAGGAACAACGGAGGCCATGAGTGCCGCCATTTCGGGTGTTAATTCCATTACTGTTGTTCCTTTCGATAACGCATTTAGGAAATCAACCGATTTCTCCGATCGCATTGCTCGTAACACCCAAATACTGCTAAAAGAGGAGGCTCATTTTGATAAGATTGTTGATCCTTCTGCTGGATCCTACTACATTGAAACATTAACAGCATCCATTGCACAGGAAGCATGGAAGTTGTTTAAACAGGTAGAGGAAAAAGGTGGCTACGTAAACGCCTTTCTCACCGGATTTATTCAGGAACAAGTAGAGGCAACAGCCCAAAAGCGTGATCATAATATTGCCACACGCCGTGAAATAATTCTTGGAACGAACCAATACCCAAATTTTACAGAGGTAGCTGAGGCGGATGTTACTACAGCCGCTGTAACCAAATCGGTTCCCCAACACTGTAATGGATGCGTAAAGCCGTTGGTACCTTACCGTGGTTCCATGGCATTCGAAGAACTCCGGTTCCGTACCGATAAGAGTGGTAAAGAAGTAAAAGTGTTTATGCTCACCACCGGTAACTTAGCCTTTCGAAGAGCTAGGGCTCAATTCGCTGCCAACTTTTTCGCCTGTGCTGGTTTTCGCACAATCGACAACATTGGCTTCCCATCGGTTGCTGCAGGTGCAAAGGCTGCTCTTGAGGCAAAAGCCGACATTGTAGTAATTTGTAGTTCCGACGAAGAGTATACGACTGCAGCAGTTGAAGCATATAACTTACTTAAGAGCAAAGCAATTGTTGTAGTTGCCGGCGAACCGGAATGCAAACCAATGCTTCAAGAAAAGGGCATAACAAACTTCATCAGCGTGAAGAGTAATGTTCTAGAGACCTTGAAAGAGTATCAACATATGCTGAAGCTATTGTAAAAAAGTTTGTTCAGCCACCCAGCTAATCAATGGGAAACTGGCACCTAACTTCAAACAAAAACAACTATGCGTCCAAAATTCACAGACATAAAATTTCCTGAAGCCAAAGCTTCAAAGGTGGAAGGTCAAGCCACCTGGAACACACCAGAACAAATTCCGCTTAAGCCAATCTATACTGCGGAGGATCTTGCTGGCATGGAACATCTTAACTATGCTGCTGGGATACCACCATTTCTCCGCGGTCCATACAGCACCATGTATGTAAGCAAACCATGGACAATTCGCCAGTATGCCGGATTCTCCACTGCTGAAGAGTCCAATGCATTCTATCGCCGCAATCTTGCGGCTGGTCAAAAAGGCCTGTCAGTAGCCTTCGACTTGGCTACCCACCGCGGTTACGACGCCGATCATCCTCGCGTGGTAGGCGATGTTGGTAAAGCAGGTGTTTCTATCTGCAGTGTGGAAGATATGAAAGTGCTTTTCGATGGTATTCCACTCGACAAGATGTCGGTTTCCATGACCATGAACGGTGCTGTTCTTCCCATTTTGGCCTTCTACATTGTTGCCGGGATGGAACAAGGTTGCACGCTCGATCAGCTTAACGGAACCATTCAAAACGATATTCTTAAGGAATTTATGGTGCGTAATACCTACATCTACCCACCAGAATTCTCCATGAAGATAATTGCAGACATCTTTGAGTATACCTCTAAGAATATGCCTAAGTTTAACAGCATTTCCATTTCGGGTTATCACATGCAGGAAGCTGGTGCCACTGCCGACATTGAGTTAGCCTACACCCTCGCCGACGGGTTGGAATATCTCCGTACAGGAACTAAAACAGGCTTAACCGTAGATCAGTTTGCCCCTCGCCTTTCATTTTTCTGGGCCATAGGCATGAACCATTTCATGGAGATTGCCAAGATGCGTGCAGGCAGACTTCTGTGGGCAAAAATTGTAAAACAATTCAACCCCAAGAGTGCAAAATCACTTGCCCTCCGCACACACTGCCAAACATCTGGTTGGTCACTTACCGAACAAGATCCATACAACAACGTTGCCCGAACCTGCATCGAAGCGATGGCAGCAGCATTGGGACATACCCAATCGCTTCACACCAACGCACTTGACGAAGCGATTGCATTGCCCACCGATTTTTCGGCTCGTATTGCTCGTAATACCCAAATATACATTCAGGAAGAGACCAACATCTGCCGTGCAGTTGATCCATGGGCTGGTTCATACTACGTTGAACAGCTAACCAACGAAATAGCGCACAAAGCGTGGAAACTTATTGAGGAGGTTGAAGAGCTAGGCGGAATGGCTAAGGCCATTGAAACTGGCATTCCCAAGATGAGAATCGAAGAGGCTGCTGCTCGCAAACAAGCTCGAATCGACTCAGGCGTTGACTCCATTGTGGGTATAAACAAGTATAGACTAGAACAAGAAGACCCCATCGATACTCTTGAGGTTGACAATACTGCTGTTCGTATTTCACAAATCAAACGTTTAAATAAACTTCGTGCCGAGCGCAATGAAGCAGAAGTTAAGGAAGTATTAGAAAGAATTACCAAATGCGTTGAGACCAAACAAGGCAATCTGCTTGAGCTTGCCGTTGAAGCTGCAAAGAAACGCGCATCACTTGGAGAAATTTCTGATGCTTGTGAAAAAGTTGTTGGACGTTACAAAGCCGTTATCCGTATGAACTCCGGTGTATATTCATCAGAATCGAAGAATGATTCAAACTTTGAAAAAGCTCGTAAACTCTGTGAAGAATTTGCCAAGAAGGAAGGTCGTCAGCCCAGAATTATGATTGCCAAACTTGGCCAAGACGGTCACGACCGTGGTGCCAAAGTTGTTGCCACAGGTTATGCTGACATCGGCTTCGACGTAGATATGGGACCACTATTTCAAACTCCAGAAGAGGCTGCCAAACAAGCCGTTGAGAATGACGTTCACGTTGTTGGCGTTTCTTCCTTGGCCGCAGGACACAAAACGTTGGTGCCTCAAATCCTTGGTGAGTTAAAGAAACTTGGTAGGGAAGACATAATGGTAATTGTTGGAGGGGTAATTCCTCACCAAGATTATCAGTTCCTCTACGATTCTGGTGCCGCAGCTATCTTTGGCCCTGGAACCTCGGTTTCAGCAGCAGCCATAAAGATGTTGGAACTTTTAATTCAAAATACTGTAGAGTAATAACGTCAAACTATTCAAAGAGAAGCCGCCCATTTGCGGCTTCTCTTTTTTTTGTAACTTAGCCTCAATTAATATGAACTTTATGTGCAGGCTACTTCTTATTATTGGAATGGCCATCAGTTTTATGACCGCCACTGCTCAGCAAAACCAACGTATTATAGACTCCACTGACGGACAAGAAATCCTTATTGGAATTTGCAGCCCAAAGGCATTCTACCAAACGCCATTTAGCACTTGGTATATTCCTGCATTTGAAGGATATTCCATCAATCCAAAAATGCTGGAGTTACTACCGGCACGACTTCACCTCCCCGGCATATCCATTACGGTGATTTTTGGAACATGGTGTGAAGATAGCCAACGTGAAGTCCCCCATTTTTTGAGAATACTCCAGGCAACCAAATTTCCCATCGACCATCTTACCCTTATTGCCGTAAACCGGAAGAAACAGGCACCTGGCCTTGATGAACTTTTAACACTAAACGTGCAGCGAGTTCCTACAATTATCGTCTTTATGGAGAACAAAGAAATTGGAAGAATAGTGGAATCGCCAACCACCACCCTTGAAGAAGATTTGAACAATATTCTAGAAAATATTTAACATCCGTTCATAATGGAAACCAAACAAACAACAGCAGGGCAAACACTTGGAATTGTTGGGATCATTTTAGGTATTATAGCCTTTATTATCTCACTACTTCCCTGCATAGGCATCATTGCTATTGTGCCAGGGATTATTGCCATAGTTCTAAGCGCCATCAGTCTAGACCAAGCGCGTCGGGAAAATGGCGCTAAAAGCCTTGGCTATGCAGCACTCACCATCTCAATTATTGCTACCTTAATTGCAACCGCATGGCTATTTTTTACAGGAGGACTTGCCTACTTTGCCAATAAAATTGAAAATCGAGTAAAGACAGAAATTGTAAGCGATTCAACCAACAATGTGGAAATAAACATTGACCAAGGAAAAGATAGCCTAATAATGAAGCTCGAGGTTTTGGAAGATGGTAACGACTCCTTGCACAAGGGAAAAACCAAGCGTACCTACATTAAAATTAAGGGTGTAGAAAAAACTCAAGACAGTGACAAAAAATAGCCTGCACCAAGCTATTCGTGATCCATATATACAAATCAATCTCATATTTGCCGGAGTGATAGTAGCAATACTTATTTACTCCGGCATTTTTACTGGAAAAGGTGGCCATCCAATTCCATCCATTTACGAAATGATTACTGGCACAACCTCACCAAGCAGTGGACTCTCACGAGCATTCTCTGAGCTAGTTCGATTCAATGTGACAAAGGCCAAAACACTTAACCCATACGCCGTTAACCTATTTCTCTTTTTTGTAATTGAACTAATTCTTCGCTTCTGCTTCAGTGCTCTAGTGTTATTTAACAACAATCGAGCAAAAACTATTCGTTGGATTGACCTTGCTCAATTAACTATCTACTTCACAATAACCTTTTATCCATTTTTTTCATTTTTTGTCCATCAATTCTAAGTGAAAAATACAACGAAAGTTATCCACAAACCACTTTTTCATTTACTTTGCAATTCTAATGAAATAGAAATACAGGACCAACAATGGAAGCATTTGCCACCTCCCCAACCTTTCAACAATTCACCATTGAAGGTGTACAATATATTTCGCCCATAGCAGCCAGTAAGTTACTCGAAAACAATGAAACCTTACTGCTCGACATTCGGGAACCTGAAGAGTTAGAAATTATCTGTTTTGATATTTCGGCAATAATAAATATTCCTATTAGCAATATCGCCGACAGCTTTTCACAGCTACCGAAAGACAAGCTAATAATTGTGGCAAGCAACAGTGGTACCAGAGGGACAAAGGTTGCCAACCTACTCCTTTATCAAGGATATTCTAAAATATTGAACCTAGATGGTGGCATTGCACAATGGCATAAAGACCACCTAAGCGTGCTGATTAATGGAACAAAGTTCACCCCCGGAGAATGCAGCTGCGGATGCTCTCACTAATTTGACAAGAAGGCATAAACAAAATTGAGGGTGTCCCAATCCATTGGCACGCCCTCAAAACTCATTCTAAATCTAATATTTAGAATCGATATCCCACTGAAAGCTGAATTACTCGATTGTACAAGCTACCTGAATTATCGGTAACATCAGTCATACCTACGCAATAGCGAACACCCAAATCAACATTTGATGTTAACCGATAGGCCATTCCAAAGTTCACCCCGAAATCGATGGTTTTAAACTGATCCGAAATTTTATCACCATCGTGCGTTGCACCTATCATAAATCCAATCTGTGGTCCGGCTTCTAAATTGAAGTGATCAGTCACGTTGTACTTAAACATTAAAGGAAAATTGAGATACCATGCATTAATATTCTTATCAGAATATTCCTCCTGAGCACCCTGAAGAGAAAAAATCAATTCGGGCTGAAATGTAAAATTACCCTGCAAAGGAAATTGAGCAAAACCGCCAAAATGAATAGATAAACGAGCATCAAAACCAGCATCGTCGCCACTATAGTTTGCGCTCTGTACGCCAGCCTTTAAGCCCAACTTAAAATTCTGTCCATTTGCCATCGCCGCAAAAAGTAGACTGCAGCTCAATACAATCAATATTTTTTTTATCATAGCCTTTAAAAATTGGTTACACAAACAAAAATAACCTTTTTTATCCTCTTCAAAGCGAAATATATATCAAAGAAACGCAGGCGCTATTTTTTTGTAATCAAAGCAATATTCGTGATTCTTTTTTTACATTTGAAAAGCATAAATGAAAAATGAAGCATGAAAACAATATTCTACCAACTTTTTACTTTTGTAGCCATACTTATCTCCTCCACCTCACTGCTCAGTCAAGAAATAATTTTTGTTAAAGGAGCAAAAGGAGAAGCAGCCATTAATGGTTCTATTTCGTTAAACGAAGCCAGAGATCAGGCATTACAAAACGCAAAAATTGAAGCACTTCAAAAAGCCGGAATAGCCGAAAACCTGAGTTCATACGAAATGCTTTTTAAAGGAGAAATAGGGAAAGACTTTACAGAATTATTTTCATCGCAAACCCAATCAGAAATTCGTGGGGCAGTTAAGAGCTACACAGCTGTAGAGGAGAAATTTGTTGATTCCACAACACAATTATTTACCATTCGGGTTACCATCGATGCAGAGGTAATTAGGTACCAAACAGAGCAAGATCCTGAATTTCAAGTTCAAGTGGAAGGCATCAACCCGCTATACAGCAATAATGATAAACTTCAATTTACAGTAAGGGTAACCAAATCCTGTTTCCTTACCATCTTTTCGGTAACGGAAAATGAAGCTTCCTTAATTTTCCCCAACAAGTATGAAACAGACATGAGTGTTGCCTCAGGCAAAATCATTACTTATCCACAAAAAGTGGATTATATCTTCGAAAAGAGCATTAAAGGACTGGAGCACAACCGACTAATATTTGTATTTACTAAATCAAAAATTGATTTCATCGATTTTACCGGGGTCGATCAAATCTCTACCATCGAAAAAATTCTTTCTTGGATTTACTCTATTAATCCAGACCAGCGACGCATTGTGTTTGCTCCAACCATTGTTCGTTAAAAGCAATATCGCTATAAACTCTTCTAACATTGAGGTACAAAAAAGAGAGAAAAACCTAACGATTTTTCTCTCTTTTTGTGGAGGTAAGGGGAGTCGAACCCCTGACCTATTGCATGCCATGCAATCGCTCTAGCCAACTGAGCTATACCCCCTCAAAGCGTTGCAAAATTAATTTTTTTTTCAACACAAGAACAACCCAATCAAAATTAATTGCATATCCTCGTGATATTTATAACATCGACGAGGAAAGATACGTATATCATTTGACATAATATTTCGATGCGTTTTGATATTTACTCAATTAGTTGTATTTTTAAGCGCTAATTTTTTTGAACGGACATGGAAGTAAAAAAGACACCAAAAGCTGACTTGGAAAACAAGAGAATGCTTTTTCTCGAAATAGGTTTGGTAATCGTTCTAGGTGGAGCGCTCCTTGCTTTTAATTGGACAAGCAACGGTTCCAAAGAATTGGAAACAATGGGAGTTCAAGAGGCTACTGCCGAACAAGAAATCATCCCAATTACCAGACAGGAAGAGATTAAAACACCTCCCCCTGCACCACCTCAGGTTAGGGTTTCTGACGTGCTTAACATTGTTAAAAACAACGTTAAGGTAAACGACGACCTTCCAGATTTTGGTGAAGATGACCCAACTAAAGGAGTAAAGATTTCAACCTATTCAAATGAGGAAGAACAAGCAGTTCCTGAAGAGCAGGTATTCTTTATTGTTGAAGATATGCCCAGTTTCCAAGGAAAAGGACAAGAAGGATTCCGTACCTACATTTCCCAGAACCTGAAATACCCTGAAATTGCTCAGGAAAATGGTATTCAAGGAAAGGTATTCGTTTCGTTTGTTGTTGAAGCCGATGGTAAAATTACCAACATTAAAGTTGTTCGTGGCGTAGACCCAGCACTTGACAAAGAAGCCATGCGAGTAATTGCCGCAGCACCAAAATGGACACCTGGAAAGCAAAGAGGAAAACCTGTTCGTGTTTCCTTCACCTTCCCGATCATCTTCCAACTTCAGTAATCGACACATATAAAAGTATAACTTGGACCCTGATGAATCATCAGGGTCTTTTGTTCTAAACAGGTAGTTGTTCATGATACCCGAAAAGTCATCTGAATCGGCAGTGTTAGTTGGAGTTATTTCCCGTTTCCAACCCGAAGAAAAGGTCATTGAATACCTCGATGAGTTAGAATTCCTTGCCCTTACGGCAGGTGCTACTGCACATCGAAGGTTTATTCAAAAAGTGGATGTTCCATTTGCGGCCACCTTTATTGGGCCAGGAAAATTAATAGAGGTAAATGACTACGTCAAGGAGAATAACATCTCCATGGTAATCTTTGACGATGAACTTACACCCACACAGCTCAGAAACATTGAACGAGTACTTGAAGTTAAGGTAATAGACAGAACCAACCTCATCTTGGATATCTTTGCTCAACGGGCCAAAACAGCTTACGCGAAAACCCAAGTAGAGCTAGCACAATACCAGTATTTACTACCCCGACTAACCCGAATGTGGACACACTTGGAACGTCAAAAGGGAGGTATTGGAATGCGCGGCCCAGGAGAAACAGAAATTGAAACTGACCGCCGAATTATTCGAGATAAAATTACCCGACTAAAAGAGCAACTAATCAAAATCGACAAGCAAATGGCTACCCAGCGCAAGAGCCGGGGAGAATTTATTAGGGTTGCATTGGTAGGTTACACCAACGTGGGAAAATCAACCCTCATGAATAGCCTTAGTAAGTCAGAGATTTTTGCAGAAAATAAGCTATTTGCCACCCTTGATACCACTGTTCGGAAAGTAGTAATTGATGGAACGCCATTTCTACTCTCCGATACCGTTGGTTTTATTAGAAAACTGCCACATCAACTAGTTGAAAGTTTCAAATCCACGCTAGACGAGGTAAGAGAAGCCGATGTTTTACTACACGTAGTTGACATTTCACATCCCAACTTTGAGGAACAGCTCCAAGTAGTGAACGAAACACTCAAGGAAATTGGAGCAACAGACAAGGATATCCTTCTAATATTCAACAAGGTGGATGCATACTCATTCACAGAAAAAGACGAATTTGATCTTTCACCAGCAACAAGGCAAAACCTCTCTCTTGACGATCTCAAGAATAGCTATATGGCAAAAGAAAACGCGCCAGCCATATTTATTTCTGCAAAAAAAGCCATCAACCTTGATACCTTAAAGAGTGATCTACTGGTTATGGTTCGACAGGCATATAGCAAACGTTACCCTTTCAGCCAACATGCAAAAGGGTACCCCGGATACAACATTGTTCCTGAGCAAGATTAAATCCAGCAGCGAAACTGCAACAGCTCTGCAATCTGAATGGTATTGGTTGCAGCTCCTTTTCTTAAATTATCGGCAACAATCCAAAGGTTAAAACAGTTCGATATGAAGATATCCGGACGTATTCGACCCACAAACACCTCGTCACGTCCTTCTGCATTACGAGCCATGGGATATTCATTTTTTGAAGGGTTATCGAGAACAATAATACCTGGTGCTTGCTTAATTAAACGCACAACATCCTCCAGAGTAGCCTCACTTCTGAGTTCTACATTCACACTTTCCGAATGCCCTCCAACAACGGGTACACGCACAGCAGTAGCAGTAACGGCAATACTTTTATCGCCAAATATTTTATGGGTTTCATTTACCAACTTCATCTCCTCCTTGGTATATCCATTATCAATAAAAACGTCACACTGAGGAATACAATTTTTATCGATAACATGAGGATAAGCTCGCTCACCCACAATTCCTAAACGCTCATCTTCCATTTGACGAACCGCCTTGATTCCAGTACCAGTAATAGACTGGTATGTAGACACAACAATACGTCTGATACCAAACTCTCGATATAATGGATTTAAGGCCACCAACATCTGGATAGTAGAACAGTTAGGATTGGCTATAATCATATCTTCTGGAGTAAGAAGATCGCCATTTACTTCAGGAATAATTAACTTAATATCAGGATCCATTCGCCAAGCAGAGGAGTTATCCACCACCCTACAACCAATCTTAGCAAATGCTGGGGCAAGCCTCTTGGAAACAGATGCTCCTGCTGAGAACAACGCTAGCTGGGGTTTTCGCAAAAGTGCATCCTCTGCAGAAACCACCTTCACGTTAGTTCCCTTAAAAACGACCTCGCTACCAACAGACTTTTCCGAAGCAACAGGAATAAGTTCGCTAACCGGGAAATTTCGTTCCTCAAGAACCTTGAGCATCACGCGACCCACCAAGCCAGTGGCACCAACAACAGCTACCTTCATACTAATCAGAATTAAAACCCAATATTTAGTTGAAAAACAACAGATTAGAATAATCTATATAATCACAAATTAAGGTGAATGAATCTTTAAAAATAGTCATTAGAATAAAAATTATGACTAAAAGACTTTACTTCTATCAATATATTTCGTAATTTATTCAGCCTAAAGTTAATAACCATGTCTAAACTCTACCATTTAGCCATGATTGCTCTGCTCCTTGTATCAACCCAAGCATTGGGACAGATGAATGATAACTTTGAAACTGGAGCAATTGGCAACTGGACCCAGTCTACAGCTGGGAGATGGGCAGCAAGCAGCGACCATCCAATCGACGGACTCTATTCACTAAAACACAGCTACGACAACCCCAATGCTGACGTTGACTTTGTGGGAACAACTCTTAACCTACCAAACATTACACAGGGAGACGTTACCTGGAGATTTCAAGTAAAGCATGGATATGCACCATCAGCATCAAATCGCTGGATGGTATTTCTGATGTCGAGTGCTACACCCGCTCAGATGAAGACAGGGAACCTCTTCACGGGATATGCCGTTGGGGTAAACATGAACGAATCGGATGATAAGCTGAAAATGTACAAATACTATTTCATCTTAAATACACAGGCACCTCCACAATTACTTCTAGAAACATCGCTCAACTGGGAAACTGAATTTGGTACCACAAAATCGGCGGCCATAGAGGTTGAACGAACCTCGTCTGGCATATGGAAACTTCGGGTAGGCAAAGACGGAACCTTTAACAATCTTGAGGAACTTGGGACCTTTAGCAATACTGATTTTGGCACCATGCAAAACTTTGTAGTTAACTATATCTACACCTCCAGTGCGGATAGTAAACTATGGATCGACAATGTTTCTGCAACCTACATCCCACTCAACACCAATAATAGAACCACGATTGTGGAACAACCCACGGCACAAATTGCCTCACAACAAATAACCACAACCGACACATCAATGGCCAATACTAAAGAACTACTACGTTTCACCATTCACGACCAAGGAGGAGATGAACTGCCAACGCTTCCAACACAGTTGACCTTTTACAAGAACAACGTTACAACTTCTAATTTAAATGACTTGCTAAAAAGCGTAGAGCTAAGAATTGGTAACCAGCCTATACCCATTAACTCGATCAATATTGAGGAGAATAAAATAGTGTTGACAATAGCCGAAGGAGACCTATCCATTGAAGAGGCAACGACAAAAGAATTTTCCATTTGGGGATACTTAAAACCACAAGCAAATGTCACCGACGGTGAAATTTTTGGGCTTAATATCCCATCAACAAACCATGGTTGGATGGCAGCCATTGCAGGGTCTGACTTCGCCGACACCTTTGGAACTGAAGTAACAACGAATCACACGCTACAGGTTTTAGCTTCAACGCTACGAATAACAAACTCTCCATCAGCAACTTCAAAAGGAGCGCCTTTTACACTTACCGCTGCTGCAACCGATCATTCCGAAAATCTAGATAAAGACTACTCAGCCGTAGCCACCATAACACTCAACGATGGTAATGGAAACCTAAGTGCACCAGAAGGGGCGACAAAATCGTTAATTAATGGAGCGGTAACATGGAGCAATTTATCTTACAGCGGCAATGATCCTTTTACCTTAAAGATTACCACCAATGAATTACCACCAGCCATTTCTGACCTAATTTTAATAATAAACGACACGACTTCAACAGCTGAGCCTCCTAATGAGCAGCCGGAAAGTGTTCCGATACCGGCAGGATGCAAAACCAACGCATGTGCTACAAATATTTTAAAATTTCTGATTAACGACAAAGGTGGCGACGGACTACCCACTATTGTCACCAATATTTCGCTATTTAATGCAGCGCCTTCCAACGCAGCCGACTGGACAAAAGCTATTCGTTTTTTTGCCATACATCTCAATGAGGAAACGATAGCCATAGGAAGTCCAATTTTCACCAAAACATCGTGCATCATACCCATACTTCCAGGTGCCATGGTTATTGACGATGGCGAAACAGGTGAAGTAACCATATCAACTGCCCTAAACGACAAAGTTACTGATGGTGAAATTTTACAACTAAAAGTGCCAACTATCGACCATGGATTTTTATCCCAAATAACAGGATCAACCTTTTCTAACCTATTTTCGCAAGAAATAATTTCACAATCTTTCCCAATATACATTGCGGCTACCAAGCTTACAATTAAAAAAATGCCATCCTCCATCGGCGTAAACACCCCTTTCGATGCCGAGATAGATGCCGTAGACAACTATGGTAACCTCGATGCTGATTGGAATAATCAAGTTACCCTATATTTTAAAGATGCCAATGGCAACCTTACGGTTTTTACAACTTCTGCAGCTGGTGGAAAAGCACTATTTCAATCAATCGCTCTGTCAAAATCAGGAATCTATTCCCTATACTCTACAGCAAGCCATCTAGTTGAAACATCCAAAGCAAACATAACGGTAGCAGACGCCGACTCGAAGGTGGTTAAATCAAACTTAATTATCACACCAGCAGTTCTATCGTCCATCGACCCAGATTACATTCCTCTAATGGCATTCGACATAGTCGATTCTGGAGCAAACGACACTCTGCCAACGATCATTTCCAAGATGATTTTTCAAGTTGTACCTGAAGACACCACCAGTCCACTAATTCCATTACAAGAACCAATGCTGAAATACTCCGATGGCACATCAATACCAATTAGTTCAATGGTTATTTCACCACAAAGCATTACCATTAACTTACTGTCCAATTGCCTTTCGATTGCCAACAGTGAGACAAAAACCATAACACTATGGGCAAAAGCAACAAAAGAGAACGCCCTTGACAAGGTAGCCTTTCGGCTAAAAATCCCTGCACCTAGCCATGGTTGGGAAACAGAAAATGGGAGTTCCATTCTTGCAAAGAATTTTGACTACGACATTCTCTCTCCAATCATAATGCAAGAGGTAGCGGCAACCTCAATTGTAGGTGATGTACCCAGTATAGTATCTACGGATAAACTGTTCAGCATCACTTTCAAAACCATTGATGCGTATGGCAACCTAGATGTCGATTTCACCTCACCATTAAGCCTTGAAATTGTCGATATTCATGAACAAGCAAAAATAGATGAAAGTTTAACCCTTAATAATGGTTTGGCGTCCACCAACGATATTGTCATTAGTAAACCCGGAAAATATTTTGCTAGAATTGCTTGTGCAGAACTACCCAGTTCACAATTAAATTTTGAAGTTGCAAATAAAGCCGGATGTGACATCGAAGAAGATTTTGAATCGGATGTGCTACCTGCTTGGCCATCAATCACAGAGTGGAAAATTGATCATTCGGCGTCACTTAATGGGACCAACTCGCTAAAACACGATGGATTACTCTCCAATAATATCTCCACGTTAGTCATTCCATCCATGGTTAATCTTACCAAAGATATTGGAACCTTTAGCGCAACTATTAAAAACGGGGAATGGAATCCATCTTCCGACAACAACTTTTACCTATATGTAAGTAGCCATCAAGAGGTATCCGCCTCCCAACTCCCAACCGGCTATGCCATTGGTATTAATGTTACAGGCGACTCCGATACACTAAAAGTTTGGTACATTAAGAATGGCATTGTGCAAAAAGCCTTAACATCAACAAACATAAAATGGAGCGAAAATACCAGAGCTACCATTCTGCTAACCTGCCGCCCCGATGGCAACCAAACGCTATTCATCAACGGCAATCAATTCACCTTTCGCGATACCTTACTAAAAGAGATAACGAGCGTTGGCCTTATATTCAAATACACGACAACCCGCGCGGGTCTTCTTTGGGTCGACGATATTTCGGCATGCCGATTCGAATCGGGACCCCGATTGATAACCGCAAACTATATAGAATCCAAATCACTTAAACTTCATTTTTCGGAGGAGATTAAAAATGAACAAATATTCAACAACTCTATTAAAATATGGGCAAGCGGTCAGGCCATTCCACCATCATCGATTTTTCATCAAGGCAACGATATAATCTTTACTAGCGAAAGTGCTATTCCAAGACACATTGTGGTAGCTTGGGATAGCTTATTTGATGCCATAGGGAATAGCAGTAGCGATAGCATCCAAATAAAACTTGATCCATTTACAGATTTCGGCAGCGTTGTAATAAATGAAATTATGGCCGACCCAACACCAGCCATTGGTTTGCCAGAATGCGAGTATATTGAACTACTAAACCAAACCACCGACACGCTCTCGTTCGATGGGTGGACGCTTAAGGTTGGCAATACCAAAATTTCATTAGCAGGAATTACCATTTTCCCAAGCCAATACCTTACACTTACTACCACTAGTTGCAGCACGCAGGGTGAACTAGCAAATGTCGATGCCATTGGAGTTCCATCATTCGCCTCCCTAACCAATGCTGGAACGACAATACTTCTAAACAACAAAGCAGACAATCCAATTTCGGCAGTTAGTTATAGTAGCACGTGGTACGGTGATAGTCCAAAGGCTGATGGTGGTTATTCTCTTGAAAAAATTGATGCAAGTAACCTCTCCGAAAACGAACATAACTGGGCCGCTTCAAACGATCGAACTGGAGGAACCCCCGGAAGAGAAAATTCAGTAATTGAGCACAACCCAGACTACGAAGCACCAAAGGTTCTTGCCGTAACCATCACTGGGAAGAGTCAAATAATGGTAATTTTTTCGGAATATCTAAATAAAAAAACAATTTCGACTAGCAGGTTTTCCGCAAACAATCAAAATGAAGTGGTTGAAATTACAACTGAAGGAACACCACCCAAAACTGTATTCATAACATTTGATGAACAATTTAAAGAGAACGTCATCTACGAATTAAACATCCACTCAGGAATAACCGATTTGGCGGGGAATAATCTTACTGAAACCACTATCCCTTTTGCAATAACTCGGCTCCCAGAATGGCAGGAGATAGTTATAAATGAGTTGCTATTTAACCCCTATCCAGGGAGTGTTGACTTTGTGGAAATTTATAATGCATCAACCATCCCATTCAACCTTAAAGATTTAAATATATACCGTAGAAATAGCGAAAACAAGCTAGAATCGATATGCCGATTATGCAAAAATGACAAGCTTATTCTACCAAATGAGTATTACGCTTTTGCATCAAATCCATTACTAGTATTACCATATTACAGCTGTCCAAACCCAGAAAACTTCTTATCGGCCACCATTCCAAGCATGAATGACGATGAGGGAATTGTGGTGCTTACCGACACGCTGGAAACTAGAATTGATGAAGTATCTTACACTGACAAACAACACTACCAACTTCTAGCTTCTACTGAAGGAGTTTCACTGGAGCGAGTAAATCCGACTCTTCCTCCAGACAAGTCTTCGAACTGGCAGTCGGCTGCACAAACAGTTGGCTTTGCAACGCCTGTTACGAAAAATTCCTGCTTCCGAGAGTTTAACGCTACCACCAGCTTACTTTCAATAGATCCAGAAATATTTTCACCAAACAGCGATGGATATAATGATGTTGCACATATCCGATTTAATTTAACAGAGCCAGGATGGAGTGCTACCGTTACTGTTTACAATAGCAGAGGAAGAGAGGTATGCAAATTACTCAACAATGCCTTAATCGACATAAATGCCGATATAGTGTGGAATGGTTTAAACAATTCAAATCAACAGGTAAGCATCGGCATTTATGTTATAGTTGCCGAGCTATTCAACTTAAATGGTGAGTATAGAAAAGAGAAAAAAGCGGTGGTGGTAGCTGGCAAACTATAAAAAAAAGCTGCCCGATAGGACAGCTTTAAAGTAATTACAATTTTTTGAGCATCTCTTGCATTATAGCCGTCATTTTCTTCTCGGCCATTGCTCCCACTTTTTGAACCTCTTCATGAGTAACCTCAACAATTTTACCAGGAACACCAAGATCAGTGATGATAGACATGGCAAAAACAGGTATATCCATGTGACGTGCTACAATAACTTCTGGAGTTGTTGACATTCCAACGGCATCACCACCAATAATGTGAAAATACGAGTATTCCTTGGGAGTTTCGAAGGTAGGACCTGTTGTACCAACGTAGCAACCCTCAACCAATTTAACACCCTGTTTAGATGCAACCTCCTTAGCAAGTGCCATTAAGCCCTTATCGTATGGTTGGCTCATATCGGGAAAACGTGGACCAAACTCCTTCATGTTAGGACCCAACAGCGGATTGGGCAGCAGGTTAATGTGATCATTGATAATCATCAAATCACCTATTTCGAAGGTTGGATTTGTTCCACCACTAGCATTGCTAACAAACAGGCGTTTAATACCTAGCAGCTTCATTACACGTACGGGGAACGTTACCTGCTTCATCTCGTAACCCTCATAATAGTGGAAACGTCCCTGCATGGCAACTACCTTTTTTCCACCCAACATCCCAAAAATCAAGCGACCCGAATGGCCTTCAACCGTTGAAACTGGAAAATTTGGAATATCCCGATATTCCAATATTTGCTGTTCGGTAATGTCCTTTACCAGCCCACCAAGTCCGGTTCCTAAAATAATACCAACCTCAGGCTCAATTTTTACGTGGCCCTTGATAAAGGATGCCGTTTCTTTTATCCTTTCTAACATATTCAACTATTTGTTTATTGAAACTTTTCTCTCCGTTATTTAAAAACTCAACTTCAATGGGAACAAAAAGAAATCGTTCTCTAATAATTTCTGGCACAGTTGTAAAGCCCGACAATCGTACAGCATCCTTCTCTGTGGTAATCACATAGCCATCTTGATGCAATTCAAGAAACCGGGCCATCGCCCAAATCTCGGTCTCCCCAAACTGATGATGATCGGTATAGGTCTGCTTTTCTACAGATTGGAACATATTGTCTAAATACAAAAAGAACATTTTGGGTTGTGCAATACCCGCAACTGCCAATATTGGCGTTGTTCCCTGCAATATGATTTCAATTTGAATATTTGTCCAAACATTTTTAAAAACTCCGTAAGTAAATCGAGTAAAGTAGAGTGTCTGGTAAGGAAACAGATTTAGCCTTTTCGAAATAATACGCAAGTCAATAGGCTTTACATCGCTAGGGCATTTTGTAACCACCACCACATTTGCCCTATGAATTTGACGACTATTCTCACGAAGATTACCAAGAGGAAGAATTTGATCGTCGTAAATTGGTCGATTGTAATCCATAAGTACAATGCTAAGCCCTGGTTGAACAGCGCGATGTTGAAAGCCATCATCCATAACCACCACTTCTGTTTCTGAAAACAATTTCCGAAGCGTTTTAATACTGTGTACTCGGTCTGAACAAACAGCGAACGGAACCAATGGAAACTTTCGAGCAATCTGGCAAGGTTCATCACCAACATCAATCGCCGTATGAACCGGTTCTACTACCAGGAAACCACGTGTTTTACGTCGATATCCCCTACTTATAGCCGACACCCTAACCTTTTCAGAAAGCAATATCTTTAACAAATACTCTACATGTGGAGTTTTTCCAGTACCACCGACAGTAATATTTCCGACACAAATTACCGGAATATCAAATTCTGTAGAAGCAATAATGCCCTGATCATAAAGCCAATTCCGGACTCCGGTTATTAAGCCAAAGATGCCTGCCGGAATTAAAAGTAAGATCCGTAGCAATATGTTGGTACGATTTAGCATAATTTTTACATGCGCGTAAAGCTTCGCAAGATAGGAAAAAAATAAAAAATAGAATAGACCAATAAGTCATCGGTCTATTCTATTTTGCAAACGATTGATATGGCTACATTAATATATAATTAGTAAAGTTCAATATCATACGGCATTCTAGCCTCAATGCCTTGATTCTTCAACATATTTTTAATTGCGGTGTATTGCTTAAATGTTTCAGATAGATCGTCCTTCAAAAACCAAATCTTCGCCTCGGTCGAAAAATCCTGTAAAAACTGCTCAAAAGGTTCCTTTTGGGCTGGGAGTTCAAGGATGCGATAGCCTTTAAGACCAGCTTTTTGGGCAGCAACTTTAATAGCATAAGTTAATCCTCCAAATTCATCAACTAAACCAAGACCCTTAGCGTTCTCGCCACTCCAAACACGTCCACCACCTATTTCATCCACCTTTGCAATATCCATCTTACGGCCATCCGCAACGCGTGTTGTAAAGGTATGGTAAACGTCCTCAACACCGGCTTGCATCACGGCTCGTTCCTCTGCAGTAAGTGGGCGATACATGGTAAGCATATCGGAATGCGCATGAGTTTTAGCCACATCGACCGTAATTCCAAGCTTATCGGCCATTGCCTTTTGCACATTGAACATTAATCCAAAGACCCCAATACTACCAGTTATTGTGGTTGGGCTAGCAACAATAACATCGGCTGGTGCACTGATATAGTAACCGCCAGAAGCAGCAACATCACCCATAGAAACAATGAGCGGCTTAACCTTTTTAGCAAGTTCCAATTCCCTCCAAATAATTTCGCTTGCTAAAGCACTTCCACCTGGACTGTTAACTCTAAGAACTATTGCCTTTACGCTTGAATCCTTACGAGCATCAGCAATGGCAGTGGAAAGCCCTTCAGAGCCAATAGATGAATTATCACCATCGCCCATTCCAATTTCACCAGAAGCATAAATTACGGCTATTCTATCTTTGTTGAACTTCTTGCCCTTTGGTTCAGGAGCCTTTCTATAATCATCATACGACACAAGGTTCAAGTCGCTCTCCTTGTCAACACCAGATAAGTTGCAGAGTTTTTTCTTAACCTGATCCCAATACATTAGGCTATCAACCAGCCCATTATCAATGGCCGATTTTCCATTACGAATAGTAATGTTATTAACCATATTATTAAGTGCATCAACAGAAATTTTCCGATCGGTTGCAATTGCTTTGGCCACCTCATTCCAGATGGAACCCATGTAAGTAAGTTGCTGCTCGCGATTTTCCGGACTCATCTTATCAAGCATAAAGGGCTCAACTGCACTTTTAAATTTTCCATGACGAATAATTTCAGGTTCAACACCTAACTTGTCAAGAGCTCTTTTGTAAAAAAGAATTTCACTTCTTAATCCAAGCAGCTGAAGTTCGCCTTCTGGATTGAGATAAATCTTATCGGCGACCGAAGCTAGGTAATATGCCTTTTGAGAAAACACATTAGAATAGGCTACAATGAACTTGCCAGAAGTTTTGAAATCGGCCAGTGCAGAACGAATCTCCTCCGCCGTTGCATAACCACCATTTAGAATACTCAAATCGAGATATATGCCTTTTATTTTATCATCGTTCTTAGCCTTGCGAATATTATTAAGAATTTCGTTAAGTCCAAGACTCTTAACAGGTTTCATTGAGAGCAGACCGACACCTTCAAAAGGGTTTTTTGATGCTCTATCTACAATATCCCTATCAAATTTAAACTGCAGAACAGAGTTGTCCTTAATAGTAACCGGTTGGTCCCCGGAGGCAACCATTGCACCTACTACTCCAAGGAGTATAAAAAAGAGTAGAACAAAGCCAACAATAACTCCTATTATCGAGGCTAGAAGAGTCTTAAAGAAACTTTTCATTTGATTTAGTATTTAAGTTTAGGTTACTAAAGTTATGACAAATTCCAATATGGGTAATTATTTTTGATTTTTAATTCACTTATGGTAGCTTTGCCATCCTTATATGATTATCAATAATGGAAAAAGTTTACCTACTCTTGGGAGGTAATTTAGGAAAAAGGCAACTGTTAATTAAGCAGATGCGCGATGTCATCCAGCTTAATATAGGCAATATAACCAGATGCTCCTCACTTTACGAGTCTGAGCCATGGGGATTTTCGCACAGCAACCAGTTTATCAATCAGGTTGTGGAATGCTACACAAACCTAGATCCGCTCCAGCTGCTAAAAATAATCCACGATATCGAAAGGAGTCTTGGAAGAGTACGAACTGATAATGGTTATGCTGCACGAACAGCTGATATTGATATTCTATTTTACGGAAACTTGATTGAAATATCGGAAGTACTAACAATACCACATCCACTCCTACACAAACGCCGATTTACCTTACTACCCTTGGTTGAACTTGAACCAACAATGATACATCCACAACTAAATAAAACCCTTACCGAGCTGCTAGAAACCTGTAACGACAATTCGAAGGTTGCGATTGTTAATAAAGTTGAGGTAATTGAGCAATAAGTCCTACTACATTTTGCTACCGTAAGCCAAATCGCCTGCATCACCAAGACCGGGAACGATATATGACTTCATCGTAAGTTCATCATCAACCGCACCAAGCCACAAAGTACAGGCATTTGATGGGAGATTGCGCTTTACAAACTCTACACCTTCCTTGCTGGCAATAATAGAGGCAATATGTGTATGAACAGGAATTCCCCTCTCAATCAGAGCACGATAGGCCAATACCATTGAGGAACCGGTTGCAAGCATTGGATCAGCAATAATCAGATTTTTACCGCCAATAGCAGGACAGGAGAGATGCTCAAACTGAATTTTAAAAGTGCCATCCTTACCATACTTTCTGTAGGCAGAAATAAAGGCGTTCTCGGCTTTATCAAAATAATTAAGCAATCCCTGATGCATTGGTAATCCGGCTCTCATTACGGAAGCAATTACAGGCTGATTAGCCAACACAGGAACCTCAGCAACGCCTAGTGGTGTTTCAACTGACTTCACTTCGTAAAGAAGATCCTTGCTAATTTCATAGGCAAATATTTCAGCAATTCGCTCCAAATTTCGTCTAAATCGCAATCTATCAAGTTGGATAGACTTATCGCGTAGTTCGTAGATATACTGGCTAAGAAGAGAATTACCTTCACCTAAAATTCGCACCATAGTATGCTAGCTAAAATTTAGCGCAATTTACAAATAATAAGTCGTTGAAGAAAATTATTTCTTAGCTACAGCAAACCTTCATCGGCAAAGCTAAAATAGGAAGATCCGGCAACAATAATATGATCTAACAGGGAGATATCAAGCAGTTCACATGCCTGTTTCACCTTTTGTGTTATTTGCTTATCATGATCACTGGGCTTATCGTTTCCCGAAGGATGATTATGACAAAGAATAATGGAGGAAGCAAGCAAATCCAACGCCCTCTTAAGAATGAGTTTTAAATCGACAACCGTTCCGGAGACACCTCCCATGCTAGTTCGATCACGACCAATAACCTTATTGGCTCTATTGAGCAGTAATATCCAAAACTCCTCGTGAGGAATATCGGCAACTATTGGATGAAAAAGGTCAAATGCATCCTGACTCGTCCGAATGGCAGTTTTAGAAAGAGCACCTTGCAGTTTACGACGTCTGCCAATTTCAAGGGCAGCAACAATGGTCAAAGCTTTAGCCTCACCTATACCTTTAAATTTGCATAGCGCCTTCACGTCGAGCCTACCAAGTTCATCAAGATTATTGGCAACGCTTTGCAACATCCTTCGCGCCAGTTCCACTGCACTCTCTTTTTTTGAGCCAGAACCAATCAGTATGGCTAGATGTTCAGCATCACTCAAGGCAGCAGTTCCTTTTGTAAGCAGCTTCTCTCGCGGGCGATCTTCAACGGCCCACTCCTTAATGGTAAGAGGCCGATAGTCAGACTGTTCCATGATATTGGATTTAAGTCAATTTACAACAAATCGATTAAAAATCCAAATAAAAAAGGCCTTCCGAAATGGAAGGCCCTCTATAGAAGTTCGGTAAAGTCTACAACTTATTCACATGAATGGTAAGACTACTCTTTAAATTAGCAGCTTTATTATCATGAATAATATTCTTTTTTGCCAACTTATCAAGCATGGCACTTACTTTAGGGAGCAACTGCTCTGCAGCAGCCTTGTCTGTAGTGTTTCTCAAAACCTTGATTGCATTACGGCAAGTTCTTGCATAGTAACGATTATGAACCCTTTTTACAATAGTCTGGCGGTTTCTCTTCTCCGAAGATTTATGGTTTGCCATAGTTAATCTGGTATTATTCGTTGGTAGCCCGTAGGAGAATCGAACTCCTATTACCAGGATGAAAACCTGACGTCCTAACCGTTAGACGAACGGGCCAAAATTTCAGTCTTTTCTTTAATCGCGCCCCGTTGGGGTTGATTGCGGGTGCAAAAGTAGTTGAAATTTTATTCCCTCCAAATTTTCATCGTAAAAAAAGATGAAAAAAAAGCGCCCTTCTGCTATTTCCTTATTTAGGACGGTACTACAGTGAATTACCTGAAGTTATAACGGAATGAAATACCACCTTGAAGCCAAACACTTGGTGATTCAATAAGGTTTAGCACAGGCATTGCATCTACTGCAATACTAATAGGTGCTTCCTTAAAGGTATACTCAAGTCCAATAATACCATCACCGCCCAAGTAAAAATCGTTATTATCATTTCCCCAAGGACTAGGATTGGAAGTAGCAGAAGCAATGTGTGCACCAAAGCCATAATACCAATTTAACCCAGGAGCATCTCTAATTTCATTATTAATTTCATATAATCCCGTTATTCCAATACCACCCCATCCAAACGAGAGCATGCCTTCCAATGCAGTTTTAGATGCAAAGAAATGCTTTACTGTAATCCCTGAAGGTGATCCTAGCCTAAGTCCAACTCCGGTTGAATAGGGCTGAGAAAAAGAAACAGCACTACTTCCTAAAAGGAGTGCCAAGACTACTACACCAAAAAATAATCGTTTCATGTAACACTAATTTAAATTGAATTCACAAAACTAAAAATTCATTTGCTCATCTATGAACTTATTTATCAACCACTGTTTTATAAAGCATCTAAAAACTATGCTGCAACCTAATTATCAAAACTTTAAAACTAGGATTCAAGGCTATTCCGACAAAGATTTAGCAACCAGCAAAGGAAGGTTCAATCCACCAAAACTTCCAGAAGACATGAGGAGAACAACAGTTTTCGAAGAGTATTGTTGAAAAATGGCATTTTGAATTTTCTCCGAGTCAGATAAAACAACAAGATCATCTCTCCCAAAATTTTTAAAGACTTCATCAGCTGTAAGCTCTGGAAGATTCTTATGACGAACAGCATCAGGATTAAAAAACACGATTGCCTTATCAGCATCATTCATCGTTCCATTATAGTTACTTAGAAACCCTGCACTCAAGCTCGAGAAAGTATGAAGTTCCAAAACAGCCACAAAATTATGCTTAGGGAACTGTGTCCTAACCGCGTCCATTGTGGCAAGAACCTTAGAAGGTGAATGAGCAAAATCGAGATAATAAGAAACCAATTTATCTTTTCCAAGCAGTTGTAGCCTCTTAGCGGCACCGCCAAATGATGATATCGCATCGTAGAACTCCAATTCGGAAACCCCAAGCTGAATACAAATCTCCTTTGCACCAGCAATATTTTGCATGTTATGGCTACCAAATATTTTTAAAGCAACCGTTCCATAGGCCGTCTCCAACGCCCACTTTTCTCCTTGCGTATGGTATGAATGCGTTCTATAACCTATCTTCTTAGCTTTAATAGAAGAACTTTCAACCATTTCACACAAGACTTTATCCTCTGTGCAATATATCAACGTTCCACCCGACTCTATACCTTCAGCAAAAATTCGGAACTGGTCAATATAGCCTTCAAAGGTTGGAAACACATTCACATGATCCCACGCAATTCCTGTTACAAGCCCAATATTTGCTTTATAAAGGTGAAATTTTGGTCGAAGGTCAATTGGAGATGTTAGATATTCATCGCCTTCAAATACAGCGATGGACGCATCGTTGGTTAAGCCAACCATGGTATCGAAGCCCTCAATTTGCGATCCGACCATGTAATCGAACTTCTTTCCACAAGTTTTAAGCACATGCATTACCATGGAGGTTATGGTAGTTTTTCCATGGCTCCCTCCTACAACAGCTCTTATCTTTTCTTTAGTCTGCTCAAACAGGTACTCCGGATAAGAGAATACCTTCAGCCCAAGTTTCCGAGCCCTTATCAGCTCTGGATTATTATTCCGAGCGTGCATTCCTAGAATAACCGCATCAATATCTCCGGTAATTTTATCAGGAAACCACCCCATGACCGGTGGTAAAAGTCCTGCATCAGCCAACCTTGTTTTAGAAGGCTCAAAAATCTCATCATCGGAACCGGAAACATCAAAGCCTTTTATTTTGAGGGCAAGAGCCAAGTTGTGCATAGCACTACCTCCAATGGCAATAAAATGAACTTTCACGTTAAATTGTTTAGAGCGCAATCGCTCGGTTAAACTTCAAACGGTGACATTACATACCGCAATCAACAGCAACGGGATCAATCAAAACCCGGATCAAAGATAAGCTATTGCTTAAATCTGATTATTATTTAGAACAAAAAGAAGTAAAAACATAATAAAGGTGCAGCGCTAAAGCACCACACCTTTACCATAGAATTGCAAGAGAACAAACTATTTCTTTTTTGCCGACTTTCCAGGAGCTGCTGGTTTTGCTGAAGTTGCAGGGGTGGTAATTTCGACCGGTGCATCGGGAGCCAACTGAATCTTTGGAGCAATACTAAGAAGTTCCACCTTAAAGATTAAAAGTTCGTTTGGTCCAATTACGCCACCAGCACCCTTTTCGCCATAACCGAGTTGAGGTGGAATATAGAGTAAAAAGGTATCGCCAGGCCTCATCAACTGAAGAGCTTCTTGCCATCCCGGAATAACTTTTCCAACATTTAAAGTGATTGGTTCACCGCGCTCAAATGAAGAATCAAACACCTTGCCATTAATAAGTGAACCTTCGTAGTTAACACTTACATCATCGTCTGCCAAAGGCATTACACCCTTAGGGTCACCGCTCTTTAGCACCTCATACTGGAGTCCACTAGGTAAGGTGATTACAGTAGGCTTTTTCTTATTTTCAGACAAAAATTGTGTTGCGGCAGCAAGGTTCTTTGTCATCATTGAATCCTGCTTAGCCTGCATCTTAGCCATCATCTGTTGCTGATAACGACCTAATATGGCATTCATATCCTGTTCGTTCAGAAGTTGCTTTCCTGAATTGCTCTCCTTCATACCACGGGCAATTATATCTGGATTTAACTCAGCGCCTTTATTTTTCAAGTCGGAGCCAATCATAATGCCATAGGAATACGCCACGCTATCTTCAAATGTTGTTAGCTGCGCAAACAAGCCTTTACCCATAAAAATTAGTCCAAGGCCAACTAGTAATTTCAGTTTCATAAAGTTCAGTTTCAAATTTTTGCTTCCACAAATTTGATTGCAAGTTAAACATTTGGTTTTGGAGTGCAAGAGCAGACCGTTGGCTACCAAGTCCTTTTTGTATAATTTAACAAAACGAGTAGGAAACCGCAATTCAACAACCCTCAAGTGAAGACGCTCTTCATCAATTAACATTCAACTAATTAACCAATCCCAACAAAACCGTGCTATATTTGTTCTAACGTAAACTTTAAGAGGTGTTATTATATGAAACTCTACCCACTTAACATTACCAATTTTAGAATCGATGGAGGTGCAATGTTTGGTGTAGTACCAAAAGCATTGTGGCAAAGAGTCTATCCCGCCAATGATGAAAATCTTTGTCCATGGGCTTTACGCTCACTGGTAGTAAAAAGCAAAAACAGGGTGGTACTTATCGATAATGGATTTGGCGACAAGCAGGATGAAAAATTCCTAAGCCACTTTTATCTTTTTGGAGGCGACGGATTAATAGCAGGATTAGCCAAAATAGGTATTAAAGCAGAAGAAATAACGGATATGGTGCTCACGCACCTGCATTACGACCATTGTGGTGGTGGAGTTATTCAAAAACCAAATGGAACCTACGCTCTCACATTCCCCAACGCAACCTATCACATTAGCCGATCTCAGTGGGAATGGGCCATCAACCCAAATTTTAGAGAAGCAGATTCGTTCTTACCAGAAAATTTAATGCCAATGTTAGAAAGCGGAAAGCTTCATCTGGTAGAATCAGAAGGGGAACTTTTTCCCGGTTTTGATTTGCGCATTGTTAACGGACACACGCGAGGACAAATGATTCCCATAATCGACTTTAATGGGACAAAAGTGGTGTTTTCAGCCGACCTATTTCCATCAACAGCCCATATACCTCTTTCGTGGAACATGAGCTACGATGTTGAACCCATAAAAACGCTTAAAGAAAAGGAGACTTTTTTAAAAGAAGCATATGAAAATGGCTACATGCTTTTTTTTCAGCACGACTACCACAACGAATGTTGCAGCCTTAAGCAAACACACAAAGGAATTAGGGTTGACAGAACCTTTTCTTTGAGCGAATTTCTGAACGAAAAATCAGCGTGGGGCAACAAGCAAGTCGAATAAATATAATTCTAACAACCGGTATTTTCGACCGAAGAATAAATAATTAACTTTTTCATGCCAAAGCAGGAAGAGCTGATACAGGTATCAACTGTAAACGTTGACCGAATAGGCCCCAATGGCTACCAGCTAACTACCGTTCGCCCGTTTGAGTTTATACCGGGACAGGTTGTAAAACTCACCTCCGACCACAGCCTAGCTCCACGATTATATAGTATCGCTTCAGGAAATAAGGAGACAACGCTAAAGTTCCTCTTCGACCTAAAAACCGATGGAGAATTAACACCACTATTAAGCAAACTTATGCCGGGAGACAAGATATGGATGAGCAAGCCCTTTGGTGAATTCACTTGCGATAATGAACCGGCAGTTTGGGTTGCCTCAGGCACAGGAATAGCGCCCTTTTTGTCTATGGCATTTTCGGGCAATACCAACAACAAGAAGTTGATACATGGCGGTCGTAATGAAGAAAATTTTTTCTTTAAAAATGAACTGCGAGATCTCCTTGGTGACGGTTACATTCAATGCCTTTCTGGCCCTGAAAGGGAAGGAATTTTTCACGGCAGGACAACCGATTATCTTAAGACGGACAAGAATATCAGCCTCAGCTTAAAGTATTACCTTTGCGGCAATCCAGAAATGGTTGTTGATACCCGTGATATACTTCTTGCTCGTGGAATTGCTTACGAAAACATTCATGCCGAAATATACTTTTAACAAGCTATAGATAGGCATAACAGCATTGAAAAAGATAAATTAATGGATGATAAAATTGAACAAAAGGAATGGCTCTACGGAAAAACGCTGGGGGAGATTGAGCAAATTGTGAAAAAGTTGGAGTTGCCCAAGTTTACGGCTAAACAAATCACACAATGGCTTTACGAAAAGGAGATCTCCTCCATCGATCAGATGACCAATCTTTCGCTTAAAATTCGGGAGAAATTGGCCGAGCGCTTTCAAGTTGGAGCCATAATCCCCACAAATGTTCAAGCCTCTATCGACGGAACAAAGAAATACCTCATTCCTACTCTCTCTGGAAAATTTATTGAAGCAGCCTACATTCCTGACCGTGAAAGAGCGACTCTCTGCGTATCGTCGCAGGCAGGCTGCAAAATGGGTTGCCTCTTCTGCATGACTGGCAAGCAAGGGTTTCAGGCACACCTTACCGCTGGCGAGATTCTCAACCAAATCAAGAGCCTTCCCGAACGGCAAACGCTCACCAACGTAGTGTACATGGGCATGGGCGAACCACTCGACAACCTACAGGCGGTATTACCATCCCTCGAAATTTTAACTTCCGACTGGGGCTACGGCTGGAGCCCAAAGCGAATAACCGTTTCCACCATTGGCATTATCCCCGGAATGGTTGAATTTCTAGAAAAAAGCAATGCTCATCTTGCCATTAGCCTACACACCCCCTTCGATGATGAGCGTGGTAAGCTAATGCCGATACAGAACGTTTACCCCATTCAAAATGTAATTGCCCAGTTGAAGAAGTTCAATTTAGGAAAGCAACGACGCATCTCCTTTGAATACATAATGTTTAAAGGATTAAATGACACTGCCGCCCATGTTAAAGAACTCGCTCGATTGCTCAACGGCATCCGATGCCGAATCAACCTCATTCGCTTTCATCCAATTCCTAATACACCACTCGAAGGCTCGTCGGACACAACATTACTTTGGTTTCAGGAACAGTTGAATCAAAAGGGCATTACCACCACCATTCGGGCCTCTCGCGGGCAAGACATTTACGCGGCTTGTGGTCTCCTCTCCACCAAAGCGCTGGTGAAGGACAAGGAGGAAGAGGTTTAAATCGGCCGTAGATGAGAGCCTTCTAAAAAATCACTATATTTGATAGTCCAAATACGGAACAACTAAAACCCGACCATCATGAAATACATAGCCATTACCATTGCCGCTATTCTCGCCGGAACTGTCGCCTACGGACAACAAGCCGAAAAAAACACCGATTTTGCGTTTAGCCTCTATAGTCAGATGAAGAGCATGCCTGGCAACATCATCATAAGTCCCAATAGTATTTCGGAGGCAATGGCAATGGTTTATTCCGGAGCCAACGGAACAACAAAAGATCAAATTGCCACCACCATGGGCTTTGACGGGAACATTAAGACCCACCTTAAAAACTTCAAAATTCTCAACCAAGAATTTACAAGTTTGGGTAGCGTCGAATTATTAAGAGCTAATAGCATTTGGTTGGAAAACACCTACAACCCTAAAAGATGCTTTCTGAAAAATAATAAGAAATCGTTTGGGGCATCAATATATAAAACAGACTTCATTAATAGTGCCAGCCAATCGAGGCTAGAAATAAACAAATGGGTAGAGAATAAGACCAAAACACGCATTAAGAATCTACTCCCCGATGGTAGCATTAATGGTTCTACTCGAATGGTACTAGTAAACTCCATATACTTTTATGGTGAATGGGAAAAGTCATTCGATCCTAAAATGACAGTTAATGAGCCTTTTTATACTCCAGCAAAAGAGGTAAGCACTAAATTTCTTCATGCAAAGGAAGAATTTCTGTACAATAAAACTGATGACTACAGCATGATAGAACTGCCATTTAAGGGAAACGATGTTGTACTATTGGCAATTTTGCCCAACAAAGTTGAAGGAATGGCGGAACTTGAAGCCAAATTATCGCCGGAGTTATTGCAACAAGCCACGGCTGGACTACAAAACACTAAAATAGATCTAAAATTGCCAAAAATAAAGTTAGAAACTCAAAGTGTAAGAATCGACCAGCAACTTGCCAATATGGGTATGCCAATGGCCTTCTCGAGTCAAGCCAATTTTAGCGACATATCGAAAAACAACGACTTGAAAATCGACAAAGTTTTTCACAAAGCATTTCTCGAATTTTCGGAAAAAGGAGTTGAAGCAACGGCCGCAACAGCAATTGTTATGGTTCGTACGGCTGCAAATCCAACCAAAGAGATTTTGTTCTGGGCAAACCGTCCATTTATTTTCTTCATTTGGGATAAAAAGCACAACATTGTTCTTTTCATGGGTCGTATTGAATCGCCTAATGTTTAAGCCACAAAAAAAGACATACATAGAACAACTCATTGAGCAAGGAGAGGGAATCTCACTCGACTTTAAACACTCTATCAGCGACTCAAAAAAAATTGCCCGCTCCATTTCAGCATTTGCCAACACCAAAGGCGGAACACTGCTCATTGGCGTTAAGGACAATGGTGCCATTGCGGGCATTAACACCGACGAGGAATACTACATGGTGGAAGGGGCAGCACAGCTCTACTGCAAGCCAGAAGTGCCATTTGATGTAAAGCGATGGATTATTTCAGGCAAAACAGTACTAGAGGTAACCGTTGCGGCTAGTTCCCAAAGGCCACATCTAGCGCCGGATAAGAACGGATTCTATCGTGCCTTTATTCGTATTGCCGATGAAAACTTTGTAGCAAGTCCCATTCAGTATAAAATTTGGCAAGCCGAACAGAAACGTGAAGCCATAACCATTGAGCTCACCGGTAAAGAGCAACTGCTGATCAAAATGCTCCGCACTAATGGTAGGGTAACGGTTAAAGAGTTTGCCAAGGCGGCTTTTATCTCCAACATCGAAGCAGAGGAATTTCTCACAAAGATGGTTGTATTACGATTGGCTAAGTTGGAATCAGCCACCGACGAAACAGCAAGTTTTGTACCTCGTGAGGGTGTTTAGCATTGTTATATAAAAACACCTCCACAAATTTACATATTTATCTTCATCTACATTTTTTCCACTAAATTGCAGCCCAAAACGCCACAATTGGTAGTTAATCCAACAGCAAACTTTTAGTTATAAAAAAAACCTCTAAAAAATTCACATCCATGTTTAATAAGATGATTGCAGCCATGCTGCCCTACTTCCCTAAAAAGTTCATATGGATATTTTCGAAACGCTACATTGCAGGTGAAACCATTGAGGATGCCATAAGAGCATCAAAGGAGCTAAACGCTCAAGGGATTAAGGTAACTCTAGATATTCTTGGCGAATTTATTAAGAACCTTGACGAGGCAGAGAAAAACAAAGTCGAATATCTTGAACTTATTGATCGAATGCAGGAAGAAAACATTGATGGTAACTACTCAGTTAAGCCTACCATGTTTGGTCTTCTCATCGACAAGGAGATTTGCCACAAGCACATTCGTGAAATTGTGTCCAAGGCAGCATCTTACAATAATTTTATAAGGGTAGACATGGAAGATTCTCCTTGCACCAACTTGGAAATAGAGCTCTACCGGAAACTCAAGGCTGAATTCCCCAAAAACGTAGGCCTTGTGATTCAAGCTTACATGAAGCGCACCCTGCAGGATATAAAAAACCTAATGGATATTCACTCCGCCGAAACTCCGCTCAACTACCGTCTTTGTAAAGGAATTTATGTGGAGCCTGCTGCCATAGCCTACAAAAAATACGAGGAGATAAACGAACACTACCTTGAAGATTTGGAGTTCATGCTTAAGAATGGTATTTATCCCGGCATTGCGACCCACGATAAACCACTTATTGAAGGTGCCTACAAACTCATTGAAAAATACAATATCCCCAAAAACAAGTATGAATTTCAAATGCTCTACGGTGTTACACCCGAGCTACGCAGCTCCATTGTGGCCAACGGTCACACCATGAGAGTATACGTGCCATTTGGCAAGCAATGGTTTGGCTATTCCACTCGCCGCTTAAAAGAAAACCCCAAAATGGCTAGCCATATTATGAAAGCACTATTTGTTAGAGGGTAGCAAAGGAAAATTAAAAAACTTTACAGTAGGACTACACCATGAAGAGTGTAGTCCTTTGTTGCTTTTTAGCAGGATCACAAACTTACTCTAATGTTGAAAAAACAACGTCGCCAGTAGGATTATAACGGTGTTGATTATTACCTAATCATTCTAATCCAACACGCTAAAAACATCATCAATAGGCTTTTTATCTTTAGGAATAGGTTCCTTAGTAGGTTTACCTACCACCACAAAAGCAGCGAGACGAAGAGGCTCTGCAACCCCAATAATTTTCTGCAATTCAGTTCGAGCAATGAGAGGTGCGCTCATCCAACATGCACCTAAACCAAACTCCTGTGCCGAAAGCAATATATTTTGCACACAGGCACCTACACTCTGAATGTCTGGGAAGTTACGTAGTTCATTAATACTATCATGCGACATCTCCACCCCTCTCTCTAAAATAGTTTCGTAGGGTTCCAAGAATATTGCCATCAAGGCAGGAGCATGCTCAAAGAATGTGGCAAAAAACTCAACCTGACTCTTTACCGTTTTCGACATGCGCGACTCACCATTTGGAAGTTCAATTATTTTTTGTGAAACAACCCGTGCCATCGAAGTTAACACCGTTTTATTGGTAATAGCCACAAAACGCCATGGCTGATAATTATTTACACTGGGGGCACAGCTTCCACGACGCGCCAACTCACGAAGCACCTCCACCGGTATAGCTACATCGATAAAGTTCCGCACACTAGTACGCTGCTCAATAGCCATTTTCAATTCCATCGCACAATTTTTCAATAAAAGTATAAAAAAATCATCTGGTCCTATCCACAAGCAACCTAAAAGACCGCTTTACCACATCGCCTGAACCAGAAACAAGGTAAACGCCAATAAATACAAGCAAGGTGGATATTACCTTTACAAAAGTGATGCTATCCTGCCCAAGCCAAACCGAAACCAACGATGCAATAATAGGTTGTGAATAAATATATATACTCACTGTAGCTGGTTTCAAATACTGAAGCCCCTTGCTGTTGAGCAGGTAAGCTAGGTAGGTTGGCCCCACCAACACAAACACAATGGCACCCCAAGCCATACCTGGCATAACAGCCCAATGCACGCTCGAAAGTGAGGTAAATCCAACTGGGAGTATCATTATCAACCCAAAAGTAAAAACCCACCGCATTACGGTTATGGGTGAGTAACGCATCATAAGTGGTTTAATGAGCACCAGATAAAATGCGTAGAATAGAGCATTGAAAAATGTCATAACATTACCAGCAAAATGCTCCCCCGCAAATGAAACATCGCCGCTCTGCACAATGAGAAGTATGGCACCTGAGGCACCTACAGCAATACCCATGAGTTTAGTAGACGTGATAGCATCGCGAAGAATTAATGCTGAAATCACTAAAACTAAAACTGGATTCACCGTCATGATAATTGATGAATCGATAGGGGTCGTATAATTGAGCCCCTTAAGGAATAACAGCTGATTGAGCACCACCCCAAATACCGAAGCCATAAATAGCCGTAAGTAGTCAACCCGAGCTACCTTTTCTCGCTTAAAAAAAATGGAAGTAAGCCAAAACAACGCTGCCGCCGATACAATTCGAAGCAAGGTAAAACCATCAGGCATAATATAACCGGGCATTACATGTTTAGCTGCCGAGTAATTAATACCAAAAAGAATATTGGCCACGATAATGGCTAGATGCGCTTTTACTCTATCACTCAAAGGAAAAATCAAATTAACGTGAGGTTAGAATAGTTTTTTTAATGAAAGCTTACCTAAAACAACTCGGTTCCATCAACATCTGTTTGGTAAGTTTGTTTCGTTATTTTAACTTTCCAAAATATTATAGGAAAAAATTAGCAACATACATCCTCGAAGGAATAGCAAAGGGAAAGCGATATTAAAATGGAAGCAACCGCAAAGACCAACCCTCTATCCAAAATTAAAACTAGTCGCATTATCTACCCAATCCTAATTGGACTAGTAGTTATTGCGTATATGCTTTGGGACGAGTTTAACCCCAACGCCTTTAAGCACATTAAGCTGGGCTGGGAAGCAGGGGTTTGGCTTGGCATGGCGGCCTTCTTTATGCTAGCCCGTGACATTGGCTACATCGTCCGCCTAAGAATCCTTTCTGATAATCGCCTCTCCTTTCTTCATGCACTTCGGGTAGTTATACTTTGGGAGTTCACATCAGCAATTACACCATCAGCCATAGGAGGAACAAGTATTGCCATTCTATATGTTCATAAGGAGGGGCTCACCATTGGTCAGAGTACTGCAGTAGTTATGGCAACCTCACTTCTAGACGAACTTTATTTCATTATAATGTTCCCAATCCTGCTTATATGGGTTGGCAGCACCGATCTTTTTGATATTCCTGGAGAAAGTGCACGGGTAGCCACCAATTTACTGGCGGTGGCCTGGACTGGTTATGGCATTAAGTTGGCCTATCTTGTGATACTCAGCTATGGAATGTTCATCAACCCACGTGGCCTAAAATGGCTCTTGATGAAAATATTCAAACTTCCAATATTACGGCGATGGAAACATGCAGCAAACCAAGCAGGTACCGATATTATAAAAAGTTCGCGTGAATTGGGTAAAAAACATTTTCTATACTGGTTAAAAGCAGGCTTTGCAACCTTTGTTTCTTGGACTGCGCGATACTGGGTAGTAAATGCATTGCTATTGGCCTTTTTTGCAGTTCATGACCACCTATTAATTTTTGCTCGACAGCTTGTTATGTGGATAATGATGCTGGTGAGCCCCACACCTGGGGGAAGCGGTTTCGCAGAGTATATATTCACCGTCTTGCTTGGTGAGTTTATTCCGGTAAATCCCGACATTAAACACAGCACCGTGGTTGCGCTATCGTTTCTTTGGCGACTTTTCTCTTACTACCCATACCTATTTATTGGGGTGTTTGTTTTTCCTCGTTGGATTAAGCGAAAATTCAAAAAAACAAAATTATAATTATATGGAACTCTATATTGTAACTGGTAGTAGTCGTGGTATCGGTAAAGCGTTGGTTGAAAAACTTCTTGAACGCCCCAACATGCATGTATGTGGCATTGCAAGAACCAATACTATACTACACCCCCAATTCAATTTTATCCAGGCCGACTTCACCTCAATCAAAGCGCTGCAGGCCATATCTCTTCCAGATGGATTACCTTATTCCAAAATTGTTTTAATTAATAATGCTGGCATATTGGGTGAGATTAACCACTTGGGGAAATTAAACAGCAAAATCATTGTGGATACATTTACAGTAAACACCATTGCCCCAACTATGCTTATGAATAGTTTTTTGGAATACTACAGCACAAGCAAGGCAGAAAAAGTAATCATCAATGTAAGTTCAGGAGCGGGAAGGCATGCCATTGCATCATGGTCAACATACTGTGCCTCCAAGGCCGCACTAGACATGCTTTCGCAAACCGCTCAAATGGAACAAAATGAAATAGGCAATATGGTTAGTATATTTTCGGTAGCACCTGGCGTGGTAGACACGCAAATGCAAACCGAAATTAGAACCAAAACAAAAGAGTCGTTTAGCCAGATAGATAGGTTTATTTCGCTCAAAAAAAATGGGAACCTCTCCACGCCAGAAATTACGGCAGTACAGCTGTTAAAAATTGCCGCAACACCCGATCGCTACCACGAGGTGATTCTGGATGTGAGAAATTTGTAAATAATGGAATTACAGAAATGTTACGAATTGACTTGATCCGTTGTCATATTCAAGCAACATCTTCTTTACATTCTCCATCCTCCCAAAAGATCTTCATTCCAATTCGTTTTTCAAAACAGGAACCTGTCATGTTTTCGTCACTGGTCATTATATTAACTAAAGGGATTAGGATAAAGACACAACAACTCAACCAAGCATTCGAACAACCAAATTTGGAAATCCACCCTTTTACTTTTTATTCCTAAAAAACCATTGAAGTGATTCAAAAATTGCTACACCACCTTGGTTGCCTGACGATTTTAGTACAGCACGCTCGGGGTGAGCCATAAGACCAAAAACATTTTTATTTTCGTTAGCAACACCGGCAATATTTTCGATAGAACCATCAGGATTGAAATCAACAGAAAGATTACCAAAGCGATCGCAATATCGAAATAGTATTTGCCCGTTTTGGCGCATATCCGAAAGCTCAAGGATATCAGCAACATAACGTCCACAACTATGCGCAATAGGAACCTTAAAAACCATGGAACTATCGAGATGCCAAGTAATGGCCGTTTGACGTGAATCGGGCATAAGGTAAATGTTCTTTGAAACAAAACGGCCATCAGTATTTGGAAGTATACTGCCTGGCAATAGCCCTAATTTACACAGAGTTCTAAATCCATCACCAATGCCCCAAACATACCCACCTCTATTGGCAAACTCAACAATCTTCTTTAATATCGGAGAGGGGGCATCTTGTATGGCAAAGCAGGCACCATTCAAATACCCACCAGTTAAAGTGACCATGTCGACTCCTTTAAGAGTATCATCTTTATGCCAAATTTCTACCACTTCCCATTTGGTAACTTCCTTGTACGCCGCTATTACGTCTCGATGATTTTCCGAATCTGGAAATAAAACAACACCTACCTTCATTGTGTAAGCTTTAGTAGAACGAACATTACAAAAATACGGTTAAAAATAGATAATGATGAGAATAGAGTCAAAGGAATTATTTTAGGCACACCTTAGATTGTTTATATTGCAATAAAAATTGAAAAGATAATTACTAAACTGTTTTATCGCTTTTGCTTTGCTAATACTTTATACAAATTATCTACTTTGCATACTGCAAATCTTTACTAGAGATGAAAAAGTTTTTTAAAATAATGCTGTTAATACTAATCATCGTAATTATTGGCATTTTAAGTTTTTATATCGCCACCGAATACCGACCCAAGGCAGTTGAAAACATTGCCGTTCCCGAACAAGCCGACACCCTTCCGACCGATACTCTTTCCATTCTTACTTGGAACATTGGCTACGCAGGACTCAATGCAGAGATGGACTTTTTTTTCGACGGAGGTAAAAAGGTTCGTTGCAGTAAGGACACCACAATTAACAATCTCAACACAATAAAAAATTATCTACAACATTTCAAAGGCGATTTCATTCTTCTGCAGGAGATAGACGTTGACTCCAGGCGATCCTATGGAATTAACGAAGTCGACTCCCTGTCGCAAGAGCTAGCACCATGGCATGGGATATTTTGCTACAACTACAAATCGGTTTTTGTTCCCGTACCGCCCACCAACCCCTACGGGAGAGTAATGTCGGGAATAATGACATTCTCCAAAAGCAATCCCTATAGTGCAACAAGAGTCTCTTTGGGTGGCCGATACAGCTGGCCCAAAAGACTTTTTATGCCAGCACGGGCAATGCTAGAAACCAGATTTAGACTACAAAACGGCACATCGTTAGTAATTTTCAACACCCACTGTGAAGCCTTCGATGTTGGAAACCTACGAAAAATTGAGATGGACACAATTCGCAAACTTGCAATGATGGAGTATGCAAAAGAAAATTTTGTTATTGTAGGAGGAGACTGGAACCAAAACCCGCCAACGATATCTACACCCCACACAGAGTACTTTAATCCTACTGAAATAGATAAAGGCCAAATGCCGTCAGGATGGCATTGGATTTTTGTAAACAAGCCAACTAACCGATATAACTACGAACCATACCAACCAGGTAAGACGCTTACCACCATTCTCGACTTCTATCTTGTTTCACCAAATGTGAAATCAATTTCAATCGACAGAATCGATTTAGAATTTGCACATTCCGATCACAATCCGGTTGTTATGAAGTTTATGCTTTACAACAACTCTGATTAATATCATATTCCCCAACAGATTAACTCACATAAATTTATCTACTTTCGCGACCAATTTACTGGTTATTTAAGCGAAATGATAAAGCATATTTTGAGTAGTGCAGCCCTAATTGCAACCTTTTCTTTTACTGGAAATGCCATGGTCGACAATGAAGAAATAATTCTCGACAGCACTTCTAAATACCATACCAAAGAACCAAGCCTTACGCTTTCGGCAGACATAAAGAGTCGGCATACATGGAGAGGTAACTTAACCTGCACCGCTCTAAATATCCAACCAACTCTCGATCTAAAAATTAGCAAGATCACACTTGGAGCGTGGGGCTGTTACACTGCCGACAACAGCTATGCCGAAGTTGATTTATATGCCATCTATCACATGGGCCCCCTCTCTTTTTCGCTGCTTGACTACTATTCACCTAATGAAGCTGTCAAGCAAAATGATTTCTTTCAGTTCGACAGAAAAACTACTCGGCATATTGTGGACGCGAACATGACATACCAATCAACTTCGCGACTACCAATCCGGTTCATGGTAGGAACGATGGTATATGGCGATGACAGAAAAGACTCAACTGGTACAAACCGATACTCAACGTATCTTGAAGCTGGGTATACACTAAACCTTTCCAATATTCAAAAAATTGATTTCTTCGTTGGAGGAACGCCACATAAATCACTCTATGGAAAGCGAGCAGGAATTGTAAACATAGGATTAACCGCCCATCAAAAAACAAAAATTTTCAAACAGTATGATTTACCCGTCTATGCATCCATTATAATAAATCCGATGACAGAAAACATATTCTTCGTCATTGGAATTACCATTCTTTAACCAACGAAAAAGGTGATAAATCAAAATAATTGGCCAAAATTGATGCCACTAAACCGGATTGCCTATTTTTTTTTAATTTAGCGAGGTAGTCTTTTAGTCATCTTTCAGCAACAGTTTCTAAAAGGCAGGCTGGCTCTATCCCAACGCATAGCAGCCAGCAATAGGTATTTTAACCTTAAGAACTTTATGAACGTAACCGACCAGGACCTCCAGTTTTTTGTATTGGCACTGAAAAACTCCTCCCATTACGATTTATCGGAGTATTCTGACAAGTCCTTAAAACGGCGATTGCAAAAAATTCTCGCCGATAAAAATATGGACTTAAACACCTTGGTTGGCACACTCAAAACGAATAAAGAATTTTCGGAAAGCGTATTAAAAGAAATAACAGTAAATACCACCGAACTTTTCCGCGATCCACAAACTTGGCAAACACTCAAATTTCGAATTCTCCCACGATTCAAAAACAACAAAACAATAAATATTTGGCACGCCGGATGCTCTACCGGTCAGGAGGTATACTCCATGCTCATTCTTCTTAGCGAAATGGGACTGTACGATAGGGCAAAAATTTTTGCCTCCGACATCAATACCGATGTACTCGATCAGGCAAAAAAAGGCGTTTACAAATATCGTTTCAACATCTCCTACCTCGACAATTTTGACAAAGTTATCAAACAAAACCCCTTCAACTATGAGGAGTTTAACGAGATACCTTACGAAAAATATTTCAACATTGACAAGAGTAGAGATACATTGACAATGAAAAAGTTCCTTACTGAAAAGCCAATATTTAGAAAACACGACTTGGTTCAGGATGGCAACCTCTTTTTTGCCAAATTTGACCTAATTCTCTGCCGCAACGTAATAATATACTTCAACTATTCATTGCAAAACAAAGTATTTGAACTTTTTCATAGTAACCTATACCCCAAAGGTGTTTTAGTGCTAGGCATGCACGAAACCATACTTGGACCACACGCCACCAAGTTTGAAAAACTTGGTCAGTTTTATGTTAAGAAATAGAATTTGAGCAACAACGCAATACCCCTTCGCCATGAAGTTTTTGGAAACATTAGACATACACAAAAAAATACAACTTACAGTATTTGCACTGCTAGTTGCACTTTACATTACCTCGGGCTTGTTCCTTTTGGGATTCACTACCTCACGTGCACTTTCCCAAACCGATCATCTAATGCGCCAGGTTTTGACCAACCTTTCGGATCTAACCGTTACGGCTGTAAACATTAATAAAAACAACTCACTCGAAGCCGACCAAAAGCAAGCAATTAAGAGAGTGTTTTTACAACCTCAATATTTCGAAAACACATTCCCCTTCATGGTTGACGATAAAGGGTACATTACTGTCGACATCTTTCGCGAAGGTCAAAAAATCAGAAAAGATATTTTTGAACAGATAAAATCCAGTAAAGCCAAGGAAGGTTATTTCAAATTTACAGAAGAAGATGCAGGGATTATCGTTTCCAAATTAATGTATTTTAAGTATTCCGAGCCTTTCAATAGCTACATCTGTATCTCTGTAAATAAAAATGCAGTATTTGAAGAACTTGCCTCCAATCAAATTTGGATGTTACTGGTGGTATTTGCCTCCGTTATCATCTTCTTCTTTGGTCTTCAATTTATTTTGAAACCACTCTCTGCTGACATTTTAAAGGTACGAGGCACCACCAATATTCTCGCAACAGGGGAACTGCCATCTGAAATCCAAACCAAAAGAAAGGATGACTTTGGACAGCTCATTTTGGCGATGAATAAGCTAATTAAAAACCTCGGATTAACAGCCAAATTTGCCTCAGAAATTGGCAAGAACAATTTAGATGCACCATACACTCCTGTTAGCCAAAACGATGTGCTTGGAACCGCACTTCTTGAAATGCGAGAAAGTCTTAAAAAAGCACAAGAAGAAGAGATTATTAGAAAAGCGGAAGAAGAAACCCAACGCTGGGTAACCGCTGGGCTTGCCACTTTTAGTGAAATTCTCAGACAAAACAACAACGATCTCACCATTCTCTCTGAAAACATCATTCAAAATCTTGTAAACTACCTCAATGCAAATCAGGGTGGGATTTTTGTACTCAGCGATGATGATAAGGAAGAAAAAACCTTAGACTTAGTCGCATCATTTGCCTATAACCGAAAGAAATACCTTACCAAACAAATTATGATTGGCGAAGGTTTAGTTGGAACCTGTGCCGTTGAGAAAAAAACAATTCATCTGAAGGAGATACCAGATGATTATATCAAAATCACCTCCGGACTAGGTGAAGCAAAACCTAACAACCTTCTCATAGTTCCATTAAAGTTAGAGGACAGCGTTTTTGGAGTTATTGAAATAGCCTCACTCAACGATTTTAATCCTCACGAAATTGAGTTTGTTGAAAAGTTAAGTGAAAGCATTGCCTCCACCCTTTCAAGCGTTCGCATAAATCTTAGAACAACCTATTTGTTGGAGCAATCGCAACAACAAAGAGAAGAGATGGCTGCTCAAGAGGAAGAGATGAGGCAAAATATGGAGGAAATGCAAGCCACCCAAGAGGAGATGCAGCGAAAAACTGCCGAACTTGAATCGGTAAATACAGCAATTAACGAAGCTCTGCTCAAGGGAGAGCTAGAAACCGATGGATCCATTCTAAACCTCAACCAAAACTTTATCAATATTTTGGGAACTGCTAGTGATGAGATACTGGGTAGTTCAATCTTTGACCTTGCAGAGGGGAAAACAGTCAGAGAGTTAAAAGAATTATGGAAAACAGTCTCCACCGGAAAAAGTGAGAAAGGCATTTTCCTCTTTAATAGTTCAGAAGGTAAAACGGTTTATCTTATGCTTAGCTTCAGCCCAGCCTTCGATGAAGTTGGTAGTTTTATAAAAGTGCTCGTGCTTGGACAAGATGTTACCGAAACAAAATTGTTAGAAAACCAAGCCAAGCACCAAGCTGAAGAAATTGAAAAGAATATAGAACAAATAAAAATAGAACAGGAAGTTGCCAAAGCACGTCAAAAGGAAATTGATGCCATGTTACATGCGCTCAATCAGAATGTGATTGTTTCGGAAATGATGAGTGATGGAAAGATCACCTTTATTAACCAAAAGAACGTGGATATTCTCGGTGATACTCCGGATAAAATCGTTGGCAAATATCACCGAGAATTAGATTTTACAGCGAAAAAAGATCCCGAGGCATACAAGATTTTTTGGAACAACCTTATAAAAGGCATACCACAAGAAAGGGTATTCTCATTAAAGGTTGGTGATGAAACAAAATGGGTTAGAGAAAACTACAACCCCATTCCGGATGAAAATGGAGACATTTACAAAATTATCACCCTCGGCTTCGACATTACGGCAGAAAAAGATTTTGAGATTGAGGCCGAAAAGTTGAAAAATGAGTTAAACAAGAAAATCGGTAAATAAACATCTGTATCATGTACGAAATTGGGATTGTTGACACCCGAAATGTAATTAGAACAGTAAAGGAAACCTATGGGTACGATTTTACAGATTTTGCTATAACCACATTCCGAAGGCGACTCGACAATGTTATAAACAACCAAAAAATTCGCGATGCCGACAGCCTTATTTCACGATTACAAACTGATAAGTCATTCTTCGACCCGTTTCTTTGTGACATTTCAGTGGATACAACAGAAATGTTTCGAGATCCTTCAGTCTGGAGGCACCTGCGCGATTCCATTATTCCAGACCTAGTAAAGGGACCTACAAAGCCTAAAATATGGGTGGCTGGTTGGGATTCCGGAGAAGAGCTGTACTCCCTAACCATAATTCTAAAGGAATTAAACCTGCTGAATCAGGTCCAAATTTTTGCCAGTTACTTTAGTGATATAAAATTTCAGAAAACAAAATCAGGCGAAATTGAGGCAAAACAGGCCGAGGTAAACGAAGCAAATTATGAAAGGTTCAATGGCACTTCGAAATTATCGACCTACTTTATCACAAAAAACGACATTACCGTTCTAGATCCAACACTTATTGAGGGCGTTACTTTTATCAAACAAAATACTATATTTGATAATTCACCTTCGGGTATTCGTTTGATTTTATTCCGTAACCAAATGATCTACTATAATCAAGGTTTATGCGATAAAATTGCACGTGTAATGGTGAATAGCTTAGTACCTGGAGGCTACTTTCTGCTCGGAATAAAAGAGTATCTTGAACTTTCAGGAGTAGGTGCTGCTGCATTTACTTTAATTGATGATCAGGAGATGATTTATAAAAAGAAGAACAACTAATGTATAAAGCCGTAATCATAGGAGGTTCAGCAGGTAGTTTTCAAGTGATTACCAAAATACTCCATTCACTACCACCGAACTTTCCACTGCCAGTAATACTCTGTCTTCATCGACTCAAGCATGTTCGAAGTGGCTTTGTGGAAGCATTGAGCATTAAATCAGGCATACAGGTAATTGAACCCTACGACAAAGAATCCATCAAGCCAGGGAAAGCTTATCTTGCTCCGGCAAACTACCATATGTATGTTGATTTAGGCAATAGGATTGCTCTTTCTACCGAAGAACCAGTCAATCACTCAAGACCATCCATCGATCTCTCCTTTATAACTGCCTCACAAGCATACCGAGAAAAATTGATAGGAATTATCCTCTCTGGAGCCAATAAAGATGGAGCCTATGGACTTAAAAAAATCAAGGACAATGGAGGACTTTGCATTGTTCAAGATCCAGAGGAGTGCCAGGTTAGAACTATGACCGAGGCTAGCTTAAAGTTAACCCCAGTGGACCATGTGATGAAAACCAATGATATTATTAACTTTTTGAAAAAAATTAAGTAAAAGAGATATTATGAAACCGGCACACCGCAATAGGAGATCATTCGCAACCGCAATTTTCATTGCCGGGGTTATAAGTTCAGTGCTAGCTTTATCAGCAGCAACAAAGGGATTTAAAGAGAGTAGTCCGTGGTTAATTTTCCTTTTTATCATGGTCAGCTTATGTCTATTTATTGCGCTCTTTGCTGTCTACTCCTATCAAACTTATGCTTCAAGCAAGCAAGCTGAAACATTGGCTAACCTTCAAAAAAGGATGGATCAATACCTCGCTCAAGTCGGGCAAAAGAAAAAACAGGTAGCGGAAACCAACGAGGTTCTTTCGTCCAAAGAATTCATGCACAAAGTTATTCCTGATCAAAATCATAATTTTGATTCGATCGAAAAATTTACGGAGGAAATACTTAAAGGTATTGCGCTGGAACTCAATTTGGTTCAAGGGCTATTTTTTATAAATAACAGCAAAACAGAACTGTATGAACTTCAGGGACGATATGCCTACTTTTCAGAAGAAAACCCACACAACTTTAAAGAAGGCGAAGGACTTTCGGGTCAAGTAGCCAAAAGTCAAACCGTTTTAAATGTTACAAATATTCCAGATGGCTACATCACAGTCCTTTCGGGACTAGGTAAAAGTTATCCAAAATATTTAATGATCATACCAACTATTTGGGATGGACATTGCAATGGTATTATTGAGCTAGCGTCATTCAATGAATTTAGCCAAGAGATAGTGAAACTCTTCACCGATATGTCCACAGAACTCGGTGACAGTATTCACCAATTTATGAACAAAGAAGTAAACTAAGAAAAGAGCTACAACATGTGGCAAATATCTGAAATAGTTAAAAGAAGAGTGATTATTGCAGCTACAACAGGGTTACTATTTCCTGTTGCGGCTTGGACTATTGATTTATCTAGAACTGGAAATCCGGCCAACTTTAGTGGACTCCGTTCCATTCACACGAGCGATCCAGCTCTCTGGTTTCTAGATGCCATTCCATTCATTGCTGCGATTGCTACCTTCCTTATTCTTAAACGCCACTACTCCAAGTTGAGTGAAATGGAGCATGAGCTTAATGAAAAGGATGAAAACATAAATCAAAACGCACTGTTCGCCAAACAGATTGGCGAAGGCGATTACAATGCGGTTTTAGAAATCACCAACGAAAATGATATTCTTGGAAAATCGCTCATTGTAATGCGCGACAACCTAATTGAAAACCACAAAAAGGAATCTGAACTTAGCTGGATATCCGACGGGAAAGATCAAGTATCAAACATATTACGGCTTCACAACAATATCGATGAACTTTCCTATGACGTGCTGGTCAAGCTCATTAAATACATCAACGTAATTCAAGGAGCGCTTTACATTTTCGACTCCGAACGCAATGTTCTAGTAAATTTTGCAACTTACGCATACAATAGGAAAAAATATCTTCACCAAGAATTTAAAGTAGGAGAAGGATTAATTGGGCAATGCGCCTACGAACACGACATCATATACCGAAAGGAAATTCCAGACAACTACGCTACAATAACAAGCGGAATACTGGGAGAACAAAAGCCTCAGACAATACTTTTAGTACCTCTCATTACAGATGAAAAGCTACAAGGGGTATTGGAATTTGCCTCCATCGAACCAGAGATTCCTGAATTAACGATCCGTTTTCTGAGAGAACTTGGAGAGATTATTGCAAGAACAATATTCAATTTGAGCATCAATCATAAAACTGAAAAACTGCTTCAAGAAGCTCAGCAAATGACCGAGGAACTTCGTGAAAACGAAGAAGAACTTAGGCAGAATGCTGAGGAAATGAGGGTCACACACGAAGAGTTAGAAAAATCGAACATTAAGCTGGAGGCAAAGATTCAGGAAGTTGAAAATGCACAAAAGAGGCTCCACAGTCTACTTGAAAATGCATCAGAAATCATTTCGATATATAACAAGGAGCAAAAGTTAATCTACATAAGTCCCTCGGTTACAAAAATTCTAGGATACAGCCCCCCCGAGATGATGAGTGGCAAGGACATGGACAGACTTACCAGAAGGGGCGAACAAACCATTTCCGAGTTCTTCGAAAAGCTACTAGAAAACCCCAAGGAACCGCGTACCATCCAATACACCTTTATGAAAAAGGATGGGGAGAAAATTTTCCTCGAAGCCACTGGGCGCAACTTACTTACAGACCCTGCAATCCATGGAATAATTGTTAATTCACAAGATATTACAGAGCGAAAAAGGGCTGAAAAAGAGGAACGCATGCGCAGCAAAATGCAGGCACTCTCCGAGAATTCAATCGACATGATTATCCGAATTAACACTATGGGGCAATTCTTCTATGCCAACCCCATGGTAGAAAATTATCTCGGTATTGCCACCAAAGATCTCATTAATCAAACACTATCGTCGATTAAGTTTGCAGAACCTTTAACCGAGTTCTTTAAAAATTCCATAAAAACTATCAAAGTTAGCAAAGAGAAAATAGAGGGGGATATAACCTTTGTTTCGCAAGTAGGGGAAACAATCATGCATATAGTGGCCATCCCAGAGTTCAACGAAAATGAGTTGGAAACCATTCTCTTTGTTAGTCACGATATAACCGAAGCAAAGCGTATCGAGCTGGAGGTGCAAGACAAGAACCGAAAACTTACCGAAAGTATAAATTACGCCCAACGTATTCAAGGATCCATCTTACCCGACAACCGGCTCATTCGCAAGAGCCTACCAAATTCCTTTGTATTTTACAAACCACGCGATGTTGTTAGTGGAGACTTCCCTTGGTTCTTCTTGAAAGAGGAGAATATTTACATTGCCGCGGTTGACTGTACAGGTCACGGCGTTCCTGGTGCATTGCTTTCCTTTGTTGGTTACTTCACGCTCAACAACGTTGTCGACCACGACAAAGACTATACTGCCGGAGAAATACTAGATAAGCTCCATTATGGAGTTCGCAACACCTTAAAGCAAGATAGGGCCGACGCGGATGCCCGAGACGGCATGGATATTGCACTTTGTAAAATAAATTTAAAAAAGAGGGAACTTCAATATTCAGGAGCCCATCGACCGCTTTACCTGCTGCGCAATGGAGAACTTAACGAATTTAAGGGAGATCGGAAAGCAATAGGAGGCATACCTCACCGAAATAAAGCAGAAACACCATTTGCCAACTACGTTGTAAAAATAGAAAAAGGCGATAAGGTGTTCTTCTTTTCTGATGGACTACCAGACCAAATAGGAGGAGAAGATAAGAAGAAATATTCGGCAGCCCGTATTCGAGAAGCTCTTGTGGCAAATCCTGGATTACCCATGCCAGATTACAGTACTTACTTTGCAAAGGACTTTGAACAATATAAAGGAGACCTCAAGCAAATAGACGATATTTTGCTTATAGGTATTGAGTTTTAAATTGCATATTATACCAAATTAACTAACTTTACGCGCTATGGATAAGAAGAATGTAAAGGGATTTCTTGAGTTTGTTTACGACTTTTACAAGTCGATGAAAGCTCATGAGATTACCTTGGTATACGAGGGGGAAATTACCCACCAAATTACCAAGGCATTCACCTCTCTTACCGAATCCAACATGGCCAAGGAGGAAGAGTCCAACTCCGTGCAGAAAAAGGTATTCCACGTAATGGTTGAATGCCTTCAGAATATTAGTAAGCACGCTGACAACTTTGGCTCGGAGGACTTCCTTTTTGCCGGAAGAGGAATTTTTATGGTAAGCAAAGGTGACAATGAATACAACGTTACCACAGGCAACGTGATCGAGAACACCAAGATCGATGAACTCTCACGTATTCTTGACCAGATCAACTCTCTCGACAAAGAGGGCTTAAAGATGCTTTACAAAAATCAAATGAAGGAAGGTCGACTCAGTGAAAAAGGTGGAGCAGGGCTTGGCTTTATTGACATTGCCCGCAAAACTGGCCGCAAGTTAGAATACCATTTTCTACCCATTGACAACGACTCGCACTTTTTTATTCTTACATCAACCATCGATAGAAACGCCTAACAAAACCTAATTTTTTGCTATGGAAACCATCAAGATTTTGGGAACAGACGATACCCCGCACGTAATTCTTGATCCAGATAACGAGATTTTTGAGATTTCGGGACGATCCTTACCCGAGGACGTAACGGCATTTTACGAACCTGTTCTTACTTGGCTCGATGAATACGCACAGAATCCCAATTCAAAAACAGTATTTACTTTTCGCCTTGTTTACTTCAACACTGCATCATCAAAACTCCTACTCGATATCCTCATGAAACTTGAACAGATGCATGAAGATGGTAAGAGCGTAATGGTAAAGTGGTTCTTCCCAGAAGACGACGAGGATATGCAAGAAGCTGGAGAAGAATACGCCGACATTGTTGACGTTCCTTTTGAGCAGGTGGGATATAATCTTAATTAATGTCGCAACCTACTATCTTTTATTGATTCAACGATATAAAGGATGAGTGAAGAGATACTAAAAGCGTTAATGCAACTCTTTGCAATTATTGCAAAGCAGGACGAAGGAGTTGAGCTCAGCGAAAGAGCGTATGTGGTGAATTTCTTGACTCAGCAGCTTAACGATGAGGCTGTTCAGGAATACATACAGCTCTTCGACGAGCATGCAGGACTTCTTGAAAAAGATGAACCAGATGAAGATAAGAAGAAGGTTAAACTTACCTCTGTTAAAGATTCGGTTCGCATCCTAGGTATCTGCAAAAAAATTAATAAAACACTTACCCAGAAGCAGAAAATCGTTGTATTAGTTCGCTTGTTTGAGCTTATCAATGCCGACAGAAAATTCTCCGAACAACGAATGGCCATCATTAATACGGTAGCCGAGGTTTTCAAACTCACAAAGGAAGAATTTACCGACATTGAAAATTTTGTAATTGGGAATACGCTCCAAGATCTTGACAATCCTAGCGTGCTCACTATTCATGCTCAGGGCAGAGTACAAACGCAAGCCAAGCACATCCCAACCGAATCGCTAGACGGATTTTTAGCCATTCTTCAAATAAAAAGCGTTGATCTCTATTTTCTCCGTTACACTGGAGGAGCAGATATTTTCCTGAATGGTCTTCCAATTAACAATAAGCGCATTTACCTTTATGCTAGCGGAAGTTCAATCAGGCTGCCAAAGGGTAAACCAATATACTACACCGATGTTGTCGCTCATTATCTCGCCGATTCATCACTCACCAAAATATCCTACCGCGTAAACAATGTTGGATTCACCTTCAAAACTGGCGATATTGGATTGCGCAACATCACCTTTGCCGAAGAACATGGCAAGCTAATTGGCATCATGGGTGCATCAGGGGCAGGAAAAACTACCCTGCTCAACGTTCTTTCCGGTAATGAAGTCCCAACTAGCGGTAAAGTTTCGATCAACGGTATTGACCTTCACACGGAGCAAGACCAGCTGGAAGGCGTAATTGGGGTTATCCCTCAGGATGACCTTCTCATTGAAGAACTTACGGTTTTCGAAAACCTATACTACAACGCTAAGTTGTGCTTTAAGAACAAATCCGACGCGGAAATCACCGAGTTGGTTGACAAGACTCTCACAAATCTTGGTCTCCTTGAACGCAAAAATCTCAAGGTAGGATCGCCTTTCAATAAAATGATCTCAGGCGGACAGCGCAAGCGTCTGAATATTGCACTTGAACTTATTCGCGAACCATCCATCCTGTTTGTCGATGAACCCACATCGGGACTCTCTTCTCGTGATTCTGAAAATGTGATGGATCTGCTGAGAGAGTTGACACTTAAAGGTAAACTCATTTTTGTGGTAATTCACCAGCCATCGTCCGACATCTACAAGATGTTCGATAACATGATGATTCTAGACACGGGTGGCTACATGATATATTATGGCAACCCGGTTGAAGCCGTAATGTATTTCAAGCGCATTGATGCACAAATCAACAGTGATCAGGGAGAATGTCCAACCTGTGGTAATGTTAACCCTGAACTTATATTCAACATAGTTGAAGCTAAGGTTGTGGACGAATTTGGCCGGTACACTCCCATCCGAAAAATATCACCGTTAAAATGGGAAGATCATTTTAGAGAAAACATTAAAATGAAGGAAGTGGAAGACATTCAAGTGCCACCTCCTGTATCTCTTAATATCCCCTCCCGAATCAAACAATATGTCATCTATACTCTTCGCGACTTTCACTCGAAGATTAGCAATACACAATATATTGTTCTCAACTTGCTGGAAACCCCAATCCTTGCATTTATACTCTCCTATGTAATTCGATATATCGCAAATCCAAATTCCAATATTTATATTTTCAGGGAAAACGAGAATATTCCCATCTACATTTTTATGGCAATTATCGTTGCCCTATTCATTGGACTTACCGTCAGTGCAGAAGAAATTTTCAGAGATCGAAAAATTCTAAAAAGGGAAGCATTTTTAAATCTCAGCCGATCTAGTTATCTACTATCAAAAATCACTATACTCATTATCATTTCAGCCATTCAAAGCTTATCCTTTGTGCTTATAGCCAACAATATTTTAAGCATTAGGGATATGGGATTTGTATACTGGTTCGCGCTATTCACAACTGCAGTCTTTTCCAACCTTCTTGGCCTTAATATTTCGGCATCCTTCAACTCCGCGGTAACTATATATATTGTAATTCCATTACTCATGATTCCTATGATGGTATTAAGCGGAGCAATGTTTAGCTTCGACAAACTTAATAGGACTATAGGAAGCGTAAATAAAGTACCCTTTGTTGCCGACATGATGGCAACCAAGTGGGTTTACGAAGGACTCATTGTACACCAATTCAAGGATAATGAGTTTGAAAAATATTTCTATGATTTAGAAAAGGAAGAAAGCCAAGCAAACTACAAGATTGTATATTACATTCCCGAGCTTAAAAAAAGATCAGAAGCCTCGCTCCTTTTATTCGACCAATCACCTAACAAGGCCAACCATGACCAAATGGCTGACTACCTTGCTGTTTTAAAGAAAGCGGTTTCTAAGGAGGTGCAATTGGTACCCAGCATTCCGTTTGAGCAAGTTGATCAGCTTACCCCATCGACATACACCATTGAGATTGCGTCAATGCTTGCAGAATATCTTGAAAAATTAGAACAATACTACAACAACGAATTTCAACGAATAGATAAAATAAAAGACATTAAGGTTAACTACCTTATGCAAACCAACAAAGTACTTTACAACGCCAAAAAGCAGGCCTTCCACAATGAAAGTATATCTGATTTGGCAACTAAGGCGCTGGAAAAAAACAAAGTTCTAGAATATAACGATGAGTTGGTACAGCAATACGACCCCGTTTTTAGAGATCCAGAACCAGAATCCTTTATTTCTTTCCGTTCGCATTTTTTAGCACCGAGAAAATACTTTTTCGGACAGTATTGGGATACATTTTGGTTTAATATGTCCATAGTTTGGTCGATGACGATTGTGCTCTACTTTACACTCTACTTTGAGCTGTTAAAGAAAGCCTTAACCTTACTATCCAATATTAACCTTAAAAAGTTTCGTTTTTCTAAAAAATAATTTTTTATCTTTATACAGGCTTAGAAAGATATAAAGCTTAAAACCGAAAACAAGTATGTTGAAAAAGCTTCTATATTTTGTTTCAATGACCGTAATGATGTCGGCCTGTTCGTCATGCGGGCATCAAGGTAATGTTGATTTACAACAATCGCTTGAAGTACCCGATACGGTAATTGAAGATCAAAAACAATTTGATCCAAGTGTGGTGCAAGATATGGTTCAAAACATTGCATCTCCAGTTGAAATTTCGGCTCTATTCAAAAGTTTAAAGGCTCCGTTCTCCAAAGATTACCTTGCTCCTACGAAAAACGTAGATGCCTTTAACACGAGCTTTAGAAAAGCAATTGGTCTTGGTATTTATGGTGCCGATTTAGGATACATCAATATGTATGGAAGAACTACCATGGTAGTAGATTACATAAGCGCCATAAAAACGCTTGCTGACGGTATTAAGGTAGGACAGTTTTTCGATTTCACTATTCTCAAAAGACTTGCAACCAATGATGGAAATATCGATTCACTAATCTACATTTCCACCTCCAATTTCAACAAAATTGACGCTTACCTCAAGGAAACGAACAGGAGTAGTTTAAGTTCAGTAATTATTGCAGGTGTTTGGATTGAGGGGCTTTACCTCTCTTGTCAAGTTTCATCTAATATCTCGAGCCAAAAACTGAACGAATATATTGGTGAACAAAAGATTTCCTTTCAAACGTTATATTTAGTCCTCTCTCACTACAAAAAGGATCCAAATATTCAAGGATTAGTGGAAGACCTTGGTGAACTTAAATCGGTTTACGACGAAATTACCATTACCTATGAAGTGGGTGAACCAAAGACAGAAGAAATTAATGGAGTAATCACCTTTATTCAGAACGACAAAAGTAATGTGAACATTACCGACGATCAACTCAAACGGTTAAAAGCAGCAGCTGAAAAGGTAAGAAACAAGCTAATTGGTGCTTAGTATGAAAAATAAATTCTTAATTATTTCCTTGCTAACGCTTGTTATTGGATTAGTGTCAGGCGGTATGTTGAAGGCTCAATCTGAAGATGAACTCGTTGAGATTTGTGGGATGATAGCCAAGAATGTAACCTATCTTAAGGACTTTAAGATTAAGCTTGATGCTGGTGACCCACCGCCACAGGTTAAACAATCTTTTATCCTTACCAAAAACACCAAATACAGGTTAACCGTTTGCAATTCTAAAGATTATCCTGGAAAGGTTGTGCTACAACTTTTTGACAATGCTCGTTTAATGGGAACCACCTATATGGTTGCAACAGGAAAGGATGTACCATACTTTGACTTTTTATGCCAAAAGACAGGCGTTTATCACCTCATTTTTTACTTTAAGGATGGTCAGCCAGGTCTAGCAGTCGGAACGCTCTCCTTTGTGGAAAAGATATAAGCAACATGTGTTAAGAACTAAAATAAGAGAGAGGTCCAACGGCCTCTTTTTTTATTTCTACAAAAATGCTTGAACAAAGGCCAATACTAAAAACGCAGTAAATAATAGTGACTGGAAACGGGTTGGATTTCGATCAATTGTAAAATAAAAGGTGAGTAAAAAAGAGATGGGAATTGCACAAATATATAAAATCTCTAAAGTAATTCCTGGAACTAACCAATACCCCACGCCACAAGTTAGAAATATCCAAAAAAACATAATGAAGATCTTGCGCGATCGGATCTTGAAGGAGTCGTAATATTGGATAAGTTTAATGCTACCAGCAAACACTAAAAAGGCTACAAAACCAATATAAACAAGCTGCATTTTATCTAAATTATGAGCATATGGTCCTGCTGTTTTAAAAGCATTAGTAATGGCATCAAATAAATAATAAGGCTTATTGTTAAAAAAGAGTTGATAAAATTGGTAAAATGCAAACGGAGAAACAAAACCGACAATTGCCACTGTCCATTCTCGCCAAATAAATTGCCTGAATATTGTTAAGCCAGCCAATACAGGAAAGAAAAAAACAATACCCGGTAGCCAAAAGAAACTACCTAGTCCTATTAAAAATGCTGCCTCATAATAATTTGAGAGCACATCCTTTACCCTATAGGTATTAAAAATTTTATTTAGTGAGAATAATAAAAAGAAAGAGAATAAAGCAATGGGTGAAATAATTTGAGTTGAAGAAGGAAAGCCCGCAAGTAACCCAAAAAAGAGCATTGGCATGAAGGTTCTATCCTGAATAAATATATATTTCGAATTTAGATTTAAGATGAATAGTGAAACAGTAACAAATACGCTGACTCCAAAAATCCACATTATTAAGTGACGAGTCGAAAACCATGAAAAAGACTGGTTAAAAATCAATGAATGTTCGACATATAGTCCACTCTCTTGTTGCATCGATGTAGAAAACAAACCAGACATCCAGTATACCAAAACCATTAAAAGTATAGCAGTAAACGATAACGGTAAACTTCCTCTTAAAAACTTAACCAGCATTTTCATAACGACCCCTTTTTATCTAAAAATTCATATCCAATATCGTTCCTAAAATACATGTTTTTAAATGAGATTGTGGATAAATTATGGTAAGCATTTAAAGCAGCATCATTCAAAGAATTGCCAAGTCCTGTTGCTGAAATAACCCTTCCTCCATTGGTTACAACCTCACCATTTTGGCCAAATGTTGTCCCTGCTTGAAATATAAAACCATTTATCAATTTCTTGTCTAGACCCTCTATTTTCAACCCCTTTTCATATACTTCAGGATATCCACCAGAAACAGCCATCACAGTACAAGCACAATGTGGCGAACTGCCTATCGCATTAGGCTTAAGATTTCCCATCGCAGAATCATAAAGAGCAGGAAGAATATCACCAACGATTCTAGGAAACACCACCTCGGATTCGGGGTCACCCATTCTTACGTTATACTCAATTACAAATGGCTCATTAGCCACATTGATTAATCCAAAAAATAGAAACCCGTTATAGGAAATATGCTCCCTGTTAAGTCCTAAAATGGTAGGCTGTATAATTTTACGCTCAACTTTTTCCAGAAAATTTTTATCGGCAAATGGTACAGGAGATATTGCTCCCATTCCCCCAGTATTTAAACCAACATCGCCTTCTCCAATCCTCTTATAATCCTTTGCTTCCGGAAGAACAACATAATTATTTCCATCGGTTAAAACAAAAACTGAAAGTTCTATTCCAGCAAGAAACTCCTCAATTACAACCGTTTTACTTGCCGCCCCAAACTGTCCGTTAAGCATATCCTTCAATGCCTTTTTGGTAGCGTTTAGATCGCTAAGAATTATAACACCCTTTCCGGCAGCCAATCCATCAGCTTTAAGAACATATGGAGCGGTTAAAAAATCAAGAAAGGCATAACCTTCATTGATAGTATTACCAGTAACCGTTATATATCGAGCGGTAGGAATTCCATTTTTTTTCATGAAGTGCTTAGCAAAATCTTTACTGCCCTCCAGTAAAGCACCATCGGAACAAGGTCCAACAAAGGCAACTCCAATCAATTCAGAATTATTCTTAAAGTAGTTACCCAACCCCATTACCAATGGCTCTTCAGGACCAACAATGACCATTTCTACTGCATTTTCTTTAACAAACCGACCAATAGCACCAAAATTGGTAATATCCAGGTATACATTTTCTCCAAGCCTTGCAGTTCCAGGATTTCCTGGTGCTATAAAAAGTTTGGTGAGAAGTGGACTTTCTGAGATCTTTTGAGCCATTGCATGCTCTCTTCCACCAGATCCTATCACTAAAACATTCATGGAGATTTTTTTTGTAAAGGTAAGCTGTCGCTATAAAATAAAAAAGCCCTCCAAACGGAGGGCTCAATATTCTTAGCGTTTATCTAATAATTAATTTTTTTGTAAATCTGTTAGAACCAATCGACACAATCACAAAGTAACTTCCAGACTTAAGTTGCTGCACATTGAATGGCACCTTATCTTGACCTGAAATAAAATTAATAGTTCCGGTAAAGATTATTGCCCCTGTTACAGATACAATCTTAACATTAGCTATACCAACATATTTCTGATTAATAGAGAAGTAAACTGTTGATGAGGCAGGATTTGGGTAAATAGATACGTTATCTTCTTTGTTTTCAGAAACACCGTTATCCAATGTAATATTAACCAAAACAGAGCCCATTGAGCTACAGCCACCCGTATTAGTAACCTTTATATCAATGGTATAACTTCCAACACCCCAAACGGAACCATCAACATCATAGGTCTGGTCAGTTCCAATATCACCTCCATCGTATTGCCACAAATAGGTTGTAAAACCAGAACCGGCATCAATAGTCCTTGTCTGTGTATTAAGCATATCGATTTGTGTAGTCATATCTAAAACTGGAACGGGGTTAACCGTTATTGTAACCGCTGCAGAAGTGTTGCTACATCCATGCAAGTCTGTTACCGTAACGCTGTAGTTGCCCGCACTTCCGGTAACTAGCGTTTGGCTGGTGCTGTTATCGCTCCATAGGTAGCTGACAAAGCTACCTGCATCCAACGTGGCCATTGAGCCATCGCAAATTGCCTGATCACCGCCCAAGTCAACGGTAGGTAAGGCGTTAACCGTTAAGGCTACCTGGGCAGAGGTGTTGCTACATCCATGCAAGTCTGTTACCGTAACGCTGTAGTTGCCCGCACTTCCGGTGACTAGCGTTTGGCTGGTGCTGTTATCGCTCCATAGGTAGCTGACAAAGCTACCTGCATCCAACGTGGCCATTGAGCCATCGCAAATTGCCTGATCACCGCCCAAGTCAACGGTAGGTAAGGCGTTAACCGTTAAGGCTACCTGGGCAGAGGTGTTGCTACATCCATGCAAGTCTGTTACCGTAACGCTGTAGTTGCCCGCACTTCCGGTGACTAGCGTTTGGCTGGTGCTGTTATCGCTCCATAGGTAGCTGACAAAGCTACCTGCATCCAACGTGGCCATTGAGCCATCGCAAATTGCCTGATCACCGCCCAAGTCAACGGTAGGTAAGGCGTTAACCGTTAAGGCTACCTGGGCAGAAGTGTTGCTACATCCATGCAAGTCTGTTACCGTAACGCTGTAGTTGCCCGCACTTCCGGTGACTAGCGTTTGGCTGGTGCTGTTATCGCTCCATAGGTAGCTGGCAAAACTGCCGGCGTCCAACGTGGTGGTGGCACCTTGACAAATTGCTCGATCTACACCTAAATTCACCGTAGGTAAGGCGTTAACCGTTAAGGCTACCTGGGCAGAAGTGTTGCTACATCCATGCAAGTCTGTTACCGTAACGCTGTAGTTGCCCGCACTTCCGGTGACTAGCGTTTGGCTGGTGCTATTATCGCTCCATAGGTAGCTGGCAAAGGTGCCGGCGTCCAACGTGGTGGTGGCACCTTGACAAATTGCTCGATCTACACCTAAGTTCACCGTAGGTAAGGCGTTAACCGTTAAGGCTACCTGGGCAGAAGTGTTGCTACATCCATGCAAGTCTGTTACCGTAACGCTGTAGTTGCCCGCACTTCCGGTGACTAGCGTTTGGCTGGTGCTGTTATCGCTCCATAGGTAGCTGGCAAAAGTGCCGGCGTCCAACGTGGCCATTGACCCTGCACAAATTGCCTGATCACCGCCCAAGTCAACGGTTGGTAGTGCATGAACAGTAACAGCCATATCAGCGATTTCAACTCCACAACCGTTAATTCCAGTAGCAGTTGCTCTTACAGTGAAGTCGGAAGTAACAGCAGAAACATCACCAGTGGTGCTATTTATTGAAGCGCCTCCGGAAACGATAGAATAAACTATGCCAGCGCTGTTTGAGGCAGTTGCTTGGTAGGTGGAAATACTACCAACACACAATTCTGCAGCTCCTGAGGTAAACGTTGGCACACCTACATTTGGAGTAACAGCCGTAATTATTGGTGCCGAAATTGCACTACATGCATTAACATCTATAACCTTTACCTTTACCGCATCGCCATCGGCAAGAGCAGTAGTAGAATAAAGATTGGAAGGTGATGAAACTCCCAAGGAAACATTATTAATGAAAAATTCATAATTGCTCCCACCGCCTGCTGTAAAGGTCACTGGTGTAGCCTCACAAATACTATTATCATAATCTGATGAAGTAAGTGTGGGCACCGGCAAGCTATGGACCACCATTGTAATATCACTACTCAAGGCTGAACAACCAGCCGCACTTATAACCTTTGCATGAATCAAATCGCCATTTGCAAAGGAGAGGCTATTGTATGATGAGGTAACACCTGGTCCTTGAACCATAATACCATTTGTGTAAAACGCATATGTTGAACCACCTGTTGCAGTTATAACAGCATTACTTCCTTGGCATACTGGGTTATCCAGCGTTGATATACCTGGAACCGGACTTAAATTTTGAGCTGTAAGAGTAACGTTTATCGATTTTGAGCAACTATGTGCATCGGTAAGCAGCAAAGTATAGGTTCCTGGAGTTAGATTACTTTGATTTTGAGCACCCTGAACAATTCCTGAACCATCACTAGTGGTCCAAAAATAGCCATAAGGTCCGGTACCTCCTGTAACTGAAACGCCAATTGAACCATTGGTCGACTCCGGGCAAGTGGGATTTATTGGTGTTGTTGTAATAACAATATCCGCTGGCTCATATAATGTAGAATTGTAGGACCGTAGACAAGAATTATTATCCTGAACAACAACATTGTAATTACCAGCAGCAAGACCAGTAAAATTTGGGTTTACATCAAATACACCACCATTTACAGAGAAAGTGTAACTAGGAGTACCACCAGATGGAGTAATGGTTATTGACCCATCGCTGCCACCATGACAAACAGGATTGGTAACAGCAAATGAAGCGACAACTTGAGTAGGTTGTGCTAATGTTTGGTATTCTTTTTTGTAACAACCATTACCATCCGTCACAATTACCCAATAACTATCCTTCGCAAGATTTGTAATACCCTGAGAGGTAAGAGTATTCGACCATAAATAGGAGTATAATCCAGTTCCACCTTGAACATTATTTATGGTAAGCGCACCATCCCTTGTGCCATAGCAAGAAATAGGTGTTGTAACATCAACGGTATAGGTAATATCGTTTGGTTGAGTTATACTCGATGAGGCCGATGCAAAACAACCATTGGCATCGGTAACAACTACCGAATAGGGACCAATTGGTTTGTTGTTTAAATATTGGGTAGTTGCTCCACCCGAGCTCCACAAATAGGAATATGGTGAAGTTCCACCTATTACAGTAAGATTTATGATTCCATCGCTACCACCGTAGCAAGTAGTTATGTTCCCAACAGCACTAGCAGACAAAACGCTAGCAGGTTCAGTTATGGAGAAGTTAACAGTCTTTGTATCTACTCCATCGGCCACCGTAGCAGTATAACTTCCCACAGCTAACCCCGTTGCCTGATGCGTTCCAGAGAATGCTGAAGAATAAACCTGTGGCGTTTGTCCAGATACGGTAACAGTTATGTTTCCTGTGGTTGAATTAGCCCAAGCAATAGTTGCAGTTCCTGTGCTACCACCCTTACAAAGAACATTTGTTTTAGCTTGTAGGGTTGCATAGAATACTCGTTGGTCGTCTACCCAAAAGGTGGTATCGGCAACGCAAGAATGAGAGTCGGAAAGTGTAACTTTGTAATCACCGCCAACTACAAGGCCAGAAATATCTTTGGTTGTTGGGCCACTGCTCCAGCTATAGGAATAGGCTGGTGTACCACCAGTCACATTAAGATTAACGGCTCCAGAAGTTACGTTATCAATGGGAGTAACCGTTGAACCTTTAAACACAATTTTCTGCGGCTGTGTAATGGTGAAAGACTTATCGAGACTACACCCGTTTTTGTCAGTTAAAGTAACTATATAGGTTCCGGCAATTAACCCCGATTGATCTTCTGTAGTTTCATTAACTACATTACCATTGGTTGTGTTCCAGAAATATTGGTAAGGAGTAACGCCACCGCTTGAGGTAATGTCAATTGTTCCAGTTGCATCACCATAACAGGTCAACGTTGCTGTAGTAGTTCCAGAAACAGCAAGTACTGTAGGTTGAGTTATCGTGGTAGAGGTTGTAGCAATACTGCCATTAAAGTCGGTAACTGTAACTGCATAAGTTCCCGGAGCAAGTCCGGTTGCTACAGAATCGCTTAGGGCGATTGGAGATCCATCCAGTGTCCATGCATAGGTATATGGGTAAGTGCCAAAATATGGAGTTACCGTTAACTCACCCGTTGAAGAACCATTACAAAGAATATTTTGCTTATGGGTAAAAGCGGCAGAGAAAGGGTTCGCATACTTAGTTACAAATACATCCTTCCCCGCAGCTGTATTTGTCAACGAAAATGAACCTACTGTTAAGGGATTTGATAAATAGTAACCAGCAATATAGGCATTACCAGCCCCATCGTATCCCACGCCCTGCCCACGCTCTTCCAAGGCTCCCTGCATACTTTGTGCGGTAACAGGATTACCTTCGGTATCATACACATAAAAACCTGTATCAAGGTTAGACAGTGATCCTGAACTAATTGTATTTCCATTGAAGTTTACACTACCGCAAAAATAGCCTGACAGAAATACGAGATTATCGCTAATTGCAAGTCCATAGCCATTATCGGATCCGGCATCACCATTCAATGTCTTCCATAGCAATCGGCCTTCGGGGCTGTACTTTGCCAGTAAAATATCGGGACTGTTGGATTTTGTAGCATAGGTAGATGACTGCTTGGTGGCTGTACTATCTAACGTACCAGTTGCCTGAGCATAACCAGTAATATAGACACAGTTGTCTGGACCAACCTTAACCGTGTTCAATTGATCATCGCTGGTTCCACCACCTTGCCTAACCCAACTAACCGCTCCAGTGGAAGAATTTAACTTAAATAAAATTAAGTCACCAAGTCCTTTTGACGTATAGGTAGATCCAACGGTTACGTTGCCATAAAAACCGCCACCAACATAAAGGTTGTTGTCCAAATCAACAGCAATGGATCGAAATACAGTTAAAGAATTCGTTGTTTGAAACTGCTTTGCCCAGTAGAATGAGCCAGATGTATCATACTTTGCCACCCACTGGTCCTGCCCTGAAGCTGAAACATTATATGCAACCGTCCCTCCCGGTTGGCCGGAGCCACCAAACGTTATAGGAGAAGACTTAAACATCCCTGTCAGGTAGAGGTAACCATTGCTTGAATGTGTTATGGCCAATGCTCGATCACCCTGAGTTCCAGTAGCCAAATCTTTTGCCCAAACAATGGAGCCATCTGGTTTATACTTTGCAAGAAAGATATCTTGATTTCCTGTGCTCGTAATATTTTTGCTGCCAAAAGAGGCTGTTAAGCTAAATCCTCCACAAATGTAGACGTTGTTATCGTTATCAACCGTAACGCCAAAAGGGTCTTCATTACCTGTACTCCCAGCCTTATTTATCCACAACAGCGTTCCGTCGGAAGCGTACTTAGTAAGGTAAATATCTCGACCTCCAATAGAAGTAACAGTTTGGCTTGCAATTGTAAAATCGCTATTATAAATTCCTAAAACCAAAAGATTGCCAGATTTATCCAGACTGAAATCTCGCACCTCCAAATCGGCGCTTCCACTCAGTTGTTTTGCCCACTGCCAAGTCTGTGCATGAGCGGCAAAAGAAAAACTGAAAAAAAACAACACAATCAGTTTACAGAGAACTCTCATATAGTTATTTTTTAATATTTTTATCAACAAAAAATAGAAACACTAATATTAAACGTAATTTCTAAGCGAAAGTAATTAATTTTCATCTAACAAAAGTTTAAGCTTATCAAAAAATGAACAACCCAATAATACATATAGGATTTCCAAAAACAGGGACAACTTGGTTTCAGATATCTTTTTTTCCAAAAATCAAAGATATAACTCTTGTTGAAAAAGAACTAATAAATAGAATTATTATAAAACCAAATGCCTTCAACTTTAACAAGACTGAAACTTTAAATACCCTTCAAACATTATCCTCCAGTAAAAAATTGGTAATAAGTTCAGAGCGACTTGTTGGTACATTTAACAGAGGTTGGCTAAATGGATTTCAGCCCAAAGAGTTGGCCAACCGATTGAATGCATTATTCCCAGATGCTACAATCATCGTTTTTATCAGGAAACAAGATGATGCAATTTCATCAGCCTACCAGCAATACATAAAGAATGGAGGAACATATAGCACAAACAAATACCTTAATTCCTCCAGCTTCTTCCTTTTCAATCTCGACCACCTGCACTACTACCAAATCATAAAATACTACTGTGAATTATTTGGTCGTGACCACGTAAAAATATATCTCTTTGAAGACTTCAAGAAAGACCCTATGGCATTTGTACAGAAATTTGCAACAGAGCATCAACTTGATTGCGATTGGGATAGAATTGCATTCAATCCAGTAAATGAAAGCCCACCCAAAACAGCAATTCCCTTAATGAAATTCATCAATAGATTTTACTATAGAGGCTACCCTTTCAAACAATATATCTTTCCAATTCCGGGCACAAGAAAAATTGCATCATGGCTGAGTAAATCGAACATTTTAGGTCGTAAAGCAAGCAATGAGCAAATGTTGGGCAGGCACAATTTGGATTATATTACTGATTACTTTCGAGAATCGAACAACAGTCTAATGAATAATTTAGGCGTTAAGGGCCTTAAAGAAAACAACTACCCGCTTTAGTATGCAAAATCTTCCACCAATAATTCACATTGGCTATCCCAAAACGGGTACAACTTGGTTCCAACAAAAGTTTTACCCCACCATTGAAAATGTTCGCTTCATCTCAAGAGAAGAGTTGATTGAAAACCTAATCAACATTGATGTATTTTCTTTTAATCCGTCAACAGCAAGGGGTATATTCGAGCAGTTGTCTGATGGTAAAGTAATGATAATCTGTGAAGAACTTTTAGTGGGTGGATTAGATATCGGCTTCGGGATTGGTGAGTTTATAAAGGAGGTTGCCAACAGAATTAAAAAAACATTCCCAGAAGGGGAAATAGTTATTTTTATTAGAAATCAAGAACAGATGATTCTTTCTGCGTATAGCCAGTATATCAAAGCAGGTGGCACTTTTTCTCTTAGTTCCTATGTAAATTCACAAACAAGATTTAAGGCATTTTTTAAAAATCATCATCTCTTCAACTTGAAGTTCTTTGAATACGACAGAATCATTGAATTATATGTATCTCTCTTCGGTCGTGACAAGGTGCATATATTTCTTTATGAAGATTTTGCAATTAATCCAGAACAATTCATTGACAATTATTGCTCAGAGATGGGTATTGAAAAGAACAGTATATCAAACATGTCAATGGTTATGAACCCTAGACTTTCAAACATCTCGATGTTTATATTTAGGCTTTTAAATCATTTTACACGAAAAAACACCGTGTATAAAAAATATTATTTCAATCTAAACAAATTATATTTCTATACCCTATCCCTAATTCGTTTTATAGACCAAATAAAAATTACGAAAAGGAAGAAACAGCAAAAACTTCCGCCACCGCTTAAGAATCGAATTCAAGATTACTATAAGGCTTCAAATAATCGTTTAACTAGATACATTAGCATTAATCGACTCAAACAGTTTAAGTATCCGCTTTAAACATGTTTTCAAAAGCGTTATCATCCGATATCATTTTTTCAAAAAAAAGTTCAGACTTAGTGGTGTTATTAGCAATTAGTTTTTTGTCGATGCGTAAAATTCGTTGCAATCTAAATTTATTTTTTAGAGAAAAAGTGCCGTTAAGTCGCACAAATAGCCAAGTTAAAATCTTCCAATTTGATATAACAATAGGAATACTCATCCGATCATACATGGAAAGAGGCCTTCTAAATCCTGCAGCATGATGATAAATCACGCCCTCGTAAACCGAACACAAAATTGGATGATCAATAAATCCGCCTGTCCTTAAAAGTTTTCGCCAAGAAACACTTCCTTCGTTGAGAAGTTTCAACAAATTACCGCCAACGTCCGTCCGGTAAAGGCCCGGTATATATTCCCATTGAAAACCCATTTTCCAATCCCCTTCAATCTTTCGCCAAAACCCAACAGTCGTAATGCAAAACGAAGGGTGAGGTTGAATATCACCAGCATTTTCTATACGTTGAATGGCAGCTAACGGAGAGGTAGATAACCACTCCTCAAACTTTATATCAGTATTAGCTATTGGAAAAGCATCACCGTCAATAAATATTAGGGTATCTTCATCGGAAACTGCCTCATGACATACAATATCCGCCAAAACATTTAACTTCACTGCATGGCTTTGGATTGGCTCGGTTGAAGCAAAATAGAACTTATCCCGATGGTTCGCTGCACTTCCACTCAAAAATGCGTAAATTCGAAAAGGCTTCCTGACATACCGATTTAGGTATTTTAGCTGGATGTCAATCCATTTATCTGATTCCCAATGAACGGTAGCAATATGAATCATGTAAAAGAGATATCTGCGATTAAAATTCTTCTGGTGGCCTACATCAACAGATCCGGTTCAACTTTACTGATGAACGAACTTAGCAAAGTTAAGAATATTACCTGTCTTCCGGAATCAGAGTTGCTCGCCAAAAAATTGCTCCGAAATCCAACCAAAAAGATTAAGCGCACATCAAAAGTCGTAATAGAACTAGACAAGGCATTACATAATAATAACAAGTTAAAGTTATTTAAAGGAATAGGAAGCTTTGGAGAACTAATTGTTATTGAAGAAAACTCCATTTCACAACAAGAATTGTTTCGACGCTTCATTATAAAAGCAGCAATCGCAGAAAATCCCGATACGGAGATCGTCGTTTTCAAAAATACCCACATTTCATACTACATTAAGAATATTCAAGAGTGTTTTATTCAAGATGCCAACATCTATCTACTTATACTCCTTAGAGATCCTCGCGCAATATTTCTGTCCCAACTAAAAGCGGTAGGATCATGGAAAATACCAATGGCAAGCGATGCAGCAGCAGTTATTTTCGAATGGAGAAGGCTTTCCAATGTCTATAATTATTTTCAAAGAAAGAAACAATCGTGGGTTAGTAGTCTAAAATATGAAAAACTAGTTACTGATACTGTTTCCCAAACAAATAATCTCTTTGTTTGGCTTAATATAAATATAGAAGTAAACGGTAAAGACAACAATGGAACATATCAAAATAAAATTCCAAAGGAGTTACAACACCTACATCAAAACATAAAACTTGAGATACAAACAAAATCGTGCAACCTGTGGCAATTTGAACTTGATAATGAGTACCAGCAAAGAATCGCATATATGCTGAGGAAACCAATGATTCGGCTCGACTACAACACCCATTTAGAGAAAAGAACTCTCCATTGGTGGCAGACAGGAGCAGTTACCGTTTCAATAAAAATTGCAATATTGTACCTAAAGATGAAATTATTCGGTCCGGAGATACCTCAATCTAATGGTGAATAACATTCTAATAATTACCTCACAAACCTATCCTTCGGCAGCAGGAGACGGTAGAAGTGCATTCTTTCTTGCACAAGAACTTTACAAGCAGGGAGAGAAATGTGACATTCTTACCCTTGAAACAGACGAAGAGCAGATAATAAACCATGATTACAGTATACTTAATCCTTCAATTATCAAGATAGCTTACCACGACAAAACACTTACAGGAAAAATAACCACCCGTATCCACTTGTTTTTCTTTCTGATTGTACATTTAAAACGATATAACACTTGGTTGATTTATGGCAAAACATTAGGGAATAGAATTGCCCTAATTCTTGGAAAAATAACAAGAAAAAAAACAATTTTCCGCCCTACACTTTGGGAATACGATGATCTTCAGACGTTAACAAAAGGGTCACTTTTTAACAAATATACCTACCGTCTCTCCACTGGCTTTTGGTCTCTTAATCCATCTATTACAGAAACAATTCTAAAAATTGGAATAGAGCAAAATAGAATTTTTGAATCTCCACAAGGGGTTAGTGCAGTTTTTTCGCCTCCACAGCCAGGCGAAAAGGAAAAACTACGCAAGAAACTAAACATCCCCAACGACAAAACAATAATAACAATGGTAGGCCATGCTATAAAAAGAAAAGGCTTTCCTGCTGTATTCAACTTATTCGAAGATATAGACAACTTCTATCTTATTGTTGTTGGAACCAACAATCCGTCTCCTAATGAGAGGCTGTTTCCGTATTATGAAGAGATGCAGACAATTACAAATATAGGCCAGCGATTAATAGGTCCGAATATTCAATTCACTGGCAAGATTGAAAACGTTTCAGAATACCTGAAGGCATCAGATATTTTCTTGCATGCTTCAACCAGAGAAGGGTTCCCTCCAAATTCCCTCAATGAAGCAATGTCCGTAGGATTGCCTTGCCTAGTAAAAAAGATTGTGGGAATACCACAGCGAGATTACTCAAATGTAATAATGGTATACAATAACGAGAAGGACTTTAAAGCCAACATAAACTTACTAATACGAAACAACCAACAAAGGAATGAGCTGAGTTTAAACGCTGCTGATTTTTCAAGAAGACACCTTGACCTTAAAATCATCGCCAACAACCTTGTTGCATTTATCAACAGCATCTAGCCGAAAGCAACAAAACCAATTATATCGTGCAATCAACAAATAGTTTCCGAATTAGACTAAAACAAGTCCTATTAATTTGCGAAACTCTTGCTGATCCATTTAATGCTGTGGCCGTACGTAATTTTTCATCACTGATTAGCAGGTAAAGTTTTTCAGCAATTTCTTTTACTGACGGAGGATTAGATAAGAAAAGAAGGTCTTTTCCATCCTCAAAATAGCAGCCAATATTTTCCTTGCCCGTGCAAATTACTGGCACTCCAGCAAGCATCGCCTCCAGAATAACCAATGGAAAATACTCACTTTCCGATGGCAGCACAAAGATATCAGCATTATAATAAAGAGAGTTGCGCTGCTCCCTTTCGACACCACCAATATAGGTTACCCGTCCTTCCAATCTCAACAACTTGGTTAAATCAAAAATCTTCTGTGGAATGGAGGGGTCGGGAGAATACCCTGCTATGGTTAGTTTCAAATCTGGAAACTTATTAGCAACCAAAGCAAAAGCTTCTATCAACTTAAAAAAACCCTTATGAGGATAGAGGTTTGATAAGAAAAGAATATTGATTGCCTTCTCCCTGATTGGTCTTTGAATGGGCTCAAAGTCAACTGTATTGGGAAATGAAAACAAATTTTCCGGATTCAGTCCCAACGGAATCAACTCTCGCTCAACAAGCTGTGGCGATAGATGAACAACCTTACACCCTCTAAAAAGATTTTTATAAACAAACCTGTTTAACCTAGTTGGTTTTACGCGATGAAGGCCTGGTCGGTGCAAATGAGCTACTGGAGCTGCACCAAAAATTCGAATAAGAATAAGATACAGACCATCCCTAAAAAGAATTGGTCCAAAAGGAACCATCGAGAAGTAAACAATTCTTGGTCGATAAGTAATGAGGTCAAACAGTAGTTGAAAGAAAATTCCAAATGCCTTAAAGACCTTGATTATAGAGAAATGTTGCAGCTGCGAAAGTTTGGTAGAAAAATTTAGCGGAATAACTCGCTTTTCAAACCCTTCGTTTACCACCTCGCTGTCGAATACCATCCTGTTCATTTCACTTGCCCCATGAACAGGCGGTGGAAGTTGAACAAGGTAAAGAATACGAGGCTTAACCATTTGCTAAAGCCTGATTGATTTCATTTTAAATCCGCGCTCTTTTAGGCCTTCCAGCACTCGCGGTAATGCATAGCGCAAATTTTTCTCCGCCTTTTTCGAATCATGAAAAACAATAATAGAGCCAGGACGAACCACCTTAAGAACATTCTTTACGCACCCCTTACCAGATAATGTCCAACTGTAGTCACGACTCAGCACATCCCAGAGAATAAACCGATACCGTTCCTTAAGAACATGAACTTGCGAAGGTTTTATACGTCCATATGGAGGACGATAAAGATTAGTAGAGATAAGTGATTCTGCCAAATCCACGTCATGCACATATTCAGCCGAATCGGTTCCCCACCCCTTAATATGGCTGTAGCTGTGATTGCCAACTGCATGTCCTCTTGCAAGAAGTTGCTCAAACACCTCAGGATGCATCTCCACATTTTTGCCTAGGCAAAAGAAGGTAGCTTTGGCATCATACTTATCCAACTCATCCAGAACCCAGGGGGTAATTTCCGGAATTGGGCCATCGTCAAAAGTTAGAAACACCGAGTCGATCTCCTCTGGGAAACTCCATATAAACTCAGGAAATATTCGCTTAATCCATCCCGGTGGTCGAAAATACGCCATGACTTCAATTAATTTTCACTACAACAATTATTTGATTGTTCTCTTTTCCGAATAATCACTTTGCAAAGAAACTGCTTTTTTTAAAACCTGCGTTGCTCTCTGCAAATCATACTGAACATATGGCTTCATTGCAGGGTTAATCGTGTTATAGTAGTTGATTTCTTTCTTCTTTCTGGCAATCAAACTATCAATAAGACAATTACCAGAATTTAACCTACCTGCATTGAGGTAACTTGAAGCAAATTCAATTGCAACATCACCCCACTCCAAACTCCAATCGCCAAAATAACTTTTACAACTATCCAAGACAGAGGCTGCCTTTTTAAATTGGCCATAAGCAATAAGGCTATCGGCTAATTGATCATATACACCATAGTAGTAATGGATGTATTTACGACAGGTTTCGTCCATGTATCCCCCAACACCACGTCTAAAACTAGACATCTCAACCAGATTGCTAAAAGCCTTATTAGAATTATTTTTTTCAAGATGGCTACAATCGACCCGATTTAGACGAACCACAAGACCCTCGTTAACGGCCAATTCAGAAAGGTTTAGAGTTGAAGACAACGGCACCGATGCCGTAAAGTAAATTGGTCTATCGTGTCCGTTAGCCGCAATAATATCGAGCAAGGCTAAATCCCAACTTCGAAGAGAATTTTGTTTTAAGTTGGCCACAATACAACCATTTCTATTTCCATCAACGGTGTCGTAAAGAGGAAGTAAAAAAGATTTTGACTGCAACACAGTAGGCATAGAGGATTTACTCTCTCCCACCTGGTTAAGATTAAATCCCATACGAATGAGGCTATCAAGCGGTATCGGTGTTTCGGTACCAGACAGCACAGGAATTAGTTTCGTTAAGTTTGTCTGATAAAAATTGTCACACCCAATTAGTTTAATAGGAGCTGAAATATTCACTGCACGCTGAATTTGTTCAACCGCCCATCCTGTTTTCAGATAATTTAGGTTAATAACACGAATATCGGTTCTATAACCCTCCGCTTCCTGCAAATACCACAATGGAAATGTATCGTTATCTCCATAAGTAAATAGAATAGCGTTTGGCTCACAGCCAGAAAGATAATCGTAGGCTAACTGCCTTGCAAAATAACGATGTTCCCTACTATGGTCATCAAAATTCTGACCTAACATCCATCCCGGAATTGCAAGAAAAAGGATCGACAACATCACCACCGCTACGCCTTTTGAACGAAAAAGATTACTCATTACCGATACAAAAAAGCCAACGCCAATCCCAATCCAGATAGACCATACATAAAAAGAGCCCACGTAAGCATAATCTCTCTCGCGCGCTTGAAATGGGGTTTGATTAAGAAACAGTGCAATGGCAATGCCCGTGAAAAAAAACAAGAGCAATGTTGGCCAAAAGTTTTTTCCTCCATTAATAGACTGAACAACCAAACCTAAAACCCCAAATAACAGCGGGAATAAATAGTAGATGTTACGGCCCTTGTTATTTGAAAAATTTAACGGCATCGATTCAATATTCCCCTCTCTAATAGTGTCAATTGCATTAATGCCAGTAATCCAGCCGCCATGCATTAAATCACCATGACCTTGCATATCGTTCTGCCGTCCAACAAAATTCCACAGAAAATATCGAGCATACATAAATCCCATTTGGTAGTTCACCAGAAATTTAAGATTATAAAAATAATTTGGTGGCACGGACCTTCCTCTTGAATCCACAAGTTCACTGGAAGGAATCGAAGCCCAACTCTTGTAGGCATCTTGATAGCTGGACGACGTACCATACATTCGTGGCAAAAGCGTACAATAACGAGAATTGTAAATCACTTTTCCAGAAGAGTAAGCAACAGAATATCGACCATTTTTAAAAATATAATGTTTATTCCCTATGCCTATTTTTTCAATGGGAGCATTAAAATTGGGCCCATAAAATAGTGGGGAATCACCATATTGATCACGGTCAACATAATTCCAGAAAGCAATTATATTATTGGGGTTACCAGTATTTAAAGGAACATTTGCAGACGATCGAATTGGTATAATTGCATATACAGACAGACCAACTATATAAAGCAAAGTTGAAGTCCATATTACTTCGAAAAAAGGCTTCTCCAATAGTTTTGCTCGGTAAATACCAAAGGCCAAACTACCAAATACAAATAGGTAACAAAAAAAAACTCCGCTCCACTTATATAATCCCATGCCATTTACAAAGAGAAGTTCCATCATCCACCCAAGTTGAAGCAAAAGGTAAGGAATGAAGGTAAATGCAAACAGAAAAATCACACCACCCAGTAAAGAACCTTTAACCACACTAATAAAGTTGAGCCGATGACCAACAAGCCATGCAACAAGAACAACCGAAGGGATAACAAGCAGATTAAGTTGATGAACACCTACACTCAGACCGAGCAAAAGAGCGATCAAGTAAATCAAGCGTCCTCGACTATCTGCTGTTCGAATTTCAGAAAGAATCAAAGTCAGATAAAAGATAAGTGCAGTAAAGAAAATTGAAAGTGCATAAACCTCTCCCTCTACCGCCGAAAACCAAAACGAATCGGTAACGGCAAAGCAAAATGCCCCAATAAGACTTGCACCATGAACAATAATGTTAGACGTAGACTTATAAAGTCTTAAGACCAAATGCTGCAACAGCTTAACAAGCGTAAGATAAAGCAACATTACAGTCAACGCTGAGGCCACAGCAGAGAGAACATTTACAGCTAAAGCTGCATTATTTTCTCCAAAGACAATCACAAATAGACGGCCAAGCAAAGCATGTAACGGCGCACCAGGAGGATGACTAACCTCCAACTTTGCGGCGCAGCCAATAAATTCCCCACAATCCCAAAAGCTCACCGATGGTTCGAGTGTAATGAGATATAATAAAAGTGAAACGCCAAATACGCAACTTGAAACGACTACCTGTATACGTTTTCTAAACATATGACCGTCCGTTTGGAAAAGTTTCAATAGCGTGTAAAGGTAAAACAATTGGTTGTATATTGTCCGCAAATTAAAGCCCACATGAACCTTCGTTGCTGTCGCCTACTTATTTCATCTATAGGACTAATAGCTGTACTTACAAATTCCGCAGTAATTAGTGCACAAGAAACAAAACCAACAAGCCAACCTGATTCTGGGAGAGTTTTTTTCGAAATTCGTGCACTTGGATTTTTTCAAAATTACGAATACTTCAACCCAATAAAACAAGGTGAAACCCTCCCTGGTATTTGGTTACAACCCACCATCAGCTATAGACCTTTCGACGGATTTAATTTCAGAGCAGGTATACATATATTAAACTACTCAGGTAAAAGTACATTAGCAAAAGTTCAGCCGTTACTGTCCATGGAAACTGATCTCTACCAAAATTTAAAACTAATTCTAGGCAGTTTTTATATGCAAGACCATCATCGGCTAGAAATTCCTCTCTACAGGGATGATTTCTACTACAAAAAACCGGTGGAAAATGGAGTCGAACTAAGGTTAAACAGCAAAAAAGTCTGGATCAACGTTTGGATTTCGTGGGAATCGTTTATTCTTCCCCATGATCCCTTCCAGGAAAGATTGTTTGCAGGACAGTCAGTTCAAGCTAAACTGTTCTCATCCAAAAATTTTCAAATCACCTTACCATTTCAACAAACATTTGCCCACAGGGGTGGTCAAAATATTGCCATTGACACTACCATAATGACACTCTACAACGTTGCATCAGGACTAACCTTTAATTACAAAAGAATTGGATTAACCGCAATGTATATGGGCTATAAAGACCTTTCGCCAGAAAAACAGCAAGCCTACAAACAGGGAAGCGCAGTGTGGGTAAATTTCTTTTATAATTCTAAAATATTACAATTATCTGGTGGGTATTGGAATGCACATCAATTTATGTCGCCAAAAGGAGAAGAACTTCTCATGTCCGCTCTTACCGAATCAAATTCGATGCGATATCCAAATCTTGAAGTTTGCTTTGGCAATGTAAAAATATCTAAAGAACTTAAAAATGTTGGATCATTAGTTTTCACCGCTGGACTATTTCAAAATCTAAGACTCAGCAAGCCTGACTATTTTTATGGCATCAGTATACATGTCAATCAAGAGTTTTTCCTTGGAAAAGTTAAAGCATCACAGTTAGTAACAAAATAGCGCCAAGGAATCGACTTCCAATAATCGCCAGCATAATCTACACCAATTCTTGGCCCCTCCTCAAAGGGCAACCTCTTACCACGTTCAAACCACAACCGCGAGGAGCAAGTAAGATCCTCCCCATAATAATCACCACCAATACCAAGCATCTTGGTAAGCCTACCTGGACCACTACAGTCGTGCAAACTACGAATTAAAATTGCCTGAGGATTACCCACCTCACCAGTAACAATATTTAAAAGCCAATGCATACCATAAACCAAATAAACATAGACTAGGCCACCTTCTTGAAACATAACCGACGTGCGTGGTGTTTTGCCTTTGCTGGCATGGCAGGCCAAATCCTCAACACCTCTATAAAGTTCAAGTTCTGTAACAATATGACGGCTCTCAATTCCATCCAAACTTTTATGCACGAGAATGGATCCTATTAAATCAGGTCCAACTTGGAGCACATCCCTGTTATAAAAGTCACGACTTAATTTTGTCATCATTGGGTAATTCTGAAAGATGGGTATTTCTGGCGAGTATGAGAATCGCATAGAAAAAAGCTACGAACGACACCCCGACATGAACCTCAAGGGTGTCTTCGTCGAGCATTGAAACTAGAGCTATGAGCATAAAAGCATTAGCCAACAAATTATTACCCGATTTAGTTAGAAAAAAAGGATAAAATAAAGCAACTAAAAATAACAAACCACCTAAAATACCATCACTTACAAACATGGTAAGATATTGGTTATGCGCTCTAAGTCGAAATTCCGGCTTTAATTCGGGAAGATGAGTAGCATAGTAATCAGCATACGCTTGCTTAATATCACCGGTTCCAACGCCAGTTAACCAATGGTTTGAAAATATTTCAGCAGCGGCCTTCCAAAAAATAAACCGTTGTGCAAAACTAAATCCTCCTACATTATTATCCTTCTTATAGGAATCAAGTTCCCAAATCGTTCGATATATTTTCCACTTAAGGCTATAATGATTCATCTCCATCACATTGGCAACACCATTATTTATGGCCATAATCTCTTTCTTACTAAGCGACCAAACCCCAACAGAATCTTTTCGAAGGCCCTTCGATGTCAGGAACCTTTTTAATACTAGATTTACCGGATAACCAGTTGACACAAGACTGTCATATCCAATGCTACTTCGTCGCGACCATTCTTTACGAAGTTCCGGTTCACATATATATACATTAACAAAGTGTCCATTCTCAACAGCAGTTGATTCTAATAAGTTGGTATACAATCGACCATTTAAAGTTTTGCTGGAAGATAAATCATCGGGCAACGACTCCACCGAATAATAAAAAGAGATAGTATTGGTAATATAAGAAGCAAAAAGGAATATGGCTGCCACAAAAAAAGTAATAGCCCAAAAGCGATAAACTACATTCCTTATTTTTACAATTTGCCATACTAAAAACCACACCGTAAGCAACGCAAGTATCACAACGCCTGTTAATGATTGCAAGATTAATATGAATACATAAAGCCACACTATCAACAAAAGTGCTCCACCCTTTGCCCAACGTGGAAGTTCATGAGAAAAGCAACGAAACAGATAGACCGAAACAGACAATGCCAAATTTACGAGTAAGGAAAACCGAATATGTGATATAAACAAGGAGATATCCCTACTCGAATGAATTGGCCTTGGTATTATTTGAAAAACCACCAACATGCTAACAAACGATCCTACTAGAACTCCAGCAATTAATCCAAAAAGAACTATCACCAATTCCTTACGGGTAAACGGAATGGTAGAGCTGTAAACTAATGGTAAAAAGAGAATAGGTAACTTGATACGGAGATCATGAATTGCCCAACCAAAATCAGAAGTAAAGGCAAGTCCTGCAACACTTAAAAAGTATATGACCAAAAACCATAGAAGTGCCTTGTTGTCTTTTATCGTCGTTAACTTATCATTAAAACCACCCTCTAAAATCCAATTAACTATAATGGAAATAATTCCCACACTTAAAGCAAATTCACTTATCGGAAGCGAAAAAGCAATAGCGGTAGAAAAAAATACCAGAAAAAAACGGTGAATATATTTGGGAAACATGAGCCTAGTATAATTGAGTTTTCAAGAGGTTCCAAAACTAAACAATAGTAACGATTACACAAGCAGTATTAGTGTAATGGCCTATGAAATAAATTGTTGATAAGTTGGTTAAATTGTTAAAATAATTGTATTTTTGCATCCCGCAAATTGTGCGGAATTGGATCATTTAAGTATCAGGTATTAACTAAAAACAACAGAGTAAAGTGGACACTTTAAGCTACAAGACTGTGTCGGTAAACAGCGCCACTGCTAAAAAAGAGTGGGTTGTAATAGATGCCACAGACGAAGTTCTTGGTCGTCTTGCTTCCAAAGTTGCGAAACTCCTCAGAGGCAAGTACAAACCGAGTTTTACTCCGCAAACCGATTGCGGGGATAATGTAATTATCATTAACGCTGAAAAGGTGCGGCTTACAGGAAAAAAGCTCACCGACAAGGTGTACGTTCGCCACACGGGCTACCCAGGTGGTCAACGGTTTACTACCCCCAAGGATTTGCTTAGCAAGAAACCAAATGCCGTTATAGAAATGGCAGTAAGAGGTATGCTTCCTAAGACAAGACTTGGCAGAGAACTCTTTAGAAATCTATTTGTGTATGCTGGTGGAGAACATCCTCATCAAGCTCAGCAGCCAAAGGAAATCCAAATTAACAATCTTAAATAAAGAGCATGGACGTTATCAACACTACCGGAAGGAGAAAAGCAGCGATTGCTCGTGTTTACCTTGCAGATGGTAAGGGTGAAATTACTGTAAATGATAAACCGATGGATGTTTACTTTCCATCAAAAGTATTACAGTATATTGTTAAACAGCCTTTACTGCTTACCAGCAATGAAAGCAAATACGACATCAAGGTAAACCTTGTAGGCGGAGGAGTTAAGGGACAAGCAGAAGCGCTTCGTCTTGGTATCTCTAGAGCCTTGGTTGAAATTAACGCAGAATTTCGTCCCGTTCTCAAGCAGCACGGTCTTATGACTCGTGACCCTCGCGAAGTAGAACGTAAGAAACCTGGACAACCAAAGGCAAGAAAGAGATTCCAGTTCTCTAAACGTTAATATCTTTTCTTTTTATCCTTTCAAGCAGAGCAAAACTTTCAGGACTGCTTTAGAAGCACTACCGGAAGGTTGCAAATGGGAATAAAATCATTGGGACCAAGACTGCTTGCTACCTGGTGATTGAACTTAAAAAAAATAAAAAATGCCACGTACAAATTTCCAAGAATTACTCGATGCCGGCGTTCACTTCGGCCACTTAAAAAGGAAATGGAATCCCAAAATGGCTCCGTATATTTTCATGGAGCGCAATGGTATTCACATTATCGATTTACACAAAACTGCCGTTAAAATTGACGATGCAGCCAATGCTCTTAAGCAAATAGCAAAATCAGGTCGAAAGATTTTGTTTGTTGCGACCAAAAAACAGGCTAAAGAAATTGTATCCGAGAAGATTAAACAGGTAAACATGCCTTACGTTACCGAGCGCTGGCCCGGTGGTATGCTTACAAACTTTCCCACCATCCGTAAGGCTGTTAAAAAAATGGCCAATATTGACAAACTTTTTAGCGATGGTACCTTCAACAACCTCTCCAAAAGAGAGAGACTTCAGGTTGCTCGTCAGCGTGCTAAATTAGAAAAGAACTTAGGTTCGATTTCTGACTTAACCCGCCTTCCTGCAGCGCTTTTCATAGTTGACGTACAGAAAGAATACATTGCTGTTAGGGAAGCTAAAAGGCTCAATATCCCAGTATTTGCAATGGTTGATACCTGCTGTGATCCAACTCAGATCGACTATGTGATTCCTGCTAATGATGATGCATCTAAGTCTATTTCTCTTATTATAGGTCTTGTTGCACAGGCCATTCAAGAAGGTCTCGACGAAAGAAAAGTTGAAAAAGACAAGGAAAAAGACGATCAGCCAAAGGAGAAAAAGGCTGAAGGTGTAAAAACCAGAGCTCGTAAAAATGCTCCTAAAACTGAGGAGATAGAAGAAACCGAACACGTTGCTGAAGAGGAAGAAAATTCGGTTGACGAGGAAAAAGAAGAAAAATAATCTAAATTAAAACGAAATAACATGGCTCATATAAGTGCCGCCGATGTTGCAAAATTAAGAAAAATGACCGGTGCCGGAATGATGGACTGCAAGAAGGCGCTGGAAGAAGCAAACGGCGATTATGAAAGAGCGCAGGAAATAATTCGTGAAAAGGGCAAGCTCATTGCCAGCAAACGTGCCGACAGAGAAGCAACCGAAGGGGTTGTATTCGCCAAGGTATCTGCTGATCACAAAAAGGGTGTTGTTATCTGCCTGGCTTGCGAAACCGATTTCGTTGCTAAAAACGCCGATTTTATTGCGTTAGCAAACCAAATTATTGACGTTGCTCTTACCAACTGTCCAGCCGACCTTAATGGCCTTTTAACCCTTAATCTCGGTGGGAAAAATGTAGGAGATTTAGTAACAGAAAAATCTGGTATTACCGGCGAGAAATTCACTCTCGCCTACTACGAAAAGGTGGAGGCTGCATTCTGCGTTCCCTATATCCACATGAACAACAAGTTGGCCACCTTGGTAGCCTTCTCGAAAGTTATACCTATTGAGGTTGGAAAGGATGTAGCCATGCAGGTAGCAGCAATGAATCCTGTGTCTATCGACAAGAATAGTTGCCCCGCAGAAGTAGTTGAAAAAGAACTACACATTGCTCGTGAGCAAATTCGTCTAGAAGGTAAACCAGAGAACATGATTGAGAAAATTGCTCAAGGAAAACTTGGTAAGTTCTTCAAGGAAAGTACTCTTTTGTCTCAAGATTTCATCAAGGACAATAAAATGTCTGTTGAGACATATCTAAAGGGTATCGACCCAGAAGTTAAGGTTTCTGGATTCAAAAGATTCTCTCTCAACGACTAACCTATTTCGCTTAAATATAAAGAGGGCTTATTGCCCTCTTTTTTTACGCACTATAAAACAATTTTTTCAATATCTTTAAGCAAAAATGTTGAAATACAAGCGGGTATTACTCAAGTTGAGTGGCGAATCGCTGCAAGGTGATCAGGGCTATGGCATTAGTACTGATATGCTAAATACTTACTCTAAAGAAATTGCAGCAGCAGTAAGCCAAGGCGCACAGATTGCCATAGTAATCGGCGGTGGAAATATTTTTCGTGGACTTTCTGGTATCTCCAAAGGTTTTGATCGGGTAAAAGGTGACCAAATGGGTATGCTCGCCACGGTTATAAATAGTTTGGCTTTAGAATCAGCCCTAACCAACCAAGGTATAAAAACAACCGTATTAACCTCAATCAGAATGGAGCCCATTGGTGAATACTATAGCGCTCATAAAGCACGCGAACTTCTCAGCAACGGAGTTGTTGCCATTCTTGCAGGAGGAACTAGTAATCCCTATTTTACCACCGATACCGCAGCAGCGTTACGTGGTGTTGAGATCAATGCAGAAGTATTGCTTAAAGGTACCCGCGTTGATGGTGTTTACACTGCCGATCCTGAAAAAGATCCCTCCGCAACACGCTACAACAACATCACCTTTGAAGAGGCCTATAGCAGGCAATTAAAGGTAATGGATCTTACGGCATTTACCATGTGCGGAGAAAACAACCTACCCATTGTTGTATTCGACATGAATAAGCATGGTAATCTCACCAAAATAATTTTAGGTGAAAATATTGGGACATTAATTAAAAAATAAATATTTTTAGCCAACCTTCTGAAATCCATAGCTTATGATTGATGTAAAGGATATTCTAAACCAGACAGGGCAAAAAATGGAAAAAGCCGTTACTCACTTAGAAAACGAGCTTGTTACCATTAGAGCCGGCAAGGCTAGTCCCCATGTTCTCGACAATGTGATGGTTGACTACTATGGAAGTATGACCCCGTTAAGCCAAATAGCAAGTGTGATTGCCCCCGATGCAAGGACTATCACCATTACTCCTTGGGAGAAAAAAATGATTGACCCCATAGAAAAGGCTATTTTGACCGCGAACCTAAACCTTACTCCTCAGAATAACGGTGAGGTGGTACGCATCACAGTACCAGCCCTAACAGAAGATCGGCGTAAAGAGTTAGTAAAAATGGTAAAACACGAAGGTGAAAATGCCAGGGTTAGCATCCGGAATGCACGTAGAGAAGGCAACGAAGCAATTAAAAAGGCACAAAAGGAAGGAGTTGCCGAAGACATTGCCAAAGATGCTGAAACAGAAATGCAAAAACTGACCGATCAACATGGAAAGCACGTTGATGAAATTCTTGACAAAAAGGAGAAGGAAATTCTAACAGTATAAAAAAGCGGCTAATGCCGCTTTTTTTAATATTCAAACTACAAGTTACCATAAAATGTAGTTGGTGCGATTTGTCACTTCAAAGGGTCGGCTTCACCTATTTTAAAAAATTATAAAGCTTCTACCACATTCATTTTTAAAGTTTTCGCAGCTAACAAAAGACGTTGTGTATAATCACCCGGTAAAATTAAATGGTGATTACCAAAAGGATTATTGCGGAAATAATTAACTGCATTATTCGATAGGACTAATTCAACTTGTGTACGGCAAGCAGACTTCATTTTAGGTATCCGCTTTACCAATGCTTTGGTAATAAAAATATGGCTAAGAGCACTGTTAATTCGAAACAAAGTGACCTCTTTTGCACTAATATTTCCACGCACGGCTAAACCTTCGTTTGTTTCAAAATGGGAATCCAACTCAAAATCACTTAAGAGATTCAATGGCACAGCACAATGAGCAAAAATGCCAACACTACCGCTAACACTCACCGTATTAGCCATCCATGGAACCACGCCACATATCTCACGAGAAATCATCATTCCAGCAGCACTACAAAGATCTCCCTCACATCCGGCAGTAAATAAATCGGCATTAAATTTTGACAACGCCAAACAGGCAGATATCTTGCACTCATTTACCATAGGAAAACACTCCACTGTAATGGCATCGAGATTAAATTTTGAAACAGTTAAAGCAAGCTGTTCATATACTTTACCCGAATCAAGAATCTTATCCTTACTCACACCTTGGCTGCTGGTGTTGTATGTATCTGCAAAGTAACCCGGTACCGACAAATTATCCCTAATTGGAATCTCGTTCCAATCGAGTTTAACCAGCTCTACCCCCAGCTTGGTGCTCAATACAAATGGAGAAACATTGCTTGCCACAAGCCAATCCGAAACGTTGCCAATTAACCCTAATCGTTGTCCTTTAAGTTTATGAATACCATTTTTAACATGGAATAAATCATCAACAATGCTCTGCAGTTCTGGCTGTTCTAAATCACAAAGCATAGACGATATTTGATTCTGATTACACCAAGCCTTTACCTCGGTAGCCGAAGCATACGAGTTGTCATCCTTTGATGCAATGAGCAGATAAAACAAATAATCCTCCATTTGTGAAACAGCAGCACGCTCTGAACCACCACTAAGAAATAAAAGAATATCAGGCCGTTCAGCAACAAATTCTACTTTATCCTTATTAAGAATGTTTAAAAATCTCTTTTTACCTCGTGTATAAACACTCTCCTCTGCATTGGCAAAGGCAAGAAGCTTAACTCGGAGTTTTTCCATTGGATTTCTCTGGTTTACTATTTATTAATACAAATGCGGCCTCAAGATAAATAAAAATATCATTAGGATGGTGCCCTATACGCAGTTTACTCCGACGATGTCCCAACCTCACCACTACCATATTTTCGGAAGGAATAACAAAAACATATTGGCCTAGAATACCTCGAGCATAATATACTTCCCTCCCGTTGTATTTCAGAAGCCACCATTGATAGCCATAAAAATCTACTACATTATGGTGTTCATCCACAAGCGAGCTATCCGGCTCGACCATCCGGGCAAGATAAGAGGAGTCAACCAAGATTCTACCATTTAACGACTTACCACCATTCAATACAAGCAAACCAATCCTTGCAAGATCACGCGCTCGAGCATAAAAACAGCAGTAAGCTTTCGGCATACCACCCTCAGTATCTAAACTCCAGTATGCACTTTGAACAGCACCAATAGGTTGCCAGAGTTTTTGTGAAGCATACTCGGCAAGAGGCTGCTGTGTCGCACTCTCGAGCACCATAGCAAGCAACTGCGTATTACAACTTTGGTATTCGAATTTCTTTCCAGGAACCGTTTTCATTTTGAGCGCGAGCATCTGTCCACGTAAGTTGTTGCCATAATAAGACCGTGTTACCGGATCAAACAAAGAGCTATAGTTCTCATCCCACTTAATTCCAGAACTCATGGTTAGCAAGTCCAAAATACGGACAGCACCCAACGAATTACCTGTAAGTTCAGGCAAATAAGTGGCTATTGGATCATCAATGGAATGTATTGCTCCATCCGAAATGGCACTGCCAATGAGTAACCCAATAATACTTTTGGTTGCAGAAAAAGCATTTGAGATTGAATCACGCGCACCATCAAGGCCATAACGTTCATAACGTATGCAGGAATCCTTAACCACCAAGAATGCAGTGGTCCTATATTCATCCAATTGCTGCATCAATGAATCAGGTAATTGCACGGCTGTTGAACTGCTAATGGGTAAATCCCCCACCCAATCGGAAGTTCTAACTATTGCTTTTGGAAAAATATCCCAATCATATATATCTGGCTTTTGATATACCAATGCTTTAAAAAGATACCGAGTGGAAGGCATTATCGCTAAAACTGCCAACAATAAAATTGAAGCCGCACCAAGGAGAATAATAATTTTTCGCATGATATAAATTTTGGTGTTTAGCAATATAAGGAATAGTTGAAAAATTCATAAAAAAACAGCAAGTCTAGGATCAATCGGATTTACCACTATCGAGCCACCATTACAATAAAGTATAAACCACATTTAGGTTTTAATTAATAGAACACCGGAACGATATTTTTATCTTTTATTAATGAATATGCAATAATTAAAACTAACCTTTTTTGCCAATACAATTAATTGGTATAATTTAGTATATGATTTTACAATATAAACCTAAACAATCCCTATCTATGGTCAAAAACATATGGAGAATTAGCATCCTCTTAGCTGTAATATTTAACGTTTATAACGCTAAAGCAGAAGAAATTAAAAAAGAACGATATGGAAAGGTGTCAATGGAGGAGATGACCATGACACAATATGAAAAAGATACTTCAGCCGATGCCGTAGTACTTTACTCTTTGGGAGAATTTGATCCAACCCATTTCAAATTCAGTCAATTCATAAGAGTAAAAATCTTGCGGACAACAGGAACCAACCAAGCCAATATGGCTTTCTTCGGAAAACTTAAAAACTTAATTAGAGGTTGCACCTACAATATTGAAAACGGCAATATTGTAAAATCTCCATTAAAGTCGGAATCAGTATTTGAAGAAAGATTGGTAAATGATGTTTATCAAACACGAATAGCCTTACCAAACGTTAAGGTAGGATCTGTTATTGAGGTTGAGGTCACTCAAGATGGTGTGCCACTATCTTTTGAATTCCAAAAGGATATTCCGGTAGCTTATGCCGCATTAGATTTCACACAAAACGACAACATTTCGATCAAGATACAGCAATTTGGACTTCTTGGCTTTTCTTTCCACGACCAAAGCAGCTGGATTGCAAAAGATCTTCCGGCCTTTAAAAAAGAGCCTTTTATGCTTTCTACAAATGACTATAAACTTCGTTTTGAATTTGAGCTATTATCGGTAACCTTTCCATGGTTTACTAAATCGTTTTGTACTAACTGGGATATGGCAACCTCAATGTATCTGGACAATCCCGACTTCGGAAGCCTTCTAAACAACGCAAACTTGTGTGTAAATGATTTTGCGGATAGCATCAAAGCAAGTTCTACCAACGATAAGGAGAAACTACAATTTGCCTACAACTTAATCCAGAAAAAAATAAAATGGAATAACCAAGATGCATGTTTTGGGTCGCAAACACTCAAAAAAACGATGGATACAAAAAGTGGCAACTCCGCCGACATAAATTTTCTTTTTATAGAGATGCTTCGCAAAGCAGGAATAACAGTAAACCCAATTTTATTTAGCACTAGAGATAATGGACGAATATCTCCATTTTCGCCAACAATCAGAAAATTCAACTATATGATTGCCGGTGCAACGGTTGAGGGCAAAACATACTATTTAGATGCAAGCCAAGAATACCTTCCGTTTGGAATGATTCCTGAAAAATTATTAGGTTGCAATGGTCACGAGGTGAGCAATAAAGCGTTAACCCCACCCTGTTCAATAACATTAAAGCCTACCCTAAAAGATAAAGTAACAACATCCACTAACCTACAAATGGATTCAACAGGATCGATAATCGGAAAAATATCGATCATTCGGGAAGATTACAACGCTATCGATTTTAAAAACATGCTAAAGGAGTATACCGATCAAGATGCTTATATAGAAAAATTAGAAGCACAAAACACCTCCGTGCACATCAATTCTTTCAACTGTTCTAATGTTAATAACCTTGACGAGCCCCTTAAGGAGGAGATGAAGATAACGCTAAACAACAATAGTGCAAATAATGAGGTAGTAGTAATTAACCCTAATTTTTTCCCGGACATTAAAGACAATCCATTTGTTTCTGAAAAGCGAAACGCACCTATTTCATTTTCTGAACCACTTGAGTACATTTCAATTGCAAACATTTTACTACCACAAAACTTTCATATCATTGAAATCCCCAAAAGCATAACCATCTCAAGTCCAGACAAAAACATTACCCTTGTATACAATGTTTACGCCAATGAAACCGTAGTGAGTATTAGAATGAAATTTACCGTAGATAAGCTAAACTTTGACCTTTCAGAGTATGGCGTTGTTCGCCAATTGTTTGAGATGCTCATTCAAAAGCAATCCGAATCAATTGTATTAAAAAAAATATAGTTAGCCATGCGAATCCTTGCCTTAATAATTTCTGCAGTAATTCTTTCATCCACTTCATTTTCGGCAGAGAAACCAGAATATGCCATCGATAAAATTCCTGATGCGCTAAAGTCAAAAGCCAACGCCGTAATCAGAAATAGAGTATTAGTCATTACTGTTTTAGCCAATGGAACGGCCGAAGAAAATTGCCATACGGTTATATCCATCTTGAATAAAAACGGTGAAGACTATGGTGTTTTTACAGAGTTTTACAACAAGTTTTCTTCCATTTCAAATCTTGAAGGTGCGGTATATGATGAAAAGGGAAAACGCATCGAAAAATTATCAGACGATTTTAACGATTTCAGTGCCATTTCCGGTTTTTCGCTATATGAAGACAATAGAGTAAAGTTCTGTCGAACAAAAATTGTTAATTATCCCATTACAATTGAGTACAGCTACAAAAGACGTTACAAAGGTTTCTTTGTATTACCAGGATTCCTGCCCTACCCCGGCTATAACGTTGCCGTTGAATCATCATCCTATACCATTATCGAGCCAAATATGGGAAATGAAGAAGCTATAAAAGTTTCGCCTAACAAATACTTTAAAGCCGTTCCCACTGAAACAAAAGCCGATAACAACACTACAAAAACATGGCAATTTGAGATGTTACCGGCCATTGAAGAAGAAGAATTTTCGGCTGGTTTTCTTGAGTCGTCACCTTATTTAATGGTTGCCCCCAACAACTTTAATATGGGGGAAACCGCTGGATCTAACAATTCCTGGAACAATATTGCGGCATGGGCTGGCAAGCTATGTGTCGGCCTTGATTCGCTCAACCAAGCAACTATTGATACCATAAAAAGTATAGCCTCCAAAGGCGAAACCAATTTTGACAAAGCAAAATTACTATATGAGTATATGCAGCAAAAAGTAAGATATGTAAGCATTCAAGTTGGACTCGGAGGTTGGCAACCATTTTCAGCAGAGACGGTTGACCACCTCTCTTACGGCGACTGCAAGGCACTTTCTAACTACATGAAATCGTTACTTGAAATTGCAGGAGTTCCAGCTTACTACGTACTTGCAAAAGCAGGTCAAGATGCAGGAAACATCAACAAAGATTTTATATGCAGCCAATTCAACCATGCAATTGTCATGGTTCCCTTTGAAAAAGACACCCTATTTCTGGAATGTACTAGCCAACTAAATCCTTTTGGATACAATGGCTCTTTTACAGACGACAGAGATGTCTTGGTTGTTGAGGGTCCTAAAGGAGGATACCTAAAGCACACCAACGTGTATGATGAAACAAAAAATAATACCAAAACCACAACATCAATTAATCTTGACTGGAATTTGAAAGCAATATTCTCTCAAAAAACTATATACACAGGAGTTGCAACAGATCCAATTCGGTTCCTGATGCAGATGAAAACAGATAAACAGAAAGTATATCTACAAAGAAAAAATAATATACCTCAACTTAAAATTGATCAATTTGACTTCCTCGAAAGCAAAAGTGTATTACCAGAGATACAGGAAACTATTACCGGAGAAACAAATGAATTTACTCAAGATGCCAACAAGAGTGCACTATCCATCCCTTTTAATCAAGTAGCAACGCTCGATTTAAAATTAAAACGAACAACCAATCGGAGAAGCGATATAGTAATACATCGTGATGAATTAACTGCCGACACTATTAGCATTTCGATCCCTGCCAACTTTAAAGTTCTCAACAAACCGGGGACGGCTACTGTTAATTCAAAATTTGGAAGTTACAACTTACAAGTAAGAGAAAATGGTAAAACCCTCATCTTTGTCAGAACTTTTAAATGGAAGAAAGGAACATTTTCTCCCACTGAATATCAAGAATTTTATGACTTCATAAGCAAGATAAATGACGCCGACCGTCAAATTATATTGCTAAGTCATGTATAACATCAAAAAGCGCTCAGAACACTCTGAGCGCTTTTTTACAAATCACAACTCTTACAAAGCGGAAGGCCATACCTGTCATTTATTGAATCTCGCCGCAGCAACTGAAAACCATCTGCGGTCCATTCAACATTCAAGTTTGAACCTAATTGTGTATTCAGCACCTCTACCTCCTTATCCATACAACAGAGAGCAAGCTCACCATTCCACGACAACACCGCCGTGCTCCAAAGTCGAAAGCATGGAAAATTAAAACAAGGCTTTCGTCGCTTCTCGGCGTAGCGAGAATATTGTTGAATAGTTGGCAACAGATGCAAGCTATCGACCCCATGATGAAGATGCAATGTTTTAAATTCGACCACATCGGCACCCATTGAAAGTGCACGCTGCCGAACTATTACCAAACCATTTTCGTTAGCGGAAGTTACCAGACACTGAACAACAATTCGAGGAAACATAGCACGTTTACTTTTCCGTACAGCCACCATAGTAGCAACGGCACTCCATGCTCCCTCGATGCTTCCACCTCGACGGTAAGTCAAATACTCCTTCTCAGTAGATCCATCGATGGAAAAAATAATCTCCTTTAATCCAGAATTCATGAGATTATTGGCAAGTTCCTCCGTAAGCAATAAGCCATTTGTTGACATGGAGGTAAATACCCTCCGAGCCGAAAGTATTTGAACCAATTCCGGCAAATTTGAGTTCAATAACGGTTCACCTTGAAAATAAAGATTTGCCCAAATGGCTCTCTTTGCAATGGATTTAAGAATTGACTTTAGCATTTCCGCTTTCATCCTACCCCTTTGTCGCCACAATTCGCCTGTACCAACAGGGCATTCTGGACAGGCGAGATTACACCCACATACTGGTTCAATGGTTATAAAGGAGGGGGTCGAAAGCACTATGGGACGTCGAATAACACCTGAAACCGCATAGCCAACATAAACCCCCAAAAGGTTAATCAACCTCATGGGGGTTATGGTTAGTGCTATGCCCAAAAAACGTCGCACACAAAATGCCATCTAATTATTATCTAATATCTCTAACAATTCGTCAAGCTTTGGAGTTAAAATAATTTCGGTTCGACGATTTTTCTGCCTTGATTCGGCCGTTTTTGCTGGATCTACAGGTAAATATTCACTTCTACCGCTAGCTAATACGCGTTTAGGATCCAATTTTTTATTCTGAAGAAGAATTTTTACAATGGCCGTAGCTCGCATCACGCTTAAATCCCAGTTATCAGCAATCTGCCCTTTTCCATGATAGGGCACATCGTCAGTATGGCCTTCAATATTCACATTAATGTCTGGGTTAACAACCAACACATCCGACAGTTTCTTAATAGCTTCAGCACCCTTGGGATCAACATCCCAACTACCCGATTTAAAAAGCAACTTTTCTTCCAATGAAACATATACCTTCCCATTCTGAATGTGAACGGTAAGTCCTTTACCCTCGAAACCTAGCAGTGCGTCAGAAACCTTACGTTTGAGTGCCGCCACAACGGAATCTTTGCGATGCAGCACTTTTTCAAGTTCTAGTAGTCTTGCATTTCGAACTTCCAAATCCTTCTGTAATGAAGTTAAGTTTACCTGCATTTTATCTAGGTCGCTCTTACGCTGATTTAGTTTACGCTCCAACTCCCGCAGTGCATCTTCTCGACGTTGCAGCTCAACTTGATTTTCTTGTAGTTGGTTAAGTAATTTTTTAGTTTCAACCGAATTACTGCTCAACAAGCCATTTTGAGCAGTTTCCAAATCGGTGTAACGCTTCTTTAAGTTCTCATTATCCTGTTTAAGCATAATACTCTCCTGTGCCAATCTAGAAGAGTCCGCAACCAGATGATCTACTTCCTTTTGAAGCACATCAACTTTGCTCTGCAATTCTTGGTTTTTCACATTTATAGATTGATTCTCAACAGAAAATCGTTCCCTCTCCTCTTCACATTTTTGATTCTTTTCCTGAATTGCCTGAAACTCCTTTGCAGGAACACACGAAAATACAACAATGCTGGTTAAACCAACAGCCAAAATGCCAAGCGACTTCCTCATATAACTGTTTTTCAATGATAACAACTCAACTTTGATCCGAATACAAATCAAAACTATTTTCTAAAATTACGCAAAACCATTGAATATGGAAACGCCTTCGAAGCATATTCCTTTTTTGTTATTTATATTTATTTTTCAGAAGGTAATTTTATGCACGATTCGCTTATTGCTAATTATGTGTAAATTTGCCCCGTTGAACAAAGCAGATAAATCATGGTTAATGGTTGCTATATGGATTGCAATATTACAACAACCGGTTAGGTTAGCCGTTTAACCTTATGTTGACTCTGCACCAACTATAAAATAATGTCAAGGCATTATCCACTTCTGGAAAAAATAAATTCTCCCTCTGATCTAAAAAAATTAGAGGAGGATAACCTCGTGCAAGTCTGTTCTGAACTTAGAGAATTTATTATTGATTCTGTCTCGATAAATCCAGGCCACTTTGGTGCAAGTTTAGGTGTAGTTGAGCTTACTGTGGCCCTTCACTACGTTTTCAACACACCCTACGATAGGCTTATTTGGGATGTTGGTCATCAAGCATACGCACATAAAATACTTACAGGTCGCCGTCAACAGTTCAATACTAACAGAAAATACAAAGGCCTCAGTGGATTTCCAAAACGTGCCGAAAGTATATATGATGCTTTTGGTGTAGGGCATTCATCCACATCTATTTCAGCAGCCTTGGGCATGGCTGTTGCAGCACAAAGAAAAGGAGAAAACCGACAGGTAGTTGCCATCATTGGCGATGGCTCTATGACCGGAGGTATGGCATTTGAGGCACTCAACAATGCAGGAATCAGCAATGCCAACTTATTAGTTATCCTCAACGACAACAACATGGCCATCGATCAAAACGTTGGAGCGTTGAAGGAGTATCTACTTGACATTACCACCTCAAAAACATACAACAAGTTTAAAACAGATGTTTGGAATGCGCTTGGCAAGTTAAACAACCTTGGTCCTAAGGCACGTAGAGTTGTACAGAAGGTTGAAGGCTCCATAAAATCGGCACTCCTTCACAGAAGCAACCTTTTTGAATCATTTAACTTCCGCTATTTTGGACCAGTAGATGGGCACAATGTTGAATATCTTGTTAATATTCTAAACGATCTCAAAGATATTCCTGGACCAAAATTACTGCACTGTGTAACGGTAAAGGGAAAAGGCTATAAGCCCGCCGAAGAGAATCAAACCGCATTTCATGCTCCAGGTGTATTCGACATATTAACAGGAAAGTCGGTAGCCACTAAGCCATCTACACCCATTCCGCCAAAATATCAAGAAGTTTTTGGCGAAACGTTGGTTGAACTGGCACAAGCAAATCCAAAAATAGTTGGCATAACACCGGCAATGCCCAGTGGTTGCTCCATGAATATTTTAATGGAAAAAATGCCCGACCGTGCATTCGATGTTGGAATTGCAGAGCAACATGCCGCAACCTTTGCAGCGGGTTTGGCAGCAGAAGGGCTTGTTCCATTTTGCAACATCTATTCCTCCTTTTCCCAGAGAGCATATGACCAAATAATTCACGACATTGCCCTTCAAAAACTACACGTAGTATTGTGTCTCGACAGAGCGGGAATTGTTGGCGAAGATGGCGCAACCCACCATGGCGCTTTCGACCTTGTATTTCTTAGGACCATTCCCAACCTCACCATTGTCTCTCCGCTAAACGAGGAGGAGTTGCGAAATATGATGTACACGGCGCAACTCAACGACCAAGGCTCATGGGTTATTCGTTACCCTAGAGGAAGAGGCGAAATGATCGACTGGAAAAAACCTCTACGAAGAATAGATATTGGTAAAGGTAAGTTAATAAGAGACGGCCATGATTTAGCCATTATTTGCATAGGACCAATGGGAAATATCGCCAGAAAGGCAGCAGAGGAACTTTCGTTAATGGACATAGAGGCTGCAGTTTACAATATGCGATTTGTAAAACCTATTGACGAAGAGATGCTGGAGGAGATAAGGTTGCGCTTTCAAAGTGTTATTACAATTGAAGATGGTTCGCTTGCTGGAGGTTTTGGTAGTGCAATCCTCGAGTATTTCAGTACAAAAGAATCAATGCCACGGGTAGTCCGGATTGGAATTCCAGACCGATTTATCGAGCAAGGAACACCCGCTGAACTTTACCATGAATGTGGTCTTGATGTTAATGGCATAAAAAAAACAGTGTTAGAACTTTTAGAACAAAATAAAAGAGGGAAAGCTGAGAGCGTGAAGAAAAATATATTTTGATGAATTAAAACAATTAATTATCTTCGCACTCCCAATGTTCTTAATGTAATGCCCGGATGGCGGAATTGGTAGACGCGTTGGTCTCAAACACCAATGGTAGCAATATCGTGCCGGTTCGATCCCGGCTCCGGGTACATTTAGAAGCCTAAACCCTCATTTTATGAGGGTTTTTTTGTACCCAATTGAAGAAAAATGGAAGAAACAAATCTTCTCCCTATTAGGGAAAAACAGGTAAAGTTGGATATGCGCTATCTAGAAATGGCGCAAATTTGGGCTACGAACTCATACTGCACTCGCAGACAAGTTGGCGCTCTTATTGTAAAAGAGAAAATGATAATCTCCGATGGGTATAATGGTACCCCTTCCGGTTTTGAGAATGTTTGTGAAGACGAAGATGGAAAAACTAAACCGTATGTTTTACACGCAGAGGCCAATGCCATTACCAAAGTAGCAAAAAGCAACAACAGCAGCAATGGCGCCACTCTCTACGTTACTGCTTCTCCTTGCCTTGAATGCGCAAAATTAATTATTCAGGCAGGAATCAAGCGGGTTGTATTTATCGAAAAGTATCACAACACCGATGGGCTCTCTTTGCTTGAGCGCGCAGGTGTAATTGTTGACCAAATAATACTTTAAAACCACCACCGATGGATTACCAAAATTCGAAGCGTCAAATTTGGCTCCCGTTACTACTTGCTGCAGCTGTAGTGTTGGGAGTATTTCTTGGTTTTGCAATTAAGAAAAGCCAGACACCCACAACTCTCTTTTTCCCTAATTCGGGCTCCAATAAGGTTGAGGACGTTATAAAACTTATACACGACGAGTATGTCGACACCGTTTCCACTGCCAAATTGGAGGAAAAAGCAATTGAGGCAATTGCCAAAGATCTCGACCCTCATACGGTATACATCCCAGCCGACAAGCTAGCAGAAATTAACGAGCCACTTGATGGTGAATTCAGCGGGATAGGGGTTCACTTTAGCGTTAATAGCGATACGGTGGTGGTAATATCAACTGTTCCCAGTGGCCCGTCCGAAAAGGTCGGCATTATGGCCGGTGATCGTATTGTAAAGGTAAATGGAATAACCATTGCTGGGGTTAAGATGGATCAGGATAGCATTGTGAAAAAACTGCGTGGTCCCAATGGAAGCAAAGTTAAAGTTGGTATTAAACGAAGCGAAGTTAAGGAACTCATCGACTTCACAATTACTCGCGATAAAATACCAATCTACAGCATTGATGCCAGCTACATGATAAACAGCAAAATTGGGTACATAAAGGTTGCTCGATTTGCCAGGAATACCTATCAGGAATTTATGGAGGCCACCACCAAGCTACATAAAAAGGGTATGAAGGAAATGATACTTGACCTTAGAGGCAATAGCGGTGGTTACCTCGACCAAGCAGTCCAGATGGCCAACGAATTTCTGCCTGCTGGAAAATTAATTGTATATACGCAAGGAAAAGCACGACCTAGACAGAATCAGTATTCCGATGAGAAATCGAGTTGTATGAACGACAAACTCATAATTCTCATCGATGAATTTTCGGCCTCAGCCAGCGAAATTCTAGCGGGTGCACTCCAAGACAACGACAAAGGAACGATCGTTGGCCGTAGAAGTTTTGGCAAGGGTCTTGTTCAGGAGCAAATTCCTCTTTCCGACAACTCAGCGCTAAGGCTTACCGTAGCACGATACTACACACCAACTGGCAGAAGTATTCAGAAGCACTACACCTATGGATCTGAAGATGAATACTACATGGATATCAACAATCGCTACCTTCACGGTGAATTTGAGCAGGTTGACTCCATTAAATTTGCAGATTCACTCAAGTATAAGACACCTGGTGGCAAGATAGTTTATGGTGGAGGAGGAATCATGCCAGACGTATTTGTGCCACTCGATACCGTTGGCATAAACCGGTATTTTAGAATTGTTTCGGCTAAGAACCTAATTTATCGATACGCCTTCAGTGTTACAGATGCAAAGCGAGCCACGCTACAAAAATTCAAGACAGTGAAAACCCTTGAAGCCTACCTTAACACCCTTGGCCTACTTAATGGATTTGAAGCTTATGCACGTAAAAACAACGTTGTACCAAAATCTGGTGAACTAAAGACCAGTGGCAACATCATAGTAACACAGCTTAAGGCCTATATAGCACGCGATATTCTCGACAACGACGGATTCTACCCAATCATTAGCGAAATTGATAATACGCTGCAAAAAGCCATCAAAATACTCGAAAAAGGAACTGCTGATCTCGGCCCAGTTGGGTCGAGCAGTAAGCTAAACGCATTTGCATTGCTAAAAACCGTTCCAAAAAAACAGTGTATTGCTACAAACAAAGGGTAAGGTAACATATAACGGAAAGCGAAACATCCAAAAACACCATAGCATAGAAGCTATGATATCGTGAGTTGAAAACAAAACAATTTAAGATTCATCCTAACGAGAAATCAATTTCTGCAAAATTCACAAGAAGTTCAGAAGATTCTTTCAAAAAATGTTATTACCATATTTTAGAAAACGCCCTGAATAATTGGGGCGTTTTTTGCTACTAATAAGATTAACATTCATTTCTCTTTTAAAGGGAAAAATAAGACTTAAAAATTTATTGCTACCATCATTATAATTGTAACCCTCCATATTCCTTAACTAAAAAAACAATGTATTAATACATGAAAAATATTAATCGATTTATCAAGGTTTCAGAAAAAAGCAAAAACCACTAAACCCAATTTACTATTCCCAATAATCTCTTAATAATCAATAAATACCGAGAATAAAAAAGAGGGAATGCTGAAGCACCCCCTCTAAAACAACTGTTGAGCAACAAACGCTACCTAACTATTTGAACTTTTCTCAGAACAAATCCATATTGAGTTGCTATTCTTACTAAATAGGAACCGGAAGGAATAGCGCTAACATCAACCCTTCCTTCATATTTAGCACTCAGGATTAACTTACCCGACATGTCGAATATTTGAAGATTTGAACCATCGGCATTGGTAAGGTATAATTCGTTGGAGGCTGGATTCGGGTAAACCGTAACGTTCTGAATATTGTTGTCAGCAATACCGGTAGCCACAACCACAACCGTAAAGTCTTGCTCCACATTTACCTTGCCGTCGGAAACCTGAATTTTCACATCAAAGCTACCAAAAGTAGCTGGAGTGCCGGAGAGCGAAGCCGTTCCGTTGCCATTGTCGGTTAGCGTTAACCAGGTTGGAACCTCAAGCGATGTAATGGCAAGCGCATCACCATCGGCATCGATGGCTGTAATGCTATAGCTGTATGCACTACCCACCTCTCCACCAACAATAGGTGTTGAGGTAAACTCAGGTGCGTGGTTAGCTGCGGCAGCTACGGTAATGGTAAACGATTGCTCTACGTCGGCAATGCCGTCGGAAACATTCAGCGTAACATTGTCGTCACCGGCTGCCGTTGGAGTTCCACTTAGGGTAGCTGTACCATCGCCATGGTCGGTCAAGATTAGCCACGAAGGTTTGGTGGTTGCCGTAATGCTAAGCGTATCGGCATCGGTAGCAACAACACTGTAGCTGTAAACTTCGCCCACAGTGGCTGAAGTAATTGCGGTAGAGGTAAACTCAGGTGCATTGTTTGCAGGAGCAGCCACCGTAATGGTGAACGATTGCTCTTCGTTGGCAATGCCATCGGAAACATTCAGCGTAACATTGTAGTCACCCGCAACCGTTGGTGTTCCACTCAAGGAGGCTGTGCCATCACCATTGTCGGTCAAGGTTAGCCACGAAGGTTTGGTGATTGCCGTAATGGTCAAAGCATCACCATCAGCATCGGAAGAGGTTGCTCCATAGCTATAAACTTGCCCAACCTGTCCAGCAACCACTGCAGTCGAAGTAAATACAGGTGCAGCATTATCGGCTACCGAAATGGTAAATACCTGATCGGTTGAAACAGTCCCATCAGAAACCGAAACGGTTACGTTAACATCACCAGCCACATCGGGTATTCCAGATAGCACTGCTGTTCCATCACCATTATCGGCAATTGTTAACCAGAATGGTTTAACTGGAGCCGTTATGGTTAAGTCGTCGTAGTTTGCATCGATGGCGCTAAGGTTATAGGCATAGTCATGTCCAACCTTTGCAGCAGTAACCGGTGCTGAGGTGAAGGCTGGTGCAACATTCTCTTGGTAAACCTGTGGTCCGGTAACCATATCGAGGTAAACGCTCTTGTAGGCACTTCCACTCTCTGCAAATGCAAGGAAGTAGTTGTTACCAGCCAATGAGGTAAGATCTACAACCTGCTGAGTATATCCCGAGGTGCTCACGGAGATGCTCGAACCAATGGCCGTCCAAGGCCCTCCAACGGCAGTTGCATACATCACCTGAATCGTCGGGAAAGGAGCTATGGAAGTAGTTTTGGTGTAGAAGGTAAGTGCATCACCGCTCTTAATCACTAACAGCGGAGTAATGAGCTTAACATTGGTTGCTGTTGCACTGGGGCTAATGTAAGCATGACCAACACCCTCATAAGGTCCGTAAGTTTGGCGAACCCATCCGGTTTCGGCAGTCCAACCTGTTGCAGCCGGCCACGATGGATTGTTAAAAGTCTCTATTAACGAGCCCTTTGGCAGACCCTTACCGGTTAAAGTTACATCAGCTGAAGGATTTGTTCCATTGTGCGCCACCGTAAGGGTAGCCGTTTTATCGCCAGCCGTAGATGGTGCAAACACCACCTCAATGGGCGCCGATTCAGCGGCATTAAGTATAACGGGGAAGGTGGTAGACCCGATTTTAAACTCTGCCGCATTAGCCCCGCTATAGGTGAGATCGGAGGCGTTAATGGTTAGGGTTCCAACTCCGCTATTGGTAACTGTTAAATTTACCTTTCCCGTATTTTTTGCTGCCACCATTCCAAAGTTGATTGAACCAGGGTTAACGCTTAGCATGGGGGCTGTTGGATTTGCTTCCCAAACCACGTTGTCTATAAATTGGCTTGTTGATCCACCACCCGACTTTATGGCAATATATTGTGCACCCCCAGAATAGGTGGAGAAGTCAACAATGTATTGTGCATAGCTGGTTGTGAGTGTCACTGTTTGAAGTGAGGCAAAGGTTCCGCTATTATATGGATCAGCAATGGTTCCAACCGAAAGAGTGGAGGCAGCCGCAGATGCTTTAGCCCAAAAAGTTAACCTATTTGTGCTAAAATTGGTTACTGCTGGTGTGGAAAGAATCACAAAGTCGCTTCCTGAATTTTGAATTCCAAAGCTATTGGAACCGCTTTGGGCATTTTGAGGAGTTGTTAAAACACCGCCGTAGGCAAAACCAGTATAATTGGAAACCCAACCTTTTGGAACGCCATCTAGCGCTGTGGTTTCAAAACCATCTGTAAATGAACTGAATGGCATATATGCCTCACCAGCCAAAGTAACAGTAGCAGGTGATCCGGCAGCGTTATGAGCAATATTTAAGGTGGCATTTTTAACACCTCCCGTTGTAGCCACAAATCTAATCTCAATATTCTTAGAAATACCAGATGCTAACGATAATGGAAAGTTGGTGTTAACTATGGCATACTGATTGGCACTTGCACCTGTAATGGTAACATCGCTACTATTAATAGTGAGTGTTCCACCCCCTGTATTTGTGACCTTTAATATCATGGAGGGCTGCAATCCAACAGGCAGATAACCAAAGTCCATGGAGCTCTTATCCATTGAAAATGTTGGATTAGTTGGCGTCTCCCTTACCTTAAAGTTATCTATGTCGACAAAATAATCGCCCATAGCCCACGTATTCTTGAACCGAACAAGGACGGTTTTTCCGTTGTAGGAAGCATCAAGCGTAATGCTCCTTGTAGCAAAATCGGTAGAAGCCTCATGTGTCGATTGGTTAATCGTGTAAACTGTGCTATAGCTTGAACCCCCATCACTGGAAAGCTGAACTTCAACCTTATCGTTTACACCAAGGTTCGTAGCATACTGTGGATAGGCGGAGTAGCTAAAATCGCAAATACGATAATCGAATATAAGCTGGTTTGATGTAGAGGAGAGCGGGCCAATGGGAGCGGAAGTGAGCGTTGCAGAATTTGTAGAACTCCACATCTCCACTGAACCACAATTGGAATTACCAACTCCATGCGTTGTATTTAATGAGTAGTTGCTCACAGCCCATCCGAAAGAAGGCAAGCTGGTCATGCCATCAAAGTTTTGGGAATAGGGAATTGGCTGTGTAGGATCGGCCATTGTGGTGAAACTCCAAATTGGACAGCCAGTAGCGTCCCCATTGCTGTTTGTTGGAACAACTTTCCAATAGTAAGTCGTTGAATAAGCAAGGACTGCTGGAGTATAGGAAGTAGTAGTTTGAAGAGTACCGTTTACCAAAGAGGTAGGGGTGGCGGTTCCACCTCCATCGGTGCCAAGATAGAGCTTGTAGCCGGTTGGAATTCCACCTGCAGCACTCGCACTCCATGAAAGAGAGGGAACACTTACAACGTTGGTTGCTGCATTTGCAGGGTTAGGATTGGTTGCTGCAGCAGGTGCCTCCACAGCCAAATCGGGACCGACAACGTAATCGACGTAAACGCTGGCGTACGAAAGCTCATAATCAAATGCAAGGTAATAGTTACCTGCAGGAATAGATCCTAAGCTTATATTGTATAGCGCATAATTACTCGTTAAGCTAATGGAACCTGAAGGCACATCAGTCCAGGTAGTTTTATCGGTTGAATACTGCAGCTTAATGGAATAGGTACCATAGCCATCCTTGGCATAAAACATAATGCTGGAACCAGAGTTGATTACCAGCTTAGGAGTTATAAGTCGCTTTCCTGCTGAGGCCGAAACGTAGGCGCATTTTGAACCCTCATAGGGGGTCACTGAATATTGCTGCCAACTAGAGGTGGTTGGATTAATTGACCAACCAACCGGTGGCCAAGCACCTTCAAAATTCTCCACCAATGCGTTCTGGCCAAATACGGTAAAGCTATATGTAGCAACGTTATTGGTATTATCGTCATCGGTTCCAACGGAGGCCGTTATGGTATGGCTACCCTCTGCCGCTGTCCAACCATAGGTTGCTGTTTTGGTTTCACCGGTAGCAATGGATGCTACTGTAGCCGTTCCAACCAGTGTAGCACCATCCATGAATGTAACAATTACGTTACTTTGCGCATCTGACCCTTGATTTACCAAGGTAGCCGTAAGTATTGCTGCTGCTCCATCGGAAAGAACTGAGGGTGTAGTGGTTACTGATTTAACTTGTATATCGTTTGCTAAAGGCTTATAAACCTTAATATCATCAACATAAATACAGTTACCATAGAGTCCATTTGCCCTAAATATTAAAAAATTTGTAGCTGTATTAAACGATGAAGGAATAATAAATGAGTATTTGTACCAACCATCAGCACCCGTTTCAACTGGAGTGAGCGTTTTGCAACGATTAATTACCCCAAGGGAGGTTGCTCCAGTAATGCTTGAGGCTGTATTTATTAGCACCTCCACATTGTCAGAGTAGGTTGGATAGCCGGCATCTCGGTTCATCCAAAATTCAACCGCTACACCTGATGCTCCAGAAAGATCAATGTTGGGGGTAAAAAGAGAAGCTGAGGTGCCGCTTGAAAAGCTATAACAGTTAAAAAATGCCATTCCTGCCCCACTGTGAGGAGTTGTGGCTGGATTAAATCCCGAAGTCGATCGTGCCCACAAACCCGTTCCTGTAACCTGAGTTTGTGTCCAGCTGGTTGGAGGGAAAGTGGCTCCATCAAAACTTTCGGAGAGGTAAGTTTGACTTCGACTACTCATGGCGAGCAGCATAAACGCCAGCAGAGCTGGCAGCAAACGCCAATAGGTTCTCATTCTGGGTAGATAGTTTTTCATAGCTTTGGGGGTAATTTGTGAATTATAGTATGGGTTAGTTTTTATAAAGGTTTGTGTGTTAAAATGAAGGTGTCTGGAGGTTTCCACCTCCAGCCCTCCTATCTTGCGTGATTGCCTTATATTCGATACACTAAATACTAGTTAATAATCAACTTAGTGCTCAAAATCCGATTCTCCCCTTGGAAAACAACCATGTAAATCCCGGCAGAGAGAGTATTCAGGTTCAGCTGGAATAGACCGGCATTGGAGAAGTATTTGATCATCACAAGTGTGCCTGTCAAATCATAAATCTTGAGCATTCCGTGCTGTTCATCCGGTATCTGAACCGAAACCATGTCGTGGGCAGGGTTTGGATACAGCTGTAGTTTACCCGATGCAGGCTTGCTAACAATTCCGGTAACACCTAAGCCAATGGTAACAAGGTTACTGGGTGTTGAAAGGTGATCGTTGCTTCCGTCGCTATAAACCTTTTGAACAAAGTAGGTATGGTAGCCATTTCCAGGATTTACATCCTCGTAAGTAGTCTTTGTTGCATCCAAATTGGCTATTACAGTTCCATCACGGAAAAGTTTCGATCCTGTAAGCGTCATGGCTCTATCGCTTCTGCTTGAGTTCACCCATTCTTTAATCTGACGCTGCGCATCAGCAGGAATGGTAATGCTTCCGGTTAAGCGACCACCTGAATTGGGAGCCCCCACATGGAAATCATCAAAAAACAGAGCCCATGCATCATTGGAAACCACGTGCACGCAGAAGTATATGTCCTGACCAGCATAGGCCGAAAGGTCAAACTGGTATGCGGTCCAGGTTTTGGGAACCTCCACATATGGATTTGGAGTAATCATAGTAAAGTTGGCCGTTTCGGTTCCGGAGGTGGAAATCCCCACCTGGATTCGCTCCATGCCATAAGAATCGGTAAGAGAACAGCCGTAGAAGCTCAATACATCACCAGCTTTAACCTTAACCTTGGCTGAAATTAGCCAATCGTTATTTGGTGGAGTGGCGGCATCAAAACAGGCCAAAACCTGAGTTCCCGAAGGTGCAACCCAGCCTGTAATTGCTGGTGTTGTTTTTGTGCCATCAAAGGTAATGAAGGAGCCGGTATAACCGCTATTTGGCCAAGTATAGTTTGTTATACCATAGGTTTGTGATTTGTCAACATCTACCTGCTTCCAACTACCAAACGATAGCACAAACGGGCTGTAGTTGTCGAAGTTATCGTCGGTAAACATAACATCCCCACCCCAATCGAGATCCACGTTGTTACTGTTTATGGTTGCCGATAATTCACCTGGTAAATCGAGGGTTGGCTCAACCACCTTAACAGCGTAGGTCGAAAGTGAATCGTCGGTGCCAAAGGCGTTTGCAACGTGCAAATTAATGGAGTAGTAGCCTGCATTTGCAAGATTTACAACAGGGTTTGGGCTATTTGCAGTGGTTCCGCTTCCAAATGTCACTCCATCAGTTGGGGTAATTGTCCAACTCCAAGATGTGGGGCTCTGTAGCGAAAGATCGGTAAGCTGCAGATTGCTACCAGCAGTAAGCTCCTGCCCTGAAATACCAAATATTGCGGTTGGTGCTGTGGTGGCAGGTGGATTTTGGAAGGCAATGAGGTAGTTTATCCAATTGGTTTCCCCAAACTTAAGGAATTGGGTCGGCTTGGAGTAGTAGTTGTATACAGTACCTGCATCCTTTACTGCTTCTGGCATCCATATCTTCATTCCCGTAGCATTAGCATTTTCGGCACTACTGTAGCAATGTTGAATAACTGTTTTTTCGTAAGCATTGAGCATGGATTGGGCCGAATTTCTAAGATTGGCAGGAAGCGATTGATTGGCAATCAACAACTTGGCAAAATGGCCTAAATCTCTGTGGTCTGGATTATCGTAACCACCGCTTTGGCCTGGTGCCGCGTATGATTGATCTTTTGCAACTTTAAACTGGCTCTTATAGTTTGCCACATACTTAATCAGAGTATCCGAAAAACTATTTAGGGCTGGAATCAAATCTTGAGTAAGGGAGTCCACCGAAACCACCGCCTGTGTTGATGTTGTCTGGTAGGAGGAGCCTCCTGGGAGGTAGGCAGCACAGTATGCGGTACAGATACTCTTGGCCACATCAACTGGTGATGTATTTGAGTCTTCACTCAGCCCCTTAAATCCAGCTGCGTAATCCCAACCATCGCCTGGCTCAGTTTTTTCAGAAGCAACCACATAGTGAGCTAAATCCTTAAACTGGTAAGCAGTTTCAATCTGTCCAAGAAGGCAAACATCGAAGCCAATAACATCCACTTTATGTCCGATGGCGTTAACAAAATCCTGCACGGCGCTGCTCATCTGCCACAGCTTCATGGTTCCAACAAAGCCCTTATCCACACCGTGGCCATTAGACTCAGAACGCTTCTTGAAAATACCGTCTCCGTGATCCCACATGGTTAACCCATAGTGCTGAGCTGGGTAGTGATCCTTCACCCAAAGCAAATACTGGCTCAGAGTTGTTTGGCTCGACATATTGGGGTCGATTCCTAAAAAGGTGGATACCTTATCCGAAATTAAGGTACGATTATAACCGGTGGAGTCCTTCTTAATGTACCAAATCCCATCCTTAGTGTCATCGTCGGAGTCGTACAATACGATATAGTTTACCTCACCAGGAACCGAACCTGTTTGCTCCCACTCGTTGAGGTCTTTCAATCCATCGAGACCAGTGCCATCTTCAAGCATGTAAACCATCCAAGTCCAACGGTCTTGTCCACCAATTCCCTTTATGGAGAAGTTGAATGGGCTCTCGTTATTATCGTTGTTGGTAAAGCTAACGCTGCAAACCTGAGGACCATCGGTGGTGGGATGAAACTGAATTATAAAGGTGGTTTGCCCGCCACCATCTAAGGTCGAGGCAGGTTGTTGCGTAACCGCATACATTGCATTGTCAACCGCTACGCTCCCAATAGTTAAACTTCCTCTTCCCTCATTCTTAATGGTGAAAAGGAGATCGCGTGTTGTGTTGATATCGACATTGGAGGGAACAAAAACTTGGCTGCCAACGGAAACATCAACGCCATTGTATTTTAGCTGAATTTCCGGACCACTGTTATCCACCACAATGCTAACAGCATTGGAGGAAGGAGAAATTCCGGTTGGACTATAGGTTGCTTTAACTGTATAGCTGTAGGTTCCATCGGCAAGGCTGGTGTCAGTATACATAGTGCTATCCACCCTGGTTATAGTAGCTACCTCACTATTATCTCGCAAAACCTTGTAGCCTGAAAGCGTGCTATTGTTGGAAGTACGAGCGGCTATCTTGTTGGTCAGCAGCGGGCTCTTTATCATACCACTATACTTTGTAAAGTATGGCACCGATACTTTTGTACCATTTTTTTTGGAAGCATCAAAACTCACAAAGATGCTGGTGTAAAGCTCATAACCCGAGTTAGCATCTGCAAAAATCTCCCACTTATTGGAAGTGCTATTCCACACAACAGTGTGGCAGTTGTTAGGATCAACAGCCTTTGCCAGATTAGAAGGCGTACCATCGGGGTTTCCTGTTGAGATAGCTACAATAAATGGCTCGCTAACGGTAATAGGAGCGCTAAGTTCATGAACGTTTTGCACTAAATGCTGGGCAGTTAGGAGTGGAGATTCATAGAGCAGCGCATTATCGGAAGTTCTAAATATCTTATACTTAAACTGATTACTGGTCCATGGGTAGCTGTCGGAATAGTAGAAATAGGTAGATAACTGGGTAATTGTAACAGGAAAGCTGAAGTTGAAATCTTTGGCATCATAGAGTGTTCCGCAATCGGTATCGGTGGTCATCAGATTCATGCACTCACCAATATCGTTAATATAGCTATGCCAGCCCGGAACATTTGGAACCTCCCACTTTAGATTGACATGGGACCCTTCGGAGGTTGCTGTTAAATTCTTTGGTGCGCTATAATTTTTTACTACAATATAGTTGGCCTTTGTTTTGGAAGCTGTTCCAATCGCATTGGTGGCATCCAGTGTAACAGAATAGTTGGTAGCTTCCAAAAATTTAACTGCAGGATTTTGCGAGTTTTCGGTGGTACCTTCCACGTATTGAACCGAGGAGGGACTGAACGACCACTTCCATTGGGTAGGTGCCAACCGACTGTTATCGGAAAAGTGCACTACCCCCTCCTGAAAAACGGAAGTTACGTCGCCGAAAAAATCAACTTGGGGTGCCGTTTCAATGGCCTTAACTTCAACTGCATAATCCTCAACCTCGCCATACTCAAAATTTCCACAGCCAAGCGAATAACCCGAATGGTCGCTGCCGGAGTCGTAAAGGACAACCCGCATGCGGTAGGTGGCTTGAGTAGCAGTGGCCGGAACAACCAAAGTGCAGGTAGCTGTTCCCTGCTTGCTTTCCACACCTGTATACGATACCGAAATTTTCTCGTTTGAAGTAAAGATCTTGTCTCCATTCCAATCGATAAACAGATCAAGCCTATCGGTACTGGCGTATTTTTCGGTTTTGATGGTAAGGGCATAGCTTTCGCCAATGTAGAGCGTTGCCTTTAGCGAGGTTGTAAAATCCTGGTAAAGACCTGAATTGGATTGATTATTGATGCTTTCGAGTTGAACGCTGGAAATATACTCCCAATCTCCATTGGTAGACGCCGAAGTACAGTATTGCTGAGCAATGGAATAACCCATACTTAGCATAACCATAACCACAAGGCTCATTAACTTAATAAATATCTTCATCACAATTTATTTTGATTTTGTAAACAAAGGCCATGGTCGAGCAATGGAAACTTCACCAACCTTGCTGATCCATCATAAAAAAAGTTCCCTCGGGAAGTCAACTAAAGCATGACCAGGAGTAAAACCTCCCTTGGGAACGGAAACCGCTATTTTTTGATAAAAATCTTACGAGTTATCGATTTACCATCATAGTTTATTCTGAGTAAGTAAGCGCCATTGCTAAGGCTTGAAACGTCCATGGACGCACCACTATCAATGGTTTGGTTGCTCACTACCTTACCAAGCACATCGATGACCGTTATGCTTGCCTGAGAGGATATTCCGGCAGGCAAATCAACAACAATGTAATCGGTCGCTGGATTTGGATAAATCCTTAGCCCTTCGTTTACTGACTGATCGCCAATGCCATTAATTGAGGTCTCCGTTATGGTAACGTCATCAACCAACAGCACATACTGAGCCGGATCGGAGATTGCATGAAAACCAAGGTAGTAGATTCCATCGGCTGCGGGGGTGTAAGATGCAGTAACTTTTTGCCAGTCGGTGGCAGTATTAACACTTGCAAATGCAAGGCTATCGTTCATGCTTGTGGAAGCACGTCCCGTGCCAGCCCAAACAGAAATCTTTTCGTTATATACCAAACCGGTGCTATAATCCATTAGGGTGTGTATATAAAACTCAAGGTCGTATCGTTTTCCCTGCTTCATTTGAAGAGGGGCGGTTATGAGCCAGTCGTTCTTGGGATTAAATAGGTGGAATAGGATAACCATGGCTCCCTTGGAATCGTTGCGGGTGAAACCCTGGGCAGCAGGAGGGTAGTTAATGGCATCCCAGGTAGCCTTATCATTATTACTATCCTCAATTGTCCAGCCCAGTGGCTTATCGGATTGGTAGGGGTAGTTAATTACCTCATCAAAATTTTCTACCAATGGATAAGATTTTACCGTCGGATCCGACATGGTTGTGAACGACCATGTTAAAGGCTCTGCGCAATTACCGTTTTCGTTATAAGGAACTACCCTCCAGTAGTAAACCGTATTGTAATTGAGATTTGCGAATGGCACATTGTAGGAAAGTACGTTTGCAGCAAGGTCAACACCGTTTACCACCTCATTGCAATTAGTTGGAGTGGTTCCAACGTAAAGTTTAAACCCATTGGTGTTTGCAGAACCTGAGGCCCAGCGTAGGTTAATACCACTCATCATATCAACATTAATTGCGGCATCCAAAGGAAATCCAATTTGAGCTGCTGAGGGCGGTGCTGCAACATCGGCAGCCCAAGAGATATCGTCAATTCTAAGTGATGGATAGGGGAATGGATTGGCCGGGTCCCAATTGCCAAACTTAAAGGCGATGTAGGGCTGGGTAGTATTTGTCTTAAAGGTAACCGCATACTTTGCATACTCCGAAGTGAGCGTAACGGTGCTTTTTGCAACAAAGGTTGAAGCATCATAAGGGTTATCCATTACCCCAACAATAAGATCCTGTCCATAGCTATCGCCACCCTTCATGGCATAAAAGGAAAGTATGTTGCTTGCATAACCTGTTACACCTGGACCAACCAAAATTACAGGGTCAAGCGTATCCGAATCGTTTATCCTATTCATCTTAAGTGCGAAGGGGGCAGAATAAACATCAGGCGCTGAGTTAGTCACCCATATATTCTTCACAATATTGCTGGCTTTTGAGGATTGAATGGCCACCCAGCCATCAGGAATAGCTTGCGCCGCATCAAAACTCTGGAAATAGCTATCCACTGTAGCAATGGCATTGCCCGTGCATGCAACTGTCGCATTTCCAGATGCACCACCAATGTTAAAGGTTACATTATTTGAAAATTGACCAACCGCTGTAGGTGCAAAGTAAACACATGCCGTATCGTGCGCGTTGGGAGCAATGGTCTTATTAAAATTGCATGTAAAGGGGCCGGTGGTTGTGATTCCGTTTATGGTCAGGTTAGACGATCCTGTATTGTATATAACTACCCGTTTAGAGCACTTCCCACCCACAGCAATATCAGGATAGGTGAGCGTTTGATCACTCAGCGTTACAATAGCACTGGTTGGGATACTTTCAATGGCAATATTATCAAGGTAGAATTTTGTTGCGGAGGAGGAAAATGATTTATACCTCCACCTTAGATACACGTTGTTTCCGGCATAGGATTCGAGGCTCACCACGGAATTGTCGTAACTTGTCATGTTGGTGGAGGCACAATACTTTTGGAGGGTGTTCCAGGTTTGCTTTCCATCAGTAGAAACCTCGAGATAGGTTGTATCAGCATTGGCTGTTCTACTTTCCGATGTATATCCATTTTTCCACCAGAAATTCAATCGCATCCCCGAAGGAAGATTTAGGCGTGGTGTTACCAGCGAATAGCTTCCGCTACTAAACGAGTATACATAGGCTGAGAAGTGCCCCTTGTAATTGTTCACCTTACCTGTACTGCATGCCCAACCATTGTCCCAACTCCATGCAGTTGAATCTGGATAGTTGGTATTGATTACCGACGATAACGTATCGGGGTGGTCAGGATCGATATTGCTAACCCAGAAAGTCTCAAAATCCTGAGTGTATGGAAATTGAGAAACAATCTGTTGCGTAGTGAAAGCATTAACTGAAGATTCAACAGATCCATTTCCGTTTCGGGCAATTACCTTCCAGTAATACTTGGTGTTTGGCTGCAAAATAGCCGTAGGAGTATAGCTGTAACTACTAGCACCCGAAATCGAAAGGTTATCAACCACTTTGGTCAGGTTAGCAGCATCTGTTCCAAAATAGAGATCGTAGCTATTGGTGTTGTCTCCCAATGTAAATTGGAGCTGGCTATTCAAATCAACCTTTATTTTATTGTTCAGAGGGAATGTCAAATCGGGATTGCTAGGCATACCAGGATTATCGTAGTAGAATCGAATGTTAGCCTTTGTTCCAAAGGGGTAGCATTCAAAACCAGCTGTTATTGGAACACCACCTGCATCGGCTCCATTGCACTTTACCTGCTTCTTTCCTACCGTAGTTGCAGCATTCTTAAGGCTATAGGTTGAGGTTCCGCTTCCGTTCTCCCAATGAATAACCAGGTTGTCGGTTCCATTATAAGCAAATGGAGTGGTAAAGGTGACTACATTCCATCCTAGAGCCCCATAATGCACCGTTCCCTGCCATACAAGCGTATACCCGTTAGCTGTGGGATTTTCGTAGGACATGTCGCTCCACTCGCTTTGCGATACATGCTTCAAATAAATTTTTTGATTTGGCATGTCAAAATCAAAACCAAGGGCTGTTAGGTCGGTAAAATTGTTATTGAAGGCAATGGCAGTGATTGTTTTAGCACCACCAACCTCATCCTTGGTGTAAATAGTGGAGGTATAAGCATACTTCCAACTGGTATAAAAAGGTAAGGAGCTCTCCACGTTACCGGTGCCAAATTGCACATACGATTGGCCAAAGCTCAATCCGGCAAACAGCATCAGGGAAATACAAAGCCCCAATAATCTGGTAAAGTTTTTCATGATAGATTGGTTTAGAACGTTTTTGGGATTTCTTTGGGACAATGTTAGCTTTCAACTCAAGGGATATCAATAGGGGCATTCCCTCATTTTGGTCAAGAATTACTATCTTAGACGCAATCAAAATGCCCAATGCGAAACCTCCTCGTTATATTAATTGTCTCTTTTTGTGTAACTTCTGTATATTCAGAAAATACTAAAGATTCGCTCTTACTTCGCCTTAATACGGTTCCAGATAGCGAGAAGCCGGCCATCCTAAACAAACTTTCGGATGAGGCAATTATGACTTCACCACGAGAGAGCTTCAACTATGCTGCAAGGGCTTTGATAATTGCTAAGAAGCAAAAGGACTTGGAGCAGGAGGCCGAATCGTACCTTAACCTGGGAATTGCCCTCCGCTACCTAGGCGAGAATCAAGCAGCATTAGACACACTGTATAAAACCATTGGTTTTATTAATAACCTGAAGGACAAGAAGTTGGTTGCCCAGCTGCTCAACGTCATTGGCATTGTACACTACCAGCTGGGGCACGACTCGCTATCGATGGAGGCCTACAATAAATCGTTGAAGATTAGGAGCGACATTAACGACATGGAGGGGGTGGCAGCCATTCTCAATAACCTAGGCAACCTATTCAATGGCATGGGCAATTTCGATAAAGCGCTGGAGTACTACTTTAAGTGCTTAAAATACGATGAAGCTCTAAAGAACGTGAAAGGGCAATCGGCTACCAACAACAACATTGGAATGGTTTACCAAAACCTGAAGGACTATAACAAGGCCCTCTACTACTACAATAAAGCCGAAAGTTTAGCGGTAGCAAATCAAGAAACGGGAAAAATTGCCTCCATTCTAAACAACATTGGCGCAACCTACCTTTCGCAGGAGAAGTACGACGAAGCCATTTCTTTTACCAAAAAATCGAACCGTTACTTTAAGATGCTTGGAGAGAATCTTCAAATGCAGCGAAACTACACCAACCTAGGCCTTATTTACGAGTACAAAAATAATTTTGACTCTTCAATTTATTACCACAAAATTGCCCTTCAATTGGCCTATGGGCTCTCGAACCCCTCCCTAATTGCGGGTGCTCACATCAACATGAGTAGGCTCTACCTCAAGCTCAACCAATACAGCAAGGCACTTGCTGAGCTAAAGAAAGCAGACCTCCTCATAAAAAAATCAGAAAATCTATACATCCAGAGCCGCCTTCTTCTGGGATTTGCCAATGTGTACAGCACCATGGGCAACTACCATAAGGCCTTTGATTACCTAGCAGACCACCTTGCTTTGCGCGACAGTCTCTACAACCTCGAAAAAGCACAAAAAGTGGCTCAAGTGGAGGCGCAGTACGAATCGGAAATTAAGGCACAGCGTATCGCCTCCCTCCAGCTGGATCAAAAGATAAAAGGGATACAGATTGAAAAATCAAACGCCAAAGTAAACAACCTGCTTATCCTAATTGGCATTATATCATTACTGATAGGATTAGTTATTTGGCTGTACATAATTAAGTTTAAAACTAGCCGTAAATTATCGATTCAAAACAGGCAGATTCACGAACAAAACAGCATGCTCAATGAGGCAAATCAGGAGTTAAGCCAAATTAACAGCCAACTTGCTCTCTCACAGCAGCAGCTTCATGCGGCCAACCAAACAAAGGATAAGCTCTTTGGCATTATTGCGCACGACATGAAGAGCCCAATCGATCATCTTCGCACAATGGTATTCCTGTTGCGACATTCAAAAAACACGAACAACCTTGCATCGCTTGGGAATAACTTTACCGAACTCGACAACTCCATTCAAGCAGTCAATGAACTCCTGAACAACCTAATTAACTGGGCGCAAGTTCAACGCGACCAGATTCGATATGAAGAATCTCGATTCGACCTATCAGAGGTAATTGTCGATACCACAACACTATTTGAATATCTGTTGAAAGAAAAAAATATTACCATCAAAAAAAATAGTCATTCCCCATTTGAAGTTGTAAGTGATAGGAATATGGTTGAATTCATTGTACGAAACCTACTAAGCAATGCCATCAAATTTTCCAATAGCGATGCTTCGATTTCTATTCAACTGGTAGGATCGAACCATCAGTTTAGTATTGCCATTACTGATCGAGGAATTGGAATGTCGCAACAAACAGTTAATCTACTTTTTACAGCCACCCAAGTAAGAAAAAAAGGCACACACAACGAAAAAGGAGCCGGTTTGGCACTTCAAATTTGTCAAGAATTTGCCAAGCAAATTGGTGGAACAATTAAAGTTGAAAGTCAGGAAAACAAGGGCTCAATATTCACATTATCCGTTGAGAAGAAAGAAGAAACGGCATGAAAAAGAAGATTCTCATAGTAGATGACCACCCTCTAATGAGAGTAGGTATAAAAATGCTTCTCTCCCAAAATCAAAGCTATGAAATCATTGAAGCAAGTGGTGGTGCTGAAGCCATGGACTGTCTAAACAAAACTGAGATAAACCTAGCCATTCTAGATATCGATATGCCCGAAATTAATGGCGTTGAGGTTGGCCACTACATTGAAAAGAATTATCCAGAAACCAAACTTATTTTCCTCACTAGCCATGCTGACTTTAACACCTTTGCAGAAGCATCGGAAATCAATTATTCTGGATTTCTATTCAAGGAAAATGCCCTAGAGCTGCTACTAGAATGCGTTGTGAAAGTTTTTAACAATGAAAAATATACTAGTCCCGAATGCGCAAAACTTACCAATAATAATAAGGAACGGCTGGAGTTACTACAGCACCACCGAAAGAGAATTGAAAGCCTTACACAAACTGAGCGAAGGATTCTCCTACTCATTTCTGAAGGAAAATCTACACCACGCATTGCAGAGGAACTTTTCAATAGTCCTAAAACCATTGAAAATCACAGGACCAACATCTGCCAAAAGATGGAACTCAAGGGAGCAAACAATCTTCTTTCGTTTGCACTTGAGTATCGAGACCTACTTCAAAAAATCATTGGCAGCTAACCCTTTTCTCTAAAGCGAAAATTTTTTGGAAGGAAGGTCAACCGCAAGCTTTGGTCGTAGGTAATATAGCTCCACACCCAATTTATAAATATTTGAATTTTATTCTTCAACCCAAATATGGATCGAAGGTGAATAAACATCCATAGAATCCAGGCAAAAAGCCCCTGGAAGTGTGCAAAGGGCAGATCCACCACCGCCTTATTGCGACCTACAGTAGCCATAGAGCCAAAATCGCTGTATCGGAATGGTTTTAGTGGTTGGTTTCTCTTAATTCTCACAAAATTTTTTGCCAAATTTCGCGCTTGCTGTATGGCAACCTGAGCAACTTGCGGATGACCATTTGGCCAACGTTCATTGGTAATATAGGCAACATCGCCAAGCACAAAAATATCCTCCGCATTCTGAAGCCGATTATAGCCATCACAAAACAAACGTTTCCCCCGCATAACCGATGCTACAGGAACGCCATCAACCAAATTAGCCGAGATACCGGCCGCCCAAACAAGTGTTTTCGTTCTAATATTTTCTCCCGACTTAAAAAGAACAACTTTCCCATCGTAATCAACAACCTGTGTCGAAAGTAAAATTTCTACGCCCAACTTTTTCAAGAACTCCGCTGCCTTTTTTGATGAGGAAGCCGACATGCCATTGAGCAATCGGTCTGACGCCTCAACCAGGACTATTCGTATTTTATTACAATCCAATTCCCGGTAATCTTTCGGAAAAACATACCTTTTCATTTCGGCTAAAGCACCAGAAAGTTCAACCCCCGTGGGCCCCCCCCCCACTACAACAAGATTCATTTCGGACTCCCACACTTCATGACTAGGTGTAACGAGGGCATCTTCAAAGTTGTGCAATATATTATTTAACAATTCTAATGCTTCTACTACGCTTTTCATAGGAATGGAGTGCTCCTCAACGCTTTTCATTCCGAAGAACGAGGTAGAAGCACCGTTTGCAAGAACAAGATAGTCGTATTGTACAGTGCCCAAGGTTGTGGAAACCACCTTCTCCTGGACATCAATTTTTTCTACTTCGGCAATTCGAATAAACGTGTTGGCATACTTCTGAAATATTTTTCGAATTGGGAATGAAATATCTCTAGGCTCTAGGCCTGCTGTAGCCACCTGATAAAAAAGAGGTTGAAACTGATGGTAGTTATTCTTGTCGATGAGCACCACCTGATACCCAGAATGCCTTAATTTTTGAGCAAGAGTTAACCCAGCAAATCCAGCACCTATAATAACGATGCGCATTTGTGATGACCTTGGAATATTAAGCATACGATTTATGAATATGTCCGCGTATAAACAACGTTAGTGCTAATTCGTTCACATAATAAAAACAAAAAGATGCCCCAAAGAGCATCTTTTTTCTTTATGACAAGTATCTTAAAATTTTACACGATTAACATAGCATCGCCATAGGTTCCAAAGCGGTATTTCTCCTTCACCGCGTCTCTATACGCCTCCATTACTCGATCGTACCCCCCAAAAGCACACACCATCATAAGTAGCGTCGATTGAGAGAGGTGAAAATTAGAAATCATCCGGTTGGGTACTAGAACATCGTATGGTGGAAAAATAAACTTGTTAGTCCAGCCCTCATATGGTTTCAGATATCCATCAGTAGTCACTGAAGTTTCCAACGTACGTAACACAGTTGTTCCAACAGCACAAACACTCCGCTTTAACTCTTTCGCTTTATTTACAGTAGAAACGGCATCATCTGAAATCCGGATTTGCTCGCTATCCATCTTATGCTTTGTTAAATCTTCAACGTCAACTGTTCTAAAATTACCCAGTCCAACATGCAACGTAATCTCAGCAATATTGACGCCCTTTATTTCGAGCCGTTTAAGGAGTTCCCGACTAAAGTGTAACCCTGCAGTAGGAGCAGCCACAGCACCTTCATACTTCGCAAATATGGTTTGGTAACGCTCCCTATCTTCTGGAACAACCTCCCGTCGAATAAACTTTGGCAACGGTGTTTCGCCCAAGCGATACAAAGTAGACTTAAATTCTTCGTAGCTACCATCGAAAAGGAATCGAAGAGTCCTCCCGCGACTAGTAGTGTTGTCAATAACTTCTGCAACGAGAGTATCATCCTCCCCGAAGTATAGTTTGTTTCCAATTCTTATCTTTCGTGCAGGATCAACCAATACATCCCAAAGCCGTTGCTCACGGTTTAGTTCACGCAAAAGAAATACCTCAATTTCAGCACCCGTTTTCTCCTTATTCCCATACAGCCGTGCCGGAAAAACCTTGGTGTTGTTGAATACCATTACATCACCTTCGTCAAAATAATTAATTATATCCTTAAAAACATGGTGATCGATTTTGCCTGTAGCACGATTAAGCACCATCAAACGAGATTCGTCCCGATGTTCGGCAGGATTTTTAGCAATCAATTCTGGCGGCAGGTTATACTTAAACTGAGATAATTTCATAAAAAATGTATTAGTATTTTAAACACTGACCGTTATACGAGAAATTTTTTCACTTGTTTCGCTCAACTGAAAATTTTTCTGAAAATTTTTGTTCGAGATCATCTACAGTTAGAGATTCATCAACACTAAATGGCCCACTCGATAGCCTACGAAGTGAAATTAGATGCGCCCCGCTATTAAGTATTTCACCTAAATCACGACCAAAAGATCTCACGTATGTTCCCTTGCTGCACTTTAACAAAACAGTTACAAGTGGAAGTTCGATGGATTCGATGGAGGCATCCCAAATGGTAATACGATTTGGCTTCATTTCAACGACTTCACCCCTTCGGGCAATATTATAAGCACGATGCCCATCAATCATCTTAGCCGAAAAAATAGGTGGGATCTGATCCTGTTCGCCAATCATGGAGGCAAGAACCGTCTTAACTTTGTCAGCGGTAATGTGTTCCCATGGATATATCTGATCTATCTCCTTTTCTAGGTCAAAACAGGGGGTTGTAGCACCAAGCAAAATACCGGTAAGATAAGTTTTAGGATGATCTTGGAGTGTTTCGGCTAATCGAGTAGCCTTTCTTCCAAGGCATATTGTCAATACCCCCGTTGCCAGTGGATCTAAGGTGCCTGAATGGCCAACCTTAACATCACGCAACCCGTAATGCTGCCGCAACATTACTTTAACCTTCCGAACAACATCAGCCGATGTCCATCTGTAAGGCTTATCAACCACCAAAAAGGCGCCAGTTTCTTGAACATTATCCCCAACCGTGTTGACCGGAATTCCTTCGTACTCCTTCAAATTTACAACCTCCACTAATTCCAAACTACCTTATAAATCATCATTCCGATGCTAATCAGTAAAAATAAAATAATCACTTTACCATTCCAATAAAACGTAGTGCCCAACTAGAATGGATCAATCAATTCAACCGAAATCAAAAGTGAAGATTTACTTCTTTTCCGCCTTTGGTTTCTTCATAATGGCGTATATTTCAAACATAAAGCCAAACATAACCACAATGGGGGCTAAGGTTATTCTTCTGAAGTTAAAAATATCATAGCTAAAAATCTTGGGATCCTTACTGCCACCACCATACATAAGAATAAATCCGAGGATAATGATTGCAAAACCAATGAGTAACAGCTTATAATTTTCGAACCCAAGGGCGAAATCAAATTTTTTGTCCTCAACCTCCTTGTTCTTAATCTCTTTTTGTGCCATAGCTATATTTTTTTACAAAGTTAACATACTAGTAGTAGAGGTCATCAGCTTTGAGCCTCAAAAATTTACGAACGGCAAAAAATGTTGATGTGAAACTAATTACTACCCCGACCAACAAAACCGTTCCAAAAAGAATGATAAGTATTTGAACATCGGCAATTTCAAGAATCTTTTTTACCTGCTCCTGCCCAAACCAAATTAGACCCAGCAAAAGTAAATCGGCAATTATACCGGCATAAATACCATGTAAAATACCACGAAGCAAAAAAGGTCGTCGAATAAATCCATTGGTGGCACCTACTAGCCTCATGGTATTTATGAGGAACCTTCGAGCATACACTGAAAGCCTAATAGTATTATTAATAAGCACAAGCGAAACGAAGAGCAGCAGTGCGCTAAATGCTAGCACAATTAGACTAATCTCACGGACATTATCATTAACCAAGTCGAGCAGCGACTTTTGGTAGTTCACCTCCTTAATTTGGTTAAACGACTTGAGATCTTTTTCAATTACACTAATAGAATCGTTGTTTGCATAGTCGGCTTTGAGACAAACCTCGATGGATGCACCAAGAGGATTGTAACCAAGAAATTGCACAAAATCCTGACCTAACTGCTCTTTCATAATACTAGCCGCCTCATCCTTGGAAATGTATTTTGTGCTCCTGACATAAGGGGAGGCATCGAGCGATTTTTGCAGCACAGCAGCATCAACCTCCTTAATATTCTCGTTGAGAACAACAGAGAAACTAATATTCTCCTTAACGAAGTCGGATAATCGTTTAGCATGCAGTAGCAATAACCCCACAACTCCCAAAGTAAAAAGTACCAAAGCAATGCTGATTATAGAGCTAAGATAGGAGGACCTTAAACTTCTTCGTGCATTAACTCGCTTGCTTTCACTCTTACTCATAATCAACAATATTATGCTTCTTTTTTAAGATAGCTAAACAACTCAAAACCTAGTGCACCAAAAACGACCAATATTAACAATAAACTTGAAAACAAATCTATTTGTTTGCCAACCTCAAACATTTTCGGTTTAAAGACAAACTCCACTTTATGATCTCCTGCGGGTAACAACATGGCACGAAGCACATAGTTTACTCTAAAATGAGGAGCTGGCTTGCCATCGATTGAGGCTTGCCATCCTTTTGCATAGAATATTTCTGAAAATACAGCAGGTTTCTCAGTAGACAATCTATAACTATAGTCTAGCTTATTGGGAAGGTAACTATTGAGTTCAATACGGTCTGCGGTATCAGCTGCATAAATAGCTTTTGTAAACTGGGAGGCAAAACGCTGGTCAACCACCGCCACAGTTGCTGGATTAAAATGTGTAAGTGCATCCATCTCCTTATCGGCATTGGGAACCACCTTAAGGGTATCAACAAACCATGCATTTCCGAGTGCCCCAATATTAAACCGAGCCTCTGGTCCATTTTGACCCTGCGTTATAAAATAACGAGTATTAAGCATATTGAGCACGGCCATATTACCAGCAGAAATCTGATGGTCAATCAGCTCCTGATATCTGCGAAGCTTTGCTCCATGGTAACCTCCAATAGATTTATGGAAATAGGAAGTCGAAGCATCATTGAAAGGAGAAACGGTAAGGTTATAAACCCTATAGTCGAGAGTAGGATCATTCAAAATTTGTAAATCAGCATTCGACGGGGTAAATGGGACACTTGCCTGAGAGGCCATCTCAAAATTCTTACTGTTGAGATAACGGCTGTTGATGGTCCACATGTCCATAAGCACCAAAGCAAGCAATCCAACAATAAACAACTTTTTATCGACCTTTTTATACACAAATGCCAACAACAATCCAGCAGTAAGCAGCACGTAGACAAGAGACCTAAAAGCATCGCTCTTTAGCATGGAGGCCCGATCGGACCAAAGTGCTTCTGCAATATTATGAGGCCACTGAGCTTCAAAGCTAGTATTGAAATCAAAAAGTCCTCCACCAAAAAGCAAGAAAAACGCTGCAACACCAGCCGAAATGGAAAGTCCCCACTTAAACGAATGCATGAATCGAGCCTTATCAAAGTCACCAGAAACAATGGGTTTTAACGCCAGGAAGCCAATCAATGGTACTGTAAATTCGGCAATTACCAGAATCATGCTAACGGTTCGAAACTTGTTATAACCAGGAACATGATCAAGGAAAAAGTTGGTGAGCGGCATGAAATTTTTTCCCCATGCTAGCAAAATAGCCAAAACCGTTACACCAAGCAACCACCACTTAAGGCTCCCACGAAGGAAAAACATCCCAAAGAAAAACAGGAAAACCACTATTGCACCCAAATAAACCGGACCAGAGGTCATCGGCTGAGGACCCCAGTAGGCAGGAAGTGATTGGGCAAGTTCTGTAGCGTTGGGAACACCGCTCGAGGATAAAGTTTTATAAAACTCACCATCGGTGCCCACTCCACTCATGGAACTTCCACCTACAAAGTTTGGTATAAAGAGATTGAAAGTTTCCCACTGACCATAACTCCAATCGGTGGCGTAATCCTTATCGAGTCCTGAAGTTTGGTTATCCTTGTTGTGAGTAAGTTCACTCTTCCCCCTTATGGAATCCTTCCCGTAATCGTAGGTAAACCAAAGCGATGAGAAGTTGGCACCAACCGCTAGCATGGAAGCAACCACCAGCACAGCCGAACCCTTTACGAATTTATCCCAAGTTTTATGTTTTATGGTATGGTAAACAATGTAACCCATTAAAAAGAGCACAAGAATAGCTCCGTAGTAGGTTATTTGCAAGTGTCCAGCATTGATTTCCAAACCGAGAAAAAGACCTGCCAACGCAGCTCCCAAGAGATACTTACCTCGATAGGCAAGCCAAATACCAGCAATCATTGGGGCAATATAGCTGAGGGCATCCATCTTTGAGTTGTGCCCAGCCTGTAGAATTATGAAAAAATAGGATGAAAATCCAAATGCGACAGCCCCCACAAGCGCAAGCCAACAATCAACGCCAAAGGCAAGCAGAAGGATGTAGAATCCCAGCATGGTCACAAAAATGTAAGCAGCAGGGCGCTGTCCTATCTGAATAACATTTTCGACATACTTAATAAGATTGGTTTTATAAACAGTAGAAATGAGGTAAGCTGGCATTCCGCCAAACATACTATTTGTCCACAAGGCCTCCTCTCCAGTTTTTGCCCTAAAGTCGTTTATCTCCTTCGACATACCAATGTACATCTTGTTGTCATGCTGACTGAGCATCTGTCCTGAGAGTTGAGGGTAGAAGTAGGCATACGAAATGACCAAGAAACTTGCTACGGCAACAACATGTGGCCAAAATGATTTAAGCAGGTTGTTTTTCACTCTAGTAACTGGTTAGTTATTCAACAATATATCCACAGTAAAATTTTCTGGTTGAACGCTTTCCAAGATATCGCAAGCCATCAACCTATTGCAACGAAGCACAATTTTCAACATACTAAGGTAGCTTATTTTTATACGCTTATGTATTAACCCCGTCTCGTAGGATAATATTTAACCATTATTAAGACTGTAAACATGGTATTTAACGTAAATCAAAACAAATTACAACGCCCATGCTTTTAAAGCCTTAGCTACCTTAAGTGCGGCTTCGCCTCTTCCATAGAGGTTCGTTGAAAAATCATTCTCCCTCACCATCATCTCACGATACCCCTGCAATATTCTCTCTTCCTTGGCGCCAACAAGTACGTTATATCCCCCCTCCACCAACTCAACCCATTCAGTTTGCTCGCGAAGCGTTACGCAGTTCTTGCCAAAGAAAAAGGCCTCCTTTTGAACACCGCCACTATCGGTCATCACCATGCTGCATGCCTTAAGTAGCTCTACCATATCGAAGTAGCCAACCGGTTCAATAACGGTAAACTCTGGCTCAATACGCTCCTTGGCAGTCATACCTAATGTTCGCGGATGTAAAGGCGCAACAACCGAAATCTCCCTATTTATTTTATTCAAGGCATCGATCAATGATCGTAAAAGTTCTGGATTATCAGTATTCTCTTGACGATGAACAGTTGCAAGAACAAAGGGCTTTCCCTTGAGCTCTAACCGCTGAATTACATTAGAAAATTGAGCAGCCTTTTCAGAATAAAAAATGGCAGCATCCTGCATAACATCACCATTCTTAATAATTTTAGCATCAAAATTATCATATCCCTCCATCTTTAAATTTGCCAAAGCGCTATCGGTTGGACAAAATAAAATGTTGGAAATTCGATCGGTAAGAATTCTATTTATCTCCTCCGGCATATCCATATTGAAAGAGCGAAGACCTGCTTCTACATGTACAACTGGAATATGTAACTTTCGAGCAGCAAGTGCGCCCGCAAGCGTGCTATTGGTATCACCAAAAACCATCACACAATCTGGACGTTCTTTTAGCAAAACCGTCTCAATGTGCTCCATCATTCTTCCGGTCATAGCTCCATGCGAAAGACTATGAATATCTAAATTATAGTGAGGCTTTGGAATCTCCATTTCGTTAAAAAAAACCTCCGACATATTCTTGTCGAAATGCTGACCAGTATGAACCAAGACCTCCTCAATACCAACCTCTCTTAATCGACGACTAACAGCAGCAGCCTTAATGAACTGTGGACGAGCGCCTACAACGGTAAGAATTTTCTGCATAACAATCAACCTAAAAGATATCTAACATTCCAAATTTTTCATCACCTCAACTTATGCTGCTCCAGCACTTGCTCCATGGCGCTTGCCAACTTGCGTGTCAGCTCCTTTCGGGAGTATAACGACAAATTTTGAGGTTCAACTACCAGCAACCCTTTTCTATGTTGCTCCAATGCGTTTACAATATATTGCTTTATTCCATTTGTATCGATAAAATCGAAGACCTCACCTGCCTTTGTTTGGCTCAAAATTTCAGCAATCTCTCCATTTTTAGAACCAATGGCCAATATGGGACGACACGTGGCAAGGTATTCAAAAAGTTTCCCTGTAACAATTCCCTTTGCCATAGGGGTATTATTTACCAAAAGGAGCAAAACACCGGCGCTTCGTTGCTCCTTGATGGCATCTAGGTGAGGCAAATAGGCAACATACTCCACCATCTTAGTAAGTCCATTTTGCTCAACAGCAACAGCAACGGAGTGATCGACCTTGCCCACCAGCTTCACGGAAATATGTTCAGCCATATCGGGCTGCTCGCTAACCAATTCCCCAAGTGCAGTCCAGAAGGCAAGTGGATTACGGGACTCGCCCAACGTTCCAATGTGGACAAAGGAGAGTTTATCGCCATAAATTGCACCGGATTCTACCAAATCGGCCTCGTCGAAACCATTGGATATAACCACAACGCTTTGGGCTCCCTTGTCCGTAAAATCTTCCTTCATGGCATTATTAACGGTAATCACCAAGTCGGCAGTTTGAACCACCTTACGCTCTAACCGACGATGGATAGAATCGGCAATGGAGGTAAGCATAAGTTCGTGATAGAAGTCAATATCTGTCCATGGATCGCGAAAATCAGCCACCCAAGGAATTCCCAGCGACCTCTTAAGACGACGGCCAATGAGATGCATGCTATGTGGCGGACCAGAGGTTACAATAATATCGACAGGGTCTTCGTGCAGCATCTCCTTCAAAAATCGCACTGAAGGCACAACCCAAAAAACACGTGGATCGGGGATAAAAAAATTTCCCCGAATCCAAACCGAAAGCTTTTGAGCAAAACTTGGCTTACGACCATCAGAGATAAAATTAGCAGCAACACGGTCTGTTGACTTCATCCCCACAAATCGTTTATAAAAATTATAGGGCTCCCGAATAGGTGTTTTAATAATAGTTGTTCCAGGAGGAATCTCGTCCAACAGCGACCGGTCCTCAACAGGTATTTCGGGATTGAGCGGAGTGTATACCAAGGCCTCCCATCCCATCATGGAGAGGTATTTCACAAATTTTAACCAGCGTTGCACGCCGGCACCTCCAGAAGGAGGCCAATAGTAGGTAATTACCAAAACTCTGCGTGATATTTTCTCCATTTTAGTCCTTTCTTCCGAGGATGAATGAGGTTGCAGCTATTAGGTAAAAGCAAGCCGGAAGCCAAAAAAGCTTCCGGCCAACTCCTTACCAATGCATTTATAGTTTTTGTAAGATATTACGCATGCTAACTCGCTCATCCACAATCTGACGAACACGCTCAATGGGTATGCGTTCCTGAACCATGGTATCGCGATCGCGAATGGTGACCATTCCATCCTCCAGCGATTGGTGATCGACGGTAATGCAAAATGGAGTTCCAATGGCATCGTGACGACGATAACGCTTGCCAATAGTATCCTTCTCCTCGTATTGACAGTTGTAATCGAACTTGAGGTTATCCATAATCTTGTGAGCCAACTCAGGCAATCCATCCTTCTTGATCAGCGGAAGCACCGCCACCTTAACGGGAGCAAGGGCCGGTGGAATTCTCAACACTACACGTTCACCATCATCAACCTTTTCTTCAACATAGGCAGCAGATAACACCAGCAAAAACATTCTATCAACCCCAATGGAGGTTTCTACTACATATGGCACGTAACTCTCGTTCGTTTCGGGATCGAAATACTGCAATTTTTTACCGGAAAACTTCTGATGATTACTCAAATCGAAGTCAGTACGCGAGTGAATCCCCTCCACCTCCTTAAAACCAAATGGATATTCGAACTCAATATCACAGGCAGCATTGGCATAGTGTGCCAACTTATCGTGGTCGTGGAAGCGATACTTTGCCGAACCAAGCTCTAGCGCTTTATGCCAGTTCATTCGGAACTGTTTCCAATGCTCATACCACTTCATCTCCTCTCCTGGACGAATAAAATACTGCATTTCCATCTGCTCAAACTCACGCATCCTGAAGATAAATTGCCGAGCAACAATCTCGTTTCTGAAGGCCTTTCCAATCTGAGCGATTCCAAAGGGAAGCTTCATGCGCCCAGTCTTTTGTACATTAAGATAATTTACAAATATTCCCTGCGCAGTCTCCGGTCTAAGGTAAATGGTATTTGCCTCATCGCTCACGGAACCAATCTTGGTTTCAAACATGAGATTAAATTGCCGAACCTCTGTCCAGTTACGGGTGCCAGAAATGGGGCAGGCAATCTCTAAGTCGATTATCAGCTGACGAACACCTTCGAGGTCATTCTCCCCAAAAGTTTTTACCATGCGATTGCGAACCTCCTCAAACTTATTGAGATTTTCAAGCACGCGAGGATTTGTTTGACGAAACATAGCTTCATCGAAAGTGTCACCAAAGCGCTTTCGCGCCTTTTCAACCTCCTTCTCAACCTTATCCTCTATTTTGGCCAAATAATCCTCAATGAGCACATCGGCCCGATAGCGCTTTTTAGAATCCTTGTTATCGATGAGGGGGTCGTTAAACGCTCCCACATGCCCTGAAGCCTTCCAAATTTCCGGGTGCATAAATATGGCAGAATCTAACCCAACAATGTTCTCATTGAGTTTTACCATAGCATCCCACCAGTAACGCTTAATATTATTTTTAAGCTCTACGCCATTCTGACCATAGTCGTACACAGCGCTTAGCCCATCATAAATTTCACTTGAAGGGAAAATAAACCCATACTCCTTGCAATGCGCAATAAGCTTCTTAAATAACTCCTCCTGAACCATAGCTATATATAAAAGTTCTTTACTAATAACGAGCAAAAGTAATCGATTTCTTGGGATCACAGTTAGCCAAACTGAAGAATCAACAATAGAACCTATGGTTCAATCACCTCAAGGTATAAATCTTCAACCTTTTTGCGTGCCCAAGGTGTTTTTCGAAGAAACTTTAAACTCGATTGAATGGAGGGGTCGATGTTAAAGCAATTAATGTTTATTCGGTGGCCAAGTTGCTCCCATCCATAGTGATCAACTAGCTTCACCAGCACCATCTCCAGTGTTATTCCGTGCAACGGATTATTCCTTTGATTCTCCATGCTTCCATAAAATTAGCCACTAACTTACCGTATAAAAAAGGCCTCACTGAAGGTGAGGCCTAGGCACTTAAATGACTTGTAGTATTTAAACTATGCTAGCTTAACATTTACTGCATTTAAACCTTTTCTACCTTCTTGAAGGTCGAAAGTTACTTTGTCGTTTTCTCTTACTTGATCCTTCAAGCCAGATACGTGTACAAAGTATTCATTGCCTGAATCTTCGTCCTTAATAAAACCAAAACCTTTGGTTTCGTTAAAAAACTTTACTGTTCCGTTATTCATTCTACTAAAAAATTAATTTGCACAAAGTTAGACATAAAAAATTAATAATTGGAAAAAATAGAAATAAAATCACTTTTTTTCTTCATTTAAGCTTTTTTTTGACTACCGACGAAACCCTTGACCCACAAATTCAAGTGCTGGGCCAATCCCTGTTCGCCAATAACTCCAGGTGTGGGCACCATCGCGAACACGATACTCATGTGCAATTCCCTTATCGAGCAACAGTATGTGCAGAGCAGAATTTCCTCGCGCGAGATGATCATCGTCACCACAGTCGAACCATATCCTAAGTGAGGAATATTTTGCCGGATCACTCTTCTCCACAATTGCTAATACGCTATTATCATACCAATGCCGCGGTAGGCTATCGGACACCATGGAGCCATAAACCGAATCGAAATCATATGTATTGTTCAAAAGTCTACCCTTAATCTCCGTATCAGTAAGAACGGCTGCACTCAATCCAACACAAGCCGAAAAGAGATCGGGGTGCTTAAAGCTATAGATCAACGCGCCATAACCACCCATGGAAAGCCCTGCCACTGCCCTAAATTCGCGGGTAGGACGCGTGCGATAAGATGCATCAACAAAAGGTATAAATTCCTGAATAAACATATCCTCGTATCGAACCTTCCCAGCATAATCGTTCACATACCAAGTAACTTTAGCGTTTGGCATAACCACAATCATTGGAGGAATGTTTCCACTGGCAATGCCGGCATCCATTATCCTATTAATTTCGCCAAACTGTATCCAAGCCAATTCGCTATCGGAATAGCCATGCAGTAGGAAAACTACAGGATAATGCCTTTGAGAAACGTCGTAATCAGGTGGAAGGTAAAGTGCATAGCTAACCGATTGCTTAAGAATTTTACTATCGAAAGACAACCCCTCAATAACTTTACCGTGGCTAATTTCCTGCGAATAGCTGGGTGACCCAGTAATCAGAGCAATAAATAGCAACAACAGAATTCTTTTCATCTCAATATAATTTAACAACGTAATTCATTAACCTTAAACTTGCAAGGTAACCATAAATGGTGTTCGATTAGCACCGTTGACCATAGCGGTAGGAATTAAAAAGTGGTTGGCGAACCAATAATTGAAACCATATTATCAAAAATCAACATCATTTGTGTACATTAGTCGGGCAATTAAAACACCATGACGAAACCTCTCGCGATAATTTTTGCCATACTACTCTACCCTCTATTCCTTGTGGCAGGAGGTAACGATCAAGACACGCTAAAGCTCATGGAACAGCTGCCTACTGCTGATCCTGCCCAACAGGTTTCTTTAATGCTACAAATTAGCGGGGCGCAGCGAAACAGCAACAATTCCCGTTCATATTACTGGGCCGAAAGAGCACTACAGGAGGCAAAAAAACAGAGCATAAGTGAACTTACCGCCGAATGCTACTTTTCGCTTGGCTACCTCGAATACCTAAGCAACAATTTCGACCCGGCCCTCGAGCATCTACACCGTGCCCTCAAGCTATACCAGCGAGTTGGAATAAAATCGAGCCAAGCAAAAGCATTTAACCGAATAGGTAATGTTTACCAACTAAAGGGAAGCTATCGGGGTGCACTTAATGCCTACAATAGCGCTTTGGTTCTTGGCAAGGAGAGCTCCGATACAGTAGAAACGGCCAGAAGCCTAACCAACATTTCCAGTGTTTATCGATTATTTGGAAGGTATACCGACGCTCTTGAACTTAGCCTTCAGGCGCTAGACCTTTATGAAAAGACCAAAGACAACGAAGGTATTGCATGGACCGCCCTAAACATTGCTAGGCTTTTTCGCATCTCCAACGAACCGGAAAAGGCCTTTGAATATTTAGATAAATCGTTAAGTGGTTACAAAAAACTCAATAATGGCAAAGGTGACCTCAATGGTATTACGCTTTGCATGTCGGAGAAAGCTGCCATTAACCTAATCTTAGGAAAAATTGACCTAGCTTTTAAGCAGAATCTCCAAGTTTATTTAGCCAATGTTGCATCAGGCAATGAGCATGGAGTGGCCATGGCAAAGGGTATCGATGGAATACTCCTATATAAGTTGGGACGCTACACCAAAGCCGAACAAAACATAGCGCAAGCACTGGAGATAAAGCAGCGAATTGGTGACAGCCTCGATTTGGCCATGCTCTACCGATACCTTGGAATGGTTAAGGTTAAACAGAAAAAGGCAAAAGAGGCAATTGTCTATTTCGAAAAAGCCTACAAAATTGCTCTTCGGCAAAACCTTAAGCAAGACCTGAAAGACATCTACCTTGGACAAACACTCGCCTACTCCATGATAGGCAATTTGGATCTAGCCATTCGTAAATACGTAGCCTTCTCGAGCCTTCGCGATAGCCTCAACCGCCAACAAGTGACCCGCATGGAGGAGAAATATGCCCTCGAAAAGCAAATGAAGGAGAAGGAACTCCAGCAGCAGCAGCTTGATGCGGAGCAGCAGGTACGGCTTGAACGACAAAAAATAATTTCCATTGCCGTTGGCGCAGGACTTATTCTTGCCTTGGCTTTAGCCTTTGTACTTCTAAAGAGAAATGAGGAGAAGCGCCGTAGCAACATGCTTCTAGAAAATCAAAACAGGGAGATACTTAACCAAAAAGAGGAAATTGAAACACAGCACGAGATTACCACTCAACAGAGAGATAAAATTGCAGGTCAACAGAAAGTTATTACCGACAGCATACGGTATGCCGGCCGAATACAAACAGTAATGCTGCCCGACCAGCAGGCACTATCGCGGGTTTTTACCGACAACTTTATTCTCTACAAGCCCAAAGCATTTGTGAGTGGCGACTTTTACTGGATATCGGAACAGGAGGACTACAGCCTCTTTTCCGCAGCCGACTGCACAGGTCATGGTGTTCCTGGCGCCTTTATGAGCCTGCTGGGAATTTCTTCACTCAACGAACTGGTGGCCCGCAACCAGCTAACCGATCCCTCGGCCATCCTCAACCTGATGCGAGATACCATTGTGGAGACGCTTCACCAAACAGGTTCCGCACACGACCCGCTCGACGGCATCGACATGGCGCTCTGCTCATACCACAAGAAGAGCCGCATGCTCTCCTTCTCCGGAGCCTATAACTCCATACTCATAGCCCGCAAAACCAACAGCCCCATTCCGTTCGAAACCGCCAACCTAATTACCGAGTATGAAGGCATAAGCCTTTGGGAATTAAAGGGGCAGAAGATGCCCATTGGGTTCCACCCACTTATGGCTCGTCCGTTTATAACACAAACTACCATGATACTTCCCGATGATAAAATTTACCTCATGAGCGACGGCTACGGTGATCAAATGGGAGGGACAAAGGGGAATAAGTTTCTACAGAGCAACCTCAAAAAGTATATTGCTGAAATCCAGCAGCTACCGTTGGCAGTTCAGAACGAACATCTCGACAACGCACTCCAAAATTGGATGGGCCACTACAAACAAGTTGACGACATTTTAATAATGGGGATTGTGCTGCCATAAGGGGATATTGCAAGAAATTAGAGACGATCATCCATGGCAGAGAATTGCCAGCATAAATCAATCCACCCATGCCATTGAACCCCATAGCTCACGGTTTCAATCGTGGGTTCCCAAAATAGATTGTGAAACATAACCGTTTCAACGGTTTACCAGTCAAAACTATCAATTCCCAAACTGCTAGGCAGGTTCGCACCTGCGTGTAAGTAAAATTCAACTAACGCGTGGAATTATGCTTTATCATAAGATCATTCGAACCCCATCCCTTTGTTTTAATGAGAAGATAGACACTGGACCCAACAGCAGTTATGGAGAGAATAAACCCGATCAAAAAAATAAGTATTTCCAGATTGCTTCTTCCCAAGACAACACGTTTATCAATAACAATATCGGCCAGACCGTTATCCTCAGAATCATACCAAATAGTGACATTTTTTGTACCTATTATCGCTCGCTCAATTCTATAATAGTTGTTTTTGTCGTAGTAGTAAAACTTGCCTTTTTCCGTATTAATAAACATCAGAGATGAATCAGCCTTCACTTTGGTGGAGATTGAATTTACATTTAAACTGTCAAAAGAGTAGCTAAGATATGCCTGTTTATTGAAAAGGTAGAGTGAGCTTGGAATCAGTAAATAGATCCAAACAAGACCAACCCATGCATTAAACCAGCCCAATTTAATTCGATCGCTCATAAGGTAAACCTATTCAAAGTTGACTTTAAAAATCTCAGCAATGTTAATTGCAATTTGCAGCTATTTGACATTTCAAATACCATTAGTACGCTTGATGACGTGGCCAACGGAGCCATCGTTTTGAAAATGCCAGCATAGTTTTCCCTAATAATTATCATAACAAGTTCTTATTCGTCGTAAATCATAATTAACTACGCTAGTATCCCCGGGGAATCCGGACTTATCAATATACTCAAATTTTACATCACGTAGACATAGCCTCCCTCTATTAGTTGCTATCTTCAAAAGCACTAATTGTGAAAACTTTCTATCACCAATAATTAAAGTATCATTTTTTAGCGCATAAATGTAAGGATGCATATAACCCTCATCAATACACTTTATCCTAAACTTAAATACTATTTGTTCATTCTTCTTAACAACATAATAACAATCACTCAACGGTGTAGCATTTGTATTGAATAAGTAAAACTTGTTCTTAAGTAAATCAATAGATAAACTATAACGGTCTTTCCCCTTGCAATACTCACCAATTGCTCTATATCTAATAATGTAAAATACCAACACAAATTGTAAACTTGCCAATGTTAATAAGATAGCCATTCCTTTCAAGAAAAAAACCCATAAAAAAAAGGCATCAAACTTCTGAATCCATTTCATTTTCAATAAACGCTAGGGTGAAAATTTCTCATATTTTCGACTGACCATCTAAACCCGCTCGTGCGGACTAAATCGACCCAATAATAGATGTAGCAAAAAACCTTTAGCGCTTTAGCAAAAGAGAACAGCGCCTACGCAAACACCTCCTTCAGCACTGCAAGCGATTTAATGTTGCCAACCCCTTCATGGTGGTGTTGGTAGTAGTCCACCAGACCATCTGCCAGATGGTTGCGCAGGTCACGGTTTAACTGCAGCTGGTCGATACCGGATAGCGATGTTTGAAATACCTGAAGCATTAGCCGGCTCAGCTGCGCAGGCAGCACAATTGGATGCGCCGGTAGCGTGTCTTGAAACCGCCCATTTTTAATGTCGAAAAAGATGGTGGAAGATTCGTCGGCTGCAACTATGGGATAGAATCCCAAGTAGCGCGAAAGCTGCGCCATAAATACAAGGTGAAAATTGGCAATGCCCTTCTCGGCCGCATCGAGCAGCTCCACCGAATTCCAGAGAAAATCGAAAAGCGGTGGATTGGGCTCCTCCTCTCTCAGCGTTTTGTACAGTATCTCGGCCAAAAAAACGGCAATAGCTCCCTTGCGCAAGTCGGAGTTGGTATATAGGCCAGAGGCGGGTGAGACCACCTCCTGTATTCGGAGCAGTGAACCCTTTCGTGGCAGCGAAGCAACAATGGTGAGCAACGACAGCGGCTGAAAAAGGGCCAGTTTACCCGGTCGCTTCCCTTTGCGCGCAGCACCATTCACCATAAAACTCTGACGACCCAACTTATCGGTATAGATATGAACAATCAAACTTGTTTCCCCATACCTCACTCCAGAAAGCACCAATCCTCGAAGAGATTCAAATTCAGACATTGGAGTTAATGAATGAAAAGAAGCTTACTAGCCTTGGTAACCACACCTGTGGGATCGGAACAAAAAATAAGGTATACTCCAGTGCTAACGCGCCTACCATTCAAATTTTTTCCATCCCACTGCATCTCACCTCCCAACGATACACCTTCAAAAATCAAGTAACCGTTGATATCGGTAATCTTCACGGTGCTATTGGTCATTAATCCTGCAATGGTAATTAATCCGCCATAGCTATCACGAACTGGATTAGGAAAGGCATAAACATTCCCAAAATCGGCACCACCCTGAGTAGCATTTCCCCTATAACCAACAATGCCATGGTCGGTAATAAAGTATACCTCACCACTGTTATGATCGATGGTGATGTCCAAAATATTGTTTGAAGGTAGCGGACTATTGTCGGTATTGAACGCCAAAACCTCCGTTACCCCATCATCCGATTGAAGAAAGGCACCGCTTCGAGCGGTACCAAACCATTTTCGGTTAGCACCATCAACGGCAATAGCCGAAACCGCATCGTTTTGCAACAAATAAGCAGCCTGACCTTCAATCTCAATTGGCACCTTAATTTGTTGGGCGGTTACTCCTTCACTAAAAACTACCGAAGGGCTGTAAATTACCTCCACCCCCTCCTGAGTACCAAGCCATATTTTACCATCATTATCCTCTGCCATGGAAAGGATATCGTTTGATAGGCTTACTCCGTCAGAATTAACCATTCCAAAATAGGTAAAACGGTCGTCGGATGAGGCATAAGGGTCTTTACCTGGATCATAAACGGCAAGCCCAAGCTTATTATTTACAATCCAAAGGTAACCCGTCTCCGACTGAAAAAGCATTTCTCCAAACCTATCTGTGTTCAAATCGGTAGTTTTCGGAAATGTAACCCAAGTTCCATCCTGCTTGAGAACCGACAGCATATTACTTACAGCACGGCTGTTTACCCAAAGGTTCCCATTTGAATCGAAGCACAAACCACCATTTCGAACAAATGGACCCGTAATAATTGTCTGCAGTGGACTATTGGTATCGCTATAGGTAATCTGAAACTCCATATTCTTAAAATAGGACAGCCCACTACCCCAACCGGTAACGTATAGTTGCGAAGTATTACTAGGATTAAAAATTGGTTGATATGCATCATTCCCATTTCCACCAATGGAGGACCACTGGTTGTCCTTAAAAATATTAACCACAAAACTATTCCAGTCGCTTTGACCAACGTCGTCGAAGCCACCACGCGAAACAGCCAGAATACCTTGACTCCATGTTCCCCGAAACGATTCGTTGCTATAGGGACCATTTGGCCTAAAGGTTTGAATATCGCCACTTCTATAACGCACTAAACCATTGCTGTTATCGGCAACCCACAGCTCGTTGGGTCCAGCAAATGCATAACGAGGCGAAACACTTCCGGTTCCAAAATCATCAATCAGCTGCGTAATTCCATCCTTTTGAATCTCTACACCCTTGTCACCTACTATACAAAGGCCATAGGAACTATTCGAAAACGAGTAGACTTGTGTATGTGCAGTAGTAATTCCCGTCCATCCAAAGCCCACCAAAAAGCGGTAAACCTTGTCGGACAATCCGCTCTGTCCCTTTTCGATGGTGTACAAAACATTATTATCGGAACTCACTACCGAAAAAACGTCACCTGCTCCTGGAATAGCTGCCCGTTTCCAATCACCATAATAATATAGTTGAGCACTATTCACCGAGGCATACTTTATCCCTTCGGTAGTGGCAGCATAAATGCTATCTTGAAAAATAGTGGTTGAATAAACCGTAATAGGACTTCCGCTATCACCAATATAGTAGGTGTCTTTAATCTCGGGAACGGAAGGATTCAGTAACACGATACCAAATCCGGTTGAGACAAAAACATTACCATTATACCAATTGAAATCATAAATGGATTTATCACCAGTGAGGTTTTTATCCTTAATATTGGTTATGCTAGTTACCTGCTCGTTGTGCACCAAATCGATACAGCCATCAGTGTAGCCAATAGCAATGGTGGCATTGTCAGGCGATACCGCAAATGCGGAAACACCAAAGGAAGAGAGTCCATTTACCCGTGAAAACTTCGATAGCTCGCCAGAAACGGGATCGTAAGAATAGAATCCCTCCTCGGTAGAGATGTAAATTTTGGTATCGGTAACGCAGAGACCTTTAACACTTTTATAGGCAAAATGATCCTGCCATTTTCCAGGTGCAACCTGCCCTGTCGAAGAGGAAATGCTAAAGAAAACAAGAGCCGTAAGGAAATAAAGACTTCGAAGCATCAATTTTTTATAAGAAAACGCATTGTGGCTAATAATGTTGTAGTTTAATGGGCAACCGATTTAAGAAAACTAGTCAAGCTTGCCATGGCCCTTCCTCTGTGAGAAATAGAATTTTTAAGGTTAGAATCCATTTCAGAGAAGGTTTGCGCATAGCCATCCGGCAAAAAGACAGGATCGTAGCCAAACCCACCTGCGCCGCGTTCATTCTCAACTATTATACCCTCAACTATACCCTCAAACAGATGTTCCTTCCCATCGAGCACAAGAGCCATCACCGTTTTAAAACGAGCCTTTCGATTCGAAGCATTGTCCAATTCACGCAGTAACTTCTGCACATTATCGTGCGAATTTCGACCTGGTCCAGCGTAGCGAGCAGAATAAACCCCTGGGGCTCCATTTAGCGCTTCAACCTCTAAGCCAGTATCGTCGGCAAAGCATGATATTCCAAACTTAGAGTATACATACCAAGCCTTCTGAGCCGCATTACCTTCTATGGTGTCACAAGTTTCAGGGATATCATCAAAAAAACGAAGTTGTGCAAGGTCAATAAGTTCAAAACTATCTCCAAGCATCGACTGGACCTCTTGCAGCTTATGCCCATTTTGTGTTGCAAAAATTAATTTCATACGCAATTATCAGAGCGGGTTAATGCTCATTACTGGAATATGACCCGCATTAGCAATAATATATTGCTCGTGAGGTTCTACAATAAATTTATCATCACTACCCTTTGCCGTAGTCATAAGGACAATTAAATCGGCACGAATGTTCACGGCCATTTCCAACACTTCCTGTGCAAAGTCTTTTACACCTGCCGCTTCGTGTTCAAAGTAAACAGCACCCCGTTCATCCAAAAATTTTCGAGCCGAGGCCATATTCAAATCTATCTTGGCTCTCAAAGCTGGATCTACCACCTTCGGCTTAATAAGATGAAATCGAGAAACGTAATAGGTACAGAAATAAGTAATCCATTCATGTTTTTCCCTATTCTGCTGTGTAAAATCGATGGGAAAAACAATGTCGTCATATCGACGATTAATGGGAGGCTCCTGTATAGTGATAAACGGAACTTTTGAAGAAACAATAACCTTATGAGCTAAGCTACCTGTAATTTCCTCCTTCCCACGTATGCTGTGTGAACCCATAATAACCATGCACGCATCAATTTCTTGTGCCACAATAGCAATGTCGACAAAAATACTACCTGTTCGAACAATTGTCAATGGCTCAATGCCGAATTTCTCCCTCGTTTTTCGAGAAACCTCGCTCAGCTTATCCTCCATCATATAGATTTCAGTTGGGCTGCTCACAATATAAAGAAGAGTAATGCCTTGGTTAATAACCTGGGCAACCCGAATGGCATGCTGAAGTGCATAATCAGCAACTTGAGAAAAATCGTATGGCACCAGAATGGTCTTCCCTAAATTATCCATTGTTACAAGAGTTTTAAACAATTACCTACAGTCATTACACTTAACACTAACCAATTATTATCAGTATTTTACAGTATTGTTATTAATGTTCTGAACGACTCAATTTATTATGACCAATATAGCAAAAGCTTTAAAAAGAGATAGACAGAACCATTTAACTTTTTTATCGTATTTGTTGCATTGGTTTAGTAGATCTAGAGGCTTAATAAACCAGCTTACAAGGTAAATAATTATAAGTTTCCCTTTACTTTAAGTCTAAAATTTTTTAAACTTATATTTATTGGCGATTTAAGAACTAAACATGTATATTAGGCAAATTAAAGCATGATCAAGTTAGCGAACTAAATGCCTTACAACTAACATGCTGAACACGATCACTACCATTTCTATAGCAGCGCTATGTGGATTATCCCTTTTGCTTGTTCATCTTTTAAGACGAATGACAAAAACTCTTGTCCAAATTAAAACACAACTTCGCATAGAATCTGAAGAATTAGAGTTAGAAAGGGAAAGAAATAAAAATCTTTTAAGTAGAGTTATCAAGCCTGAACCATTAGAAATTAGGAAACAGGTTGTTATTGACAAGCCTGTATCTCAAAAATACAAGATGGTCACCGTACTATTCGCTGACATACAGGGATTCACCAATATTGTTGACGAGATGAACCCCGAGAGTTTGATTGATGAACTAGACCGATTTTTTCTCAAATTTGATTCGGTTGTTGAACTTTATAACATCGAAAAAATTAAAACTATTGGTGACGCCTACATGTGTGCAGGAGGAATCCCGTTAAAAAACCGAACCAATCCCGTTGAAGTTATCTTAGCGGCACTGCACATGAATGCCTTTATGAAAGACTTGCAAACTCATAATGGGCAAGAAATTTGGTCGTTACGCATAGGTATAGATACTGGACCAGTTATAGCGGGCACCATTGGAAGTTTGAAACCCTCCTACGATATTTGGGGAATGACCGTAAACGTTGCAAGTAGAATGGAATCATCCTCGACAGCCGGTAAAATTAACATCACCGAAAACACCTACATGTTTGTAAAGGAGTATTTCAACTGTACATTTAGAGGACGCATGCCGGTAAAGAACAAAGGTGATATCAGCATGTATTTTGTTGATGGAATTATACCTCAACTCAGTCAAATCGAAAACTTTTTTATGCCTAACAAGCATTTCAACACCCAGCTTCAGTTACTTCGGCTGGGCGACCTAGAGGAGTTTGTACTCGATAAGTTAGAAAAAGGGCTTCCAAAAAATTTGTATTACCACAATTTAAAGCACACCGTTGACGTTTATACCCAAGTTGAACTTATTGGTCGCGCCGAGGGGCTTTCGGAGGAAGAGTTGTTGCTTATCCGAACAGCAGCACTACTGCACGATTCAGGACATCTTATCGACTATCAATACCATGAGGAGATGGGTGTTAAGCTCGCCAAAGAAATACTACCAAAATACCAGTATTCCCAAGAGCAGATTGAAATAATAAGCACCATTATAATGGCAACAAAAATGCCCCCAAGACCAAAAAATCTCATGGAAAAGATTATCTGCGATGCAGATTTAGATTATCTTGGTCGTACAGATTTCATTCCCGTATCGAACAATCTATTTCGAGAGTTGAATGAGCATAAAAAATTAGATTCGCAAGAAACGTGGAATAAGATGCAGGTTAAATTCATTGAACAACATCAATATTTTACCCAAACAGCGCAGAAGTTACGAAACGTTAATAAAAACATACAACTTGACAAAATTCGAGGCTTACTTACCAACCCCGTATTATAAAAAAAAAGGAATGGTATTGTAGATTCCCTGATTTTTTCTACATTTAGCGTTGATTTATCTGGCATAATATGCTATGGAAGAGAAACAAAAAGTAATACTAGTTCCTTGGGACTTTACTGCATCTGCAGAATTAGCCTTTCAGCATGCTATTCAGCTTGCCCAAGCTGCATCTAACGATATTTTACTCTTCCACGTTGTTGCACCTAACTTTTTTGAAGGCAAGGTAGTACGACAAAAGAAAGTTGATCAGGCACGACATCAACTTAAAGAAGATGCAGAGAGATTATTTGAAAAATATGGTATACGTCCCGATACCCTTGCCTCGGCTGGAAGTTTAAAAAAGGCCATAATTGAGATTTTAGGAGGAGGTCTTATTAACTTAATTGTAGTTTATAAAACCTATACCATTAAACCAAAGAAGACCCTGGAGTCTTCAAAATTCCTTCGAGGCATAAAAAATGCCATCATTCCGTTCCTGGTCATTGAAGGACCACCCAACCACTCCCACTACATAGAGATTGTAGTTCCACTTGATCACGACCGAAAATACAAAGAGACAGTCCATTGGATTATTCACCTTTCCAAGTACTATAAATGCAACATTAACCTAATTAAGCCATTTCTTACGGAGGAGACAAAGAAGCGAAATATGGCTTCTAACATCTTTTTTACCAAGAAGATGCTCGATGGGAATAAAATTGTTTACGGTATAAAAACTGCCAAAAAGAATAAAAATTTTACGGGTGAAATATATCGATTTGCACAAAATATTGATGCCGATCTTATTCTCATAATGTCGGATAAGTATGACAGATATGTTAGATCTTCAGAAGCAGAGAAGGCTGACGTACATGTTCCAATTATGTGTATAAATCCACGTATTAGAAAATATCAAAGTTTTTCATAATTACTTACAGCTATTAACATAAAAAAGAGGACTCACGTTGGTCCTCTTTTTTATTGTCAACAAATAGCAAATAAAATCTAGTCCTCCTCCGAATCGTTCTCAACAGCACTGCTATCTTCTGTTGCAGATGGCTCTTCAACAGATTCGTTGTTAATTAAAGCAGTAAGTTTTGAAAACAGCTGAGACGATTGAATTGGAACATTCTTGAGAAACTCTGGTAGCTTGCCAAGAAGAATATCCCCCTTATCGTTGAAAACTTCTTTTTGGGCAAGGGCCGCAAACGAAACATCAACTGAGTTTAACGAAATATTGGTTGATTGAATCCAGCCCCTCAAATGTTTTTTAACGCCAACAACCTCTGACCACCCATCCTTTTCTTGGGTTACCGCAATTAGTTCAGAAACTTGAAATTCATTATTTGTTACAGTAAGCAAGTCTGGGCGCTTATAGAGTTTGCACTCTTCGGTAACAGCACCCGGAACGGCATCAATTACCAATCCATAATCTGGGGCCCAACCTTCCGAACCATCCGATAACTTTACCTTATAATATAAGCGATCTTTATCATCGGCATCGGTTGTCTTATCTTGGTATTCCATAGTTTCACCAAGATTCAGTGCCGACATCCACTTTCCATCCTTTACAGGCTTTTGGCGTAATGGCACCTTATCCCAAACACAAACAACTTTACCTTTAGCATTATCGGCTAATGAGTCACTGCCTCCGGCTCCTGAGGAACAGGCATAAAAGGCCACACTAGCTAGTGCCGCAGTACCAATCAGAACGAAATTTTTCATGTTACGCAGGTTGTTATTATTTAGTTAATTAGGTTTTCTTCCGTAAAGATAAAAAAAAGAAAAACCATCAATAACAAGAAATAAAAAAGGGGGGAAAATTCCCCCTTCAATTAAAATCATAATCGGCTATTATATTATTTAACAACACCCAATTTTTTTCCCACTTTAATAAAGGCAGCAACGCATCGATCAAGGTGCTCAATATTGTGAGCGGCAGAAACCTGAACACGAATACGGGCTTGACCCTTTGGAACCACAGGGAAGTAAAAACCTATAACGTAAATACCCTCCTTCAATAATTCGGCAGCCATATTTTGTGACAGCTTAGCATCGTAAAGCATAACCGCAACAATAGCGCTTTGAGTTGGCTTACAATCAAAACCAGCCTTAATCATTTTATCGGCAAAGTAAGAGGTGTTATTCACCAATTTATCGTGCAATTCATGATTAGCCTCAAGCATCTTAAAGGTTTCAATGCTAGCGCCAACAATAGAAGGTGGAACCGAATTTGAAAAAAGATATGGACGAGACCGCTGACGGAGCATGTCAATAACCTCCTTCCGTCCAGTGGTAAATCCACCACAACCACCACCAAATGCTTTTCCAAGCGTCCCCGTGATAATATCAACTTTCCCCCTTAAATTATACTGCTCAGTTACACCACGACCTGTTTTACCAACCACACCGGCCGAGTGACTCTCATCTACCATCACCATGGCATTATACTTTTCGGCCAGTACATATATTTTATCGAGGGGACAAACATTGCCATCCATGGAAAATACTCCATCGGTAACGATCAGACGAAAACGCTGAGCCTGTGCCAGCTTAAGCTGCTGCTCCAAGTCCTCCATATTGGCATTGGAATAGCGATAACGAACAGCCTTGCATAACCTTACCCCATCAATAATTGAGGCATGATTCAGTGCATCGGAAATAATGGCATCCTCTTCGCCGAGTAGTGGCTCAAACACACCACCATTAGCATCGAAACAGGAAATATAAAGAATGGTATCTTCCGTACCAAAATAATCAGAAATCCGTTTTTCCAACTCCTTGTGCATATCCTGCGTTCCACAGATAAACCGAACGGAAGACATCCCAAATCCATGGCTATCCATTGCATTTTTGGCAGCACTAACCAGCCGAGGGTGATCAGACAAACCAAGATAGTTATTAGCGCAGAAGTTAAGCACATCTTGTCCTGTATTAACCTTTATCTGAGCATTTTGAGGAGATACGATTACCCTCTCCTTTTTATACAAACCAGCCTCTTCGATCTCGGAAAGCTGCAGCTGAAGGTGTTTCTTAAAATTCCCGTACATAGCATTTGTATTTAATAGGATTGATGCTCAAAATTACAAATAAAATCCGTTTAGAGTTCAGTGCAATCGATTTCTTAAACAAAAGATGAAACACTGAAATACGCAATAAATCAAAGGAATATGAGAATTATAGTAATATTTAGTTGCATGTTAAGCAGCAGCAATTAAAAAATTGATCTTCTCACATTTTTTAAAATTCGACATAGCCAATATCATTAATATCTGTAAAGCAATTTTTACTGTTTTATTATATGGATTTATTTAGCCGTTCGTCAAATATTTAAAAATTTGTTTTACAGCACTCTAACCTACATCCCTCGATTCCACTACATTTTTACTTTTCCACAACCACCAACAACCTGCAAATCAGCCATCGGCCACCTACGAATGCCATGGTAATTTTAAACCAAATTGCTATATTCGCATGTTACCAACACTTTGTTAACAGTTTATGTAAACATCCTTAAACCTACTACAATGCCATACCGCCGTCTACCTAACACCGACAATGCACGGATTAAAGCTCTCAGGGCTGCCTACAAGAAAGGAAAAGATCTTCCTCCCTTTAAATTGGCTTATACGCAAAGCACCTTTCAGCGAATCCAGCTTTTTATTCACAACTTTGAACAAGCCATTCAGCACTACAAAAGTGTTTTCGACATTCAGATTGAGAACAGTAAAGAATATGGGATTGTTGCTAAAAAGGCAAGAATCTACATTTCGCATTTTATCCAAGTAGTGAATATGTCAATTCAACGCGGAGAGCTCAAACCTTCCATTAGAACTTTTTACGGAATCGAAGAGGACGCTAATAGCATTCCTTCCTTAGCAACCGAAAAGGAATTGCTTCAATGGGGAAAGAAAATTATTGAAGGCGAAACACAAAGAAACGCAAAGGGTATGACACCTATTACCAACCCCAATATTGCATTGGTTAAGGTGCGCTACGAAAATTTTGATGAAATGTATCGGCAACAAAAAATATTCCAACAAAATACCGCTAGGGCTCAAGCTGACTTGGAAAATGTTAGAAAAACAGCTGACGATATCATCCTCAACATATGGAATGAGGTAGAGCACACTTATAAAGATCTCCCGGACGATTTAAGGAGAGAAAAAGCCAAAGAATATGGTTTGGTCTACGTTTATAGAAAAAATGAGATCAGTGGGTTATCGCTATTTGGCCGCTCCATGCAAGGAATAATATAACAACCCTCCAACACCTCTTTTTAAAACGGACCCATCGAGTCCGTTTTTTTATTTCACCAACTCCTTTTCCTTTGTCTCAAGATAATACACATTATAAAGAACCAATGCCACAACAACCATTGACACAAAAAGAGTCCAAGAACCGATAGCGGTTGGATCATTACTCAACGGATCAGTAGAAAGGCTCCCCTTCGAAAAGAAATAATAGGCTATCACGCCCACGCTGTTGTTGATAAAGTGAGCCATCATAGAGACCCATATACTGGAAGAGAAGTAGAAGAGGTATCCAAACAAAGCACCCAAAAACATTCGAGGAAGAAATCCCAAGAATTGGAAATGTACTGCACTAAATACTGCTGCTGAGATCCAAATACCTGCATGAATATTCTTAGACCAATCGGCGAATAGTTTCTGCACTAACCCTCTAAAAAAAAGTTCTTCAGCAAAAGCAGGTAGCACACCTACCAAAAAAACGTTAAAGAGTAATCCACCAACGGTATCAACCTTTAAAAAAGCTCTCGTTAAAGCGACTCCTTCATTTTCCATTGCAGCAGCCCATGTAGGCAAGTGAACCAAACTATTTACTTGACTAAGCCAACTAACAATAGGCGATATGGAAATAGAAAGAAGCGCAACCAATAAAAAAGTTCTTCCCTTCGCTAATTTATTGAGATGCAAAAAAACCACCAGCGAATTCGAAAACAGATAAGCACAAAAAAACGCCGGAAATAAAAAAAGTAATATTGTTTGAACTAGCTGGCCAATCTTCAGCCACAACAAACCATTTGACGTATTAATTTGGCTACCATCCAGTGCTGGTCCTATCCCCAAAACTTGAATAGCTACTCCAACAGCCATTAAAATAGCAGCGAAAACTGCCAAAGTCAAGAACAACTTCAATCCAGGAGAGATTAATTCCAACGTGCGCCGTGCCATGTTTTTTCTTGCAAAGAAAGCAGTTTTTTTCCTGATTAGTCATAGTTCTCAACCCACTTTAAGAATCTGGGCGAAATGGTATATTTGCCAAAAAAATTATAGCGTGATTATTGACAAAATTAACTTCGGCCCTCAACCAATTATTTTGGCACCCATGGAAGATGTAACTGACCCATCTTTTCGTTACATGTGCAAACATTTTGGTGCCGACATGATGTTTACCGAATTTATTTCGGCAGATGGACTAATTCGTGACGGAAAAAAATCGGTGGCAAAACTTGACATTTTCGACTATGAAAGACCCATCGGGATTCAAATATACGGACACCTCATTGATGCCATGGTGGAGGCAGCACTACTTGCAGAAAAGGCCAATCCAGAAGTTATAGACATAAATTTTGGATGTCCCGTTAAAAAAATTGCATCACGGGGGGCAGGATCAGGTATGATGCGAGAGCCAGACAAGCTAGTGGAAATGACACGCCAAATTGTTAATGCAGTTAAGTTACCCGTAACGGTTAAAACTAGGCTTGGCTACGACGACAATAGCAAAATAATAGTGGAACTATCCGAACGACTACAAGATGTGGGTATTAAGGCACTCACAGTACATGGACGAACACGTGCTCAGATGTACAAAGGTGAGGCGGACTGGACGCTTATTGGAGATATAAAACAAAACCCACGCATCCATATTCCCATTATTGGAAATGGAGATATTGACAGCCCACTTAAGGCAAAAGAGATGTTCGATCGATATGGAGTGGATGGCATAATGATTGGACGCGCCACCTACGGTAGACCATGGATATTTAAGGAGATAAAGCATTTCCTCGCAACAGGGGAACTATTGGAGCAACCTTCCGTTACCGAAAGAGTAAAAATTGCACGTATGCACTTTCAAAAATCTCTAGAAATCAAAGGAGACAGAGTTGGTATTTTTGAGATAAGGCGCCACTTCGCATCTTATTTTAAGGGATTACCAGACTTTAAGGAAACACGGCTTAAATTGGTAACAGCCACAAACGCGGAAGATATTTTTGGAATTCTTGAATACATCGCCAACCGATGGGGCAATTTTGATGAGATAAAAGGTATGCTACACAAGTCTCCTCTTTCCGGAAAAGAGTAGAAAACACGCCTTTTTAGAAAATTGTCAACTAAAAAGATCTCATTATCAACATAATAACAAAGCCCCGACTTTCGTCGAGGCTTTGCTCCTCTTCTAGGACTTGAACCTAGGACCCCCTGATTAACAGTCAGGTGCTCTAACCAACTGAGCTAAAGAGGAATATTTTCCTTTATTTGCGTGGCAAAAGTAGCAGGATTTTTTATTTCGTGCAATAGCGAATGAAAAAAAACCTGTTTTTTTTAAAGAATTGTGCTTCCAATTTGTTAATATTCTAAAAAAGAGCAAACTATTTTTTCTTTGATTGGATAGGTTTACATTTGTGCGTTTTTTGCTAACAAATAAATTATTGGAATGAACGGTGAGATAATTGGATTAGGCAATGCTTTGGTTGACTTGCTAACCAGTATTGAGAGTGACGAACTTCTAGTGAAACTCGGAATGCCCAAAGGTAGCATGCAGCTGGTTGACGAAGCCAATATGCAACGAGTATTGGATGCCACCAAAAATCTCAAACGCAATCGGGCAAGTGGGGGATCTGCTGCCAACACCATTAGCGGCATGGCCATGCTTGGCGTTAAAACCGGCTACATTGGCAAAGTTGGTAGAGACGAAACCGGCGAATTTTTCCGCAGAGATATGGAAAAAACAGGTATTACACCTATTTTACTAGAAGGCAAAGCACCCTCGGGCGTCGCCATTGGACTTATTAGCTACGATTCGGAACGAACATTTGCTACCTACCTTGGCGCAGCCATTGAACTTATCCCCGAAGACCTCACAGCATCCATGTTTCATGGTTACAAATATTTTCACATTGAAGGATATTTAGTTCAAAACCAACAGCTCGTTCGCCGCGCCATGGAGCTGGCAAAGCAAGAGGGATTAAAAATCACCCTCGACCTTGCCAGCTACAACGTGGTAGAAAGCAACTTGGAGTTTTTGAAAGAAGTTGTAGAGAAATACGTCGACATTGTGTTTGCCAACGAGGAGGAGGCACGGTCGTTCACCGGAATGGAACCACCCGAGGCCGTGGTAGAAATTTCCAAAATTTGTGACATAGCAGTTGTTAAGGTTGGCAAGAATGGATCCTACATCAGAACCAACAACGTTACCTACAAGGTTGAGGCCGTACGTGCCAACAGCATCGACTCAACAGGTGCTGGTGACCTCTACGCAGCAGGCTTCCTTTACGGACTCCTACAGAACTATCCAATGGATATTTGTGGAACCATCGGATCTGTTCTGGCGGCCAATGTTATTGAAGTCATGGGCCCAAAAATGAACGACGAGCGATGGGCCCAAATAAATCAGACAGTTAGAAAAACTGTGGAGCAAAAATAAGCAACAATTATTAAAAGATCAACTCAGAAGTTCTTTTAGTCCACAATGTTTTGCGGGGTTCCTCGCAACCACGATCGTACATTCTCCATTATAATGGCTGCTCGAATATGAATGGCCTCCTCGGTTGCAAAGCCAACGTGAGGAAGCAATAGCGTGTTGGGCGCCCCAAAAAGTGGATGATTTTTCGCAAGCGGAGGCTCCTTTTCATATACATCAATAGCAGCACCGGAAATAATCCCATCCGTAAGTGCTTTAGCCAATGCTGGAATATCAACCACACCCCCTCGTGCAGTATTTATTAGTATGGCCGACGGCTTCATCAACCTCAACCGCTCATGATCTATCAAACCAACAGTATCGTTCGATAACGGAAGATGCAGCGACACCACATCGCTTTCAGATAACAACACCTCAAGTGAAACTTGTTTACCACCAGCCATTACCTTTTTGCTTCGGTTATAGAATAATACTCTACATCCAAAGGCAAGCGCAAGCTCAGCCACGCGCTGTCCAATAGCACCAAACCCAACAATGCCAAAGGTTTTTCTCGACAACTCGCGACCCAGAAATCCCTTTCGGTCGGATCCCATCAGCAAGTTCTGTTCCATCTCTCCCATTTTTCTATAAAGGGCAATGGCACTGCTAATGGTGAGTTCTGCAACAGCATTGGTGGAGTATCCAGCAGCATTACAAACGGTAATCCCCAACTCCTTGCAAACCGCCTTGTCGATATGGTCGGTACCAGTAAAGGCAACATTAATCAACTTCAAATTGGCACATTTGCGGATGACCTCTCCCCCAACCGCTAGGTTGCTAACCACAACAACATGGGAATTTTTAATACGGTTGAGCAATTCAATGTCATCGGATGGCCGAGTAGCATGAGCCTCGAGAGCGTGTCCCTGCTTTGCCAGCTGAGATTCAAATACCGATACCTCCTGTGCTGTAAGGCCAATGGGTTCGACTATAGTAACAATCATGTGGTTGAATTTTGAAGGCATAAAGGTAGATGAAAATGCACAGTTGGAAAAAGATACGGCTGTAGTTTATCATTCAAATCTAGTATTACCAATACAAAATAAGCAACCCCAAAAGAGGTGCTTTATCGACGGTAACACCAATTATTTATTCGCTAACAACTAGTTATCGGAATATAAATACCGCTTAATACTGCGCTTAGGTGTCTTCTCAAATTCCTCATGATAAATGCTAAACTTAGCCACCTTCATAAACGACGGAAGCTGGTGATTTGCCTCATGCAAATTATGCTTCATGAGGGAATCAATCTCTTCCCTCCTGATGTTATTCGACTCCAACGTTTCAAAATCGGGGTAAATAAGTGCTTGAAGCTGACCATCATTCATCACCACCAACGACTCCATGATTCCGAATTTATTATCAAGCACGCTTTCAATCTCCTCAGGATAAATATTTTGACCAGAGGCTCCAAGAATCATATTCTTGCTTCTTCCCTTTAGATAGATATTACCCTCCTTATCCAAGACTCCAAGGTCTCCAGTATGAAACCAACCATTCGCGTCGATAATAGCCTGAGTGGCTTCCTCGTTCTTGTAGTAGCCCATCATTACATTTTCCCCCTTCACCAGTACCTCACCAACGATTGAGCAGGGATCCTCTGAATCAATTTTAACTTGAAGTGTATCTACCGGCAAACCAGTAGAAAATGGCTTAATTATTTTAGATGAGGAGTAGCTAATCAGTGGTCCACATTCTGTCATTCCATATCCCACCGTGCAAGGAAACTTAATTTTCCGAAAGAAAGTCTCAGCCTCCGCATTGAAGGCAGCACCACCAATCACAATCTCATGAAAATTACCACCAAAAGTTTCAACAAGCTTATGATTTATCTTTTTAATAATAATTCTATTTACCAATGGTATTCTAATTAACCAGCTAACCGGAAACTTAGAAATAATGGGAAGTATCTGCTTTTTATAAATTTTTTCCACCACCAAAGGAACCGATAAGATAAGCCGAGGACGCACCTCTTTAAAGGCTTGTATCACAACCTGTGGCGAAGGCACTTTGGTCAAAAAGGTAATGTGGCAACCAAGCGTAAATGGGAACAAAAAGTCAAAGGCACAACCATAAGCGTGAGCAAGTGGAAGAAATGATACAATATTATCACCTGAGCGAAGTGGCATATTTGCCCTAGCATAGCGTATGTTGGCCGAAAGGCTGTTGAGAGCTAGCATAACGCCCTTGGAGAACCCAGTAGTTCCTGAAGTATAGCTTATTACAGAAAGCTGTCTATTGTTTACCTTTGGAAGTTTAAAGTTATTACAGTTCAAACCATTTGGGTAACGGCTAGAAAAAAGAGCATCTAAAGCTTCAATATCTGCAAAAACCTTACTACTTTTTGCGAACACCACCTTCTGCGTATCCAACGAAATAATAGCCTGTAGGTTTTCCATTTGTCCAAAGTCTATGGTAGTGGCTACAGCATCGCCAACAAATAACACAACCGAATCGGAGTGGTTCACAATATGGTGTACGTCATCCGGTCTAAAATCGGGTAAAATTGGTACAATTACCGCTCCATAGCTAACAGTAGCGAGATAGACAACGGCCCAAGAAGTTGAATTTTTTCCCAATAAAGCCACTTTATCACCAGCCTTAACACCATTCCTTTCGAACAAAAGATGTAAACGGGCAATTCGGCTGCCAACCTCTCCATAGGTTATTGAAGTGCCTTTATAGTCGGTTAGAGCAAGACTTTCCCAATTAGTAAGGATGCTCTCCTCAATGTATTGAATCAAATTCTCCTTAATCATCAGATTACCGTTTAGGACGAACGGGTAAATGTATATATTTCTCTGTACCGTTATTCTCTTTAAGCCACATCACAGGCGATGTTGACGGTTAAAGTCTTGTCATTCTGACATTTAAACTGTTAAAAAGTTTTAACGGTGAATCGAAACCACCCCCATATTATGATACCAATACAAAATTACTCTGTATCAATTATTTAATAACCTTATTTCCACTTCTACACAACAAAATAATTAATAGAGAAAAGGGTATAACCGTCTTTGAAATAAAGGACCTCCGACAATATTGGCTATACAATAGCAAGTTAATAAATGCCCAATTGCAGATAATTGTCAATTCATCGAAACACGTTAAGGCGTAAATTCTACCTCCTCCTTTGATTGTCCCATTTTATAAACGTGTTCACGAACCTTTTGGGCCCACTCGTAGTGTGTCATTGAGTTATTAAACCTTTCCCATGGAATTGGTTTTCCAATCACTAAGGAAATTGTCTTATTCCTCTTTTTAAACATCTCGCGAGGGAGCAGCATAAGCTCAAAATTTACAGAAATACCAAGCCAACTCCTCAACCGATAGATGAAATAAAAGAAGCGTGAATTACTACCTTCAAAATAAAATGGTACGACATCTCGCTTTGCTGAAATTGCTTTAGTTACAAAACTTTTCTGCCAAGGGGTATCTTGCACTTTTCCGTAATAAACGCGAGAAACGGCCCCTGCTGGGAAATGAGTAATGGCAACATCTGATTGGTATACCTCGTCTAACGCCGAAATATACTCCTTGGAACTTCGACCATACACATTCACTGCAGCAATCAGTGGCCGCAACGTTGGAACATGCAGAAAGGCATCGTTACCAATAGCCTTCAAATCACCATACTTTTGCCCAACATAGTAGGTAAGAATAAGCCCATCGATTACTCCAAACGGATGGTTTGAGACAAAGAAACATCGGGAATTATCGGGAAGATTTTCAACCCCGCGAACATTAAGTATAATATTGAACTCCTTTATCACTTGTGGTTGGAAGCTAACACCAACATAATCGATATACTTGTTGATAACGGCATTCATCTGTTCCTGACAAATAATTTTTTCAAAGAGCCGTATCATGAACCAAGGTAGTCGCCTCAGATTTTTAGAATCGCTATTCTTCAGTAATTCGCCAAGATTCAAAGGCGTCTTTGCAACACTATTGGACATCAATTATGGTTTAAAATAAAAAGTCTTTCTAATCAAATACGACACTTAAGCAACCACCTCATCCTTTGCCATTTATGCATGCTTGATTTTCTTACAACTTAGCACTAAAATATGGAAAAAATTTTTTTCCATAATTCTAGACCTCCTTCATAAAAAGGCATTAATGCTATCAATTATAGCAATAACGAAAAAAAATTATTTAGCAAATCAACGAATAAAAGTAAGATCATTAACTATGATGATGATCACCATCGCACAAATGCTAGATAGTTTTAAATTTGATCACCTTTTCTATTATGTAAACATTCCATCAGCTTCCATTATTGGTTTGGTAAAACAAAGTAGAATATGGAAATAAAGTGGCAGAAGCTACCCACCAAAACAAGAATGTGGAATATGGCATGGTTAAAAGGGATTTTTTTAATACTGTATAAAATGGCGCCTATAATATAGGCAACACCACCAACAAAAAGCCAGTAAAGGCCCCCTGAAGGAAGGCTATTAATTAGTGGTTTAATGGCAAATAAAATACCTCCGGCTCCCATTATCACATACATTATGGTAGATAGGATGGAAAATCGACCAGTATAGAATAATTTCAGCACAACCCCTACCAATGCAGCTCCCCAGGTAACACCAAAAATAGCCCAACCTGTTGTGCCGGTGAGAGTAACTAAGGTAAACGGCGTGTAGGTGCCTGCAATAAGAACGTAGATGGCTGCATGGTCAAATATCTTTAACCTATTTCGCCTCAATGGTATATTGGCACTATGATATAAGGTGGAGGCTGCATATAGCACCATCAAGCTAATTCCAAAAATGGCAAAACTTATAGTGTACCTCGGTATACCAAATTTAGCAGCATGTAAAATTAGCAGAATGGTTGCTATTATACTCAACACAAAACCAAGAGCATGAGAAATAATATTTGTTTTTTCCTCTGCAGGTGAATAGTATTTAGAAACTTGAGCCTTTTTCATTGTCAAAATTTATGAAAATAAACACTCATATCAACTTAATTAAGTGAAACGAATGTATAAGATAAGCCTATGAACGCCTCCCTAAAGCAAAAAGTTGATCTGCTAAAAATTTCACCACCTGAACATTTACAGCATTGCCAAACTGCTTATAAGCCTGCTGAGTATTGGAATTAATCTTAAAATTGTTTGGAAAACTCTGAAGTTTAGCTGCCTCACGTGGAGAAAGCCTTCGCCTTTCCCACCCAATAATAGGGATGTGAACCATGGCCACCAAGGCTGGAAATTCCGTTGGGCGCTTTACCCTAATCCCTGAGGGTCGAAACTGAATAATGCCCTCCCACACGCTCTTAATGGTATCCCCGGCCTGCCACTCAAACTTCTTATGTGTTGTCACAAACTGATCCAAATTTTCATGCCGCCGCAGCCAGCTTTTTAAGAATATTTTATTACGCAGATAAAGCTCCCTATTTTTGGCAATAAAGCCCTGTTTCCAATGGGGAAGATTTGAATAATCGTAGGTGGCACCAAACTCATCCGCCCAAATGGGAAAACCTATGGTCTGAACATCAACACCCTGCATAAACTCGTCCCAAACATTTAAAACCATCTCCTCATACTCAGAAATATGGAAATCCTTTCCATCTGAACCATTAAGAATAGAATGAGCATCGGTGAGATGTTTCTTAGCCACGGGCACCTCAATTGATAAACTCTTCAACCTAGTTTGACTTTTATGGATGCCCAAAATATAAACTCGCTCCCTGAGCTGCGGAATGCCGAGCTGGTGCGGACTCATGATTATAGGCATTTCAGTGATAATATAGCCCAGTTCCTTCAAGTTCTTTGAGATAACGCGCCAGGTATTGCCACCATCGTGCGATACAAGGTTTCTCACATTTTCCAGGAGAATAAATTTGGGCTGATGATGAGCCAGGATTCGCTTAATTTCGAAGAACAGTGTTCCTCGCGTATCATCGAAGCCATTCTGCTTCCCCGCCTTGGAAAAGGACTGACAGGGAAATCCACCACAAAGCATGTCGTGTGCTGGAATCTCCTCCGCGGGAACTGCACAAATATCAAAACCGGCATCCATCCCAAAATTTTCACGGTAAGTTGCTATGGAAAACTTGTTAATCTCCGAAGCAAAAACACACTCGCCACCCAACTCTTCCATGGCCAAATGGAAACCGCCAACACCGGCAAAAAGGTCGATAAACTTAAATTTGTCCATTTTCCATACTCGAGTCGCAAAGTTAAACGGAAAAAATTAACAGGAAATGGATTTTAATAAATTAGGCGGTACGTGTTAGCTTGCCATCAGCGATCTATCCATCCAATGATGTAAATTAAGATGCTCCTTTCTGGTTTCTAGTTCTTTATTCATATTTTGCAATTGGCAACTCCCTTCACGCAAGCTCATTTCAAGCGACCAGAAGAAATTACCATAAGTGTTTTACCGAAAAATATGGCCATCATAATTTGACTAACTGTTAGCGTTAAAACTTGCTCAATTGACATCAATACTGTTGCGACTTAAGAATTTTCCAGTTTCCTTCTTCTTTTCATTCAGAAAATCATATTTTTGGTTACCACGTTCTTGTGCTTAAAATTTCAATTCTATTCATCTTTGAGGCAACTTAATTCCTACAAAAAATTAAACCTAATGGCTTTCGGCAAAAAGAATTTTTCTATTCGCATTGTAGTTTTGGGAACGTTATTGGTGGTTGCGCTTATTGGATGTAGTAATGACAGGCCCTATTACAAAAGCGTTTTTATACAAGACAACTTTTTTAAGGGTAGAGTAACTGTCGAAAAAATAGAGAAGCTCAACAAATATCGTCTCACCATAACCGACACTATAACCGGAGAGAGCGATAGAATTTATACCCCCTACAGGATTTTTCAGATGGAAACTGCTGATGTTAACAATGACGGAACAACAGATATACTTATTGGAATAGTAAAGCCAACTCCCTTTGACCCGGTGCTAAAGAAGCGCTTATTCATTTTCCAAATCGACAGAGATTACATTAGGCCACTTTGGCTTAGCTCCCGACTTGTATATCCGCTTGAGGAATTTACTGTTATCAAAAAGCAAGGCGGTGAATGTTGCGTGCATGCACTGGAGAAGATATCGGACAAGCTTTACTGCATTGACGAGTACCAATGGGCATCCTTTGGAATGACATTCATCAGAACATGTTCCGACTCGCTGACCCATTCGCAGGCCAAGACTCTTTTAAACAAACAACCCTAAACTACCAACCTATGACCCGAAAATTATTCCTCGCCATGCTGTGTTTGCTGGTAACGGCCAGCTGTGCTTCAAAAAAAGAGAAAGCCACCAATGACCAAGTTTATAAGCTAAACGCACCATTGATTAAGCAAGCTCCTTACGATGAGGGATACCCTCTTACCTCAGAGAATGTTGACACAGCTGCACCATACAAGATGGAAGAGTATGTAAAATACTACAGCGACTATTACAAGAACCAAACCGCGCCTCCACCCTTTAATTTTAATGTGGATCTCTCCAAGAAAAGTTTTAACGAACTTCGAATGCTAAGGGCGGAGATACTTGCCAGGCATGGGTTTCTTTTCATGGATTACGTTCTCCGATCCCAATTCAATGCCACCAAATGGTATAAACCGGTGTTCTGGGATGACAATTTTAAAATTAAGCTTTCGGACTCGGAGAGCAAATTTATTTCAAAGGTGCTTCAGGAAGAGCTGGCCAAATACAAGAAAAACTATATTCAGGTTGATGGCCATAAAATGGCCAACCTCGACAACGTGGTAAACTGGCAGCAGTTTGACTCAATTCCCAAGGAGATGATGAGCCATTTGAGGCGCGATGGTTTTGTAATTAATAAGGCCAGCTACGAGCAGCTATTCCAGGTTTACGACGAAAATTACTACGACTACACGCCAAGTTTTATCACCACCGACCTTTTTCTGCAGGTTCTGCACATGCATCTAAGTAAGGAGATGCAATCGCTAGAGCAAGATAGGATGATTCCCATTGTTTCGAGCATGCTTACTGAGCAGCTAAAACAGATTACAGCCATTGCTAAGACAGCAAAGGTGCCAACAATTAAGAGTGCTGCAGAGTGGGACCAAACATATTACGCCATTGCACTTTCGTTGCTTTCGGGAGAGAAGCAGACAGTTCCAGCAACCTACAGTGTTGCTTTCCAAAGTGAACTTGGGAAGCTGCAGGAGGCACAGGGACGAAAGTCAGAATTTTTGGGCGATTCCCTTTTCGACTATTCCCAACTTCAACCTCGGGGCAACTACACAAGAAACGACTCTCTTAAGCGTTATTTCAAGTGCATTAAGTGGTTAAACTCTGCCCCCATTTTTCTCGATGAGGATAAAGGACTTACCAGAGCCATTCTCTTAGGAAGCACCATGATAAAATCGGTTGGTTCCCTCAAAAACTTCCAAACCTTCTCTGGCATTGTTGAGTTTTTGGCTGGCGATGAGAACAACATCTCCATGACAAACCTCGTCACCGTTCTTAATCACTATAAAAACGTAAAAATGGAAGACCTTCTATCGAAAACCACGATGGATAAAATTCGGCAGGAGCTGTATGCCTCCGATCCCAGAAAATTTGAGCCCAAGGGAGGCAACCTAAAAACGGTTGATTTTCTTGCTCGAAAGAAATTTCTTTTTACCGCTGGTCGCTACACCTTCGATGGTGAAATTCTGCAACGCCTAACACACATAACTCGCCCAACACCCATGCGCACATTCCCTAAAGCATTAGACGTTTTTGCTGTTATGGGTAATAAAACGGCCGAAGATATTCTGCTCAATATTTATCAGGAGGAAAAATCATGGCCGGGCTACCCCGACACGCTAAAACTCCTCAAAAATAAGTTTCAAAATTTTAACAGCTGGAATACCAATATTTACAACAAAAGTATGGAGGTGACCCTATCGCTTCAAAAAACCAGCAGTGCGCTACCTTACTTCATGCAGCTACCCAACTGGCAGAAAAAAAACCTCAACACCATGCTGGCCAACTGGACCGAGCTGAAGCACGACATGATTTTATACATAGAACAACCTTCGGGTGCCGAAATGGGCGATGGCGGCGAAATTCCTCCACCTCAGAAAATTGCCTACGTTGAGCCGCAGCTGGAGTTTTGGAATAAGTGTTTTGAGCTGCTGCAGCTCAACAGTAAAATATTGAAATCCAATAATTTAATTACAAAAAAGGTAGATTACCGCAACAATGAACTGGAAAAAATCGCCAAGTTTCTAAACAAAATAAGCAGTAAGGAGGTGAAGGGTGAGCTGGTTACCAACCCTGAATTTGACTCTCTCTCATTCCTTGGCGGACAAATTGAGAGCTTAACCTTAAACATACTTGAATCGACAGAAATGACTACCAGCACGGTGCGTACGCCTGACAGGTATGTTGCCGTTGCAACCGATGTGTATACCTACAACGACAAGTGTTTGGAAGAGGGTGTAGGCCTCGGAGACGAGATTTATGTGGTAGCCGAAATCAATGGATTGCTCTACCTAACGCGCGGTGCTGTTTTTAGCCATTACGAGTTTATTCAACCAACTTCCGAGCGGCTTACGGACGAGGAGTGGCAACAGCAACTTCTCGACAACCAAGAACCGCCACAGGCCGTCTGGATGAATGATATCAGAATTCGAGTTCCGCACATAAAAACGGCTCCAAACTTTAACCTGTATTGATTTGGATGGATGACAACCATTTTTTTGAAAATGTAACTTTGAATAGAATTGGGCCGGATTTTAAATCTGCGCCCAATTTTCCATTACCAGCATAATTATAACAAAAGTCCAATTGCCTAGGGAAAATTATTTGCATCGTAAATCTAACGGTAACCCTCCGTAAAACTAATCTTCCCCCATTTTGTTACTAGCCCGATGGCTCTTCGAAAATATTTTACGTTATTGCAAGCAACCGCATAAACTTTAAACCATGGACATCCAGCATATTTTCACCAACAACCAGCAGTGGATTGCAGAAAAGCTCGCTGTCGACAAGGAATACTTCAATAAGCTGTCGAAGGGGCAAAACCCAGATATTCTATACATTGGCTGCTCCGACAGCCGTGTGAGCGCCGAGGAGATGATGGGCGTTAAGCCGGGTGAGGTGTTTGTGCACCGCAACATTGCCAACATGGTTCCCAACACCGACCTTAGCGCCATGTCGGTTATAACCTATGCGGTTAATCATCTCCGCGTGCACCACATTGTGGTATGTGGTCACTACCACTGCGGTGGCGTGGACTCGGCCATGCAGTCGGCCGACCTTGGACTTCTAAATCCTTGGCTGCGAAATATTCGCGATGTATACCGACTACACCAGAATGAGCTCGATGCCATTACCGACAACGATCAAAAGTACAACCGGCTGGTGGAGCTGAATGTGCAAGAGCAGTGCGTAAACGTTATCAAGACAGCCGATGTGCAGCGCGCCATCAAGGAGCGGCGAATAACGGTGCATGGTTGGGTATTCGATATCTACACAGGTAAGCTGGTTGACCTAAAAATCGATTTCGACAAAATTCTGGAGGGTATCATGAAAATTTACAAGCTGTTATAGCCGCTTATCTTCTGCCTATTGCAGCTGCAGGTAAGCATCATATGGTATCACCCAACCAAATGGCATCAGCAATTCTAAGCCGTTTTTAAACATTTTTGCATGCTCTATTGTTGGTGAATATAAATTCACTTTTATTTGCACCCAAAAATAATCTGCAATGCCCAAAGCAAAAGATCCCCAAAAGGCAAAGGCTATACACACCGCTGCCATGAAGCTGGTAATCGAAACCGGATTTTCGGGGTTAAAGATGGCCGATGTGGCCAAGGAGGCCGGTATGGCAACGGGCACGCTATACATATACTATGGGAGCAAGAACCAACTCATTAACAACATTTACCTCAAAACAAAGCGAGAGATTGTTGCCCTGCTGGTAGACCCAAGCCATCGGAGCGAAACCTTCTACACCACCTTCCGAAACATGTGGTTTGCCTACTTTGCCTTCTGCTACCAGAACCCCGAGAAGATGCTCTTTGTGGAGCAGTTCCTCTACAGCGGCTATATCGAAGATTCGATTTACAATAAAATCGAGGAGATGGTCTCACCCCTCGACCAGTTTCTCATCGAGGGACAAAAGAACGGGCTTATAAAGCAAATCGACGTTGAATTGCTTAAGGCACAGATGGAGGGAGCCCTGCACGAAATTGTTAAAATACTGATGATGAAGAGAAAATCACTGGATAAGATGCAGCTGCAAAAATGCTTCGATATGGCCTGGGATAGCATTAAACAATAATTTTTTTACCACATAAATGAACAATTATTCACCTTTACGTGTTTAAACCCAAAAATATTTGACTTATGAGCAAGACAATTTTTATCACAGGAGCCTCAACCGGTATTGGCAAGGAGACGGCACTTTACTTTGCCAGCAAGGGATGGAATGTTGCGGCAACCATGCGCACGCCCGAAAAGGAACAGACCTTAAAAAGCATTCCCAACGTCAAGACCTTCCATCTCGACGTAATGGATGAGGAGTCCATCCACCAGGCTATAACCGATACCATTGCCGCTTTTAACTCTATCGATGTAGTTTACAATAATGCGGGCTATGCACTGGTGGGCGCCTTTGAGGCCATGAGCAATGAAAACATAAAGCGGCAGCTGGAGACCAACATAATTGGCGTGATGAACGTAACGCGCGCCATTCTGCCCCATTTCCGAGCAAAAAAGGGAGGTACCATAATTAACACTACCTCCATGGGCGGGTTGCTAACCTTCCCGCTCTACAGCGTTTACCATGCAACCAAATGGGCACTGGAGGGTTTCATGGAATCGCTACAATTTGAGCTAAGGCAGTTCAACATCAAGGTAAAAAACGTTGAGCCCGGTGTAATCAAAACCGATTTCTACGATCGCTCACTCGACTTTGCAACGAAGCCAGGTCTTACAACTTACGATTCATACGTAAGCATTGCAAACAAAAACATGCTCAAAGAGAGTAACAATGCACCGGGACCGCTGGTGGTTGCCAAGAAGGTTTTCAAAGCAGCCAACGATGGCTCCTACCGACTGAGATACCCTGTGGGTGGTAATGGCCCTCTGCTAATCTTTATTCGCTGGATGCTGCCCCTATCTTGGTTCAACGCCATTGTTAGAAGTGTGGTAGAAAAAGGTTTTACGAAGTAAAAAATGAAAAATACTTTTTGGATGGAGTATCCGCCATAATGCATGGAGTATATATATTGACCAGCTGTAATAAAACTTAACAACTATTCTGTCCACTCGTAATTTCACACAAGAATAAAGAGAGGCAGCGCAACATGGGTTGTACGGTGATGATAAGAAACTCCATTAACCAAAGGTAAAAAGGTTGACCCTTACGAGCTATCCCTACTCAATAAGACTCCTCGTTAACCTACACTACTTCAATATAGCCATGTACCGACCGAAAAGCTTAGCACGGGAACTATCGCTTCCTCTTGCGACGGTTACTTGATCCAGAACCTGCACCATAGTTAGACTATCCATGCACGCCAAATTTCTGAACGATATGCCAATCATAACACGGCATTAAACTTCTGACTTTCACACCCAATGAACTGAACCAATTGATATAACTGTGCCCTTATCGTTCACAATTTAAACCACAAGTGTTAGCGAAACTAGCACAACAACAGAAATAAAAAGCAACTTTTCGAGTCTATGGGGAAGAGCGGTAATATGATGATTTTTCATCAACTATTTAGCAAATAAGCCTTATGTCCACTTTAACCAAGGATAATTATTCGATCGAATTTCACAAAACCAAGAACCAAACACGCCACTCTTAACACAATTAATAGCAGTAATTATTAACTCACATTGATAAATTGTATTTGAAGTTTAAAACATGTTGTTACATTTGAATGGCCATAAGATCTATTCCCGTATTTTCGACAAAAACAGCCCATTATGATGAAGAAAAAAATTGTTCTATTGCTTATATCCATTACACTGCTTTGCTTTTCCAAGAGTTTTGCACAAGTGGATCTTCAATGTCCCATAAATTCGAACGAAATTATTGAACAAGGAATTCAATGCCACGATAGAGAAAGTTACGACTCAGCATTGGTTTTCTACAGGCAAGTTGAGATAAACGATCCGAACTACTCGTGGGCTTGCTATGAATGTGGATTAACATTATACAGCCAAAACCATCTCGATGAGGCAGAAAGCAAGACAAGGGAGGCAATTTCCCATGGCTTTAGCAATCCGGCACTATACACCCTCCTTGGGAGCATCCTCGACGATGAAGGAAAATCGAAAGAGGGGGCTGCCATAATTCAATCGGTCTATTCCAAATGGCCCTTCAACCAAAACTTACTATACAACCTTGGTATTTGCTACCTCAATGCAGGAATGCTAAAAGAATCAGAAGCAGCCCTAGTAAAGGCTGCACGCTATTTTCCATATCATACCCGAACACATCTAGCATTGGGAAAGGTTAATCTTTACATGGGACACACAGCAGAGGCCTACCTCGCCTACAATATGGCTACTTTAATGAGTCCCCAGTCCAACTATATTTCGGAATTTGAAGATGCCATTACCGGAAAGTATAGCGACAAGATCAATTATGTCGACTATCCTTATCCCCCTCAGGTAAATGCCGAAAAATGGAACGAGCTAAGATGGTTATTACAATCGGAATTTGCCATTAGTAAATCTTTCAATTTTCCCTTTAAGCTCGACTATATTGCTACCCGTCAATCATACCTCCTATTTCAAAAAGCCATTTACGACCCCACCGATACTTCAATTTACAATCAATTTTACCTGCGATTTTTTAAGGATGTAATAAACAGCAACAACTTTGAAAATTACATTTATTACCAATTCCAAAACACAGGAATTGCTGCTGTTACCCAATGGAACGAGAAAAACAAATCGGCCCTAAATAAATTTGTAACCTGGTCAATAAATCATATTGGCACTTGGCGTGGCCATGGTTTTGAACAAGATCACGCTTCGCCCAACAATTTTACAGTAAACTTCACTTCCAATGGTAACATAACCACCATCGGAAGCTACCTTCCTGGATCGGATTCTCTAAAAACAGGTTCATGGTTGCAGATTAATAGTGCAGGTTGTATAATTGAAAGAGGCAACTACAAGAATGGTGAAATTGAAGGCAACTACAAAATATATTATGGCGATGGTTCTATAAAACAAGACTTAAACTTTGTTGCAGGAAAGTTGGATGGCAATGCAACCATCTACTTTATGGATGGCACGCGATCGGGAGATTACCATTTTGAAAATGATAACAGAAATGGTATCTGTACATACTACAACTCTTCGGGCTTAGTAGATGAGCACAATGAATACATCCAAGGTAAATTAAACGGGATCTCTAAAAAATACGACTACAGCGATTGCATTATCACCACCTCACAAAACAAGACGGGTAATGCCGAAGGTCCAGCAGATCAAACCTGGATGAACGGCACTTTATCAGAAAAATATTCTTTTACCAACGACAGTCTTTCCGGTCCTTATAAAGCATTCTATAAAAACGGAGTAACAAAGGCAGAAGGAAACCACAATGAAGGCAACCAAGTTGGAACGTGGAACTACTACTTTGCAAACGAAAAATTAAAAGCTACTGGAAATTATAATAACATGGGCGAACGAACAGGCGTTTGGCATTATTATAGTTTCAATGGCGTGCTCGAAACTATTGAAGATTCGTATAATGATGGGCAACTAAATGGAACCCGTACCGAATATTTCCCCAATGGCAAGAAAAAGGAGATTTATACCTATAAGGACAATGTACTTAAATCGGAAACTGTCTTTGACCTTGCGGGCAATGTAATTATGAAGGACGATTCAACCAGTGAAAGCTTTGTTGATAAGGACTACTTCGCCAATGGCGTGCTACAGCTAGAAGGTGGGATCAAGAACGGAAAGCGAAATGGAGTATGGCGATTCTACAACCCGAATGGAATACTAACTGGCGAGAATACTTACGTGGATGATGATCAATCAGGGCCCCAAAAAACATACTATTCCAACGGAAAAATTAACACCGTTTACTACTGCGATAGCAACAAAACCAATGGTCTCTATAAAGAATACTATAAAGATGGTCAGTTAAAATCGCAAAGCTGGTTCATCAACAATCTTCAGCAGGGACGGTATTACAACTATTACAAGAATGGTAAAATTCATAGCACCGGTTATCTCGATGCTGGTAAAAACGTTGGAACAATAAACTATTTTTACAGTAACGGCAACCCTGACATGGATCAGGTTTATAACGATGACAACATTCTTGTTGCCATTAAGCAATACGACTCCAACGGAAACGTGCTCGATTCTGCCACGCTCCCAAATGGTAATGGTAAGTATACCCAACATTACGAAAATGGTCAACTTCAATCGATAGCAACATACGTAATGGGGCGGTTAAACGACTCCCTCACTATATACTATCCCAACGGTAAAGAAATGGGTAAATGGTTCTACATTTTTGGGAAGTTCGATGGCTACGTAAAACGTTGGGACACCAATGGAAGCATTTCGATGGAAAAAAATTATAAAATGGGTAATGACGAGGGAGTTTACCGCAGCTACAATGATGGTAAACTTTACTACGAAGCCAACTACCTTAACGATGAGCCAAATGGCATGACAAAAATATATCATACAAATGGCAAAGTATACAAAGATTATGAATGGCAAAATGGTGACAGAACCGGATACTCCAGTTACTATTCATTTGAAGGAATTTTAATGTATCGCTTAAAATATTTAGAGGGAGCAATCATAGCCGTTAGCTACCTTGGCAAAGATGGAAAAATGGTAAAAGATATACCTGTTGATAGCTATTCAGGAATGATTGTTACCTACTTTCAATCAGGAGTAATTTCCGCCCGTATCAACTTTAAAAACGGCATGATTAACGGTATGAGAACGGAGTACTATGCTTCGGGAGCAAAATTCAGAGAAACTCAATTTCTTTTGAACGACTACCATGGATCAGATAAAATCTTTTTCGCCAATGGAGCCATTTCGGAACAGCGAGAATATGATTATGACGAGCAGACCAATGGTTACAAAAGTTTCTACCAGAATGGCAAAGTTAAGGAGGAGAGCACCTACAACTTAGGCGATTTAGAGGGTTGGTCAAGAACGTATGATAGCACCGGAAAACTTACACAGGAGGCAAGATACATCGATGGAGCGATGGTTGAACTAAAATCCGTTAAGTAGCCATGCGTAATGCCATTATTACTTCACTATTTCTCTTCTTCGCAACCGTTATTTTGGGTCAACCAGCAAAGGAATTTGCTGTTCTAAAAGTAAAATATCCGGATCAACCAGCAGTTTACACTCAACGATCTACGGTGGTAGAAATATTTAACTCAACAAAGGATGGATTTAGCATGGAGGTTAAGGATCACGATGAACTCTTTATTTTAGCCGATGACGCCTTGCCGTTTGCCCCCGGCGTTGAGTATTTCAACGCTACCTACAATATCCAAAAAATCAGGGCCTACACCTTAATCCCCACCGAAAAGAAATACCGACTAATGGAGGTTAAGGATTTTAAGAAAACAAGCGAGATGTCAGATAATGTATTCTTCGACGATCAACAATCTTATAAATATACCTATCCCGCGGTATGTAAAGGAGCAAAGTTGGTTGAAGAAACAACAACACATACCATTAAGCCTGAAAATCCAATATCGTTCTATTTTGGAATGAGCCTTCCCACTTCGGAGGCAAGCCTTACCCTAACCTTTCCTGAAGATGTTAAAATTTCCTATAAACTTTTTGGAAACGACACCACATTGATTCAAACTAACAAAACTAAAAAAGGGAAAAGTTGGATCTATGTATGGAAGGCCAAAGAGATGAAGAGTTATACTGGAGAGCAAGACGGTCCCTCTGTTCAATACTACCTTCCACACATCCTTGTGAATATTGCAAGTTATACCAGCAATTCAGCTACACTACCAGTAAATGGCTCGCTCAACAACTTATACCACCTAAATTACTCCAAAATTGCTGGGGTAAATGATAAAATTAGTCCAACAATAAAAGCGCTGGCCGATTCCATCTCCCAAAATGGTAAAACAGAGCAAGAAAAGGTGGCACTTATATATCAATGGGTGCAGATGAACATTCGTTATGTGGCCATTGAAGATGGAGATAATGGCTACATTCCTCGACAGGCAATGCAAGTTTTAGAACGACGTTATGGCGATTGTAAAGACAAAACCAGCCTTCTTCAAGCATTAATTTCCTCCATCGGTGCGGATATAAGTTTTGCCTGGATTGGAACTCGCTCACTACCTTATAAGTATTCAGAATTTGCAGGAACCAATGTGGACAATCACATGATTGCCGTTTATAGATCACCACAGAAAAAAACCTATTTCTTAGATGGCACAACACGCTACTTTCCCATGGGTTTAAATCCATCGGGAATACAAGGCAAGGAGTGTTTGGTGGCTCGTGGACCCGATAAGTTCGACCTGCTGGAGGTACCTATTTCCTCACCCGAAACTAATATTATCATTGATTCCGTATGGGTACATATAGAACACGACACGCTCGCTGGGCATGGCTTAACCTACCTTTGTGGTGAATCGAAAACTGACCTCATTGCCGCTTTTGTAAATTCCGAAACTAAGGATTATCCTAAGATGTTTTCCCAATTTCTGCCCAAACCAACAAACAAGTTTAGCATTAATAGTATCAATTTTTCTCGCCTAGAAAATACAAAAGACACTCTCAAGGTGACATACGCCTTTACATTTCCCAACTACATATCAAACCACAACGACAAATACTATATAAACCTCAATCTCGACCGACTTTACCAAGATGCCACCATTAAACCCAATCGAGAAATTCCCATTGAGATAGAATATCCCTTGGAAAGAATCTCTGTATGCACGGTAAGTATTCCAGATAATTATGAAAGTCCCATACTTCCGGAACCGATCAGTTTTACGGACTCTCTTTTTGAATTTTCGGTTAGTTACAACCTTTCAAAAAGGGCTATTACGCTAACGAAGAACGTTAAGATGTATCCATTACTAATTTATCCAAAAAGTTTTGAGAATTACCGAACGTTTTTAAACAAGCTTAATTCGGCATACATGCAAACCATCGTTTTTAGAAAAATTTAGAGCCATGATTAAATACACCATTCTCACAACCATTGCAATCGCACTTAGTCTTACACTTCTGGGGCAAGATACCGAATATGCAAGCTACAGTTGGAGTAATATTCCAACCATTAATAATTCAGATACGATAAAGACTTTCGACGGAGCCGCCGTTTTATTTGAAAAGCGAATTCAGGAGGTATTCGCAAACAAAGAAGAGATTTTTGAAGAGATTTATGTATTTCATCGAATGATAAAAGTTGAAACCGCCAATGCCGTAAGCCGTTTCAATCGAATATATGTTCCACTTACCGATGTGCTCGAAATTCTAAATCTTAAGGCTCGTTTTATCTCAAAATCGGGCAAGGTTACCGAGCTGCCCAAGGAGAGCATCAAAGAAGTTCAAAATTTAGAAAACAACGGCAACTACAAAGTTTTTGCCATTGAAGGATGCGAGACTGGCGGCACAATTGAATATTTTTATGTTTTGAGACGTTCGCTAAAAGAATTTGGTGGAGTAACAATTCAATCGGAAACGCCATGCTACAACGTAAATGTGCTTTTTATTTTTCCCGATAAGCTCGATTACGACATCAGATCATATAACGGATTTCCAACATTTAATTATCTGCCAACTAAGGACGAAAAAAAGTATTTAACAGCACAAGCCGCATACATCCCTGGTGTGGAATCGGAAAAATATGCTAACTACGATGCCAGCATGATGCACTATGAATATGCCTTAGTATATAACAACTACGCCGGTGCATCACGAATCTACTCTTGGTCTAAATCGGCCAAATTTTTCTACGACAACGTCTACAACCTCAACTCAAAAGAGGAAAAGGCCGTTAGCAGTTTCTTCAAAACCATTGAAATTAACAAGTTAAACGATGAAGTTACGATTCGGTCCATCGAAGCCAAAGTGAAAACCGAAATTGCCGTTTCAAATGATATCGACAAAGACCTTACGCTCGACGATATTGTAAAGCAAAAACGTGCCTCTTCGCGAGGTGTAACAAAATTGCTAATTGCACTTTATCAAAAGGCTGGCATAAAAGTTGAGATGGTTCTCACCTCCGACCGTACTGCTCGCCCCTTCGACCCCACTTTTAATTGCATGAACTTTCTCAACAATTTTTTGCTCTACTTCCCAAGCATCAATCGCTATATTGTACCCGATAATCCCGCCTATCGACTTGGAATAATGCCAGAAAATCTCACAGCCACCTATGGCATTTTCTACCATCCTATTGAATTCGACAAATCGCTGAAGGGACTTGGTTACGACATCAAACAAATACCCCAAATTAGTCCCTCACAAAATACCGATTCCATGATAATTAGCGTGGCATTAAACCCTGAAAACATGGAAGTTTTGGTAAAAACAGATCGTATTTGGACAGGTGTGTTGGCACAGAGTTACCAATCGTTTTGGAACTTTATTACCGATGAACAACGACAAACAATTTTAAAAAGTGTTTTCAACCTAGGCACTGATAATAGCCAAATAAAAGAGTTTAAGGTAAAGAACACCGATTTGTCCGACATTGGAGTAAGCCCAATGATACTTGAAGTTTCACAAATTGCACCATCCTTAGTCGAACGTGCCGATAACGATATCCTAATTCACATTGGCGAAGTAATTGGTTCCCAATCGGAGCTCTATCAAGAAAAAGAGCGCAAGCTACCCATTGCCACAAGCACCATTATGCACTATTTCAGACAAATTGAATTTCAAATACCGGAAGGGTATAAGGTATTAAACCTCTCGGATCTGAACATGAAGGTAGAGATGTTGTTAGATGCAAAACCAAGCTGCGGTTTTTATTCCAGCTACACCCTCAACGGAAATGTGCTTAAAATTATCTCCAAGGAATTTTACTCTCAGGAGAACTACCCAGCTTCCGATTTCGAACAGTTTAGGGCTGTAATTAACGCTGCAGCAGACTTTAACAAGAAAACACTAGTGCTTACCAAAAAGTAACCCCAATACGCCATAAAAAAAACCGCTTCATGTTGAAGCGGTTTTTTATCGGGGTTAGCTAAAATAGGCCAAAAAGTTGAGCATCTATTTTATCAATCACCAAACTTAAATCTTCTACCCTCTCGTGAAAATCCAACGTGTCACGATCAATAATCAACATTTTACCCAAAGTATAATCTTCAACCCACTTGTCGTAGCGCTCATTTAATCCTCGTAAATAGTCTAACCTAATGGTATTTTCGTACTCCCTACCACGTTTCTGAATTTGGTTTACCAGGGTTGGCACTGAGGCCTTAAGGTAAACAAGCAAGTCTGGCGGTTTAATGAGCGAGGTCATCAGACTAAAAAGCGAAAGGTAGTTGGCAAAATCTCGAGGTGTCATAAGGCCCATGTCATGAAGATTTGGCGCAAAAATCATGGCATCCTCGTAGATGGTTCTGTCCTGAACCACCGCCTTTTCGCCGCGTTGAATATCAACAACCTGTTTAAAACGGCTATTCAAAAAGTAAATCTGTAAGTTGAACGACCACCGTTTCATATCCTGATAAAAATCTTCGAGGTATGGATTATCGTCCACATCCTCATACATTGCCTTCCATCCATAATGTTTGGACAAAAGTGTGGTGAGGGTTGTTTTTCCGGAACCAATATTTCCGGCTATAGCTATATGCATGATATTGAATTTATTTTCGCTGAAGAAAATTTAAAGGCAGCTTTGCGGCAGTAAGCTGCGATCCTTTTACAAAAAAAAGAAAATTTTTTCCGATTGAGAAACTTTCAACTACCCCCAATTGTGGAATTATCACCAAAGGATCTTCAGTAACCAATGTATTCAGGGAACACAAGTCACCATGCCTGTTGATAAAAAAAATATTTTCTCCAATTGGTTGAAAAGACTCCGCTGCCTCCGCCTCAGGAATAAGCTTGCGATAAGAGCCAAATTTATCGAAAACAGCAATACCCTTGCCTGCAATTCCAAGGTAAAGAGTATTACCGTACGACCTAAGTTCGGTAGGTATTGTATTCCATAAGATTGAGCTGAGGTCGTTGGAGGTATACGATGGTAATCCTGGATTTCGATAGTAGAGCAACTTCTCCTGTAACCCATCAAAAATCCAGTATCCTCCATCCTGCATTGCGCAGGCAAACAGAGGAAAAGTTGCGTCCAAATCGGGTAGGTATTGCGACTCTCCAATGGGAGATAGGTTGTTATCGAGCAAGGTAATGCGATAAAAATCTTTCTGAAAAAGAAGCAGCTTAAACGGATTAGATGGATCCACCATGGTAATATGTCCAAATTCCGGTCTGAAGCGACCTATCTTGGCAAAAGTTGAATCCATTTTTTCAACCATTTCCTCGGCAACGAGATAACAGTTGTCGAAAACATCGGCATAAACTCGTGCATGATTAGGAATTGCAATGGACCGCTGACCAAATACCGTTTCACACGAAAAAAAGACTGCAGCAGCTATAAACAGTAAGATACCGACGAGCCGTTGCTTTATCATGGCTACATTGATTCGTTGAGATCGAGCAATTCGTTTACATAATCACGGCTATTGAACAAACGAGGAATTTTATTCTGACCACCAAGTTTTCCCTTGGAGTGGAGCCAACTATAGAAAACGCCATCTTTGAGCGCATGTACTACAGGGCGATCAAGCGTAATTCCCTTATAACGTTTTGCTTCATAGTCGGAATTTACCGAGCAGAGTTTTTCATCCAGCACGGAAACGAATAACTCCAAATCATCTGGAGCGGTTTCAAACTCCACCAACCATTCATGTGCACCCTTGGTAGTATCGGTCATAAATATGGGTCCAGCGGTATATTCCCGCACCAATGCACCTGTTTTTTCGCATGCAGCTTTAATGGCTGCATCGGCATTTTCAACTATCACCTCTTCACCAAAAGCATTAATAAAGTGACGCGTTCTACCCGATATTTTTACCCGATGAGGGAAAGTAGAGGTGAACACCACAGTATCACCAACCAAATAACGCCATAAACCAGAATTGGTAGAAATAACTATGGCGTAATTTTTTCCAGGTTCAATTTCGGCAACGGTATAGGCTTTGGGGTTTTCATTATCAAGCTCCTCTACCGGAACAAACTCAAAAAATATTCCATGATCGAGAAGCAACATCATATCGTTGCGCGAAAGATCATCCTGAAAAGCAAAGAATCCTTCCGAGGCATTGTAGGTCTCCATATATCGCATCGACGATGATGGAATAACCTTGTGATACTGCTCCCTGTAGGGACCGAAACTCACACCTCCATGAATAAACAACTCCAAATTTGGCCAAACATCGAGAAGAGTATCCTTACCTGTAACCTCCAAAATTCGCTTAATCATAACCAAATTCCACGATGGAGCTCCGGCAAAGCAAGTTACATTCTCATTTACCACCTCTCCAATCATCTTCTCAAGTTTCTCCTCAAAATCGGCAATGAGCACCACCTCCCGTTTTGGCGTCCGGTAAAAATCAGACCAGGCAGGCATATTTTCAATAAGAATAGCCGAAAGATCACCAACAGCCTGATCTCCACCCAAATGATCTATTTGATGGCTACCACCCAACGTAAGACACTTACCCTTAAATATCTCCGTTTCTGGAAACTCCTTGGTAAAATAGTTGAACATATCACGACCTGCGCGAAAATGATTCTCGCGCAACCCTTGGTTGCTAACAGGAATAAACTTACTCTTAGAATCGGTTGTTCCTGATGATTTGGCAAACCAGCGTGTTTCTCGGGGCCAAAGCACATTCCGTGCACCACCACGCATTCTATCAATATAGGGCTTTATCCCCTCGTAATCGCGAATAGGTATACGTTCTTGGAATTGACGTATGGAGGTAATATTGGCAAAGCCATATTGTTTACCAAATTCGGTTTTACGCGCTTGATTTAAAAGATGGAATAACACCTGCTTTTGCGTATCGAAAGGGTTTTCAGCCGATTGTAATATTCTATTGCTACTTCGAAAGCTAAGCCAGCGATAAATTGAGTTTACCAAGGGAATGTCCATGCAAACATCAGAGTTGATTCAGTCACCAAAGATAACACTTTTGAACTTTCTAATGCTATTTAAGTTAAAGAGTATTGGATGGTGATTCTCCTTACATTTTAAAAGGTTTTTTGCTATTTCGATTTTAGATGATAATTTAGCAACTCTAATAACGTTCTTTTTATAACCAATAAAATACCACAACATGTTTAGCCAGGAAACATACATCGACCGAAGAAATAAGCTTCGCAAGAAGTTTAAATCGGGTTTACTGCTCTTTTTAGGCAATACCGAAGCTCCAATGAACTATCCGGGTAACACATATAAGTATCGACAGGATAGTAATTTTTTATACTTCTTCGGCATCGACCATCCCGGATTAGCCGCAGTGATGGATATTGAAGCTGGAACCGACTGCATTTATGGTGACGACTATACCATGGACGACATCATCTGGATGGGACCACAGCCAACAATTAGCGATATGGCAAAACCAATTGGTGTTCATAGCGTTCATCCCCTAAAGGATTTAGCGAACACCATTAACATCGCCTTGAAGCATGGACGAAGGATTCACTTTTTACCACCATACCGCTCCAACAACATTCTTCAACTTTCTAACCTAATGGGTATTCACCCAAACTTCATTAAAAACTACACCTCCGTTAACTTTATCAAAGCGGTTGTCTCACTTCGCTCCATTAAGGACGAACAGGAGATTGCCGAAATTGAAAAAGCTTGCAGCATTGGCTATCAAATGCATGTAGCCGCCATGAAAATGGCAAAACCAGGCATATACGAACGGGAGATTGCAGGACATATTGAAGGCATTGCTCTTAGCCACGGAAGCAGCGTATCGTTCCCAATTATTTTAAGTCAAAATGGCGAAACACTTCACAACCACTACCACGGCAATAAGTTGGTAGAGGGAAGATTAATGGTTACCGACGCAGGTGCTGAAACGGACATGCACTACGCCTCTGACTTTACCCGTACCATTCCAGTTGGCGGTAAATTCTCCACCAAGCAAAAAGAAATTTACGACATTGTGCTTGCCACCAACAACCGCGCATTGGAGATTGCCAAACCCGGTATCACATACCAGAGCGTTCACCTTGAAGCATCTAGAGTAATTGCTCAGGGATTGAAAGACCTTGGAATTATGAAGGGTAATGTGGAAGAGGCAGTTCGCAATGGTGCTCACGCCCTCTTTTTGCCCCACGGTCTTGGTCACATGATGGGGCTCGACGTACACGACATGGAAGATCTTGGCGAAAACTACGTTGGCTACGATGACGAGGTATCACGCATCGACCAGTTTGGCACAGCATACCTACGGCTAGGTCGTCGGCTCGAGCCTGGATTTGTAATTACCGACGAACCTGGGATCTACTTTATTCCAGCTCTTATCGATCAATGGAAGAGCGAAAAGATCAATGCCTCCTTCATTAACTACGATAAGCTAGAGGAGTATCGCTCCTTCGGCGGTATCCGCATTGAGGACGACTTACTCATCACCGACAAGGGTGCCCGACTACTCGGCAAAAAGCGCATTCCAGCTACCACCGAAGAAATTGAGAATACAATGAAGAGTTAATTCGCTTATTTAAAATACTTGAGTGAGGCAGCTGTAACGGCTGCCTCTTTCTTTTAAGTGTCGGCTCGTGGTTATTCAACTGTCGTAAATTGCTTTCACCGATTTGTGAATGACGTTGAATCTCCAAACACTTACTTTTCGTTAGAAATTGCAATTTATTAGACAATCGCATTTCATATCGGTGACATCAGCTATTTTTGTACAAAATGATGTGGTATGGAAAAGGCGATCAATTATGGCGGAACGAACTTGGTTTTCGCAGACAATGGTAAGGGAAACCCAATAGTTTTACTGCATGGCTACCTCGAATCGCAGGAAATTTGGTACAGCTTTGCCGAGAAGTTAAAAAAAAATGGTCACCGCTTAATCACGCTCGACCTCCCCGGTCATGGTCTTAGCGGGGTTAAAGGCGATACGCACTCCATGGAATTTCAAGCCGGAGCAGTGCTAGCCGTGCTCAACGATCTTAAGATAGAAAAGTGTGTATTGGTGGGTCACTCTATGGGTGGCTACGTTGCTCTAACTTTTGCCAAAAACTTTTCTGAACGGTTGGCTGGCTTATGTCTATTTCACTCCACCCCCAACCCTGACAGCGACGAAAAGCGCGCCAGCCGCGAACGCGAAATTGAGTTGGTGAAGGGAGGTAAGATTGAACTCATTGCCAAAACAAATATTTCCTTGGCCTTTGCCCGTGAAAACCATAAAAAGTTGGAGGAACAAATTGAGGAGGCAACAATTATTGCCATGGAGACGGAGCCTGATGGCATTATTGCTTGTCTAAGGGGTATGCAATCTCGCCCCGATACCAACGACATGCTGAAAAAATTAAAACTCCCGGTGCTGTTAATTTTTGGAAAGAAAGACAGCTACATTCCCGAAGAGGTTGCCCAAGCCATGGCTCAACATTTTTCCCAACACCAAACAGTTTTCCTCGAAAACAGTGGCCACATGGGCTTTATTGAGGAGGAGGCAAAAAGTTTGGAACTCATTTCAGCCTTCGCTGAAAAGGCGTTTGCTCAAATAGTTACAGGTAACTGAAAAGGTGACAAGTGACAAAAAAACGAAGTCGGAATTTCGAAAACTAACGTTGTTGTCACCTCCTAAAATATCTACCAATACTCTATGTAAACAGAACCAATAAAAGGGTACTCAAACATACAGAAAGGCTACTAACGCCAAACGAGGAATTAAAAATAAGGAATCAGCAACCACACCTATAGCGCCACCTTCTCTCTCCTCCTACGGGTAAACGAGACCACGTGCGTATAGCCAATGTGCTTGAGAAGCGCAACGGCATGGTCAAAGTATTGGCCAACCGCCTCTGGCCTATGTGCATCTGAACCAAGAGTTACTGGAACCTTCTGACGCTTTAACTCCTGCAAAAATGGGTAAGACGGGTAAAATTCCTTACAAGGTTTGGTAAGCCCTGATGTGTTCAATTCAACCACCACTCCACTCTGCTTAAAGATAGAAGCTGTTTTCTCATAAATCTCGTGCAGTGGAAAGGTTGGATAAACACCAAATTTCTTGATTAAATCCACGTGACCCATTACATCGAAAAGACCGGAACGAGCAGCATCCTGCACCAACAGAAAATATCGGTTGTATATATCATTAATGTCCTTATCCTTATAGTCATCCGATCGGGTATCGAAATTCCATTCGTCCATAAAGTGCACCGAACCAATAACATAATCGAGCGGAAGCTCGTCGATAAGCGTACAAAGTTCCGCCTCCTTACCCGGAATAAAATCAACTTCAGCACCCAACTTCACAGTTACTGAAGGCGACTTATGACAAACCGATTCAACTCCAGCGGCCATCTCGTGTAGATGAGTACGCTTAATACTCCAAGCGGTATCGAAAGGGGTAAGATGATCCGAAAAGCCAATCTCCCGCAAGCCAACCACTTCGGCTGCCTTAAGCATGGTAAGATGGTCGGCTTTCCCGTCCGAAAAGGTAGTATGCATGTGGTAGTCAACTGGAAGCATTTTGTTGGTATTTAGGGTTAAACTACTTTAAAGTTCTCCAAAATGGTTTGTCAAAATAGGAAAAATGCAACGAAAAGCAGCCGTTTTTATTAATAATTATGTGCCAACATCTAACAGGTTGACACAGTATGTTTTGAAAGCAACAATTATGAACTAAAAATTATCATCTATCCAAACTACAAATATTTATGATCAGGGTAGAGGTAAGCAAAAGTGGAGTTCGAGCAGCGGGTACTGCAGTTTTTGGCGAAAAAAAACATCACCTGAATAGACACCGAGATAACCGATGAAGATCGGCTATTGGTCGCCGCAAGCGCAATCATTCCGATGTTTGCATTTCCTTACTATGGCAACCCTAATGTGAGAGAGGTGCTGCTCTACCCCAACTCCTTCGACGATAGCTTCCAAACTAGCACCGAGGTGGATCACCGCAATATTCTTGGAATGGTGGGAAATGGATTTCTAAAAGGTGAGGTTATCCTGTCTAAACCTGATCTTGCGCACGCTTTCGATGGGCAACGTCACGCCAATAACGTAGGAATCCATGAGTTTATCCACCTCATCGATAAGGCAGATGATGACACCGATGGCATTCCAGAAAATTTAATGGAACACTCCTGCTCCCTCGCTTGGCTTAAGGAGATCAAACGTGATATTGTAAGAATTGAGCAGGGCAAAGACGACATTAATCCTTACGCCCTCACCAACAATGCAGAATTTTTTGTCGTGGTAAGCGAATATTTCTTTGATGACCCTAAAAAAATGCAGCAGAAGAATCTAGAACTCTACTCCTACCTATCCACCATTTTTCATCAAAATCCAGATGAATACAGGCATGTAGCAAAATGAAAATTACAATAAGACAACTCTAAAGTTAAATACAACGTATTCAATGCCAAAGGTTCTCCTTTAAAACACTTAAGCCTCAATTCCACCTATATTTAATCAACAAAAATTTCCCCTGCCATATACAAAACAGCATTGCCACTAATCTCAACCCGCTCACCTTTGAGTTGGCATGTGAGATGGCCCCTTCGTTCCGATAATTGTATGGCTTCCAATCTATCTTTACCTAAGCGTTTAGCCCAATATGGCGTTAAAGTGGTGTGTGCAGAACCAGTAACTGGATCTTCTGGAATTCCAGCCTGTGGTGCAAAAAAGCGAGATACAAAATCGACTTTATCGCCAGGTGCAGTCACAATCACACCACGAATACCGGCCGCAGAAGCAATCTTCACAAAGTTTGGTCGCATGGAGAGCACCTGCTCCTCGCTCTCTAGCACCAACATTAAATCCGTCTTACCCTGAAAAACTTCCACGGGTGCAAATCCAATTCCCTCAATCAACTCAGTAGAAATAGCGGAAGGCCGACAGACATCTATCGGGAAATCGAGCGTGAGTAAATCATCATCTTTACTTACACCCAAAAGGCCAGAGCGTATCGAATAAAACGCCAGTCGATCACTTTCCTGCTCATAATATCGAAAAAGCACAAAAGAGGAGGCGAGAGTAGCATGTCCACAAAGGTCCACCTCCACTACCGGTGTAAACCACCGAATGGCATACTCCTCAAAGCCTGTTTTTACAACAAAAGCCGTTTCTGCCAAATTATTCTCTGTAGCAATTTGCTGCATCTGACTATCGGTAAGCCAAGAGTTCAATACGCAAACTGCAGCTGGATTGCCACCGTAAAGTTCTTTAGAAAAGGCATCTACCTGAAATATTTTAATTGTTTTCATCGACCAAAGGATTGTGGTTATTCAGATAGGCTAAATTATAGCTTTTATTGGTCGTAATTTCATAATAATTCTTTTTCTACTGAAAGATCAAATCCCAACCATTATGGGGAAACCACCGATAATATCTTTGATTTGTCGCATAAATTCGTTTAATTTACCTCCTTATCATCACGGGTTATCATTTGGTGAATCCACTGAAAACTTCTACCCCATGAAACTTAAACTGAATATCCAGCAGAGAATACAGCTGTTTGTAACGCTTTCGGTTGCATTAATCTTTGGCTTAGGCCTTGCCTACATTGGCAACATGGCCATTGAAACAGCAAGAATCAATGCAATGGCACTAACCCAGGTGACCCTTGAGAAGTATTCCCAAGACATAGAAAAACAGATGGGTGTTGAAATGGCAAACGTAAAAACGTTGTCGCAGGCAGTAACCATTTACAAACGTTTCCCTGGCGATTCTTGGAAAGGGGTGGTACAGGACATGTACAAAGCAGTTCTTAATTCCGACGAAAATGTATTGAGCGTTTGGGATTCATGGGAACTTAGCGTTATAGATTCCACCTACACCAAAACATACGGTCGTTACGTTTTTGAATGTTTTAGGATAAACGGTGAAATAAAAAGTAACACCATGTTCAAGAGCATGGATGGCGACCCACCGCTTTATGTTTTCAATAAAGAAGAGGGTCAACAGGGTTACGAAACCATTAATGTTCCCTACTTCTACTCCTATACTGGAAATGCCAAAGATAATATTCTAATGACCAGCATAGTTTCGCCCATTAGAGTTAAAAATAGGTTTACCGGCGTAGTTGGTTTCGACATTGGCTTAGACAAACTTCAAAACTTGGTTCAGACCATTAAGCCATTCAAGGGAAGTTACGCGATGCTCATATCAACCGACCTTAAATATATTGGTTTCCCAGACAAATCGAAGCTGGGAGAGGAGATTGCCGATGACTTTCCAGATGATTTTGTAACCCAGGGAATGGACCTTAAAATTCAGAATGGAGAAAAGTTTAACTTTTTTGGAAAAGGCACCGATGGAATTAACTATTACTATGCATTTAACCCAATTTGGATTGGTCGCGCTCGCACACCGTGGATGCTTGGCATCGCCGTACCAAAATCCACCATGTTGGCCGATGCTCACCACATTACCTGGATTTTAGTTCTAGTAGGGCTTCTCGGTTTGACAGCCATATCACTAATTGTTTGGTGGCTATCGCGCCGAATTACTGGAAACATTAAGGTTGTAACTGGTTTACTTCAAAAGCTATCGAAGGGCCATTTGGACAACACAATGATGGTGCAAGTGGATTCCGAGGATGAGATTGGTGAGATGTCTGATGCACTAAACATTTCTGTTCAAGGCTTACTTGACAAAGCCGAATTTGCGAAAAAAATTGGTACAGGGGAATTGAACACCGAGCTAACTCTCTTAAGTGAGGAGGATGAGTTGGGCAAAGCTCTAGTGGAGATGCAACGTAGTTTGCTTACCGCTCGAGAAGAGGAAATAAAAAGAAAAATAGAAGAAGACCAGCGCCGTTGGACCAACGAAGGCTTAGCCAAATTTGGTGATATACTTCGACAGAACAACGACAACTTAACCGAATTAGCCGATGGGGTGCTAAGCAATCTCGTTCACTACATCGATGCCAACCAAGGCGGCATATTTATCTATAACGAGGATGAACCGGGCAACGAATTTTTTCAAATGATTGCAGCCTACGCCTATAATCGTAAAAAGTTTTTACAAAAGGAATTTGTTATTGGAGAAGGTTTGGTGGGTACAGCAGCATTAGAAAAGAAAACCATCTACATGACCGATGTACCACAAACTTACATTCAAATAAGTTCAGGTACAGGTGAAGCTCGTCCACGTTGCCTACTCATTGTCCCGCTAATAATTGAGGATAAAGTTCTTGGAATTATTGAATTAGCATCATTTAATACCTTGGATACCTATAAGATAACGTTTGTAGAAACATTAGGTCAAAGTATTGCCTCCACTTTACAGTCTGTTAGAATTAACATTAAAACACAGCAACTTCTCAACCGTTCACAACAACAAGCCGAGGAATTGGCAGCCCAAGAAGAAGAGATGCGACAAAATATGGAAGAGTTGCAGGCAACGCAGGAGGAATCTTCTCGCAAAGGTTCCGAAATGCAAAGTTATATTGAAGCCCTCAACACTTCGGCCTATGTAATCGAGTACGATCTTGATGGTATGATTTTAAATATCAACAATTCATTTCTTGAATTATTAAATATTGAACGTGAGGATGTTGTTGGGACTCACTTCACTGATAAGTTAGACCTTACATCTGCTCAAATGAAGGAGCATGATCGATTTTGGCTGGATCTGAAAAACGGTATTCAGAAACGACAAATTAATGTCTATAAGGTAAAAGGTATCAACTACAAATTTCAAGAAACCTACACTCCTATTCGAGATGAGTCGGGCTTGGTTTACAAAATTCTTAAGATTTCTAACAACTTATTGGACTCAATGCTATAAAAATGGGGATACTCCGTTGGGACAAACTTTTACTGCCATTGCGCCTTGGGAAAGAAGAAGACTTGCCCGAAACGGAAATGCCTGGCAGGACACATTTTCAGCGCGATTACGACCGTCTTATTTTCTCCTCACCCTTTCGTAGGCTTCAGAACAAGACACAGGTATTTCCTCTGCCTGGAAGCGTATTTGTACACAATCGCTTAACCCACAGCCTTGAAGTCGCCAGCGTTGGCCGCTCTATGGGCTCCATGGTGGTTGACAAGTTGCATGATCCCCATACAAAAGATATTCACCAGCTATACCTCGAAATTCCAACTATTGTAAGTACAGCCTGCCTAGCCCATGATCTCGGCAACCCCCCTTTTGGTCATTCCGGCGAAGATGCAATCCGACATTTCTTTATTCAACATAGCGCAAAATTCGAAAACAAACTAACAACATCGGAGTTGTTAGACTTAACCCAGTTTGAAGGAAATGCAAACTCATTTAGATTACTGACTAACAATTTTAAAGGACGACGAATAGGAGGCTTTGGTTTAAGCTATGCCACCATGGCTGCCTTAGTTAAATACCCCTGGGAATCTGCCCAAGGAACAGCAAAGAAAAAGTTTGGCTTTTTTCAAGCAGACAAAGCAATTTTTGCTCAAATTATGGCAGCTACAGGTCTGGTTAACAACAACAATTATTATCGCCATCCACTGGTATACCTAATGGAAGCCGCCGATGATATTTGCTATAACATTATGGACCTAGAAGATGCTCATAAGCTGGGTATCATCTCTACACAGCGAATAATGGAGCTTCTTTTAGCATTCTTTCCCGAAACAATGAATTCGAATATTCGACACCGTATAGACACCACCCTCAAGTTGGTAACCGATAAAAATGAGCAAGTGGCATACCTAAGGGCAATGGTGATTAATAAATTAGTAAAGGAGTGCAGCACTTCATTCATCGATCATCTACCACAAATAATGGACGGCCAACCAATTGATGGTTTAATGAAAAATTTGCCGGAGCAAACGAAGGCCGCGATGACCACCATTTCTAATGTTTCCATTAAGGAGATATACCGACACCACTCTGTAGTGGAAATAGAACTTGCCGGCTTCAAAATTTTAAATACGCTGCTAGAAATATTTACGGAAGCACTTGAGAATCGCAATTCGACCTATTCTAAAAAACTGCTTTCGCGAATTCCATCGCAATATGAACTAAACAATGGCACCCTTTACCTCGATCTTCTTTCGGTGGTCGATTTTGTTTCGGGCATGACTGACACTTACGCATTGGAACTTTACCAAAACCTAACGGGAATAAGTATTCCAGGTATATCTCGTTAGTATTTTAATTCAAATCCCGATTTTAAAACTGGCAGAAAAGAGAATAATAAGAAATTAGGGATAGGGAATTTATAAACTGATCCTAAAACGGGATTTTTTTAATTCCTGGTGAGGCCAAGAACGAACGAATAATAATTCTCGAATCTCGATTATCGGGAAACAATTTAATGCAATCGTGCAACGCATCAATTCCGTTGGCAAGAATTGTATCACAAAAGCCCCACCCAATCAACTTACCGCACTCTACCTTTACTACGGCAACCTCCTCCTGATTCCTACCTTTATCGAGTAAAAAGAAGGAGGCTTTAGGGAGGTCGGAGGAAGCCATCGCCTTTTCAACCCTTAGATTGTACTCTTCTGGAGGCTCCTCGCCTTTACATGCTCCTTTGCATAGGCCAATTTGACTATGAAAACAGCCACCTGTGGCGCTATAAAGACCACATAGTTTTTGGCAAAGACTATACTCTTCTATCAAATCGCCGAGAACCTTTCGAGCTATAACTTGAGAAGTGAAATTGGCAATGGGAGTGCTAATCTCCGTTTTATTGGTTATTTTTAAGTTTAAATAACCGTTATCATCAGTTTCAACATAAAGGCCATATGATGTTCCCTTTCTTCGTTGAGCACGATTATATAATGGTATTTGTTGCTTGATATGGTATGACTCCAACAGCAGCGCTACCAACTCACTACCTGTGAGTTCCCATGTAATGTCTGCCATTGCTCCCACCATTTCAGTTTCCCTCCGCGATTTTGCCCCAGTAATATGCTGACTAATACGACTCTTTATGTTGATGCTCTTACCAACATAGATGAGCTCTAACTTCTCATTCCACATGAAATAAACACCAGTTTCATCGGGTAGATGAGCAAGCCTATCAATAGATAAATTGGGGTGTAATTTTTCTCTTGAAATAACACTTCCATTAAGGGGAATAATTTGTTCACCGTTATTTCGTTCCAACAGTAAGCGAAGTAATTTAACAGTAGCAGTAGCATCACCTGCAGCCCTATGTCGATCACCAAATTGAATGTTTAGCGATTGACAAAGATTTCCAAGGCTATACGAAGGAAGTCCAGGAATGAGTTTTCTACTCCACCTAACAGTACAAAGTGTAGCGCGATTGTACGTAAAGCCTAACTTCTGAAACTCGTTACGAATAAACCCATAGTCAAATGGAGCGTTGTGAGCCACAAAAACGCATCCTTCAGTAAGTTGAACCAGTTTTTTAGCAACCTCATAAAACTTAGGTGAACTTGCCACCATCTGGTTATTTATTCCAGTAAGCGTAGTAATGTAAGGTGGAATATTGGTTTCAGGATTGATGAGTGTTACCAGCTCGTCAACCACTTTTTCTCCGTCGAAAAGATAGGCTGCAATTTCAATAATGCGATCCCGCTGAGGGTTTCCACCGCTTGTTTCAAGGTCGACTACAACATACATAAATCATAGAAAAAAGCTGCAGATTATTTTGCTGCAGCCACCAACTCATTATTTTCAATTTCACAATTTTACTATAGCACCAGCAGAGCCTACATTAGCTGAATTAAGAATCTTTTGTAGCAATACAAATTACCTTCTCAATTGTACCATCAACACCTTCAACTGGCGAATAGGTTTCATGTAATAAAACGTTAACCCCATTCACGTTGCCGGTATAAATTCGGTTTACCACAATACCTTTACGCAAATCGCTCCACAACTCCTTTTGAGTCTCCGCCGACTCGCCCATCCCAAACACGTCATTGTGTGTATGACCAACAATTTCACTTTCGGATTTACCCATAGTCAGGATAACCGGATTATTTACGGTAACAATCAAGCCATCAATAGTATAATAAGTTACTAATGTTTTGGCATTTAAACCATTTGCAAGAGCCCGGTATTCGTTCTCATGAGCCACCATTTTCTTTTGCAGCACTTCAGCCTCCTCAACCTTTGCATTGGCAATTATTTCGGCCTGTTTAAGTTCGGTCACGATCTTGCTAATGCCCCAAGTACCTACCACCTCGCCATGCTCGTTGAAGAGCGGCATCTTGGTAGTGGAAACCCACTGTTCACGACCATCGTCAAACTGTTCATGAACCACATGATCAACAATAGGTTTTTGAGTATCCATAATGGCCTTCTCCTCATTGAAAGCAATATTAGCATGCTCCTTAGAGTGAAAGTCAAAATCCGATTTCCCTATAAGATCATCAGGTGTTTGTGCCATAAATAGTTTCACCATCGATTTACTGATACGAATAAACCGACTATCGGTATCCTTAAAGTAGACAAAGTCAGGTATGTTAAGCATAAGAGCATCAAGCAAGGCCTTCTCTTCACCCAATTGTGATTGAAGTTTTTCCTGCTCGGTTCGCTTTCTTTCCATCTCCTCCTGTGTTGCTTGTAGTTCCTCCATATTCTGACGCATCTCCTCCTCCTGAGCAGCCAACTCCTCCGCTTGCTGCTGAGCTCTTGCCAATAGTTCAGCGGTCCGAATATTAATTTTTGTCGACGATATGGTTGCAGCAATACTCTGCGAAACCTTCTCAACAAATTCAATTTTATACTCCGGCAACTCGCTAAAACTAGCAATTTCAATTACACCAAAAATATTATCGTTTACCAACATAGGAATAAGCAGCAGTGCACGCGGATTTTCTTGCCCCAGTCCTGAGGTAATGGTAATATAGCTGTTTGGCACAGCGGTCATGTATATTCTTTTACGCTCAAGGAAACAGCGACCAACCATTCCCTCGCCAGGAACGATAGTCCTTTCCAAGAATTTTCTACGATCGTATGCATAGCAAGCAGTCATCTCCAAAACTAGTTGAGAAGGATCGGCATCATTAACGACAAAAATTCCACCCTGGTTGGTCCCTAAATAGGTCACTAAGTTCTGAATTATTTCATAGGATAGTTCATGAAGATTATCATTGTTTCGACGCAAAATGTCACCAAACAAAGCCAACCCTTTAGTAGCCCAATTCTGACGGTCTTCCTCTGCCTTTCTCAAATCTTCCTGCTCACGAGACTCCTTTAGCGACTGCCGCATGTCGAGCAACGATTTACCCAAAAGATCATTGTCACCAAGCAAATTAAAATTGGCATCTAAGTTTCCCTTTCCTATCTCTCGAGCAAATACCTCCGCACTGTTTAATCCATCAACAAGGCTATTGAGCGAATTCCCCAACTCCTCCAGCTCATCGCCCGAATCGATAACGACTTTCTTTGAGGAATCTATATCTCCTAAGGCCATAATGTTAAGTCTATCTCTTATGGTCACAATGGGACTAGTAATATTTTTTGCTATTAGCCAAACCACAAACGCGAGTAATCCTAAACCAAGAAACATAACCAATATGGAAATATACAAAGTGCCGCGTGCCTCCTGCATAATAGCGGAGAATGGAATTATCTGGCCAAGAGACCACGGTTGATCAGTATCACTCACCTTTATAGGGCGAAGAATGACATAGCAATTAGTTCCATTGACCGAGGCATAAAATTGTGCTCCAAAGCCATCTGCAATTCGTTTCTCCAGCTTGTTAGTTACCGTAATATCGGGATAAATCTCAACCAACTTTTTTCCTACGTTCTCTCCATCTTTGTGCGCAATAACAATTCCATTATTGGAAACAAGGAAAGCAAAAGACCCTTCAAAAGAGTGAATTCCAGCAACTTGTTCTTGAAAATTAGAAAGGGGAATATCTACTCCAGCCATGCCAACGAAGCGACTTCCTTTATCAATAGGGACGCAGACACTGGTAACCATGGTGGTATGAATACCATCAACTGAATATGGGTACGGATCAATAACGGCCTCCTTATTGGTGGTCTTAACCTTATAGTATGAACTTTCAAGGTTGTTACCGGCTGTATCTTTTTGCTCCACAAAGCTTACAATATCACCATGGCTCTCGTAAACCGAAGTGGATTCGCGACCATAGTCGAATTTATACCCTGGCTTTAAAGCAGAATACTCCCAGTTCATCCACACATAGAGGTATTTGGGGTTGTTACGCTTCAAATTGTAAAGCAGATTTAAATAGATGGAGTCGCGCTCTGGTCTTGATATTTTTTCAAATCCATACATCGATTGAGCCATTGCTCTTGAAAAACCAAGATCCATCTCCAGATCACCCCTAATGAGAGCAGCCTGCTTCTCTGTCTGTTTTGTAACAGTAGCAATGGCACTGTTAAGAGCCATTTGCCGAACTCGGTAACCGGCAAATAGACCGATTAAGGTTATAACAGCAATGCCGGTTAGGAGAACCAAAACCTGCATCTTCATAGCCAACCTAAACTTCTTAAATGAAATCATCTTCCCGATTATTAATGTTCGGTACAGTGTTAAATGATGAGTTGGAGACCCTTTATTGCCATAAGAAATCAATAAAACAATGATTTACAATGAATGGCTATAAACAAAAAATAGCGCCAACATCCCCGGTTAAAAATATAAAATGTTTTCCGTCTTAGAAATAAATGCGTTTAATTCTTTGGCTTACTGCCTAAATGATGCCGCCATTAGGTTACATTTTGACCATTTTCCGCAACCTATTATTGAATAAAAATTAGCCTCTTTAGTAGAATCCGACAAGCGATACGCAAAGTTATATCTGTTTATTGTAACTTTTCACGCCCCAAAATCGCCTAATGCAGGATTAACCAAAAATAAAAATGCGCTACATTACCAGTTTTCTCTTCCTATGTGCCTCCATTGCGGTGCAAGCACAGTCAATAAGCGGAACCATTACCGACGAGCAAGGCACCACAGTTCCTTACGCCACCGTTTACATCAAAGAGTTAAAGATGGGAACAACTTCCAACGATTATGGAGGCTACAGCATTCAACTGCAGGCAGGGACCTATTCTGTGATATTCCAAAGTTTGGGATATGAAACCCTAGAAGAGCAATTGGTGGTTAGTGAAAAAAGTTTGCACCACAATGTAACACTCAAGGCAAAGCCCTACGAAATTGCAGGAGTAAGGATTACGCCCGGCTCCGAAGATCCCGCGTATGCCATTATGAGAAGAGCTATTGGCATGGCCCCTTTCTATCAAAACCAAATCGCTTCATACCAAGCAGAAGTGTATATGAAAGGTAGCCTAAAGGTAAAGAAGTTATCGTGGATTGTAAGAAAAATGTCTAGCGACCAAGATCTACCAAAAGTTGGTGCACTCTACCTAAAAGAATCATTAAGCGATGTAAAGTTCACCGCCCCAAACAAATATGATCAAACAGTAAAAAGCATAAAATCCAATTTTCCAAATGAAAATGGTGGCGATCCCATGAGTTTTGTAAATGCCAGCTTTTACCAACCCAAATTTGGCAACATGATTCTTCCACTTGCACCTTACGCATTTAACCATTACAACTTTCGCTACGAAGGTTTTAATATGGAAGGCGATGTGGTAGTAAATAAAATTAAGGTAATTCCAAAGCGCAAGAGCAAAGACCTTGTATCGGGTTATATCTATATTGCCGACAATTTTTGGAACCTGCACGCCGTAGATCTTGTTGTGGAATCGACCGTTGGAACAATTCATCTACAACAAACCTCTAACGAAGTAGAAAAAAACATATGGCTTCCAGTGAGTTACTACTTCGACATTATAGGCCAATTTTTAGGAAACGAAGGTGATATTAAGTATACGGCCTCAGTAAAGTATAATAAAGTTAAAAAAAACGCGAACCTTAAACCCCCTGTTGCTTATAAGGAAGTGAGTACCGCAATGGAAGAAAACAAAACGGAGACTCAACCCGCACCCGTAAACAAGAAACAGAAACGGCAACTAGCTCGGACACAAAAAATGGAGCAACTGATGACTAAGGATAAACTCAACAATCGGGAGATGTATCAAATGGCTGCTCTTATGGATAAAGAGGCTAAAGCAAAGGATACCACTAGGCAAAAAGGACTGGAGATAAAAGATCGCCGAAATAACATAACAGTTGATTCTACCGCTAGGATAACCGATAGCACCACTTGGCAGCACATTCGGCCAGTTGCGCTCACCCCAGAAGAAATTGCGGGTATGAAGCTGGCTTCCCTTCCAGATACACGCCACAAGTCCGACTCGGCAAAAACCGCAAATGACACACTACCAAAGAAATCATCGGTGATAGCCCAAATTATTTTCGGAAAAACATGGAACATGGCGGATACGGTAAAGATGGCCTTTTCGGGACTCATTACCCCTACCCAAATTAGGTTCAACACGGTGGATGGGTTTGTGGCCGGAGCATACTTTCGTTATCGAAAGCACTATACATCTACCACCTTTGATATTAAGCCTTCGCTAGCCTACGCCTTTAACCGAAAAAGACTTATGGGAGAGCTCAATACACGTTTAGACTATGCACCGCTAAGTCGTGGCTCCCTCTCTTTTTTAGCTGGAAGCGAAAGTACTGATTTCAATCAGGAGAACGGCGTGAACATTTTTGGAAACACCATCTCTTCGCTCTTTTTTCGAACCAACTACATGGCACTTTACCAAAATGATTTTGTAAAATTTAGCAACAAAATAGACATAGCTAATGGGCTAGTAATCACAACCGGTGGCGGTTTTTACAACCGAACCATGCTGAGGAACCACACCGATTTTTCGTTCTACTACAACGATAGCAAAGAGTATAGGCCAAATATTCCAGTAACCGATTCGGTTTATGGAACGTATCTGCCCAACCATAAGGCAGCCATCGTAGAATTGGGAGTCAGCTACACCCCACAGTATTACTACCGTATAGAGCGAAACCGGAAAGAAATGGTGAACTCCAACTATCCAACTATTAATGCAAGCACTAAAATTGCGCTACCCAATTTGGCCAACAATTTTGCTGATTTTGTGGCCGTAGAAGGTGGGGTCTCCCAAACCATCCATTCTGGACCTTCCAACTCGATTAGCTACAGCCTTAGCTACGGTGACTTTGTTCGAAAAAACAGGCTCTTCTTCCCCGACTTTAAGCATTTCAACACGCAGCTTGTTCCTGTAGTCTTTGATGATTTCAGCAACAGCTACCAGCTGCTTGACTATTATGACCATAGCACATCGAATGCATGGGCAACTGGGTTTGCCCACTACCAGTCGCCATTCCTTCTTTTGAAGTATCTTCCGTTACTTAGCAACAGGCTGTGGCAGGAGAATCTTTATGCCAGCTACCTCTACACCAAGGGCCGAACGCCATACTGGGAGGCTGGCTACGGATTAACGCAAATAAGCCTGTTTGGTGGAGTTGGTGTATTCGTGGGCTTCAATGGGCAAAAAATCGCCTCATTTGGAATTAAAGCCTCCTTTAAGTTGGTAAATCAAATTAACTTGTAGTCACCTGTGTATAACCGATCTTCTCTGCAACCAAAATTTATAAGAACTAGTTTTTATCCTAAAAGAGGGTTAACAAATTTTTAAAACTCAAACCCAGTTTTAGCAGCAGGATAATCAAGTGAATAATGAAGTCCCCGACTCTCCCGCATGTTTTGCGCCATGCGAATAATAAGATATCCAACGCTAATTAAATTTCGCAGTTCACACAGGCTTTGTGTAAGTATGGACTTTTTGTATAGTTCCTCCGTTTCACGGTATATTATCTCCAGCCGGTTCATGGCCCTTTCGAGTCGAAGGTTGGAGCGCACAATACCCACGTAGTTACTCATAATTTGCTGCATCTCCTTGTAGTTTTGGGTAATAAGCACCAGCTCCTCCATGTGGGTAGTTCCCTCGTGGTCCCAGTCGGCGATGGCTTCCTGTAACTCGGCTTCTTTGAAGTTATTTTTGGTAGCCCTTGCTGCCCGCTCGGCATACACAATAGCCTCAACAAGCGAATTGGAAGCCAATCGATTTCCTCCATGTAACCCAGTGGAGGCAGTTTCACCTACGGCATACAAATTGTGAATGGTGGTTTGCCCGTTAATATCTACCTTAATGCCACCACAGAGATAGTGTGCTGCAGGCACCACCGGAATCATATCCTTAGTAATGTCGATACCAATGGAAAGACACTTCTGGTAAATATTTGGAAAGTGCGTCTTAATGTCATCAGGATTTTTATGAGTACAGTCGAGGTAAACAAAGTCCTCACCACGAATTTTCATCTCATTATCGATGGCTCTTGCCACCACATCACGGGGTGCGAGCGACCCACGCTTATCATAGTCGTGCATGAACTTCTTCCCATCCTGTGTACGCAAAATGGCCCCAAAGCCTCGCATGGCCTCGGTTATCAAAAACGATGGTCGTTCCCCTGGGTTAAAGAGTGAAGTAGGATGAAACTGAATAAACTCCATGTTTTCAATAACTCCCTTGGCCCGATGTACCATGGCAATGCCATCACCGGTGGCTACGGGAGGATTAGTAGTAGTATAGTATATGTTGCCCGTACCGCCTGTAGCCAACACCGTAACCTTCGACAAAAAGGTGAACACCTTCTGCGTCTTCAGGTCGAGCACATAGGCACCGTAACACTCAATATTCTTGTCATTTTTCTTTACCAACTTACCCAAGTGGTGCTGCGTGAGCAACTCCAACGCAAAGAAGTTTTCGAGTATTTCAATGTTTTTATTGGCCTTTACCTGCCGAATAAGTGCCCGCTCAATTTCGGCGCCAGTATTATCCTTATGGTGTAGAATGCGATGCTCGGAATGACCACCTTCCTTGGCCAAGTCATATTGACCATCGGGGTTACGGTCGAACTTCGCGCCCCAGCGAATGAGTTCCTTAATTTGCTCCGGGGCTTCGGTAACCACCATACGCACTACCTCTTCATTACAGAGCCCTGCTCCGCAGATAAGCGTGTCGTTAACGTGCTTTTCGGTATTGTCGGGCGAATAGGTTACAGCTGCAATTCCGCCCTGTGCGTAGGCGGTGTTAGTATCGTCGAGTGCACTTTTGGTTATCAGAATAACCTTTCCGTAGTCGGCCACCTTGAGGGCAAAGCTAAGCCCTCCAATCCCGGAGCCAACCACCAGAAAATCCGTTTTCCGGTTCATGGATGCAAAAAATTTTGTCAAAGATAACGTTAAAATTGCAGAAGGGAAGAGAAAAACACAGGAGACATAAGACAAAAGACCTACGTAAAAGAGATGCCAGCCCTGCGAGGGAAGTTATAGCAATCTGAAAATCAGACAATAGCCGAACAAGTTTTGTAAATAAGACAATTTGAAGATTAAAAATATGCCAATTAGCCAGTATGCCAATTGAAAAACAGGTCTCGCAAGGGACGACAGTATGGTAGCAAATTAGCGTTCACAGTGGTTCCAGTGCCGAAGGCACGACAGGTTAATTTGAAAATCCGACAGTGACCGGACAGGTTATGCCAATAAAAATGCAAAGGCTAATCCCGCAAAAAGCAACAATATGGAAACAAATGAGCGTTCAAAAAGGTACCTATGCCAAAGTCACGGCAAAGCAATTCGTCAGCGGGCGAACAAGTTTTGGAGATATAAAAATGGCTCTTTTCACTAAGCATTACATCTGTTCAAAAACCAATGCATCTAAGAATCAGAGCCAAACAATACGAGCTTATCAAAGACAGGCTAGAAATTAGAAACCAGAAATAAGAGCTATTAACCTCCATTCGCCCTCTCCTCAAAAAAAATTCATTCTACATAAAATGATTTGTTAATTTTGTCGGTATCGAGAACCGTTATTTAAACCACTGTTTAACAACATTTGTTAGCTATTGGCATGCTGTTATCTTTGCACTCCTTAAATTACAAGGTAATTCGAAAATTGTAAATAATTATCAAAAATCCGATTTATGGGAAACATCTTCAGCTCGTCCATTGGGAAAAAGTTGGTCATGAGTATTTCCGGCCTTTTCCTACTCCTGTTTTTGGCGTTGCATCTCACCATAAACCTGCTCCTGCTGGTTGGTCCCGATGCGTTCAATCTGGCTGCAAACTTCATGGGTACCAACCCAATTATCATGATCATGGAGCCAATCCTTGGCCTTGGGTTTGTAATCCATATTCTCTATGCAACCATAATAACGTTAAAAAACCAAACCGCACGACCTCAGGGCTATAAAACGGTTGACCAGAGCAATGCCAGCACCTGGCAAAGCCGAAACATGTATGTTTTGGGACTCATCGTTTTATCCTTTTTAATTATGCATGTTACTAACTTCTTCTGGAATTTGAAGTTTGGTACCGTTCCAACCGTCATAGTTGACGGAGTTGAAATGCACAATACATACCTGTTGGTTACATCACTATTTACAACAGTATGGTGGATTAACCCACTTTACATTATTGGTGCCTTAGCTCTTGGGTATCACCTTTCTCACGGTTTTTGGTCAGCATTTCATACCATTGGTTGGAACAACACCATTTGGATGAAGCGTTTGAAGGTAATTTCCTACCTCTATGCGATTTTAATAGCAGGTGGTTTTAGCATAATTAGTCTCTACTTCTGGCTCCTAGCCTAGTTGGTAAACTCGAAGTTGAATAAGAAAATATTTTTGCCATGAGTATACTCGATTCTAAATCTCCATCGGGCCCATTGGCCGACAAGTGGACCAAGCATAAAGCCAATATTAACGTAGTAAGTCCAGCAAACAAGCGTAAGCTCGAGGTTGTGGTTATAGGGACCGGTCTTGCTGGTGCTTCTGCTGCCGCCTCACTTGCTGAGTTGGGCTACAACGTTAAGGTATTCTGCATTCAGGATAGCCCTCGCCGTGCGCACTCCATTGCTGCACAGGGTGGTATCAACGCTTCCAAGAACTACCAAAACGACAACGATAGCATCTACCGCCTTTTTTACGATACGGTAAAGGGTGGCGACTATCGCTCTCGCGAAGCCAATGTTTACCGTTTGGCAGAAGTTAGCGGTTCTATTATCGACCAATGCGTGGCTCAGGGTGTTCCCTTTGCCCGTGAATATGGGGGATTGCTCGACAATCGCTCATTTGGTGGCGTGCTCGTTAGCCGCACATTTTACGCTCGTGGACAAACTGGACAGCAGCTGCTACTAGGTGCCTACGCCGCACTCAACAAAAACATTGGAGCAGGAAAGGTGCAAAGTTTTGTTCGTCGCGAAATGCTTGACGTAATTGTAATCGATGGAAAAGCTCGCGGGGTAATTGTTCGCAACCTCGTTAACGGCGAAATTGAGCGCTACGGTGCGCACGCCGTAGTTCTGGCCACCGGAGGCTACGGAAATGTGTTCTTCCTCTCCACCAACGCCATGAACTCCAACGGATCAGCAGTTTGGACCGCCTACCGAAAAGGTGCCTTCTTTGCCAATCCATCCTTTACCCAGATTCACCCCACCTGTATACCCGTTCACGGCGACCAACAGAGCAAGCTCACTCTCATGAGTGAGAGTTTGCGCAACGACGGCCGCATTTGGGTTCCCAAGAAAATGGAGGATGTGATGAAGCTGCGCAAGAAACAAATTAAGCCCATCGATATTCCAGAGGAGGATAGGGACTACTACCTCGAGCGTCGTTATCCAGCATACGGAAACCTTGTTCCCCGCGATGTCGCTTCACGAGCCGCCAAAGAACGCTGCGATGCAGGTTTTGGCGTTAACGAAACTGGATTGGCCGTGTTTCTCGATTTTGCCACCGCCATCAAGCGGCTCGGCAAGCACGTTATCGAGGAGCGCTACGGCAACCTCTTCCAGATGTATGAGAAGATTGTGGACGAGAATCCATACGAAACACCCATGATGATTTACCCGGCCATCCACTACACCATGGGCGGCCTCTGGGTCGACTATAATTTAATGACCAACATCCCCGGCCTGTATGCCATTGGCGAGTGCAACTTCTCCGATCACGGTGCAAACCGTCTTGGTGCTTCGGCGCTGATGCAGGGCCTAGCCGACGGTTACTTTGTGCTGCCATACACCATTGGCGACTACCTTGCCAACGAAATTATGACACCGAAAATTTCGACAGACCATCCGGAATTCGAGAAGGCTGAAAAGGCGCACAAGGAGCTCATCAACAAAATTATGAGCATTAAGGGTAAGCGCACGGTTGACTCATTTCATAAGGCGTTGGGCATTATTATGTGGGACAACGTTGGTATGGCTCGCAATGCTGAAGGGCTGAAAAAAGCCATCGAGGAGATCAAGGCACTGAAGGTCGAATTCTGGAAGGATGTGCGGGTTCCCGGTGAGGCAAACGACCTCAACCAAGAGTTGGAAAAGGCAATTCGTTTGGCCGACTACTTCGAAATGGGTGAACTTTTAGCTCGCGATGCCCTCAACCGAAATGAATCATGCGGTGGGCACTTCCGTGAGGAGAGCGCAACCGAGGAGGGTGAAGCAAAGCGCGATGATGAGAACTACGCCTACGTTGCAGCATGGGAATATAAAGGTGATACCGAACCCCTGCTACATAAGGAAGATCTCAATTTCGAATTCATTGAGCTCAAGCAGCGCAGCTATAAGTAATGGTTTTTATTGTTGTTCAGAAAAAAATTTGGCCATGAAGTTTACACTCAAAATATGGCGTCAGAAGGATGCCAAAAGCAAGGGTAGGTTTGAAACCTACAACATCGACGAAATATCAGCGGACACCTCATTTTTGGAGATGATCGATATTCTCAACGACAAGTTGATAATGGATGGTAAAGTGCCGGTGGCATTCGACCACGACTGCCGTGAAGGAATTTGCGGAATGTGTTCCATGCACATCAACGGTCGAGCACACGGTCCCGACGATGACATTACAACCTGTCAACTGCACATGCGCAAGTTTAAGGATGGTGAAACCATTACAATTGAGCCATGGCGTAGTGCGGCATTCCCCATTATCAAGGATTTGATTGTGGATCGTGGTGCCTTCGATAAGATTCTACAGGCAGGCGGTTACATTTCGGTCAATACTGGTGGTGTACCCGATGCCAATGCCATTCCAATCTCCAAGGTAGATGCCGAAGAGGCCATGGATGCTGCGGCCTGCATTGGTTGTGGTGCCTGTGTCGCAACCTGTAAAAATGGTTCCGCCATGCTGTTTGTGGCCGCCCGTGTATCGTCGCTTGCCAAGCTGCCACAAGGTCGTGTAGAGGCTACCCGCAGAGCTAAGGCCATGGTAGCCAAAATGGACGAGCTGGGCTTTGGTGGCTGCACCAATACCGGTGCCTGCGAGGTGGAGTGCCCCAAGAATATCTCCATTGCACACATTGCTCGCCTTAACCGTGAGTTTTTAATGGCGAAGATTAAGGATTAGCCAACGCTCATTTATAAGCAGTAAAACCCCGAAGCAATTAACTTCGGGGTTTTTTGATCACTCATTGAGCATTTGTCTAGTTAAAGAGATTAAATTGTGATTAACGCCAATCCTTATGGCCTTGTCTGTTTATGGTTGACCTAACTTGACCTGCCTGTAAGCAGGGAGTCAAGAGTTCGGAACTTGCTAGTTTCCACAGTTAAACAAAAGCCTATCAGCCTAACTACCTAAATTCCTAACATTTTATTCCTACTCATACTTCAGCGACTCAATGGGGTTTTGTTGCGCGGCCTTCAGGCTTTGGTAGCCGGTGGTAAGGGCTGCTATAAGTAACGCCAAGGCGGTTCCTAGCACAAAATACCATGGGCTAATGGTAATTCGGTAGGCGTAGTCGTTTAGCCAGCTATTTATGGAGAAGTAGGCGGCTGGCCATGCCAGCAGGGTGGAGAGCAGAACCAACCCAGCAAAGCTCTTCGAAACCAGGTTGAATATGCTGAACGAGCTGGCGCCATGTACCTTTCGTATGCCTATCTCCTTGGTCTTTTGCTCCACAGTAAAGGCTGCCAAGCCCAAAAGGCCAAGACAGGCCACCACAATTGCCATTACGGCAAATATGGTAAAGATGGTTCCCATTCTGTTTTCGGCTTCGTACTGGGCAGCAAAATCTTGGTCAAGAAAGCTGTAGTTGAAAATGGCCTGTGGGGCAAACTGCTTAAATGTGGTTTCAATTTTCGAAAGCGCTTGTGCAACCATACCCGGCTTAATTCGAATTAGGGCGTAGGAATACTGCCAATCGTAGGTTCCGTGTTGGATAATCAGCGGGCCAATATTTTCGTGCAGGGAGCGGAAATTGAAATTCTTTACCACGCCCACCACTGTTCCTTTCAACGTACCTGGCGAATCACCATACCAAGTAATCTGCTGTCCAATGGGATCGGCCATGTTTAAACTCTTACAGGCCGATTCGTTGAGAATAAAAGTAGCCACAGAATCGGAGGCAAACTCCTGGGAGAATGCGCGACCCTTTGCCATCGGTATTTCGAGCACTTTGAAAAAATCCTCATCAACCCACATTTCAGAAGCATTGACCTCCTCCTGATCGGACTTCCACTGAATACTGTTATTGTTAAACTGGCCTCCAGGAATGTTTGATGCTCTACCCACCAAAACAATGCTCTTGTCTTGCCCCAAAGTCGACCTATACGCTTCGAAATGATGCTTTATGGCATCCACCTTTATGGGTAGCACCACCACCTGATCCTTATTGAATCCCAAATTTTTATTCTTCAGAAGGTTAATTTGAGCGGAGATGGCTAGGGTGAATACTATGAGAAAGGTGGAGATCCCAAACTGAAAGATAACCAGCAACTTTCGCAGGTTGATATTAGTTCGCGACACCGAAATTTTACCCTTAAGCACCGTAATGGGTTTGAAGGAGGTGAGAAAAAATGCAGGGTAACTTCCAGCCAGCAATCCCACCACGGCAGCCACAACCACCAAGCCGACAGAAACAAACACCGATTGGCCTACCAAAGACTGCAGATGTTTTCCGGTTAGCTGATTGAACAGCGGCATAAAAAGTTCCACCAACAAAGCAGCAAATAGCACAGCGCCCAGCGCGAGCAGCATCGATTCTACCAAGAATTGGCTAACCAGTTGACCCTTTCGTGCACCGAGGGTTTTGCGTACGCCAACTTCACGGGCTCGTTTTTCGCTACGTGCCGTGGCTAAGTTCATGTAGTTGAAAATGGCAATCAGCAGAATAAGAAATGCTGTAACTGAAAAGGCGTAAACATAAGCCATATTGCCATTTTTTCCCAACTCCCAAATCATGTTGGAGTGCAGATGAATGCTTGTAATAGGCTGAAGCAGTAGCTGAGTATTGTTTTCCTTAATGCTCTCCTGCTGCTCGGGGGTGAGTTTTACATAGGTCCAAATCCAGGTAGCCATCTTCTTCTCCACCGTTTTTGGATCGACGCCAAGGGCAAGCACAATGTAGTTGTAGTGGCCAAAATCGTTCCAAGTGTAGTAGTCAGAGAGAGAGCCATTATTGTTCATTCTATCGCGAGCCTTGAGGCTTACGTATGAAATTAGGAAGTCGAAAGTAAAGTGAGTATTGGCAGGAATATCCTTGATCACAGCAGTAACCTCAAGGTTAAACGTACCCTCAATCTTTAAAACCTTTCCGATGGCAGGTTCGTCGCCAAAATACTTCTTGGCCATACTTTGGGTAATAACTATACCCATCGGTTTTTTAAGCGCAGTAGCAGGGTCTCCAGCAACGAACGGGAACTGGAATACCTGAAAAAAGGTGGAGTCGGCCGACAGAAATCCCTTCTCCTCAAACTTATGATTGTTATACTCAACGGTAAATTCAGGTCGCGTAAGGCCTGTCCCCCAAATTGGGGAGATACTTACACCGTTGGTCACCTCAGGAAAATCGGCCACCATAGCCAGTGGCACAGGGTGCGGTGTTCGAGGCTGAGCATACCGGACATCCTTAAGTATGATGCGATAAATTCTATCAGAGTTGGAAAGATAACGGTCGTAACTCAGCTCATCGTTTATCCAAAGAAAAATAAAGATGCAGCTGGCTAACCCAATGGCGAGTCCAATAAGGTTTATGAAAGAGAAGCCGGCGCTACGCTGAATACTTCTAATGGCGGTGGTAAAATAGTTACGTATCATGGCTACATACAGTTACTCACACATATTACCAATTCCTAGGCCATGAAATTTAATAAGCTGTAAAACATTCTGTTGATGATTTATTGGTGTATTATCCAGTGTTCGAAAACAACCAATGACCGTTCGAAAGCGGACGATCGTCCTTCAAACAAAAAAGGGGCATTACCCCCTCTTCTTATCATTTTAATGCCTGCTGAAATTGAACTACTGAGGCTTGCCACTCCTTGTTTGTCTTAAACCAGATGGCATCCACATCAACTTGGTTACGGTAACCTATCCAGAAGGATTTATTGGCAGCCTCAACTCTTCGATTCTTAATTTTTTTCGAGACGATGGCAGCCCACTGCTGTGCGGTAGTGTCATCCTTCACAAACGATGGCCAGCAACCACTTTTTTTAAGGGTTGAAAGTGAATCGTAGCTCATACGCTTGGAGGTAAAAATATTCAACCATCTTCGTTGCTCGTTGCATTTATTGGTGTTATACTTTATCACAAGCGAATCGAGATGAGCCTTCTCTTTGGCCTCCATCACCTCATCGGTAAGCGTTGCACATGCCTCCAAACCCAACCTGTTGGCCAACAAACCCTTTATGGAAGTTTGTATTCTAGCCATTTTTTGACAAAAGTCCATAAGGTCGCGAATCTGGTCCTGCGGGTTATCGTACCAAAGGGTATCAACTTGTGAAAAATCTTTGGTAACAATGCTGAGCAGGGCTTTGGCTTCAATGGGGCTAATTATGGAGTCCACTAAGAAGCTGTTCATCTGGTCGTACTTGTTCTCCATGAAAACCACATCCTCCACCGGCTCATCGAGTAGCATCGAAAAAAGTTCCTTAAGCGATTGCCGTGCATTCTCTTTAGCCTGCGAGATAATCCCTACCTCGATTGCTTGTGCTCTCAAATTCTCCTTGCAGCGCAGCTTCACCCTTGCAGCTGCAGGCAGTGGATCGCTTTTCAACTTCCCCGTGATCTTAACCAGCTCGTAGCCCTTTACACCCTTTTCGGGGATAAACCATGGATTGATGTCATAATCCAAAATTTCCGGTTCAATGTTCGCTAGATAGATCTTATGTGTGGTGCTGTTGTACCAGAAGTTACTTTCGGTAAACCGCCCAAAGTTAATGCCTGCACGCACGGTGCCCCGCCCAATGTAAACTAGTTGATTTTTCAGCTTTTTACCATTCTCCGAAATGGGAAACGTGGCCGTTGCAAACTGCTCCGGACTTTTCAGCGCAGGTTGGCGATATTCATGAATATGCCACAAGATAATTTTCAGGTCATTCTCCTTTGGTTGTAGCATGTTGTATCGGGCATAGTGAAGCAGCACCTTTTCAAAAAATGGATTTTCGGCTAGGTCGGGGAAGCGATCGGTAAGCTTGGTAAGGATGTTACGTTGGTTTTCGTCGGCCTCCCACCAGTGCTTTGGCTTTTCGGCTCGCATAATATTCACCGAATCGAGTATGGCTTTGTAGGTTCGCTCCGCCTCGCGATTCACCGTGCTGGGGGTGTAGTCTTCAAAAATAGTGTCAGCAAGGGTTGCCACCGCTTCGCCATAGTATTCGGCTGTAACCAACTGACCTATCGACCTAACGCTGGAGAGGATAAGCGGGGTATCCTTAATCTTGGTTGGACCACGAAACCAACCAAACGGATCGAAGTAGGCAAAGGCTCCCACGATGGCCGCCACAATCAGAATATCGGTCAGCGTTTTAAAATATTTGGCCAGAAATCGTAGTATCATGGCGCCACCTCCTTTTCTGTTTGAACGGGTGGAATGAGCACACCATCCTTAAACTCGATGTAGACCTCCTGATATCCAAGATTTTTCAGCAAGGAAACCAACAATAGTCTAGTTTTCTCTCGAGTGGTTTTTACAATACCAAGGTATTGAAGGTTTTGTCGGATGTCGAGCTCAGCTTGCTGGAACAGTTCATCGTAATCCTCCAACGTAAAACTATTGAGGAATGCCTGCTCGGTAACCTGTTCATCGATGGTGAATTTTTCAATGGGGTAGGAGAAGTTGATAACCTGTACCGGTGGCAGCTTCAGCTTAATCAACTGTTCGCTGATGGTGATGTCGTCAGGGGTAAGCTTCTCTAGATCGATACCGGCTTTGATGGTGGCTTGGCTATGGGCAAGGAACACCGCCTCGTTGAGTTTTATTACGTGCAAAAACGATTTTTCTCTTCGGGCAAAAATAGCCTTGTCGACTACAAACTCGGCAGTTGCCAACTTTGAGGCCTTCTGGACTTTGCTAACCACAATGGCACGCTGATTCTCCCGGCATGACGAGAATAACGTCAACAGGCATAGAAATATAAGAGTTCTCATGGCCTAGGAGATGGTTAGGTTAAACTCGTTAGGTAAAATTTGATTGAGGCGGGTAAGCGTTGCCTTGCTATTTACCACATCGAGATTTCCATCGTTGTTTATATCCTCCAGCTTGTCGCCCACCAGTATGCAGCCACGCGTTTGGGTGAAATAGTTCCCACTATGGATAAGAATATCGGAACGGTTAGGCACATTCTGAACATGGAAATGGTTGCCATACTTGTCGCTGAAGCGCTTAATGACTTTATAAACGCCTGTGGGAATGCAGCTCACATTTTGGTTATTGTTGAGCCAGGGCAGCTCCAACGATTTGCAGCTAAATAGCTGTGTATCGCCTTCCATCACGGTTGTGGTACCAAGGGTTTGTATGGTTGAATTCTGCTCCCGCTTCAGGGTCATGCTGATGTTGGGATTGAGTGCAGCGGCAAACTCTCCGTATGCACGCTCCAACTTCAGGTCGTAATTATTCTCCTTATAGCGTGGTCCATTGTAGCCTCGGGCAAACTTATCCCAATGCTTAGCGCGCAAATGCTCGAGGAGTGAAACCCCCTCCTGTTTGGTGTTGGATATAAAGCCAATGAAGGCCTTCAGCTGGTTAGCCTCGCTCTGCTTTTGAGCCGCAACAAAATCTTCCACCGAGGAGTAACCTACCACGGAAAAGTTCTCACCCAATATTTGAAACATACCCCAGGATGTCGACAGCAGCGCCGAGTCGCGGTCGATAAGTATGGCCTTTTCGAGCCTTTGGTATTCGGCTGCTCCACCAAGGTAATACTGCTTTGTCCAGTTAGGATAAACAATGTCGGAATGGTCGGTGGCGTAAAACTCCGGTCCATTGGCAATCTCACCCTTGCTCTTTCTCTCGGCTAGGTGTTGCCAGAACTTGTGACCCTCGAACAATATTTTCGGCCTTCCATCGGCCAAAAAACCGGAACCACCCGATTCAACCTTTATTACAGCCTTGACCTCGGCCACCTGTAGCTGGTTGTCGGAAGCAACCTTGGCTATATCATCGTCGCTGAGAAGATGTGCATCGTATGTTGGTGTGGGAGCAGGAGTGTCAACAAAGGCCATTCCGCGCTGCGCAGGGTTACTGGATTCATCGGTAGTTGCAGCTGCGACCACTTGCGCAACCTCGATTGGAGAATCGGTTTGCTGGGCGTTGTCCAAAGCGTCATCGGGGCAAGGAGTTTCGGTGGTTTTTTTATTGCCAAAGCGGGGAATGAAACCACCAACAGTTCCCGTGCGCAACACCTCCAAAGATCGACCACCAAAATAGAAGGCAATCATCATAAGGAAGGCCGTTTTAAAGAACTCGAAGCTATCATAGAAAAAGTCCTGCTTCTCCACCACCGTGTCGCGATCCATGGAGTAGATAAAAAGTGAAACGGCTCCCACTAAGAGTGTGAGCGCTATTATGCCCCGAATGGTTCCGTTGGGCAAACCAAGTGTTTGTTTCTGGTATGGATTATCATCAGGTTTTTGAACGGTAAAGTCCGGTGTTTGTCCAGCCTCGCGCATGCTATCAGCCAGCTGCTGTCGCCGTTTAATGTCGGCCCAACTTTCATCGGTAAGGCCAAGGTTGATGTTGTAGAAGTATATGGCCCAAGCCAGGTAGCCAACCACTAGGCATAGCCACACCATAAAGATGGCGATTGCAGCGAAGGAGTAGATGGAGATGTCACCCACAAAAAAGGCGTGTATCCCCACCAGCAGCACCAAGAAAAAGACCAACTCCACAATGGCAATTCCAGCTACAAAGAGCATATTCAGCTTTCGAACAGATCGAGCAGCATGGGCAACGTAACTTTTCATGATTTTGAAGGTTTTTGGTTAAACATTGAGCGTAACCAAATGTACGGCAATTTTGAATTCAGGTCAAATGGTGATAAAAAATGATAATACAACAGAGACCCTGATTGCTATACAACAAGCCATCATCAAAAAAACACGTCAAAGCCACCCACCTCCATAGAATTACCAATAATTTAAGAATTAGCCAACACGAAGGATTGGATTGGAATGTGCTTTTTCGAGAAAGAAACCATTTTTCTCACCAAAATTCCGAAAGGCTACACTAAAATAAATTCTGGTCTTGGTGATGCCAATCTAAGATACTTAGTCATACTTCCCATATCAAGCAACGAAGAGATAATATGTATGTTAGAAACAGCCTCCTTCGCTAATTTACAACTGTAACATATTGCCTATGCCGAAAAGACGCAAGAAAGCCTTGCCGCAACCATTCTAACAGAAGGAATAAATAAAAAAACACAGCAACGACTATCCCAAAATAAGCAACAAGCAGCGGAGTTGGCAACAAGCAAAGAAGAAATTAACCAGAACATGGAAAAGTTAACCACAACTAGCGAGCAGATGGAGGAGCGAGAGCAAGGTCTCAGAAGAGCAATGGAAGAGCACAAAATTGATCTTGAGAATAGATCAGAAGAGTATAAAAATCAAATTTCTTCGCTAGAAAAAGAGTTTAAAAACAAAACAAATATTAGACAACACTAATCAAGATATTACAAGCAAAGAGTTCAATATGCATGGAGAACCAACTATGTATAACAACACTTTGGGCAATGTTTTTAAGCATATAAGCAAGTCAATCGTCCAAATGCTATATAAAGGAAGTAAAAAAGACGCCTTCAAATGTAGGTTGAAATTACCCAAGGAAAACTATTCAATGGTATATTGACAATACCCAGTGAGCACGATTTAGGATTAAACAATTGCGTCTACTGTAGTCTAAAAGTAGAACACTCAAAATCATCTGTTTTACTGATTGGCAAATCCACACATAATAGCAACAACCAACAAAAAAAACTCGAACCAGTATCACCCTGCTCAAGCCTTAACTAATAAAGCATATCCTCTTTTTACCTTTTTGCTTTCTTTACCGCTGATTCCTTAACATAAACTTGACGCTCGATAGCCTGATTAAGAGAGATAAAAGTCTCGGTATTCGAAATGCCTGGGATGTTCTGAATAGTATTAACCAAAACCTCCATTAGATGCTCATTGTCGCGGCAAAAGAGCTTAAGCAATACGGCATATGGACCGGTAATAAAATGGCACTCCACCACCTCGGGCATAATTCTAAGGGCATCAACTACTCCGGGGTATTGATTCGATTGCGACAGCTGAACACCCACAAAAGCACATACGTCAAAACCCAAAGCCTTGGGTTTCACAACCAGCTGGCTACCTGCGATGATACCTGCATCCTCCATTTTCTTCACCCTTTGATGAATTGCAGCACCACTAATACCACACTCCCGGGCTATCTCCAGAAAAGGCATTCTGGCATTCTTTACAAGAAACGACAGTATTTTTCTGTCTATTTCATCAACTTCAAACTTGTCAGCCATTACTTTAGGATTTCAAATAACGAATATAGTAATAGATTGATATTATTTTCACCATATTACTAAAAATATATAAGCAAAACATCTTTTTTTTACAAACTGACGATTTTTAATCATCTAAATTACAACCATGATTATTGGAAATAAGATATTCTAGAATCTCAATTTGATTACCACTCCCCAAAACAGGAAAGGCCAACCCCAAAGAGTTGGCCTTCGTTGTAGCCCCACCCAGACTCGAACTGGAATCTAAAGTTTAGGAAACTTTCGTTCTATCCCTTGAACTATGGGGCCATGCATTGAGAATGCAAAATTAGAAAAATAATTGAAAAACTGATGGTAATGTGCAGAGATAGGAACATGTAGAATAAAAGAGATGGAACATATCTTAAAATAGAGCTTTTAAAAAATATATCGATATATAGAACCCGCAATCGACATTTCATTTATGTTCGCATAACAAACGTTTATCTAAAGGTTGTTACTTTTTTTCGTTAATGCCGTTTAACAAGTTAAAAATTATTCGTTCCTTAGCTCCCCTTTCTTTAAAAAGAGGTTTTACTCTTAAAAATTTTATTTTAATAAAGAGTTCACCATGAGAAAACTTATACCACTTTCATTTCTATTTTGGCTATTGCCAATTTTCCTTCTTGCACAGGCCCCTGCTGGTTACTACGATGCCGCCAGTGGAAAAACCGGAGCCTCTCTTAAAACTGCTCTTTTCAATATAATTAAAACACACACCCAGAGAACCTATACACAACTATGGTCCGACTTCCAAACAACCGATAAAAGAGCCGATGGCTATGTTTGGGATATCTATTCTTCGTGCAATCTTGTTTTTGTTACAGATCAGGATAATGGGAGCGGCGGAAGTACAGAGTGCGATAAGTACAACAGGGAGCATTCCTTCCCAAATAGTTGGTTTGGTGGCGTACAATCGTCCCCGATGTACACCGATCTCTTCCATATGTACCCAACCGACAAGAAGGTGAATAATGTACGAAGCAACTATATTTATGGCATAGTTCAAACACCAAGCTATACCTCATCAAATGGGAGCAAACTTGGCTCATCTGATCTTACGACGGGTTTTTCAGGAACGGTATTTGAACCCATCGATGAATACAAAGGCGACCTTGCCAGAACCTACCTCTACATGGCCACCTGCTATGAAGATAAGATTGCCAGCTGGACATCCTACGATACCGAGGCAAAAGCCATTCTTGACGGTGACTCCTTTCCTGCATACAAAGCATGGTACGTGCAGCTACTTCTGAAGTGGAGCAGCGATGATCCAGTAAGCCAAAAGGAAATAGACCGCAACAATGCCATCTATGGAATTCAGGGAAACCGAAACCCGTTTATCGACCATCCCGAGTATGCTGCCATGATTTGGGATGCCACAAACTCAGTAACCACCGTTACCAACTCCTCCATCTCTATCTATCCAAACCCGGCAAATTCAGATTTTAAGGTAGATATGCCAAATCAAAGTGCTTTTTCTGTAGAAGTTTTTGACCTCACCGGTAAGAGCATTAAAAAAATAGATGCGGTTAACCCCAACCAAGCTATTCAGGTAGGAAACCTTCGGAATGGACTCTATTTGGTAAAAATTAAATACAATGGTGGCTCGGTAGTGAAGAAAATTACCATCCAAAAGTAACTCCGAAAAACAGACTAAAAATCAAATTGATAACAACTTCTTGCTACCGACTAAATCGGTGGTAGTAAACATACTCACCTCCTCCAAAAACAAATTATGAAAAAACATTTACTTTTTCTAAGCCTATGGCTGATGCCGCTTTTAATGTGGGCCCAAGCTCCTGCAGGCTACTACAACAACGCCGATGGGAAGACCGGAGCTACGCTGAAAACTGCTCTTTTCAACATCATTAAAACCCATACATCGGTTTCCTATGATGGGCTCTACACCGTATATACAACATCAGACAATCTCCCTGGAAGTAAGGTATGGGATATGTATTCCATTAAAGCCGATGGAACTGCTGACTACTTCTACACGCAAGGCCAACAAAAATGTGGGAACTATCAAAAAGAGGGAGATTGTTACAACAGAGAACACTCCTTGCCACAAAGTTGGTTTAACAGTGCTTCGCCAATGGTAAGCGATGCCTTTCACGTTTACCCAACTGACGGGAAAGTTAATGGAAAGAGAAGCAATTACCCTTTTGGTGAAGTTATTACAGCCTCTTACACTTCATCGAATGGAAGCATGCTCGGAAACTCAGATCCAGCCACTGGCTATTCCGGAACTGTTTTTGAACCCATTGATGAGTTCAAAGGTGATTTTGCTCGCACCTACTTCTACATGGCCACTTGCTACGAGGATAAAATTGCATCCTGGGTAGGAAATGGCTCTGCTGGAACAATTCTTGATGGAACATCATACCCCGCATTTAAAACTTGGTATGTTCAGTTACTCCTTAAATGGAGTAGGCAGGATCCTGTTAGCCAGAAAGAAATTGACCGAAACAACGCCATATACGCCATACAGCACAATAGAAACCCATACATCGACCATTCGGAGTATGCTGAGTATGTTTGGGGCGGAGAAACACCCAGCGGAGTTCAGGTCTCCAACATTGCGCTAAACCCGGCACATCCAAATGAAACCAACACGGTTAGCATATCGGCCACGGTATCGACCACCAAACCCATAAGTTTGGTTAAGCTAAAATGGGGAACCACATCGAGCATTACCAACGAGATTCCCATGACTTCAACCGATGGCAGCAACTACACAACCACTGCGGCAATTCCCGCTCAGTCTGTTGGTAGCACCATTTACTATACCGTTTATGCAGAGGACAATGAGGGTGGCAACAAGCTAACCCAAACTCAAACCTATACCGTTGCAAATAGCGTTGCACCAACAAACCTGCTTTCAGTTGATTTTTCCAGCTGCCTACCTGCGGGTTGGGTCACCTATAGCGTAGCCTCAAACAAAAACTGGAACTGCATCAGCAACCAATACATGGAAGCCAATGGCTTTAACGGAGATGTGGCCAGCGAAGATTGGCTTGTAACGAGCAAGATCGATGCCACCAACTTTAACAATGTGGCATTAACCTTCAACGTGAAAACAAAATTTACCGACACCAACTACCCCAACACCCTAACGGTATACTACTCTACGAACTACGCGGGAACAGGGAATCCAAATGCAGCTACATGGAACCTCCTATCCTACACCGTCCCTGCTGCCAACTCCAACGCATTTGCCTCCAGTGGCAGCATTAACCTTGCAGCCGTTGATGGGAAGCAATTCTACATTGGCTTCAAGTATGTTTCAACTGGTATTAGCTCAAATTCAGCAGCACTTTGGGATGTGGATGATGTGGTTGTTACCGCAACTCCCGGTTCAAACCCCATCAACCAAGCACCATCAATCTCATCCGTGCAAAACTTACCTGCTAATCCAGAAAAGGGGGGAAACACCACCGTTACAGCATCCGTAGCCGATGCCGATGGTTCGATTAAAACCGTTACATTGAAATATGGGATTAACCAAGCAAACCCTGACCAATCTGTGGCAATGGCAATGCAATCCGGTTCAACCTATACGGCTTCCTTCACCTTTCCTCAGGCCGACAAGGTATATTACAAAATTGAAGCTAGCGATAACTTAGATTTAGTGACAACCTCACAAATTTATACTATCAATTCGGCAGTAGCGACAAACCAACTCCCAGCGATTAGCAATGTTTCCTTTAGTCCAAACCAACCTCAAGAGAATAGTGTATTATCCATATCGGCAACAATTACCGATGCTGACGGTAGTATTACTAATGCTACTGTTTATTATGGAGACGCAAGCAATAATATGCCATTCCAGCAAACCATGCAGATACAGTCCGGCTCAACCTATAAGGCTTCCTTCAGCATTCCTCAACTTACCGCACTATATTTTAAGGTTACTGCAACAGATAACCAAGGTGGAATCACTTCATCCACACCAACAATGGTTACGCTATACACGGGTATTGATGCAACGGCTGCGGAAAAAATAGAAATTTATCCCAACCCCGCTCATCAACAATTTTTCGTTTCATCAAATAGCAATTCTCCTATAAACATTGGTGTTTACGATCTTACGGGAAAGAAAATTATTGAGAGAAAGAATCAACGTTCTAACCAAAGTATAGACATTTCTGCTCTAACCAATGGTATATACCTTATTCGAATATCTTCGGAAAATGGTATGGTTACAAAGAAACTTACCGTTTCAAAATAGCCAATGCTTTAGTTGAAGGCTAATTTAAGTCATAAAAAACCCCGATGAAAAATTCATCGGGGTTTTTATTACAACAACTTTTTCTTCGATTTCGTAACCACAAAATCTTTGAGATAAAAAGGTTCGAAGTAAGCTGTATCGACAAAATCAGAGGCTGTAAATGCATTAAAAGATGGAACAACCATATTCTTTGCAGTAGCAAAATTTCCTTCAATAAAGAAAGTATTGGTTTGCGAAATAATAGATTGGCACTTTTTTGCTCCATTTCCAAAAAATGCCACCCTACTTTTCTCTAGAATTGGAGCGAAGGTCGTATTGTCAACAACAATAGCCTTGATCGGATCCAACACCTCAAGTTTGCTGGAATATAACGCAGCATAAACCTCCATCCGCCGTGCATCAATCATGGGACAAAAAATCACATTATCGATAGTATCTCCTCTTTCCTTCAAAACAGCTATGGCTCCATAGGTCATTGCCTGTAAACTATCAACCGCAATGAGCGGGAGATTTTGAGCATAGCATATACCTTTGGCGGTAGATACACCTATCCGAAGTCCAGTATAGGAGCCAGGACCTTTGCTTACAGCCACCGCATCTAAATTAGCAGGAGATATTCCGACCTCCTTCAAAATTTCATCGACAAATACGGCCAACGTTGAAGCATGAGAACGTCCCTCGCTATTTTCTCGATAACACAAAAGCTGCCCTTCGTTAAAAAGGGCAGCAGAGCACACCTCTGTGCTAGTTTCCAGCATAAGTATTAATGCCATCTATTTTATTTTATCAAACAATTTTTCTTTAGGCACAATCTGCACAAAAACAGAATCCTTCAACCTGCGCGAAATTACACTAAATGGAGCAACAACCACCTTCATAGAATCATTAAGACCGCTCATTACTTCAATGTAGCTGTCATCCTGAATTCCAGTAGTTACCGACACTTGCTTAATTTTATTGCTTGAAGTTACCACATACACAATCTCCTGTGGTTTGTCGGTTTCCTGCTTAACGCTCTTTTCCTTTTGAACACTACTATCATTATCACCTTCATTAGCAGCATTATCCTTGTCTTTTCCCTGATCCATTTTGGAACTATCAATTTTTACGCTAACCGCTTGAATGGGTAATGAAAGTACATTAACCTTACGATCGGTTTGAATATCAACGGTTGCAGACATTCCTGGTCGAAACGGATTAGTAATTCCCTTCTTCAGCAAATCTGCATATGAATCCTCGAGAAGCAATATTCTAACCTCAAAACTGGTTACCTGATCGGAAGAGGCACCTTGAACACTAGCAGAGTTGGCTATTTGAGTAACAATACCCTTAAACTTTCTACCCAAATAGGCATCAACCTCAACAAGTGCTGTATCATTATATTTCACTCGAACAATATCATTCTCATTTACATCGACCCTTACCTCCATGTTGCTAAGATTTGCCAAGCGCATTAACTCGGTTCCAGCCATTTGGGCTGTTCCAACAACACGCTCCCCCTTTTCAACATTGAGTTTTGAAATAGTTCCACTAACTGGAGCATAGATAGTCGTCTTTGATAGGCTCTCTCTGGCTTCACGCACGGAAGCAGCGCTGCTGTTTACAGTATATTTCGCTGCCTGATAATCACCTTGTGCAACCTTATACTGTGCCTCTGCGGTTTCATAATCGGATTGCGAAATGGCCTTCTGTTTGAAAAGGTCCTTATTCCTATCGAATGATAATTTTGCTTGGTTCAATTGGGCCTCCGCCTGAACAAGCCTTGCATTTGCGGAATTTAAGGCAGCCTCCGCACGCTCCATACCACTAATATAAATATCCGGTTTAATCTTAACTAAAAGATCTCCTTTAGTAACCTTATCCCCTTCCTTAATTGGCAATTCCACAATTTCACCAGAAACATCGGGGCTAATTTTCACTTCGGTAACGGGTTGAATTTTACCATTCGCAGTAATGGTTTCCACAATGGTACGTTTGGTTGGTTGCTCAATGGCAACCTTAATGGCATCCTCTCTACCAATCCACCCTGCAGCCTTAGCTACAACTACAAAGACTACAATCACCAAGATTCCTATCAATGCATATTTAAGGGTGCTATTCTTCTTTTTCATCCTGAAAATATTTTAGCGTTTATATTGTAAAAACAAGGTCGTGTTAAAGTGTAATTGGTATTCCACGATAGAAGTCGAGGATTTTCGTCTTAAAAATGTATTCATACTTTGCCTGAAGAAGATCTGACTGAGCCTTAGTAAGCTTATTTTTAGCAGTATTGTAATCGAGAGAGTTGATTAAACCCAAGTTAAACCGATTCTCAGTATAGGTGTATGACTCCTGCATGGTGGTCACCGACTTTTTGCTAGAGATATATCGCCGATATGAGGCAACCGCATCTGCATATGCCTGCTGAATATTCTTAAAAAGAGTGTTTTTCTCAACATCTAAATTAATCTTAGCTCTTTGAAAATTAGCCTTTGCGCTACTTGTGTTAAAATGATTTGAAAATCCAGAAAAAATGGGGATGCTCAAATTTAGGTAAACACCCAAGGTTGCATTATCCTTCATCTGATCAAAGAAGGGATACTTTTCAGCTACAGGAATACCATTTACTAATTTTATTCGTTCCCGAATATCTGAATAACCAGAACCGTAAGAAGCACTTAATGAAAGTTGGGGATAAAAACCACCCTTAGCAATAGCAATGGATTTTTGTGCACTTTTAACCTTAAGCTCAGCCGATTTAATTTCTGGCATATTATTCTCTGCCATCGGATATATATCTTGTGATTGAACCCCTACTGAAACAATCATAACAGAATCAAGATCTGGCGCACTAACTTCAAGAAGGCTATCTCGCAAATCCAAATATTGTGAAAGGGTTAACTTGGACATGTAGAGATTATTTTGGGCATTTACCAACTGCAACTCCTCCGATGCTTCCTGTGCTTGTATATCAAGCAAGTTTCCCACTACAACCTTACCTGCATCTACCAGCTTCTTTGTTTGATTAACCTGCTGATTAGTGAGGGAGAGTTGGTCATCAGCCACCTTTGTCAACTCCTGATTAAATAATATTTGTAGATATGCAGCCGCAATATTAAGTGTAATATCGTTTTTAAGTTTTTCAAAATCTTGCACCCCAGACATCAAGTCGAGATTGTTTTTTTGAATACTGTTTTGTTTCTGAAAACCAGCAAAGAGAACCATGCTTCCGGAAAGTGAAGCATTAGTATATTTTACCGTTTGATTAGAAAACTGGTAGGTAGATTGGTCGAGTGCTCGACCATTACTAATACTCTGTGAGCCGCTAATATCAATCGAAGGGAGTAAGCCATATCGAGAGGCGTTTAAAGTATTTTTTTGGACCCTTAAACCTTCGGCTTGACTTTTGATTGAAAGGTTATTCTCGAGTGCATAGCTAATGCACTGTTGTAAACTCCACTTTGTTGTCGAAGCTTGTAGTGTATCAATTTTCTCCTGACCAAATAAAGCAAGAGAAAAAAGTTGCATCGTTGCAGCCAACAGGCTTACTTTAAACATAAATACTTGTAATCGCATAGCTAATTATTTGTAGTAAAAATCAGTTTTTTAGACAGTAACACGGTCAGTTAGTTTAATTTTACGGTAGAAAACAACTAAAGAAACAACGCTCGAACAACACTTTTGATGCACCTAAAGGTATAAAAACATTACAAAACAATATATTTTGAAACAGCAAATATGCGCATAAGGTCAATACCATAGGGTATTAGACAATATTTAGAAAAGAATATTCAACCAGGAAAAACTAGCAAGTCCTAGATGTACCCTCAAACAAATAGCTATTTCTAACGCAAGTTCTTCCAATGATTAGATTGACTCTCAAAAAAAATCATATCCGCTATACCACAATGTATTCAAAAACATGATACTAACTTATTTTAATCATTGATAGCACACAATTGTTCAAAAAGAGCAAACGTGGTTACTGTTCACTGTGTATATTTGAAAAATCATTTCGCTAGCATTTTAAAAAATAATAGTAAGTTTACCCTGCTTGTTCGCCAAACTTTACAATTATGGTTCTCAAACTCAAAATTCGGCAGAAGATTCAACTCTTCATCTTGTCAACGACAATTACAATTTTTATTGCAACCATTGGTTACATTAGCATATCGGCTCGTCGTATGGCAACCTCAAGTGCCACTACGCTCACCGATGCTCGTGCGGAGGAATCGGCCTTGAATATCGAAGGTAAACTCAACACGGATATGTCCATTGTTAGAACCTTTTCACAGTCGTTTTTAGAGTATCACCAACTATCCGCCGATGCAAAGAAAAGTCTTTACGGCAAGATGTATCTTCAAGTTTTAGAGAAAAATCCACAAATAGACGCGATTTGGGATAGCTGGGAATTGAGCAACCTTGACCCAACTTGGACAAAACCTTACGGAAGAGAATTTTTTCTATGCTGGCGCGAAGATGGGGAGATTAAAACAAAAGCAGAACTACGAAGCCTGACGGGAGATCCACCACATTATGCTGCCATGAAAGCTGCAGGGACAGAAAATATTGCTGAACCATATGTTTCTGTTATTCAAAAAGGTGGCCTAATGACTACCCTCGTTTCGCCAATGTTTGAAAAAGGAAAATATATAGGACTTATTGGAATTGACCTATTGCTTACACGTTTTCAAGAATTTGTAAATCAGATTAAGCCTTTTGAAAATAGCTACGCCTTTATGATTTCGGCTCAAGGAATGATTGTTGCATACCCCGATACTGCATATATTGGCAAAAATATCGCACAATTTGAATTCAACAAAAAGCAGGCTGAAAAATTCAAAATAATTGAAAAAATAAGCAAAGGCGAGAACTTTTCTTTTAACGATAAAAATGAAAATGGAGAAGATTTCTACTACTCATTTTCACCTATTATTGTTGGCCAAACAGGAACACCTTGGGCACTTGCCATTGCCGTGCCAATGAAGGCTATGCTCAGCCAAGCCAACCAAGCTTACAACATCTCCATAATTGCTGGAGTTTTTGGCCTCCTAATTTTAATATTAGTTATCTCCTTTCTTGCCAACAGCATCAGCATTCCTATTATAAAAGTAACAAAGAGCCTAAGTTTAATTGCTACGGGGAAAGTTAATCGAACCATGCGGCAAGACTTCAAAACCGGCGACGAAATTGATGAAATGACGAAAGCTCTCAACATATCAATTGATGGACTGGTCGATAAAGCAGACTTTGCTCTAGAAATTGGAAAGGGTAAACTGAACGCTGATCTAAACCTGCTTAGTAACGACGACATTCTTGGAAAAGCGTTGCTAGCTATGCGAGATAGCCTAATTAAAGCAAACAAGGAGGAAGAGATTAGAAAAGCAGAAGAGGAAAAAATACAGTGGGCAAATAAGGGACTTGCTTCTTTCACCGAAATATTGCGACAAAGCAATGAAACGATGGAGGTCCTGGCAGATAACATTCTTAAGCATCTGGTTCGCTATCTCAATGCAAATCAAGGTGGCATCTTTATCAAAAATGATAATGACGACAATCAAATCCACTACGATTTAGTTGCGGCATTTGCCTTCGACCGTAAAAAATATTTAACCAAATCGTATGAGGAGGCAGAAGGATTGGTCGGTGCATGTGCTGCTGAAAAACAGACCATTTACCTTACAGAGATTCCACAAAACTATATTGAAGTTACCAGCGGACTTGGGGATGCAAATCCAACCATTCTACTCTTAGTTCCACTAAAAGTGGAGGAAACAATTCTTGGCGTTATTGAAATTGCTTCATTCCATAAACTTCAAAAGAACGAAATTGAATTTGTAGAAAAAATCGCACAAAATATTGGTTCCACCATTCAAACGGTGCGCATCAACGAAAAGACAAAAAAACTTCTAGAGCAATCGCAACAGCAAGCCGAAATTATGGCAGCACAAGAAGAGGAGATGCGACAAAATATGGAAGAGCTACAAGCCACCCAGGAAGAATCAGCCCGCAAAGGTGCCGAGATGGAAGGTCTTGTTAATGCATTGAACGCATCTAGCTATATGGCTGAGTATGATCAGCATGGAAATGTAATTAATGCAAATGACGCTTTTGCGGAATTACTTGGCTCTACACGAGAAGATCTTATCGGAACGCATCACGCTGACGGAATCGATATGGCTTCGTTCGTTGAACAGAGCTACGACGAATTCTGGAAAGAGCTATTAAAAGGTAAAATTAAAAAGCATACCACGCATGTAAAGATGCACGGAAAAGACATTGTGCTACTTGAAACCTATACACCTATTACCAATGAACATGGAGAGGTGGTAAAAATCCTGAAAATTTCAACCGACGTAACCGATATTCATAAGGCAGGAAAGTAACCACATTTAAGGCCGCAATTTTTGCGGCCTTTTTTTACCCCAAAACCTCCAGCTCGATCTCATAGCCACTAAAGGTTCTCAAATTAATTACACGTTGTGAATCAATCATTAGGTATTGTCCCCTAATGCCGGTTAACACACCATCCACCGTTTTTTCTCTCTCAAAGTTGCAGGATATTACTTTTTCTGGATAGGTAGTAACTGGATAATTCACCTCAAAAATTTCTTCATCTGGTAAGAAATAGCTGGTATGAGTTAGTGGAAACAATCTTAAGGCATGCTCGCGAGCCTCAAACAAATCAACATCAGTGGGAACAAAACCTTGCAACATTTTTCGCCAATCGGTTTTATCTGAAAATCCAGCCTTTAAAGCAACTTCCAATGTGCCAGCAAGAAATCTATTCGAAAGCTCGGCTATGCGAATTGCACTTGAAGCACCTTGATCAATCCAACGAGTCGGAACTTGAGTTTTGCGTGTAACCCCGACTTTCAGCCCACCCGAAATTGCTAAATATACATAGTGGTTCTGTAAACAATGATTCTTGGCCCACTCCATGTTGCGAGCAACACCCTCCTGTGCACGACATAGTTCAGGCCTTAAAATGCAAGGGTCCGTTTCTGGGATGGAAATAAAGCAAGGATAACAATATCCTTGACCGTAACTTTTTTTGGTAATCTTTCCACAATTCATACACCGAATAATTCCGTTCCAAGAAAGCTTAATCTTTTTTCCCAAAAAGGAATTCATATCTAACCGCACGCCATCAAGCAACAAAATATATTGCACCGTAGAACCACTGTGTTCCATCGATACCTCCATTTTACGCATGCCACCCTTAACCTTCATATCCTTTTGTTTTCAGGCAATATAAAAAAACATTCTTCATTAGAACATGTTCGCTCGTCAAAATATTTTCACATTTATACTACTATGTATTGCATAGTATGTTTTATTTACCATATATTTGCATAACATTTTACCGTGTATAACATAACAACTAAAAAGATGAAAAGCACTATCAACGTTAACATTGGGGGCCAATCATTCGTTGTTGACGAAGATGCCTACCACGTGCTAAGAACGTACCTCGATTCTTGGGAAATTAACCTTACAGGTGATTCCGGAAAGCGTGAGATCATGGATGACTTGGAGGCACGAATTGCTGAACTTTTTTTAGAGCGAGTTCGAATTCCTGGTCAAGTTGTCACCATCTCCATGGTAGAAGAGATAATTATCATCATGGGAAAACCCGATCAAGCCTCCGAAACCTACGAAGAGAAAGGCACCACGAATGGTGGAAAGCCTTATCGACGAATGTATCGTGACTCAGATAACCGATTTTTAGGTGGCGTATGTTCCGGCATGGGTCTATACTGGAAAATTGATCCTATTATTTTCAGGCTCCTATTTATACTTGCTTTTTTCACCCTCCTTTCGGGCGTAATACTCTACCTTTTACTTTGGATAGCAATACCCAAGGCGGTGACCCCTGCACAAAAGTTGGAAATGCGAGGAGAACCCATAACTGTTGAGAATATCAAAAGGGCAGTCGCCAATGAGTTCAACGACATTTTTTCAAAAAAATAAAAACGCAACACCATGAACGCAGAAAACGTTAAGGCCCAAATGCGAAAAGGTGTGTTGGAATATTGCATCCTCTCCATCCTCTCAAAGAAGGATGCCTATGCAACCTCCATCATACAGCAACTAAAAGAGGCCGAAATGATAGTAGTGGAGGGAACACTCTACCCTCTACTCACTCGACAAAAAAACCAAGGATTGCTCAATTACCGTTGGGAAGAGAGCACACAAGGACCGCCTCGAAAATACTACGCACTCACCGATAAGGGACGAGACTTTCTTGCCGACCTCGACATCGCCTGGAGTGAGTTGGTGGATGCAGTAAAAAAAATAAGAGAAAATAAGTAACGAAGCCATGGAAAAGGTAATTCATACAAACATTGGTGGGGTAGCCTTTAAATTAAGCGAAGAGGCCTACGCCCTATTAAACAGCTACTTTGCGGAAATTAGAAAAGAATTTTCTGAAAAGCCTGGAGCCAACGAAATTTCGGAAGACATTGAATCGAGAGTTGGTGAAATTCTTACTGAGTTAAAAGTAGATAACGACGCAATTATCACGGCAACAATGGCAAAAACCGCCATTGATCGCATTGGTACGCCAGAACAACTGGAAACAAATGACAATGACCAATCGCAAGCAAATACTGCTGAAGGTTTCCGACGCTATCCAAAGCGACTTTTTCGCGACAAAAAGGATGGCGTGCTAGGTGGAGTATGCTCAGGACTTGGTGTTTACTTCAACTCCGATCCAATTCTATTCCGTGTAGCCTTTATTCTTCTATTCCTAATACCACTATTCAGCCATCATTTCCGCTTATTTGGTAATGGTTTTTCTATAATAAGTTACATCGTATTGTGGGCAATTATTCCAGTGGCAAAAACGTATCGGCAACGAATGGAAATGCATGGAGACCCCCTTAATATTCACTCTGTAAAATCAAAGATCGAAGAGGAGTTTAAAGAAGCTTCGGAAAGCATCCAACGCAGAAATGGCAGTGGCGAATTTATGAATCGGTTAGGTTCAATTCTAGGAGACATTTTACATGTATTGGCCCAGATTCTTAAGGTATTCATCAAAATTATTTTCGGGATATTCGCTGCAACATTCCTTATTGTTGGTATTGCATTAATTATTGGAATGTTGATCATCATGTTTTATGGCCCCAGCGACTTTATCACCGATGGAGCCATGAATTGCCATTTCTATATTCGAGATTTAGCATCCATTTTTGTTGGACAAGCTGGATTTTGGGGAATCACCATACCTAGCATAATACTTATTCTTATACCCACGGCAGGTATAATCTACCTTGGACTTCGGTTAGCATTTAAATTTAAAGCAAATGATAGAGCGGTTGGATTATCTGCGCTGATTATTTGGGTAGCTGCCTTAATTATTGGGATAGTGTATGGTGCAGGAGAATTAAATAGCATGAAGCACGGAGAGTGGGTCAAAACATCGCAACAATTTGAAAAGGCTAAAGTTGATACACTCTTCATCGCTGCGCCCAACATGGCACAACTACCAACTCTTTGCAACACAAAGCTAAACTTCGACAATGATGATATTAAGGTTTACAGCGATGGAAAAAGCATCATGACACTTGCTAGCCTCAACATTATTAACGGTAAAAGTCAACCTCTAAAGGTTGATACCGATTGCTATTCGCGAGGAACCACCACCAATATTGCCAAACAGAATGCAAGTATAATTGACGTATCCACATCATTTAAAAACGATTCATTAACGATCGATCCTGTTCTTACCTTCAGCAAAGAAAAAAAATGGCGTGGTCAAAGTGCAATTTTCAACATCACCATACCAGAAGGTACCGTAGTACATTTCGATGCAAACCTCTACCCTGTGCTGCAAAAGTCAACGAACAGCTTCAACTATGTTTCCGGTTACATGGCAGGTGGTTACTACCGCTTAACCGAGAATGGACTACAAAAGATGGAGTAAATAACTAGATTTTGAATAGAAGTGCTTGGCACGAAAAAGAAAATTATTACATTTGCACCGCAATAAAATGCGGCCCTGACCTATGGTGTAACGGCAGCACTACTGATTTTGGTTCAGTTAGCCCAGGTTCGAATCCTGGTAGGTCAACAAAAAACCCCGAGAAATCGGGGTTTTTTTATAGGTCTACACGACGTGTTAAATAGTCGGAGTAGTTTTTAATTTTTGGCTGATATGGTTCAGTGAGCAATGGCGATGAGATAATAAAATCTGCCGTAGATCGATTACTAGCAGTAGGAATATTATAAAGAACTGCTATTCGCAAAAGCGCCTTGATATCAACATCGTGAGGCTGCTGCTCCATGGGATCCCAAAAGAAAATGAGCATGTCAACCTTCCCTTCAGCAATCATTGCACCAAGTTGCTGATCGCCACCAAGCGGTCCCGACTTCAACTTTGCTATTTTAAGACCCTTCGAGGCATGACCTTCCTTGAAGTGGATGGCCTCTTCAATTAATTTTCCAGTTGTTCCAGTGCAAACAAGATCGTGACGCAACAACTCTGTTGAGTTCCACTCAACCCACTCTATCATGTCCTTCTTGCGATTGTCGTGTGCAACCAACGCAATGGTTTTTTTTACTTCCATTTCAAAATTTATTTATACCTAATAAAAACTCTTTGCAAATTTACGCTATTCCTGAGACTATTGTATCGTTCCAGAGTTAAGAGTCCATTAATTGTTCCGGTAACGATTGAAAACAGGTTCCTTACCATACATGTTAATTTTAACATTAATGAGAATATCTTCTTAAATTACTATTGATTACAGTTTTTGACGGTGTTCATTTTCGAACACAGATTGTTCGTTTTCATTCATTTGCCTTGCAATTTCGTGCATAAATATTTAAACTAGTAAACTTATATTCTGTGTTTTGTGTTTTCTGGCTCAATGGTTGATGAAAGAGCATTTAACCAAATTATTGAGCAATTGCAATAAGCACGACCAATGATAAAAAATTATATTGTTACTGCGCTAAGGAACATTAGCCGATCCAAATTCTACTCCTTTATTAATATCGTTGGGCTTTCCACTGGCATCCTCGCGGCCATACTAATTATTCTTTACGTTAAGGACGAGTTGGGTTATGATAAGTTTTACAAGAATCACGCAAGAATTTTTAGAATAGAATCCCGCTTTAATATTGGCGGCAGTGAAGATATTGTTGCCGTGACCTCCCCTGCCATTGGGCCAATGCTTGCTCAGGAATTCCCCCAAGTTGAAAGATTTGTTCGTTTAGCCAGTTTTAGAAACAACGAGCTATCATACAACGGAAAAAAGTTCGAAATTACGCAGGGGTACTGGGTTGATACTACCTTTTTTGATGTGTTCAACCAACAGTTTATTGCGGGTGACCCCACGAATGCCTTAGTTCAACCAAATGCGGTTGTGCTAACCGAATCAATTGCCAACCAAATGTTTGGACGTTCTCCGGCCGTGGGGAAAACCATAACAACACCCGACAATCAGAATTTTACGGTAACGGCAGTAATCCGTGATCTCCCAAAAAACACACACACGAAATTTGATGCCCTATTTTCGCTCAAAACCATTGAAAACAGAGCTGGCTCAAATAGGTTCAACAGCCTAAATGCAGAGGCCTTCTTTAGCATAAACGTATACACATTTGTGCTCCTACGGCAACCGTCCGACATGGATCCTATTCTGGCCAAAAACGACTACATCTACCAAAAATACATGGCCTCGGTGGGTGAAAAGCTTAACGCCAAGTTTAGAATGGAGGCTCAACCGCTAGCAGAACTTCACTTTAGTAAGAAAGAACTTAAGGCAGATGAACCTGTCGGTAACCCCAAATTGATTATCCTCTTTGCACTAGTAGCCCTCCTCATACTGGTAATTGCGGCTATCAACTACATGAACATGGCAACGGCAAGATCGGCCAATCGAGCAAAGGAAGTTGGCATACGAAAAGTGCTGGGTGCCCAGAGGTCAAGGCTAGTATTGCAATTTTTGGCAGAATCAGTGATTATATCGCTTGCATCGCTTGCATTGGCATACCTTGCGGCCGAAGCTATTATTGATCCTTTAAACACCCTAACGGGCAAAAATATTACAAGGGCTGAATTATACCAGCCACTGGTCCTTGGGCTAAGCTTTGCAGTAGCTATTTTTATTGGTCTTGTATCGGGCAGTTATCCAGCAGGTTATCTCTCTTCGTTCAATCCAATCGAAGTTTTGAAAGGCAAGGCATCAACATCATCGAGTAAAATATTACTTCGTAAATTACTGGTAGTAGTTCAGTTCACCATTTCGGTAATAATGATTATTGGCACTGTGGTGGTAAGCATGCAGCAATCCTATATCCGGAACAAGAACCTTGGCTTCGACTCCAACAATCTTTACGTCTATCGAGAAACAGATACAACCGCCAGAAAAAAAACGGAGTTCATCCGCGACCAACTGCTCAAGACTCCATATATTGAAGATTTCTCATCGTCCGTTACACCATTAGGAATGGGAAACGACTTGCGAGTATATAGAGTTGAACAGCAAGCGGAAGGTATGAAGGAGTTTACAATCGCCACCTACTATGTTGATTTTGACTTTTTGCACATGATGAAAATTCCAATTCTCGAAGGACGCCAATTCGAGAAAGGCAATGCATCAGACAGCACTAAGGCATATATTATCAATGAAGCCGCAGCAAATTTTTTTCAGTGGAATAAAACCGCTCTTGGTCGGCAGATTTACATAGTTAATGACATTGATGCAAATTCAAACAAAATTGGACAAGTTATTGCGGTGGTAAAAAACTTCCATTTTCAAAGCGTTCACAATGTAATTGAACCATTTATCATAATCGTTCCCAACTTTCCACTCCCCAACATGAATGTGCGTATTAAGCCTGGAAAAGAAAAGGAGGCCTATACCGCAATCGAAAAAGTGAGAAAAGAAGCTGGTGCAACCACCAACATCAACATTTTTCCTTACAAAGAGCGGCTCAACGAGGATTACGCAGCAGAGGAAAAACTTGGTTGGTTGTTTAGAGTTTTCTCACTGCTAACAATTTTCACCTCCATTCTTGGTTTAATGGGGCTAACCTCCTATCTCACCGAGCAAAGAACAAAGGAGATTAGCATACGAAAAGTGATGGGCGCAGAATCATGGAGTATCACAAAAATGTTGACCTTGGAATATATTAAGCTAGTTCTGCTTGCCGACCTTATTGCATGGCCCATTGCCTATATCGCAGCAACAAGCTGGCTTCAGGGATATGCCTATCGGATAAACTTTAGTATTTCACCATTCCACTGGCAAACATTATTCCCATTCTTATTGGCAACCCTAGTATCGTTGGTGATTGCTATAGTAACTGTTGGTTGGCTAGCCAAAAAGGCGGCCGAAACAGATCCAGCCTTTGCTCTGAAACAAGAGTAAGGTGCTGTCTATGTCCCTAAAGGCCGGTGTCCCCCGGCCTTTTTTCATTTTATAAAAACAAAAAAAGAATAAAAAAAGAATGCCTACCTTTGCATGCTAATTTTTTGGGATAGATGAGAGATCTAAGGAACATTGCAATTATTGCACACGTTGACCACGGAAAGACCACCCTGGTAGACAAAATGATATTTCAGGCCAAGCTGTTTCGAGACAACGAAAAACATGGAGATCTGATTCTAGACAGTAACGATCTAGAGCGAGAACGCGGAATTACCATTCTTGCAAAGAACGTTTCGGTTGTCTATAAAGACGTTAAAATAAACATTATCGACACACCAGGTCACGCCGATTTTGGCGGTGAAGTTGAACGTGTACTCAACATGGCTGACGGTGTTCTCCTATTGGTTGATGCCTTTGAGGGAACCATGCCACAAACACGATTCGTACTTTCGAAAGCACTTTCATTAGGGCTTAAACCTATCGTGGTCATAAACAAGGTTGACAAACCAAACTGTAGACCAGAAGAGGTACAGGAGCAAGTTTTTGAGTTGATGTTTAACCTAAATGCGACTGAAGACCAGCTTAACTTTCCCACCATTTATGGAAGTGCAAAAAATGGTTGGATGTCTACAGATTGGAAAAAACAGACAACCGATATTACAGAGTTACTTGATTGTATTCTTGAGAACATTCCTAAACCAAAAGCATTTCAGGGAACACCCCAAATGCTCATAACCTCACTCGATTTTTCTAACTATGTTGGTAGAATCGCCGTTGGAAAGCTACATCGTGGAACGCTATCTACTGGTCAATCCATTGCGCTTGCAAAACGCGATGGTAGCATCATCCGATCCAAAATTAAGGAACTATATTCGTTTGAAGGGCTTGGAAAAGCCAAGGTAGAACAAGTTGATGCTGGAGAAATTTGTGCCGTAGTAGGTATTGACGGCTTCGAAATTGGAGATTCAATTTGCGACCTCGAAAATCCAGAACCACTGGATCCTATTGCCATCGACGAGCCTACAATGAGTATGCTCTTCACCATAAACAACTCTCCCTTCTTTGGTAAAGAGGGTAAATATGTTACCTCGCGCCACCTGAAAGAACGCTTAGATAAGGAACTTGAAAAAAACCTTGCGCTACGAGTTAAAAGTACCGACAGTGCAGATTCTTTTACAGTTTTTGGTCGCGGAGTACTCCATATTTCCATCTTGCTCGAAACCATGCGAAGAGAGGGTTACGAGGTTCAGGTAGGACAACCAAAAGTAATTATTAAAGAGATTGATGGAGAAAAATGCGAACCAATGGAAGAGCTCACCATCGACCTTCCAGAAGACGTAGCAGGCAAAGCCATTGAAATGGCAACCAAGCGAAAAGGTGAGATGATAACCATGGAGCATCGTGGCGACAGAATGCATCTCGAGTTTTCTATCCCTTCGAGAGGAATTATTGGACTCCGCAACAATCTGCTAACTGCAACAGCGGGAGAAGCTGTAGTTGCCCATAGATTCAAAGGATTTGAACCATATAAAGGCGATATTGAAAAACGAGTTAATGGTTCGTTGGTTGCTTTAGAGGCAGGTACTTCCTTTGCATACTCACTCAACAAACTACAAGATCGAGGTCGATTCTTTATTGATTCGCATGATGAAGTTTACGCTGGCCAAGTAATTGGAGAACACTCCCGTTCTGGAGATTTGGCCGTCAACGTTACCAAACCAAAAAAGTTAACCAACGTTCGAGCTTCCGGTACCGACGAAAAGGTAACCCTCCCTCCCCCTATCGTCTTCAGCCTTGAAGAAGCGCTAGAATACATACAGGAGGATGAGTATGTAGAATTAACGCCCAAGAGCATTCGTCTTCGCAAAATAATACTTGACGAAAACGAACGCAAGAGAAAAACCAGAAGCTAAAATTAGTGCTCTAACACTACTTTTTAATATTTTTTTATTCTGGTAATAATTTATACTTTTGCACGACATTTTTTTAATAAAAGTGAGCAGTCTTACCGACTATACAATTCCCTTCAAAGGTTTAAAGCAAGGGAAACACGAGTTAGAGTTTGAAATTTCCGATAAGTTCTTTTCCGAGTTTGAAGGCTCTGAAATAACCAAAGGAAATTTGACAGCTAGTGTATTGCTCGAAAAGAACTCTACATTTTTAAAGTTAGATGTTCACATTTCGGGTAGTGCAGAAGTAGTCTGCGACCGATGCCTTGACACGTTTTATGCCCCAGTAGATTATACTGGCAATCTATTTGTAAAATTCTCGGAACGTGAGGCATATGAAGAAGATGACGATGTTCTTTTTTTACCACCATCAGAGAGTGAACTTGACCTAAAACAATACCTCTTTGACTGGATTTGCCTGAGTTTACCAGTTCGACGTGTTCATCCCGACGATACAAATGGTAATTCATTATGCAATTCAGAAATGATAAAAAGGCTAAACGAACTCATTGTTTCCACCGAACCTAAAGGTGCAGCGGAAAGCAACCAGGAAGACTGGAAAAATAAATTGAACGAATTGAAGTCTAATATTAAGGATAACTAAACATTACGTTAAAATGGCACATCCGAAACACAAGATCTCGAAACAGAGAAGAAATAAACGCAGAACACACTACAAAGCAGTAGCTCCAACACTTGCAACTTGCTCAAACTGCGGTGCTCCGGTAATCTATCATAGAGTTTGCCCTGAGTGTGGATTCTACAGAGGAAGATTAGCTATCGAGAAAAAGGTTACCGCCTAACATCATAGGCTAGCCTGTAAAACGGGAAAAACACTTTATGAGAATTGGAGTTGACGCAATGGGCGGAGATTTTGCTCCCGAAGCAGTTATTTTGGGAGCGATTCAAGCTCATAAAGAAATTCCTGAAAGCATTCGTATTGTCTTACTTGGAAACGAGGAACAAATTGTTTCAATTTTAGACAGTCAAAACTTCCCGCGGGAGGCTTTTGATATTATTTCTACCACCCAAGTTATTGAGATGGGAGACCACCCAGCAAAAGTATTCCAGCGTAAGCCGGACTCATCTCTTGCCGTGGGATTTGGAATGCTTGTAAAGGGAAACATCGACGGAATTGCAAGTGCCGGAAGTACAGGGGCCATGCTAGTTGGGGCAATGAATTACATTAAACCTATTAGCGGCGTCATACGTCCAGGTATTGCTTCTTTTTTGCCATTAAGCGAAACCAAAACTGGTCTGCTCATTGATGTTGGACTTAATCCAGATGCTAGACCCGACGTGCTCTACCAGTATGCCGTTCTTGGTAGCATTTATGCTAAAGAAGTTCTTGGAATTGAAGATCCAAGTGTTGGCCTGCTCAATATTGGAGAAGAACCAGAGAAGGGTAACTTAGTGACTAAAAACACATTTGAATTACTCAAAGAATCGACCACTTTCAGGTTTGTTGGAAATATTGAGGGCAACCATCTTTTCGATGAAGATTCAGCAGATATAATTGTTTGCGATGGTTTTGTCGGCAATATAGTGCTGAAAGAAGCTGAAAGTTTCTACTCGCTAATTAAACGAAGAAAGATCTCTGATCCATTTTTTGACCGATTTAATTTTGAATATTACGGTGGAACACCTGTGCTGGGGGTAAACGCCCCTGTTATCATTGGGCATGGAATTTCCAATGCAACCGCCATAAAAAACATGATTCTTCAAACCAAAAAGGTTATAGAGGCAGGTTTGACTGAAAAAATAAAGGAGGCCTTAAGCTAATGGGAAAAATCACTGCTTCAATTACTGGCGTTGGTGGCTATGTACCAGAATATATACTAACCAATGACGAGCTTAGTCGGATGGTTGATACCTCCGATGAGTGGATAATGACCAGAATTGGCATCAAAGAGAGAAGAATTCTTAAAGGAGAAGGTCTAGGCTCCTCCGAAATGGGGTATAAAGCAGTACAGGAATTGCTCAAGAAAACCAACACCTCACCAGAAGAGGTTGATATGCTCATCTGCGCAACGGTTACTCCAGATATGCAATTTCCTGCAACCGCTAATATCATAAGCGATAAAGTTGGCATCAAAAACGCCTTTGGGTTTGACCTCAATGCCGGATGTTCCAGCTTTTTGTATGCACTTGTAACTGCCTCAAAGTTTATTGAATCGGGAAGCCATAAAAAAGTAGTTGTGGTAGGTGCAGATAAGATGTCGTCGATTACTGATTATACCGACCGCTCAACATGTCCCATTTTTGGAGACGGTGCTGGAGCAATCCTTTTAGAACCATGTTTTGAAGGAAATGGCCTAATTGATGCCATGATGCAAGTTGATGGCTCCGGAAGAAAATATCTACACCAAACTGCTGGTGGTTCCTGCTATCCAGCAAGTTTTGAAACTGTAGCAAAACGACAACATTACATTTACCAAGATGGTCAACCGGTGTTCAAGGCTGCGGTATCAAACATGGCCGACACTGCCGTGGCAATGATGGAAAAGCATGGCTTAACACCCGAAACATTGGCTTGGCTCGTTCCGCATCAAGCAAACATGAGAATAATTGAGGCCACGGCTAAGCGCATGGGGCTTCCAAAAGAGCAAGTAATGATCAATATCCAACGCTACGGCAACACCACTGCTGCAACATTACCATTGTGTCTTTGGGAATGGGAAAATCAGCTAAAAAAAGGTGATAACATTATTTTTGCAACCTTTGGTGCTGGATTTACTTGGGGAGCAGCTTATCTCAAATGGGCCTACGATAGCAAAACAGATTGATCCTCTTCAAACAAAAATATGCTAAAACCGTCCTTATGACGGTTTTTTCTTTTATAACCAGGACTAACCCGCCCCTTCAAAACTTCAATATTGAAAGATAAATATTACGCAAGAAGGCGTGAAACAACCGAAAATAGTTCCATTTTCTTAATAGGCTTTAATAGATATGCAGAACACCCAGCCGCATAACAACGTTCCATCTCCTCCTGATGGCTATAAGCGGTTAAAATAACCACCGGTAACTTAGGAAGTAATTCCTTAATTCTCTTTGTAGCCTCAACACCATCCAATCTAGGCATTCTAATATCCATTAAAACAATATCCATTTCTCCACCTACAGCCATATCTATGGCCTCTAAACCATCCTTTGCCCACAGTATATTAGCGCCACTACTTTTAAGCAAAGCTCGTAGGAGCAAAAAGTTAGATTCCACATCTTCCGCAACCAAAATATTCTTCCCACTATACTTAACATTGGAGTATGACTTTTTTTCGCCTAGGTCAATCGACCTAACATCTGCAGCCATTTCAATGGGTAAAGAGAAGAAAAAAGTACTTCCTTGACCAGGAATGGAGTCCAACCATATTTTACCACCCAAAAGACCCACCAAATCACGGCACAAACTCAAGCCAACACCTGTGCCTGAATAAAACCTATCACCCCCTGAATCATACTTCAGAAATCGCTCAAAAACAAGGCTCTGTTGGCTCCGTGAAATTCCAATACCAGTATCTCTTACAAAAAAGATTAACTGTGTTTCATCAAATTTGTACCCAACTTCTATAAACCCCTTTTCGGTAAACTTCAACGCATTGGAAAGTAAGTTTGAAAAAATTTGTCGAAATCTAGTTTCGTCACCATAAAATTGTCTGCTCCATTTTGAATCAAACGAGTATCGAATTTCTAATAAATTCCTAGGCTGAAGATAGAGTGCTTGCTGTTGTTGAACAATATCCTGAATGGTCTCTTTTAAATTGAATTCACAATTCAAAATTCGAATTTCACCTATTTCGATTAATGAAATATCCAAAATATCATTGAGCAAGGTTAAGAGCACCTCTCCGTTTCGCTTGATATAAGAAACAGCCTCTGCACGACCTTGTACGTCAAGCGATGGCTCTTGTAATAAATTGGCAAAGCCAATTATGGCATTCATCGGCGTTCTTATTTCATGCGAAATATTTCCCAGAAAGGCAGATTTAAGTTTATCAGACTGTTCGGCACGATCTTTTGCTTCCCTCAACTGCAACGTTCTATCTTCGACAAGAAGCTCAAGATCTTTTTGATATCGCTCTAACTCATTATGCACCTTTTTTCTTTCGTTTACCTCCGCCTGCAATTTTTCATTAATTTCCGATTTCAACTTTATCCGACTATAAAGGAGATACGATACAATTACAAAAAACAAAAACAGCGTTGCCCAAAAATACCCGACCCATCTAGCTTTCCGTAATTCACTAAGCTTTAACGCAGCATCCTTGGAAAGTATTTTTATGGTGTTATTGGAAACTTCAAATTTGTAACGCGCATCCACATCGACCAGCATTCTCGCTTTTTCGGTACTATAAATGCTGTCCTTATAGATATTATATTGCTGATAATTAAGGTAGGCCTCTCTGAAATCACCCTTTTTCGCATATAGTTCCGAAAGTTTTTTGTAACCAGCAACCTTTAAAAGATTCAAATTAAGAGAATCAGCAATTTTAATTGAGCGATAAAGAAGTCTTTCTGCATCAATCAGCCTATCTTCAAGAGTATATGTTTGAGCAAGCCCCTGCAACGCTTCCGCAATACCTTCCTTGTTTTCAAAGCGCGTTCGAATCTTTATGGTCTTGTTAAAATAACTTTCAGCGAGGGAAAATCGCCCCATTTTCTCATAAATCTGACCCAAATTTAAAAGTGTATTAGACTTACTTAACTCTTTCCCCTGCCGTTCCTTAATTTCAAGGGCCTTATTAAAATAATCAAGAGCCAAATCGTATTTTCCCTCCTCAACATAAATCCTTCCGATATTATTAAATGCCATACCAATACCGTCTGAATCGTTGTTTTTTCGACTCGTTTCAAGGGCTATTTGGTAAAAATCAAGAGCTCGATTATTTTCACCAAACTGAGCATAAATATTTCCAATTTTCCTAATAATGTTAGATTTCTCGGTAGGAAAATTCAGCTTAATAAGTATTTGAAAAGCCGATTTGTAATTTTTAAGCGCTTGCTCAAAATCACCTGTCGAGGCGTAAATTGAGCCTTGTGCATCAAAAATATCAACTATTAATTGCTGAGTACCGAGTCGTTTCGCTATTTCCATACTTCTGCCAAAAGACTCTTGAGCGTTAAAATAGTCACCTAGTAGAAATGCCGCATTACCATAATAGAGCAACGCATATCCCTGCTCCTCTGCAGCATTTATTTCGATTGCCAACAATGTTGCCTTGGAGGCAAGTTGCTTTGCAATGCCAGGCTTTATCGTGAGATACTTCTTCGACAAGTCCAACATTTTGTTCAACTTCTCTTTTCCCGACAAATTATCGTATTGGACAAGTATCGTATCCTGCGTAGAATCAGCCGTTCCCTTCAAAGTGACTGTAGCACTCTGACCGCAAAAAGGCAGAAACGCACAAATAAAGAAAAAATATAGAAATTTTTTCATTGACATCAAAGTACATGATTCCGAAATCTATGGAAAATAACCATGAAATCAAACAACATGGTAAATGAAATAGGGGAACATAATGCTCCCCTATAACGATTTCAACAATTTCCTACTATCTCCTTTTCATTAGAAAATCATCATCAATCTAATCCTCGTCATCCAAATCCTCATCTTCACCCTCAAACGAGTCATCTTCATCAATTATGTCATCATCTAAAAAATCCTCCTCCTCTTTGGAATACAAGAGTTCCGGATCATCTAAATCCTCAATTTCAGAAAAGATGGAGCGCTTCTGATTCTTTTCCTTTTTTTCGGGCTTGAGTTTACGCCCTCTTTTTAAATCTTCGGATTCAAACACTTTTGTGTTGCTTCCACTTTTAAGGTCCTTCCTCGCTTTCATTATTGGCGCCTGTTAGGTTAAACCAGCTTTACCGTTTTTGTTTAACAAAATAATTCACTTATAGGGGTAAATCCCCAACTGCAATAATAAATATTTTTTTTTATTCAAACAGAAGGAAGTAACCATTTTATGAAAAAACATACTTCTATCAGTGTGCATCAAGCCAACTCGTTCCTTCACCAACGTCTACAATCAAAGGAACAGATAGATTTGCTGCTGATTGCATACCAAGAACAACAATTTTCTTTACTCTATCACGCTCCGAAAGATCAACATTGAAGACAAGTTCGTCGTGAACCTGCATTATCATTTTACTACTTAAACCCAACTGAATAAACTCCCGATAAATATTAATCATGGCAATCTTAATAATATCTGCAGCAGAACCTTGAATAGGTGCATTAATAGCGTTTCGCTCAGCAACTCCTCGAACAACTTGATTGTTTGAGCGAATATCGGAAAGGTAGCGCCGGCGGCCATAAAGAGTCTCTACATAGCCAACAGTTCGAGCTTCCTCAACAACTCGCTCCATGTAGGTCTTTACCATAGGATAGGAGTTAAAATAACCATCAATAAGTTCCTTGGCATCGCCTCTAGAAATGTTAAGTCGCTGGCTTAAACCAAAAGAAGAAATTCCATATATTATACCAAAATTTGCAGTTTTGGCACGACTTCTCATTTCTCTTGTGACATCAGACTCAGCAACACCATAGATTTTTGCTGCTGTTGCTGCATGTATATCTTTTCCCTCCATAAATGCGTTAATCAATCCTATATCACCAGAGAGATGTGCCATTAATCGAAGTTCGATTTGTGAATAGTCGGCTGACATTATGAGAGAATGCTCATTTTCGGCAATAAAAGCCTTCCGGATTTCACGACCGCGCTCACCCCTTACCGGAATATTCTGAAGATTGGGATTATTGGAACTTAATCGACCCGTGGAGGTTACTGCCTGGTTAAAGTTGCTATGAATTAAGCCCGTTTTTTTATTCACGAGTTTGGGGATCGATTCAATGTAGGAGGAAATCAATTTTTTAAGCGACCTAAATTCTAAAATCTTTTCCACAATTGGATGCTCCCCAACCATCCGCTGAAGAACCTCTTCGCTGGTAGAGTACTGTTTACTTTTTGAACTCTTTGATGCACTTGATCCGGCACCCAACTTTAACTTATCAAACAGCACATAGCCAAGTTGTTTTGGCGAGCTAACATTTAGGTCCGACTGTCCAGCCAACTTTTTGATCGCATCATCCAAGCTAATCATCTGAGAATTCATATCCCGGCCATACTCCTCAAGGGAATCAATATCGACCCTTACACCATTTGTTTCCATATCCGCCAGGACATAAACAAGAGGCAGCTCAATCTCAATTAATAGTTTTGATAATCCTCTTTTATCAAGTTCATCTTTAAAGTAAAGATATAACTGCCAGGTTACATCAGCATCTTCCGCAGAGTATTCAGCAACCTTCATAGGGTCTACCTGGCTCATGTTCCGCTGCATGTTTCCTTTTTCGCCTATTAACTCTTCTATCGAGATAGGTTTATAGTTCAAGTAGCGTTCGCTAAGGTAATCCATGCCATGACGAGACTCTGGATCAATAAGATAGTGCGCCAACATCGTATCAAAAATTGGTCCTTTAACAGCAATACCATGCTGTTTTAAAACCATCATGTCGAATTTTAAATTTTGCCCCACCTTAGTATAACTCTCCGACTCCAATACGGTTGCAATCCGGCCAAGCCAATCTTTCTGCAACAAAATATCTTTAGGGAGATATAGGAAATAGCCGCTATTTGATTGCCAGCTAAAGGCAATACCGACCAAATTGGAGGAAAAAACATCCAGACTTGTTGTTTCCGTATCAAAACAGAAAACTTTTTGTTCCTTCAGATCAACCAACAATTGACTAAATGCCTCCTCGGTATCAATAAGTTTATAATTCTTTACAGTATTTTTAATGGACTTATAGAGAGAACTCGCTGCTCCTTCACTAGAAAACAGATTACCTTGCGCGGCAACCAACTGTCGTGGAGGAACTTTCACTAAATCGATTAACATCGACCGAAATTCCAACTCCTCAAATAAATTACGAAGTTCTTCCTGATTCGGTTCTTTTATTAATATATCATCAACCGTTAGCTCTATAGCAACATTCACGTCAATAGTTGCAAGTTTTTTAGAAAGGCCAATCGCATCAACATGCTGTTGAATAATCTCCTTTACCTTCCCCTTCAACTCATCAACGTGCTCAATTACACCTTCAGCCGAACCATACTCTGCAATTAACTTTGTGGCCGTCTTTTCGCCAATACCATGAGCACCAGGTATGTTGTCGGATGCATCACCCCACAAGGCTAAAATATCGATGAACTGTTTTGGATTAGTTAATCCATGCTGCTCACACACCTCGTTTACACCTAAAATTTCTGCCTCATTGCCAGATTTTTTTGGTTTATACAGATATACATTATTACTTACCAGCTGAATATAGTCCTTATCTGGAGTATACATATAGGTATTTAATCCCATGGAACCAAATCGTGTGGCAAGAGTTCCTATAACATCATCTGCCTCGAAGTTTGGAACCAAAACAACTGGAATGCGATAGGCCTCTAGTATTTTTTTTATATACGGAATAGATGCCTTTATATCTTCGGGTGTGGACGGTCTGTTTGCTTTGTATTGGGGATAGATCTCACCTCTAAAAGTAGGGCCAGCCGGATCAAAGGCAACGGCAAGGTGTGTGGGTGTTTCCTTCTTTATGAGTTCTTGCAGTGTCTTTACAAACCCAAAAATGGCGGAAGTATTGAGACCCTTAGAGTTGGTAATTGGTCTATTAATAAAGGCGTAATAGGAACGGAATATTAACGCATATGCATCAAGGAGGAATATTTTTTCTTTCATTTTATATTACTTGTTATCTTCTTCATACCATTCTGCATATGAAGTTGATGTTTCATATAATTTTAGATGGTGGAGCTTAATTCCATTAGGTAAGTCAGCCCTAATCTGTTCAACAAAATCAAGCAAGAGGTTTTCGCATGTAGGTTGAAAGTCGACTACCTCAACTTTCTTAAATCTATCCTTTAAAATTGAAATTAAAGATTGAGCGTCCAGGTTATTGTTCAGAACCATTGCATGATCCAACTTGTTTACAATTCGCTTATTTACAATACTTTTTAGTACACCAAAATCCATCACCATTCCAAGCTTTGGATTTGAAATATCATTTATGGGTTCGCCAACAACCGTTACAAATAGCCGATATGAATGGCCATGAATATTGCTACATGATCCATCATAGCCCGAAAGGAAATGAGCCATTTCAAATGAAAATTCTTTTGTAAGTCGAATATATGCCATCGTTTCAAAATTAGTACAAGATACAACAACAATATCGTTAATGTTGTTGCACAAAAAAACCTTCAGCAACTTTCTCACTGAAGGCAACTTTTTTGTCTCAATAACTTAAACCGTACACTTGCTAACGCAATCGAGAATATGCGTCAAGTTGTTGTTCTTCAGAAAATAGTAAGTATTTTTACCATCCCGTTTTGAGCAGAGCACACCTTTATCCTTTAAAATTCCAAGGTGATGCGATGTGGTCGACTGTTCTATCTTCAGCTTTTCGTGTATTTCTGTAACGGTCATTTTTTTCCCATCCTCTAAAAAACTAAGAATAGCAATTCGCATTGGATGTGCTATAGCCTTTAGCATGTTCGCGGCCTGTTCAAGCTGCTCAATTTTCAATTCATCAACATGTTGCATTTCCTAAATCTATTTACAAAATCAAATGCAAATATATTAATATCTTCAATAGGTTTGGACAAAAAATTTGATGTTTGACTAATAAATCCATGGTAAAAACAGAATTGAAACATTTTTTTACCTTTGAAACTCTAACAAACTAGTTAATGAGCAGTATTAGTTCAATAAAGGAGCCTGTAAAAAAGGAATTGGAAGATTTCGAAATTTTCTTCCGCAGTCAGGCCCAATCACCATACAAATCATTAGACTTCATTCTAACACATATTGCCAGAAGAAAAGGAAAACAACTACGTCCGCTATTCGTTTTTCTCTCTGCAAAGCTAATTGGTGAAGTAACGCAATCAACCTATGTTGCAGCAACCATGATTGAACTTCTCCATACTGCCACGCTAATTCACGATGATGTAGTTGATGAAGCATATGAGCGTCGTGGATTTTGGTCGGTGAATGCACTTTGGAGATCAAAAATCGCCGTTTTGGTTGGTGATTTCATCTTATCTAAAGGGTTAATGGTATCGGTGGAGCACAAGGAATACGATATGCTCGAAACAATGTCCAATGCAGTAAAGGAGATGTCGGAAGGCGAGCTCTTTCAGATAGAGAAAAGCAGAAAAATGGACATTACAGAGGAAGATTACTACAGCATTATTCGCAAAAAAACAGCCTCTTTAATTGCGGCCTGCACGAGTAGCGGAGCACGCTCAGCAGGAGCCGATTCTTCTTCGGTAACCAAAATGTATGAATTCGGCATTTTATTAGGAATGGCATTTCAAATAAAAGATGATCTATTCGACTTCCAGACCTCTGGACTAACCGGAAAACCATCGGGGAATGACATTAAAGAAAAAAAATTAACACTTCCGCTAATACACGCCCTCAACAGTTCTAATAAGAAGGAAAAACAGGAGATTATTTCACAAATAAAGAAACTTAAGGGGAAGCGACAAGAGGTAGATAGCATTATTGCCTTTGTAAAACACAAGGGAGGAATTGAGTATGCTGAGCAAAAAATGATTGAGTGCCGCAACAATGCCATAGCCATATTGCACGAAATGGCCGACAACCAATCCCGCCAAGCACTGGAAGAACTTGCAAACTATATAGTGACACGTAAAAATTAAAAAGCGAAGGACTATTGTCCTTCGCCACCTATTAATTTAAATCAAGCTATCTAGTAATAATTCACCTGTTTTCCGGTAATCTCGGTTAGAAGATTATTGGCCAAACGACTTGCACCCAAACGGAATAATGAGGAATTAATCCACTCCTCTCCAAGAATTCTTCTCACAACAAAAAGGTATCCAAGGGCTTCTTCTGGCGTTACAATTCCACCAGCCGGTTTAAATCCAATTTTCTTCTTATGTTTGGCATAATAGTCTTTAATTGCCAAGCACATAACTGCTGCGGCTTCGAGTGTTGCTGCAGGTTCCATTTTCCCAGTAGAGGTTTTTATAAAATCGGCACCCGCCTCCATCGCAATTAAACTGGCTAAACGGATTGATTCATAATTGGGAAGAGCACCAGTTTCAAGAATAACCTTAAGATGAGTCTTTCCTAAACTTTTTTTAATGTTGGAGATCTCTTCAAAAACAGTTTTGTGATCGCCACTAAGGAAAGTGCCCAATGAAATAACAATATCGATTTCATCCGCACCGGCATTTACCGTTCTAACACACTCATCAACCTTAACTTCGATAAACGTTTGAGATGAAGGAAAACCAGCAGCAACTGCAGCAATCTGAATCTTTTTGTCTTTTAAATTATCTCTTACAACCTTTACTAATGTAGGATAAACACAAATTGCCGCCACATTATCAATACTTGGGTAGTGAGATGAAAACTCACTCACCTTTTTGGCCATATTAACTCCCTTGGATTGCTGATCGGTGGAGTTAAGCGTAGTAAGGTCTATCGAACTCAAACACAGACGCAAATCATTTTCCGATTTTTTCATGGCTACCTCAGCCTTTATCTCCGAAACAAGAGCATCCACATCAGCAATATTAACCTCTTGCTTATAATTTAAATAATCTACACTCATGGTTTTATGATTTATTTACAATTTCTACTTAAGTTTTTCATTGTTTTTATGACGATCGAAATCACGCTCACTCTTCTTCGCAAAGTTTCTTTTTACAGCATCTTCAAGGTTTATCCCTGTTTGGTTAGCAATACAAGCCAACACGAAAAGAATATCAGCCATTTCATCCCCAAGATCAGCATCCTTCTCCTTTTCTTTAAAAGATTGATCGCCATATCGGCGCGCCATAACCCGTGCGAACTCACCCACCTCCTCAGTCAGCAAAGCCATGTTGGTTAGCTCGCTGAAATATCGCACACCGAACTCCCTGATCCAATCATCAACGAGTTTCTGATAATTCTGCAATGTTATCATTCTTTATTTTTTGTATCAATCCAAATTGTTACCGGACCATCATTTACTAGCTCAACCATCATGTGTGCTCCAAATTTACCCAATCTAACATTTCCCAAAATCTTATTTTTTAACATTTTTGAAAATGTTTGATATAATGGTTCAGCCAATTCTGGCGGAGCCGCCTTTATGTATGATGGCCTATTCCCCTTTTTTGTATGGGCGTGCAATGTAAATTGACTAACCACAATAGCATCGCCACCAACATCAACAATGGATTTGTTCATTACACCGTTTTCATCATCGAAAATACGCAGGTTAGCCGTCTTGGTCGAAAGCCAATCGCAATCCTCAACTGTATCAGCCTCCTCAACGCCAATCAATATTAGCAACCCACCAGCAATTGAGGAAAGATTATCTCCATCAACTAAAACCGAAGCCCTCCTCACTCTTTGCAATAATGCTCGCATACCGAATCTCTTCAGACTACAAATTTAGCATTTTGACCTATATTTACTTAAATAAGAAAAAAGAATGTAAAAGCGAGCTACTTATTGCAGTTACCTTACGGGAATTAACTTTATAGGTGTAGTTTTTAAAGTATTCTGAATGGGCTCTGGACATAAATGGATTGCAGTAAAATCATATTAACCAACGGTGAGTTTCCAAAATTGTAATGGGAAAAAAAGTTTTTGCTCACTTTTTGCATATCCATTGTTATTAATGGTACAAGCAGATGCGTTTCCAATATCGAGACTGACTCCGCTTTTTTTATGCAAAAAAACAGTTCGATAACCGTGAATAAACAAATAGTTTATGTAGTTATTTCCAGAAGGATTCCACAGTTACTTGGATGGAACTTGACTCGTCGGAAAAAGCCAAAATAATCTATATCGCAGACAGATATTTCAGATTACATTAAGTAAAACTATTGATTGACAATCAAAAAAGGCGTTCAAAAAATTGAACGCCTTTATTTATTATTCAAAAAGAAAATCAAGATCGTCGGAATCACTAACCTCCCTAGATATTTTTCCACGTTTAAAAACGCGCATACTTTTTCCGCCAATAATATGTATTTGAGCATCCTCTATTCTTAACATTGCTCCTTCACGAAGGCCGGCAACATAAATATCTGGATCCATTTCGAGAAACTCCATAATTCGCTCTTCCCTTGTTTCACCAGCATGCCCCGCTGGATTTGCATCAAGATAGTGCGGATTGATTTGAAACCTCACAAGATTGAATGCGCTAAGACTATCGGGTTCCACGATGGGCATATCGTTTGTCGTGCAAATTGTAGGACAAGCCACATTTGATCCAGCGCTCCATCCAACATACGGGGTACCATCTAGAACCCGATAACGAACGGAATCGATTAAATCGTTTTGCTGTATAACCTTAAGGAGTTTGAAGGTATTTCCTCCTCCAACCACAATGGCTTCAGCCTCGTTGATTGACTTTTTATAATTTTTAGAATGATGCAGCGACTCTACCTCTATACCAATCTCAGCAAACCGTTGTTGAACTTTACTCTCATATTCATCATAAGAGAAAGTAACGGCCGCAAAAGGGAAAAAAAGAACCTTTTTAATTTGGCCTCCCAAAAAATCTTTGATTTCCGGCAGCGGATACTTAAGGTATGGCTGACCAGCCATTGTTGAATTGCTAATAAGTAACAGTTTCATTTTAAAAATCCTTTGTGAAAAAAATCATTTTCCTCAAATGTAATTAGAAAAACTATTAATAGCGGACTCCAAACACCAAAATATCATCTACCTGCTCGTTCTTCTGTTTCCATCTATCCAGCGTTTCGCCCAGCAATCGTTCCTGCTCGCTCATAGACTGCTTATTAATAGACAGGAGCGTTTTTCGGAATAGTGAACGTTTAAATTTTTGTCCATCCTCACCGCCAAACTGGTCCACGTAGCCGTCAGAAAAAAGGTAAATAATATCACCCTTCGCTAATTCAATTTCATGATTTGTAAAGGATCTTGACTCAAACTTTCCGGCATGTCCAATAGGCATAAGGTCAGCAGCATATTCAACTAACTCTCCCTCATGAATAAGAAAAAGTGGATTATGCGCCCCAGCATACTGCAACATTGAATTATCGGTATTAAGAACGCATAATGCAACATCCATTCCATCGTGAGGTTCATGAATACTTCCGCTTTGATGTAATGCTTTTTTTACATCCAGCCTAAGGTTGTCGAGTATTTGTGAAGCTGATAAATCTGGATCTTCAGAAACAATTTGATTAAGCATAGTAAATCCGAGGATACTCATAAACGCGCCGGGTACACCGTGACCCGTGCAATCAACAGCGGCAAAATAGATCCTACTCCTGTTCACGGAGAACCAGTAAAAGTCACCACTCACAATATCGCGAGGTTTATAAAATATAAAATGGTCAGGAAAATATTGTTTTATAAGGTCAATTGGTGGTAATACAGCCGATTGAATCTTACTAGCATAAGTAATGCTTTCGGTTATTTTTCGCTGCTCTCCCAACAGAGCGACATATAGCTTTTTCTTTTTTCTATTAGCAGTAATTAGAAGCGTTGAAAGTATGGCAAACCCAAAAATTGCAGCACCACCATACACCAACATCCGTTTTTGATTTCTTATTTGAATTTGCTGTTTTAGTAGCGCCTGTTCCTTTTTAGCCGCCTCATACTTTGTTTGAATTTCTGCAATCTCTTTTTGTGTTTCCTTTCCGCTTATCGAATCTTTTATTGAGGTATAGGACTTATAAGCATCAAGAGCCTGCGAATAGCGTTTTGTTTTTTGATAAAGTAACGATAGCGACTCATACAAACCTTCTTGCGCTTCATTATGGCCAATTTCAATTGCCAGCGAAAGAGCCTCCTTCATTGATTTTTCGGCAAGTTGGTATTTGCCCAAGCCCATATAATCTAGCCCAATATTGTTGCCCGAATAGATCATTTGCTCTTTCATCCCAAATTCCCTGAATAATCGGTAGGAATATAGATGCTTTGCAAGAGCAAGTTTAAAATCTCCCATTTTATATAGAATGGTAGCAATATTATCATTGAGTATGGCAACCCCAAAACGACTTCCAAGAGAATCATAGAGATGGAAAGCAAACTGATAATGAAACAAAGCTTTTGCCAAATTCCCCATTTCAGAATAGGCACCACCAAGGTTATTTTCAGCACCAGCTAACGAGGTTGCATTTCCACTTCTCCGTGCAAAACTTGCGTACTTTTCAAAATAGCTGATAGCAAGTTTAAAGTTATTTTGAAAATAGTATATCTGACCAATATTATTGTTAACCATGGCAACGCCCATCGAATAGTTGGCTTTAGAATATTCATCTAACGCGGCTATAAAAAATGATAAGGCTAAATCATAATTACCAATCGACTTATACACTAATCCTAAGTCATTATCGACATCGGCGTGTTGCTTCTTATGCACCTTAGGATCTAAAACCAACAATGCCTTTTTGTAACTGTCAACAGCAAGCTGGTAATCGCCCTTGCAATATTGGAAATATCCAATTTTATGATAGGCAGATCCAACAAGTTTAATATTATCCATCTTTTTTGCTAATTCAAGCGCCTGATGAATATACTGCATACCAATCTCACCGCTGTCACGATAGGTTTGTGACAATTCGAAGAGAACATTAAACCGTGTTGTGTCAACAATTTTTTGTGTCAACAATTTTTTTAGGCTATCTGTCTGGGCATTGAGGTTAAAAACAAATAACAATCCCGTAAAAAGGAGTAGTAGCTTCTTCATATTATAAGGTTAATAACCTACAATATACAAAATAGCAAAACAAAAAAGCAGGGTTTTCGCAATGCGAAAACCCTGCTTTTAGAATACGTTTGTATTTAACTATTAAAATCCAAGCAGCACAAGTCCAACATTAAATGGATAAACCTCCGGACCCTTATCTTTTTCAAACAAAGCAACAGGATAGTAGGTGGCATAAAGGTTAATAAACTTATATCCAACTCTGGCATGAAAACCATAGCGTAAGGTTGCCAGATTATAGTCGTTTCTATTTTTATCTTTCTGCTTTTGACCGCCATCTTGGTAAACAACTTTTGTATGGGAGCCCAATTTAACACCTCCAATTACACCTGCCGAGACATAAAACCTTTTATGTCCAGAAGGAACCTGAAATTCCATTAGTAAAGGAATAGTAAGATAGGTCATTGTTAGCTTCGACTTGCTAAGATTTATCCCACTTTTAATATAGCTGCTATCAGCAACCGTAACTCCCACATCATTTTTTATAAGGCCAACGTTATTACTCAACCTCAAATTACTTACCTCCATCCCCATTCCCGTTACAACACCCATATGCTGGTGTGCAAAAGGAACCGCATACTCCAAAAAGTTAAGATTAAAATTAATTGATTTACCAGAATTTAAATCCATTATTGCAGCATCTCCTTTTAAACTGTTGGATTTACTGCTCGATAATAGCCCAGTTAAACCAAGCTCCACACCAGCCCAGTGAGGTTCAAAGCCTTTTTTGCTTTTTCGATTCCAGAATTCATTGTTCCAATCAACATTCTCATTTTTGTCCTTGCCAATGGAGGTTATCTCCACTGAAGTGTTGTTCCCCCGATCAATCACCGTAAGTAACTTCTTGCCAAACTTAATCTTGGTTGTATCCGATTTGCTTGAAATGGTGGCAAAATTAGAGGATAGATCCAACGTATCCTTTTTTTGTTGCCCAAAAAATTGCGTTGTATCATTGCTCTCCAACCTACTTAATGTTGATTGTGGATTATCCTGTGCAACAATAAATGTATGTGTCGCAACTAAACTAATTATTAAAGTAATAATCATTGTTTTCATAGGTAATTGTTTTTAAGTGATTCTCATTTTTCCGTTCGACGAACAGCCATCAGAAAAAGTTACATCGCAGAAATATAAATCGAAAATCCATAAAGTAGAAAAGATAGAAATATTGCTAAAGCGTTTTGGAAATAGCAAGAAGTTTTGTGTCGATAGTAATTTTTCTAAGATTTCCATTGGGGTCATAAGTCCGATCGACTTTCACAGGAAAGCCAAAAACTTTAGCAAGTCCGCTAATACCAGCTTGTGCATACTCCCAAATACGTGCTTTACTATTCTGTTTTACACCGTCTTGTTGATCGACTCCTGCCACAGCCGATATCTTCTGGGAAAGAAATTCGCTCACTGTTTGATAATCGGACCGGGCTTCATTTGTATCAACTAATTTTTTATTCATCACCACCGGATCACTCGCTGAAACTTGTTGAACTCTTATATCTACTCTAGCCAAGATAGGACTAAGTAAAGCAAGTTCCTCCGCATTTTTTTCGCCTACCGGTGGTTTATTATTTAGCTTTATGGGCTGAACAATATTCTTGCCATCGGTGACCATTGCAACAACCGACACTTTGTATGTTGAAGCAACTTTATTAGATATTGCAATGCCACGCTGTATTGGAGGAGGAGTTGATTTTGACGAATTTATATATACTAATTTTTTTCCATTGGCTGTCGAAACTTGAGCGGTCTCCATTTGTGGCTGAAAAACATTCCAAACTGGAACAGCAAAAAGTAACATCAATGCTGCAACAGAAGCGGCTGCATAATACCAGCGAATTCCTGTTATACCAAAAAACTCGTAGTGCTTTAATGATCTCTTGTTGGGATAAGTTTCCGCGCTCGGGTTAAGCTTAACCTTTTCAAACAAAGCCAAGTCAGCGGACAACGCAGGCCGTGCCCCACACACCTTTTTAAGATATGTCAATTCAGAGAGAGAAGCATCTCCTTCGAGTCGAGCAACACAAAGCCAAGAAAATTCATCAAAATACTCATTTTCAAAAACAGTCTTTCGCAAAGTCTCCTTACCCTCAAAAACGATACTATTTCTATGAAGAGTAGGTAGTTTTGATCGTTCGCGAAAAAGATAGTCATCAAGCAAATCGGCATTATTCTCCAGAAAGGCCAAAAGCTCATCGGACTCCCATTCTGAAAGTTGCCCCTCAGAAAAAGCAATCATCAATGCCTTGTAGTTATCTCGATTAATACTTGCCATAATTGTTAAATTACCGTCTCCAAATGTCCAATATAGGATTTCAAGAATATTCTTGCTCTGTATATATATACCTTTACTTGTGAATCATTTAAGCCAGTTATCTCACCTATCTCTTCATAACTATAACCTTCATAATCGCGCAACAAAACCACATTGCGCTGAATTTCTGGAAGTTGCTGAACGGCACGATGCAATATTTCATTAATATCGGAATAGTGCTCGTTGTGCGACAACTCCTCCACGGGAGTGACCTCTAAGTTAACAATCCGCTTTTCCCTACGAATTAGGTCAATCATTGTGTGATAGGCAATGCTAAAAAGGTATGATTTTGATTTTTCAAATGAAACATCAGCCACTTTTACCCACAATTTTTCAAAAGAATCCTGTACAATATCTTGCGCCTTATTCTCATCCCTAATATTTTTTAGGACAAAGCGATAAACATTGTCAGAATACAGGTCAACACATTGGTTATACTCCTTTGTATCCATCTTAAAGCAAATCAAGTCTAGGACGCTTAACTTTCCAATAAGTTACAGCGAAATCTAACGATCTAACAAGTTTTGTAATTTACATCATATCATGAACTCAATCTAAAAACTAATCCAGAACGAAATAGATGCATCATAAAACAGTAAAAAAGTTAATTTTACGACAAAATTTTTCAAAATTCATTTTATGAAAAAAATTTCAACACTTTTCATTCTAGTTCTAGCTCTTGGAGCATGCAGCAAAGCGCCACAACAATCAGTATCAAGTTCATGTGACACAACACAAAACAACCTGCTTTTACCTGTTGTTTGGTATCAATCTTCAGCAGAAATGGAAGCACTATACATTCAAGGATTTAACATTGCTAAGATGCAGCTCTCCGAAGCAGTAAAAAAGGAGAAAGGTAAACTTGCCGTTGTAGTGGATATTGACGAAACCATGCTTAATAATAGCCCCATTGAGGCAGAATTTATCAAACAAAACAAGGGTTACAGCAAATCATTCTGGAATGAATGGACCTCAAAATCAGCAGCGGAACCAACTCCTGGTTCACTTGATTTTGCAACTTTTGCCAAAAACAAAGGGGTTGAAATTTTTTACATCTCCAATCGCGATAGTTCAGAAATCGGTGTAACAATTACAAATTTGCAAAAGGTTGGATTTCCGTTTGCAGATTCCCTCCATTGCCTATTTAAAACAGCAACAAGCAACAAGGAGGCGCGTCGGATGAGGGTATCCCAAGATCATAACATCATACTATTAATAGGAGACAACCTTGGTGACTTTAGTGATGTATTTGACTTTAGAAAAGGCAATTTTGGCAAGGAAGATGTTGATAGTCTAAAATCACTATTTGGAAGTCGTTACATCATTCTCCCAAATCCGATGTATGGTGATTGGGACAAGGCGCTTGCCCGTGGCAAAAAGTTATCAACGTGTGAAAAGGATAGCGCAAGACGAAGTGTACTTAAAGGATTTTAAGGAAAAAACAGGTTTTCAAGAAAAGGTCTCGCGTGCGAGACCTTTTCTAATTTCTAAGTATTGTATCCAGTTCGGCCACTAAGTGAGATAATCTAATTGGCTTAGTAAATAGACCATCGAATCCAAACCGTGTAATTTTTGCGCGTTCTTCTTCATCGGCAAAAGCTGTTTGACAAATTACAGGCACACTATTATTCATTGTTTTTATTTCGCGAGTAGCCTGATAACCATCCATTTTAGGCATTCGAATATCCATTAAGACAACATCAATTTTGGGATTTTTCTTAAATACATTTATCGCCTCTTCTCCATTTTTAGCCCAAATAACCTTTGCTCGTGAATTTTTAAACGCCGCCCGAAGCAAGTAAAAATTTTCTTCCAAATCGTCTACAACCAATATTTGTTTGCCCGACCATTCAAGAGCACCAGCAAGAGTACCATGTTTTTCATTTGTGAATTTAGGGTCAACAAATACAAGCGGTAACGTAAAATAAAAAGAGGTCCCGCTACCGAGGGATGATTGAAACCAAATTTCACCATTCAATTGCCGAATCATTTGTTTGCAAAGGGGCAACCCGATGCCCAATCCGCCGGTCTCGTTTGTAGGGGAGGCACCAGGAGAGAATGGTTGGAATAAATGTAATTGTTTTTCTTTTGAAATTCCTACGCCAGAATCGACCACATAGAAAAGAAGGTTATCGGGATCCTTTAATGTATATCCAAACTCAACAAATCCATTGGTGGTATATTTTAGCGCATTAGAAATTAGATTTTCCAGAATCTGCTTAAGTCTATATCCATCAGTAAGAATATTCATTTCGGAGTCGGCAAGTTCCTGCTTAATTGACAACTTCACACTATTGGCCACCAGTCCTTGTTCAAAAAAATCATCATAAACAATTTGCATCACCTCGTTTAACCGACAGGGAGTATTTAATATCTTAAATTGACCTGTTTCTAGTTTAGATAAATCGATGGTGTTTTCAATCGTTCTTAAAAGATGGCTACTATTTTGATTAATGACCATTAGGTACCGCTCCCGATCCTCCGCACTAATATCAAAATCAGACAACAGGCTATTAAATCCAACAATTGCATTGAGCGGTGTTCGTATTTCGTGGGAAATATTAGCCAAAAAAGCCATCTTAAGTCGATCAGACTCTTCGGCACGCTCCTTTGCAATCCGCAATTCTTTTTCATATCCTTTTCGGAACGTAACATCTTCAGAAATGATGAGAATATGGCGGATTGCCTCGTTCCTATCCTTAACGGGAGAAATATTTGCAGAAATCCAGAATTCAGCCCCCCCCTCCTTGTGAGATATCAGCTCTCCTTGCCAGGTGTTTCCAGCAAGGACTGATGGATAAATAGTGTCGAGAAGAAGCTCCTTGTGATGAGGAAAAACGCATGTGGAGATAGATTTTCCAATAGATTCTCCTTCCGAAAAACCGAATACCCCAGAAAAGGCTGGGTTTACCATCTCGATTATTCCTTTTATGTCAGCGAGAACGACAGAAATAGGAGAGGCATTAATAGCCTTTGAAAGTATCCGAAGCATTCTTTCTGCTTCAACGCGCGATGTAATATCTACGCTTATACCGCCAATTCTTAAACTATCATCAACACCACGAAACATAAACTTCTGAGTATGGAAACTTCGCTCATTGCCAAATCTATCGAAAAGTTTTTCCTCAACCACAACCTTACCTTCCCTAATAACAACATCATCTTCTTTCCGCCACCGAGACAAAACCGACTCCGGCATAAATTCAATAAAACAGCCTCCTTCTCTCAATTCTCCAAACAGATTATCCATTAACTGATTCTGATAAACCATTTTTTGATCAGCCGTTTTAATGAAGACACCAACCGTAAGATTATCGAGAAAAGCATCGTGCTGACGCTCTGTTTTAAGTAAAATTTCCTCTGCATTCATTCTTTCGGTAATATCCTTTATATCTTCAATCACACCAAGAAATTCATCATTATCGCCAAGAAAGGGTACCAGCGTATGGATACAACGTATCCTTTTACCTGACTTGTGGTAAGAAACCTCGTCAAACTCAATAATTAATTCACCGTTCATCACTTTCACCATTGAGCAGTTTGCTGTATGACAAAAATTACAAGGGAACGTTTCATGACATTTTTTACCTTCAACCTCGTCTTTTTCAATCCCAAATATTTTGCAGTATGCATCATTGACCCGAATAACATCGTAATTGGGATCGATAATACGAAGGCCGTTGGCCGTTGAGTTAAAAATTTGATTTAATTCCCGGTTGGTATCAATAATAGCCTTCGATCGGTTAGTAACCTCTCTCTCAACATTGTTTTTTAAATCTTGTATAACTCCTAAAGGAAGCCTAAACAGAAGTTGGAGAACAAAAAAAAGCACAACTAAAAAAACAGAGGAAAATCCTAACAACCGCCACAGATAAGATCGATAGTCCTTTACAATATCACTTGTATTAATGGCAAGAAAGGTGGAACAAAGTTCTTTTCCATTGTAACTGTTTATTACAGAAAATGGGAAGATATGGTAATTATTATCCTTCCAGCTAAGCGATGATTGAACGCTTTTATTTCCACTATTAGTAAAACCTGTTAAGAACAGAGAATCATTTCCGTATCCTTTCAAATAGCCATCCTTGCCTCCAGCTATTGGTTGAAATAAAGAACCATTGGGTCTGCATGGGAAAACAATTCCAAACTTAATATTCAGGGAGTCGGTCAATTGCTTTACAAACCCTTCGTCACGAAGGCCTAATCGAACAAAGCCAACAATTTGATTCTTATTTATCACGGGACTTGCAAGGAAATAGTACAGCCCTTGCTGACCTATTTCGTAACCACTAATATTTGAGAGAGAGAGAGAATCTTTAAATCTTTGAATAATTTGCTGGTCAATACTTGTCTCCAACGAATCGTTGAAGCCAATTAAAAGACGTCCAGCTTCATCGTAGAAATCCAAAAAAACCTCATCCGCTCCTTTTCTATCAATCCGACTAAAGTTGGGTTGGACAAGTAAAAAGATCTTCTCGGCATGCTCTTTGGAAAGAGCATCCTTAATGGCTAATGAATTTGCATAGTTCCCTACAACGTAACTATACTGAAATGTGGAATATTTAATTACGCCACGCACCTCTGATTTTACCCTATCTGCAGTTTGTTTTATTACCCAATCTCGGTACTCATGCTTTGTAGCAATTCCATTGGTTACAAATACTGCGATCAATAATGCAAAAAAAACCATGACAATTAAGGTGGCCTTTTTTTCAAAAGAAGGGTCAACCCTAAAGAAAATTCTTTTCAAAATCAGAAAGTGATGGTGAAACAAAAAAAGTCATGCCAATATCGCAGCTAATCTCCAATTATGCAACAATTACGAGATTCATCTTAACATCGAACTCATCAACTGGAACATTATCAACCAGCTGCTCTTGAAAGCAAACGCCAACTTTAAAAAATTGAGTAGCCCGAAGGAGCTTGTCATAATATGCCTTTCCTCTTCCCAACCGCTTATTACTCCGATCAAAAGCAAGTCCGGGAATAATGGCAAAGTCAACTTCATCGGGTAAAACTATTTTGCCGTTATGCGGCTCCATTATGCCATAGCTACTACTTTTATCGAGTATTCCACCAAGAACATACTCTCGAAGTTCAAGCGTTTCTCCATTAATTACAGGCAAAACAATTCGCTTTTTATCAATCCACTTTTGAAGAAAAGAGCGCGTTTGAACCTCATCGGGTAAGGCCATATAAGCCAATATTGTATGTGATTCATGAAACTTTTTAATCAGCTCTATCTGCATCTGGATATTCTTCGATTTTTCTTCAATTTGGAGTGGCGACATTGCCTTTTTCTTAAGTTTTATCTCTCGCCGAAGATTATCTTTTACAATTTTGATGTTCTCCATAATCATATTTTTAGTTGAAAGTTATTCCAAAAAAAAGATTTAAAAATGGTTCATTATTTTTTGTCTGACCCAAACGAATTTGTGTAGAAAGGGGAAACGCATTTCGAAACAAATGGTAATCAAAACCAACATCGATACCAAATGAGGAATATACCGGATTAAACGTTACCAATTTATTTTGAACATGATCATAAACATCATAACTGTTTTGAGCCAAATCGAAAAAAGCATTTAATCGTATGCGCTGAATGTAGGCAAGATTTGGTATGGCCCAATCGGGATATGCAAGCGGAAAAGCATAGTCCAAAGAGATTGTTTTTAATTTTTTGCTGACTTGCTGCACATACCCTCTCGGAAATATAAGATAAGAGCTTAAATAGTAGCTTTTCACGTGTTGTTTTTGAACGCCGAAAGAAAGCATTAACGAATGATTAACGGCTATACCTGGAAGCATTTGTCGAAAAAGGATAGAGGCAATTGATCCAATATTTTCGTTTTTAAAAAGAGCAGTATGAAAACGAAAATCTATAATTCTTCCCCATCGTGGACGTATATCGCGTGAAGCTAACCCCCATGACGAATAGTAGTAAAAACGAAAATCAGCGGTTACATAATCGCGCGAATAGCTTGAATCGCTTCTATTGTACAAGTAGTCGTTAGTGTATTCAACACCAACCGACGGAATCATCGATCGTGTAAACTTTCCACTAGAAAAATTAAGTGGCAGTGACAAAACACCGTCTAAATCAAGCCTATCGGAAGTAATAGTAGGAATGGTTTGGGCGGTCGAACTACGGTATAGTAATGGATATGCCCCATAGTCTGCAGAAAGGCTGAATACCGGAAACCAACCTTTATAAATAAAACGAGCATGGTATTGAGAAAGCCCATTTTCATAGGAATATCCAAGAACAGATAGCGTGGTAGAAAGAATATTCTGTGACATTATTGTAAAGCCAGGTGAAAATTCGGCCGTGTTAGGTGACAACTCAAGTGGGTCATAAAAAAATGGAGCCCAACTATGAAAGTTAAATAGGTGCAATCCTCTACGGTAGAGTTCAATTGAAAAATTAGAAACCATGGTTGTATCGAATACTTCCGATTTTGAAAAGGCAGAGATATGTTCCTCTAATGGACTGTGATAACCCAGCTCTTCTATGGATATTGGAACTTTATTAATAACGTCCGCATTAAGGATTGCTGCACGATAACCATTGGCGGTATATTTTGAATATACAATACCATTACTTGCAGCCGAAGGGTACTGTGCACCAAATCGAGAGTTGGTTATCCGAAATAGTTTATGTGTAGATGTATCAATAGCATATATATTATTAATAGAACCGCTAAATGAAGAAAAAACAATATACCCATTAAAAAATATTGGAGTTGCAATATCAGCCACCTGTGATTTAAGAAGCGTGATAATTGTATCCTTTTCAAAAGAGTATACACATAAAGCCTTTCCAGAAGTATCAACGGTAGTAAAAACCACCTGCAATTTGTCACTATTCCACGATGGAGTTTGCAGAGATGTGCCCAATGGGAAGTCAACACTTTTAAAGAATGAGCCGCTACCGATGTCATAAAAAGTTAATTGCTGAATCCCGTTTCGGTCAACACTCACAGCCACTATTTTTTTTCCATCACTATCAAGTGCCGGTGAAAAAAGTTGATCAGAGGAATTAATCACGGACCTCTTTTTATCCTTCAGCTGGAACAAGTTTATTCTTGACTTTCCCTGTTGCTCCCATCTGATATTCGCCCCATAGTCATCCCATGCCACAACTCCCGAGGCGTAGCTAATTGGATCGAAAATTCGTCCCGTTACCAACAGCTGCTCTTCTGCCCCCGTTCTAATGGAAACAGAAACAATTGATGCCGTTTTTTTTAAACCTGATTTATAAGCAATTATGGTAGTATCGTTAAGCCACTTAGGAAAAGAATAATCGGTATAGGTTTTTTCGAAGGAAGGTAGGGTTGCTCCCTCCATTGGTTTAAGAAGATGATCCTCCTGCATCCATATTGAATCTAGAAAATTAAATGCTTTATCATAAAGTTGTTCCCTCGAAATGCCCGCATATTTTTTCAATCCAAAATAAAACGGTGCTAGAGTATATGGATTTCGAGCAGTATAGCCCATAACATTCCTCCAAACCGCTTCGCCATACTTCATATTAACGTAGGAAACCAACTTATAACCAAACTCATAATGGTCGGGTATATAATCACGGTATGATCCCATAAGCCATTTATCGTATGTATATTTTTTACCGGAAAGAAACGCAGCGCGATGTCCTTGCTCAAAACTTGGTAAACGCCCTCGACCCGATTTTGAAAAACGAGTTTCGGAAACAACAGCATCGCCCTCCAAAAACCATAACGGTGTAAAGGATAAGGCCGCGCCCCAAGCCTGTTCGCCTAGCGGGTATGTAAATAGACGAACCATACCATGGTTTAGCTCCTCCATCTGCAGCGAATGTTGAAACTCATGTGCAGCAAGTTGCTTAAGCCAATCCTGTGGATAAATATCCTGAGGTGGAATTGTATACAGCTCCATTCTTCGTGGAACAAGAGTAACAAATCCGTTCGAGTTTGGATTCCAGGGATGCAGCACTATGGGTAATGAGCAACGAAAATGAAGGCTGTCACTATGAGCCACCCCACTTATATAGGTGGCAAATCTAAGTGCAAGCGGCTTATATCCAACTGGAAAAATTATCTGAAATTGATTGTTCTTTGCAACAAGCCATTTTGTCGAGGCCGCATCTTGTCCAGCACTAAAAAACTGTGCATGAAGTGTAATAGGCAATAATAGTAAAACTAAAAACAGTCTTAAAAAAATTCGCATAATAAACTATCCCCCCGCCTGCTTTACCTTATAACCACAGACTTTTAGAATATCAACAATTTTTTGACGGAAATCTCCCTGAATAATAATCTCGCCATCCTTTACGGAACCACCAACACCACATTTTATTTTGAGTAACTTCCCCAGCTCTTTCAAATCATTTTCAGATCCCATAAATCCCGTTACCAAAGTAACTTTTTTTCCGGCACGCTGCTTTTTATCGAGCATAACTCGAAGATCTTGTTTTGATGGGACAAGAGTATCATCTTGAGTTTGTGAAAGATCTTCAAACTTAAAATCAGGATTGGTTGAATAAACAATATTCGATCTATCGTTTCGTTTTTTCTCGTTCATTTCGAAAGTGTTAATTTTGTTACAAATAGTGAAGTATAATTTAAGCTAAAATAGGCAGCACAAAAGAAATAATGAAAAAAAAGCTCTAATTTCGCTAGCTAGTATCAGAAATACTTTAAAAATGAGACAATTTAAACTCACAAACATTATTGTCGGGTGGATAGTTTTTGCGATTGCCGCAATAACCTACCTGCTAACAATTGAACCCACAGCCAGCTACTGGGATTGTGGAGAGTTCATTGCTACGGCATTTAAGCTAGAAGTCGGTCACCCACCCGGAGCTCCACTCTTCATGATAATGGGTAGAATTGCCTCCTTATTTGCTCCCACACCAGACAAAGTGCCGGTTATGATCAATTCATTAACGGCATTAGCAAGCGGCTTCACCATTCTTTTCCTATTCTGGTCAATCACCCACATAGCGAAACGGCTAGTAGTAAAAAATGAAGAAAAACCAACTTTATGGCAAACCATCTCAATAATGGGCTCTGGAGCCGTTGGTGCTCTTGCCTATACTTACTCTGACACCTTTTGGTTCTCAGCGGTGGAGGCTGAAGTATATGGAACTTCCTCGCTTTTCACAGCCATAGTGTTTTGGGCTATTTTAAAGTGGGAAAATGAAGCAGACAAACCGAGGGCAAATCGATGGATTATTTTCATAGCCTATATGATGGGGCTTTCCATTGGTGTTCACCTTTTAAATTTGCTAACAATTCCAGCACTTGTATATGTATACTACTTTAAAAAATACAAGGTAACACCTTGGGGATTTGTAGGTGCAGGAGCAATTTCCATTGCCACTTTAGCTATTGTTCAGTACGGAATTATTCCATGGCTAATTTCATTTGCTGCCGGATTTGATCTCTTCTTTGTCAATACACTTGGACTTCCATTTAACTCCGGAACTATTTTTTATGCCCTGCTATTAATTAGCCTGCTTGTATGGAGTGTATACTATACCCACAAAAAGGGAAAAGTCATCGCCAATACCATCATGCTGGTAATTTCCGTAATCATAATTGGCTACTCTTCATTTGCCATGGTGGTTATTCGATCTATCGCAGATCCTCCTTTAGACGAAAATAGTCCAGACAACGTATTTGCGTTGCTTCACTACTTAAACCGAGAGCAATATGGAGACCGGCCCTTAGTGTATGGCCAATATTATAATGCTCCAGCACTAGACTCTAAAGATAGAACCAGCTATATTCCAAAAGATGGAAAGTATAAATCGGCCTATCTCGGTACGGATTATACTTTCGACGAAAGGTTCTGCACCTTCTTTCCACGAATGTATAGCCCGAGCAAGGACCACATTCAGGAATACGAATCATGGGCCAACATTCAAGGAAATCCCATTGAAGTTAACTACAACAATAAAACGCAGAGTATAAATTGCCCAACCTTTGGAGAAAACATTAAATTTTTCCTTAAATATCAGGTTGGCTTTATGTACTTCCGCTACTTTATGTGGAATTTTGCTGGACGGCAGAATGATATTCAAAGCACAGGAGAACCATACAATGGCAACTGGTTGAGTGGAATAAATTTAATCGATGATTTTCGACTTGGGCCACAAGAAAATCTACCCGATTCGATGAAAAATCCACAAACACGATCAGTTTACTACCTTCTCCCGCTCCTCCTTGGTCTTTTGGGCATTATATACCAATACAATAAAAACAAGAAAGATTTTTGGGTGGTGCTCATGCTCTTTGTATTAACAGGTCTTGCCATTGTAATTTACCTTAACCAAACACCACTTCAACCAAGAGAGCGAGATTACGCCTACGCGGGCTCATTCTACGCATTTACCATTTGGATTGGCCTAGGTGTTTTGGCACTCACTGAGGGTATTGCCCGTGTAATTAAAAGACCCGTAATTGCCGCATCCTTCGCAACCATTATTGGATTGCTTGCTGCACCAACTCTCATGGCCAAGGAAAATTGGACTTCTCATGACAGATCAAACCGATATACTGCTAGAGATTTTGCATACAACTACCTTAATTCATGTGCACCAAATGCCATTTTATTTACCAATGGCGATAATGATACATTCCCATTATGGTATGCTCAGGAAGTTGAAGGGATAAGAACTGATGTACGGGTTGTAAACCTTAGCCTACTTGGTACCGATTGGTATATAGGACAAATGCAAAAGCAAATTTACAATGCAGAACCAGTTCCATTCACCTTGCCGTTTAATAAGTATATCCAAGGTGTGAATGAGCAACTGCCCATTGTTGATCGAAATATTAAAGGCTTTAGTAATGTTGCCGATGTAGTAAACTTTATAGCAAGCGATGACGCCGTAACTAAAGTTCAATCTATGGACGGTGAATCATTTGATTATCTGCCAACAAGAGATATTGCTCTCCATGTTGACAAGGAAAAAGTTTTGAAGAACGGAACAGTAAGACCAGAGTTGGCAAACCAAATAGATTCAGTTCTCACCTTCACCATCCCTGCATCAAAAAAGTATATTAACAAACCAGAGATGATGCTCCTAGATCTATTAGCTCACTTTGGCTGGGATAGACCAATATACTTCGTTTCTCCTTCCAGTGATGTGAATGTCGGACTTCAAGACTACCTTCAACTTGATGGTTTTGCCTATAGACTTGTTCCAATAAAAACAAAGTCCGACCAATACTACAATGTTGGGAGAATTGACGTAGATACGCTGTACAACAAAATGATGAAGACTTTCCACTATGGCGGCTATGGAAATCCAAAAACCTTCCTTGATTATAACAATGTAAGAACGCTTCAGGTGGTGCATCTTAAGAAGAATTTCAGCCGACTTGCTGATGCACTAAGCGCAGAAGGTAAATACGATTCAGCCAGAGCGGTAATGAATAGGTGCATGGAACTTACACCAACGAGCCAAATTCCCTATGATTTATTTACGTTGGACAATATCCAAAGCCTTTACCTGGCCAAGGATATTGAACAAGCCAATAGAGTTGTAACGGAATTATGCCAAACGTCCTCCGATAACTTGGCATACATAATGGCACTACCTACAAAGTTTAAGTCCATGTATGAAACCCCTACTCAGCTAAACCTTTATCTAATTACTCAAGCAATGAAAATAGCAAAGGATAACCAACAAACGGTCTTATCTGATAAGTTGGAAAAGAATTTTCAAACACGCTTTGCTAGGTATATGCAACAATAAATAAAAAAAGTCGGCAATTGCCGACTTTTTTTTGATCTAATTCATGCTTACGTGCTGGAATTAGTTTAAATTTCGTTGTAAATTTATTGCAACAACTAAGCCAAAGAAAAAGATATGGAAAAAGCTATACTCCGCATTGTTGTACCATGGGATTTTACTCCAGTTGCAGAAAACGCATTAAAGTATGCTTTGGCTGCCTGCAAAGAGCGAGAATCCTATAAGATTGATTTAATTCATGTGATCTCTCCTGGAGGACTATTTAGTAAAGGAGCCCTTACAAAAAAAGAGGCTGAAGAGAAACTTGGATTGGAAACAAAAAAAATCCTACAAGAACATGGGATAAAGATAAACACCAAAGTTTTGGAAGGAACAATCTTTACAGCCCTAACCGAATACGCTGACGATACCAAAGCTGACTTTGTTATTATGGGTACCCACGGAATTAAGGGCGTTCAAAAATTAACGGGTAGTTGGGCTCTTAAAGTTATTGCAGGATCTAACGTTCCTTTTATTGTTGTTCAGGATGAACCTTCGAGCAATCATGCTCATGTATTTGAGCACATTGTTGTTCCAATCGATTTTAAACCGGAAAGTAAAGAATTAATGATCAAGGCAGTAAAAACAGCAATACATTTTGGATCAAAAATTCACCTCTTTAAACAAAATTCTACAGATCAAGGAGTACTAAAAAAGATCAATTCAAATATGCTCTTTGCAAAAAGTCAAGTTGAAGAGTACCGTATTCCGTTTGAACAGCATTTTGCGGCTAAGACCAGTGGCTTTGCAGATGACATTGTAAAATTAGCACAAGATATCGAAGCCGACTTAATATTGGTAATGACCACAAAAAACATTGACTTTAGCGACTACATTTTTGGAGCTCAAGAACAATATATTATTGCCAATAATGCAAAATTGCCCGTAATGTGTTTCAATCCAAGTATGGTAAGATAGATGTCATTTTTTCCTATAAAAAAAGGCGGCCTAATGACCGCCTTTTTTTATTTATCTGTATAACAATAACCTATTTCTGAATCCGCTCCAGCTGTTCAACAAATACTTTTTGTATTTCAGCTAATCTCTCGACACTGCTACTGGATTCAAAAATACGAACACCATTAACAATTCCTTTTTTCCTGTGAAAAACAGCTAACGCTGCATCGAAATTACTCTCCGACATATTATTTTTAACCATTCTATAAAGAAGAACAAATTCATCCATACTCAGTTCTTTCGGCAGCTCTACATAACGTTCATCTTTTTCATCAAGATCCTTATAGATTGAAGGTGTTAACTCTTCCAACCGAAAATACTTGGAGATAGTAATGGTTGCAAACTCTGAAATTCGTCGTGGTTTTCGAAAGGAAATACCCTCTTCAATGAAAAATCGCATCAGCTCTGGAATCAAGCTAAAGTTTTTCAAATATTTAATCCGTAATCCATAATAAATATCTGAGAGTATAACAAGCTTACAAGGAGCAACATCGTAGCATTGGTTAAACCGCTTCTCCACCAAAGCATTCTTTCTTGCGAGAGTCTCTACCTCAACTTTTTCCTTGGTAATAAAGAAAAGTGTTCTTGGCTTTTCAAAATCAGCCTCAAATTGGCTATGATAACCCGGATAAGGATGGCTATTCTCTAAGACCAACCAGTCGGAAACGTTTAAACTTTCAACGCTTTCAATCTTTGTAAGGGTTCCTATTGTTTCGATAATTACTTGTGTTTCCATCGTTTAAAGTTTTTCCAAAAGATACGAGAAGAAATCAAGTAAGTCAATAGCTTAATGTTTTATCTATCCATCGTAACCTTGCTCAATAAATTGATAGCCAACAAGGCATTTTGCTCAGAATTGCCACATTCGGAAGTAATTTTAAAAACCATTGTATGATCTCGTTTTTCCAATCCATAACCATAGGCCTTATCATAATACTTCAAGGTAATGTCGACAGATTTAAAAAGATTACCAGTAGCCACTCCTTCAACAGCAGCACGAACATTTTCTAATCCAAGTCTTTTTGATAGCTTATTAATACAACCAATAAGTTCCGCTGAAGTAAATGCGCCGTAATCTGAAACCAACCTATCAACGCGAACAGATAATGGCACATTGAGCACTATTGTAGGTGCGGTTGACATCTGAAGAAAAAAAGAATTAGGAATAAAGACAGTCCCAATACTAATGCTCTCATCCTCAATCCAAATTGGCTTATTGGGATCACAGGAGTATAGCTGCTCAAAAAGAAAATTTTCAAACATCTCGGTCGAAGGCTGAGTATTCTGTCCTAATGCTCCAAATGCACTGCCTTTATGGTTGGCCAAACCCTCAAGGTCGATGACTTGCTGGCCCATTTCTCGCAAGTGCTGCAAAACCTCTGTCTTACCACTACCGGTTGGACCGCTTAGAATTACAATTTTCCATTTCTTTGCATAATAGCTTTGGCATAGACTTCTATAAGATTTATAGCCACCCCGAAGAGTTGCTACTTTAAATCCGGCTGTTGCAAGAAGCCATGCTACGCTAGAACTTCTCATTCCGCCACGCCAGCATTGGACAAAAACATCCTTACCGAAGCTATCCCTCCTTACGAGCCGGACAAACCGAGCTAACTTTGGGCCAACAAACTTTAGCCCTAGCTCCACCGCTTCCTGTTTTCCTCTTTTGGTATAGGCTGTTCCAACCAACGCACGCTCTCTATCATCAAACAACGGCAAATTGATAGCACCGGGTATGCATGCACGATCATACTCCCCTGGCGAACGTACATCAAAAATAACCCTTTCGGAACGCTGTAAAAGAAAATCTTCAACTGAAATAGATGTTATTTCCATGCTAATCCTCTAAGAAATTTCCAAGAATAGAGGACGACTCCTTCCCTGAATTTTTACCATAAGGTGCAATGGCCTGTATTAACTTACGTATTGGCATCGATTGAAGCCAAACCTTACCCGTTCCTGAAAGTGTTGCGAGAAACAAACCTTCGCCACCAAAGACCATACTCTTTAAACTACCAACCGATTCAACATTAAAGTCGATACCGGGTTGAAAGGCAACAATACAACCAGTATCTATTCGAAGGGTTTCGTTGTTAAGCGTTTTTTCAATAAGAGTTCCTCCGGCATGCATAAAAGCAAGCCCATCACCCTGAAGTTTCTGTAAAATAAAGCCCTCTCCTCCAACTAATCCAACACCTATCTTTTTATTAAAGGTAATACTAACCTTCGTGCCTAAAGCAGCACAGAGGAAACCATCCTTTTGGACAATCATTTCACCACCTAAAGCAGCAAGATTCATCGGCACGATAGTTCCAGGATAGGGAGCAGAAAACGCGACCCGCTTTTTGCCAAACCCCCGATTTGTAAAATGAGTAAGAAAGAGTGATGAACCGGTCAAGACACGTGCACCCGCTGAAAAAAGTTTACCCATCAATCCTTGTGATGGTTCAGAACCATCGCCCAGCCTAGTTTCGAAATTTATGCCGTCTTCCATATACATCATGGCACCAGCCTCGGCAATGACCGTCTCCAATGGATCAAGTTCAATCTCCACCAGCTGAACATCGTTTCCGATGATCTTGTAGTCAATTTCGTGTGATTTCATAGCAAATATTTAAAAAGGATTTCGATACTTCTCATCACCATCGCTTAAAATATTAATATAGCTATTATAACGAGATAGACCTATTTTGCCTTCCTTCACCGCCTCAATCACGGAACAACCAGGCTCGTGAACATGAGTACAGTTTGAAAAACGACAGCCACTTGCAAATTTAAAGATATCGGGAAAATAGTGCGAAAGTTCACTTTCGGTTATGTCTACAATTCCAAAGCCTTTAATTCCCGGTGTGTCAATAATAAAACCTCCAAATTTTAATGCAACCATCTCGTAGAAAGTGGTAGTGTGCTTACCCTTTAAGTGATACAATGAAATATCTCCGGTTCGAAGAGAATAGCTTGGGTCGATTGCATTTATAAGTGTAGATTTCCCCACGCCAGAATTTCCAGATAAAACCGTAATTTTATTCTTCATTTTTCCCTTTAGGTTATCTAGGCCAATACCCTTTCTTGCAGATGTTTCATATACATCATATCCGGCCTTAGTATAAACTTCCTTATAAAAATTCAACTCCTCTTCCAGCACTCCAACAAACAAATCAACTTTATTAATTACAATTGAAGTTGGAATGCGATATGCCTCAGCAGTAAGAAGAAAACGATCGATAAACTCTAATGGCGTTTTCGGAAATTCAGGAGTAATTACCAAGAATGCATGGTCAAGATTGGCTGCAAGAATATGTGCCTCACGAGATAAGTTTGAAGACTTTCTAATTATATAGTTTTTTCGCTCCTTAACTTCCGTTATTTGGCCCATGGAATCTTCGAGAGTAAAGCAAACTCGATCGCCAACGGCAATGGGGTTAGTAGTTTTTAAACCCTTCAATCGAAGTTTTCCTCGAATCTTACAATGCACCATCTCACCATTGTCTGATAGCACTGTATACCAACTGCCGGTACTCTTCATTACCAACCCCTCCAAGCTCACCTGTGCCATAGAAAATAGTTTATATCAACAATAAATGATAAGTTAAAAAGTTAAATTAAGGTATTCTATTACTGGTCCAAAAATTATAAACAAAAGAGGTCAAAAGCCCTATGACCAATTAACCTCTAACTAATTTCGTCCAATGGCTTAAAACCATTCCCTAAAATTTCGGTAGCATCCAGAACGGTTATAAACGCCGAACGATCTACCTCGCGAATATAGTCTGTAAGCATGGAAAGTTCGCGACGATTAACAACGGTATAGATTATCTTCTTTTCTTCTCGCTTGTATAGACCAACGCCAGGGAGGTATGTTCCTCCACGATTAATATCAAAAAGAATTCTCTCCCGAATCTCCTCATGCTTGTCCGAAATTATTATCATACACTTTTCAGCACTTATACCGGCTAAAACGGTATCAATCACTTTACCTGTAACGAAAATGGTAATCCAAGAGTACAGAGGAATTCTCCAATCACGAAAAACAGCAAGTCCAAATATTACAATTATTGAATCAACGGTCATCAACAGCTGCCCCAGTGGCATTTTCGTATACTTTTCCAAAATCATGGCAATAATATCGGAACCACCAGAGGTCGCCTTCGATTTAAAAATAAGGCCCAGTCCAAAGCCAATGAGAATACCGCCAAAAATACTTGAAAGAAGCGGATCTACATCACTATTAGCAATTAGGGGACGCACTGTTAGCCAGCTATAATCCATAAATATCATACAAAGCACAAACCCGACGATAGTTTTTACACCAAATTTAGGTCCGAGTATCTTAATTCCAAGGATTGTAAGAGGAATATTTAAAATAAAACCCAACGTTCCAATGGGAAATCCACCATTTTCAGCCCCAAGGTGCGGAAACATTCCCTCCGTTAGGAAATTAACTACAATACCAATTCCATATACCCCACCAGGTACAATGTGATGAGGAGAGATAAAATAGTTAAATCCCACCGACATAATGAAACATCCCAAGACAATAAAGCTGTATGCCTTAAACCACTGTTTGGAAAAAAATTTCTCCCTTGTAACGTAAGTCATAAAAGTTAGTTTATAAGATTTTTGATTGATTTAGAAACATGGGCAACTATAGCGAAGGACCATCAACAGGAACCATCTTGTAAAGACGATCAGCTCGCCGAACAGGTGTGGCCACCTTAACAGAAAAAACTTCACCCTTCTCTGCCAACTCAATAGCACCATGATTACCATGAATCTCAGATGCAATACCTTCAACCACACCGGTAGTTGGACCAATAATAATAAAATCATCGCCCCTTTTGAAACAGTCACTTTCCACCAAAAGTTCGGCTACTCCAATATTTGAGAAATAATTAACTACCCTTGCAATGTATACTTTTCGTGTAGTTGCTTTTGAGCCATAAGAATCGTTCCATTCGCCAATTTTTTGACCTAAATAGTAGCCATCCCAAAACCCTCGATTAAATACTTTACTAAGTCGAGTCATCCATCCTGCAATTAAATCTCTATTATAAGTCTGCGCGGCAACAGCAATAATGGCCTCATTGTAGCAAGATGCAACAGACTTAACATAGTCAGCCGAACGAGCTCTCCCCTCAATTTTTAAAACAGAAACACCAGCAGCAATCATTTTATCAACAAATCCAATTGTACATAAGTCCTTGGGCGACATTATGTATTCATTATCTATATCAAGTTGATAACCACTTTCTTTTTCGGTCACCGTATAGGCCTTTCTGCAGGTCTGTTGACATGCACCACGATTGGCCGAAGTGTTCTTCTCATGAAGGCTCAAATAGCATTTTCCCGAAATGGCCATACACAATGCCCCATGTGCAAACATCTCAATTCTAATTTGCTTTCCAGAAGGACCAACAATATTTTGTAAGCCAATTTGCCTTGATATTTCAGCAACCTGAAAAAGGTTCAACTCCCGGGCAAGTACTACCACATCTGCCCAGTTGGAGTAAAAATTGAGTGTTTGTGAGTTACTAATACTTAATTGGGTTGAAAGATGCACCTCGATTCCAACCTGACGGGCGTATGATATTGCAGCTTGATCACTCACAATCACGGCCGAGACACCATTTTTTACGGCAGCATCAATCACCTGTCGCATCAAAGGAAGCTCCTGCTCATATACGATGGTATTAACCGTTAAATAGCTTTTCACATCATGCTCATCACAAATTTGAACAATTTCCGAAAGCTCTTCAAGTAAAAAATTATTGGCAGAGCGCGACCTCATGTTAAGGACGTCCACACCAAAATAAACAGAGTTAGCACCACCTTGTATGGCAGCATATAAGCACTCTCTATTACCAACTGGTGCCATTAACTCTATATCCGCTCTTTGAAACAGCATAGTCATAAATATTGTCCAAAATTACTCATTTCGTGCTATTTTCATTTTATAAGAAGGCTAGAATGTTGCATAACACCATTTGCTACAACGTTGCCCATAAAGACACGCACTAATAAACGGTCTTTTAACCTTACTTATCAAGAAATTTTACCGATTACGCTTAGATGCGAGTAGAATAATGTGGTTTTTAATGGCAGAATAGTCAATCTGTTCCATACACTTAAAGTGTCCTTTAGGGCATTTATCATACCCTATTTTGGAACATGGGCGACACGACAATCCGGCAACTTCGAATATTCGACTCTCATCGCCACTTTTGTATGGATACATGCCCAACTTAGGTGTTGTATTGCCCCACAATGAAATAATGTTGCGGTGAAAAGCAGCCGCAATATGCATTAAGCCGGTATCAGAAGAGATAACGAATAGTGATTCTTTTATCACCACGGCACTTTCAGCCAACGACAACTTCCCACATGCATTAAAAACATGTGTTCCCGCAAGCTTGGCAATACTATCTCCATCGTGCTCATCCTCTGGTCCACCTAGCAAAACAACAGGGATTTCTATGGTGCCACATAGTTCAACTATGCGATGTAATGGCACTCTTTTAGTAAAATGCTTCGCGCCAACAACAATAGAGAAGTAACCCTGTTGAAAATTTTGTGGTAAAAGTTGAGCGGGAGACAAAATACCTGCCGGTAAAAAAAAGTCAAGCCCACCACCATCATCAAATGCACCAAGTTTCTTAACCGAATCGAGATAACGATTGACGATATGAATATTAGGCATTACATCCCATTTCAATGCAACGTATAACCACTTTTTAAAATTAAGCTTACTAAAAGTGAAAGACTTAACATTAAGCAGCTGAAGTTTTAGTATAAAACTTCGCAAGTTATGATGGAGATCAATAATATGGGTATAATGCTCCTGCTTGAGCTGTAATACTAGATTGGATAAACTGCTATCTAAAAGAAATACCTTATTAATATTTGGATTGTACCGAACGATATCATAAAAGGCCTTTTTAGTAACAAAGTGTATTTCTGAATTTGGAAATTTTTTTTTAATCGCCCGAATGACAGGAGTAGTCAGAACTATATCGCCAATGGAGCTAAAGCGAATGATTAAAAATTTTGGCATAATTCTCACTTTGGCAACCGAACGAAAAACATGGAAAGTGCCAGCCACATATCTTTACTCTCAGGGCTGGAAACCCAAAAGGTCTTAGCACCATGACATCCGGTGAAATTTCCTGGCCCATTAATGACCAAATTTCCAGGTGGGATTGACTTTACCATTCGTTCGATATATGGAATTTCTCGTTGAGTGCCAGTAATGAAAACACTCTTTTTGGGAAGATTTATTCGTCGCGTAACATAGGTAGTATCACCAAAATATTCGCCTGGCGAACATGCAATAACACCACCAACCTTCACCGACTGAGACGCAACTATCAAACTTAAAGAAGCACTATAGCTAGATCCAAAAAGAATTACTGGTTTTTGAACAAGGGCTCTAGCGTAGTCGATTGAGGCAAGAATATCGGGTAATGCATCGAGATAACCTTGAGGAAGATTTTCTTTCTTAGCCCTTTCGGCCGTTTCGTTAACCACAAAATTCTCCTGATCACCAGAACGCAAGTCAACAGCTAAACAACTATAGCCCAAGTTAACCAACTTTGGTGCAATCGCTCGATATTCGCCTCTGCTTGACCCCGCTTGATGAAGAAGAATAATTATGGGCGAATTGGGAGGTCCCAAATAAAGATCGGCTGTAATTTGAAGACCGTCGGCTGCGTTGTATGTTACCTTCTGCTGAGCGTATGAAACCACGATCAGCAGCGACAGGAAACAAAACAAAAACAGCCTTTTTGCCATAACATAGCCTTAAGGAACAACCGTTACCTTCTCTCCACAAATAGTTACTCTACTATCAATAACCTCAACAAAGCCAGACTCCACGTCAAAAAGTAAAAAATCATCGTTCTTAAAAGTGATTTTTACCACACCGCTCTCAAGCGAAGAAATCAATGGAGCATGGTTGTCGAGCATCGAAAAAGATCCCTTCTTTCCGGGGACTCTAACCATCATGCACTCTCCAGAGAAATAGACCTTTTCGGGTGAAACAAGCTCAACTATCATTCCGTCAGTTATTTATTCTGCTCGCAACTTTTTTGCTTTCTCAATTGCCTCGTCAATTGTTCCAACGAAACTAAATGCGTTTTCTGGAAGATCATCAACTTCACCGTCCATAATCATATTGAACCCTCTTATTGTCTCCTCAATAGTAACCAACACACCCTTGAATCCGGAATATGCTTCAGCCACATGAAATGGTTGCGACAGGAATCGTTGAACACGTCGTGCACGATGTACAACCAGCTTATCCTCGTCGGAAAGTTCCTCCATACCAAGAATGGCAATAATGTCTTGCAACTCCCGATACCGCTGAAGTAGTCGTTTTACTCTCTGTGCTGTTTCGTAATGTGCCTCACCGACAACTTCAGGTGACAATATTCGTGAAGTAGAATCAAGTGGGTCTACGGCAGGGTAAATTCCTTGTTCAGCAATTTTACGATTCAATACCGTTGTTGCATCAAGGTGACTAAAGGTAGTTGCAGGTGCAGGGTCAGTTAAATCGTCCGCTGGCACATACACCGCTTGAACAGAAGTTATAGAACCCTTGTTTGTAGAGGTAATTCGTTCCTGCATTCCACCCATTTCTGTAGCCAAGGTTGGTTGATATCCCACCGCAGAAGGCATACGTCCCATAAGTGCAGAAACCTCTGAACCCGCTTGGGTAAATCTGAAAATATTATCAATAAAGAATAGAATATCTTTCCCGCTACCAGCTCCCCCGCCATCACGATACGATTCGGCAATGGTGAGCCCTGATAATGCTACCGTGGCACGTGCTCCGGGTGGTTCATTCATTTGACCAAACACTAAGGTTGCCTGAGACTTAGACAGTTCCTCGTGATCAACCTTCGATAAATCCCAGTCGCCCTGCTCCATGCTATGCTTAAACTCATCACCATAGCGTATTACACCGGACTCTATCATTTCTCGAAGAAGATCGTTTCCTTCACGAGTTCTTTCCCCTACACCGGCAAACACAGAAATACCATCATGCTTCTTTGCAATGTTATTGATAAGTTCCATGATTAGAACCGTCTTACCAACACCAGCGCCACCAAACAGACCAATTTTCCCGCCCTTGGGATAGGGTTCGAGTAAGTCAATTACCTTAATACCTGTAAATAAAATTTCATTTTTGGTCGAGAGATTCTGATAAAGAGGTGGCTCTCGATGAATAGGGTAGGAATTTTCATACGACAAAGGTCCAATACCATCAATTGCCTCTCCTATTACATTTAACAAGCGCCCTTTTACCTGATTACCAACAGGCATACCAATGGGAGCGCCAAGGTTAATCGCTTCCATACCTCTTTTCAAACCATCGGTTGAATCCATCGAGATGCATCTAATTGCATTTTCCCCGATATGTTGCTGACACTCTACAATAAGCGCCCGACCATCTTCGCGCATAATTTTGACGGCATCATGTATACTGGGAAGATCCTGGGATCCATTCTCAAAAACGATATCAACAACTGGGCCAATTACCTGAATAATTTTTCCCTGCTTATTTTCCATACTCAATGAATTATTGGAAAAACGATTTTCTTGTCTGACAAAATTAACACAAAAAACATCCCTTGGTTAAATCATTCGTTTTTTTAGCTATTCCTAAACATCATTTTATTTGCGAGACATTCAAGAACACTGATCCGATCCTCTGGCAAGCTAATTTTTCTAAGATTTTCAAAACTAAGGCTGAAGTATTTTTCAATCAACTGTTCGGTTGCAAAATCAACCTTTAAATCACGATAAATGGAGAGTACTCCAGCAATTTTTTTTTCAGGATCAATATCATTTGCATTAAGATAACCATTTAACAAATCCAATTCATTCCCTTGTGCTAGACGTAATGCCGTTATCAGCAGAAATGTTTTTTTATTTGCGACTATATCACCCCCAATTTTTTTACCAAACACGTTGCTGTCTCCAAACGAATCAAGAAGATCATCTTGAAGTTGAAAAGCGATGCCCAAATTTCGCCCAAAGCTATTCATTAGATTCAAATCTGTTTCACTAGCATCACCACAAATAGCTCCAATTGAACAGCACCCTGAAAGAAGAGCGGCAGTTTTTAAATCGACCATTTTAATATACTCCTCTGCTGTAATGAAAGCCTCCTTTTCAAAATTCATATCCAGCTGTTGACCCTGGCAAACCTCGAGTGCAACTTTGTTGAAAACAGGAAGCAGTTTTGAAATATATTGTTGATCCGATTTTTGTAGCATTTCATAGGCAATTACCATAAGCGCATCGCCTGAAAGAATTGCCGTGTTGGTATTCCACTTTTTGTGTACGGTATCCTGGCCCCGTCTCATGTTGGCCCCATCCATTATATCGTCGTGAATAAGGGTAAAATTGTGGAATAGCTCCAATGCCAATGCTGGTTCAACTGCTCGTTGAACATTGTCGCTAAATACATTACAAGCCATTAATGTAATTACTGGTCGAAGACGTTTCCCCCCAGAGGAAAGTAGATATTTTATGGGAGCAAAAAGAGCCAGTGGTTCTCGATTTAATTCCACCTCCATTAGCCCTTTTTCCGCAATTGACTGCAAATCGTCAAAAGAATACATTCTATTTAAAGTTTTTGGTTATCAATATCATCTTTAATTCTAAGCTCACTCAACTCTATATCAATCTCCTCGTTGTAGATAGAAATTAGAGGATCACTGAAAAACTTCTTTTTTTTAAACTTTTCTAAAGTAAGCAAAAGGGTTGGCAGAACAATTAAATTACTAAACATTGCTATTAATAAAGTAAACGAAATAAGCACACCCAACGCAACGGTACCACCGAAGCTGCTTGCAACAAAAATTCCAAAACCAAAAAAAAGAATGATTGAAGTATACAGCATACTTACTCCAGTTTCACGAATTGCAAACCGGACAGATTCTCCAATATTCTGACCCGAGAGCAACATCTCCTGCTTGTATTTTGCCAAAAAATGGATTGAATTATCAACAGAAATTCCAAAAGCAATACTAAATACTAGTACGGTAGATGGTTTTAATGAAATACCAAAATACCCCATAAACGCGGCAGTAAGAAGCAATGGGATTAAGTTTGAAATCAAGGCAAAAAAGACCATTTTGGTAGACTGAAACATACTTGCCATAAAAATAGCAATGAGCATTACAGCAAGAATTAGACTTGAAATAAGATTATGTACTAGATATTCACTTCCCTTCGCATTAACAACACTACCACCCGTTATGGAAACCAAATTAGCTTTACCGTGATAAACACTACGAATATCCTGAGAAATGCTATCTAAGAGGACATTCATTTTTTGCGTGCCCACATCGGCAACATTATACATAATTCGGGCATACCGACCGGAGGAATCAACAAAATTATTAAAAAGCGGATTGTCTGATTTACCCCTAGGAATGTATGTCATTAAAAATCCCATCTCCATTGAAATTGGAAAGCTATATGAACTTACCTGCCCATTATAGTATCCTTGACGGACAAATTTAATAGCCTCAACAATGGAAAGTGGTTTTGATAACTGTGGATAGACTTTCAGCTTATTTTGAAGTTCGTTGATCCGTCTCAAATTTTCATACTGCATCAAGCCCTTTGGCCTCTGCGCATCAATAAGTATTTCAAAAGGCATCAAGCCCGAAAAATTTGATTCAAAAAACTTTAAGTCTTGATAAACTTTATGATTATGTGGCACATCATCCACCATATAACCGTTACTACGAACCAACGATAAGCCAATAACACCGACCAAAATCAAAACGGCCGTTATGCCAAAAACTATTTTCCGATGGTAAAATGTGATATCAACAATAAATTTAGTCACCTTTCGCATATATCTATTTTCGAGATGCTTAAGATGTCTATCGGTTGGTGGTGGAAGGAAACTAAAAATGACAGGTATTAAGGTAATGGAGACGATAAAAACACCAATAATATTCACAGACGCAACGAGTCCAAATTCGCGTAATATTTCGGTTCCAGCAATAACAAACGTACCAAATCCTGCTGCAGTGGTTAAGTTTGTCATAAAAGCGGCACTACCAACTTTTTGAATTACTCTTTGAAGCGCCTTTATTTTATTTCCATGATATCGGTATTCTTGGTGATACTTATTGAGCAAAAAAACACAATTAGGTATGCCAATAACAATTATTAGTGGTGGAATAACAGCGGTGAGGATCGTGACCGGATAACCAAAAAAAGCCAAAGTGCCCATTGCCCATACAACCGAAACGCCGACAACCACAAGAGAGAAAAATACGACCTTAAATGATCTAAAAAAAAGATAAAGAATAAACGCAGTAACCGCAATAGCCAGAAAAATGAAAAAAAACATTTCAGATTTTACCATTTCCGCCATCGTAATCCTGATATAAGGCAAACCCGATATGTGTGTGCTTATTCCCGAATGATGTTCATAAAAGCCTATCTTCTTTACTATTTCTTTAAGTAAAACAACTCGTTGAGCACTCTGAAGTATCTTCTTATCAAGAGACACCACCATTATATAGGTACTCGTTGTATCGTTATAAAGAAACCCCTTATAAAAAGGGAGGTTAAATATTGTTTGTTGTATGCTATCAAGCTGCCCCTGATTGTCAACCGCACCAGAAATAATCTTTTCTAAGTCAAACTTCTTCTCCTCTGAATTTTTTTTGAGCGTATAGATGTCATATATGGAAAAGGCACCTATTACACCATGGATTAACTTTAATGATTGCTCTAAATCACGCCAATCGTTATAATGGTTATAAGAAAAGAACGAGGAATCTGAAACACCAATAAAAACAGCATTACCAGCGGCACCAAATTTTTTTGCAAATTTTTCATAATTAATCTGCACGCTATCTGTTGCAGGTAAAAGGGAAGCTGGTTCATAAAGCATTTTGAGCTGAGTTGCCTTATATCCCATCACCAGCGTAATTATGGAGACAATAACAATAACAACTGGACGGTTCTTAAGAATCAACCTAGCAATAAATTGAAACATTAACGTGAGTATTTAATATGGTAGAATTCACTTTTTGTTTGCAAACGACAAATATAGTAAAGTAACAAAAAACCTTTTGAGACTTTCAACTTTAATGATAAAAAACAACACTATAGATAATCCTTATTTGATCTACTTTTCCATTGTAACAATTTGTCTTACATTTGTCTGCTTGAATTGAAAATACAGAGCAATGAGTAATGCGTTTTTTGGATTTTTAACACTAATCGGCTCTTTAGGCTTATTCCTTTTCGGGATGAAACTGATGAGCGAGTCTCTTCAAAAAGTTGCCGGCGATAAAATGCGCAACATTCTTGCCGCCATGACCACGAACAAGGCAACAAGAATACTAACCGGCGTAATGGTAACGGCAGTTATACAATCGTCATCGGCCACTACGGTTATGATTGTTAGCTTTGTGAATGCCGGTTTAATGTCGCTTACCCAGTCAGTTGGAGTAATTATGGGTGCGAATATTGGAACCACGGTAACGGCATGGTTAATCTCCATTCTTGGCTTTAAGTTCGACATTAGTCATATCGCATTACCCTTAATTGGAATTAGTTTTCCTTTGTTATTTTCAAAGGTTCATCGCTACAAATTTACGGGCGAACTCATTGCTGGTTTTGCCCTGCTCTTTATTGGTCTTAACTTTCTAAAAGATTCTGTACCAAACATTAACGATAATCCGCAAATCCTTGAGTTCATTAAAAACTATACGAATCTTAGATTACTCTCCACCATAATTTTTGTATCCATAGGAACCCTACTTACAATAATTATTCAGTCCTCAAGTGCCACCATGGCCCTGACGTTGGTAATGTGCTCCAACGGATGGATCTCGTTTGAAAGTGCCGCAGCAATGGTGCTAGGAGAAAATATTGGAACCACCATAACTGCAAACATCGCGGCAATGGTGGCAAATGTATCGGCAAAGCGAGCAGCTAGGTCTCACTTTATTTTTAATGTTTTTGGTGTAATATGGGTAGTCTCGCTATTCCATCCATTTTTAAGGCTCATTGCCTATATTCTTACCTCGTCAGGAGCTCCATCACCCTTTATTGCCATTGCCTCAATTCCTATCGCACTCTCTCTCTTCCATACAATTTTTAATATTACCAATACGCTTCTACTCGTAAATTTTACAGGCCTCATTGTACGAATTGTAACTAAGATGGTTCCTGTTAAGGATGAAGAGGAGGAAAATTTTAGGCTTAAACATATAGAAATAGGTCTACTATCTACATCAGAACTTTCATTGCTTCAAGCAAAGAAGGAGATTATTACCTATGCAAGAAGAACAAATAAAATGTTCTCATTTGTGCGAGAATTGTTTAAAGAAACCAATGGGAAAAATTTTGAGCAAATCCACAATCGAATAATAAAATATGAAGAGATAAGTGATCGGGTGGAACTTGAAATTGCAACCTATCTTACTCAAGTTGCAGAAGGCGACCTTAGCGAAGAGAGTTCAAAACGAGTTCATGCCATGTTAAAAGTTATCAGTAATATAGAGAGCATAGCTGACTCTGCATATAATCTTGGCAAAACCTTAGAGAGAAAAAGACAAAACAATATTTGGTTTCAGCAGGAAATACGAGATAACATCAATAGCATGTTTGACAAGGTAGACGAAGCTTTTGCCGCCATGTTAGAAAATGTAGAATTAGGTTACGGTAAAATATCGCTCGATAACGCAAATGCTATTGAAGAACAAATTAATCAACTTAGAAACGCACTCAGAGAAGAGCATATTCAAAACGTTGAAAATAATAAGTATAAATATCTAGCAGGGGTAATTTACAATGATCTATTTTCCGAAAGTGAAAAAATGGCAGATTACATCATCGATGTTTCAGAAGACATATACTCTATCAAACCAATACCTTACGAATCAAAACCGCAGTATAAGTACATACCCGAATAACTAATTCATAAAAAAGCCCGTTGAAAATATTCAACGGGCTTTTTTAAAAGTAAATACCTACTTAATTTTTAAGTGCCTCAGCACCTGTAGTAATTTCAGAAATCTCATTAGTAATTGCAGCCTGACGAGCCTTATTGTATTGCAAACTAAGCTGTTTAATTAGGTCAGTTGCATTTTCTGTTGCAATATGCATGGCCGTAGTTCTTGCACCGTGTTCAGAGGCCACCGATTCGAGAAGTGCACTAAACAACTTCACCTTTATAGCCTGTGGAATTATCTCACTTAACAACCCGTTCATGTCGGGTTCAAGAATAAATTTGGGCATGAATCGAGAATTCTCTTTAATTTTTGCAGTGAAAGGTAAAATTATCTCTTGAATAGGTTGCTGAATACCTGCACTAATAAACTTGTTATAAATTATTTCAACCCGTTGAGTTTTCTCCTCTATAAAAGATGAAATTAATCCATCAGCCAAAACTGAAAGCACCTCGCGATTTGGTTTATCAACGACAGACCGATAAGGGCCAGAAACATTAATTCCTTTTTTAACAAAATGCTCGTGACCATGTCGACCAAGAACTATAAGGTTAAAAGTTATCTCCGGATTTTTTTCTTTATATTCCATCATGGCCCTCTCAGCCAACTTTATGGCGTTGGCATTAAATGTTCCACATAAGCTACCATTCGCTGTAAACACAACAAGCGTCACATTAGAAAGTAGGCTAGGTGTTTTTGCCAGAGGAATATTTTGCACTATCTCCTTATCGGCTACCAAGTTTGAAACCATATCGAAAAGTTTGGTACTGTAAGGCCTTACTCTAAATATGGAATCCTGCGCCTTCTTCAACTTAGCTGCCGATACCATTTTCATGGCACTGGTTATCTTCTTTGTTGAAGTAACCGAGGTAATTCGATTTCTAATCTCTTTTAAGGAGGGCATCGTTCAACAGTTATTTAACAAATCGTTTAGCAACATCCTTTGCTACATCAGTAAGCAAAGCGGAGAGTTCGTCATTAATGATACCACCTTCCAGTGGTGTTAGGATAGCATCTTGGTATTTTGATTCAAGCAGCTCAAAAAGAGAGATCCTAAAATCTTTAACTTTTTCAGCGGGAACATCCTTCAGCAATCCCTTAGTTCCACAAAATATAATTGCAATTTGTTTCCCAACGGGCATTGTAGCATGCAATCCTTGTTTCAGAATTTCAACATTCTTTGCTCCTTTATCCAAAATTGCTTTAGTTCCGGGATCCAAGTCACTACCAAACTTAGAGAATGCCTCCAATTCACGGTACTGCGCTTGATCAAGCTTTAGAGTACCGGCAATCTTTTTCATCGATTTTAGCTGTGCATTGCCGCCAACTCGGGAAACAGAAATACCGACATTAATTGCAGGTCGTATACCAGCATTAAATAGATTCGATTCCAAAAAAATCTGTCCATCGGTAATCGAGATAACATTAGTTGGAATATATGCAGAAACGTCACCTGCTTGGGTTTCAATAATAGGTAACGCCGTAAGCGAACCACCACCCTTTACCATTGATTTAATTGATTCAGGTAAATCATTCATCTGCTTGGCGATATTATCTGACTTAATAATTTTTGCAGATCTTTCAAGGAGACGACTATGCAAATAGAAGATATCGCCAGGATAAGCCTCACGTCCTGGAGGACGACGCAGAATTAAAGAAACTTCTCTATAGGCAACAGCTTGCTTTGACAAGTCGTCAAACACCACCAATGCGTGCCTACCGCTATCTCTAAAAAACTCGCCAATTGCGGCACCGGCAAAAGGCGCATAGAACTGTAATGCCGCAGGATCAGAGGCGGGAGAAGCAACAATTATAGTATATTTTAAAGCATCGTGCTCTTCAAGTGTTTTGGCAATGTTTACCACCGTGCTGTTCTTTTGTCCAATAGCAACATAAATGCAGTAAACGGGTTCTCCCTTTTCGAAATATTGACGTTGATTAATAATGGCATCAACGGCAATCGTTGTTTTTCCCGTTTGCCGATCACCAATAATTAATTCACGCTGTCCACGACCAATGGGGAACATTGCATCAATGGCAATCAATCCTGTTTGAAGAGGTTCATTAACTGGCTGCCGAAATATTACGCCAGGTGCCTTACGCTCCAGTGGCATCTCATACAACTTTCCAGAAATTGGGCCTTTGCCATCAAGAGGTTGACCAATGGTATTTACCACCCGACCAAGCATGCCCTCACCTACATTAATTGAGGCAATTCGGCCGGTTCCTTTAGCTGTAAATCCCTCCTTGATTTCTTCGGAAGATCCCAGCAATACCACGCCAATATTGTCTTCCTCGAGGTTAAGAACAATACCCATAATGCCATTTTCAAACTCAATGAGCTCGTTCGACCTTACATTTGTCAACCCATAGAGGCGAGCAATACCATCACCCACCTGCAGTACTCTACCTATTTCCTCAAACTGGCTATCGGCTTTTAATCCAGCTAGTTCCATCTTAAGGATTTCAGCTATTTCTCCTGGCTTAATATCGGCCATATTGCTTTTTTGTTAAATTAACTATTCTGGTTTGCCTCCAGTATTCTATTTTTGAGATACTTTAATTTGGCTGCAATGCTAGCATCCAACATTTGATCATTCATGGCGAGAGTAAAACCACCTATCAATTCAGGCTTTGTGAAAAAGTTCATCTCTACACTCCCCGTCAGCAAATTCTTGATATTTTGCTGTATTTGATTACGCTCTTCAAGCTCTATCGCTACTGCCGAGGAAAAATCCACCTTAATAATCCCCACAAATTTCCTATATATTATAAAATAGGAAATCAAAATATTTTTTAAGTAGGCCTCCCGTCTTTTCCTAACAAGAAAGATCAAAAATCTTAGGCTAACAGGATTTAGCGTCCCTGTAAAGACACGTTCAATCAACTCTGCCTTTTTTGACGGAAAGATTACAGGCGAACTAAACAACTCCTGCAACTCGGTGCTTGAATTAATTATTTTATAAACACTTAACATGTCTAAATAAACCAATTCAGCGGCATTTTGGTCAACAGAATACTCCTGCAATGCACGAGCATATTTTACAAAAAGACGACTTTGGTTCATTTATCAGCTCAGCTTTATGTCCTTCAACAATTCGTTTATTAAATTCTCCTGCGCCGATTTACTTGCCAGTTCTTTCTTCAGCAACTGCTCGGCAATGTCAATAGAAAGAAGAGCTGCTTGTCTTTTAAGGTCAGCCATAGCTCTCTCTTTTTCTTGTTGAATCATTATTTTGGCTAATTCCATCTGCTTACGAGTCTCCTCCATTGCAGCAGACCGAGCTTCACCAATGATGCTCTCCTTTAAAATGCGAGCCTCCTTGATAATCTCCTCCTGTTGAACTCTTGCTTTTGATAAAACAAGATTCCCCTCAGTTTGAAGAGAAGCAAACTCCTCCCTAGCCTTTTGTGCCGATTCAAGAGAACGCTTTATGGACTCTTCCCTATTCGACAGTGCATTAAGCACACTTGGCCAGGCGTATTTATAAAGGATAAAGTAGACTAGCGAGAATGATAATATCATCCAAAAAATAAGGCCAAAATCGGGTATTAATAGTCCCATAATGCAATTTTTCTTTTAAAGAATAAGAGCCAAGAACGAAATAATGATGGCAAAAAACGCAACACCCTCTACCAACGCAGCGGCAAGAATCATGTTGGAACGAATATCACCCATCGACTCTGGTTGGCGAGCAATTGCCTCTAAGGCAGAACCACCAATTCGACCAATACCAATACCTGCTCCAACAGCAGCTAATCCAGCGCCAATCGCACCACCTAGTTTTGCCCAAGCCATTCCAGATGCGGCTGCTTGGAGAATAATTCCTAATGTTACCATGTTCGTTATGTTTTTGTTAAACTATTAATTGTGATGTTTCAGATCTACCTTGGCCATGCCAAAATATATTGCTGAAAGCATTGTAAACACATATGCCTGAATAAAAGCCACAAGTAATTCCAATAGCGTCATAAATACCGTAAAAGTAATCGTCAAAACAGAAAAACCATAACCGGCAACAGCCGACATCTGCCCAAAAATAAAGATGAGTGAAAAGAATACGATAGCAACCATGTGGCCCGCTAAAATATTGGCAAATAGTCGAATCATAAGAATGATTGGTTTAGTTAAAATCCCAGTAAATTCGACTAAGGGCATGAGCGGAATTGGGTATTTCAACCACCACGGTACTTCTGGATTGTTGAAAATTTCAATCCAATAGCCCTTATTGGTGCTTAAGGTGGTAATCACAAATACAACTATCGCCAAAATCATTGTAATGGTGATATTTCCAGTTAGGTTTGCCCCACCCGGAAACAAAGGAATAATCCCCAACATGTTTGAAAACCAGATGAAGAAAAAAACTGTCAGTAGAAACGGCATAAACTTTTTATACCGTTCGGAGCCAATAGAAGGGATGGCTATTTCGTCACGAATAAAAAGAATTATTGGTTCAAACAGATTCTGCATCCCACGTGGTGCTGAATTGGGATTCTTTCGATAATGTTTTGCTATCGAAAGAAATACCCAAAGCAAAATCAGGATAACAAAGAACAGTGAAAGTGCATCTTTAGTTATCGAAAAATCCATTGGTCTATACTCCGCAGGAGTTCCGGTTGGATCAACTATGGATTCAACTATTTTTCCTTGATAAAAGCCGCTCTTACTAAGATAGAATCCGCCATATTCCCCTGATTGAATTCGGTTAGACATGAAAAACGTCAGACCGCTATACTTGGAGTAGAGAATAACTGGTAACGAAATTGATATTTGTTTGCTCCCAATATCGGTAATATGCCAATGATAGGAATCCTGAATATGCTCCATCACAAAATCACCCGGAACAAATTTCTTTGTGGAGTTATTCCCGTTTTCCTGACCCATACCTGGCAAAAAGAGAGCCAGAAGTATAAGTATTCCAAAAAGTTTTTTTAAACCGCCCACGAGTTTTTTTTGTGCGAAATTTAATTCTTTTTCTTGGTATGTGCTTCCGATTTTTGAAGTAATAATACAATGTCGAAAGCTAAAAATGCCAAATACAAAACTAACAATGAGATAAGGAATGAAAACGTATGCACATTTATCAAAAAGACATAGATAAATATCGATAAAAGCATCAAAATAATCTTAAGACCACTAAAAAGGATAAAACGTTTAAAGAAAACGCTAGGGTTCCCCTCAAGCGCGTTTTCAAGCATCCGGAGACCAACAAATGAGTATATCACAAAAAACATCCAAATAAAAGGGAATAGACAAAAATAAGCGTTGGGAGAGAGAAATCGAAAAAAGAAAAAAGCAAGAATTGCAATCGACCCAGAAAACAGCAAGACAAGTTTATCGTGCTTCGACAAAAAAAAGATTTTCATTTGGTTTCAAATTAAGCATTATTCTATTCTCGCTAAAAACCATTAGATACAAATCAACCATTTATCATTAAGCGTTTTTAGGCTAAAAAATAACAACGGGCGAATCCAAAAAAGATTCGCCCGTTTATAAAGAGATGATTTATAATGTCTCGCTATCCTTTTTTGGCAACTCGTTGGAGAATATCGACTGCGGTGTTTCCGTATCAGTCATATTACAATAACCAGTAAAACGCGATCCTGGTTCAACTGAAAATTTTCCAGTAGAGATATCTCCAACAACTCTGCTAGAAGATTTAAAAGAGAGAAGCTCGTTAACGGTTATTTTGCCCTCTACTAAACCAGATATATCAGCATTCTTACAAGAGATTTCACCCTTAATTTTACCGGTTTCACCTACCACTACTTTTCCTTTTGTGGTGATATTTCCAGTAAGTATTCCATCAATTCGAAGATCACCATTTGAATTGATATCTCCTGTTATTTCGGTTCCACCACCAATTAAGTTGATGTTTGCTGAAATTGTTTCTGTTTCGTTGTACTTAGCCATAATAATATATTTAAAGAGTCTGTTTTTGTAGCAAATATAAAAAAATGAGAGGTAACAGAGCTAATAATTATCAGTTCCAATATTTTTAATGGAACAACAATCCGAAGATTGTCTACGAGGAAATGAGTTGTTGGTTTCCCTTAATCTTCTATTTTTTCCTGTTCATCACCAAATTGCATACTATCCAAGTCATCAGGCTCATCTTCGTCAATTTCATCAATCCACACATTTTTAGGAAAAGTAGGCCCTTTTTTTCTGAGAATAAAGGCGAGCACAAACCCTACAATACCGCCAAAAAGATGTCCTTCGTATGAAATTTCTGGAAACTCAGGTAGTATTCCCCAAACCATTCCACCATACTCCAACACAACAACGAGAGACACAGAAAGAAGTCGGACGTTTTGTCTAATCAATCCACTAAAAAAGAGAAATGAAGCCAACCCATATACAACGCCAGAAGCACCAACATGGTATGCGCCTCGACCATAAAACCAAGTTAATGCACCACCAACAAGCCAACAACTAGACAAAACAAACAAACCAAGATCTTTATAAAAATAGAAAACACCTGTAAGCAATACAAAAAACGGAACACAATTAGAAATAAGATGGCTATAGGAAGAGTGAATAAAAGGAGCAGATAAAATTCCAGCAGCACCATGAAAATCACGTGGTAAAATACCGTAATGGTAACCATCAAACAGACCAAGCTGTTGGAGTAAAAAAACTAGGATAAACAAAACAATAAGGAAAAGCGGGATTGCAGCACTAAGCAATAATCGTTTAAGCGAATTGTCCATACTCATTGAATCTTTCTGCTACCATCAAAAAAAACACGTTTTACTATAGTTGGGTTTTGTATCTCATTATAAAATTGTTCAAGATATTTTAGTTTTCTACTCTTCTCAACCAAAAAGGGGAATGGCAAATCGTTTGACAAATCTAAAATTAGCTTGTGCTGTTTGTTGAACAGATCCAGCACCGAGTAAAATTCGCGTCCAGTCCGCTCATAACCTCTGTAAAGGCGGTCCGTTACATGATGTATTCCAAGCATCGGTTGTGGTTGAGCGTATGCTGCATCGACCAATCCAGAAAAATCAAAATCATAGGTAACCGGAATGAGTGGCTGGCTCGGATTTCCGACAAAAAGGTCAATATTATGACGAGCCGCAACAGACCAGTCTGTATTTCCAATTAAATATTGAAATATAGAGATAAGTGTCATTTGAAAGCTATCAACCGACTCTTGATGTATGTTAGCAAGATTAACAAAGGACACACAATTTCGTTTTTCGAATTCGCTAACGCTTTCAATAAAAAAACCGTGTCTAACTAAAGTCTTACTTATTCCAGAGCTATCAATATACTTAATATTCAGTAATCTAACTTTATATGAAAATGGAGTTAATGAGTTATATATTTTGTAAGCCAAATATTCTGACAGTAAATTTTCCTCATCACTTTTTTTCAATCGACAATGAGTGACTAGTTTTAATTTATTCTGTCCTCGAAATAGCGTTTGGTCTACTTCCGATTTTTTAAAATTAACGAGAATCGGTGGCATTCTACAAACATCCTTCTGCCGTCTATAGTGACCTCGTGGTCGTATTTTTACATTAAGTGTTACATAGGTGGAATCGTCATTGAAGTAGGATATGGTTGCTGGCACATATATTTTCTCATCGTAACCAATCGCATTAAAACGCTTAAAATTTGTTACTACTTGAATATCGACAACAGAATCCGACTGAAATAGTAAGGAAGAACTTCTTTTACATGAGATCGGCTCAGCAAATTTTGGCTTGATAAAATCAATATCCTGTCCATAGGAACGATAAAAACCAAAGGATAAAATGAAAATGAAAAACCCAATAATCGCCTTCATTATTATTCCTTATTACTAAGCAAAAAGACCTTTTCCCCATTTCCGTATACCCTATAAAATCGGTCATTTTCAATAAATAACGCCTGGAGCCGACTGACCGGAGAGTTAAAAGGTACATTAATCGGTATTACAGAGTTGTTGTAGGTGGGAGAAATACTGACTACTTCCGTATGACCAATAATTTGTTGTTTAATTCCGAAATACTTATTTACAGCATCAACATCATTTTGAATAACTTGAGGTCCATAGAGAGACTCCATAAAATATCCCCGGTACCAAAACAGCCCCATTTCTCCAGTCAAAAACAAAAATCGTTCCCGCTCAAATCCATCCAAATCCTCGATATTTAAAAATTGATTAACCAAACGATTAATGGTTAATAGGGAAAAATTGTGTCTCAAAAGACTTGGTGAAACTCCAGCATGAGAAAAAAGCAAATTTCCAATTCTAATAATGCTTTTCTGATTCCGAATCCAATTACCTAAAACATATTCCTTTGTAAACAAGTCTTTATATTCGATTCCATTTTTCGAACACAGCGTTAAATACTTGCTATTTAAATACCGGGTATCTCCTGTTAACTCCATTAAATCATGATTACCCAGTAGCACAAAAACATCACCACCGAAATTTCTTGCCTCATGCTGTAACCGATAAACCAACCAAAGTGTTTCTGTTACTTTGTTACCTCGATCAAATAGATCACCAATAAAAACAAGAAAACCATTACCATAGCTCCATTGGTTATTATTATCAATCACATGATTATTCCGAAGTAATACAACAAGGGAATCAAATTCACCATGAACATCGCCAACTGCCAAAACACGCGAATATTCCTTTAAATCGAATTTTTGTGATTTTCTTTCAAGTGGATAAATTGTATAGGTCGAATTCGCTTCAAAAAACGATGTAAATGAGGTAGGCTTTTTTTTATACGGAATAGTATTCTGTATAATTGAAAAAGATTTTGAAGTGCTATCAAACGATAAATATTGAATCTTTAATGCCTTTGGTGAATTAAAATATAGATGAGGTCCATCATAAAAAGAGGACAAATAAGGTATATACTTATTCCCAATAGCAAGTTTAATTAGTTCAGAAACACGTGATTCGCTGTATTTCTCAGCATAATCAAGGGCTGAACTATTTACGATATTTTTTACTTCAGGGTCGGCACCATGGTCTAATAAAAGTTTTACAACGTTTAGGCGACCGTATCGAGCGGCATAAATTAGTGCAGTGTTACGTCTAGAGTTTAAGGCATTTACATTTGAGCCAATTTCGATTAAATAACGACCAATTTCTATTTTTCCATGAATAGATGCAAACATAAGTGCATTCAAGTCATTGTATAACAAGTTGGTGCTGGCTCCTTTTTTTACAGCGACTTTAACAGCAGCAAGATTGTCCTCTAAAATTGCATGAAAAAGGATTGGTTCCGATGGATTCCCCAAAAAACTATTAATACTATCAGAATTTAACAGTTCGCTAAAAACATCAATTTGATTGGTGTGAAGGGCATTCAACAAGGCTGAATCAGCAGCATTTCCTTGAGCCAACAGCCCCGCTGATGAAAACATCATTAAAAACAAAAAACAAAATTTTTTCATGTTAATGTTGCTCCAATGTTTTTATGATTATACTCAAACTCCCAACAAATAGCCCATTAATAGTAGAGACCCAAATTTGCCCCTCATAATCCTCAAAAATAAAAAAAACACGATCATTGCTTAGTCCATCTTTTTGTCCAAAACGATGCCACTTCCCAAGTCGGTAATATGAAAGGCCAAGTCGACTTTTTTCTTTGAGACTTCCTCCAAACCAGATACCGCCCGACCGATCTGCAAACATACAATCGACTGAATATTTTCCCAAAAGAGGGAATTCGTAATTTTGAAATTGGCCATTACTGAGAAGAGTAACTCCCCCAGATTGACTGTCGAAATATCCACCAAACCACATTCTATTCAGGTAATCTTCAATAATGGTCCCAACGCAGTTATCGACCAAACCATCGTTCATCGTATAGGTGTGCCATCGAAAACCATCAAAAACACTTATGCCTTCGTTCCCAAATTTACTTCCTGCCCAAATAAAGCTGCGAGAATCTTCACAAAGTACTGTTGCCGAAGGAATAACGTTTGTATCATCAAAACCGATGAAATGTCCATCTAAAAATTGGAATATACCAGATTCGGTAGCAACCCAAACACGATGATGCTTATCGACAAGGACATCATTGATTCGAATATCTGGAAGGCCCTCCTCTGTTCCAATATACTTAAAGGTGGTATCGGATTGTTCTAATATTCCATTAAAAGTGGCAATCCACATTTCACCAGAGGGAAGCTCACAAAGCTTATTTACCATTGGAAGCGCAGAAAAATTCTTCACAGACCAAGCACGCCACTTTGAAAGTCGATAGTTTGCAACCACGATGGTATTGGATGCTTGAGGCGAAAATCCGCCAGCCCAAATGGAACCGTCTGAAGCGACAACAATTTTTTGATAAGTTGCCTCCGGCAGTCCATCATCAACAGAAAAAATCTTCGTCGTATTTCCTTTTTTCAAAATTATATTCCCCAAACCATAACCATCACCTGTTGCAAACCAAAGTGCAGAATCACTTGTTTGACAAGCAGAAAACACCATATACTTAAAGTCGGTTTCCTGTTTAAACAGGGTCTGGGAAAATCCAGATATATTGGAAAAAAGGAGTATGCTGAACCAGCAAAAACGCCACATATTTAAATTTTTATACCCACCACCAAAATGTCGTCAATCTGTTCGTTGTTTCCCTTCCACCGATGAAAAATATCTTCGAGTAAAGAAGATTGTTCGTTGATATCTGAATGGCTTATATCAAGAAGTGTATTAATAAAGTTTTGCCTCATAAATTTCTTCCGATTCTGTCCTCCAAACTGATCAATAAAGCCATCGGAAAAAAGGTATATGGTATCCTCCGGTTGAAGCTGAATTACATGATTTGTAAACCGCCGATTCAACTTCTTGATTGATATTCCAATGGAACAGGAATCTGGCTTAATCTCATAAATTTTACCTTGTCGAACATAAACCAGCGGGCATAAAGCACCGCTATATTCCAACTCAAGAGTATTGATATCGAGGCAACAGAATGAAATATCCATACCATCCTTAAGCACAAGATCTTCCTCCTCTTTTCGGAGTGAGATTCTGATTTGATCATTGAGGAATTCTAGAATGTCAGATGGTTTTATAATTCCATTTTCGTTAATTGCTCTATTTATCAAATCGTATCCCACAATGCTCATAAAAGCACCAGGAACTCCATGGCCAGTACAATCTGCCGCAGCAAAAAGTATTTTATCGTCTCGTCGACCAAACCAATAGAAATCGCCAGAAACAATATCCTTAGGCTTAAAGAATATGAAAGATTTTGCAAATAATTCACGCACCACCTTTATGGGCGGCAAAATAGCCTTCTGAATTTGTTCTGCATACTTTATGCTATCCGTAATTTTATTGATGTAATCTTCAATAATTCTATAGGCATCCTCTAAATATTTATTTTTCTGCTTTATACTAATCCCCTGTTTTTCTATCTCTTCCTTTTGGGTTAGTATTTCCTCTTTCTGCATACTAAGCGCCATATTGATTTCCTCAATCTCCTGTTTTTGCATTTGGAGTTTTGTGGCAGCACGACGTTTAATTCGAAAAGCATTGTATATAAGGGCAATCAATAGAAAAGCCATTATAATACCTAGAATTAAACTAACTGTTATAACACTCTGTCGTCGTATCTCTTTTTCCTGAATTTCTTGATTTTTGCGCAAAAGTTGATTTTCTTTTTCGGCCCTATCGGTTTTGTACAGCGTTTGAAGCAAGGTAATGCTTCGTTGTGCCTTTTCGTTTAGAATGGAATCTTTGTAGATCATGGCGGTATGGAAATAGTCCAGCGCCTTAACCGGGTTACCTCTTTTCTCTTCCAAAAGCGATAAATACTGATACGCCTGCTGCATTTCCCATTTTGCACCAATATTTTTTGCAACATTTAAACCTTCCGAAAGCGAAAGAAAAGCTTGATCAAAATATTTTAACGCAAGCTTTGCCTTACCAATATTAATATAACTATTCGCAATAAATTTCTTATCGCTTAGCAACTTGTCAATTGAAAGTGCCTTTTGGTAGTAATCTAAGGCAGTAAAATTATCGCCAATATTAAAGTAAGTATTTCCAACCCCGTTATAGCAAATGGCTAATCCCTTTAGACTATTTATTGACTGATTAATTTTTAATGATTCGAAGTAGTAGGTACGAGCCGTTTTTTGATCGCCTTTAAACTCATAAACCTCTCCTATATTATTGAGATTTATTGCAATGCCAAGCTGATTATTCTCCTTTTTAGACAGTGATAATGCCCGAATAAACATTTCCAACGCACCATCATAGTTCTTATTCAGATTAAAAATATTTCCAAGGCTATTTAACGAAACAGAAATAGCATACTGATCGCCAATTTCCTCAGCATAATTCAAAGCTTTATGGTGATAAAATGCAGCTAATGAAAATTCATCCATTCGTCGATAAACAACACCAATATTATTATAAACTTTGGCTAATAATTGTTTATTCTGAAGTCGTTCCGCAATATCCAGCGCTTTGTTATGATTCTCTAAAGCAATGTCATATTGAGAAATATCTCTATAGTAAACGCCATATGTGTCGTAAGTAAAAGATATGAGGACCGGACTTTTTATTTTAATGGCTATATTAAGTGCTTCCTGCAAATAAATTCTTACGTCGCCAATTTGCTGAGGTGCCTTAATTAACTTTTCAGCTATTTTTAAAAGAAGTTGCACTTTTGTGCTATCATCTTTATTATTCGTCAGAGATAATTGCAAATAAAGTGAATCTATCTCCGTGTTTGGCTCAGCAGAAATTGGGGCTGAGACAACCGATAGAAATGCACAAACAAACAGAAACACAATTACCTTTGCAACAACTTTCATAGGCTAAAATACACAATCTGCAATATAATAACTTTTATAGAGCCATGCGGTATAAAACGAAGATTTCGGTCATTAAGCAATCCACAAATCTTACCAAGACGATTAAAAAAATAATCAAATGGAGCCTACCAATAATCCTGCTTTTTTTTATAATTCTAATGGTTCTTGGTGCCATGTTCCAACAGCGAGTGGTAACGTGGCTTGCCAATGGCATAAAAAAAGAGCTTGCCATTCCGCTGAAGGTAAAAAATATCCGATTCTCTCTCATCGAAAATTTCCCCAACACATCGGTTATCCTCAATGATGCTGTAGCATATTATCCTAGTAACAATCAAAAGGATACGCTTCTAAGTGTTAAAAAAATCTACTTAAACCTCAATCTAATTTCGCTGATTCGGGGAGAAATACATATCCGCAGTTTCGAATTTAATCAAGCTCGAGCTAATGATATTTTGGATAAGGATGGTAAACAACCAACGATTAAAATCTGGAAAAACCCATCGGCCAATAGCGATTTAGCTAATAATTTCATGATAAGAAGAGTTTTTATAGAAGACTTAACCGTTCATATATGGGAAATCGGACAAAAACATCGCATAGTTAATATCGATAAAATCCACTTTAAAGGAAGCCTAACAACAAAGAAGATATCTGGTAAAGCCACATTGCGCATTAGCAAATATATTACTGATTCAGGTATACTCGATCATATAATTAACAATAAGGCAACTATAGATATTGACGGTGATTACATATATGGTCAAAACCTATCTGTGTCTAAATTATTGATTACAACTCCAAGTTTAGAGTCAAGTGGTAGCTTTTCTATTATCCAAAAGGGCTCAGGGAAGGGCGGTAATTTTGACTTTTTCCTTGATCATATCAATCCCGAACTCGCAAGGTACTTTATTAATACCAAGAAGATGGATATTATATCGCTGGGACACCATAAAGTTCATGTTACGGGAACGATTGTTGGACCAGATATTACGGATATACATTTCGTCATTAATTCTATGCTGAAAGACGGAGCTATAACCTACGACAAAACGCTATCTATCAAAAATTTAAATTACAATTTGAGTATTTTAGGAAATATAAAACAGCAAGTAATTTTTCCACAAGAAATAATCTGTAGAGATATTTCATTCGATTTAAACAGCAAACCGATAAAGGCCAACTTCAATATTTTGCTCCAAGAAAAAAAATTTAGTCTGTCATCCCAAGGAAGCATATCACCGGCAGTCCTTTCTCAAATACTTAGAATTAATTCACCAGCAATTGATGGTGATGACATTAATTTTTTAATATCAATAAAGTCCATTAATTTTATAATAAAGAATCCATTATCGTCCAATCTCTCAATAATAGGTAATATCGATTTACACCGGCTAAACATTAAACTCGACCACATGTATCTTCATGATATCAGTGGTGAATTGGAAATAGATGATACGCTAACATTTAAGAAAATTAGCATTGATGGAGACCTTGGACAACTTCAGCTGGATGGAATAATTCCACATTGGAAACAGACGTTTCTATCTTCAGAAGATAGAGCACCAGTTGACCTAACGGGATCGGTAACCACTACTTTACTTAATCTTAATTTACCGGCATGGGGTATAAGTCAAAATGAAAAACAGACTATTGCCCAAAAGGATACCACGGGAACACCAATAAGAATTGGTCAAATAAAGCTCAATTTTTCGTCCCAAAAAATAATTCTTCATCAGCTCAGCGGCCAAAACGCACAAGGGTTAATAATATATATTCCGCATGAAATGTTTGCCATTGAAAATGCAACATTTAACTCCTTTGGCGGAAAAATGCAGTTTGGTCTAAAAAACCAGATTACCCATCAAGGCAACACCATATCCATCGCAGGAAAAATTGAACGAATGGATATTGATAGCCTGTTTAAGTCGTTCAATAACTTCCACCAAAGTTTTATTACTGGAGATAATTTATCAGGAAAAATAACCGTTGATTTTCAACTTGTTGGAAATATTCAAGATGGGAATCTACTAAATGACAGCCTCCGCTGTATTTCAAATCTTTTTGTTGAAAATGGTGTATTAAAACACTATGAACCGCTAAAGCGACTTTCACGATTTATCAATATGAAAGAGTTAGAAACCATAAAGTTTCAAACCCTACAAAATTCCATACGAATTGAAAAGGGAGTTATAACAATTCCCAAAATGCATGTTCAAAATAGTGCACTCAACTTAAGCCTATCAGGTACACATCAATTAAAAGGCGACTTTGATTACAGAATACAGCTAAAATTGGGGGATGTGCTATGGCGTAGCAAAAAACAATCGGAAAATTATAATCCCGATCTAGGAATTGTAGAACAGAAGGTAACGGGCGAAGGGTCTATTTATCTCCGATTTTTCGGAAATCCGAATAATTATAAGTTTATATATGATAAAGATATGGCCCTTGAAACACTTAGTTTAAAGCTTAAACGCGAGGGAGAAAAAATTAAAAATCTTTTTACTCCTGTAAATCAACAAACAAAAACCCATCGTGCTACCAAACAAATAAATAATTTTAGATTAGAACAAGATATAGTAAGGCCCCAAAACGATACTATCAGAGATTCGGTAAAGGTTAGTCCACTTAAGAAAAATTCGGGCTTTAAAATAGACTGGGATTAAAACAGGTTGATACTAAGTCCAGTTAATTTTCGTTATTGATTCTCAAAACACCAATATACCCATGATCAAATTTTACAGTAAAAAATTCAGAATCAAGATCTTTATTCTAGTAGTACTAACCATAATTGCCATATCGTCCTTATGGGTAACACGTGATCTTGTACACAGTTTAGCTGCCGAAGAAAAGAAAAAAATTGACTTATGGGCAGCAGCTACCGAGGAACTTGCAAATCAACAAGAAGACGACAACAAAGATTTTTCATTTGTTTTTAGGGTATTAGAAGAAAACAACACCGTTCCGGTTATCCTAACAACCCAAAAAAGAGAAATTGTTGCCTTCCGAAACGTTGATTCATCCAAACTATCAACGCCAAAGAAAGTCGAACGGCTGCTGGCATCGATGGAGAAAAGTCATAAGCCCATCAAAGTATCATTGTCAAACAATGATACCAATTTTGTTTTCTATGAAGATTCCAATATTTTAAAAAAGCTCTACTACTTTCCTATTGTTCAGCTGGCCGTACTTTTACTGTTTATTTTTGCAGCATACATTGCGTTCTCATCCATAAGAAATTCAGAACAAAACCTTGTGTGGGTAGGAATGGCCAAAGAAACAGCACATCAACTTGGAACACCAACCTCCTCACTACTAGCATGGTTAGAGGTTCTTAAAAGTCACGACATTTCGCCCACCTATATCACGGAACTGGAAAAGGACATCCTTCGTCTTGAGAAAATCACGGATCGATTTTCCAAAATTGGATCAACGCCCTCACTCAAGCCCGTTAATATGATAGATCAATTAAATATAATTACGGGTTATTTGGAAAAAAGAATCTCAAGTAATATTTCATTTAAAAAAGAATATAACGCTAATGATGAAGTTTTTATAAACCTTAACGAATCTCTTTTTGAATGGGTAATTGAAAACATTGTTAAAAATGCAATTGATGCCATGCATGGCAAGGGGCAAATATCTTTTCGGGTTAGAGACGACATCCAAGTAGCCTATTTAGATATAACCGACCAAGGAAAAGGTGTTCCCAAAAAGATTGCAAAAACAATTTTTAAACCTGGGTTTACAACAAAAGCACGAGGTTGGGGGCTTGGTCTTTCATTATCAAAAAGGATAATTGAAGATTATCATAAAGGGAAAATTTTTGTTCTCAATTCTGATCAAGGAAAAGGAACCACCATTCGAATAGTACTCAAAAAATAACTACGATAATTAAGAAAAGCGGCATGCTGTAATCAGCATGCCGCTTTATTTTTATAACTGCTTTCAATTATCTCTTTAAAAGTTTATTATACCGAGCAGGGGCATCGATAATGGCAATTGATTTTGAAAGTTGACTGTCAAACTTAAAAATTGCAGGATAAGTACCTCCTTGGAAATAGTATCGCTTAACAATTTCATCTGTTAAAAAGTAGGCAAAATCATTACGGTTTTTATTTACCAATTCCGGAATTCCACGTGAAACATCTTCGCGTAGACTTTTAACTTTTGCTTGCAACGCCCCACCATTCTTATCATCTTTTACTAACGAATCGAGACGATCCAGCAAAGCTTCTTCTTCGGTTTTATAGCTAAACTTATTTTTAACCAAATAGTGAACAAAGTCAGCAATGAGGGTATCCTTAACGACAAACTTGCTCGGAGCAGGAATAGTTGGATGAGATCTAAAATAGATATTGGCAAAGTCAAAAAATCTATTTTCAGAATAGGCCTTAATACAAATGGTACTCAAAGTATCTGAACTTAAATAGACGTCGGGAGAAATTCCTCCACCATCATAAACCGTTCTACCATTCTTTGTTTTAAACGCCCGAATTAAAGAATCAGGAATATGTCCAACACTACCATCGGGGTTTCTATGAGAATAATCAAGTGCCTGAATACATCGACCACTTGGGATATAATATTTAGCAGTTGTTACCTTAAGTTGACCACCATAACTTAACTTTCTGGTGGTTTGAACTAATCCTTTTCCAAAGGTTCTAGTTCCAACAATTACCGCACGATCAAGATCCTGAAGAGAACCAGATACGATTTCACTGGCAGAGGCACTGCTGCTATTAACTAGTAATACAAGCGGCATTAATGTATCAATTGGTTGATCGCTTGTTAAATATTTTGTGTCAAACTGAGTTGCCTTTCCATGAGTATAAACCACAAGTTGGTTTTTAGAAACAAAGAAATTTACAATTTTAACCGCTTCGTCCAAAATACCACCCGGGTTGCCCCGCAAATCAAGAATTAACTTTTTGGCCCCTTTATTTCGTAAATCATTAATTGCCAATCGCAACTCATCAGAGCAACCAACCGTAAAGCTTGACAAGCGCACATAACCTACATCGGATTGAACCATGCCGGAATAAGGCACACTTGGCATTTTAATACGTTCGCGAATGACCACCTTGGTAAAAATAGAGTCGGAATAAGAGTCGTTTAATACCAATTTTACCGATGATCCAGGATCGCCCTTTAAATGGCTGCTCACCTCCCCTATCTCCATCTTTCCAACAGGCGTTCCATTTATAAATGAAATTTCATCCCCCACCCTAATACCAGCCTTTTGTGCCGGTGATCCTTCATAAATTTCCACAATTTGAGCATTGGTCCCATTCTTCCTAATTAGTGCGCCAATACCGCCATATTTTCCTGTTGTAAGGAAATCAAAATCTGCCTTCTCTGACTCTGGAATATACTCCGTGTAAGGATCAAGAGATTCGAGCATGGCATTAATCCCCGTATTAACAAGTTTTTCTGGATCGATTTTATCGACATAAAAGATGTCTAATTCACGAAAAAGCGTAAAAAAAACATCTAAGCTTTTTGATATTTTAAAATCATCAGAAGTAAATGCAACTGCTCCAAAGAATGTAATACCCAAAAGGATTGTAATGGAACTCGCCATGACAATTTTTTTCAGTCGTTTCATCAGAAAAAATATTATTAAGTTCGTATACTACAAAACAATTACAGAAAACTCAAACAACAAAATAGAAAACAGCACCATAATTATTCCAACTTTTAGGGAACTGGGTCATACCCATGACCGCCCCAAGGATTGCAAGAAACAAATCGTTTTAAAGATAACCACAACCCCTTAAGCGGGCCATGCTTCCTCAATGCCTCAATTGCATAGGCCGAACAGGTAGGTGTGTATCTACATGATGCCGGCAAATGAGGCGAAATAGCAAGTTGATAAAATCTAATGGGAAGAATCAATAAGGCGGTTAGCACTTTTTTCATTTCTCAACCGTTTAATCATATCCGCTAAAACATGCTGCACTGCCGAGGAAATAACCGGAAAAGTTGTTTCCTCCGAACCGGCATATATAAGCATAAATGTAACCTTTTTGTTCATTTGCGTCAATTCATCATAAATTTGAGGTTTAATTAGCCTGTAGGCCTCTCTCATCCTCCTTTTAAGTAAATTGCGCTTTACGGCATGTTTAAACCGCTTTTTGGGCACCGAAAAAGCAGCTTGTGCCGAACTCATCATGAGTCCATCCTGAACGGAAAGAAAAACTAAACGAATGGGATAATTAAATAAGGAATATCCTTCCGTAAATATTTTTAAGATAGCCTTCTCACTTGAAAGTCGTTCACTTTTTGACAGGGAATATCGCTTCATAAAAAAAGGGGGCAATGCCCCCTGTGTTATTTTGAGCCGTTTTCCTTATTAAACTTCTTTATGAAATGCTCCAAAGCCATGGTCATAGAAGGGTGTTCTGCGGTAGGAGATTGAATATCTAATCGAAGACCGGCATCCTTAACCGCCTTTGCTGTTGTTGGACCAAATGAAGCAATCTTCAATTCATTTTGTTCAAATCCAGGGAAATTTTGAAATAGAGAGGTTATTCCACTGGGACTATAAAAAACAACTATATCGTAATTAATTAATGAAATTTCAGAAAGGTTACTGCTAACGGTTTTATATAGAATAGCCTTTGTGTATTTTACCTTTTCCTTATCAAGTGCCTTTGGTATCTCTGGCTTATGAATATCACTCAATGGCAGAAGAAAATTTTCATCACGATGCTTCTGAATATCCGTCATTAAATCCTTAAAGGTTCCATCGCCATAAAAGATCTTTCTCTTCCGGTAAACAATATATTTCTGCAAATAAAAAGCAATGGATTCTGAAATGCAAAAATACTTCATCGTTTCTGGAACGGTAATTCTCATCTCCTCCGCAATTCGAAAGAAATGATCAATGGCCGTTCTGCTAGTAAAGATAACGGCAGAATGTGCGAGGAAATCAATTTTTTGCTTACGAACTTCCTTTGCCGCTACACCTTCAACCTGAATAAATGGTTTAAAATCAATCTTCAGATTATAGCGTGTCGCCAGTTCTAAAAATGGAGATTTGTCGTTCTGTGGCTCGGGCTGTGAGACCAAAATTTTTTTGATTTTCAAGGCCGTATTATTTAATGATTACGCAATAATAACTAACCTTTTGAAGCCAAAATATAGACCTGCTAAAGGCAAAACTTCAAGGGCACAAAAGTATAAAATCCAATAGAAAATTGAAAATCTGTTACGAATAAAAATTTCAAAAGATCTTATTGTCCTAAATATCAACACTATAAAAGAAAGCGTAAGTCCTACTATTAGCGGGAACAATTGCTCTCCTTCAGGCAAATATATGGACACAAATGCCGATGCAAAAACGATAATTGTGATTATGAAATTGTATATGAAGAGGTTATAGTCGTGGAGTTGAAAATATTCCCGCTCGTTGGAAACGATACGAATCAGTGAACTAACCACATTTCTGTAGAACATATAAACAGCAATAACAGCAAATATATAGAACAGCGTACTTAGGGATGGTTCGAAACTTCGATCATAAAGATGGAAGAAATTAAAACTAAAAACTCCAATGGCCAATAGCAGAATTGTATAGGTAATTAACTTAATTTGAGGAAACTGATTGGTTTTGCTAGTATAAAAACGACCGGCTTCACGTGAATTCAAAGCCCCAGCTACAATTAAAGAGAAAAATTTTCCATAGAGGACACGAAAGGAAGCAAATCCAATTACCATAAAAAGGATTACAGAGAAAAACCAACCCGATTGAAAAAAGCAAGGCTCAAGTACTTTAGGTTGACCTAAAGCTGAGGATTTTCCACTATCCGAAACAAAAACTTGATTGCTAAAACGACCAAAATGGTAGCACTCCTTTTTTGAAGAAAATACCACGCTATTAAACCGACTTACAAGATTTAAATTAACAAGTTGAAATGATTCTCCTCCAATCCCGACAATACCATCAAATGGTAAGGATAGGAATGTAGTATCATGTTCTTGAAGAGTGGTATCAGAAAGAACTTTAACCTCAGCATGATTTGATTTTGGAAACTCAACAGTGGAAGATTGGGATTTTGTTTTGGCTGACGAATCAGACCTATTTTCCTGTTTCGGTAATTTAGCACTGTCTGGACGAACAACATGAATATTAGAATTCGTATTATGTGTTTGTATTAATGTTGTATCCGAAGGTGGGAGAACAGATTTCATATTCCAATCGTAAAGCAAAATATTTTTCAAAGATAGCATGAAAAACGACGGAGTAATATCCTATAGAGAGACAAATATTCTAGACTATTGATCATGAAAGTGCAAAATAATTCATTATAAAGAACTTATTGTTTACAAAAACAATTTTATCTCTCTGGTATTCTGCATCTTAACGATGTTTTATGAAAAACACTATTTGTGAAAATGAGAGAATATTTTCTTGGCAATTGATTTATTAACGGCGCCAGCAAGTTCGTCGATGGAACGCGTTTTAATATTCGCCACGGTACCAAAATTTTTCAACAACAATTCACGACTCTTTTCGCCAACACCAACAATGACATCAAGTTCACTCTTAAGAAAATTGTTACTCCGCTTTTTCCGATGAAAAGCAATTCCAAATCGGTGAGCCTCATCCCGTATGTGCATTAATATGCGCAACGCTTCCGAATTCTTATCGAGATATAATGGTGTTGGATCCAACGGAACAAAAATTTCCTCAAGTCGTTTTGCAAGCCCTAAAATAGGAATTGTATTTTCAAGTTCAAGCTTAATGAGAACATCATAGGCAGCCGAAAGCTGACCTTTTCCCCCATCAACTACAATAAGATTTGGTAGTGGTTCCTTCTCAGCCAACATACGTTGATAGCGTCGGAATACAATTTCTTGCATAGAAGCAAAATCGTTTGCCCCAACAACAGTCTTAATATTGTAATGACGATATTCACTTTTTGATGGTTTACCATCGCGAAAAACCACACATGATGCTACTGGATTTGTGCCTTGTAAGTTGGAATTATCAAAACATTCAATATGAGCAGGCGCAGTGTTAAGATTCAAACTAACACGCACCTTCTCTAAAAGAATTTCAGAACGTCTTCCCGGGTCAACCTTTTCCAGCATTTTTAATTTAGTTGCATAATGCTCCTTACAATTTTTTTCAGCTAAATCGAGCAAAAGCTTCTTATCTCCCTTTTGAGGAATTAAAAATTTATAACCAAGAAATTGTTCGCCCAAAGGGTGAACCGGAACTACAATTTCTCTACTAAGATATTTATATCGAAGCAAAACCTCCTCCAGCAGAAAAGCCAGTAGCTCCTCCCTTGATTCATCAAGATTTGATTTTAATTCAAATGTTTGTGATTGTACCACGCTTCCATTAACGACACGAAAAAAACATGCAATTGCAAATGAAGACTCTTGCAAAACGAAGAAAACATCAAGGTTAGTTAATGATGAATTTACAACAGTAGACTTTGTTTGCCATTGAGACAAATTATCGAGGCGAGATTTAAATTGTTGAGCAGCCTCAAAATTCATTTCTGAAGCAGCGTTATGCATCTTCAATTTTAGTTCCCTAACTACATCAGATATATTGCCCTTAAGTATTGATACAATTTGACTTATTCCCTCCGAATATTCTTCTTTACTCTGCCGTCCCACACACGGAGCTAAGCAATTCCCCAAGTGATATTCTAAGCACTCCTTATAAGAGTTATTAGCAATTGTTAATTCTGTAAGAGGTAATTTACAAGTTCTAATTTTGTATAAACCTCGAAACAATTCCAATATCTCTCTCAAATTAAAGGCAGCCGTATAGGGACCAAAATACCGCCAACCTGCAATTCCTTGCTTCCGAGTTATAAAGACTCGTGGATATTCCTCCCGTGTAACAACAATCCAAGGATAGGTTTTATCATCTTTAAGTAAGATATTGTAACGAGGCTGGAATTTTTTAATAAGAGAATTCTCCAACAAAAGCGCATCAGACTCCGAATCGACAAGTGTATGTCTTATTTCTCTAATTTTACTAACAAGAACACGAACTTTTCCACTTTGATTGCTTTTGACAAAGTAAGAAGAAACCCTTCTTTTTAAATCCTTGGCTTTACCGATATAAATAATTTTACCCGAATTATCAAAAAATTGATAAACTCCGGGTAAATGAGGAAGTGAATTAACTACAACTTTTAACTCCTCTTCAATCATAACTTAAAGGTAAATATCCACAAAATTAAAATTTTTAGTGGAAAACAACCCCTTATCAGATAATTTCAATTCCGGTATAACCACCAACGCCATAAACGAAAGTGTCATGAAAGGACTTTTCAAATCCGATCCCAATTCGCGAGCAATTATTTCAAGTTCATCATATTTACGCGCAGTGTTTACCACCGACATATTGGACATTAATCCAGCAATTGGAAGTTCTAGGGTAGTTGCAATTCCATCGTGATAAACGCAGAGGCCACCTTTATGAGAGACAATTTCATTCACAGCAGCAACAATATCCTCATCAGTAACGCCAACACAAATTATATTATGGCTATCGTGTGCAATAGTTGTTGCAATCGAACCTTTTACTAACTTCATTCCATTAATAAACCCAACGGCTGGCTTACTATTTTGATAGCGATTAACTACAACTATTTTCAGAAGATCATCGTGCACATTGCTTTGTAAATAATTATCAACAACTAAGGGTAAGCCTTCTATCTCCTTTGTTACCAACTCCCCGTCCTCAATACGAATTGCTCTAACTTTATTCGAACGGGCTTCCAATAAAACATCATTAAGTGCGATGGGTTCTCGATTAAACTTATTTGGTAAATTAGAGGACAATGTTTCATCAGCAAGAATAGAGGAAACGGAATTGAAAACACAATTTCCATTAATATAAGTCTGTTTTAATGTCAAGTCCGTAAGATTATCTACCACAATAAAATCAGCAGGATCGCCAACATTCAAACAACCAATAGAGAGGTTATAATGTTTTACCGGATTTATGCACGCAATTTGTAAAACAGAAAAAAGATCATAGCCTAACATAAGCGCTCGTTTGACTATTAAATTAATATGCCCATGCTGAAAATCGTTAGGATGACAATCGTCAGTGCAAAACATAATTGAATCAGGAAACTCCCTTATTAATGAATGAAGCGCCGCAAAGTTCTTTGCAGCACTTCCTTCTCTAATCAGCACTTTCATGCCAAGCAAAATTTTCTCGCGAGCCTCCGCCACCGTAAAGCATTCGTGATCTGTAGAAATTCCTGCATCAACGTATTGTTTCAAATCATCGCCAACAATGCCCGGTATATGTCCATCAACAGGCTTTCCAAAACGCTTAGCATGCCTTAACTTTGATAATACGCGTTCATCGCGACGTATGACTCCAGGATAATTCATCATCTCTGCCAAGAAATAAATATCGTCACGAGCCAACAAACGGCCAATCACTTCTGAATCAAGTTCAGCGCCAGACGTTTCAAAAAATGTTGCTGGAACACAAGAAGGAGCACCAAAATAGAACTTTAGAGGACTCGACTTAGCATTATCGATCATAAAATCGACCCCATCCTCGCCAAGGACATTTGCGATTTCATGTGGATCGGATACCACACCAACAGTTCCATACCGAATGGCCATCTCTCCAAAAAAAGAGGGAGATACCATAGAACTCTCAATATGCACATGCGAATCGATGAAACCTGGCATAATAAATTCTGCGGACGGATCAGAGTCGCCCAATAATTTTACCGACTCTATTTTTCCTGATCTTACAACAACCTCGCCATAACCAATCCGACGATTAACAACATCTACAATATTTCCCGCGACAATCTTTTTCATACAACTCATGGTTTATGTTCCACGTGAAACCTTTTTCAATCACAAAACAGTGTTCCACGTGGAACTATCTGCCAAAGTAAACCAAAAGAACATTTATATCTGAAGGCGAAACACCAGGGATTCGGCTAGCCTGTCCAATGTCAACAGGTTTAATTCTAGTTAACTTTTGTCGAGCTTCCGTGGAGATAGATGTAAGCTTGCTATAGTCAAAATCAGGATTGATTTTAACGTGTTCCAACCGCTTCAACTTGTCAGCAACAATACGTTCCCGCTCTATATATCCTGAATACTTTATTTGTATCTCAATAGCCTGACTAACTTCGTTGTACAGCTTGCCGCAAGCATCTTTAAACAGATCGAAATTCTTAATAACACCAGCAATATCACCTATTCCAATTTCTGGTCTACCTAAAAACTCAATAGCTTTTCGAGCTTGGGGAGTTTCACTACATCCCTTTAACTGTAGAATAGGATTAATTTGTTCCATACTAAGACTAGTCCGCTTAATAATATCTAACCCCTCTTTTATAAGTTCCAACTTTTTATGCAACTGGGTATATCGCTCTTCGCTTGCAAGGCCGAGAGAATATCCTAAAGGTGTTAATCGTTCATCGGCATTATCCTGCCTAAGTAATATTCTGTATTCTGCTCTACTTGTAAACATACGATATGGTTCATCAACACCTTTTGTAACAAGGTCATCAATTAAGACACCAATATACGCTTCGTCGCGAGAGAGAACAACAGGATCTTTTCCCTGACAAAGATGATGAGCATTAATCCCAGCCATTAATCCCTGAGCAGCCGCTTCCTCATAACCTGTTGTGCCATTAATTTGTCCAGCAAAAAAAAGTCCTTTAATTAACTTCGTTTCCAAAGAATGATTCAATTGAGTTGGTTGAAAATAGTCATACTCAATTGCATATCCAGGTCGAAAAACTCGGACATTTTCAAACCCTGGCACCTTTTTCAATGCTTCAAGCTGAACATCAAAAGGAAGTGAACTGCTAAAACCGTTCAGATAATACTCAATATTATCCCTACCCTCAGGCTCCAAAAATAGTTGATGTTGATTTTTATCGTGAAAAGTTCTTACCTTATCCTCAATGCTAGGACAGTATCGCGGACCAATACTTTTAATTGTTCCATTAAATAACGGGCTATCCTTAAAGTGTAATTCAAGAATGTTGTGTACAACCTTGTTGGTATATACAGTATAGCAAGGCAGCTGACATGAAACAGGCTCAACATCCCACATAAATGAAAATTTCTCAGGAAATTCGTCACCCTGTTGTATGGTAAGGAAACTAAAATCGACAGACCGTGCATCAATACGCATTGGTGTTCCAGTCTTCATGCGACCAACCTCAAAGCCAAACTCTTTCAAATTTTCGGACAATCCAATCGAAGAAAGTTCACCTGCCCTACCACCAACGACTTGTGATTTTCCAACATAAATCAATCCATTTAAAAAGGTGCCATTAGTAAGAATAACACTTTTCGCAAAAATCTTTTGTCCAAGCGATGTTACTACTCCAAGCGCAACACCATCCTCTACGATAATCCCAACTACGCTATCTTGCCAAAAAAACAAATTGTCAATTTTCTCAAGTGCATGCCTCCATTCGATAGAAAATTGTATCCGATCACATTGTGCTCTGGGGCTCCACATCGCAGGCCCCTTGCTTCTATTTAACATTCGAAACTGAATGCTCGTTCTATCAGTAACTAACCCAGTAAGACCACCAAGAGCATCAATCTCCCGAACTATTTGGCCCTTAGCAATTCCACCTATTGCAGGATTGCAACTCATCTGGCCCATTTTGGCCATATCTAATGTAATCAACAAGGTACTACTTCCCAGCGTTGCAGCAGCCGCAGCAGCCTCACAGCCAGCATGACCAGCACCGACAACAATAACATCGTATGAAAAATTCATTGTAAAATAATTTCGGCAAATATACAAAACAGGCTGAGAACCTATTTGTTTTCTAAAAAAGCTAGATATTTATCTTCCAAAAATCTCATATGACGCTCCTCTACATCACTCTTATCGTGATATCCACAAAGGTGTAGCACCCCGTGAACTAGGACACGGTGCATTTCATCAAGGAAATCTTTAGAATAAAGGGTAGCATTCTCTTTAACAGTGTCAATACTTATAAAAATATCTCCGGAAATAATATTATTTTCTGAATCATCAAAAGTAATAACATCGGTGTAAAAATCGTGTTTAAGATACTCCTTGTTTATGTTGAGAAGATAGTTATCGTCACAAAATATAAAACAAACATTTCCAATCTTCCGCTCCTCTTCAGCCGATACTTGCTTAATCCAGCGAGAAATAACCCTTTTTTGGGGTAAAACGAATGAAATGTCTTGATTGAAATATTGTATTCCCACGTTATAAATTAAATGTTAGCAGAACAGTAGAGCCATCCTTTTCAAAATAAACAGAATCGGATAGATGCTGCATTAGGAATACTCCACGTCCGTGAATATTTTCAATATTTTCAGGAGTAGTAGGATCAGGAACATTGTGAAAATCGAAACCTGGTCCCTGATCTTTAATTGCAATTTTTAAAATATGTCCATCAGAAAACACTGAAATTTCAACCTTCATTTCAGCTTTTAATTTATTTCCGTGCACAATACCGTTATTAACTGCTTCGACAGTAGCAATTAAAATTTTACCGTATAATTCCGAACTTAGCTGTAGCGCATCAGAAATTTCGTCGATGAGTCGTTCAACTAAACAGATGTTTTCGAGTCGAGATGAAATAATTAACCGCTTCTCCATGAAGTTATCTTTTACTCATTTAAGAACGAATTAAAGGAAAAACGAGTTACTAAAAATACGAGTTTTTTTTAAAAAAACATCATTTAAATTATCTTCTTAGCCAAAGAGCTGGATCTAGTGGCTGATTCTCGTTCCAAATTTCAAATTGCAAAAAAGTACCAGCTCTCAAATTACCAATACTTTGACCAAGCGAAATATGATCTCCAGGCTTAACATATACCTGAAATAAGTTATGATAAACCGTTAAAAATTTACCATGGCGGACAATCACAGCATTATTTGAACCAAGTATAGATACAACTTTTTTTACTTCACCATCAAAAATTGAAAAAACAACATTGCTGGAAGAGCTACTTATCTTAACACCATTGCTTTTAATTTTTACATCTTTCAATACAGGATGATTATGTTCACCAAATCCTTCAACAATTAAACCATTTTCGATAGGCATAGGAAACCTTCCCCGGTTATCCTCAAACTTTGTGCTTAATTTTAATGCATCTGGTGAATATATAATTTTACCCCCGACCGATGACTTTTTTCTCTCTTCGGCCAATAAGGATTCAATTTCTTTTTCTATCCTCAGACTTTCCTGCTCGAGCCTTTTTTGCTCTAAACGGAGCTGCTGACTCTTCGTCTTAAGTTGTCCTACTAAAGATGTAATGTTTCCTTCTTCTTTAGCAAGAATATCCACCTCACTCTTTTTTGAAGAAATTGCAGAAGCAAGTTGACTTTTATGTATTCTAACTTGATTTAGTTGATCACCTACTTGCTTTGATGTTTCAATAATTTCAGTTCCTTTTCTTTCGATTAAATTACTAAACTCCTTAAAGTAACGCATCCGTTGATAGGCTTGATTAAAGTCGATAGCACTAAAAATGAATAGAAGTTTTTGCTGATTATATCGAGATTTATATGCAGCATTAATCAAATCGGAGTAGACCACTTTTAAATCGGCTAATTCCTGATTTAAGGTAGTTAGATTTAACTCCCCGGAGACAATCTCCACATTTAATGCATCAATCTCATCACTGAGATTTTGAATTAATTTTTTTCGTGTATCCATCTGGCTTCTTAGTAATAAAAGCCGATTAATAGATACCCCCTTTTCGTTTTCCGATTGCCGAATTAAGTCCTGTGTTATTTTTAAATTATTAAGAATGCCAGATTTACGATTTTGCAACTCTTTAACACCCTGACCATAAAGTAAGGGCGTGAAACTTGTATAAATAAAAAGAATGGCAATTCTAAAAAGGAATCTCATTATTATAATCGTTTTCTTAAAATTTTTTCCTTTAAACCCTTTCGATTCGGTTCCAGCTGCAAACTCATTTTCCAATATGTCATTGCATCTGTAACGCGATTTAATTCAAATAAAACATCGCCATAATGTTCTAAAACCTCCGGATTACTATCACTACCATTAACAATAGCCTGACGAATAAAAGATTCAGCCTCATTAAACCTCCTTAACTTAAACAAAATCCATCCGTAGGTATCGAGATAAGTAGCATTAGTTGGTTGCAAATCAATGGTAATTCGGCTCATACGCAGTGCATCATCAAGTCGTTTATTCTCTACGCTCAAAAAATAGCTGTAGTTATTAAGCACTGGAAGATTTTTACTATTAATTGCTAGAACTGCATCGTACATTTTATAGGCTAATTTTTCTTTGCCTAATTCATGATAAATGTCGCCCATAGTAGAGAAATAATCAGAAGCCAGAGATTGTCTATTGGCAATTCGTGATGAATACTTTTTTAGAATCTCAATTGCTAAATCTGGTTTACCTTGCTGCCATAAAGAGATTGCCTTTACAAATGGGATAAATGGATTAGAAGGAAATGCAGTAATTAGAGAATCCGTTATAGCGTTTATAGAATCATGAAGCTGTAGTTGCAATTCAAGTGAAAGATAACGTTCCCAAATAGTTTCGCTCGAATAAGAGGATTGAATTACATTATTTAAATTTTTTAAAGCCATAGAATAATTGCCCTTAAAAATATTAACCTGAGACTCTAAATCAGAAATTAAGGGTTGATTTCCATATTTTTGTTTTAAACTATCAAGAGATTCAACTAGAGAAACAATATTTTGTATGGCAACTTGAGGATTACTTAACAGCTTTGCAACAAGCTGATAAATATCTTCAATATTACCATTTAAGAAAATAAGTCGATTGAGGTATTTAAAGTATAAATCGGTGTTTCCAGTAACAAGATAAAAGTTGCTTAAATTGAGCAACAGCAACGTATTTGAATTATCTAACTTATAAGAATTCTTAAGCAAAAGTTCGGCAGAAGCGATATCACCACCAGCCAAATAGGCATCATAAAGCACTAGTCTTTTACGAAAATCAAGAGAATCTTGATTTACAAGTTTTTGACCCTCAGATATGGCTTCATCAAATCGCTTTTGACGAGTATAAATGTCGATTTTAGAACCAGAAATAATATCCTGCACACCAAATAAGGTTTCTGCATCGATTAACAATTTTAAGGCATTGTCTAAATCGCCAATTTTTTGATAGAGAAATGCACAATTTAAATAATCTTCTAGTGAAGCATTATTAGAATCTAAAATCTTCTTATAAACCCAAACCGCTTCGAGATTTTTCCCCGTTAAATTAAGAACTTGAGCATATTGTAATGCAAAATATTTGTTACTAGTATCGCCATAATATGCAAACGATGCATACTTAACAGACTCCTCCTTTTTGTCAAGACTAAAAGAAACAATAGATAACTCGTAAAAATAATCAGGATTATTCTTATCAATTTTCACACATTGCTTAAGAAGCTCATAGGAAACTCCAAAGTTTTGCATAAACTTGTTTCTCAGGGCTTCATGAAAATAGTACTTAACTTTTATACTATCAGCGGCCAAAGTTGACTCTTGGTGAATCAACTTTTGCGAAAACAAGAGATTCGGAAATAAAATCAGAGAAATAAGGATGACCTTTCTCATAACAAAAAACATTATTTCAATACTAAATAATCCTACAACTTACCAGTGTGGCCGAAGCCCCCACCACCACGAACGGTAGAGGATATATCAGTAACTACATTCCAATTAATTTGTTCGACTTTAGAAAAAACTAGCTGGGCAATTCTTTCACCTGGGTTAATGACAAATAGGTCCTTTGAAAGATTAATTAAAAGAATACATAGCTCACCTCTATAATCAGCATCGATGGTTCCTGGAGTGTTTAAAACAGTTATTCCAAATTTTAGAGCCAAGCCACTACGCGGTCGAACCTGAGCCTCGTAACCAATTGGAATTTCAAAAAAGAGACCAGTTGGTATTAATCTGCGCTCAAAAGAGTTCAAGGAAACCGAAGCATCTAACTTAGCGCGAATATCTAAACCAGAACTACCAATAGTGGCATATTTAGGTAGTTCAAAACCACTCTGATTAATTACGTTTATAACCATATCGCTGTAAAAGAGGTTTTAACTTATTTCTTACTTCCACTTCCCTAAAAATAAAATAGGCCAAAAACAGTATAAGACCTACAAATCTTACAACCACATAAAAAATATTATTTACTTCTGGAAGCAAGGTGTTTAAAAAATATAGCAATAGACTTAAAATGAAGTATTCCAACATTCGTCTTATATCGTATGGGACAGGAAATATTTTCTGTCCTACAATATAGCACATAACTACCATAACAAAGTAGCTTACCAATCTAGCCCATGCACTACCATAAAAACCATAAATTGGAACGGATAGGTAATTAATAATACCATTAACAATTAATCCAAGAAGGGTAAAAGTAACAGCGTACCGTGTACGATCCGTTAGTTTGAACCAAACTGAAATATTAAAATAGAAACCAAAAAAGACATAGGATAAGAGTAATATAGGAACAATTCCAATTCCAGAACGATAATTACCACCCAATATTTTTTCAAAAAATGAAATGTAAAATGATATGAATAAGAAAATCATCAAGCTAACAAAAAAGAAATACTTGGCCGAATCTGCGTAGAATTTTCGTGAGCCTTTTGAATCAGCAGTGGTGAAAAAAAGAGGCTCAGCGGCAAATCTATATACCTGAATAAATAAGTTTAAAATGATAGATATTTTTAAGATTCCACCATAAATACCTAGTTGATACATAGGATTTTGATCTGCCGGAATCATGTATTTTATAAAGAATCTGTCCGCCATATCGTTTACAATACCAGCCAATCCACCAACCATTAAAGGAATTGAATAGAAAATAATTTCCTTAATTAACTGATAATTAAACTGTAACTTAATCCGTAAAAAATCACGATAGAAATAACCGAGAGTAACAAGACTTGCAATTAAGTTGGCAACAAAGACAAGAACTACAAAACTGGAAGTACTAAAAACCGGAATCTTATGCAGTTGAGTAATAAAGTAGCTATTCGATAGAAAAACAAAATTAAGAGCAACATTAATAAAAATGCTACCGCTCTTTACAAGTGCGAATTCAAGAGCCCGCCCCTCCAATCGAAGTCTAGAAAAAGGAATAGCAACAATTGTGTCAAAAAACAAAATTAAGACAAATAGATAGACATATTCAGGATTAGCCGAATACCCTAAAAACCCAGAAATGGGGTGAATAAAGATTGAGGAAAGAAGCAAAAAAAGCAAGCCATTGGCCAAAAGAATAAAGAATGAATTGCTAAATACTTCTGCGTGACTTCTACCCTTTGTGGTAAATCGAAAAAAACCTGTTTCTAAACCTAGTGTAAGTAATATCTGAAGAACAGCGGTTAATGCATAAAAATCAGTAATTATACCATAAGTTTCTGGGCCAAAAATTCTAGTATGGTATGGAACAAGGAGATAGTTAATAAAACGACCTCCAACGCTGCTAATTCCATAAATAGCAGCATGCCCAAATAATGTTCTAAAAAGGTTTTTATTGGATTCCACGGTTGTTGAACAAAATAAAGCCAAAGTTAAAGGTTATGTATATATTCTTACTTTCCTTATTGTAATAATTTAAGAATATACTACCCGGCCCAAAAGTAGTCTGATAAACAATACCAGCCGCACCCATGTAAATATACTTTGGCCATTTTGTGGAATAATATGCAGAATAATTAAGATCATCCTTAAGAATACTCCTGTAAGGCTGAAAAATATATCCCTCCATACGTAGCTGCAACCTATCGGAAAGTTTGAAGATGGGCATTATCCCACCAGCAACATAACTATTTGCATGATACTTTTGCAAAAAAAGTGTTTTGGAATGGGGATTTGGAGTAAAACAACTACTTGAAATTAAGGAGGAGGTATAATTCTCGAAAAATGATTTATTCGAAAAAATAGCATCAATGGAAACACCCATCCGAAAACTTTTATAGATTTTGTGATAAGATTCGTTGAGAAATCTTAACTGAAACCAATAATGGTTAATTGAAACATTTGAACTAGAAGGAGAACTAGTAGTTCCAGGAGTATAATCCTCATAGCCCTTAATAAAATTAAACGACAATTGACGAAAGATTCCACGATCGGCATATTGCTTATAATTAAGGCTATTCATCCCAAAACTCATTTCAACATTTCCGTACGTAAAATCGGTAAGATCAGGAATGTCGCTTTTTAGAAAACTAGTAGTTTGATAATATTGTGCACGTTCAATTCCAATGTTAGAGGTAAATTTTAACAGGAAATTAGTTCCGACCGCTAAACCAACTGAAAAAGAACCATATGATTCCGTTTGAATTAAGTAACTAGGTTTCACATCTTCAAAGAAAGGATCAATAGAACTATTATAATAATCGAATCGATTTAGACAAAAAGAAAAATCATAATAAACAGGTAACCTAAATGGGTAATCACGCTTTATACCTACAAGCAAAGAGCTATATAGCCTACCGAAGGATACGTTGGTATATAAACTAGTAGCATTTTTTCTAAAAAAACGATACTCGGCACCAAGAAATGCTTGATTCATGGAACTCGAGGAAATATTACCCCCAATAGAAAGATCCAAATAATTATCAGTCAATACCTTCAAGTCGAGATCGTATGCGTGAGCATTAGTATCATATCTTGCAATTGGATAAATTGAAACTACACTGTTATCACTCAGTAATTTAAAATATTCCCGCTCTAGATTATCCATATCAAAATTTTTACTTTTCTTTTTGTAAAAAGAACGGTAAAAATATTCACGCTGATTATCTTTTAATCCAGTTAACGCGACTTTTTCAAAAGTTAATGTTGGAAAATACGACTGAAACTCTTTGCGCTTAGCTATTAACGAATCAATATTTTGTGTTCGATGTACCCTAGACTTAATGGAATCGATAAAAAACATGGCTTGTTTGTAACCATCGGCTTCAATTTCATCAATCTTATCAAAATCTAAAAGTCCAACATCATTAAAGAATGTTTCTATTACTAACCCCTTTTCCTTTGGTAGAGCATAATTTGTTTTTCCCATAATCATGTTCTCTATTTGAGCTAGAATATTATCTTCATCGGGGCGCTGTGAGTTATGACTTACTTGACTACCAATAATTATATCAGGATTAAAGTCTTTCTCCATAATATCCCATGGAAAATTATTATAAATTCCACCATCGAAAAGTAGAACGGAATCAATAATAATAGGTTTATAGTAAAAAGGAAAAGTCATGCTTGCTCTAATTGAAGAACCTAAATCACCAGAATCACAAACAAACTGCTTGTTATGATACACGTCAGAAGCAACACACCTAAAGGGGACAAACAAATTATCAAAATTATAACTTGAAGCAGCAGAAGCACCTGCAAATATTTTTAAAAAAGCCAAGTCCATTTGATGCGTAGGAATGATACTTGTTGGAAGTTTAGGTTTAGGTATGCTATCTTTAAAACTAATTTTAATAGTAAACTGCCCACTATTCTGTAAACCGCGTTTAAAGTAGTAAATGAAATCCTCATCGATGACTCCCTTTGACCAGTTTTTAAAATCTTCAGTTCTAAAAAGTGAATCCATTTGATCTGGTGAATAACCTATTGCATATAATCCGCCAACAATTGCACCCATCGATGTTCCAGCAATATAATCAATAGGTATTTTATTTTCCTCCAAAGCCCTAATTACACCAATGTGTGCTAATCCCTTCGCTCCTCCACCACTCAAAACCAATCCAACAGATTGCCCAAACAGAAGATCCATTCTAAAAATGAGCAACAACAAAAACAAAATAAAAGGATTAATCTTGCCTACAATTTTCATTTTCATATACTTTTGCATTACAAAGTTACATTGCTTATTCAAACTAACACTGAATGAAAAAATATTTTTTCACAAAGGCAGCAATATTCTTTTCGCTCATAACACTTCTAGTGAGTTGCGGACAGAAAAATGGGTCAACTAAAGTCCTTATAAAAACAACTGAAGGTAATATAGTTGTTGAACTATTTGATGATACACCAAAGCACAAAGCCAACTTTATAAAACTTATAAAGAACAACTACTACAATGGATTACTATTCCACAGAGTAATTCAAAACTTTATGATGCAAGGAGGTGATCCAGATTCTAAAAAAGCTGAACAAGGAAAAATATTGGGAGATGGTGATCTTGGTTATACAATTGATGCGGAAATATTACCAAACCATTTTCATAGAAAAGGTGCATTAGCCGCAGCAAGAAATTCTGATGACATAAATCCAAATAAAAAATCCTCAGGATCCCAATTCTATATCGTTCAAGGAAAAAAGTTTACCTCTCAGGAATTGGATAATCTCGTTATCAAAATAAATAACAGTAGAAAAACATCACTCTTCTCGAATATTTTAAAACAAAAACTTGAATCTTTAGGCGACAACTATTCACAGGTCAAATTCCAAAAAATAATTGATCAAGTAAAAGATAGTGTGGAAAATGATCTTATGCCCAAGAACAAATTCAGTATAACTGATGATCACAGACAAGTTTATATACATGAAGGTGGAGTACCTCACCTAGACGGAAACTATACCGTATTTGGCCAAGTAATAGAGGGTTTCGACATAATTGATAAAATTTGCGCCGAAGAAACAGATCAAAATGATAGGCCTAAAAAAGATGTTGTAATTTTGTCAATCAAAATTTTGTGAGATGCTAGAAAAAATCAAGACACTGGAAGAAGAAATCAAGCAGTTTAACTGCGAAATTGAAAAGTCTTTAGAAGATTGGAGAATTAAACTTTTAGGTAAGAAGGGTGAAATTACCCAACTTTTTGAAGAGTTTAAAAATGTACTGCCAGAGCAAAAAAAAGAGTTTGGACAACGTCTCAATAGCTTAAAGAATAGTGCCATAACTAAAATTGTTTCAATAAAAGAACAATTAGAAACCAAGGAAATTGAGAGTAGCCATGAGGATAAAACACGTCCCTCAGAACTAGTAGAGTTAGGAACTCGCCATCCAATATCACTTGTTAAAAGAGAAATATCTGGAATATTTTCGAAGTTAGGATTTACTATCGAAGAGGGTCCAGAAATAGAAGATGATTGGCATGTATTTTCTGCATTAAATTTTCCACCGGAACATCCGGCAAGAGATATGCAGGATACATTTTTTATTACTAAAAATCCAGATATACTACTGCGTACTCATACTTCATCTGTTCAGGTAAGAGTAATGCAAAATCAAAAACCACCCATCAGGGCCATCATGCCAGGAAGAGTTTTTAGAAATGAGGCGATCTCGGCTAGAGCACACTGCATTTTTCATCAAATAGAAGGCTTGTATATTGATGAAAACGTATCGTTTACAGATTTAAAACAGACCTTACTAAATTTTGCAAAGGAGATGTTTGGGGAGAATACCGAAATCCGTTTACGACCATCTTACTTTCCATTTACCGAACCATCGGCTGAAATGGACGTTAGCTGTAAAATTTGTGGAGGTAAAGGTTGTAATGTTTGTAAATATACCGGATGGTTAGAGGTATTAGGTTGCGGAATGGTTGATCCCAATGTGTTGCAAAATTGTGGAATTGATTCCCAACGTTACTCAGGTTTTGCATTTGGGATGGGTGTTGAGCGAATAGCAATGTTGAAATACCAAATTAAAGATCTTCGCTTATACTTTGAAAACGATTTGCGATTTTTACGACAATTTACTCCGTCATATTAGCAAAAAGCCGAGAAAACTCGGCTTTTTTTTTGTTATTGATTACAGTTTTATTATTCTCAATTTTCTAGTATCTTTCGACAGATTTACAACATTGCAATAATGAAAAAACCTTGGAAAGAATTACCTAATTGCCCTGGTTGTAGTGTGTCAGAAATTAATATTTTTAAAAATCTCAATATAGAGGAACGTGAGTTTCTTAATAGAGAAAAAAACTGCAATTCATATTTGAAGGGTGACATCATATATCACGAAGGAAATAGAATTACCGGTTGCTACTGTGTAAATAGCGGAATTCTAAAAATATATAAAACAGGAATAGAGGGAAAAGAACAAATTATCGCTTTTGCAAAGAAGGGTGATATTATTGGCTATAGATCAATACTAAGTAATGAACCTGCGTGCACTACAGCCCAAGTAATCGATGATGCACTTTTATGCTATTTACCAACAGATGTTTTGCTAAGTCTAGTTAAGAGCAATTCAGCCTTTTCGCTTGACTTAATGCAGCTAACCTGCAAGGAACTAAACCAGGCAAATATGTACATAAAAGATATCGCGCAAAAAACTGTTAGAGAGCGATTAGCCGAAGTACTTTTAATGCTACGAACAAATTTTGGAGAAGATCAAGAAACCTTTTTGCAAATAATACTTACTAGAGAAGATTTAGCAAATATTGTAGGTACGGCAACAGAATCCGTTATTAGATTACTTTCAGAATTTAAAACCGATAACTTAATAGAACTCTCCAACAAAAAAATAAGGCTTAAAAATATAAATGCCTTAAAAAAATTAGCCAACGATCTTTAGGAAAATAGATCAAGATGATTTATGTAATTAATTCCCAAATGTTCATATGCTAATTTTGTAACCTCTCGTCCACGTGGAGTTCGCATCAAAAAACCCTCTTTAATAAGAAATGGTTCATAAACCTCTTCTATTGTTCCAGCATCTTCGCCAACTGCTGTAGAGATTGTATTTAAACCAACGGGACCACCGTTGAATTTTCCAATTATTGTTTGCAAGATTCTATTATCCATTTCATCAAGACCACGCTTATCGATATTGAGAGCATCGAGGGCAATTCGCGTAATATCAAGATCTATCTTTCCAGAACCCTTTACTTGCGCAAAATCTCTAACCCTTCGAAGTAAAGAATTTGAAATTCTAGGTGTTCCCCTACTCCGTAGGGCAATTTCAATGGCGGCTTGATCTTCTATTTCAATATTCAAAATATTGGATGAGCGATTAATAATTCCTTTTAATACGTTGTGGTCGTAGTACTCTAAATGTGATTTGATTCCAAATCGGGCTCTTAAAGGACTCGTTAACAAACCACTTCTAGTCGTTGCCCCAACCAATGTAAAAGGATTCAAGGTAAGCTGGATACTACGAGCGCTAGGACCCTTATCGAGCATGATATCGATACTATAATCTTCCATTGCAGAATACAAATACTCTTCAACAATTGGACTTAACCGATGTATCTCATCAATAAAAAGAATATCACCAAACTCTAAGTTGGTTAGCAATCCAGCTAGATCACCCGCTTTGTCAAGTACAGGTCCAGAAGTAATTTTAAGGTTAGAACCCATTTCTCTTGCAATAATGTGAGCAAGCGTTGTTTTTCCAAGACCAGGCGGGCCATGTAGTAGAACATGATCAAGCGCCTCTCCTCTTTGCTTCGCAGCTTTTACAAAAATCTTAAGATTTTCCACAACAGTATTTTGACCTTCAAATTCGGAAAATTCAACAGGTCTAATCTTTCTTTCTATCTCACCATCCGAATCGCCAATAGATCCAGTAAATCTAGTATCATCATTTAACTTTTTCATACCTACTCCTCAACCCTAAAACCATTAATTTTATAGACCTCACCATTCTTATATTGAATGCTTATTACAGCAAAACCATCTTCTGAAAATTTTCTCCAAATACCTACAGGATAACCATTTGAATAAAATTGTTCTTCTTGAAGCAAACCATTTTGATAAAAAAACTGATGTTTTCCATCTGCAATTCCTTGTGTATAGGAACCTTTAAAATAAAGCTTACCATTTTCATAAAAATACTTCCAAACACCATCTCGAAAATCATTAACAAAAGATCCTTGCTCCAGAAGATCACCCTGCAAAATTTTCCAAAATCCATCTTTCATTCCAGATATATAATTACCTACAATAAGAGTATCTGCATTTTCATTTAATTCGTAAAATAAACCGTCATGCAATCCATTTATATATTCCTCATATTTTTTTAGAGCACCATTAGCGTAAAACCATTCCCAATTTCCCGAGATTCTTCCATTAATAAAAGTTCCCTTTTGCTCAATTAATCCATTTTTATAAAAATAAGACCAACTACCAACTTTTTGAGACAATAAGTAATCGCCTTTTGCTTTTAAGGTTCTTGTTCCCTCATAAAATTCCAACCATTTTCCTTTTTTAAAACCATTAGTATCAACTTTACCAACAGCCAATTCAACGCCACGATAATTATAAACAACACAAGAATCGACAATTCCCTTTGTATAAAAATAGTGGTTTCCTACCCGATGTTTACCAAGAAATGTTCCGCGCTCTAACTTTCCGTTAATAGAATCTACTACTTCCCTCAAAACAAGTTCATCATTTGAAATAGAGTCTCGAACAATAGAATCATTTCGATATAATATAGCATTTAATAATGCACCTTTTTCGGTATAAATTTTAAAATACCCGTTTAATTTTCCATTTACATAAACTAGCTCCTCTTTTACTCTACCATTTTTGAAAAAAACTTTCCAAATACCATAAGGGTTTCCATTAGAATCGACTCTATTTATCTCTTCGTAAAATATTAATCGGCCTCTACTAAATTCCCTAATAGTAATAGGAACACTATCAGTATTAAATTCTTTTTCAACACCATCCTTTTTTCCATCTAAATAATGGCTTATCGTTTGTAAAGAACCATCAGATCGATAATAATATCCATAATCTTCGTGCTTATCATTTATATATAACTCTTTCGAAATAATAATAGGCTTATTATGACCTTCACCATTTATAGTTTTATAGACATAATAATATCCACTTTTTTTTCCACCATAATAATTAATAACACTAGAAACATTTCCTAAGTTATCGTAAAATTTCCATGTACTATCTAAACTTGCATTACGCCATAAACCATCAGATTTTAAAACACCATTAACATAATAAGTCTTCCAAAATCCATCCGGTTTGCCATTTTTAAAAAATCCTTCGCTACTAATAAAACCATTCGGATAATAAAATTTTTTATACTCACGAGTACCTACCTGGGCATAAGAATAATTAGTAATTAATAGACATAAAATCACTACTAACTTTCTTAAAAAAATGTTAATCCTTCTATTATCGAGAAATAAAATCATTGAAAAATTAAATTATATAACCTTATAATCCAAACCTTTGAGATATTTCAAGCATTCTAATAATTGGAATTTTTGCTTTTTCAATAATTGCATTATCCAAAACAATCTCTGGTTTTTCATAAAGAAGAGTAAGATACATCTTTTTGAGAGTTATTAGTTTCATGAAATTACAATCATTACATCCACAGGTTGAATCGATAGGTGGTGCTGGAATAAAAGTTTTACCACTATTCTCTTTCCTCATTTGATGGATTATACCTGATTCAGTAGCAACAATATATTCAGTGGCGTTATCGCTAATAGTAAAATTCAATAATGCTGCGGTACTGCCAATAAAATCGGCCATAATCAAAATTGGTTTCTTACATTCAGGATGCGCAACTAATTTTGCATTCGGAAAATCCTTTTTTAGATCAATAATTCGTTCGACCGAAAACTCTTCATGAACATGGCAGGCACCATCCCAAATAACCATTTCCCTTCCTGTTACACTTTTAATATAATTTCCAAGATTCCGATCAGGTCCAAAAATGATCTTTTCATTTTTGGGTAAACTATTTACAATAGCTACTGCATTACTAGAGGTACAAATAATATCGCTCATAGCCTTAACTTCAGCAGTAGTATTCACGTAAGAAATAACAGTATGATCCGGATATAGCTTAATAAATTCGGCGAATTTATCAGCAGGTGCAGAATCAGCCAAAGAACAGCCAGCATTTAAATCAGGAATCAAAACTATTTTATCTGGTGAAAGAATTTTTGCAGTTTCAGCCATAAAATGAACACCAGCAAAAAGTATAATATCGGCATTTGTGGAGGATGCTTTTTGAGAAAGAGCTAATGAATCCCCAACAAAATCTGCTATTTCTTGTATTTCAGGAAGTTGATAATAATGTGCTAAAATAATTGCGTTTTTTTCTTTACGCAAGTTGTTTATTTCACTCACAAGATTAATATTAGGGTCTACAGAGAGATCTACATATCCTTTTTTCAACAAATTCATTCTTATATTATTATTTGTTTCTTTTTAAAAGAATTTAAAAATAGTGGTAATGTTAGTCGGTTAGCTTGGTTAGTAAAAAAGCTATTCTACGGTTGCAAAAATGAATATTAAAAATCAAAAAACATAGTATTAACAAAAAGAGATCGACAACATTATTGCCTTTGTGTAAGTTACAATGGTTTTCAACAAATGTTCATAAGGTGCGTTGTTGATAAATGAGGCTGTTAATGAAGTGTTTTTTGTGTTAATAGAATGTTAATTTCGTAATGAAAAAAACTAAAAAAAATTCCTTGACATTTTTGGATCGCTTATGCTTATAAAATTATTGGTAGGAAGTCAATAGCAATACCTAAAAATCTTTACCCAATTCATCAACAATTTATCAACATAATTTTTCACAATACTTGATGGATTGTTGTCTGTTTGTAGAATTTTGTATGAGTCTCTAATTGATTGTTATTTTTGTACTAGTTTTGAAAAAAATAAGATGGAAAAAAATAAGATTGGAATAGCATGTGATCATGCTGGTTATGAGATGAAGCTGTTGATTATAGAACATCTGAAGCAGCGAGGCTTTGAAGTAGTCGATTTTGGTACCAACTCTACGGAAAGCGTTGATTATCCGGATTACGCTCATCCATTAGCAATTGCTGTGGAAAAGCAGGATGTAAATATTGGCTTTTCGCTTTGTGGTAGTGGCAATGGAATTAATATGACAATGAACAAACATCAACACATAAGAGCGGCACTGTGTTGGACAGAGGAAATTTCTCGACTTGCTCGGATGCACAACAATGCAAATGTATGTTCTCTCCCCGCTCGCTTTATTTCATTTGAAACAGCAAAAAACATTGTAGATATATTTTTGAGCACCGACTTTGAGGGCGGGCGTCACCAGCAGCGAATTGATAAGATTCCCGTATCTTCTAGCCTATATTGATTCCTCGGTAAGCCGATGGATTGCAGAATAGCTTATTAGGGCTGCAAAAACCCCGAAAACATCAGCTGCGATATCCATTAGCTCAAAGGATCTGTGGGAAAACACGTAAAGCTGAAGAAGTTCAATGGTTACACCATAAATTATCGAGATAAGCGAACCATAAAAGTAGGGCATAGTTCGTTTTCCAACATCTTTGGTGAAATGGTTAAATCCAGAATACAGGAAAATAGTGAAGATGAAGAAAAGAATTAGGTGAACAATCTTGTCGAGGTAGGGAATGGTGACAATTTTAAACTTGCTTAAGTCATCACCGGGAATACCACAGATGATAAGGATAAATAGTCCCCAAACAATTGATTTCCAGAAGTATTTAAGCATGTTCTTTATAATCTATTGGGCTCAATATAAAAACTTTTTACATAACGTGTACCTTTGATGGCTGGAATTTACATTCATATTCCATTTTGTCGACACAAGTGTTTTTACTGTGACTTTCATTCCGTGGCCTCGTTACAGCAAAAAGAGGAAATGGTATCGGCAATTTGTAAGGAAATTTATTTGAGAAAGGACTATTTTTCCAACGAACGTATTGAAACCATTTATTTGGGTGGCGGAACTCCATCTGTACTTACTGCCGGTGATATTGCAAGAATATTTGATTGTTTAAGAAATACTTTTTCCATTAGTAAGGAGCCAGAGATTACCATGGAAGGCAACCCTGAAGATCTTTCAGCGGAATACTTAAGGGAGGTTATTCAACAAGGGGTTAATCGTTTAAGTATAGGTATTCAGTCATTTTGTGAGGAGCATTTGTCTTATTTTGGGCGTCATCATACTGTACAACAGGCAATAACATCAGTCCAAGCAGCGCAGGAATCGGGTTTTTCAAATATTTCTATCGATCTTATATATGGCTTTCCGGGACTAACATTAGATCAATGGCAGTTCAATGTTAAGGCAGCACTCGAGTTATCGCCTGAGCATATTTCGGCTTATCAATTAATGGTTGAAAAGGGTTCTGTTTTTTTTAAACGACAGCAACATGGTGGTTTTTTACCTGCCTCCGACGAGGAGAGCGTTCTTCATTATCAGGAACTAATCAAAAGATTGGACGAGGCTGGATATGAGCACTATGAGCTTTCAAACTTTTGTAAACAGGGGTATGAATCACGACACAATTCCTCCTATTGGTTTGGTTTTCATTATTTAGGACTTGGTCCTGCTGCACACTCTTTTAATGGAATAAGTAGACAATGGAATTCGTCGAATAACATTAAGTACATAGGCCGGATTAATCAGGGACTACTCGATTTAGAGGAGGAACTACTAAGTGAAAAAGATCGATTTAATGAACTTATGGTTACACGGCTTAGGACAAAACGAGGTCTTTATAGGCAAGAACTTTTGGTATTTTCACCTAAATTTGTAAACACGTTTGAATTAAGGTTGGCGGAAATGATTCGGAAAGGAGCTATAAAAGACATTTCTACAGGTTGGAGAATTCCGGAGCAGTATTGGTTAATCTCGGACGGTATTATTGAGCAAATGATGGTTGATTGATGAGATTTATAATAAAATTGAAAGGGCGCTCATTGTTAAAATGAGCGCCCTTTTTAATGTTACAAGTGTATATTAGCGATTGGTCTTATTGTGTTTTTTTGCTGTTTTTCGTCTTGTAGATCTAACGTCGCGTGTATAAATAATATAATACATTACGGGAATTAGAACCAGGGTAAGGAAGGTTGCAAATGTAAGTCCAAATATTATGGTCCAAGCCAACGGGCCGAAAAACATAACGTTATCACCGCCAAAATGGATATGGGGTTGAAAGGTGGCAAACAGCGAAACAAAGTTGATGTTAAATCCTACCGCTAGGGGTATTAGACCAAGAACGGTAGCTGAAGCGGTTAATATTACCGGTGTAATACGTGTTTTACCAGCTTCAATAATCGCTTCTCTCGTTTTAACACCCTGAGCTTTTAGCAGATCGGTAAACTCAACAAGAAGAATACCATTACGAACTACAATACCAGCCAACGCAACAAGCCCGAGTCCTGTCATAATGATTGATATGGTCATCCCAAATAAAACATAGCCAATCAACACTCCCATTACGCTAAAGACAACCTCGGAAAGGATAATTATCGGCTTAGATAGGGAGTTAAATTGGTTTATTAGAATGAAGAGTATTAGAAATAAGGCGAATAACAACGCTTTGCTGAGGAAGGCCATTGTTTCTGCTTGATCTTCCTGTTCTCCTGTAATTCTAATGTCTACACCGGATGGTTTTTGATACGAAGGTATTGCTTTTTTAATTTTGGCGATAATTTCGTTAGCGGTATAGCCGGTAAGAACATTTGAGGAGAGGGTGATTACTCGCTTTAAATTGAGGCGGTTAATTTCGCCATAACTCTTCGTATATTCAACATGGGCAACTGCGGAGAGCGGAATTTGACGTAGTAGGCCAGAGTTCATGTCTCTGTAAGTAAGATTAATATTCATGAGCTGTTCTACGTCATTGCGTTGATATTCTTTGAATCGCAGCATTATTGGATATTGATCTTCGCCTTCACGATATTTTGATATTTCTGTTCCGAGAAGTGCGGTTCGAATTTGGCCACCAACCATTCCCGCTGAAATCCCATTTCTATTAGCTCGTTCCCTGTCAAGTTTAATGAGTAGTTCTGGTTTTGAAGAGGCAAAGTCCGACTTAAGTTCTTCAATTCCATCTATTTGTATAGAATCGATATAGTGCTTCAGTCCATTTGCAGTTGTCACCAATTGTTCCATATTTTCACCTGCAAGTTCAATATTTATTGGTTTTCCAACGGGAGGACCATTTTTGTTTTTGTCTACCACAATATCGGCACCGGGAATGCCTTTAATTTTTTCCCGAATTCTGGACATGTATTCGGAGGTATTTTCGCCATTACGATTTGCAAATTCAACAAAGTTCACCGATACTTTGGCCAAGTTTGACGATTTTGTGCTATTATCAAATTGATTTTCTGATGCCTGAAGAGCAACGTTGGTAATTATGGATTCTACAATTGGATTGTGATTACCAAGAACTTGCATTATTCTGCCTTCCACAATTTTGGCAACGGAATCGGTAACGGAGATATCTGTTCCGATAGGCATTTTAATATAGGTAATAACATTATTCGGTTGATTGTCTGGGAAAAATAGAACCTTCGGTGGTTTTATTTCAACTAGAATTATGGTCAAGAAGAATAATACGATCATACCGGTGAGCATCCCATAAGGTCTATGGCCAGTTAAAACCCATTTGAGCAGGTTTTCATATCGCCTCATTAAAGCCGGAATAAAGTGATGCTGAAATTTCCGTAGGACCTTGAAACCATAGAGATTATGAAGGAGAACTGAAATGGCAATTAATATAAGTAAATTTGCAATTGCATGGAGACCAGACAGGTAAAAAGGAATTGAGGCAATGGTGATTCCGCTGCAGATAATATAAAGTTTTTTTAGCGGAATAGGATGCTCTTCCTCGTCATGCTTCATAAAATCGATGGCAAATACCGGATTTATTATGTAGGCCACCACCAGTGAGGCAAATAGCGTAAGAATAAGCGTTACTGGAATGAAGTACATAAACTCACCAACCACTCCAGGCCAGAACGTAAGGGGGAAGAATGGAGCCAGAGTTGTAAGTGTTCCTGATAGAATAGGTACAAACACCTCTCCTGCAGCAAATTTGGCTGAAGTTTTGATATCCATCTTCTTTTTCATGAATACTCTGTGGGTGTTTTCAATAACAACGATTGCATCGTCAACCACAATTCCCAAGGCGAAGATGAAGGCAAACATTACCAGCATATTCATGGTGAATCCAAGGTAAGGCATTACGATATATGCCAGTGCCATTGAAAGGGGGATGGAGAGGCCAACAAACAGGGAGTTCATAATACCCATAAAGAACATCAAAACAAGGGTAACTAATATAAATCCAATGATGATGGTGTTGTTTAAGTCGGAGAGTGTTGTTCTGGTATATTTTGATTGATCTCCGCTGATGGTAACCTTTAGGCTTGTCGGAAGATTGTTCTGCTGCATCTCCTTGATAATTTCCTTAATGTTATCGGAGGCATCTAGCAAGTTTTGTCCGCTTTTTTTTACAATGTTTAGGGTTATTACATTGTTACCGTCTTGACGAGCATAGCTTTCTTGTTCATGGAAACCATCACGTACGGTAGCAATATCTTTAAGCTTTACTTGGGCGCCACTGGCCGTCGTAACTACTATATTCTTAACATCGTCAAGGCTTTTAAACTCACCCACAATTCTAACGGTTCGGCTCATGCCTTGAAGATTTATGTTGCCGCCTGATACCGTTGCATTGTCTGCAGCTATGGCATTTTGAACCTCCGTAAAGGTTAGGCTTGCCGACTGCATTTTATACATGTCTATATCTATCTGTATTTCGCGATCAAGTGCTCCAATAATATCAACACGAGTTATCTCCTTCAAACTTTCAAATTTATCCTTAAGATCGTCGCCGTATTTTTTTAGTTTATCAAGAGGAAGATCTCCTGACAGATTAATATACATGATTGGAATATCGGAAAGATCTATGTCGGAAACTTCGGGATCGGTTTTTAAATCGGAGGGAAGGTCAACTTTTGATTTATCTACCGCATCTTTTACCTTTTGTTTGGCATCGGAAACATCAACACCGGTGTTAAATTCTACAACGATGGCAGAAAAATCTTGAACAGAACGAGATGTTACTTTTTTAACCCCAGTTATAGCTTTAATGTTCTTTTCGATGGGGCGTGTGATTAAGTTCTCGATATCTGCAGGGGAAGTCCCGGGATATACCGTGTTTACTATGATATTGGGAATTACAATTTCAGGAAACTGTTCCTTGGGAATTGTTAGGTAGTTGAATAGCCCAAAAACCGCAACGATTATCACCAACACGTAAATGCTCAACTTGTTGTCAATCGCCCAGCTGGTTGGCTTGAACTCTTTAAATTTTTTCTCCATTGCAATTAATTTTAACTACCGGTTTGTGGATTAAAAACGAATGTTTGCACCCTCGATAAGATCTTGATAACCCACAGTAATCAGTTTATCTCCAGGGTTAAGGCCCGAAATAACTTCAACAAGCCCATTGTTGGACAATCCAAGAATGATGTTTTGCTTTTTGGCCACAAAACCATTTCCCTTCTGTTGCGCTACCAAAATATAGGTACCCGCGGCGTCACTATTTACCATGTTTTGTGAAATTACGATAGCCTTTTCTTTATAGTAATCGTTAATGTTAAGAATGGCAACCATGTTTGCTTTCAAATTTGGTACCTTGGTATCAACGCTGGCTTCAATATTAAAGGTTCTATTAACCGGGTTGATGTACTTGCTTACAAAATCAACACGGGAAGTTGCATTTGCATTAATGTCGGGAAAGTTAACGGTGAGCATGTCACCTTGGTTGATTTTTGAGGTATAGGCCTCCGATATATCGGCTTTAACTTTAAGTTTTCCGAATGCTACAACACGATATACTATTTGCTGGGGGTTTGGGCTTACCATACCACCAACCTTTATATTGCACTCTTCAATGTTTCCGTCGGTTGGGGATTTAATTTTAAAATTGTTGATTTGATCTTTTGTTGCAGCAATTTGTTGCTCTAGTGACTCTTTGTTGGTTTTTGCTTGTAGATACTGAACTTCACTACCAACTTTTTGATCCCATAACCGCTGTTGCTTATTGAATAGTTCAAGCGCTAGGTTATACTGTGATTGTAGGCTTTGAAGTTGCTTTTGATATTGTTGATCGTCAATTTGTGCTAAAACTTGACCCTTTTTTACAGCCGCTCCAACATCGGCATATCTTGCTACAATTGTTCCTGCTGCTTGAGCAAAAACAGCCGCGTTTTGATCACCATCAAGTGCTCCATAAACTTTTATGAAGTGGCGAAAAGGTTGGTAAATAACATTTTCAACCGAAACAAGGGTCTTTTTTCTAGAGGCCGTTGAATCTGAACCCGTAGATGAAATTTCTTTTTCAAGTTTTTCAATTTTTTGATTTAGGTCATCTCTGTTGGCCTTGAGTTTAGAAAGTTCAGCCTGCTTATTGCTGCTACATGCTAAAAGCATGGTGCTAAGGGCAAAAACGATAATTTTTGTATTCATAATTTTGAATGTTGTCGTTAACAAAATTTTTTGGCTACTGTTGGTTGTTGTTGAGTTTTTCAAGCGATGTTTTGGCCGTAAGTACATCGTTCATGGCGTTGAAGTAGTCGGACTGTGTAGACAGGTATTGATTTTCAGCTTGATATAAATCGCTGCTGGTTGCAACACCTTCTTTATATTTTATCATGGTGTGTGTAAGAATTTTTTTAACTAGTTCAAGGTTTAACTTGTTGGTTTCATAGGTAGAGTAGGAATTCTTAAAGTCATTTTGTGCCTTTTCAAATGCCAGCATTAAGTTTTGCTCTGCCATTCTAGTATTATTCTGTGACTGTTGATACTGCTTTCGTGCTTGTGAAAGTTGGGAAAGTTTCATGCCGCTTGTAAAAATCGGTACATTTAAGGTTAGACCAAAAACATCCTCTGGTTGAAAGTTAAAGCTGGATGTATTGAGTAACTTTTGATGTTGATAGTACGCTGAAAGAGTAGGCAAGAACAGTGTTTTTTGTCGATCGAGATTTAATTTTTGAAGCTGTTCGGCAGTCAACGCAACACGGTAATCTGTATTTGCATTCAGGTTTAATGCTGAGTTGAGACTTGAGGTCAATTTATTACCCTCAATATAGCTGCTGAGGCTGTCGGAAAGTTCAATTTTTGTTGATAGGTCAAGTCCAAGTTGAAATTTGAGTAAATTCTTCGCCCATTGCGATTGGCGTTCGAGATTTGCTACTGCGTTATCGATATTGGCTTTTATAATTCTAAGTTGGTCAACGTTGGTTTCTTCAACAAGACCTTGATTGCCCAAGGCAATTATATCTCCCAAATTATTGTTGGTAACCGACTGGGTCTCCTTCATTATATTGAGGTTTTCCTCCATAATCAAAACGAGAAAGTAACCAGTGGTAACCGATTCACGAATATCTGTTTTTGTTTTTGCGAGGTTTCGTGCCGAAAGTTCTTTATAAACCTTGGATGCTCTTAATCCAACAATGTATTCACCACTAAAAACCAACTGTGTAACGGTGATGTTCCAGCTGGTGCTATTGGCAACACCAAGCGGAATGACCTGCGTTTTTGTGGGGTCACTAAAGTCGGGAAAAACGGCTGTTGGAACACTAAAGGTGTGCAAATATGTACCTGTTCCAGATATTTGAGGAAGGCCAGAGGCGGTTGTTTCCCAAATCTTTTTTTTAGCGATTAGTAGATCAAGTTCGCTATTTTTTATTTGGAGATTATTACTTTCCGCATACTCAATTGCCTTATTAAGAGACAGGACCATTGACGTTGTATCCGATTGCGAAAATGCCGATGGAGCATAGCAAAATAGCAGAAAAGTAAGGGCAGCTAGTGATTTTTTAATCATTTTATGTTTGTGTGAAATTGTTTGAATCACTCAATTATTTCTTGTTTAAGTCTACGGTATAACGCAGGTGTACTCCTTAGTCACGCTGCTTCGGTTACTTATATATTCATAGTTTAGTGCACGAAAGTATACATTTGAATACGGTTAAAAAACAAAAAACAGACTAGGTCAGGAATCTTAACAAATAAATAACTCAATACGTTCATTTAGATGACAAAAAACGGTAACCGATACAGCTCTTTTTATCCTTAAAAATCAGCACAAAAAAACAAAGTACAAATGAATGTCAAAAGAAAATATCGACAAAACGGTAAAAAAGCAAGATAAACCGTAATTCATATCCGTTAGATACCTAGTACTAGTATTTTGGTGGCTTTACTAAATTGTTCATCATTTTGGTTGGAGAGATGGTTGTTTCGTGGTAAAAAACAGAGGCGGTTATGATTGTTGTTGGTCCCAATGGTTGATTCTTTTAACGAGATTTTAATATGATTGTTTTCTACTGGTTATTAATGGCCTAGGAAAATAGGATTCTAAAAGTATCTTTTCCTGAATTTTTACCTGCTCGAGAATATTTTGTGAAAATCATCATGTATTAGAGTGTAATCATCAATATAAGTAAACATTCGATTTGGATTTAAGCAATTTTACAATACATTTACTATTTCTCAGATTCTTAAATGTTCTAGAATGAGTTTGTTTTGTAATAGTAGCGATAAAAACACTCACAGTGCCATTCTAAGGCTTGTTTCCATTTTTTCTGAAGTTCCGGATGACGTACTTGATGAAATTGCAAAAGTTTCTACTACACAGTATTTTAAGCAAGACCAAGTTATCTTCAATAAGGGAGATATGGATTTTGCGCTTTATGTTATCGTGACGGGTAAGGTTAAGGTTCATGAAGGTGATCATATATACTCAACTTTTTCAATCAATGAATATTTTGGGGAATATGCCTTAATAGATAGTTCTCCTCGGTCGGCTACTATTACGGCCATAGAAGATACAGAGGTACTTCGGCTTGATCAGATTCATTTTACACATATCATAGAATCGAATAAAAAAATTACGCAAGGGATTCTCAAAGCTCTTATTATGAGGCTTCGTGATTACAATGTGTTGCAGCGCGAACTAATAACGAAGAATGAGCAAATACAACAGCAGCGTGATGAATTGGAAACTCAGCGAAAGGAGTTAGAGTTACTTAACGCAACGAAAGATAAATTTTTTGCCATCATTGCCCACGATCTGCGCAATCCATTTTCAACAGTTTTAAGCCTTTCGGAATTGCTGGCGAGGGAATTTGAAAATTTTGAACCGGAACGATTAAAAGAGTTTATCGGTCAGATTTACAAGTATTCTAATAACACCTTCAACTTGTTAGAAAATCTTCTTCAGTGGTCTATGGTTCAGACTGGAAGAATGCCATTGCGTCCTAGGATGGTGAATATTTGTGACATTGTTAATGAAAATATTGAACTTTTAAGAGGAAATGCAACCAATAAAGGCATTGATTTAAATGGTCCGAAGTGCGGTGAATGGTTTGCTTATGTTGATATTAATATGATTACAACCGTGGTTCGAAATCTTATTTCGAACGCTATTAAATTTACCTCTGCCGGCGGTTCTGTTAAAATTAACATTACTCAGGATAGTGAGTTTGTTGTTGTAACAGTAGCCGACACGGGGGTTGGCATTTCAACGGAAGATATTAAGAATTTGTTTAAAATAGATAGCAATCCAACGACCATTGGAACCGGTCAGGAGAAAGGTACTGGTTTAGGACTTATTCTTTGTAAAGAGTTTGTGGAGCGAAATGGTGGTAAAATTTGGGTTGAAAGTAAGCCCGATAAGGGTACCACCTTCTCCTTTACTGCTCCACAAATCGAAAGTTAGTTTTCTTGGGTCCACTTTTCGGCAACAATGCTTGCCATTAGCAATTCATCGGGGGTTGTAATTTTTATATTCATCTTATTGCCTTCGATAAGAGTGATTTTTGTTCCTGAAACTTCAATTACGCTGGCGTCATCGGTAAAAACATCTTTATAGGGTTGACTGTAGCCCTTAATTAGCACGTCGCGTTTAAATATTTGAGGTGTTTGAACCCGTTTTACATCTTTGCGCTTTAAGGGACGACTTCCATCGGGTGTTAGCAATCGAATGGAGTCAACAGATTCAATTACCGGTACGGCAGTTCCTGTTTTGTCTGCCGCTTCAAAGCATCGTCGTATGGTAACTTCATCGATGAAAGGTCTTACTCCGTCATGAATTGCAATGAGCTCTTCATCGCCTAACGCTGAAATGCCATTTTGAACAGAATAAAAGCGCTCCTCACCACCTTTAACCAGGGTTACGGAGTAAGGTGGATTGAATTCATTCTTAATTGATTCCCAAGAACTAAAGTGTTGGCTTGGGATTACAAGAATGAGTGTCATCTCTGGATCGAACCGGTAAAATGCTTCTAAAGCCCATAGCACAATGGGTTTTCCTCCAATAAGTTGAAACTGTTTTGGAATATCTCCTCCAATACGGGAACCAAAACCTCCTGCTACAATAATGGCTGCCTTTTTCATTTTCTGTTAACTTCGGGGTGAAATTATTGTTTACGAAGGTAGCATAAACTAACAAATGATGGAACAGTTAGCCATAATGAATTTTTTGTCTGATTTGCAGAAAAATAACAACAGAGAGTGGTTTATTAATCATAAGCCAACATACCAAAAGGCTCTATTGGATTTTGAAGCCATCTTAAGTAGAATCATCTCTTTGGTTGGAATATTCGATAAAGAAATTGTTGGACTCAACCCCAAGGCTTGTATTTTTAGAATTTACCGAGATGTTCGTTTTTCTAACGACAAGAGTCCTTATAAAACACATTTCGGTGCATTTATCGCTCCGGGTGGTCGTAAGAATTCAGAAGGTGGATATTACATCCATATTGCTCCAGGGGAATCCATGGTGGCTGGCGGTGCATGGAGACCGGAGCCCGATCATTTAAAAAAAATTCGGCGAGCAATTGATTATTATCATGAAGAGTTTCTTCAAATTGTGGGAGATAAAACTTTTGTTCAATGGTTTGATAATTTATCGAACGAAGATAGGCTTGTGCGACTTCCGGCTGGATTTTCAGCCGATTCGCCAGTGGCTAACTATTTAAAATTAAAAAGCTTTACGGTCGGACATAGTTTCACCGATAACGCTGTTCTGTCTCCACATTTTGAGGAACAGATGGTGGAAGGGTGCCGCACAATGTACCCGTTTACTAAGTTTTTGAGAGAGGCTCTTGAATAGCCTGTAATTCTGGGAAACGGGAATAATATATTATATTTCAACGGTGCTATAAAGAAATCGCTTTATGCTTTTTTTAGGTGTTTTTTCAAACTCTTCAGGATAAAGTTTCGTCTTGGCTAGCTGCATAAAGGTTGGTAGTAGTTCGTTGAGGTTTTTCCTATTTTCTTCCATAATAATCTCAAGATCGTTGGTGTTGATACCCGCTTCATCTGCCGCCTCATAGTCGGGGTAGATTAGTGCAACGAGTCGATTATTGCGTTCAACCACTAACGATTCTTGAATAAAGGGCATGTTGTTTAATTTCGCCTCAATCTCTTCTGGGTATATGTTTTGTCCGGAGGGTCCTAAAATCATGCTTTTACTTCTTCCTTTAATGTAGATGAAGCCTTCAGAGTCAATAACTCCAAGGTCACCGGTGTGTAACCATCCTTCTGGAGAAATGGCGATATTGGTGGCTTCTTCATTTTTATAGTAACCAATCATTACATTTTCTCCCCTTACAAGGATTTCGCCCACCAGATTCTGTGGGTCTGGCGAGTCAATCATAATTTCGAGTGTTGGTAATATTTTCCCGCAGGATCCAAGTTGATTTTCTTTCCAAGAAGCATAGGAGATTAGTGGACCACATTCGGTCATTCCAAAACCAACAGTAAATTGGAATTTTATTTTTTTTAAGAACTCTTCAACTTCCGCATTCAGTGGAGCACCACCAATTATTATTTCAATAAAATTACCACCAAAAACATCTGTCAACTTTTTGTTAACCTGTTGAAATATTTTTTTGTCAAGAAGCGGTACGCTAAGAAGCATCTTCATTGGGCGCTTGTTGAGTGTAGGTAAAATTTGCTTCTTGTATATTTTTTCAATTATGAGTGGAACCGTAAGAACCAATCGTGGTTTAATATGCTCAAATGCTTGTAATATAAGTTTGGGTGCCGGTGTTTTTGTAAGAAAGTTGATATGGCACCCAACAGAAAAGGGCCATAAAAATTCAAAGGCACAACCATAGGCATGTGCCAATGGGAGGAAGGATACAATTTTATCTCCTGGCTTGAGTGGAATATTTGTATGTCCAAAAAGCATGTTTGCGGCTAAGCTGTTCAGCGGGAGCATTACTCCTTTTGAAAAGCCCGTAGTACCAGATGTATAGCTAATAACTCCAAGGTTATCGTTTGAAATCTCTGGAAAATTTAACTCGGTAGAAAGTAGTGAGGAGAACATCTCTTTTTCTGCTGATTTTATCTCTTCCGTTTTTTTTGCTGCATGTTGATCTTGGTGCGCTAATACTCTAAAGTCGGTTAGGGAAAAAAAGGCACGAACATTGTTCATCGATGAATCGTCAATGTTTTCCCAAATATTATCGCTGGAGAACATGAGAACTGAATCGGAGTGATTTACGATATGGTGTATGTCGGCTGGAGCAAAATCGGGAAGTATGGGAACGATAACCGCGCCATACGAAACGACAGAAAGGTAGGCGATAGCCCAATTACTGCTATTGCGCCCAATGAGGGCAACCTTATCACCAGGTGCAAGGCCCCACACTTTATAGAGTTCTTGAAGAAAGACTATTTTTTTGGCAATATCGGAATAGGTATATGTACTACCAAGGTAGTCAGACAACGCCGGTCGGTTCCAGTTTTCCTTAAGGCTTTTTTCGACGTATTCCTTAATAAAGTTTTGAGTAATCATAGGGAATGCGTTTTAATAAATAGAAATTATTTAAATGGTTGGTGATTGGTAGAGGAATCTTTTGATACTGCGTTTTGGTGTTTTTTCAAACTCTTCGGGATAGAGCCTAACATCGGAGATTTGACAGTATGCAGGTAACATTTTGTTGACCCCTTGCCGATTTTCATCCATCTTTTTCTTGATGTCGTCGGTAGAAAATTTCATCTTATCGGCTGACTCATAGTCGGGATAAATCAGTGCGACCAACTTGCCAGATTGCTCAACCACCAATGATTCCTGCACAAACGGAAGATTGTTTATTCTGGCTTCAATTTCTTCGGGGTATATGTTTTGACCAGACGAGCCAAGGATCATATTTTTACTTCGGCCTTTAATAAACAAGTAACCATCCTTGTCGATAAGCCCTAGGTCGCCAGTTCGCAACCATCCGTCGGTAGTAAATGCCGCCTGTGTTGCCTCCTCGTTGTTGTAGTAGCCCAGCATAACGTTATCTCCCTTTACTAAAATTTCACCAACCGTTTTTTCTGGGTTTTCAGAATCAATTTTTATTTGCATTCGTGGTGCCGCCTTACCGGTAGAAAAGAGTTTGTTGGTATTGTGTGGTGCGTAGGTTACAATGGGTCCACATTCGGTCATTCCGTATCCAACGGTATATCTAAAACCAATTTTTTTAAGGAAGCTTTCTACGTCAGGATTTAGGGCCGCTCCTCCAATAATAACTTCATGGAATTCTCCACCAAAGATAGAGGTGAGTTTTGCGTTTATTTTGTTGCAAATTCGTCGATCAATAATTGGTAGTTTGAGTAACAGCTTCACTGACGGTTTATTAATCGCTTCTAAGATATTTTTTTTGTAGATTTTTTCGATAATTAGAGGAACCGAGAGCACTATTTTGGGCTTGAGCTCACCAAATGCTTCCAGTATTATTTTTGGTGATGGTGTTCTTGTTAGGAAGTTGATATGGCATCCTTGGGTGATTGGATAGATAAATTCGAAAGCAGCACCATAGGCGTGTGCCAAAGGTAGGATGCTTACCATTTTTCCACCAGGCTCAAGCGGTAGTACGGACATTGCAAACATGAGGTTGGAAATCAAGGAACGATAAGGGAGCATTACTCCTTTTGAAAAGCCTGAAGTTCCTGAAGTGTAGTTGATAATTGCCAATTCTTCTGGCTGATCTCGGTGATAGTTTATGTTTTCGGGGGTTAGACCAGCTGAATATTTTTTGGCAAAAAGTTGAGGCAGTTCACTGTGGATTTGTCTTACCGAAAAAGGTGTGTTTTCATGAAGGATGCTAAAATCTACGAGGGATATTATACACTTAACTCGAGGGATTTGCAATTCGTTGAGATTTTCCCAAATTTGATCACCCGTAAAAAGCACCATGGCCTCCGAATGGTTAACAATATGGTGAATATTGTCGGGTTTAAAGTCGTGAAGGATGGGAACGACAATTGCTCCGTATGTGGTTATGGCCAAAAATGATACAGCCCAATTGGAGGAGTTTCGTCCAACGAGAGCAATTTTCTCGCCCTTTTGAATGCCTGTTTTTTCAAAAATAATATGAATTTTAGCAATTTTCCGGGCAAGATCCTTGTAAAGGTATGTCGTTCCCTTGTAATCGCTAAGAGCAGGTCTATCCCAATTTTCTCGGATGCTCGTTTCAATATGGGCAACAAAACTCTTCTCCATAAATATCCCTTCTAAATAGTCAATGGTAAGATAAACAACTATTTATGACAATTGTATTGGTCGTCAACCTGACAAAAGTATAAAAAAATTAATCTTTGCAAATATTTTGATAAAATCCTTATAGCGAGGATCTTCCGTTAATTATTTAACAACAGAATTGTTTTTAGTTAGAGTTCAGTTTTTTAACTCTAGGTTGGATGCTAATTACGGCTAATAAAAAAAGATGCCTGCGATTAAGCAGGCATCTTTTCAATGGGGTTTTGTTCTACTATTTTATGGAAAATTGGGTTGTGCCGATTAGCATACCGTCCATAAATACATTAACATCGTAAGAACCGGATACGAGATCTCCTTTGTTGTCATAAAAAATGCAAAGGTCTATATCCTTATTTTGGTAATCTATTTCTCGTTTGGCAGAGAAGACTACTTTTTCTCCCTGAAAATCGAATAAATCTGTTTCCGATTTTGCAAGCACATACTTGTCTGGTCCGGTAATACGTATGTAGGCATCTCGTAAACCGGGCTGTGCAATATCATTTTCGATTACCGTAAAGCAGACTTTTATTTTATCGATACGACGAGCGCGGGTAACCTCTTTGCCCCTTGTATTGATAGTTGTTGCAGCTACATTACGTGCTTTAATAACAGAGCCCTTTTGAACTTTAGTGCTTAGTTCTTCATTTTTCTGGGTAAGTTCTTGATTGGCCATTTTTGTCATACCCGACTCCTCTTTTACCTTAACGTTTTCGGCAATAAGGGCTTGGTTTAGAGTGTTCAATGAGTCAATCTGTTGAATGTAACTCTTCATAACCGAACGAAGAGTCCCTAACTCTTTTTGGTAATCCTTAATTTTTTGATAGTTAATGTATTTTTCTTTCTTCATTTGATCTAACAATCCTTGAATTTTTCCTCGTTCCACCGACAATTCTTTGTTAATGGAATCGTTATTCGATTCAAGGTTGTTGTAATCGACATAAAGGTTATTTAAGTTTTTTTCTATACTGTCTTTTTCTTCGTTGAGTTGATACTGAATTACCTGTGACTGCTTTTTTTCAACGTTGTATTTCCAAAAGAGCAATCCACAAATGACAATGAGTGCCGCAATTATAACAAGGTAGCCAATGCTCGATTTTTGTTGTGGTTGAGTAGGCTGTGTGATTTGTTCTTCCATGGGATAAAAAATGATTTAAGATTCAGATGGTGAAGATATAAACAATTTTAATATCATTGATTGTCATTGGTGGTCAGATCGTGGAATACATCCTCGAGATGCTTTTCTTGGGTATGCAGTGTTATAATCGTAAATCCTTGTTCTACTGCTTTTTTGAAGATGATAGCACGAGGATCTTTTTCTTTTTCTACAAGGACAACCCAGCCTTTTTCTCCGGCCGGATCTATGCGTAGAATAGATTGAATGCCACTGAAAAACGAAGCATCTACTGGCTCTAAAAACTCCACAAATACGGAGGAACTGCCACCCCTTGCATGCAGCTTGAGATAATCTTGATTTTCATTGGCAACGATCTTACCTTTACTAATAATGACTACTTTGCTGCAAACCGCTTCCACCTCCTGCATGATGTGAGTTGAAAGCATAACGGTCTTAGTTTTGCCAACCTCTTTAATAAGGTTTCTAATATCTACGATTTGATTTGGGTCGAGTCCTGTAGTGGGTTCATCGAGAATAAGAACTGCTGGGTCATGAATTAAGGCTTGGGCTAAGCCAACCCGCTGACGGTATCCCTTGCTTAGCATGGATATTTTTTTGTGCTTTTCCATACCAAGACCAGTTAAGTCAATGAGTTCTGAGATACGCTGTGGCAGATTCTTAACTTGATGGATGTTGCCTATAAACGTTAGAAATTCGGTAACATACATGTCGGTATAGAGCGGATTGTGCTCCGGTAAATAACCCGTTATACGTTTGATAGCAAAAGGATCGATCGAAACATCGATACCGTTTATTAGAGCAACACCAGAATTGGGGCGAATAACGCCAACAAGCGTTTTCATCAGAGTTGATTTACCTGCGCCGTTAGGACCAAGAAATCCAATAACTTCTCCCGTTTTTACCGTAAAGGAAACATCATCAAGTGCTTTTTGTTCTCCGTAAAGTTTGGTAATATTGCGTACTTCTATGGACATGGCTAGAATTTTGAACGAACAAAACTACAAATAACCAAAAAATATCGTATCAATTGGCACAGATACTTTTTATTATCGTATCAGTTATTGTAAACGTCTCATTTAATAATTAAGTGTTATGTATATCTCTTCGTTTCGGTTAGGGCTTCTTATTTTCATCTCCATTTTTCTTGGATTTAATATCCCAATGGTTATTACGGCGTTGCATAATGGTGATCCGGTAATCAATGCTGTATTAAATATTTCTGGTTTGGCGATATTGGGAATAGTTATTGTTTTGAATCAAGTATATCAAAATCGTAAGAGAAAGGCGAACGTGGATGAATAACCTACGGTGGATACCCACTGCTCTTGTTATATTTTTCTGGGTAAATATGGAAGTTTTTGCTCAGGTTAAGTCCGATGGAATTTTGCCCGATTCGGTTAGTGGGGGAAATAACAGTTTCTTGGTTGTTCCAACAGTCAGCTTTACTCCAGAAACAAGTTGGGCCTTTGGTGTGTCATCTGGTTACTATATTTATAAGGATAATAGCCGAAAAATTTCTAATATTCAAGGGGATTTAGCTTACACTCTGAATAATCAATTTAAGCTTTCTGTCTCGCCCAAAATTTTTTCAAAAGATAAGCAGAGTTATTATTCGGGAAGGATTATGGCAATGAACTATCCCGATAAATTTTATGGCATTGGGCGGCATGCCGATAGTAGTCAAAATTTTTCGTGGAAAAATCTCGCGTTCTTGCTTCAACGTCAAAAAGTGATTTTTGCCGATCTTATGTTGGGCGTTCAGGTGCTAGTTGATTATGGTAAATTGGAGGATACTCTTTCTTTAAGTGGTTATTCAAACGAACAGATAAAAGGTAATGGGGAATACTTTACTGCGGCATTGGGTGCATTAGTGACTTGGGACAGCCGTGATAATATGTTTTTTGCACGAACTGGAAGTTTTTACAAACTCTCTTTGCTTGTGAACAGCAATATTTTTTTAAGCGATTATGATTACTCCCGCTTTACCATAGATATTCGAGAGTTTGGTTTTCTTTCCCGACGGATTTCTTTGGGATTTCAATATTTTGGTGATTTTACATGGGGGGAAGTTCCATTTGAGCGATTACCGATGGAGGGGGGATACGAAATATTGCGTGGTGTAAGGCAGGGCCGTTATCGTGATAAGATGATGATGGCAACACAGCTGGAACTTCGTGCAATTATATTTAGGCGATTTTTTGCAACTGTATTTATTGGGGCTGCCGATGTTGCGCCGGTAGTAAACGAATTTCTATTAAGTGAGTCAAACTTATCGTTTGGAGGAGGATTGCGGTATCGGTTAAATAAAGCCGGTGTTAATCTTCGCTTCGACACGGGCTATTTTCCTGGCGGTAAACCGCAATACTATCTTACTGCGCTGGAGGCTTTCTAGTTGCTAAATGCTAAAATTTTTTACATGATGAAGTATTTATTGTGCGCTGTGATGAGTCTTGTTCTCACAAAACAGGGCATTGCTTGCACTAACCTTATTGTTACTAAAGGCGCCTCTCATGACGGTTCGGCCTATATCGTATATACTTGCGATGGCGAGTTTCTTCCACATTTGCGCTACGATCCTGCAAAAACGGCTAAACCAGGCGAAGTAATTAGAATCATGAATTGGGAGACAGGGGCAACAGGAACCATTCCTGAAGCGCATCAAACCTATGCTGCCGTTGGTCCCCATATTAACGAATATCAAGTTGCCATTGGCGAAACAACATTTGGTGGTCGAGAGGAACTTTGGGATAAGACTAAACCGTTGCACTATTGGCAGATGATGCAAATGGCACTTGAGCGCGCTCGCACGGCTCGGGAGGCGGTGGATGTAATTACAAATTTAGTGGAGACCTATGGCTATGGTAGTACAGGCGAGTCGTTTTCCATTGTTGATCCTAACGAAGCTTGGTTACTTGAAATGATTGGAAGTGGGGGTGATGAATCGGGTCCGATTTGGGTTGCAGTAAAAATCCCCGATGGATATGTGTGTGCCCATGCTAACCACTCTCGGATTGGCTCTTTTCCACTCGACAAGCCCGACGAGTGTGTATATTCAAAAAATGTAATATCATTCGCGGTAAAACATGGCTATTATAGCGTAAAGTCCGGGAAGCCATTTCAGTTTAACCAAGCCTACGATCCTGATGAACCAACCAAGTTGCGTTACTGCGAGACCAGAGTTTGGAGCCTTTTTAACCGGATTGCACCCAGCATGCATCTTTCAATGGATTACAATAGAGGTGTTCAGGGTGCGGAGCGTTATCCTTTATGGATAAAACCCGATAAGAAGTTGAGGCTTCAGGATGTGATGTCCCTTATTCGTGATCACTACGAGGGTACCACCATCGATATGACTAAAGGATTGGGTGCCGGTCCTTATGGTTCTCCAAACTATTGGAGGCCGTTAACGTTCAAGGTTGATTCTGTGCAAGCAACTTGGGAACGATGCATTTCTACCTATAATACAGGATTTTCTTTTATAGCGCAACTTCGGGGCTGGCTTCCAAATCCAATAGGTGGAATTTTATGGTATGGTGTTGATGATACCTTTACGTCTTGTTATTTTCCTATTTATGCTGGAGTAACCGATGTACCAAAACCTTTTACAGAGGGTTCACTACGCCGGTTTTCTATGAATTCGGCTTGGTGGATTTTTAATCTGGTGTCCAACTATGCAAACTTGAAGTATAGCTATATGGTTAAAGATATTCAAGTGGTTCAACAGGAGATGGAAGCTGAATTTCGTAGCCAAATACCTGAAATGGATAAGCGGGCATTGGCATTGAAGGATGATCCAGATAAAATGCATGCGGCATTAACTCAATTTTCGGTTGATGCCGGCAACCGGGTATTTAATAGATGGACAGAGTTACTTTTCGATCTTATTACTCGCTACAATGATGGCTATGTTCAGGATAGCCTCGGTAATCCACAGCAGGTTGGATATCCACAGGGGTGGTATGACAGAACGTTGAAAGATAATCCTGGTTTAGTAATCCCAATTTGGTACGAAAATCAGGAATCGGAAGAGCCCAAGAATTTTTAACTATATATTTTTCATAAAAACGCCCGTCTTTCATAAAAGATGGGCGTTTTTTTCATCGTGGTTTTGCAATTTACCGATGGATATTATTCTAATTTTATCGTTCAAATCAATTGCATGATTGAGGAACTGCCTCATCGAACAGCCTTCTCTTTTTTGAAAACATTCATGGAACATGCTTCATATTAGGTGTTTTTGAATCAGGTTGATAATATTGAATTAAAAGTAGCTTTAATTATTAACTTTGTATTTCGATACAGTTTTTGTAATTAATAGATTATCAAGTTATTAATGATAGACCACGCAACAGTAGAGCGCATTATGGCCGCCGCCAGTATTCAGGAGGTGGTTCAGGATTTTGTGTCATTAAAAAAGCGCGGGGTTAACTACTTGGGATTGTGTCCTTTTCATAATGAAAAAACACCCTCGTTTACGGTTTCTCCTTCGAAGGGAATTTTTAAGTGCTTTGGTTGTGGAAAGGGAGGAAACTCCGTAAATTTTGTAATGGAATTGGAGCATCTTAGCTACTACGATGCGCTTAAATACCTAGCTAAAAAGTATAATATAGACGTTAAGGAGCGGGAACTTACTCAGGATGAGGTTCGCCAGAACGACGATCGTGAGAGCATGATGGTGCTTAACGCTTGGGCTCAACGTCATTTTTCCGATACACTTTATCATCATGTTGATGGGAAGAATATTGGTTTGGCTTATCTTAAGGAGCGTGGAATGCGCGATGACACTATTAAAAAGTTTCAGTTGGGTTATGCTCTCGATAGCCGTGATGCGTTTAGTCAAGCCGCTCTTAGGCAGGGATATAAAAAGGAGTATTTAGTAAAGACGGGCTTAACCATCGACCATGAGCATGGACTAATGGATCGATTCTTCGGGCGTGTAATATTTCCAATTCACTCCATTAGTGGTAGAATTATTGGTTTTGGTGGCCGTGTACTGCGAAATGACAAGAAGACGGCAAAATATCTTAATTCTCCGGAGAGCGAAGTTTACCATAAAAGTCAAACTCTATATGGAATATATTTTGCCAAGCAAGCCATAACAAAGGAGAATAAGTGTTTACTGGTGGAGGGGTATACAGATGTTATCTCCTTACACCAAGCCGGTGTTGAAAACGCAGTAGCAAGTTCAGGCACTTCTTTAACCATTGAGCAGATACGACTTATCAAGCGTTTTACGCCTAATGTTACTATTTTATACGATGGCGATTCAGCTGGAATCAAGGCGTCGTTACGAGGAATCGATTTGGTGCTTGAGGAGGGGTTGAACGTAAGGGTATTGTTACTTCCGGAGGGGGAGGATCCAGATTCTTTTGCTCGAACTCGTTCAGCGAGTGATTTGCAAGCCTTTATTGTTGAGAAGGAAGAGGATTTTATTTCGTTTAAAACGCATCTTTTACTAGCAGATGCTGGGAAGGATCCTGTTTTACGAGCAAATTTAATTTCAGATATTGTACGTTCCATAAGTGCCATTCCTGATGCGATCACTCGAACGGTTTATACTCGAGAGTGCAGCAGAATGCTGGATATAGAGGAGCGGGTTCTTTTTTCGGAGGTTGGGTCAAACCGAAGAAAAAAATTTGATGCAGAGCAGCAAAAAACGCCGGCGTATGATGCCGTCAGTCGTGAACCCAAAGAATTGGCTTTGCCCTCGTTTATTCAGGGTGTGTTTTGTGAGGAGCAAGAAAAAGAACTTATCTACTATCTTCTTAAATTTGGCAGTCAGGAGCTTTACAGGCACGACGATGGAATATCCGAGGAGCCTATTTCTGTTTCCATTGCAACTTACATTATTTCTGAGGTGAAAAACGACGAGTTGGAGTTTACCAACCTTGCATATCGTCATTTGTTTGATGAGTATTATCGCATGATGGAGTCGGGAATAGTGCCGGAGGCACGGAGTTTTTTACACCATCCCGATGTTAAAGTAAGTGAGTTGGCGGTAAATATTTTAAGTTCGGCCTATCACACCAGTAAATTGTGGGAAAAGAATAGTGCACATGTCGAAACCGAGGAGATGATCTTGAGTAAAGCCGTTCCCAAGGCAGTGATTGTTTATAAAACTAAAATTATTAAAACGGTAATGGGTAAGTTGTTAGCGCAGCTTGATGAACAAACCAAAAAAGGTGAAAATGATAGTATAAAAAACCTTTTAGCTCAGTTTTCACAGTTAACGGCGCTCAAAATGAAACTCGCGAAAGAGTTGGATCGTGTTGTGCTTTAATGTAATAGCATTATGCCGCTTGTGGTAAGAAGAGTTATTTTTTTTTTGTACATTTCGTGCTTGGAAAAGATTGTTTTATAACTACGACTATAACAAACCATGCTTAAAATGAAAATTATGACAAACTCACGCAAATTTGCTCTTGCCGGAATGGCGCTGGCTTCCCTATTCCTAGTTGCTGCCTGTGGGGGTGGACAACAAGCCAACAAGGAGACAACGGATGAAAATCTTTCTAAGGATTCACTGGTTAAGGAGGTTACAAAATATCCTATACCAACGGCTTTTGAGGTTACCAACCTTTTAAACAAAGCGGGTGCTGGTTATATTCTTAGCATTTCCAATCCTACTACAAATGCCGACAAATACTTTACGGAGAAGAGTAAAGCTATTAATCTCGGTGTATATGGTGCTGACCTTGCTTATGCAAGTACATATCAAATGAAGCAGGAAACTATGAATTACTTGAAGGTTTCCAAAAAGATGATAGATGAGCTTCAAATATCTACCGAGTTTAACTCCACTTTTGCCGATCGAGTAGATAAGAACATAGACAACCAAGATAGTTTGATTAAGATAATCAGCGATTCATTCTACAAAACGTATGAGTTTTTGACGAGCAATGGCAAGGATAATCTTTCGTTACTTGTGATGTCTGGCAGCTGGGTTGAGGGTGTGTATATTACAACAGAAATCGAAAAAACGAGTAAAAATCCACAGGATATTATTAAGATCGTTCAAGGACAGAAAGCCTCTTTGGTTAAACTTCTTGAACTTTTAGATAAGAATAAGACTAATGCAGACGTTGCTGAAATGCAATCGAAGCTGCAAGTAGTTGCGGATGCATACAAAAGTATTGAGGGGGATAAAGTTGATCAAAAGATGCTTGACAAGTTTGCCTCTGTTCTGGAAAAATTACGTATTGAGTTAATAAAATAGCGTGTGATTATAGTATCAATTGTTTGAAGAAACATCCGCTTTTATGCGGGTGTTTTTTTTTGTAAATTTCATGCGTCATATTCATTGTCGTTATTCGAAAAAGGGAAATCGTTGAGGTGAGTTCAAATCTAAAGTAAGTTTGTTATAATGAACGAATCGGTACTTAACGCCTTAATGCAACTTTTTGCACTAATTGCCCACGAGAATAATTCCAATATCTCGGTAAAGGGGAAGCAAGTTGTTGTTTCGTACCTCTCTCAGCACATTGGTGATGAACACGCAAAGGAGTATATCAAACTTTTTGAGGACTACTTTACCTTTTACAAGAAAGAACTTTCGGATGGGGGACCTTCTGCTATCGAGATGGTCGATGGATCTATGGTGGCAACTCAGGCCTCTAAGATATGTTCGCATATTACCAAAAGCCTTCATAAAACTGAGCGTATTGTTGTTTTTCTTCGATTACTTGAATTTATTAATGTTGACAGAATTATTACCATCCAGGAAGAGCATTTTGTGCATATTGTTGCTCAGTGCTTTAATATAGGAACCAAGGAATTTGAAAATATCTTCCAATTTGTCGTTTCACCCTTTAAGAATAGTATTTCTAGAAATCAACTACTTATAATTTCCGATTCCGAAGAGTTGCAGATAGAGGAGCTAGAAGGATTGTGGGTGGAGACCAACAGACCGCGTGAAGATGAGCGAAAACTCATTGTTCGGCCTAACCTTCAGGGAAGTATTTTTATTCTGAAGTTGGATACCATTAATCAATTCTTACTACGCTATTTTGGAACCGGTGAGGTGTATGTTGCTAATAAGCCAATAATATCGGGGGTAACCCATATAATAGATACTGGAACTATTATTAAAATTCCCGAAAATGAACCTATTTATTTTCGGGAGATTGAAAGCCAATTGTTTGCACATGCAGGAAGTAATTCCATCATTTTTTGTGCGGAGAATCTCTCCTTTCGTTTTAAGGGGAGCTTAAACGGGATAAAGTCATTTAGTTTTTGGGAGGAGTCGGGTCAAGTTATTGGGGTGATGGGGGGTAGCGGTGTTGGAAAATCGACATTACTCAACCTTTTAAATGGGAAGATTGCTCCCAATAGTGGAAGGGTCTTAATTAATGGTTACGATGTTCATCGTGAGCGATTTAGGCTTGAAGGTGTTATTGGCTTTGTTCCACAAGACGATTTGCTCTTTGAGGAGTTAACGGTGTATCAAAATTTGTATTACAACGCCAAGCTCTCCTTTAGCAACTTCTCGGAATATAAATTACGTGAAACAGTAGAGCATATTTTACGCGACTTCGATTTAGAAGATATAAGAGATTTAAAAGTTGGCGATCCACTCAATAAATCTATTAGCGGTGGACAGCGTAAGCGATTAAATATTGCACTAGAGTTAATGCGCGAGCCCTCTGTGCTCATGGTTGATGAACCTACTTCGGGATTATCTTCACAGGATTCGGTGATGGTAATGGAGTTGCTCAAGGATCAAGCTCGCAAGGGTAAGCTGGTTATTGCAAATATTCATCAGCCTTCGTCGCGTATTTTTAAGATGCTTGATAAACTTTGGATTTTCGATAAAGGGGGGTATCCAATCTATCAAGGAAATCCACTTGATGCTATTGTTTATTTTAAGCGGATGAATACCCAGGTAAATGCTACCGAAATAGAATGTCCATACTGTGGTAACGTGCATCCTGAGCAAATATTGGAAATTATAGAATCGAAGGAAGTTGATAAGGATGGCCGCTATACAAGAAAAAGGAGAAAAACGGCGGAGGTATGGCATGAATTATACAAAGAACATATTCAACCTCGAATAAAGAGCAAGGAATGGAAAAGGATAATTCCCAAAAACTATTTCAATATACCGAATATTGAGGTTCAGATGCAGATTTTTTTTCTGCGAACTTTGTTGGCCAAGTTTTCTAATAAGCAGTACCTTATTATTAATTTGCTGGAGGCACCTGTTTTGGCTTTTGTTTTGGGCTATTTTACTAAGTACTCCATAGGAAATACATACATATTTAGCGATAATCGAAATCTACCAGCATTCCTGTTAATGAGTGTGGTGGTTGCATTATTTTTAGGGCTTACCGTGAGTGCCGAGGAGATAATTAAGGATCGAAAAATTCTGGAGCGAGAGTCGTTTCTTAATCTGAGTCGATTTAGCTATTTAAACTCAAAAATTTTATTTCTTTTTGGTGTATCTGCCATTCAAATGGCCCTATTTGTATTGGTTGGGAGCTATATACTTCAAATTAAAGGAATGCTGTTAGTATATTGGTTGGTGCTATTTACCACCAGCTGCTTTGCCAATATAATAGGATTAAATATCTCTTCTGGCCTTAATTCCGTTGTTGCCATTTATATTCTTATTCCGCTAATTTTGGTTCCGCAACTTCTTTTAAGTGGAACCATTGTTCCATTCGATTATCTTCATCGGAAGTTAACCGACAAGGTTTATGTACCGTTGGTGGGCGATTTAATGGTATCGCGATGGGCTTATGAAGCCTTGGCCGTGGAGCAATTCCGCGATAATAAGTTTGAAAAAGCATTTTTTCCCTACGAGCAAGTAATAAGTACCGCAGCATACAACACTAGCTATCTTATTCCAAAATTGCAGAATAAGTTGGAGGAAGCTATACGTTTTAAGGAGTCTGGTGTATCTGCTGATCTCATAAATAGTCGGCTTCTTGTGGTAAAGAACGAAATGGTTGCCCTTCAGCACGAATCAGGTAAACCGCCCTTTGAATATCTTGGAAAGATGGACGAAACCGGTTTTGATAGTGATATATTTGAAGAGGCCACAGGCTATCTATATTTTATAAAAAAGTATTACTTAGAAAAGTCTGATACTGCGACACACCAAAAAGATAGTATTTACCGGCGAATGGTTGATGTTTTAGGTCTTGATGCGGTAAACAACCTCCGAAAAGATTATTATAATAAGGCTCTTGCCGATTATGTCTTAAGCACGCTGGAGGTGGATAAGATGATTGAAAGGCCAACTCAAATTGTCCGTAAAAAGGATCCTGTTTTTATGATGCCAACAATGAATTGGGGACGGGCACAGTTTTATGCCCCCATGAAAAAGTTTAACAGTCAGTATATTGATACGCTTTGGTTTAATCTCGCATTTATTTGGGTCTTAAATCTTTTCTTTGCTGTTACGCTGCAATTTGATGTATTGCGCAAAATCATTACCTACTTTGATGGCATTCGAACCAGAAAATCGGAGCGGAAGCAAAAATAAAGATTAGCTAACAAGGCAGGGATTCTTTCAGAATGGTATACAGCAATAGTCTTGTCGTAATTTGTGCATTCAATCACTAATTAGAAAACTTCTTTGCCAAATGGTGAAAGAGCCAATCCTGCCAACTTAACATGTTGACCTGCGAAAGGAATACCTACGATGGTAATGGCGAGCAGTGCGCCAAATATAAGGTGGCTGAGGGCAATCCAAATGCCACCAAAAGCGAGCCAAATCACGTTTAGCAAAACGGAAATACATCCACTAGCACTCTCCTTTGTTTCAATTTTGCGATCAAAAGGCCATAGGGCAACAAATGCTAACTTGTAGGCTTGAATGCCAAAAGGAATTCCAATTATGGTTAAACAGAGTATTGTTCCCCCAATCAAGTATTCAAAAGAAATTACTAGACCACCAAAAAGTAGCCACACAATATTTCCAAGTGTTTTCATTATTCTAACTATTTCCAAAACAAAAGAAACTTTTTCTTTTGGATAATAAAAGCATTTGCAAAGTATTTGGCTGTAAAACGCAATAATTTATGTCAAGTAGATAGCGTTTAAGCGATTGAGTTTGTCTTAAAGAATGTGCTATATTTGATATAATAGTTTAGCTCATTTTCCGTTTCGCAGGTGAATAACGATCGCAATGCTTAACTTGGTTTTACATGAAAAAACTAGTTGTTTTAAGTGGTGCTGGAATTAGCGCAGAAAGCGGTCTCAAGACTTTTCGAGACATGGGTGGGCTTTGGGAACAATATGATGTTGCCGAAGTTGCTAGTGTGGAAGCGTGGCAGAAAAATCCAGAACTTGTTTTGCGATTTTATAATGAAAGACGAAAGATTCTCTTTTCTGCAAAGCCTAATGAGGGTCATTGGGCGTTGGCAAAACTTCAGGAGTATTTTGAAGTAATTGTAATAACTCAAAATGTAGACGATCTTCATGAGCAGGCGGGAAACAGGGAGGTGCTTCACCTGCATGGGGAACTTCGTAAAGCTCAAAGCACGATTGATTCTACGTTAATATATACGCTTAAAACGCCTGAGTTAAATTTGGGCGATCTTTGCGAGAAGGGTTCGCAGTTACGGCCTTATATTGTTTGGTTTGGTGAAGCGGTTAAAAACTATTCACAGGCTGTAGCGTTGGTAAAATCGGCAGATTTCTTTGCCGTTATTGGAACATCTCTTAACGTATATCCGGCTGCAGGCCTTATAGATCATTGTGGTAGTAATATCCCAATTTTTTTAGTCGACCCCAACGACCTTCCCGTTTATTTACAAAAAAACATTACGTTTATTAAGGAACCGGCTACAAGGGGTGTTCCATTAATGGCACATCTACTCATGGAGAAGTATCTTTAGGTTGTTTAAATATTGAAAATGAAAAATCTAATTATTGCACTACTCTTGTTTCCTGGATCTGTTTTTGCTCAATCTTTTAAGGGGGGTGTTCAGGGTGGAATTACAATGAGTCAGGTTGATGGTGATCGTTATGCCGGCTTTAATAAAACAGGTATTTGGGGAGAACTTTTTGTTGAATATCCCTTTTCAGAAAATGCAAGCATGCATATTGGCATAGCGGGTGTACAGAAAGGCTCCTATCAGCAGTTCGATCAACAGGATTTCTACCGTATGAGCCTTGTTTATGTAGAAGTTCCTGTTTTATATCAGTATCGTATTTTATCGAGTAAGGCTATATTCGAAGGTGGCTTAGGCTTTGGAATTCTCGTTGATTCAAAAGAAAAGACCGAACTTGGACTACTTCCTTCTATCGATTCGCCAAATTTTAATTTCTTTGAGTTGAGTGCACAGGTCGGTGTTAAGTATTTTATTTGGAAGAAGGCCGGTGCTTTGGCTCGGTATAGCTATTCCGTAATACCAATTCGAGATACAGGAGCATCGGGAACATATCGCCGTGTTTCAGGACAGTACAACAACCTTCTTCAGATGGCCTTGTTTTATATGTTTTAGATTTATTGGCTTGCAAAGGCAATGGTTGCAATACTAACACGGAAGTTTCCCTTCTCAATAAGTTGGCGGGCACATGCTTCTAGGGTTGCTCCAGTTGTTACCACGTCATCCACGAGTAACAGATGCGATCCCTCTGGAATGTTTGGTTGTAAATCGATATCAAATACATCCGAAACGTTTTCCCAACGTTCCATTCGCCCCTTGTGAGTTTGCGTTTCTGTATACACTGCTCGTTTCAGTAAGTTTGTTATAACAGGTAAATGAAGCGAGTCTGAAAGACCAAGTGAAATCCATTCACTTTGGTTATATCCTCTCTTTTTTTGCTTTTTCGGATGTAGTGGAACAGGAATAATGGCGAAGAGATCGTTGAATGGTCTTACCGAAACCAACTCTTGCCCAAATTGTCGCCCAAGGTATCGTCCAATATCTTTTCTGCCGGCATACTTTAGCTTGTGGAGTAACTTCTGGTAGCGACTTCCTTTTCTGAAATATACAAAGGCGCATGCGTGCTGAAGATATACTCTGCCCCAAAAAACTTTTGCTATTGGATTGTTGGGCTCATGCCAATTTCGGGTTTTGGGAATATGGTAGTTGCAGCCCGTGCAAAGCACCTCTTCGCCTACAACCAGGGGGGTGCCACAAACAGCACAAAGGTTTGGGTAGAGTAAGCCCGTGAGGCTTTGCAACAACCTTGAAATCATGGCTTTTACTGATTAATTTTTGTCCAATTAACCTCCTTGCCAATTAAGGAGAAACCAATGTAGCCTTTTACATGAAGTGTTGTAAAATTCCCATCAAACCACATTAGACATTTGTATGTTTTACCCGACTTGGGATCGTAGATGGTTCCGTCAACCCACTCTTTATCCTCGCTGTTGTAGTGAAAACCATTGAGTAAACTTAAGCCGAGAAGGGCTCTGTTTTTAAGAGTAGTATTTGGATTTTTATCATCCTTCTTTGGTACACCGTTGCGGTTGGGTTCTTTGAGCCAACGAATTGAGCCATAGAATAGGCCATCCTTTCCTTTATAAATCTCAATTTTTGAGTCCTTATCTTGAGTAAGCCAATAACCTACAATACTATTTTCATTTTGTGCGCTAATGGTCCATGATGTTAGAACACATGTAATGACTAGAAGAAATTTTCTCATAGGAACGCGATTAAGTTTGTTGATCTTTCATTTAAAATAAGCAAATAATTTTGTGAAAAGTTCATTTGTGTACCCAATGGACGTCCATTATCTGTGGTGTGAGAGATAGCAATTCGTACAAAATTTGCATCGCAGTGGTTATTTTATGCCATAAATTATTTTAACTATCTTATCCTGTTTAAACTCGCGAGATAAACTTATGCAAAGTTTTTGGAGGTTGTTGGATCAAAATTTCAGAGCGGTTTTTGGTTTAGCATTATCCTATTCGCTACATTTGTTTTGTTATTATTTGAGATTTTATAGATGAATAAAATTTCTTTACTCCAACCATTAATATAATTTGTGATGAAACAGTACATAAGAAGATTTGCCAAGTATTTGTTGTATTTCTACATTTTTCTTGGATCATTAACAATCATTTTTGAACTAATGAAGCCAGAACCCTTTAAGGACTTTCAAATGTCTATTGTTTGGATGTACTTGATTTTTGGTGGCGGTTTTGCATTAATTTTTCCACTTATTGGTTTTGCAAAAAAGAAGGTTTATATCAACAATACATTTGAAGAGGAGAGAATACATTTAGAGAAGATACTGGATACCATGGGATTTGTTAAGGAGATGGAGGCCGGTAATCTGCTAACGTATCGGTATAAGAGTAAATTTAAAAAGTTGCTTCTTCTATATGAAGACACCATTTCTATTGATCATTCCGACAATCCTTTATTGATTGCTGGACCACAAAAGGAGCTAAGACGATTGGGTCGCCTTTTTGATGAATATTTAAGGAAGTCTGAGGACTAACTACTAACAGTTTTGCAATAGGCAAGTTAAAAATAGAATAAGTAAAAGCGCAGATTGGTTTTTGGCCAATTGCGCTTTTTGCTTTTTGGGTTTACTGCCAACATCAAACTGGGTTGACGGTTATTGCGACAACCGTGTTGGGTAACCTTGGAGTGGCGGCTGATGTAGAAAAGGTAAATATTCTAACAGGTAGAAATTGTTTTTCGTAGGAGGAACATGGTGCGCCTATATAAATAGCGACGTCTATCGAACCGGCTGGTTAAATAATCAGTAAGACCTTTAGTGCAAAATAGCGGTAACTAAAGAAGGGGCTTATTGCAATTCTGAAATCCATGCTTCTTATCACATCACATGAAACCATTGTTTAAAACCAAATTGAGCGTTCACCGAGTTTTTTATTCATTGAGTAACCCACTGGAGTTCATTATTTGCAGACGACAAAAATTCAGATGGATAGGGTCTTGCTGCTTTTGGTTGCATTGTTCTAGAAATGGATTTTGTTAGAAAAACAAGCCATTTTTCCGATACCGGTTAATCCGTTGTTGTACTTGTTGAAATTAATTGGATGCGGGTTGTAAATTATAAAGCCGAAGAATTTCTCCGGCTCTTTATTTTTAATTTGTTGTATTAATCGTTTTTTGCTTTAGGCTCTTCTTTGAATAGTTCCTTGCGGTGGAAAAGCATGAGGTAGATAACTCCAATACTGATGGAGGCATCGGCAATGTTGAAAATTGGCCGAAAGAAGATAAATTCTTGTCCACCAAAATAGGGGATCCACGATGGGTATGAGCCCTCAATTATTGGGAAATAAAGCATGTCTACCACCTTACCGTGTAGGAATGATGCATAGCCACCATTTGCAGGAAAGAGTTGAGCTATTCCACCAAGTGGATCGTTAAATATCAAACCGTAAAAAGCAGAGTCAAGAATATTACCCAATGCACCGGCCATAACCAGAGCCAATCCTATAATAAGGCCTTTTGATGCTTTACTTTTTGAGAGGGAGTGTAAATACCAAGCAATACCAATAACCGCAGTAATGCGGAAGAGGCTCAAGGCAAGTTTTCCCCAATCACCGCCAAATTCCATACCAAATGCCATGCCCTTGTTCTCCACAAAGTATATGTAGAACCATCGGCCAAAAACGTTGATAGATTCACCAATCATCATGTTGGTCTTTACCCAGAACTTAACAACCTGGTCGAGGAGTAACACGGCTACAACCACGATGGCAGCAAGCTGCATAACGCTGGGTTGTTTAACCTTGATAAATTTGATATTCATAGTTTCAGAATCGAATGAATAAACGGCTTGACGAACGATTCAATTCCTCATCAATGCAGAATGCAAAACTAGTAAATTATCGAACCTAGCGATGGCTTAAGGGTTCATTTAATGGATGTGGTTATAATAAAACGCACAAAAGCCGACAGAAAATTTTCTGCCGGCTTTTTCAACGGAGACAGATGCTATCGTTGATTGTTTTTTGCATCGATGCTCAGGGTGGCATGTGGCACCGCCCTAAGTCTATCTTTAGAAATCAACTTACCTGTTTCACGGCAAATACCGTAGGTTTTATTTTCCACGCGGATAAGTGCTGCTTCTAAGTGCGAGATAAACTTTTGTTGCCGCTGCGCCAACTTTCCTGATTCTTCCTTCGATAGTGTCGAGGCACCTTCTTCTAGAATCTTGAAGGTTGGGGAGGTATCTTGAGTATCGTTGCTCTCACTGTTTGTAATGGAAGCTTTAAGCGTCTCGTAATCCTTGCGGGCCTTTTCAAGTTTTTGCAGAATTATTTCTTTAAATTCTGCAAGCTCCTCATCCGAGTACCTTGTCTTCTCTTTTTCAGCCATAGCCTAAAAATTTTCTTAAAGATATAAAAATTTTAAAACCATCAAACCTTAAATTGCTTTGTCAACCCTTATTCTGGTTGTCATTTCAGTGTCTAGTTCAATTTCTTGTGAGCCCTCGCCAGTTATGGAATCTTCCATTAAAATATCAACAGCTAAGGTTTGAGTCGAAATGTAGCTCTTGTGCTTTAGAATAGCTTCATCGATAAAGGAATTCTTACCAATACGAATAATAATCTTATCGGTTACATCAAGGCCAATATCTTTACGGATATTCTGAATACGGTTTATGAGTTCTCGTGCAATACCTTCCTGATGCAGTTCTTCGGTAACGGTGATGTCCAGTGCAACGGTAAGGCGACCCTCGCTGGCTACTAGCCAACCGGGTATATCTTCCGAAAGTATTTCAACATCTTCTAGGGTAATGGTTAAGTCACCTGCACTTGAAGGAATAACATACGATCCAGTGGTTTCAACCTTTATGATATCATCTTGAGAAAAGGCTGCCACCGCATTGGATATTTCCTTCATCTGCTTACCAAATTTGGGCCCAAGTGTTTTGAAGTTTGGCTTGATCTTTTTTACCAACATTCCCTTGGTATCGGTAATGTATTCCATCTCCTTCACGTTTACCTCTGTTAGGATGAGATTCTTAACGGCTTCAATGCTTTCTTGCATCTCTTTGTCAAGAACTGGAATCATAATTTTGGTAAGCGGTTGACGCACCTTGATGTTTACCTTACGGCGTAATCCAAGTACCATAGACGATACACGCTGTGCAATGCCCATCTGTAATTCTAATTTTTTGTCGATGAGCGACTCATTGTACTTTGGGAAATCGGAAAGGTGAACGCTCTCTGCAGTACTTTTCCCCGAAGCTTTGTGGAGGTCGGTAAAGACTTTATCCATGAAGAACGGAGCAATAGGTGCTGCCAGCATAGAAATAGTTTCGAGACAGGTGTAAAGTGTTTGGTATGCGGCTACCTTATCTTGGTTGTATTCGCCACCCCAGAATCGCTTGCGGTTGAGGCGAACATACCAGTTACTCAAGTTTTCTGTTACAAAATCTTGAATGGCGCGACCAGCCCGAGTGGGTTCATAGCTCTCATAGGCGTCGGTAACTTCCTTTATTAGTGAATGAAGCAAGGAGAGTACCCATCGATCGATTTCCGGTCTTTTGCTAACAGGCACTTCTGCCTCAAGGTTCCGGAATTCATCAACGTTGGCGTAAAGGGCAAAGAAGGAGTATGTGTTGTAGATTGTTCCAAAGAATTTACGCTTTGCCTCGTCAACTCCAGCGGGGTCAAATTTAAGATTATCCCAAGGTTGAGAGTTTGTAATCATGTACCAACGAAGGGTGTCAGAACCATATTGTTCAATGGCAGTAAAGGGGTCAACCCCATTGCCAAGGCGTTTGCTCATTTTGTTACCATTCTTGTCGAGCACCAACCCGTTGGAGATGATATTTTTGAAAGCAACAGAGTCGAAGAGCATGGTGGAGAGAGCGTGGAGGGTAAAGAACCAGCCACGGGTTTGGTCAACGCCTTCGGCGATGTAGTCGGCGGGGAAAACCTGCATCAGCTCTTTTTCGTTCATTTCGAATGGGAAGTGAACTTGAGCGTAGGGCATCGCACCGGAGTCGAACCACACGTCGATGAGATCGGGCTCGCGGAGCATTTTTTCACCTTTATCGGAAACGAGAACTACCTCGTCGACAAAAGGACGATGGAGATCGAACTTATCATAATTATCCTTGCTAAAATCGCTTTCAACAAACTTGGCCAGCGGGTTGCTTGGCATAAAGCCAGCCTTGACCGATTTGTCTATCTCCAACTTGAGCTGTGCCACGGAACCAATACATTTGCGCTCACTTTGGTTGGCGGTAGCCCAAATGGGTAATGGTGTACCCCAGAAACGAGAGCGGGATAGGTTCCAGTCAACTAAATTTTCGAGCCACTTTCCAAAGCGTCCGGTTCCGGTGCTTTGTGGCTTCCAATTGATGGTGTTGTTGAGTTCAATCATCCGGTCGCGAAGCGCAGTGGTTTTAATGAACCAACTGTCGAGCGGATAGTAGAGTACTGGCTTGTCGGTACGCCAGCAATGGGGGTAGCTGTGTTCGTACTTTTCAATCTTAAACGCCTTGTTTTCTAGTTTTAACTTTACGGCAATGTCCACATCCAGTGTAGGAGCATCTTTTGGGATGCTATCGTCGTATTCGTTCTTTACAAATCGGTGGCTGAATTCACCTAAACCATCTATAAATCGTCCAGTTTTGTCAACTAGCGTTAGTGAGCCAATACCATTTTGCTTGGCAACACGGAAGTCGTCGGCACCAAAGCTGGGGGCGATGTGCACAATGCCTGTTCCATCTTCGGTGGAGACAAAGTCACCAATCAGCACGCGGAAGGCGTCCCCATCGGTGGGTTGCTGGTAGGGCATTAGCTGCTCATAGCGGCATCCCTCTAAATCGGAGCCCTTGTGCTCCGAAAGCACCTTAAACGGGATATTTTTATCGCCCGGCTTATAATCGTCGAGGCTAAGGTCCCTGTTCTTTTCGGGGAAGTAGTTGCCCATAAGATCCTTGGCCAGAATTAGAACTACGGGCAAAGAGGTGTAGGGGTTGAATGTTCTTATACGCAGGTAGTTGATTCCTTTTCCAACGGCGAGGGCAGTATTGGAAGGAAGAGTCCAAGGTGTAGTGGTCCATGCGATGAAGAAAACGTCAGCATCGGCATTCTTAAACAAAAATTCATTCTTGGTATCCCTGACCACCTTGAATTGGGCAACCATGGTGGTGTCCTTCACGTCACGGTAGCATCCGGGCTGGTTGAGCTCGTGGGTACTAAGTCCAGTACCTGCTGCCGGTGAGTATGGTTGAATGGAGTAACCCTTGTATAGAAGCCCCTTTTCGTAGAGTCGGCTAAGGAGGTTCCAAAGCGTTTCGATGTAACGGTTGTCGTAGGTGATATATGGGTTTTCCATGTCGACCCAGTATCCCATTTTGTGGGTAAGGTCTTCCCATAGGTCGGTATATTTCATCACCTCCTTGCGGCAGGTTCGGTTATACTCCTCCACTGATATAGATTTGCCAATATCCTCCTTGGTGATGCCGAGCATTTTTTCAACGCCGAGCTCCACGGGTAGCCCATGGGTATCCCATCCGGCTTTACGATGAACTTGAAATCCCTGTTGGGTTTTGTATCGACAGAAAACATCTTTTATTGTACGGGCCATAACATGGTGAATGCCGGGCATACCGTTTGCAGAGGGAGGACCTTCGTAAAAGACAAATGCGGGGTGTCCCTCTCTAATCTTGAGGCTTTTGTGAAATGTATCGTGGTCGTCCCAGGTTTTTAATACCTCTTTGTTTACCTGTGACAGGTCTAGTCCTTTGTACTCCGGAAATTTTGAATTCATTGATTGCGATATTTTTCTCTAACAACTTTTTCTTGTAATATTTCTTGATCCAACGTTTTTTACAATCTCACTACCGTGGTTTAGAGATAGTTTAAACATTCTAGGAATAGGTCAATTTTTTAAAATCCCACAAAGATATGCTTCAATGCAGAAATACCAAATTTTTGACCTTCAATCTGCCAACTAATTGGCCAACGGAAAGTTTGGCTATTATAATTGGTTGACGTATTAAAGCAAATAGGCGAACAATTGTTCGATGGACTCACCTTGGTTTACTTTTAGATGATAGGCTTTAAGGCCAGCTTTTCGTGCCCCCTCCACGTGTTGAAGTGTATCGTCAATAAAAAGTGTTTCGTCCGGCTTAAGTCCATTTTCATGAAGGATAAACTCAAATGTTTCTCTATCGGGTTTTCGAAGATGAATGAGGTGCGAGTAATACTCCTTATTGAAAAAACCAGATAGCGTAGCGATGCCCGTTTGTTTTTTTAGCTGGTTAAGGTAAACCGCGTAATGTATGGCATTAGTGTTGCTAAGCAGGAAGGTATTGTAGTATTCCTTTACTTTTGTTAGTAGTGCTAGGCGTGCCGGTATAAAATCGAGTAGCATTGCATTCCATGCTTCATCAATCTGGGCGTCGGAGAGGTTTTTACCTGCAATTTCGCGAATGGTTGTTCTGAAAGTTTCCGGTTTAACAAGCCCCTTATCCAGCTTATCGAAGAGGTCTATTTGAGCAGCTTGGGTGAATGTTTCCTTGAAGTTGGTAAATCCAAACTCCTCAAATTTACGGATGGTTAATTGGTAGTTGATGGGTAGTATAACTCCACCTAAGTCGAAGATGATGTTGCGAATGGATGTATTGCGCAGTTCGTTAATGATTGTATGCATTTTAAAAAACTAAAAATGGGTATTGGCAAATTCGTTGTAAATGCGTAATATTGCAGCGCAAAATAAGGAAAACTTTTCCGAACGGGAAAGTCCTTGGGCCCATAGCTCAGTCGGTTAGAGCATCTGACTCATAATCAGAGGGTCGTTGGTTCGATACCAACTGGGCCCACAGAACTCCGGACACTGTTAAGTGTTCGGAGTTTTTGCATTTAGCCTTGCCAGATTAAGGGCTGAAGCCCTCGCCTTTTCCACGGTTTAACGGAATACCCCTCCATCAATGGTGGGGGAATTAAGCTGCTGCTATGAATCTGTCAGGGTGCGACAATTTAAGGAACGCATACAAGCGGCACCCTGACTTAGGGTAAATAGCGTGATAAGCCAATTTTGGTCCAGCCTAGGTCGTGTGCGCTAGGTTGTTCTTTGTTTTTAAACTCATTAGTTGGACAGATGTGCATGATTTTGTGTTTGTCAACAATTGAGGAACCTCCATCACAATAAAATAAGAGAAAATTCATAATTTTCGTTTATTCGTGTACAATTTTACCTACCATGACCATGCACGTTAAGATCAAAAAAATCTTACAATACACCATACCCCTCCTCTTGGTGATGACGGTGGGGCTATGGCACCTATTCTATATTATCCATCGGGTGGAGGAGCTCAATACGCATAAGTTAATTTATGTTGGTCAATCAATTGAGGCATCCTTGCCCAAGGAGGTTTTAAGTCGGCTAGTAGAGGATAGCGTCCCCCCATCCCCCACGATTACGATCATAAAAAATGTCCTTTCCAATTTTGTAAAATCAAGCAATGGAGAACTTCAAGCACACCTTTACAAGGAGCAAAACGGGAATCTTCATCTTATGGCCAGCTCTAGTCAGCAGGGGAGAGACTCTCTACTTGACGATATCGACACGGTTAAGGAGCAACGGCAGGTTGCGATAGAGGGGCGATCATTGGTAACAGGTTGGCACGTAAACAGGAGAGGTAGCTGGCGAACGGTGCTGATTCCCATAAAAAATGGAAGAACCGGTAAGACCACCGCTGTTTTGGGGGTAGATATGCTGTCGAACCAGTGGCGCAGCTTCATCTACCATGAATCCATTCAGTCGTTGCTTTTGATTCTGGTTACGATGTTGCTGGTCTTCTTCCTGCTTCAGCTGCAGGGAAAAAATGGATATCTAAAGAGGGAGGTAAGTTGGCATCGGCAAGCCATAGTGGAGATTCGTCTGCTTGCCAACGCCCTAAGGAGCGTTAACCAGATGGTGAGCGTTACCGATATGGACAATAAGCTTATTTTTATGAACGAGGCATTTCTGAAAACCTATGGTTACGAGGAGAAGGAGTTGCTCGGGCAATCCATCTTTAAAGTTACCTCCACCAAGAATAGCCCTGAGCGGGTGGCCGAAATTTTACCTGATTCACTGGCCGGAGGGTGGAGTGGGGAGCTGGTCAACGTAAGAAAGGACGGTAGCGAATTTACCATTCGGCTTTCAACCTCCGTAATCTATGACGAACAGAAGCAACCTATTGCACTTATTGGGGTAGCCGCTGATGTTACTGCTCGTATGAGAGAGGCGGAGCTGATGGTGCAGAGCGAGGAGCGCTTTCGGTTGGCCGCCAAAGCTACCAAGGATGTAATTTGGGCTCGTGAGCTATCCACCAACACAATGTGGCGCAGCGACAACTTTGAAACCATCTTCGGCTGGAGCAATTCGGAGCAGGAAAACACCGATCAGGAGGCCGCACTAAGAATTCATCCGGACGATAGAGCGCGGGTAACAGAAAAGATATACCAATTTTTTGCCTCCAATAATGAATTTTGGCAAGACGAGTACCGCTATCAGCGAAAGGATGGCACCTACGCCTGGGTGTTTGATAGGGCTTATCTGCAGCACGATGCGACAGGTAAACCCATACGGGTGATCGGTGCTCTTCAGGATCAAACCGAAAAGAAGTTGGTGGAGCTGGAGCTCGTAAGGGCCAAGGAACGGGCGGAGGAGAGCGACCGTTTAAAAACGGCCTTCTTGCAAAACATTTCCCATGAGGTACGAACGCCACTAAACGCCATTTTGGGGTTTTCCAAGTTCTTGAACATGCCAAATCTTGCACCTGAAAAGCGAAGCCAATACATATCCATTATCGATCAGAGCGGAACGCGATTGCACAACATCGTTTCAGACATCATGTGCATCTCCAGCATACAGGCTGGACAGGAGGTGGTGAAGCAATCGGTTGTTCAGCTAGATGAGGTGCTTGCTAGGCTACAGGAAGAATTTTCATTTAGAGCAAATGTACAGAGCGTTGAGTTGCGCCTTACATCAACCGATGCAGCTATCACCATTTTCGCTGATGAGGCAAAGCTTGTTCAGGTGTTATCCAAGTTGCTAGACAACGCGCTCAAGTTCACAACGGAGGGGGAAGTAAGCTTTGGCTACTCCTTGCACAGCAGCCAGGTTGAGTTTTTTGTTAGGGATACCGGGATAGGCATACCGAAAAATTTTTACCAGACCATATTTAATCGCTTCCAGCAAGCAGATACCGCCTCCACCCGCTCGGCAGGGGGCACCGGGTTGGGGTTGTCCATATCCAAGGCGTACGTGGAGTTAATGGGTGGCGAAATTTGGCTGGAATCCGAGGAGGGAAAGGGTTCCACCTTCTACTTTACCATACCCAACAACTCAGCCAATGAAGTTTTGTCCCAAGCAGAAAAATCTTTGAACGATTCCTTGCAGGTTGAAGTTGGTTCCAAAACGGTTTTGGCGGTGGAGAACGATTCGGTAAACCTTATGCTGCTTAACGTAATGCTCACCAACTATGGTCTGCAGGTAATTTCTGCAAAAAATGGACTCGAAGCCGTTGAAATCTGCCGAGCCAACCCATCGATAGACTTAGTCCTTATGGACATTAAGATGCCAGTGATGGACGGATGCGAGGCTACAAAGCAAATAAGACAATTTCTTCCCGACCTGCCCATTATTGCTCAAACGGCCTATGCTTTGGAGAATGATCGAGACGAGATATTGGCCTGTGGTTGCAGCGACTATATCAGCAAGCCAATAAACCCCATTGACTTACAGACCTTAGTTAACAAATACCTCAAAGGAGTTACCAACAAGGAGGGGTAGAAATTTTCTTGTTGGGGTTGCAGTTCGTTTTCCGGGACAAGGCGGGGCTCTAGTTCGTACATCCACCTGTTAAACTCGAACTTATAGCCAATCTAGTTATCCCCGCGCCTTTAGGCTGGGGATAGGGAAAAACAAAAATTTACAGGGTAGGGCTTTAGCCCTTTGGCAATGGTAGGAAAGGGCTGAAGCCCTCGCATATTATGGTTTGACCTTATGCCCCGCCATTTATGGCGGGGAAATTAAGCTGCTGCAGCTAAGAACCAGTCAGGGCGCTACTATTTCTTTGATGCGTACAAGTGGCATCCTGACTCACGGCAGTTTCCTAACAACCGAACCTCCTAAATAACTAATCCCCTCTTTTACCTCTCCTTCCAATCCCCATTCTCCCGAATTAGGCTAATGAGCTCCTCCAGCGCATCGCTCTGGGGGATATTCTTTTTAACCAGCTCCTTCTGCTTGTAGAGGTTAATTTTCCCCGGACCGGCACCCACGTAGCCGTAGTCGGCATCGGCCATTTCGCCGGGGCCGTTTACAATACAGCCCATAATGCCAATCTTGAGCCCGGTGAGGTGACAGGTGCGGGCCTTTATTTGGCTGGCTACCTCCTGCAGGTTGTAGAGCGTTCGGCCACAACCTGGGCAGGAGATGTATTCCGTTTTAGTGGTGCGCACGCGCGCCGATTGGAGAATATCAAAGCTGGTGGTAACCACCTCCGCCAGCGGAAGGTTGGGAGCCACAACGTAAATACCGTCTCCAACGCCGTCGAGCAGCATGGCGCCAAAATCGGCAGCCGCCTTTAGCTGAAAAGCCTCCACGTCATTGTCGGCATACTCTCTTTTAAGAATAATCGGGTTGGTAAGTTCTGCCTCTCTTAGGCGATAGATCACTGAGCGGTATTCGGCTACCGGATTTTGGGTGGTGCTGTTTACAATAATCACTGCTGATGCATTTTCCTTTAACGCTGCAAATAGCTTATTGCCCACCACGGTGTAGTCAATCTCTACCATTGCTGCTCCATTTAGCTGTTCCACATGGGTGACCAGCTCTTTGCTGAAGGAGCCATCGGAGGCGAAGGCGGTGGCTATAGTTTTATTGGTGCTGCTGGGCTGAATAATGATATCGGGTAGCGGGGTTGCTCCCAGCGTTGAGGCAAGGCTTGTTTTTGCTGTTTCAACGTTTTCTCCATCGCGTAGCTGGACGAAAACCAGTGGAGGTATGCTGCCGCCAATCCAACCCAAATCGGTGGATGCAAGGCGGTCATAGGAGTAGGAATTTATGGGTGTAAAGTCTGTGGCAACCATATCGGAGGGTGTGGTTCGCTTGGCAAAATAGTTCACCAACTTTTGGGCAACGGGGATTTCGTATTCCGGCTCCTCGGTGAGCGAAACGCGAATGGTGTCGCCAAGTCCATCGGCCAGCAGTGCGCCTATTCCCACCGCCGACTTAATTCGTCCTTCGCGGCTATTCCCTGCCTCGGTAACACCTAGGTGGAGAGGGTAGGCCATTCCTTCGGCTTTCATGCGGGAGGCAAGCAACCGAACAGCCTGAACCATCACGCGGGTATTGCTGCTCTTCATGGAGATTACCAGGTTGTGAAAGTTGGCTGCACGGAATATTCTCAGAAATTCCAAGGCCGACTCCACCATTCCTTCGGGCGTGTCGCCAAACTGGTTCACCATGCGCTCGGAGAGTGAGCCGTGGTTTACCCCAATGCGCACGGCGGTATGGTGCTCTTTGCAGATAGCAATAAATGAGGCTAGCGCAACGGTGATTCTCTCTTGGGCTTCACCTAGCTCCTCCTCGGTGTAGGTGGCTCCTGCCGGTCGTCGTTCGGCAAAATTGCCGGGATTGATTCTAACCTTTTCCACGTATTGGGCAGCCACCTCAGCCGCCTTTGGGTTGAAGTGAATATCGGCAACTAGTGGCAGATTGTAGCCGCGCTGTTGAAGCGCTTTTCTAATGTTTTTTAGATTTTCCGCCTCCTGAATGCCCTGTGCGGTGATGCGGACGTAGTCGGCGCCGGCATCAAATATTCGGATGCACTGCTCCACGGTTGCCTCGGTATCGAGGGTATTGGTGGTGGTCATGGATTGAACACGGATGGGGCTTGAGCCGCCCAAGGGCTGGTTGCCAATTGCCACCTGCACTGTTTGTGCGCGTTGGTAGTTAAATAGATTATTGCAGTAGCTCATTGCTTTTGCCTTAATTATCCTGCAAAGTAATTGATTTTTCAGGAAACTTGGGCTACCCAATCTTGACGCGACGGGTTGACTTGTAAAGATTGAGGATTTGAGCTGTTACGATAGACGCTAGTAAAAGTTAGATATGGCAGCAAGGATGAGCATAATAATAAGGTATGATAAAATTAGCGTTCTATACTGCAGCTCGTCGGAGGTTGAAAAATTTTTTAGAAACGATTTTATGACCGATGGTGTTTAGTAAAACATCTTGTTTAATTGTAATACCAATCACGAGCATAAAACCCTACCATTTTTTTATTTTAAACGTAGCAAAAATTGTAGGCTATTAATGAAACATTCGTTCAATTGTAAAAGGGTAGTGATAAACATTAAAAGATATATCGTCACTACTTTATTTGGAGATACCCCATTCTATTACTTAAAAAAATCCTTAACTTGGGATAGTTTTTAACGAGGGTTCCCATTCGAGTTAACCCTAATTTGCTAAACCCATGAAGCATATAATTGTTCCCATCGATTTTTCAAAGGAATCATTGAATGGTATTAAGATGGCCGTAACGCTCTCTAAGCATATACCGTGCCATATTCAACTAGTTTTTGTCCAGGAAAAGGTGAAGGATTATGCCCGTTATAGTTTGGTGGAGGAGCGGCAGGATGCCAAAAAGAAGTTGGATAAGTTGGTTTTGGAGTATTCCCCAAAAATGGGGAAAGAAAGCCGCTTAAGTTATATTGTTAAGAAGGGGAAGGTTTACCAAGAGGTAGTGGGGCAAGCCGAAGCATTCGAGGATTCCATGGTAGTTTGTTCTACCCATGGCGCATCTGGTTTTGAGGCTCTCTTTATTGGCAGCAATGCCTTTCGCATTGTTACCGCCACCGATAGATCGGTAATTACCATTCGACATGGATGCTGTCATAAAGACATTAAGCGAATTGTTTTACCTATTGATATTACTGCCGATTCAAGGCAAAAAGTTCCACAAACGGCTGAGTTGGCTACTCTTTTTAACGCGGAAGTTCATGTTGTTGGTGTTTCTTCGATAGGTAGCGAAGATATTGAAGCAAAAATTAAAGCTTATACCTATCAGGTTTGCGAGTTTTTAAAGGCTAACAAAATTGAGGTTAAGCAAGAGTTTATTGTTGGGGACAATATTACTGACGTAATAATCGAATATGCAAAACGTGTAGAGGCTGATATGATTAGCATAATGAGTGAGCAGTCGACAGACCTGAGTAACTTTGTTTTGGGCAGCTATGCTCAGCAGATGCTCAATAAGGCTAATGTCCCAGTGCTCATTATTCACCCCAAGGAGCTTTTTGTGATGGGAAGTTTTAGAACGCAGGGAATTCTTTACTAGTTAAGGCTGGTTACGAACGAATCGGGATATTCCTTTTTGAGAAGAAGAAGTAATGCCTTTGCTTCAGACTCACTTGGCTGGGGACCTACCAACAGTCGATAGACCTTAATTCCCTTAACTGTTGCTACTTGTGCCAACAGGTGTTGGTTATATTCCTGCATTATGTGATTAGCCATGGTTATTAGGTTTGCCGATTCTCCAAAACTTCCAATTTGAACAGCCCAACCAACATGGTTTGCAGTCTTTACATCAATTTCAAAGAATTCCTTCTTTACATCTGACGATAATGTATCTTGGTTAATTGTGTCTTGAACTTGTTTGGCAATGGTTTCAATTCGCACCTTGGCTGTGCCGCTTGCAATCATATCCAATTTTTGCGCTGCAGCCCGTGAAAGATCGATGATTCTACTTTTTGAAAATGGACCACGATCGTTAATTCTTACCACCACACTTTTTCCATTGGCTAAATTGGTGACTTTAACCATGGTGCCAAAATCCAGAGATAGATGCGCGGCCGTTAATTTATGTTTTGAAAAGACTTCACCGCTGGAGGTGTGTTTCCCATGAAAATCCTTACCGTAGTATGACGCTAAGCCTTCTTGTACAAAGGCTGGTTGTGCATTAATGGCAACCGTGGTTATAAAAAAAAGAATGCAGAACAGAAATAGTCGATTCATTTTCTATTTTCAATAAAGATACTAAATACTTGGAACACATCCGAGTATAATTTTTAGTCGAGTAAGATATTTCTGCGTGTGCTATCGAATTCGGTAAAGAATACCAATAAATCCACCGAGTCCTGTTTCTTTCGATTCTGCGGGCATATCGTCAAATGCCGGGTTGTAGAGATGGGAAAAGCCCATGTAGTAGCGAACCTCTGCTTGAATGGAAAAGTGCTTTGTTCGAAATGCTAGTCCAGGACCACCAGCCAATCCATACTGGAACCGTCTATCGATTCCTTTCACAAATTCATGGTTTTGAATAGTGGTGGATGTTCCGCTGGTTGAAATCTCATTGGTACTCTTTAGAAGATAGCCACCATAGGCACCGGCGTTTATAAATAGGGAAATAAATTTATAGCTGAATCGGATTTGACCCAAAATAGGCAGTTCCACCATCTGCTGCTGATGTTTATAACCCAACGAATCTTTATAACCACGCTCTGTCATGGCTAGCTCTGTTTGCATGCCCAAAAACTTTTCACCAAAAACAGTAAATACTAACCCGTAATTGTTGATGCTTCCAATACTTTTGGACTTGATATCGGGCACAAAATTACGATTGGTGGTAAGAAAACCACCCCTAATCCCTATTTCGAGTTGAGAAAAGGAGGGGATGCTGCAAACGAGCAATAGTATGAGTAAAAGTGTATTTTTCTTATTTATCATTAAGGCCATTATTTTGAAACGGGTCCAATTTTACTTTCAATAGAGCGTATTTTTTGTTCCATTCTATCCTCGTTGCCCCTTTTTATGTCCATTGTTAAGCTTAGGTATAGCCTATCACAATACGGTTCGAGAATTATATACGATTGGTTAATCACATCTAAGGCCTGTTCCATGGTTTTGGTTTCCACAATCGTAACCATTGGGGTAAGCTGGTAGTGAAAACCACATTGTCTTACCATTTCAATAACCTTACTTACATATTCTGATACGCTCGATCCTTTGTCGGAGGGAAATATGGCGTAACTTAACATTACAGACATGGCTAGCTTGTTTTAGTTACTTAGTATTTTTTTTATATCAAGCTGAAGTTCATTTTCCCAATTTGCCTTAATGATTAAAAATGGCTTGTTAGGAAATGGCATATAAAGTCGCACATCTTCTGGTTGGATGCCTTTTATTAGGTTACCTGTATCCCATTTCCCATTCCCATTTACATCGTCAATGACTTTAAATTGGTATTTCCCTGGTAAAATGTAGGTTAGCGTATCGGTTTTTTCTGTATTTAGGTTTAATTCCTGTAGGATGTTTCCTTTTTCCGAGAGGAGCTGTATGATGATTGGGTTGGGAACATTGTTGAATTTCAATATAAATGTTCCAAATTTTTCTTTTTGCGCTAGGGAAAAAGTTCCTGATAATGTGTCGTTAGCAAGGCCATCGGCACTTTGAAATGCACCTGGTAGGAAACGGTAGAAGTAAGTAACGCTATCCTTACAATTAGTTGCAAAATTAAATTCCCTAGGGTTTTTCGTTGGCTCTATCCTAAATGGTTGCGGCAAAGAATCTTTTAAATGTTTTGCCATCAGGAATATTTTTGAAGAGTCAATTGAGCTGGGAGGACTTGGTAATTGAAGCCGGAGTGGATTGGTTGGGATTACACCTTGCTTAATATCGTTTATGAAAGTGGGGTTAAAACCGGGAATTTTTTCCTCTGTTTTTTTACTATGAGTTCGTTCTTTGGGCATTTCAAAAAACAACTTATGCAGTTCGGTGGTGTCTTCCAATTCACGGTTCTTGTTTGTTCGGGTATAGGTTAATTCAACCGATAGGGAGTCGTTATGGATGAGTTCCTTGTCCATAAGCCAAAAAATTACACTATCAATTTCTGGAGAGGATTCGATCACAAAAGGACTTCCGGCTACACCCTTTACTGTTAAAGATGGCATAGTAGGGGCTGACTTTGAAAAGACAACCTTTATCTGGTTGGCTTTTATACGTTCAATATTTGTAAGAGCAAGGTTTAATGTGGGCTCCTTAAACATATTTAACTTTATTAGGCCCGTTGAGATGCTGTCGTTATTTAGTGTATCAATCCGGCTTCGAATAATAGATTGAACTGGTTTTGCGACAAACCCAACCAACTCACTGCCCTGGTCGTATTTTAGGTTGGCATTTTTATCCTGAATGGCTACTAGCTTATAGGTTCCATTAGGAACATTTGGTACCCTAAAAAAACCATCCTTATTGGCATAGGAATAGAAACTTGGATTTTGGATAAAGGGTATAGAATCTCTTGCATCGGTGTAGAGCATTACCTTTACATCCTCCGGAACCGTTTGTGTAAACGCATCTATTATTCTTCCCTCTACCGCCAAGGTGTCAAGATTATCTCCGGTGGAAAACACTAACTGCAAGTTTTTAAGTTTATTGCCCTCGTTATTGTCTACCACTGAGCTTCCAAATCCAATGGTATAGGTTGTTTTTGGTGCTAATGGATCTTCCAAGGTTACCATAACGGATTTTCCCCTTGGCATTGGATAAGCTGGCTTTTCGATGGGGGGAGAGATGAAAAACTGTTTGGATGGATCCTTTAGCTGGATGTATTCGTCAAAGTTGAGCTTAATCTCTTTGTGTGAAAAATTTTTCTCGAACATGGCCGGTGTGCTGCTTAACAAAACGGGCGGAAGGGAGTCCTTTGGTCCACCAGAAATGGAACCGATACTTGCGCAACGAGGCATGGTAAGGGCAACAATTATTGCACCTAGGGCGAGTATTAATATTTTTTTCAAAACGAGTAACTTTATTAATGTGACAAAGTTAAAAAGTTTGGCACAAACCACACTGCCAACCTAAACTTAAAGTTAGGGTAATCAAAATATACTAACTTTACCCCGATAACTAAAAATAAATAGGCTATGTTCTCTGGTATTGTTGAGGAAGCAGCTCCTGTGGTTAAGTTGGAACACGATAAGGATAACCTGCATATTACAATGGAATGTTCGTTTACCAACGAGCTAAAAATTGATCAAAGCATTGCGCACAATGGCGTTTGCTTAACGGTAGTGAAAAAGGAAGGAAAAACTTATACCGTAACGGCAATTAAGGAAACGCTTATAAAGTCTAACCTAGGTTCTTTGCAGATAGGCGATAAAGTTAATTTAGAGCGCAGTATGAAGGTTGACAGTCTTCTCGATGGACATCTAGTGCAGGGTCACGTAGACCAAACTGCAGTTTGCAGAAAAGTTGAGGAGGTTAATGGAAGTTGGTATTTCACCTTTGAATATGAACCAACCCTTGATGGAAATATTACGGTGGAAAAGGGCTCTATTTCAGTAAATGGGGTGAGTTTAACCGTGGTTAATTCACAACCGAAGAGCTTTCAGGTGGCCATTATTCCATATACCTATGAACATACTAATTTCCATCAAATTACGGCTGGAACTATCGTAAATCTCGAGTTCGATATTGTAGGAAAGTATATAACCAAGCTGATGAAGCAGTATATGGGTAAGTAAAAACAGTTTTCTTTGGCAAAGTAGTAATCCTCAGTAAATAGGTAATTAAAATGAAAGGTACAACACCCAAGCAAATGGCGGTACTTATTTCGGTATTTGCCTCCATCGCCTCTGGTGTAATTCTTATTTTCACTTTTGATTTCGATAGGCAAAAATTTTATCTTACGGTTGCCCTATCGAGTCTCTCTTTGTTTTTAGTAATATATGTTTTATGTTACTATTTATTAAATAGGTTTATATTCGAAAAAATTCGCCCTATTTACAAAACCATTCACGACTTGAATATCTCTGATGAAAAAATCATGGATGACATTGAGGAACGGGATATTGTGGAGGAGGTAAATAAGGAGGTGAATTCTTGGGTGAAGCGAAAAACCAGGGAAATATCTCATTTAAAGGAGCTTGAAAAGTATCGCAAAGAATTTCTTGGGAATGTTTCACACGAGCTTAAAACACCCATCTTCAATATTCAAGGTTATGTTCTCACTCTTCTCGATGGGGCTTTAGAAGATCCAAAAATCAATCGGAAGTATTTGGAACGATCCGAAAAAAGCATAAATAGGCTTATTTCCATCGTTGAGGATTTGGAGGAAATTTCCAAATTGGAAGCGGGTGTATTAAAATTATCTAAGGAAAAGTTTAATATTGTGCTTCTGGTTGACGAGGTATTTGAGGCACAAGAAATCAGAGCAAAGGAGCGAAATATAAAACTTCACTTTCATAAAAATTATGATAGACCAATTTGGGTAAAAGCCGATAAAAAAAAGATATATCAGGTAATTACCAACTTGGTAGTGAACTCAATTAACTATGGCAAAGAGGGTGGAAAATCAACAGTCTCTTTTACCGACATGATGGATCGGATTTTAGTAGAAGTTGCTGACAACGGAGTGGGGATTCCTCCTAAAGATATTCCTCGTATATTTGAGCGATTTTACAGAGTTGACAAAAGTCGTTCTCGCGATCAAGGTGGTACGGGCCTAGGCCTTGCCATTGTTAAGCATATTATTGAAGCTCATGAGCAGAGCATAAACGTTAAAAGCACGGTTAACGAAGGAACGACGTTTGGCTTTACTTTGAAACGAGTTGTTTAATTTTTAAATCAACGGTCAATGCTTGCATTTATTAATTGGGATATTAATCCCGTAATTTTCTCGGTAGGTCCTTTCTCAATTCGCTACTATGGGTTGCTTTTTGCACTTGCTTTTTATGCGGCCTATATCGTGTTTGTTCAGATGTTTAAGCGTGAAAAAATCTCTTTGGAAGTTCTTGATTCGCTTACATTTTATATGATTATCGGGGTAGTTGTGGGGGCTCGTCTTGGGCATATTCTTTTTTATGAACCTGGTTATTATTTTTCGCACCCACTCGAAATTATAAAGGTGTGGCATGGCGGTTTAGCCAGTCATGGTGCTGCATTGGGTATTCTTGTTGCGCTTTACCTGTTTTCTAAAAAGTATAAACGGCCTTATCTTTGGTCGCTCGACCGTATTGCTATTGTAGTTCCATTGAGTGGAGCCTTTATTCGAATTGGCAATTTAATGAACTCTGAAATTTACGGACATCAAACCAATTTGCCTTGGGGTATGGTTTTTTTAAGGAATGGCGAAACTGTTCCAAAGCATCCTACTCAGCTATATGAGGCACTTTCCTATTTGCTCATTTTTGCAATTCTTTGGTGGATGTATCGTAAGGGCAAGAAGGTGAACAACCATGGTTTCTACATTGGTTTAATGATGGTATTGCTCTTTATGGCACGTTTTCTCATTGAGTTTGTAAAAAATCCTCAAGTTGGCTTTGAAAATACAATGGCCATAAATATGGGTCAAATATTAAGCATACCGTTTATCATAGCGGGAATAGCCGTAATGATTTGGTCTACTAGAAATGGGGATTTGAAAACAAGGTAACATAGAAGCCCGGTAGCGGGCTTTTTTCTTATATTGAAGGATTGGTGATTTAACGAGAGGTCATGCTTATTATATTTGTATTACAGGTTATTATTTTTCATTCCTTATGAAATCATTTTTTTCTTCAACGAATTATTTTGTATTAACCATAGTTACGCTGTTTTTCGGATGCACAACACCTCGTCATTTGGTTATGGTCGACAGGCCAATTCGAAACGCTGTAGCACCAGTTAAAGAATTGCAAGTAAATAGTTTCAATGTTGAAACTACCAAAAGAGATAATCCTACAGAGAAAAAACTTTTCATGGATGAGTTTACCGACTACCTCCGATATAACCCCTCGATAGGCGAAATTGAAAAGCAATATCCGAACCTTGCAGCCGATATTACCATTAGGCCAAAAAAGGATATTAAACGTACATGGATACTCGACGCCGTTTTCTTTTGGCCATATGTTGGAACTTGGCCTTTTACCCCATGGTGGGGAAAAACGAGCGTCGATATAGATGTGCAGCTAACTGTTCCTGGAATTGATAGGTCGTCTTTTATTTTTACTAAAAACTCGGATTTTAGCGTTACAATCTATCCCTATTACAGGGCTGGTAAACTTTTAACTCAAGATTATAAGTCGCTTTACGCCGAACTGTTTGATGAGGTTGGGAATTATGATTTTGTTAAAAATTGGAATGGGAAGACAAGTTTAATGAATGGTGCGTTCAATGTTTCGCCTACCTTAGTAAATGTTGTTGCGGCACCACATTCCGATGTAGATCAAAATATTCCTTTAAACACAGAGGTGAACGACAAAACTTTTGTATTGATAATTGGCAACGAGCAATATGCAAACGAAATTAAGGTGTCCTATGTCTTAAACGATGCCAATGTATTTAAGGAGTATGCAGAAAAAACGTTGGGAATTCCAGCACAGAACATCCACTACCTTGTGAATGGAACGTATGGTCAGATGCTGAACGAGATTGACTGGATTACAAACGTGATTAAAGTATTTAATGGAGAGGCGAAGGTTATCGTATATTACGCCGGACATGGTATGCCCGACGTTGAAACTCGAACGGCCTTGCTACTACCAGTTGATGGCATATCCACCAATCCATCCACCGCTGTTAAGCTCGAGTATCTCTATGGGAAGCTCACCGCCTATCCTGCACAATCAGTAACTGTTTTTCTGGATGCTTGCTTTAGCGGAGATAGTAGGAATGCTCCGCTTTTTGCCGGACGAGGAGTGAGGGTTCGACCGCGTGCTGATGCCATTTCAGGGAATTTGGTTGTGCTTACGGCAACCTCTGCCGACGAAACGGCATTTCCTCTAAAGGACAAGGAACATGGGCTTTTCACCTATTTTCTTCTAAAAAAACTGCAGGAAACCAAAGGCAACACCGACCTCAAAGAGCTTAGCGATTATATCACACAAAAGGTATCGCAGCAATCGGCGCTGGTAAACAGCAAGTCGCAAACGCCGCAGGTGCTGGTTGGCAGTGGTGCTAGTGCCTCCTGGGAAAATTGGACGTTGAAATAGGCTACAGCAATCAGTCGTTGTGATTACCTTAAAACCCTCTTTGCCGCTTTGCTTCATAAACGAGTATGGCGGCTGAAGTGGACACATTCATCGAGTCGATACGCCCTTTCATGGGGATTTTAATACAGGCAGTTGCTGCATCAATCCATGCTTTCGAAACACCCCAAGCTTCAGAGCCCATTACTATGGCCGATGCATTTTTGTAATTAACTTGGTGGTAATGTTGGCTAGCGGAAAGATCCGTTGTGAAAATTGATATGCCATTTTGGTTCAACCAGGAAATGGCCTCTTCGGTGGAGCAAACTGCTATTTGGTTGGTAAACAGGCAACCCACTCCGGAGCGGATGGCGTTTGGATTGTAAATGTCGGTTTTGCCGTCGCAGATAAGAACAGCATCTACCCCTGCTGCGTCGCAGGTTCTAAGGATGGCTCCAAGATTGCCCGGCTTCTCAAGCGATTCAAGGACTAGAATTAGTGGCTTGTTGGGTAGCAGAAGATCATCCAACCGATGTGCCTTTTGTTCTGCCAGGCCAAGCACTCCGCCATCATTTGCACGGTAAGCCATTTTGTTATAAACCTCCGCGGAAACTTCAACCAAATTTTCTTTTGTTAGGTTGATGGGATAATCGGTTTCGGGTTTGTAAAGTTCAGGACAAAGAAAGACCGTTTCAATGGTATAGCCACTTTGCTGGGCAAGGCTGATTTCACGAACGCCCTCCACCACAAAGCGATTTTGCTCTCTCCGATCGCGTGCCTTTTCGGTTAACGCTACCAATCGTTTTACTTCAGAATTTTGAAGGCTGGTTATCCTCTTTTCCATGGATATAATTTAGCGATATGCTTTTGTTAAGCCACAATTTTTAGGGAAGAATAAAATTTTACTATACCTCCTCTTCGTCATCATCGTATTTATCTGGCAGAATGGCATTAGCCTTAGTCGTGGGCAGTTCTTGAACACCTCTGAGTCTTCGCTCAATGGCCCGAGTTCTAGTTCCCACTAGCTGGTCGATATCCTCGTTGGCCTTGGTGATTTTTTCCTGTGCCTTCTTGAGCACATCGCCAAACCGTGAAAACTCTGTCTTGACGGCACCCAAAATTTGCCAAACCTCACTGCTTCGCTTCTCGATGGCCAGCGTTCGGAACCCCATCTGTAGGCTATTAAGAATGGCAGCCAGCGTGGTAGGTCCGGTTATTACCACTCTATAATCACGCTGCAGCACCTCCATTAGTGAGGTATTGCGAATGACCTCGGCGTATAGTCCTTCAATTGGTAGGAACATTACAGCAAAGTCGGTGGTGTAAGGTGGGTCGAGGTATTTGTCGCGAATATCCTTGGCGTTCTGCTTAATGGAGCGTTCCAGCTCCTTAATGGCAGCGGCAATGGCTACCGCGTCACCTGTGTCGTAGGCGTTGAGCAGCTGGTTATACACATCTAGCGGGAACTTGGAGTCGATGGGCATGTAAACTTCCTGTCCGTTGCTGTCTTTTCCCGGAAGTTTTATGGCAAACTCTACCACATCGCGGCTTCCCTTTTTGGTTGCCACGTTGCGGTCGAACTGCTCGGGGGCCATAATCTGTTCAAGAATATTGTTCAGCTGGATTTCACCAAGTATTCCTCTGGTTTTTACGTTGGACAGCACCCGCTTAAGGTCGCCTACGCCATTGGCCAGAGTCTGCATTTCACCAAGTCCCTTGTGAACCTGCTCCAGCCGTTCGCTCACCTGCTTAAACGATTCTCCTAAACGTTTTTCGAGCGTGGTCTGTAGCTTCTCATCCACGGTGGCGCGCATCTCATCCAGCTTCTTTGCGTTCTCGTCCTGCATAATCTTTAGGCGGCCCTCCACCGTCTCGCGAACCTTTTCGAGGCGCAGCTCGGTGGTGCTGTTCATCTCGGTTTGCTTCACAACCAGCTCGTTGAACTTCTGGCGCTGCAGCTCGTTAAACTCCTTCACACTTTGGGCAAACCGCTCCTCAAACGACTTTAAGCTGGCGGTTAACCCCTCGCGGGTATCGTTGCCCATGGTGCGCAGCAGCTCCCTAAACGCGGTAAAGTTTTCCTCTACCTTCTTCTCGAAATTTCGTAAAGCAACACCCTGCTCTTCTCTGGTCTCGCGGGAGGTGCGCTGCTGCTCATCGCGATTGCGGGCAAACTCCTCCCGTAAAATCTGCTCAAAGCGGGTCTGCTCCCGCAGGATGGCATCGAGCTGAGGGCTCTCAACACTGCTTTTTGGGCGGGTAAGCATAAATACTTGCAACATCAGTATTGCCGCAACTAGAACGGCTATAGCTATTTCTAACATTATATTTACCAATTTTGTGGATAGGCTAAGGTAGGGAATTTGTTAGAAAATCGAAGATTGTTTATTACCAATTACTCTTATTCAGTCGACCATTAGTTTGTTAGTCTCTTGATTAATTCAAGCAATTTATCATCTTCTATAGATTTCTCTAAAAAACGATAGCAATTCACAATTTGATTGGCACCAGCCATAACTGCATTGCAATGATCTGGATAGGGGTTTTTCTTATAAATTAGAAGTGGAAATAAATCTGAAAAATGTTCAAATTTTGAAAAATAGTTATTATAAGAATTGAAATAATCATTTATTGTAGTCTTGTTTTCATGTTCAATTTTTTTGATTATATGGCTTGGATTTAGAGGATTTCTTTTTATTTTAGAAAGATCTTCTTTTTTAAGATTATGTGGAAAATGATAATATAAAATTTGATTTGTTAACCTTGGATCTTTTTCATCATTTTCAAGAGCAAACTCAATTGCTTTTGCGTTAAGATTTCCAATAACTTCATCAAGGTTTGAGAATTCATTTGACTCATCACATTGGTAGTGAATTGTAAACAAATATGAACCAGTAAGAAAATCTGTTATAAGATTACGCATAATGAGGTTGATAGGATAGAGTATTTCAGGATTATTTTTAAAATATGGAAACAGGAGATTTAGTGCTTCGAAATTGTATTTTATCCTTAAAATGAAAAGTTCAGAATAATAATACACTTTTTCATAGTAGTATTTTTTATTTTTTATTGTTGAGTCAATTGTTCTGGATAATTGAGGAATAGGATTTTGGTGTGTGATTTTTAAAACGACTTCAATAATCTGAATCAAACTTTCATAGTCGTATTTTTCTTCGTCACTCATTTCTATATTTATTATTTAAGACTTCTATTTATTATTCCTCTCTCCTTCAGCATCCTATAGTTGGAGCGCAGGCGGATAAACCAGAATACCCGCTCCTCCTCATAGAAGTATTTGGTGTTGGGGATTTGCCGCTTAATGGAGTTATAGAAGTAGAACATAACCGATAGCGAATGGTTACCGTTGCTCTCCCGTGTATAGTAATAGAGCGGGAAGAGGCTCTTCTCCTCCTTGCCTTTTAGCTTGGTGTTGGCGTAGAGTAGATGAAGAACGCGGAAACTCATATCACCGTTGGCATAGCGATCCCAGTAGACAACTTTCCAAAGAATGCCATTGGATTGTTTTATTCCTTGCTGGTTGCGGTATGTGTATAGTTCCCAAAGAATGCGGACTGTGCTTTCGGATGAATCGGAATTTTGATAGTAGAAGGGCTGAATGGTAAAGTAGCTCGAGGCGGGACTCCGTTTGCTCCAAACTAACGGAGCGGCTCTAAAGTAACGGTAATTTGGTGTCGCAACATGCTCCACCAATGGCCACAAAAGGCTGAAGTTTTTCGTGCTTGGCGTGTGTTGGCTTCGAAGCACGAAGAAGAGAACGCTATAGCGGTTTACCTTAGAAGTGTCGTGATAGGTGGTGTAAAGAGGGAAAAGTATTTCCCGGTGGATCGCCTTGCTGTTGAATGTCCAATACAACGGGGTAATCATTAGGTGGTTTTTTCCATTGCGGCTAAAACCTTTTGAGTAAAATGGTGCTACCGTTAGTGAATGGCGCTTGGTATTGTTGAAGTTCCAGTAAACCGGAAAAACAATATTGGTGGTTCGGTTTGGTTTGCGATATGACCATACAAGTGGGAAGAAAACATCGTGCTTGTTGGTGCTGAGGCTATCGCCCATTCTGCTACTCCACCATATTGGAAATAGGGTGTTGCTGTGGCCTTTCAAATTCTTGAAATGCCAAAAAAGAGGGGTGATTGCAACGTAGCTGCGGTGCCGTTTTTCGTTCCTACCGAACGAAAAAAGAGGAGCGATGGTAAGTGAATGAAAATCAGGGGAGCGAAAACTCCACACCAACGGAAGGAGGATGTGCTGTTGTTGCCATCCATCGTTCAACGACCAGTAAATAGGGAAAATGGAGTTCCAGGTGGTGCCGGAATCATACTTGCCTCGCCAGAGCAGAGGAAACAGCGTAGTGGTGTAGCCGTTGACATTTTGATAATACCAAAACAGCGGAGTTGCCACCAGGTGGTGTGTGCTGCCGTCGGGGCTGCGGCCATACGAAAATAGCGGAACAAATGTAAATGAGCGGTATGATGGATTTCTTAGGCTCCAAAGAACAGGAAACACAATTTGGTTGTTTCGTAGGCTGTCCGTTCGTCTGTAGTATAGAGGCAGTAACAGACGGGTGTAGCTTGCGTTACCTCCTTCCTCAACTCTCCGGCTCCACCAGAGAGGAAACAGAAAGCTGTTTTCACGATGAGGCTTCCAAAACTGCCAAAAGAGCGGCGTGACTGCCGTAAATCCCCTGTCGTTATCAATGGTTTGGGAGTGGGTGTAGAGCGGGAAAAGGGTGAACGATTGTCGAGTCTGGTTTTTAAAGCGCCATGCCAGCGGAAACACTCCAAAGTGGTCTCTTGCCGCATCGCGGTAGTTCCAGTATAGAAGCACCACACGCGAAAGGCTGGTGTCGTTTGTTTCCGTTGCTTTGCTCTTTTGCCACCACAGAGGAAACAGCAACTCCCCTCGCCCTTGTTCTGTGTTAAAGTGCCAGTATAGTGGGCTTATGGCCATATGTGAACGCTTATCGTCTGCCGATTTTCCTTTTGAATAGAATGGAATTATTGAGGTTGATTGATAGTTAGGATTTTGAAAACGCCAAATTAGAGGAAAAATTATGCTTCCCCCGTAGGTTGTCGTTTGCCAGTTCCAGAATATGGGGAAGATAAAATTAGTGGTGCGGAAACCGTCGCCAACCAGCTGTTTTCGGTAGCGCCAAATGGGTAGTAGCGTGTTGCTGGTGCTTTCGGGTGAACGAAAATGCCAAAATAGAGGAGTTAGCACTAGGTGAGAGGCATCCCCTTTGGGTGAATGTCCTGTTGAAAATAGCGGGAGAACGGTCAGCGACTCATAGTTTGGATTACTAAACTGCCAAATAATGGGCACAAAGAATCGTTGGCTGCTCTGTTGGTCTTGGTAGGACCAGAATAGGGGAAATAGCACCAAGGAGCTGCTATGCTCATATCGAGTTTGCCACGTTCTGCTCCACACAATTGGGAAAATTGTATTGCCGGTGCTCTCCTCATCTTTAAAATGCCAATACAGTGGAGTTAATACAAGATGCCGGCGAACGCCATCGGGGCTGTTGCCTTGGGAATAGAAGGGGACAAGAGTAAGCGAGTGATATAAAGGATTAGTGAACTTCCACACCAACGGAAACATTCCGGCATTGCTTATTCCTGGTCGATGTTTCGACCAGTAGAAGGGAAAGAGTATTTTGGTGGATATGGAGTCGGTTCCAAACCTCGATTTTTGATCCCACCACAAGGGTAGAAATAGGTGGCTTGAACTCTGGGGAGATCGGAATTGCCAGTAAAGTGGTGTTATGGCTATGGTTTGATTTCCCTTTTGTTTGTTATCTCCTTCGAAATAGAAAGGCAGGAATATACTCGTTTCGCGCTTTGGATTTTTAAATTGCCCGTATGCAGGAAATAAAACAAGGTAAGATTTTTGCAAGAGTTGGTTTTGCTGATACCAGAAAAAGAAGAGTAGGTTATTCTCCATTACTAACCCATCGTGCGATTTTTTAACCTCAAGAAGATTTATGCGGGGGGCTAGTTCTAACAGCGTGAAGGTTCGGCTTTGCTCCAAATAGTTGTTTTCGATATGAACAAGCGAAGGGTAGTAGAGGGAAATAAACCGATGGTTTTCTTCACGTGCACTGCTGTCCTTCCAGAAGAGCGGTATTAAGTGTGTTCTCTTTTCAACGGGCGAAAAGCTTTCGTAGCTGCGGTATATGGGAAATAAAACCTGCCTATCCGACTCCTTGTCATTTTTAGTTCTTAAAAAAATGGGCCAAAGGTTGATGTTGCGGTCGCGGGTGATGCCAAGGTCGAAGGACATCTTGGTGATGGTAGTATCGGTTTGTCCAAAAACAAAGGTGTTGCCACTCCCAAATGTGATTACTATGAATCCAATCAGTTTTAAAAGTTGGCGCATTGGAAATTTAAGTGTAAGATTCAATGACCTTTGTATTTTCATAAAAGAGTAATAATATGCCACAAAAACTTTACTAAAGTTAGGTTTATTGTTTTCTAAAAGCAATCGTTAAAATACTTATTCTCTTACCTAACATTTAGATGGTTTGCTCGATATTGTTTACATTTGAGGAGATGTTTTATTCTTATGATATGAGAAAAACACGGGTTATTTCACTTTTATTTTTTTTTGTTTCTCTCAACGGCTTTTCCTGTTCCTCTTTTTGCCTTAAAACACACGGGCAGGTTATTATGGGGAAAAGTTACGACTGGAGTACTAATTCGGGAGTTTTACTTACGAACCTTCGTGGCCCAAGGGTTTCAATGCCAGTTGGGAATGTTCCAACCTTTACATGGTTAGCAAAATACGGCAGCATCACCTTTAATCAGTATGGGCAATTTTTGCCCAACGGCGGAATGAATGAGGCCGGACTTGCCATAGAAGTGCTTTGGCTCGATGATACCGAGTATCCTACGCTCGATGTTCAGAAACCTTTAAACGAGTTGCAGTGGGTGCAGTATATGCTCGATAATTGTAGTAATGTTGAGGAGGTTGTAACAGCGGCCAATACACTTTGCATTGTTCCGCTTTTTGCCAAACTTCACTACTTTATTGCTGATAGCACTGGGAATGCAGCCGTGGTGGAGTTTATCAACGGAAAAATGGAGGTTCACTTTGGTAGTCATCTCCAGTGTAATGCTATCACTAATGATCCCTATTCTAGTTCATTTGAATATTTTACGCACGGTAGCTCATTAACCACGGGGGGATATAATGCTTCTCTAAATCGATTTTCACGTTTGGCAAAGGAACTAGGACTGGAAGAATCTACTAGGATGGGAGTTACACCGGCCGATATTGGTTTTGGTATTCTAAACAAAGTTTGGGTGAAAAACTGGACTAAGTGGAATATTGTGTATAACCTTACGAATCGCACAATCAGTTTCAAGTCTGATATATCGTTACCAATAAAAACGGTGACCATGAGTAGCTTTAATTTTGAGGCTAACGGAAGGGTTTTGTTTTCAAATGTTAATAGTTTTTACGCTGGTAAGATTGAAGAACATTTTGAATTATTGACTCCTAGTATAAATGAACAAATTATGCGGGCAGGGGTAATGCAAGTTGGAATTCCAATTTCGACCATCTTTGTTCATCTATTGGCAAGTTATCCATCACAAGAGACGGAATTATCAAAGGAAATTAACCAAAGATGCGATACATTGGGAACCCTAATTATTGAAGTTAAGAATCTTAAATTTAATGGCGGGTTGATGAGTATTGGACTTTTTAATTCGGAGCAGGGCTTTAAAAGCTTAAAACCCATAAATGGCGGAAAAGTTGGCGTCCATAATGGTGTGGCTAAATTGGTTATTTACAATTTACCGCTCAATCACGAGTATGCCGTTAGCTACTACCACGACGAAAACGGGAATGGTAAGTTGGATATGAATAGGCTGGGAATACCCGTTGAACCTTATGGTTTTTCGGGAAGCGGAGCCAGAAAGTATTCTAAAGCAAAGTTTTTGTTAAACTCTCCCATCAAAAATATAGTAATAGTAGAGTAAGCCGTAAAAGTTGAATTTTGTCTGCGTTAGAAGTAATTACCCCTCTGTCCGCATAAGAATGCCATTAAAAAGTATTTCGATAAGTTCTTCAATATGCAATTCTTGCTCACCATTCTCAACGCCCTCAATAAAAAGCGGGGTCTCCAATCCCTTCATGGCCATGGCAATAGCAATGGCTGATAGTTTAGGCTTTTGAATTCTAAAGAACCCTTGAACCATCCCCGCCTCAAGTATTTCGGCAAGATATCCGATCTCTTCCATATCGTATTTTTTCCGCATTCGTTCCACGAACTCCAAGCCAGGGAATTCATCGTTGGTTTTGAGACTCCAAAAGTTTACTAACTTTTTTATCACCTGCATGCGGGTTTTAATGTAAACTTTAAGTTTTTGATCTGGTGGTGTTGAGTTATCCATGCTTTTTCGAAGAGCATCTTTCAGTTGGTCAACTTCACGCTCCACTACGGCTTCGAATATGGCCTCCTTATTTTCGAAGTAGTAGTAAATGGAACTTTTGCCTTTTCGAACTGCCGCGGAAATGTCGTCAAGGGTTGTTTTTTTAAATCCATAGCGACCAAAAAGTTGTGCTGCTGTGGTTACAATTAATTCCTTGTTTTCATCCCAGGTATCGTGTCCGGCTTTTTCCAATGACATGGTGCTAATAATTTAACATTCGAACAAAAAACTAAAACGTTCGACAAATATAACAACCAATTGACCTTAGTACCAAATGATAAATTACAAATAATCGGAACCATTCGTTTTGTTAATGAAAAATGGTCAGTCGTCATAATTTGTCATGAAATTTTTAACGACTTTGAAAATAGTGCTAATTTCAGGCCAGAAAATATTTGCGTATTAAAATGTTGAACGTCTTTATTTTGGTTGTTTTTATATAATAACTTACATTGTTTTTTTTCAAACTCGGGCATTATCGGTATTTTCGCACGCTCGTTGTATTAAAAAAGTTATGAAAGAAATCGTTTTCGGAATAGATATAGGTGGTACAAATACCGTTTTTGGTGCTGTAGACATTGAGGGAAATTGTCTTTTTGAGGGACGCATACCAACCCAAGCATATAATTCCTTTCCTTTATATGTAGAGAAGATACATGATGTTTATAATCAAATGGTTCAAAATCTCAATTTTTCGCATAAGATATTGGGTATAGGGCTAGGTGCTCCCAATGGGAATTTCTATACTGGTGAAATTGATCTTGCGCCAAATCTTCCTTGGAAGGGACGTATTGAGGTAAGAAAGGAATTTGCGAAATATTTTGGATTACCGGTTTGGATTACCAATGATGCTAAAGCTGCAGCGATTGGTGAGATGATGTTTGGGGCCGCCAAGGGGATGAAAAACTTTATTGTTATTACTCTTGGGACGGGACTTGGAAGTGGCTTTGTGGTAAATGGCGATTTGATTTATGGCCACGATGGCTTTGCTGGTGAATTTGGTCATATCACTGTTCATCCAGATGGACGTATGTGTGGATGTGGAAGACGTGGTTGTTTAGAAACCTATGCTTCGGCGACCGGTATTAAAAGAACGGTTTATAAGTTGTTAGCCGACAATTTGGACCCAAGCAGTTTACGATCTGTGAGTTTTGATCAACTTTCTGCCGATATGATATCTAAGGCTGCCATGGCTGGTGACCCAATAGCCATTGAGGCTTTTGAATATACTGGTAATATATTGGGTAGTAAACTTGCCGATGCAGTTGCAATTTGTAGCCCAGAGGTTATTATTCTGTTCGGTGGTTTAGCAAAGGCTGGGGATTTAATTCTAAAGCCCGTAAAAAAAAGCATGGAGGAGAATTTGTTACCAATTTTTCGTAATAAAATCGCTGTTGTTCAATCTGGCATTTATGGATCTAATGTTGCGGTTCTTGGTGCTGCGGCATTGGCATGGAAACAATTGGGCTATAGCGTAACAACTTAATTAATATGTGGAAAGTATGGTAGTTCTTGACGCTCGGGTTTTGGAATTTATTAAGGAGCATTTTGTGCTTACAATTGCAACATCTTTTGAAGAGGAACCATACTGCGCCTCATGCTTTTACGCCTTTCTTCCGGAGGAGAACAGCTTCATTTTTACTTCCGATAAAGATACTCGACATATTAGGGATGCATCGCACAACATTTTTGTGGCAGGAACAGTGTATACCGATGCTCAAACGTTTGGGAATATGGAGGGATTGCAATACCAGGGAATTCTAATCGAGCCAACAGGGGAACTTTATCAACGTGCGCGAAAGGCCTATGTTGACCGCTTTCCTAACTCGGTAATTATGAATACTACTCTTTGGGCCGTTGAGTTAACTTTCCTTAAAATGACCAATAATAAGTTTGGAGTAGGAAATAAAATAATCTGGAAGAAACTATAGTTTTGGGTTGCCTTGTATGGCTTGCCATATTTTTTGCAACTGTAGAATTCCGGTTTTAAGTAAGATTTTAGTATCCATCGACACATTGCGATGGTTGATGTAGGATATATCGAGCTCTAAAAGTTCATTAAACTCCAATTTTCTTGATTCTGTAATCTGACGTAATCCTGTAATTCCTGGTTTAACCGAGAGTCGTTCTCGTTGCCACGGCTTATAGCGGGCCACATGCTCGGCAAGATGAGGCCTAGGCCCCACCAATGACATATCCCCTTTTAAAACATTTAATACCTGCGGCAGCTCGTCTATATTTGTCCTTCGAAGGAACCTGACAAATCGGTCTTTTGAAGGAATGTTGTGGCTATCAATCGTTCGAAGTTTATATATCCGAAATGACTTGCCTAATTTACCAATTCGAATCTGCGAGAATATAGGTGAACAGCGGTAACGGAGTGCAATGGTAAAACTTAAAATTATTAACAGAGGAAGAAACAGAAGCAGGAGAATTACTCCCCCAGAATAATCAATCATACTTTTCCAGAACCCCATTGAAATTTTAGAAGCCATAATTGATGCCTAAAGATAAGGTGGTTTGGGCACCAAGAAAGAAGTTCGGTGTATAGGTTCCTCCTGTGTGGTCAACGATATTGGACTTGCATAGCTCAAGAAAAATAAAGGAATCGGTTTGTAGTTGATACTGTGCATTGAAGGCTAGGGCTTCTCTATGCCAAACAACAGATTCCATAAAAGGTAATCCAAGCCTGTTTATATCTGAAGAGTAGTCAGGTCCCTTTCTACTTTTAGTATAACTTCCAAGCAACCGAAGCCCTTTTAAAGGTCTAACTTCAATTGAAATAAATATTTCATCAGCATTATCGGTAAGATAATGCCCAAGATTAAATTTGTCGCTTTCGAAGGTTGTCGTTGGTTCGTAATGCCTGAAGGTAAGAGGATGAGTTCTGGTATATTCAACCGTAAGAGCTACATTTTTTACCGGCCAGTTGGTTATTCTCCCACCAACTTTGATGGAGTAGAAGTTACTCTGTTCTTTTTTATTGAACATCCTTTTTAACGATATTTCATCGAGGAAAAGGGTTGAGTATAGATGTAGGTATTTAATTTGATGTGAAGAGATATCGAAAAACATTTGTGAGTTTTGGCCTGCATCATTGTTCATGCCGTTGAGTGTATGATCCACTGATTTGTAAAAGAATAATGGGGCAAGATAGGCGGGACTTGGTGCTTGGTCGCTATAAATAATAGAGTTACCGAATGATATACCCAAATTTTTAACCGGGATAATTGTGATAAGATTGGCTGCAATATATTTTGGGTGATAAACTGTACGTTTTCCATTCGGGAAATAGGAGGTGCGGGAGGAATCAACTACTTCTGAAACCAACCATCCGTGGATGTAATTTAGTTCTACCCACTTTACGGGTTTTATGCGCAGCCTAACTAGCGGAAATGACGGAGTTCTTCCCGATAGGATATTAGATCCATTGTAGGATGTTCCCATTACTAGGTGGTCCTTCCCAACCATGATTGAGCCCCACGACCAGGAGTAGGTAACTCCACCACGCATCTCACTATAGTCTCCTCCCTTTCCATCATTTTTATAGTTGGCACCCATCCTCTGAGTAAGGTAGGTGTCTTCAGAAATTCGTTCGCTTTCGTGGTTATCACGCAAACTAGCAAAGAATCCCCAAGACGGTCCTATGTAACCATAGGTTTCTGCACCACCATATCGGTGGTATATGGTTCCGTTTGAATTGTTGTATATGGTACCTCCAAGTATGGGGTTAATGGTAATACTGAAAAGGGTATCTTTGAAGTATAGAGCATCGAATCGACGATTAAAATTTTTAGCTCCATGCAGCTCTTTCCCAAAATCTTTTAGGTAAAAGTCTAGCATTTTTTGTTGTCGATGGTTTAGTAAATTACGTTTTTGTTCAGCCTGACTAAGGTATTTAGCCACGAGCATTCTCGACCAAGGTTTAACTGCACTATTGATTTCAATAATGTGGAGAGTTGCCAGCTCTTCTAAATAGAGATAAACCTCTTGGTTGGCAATGTATAACGGCACCTCTTGCGCTTTGGCAGGCATAATTGTGGCAACAATACTCATCCAAATAGTTGCTGAGATTACGGCGGTGCGGCAGTGGTTTTTTATATCCATTAGTTGCTTAGCGATCGTTTAAAAACAATGTTGTAAATAGCAATAACAAAATAGCGAACGTCTGTTTTAAAGGGAGCTTTTTGGTAAGAATTGAGGTATCGATCCTCGGAGGCCATTATCTCTTCCAATGTTTTTGGTAAGTCTACGTAAAATGGAGGTATCAATCCGGGCTTTGTTTGGATTCTTTTTTCTTGAAGTTCTTGCGTGTAAAGACTATAGTAGTGCGAAGATAGTGGCCGAACACCAACCATTTTGAGATCTCCTCTCAAAAGATTTAAAAGCATGGGAAGCTCATCAATCCAAAATTTTCGCATGAACCGACCAAGGGTAGTTACCCTGAAATCGTCTTTGAACTTTCCTCCAACATCCAACTTATTCTTATGATAAATGTATTCCTGTAAATATTCGGCATATGGATGCATGGTTCTCATCTTATAAACCTTAATGGACTTGCCTCCTTTGCCTATTCGTTTGAGCCTAATAAGAGGTCCATAGGTTGGATTAAGATCAAATGCGGGCTTTTTTTCCTTGGCAACTGAAAACCAGAATTGTCCATCAAATTCATCTTCGCCAAGAATATAAAATCCGCAGGAATAAAGTCGACCAAGCGTTTCTGCCTTTGAAATAACCCTGTTTTGTCCCCTCGTAAGGAAGAAGTATATCTGTTTGGTTATTGGAAATTTCGGAAAAATGCGTTTAAGTATAAAGTCAAAGAGATAGTAAAGGTGAGAAATACCCCATGGAAACTTTTGGAGTATTCTTGTCTTTCGTAGCTCCTGAGTTTCAACACATCCAATAAAAACACCATTGTTGCAAAGTTTAGAATTGATGGTTTCAATAAACTTATTAATATAGCGAATGTCGTTAATGCGTTTTAGGTTTACAATACCTGAATATTTTTTCCCGGGAAGAATTTCAACGTTAAAAATAGTTGTAGTACTTAATACTGCCGTTGTACCTTCCTTGACGTTAAGGTAGTTTGAGATAAAGTCGTAAGCCTTAATACCCGCTTCCTCTTCTATTTCCTTAACAATCTTGCCAGTTCTTCTATTCTTTGTCAGATCAGTTAAGTTAATTTTGGGAGCAGTAAAAGGAGATGATAGAGAGGCTACAAATTCCTCTTGTAAGTCAACATCAATACCCGGGAGCTCTTCCTTGTGATAAACCAGTTCGGCCAGACCGAAGAGGATAAATTCAGCGATGGATAGTATGCCTGAAGAGCTAAAAATAACAAAACGTGAAAAGCTGATTGTAGGAAAGATGTTTTTTATGGCAACAAAGGCAGCAACCGCAACAACGTTTGATAACAATACAATGGAAATTGCTCCAAATATTGTTTTATGCTTGCCGATGCTATATTTGCCACAAATGATAGCCGAAATTTGCCAGAGCAGCAGTAAAGATAAAAGCGGTAAAAAGTAGGTAGATATATAGTAACCCAAGGACGACGGTTTCATTATTATTGCAATGAGCAACGATAACACCTGGGCTATAATGTCTAAAAAAAAGACTATGGTAATGCGCTTTAACATCTCGTATATATGGTCATTTTGTTACAGCAAATGTAATCAACTAAAAGGGAAATAGCCATTTCAATTGAGAACGTGCTGGTTTACAATAAGTATCTGAGCACGATGATTGCGAAATGCTGGAACTCTTATCGCTGAGTTCTTTACTAAATCTTAAAAAGGTATACCTTTGTAAAAAATATTTCGATGGAGTTACCTAAAATTCAAATTTATAATACACTTTCTCGTACAAAGGAGGAGTTTAAACCGCTTAATGCACCACATGTTGGGCTATATGTTTGTGGTCCAACAGTATATGGTGATCCACATTTGGGCCATGCTCGGCCTGCAATTACGTTTGATCTTCTGTTTCGTTTTTTAAACGAAATGGGCTATAAAGTTAGGTATGTCAGAAATATTACGGATGTTGGTCATTTAGAAAACGATGCTGACGAGGGGGAAGACAAAATAGGAAAGAAGGCTCGGCTGGAGGATTTGGAGCCAATGGAGGTGGTTCAGTTTTACACCAACCGTTACCATCGGTTTATGGACAATCTAAATGTTCTTTCGCCAAGCATTGAGCCACGTGCATCGGGTCACATTATTGAGCAAATTGAGATGGTGAGAACCATTTTAGATAAAGGTTTTGGGTATGAGAAAAATGGTTCTGTTTATTTCGACGTGGAGAAATACAATAAGACCTATCGATATGGCAAGCTGTCTGGGCGTGTGCTCGACGATTTAATGACGAATACGCGCAGCCTTGATGGCCAGAGCGATAAGAAAAACTCATTTGACTTTGCCTTGTGGAAGAAGGCGTTACCGGAGCATATCATGCGTTGGCCATCTCCTTGGAGCGATGGTTTTCCGGGGTGGCATATGGAATGTTCTGCCATGAGTACGAAATATTTAGGGGAGCAGTTCGACATTCATGGTGGTGGTATGGATCTGATGTTTCCGCATCACGAATGTGAAATTGCTCAGAATACGGCAGCCCTTGGTCATGAGTCGGTTCACTACTGGATGCACAACAACATGCTTACCATCAACGGTCAAAAGATGGGCAAGTCTTTGGGTAACTTCATTACGCTAGAGGAAATGTTTACAGGCAACCATCCGATGCTGGAAAAGGCTTATAGTCCTATGACTATTCGCTTTTTCACGCTACAGGCGCATTACCGAAGTACGCTCGACTTTTCGAACGAAGCGCTGCAGGCAGCCGAAAAGGGATTGCAGAGAATGCAGAAGGCCTATGATTCCATAAGAAAGATTAAGCCTTCTACAACTTCATCACTTAATGTTGACGAGTTGAATACCTTGTGCCTTGAAGCAATGAGTGATGATATCAATAGTCCAATTGCTATTTCGGTTTTGTTCGATTGGGTCCGGAATATTAACTTGCTATTGGATGGTAAAGAGCAACTTACGGCGGATGATCTGCAGAAGCTTCAACAGCTGTTTGATCTTTGGATGGTCAAAGTTCTTGGTCTTACGGGACAAATGGAGGAGGGTACCTCTACTGAAAGGTTATCTGGATTGGTTGAGATTTTGCTAAATCTTCGCATGGATGCCAAGAAGAATAAGAATTTTGCCCAGTCGGACAAGATACGCGACGAACTTTCCAAGTTGGGAATCGTTGTTATGGACAAGAAAGATGGCTTTGACTGGGAGTTGGAGTAACCATTCTGATTGAATTGTCATATAAAATGGGCTGCATGATAATGCAGCCCATTTTGTTTTTATTAGTTAAATTTCTCAAATCAAAAGTTGGTTTGATTACTTACTGGCGTTTTCTTTTTGTTGTTTTTGAGTCCTTAATCGTCTGTTTATTTATTTTTGTTTGAGGCTTAACTTTTGCTGGATTTACCTGTTTGTTTTCCCTCATCTGAGGTTTAACTTTTACCGGTTTTCCAACCCGTCTTCCATAGTATACAGGCTTATCTGTTGGTCTTGCATTTTCGATGGTTTTGGGATCATTCTCTTGTCGACGACCTTCATTGAAGTGGTTGTGCGCTTCGGGGGTTCGTATAAATGGTTTGCGAATGTTTTCGTTGAAACCTCTAATGTTATCTCTTTCTTGATCCCTGTAGATTGTTCGGTAATAGTAGCGAGGATAGTGGGCAATATAATACTCATTATGTATCCAAGGCTGGTAAACATGCACGTTTAGCCCTACCACGTAGGCACCATATAAATTGAAGTTTGAGTAGGCCGGTGGTAGGTTATATGATACAGTCCACTGTCCATTACTGAGATATACAAAGTTCTGGTTGGATAGGTCGTAGTAGGCTTCAATATCGGGGAAGTAGTAGTAGCGCACACCTTGGTAGTACTCTGGAGCCCAAGCGGGATTCGTATATTGCACGGGTTGAGGAAGGGGAGCCGTTACCACACAACCATCTAGGGAGACGAAAAATATCACCACAAAGATGGCTATTCCAATGCTTTTTAACTTTTTCATTTCAATGGTATTTATTATTTACCACGTTATCGAATTATTTGCTTTACGGCTTGGTAAATTAGCTTAACGCGGAATACTTAAACATACTATCAAAACCTATGCCGTAAACTTATATGAGTTTTTAAGTTGCTCATATTAAGAATGGTTTTGAGGTTAAAAAACTAAATCCCGACATGGATGCTTTCTAAATGGCAAACTTTAAGTCGAATGATTCGTTGCAAGTTTTTAAGTTTGTATTCCGCTAAAAAATGGTCAAGAACACATGTGCCTTAGGACGTGATTATGATCCAATAGGTAGTGTGAAGGTAAAGGTGCTTCCTTTGTCTACCTTGCTTTCAACGCGAATATTTCCGCCATGCTTATGCACAAAATCCTTGCAGAGCAAAAGACCTAGGCCGGTTCCTTTTTCGCCTGAGGTTCCAAAATCGCTTTTTGCTGAATCTATTTGGAATAGTTTTTTCAAGGTCTCTTTTGAGATTCCGACACCATTGTCGGTAACGGATACCTCCAACTCTTGCTCATGTTCTACTGCATTAATTTGCACAACTCCATTGGCGTAGGTAAATTTAATAGCATTGCTAATTAAATTTCGAAGAACGGCATTCAGCATGTAGGCATCGGCAATTACAATGCATGAAGGTTTTATATTTTGGTTTAGGGTAATGTTTTTTGCAGCGGCCATTGGACTAAGAAGGGCTATAATTTCATTTGCAACTTCACTAAGATCGATTACTACTGGATTAAATTCCATTCTATTTTGTTGATTTCTAGCCCAGTCTAATAAATTTTCCAGCAGCTTATATGTTTGCTGTGTGTTGGAATTTAGGTTTTTGAGAATAGTTTCGATCTTGTCGGCATCAAGATTGCGAAATTTTTTTATTAGTAACTCTGTTCCACCTAAGAGAGTGTATAGTGGATTTTTAAGGTCATGAGCAATAATGGAGAAGAATTTATCTTTGGTGGCATTGAGTTCAATTAGTTCTAGGTTTTGAGAATGGATGGTTTGCTCAATTTTTTTTCGCTCGCTTATGTCGGACGAAACGCCAATTAGGGCAATGGGTATTCCGTTGGCATCATGTATTAAAGAGGTGGAAAGATGTATGGGGAATTCCCTACCATCCTTACGCCTATTTTTAAGTTCGCCCTCCCATTTACCTTTTATGGTTGAGGGAAGTATTTGATTAATTATATTATCTTGTTCGGTGGCAGGCCTAATTATACTTATTTTGTTACCCATTAGTTCATCGAGGGTGTAGCCATAAGTTTTTAAAAATGCATCATTCACAAAAATGATATTATCTTCCATATCGGTAATGGATACACACTCTGAAATGCTTCTCATGGCGTTGGCAAGCAATCTGATTTCGTTTTCGGATTTTACTGCAGAGGTTATATCGCGCACAACACCATATGCACCGATGAATTTTCCTGTATCATCAAACTGAGGTACAGCAGTTATGAGCAGGTTTCTCCGTTCTCCTTTGTAATTTATTATCTCAATATCATAGCTGTTTCGTTTACCTTTAGCACGTGCTTGAGTTTGTGCTTGTATGGAGTGCAATTGTTCCTCGGTAATAAATTCGTGAAGGTTACGGCCAACCAATTCTCCTTTGCCAACACCAAAAATTGTTTCGGTTGTTGGATTTGCAAACTCAAACACTTCATTTGGATCAACAAACGCAATGCCTTCTCCCACGTTTTCTACCAGAGCACGATGCCGTTCTTCGCTCTGTTGGAGTAATTCGTTAACTCTTTTTTGTTCGGTTACTTCGTGGTTTATACCTACAATTCCTTTTACCTTACCTGTTGTGTCACGCAATGGAACTTTTGATCCAATTAAAGAATGCTCTTCTCCTTTTTTATCAACCAAGACGCTTTCGATATTTATTATAGGTTTTCCTGTTTCCAGTATATAGCGATCTTCTTCCTCGGAGTGGCTTGCCACCTCTTTAGAATATATTGTTCTATCAGTTTTGCCTAAATATTCCTGTTCGGAAACCATGCCGGCAAATTGAACTTCTTTGGGATTGGCAAGAATTTTCTTCCCGTCTACATCCTTAACATAAATTGCATCGGGAATAATGTCAATAACTGTTCGGAATAGCGTTCGCTCATTTTGGAGAAGTTCCTCCGTTTTTTTTCGTTCACTTATGTCGATAAAGGACCAAACTCGCCCAATTGGTTCGTCGCCAATTATTATGGGTTTGGAAATGCGTTCAAAAATTCGACCATCTTTGAAGTTGAGAATATCGGTGCTTTCTTCGGTAAGGTGACTGTAGAGATATTTTACTTTTTCCAAGAATAAGTGCGGATCGGTAAGTTGACTTATACTAAAGTTAAGTAATTTTTCATCGTCTGCCTCCTCAATTATTTTCTTGGGGATATTCCACATTTCAGCAAATCGATTATTGATTTTAACTATTTTTCCTTTTGTGGTTACAACCAGAACACCATTATCGGTGGTGTGAAGGATTGCCTCCAGTAATGCCAATGATTTTTTTAAGTTTTCCTCCGATGTTATTCTTTGAGTAATATCTTTTGTTACACCATGTATTCCTTCACATTGACCATTATTTCCAAAATAGGGTGTAATGATTAGCTCACCCCACTTGGTTGATCCATTCTTGCATTGGTATTCCAGCGGTTGGGTTATGGAGAACGACTTTAGCTTGCTGGGAGAGGAAAGCAGGTCTCCGCCTAGGCTTTCCGCAAGAATTTTTCTTGCTATGTCGGCAGACTCATGGGTAAATCGGTCTTCAATGGTTTGCGCCATGTATTCTTCCTCGCTAAATCCGGTAAACTGGGTAATTGAGGGTGAGACGTAGGTACACATTCCTTTAAAGTCCATGAGCCATACCACATCGGTCATTTTCTCTGAAACAAGCTTATAAAGATCATGGTTTTTCAAGGCCTTATTTTCTTTTAGCTTGTGCTGGTACCGTTCTTCACTATTGGATAGGTTTCTTTTCTTGAAAAAGTTTTTCATGATAGTGAATTAATGTGGACAACCTCAGGTAAAATGATAAACAATATCTGTTGTATCTGTGGATGCTTATGCCTAACGAATGTTGATGTAAGTTGACTATGTATGTCCAAAAACCATACTATTGCTTTGTGAAATTTAGAAATATATGCACAATCGTCAAAATTTCCATTGGTTAAAACGATTGTTATGGTGGATAAGTTTTATTGTTTTTACCAAAATTGGTGGTTTGACAATGGGAATTATGCTTTGCAATAGTTCTACTTGCTTTATATTTAATGAGGTTGAGGCAATAGATTTATTTGATAAATATTCATAGGGTATTCAGATCCATCGAGTATCATAATGGTAGAACGGTTTGATAATGTTAAGACTAATCTGATTAACTAACTAATTCTACCGCCATGAAAACAATAACCTATCTATTTTTAACCATTGCCATGTTAATAACAATGGTTAGTAATGCAGAGAAGCCCGATTCAGCCAATTTTTTCATGAATTCAAACCGACGTATTTATCGCACACCGGTTATACTTGCCTCTCATTTAGTGGTTGTTCCTGTTGTTATTAATGGCTCTAGTCCCATGAACTTTATTTTGGATTCCGGAGTTGGTTCTACCTTGATTACCGAAGTAAGTAGCGCTGGTGTGGTATCTTTAAATCAGGCCCGAAAGGTTTTGCTCTCCGGACTTGGCAACGAACAATCGATGGAGGCTTATGTGTCTGAAAATAATAATCTTAAGATTGGTGGTTTGGAGGGCGACAAACAACAGGTAATAGTGCTCTTAAATGATATTATAAACCTTTCGAATCGTATGGGGATTCCTCTAAATGGCTTTATAGGGCCATCTTTATTCGAGCGATTTATTGTGGAAATTAACTATACCAAACAGATAGTGACTTTTTTTGAACCTGCATATTTTAGTGAGCATGTTCGGAGAAACGACCAGATAATCCCCATTAAAATAGTGGAAGGTAAGCCCTATCTCGAAGTAACCATTACATGTGGTGGCGTGGAGCAAACGGTTACCATGTTGATGGATACGGGAATGAGTTTTGCAATGTGGCTCAGTCCAATTGGCAATTGCGGAATTAACCCCAAGCAGGATGCAAGAGAGGATATTCTTGGGCAGGGACTTAATGGTAATATTACTGGAAAAATTTCCAGGGTTGATAAGGTGAAAATTGGCAATTTTGAATTGCATAACGTTATAACTGCTTTTCCCGACACCAATTCCATTGACAATGGTTCTGTTAATTCGAGAAGAAGCGGTAGTATTGGAGCTGAAATATTTAGAAGGTTTAATATAATAGTTGATTATCCCAATAGTCGCCTTATTCTAAGAAAGAATAGCAACTTTTCAGATAAGTTTGAATATGATATGTCGGGTCTTGAGATTGGGACCATTATTGCGGGATTACCGGTTTATCAGGTGTTAAGTGTGGGCCGAGGCACGCCTGCTGAGGAGGTGGGTATTCATCCCAACGACCAGATTTATTCCATAAATGGTATTCATGTCAATATTCTTTCGTTGTTGGAAATATCGGATATGTTCAAGCGCCGCAATGGAGAAACAGTAACCTTGGTAGTGTTTCGGAGTGGATTAAAAATGCAGTTTAAGTTAAAGCTGCGCAGGTTGGTATAAAATATGTGGCACCTTTTTAACCGATGGAGAGCAACTCCCACCAAAAAGTGTAATTTTGTCAATGTAATTCGAAATGTTAAATTATATGCAGACACCAGGTAGAACTAAGATTAAGGAGTTGCTTGCGTCAAAGGAGACAGGATGTGACTTTGTTGTAAAAGGATGGGTAAGAACGAAGAGAGGAAATAAAAGTGTCATGTTTATTGCCCTAAACGATGGTTCCACCATTTCAAATATTCAGATTGTGGCAAATCCGGAGAATTATACGGAGGAGCTTATTAAGCAACTTACCACGGGCTCATGCATTCGTGTGAGCGGAACACTGGTGGAGTCACCAGCGTCAGGTCAGCCAGTAGAAATCCATGCAAAGGAAATCGAACTTTACGGTAGTGCCGATGCTGAAACATATCCATTGCAGAAGAAGGGTCATAGCCTTGAATTTTTGCGCGAGATTGCTCATTTACGTCCACGAACGAATACCTTCGGCGCCGTTCTTCGAATTCGGCATGCCATGGCTTATGGCATACATAAATACTTTAACGATAGAGGATTTTTTTATCTTCATACACCAATTATTACCGGTTCCGATGCAGAGGGTGCAGGAGCCATGTTTCAGGTTACTACACTCGATCTGGAGAACATGCCCAAAAAGGAGGATGGGAAAATAGATTTTTCTCAAGATTTCTTTGGTAAAGCTACAAACTTAACGGTTTCTGGTCAGCTCGAGGGTGAACTTGGAGCGCTTGCTCTTTCTGAAATATACACCTTTGGACCTACCTTTAGGGCCGAGAATTCCAATACACCCCGTCACCTTGCTGAATTCTGGATGATTGAGCCAGAGATGGCCTTCTATGATATTAAGGACAACATGGATTTGGCTGAAGATTTTCTTAAATATTTGGTTAAATATGCTCTCGATAACTGCATGGAGGATTTGGAGTTCCTTAACAAAATGTATGACAACGAGCTTATTGAGCGCCTTCGTTTTGTAGTTGACAATTCTTTTGAAAGGTTGCCTTACACCAAAGCCATCGATATCCTCATGGCCTCTGGCCATAAGTTTGAGTTTCCAGTTAGCTGGGGTCTCGATCTTCAGAGTGAGCACGAGCGTTATCTTGTCGAACAGCATTTCAAACGCCCAGTTATTCTCACTGACTACCCGAAGGAGATAAAGGCTTTTTACATGAAGCAGAATGAAGATGGAAAGACTGTTCGTGCCATGGATGTACTTTTTCCTCGTATCGGTGAGATTATTGGAGGGTCACAAAGAGAGGAAAATTATAATAGTTTGATTAAAAGAATAAACGAACTCAACATACCGGAGAAGGATGTATGGTGGTATCTCGAAACCCGTAAATTTGGAACGGCGCCACATAGTGGTTTTGGTCTTGGTTTTGAGCGTCTTGTTTTGTTCGTAACCGGAATGGCCAATATTAGAGACGTAATTCCTTTTCCTCGAACTCCTAAAAACGCAGAATTTTAATAGCTTAAAATGAAATGGTTGAGCTTAGGCAACGTCTACAGCAAAAGTTACTTCAGAAACTTTCTCCCCAGCAGATACAAACCATAAAGCTGCTTGAGTTGCCAACTATTCAACTTGAGCAACGAATAAAAAAAGAGTTAGAGGAAAACCCTATTTTAGAGGAGGGGAACGATGACGAGTATCGGGATGATGAGGAGGAAGTAATCACTGAAGACACTGTTGATAGCAGTGAGGATGAATTTACGCTGGAGGATTACCTTAACGAGGAGGATGTTCCCTCCTATAAGTTGGTGGCTAGCAATTACTCCAAAGACGATAAACATGAGGATATCCCCTTTTCGGGCGGTGTCTCATTTCATGAGTATCTCGAGAGTCAGCTGGGGTTACGAAGACTAACTGATCGGCAGCAGATGCTTGGAGTGTATCTCATTGGCAGCATAGATGACGATGGTTACATTCGGCGCAAACTTACAGCCATTGCCGATGATATCGCTTTTAGCATGGGTGTCGAAACCACCGAAGACGAGCTGGAGGGGGTGCTCTATATTATTCAAGATTTTGATCCGGTGGGCATTGGTGCTCGTGACCTTCAGGAATGTTTACTCCTACAGATTGAGGCAAAGGAGGGAACTATTCCGGTAGTGGCTAGAGCTCGAAAAATATTGAAGTATTACTTTGATGAGTTTACTCGAAAGCATTACGATAAAATTCAAAGCAAGCTGGGAATTACAGAGGAGGAGTTGAAAGAGGCGCTGGATGAAATTTTAAAGTTGAACCCTAAACCGGGTAGCGGTTTTAGTGACCAGCACTCTAGCATGTCACCTCATATTATCCCCGACTTTATTCTGGAGATAAAGGATGGTGAGTTGATGTTGAGTCTTAATTCACGGAATCTTCCTGACTTACGTATCAGTCGAGAGTATTCACAAATGCTTGAGCATATTGCCCATAAGAAGGACGATATGACGAAAAATGAGAAGGAGACGCTCACATTTGTTAAGCAAAAACTTGACTCGGCCAAGTGGTTTATTGAGGCACTAAAGCAACGGCAAAATACACTTCTTCTTACCATTAACGCCATCCTTCAGTTTCAACGAGAATATTTTCTTGAAGGAGATGAAACACAGCTACGACCAATGATTCTTAAAGACATTGCCTTGCTAACTGGTCTAGATATCTCTACCATCTCTCGTGTGGTAAATAGTAAATATATTCAAACTCATTTTGGTATTTTTTTACTGAAGTATTTTTTCTCAGAAGGTTTACAAACAGATAGTGGCGAGGAGGTTTCTTCACGCGAAATTAAATCGATATTAACCGATTGCATCTCCTCGGAGGATAAAAAGAAACCGCTTACCGACGAAGCGCTGATGGATATTCTCCAGGAGAAAGGTTACCAGATTGCTCGTAGAACAGTATCGAAGTATCGTGAACTACTTGGTATTCCAGTAGCGCGTTTACGAAAAGAACTTTAGTAAAAGGAAATTTCAATGAACAAACTCGTAGCAAAAATCACCACCATTGCCTTGCATCCCATTGCAATGCCGAGTTTATTGATGCTAGTGCTCTTCAATTCGGGAACATTAATCTCTTTTTACCCAACAAGCGTTAAGGTGCGAATATTCTTACTAATATTTGTGTATACGCTTGTGCTACCGTTGCTTATGTTACCAATTTTTCTACGACAACGATTGGTGAAAAGCATTCATATGTTTAACCATACAGAGCGAATTATCCCTCTCCTTTTCGCTTTTTTATTTTATGGTTTTACGGTATATACCCTCATGGGAATAAAGGGGTTATCGGTAGTTAATATGTTTATGCTTGCTTCTACCATTGCTGTTTTTGTGACTATGGCTATCTCTTTTTTTTGGAAGATAAGTGCACACATGGTAGGGATGGGTGGGGCAACGGCCTTTTTACTGATTCTTAATTTGAGGCTGGGGGCCGATTTTCCGTCATTTATTATTGTTACGCTGTTGCTTTCTGGCTTAGTTGGTAGTGCGCGCTTGAGTCTTGACGAGCATTCACCCTCGCAAATTTATATCGGCTACCTACTCGGGTTTGTTACCATGTTTATTATGTTCATGATTATCTAGTAGATGAGATATGGCTTCTTGCAATCCAGCTGAAGTCGTATTTTCCAGCGACCGAAATTGAAATTCGGTAAACCTTTTTATTTCTTTTTTAAGGTCAATGTTTTTCGACGTTATAACCAGATGATTGCCTAAAAAGTGGTGGTATTTAGCTAGGTATTGTTGCTCTGTTTGGCCAGAAAATGGTAGCAGAATAGCATGGCATTGAATTTTCCATAAATCCATAATTGTACTATATCCTGCATTGGCAATTACCACCTCGGCATTGGACAGCTCTGCTAAAAGATTTTCGTCGCTTAGGTGCGAATAGAGTGTTATGCTGCCTCTTTTGTCAACATGGTTTTCCATTGGCCTTCCACAAATCATTGTAAGTGTGATGTCTTCTGCTGTAGCCTGTTTTATAATCGCTTTCTGAATTAAAGAACGACGTGGTTCTGGACCCGATATGATAGCTACAACTTTTCCTTTTAATTTTTGGTTTTTGGGCAATGTTTGTCGGAAACGAGAGAGGGGGCCTATATAAGCTACATTCATCTTTTCATGTTGGTGTAAATGTGAGAGTTTACCCGACAGGTTAACGTTAGTAGAGAAATCTGGTACCCAAACTTGTGTATAGTGTGAGGTTAGTATTCGAACTAGTAGTGTTAGAATTTGCTCAAAAGGCTTAAGTAGCAGCGGAAGTATTATGTGTAGCTGGTGGGTTACCAACACCGTTGTTGCCTTAGAAGAGTGCAGCCCATAACGGTTATCCGAAATTATGAAATCAATACCGTACTCATCTATGATTGTTTGGGCAAAACGCTTTTCTTTTCGAAGATCGCAAAAAAGTGTTGGCAGCTGCACAATTATGCTTAGCCATGCAGGAAGGTGACGGTGGATCTTAATTTCGTGAAATGGTGCATCTACGAACCGTAGTTTTGGAAATCGGTTTTGGAGCAAACGACCCGATGCTCCATTGCCACCAAGTATAACTTCAACTTTATTTTCAAGTAAAGCCTCAACAATGGGTATGCAGCGAGTTGCGTGACCGAGGCCCCAACTCAATGGACATACAAAGGCTTTGGTAGAATTCATGGATTTTTATTCTGAAACGGATACTGTAATATTAAGATCTCGAACTTGTGATGCAATGCTTTCTAGTTCTTTTTTTGAAACCTTTCTTAACCCAGCAGCAGGCGTATCACGACTTATGGTGTATACCATTACCTCTTTTGGCATCAGTGTTTTAACCACGTTAATCCATTTGGAAACCTCCTGTGGTGTTGTGTTGTCTATATTGTGTCCTTGGTAAGTTCCTCGTACAAAAAGAGTTTGCATGATAAAGTTGCCTTCAAATTGTTTAAGATTGTTTACCATTTTTTCAACGCTGTATTGAAACGTTGGTTGATTTAAAACTTTAACCACCATATCTGAAGCAGCATCTAGTTTTAGAATGTTTTGATCAACCTTTTGAAGTGCTCGGAAAACAGATTTATGCTCTATTCTCGTTGCATTGGAGAGGACGGCAATCTTCGCTTTTGGGCAGTATTTGTTTTTAAGTTCAATGGTATCGTCAATAATTGTTTCAAATTCAGGATGAAGAGTAGGCTCTCCATTTCCGGCAAAGGTGATCACATCTGGTAGCCTATTTTCAGTAACCATTTGGCTTAGTTGTTTGTCAAGTGTCTTTTTGACCATCTCGCGGGTTGGCAACTTTTCGTGGTTGATGTTAGGTGAATTCCAGCCACACTCGCAATAAATACAGTTAAAATTGCACATTTTGCTGGCGGTGGGAAGTAGGTTAATTCCTAACGAAATACCTAACCGTCGACTGTTTACAGGCCCAAAAACAATTTTATCGAAAAGAAACGTGGACATTTTTTTTTGCAAATTTAGCATTCTACTTTGATGCATCTAAATCGATTTCTAAAAGGGTTTCTAAAACAGTCATGCAGATTGTTGATAATTATCATTTTGTTACATTTTGTGATACTGTATTTTTATGTGCAAACGCAAAGCCATGGAACGGGAAGAAAGATTAAATAGTGAGCATGAATATTTCGAGGTTGTTTCAAGTAACGCCCAGAGATTTCGTGAGCTTATTTTGAAGGTGGAAGCCTTGGCACAGGCTGGGATAGAGAAGGGTTTCTTTGGCGATGTTTTTTATGCTCTTGCTAACTATGCGGAGGGTTCGTTGCTTGATGAAGAGTTGGCTCTCATGAAGGCCGATGCGGGTACAAGGGAGGCACATCATGTTCTACATCATAAATTCTTGGCTCGCCTTGATTCTATTCGTAAGGGATTAGAACAGGGAACTCCTGAAAAGATGAGAGATATTGTTCAGTTTTTAAACGATTATTACCAGGAGCATTTTGTGGGATTTCATGGAATTCACACAAAATAGTTAGATTAACCGTTGAAGTTTTGCTTCTTCTGTAAGTTTGAATAATTGCATATTTATACCAGTTAACAGTAAAATTCCTGGCTTTTTACCTTTTTCAAGGCTCCCAAAAGTCTGCTCCATTTTCAATGCTTTTGCACCATTTAGCGTAGCCCATCGAAACATCTCCTCTAATGGAGTATCAATGTTGTATTGCTGAATAGATCGGAATAGTTTCGGTAATTCAACGAGGCTGTTTTGACCACTTCCTATAGCCAACTTATGCACTAACCCCGTGATACTTATGATTGATTCCATGCTATCATCTGGGTAAATTGTAAAGTGACAGTTTGGAAAATGTTTAATTGCAGTAGCAATAATTTCTACTGGGATTTTGTTGCTGGAATGAATGATTAGATTGGTATCGTTTGGTAGTTGGAGCAATTGGTTAAGTGCCGATTCCCAACAGTTATCTTTTAGCGCTATTTCTAAAACAGTGGGTAATGTTTTGTGGAACTGTTCATTGTCAACAAATTGAGATGATTCAGATATCCAGTAGTTTACCGGTGTAATTGTAACATGTTGATCCGCTACATCGTCGTGCCAGGCAAATTTATCATAATCGGTACCCATCAAGACTGAACCTGAGTGATACTGTTGATGTGCAAAACGACGGGAGGTTTCAATATCTTCTATTAATTTGATTCTGCTTTTATCGCAAAACGTGTTGACGATACCAGGGATGATGATTCCATCGTAATACTCAACTCCTTCTACCTCATGTTCAAGCGTGTTTTGAACTTCTAGTATTTTGCCATCGGCGTCAATTACCACTACGCCTCTTTTAATGGGAGGGGAGGATACTGGAAATATGAATGAGGCTGATATTTTCCTCATTTTTTGTTTGGAAGATCGTGCTGCTGTGATGGATTATTTGGATTTTTGTTTGATTGAGTTCCCGTTGCTGCAGGGGTGATCTTATTCGTTTTAGTAATTACAGTTGGTGTAGTAAGGGAAATACGACGGATAATAACAAAACGGATTGGCGGTGTTGCTGGGTTATTATCAAAATCGAGCATCCTTCCTTTGATAAAAATCTGGTTGTTGTCAGGTATATCGATGGTTGCGGTGTAGGTTTCTGTTTTATTGGTTTTAGTTAGGACAATAGTTTGCTTGTTATCTAACTTTTCTATTGGAGCGCTCACATTTGAAGTGGTTCCCACCACCAATCTAAGGTTGTTGGTCATATCCTTGGGACTAATAAACGCCACCATTTTCAGCGTGTAGGTTCCTTTGTGGGTAATGGGAATTGAAAACTCTAATTTTTCGTTGTTGTGTTGGTTGGAGAGATTCCAAGTTGAAGGCTTGTTCCAAAGATTTTGAGTTCTATTTTGCTTTGCAAGTGAATCATCAAGGGATTGATTATCAATTTCTAACTTTAAAATAACTTTATCATATATTCCGTCGAGTATTTCAGGCTTTCCGAGATAGTAGAAAAAGCTACTTCTAAATTGAGATGGTGTACAACCTTCCGATTTAAATACTTCACCGTAATAGTTGAGGCTATCTTTTCCTAAAACTTCCCTCGATGAAGCCGGCATGGAAAGAGTTCCATCGACAAGATACATCTTATAGAGAATGGTTGCCATTTCGTTCTCCGGAATAGTATTATTGTGGTTATTACAGCCTGAAAAGAGTATGGCGCTAGCAATAAGAAGGAAAAGTGTTCTGAACATTTTTTCGGCAAACTTACTTAATATTTTCGAAAAGTACTCCGATCATAATCTCGTGAGTACCGCTATTGTAATGACTAAGTGTGGTAAATGAGTAATCGTACGAATAACCAAACATATATTTATTTTCGTGTATATAGCCAATTAGAATAGATGCCGCATCTTTCCAACGTAATGAAACACCTCCCCAAACCTTGTTGCGATAGGTGATTTTTGCATCGAGTTCAACCACAACCGGCGATGGGTTCATATATTTAAGCAAAAGAGTTGGTTCAAGTTCATAGTCACGAGTTAAATAGTACTTGTATCCTCCAGCGAGTATGAAGTGTTGTTTAAGTTTATTAATACCTACAGCGTCGTTGTTGAAATTTAACTTATTTCCTAATAGCTGCATGGCTGAAACACCAACGTAATAGTAGGTCGAATATAGATAGAACCCGATGGATGCATCTGGTGCCAATGTCGATTTGGTTGAGGAAAATAGGGCGGGATCGTTGGTAATGTCCTCGTCACCAAAGTCAATTTTGCTACCATCAACTTTATATTGAAGAAGTCCAAACATTAATCCTCCCGAAAGTCGCATCTCATCGGTCATTCTAATATTGTAGGCATAGCTGCCAGAAAATCCGAGACGGCTTGTTGGTCCAGTAATATCACTGTATAGCATTCCACCAAATCCCATATCTTTTTTGGCATGGGGACCATAAACGCTAAGGCTATAGGTTTGTGGTGCATCTGGAATACCAATCCACTGATATCTATTGTTGGAACGGATTTGAAAGTAGTTGTTCGTACCTGCAACCGCTGGATTGATCATATATGGGTTGAACATGTACTGTGAATATTGAGGGATTTGTTGCCCTCTTGCATTCATCAGTATGCCAGAGCAAAAAACCGTTAGTATTATCAAGTAAAACTTTTTCATACTCACCTATTTCGTTTCTTTTGGACTCTTCTTATTATTGATATGGTCCCGGGGCAGAGCCCCGGGGTATTTCTAACGTAATATGGTAACTGATCCCACTTGTGCCCCATACCCTTGCTTGTTGAACTTAATAACGTAGTAGTAGGTTCCAACAGGTAGATCTCCGCCATTAATTGACTTTCCATTCCACGGTTTTTCATAACCCTTTGAGTAGAATACTCTCGAACCCCAACGGTTGAATACCTCAACCTCTATTTGTGGGAACAGGGCATTAATTGGCACACCGGAAATATCCCAAATTCCCCAAGTATCGTGAATGCCGTCACCGTTGGGTGAGAAGGCGTTTGGAATGTTAATTAACTTGAGGACTTTTACGGAAATAGCCACGCTGTCAACGCAATGTGTTACAGTATCCATTGCCATCGCATAAATTTGTGTATAACCCCATTTGTTGTCTTGCTTGTAGAACGAATAGGTTTGTGGCACAAGAATATTTGATATGCTATTATCGGTGGGGCTGAAAAGAACGGGATCTTTCCAGTAGTAAACTACATCCATATTGAGTGTCGTAATCTGAGAGGCAACTTCATAGGGCGAATTGGCTAGCACAACCAGCGTATCACCTTCAAAGTTATTATCCTTTATTATTTCAACACCAATTTTGGGATAAACCGTAACTAAGGCCGTAGCTAGATCTTGACACTCTCCGGAGTTGTCGGTCATTAGCAGATTAAATGTTGTTAACGTATCAATTATGGCTTGAGCTAAAGGTTGTCCGTTGTATGCGCTTAGGTCGATAAAGCTACCTCTTGCATTTATACCGAACCACTGATTGAGAGACATATCAATGTCGCTGCCACTAGCAACAAGTGATATAGGAATGCCTGCACAAACAAAAGGATTCGTTAATATGGAAGCATGCAGCTTGGTGGTATACGGAACATAGAAGGTATGGCTATATGCACACGACCGTGAATCGATTACATTTAATTGATAACCAATCTGTTCACCGTTGCTATCGTATGAGCGCAGGTTGTCAATGTTTAAGTCGGTATCTGTAATTTGAGGAATAATTGGGTCGTTGGTAATAACTGTCCACGAGTATGAGTAGCCAGGAGTAGCGCCAGATACCGTCGCATTGATTTGACCAATATCGTATCCTCTGATTTTACATACTGCCGAATCAATAACCGCAGTAGCATTCCAAAATGCTGGACCTGTAATGGAGAATGGTTCAGTTACGGTACAGCTATTTTGGTCTGTAATGGTAAGTGAGTAGGTACCTATTGCTAAATCGGTTCGGTTTAGGTCTGTGGTACCGTCATCCCAACTGTAGGTGTAGGTTGGTACTCCACCAGCAATATTTATCACGAGCGAACCGATTGTATCGGTTGGACAAGTCATATCGCTAACCGAGGTTGGATCGAGTGTTGCGGTAATCTTATCCGGAGCATCTTGGAAGTTGATAGGGTTTGTTGTATAGGCGGTTTTACAACCATTACCATCTTTCACATACACGTTATAGTTGCCTGGTAAAAGATTTGTAAAAATATTGGACGATTGATAGGTCACATCATTATCAACCGAATAGTCAAGTGCCCCAGTTCCGCCACTGGCGTTAATGGTAATTGCGCCCTGATCCTTGCCTGCACAAATATCGTAGGTAGGTGTATCAATGCTGGCGATAACTATTGCCGGAGCATCATTTATGGCAACGGATGGCAGTACAATAATTCTACCTGTTGTAATATCCGTTACTGTTGCAACGTAGGTTCCTGGATCCAAATTCTTATATCCGTTCCCGTCGTATTTGAGGTTCATTTCTGTATTGTAATCTACGCCATCCTTAGTCCAGCTGACGGTAAAGTTGCTGGTCCCATAAATGGTTAGCGTAATGGTCCCATCACTTATTCCGTTACAATTAAGATCGGTGGAGGATATGTCGGCACTAAAATCACTGAGAAGTAGGTCGGTAAGCGCAGTGTTACATCCATTGTCGTCGGTAACGGTAACAGTATAGTTACCGGCTACCAGTCCTGTAAATATTCCAGTGGTATTGGATGTACCTCCGGGGGTTAATACATAGGTAAGGGTACCGGTTCCTCCTGTTGCTGAAACGTCAATTTCACCATCACTTCCAGAAGGAGTTGGTTGAATTAACTGGTCTACTGTAATTACTATTTGATTTGGTTGTTGAACCTGAGCAAGGGTTCCGGTAATACAGTTGTTGGCATCATCCACTTGTATGCTATAGGTTCCACCAGCCAAACCAGTGAAAATGTTGGTGTTACCCCATGTCGCTCCACCGTCGATGGAGTAAACAATGGTTCCGGTACCACCGCTAGTCATGATTTCTAATGCACCGTTAATATCGCCATAGCAGCCGGTTACGTTTGTAATGTTTACAGCATCAATGGTGAGGGTTGTTGGTGACAAAAGAATAATATTACCAGATGTTACGGGACCGCAACCATGGCTATCGGTAATGGAAACGGTATAGGTTCCACCACCTAGTCCATTAAATATGCCAGTACTGTTGGTAGCACCGCCAGGACTAAGCACAAAGTTATAATCGCCTGATCCACCTGAAGCGGTTACGGTTATGGAACCAAGTGTGGTACAGGTAGGATCTACAGACGTTACCGTGCCTAGGGTAACAGGTGCCGGAGCAACTAGTGTTACAGTGGCAGTGGCAGTACAGTTTTTAGCATCTTCTACTGTAACGGTATGTAAACCAGGCGAAACATGTAGAAATGTTGGTGTGGTTGTCCATGAGCCAGCGTCAAGTTTAAAAAGTTTTGGTGAAAGGGCAGAATAGGTGCCTCCCGTTGAAAGAGCAACTATCTTTCCATCCCAAATGGTCATTCCACTACAGCTGGGATCGGTAGGATTAAGTGTAATGGTGAGTAAGTCAGGTTCATAAATATTAACCGTATCGGCCAATAAACAGCCGCTAGCATCCTTAATAAATAGGTAGTAGTCACCACCTACGAGATTTATAGCTGTATTGCTGGCTCCAAAAGTTGTTCCATTGTCAAAACTATACTGATATGGAGGTGTTCCCCCCGAAGCGGTAATAGTAATTGTTCCATTATCATCGCCGTTGCAGGTGATGTCTGTTTTTGTTGTTGTTGCTGTAATGGCTGTTGCTTCAGAAAGGGTGAATGGTCCGGCAATTACAGGTCCACATCCTTTGCTATCAACAACCTCAACGGTATAGGTGTCGGGTGCTAATCCGGTAAATGTTCCAAGAGTATTTGATGAAACGAGTGTACCTCCACTATTTTTAAGGTTGTAGGTAAGTGCTCCTGTACCTCCTGAAGCGAGGATGGAAATGGTTCCCGTGTTGGAGCCAAAGCAGCCTGAGTTGGAGGCCGAACTTGCATCGATACTTATTGCGGCAGGATCTATAAGGTTAATAGTGTTACCATTAACTGTACATCCGTTAGCATCTTTAACCACCACATTGTAATTGCCGCCTGCTAAACCTGTAAATTGTCCTGTGGTGTTAGGATAAGTTGCTCCACCATCGATGGAATAGCTGTATGGCGCAATGCCTCCACTAACCACTATTGTAATTGTTCCATCGCTAGCACTATTACAAGTTATGTTGGTAAAGTTCTGTGAGGTATAGGTTATGGCAGTTGGTTGCGTTAGAGTAACGGAGTAATCCAACGTACAGAGATTAAAATCAGTAACGGTAACGGTATAACTTCCAGCGGTTAGTCCGGTGAATAACCCCGTTGCTTGGCCCGGACCTCCATTGATCGAGTAGGACAGTGCTCCGGTGCCTCCAGTAGCAACTACATTAATTTGTCCATCGTTGCCAGCATTACATGTGACGTTGGTGGTAGTGGTGGTTGGATCTATAACTATTTGGGGTGGACCGGCAACGGTGAGAAGGCTGCCGTTTTTAATACAACCCTTATCATCCTTTACTGATACTTGATAGGTGCCAACGCTTAGGTTATTGAAGAAACCGTCGGCTTGCCAAGTTGTTCCTCCGTCGATAGAGAACTGTAGATCACCTGTGCCGCCAGTAGCCAATACCACAATTGATCCATCGGTATTATACCAGCAAATGGTTACATCGTCAACAATTTCGGCAGATATAGTAATTTTTGCGGGCTCGTTGATAGTGTTAGGTCCAACGGTTGTGGTGCATCCGTTCCCATCTTTAACTATTACGGAGTATGTTCCTGCAAATAGGTTGAGAAATTCACCAGTTGTTTGCCAAGTTGTTCCTCCGTTGATGGAGAAACTAAACGGTGCTATACCTCCGGTAACTTTAACAGTGATCGATCCTGTATTATCGCCATTACAGGTGGTAACGTCTTGCCATGTTCCTCCGTCGGTAGCAATGGCTGCTGGTTGAATTATTTTGGCAATAGAAGCTACGGTTGTGCATCCATTGGCATCTTTTACCTTAAGAGAATAGGTACCAGATGCAAGACCGGTGAAATCGGGGCTTAGCTTCCACGAAGAGGAAGTTCCTCCTAAAATGGAGTATTGGTATGGTGGTGTTCCGCCTGTGGCAGTGAAGTGAATTTCTCCATTCGAGCTGCCATAACAGGTAAGATCTACTGTGGTAAAGGTAAATGTTACCTGTATGGGTTGAGTTACGGTAAGTAAACTTCCTGTTTTTAAACATCCGCTGGCATCTTTTACCATTACCTGGTAAGTTCCACCTGCAAGGGTGGTAAAGGTGCCTGTGGCCTTATAGGTTGTTCCACCATCGATGGAGTAGGAGAGTGCTCCAGTTCCACCACTAGCAACGATGGTAATGCTACCATTGGTATTGCCATAGCAACCGGTAACGTTTACAACGGTTTCGGAGGTGATATTTATGGCAGGGGGTGCCGTAAGGGTAACGGGAACTGAAGTGGTACAGCCATTGGCATCCTGAATGCCTACTGTGTGATTACCTGTGGTAAGGTTGGTAAAGATGGCTGTTGATCCGTAGGCGCCACCATCAACATTATAGGTGTAGGGTGCAGTTCCACCAGCCGCCGCAACAGTAACTGCGCCATCGCTTCCACCGTTACATGTAAGGTTGGTTTGGGAGGTAACGCTACCTGTTAGTGCTGATGTTGGTTGGGTGACAACAATTGAACTAGGTGTTGTGTAAGTACAACCGTTAGCGTCGGTTACAGTTATGGTGTAATCATTTCCTGTGATCAGATTTGTGAAGGTTACACTAGCTGGTTGATTGGGCTTTGAATCAATGGTGATCCCACCTTTTTTAAGATCGTAATTGTAATTTTGTGTTCCACCAGTAGCCAGTATCGTAATGGTTCCATCACTACCGGAATTACAGTTAACAGGAGTTGTTGTAGCGGGATCGAGCGCGAGAGCCGTTGCCGGTTCGGTAATGACAACTGGGCTTGCTATCGTATAGGAACAACCATTAGCATCAGTAATGGTTACTGAATAGGTGCCTGCGATTAAAAGCGTAAAGTTTCCAGATCCATCACCGTTTACAGTACCAACCGGTGTGGTACGAGTGGCTGTATATGTGTATGAAGGTGTGCCCCCGGTAGCATTAACTTTAAATGACCCAGATGCATCTCCTTTGCATTTTACATTTATCGTTGATGCAGCGGCGATAGAACCGGAAAGGGCCGTTGTGGGTTGAGTAATGACAACATTTATCGAGTTTGATAAACATCCATTATTGTCCTTAACGATAACGGTGTAGGAGTTTGCCGCCAATGAAGTATACGTGTTTGTCGTTTCAAAGGCACCACCTTGAAAACTATAGGTGTAAGGTCCTGTCCCGCCGCTTCCAACGATGGTAAAAGAGCCAGTACTTGCGCCAAAACAATTTACGTTTTGGTGCGCAGCAAGTGTTTCTGTGGCGACAACAATTGTGGGTTCAGCAATAACTAAGTTAATACTGGTTTTTGTACAACCTTTCGTATCAACCACGTCTACGTAGTAGGTTCCAGGGGTAAGAGAGTTGAAATCGCCCGTGGTATTACTTCCTTTTAGAACTGCTGGTGTTTGGAAAAGGTTATATGTAAGTGTGCCTGTTCCTCCATTTGCCTTAACGTTAACAATTCCGTTGTTGCTTCCGTTGCAGGTAATATCGGTTTTTGTTTGGGTAGTAATGGTTACCACCGTTGCTGGTTCGGTAATTGTAACAGGAACAGTTGTGCTACATGAATTTGCATCCGTAATCGTTACAACGTATGACTTTGCTTTTAGTAGATTGAATGTTGCTGAACCGGCAATAGGTCCAACAGTGGTTGGTGTTATAGTTGCATCATCAATGGTGTAGGTATAATTGGCAGTTCCTCCTGAGGCAGTTATGATTGCCGAACCTGTAGCATCTCCTTTACATGAAACATCTGTTTTGGATGCTGACCCTGTAACACCACTTGCTGGCTGAGTTAAAATGTAAGAGGTAATGGGGTAAGTACATCCATTAATATCCTGCACCGTTACAGTATGACTTCCTGCTGCAAGTCCATTAAAAGTGCCGGAGGCTTGGTAGGAACCACCATCAATGCTATACTGGTACGGGGAGGTGCCATTAGTTGCTGTGGCTGTTATGGAACCAGTGAGAGCGCCAAAGCAAAGAATATCAGTATGGGCAGTAATGGAGCCACCTAGCGCAACCGGGTCGATGATGGTGAGCGAACCTTGAGTTACCGGTCCACAGCTGTGGCTGTCGTTTACCTCAACGGAATAGTCGTTGCCTGCTACCAGCCCAGTGAAGGTGTATGATCCACTGACCGTCTGGGGCAAACCAACTGCAACACCTCCCTTTTTGAGGGTGTAGGTATAGTTGGCAGTTCCACCGCTGGCGGTAGCAGTAACCTTACCGTCGTTGGCTCCGTTGCAGGTGATATTGGTTGCTGTGGCAGTTAAAGTTAGTAGGTTTGGTTGGTTGATTGTGTAGCTGCCAGTTTGTACTGTGGCACTCCCGTCTTTTACACTGATGATGTATGTGGCTGCTCTTAAGTTCGTAAAAACGGCAGGAGTAAGATCTGTATGTATTTGAGTGAAATTATATGTTATATCACCCAAGTCAAAAATCTGATAGGTGTAGTTTGGAGCACCTCCAGTAACCGTTATAGTTAACGTTCCATCGCTCAATCCAAAGCAACTAACGTCGGTTCCTGTTGGGGTTATTGAGGAAACGCCACTTCTTAATGGGCCACTTGCTCGTTGAGGTAAACTATTGCCTATTACAGATGTAGCCGGAAGTACTTCAACGTTGGAAGAAAGAAGGTTGGGCTCTGCCAAGATGTTTTTTTCAGCATTTGCAGAGATTATTATGGAAGGAAAATGAACGGCAGTTTTAATTTGCTGTTTATCGGAACCAAGGAAGACTAGTTTTCCCTGAAATGAATTTGTAATTTGATCCTTGATCACAAATTGACCAGAAATAAGCAAAGAAGATGATTTCTCCCCTTGCAACGATGGTGCAAATTTCTCTGTCCCCTTCCAGGTAAGGTTATTACAGTAGGCTTGGGCGGTAATGGATACCACTGCGCCTTTCTCAGTGAATGATTTTTTGTTGAAAACAACATCGTTGCTGAGGGTTGGAACCCCTGCACCGCCGGAACCACCGCTGGTAAGCGACCAGTGGGAGCCATCGTTCCAACTACCGCTGCCGTTGACCCAGTAAAGCGTTTGAGCCGAAAGGATTGCTGCCGAAAAAAATAAAAAACAAAGTAAAAAAGAGAGCCGAAGAAGAGTAGATATTCTTTTCATATGGAGGTGCTTTGTTTTCTGTTGTTAATAACTTTACGTTACAATGTTAATAAAAAACCTTGTTTTGGTAAACAGTTGCATAAAAAAAATCGTAGTGAGCCCCTTCGTTCATGAGTAGTAAAATGAAAATTACATTCAAAAACCACTGTAAACATAAGGATTTCAATCAATTTGCCATTTATCAAAAAGAAACATATAAAATTTAGAAAAGCCTTAAAATTGTTTTCTTTTGCAAGACATTTCGTGCTTTTACGTTAATATATCACCTTTAGTTCTAACCGAAAAATAGATTATACCCTTCGATTAATCGTTATTTAATTACAAATTTGATTTTTAGTGTAGTTCCGCTTGGATATTTTCATTGGAGAATAATCGCTTACGGCTAAACCAAAGGGGAATTTTTGCTGCCAAAAAACCAATAATTACAACGGTAATAAATATGGCAAGAATGTCGAACCATTCAATTTTAACAGGATAGGCGTCTATTACAAATGAGCCATTACCCGAAAGTTTTAACAATTTAAACTGTTGTTGAGCAATGCAAATTCCTAAGCCGCCAACAATACCTCCAAGGGCTCCCAACATGGAGATAAACCAACCCTCTAGCAAGAAAATTCGTTCAATGGTTTTAGGGTTGGCGCCCAATCCTGCCAACACGGCAGCATCGTGCTTTTTTTCGACCACGAGCAGTGAGAGCGACATAATTACGTTGAACGATGCCACCAGCAGAATGAACGCAAGAATAAGAAAGGCAACTACCTTTTCCGATGTCATAATGCGATATAGCACCTCGTTTTGCTGAAAACGGTTGAGAACCTTATAACGACTTCCAAGCAACTTTTCCACACGAAGCTGAACCGATTCCAAATCGGAATCTGGTTTCAATTTAATTTCAATTGATGTAACCTCGTTGGTATATTCTAAAATTTTGCGAGCAAAGCTTATAGGTACAAGAATATACTTAGCGTCGAAGTCGGGAGGGATGGAAAATATTCCGGAAGGGTATAGGTAATCTTTATTAAATTCTTTGTCGGGATTGAGGCTATACTCTCCAGCTCGCTTTGGTAGGTATACAAAAATGGGGTCGGCAAAATTTATATTCAAGCCCAACTTATAGGCTACCCCTTGCCCCACTACGGCCAAATTAATGTCGCCATGTTTGAACTTAAAGACTCCATCAATCATCATCGTGTCGATGCCAGAAATTCCGCTATAGTTGAGGCTTACCCCTTTCATTATTCCTACTTGCTGGCGGTCGGCATACTTAAACAGGGCATTTTCCTCCAATACCTCTGCCATGGTGGCTACACCATCTACCGTGGCAATTTTTTGGATTTCAGGAGCGTTTCCAGCAAAGGTCTTTCCCTCCACAAGCACCACTTTTAGATCGGGATCGAAGGAGTTGAAAAGCGACTTTACCACCTCGTTGAAGCCATTGGAAACCGACATTACCACAACCAAGGCCAGCGCGCCAACCCCAACCCCCATGGCTGAGATTCCGGTAACAATGTTAATGGCGTTGTGCGATTTCTTAGCAAACAGATACCTGCGGGCAACGAAGAGAGGAAAATTCATTTTGTTTTAAGGCTTTTGACAAAAATAAACTATTTCATCCATAGGAAGGGCATATCGATTAGCTAACGAAGGGTTGAGCTCAGAAACAAATTTGTCCAGAGTAACTTTAAATCCGGCTGCCTCTAATTTAGTGGCATAGTCGCGTCCGTAGAGGCGAACATGGTCACGCTGCCAGTAGTGTTTTTCGCGAAGTGCTGGGGTATTAAAGGCCGGATCTTCTAGTGTGGTTTCACGAGTGTAGTCCACTGGAACTTGAAAAATTCCCCACCCTCCAGGCTTCATAACTCGAAAGAATTCGTGCATGGCTACGTCTGCCTTGTCCACATGCTCCAGCACATGGTTGCAAATGATGGCATCGAAGGTGCTGTCGTTAAACGGAATTTTTCGAATGTCCATCTTCACGTCAGCCCAAGGCGAAATGAGATCACCGGTGATGTAGTCAATATTTTTTTGGTTCTTAAACCGTTTGATAAAGCAATATTCAGGAGCAACATGGAGAAGCTTCACCTCTTCGGTGAAGAGGTTTGTTTTGGTTTTTAGGTATAGCCACAGTAGCCGGTGTCGTTCCAGCGATAGCGAACCCGGTGCCAAGGCATTTGCTCTGCTACTTACCCTGCCGTAGGGAAGTAATCGACGGTAGGTTTTTCCATCAATGGGATCTTCAAACTTATTGCCACGCATAAATAATCCAACAACCTGCAGCATCTTGTGCGCTACCAATTGAAGGATGTGGCGTGGAATAAACCGGGTTATAAAGCTAATTAGGTGCTTCATTATGGGGAGAGAAAAAGTTAGAAGTTAAAAATTAAATGAATTCACTACTCATAGTTCGCTAATACCTTCGTCGAACTCGAAAGTTTGGTTCACTGTTTCCCAATTACTCTTTTAGCAAATTTTCAATATTCTGGATATAGTCAAGGGAGTCGTCGATAAAAAAGGCCAGCTCAGGTACTATGCGAAGCTGGTTTTTTACTCGCTTGCCCAATTCGTGTCGAATTTGCTTGGTGTGAGTTCTAATCAGCTCTAAGGTTGTATCTTTGTCGTTGCTTGGAAATATGCTAAGGAAGGTTTTGGCAAAGCTGAGGTCGGGGCTAACCCTTACGCTGGTAACGGTAACCATTTTTCCAAAAAATAGCGCCTGTCCTTCCTTCTGAATAATTTCTCCCAGGTCGCGCTGCAATTGGCGGGCTACTTTTTCTTGTCGTGTCGAAGTCATCTCATTTTTGTTTTAGCAGACAAAGGTAATATATTGAGAGCGAATTACCACGGGCGATATGCCGGTGAAGGGAAAAAAGTCAGAAGTCGGGAGAAAATGTGCCAAATGAAAAGGATCTTTTTTACTCCGTGGAAACTCTGTGGAACAAGGAATCAGAATCTAAAAACTAGAACCAATCTGGCAGTTGCTGGAGAGTTCGACGTCGCCAATCGACCGAAAGGAGTTCAGAGGAGCTAAATCAGGAACGAACACGCCTACCTACCTAAAATACTATCATCTTATCTCTTTTCATTCTCTTTTGTTACTTTTGTCACCTATTGATTTATTTGTAGGAATAGTAACGATAGAAAATTATATACAATGGAAATTGTTGTTAGTGGCATTCGATCGACAGGTAACTTGCACTTAGGTAACTACTTTGGAGCATTAAAGAATTTTATTGAGATGCAGCACCATAACCACTGCTTCTTTTTTATTGCCGATTTTCATATGCTCACAACCCACCCTCATCCCGATAATTTACATGGTAATGTAAAACAGGTGTTGTCAGAGTATTTGGCAGCCGGACTCGATCCCGAGGTGGCCACTATTTATCGACAGAGCGACATTCATGAAATTCCGGAACTTTACCTTCTTATGAACATGAATGCATACATTGGAGAGTTGGAGAGAACTGCATCGTTTAAGGATAAGGTTCGCAAAAACCCAGAGAATGTGAACGCTGGATTACTCACCTATCCTGTTCTTATGGCGGCAGATATTCTGATCCATCGGGCATCTACAGTGCCGGTTGGCAAAGATCAGGAGCAGCATCTTGAGATGACACGCAAATATGCTCGACGCTTCAATACCATCTATAATGTTAACTATTTCCCCGAACCGGTTCCCTACAACTTTGGCAGGGAGCTGGTGAAAATTCCGGGACTGGATGGTTCGGGTAAAATGGGAAAGAGCGAAGGTAATGGCATCTTCCTTTGTGATGATGCGGATACCATTCGTAAAAAGGTGATGAAGGCGGTAACCGATAGTGGACCAACTCAGCCAAACGCTCCAATTAGCGAACCAATCAACAATATCTTCACTATAATGGAGGTGGTTTCTACCCCCGATACTCTGAGCTATTTTAAGGCGAAGTATGCCGATGGCTCCATTCGTTATGGTGATCTTAAGAAGCAATTGGCAGAGGATATAATTAAGGTAGTTTCACCCATTGGAGAACGAATCAAAGAGATTTCGGCAAACGATGATTACCTAAAAAGGGTGGTAAACGAGGGTGCAGAAAAGGCTCGGGTGAGTGCACAAAAAACTCTTCGGGATGTTCGTGAGGCAATGGGTTTTAAGCCATTTTAAGGGAAGGACGTAGTTTTGCAACGTGCATTGGTAACCGGAGGAACAGGCATGCTTGGCAGCCATCTTATTCTCTCGCTGTTGGAGCGAGGCGATGAGGTTACCGCCATTGTTCGAAGCAAGGAAAGCGTTGAGAAGGTTAAGCATGTTTTCCGTTTCTATCGTAACGAAGGTGTTGATGAGCTCGTTGAGCGAGTAACCTGGGTTGAGGGAAATCTTGTTTGCTATACTTTCGTGGAAGAGTTGGTGGCACAATGTGATATAGCCTACCATTGTGCTGCTACGGTTTCATTTAATCCGCTTCGAAAAAACGAGGTAATACAGTTTAATACCGAAATAACGGCCAATGTGGTAGATGCCGCATTGAAACATGGTAAGCGAATTATTCATGTTAGTTCCATTGCCTCCTTGAGTACCCCAACCAATGGTGATGAGGTTGATGAGCATTGTCATTGGAAGTCGACCAAAGGGGAGAGTGGTTACTCCATCAGTAAATTTTACTCCGAGATGGAGGTGTGGCGTGGTATTGAGCAAGGGCTGAATGCGGCGATGGTTAATCCTGCCGTGATAATTGGTCCAGGCGATTGGCGATTTGGTAGTCCCTCGTTTTTTAAGGCCGTTAGCAATGGCTTGCCATTTTACACCAATGGTGGAACGGGGTTTGTTGATGTGCGCGATGTTGTTGCAGCCATGATTAGCATTACTGATCGAAATATCTCGGGTGAAAGTTTCGTGCTGTTGGGGGGAAATGCCCTTTATCGTGATTTTTTAGGTATGATTGCCAACACAATAGGGAAGCGGTCTCCCTTTATTGAAGCTAATCGACTGCTACTCGGTATTGGTTGGCGTTTGGAATATTTGCGTAGCTTACTATTTGGTTCCGAGCCAATCGTAACCAAGGAACTGGCTAAAACGGCCAACAGATTTACTCGCTACTCTTCAAAAAAGGCTAATGCTTGGCTCAATATGGAGTTTCGTCCTCTTACGGAGATGGTGGAGCACACGGGAAGGTGTTTCGTTTCTGATCTATTGAAGCGGAGGTAAAAAAGTTACTTGTTTTTCCAAAAGTTATTATCTTTGCACCAATGTTTGTGGATGGATTTGACTGCTTGCAACCACGGTAAAAAACGCTAAAACGCTTGTTTTCCAGCCATTGTATTCCAATCGAGGTCCTTCCGCGCTTTTTTGTTAACCCAAATTAATCTTTTCTCAATGGGATATTTATTTACCTCTGAGTCCGTTTCGGAAGGACATCCGGATAAAATTGCGGACCAGATTTCAGACGCCATCCTTGATGAGTTTCTTCGCAGGGATGCAGAATCAAAAGTTGCATGTGAAACACTCACCACTACTGGGCTAGTGGTGATTTCTGGTGAAGTTAAGGCCGAGGCCTATGTTGATGTTCAAGGAATAGCCCGTGAGGTGGTTAACCGAATTGGTTATACCAAGGCTGCATATATGTTTGATGGGAACTCTTGCGGTGTTATTTCCACCATACACGAGCAATCGGCCGATATTAACCGTGGGGTGGTAAGAGCTTCGCTTGAGGAGCAGGGTGCTGGCGATCAGGGAATGATGTTTGGCTATGCCTGCAAGGAGACCGAGGACTATATGCCACTTTCGGTGGTGCTGTCGCACGTGCTACTCATGGAGCTGGCTGCCATCCGCCGCGAAGGCAAAGTGATGACCTACCTGCGTCCCGACTCCAAAAGTCAGGTGACGGTTGAGTATGGTGACGATAATAAAATTAAGCGTGTTCACACCATTGTTATCTCAACTCAGCACGACGAGTTTGATACCGATGAGAAGATGCAGGCCAAAATTAAGGAGGACGTAAAGAGTATTCTTATTCCTCGGGTTAAGGCACTATTCAGTTCATCTATTCAGGCCTTTTTTGATGGAAATTATATACTCCATGTTAACCCAACCGGCAAGTTTGTAATTGGTGGTCCACATGGCGATACCGGATTAACCGGCCGTAAAATAATTGTGGATACCTATGGCGGAAAGGGTGCACATGGAGGCGGTGCTTTCTCGGGCAAAGATCCCTCAAAGGTTGACCGCTCTGCAGCCTATGCAGCCCGTCATATTGCCAAGAATTTGGTTGCAGCTGGTGTTGCCGACGAAATACTGGTGCAGGTTGCCTACGCCATTGGCGTTGCTCAGCCAGTTAGCATCTTCGTAAATACCTACGCAACGGCACATGTAAAACTTACCGATGGCGAAATTTCGGAAAAGGTTGCCATGCTATTCGACCTTAGGCCAGGCATGCTGGTGGAAAGGCTTAAACTGAAGAACCCTATCTATGAGGAGACCGCAGCCTATGGTCACTTTGGACGTGACTACAAGGTAAAGTCGGTTCGATTTGTGGTAAATGGCAAGGATGAATACCGTGACGTGGAATTTTTTACATGGGAAAAACTTGACTACGTGGAGAAGGTAAAGAAGGTTTTTGGTCTTTAACTTTCAACTAAACAAACTATAATAAAGAGGGGTAGCTGGTGCTGTGCCTCTTTTTTTATTCCGCAATGCTGCAAACCATTGCATTCGTTGCCCGGATCAAATCATTTGGACTGAGCATGAGCTGCATACCTCTTATACCCGCACTTATATAAATTTTTGAAAATAGGTTGGCACTTTCGTGGAGGTAGGTGGGAAAGTTTTTTTTCATGCCAATAGGGGAGCAACCACCTCTGATGTATCCGGTAAGAGGGAGCAATTCTTTTACCTGAATCATGGTAACCTTTTTGTCGCTCATGGCTTGAGCAGCCGCCTTTAGGTTGAGTTCGTAGGTGGCTGGAATAATAAATACACCAATACCGTTTTTTTCTCCTTTGGCCACAAGTGTTTTGAAAACTACTTGTGGATTTTCGCCAAGGGTTTCCGCTACGTGGGTTGCGCTTAAATCATTTTCATCCACATTGTACTCTATCATTTCGTAGGAGATGCCCAACTTATCGAGAATGCGGGCGGCATTGGTCTTCTTCACAATGGTTTAATTTTAATTTTTCAACGATTTGAACTTCGATTGCAATTAACTTTTTTCGTTTTTCTCCACTAATTTTTGAAACAACTCTTCATATTTATCAGCTACATCGCTCCATTGGTATTTGGTTCCAATAACTAAAATATTTTCGGGTCCCTTTTCCGCAAGTGTGCGAGCATACTCGTATGTATGGTTGAATATGTGAATTAAATCAGATTCTGAGGAGAAGTAGGCCGCTCGGTTTTCGAGAACGCTTTGGTTAAAAACATTTTTGTGCGCCACGATGTGGCAACCATTGGCCATTGCTTCTAATAGTATGGGGTTAGTGCCACCCACCTTATGTCCATGAATGTAAAGCAGCGATCCTTCGAGCATGGAGATGAGTATTGGCTTATCGTAAATACCTCCCAGAAAGAGTATTTTGTCGGATGCATATTGCTTCACTATTTTTTGTCCATAACCGTTAGTAAATTGACCTACAACCAGCAGCTTGAGAGGGCTTGTGGAGAGCTTAAAAGCGTGGAGTATTTCGTTGAGGCTGTTGTCGGGTTCGGGACGGGAAACCACCAGCAGGTAACCGTGAGCACTTGTCGGGTAAGGGGTTTGTGCTGCATTGGGATGATCAAAGTTGGCACCGTATGAAATAAGGTTGGCTCTTACACCATAGCGATTTTGGTAGTATTGCTGAACAACAGGGTGGTCGGCAATAATTTCTGCCGACTGTTTAACAGCAATGGATTCAGAAAGTTGGAGATATTTACGTGCTAGCCATCCCCACTTTGCTCTCTGCCATTCCATGCCGTCCATGTTGGTAATTATTCTTTTTCTAAACTTTTTTGGAAAAAAGTAAAGGAAAGGGCTAAAGCTGTAACCGCACTCCAGCACTATGCTGAGTTGCTGTCGATTGGCGTGGCGCAGGCAACGTAGGTCATAGATAAGAGTTTGTAGGTTACCGGGAAGCCAAGCAGGTATGTTGATGTTTACAACAATTGCGCCGTTTGGCTGTTTATTTGCCGAAAAAGAATTATTGGGAGCATAAACCCATACCTCATGCCCTTTAAGAGCGAGTAAACCCGAAAGATTTTCGGCTAGCTCTTCAAAACCGCCATAGCGGTTTGGTATCCCGCGGGTTCCCAGAATGCCTATTTTCACTATTTTTAACAATGGTTAGCACAAAAATAGATACCTTTACTTTGGAAACCAAACTTGGTTTTTCTCATTAGAAATTTGTCTTTTTAGCCATTATAAAACAAAGTAAGGCTTAAAATTCAACATAAAAAATTCAAAATTATGACAAAAAAGAAAGAACAGAGGGAGAAGCAGCCTGACCTTAACAAAAAACAATTGACCCAAACCATACTAGAAATATTTTCAAGCAACCAAGGAAGATCATACGGTTACAAGAGTTTAGCGAAGATATTAGGACTTAAGGATGATGGTACTCGTCGTATTGTAGTGGAGATTTGCTACGAACTGGCTTCCGATGGCATTGTGGAGCAGGAGGAGCCGGGAATGTTCCGATTCAAGGGGGGTAGCGATACGGTGTTAGGTAAGGTGGATATGATTGCCAGCGGTGCTGCCTTTATTATTCCCGAAGATAAGAGTGGCGATATTTTTGTATCGTTTCAAAATTTAAACCACGCACTACACAACGATAAGGTTCGGGTACATATTTTCAAGAAGCAGAGGGGCAATAAACCCGAAGGGGAGGTTGTGGAGATTATGGAGCGTGCGCGCAAAAATTTTGTGGGTATTATTCAGATCACCAAAAATTTTGGTTTCCTAACTACCGGGAGCAAGGATATGCCCTACGATATTTTTATTCCAGCCGGTTCGCTTAAAGATGTGAAGAATGGGGAGAAGGCTATTGCGCGGATTGTGGAGTGGCCCATGTATGCCAAGAATCCCATTGGTGAGATAGTTGATGTGTTGGGTGCTCCGGGAAATAACGAGGTGGAGATGCACTCCATCTTGGCCGAGTATGATCTACCCTATCACTTCCCTGAGGAGGTAAATAAGGTTGCCGAACGTATTATAGATAAAATACCAGCATCGGAATATAAGGAGCGTCGAGATTTTAGGCAGACACCCACCTTTACCATAGATCCGGCCGATGCAAAGGACTTTGACGATGCCCTTTCATTTAAAAAGTTGCCCAACGGTAATGTGGAGGTTGGTGTGCACATTGCCGATGTTACCCATTATGTTATTCCCACTTCGGTAATAGACAATGAGGCCGTTGAACGTGCTACCTCTGTTTATCTTGTCGATCGAACTGTGCCCATGCTTCCCGAAAGGCTTTCTAACCAAATTTGTTCGCTCCGTCCCGATGAGGAGAAGCTCTGCTTTTCGGCGGTTTTTGAACTCGATGGCGATGCCATTGTTGTTTCCGAGTGGTTTGGCAGAACAATTATTAAATCGCAACGGCGATTCTCCTACGAGGAGGCACAGCAGGTAATTGAGACCAATGCCGGCGATATGAAGGAGGAGATTATTGAGTTGAACCGATTAGCCCGCATACTTCGTAAGCGTCGATTTAAGGATGGCGCCATTGCTTTTGAGCGCGACGAGGTGAAGTTTGAACTCGATGAGCACGGCAAGCCATTACGTGTATTCTATAAGGTACACAAGGAGAGTAATCAGCTCATAGAGGAATTTATGTTGTTGGCCAATAAGAAGGTTGCCGAGTTTGTTGGAAAGGTGGGCAAGAAGAAGAGTGCACCTACCTTTGTTTACCGTATTCACGATCAGCCAAATCCGGAGAAGTTTAACGATTTCAGGAAGTTTATCACTCGTTTTGGATATGCACTTTCTCCCTCGCTGAAGCCATCGGATGTATCGTCATCCATCAATCATCTGCTTGAGGAGATAAAGGATAAACCGGAGGCAAACCTTATTTCGACGCTTGCCATACGTTCCATGGCAAAAGCACGCTATTCTACCGATAATGTTGGCCATTATGGATTGGCATTTCCATTCTATACTCACTTCACATCACCCATTCGTCGTTACCCCGACATGATGGTGCACCGGCTGTTGGCTCATTACCTAGCCGACGGTAAAAGCAAAAACAAGGAGGAGTACGAAACACTATGTGCGCATTCGTCCGAAATGGAGCAAAAGGCAGCTGATGCCGAGCGAGCTTCCATAAAGTATAAGCAGGTAGAGTTTATGACCGACAAGGTGGGCAAGGCATTCGATGCCGTAATTACTGGCGTTGCCGACTTTGGTATTTTTACCGAAATAGTGGAGAATAAGTGCGAAGGGCTTGTGAGCATGCGTGAACTTGACGACGATTACTACTACTTCGACGAGGAGAGCTACAGTATTTTGGGTAAAACTACTGGCAAGGCTTACCGCCTTGGCGACCCAATTAAGATTACGGTGCTTCAGGCCAACATGGCCAAGCGTCAGCTCGACTATGGTATTTTCCACGAGGAGGGCGATGAGCGGGTGGTTAAGCCCGAGGGTGAGCGCAATGTTGGACGAGCTCGTCCTACTGCAGGTAAACCCAGGAGTGGAGGAAGCGGATCAAGGCCAAAATCGGGAGGAAAATCTGGAAGCAAATCAGGCGGTAAAAGTGAGGGAAAGAAGAGGAGACGGTCATAACCGTTCTGCACATTCGTTGCTTTGTAAACAGAAAAATAGTTCAACATAACTTATAGAGGCGCAATTAATTGCGCCTCTATTTTTTTAGCCGTTTACTTTCAATTATTGTAGCCATCAATTTGCAAAGTCTTTTAGAATGTATGAGACACAGGCACGAGCAACAAGCTGTATGTAACAGAACTTAATAGAAGTTAGACGTTTGTACTAACTCCTTAATTTTATGAAGGACAATAATCCGTCCTTTTATCTCCACGATTCCCTCCTTGCGAAACTCCTGCAGCAGGCGAACGAGGGTTTCTACGGTTGTGCCTACCATGTTGGCAAGGTCGATGCGGGAGAGCTTAATCTCCGTTAGCTGTGTATCGGGATTTGTTGGGAATTTCTCGGTGAGAATAAGGAGCGTAAGGGCCAGCCTTTCACGAACCGACATGTGGGCAAAAACGTTGACGCTATTTACCAGCACGCCAAACTCATGGCTTAGGTTTGAGAGTAGGTTGAACATGAGCGATTCCGACTGGCCTAAAATCTCCACAAAGCTCTCCTTCGGAATAAAGCCAATGTTGCTGGGTTCAAGGGTAGAGGCCGAATCGGGGTAGGTTTCCTGTGCCAGCACGGCCGAGTAGCCAAGCAGATCGCCATCGGTGCAAATTTGGTGAATGTGCTCCCTTCCGGTGTAGTCGGTTTTGTACTTTTTTACCAAACCCTCTTTTAGGAAAAAGATACCCGACGGGTAGGAGCCTTCTAGAAATATGGCCTGCCCTTTACTAAACTGTTTATAAACCATTTTGGTCTCAATGCTCTTTCTTACGTGGGGAGGCAAATCGTGCAGTATGGAAACACTTTTGGTGGTGAATTTTTCAATGGGGAATTGACTGGATGTCGTCATTTTATTTTTTCGGTAAAAGTAGAGCAAAACGATATTAATTGTATTGGTCTAAATCAATAAAATAATTGAGCATACTCAAACTTTCATTTTTATATTTGTTGTTTCTTTGCACTTTCATACGAAAGTAAAATTTCCACGGAAAATCATTACAGGCATGGGCTTTGGCGCGGAGTGGTTATCATCATTTTTCTTTGAAATACATATTATTACGGTCTTACTAACGGTAGTGGCTTTACTGTTTGTTTTGCCCAGATTGAAACCGTGGTTTGCGCTTGTTGGTTTGGCTATTGGTGTCGCACTAACTACCGCTATTGCTATTGAGGGTCTTTCGCATGGGGTGGAATTTACCTTGTATGGAGGACAATTTTTAGGCAACATTCCCATTCGCATCGACGCCCTTTCGGCTTGGTTTATTTTGGTGGTAAACTTTACCTCTGTTACCGGTTTAATATACGGTATTGGTTATCTGAAGGCCTACAATCCAACAAGAACCATTCTTGCCCTACACTATGCAATGTTTGTGCTGTTTCACGCCTCCATGATTTGGGTGTGCTCGGTGCAGCACAGTATCGCATTTTTGGTGTCGTGGGAAATTATGGGTCTCTCCTCCCTTTTCTTAATTATGTTTGAATACACCAACACCAAGGTGATTAAGGCGGGCATAAACTATATGGTGCAAATGCATCTAAGCGTGGTGCTGCTTACCGTTGCTTTTATATGGGTTTACTTTAAAACAGGAACCTTTGATTTTGTCGGAATAGGAGAATTTTTCAAGACGAATGTTAACATCTGGCTCTTTCTGCTATTCTTTATTGGGTTTGGAATTAAGGCTGGCTTTATTGGGCTGCACACGTGGCTTCCCTATGCTCACCCTGCTGCTCCATCGCACGTATCGGGCGTAATGTCGGGTGTTATTGTAAAGATGGGCATTTTCGGTATTTTCCGCATTGCTAACTTTTTAACTTCCGACTTTCTACTGTTGGGTGAGGTGGTGCTTACCCTGTCGCTACTCACTGGACTATTTGGTATAGTAAATGCGGCGGTTCATCGCGACTTTAAGCGGATGTTGGCCTACTGTACCATCGAAAATATTGGTCTTGTAGGAATAGGCATAGGACTTGGCTTGATGGGTCTTGGACTGCACAATCCTGTGCTTTACTACCTCGGCTTTGGTGGTGCGCTGCTGCACGTGCTCAACCATTCGCTCTTTAAGTCGCTGCTTTTCTACTCTGCCGGCTCGGTTTACCGTCAAACGCACACGCGCAACATGGAGAAGCTGGGTGGATTGCTACGCAAGATGCCCCACACCGCATTCCTCTTTCTCATCGGGGCATTGGCCATTGGTGGGCTGCCTCCATTCAACGGTTTCATCTCTGAGTTCTTGCTCTACAGCGGCATGTTTGAGGGCTTTCATTCAACTGATGTAGCCATTTCTACCCTCATGATACTATCGGCTGCAGCGCTTAGCGTGATTGGCGGTGTCTCCATTCTCACCTTTACCAAAACGTTTGGAACCATATTTCTGGGCACACCTCGTCAGGAGTTAAAGAGCGAACCCACGGAGGTATCAAAATTGATGCTCCTTCCGCAATACGCTACCGTTGCTGCAATGATGGCGGTGGCTATCTTTCCCGGATACTTTATCGGGTTGGCGGGGATTGTTCTCCGTGGCCAGTATTTTTCTACAGAGGAGTTAGCCTCATCAAGTATATCTGGCTATGCATCGGTGCTTTCGCAGATAAGTTTCTGGTCGTTAATCTTTATTGCGATGGTTGGAGTTGTTTACGCTATTCGCCTGTGGTTTTCGCGACGAGGAGTTGAATATACTATTGAGCCTACGTGGGGTTGTGGATATACGGCACCTTCATCCCGAATACAATACACAGGGAAATCGTTTTCCAAATCGCTTGGTAAGCTCCTCAATTTTATTATTATAGAGAAGAAGAGCTACAGCGAGCTAACTAAGGAAGAGGTGTTTCCTCAGGAGCGCAAATACGCTACCTATTATCATGATTTTTTTGAAATTAAAATTATCGATCCGCTAGTTAGTGGGATTAACCGCTTTATTGGTCTGTTTCTCTTTATTCAAAACGGAAGGGTTCAAGCATACGTAATTTATGGAATTGTCTTTATTATTGTTTCACTGTTGTTTTCACTGGTAGGAGTATGGTAGCAATCAATGGACTTTTGGTATTAATCATTGCCGCAATTGTGGCCGTTCTCCTCGTCAATGTTCGGGGTAAGGGAATGGTTGCCGCTGCAGTTGTGGTTGCCATTACCATTGTGAGCAGCATGGTTGCCATTCCGGCGTTGTTGGGGCATAGCTTTGAGTTGATGCTTACCGGTACCTATATATTTGGTCCTGTTGCCATAAAGGTTGATGCGCTTTCGGCCTGGTTTATCCTCATTATTAACTTCACCATGACCACCGGAATTTTCTACGGTCTTGGCTACATGAAGCGGTATGCCGACCAGCGAAATAGCATTACCCTACATGCTATAGCCTTTTTATTGTTACATTTTGCCTTAGTTAGCCTTTGTGCTATTCAGAATGCCATGGTCTTTCTCCTTTTCTGGGAGTTGATGGCGCTTTCGGCCTTTGTGCTCATAACCTTTGAACACGAGAAAAAGGAGACCCTGAGGGCGGGTATCAACTACCTCATACATTCCCATGTTTCCATAATTTTTTTGATGCTGGGCTTTATGTATGTGGCCTTCAAAACCGGGAGCTATAGCTTTAGCGCTATTGCCGATTTTGCACAGCACCAGTCAACCACGGCAGGCATCGCTCTGTTTTTAACCTTTTTTATCGGGTTTTCGATTAAGGCGGGTTTTGTTCCATTTCACACATGGCTTCCCTACGCACACCCTGTTGCTCCGGCACATATTTCGGCAATTATGTCGGGTGTGGTAATCAAAATTGGCATCTTTGGAATGTTGCGCATGCTTTTGCTCATCAACTCCGACTATACCACCATTGGGTTTATCATTCTTTTTGCCTCCATACTATCGGGCGTTTATGGCGTGATGTTAGCCATTATTCAGCACAACCTTAAGCGGTTGTTGGCCTACCACAGTATAGAAAATATTGGCATTATTGGAATGGGGATTGGGATAGGGACCATTGGGTTGGGGCTACACAACGAGGTACTGGCTATCCTGGGCTTTGGTGGTGGACTTCTCCACGTGCTAAACCACTCTCTCTTTAAATCGCTACTGTTCTACGGAGCTGGAAACGTTTATCTTGCCACCCATACCGTGGCCATCGAAAAGCTGGGAGGAATAATAAAGAAGATGCCCCGCACGGCAATCCTTTTCCTGATTGCAGCGTTGGCCATCAGTGGGCTTCCACCGTTCAACGGGTTTGTTTCCGAGTTTTTGATATATAGCGGCCTGTATGGCTGGATAGGAAGTGGGAGCATAGGTACGTTGGTGGTGGTGCTATTTTCGCTTCTTAGCTTGGTTTTGATTGGTGGTTTGGCACTCCTCTGCTTTACCAAGGCTTTCAGCATTGTGTTTTTGGGCAACTCGCGGCATGTGGATATCGAGGAGGTGCATGAGCAGGGCAAATTACAGCTGATCCCCATGTATTTTGTTGGGTTGCTGATGCTGCTCATTGGTTTTTTCCCCGTAATGTTCTTGCGTTTGCTGGAGCAACCCATCGCACTCTTTACCCAAACTATTGGCACCGTGCCACAACTTATCCCCGTGAATATTACGAATGCTCTGTATACCTTTGGTTGGGCCGGATTGCTATTTGTTTTTTTAGTTATTGCCGTTTGGTTATTACGAAGATGGGTGAGCAGAAACAAGCCGGTGGAGATTGGTCCCACTTGGGGTTGCGCATATCCTACATCGAGCGTAAAGCTGCAGTACACCGCCAACTCCTTTGCACGAAGCTACTCGAAGCTGGCCAAGCCCATGCTCGACATTGGCAAGAAGGAGATAGCCATTACGGAGGTTTTTCCTTCCAAAAAGCACTACGAAACACACACCTACGATAAGATTGAGCGCTACTTTATCGATAAGCTCATTAAGCTGATTAAGGTTGTTACCGGATGGTTCCTGTTTCTGCAAAACGGGAGGCTTCAACGGTATATCCTTTATGGCATTCTCTTTATCTCGGGAGTTATTATTATTCCCATTATCATTGAAAAGATTATGATGTTGCTGCACTTTTTAAATAATTTGTAACATGCTGAGCTTTGTTTTAATAGCGCTGGCCAGCCTCTTCTTTACAGGGGTAATTATCCGAACGAAAAGCATAACGGCCGGAAGAAAGGGGCCGGGAATTATGCAGCCCATGAAGGATGTGATTAGGTTAATGAAAAAGGGTTCGGTTTACAGCCGAACTACAAGCATCGTTTTCCGGCTTGCCCCCGTGGTATATTTTTGTACCGTGGCCATGGCTGCCCTGCTAATTCCATTTGGCTCTAGTCGAGGCGTAATAAGCTTCAACGGCGACTTCATCTTCTTTGCCTACCTGCTTGGTCTCGGGAAGTTCTTTAGCATAATTGCTGCCATGGATACCGGTAGCAGTTTCGAGGGGATGGGGGCTAGCCGCGAGGCACTCTACTCCCTATTTGCCGAGCCTGCCTTTTTTATCATCCTTGGCTCCTTGGCACTGCTCACCGGGAACACCTCGTTTTACGATATTTTCTCGGCATTGCACCTTGGCTCCTACATCACCTACGCCTTGGCTGTTTTGGCGGCGCTGGTGCTGGCCATGATTGCCATGATTGAAAACAGCCGTCTGCCCATCGACGACCCCAAAACCCACCTGGAGCTAACCATGGTGCACGAGGTGATGATACTAGACAACAGCGGCTTCGATCTTGGGCTTATTATATATTCCGGCTATCTCAAGTTTGCTATTTATGGAGCCATCATTGCCAACCTCTTTATGGGTGGGATGTTGCTGCCTTGGGCGTTGGTAGTTTTTGTTGGAACACAGTTCTCCTTTGCCGTGGTAATTGGGCTCATTGAGTCGTTCATGGCTCGCTTTAGGATGAACCATAACGCGCAGTTTATTTTTGCGCTTTCATCCGTTAGCTTTTTGATATTCTTGGGCGTGCTTCTGGTTCTTGGAAAGTTTATTTAAAACAAACAGCGATGACAAATATCCTGCTGATACTATTCATCATTAGCCTTCTATACCTCTCCATTGCCAACAGGTTGGTTACCTATATCCGCGTGCTGGCACTTCAGGGATTCATCCTTTTCGGGGTAACCTTTCTGGCATTGGAGGAGATAAACACCCTTAACCTTGTGCTGATACTGTTGGAAACGGTAGTATTTAAGGCAGTTGCCGTTCCGGTTTTCCTTTCACGGTTAATTAAGCGAAACCACATTACCCGGGAGGCGGAACCCTACCTGCCCAACTTTGTCTCCTTAATTATCACCACGGTGATAGTGGTTGTTACGGTTTTGCTGGCCAACTCCATAAAGGATACCCACGTTGATAAAATATTCTTCATCGTTGCGCTCTCCTCGCTGTTTGCCGGCCTCTACATTATTGCTTCGCGCAAGAAAATTATTACCCACGTAATGGGCTACCTCATCATTGAGAATGGCGTATTTGTGCTCTCTCTGGCAGTGGGTAACGAAATGCCAATGCTGGTGAACCTTGGCGTAATGCTCGACATCTTTGCCAGCGTGCTCATTTTGGGCATCTTCTTAAATAAGATTGGAGACGTGTTTAAGGATGTGAACGTTGACCAGCTCAGTAATTTAAAGGACTATTAATTGTTAGCCACATGACGGGACTATTTTTAACCGGGGCATATACCATAGGCGGCTTGCTTTTTGTAAACCGCAACAAGCGCATAAACAGCTTGCTTCTCATTGCCTACGAGATTCTGCTGTGGGGCTTCACCATATTTGCCTGCTTCAACTATAAGCATACGGAGCTGGACTACTTCGCCTTCGATTCGTTGGGCATACTCCTGCTGATTACCCTCAGCATTATAAGCATTCCGGCGCTTATTCACAGCCACCTATACATAAGCCGACAGGGCGAAAAGCCACAGAGCCGCAGCATCTACTTTGCGGCGATGGTGGTGCTGCTCACCTCCATTAGCGCTGCTTACCTTGCCAACCACATTGCTGTGGTGTGGATTTTTGCCGAGCTCACCACTTTGAGCGCCTCCGCGCTTATTTACCACCACCGAAATAAGCTGGCGCTGGAGGGAACGTGGAAGTACGTGTTTATATGCGCCATCAGCATCTCGCTGGTGTTTGTGGGTATCCTGTTTTTGAGCCTGTCGCTAAATCAGGCAGGGGATAAAGATTTGTCGTTTGCCAACCTAATGGCGCATAGCCAGGAGTTAAACCCCTTTTGGTTACGGCTTGCCTTCCTCTTCATTTTTACCGGCTTCACTGCTAAGATTGGTCTAGTTCCCATGTACACTGCCGGCATCGATGCCAAGGATAAGGCGCCCGGACCGGCTGCGGCTATTCTTTCGTCGGTGCTAATGAACATGGGCTTTGTGGCCATATTCCGCACCTATGCAATTCTGGCCCACACCTCACTCTACCACTGGGCCAACACCATCATTTTTGTGGCCGCCATCCTCTCCATTTTTGTGGCCACCGTTTACATGATGAAGGTGATGAACATTAAGCGCATGTTTGCCTATTCCAGCATTGAGCACATGGGGATTGTGATGTTGGGAGTTGCGGCAGGTGGCATTGGCTTTTATGCTGCCATTCTGCACGTAATACTGCACTCCTTTGTAAAAAGCAGCCTCTTTTTCCAATACAACCAGGTTTACCGGGTGTTTCAGGATAAGAATATTTACCATATCGGGAACTACTTCAAGTATAACCCCACCGGGGCTGTGGTTCTTCTTTTTGGATTTATAAGCGCTACGGCCATGCCTCCCTCGGGGCTGTTTGTAAGCGAGTTTCTCATTTTCAGGGCCCTCTTCGAGGGGCAACACCTTGTTATGTTGCTGGTGGCCCTCTTGCTGCTCACCATTATTATTTGGGCGTTTGGCAAGAATATCTTTAAAATTCTGTTTACTCCTGCCGTTGGTTTCGACGATAGCCACGTTCCGCACATCCGTCCGTTGGAGTCGTTAAGCCAACTTGTTCTGCTCTTTGGAGCCGTTTGGTTGGGTTTGAACCCACCGGCTGCCTTTGTCCATCTCATTCAGGATGCAGTTTCCATTTTACCCATGTAACATGAGCTACCTAACCCTACATAACCAGCAGCGCGTACCAGTTAGCTCCATTCCGGAGCTGGCGTATGGCGCCTTCTTAACGCAAAACGTGGAGCTGCTCCTGAATAGGCCCGAACGGCACTGCGTTACCTACTTTGGACTTCGCGTTAAGGATGGGATTGCACTCTACTGCTGCATTGCCGATGACGTAGAGCATACCATTCTGGTCTCCTCCTCGGTGGTGGAGCCAAAGCAGAAGCTCTCCTCCTTCACGGCACTTAACTATGCTTTTGAAAAGTTTGAGCGGGAAATCCACGAGAATTTTGGAGTGGACTACCTTGACCATCCATGGTTGAAGCCGGTGCGCTACCCCTACAACCGCGTCGACAAATCGCAGGTGATGGCCAACTATCCCTTTTTTAACATCGAAAGCGAGGAGCTGCATGAAGTTGGAGTGGGACCGGTACATGCCGGAATTATTGAGCCAGGACATTTTCGCTTCCTATGCAATGGCGAACAGATTCTTCACCTCGAAATCCAGCTGGGATACCAGCACCGGGGAGTGGAGAACCTTTTCCTTACCAAGAAGAATCTGCTACAGCGCACCATCCTTGCCGAGGGCATTGCCGGCGATAGCGTGGTAGGTCATACAACAGCCTTTGCCTACCTGTGGGAGAGCTTAAGCGGCTTTGAAGCCTCAAACGATATACTCTACGCGAGAACGCTGGCGCAGGAGCTGGAGCGAATAGCCATCCACACCGGCGACCTTAGTGGCATTTGCACCGATATTGCCTACCAGCTCGGCAGCTCGGTATTTGGACGGCTACGCACACCCATTATCAACTACCTGCAGGAGTGGGGCGGAAATAGGCTTGGGAAAGGGCTCATACGGGTTGGCAAAAACCAGTTTCCCTACACGCCGGCCTTAGCCAATAGGCTTACGGAGGTATTTAGCGCCTTTGTGCCTGACTTCTGTGAGATGAACGACCAGCTCTTTTCGCTTCCCAGCGCCCTTTCGCGGTTGGAGCGCACAGGAGCACTTACCACAGAGCAGCTTACCACCATTGGTGCGGTGGGTATGGCTGCACGAGCCAATACCCTTGCTCGGGATATTCGAAAATCGCACCCCTACGGGCTCTACACCACGCTGAAGCACGAACCCATTATCAAGCACCATGGCGACGTTTACTCCCGTACCCAAATCCGGCGCGAGGAGGTAAAGCAGTCCATTGGCTACCTTAACCAATGGATTGGCGATATTCCAGCCGCGGAGCCGGAGAGGAAGATGGGGCCGTTGGCGCCCAGCTCGTTTGCCATTTCGCTCACCGAGGGGTGGCGCGGCGAAATTTGCCATGCCGCCATTACCGACGAAAAGGGGGAGCTGCTGCTCTACAAGATTAAGGACCCCTCGTTCCACAACTGGTTGGCGCTGGCCTTGGCCGTGCGCAATAACGAGATTTCCGATTTCCCCATCTGCAACAAGAGCTTCAACCTCTCCTACAGTGGGCACGATTTGTAACATTATGAGAAAAGCGGAACGCCATGCTAGATAATCTGAAAATACTATACCACCAAGGTAAGCAGTTTATTCCCGATGTTACCACGGCTAATGTTCCCGGTATATTTCGGGGTAGACCCATAGTTAGCACCGAAAGTGTGGATGTGGACGCGCTGGTGGCGCTCTGTCCCACCGAGGCCATTGCCGCCAATCCGGTGAGCATCGACATGGGTAGGTGCGTATTCTGCGGCGAGTGCGCCCGCGCTTTCCCCAGCAAGGTGCAGTTCACCACCGACTATAAACTCTCCTCCAACGACCGCTCCAACCTGATTGTAAAGGAGGGCATCGACCAGCCCATTATGATGAATCCTGCCTTGGTGCGTAAGGAGATTTACCGCCTCTTCAGCGGCTCGCTCAAGCTGCGGCAGGTTTCGGCCGGTGGCGATGGCAGTAGTGAATGGGAGATGAATGCTGCCGGTAACGTGCAGTTCGACATGGGGCGTTTTGGTATTGAGTTTGTGGCCTCCCCACGCCATGCCGATGGTGTTGTGATTACCGGACCCATTTCGGAAAACATGGCCGAGGCGTTGGATATTACCTTTGCCGCCACCCCTTCGCCCAAGCTGGTAATATTGGCCGGCACCGATGCCATTAGCGGTGGCATTTTTGCCGATAGCCCTGCCGTGAACAGAGCCTTTCTGGACAAGCACCACGTAGACCTCTATATCCCCGGCAACCCCGTGCATCCGCTTACGCTTATCAATGGAATTTTTGGGTTGATAAAGTTGAGGTAGAGGAGGCTAATAGCTGATTAGGAATTTAGGGGATTAGGTAGGTGCTCAACCTTAAACCGTTGAAACGGTTCCCAAAATCCGGAACACATTGCTAACCCACGGTTGAAACCGTGGGCTATGTTGTTGGATGGCACAGGTTGAATGCTGCTATTCCAGACCCAACCCTATTCAGACCTTCTCACGCTAGCCAGGACATGAAATGCAACGATGGCGCGGACGTCCTCGTCCGTGCCAACCTACTAGGCCAACACTCAGAAACCTTTATCTCTAGCCTAAAAAAGGTAATTACCGCAGCCTGTTATAGCGTGTAAAGCGGTAGCATGGGCCTGTGGCCCATAAGCTATACAGAGAAAGAGTGCAAGGCTTTAGCGGCATGTAGGTAGTAGTAATACCACCGCTGCTGCAGCCGGACGAAACGTCCTAATCAAAGTTATTCACTTTTGCCATGGCTGCTATTCTGCCAACAGTCTACAGGGTTTTTGCTATATTTGATCTTGGGCTGGGTTGGTGCGCACGGACAGCATGTCCGCGCGATCGGGGGAAAAATTCTTCAAGCTGTCCGTATGCTTGTGTGTAGGTTGATGGTAATGCCATATCAATTATTTTAAGTGTATGTTATGTTGCGTTGTTATAATTGCTGGTAACGGGAAACGGCTTTGCGAAGGAGCGGAAAAGGAAGCACAAAAGTTCAATTTAGCACTACCGTAGCATAAGCCATTTTCTATTTGCTAAATTACAAAAAAGAAAATAAAAATGGCTTATGCGGTGATAGAATTACTGTCGTTGAATTTTGCACTTCACCCGCTCTTTTGCAAAACCGATGTTAGCTGCTGCCCTTTTTTAGTTTAGTCAGAGTTTCTTCAATTAGTTCCATTCGCTTTTGAATTTTTTCAGCCGAAGCGTCCAAGGTATATCCTTCATCCAAAAGTTCTTTGATAAGCAACATTTTTTTGATGTTTTTATAGTCGTATCGTCTGTTTTTACCTTCTTCTTCGGTCAGACTTACGATAATTCCTTTGTCTTCCCAATATCTTATTTGTCTTGTCGGAATTCCAGTGATTTGGGCAACTTCTCCAATTCCCACTACTAATTTGTCAAGAAAATCAAAATCAAACGATAAATCTTTATTTGTTTCTGTTTTACCCATTTTGTAATATATTTACAATTATTGTTGCAAATATAAAAAATAAGTCTTTATTTTGCAATTGTAAATTATTTATAATTATTGATAATTAATTCAATTTAAAAATGGAAAAATTCTTTTTATTAATTCTAACATTTATGACAATGACAAGCAAAATGAAAGCACAGGAAAAGACCAAATCTGCTTTAATTCTGATTGAAACCCAAAACGAATGGATGCACTCTGACGGAAAATTGAATAAGGCTTTGGTAAAAGACAAAGAAATGATGCAAACTTCCATTGCCAATATTGAAAAAACATTAGAATACGCCAGGAAAAACGGTATAGAAGTTATTCACGTTGGTTTGCGTTTTCAAAAAGGTTATCCGGAATTGGCGAATGGAAAAAGCGGATTACGAAAAGCCATTCCAAACGCAGGAACTTTCCCAGTCAATGAATTTGGTTCACAATTTTACGAAACTGTAAAACCAATTGAAGGTGAGTTTATTGTTACGGGAAGAGTAGGAGCAAGTGGATTTACAGGTTCCAATTTAGATGCTTATTTGCGTAACAATAAAATTGAAAATCTTTATTTGGTGGGGTATGCAACTCACGTTTGTGTTGAAAGTACTTTGCGTGATGCACACGACAAAGGTTATAATACATTTGTGATTTCAGATGCGACTTCGGCTTTCAACAGAATTCAACAAGATTATGTATTGAGTGAAATCGTTCATCATTTCGGGGAACATTTAACAACTTCTGAGTTCATCAATGAATAAAGAGTTAAAACAGACATTGCGGTTTGTGGTATTGATTGCCACACCGCTTTGCTTGGTAAATGCTTTTATTTTCAGTATCGGTTCTGACGATTTTTTATCAAGTTGGTTTAGCCGTTTCGGATTGAATTATTTGATTACTTTTCCTCAAGCCGTTTTTTATGTTTCGGTAGTCAAATGGTTTGATAAGCGAAAAAAGTCTTGATTTTGACGGGATTTCTGATAGGGTTGCAGCTAACGGATGGCGGTATGCGCCGTAGGGGATTTCGGAGCTGCGTCTGTATCACCCGTTACGAACTTTGATGCGAGCTGAAACGCTTGATATACCACTAAAACCCCTATGGCGTATGACCGCTTGTTAGCAACTGGCCTTTTTTATTTTTTAATCTTTAGTCAAATATAAATCATTTTATCAATCTGCAAACCTATCCAGATGATTTGGTTCTCAATCAAGGTGGATTGTGGGTTGGGAGTTTTAATTTTTTTAGCGTGGGGCTTTTAATACCTTTCAAGTTGCACGAAACTATCCTTGTGGGTGGCTAAAAGGCCAAGCTCTTTTGCAATTTTTGGTCTGCGGGTAGGCTTTGTGCGAATTGCAAATGTGCTTGGACTTGTGCGGGGGCTTGCTCGAACTTATCAGTTTACTTGTTGTATTTATCAGTTCGTTTTATGATTGCCGCAGTTGGTTACTTGATACTTGCAGTTGACATTTTGAAAGTCGCAGTTCGTTTATCGAAATTATCAGTTTATATATTTAAAACCGCAGTTGCCGCAATGACAACCGCAGTTTATTTATCTATAAAGTGAGTTCGTTATTCAAAGAACGAAGTAGTCAGTTTGCAATTATGCTTTGACGGCTTTAAACTCCAACTTTGAAACTTGTTTGTATTGTGGGCTTGTAGCACCATAGAGTGACTTAATATAAGTCTTTGTGTCAAGTGCTATATCAACCAAGCCTGTATTTGCTTTGTAGAGAATATCGTTACGGGAAATACGGGCGTTGCTTAACGGTGTTGTGGCAGTTACAACGGCTGTATTTTTGGCTTTTAAATCGTTGTACAGGGTTGTTAATGCTGTTACTTTTAAATCTGCCTCGTTTGGGGCGTAAAGGGTAACACTGGTCAACAATTTAATGAGTTTATCGAAGTTGTCTATACGACTATCGTAACTCATTTGAGAAGAGGAAATTTCCTTGCTTTCTTTTCCTGCGGCTTTTTCGGCTGCCTTTTCTTCATCTGTCTTTTTTGCGGTTGCCCTTGTTCCCTGAATTTTACGAACTAAGGTTTTTGCGCTCTCATCCACTTGCTCGGTGGTGTCGGTTGCTTTGAGGGCGTTGTTTACTCGTGTAATGAGTTTGTTTAAAGGTTCGAACGCTGCTTCACGGGCTGCAACTGCGTTGCTGTATGCAGGAAGTGCAGCGTTTACTGCATTAATTGCATTTTTAGAATTGGTAGAAAGAGTTTGTAATGCGGTTAATTTAATGGAAACTTTTGAAGGGTTGTAAGCTGTTCCGTAACCTGTAACGAATGAAATTAAATCGTCGAAATTTGCTACATTTTTCGCATGTCCGGTTTCTGTGGTTGATGCCATAATTGAAAATTTTTAAGGTTAAACATTAAGTGAAATTTAGTTGTTTTTGATATTTTACTAATTGCTAAACCTGTAACCAATGCCTGATTCCGTATTTAGCAATTTGGGTTTTGTAGGGTCGTCTTCAATTTTTTTCCGCAACTGCGCAATAAATACCCTTAAATACTGGGTTTGCTCAATATAACTCATCCCCCAAACTTCTTTCAAAATATATTGATGTGTTAAAACCCTTCCTTCGTTTTTTGCCAATAAGGCTAAAAGAGTATATTCGGTTGAAGTAAGTTTAATCAATTCATTATTTTTTCGTACTGTATGATTGGCTAAGTCTATGGAAAGTGAACCAAATTCTAAAACAGGATTTTCGGTAATATTTTGGTTCTGACGAAGAGCAACACGAATTCGTGCAAGTAATTCGCCTGTTCTAAACGGTTTTGTCAGATAATCGTTAGCCCCATTATCAAGGGCTTTAACAATATCCACTTCCGAATTACGGACAGAAAGTATAATGATTGGTTTCAGATACCATTCCCGAAGTTTATTAACCACTTCAAGCCCATCTATATCGGGTAAGCCCAAATCGAGGATTATCAAATTGGGTTGCTGGGAAGCAGCAAACGTTACCCCTTCCTTTCCCGTAGAGGCTTCGATGATTTTAAACCCATTGGCCGAAAGTGTAATTTCGAGCAAACGGCGTATTTGTACTTCATCGTCAATTATCAATATGGCATCCTTAACAGTCATTTAATCATTTGTTTTATTTAAAGTGTTAATATCGGAAATTTCAACCGGAATTTTTATTGTAAACAAAGCACCTCCATTTTGGCGGTTTTCAACACTTACTGTGCCTTTATGTGCTTCAACAAAACCCTTTACAATGGACAATCCCAAACCTGTACCCCCAGCTTTTGCTTCCTTACCACGATAGAACTTGTTGAACACCGAATGAATTTCGGTTACGGAAAAACCTGTACCCCTGTCCATCACCTGAATAGTTAGACTACCATTATCGTAAAAGAATTTAACCCTTATCCGGCTTCCGGCAGGGGAATGTTGGGTAGCGTTAAGTATAAGATTATGTAATACCTGTTCCATTAGTCCAAAATCTATGTTAACCATAGGCATATTGGTTGGAATGATTACAGAAAGTTTGAATAGGTTTAATTCGTTTTGCAAAGAATCAGCAACCCTATTTGCAAGGTCGTGAATATCGCACCAATCAAGACGTGGAGAAATAAGACCTGATTCGAGCCGTGACATATTCAAAAGGTTTTCGATAAGCCTATTAAGGCGGATTGATGCGGTATTTATCTCATTGTACAATTTCTTTCGTGTATCTTCTGCATAATCCTGCACAAGCAAAGTATCGGAAGCTCCTAAGATGGTTGCAACCGGAATGCGTAGTTCGTGAGAAAGCGAATTAAACAGAATCTTGTATAGTTTTTCGGATTCGCTTATGATGTACGTCCTTTTTGCAGCCTCACGTAACATCTCACGTTCATATTTACCTGTAATTTGGGCTAAACAAGCCTCCCAAAACTGTTCTTCGCCAAAAGTAAAAACCCTGAATTGCTTAAATGCAACAACTCCGATAGTGCTGTTATTGCCCATCAATGGAAAATAAGTATAATCGCTTGAAGGAAGTGTATCGGTATTTTTACCTGCTTTGATTGAGTTCTTAAAAACCCAATTGGCTATACTCATATCATTTTCGCTGAAAATATTTACCGAACTATGTTTAGATTGGTATTCAAGTGTACCCGCATCGTTTATTATAAAAATAAAGCAATCGAGTTTAAAGTATTTTTGAATATAATTTGTAGCAACTTTTGTAACTTCTTCTAAGCCTGAAATTACAGTAAGGTCTTTGGTAAACTGATACAAGGCATTTGTCCGTTCTTCACGTATCCTGATTTTAAGTTCCTGCCGTCTTACCCTCGAAGTTAAAATGCCATTTAAAAGAGCGATGATAAAAAACATAATCAACATAAGCACATCTAAAGGTTTGTCGATGTGCAGGGTAAACTGGGGCGGGATAAAGAAAACATCCCAAATAAGGGCACTTAATACAGCAGAGAGTAAAATAGGCCCTGTTCCGAAAAAAATTGCCAAAACCGATACAAGAAACAGTAGAGCAAACGAAACAGCCTGATAGCCTATTAAGTCTTTCACAAAATAACAAAGAATTGAAGAAAGAAAAACAAAAACACTTACTGTAAAATACTGTTTGTAACCCGATGTAAACGAAGGTAAAGAAACCTTTTTGCCCAAATTATCTTTCGCCTGACTGTCGGAACCAAGAATGTAAACATCAATATTGCCGCTATACCTGATGAGCCTGTTTACAAAATTACCCAACCTGAGCACGGAATACAAGTTGCGCACACGGGGTTTACCTACAATAATGTGGGTAATATTTTCTTTTTGGGCGTATTCAACAATAGCCCTGACAATATCGTTATTGGTATTTATGCGGAATTTAATTCCTAATTGCTTTGCAAGTTTTATGTTTTTATCAAGCTGTTCACTTTCTTTAACAGTTAATTTATGAGACGACTCAACATATAAAGCCTGAATTTGCGCCCCCATTGAATAAGAAAGGTTTTTAGCCCAACGCAGCAATCGGGTAGATTGCTGACGATAGTCGATAGCCACCAGTAAATGTAATCCCGATTTCCAAGGGCCACGTATGCGCTTGTGCTGCATGTAATCGTGCAATTGTTTATCAACCCTGTCGGCTACAATACGCAAAGCCATTTCGCGAAGCGCTGTTATGTTTCCTCTCCTGAAAAAGTTTTCGACTGCTTCCCTTGAACGTTCGGGGGCATAAACTTTGCCCTCGGAAAGCCGCTGTAATAATTCATCGGGTGTAAGGTCAATCAGTTCAACTTCGTCGGCACTTTCAAAAATTTCATCGGGCAATGTTTCCCGAACAATAACACCAGTAATTTGAGCAACTGTTTCGGAACGGCTTTCGAGATGCTGCACATTTAAGGTTGTATATACATTGATGCCATTTTCGAGCAATTCCTGAACATCCTGATAACGCTTTGCGTGTCTGCTTCCGGGTGCATTGGTATGAGCCAATTCATCGACCAGTACAATGTGAGGGTTTCGGGCAATGATAGCATCCAAATCCATTTCCTGCACGAAAGTTGATTTATATTCATACGATTTTCGGGGTATCAGCTCAAAACCCTCAACCAAATTAGCTGTTTCTTTACGGTTGTGGGTTTCGATAAAACCAATAATAATTTCGCTGCCTTTAATTTTTTCGGCTTGTGCCGTTTGCAGCATGGAGTAAGTTTTGCCCACACCGGCACACATACCGAAAAATATTTTCAGTTTACCCCGCTTTCCTTTTTCTTCTTCGTTAAGTAAAGAAGCCAGTAGTTCATCGGGATTTGGTCGGTTATCGTCGAAATTGTTCATTTTAATTTATCAAGCTCTAAATTAAGTAATAAAACATTTACTCTTTCTTCTCCCAAAACTAAAATTTGAGGTTTCTCTGTTAAACGGTTTACACAGGCAATAAGCTGTTGTTTTTGAGCAATACCAAAATTTCGGGCAGTTGCAATTCGGTTTACCTGCAACAAAGCAGACTGTTTGGAAATATGCGGGTCGAGTCCGCTTGCAGAGGCAAATAGCATTTCAGCAGGAATTTCAGTTAAACTGTCCAATTGATTAAACTCAAAGAATTGCTGTTTTCTTTCATCAACTTGTTGTTTTAATTTTGAATTCGTTAATCCGAAATTTGAACCACCCGAAGGCAAAGGATTATATGAAATTGCTGAGGGACGGGAAGTAAAATAGATTGTTGAATCAAATTGTTGCCCTATAAGCTCACTTCCTATAATTTTATTTTCTTTAATAATCAGGCTCCCGTTTGCTTTTGATGGGAATAAAAGTTGGGCAAACCCGGTAACAAAAAGGGGGTAAATGATGCCAGTTAAGACCGTAAAAAACAGGAATATTTTTATTGATATTATAATTGTTTTCATTCTTTTATGCTTTTAGTAGAATTAAAGTATTGTATCATATCATTCAAACTTTTGATTAAAAAATCGAGTTCGAAAATTTTACCCGATGTAATTAGAATCAAATCCCTATCAACATCTTTGTTTAAGGTCTTTACTTTATTCATCTCATTTAACTTTCTATGGATGAGATTTTCTTTTAGATTAATTACAAGATGTTCCATGCTATAAATTAATTAAAAGGTCAATGATTTTAATCCCGATGAATGGTGCAATTAGTCCGCCTAATCCAAAAATCAATAAATTTCGGGTTAGGGCTGTATTTGCCGAAACCGGACGGTAACGCACTCCCTTTAATGCTAATGGAACCAAAAGAATAATGATAATTGCATTGAAAATTACTGCACTCAGTATTGCACTTTGAGGGGAGCCAAGATTCATTACATTTAGTGCCGAAAGTGGCCCAACTCCCGAACTACCTGAATATAATGCAATGGCTATAGCCGGAATGATTGCAAAATACTTGGCCACATCGTTGGCAATGCTAAAAGTAGTAAGCGAGCCACGGGTCATAAGCAATTGTTTCCCGACTTCCACCACTTCAATTAGTTTAGTGGGGTTGCTGTCGAGGTCAATCATATTTCCTGCTTCACGGGCTGCCTGTGTGCCTGAGTTCATTGCAATACCAATATCAGCCTGTGCAAGTGCCGGAGCGTCATTTGTACCATCGCCAATCATACCGACCAAATGTCCGTTTGCCTGTTCTTCACGGATTCGGCGCAATTTATCTTCGGGTTTGGCTTCTGCCATAAAATCATCAACCCCGGCTTCGGCAGCAATGGCCGCAGCGGTTAATGAATTGTCGCCCGTAATCATTACGGTTTTAATACCCATTTTACGCAGTTCGGCAAATCGCTGTTTAATGCCACCTTTTACAATGTCTTTTAAATGAATTACTCCCAATACTTTATTATCCTCCGCAACAACAAGGGGCGTAGCCCCCAGTTGTGCTAATTCGGAAACAATTTCCTGAATTTTTTGAGGGTAAAAGCCATTGTTATTGAGAATAAATGTTCGAATGGCTTCCGATGAACCTTTTCTTATCTGGTGTACCTGCCCACCTTCAGTTTTTAAATCTACACCACTCATTCGTGATTGAGCTGTAAAAGGAATGAATACAGCATTCATTTCGTGTACTTCTCTGCCACGAATATTGAATTTTTCTTTTGCAAGTATTACTATGGAACGACCTTCGGGCGTTTCGTCCGATAATGAAGAAAGTTGAGCTGCATCGGCAAGTTTTTCAACATTCACATTTTCGGCAGGTATAAAATCGGTTGCCATGCGGTTTCCTAAAGTTATGGTTCCTGTTTTATCAAGCAAAAGCACGTCAACATCTCCGGCTGCTTCTATGGCACGGCCACTTGTGGCAATAACATTGCGTTGCAAAAGTCTGTCCATACCACTTATTCCAATAGCACTTAGCAGTCCGCCAATTGTAGTAGGTATTAAACAAACCAATAGAGCAATTAACACCGGAAGGCTCAAATTTTGAGATAAAGGCAAACCCGATGCGTTTAGTCCATAGTGAAAAAATGCAGGAAGGGTAACAACAGCCAACAAAAACACAATAGACAAGCCTGAAAGCAAGATAGACAAAGCAATTTCATTAGGTGTTTTCTGGCGTTTTGCACCTTCAACCAAAGCAATCATACGGTCGATAAAGGTATTACCCGGTTCAGATGTAATTTGTATTAATATCCGGTCGCTGATAACCTTTGTACCTCCGGTAACAGCCGAACGGTCGCCCCCGCTTTCCCTTATAACCGGGGCAGATTCGCCTGTAATTGCTGATTCGTCAACACTTGCAACACCTTCAATAACTTCGCCATCGGAAGGTATTACATCGCCAGCCTCGCAAACAACAATATCCCCTTTTTTAAGTTCGGTTGCAAAAACGGAAAGTTCTTGTTTTCCTTCAAGTTTTCGGGCTTTAGTTTGAGTACGATTTTTCCGTAATGTGTCGGCTTGTGCTTTGCCCCTTCCTTCAGCAATAGCTTCTGAGAAATTGGCAAATAATACTGTGAACCATAACCAAATTGAAATTTGAAGGTTAAAGGACGAAAAAGAACCCTGAATGATTTCAAAACCAACCACGAAAGTTGTAAGCAGTGAACCTAAAGCAACAATGAATATTACAGGGTTTTTAATTAGTAATGCCGGGTTTAATTTTATAAGACTATCCTTTGCAGCTTGTAACAATATAGCTTTATTAAAGAGGCTTGTATTTTGTTTTGTACTCATGACGATTCTGATATTAAAAAGTTATTCCATTATTCATTAGCAAATGTTCGATGACAGGGCCAAGCGATAAGGATGGAAAGAAGGTTAATCCACCTACAATAAGAATTACAGCTATCAACAAACCAACGAATAACCAGTTATCGGTATGAAAAGTACCCGCCGAAGGCGGGATAGTTTTCTTTTTTGCCATACTTCCGGCAATTGCTAATACAGGAATGATAACACCAAAACGACCTATTAACATCCCCAAACCCAAAGTAAGATTGTAAAAAACGGTATTGGCATTGAGTCCGGCAAAAGCACTACCATTATTTCCGGCTGCTGAACTAAATGCGTAAAGAATTTCAGAAAATCCATGAGCGCCAGCATTGTTGAGGCTTGATAATCCGTAACTACTAACCGATGCCCAGGCCGAAAAAAGCAATATAACAGCACTTGGTGCAAGTATTGCAATTATGGCCATTTGAACCTCAAACGCTTCAATTTTTTTGCCTAAATACTCGGGTGTACGACCAACCATAAGCCCGGCAATAAAAACAGTGAGGATTATAAAAATTATCATCCCGTACAATCCAGCACCCACGCCGCCAAATATAACCTCTCCGAGCATTATATTTAGCATGGCAACCATTCCAGCTAAAGGCGACAAGCTATCGTGCATGGCATTTACTGAACCATTTGAAGCTGCCGTTGTGGATGTTGACCAAAGAACACTGTTTGTAATTCCGAAACGGGTTTCTTTTCCTTCCATTAGTGACAAATGCCCGAAAACAGGATTAGAGGAATATTCGGCATATAATGAAATACATAAACCTGCGACTAATAAAATCAGCATTGCAGAAAATATCGTCCAACCCTGACGGACGGAACCAACCATTTTTCCGTAAGTAAATGTTAAAGATGCCGGAATGAGAAGGATTAACAGCATCTCAAGGAAATTACTTATTGGGGTAGGGTTTTCGAATGGGTGCGAACTATTTGAATTGAAAAATCCGCCTCCGTTTGTACCCAATTGCTTAATGGCAATTTGAGAAGCTGCCGGCCCCATTGGGATAATCTGTTCCGCTCCTTGTATTGTTTGAACTGTCTCATACGTTTTGAAATTCTGAACAACTCCTTGCCCGACAAATATTAAAGCAAATAATATTGATAGAGGCAATAGAACATATAATGTTGAACGTGTTAAGTCAGTCCAGAAATTTCCCAATTTATCAGTTGTTTTGCGTGAAACACCTCTGACAATTGCCAGTAAAACTGCTATTCCAGTTGCTGCACTCACAAAATTTTGTACCGTTAGTCCAATCATCTGAACGAAATAGCTCAAAGTTGTCTCACCAGCATATCCCTGCCAGTTGGTATTAGTCACAAAACTTACTGATGTATTAAAAGCCGAATGCCATGAAACATTGTTTAAATGTGTAGGGTTTAATGGCAAATAAGCTTGAAAAAGTTGAATTAGAAAAAGGAAAATAAATCCGATAAAATTAAAAGTCAATAAAGCAAAGAGATAACTTTTCCAATTTGTTTCTTCGTTGGGGTCTGTGCCGATAAACCGATAAGTCAGTTTTTCAAGCCAACCAAAGACTGGTTTCATTATGTGCTTATCGCCTGAAAATACTTTGAACATATAATTACCTAAAATTGGGGGCAATCCAATAAGTAAGGAAAAAAATAAAATCACCTGTATAAAATCGAGTAAAGTCATAATCTAAAATTTTTCAGGTTTAACAAGTGAATAAAGTAAGTATCCTAAGATAAACAGGGCTATTATTGCACCAATGATATACCCGGCAGATGTGTTAATCTCTGGGGCTATTAATAAAAATGTTGCATTCATATCTTTTCTTTTTAATTCGATACAAATTTGCAACGGAATTTATAAGTGTTTTGTAATGATTTATCGGATGGGTGTAAAGAAATTATAAAGATTGCAGGAAATTGGCTACGCAGCAGGCGGGTGGGAAGATTGCAGTTCTTTTGCAAGCCTTTGGATTGAGCGTTGGCTCGTGCGGGCTTGCAAATGTGCTGCAATGTGCGTGGGCTGTTGAAGTTACGAATCCTAATGCGTCCTTAAAGGCACAAAGCGGGTGGGCAAAAAAATTAAAACCCTTTTGGGTCGGGTTTCAAGGTGCAGGAATCCTATCGTTTTTCTTTCAAATCAGTCGATAATTGTCCGCTGTGACGTTTTTTTAGGCTTGTTGCTAACGGTCGGCGGTATGAAATCGTTGGGGATTGAGGGCTACTATCCTGTCCAGATACACCGAACTTGATGCGGGGCAGAACGCTCGAATAACCACTTAAACCCCAATGTTTTATACCTCTTGTTAGGGGCTGGTGTTCTTTGTTTCCTATCATTTTTCTATCAATTTGCTACCTCGTTTCTGTCTGCCGTTCGTTTGGGTAGGCAAGCTCTTTGGCTGGTTTTGGTCGTGCGTTGGCTTTTTGTGCGACCAGCCAATGTGCTTGACTACGGAGCGAGGGCTATTCCCATAATTTTTTTCCTGTTGTAAATAGTAAATTTATATCAGATTTAATCTCTTCTTGCTTACGTTTGATTTCATTTTCTATTTTCAGTTGGTCTTCAACAAATTTGTTTTGTATTGTTATATCAGGCAATGGAATTTCAATATCATGTAAGTCATCTTTATCTAAAGAAACATTAGAGGTCCCAGTCATTAGTGATGCAATGATTTCCTCTTTCATTGCGGATAGTATAAAATATAAATATTTAGGATTTAAAACATCCTCTTTCAATACTTGGATACCACACATTATATTTGCTAAAGCAAACTTCCCTTCTACATAATGAAGTCTTCTTACACTAGCATGACCATGCCCAGTGGAAGATACAATCGGAACACATATAGCTTTACAATCAAAATCATAGTTTACAGATGACTTAAAATTTTCAGCTGTTACAACAAATGGAAAATCACCTTCTTCTGTACTTTGAGCACCTGATAAACCTTTAAATATGCGCACCAATTTTTTATCTAATTTTCTTGTTGGAAATTTTGAACTATTCGCATAATGAACAGCCTTATACCTCCTACCAATTAGACTTACATACTTATCTGTAAGTAATTCTTTTTTAGAAACTAGATTATACTTGACTTTTACATTATTTAAACTAACGCCTTCTTTAAAATCGGACACCAACTGATACGCATTTTGTAAATCATTTGCATCAATTGGTCTTCTTGCACCTGTTTGAGTAAAACCATCATTCTCAATTTGTATAAATAGTATTTCGCTTTTTGAGCGAGATATTTCTTTGTCAATTAATATTATATGAGTTTTTACACTTGCATAAGGTTTAAAAACACCATGGGGTAGTTCTATTATTGCATATACAAAATCGTCTTTAACTAATTTTTCTCTAACTGATTTGTATGAAGAGTAATTGTTATGTAATACACCTTCAGGAATTATAATGCCAGCTTTGCGGCTGCCACTTAAATGTTCAATTATATAATCAAGAAATAAAATTTCAGACTTATTTGCTTGTATAGAAAATTTTTTATGAGGTCTTATACCCCCTTTTGGTGTCATAAATGGGGGATTTGCTAGAGCCACATCAAAAGTTTCATCCCATTTCTCTTCACTACTTAGAGTATCATATTCCCAAATTTTGGGATTTGAAAAACCATGTAAATAAAGATTTACTAAACTTAACCGCACCATGTCAGGCGAAATGTCATAACCAACAAAATTTTGAATTAGTTTTTTGCTTTCGTCAGGTGTTAACTCATGATTACTTTTTTCTTTAATATGCTTAAATGCAGAAATTAAAAACCCAGCAGTACCGCATGATGGGTCAAGTATTGTTTCTGTTTTAGTTGGATTTACTACAGAAACAATAAAATCAATAATATGCCTTGGGGTACGAAACTGCCCTGCATCACCTTGTGAACCCATAACTGAAAGAAGATACTCAAAAGCGTCCCCAAGTTTTTCACTATGTGTATATTCAAATTCGCCTATCGTTTTAAGGAAGAGTTTAAGTGTTTCAGGGCTGCGATATGGCAGATAGGCATTTTTAAAAATATTGCTAAATAACTGCGGAATATTTGGATTTTTATCCATATTCGCAATTGATTCAGAATATAAAGTTAACATATCTGTTGCTGTAACTTTAGAATCGAAAAGATTATCCCAACTATACTTTTCAAAATCGCCCGAAAAAAATTTGGCTTTGCCACCTAATTCAATGGCTTCTTTGTCCATGTCGTCCATGAACTTATATATCAAACCAATTGTAATTTGCTCAATTTGTGCTTTGGGGTCGGGCAATTTGCCAACCAATATATCGCGGCAATCGTCAATACGTTTTTTTGTATTTGTATCTAACATATTTCTTTTTATTAAGCGGCAAAGCGCTCTAAATTAATGTAATCTTTAATGTACAGCGGAATAACTTCCCTGTATTTGGTTGCCACTTCTTTGAATTGCGAAATGGTAAGCGTTGGATTGGTTTGCAAGGCGTGAAAATCTTTTGATTCAATGATTTTTCGTATCTCATTATCCACAATATACGCCTTGAAAAAATACTTTAAAGCCCTTAAGTTTACATCTTCTTCTGGTGGATAAATTGAGATAAACTTGTCAAATTCTTCTTCCAGTAATTCGTCTTTCGATTTGAATTTTGGAATTATCCCAAAAACTTTTTCCACCATTTCCCTTATGGATACTTTACGGTCAATCTTTGCTGCTTTACGAAGTTTTTCCAAGTTAAAATACTCTTCGGGTTTATCGAAAATCTCACTTTGAATGTGAGAAACTACTTGCTCCCAATTTCCTAGTTCAACATTCTTTTTGATAATGTCGTCCATTACAATTCGGTCTTCAAACTTCTTAAACAACATACGGTCAATTTTCATTCCTTCATAGCCTATATGTTGCTCTTTCAAAACAGATAATGGGTCGGGGCGAAAACTCGTATATTTATCAATATCTACACCACCGCCACCGCCAGCACCTTCACCAGTCTTTGGCTTTGGAAGTTTTAGCTTTTCATCGTAGTTAAACTTTTCTTCAAAATATTCGCAATTGGCAAAGAAGTCAAAGAGTTTGAAAAACTCTTTTTCGTGCTTAACTATTTCTTCTTCTCCCAATTCGTTTTTGTGTTTAAAATCGAAAGTGTTTTTTCGAGTTCCACGCCCTTTTATTTGCACAAAGTCCGAAGGGCTGAAAATTGGTCGCATCATACAAAGATTTAGCAAATCGGGGCAATCATAACCAGTTGTCATCATGCCAACGGTAACGCAAATGCGTGTTTTACTCGATTTGTAACCTTCTAACCAAGTTGTTTTTCCGTTTAAATTGTTGTTGGTAAAATTGATAGTCATTTGCTGTGCATCACCCACCTGTGAAGTAACTTGTATTGCAAAATCAGAATTGTATTTACTTGGGTAAAGTTGTTCAGCAAACTCATTCAGAATTTCAGTCAATTTTCGTGCATGGTTTTGACTAACTGCAAATATTATTGTTTTGCCAATTTCTTTGGTAATTGGGTCACATAGGGCATTCTCCAAAAATGTTTGGCAAAAAATACGGTTCGTTTTATCTGAAAAGAATTTTCTTTCAAAATCACGAGAAACGAAAGTTTCAGTTTCTTCACCTTCTTCTGAAGTTATTGCAACTGCATAACCTTCATCAGAAAGCAATTGAGTAGTTATTTCCGTTCTTGCATCTAAAACTCTTGGATTAACCAAATAGCCTTCTTTAACACCATCGAGCAATGAATAACGAAATGTTGGGTCGCCACCCTCGCAACCGAAGGTTGCGTATGTGTCTCGCAACATTCTGCGTTCAATCTCTCTTGGGTCGTTATCTTTTACTTTGTCGGGGTCAACACCTTTTAAATAATCTTTTGGTGTGGCTGTTAAACCTAATTTATAACCATGAAAATATTCAAAAACAGCTCGTGCATTGCCAGAAATAGAGCGGTGAGATTCGTCCGATATTATCAAATCAAAATCAGTTGGCGAAAACTCTGAACGATATTTATTGTCAAACATTAGCGATTGAATAGTAGTAACCACAATATCAGCTTTTCGCCAATCGCTTCTGTGTTCTTTAAAAATGAATGTTGTATAATCGGGTTTCAGATAATTGGTAAAAGCTTTCCATGCTTGGTCTTCAAGTTCCAATCTATCCACTAAAAACAAAACAGTTCGTGCATTTTTAGTTCTTAAAAACAACCGAATTACAGCGGCAGAAGTCAAGGTTTTTCCTGTTCCAGTTGCCATTTCAAAAAGAAAGCGGTCTTTTCCTTCTCGTACCGCTTTTTGCAAATGCAAAATTGCATTTAATTGATAAGGACGTAAGAATCTAAGAGCATTTGTCCAAATGAAATCTTTACTTTTTTCAATACTGCCGTTCCAACCTGGTCGTTGAGCATAATCGGGCATTTGAACAGTAACAATATAATCATTAGCAACGGGTTCCGTTGCTAATGAATTTCTATCAGGATTCCATTCTTTAATGGCTCCAATTTCGTTTGGCGATGGAAATTTATAAATCGGTTTGGGATTTCCTTTTTTCAAATCCCACAAGTAATGTACAATTCCGTTTGAAAGGATTATGAATTGTGCTCCAACAGTATTTGCATATTTCCTTGCTTGTTCCTTTGCAACCAAAGGGTGCAAACTTTCCTTTTTTGCTTCAAGTACGCAAATCGGTTTATTGTCGGAATCAACCAATAAAAAATCAAGTGAACCCGATTTTATTCTTTCATAATCGTTGCCCCAAGCATCAATCTCCTTTTGAGTTATTTTTACATGATTTTCAAGCAAGATATTAGCCTTTCCTTCGTGTTTGTCGAAGAATCTCCAACCTGCTTCTTCAAGCAGTTGGTTTATCTTTATCCTTGCATGTGCTTCGTTATGTAACATTAATTAAATCTTATTTTCAAATAATCTGCAAGATACATTATTCGTTTCTGTATCGTGCGGTGCGTCGGCAAGAAAACAGCTCTTTTGCAAATTTTGGTCGTGTGTCGGCTTGTGCGATTTGCAAATGTGCTGTTTTGTGCGTTGGTTGTTCATTATATCGTTTTTTCTTTTTTCTGTCTTTATGTAGCAAATTGTCTGCTGTGTCGTTTTTTTTACACTTGCCCCTAACGGTTTTCGGCTTTGCGTAGTGGCGGATTTTTAGCACTACTGTTGATGCGAAGACGAAAGCTCAAACTTACGAAAAAGTGTCATACGAAGCACTGAACCCGCCATTACGCAAAACCGATGTTACCTGCTGTATTTTTTCAGAGTTCAATTGTTCGTTCTATATTTATCTGCTCCAAAAACATTTCATCGTGCGACACAACAATTAGTGTTCCTTTATATTCGTTTATTGCCATTGTCAAAATTTCCACATTTTGAATATCTAAATTGTTCGTTGGTTCGTCAAGAATAATGATGTCGGGCGATTTACTGTTAATGGTCAAACAACACAATAATAAACGCATTCTTTCGCCACCGCTCAACGTAATACAAGGTTTGTCCCAATCATCTTTTGTAAACAAAAAACGGTTTAAACGGACTTTAATTTCGTGTTCTTGCAATGCCGAAGTGTTGAATTGTTGGGCTTGTTCGTAAACTTTCAGATGGTTGTTGAGCAAAGAGTAATCTTGGTCAATGTAAACCGATTTGTTTTCTGCCTGATAAATTCTTCCTGTTTGCGGTTTAATGTTACCCAAAATGAGTTTTATCAAAGTGGTTTTTCCCGAACCGTTTTTCCCTTTCAATGCAATGCGTTCGCCACTTGTAATTTGAAAATTTAGATTGTCTTGCCAAAGTGGTCTGTTGTCGTAACCAAAATTGATGTATGTTGCGGTAAACAAAACTTTTCCTTTATGCAACGCTGAATTGTCAAAGCCGAATTTCATTTTGTCAATGTCGGGCAACGAAGAGCGAAGTTCTTGTAAGTCCTGCGAAAGTCCACCGATTTTTTCTGCGTGAATACTTTTCAATTTTGAAGTGCTGTTTTCAGCATTGTTTCGCAAAGTATTCATCATTATTCGGGCAACACCCGATTTTTCTTGTTTGCCTTTGCCACGACTGTCTAATTTTTGTTGTCGTTCCAAAGTTTCCCGTTCTTTTTCTTTGGCTTTTCGCAACGCCTTTTCTTTGCTTTGAATGTCTTGGCTCAAAGCATTGTTTTCTATTTGCTTTTGTTCTTTGTAAAAGTCGTAATTACCGCCATAAACTTTAATTCCATTTTTGCTCAACTCACAAACGCTGTTCAAAAGATTGAGTAATTTTCTGTCGTGGCTTACGATTATTAAAGTGCTTTTTGTGTTCTGAACGAAGTCATACAAAAGTTGTCGGCTTGCGCTGTCCAAATGATTACTTGGTTCGTCCAACAAAATCAATTCGGGTTGATGAATGGAAATACCTGCAAGGAAAACTTTGGTTTTTTGTCCACCACTCAACGCTTCCATTTTTTGCGACAAGCTCAAATCATTGAGTTGCCAATAGTTTAACGCTTCGGTGCAACGGTCTTCGATTGTCCAATCGTCATTCAGTAAATTGAAATTTTCTTCACTTGTATTTCCGTTCAAAATTTCTTTCAAAGCGTTTAATTTATCTTCAATCCGCAATGCTTGTGCGATAGTTAAATGATTGAATTGCCCGAAAATTTGCGGAACATAATACGGTTGAGTTTCAACGCTTATTTGTCCGTTTGACGGTTGAAGTTCGCCTGCAATAATTTTAAGCAAAGTAGATTTTCCTACTCCGTTGTTGCCGATCAACGCTGTCTTTTCGTGATTGTTTACTGTCAGATTAATGTCGCTAAACAGTAAATCTTTGTTTGGGTGTGTATATGAAATGTTTTGTAAAGTAAGCATAATTCCTTTCTTTAAAGATTAAACAATACAGCAACCGCTTTGCGGTTGTTGTTCTGATTTGTCTGAAAGAAATTATTTTTTACATTTTGTCTTACTTAAATTTTTGTGTCTGCAAATATACGACTTTTCTTTTAACACGGTCGGTCGTAATATAGCAGGTAACTCGTTTATATATGCACCTTTTTCCAAAAAAGGTGCATATATCCACCCTATATTGGAAATATTGTATACCTTTTTCTCAACTTGGTGCATTTTATTTTTCCTAAAAATAATTATTTTTTGTTGTTACATGTCATCAAATGGGCTTTTAATTCTTTGCAAGCTCATTGTGGAAACGCGGGTGTAAATTTCTGTAGTTTTGCTGCTCTTAGCCCCAGCAGCTCCTGTATAAACCTTAAATCTACTCCTGCCTCTAGTAAATGGGTTGCATTGCAATGGCGCAACCAATGTAAGGCCACAGCTTTTTTGATGGCTGCTTTTCGTAATACCATCTTCAAAACTATTTGTAAGCTCGCTTCCGAATATTGTTTTCCGGCTCTCACCCTTCTGCAGTTGGGCTAGGCCAAGTGTTAGTTTCTTCAGCCACCTCGCCCCTGCCGCGCTGTCAGGGTTGCTTCGCGCCGGCAGCACTGCAGGGTGACCACCCTGCTTTTTCGAACAAACAACGCAACGCTCGGGCGGTTGGAGGCGACGTACCCTGCGCTGGGCTGTTCCGAGTTGGGTTGAAGGCGGCGTACTGTACGCCGGGCTGTCCCGAGCTGGGTTGGAGGCGACGTACCCTGCGCTGGGCTGTTCCGAGTTGGGTTGAAGGCGGCGTACCCTGCGCTGGGCTGTTCCGAGTTGGGTTGAAGGCGGCGTACTGTACGCTGGGCTGCGCCGAGTTGAGTTGAGGGCGGCGTACTCAGCGCCGGGCTGTTCCGAGCTGGGTTGGAGGCGGCGTACGCTGCGCCGATTTCCCCAAGGGTAAATTTCTGCCACTGCCGCCCGTTGCTGGGGGTGAAAAAATTCCGTTCGTCAAAAAATATTAACCGTTTACCATTGGGTAAAACCACCGCTTTTGAAGAAGTAGCGCAAGAAGTAGCCTCCTAACGTGCAGCCGGTCAGCAAGGTGGCCCCTTGACATTCTCCCTCCATTCTCCTACCTTTGGGAACAGTTTTATGTTTAACCTAAAAATAAACGATCATGATTATTCGATCACTCCTTCTCTCGAGGATGCATACGGATGAATGTCAATCGTTCGGAAACCGTGTGCTAACGTGCCTTGAAGGTTTCGACCTGAGCACGCTCATGCTGGCCTCGCTGGCCGACAAGCTCACCAAGGCCGTGGAAGCGCTTTCCAGCGTGCTGGTGAAAATTCAGCCCAAGGACAAAACGCAGGTTATTCAAAGCGCCGACATGGTTCGCGACCGCTCCTTTTTGGCGCTGCGAACGGCGTTGGAGTCCCTGGCCCACCGCCGCGATGCCGCCACCGTTCAGCAGGCCATGCTGCTGCTCGATATTTTTCACCAGCACGGGTGGGATTTGCACAACCGGAGCTACGCTACGGAATCCTCGCGCATGGTTGATTTGCTGAATGATTTAGAGAGCCGGGCGGAGCTCACCGCCGCCATTACCAGCCTAAAGCTCTCCGACGTGGTGGCCGAGCTCAAGCTGGCCCAGCAGGAGTTTGAGGCTGCCTACCAGGATAGAACCTTGGTAAGCGCTGCCATGCTCACCGCTACGGGTAAGGAGGCCAGCAAGGAGGTGGTGGCTACCAGCACCGCGCTATTCCAAGCCATCGACTCGCTCTACACCGTTACGCACACCGAGGACTACCTCACCATAGCCAACCGGATAAACGAGGTGGTGGACAGCTACACGCAGGTAATCCGTGCCCGCATTACCCGTGCCGCCGACTCCCCCAAGGAGCAGGTCGACAACGGCTAGCGCATTCATACCCGTCCTCCCCAACCAGCCCCGATATTTAGCGGGGCTTTTTTTGCTTGATGTGGCGCTGGTTAGCGCATAAAAAAAGCGGCTCTTGCCGCTTTTTCCATTCATGTGTGAAATGTGTTTTTGCTACTTGTAGGTAATGTTGTAGGTGGTTACCGATGGAGAAGAGCTAATGCCGTCAGTTGTTGTTTCGGTTGCTGTAATTGGGTAACCTTGAGCATTAAAGGTGTAGGTGTAGGAGGTGATTACATCGCTAGTAGTAACATCACCGTCTTTTCCAACTTCCCGGTATTGAGTTGGACAGTATTTAAACTGCCTTGTAATGTTAGTAGGATTTGGAATGCACCATATGTAGTAGGGGTGATCGGTATCGTAGTTAATTGTAGTTTCAAAGTTAGTGCCTTGCTTATCGGAGTATAAAATGGATGTTGCATTACCCGCTCCCGCAACGCTAAAGCGGAACCGCTAAACAGGCCGGTCAGGCTGGTCAGGCTGTCTTCGTCCGTGCCAATTTAGCAACCGCTTTTATCACAACTGCTGCAGCCGGACGCGACGTCCTAATCAAAGTTATTCAATTTTGCCATGGCTGCTATTTTGCCAGCATTCTGCTGTGTTTCCGCTATATTTGATTTTGAACTGGGTTGGTGCACAGGGATAGCATGTCTGGCAATCGGATCGTGTAGCTTACTGAACAGTTTAGATGCCCGTGTTGAGGTCTAGCGGCAGACGGCATTGCCTTTTCTACAGGCAATTGGGTTTTCGTTACATTTACTTTGAGGTAAAGTTATCAATAGATGGGGCGTAATTAATCCCGGTTAATTGAGGGGGAGCATATGCTCACCCACCTTTACCAGGAAACGAGTTTTGAAGTTGAAACTTGTGAATTACTCTCTCTCTTTTTAATGAAGTTGGATTAATAACCCATTACTAAATGGAGGTAGCCTTGAAGTTCCAAATATTAATCTTGCATCACTATCAACTAATAACGCTTTTATTTTCTTGAAAAATTGATTTGGTAATTCCCAAAAAAATATCGAAATTAGTCATGCAATTAAGATCAGTAAAATAAATGGCGAATCGACATTTTTCCACTAAAATACTATTGAATATGCTATCAAATGCTTTTTCTTTTATTACACATTTACAACTTGTCTAAACCAAAACCAAGATAAAATGCTTAAAAGTATATTTCTCATTGCTTTCAGAAATCTGAAAAAGCAGAAATTTTTTAGCCTTATCAACATACTAGGCCTCTCCCTAGGCTTAGGAATTGCCGTAGTCATAATTAGCTTTATTGTATTTGAGAATAGCTTCGATACTTTTTATCCAAATTACCAGAACATATACAGGATTGCTCATGCAGGGGATTTCAATGGAAAAAAAATAAATGCCGCAAGTTCACCACTTCCCGAGGCACCTGCAGTTTTAGAGGATATTCCGGAGGTTGCTGTGGCTACCCGCTTTTACAACATGCCAGAGAATAGCGTTGTTAAGGTTAAGGAATCAAAATTTTTGGGGAAGGGAATCTTTCTTACAGATTCTCTTTTTTTTAAAGTTTTTAATATCGGAGTGAGGGGAGATAACCCAGAAAAAAGTCTTGGCTCTCCCAGCTTTGTTTATCTTTCCGAAGCAACGGCCAGGCGATATTTTGGGGACCAGGATCCAGCAGGGCAAACCATCGAAATAAAAAATAGGGTTTTAACCATTGCGGGAACATTTAAAGATTTCCCAACTAACAGCCACATTCATCCTCAAATAGTAGCCAACTTAAAGTTACTATTTACTGAAAATGAGCTAAATGCGTGGGGCGGCTTTGGATATGTAACCTATATTCGCCTTAAGAATGGCAGTAATGCTGATGCGGTGCAGACAAAGATTAGAACGATGTTCTACAACCGTGTTGGAAAAATATTTGCTGACCTAGGAGTTTCCTTCGTTCCATATCTTCAAAGAGTCGACACCATCCATCTTCATTCCTCGCTGATGGGTGAGGTGGAAACCAATGGAGACTACCAAACCATTTACATATTTAGTGCCATAGCATTGTTAATTTTATTTATAGCCGCCGCAAACTACATGAACCTGTCCACTGCTCGTTTTTCTTCAAGGGCAAAGGAGGTTGGCATTAGAAAAGTAAGTGGTGCGCGTAAGGGAATGCTTGCGTTACAATTTCTTGGTGAATCAATTGTGTTGTCGCTCATCTCACTGATCATTGCACTTGTTCTTGCAAAATTCCTATCCCCCATTCTTCCTAACCTTTTGCATCGAAATATAGACTTGAATTTGTTCACTGCAAACAAAATATTTCTCTACTACCTTCCCGCCACTATTGTTGTTGGCCTTTTAGCCGGCAGCTATCCGGCATACTTTCTTTCGTCGTTCAAACCAATTACCACCTTGAAAGGAAAGGTGGGAGATGCCAGAAGGTCTATCATTTTACGGAAGGTATTAACGCTTATTCAGCTGTTAATAACTATAGGTCTCATTGTATGTACCTATACTGTTTATAGTCAGCTGCAGTATTTAAATCATAGAAACCTGGGATTTAACAGAGACAATATTATGATGCTACCGCTTTCAACTAAAGATGCGGCAGAAAAGGCAGATTTATTAAAGGAAAAGATACTTAATGTTCCAGGAATAGTTAGCGTTGCTGCAACAAGCAGCTATCCGGGGAATATTGATCAAGGTGAAGGTTTTGTTCCGGAGGGATTCGATTCCACCCAAACGGTGTTGATGTTCCGTCAGGATGTTGATTACGACTATTTTAAAACCATTGGAGCAAGAATGCATTCCGGTCGCTTTTTTTCAAAGGATTATCCAACCGATGCAACAGCCTCCATCATAAATCAAACTGCTCAAAAGCTCTTCGGATGGAAGGATGCAATCGGAAAAACCATTCGATCGGCCGGAGGACAATTTAAATCCACCGTAATTGGTGTTTACAACGACATGAATATCCGATCGCTTCATGACCCCATTCAACCAGCAATCATTCTACTTACCAAGCAGCCACCATCTTACCTGCTCATTCATACCGATGGAAATACAAAAGAAGTTGTTGGAAGCACTGAAAAGGTGTGGAATAGCATTGTTTTGGATAGCCCATTCCAATACAGTTTTTTAGACGAAGAGCTGGCGAAAAATTATGTTAAGGAAAAGATGCTCGGAAGCATTTTCCTCATCCTAACAATTCTAGCTATTATCATTGCAAATTTAGGGTTGCTTGGCTTATCTGTTTTTAATACCGAAAGAAGGAGAAAGGAAATCAGTGTAAGAAAAGTGCTAGGTGCCGATAGGAAGAACATCGTGACGCTCTTTTTAAAGGAGTACGGTCTACAAATTGTATTGGCAAGTTTTATTTCATGGCCACTTGCGTACTACCTAATGCAGCGCTGGTTGGAAAACTTTCCATATCGAACAACTCTCTCTCCTTTAGCATTTGTCGGTGCAAGCGTTATTGCAAGTGTTATTGTACTGCTTGCGGTTGGCTATACCGTGGTAAAGGCAGCAAATACAAATCCTGCAGAGAGCTTAAAGTATGAGTAAGGTCTGAATAGAAAAATAAATAAAACCCTCAATGGATATTGTTTCCCTTGAGGGTTTTTTGCACCAGATATTACCAGATAAGTATTACAATAAACGCCATTACAGCGGATTTCAATCTTGTTCTCTGCTTGCCTTGCCTAGCGCTGCCTTCCACCTTTTAGGGGGAGGTTGGAGGGGGTCGGCAATACCACAAAAGGGAATTATTATGTTGTGGTCGTTCTTTACATGGTTTTTTGAGTCAATGGTATATACTGATACGCTTGAGCAGAGCTGCATGAAATATTCCCAAAACTCAAGAACTAAATGGAGCGCAAATCGTTAACTTTGCATAGGGTAATACAAATAGTGTTATGAATGTAGTTGAAAAGCGGGATTTTATTCACAGCCACCTGCACCTTGCTGATGAAGTTCTAATCAACGAGTTTTACGAAATGCTTCGTAAGGAGGAGGTTTTAAAAGCAAAGCTGGAGGATAGGGCAAAACGGTCAGAGGACGATATTCGTAAGGGTAAGTTACTTTCCCGCGCCGAGGTGGAGGAGCAAACCAAAAATATTGGCCGGTGATGAAGCTTGTTTATACCGAACAGGCAGTTAATAGTCTTCAATAGGTGCTGGAATTTCTTTCAGCCGTGCAGCATATTCCTGATGAGAAAATTCTTGAGATTCGGAACCAAATACTTGACGCTGTGGATGCTTTGCTAGAGCATCCATCAATAGGACAGGAGGAACCATTCTTGGTGAATCTCGGTTGGCACTATAGGCGCTTGGTGGAGGGACATTACAAAATAATTTACCGTATAGAGGACGAGTACATTTACATTACCGATATTTTCGATTCATGTCAAGACCCTGATAAAATGAAAGGGTAGTGCGGTTGACCTCCAATCCCACAAAACCGTTAAAACGGTTTCCCAAATCCAACCTTTACAAATAACCCACGGTTGAAACCGTGGGCTATGGTATTCTATGAAAATGGTGAAAAATATCGGGCAGGGAACTTCCGTTACCTCTCTAACCACACCTTAAAATCGCCAACCCGTTCGCGGCTCACCACGGCATTGTCGTCGGCTAGGGTGCCGGCCTTTACCTTGAGGCGGCTACCGGAGTATACAACCACATCGGTTATGGTTGCCTTGCTTACTAGCACCTTGCGCGAGATGCGGAAAAACTTCTCGGGGTCAACCAGCTGCTCCAGCTGGTCGAGCGAGTAGTCGAGCGCGTAGCTGCGGCCGTTGAGGTTTACCAAAAAGGTGTCCTTGGCTTCGCTGTAAAAGTGGGTAACCTCAGCAATGTCAATGGGGCGCAGATGCTCGCCCACCTTTATCAGGAACCGAGTTTTGAAGTTGGATGTAATCATCTTCATGGCCTGGGCAATGGCCATGGGCGAAAGGTTGGCTTCCGGCTCACTCTCCGCCTTGCCTTTGAGCATCTTCTCAATGGCCCCGTGCAGCTCCTCCTCGTCGATGGGCTTTAGCAGGTAGTCGATGCTGTTGTGTTTAAAGGCCCGTATGGCATACTCGTTGAAAGCCGTGGTGAAAATCACCGGCGTGGTGATGTGGCACGTCTCAAATATCTCAAAGCTGAGACCGTCGCCCAGCTGTATGTCGGCAAAAATGAGGTCGGGCTTTTCGTTGCAGGAGCACCACTTTATGGCCGACTCCACGCTGCGTAGCGTTGCCATCAGCTCCATGGTGGGCAGCTCCTTGCGCAGCATCTTCTCCAGCCTGCGCGAGGCGAGCACTTCATCTTCAAGAATTACGACCTTCATGGCTTTTTCCATTGCATTATACGTTGCGATTGCTTATGGTTGGGGTTCAATAAGGGGTATGCGTACCACAAATTTACCCTCTTCCGGACCATAGCTCATGGGCTTGCTGGTTAGGAATTCGTAGCGTGTTTTGATGTTGCTTAGACCAATGCCATTCTCTGCATCCATGCTTCTACGAGGCGAAAGGGTGTTGGACACAACGAGGTAGCCATCCTGCTCCTCAATGTTGATGGAAAGCGGTTTTTCTTCGGAAATGGTGTTGTGCTTAATGGCATTCTCCACCAGCATTTGCAGGCTCATGGGTGGAATCTCCCAACTGGCATGGTTTACGCGGATGGTTACGCTAAAGTTTTGCCCATAGCGGTGCTGCTGCATAAAAATGTAGGAGTTCAATAGGTCCAGCTCCTCCTGAAGGGTAACCATTTCGTTGTTGCGCTGCTCCAGCACGTAGCGGTATACGTCCGACAGCTTCTTAATAAACTGTACTGCCTCCTTGGGGCTTTGCTCCACCAGTGAGGTGAGCGTGTTTAGGCTGTTGAAGAGAAAGTGCGGATTCACTTGGTTCTTTAGCATCTGGTGGTGGAATTGCTCGCTCTCTGCCTTATACCGAGCCTCGCGTGTAAGGGCTTCGCGCCAGTTTTTAAAAAATGCCTTGCTGTAAAAAAGGGAGGTGATAAAGAGACTCACCAGAATGGTGATTAATCCGGTGGATAACATTTGATGGTAAAGTTGTAAACCCTCCATGTGGAGAAAATACTTAAAGAAGATTAGGTCACAGAGGTTTATCCAAATAATGGTAAAGAGGGAGGAGGTTATAATATCCCACACAAAGGTTTTGGTGGGTTGCTCCCGCCATCCAAATCGCATGGCCACATGGTAGCCCAGCAGCTGATTCCCTTTCCAAACGCCACCGCCTATGAGCATACCATAAAGGGAACTATATAGGAAACTTTCAAGGTGTTTCCATATTTGGAAATCTATGTATATGGCAGAAATTAATCCTCCAATTGCGGCGCAAATGAGTAAGTCGCGAAGGTGGCCTAGTATGGTTTTGTATGTGGTAGCCATTGTTGTTTTTGTTTTTAAAGGTAGATAAAAAATGAAGTCGGAGCGCAGCGAAGATCCGGCTAATGACGGATTAGAGAAGTTAAAGGAGTCAAAGAAGTTAGAGAAAAAAATAGGGATTTAGGCGGTAGGCTATAGGGTGTAGGTAAGCAGCAGCAAAAACTTCGGTCTTCCGACTATTTTGTAACTTAGTATCCACAGAGTTTCACTGTGTTTTCACGGAGTTGCACGGAGTAAGAAAGATTTTTTCATTGTCCAATTGACATATTGCCGCATTGGTACATTTTCTTCGGACTCCCGATTTCGGTCTATTTTGTAACTCGTCACTTTCTGAAGGAAAACCCCAAGCCTCCCCCAAATAGGGAGAGGCTTATGGTTTTGCTAACTTTTTGTGCTACAAACGGCCACCATTTTATCTGCGGCCCTTTTTCCCCACGAAGGGTCAATCCCTTTTTTCTCTGCTTGAGGCTGCTGGTTGAAAAGCTGCTGTGCTTTTTGGTAGAATGGTAGTGCTTTTTCTGCTCCACCTCCAAACATGGCAGGGGTGTAGTAAATGTTTTGCCCCTTCAAATATTGAGCCCGAGGATTGTTCTGATTTAGCGTAAGGGCCTTTTCAATGGCTTCTCCGGCCAGCTGTGAGTATTTCATGCCGCGGGCAAAACTAACTTGGATGCGTGCCTGGTAAAGCATTCCTTGAATAACGTAGAGTTCGCTGTTGTTTTCTGATATTTTCATGGCTTCATCAAGTGTTGCTTGCCCCTGATCGAGAATGGGATCAATCCGCTCCTTATCTTTTTCCATGAAGGCAGCAATGGTGCGGCAGTAGGCCGAGTAGTAGAACGGTAACCATTGTGTTTTTTCGCTAATGGCGATACGGTCGAAGTAGGAGGCAGCGTCGAGGAAATCCTGCTGGCTCTTTACGCTGTCGATCATGGTTAGGCCATTTTGCATGGCACCAACATACTGCTGCGATTGGCCGTTGGCAGTGAGCGCAAGGCTCAAAAATAGCACTGAGGCGAGAATCATGTTTTTCATAGTTGTAACTGTTTGTTGGGTTTATAATCTGTTTTCTGAAAGTATTTACTGTTTTTTGAGGTCGATGAACATGCCGATGAAGGCAAACTGTTTAGTGTCGGGACCAACTGCCATGTGTGGGTAAACCCCTTGACTGTTGGGTGCATTGTAGTAGCGGTAGGTATACACTTGGCTTCTATTTAGTAGGTTAGAAACCGATGCGTAGATTACTGTAAACCGTCCCCAGAGGTTGGTGAGGTAGGTAACGCTGAGGCTCAGGTCGGAGTAGTCGGGTGCCTTTGCTGCCATAAACTGGTTGGCGTTTGGGTCGTTGTATGGCCTGCCCGAGTTCCAGCTGTAGGTCATGCCCACCTGTGTTCTGAGAGATGCAATATAGTACTTGGCGTTTATCGAAAGGTTGTGCTTGGCAATAAAGTTTGGGGTAACCTCCTCGGGATAATCCTTGTAGAGGCGTCTCGAATCTATAATGGAGTAGGATACCCAGTAGTCGAGATTCTTCACGCTCTTTTGGTCGCGCCAGAATAGGTCGATGCCGTGTGCATAGCCATGCCCATTGTTGTTGTAGAGCGTCGGGTCGGTAAAATCGGTGCCGAAGCGCACCATACTGCCGTAGTCCTTCTGGTAGGCCTCTATACGAAGGGTTCTATCGTTTTTCATGATTTGGTAACCCAGAATGTAGTGGGTAGCGTGCTCGTAGTTTAGGTTGCGGTTAAAGCGCAGGTAGCTCTCCTCTGGCTGCTGGTAGAATCTTCCCACCGAGGCCGATATTTGGCTAAAGGTGTTCAGCTGCCATGCAACCGACAGCCGGGGAGCAGCGTCCCACTTTTGGGCAGGCTGCCAGTATTCCACCCTTTCGCCAAGGCTTACAGCCATCTTTTTAAGCATTATCCATTCCGCTTCAGCAAATGAGGCAAACAGCTGGCTGGTGTAGGTTCCGTGGTAGTTTTCGGCAGTGCTTAAGTTCTGGTAGTTTTGCACATAGCTGTTGGCAATCATTTCCGATCCAGCCGAGATGTTGAAGCTGGCATTGATCTTCTTTTTCACAACCAGCTTGGTGTCCATTTCTCGAGAGGTCTCCTTCACCCGTTCGTATCCGGGTTCAATGTTGTTGAGGTTGGAGGAGATGGAAACGCCGGGCTTTATCATCCATCCAGCACCCAAATCGTGGGAGTAGGCTACATTAACGTATGCGTCTTGGTTGGTGAGCTTAATGGGCGTGGCAACACCCTCCTGAAGCATATCGGGATAGAGCAGCTTCAGCGAGGAGGAGGAGACGGTGGTGAGCACCTTTAGCAGCCCTTTGGTGGAGACATTTTTGCGCATTACTACGGTGCCACCAAAATCCTCGGGTGCTTTGTCCCACGTCATCTTATGGTTTGTAAGACGGAAGTATGGGTCGAGGTTGGTGTAGTCGAGGCTAACGCTCACCGAGCCATTCTTGAACTGGCGAGTATCGGATACTCCCATGCCGATCGTCATTAATGAAATTCCGGTTTGTTGGTAGCTTGTTTTGCCGCTCGTTTCCAGAATTAGCGCCGACGATAGCGCACCACCATACTCGGCGGAGTAGCCACCACGGCTAAAAAGGGTTCCGGAGAAGAGCCAGGGGGTGAACCGTCCGCGTGAGGGAAGATCGGGGGTGGAGGAGTTGTAGGGTTTCTTTACGGCAAGCCCATCAATAAAGGTTTTGGTTTCGTATCCATCGCCCCCTCTAACAAACAGGCGGCCATCTTCACCAACCTGCGTAACCCCTGGTAGCGTTTTTACGCCACCATAGAGGTCACCAACGGCACCGGCTGTGGTCATTATATCGAGGGGTTTTAGGGTAACGCCTTTTTTCTTGTCGCTTGCCTGAAATGCACCGGCGGTGATGGTGATGTCATCGAGCGTTTTTCCTGCCTCCTCCAGCTGCAAAGTTACATTGCGCTCGCTTGGCTTTAACAACCTTGATAGACTCTTGTAACCAATATAGCTTGCTTCAAGCACTATGGAGTCGCGCTTTGTGGTCTTAAACTTAAAAGCTCCGGAGGTATCGGTGGAGGCGCCATCGTAGGTGCCCTTAACAATTACGTTGGCCCCAATGAGTGGATATCCTGCCTTGTCGGTTATTTTACCGTTAAGGGTAACCTGTGCCGTCAGGACCAGCTGGGTAAAAAGGGCAACGGATAGGAGTAAATATCTTTTCATGGCTTCAGCTTTTCTAGGTTGTGGACTGGTTCTTTAACTGAGTTCCAATCCTGCTCTATTAACTGAAGCAAAGATGAGGTGCAATAGCTCCTTTTAAAAGTAAAAGGGGATGAGCTGCGGAATGAGGGGGACGAGTTGTAAAAAAAAGGAGGCTTTCGGCGAAGGTGAACTTTCCAAGCCTAAAATCGAATTAACACCCAACTGAAGGGTTCTTTCTACCGACAGCCTCGTAGAGGCCAAACGTTGGCAGAAAAACCATCCTTTCTCAACCATTACTAAAAGGTTAAATTCCTACGGAGTACGGGTAACATGGTGGCATAATCTTTTTAACAATACTCTATCGTCTACGGCGAAGGTGAATATTTCAATGGGAGGAGCAAATTGACATCTATCTAGTGCATGCCGTTCGGCGATGCAGGAATAAAGTATTACAGTAGAACATTGCAATAGTTGATTTTGGGTTTACTATTGGGAATCAATAAATACTTGCCGGACGATAATGATTTTTTAAAATTTAACTGAAACAACTTTGACTTATATTTATTCTTTCTTAAATTAGCAACCATATTGTAAATGCTTACTAAAACCTGAGACATGAAAGGTTTATTCACTAGAAGTGCAAGTAAAAGAAAACCCTTCAGATTAAAGTTTGAAGATTTAAATTATCAAATTACACCTGAAGACAAGTTGATTTTGAGTAGGCTTGAGGAAACTTTTGACGCATTGATAATCAAACTCGAAGAATTTGCATATTCTGGAAATAGTAGAATACAGATTCATCTTAGAAATGAAAAGGTTATAGATTTAGCACGAGCTGAATTATTGTTACTTACAGTTAGATATTTTGATCCGGTAGCAGCGAAAGCGAATTTTAGTAGAGATGCTGGAATATTTTTTACTAGCAATTTAGCAGAGTACATTTTAAGTCTTAGAATAAAATTTCCCCAAGGTTGGTTTAAGGATTTTCAATCATTTTACAGAGCAAGATTTAATGATTACGTGCAATTTTGGAATAATTTCAACTCAAAAGATCCAGAAATAGTCAAAAATAGTTTATTCTGGCTTGAATCAATAATATCTTTAAGGCTTTTTGGTGAGATTAAAATCAATGAAATTGAAGGCATTTACTATCCTGATTTTGATGCATTGAATCAGGCTGTTTTCATGGTTTTTTTTCTTGAGGCTTTAATTCAATTTAAGATAAACTTAAGCGCTTGTTTTGACTAGAGTTAATCAATATTCCTCTTTTCAATTTTTGCAATAATAGGCGTCCGGGTGGAAATCTGAATAATTTATATATTCCTTCTAATTATTCAACATTGCCTGTCGGCAAGGCAGGAATACAGTATTGCAGTAAAACAGTGCAATAGTTGATTTTTGGTTCCCTGTCGGGGATCAACAAACATTTACCGGAGAACAATGCATTTTAAACTAAGTAGAGACGCAAAATTTTGCGTCTCTACCAACAAATAATACGATGCAATTAATTCTTCATTTAACTCCATCTAACTTCATTATAACTTCTTTTAACTTCCTGATATTATTTCTTCAGGGCTGTTTCAAGTCTTTAACCACAATTAAAAAATGGTTTTAAAGAAATCCATCATATCCTGCCACGATTGCTCGTCGGCCACCTTGTTATATTTAATGGGCATGTTAAACTTCTTGCCTACCTCGGTTGATGCCGGGTTTGTGAAGGCGTGGGTTGCACCGGGATACACCTTGAATGTGTAGGTTGCGTCAGCCTCATCGAGGTTTTTCTTGAAACTATCAATATCGGCTTGGGTAACAAACTTATCGGCACCACCGTGGCATACCAGGATTTTTGCTTTAACCTCGCCCTTTTTTGCCATTACGCCTCCGGACAAACCGCCGTGAAAGCTTACTACTCCCTTAAAGTCCATGCCCTCTTTGGCGGCATTGAGCACCATGGAACCACCAAAGCAGTAACCAATGGCAGCCAGCTTTGTGGGGTCAGCTTCTGGAAAGCTTAGAAGTTCCTTCACGGCTGCCTCAATCCGAACGTTTGCCAGCTGAGGGTCTTTATATAGCGCACCGGCCAGCTGCTGTGCTTCTTGAGGTGTTGTTGCAATTTTTCCATCACCGTACATATCCACTGCCATAGCAATGTAGCCAAGCTGGGCAAGCATACGAACCCGCATGCGGGAGTAGTCGTTATTTCCCCACCATTCCGGCACCACCAAAATGGCTGGCCGTTTTCCTTCAAATACAGGACTATAGGCAACAAAGCCTTTCATGGTTACCCCATTGGCTGTGTAGTTAACTTCTTGTTCTATCAATCCTGGTATCATGGAGTTTGAATTTGCTTTTGAACTCATCGCAAAGGTGATGCTGATTATAATAAGGAACACAAAAAATTTTCTGCTCTGTTTCATAAGACGGTATGATTTAGTTGGTTATTGGCTATAAACAGCTTTGGAGGGTTATTTGTTTTTCAATCTTAAAATTGGTTTAACTTTTTGTATCTATAGGTTTTAAGTTCTTGGCAGGTTTTCCTTTTGAAAAGTTGCGCCAACAATTATGGTGTTAGGTCTTGAAATGTATTGCAATTTGCGATACATTTGATAATTGTGTATTGCAATTGTTCATAAGGAGAATGGATTGAAAATAGTGTGACTGGCCTTGCTAATTGTGTTTTGAACTATTAATCTTCAAAAATTTATCAACAATGAAAATAACTAAACCTAACCTCGGCACCTTTGGGCGCATTCTTTTTGCTCTTCCTTTTGGAATTCTTGGCTTGAACCACTTCCTGATGACCAATTTTTATGCAGGAATAATGACCTCCTTTATTCCCGGTGGTGGATTTACCATTCTTTTCACCGGATTTTTGCTTATAGTTGCCAGTATTGCCATAATGGTGAAACGGTTTGTAACGCTATCGTGTCTTGTACTTGCAGCATTGCTGTTTTTGTTTATCGTTACCATCCATATACCGCAACTCTTTGATCCTAAATTTAGCGACAACCTGCAGCATACAATGGTAATTATGCAGCTTTTCACGGATATGGCACTGATGGGTGGAGCGTTAATGATTGCCCACATCTATAAACCTGAAAAGGGAGAGATCTAGCCATTTCAGTAAGGTAATTTTCCTGCATTCTATTATTAAAACAATAAGGGGTTGGCGTTAATCTACTTTAGGTTACTCCAATCCTTTTTATTTTATGGCAATCCAACCTAGTGATTTAATGGGTTAGGCAAGAGTTGTCCCCTAGCCGTTTTCATTTAATTGTTGGTAAACGTAAACATCGGGTGCAATGCTCTGTTTCTGGAGATGGCGCTCAAATGTGCATATTTTATGAGGTTCAAAAATTAATATCGATCACATTATTACTGTAACACGCACCATTAAAGCATGTTGCACAAAGGAGGTCCACAAGTAGAATTAGCTATTTTTAAGCATGGAAAGTCAAGTAAAAACCGATAGACCTGTAGGTCGAATTGCTAGAAGCATAAAAAACGTTTTTTCGCTGCTCAAGGTGATAGTGATTGCGAGCCTTGTGTTTACAACATTCACCGGATATGTGCTAGCCGATGGACCACTAAATGCCGGCTGTGTTATTACCCTTGTGGGTGTTTTCCTATTGGGTGCCGGGGCGGCAGTGTTCAACCAAGCATACGAACGAAAAACCGATGCGCTAATGCCACGAACAGCCAAACGGCTCATGGCATCCGGTCGCGTTTCGCTTCAAACGGGTTTGATTGTTGGCACCCTGCATGTTGCCGCTGGACTTGCAATTCTCTACTTTCACGATGGTTGGTTTGTTGCGGCCCTTGGCCTCTTCAACCTAGTTTGGTATAATCTGGTTTACACTCCGCTGAAGAGGGTTAGTTCGTGGGCGCTAATTGCCGGAACGGTTGCAGGAGTTATTCCGTTGCTTATGGGCTTTTCGGCTGCAGGGGAAAGCCTGCTTAGCAATACTGTAATATTTGTAGCCTTTTTTATGGTGATATGGCAAATTCCGCACTTCCTTATTCTGCTGGTGAAGTATGGCAAGGAGTATGAGCAGGCCGGACTCGCCTCCATCACTGCATTTTTGCACGAGGAGCAGATTCTTAGGCTCGCTTACCTTTGGGTGGTTGCTACCGCGGCGTCAACGCTGTTTATTCCGCTCCTTGTTCCACTGCACCATCGCTCAACCAGCTATGCCATACTGGCCATTGTGGTTGTGGTTTTAGTTTCTATCGCCATCGATGTGTACCAAAAGGAGGGTAAGCGTAACATCTTTAGGCTATTTATGCTTACCAACCTAATGCAAACTGGCTTTATGCTTTGCCTCGTTGTCGACAGCCTGCTTTAGTGTTGAGTTGGGTTCACCAATCCAACGGATTTTCGAGGAGAACAACTGGTGAACTATTGGGATGAGCGGTCATTATAGCTTGAATTCATACCCCTCCTAGTTTTGTTCTATTCGGACTCCAGCATCTTGAGGTGACAAATGGCCGGCTCATCGCCAACTCGGCTGTGGAGGTGGAGGCCATTTCCTTGGCACCACTTGTACGATGAACAGCTGGCACAGAGTCCAACCTTCGTCCAGCTTTTATCGCGCATTGCCTGAAATTTGTTTTCCCAAACGTCTACGAAGCTATCGTAGTAAATATTTCCCTGCACAAAATCATTTCGCATGCTGGTGCATCCAGTAATGGAGCCATCGGCAAGAATGGATGCAACGGTAATGCCCGAGCGGCAGAAGAAAAATCCATCGCGAACCTCATTTTCATATTGACCCAAAAATCCTTCGCAGCCATAACTGGTGGAAATAGTTCCATCCTTTCGCGTATTGGCAATAAATTCCATCAGGATTTTAAACTGAGTGGGGTTGAGAGTAAGATCAGGATTGTCCTTCGCCCTCCCTCTTGGAAAAACCGTTATCAATCGCCACTGCCTTACTCCCAACGAGATGAACTTAGTGCGCAGCGTGGGTAGCTCCTCCAAACTTTTTGCCGTTACGCAGGTAACCACGTCGAAGGCAATATTGGGAGTTGCCGCTAGCAGCTCGATGGCCTTCATAGCGTTAACGTAAGAGCTTTGATGATTTCGGAACCAGTTATGAGTCTCCTCTAAACCATCGAGACTGATGGTGGCCGAGCGAAGGCCAGACTCGATAAGGCTCTGCAGCCTTTTTTGTGTGAGCTGCATGCCATTCGATACAATACCCCAGGGAAAACCTCTGCGGTATAGCTCACGACCCACATCTTCCAAATCGGAACGAACTAGCGGTTCCCCTCCGGTAAATACCACGGTGGTAGTGTTGGGGTTTACGATGGGCACTATCTCATCAATGGCTTTGAGAAATGCAGCAGCAGGCATATCTTTTTGCGTGGAGGAGGTGTGGCAATCGCTTCCGCAATGCAAGCAGCTGAGGTTGCAGCGCAGCGTGCACTCCCACATAATGTAGTTGAGCTTATGCTCCCGGGTAATGTTTTGAGTATAGCGACGGAATAGGTTAAGCGCTAAGCGCTTTTTTAATCCGATGGAACCGGCATGGCTCATTTGTTAGTTGGCTCAAGCGAAACGTTAACCGAAAGAGTCTCCTCACCCTTATACCAGCTGCCATCTCCATTGGTATAGTTAACGCCGGGAAAGGTAACCGTGGTATCCTTTTCGGCATAGGAGCCGTTGGCTATTCCGTCAATATCACTAATCTTTACAAGATAGGAGTGGGTGATAGGAAAGTCGGTTACTTTTAGACTGAAAGTTCCATTACTGTTGGTGAGCGCTGTGTCCCTTTCCATTATTAGCTGGATGTTCCCAATGGGATTTCCTGTTAGGGCACTCTTTATGCTACCGTTGAGTAAGAAGTCGGCATGGGGGCTACCATACTCTACAGGACTATCGCTCGCCTTATGGCAGGCTGTGCTAAATCCGAGCAGGGCAAGCAACAGCGCAATCACCTTGCTCTGGTGATGGCGAAATGCTTTTCCAATTTGAACAATGGTTGCTTTCATGGTTATAGGATGATGAATTCACCTGAAATTTAAGCAATTATTGTGCCGATTATTTAAAATCTTCTAATTCCATTCTTTCCATTATTTCATCGGCCCCCTGCTCGCTAAAAAGATCGGTGGCGTTGATTTTGGAGAAATCGTCAAGTTCAACAAGAAAAATAACTGCATTTTTTAATGCTGAAACCGATGGTTGAAAGATTGATCCATTTTCGTCTGCAACAAAAACCAGCGAAGTCCTCTCCGTTTTGAAGCTTTTAAGTGGAGTATCTTCTTCTAGGTCGCCCTCATCTGGCTTCAAACTTAAATCTTCGGTTATTTCGAAGTAACAGTCATCTTCTGTTTGGTAGATGCGTGCAGAAACAATTTCCACCCTCAGCTGGGTTGGATAAATTCTCTTGAGCTCGGGCAACAGCTGCACGGCTTGGAACTTCTCGCCCAGCTCATTTACCCCTTCTACTAAACCGGCAGTTAAAGCCAGGAGTAATTGTTCGGATGTTTCCTCCATAGGTCGTTTATCGTATTAATTTACTGAGCAAGATTTAACTTTTGGAATCGTTGGTGGCCTTCTGCATTATCGTATTCCATTTTAGGAAGGAGGTGACGGTACTCCTTGTATTTTGGTTCTTCTCTCAGCTTATTCACCACCTGAACAAGCCTGCTTTGGATGGTTTCGGTATTATGGTAAACATTGCGGCTGAAGGCTTCTCTTTCTTGTTCAAAAGGAGTGTAGTGCTCGAATTTGTCCCAATCAATTTTAGGTGCTGTAAAAAGTTCAACCTGTAAATGGAGCATCTCAAAGAGCTCCTTTGTCTCCACGCTATTTACTTCATGTTTAAGAATCTGGTGGTAGATGTCCTCGGGTAGCGCATAGGACCAATTTTTATCCCTGTTTTGAAACCGCCCGTAGTATATAAATTGTCGGTTCATGTTGTGGATAAATATTTTCTCAAGAATCAGCGTGTCTAGAGAAATAGTTCGTCCAGAGCCGAACGCCTGTTTTATCTTGAGCAGGGTATTTACTGTTTTGCTCGAGTAATGTTTCAGCAACATTTGTTTGGTGGTATCGCTAAAGAATACTTTATGAACCCGGGCATCGCTAAATTCGTTGTCAATAAAATCTATATACTGCTTGTTACGTTGGTAGTAGTATTTATTTAATACGCTTCGGTCTGCGGTGGTTGTTTTATAAAGGTAAAGCGCTACAAGGCAGTAAAAAAGTGTAGCAAATGCCATCCAGTATCGTATTCTGAAAATTAACCGTATGGTATTCCAGTGGATAAGGAATATGTAGATGGGTATTAGCACCAGCAAAAGCCAGTAGCCATGTAAAATATCAATCTCATTGTTGTAGCCAAATGTGCCATACACTAAAATGGGAAGAAGTGAGCCAAATCGTGAAACCAACATGATGGCTACAAAGGTTATTAGCCAAGCATTGGAAATGGTGAAGGTTTTGAGGTAATGCTTTTTTACCCTCCGGTTACCGCCCTGGAGCCAATAAATTATGGTGAATCCAAACCCTAAGCTGGTTGAAAGTGTGGCGAAAAACAGGTCGTAGAGCCGGAATTCTTTTTCTGTAAGAATAAAGGGGTCTCGGAAAAAGGTAATAAACCGTGCACCCTCTCTGGCATAATTAAAAAAGTAACTGAGCACGAAGGCCGCTGCAACACCCACTACAATGCCGGTCCAAAACTGTTTCTTGCCTAGGACGCTAACCGAAATCTCGGGTTTAAGAAATCCTTTCTTTAACATTTGTATGGCTGGTTATTAGTGTTTTCATGTAACACTAACATAAATATACAAACGTTTTTTTAATTGCAACAGGGGAATGGGACAATTGTCCAATGTGTGGATAAGAATGAGGGGGATATGGAGTGACGTTGACTATCCAATTATTAATGTTCGAATAATATATTACTCAGTGTGTTTTAAAACAAAACATAAATATGATTTAAATTGAAACATTTCATATTTTTGTAGCGTTAATTGTGAAAACAGAAGCCATGAGTAGTAATCTATCCCAAAAACAAATTGGCCAACGGATTGCAGCATCTCGCAAAATGAAGGGGCTATCTCAAGCTGATTTGGCGAAAAGTGTTGGATTGTCTCGCCCTTCTTTGGCTCAAATAGAGATGGGCAATAGGAGCGTTGATATTTTTGAACTTCAAAAATTATCATTGATTCTTGGATTTTCCCTCGACGATTTTATGGCAAAGGATTTTTCTGCTATTAATACCTTAGAAGCTGTAGTTGAAGAACCAGCCAAAGAGAAAGTGCGTATTTCGGTCCCCAAATTACAGGTTCAAAAGTTTAAGAATGTGCTTCTCTATATTCTTGAACGTTGTGCCGGAAAGCCAAATGTTGGAGAGACCGTTCTTTATAAGCTGCTCTATTTTTCTGATTTTAATTACTATGAGCGGTATGAGGAGCAATTAACCGGAGCACAATACCGAAAGTTACCCTATGGTCCTGTCCCTCAAAAGTTGGATGCAATTATCAACCAAATGTTGGAGAATGGGCAACTCCAGCGGGTTAAAACTGATTATAATGGCTATTCTCAAACACGGTATTTGCCCAGAGTGAAAGCAAACTTAACGGAGTTAATGGCGAGTGAAAAGGAGATAATCGATAGAGTTATTGAGCAAATGAGCGATTGGTCTGCCACAGCCATAAGTAACTATTCACATCACGATATGCCTTGGCTGGCAACTAAAGAGGGGGAGGAGATTAATTATGAATTAGCGTTTTATAGGGAAGCCCCATTTTCGGTGCGTAACTATGGTGACGAAATGGAACAGCCATGACATTTGATGAGCTGCCCGAATTTAAAAAAGACTTAAAGAGTCTTTTGAAAAGGTTTAGGACGCTGGACGAAGATCTAGCTGTGGTCAAGCAGGTTTTGGAGGTTATGCCCAACGAAAGACCAACGTTTAGCTTCCGTATTGATAATTTGGGCATTGAAACTTGCATTATAAAGGTAAAAAAGATTGCCTGTAAGGCGCTAAAGGGACGTGGCGTAAACTCAGGCTTGCGATTGGTTTATGCACACTTCCCGTTGGAGCAAAGAGTTGTTTTTGTGGAGCTATACCATAAAAGCGACAAGGAGAATGAAGATCGGCAAAGAATTCTTGAAAACTTTAAATAGCAGGATTTACCCTGCGAATGGTTAACCGTAAGCTCTCCCTTGTTCACAACCTACTCTTTCTTTTCTCCGTTTTGAGGCTTTGGCGTCAGGTGCTCAAGCGCAGCCTCGAGGGCAATTCTTGTTCTGTCTTGACTGCCGTAAGTTTTGCTGGCAATTTGGGTAATGGTAGTCCAGCTAATGTCGGGGTTGCTCTTTTGGGCGCCAAGCTTGAACACCGCGTAAACGGGTGGCTCCGTAAATCCGAAATCCTTGTATAGCATGGTTGCCCATACCTCCGCCATTTTTTTTGCCCTTGTGAGTTGAGCCTGATCGAACAGCTCGGTAAACTTGGCTTCGCACACAAGCAGTAGGTTATCGACAGTAATAACCAAGTTGGGCTTGGCGTTAAACATGCCCTGCATTGCGCCATATACCTTTATTTCGCCAGCATTTAAAGGGATATTTGCCGAAGTTGCTTTTTGCTTAATCTGCTTGGGGTGAGTAAGCTTAGGATTTTTTAATGTTTCGGGAAGTTCGGAGTAAAGGCGACATTCACTCACCCCCTCTTGCTTCATAATTATCCGGGTGAGGTTATCCAAAAATGAGATTTTCTCGGCCCTTTTGCTTTGGTATGCGTCTCTTATAATGGAGGGTTCTAAATAAATGGCAATATTTTCATACTTAAGCTTAGCCATGGTGGCTTTGCCGTTAGCAAATGTTAAAGAACTTTTGGATAGCACGCTCATGAGTTGTCCAAATGGGCTTGTGGCTTTCTCCTCGAGACGTTCGTGTAGCAGGCGGAATAGGTGTGCACTTATTGCCCGCTCCTCGCGGTTGTAGGTATCGAATTTTATCATATCGTTTTCCTTGTTTTAGCGTTGAGTGATTTACCAATTCTCGGGTTAGCCTGCATTGGCAATAGGAAAGGCCTCCCTTTTATGGTCAAAATTTTTGTAAAGGTAAGCAAAGGAAGCAGCTTTGCAACTTGGCTACTCTAAAGCATTGGAGAATAGCATGGTTGCTTTTATTTGCGAATTCTAATTTGGTGTTGGAAAGTGTTTTTGTGGGGCGGCTATTTGAATTTAGTAGGTGACAAAAAATACTTAGCGGATGAAAGAAAATGTTTAGCGGAAGGCAGAAAATACCTAGCTGGTGGCAGAAAATGCTTTGCACAAGGCTATTTGAAGGTTAGAGGAGGCAATTTGATAATTGCGGGTGGCTATTTGAATCTTGAATATGGTTATTTGATGGAGGTAGACGGTCTATTCAATAAACTGTGTGAAGTAAGGGAGTTCGCTTAGCAACAGAACCATTTTCAACCAATTTCTACACTTGGGAAAAATGTCTATTGTTTCTTGTCCTGAGTTCTGACATGCCTGTTTTGCTTTATCAACAACATTTAAAAAATTTCCCCATTTGATATATTCTAAAACTGTAAACAATTCTCTCGCACTTCCATACTCTTTTCCAATGCATTGGTCTGCTTTTACTAAAGTAAAGTCTTTTTAGAGATTGTCAAGAAAAGCTTTTTTTAAGACCCCGGCCGCGCCGGATGTGGGTGCAGCGAAAACAATGTTATAACAAGTAATAACATTGTTTCGTATATTTGCAAAAAACAAGCTGCATGGAAACAACAATCATAAAAATTGGAAACTCCCAGGGGGTAATCATTCCCAAGCGAATGCTGGACAGGCTGGGCCCCGGTAAGAAGATGGAGATACAGGTTAAGTACGGGGGACTTTTCCTTGCTCCCATCCAGGATACGCCCCGGAAGGGGTGGGCGGAGGCATTTGCCAAGGCCGTCAAGGAGCATGCGCCTGAGGGGGACTACTTCGAGGGCGTGGAGAACGCGTTTGACGGGGAGGAATGGACGTGGTAGCGGTAAGTCGCTTTGAGGTTTGGCTGGTGGGGCTTAACCCAACCGTGGGCTCCGAGATTAGCAAGAGCCGCCCGTGTCTGGTTGTCTCCCCAAACGAAGCGAACAAGTATCTGAGCACCGTGACCGTTGTGCCGCTCACGAGTACCCTGCGGAGCTATCCAACCCGCGTTAGCTGCAGTTTTGAGGAGAAGTCAGGCCAGTTGGCCATAGACCAAATACGCTGCGTTGATAAGGCTCGGCTTACTAAAAAGTTGGGTGTGATGGACGAGGAGACCTGCCAGCTGCTCTGCAGCACCATCGCCGAAACCTTCAGGTACTAGTCGCTGGTGTAGTGTTCTTCTTTATGCGTGGTTCCTGCCTCTAGAATCCAGCAATTACACCTTGCGTTTATCGTTAGGGATCAATAAACATTAGCTCAAGTGCAGTGCAGCCGGATTAACCAGATTTAACACTTTAAAAAATTACTTTTTTTCTCCTCGTTTCGCCTTGTTTAACGCAATTTGAATGGCATCGGTAAAGAGGTTGTGCGACCATGTTGCACCCGAAATGGCGTCGACTTCGCTGAGCCGGTATTTTTCTCTAAACTTTTTGGTGTAGGCTAAAATGCCCTTGTAGTCGTTGCGGCACTGCTGAATGTAGCGGTCGTTGCCAGCAAAGTGCTTTTCATACTTTTCGTCGAAGGTCTCGACGTTATTCTTATCCACAATTTTAAAGTTGAGTTGGGTAATTCTTTCATTTACTATGGTAATGGTGGCCACGCCCCAGTAGTTTTCGTCGGTGTAAATGGAGCGGGATTCTCCCGTATAAATGCCATCAGTTGGGAATGTTTTTTGGGAATTATTTTGTCCTGAAACATAAGCTGCAATGAGCAGAATGGCGAGCAAAAAAATCTTTTTCATGTGTTAAGCAATTAGTGTTTAGCTATTGCTATGATACGTGAGTGAATGTTTCCCCCATGCTTTTTTCGAATAAATGATCACCTTATTCCGGCCTTTCCAGCTTAAACCGGATGCGGAGCACACCATCGGCGTAGTCGGAGGAGAGGATGCGCAGCTGCCCTATCTCGGAGGTGTTGGCCACGTGTGGCCCAATGCAGGGGCAGGAGTCGTAGCTGCCCACCTTTACAATGCGAATTTCGTCGCCTGCCTCCTCTGGTAGCCGCGAGAGGTTGAAGCGGCGCTGGGCCTCGGCTCGTGGGAGGAACTCCTCGCTAATGGGAATGTTTTCGGCAATAACCTCGTTAACCTTGCCCTCCAGCGCAGCCAGTTCCTGCTCCGTAAGTGGGCGCGTGAAGTGGTAGTCGCACTTGCTCTTCTTGCGCTCCAGATGGTTGCTAAACGAACGGGCAGTGCCAAACATCCGAACCATGGTTTGGTTTAGGATATGCTCGGTCGTATGCATTTGTGGGTCGTAGTTTTTCTCGGACATGGGATTAGGTTTTTAGGAGATTAGGAGATTCGGTTTGCTATTCCTAATTTCTGGTTCCTAGTTTCTGATTTCTTGTTCCAAAGAGGTTCACGGTGTTTTCAAGGAGTTCCATGGAGTAAGAAAGATTCTTTTCGTTGCTATTAGTCTCATTGTCACAATGAACAATTGACACATTTTCTTCGGTCTTCTGACTTTTTAGTAACCCGTCACTCGGTCATCTGTCACTTTTCTGTCACTTGTCACTAATTTTCCATAGAGTTACACGGAGTAAGAAAGATTCTTTTCATTGGCATATTGTCTCATTGTCACCTTCTACTTAAACGACTCCCATTTTTTTGCCAATCCGCCGTAGCCTGTTTCGCGGTAGGCACTTTGTAAATCGCGACCGGTTTCGGCCATGGTTTCCACCACATGGTCGTAGGAAATTTTATGGCCACCATCGGAGAACATGGCGTAGATGGAGCACTGGTATGCTTTTCCGGCGGCAACGGCATTGCGTTCGATGCAGGGAATTTGCACAAATCCTAGCACGGGATCGCAGGTGAGGCCTAGGTTATGCTCAAAACCCATTTCGGCGGCATACTCAATTTGGCGAATGGAACCTCCTAGCATTTGCGTGAGTGCTGCGGCCGCCATGGCGCAGGCGGTGCCAATCTCACCCTGACAGCCAACTTCGGCACCAGAGATGGAGGCGTTGGTTTTTACCACGTTCCCAAACAGTCCGGCGGTTGCCAGTGCTCTTAGTACCTTTGTTTCTGAAACATATTCGTGTGTGGTGGAGGCATAGTATAGCACCGATGGAACCACGCCAGCCGAACCGCACGTAGGTGCAATGGCAATGCGGTTACCTGCCGCATTCTCCTCCGATACCGCAAGGGCGTATGAGAAAAGCAATCCAATGCTCTTTTGCGGGTTGTGGCTGCTGAGCGACTTGGCATAGCTGGAACTGGCTTTACGCTGCAGCTTAATGGGACCGGGGAGTACACCTTCGTTTTCGAGGCCATCCTTTATGGAGGCAAACATCACATCTTTCACCTCCTTGAGATAGTCCCATATCTCGGGACCTTCGTAATGCTCCACATATTCCCAAAACGATTTACCCTCGGTTTTGCACCATTTCATAATGTCGGTCATCTTCGACAGGGGATAAATGTGCTGTTCGTTTACAATGCCGTTGGCATCCTTTAGGTCGCCGCCACCTATGCTATATACCTCCCAACTATCGGTTACCGTGCCGTTGGGTTGTAGCGCTTCAAAAAGCAATCCATTGGGGTGGAGAGGAAGGCTTACCTCGGGTTTCCAAACAACGTCGAGTGTCCGTCCCTCCATGCTTTTTTGTAGAGCAACGTCGGTTTGGTGACCAACTCCAGTGGCTGCAAGACTACCAAACAGGGTTACGCGGAAGCTTTGTGTATCGGCATTCTTGGCTAGGAACAATTCTGCTGCATGACCAGGGCCAATGGTATGGCTGCTGCTTGGACCAAATCCTAACTTAAATATCTCCTTAATTGACTGCATAGCGCTTACTCTCCTTGTTGGTTACTTTTGTTCGGCAAGTTGTCACTTTTTTTGCTGTGAGGGCGTGGTGCCGGTTTACTTCTGTTATTCTTTTTCTGCGCAGGGAGCAGGTTTTTTGAGTATTCCTATGGTATCGGGAAGTACCTTTGAGTTGTCTAGCTTCGGCTTCTCGGAATTTGCTTGGTATTTTACGCAAAGATCGTTTCGTCTACTACAAATAAAGTTGAAGTTGTCGGGAATATCCGAGAGGAGTTCTTGCATTTTGTTATTTAACTCCCGAACAATATCCAGTGGTTTATCGGAAACCGATCTGTTGGAGAAATCGTAGAGGTCGTCGATATCGCGTTTGGCGAGCTGTAGCCTATTTTCCAATAGGGCAATGCTTGGCGGTACGTTTGAACCGTTGTGATATAGGCTATCGAAATTCTGCTTAATCGTTTGATATTTCTCCAGAAAAAGGTATGACTTTTCAAGAACAACGCGTGATATACTATCCTTGCGAACGAGCTCTTTTTGGCGAAGGAAATCAACATAGGTTGTTCGGAAATGTTTTATGGCCGAGAGAGCGCTATCTCGGCAAAGGTTGCACGATGTTCCAGCAAGAAGTTGCTGCAGATGATCTGGCGCATTGCTGTTGCCGTCGGTGGCTTTGAGCAAGTTAATTTTCTTTACCTCCAGTATGTATTTCTTGGCGTAAATCTCCCTTTCTAGGTGTGATATGGCTGCATACGTTATTCTACCTTCGGTGGAGTTGTTCCAGCTTTCTCCAGAGAATATATCGGCAAAGTGCAGCTTATTCAGCATCTCTTCCTGCTCCTCATATTTGAGGGGGAATCGGCCTGCGTCGGCATTGTTGATGGCAATTACCAGTTCGCGGGCGTTTTTTAAGTTGATATCTTCTTCGAGATAAAGTCCAGCATAGCCTTGCACCCTATTGTATTCTGGTTTAAATACGGTAGCATAGGTGCTGTTTTCCACATTCATGGCATCGTTGTCGCGGTTAATCTTGAGCATGGCCCGATAGCTGGTTACCACCTGCATTAAGCTTGTGCTTGTTCCATTAGAGCCCGATACCTTTACGTTTAACTTATATAGTTCAATGGCATGCTTGAGGTCGTAGAATGCTTTCAGAAAATCGAGAAAGTTTCGCTCCAACTGGTATGTTTCATTGCTGATTAGCCCTTTGGAAAATTCGTTTTCAATACGAAGTCTTCGTTGATCAATGGCTTGTGCAGTAACTTCGTCACCTGATATTTGCTCCATGCGGTAGAGCGACTTGTAGTTTACCACCACAATGAGCGGTGTGTCGTGGTAGGGAATGAACTCTGTAAGTAGCTTGCGCGAAATGGTTGGGTTGTAGGTGGTATCCATAAAATTTTGCAGTGCCTCAGTGTCGAAAATAGGGGCAAGGTTATCGCCTGCGGTTAGCGCGTAGATACGGATGGAGTGCAGCCGGGTATCGAAATTTTTCTGTTCAAATAGCCTTATGGTTGAGCTAAACCGATACTCCTTTTTGCGAGTGGAGGACTCAAGAAACGATCCAAACTCTCCCACTAAAGTAAACACGGCGGTGGTGGGGTTGGTGAGGTTGGCCAAATTTTTGAGTTGGCCAGCCACCAAGTTCAGCACCTCGTCTCGACTGTTGTTGGTGATGGCACGGGCACGAATGGTGGCATCGATAAAGTTGCCTGCCGAGTAGAGAGGCAGGTTATCGATAATGCGCACGTAGTCCAGGTTGTCGCTTACAAATGTCTGATACTTATTTTCCTTATCCTTGTTTATTTGGAAGTTATAAATGGGGTATATGAGGTCGTTTGGACCAAATATTTTTACATCCTTTAACTCGGCAGTGAGTAGTAAAAATTCTAAGTTCTCCTGCGCTGGTTTGGGTTTAAACCAACCGCGCCGTTCCTTGTTGCCATCTATATTGAGGTCGTTAATGAGCTTATTAAAGGTGTGGCCGTTGAAGAGATAGATGTCTGTGGAGAGGTATTGCCACTGATTGCTGAATGGGGTTTTCACCGTATCGCTAAACACCAAGTTGGTTTTAATATCCATCTGGGCAAAGGTGGCAGCATGGCATACCACCCCAATCAACAAAAGGAGTATTCTCCTATACCGAGTATTCATCTATTCCTCTTTTATTCCTTTTTTTGAGCGACCAATGGTTCTTGCTCTTTTAAACTCTCTATTTGGATCGAACAGGTAGCGGAAGGTTACGTGTGTCTTATGGATTTTGGCTCCAATTTGTTCCTGCATGCGCATCATTACCGGATTGAAGTCGCCAATCCAGTTCATTTCTAAAAATGTGTATTGAAATCCTTTTTGCAATGCCACGTTTGCAAAGGACATAATAATGCCACCCTCGATACCCTTACCCTGATACTCCGGAATAACACCAAATATTTGGCCTAAGGCAGTTTTGCACGTTCTTCGGATTTTGAGGAGGAAGAAAAACTTCACTTTTGCCCAAAGATTCATCTTCCCATGCAGGTGCTTAATTACTTTATTAATTTCAGGGATCATTACGTAGAAGCCAATGGGTTCGTTGTTGTGAAAGGCGAAGTAGATAAGCTTGGGATCAATAATGGGCTTAAGTTGCTTCATCAAAGCAGTGGCGTGTGCAGCACTCATTTCAGAAACACCACCATGGCGTGCCCACGCTTTGTTATAAATCGTACGGAAGTCTTCAGCAACTTTTTTGAGCTGGCTTTTTTTGATGTGTCCAAAGTGGTATTCCGGATTTTTTGCTAGCCGCACCGCTTTTTCCTGTAAGCCAGGATGCATTCCATCGAGCGTAATATTTTTTGCGTAGGTATATTGGTTAAAGTAGTTTTTAAACCCATAGGCTTCAAAGAGTTCTTGGTAGTAGGGGAAGTTGTAAGGCATGCCGTAGTTGGCCGGAATAAAGCCTTCAACTAAACATCCCCACCAGCGGTCGCGATCGCCGAAGTTGATGGGACCATCCATGGCTTCCATCCCTTGTTCCTTAAGCCATTCGCGGCATTTATCGAAAAGCATAAAAGCAGCCTCATGGCTGTTTATGCATTCAAAAAAACCCATTCCTCCAGTAGGCTGGTCATTTAGGGTGGCATTTTCTGGATTTACAAAGGCTGCTACTCTTCCTACCACGCTTCCTTCCCGATTGCGCAGAAGCCATCGTGCAACAACGCCTTTGCGCATAAGCTTATTTTTTTTGCGATCGAAAGTTGCTTCAATTTCATTGTCGAGCGGTTGGATCCAATTAGAATCATTCTTGTAAAGGATTACAGGAAGTTGCAAGAACTCCTTAACCTGCTCATCGGTAGTGATTAGCTCTAACTTAAAATTTGTCATTATCCAAAAAAATTATAAGCTAAAAGTAGAAAAAAAGCATTAAAAGGGAAGAAATAACATTAGTAAGAATATCAATAGCGCGCAAAGTTTGATTGTAGCAGATGGAAATAGTTGTCATTTGGATACTTTACGAATAGCTACTTTTGAATGATTGTTATACATTCCTTGGTATTAATCAATTTTTTTGGATCGAATAGGTGATTTGAAAAGGTCTTCAACACAATTAAAACTATGCGTATTTTTAGCTTAGTATTAGTATGTAGGATATCAGGTTTTTGTATTTTGCGCTTACATAGAAAAGTAATTTGAAGCGATTATGAAATGTTTGTTAGGCAGGTTGTTTTTAGTCTTTTTATCTGTTTCAATAGTAAATATTGACGTTGTTGCGCAATCGAGTTCAGAATTAACTGGCAAGAGGTTAACTCTTCCCAACGGATGGAGTCTCACACCTGCTGGAAAAAGTTTGCCACTGGGTGATTTACCGCTTAACATAGCCGTTTCACCAAACCATCGATTGCTGGCAGTTACCAATAATGGGGAGAGTGATCAAATCGTACAGCTTATCGATGCCAAAAAAGGGGTGGTGCTCGATACCATTCTTATGCGGAAGTCGTGGCTTGGACTAGCCTTTTCGTCTAGTAGTCGTGAACTTTATGCCTCGGGAGGGAACGACAATTTTGTGGTGAAGTTTAATATCCAAAATAGCAAACTTGTACCTTCCGACACCATTGTTTTAGGAAAGCCATGGCCAGAAAAGATTTCTGTGGCTGGTATTGCGGTTGACGATGAACATAACCGACTTTACGTGGTGACGAAGGATGACAACTCCCTATATGTTATCAACCTAAAGAATAAGCAAACAGTAAAGAAGTTACCGCTTGGTGGGGAGGGTTATACCTGCCTGCTTTCGCCTGATGCAAAGAAACTCTTTGTTAGCTGCTGGGCATGCCATCGGATACTGGTTTACGATACTAAGATGGAGACTTTCGTCAATAGCATGGCAGTTGGAAGTAATCCCAACGATATGTGCATCGCACCCAATGGCCATTTTTTGTATGTATCTAATGCCAATGACAATTCCGTATCGGTGGTGGATGTGAATAAAAATTTGGTGGTGGAAACACTCAACACCGCCCTTTACCCTGATTCACCGGTGGGTTCTACGGCCAACAGCGTGACTCTCGATAGCAAGAGTAATACGCTATATGTTGCCAATGCCGATAATAACTGCCTAGCTGTGTTTGATGTTTCGAAGCCTGGAACGAGTCGAAGTCTGGGTTTTGTTCCAACAGGTTGGTATCCTACTTGTGTAAGAATCATTGACCAATCAATATTTGTAGCCAATGGTAAGGGTTACTCCTCCTATCCAAACCCGCTTGGTCCAAATCCAGCAAAGCCTTCGGAAGAGGTGGAATACCAAAAAGGGGGAAAGCCTGCAGTTAAGGAGCAGTACATTGCCAGACTTTTACGTGGAAAGTTGAGTATTATTGATATTCCCGATCAAAAACGGCTAGCCATATATTCTCAAGTAGTGTATGCCAACACGCCTTATCATAAGGATGGGGAGTTGAAGGCAGAAGGCTTGGAAGGAAATCCAATCCCTTCGCGCGTTGGTGATGCTTCTCCCATAAAGTATGTGTTTTATGTGATTAAGGAGAATAGAACCTATGACCAGGTGCTTGGCGACATGCCTCAAGGCAATGGCGATACTAGCCTTGTGCTTTTTGGACTAAAAATCACACCAAATCAGCATGCTTTGGCCAACGAGTTTGTGTTACTTGATAATTTCTATGCCGACGGTGAGGTGAGTGCCGATGGGCACAACTGGAGCGATGGCGCATATGCCACCGATTATCTCGAAAAAACATGGCCCACCAGCTACGGCAGTCGAGGTGGTGAATATGACGCAGAGGGACGTAGAGACGTGGCTAACAATAAGGATGGATTTATTTGGGATTTCTGTAAGCGGTATGGTGTTACCTATCGTACCTATGGCGAATTTACCGATAACTATAAGCCAAATATCCCCGTGCTTGTTGGTCATTACTGCACCTATTTTACCAGCTGGGATCAGCATGTCCTTGATACTACTCGCTTTTATCAGTGGAAGCGCGATTTTGATTCCTTGCTTGCATGTGGTTCGCTACCTCGCCTAAATACACTTCGATTTATTAATGATCATACAAGTGGACTGCGAAGGGGAATGCCAACACCATTTGCCAGCGTTGCCGATAACGACTTGGCCGTAGGGTTGTTTGTGGATTATCTCAGCCATAGCCCAATTTGGAATGAATGTGCCATATTTATTGTGGAGGACGATGCTCAAAATGGTCCCGACCATGTGGATGCCCATCGCACCACTGCATATGTGGCTGGTGGCTTTGTTAAACAAGGGTTTGTGGACCACACCGCCTATTCTACCTCCTCAATGTTGCGAACCATTGAGCTTATTCTGGGCCTTCCCCCCATGAGCCAGTACGACGCTGCCGCCACTCCAATGTTCCGCTGTTTTAACAACGTTGCCACCCATCCTCCGTTTATTCAGAGACCAGAAACGGTGGATCTTAATGATCTTAATAAGGTGAATAACAAGTGGTCAAAGTTGAGTGATACTTTCGACTTTAGCAAGGAGGATCGTGTTCCCGACAATGAGTTCAATAAGGTGATTTGGGCCGCAGTAAAGGGTGAGGATTCAACGTGTCCTGCACCAAAGCATGCAGCCTTTGTTGCTCTCAACAAAGTGGACGATGACGACTAAAAGAAAGGAGAGCCGGGCATGGTTATTCCTTTCCCCTGCTATCTATTCATGTTTAGCTCAGCCTCAATCCAGCCAATTACAAATGCCTTTTTTTCAACTTCGGCATTGAAAACATCGCTCCCCGTATGGCCGGCGTTATGCTGGTAGTATAGCAGATAAGGATTTTTGCCATCACCCTTAGCCTGTAATTCGGCAAGAAATTTAAAGGAGTGAAATGGGCTGAGCCGGTCGTCGTTGTCGGAGGCAACAAGAAGTACGGAGGGGTAATGCACCCCTTCTTTTACATTCTGAACAGGGGAGTAGGAAAGAAGGTTTACAAAATCGGAAGAGTTAGCAATTGTGCCATACTCGGCGGCATAGCTGTAGCCAATGTTGTAGCGGTGGTAACGAATCATGTCGAATAGGCCCGATTCGGCCACGGCAGTTCTAAAGAGTTCTGGATGTTGGGTAATGGATGCACCAACCACTAGCCCTCCATTTGAACCGCCCATTATGGCAAGCCGGTTGGGATTGGTAAATCCCATTTGAATGAGATATTTGGCGGCTGCTATAAAGTCGTCGATGCTCTTTTGCTTGTTGAGTCGGCTACCCGCTTCATGCCAACCGGGAAAATCACCTCCACCACGAATGGCTGGAACTGCAAGCACACCACCCCGAAGAAGAAAGGCAACATTTGCTGGGTCGTAAAAGGGCTTGGCAGGAATGCCAAACCCACCATAACCGTAAAGCAAAAGCGGATTATTACCGTTGAGCTGCAACCCTTTTTTGTAGGTTACATAGAGCGGTATTTCTGTGCTGTCGGTGCTTTTGTAGATGAGGATACTGGTGTTAAACTGTCGATAATTGTAGTTAATGAGGGTTTTACCAACAGACCGTCGCAAAAGTGTGCGTAAGTTAACTTGGTATACTGTTGGCGGAGCATAGAATGACTGGAATGAGTATATGGCCAAGTTGTCGGTGGCAGATCCCGAAATATCCGTGACGGCATATCCCGAAGGAATGCTCCATTCGCCAATCGGTTCCCCGTTTAGTTTATGAACCTCAAACTTCTCCCCTAGGCTATCGCGGTAGAGGCACAGCAGCTTATCGTTAAGCAATCTCAGTTGAGTAAGCATGGCATTGGATTCCGGTATCAATACCCGGCCATGGTTCTCTTCTTTGGTTGAAAAGAGCACCACCTGACCCTTGGGGGCAAGCAAGTTGGTGAACACTATCAGGCTATCGTTTAATGTACCGACTACATCAAAGCGCTTAGTTGCATCGCTCACCGATAGCACTGGAACAAGAGTTGCATTCAGGGAATCCTTTAAGCAGATGGTCGAAAGGCTGTTTAGAAGTTGATTATTTCTAACGGCTGTATGGTAAATGGTCAAATAATGCTCGTCAGGGGTAATGTCAAAGGTGAATAAATCGGACAACAGTTGAGGTTTATAAATTCGCTTATCGCTGCCCTGAGTTGTTCCTAGTTTATGGTAATAAAGGGTTCTTCCATCAATGACTCCTTTGAACGCCTCGTCATTGCTGGCAGTAGCGTATCGAATATAAAAAACACCATTTCTATACCATGCAAGGTTGCTGTATTTAAGAAAATGTAGCTCATCAGGGAGAAGGGTTCGGCTCTTGAGGTCCATAAACCGAATTGTTCGCCAGTCGCTGCCGTTCTCCGAAAGCATCAACGCTAGGGTGTTTCCATCGGGTGAAAGCAGAAATGAGCTAATGGCAGTTACCTTTTTATCCAAACGATTTGGATTGAAGAGAAGGATTGGCTTCTGGTCAAATGCCGTTTGGTAGTAGAGCGATTGCGTCTCACCACTACTTGCATAGCTCAACTGAAAATAGTAATGCCCCTGCCTAATCAGCGGTTGGTAGCTCACTTCCGATAATTTTTTCACCGACGGATCGTTCGTAGTCTTCCATCGAGCATAACGTTTGGTTAACTTTTCTTGCATCGAAATCCACTGCGTTACTTCGGTGTCATGAACGTTTTCAAGCCACCTGTATGGATCGGTAACCACCGTTCCCCACAGGGTGTCGCTCACTGGATGGGTTGGAGTAGTTGGATAGCTTATGGACGGCTGGGTCCAGCACCACAAGGGAGAAAAAAGAAGAAGAAAAGCAAAAATCGTTTTCATGCCGAAAGATACTCAGATTGTTCTCGGTGCGCATTATTTAACCTCAAAACGCTTTGATTGTTTTGGTATGATGATTTAGCCAATATTTATTTTGACAAAGAGACGGATAGGACTATTTGTAATACAAAAAGCCCTTTGTTTAAAAGGGCTTTTTGGTCACTAACCATTAAACGTTCAAAACTTTCACGTGCTACTTTTTCTTTGCATTAGCTATGAAGAAGTAGATCAGAAAACCTGCTGCAATAAACATCAGCTCAACTCCAAAAGGAGCCATGCCGTGCTGTGCATATCCAGAGTAGTCGCCGGTAGTATTAAAAAACTGGTCGTCGACCAGCAAACCTATACCGGCCATTAGAGCAACTAATCCCCACTTGAGTGTTGGATAGCGATTTTCATTTTCCTGCGGCGGAACCATCACCTCGTTCAGAATGTCCGCTTTACCAATATGCCCAGTTTTAATAATTTTTCGCTTGAGGAGGAAGTTGGTGAACATTCTTAGGATGTAGTAAATACCGAAGAAAACTACCGCCGTTGTAAATACGTCTTGCATAATTCTGTTTTTTAGTGTTAGTTCTGTTCCATTGGTCGATAGAAGTCAACAAAAGGTTGCAGCAGGGAGGTTTTTTTTCTTCACCCTTGTAAATAAAGCTGTGATTTATATCCCCAAACTATTAACAAAGCGATGAAATGGTAATGGCACTATTTCGTAGTTCTTTGCATTTTATTTTAGATTGAAAAATAATTTGAGTTACTTTTCCAATTTTCTGCAACCTTTTCATAGTTTATTCCGACAAATAGTGAAGATGACCGACGCAGATCTCATAGCACAGATAAAATGTGGTAACACCAACGCTTTTCGTTTTCTGGTGAGTAAGTACCAGAGGCTGGTTTGGCATATGGTGCTGCGTATGGTTCGTCAACAGGAGGATGCGGAGGATATATGCCAGGAGGTGTTTATTCGGGTGTTTCGAAATATTAATGGCTACAGGGGCGACTCCAAGCTATCAACATGGATTGGCTCCATTGCATACAACACCTGCATTGACCATATTCGCAGAAGGGGAAAAGAAAAATTGCAGTTTACTGAAAACATGGAAGATTTTTCCATCTCACTGCCGTCTCCTCAAACGCCCTCCGAACTTTTGCAGAGCAGCGATCTTAAGCGGTCGGTTCATCTGTTGGTTGGCCAGCTGCCAGTTCACTACAGAACAGTTATGACGCTGTTCTACTTGGAGGAGTTTTCGATACAGGAAATTGGAGATATTACCAGTATGCAGGAGGGAACCATAAAGAGTTACCTTAACCGTGGCCGCAAGTTGATACACGATGCACTGGTAAAACAGTTTCCTGACATTGCGGAAGAACGCATATTAAATAACGACAAACAGCTATCTTTATAACCATGAACAGCAAATCGTTACCCGACAATCTTGACCAGCTTATAGACCAAGCTCTATCTGCTGCACCGGAGTTTGACATTCCAGCGTCATTTGCCGATCGTGTTGTTGCTCGCATTGAGCGTCAAATTGCTTGGCGTCAACTCTTGCTCGATTTTGGCCTTAAGGTATTGGTGGTGATTGGGGTACTTATTGTACTTGGAGGAACTCTTTTTTGGGCTAATATGGATAAATCGTTAAAAAGCATCGAATGGGTTTCCTTTTTCACTCACAACTTTATTCCAATTGGCGAAATTGTGCTGGCTGCCTTTTTTACTTTTTTTGTTGATCAGGTCGTGCTAAAGTATTTCATGCATCGTAGAAGTTCTGTTCAATTTTAGCATTATACATTTAGCCCTTCAATTTACTGTTTTTGTAGGCAGTAAAATGAAGGGCTTGTTATTTTTACTCGTAAATTAAGGAATCCACTGGATTGGCTTTTGCCGCCTTAATGGTGAGGTAACTTATGGTTGAAATGGCGACGAGTAAAGCCGCAAGGAAGCCTGCTAGGAAATTGAACGGGCTAAGGGTTATGCGGTAGTAGTAGTTTTGCAGCCATGCCTTGGCGAGGAAGTAGGTAATGGGTAGGGCAATTGCCGTTGCAATAGTAACCAATGTAATAATCTCCTTCGAAATGAGAAAGAATATGCTCATCGCCGAAGCGCCCATGGTTTTTCGAATCCCTATTTCCTTGGTTCGTTGCTCAACTGCGAAGGAGGTTAACCCCAGCAATCCCAGTGAGGCAATTAAAATGGCAAGAATGGCAAAAAGCACAGCCAGCTGGGCGTTTTGTGTCTCCTCTTTGTAAAGCCTTGCAAAATCATCGTCGAAAAAGAAGTATTGCATGGGTTCATTGGAGGTGAAATCACCCCACACCTTCTCTATGCTCTCCATGGTGTTGGGAATATCTTTGGGCATAATTCGCACCGTAATGTAACCCCAGTTATTCCCTTCTTTTTTGAAGCGCATCACGTAGGGGGTAATCTTAAAACGCAGTGATTCAAAGTTGAAATCCTTGACTACTCCTATCACCGGCATAAAATTGTTGGCTGAACTATCGTCCATGCTTCTTGCGTTGATGAAGCGCGTTGCCAACGGATTGATAAGGTTGAATTGTTTTACCACACTTTGATTAACCACACAGGCATTCTGGTCGGTCGGAAACGCTTGGCTGAAAAAGCGTCCCGTATCCAGCTTAATATCGTAGGTTTTCAAAAAGTCGTAATCCACCCAGTTGGTTTGCATAAGGAAAGTTTCTTGGGCTCGCCCCTCCATCATGTAGCCATTGTTATTGTTGTTGTGGCCTGGAACAGCCGTTGAGGCGCTGACCGAAATTACGCCGGGAATACTTTTCATCGATTCCTTAAATGCTTTGATTCTTGGCCCAATAGTTCCTGCACGGGTAATTACCACCAGCTGCTCCTTGTTAAACCCTAGGTTTTTATTGAGCATAAACTGTATCTGCCTAAAAATAACGATGGTTCCAACTATAAGAATAATGGAGATGGTGAACTGTAGCACCACCAGAACACTTCGTAGTCGGCCATTGCGCATGCTTGCCCTAATTTTCCCTTTTAACACATCGTATGGGTTAAACGATGATAGGTAGAAGGCTGGATAGCTTCCAGAAAGGAGTCCAATGGCTACGGCAAGAGCTATCAGCGCGGGAATGGTGTAGATGTAGCCAAAGTAGTTCAACCGAAGCTCCGTTTCTAGGAGGTTGTTGAAGTAGGGGAAGGCAAGCTCTACAATAACGATGGCCAGTATGAGGGCCCCGAAAGTTAGCAAAACCGATTCCGCAATGAACTGCCCTATCAGCATCCCTCTTGTTGAGCCGCTAACCTTCTTTATTCCCACCTCCTTGGCCCTTTTAGAAGCCTGTGCCGTTGAAAGATTCATGAAGTTTATGGCCGCAATGAGTATTATGAGGAGTGCTATGCTGCCAAAAATGAGCAGGTATTTAGGATCGCTAGGTTGCTTCATTTCTTGCTGGATGCTGGTGTTGAGGTGTATGTCTAAAAGTGGCTGGAGATAAAGGTTATACTTATTCCCTTTTGCAAGAAAATCTTCAAGGCTAATACCGAGAATTTGTTGAATTTGAGGGCCAACATACTTTTGTAGCAGTGCTGGAATTTTTGCCTCCACCTGTTGTTTGTTGGTGTTGGGTTTTAGTAGCAGATCGGTTTCGAAGCTGTTCGAAAGCCATTGGTTGTCCTTCGATCTAGGATTTGACATAAACGAACCAATAACATTGGCTTGTAGGTGTGAAGCCTCAGGAATATCAGCCATTACTCCAGTAACTCTGTAAAGCACTGAATCGTCGTCTACCTTCAGCATTTTATCCATGGGATTGCTGCTTCCAAAAATCTTTTTTGCGGTGGATTCTGACAGCACTAGGCTGTGGTCCGAAGCCAATGCTTTCTTTGGGTCTCCCACAAGAAGGGGAATGGAAAAGATATTAAAAAATGAAGAATCGGCCTCAATAAAGGCAGTTTCGGTAAAACTTTGGGTCTCGTTTTTCAGAATAGTTTCACCCCATGAATTAATACGGGTAAAGTCTTCTACTTCAGGAAAATATATGAGCATGGTTGGTCCTATGGGGGCAGCTGTAGATGCCACATTCAACTCCTGCCCTCCAATCTTCCCGCTTAAAATGAGCCGGTATATGCGATCCTTTTTTTGGTTGAACTGGTCGAAGCTGTGCTCATGCACAATAAAAAGAATGATTACCAAGCTACAGGCAATACCAATGGATAGCCCAAGAATATTTAGAAGCACATAGCCTTTCTGACGGTTAAGTGCACGAAAGCTATGCTTGAGTAGATTTTGAAACATGGGTAAGTGTTGTAGTGAGTAACTCGTTTTTACTGTATGACTAATGAACGATTAGGTATTCAGGTATGATGCATTTGCATCACTAATTGATATGATGAATTTCGACGTAAAAAAGTTACAGCAATAAATAAAGCTGTGCTCTTTTTTCCTAAAATATTTTAGTAATGCAGCAATGTTTTCCCAAGTTTGGAAATTTAGGGTATTACTTCTTTTGTATTAAGGCTTAAACTTTTGACTCAATTCTCTATTCAAAACATGGAAACTTAATTGCCCAGATATGGAGACAAAGCTGCTCAATAACGAATCGGTGGACACAATTCATTCGGCCTTTGTGGAGGCGTTTAGTGATTATACTGTTAATATTGGAATGACACTTGCGAAATTTAAGGAATTTTTTCTCTGTCGGGATATCAACCTTGATTATTCTGTTGGACTTTATGACGGTAAACTTATTGGGTTTATACTGAATGGCTACCGAATAATTGACGGGCAAAGGTATTGTTATGATGGAGGAACCGGATTTTTGCCTTCCTATCGCAACCAAGGCTTGGGAAGCAAGCTGCTTCAACAAATGATTATGATGCTCGGAGAGCGTGGAATTCAACACTATGTCCTAGAGGTATTAGAAGACAATATCCCGGCCCAAAAACTTTACGAAAAGTATGGCTTTCACATTTCTCGTCACCTGCTCTGCTTCAAAGCACAGAGAGAGGCGATGGCCGAGTTAAACTTGGTTGATAAGAATATTCGGTTGACTGAGATAAATGGCCGCCAACTTAGAAATTACACAACATGGTGGGATTATGCTCCCACCTGGCAGAATGCAATCCCCTCAATTTTAAATGATCTTAGTTATCGTAGCTTTGAATTGCTCCACGAGAATGAGGTTGTTGGATATGGTGTAATTCATCCTACAGCTGGCGATATTCCACAGTTTGCTATCAAAAGAGAATATAGAGGCAACGGGTTTGGCAAAATTCTTTTTAAGAAGCTTGCTGAATCAACTCACGCGGAGGAGTTACGGCTAATAAACGTTGAGGATAGACCTGAATTTGCTGCCGCTCTAGAAAAAATGGGATTTGCCCCTTTTGTCAACCAGTTTGAGATGCAATTCAGTTTTGAAAACTAGCCACTATTCGCTAATTGCCATCTGTTCAGTCCTGCCAATGCAGTAAGCAATGCCGACCGATATGTCAAACGATGAAATTTTCATTGTTTGTCCATTGAATTCCGGTCTAAGGCTAACGTAGTCAGCATTTAGATGAAGTCCCAGTCTGCTGGTTGGGTTAAACCGAACCTTGGCACCAATCGAAAAGCAAGTACTTCCAGCACTTTTCGATTCGGTGGTTATTCCGGCATATTCAAATACAGGGAGTGCCGTGGAGGATGGGCCAACCATTGCTTTTAGGTCGAATCGGAGAAATTTACCCACCGGGAGAGTTGCAGTTGGACCGACTAACAACCCAGTGTAGGCCCACACCGGTGTGTTTTGTACGATGACATCAACTGGCAAAGCGTCCACAAACCAGGTGGCGCCAATGCCCCAATGGCGGTTGAACTGTGTTCCAAAGCTCACTATGTTTACCCGTACACCCGATTTTGCAAGTCCTGCATTTGCACCACTTGTTTTTGCAAAATCACCGGTTGGGATAGCAGCACCCAATCCAATTTCAAAGTAGGTGCTTCGGGAGTTCTGGGGGTAGCCTTGTGCATGCAGTTTACCTATGGTTATAAGCATGAGAAACATGGCTGATGTTACAAGATACTTCCACATGACTTTTTCAATTAGTTGAGAGCGTAATTTGGCAAAGTTAGGGCATGCAATCACGGAAGTCCAACAAAATGAATATATTGTGACAAAAGAGTAATGCCTTTATCATTTTGTATCTCAAATTGCACCTCGCCGTGGTTACGGTATAAACCAATGTTTGAGGCTTGAAGTTTCTGATCCATTTTCATCTCAACCACATTAATCTTAGCTGAGCACAGCAAGTTTATCTACTTATTAGAAAATGAGATAAAGTACTTGACTCCATCGGTCGATCTCGCTTGTTTAACAGCTGTTTTCACCATCTCAACGGTTAAATAGTTTTAATACATCCGAAAACCTTTTGGATTGGAAGTTGATTAGCTAACTTTGTATGGAATATTGAGTTGAAGGTATGTTGCGTAAAAATGTTGTAGCCCTTATTGTGGCATTATTGATTTTAGTTGCAGGAGCAGTCTACGTATTTACCATTTTTTATAATAAGGGAAACTCTTCCGAGCCTATTGCTGCCATTCCATTAGATGCAGCAGTGGTAATGCGCTTTTCTTCAACTCAGCAGTTTGTTAAGTTGAATGAGGATGGTGCTGATTTTCAGAAATTTTTAGCCACTACCACTTGGTATGATTCATTTATAAAGCAGGAGAAGAGGTTAACGGATTTGTTTGCCGGAAATGAAGCACTTGAAAGTTTGTATACATCAAGTCCACTTTTTTTTTCCATTCACCCGCTAGGGAAAGGTGGGGTTAGAGTTGCATTTTTCCTTCAGATTACTCCAGAAATACATACACATCAGCTAAGTGAGTTGGGTTCCTACTTTGCCAGTAAGGGAATAAAAGTTGAGTCTAGTAACTACCAAGGGAGCAATATTACTCATCTTATTCAAGGGAAGATGCTTAACGGTGATGTCTATTTTGCAATAGTAAACCGACTTGCCATAATCTCTTCAAGTAGAATAATTGTGGAGTCATCAATTCGACAACTTTCAACCGGTGAATCATTGTTAAAGTCAGATGGTTTTAAGTTACTATGGAAAACGTTGGGCGATAATACAAGTGTGAATATGCTGATTAATGGACGAAAAATAACTTCAACGTTACAGCCATTATTAGGCAACACTGTTGTTCGTAAAGTTCAACTTCTGAATAAACTTTCAGACTGGATTGCAGTTGACGGATTTATGCACAGCAACGCATTTATCGCTAATGGATTTACGTTGGCCAGTGACTCAACCAACAGGTTCTATCGAATTTTTCTCCATCAATCTCCGTTGCCAGTTAAGGTTGCAGAGATACTTCCTTCATCTGTTGCCTGTTTTGTTAGCTATGGAATTAGTGATATCAACGGTTTTATTACAGACTATTCTGGTTATTTGGATAAGGAGAATAAGTTATATGACCACAATGTAAGGTTAAAGGAGTGGGAGCAAGGCGGAAACTTTAGTGTAGATCGGTTTTTTAGAGTAGGAAAAACACATGGTATTACTTCACTTTTCTATCGAGATGAAAATCTCGAAAGTGGGGGCGGTTGGATAAATTTATACACTCTTGGAGATCCGGAAACGGCAAAACTTTTGGCGAAGGAAAATTTAAATTTGCTAAGGAAACAAACAGGAAAACAGTCACTTGCTACTGAACTTACCATTGGCAAGGAGAAAATATCAATACTTAATCTCCCCTCGAGTGATTTTTCACAAGCTATGTTTGAGGGACTGGTTTTTCCTTTTACAGAAAATGTTGCAGCCTTTTATCAAGATTACTTTATTACGGCAACAGATGTTAAAGAGATGGAGTCGTTTTTAAAGGCTTTATCCGGTAGCGATAAGCTTAAGACTACCAATTCATACCAGTCTGTATTGCCTTACGTTGCATCGATGGGGAATGTATTCTTTTATTTTAGTCCTGTTGCTGGGGCTAATATGCTTTCAATGATCGAAGAGAGTGCATTGCAGAAGGAGTGTAAAAAGAATCCGGTTTTGCTTGGTGGTGTTGGTGGAGTAGGTATTCAGTTTCGCTCATTGAATGGAAAGCTGTTTACCAATTTTTTTGTAACAACCCCAGTGGTTTCATCTGTTGCTTCTGGAGCTACTAATGCGGTGTGGACCTATAAAGCCGATACCTCAATTGTATGTAAGCCGTATCTTTTTGTCGATTTTAAAACAAAGCAGCAGGGGCTTACATTTTCCGACATACTTAATCAATTATACCTGCTAAAGAGTGATGGTTCACTGTTGTGGAAAAGAAAAATTGATGACCAAATTATTGGCGATATTCAGTGTGTAGACTATTTTAGGAATCACAAATATCAACTCTTTTTCACTACAAAGCGCAGTGTGTACCTCGTAGATCGAAATGGTGACATTGTTGATGGTTTTCCCATTAAGCTTCCTTCTCCTGCTACCACCGATGCTTCAATTTTCGATTATGACAACAATGGGGAGAATAGAATTTTTGTGCCGGTTGCCGATGGTAGAGTTTTACTATACGACAAAGCCGGTAAGGAGTTAAAGGATTGGCGGTTTAAGACAACCAGTGGAGTGGTTTCTTCTCCTGTGGCCTATTTTCGGCAAAAAGGCAAGGATTATATTGTTATGCATGATGGATTAAAGTTTTACTTTTTAGATAGGAGAGGCCGAGATAGGATTGTAGTTGATAGGTCAATTGTGCCTGCCGATAACGCCTTATGCTATGCTGATGACATTGAAAGCGGTTTTATTTTGCCAAGTAAATCTGGTGAGATTTTAAAACTTAATGCCGACGGAACATTCCTCTCTATTTTATCTCACCATAGCGATAAGGGCTACTATTTTATCCTTGGTGATTTGAACGGAAATGGGAAGAATGATGTTATTGTATCAGATGGCAATACGCTGAATAGTTTTACCTCTAAGGGAGAAAAACTCTTTACTAACAAGTTTGCAGGCGAAATTACAAGTTGTCCGGTAGTTGTTGGATCAAAAGGTAAAAAATATATTTTTGTGCAAACCAATCAAGCTAAATCGTATCTGTTGAATGCAAATGGAACGATTTTACCTGGTTTCCCTCTTGACGGTAGTATTTTTGCTACCTATATTAAACCTGATGAAAAGACTATTAATTTTGGAGTTGTATCGGTAACATCATTAGGTGAAGTTAAGTTTTATCGATTTAAAGAATAGGTTATACCATGTTATTTCTATTTCAATTTTTACTTTTTTTTATCCTTTTTATTTTTCTTCTTGGTTTTGTATCCTTAATATTTCTAAGGTATAAGGTAAGAAAATTATTTAAAAAGGGTGCCCCCAATAGTGCTTCTAATCAGCAGCATAAGGATGGTGATGTTTGGATTAAGGATAGTGCAAATTCCAATGAAGGAACTGGTAAATACCAGAATTTAGGCGAGTACGTCGACTATGAGGAGGTTAAGGAGTAAGTAATACTCGTTGTTTGTTGGAATATTGGAGGAGAGCAAATACCGTAGGAGAAGGTTTTCTTTTGCGTAAAATGCGACTATTTGCACTCGTGGTAATAATTGGTGATTTAAAATCTAACCAAACCGGTCAACTATTAAATACTGGATGCTCCTTTGTTAAATCTTTCCTTTGACTGCGCGTGTTAAGGATGAGGAAAAAACGAATTCATTTAGTTCTTTGTTTTCAGAATTGAGGATCTCATCCCTTGTTCCTTCCCACCACTTTTTGCCTTGATAAATGAATAGAATTTTATCACCAATCTCCATTACTGAATTCATATCGTGCGTATTAATAATGGTGGTGATTTGATATTCCTCCGTAATTTCCTTAATTAAATTATCGATTACTATGGCAGTGCTTGGATCCAACCCTGAGTTTGGTTCATCGCAAAATAGATATTTTGGATTTAACGCAATCGCCCTCGCGATGGCAACTCTCTTTTGCATTCCGCCACTAATTTCTGAAGGGAAAAGGTGATTTGAGTTGGAAATTTTAACACGCTGCAGGCAGAAGTTCGCCCGTTCAAGTTTTTCTGCTTCACTCAGATCTGTGAACATATCGAGTGGGAATTTCACATTTTCTAAAACCGACACGCTGTCGAAGAGGGCACCACCCTGAAATAGCATTCCAATTTTCTTTCGTAATTCCTGACGCCCTTTTCTGTCGATGGCTGAAAAAAGAGTATCGTTATAATAAATCTCGCCCTTTTCGATATGGTAAAGACCAACCAACGACTTTAGTAGCACCGTTTTGCCCGATCCGCTTTGCCCAATAATTTGGTTGATCTTTCCTTGATGAAACGTTGCGGAAATGTTATCGATCACCAATCTTCCATCAAACGATTTAGATACATTAACAGCCTTTATCATGGTTATTTAAGCAGCAGTTGAGTGAGAATTAGGTTAAACAGAAGAATTGCAACACTGGCAGTTACCACTGCCTTTGTGCTGGAACGGCCAACCTCTACTGATCCTCCTTTTACGGTATATCCGTAGTAGGAAGAGATGGTGGTAATTAGAAAGGCAAAAACCACTGTTTTTATTAGAGCATAGGTAATGTAGAATGGTACAAATCCGTGCTGTACCCCATTAATATAGTCTTGAGTAGTAATTACCCCAGTGAAAACGCCAACCGACCATCCGCCAAAAATTCCAACAACGACACTAAGAATAGTTAAAAATGGGTTGAACAATACGGTGGCAATAATTTTGGGCAATATCAGAAAGCTGGCGGAGTTTACACCCATAATTTCCAATGCATCAATTTGTTCTGAAACTCTCATTGAGCCAATCTCTGAGGCAATATTGGAACCAACTTTCCCGGCCAAAATAAGGCCAACTATCGTAGAGGAAAACTCAAGGAGTATGGAATCTCTCGCGGCTAGTCCAATTATGTAATTAGGCAAAAAGGGATTTTCGGTATTATAGGCCGTTTGCAGGGTAATAACCGCTCCCATAAATGCCGAAATGATTGCTACGATACCAATAGAGTTTATTCCTAGCGATTCAATCTCCTTGATTATTTGCCGATAGTAGACTAACTTTTTTTCAGGTTTTGAAAACACCCGCTTCATGAGCAAAATATAATCGCCTAAGGCATGAAACAGTTCCATTCTTTTTTTTCTCAAAGGTAGAAAAATCCTTTCATTAACAATTTTAAGTGAAGGATGTAGTTCTTTTCCTAAATTTGCAAAAAAAGAGGCATGAATAAAAACCATTACTGTGTTATTATGGCTGGTGGCGTAGGGAGCCGCTTTTGGCCGCTTAGCCGAACTGTAAAGCCCAAACAGTTTCAAGATATTCTAGGAACGGGGAGGACTTTTATTCAACAAACATTTGATCGTTTTGCATCCATTATTCCTGCTGAAAACATAATGATTGTGACCAGTAGCATATATCACGATCTAGTTATTGAACAGCTGCCGGGGATTGATGAATCACAAATACTTCTTGAGCCATTGAGAAGAAATACTGCCCCTTGCATTGCTTATGCCAATTATAAGATTCTTCAGCGTAACCCTAATGCACTCATTGTGGTGGCTCCATCTGACCACCTTGTATTGAATGAGGCACAGTTTCATAAAACTATTCTTCAGGGATTGGCTTTTGCTGCGGTTAATAAATCATTAGTTACAATTGGGATAAAGCCAACTAGACCCGAAACAGGGTATGGATATATTCAAATTAACAGCGCTATATCTGCGCCTGAAGCGGGGATTAGAAAGGTCAAGACCTTTACAGAAAAGCCCAACCTCGATATGGCGAAGGTCTTTTTTAAGAGTGGTGAATTTTTCTGGAATTCAGGGATATTTATCTGGTCCTTATCAACCATTCTCGAAAGTTTTCGTGATATGTTGCCAGAAGTTAATACCCTGTTTTCTAATGGAATTGGTCTTTATAATTCACCGGGAGAGGTAGACTTTATCAGGTCTGTTTACTCAGAATGTCGTAGTGTTTCTATTGATTACGGTATTATGGAAAAGGCCGATAATGTATTTGTGATTATGGCAGAATTTGGATGGTCCGATTTAGGAACATGGGGTTCGCTGTTTATGAATTCTCAACGGGACAAGCAAGGGAACTCAATTTCTGGTGGGAATGTAATGAATTACGGATTGAAGAACTGTATTGTGCGTGTTCCTGACGATAAGTTAGTTGTATTGCAAGGATTGGACAACTGTATTGTGGTGGAGTCGGATGGAATATTACTTGTTTGTCGATTGGATGATGAACAGGAAATTAAGACCTTTGTAAGTGATATTTTAATGGAAAAGGGCGAGCAATATACCTAGCAGGGAGTTTTTTATCTTGTGTTATTAAATAATAAAGGCCACCTTAAAAAAGATGGCCTTTATATTTATTTTATTAGGTTTTAGAATTCCCAAAGGTCGTGTTCTGTATCAAAAATATCATTTCTAATGCGCTCAGACTCCTCCATGTTTGGAATACCACCAAGAGTATAGGCATTAATCATACGATTGTTATATACATTCCCTTCTTGAACAATGTATGAGTCAAACCGACGGAAGAAGAATAGATCATCAAAAGAGATGCGCTGAGCATTGTTGTTATCATTAAAAACGCTGGTGTTTGCTAAGACTTTTCTAATTTCGGGAAAGTAGATCCAGAAGGTCTTTACCTTAGTTAAATTTCCAGTATTTTCTTCGTCAGCATTTTCCTCGCCAGTATTCAGCGTTTTGTAATAAATACGAATGGGGCATATTCCAATTATGCGGCACTCCATTTTAGAATATTTCTTATCAAAAAACCACTCTTCCTTTACTAAGAATTCCTTGATGTCACCCCACTTGGGGTCGGCATACTGTGTTTTAGGTGAGCCATCGTCGTTTTTTCCAACTTGCATCATCCCTCCTCCAAGTTTTGTCTCACATTCGTTGAAAGACATTGGAGTAGTGAATTCATCATCTACGTCAGGGTCATAAGCAACAACTTCACCTTTTTTTACAGCATCATAAAGAGTTTGAATTAAACTCTTTCTATCCTGCATTTCAACGGTTGGAAAATAAAACGGAAGGTTCATTTTTTCATGAAGGTCAATTACTCTCCAAACTCGTTTACTCCACATAACATCAGCTTCTCGAAGCGATGGATAGGGCACCGGCTCTCGTTCCTTGATGGTTTCCTTAACGTAGATACCATCTCTCACAAGGCTTTCCTTTTTTATTGTCTGCGCAAAGGAGGAGGCAGCAATGGATGCCAAGGTAATTATGCCAAATATAATACAGAGACTCCTTCTCATGGTGGTGGTTATTTAACTTTAATATTTATATCATTGAGATCTCTAACAACTCCGTCAGGACCAACAGCTTTAATGTTTTCTATGGTAATTCTCTGATTAGGTCTTATTCTGTTGATAATAGTTTTTGCCTTATCGGTGAATCGCCATCCAGCTATATTATCGCTTTGCTCATATCCATCGACATTTGCTGATATGGTAAAACTTTTAATGGTAAATTTTAGGTCAAAGTCAAAGTCAGGCGGCATCTCTGCAGCAATACCATCGGAAGCAGTAAGATAAACCTTGTCGACAGTTTTTGAAGTTATACCTATTACTCTTGGAGTAGGATCGGGAACATTTTTTATTCGGAAAGGAACCGATCCCAAGTTTTTCTTTGCATTGTCAATGGTTGCAATAACGGAGATGTTCGCCGTTTTTCCAGATCCTGGTTGAACAACAAATGCATTTCCTACTCTTCTAATAGAACCATTATCGATAGAAGGCTGAATTTTGTCCATTGGTACGCCTGCTACTGAAATATCAACAGGATTGTCAACACCACGATAGAGAACGTTCATTTTACTGGGTGAAACAACAATGGAGGGAACAGCAACTTGAAAAGTAGCCTTGAACGGCTTCTTTATCAATCGTCCGTCGGGAGAAACAAGTTGAATTAACCCACCCCAATTCACTACTCCAGGTTTAGAAACACGGGTTTTATATATACCAATACCTTTATTTACCGTTAATTCTGTAGATGCTCCTCGCATTTGATAGTCCTTAGCCCCATTTGCCGTTCTGGTTTCATCAACAGCACCCACAAATATTTTTGGATCTTGCGTTGAGTCTGATGCAGCAAGAAATACTTGTGCTTGATACTCGTTACCTTGCAGCACGTAATCTGAATTAGCGATTACAATTGCATCCACTTTGTTAAATCGGAGTGAGCCAGCATCTATTTGCTGAAGGAGATAGTTAATTATTTGGGCTTCACAATTTAATACATCGAGCTGCATTTTGGTGAGGATGGGTAAATCAGCAGCAACAGGAACACTTTCAAATAACGCTGTTTCCCAAGATCTAAGAACTCCCTCTTTTTGTTCAGGATCGGATGTATTTAATAGTGTATTAAGCGATGTAACCAGTGGTTCAAACTTTTGTTTATCTGCAATAAAACCTTCAAGATAGCCTCTATAATCATTCAACTTTTTCCTTAAGTTATAGGCTTCTCCGTTTTTACTGTCTCCTAACATAAGCCGACTCCCTGCATCGGTGTTGGATTTATTTTCCAACTTGTCTCCATCTACCTCAACAATTTTGCCTTTTTTAATAATTACGGCTTCGGCATTTTTCCCATCAGCAGCATATACTATATTTGCTTTAAGCTGTTCAATATAGTAGTTTAACTCCTCTGTTTTCTTCCGTATTTCATCAGCTTTATCTTTCCAAGGCTTAACTTTTTCTGCATTAAGTGCAAATGCTTTGTCGAATTCATTGTAGGCATCGGCATTCTTGGAGGAAAAGCTATGGTTCGTTTGAATTAAGCCTTGGTCAACAAGCACGAATGCATCTAGAACTTGTACCGAAACGTTGAGTGCAAGCATGGCGGTAAGTACTAGGTACATCATACCTATCATTTTTTGCCTGGGTGTTTCTTTTCCGTGGGCCATACCTATTTATAATCTTTTGCTATTATATTCATCTAGTTGTTTGACATAACATTCATTGCTGAAAGCATGTTGCCGTATACGGCATTAAGTGAATCAATATTCTGATTAAGGTTGGTAACCCCTTGACGCAATTTTTGAACTTCTTGTATTGATTTTTGGAGATCAGCAACCATCTTTTCTACTCCAGTATAAAGTTCACCAGAATCCTTTAAGTATTTATCAGATTGATGAATTTGTTGCTCATGTACCTGATTCAACGATTCCAAGTGTTTGTTCAGAACAGAGAGCTGCTGAACATACGATTGGTTAATATTGGATACAGTTGCATGATCGGCCTGAATTTGTGCTGTGATATCTTTATAGCCATTGGCTAGTGACGATGCTGAACCTGCCATATCATCAGCTACCTGCTTGGCGGCACCAGTAATTATTTCGTTTACCTGTTTACCTGTTAAATCAATTTGATTCTTTAAAGAACCTGCAGTTTGAGTGATTCCTTGACTAAACTTATCTCCTGCCTCGGCAACAGAACCTGCGGCTTTTTGATATGTTTCCGATGCTATATTTAAGGACTCATTCAGCACATTGGAAGAGTGTTCATATTTTTCCGAAAACGAGGTAACCGTTCCGGAAGCCTTCTTCATGCTGTCGGCTAATTCATTAGATGCCGTTGCTGCATTTGAAATATCAGCGAGTTTCTCAGAAGTTTGACTGAGCTTATTTAGACCCTTGCCAACCTTATCAAAAAGTTCCGGACCAATGTCTGCTTTTTCAAGCATTTGGTTGAACTTTTCGGTAAAAATTAGAGCGCCTGATGAGTTGGATGTGCCAGCTGAGTTAGAAATAGACTGTTGAGGTTGAGTTGTCACACTTGCTACGGGAGCAGGAGCAGCAACAGCGGGCATACCACCCGTTGCAGTAATAACGCCTGCAATAATCTCCTGAATGGTGTCGCTATCGAGTCCGTTTCTAGCAGATCTGTATTTTTTCAACTCTTCTTCATCTGTCATTCCTGTTAACTCGGGGTAAACAAGCGTCCAATCAACTTCTTCATGCGGCGGTTCAAATGCGGAGAAGAAAAAGATGATTGCTTCAGTAGTCATACCTAATACCAAAGCGGTAGTTGCACCTGTCCAGTGATTTAGTTTGAACAGAGCACCAATAATTACAACGGAGGCTCCCCAACCATACAATTTGGTCATGAACTTTCTCCAGCTGTCGCCTTGAACAAATTCTGTAATATTGAATCCCATTGTGGAAATTTTTTTAAACAGGTTACTAATTTCCTCCCGGCATATAACTTCTCACACAGCGGAATCCAATAAACGGCTTTGCCGTGTCTTGGTATTCATACGTTCTTGTTCCGTTTTGTAAGAAATATCCTATATCTTTCCATGAACCGCCGCGAACAACTTTTCTTTTGAGGGCAGGTGGATCATTAGGCTTTGCATTATACTTATAGTCTGGATTCATGTCATGAGTGAACATGTATGCCGACTCATCATAAGCATTGGAGGTCCATTCAGCCACGTTACCGGCCATATCATATAAGCCATAATCATTTGGATCATAACTCATAACAGGAACGGTTGTAAGTCCTCCATCGTCAATGTAGTTTCCTCTTAATGGTTTGAAGTTGGCCAAGAAGCATCCCGATTGGTTACGGGTATACGGTCCGCCCCAAGGATACTTATTCAAATCTAGTCCACCTCTTGCAGCATATTCCCATTCACTTTCGGTTGGTAGGCGGTAGTCATTAACAAATGGCTCTCCTCTTTTGAAGAGATAATCGTTAAGATATTGCGTACGCCAAATACAGAATGCAGTCGCTTGTTTCCACGTAACTCCAACAACTGGATAGTTATCATAGCTAGGATGGTAGAAATAGGTGGTAGTATAGGGTTCGTTATAAGAATAGGTGAAATCGCTAATCCAGCAAAGGGTGTCAGGATATACATTTACAACATCACGAATGATAAATGAAGAACGGTCCGTGATCGGCACCTTTTCACCCATAATATTAACTACTTCGCCAGAGTAACGTTTTTCGTCATAGTTATAGCGATTTCTTGGATTTGCTGCCTGTTGTAGGTCAATCCAAAAATACTCGTATTGGAGTTTTCGTGTATCGATCTCTTTCCGACGGTAGAATCGTTCTTGATTGTTGTAGAACATGGAATCAAGAATGGCTGCCTGTTCCTCGTCCTTAGGATCGATTGGAGTCTCCCAATTAAGAACAGGTGGATCTATCTCGTTACCAAATTCATCCTCTGTAATGGCAAATTCATCAATTTGATCAGCCAGTAAATGGCGTTCTATGGAGTCACGAACATAATATACGAACTGACGGTATTCGTTATTCGTAATTTCTGTTTGATCCATCCAAAAAGCATCAACAGATACCGTTTTAGCTGGAGCTGTAACAGACCATGCAACATCTTGATCACTAGCCCCCATGTTATATGAACCTTGGGGAATGAAGACCATACCGTATGGTGGTGCCTCGGCGAAGCTTGATCGGCCAGGCACACCAGTAAGTTCCCCACTCATATTAGGGCCACAGCTAGTAAGTGTTGCTGCTATAAGACTCAGAACCAGTATTCTTTTCATAGTCGGAAAGTTATGAGCAAAAAACAAATTTTCCTTAAATGTATTGTGCAAATTACAAAAATCTTATACTCTTGTACCTCTGTGGTGGTTTTTCTTTTTTCAATGTAAAACAATAACTCACCATAAACTCATGTGTACCATCATTATAACCGCTTAAAGCTGATAAAGAATAATCGTAAGCATAACCTAATCTAATACCATTAAACAGCTCAATTCCAAACATTGCTGTTACGGCATCGTTTAGCCTATAGGAAACGCCACCCCATATTCTTTTATTGTAGAGAACATTTGTATTTACCGTAAACGAAGAACTGACCCCATCGGTTACCATAAAAATGCTTGGAATGATTTCAAATGAGGGATTGGGAAGTGAAAGATTATATCCGGAGCTAAGATAATATGTTCTATCTAAGACAGATGGATTAGTTGTTTTGTTGATTGCTGGTTTATTTAAATGTTGAGCAGAAAGACCAAAATACATTTTATCGGTTTGATAATATAGCCCGAAAGAAAGGTCAAAACTCATTACACTCTCCTTTTGCTGTGGAATATTTGGATCTCCAGTGCCAGTGCCACCTTCCGGGTCTTTCCATGTGGGATTGAGCGATGGATTAATAAAACCAGCAGCAGCACCAATTCCCAATTTTCCATTGGCAAGCGGCAACCTGTAGGCGTAGTTTAAATTAATATCAATGTCGTTATTAAAAGCATATTTGTCGTTGTAAACCGTTATTCCAGCGCCGTGCGATTGACCAAAAAGACGAAAAGGGGAGTTTATATTGATAACCGTTGTTGCTGGTGCACCATCAAAGCCGACCCATTGCTGTCTGTTTATTGCAGTTGCGCATATCATGTCGGAACTTCCAGCAAACCCAGGGTTAATAGCCATTTGATTAAACATGTTTTGACTGAATTGCGGAGTTTGTTGAGCTGTTACGTTCAGCACAGAAATACTAATAATTATTGGTAACAGATAAAACTTTCTCATACAAACGCCCCAATACATTTACATCTGAAAGGTAAAATAAGTAAAAATTAATTACTCCAACAAATTTTCAAACCGAATTGCTGGTGTAAATCACTATCCTTGGATGGTTTTATTTAAATGCGAATTGAATGTTCCATTATCGGATCGAAGTTAATTATTTTTTTTAAAGTGGAACAACCATCGGAATGGTATATCGTGTTTAGTTGCATCTAGGTATTCATCGTAGTTGCAAGCTACCAATTTATTTGGAATATTTTTTTTTGTGGAAGGAATTTCCATCCACCATCGATCGGTATGTTTGCTTTTGTAAAACACTAAATCTTCTTCGTTGTCCTCAATTTTAACTATGAATTTTTGCAAATTTGCATTCTTAAGCACGGGATACTCACCTTTCCTTTTGGCAAACCCATCAAAATAGTGCCAAATAAGTTGGGCAACGGTGCTAACCGAAATGGAGTAACCAAAATTTTTAAAATCGCCAAAAACGCAGAAAAAATCTACTTTATCAGCATAACCTGCATATCGAGCAATGGCGCAGGCCTCTTCGGCATATAGTCCATTGGGGCCTGATGAATTGCATGCAGGGTTATCAGAATGGCGGATAGATCTCATGTTGAAGTTGACAAGACTGCTATCTCGAAGTAGCGGTTCGCAACTTTTTATGTCTCCACGGAGTTGTCCTAGTCGGAGTATTTCTACAAACAATTTATTTGATAAATCAACATCAACCGGGTTGGTTAGGTAGTTTTGGATGCCAATAATATTCAAGTATTCAATTTCTTTCGCCGGATTTTGGATGAAATGGGAGAATACCCCATTTTGAGCACGTTGACTAGCGGTGTCGCTTAAGGGGATTGTTGAATCAATAATTGTTACTCCAATATTTTTCTTTTCCTTTTGCAAGGAGTTAAATAGAGGTAGTGCATGATTCCGATTAGGTGAGAAAACTACAAGATTCTTTTTTTCCTTTAGGCAGTATTTTGATAAACGGGATAAGCAATTTTCAACCTGATCCGCATTCATCTCTTTAGGTATGTTCCCCAAATCTGCAATCCTTGGCATTCCAGCGGGTGCATACAACGTGTAAAGTTCTCTTCTTACATCGTCTGGTGATCCAAATGATTCGTTGGAGTTGTCGTATAATCCGACCAATAGTATATCAGCCTCCTTGGGCGTTGTTAGCTCTGGAATGATGGGTAAAATTAGTCTACCAAGAGAGGCTGGAAGTTGAAGCGCAGCCTCGGCAAGGATGCTGTTGCTGACGGGTTCAAATAAATCTTCCAGTTTCATGGTTACTTTTTTAACTTAGGTTTTGCTTTAGCCTTTTTTACAGTTTTAGATGCCTTGGGTGCTTTGGATGGCTTAATCCCTTTAGGCGACTTTGCGGCATCTTCCATTATGCTCATACATTCGTCGAGGGTTAGGGATTTTGGGTCTTTAGTCTTAGGTATTTTGTAATTCTGTTTCTCGAACGAAATGTAAGGACCAAATCTACCATTTAATACTCTTAGCCCTGGTTTATTGTCGAATTCCAGTATAATTTTATTCTTTTCCTCAATTTGTTTTTCGGCAATTAACTTTACTGCCTCCTCAAAGTTAATGGTGTAAGGGTCGTAATCGGTACCCTTGAGGGAGTAATACTTCGATTTGTGTTTTACAAATGGGCCAAAACGACCAATTGCTGTTGATATTTCGTCGCCATCGAGTTTGCCAATGGAGCGTGGAAGATCAAAAAGATGCAGTGCCTCTTCGAGCGAGATGGATTCAATGAGTTGTCCTTTTTGAAGACTTGCATACTGTGGTTTTTTGCCACTGCTACTTTCGCTTTCCCCGAGTTGAGCAATTGGGCCAAACCTTCCGATCCTCACAAAAACAGGTTTACCCGTTTTAGGATCATCACCAAGTTTTTTTTCTCCCTTGCTGGGTTGTGACGTTTTGGTTGTTTCCTCTACTGTTTGATGAAATGGGATGTAAAAAGTTTTAAGCATGTTTGTCCAGCTAACCTTCCCTTCTGCAATCTTGTCGAAGTCTTTTTCAACATTTGCGGTAAAGTCATAGCTTAGAATAGAGGTGAAATATTTGGTTAAAAAGTCTGTTACCAAAATTCCTATATCGCTGGGGAATAGTTTGCTTTTCTCTGCTCCGAATGTCTCAACTCTTGATTCTTCAGTTATTTTTGTTCCTTTTAATTTCAGTGATAGATAGGTGCGTTCAACTCCTGGTCTGTCTTCCTTTTGGACGTATCCTCTTGTGATTATGGTGGAGATTGTTGGTGCGTATGTTGATGGTCGACCAATTCCCAACTCCTCCAATTTCTTAACTAAGCTAGCCTCTGAATATCTAGGTGGTTTTTGGGTAAATCTCTCTGTGGCCAATATTTCCTTTGAAGTTAATTGCTCTCCTGCAGTAACTTTGGGGAGCAAGGAGGCTGTATCATCATCATTTTCGTCATCGGTTCCTTCAATGTATACCTTTAAAAACCCATCGAATAGTAAAACTTCACCTGTTGCTTCAAACTTCTCTTTGGCGTTGGATATACCTATAGTAATAGTAGTTTTTTCTAAGGAAGCGTCTGCCATTTGACTTGCCAGAGTTCGTTTCCATATTAAATCATATAATCTTCGTTCGGCCGATGATCCATCAACAGAGGGATTCTCCATATACGTGGGCCTGATGGCTTCGTGTGCTTCCTGGGCTCCTTTTGATTTTGTCTTGTATTGTCGCTGTTGGTAATAGCGCTCACCGAACATCGATTCAATTGCTGTTTTAGCGCTTTTTAGTGCTGTTTCGGAAAGATTCACCGAGTCGGTTCTCATGTAGGTAATCAATCCAGCCTCATACAGCTTTTGGGCAATAGTCATAGTTTGAGCCACAGAAAAACTCAATTTACGACTGGCTTCTTGCTGCAATGTTGACGTGGTAAATGGGGGTGCCGGTGTTTTTTTTGCAGGTTTTTTGGCAATATTTGTAACCGAAAACGATGCTAATATGCAGTTTTCGAGAAATGCTTTTGTTTCTATGGGAGAAGGAAAGCGTTTGTTAAGCTCTGCTTTAATTTCCCCACTCTTTGTTGCAAATAGTCCTTGTATTCTGAAGTTCGATTCTGGAATAAAGGCAAGAACTTCACGCTCTCTTTCAACAATAAGCCTAACAGCAACCGATTGTACTCTTCCTGCAGAGAGTGATGGTTTTACTTTTTTCCAAAGGATTGGAGAAACTTCGTAGCCAACTAATCTATCAAGAATCCTTCTTGCTTGCTGGGCATTTACCAAATTTAAATCAATGTTACGCGGATTTTCGATAGCATGAATTATTGCTTCCTTGGTTATCTCGTGGAAAACAATGCGTTTTGTTTTTGACGCATCTAGTTCAAGAACTTCTTTTAAGTGCCATGCAATTGCCTCTCCTTCACGGTCCTCATCGGAGGCGAGCCAAACAACCTTTGCTTTTTCAGAAAGCGACTTCAGCTCGGCAACCAGCTTCTTTTTTGTTGCATCAACAATGTAAGAAGGTTCGAAGTTGTTTTCAACATCAATGCTAAGCTTATTCTTTGTAAGATCACGGATGTGGCCGAATGACGATTTTACTAAGAAATTTTTTCCCAGAAATTTTTCAATCGTTTTTGCCTTGGCAGGCGATTCCACAATAACCAAATTTTCCTGCATTCCCCAAACTTTTTGAACAGCACAAAGTAAATCAATTACATCACTAACTTCAAAATTTAGAATGCAATAATTATTTTCTATTTTTACGCCCATTATGAAAACACCCATCTAATGGATACTTCGAATAAATTTAGAAAAAAATATTTACTTTGGTTTTGGGGAATACTTCTCTTTCCATTGGTGTCAATAGCCATCCTTTTCACCTTAATTTCGTTGGAAGTCTTTGGTCCAATGCCTTCCTTTGAAGATCTTGAAAACCCCAAGAGCAACTTAGCCTCCGAGGTTTATTCGGAAGATAATGTTCTTTTGGGTAAATACTATATCGAAAATCGCTCATACACTGGTTATGATGAGCTTTCTCCAAACATTGAAAATGCTTTAATTTCCATTGAGGATGTAAGGTTCCGAAGTCACTCCGGAATTGACTTTCGTGGGTTGGCGCGCGTGGTCATTAAGACCTTAATATTAGGTGATAGGGACGCGGGAGGCGGATCAACACTTACCCAGCAGCTGGCCAAGAATCTATTTCCACGCGATACTACATATTATCACTTGAGTATTACCCGCAAGGCAAATCTTGTTATTGCAAAGTTTAAGGAATGGGTTACGGCAGTGAAGTTGGAGAGGAATTATACAAAAGATGAGATTTTGGCAATGTACCTCAATACCGTTCCTTTTGGTGGTACTGTATATGGGATAAAATCGGCGGCTAAAACATACTTTAATGCGGACCCCGACAGCCTAACCATTGAACAGTCTGCAGTATTAGCCGGGTTGGTAAATGCGCCAACGCGTTATAGTCCAGTGCGTAATCCTGACAAATCCATTGAGCGTCGGAATATTGTAATTGATAAAATGGCTAGGTATGGATATATTTCTATGCATGTGGCCGATTCGGTAAAAAAGATTCCGTTGCAGTTACATTATCAAGTGCAGGATCACAACGAGGGCCTGGCAACCTATTTTCGGGAAACATTGCGCTTAATTCTTAGCGCAAACAAGCCGGAACGTTCAAACTACTATTCATACGATACATTTAAGACGGATTCAACGGAATGGGCCAATAATCCCGTATATGGATGGTGCAATAAAAATGTGAAGCCCGATGGCACACCTTATAACTTGTATCGCGATGGTTTGAAGATCTACTCTACCATCAATAGTAAAATGCAGCAGTATGGCGAAGATGCGCTTAAGGAGCATCTATCGCAGAACCTTCAACCGGCTTTTGATAAGGAGCAAAAAAGCAAAGGCTACCCTGTTTATGCTCGAGATGTTCCCAAGGATCAGGTCGAGGCAATTTTAAATCAAGCTGTTCGTCAATCACCTCGATTTGGAAGCCTTACCCAAGAAGGTTTATCTGATGCTGAAATCCGAAAGAATTTCAACACCAAGACAAGCATGACTGTTTTTACGTGGAAGGGAGATAGGGATACGGTGCTTACTCCATTAGATAGTATCAAACTTTATAAACGATACTTGCGAGCTGGATTTATGGCAATGGATCCTCATACCGGCTATATTAAGGTATATGTGGGTGGTCCTAACTTTAGATATTTTAAGTATGACTTGGTTATGAAGAGCAAACGTCAAGTTGGTTCTACAATTAAACCATTTTTATATACACTTGCCATGCAAGAAGGTTATTCACCTTGCTTTAAAGTTCCTAATGTGCCACAAACATTCATGGTGGGTGATTCAACATGGACACCAAAAAATTCAGGTGAAACAGAATATGATGGTAAGATGGTGACTTTAAAGTGGGGATTGGCTAACTCTGTTAATAATATTTCTGCATGGTTGATGAAGCAGTTTAATCCTCAGAATGTCGTTGATATTAGTCATAAACTTGGAATAAAAAGTTATATCGATCCTGTTGTCTCCATTTTTCTTGGCACATCCGATTTCTCTGTTTACGAAATGGTTGGTGCATATTCAACCTTTGCTAATCGGGGAATTCATAACGAGCCTATCTATGTTACTCGTATAGAGGACAAAAATGGCAATGTGCTGGCAACATTTAAAACATCCAAAAACGAAGCTATTAGTGAGAAAACAGCCTATCTGATGATTAATTTACTGCAAGGGGTAATTGATCATGGCACGGGTCGGCGGTTGCGTTATCGCTATCAAATCCCAGGTCAACTTGCCGGTAAGACTGGCACCACTTCCAATCAATCCGATGGCTGGTTTATGGGAATTACGCCAAATTTAGTTGGTGGTGTTTGGGTGGGTGGCGAAGACAGAGCAATTCACTTCGAAGGAATTACCCTTGGTCAAGGTGCCAGTATGGCTCTTCCTATATGGGGAATTTTCCTTAACAAAGTTTATGCCGATCCGACCTTGGGGATTGATGGCTCTGCCATTTTTGCTAAACCTGCAACAATTACCGTTGATATAGATTGCCCGGTTGATCCAGAAGATGAATCGAAAAAGCAGGAGAATGATTTCTTTTAGGAGGAACCCTATTTAATTTATAGTGAATTCTGAATTCCGGGGATAGAGGCTATAAGCATTTGAGTGTATGGACTTTGAGGGTGCTGATAAATTTCAGCGCTCTCTCCAACCTCCTTCACTTCTCCATGTTGGAGCACTACAATCCTATCGCTCATATATTTAACCACCGAAAGATCATGGGAAATGAAAAGGTAGGTTAATCCTTTCTCCTCCTTGAGCTGGTTTAGTAAATTGAGTATTGCTGCTTGTACCGACACATCGAGCGCACTTACAGATTCATCACAAATAATGAGTTCTGGATTGAGGGCTAGCGCTCTTGCAAGAGATATTCGTTGACGTTGACCTCCCGAAAATTCATGTGGATATTTGTTTGCAGAAGACTTAGGGAGGTTTACATCATTAAGGAGTTGGAATATTTTGTTATTTAATTCTCCTCGGTTGTTGCCAATTAAGCGCAATGGTTCAGCAAGAATATCTCTAACGGTGTGCTTAGGATTAAGCGATGAGAATGGATCCTGGAAGACGAGTTGAATATTTTTTCTAAACATTCGATAATCTATCCCTCGAAGTGAAGTAACATTTTTCCCATGATAAGTAATTTCTCCCTGCCTTGTTTTCACTAGCATGGTGATGGCTCTTCCAATAGTTGTTTTACCTGATCCTGATTCGCCTACCAATCCAAGGGTTTCTCCTTTGTATATGGCTAAGTCTATGTTGCGGAGTGCATGGTAATTGGTATTGGGTGAGAAAAGAGGTTGCTTAACTTCGTATGTTACGCATAGATTCTTAACCGTGATGATTGGATTGTTCGCTGGATTTTCTTTTTGGTAATGTGCTTTTTCTTTACCTGGAAGTATTAAACTTCCATCTTCGGTAAGAAACGGTAACCTTGCCGAAGTTGTGGTAATAGATGGTTTGCATGCTAAAAGGCCTTTTGTGTATTCTGCATTAGGATTTGAGATAATTTGATGGGTATCGCCAGTTTCAACCATCTTTCCTTTATGCATTACCATTATTTTGTCGGCAATTTCCGAAATCACGCCAAGATCATGTGAAATGAATATGACCGCAATATTTCTACTCTTTTGTAATCGCTTAATTAGGTTGAGAATTGCCTTTTGAACGGTAACGTCAAGGGCTGTAGTTGGTTCATCGGCAATTAAGAGCGATGGAGAGCAAGATACTGCCATTGCAATCATTACCCGTTGACGTTGTCCACCGCTAAGTTGATGTGGATAACTTTGGTATGCCTTTTCTGGATTATCCAGCTGTACTTCGCGGAAAAGTTCTAAGGTTTTTTCTTTGGCAACTTTTTTATTAAGGTTGAGATGTTCCACCATCATCTCATCAGCCTGCTTTCCACATTTCATTGAAGGATTCAACGCAGTCATTGGTTCTTGAAAAATTATACCAATCTGCCGACCCCTAATTTCCCTTTGTTGGGATGATGAAAGACGAAACAGGTCTATCTCTATTTCATTTAATTTAAAGTGACTTTCTCCTTCAAGTTTTGCATGGTTAGGGAGTAATCCTAGTAGTGAAAGTGCTGTTAGTGATTTGCCAGAGCCAGATTCTCCAACAATTCCGAGGCATTCTCCACTCTCTAGTTGAAAGCAAAGTTTTTCTACCACAAAGTTTGGGCTATTTTGAAACGAAATACTTAAATTTTTTATAGATAGTAGCATAAAATGTCAGGATATATGACAAAATTAAACAAATATATTTCAGTTAATAACCTTATATCTTAAGGAATTATTATGATGTATGACAATGTTGTTTGTTGCTAAATTTATTAATATAAGAAGTTGTACTCTAATGGATGTATTTTTTTCATAATTTTATGGCATTATGTTTATAACCCAAATTAACTGACAAATACAGCAAGATCAATGGAAGTGTTTAAGGTTAAAGGAACGAATGTTTCACCAGAAGTTTATTTTGATCCTGATGCATTAAAATTTGAGATATCTGGATACTCCCGCCCAGAGAATGTTCGCGATTTCTTTATGCCTTTACTTAGCTGGTTAGAGCAATTTGTAAAGGATTTAGTTGATAAGAAGCCTAGTATTTCTCGGCCTATTGGTTTTAACTTTAGATTAGTTTATTTTAATTCTTCTTCGGCGAAGTTCATGTTTGACATGGTCTCCATCATTAATGAGATACATAAAAATAAATTTCCAGTTGTGATAAACTGGTATTTTGACGAAGATGATGAGGAACTTCGCGAGGCTGGAGAGGAGCTTTCGGAGATGGCGAACTTCCCTTTTTCCTATATTGAAGTCAGAAAATTACACTAATCAGTATATAAAGAAAAAAAAGAGGAGGGATTTAGCCCTCCTCTTTTTTTAATAGGTTTCCTTTAAAAGCTAAAATCAAAACCTATCCCAAAACCAATGTTATTTCTATTGTAGGTTTCGGTAATTCCGTTTATCCCATATTGAGGATAGTCAACGGTTCTTTGTCCTTGAACATATTGGGTGTAAAGCACACCTAGGTTAAGCGTTAGGCGCTCACTTGCCATGAAGGCACAACCAAACCCTACACTATTTGATGAAAGGCTATAGCTGATGTCAGTTTGATATCCTTGTCCAACTCCAGTTTGTACATAGAGATACCCCGCGCTTAAGAGAAATTTGTCTGTAACGTTGTATTCCATTCCAAAGGCAAGTTCATAGAGATTGTTGTCAATGAAATTTTGTCTTCCATCCCAGTCGACATTTTTATCAAAGTAGTGGTGTAAACCAGCGGAAAGTTTAAGATCAGGAAGAATTTTATAGTCGACTCCAATCGAAAGGAGCGCGGGAAGATCTTCTCTATACGTTGCTCCCTCAGGAAACATATTGGTAACAACATCCGATTTTGTATGGTTGGTGAGCTCAAGTTTTGTTTTGAACTCAAACTTTATACCAATGTTGATTTTGTCGTTTGGCGTAATGTTTACTCCAATAATTGGAGTAAAACCTGTGCCAGTCTGCCTTACATCAACTTTTTGGTCACTCGTGGCTGCTGCATTTTGAGTTGAAGCTGCAGCGTTTGCTAGGTATGCCGATTGAACCTGAGAAACGGTCATAGCGGGGTTGTAGGCTGCACCTAAACCAGCTGACAATGCCGTTACTTGATCGTCTGTAAGGAGATTGTTGGTGCGAGCCTCTTGCAGTGTTTGATCACCAGCACCGTAGGTTGTAATTAATGGATCAATGCTTGAAGCTGCTCCGTTTGCAAGTGTTGCCAACTGAGTAAAGAAAACGGATGCGAGCATAAAATTTCCAGATGGGTTGATACCCGGATAAAGTGGATTGATGCTAATGTTTTTCATTTCACCTTTGTAGGTGTTAACCGCATAAATCATTCTAACTCCCGCAAATGCACTAATTATATCGGTAAACTTATACGATGCACCTACCTGAGAACCCCAAAAAACGGAGCTGCCGTCGAATGATAAATCTAATGAGTATGCGGAGGTTGGAATACCTTTTGCGTTTAATCCGGCTGGAATGGCAGATATCGGGATTTCAAAACTTGGTAACCCCTTTCCATAGTTGGCAGTGCCTCCACCAGAATTTGGATTAAAGCCAAAAGAGAAAACCCAACGATCCATCTTATAGGCAGCATAAATACCTGGGAAAAACGGGATAGTTACATCACCTATGTACTTTTGATCATTGAGCAATGGGAATCCATTGTCAATAGTTCTTTTCGAGAAGAGAGTTTGGTTGTTTAGTGAAAAATGGAACCCATTTCCCAGCTTGGTTAAGCCAGCCGGATTGTAGTAAATGGCATCGATGGAGGTGGATGCATCTCTTGCCAACATACGCATGTAGGCTGCACTTTGGTTCGAGTTTGTTAGAATGCCCCCTGCGAAGATGGGGGCTGAAAGTAGCACGGTTGCTACTGAAAGTAAATACTTCTTCATATGTTGTAAATTATTTGTTTGTTTTGCAGTTATACAAGAAAATTGTTGTCTCCTTGTGTTGCTTTAGGTTGCACTCAAAAGAAAAAATTAAAAGGCAGAAAATGAGGGCTGTGCGAAAAGATATGCTAACCTAATTGAAAAAGAATCACTATACCCCGTGGAAACAGAGTGCTTGGTGTGCTATGAACGAATAATTCAAATAAGGAGAAATCGGTTGTTATAACCGTTGGAAAGCCCCAAGTTGCAAATATCTTTGCTTGGAGTATAAAATCGATTGTTAATAGAGCCAGGAAGTGGACTATTCCCTTTGGGATGTATGTGTATGGCAATACCTTTTATGCTAGTGCCTGGTTTTGAACCAAATACAGCAAAAAAGGAATCTTTAATAAATTTCTGGATAAGCAGCACATAGGCTGTTATTGCCAAAAATATTCTTGCCCTACGCATTAGATTTATTAATTTGGGGCAATATAGTGAATTTTAATTTTCAAGCAAATTTAAGGGTTGGTGGTTAAACTTCACGGTTGATTATCATTCTAATTTTTAACCAACTAAAATCTTAAGGAATGATTTGGAATAAATTATTGCTCATACTCTTCATTATTGGGTCTTTTGCCCAAGTTAATGCTCAAGACACTATCACTGTTGGTGGCTACCATTTCACTAACATTAAAAAGTTACCAGTTACCTCTGTCAAGGACCAATTTCGATCTGGAACTTGTTGGAGTTTTGCCACGGTATCCTTTGTCGAATCTGAACTTTTAAGGATGGGTAGACCGGATTTGAACCTTTCGGAGATGTTTTTTGTAAGGGAGGCATATCAACGTAAGGCAACTTCATACGTTCGTCGCCAAGGAACTTCAAATTTTTCAGAAGGAGGACAGGCTCATGATGTACTCAATATAATAAAGGATAAGGGGATGGTTCTTGACACTGTTTATCCTGGTCTTAACTATGGTGAATCTAAGCCTGTGCATGCTGAGCTTTATGCTGTGTTGGATGCTTTCGTTGGAGCGGTTGTTAAAAATCCAAACAAAAAGTTGTCTACAGCCTGGAAGAGTGGATTTACAGGAATTCTTGATGCCTATCTTGGCAAGTCGGTTTCCACCTTTACGTATAACGGAGAGCAAACTACTCCCACTGAATTTACGAAACAGTTGCGGTTTGAGCCAGATGACTATGTGGAGTTAACATCTTTCTCCTGCTATCCTTATAATTCTAAGGTGATGTTAGAAATACCTGATAATTGGAGTAATGGTCAATACTACAATGTTCCTTTTGATGATATTGAGGCCGTGGTGGAAAATGCAATAAAAAAAGGGTACACCGTATGTTGGGACGGCGATGTTGGAAATCCAGGTTTTGAGTATTCAAAGGGTATTGCTGTATATCCCGACGATAGCACAAAGGAGGTTGCTGGTCTAGAAATAGACAAGTGGACAGCCATGACCTCTTCGGAGAAGCATAAGTTATTGTATGGTGGAGAAGGCCCAGTTCCTGAAAAACCAACCTCAGAGGTAGAACGTCAAGCCGATTTTGATAATTTAACCCTTACCGACGATCATCTTATGCACCTTGTTGGAAGCGTTGTTGATCAAACAGGAAAGCGTTTTTACATAATAAAAAATTCGTGGAATAAGGATTCTAATAGCTATGGTGGATTGCTATATATGAGTCAACCTTATGTAAAACGTTATACCATTGCAATCATGGTTCATAAGGATGCTATTCCTTCGCAAGTGCGTGAACGACTGGGGTTATAGCTCTATTGTCATGATTATTAACAGAATAGTACTCGTTGTCTCTTTACAAATAATTGCCGTATTAGGCTTTTCTCAGGATATGGATACACTAAAATTGCCGTCACCCCAATTAACGGGAGGAAAACCGTTAATGGATTTGCTTCGGGAGCGTAAAACAACGCGTGCTTTTTCAACAAAGGAGTTATCGATGCAGGAACTTTCCAATCTTCTGTGGGCTGGAGCTGGTATTTCTCGTCCCGAATCGGGAAAGCGAACTGCACCAAGTGCCAACAATTGGCAGGAAGTGGAAATATATGTTTCGTTGAAGAGCGGCGTTTATCGCTACGATGCCCTGCAAAATTCTTTGATTCCAGTGTTGGCAGAAGATATTCGTTCTAAAACAGGACAGCAGGATTTTGTGGGAGGTGCACCGGTAAACCTTATATATGTGGCCGACTATTCCAAAATGACCAATCGTCCTGAGGCGATGAAGTTTTTTTATTCCGGTACAGATACGGGCTTTATTTCCGAAAACATATACCTCTACTGTGCCTCGGCTGGTTTAGCAACGGTGGTAAGAGGCATGGTAAATCGGGAGGAATTAAAAACGGTGTTAAAACTTTCACCGGAGAAGAATGTGGTTTTTGCTCAAACCGTAGGGTATCCGGCAGAGTAACATTGCTGGGGAGGAAGCATGAGGCGCAGTTGCTGCGCCTCTTTTTTTATCATTTCGAATAAACCCTTTGCTATTGACATCCTACTTGCCTAAATTTGGTAAATGTTGAAAACAAACAACCCGCTGAATATGAAAAAGCTAACTATACTCTTTGTCTTTGTTTGCCTATTTGCCTCTTCCTTTGCTCAAACGGTAAAGGAGATGCGTTGGACCTACGATTATAAGATACATGTTAAGTTTTCTAACGATACAAGCCAGGTGGTTGATGTTAAGGCGCTGCAGCACAGCGGATCGCTTACCGATGCTATTTCTGATAAGGAGGCTACCTACTATCCGGTATCGCTTGATGCTGATTTTGTAAAAGCGCTAAAAGATAAAAAGTTATTGGTAGATAAAGTTGAGGGTGATACCCTACAAAAGGTGAGTAACCAAACTCTTTGGTCGGCGTTGCATACCAGCCTTGGAGGTAGCTACATTCACTTTATCAACTGCATGATGTATGCCTTGGAGTCTGACCATTTGAACTTAACCGATCCTATTATGAAGCGGCCGGTTACCTCCTGGAAGCCAAAACCAATGACAGAGTCGTTTAAAAGAACTCACAAATGGAGTTACTACATACCCTTCACGCAAAAAGTTGCTCGCAAAGAGTTTAAAACGCAGCAAAAGAAGAAAGAGGATCGAGACATAATGCTACTTCCCATCGACTTTAGGACACTCTTTCTTGCAACAAATGATAAAAATTATGCCAAACTCAAGTCGGCAGGCGATAAAAAGAGTATTGCCAAAATCGACTTAATTCGTTTACTTCTGGGTGCCAAATATTTAGGGGAAGACCAAATTAAATATATCAAAGCCAAGGTAATTACCGCCATATATCAATATTCGGCCAATAGCCTTCCTTCGGTCATTATTTTTGATGATCTGAATGCTGCTGTAGCTATGACCCTAAACTCTGATGGTTACAAGGTTGAGCAGATTGTATTTCGGGATGCCGACTCCATCGATCAGGAGGAGATAGATGGGCGAAAGGCGCGTATTGAGGCTTTTCTTAGGGCGATTAACGAAGCCAACGATCGCGTATTTAAGAAAAGGCTATCCAGCTATTACGGGAATTAATTATTTAGTTTCCCCTTTTTAAAAAACAAAAAATCAGGCTACCACTCCAAACTCTTGTGTTTTTCACGCTATGAAAGCAAGAGTTTATTTTGGAATGGTAGCCTGATTTTCATGCTACTTAGATAGTAGAATACCTATTTTTTTGGTTCTTTGGGTTTGGGTTCTTCGGCGATTACTTCCGATTTTCCCTCTTCAATGGTTTTCCCCTTAAGGTAGCTGGGTAGCTCCATTCCGGCCATTTTAAACAGCTCCTCAAACGGAGGAATTGCACCCAACATTCCGGAAAGGAAGTTTGCCGTTGCTGGCGATTTTCCATCTTTCCCAGCAGAAAGGTTGTCCCAAACCGTAACCTTGTCAATTTTAAGGTTTTTGATGGCCTCAACCTGAGTTTTAACCAACTCGGGCAGCTTGTCGGCAATCATCATCATTACGGCATCCTTGGAGTTTCCGGCAGCTTTGCTCAATCGCTCAAAACCTTCGGCCTGTTTGCTTAGAATTTCGAGCATACCTTTTGCCTGTGCCTCCATCTTCATAAATATTGCATCGGCTTCCCCACGTGCCTGACGACGAGTTTGTTCGGCAATAGCCTCGGCATCAATTTCGATTTTTTCCTTATTAATTTGGGTAGGAATAATGATATCGGCGTTTTGGCTTGCCTGATCGCGGTTGGCACGAGAGGATTCGGCAAGTTTTTCTGCAGCGTAGGCCTCTTCAAGTGCTTTTGCCTTGGCAACCTTTTCGGCAGCGGTTGCTTTACGTTCAGCCTCAGCCTCGTTTTCACGACGGGTAGAGTTGGAGTTGGCAATGGTTATTTTAGCCCTATTTTCTCCTTCTACCGCGGTTGCATCGGCGCTGGAAACCTGAACACGTTGGTCGCGCATGGCGTTAGCCTCACCAATTGAACCATCACGATTCTTTTCGGCAACGCTCTTCTTAGCATCGTTGATTGCCTTGGAAGCAGCCTCCTTGCCCAGTGCCTCAATGTATCCCGACTCATCGTTAATGTCGGTTACGTTAACGTTGATGAGTTTTAAGCCGATTTTCTTTAATTCTGCTTCTACGTTGGACGAAACGGCGGCGAGGAATTTATCACGATTACTATTAATTTCTTCAATTTCCATGGTGGCAACAACCAACCTCAGTTGACCAAAGATGATATCCTTGGCAAGGTTGCTGATGTTGTCTTGGCTCTGCCCAAGTAATCGTTCAGCAGCATTATCCATTATCCCTGGTTCGGTAGATATACCTACTGTAAAACGGGAAGGAACGTCCACTCGAATATTCTGTTGGCTTAATGCGCTGGTTAAATTAATTTCAATGGAGAGAGGTGTGAGGTTAAGAAAGGCGTAGTCTTGTATTACTGGCCAAATAAAGGCTGCTCCTCCATGAATACATTTGGCTGAGCGGGCCTCATCGGATATGCTACGACCAACTTTTCCGTAAACAACCAAAATTCTGTCGGAAGGACATCTCTTGTATCGTTTAAACAACGAGACAATAAGCAGGAAGATGAATAGGACCCCTGCTATTACTGCAATAACTAGATACTGACTCATAATTTTCTATTAAATTTTTTTAACAAGTAAAATTTCGTTTGTTAAGATGCCAACTACCTCTACCAAAGAACCGGTTGGTATGGTAATGTCATCATCCGTCATGGCATCGAGCGTTCTCAAACCTTGTAGTTTGATTTGAATCTTGCCTGTGCCGTTTCTCTTAGGTGGGATAAAAAGGTAAACACTTGCTTTTTCCCCAATGGCGCGATTAATTTCGAGATTGCCTGTTTCAACAAGCCTGCCCATGAAGTAGTAGATGCTGGACATTATTAACATCATCAAGAATCCACTAATAGAGGAGATGATAATTGTGGACGCAAATGCTAATTTACTGTCGATACAAGCAAGACCACTCCATCCGAAAATGGTAAAAAAGGCAATTAGGTTTTTAAAGGTTACAAGTTGAAAGGATATGCCATCATCAATGTCGGTTGAGGTATCGACATTTCCTGTGGCATCGAGACCACTAGAATCTGAACTTGCCCCTAAAAATGACATTATCAGCTCAATAATAAAGAGGAGTGAAAAAGGCAAAGTTATTAACCAGTAAATTTTGGAAATAATCTCCAACCCTTGCCACCAAGATCCAAAACTATCCATTGCAGCGTAGAATTAATTTTAGGTGAAATTAAGAATATTCATCAATTTTTCACCAACCATTCATACAAAAAGCGGCTATGGAACCAAAAAAATAATCGTTGGACGGGGGGAGTTAATCAGGACTTTATACTGGCATTACTCGTTTACCAGCAAATTGCAGCCTCTGATATCGCTGGTATCGAAGCGGCCAAGAACTTCGAATTCTCCGGTTGGATGAATTTTCCCTAGGTCTTTAAGTTCCAAAAAAGAGCAGGAGTAAATGTTGGCCAGATCGATAATGTTAATGCCACCTGTCTGTCCCGTTTCGACAAATGAAAAGGGATCGTTGGTATCCCTAATAACAACCTTCATCCAGTCGGGTGTTCTAAATAATCCTTTTCCAAAGGAGTAACCTTGTGACAACAGTTCGGTCATCCCATATTCCGAATGGATTGATGAAACGCCAAGTCCATCGCAAAGCAATTGGTGCAGTTCCTCTCGAGGAAGTTCACGTCGAGTTCCTTTCATTCCTCCAGTCTCCATGACGATGGTGTTGTTTAGCTGCATCTTATGTTGTTCAACAAGGTCAAGGAGTGCAAATGAGACACCAATGAGCAGGACTTTTTGGCCTGAATTATTCAGCTGTTGCAATTTGGTAATCAGTTCGTCCAAGTTGTGCAGGTAAAAGCCAGATTCTGAATGTTTTGTTTCTTTTATGAGTTCGTCAACCATAAAAACCAGTGAAGATCCTTCTCTCTCTAAATAGGACGGTAGCAGGGCAAGTATGCAGTATTCATTGGGATTACCATAGAATTTTTTGAATGCTGATACAAAACTTTGTCGATAGAGATTAGTGCTTGCAACGTAATGGTGACTACGAATCATTCCGGTAGTACCACTGCTGGAAAATACGACCTCATGTGCTTTGCCTCGAGTCACTATTTTTTTTGTTTTAAAGAACTCTACGGGTAAAAATGGGATATCTTCAATGCTATTAACTTTTTGTGGATTTATTCCAAGCTGATTCACATAATCTGCATAAACTTCAACTTGCCGTGCCTGAAATCGAAAAACTTCAATTGCAAGTTCGTTAAAACCTGCATTGTTCTTATTAAGGTTAAAAATGCGGTCTATAATTTGAGCGGCTATCATTTGTGACAATTATTTAAGACAACGAGATATTGAAATTCATCGTTTAAAATTTTCACAAAGTTAAAAAATTGGAGGAGGATGAAGTTGTGGAAGCTATAGGATAAAAAAGCAGGTTCATAAAGTTCTGAACCTGCTTTGCTTATTTGTTGAGTTAAATTTATCCTCTAATGGTTTTTATACCAGGAAGTTCTTTCCCTTCCATGTACTCAAGCATGGCACCACCACCTGTAGAAACGTAGCTGACTTTATCGGCAAGCTTGTTTTTGTTGATGGCAGCAACTGAGTCACCACCACCAATCAAGCTAAATGCGCCTTTTTCTGTTGCGCGTGCAATGGCGTGGGCAATTGATGAAGTTCCTTTGGCAAACTTGTCCATTTCAAATACACCCATGGGGCCGTTCCATAGAATGGTTTTGGAATGTTCAATCACATCGCTGAAAATTTTTATAGACTCATCAGCAATATCAAGACCCATCCAACCATCTGGTGTTTCATTAATTTTGGTCGTTTTAGTATTTGCATTGGCATCAAAGGCATCTGCATTAATTGCATCAACGGGGAGGTAAACTTTAACTCCTTTTTCTTTTGCTTTTTTCAGCAACTCGAGTGCAAGATCAAGCTTGTCTTCTTCGCAAAGAGATTTTCCTATTTTACCACCTTGCGCTTTAATAAAGGTGTATGTCATGCCGCCACCAATAATTAGGTTATCAACGCGGTTGAGCAGATTTTCAATGAGTAAAATTTTGTCGGAAACCTTGGCACCACCCATAATGGCTGTAAATGGTTTTTCAGGAGCCTTTAGCACCTTATCCATGGCCTTAAGCTCGCTTTCGATAAGGTAGCCAAACATACTATTTCCAGGGAAATATTGTGCAATGAGAGCGGTAGATGCGTGAGCACGATGGGCGGTTCCAAAGGCATCGTTTACATAACAGTCAGCATAGCTGGCTAGCTGCTTGGTGAATTCTTTTTGTTTTTCCTTTACAACTATCTTTGCAGCTTTTTTCTCCTCTTCGGTAGCAATTTCTGGAAGGCGAGGTTTTCCCTCTTCTTCTTCGTAGTACCGTAGATTTTCCAACAGCAAAATTTCACCGGGTTTTAAACTCGCTACCATTTTTTTTGTTGAATCACCCATACAATCATCTGCAAACTTAATCTCTTTTCCGCCAAGAAGTTTGGATAGAACTGCGACAACTGGTTTTAAGGAATATTTTGCTTCTACCCCGGAAGGACGGCCAAGATGTGACATCAATATGGCCGATCCACCATCATTAATAATCTTCTGTATTGTTGGAAGAGCTCCACGGATGCGTGTATCATCAGTTACTTCAAGTGTTTGCTTGTTGAGGGGCACATTAAAGTCAACCCTTACTATGGCCTTCTTTTCTGCAAAATTGTAGTTGCTAATTTTTATCATAACCTATATTTATTTGTTATCGTGAGATATGTATTTATCAAAACTGAGCGGTAAAGTTACGTAAAAAAGCAGTGTTTTTGCAATAACAGAAGCTGGCTTCATTCAAAATTCTACGGAATCGTTTTCGTAATGCACTGACTATTTTTGTTAACTTTGAGCAGCATAAAGCTATAGTTATAAACACAAAATTGCAGAATAATGTTCTTTCGCGAAATAGTTGGGCAGGAGCAGGTTAAATTGCAACTTATTCAAACAGTTAAAGAGGGAAGAATTCCTCATGCACAGCTTTTCCTTGGGCCAGAGGGATCGGGAAACTTGGCATTGGCCATTGCTTATGGTCAGTTTGTATGCTGTGAACATCCCACCGAAAACGATTCTTGTGGAGTGTGTCACTCGTGCAAGAAGTATCAGAAGTTAATTCATCCTGATCTGCATTTTATCTTTCCAGTCAATACCACCAAGGATTCAGAAAAGGATGTGAGTAGTGATCATTTTTTAGCCAAATGGCGTGAACTATTTCTTCATTCACCTTATTTTAGCGAGAATCGTTGGTACGAATATATCGGGATAGAAAACAAGCAAGGTAGCATTAGTAAAAATGAAGCCTCGGAGATAATTCGTAAGCTGAGTCTCAAGTCTTTCGAGTCGGAGTATAAGGTGGTTATAATATGGCTTCCTGAACGTATGAATGAGGTGTCGGCCAATAAGTTGCTTAAGTTGATAGAGGAACCGGCAGATAAAACACTATTTATTCTTGTCTCAGAAAATTCGGAGCGAATTATCAAAACCATACTTTCCCGCACGCAACTTGTGAAAATTCCACACATCGATCGTCAGAGTTTGGTGTCGGCGTTGATGGATAAATTGGCTGTGGAGCCATTTTTGGCACAATCTATTGCCAGAATTGCCAATGGTAACTTTGCCCTTGCACAGCAACTGGCTGCTGACGGAAGCCAAAGTGCAACTTGGTTTGATGCTTTCCAGCAACTCATGCGGCTATCTTACAAAAAAGATATTTTAGGCTTAATGGAGTGGGCAGAGGAGTTGGCTTTACTCGGGAGAGAGCGGCAAAAAAACTTTTTGGAGTATGCTCTAAAACTTACTCGTGATAGTCTTATGACAAACATGGGCCTGACAGACCTTGCATTTCCGGGGAAGAATGAGGAACTTTTTGTAACGAACTTTTCTCCTTATATTAATATTGAAAAAGCAACCGTTATTTATAGAGAAATGAACTTAGCGTTTCTTCAAATTAGCCAGAATGGAAATCCCAAGGTCATTTTTACCGATTTGGTTCTTAAGATGGTAAAGTTAATAAACTCTAAAAATTAGTTAATTTTGCCAATTGATGTTTCAAAAGGGGATTGCAAACCAAGGTCAATTAGCATAATATGCCTGAATTTGACCGCCGAGTTTGTCGTTATCCCTTAACTAAATAAAGAGAGGGTCACAATGAATAAACCATATAAATCAGATTGTTGCAGAGGATGTGGATTCTCTGAGAATGAACAAGGTGAGCATATAAGCACTCAGAAAGAGGGATGTAACAAGTTAGCTACATACGATTGGCTAGACGATTTACCTGATACAGGTATTGAGTTTGATGTAGTTGAAGTTCGGTTTAAAAATACACGGAAAAGTTTCTTCCGAAATGTGAACAAGTTGAATCTTTCTAAAGGAGATATTGTTGCTGTTGAAGCCTCGCCGGGACACGATATTGGAATAGTTTCGCTTACTGGTGAGCTAGTTCGTTTGCAAGCCGCTAAGTTTGGCGTGGATATCGCCAGTAGCGAAATGAAAAAGGTTTATAGAAAAGCAAAATCGGTTGATATACAGAAGTGGGAGGAGGCTATTAGTATTGAGCACATCACCATGATTAAAACTCGAAAAATTGCCAATTCACTTAAGCTGAACATGAAGATTGGCGATGTGGAGTTTCAGGGCGATAAAACCAAGGCTATATTCTACTATATTGCCGATGAGCGGGTTGATTTTAGGGAGTTGATAAAGGTATTAGCGGAAGAGTTTAAGGTTCGTATTGAAATGCGACAGATTGGTGCTCGTCAAGAAGCTGGTCGTATTGGCGGTATTGGCTCCTGTGGTCGGGAACTTTGCTGCTCCGGTTGGGTGACTAACTTCGTGTCGGTTACCACAAACTCTGCCCGTTATCAGGAGATATCATTAAATCCACAGAAACTGGCAGGACAGTGTGGTAAGCTTAAGTGTTGCCTAAATTATGAACTCGATAGCTATATCGATGCGCAGAAGGATTTTCCAAGAACAACCATTCCACTTGAAACAAAGGACGGAACAGCCTATCACGTTAAAACCGATATTTTTAAACGTATAATGTGGTATAGTTTCGACCCCAATACCATTGTAAATATTACACCTGTGTCGGTAGATCGAGTAAAGGAGATTGTTCAGCAGAATAAGCTGGGCGTTAAGGTCGATATGCTTTGTGAACCGATAGTTTTGGAGACATCCGCCAACTCAAAGCAACCAGATATTGAACCCGACTTTCATAATGTAATTGGACAGGATAGCATCACTCGTTTTGATGATACCCGCAATCAACAAAATAGACATAAACGTAAACGTCCGAAAAGAGTAATACCCAATGACCAAAATAAAAAAAGTCAGTAGACTCTATCTATTGGTATCTATAGTTTCTGTAGCGCTTATGGCATGCGACAGGAATATGGTTTATGAGGAAATTCAAGACATTCCACACAAGGATTGGCTCTCAACTGATAGCCTTGTATTTAGAATTCCCGTAAGCGATACAACTACGGTACAAAACATTTTGTTTAATATTCGAAACACGAGTAGCTATCGCTATGCAAACTTGTTTCTGTTTGTTACCACAACATCTCCCAAAGGTGCAGAGGTGAAGGATACCCTTGAAATCCCCCTTGCCGACGATAGAGGAAAATGGTATGGTAAGGGTATTTCGAATACATACGACTTACGTTATCCTTATCGTAGGATGATAAAATTTCCATTTACTGGAATCTATACCGTATCTGTAGCTCAGGGTATGCGTGAGAAATCACTGGGTGGGATCTCTAAATTTGGGGTGCGTGTTGAAAAGGCTAATCAATAATCAGGAACAAAATCAGTGGGAAAAAATAAGTTGAAGCGATTCGAGGAGAATCTTGGTTTTAAAAATTTATTTCAGCCAGCATTTGATGAGGTTTTTCGAAACAATTTCGATGGCAAAGGACGGTGGCACAAAGATGTATACCAGAATGAAAATCCTCTAGTTTTGGAGTTGGGGTGTGGTAAAGGTGAGTATACTATAGGACTATCGGGTTACTATAAGAATAAGAATTTTTTGGGAATCGATATTAAAGGTGCACGATTGTGGCGTGGTGCCAAGACTGCCGTTAAGGAGGGAATTACAAATGCTGCCTTTTTGCGAACTAGAATTGAGTTTATTAATTCTTTTTTTGAACCCGACGAAGTTTCAGAGATTTGGATAACTTTTCCAGATCCACAGTTGAAGGGGTCTCGAATAAAAAAGCGGTTAACCTCTAGCCGGTTTCTTAATAGCTATAGGTTATTTTTAAAGGCTGGCGGTATTGTTCATCTAAAAACCGACAACGTAAACCTACATCGCTATACCAAAGCGTTAGCGGAGGAGAATGGTCTTGAAATATTAACTGCTACCGAAAATCTTTATGGAACGGTTCATGATGATCCAATTCTTGGTATACGTACTTTTTATGAATCACAATTTCTTAGCAAGGGACTTAATATAACATATTTACAGTTCAAAATTGATGGCGAAAAACCAATTGAGGAGCCCCAACGATTTGAGGAGCAATTTTTTTGAGCGTGTTTATGAGGTCACCCGATTAATTCCCATTGGACGGGTAACCAGCTATGGCGCTATTGCCAGGTATTTGGGAAGTGCCAAATCTTCACGCATGGTTGGTTGGGCGCTTAATGGCTGCCACCATTTGAATGAATTTGTGCCAGCGCATAGGGTTGTAAATAGAGTTGGACTTCTTTCGGGACGGCACCATTTCCCAGGCCAAGACGCCATGGAGCTGTTGCTTGAAGCAGAAGGTGTTGCGGTTTTCGACAGTAAGGTGGTTGATTTTGAAAAACGCTATTGGGATCCGAGCAAGGAGCTTATTAATTGAATGATTAAACAAACATATTACGTATAAATCGGTTACTATCGTAAATTACAATATAATGAAACTTGAAAAGAATAATGTGTTGGCTATTCTGGGAAAGATAATACACCCAGAATTTGGCACTGACATTGCTTCCCTTGGCTTGGTCGAAAATTTGAGTGTGGAAGGAAACAAGGTGTCATTTAGCTTAGTTTTTAAGAAGGTAAAAGATCCTTTTGCCAGTGGAATCAAGAAAAATTGTGAGACAACACTTAAACAAGAATTTGGAGATTCCCTTTCTGTAAATATTTTAGAGCTAGTAAAGGCTCCTCAGATGAACGCAAAGGAGGCAAAGAAGAGTGCTACTTCTGGAATACAGCAGGTGAAAAACATTGTTGCCGTTGCTTCTGGCAAAGGCGGTGTTGGAAAGTCTACCATTGCGTCAAACTTGGCTGTTTCCTTGGCTAGAATGGGATACCAGGTTGGGCTTCTCGATGCAGATGTTTATGGTCCATCAATGCCCAAAATGTTTAACATCGAAGGGGTTAAACCCGGAGTAACAGAGGTGGATGGTCAGGAGTTAATTAATCCTGTTGATGCCTATGGAGTGAAAGTTTTATCTATCGGTTTCTTCGTGAATCCAAATGAGGCATTGGTTTGGCGAGGTCCAATGGCAACAAGTGCACTGCGTCAGCTTCTAAATCAGGGAAATTGGGGTGAACTTGATTTTCTAATTCTCGATCTTCCTCCGGGAACGGGCGATATTCATCTCACCATTGTTCAGGAGGCCGCAGTTACCGGGGCTATTATTGTTAGTACGCCGCAGGAGGTTGCTCTTGCTGATGCGGTAAAGGGTATTAGCATGTTTACCTCAAAAGGTATTAACGTTCCTATTTTAGGCCTAGTTGAAAATATGGCTTGGTTTACTCCGGAGGAGTTGCCAGATAATAAATATTATATTTTTGGGAAGGACGGTTGTCGTCATCTTGCTGAGCGCATGAAATTACCGCTTCTTGGTCAAATTCCACTTGTTCAGGGAATTAGAGAGGGAGGCGATTCGGGAATGCCAATTGCTACAAAGGATACCATTTCAGGGAAGGCGTTTCAATTATTGGCAGAAAAGTTTCTTGACCAAATAGAACTTCGAAATAAGAACCTTGAACCAACAAAGCGCGTTGAAATTAAAACGCGATAAAAACGTAGAAAATGACAGATATGAAGGAAATTACCGAACGGGTTCAGAATTCAATAAATGTGGTTAGACCTTATCTTCAGAATGATGGAGGTGATATCAGCCTTGTTGAGGTTACGCCTGAAATGGTTGTGAAAGTTCAGCTACATGGTGCATGTGGCAGTTGTCCATACAGTTTAATGACTTTAAGAAACGGGGTAGAACAGGCTATTCGTCGCGATGTTCCAGAAATAAAAGAGGTTGTTGCTGTAAACATGTAACCTATTAAATGCAAGTAGGAGGCTGTCTCAATATGAGCAGCCTTTTTTTTAGCCTCGGTTTAATACCTCGTTACCAAGAATGTATCCGTGTGCCGTGGCGTAAATAATGGAACGTGTGGCACCTGAGCAGTCGCCAATAACTTTAAGCTGAGAGTAGAGCTGATTATTTAATTTATTGGAGTAGAACTTAATTTCTGGTGCGTAAACTAGGTTGTCATTGTTGGCAACACCGGGAATTACCTCCTCCAATTTCTCAATAAAATCAATGATGCTTTCCATTATTCTTCTGGGGAAGGCTAGATTTATATCACCTAAGATGTAATTTTTTTCAGAGAGGGTTGGTTTTACGCGGTAAAGATTTTTTGTTCGCTTCGAATCTTTAAAGTGGCTGTAGGTCTGAAGAATTACCCTATTTTCTCCTGCTAATAGATTCGATAGCTTGGCAATGTATGATCCATACCCAATGGGATCGTTAAACGGCTCGGTTAGCACCAGGGTAGTGAGAATGGCAAAGTTTGTATTACCGCTTTTCTCGTGCATCTTCGCGTGTCCATTTACTGTTGTAAAATCACCATAGTTTTCGGTAACAACGTAACCAGAAGGGTTGTTGCAAAAAGTACGAACCATATAGCCCGTTTTACTTTTATATCGAATCTTAAATTCATACATCTCCCTATTTATATCAGCCACAATGTGGTTGGGGAGTTCATAGCGTATTCCCAAGTCTACCTTGGTGTTATCAAGAACTAGGTGAGGATATTTGGAAATAAGCTTGTTAATAAGTTTATACCCACTCCTACCAACAGCAACAACTGCAAGATCGAATTCCCCAATTTGGTTTACCTGCGTTTTATTTTTCGTCATGGTAACGTCGTCAATGGGATGATCGAAGTGAAAATGAATATTTTTATATTTTTTGAAATCTTCAAAAATATTGTAAAGAACCTCCTTTAGTTGATCGGTTCCAATGTGGTAGAAATCTGATTCAATTGGTTGAAAACCATGTTGGTAAAATCGGTTGTAGTACTCTTTATTTCGAAACGAAGAGCCTGTTTCAACTTGCTTGTTATTGGTATGGTTTAAATAGTAGTCCACTAGAACTTTTTGCAAGTCCAGATCTATTTCAATATCGCCACCCATTTCGGATGAAACAAACAGTTTCCCGTCGGCACGTATACCCGAAATGCTGGAGGAGTATATGTCTTTGCTTTTTTCAAATACGTGAACTTCGTGAGTAGTATTCTTTACTTTCTCAATAAAGCCGATGGCGGCTGCTCCAAATCCAATTACGGCTATTTTCATGTATGAAATTTTTTATTGTTGGTGCGATCTTATTAACACTGTTGGCAAACTTCTATGTATAAATGAGGTGGAGAATAGTGACCATTGACTTATTCTCCCTGATTTTTTGAGAATAGATGCTTAACCAGGTGCTCCACTCGTCCAACGGTTACAATTTGAATGGTGCTATTGGCAGCAATATTTTTTAAATTACCAGAAATAAAGATTCGTTTAAAACCAAGTTTTGCAGCCTCATTTATGCGCTGATCGAGCCTAGTTACTGGACGAATTTCGCCTGAAAGTCCAACTTCTCCAGCAAAGCAACAATCATCGGGAAGAGCTGCATCAAGGTTAGAGGAGAGGATGGCTGCAATTACGGCTAAATCGATGGCCGGGTCGGTAACTTTTAGTCCACCGGCAATGTTTAGAAATACGTCTTTCGAGGCTAGCTTAAAGCCAACTCTTTTTTCTAAAACAGCCAGCAGCATGTTGAGCCTGCGTATGTCGAAGCCCGTAGTTGATCGTTGTGGAGTACCGTAGGCTGCTGTGCTTACTAACGCTTGTGTTTCGATGAGAAATGGACGAATACCATCGATGGTTGCAGCAATGGCAACGCCACTTAGCGATTCAGATCGATGCGAAATGAGTATTTCAGATGGATTTTCAACTTCCCGAAGTCCATTATTTTGCATTTCGAAAATGCCCAGCTCTGAAGTGGAACCAAATCGGTTTTTGTGTGCACGAATGATGCGGTAAATAAAGTTGTTGTCACCTTCGAACTGAAGAACTACGTCAACAATATGTTCTAATACCTTAGGTCCGGCAAGGCTGCCATCTTTTGTAATGTGTCCAATAATAAAAATGGGAGTAGCCGTCTCCTTGGCATATCTTAGGAGGTTGGCCGCAGTTTCCCTAATCTGCGATACACTTCCAGGCGAGGATTCGACCTTATCGGTATAGAGTGTTTGAATCGAGTCTACCACCAGAAGATCTGGCTTCATGGATTCAGCATGCTTTAAAATATTTTCTAGTAAAGTTTCGCTGAGAATGTAGCAGTTAGGATTTTTTCCTTTGAGCCTATCGGCACGCAGTTTAATTTGTTCCACGCTCTCTTCGCCTGAAACATAGAGCACTTTTAATTTAGTATCTAATGCAATTTGGAGCGTAAGTGTCGATTTTCCTATTCCTGGCTCACCACCGAGTAGAATTACTGATCCAGGAACTATTCCACCACCAAGTATTCGGTTAAGCTCATTGGAGCCTAGCTGTATTCGCTTGTGTGTTTGGGGTTCAATTTCATCAATGGAAATGGGGCGTGCTGGAGCCACTAGGTAGGTATGGGAAGTTCTGCTTTCGCTCTTTAAAACAGGTTCTTCAACATAGGTATTCCATTCACCACATGCAGGACAACGGCCAACCCATTTGGCTGACTCTGCTCCGCAGTTTTGGCACATGAATACTGTTTTACTCTTTGCCATCTCAATCAACATTTATTAACATCCCAAGGTAGGCAAAAAGGGAGAATTAGAAAAGAGTTATTGGTTAAGTTTTTGGATGATGGAGGTTGTTGAAAACCCTTCAACAAAAGGAATGGTGATAACTTTCCCACTACGTCCAGTTACAATATCATAACCAACAATATCTTCTGGTTTGTAATCGGCCCCCTTTACTAAAATGTCGGGTTGAGTTAATTTGATGAGTTCGTAGGGAGTCTCTTCATCGAAAAGAACTATCACTGAAACAAATTCCATGGCAGCAAGCACTAATGCTCTTGTATCTTGGTCCTGAACTGGACGATTTTCACCCTTGATTTTTCGTACCGAGAGGTCGGTATTTAACCCAATAACCATTATTTTTCCCAAACTGGCCGCCTTGGCAAGATATTCCACATGGCCTCGATGAATTATGTCAAAACAGCCATTGGTGAATACCACCGATTGGTTTTTGAAGTGCCAGTATGCGCGCTTCGTTATGAGTTCTTGTGGTGTTAGGATTTTATTCTTGATATGGTTTAAATATTCCATTTCTCAGTTAATCCTTAATTAATGATTTTTCTTTTTTTGCTAAAAACATAATGATGTAAAAACCAATAGTTCCAAGCAGAATGGCAAAAATTGTTTGAGATTCATGCGACAGGGTTGCTATGATTAGTCCATCTTCACGAGGTATTCCATAAAGAGCTAAAGCCATGGTAACAATGAAGTGGAATGTGCCAAATCCACCTTGTACTGGAGCGGTCATGCCAATACTTCCGGCAACAAGTAAAAATAGTCCATCCATGGGGCCTAACGATGCTGTAGCAGGAATGGAAAATACAATTAGCCACGACATCAGCCAGTAGCATGTCCATAGAATTACGGTGGCCAAGAAAAATTCTTTTCTCCGCTTCATCTGGTATCCTGACTTTAATCCCTGGATAACTCCTTTGGCGATTTTTTTCACCTTAAGAAAAGGTGTGGTTGCCCCAATTTTATTTTTCAATAAGTATAGGAGTAGGAGAGTGGCAAGGATTATCACAATTACAATTATCCAAAGTAATGGTGTGTTTGATAAGCTACTATCAATTTTGTTGCCAATGGGTGCCAGAAGATGGTCATTAAAAAAAGCTCCAAAAATGCTAATTTTGGCAATGGTAACAACAATTAAAAGGAATATAAGCGTGAAGATATCGAAGGCGCGCTCCACAATTACTGTTCCCACAAGACCTTCGAAGGGGATGCCATCACTTTTTCGTAGCATGGCACACCGGCTTACTTCTCCAAGCCGAGGAAACGCAATGTTTGCTAAGTAACCAACAAGTACAGCGCTGGTGGTATGAAGTAAGGGCGGCTTGTATCCAAGAGTTTCTATAAGCAGGTTCCATCGATAGGCTCGAGCCACATAGGCTACAATACCTAGCAAGACGGTTATTGCAACCCATTCATAGTTTGCATGCTTTAATCCACTCCAAAGCCTTTGGATGGGAACACCTTTAAAGGCATAGTATAGAAGCAGTATGCCGATTGAGAGGAAGAAAAGGTATTTAATTACATTAGTAATTTTTTTCAAAACAAGCCTAAATTAGCGCGTTCGACTGCGTATCGGGGAAAATAACTGTTGGCTTAAACAGCTTGGCTTCTTCAAAATCCATAGTTGCATAAGACATGATGACAACCACATCACCAACCACACATTTTCTAGCTGCAGGTCCATTCAAACATATTTTACCAGAACCACGATTTCCCTTAATTACATACGTTTCTATGCGCTCACCGTTGTTGACATTAACTACCTGTACCTTTTCGTTTTCAATGAGGTTCGCGGCATCCATCAAATCTTCATCTATGGTTATACTACCGATATAGTGCAGGTTTGCTTCGGTAATGGAAACCATGTGTATTTTTGACTTTAGAACATCAATTTGCATTTTGGATTATTTTGAGTCAAATTTAACATTATCGATTAGTCGAACGTTGCCCGCTTGAACTGCAATGCACCCAACGGTAGGTTCACCCTGTTGCCAAGTATCAATGGGCATAAGGGTATATGCATTGGCAACTTCAAAATATTCAACCTTTAGCAATGGGGTAGCATCTATTTGTGTAATAACCCACTGTGTAAGATCTTTTACGCTCATATTGGTTGCTTTGTTTCGAGCTTCCATAAGCGTTTTTGCAATTATAGGTGTTTGTTTCCTACATTCGGGCGTTAGTAGCAGATTGCGTGAACTTAGAGCTAGACCGTCTGGCTCTCTCAAAATGGGGCAGGCAACTATCTCTACAGGTTGATTGGTTATTTCAAGCATCCTCCTAATTATAGCAATTTGCTGATAATCTTTTTCTCCAAAGTATGCCTTATTAGGTTTAATAATATCAAACAGCTTACTTACCACCTTGGCAACTCCCTGAAAGTGTCCTGGTCTTTGTTTACCTTCCATTACCGTCTCCATCGAGCCAATTTGGAAAATGCGCTGGTCAGGTTTGGGATAGATTTCCATTTCGTTAGGTGCAAAAACAAAATGGCAGTTGGTGCTCTGAAGCAGGTTCAAATCTTTATCCAGGTCTCTGGGATAATTCTTCAGGTCCTTGGGGTCGTTGAACTGTGTTGGATTCACGAAAATGCTTACAACACAAATGTCGTTTTCGGCGGAACATTTCTTAACCAGTGAAATGTGTCCAGCATGCAGGGCACCCATGGTTGGAACAAATCCAACCGTTTTTCCACTTGCTACAATTGTATCCAGTCGCGATCTTAAGTCTATTACTCTTTTAAAAAGTTCCATCATTGCTTAAATAAGGGGCAATTTATATAACACATCAAGGTAGAATGTGGTTAATTTGAATCGTAATTTAAGGTGGCAAAGTTAGCTATTCATTTTAATACGGTGGATGCTTCCGTTCATTTTTCATGCGATGACTATTGTCCGATTTGAGCTCAAATTGGAAGAAGGGAATCAATAGCGGATTTTTTTTGTAACTTTGCAAAAGATTTGTACGCATAGACTCAATAAGATAAGAATCACCAGAATGAAAAACGCGAGGGTTCTTTTCATTTCACAGGAGATAACACCTTATCTACCTGAAAATGATATTTCAGTAATTGGCCGTTATCTTCCACAAGGGATACAAGATAAGGGTAAGGAGATACGTACGTTTATGCCTCGGTTTGGAAGCATAAATGAGCGACGTAACCAGCTGCATGAGGTGATTCGTCTGTCTGGAATGAACCTTATAATTAGTGACACTGATCATCCGCTTATCATTAAGGTGGCTTCTATTCAGTCAGCGAGAATGCAGGTATACTTTATCGATAACGAAGATTATTTCCATCGGAAGAACACCTTAACAGAGGAAGATGGAACGCAGTTTGCCGATAATGATGAACGAATGATCTTTTTTGCTCGAGGGGTACTTGAAACCGTAAGGAAGTTAAGGTGGGTGCCTGATATTGTTCATTGCCATGGTTGGTTTACTGCAGCCGCACCACTTTATGTTAAGAAGGCATTTAAGGAGGATCCAATTTTCTCTAACTCTAAGGTTGTATATTCTATTTATAACGATGAATTTCCAGGCGCTCTTGCACCAGGTTTTAAATCGAAGTTGATTACCGAAGGCGTTCGTTCAAAGGATGTCGAAAGTCTCAGTGCTGGAGGAAGTTGGGAAAACATTACCAAGTTAGCTATTCAATACTCGGATGCCATAATTGTTGGTTCTCAAACTATTAATCCAAACATATCCACCTATCTGGAGGATGTAAAAAAGCCGATTATCGGCTTTGAGGGTAGCGATACCTATATTGATGCATACTCAAATCTTTACGATGAGCTGATTGCATCAAAAGCAACTAGTGTTCCTAAAAAGTAGGAGTGGGTTATTCTTACCCAAGTAAAGTCACTCAATATCTGTTCAAAAATCAACTTTTATGTGTGGAATTGTTGCATACATTGGGGAAAAGGAGGCTTTTCCAATAATTATTAATGGGCTAAAAAGGCTGGAGTATCGTGGCTACGATTCTGCAGGTATTGCTCTCTTTAACAAAGGCATAGAGGTTTATAAGTGTAAAGGGAAGGTTAGCGACTTAGTGGCACACACAGCACAATCAGATATTTCTGGAACGCTGGGAGTTGGTCATACTCGCTGGGCGACTCATGGCGAACCTAATGATGTAAATGCCCATCCGCATAGTTCGCAAAACGGATACTTTACGCTAATTCATAACGGAATAATTGAAAATTATGGTATTCTCAAGAAAAGACTTGAGAATAGAGGCTATAGTTTTGTGAGTGAAACAGACACCGAAGTCCTTGCTAACCTTATTGAATACATTTACTTAAAGGGACAGGTAAGTCCTGAAATAGCGGTACGTCTTGCATTATCAAAGGTTGTAGGCGCATTTGGCTTAGCTATTCTATGTAAAGATGATTCAAATTTATTAATAGGTGCAAGAAGAGGTAGCCCATTGGTGATTGGTGTAGGTAACAAGGAGTACTTTTTGGCATCCGATGCCACTCCAATAGTTGAGCATACCAACAGCGTTATCTATATGAACGATGACGATGTGGCAATTATCCGCAGGGGTGAGTTAACCCTAAAAACTATCTCAAACCATCCTTTAGAACCCAAGATACAGACTATTGATCTTGATATAGAGGAGATAGAAAAGGGTGGATTTGAGCACTTCATGCTTAAGGAAATATATGAGCAACCTCGATCTATTAAGGATACATTTAGGGGCAGGATTTCTGCCGATCTTCAAGATATACATCTCGGTGGACTTCATAGTGTTCTTCCACAGCTGATAGAGGCAAAGCGTATTATCCTTATAGGATGTGGTACCTCTTGGCATGCTGGACTTCTTGGGGAGTATCTCTTCGAAGAGTTGGCCAGAATACCGGTCGAGGTGGAGTATGCATCGGAGTTTCGCTATCGTAATCCGGTTATTTATCCCGATGATGTTGTAATAGCAATCAGTCAAAGTGGTGAAACTGCCGATACGCTTGCTGCAATTAAGTTAGCAAAAAGCCAAGGTGCATTGGTACTCGGAATTTGCAATGTTGTGGGTTCTAGTATTCCTCGTGAAACGCATGCTGGCGTTTATACTCACGCTGGACCTGAAATTGGAGTGGCTTCCACCAAAGCATTTACAGCTCAAGTTACGGTACTTGCTATGATGGCGATACTGCTTGGAAAGCGAAAGAAGACTATCACTGATGAATACGCAGGCCAACTTATTGCTGAATTGAGCTCTGTTCCCGAGAAAATTGAAAAGATACTTCAGCTAAACGATAAAATTGAGCAACTTGCAGAGAGGTTTAAAGATTCAACGAACTTTCTTTACCTAGGAAGGGGATACTTTTTCCCTGTTGCATTAGAGGGTGCGCTTAAGTTGAAGGAAATTTCTTATATCCACGCTGAGGGTTATCCCGCAGCCGAGATGAAACATGGACCGATTGCACTGATTGATGAAAAAATGCCAGTCGTGGTAATTTCAGCCAAGGATAGTTCCTACGATAAGGTTGTGAGCAATGTTCAGGAGGTTAAAGCGCGTAAGGGAATTGTTATTGCTATTGTGTCGGAGGGTGATACTATTATCAGTAAAATGTCTGATTACTCCATTGAAATCCCTGGAATCCATGAGGCTATGGAGGGTTTGTTGGCTGTTGTCCCGCTTCAACTCTTGGCGTATCATATAGCTCTAATGAGAGGATGTAATGTTGATCAACCTCGGAATTTAGCCAAATCAGTAACTGTAGAGTAATACTCAATATTTATAAAGATAAGGCCCGATTGTTTTTCAATCGGGCCTTTCTCTATCTCTGTGTATATTGTTTTTGGTAATATTTTTCGTAATCGCCCGACACTACATGGTTGAGCCAATTCTCGTTTGCCAAATACCAATCAACAGTTTTTTCCAATCCTTCCTCAAATCGCAAGGAGGGTCTCCAACCCAGTTCTTTTTGTAGGTGCGAGGAATCGATGGCATAGCGAAGATCATGCCCAGCTCTGTCCTTTACAAAAGTGATTAGACTTGCCGATTCGCCATTCTTCCTTCCAAGTTTCCTATCCATAATGCTGCAGAGAAGTTTGATGAGGTCAATGTTGGTCCACTCGTTATTTCCACCAATATTGTAGGTGTCGCCAGCGTTGCCTTTATGGAATATGAGGTCAATGGCGTTGGCATGGTCTTCTACGTAAAGCCAATCGCGAATATTTTCACCTTTCCCATAAATAGGAATAGGTTTTTTTGTTAAGATGTTGTGAAACGCGAGCGGAATAAGTTTTTCAGGAAAGTGGTTTGGACCGTAGTTGTTTGAGCAGTTGGAGATAACGGTTGGTAAACCATACGTATGAAAATAAGCTCTCACCAAATGGTCGGAGCTAGCTTTGGAAGCTGAGTATGGGCTGCGTGGGTCGTATGCGGTTTCTTCTGTAAATAGACCCTTTTTCCCAAGGCTACCATAAACCTCATCGGTTGAGATGTGGTAAAACTTTTTTCCTTCGAGGTTAGATCCCCATGCTTTTTTTGCAGCATTTAGCAAAGTTACTGTGCCAATAATGTTGGTCCTAATAAATGCCATTGGATCAGAAATCGATCTATCTACATGCGATTCAGCGGCAAGGTGAATCACTCCATCGATGGAGTGTTCGGCGAAAACCTTGTCAAGGAGCACGTCGTCGCAAATATCGCCCTTAACGAAGGTGTAGTTTAGTGATTTTTCAATGTCCGTCAGATTTTCTAAATTTCCGGCATAGGTAAGTTTATCGTAGTTGACAATGTGGTAGTCAGGGTATTTTTTTACAAAAAGCCGAACTACATGGGAGCCGATAAATCCTGCTCCGCCAGTGATTAAAAGACATTTTTTCATACGTCTATTTTTTATTTTTCGAACGGTATTGCTTTTCCCATCTCCAGGCACTGAGTAGTGTGTCTTCAAGCGACACTTTGGCCTTCCAGCCAAGTTCACGGTTCGATAGCGATGTATCTGCCCAGACCTGCTCAATGTCTCCTTCTCGTCTATCGACAAATCGATGAGGAAGCGTTAAACCTGTTACTTTTTCAAAAGTAGTTACAATTTCTAGAACAGAAAGACCTAGTCCCGTTCCAATATTGAATATCTCCAGTATTTGGTTCTCATGGCCATTGGCAAGACGTTCAATGGCAGAAACATGTGCTTGGGCAAGATCGACAACATTGATGTAGTCACGAATGGCTGTTCCATCTTGAGTGTTGTAATCTTTTCCAAAAATGAGAAGTTCCTTACGGAGGCCGTAGGCAGTTTGAGTGATGTAGGGTATAAGATTGTTGGGGATACCTAATGGAAGTTCACCAATTTCGGCTGAAGGATGAGCTCCAATGGGGTTAAAGTAGCGTAGTGCTATGGATTTCAATTTTTTGTTGGCCTTCATTGCATCGGCAATTATCTCCTCTGAAATCTGCTTTGTATTGCCATAGGGCGATTCGGCCTTTTTTATGGGTGCTTTTTCATTTACCGGTAAGCTGTCCGGTTGACCATATACGGTGCAGGAGGAGGAAAATACGAGGTTGCCACCACCGTTATTTTCCATACACTCAATCAGGTTGATAAGGGAAACTAGGTTGTTTCGGTAATAGAGAAGGGGCTTTTCAACCGATTCCCCCACTGCCTTGGATGCAGCAAAATGGATAGCTGCTGAAATATTGGGATGTTGCTTAAATAGTGACCTCATGGTGGCCATATCGGTGCAGTCTGCTTCAATAAAAGTAGGTCGTAGCCCACAAATGTGCTCTATTCCATCAAGAACCTCTACCGATGAGTTAGAAAGGTTGTCGATGACTACTACCTCGTATCCTTTTTGCTGAAGTTCTACAACTGTATGGGAACCAATATACCCCGTTCCTCCAGTCACTAAAATCTTGTCCATTTTGCATTATTAATTAGGAACTCAAAGTTCCAAAAAAAAACTTTAGGTTAAAACATTTCACTATATTTTTGAGGTTTTGGAAAAATTGTTACTTTTGCAACCGCAATATCAAAACGGTTCGTAGCTCAGTTGGTAGAGCACGTGACTCTTAATCATGGGGTCGAGGGTTCGATCCCCTCCGAACCGACAAAACGGAAGGCCTTTGGTCTTCCGTTTTTGCATTGGTACCGTTTAACCATACATAAAGAATACATATCTTTACACAAAACACTATAGCAATGGACAATAGACGAGTTCGTGTACGTTTTGCACCCAGTCCAACCGGACCACTCCATATTGGAGGAGTCCGCACTGCCCTGTTCAACTATCTTTTTGCTCGCAAGCATGGTGGCGATTTTTTGCTCCGCATTGAGGATACCGATTCCAACCGTTTTGTTCCTGGTGCAGAGGCGTATATAGTTGAAGCACTCAAGTGGTGTGGTATTGAAATAGACGAAGGTGTTTCTGTTGGAGGTCCTCACGAACCGTATCGACAGAGTGAGCGCAGAGCTATTTACAAGAAGTATGCCGATCAGCTTGTTGCCTCTGGTAATGCTTACTACGCTTTTGATACGCCAGAGGAGCTTGATGCTCTTAGACTTCGTTACGAGACCGAAGGAAAAACTTTCACATACAACTATGAGATTCGAAACACGCTCAGTACATCCATAGTCCTATCTGCTGAGGAGGTAAAGCGAAGGATTGATGCAGGTGATGGCTGGGTTATTCGCTTTAAGATGCCGGTGAATGAGGAGGTGGAGATGTTTGATCTCATTCGTGACCGAGTGGTGGTCAATACTTCAACTCTTGACGATAAGGTACTATTTAAAAGTGCCGATATGTTGCCTACATACCATTTGGCTAATGTGGTCGATGATTATCTAATGGAGATAAGTCACGTTATCAGAGGAGAGGAGTGGTTGCCATCTCTTCCTTTGCATGTGTTGCTGTATCGTTCCTTTGGTTGGACTGATGTAATGCCAATGTTTGCACACCTGCCACTTTTACTAAAACCTACCGGCAATGGTAAGTTAAGTAAACGAGATGGAGATAAGTTGGGATTTCCTGTATTCCCTCTCTTTTGGAAGGCGGAGAATGGCGATACTGCACGAGGCTATAGAGAGGATGGTTATTTTCCAGAGGCGTTTGTAAACCTTCTTGCCTTGTTGGGATGGAATTCTGGAACCGAGCAGGAACTCTTTTCCATGCAGGAGCTCATTAATTTATTTTCGCTTGAACGCGTAAATAAATCGGGTGCACGTTTTGATCCTGAAAAGGCTAAGTGGTTTAATCAACAATATTTACGAATGAAATCGGACGCTGAATTGACCATGCTTTTCATGCCAATTCTTGCCGAAGAGGGTGTAAAACCAGATCACGTATTTGTAGAAAAGGTTATAGCGTTGGTTAAGGAGCGTGCCATGTTTGTAAAAGATCTTTGGTCAATCTCTTCCTACTTTTTTATCGCTCCAAAAACCTATGACGAGAAGGTTGTGAAGAAATTTTGGAAGGGGAATGTTCCATTTTTTATGGAAGAGGCAAAGCAACTGCTTTCGAGTGTTGAAATATTTAACACGGAGGTAGTGGAAAAGGTACTGCACGATTGGATTTCGGAAAAGCAACTTCCAATGGGACCGGTGATGAACAATTTGCGCCTTTGTCTTGTTGGTGCAAGTATGGGTCCTGGAGTGGCGCAAATTGCTTCGCTCATTGGCAAACAGGAAACCATCAGTCGTATTGATGCCGCATTAAAGAGTATTAAAATAGAGGCTTAGTTAAATAATGATTGTTAGTAGGTTAAATAGCGTAACTCTTCCCTGTTTTGCTTGTTGTAGTTTCAACATGCTTTCCGGAGGTTGTGCTATACCTTTATTTGCTAAACTCACTTAATAAAGAATTTGCATTTTTGGTTAGCCCTTCCTAGTTATAGGAAGGGCTTTTTTTTACATTAATTCAATAAGATGAAACTGTTTACAATGTCTCGTCATCATTTTAGAAGACTCTCAAAAGAAGATGTCCGCGATTTTATTGAGGATATAACCAATAGCCTTTACCCTTCGAGGTGTGGCCGTTTTCATAGCGTTTTTAGCCAGCATCGACTTAAGATAAGGCTTGCTAAATTGCTGAAGCCGGTGGAGTTAAATATATCTATTCCCCTGGAAGTTGCGGCGGCTGCTTTTTTTCAAGCTCTTCCAAGTATTAAAGCGGATCTTGATGCCGATGCTCGAGTTATTGCCGAAAATGATCCTGCAGCCAGTGGGGCGGCAGAGGTAGTGCTTGCCTATCCAGGATTCTTTGCTATAATGGTTTACCGAATGGCCCATAAACTGCATGGCTTGGGTATTCCACTTATTCCTAGGATGATGACTGAACAGGCGCACTCTTCCACCGGAATAGATATCCATCCAGGAGCAACTATAGGTAAGTCATTTTTTATCGATCATGGAACAGGAATAGTAATTGGCGAAACGGCCATCATTGGCAACAACGTTAAGTTTTATCAAGGTGTTACCGTAGGAGCACTTAATGTAACCAAGAGCTTGGCTGCTCAAAAACGTCATCCAACCATTGAAGATAATGTGATTATTTATGCTGGATCAACCATTCTAGGTGGGAAAACAGTCGTTGGCCACGATAGTATTATTGGAGGTAATGTGTGGCTTACCGAAAGTGTTCCAGCCTACTCAATAGTATATCATAAGAGTGAGGTGCGTATTCGCGAACGAATGGTTGTTAATGGAGTAAAGTTTACCGATGTAATCGACTTTTCGATATAGTTGATTATGCAGGTATTTTTCAAAAGAAATAATTAATAAGATAAAATAAAATGAAGGCAACAAATGTATTGGAGCTGGTGGGTAATACACCACATCTTCGCCTCTCCAAACTTTTCCCTAGCGGTGAGGTCTGGACAAAGATTGAACGTAACAATCCGGCAGGTAGTATAAAGGATAGAATTGCAGTGGCAATGGTTTGTGATGCCGAGCAGCGTGGTATGCTTAAAGAGGGTTCCGTTATCATTGAGCCCACCTCGGGCAATACAGGTATTGCTTTGGCGATGGTTGGCACCGTATTGGGATACAAGGTTATGCTTGTAATGCCAGAATCGATGTCGATGGAGCGCCGCAAGTTGATGACGGCCTATGGTGCTGAGCTGGTGTTAACTCCAAAAGAAAAGGGGATGAAAGGAGCTATTGATAGGGCTGTAGAACTTGCAAATGAGATTCCCCATTCCTGGATTCCTATGCAATTCGAAAATGGAGCGAATCCCGCCATTCATGCAAGCTCCACTGCTGAAGAAATTCTTCTCGATTTTCCTGATGGCTTCGACTATTTGGTTACAGGGGTGGGTACTGGTGGCCATATTAGTGGTGTGGCAAAAATTTTAAAGCAGCACTTTCCAAAAATTCAGATTGTTGCGGTAGAGCCAACCGATTCGCCGGTAATAGGTGGAGGAAAACCAGGGCCACATTCGTTGCAAGGCATAGGTGCCGGCTTCATTCCTAAGAATCTTAGCGTTGATTTGGTTGATCGAGTTATAGGAATCACAAAAGATGAAGCATACAGTATGGTTCGTAGGACGGTAAAGGAGGAAGGTTTGCTGGTGGGAATTAGCTCAGGGGCTTCGTTGGCTGCCATTTCCAAGATAGTTGAAGAGAAATGCAATGCTCGCATTATTACCTTTAGCTATGATTCTGGTGAACGCTACCTTAGCGTAGATGGACTCTTCTAACAACCTATTGAGGAACCATCATTGAATTAGGATAAAAGAGCCTCACCCTATCAAATAACAAACCCTCCGGAGATAGAGATATATTTCCAGAGGGTTTTATTTTTATCTTATTTTAAAAGTATTCTCCTATTTTCCTGAAATTTTGCTCCAGGAATCTTTGAGTGTTGTTGTGCGGTTGAAAACTATGCTACCTGGCTTGGAGTCCTTATCCACACAAAAGTAACCGAGGCGTTCAAACTGGAATTTATCTAACGATTTTGCTAGAGCAAGGCTGGGCTCAATGTATCCGGTGGATATCTTGAGTGAGTCGGGGTTAAGATTAACCTTCCAATCTTCTCCTTCAGGAACATCTTCGGGGCTTTCGCCCATAAATAGACGGTCAAAGAGGCGAATCTCTGCCTTAACAGCATGCTGGGCCGAAACCCAGTGAATGGTTCCCTGAACTTTACGTCCATCAGGTGAGTTACCTCCATGGGAAGCAGGATCGTAGGTACAGTGAACTTCTGTAATTTCGCCATTTGCATCCTTCACTACGCTTTCGCATTTTATAAAGTAGGCGTAGCGCAAACGTACTTCATGGCCAGGTGTAAGGCGGAAAAACTTCTTTGGTGGATTTTCCATAAAGTCTTCGCGCTCAATGTAGAGTTCACGGCTAAATGCAACTTTACGTTTACCAGCATTCTCATCTTCTGGATTGTTGATGGCCTCCATCTCCTCCACTTGCCCTTCGGGATAGTTGGTGATAATCACCTTAAGTGGATTTAATACAGCCATGCGACGCTCTGCTCGCTTGTTAAGATCTTCGCGAAGGCAGAACTCAAGCAGTGAAAGGTCAATTACGTTATCGCGACGTGCAACACCTACTTTATCGGCAAACATTCGAATAGATTCGGGAGTGTAACCTCTGCGGCGTAATCCACCAATAGTGGGCATCCGAGGGTCGTCCCAGCCCATCACTAGTTTGTTCTTCACCAACTCAAGCAGTTTGCGCTTGCTCATAACCGTATAAGTGAGGTTGAGGCGTGCAAATTCGATCTGTCGGCTGGGGAAAATATCCAACTCACGGATGAACCATTCGTAGAGTGGACGGTGCACCTCAAACTCAAGGGTACAAATGGAATGGGTTATTTTTTCGAGCGAATCGCACTGGCCGTGTGCATAATCATACATTGGGTATATGCACCATTTATTTCCTGTGCGGTGGTGATCGGTATGGATTATGCGGTACATGAGGGGATCGCGTAAAAGCATGTTGGGTGAGGTCATGTCGCCCTTAAAGCGAAGCACCTTTTCTCCGTCCTTAAATTCACCATTGCGCATCCTCGTAAACAGGTCGAGGTTCTCCTCCACTGATCGATTACGGTATGGGCTCTCCTTGCCTGGTTGGTTCACTGTACCACGATGTTCCCGAATTTGTTCTTGGGTAAGATCGTCTACGTAAGCTTTTCCTTTTTTAATGAGCACTACGGCCCATTCATAAAGTTGTTCGAAGTAGTCGGATGCGTAGAACTCTCCGCTCCACTGAAAGCCAAGCCAGTTTACATCTTCTTTAATGGAATCAACATATTCAATATCCTCTTTGGCTGGATTGGTATCATCGAAACGGAGGTTGCATTTTCCACCATACTTTTGGGCTAATCCAAAGTTAAGACAAATAGATTTTGCATGGCCAATATGTAGATAACCATTGGGCTCTGGGGGGAATCGGGTATGAACGCGTCCTGCATGTTTTTTGTTGCGAATATCCTCCTCAACAATTTCCTCAATAAAGTTAAGCGTACGAATATCGTTGTTTTCGCTTAGCCCTTCGGTGGATGAGTCTTTCATGTATATGCTATTTAGTTGTTATCTTTTCTTTGCTTAATGCGGGATGCCATAATTGATGGCAACTTACCCCGAACTGGCAAATTTAAAAGGAATTAGGTTATAATATGCGGAATATGGGCAAAATATTCAATCGCATTATAATTATCCAAACGTGTAGTTGGATTTTCTTTGCTTCCTTGTAAAACTGTTTTGCTATTTTTGTAAAAAAAATATTAAGTATGGGAGTTATAGCCATAGAAAATATGGAGTTTTACGCGTTTCATGGTTGTTTTGAAGCCGAGGCAGTGGTGGGTAATCGATTTTTAGTAAACCTCTGGATTGATATTGACCATAGAATGGCGGCTGAATCGGATAATATCATTGATGCAGTAAATTACCAGCAGGCATACCTCGTGGTTAAGCGGGAGATGGCGATTCGTTCTAACTTGCTTGAGAATGTTTGTAAGCGTATTATTGATGCACTGTACGATGAGTTTTATGGATTGAAGCATGTGAAGGTAAAAGTTTCTAAAATGGCACCTCCCATGGGAGGATCTATAGAGAGGGTTAGCCTAACACTGGAACGGTAGTATGGGAATTATTCAGATTAAGGAGTGTCCGCGTTGTGGCAAACTTTTTGACTGCTATTGCCAAAGCACTCACTATCGATGTTGGTGTACCGCATTTTACCTTTCGGAAGAGGTTCGCGATCATCTAAAGGCAAATTACCAAGACTGTCTTTGCCCCAGCTGCGTTAAGGCGTTTTCCGAAAAAGGGTTGGCTCTCCTGTTGTGAGAATAAAAAAAATTCTATATTTGCAATCCCAAACTATGGTCTCGTGGCCGAGTGGCTAGGCAGAGGTCTGCAAAACCTCGTACAGCGGTTCGAATCCGCTCGAGACCTCAAAGTCCTGCATTTTTGCAGGACTTTTTTTACTTTAAAAAAATCCATATTCTGTTTACTCCTTGACTACCTTCGGTTATTGGCAGTGGGTGGATTTCGATCGCTCAATGGAAAGCATCAATTACTAATCGAAATTAGCTTGTGCTATAGCGCTTCGTCAAAAACAAGTAAGTTAATGTTTTGAGATTAAGCTATATATCTTAATTGTTAGCTTGATGTTGATAAAACCTTTCCTCTCTACTTGGTATACCTGAGGCAGTATGCATAACTTGCAAGTCAACTTTGTAACCATACGAATATTTGGCAATATGGTTAGCGATAGACTTTTCGAAAAAGATTTAATACACGATATAATGCAGCGCGACAACGAGAACGTTCAAAACAAAAAAACAAAGCAATCGGAGAATGAAATTGCGGAAAAAACATTTAGTTACGAGGAGGCTGTTGAATCTTCCAATAAGTATTTCAAGGGCGACCAGCTGGCGGCAACGGTGTGGGTAAGTAAGTATGCTCTTAAAGATTCATTTGGCAAGATTTACGAACTCAATCCAAGCGATTTGCATAGACGGTTGACCAAAGAATTTCATCGAATGGAGGTAAAGTATCCTAACCCTTTGAGTGAGGATGACCTTTTTGAAACGCTGGATGAATTTAAATACATTATTCCACAGGGTGGACCTATGACAGGAATCGGGAACGACCACCAAGTTGCTTCGCTATCGAACTGCTTTGTGATCGGTCACAAAAATCCTGCCGACTCCTATGGTGGCATTATGCGTATTGATGAGGAGCAGGTTCAGCTCATGAAGCGTCGTGGTGGCGTTGGCCACGATCTTTCGCATATTCGTCCCAAAGGAAGTCCTGTGCTCAACAGTGCATTAACGTCTACCGGTGTTGTTCCTTTTATGGAGCGCTATTCCAACTCTACCCGTGAGGTGGCGCAGGATGGTCGCCGTGGTGCGCTTATGCTCTCCATCTCCATTAAGCATCCCGATGCCGAAAAGTTTATCGATGCAAAAATGGATGCAGGAAAGGTAACTGGAGCCAATGTTTCGGTAAAAATTGATGATGAGTTTATGCGTGCAGTGGTGTCGGGAAGACCCTATGTTCAATGTTATCCCGTAGATGCACCCAATCCAAAGTATAAAATTGAGGTTGATGCACGCAATATCTGGAATAAGATTATTCACAACGCATGGAAGTCGGCTGAACCAGGCGTTCTTTTTTGGGATACAGTGCTTCGTGAATCGGTGCCCGATTGCTACGCCGATTTGGGCTATCGCACAGTTTCCACCAACCCCTGTGGTGAAATTCCGCTTTGTCCATACGATAGTTGCCGTTTAATTGCGATAAATCTTTACAGCTACGTTGATAAGCCTTTTACTGCTGAGGCTAAATTTAACTTTATCAAGTTCAAAAAGCATGTTCGCATTGCTATGCGAATGATGGATGATCTGATCGACCTTGAATTGGAGAAGATTGATGCCATTCTTGGAAAGATTACAAAGGATCCGGAAGATCAGGATGTGAAGAGTGTAGAACGATCGCTTTGGGAAAAGATCAAAACAAAGGCTACTGAAGGTCGACGCACTGGTCTAGGGATAACGGCCGAAGGTGATATGCTTGCAGCTCTTGGGTTAATTTATGGTTCCGATAACGCTATTGATTTTGCAGTAGAAATACAACGGACACTAGCACTGGAGGCTTACCGCTCTTCGGTTGAGATGGCTGCCGAGCGTGGTGCATTTCCCATTTACGATGCTAGTAGAGAGAAGAATAATCCATTTATCCAACGTATTAAAGTTGCTGACGAAGAGTTATATAACACTATGATTAAGCATGGCCGAAGGAATATAGCGCTTCTTACCATCGCGCCAACTGGAACCACCAGCTTAATGACACAAACAACATCGGGTATTGAACCTGTATTTCTCCCGGTGTATAAGCGTCGTCGAAAGGTTAACCCCAACGATAAGAGTGTGAATATATCCTTTACCGATGAGGTTGGCGATTGCTGGGAGGAATACAATGTTTTTCATCATAAGTTTTTAATATGGATGGATGTTGCCGGGTATAATTCCAAAGATGTTGAGCACTTAACCGATGAGCAGGTACAACAGTTGGTGGAAAAGTCGCCATACTACAAAGCCACCTCCAACGATGTGGATTGGGTAAGCAAGGTAAAGATGCAGGGTATGATTCAGAAATGGGTCGACCACTCTATTAGCGTAACGGTTAATCTTCCAGAGGATACTACTGAAGATATGGTTGCTGAAGTGTATAAAACAGCATGGGAGAGCGGATGTAAAGGTTGTACCGTTTATCGTGATGGGTCGAGAGCCGGAGTGCTGATTTCCAACAATAAGAAGGGGAAAAAGGAGAGTTTTATTCCAGTAAAGCGCCCGACCGTTCTCGACTGCGAGGTAATCAGGTTTAAGAATAACCATGAGAGTTGGATTGCCTTTGTGGGGTTACACAATGGTAGACCTTATGAGATTTTTACAGGTATGAGCGATGATGATGTGCTTGCTATTCCTAAATCTATTACTCAGGGTAAGATTATAAAAATCAAAGACGACCGTGGTAGTCGTTACGATTTTCAGTATGAAGATAAGTTTGGATATACCAATACGGTTGGTGGATTGTCGCACATGTTCAACAAGGAGTTCTGGAATTACGCGAAATTAATCTCGGGAGTTTTGCGCAACGGTATGCCGATTCCGGATGTGGTGAACCTTGTTTCGTCTCTGCGCCTCGATAGCGAAAGCATCAATAATTGGAGAAATGGCGTGGAACGTGCGCTTCACCGATACATTCCAAACGGAACCAAGGCAAAACATGGCAAAAAATGTCAGGAGTGCGGATCAAATTCGCTCATTTATCAAGAAGGATGTCTTTTGTGCACTAATTGCGGAAGCTCTAAGTGCGGTTAGTCGGTTAATTTGAGCAAGTAAGCCCGGTCGTGAGATTGGGCTTTTTTTTGTTTAATCCCAACGGGAGAGAGTATTGAGCAATAAAAAAAATCCAAAGTTTAACCTTGGATTTTTTATAGATATACGTTATACCGTTGGTTTACTTCACCTCCGAACCATTTCTTACTTCGGTGAGTGGGGCCACAAATTCCAGTCGACCATCAGCGTCCTGTGCCATTAGTATCATGCCATGGCTTTCGATACCACGAATTTTTCGGGGTTCGAGGTTAACCAGCATGGAAACCTTTTTCCCTATGGCCTGTTCGGGTGTAAAGTAACCGGCTATGCCCGACACAACAGTTCGCTTGTCGATACCGGTATCGATGGTGAGCTTGAGCAGCTTGTCGGTCTTGGGCACACGCTCTGCCTCCAGAATGGTTCCGGTTCGGATATCCATCTTGGAAAATTCGTCGTAGTTAACTGTTTCGCGCTGTGGGGCAACTGGTATTGCCTTTGTTTCGTTCTGTTTTTTTGTATTGGCTAATTTCTCCAGCTGTTTTTCGATTTCGGAATCTTCCACCTTTTCGAACAGCAATGATGGTTCTCCAATGGTATGTCCTTCCTTTAGCAGATCGGCACGACCAAGCACATCCCAGCCTGGTTTTCCAAGGTCGAGCATAGTGAGCAGCTTTTCGGAGGTGAAGGGCAGGAATGGTTCAAATACTACGGCCAAGTTGGCCGCAATCTGCAGCGATATGTTCATAATGGTCTTTACCCTTTCGGTGTCGGACTTGATGGTTTTCCATGGTTCGGTGTCTGCAAGATATTTGTTTCCTAAGCGCGCCATGTTCATTGCTTCTTTGAGCGCTTCACGAAAACGAAAATTTTCGATACTGTCTTCCACTTTTTTGCGGAGCAGGGGTAGCTCGGCTAAGGTTTCTTTGTCGAAATTGGTTAACTCACCAAGGGCGGGAACTACACCGTTATAATATTTTTGGGTAAGAACCAGTGCTCGGTTTACAAAGTTACCGTATATGGCCACCAGTTCGCTATTATTTCTTGTCTGAAAATCCTTCCAAGTAAAGTCGTTATCCTTAGTTTCAGGAGCGTTGGCACATAGCACGTATCGTAGCACATCCTCCTTTCCTGAAAATTCTTCAAGGTATTCGTGAAGCCAAACAGCCCAGTTTCGGGAGGTGGATATTTTATCGCCTTCGAGGTTGAGAAACTCGTTGGCCGGAACGTTGTCGGGCAAAACGTAGCTGCCCTCAGCTTTCAGCATGGCGGGGAACATAATGCAATGGAAAACGATGTTGTCTTTACCAATGAAGTGTACTATGCGGGTATCTTGACTTTTCCAATACTTTTCCCAATCAGGAGTAAGTTCTTTGGTTGCAGAAATGTAGCCAATGGGAGCGTCGAACCAAACGTAAAGCACCTTGCCGTTGGCACCCTCTACGGGAACAGGAACTCCCCAGTCGAGGTCGCGGCTTACTGCACGAGGTTGAAGACCCATATCGAGCCAAGATTTGCATTGGCCATAAACGTTGGTTTTCCACTCCTTGTGCTCTTCTAAAATCCACTTTTTCAGGAATGGTTCATACCTGTCGAGCGGTAGGAACCAATGGGAGGTTTCGCGAAGCACGGGCTTGTTACCACTAATGGTTGAGCGAGGGTTGATGAGATCGGTAGCGTTGAGAGAGGTACCGCATTTTTCGCACTGATCACCGTATGCGTTTTCGTTGGCGCAATGTGGGCAGGTTCCCACGATATAGCGATCGGCTAGGAATTGTTTGGCCTCCTCATCGTAGTATTGTTCGGTAGTTTTTTCCACAAATTCTCCCTTATCGTAGAGGGTGCGGAAAAACTCTGAGGCCATTTGGTGGTGAACCTTGGATGAAGTGCGGGAGTAAATATCGAATGAGATGCCAAAGCGGTTGAACGAATCCTTGATGATGCGATGATACTTATCAACTACCTCCTGTGGGGTGATACCCAGTTGGCGAGCTTTGATGGTGATTGGTACTCCATGTTCGTCAGAGCCGCATACCGAAATAACATCTTCGCCCTTCAATCGGAGGTAACGTGTGTAAATATCGGATGGAATATAAACACCAGCAAGGTGGCCAATGTGTACAGGTCCATTAGCGTATGGAAGGGCAGAGGTAATTAGGTAACGTTTAAACTTTGTCATAAAAAAGTCCAATTTGGTTGGATTTTATCCAATAAGAAAATGAATTGCAAATATAGCCTCATTTCTCTTTCCAACGAAGAGATAACCGAAGGTTTTGGTGTAGAAGTTGATCGGAAGAAATCGCATAGCTGCTCTAATTGTTCCCGTTTGTTTTTGAGATGGGCGGTTTCGAAGGTGGCAATTTTTTTCTTTTCTGAGCGAGAAGTTGTGTATTCATCCATATCTTTGACATTAGATGATCATCCAAGTATCATATTGTAGCTATAATGGAAAAATCAATGATTCGTCCGCCATATCTTAAAAATGGAGATACCATTGCTATTGCCGCTCCTGCTCGAAAAATATTGCGAGAAGAGCTCTTGCCAGCAGTGAATCTTTTAGAAAAAGAGGGTTTTAAGGTAGTTATTCTTGATGGTCTGTTTGAGGTAGAAAATCAGTTGGCCGGAAGTGATGAACATCGTGCTTCGTTGATTTCAGAATTACTTAAAAATCCGGAGGTAAAGGCAATACTTTTTGCCCGAGGTGGATACGGTTCCATTAGAACGTTACAGTACATTCCTTCAAACTTATTTATTGAAAACATTAAGTGGATTGTTGGTTACAGCGATATTACAGTATTCCATTCTTTTTTGTCGCAACACGGTATGCAGAGTTTACATGCCACCATGCCCATAAACTTTCCCAAGAACGGTGAGCATAATCGATCCACCCGCTCCTTGATTGATGCACTTATGGGAACGAATGATTCTGTTGAGGTACCGGCTCAGGTGGGTAATGTGCAAGGAGTTGTTCGAGGTATTCTTTCGGGGGGAAACCTTTCTGTTCTCTATAGTTTAGCGGCAACTCCCATAGACCTTATTCCAGAAGGACGTATATTGATTATTGAAGACTTGGACGAATATCTCTATCACATCGATCGTATGATGATGAATTTGAAATATTCGGGAAAAATGAGTAAAATAGCGGGGCTTATTGTAGGCCATTTATCGGATATGCGCGACAACGCAACACCGTGGGGCAAGGATGCCCATGAGATAGTTCAGGAAATTGCCGGCAATTTGTCAATTCCAGTTGCCTTTGGTTTCCCTGTTGGACACCTGGAACCAAACTTAGCATTTGTAATGGGGGCCGAAGTGGAGTTGACGGTAACTTCAGAATTCTCTTCGCTGGTATATTTGGACTAGGATCGTACTTGGGTATAGGAACATGGAACCTCAAATAGCTTAGACTCAATTTTTGTGTGTATTATCTCCTTGACCGTAATTCTGACTTTTTCTTGTCGCAGAAAAGTTCTTTCCTCATATACTAATGGGAAAAAACCGGCATGATCCGGAATCTTCAAAAATGCCTTAATATTGGATTCTGTTGGGTCGTATAAACTTAAAAGTTTTGCGAAGAAATCCATCTTAATCTTGGCAACCCAATAAGCACTTTCATCGCGATTGGAACTTTGTTTAACTCGCCATTGGTAGCAGTTTATTCCATCAATAACCTTATGGTTTTGCGATTTATTGACAACTAGTTCTGCATGGCATGGAGTAGGGGTGGCGGGAATAAAAAATGCATGCTGCTTTTGCGATAGCATTATCACCTCTTTGCTTTTCAGATCGACTAAGGTGGAGTGAAGAAGTTTATTCTCACAATCGAATATATCCACTCTAACTTCATCGCCTTTAATGTAAAGGTTAATTCTTGTGGTATCGTAAGGAGTAACCTTCAACAAACTAATTTTCCCCTCAAAATATGGGGAGGTAAGGTTGGGTGTTGTGAAAATGGTGAATATGGATATAAAAGAGGCAATACAAAAATTCATTTTTATACAAATTATACAATCCTTATATTAGTAAACTAAATAAAAGTTACGTTGTATTGACAAATAATCAAAAAGGTTGGTCAATGGACAAAAAAAGCAGATTAGGGGAACTTGGTGAGGCTAAGGCGCTGGAGTATCTTGTCTATAACGGCTTCGAAATTATTGTAACCAATTGGCGGTATGGGCATAAGGAGATCGATATAATTGCCAGGAAAGATGGGTTGATACACGTGGTGGAGGTTAAAACAAGAGCAACTGATTACTTTGAGGAACCCAAAGAGGCTGTTAAGCGTAAAAAGCAGAAGAATTTGGTGGAGGCTGCCGATGCGTTTATAGTAAAGCGTAACATTATGGAAGAGGTTCAGTTCGATATCATTTCAATTGTAATGAGCGATGAGAAGTTTGATTTAGAATATGTCCCACAAGCTTTTTATCCTGGTATATAGCATATAGTTATGGATATAGACGATTTACGTAGCTACTGTTTGGGTAAACCCTATACAAGTGAGGGTTTTCCGTTCGATAACGACACACTTGTTATTAAGGTGGCAGAAAAAATATTTGCTTTGATTAGCTTAAACAGTCTGCCATTGAGCATTAATTTGAAATGTGATCCGGAATTGGCCATTGAGCTGAGGGACAAATATCCGGCAATAGTTCCAGGTTACCACATGAATAAGAAGCATTGGAATACCCTCGTATTAGATGGAAGTATCCCTCGTAAAAAGGTGATGGAGCTCATCGACCATAGCTACACCCTTATTTTTGATTCATTACCCGCAAAAACACGTGTATTGCTCAAGGAATAGTCGCACGCGCTCATTTATATTGCATTCGCCGTCACAAATTGTTACCTTTAGCATGATCTTTTAAAAAGAATTAAACTTAAAAATTTCGATATGAAAGCCCTTGTTGTAACCTTTGGACTTGTGCTTGCCTCTGTTCTTTCAATCAATGCACAGGTTTACCATGTAATTAAGTTGGAGGGTAGTGTTACCAACTTGAATTCTGGAAAAATTCTTGCTCCCGGCGATATTGTGCAGGCCTCAGACCGGTTAGCCTTCGAATCGACCAATTCAAGCATCATTGCAATCGGTGATAATCGAGTTAAATATATTCTCCGGATGCCTAAGGGGGAGAATGTAGATAAAACGGATCTTGTTCTTATCGCAAGTCAATCAGCAACTGCAATAAAATCTCGAAACGCATTTAAAACCAGAGCATTTAATCCTGATCAGAAAGAGGTGGTGGATCTGAAACAATACTTTGGCAATGATAGATTTTCCATAATTGGAGATGAGGTAAAAGTGACGTTAAGTGAACAAAAATACCCTCTTAGCAACGACAAGTTTATAGTTTTTTACTACAAGGTAAAGGACAAACCGGTGTCGAAAAAGTTAGGTTTCGATCAGCAAACCATAAATATTGAGGCAGATAAGCTCAAGGAAGTTAAAGGCGAAATAATAGATGCAAACGAGATTGAGGGCGTAATGGTATATGAATATGAGATGCCAACCAAGAATTATCAAGAAATTACCTCCTTTAATCTACTCTTTGTTAAAAATGCCGATTTAGAAAAGGAGTTTAATACTATTATTCCGATACTGAGAAATCAGAAGATGGACGATAAGGGTATTAAGGAATATTTGGTCGATTACTATGTCGATTTTTATGGTCTTACCGACTCCAAGGCTCTTTCATCATTCATTGATGGTGTGTTGAAGAAGAGTAGCTAGGTGGATTAAAACATTTGGAAATTACAACAATCGGTTGCTAAATTGCCTATAGATAGATATAATAATTCCCGCTTTTACACGTACAATGGTGAAAAAGCGGGAATTCTTTAAAACGGGGAGGTCATAATCATTTATGGTGTCCCCCTGTTTTTTTATTGTTTTACCACTTGCTAAAAATTATCACGAGCGGCGACAAGCGCAGCTTAGTTAAACGCTCCCTTCAAGTATGCCTTGGTCCGCTCCTCCTTTGGATTTTCGAAAAACTCCTTTGCTGGCCCCTGTTCAACTACCTCGCCTAGGTACATAAATACCACATGGTCGGCAATGCGTCGTGCTTGTCTAAGAACGTGCGTTACCATTACAATGGTATATCGATCTTTTAACTCAAGAAACTTCTCCTCAATGGCTTGACTCGAAACGGGATCTAAGGCAGAGGTGGGTTCGTCGGCTAAAATGATAGCTGGATCTACCGCTAATCCACGAGCTAAGCAAAGCCGCTGCTGTTGGCCTATGGATAATCCTGACGCCGGATCGCGAAGCCTATCTTTTACTTCATCCCAGAGGCTAGCCTGACGCAAGTAATGCTCCACTCTTTTGGTTAGAAATTTTTTCTTTTTTCGGCCACTAATTCTAAGTCCATAGGCCACATTTTTAAAAATGCTCATGGGTAACGGGTATGGTCGTTGCGACAGGAGTCCCATGCGCTGTCTTAACTGGGTAATATCACCTTTGTAGGAGAGTATATCTATGTCGTTAATTAAAATTTGGCCATCAACCTTTATGTCGGGGTACATGTCGGTAAGCCTATTTAGCGTTTTAAGCAGCGTGGTTTTACCGCAGCCGGAAGGTCCGAGGATAACCGTTATTTTGTTTTTCGGAATCTGGATGTTGATGTCTTTTAAAATCTGCTGCTTTCCAATATGCAGATTTAGATTTTGAATGTCTATTTCAGTGTCGCTGTTCATGTTCTAAAACTTAATCTTATTTTTTTCGAAACGTCGCGAAAGATATCTTGCGGATATGCTAATTACTAAAATTATGATGGTGAGCACTAGGGCCGAGGCGTAGGCTCTTGCCTTAACCTCCGGAATGGGTGAGCTGAGTTGGAAAAATATGGCAAGAGGTAAGGTAGCAGCCGGTTGACCAAGAGATTGGGGAATGTAGTCGGTATAGCCAGTGGTAAAAAGCACTGCCGCCGCATCACCAATGGCTCTTCCAAACGAGAGCAAGATGGCGGTAACTATCCCCGGAGAGCATTGTCGAACAAATACCCTAAACGCAGTTTCGGAACGGGTAGAACCTAACGAAAGCGAAGCTTCGAGTAATCCTCTAGGAACCGTTTTAAGTACCTCATCCATTGATCTCACCATGATGGGGATAATGAATAGTGTAACGGTAATAATACCGGCAAGTAGCGATGTTCTCATGCCCAAATAGACCATCAGGGAGAAACCGAAGGCACCATAAACAATGGATGGTACGCCCCAAAGCAGATCGAGCAAGAATCGAATGGTGTTTACTAATTTTCGATGGCTGAGCAGATGAATATTCATAAATAGCGCCACGGGTAACCCAATAAATAGCGCCATTATTGTTGATCCAACCGCCAAATACAACGATCCTACAATGGCGTTGAGAATGCCGCCCTCCTTGCCAAAGTAAAACCCTCCTTTAGGTGTTTGCGAAAGCATCTCCCACGAAAGGGCAGGTAAACCGTTGATTAAAATACTGGCAATAATGAGTAGTAACACTGCGGCAATACCGAATGTGGCTATCCGCATTATACCAATGAAGAGTCTCTCCTCAGCCTTTATTAGCTTGATATGTCTTTCTCTTTTCATTACAACATTACAAGTTTTTTTCTAATCTGATTATGGCTAGCCTAGAGCCAAAGTTGAAAAGCATTACCACTACAAATAGCACAAGTGCTGCGAACATAAGGGCGGAGTCATAAAGTGGTATGGAGAGCATTTCTCCATAGTTGTTGGCAATAAGTGCTGGAAGAGGATAGCCTGGGCTAAATAGCCCTTTGGGTGTATGAGCTACATTGCCTACCACCATTAGCACTGCCATCGTTTCGCCAAAGGCACGGGAAACGCCTAATCCTATTGCGGAGATTATTCCGGGGAATGCTTTTCTAAGTAGCACTTTTTTGACTGTTTGCCAGCGCGTGGCACCAAGCGAAAGCGAAGCTTCCATTAGCTCGTCGGGAATGGTGTGGAATACGTCAATTAGGATGTTTAGTATGAAGGGTATTATCATTACTGCTAGCACTATTGCCCCGGCCAGTACAGTGAACCCCGATGATTGGTATCCTAGCAGTGGCGCCACGTGGTGAGATACAAAAGGAACCACGATTAAAATTCCCCATAGCCCATATATTACTGAGGGTATACCTGCAAGAATATCGATTATCGGATGCATGAAACGCAACAGATATTTTTTTGAATATTGAGTAAGGTAGATGGCCGTGAGTAGACAGATAGGTGCTGCAAAGAATACGGCAAGAAAGGTGACCCAGAGGGAGCTAAGTATAAATGGAAGTAGTCCAAAGTTTCCGGCTAGGGGTTTCCAGTTGGAGGAGAATAGAATGTGCCAAAGTGATTGCTTCTGCAGTAGCATCTCCGATTTTATGTACAACCCTAAACCTAATAGTATGGGAAGTGCTATGATGATAAGGAGTGCGAGAAGCATCCAGTAATGGTTGAGTGTATTGCGGAGTCCTCGCTTAATTTTGAAGTATTTACGCATGTTAACTACAATTCAATCTTACGGAGCATTTCGTTTATCTGTTCGCATTTTAGCGGAATGTATCCTGCCGATGGAATTTGCTGTTGCCCCTTGGTGAGGATATACTTAATAAAGGCAGTCACAATTGCATTTTGAGGTTTACCATTCGAAATAAAGTAAAGATTTCGCGCTGGTGGCGTAGGATATCTGCCGTCCTTTATGGCAGCCGTAATGGAGTCTATTGAGCTGTAAAATGCCTCTTGGGGTTCTATTTTACCATCTCCATTTAGATCTATGGGAACGACGGAAATACCGCTGTAGCACTTTCTGGTTTTAAGGTCGTAGGCAAAGATGAGGTTGTTGTAACCAAGTGCATACTTGTCGGCCTTCACTGCATCGGCCATGCCCGGATCACCAAACACGCCAATTCCCCTCAAATCTTCCTGGTGATTTCCGAGGAATGAAGCCCACATTTCCGCTGCACCACACGCTTCGCTTCGAGTATAGAGGTTGATTTTTTCTACCGATTGGTTTCCAAGCAACTCACCCCAAAACTTTATGCTTCCACTGATATAAAGTGCCGAAAATCTTGCTTTTGAAATACCAACCTTCATTATTTCTTTAAAATAGGGGTTCGATGTGCTTATCATTGGAACAACGGCATCTTTGGCAACGGTGATACTCCAAGCACCTTGGTTGCTTTCCACCTTGGCCACTTCTCTCGATAGCATTGCTAAATCAACCATTCCGGAAAGAACGTCGGTCATACCTTTACCTGCACCTCCAGCTGAGATGTCGATTCTAACGCCTGGATTTTCTTTCATAAACCCTTCAGCCCATTGAATTGCTAGCGGGTAAAGTGCAAAGGCACCAGAAATGGTGATGTTGCCCGACAGCTCTCCCTGTTTTACAGTCCGTCCTCCGCCACATGATGCAAAAATTATGGTTAGGGAGAGTAAGAAGAGAATGACATGGTGTGATGGTTTTTTAAATTGCATGGGTCGATATTTTATGTTGAAGTGTAATATAAATTTTGAACTAAGTATTGTTCTATTTTAATCGTTCAAGTTCTACTTAACCTGTAGGGAAACGGGAGTAAAGGTAGAAAAAACCTGCTGCACTGGCAAAACAAATTATGTCTATCATTTGTTTGCGTTGTTTGTTTTGTTTTATTAGGATAACGCAATATGAAAAATTGTTTTAATTTTGCTTTATCAATTTACAACGTTATGGCGAAATAGCATGACGAATTCTCCTGTTTATTGATTTTATTTTGGTTTAACCCTACTTTATATGGCTAGAATTGTTGTTTTAGGAGCAGGAATAGCCGGACATACCGCTTCTGCTTTTTTGCGTAAATGGCTATCGAAGAAGCACGAAGTAATTGTGGTTTCTCCGAGCCAGTATTACCAATGGATACCATCGAATATTTGGGTGGGCGTTGGTAAAATGCGAGTGGAACAGGTACGGTTTCAGTTGGCTCCACTCTACAAGCGATGGGGTGTACAATTTAAGCAGGCTCGTTGCGTGTCCATACATCCCGAAGGTAACAGCACCATGGACAAGGGCTTTGTTACCATTGAATACGTTGATGGTGAAGCCAAGGGGCAGTCGGAGGAGGTGTGGTACGATTTTCTTATCAATGCTACAGGGCCTAAGCTCAACTTTGAAGCTACCGAAGGGTTAGGCCCCGAAAAATATACCGCCTCTGTATGCTCAACAGGACATGCCGAGCAGGCGTGGAAAAGCCTTCAGGCCAGCTTCGATAAAATGCGTGCCGGACAACGTCAAGCCATTGTTGTGGGGACAGGCCACGCACTCTCAACCTGCCAGGGTGCTGCTTTTGAGTATATTCTGAACATCGATCATGAGTTGAGGAAGCAGGGGCTTCGTCACATGGCCGACATTAAGTGGATTTCCAACGAGTATGAGATGGGCGATTTTGGTATGGGTGGCGCCTTTATAAAAAAGGGTGGCTACATTACCTCTACCAAAATATTCACTGAGTCGTTCTTTCTCGAGCGCGACATCAGCTGGATTAAGCAAGCCGGTGTTTATAAGGTCGATCAAAATAAGATATACTACGAAAATTTGGCCGGTGAGCATAAGGAAGAGCTATTCGATTTTGCCATGCTTATTCCTGCTTTTTCGGGTCATGGAATTAAGGCGTTCGATAAAATCGACGCCGATATTACATCAACGCTGTTTGCACCCAATAACTTTATGAAGGTGGATGCCGACTATACGGCTAAACCATACGAGGAGTGGTCGGCCAACGACTGGCCACTGACCTACCAAAACCCCACTTATGCCAATATTTTTGCTGTGGGCATTGCGTTTGCTCCTCCACATGCCATCTCTAAACCCATGAAGAGTGTTAACGGAACGGTTATTTCTCCTGCACCACTGCGTACGGGAATGCCATCGGGGGTAATGGGTAAAATTGTGGCGCAAAACCTTGCGGCATGGATAAAAACGGGAAAACCCACCTTTAAGCATAGGGCTTCAATGGCTAAAATGGGGGCCGCTTGTATTGTTTCGGCGGGGTATGGTTTACTCAAGGGCAATTCAGCTACCATGACCGTTTCACCCATTGTGCCCGACTGGGATAAATACCCAACATGGGGTCGCGATATCAATAAAACTATTGGTGAGCCAGGGTTGGCAGGCCATTGGTTAAAACTCTTTATGCACTATATGTTTTTGCATAAGGCTAAGGGCTACCCATTTTGGTATCTTCTTCCTGAATAGTAAAACTAGCAATTATGGATAAAAACAGAAAGCGTTATACGCAGGAGTTCTATGCTCCAATGCCTACCAAGCCAACTATCTTCTGGCGCAACTTTGTGCCATGGCAAATCATTCGTTTTTTTGTGCTAAATCTTAAAATTCTTAAGATTGTGGTAAAGGGACACTCGTAGGTAAAAAAGGTATCTTACATTTTTCTTCGGCTGCGGTGGACTAAGAAAAAGTTGCTAAAGGTGAACATCGGTAGGAAAAAACTTTTACCTTTGCCGCACAACCAGAAAAATTGTCCCGTGGTGTAACTGGCAACACGTCTGTCTCTGGATCAGAAGAGTCTAGGTTCGACCCCTAGCGGGACAACAATTTTAAAGACAAAACCCCAATAAACGCTATGTTTGTTGGGGTTGTTTTTTTGCTTTATATACGGGTTGATTGGCTGTGTAGAAGTATGGTCATTCTATGCCTATTTAAGAACCATTCCGCAAATTTTCGCCTTTGGGTCGGTGAACAGCTCACCGACCAACTTTTTTTGCCCGAAAGACGCTCTTTTGGGTATATGCGTTACCCTTTGGTTGGGATTATCCTAAAGGGGAAGGGGGCTTGGCTCCCTTTTGGGTTCCTGAGGCTAGCTCTTTTGTTCGTACACCTAACTTTTTTCCTCGTATGCACACCATTTTGCGAGGAGATGCTCCTCTGTAGCGAAAGTGCTTTCGTGTAGAGGTAGGTTTGCCTTGCAATTTTGGAGGTCACTTTAGGTCGAGTGTTAGGTTATTCTCTCTTTTTGTGAGGTCATTCTCCCTTTTGGTGAGGCTTATCTTCCTGTACTGTTAGGTTTACGAGGCAAAAAGGGAGGCCTACCGCTCTTTAAGGGGGACGAACCGAGGTAAAAGGGAGCCCTATTCAGGAAAAAGGAGGAACAACCTCAGCTAGCATGAGCCTGTTCTAGGTAAAAGGGAGAACTCTGCGCTGCAAGGTGAGCATTAGGTTTAGTAGAAATATAGTCACCCCCCGACTTCTATGAAAACAAGGAGAGCGCGTTTTGCAACGCGCTCTCCTCTTTATTAATGTTTACTAGCCTCGATTAGTTAAAAATGTAGCGAAGGCCAAGCTGTGCTCTCCAGCGGGAGTTAAAGTCATCAATTTGCCATGCATGGCCATTGATTGGCTTAAAGCTGTAGAGTGGGAGGTTGGTAACTGCTTGCTTACCGCTGTACTGCATAAGCGAGTAACTATATCCAGCAGAATAAACTCTACCCCAATCCTTGTTTAGGAAGTTGGCAAGGTTAAAGATATCTAGCGTTACTTGTAGGCGGTTTTTATTGCCAGCAAGGTTGAGGAAGAAATCTTGGGTAATACGAAGATCGAGCTCGTGTACAAATGGTACGGTGGCACCATTTCTTTCAGCATACTTACCTCTTCTGTCTTTTAGATACGATTCGTCGCCCAAGAAACTTTTCAGGGCAGCAGCCTGTGCGGTAGGAGCCGTATTGTTTGACGTTGAGGTAACAAATTGTCCGTTTGCAAGCATCTGGTCAATTTGGCTGTCGGTTGGAACAAAAATCAGGTCGTTGTAGTACTCACCATCACCGTTGATATCGCCATTATATACGTAGGAGAAGTTAGAACCGGTTTGGCCGTTGTAGATGAGACCAACGGAGGTGGCGAACTTATTCAGATACTCTTTTTTGTAGGTAAGAGAGGCAACAATACGGTGACGAACGTCGAAGGCAGAGAAGGACATTTCAGGACTATTGGATCCGCTATATTGGTAGTTATAGCGCCAGTTGGAGTATGCTTGGCTCGAAGTTCCATCGTTTACCGACATCGATTTGCCATAGGTGTAGGCAGCCATAGCACTCAATCCAAAGCTGAAATCTTTTTGCAACATACCGGTAACTGAGTAGCTGTAACCCTTGTTGGTGTTGGTTAGGTAAATAACGTTGGTATAAGGGGTTCCGGCAACTTTTGTATAGGTAGGACGATTATCTATGGTACCAGCAACAGTACTTGTAGCGCTTCTGGTTAGATCCTGATACAATATGTCGTTCATCTTCTTGGTGTAGATACCCTCCAAGGTTCCCTTTATGCCGTAGGGCAACTTCTGGTCAACAGCAAGGTTTGCTCTAAACGATTGTGGGAACTTGAAGTTGGGATCAACCACATCTATTTCGCTGCTAAGTGGTGAACCAAATACCGGTTGATTGTTTACATCGGGTTCTAAATGAAAGCCTGTAGGAAAGTTCGAGGCAGCTCCCTTGTAGTCGTAGCGTGCATACTCGTTACCGGTGTTGGAGAACTGGTTGGAGAGCCATACAAAAGGTAGACGACCGGTGAAGATACCGGCACCACCGCGTAGCTGGGTCGACCTGTCACCTGTAACATCCCAGTTAAATCCAAAACGGGGTGACCACATAACCTTTGCCTGTGGCATTTGGTCGGTGGCTACGCCATAATTGGAGTAGTTGGGGTCGGCAGCAAAGGCGGTGTTAGATGATGGTTTGTCAGGAAATACCGGAACATCGATGCGAACACCATAGGTAAGCTTAAAGGCATTGGATAGGCTCCATTCATCCTGTACAAAGAAGCCAAGCTGGTAGGCACTAAATGTTGGAGCCCACTGCTTTGATCCCGTTATGGCTTCGTTGGAAAATGAGTAAGAAAACTCTTGTGGAAGTGCATCGGTCAGGAATTTAGTCAGGCTGGAGTAAATGTAAGCACCTGTATTATCACGAATAAAGAGATTCTTGAATTTAAAGAATTCATTATGTGTACCTGCCGTAAAGGTGTGCTTACCAAGGAAGTTGTAGTAGTAGTTAAAGTTATCAGAAATGGTAAGAATGTCTTGGTTAAGTAGGTTGGCATTGGAGTAGCGCTCGGTTCCAAGGTCGATGGTTTGGCTTGAATTTCCACCTATATTTTTAATCTCCACAAAGGGGAACGGGTCGCCCATGATGTCACGTTTATCTCTAACGGTGGTATAACCAACTCGGAGTTCATTGGAGAGTGCATTGCTTATGCGGGAGTTCAACTCCATAACCGTAGAGTTGGTTTTGCTCATGAAGGTATATCCGTTGTTGTTGAAGCGGAAGTAATTAGCTGTGCGCGACATGATATCGCTGGAGGCATCTACGTAGCTGTGGCGGATGGTCAATCGGTTATTTGTATTTACATTCCAGTCGATGCGGCCAAACAGCTTAGTGCTCTTGGTGGTGCTGGTGTAAGCATCATAGCCACCGGTATTGTAGTTAGGATCAATATCGTGAATTCTATTTACAATGGCGTCGAGTGTATCCTTGCTGAAGTTTGAGCCTTCACCGAGGTTGTTGGTCGATGGTTGATCCTTCTTGGCAAGCTCAGCGTTGGCAAAGAAGAAAAGTTTATCCTTAATGATTGGACCTCCGAAACTTAGACCAAATTGATTGTCGGTGTAGTCGTTAAGTTTTTTTCTGGTAACAGAAGGATCACTTGTCGGTGTTTTTCCAACAAAATTCTGATTGTTGCCAAACCAGTAGGCCGTTCCGGCAAAGCTGTTGGACCCACTCTTTGTAACAGCATTAATACCACCACCGGTAAAGCCACCCTGACGAACGTCGTAGGGAGCAATAACAATTTGTAGCTCCTGAATAGCATCGAGCGATATGGGTTGAGTGCTGGCCTGGCCTCCGTTGGTTCCACTACTGGAAAGACCAAATACGTCGTTGTTTACTGTTCCGTCAATCTGGAAGTTGTTGTAGCGGTTGTTGGTTCCGGCAATCGAAATACCTCCGCCAGTAACAATGGCCTGTGGAGTTAAACGGGTATAATCTTGTAAACTTCTTGAAATACTTGGTAGTTCATTGATTTGCTCGCGAGTAACGTTGGTTTTGGCTCCTGTTCTGGTAGCGTTGAAGGTATTATCAGCCTTGGCCACAACTCTAACCTCTTCTATCTGCACATTTTCTTCCTGCAGCTGAAATTTGAGGTCAATATTCTCACCTAAGTTAAGGTAGAGGCTATCTTGTTCGGTGCCTTTATACCCAACAAAAGAGATTTTAACGTTGTAGGGACCACCGGGCTTAAGACCTGGAATGTCGAAGGAGCCATCGTCTCGGGTGATTGTTCCATACTGAGTGTTGGTGGGCAGATGAATGGCCACCACGGTAGCTCCGGGTAGAGGCGCTCCCCCCTTGTCGAGAACTATTCCGTTGAAGGCAGCAGTTGTTGAACTCTGCCCAAATACACTTGTCGATAGCCCCACGGTAACTATCAACAGCATAATTGCTTGTGCAATTTTCTTCATAAGTGTAATTGAATTAGTGAATTTTAGGTATTTGACAACAAAAGAACACTTGTATTATAAATGAGAGGTTCGTTCTACATTAAGAAAACATTAAAAGTGACCAATGAATTTTTTACGATACTCCATATTCCATAAACAGGAATCGAAAGTTAATTCATAATCACAACTTACTTTTTAAACCAATCACCAGCACAACACCAATGAATAGAAAAATATTTACCTGCCAAAGAACTTCCTGTTTAATTTGTTCGATGCGTTTTTTGTAACGCTAAGTATTACACGTAGTTATTGCTTATATAAAAGAAAATTTAACCCAAACAAGTTATGCCATGATTCCCTCGATTTTATTTTATTTGCCTGTTTTTTGACCTATAACTTTTCAACAGTTTATGAACTTTATTGTGTAGTAAGGTTATGACATGAAGGCATAATTTGGATGTGCTTCCCTGTTATCTAAAAAGAGGCACTAGGCGAGTAAAAAAAATGAGGACGAAGATTTCTCCTCGCCCTCAATGTAAATACCCTTGGTTTAACCAAGAAAAGAGTTGTAAGTATTATTTATTCCAGCCAATCTGAGCAGGAAGGAGTGCACCTTCTTCAACCTGTGTGTTTTCCATGTCGATGTCTCTTGTAAATACTGGACTTCCTGTTGAGTTATCCACGGTAAAAATACCCACATAAGTATTTTTCGAGAGATTATTTTCGTATGTCTTAAATGTAACCCAATAGTAAACCTTTACACCATACACTTCAGGAACTGCACTCGTAAATTTAAGGCTCAAGAGTATTTCTAACCCTTCTTGTAGTCGGCTCCAAGTTAAAGCAACTTTCTCTTCATCAGTTCCTGTTTCAAATCCAGGAATGCTGTAAGTCCCCTTGTTACTTAAGCGCAGGTCAAAATTATTGTAGTAGGCACTTGCACCATAGTAGAACTCATCATTGCCATAACTGCTGCCATAACTTCTGCTTAAATTTTTATACACATAATTTACAAGCAGCTGAAGATCAGTTCCTGTTGTGGTGTATGTTACAGTTGGATCAAATTTCCAACATAAGTTCCCGGCCAAATCATATTTATACCTATAGGGGTCAGTTCGGGTAATAATTGATGGAGTTTTTGTCCATTTGCTTCCGTCATAGGTATACTGTTCTATTTTATCACTATTTCCACTTGTTGCGTGATATGTAAACTTAATAATTCTGGTTGCACCAGGTTGAGCATAAGGATACTTAGTTTTCAGAAATGAAGGTAAGTAGTTTTCTGTCAAAACGGTGGAACTAAAGTTTGAATATTTTGCAACATCTCCACCCATAGAAAGATAATCAGCGGCTACCAAGGCAATACCAAACTGTGTGTCGCTGCTGGTAACGGAAGCTCTAGTCCAAACACTACCATCAAAAGCATATCGCTCTAAGTTATCGGTAAAATTATTCTTCAGGAGAATGTTTACGGTATCACCATTAACCTTTGTAGGGTATTTAGTTAATAGGAAACTTGGGATAAACGATGTAGATGGTTTCGATGATGTGAACGATTGGTTTGAACTAATGGTTGCATCGCCAAAAGAGTTGTAGTCGGTAGTGGTCAGCTGGTAGCCAAACAGCACATCAAGATAGGCTGGATGTAGTGGCATATAGTTGTAAGTTACCATGGCAGAGCTATTGAGATTATATGCAGGGAATCTTTTTGCCAAAATAGTGGGAACAAAGAGCGCTGCAGGGAGAGTGTCGTTAAAAGCCATATACTTTTCAACGGTTGGATTACCCAACAAAGTTGAGTCGTAATCCGCGCTAATTAATGTATAGCTTAGAGAGTCATGGTAAGGATTCGCATCATTATAAGTGTCAAGCTTACTGTAGATGTCTTTGTTTGGGTCGCATGCATTAAATGCCAATGTACTTAGCATTGCTGCTGCCAAAAATATTTTTTTCATTTTCACGATTTTTTTAGTTAACCAACAAATTAGAATCGAATTCGTAAAGCGGCAGACCATGTTCTACCAAATCCGTAGTAAACGGTTGCGTCTGAATATGAGTGATTTGAACCGTCATTAGCGTCGCTAATATACTCTACGTTGAAAATGTTGTCAACATTACTTAGCAAGGTTGCATTCAATCCGCCCAACTTAAAGTCATACTTTAGGTTAAAGTCAACCAGCTGGTAGGAAGGCATTTTCCATGCATCTGGGTCATTTTCCTTACTTCTATTGGTTACATCAAAGTAGGCATAAAGATTATCGTAGTAGTTATAATCGAAACCTATTTTAAATTTTGGTAAAATTTCATAGTCGAAATTGATGGCTGCGGTTGTTTGAGCGGCATCACCAACATGTATGTCTTTTGCATAAACATACTGATATGATGTGGTGCCAGCTGACTCATTGGAAACTGCTGCATTGGCATTGGAGGTCCATTTCCAATCACCAATGGATACCATAGCGTTAATAACAAGTTTCTCAATCGGCTTAATGCTACATTCAATTTCAACTCCTTGATGCAAAGCGTCTATCCCAAGTATGTTGGTAATTTGGTAATCATTGCCCTGCAACTTTGTTGATCGAACAAAGGCCTTGTCTAACCATGCCGTGCGATATAGTGAAAGGTTAAAGGTTAGTATGTGGGATCTAAATCCATAGCCAACTTCGGTTGAAAGAATTCGTTCGTTCTTGCTACCGGTGTTAACAACATTATTCTTTGAAGCAAAAACGCTATTAAAATATGGAGCTCTGGTAAAGTAGCCTGCATTAAAGAATACATTGTGATACTCATTGATGTTATAGTTTGCCCCACCTTTTACACTCCATCCAATGAAGTTTTGCCATGGTGACACCTGATTTGGATCACTATTGAGGTAGTTAAAGTAGTCGGTTCTTCGGTAGGAGGTGTTAGATGCTGCACCTGAAATAAAAGCAGAAAACTTATCTTTTACATACTCACCTTGTAAAAATAAGCCTTCCCACAAAACCTCACCGAGGTAATGATAGCTAACATAGTCACCTTTTTTAAGAGTGGTGCCGGGATTTTTATTTATATCATACGAATCTAAATAGTATTTTCCGCCGAGCAGGTCATCAATTTTATAGGCATGAAACCCTTTGTAGTAACGAGCGTCAACACCTCCCGTAATATTAATATTATTAACCTTAGTGTTTAAACTCGAGAGAATACCATACCAGTTGTGGGCATTTATGGCATTTGCTGTTATGGTTTGTGAACCATTGAGGGATGCTGCATTATTTTGAACAGCACTATCCCAATCTTGATAACCCTCAGGGGTACGTGATATTGCAGTTGGTCCGTAAAGTCTCCTGCCGCCTCCGGTAGCAATTGACGCATAAACAGCGGTAGATAGATTTGTATTATCATTTATCTTCCAGAAGTGGTTAATGGACATTTGTGGTTTATGGTAATAATTGTATGAGCTAGAAAAGATTTTCCCGTTTTTATATCCATAATCCAAATTCATCTTAATGCCATCGGGGCTGTCCCTATAAGCCTGAATTAGAGAGCGAGTGTAGCGTTGATTGTGCCATTGCGGAGCACCAAAAATGGTATAGGAGATTTGGTGTCTGTCGTTAATACGTTTGGAAACGTTGAGGAAGTAAGAATAACCATCAAAGTCAGTACCTTTAACATATCCATCGCCGTTGGTTTTTGCACCTGATATGGTAACTGCCCAGCCATTTTTTAGCATCCCGGTTGAAACGGTGAACGATTTTTTGGTATAGCCATCGTCTCCGGTTGCGTAGGAAATAACGCCACCCTCTTTTGCTTCGGTACTATTGGTTACAATGTTAATGGTTCCACCCACGGAAGATAATGCCAATTTTGAAGCACCTAGTCCACGTTGAACCTGCATTGTTCTAGTTACATCCGATAAACCGGCCCAGTTGCTCCAGTATACTTTACCCGATTCCATATCGTTCACCGGCACACCGTTAATTAGCACACCAATATTGTTGGAGTCAAATCCGCGAAGGTTAATACGGCCATCACCGTATCCACCACCCGATTTGGTTGCGTATACCGAAGGTGTTGACTTAAGTATTTCAGGAAACTCCTGTGTTCCCAACTTGTCTTGGATAATCTCGGCTTTTATGTTTGCAACAGCAACAGGGGTTTGGCGGTCCTTTGCTATGGATGCAGAAATTACAATTTCCTGCATACCGATGGAGCTGCTGTTAAGCCCGACGTTGCCAAGCGACATATCGCCCGAAACGGTAACTTCCTTGGACAGCTCGGTATAGCCAACGTAGCTAAATATCAGCTTAACCGCGCGTGTACCAACTTTTAAAGAGAATGATCCATCGAGAGAGGTGGCGGCTCCTTGTGTGGTACCGTCAATTCGGATTGTTGCCCCAATAAGCGCTTCGTTGGTGGTTGCATCCACCACGAATCCCTTAACGAGACCCTGCGCAATTGAAACATTTGCCAAACCGACAAATGCTAAAAGCAGCGATAGCTGCTTGAACGTTCTTTTCATAGTGTTTAGGTGTTTGTTTGAAATTCAAAATTAGGTGTTGATTTGAGTGTGTATGTGTGTTTAAGGTAAAGTTTTTGATCCTTTTTGCTTAAAGAAAGGGCATCCAAGTTAGGGAATCTTGGCAGATGAGCAAAAAAAAAGTGGCTCTTTTTTATCAAGGCCACCACAATTATATTTAGTCAATATGTATGCTACTCAGGATGCGCTCAGTTGCCCCTCGTTGCATCTCAATGTACTCTCTGGCAAATCTTGAACTCAGTTTTAATCTTTCTGGTTGATTTAGGAGCATTTCAAATGTGCTTGATAAATCTGTAAGTCCGTTAATACTGTAACCACCACCTCCGGCAATAAGGTCGTTGGCCTCCTTGAACTTCTGGTAACGTGGCCCAAATACTACTGGAATTCCCCAGGTTGCCGCTTCAAGTGTGTTGTGAATACCAGATCCAAAGCCTCCACCAATATAGGCCAACTCGCCATATCGATATGCCGATGATAAAATTCCTATGGTATCAACAATTAGCACATTTGCTTCTGCTGCCTCCTTCTCTGTTACTTTTGTATAACGTGCAACCTTAAGTCCGTTAAAAAGTTGAATAATAGATTGTATGTGGCTTTCGTCAATTTCGTGTGGCGCAATGGTTAACTTCACTTGGCTGCTACTATTTCTAAACCACTGGGCAAGAAGTTCTTCATCTTTTGGCCAAGTACTGCCGGCAACCAGTGTTGTTTTGCCTCTTTTAAAAGAGTTAATTAAGGGTAACTCCTTTGCCTTGGAAACAATCTGGCTAACGCGATCGAAACGGGTATCACCCGAAACCGTAACATGAGAATAACCAATGGAAAGTAGAAGGTTTTCCGATTGCTCATTTTGAACAAAAATGTGGGTAAAGCACTTTAGCATTCGTCGATACCACATGCCGTATCGCTTAAAAAAGAGTTGATCGGGGCGGAAAAGGGCGGAAATGAGATAGAGCTTAACACCTTCTCGTTTCAGACGGGTAAGCATAAAGTACCAAAACTCGTATTTTACAAAGAAGACCACCTCGGGATGAACAATATGTACAAATTTCCGTGCATTGTTCCAGGTGTCGAGTGGGAGGTAGTATATAAAGTCGGCACCGGAGTAGTCCTTCCGCACCTCGTAACCCGAAGGTGAAAAAAAGGTAACCAGTATTTTAAAATCGGGGTACTGTGCTCTAAATTCTTCCATTACCGGTCTTCCTTGCTCAAACTCACCAAGGGAGGCGCAGTGAAACCAAGCAATCCGATCATCCTTCTTTATTGAATTGCTCAACCTCGCAAACAGGTTTTTCCTTCCATTTAGCCACAACTTAGCCTTAGGGTTAAACGGAGAAGCAATATTCACAAGCACTATATATAGCTTGATTCCCAGTGTGTATAGAAAAACCATTCAATTAAATTTGGCAGGCCAAAGGTAATTGCATGTATCGAATATTCAAAACATTCTGGAAGTTAGTCTCTCAATGACAATATCGATTGCTGACGGTAAACCTTCGAGTGGCGATTACCTGAAGTTTGAAGAGAGTGATGGGTGACGGAAAGGGTCAGGAGACAGAAGCCGGAAGATCGAAGAAAAGTGCAGCGACAACCTACAGCCTATATAGTCTACAGTCTTCAGTCTATCCCCAATAAAGGTTGATGCAGCACATTCAGCATTATAAAAAATACCATAATTGCAGCAATTTTAGAACATTAAAAAAATCTTACGCTAATTTGCACGTTAAATAAGTTTATACCGGAGGAATGAGTAATCAACGTTGCTGGCTCTTGCTTTTATTATTTTGGCTAATTGGATTTCCGTTAGCTGCTCAGCAGCAGTTTCAGTCGCGTCGAGTAAGTACTGTTATTATTTGCGATAATCCTGTTCAGTTAGATACTCTTAGTATTGTATTAAATTCGGTGGAGGTAAGGGATAGTATGGGGCGTTTTGTCCTTCCTAACTTTTATTCTGTCAACTGGACGAGTGCCACTTTAACTCCCAGCAACATTATGCCGTGCGGTATCTACTATGTGGTTTATAGGGTTTATCCATTCTCTTTAAGCCAACCTTATTATCATCGCAAGGAGAGTCTCTCCTTATCACCCGACAGTATATGGCATAAGCGGGAGAGCTTGGACTATGACAATTCATTTGTCGACTACATTAAGGGGAGCGATAGGTTACAAAAGAGCGGCAGCATCTCTCGCGGGGTAGTTTTTGGCAACAATAGGGATGTATCATTTACCTCCGGACTTAATCTTCAACTAAGTGGAGAGCTAAGCGATGGGGTTAACATAATGGCCGTGGTTTCCGATAAAAATGTTCCTGTTCAACCAGAGGGAAATACCCAAAATTTTCAGGAGTTCGACCGCATCTACATCAAGGTTTATGGCGAAAATGCGGATGTTACAGCTGGTGATGTTGATATAGATGGCAATAGTGGTGAGTTTTTTAGGGTTAAACGAAGTGCTCGGGGAGCCATGCTTCACATAAAATCGCCCAAGGGGAGTGGGGCATTTTACGACATTACAGGTGGTGGTGCAGCCGCCAAGGGAAAATACAAGCGACAGCAAATTGTAGGTGTGGAGGGAAATCAAGGCCCCTATTTACTGCAAGGAGCCGATGGTGATAGCTACATATTGATAGTTTCTGGCAGTGAACGGATCTATCTCGACGGGAAAGAGTTGGCGAGGGGAAGCGATCAGGATTACACCATCTCATACGCCACGGCAGAACTTTATTTTACGGCTAAAACGCCAATAACAAAGGATAGTAGAATTACGGTTGAGTTTGAGTATTCCGATCAAAGTTATGCTCGGTTTCTTACCTATTTGTCGGGGAGGTGGGGTGGTAAATCGTGGGGCTCTTTTTTGAATATCTATTCGGAGTCGGATCTTAAAAATCAGCCATTGGGTCAGAATCTTACTGATTATCAAAAGAAAATTCTAGCCATCGCTGGTGACGATCTTAACCAAGCAGTGGTTCCAGGGATTGATACGGTTAGCTATAGTAACGATTTGGTGCTTTACCAATCGGTTGATACGGTTGTGAACGGCATAACTTATCCTGTTTTTGAGTACTCTACAAACCCGGTTAATGCTCGATTCGAACTTCATTTTTCCTATGTGGGTAGTGGCAAAGGCAACTACCAGGTAAGCCCAATAATTGCCAATGGAAGAGTTTACCAGTGGGTTGCCCCGTTTAACGGCATTCCACAAGGCAACTACGAACCACAGCAAAAATTAATTGCCCCGGTTAAGAAACAGCTAGCAACCACCGGTGTTACCATTACTCAAGGTCGCAATATGGTTGTGTTGGAAACGGCTGGGTCGGTAAATGATGTAAACACTTTTTCTACAATGAATAATGCCGATAACCTTGGAGCTGCCATCTCCTTAAAGTGGGATAGGATGGCTCGAAGGGATACCACTCATGCTTCTGATTTAACATGGAGGACAAGCTACCGTTATCTTACCAGTCACTTTTCTCCCATCGATCGATTTTATCCTGTTGAGTTTGAAAGAGACTGGAATCTTACCTCTGCAGTTATTACTTCGAATGAGCAATTTGCTTCCGGTGAGCTGGCTTGGCAGCCGTTCGAATCGGGATTGATAAAGGTGGGCACCTCTTACCTCTCGCGTGAATCTGTTTTTACTGGGATTAAGGGAAATGCCACCATTGCTGTTGCCAAGAGATGGATTCAGGTTGAGTTAAATGGCAGCTATCTTTTAACAGCCGACACATCTGCTAAAACACATTTTGCACGATATGGTATTAAGATTGAAAAGGCGGTTAGCAAGCTTGTTGTGGGGGTGAGTGGCGATGTTGAAGAAAATCTTTGGCGATCCAAGCAATCGGACTCCTTAATGGCCATTAGTAAGCGTTTTAATGAAGTTGAAGGATATATCCGTAGCGGCAGTAAGTCGAAAATGCCCATAAAAATAGCCTACAAGGAACGTCACGACTACCTTGCCAGTATGAATCGGATGGACTTATATTCAAAAGCCCAAGAGTTGAGTACTTCGTTAGAAAGAACAAGGACAAGTGGGAGCTTTTTGAAAATGCTGGCATCCTATCGTTCGCTTCGCTATGCCGATTCTCTTAAAACTAGCGAAGAAACTGTGCTTGGAAGGGTGGAGGGAGGTACTGCCTTATTACATCGTATGGTAAACTTAAATGGTTCGTATGAACTTGGGTCGGGCTTAATTCCAAAACAGGATTACACGTTTGTTAAGGTAACTCCCGGGCAAGGGCAGTATGCATGGGTTGACTATAATGGAGATGGGATTAAAGAACTGAATGAGTTTGAAGTCGCAGCATACTCCGATCAAGCGGAGTATGTTAAGGTGAGCTTACCTACTACCAATTATCTTAAGGCTTATACCGCGGCTTTTTCTGTTGTTGGTACATTGGTTCCAGCAAGAGCGTGGCACGATACTACTGGAGTTAAAAGTATTCTTGCCTGTTTTTCGCTGACAGCCTCGGCACAGTCGGAGGAGAAGCAGGCCACTTTTAGTGCTTTTCCAACTTTTTTTCCTTCGCTCACCAATGAAAACTTGATTGCCCATAAAGGGTATTGGCGATATGGTAGTGGTTTTAATTCGCTCAATAGAAAATACGCCGTGGAGGCATTTATTCAATCATCTAGTACTAAGCAGCTGTTGGTTGGTGGTAGAGAAAACCGAAACGGATTAACCAAAACCTTAGTTCTAAAATATCGTCCTATGGCATCGCTCCTGTTGGGCTGGCAAGGAGAAAAGGGGAATAGCGGATTAACTTCCGATGTTTATCCAACAAAGAATAATCTGATTGAAGGAGTAAAATCATCGGCGAAGGTTGAGGAGACAATGGATTTGCGTTTTATGCTTCGATTGGTTTGGGACTACTCAGAAAAGAAAAATTCTCTTGGTGCAGAGAGGGCATTTACTCATAGATTGGGCCTTGAAGGATCGGCCAGCATTCCCAATAAGTTAAAATTTGAAGGTTCCTTTTCTTGGGTTAGAATTAACGCTTTTGCGCCATCCATATCGCCCGTTTCGTACGAGCTACTCTCGGGACTCAAGGTTGGTAAGAATGCTGTTTGGAGCCTTACTTTAAGTCGAAAGCTACCTGCCGGAATAGAAGCAAATATTAGCTACAATGGTCGTTACCTTTCCGATGGCAAAATAATTCACGCTGGAACAATGGAGGTTAGGGCCTCTTTTTAGTGGTCTTTAGCGTGGAGTTTGTGAGATATTTAAGAATAGTTTGAATAAAAATGTTGATTGAATAAGGCTTTGAAATGTAATCATCGCAACCTGCTTTAATTGCTTGTTCTCTATCGTCGGAAAGGGCATAGGCGGTGAGTGCCACAATGGGAATAATGGTATTAAATAGTCTTATTTGCCGCGTAGCTTCCAATCCATCCATTTCGGGCATTTTAATATCCATAAATATGAGTGACACTGATTTGTTGTCTCTGCAAATGTTAACGGCTTCTTTCCCCGTTCTTGCCCGGGATATTTTAATTTCAGGGAATGCTTCAAGTATCTTTTCTGCAAGAATATAGCTGTAGTCATCATCCTCGGCAATAAGGATATGGGCATGGATTGATTCTGAAAGATGGGTAGTATCGACCTCTTCTACGTGCAGTTGGTCTTTCTTTTCCTGGGCTTGTGTAAAAGGCAACCGAAGTGTAAAGGTGGACCCTTTGCCTTTTTGGGAACTAACTAAAATGTTGCCATCAAGAAGTTCGGCTAATCCTTTAGAAATTGCCAGCCCGAGTCCTGTTCCCTCCTGCTCGCGGGAATAATCCATGTTTTCTTGGGTAAATCGGTCAAATATGAGTTTTAGATTCTCCGTTGATATTCCAACACCGGTATCGCTTACGGTTAACTCAATCCAAGTGTCGTTTAGCTTACTACTTAAGTGCACGCTGCCTTTATCGGAATACTTGTAGGCATTGCTTAGCAAATTATTTAATATTTGGTATACTTTCTGCTCGTCGGTTTCAATTAAGGTGGATTGCAAAGCCGAATCTATTTCGTAGGAAAAGGCTATACCTTTATTGGTGAAATTTTCAACATGCAGGGCATACAACTCTTTAAAAACTTTATCAAGGTTGAATTTGGTAGAATGCATCTCCATTTGACCAGCCTGAATTTTAGAAATATCCAGCACATCATTCACGGTATTGAGCAGCCTAACGCAGCTCCTGTTTAATATGCCGGCGTATTCAATTCTAGAATTATTGCCAACCTGTGGTTCACAAAGTAATTTGGAAAAGCCCATGATGGCATTCATTGGTGTGCGAATCTCATGGCTCATGTTGGAAAGGAATGCGGACTTTAGCCGGTCGCTCTCTTCGGCATGCTCCTTGGCTATATTCAGCTCCTTAATTGTATGGATAAGCCGTTCGTTTACCTCCTGATACTCCTCGTTCTGGCTTAGGATTTCCTCATTTTTCTCCTTAAGCATCAGCTCTGTTTCCTTGCGCTCGGTAATATTTTCTTTAACACCGATAAAGTGGGTTATCTTTCCTTTGCTGTTTTTGATTGGAGAAATGGAGGCAAACTCCCAAAAGCCCACACCATCTTTTCGTAAGTTGTAAAATTCACCTTGCCAATCGTTACCGGCGGTGATTGTTTCCCATAGCTGCTTATAGTCTGTTGATGTGTTATCCTTCGATTTAAGAATGCGAGGATTTTTCCCTACTGCTTCACTCGCCGAGTATCCGGTTACCTTGCAAAACTGTGGATTTACATATTCAATAGTACCCTCTGTATCGGTAATTAATACCGATATAGGACTTTGCTCAATTCCCTTGGTGAGTTTAATAATTTGATCTTGATTTTGGTTCCGAAGGGTTATGTCGTGGGCGATGGTGGCAAGGGCCGGTTTTCCATCGTAAAGAATAGGAATGGTAACAATTTCCACATCTGCTGTTGTTCCATCTAGCCGCATAAATTTTGATTCTTGTAGCGTTGCTAGCTTATTTTCCTCCGAAACTATTTTAATTCTTTCTTCTGTAGGTTCTTTATAATCGGGATGAACAAAATCAAGTACCGAACGACCGAGCACTTGATCTTGGCTTTTTGCCTTTAAGAACTTTAATCCGGAATCGTTAATAAATATGATTTCTTCATTGATGTAAAGCACTATTGGATCGGGGAATGCCTGTAATAGCGTACGAAAACGTTGTTCGCTATTTCTTAGTGCTTCTTCGTTCTCCACCCGTTCTGTAATATCTCGACAAACACCTTCGCAAAATAGCAGATTGCCCAATTCGTCCTTGATATAGTGGGCATTATCTTCAATCCAAATAGGTTTGCCATTCTTTGTTTTTAACTGATAAATCTCTGCTTGGTCAACAAACTCCTTATTCTCGGTAAGAATAGTCTCCCGTGTAGCTCGTTCTATATACAACGTAGATGGAATATCAACGGCCAGTAGTTCCTCCTCACTTGAGTAGCCAAGCATCTGAATAAAGGCCGGGTTAACCGTTACAAATTTTCCTTCAGCCGTTGAGCGGTAGTATCCGTTTGGCATCTTTTCGAAGAGGACTCTATACTTTTGTTCACTTTCTAAAAGTGCAATTTCCGCCTTTTTGCGCTCGGTAATATCATGTATAATGGAGAAAACAGTGGTGATGCCATCCACTACAATTGCCGATGGGTAGGTTTCTACCATTCGTATTTCTCCCGTTGCAATTCGTTGTTCAAGTTGAAAGTAGGTGCTTTTGTTGTTGTTGACCGCTGAAAGTCTGATTTGTGAGGCAATTTGGCCATCTACGTTTAATTCATCAATTGTTTTCTGCAAAAGTTCATCAGGAGGGTATTGGTAAAAACGGAGGGCCGATGTATTTGCTCTAATAATTTTTCTGGTTTGTGGATCAACCTGCAGCATGATGGCAGAGTTGTTTTCAAAAAAGGTTTTAAATTGTTCTTCACTTTGCTGAAGTTTGTGTTGAGCAACTTTCCGCTCGGTAACATCACGACAGATGGTGATCATACCTTCTAACTTTCCTTTTACTATAATAGGAGAGGCGTTTATTTCAAGGGGTATATGCACTCCATTTGTATTGAGAATTTCGAGTTCAGAAATATGTGGGTCAGTTTTTCCTTCTAACCGCTCTTTTAAATTTTGTTTTATTGTTTGATGATATTCCGGTAAAATATAGTCGAAAATAGATTGTGGCGTTTTTGGGTAGGATTTGAATCCAACAATTTTTAAACCAGCTTTATTTACATAGGTAATGTCACCTTTAGGGGAGTGCATTAAGATGATATCGGTAGCCATCTCTGCCAGCTGTCTGTATTTTGCTTCGCTTTTAGCAAGCAGCTCTTTGGATTGGTTAAACTCTTTTTGAAGCTGTTTTTCGTTGGTAACATCGCGACCGCTACCAACCGTTCCAATAATGGTTCCCTTCTCATCGAAAAAGGGGGACTTAAATACGTCGAGGTAGAGGAATTGTCCTCTTACGTTACCATACTCATCAAAACGCTCTGTCTTTTTGTTCTGTACAACTAAGGTATCTGTATCGCGACAAATTTCGCCAAAAGTGTGCCACTGAGGATTTTCTGGATGGGTGGTTCTTTCTCTCAGAGCAAAGAACATGTCATTTTTACCAATGGGTTCGCTCAGGCTCTTTGCGCAAAGCAACTTGTCGCACATAGCCTTATTGGCAAAAATGTAGCAGTTGTTCATGTCTTTGGCCCAGAGCAAATCCTCCACATTGTCGCACATTCTGCGCAGCATAAGGTACAGGTTTTGATAGTTTGCTTCGCTTTTGGTGAGGGCTTCTCTTTGCTTTTGAAGTGGGGTTAGATCGTGAATGGTGGCCATAATCCGGCTCTTATCTCCTATGCTTGTTTCTTGGAGTGTAACCTCAACAGTGAATTTTGTCCCATCTTTTTTCCTTGCCCTCCATTCGAATGTTTTAGATTCAGAACGAAGAGCCTGTTTCATTAAATCCCTAGCTTTTTCTTGGGTGTAATTCTCGTCTTTAGCACTTATGTCTCCAGATGTGAGTTGAAGCACCTCTGCTTTGTCATCATATCCATACAACCGTAGCATGGTTTTATTTACGTCTATTATGTCTCCGGTAGCACTATCGTGAATAATGATTGCGTCGTAGGTAGAGTTGAATATTTCGCGAAAATTTTGCTCCTGCTCAAGTAAAGCGACTTGTGACAGCTCCATTTCTGCCAACTGTTCGGCATAAACTTGCTTGGTTTGTTTAAGTTCTGCCTCTGTCTTTATTAGTTGATTTACAACTTCTTCTTTCGACAATTTTGAAAAATCCATCCCCACAAAATTTGATTTTTTTACTAATTTTATTGCACGTTGTCCATTGAGTAAACAGATGTGCAGCTAGGTTTGTTGGATATTGAAATTTAGCTCAACCTCTATTGACCTTAAAGGTAAAGATAGAAATTATCTGAACTTTAATTACGGTATGTATAATTGACCAATGGTATTTTTTTAACGATCATTTTAATATTCCAGCGGTTACCCTTCACAAATGATATCTTTTAACAATGGTTGAATTGGTATGCGAACGTGTATATCCTTAAACCAAGCTAGGTTATGCTCAAAGTCAAGCTAGGTATTGTATCAAACCAAGCTAGGTTTTACTTAAAGTCAAGCTAGGTTTTACCTAAAACCAAGCTAGGTAATTGGAATCATCACCCGCATAACCACGGAAGCCAATCATAGCTACTACTGTTTGTAATAGGCTTTGGGGGCATCAACTAACAACGTTGATCTTTGAACTTTTGACCCTTTCCGTAACCTATCGCTATTTGTTCTTAAGGCAACTTTTTTTAATTTAGTCCACGATTTTTGAAACAATAGTTCATTTTATTGCTATAATTGCTTAATGTTTCCTGATTTCTTGTCAAAGTATTGAAAATCTTGGTATCATGAAGAATACTGTACTCTACATTGGTGTAGGCATATTACTAATTTTGGTTGTGTTTTTTATGCAAAAACCGCGATTGGCAAACAATGCCTACTTAAAGGCTAAATCGTTAGCTGATTCTGCAAAATACGAGCAAGCATTGCGAAAGGTCGATTTTGCCCTATTGCTATCAACCAAGCCGGAATATCTCGATTTAAAGGGAACTATTTTTCAGGGTAAAGGCGACGACAGCTTGGCAATTAATTTTTTCGATCGCGCCATTGGGCTTGATAGCAGTGTAGCACTTCCTTATCTTCATAAGGGTATTTCTTTAAAAAATCAGCAGAAATGGGAGATGGCATTGGCTGCTCTAAATAAGGCCTTGTCGAGAAATAGCAACCTCTCTAAGGCATACTACTATAGGGGAGTGGTGGAAGCAGGTCTTTTGCGATTTGATGACGCCATTGCCGATTATATTAAGAGTGCACAGCTGGGGGGAACCAACCAGGAGACGTTTTACAAGATGGGGGCTTCGGTGGAGGCGCTCAACGATTTTAACAAGGCCATTGAGAGCTACAGCAAGCTCATCGAAAGTGGCGTGGCCAACTTTGATGCCTATAAGAACAGGGGTATTTTTCGTGTTAAGTTGAAAGACTATAAAGATGGCGAGCAGGACCTGCTGAAGGCTACCGGCATAAATAGTAAGGATGTTGATGCATACTACTATCTCGGCTTGGCACAGGTTAATAATGGGCATTTGGAAAATGCGCTTAAATCCTTTAACAGTGCAATTGCGCTCGATGCGAAAAACTCCAGCGTGTTCTACAGCCGAGGAATGCTTTACCTACAGAAAAAGGATTTTAAGAATTGCTTTGCCGACCTTAACAAGGCCATTGCGCTTAAACCTGATTACAAGAAGGCCGTGTTCAGCCTTGCCACAGCAAAAGCAATAAGTGGTGACTACAAGGGTAGCTTGGTAGCCTTCAACCGCGCAGTGGAGCTCGATCCCAGAAATGCCGATGCCTACTACAACCGTGCGGTAACCAAAGGAATTCTTGGAATGCATAAGGAGGCCATAGCCGATTATAACAAAACGTTGCAGCTTAATCCAAACAATGCGGAGGCATATTACAATAGAGGAATTTCAAAGATTAATGTTCAGGATACAAAAGGTGGATGTGAAGATTTCACAAAGGCGGAGGAGCTGGGCTTTAAGGATGCCAAGCAGATGCGCCTAATGTATTGTCATAATAAATAGTGAAAGACGATTTGTGAATAGTAAACAGCGAATTGTAGCTTGTGCACAACATATAGGTTAACCTGCTTTATGAAACTTCTCTTTTTTTCCAACACCTATTGTTCTGGTGGTTATAAATAATCTATGAAAAAGTTAATTGTTACCATTTTTGCCCTTGTTGTAACCTCCTCGGTTATGTGGGGCCAGCAGAATAAGGATACGCTGTTTGTTAAGGTGATTAACAAATACGTGCTGGCTGATGGGCAAAAAACGAGCAAATACTATCCAATAGGGCAGGAGTTTCGCGACACTCTAAATCGTTTGCTGAACGTAATTAATTTTGATGATTCAACCCATAGGGTCACCACCTACTCTCGCTATTTCTACAAGGGAATGAACCGAGTTAAGGAGGAGGACTATAGCCAAAACAAGCTTCAATGGGTGATTACAATGGAGTACAATGCAGGTGGTGCTTTGGTAGCAAAAACCATTAGGCATGCAACCTCCAAGGACACCGCAGTTTATCTTTCCATTGCTTATATAAATGTTGATGGGCATCCGGTGAAGGAAACGGGTTATACGGCAGTTGGAAAAACAGCCTATAGTGCAAAGTTAACCTACGATAAGGCAGGAGAGTTAATTCTAAAAAAGGTAAAGGCAAAAGGGATTCCGCCCATCGATTCCGTGCTGTTTTTGAAGCGGGTGCTTACCTACGATTCGCTCCAACGAATTGTGCGTGAAGATTTAAGTGAGAAGCTGGTTGGTGGAGAAAAGCGTCTTTCCTATGTGTATACCTATGGGAAGGAGGGTTTCTTAAATGAAACTCAGCAATTTGATGCAACGGGTAAGCTATTCCTCCGTAAGGAGTTTATATATACCATCCAACGTAAACGTATTCAGGAGATAAAAACGTTTGATGGAAGTGGCAAATTGCTTGAATGGAGAGCATTTCGATATGAGCGCTATGGCTCCCAACCTTACAATGTGCGGGTTATTGATTAATTAAAATGCAACAAGGTTGGTTTAACCATGACCACTAATGGGCTTTTTATGAATAAATTGGGTTTATTATCGGGCAACTTTAACCGATTTTCGTTGACTTTATTCCTTCAGTTTTTTTATAATCACCATTTTACTACTTTTGGCACGCCAATTGGCATTCAAAGTAATGCCTGTTTTTTACCTAATGCATAAAATTTTGGTTGGTGTAATAAATTTGGCATTTAGCCACCGGGAGTTTACGTTTGTCACAATATGGCTTTAACCGGTCAAGTAATAACCGCCTCTAGTGTAAGAAATAAAGCCTAAAAGTTACTTTTGGCGTTAAACAAGGAAAACAAACTAGAGAGCGTAGGCTCTTTCAAAAAAATGAAGACAAAATATTTTACAAACCTTAATTCACACGCTATGAAAAATTCGACTTTAAAAGTTGCGTTGGTAGCCGTTGCTACTATTATGGGGCTTAATGGTTTCGCCCAAACAAATACTGGTTCTGCCCAGTGGACTGTGCAAACAACCGTAAATGATTATGTTTCTACTGCTGGAAATAAAGTAACTGTGGGTAAAACAATGCCTTTCTGGGTATGGCCATCGGCTGCATATAACCCTGATTTTGATTATACTGCAATTCCAACTTTTGCAACCGAGGCACAAATTAGTAACAATGTTTTATCAACATTTGCTTGGAGTGCAACTGGAACTGCCCCTGTTGTTACCACCACAAATGATAACTATGTTACTATTCAGTGGCCAGTAGCCGACATTGGAGCGCAGACAATTTCAGTTACTGAAACTCCTGCTTCTGGTGTTTGTCCAGCTACTCCTGTTACTTTTGCGGTTACGGTTATAGGTGCACCTGATTTTACTATTACCACAGGCGCATCTACTTTTGGCTTGACAAATGAGATTACCCATGCATGCTGGTCTGCTGTTGGTGATAACCAAACTGCAATTCCTTTTGTAAACAACAATGCTAGTGAGGTTTATCCCTTTGATTTTTATTTGGATTACAAAATCTATACTGTTAACGGACTTGATGGTAGCGGCCATTTACCAGCAATTGGTGGCAATTTTGATAGTGGTGCTTCAGGAGTGACTCCAGTTCTTTATGATAGTAAGGTTAATGGTGTTGCAGTTGGTGTTCCAAATCAAACCACAAACCCTATTAAGGTTACAGCTGGTTTAGATTTGTTGCCTGCAGCGGTTGATTTTGGTGTTGTTGGTGGTAAAATAACTGTATATGAATTTGATCTGTCTGGCTATAATGGTAAGGTTTCTCGGACATCCGACTATCTTGCTTTAACCGCTGGAAATGTTGGCAATTATGGCACCTATTCTCAATATGGAACCGCTGCAAAGTATTACATTATTGCATTACCAGCTCCTGTTACTGGTCCTATCTACCACATTGCAAACACTTTTGGATTGTAGTATTTGGATTGCTTGAGTTTAGCTATTTTAAAATTGTCTCACACAAACGCCAAATCAATTGCGTAACTATTACCTGATAGCGTTATTTGTGACTCTGATATTCAGTGTAAAACACAGCGTTGGGCAGAATCTGCCCAGCGCCTGTGTAGGCACTGTTGAAAAGTACGGAGTCGATGGGCTCAATGGAACCTCCATATTTTCGTGGACCATTGAAGGGCCTGGCGGCTTTACTGTACCATCTTCAAACATTCAAGTTTTTGCCAAAGGAGATAGCATTGCTGTTACGTGGGATAACAACTTTCCTGGCGGCGTTTACTCATTTTCGGTTACCGAGTCTACCCCCTGGGGTTGCGTAGGAACCCCGTATGAGCAAAACATTGTAATAAACTCCCCCACCATTTTTGTGCCCGTGGGTGCACTGCCAACCCTCATGAAGTTTTGCCAGAATAGCGATGTAACTCTTGACCCAGGATCGAGCTTTAAGAACTACCTGTGGCAGGATGAATCAAAAAATCAAACATACGTAACGAATACTGCCGGAACTTACCAAGTTCGGCTTATTGCTACAGACTACAACTGCTCGTACGATACTACTCAAGTTTCCATGGCCCCGTTGCCTGTTGTAAATCTTGGCCGCGACACTACACTTTGTGGTGGTGAGGCTATTATGCTTGACGTTTATAACTCCACCTTTACAAGCTATTTGTGGAGCACTAACGATATTACCAGCAACCTGCTAGTTGGAGCTGGACCTACTCAAGAAATTTGGGTTCAGGTAATTGACGATAATGGCTGCGTGAATTCCGATACCATTACCATTCATTCCTGCGATCCTAAGACGATGCGTATTCCATACGTGTTTACGCCCAATGGCGATGGATCTAATGATCGATGGGAGATACCCGATTTCGTATTCTTTACCGATGTAGATATTAAGATTTACAATCGCTATGGTAAGGAGGTCTTTTCGCACAGTGGCCCTTACACCGAATCAAAAGCATGGGATGGTCGTGATTTGAACGGTAATAAATTACCCATGGATTCATACCATTACATAATTAAAGTGAATGAAGAGGGCAAATCATACTTCTTTAGAGGAAGTGTAACCATAATCCAATAATAATTTCTCGGCAAAGAGAAGTATAAATAGAAGCAAGAGGCATGAAAGGCTTACTCAATTTACGGATAGTGATTCTCATACTGGGAGTGTTCTTGGCCGACCACGCGCTGGGTCAGCAGGAGCCACTCTACAGCCAGTATATGATGAATCCATTTCTGTTAAATCCTGCAGTAGCCGGAGCAGAGGGCTTTACGGCCTTTAACCTTACTGCCCGTCAACAGTGGGCTGGCTACGCTGAAGGTCCTCGAACCTTTGCGCTGAGTGGCCAAACACGTATTTTAAAAACAAGCTATCTCAATCGCTCTAGGCGTATTAAGAATAGGGTTCGGAAACGTCGACCCAGCGGTCGTGTTGGTTTGGGTGGTTACCTATTTAACGACATCAATGGTAGGGTTAGTCGCACTGGTTTTCAAGGAACCTATGCCTACCATCTCGATATGCGCAATTATCAACTCTCGTTTGGGGCTTCGGTAAGTTTTTATCAATTTAAAGCCGATGTTTCACCCGATGGTTTGCCATACCCTGACTCCCCCGATCCATTAGTAGTGGCAGGAAAGGCTAATTCAGATTTTTCTCCTGATGCAAATTTTGGTGTTTATCTTTCCAATACAGGACAGTGGTATGCTGGTTTATCGGTATCGAACCTTTTTCAAAGCACCGTTCAGTTTGGCATGGGTAACCCCGAAAGTGCCTACAAGTTGCTTCGTCACTACTATGTGCTTTCAGGCTATCGTTACGATTTTCAAAATGACTTTGAAGTAGAACCATCTACTCTTGTTACGGCTACCGAGCGCATGAGCTATACCGTAGATCTTAACGTTAAGGGCTACTACAAGCACGATTACTGGGCTGGACTTTCATACAGAACGTCTGGTGAGGTTGTTTTTATGATGGGAGCAAAGTATAAAATGTATTATTTTGGGTATGCTTTTGATTATAGTCTGGGACAGCTTAGTAACTTTAATACGTATGGTACTCACGAGTTAATGATTGGCATTAAACTTGGCGATAGTGCTAGACGATACAGGTGGCTAAACCGATTCTAGGTATATAATTTTTGCTATCTTTTTTGATTGGTGCTAGAGGGGAAAGGCTGCGGAAAGCAGTCTTTTCTTTTTGGAACGATTACAGTGCTTCTGAATTTACAGCCCTACCACCGTTCGTTGGTATTTCTTCAAATAAAGTTGTTTGTCTTAATACAATGTCCTTTCTACTGCTATGCACAATTGACAACTTGTTATGAAATGAAAAAAGTCGCTTCAGATGCGGCTTTTTTATAATTGACAGTTACTGCAGCCAGTATCTACTTTAGTAATCCTTTTTTTTGTTTGTCGGCAATAACGTGAAGCATGTCGTCCGTCATGGTTTCAAGGTTCCAAACAGGGCTCCAGCTCCACTCTTCGCGGGCACAGGTATCATCCATGTAGTTCGGCCAACTTTCGGCAATTGCTTTCTTTACGGCATCTACATTGTAGTTCATTGTAAAATCAGGGATGCGTTTTTTAATGGCAGCATAAATTTGCGATGGTTCAAAGCTCATGGCCGAGATGTTGAAGGAGTTCCTGTGTTTGAGTTTCGATGGATCGGCCTCCATTAGCTGCACTGAAGCATTAAGTGCATCGGGCATGTACATCATATCGAGGAATGTTCCTTCTGGTAATGGACAGGTGAAGCGTTTTTCTTTAATGGCGGCATAGTAAATTTCAACGGCATAATCGGTTGTTCCACCGCCGGGGAGTGTTTCGTTGGAGATAATCCCAGGAAATCTTACGCTTCTGGCATCTACTCCAAAGCGGGAGTGGTAGTAGTCGCCCAGAAGTTCTCCGGTAACCTTGCACACTCCATAAATGGTGGATGGACGCATAATGGTATCTTGAGGCGTTCCATCGTGTGGGGTGTTGTTTCCAAATGCGCCTATTGAACTTGGAGTAAATAAAGCGCAACCATTCTCCCTCGAAATTTCTAAGGAATTGATGAGTGCACCCATATTTATCTTCCATGCAAGTTGCGGATTTTTTTCACCTGTTGCCGATAACAATGCCACGAGATTGTATATGGCATCGATATTATATTTTTTAACGATAGCTGCGAATTTTTTTCCATCCAATGCATCAAGCTCTTCAAGTGGTCCATCTTCCCCAAGCTTCATGCATGGTGAGCAGTTTAGGTCAGCCGCAACCACATGGCTATTCCCATATATGTGTCTGAGGTAAGGAACTAACTCCGAGCCAATTTGGCCACCGGCACCAACAACAAGAATATTTTTCATGACCTGTTTGTTTTTAGGTTTGTTGTTCGAAAGGGAACAATCGATTTTAAAAGTTGCTTTATTAAGCGATACAAAAGTAACTTTTTTTCAATTTGTGAGGAGATGGGAAATTATGATTTTAAACAGGAATTGACGATTAATGGTACGATTGTTACCACTTGTTTCAATATGGTTACAAACTGTTAGTTGATTTATCGTATTATGGCAGATGTTTTTTTGTGGCTAAACAAGAGAGGATTGGTTATCAAGTGAGTATTATTCCCTTGTTATGAGAGGAATTGACATGAAAATTCATATCTCCGATAACTAATTGGTTAATCGGAACTTTTTTTTAAAAGTTTGAATAAATCGCTAAAGCCCGAGAAGCCAGATATTCATTTGCTTGTTCTCATCGCGCAGACGGGTTAGCTCTTCGAGGGCACGATTCCTATTGGTGAAGCTGAACATGGAGACGCGATATACGGGACCATCCACCGTGAGAATTTCTGGTTTAAATCCTTTCCTTTCCAATGAAGATTTTAATCTCTCTGCATTCTCCATTTTCGTGAAGCTTCCTGCAATGATGTAGAATATTTTTTCTGCGTTGCTCGAATTTTTTGGTTCTTCGTAGTAGAGTGCTTTTTTCTTTTCTGTTTGGGTGTTGATTACTTGCTCAACATTGGCTACTTCTGCAGTGTCTACCTTGGAGGTATCGCTGGCCGAGGAATCTGTTTGAAATGTGGCGAGGTTATTAATGGGAGCTGGCGATGAAGTGTGAATGGTCGAAAATAGGTTAGTATACAGGTAGAGAAGCGTGCAAGTAATGGCCACAATTACAATTATTCCTATCCATAGAAAACCGGTATTTTTTTTTCTCCTTTTGACACTGGAGATTGGTGTAGCGATAGGCTTGGTTGGGGTGTTCTGACTTTGAGAGGTAATTGTTGCTGAAGTGTTTTCGATGGGGGTGATCTTGATCTCTTTTTTTGGGATTGCCGGTTGAATGGTTTCAGGCTCTAGTCCAAAGGCGTCGGGTAAAAGATTAAGATTATCCTCGATGATAACGTTGTATTCCCAGTCATCTTTAACTAGAATTCCAAAGTTTTCAAAGATGTATTGCCCATCTTTATCCAGAACATTTTGTATTTCTTTCACCAGCTGAATAGTCTTCACGGAAGCATCTTCGAGGGAGATCTTTTCTCGTTCGGCAATTAGTTTTTCAAGCAGTTGATCGTTCCATGTTTCCGCTTTACTAAAGGAAATTTCCTTGGAGGGTGGGCTTATTACCAATGTTTCCTCATCGATTATGGCGGGTTGGTATTTGGCCACAAACGCACCCATACCGGGAAGAGAAACCCTATTGTTACTGCGGAGCAAAAAGGCAATAAGTTCACCCAAGTTCGATTTCATCTGTATGATAATGTTTTAAATGTTTTGTTCCCAATATTCAACTCCTTCTACGGTGCACAAAAATTGGAACTTATATGCTAAAGTAAAATGAGCATTACTCTTTTTATGTTAGTTAGTAAAAGTAAGAAAAATTGGCATGCCAAGGTTTTGAGTTTGCATGCTTTTGCGATTAACTTTTTGAAACTAACCGTAAACCAATAATTGAACCAATGAGGATGGTTATAAATATCAATCTCAATGTTTCAGTTGATTCTTTAAAGATCAGCATCCCGACGATGGCGGTGCCCGCCGCTCCAATACCAGTCCATATAGCATAAGCAGTGCCTATTGGAATGGTTTGAATAGCCTTGTTTAGCAGAAGAAAGCTCATGGTAATACTAATGAAGAATCCTATAGACCATCGCCAGTCGGAAAAATTTTGAGAAAGTTTAAGACAGGTGGTAAAGCTTACTTCAAAAAGACCACCAAAAATTAGAAAAATCCAGGACATGGGTAAGATTGTAGTATGATGAGTTAGTTGATTACAATTTATCTTGATGGTCTACAATAAAAACAATGAATAGAAATCGTAGTCCAACCAAAAGCATTATGGGCAAAAGGAATACTAGCAAAAATCGAAATATGAAGTAGTTGAGAATGTTAAAGAAAATTAATGAGGCAAGGGTAACAATAATGGTAAGATCACCAAAAAGCATGAGTCCATATCTTCTTCCCGAAAAGGCTTGCAGGGATATGCCCCCAAAATCAAAATCGTTGGGAAGTTCACGGATGAATCGATATACGCAAATGGTTAGGAGCACTGGGTTTAAAAGTCCAAATAGGCCTAGCAATACTGGCGATGTTAAAAGTTTAAAAGAGTATGCAATACCTAGGATCGAGATAATTGTCATATTGAACGTGAAGCTAAAATTGGAGCCAATTAGTTGCTTTGTCCATTGATAAAGTAATGTTTCAGAAAACGAATTTTGCCTCATTAACCATATCTTTTTAGGGTGGTCAAAGGTAGTAATCTTTTTATAGGTATATTCTGCTTTTGTATGGTTTAGCCTGCTGCTTGACCTTATACGGCCTATTGTTGGTGGGCTGAGCGGGTAGTAATTCAAGTGTAGGTTTTATTCAATACGTTCAATTAGCTTAAGGGTAAAGCCAACTTCAAGCATCTGCTCCTTTGAAAGGATGGTGCCTTCGGGAGGTCGTTGGTTGAGTTTAAGGGCAATGGCCAGCTGACCGACTTGCTGGATAAACTGAATTCTGTTGGGGGGTATGGTAGTTTGCAGAATTTCGCTAAGAAGTTCGGCCGCGGCTTGATGTCCAATGGCTGATATTAGCTGGGACTGGGTAGCTAGAGCTTTTGCAGATTCTATGGAAAGATTGGTTATTCGGTAAAGGCCATCGGATGTAACCACTGTTCCATTATAAATAGCGATGGGTAGGTTGCTGTTTACTAAATAGTTGTCTTGTATTGAATCGCTTTCCATACGAGATGTATATGTTTTTTCAAAGATAGCTTAAATCTTGTTTTCCTTTCAGTAGGATGGAAGGGCCATGGTGGCATATGATCTCTTTTTTAACTGCTTTGCGGCAATAGCAAGTTTCATTTAAAACCATTTTAGGAGAGAAGAGAAAGTTCATCCATATTTCGGTTTACGAGAATGACTCTATACTCAACATTTTACCGATATTCTAATGCTGTTTTCTATTTTGGTGTTTGATGGTATTGCACAAATCATGCTAATGTGCTTGAGATGTTGAGTGTGCAAATAGTTTTTCCCAATCAATACGTCTACCGTAAAAGAGATATATGTTGTTGACCTTGAACTGGAAATTTTCTTTTTTTGATAAGTTAATTTCATAGGAATCGGTGATATAGTAGATCCCAAAATAATTTTTTTCTCTTGAGTATCCAAGTGCTATACGTGTAGAGACTTTTGCACCCAAGCCATTTCTGCCACCAGAATCTTTATCTGGCGTGCTGTAGGTATAGGCCGTGTTTAGGTATCCTAGTCCGACCATACCAGTGAGGTTTAGTAGTAATTTTTTCCAGATAATAAAGTTATGGGAGTAACCAATACTTACACCACCAGTAGTAACTCTAATGCGTTTGAGGTCAAGGTTGTCAACTACATTATACGCTCTTAGATCGATGAGCGCAGAATCTGCATCCACCTTAGTTACATTAAAGTATGTTCCAATCATAAATGATCCAGAACTTTTTTTCTGCCACTCTATCTGTTGAAAGGCTGCCTTTTGGGAAAAGTCTTTATGGTTGAAAATGTAAAAAAAATTAGCTCCATAGGTTGATCTTCGGGCATTTCGAGTATTGGGATAGGAGGATGAAGAGTTCCAACTTGGAACAAAATCTTTGGGGTTTTCAAGGTAGAAGCCTTTGTAATTTAAGAAGTAGAGATCTAGACCAAAGGTTTTTGCAAAAACATTGGTTTGAAAGTCGAGGGAAGTTGTCTTGCCATATAGCTTCTCATTTTCGCTACTTGTTGGAAGAACGAATCCTAACCGAATGCCAAACCATTTGTTTACAAAACCTATCCCCATTCTAGTTTGAGGAGTTGGTGCAAATTTGAAGTTATGTTTTGAGGAGTCCCTTAGAGAAAATGGTGCCGACTTACTACCAAGGTAAAAAAACACATTCATCTTTTTGAAAAGTGAAATAATGTTGGTGCTGTCACTGTTGGTAACATCAACAGAATTTTTTGGAGTGGCACCAAAACTTAAAGATGAAAAAAGAAGGAGGCTTGAAGCGACGAGAATGTTTCGAGATTTCAACAGAATATTTATTTATAGCTAAAGCGTTTTATTTGTCACGATGGTCATCAACTCATCTGGATCAATAGGTTTACCAATAAAATCATCACAGCCAGCTTCAAAACATTTGATTTTATCTTCCGGCATAACGTTTGCTGTCTGTGCAATTATGGGAAGATTTTTTCTGAAAAGTTTAATTTTTTTGGTTGTTTCATAGCCATCCATAAACGGAAGTTGCATATCCATCAGAACTAAATCAATTTTGGTATTCAGCTGGCAAACTTCCAAGGCATCTTCTCCATTTTTAACGTGTATGAGTGCAACACTGGCTTCTTGAAGAATTGATTCGAGGTATTGAAAGCTGATCAAGTCATCTTCCACCACAAGTATTGTCTTACCGGAGAGATGGTTGGCAGTGGTAGAGTTATTCATAATTGATGCCTGCTCTTCGCAATGGTATGTTTGAGCATAGGGGATGGTAAAGAAAAAGGTGCTGCCATTTATACCATCGCTTTCGACCCAGATATCCCCCCCAAGAAGTGTGACAAGTCCCTTGCTAATGGCAAGGCCAAGACCTGTTCCATTTGGTTCAATGCCAAGCCTAACCCCAACTTGGTTGAACCTCTCGAAAATCATTTTTTGTTTGTCCTTTTGAATGCCAGGCCCTGAGTCTTTGAGCCAGAACAGTAATTCTTTATTGTCATTCTGCGGCTTGTATCCCAGTTCTATCAATCCTTGTTCTGTAAACTTGAAGGCATTTTCGAGAAGATATCCAGCTATTTCCTGTAGTCTAGTGCTATCTGTAACAACGATGGCGTTATCATCGCTGAAACCTTTAATAACCTTAAATTCAATTTTATCAGCCAACTTATTTGCCCACAAATTTTGACATTCAACCGCTAGTTGGTCAATTATCTTATTTACAGAACAGGCCGATTTACGCATGGTAAGCTGTCCCGATTCTATTTTTGCGATGTTGATGATATCGTTTATAATCTCAAGCAGGTGGCGGCCTCGCTCCTGAATAATTTGAATATATTGTTTTCGAATGTCGTAAGGAAGCTCTTCTTCTAGCATTTTGGAAAAGCCAATAATCCCATTTAGAGGTGTTCTAATTTCATGAGACATATTTGTCAGGAAAGCTGTCTTTAGTCTGTCCGATTCCTCTGCTTTTTTTAGGGCAATATTTAATTTTCGAGTTCTATCCTCAACAATCTGCTCTAAGTCGTGGTTGAATTTGTTTAGCTCATGATTCATAGAGTCAATCTTCTTGCTCTTGGATCTGATTTTTTTATTTGCAATGATAAAACCTACGGTCAAAAGAAGAGCTGCGATGACGCATAAAAGGAGGGTTATGTTTAGCAGTTGCGACTTCTCCTTTTTTTGTTGAGTAACACTTAGCTCTTGACTAAGGAAATCGTTGGTTTGGCTTTGCGAATCAAAGTCATACTTTACTCTATACTCAGCAACTTTATCACTCAAATCTTTATTGAAGATGCTGTCTTTTAGATTTATATAGCTCATTAATAGTTTACGCGATTGGGCGTCATTGCCTTCCGAGTGTTTTAGGTTGGAAAGCGTTAAAAGGGCTTCCGCTTCGATGCGTTTAATGGAGTTGGTTTTGGCAATACTGTACGATTTGGTGGCATATTTAATTGCTTCAGCAAGTTTTCCTTGCTTTGTGAGAACAGTTGCAAGGTTGTTGTAGCAATCGGCCTCACTGTATCGCTCCTTTAGCTCGTTGGCTAGCTGTGCTGCCTGAAAGTAGAAGGCTGCTGCTTTTTCAAAATTTCCAATATTAAAGTGGGTGAGCCCAAGATTTTCTAAGGTAGTAATCATGCTACGGCGGTTGCCTTGTCTCTTTTTCATCTCAAGAACATGAAGGAAACAGGGAAGTGCATCGTCGTAACGTCCTAGGTCTAGAAGTATCAGCCCAACATTGTTTTGAGTATACACTATTCCTATGCTATCGTTCAATTGAATGGATAGCTCGCGTGCTTTTTCCAAGAGGGAAAGGGCGTGGGTAAAGTCACCTAAATTTCTGTATACTAGACCAAGGTTGTTTAGCGCTTTTGCAACACTTCTTCTGTCGCCAATCTCTTGCTCAATTGCCAATGATTTTTGGTATGCAGCTAGTGCATCCACATAATTCCCTAATCGATCGTAGGAGGCACCTAAACGATTTAAGCAGCTTGCCATCCCTGCAGTATTATGCTCTTCTTTATATATTTGATAAGCTGATTTGAGGTATTCTAGCGATTGGATATAGCGCGACTGGTTAAAATCGCTTGTTGCGCATGCCTCTAACGACTGAGCCTTGAGGAGAGGAAGTTCTAAACCATTGGAGATTTCCAAGGCATTTTTAGCAAATTTTAGTGACTTTTCTGGATTATTTGATATTGAAAGAGAGGAGAGCTTAAGATATATCTCAACACGTCTCTTGCTGGTGGCTTCTGGAATAAGTGATAATAGGCTATCTTCTCGAGTATTTTGCGCCGGCAGCAATTCTGTAAGCAATAAAAAACTTAGAAGTATAACGCCAACTTTACTCATACAACAACAATTAGTGTACAAAAGTAAGGCATTTTGATATCCCATCAAAAAAACTCAGTCGATTGCTGATGGTTTACAGGTAGATTTTGCCAGATAAAGCTATTTTTGTGGCGAAAGTTATGAATTGGATTGACAGACAAATGTCCTCGCTTGGCGGGGCAGTAGACGCAAACCTCGCTGATCTTCTCTCCTTTGTTAGGAGACACAGGGTTGGTGTGTACGGTACTATTATTTTTCACCTTCTCATTGCCATTATTATTTTGACGTTTAAGTTAGGTAGCCTCCAAACGCAAAATAATCTTCCGGTGGTTATAAATTTTGAAAAGGAAGCCATACCTCCAGAAATTCTTAAGCAGGAGATAAAAAAGGAGATGGAACAGCTTCGGAGGGAGCTAGCCAAAGTGAACTACACTAAAACGGACTTAAAGAATGCTGCAGCCGATGTATCTTCTGAGAAAAAGGATTTAGATAAATCGCTTACCGATGATAGGAATACTAAGACCGATGAACTTTACGATGAGGCTAAGAGGTTGCAGGAAAGACTTGAAGCGGGTAAGTCTAATTTAGAAAAGTTGGAGCAAGGGAATAATGCCATTCAACCGTCGGCTGGGCAGGAAATGTCTCCAAAGTCTTCAAAGGCTCCCAATCCCGGTAAAGTTTTGGTTAACTACAGTCTTGGTGGGCGTAAGGCATTTCGGTTACCTGTTCCTGCTTATACCTGTGAAGGAGGGGGTGAGGTAAAGGTGATTATTGAGGTAAACCGTATTGGCTATGTTACCTCGGCAAGAGTGGATAACAGCAACAGCAGCTCAGACGATTGTCTTTGGGAGGGAGCACTTCGATCGGCTCGAATGTCGAGGTTCCTGGCACAAGAGGGTGGATCGAACTCTCAAACGGGTTTTATTTTATATCGCTTTATTCCCCAGTAGGATTAGAATGCGGCCATCAGTAGGTCAATGTCTTTGGCCGGTAAGTGATAAATATTTCCAAATTTAAAATTGGTGAGTATTCCGTTGAATAGATATACTCCATGTCTTAATCCTTTTTTTTCTTTTAAGACGGCTGTAATACCTGATGACTGTCCAATCATTAAAAGAATTGGGACAAAAACATTACTTAGGGCGATGCTTGAGGTTCGTGCAACGTGAGTGGTAATATCTGGCATACATACATGAATTACACCATGCCTTGTGAAGCTGGGATTGTCAAATGTGCAGCATTCCGACGTTTCAAACGATCCACCGTTGGAGATGGTGAGGTCAATTATCACTGCACCTTTTTTCATTTTTTCAATGAAGGAGGTTGGAATTTGCTGAGCAAAGGCATCCTCCTCGGCAACGGGTGATCCAATCACTACATCTGCTGACCGGAGTGCCTTTTCGATTACTTGAGGATGAAAGATGCTAGTATATAGTCTTGTTCCAAGTCGGTTTTGAATGTCGGTGAGTCGCTGGAGTGATTGATCAAAAATTTTTACTGCTGCACCAAGCCCAAGTGCGGCTCTCGCTGCATATTCCCCTGCTGTGTCGGCACCAATAATAACCACTTCAGTTGGCGATATGCCGGTTATTCCTCCTAGCATAACACCTTTACCACTATGCAAATTCGAAAGGTATTCGGCTGCAACAAGTATGGAGGTGCTTCCAGCAATGGAACTCATGGAACGAACCACGGGGTAGCATCCCATATCATCTTTAATTAGCTCAAAACTCATTGCAGTGATTTTTTTTTGTTGCAATGATTTTAGAAGTGCTTCGGTTTGTGAAGTATGGTAAAATGATGAGATAATTGTTTTTCCATCGGTCATCATTTCAATTTCATGTTCAGTAGGGGGGGCCACTTTCAGCACAATGTCAGCTTTATACACCTCTCCCGGCTTGCAAATAGTTGCTCCGGCCTCAGAGTAGGTTAGGTCGGTGTAGCTTGCCCCTGATCCAGCTTCCTTTTCAACCAGTAGCTTATGTCCATTGGCCACAAGCATTTCAACGGCCTCCGGGGTTAGCGAAATTCTATTTTCACCCGATACCGATTCTTTAGGTATGCCAATGGTGAAGCTACGCTGTTTTCGACCAATGGCGAGAGTTTCTTCTTGAGGAAGTAAACTTTTACCGAAATGGAATAGCGGTGAATTGGATCCAGAATGTCTCATTTTGTGTATTAATAGGAGATGTTAAATGTACGACATCCGGGCGGTATTTTCAAGATGCGTTTTTTTGTTCTTTTATGGAGAAGGAAAATTTTCGTGATTCATCCGGCATTACTTCAATCTTGATTAATATGGCTTCATCGGGAATGAGTTCTTGGATAACTTCTGGCCATTCGATGAAGCATATACCATCTCCAAAAAAATACTCTTCATAGCCGAAATCGAAGGCTTCCTCTATCGACTTGATTCGGTAAAAGTCGAAGTGGAATATAGATTGGCCTTTGTCGGTGAAATACTCATTGACAAGGGCAAAGGTTGGACTACTAACAACATCGGCCACGTGCATCTGCTTACATAGCTCTTTGATGAGGGTAGTTTTTCCGGAACCCATTAATCCTTGAAAGGCAAAAATCTTATTTTCCCCAAATTTTGCAAGGATTTGGGCTGCTATAGCCGGAAGTTCAGCTAAATTTTTGGCAATTATTAATTCCATACTATTTCTTGAATGGGTCGAGAACAATTAAGGGTATAAGCATCTCCTCTAGTGAAACACCTCCATGCTGAAACGTGTCGCGGTAGTATCGCGAGAAATGGTTATAGTTATTCGGGTAGGCAAAAAAATCTCGGTTTGTTGCAAAAATGTAGGAGGAGGTTAGGTTGCTTTTTGGCAAATGAACCTCTTCGGGCTTTAATACTTCAAATACATCTCGGGGATTGTAGTTTAGACTTCTTCCAAGTTTATACCGCAAATTGGTGGAGGTATTTCTATCGCCTACCACTTTTATAGGGTTTGTTACCCTTGTGGTTCCGTGATCGGTTGATAATACCACTGTCATCTGTTGCTCTGCCAATTCTTTTAAAAGCGCGAACAGGTCGGAGTGAAGAAACCAGGAGAGCGTAAGAGATCGGTAAGCCGATTCGTCCGAAGCTAGCTCTTTAATTAATTCCATCTCGGTTCTAGCGTGCGAAAGCATGTCTACAAAATTGTAAACCAATACTGTAAGATTGTTTTCTTCAAGTTGATGCGTATTGCCAATCAGCTTTTTGGCAGAGCCGGGTATAACAAATTTTTCAAAGCCTAGCTTGTATTTTTTGCCCGATTTTTGTATTTGTCTGGTAAGCAGCTCTTCTTCGTATTGATTTTTTTTGTCATCCTCTTCATCGCTTACCCACAATGCCGGATATATTTTTTGAATTTCCTGTGGCATTAAGCCAGCGAATATTGAGTTTCGTGCATACTGCGTGGCGGTTGGTAGAATGCTGCAGTATATCTCTTCTTGTCGGAGTCTGAAGTGATGGAGTATTTCTGGCGCTAAAATTTTCCACTGGTCAAAGCGGAAATTATCTATGAGGATGAAAACTACCTTTTCGCCGTTGTCAATCAGCGGAAAAACTTTTGACTTTAAAAGATCTGGTGAAAGCAAGGGCGCTTCGTTTTTTTCTTTACCAAACCACGTTTTGTAGTTTTGCTTAATCCACTTGGTGAATTCCTTGTTGGCCTCATCCTTTTGGAATCCATAAATCTCTTTGATACCAGCGTCGGACGATTCTTCTAGCTCCACCTCCCATGCAATAAGCTTTTTGTAAATATCAGTCCAGTCGGTAAACGATCGGGCGGTAGATAAAAGCATATTTAACTCTCCAAGCGCTCTGCGGAAATCATTTGTGGACTGAGCGTCGATGAGAGCACTTTTGTGGATATTCTTTTTTATGGAAAGTAGAAGTTGATTAGGATTAACTGGTTTTATGAGGTAATCGGCAATTTTTGAGCCAATCGCTCGATCCATAATATCCTCCTCCTCGCTTTTGGTAACCATTACAACCGGTGTTTCTGGTCTTATTTCCTTGAGCAAGCTAAGCGTTTCGAGGCCACTCAATCCGGGCATGTTTTCATCTAAGAAGACAAGGTCGAAACGTTGTTTTTTTATGTATTCTAGTGCATCTGTTCCATTGGAAGTAAAAACGACCTCGTACCCCTTGCTCTCAAGAAAAATGGCATGAGGTCGTAATAGGTCCATCTCGTCATCAACCCAAAGTATCGTAATGTTTCCCATGTAATTTATTTATTAAGGCTTGTAGTGCTGTCTAAAGAACGCCATATAGTTTTGAATGCCCTTGTCTGCAATAAATTGTGCATAGTTTTGCTTGGATATTACAAAAAAGACACATTCTTCAGGCGGTGCATTTAGGAACGTTGCAGGTGCTTCACCAATGTTTTTAAAGTAGTCCATTGAAGTAGCTTTATCCTTTAACGTTTCTACAAGGATAACGTTAAAACTTTGGTTTAGTTGAGTTGACGATACGTTTAGGTTTAAATTTAGGTAGGAATCGAGGTTAAAAGATACAATGTTAAATTTAATTCGATTGAGATCTAGTTTGTTTGAAACCACTGCCACAAAGTATTGCTCCGTGTCGGAATCGATGTAGTTTACCGATGGCTTTTCAGGTGTAACTTCTGGTTTATTGTTTTCTGTGATACCCGTATTTTGAGCCAATTTCAATTCTATATTGTTGAGGTTGGCAATCATCTCCTTTGCTTTAGCTGCCTCCTCTGTGGTGGGGAATTTCTTGGTAACTTCAGCTAGCGCATTGCGGTAGGCTGCTAAGTTTTTATCAGAGCCTTGGCAAATTGCTAAAATCAGGTGATATTTTGCTTGCAAGCCGCTATCGGGATATTTGGCTATTGCTGTAGTTGCTTGCTGCATCGCTTCAGCAAACTTACCCTCCTTATAGCTTGTATAAAGTTGTTTGTAGCCATTTTCTTCTTCATTTTGCTTCTCTTGTAATTTTTTAACATAATCTGGACTTGTAATGGCCATGGCGAATGGACTATTGGGGAAGCGATTAACTATAAGATCTCGGTATTTTTTTGACTTTACCTCATCGTTAATCGAGAGGGAGAGCTGGTATAGATTGAAGTATACCGAAACTAACTCCTGGCTTGCTGGGAAGCGCATCACAAACTCCTCATATGTTTTTATGGCAGACTGGTAGTCTTTCATTTGGTTTTGATACACCGCGCCAGATTTTAGCAGTGCGGTTTCAATCCTCTTTGTAGAAGCGTTCATCAAGGAGTCGGTCATTGGCAAATCGGCCATGTAGTATTCTTTCGAATTTTTTGAAAGTTGTTTTTTAGCGTTGTCGGAAGCTTTGGTTGCATCTTCCTCATCTGTTTCTTTTTCTATTCCTGTTGCTGAGTTTAATGAGGACATGCCTTTGTTTTTTCGCCTCCAGTTGTCTTCCAACTTTCTTTTCCCCCAAAGCATTTGGAATTCGGATGCCCCTATGCCTAATGTTGCGGTGTTGTAAAAGTACCAATTGGTGCCTTGTTGCTGGCTTGCTAAATTTTGTGTTGCTTGTTGCTGTTGGTATAACGAGGCTGAATAACGTTGATTTTCTTCTTCTTCTCGTTTTGCTGTTTCTTCTTCTTGCGTTTTTTTGATTAACGCTTCAATCATGCTATTTCGATCTGCTACTGACATTTTTGCAATACGTTGAAGGCTATCCTCTCTGGCTATAACATTGAGGTTTTTAACGAGATTGGTAAGATTATCAGTTTTGAGTTTAAGTTGCTCGTAATCGGGGTAGGTGTTATCGAGTGCTGTAACGGCTGTATCGTAGTATGCCTGCGCTTTAATATAATCTGGTTTTTCAAAGTAAAGATCGGCCAAGGTAATAGACGATAGTCCTTTTTGAAAATTATTGGAAACGCTTTTGCTAACCGAGAGGGCGAAATTTTTCATGGCTTCCGGTTTGTCTTTTTCAGCAAGGTTTATCTTACCTAGTGCATAGTAAACGAGGTCAAGATAGTCGCGATTTTTTTCATCTTTTGCCAATTTCAGTAACACTTTTCTGAGATCTTTCCCGTGTTGACCAGCTTGGTATAGTGTGGCAATTTTTATTTGAGCATTAAAGGATGTTTCGTATTGAGGGTTCATCTTAATCACCTTGCGGTATGACTCAATACTCTTATCGGTATTCCCCACTTTTTCATAGAGTTGACCTAAGAGGTAGGTTAATCGAACTCTTCTATTTTTTTTCCAATGCGACTGGAGTGCCTTCTCGAGGTATGGTATCGCATCGGTATATGCTTTGCGCTTAATGTTTATATCTGCGTAGGAGAGATACAGGTCGGGACGGAGTTTGGCAGGAAATTTTTTATTGGCATCGAGCGACCGGAGCATTTCAATGCCTTCTTCATACGAACCTGTTTGAGCATCAATCCGTGCCATCCATACCTTTGCCTCATATAAGGATTCACTGTATGGATATTCCGTGAGCATATAGTTAAAGGTTTGCAAAGCCTTGTTATAGTCCATGCTATAAACGTTGGCTTTTCCCATCAGTAGATAGGCATCTGGAACCCAAGAGCAAAACTCATTTTGATTATAGAATGCTCTCTCTTTTTTGTTCATAGCTCCTTTTTGGGGCTTTGGTTTAACTGTTATGGAGTGTCGTGCAACTAGCCCGGTAGCCTTTTTTATGGCACGATCCATATCGCCTGCAATGGCGCCTGCCATCTGTTGGTTGTTGAATGTGAAAACGGGCAATAGATCGGTATAGTTAAGCGGGAAATTCTTTTCCGATTTTATAACGCCATTTTCAAAGCTTTGATTACCATTGAAGTAGTAGTTGTAGTATGCGGTGAGGTCGTGATAGTTGCGAGATACTAGGGTGTTTTTCTTAGTAGAGCACGAAGTGGCCACCGCTACAATTGCAGATAGGAGTATGGTTAACTTAACGATTGATGATTTCAATGCAAATGGTTTTATAAACAACTGTCTAATGGTAAATTTATTTTTCTGCATGTAAAAATAGCGTGATTTTTTTAAGAAGCGGTAAAGGAGGGTAAAACAAGACATAAAAAAAACCAAGCGTAAGGCTTGGCTTGGTCATTATCCAAAACAAAGGCTAATAATCATAGTAGTTGAATGGAAGGCAAACTAAGTCGCTTAACTCTTCACCAGACTCTTTGATTTCGTCATCGTCCGATTCATAATACCAGTTTACTACCACCCGATTACCTTTCTCATGTATTTTTCTCAGCTCAAAAAGAATGTCGAGCAAGAACTTTGCCGACGAAGAGTTGAAATAGGTCATACGAAAGTTCATGGTAATAAGAGCTTTGTCGAATTCTGTGTTATTAACCACAACGTCCTCGATGTAATCTTGAACCCACTTGACAACTGGTTTATAGAAACCAATAACGTTCTCGGGCCTGGAAAAACCAGCAATGTTGAGAACATTTTGTTCAGGATCAAAATGTAGATCTGGCGTAAATTCTGTTGGTTCTAGTATTAATGATTTCATTGAGTCACTAGGTTTATTAGTTACTGGTGACAAATAGTAATGCTGATTGAAAAAAGTGAATACTGCTCATTTATCGGATCAAAGGAGTAATCTATTTTATTCTCAGAAACTTTGGCAATATTGATAATTCCTAATCCAGCACCACCTCTATTGTTCACTGCATTGTGAAGAATGGTGTTTTTATATAACTCTTTTAAACCAATTCGGTCAAGAGTATTAACTAAATCTAAACGTTGCTTAAGATTCACCATTTTTTCTACTCTTACGCTGTTTGTTGCAGAAACGGTAAAGTTTTGGTTATCAATATTTAGATGGAAAAGCGGAGTGTAAGCAATTTCACTTCCGTTTTTTATAACATCCTGATGGCGATAAATGTTCTCTAAACTTTCAACCATTGCTGCATAAACTTTCTTCTTTATGGTAATATTCATACCATACTCGTCCAAGATGGTGGTCATCTTGTTAAGCAAAATTCCAATTGCTTCGTAGCTTAACGATCCGTTGTGGGTAAGAAGAGATGTTGCCTTGATCACGTGCTGGCCCTCAAAATTTTAAAATGCAGGTAAAAGTTATTAATAATTGTCAAAAGTGATAAAAAAAAGTGAAAATATGGAATTGATTTGAGGATTTGTTTAATGTAAATAATTATTTGTTTTGGAAAATCAGGAGAGATATATATACTCTCTCCTGATTTTTAATTGTTCAATTAACAATAAATTTACTCAACAATGGTCATCTCGTTGATCAATCTTTTGGCATTGGCGAATTTATCAATAATAAAAAGCGTGTAGCGAATATCAACACTAATGGTACGCTGAAGTTCCGGTTCAAAGGCAATATCGCCACTCATGGCTTCCCAGTTTCCATCAAAGGCGGTTCCAATGAGCTGTCCTTTTCCATTAATTACTGGACTACCTGAATTTCCACCAGTGATATCGTTGTTAGAGATGAAAGCAACTGGCATTTCTCCCTTGTCGCCATATCGTCCAAAATCTTTGGTTTTGTAAAGTTCTTTCAACTTTTTTGGTACCACGAATTCCCAGTTGTCAGGATCCTCTTTTTCCATTACACCTTTAAGTGTTGTTCTATAGTCATAGTGAACAGCATCCATTGGGTAATAATCGAGAACTTGGCCGTAGGACATTCTCATGGTGAAGTTTGCATCGGGGTAATGTGCTTTTTGTGGTTCCATGGCTAAAAGGCCAGCAATATACAGGCGATGTCCTTTTTCGTAGTCACTTTGGAAAGGAGCCATTAACTTTGATAAGTCTTTTAGCGAGGTCATGATAGCACTTCCCATTTTTGAAGCGGGATCGTTTTCAAGCTGCTCCTTGCTTGGGTTGTCGACGAATGCAAGCGCTTTGGTTAGACTTGCAAATATAGAGCTGCCATATAGGTTCTCGATGTAATTGTCTGTATTTCCCTTGTAAAGCGAGTCGATTTCGGTGTAGAAGGATGGTTGAAAGTTGACGCCAACCCTTGCTTTAAATACTTTGATCATGCTTAAAGCCACTTTTTTATCGAGGTTGGGACTAAAGTCTTTGTAGAATTCTTCCAATGCGCTTTTCCACTCTTTTTGTATGGAAGCTTTATCCTCATCGGTTTTAGCAAGGGTGTAACGACCGAGATATGATGCAGAAATTCTTGCAGGACTTAGAATTTCAGTGCCCATTAGGAAGCATTCGTATAAGTTTTGTTGGGCGTTTAGCATATCTTTTCTGCCCTCTACCGATGATTTTATTAGGGTGAGTGCATCACCAAAATCCTTTATTCTTTCGGGACTTTGATTAACCCAGGCCATGAATTTTTCTTCTTGTAATTTTTTTACATCATAAACATCTAGGCGCTTTAATCCTTTGTTCATGCCAATAGAGTTCTTCCAGTAATTGCTCGATCCGGCATACTTGGAGGAGTACATAATTCTGATGGTATCGTTGGCAGTCATATCCTTTAATAGGATATCTTGACGTATTCCCCTGTCATAAATGCGGTTTGGGTTTACGAGGTTTAGCGTTTCATTAACTTCGTAGGAGGTCATGTAGCGCTGGGTTGAACCAGGATAGCCCATAATCATGGCAAAGTCATTCTTTTTAACACCTTTGATAGAGATAGGTAGGTGGTATTTTGGCTTCAGTGGCACGTTGTCTTTTGAGTATTGTGCTGGTTTGCCATTTTTGTCGGCATATATTCTAAAGAGGGAGAAATCGCCGGTATGACGAGGCCACATCCAGTTGTCGGTATCTGCGCCAAATTTTCCGATTGAAGAGGGTGGAGCACCAACCATTCTTATGTCTTTGTAGGTTTCGTAAACCAGCATATAGTAGTTGTTACCACCAAAGAAGTTTTTAACCTGTGCGCTGTATTGGGTCCCTGTGGTGGCCTTGTCAGAAATGATATTGCCCACGCGGTTGGCAATTATGTCCCTTTCATCTTCCGTTTTGGCTATTTTTATTGAGTCAAGAATTTGTGATGTAACATCTTCTATACGCACCAAAAACGTTACGGTAAGTCCTGGGGTAGGAATTTCTTCCTCCATGGTTTGAGCCCAGAAACCGTCTTTAAGATAATCGTGATCTACGGTGCTGTGCTCTTGAATAGCTCCATAGCCACAGTGGTGGTTGGTTAGTATAAGTCCTTGGTCTGAAATTATTTCACCAGTACAACCACGACCAAATATTATAACAGCATCTTTCAAGCAAGTTTTGTTAATGCTATAGATGTCTTCCGCAGAAAGTTTGAAACCCTCTTTTTTCATTTGCTTAATGTTAAGCTGCTGAATTAGGGGCAGTAGCCACATTCCTTCATCTGCAGTGGCGGGTGTGCCAATGATAAGGAAAGCGCTAAGAAAGATAAATACTATTTTTTTCATGATTAGAATAAAGGTTTAGATTGGTTATATACGTGCTTTGATTTCATTTTTGGTTAAAGGTTAAATTTAAGTTGTCGATTTGTTAGTGAAAAACTTTTTCGATGGTAAGGCGATATGCCGTTTTGTTCAATGGCCATGCGGTGGACTAGTGTTGGATAGCCTTTGTTTTTTGCCCAGCCATAAGCTGGATAGTCGTGGTTGAGGGTTTCCATAAGTTCGTCGCGGTACGTTTTAGCCAAAATTGATGCAGCAGCAATGCTAGCATATATACCATCGCCTTTTACTATGCACAGATGTGGAATATCCGCGTATTTTTTAAATCGATTACCATCTACTAAAATGAATTCCGGCTTTATCCGAAGGCTGTCTAACGCTTTATGCATGGCAAGGATGGATGCATTTAGGATGTTTATGCTGTCAATGGTCGATGCATCAACAAAAGCTACACTATAGGCCATCGCTTCCTTTTCGATTAGCGTTCGAAGACGATTACGTTTTTTAGCCGAAAGTTTTTTTGAATCGTTAATTTCCTCGTTGTAAAAGCTGGACGGAAGTATTACCGCTGCAGCCACAACTGGTCCTGCAAGGCATCCTCTTCCTGCCTCATCGCATCCTGCTTCAACCTGATTCTCTTGGTAGAACGTTTTAAGCATTTGGAATTTTATTTTCTTGTGCCACTAATATGATTGCATTCCACACCTCTTCAGCAGTTCTGTTCCATGAAAAAGCCTTTACTCGTTGATTTCCCTTGGCAACAAGGTGGTTTACTAAGGTGGGATTAGTAGCTAACTTGACCATGGCAGCGGCAATGTCCTCAATAGAAAATGGATCCACCTGCAGTGCTGCATCTTGGGTAATCTCCGGAATGGCTGTTTTGTTGGATGCAATAATCGGTATTCCACAGCTCATTGCCTCAACGAGCGGAATACCAAAGCCTTCGAAGTATGGAATAAATACAAGCGCAAAAGCGGAGCCCATAACCTTTTGGAGACGATCAATATTTAACCTGCCTGTAAAAACCACTTCATCTTTATATGTCATCTCGTGGTATGCCTTCTGGATGTCTCCAGTTTTAAACATTTTTTCACCAACTATTACCAATTTATACTGCTCATTATGCTTGGATCTAAAGAGATCAAAGGCTTTCAGGAGCCTTGCCACATTCTTCCGTGGGTTAAATGCACCAACAAATAAAAAGTAAGGACAACCATCGGTTTGCATTTCCCGCTCGGCATTTACTTCTTGATGCTGTAATATTTTGTATACCGGATTTACCCCATTATAGGCGACCGAAATTTTGTTGGGTGGAAGGTGGTACGTTGTGGCAATGTCTAACTTGGAGTATTCGGAAACAGTGACTACGTGGGCTGCTTTTTTGGCAAATAGTGGAAAGAATCGGTTAAAGTAACGTTCTACAAGCCATGGCATTCCTTCGGGATGGTGAGCAAAGTTGATGTCGTGGATAACCGCAATGGATGGTACGGCTGTTTGTAAGGAGAGGTAACCATCGGGTGATAAAAAAATGTCGATATGGTTTTTTCTTAAAAATCGAGTAACAGAAAATTCGAACCATAAGTACCAAAGTATGGGATGGCGCGATTGTGGTGGAAGAACAACCGGAGTTATATTTTCACCAAAAATAAATTCATGGCTATATGGCCTGTCAAACAGGAAATAGAATTGATGCTCTGGGTGGTTCTGTACAATTCTTTTTATCGTTTCATAGGTAAACCAACCTATGCCTTCTAGTCTATTTGGAAGCAGCAGCCTTGTATTGACAGCGATTTTCATAAAAAAAACAATATTGAGCTAAGATAGTGCTTTTCTCTATGTGTGCTTTGCTATATTTGAAGTCCCAAATCTGAAAGACAATCTAAGTGAAGAAGACATTTCTCACAAACCTTCTTTTACTGCTATTCTTGAATCTACTGGTTAAACCATTCTGGATTCTTGGAATAGATCGCACGGTGCAAAACACGGTTGGGGCATCGGAGTATGGATTTTATTTCTCGCTGTTTAGCTTCTCCATCCTTTTTAACATACTCCTCGATCTGGGTATTACCAACTTCAACAACCGGGAAATATCCATGCATCCGCAGTTGCTCACCAAGTTTTTTTCGAACTTGTCGTTGCTAAAGTTATTCTTGGGAGGAGGCTATTTCGCAGTCAGCTTATTGGTTGGTTATCTTATTGGATATGGTCCTCGTCACCTATACATGCTCTCGTTCCTTCTCCTTAATCAGCTGCTGATCTCCCTTATTCTATACTTTCGATCGAACCTCAGCGGATTGCAGCTATTTAAGACCGATTCGGTATTGTCGGTGCTTGATCGAGTATTAATGATTGGTCTTTGTGGTTTTTTGCTTACCAGCAAAAGTTTCAGCGCTTCGTTTCATATCGAGTGGTTTGTATATGCACAGACCGCTTCTTATGCAACAACGGCAGTAATAGCTTTTGTGCTGGTGTATAGACGGGCAACGTTCTTTCGGCCTAAATTCGATCTAGTATTTTTGATTTCCATCTTTAAACGCAGCTACCCTTTCGCTTTTTTTTCTCTCCTAATGGCGTTTTACTACCGTATCGATAGTGTGATGCTAGAACGTATGCTCCCCAATGGTGAACAGCAGGCAGGAATTTATGCACAGGCATTCCGATTGCTTGATGCCGCTAACATGATTCCCCTTTTGTTTGCGGGGTTACTGCTTCCAATATTTTCGTCCATGCTGTCGCGGAGAGAAGATGTGATTCCGTTAATGAAGCTCTCCTTTAATCTGCTCATAACGCCGGTGGTTGGACTTGCCTCTTTTGTGTTTTGGTACCGACAGGAAACCATTGAATTGCTATATCACAGCCATGTAAACGATTCTGCCACCATTCTGGGCTTACTCATGGTTTCATTTGTGGCCATTAGTTCAACCTATATTTATGGCACACTTCTAACAAGTAATGGAAATTTAAAGTTACTCAACTATATTTCTCTGTTTAGTGTAGTGATAAATGTGGTGCTAAATTTTATTCTCATTCCAAAATTTGGACCAGTTGGTGCAGCATCTGCAAGTATGGTGACTCAACTGGCTGCGGCTGGGTTGCAGCTTTATCTTTGCTACAGAATTCTTAAGGTTAAGGTGGTATTAAAGGATAGCTTTTTGCAGATAATCTACCTAGCGGTAGCCATAACCGTTCCTGTGGTAACACACCTTTATATTGGTCGATTACTGTATGGTTTTGTAGTGAGCGTAGTAGTTTGCTTTATCGCAGCAATTGTCCTGAAAAGAATTAACTTTGTAGTATTGCTTAAAATACTTAAACAGGAGGAACTTTAGCGAATTTTATAACTCTGTTGTTTTATTCCAATAGAAGATATATTTTTAAGGAGGAATAAATATCGCCAATCTTCATGTACATGTGATGGAAGTTTTGCTGGAAAAAACAACCGATACGCCCCTAGTTCACTTTGCTCCGGGATTGCTCATTATCGAGGGCAGATCAATTACGGAGGATATTTTAGGGTTTTGGAATCCGCTTTTAGCGTGGACTGCTCAGTATGTTGAGCAACCGGAAAAACACACCTTTGTCGAAATTGGGCTGGAGTATATTAATAGTAGCTCTAGTAAATTCATCAACGAGATACTGCAGACGTTATCGGTGCTGAAGGATAAGGGGCTGGAGCTGGAGGTTGTGTGGAGGTATGAGGAGGATGACGAATCCATTTTACAGCTCGGTAGAGATATTGAATCTCTTTGCGGGATAAAGTTTAACTATAAGGAAATTGATAATGCTCGTGAGCGAGCTAGAAAATTAACTATACGGCGAAAAAAAACAGGAGAGGAGTACACCATTACGGGTCGCTACTGGGAATCGGTAGTTCGAAATGGGCACAGCGATGAATATGAGGTGATTGAAAAAACGGAAGACAACTAGAACTAACTAGTGCTAAAATGAATAACTTAGAGGTTGCAGAAACTATTGCCACACCGGCTATATCCTTTAACGCATCTACCGGGCGTCTTTTTATAAACGGGAAATCTATTCCGGAGAATGTATTTGATTTTTACACACCAATACTTAGCTGGATTGATGAATATTCTGCTACTCCAACTTCTCAAACGGTTCTTGAACTAAAGTTGGAGTATTTTAATACCTCCTCATCGAAGCGAATTTTCGATATTATGAAGCGCATGGAAAAGTTGGCCATGAGCGATCTTTCAAAGGTGACCATTATTTGGTACTACGAGGAGGATGATGAGGATATCTACTTTGCCGGCAACGATTACAAAGCCATTCTCAACCAGAAGGTGGACTTTAGGATGGTGGAGATTGATGGCTAGGTTTTCTTTGTAATCTACATTTTAATCCCAAACATTTTTAGAATTTTGAAATTATCACAATCAGAGAGGAATCTCTTTTTGTGGGATTGTATTCTCTATGTTTCACTATGGTTGTAGTGTGGTAATTCTGTTATGGATTGGCGCGGAATTAACCAATATTAATCGAAAGCAATTTCAATTGTTCGCTTTCACCAGCCCACACTCCGCTCGCGATCCCGATCCCGAAACCCTATGGCTTGCATGGTTGGGACAGCAGGTTGTCTTCGGTTCGTTGGGTAAGGGTTAATGCGGGCTTCGGGATTCCAGTGTGGTGCGATTAGAAGAGTTCACTCTTTTAACTAATATAACCTTAGATACTTGTTTCAATTACTCGCTCCGCTCATGAGCTCGCCTCCGTTGTCGGCTCGGTTCCAGTGTGGTGCGATTCATTGCTCAAAAGTAGCAATTTCAATTACTCGCTCCGCTCATGAGCTCGCCTCCGTTGTCGGCTCGGTTCCAGTGTGGTGCGATTAGAAGTGTGAGCGGTAGTAGTTCTATAGATGCTCTAATTAAGTTTCAATTACTCGCTCCGCTCATGAGCTCGCCTCCGTTGTCGGCTCGGTTCCAGTGTGGTGCGATTAGAAGTGTGAGCGGTAGTAGTTCTATAGATGCTCTAATTAAGTTTCAATTACTCGCTCCGCTCATGAGCTCGCCTCCGTTGTCGGCTCGGTTCCAGTGTGGTGCGATTCATTGCTCAAAAGTAGCAATTTCAATTACTCGCTCCGCTCATGAGCTCGCCTCCGTTGTCGGCTCGGTTCCAGTGTGGTGCGATTCATTGCTCAAAAGTAGCAATTTCAATTACTCGCTCCGCTCATGAGCTCGCCTCCGTTGTCGGCTCGGTTCCAGTGTGGTGCGATTAGAAGTGTGAGCGGTAGTAGTTCTATAGATGCTCTAATTAAGTTTCAATTACTCGCTCCGCTCATGAGCTCGCCTCCGTTGTCGGCTCGGTTCCAGTGTGGTGCGATTCATTGCTCAAAAGTAGCAATTTCAATTACTCGCTCCGCTCATGAGCTCGCCTCCGTTGTCGGCTCGGTTCCAGTGTGGTGCGATTAGAAGTGTGAGCGGTAGTAGTTCTATAGATGCTCTAATTAAGTTTCAATTACTCGCTCCGCTCATGAGCTCGCCTCCGTTGTCGGCTCGGTTCCAGTGTGGTGCGATTAGAAGTGTGAGCGGTAGTAGTTCTATAGATGCTCTAATTAAGTTTCAATTACTCGCTCCGCTCATGAGCTCGCCTCCGTTGTCGGCTCGGTTCCAGTGTGGTGCGATTCATTGCTCAAAAGTAGCAATTTCAATTACTCGCTCCGCTCATGAGCTCGCCTCCGTTGTCGGCTCGGTTCCAGTGTGGTGCGATTAGAAGTGTGAGCGGTAGTAGTTCTATAGATGCTCTAATTAAGTTTCAATTACTCGCTCCGCTCATGAGCTCGCCTCCGTTGTCGGCTCGGTTCCAGTGTGGTGCGATTAGAAGGTTAGAGTTATATATCAAGCGGTTACAATCAAACTAGTTTCAATTCCAGTGTGGTGCGATTAGAAGAGTGACAAAGCTGTGATAGAGCTTCAATTTCTGTGGTTTCAATTCCAGTGTGGTGCGATTAGAAGTTCAAGTTAACCGCTGCTAGTGAAGCGTTGGCAGGTTTCAATTCCAGTGTGGTGCGATTAGAAGAATGACAAAAACGATCCGGGTGGCGAAACAAAGTAGTTTCAATTCCAGTGTGGTGCGATTAGAAGACTGAGTGAATTAATGTGTTCGACTTTTGCCAACACGTTTCAATTCCAGTGTGGTGCGATTAGAAGTTATATTCGTTACCATCAAATGTCATCGCCTGCTTCGTTTCAATTCCAGTGTGGTGCGATTAGAAGAACTTGTCTCTGTTTGCGATTTGGGCAGCTGTTTTGTTTCAATTCCAGTGTGGTGCGATTAGAAGTGAAAGACCTTGCAATATATTTATCAGGAGTAAAAGAGTTTCAATTCCAGTGTGGTGCGATTAGAAGATTTCAGCGCAGGGTTGGACATTGCAAACGGTGTTCGTTTCAATTCCAGTGTGGTGCGATTAGAAGATCTTTAACACTCTGGTAAGTAGGAGTTGAACCGTCGTTTCAATTCCAGTGTGGTGCGATTAGAAGTTGAAACACATAATCGAGCTGCTCTACCTCATTCAGTTTCAATTCCAGTGTGGTGCGATTAGAAGCCCCGTAGCTCACTGCTCAACCCAAACCTATTGCTAGTTTCAATTCCAGTGTGGTGCGATTAGAAGTATTTCTATAGGTTGTATAAAAAGCATGGATTTTCGTTTCAATTCCAGTGTGGTGCGATTAGAAGGATTATGAATAAGGTGTCTAGCGTTAGGACTAGCCCAGTTTCAATTCCAGTGTGGTGCGATTAGAAGTGCCAAATATCTACTCGGCTTGCTCCACCGACGAAGGTTTCAATTCCAGTGTGGTGCGATTAGAAGTTATTGTTGTAGGGGTAGATAACTCCTCCTACAGCGTTTCAATTCCAGTGTGGTGCGATTAGAAGTGTGTAAGAACACCATTACCAACCAGCACATTATGTTTCAATTCCAGTGTGGTGCGATTAGAAGATTTATCAATACAGCCTTGGTATCGTTTATTTTACGTTTCAATTCCAGTGTGGTGCGATTAGAAGGTATTGCAGATGCATCTTGCACCAGGCCCGTTAGGTTTCAATTCCAGTGTGGTGCGATTAGAAGGGACTTGAATTAGCTAAGAAATACGACAACATTAGTTTCAATTCCAGTGTGGTGCGATTAGAAGATAGAGATAAAACAGGATTTGCTATTGAATTAGCGGTTTCAATTCCAGTGTGGTGCGATTCATTGCTCAAATGTAGCAATTTCAATTACTCGCTCCGCTCATGAGCTCGCCTCCTTCGTCGGCTCGGTTCCAGTGTGGTGCGATTAGAAGGGTAGCACCGTGTATGGTTTTTCTTTGTATATCTAGTTTCAATTCCAGTGTGGTGCGATTAGAAGCGTATCCACTCCAACATGCTCTCATGCACGGGGAAAGTTTCAATTCCAGTGTGGTGCGATTAGAAGTCGTCTGGAAACCAGCGGATAATAGGTTACAATATTAGTTTCAATTCCAGTGTGGTGCGATTAGAAGGCGACTTTTCATGATGTCAAACCTGTTATAAAACGTTTCAATTCCAGTGTGGTGCGATTAGAAGCTATTTCTATCGTTTGTATAAAAAGCATGGATTTTCGTTTCAATTCCAGTGTGGTGCGATTAGAAGCGGCGCATGGCCTTACGGTCGGCCATTACTTTATTAAGTTTCAATTCCAGTGTGGTGCGATTAGAAGGGGAGCACTATCGTAATTAATTGGGACGATGACTCGTTTCAATTCCAGTGTGGTGCGATTAGAAGGCGGTTACAGACGAACTATAATGTAAAACATTACTTTGTTTCAATTCCAGTGTGGTGCGATTAGAAGTGCGTTGCGCGACCACCTTGGTAAGTCGCTGTGAGGTTTCAATTCCAGTGTGGTGCGATTAGAAGTCGTTGAAGTGAGTGCCGTCAGTCGATACAAAACGTTTCAATTCCAGTGTGGTGCGATTAGAAGTTTTTTGGCGATAAATTGACCAAAGTAAAGGAGAGAAGTTTCAATTCCAGTGTGGTGCGATTAGAAGAAACTAATGTGCGTGCAACTTGCAACAAGATACTAAGTTTCAATTCCAGTGTGGTGCGATTAGAAGTCTGAGGCTGAAACGGTAGTTGACTTACCAATCTCTCGTTTCAATTCCAGTGTGGTGCGATTAGAAGAAAGTGCGCAGATATTGACGCTAATTGGTTGTTCTCGTTTCAATTCCAGTGTGGTGCGATTAGAAGTGTTTGACGGTTCAACTATGTATCTATACGTAGAGTTTCAATTCCAGTGTGGTGCGATTAGAAGCTACTACAACGCTATCAACGGTCTATACGTTAGCACGTTTCAATTCCAGTGTGGTGCGATTAGAAGACGAAGGAGACACTTGTAGTAGGCTGTAATACTAGTTTCAATTCCAGTGTGGTGCGATTAGAAGAATTGTAAGCGTGCAATGAAAGGATTACGGCAACGCGTTTCAATTCCAGTGTGGTGCGATTAGAAGCTAGCATCCTTTAACCAAAAATCTTTATAATAAAGTTTCAATTCCAGTGTGGTGCGATTAGAAGTTCACATGTAGAGCAAGTTCGTAAAACGTTCCACGGTTTCAATTCCAGTGTGGTGCGATTAGAAGCATCGCAGAATTTAATACACAAGCGGTTATACGCGGTTTCAATTCCAGTGTGGTGCGATTAGAAGAGCGACATTGGAAAAACCCTTAACGAAACCAGTTGCGTTTCAATTCCAGTGTGGTGCGATTAGAAGCATCGCAGAATTTAATACACAAAAGATTATATGCGGTTTCAATTCCAGTGTGGTGCGATTAGAAGCATTCTCCGCAGCGGTTAACTTGAAACCTAATTTTGTTTCAATTCCAGTGTGGTGCGATTAGAAGCCGTGCAATTTAGCAAAAAAAGTAACGCTTCTGCTGAATTGTAGCATGCAAAAGCGCTACTCTTGGGAGTACGATTGTTGTCAACCCCCAATAGCCGGATTACTCCGGGGGTACGACAATCGCTGCATACCCCTATTTTTCAGCGTGTCAAAGATCTTTGGTTGACTCTGTACTACTTCTGTACCTTCCCAAGTGCTGTCCTCGACGATTGTTTCTTACAGAAAGTTATCCACCGAGCTCTGCTCTTTGCCCACTATTTCCTTATCGAGCCAGCGGGAGTCCCGGCTTCGAAATACAATAATGCTATCGTCCTCTTTTCGGATAAACTTGTTAGCCTCTGCCAGCAGCTCTTTCATTTTTACTTCGGTAATCTCTCCCTCAAACACCGAGTTTTGAATCCAGCTAAGGTAGCGTCGGCAGAGCTTCAGCATTTTGCTTACCCGCTTTTCGCCTATATCGTACACCAAAATTACATACATACGGTCGACGTTTTTGGTTTTGTTCCATTTATTTCTATTACCACCACATTTTAAAGGGTTTGTAGTCCTCAATACCCAGAATATGTTTGGAGAGCTTATAGCATTCAAGCCTGATAAGGTACTTGTAGCTAACGCTTCGGCCGAGGCTGCGGTGCTTCACCGTTTCGGAGAGGCGTTTTTCCCACTCTTCGGCCACTTTTTTACGGGACGATGGCTTTAGCAAACAGCCGTTGAGGTGTTTGTCGAAATCGCCCGACTGTAGCTGCTTGCGGTTGAACATGGCGAATATGAGTCGGTCGGCCAGCAGGGGCTTGAATATTTCGGCAATGTCCAGCGCTAGGGAGTAGCGACGCTCGCCCGGCTGGTGCAGGAAGCTGATGGTGGGGTTTAGCTGTGTATGGTAGATGGCATCGAGGCAGGCCGTGTAGCACATGCTGTTGGCAAATGATATTAGCGCGTTTACCTCGTTGGAAGGTGGTCGTTTGGTTCGGTTTCCCATTTCAAAACCGTCGATGATGGTATCGAAGGCTTCGTAGTAGGTTTGCCGGATGTTTCCTTCCAGCCCCATGAGCTCGTCTACTTCTGTGGTGGAGCTTATCTGTTTCGCGTAACCCTGAATGCGTTCTATCTGGTCGTCGGCACTCTTTCCCCGGTTGGTGTAGTAGCGTAGGTTTTTTACCATGTTAAATGCTGCTCCCTCGATAAACCGTTGGGCAATAACCTGCCGCTTCACCTTTTTGAGGTGATGCTCGCTTTGACGCAGCATCATCTTACCCGACAGAAGGTAATCTTTGGGCATGAATGAGCCGGTGTAGTGCTCGTAGTAGTCGAAGAAGTGCACGCTTACGGAGTTTTTACCTAGAAAATTGTACATAGCGCTGTTGGCGTCGAGGCTGCCATAAATAAATAGGTTGTCCACCGTTTCAATGGGGAGGTAGCGAGGCTGCCCCTCCTTTCCATCCTCGTCAATGGGGGTAAACTTTAGCGTGTTGTCCTTTCGGCTTAGCCTTCCGGGATTGAATAGGTAGTAACTCTTTTTCATGGCAATGGGCTAGGGTTTACAATGGACTTTGTTGTTTTTAGGATTCTTCCTCTTCAATCCAGCAGAAGTCGTGGTAGGAGCAGTACCTGCAAATTGACTTTTTCACACGTGGTGGGCATTCGTCGCTTTCCGTAATTTGTTCCACCTCGGCTATTGTTTTAAGCAGGATTTCCTTATCCTTCGCGGATAGGGTAACTTTTTCGCGGTGGCGCATGGTAGGATACTCTATAATTCCGGTTACACCCTCAATGCCCTCCTGCTCTAAAAGCCATATGTAGAACTTTACCTGCCATAGGTGTGCCTCCTCCATGGAGTCGGACTTTTTTACCTCATGCACCACCTTCTCCACCGGATCGTAGAAGTCTATTTTGCTACCACCTACCTCAACCTCCTCGTATCTTGTGGCTCTTTCGTCGTAGGAAGTTTCGTGAATTAGCTTGCCCTCCGAAACGGTCTCGGAGGTGTGCTCCATGTTGATGCCGTTGGCGTATAGCCACAGCTTTCGGTGGCAGATATGGTAGTAGGCAAAGTGGGTTCCAGTGGTTCTCATGGCATACTATTCAATAATCAAATGGTGGATAGAATTGGTATCGGACATCTGGCCGTGCGTTGCAACAAAATTTTGGCTATCGATAAACCACCCAATCACCTCATCGCGCTTAAGGAGGGTTGGTTTGTCGGAGATGCAGGTTTGGTAGCTGCTCCAGGCATACTCCATCGGATGGCTGCAAAAGCCGTGGTGAACAGGGTTGTTGTGGATATACAATACCAAATTCCTAAAATATTTTTCGCTATTGACCTCCTTCCGTTTGAAGGTTTTAATGAAGAGTGACCCGCTTCGGTTGTACCGCTTGTTGAAGGCCTTGGCATAGGCATTGAATAGGTGCGAAAACTGACGGTAGGGAACCGCCCTTTTCAGGTTTGAAACATTCTCCGTAAGGTTTTCCGGTGCAACAACCTTCCAACGTCGTGACGACCCGGGGGCGTTTTCTTCGTTGGCGACAAGGAACCCGATTTGCGACTCCTCCTTTATTTGCACGAGCAGGTGCAGGTGGTTTCCCATTAGGCACCAGGCATAGGTATGCGCAATGGGAGTAATATACCATTCATAAAGGCGAAGGAAATGCTCGTAGTTACCTCTTTCCTTAAATATGGGGCAACCATTAATACCACAGTTGTAGATGTGGTAGTATTTCCCGTATTCTAGCGGAACAGTAGCTTGCATAGGCCTAGTATTGTGGTTACTGCATCAAACCTTACCGTTATTCTGTCCTGTCATCTGACCGGAAAACGCTTGCGGGTGCTAACCTTCCACCACAGGAACAACGTGGAAACGTTTTATCGCAACCAGCCGCTTACCTGACGTGTAGCACCTCCTTCCTGCATGTAAACGCTTGCAGGTGCTGCGCACGCTGCAAGGTTTTCTGGTATTCAATTCATCCTCCTTCAAGCAGGCCAGGAAGTGTATTCTTCTATTTCAATTGATTCTCGTAGTCAAATGCCATCATTAGGTCAACTAGGTGCTGTTGTGCCTTGTCGAGGGCATCAGCAGTTTCCTTTTTAGTCCTTATATACCCTGATGCAGCAAGCGTAACAAATGAATCAACACCTACTAACTCTTCCTCCACAACAGGAATGGCCTTACGGTCATCCTCTTCATGTAATTTAGCTCGTATGCTACTAGCAATCTTGTTGGCATTATCACTAATTGCTACTGCAAGCGTCTCCATTAAGCTGAAGGTTCTTGATTGATTTGAGGTGATTGACCAGTTTACAATAGCGTAAGCCAATGCAGGAATGAGTTTTTCTCTAACAGATTTTGGTGCAACCAAGCATTTACCGAAAATGGTAGTTGTCTCCTTCCATCCGCTTTCAATGAGTTTTTGTTCTGTCTCCTTTGTTATTTCTGGCTCTAGCGGATTTTGAACAATGCAGAACAATCGCCTTAAGTCTATTGCTATATCTTGAACAAAGAGTCCATTGGCTCTTCTGTTATCGGGAATCCACTTTCTACTTAAACTCCTATCCTTACCTACAAGCAACTCAGCAATCTGGTCTTCTGTTAAAATATCCCCCTTTTCGTTGCGGACAATGACCGCGTTGTTTGGCCTATCACTTCTGTCGAAGGATATATTCTCAGTTGGAGTTCCGGCTAACAAAGGATGTAAACCACGCATTGCCGAAATAGAAAGCGGACTTCTTCTTTTTATAGTACGCTCAGTTCCTCCTTTTCCAGCCTTCATCCAGCCGCCAAACAGCTGATCGGCACTGGAAGGATCGCAAGTAGCATAAACTTCGCCCTCCTTCATTTTCCCATCCTTATCTACATCAAAGAGGAAGGTTGTTGGAGCTGGAATCTCATTTATAGCATTGGACAATGCATCTATTAAGGAGCGCTTAACTTGCTGACCACTTGAGTAGGGAACGGAAACTCTAAACTGAGGGTCAAAATAGGTCTTTTGTCCATCGGCTACACAAAATACGGTGTGTTCGGCACGCTTTAGTGTGCGAATGTAAATGGTTGTATTCATAACGTTATATGAGTTAGTTTTTAATTTCTTTCTTGAAATGCATAATCGAACTTAAGTAGAACTACAAAGTATCCAAAGTCTTCGCTCGTCATAAGGTGAACCCTATCGCGTAGACCTTTAAATAGTTCCAACTTGTCAGGCGCAATATCCTTTATCACGGTGCTAAGGCAATCGAGAAAAGCCTTTTTTGTCTTTGCTACCAAGAGTTCGCTCTTAATAAGATTTCCTCTATCAGTTTTGGTGGTAGCCTTTTTATACTCATGAAGCGCAGCAGCTACTTCGGCGGTATAATCTAGAATTTCTTCTTTGTTTTTTGTAATCATAGCAACTAACCATGTTTTAAAGGTTCGAAATGGGATAATATTTTGATTATAATCTTTTTGCTCTGCCAATCGTTGCTTTTCAGCAATGTCATCATCCGTATCACTCTTTTTTACTGATGTTGATGGCTTCGAAAAGTCGGGAAACTTTGCTTCGATAAAATACTTTCTCAAGCCATCAGGCTCTAATGCTTGCAAACCAATTGTGCCTAATTCACAAGCTCGCTTTATATGAATGCCAAATAATGTCTCATAGTCCTTAGCATCCTTTAGCGCATTGTTTTCGCCAAAAAGTATTTTGTAGATATGAATTAGCTTTAGCCCTTGCTTGAAATGGAATGGATAAAAGCCAAGCGTTTTATTTGTCTGCCCTAAGCCAAATACATAGGCAGGAATAACCCTATCGGAATAGTGCCTCGATAAGTTGAAGAATAGTAAGCTCCACTTAATAGTATTTACCTCTATTTTGGTAGCGTCCTGAGCAAGAATACCTGCTTCGACTAAGGTTGCAAAATCAAAATGTTCCCTGTAATCTGAACTATAGAAATAGTTCAGCCATTGGCCATTCCATGTTACTACCTGATTGCCTCTTATCTTGCTTATGGCTTCATCATTTAAAAAACGACGATAGTATTCCCACCCTTTGTAAATATCGAGCAGTATCTTTTCGTCGTTGAATAGCAGAGAAAACCCACCGGCTATTCCAATACTAAGACTACTTCCAATCCATGTATAGTAAACATCCTCATTGGGTATTTCTATCTCAATATCAGTAACCAATCCCGAGGTTGTGGCAAATTCCTTATCCTCCGATGCTGGAAATCCTATAGCGATACTGGCATCTCGATCACCTTGGTCAACCTTTTGATGAAGATTTTCCAATTTCTCAAGCCTCTCCGTAGAAGTTAAAGTCTCTGGAGTTTGTCCCTTTTTCATCTGAACAAAAGGTGAGTTTTGCGCCCACATCATGTATTTCGGATGGTTGAAGAACAACTCAAAGTAGATTTTATCAAAAAACTCCTTGGAAGTATAGTCCTTTTTGTATTCTCTATTGTATGCGTGTAAAAATGTTCGCCCAATAACGGTTGTTATCATAGGTCAATAGTTATAAGAATTCAAATGTTGAGTAATTCTCCGATTTAACGAGGCTCATATCAAGCCCTAGCTCACTACTATAAGCTCGGTTGGGAACAAGGAAAGGCTTGCTTCCATATTGCGATTGACGAAGCGACTTAAAACCATAGTTGAACTTTGCCGGTATTTCCATTCCCACACGTGCCTCATAATCGGCTTCACGATAGGCAATCTCATCATCTTCTACAATGCAAGCTACGCTATCAATCTCTAACAGTTCAAAAAGGATCGACTTATTCCTATGGGTAAGGAAGTCTATTCGCCATTTACCATCTTGCTTAAATACCGAATGCTGCTCAATATTCAGTAAATCTACTGATGGAAACACAGTATCAATTTTTGCTTGTAAATCAATCTCCTTTAATACTTCTCCCGAAGGCAACACTTCATAGCTGCTAGCTAAATCATCCTGCTTGTATGGCTTGCAGTCCGATTCCTTTTCAGGCGGTTGGATGACGAATACGGGCATATACTTTCCAATGGTTGCCTCAGTTCTCCTTCGATTTATGCGGCCAAATCGTTGAATAAGGGCATCTAGTGGAGCTGTTTCAGTTACCATAATATCGAAGCTAATGTCTAAGCTAACTTCAACTACCTGAGTAGAAACTACGATACACGCATCGGTGGAAGTGTTAAAGTTGCCATTGGGCCTCCCATCATCATTGAGACCGAGAAGCAACTTCTCTTTTTGCTCCCGATCACTCCTTTTGAAACGGCTATGCAGCAAGACAATTGGAATACTTGGGTATTGCTCTTTAAAATATGTATACTGTGCTTGAGCATTCTTGACCTTGTTGCACACTACTAGCACCTTTTTGCTTTCGGCTATAGCCTTGGCAATTTCTGTATAAGCATTGCTCCATTCGCCAATTTTGTGTACAACATGCCTGTCAAACGCATTCAGCTCATCGGCGCTCAACTTCACTTCCAAAACATTCTCTGCACCCAACACTTCAATTATTTGAGCATATAGGGCTGTTGGCATAGTTGCTGTACCAATATGTATTCGACAATTAAGGTGCTTTAATACTTGAACTATCTTAAAAACGATTGATTGGGTTACCCCGCTATAAGTATGTATTTCATCAAGAATAACATCACACCCTTCTAAGTCTGCAATGGTTGCCTCGAATCCCTGCAAACCAAAAGCAATTGATGCAATTTGATGCGGGGTAAGAATCTTAATGGAGGAGCCAATATGCCCCTGAATTGTCTTTTCTTCGATGGAAGCACCGCTTACAACAATTTGGGACGATGAGTGCAAAAGCCGAATATCTAAATCGTGATTTGTTGACTCCAAATCTCGCTTTACCCTCTTATACATAGCATTAATAGATGCTTGGAAGGGCAATGTATAGAATACTCGTCCTTTACACCTTCTAAAAAGAAAATCGGTTTTGCCTGCACCTGTTGATGCAACAACTAAAGTATGCGGTTTTGCAGAATCCGACTCTTTAAGAGAAAGAGGAAAAAGTGGATGTTTGCGATCGAAGAAAGCAAGATTTGGAGTCTTAAATATCCTACTTGCCTGCTCTGAGGTTTTATTTCCAAGAGCAGATGCAAAATGGTCGGCTCCCATAAGTAAGCCTTTCCATTTCGAATAGCCCTGCTGCTTAACAACATCGCAACAGTAATCTAGTGCAACTTGATAGTTCGAAGATGCTTCCTCCAATGATATTGCTTTTGCAGCAATTCCAAATCCATTTAGTATCTCAACAGCTGCAGGCATCCACTCATCCCACTTTTCTGCATGGACTTCAAAGGAATCATCGCAGCTATCTTCCAAATCAAGAATTCCCTTCGCAGCCGAGTTGTTGGGCGTTTTTATTGACTTATGGTGACCTACCACCATCTCGATTAGCTGCGGATGGATATGTGAATCAAACAGGGACAGGAACAGCAGTGAGGCAATCTCGTGTCGGAAAAAGCGTTTTGGACGAATCCCATTAAGTTGAGCCTGAAAAACAGGACTTGCCTTACCAATATCATGTAGCAGCGCGCCAGCTCTTGCAATAGATACATCCATACCCTTTGCTTGTGCAATCTTTTCGGCAACAATCATCACCTGCTCTAAGTGCACAAACAAGGGTGTATTATCGGGCGCACCTTTTGCCTTTATATGGCTACACGGAATCATTTAGTAAACATTTTTTACAGGGTTTCCAACAGTTTTCAACCAGCCAAACATGGGCTTGTTGCCATCCAGTCTATTATACCCAACCATAAAGGAGTTATCACCCTGTTCCATAATCAACTCAAATCCATGAAAGGTCTCCTCATCGGAATCCAGCTCAGATTCCTCAACTTGAAGAATCTCCTCTTCAGGGTATAAAATGTCCTCATTCCTTGCTAAACAGATATGCTGGCTCGATGCAATCTGAGCATTCTCAATATTTTCAAATGCAAGCCATAATATTGGGTTAATTAGTACTCCACGAACAAGTATGGCATAGGGCCGCTCATAGGTTCGGTTTCTTGCCGTTCCTTTGGTATTCCATCCGCGAGGTTGAATCTGTTCCTGCTGCTGTGATATTCCAGAATAGGATAACCTATGCCGCTTGATTTTATATATACCAAAGGGACTATTGAGTAATTCGGGAAAGAGTTTACGCTCAATACCCGCTATTATCGATGGTGTCAAAAACTGCTGGCTATAGGTTTCGCTATCGCGAACGGCGGTCCAAGGTTTTATAAAACCAAACGGACCTGAATATTTTACGACGTATAACATTGCTGCTGCTTTATAACCTTCAAGCGTTGAAAACCTTGAAGGTTTAGTTTTACTTTATTGCACCTAACCCTATTCCTGTTGAATTACCCAACCCCACATTCCATGCAAAGGCTTTTGTTTCCGGTTTTCCTTCAATTATTACCGGGCACCAGCTGGTTTTATTGTCAATACCGTTGTAGTGCACTAGCTTGGTTGATGCCTTGCTATAGCTTAAGTCAAACTCAATTTTAAGCGCATCGTCAGTTAATCCAACCTTCTCCATCTTATTTTGCAACGTTTCAGCCAAGTATTGACCTGCTAAAGGATTCGTGTAAAGAATATGCTGTATGGAGGTTTCGTTTCGTCGCTTTATGAAGATTGGGCTCGCAACGTTGAAATGGTTGATATGGGAGAAGTCTGGATTTGATTCTATGAGCACTTCTTTCACTTCCAAACCATTGAACATTGTTGGATCGGCTTGTATCCCTTTAATAATTTCAGCAAGGAGCTTGTCGCTGTGGCTGCTTATGAAAAAGTAACCTTCATTATTAAATTGAAGTAATCCGTTTTTTAGCCTTCCCCCGGTTAACCAGGAGTAGGAGAAAAGGGCAAGTTCACCATGTACATTGTTATTTTCCCCAATCCACTTATGAATTGTTCCGGTTAATAGTGGCTGATGCAAGATTGGAATACCTTGCTTAGGTGTTTTAATCTTTAAATGTATCCGCATATAGTATTTCTAGTTATTACCAGTTCCTAAACCTCGAAGGTTTTCAAAACCTTCTAGGTTTTGTTTCCCTTTCGTCGTGGTTTTATTCTTCTAGAATCGGGAGTTATCCCTCCCCACTCCGCGGAGTTGCCCCTCCTTGCTGTAGGGAGTTAACCCTCCTCGTTCTCTGGAGTTACTACTCCATGTTTCTCAAAAAGGCTAGGCAGAGAGTGCTCTCCACCTAGCCAACAATCATGCTTACTTAACGGTAAGGTTGCTCATTAGTCTCCCTACCTTAAGCACCTTGGTATTCTTAAACATTACCCTCACCTCCACGCTATACTCTCCGGCAGTCAGTGCTGGTAGTAGAAAGTGCAGCTCGGAGGGCTTGTTGCGCGACACGTTGGCTACCTTGGTCTCCGTGCCGTTGGCAGCCACGAAGAAGATACCCTGCTTGTCGTCGGTGCTGTCGAACTTAAGCCGCGAGCCTTTGATTACTGCAATGTTGCCGGGAGTTAGCGTATCGTTGCGGGTGCTGCTGGCAATATCCTCCAGGTACATAGGGTCGGGCTTAGGACTTACTCCCTTCACCTTTTCAACAACAACATCGTTTATCACCTCCTTTAGCCGAACTCCCGCTGTAATATTCAGCTTTACGGTGTGGCGGTTACGGTCGAAGCTGTCGTCGTTGCCGTTGAATACTCCCTGAACAGAGAGGTTGAGGTTGAACAAGGGGGTGTTGATGCTGTTGCCATCGCGCAATGATTGCTGCAAGGCAAGGGTGTACTCCTCCATTACCGATAGTGCTTCTGCCTTGGTTACGGTGGAGCCACGGCTCACCATGAGATCGTAGATGTCATTTTCGGTCTTGGCAGCGCTACTCTGTGCTACGGCCGAAAAATCGTCTGGGTCGGACGTTAGGTGGTTCTCAAATAATGCATACTTTAGAGACATCGTAATCAGTTTTAAAAGTTTCACAATTCCCTTTGGTGTGCCATTATTGGCGATTAGCAGCAATTATTTGCGATTCGTTGCGATTTATATATTCTAGTTTACTGTATATCACAAAAGCCAAACCCCATGCTATTGTCCTCTCCAAATCCGGTATCGTAACCCATTTTGAGCAAGGCAGCATCGGCCGAAAGGCGAAAGGTATACTGGTATCCAATAACCTTAATTGGATTCAAGTCACTTTGCTTTATCATTATACCTTTTTGCTTTGCCTGGCCCAGCAGTTCAAATGCGGGCGTAACAGTATCCGCATGGTCGTGACCGTAGTATGTTTTATACTTCTGCTTTAGGTTGCCAATGAGCATAGCACCGTATCTACAGTCGGTGGGAGTGAGGTATTCCTTGGTTCGGTCGAGTCGGGCTGCTGCCACCACCACCGGCGATAGCGTATGAAATACACCCCAGCTGGTGAGCTCCCGTGCCGGTTCCAGCGCAATGCTTTCTACTCTAAGCTGCACCTTGCTCAATCGATCACCTAGAATTAGGGTTTGGTTCTGAAACACGCCTTTTATAAACTCTTCGGTTGAACGCTCGGGCAGAAACGAAAGCTTAAACGATACCGTTGGCGAAAGTATATGCAGCCGGTCACCAGTCACTTTTCGCTTTGGAACGTTGAGGTGGGAGAAACAAAATAGCTTAAAGTTTCGGGATCCAAGCGAAAAGCCATTGCCGTGTAGCCAGCTGGCGTACTGTTCATCCCCTGCCGCAATGGTTTTGTATATCCACGAGGCCAGCTCGTACTGGTAGTTGATTGGTAATACCGGGTTTAAGGATTCATCAACGCTTAGCTGAATAGTAAATCTCATGGTTGTTAATCATTTTTACTGAGGCTTTCAAATTTGGTTTGTTGTACTTACTAAATTTCGGAATGTTTTTTCTAAATATCAACAAATAATCAATATAATTATCAACACGGCATTTATCTGTAGTGCTAAAAGCCTAGTGATAATGGCAGTTATGTAGAGTAAAAAACAAATAAAGTTGATTCGATTAGGACGATGTGAAGTTTTGGGAGGATAGTTGAACAGTCTGTCTTAAGTGCTGAACATTAAGTAACAAAGGACCCTTGAGTTATGGTATCCTGAACAGAAAGAAAACGGTTCTTTGTTCTTCGTTTTATGTAGTAGGCGGAATTGTAGCTAAAACCAGTTTTGTCGCAATGCCAATTGGCAATTTTTTAAAATTAATATTTTAATGGGGTAGGAGCTTTAATGCTATATGATGGATTCAATTGCATTCCACGTAATTGAGGCAGATAGGAGGTAAATCACAAAAAAAATTACTTGCTTTATCCCTCCAATGTTCTCCAATAAAAAAACCCCTGCAAACTAAGTGTTTACAGGGGGTTGTAGTAGCGGGGACAGGACTCGAACCTGTGGCCTTTGGGTTATGAGCCCAACGAGCTACCAACTGCTCCACCCCGCAATATATCGTTCCAGTAAGTTATGATCTTTATGAATTGCCCTTGATACATTCCTGTAGGTTGTTAACCGTTTTCTCAAGTGCGGTGCAAAAGTAGCACACTTTTTTGGTGATTGCAAACTATTCGTTGCTTTTTTTAAAATAAACACGCTGTTTTAAAGGCATTCCGTTCAGTGGCAGAACTCCGGAACATTTTTTGAGCTACTTTTGTTCCTAACTTATAAATTGTAATTGCTATGCCAAGAGTTTTTAAACCGGTAGACATCAGCCAGGAGGAAAAAGAGCTGATGAAAGATTACTTCGACAGACATACTCCATTCATTTTTTGCGACGACTCTGTTAAAAAAGGTGAAAAGTTGAAGGTTAAGGTTATCCTAGGGAATGAGTATAAACATCCAGATGATTACGATCACTATATCAGCACTTTGCAGCTATGGAACAGGGAAACCCTCATGGCTCAAGTTGTATATACTCCCGGTGCTTTTGGAAACCAGCCAACTCACGTGGAGGTCGATTTTTATGTGGCGGCCAATGTGAGTATGAACCTTACAGCCATGGCGGTGTGCACCAAGCATGGACTTTGGCAAAGCGAGGAAAAGTATGTAAAGGTGATTCAGGACTAGGTTAAAGGAGATTGCTTTCCCTATTCTAAATTAAAGTTTCTATATTTGTGGGATTGCATTCAAAATAACATGGCTCAAAAGGATCCAAAGCGCTATTTATCCAAGCTTAAAAATAAGTACCGCTTCAGCATTTACAACGACCAAACCTTTGAAGAAGTTTGGTTTTTAAGGCTTTCTCGATTAAACGTGATTGCGTTTTTTGGTGGGTTTACCTTTTTACTTATTGCACTGGTAACGGTACTCATTGCCTTTACTCCACTTCGTGAGTTTATTCCAGGTTATCCAGATACCAATACCCGTAGGGCAATTGTAGAGAATGCCCTCAAGGTTGATTCGTTGCAGGATCAGCTCGATCATTGGCAAGATTACCTGACCTCCCTCAAGGCTATAATTAATGGAGAAAATCCACCTGTTTTACAGTCAAAGAAGGATACTACGGCCCATGCTAAAAGTATTGTCTTTAAAAAATCGGTAGCCGATTCACTGCTTCGTGCACAAATAGAGGAGAATGAACAGTATAATCTTTCGGTAACCACCAACACCGTTGAAAATACCGTGAAGGGAATGCACTTTTTTCCTCCGGTTAGAGGTGTTGTAACAAACTCATTCAATATTGCCAGTGGGCACTATGGTACCGATATTGCTTCCTCTCCAAACGAGGTGGTAGTGGCCACGCTCGACGGTACAGTGACCATGGCTACTTGGACTCTTGAAACGGGTTATGTTATTCAAATACAGCATGAAGGGAATCTCCTTTCGGTATATAAACATAACTCCAAGCTGCTTAAGAAGGCAGGAACACACGTTAAAGCGGGTGAAGCAATTGCCATTATTGGTAATAGCGGGGAGTTAACCACCGGTCCCCATTTACACTTTGAACTTTGGTATAACGGAACTCCCGTTGATCCCGAAAAATATATCGTTTTTTAAGTTTCGAAAGGTTTTTATTGGGAATGAAAAAGCGCTTGGCTATTCTGGGTTCTACCGGTTCTATAGGGACTCAGGCATTGGATGTTGTTCGTTCCTATCCCGATCGATTTGAGGTGGTTGCCCTTACTGCAAACAACAACATTGACTTGCTGGTGAAGCAGGCCATTGAATTTTTACCCAAGGTGGTGGTAATTGCCAACGCATCAAAATATCCCGCTGTAAGGGATGCCTTGTATGCCATGCCCATCGAGGTAATGTCTGGTGCAAAAGCGCTTTGTGAGGCGTCTTCCATGCCGGAGGTTGATATGGTTCTTACCGCCATGGTGGGCTTTTCGGGTCTACTTCCTACCATTGAGGCCATTAAGGCCCGAAAGCAAATTGCCTTGGCAAATAAGGAGACCCTAGTGGTTGCTGGTGAAATTATCACCTCTTTAGCCCGCCAGTATGGGGTTGATTTATTGCCGGTTGATTCTGAACATTCTGCCATTTTTCAGTGTTTGATGGGGGAGACGGGTGGAGTAGAAAAATTAATCCTTACCGCTTCGGGTGGGCCATTTCGGGCACTTTCGGTCGAGCAGCTCAAGCACGTATCTAAGTGCGATGCGTTAAAACATCCAAACTGGTGCATGGGAAATAAAATTACCATTGATTCGGCTACCTTGATGAATAAGGGCTTTGAGGTAATTGAGGCAAAGTGGCTATTTGGAGTTGAGCCATCGGATATTGTGGTTGTTGTTCACCCACAGTCTATTATTCACTCCATGGTGCAGTTTAAGGATGGTTCTATTAAGGCTCAGTTGGGTATTCCCGACATGAAGTTGCCTATTCAGCTGGCCTTTACTTATCCGGAGAGGCTTACCCTTGGGTCCGACCGGTTTGATTTTTTCAAAAGTGGAGGACTAACTTTTGAGAGACCAGATATGAATAGATTTCCTTGTCTTCAATTGGCATACCAGTCGTTAAAGCAAGGAGGTAACATGCCGTGCATACTCAATGGTGCCAACGAGGTGGCCGTGCAGGCATTTTTAGAAGAGCGAATTAGCTTTCTCGATATTCCACGAATTGTGGAGAAAACGCTGGAGCGAGTTGCCTTTTTGGCCAACCCTTCGGTGGATGATTACTGCAGCATCGATGCCGAGGCTCGTGTGGTAGCTACGGAGGTGATGCAGAATTTGGTTAGTAAACTATAGATGCTGAAAATATGAGTATGGAAATTTGGACAAAGGTCGCGCAGTTCTTTATGAGCCTCTCTCTTCTGATTATTCTTCACGAACTTGGACATTTTACGCTTGCCAAGCTTTTTAAGACTCGTGTCGAAAAATTTTACCTCTTTTTTGACCCTTGGTTTTCGCTGTTTAAGTTTAAACGTGGCGATACCGAGTATGGGATAGGCTGGCTTCCACTTGGTGGCTACGTGAAAATTTCAGGGATGATTGATGAGTCGATGGATACCGAGCAGCTGAAGTCGGACCCGGAACCTTGGGAATTTCGTGCTAAACCAACATGGCAGCGATTGCTCATTATGATTGGTGGGGTGCTGGTAAACTTCTTACTGGCTTTTGTTATCTATAGCATGGTGCTCTACACCTGGGGTGAGTCCTATATCGCCAACAAGGACGTTACGTATGGTGTTATGATCGATTCCACTGCACAAAAGTTGGGCCTGCAAAATGGCGATAAGATTTTGAACGTGGGTGGCGTTGAAGTTGAAAACTTTCAACACGTTGTTGCCGATATCGTTTTGGATCAAGCCGACTATATGGAAGTTAGCAGAAATGGAGAGAAGGTAAAACTTCCTATTTCTGTGGCCATGCGAGCAGACATAATTAGTAAGCAACCCATTATTGCGCCACGAATACCTATTGTGCTTGATGAAATTGGGAAAAAGTCTCCTGCTGCTAAAGCCGGGTTAAAAAGTGGAGATAAAGTGGTAGGTGTTGATTCGTTGAAAATTAAATATATAGACGAGCTTAGAGACTACATTCAGAGTCATAGAGGATTGCCGATAGTAGTGAAAGTTGACCGTGCTGGACAGCTGTTGGACATTCCCATTACCGTTGGCCAGGATGCTCTAATTGGTATATCGTTCGATACAAACTTGGAGAATTTCTTTAATATAAGCGTAAAGAAATACGGCTTTTGGGCTTCCATACCAGCAGGGGTTAATAAGAGTTACGATGTTATAGCCAGCTATTTAAAGCAGCTAAAGTTACTCCTTAGCCCTAATACCGGTGCTTACAAATCGCTTGGAGGCTTTATTACCATTGGCAAAATATTTTCCGGAACTTGGGACTGGTTGACTTTTTGGAGTATGACTGGATTACTGAGTATTGTGTTGGCCATTATGAATATCCTACCCATTCCCGCACTGGATGGTGGTCATGTGCTGTTTCTTATTTATGAAATGGTTACCGGTAAAAAGCCAGGTGATAAATTTATGGAGTATGCTCAAATTACCGGAATGATATTGGTTTTTGCATTAGTTCTTTTCGCCAATCTCAACGATATTGTAAAGCTATTCATACACTAAAATATTTGAGGTTAAAGTAATAGTCCCGGGAATATTCCTGGGACTTCTTTTTAAGAATTAGTAGTAAAAGTGGCTGAATACTAGGAGTATATGGCTAATCTATTGCTGGGTGGTTGGCAATTCAATGCCTTCTTAGTAACTTGCCCATCATTTGAATATGAGATGAGAAATCAATTACGATATGGGCTATGTGCTATGGGCATTTTGTTGCTTATTCTGGTGAATGGGCAAGTTCAGGCTACCACTCTCATAAAGCACAAGGGTAATCAAGTTGCCGACAGGGTGATTGCAGCACTGGATAGCCTGTCGCATCTTAACCTCTTTGCTAAATCCAATAACCCATCATACCCCATAAAGCCAACATACTTAATTCCCGACCTAGCCATTGAGTATAAGCTGGCTGAGCTGGATAATGAATCGCCAGTTGGGATGGATTTCACGCCCGAAGTAAGGCGTTATATCCAACTTTTTGCGGTAGATAGGCACGAAGATTTTGCTAAGATTATTGGTCTTGCAAGGCTTTACTTTCCTATATTTGAAGAGTATCTCGATCGCTACCATCTTCCGTTGGAACTTAAATATTTGGCTATTGTGGAATCGGCCCTCAATCCATTGGCGGTTTCATCGAGCGGTGCTGTAGGTTTATGGCAGTTTAAAATTAATACTGCTAGGATGCTTGATCTCAAAGTTACTTCGTATGTAGACGATCGTATGGATGTATATAAATCTACCGATGCCGCCTGCCGTTACTTGCAATACTTATTCCGCATTTTTAAGGATTGGCATTTAGCTCTTGCCGCCTACAATGGAGGCCCGGGAGCTGTTCGGAATGCCATTTTACGTAGTGGAGGGGAAACCAATTTTTGGAAACTGTTGCCCTACCTTCCCGAACAAACTCAAAACTACATCCCTGCTTTTATAGCTGCAACCTTTGTTGCTAAAAACTTTTCTGACTTTAATTTTGAACCAGTTGAGCCAATGTATACCTATGCTGGCGTGGATACCGTTCAGGTGTATGGTGGTTTTTATCTCGATGGGGTAAAAAAAGTTACCCGTGTAGATATGGAATTGTTGCGGTTTTTGAATCCTTCCTACAGGACTGGCTACGTACCGGATAATGGAGGGTTCTATACCCTTGTTCTTCCTCATGCAGCCATGAAGAGTTTTTTGTTGAGCAGCAAAGATGTGTATGATTTTAAACCTGCTATGAACAGCGTTATCAACTTAAATGGTAAGACAGGGGAGACCAATGGGAAACAGCTATTTACCTATGTGGTTCGAAGTGGCGATTACTATCACAAGCTGGCTCTTGCATTTGGTTGTACCGTGGATGATATTCTGGGTTGGAATCCTGATGCTACTGATGATTTGGCAATTGGTGAGAGGCTAAAAATTTGGGCTGACTCCACCGTTGTTAGTAAATTTAATACCGGTAATGCGGTTAAATAGAAAAAATTAAAATCAGACAAACGTATGAAACGAGTTACTTGGTTGTTGGCTATAGCAGCTCTTCTTTTAGCAGGTGGATGCAAAGAAGGTAAAAAGGGAAACAACTTGCTACCCAATCCGCTTGGAAAGGCGGGAGAGGTTATGGTGGTTCTCGATGTTAAGGGAGGCGATGTGGATACTCTTTGGAATACCCTTAAGTCGACACTTTCCGAAGAATTTCCATATCTTCCTCAACCTCAGCCAAAATTTGATATTATAAAGCTCCCTCCTCAAAATTTTAACTCTGTAAGGGCCTATAGAAATATCATATTCATTAATATAGATGCCAAAACTTACCCGGAAAGTAAAATTTTATTGAGATATGATGTATGGGCATCACCTCAATTGGTGATGACGTTGGTGGGTCCAACACCGTTGGTTTTGGCCAATTACATTAAGAAAGAAAAAGATCGGTTTGTGGGTATTTTGGAGCAAGCCGAACGCGATAGGCAGATGAAGTTGGATGCGCGCTATCCCGATCAGAGACTTGAATTGTTGGTTCAACAGAAGTTCAACATTTCTCTTACTATTCCCAATGGCTATAAGTTAAATCGGAAGACAGATGATTTTGTTTGGATGTCGAGAGAAACTCCATTTACCAGTCAGGGAATTTTTGTTTATTCCTATCCCTATACTAGCGATAGCACATTTACTGCAAAATATTTGATTGGCAAACGTGATTTTTTCACCAAAAAATATGTTCCAGGTCCAAGCAATGGATCTTATATGATTACTGGACATTTTTATGAGCCGCAAATGACTCCACTAATGTTTAAGGGACGTTATTTTGCCATGTTGAGAGGTTTATGGGAAGTTCAGAACGATTTTATGGGTGGGCCGTTTGTTAGCCTTACTTCACTCGACCAAAAGCGCAATAGAGTTATTACAGTAGGGGGCTATGTATATGCGCCAAAGGATGAGAAGCGAAACATGATTCGCCAATTGGAGGCAATCCTCTTTTCGTTAACCGACAGTAGTGCTGCTAAAAAATAAAAAAAGGCCGGATTAAAGTCCGGCCTTTCTTATGAAAGCTTAGTTTACTTAATCATCGTCTTCGTCGGCTGCATTTGTAGTTGATGTGGCTTTGGTTGCACTTCGAATTATTCCCCTCTTGGAATTTTTCACAAAGTTTACAATGTAATCTCTGTCTGGATTTGATGGCATGTTTGCCTCAATCCACTGAATCCCTTGCGAAATATTCATTCCCTTTTGGTAGATGGAGCGGAATATCTCGTGTATCTCATTCACCTTATCGGGGTTAAATCCTCTTCGGCGCAATCCTATAACATTTAAACCAACATAGGCCAAAGGATCTTTGCCTGCCTTAACGTAGGGGGGAACATCTTTTCGAACTAATCCTCCTCCCGAAATCATAACATACGAACCAATGCGAACAAACTGATGCACCAAAACATGTGCACTGAGAATGGCAAAATCGTCAATTTCAACCTCTCCTGCAAGCTGTGTTCCATTGCCAAGAATAACATTATTTCCAATTATGCAGTCGTGTGCCACATGAACGTAAGCCATGAGCAAGCAGCTATTGCCTACGATGGTTTTTACTCTTGCAGCGGTTCCTCTGTTTACGGTAACACATTCGCGAATAGTGGTGTTATCACCAATCTCAACAAACGACTCCTCACCCTTATACTTAAGATCTTGAGGAATAGCTCCAATTACAGCTCCAGGAAAAATTTTGCAGTTCTTGCCTATCTTAACGTTGTCGAGAATGGTTACACTTGGACCTATCCAAGTTCCTTCTCCTATCTCAACCTTTCCACTGATATAGGCGAAAGGCTCTACTACAACATTTTCTCCTAGCTTTGCTTCCGGATCGATATATGCCAGCGGTTGATTCATAGCATTGAGGTTCTTTAATTTTTAATTTTGGTAATTTGTGCAGTGAGTTCTCCCTCCATTACGAGTGTGTCACCAACGTATGCTTGCCCAAACATGCTGGCAATGCCGCGACGAATGGGTTCAATAAATTCCAACTTAAATATCAGGGTGTCGCCGGGTACAACCTTTCGTTTAAATTTCACCTTGTCAATTTTGAGGAAATAGGTTAGATAGTTTTCAGGATCAGGAACAGAGTTGAGAACTAAAATACCTCCAACTTGGGCCATCGATTCTATTTGTAAAACTCCCGGCATAACTGGCTCGTCAGGAAAGTGACCAACGAAAAATCCTTCGTTCATTGTCACGTTTTTTACACCAACAACCGACCGATCATCCATGGAAATAATTTTGTCGACAAGGAGGAATGGGGGACGATGGGGTAGTATTTTTTGAATCTGCATAATGTTAAGCAGTGGTTGTTGGTTGAGGTCGTATTCAGGAACCGAACCTTTAAGAGCCTCTCTACGAGCCTTCTTTTTCAGAACCTTAGCAAACTCTGTATTTGCATGATGTCCTGGACGAATGGCCACAATTTTACCTTTAATGGGTTGGCCAGTAAGGGCAAGGTCTCCAACCATATCGAGCAATTTGTGTCGAGCGGGTTCGTTCTGAAACCGAAGATCAAGATTGTTTAAAAAGCCTTCTGGTTTAACATGTATCCTTGGCTTGTTGAAGAGATCTGCAATTCGGTCGAGTTCAACCTGTGGAACCTCTTTCTCCATAATTACGATGGCATTTTCTAGGTCGCCACCCTTAATGAGGTTGTTCTTGAGTAAAAATTCCAACTCGTGAAAGAAAACGAATGTTCGGCAAGGGCCAATTTCTTCATTGAATTCACTGATGCTTCGCATGCGGGCGTACTGATTACCAAGAACTTTAGAGTTGTAATCAATCAGGACATCCACTTTGAGTTCATCGTCGGGATAGGCAACAATTTCGATATTTCCTTTAGGGTCGGTGAAAACTATCTTTTCCTTAATGACAAAATAGTTTCTGTCGGCATTTTGCTCCACTGTGCCAACCGTTTGAATGGCTTCCACAAAATATTTCGAGCTTCCATCCATGATTGGCGTTTCTGGCGCATTTACCTTGATAATAGCATTGTCAATGCTATTTCCTACAAGTGCTGCCATAACGTGTTCGATGGTGCTTACTCTAACCCCATTTTTTTCGATTGTTGTTCCCCTTGATGTGTCTACAACATAGTCGGCTAGAGCCTCTAAAACAGGCTCGCCCTCTAGGTCGGTTCTTAAAAACTTTATTCCGTAGTTCTCTTCGGCTGGGCAAATGGTGAGCTCAACCTGAAGCCCGGTATGTAGGCCTTTTCCTGTTAAGGTTACCGGCTCCTTGATGGTCTTTTGTTTATCTGCCATTACGCGGACGTTAAATTACTTTTAAATTGTGCGCAAGATATAAAAAAAACAAAAACCCGCCATTAAGTCAATTGCTCATGGCGGGTTGTGTATGATTCATGAATGACTACTTTCCCATTGCATTCACCTTCTTTTCCAATTCAATAACCTGAAGACGTAGGCTTGGTAAATTTTTAAATACAGCATAGCTGCGCTGATACTTGCTAAAGTTAAAGGCTGGTGCTCCTTGAACAATTTCACCTTCATTCTTTAGGCTGGTGGTGATGCCCGACTGAGCCGCAATTTTAACCCTATCGGGGATGTTAAGGTGACCAATAAATCCAACTTGACCTCCGATCATGCAGTTTTTACCTATTTTGGTTGACCCTGCAACTCCGGTTTGGGCAGCAATAACCGTATTTTCTCCAATTTCAACGTTATGGGCTACTTGAATAAGATTGTCGAGTTTTGCTCCATGGCGTATTATGGTGGAGCCCATTACCGCTCTATCGATGGTCGTGTTTGCGCCAATTTCAACATTGTCTTCAAGGATTACGTTTCCCAGCTGGGGAATTTTTTTGTAGTTACCATCTTCGGCAGGTGCAAAGCCAAAACCATCGCTACCAATAACAGAACCCGCATGAATGGTTACGTTTTTTCCCAATACACAATCTTGATAAATTTTTACACCAGCGAATAATATACTATTATCACCAACGGTAACATTATCGCCAATGTATACCTGTGGGTATAGCTTAACGTTATTGCCAATTTTAACATTTTCGCCAATGTATACAAAGGCTCCAATATATGGGTTTTCTCCTATTTGGGCTGAAGGCTCTATCTCTACTTGTTTGCTAACGCCTTTTTTATCGGCTCTAGATTTGGCAACCATCTCCAGTAGTAATGCAAAAGATTGATAGGCATCAGCAACGCGAATAAGGGTGGCACTTATGGGTTGTGTTGCAACAAAGTCTTTGTTTACCAACACTACTGACGACTGAGTTGTGTAGATGTATTTCTCATATTTTGGGTTTGCCAAAAAGGAGAGACATCCATCTACACCTTCTTCAATCTTGGCAATATTGTTTACCTTAACCTCCTGGTTTCCTTCTACTACTCCTTGTAGAAATTGTGCTATTGCTGATGCGGTAAATTCCATAGTCGGTTTTATTTCAATTTTGGGCAAACCTACATATTTTTTTTTGTTGGTTGCATATTTTGTGGTTCGAAAAACAGGGAAACGATATTTCAATTAACAAAAAATAGAAGCTATTGTATCGATGAAATTTCTTTTGGACAGCAGAAAAAGTATTTTTTTACCGTTTTTGCTAGTGCTGAATGGTTGAGCATCTCCGAAGCCTCATAAATATCCTCTAGTTTGTTGTTCTTAAAAAGGATTTTAATTGAACCCTCTTCTGGATTGTAGAAGCTGTTGGTGACCTCTCCTGCGAAGCAGAGAAACTTTGCATGCTCACTAGTATGCTTCATGTGAATTATGCACTTTTCAATGGCCTTCTGGACACGTAATTCAGGGAATGGGCTGCTAGAAAGTTCAACATGAAGGAGGTTCCTATTATTGAGGCGGCTGCATAGGTCAGCGAGGGTTGGGTCTGAATGGTTAGCCCACTGTTTTATGGCGAATGAGATGTCGGAATCATCGAGCTGAGCATAGGTCGAAAGCCAGTCGATAGTTGGCATTTTCTCATACTTTCCTTCAAGAAAAAATTGTAGTGAAGGAGATGCAGCAATTTGCTGTCCTGAAATAGCAAGTTGCCTTGCTCGTTTCAGAATGGCAATCATCATTTGTTCTGCACCAACAACCGTTTTGTGTAAGTATACCTGCCAGTACATTAGGCGACGAGCAATTAAAAATTTCTCAATGGAATATATTCCTTTTGCTTCCACAACTAGGCTATCATCCGAAACGTATAGCATTTTAATTATGCGCTCTAGTCCAATGGTGCCTTCGGCTACCCCTGAAAAGAAGGAGTCTCTTCCTAGATAATCGAGCCGGTCAACATCGAGTTGGCTTGATACAAGTTGGTGAAGGAATTTTTTGTGATAACGATCGTCGAAAATGGCAATGGCTAACGTAAGTTGACCACCCATTTCGCTGTTCATCTGTTCCATAAAGGTTCGTGAAATTTCTTCATGGCTGATATTGTGTACTATGCTGTGCTCCAATGCATGGGAATAGGGCCCGTGTCCTAGGTCGTGCATCATAATAGCAGCAATGGCACCCTCTTCTTCTTCAGCGGTTATCTCCACACCTTTTTCTTTCAAAACTTGCAGAGCCTCCATCATGAGGTGCATTGCACCCAGGGTATGTTGGAATCGATTGTGAACGGCTCCTGGATATACGAGGTAACTTAATCCTAGCTGCTTTATGTTTCGAAGCCTTTGCAGCCAAGGGTGTTCCATAAGATCAAAAGCAAGTTGATTTGGAATGGTTATGAACCCATGCACCGGATCGTTTACAATCTTTTGTTTAAAGAGGTAAGATTTTTGCATTGGATGGTCTAAACTATTTGTTTAACATTCTGCTTTGCAGTATTTTTAAGCAGGCATTAAAGATACTTCATCTGCTACATATTTTCTGTTATTTCTATAAATATTTGGGAATTTAGCTGAAAATGATTACTTTTGCACCGTTAAGTCGAGAGTGGACGGAGATGGGGACCAAAGTCCCCTCTTTTATTATGATGAAATTGCCATGTTAAGATCTGAAGAGGTAAAGGAAATAGTAAAGAAAGAGGTGCTTGCCAATGGCTTGTTCCTTGTTGATTTTACTATGGACAATCAAGGCAGAATTAATGTGGATGTAGATTCTGAGCAAGGGGTTACCATTAAGGAGTGTGTGGACTTAAACCGAACATTGGAGGCAGCTCTTGATCGGGAAAAGGAGGATTTTGAACTTACAGTAGCTTCCCCTGGACTAGGCCAACCACTTAAGGTTGTTGAGCAGTATCTTAAGAACATCGGACGGAAATTGGAGATTGTTACTCTTACGGGAGATAAAATGGCAGGAATTTTACTTGACGTAATTTCCAATAGTGGTATTACCCTTGAGGTGAGCGAAAGACGAAAACTCGAAGGCGCAAAAAAGAAGAAGACCCTTGTGGTTGAACAAAGAACGTTAACATTTGAAGAAATAAAGACAGCGAAGGTTGTTATTTCCTTTAAGTAAAATCGGCAAATTTTAGGTGAAGCGATGGAAAACTTGAACCTGATTGATACTTTTTCCGAGTTTAAGGAACTCAAAAACATTGACAGACCAACAATGATGAGTGTGCTCGAGGATGTATTTCGCAGCATGCTTATTAAAATGTATGGGTCTGATGAGAATTTCGATATTGTAGTCAATATCGATAAGGGCGACTTTGAAATCTGGAGAAACAGAATGGTTGTGGAGGATGGTAAGGTGGAAGATCCAAACAAGGAGATTTCTCTTACGGATGCTGCAAAGATAGGTGAGGATTATGAGGTGGGTGAAGAGGTTACCGACCCTGTGAAGTTGAGCGATTTTGGCCGACGGGCAATTCTTGCCATTCGACAGAATCTCACCTCTCGTATTTTGGACCTTGAAAAGAGCAATCTCTACAATAAGTATAAGGATAAAATTGGTGAAATTCTTACTGGAGAGATTTATCAAGTTTGGAAAAAGGAGATACTGGTACTCGATGACGAGGGTAATGAGTTAGTGTTGCCCAAAACGGAGCAGATTACAGGTGATTTTTTCCGCAAGGGCGACAGCATTCGTGCGGTGGTTATTCGTGTGGAGATGAAAAATAATAGCCCAATAATTGTGCTATCTAGAACATCGCCTGTTTTTCTTGAAAGACTTTTTGAACTTGAGGTTCCTGAAATTTTTGATGGTCTCATCACCGTTAAGCGAATTGTTCGTATACCGGGTGAGCGGGCAAAGGTTGCCGTGGAGTCGTATGATGAGCGTATCGATCCTGTTGGTGCCTGTGTTGGTATGAAGGGCTCTCGAATACATGGAATTGTTAGGGAGTTGCACAACGAAAATATTGATGTGATTAATTTCACTAACAACACCCAACTCTTTATTACCCGTGCATTGAGCCCAGCAAAAATTATTGAGATAAAGATAGATGAGCGCTATAAGAAAGCGGAGGTTTATTTAAAACCATCTGAGGTCTCTTTGGCAATTGGTAAAGGAGGATATAATATTCGTTTAGCAAGCCAACTTACTGGTTACGAGATTGACGTTTATCGTGAAACCGATGAGGTGGACGAAGAAGACGTTAACCTTGATGAGTTTAGTGACGAAATTGAAAGTTGGGTTTTGGATGCTCTTAAGGGCATTGGTTGCGACACCGCTAGAAGCGTTTTGGAAATTCCTGTATCTGAGTTGATTCGAAGAACAGACTTGGAGGAGGAAACCATTAAGGATGTTGTCAAAATTTTTAGAGCAGAATTCGAGTAGCATTATATTTGCATTGACAAATGTGGTAACAGCCTGGTTTACCATAACAGTTAAGGACTGATTTATGACACAATTCGAGAAAGCGACAAGGCTTAGTAAGCTGGCAATAGAGTTTAACGTTGGAGTTACTACTCTGGTGGACTATCTGAAGAAGAAGGGCCACGAGGTAGATTCTAACCCTAACTCTAAGGTTGCACCCGAACTTTGCGAACTTATTGCCAAGGAATATGGCAAGGAGGCAAACCTTCGGGACGCATCCAAAAAGTTGAGCTTAAAGAACCTTAGGGAGAAGAGGGCTACCATCTCCATTTCAGATATGGACGACGAAGATGTCGAGAAAGATGATGCTGATTCTGCCGATGGTAAGAGCGATGAAGTAATAATTAAGGTTACTTCCGAGGTTCCTCAAGAGAAGATGGAAAAAAAGGAAGAACCAATTCCTGTGGTTGAGAATCAGCCAATAACAGATGTGGATATCAAGGTTGTCGGTAAAATAGACCTTGAAGAAATTAGCCACAAGAGAAAAAAGCATGAGGATGCTCCTGTTCACGAGGAAGAAGTTAAGGCTGAAGCTGTAATTGAAGAAAAAGTTGAGGTGAAGCCAGTGGAGGAAACATCTAAGCCAGAATCAGAGGCACCACAGGAAATAAAAAAAGAGGCAGAAACTCCAGAAATTGCCGTTAAGGTTGTTGGAAAGATTGATCTTCATCAGGCAAAAAAGAAGATTGAGTTAACGGGGAAAAGTAAGGAGCATACTTCTAAACCGCATCAAAACGCGGAATCGACTGAAAAACCACAACACCAAAAGCCACACGCAAACCAGGAAGATAAGCAACGTCATAAGCAACATGACGGTAATCAGCCAAAGGTTGAAAAAGTACCTCTAACGCTGAAGCAGAAGTCTGTTGAGCAAGCACCTGAGGTTAAGGCACCGGTTGTTGTTGAAGAGATAGTACCTAAAGTTGCAACGGAGGCAGTGCTTTATCGCTCTTCCGTTGAAAAACTTTCAGGACCAACAGTGGTGGGCAAAATTGATTTGGATGCAATTCAGCCTAAGAGAAAACCTATAGCATCCTCTTCCGACTTTGACAAAAAGAAGAAAAAGCGCAAACGCATTAAGAAAGATCAGGTTAAACCTGGTGGCGAGGCTGGTGCTGCTGGTGCTCAGACCACTGCAGGTGGTGATCAGAAACAAAGACCACCTCAACCTGCTGGCGGTGGATTGCGTTTTGTAAAAAAGGATAATAGAGATAGAACGGGAACGGGGCAACCTGCTGGCGATAAGAGCAAGGGCAGGCAAAAGCGTCCGCCGTTACTCCGTCAGGAAGTTAGTGAGGTTGACGTTCAAAAGCAGATTAAAGATACCCTTGCTCGACTTACTAGTAAAGGTAAATCGAAAGGTTCAAAATACCGTAGGGAAAAAAGAGACATGCAGAGCCAGCGTCATTTGGCTGAGCAGGAGCAGGCTGAACTTGAAAAAAATATAATTAAGGTTACCGAGTTCGTTTCAGTTAACGAGTTGGCTTCCATGATGAACGTGCCGGTTACGGATGTTATCGAAACCTGTATGAATATGGGTTTGATGGTTTCCATTAATCAGCGATTGGATGCTGAAACCCTCGCGCTTGTGGCCGATGAGTTTAACTATAAGGTAGAGTTTGTTTCTATCGATATTCAAGAAGCGATTAAGTCGGTGGAGGATAACGCTGAGGATTTAATCCCTCGTTCTCCTATTGTTACCGTTATGGGACACGTCGACCATGGTAAAACTTCACTTCTTGACCATATTCGACATGCTAATGTTATTGCCGGAGAAGCAGGGGGTATTACCCAGCATATAGGTGCATACAGCGTTACGTTAGAAGATGGTCGTCAGATTACTTTCCTCGATACACCTGGTCACGAAGCATTTACGGCTATGCGTGCTCGAGGTGCTAAGCTAACCGATGTTGCCATTATCGTAATTGCTGCTGACGATAGCGTTATGCCTCAAACGGTGGAGGCTATTAACCATGCCAGCGCTGCAGGTGTGCCAATTGTGTTTGCTATAAACAAAATTGATAAAACTGGTGCCAATCCGGAGAAGATCAAGGAGGAGTTGGCCAATATGAACTACCTTGTTGAGGATTGGGGTGGTAAATACCAGTGTCAAGAAATTTCTGCAAAGAAGGGTACCAACTTAGATAAGCTATTAGAAAAGGTACTTCTAGAGGCTGAAATGCTTGAACTTAAAGCTAATCCTAACAAAAATGCCATTGGGGCTGTTATTGAGTCTTCACTTGATAAGGGTCGTGGATATATTAGTACCATCCTTGTTGATTCGGGAACTCTGCACGTTGGAGATATTGTATTGGCCGGAACTTATATGGGCCGTGTGAAGGCGATGTACAATGAGCGAAATAAGAAAATTGAAGAGGCTGGACCAGCATCTCCCGTATTAATTCTTGGATTAAATGGTGCACCACAGGCAGGTGACCAGTTTAACGTAATGGAGACTGAGAAGGAGGCTAAGGAAATTGCCACCAAGAGGGAACAACTTCTCCGTTTGCAAGGACTTCGGTCTCAAAAGCATATTACTCTTGACGAAATTGGTCGTCGTATTGCAATTGGTAATTTCCAGGAGTTGAATATTATTATTAAAGGTGACGTGGATGGCTCTGTTGAGGCACTTACCGATTCATTGGTAAAATTGTCGAACGAAGAAATCCAAGTGAATGCAATACATAAGGGCGTTGGTCAGATTTCGGAGTCGGATATTCTACTCGCAGCGGCATCTAATGCCATTGTTATTGGATTCCAAGTTAGACCGTCTGCAGGTGCTCGAAGGCTAGCAGAGAAAGAGGGGATTGATATTCGTCTATACTCAATTATCTATGACGCTATTAATGAATTAAAGGACGCCATGGAGGGAATGCTTTCACCTGACTTTAAGGAAAAGATTATTGCTTCTCTTGAGATTATTGAGACTTTTGACATTACAAAGGTTGGAACCATTGCTGGATGTATTGTTAGGGAAGGGAAAATCATGCGAAATACCAAGGTTAGAGTAATACGTGATGGTATCGTGGTTTATACCGGTGAGCTGGGATCTCTTAAACGATTCAAGGATGACGCGAAGGAGGTTGCCAATGGCTTTGAATGTGGATTGAATATTCAAAACTTTAACGACATTAAAGTTGGTGATGTAGTTGAGGGTTATGAAATGGTTGAGGTAAAAAAGAAACTTTAACCATTCTAAGTTATATAAATTTTGACCGGGTTATTACCCGGTCTTTTTTTTGCTATAGTTTATTGATGCGGAGCCTACCGTTTTCTTAAATTTTGTATCTTCCAACATTAATCAATTTACCATGAAACGTGTTAGTATTTTTATTTTGCTGTTAGGTATAAGTTTTAGTTTACTTGCACAGACCGTAGATACCCTCGGTAAAAAAAGGGCTTACGGCACACTTCATTCGGAAGATTTAAAGCAGTACGTTGAAACACTGACCTCTCGTGAATTTTTTGGTCGTGAGGTTGGTTCCAATGGCGCAAATAAAGCAGCGGCGTTTATTTCAACTTTTTATGGTCAAAACGGACTGGAAGACTCTGTAAATGAAAATTCAAAATATCTGCAGCCATTTCGAATTTGGCGGGAGGTAGCTGGTGAAGCGAGCATTATCGTTGGTAAAAGCACTTTTTCTAGTCCAACGGATATTATTCTTCGACATGGAGAGTTGTCGTCAGCTGAAACATTAAAGGTGGTATTTGTTGGCTTTGGAGATAGCAACAATTTCGATAGCCTTGATATAAAAGGGAAAGCAGTTTTGCTGCTAACCAAAGAGTCGCTCTCTTCGTACGGCTATGCTACATACGATAAGCTTAAGGCAAACCATTGTGCCGTAGTTTTTGTAATTAATCCATATCATCCTGAACGATTTGATCAGCTTATAAAGAGTAGCAAGGAGGATCAAGCAGGAAGACGTTACCAACTTGAGAATGAAAAAAACGAGGCTGAAACTTCCGCCTCTAAGGTTACGGAGATATACCTGTCAAGCGATGCGGCAAAGGCTATTAGTGGTGTAGATGTTGCTGAATTATTACAACTTGCCGAGAAGAGCAAGGGTGGTGACCGATCTGCTATTAGGACGTTAGCGATGCAAGATGTTTTGGTAACCGCATCGAAAGTGAAGGAGCGGGCAATTGGCTATAATGTTGTAGGTGTAATTTCTGGTACAGATAAGGCCAAAGAGGTAGTTGCCATAACTGCTCATTATGACCACCTTGGCGGTCACGATGGTGTATATTATCCTGGGGCTGATGATAATGCAAGTGGTGTTGCCTCATTACTGGAAATTGCACAGGCCTTTCGTGCTGCGGAGCAAGCCGGTTATAGACCACGGAGGACCATTGCCTTTATTGCGTTTTCAGGTGAGGAGTCAGGCCTTCTGGGATCAAAGTATCTAGTGGCTCACAATCCTCTGTCTGGAAAGCAATTTGTGGCCAATATTAATCTTGACATGGTTGGTCGGCAAGATCCTAAAATGGATAACACAAAATACCTTTATGCCACTACCGATAGAGGTGATAGCTTTCTATACAGCTTAGCCGATAGCTTGTCTAAGGCCGATAGCAGTGTTGATCTTTCTTTGTCGAAGGGGAATTATATGTTCTTCTTTGGTTCCGATCAATACAGTTTCTACACGGCTGGCATTCCAAGCCTTTTGTTCTTTAGAGGATTGCATGCCGATTATCATCAACCGTCAGATACTGCTGACAAGCTGAACTACAACACTATGGTTCGGATTGCACGGCTAGCTTTTGATATGGTTTGGAACCTATCGGATCGCACTGATCTTTCTAAAAATATGGTAACGAGGTAGGGTAGACAAAATCAAATGCTATATTTGCTCTATAAAAACTGGATTCATTGACCCTACCCGAAGGAATTTATTCACCTGAAGAACTCAAGTGGTTCAAAAATCTTTTTGATACCTACTATGAGAGTTTGAGGAGTTTTGCCTATTTTAAAGTTGGCGATGCTGCATTAGCTGAGGATATTGTGCAAGAAACCTATATTAAGGTGTGGGCTATGCGTGATGACATTAGGAATGAAACAGTTAAGGCTCTTCTCTATAAAATCACGGGCAACTTTTCGCTAAATCACCTGAAGCACAGGAAGGTGGTTTACAATTTCGAAAACAACTACGATCCAGAAGTCCAGTCTGAGTCTGCTGATTCCAATATAATTACTGCTGAGTTCAACAAAGAACTCCAGGCGATAATTGCGTCCATTCCTGAAAAGGCGAGAGTGGTATTTCTCCTTAATCGAATTGATGGTTTAACCTATGAAGAAATAGCCGATAGGCTCGATCTTAGCGTTAAGGCAATTGAAAAAAGAATGTCCGAGGCATTAAAAATTGTAAGGATAAAAATAAGTTATAAGCTATGAATACAGGCAACGATAAAAACAACCTTACGTCTAAATTTGAAGGCGATGAGGCTCTGAATAGAGCTTTGAGGGAGATGTCGACCTGGAAAACTCCTGTCATAAAAAGTAAGGAGGATGCATGGCAACATCTGTTGTTGAAAATAGAGGAGCAGGATGACCTTCAGGATGACAGACCGGTGGCTCCTGTGATTTCATGGGGCCGGCGAGTGGCACGCTACGGTATGGCTGCTGCCGCTTTGGTATCCATCATCCTAGTATCGATATTTTTCCTGTATCTAACAGGGAGCAAACAAATTGTTGCGCACAAGGGAATGGTAGCCACCGCCACATTACCAGATGGCTCTGATGTGGAACTTAATGCCGATTCCAAAATAACTTATAGTAAGTTTGGTTGGGAAAAGCATCGTATAGTTTCACTCCAAGGCGAAGCGCTATTTCATGTTACTAAGGGAGATCAGTTTGAAGTGCATACAACCTTAGGTTTTGTTAGGGTTCTTGGTACTAAGTTTAATGTCTCTACGAGGAATGGACGGTTGCAGGTAGATTGTCTCCAAGGTCGGGTATCTGTATTTTTGAAGGATGGTGATAACCAGGTGCTGAATGGGGGAGAAATATTGAAGAGTGATGGCCACAGTATCGATAAAACGTCATTTAATCCAACTACCGATGTAACATGGGTTAATGGTGAATTCTACTACGAAGCAGCTCCATTGACGGAGGTGTTTTCGGAAATGGAACGACAGTTTATTATACAAATTAACTCTACTAACATTTCGGGAAGAACATATACCGGCTTTTTTAAAAAGGGAAATTTAAAGGATGCCTTAGATATGGTGTGTATTCCCATGGGGCTTAGGTATTCCATTGCAGGAAGCATTGTAACTATTAGGTAGGGTAATTTGTTTTCTTCTTGTATTTTCATTGATAAGTTTTACGACGGTGAGGAAACAAGTTTTATTACTGCTATTTTTTATTAGTGTTGCAAGAATGGGGCAGACGCAAACCATTACTGCATCGTTCAATAATTCGCCATTAAATGTTGTTCTTGAGCAAATTGCTAGCCGTTGTAAAGTAAAGCTGGCTTACGATAACGACTTGGTAAGCCAATATAGCGTAACCGTTACCTTTTCAAATACAGCTCCGCAGGAGGCAATTCAGAAATCTCTAGTTTCTATTCCTCTCAGTTTTGTGGAGATTAACGGTGTGTTTGTGTTAAAGCCTGATTTTGCTAAGCAGCAGGAGTTGCTTGCTTTTGCCATTAAAGCGCCACCTGCTCCTCCAAGATTCAGGGTTCTTGGGTTGGTAAAAGAAAAACTCTCGGGGGAGTCGCTTCCCTTTGCTAATGTTGTTTTGGTGGGAACTTCGAATGGCGTTGCGGCAAATAGTGATGGATATTTCAGCATTATAACCCAGCAAGCCGATTCGCTACTACTTTCGGTGAGTTATATTGGATATCTACCAAAACAGGTTAAAATATCTCCATCGACACAAAAAAATGTTCTTGTTGTGGAGCTTGAACAACAAACAGCTATTGTTTCGGAGGTAGTGGTGGCAGCACCCCGTTCAGAGGTGGTTCAAACGGAGATGGAACCATCACGCATACGGCTCAACTCCAATAAACTTGGAGATCTTCCTTCGTTAACCGAGTTGGATATTGCTGCGCCCTTGCAATTGCTACCTGGCATCGACGGCACAACAGAGACATCTGCGGGGTTGAATATTCGAAAATCAACCTCTGATAAGAATCTTATTCTCTACGATGGATTTACCATTTATCAGATCGACCATTTTTTTGGTGCATTTAGTAGCCTAAATGCAAAAGCCATTAAGGATATACAGGTGTTTAAGGGAGGATTTGATGCAACTTATGGAGGGCGAGCATCATCGGTAATTGAAATAACAGGAAAGAGCGGCAGCATGGATAAGGCTTCCGCTGATGTGGGTGTTGATTTGTTGGCGGCTGATGCGACAGTTGAATCACCATTGGGTTCAAAAGCCTCCTTTATTTTTTCGGCTCGCCGATCATATACCGATGTTTATCGTAGCTCTTTATACGAAGATTTACTTGCTAAAATGCGCGGCGATTTGGTAGGTGATGCCAAGCTACCATCCTTTGCTAAGGAGGGAAGCAATGAGCCAACCTATTATTTCTATGATTTAAATAGTAAGATTACGCTTAAGCCTACGGATAAGGATGTAATATCGTTGAGCGGTTACAAAGGGCATGATAATTTAACATATAATGCATCGACAACGAATAGCAGAACTGACGAGGCTTCTAATTGGGGAAGTGGAGGAATGAGCCTTCGTTGGGCTCGTCAGTGGTCTAAATCATTTTATCAGACTATCGTGTTGGGCGGTTCTAACTACAATCTTTTTTATAACCATACCGATAGCATTTTTCATCTACGGTTGGTTAGCATCGACACCGCACAAAAGGTAACGCTTATTGAGAGTAAGGTTAAAGATGGATCAGTAAAATTACAGAACAGCATTAAGGTTGGAGTGCGAAATACCCTCGATTTTGGGCTGGAAATTAATGGTATAAGTACCAATTTTACTGAAGGTTATATACATCGTTATAATGGCGAAAGTTATATCGATACGTTGAGGAAAGTTGTGGGAGACTCTCGTTTGAGCACACTTTACTTGCAAAATACCTACTCTTTTGGATGTATAAAAGAGCTGAAATTTGGTTTCCGATCGAGTCGTTACAATTTGAGTGGCAAGAACTATTTTGAGCCTCGTTTCCAAATTGCTATTCAGGTGCATCCCCGGTTACTTTTAAAAGCTTCGGCTGGTAGATACAATCAGTTTATTAATAGAATTGTTTTAATCTCTGGAACCGATTTTAGAACAGTTTGGGCTGTTTCGGATGGTGAAAAGTTTCCGGTAGTGCAATCGAACCACCTGATTGCAGGCTTTACCTGGAAGCCTTTTGTGCGGACCACGGTGGATTTAGAGGCCTATACAAAATATACAGATGGCATTGTAATTGTTCAGAATATTTATTCACGCTCGGCCACAAATGTTATTACTCAGCAAAAACGATACTATAGTGTAAATACCTTTGTGCAAGGTCTCGATATTTTAGTTAAGCATAGTTTTGGAAATTATCAGCTTTGGTTGGCATACACCTTGAGTAAGTCAACAAACCAAACTGAAAAAGTTAATGGGGGTGAACGGTATCCTTCATGGGATGATCAGCTGCATGAAATTAAGGTATACGGGATGGCACAGATTAAACGCTGGAGTATTACTGCTGCATACATTTATGGTTCTGGTAAGCCTTGGGACGATCCTACTTATACTACCTCATTCCAACTATCTTCTAGCTATTCAAAGAATTCGCAACAACTTCCTTCCTATAACCGGGCCGATGTTGGCTTAGCTTATAGCTATAAAATTGGCAAGGTTAATAGTCGAGTTGGAGTAAATGTTTTTAACATCTTTAACACGACCAATATTTTGAGTAAACCATATAGTCTTAGCGATACCCCTTATCAAAACGTTCTTCAAAATAAATCACCTTTTAATTTTTATGATGAGAAAGGAATGGGAAGGTTAACTTCTCTATTTCTAAATTTCCGATTCTAGCCTAATTGCATTTTTTGGGATCTTCTGTTTAAGGTTATTTGTTAAGGCATCTCCACGCTATTTTCACTATTACGCTTTCAGCATCAATAGTTATCCTAACAAGAAAAGTAAAATACGGTAGGGTAATTATACGATGCATTGTATTACTGTTAGCAATAGAATATTAGAGCCGTGAAAACAAGAAGAAACATACTACCAATGAAATCTTTTTCAGGTAAAAATAACCTTGAAAGAGTTTCTTCTATTTTACGGCAATTCAAGATTCCGGTAACGAAAACAAAGGATGAGGCTTGGCTTTTGCTACTCGACAAGTTATTAGAAAGGTCAAGTTCACGATCAATCGAACGGCCTAAGTATGGACGATTTATTGCGATGGTTTCGGCTGCTCTGATCGGCTTTTTTTTGGTGACTTGGTTTTTTGTAAAAACCGACCAACTTAAAATCAGCACTGAATATGGCGAAATGGCAACAGTATATTTGCCTGATAGTTCTATTGTTATACTTAATTCAGGAACCACCATTTGGTATTCGCCCAAAAGTTGGAATAAACAAAGGTTAATTAAGATGGAGGGTGAAGCATTTTTCAAGGTAAAGCATGGCCAAAAATTCTCCGTAATAGCATTTAAAACTATCACCAGCGTATTAGGAACAACTTTTAATGTTTATGCTCGCGACACAGAGGTAAACGTTACGTGCCTTACTGGGAAAGTTAAGGTTATGAGCAATGTGTCGGGAACAACTACGCTGCTTTTGCCCGGAACGGGAACGAAGGTAAATAGGATTGGGAAACTTTATACCGTTAATGCGTCGATTGACAATGCGGCAAAATGGATTGATGGCAAGTTCTTTTTTCAGCAGGAGGCAATAGGAAAAGTGTTTGACGAGATAGAGCGACAGTTCAACGTGAATATAGTATACGAAGGAAGTAGACAAAGATCTTATACTGGTTTTTTCACAAATTCAAGTTTAACCGAAGCGCTGGACCTTGTTTGTATTCCCATGCAGCTGCGATTTCAACGAGTCGATTCAACTACCGTTAAAATATTTTCATCCAACTAATTGTTAATTTTTCATCCATCTAATTATGAAACACCTCAATGTTTTAATGATGGTAGCATTGGCAATCGCCTTATTTGTATCCTGCCAAAAGGATTCCAACTCCGCCGGTCCGCTAATTACCAGTTTTGTTGATGGCGATCAGGTTACTTCATACTACGATGATGCCACTGTTGAAATTGATGAAGTAACAATGACCGATGACAATTCGCAAAGCGCGAAAGTTGCTTACGCTATGGCCGATGATGTCACCTCTTCCCGATCGGTTGTTACAACCGACAATACCGATGGTAGTATAACAAAAACCGTTACGTATGTTAACTGGACCAATCCTCAGGGAATAGGCCAGCATAAAAAAAATGGTGTTATTGTTATCAACATTGCTGGGGGACCACTACAAAACATTTTTACACGAACTGCAACGTTTCAGAACTTCACGTTTGATGGCAATGCCATTGAGGGTACTCGACTAATTAATAAAACTTTTAATAATGTTTATACTGTTATTTTAACGGGAGGGAAGGTTACCTTTAGCGATGGAACCATATATACTCGTGAGTCTACTCAAATACGTTCATGGGTTAGTGGCTATGATTCGCCTTATAATATTTGGGACGATATTTGGACCATTGAAGGAACGGCTACCGGTATTAATCGGGCTGGAAATGTATACTCGCATAACATTATAAACCCGCTCATGATAAAGTTGGATTGTCGCTGGATTGTTTCCGGAACAATTGATATTGTTGTTGGTAACGAAAGCGCTACCGTTGATTATGGCGATGGTAGCTGCGACAATAATGCAACACTAACCTGCAATGGTAAATCGTATGATTTTAAATTGCGGTAGCGAAGACTTCATTGTGCATTTGAAAGGGTTGGCTTTCCCATTACTTTTTTATATGTCATATGGTGCTGATCGTAGTTCTTCAAAAAGCATAATTTTACTAAACTCACAATCGGGGAGCGATATTTGTTCGTATTTCTGGTTGCAAAGTTTTGGTTCAAATCCTGCATCTACAATCGCTTTTTGTATATGATAGGCATCCATTTTATGGGTTGGGTTAGCATGAATGGTTGCCACATCGTCAATTACCACCGAACCAAAATCGTTTGCCCCCGCGTGGAGTGATATTTGAGCGAGTTCTTTACCTACATGTTGCCACGAAGCTTGAATATTGGTGATATTAGGGAGCATGATTCTGCTTATGGCAACCATCCTGAGGTATTCCTGTGCCGAAAAATGAAAATCGACAAATTCCGTTGGTGTATTTGATGTTAGCTGACTGTGAAGAGGCCAGACAATAAAGACAAGAAAACCAAACGCTCTTATTGGTTTTTCCTCCTGTAGTTCTCTAATTTTAATGAGATGCTGGATTCTCTCTTCGGGTGTCTCAAGGTGGCCAAACATCATGGTTGCGGAGGTTGGAAGGTTGAGTTGATGAGCTTCACGCATTACATTGAGCCATGCTTCGGCATTTGGCTTTCCAGGAGAAAGTTGGGTTCTAACTCTGTCGCAAAGAATTTCGGCACCATAACCGGGAAGGCTATCGAGGCCAGATTCCACTAGCTCTTTGAGAACAGTTCTAGGGGTGAGCTTTTCTTGTTGCGCCAGAAAAGCAATCTCTGATGGCCCTAGAGCATGAAGTTTAATTTTAGGAAACAGCTCCTTTAGTTGTTGGAAAAGTTGTTTGTAAAATTCTAGCCCAAGGTTAGGATTTAGCCCACTTTGCAGGATTAGCTGTTCTCCACCATATTTTAGGAGCTCTTCAACTTTCTCGATATACTCCTCAAGGGTTGTAATAAAAGCCTCGCTGCTCTCTGGTTTTACATGTGATGAGCAATGCTTACATTCAGAAATACATACATTTGTAATGCATATATTCCTATCTATTTGCCAAGTAACATACGATGGAGCCTTGTGCAGCCTAATAAGATGCGCCAATGCCATGAGTTCACTGATGGGTGCTTCTCGATAAAGGGTTATTCCCTCTTTTTCAGTTAAAAATTCTAGATCGTATGCCTTCTGATATATAGTTTCAAGATTCATGTTTCGATGGTGTTCAGGGTTTAATTTAGATCCCTCTTAACTTTGCCATAATCTTCTGCTTCAATTCTCAATTTATTTTGCTGATGTAAATTTCAGGAAAAAAAACCAAGATAGGATTACTACTCCGTCTTTTGTGATTTTTTTGTGAAAAATAGCTTAAGCTGAATCCTCTTTCACTGCTATAAATATATGCGTTTGATCGATATTTAAATGTTGGTCAAAAACAGCTATAATGGCTCAACGTCCCTTATCGGTTGAATAGTAAAACCTTCGTAAAACAAAACAGCTCTTTTTGCCTGATACCGTTCGGCAACAACGGGTTATTTACTAACTTTACACAGTGGTTGTATAAAATGCAACAGCCTAATAATAAAACTGAACAAGATGAGCGAGAATAGAGTTCGGGTTGGAATAACCCAAGGTGATATAAATGGAATTGGTTACGAGGTAATCATCAAAACGTTGAACGATAATAGAATTAACGATTTTTGCACGCCCATAATTTATGGCTCTCCAAAGGTAGCGGCATACCATCGCAAATTAATCAACGTGGAAAATTTCAGTTTTAATCCCATTAAAACGGCCGATGAGGCCAATTCTAAACGTTCCAATCTTATTGACGTAATGGACGAGAATGTTCGGGTTGACATAGGCAAGAGCACACCTATAGGCGGACAGGGTTCCATCTTATCCTTGGAAATGGCGATTGCTGATTTGAAGGATGGGAAGATAGATGTAATAGTAACGGCACCTATCAATAAGTTTAATGTTCAAACCGAGACGTTCTCTTTTCCTGGTCACACAGAATATTTTGCTAAGAATTTTGGCGGTGGCGAAGCACTAATGTTAATGACTTCAAGTATTCTTAAAGTTGGCGTTGTCACTGGTCATGTTCCATTAGGTCAGGTTCAGTCATTAATTACGAAAGAGGCAATCTTAAGTAAGTTGGCAATTCTCAATAAAACGCTTATAGAAGATTTTGCAATTCGTAAGCCTCGCATTGCGGTGCTTGGATTAAACCCTCATGCTGGTGACAACAACCTTTTGGGTAAGGAGGAGCAAAGTATAATCATTCCTGCACTCGAACAGGCTAGAAATAATGGGATAATAGCCATAGGGCCATATCCTGCTGATGGATTTTTTGGTTCCGAGGGGTATCGAAAGTTTGATGCGGTATTGGCCATGTATCACGATCAGGGACTTATCCCTTTTAAAGCATTGGTTTTTGAAGATGGAGTGAATTACACCGCTGGATTGCCCATTATTAGGACCTCTCCTGCACATGGTACCGCATTTGAAATTGCGGGAAAGGATGAAGCAAATCCTAGTTCATTTCGTAGCGCCATGTACTTAGCATGTGATTTGTTTAATAATAGAAAGATGTACAAGGAGTTAACGGCAAATCCTTTAAAAGCGACAAGGCTAGAGACAGAATCGGAGCGGTAACGTCTAATGCCATAGGTTTTTCAATTGCGCCGGTAGTTTATCCGGCGTTTTTTGTTGGTTTTCATCCTATACTAATGTAATTTGCAAAGGGTATTGTTTTATCCAAAAAAAACAGATTAACATATCTACAGAATAGCATATCGTGACTTATAAATTTATAATTTTACCCCATATATACTAAATAAACTACGATGGCAAAAAGACTTGAGGAAGAGGCTTTGGAATATCACTCCCAGGGTCGTCCAGGAAAAATCGAGGTAATTCCAACAAAACCTAACAGCACCCAGAGAGATCTAGGATTAGCATATAGCCCCGGAGTAGCGGCACCGTGTTTGGAAATTGAAAAGAATCCGGAAGACGCATACAAATACACTGCCAAAGGAAATCTTGTGGCGGTAATATCTAACGGCACTGCGGTATTGGGCCTAGGAGATATTGGTGCTTTGGCCGGTAAGCCAGTAATGGAAGGTAAAGGATTGCTATTTAAAACCTTTGCCGATATCGATGTTTTCGATATAGAGGTTGATACCCATGATGTAGAGAAGTTTATTCAGACTGTAACGTTGATTGCTCCAACATTTGGGGGAATTAATTTGGAAGATATTAAGGCTCCCGAGTGCTTCGAAATTGAGGAACGGTTGAAAAAGGTACTGGATATTCCGGTAATGCATGATGATCAGCACGGAACAGCCATTATCTCCTCTGCAGCATTGCTTAACGCCCTAGAGTTGAGTGGCAAGAAAATTGAAGATATTCAGGTTGTCGTCAATGGTGCCGGAGCTGCAGCAGTTGCCTGTTCAAAGCTCTATTTTGCACTGGGAGTTAAGCCTGAAAACTTGGTCATGTGCGATTCAAAAGGTGTTGTCCACAAGTCGCGTAAGGACCTTAATCCAATTAAGGCTGAGTTTGCGACGAGTAAAAACATTCATACATTGGAAGAGGCTATTAAAGGAGCAGATATGTTTCTTGGGCTTTCGGTTGCCGATTTGTTAACGGAGGATATGATAAGATCAATGAATTCGAATCCAATTGTATTTGCATTAGCAAACCCTAATCCTGAAATTTCTTACGAAAAGGCGATGGCATCTCGTCCTGATTTGATTTTTGCAACTGGACGAAGTGATTATCCAAACCAGGTAAATAACGTTCTTGGGTTTCCATTTATTTTTAGAGGAGCATTGGATGTCAGGGCTAGAGCAATAAACGAGGAGATGAAAAAGGCAGCTGTTAGGGCTCTCGCTTCCCTTGCGAAGGAATCGGTGCCCGATATTGTTGCCTCAGCCTATAACCAAAACACGCTCAGTTTTGGACGGGATTACCTTATTCCTAAGCCTCTTGATCCTCGTCTCATTTCTACAATTTCGGTAGCGGTTGCTAAGGCTGCAGTTGAATCGGGCGTTGCCAGACGTACTATTGAGGATTGGGACGCTTACCGTAACGAGCTCGATCGTAGGTTAGGTCACGATAATGTGCTTGTTAGAACTATTCGTGAAAGGACACGAAATTCAGGGAAACGAATAGTCTTTGCCGAAGGGGGCCGTCTCAAGGTGTTACAGGCAGCACAAACAGTTTTGCATGAAGGTATTGCAATACCCATATTACTTGGCAATAAAGAAAAAATATTGCAGCTGTCGCGGGAAAACAATATTGATCTTGACGGTGCTTCTATTGTTGAGTTTTTTGGTGATTCGGAAGCTTGCCGTCGTGAAAAATATGCTAAGGCATTGTTTGAGAAGCGAATGCGCAAGGGCTTAACCTATCAGGAGGCGGTTGACCGAATGTATACTCGCGATCATTTTGGAATAATGATGGTAGAGATGGGTGAGGCTGATGCTTTCATTTCGGGATATTCAACAAAGTATTCAGATACTATTCGACCTGCCATTCAAATTGTAGGTACCAACAATGAGGGGAAACATGTTGCTGGAATGTATATTTTAATGACCAAACGAGGACCTCTCTTCCTTGCCGATACTACGGTGAATGCGGAGCCTAATGCCGAAACATTGATGGCAACAACCTTGCTGGTTAATACGGCCATACGTCGATTCAACATTGAACCGGTAATTGCCATGTTGTCGTATTCCAACTTTGGGTCGGTTTCCAAAGGGAGCCCTGAAATTCCAAGAAAAGCTGTTGAATTGATGCATCGTCAGTATCCAGATGTTATTGTTGACGGAGAAATTCAGGCCAACTTTGCAATAAACAAGAGCATAAGGATGGAAAAGTTCCCGTTCTCAAAGTGGGGCGATAAGAATGTTAATACACTAATTTTCCCGAACTTAAGTTCGGGCAATATATCGTACAAATTACTTCAAGAACTTGGTGGAAATGAAATTGTTGGCCCAATTTTGCTTGGGATAGGGAAGCCCGTTCACGTTGTCCCAATCGAAAGTTCGGTTCGAGAAATTGTGAATATGGCGGCAATTGCAGTTCTTGATGCCATTTGCATGCAGGATGGCGGGGGTAAGTGCAAAGTTTAATATACTACAGTCCAATTTAAAAAGGCGTTCGGCAATTGCTGAACGCCTTTTTATTTACCATTGTGGGTAGGCTATTGTTGTTAGCGTATATTTGTGTAATCTTGATCTACTATTTAAAGATGCAAATCGATTAGGATTTAACTTTATATATGCATTTAACAATGAAGAAAATAGCGGTAATTAAAATGGTTAGAAACCTAGGCTTAACAGCGCTCCTAATAGCACCTTCTCTTATAACATTGGGGCAGGTGGAGAGTCATTCATCACTACTATGGAAAATTAGTGGTAATGGACTGGAGCATACGTCCTATCTTTTTGGAACTATTCACGCACTTCCTCAAGAACGGTTTTTTCTTCCCGATTCTTTGAAAAACAAGCTGGAAAAATGTGATAAATTGGTGCTCGAAATTGATATGGACGACCCTACCATGATGGGTAAGCTCCAGCAGGGGATGGTCATGGTTGATAACAGCATAGATAATATTTTATCACACGATGATTACTTAATAGTGGAGAAGTTTTTCAACGATTCACTTCATATTCCATTAAGTGCTGTCTCAAAAGTTAAGCCAATGTTGCTTGCGTCGTTTATGCTTCCAAAAATTATTGGACAAAATCCGGCATCTTACGAAGGGAATCTTGTACAGCTTGCAACAGAATCAGGAAAAGAGGTATTGGGTCTAGAGACCGTACAGGAGCAAATTAGCTATATAGATAAGGTTCCGCTTGAGCAGCAGGCCAAAATGTTGGTAGAGGGAATTACCGATTATGAAAAATCAAAGATGGAGTATGACATGCTACTTAAAGCCTACGAAAGCGAAGATGTAGAGAAAATTTATACATATATGCTTGAGACCTCCAATGATTTTAAGAATTTTGATGAGATTTTGTTGAAAGAGCGTAATCGCAATTGGGTACCACGAATAGTGGCGATGGCAAGTAAAAATCCATGTTTCTTTGCTGTTGGGTCAGGACATCTAGGCGGGAGCGAAGGGGTAATTGCTTTGCTTCGTAAGGAAGGCTATACGGTTGAACCAGTAAGGTAGCTTATGCCAGGATGCATTCATCGCTCCATTTTTTAAAATTCTATAGTTGAGTGTTGACAGAATGCATATCTTTGCATACACATGCACTAAAGCACTGAAAGATTACCATGTATGATTATGTAAAAGGGGAGGTAGTGGAGCTAACCCCAACCTATGCAGTAATTGAAGCTGGTGGGATTGGCTATTTTGTCAACATATCACTTCACACATATACCTGTTTAGGAAGTGCAAAAAGCGCTCTACTATATCTACATCTAGCAATTAGGGAAGATGCTCATACGCTCTATGGTTTTTATGAGAGGGCAGAACGTGAACTTTTTCGACAGCTAATTAGCGTTTCTGGTATAGGATCAAATACGGCGCGAATGATGCTCTCCTCCCTTTCTCCAGAGGAGCTGCGCGTGGCCATTCTTTCCGAGGATGTTAATCGAATAAAGTCGGTAAAAGGGATAGGCATTAAAACTGCTCAACGAGTGGTAATTGATCTTAAGGATAAACTTGGCAAAGTGCCCATTACAGGTGAAATATTTGCGTTTGCAAACAATACTGTTCGTGATGAAGCGTTATCAGCATTGGTAATGCTTGGTTTTGCTAAAGTACCTGCGCAAAAAGTTATCGATATCTTATTGACTTCAAAAAGGGATATTTCGCTGGAAGAACTCATTAAGTTGTCGTTAAAGCAATTGTAGTATCTATTTAACTGCGTCTCAGCTTGAAAAGATTTGTTCTGTCCGTTTCTGTTTGCATTGTTTGTTTCTTTCCAATCTATTTGTTCGGCTCAACCGTTGGTAGTCGACCCGAAAGAGTTGTGGAGTTAAGTGTTGGTTATCAAAGTCAGGATACAACCAATTTGCGTTATCAATTACCGTCGGGAGATCCTACTGCTGCATCAAAATCGCCACTTTTTTTACAAACGCCATCCAATACTGGATATATAGTGGAGTTTAATCCGGTAACCGGTAAGTATGTGTTTTATGAGAAGATTGGAGATAGAAAAGGGCTAGCGGTTAGGGTAATGAGTCAGGATGAATATGCGGCATATCAGCAGCAGAGTTCTCTTAGAGCATACTGGGAACAAAAACGTCAAGCAGAGTCAGGAACATCCTCCAGCTCTTCCTTCCTTCCCGACCTTCAGTTGGGAGGTGAAACCTTTGACCGAATCTTTGGCAGCAACAAAATTGATATTAAACCACAGGGTAATGCCGAACTTATTTTAGGTGTTAACTCTACCCGAACCGACAATCCAACTTTACCGTCACAGCTGCGTAAGACTACCACTTTCGACTTTCAATCGAAGATCCAAATGAACGTGACGGGAACCATTGGAGATAAGATGAAGATTTTGGTGAATTATAACACCGAGGCCACTTTCGACTTTGAAAACAATGTGAAGTTGGAATATACAGGATATGAGGATGAAATTATTCAGAAGATTGAGGCTGGTAATGTTTCCATGCCTCTTACTGGGAGTTTAATTACAGGTAGTCAGAATCTTTTTGGATTTAAAATCGGGTTGAAATTTGGTAAACTTTCGGTTACAAGTATTTTTTCTCAACAAAAGGGACAGTCACAAACCATACAGGTAAAGGGTGGCGCACAAACTAGCGATTTTAAGGTTACCGTTGATAGCTACGATGCCAACCGGCATTTTTTTCTTGGCCAATTTTTTCGCGATATCTACGATAAATCGCTCAGCACCATGCCAATTATCAGCTCCGGAGTAACGGTTACAAAAATAGAGGTTTGGGTTACAAACAAAACTTCAATTTTAACCAATGCACGTAGCATATTGGGCTTGATGGATCTAGGTGAGGGAGCCAACCATATTTACAATTCCAGTGGTATTTCTTCTAATGCCGGTAAAGGGCCCAATCCCTCAAACGATATCAATACCGCCAATGACTATCTTCAAGATACCTCCTTGACAGGAATTCGATCTATCCAGAATATCAATGGCATATTGAATGCTGGAAACTTACGGGCTGGGAGTGATTATGAAAAGATAGAAAATGCTCGATTGCTCAATTCTTCGGAATATACTTTTAACACAAACCTAGGTTTTATCTCGTTAAATACGGCTCTTAACTCGGACGAGATACTAGGAGTTGCTTATGAGTATACCTATAGAGGAAAAACATACAAGGTTGGAGAACTTTCAACGGACGGAATTTCTGCTCCTAAGGTGTTGATTGTAAAATTATTAAAAGGAACTAATCTGACACCTAAGTTACCTACCTGGAACCTAATGATGAAAAATGTATACAACATTGGTGCCTACCAGGTGAGCAAGGATAACTTCATTTTAAATGTATTGTATCAAGATGCCGAAACAGGCACTACCTCCAACTATATTAAAGAAGGTCCCATTGCCAACAAACCTTTGATTCAGGTATTAAATCTGGATAATCTTGATGGACAAGGCGATCCATATCCTGATGGAGTATTTGATTATGTAGAGGGCGTTACTGTTTTGTCGAGTAATGGTCGAATTATTTTTCCCGTGCTTGAACCATTTGGTAGTCATCTGTATGCCAAGCTTGGTGGGGGAGATATTGCCGATAAATATGTTTACCAGGAGCTTTACGATTCTACCCAGTCGAAAGCTCGTCAAGTTCCGGAGAAAAACCGATTTACGCTTTCAGGCAGCTACCAATCGTCGGGGGGATCCGACATTTCTCTTAATGCCATGAATGTACCACAAGGCTCAGTTGTGGTTACCTCCGGAGGAATGATACTTACCGAAAATGTGGACTATACGGTGGATTATGTACTCGGAAGGGTTAAAATTATTAATCAGGGATTGTTGGAGTCAGGAGTCCCAATAAGTATTTCGTTGGAGAATAACTCTGCATTTAATTTACAAACGAAGACACTAGTTGGAACGCATCTCAACTATCAATTTTCTGATAATTTTAACCTTGGTGCGACCATTCTTAACCTTACAGAGCGTCCGCTCACCCAAAAAGTCAACTATGGTTCTGAGCCGATGTCGAACACAATTTGGGGATTAAACGGTACCTACAAAACTGATTCACGTTTTTTGACCAAGATGGTTGACAAACTTCCTTTTATTCACACAAAAGAGCTTTCGAGTATTCTCTTGGAGGGGGAGTTTGCTCAGCTGCTACCGGGTCACTCTAAAGCCATTGGGTCGTCTGGAACTGCCTATATAGACGATTTTGAGGGAAGTGAAACTACCATCGATTTACGACAATGGAGTTCCTGGGCATTGGCCAGTACCCCTCAGGAGCAGGTCGATTTGTGGCCAGAGGGCAATCTTTCTAATGATCTACATTACGGCTATAACCGTGCTAAGTTGGCTTGGTATACCATCGATTCATATTATTTTAATCGGAATAGCGCCGGTAGCCCATCCTATATTAAGAATGATAAAGAGCAGCTGTCCAACTTTTTTGTTCGGGAGGTTTATGAACAGGAGATTTTTAATACCGATGAGGTAAATGGCATTCCTTCCAACATTCCAACCCTGAGTCTTGCCTTTTATCCTCGCGAACGTGGGCCATACAATTTTGATGTAGCAGGTTTGGATACAAAGGGATTTTTGCAGAGTCCTAAAACACGATGGGGTGGAATTATGCGTAAGTTACCTGTTACCGATTTTGAGGCCTCTAACATCTCCTACATTGAGTTTTGGATGATGGATCCCTTTGTTTACGATTCCACTTCAACAGGTGGCGACTTCTATATAGACTTAGGAAATATTTCGGAAGATATTTTGCGCGACGGCCGTAAGGAATTTGAGCAGGGGTTACCTACGTCTGCAGTCATTACAAATGTGGATACTACGGCTTGGGGGCGTGTTCCAACGGTTCAAAGTTTGGTAAATGCATTCGATAATGATCCTGGTACTCGTCGCTTTCAGGATGTCGGTTTTGATGGTTTGAGTGATGATGATGAAAAGTCATTTTTTGGAAGCTATGTTGCAGCGCTGGAAGGTAAGCTAGAATCAGGATCTGCTGCATTAATTGCTGCCGAAAAAGATCCCGCTGGTGACGACTACCACTTTTATAAAGGTTCCGATTACGATAAACAAGAGGTTGGTGTACTCGACCGTTATAAAAACTTCAATAGCCCCGATGGTAACTCTTCAACGGATAGTCCCGATGGCTACTCCACTGCTGCTATATCTATTCCAGACAAGGAGGATATTAATGAGGATAACACCATGGACGATGCAGAGTCCTACTTTCAGTATAAGGTTCATTTAGCACCTCAAGAATTACAGATTGGGCAACACTTTGTTACCGACATAAAGAGCACAACTGTTGATTTGGCAAATGGATCGAAGGGATACGTTAAGTGGTACCAGTTTAAGGTTCCAATTACAGGTTACGAAAGCGTTGTTGGATCGATACAGGACTTTAAGTCCATTCGATTTATGCGTATGATGCTTCGTGGATTTCAAGACACTACATTCCTTCGTTTTGCTCGGTTGCAGCTAGTTAGAGGAGAGTGGAGACAGTATGATCTTTCTTTGCAGGAAGGTCAGGAAGGATTGGGCTCTACAAATAGCCAAGATCCAAACTTTGAGATTTCGTCGGTAAGTGTTGAGGAAAACACCAATCGCTCACCTGTCAACTATCTTTTGCCACCTGGAATATCCAGAGTTATTGACCCATCAAATCCTCAAATTGTTCAGCTTAATGAGCAGGCCTTAATGATGAAGGTTCAAAATCTTGATGATGGTGATGCACGGGCGATCTACAAAACGCTAGGTTACGATTTGCGTGATTACAGAAAAATTGTGATGGATGTGCACGCTGAGGCTATTCCCGGCATTTCCCTTGCCGCTGGCGATTTGTCACTTTTTGTGCGGTTGGGTTCTGACTACCAGAGCAACTACTATGAATATGAGATACCGCTTAGTCTTACGCCAGCTGGTTATTATGCCAACAATGATGCAGGACGATTGGCAGTATGGCCCGACGCCAATAGAATGGAGTTAGAACTCAGCAAGCTACCAAGTGCCAAGATCACTCGCGATGATGCCATGAACCAAACCGGATCAATGATTACTTATTCAACTATCTACAAGGTTCTGGACGGTACACGAACGATTAAAGTTGTTGGTAATCCCTCGTTAAGTGATGTAAAGGCAGTCCTTATTGGTATTCGAAATCCATCAAAAATTAACTCAACGCAAGATGATGGTTCGGCAAAATCGGGGATTGTTTGGATAAACGAACTTCGCCTAACGAACTTTGATGAAAGTTCGGGGTGGGCTGCTAACGCACGTACTCAAATTAAGTTGGCCGATTTGGGCAGCGTTTCAGTGGCAGGAAGCATTATTACGCCTGGTTTTGGTTCCCTTGAAAGCACGGTAAGTGAAAGAAGTAAAGAGGAGATTTATCAATACGATGTTGCATCAAATTTTGAGTTAGGAAAATTCTTTCCCGATAAGGCTGGTGTCAGGATTCCCCTGTTTGTGAGCTATTCACAAATATTTAAGAATCCGAAATACGATCCACTCAATCCAGATATTACTCTCAAGGAGGCTCTATCGCTGGCAAAAACCCAAAGTGAGCGAGATTCAATAAAACACTACTCTCAGGATTATACCAGCAGGAAAAGCATCAATTTTACCAATGTTAAGTTGCTGAAGACGAGGGGAACACCCCATTTCTATGATATTGCTAATTGGTCAATGACCTATTCCTATAGTGAAGTGTTTTCTCGAAACGTGAATATCGACCACCAGATACAGAAAAATTATAGGGGGATGATTGCATACAACTTTAATGCTAGACCAAAGTCTATTTCTCCCTTTCAGAAGGTCTCTTTTCTTAAGGCTCGGCCATTAGCTTTGATCCGCGATTTTAATTTTAATCTTATCCCTTCTCAGTTAACGTTTAGAAGCGATATCACTCGATCGTACTTAGAAGTTCAACGGCGTAACTTGGAAAATCCAGAGCAGGTGATTGTACCTACCTATGCCAAAAACTTTGAATGGAGTCGATTTTATGCTTTTTCGTATGATATTACGCGCTCCATTAAAATGGATTTCACTGCCACAAACCTTGCTCGAATTGACGAGCCGGTTGGAATGGTGGATAAGGAACGAGATCCATTGGGCTATCAGAATTGGCGCGATTCCGTTTGGGCAAATATTAAGAATTTTGGGCGTAATGTCGATTATAATCATACGCTAAATGTTACCTATAATATCCCTATCAACAAGTTGCCATTGTTAGATTGGACCAATGCCTCTGCCAGATATTCAGGTTCGTACGAATGGGTTGCGGCTCCCGTTTTGGCCGATACTAGTCAGCTAGATCCAGGAAATACTATTAAAAATTCCCAAACATTCCAAGTTACCGGTGGTCTTAACATGGTAACATTATATAATAAGGTGGGATTTCTTAAACGGATTAACAATGAGTTTGACCAGATGGGAAAGCCTAATGCCAATAAGAAGAAGGAGTTTAGGGAGGTGACCTATGATGGAACCGTTAATCTTTCGGCGAAAAAAACAAGGAGCATCTACCATCGATTAGGTACGCAGGATGTTAAGGTAAAGGTTATAAAGGAGGACGGTAAGGAGGCAAAGATTACTGTTGATGCCGATACACCGGATAGAGTTAGAATTGTTGCCGATGAGGATATTAAGAATGCAAAGATTCAGGTGGTGGGCAAGGTTCAAAAAAAGCAAAATCCATTAGAATTTGCTGGAAAACTTACCCTACGCCTTCTCATGTCGGTGAAAAATATTTCATTAACCTATCAGCAGGTTGGTGGCATGCAGCTTCCTGGCTATAAACCGCAGACTAAAATGTTGGGATTAAGCGAGTATATGGGTGTAACCGCACCTGGATGGCCATTTGTTCTTGGCTATCAGGATGCAGGATTTCCCTATGAGGCTGCTAAAAATGGTTGGTTATCGAAAGATACAACCATCAATAATCCCTTTTTGATTAATCGTTCTGAGAGCATTAATTTGCGCATTTCCATGGAGCCAATTCCTGATTTCCGTATTGAAATCACCGGATTGAGAACTCTTGCACGCAATAAGAGTGAGTATTGGGTTGCCGATGGTTCAGGCAATTTTACCCCGACCAACCCTTTAATTAGTGGTAATTACAGCATTTCCATTATTAGTCTCTCTTCTGCGTTCGAAAAGTCTTCGTTAGGGAATGCTTACAAGTCTGCTGTTTTCGAAAAATTTAAGGCAAATCGTTATACCATATCTAAACGTTTGGCTAGCCAACGAATTGAAAGCACGACCAATAACTACGATCCTACCCTTATCAATTCAGCGAATGGATTTTATGATGGATATGGTCCTCTTTCACAGCAGGTATTGATCCCGGCATTTTTAGCAGCCTACACCAACACCAACCCATCCAAGGTGGAGTTGGATAATTTTCCAAAAATACCTATGCCTAACTGGCAGATAACATACAATGGCTTGGCTAAGCTAGAGCCGTTTAAGCAATTGTTTAGAAGTATCACTCTTTCGCATGGTTATAAATCGGTATACACCATCGGATCTTACTCAACCAATTCATCCTTTATGGAGGGTGGCGATGGGTATTCTTATGTTCGGAATGCCGAAAATGATTTTGTTCCAAAAAACGATATTTTGAATCTGTCTATTTCGGAGCAGTTTAGTCCACTGATCGGGATTGATTTAGGATGGCAGAATAATCTGACCACAAAGGGGGAGGTAAGAAGAACGAGAAATTTGGCAATGAGTCTTGCCAACAATCAGCTTACGGAGCAAACTTCCTGGGAATATGTTTTTGGTTTTGGCTATCGATTTGATAACGTTCCATTAATTTTTGGGAATCCGGCAACTGGCGGTCAAAAGGTAAACAAAACGAATCTTAAACTTTCAGCCGACTTTTCCATCCGTAATGTAAAAAACTTTATACGTCGTATGGCGGAGGGGATTGATGAAATTAGTGGAGGACAAAAGTTAACTACAATCAGTATTAATGCCGACTATACCATTAGCGCAAAGGTAACCTTACGATCATTCTTCAATAGAACTATCAACAATCCATATATTTCAAATGTGTACCCGGTGGCAACAACGAATGTCGGGTTTAGCCTTCGAGTTGAATTATAAGGTCAGATTAGAATGGTTCGAAACAAGAAAAGAATGCTGCTAAATATGATTTTTGTTGGTTGTTGAGAACTAGATTTATTTTACCTTTGGCATACAATTTAAGTTTTAATCGCCTAATATTTAAAGAATAAAACATGAACGTACCTGCTAATCTCAAGTACACCAAAGATCACGAATGGGTTCGTGTCGAAGGTGAATATGCTATCGTAGGGGTTACTGATTACGCTCAGTCTCAACTCGGCGACGTTGTTTTCGTTGAAATTGAAACTGAGGGCGAAACTCTTGAGAGCGAAGAAGTATTTGGAACTATTGAGGCTGTGAAGACTGTTTCTGATGCCTTTATGCCTGTTTCTGGCAATGTGGTTGAGGTTAATGGCAAATTAGCCGATTCACCTGATCTTGTAAACAAGGATCCATACGGTGATGGATGGATGATCAAGGTTAAAATGACAGATGCCGCACAAGTTAAACATTTACTAACTCCTGAAAAATATTCAGAGTTGATAAAAGAATAAGCGTGTTTTGTAAGATTGATAGGGCTACCATATTGGTGGCCCTTTTGTTTTTATGCCTAAATTCTCAATAAAGAAGAGGCTAACCTTGCGGAATCGACTCTTCCTTATATGAAAAATTTCTATTGTAAAATGGTTATCCAGCCATGCCGGTCTTCAACGTCACCATACTGGATGCCTACAAGCGTTTTATACAGTTGAGAGGAGAGCTTTCCTGGCTTTCCATCTTTGCAGTAGTGGTAAATTTTTCCTGTTTCCAGATCGGCAATTTCTCCAATGGGCGATATTACTGCTGCTGTTCCACAAGCTCCAACCTCTTCAAAGGAATCAAGTTCATCAATGGATACTGGTCGACGCTCCACTTTTATCCCTAAGTCTTCGGCAAGCTGAATTATACTGAGGTTGGTAATGGAGGCTAAAATGCTATCGCTCTTTGGGGTGATGTAGGTATTGTTCTTAATGCCAAAGAAATTGGCTGCACCTATCTCATCAATGTAACGTTTTTCTTTGGCGTCGAGGTACATTGGAGAATCGTAACCAGCTTGGTGTGCTTTGATTACTCCACGTAAGCTAGCCGCATAATTTCCACCCACCTTAAAGGTTCCTGTTCCTAAGGGTGCTGCTCTATCGGAGTCACGGATAATGGCAATTTTAACTGGATTAAAGCCCTCCTTAAAATAGGGTCCAACGGGGGTTACAAAAACCATAAAGAGATATTCCTGCGATGGTCTTACACCCACCTCCGCACCAGTTCCGATGAGCAGTGGTCTGATGTAAAGTGACGCTCCCGTGCCGTATGGTGGCACAAACTCGCTATTGAGCTGTACCACCTTGGAAATGGCATTAAAAAATATCGATTCAGGAACTTGTGCCAACAATATACCCTCTGATGAACGCCGTAGTCTACTGTAATTCTCATCCCAACGGAATAGGCGAATCTTACCGTCTTTGCCTCGATAGGCCTTCATACCTTCGAATGCCTCTTGACCGTAGTGTAAAGCGGTGGCCGCCATGTGTATGTTGATATTTTCACTTGAGGATACTTCTAATTCGCCCCAATTCCCATTTCGGTAGTAGCACCTTACATTATAGTTGGTTTTTTTGTATCCAAATCCCAACTTTCCCCATTCTATGTTTTCCATGTGTCGGAATAGTTACATATTGTAGTTAATCTGATCTTAATTGCAGCACATTGTTAGCAAATACGATAAAATATTAGGCGAACTGCAACCTTGAGTCGCAAATATATTAAAATACTTTATATCGGTGCGAGCTATTTGCAACACTTTAGGTAGCCGATTTAATGATTTGTCCTATGACTCATTAACTTTTTTGGTGAACTTAACTTTAAGGTTTAATACAAGAAGTGACGATGCAATAATAACCATGCCAACAATTGATAAGGCATCGGCGTGTTCATTGGGCAAAATGGCCCAGCTTAATATGGCACCAACCACGGGAATTATGAATTTCCACATATTTAAATCAGAAACCTTTACGCCAGGGCGGTTGAGTAAGGTGTACCAAATGGTAATGGCCGCTGCCGATAGAAAACTCAGCCAAGCAAGTGCACCGAAGTATTCTAGTGGAAATGGTCCATGAGCAAATCCTTCTATGGGTAGTGCAAAAAGGTAAAGTATTGCTCCGCCAACAATCATTGAAAATGAGCTGAGAACCAATGGTGGTAATTCGGCTGCTGTTTTTGAGACAACCACATTTCCTATACCCGCAAGTCCATTATTCAAGATTAGGATAGCAATACCAATACCAAGAAGGCTACCGTCCATGGTAAGTTCTTTTCGGCTGAGGCTGATTATGACAACTCCAACAAGGCCCAGTGCAATACTATAACTCTTTTGTAGGGTAAGTCGGTCGTTTTTTAACATGAAATGTGCTACCAAGGTAACAAACAGTGGGCCAGACCCAACTACCATTGCGCTTAGAGCTCCTGGCACCAAGCTCAAACCGGTATAAAATAGTGTATACTGCAGTGTTATTTGTAAAATAGCCACCACCACTACCTGTTTCCAATACTTTTTTGCAATGGCTATTTTGAGGGTTAGCTGCCTGATGAACGGTAACAGGAGTAATCCGGAAATGAAGAAGCGTAATCCTGCAAACTGAAGGGGAGGTGTGTAGCGAAGACCAATTTTGATCCCCGAAAACGCTGTTGCCCACAGAATGCATGCTACAATTGCAAGAAAAACGGTGCTGGAAAATATTTTACGCTTCACTTTTTTATGCAAAGAAAGCATTGTTGTTGAATATTTAGGTTTAGAAAAGACAAAGATTAATTAGCTACCTTCGCTTTATAATCAATTACATCTTGGATGAGAAAGGTTGCATTTTTAACTTGGACTTGGATGCTAAAGCACCAAGCAGTGCTTTTTTTCTTTGGCCTTTTCCTATTTTCATTGGCATGGAAACTTTTATTTATTTCTTATAGAGATATTTGTATCGACGAACCCTTTACTCTATTTCACGCACAAAGGAGTATTGCCGACATTTGGAACCTCTCCTCACAAAGCGAGCCCAACCCACCACTCTTTATGCTTATCGAACACTTTGTGATAGAACTATTTGGTTTAACTACTTTGGCGGTGAGATTGCCGAGTGTAATTTTTAGTTCCCTTACGGTTGGTTTTGTTTTTCTTACGGGACGAAAACTATTTTCGATGCAGGTAGGAGCTGTTGCTGCACTAATTATGATTTTCTCCAGCCAGCATTTTTATTATGGAGTTGAAGCTCGTACCTATGCGCTGCTCTATATGGCTGCCGCAGCTTCCATTTATTTCTTCTTCTGCTTTTCGAAGAAGCCGCAGAATCGAATATATTTCTGGTGTTTAGTCATGGCTAATATGGTGATGGTTTATAGCCATTACTTTGGGTGGTTAGTAGTTTTTGCTGAGGCTGTGGTGGTGATTTTGATGTGGAAAAACAAACTACTTCTGCGAAGTTGGTTTCTAAATACTGCAATACAGGTGTTGTTGTATGCACCCATGTGGGTTGTTATGTTTCGGCAACTTGTTATTTCGGGAAAGGGAACATGGGTTGAAGCACCGCATCTTCGTGATTTTTATGTTGAGATGGCGGGAATGTTCAATGGCATGGTGGCGTTTAATTTGGTGATCCTACTCATTGCCACGGTGGTTATTTACCACTACTATGTCTCATCTGGACTTTCTTTTTTAACTCGCAATCATTTGTTCCTGTTGGTGTTGTTTGCAGTTCCTTACACAACAATGTTTTTGGTTTCATTCAAGATGCCCATGTTTCTTGCACGTTACTTTTTATTTGTTTCAATACCGTTATATTTACTTGTTGTTGCTTTGGTGTGGTCGTTTTCTCGGCATTTTGGGAAGTTTAAATTTATTCCGCTACTCCTGTTGATATTTATTGCATTCTTCTCTCTTAAGGTGCTCTCAAAGAAAGTATATTATCGTGAAATTCAGAATGCAGTTGCCCACGCGGAGATGCTTAAAAACGGGGCTACTTTGGTTGTTATTCATCCTAACCCCGCTCAGTTAGAGTATGCCTACTATAATAATCGTGAGGCATTTACTCATCCTGAAAAATTTGATAGTTTAATGCACCGTAGTAATATTCTTCCAATATGGGGTCTCACCGAGCTTAAGGAGCACATAAATCATTTTGTCTTTCAGCGAATTGTTTATTTTCAGGATGGATCATCCATTTATGATCCCAATAACGAGGTTTACCAATATCTCGATTCGGCTTATTCTCGGGTTGATTGTAGGTTCTTTCCACAATGTCTGAATGTTTCTGCATTCGATGTAAATAATAGAAGATAAATGGCGGGTCAATATCTTGTATAAGCTATTGATTTATAGCCATTGAATATCTTTTAAAAATAGTCTCCTTACAAAGAACAATTATGTGGAAGTGGGTATAACTTTGCGCAGTTTTTTTTGAAACTTATCTATGGTTGCACGAAAGTCTGAAAACTTAAAAAAGGTTAGCCTTGCAGGAATTTTAATTACGCTGGGGATTGTATTTGGCGATATTGGAACCTCCCCACTATATGTGATGAAGGCAATTATTGCCGATGGAAGAACCGCTCCTGATTTTATTATAGGTGCAATTTCGTGCATTATATGGACGCTCACCCTTCAAACCACATTAAAATATGTGATTATTACCCTTAGGGCTGATAACCGTGGTGAAGGTGGAATTTTAGCTCTATTTGCCTTGATTAGGAGACGGCGCAAGTCCGTTTATTTATTGGCTATACTTGGAGCCAGTGCACTTCTTGCCGATGGTGTTATTACTCCATCTATAACCGTGCTCTCGGCAGTAGAAGGGCTTCAGGTTGTATCCAGCCATATCTCGGTTATTCCCATCGTATTAATTATACTGGTTGTTCTTTTTGCTTTTCAGCAGTTTGGAACCAGCTTTATTGGGAAATCCTTCGGCCCAATTATGATGATTTGGTTCGCCACCTTGGGTGTTCTTGGTCTTACTCAACTGATTCATCAACCCGAAATGCTAAAAGCATTTAATCCCGTGTATGGTCTTCGATTGCTCTACGATTATCCCAACGGAATACTCATTCTTGGAGCGGTTTTCTTGTGTACTACGGGTGCTGAAGCACTATACTCCGATTTGGGTCATTGTGGGGTTGCCAATATTCGCATTAGCTGGATTTTCGTAAAAGTCGCACTTATTTTGAATTACCTTGGCCAAGGCGCATGGGTTATTTCTCAAGCCAACGCCCATCTTCCCAATCCATTTTTTGCTATCATGCCGGTATGGTTTATCTTGCCCGGAGTAATTCTATCTACCATAGCGGCCGTAATAGCCAGTCAGGCACTCATTTCTGGCTCCTATACCATAATTAGCGAGGCTATTACGCTGAATTTTTGGCCCAAGGTACACGTTAAGTATCCAACCAGCATAAAAGGACAACTGTACATACCCAGCGTTAACTGGTTGTTGCTAGTGGCCTGTTCGCTTATAGTGTTGCTTTTTCAAAGTTCATCCAACATGGAGGCAGCCTACGGACTTTCCATCACTATCACCATGTTAATGACCAGTATGCTTATGTTTTTCTACTTGGGCATAAAACGTGTTCATTGGATTTTACGATGGGGATTTTTGATCTTCTACATGGTCATCGAAAACACCTTCTTATTTGCAAATCTTCATAAGTTTCCTCATGGAGGATGGTTGACTATATTGATTGCTGGTATTATCTTTTTTGTAATGTTTGTTTGGAATAAGGGACGGTTGACGAAGAAGCGATTCACAGAATTTTTGCCCATTTGCAATTATGCCGAGGTTTTCAAAGATTTGCGTGATGATAAGGAGATACCTAAACTCGCTTCCAACTTGGTTTATATTACACGTGCCGAGAACCCCGTCGATGTAGAATCAAAGATTATCTACTCCATTCTCAATAAACGCCCCAAACGGGCTGATCGTTATTGGTTTATTCGTATTAATATTACTGATGAGCCATACACAAAAAAGTATAGGGTCAATGCTGTTATTCCTGGGGTGCTTTACCGTGTCGATTTTTATTTGGGATTCAAAGTGAATGCTCGAGTAAATCGTTTCTTTAACTTTGTAGTTGCCGAAATGGTTCGTAATAAAGAGATTTCAATTATTAGCACCTATTCCTCCTTAAGTAAGCATGGGATTGCTGGTGACTTTAAGTTTATCATTATCGATCGAATTCCCACTGTAGATATTGAACTTTCTTCCTTTGAACGCTTTATCATGAACGCATACGAAGTGATAAAAAAATTCAGCATCTCTAGTGTCAAATCCTATGGTCTCGACACCAGCAACGTAACGATTGAACAGGTTCCGCTCGGTATTTTTAAGTCATCGGAGACTGATCTTATTCGAGTGTTCAAGTAGAAAATGTTCAATAAAAAAAGGGCTGATTGATATCAGCCCTTTTTCTATGGTAGTTTGATTTATCTTCTCTATATAAATAGCCATTTCATTATGGCGTAAAAAAACATGGATACCAGTAAGGTTGCGGGGATGGTTAAAACCCATGCAATCACGATATTTCCAGCAATGCCCCAACGGACGGCCGATAATCTTCGTGTAAGTCCAACACCCATAATGGAACCGGTAATGGTGTGAGTAGTAGAAACTGGAATGCCTGCTAATGACGATCCAATAACGGTTATTGCACCCGCGGTTTCGGCACAAAATCCACCAACGGGTTTTAGATCTGTCAATCCAACTCCCAGTGTTTTAATTACCTTCCAGCCACCACTAACTGTTCCTAATGCAATAGCCGAATAGCAGGCAAAAATAACCCACGTTGGCACATAGAAGGTTGGACCTAGGTATCCTGTACTAAAGAGGAGAACGGCAATGATACCCATGGTTTTTTGTGCATCGTTACTTCCATGTCCAAGGCTAAAGATTGCCGAAGATACGAGCTGTAATACCCTAAAGTATCCATCAACCCTAAGCGGCGACACACGTCGAAATAGAACCATTACTATCAGCATGATAAAGTAGGCCAGAATCATTCCAATAATTGGTGAAAGCACTATGAATAGCAACACTTTAACAATGCCACTCATGATTAGTGCCTTTATCCCTCCCGCTAAAAGGCCAGGACCAATAAGGCCGCCAATAAGAGCATGAGACACGCTTATGGGCATACCAAATTTAGTACACATATATACCCACAGAATGGAGGCCAAAAGGGCAGAGAGGATGAAGTATGCATTAATAAAGCTAGTGTCGACAATACCTTTACCTATTGTTTCGGCCACGTGTACACCAAAAATAAAGGCCGCTGCAAAGTTAAAGAAGGCGGCCCAGACCACGGCAGCAAGTGGTGACAGAACCTTCGTAGATACGATAGTTGCAATGGAATTGGCCGCGTCGTTCATTCCATTGAGGAAATCAAAAATTAGTGCAATGGCAATTCCAAAAATTACTAAATAGACTATCATGAAATGCTAATTTAAGCGAGCTTGATAAGAATTGACCTTAATACATTTGATACATCCTTCGCTTTATCAAAGGCCCGCTCAATGTCGGTGAGTATCTCCTTTTTCTTAATTAGTTCAATGGCGTCGTCCTCGTTTTGGAAAAGTTGCATCATGCTGCTGTAGTAGAGATCATCGGCCTGGTTTTCAAAATCATGAATTTTGAAACAGTAGCCGTCCAAGGCAACCGTATTTTTGCGAGCATTGCGCAGTAAACCCACTGCCTCTTTAACTGTTTGTGTCGTTTTTATTAGTGCTTCCGACATAAGCGGTAGCTGTTCACTATGGGTCTTTGGAATGTAAAGTTTAATTTTTTGGCTAACCCCGTAGATGGAGTCGGTAACATCGTCCATTGAGATGGCTAAATCGTGAATTTCTTCTCGGTCAAATGGTGTTATAAAAGTTTTGTTGAGCTCTGTTACAATAGTCCCGGTTATGGCATCACCCTCTTTTTCCAATTTTCTAATCACAGAAAAGAAGCATTGCCGATCGTCCTCTGTTGTTGCTGTTACTAAGCTGTGCAACTGTTTTGAGGCTTCAACCATATTGTCGGCCGAAGATTCAAAAAGTGGAAAGAATTTTCCATCTTTTGGAATCAGTACCTGAAGAATTTCGCTCACTTTCATAAAGAAATAATTTAAACTAGTATTTTTTCTTAATAATGGAAATTGTGGCAAAGTTACCTCGTTTAATGTTGTGAACGTTAAGAAATTATTAATACATTGTATTCTGTATGTGAATTTACTCGAATTGATGATTTTTAATTGCGAGCGATTCTTCTAAAACTATGTAAATTCAATTGCTTTGAGACGATGCACATATAATTGTGCTTTAGTCATATTTCTTCTTTTTTGACAAACTGCATTATCACCGCACTATATTTTGTAAATTGCTTTGTTCTATAATCTTTCAATTATGGTAAAATCTGGAAATTTCAAGGGAACCATTGGTGTGCTTACCGGCGGTGGTGATGTACCGGGGCTAAATCCAGCTATACGTGCGGTTACAATTCGTGCCCTTCGCGAAGGATATAGAGTTGTTGGCATTCGAAAGGGTTGGGAGGGATTGGTTAGTATTAACAGGGACATGAAACCAGCTGAGCAAGAAACTGTTATTGAACTTACCGAGCCATTGGTTAATAAGTTGGCCAGAACGGGTGGAACTTTTCTACACACCTCCCGTACTCGCCCCGATAATGTGAAGAAGGATGCAGTACCCGACTTTTTGAAGGAGAAGTATGCAGCGCCAATTAACGATTTAACGTCAGAGGTGATGTTGAACATCGATTATATGGGAATCGACTATTTGATTCCCATCGGTGGTGATGATACGCTTTCGTATGGCGTTCACCTTCACAAGAAGGGTATTCCTGTGGTTGCGATTCCAAAAACTATGGACAACGATGTTCCAGGCACCGACTACTGTATTGGATTTGGGACTTGTATTTCGCGTACCATTGAGTTGGTGCACGAGCTGCGTACTTCTGCGGGTTCGCACGAACGCTTTTTAGTAATTGAGGTTTTTGGACGCTATGCCGGCTACACTGCTCTGCTGCCAACTATGGCCGGTGCCGCTCATCGATGCGTGATTCCGGAGTATAAGTTTGATATTGATCACCTTACCAAACTTATGGTAGAGGATCGTAATGCTAATCCAAGTAGGTATGCCGTGGTACTTGTTTCGGAAGGAGCTTCGTTTATGAATGGTAATATGGTGTTTCAGGGCAACGATGCCGATGCATACGGTCACAAAAAATTGGGCGGTATTGGTGACATGGTGGCCGAACAGCTAAAAACAATTTCGGCTAAATATAACAATGGACATAAAATCGACATTATTAACCAGCGGTTGGGCTACCTCGTAAGATCCGGTGCTCCCGATGCGCTCGATAGCATTGTGCCCATGGCCTTTGGTAACCTAGCGCTCGACCTCATATTGAAGGGAACTACCGGACGGTTGGTTAGCCTACGCAATGGTCGCTACGACAATGTGCCCATCGACGTGGTAACAAGTATTAAGAAGAAGGTGGATGTGGGAAAATTTTATGATACCGAGCGCTACCGACCGCGCTACGAGAACTTCAATGATAAGCCACAGCTGATTATGACCAGCGATTATTAGTAGAAAACTTTTGCTTTAAAGCGATAATTTCTAACCCCGACTTGCTGATAGCTTGTTGGGGTTTATTTTGTTCTCAATAGAAATTACAGGAAGAGGGCAATGGTGTTCTTCCTAGTTGGTGTTTAGTTTGAATGCGAACAGGCTCCCGCTGTGCCTCAGTTTATGTTTGGACTTGCCATACTTTTACCAACTTCCCGGTGGTAAAGCACTAGAATACTATTGTTGTCGAACCCTTTGTATCTTTTATTGAGCCACTCTTCCCATGCTGGAATACTCTGTATTTTAAAAACAAAATGATTTGTCTCAATGGCTTTTTTGCAATCGTTGTAATCGAGATCTTGCTTTCTGATGATTAAAATATTATCGGCATTGGGCTGAAGCAGGGAATCGTTCAGCTGGCATAAATCACCAATATGGTGCGTCGACATTTTGCCATCGAGATAGAACCTAACAGGTAATCCATACCATGGGTCGTAAGGATTCGACCAGTTGCAGTAGATTAAGTTCATCGCGTGGCCCTTGTAATTGTCGTGGATATACTTTGTTATTGCCATTCTGCCTATGCCTGCGGCCTTTTGACTCATGGCCACGATTCCAATGGAATTTACCATAACAAATAGAAATACTACAATAAATTTGAAAATTGCAATTACTTTATTGCGTTTGATTATGCCAATGCACCAAGCATAAGCTGAAATCATTATTACAGGGAAGAGGTAAATAATGGGAAATAAAAATCGCTCCTCCTTATGTGGTATTATGGAATGGGCAACAATGAACGGCACAATACACCAGAGATAAATATTTTTAGGTGTACGAATCACTAGTACAGCAAAGGCTATGAACAAAAGAATACCTATAAAAACACTTGGGAACTGGATCAGCTTTTCTAAGTAATAATACCAAGGTGACGAGCCAAAATCGGGGGCTCCAACCTTCAAAACTGTTGTGTAAAAATAGTTCCAGGGAGTGAAGACCCATTGGCCATAGAACCATGAATCTACCAAAAAACCCATGGCTATAACAACGATAAAGGCAAAGATCATTTTGGTAATAAAAGTAAATTTGGTTCTATTTACCATTAGCATCCAAAGGCCGAATCCAACGATAAGCAATGCTGCTTGAAAGCGAAAGAGAAAGCTAAAACCTAGAATAATTCCAAGAATGTATGGTTTTGTTGACTCATGCTTTGGATTTAGAAATATGGCCAAGGCCAGTAAAAACGTTAAGCCCGACCATGTCTCCGATGAAAACCTTACGCTAATTACGGGAATGAACCATAGTAGGTAGGATAGGAGATAATAGGCAATTTTTATTTGCTTATTTTCAAATTGGCGCTCTGTTTGACTGATAAAGAGGTGAATGATTAAAAGGGCGAGAATTGCCGTTACCAGTCGTAGTACAAATGATTGGGAGTATGGGTCTGTAATGGTTAAACTACTTAGCCCTTTTAGAATACCTGCACATATAGTAGGTTGCAAAGCAGGCCGAATCATTGCTGTATATTCCCAAGCCAAGGCGTAGGGTGGGGTTGACCTTAACTTCGACCCGGCAAACTCAACTATTTGGTAGTGTTCGTCGGCTTGATAGTAGCCGAGGCTATTGTATGCTGTGGTTATATAAACAATTGCTGCAATGCCAAAAATTACAGTGTATGATTTGATGGTTGCTATACTGAATTTCATCTGTTGCAGCTATGTAGTTAATTGGATGAATGAGGAAGTTAAGACCTCTGTTAATGAGAGGCGATCATTTTATTTGTAAATATAGCAAAACCCTCAACCAAATATCTATCATCTGCCTTTATCATGGTGCTGTTTAACTCTATAAAGAACGATGTTATCGTTACCGAATATGATACCCTTGGCTTACCATTTCCTTTGTTCTAAAACGGTCATACACCTCCTCGTCGAAGGGGTAATCCCAGCAACCTTGGCGGTGGAATAGCCGTCCACCAAAACCAGTTTTGAAGCGGTATAGCCCATACATGGGGTGTGCGGGGTCGGCGTTGCGCGAAACGCCAAACATGTCGTATTCCTTGCAGTGGTTGTTTTTTGCCATTTTAATGGCCTCCCATTGTAGCGCATAGGTTGGCATGTTTTCCCTTCCCTGCGAGGCCGATGCGCCATACAGGTAGGTGGCCCTGCCACCACTCGATGCCCAGAAGAGGCCAGCCAGTGGATCTCCTTTTCGCTCTGCTAGCAGCAGCTTGATGTCTGCCGGTGAGGCGGTATCTTCGGCAGTGGTGGTGAGTACCTGTTTAAAGTAGTCGATATGGTCGAGGACAATACCATTGCGTTTTGCCGTTTCTTCGTAAAGACTATACCACACGGGCAGCTCGTTGAGTCCAGCCTCTCTAATCTTTATATCACGTCGGCTGGCAAGGTTGATGTTGTAGCGTGTTTTTGGCTTCATTTGTCCTAGCAGCTGCTCCTCACTGCGCTCAAGGTCAACCATTATCGTGTTGGATGGTAAGATGTCGGATGGGGATTTTCTGAGATTCCACCTTTTGGTGCCAATATTGATTCGCATTTCTCGCACGCCTACATCAGGAGGCCCTAGCCACTTTCCATTGCTGTCGTATCGGCTATCCTCCTCTACCCAAGGCGACTCCCAATCGAGGTCGTAGCGAATGAGAAAGCAACCTGGGGGTAGGTGTGGGCGTAACTCCTCCGAGAGGTGCTCTAGCCAAATGCCATCTTCTCCCTTAAATGGGAGCATTTCGGGACCATAGGGAACATAGGCTATACAAAAGTCGGCTGCCACATAGCGGAGCATAATGAGCAAATCGCCACTGCGTTTCGATTTTACCTTTATGCTGCTGTCTTTTTTTGTAAAGAAACACTCTAGGTCGAAGGCCTTCGATTTCCAACCAAAATTTTCTTTTAACCGTGCCCAAAAAGCTGTTTGTTGTAGAATGGCCGTTTCGCATAGCCACTCAGTTGCCTTGGGTTCAACATTGAGATGCATTATGAGCTAACGTTGTGCTTCGAAATTATAGTAAGAAGGGGGCGAATCGTTAACCCTTCTATATCGATGAAGCAGATTATGAAATCAATAGAAGCACAAAGTTAACATTTTTGTGGCGTTTTGCAAAGAGTTGTCTTCTGAACCCATGGCGTTGTTCTCCTTGTTATAGTATCGCTTAGCCCTAGTTTTAGCCGCGGGGTTTGAAGATATATGAACCGGATTAAACAGTTTCAATAGTTTTATGAATAAAGAATTCAGCTTGTGTGGCCTCATTACCTTTCAGCTTAGCTCTGACTCTCCTGCTTCGAGGCCTTCTTGCTCCCTCTATACATCTCAAACTTGTGAAGCTTGCACTCAATGGGACCATTGTAGAGCCATATCTTACGCGATGGACGCAACCCAATAAACTTTATAGCATCGAGGTTGCCGCTCAAAACCCAGGCATCGCATCCGTTGTAGTGCTGCTTAAAGTGGTCGCCAATGGCCTTGTAAAGGTCAATCATATCCTCCTTCTCCTCGAGCCGTTCGCCGTAGGGTGGGTTCATCACCAGGTGAGCATTGTCGAGACCCGGGCTTGTTTCGAAGAAGTCAGTATGCTCAATGGTAACAATATCTTCTACCCCAGCCCGCTTTGCATTATCGCGAGCAATTCTAACAGATTGGCTATCGATGTCGAAACCCATAATCTTGCCATCGTAGGGAACAATCTTTGCGTTGGCCTCTCGCTTAATTTCCTCCCAGAGGGAGGCATCAAAATCCTTCCAATTTTCGAAGGTAAAGTGCCGAAAACTCCCAGCAGGAATGTTACGTGCAATCAACGCAGCCTCAATGGGAATGGTTCCGGAGCCGCACATGGGGTCGATAAACGGACGGCTCGTGTCCCACCCCGAAAGCATAATAATTCCGGCAGCCATTACCTCGCTAAGCGGAGCAGCATTCTGCTCGGTTTTGTAACCACGCTTGCCCAGCGACTTACCACTACTGTCGAGTGAGATGGATACGGAGGTATCGGCAATATGCACGTTGACGCGAAGGCTTGGATTTTCAATATCAACGTTTGGACGAACGCCAAACTCATCGCGGAACTGGTCTACAATGGCATCCTTGGTCTTTAGCGCAATATACTGCGAGTGGGTAAACACATCGCTAAAGGTGATGCCGTCGATGGCTAACGTATCGTCAACGGTCATATACTGCGACCAATCGATGCCGCGCACCTTTTGGTAGAGCTGCTCCTCGTTGTTTGCGTTAAATGAGGCAATGGGCTTCAGAATTTTAATGGCAGTGCGCAGTAGCAGGTTGCTTTTATACAGGAGCTCGCTGTTTCCCTTATACTTAACCGCACGGGTCAAAATTTTAATGTCGCTGGCACCAAGCTCGCGAAGCTCGCCAGCCAGAATCTCCTCAAAGCCAAATAGCGTTTTGGCTACAATCTCAAACTTTTCCAATATCCCTATTTCTAACGTAAATAATCAAAAAAAACATAGTTCCCCAGAATACAGCCATCATATTATATATTTAATACCATTGGCTTACAGAGAGATTATGAGTGCACAAAGGTAGCAATAGTTCTCAGAAGAATTAGGACCACCGAAATGGGTATTGGAAATCAGAAACCGTTTCAACGGTTTTCTAGCGTAACCAAACACTGGACAGCCCGGCGCAGGGAAGGCCGCAGCCAATCCGCTGAAAGCCCTGTCTGCAATGACAATAAGCCTAAACATAAACCTGTTGTGAATTTTAGAAGTTGCCACTATCCAACCCATCTCTATAACAATAACAAGATTAAATGGCATTTCCTCGCCAGCGGGTGTGAGGAAATTTAAATTACCAGACCCGTAATTTAAGTTATTTGCCGTTTTCTTAAATAAGGACTATCTTTGTTAAAACTAATAAAGGAGATGAAAAGCTTCATAGCTGGAAACTACGTAAGTCAAGGCTACTATAAAAGTTTCCTACCGACGAGCATCAATAGGCAGTGGCAGATAGAAAACATGGAGGTGTTCCATTTACTCAGTCAGGCCGACCGAGAGCTGGGCAGATTGGATATGTACTCTAAGTATATTCCAAATTTGGAGCTATTCATAAGCATGCACGTTATAAAGGAGGCAACCCAAAGTAGCAGGATAGAAGGGACAAGGACAAACATGGAAGAGGCTCTTTTAGACAAGGAAGATGTGCCACTTGACAAAAGAGATGATTGGGAGGAGGTTCAAAACTACATACAGGCCATGGATGCAGCTATAGCCGCAATGCAGGATTTGCCCTTTTCGTCAAAGCTTATACGGAAAACCCATGAAACGCTGATGCAAGGGGTTCGGGGTAAGAACAAGCAGCCGGGGGAGTTTAGAACTAGCCAGAATTGGATAGGAGGAGCAACAATTAATGATGCTACGTTTATTCCACCACCACACACCTCCGTTCCTGACCTCATGAGCGATATAGAACTATTTACTCACAATGAAAGTATACTGCTCCCTGACCTGCTTAAAATTGCGCTCATACACTACCAATTTGAAACAGTTCACCCCTTCTTAGATGGAAATGGTAGAATCGGAAGGTTGCTAATCACCCTTTACTTAGTAAATAAAGGTATCTTAAAAAGACCTATTCTCTATTTGTCGGATTTCTTCGAAAGAAACAGAGGGTTGTACTACGATAACTTAATGACAGTTAGGGTCAAGAATAACTTGGATCAATGGTTTAAGTTCTTTTTGGTTGGTGTTATTGAGACGTCCCAAAAGGGTATACAAACATTTGATGGCATACTGCAGCTGGAAAAGCAGGTTACAGTTCAGCTACAAACCCTTGGAAGCAGAGCTGCCAATGCCCAAAAAGTGGTGAACTATCTCTACCAAAGACCAATGATAAATGCAGAAAAAGTTAGCGAGATTGCAGCAATTTCAGCACCTTCGGCATACAAACTAATTGAAGAACTTGAAAAGTTAAATATTCTGAAGGAGATTACCGGCGGCCAAAGGAAAAGAGTATACATATTCGAGGATTACCTCAATATTTTCAAGTAAATACCGTCCGCCTTTAGAAGACCTTCCTGCCTAAAATTCTAATGGGCGCTTGGCTGCCGAAGGAAGAGGGGAATGGGGACTAATACGCGGAATAGGCCGTTGGCCTAGCGAGCGAGGGAGTTCACCCCGTTCTCTTCTTCTATAAGTAGTAACTTAAAAACAGTAAGGCAAATCTAAAGGCGAGCTCGTTTTATTTTTTATTCCAATAGGAACAATCAAAGTTTAATACAACCAAAGAATCTGGGTTATTCTTCTTATATATATTGTATTTCGACTCGTCTTTAATTTTAACAATATAGTCACCTTTATTCAAGTAATTTTCTGGATGAGAAATAACTGCAGCTGGGAAAACATAAAGCATATCGTTATCTTTGAGTTTGAATGTGAAAGTTCCCTTATTTTGATAATTTAAAAAACAACTATCAATCATCCCACTAAACGATGAATGCATATACTCAAGACAAATTTGCTTATTTAACTGAATAGAGTCCTTTTTCTTACAAAAGAAAATACCGAATGCAATAATTACTAGAATTAAAAACAAATATATGAACCCACGATTTTTTTTTCTACCACCCATGATTGATTATTTTTTTAAAGGAAAAAGTAATTGGGTTGATGTCTTAAAGCCACCCGCTCGCGCGGACATGCTGTCCGTGCGTACCAGCCCTACCCAAGAGCAAATGTAGCAAAAACCTAGTAGCACTTTGGCAAAAAAGCGGCCTTGGCAAATGAGAATAGCATTGAACAGGACGTCTCGTCCGGCTGCAGCAACGGCGGTTACACTGTTATGAGCTCCTGTGGTATGACTACTACTTCTAGCAATCCCTCCTGGTCGGCATAGTTGGGTGCCGAAGAGAAGCGATACTCCTCGGGATGCTCCACCACCATTTCCGTAACGGGGTTATTGTGGATATAGGCCAGCTTCTCGTAGATAAACTTGTTGCTAAAAACCTCCTCGGCGTGGTTGCCGTCCTGCCACACCTTATACTGCTGGTTGCGCGCCAAATGGGCGCATGCCTGCTGCAGGTATGGCAGCAACCACTCCCTTCGGCTTTCGGGCTCCTCCATAATTAGGCGCACGACCTGCCTGGAGGTGTGGGTTTTGAAGTCGCGGAGGAAATCGGGCAGACCGCCCTTGCCCTCGGCCCGGCAGAGGAGGTGCAGGTGGCTGGACATAAGGCACCAGGCAAATATTACCAGCTCCTTGTACTGCTGGCAGTAGCGCAGCGACTCTACGATGGCCAGCTTCTGGTTGAGCCGGGTAAAAATATCGACCCACCCAACGGTGGTGAGGGTTACAAAGTAGGCTGCGTTCACATCCCCAGCCCTATACCTATCGGACATGGCAGTGGCTTTTTCCAAAGTTACTGCTTTTTCTCTTGGCCAGCTTAGCGTATGGGCAACATGCCCATGTCACCGCTTTGTGCTCTGCACACAGCAGCGGTTATGTAACCCTGTAGCTAAACGCCAGCTTTGCTGCGCTTGCAATGGTTTGCAGCGCACGGACAACATGTCTACGCGAACTGGGAAATCAACACTAGGTTTTATTTGGATAGGCCTATCTAAGATGTCTCCACGCTAGCGGGGGCGAGATTGTGAACTATTTAGCCCCATACCAATTCGTAGGTAAATCGATCCATTCCTCTCCTTTTATTATTGGCATGAGATAGGTTTGAAGAATATCAACCGTATAATCCAACAGTTGTTCTAATTGCTCATCGAAACTACCCTCAAAACTATTCAACCACAAATATTTAATTTCATCTAGGTGAATAAATCTCATGTAATCACTTATAAATAAATTAGATGTTAGCGATTCCATGCTAAATGAAAAATTATTGATTATTTCATCTCCACCTGCCCCTCCTTTATGCATATAGAGTATTTTAAAACTTCTTTGGAGTATAATATTTGAAAAAATTATTTCTAAATCGTTATTCCCAGAATAACGATTCGTGCAATTATAATTAATCGAAGTTATCCCATATCCAAATTGAGTTAAAAATTCAAATTTCTCTCTAAGAAATTTCTCTATATAACCATATAGTACCAAGTCGTCCATCTCCTTTACATTCAATTGAATATATCTAAACACTCCATGTCATAAAAGTGGCTATCATGTGTTTTGCCCCGCTCGCGCGGACATGCTGTCCGTGCGTATCAGCCCTACCCTAGAGCAAATGTAGCAAAAACCCTGTAGCCTTTTGGCAAAAAAGCGGCCCTGGCAAAAGTAAATAACGTTGATTAGGAACCGTCGAATTGGCCGGTCAAGCTGTTCCGTCCGGCTGCTGCAGCGGTTAATTGTTGCTATTGGCTAGTATGCAGTATGGGCAACATGCCCATGCCACCGCTTTGTGCTCTAGGCACAGCTGCGGCTATACAACACTGTAGCTAAACGCCAGCTTTGCTGCGTTTGCAATGGCTTGCAGCGCACGGACAGCATGTCCGCGCGAGCGGAAGGCTGGGCATAAGGCACCAGGCAAATATTACCAGCTCCTTGTGCTGCTGGCAGTAGCGCAGCGACTCTACAATGGCCAGCTTCTGGTTGAGCCGGGTAAAAATATCGACCCACCCAACGGTGGTGAGGGTTACAAAGTAGGCTGCGTTCACATCCCCAGCCCTATACCTATCGGACATGGCAGTGGCTTTTTCCAAAGTTACTGCTTTTTCGCTTGGCTAGCTTAGCGTATGGGCAACATGCCCATGCCACCGCTTTGTGCTCTAGGCACAGCTGCGGTTATGCAACCCTGTAGCTAAATGCCAGCTTTGCTGCGCTTGCAATGGCTTGCAGCGCACGGACAGCATGTCCGCGCTAGCTGGGGTGTGCACCCGGGCCTCGTTGGTCAGCTTCCCAACGTCGATGCCTACAGCTTCTTTAATTTTCATACCTTTGCTTTTAGGAGTAAAACAGTAAGCAGCGGCGCTAAAACCTTTAGAAGGCCTTCCTGCCTAAAATTCTAACGGGCGCTTGGCTGCCGAAGGAAGAGGGGAATGGGGACTAATACGCGGAATAGGCCGTTGGCCTAGCGAGCGTGGGAGTTCACCCCGTTCTCTTCTTCTAAAAATAGTAACTTAAAAACAGTAAGGCAAATCTAAAGGCCAGCGGGAGAACAAGACAACTAAAACCCTGCCTTTTCGGCTAGCCGTTTTACCCATGAATAGTCTGTGCTACCCCAGTAAACATCCCATGTTGGATTATCCCACTTGTTTGTAAAAAGTTGCTCTATTAGTAATGGCTTTATTTTATCAAAATCGTTTAGCGGAAAGTATATCGGTACCTTACCATTATTTGCTTCCTGATGGTACATATCCAACATAAGGTTATACTTATGCCTTACCCAATGCTCCATCTCAGACACCCACGAAATTTTATGCCTATCTGGAATGTCCTTTTCGTTATAGAAATTATAATCATTCTGCTCTCTGAATAGTAAACTATATTTAATAGAATAATTCACTAATTTGTCAAATTCAAGGAAATTACCACTTAAAATCCAACTATAGTAATTATCTAAAAACTGTATATTGAATTTTAAATTGTCTTTATGATAATAATTGTGAGGAGTTGATAACCCTATATAAGAATACAAAATAAACAAACTAAGAAAAAGCATCTTCTCACCTTGAACAATTTTTAAAGTAATTATATAGTTATCACGATTATACATCTCTGTGTTTATAATTATACTAACATGCTGATTGTATAAGCAACAATATAGTTCGCCTTCATAGTTTTCAACAATAAGATTGTACTTATCTATTAACTTTGAAAAGTTTGCTTTAACTATCTCACTAAATACAGCCATATTTACTTTTCAATTGTCCAATAATTTTCCTTTTTTACAAAATGGTAAGTGGATTTAAATTCATTTATCTCGTCCATAAATGCACCTTTTAAATCAATTATTCTTGTATCGTTAGGGTCGACCAAAATAATTACATTGTATTTATCAGGATTATTTAATATGTCCTGAATTTGTGGTTTATTGAAATCATTCCACCATACTTTCCCTGGGGTTTTAATAGTTTTGTCAGGTATGTTCAGAAGGTGAATTCTCCTTTTTGTACTGCTAATATTTTCAACTGCTTCATAGTACTTCATCATTTTTAATTCATCGAGAACCTGCTTTGTGGTAATATAACCGAGGTTATATGGATCATTATACTTTCCAAGAATGATGTTAATTTTCCCTTCAACCAAAGGTATTGTTTTTCCACCAATAGTGATTGAGTTGGATCCAAAACCGTGTATCAATTTTAGGTTATCAAAAACAGCGTTGTATTCAGCATCTGTGCCATTTTGAATGTAGCGTCCAATTAAATTGCCGTTAGCATCGGTTATTTCGTCAATGTAATAACCTAAAAATGGTTTATCGGTGGCTTTAAGATCGGCAAATAATAGTTCTCCAGATATTTTGTCATACTTAATAAGGAAACGACCATCGGCAGATACTTTTTCGACAATATTATCGCCTTGTGCTGTCCAAAATGTTCTAGCTCGCCCCGCTCGCGCGGACATGCTGTCCGTGCGTACCAGCCCTGCCCAAGAGCAAATATAGCAAAAACCCTGTAGCCTTTTGGCAAAATAGCGGCCCTGGCAAATGAGAATAGCATTGAACAGGACGTCTCGTCCGGCTGCAGCAACGGCGGTTACACCGTTATGAGCTCCTGTGGTATAACTACTACTTCTAGCAATCCCTCCTGGTCGGCATAGTTGGGTGCCGAAGAGAAGCGATACTCCTCGGGATGCTCCACCACCATTTCCGTAACGGGGTTATTGTGGATATAGGCCAGCTTCTCGTAGATAAACTTGTTGCTAAAAACCTCCTCGGCATGGTTGCCATCCTGCCACACCTTATACTGCTGGTTGCGCACCAAATGGGAGCATGCCTGCTGCAGGTATGGCAGCAGCCACTCCCTTCGGCTTTCGGGCTCCTCCATAATTAGGCGCACGGCCTGCCTGGAGGTGTGGGTTTTGAAGTCGCGGAGGAAATCGGGCAGACCGCCCTTGCCCTCGGCCCGGCAGAGGAGGTGCAGGTGGCTTGGCATAAGGCACCAGGCAAATATTACCAGCTCCTTGTGCTGCTGGCAGTAGCGCAGCGACTCTACAATGGCCAGCTTCTGGTTGAGCCGGGTAAAAATATCGACCCACCCAACGGTGGTGAGGGTTACAAAGTAGGCTGCGTTCACATCCCCAGCCCTATACCTATCGGACATGGCAGTGGCTTTTTCCAAAGTTACTGCTTTTTTCCTTCGCTTGGCCAGCTTAGCGTATGGGCAACATGCCCATGCCACAGCTTTGTGCTCTAGGCACAGCTGCGGTTATGCAACACTGTAGCTAAACGCCAACTTTGCTGCGCTTGCAATGGCTTGCAGCGCACGGACAGCATGTCCGCGCGAGCTGGAGCTGGTAAAGGTTGTTAACCCGTTTGTGTAAGCTACGCTACTATTTACCAAGCTTAACCCCCTTCTTTTCCAGGTAATCCATAACATCCCGTGGCAATGAGTCTATCTTCCTGTACATCACATATTGCTGATTGCTATTGTAATAGAGATTCATCAGCGTGTCTTTGCCCTGGGTGAAAATATTAAACTCTGCACAGCTATTGTCTATGTCTGTTTTTATTGTCCCTTCATCTGTAAAATCGCTGGAATCTATTTCAAAGTAATACGTGCCACTTGATTTTAAACTATCCAGACTTGGTAAATCGCAGGTGTTGTAAAAACCAAAATTAGTTTTATAACTTTCAATCTGAGAAGTCTTTTCGTAAAACCAAATCCAAATTACCAATTCGCCAGTGTAATATTTATAAATAGTTTCTTCTTCTGAAGTACTGTCATGGCTTTCCTGTAATTCATTCTTTTCTTGTATCCAAAATCCCTCAATATTATTTTTATGAATAACTTGGCCACATAAAATGAAGGGAAAAACAATTAAAATAAAGGTTAAATATTTTTTCATTTTAAGCTGCTTTTTAATTGATTTGCATAATTCTCTCTTCCTTTCAAACCTTCTCCCTTGCTATTAATTTTTAAGGTTATTGCCTTAATATTGTCATCGTCTGCAAGTTTGTTTAAATTATTCGTATTCCAAAACCACATAGCTGATAAAATAAATAGTTCTTTATCATCGTCAATTACTTTCGGATTAGCAACCACATCTTTGTATTTATCTTTGTAATTGGTTTTAAGCCATGTGTCAAATGCCTGATACGTTTTCTTCCAGGTTAATTGTACAGCTCCATGTCCACGGTATTTATACCCATCCTCACTGGCACTGTTTCCGTTTCCGCCTTCACATTGATATACATAACTGAAAAATTTCTTCGCCAATGCATCGCCTTTTATTGGATTTGCCGTAGCACATACATATTCGGTTGGCACTGCTACACAATTCTTGCTTGTAGAATCGCATGTCAAAGCTGTCCATTTTAATTTTTTATTGCCTTTGACCGCTGCATTTAAAGACGTATCACAATTTGTTCCAAACGGTGGTTCTGCCCATGTTTTCCCCCGCTCGCGCGGACATGCTGTCCGTGCGTACCAGCCCTACCCAAGAGCAAATGTAGCAAAAACCTAGTAGCACTTTGGCAAAAAAGCGGCCTTGGCAAATGAGAATAGCATTGAACAGGACGTCTCGTCCGGCTGCAGCAACGGCGGTTACACTGTTATGAGCTCCTGTGGTATGACTACTACTTCTAGCAATCCCTCCTGGTCGGCATAGTTGGGTGCCGAAGAGAAGCGATACTCCTCGGGATGCTCCACCACCATTTCCGTAACGGGGTTATTGTGGATATAGGCCAGCTTCTCGTAGATAAACTTGTTGCTAAAAACCTCCTCGGCATGGTTGCCATCCTGCCACACCTTATACTGCTGGTTGCGCACCAAATGGGAGCATGCCTGCTGCAGGTATGGCAGCAGCCACTCCCTTCGGCTTTCGGGCTCCTCCATAATTAGGCGCACGGCCTGCCTGGAGGTGTGGGTTTTGAAGTCGCGGAGGAAATCGGGCAGACCGCCCTTGCCCTCGGCCCGGCAGAGGAGGTGCAGGTGGCTTGGCATAAGGCACCAGGCAAATATTACCAGCTCCTTGTGCTGCTGGCAGTAGCGCAGCGACTCTACAATGGCCAGTTTCTGGTTGAGCCGGGTAAAAATATCGACCCACCCAACGGTGGTGAGGGTTACAAAGTAGGCTGCGTTCACATCCCCAGCCCTATACCTATCGGACATGGCAGTGGCTTTTTCCAAAGTTACTGTTTTTTCTCTTGGCTAGCTTAGCGTATGGGCAGCATGCCCATGCCACCTTATTGCTCTTTTGGCATAGCTGCAGTTATGCTACCTTACTGCTAAGTGCCAGCTTTGCTGCATTGGCAATGGTTTGCAGTTCACGGACAGCATGTCCGCGCAATCGGAGTCATCAGTGGTTCACTTGCGTTCGTCTCCGTTATTCACACCTGACGCTTTGCAGCGCCTTTTCCCTAACCGTTCAACACCCTGGATTTTGGCCAGAGCACCGTAGGGCGGTTTGCAACCTCTGCCTGCACAGCGATTGCGAAGGATCATCCGCCAGCTGGCGAACCCCTTTATCTTTTATACAGCATGTAAAAGAACTCCATGTTATTGCTAAATTTCGCCCTTCTTACTTCAGGACACACTCCGCGCGAGCGGGGGATTCTCGTGAGCGGGGCTGTGAAAGATTACTCTTTACGCATAGCAAAATAGGAGTTAATGGGGGAATTTTAAAACCAATATCGAATCAGGGTAATTCTTCTTATAAATAATGTATTCAGACTTTCCAGCCTCCTTTACTATCGAATCCCCTTTTTCTAAAAAAGAATTACCATAATACCACATAGTATATACAGAACTGTCATTATCAAATAAAAATATATCTAATTTCATCTTGTAATTTCTTTTTACTTCACGAATTACTCCTTTGAAGTCCATATTTCTATACTTATTACAAATCATTTTTTGATTTGTAATATCTCGTTTTTGATTTGTAATAACATAATATATCCAGAACAACATAACCCCCAGCAATAAAAAACTTATAAGGATTTTTATTGATCTAAAAATCGGACTAGTTTGTTTTTCAGAATCTCGTCTCTCTGATTTTCTTATTATTTGCATAATTCTTTAATTTCAAATTTGCAACAACAATTATTAAATCCAGTCTTAATATCATTTTTCGCTGCATTATTCTTTGGTAACGGGAAAAGCAAATCCGTACAGGTGTTTAATTTACCTCCAGAAGAGTTTAGTATCATTTTAAGCAATTCGTCAATAAATTTTTCTGTGCCATTATATCCGGCCACTAATCCGATTGAAATACCTTTAAATGAAACAGTATTATCTTCTGAATAACTATTCCAATTTGTAGCACCCACATTAGCAGCACCGATTACAATTTCGTCACCTCTACCACCTAAATCATCAGGTTTTGGGAATTTACCAGTTTTAAAATCAACAACTTTTTGATATTTTCCAGTTATAATGCCAGAAGAAACCAGACTTATATTTAAACCATATCCCTTCATTGTATAGTAATACTCGCAATAACCAAAACCGCGCATATAGCCACTCATAATTCCTGAGCCCCGTCCTTTCCCAATAATCAATGATGATTCTCCAAATATTCCAATAAAGTCATCGTTTTTGTAATATGTGTTTCCTGTTGGAAGTTTTCCTTCACCTTCATACAATTTCACATCAACAGGGAAATAGGCATCAAAATACTTAGATTTGGTTTTTGGTACAAAATACAATGATTCATTACGTGCCATAATGCCAACATACTTATTATTAACATACTTATTAATAGTATAATAAACACGTACTCCTCCATATTTTGCATTTGGATTATGTTTCAAAGAAGCAACAGGATTCCCTGCTGGTAAATCAAAGCCCAAAGTCACCGTTTCATTCCAGTGATTAGTGAAATTGTTTTGTAAGGTCCAATAAGTTAATCTTCGCATTTCATAATAATCTTGATTATGATATGCAATTAGAAATTTTTCTGAAATCATAGGACTATAAATCTCTAGAATCCATTCTATTTCCTCATCTTTTGATATACTCGCCCCATCCCCCTCATCATCCAGCAATCCGGTAGTTAGCTCGGGGTTGTGGATTAGGTCGCCCGCTCGCGCGGACATGCTGTCCGTGCGTACCAGCCCTGCCCAAGAGCAAATATAGCAAAAACCTAGTAGCCATTTGGCAAAAAAGCGGCTTTGGCACAAATAAATAACGTTGATTAGGAACCGTCGAAATAGCCGGTCAAGCTGTTCCGTCCGGCTGCAGCGGCGGTGGCAAAGGCGGTTATGCCGTTATGAGCTCCTGTGGTTCTATAACAAAATGTGGTTAAGGTTAAATACCAAGGATTCCCTGATGCCAAACTTCGAGTTTCTGGCATGGGGAGCATAATCTCCACTCATTTTTTCCTATCTTTCCCATCAAATTACAATTGGAATTGCTATGGTTAAAAGGTTATTTCTTTTGGCAGTGCTAATCCTCTCAATAGGAGGAATTCAAGCACAGGAGATTTCGAAAAATGTACAGCGGGCCGATAGGATTTTTGAGGATGGAAACTACGACAAGGCGCTTGACCAATATTTACGGGTAGCCTCCGACGAGGTTGTTACGGCTCATATTGCCCGGCAAATTGGCAGCTGTTACCGCTTTCAAGGCAATATGCCTCAAGCCGAAATCTGGTATGAAAAGGCGCTACAGCAACCCGATCATAGCTCTGGCGACTACCTCCTGTTGGGATATGCCCAAAAGGCTAACGGAAAGGTGGAGCTGGCTGCCGCTACGCTAAATAAGCTCTATGCACTCGACATGCTCCCAAATCTGGCTCAACAACCTGGCGGTGGCTCGTCGTTTGATGCCTTGCTGCGGGAGGGTTTCCTCAGCCTAAATGTTGTTTCGGTAAGCATTAATAGCCCGGAGTCGGACTTTTCGCCAACCATCTATCGCGATGCAGTGGTGTTTGCTACTTCTCGCTTCGACCGCGAGCTGGCCAATCTCGACCGTCAAATTAATCCACAGCAACACCTGAGCCTTTACACCGCGCGCCTAAGCAATAGCGGGGAGTTGGGAGCACCTTTCGTTTTTTCCAACGATCTGCTCAGCCGCTACTATACCGGCCCCATTGCCTTTTCCCCATCGGGCGATACGGCCTACTTCGTGAGAAAAAAGTATCTAAAGGCTCGCCGTGGCGACGAGAAGCAGATGGCGGAAAACAACCTTAAGATACACCGCGCCATATATAACCATGGGGAGTGGATTGACCAGGGACCATTACCATTCTGCACCGACAGCTACTCCGTTGGCGATCCAGCTGTGAGCCCCGATGGGAAACGGCTTTACTTTACATCCGACATGCCAGGTGGAATGGGAGGTGCCGACCTCTACTACCGTGATATTCGGCTTGGTGGATCCTTTGGCGATGCCGTAAATCTTGGCGCCAAGATCAATACGGCCGGCAACGAAATGTGCCCCTTTGTGGCTAAAGATGGAACGCTCTTCTTTGCCTCCGACGGCCTTCCCGGCTTTGGCAACCTCGACCTCTTTGCTGCCTACCCTACCGCCAACGGGTTCGACTATGTTACCAACCTTGGCTATCCGGTGAACGGAGCCTACGACGATTTTGGTCTAACGCTATCGGCTAATGGTACCATAGCATTCTTCTCCTCCAACCGTCCCGGTGGAATGGGCGATGACGACATCTATAAAATCGAGGTAAAAAAGATTGTGGTTACCCACACGTTGGATGGACAGGTTATTGACGACAAGGGTGCGCCGGTAGTCTCTGCAACCGTAAAAGTTATGGATGGCGATAAGGTGGTGAACACCCTCTCGACCGATGCGGCTGGAAAGTTTGCCGCTAAGCTGGATGATGGCCTCAAAGTTTCACTTCGTGCTGAACGAACTGATTACTTTCCGACCTCTGCGGAGGTAAATACCTTTGGGCTTGGACTTAAGCCAACAACTATTCCTGTTAAAATTACCATGACGCGCGATATTGGCTATACTCTTACGGCCACTATCCTTTCTATGGACAACAATTCTCCGGTAATGGGAGCAAGGGCCATTGCTTTTCCTCCCGATACCACCAAGGCATTGGTTGGCAGTGCCGACCAGCTGGGGCGTGTTCGCCTTAAGCTCGACAAAGATACCGACTACCGAGTTCGTGTTGAAAAGGAGGGTTTCATAAGCAAGTGGTTTACTCTTTCCACTAAGGGACGTGAGCGTGGTGACCTGAACCTTAGCACAATGTTCGATACCCGACTACAGCCCAATGTAAAACCTGGCCTTTCAGGTAGGGTTACCGATGCCAAAACAAGTCTGCCACTGGGAAATGTGGTGGTTACACTTACCTGCGACAAGCTCCCACAGCCCCTTCGCATAGCTACCGACAACTCAGGCCAGTTCAACAGAACAGATTTGCCGGAGGGTGTTTACGCGGTAAAGTTGGAGAAGGATGGCTACTCACCAATGCAGATTAGCCTAACACTGGGCAGTACTCCATTTAACGTTAACTCCCAGTATAGCCTAGCACTTCAGCCGGCCAACGGATCGTTCACCGCCGTAGGATTGGTTACCAACAAGGATGACGGCACGCCAATCAAGGAGGTGGTTGTTACCCTGCTCGACAAGGCCACCAACGAGAAGGTTCAGAACAAAACCGACGACTTTGGCAGCTTCGACTTTAGGCTAGATGCTAACCATATTTATATTTTAAAGTTGGAGAAGGAGAAGTTCTTTGCTAAAACGCTAATGATTTCAACGCAAGGAGTTCCTGCTGGTATGTTCAATTTAAATACCGCTTACGACCTTAAGATGGAGCCCATTGTGATGAATAAAGCCATTGAGATTCCAAATATCTACTACGATTTGGGCAAGTGGGACATCAAGCCGGAGTCGGCAACAGAGCTCGACAAGTTGGTTACGCTGTTGGAGGAAAATCCTACCATCCGTATTGAGCTTAGCTCGCACACCGATGCACGTGGCAGCTCGCAGCAAAATATGGTGCTTTCGCAGAAACGTGCACAATCTGCCGTGGACTATATTGTTTCCAAAGGTATTGCCGGTTCGCGCATTGTGGCCAAAGGGTATGGCGACACCATGATTAAGAATCGTTGTAACAAGGGTGTTCAGTGCACCGAGGCTGAGCATGCCGTAAATAGGCGAACGGAGATTAAGGTGATAAGCTACTAGACAAAGGGGGATTACCCCCTTTTGTTTAGTGGATGCTTACTTCGCACTTTAGCATTTACTTCCGTATTGATTACCTTTGTAGCCAAATTGCGTCTATAAAATAAGGCAATAAGTTGCTTTTCAACTAGGTTATAAAATAGCGAAAATGAATCTTCTCAATAAAAAAATATTAGTAACCGGAGCCGATGGTTTTATTGGAAGCCATCTCACCGAAATGCTCGTTGACTCTGGTTTTCAGGTAAGAGCATTTGTTTACTACAACTCCTTTAACTCTTGGGGCTGGCTCGACACCTTTCCCAAGAGCAAGTTGGATAAGATTGAAATATTTGCGGGCGATATCCGTGACCCAAATGGCGTGCGAAATGCCATGAAGGATGTTGATGTAGTCTTTCATCTGGCCGCACTCATTGCCATTCCGTTTAGCTACCACTCTCCCGACAGCTACGTAGACACCAACATCAAGGGTACGCTCAACATTTTACAGGCGGCTCGCGACCTCAACGTGGAGCGCGTGCTGGTAACCTCTACCTCGGAGGTGTATGGTACGGCCCAATATGTACCAATCGACGAGAAGCATCCACGGCAGCCGCAATCGCCATACTCTGCCACTAAAATTGGTGCCGATAGCATTGCTGAATCATTCTACCGCAGCTTTGGATTACCCGTTACCATTGTGCGTCCGTTCAATACCTATGGACCTCGTCAGTCGGCTAGAGCCGTAATACCAACAATTATTACGCAGTTGCTGGCCGGAAAGCAGGAAATTAAGTTGGGTGCCCTCACCCCAACTCGCGACCTGCTCTACGTGAAGGACACCGCCCGAGGATTTATTGAAATTGCCAAGTGCGACAAGCTCATTGGTGAGGATGTAAACATTGCCACCGAAACGGAGATCTCCATCGGCGACTTGGCACAGATGATTATCGATAAGATAAATCCAGCGGCCCATATTGTTTCCGATGAGCAGCGGTTACGACCTGCGCTTAGCGAGGTGGAGCGTCTGCATGGAAGCCGACAGAAGCTAAGTCAACTTACCAATTGGGAACCGCAGCTTACCTTTGAACAGGGGGTTTTGCAAACAATTGAGTGGTTCAAAAATCCGCTTAATCAAGCCCGATATAAAGCCGATATTTACAATGTGTAAAAGAGCAGTTATTCTGGCCGGAGGGAAGGGGACTCGGCTTAAACCGTACACCGTTGTTCTCCCAAAGCCACTTATGCCCATTGGCGATTTCCCCATTCTTGAGGTGGTAATTCGTCAGCTGGCAAAAAACGAGTTTGGCCACGTCACCATTACGGTAAACCATCAGGCCGAAATTATCAAGGCCTTCTGTGGTGATGGCTCCCGGTGGGGCATCAAGGTCGATTACTCGCTGGAAAGTAAGCCGTTGAGCACCATGGGGCCGCTAAAGCTGATAAAGGACCTTCCGGAAAACTTTCTGGTAATGAATGGAGATATTCTTACCGACCTCTCCTTTGCCGATTTCTATAATGCCCATCTAACAGAAAACAACCTCTTTTCTATTTCCTCTTACCAAAGAACAGAGGTTAGCGAGTATGGCGTGCTAGAAGTCGACAGCAGCAATAGACTTACCGGATTTAAGGAAAAACCGCACAACCACTACCTTGTGAGTATGGGAATATACATGCTCAACCGTCGTATTCTCGATTTTATTCCTGAGGATACCTTTTTTGGCTTCGACATGCTCATGCACGACCTTCTCAGCAAAGGCGAAAAGGTTGCTGTAAAACCATACGATGGCTACTGGTTGGACATTGGTCGCCCCGACGATTACATGCAGGCCATTGAGGAGTTCGATGCCAATAAGGATAAATTTTTGTAGCATGAAGGGACGAATACTGGTAACCGGAAGCAGCGGCTTTATTGGAACAAACTTACTAATACGACTTAAAGCCAACAACTACGAGGTGTTTACCTTCGACATGGAAGATGGCGACATTGCCACCGCCGAATTTAGCTACGAGAAGCTGGACCACGTTATTCATCTAGCATCAAGAACCTACGTTCCTGCCAGTTGGGAAAACCCCCTCGATTTCTACCGAACTAACGCTTCGGGCACAACCAACATTCTTGACCTTTGCCGTAAGCAGGGTTGCTCACTAACCTATGTAAGCAGCTACGTGTACGGGACACCACAATATCTCCCAGTTGACGAAAATCATCCAGTTGCTCCAGTAAGCCCATATAACCACAGTAAGTTAGTTGCTGAAGATATTTGTCGATTTTATTCAGAACAGTTTGGTGTTCCGGTTACCATTCTTAGACCGGTTAATATTTTTGGTCCGGGTCAGAACCCGAGTTTTCTTATTCCTTTTATTATTGAGCAGGTTCTTAACCCAGAAGTAAATACCATAGAGGTAATGGATTTACGGCCTAAGCGCGACTTCCTCTACATCGATGATTTTATGGATGTGCTAGTTGGCACCATTGGACGAAAAAACTATGGTATGTATAATGTGGGCAGTGGATACTCCGTAAGCGTGGAGGAGATCATTAAAACCGTTCTTGACATCTCTGGAATAGATAAACCTTACCTAGCCAAAAATATTGAACGAAAAAATGAGGTGTGGGATGTTTATGTTAGCCTTGCTAAGGCAACTGCCGAGTTAGGCTGGAAACCAAGAACCACATTTGCCGAAGGAATTGAAAAGATAATTAATACGCTCAGATAATGGCTATGCTAAGCCCGGGAAGCAAAATACTTTACATCAAACCCAACAACTCCTCCTTCATAAGAGCCGATGAGCAGATTCTACAGAAGCATTTTGAGGTTAAGTCAATTTTGCTGAATCAGGCAGGCAAAAAGGCCAGCTTTATCTGGCGGTTGATTCACCTAAAGCTATTTATCCTCTTCAACCTCTGCCGAACAAAGGCTCTAGTTACCTGGTTTGGCGATTACCATTCCGCCTTGATGGTGCTTATGGGTCGAATATTTAGGAAACACACCATTATTTTTGCCGGCGGTCAAGAGGCCATTTGCTACAAGGAGTTGGGAAAGGGCGTTTACCAGAAAAAGTTTAGGGGTTGGTGTGTAAAGTATGCCCTACGCAATGCCACCATGGTGCTGCCCAATCACCAAAGCCTAATATACCATGAGAACTTTTTCTACAATCCCGAAAATCCCCATATCGACGGCATCAAGCACTATGTAAAGGGAATAAAAGGGCGCCTGGAGGTGGTCCCCAACGGCATTGACCAGAGTCGCATTCGATTTGATGCCACTGTACAGAAGCAATCGAACCTAGTAATGACGGTTGGCACCATGAATACAACTGCTGACTTTTACAACAAGGGCTACGATCTGTTTATCGAGGTGGCTGGTCGAAACCCTGACTTGGATTTTGTGCTCATCAGCGTTAAAAAAACCTACATGGAGTGGGTGGAAGAGCACTACAAAATTTCCAATATTAAGAATCTAAGGGTTATCCCATCGTTTTGCCCCGACGAGATTTTATCGCACTATTTCAATCTTTCCAAGGTCTACGTGCAGGCCTCCATTACCGAAGGAATGCCCGTAAGCCTCAGTGAAGCCATGCTTTGCGAGTGCATTCCTGTAGGGTCTAACGTAAATGGCATACCCGATGCCATTGGCCCTTGCGGAGTGCTAATCTATAAACGCGATGTAACCGAACTAGAGGTGGCCATTAGAAAAGCCCTTACGATGGATACGGCTAAAAAGGCGAGAGAATTTACGCTTGCCAACTTTACAATGGAGAAGAGGGAGGAGAAGCTAATAAGGTTGCTGCTTGAGTAGTCGCTAACCTCTTCTTAACCGATGGTAAGTATTGTGGTAGAGCTTTATAGGAAAAGAGAGCAGCCAGCTCCTGCCCATTGTTGTGTAAACCCTCTCCCGTAGCGTAAGCTTGCCCTTCAGCAACTCTAACCTTTGGGCGCACTTGTAAAGTTCCTCCTTTTTATTGGTCAGAAAGCAAAGCATAAGTTTCTTTTGAAGGTATTCTAACTTCACCCTGTGCCGAACAGGTTCACTGTAGGTAAAATGCTCCATAAAGAACTCCTTCACCTCCTGCAGTGATTCCAGAAATGTCAGCTGCTTGTGATAGCCCTGATTAGTGGCAGAACCACCCACAATGCGGTAGGTGGCCAGCGGTTCGTCAAGGTATGCCAATTTCGACTTTTGGGCGATGTAGAGCCAAAATGGATAGTCGCCCATGGCAAACCTCCTTTCGCCTATAAATGCTCTGGCCTCGTTGAGCAAATCGCGGCGACACACAACGGTGCAGGTGGCAATGGGATTGCTCACCAACAGCTCTTCAGGTTTCTCAATACAAATTGGCTTTGCTTTAAGTGCACCCTTAATGGTGCGATGCTTCTCCTTGATATTAAAGTTGGAAAAAACCAATCCAACCTCGGGGTTGGCCTCTAAAATTTCAACCTGTTTTTGGAGCTTATCCGGTGAGTTCCAGAAATCGTCACCTTCACAAAAAGCAATATAGCTACCGGTGCACCTATCAAGGGTTGTATAAAAGTTTTCTATCATTCCCAAGTTGTGCTCAGGAAGAAGAAGTGCCAACCGGTTGTTAACCTGCCTCTTAATTAAAAGCAATTTTTCTCTTGATCTGTCGGAAGAATAGTCCTCAGAAGCAACTACTTCAAACTCAAAATTGCATCGTTGATTGAGCGTGCTATTAAGAGACTCTTCAACGAAACACTCATGGTTATATACAAGGGTGCATACACTAGCGAGCATCTTCAATTCGTTTTACCATGTCAAGCAACCCTTTTTGTCTTGGTTTCATTGGTTTTGCCGGTATCCCGGTATAAATAATCCAAGGCTCCAACGATTTGTTTACCAGCGTCATACTTCCCGTGGTTGAACCTTCTCCAAGCGTTACCCTTGGCATTATGATGCTACCTGCACCAACTTGAACGAACCTTTCTAAAGTTACCAATCCTCCAATGACATTAGTGAACTCATCAGGGACCATTGGGCTTATGAGAAAATTGCCACCAAAGTCGTCCGTGGCACTAAATATGGTTGAACGTGGCGATACCCCGGTATAATCAGCCATGCTGATGCCAAATTTACCATAAAGAGCGCAAAAAGCAGCAATGTGGATATTGCTGCCAAGGGTAATTATTCCTGAGAGTATGCAAAAATCATCAATGCGAACATTATTCCCAACCGTAAGGGTTGAGGGGGAATAAATACTGGCCTTTCTGCTGATAAGGACATTACTCCCTACAGCTGCAAGCCCTAGGTTCAGAAGTTCATTTCGGGAGTAAAAGGAATTGGCCATCTCGCTATTTTTTTTGCGATTTAATTATTCGCGAAATCTTATCCACCTTATCCAAAGGTAGCTGAGGGTAGATGGGTAAACACAACACCTGCTTTGCCACCTGCTCGGCCACTGGAAGATTCTCCGCAGATGCAGACGGGAGTCCTCTATAGGTTGGAAACTGGCTGATAAGTGGGTAAAAATACCTGCGACCAAATATGTTATACTGCTTCAGATTTTCGTATACCTCGTCACGGCTGGTTCCAAACTCCTTGTGGTCAATGAGAATAGGGAAGTAGGGGTAGTTGTGCAAAACACCTTCCATGTCGTGCAGAACCCTAATGCCAGGCACATTGGTAAGTAGTTCACGGTAACGTTCCGCAACAACCTTACGCTTTTCAATCGCTTCCTCCACATACTTCAACTGCAGTAGCCCATATGCCGACTGAATCTCATTCATCTTTGCGTTGATTCCTGGAGCGACCACCGTTACCTCATCGGCAAAGCCAAAGTTTTTAAGATAGTCTATGCGCTTCTTCGTTTTTTCATCATGGCAAATAATGGCTCCCCCTTCAATGGTGTTGTATACCTTGGTGGCGTGAAAGCTCAGCACGGAAAGGTCACCAAAGTTCATCACTGATCGACCACCAATTTTCACATGAAAGGCATGGCAAGCATCGTAAATCACCTTCAGCCCATAAGTGTCTGCAATTTTAGCAATATCATCTACCATGCAAGGATTGCCATACACGTGCACCGGAAGAATTGCGGTAGTTTTTGGTGTAATAGCAGCCTCCACCTTCTTAGGATCGAGATTGAAAAAGTTTGGGTCGACATCACAGAAAATGGGCTTAATACCATTCCAATGCAGAGCGTGGGTGGTGGCCACAAAGCTGTATGGCGAGGTAATTACCTCACCCGTGATGCGCAATGTTTGAAGAGCAGTAATTAAGGCCATTGTCCCATTGGAAAAGAGGCTAATGTATGGAACACCTAGAAACTTGGCTAGCTCGCTCTCCAGCGCTTGATGGTATTTTCCATTGTTGGTGAGCCACTTGGTAGTCCAAATATCCTTTAGAAGCTCATGAAATTCCTCAAGTGGTGGCAGTTCGGGCTGTGTTACTAATATGGGCTTTTCCTCTCTACTTTCCATTTCCTGTTTTTTTATAAAGCGACTCTGCGATGAGTTTCAATTCGTTAATGGCATCCAACCGTAAAAGCAAAGAAACTAAAAAATAGGTTACAGCAGCAACTGTGGCCTGGGAAAGCAACATACCCACATCTCCAAATGGAACAACCAACTTTACACTGTATGCCGCTGCAGCCATTACCAAGCTCGATAGTAGGTAGGGTGCAAGATCGAGGAGCTGCTCTGCCACTGGATAACTTATTAACTTACCTGAATAGTAGCTGTTGATTAGGTATGACACATACGCCGAGACCACTAAGCTAACAATCAACCCATAAATTCCCCAGAACAGCCCAATGACAATGAATGCAACTCCAATAATCTTTTTTACAAATTCCAACTTCAAGTAAAGATCGGAACGTCCCTTAACCTTCAGTATGTTAAGGTTGGTTGTTTGAAGAGTGTACAACATTCCGGCTAGTGCAAGCAGCTGAATAAAAGGAACTGAAGGAAGCCACTTCGCTGTTAGCAGAATGGCCACTACCGGTTTGGCCATCACCATTAGCCCAAGCATAATTGGAAAGTTGACAAATACCTGAAGCTGAAGAATCTTTTTGTAGGTCTGCTTTAGCTTCACGTTATCATCCTGTATGGTGGCCATGGCAGGAAACGTTACCCCTCCAATTACATTTGAAAGTATGAGCACCGGTATCTCCTGCAATTTCTTTGCCTGCGTGTAAAATCCAAGACTTTGAATGGAAAATCGCTTGTTGATAATCCAGGAAAAGGCGCTTTGATAAATGTTTTCGAGAAGGCTTGAAAAGAGTATGTTAGACCCAAATCCAAAGAGACTCCTCAACGATTGGAAGCTAAACTGCCGAGTTGGACGCCAGTCGGAGAAATACCAGAGCAGTGCTGTTTTAAATACTACAGCGCTGATTAACTGCACGGCCAAACTCCACACACCAAATCCCAAGTAGGCCATGGTGACAGCAATAACTCCCGACAGAAGATTTGAAACCAATGCAGCCTTTGACTGTGTTTTAAAATTAAGGTGCTTGGTAAAAAGTGTGGACTGAATAAGCCCAAAACTATTGAAGATGAGCATTAGGCCCACTACTCGGAGTAGAGGTTTGAGTATGGGCTGCTGAAAGTACCCCGAAACCCACGGCGCTATGGAGAATAGAATTCCGTAAAGCACTATTCCTATTCCTAAGTTGAAGAAAAATATGGTGGAGTAGTCTGTTTGGTTGGTTTTTTGCTTTTGAATGAGAGAAGCACCAAAACCGCTATCGAGAAAGGTGTTGGCAATAACGGTAAATATGGCAATATTACCAATCAAGCCATACTCTGTTGGTGAGAGAAGTCGGGCCAAAATAATATTTATGATAAGACCCATTCCAAGCACACCTAACTTTTCAATTAGATTCCAAGCGGTTGCTCGGATAGTCTTATCTCTTAATTCCTGATTTACCATTAAGGATGCCTTTTTATTTAGTAAGCCACCCAACCTTGAGCTTTTAGCTCAATGTCTCGGCCGTCGGGGGTAACCAAGAATTCACCCGTGGATGCTCCGGTAATATGGCCAATAAAGTCCACTCCAGAGAGGTTCTTGATCTTATCGAAGTCGCTTTGCTGAATGGTGAAGAGCAGCTCGTAGTCTTCACCACCGTTGAGGGCTGCTGTTACGGCATCAAAGTTCATCTCCTCACAAACCTTAAAGGTATCGGCTGCAATGGGAATTTTTTCTAGGTAAACGCGGCATCCCACGCCCGATTGCTTGCAAATGTGCTTCAGGTCGGACGACAACCCGTCGGAGATATCTATCATAGCCGAAGGTCTCACTCCCGCTTCGTGAAGCATGTCAATGGTGCTCTGCTTAGCCTCAGGCTTTAATTGACGCTGCAGCACGTAGTCGTATCCCTCCAACTTTGGTTGTTCCATGCCGGTGGCCTGAAAAACTCGCTTCTCGCGCTCCAGTATCTGAAGACCCATGTAGGCAGAACCCAAGTTACCCGAAACGCAAATAAGGTCATTGACCTTTGCACCGGAGCGATAGGTAATGCTCTCTTTACTAACCTCACCTATGGCCGTTATGCTGATGCAGAGTCCGGTAAGTGATGCGGAGGTATCACCTCCAACAAGATCCACCTTGTATCGCTCGCAGGCCATGTGGATACCGGTATAGAGGTCTTCGAGATCCTCTACCGATAGTTTGGCAGAAACACCGATCGAAACGGTAATCTGTGTTGGCTTAGCATTCATGGCATAGATGTCGGAAACATTCACCACAACAGCTTTGTAGCCAAGGTGGCGCAAGGGAGAGTAGGTTAGGTCGAAGTGTATCCCCTCCAGCAGTAAATCGGTAGTTACCACCATCAATTTATCACCGGTAGAAATTACCGCACAGTCATCTCCTATGCCTTTAAGCGTAGTAGGTTGTGTTGGCTTAAACTCCTTTGTTAGGTGGTCAATTAAACCAAATTCGCCCAGCGTCGAAATCTCCGTTCTACTCCTCTTTTCAGCCATGTAATTTTTTTATGCAAAGATAGAGGTTTGGACGAATATCCGCTTTGTTCGAATTCTCTTTCTAATTTGCCTTCGCTGGAAACACTTCTTTAGGTTCAATGCTTTATCTAATGATTATTATACTATTTTTCACAAGTACTTCTTACCAAAAAATAAAATAGCTGCTATCTTTGACCTGTTAATTTAGATTAAATCTAGCGAAGGTTGTCAGAACACTAAAAAAGGTAAACATTAACAGGAGTGCTTTGTTAACCTGTAAACATAATCGAAATTTGGATTTCAGCTATGGCAAGTGAACAAGATAAAATTCTCAGCGAAGTAACGGAAAGCGACTACAAGTATGGCTTTGTTACTGATATTGAGAATGAAACGATACCTAAAGGTCTGTCTGAAGATGTTGTTCGACTAATTTCCCAAAAGAAGGGGGAACCGGATTGGCTTTTGGAATTCCGACTCAAGGCATACCGTCACTGGCTTACCATGAAAATGCCGGAATGGGCTCATTTAACAATTCCAGACATAAACTATCAGGATATCATTTACTATTCGGCGCCAAAGCAAAAGGTAGCCCTTTCGAGTATGGATGAGGTTGACCCGGAGTTAAGGGCAACTTTTGAGAAGCTGGGTATTCCGCTTGAGGAGCAGAAAATGATGTCGGGAGTAGCCGTGGATGCGGTGATGGATAGCGTGTCGGTGAAAACCACTTTCAGGGAAACGCTTGCAGAGATGGGCATTATTTTTTGCTCGTTTAGTGAGGCAGTGAAAGAGCATCCCGACTTAGTGAAAAAATATATGGCCTCGGTGGTTCCCTACACCGATAATTATTTTGCAACACTTAACTCTGCAGTTTTTAGCGATGGTTCTTTTTGTTATATACCCAAAGGGGTGCGTTGCCCCATGGAATTATCTACATACTTTCGAATAAACGCTGCTAATACGGGCCAGTTTGAGCGCACGCTCATTGTGGCCGACGAAGGTGCATACGTTAGCTACTTAGAGGGCTGCACTGCCCCTATGCGCGACGAGAACCAGCTACACGCTGCCATCGTAGAAATCGTGGTGATGAAGGATGCCGAGGTGAAATATTCCACCGTTCAGAACTGGTATCCCGGCGATAAGAACGGAAAAGGAGGTATCTTCAACTTTGTAACTAAACGCGGCATCTGCAAGGGCGATAACGCCAAATTATCGTGGACACAGGTGGAGACCGGTTCAGCCATTACCTGGAAGTACCCCAGCTGCATACTCAAGGGCGACAACACCTATGCAGAGTTCTACTCCGTGGCGTTAACTAACAACTACCAGCAGGCCGATACGGGTACTAAGATGATTCACATTGGGAAGAATTCTCGCAGCCGCATTGTGTCGAAAGGAATTTCGGCAGGTTTTAGCCAAAACAGCTATCGCGGTTTAGTTAAGGTGCTCAAAAATGCCGAAAACGTAAGGAATTATTCTCAGTGCGACTCACTGTTGCTGGGTGATAAATGCGGTGCGCACACCTTCCCTTACATTGAGGTGGAAAATAAAAGTTCATTGGTGGAACATGAGGCTACAACTTCAAAAATTGGGGAAGACCAGATTTTTTACTGCAATCAGCGTGGTCTTTCAACCGAGGATGCCATTGGATTAATAGTTAACGGCTATGCCAAGGAGGTGCTCAATCAGCTTCCCATGGAGTTTGCCGTTGAAGCTCAAAAATTGCTGCAGGTTAGCTTGGAGGGAAGTGTTGGGTAAATGAAGAAGTTAGACTGAAGTTATTCAGAAGGTAAGCGGAAGGTATAAGAATTTTTTGTGATGGAGGATAATCATCAAAAATCAAAAAGATTTGAAGATCTACTTGTTTGGCAGAAGGCACATGAATTTGTGTTGTTGGTTTACAAGGAGACTTCGTCTTTTCCAAAGGATGAATTATATGGCTTAACTTCTCAGTTTCGAAGAGCAGCAGTTTCTATCCCATCAAACATATCTGAGGGATATAGAAAGAAGGGAACCTTAGATAAGTTAAGGTTTTATAACATTTCACAAGGGTCGTTAGAGGAATGCAGGTATTATATCATTCTTAGCAATGATTTAGAATATATTTCAACGGATGTTAAATTGTTATTAATGAAGAGCATTGTTGATGTCAGTTTACTTTTAAACTCATATTGCAAGGCTATTGCTGAGAGTCAATGACTCCTTCTATATAACTACTGAATAACTTCAGTTTAACTCCCGTATAACTTCTTAATAAAACAACATGCTTACAATTAAAAATTTACACGCCAGTATCAATGGCAAGGAGATATTAAAGGGAATAAACCTCGAGGTGAAGGCCGGTGAGGTGCATGCCATAATGGGTCCAAATGGATCTGGAAAAAGCACGCTTGCTGCGGTATTAGCCGGACGCGAGGTGTTTGAAGTTACACAGGGTGAGGTTACCTTCAACGGGATGAACCTTTTCGACATGCCGGCCGAAGACCGGTCTCGGGCGGGTATTTTCTTAAGCTTTCAATATCCGGTAGAGATTCCGGGAGTGAGCATGGTAAACTTCATGCGTGCTGCGCTCAATGAGCATCGCAAGTATAAGGGACTTGAACCACTTTCGGCCTCCGATTTCCTGAAAACTATGCGTCAGAAGAGTGAAATAGTGGAGATTGATGCAAAGCTAACTAACCGTTCGGTAAACGAAGGATTTTCGGGTGGGGAGAAAAAGAAAAACGAAATTTTTCAGATGGCTATGTTGGAGCCAATGCTCTCCATCCTCGATGAAACCGACTCCGGCCTCGACATTGATGCGTTACGTGTAGTGGCCAATGGGGTAAATAAGTTAAGAACTCCTGAAAATGCGTCCATTGTGATTACACACTATCAGCGATTGCTCGACTATATTGTTCCCGACTACGTGCACATTCTGTATAACGGTCAGATTGTGAAATCGGCCGGTAAAGAGTTGGCTTTTGAGTTGGAGGAAAAAGGATATGACTGGATAAAAAATGGGCAGTAATAGCCGTAAAAACCTATTAGGTTATGACTGGAAAAGTTTCAGAAAATAAATTGACTGCCGACTTCGTTAACCTCTACCTGGCAAATCTCGATTTGCTAAGAGAGGGTGCTGCCGACAGCATAAATGCTGCACGAGCCGATGCCATTGAGAACTTCAATATTCTTGGATTTCCCAATAGGAAATCGGAGAAGTACAAGTATACCAATATTACCAATCTGTTTGAGAAGGAGTTTGAGAAATACTTTGCTCCTCGAAAGGTGGAATTTAGTGTCGACGATATCTTTAAGTGTGATGTTCCTTCGTTGGACACCAACGTGTTGTTGCTGGTAAATGGTTACTACTTTGGAAATAGTAAGTTGGAGGTAATGCCCAATGGCGTAATCATGGGTAGTCTTGCCAAGGCGGCGCTTCAGTATCCCGAAATAGTAAACCGCCACTACGGTCGCTACGCCGATGTTTCGGAGGAGAGCTTAGTGGCATTGAATACTGCTTTTGCACAGGACGGAATATTCCTTTACGTTCCAAAGTCTACTGTGCTCGAAAAGCCAATTCAGATAATAAATATTTTACTTTCCGATGAGGCGCTGTTAACCCAACCACGAAATCTTTTTGTGCTGGAGGAGAACAGTCAAACCAAAGTAGTTGTATGTGACCATACGCTGAGTCCTCAGAACTTTCTTACTAACTCTGCAACGGAGGTTTTTGCCGGTAAAGGTTCCAACTTTGAATACGTGCGCATGCAGAATGAGCACAATGGTTCCTACCACATTTCGAACATCTATATTCATCAGGAAGCTACCAGTGTGGTAAACACCAATACCATAACCCTTCACGGAGGGGTTGTACGCAATAATATCAACGTTGCGCTTGTTGGCGAGGGTGCAGAAAATCATATCTATGGTCTGTCGTTGGTTGATAAAACTCAACACGTGGATAACTACTCATTTGTAGATCATGCTGTGCCAAACTGCGTAAGCAACGAACTTTTTAAAAATGTAATGGACGATATGGCTACCGGTGCTTTTAACGGTAGAATTTTGGTACGCAAAGATGCTCAAAAAACACAGGCTTCCCAAACAAATAATAACCTGCTTCTTACCGACGATGCCAGAATATACACCAAGCCTCAGCTAGAAATTTATGCCGATGACGTTAAGTGTAGCCATGGTGCAACGGTTGGCCAAATGGATGAGGAAGCGCTCTTTTACATGCGTGCCAGAGGCATTGGCATGCACGAAGCTCGCCTACTACAAATGTTTGGCTTTGCCCACGATGTTATTCAAAAAATCACCATTGAACCTCTTCGAATTAGGGTTGATGAGTTGGTAGATAAGCGCCTTAGAGGTGAGTTGGCTAGCTGCAATACATGTGCCATGCATTGCTGCTAGTATGTGATAGGTTTGCATATACATATTGTTTTTGAAAATATTTTGAAATAATGTCGTTAGACATCAATAAAGTAAGAGCCGATTTTCCTATCCTTGATCAGTTTGTTCATGGTAAACCACTGGTTTATCTTGACAATGGTGCAACAGCACAAAAACCGGTTCAAGTGCTGGATGCGCTCGATAAAATGCACCGACAGTTTAATGCTAACATTCATCGTGGGGTCCACTTTTTGAGCGAACAAGCAACCGAAAAGTATGAGGAGGCAAGAGAAACCATTCGTGGCTTTATTAATGCTGCCTCTACTCGTGAAATTGTGTTTACTTCGGGAACCACCGGAGCCATAAATCTTGTTGCCTTTAGCTTTGGCGAGAAGTTTATTAAGGCCGGTGATGAAGTATTATTGTCGGAAATGGAGCACCACTCCAACATTGTTCCGTGGCAGCTCATGTGCGAGCGAAGGGGTGCCAAGTTAAAGGTTATTCCTTTCGATAAGAATGGATTGCTACGTATGGACTTGTTACCCGAATTGCTTACTGAAAAGGTGAAAATACTAGCAATAACCCAGGCATCTAACACGCTTGGAACGATTAATCCTATTAAGGAGATTATTGCTCAGGCTCATCAACGCAACATCCCTGTGCTGATAGATGGTGCGCAGGGTATACACCACTTAGGCGTCGATGTTCGGGATATAGATTGCGATTTTTACGCCTTTTCGGGACACAAGATCTATGGACCTACAGGAATTGGCGTTCTTTATGGCAAAGAGAAATGGTTGGAGCAATTGCCTCCCTACCAAGGTGGTGGGGACATGGTTGGCACGGTTACCTTCGCTAAGACTACCTATGCCGATTTGCCGCTTAAATTTGAGGCAGGAACGGCCAACTACATTGGTGCTGTTGGGCTTGCAGAAGCAATCCGTTATATGCAATCACTTGGAATGGACAACATTGCCGAACATGAGGAGCAGTTGCTTCGTTATGCCACCCAAAAGTTGCTATCCATTCCCGGGTTGACAATTTATGGAAATGCACCGCATAAGGTAAGCCTTATATCTTTTCTTTTGAAAGATATTCATCACTACGATACCGGTATTATTTTAGATAAGTTAGGTGTGGCTGTAAGAACCGGAACGCACTGTACCGAACCGGTAATGCAGCACTTTGAAATAGGAGGAACGGTTAGAGCCTCCTTTGGACTCTACAATACGATGGAGGAGATAGATCGGCTCTACACTGCCTTGATTAAAGTAAAGGAGATGTTTGAGTAATAGGAGTGATAATCTTCAGAAAAGGCACAATACTTTTCCGAGGATATAATATATAATACAATGACCTTAGAAAAAGTTCAAAACGAAATTGTTGACGAGTTCAGCATGTACGACGAGTGGATTGATCGTTACAGTTACCTAATCGAACTGGGCAAAAGTGTTCCTGCCATCGATCCAAAATTCAAAACCGACCAATATGTAATTAAGGGATGTCAAAGTCGGGTTTGGGTAAATGCCGAGTTGGCAGAGGATGATACGATTAAATTTACCGCTGATAGCGATGCAATTATCACCAAGGGTATAATTGCACTACTCATCAAGGTGCTTTCCGGAAGAACCCCCGATGAAATTATAGAATCAGACCTGCATTTTATTGATGAAATTGGATTAAAGGAAAATCTTTCGCCAACCAGAGCCAATGGCCTACTGGCTATGATTAAGCAGATGAAACTTTACGCCCTGGCTTTTAAATCAAAAATAAATAGCTAGAAGACATGGAATTACGACCTATTCCCGATATGGAGGCCGATATTGTTAAGGTATTAAAGAAAGTATATGACCCGGAAATTCCGGTAAACATATACGATCTAGGCCTCATTTATGAAGTGAACATCGACGACAACCGCAAGGTGGAGGTGAAGCTTACACTCACCGCACCCAACTGCCCTATGGCCGATCAGCTAATTATGGAGGTAAACGATAGGGTTGGTGAGATTACAGGCGTTACCGATGTGGTTATCAATCTCACTTTCGACCCACCGTGGGACAAGAGCATGATGAGCGAAGAGGCCATGCTCGACCTTGGTTTTTTGTAATTAAAATTCGATTCATCGTTATGTGGTGGTTGATTTTTTTTAACCATACAGCTAGCATAGGGTGAAAAATATTAACTTTGCGCTTCGCTGGCCCCGTAGTTCAGCTGAATAGAACGTCAGATTCCGGTTCTGAAGGTCACAGGTTTGAATCCTGTCGGGGTCACAAATAAGGGATAGGCAGAAATGTTTATCCCTTTTGCATTGAAACAAATATTATGAACCGTGAGACAGGATCATGAGCTTTATGCGAGCTAATCCTGTCGGGGTCACAAATAAGGGATAGGCAGAAATGTTTATCCCTTTTTTTTATGGTTTTTTCCTTGAAAGGAATGGCTATCTTATTAACATTGCTAAGGTTACAATTTGTGTTAGTATTTTACATTATTAGATATAGAGCAATTGGTGAGTATAGCAAGGGGAAAGATTGTTATAGTTTATCAATTGTTTTCTTTAAGAACAAGTTTTTCTTATTCAATATAAATGCTACACCGTTGACTGATTGTTATTATGTTGTTAAGAAGAATGAACAAATAGTGTTGAAGTTTAGGATAAAGTGTATTGATGAGGGTTATATGCATCCATACATTAATGCGCTAAAGAAAGATACTTTAATAATTATAGAAAGTTTTCACAATTTGTGTTTTTGAAGATAGCAACTAATAGAGGGAGGCTATGTCTACGTGATGTAAAATTTGAGTATATTGATAAGTCCGGATTCCCTTGGGATACTAGCGTATTTAATTATGATTTACGACGAATAAAAACTTGTTATGATAATTAGGGAAAACAATGCTGGTATTGACAAAAAAAATGGCATCGCTAGCCCATACATATACGCACCGCTCAATCGGAATCGTTAAACAGGCCAGTCAGCGTATATGGCAAAAAACATCTATTGGGCAATGGGTCGTGCTTTTCTCTTTCGGCACAAAGGATGCTACATATTTTCTGAGTAACTTTATAGTTAACTACTGGTAACTCTTTTTGTCACTTGTTACTTGTCGCTCTTTTTGTCGCTCTTTTTTTCTTAATTTCGCAGCTTGTATTTAATTAAGCAACCATGGATTACAATTTTTCGGAAATAGAGCAGAAGTGGCAGCGCTACTGGAGCAAGCACAAAACTTTTCATGTGGAGGTAGATTCGTCAAGACCAAAGTTTTTTGTTCTTGATATGTTTCCTTACCCTTCGGGTGCAGGGCTTCATGTAGGACATCCGCTGGGCTACATCGCCTCCGATATTTACTCGCGCTACAAGCGTCACTGTGGCTTTAACGTGCTTCATCCCATGGGTTACGATGCTTTTGGACTGCCTGCTGAGCAGTATGCCATTCAAACAGGTCAGCATCCGGCTATTACCACCGAAAATAATATTCGTCGTTACCGCGAGCAGCTCGATAAAATTGGCTTCAGCTACGACTGGGATCGTGAGTTTCGCACTTGCGACCCCGAATACTATAAGTGGACTCAGTGGGCATTCATTCAAATGGTTGAACATTGGTATAACTTGAAGACCCAAAAGGCTGAGCCAATTTCAGAATTGGTTGCTGAATTTTCGAAAAATGGTAACACCCTAGTTGAGGCTGCCTGCAGCGATGTTCATACTTTTTCTGCCAACCAGTGGAAGACCATGAGCGAGAGGCAACAGCAGGAGGTGTTACAATCATACCGCTTGGCGTATCAGGCTGACATTTTGGTAAACTGGTGCCCAGCACTCGGCACCGTGCTGGCCAATGATGAGGTGAAGGAGGGTATGTCGGTACGTGGAGGTTATCCCGTGGAGCAACGCAAAATGCGCCAATGGTGCCTGCGTATTAGCGCCTATGCGCAGCGGCTTCTCGATGGTCTAGAGAAGGTTGATTGGACAGACTCGCTTAAGGAGATTCAGCGCAACTGGATTGGCCGTTCCGAAGGTGCTGAGGTCAACTTCTCGCTAAAAAATTCTGACGATAAAATATTGGTGTTCACCACCCGCCCCGATACAATTTTTGGTGTAACGTTTATGGTTGTAGCTCCCGAGAGCGAGCTGCTGCCATCGCTCACCCATTCCGATTTTAAATCTCAGGTTGACGAATACCTCAACGAGGTAAAGTCGAGGTCGGAGCGGGAGCGGATGACTGAGGTTAAAAAGGTTTCTGGACAGTTTTTGGGAACCTACGCTATCAACCCGTTCTCTGGTAAGGAAGTACCTATTTATGTGAGCGACTACGTGCTGGCGGGTTATGGAACTGGAGCGATTATGGCCGTTCCTGCTCACGATAGCCGTGACTATGCTTTTGCTAAGCACTTTAACTTGCCCATTATTGAGGTGGTTAGCGGTGGTGATATTAGCAAGGAGAGTTACGATGCCAAGGAGGGAACACTGGTAAATTCCGATTTTCTCAATGGCCTCGATGTAAAGAATGCAGTAAAAAGAGCCATTGCTGAGGTGGAGACTCGTAAGTTGGGTCATAAAAAGGTGAACTTCCGTTTACGCGATGCTACCTTTAGCCGTCAGCGTTACTGGGGTGAGCCATTTCCTATTTACTATAAGGGTGGCATGCCTTATCCACTCGATGTGGATAAGTTGCCCTTGGAGCTACCTGAAGTTGATGCCTATTTGCCCACAGAAAAGGGTGAGCCACCACTTGGTCGCGCTAAGAGTTGGAATACGCCCGATGGTTACCCATACGAACTAAGCACTATGCCAGGTTTTGCAGGTTCCTCCGCATACTACCTTCGCTATATGGATCCTCACAATAATAAGGAGTTAGTTTCGACGGAGGCTAACAGTTACTGGCAAGATGTGGATCTCTACATTGGCGGTACCGAGCATGCTACTGGACACCTCATCTACTCTCGTTTTTGGAATAAATTTCTCTTCGACATGGGAAAGGTGTGCAAGGAGGAGCCATATCGTAAATTAATTAACCAGGGGATGATTCAAGGTCGTTCCAACTTTGTATATCGCATAAAGGATACCAATAAGTTTGTCTCCTTGGGGCTCAAGGGTCAGTATGATACCACCGAGATACACGTGGACGTAAATATTGTTTCCAACGACCTTCTCGACATTGATAAGTTCCGTGCTTGGCGACCCGAGTTTGCCAATGCCGAATTTGTTCTTGATGATGGCAAATACGTTTGTGGATGGGCAGTGGAGAAAATGTCGAAGAGTATGTACAACGTGGTAAACCCCGACGATGTGGTGGAGCGATACGGTGCCGATACGTTGCGTATGTATGAGATGTTCCTTGGACCGCTGGAAGCCAGCAAACCATGGGACACCAATGGCATTGATGGTGTTTCCAAATTTTTGAGAAAGTTTTGGCGCCTCTTTACAAATAAAAATGGCGATATCGAGTTGAGCCACGAAAAGGCAAATCCAGCCGAGTTAAAGGTGTTGCACAAAACCATTAAGAAGGTAAGGGAGGATATTGAGAATTTTTCGTTCAACACCTCCGTGGCTACCTTTATGATTTGCGTAAACGAGTTAGGCGACTTGAAATGCTCCAAACGCGAAGTTTTGGAGCCACTCACCGTTTTACTCGCTCCTTTTGCACCTCACATTGCGGAGGAACTCTGGAGCCTGATGGGCAACAAAGCCAGCATTTCTGATGCACGTTATCCTGAGTTTAACCCAACTTATTTGGTTGAGTCCAGCTTCGAATATCCTGTCTCATTCAATGGGAAGTTGCGTTTTAAGATGGAGTTGCCACTTGGTATTTCGGTAAAGGAGATAGAGGAGGTGGTGCTCGCCGATGACAATACAAAGAGGTATCTCGACGGAAAGTCGCCAAAGAAGGTAATTATAGTGCCCAATAAAATCATCAACATTGTTGTGTAATGTGGAAAGCTTATAAATTTATTAAACCATATGTGGTTATCACTTTTGGGTTACTGTTGTATGTTACGGCTTGGACAACTTTCTTGATTCCTTCAGGTATGACTGGCGGTGGAGTCAGTGGTATTGGAGCCCTCGTTTACTTTGCTACTGGTATTCCGGTGGGGTTAACTTACTTTGTTATTAATATATTTCTTGTTGGCTTAGCCATAAAGGTGTTGGGAGCTAATTTTGGTGTTAAAACCATCTTTGGCATTATTATGGCATCCATTCTTTTTTCTGTTTTACAGAAGCTCATTACAAGGCCGTTGTTTGATGATAAGTTCATGTCGGCTATTATTGGAGGTATGCTTAGTGGGGTAGGTATTGGCATTACTTTTACTCAGGGTGGTTCTAGCGGTGGCACCGATATTATTGCCATGATAGTGAGTAAGTATAGAAATATTAGTCCTGGACGAACGATCCTCTTTTGCGATGTTTTTATCATCGCCTCGGCTTTTGTGGTGATGCTCGATAAAACACCCATCGAACGGCTGCAGATTATCGTTTACGGTTACGTTGCCATGGCTATTACCGCCTACGCTATTGACGCAGTGCTTTCTGGTTCGCGGCAGAGCGTTCAGGTTTTTGTTTTCAGCAAAAGTTACGGCGATATTGCCGATAGGGTGACCAAGGAACTGGGACGTGGTGTTACCGTTATCGATGGGGAGGGATGGTATAGCAAGGAGCGTCAAAAGGTGCTCATTACCATGGTTCGTAAGCATGAGCTGTCGGATGTATACCGAATTGTAAAGGAGATCGACCACGATGCCTTTATCAGCGTTTCGCTGGTAATGGGGGTATACGGCAATGGATTTGAGCGAATAAGGGCATAGCTAATTAAATAGTTAAAAGTTAGAGGAGTTGCTTTAGCATTTCTATAGCTCATAATTTTGCCATCGCGGAATCTCCGCCTTGACTCATAACCCATAACCTTATCACTCATTTCTTAGCTTTATTTAAGTTTTGGTTCCATATCATTATTATTACTTTTAGGCAGTTAAAATTTGACTTTCCTACAAAATCTATTAAAACGTTACAATGAAAATCAAGAAGAAATGGTTTTGGCTGATTTTACCCGTCACTATTGTGGTGGTTTTTTTGTTATATATCAATATTGAAGAGGCGGTTGAAGATATAATCGCTCGAAAGGAGATTATTCCTCCTGTGATTGAGTATGGTATCCAAGTTGACTCCTTTAATGTGGAAACCGAAGTGGTAGAGCCAAACGAGACGCTTGCCTCTATATTGTATGCCAAAAATTTTTCAAATAGCGAAATTTATGAACTTACTCAAAAGGCCGCCGGAGTTGTTGATCTTAGAAAAATAAAGGCAGGCAACGTTCTTAAATTTTTTACTACAAACGATTCCTTGGAGCACCTTTCCTATATGGTTTATGAGCAGTCCCCCATCGATTATGTGTTGTTTTCGTTTGGTGATTCCATAACTGTACAAAAGAGTCAGCGTGAGGTTAAAGCGGTTAAACGAATTGCTCAAGGAACCATTCGCACAAGTCTATGGGAGGCCATGGTGAAAGATAGTATTCCCGAGGCATTGGCTCTCGACCTTTCAGATATTTACGCTTGGACTATCGATTTTTTTGCTCTTCAGAAAGGGGATAGTTTTGAAGCCATTTACGATGAACTATACGTCGGAAACAAGAGCATCGGCATTGGTAAAATATATGGTGCAAAGTTTAATCATCATGGTGAAACAATTTTAGCTATTGATTTTCCACAGGATTCGGTTGACAATTACTGGGATGAGCAGGGACATAACTTGAGAAAGGCTTTTTTAAAGGCTCCACTTCGTTTTTCCCACATAACCTCTCGTTTTTCCATGAGCCGTTTTCATCCTATTCTTCATATTTATAGGCCACACACAGGTGTCGATTATGCAGCTCCAACAGGTACACCAGTAATGAGCATAGGCGACGGAACAGTTATAGGTAAGGGCTATTCGGTAGGTAGCGGAAACTATGTTAAAATTCGACACAACTCCAGCTACACAACTGCCTATAACCATTTCTCTCGATTTGGGAAAGATATTGCAGTGGGACGACGGGTTAAACAAGGGCAAATTATAGGATTTGTTGGAAAAACAGGTTATGCTACTGGCCCGCATTTGGATTTCCGAATATGGAAGAATGGCACTCCTATTAACCCGCTAACGGTTAAGTCGCCTCCGGTAGAACCATTGCGGTCCGAGAACATGGCGGCCTTTGTTGCTCATCGCGATTCGCTATTGGCTGAATTAGCAGGCAAAATTAAGATAGACATAGATACTTTGCGTTCGGTGGTTAAAAAACCAACTGCTCCAAGGTAGCCATTCCTAAATTTCGTTGTTGTTCTTTTTAAGAGATTTGATTTAGCGTTTCTTCAATAACTGTTGGAAAATACTTTTGCTCTAGCAGATGGATTTTTGCAGCAAGTGATGTTGCTGTTTCGTCGGGAGTGAGGCTAACCTTGGCTTGAAATATTGTGTTTCCAGTATCGTAATGCTCATTAACAAAGTGTATGGTTATTCCACTTTCTTCTTCGTGGTTTGCAACTACTGCCTCGTGAACGTGCATTCCAAACATACCTTTTCCTCCATACTTTGGTAGTAGCGCCGGATGTATGTTGACTATTTGATTAGGGAAAAAGTTTGTAAGGTATTGGGGGATAAGCCACAAGAATCCGGCGAGAACAATAAAGTTAATTTTATGTTCTTGAAGAACACTAAGAATGATTTCTTTTTGGTAAAATTGCTCCCTAGAAAATGTGATGGTAGGAACGTTCAATCGCCTAGCTCTTTCGAGGGCAAAAGCATTTATGTTGTTAGATAATAGTAGTTTAACTCTTGCAACGGATGAATTGGCGAAGTGTTCAATGAGATTTTCAGCATTGGTTCCAGACCCAGAAGCAAATACGGCTATGTTCTTCATTGTGAGGATTATAGTTTTAAATAATTATTGATAAATGCAAAATAGTACGTTGTGACCACAAAAATAAAAACAAATTGTTTTACTTTTGCGCCATAATTTATTTGGATAACTTTTTACTTTATGGTAGAAGGTTATTATTAGTTTGATTGCTAAAGTTAACCTAAGTATTAATTTAAATTTACAACTATGTCTGACATCGCATCGAGAGTAAAAGCTATTATCGTTGACAAATTAGGCGTTGATGAGAACGAAGTTACTCCTACTGCAAGCTTCACCAATGATTTAGGTGCAGATTCACTTGACACTGTTGAACTTATCATGGAATTTGAGAAGGAGTTCAACATTTCTATTCCTGATGAAGATGCTGAAAAGATTGGCACCGTTGGTGACGCTATCAGCTACATCGAGAATCACAGCAAGTAAGAGGAAGTAAAAATCAAAAACTTCCGGCATAATTTGTTTTAAAATTAGGTCTATGGAGCTTAAACGAGTGGTCATTACCGGGTTAGGAACAATTAACCCCCTAGGCAACAACGTTGAGGAATACTTCTCCAATCTCGAAAAGGGAGTTTGTGGATGTGACCTTATTAAGAGCTTCGATACTACCAATTTTAAAACAAAATTTGCTTGTGAAGTAAAAAATTATGATCCTAACAACTATTTCGACCGCAAGGAAGCAAAGAAGCTCGATTTGTATGCTCAGTATGCTTTAATTGTAGCCGATCAAGCAGTGAAAGATTCAGGTCTTCAATTGGAGCAACTTGATCTTGATCATGCTGGAGTTGTCTGGGGTTCTGGAATTGGAGGAATCCAAACCTTTCTCCAAGAAGTTAAGGGTTTTGTCGAGGGTGGGTATGTCCCTCGATTTAGCCCTTTCTTTATTCCTAAAATGATTTCGGACATTGCAGCGGGTCACATCTCTATTAAGTATGGCTTTCGCGGTCCAAATTTTTCTACTGTTTCTGCATGTGCTTCGTCTACTCATGCCATGATTGAGTCCTATAATCTTATTCGACTTGGTAAGGCAAAGGTGTTTATCACTGGTGGTTCGGAGGCCGCAGTAAACGAGGCGGGGTTGGGCGGTTTTAATGCTATGCAAGCCCTATCTACCAACAATGAACAATATCTTACTGCATCACGCCCTTTTGACTTTACACGCGATGGATTTGTAATGGGCGATGGAGGTGCTGCTCTTATTTTAGAGGAGTATGAGCACGCCATTAAGCGCGGTGCAAAAATTTACTGTGAGGTTATTGGCGGCGGTATGACTGCCGATGCCCACCATCTTACTGCTCCTCATCCTGATGGACTAGGTGCATCTAACGTAATGAAATTTGCTCTTGCCGACAATAATGTTCGCGCTGAAGAGGTTGACTATATCAACGTTCACGGAACAGCTACTCCGCTTGGAGATATTGCTGAAGCAAAGTCTATTGTGACGGTATTTGGTGAAAATGCATACAAGCTGAACATCTCCTCCACAAAATCAATGACTGGTCACCTTTTAGGTGCAGCAGGTGCAGTGGAATGCCTTGCTTGTATTTTAGCTATCACCAAAGGAATTGTTCCTCCAACCATCAATCATACAACGCCAGATCCAGCTATTGATCAGCGGTTGAACCTGACCCTTAATCAGGCCCAAAAGCGGGAGGTAAAGGTAGCTTTATGCAATACATTTGGCTTTGGGGGACATAACTCTTCCATTGTCTTGAGAAAATTTCAATAATCAATCTAGGGGTGGTACTCTTTCACCGGGGAAAATTTCAATCTGAATCGGACCGAATATTTTATCGGGAGTTTAGATCAATTTTTGGCTTTTATCCTAGAAATTTAAGACTTTATAAGTTAGCATTTATTCATAAATCAGCCTCGGCTATCTTACCATCAGGCCAAACGGTTAATAACGAAAGGCTTGAGTATCTTGGTGACGCTATTATTGATGCAATTATTGCAGACTTCCTATTTGTTCATTACCCTAACCAACGGGAGGGATTTCTAACCAAGATGAGGGCAAAGATTGTAAGTCGGGCCCATCTCAATCAACTTTCAATTCAAATTGGTATACAACGGTTGGTGATTTCACAAACCAATAGTTCTGCTCAACGACACATCTTCGGCGATGCATTGGAGGCACTCATTGGCGCCATGTATCTCGATCGAGGATACAATAGAACACGAAAATTTTTAACCAAAAAAATTCTTCAACGCTTCGTGGATGTTAGTGCACTTGAAATTCTTGAAACAGATTTTAAGAGCAGAATTATAGAGTGGGGTCAAAAACAAAGGAGAATTATTACCTTTGATTACCATGAGGAGCATGAACTCCATGAAGCTTCCCCCATATTCTATGCAAAACTTTTCATCGATGGTTTGCAGGTTAGCGAAGGTCGTGGATTCTCTAAGAAGGAGGCTGAACAGAATGCTGCAATGATTGTTCTTTCCGATGAGAATGATTTAGTAGCCCTCACTCAGGTTACTGAAGAATCAAATATATCCACGGTTGATACTCTTTCACGGTAGTAGATAAATTAACCCAATGTTATGCCCAAAAGTATTCATAAGTTGGACACTCCCGATTTGTCTGCAGCCTTTTTGGGCATTGCTTGTGCTGAGCCTATTCAACGTTTTTCTTGGTTGATTAATCGTAATATTGGTGCCGATTTTTCCTTTCTAGATATCTCTCAAAGTTCAGCACAAAACATACTTCAGCCTTTTGCTACTTTCCATTTTGTTGTAGAGGAAAGCGAACATCACCTGCTGCTCATTGCTACTCGAAGTGGGGAGAAAAATCTTTTGCCCGACATGAAAAATCTGGATTATTTGCTGGCTTGTACAGGATCTGAGTCCTCTGCTTTTATAACCGATTGGGCCGGTTTGATTAAGAAAATTCCTGGTGTTATGGGTTGTTTTATGCTTAGCCCAGAAAAAGGGGTGTTAAAAAAGTTGGCAGCGTTACTGGTGAAGTAAGAAAGGGATGGAAACTTCCCATCCCTAAAGTTTATGCTTTGCGACAGGGTTCACCTATCATGAAGCAAATTGAAAAGTTTGCACAAAAGCCTACACTTATTTTTACTGCTTTTCAAAGATACTCTTTTAGGGTGCCTCATTCTAATATTCTTATGTTAAACTTTGTTAACGTTCTGATAAAAAGATAAATCAATAATCTAAATTTGTCATTTAATTGGCATTTCTAATTCTTGCTTCATGAATCGACGCCATATTTGGTTGCTCACCATAATAATTTCTCTTGCCTCATTAGGTTTAGTGTTATTGCAATTGCTTTGGATCCGAAATTCCTATCAGATGAAGGAGGAAGAGTTCGATCGACTTGTCAATAATACGCTCGATAGAGTTATTGATGAGGTTGAAAAGCAGGAGACTGTTTCTCAGATAATTAATGAAATAAAACCATTCATTAACGACAAGGAGGATGGAAAGCCAAAGGTGGAATATGAGATTAGTAAGGTGGAGAAAACCCCTTGGAGTATTAAGTCGGTACAACGAAAACGTCAGATATTCGTTTTTGACAAGGCCGATAGCCTTTTTGTAACCCCAAATTATGATATAGTCACCTCCGACTCTTCAAAATACAAAGCTAATAGGGATCACCTAATCTCCTTCCCTAACAAAAAGGAGACCCGTCCCGATGTTGAATACAGCCTAGCACCATTGAGCAATCGTCTTACGCAAAAAACAGTTTTTGTAGAGAATATTGTTAACAAGCTTATTCGAGTTGAATCTACTATTCAGGAGAGAGTTTCGCAGGAACTGCTCGATAGTCTGCTGTACCATGAACTGCTCAAAAAGGGAGTCAATATTCCCTATCAATTTGCCGTTTCCGATGTAAAAGGGGTTATTGTTTATAAGTCAAAGAGCTATAATCCTCAAATGCGCTCCCTGTTCACCGGTCTTTTATTTCCCAACGATGTTCTATCACCAAAGTACTACCTAAACATCTATTTTCCTTCGCAGCGGCACTTTATTCTCAGCTCCCTTGGGTTGATTTTGGGCGCTACCATTATTCTTACCTTTATCATTATTTTTGCTTTTAGTACAACTATTTATATTATAATTCATCAGAAGCGCCTTTCGGAGATTAAGAACGATTTTGTGAGCAATATGACCCATGAGTTAAAGACACCCATTTCCACCATCTCATTGGCGGCTCAAATGTTAATGGACAAAAATCTGCCTCCCGAACGCAAAAACTATGATTATATTTCTAAGGTTGTGTGGGAAGAGAGCCGTAGGTTAGGTTTTCAGGTGGAGCGTGTGCTTCAAATGGCCATTTTTGATAAGGGCAAGATTAAACTTAAGCGGAAGGTTGTGGATATTCACGTTGTTGCTCAGAAAGTTACTGACAATTTTGTTCTTCAAATTGGGAATCAAGGTGGCAAAATTAATTTGAGCCTTTTGGCTACGGAATCATCGGTTATGGCTGACGAGGTACACATTACCAATATATTTGCCAATTTGGTAGAGAATGCGTTAAAGTATTCGGGGAACAACAGCCCAGAGATTTCAATCTCCACCGCTAACCATCCTAAAGGGATATTAATTAGTGTTCAGGACAATGGGATAGGTATTAGTAAGGAGAATCAAAAGCGAATTTTTGAGCAGTTTTATAGAGTCCCTACCGGTAATGTTCATAATGTAAAAGGCTTTGGTCTTGGTCTTAGCTATGTAAAAAAATTGGTTGAAATCCATGGAGGAAGCATTAGCGTGGAGAGCGAGGTTGGAACGGGCTCGAAATTCACTATCTTTCTTCCTCGGGATAACGACAATATTAAGCGTGCACAATCATCATCACTATTAAAAAAAGTTTATAGCAAATGGAAGCAAACAGCATAAAAATTTTACTTGCCGAGGACGATGAAAATCTAGGCATGCTTCTTAGAGAATACTTGGTAGCCAAAGGATATGAGGCCGATCTTTTTTCTAATGGTGAAAAAGCATTTGCTGGGTTTCCCCAAAAGCCATACCAAATATGCATTCTCGATGTCATGATGCCGATCATGGATGGTTTTACGGTTGCCAAAAAAATTCGCCAAACGAATCCAACTATTCCCATTGTTTTTCTGACGGCTAAGTCAATGAAAGAAGATGTGCTCGAGGGGTTTAATTCTGGTGCAGATGACTATATGACTAAACCTTTTAGCATTGAGGAGTTGGTGGCTAGAATTGAAGCTATCCTACGTCGGACACAGATTAACCATGGGGGGCCAGATGGGCAGATTTATAAAATTGGTGACTACACCTTCGACCCTATTAAGCAGACCCTTGTTCTGGGAGATACCCTTTCGAAGCTAACGGCGAAGGAATCGGAGTTGCTTCTTTACCTGTGCTCAAATCGTAATGCCGTTGTCGACCGTAGTGAAGTTCTAATGGCTATCTGGTCTGATGATAGCTACTTTAATGCACGAAGCATGGATGTGTATATTACGAAGTTACGTAAGTTCCTCAAAGACGATCAATCCATTCAAATTATTAATGTTAGAGGGAAGGGATTTAAGCTCATTTACTAAAGAATGATGTTTAAATTGACGATTGGTTGATTATTTTCTCTATATTTATAGCAGGTAAAGGAAGAATTTTGTTTTTTTCCTTTATTTTTGGATAAATTATTCCTAGCCATGAAAGCAATTGTTATTGATCCAACTGAGGAAACACCAAAGGTTGTTCTTGATAAGGCAGAAGGAGTTTTTGAAATTGCTGGAAATTCTCTTCCCGAGGATGTGCTTGAGTTTTATAATCCAATCATATCTTGGTTTGAGGAGTATTCTCTTAACCCTAACCCTAAAACGGAGCTGGTTTTCAATTTAGAGTACTACAATACTTCTTCCTCAAAAATGTTTATCAAACTTTTTGAAAAACTTCGTGAAATGCATAGACATGGTCATTTAATTGAAGTGCAATGGCACTATTTTGAAGACGATGACGATATGCAAGAGGCCGGAGAGGACTATGCTGAGAACCTCAAAGTTCCCTTTAAGTTGATAATGCATCACCGCGAGTCATAAATCAAAGACATTTCTGATGGCTAACTCTATTTATAGGTTTCGATATGTAACTTCACGCTCCCTTGGGATGTTCCCCTCTGCTGAAGCGTATGAGGAACGCACGAATGCGTTACTGCATGATGTTAAGCGGTTTAAAGAGATTGAGGCTTCACCTAAGTTAGCAAGATTTCACGAGCTTAGTGTCTTTGTTTTATCGAAGGAATTTGCCGAGAAAAAGCGACAGTTAAATAGCTTAACCTACAAGGGAAGTTCTGAGTTTCAGGCAGAAAAGAGGTTGCATGAGCTAACGCATGATACTGGTATTAAGAAATATTTTTCGTTTAAGAATTCGTCCAATTTCGCCACCTACTTAAGGCTTAAGGATTCAAAAGAAATTGCTCGTTTCTTAGAACTCAAGGCTATGTTGGCAGGTGACGAGTTTATGGTTCTTAAACGAGAATTTTCCGTTAAAAACACCAATGAGTATAAAGCGCTAATTGAGTATAAGTCGCTTAGAAAGCATCCTCATGTAAAGATGCATCGAAAAGGTAAAGGGGAGGATCTTGACCAAACGGTTATACTGCGTTACGAAGAGCTTAATAAGACTATTTCATCACCTGGCTTTTCCGATTTCTTGACCTCTTATAAGTGGAGCAACACCGAATATTTCGGTTTTGAGCAAGAGTTTAAGCGGCTGAATGTCAATGCAGATATTCGAACTTACCTGAAGGTAGCCGATTCTGCCTTGTTGAAGAGTATGAAAACCATCGAAGCCGGAAGCTCTTTATCTGAACTTGCCGAATTAGAAAAGATGGTTGGTTCGACCGATTTCCAATCGAAGAAAAAATATTTACTCTCTAAAAATAAGTTTGAGCAATCGGAGGAATTTAAGCTATTGCTGGAATTTAAGGCGTTGGAGAAGGATGAGGATATCCGATTCTATCTTAAGGAAAAAAAAGATGGTAGATTAACACCTTACCTCAGCTGGTCCCTCACCTTTGAGGAGAACTTTGAAGAGAAAAAATTGAATAGAGATCGTTGGCTAACTCGCTATTTCTGGGGTGACGCACTTTTACATAAGGGATATTCACTTTCTGGAGAGAAGCAGCATTTTACCGATGGTAATAATCTTCGTATCGAGAATAGTATTCTGGAAATTGAAACCCGTAAGGAAAAGATAAATGGTATTGTCTGGGATGGAAAACTTGGTTTTTTTCCCAGAGAATTTAGCTATACTTCCGGCTTAATATCCACCGGGCAGAGTTTTCGTCAATTATATGGAAGGTTTGAGGCGAAAGTTAAACTTCAACCACACTATCCTGCTTTTCATGCATTTTGGATGGTTGGGGATAAAATGCTGCCTCAAGTCACCATTTTTAAGTTTGGCAATAAGTCTAATAATTTTGAGCATGGGCTCTATCATGGTGATGGGTTAGCAAAAGTTGCTCGTCAAACAGGGCGGTTGTCATTGCCGAGCATAAATGGTCATTTTGCCGTATTTACTATTGATTGGACACCAGAATATATCCTGTGGAAAATTAATGGTGTATTGGTAAGGAAGGAGACGAAGAATGTCCCAACCAACCCAATGTATATGATCTTATCTTCGGGTTTGGCTAGCGATATTAATGATGGTGAATTGCCTGTTAAGATGGAAGTTGATTGGGTAAGAGCGTTCTCTTTCTAAGTAAATGGTTAACCATCCTATAATTCAGTCTTCTCAAAAGTGCCTATGTTTAAAAGGGTTTTAAAGTCTTGCCGGTAGGTCTTTTTGGTATCAAATTTCCATTTCCAACGATCAATTTGCCGCCACTGCTTGGGGTCAATTTCTACCAAGGGATTGGTTCCGCATAATCTACCATCTTCATCGAACAGCTCTTCCTCGATATCTGTAATTAAAAAGCTGGGTTGACTTGCCAGCCATTGAAGATGTTGTTGCTGAAGGAACCGGTTGGTTGTGGTGGCCACATAATCTGAAATTACGCCTTTTTCCTTTAAGCGTTCTATTGGGATTTGCGAGAGTTGGCTTATTAAGTTTACAGAAATAATGGCATCGGTTTTTGGTAGCAGATTGTTAGGAGAGAGGTTGCTGAGCAGAAGGATTGCTTCCGTATCACCTATCTTTTGTGATATTATGTTGTTGAGGATTTCGGTAGCACCTCCCGTTAGGTCAACTTCAATAAACACTACTGAGCTATTTCCTTTCCACCGGTGAATTAGTTGTTTTGGGTGAATTATGTCTGCCAAAACAACGGTCTTCCCTTGTTGTATAAGTTCATCCAACGGAACGTCGAGCAGCCATCCGGATCCTAAAATTGCAATAGAACGGTATTCTCCTTTGGCAACAAATTTTAGGATTGCTTGCTTTGTTTTGGTTAAGTGATTATTCCAGCTTGTTCCCTCTTGGTTATAGCGATGTGCAATGCCCAGCTGATCGTCCACATAGCCCAGTCGCTTCAACATTAAGAAATGTTTGATTTTGGCAATCATATTGAATAGCAAAAGGTAGCGGTTTATCCGCTACCGGTGTTGATCAATCGAGTTTAAGAATGGCAAGAAAGGCTTCCTGGGGAACTTCTACGGTTCCAACTTGGCGCATTCTCTTTTTCCCTTTCTTTTGTTTTTCGAGCAGCTTGCGTTTTCTTGAAATATCTCCTCCATAGCACTTAGCTGTTACATCTTTACGAACGGCTTTAACCGTTTCGCGTGCAATGATTTTGGCACCGATTGCGGCCTGAATGGCAATGTCGAATTGTTGACGAGGTATTAACTCCTGCAACTTTTCGCACATTCGCCGTCCAAAATTATAGGCATAGTCTCTATGTATTAGCGATGAAAGGGCATCTACCATTTCACCATTGAGAAGAATATCGAGCTTAACCAAGTCGGCTTTTTGGTAGCCGTTTACAAAGTAGTCGAAAGAGGCGTAGCCACGTGAAATAGACTTTAATTTATCATAAAAATCGAATACTATATCGCTGAGTGGCATGGTAAATGTGAGTTCAACCCTGTCGGAGGTAAGAAACACTTGATTTTTTAATACCCCACGTTTATCAATACACAATTTCATAACAGCACCCAAATATTCACTCTTGGTAATAATTTGTGCATTAATTGTTGGTTCTTCAATATGACCAATGATAGTTTGGGAAGGCAAGCCACTTGGGTTATGTACATCAATTATCTCGTCTTTAGTGGTGTATACCTTAAAGGAAACGTTGGGAACGGTGGTAATTACATCCATGTTGAATTCACGGTAGAGGCGTTCCTGAACAATTTCCATGTGCAGTAGGCCAAGAAATCCGCAGCGATATCCAAACCCTAAAGCCAGAGATGATTCTGGTTCAAAGGTGAGCGAGGCATCATTCAGTTGTAACTTTTCAAGCGAAGCTCGGAGGTCTTCATACTCGTCTGTGTCGACAGGGTAAATACCCGCGAATACCATTGGTTTTACGTCCTCAAAACCTGAAATAGCATTGAGGCAAGGTTTATCAATATGGGTCAAAGTATCGCCGACTTTAACATCAAGCGCATTTTTTATGCCTGAAATAATGTAGCCTACCTCCCCCGCCTTGATCGTCTGCTTAGGCATTAATTTTAGTTTGAGGTAACCAATCTCATCAGCTTCGTATGTTTTACCCGTATTAAAGAATTTAACCTTGTCGCCTTTATGTATGGTGCCATTGAAAACACGGAAGTAGGCAATAATCCCTCGGAAAGGGTTAAATACGGAATCGAAGATAAGTGCTTGAAGTGGAGCGTTTGCATCACCAACAGGTGGCTTTATACGAGTAATAATGGCTTCCATTATTTGTTCCACACCGTCTCCTGTTTTTGCGCTTACCGGGATAATCTCCTCGCGACTGCAGCCTATGAGGTCAACAATTTGATCCTTCACATCATCAACCATGGCCGCATCCATATCAATCTTATTAATTACGGGAATGATGTCGAGGTCATGTGCAAGTGCCAGGTATAGGTTGGAGATAGTTTGTGCTTGAATGCCTTGGGTGGCATCTACAACGAGTAATGCACCCTCGCAGGAGGCAATGGCGCGTGAGACTTCATACGAAAAGTCCACATGTCCAGGGGTGTCAATGAGGTTGAGCTGAAATGGACGTCCTTCATGAAGGTACTCCATCTGAATGGCATGGCTTTTAATGGTTATGCCTTTTTCACGCTCCAGGTCCATACTGTCTAGTACCTGATTTTGAAACTCTCTGTCGGTGAGGGTTTTAGTGAGTTGAAGCATTCTGTCGGCCAGGGTGCTTTTGCCATGGTCAATGTGGGCAATGATGCAGAAATTTCTTATATCTTCCATTAACAATTAATTACTACAATTTGATAACGAATCCAGTATGTCAACGGCAAACTTTCAACGTAAGACTGGTGCAAATCCTTGCAATTACTTAATTCTATTCTTTGAAAACACTGGTTGTTAATTACACAAAGATATTCAAATCATTGGGAATTATTCTACCGTTACACAAATGACTGCGTGATCTTTTCTTCGTTAGAATGGCCATAAAATATTCGAGTTAAGGAGGAAGGTTGCGATGCAATTGAAGTTGAGAAGTATTGTCATATTTTCGATTGCTTTTTTTCATGAAGAATTGCTATTTTGTTGTTTATTTCGATTACTCAAAAGATAACGATGAGTAGAATCCTAAGTCTTGTTTTACCCTTCTTTTTATTACAAATACTATTGGCATTTAGTACTTTCGCACAACGGGTAATTGTGGTTAGAGTTCAAAAGCCTGTGGCCATTGGCGATTCTCTTTTTATAGCGGGTAGTCAAAATGGGTGGAATTCCCACGATACTTTCTATTTATTTTCAAGGGTGGATAGCGTTACCTTTGTAATTAGTATTCCTAACACACAATCAGAGTTTGAGTGCAAAATTACTCGTGGTAGTTGGAAACGGGTAGAGGTCTCAGAAAATGGTCAAGGTATTCAAAACCGAAAGATAGATTTCGGACATAGCGACACCTTGACGTTAACCGTTTCCGCTTGGCAAGATTGTTTTGAAACAATACCGATTCATACAACTGCAGGCAAAAACGTGTCAGTTTGGAGAACCAATTTCTTTATGCCGCAGTTTAAACGAACCAGAGCTATTCGTGTATATTTACCACCCGACTATGCCACATCAGGTAAGCGATACCCTGTTATTTTTATGCACGATGGGCAAAATTTGTTTGATGTTTTAACCTCCTATTCGGGAGAGTGGGGTGTGGATGAAGCGTTGGACAGCTTGAATGCAAAATTCGGGTTAAGTTGCATTGTGGTTGGCATCGACAATGGTGGCGATTTTCGTATTGAGGAGCTTACTCCTTGGCGAAACGCTGAGATGAATTTGGGTGGTAAAGGTGATCTTTATGCTCAGTTTGTGGTGGAAACTTTAAAACCAGCGATAGATAGTGCTTTTAGAACAATTCCAGAACCGAAGAGCACCTTTGTTGGAGGTAGTTCGCTTGGAGGTCTTATCTCTCTTTATATTGCTGCTAAATATCCCAATAAGATTGGGGGAGCTATTGTTTTTAGTCCTTCTATTTGGTTTAGCGATACCATCTATTCGTGGCTAAGTAGTTGCAGGATTAATTCGATGCAACGATTTTATTTTTACGGTGGGCAACCCGAAAGTGCAACGATGGTCTCAGATATGCTCAAAGTGGTTGCTGTTTTAAAAAAGAGCGGGCTAATCAAGAGTAAATTTGTTGTTTCTACATCTAAGGATGGTCGGCATAATGAGCAATATTGGAAAAGAGAGTTTCCGGTTGCTGCAAAGTGGCTAATTCGGTAACAAAAAAAACGGATACCTTTTGGGATATCCGTTTTGATAGAGTAGGATAATATTACATCATACCGCCCATGCCGCCCATTCCTGGGTTCATTGGAGGCATTGCGTTTTCTTCTTTTTTCTCAACTAAAACGCACTCGGTAGAGAGGAACATACCTGCTATGGAAGCGGCATTTTCAAGAGCTATACGAGTTACCTTGGTTGGATCAATTACGCCACTCTTAAAGAGGTTTTCGTAAGAATCGGTGCGAGCGTTGAATCCATAGTCACCTTTTCCTTCCTTAACTTTTTGAACGACAACGGAACCTTCAAGACCTGCATTGGCAACAATCTGGCGAAGTGGCTCTTCGATAGCTCTCTTTACAATAAGGATACCGGTAGTTTCATCATCATTGTCGCCTTTAACGCCTTCAATACTTTCGATTGCGCGAATGTAGGCAACACCACCACCTGGAACAATACCCTCTTCAACAGCAGCACGAGTAGCGCTAAGTGCATCATCAACGCGGTCTTTCTTCTCCTTCATCTCAACTTCAGAAGCAGCACCAACGTATAGAACGGCTACGCCACCTGCAAGTTTAGCTAAACGCTCTTGCATCTTTTCACGATCATAATCGCTGGTGGTGTTTTCCATTTGGGTTTTGATTTGTGCAACACGAGTTTGAATGGCACTCTTGTCGCCACTACCATTAACCACGGTGGTATTTTCCTTGTTGATGGTAATCTTCTCAGCACGACCTAGCATCTCGAGTTTAGCACCATCGAGGCGGAGGCCTTTTTCTTCAGAAATAACAACACCACCTGTAAGAATGGCAATATCTTCAAGCATTTCTTTCCGTCGGTCACCAAAACCAGGAGCCTTAACGGCGGCTATTTTAAGAGAACCACGTAGCTTATTTACAACAAGGGTGGCTAATGCTTCACCGTCAACATCTTCGGCAATAATTAAGAGTGAACGACCTGACTGGGCAACTGGTTCCAGTATGGGAAGTAGGTCTTTCATGGTGCTTATCTTCTTGTCGGTGATGAGGATGTATGGAGTTTCGAGAGATACCTCCATTTTGTCGGCATCGGTGATAAAATAGGGAGATATAAAGCCTCTGTCGAACTGCATTCCTTCAACAACCTCAACATGGGTTTCAATACCCTTGCTCTCCTCAACGGTTATCACCCCCTCTTTCTTAACCTTGCTCATGGCTTCTGCAATCAGCTTGCCAATGGTGCTATCGTTGTTGGCCGAGATGGTTGCAACCTGCTCAATCTTGAGGTTGTCCTCACCAATTGATTGACTCTGTTTCTTTAAACTTTCAACAACCTTAATTACTGCTTTGTCGATACCTCTCTTGAGGTCCATTGGGTTTGCACCAGCAGTAACATTTTTTAATCCAACGGTGATAAGTGATTGTGCAAGTACTGTTGCAGTAGTTGTACCGTCACCAGCATCGTCGGCGGTTTTTGAAGCAACTTCCTTAACCATTTGAGCGCCCATGTTGGCAAATGGGTCGGAGAGTTCGATTTCTTTGGCAACCGTTACACCATCTTTTGTAACTTGAGGAGCACCAAATTTTTTATCAATAACCACGTTCCGACCTTTTGGTCCAAGGGTTACTTTTACTGCATCAGCAAGTTCGTCGATACCTTTTTTAAGTAGGTCGCGCGCTTCGATATTGAATTTTATTTCTTTTGCCATTGTTTTTGTTTTTTACGATTCAAACATAAATTAACTAGAGGACTGCAAAAATGTCGGATTGTTTCATGATAAGGTAGTCGTTATCTTCAACCGTTATTTCTGTTCCGGAATACTTACCGTAAAGAACCTCATCACCAACCTTAACCTCCATTGTAATATCCTTGGTTCCTGGACCTACAGCTATAACTGTTCCTCTTTGGGGTTTTTCTTTTGCAGTGTCGGGAATATAGATCCCACTGGCAGTTTTTTCTTCAGCCTCTTTGGGCTCAACCAGAACTCTGTCTGCTAATGGTTTAATTTTAACCTTTGACATAGTATGTGTTATTTAAGTTAAACTTTTTTTCGACATAGGTTAAACACAATTCGTGCCAAACGTTGTTCGTTGAAATTTTGGCTTGTTTACTTTTGCTTTATCACGCACCCTTTGCTTTACAATGCGATTAAGAGGCAGATTAATAGCCACATGTTTATAAAAACACCATTGAGGTGATGGCATAAAAAAAGTGTCAGCATTATGACATACTGACACTTTAAATACTCTTACGAGTAAGGTGTTATTTCTTATCCGGCTGCTGAGGTGTAGCTGGTTGTGTTTTATTGTCTTGTTGAGGGGTAGTTGGAAAGGCTGGGGTAGTTGCTTCAGGTGCCTTTTCTTTAACTTGGCCTTCGATTTCCGATTTAGCCTTTTGCCTGTCTGCTTTAGGAATTGCAATAACTGCCACAAGACTTAATACCAATAGGGCAATAGCTAAGGTCCAAGTTGCTTTTTCAAGGAAGTCAGCAGTTTTTCTAACTCCCATAACTTGGTTTGAGGCTGAGAAGTTGGAGGCAAGACCTCCTCCTTTTGAATTCTGAGCAAGCACAACTAAAACCAACAATATAGAGGCTGCAAGAATGAGGAATAATACAATTGTATACATGATGTTCTTGAGTTTGTGTTGTTACTGTAGCAGTAGTTTTTTTATCTCTTCAATTTGACCGGCAAAGTAAGCACTTTTTTCCGGATATTTCAAGCACAATTTCTCATAAGTTGAGATGGCTTTGGCGAATAACTTCTGCTCAACGAATATTTGTGCTAGCAATTCCGTGGCAACATCATCGGGTTCTTTAATGCTTTCAACAGAAATATCTTTTTGTTCGGCTGGAATTACCTTTGGTGGGACAATACGAGGGGCATTCTTGAGAAACTCATCAATGAGGTCGTTATCAATAGGCGTTTCAACCTCATCTAATTCAAAAGTACCCTTTGTTTCATTTGTAATTATTGTTTCGCTCTTTACATCAATAATTTTATCGGTATATTTCTGTTCTGAAAATTCCAGCAAGCGATCGACCTCTTTGGGGGTTGAATTGTCGTCTCGATGATTAGAATTATTCTCTTCATTTGCGGAGGATGATTCTATTGTTGGGGTAGATGTTGAGTGAAGTGTATTCTTGTTGGCAATAAAATCTTTTAAAAGATTTCGGTCTTGGGCATAAATTGCTGCAGTTTTGATACGTATTGGGCTGCTGTTGGGAAGCGTTGCGTAAATGGAATGCCCCACTTCGAACCAAGGATATTCCTTTAATAACGCTGTAAGTGCAACTTCAACGTCTTCAGGATGTTGTACCTCCCCTTCCAATATCGAATAAAATGTCTCTGTATTTAACATGGTTACCAGTTTGCTACCGCTTGATTAAAAATTCCATCTACCAATTTATCCACAATTAATTTGGTTAAATCGGATTCAACCTGCACAAGGGTTTGAGTAGAAGAGAAGTCTTCATATTCAGAAAACGATTTAGTATAGTTCAGTTCTGGGTTATTCTTGTTGGTAAACTTTACCTGCACCGTAATGGTTAATCTGTTTTGAAGAGCATACTGATTTCCTTGAATAGCAACAGGGGTTATGGTGTAGTTTGTAATCTGGCCCTCAAAGTTGAGGTCGCCATTGCCTTGAACAACCACCAAGGAAGTTTGTGAAACGAACCGATCTTTTAGGGCCTCTGTTAACGTTTGGCTAAGGGACGGATAGATAATGGCAGAAATATTGTTGAAATATTTCACACTTACTGTTTTGGATTCTGGCGAAATAGACGCACCTGTAAATGAGTATTTTACGGCACAGGAGCCAGCAATTAGAATGATGGATAATCCAAAAAAGAACTTATATATCAAATGGTTATTCATTGTGGTCGATTTTAAAATTATTCCAGGTCATGTTCTTTGAGCTTACGGTAGAGTGTTCGCTCTGAAATTCCCAGTTCGTTAGCGGCGTTTTTTCTTTTGCCTTTATGTTTCTCAAGTGCTTTTTTAATTAGTTCAATCTCTTTATCTTCCAATGAAAGTGATTCTTCTATAAACTCTTCAGTATCTACAACGCTATGTTTGTTCTTGCTTGACGTTTCCACAACATGATTTATTGAGGCATGACTTAAATCATGGATGTTTTCGGGCGATGTGTGATAAAGTCGTTTGAGAAGCACCGCTTTGTCGGACTCCTGAAATTCGGTGGTGCGATTTTGCATAAGATCATATACGAGTTTCTTTAAGTCATTCATGTCGTTCTTCATGTCGAACAGGACTTTGTAAAGAATTTCTCGTTCAGATGAAAATGTTTGTTCATCAACGCCTTTGTACAATGCGGGAAGCTTCGCTTCAGTATAGTCGGGCAGATACATTTTTAGCGTATCTTCCGAAATGGTTCTTGTTTCCTCAATAACTGAAATTTGTTCCGATACATTCTTCAGCTGTCTAATGTTTCCAGGCCATTTATAGTTTTCAAGAATACGCCTTGCTTCAGCGGAAAGATTAATTGCCGGCATTGAATATTTTTCTGCAAAATCGGCAGCAAATTTTCTGAAAAGGAGATGAATATCTTCCATCCTTTCCCGTAGTGGTGGAATGGAGATGGGAACGGTACTCAGTCTATAGTAGAGATCTTCGCGAAAACGATTTTCTTGGATGGCAAAATTCAGGTTTACATTTGTTGCTGCAATTACCCTCACGTTTGTTTTTTGTGACTTTGATGATCCTACGCGCATAAACTCACCGGTTTCTAAAACACGAAGTAGTCGAACTTGGGTAGAGAGAGGTAACTCGGCAACCTCATCAAGAAATATGGTTCCTTCATCGGCAACTTCAAAGTAGCCTTTGCGGCTTTCGGTTGCACCCGTGAAAGATCCCTTTTCATGACCAAAAAGTTCTGAGTCTATTGTACCTTCAGGGATAGCGCCGCAGTTTACAGCAATGTAAGAGCCGTGTTTACGCGCGCTGAATTGATGTATTACCTGAGGAAACACCTCTTTTCCCGTTCCGCTTTCGCCAGTAATAAGAACACTCAGATCGGTAGGGGCAACCTGTATGGCTACTTCTAGCGCCCTGTGTAGTCCTGTGCTTACACCAATAATTCCAAATCTCTGTTTAATTCTTTGAATGTCGATCATCGTCAGTGGTATTCAAAATTCATGACGAACATGGTATTGTTCTACTGACAAAATTACATGCAATGTAGCAATTCTCCAAAACAAACTCTGTCCGAGTTCAAGGGAAGGGTCATAAAGTGTTAAAATAAAAAAAGCCGGCATTTGCCGGCTCACTTTAAAATTTTTGGTCTATGGAAAATCCAAGTTTTTTAAGATCTTCCCAGTAAGCGGTGTAGGTTTTGTTTACTTGGGTTGGGCTTTCTATGGCAACACGATAACCCAAAAGCGCCGCAGGTGAAAAAGCCATTGCCAGCCGGTGATCGAGATGCGCTGGAATATTTACTTGGCTACCTTTGGATGGCATGGTTAACTTTCCATCAAACATAACAGTTTCAGCCTCATCCTCTGTCTTGGTTTCGATGGTTGCCCCCAGTTGACCAAGACACTCTCTAAGCATGTTGGCTCGTTCAGGAGCTCGTCCCCTTAAGTTAACACCTTTAATCCTGAATGGAATACCCAACAGTGCACAGGTTACCGTAAAGCAAGGAATAAGGTCTGGATTGTTGGCAAAGTCGTGGTAATACTTTTTGACCTTACGCTTAACCTTAGTGAGTTCAATACCATTCTCAATGGCTTCAGTTTTTACTCCAAACTCTTCAAAAAGTTCCTTGATAATTCCGTCACTTTGGAAGGTGTCAATATTTAAACCGTTAACTAACAGCTTAGTGGAGTCCGAAAGGATGAACATTTCATAGAGGTAGGACGCATTTCCCCAGTCCGCTTCTACACACACAATGCTTCCATCCTTAAAGACATGCTCAATAAGAATTTCGTTTTCGTCCCAATCGGTGTTGACGCCGATGTGCCGGAAGAGCTTAATATTTTGACGAATGTATGGCGATCCAACAAATGCATTTCGAAGCGATTCTGCTGCTGAATCTGAAAGGGTAGGCGATATGAGCAACGTTGCAGAAATAAATTTGCTGGAGATAATCCCATCAACTCTTGAAATGGGTCCTTTGAGGTTTCTTCCAATAATTTTTACAACAGAAACCGTTGTAAGTTCAACGTATTTAATATTGGTTCCACCTTTAGCAAGAAAGTCCACAAGGTCGTTTACTGCTTGATTATTCAACTTTTCTGAACCAGCAATAATCCATTCGCCCTCATATTTCTTAAAAAAATGTTTGATAAAGTGTAAGGCAACACTCGACTTTCCTTTGGAAAAGGATTTAACACCTTCTTTTAAATCCTTATCGAGAAAATCGATGTTTTCCGGTAAGGAGTTCTCCGGGTCATTTTTTAGATCGTTACCCTTATTATAAAGAGCCCTGAAAGTCAAGGTGCGATTGTTAAATCTCCTTGAAGAAGTAAGTGAAACCTCGCTGTTGAGGGTATTGTCTTCTTTTGTTACATAGTATTTTAACATGACTTAAACCCTTAGTAAAACAACTTTTTGCCAACTTTCAAAAATAATTAATAATGATCACTATTATTCCTCTGGTTTCGTTTTTCATTAAAAAAACATGACAAAAGTCAGATACACAGAAGCATGCAAACCTATCGATCTTGTTTAATTAAAATGATATCTAGTAATAAATGCATTGTGCAATGGTTGCCCATCATCTCTTGATGTAGCATCCGGCTCGTTGATTGATTATTATGGGGATGACTTATATCGGACACAACAATTGTAGCGTATAACCATCTATGGGATGGAAGAAATGTTGCATGGAAAAGTTTTGTGTTGATGTCTTAATTTTGTTACTTTATAGTAATGAATGGAACGTGTTAATTTTGTTATGTATCAGCAATACAATAGTTTAGCTGCATGCTTTTTTCATCCATTTGAGTATCCTGTTAAAACTTAAACTTAATCTTATGGAAATAGAAAATTTAAAGGCAACCAATCTTTACAAGATTCAACGGATATCCTATGCCATATTATTAGGTGGATGGGTTATGCTGCTATTTTATCTATTTCCTCGGGAGGAATATGTATTTGGAATATCGAAATGGTATCTAGTTGTTATCCCCTTGGTTGGATACATTATGTTCCTTGTTTATTACTATCTAATTGATGCTTCTTATTTTTTTTTTAAGGTAGACAAGGGGATTTTGATTTTTCGTTTTTATTCGATGCGATTGCTAGGCGAAAATCGGGAAAGTATCGAAATCGCATCCGATTCACTGTTGTCTATTGAAATCAAAAGGAGCTTTTTAAATAAAAAATGGATATTAATTCTTCATCAAAGGATGGGGCGCAAGGTGGCCAAGTATCCTCCAATTTGTATTTCGTTACTCAACCGCATTCAGCGGGATAAGTTAACACACGCACTTAATTCCATAATTATTAGTAATAGACCACTAGATTAGATGATTAGAGAGGATTTGCAATACTATATTGCCATTGATATGATACCTGGCATTGGGAGTATCAATGCTAAAAGGTTAATTGCATACTGTGGCGGTGCCGGTGCTGTTTTCAAAGAGAAAAAGGCTAATCTGCAAAAAATTCCAGGTATTGGGAATCTTCTTTCCAAATCCATTTCACAGCAAACTGTGCTTGAACGTGCTGAAAAGGAAATTGAATTTATCGAGCGGTACAGTATTACCGCACTCGTTTATGTTGACAAGAACTATCCCGAACGACTAAAGGTGTGTGAAGATGGTCCGGTTGTTTTCTTTCTCAAAGGAGATGTTGACTTAAATTCAAGTAAGGTGATGGCCGTGGTAGGAACAAGAGGCGCAACCGATTATGGTAAAGCTGTTTGTGAACAGCTCGTTGCTGATCTAGTCCTAGCTGGACATTCTCCCATAATTGTTAGTGGTTTGGCTTATGGTATTGATATTTGTGCGCACAGAGCCGCTTTGAAGCATGGTCTTAAAACAGTGGCGGTTTTGGGTCATGGTCTCGACACAATTTATCCATCGGAGCATAAGAATTCGGCAAAGGAAATTATGGCAAACGGAGCTATTTTAAGTGATTTTCCTTCCAAAACAAAGGCCGATAGACAAAATTTTATCAAGAGGAATCGAATAATTGCTGGTCTTAGCGATATTACGGTGGTTGTGGAGTCTGGTGTAAAGGGTGGGGCACTTATTACTGCCGACATAGCCAACTCCTATAGCCGAGATGTTGCCGCTGTACCAGGCCGAGTTGGCGATAGGTTTTCGGAAGGCTGCAATGAATTGATTAGGCTCAATAAAGCAGCATTGGTAACCTCTGCTCTGGATATTACCCAACTGATGGGATGGGAGGTGGAAACGGATGTTATTAAACATCCTGTTCAACATACACTTTTTGCTGAATTAAGTAAAGAAGAGCATCGCTTGGTTGAACTGCTTGCCATGCAAGAGAAGGAGAGTATTGATATGCTTGCCATTAAAGCACAATTGTCTGTAAGTAAAGTCTCTGCTCTCTTGCTCAATCTCGAGTTCTCCGGTATAGTGAAAAGTTTTCCAGGGAAACTATATGGGCTTGTGAGACGTTAGATAAGTTGACAACTTTTATTAAGTTTGCGACTTATACAAGTTATGCTAATCGACACCCATACTCATTTGTATCTGCCTGATTTTGCTCAGGATTTAGATGATGTTATTGCAGAAGCCCAGCGTCTTGGCGTGGAGTTCTTTATTCTACCAAATGTCGATTGTGATACCATACAGCCATTGCTTAACTTGACTAATCGACTTCATTACTGCTTACCGGCCATCGGACTGCACCCTACCTCAGTAGTTGGCAATTTTCAACCTTGTCTCGATAAAATAAAAGCCATGTTCCTTACTGGTTCATTTGTTGCTGTTGGGGAAATAGGAATTGATCTATACTGGGATAAGACATTCATCAAGGAGCAGAAGGAGGTATTTTCGCAGCAACTGGAGGTTGCTTTGCATAAACATTTACCGGTAATTATTCATTGTAGGGATGCATTCTCCGAAATATTCGATGTGCTTACTATGTTTCGTGGGCGGGGATTAGAAGGTGTATTCCATAGTTTTTCTGGTGGGTTGGACGAGGTGTTATGGATTAGAAATTTTGGTGGCTTTTATTTTGGAGTTGGGGGTGTTCTTACCTTTAAAAATTCTAACTTGAAAAATACGGTAAAGGAAATACCTATTGAGGAAATAGTGTTGGAGACTGATGCTCCATACCTTGCTCCGGTTCCCTATAGAGGTAAGCGCAACTCATCAGCCTATATTCCACTGATTGCTAATTCTTTGGCTACATATAAATCGTTAACGTTTGAAGACGTATCGAAGCAAACAACGGAAAACGCTAAGAATCTGTTCAACATCAAATTAATGTCCATATGCCATTAACCTCAGCCTCCTCAATCCTAGTAATATACACGGGAGGAACCATTGGAATGAAGCATAATCCAGAAACCGGTTCCCTTGCTCCATTTAATTTTGAACAGATTGAAGAGGAGGTTCCCGAACTAAAAAAATTTGGATTTAAGATTGAGACGGTATCTTTTTCGCCACTAGTAGACTCTTCCAATATTCAACCTGATTTTTGGGTAAACTTGGTAGAAATTGTTCGGGTGAACTACGCCGATTATGATGGATTTGTAATACTTCATGGTACCGATACCATGTCATACACCGCATCGGCACTTAGTTTTATGATTCAAAATCTTGACAAGCCGATTATTCTTACTGGTTCTCAACTTCCCATAGGGATGCTGCGCACTGATGGAAAAGAAAACCTCATATCAGCCATTGAGATTGCGGCAGCTCGAAAAAATGATCAACCATTAGTCCCTGAAGTATGTATTTTCTTTGAAAATAGGCTATTCAGGGGCAACAGAACTATTAAGCATAATGCCGATCACTTTAATGCCTTTCGAAGTGATAACTATCCAACATTGGCAGAGGCCGGTATTAATATAAAGTATAACCATGCCTATATTAGTTACCCAACCGGATTGAGGGAACTCAAAATATTTACAAAGCTGGATACCAATTTGGCAATTCTTAAAATTTTTCCTGGTATAACTCCTGCCGTTGTTGACGGCATATTGTCTATTGAAGGTCTAAAAGCCATAATTCTCGAGACATTCGGCTCGGGAAATGCACCAACTTCAGCTTGGTTTGTAGATAGAATTCGAAAGGCAGTAGATTCTGGGATTGTGATACTTAATGTAACACAGTGTCATGCAGGCAGTGTAGATATGGAAAAATATGAGACGGGAGTATTGCTTAAACAAATTGGGGTTCGAAGCGGACATGATATTACTACCGAGGCTGCGGTTGCAAAGCTCATGTTTCTACTTGGACAGAATCTTAGTATGGAGGAAATTTACCATCAGTTGAATTCATCAATCAGTGGGGAAATAAGTTTGTAGGGTTGGCAGTAATTTTTTTTTTTGTAATTTGCGCACTAAATTTTTTTAGAGTAACTTGGAGAGGTGGCCGAGTGGTCGAAGGCGCACGCCTGGAAAGCGTGTATATGCCAAAAGTGTATCGCGGGTTCGAATCCCGCTCTCTCCGCGCTGAATAGCAACTAAGTAAAGTAGTTAAATATTAATAGTAACACAGAGAACCCAAACGTTTAAAACTAACATCAACAAATCATGAGAAAACTATTTGGATTTGTAGCACTTCTGGGAATGCTTTCTTTTGGAGCAATTTCCACTTATGCTCAGAACGGCGAAGCAGCAAAAAAGGACACAACCGCTGCCACCCAACAGGTTGACACCTCAAAGGCTGGAGCTCCTGCTGCCGCTGCCGCATCTGCAGAACCCGAGACAACTACTCGCCAGCAGATTAAGATGAAATTTATCGAAGGTGGTGTACCATGGATGACGCCAATTCTCCTCTGCTTGATTATTGGTTTGGCATTGGCTATTGAGAGAATTATTTATCTTAACCTTGCAACTACCAATACCAAGAAACTTCTTTCAAAAATTGAAGATGCACTACAGAATGGTGGTATTGAAGCAGCCAAAGAGGTATGTCGCAATACTAGCGGTCCTGTTGCCAGCATCTTTTTCCAAGGTCTTGATAGAATGAACGAAGGTCTTGATGTTGTGGAAAAATCAGTTGTTTCCTATGGCTCTGTTCAAATGGGACGCATGGAAAGTGGTTTGACTTGGATTTCCTTGTTTATTACCCTTTCTCCTATGTTGGGATTTTTGGGAACAGTAGTTGGTATGATTGGTGCATTCGACAACATTCAGGTTGCAGGTGACATCAGCCCCGCATTGGTTGCAGGAGGTATCAAGGTTGCTCTTATCACCACTGTAGGTGGTCTTATTGTAGCTATGATTCTACAACTTTTTTATAACTACATTATTTCTAAAATTGATTCCCTTGTTAATGAAATGGAAGATGCTTCTATTTCCTTAATTGACATTCTTGCAAAACACAACCTTAAAAAATAGTTAGACATGTCTGAAACCATTAAAGCTGTCATTAAATATGTTCTGCTAGGGTTATCAGCTGTTACACCTATTCTTTTTCTGGTCGGTGTGATTGATCTGGATCTATTCCTAGGTTTGGCATATGTTTATTTCGCCATTGCCATTGGTTTAGCCATCATTTTCCCTATTGTGAACATGATCGTTAATCCTACAAACTCCAAGAAAACTCTTGTTGGGTTAGGTACGTTAGCTGTTTTCTTTTTGGTGGCCTATCTGCTGTCTTCATCGGCTCAGTTGCCATTCTCGCTTGCGAATCCAGCTAACAATTCTCCTGCAACCTTGAGGTTTGTAGACACGAGTGTTATTTCTCTCTACCTTCTTATTGCAATTGCAGTAGGTAGCATTGTTTATACCGAGGTTAGGGACTTATTCCGCTAATACTCCACGATCAAGCTATTGCTTGAATCGTTTAACCTGATAAACTTATCTACAGATATGGCTAGAAAAGTAGAGGAGATTAATGCTGGTTCAATGGCTGACATTGCGTTCTTGTTGCTTATCTTCTTTCTGATGGCAACAACAATGAACGTTGATTCCGGTCTGTCGCGCTTGCTGCCACCAATGCCTGATCCTCATCAGAAAAATAATGATGATGTTCAAGTTAAGGAACGTAACGTTTTTATTGTGCTGGTAAACAAGTACGATCAATTGCTGGTAAATGGTCAACCACTGGACGTTCATATGCTCCGTGAAAAAACCAAGGAATTCGTTAATAACCCTGCCGAGAATCCTAATCTTTCTGAAAGGAAGTTGGAGGAAATCAAAGGGTTGGGTCAATGGCCTGTATCGAAGGGGGTTGTTTCGCTTCAAAACGATAGAGGAACCAGCTATGAGATGTACATGATGGTACAGAACGAGTTGGTGGCTGCATATAACGAACTTCGTGATGACTTTGCAAAAGCAAAATTTGGGAAGAAGTTTGATAGTCTTACCCAAGAGGAGCAGGATATCGTGAAAGATGTTTATCCTCAGCGTATTTCTGAGGCAGAACCTAAAAACATTAAGTAACTATGGCAAAGTTTAGAAAAGAAGGAAATAAGGAGACTCCGGCTCTATCAACAGCCTCTCTTCCCGACATTGTATTCATGTTGCTGTTCTTCTTCATGGTTAGTACATCCATGAGGGAGGTATCGCTCATGGTAAGTCTGAAACTTCCCGAAGCTACTGAGGTTACAAAACTTGAGAAGAAATCGCTAGTGAGTTACATATACGTTGGTCCTCCAATGAAGCAGTTTACCTCTTTGTATGGAACGGAGCCTCGTATTCAGCTAAATGATGTTTTTAAGAACCTGAACGATATTCGTGACTTTGTCGCTTCTGAGCGTGACAAATTGAACGAAGCCGATAAGGCATTCTTAACAATTTCACTAAAGGTCGATGAAAACACTCGTATGGGAATTGTAACCGATCTTAAGCAAGAGTTGCGTAAAGCATCTGCTCTTAAGATTAGCTATGCTTCGCGTAAGATAGACAAATTGAAATAGGTTGTCTTTATATTGTATTTTTAAGAGGCGCTCTTTTTAGAGTGCCTCTTTTATTTTATTCCTAAAAGAGACATTTTATTACATCATAAGTTGGGTTGTTTTCCTGTCTTTAGAAAAATAATTGTTCTTTTATCTCTTTTTAGATCTACTAAATTTTACTGATATGCGGAAACAATTTTAATTTTTTTGGTTGCGAACTAGTATGCGTTAATTGTTATTTTGTATATGAATGATCGTGGTAACGGCAAATTGCAGTATCTTTCAATACAAATTATTATAAGGCTATTGAAGTTAAAGAGATTATTGCTTTCACGGTGGCTGAAGCGTTGTTGTTTTGGATTTGGAAATGAGTAAATATGCTATGTATTTTGGAATTATTAATATTTGGTGGAATTTAGTAACAACTTAAAATAGTGTATATGATTAAGAAATCTTTACTATTTCTGTTTTTGTTTGGTTGTCTGATGAACGCATCCATTGCCCAAACAGTCGAAAAGAATGACAAAAAACTTCAGGACACAAAGTATAGGCGAAGCTCAATTTATACTTTAATGATCGATGATGCAGGGCTTGTAATGGCCGACACAATTAAGCGTTGCTTCGAAACCGCACCAATACCAGATAAGTTTAACGACCAAACCCTCTCAATTAGGTCTTTTAGCCCAAAGGATTATCCATTGAGTCCTGAGGAAATGACAGCGAAAAAAGACAATGTGGGAAAATCCTTTGGCAAGGTATTAATGGCTAACACCACAGGTGGATTGGTAGACACAACCAATACACAGGATTTGCCTGCCGTGATTCAGAAATTTTTTAGGACGAATAAGGTTCCACAACAGTTGGTTGCCAAATGGTTCGATAGAAGTAGCACCGGTAACTTTGACATGAACCTTATTGCAGATAGAGGCCAATACGATGCATCAGAGATGCAGGCAAGTTTGGCAAAATCGTCTGCTAGAGGTACGGCTTTGCTTTCCGATGCAGGTGAAGAGTTGATAGGAAATACCTTTGTGGTTGTTACTCGATTCAAGTATGTTAGCAAGGAAGAGGTAATGGGAGCTGCAAAACGCGGACTATCTTTGTTACAAGAGTATGGTGGACAATATGGTCAAATGTTTGCTAAGGTTGGTAGTATGGCAGCTGATGTTGCATCAAAAGGATATGTGATTCAGGCAAATTCCTATCTTTATAAACTTTCTTGGAATGATTCAATTGCAGCTTTATTTTATCAGAATTACTGGGCTGATTCTTTAAATCATTCACCGGAAAAGGTTGCTGCATTTGATACTACCAGCTTGTTTACGCTCGACTTGGTTGGTTTTGATAAAGCTTGGGCCGATTTACAATCTTCAATCTTTACCAAAAAGAGCGAAGAGGAGTTGGTCCGTATTGCAACCATTAAAGCGGTGGATGCAGTAATTGCTAAACTTCAAAGAGCACACGATGTATTTAAAACAAAAACACCTTTATTTACTGTAGACCCTCTGTCTGCAAAAATAGGCCTTAAAGAGGGATTAGAAAAGGGTGATAAATATGAAGTGTTGGAGCAAACAATGGATGAATTAGGCAAAACCAAATATGTTCGTAAAGGTGTTATTAAAGTAGGAAAACAAATTTGGGATAACCGTTATATGGTTGTTGAGTCGCAAGCTTCCGATAGCACAAATACTAGCACTCCATCAGTAGATAGAACACTTTTTGAGGGGAGTAGCAAGTTTTATCCAGGTATGCTTATTCGCCAGATAAAGTAATTGGTGATTAACTCAACCATTATTTTATTGTTTGAGTCTTTTTTTAAATCGCTTAGCTGCAAAGAAGCTGTTTGTTGAAATCTAAAATTTATAAGACAATGAAAATGTATCTGAAAATTACAAGTTTAATTTGTGCCATCTTATTTTCCTTTTCTTTTTCCTCTTCGGCACAGGCACGTAAGAAGGCAAATAAGGATACTGAAAACTTCAGGTATGAAATTGAGGCAGTTAATACCGGTGTCCAGGGAACATACTTAATTAAGGTATGGTCCTATTCTAAAAAACCAGCCATTGCTATTGAACAGTCAAAAAAGAATGCTGTTCATGGTATTATTTTTAAGGGGTTTGCCGGAAAACCAGGTGTACCTGGCCAAAAACCATTGGCTTCTGATCCCAGTCTGGAAGATTCGAAGGAAGATTTCTTTACACCATTTTTTGCCGACGGTGGCGATTACCTGAAATATGTAAATATTGCGGGTGACGGTTCAATTGCTCCTGAGGATAGAATGAAGGTTGGAAAGGAATATAAAATTGGGGTGATAGTATCTGTGGATGTGGCAAAGCTCAGAAAAGCATTGGAAACTGCAGGAATTGTAAAGAGTCTTGACTCTGGATTTTAATTTTGTAGCGAGTGCAATATGATATTCAAAAGTGCTGTTTCTTGGTTGAATATTTTTAAAGACAACTGCAACTTTATATCAGTATGACGTCTCATGCTACTTTTAACCTTTAAATAAATTGTGACTAAAAAATACAGTTATGAGTAAGAGAATGAAATCATTAGGCCTTGTGCTGCTCATGATCTTTGGATTTACAGCATTTGGTTTTTCCCAAGCAAAAAAACCTATTCTCATGGTGGTTCCAAGCGATGTTTGGTGCAATCAAAATGGTTATATGCTTGAGTACGACAACCAGGGTGTTAAGGTTAAGGTTCCTGATTATAAAAGAGCACTACAGGAAAATGCCGATTTGCTATTGGTTATAAGTAAAATTAATGAACTCATGGCTTCTCGTGGATTTCCATTAAAAAATCTTGAATCTTCCCTTAAATCGCTTGAGAGCGAATCTGCTGAAGAGTCAATGTTAAGTAGTAAAAGTGGAGCAGGAATTAGCGAAAGCCCCATCGATAAGTTGAAAAAGGTTGCCAAGGCTGATATCTGGTTGCAAGTAACTTGGACTGTAAACCAAACTGGACCTAAAAAATCAGTTACTTTCAACCTTCAAGGGCTGGATGCTTATAGCGACAAGCAGGTAGCTGGTGCATCAGGTACCGGAAACCCATCCTTTTCCGCTGCACTTCCTGTATTACTAGAGGAGGCAGTTCTTGCCCACCTTGATAATTTTAATGTGCAGCTTCAAAGTCATTTTGACGATATGTTTGCCAATGGTCGCGAGGTTAAAGTCCTCATTAAAATGTGGGATAGTGCAACCGATGACCTTGAAACTGAGTATGAGGTAAATGGCGAAACGCTAGAGTTGCTTGAGGCCATTAATCATTGGATGGACGACAACTGCGTTAAAGGTCGCTACAGCAATACCGACGCGACTGCAACCATGGCGCGTTACGAGCAAGTTCGTATACCTTTGACCATAACTGATGATAAAGGTAGAGAACGTGCAATCGACACCCGTGCCTTTGTGACTAACCTCAGGAAGTATTTGTCAGGAGCTCCCTTTAACCTCACTAGCAAGGTTTATATGCGTGGTCTTGGTGAGGCTTGGCTTATTATTGGTGAAAAATAGAGGATTTGTTAAAAGGTTTTCTAGAGTATGAGAAAACCTAACAGGCAACGGCAGATTTTCAACGTGTAATTATTAATTCTATGTGTTAGTTTGCGGTTCCTCCTTTTAATCTAAATTTGAAAATGATGAAAAAACTGCTAATAACGATTTCTCTTGGCCTCGTTTGTTTCGGATCTTCATTTGGACAAAACTCCTTGGGTAAGTCCGACGATTCTGAAAGGCTTGCAATTGCTACTGTGGTTCCTAATCAAGCTGGTAATATTCCAGAGGGAGCTAGAAATATGTTGCTGAATAAAATGCGTCAGATTACAACGCAAAATGGACTTGGTGCTTCTGAGTTTGGTTCACGATTCTTTATGGTTCCATCTATTAGTGTGGTTACGAAGGATATTACTCCTACCGCTCCACCGCAACAGGTTGTTACCCTTGAGTTTACTTTTTACGTGGTTGATGCTGTTGCTCAAACCATTTTTAGTCAAACGTCAGTCCAATTTAAGGGTGTTGGCCAGTCGGAAGATAAGGCATATATCATGGCTATTAAGAATATCAACCCCAAAATGGGACAATTTAAGGGCTTTATCGAAAAAGGTAAGGAGAAAATCATTGAGTATTACAACTCTCAGTGCGATGTAATTATAAAAGGAGCTCAAGCACTTGCCGGACAACGGAAGTATGAAGAGGCTATTTTTAACCTATCTGCAGTTCCTGATGTTTGCCGTGAATGTTACGATCGCTGTATGGATCTTTCAGTTGAAATTTACAAGCAATATGAGGACTATTCATGTGGTCAGAATATTGCAGCGGCCAAAGCGGCTTGGGCAAATCTCGATAGCGATAAGGCAGCCGAAAGTCTTGGTAAAATAACGCCAGACGCCAGCTGCTATCCAGAGGCGCAGACCCTTGCTGATGAGATTAAGAGTAAACTCACGGAAGATGGTAAAATGTGGGACTTCAAAATGAAGAAGTACGACGACAACATGGATCTACAAAAACAGAAAATGCAAAATGTGCACGACATCGGTGTTGCATGGGCAAATAACTATTGGTCTGCTCACTCTGACGCAAGTTGGGCTTGGCTTTACCATTAATTTTGTTACGCTTAATAATTTTTAAGACAGAAAAGAAAAAAAGTTTCTAATTTTACTCAATCATATTAAAATTTTGCGCTATGAAAAAGAACATTTTCAGAAATCTAGGCCTTGCAATTGCTGCCATTGCCTTTTTATCCGTGGCTTCTTGTAAAACCCAAAAAGAGGTGGTAAAACCTTCAGATACGATGAAGGAAGTAGTTACCCCTTGCAGCGATGGAGACTTCCACAGTGACACTAAGTTTTTCCGTGGCACCGGTATCGGTACTAGTCAAGACCAATCAACTGCTAAAAGAAAAGCAAACCTTGATGCTAATGCAAACCTTGCAGCATCAATCAATAGAACCTTAAAATCGGTTACCGACCGTTATACTAACGAACGTCAAATTAGTGACGCTAGCCAATTTGAGGAAAAATTTGAGCAGATGACCCGCGACGTTGTTAACCAAGAGTTGAATAATGTTGCTACCGTTTGTTCTAAAACTTACACCAAGGATGGGAAATATACTACCTATATGGCTGTTGAGGTTAGCAAGGATCAGCTGTTGAATAACATTAAAGACAAAATCTCTAAAGATGACAAACTTCAGCTGGATTACGATAAGATGAAGTATGAGCAGGTATTCAACGAGGAGATGGATAAATTGGCTAATGATAAGAAATAGTTCATTATTCTAACAATAGGCTCAGCCCCCCTATTACTGGGATGGCTGAGCTTTTTTGTTTATTGACAAAAACCATTGGCATAAGTGTTTTACTTATTTCAATGTATGGATGAATACATTCTGCTTACGGGCAGGTTATCCTTACGACTCAAATCGTGATAACTTAAATATATTACCGATGAAAAAGTTAACATGTATTGCACTTTTTCTGCTTGCAGGAGTTGTCGCTTTTGCTCAACCCAAAATAGTAGATAAAAGTGGCAAAAAACCAAGCTGGGTTAATGGTCTTGAGAAGGACTTTGTAATTGTTAGTGGTTCGGGTCCAACCATTGAAGAAGCTCAGAAAAATGCGCTAATGCTTATAAAAGAACGCATTGTTCTTTCTGTGGCTGAGAATGTGAAGGCAAAAAGTGAAATGAAGACAGAGGAAGCTAACTATAACAACTCGGTTTCTACATTTCTGGAAAAATATTCTTCCCAAGTAACCAGCCAGTCGGGGAAAGTTCCATATTTGCAAGGAATTTCCCTTTCCAATGCGAGTGAATACTATTGGGAAAAGGTTTACAATAAAAAGACAGAACAAACCGTCTTTAACTATCATATTAAGTATCCTTTTTCTGAATTTGAACTGCAGAAGCTGGTAAGCGATTTCAAAATGCGCGATCAGGAGATGACCAATAATCTCAATAAGTTAGAAGAGGAGGTTGATACGGTAACTTCAATTGAGCAGATAGAGAAAAATCTCGACGAGCTTAAAGCATTACAAGATGCGTTTGTGGATGCAAGAGCAGATAAGGTAAATGTAGTAATTGCTCGGTATAGAAATTTGTACCAATCCATCGAATTGTCGGAGGTGGAGAGCAGCCTTGGAATCCTTAAGTTTAAGCTTCGCTTGGGCACTCGAACTATTTCAACGGTGAAAAAGCCCGTGGTTAAATCGGAATGTGCTCGTATAACTGGGGTGCAGAATAATGTAACAGATTGGGAAATCACTTATGACTACGATAATTGTTACGAAGATCCCGAGAATAATATTATGGTTACCTACCGCTTTGGAAATGCCACGGTAAGCAAAAAATTCTTTTTTGATGTGGCTGCCAATAAGGTACAGGTTTATGTAACCGAGGCGATTCAGTTTGTAAAGACAACCGAGGATAGTGATAATGTTACTGCGTCTAATTGTAACTTAACGGTAGTTTCGAGATATGACACCCCAGTTGTAATTGAGAAGGTTACACTTGAGTTTAAGGGAGTGCCACCGGTGGTTGTGGAAAACATTAATCAATCATTTTCTGGTAAAGGAAACCATTCCTTGAAACTCGACATCAATAATGTATTACCAAAGCAACTTACTTCTGCAATTGGTAAGGCAAATCCTGTTCTTTCTGGATCGATACAATATCGAAATCAATCTTCAGGCATAGTTTCAACCTATCGCATATATAACCAGCAATATAAAACAAATTGGTAAACAAGAGGGCTGAATTTCAGCCCTCTTATTTATTCTATTCTATTCTTCTTCAGGAACGGGAATTAGTTCAATGGGAAGTGCAATGTTCTCAGCAAAATCGCGACCCGCATCTCGCATATCCACATCATCTTCGGTGTAATACCATTTTACCTTAACTTCTGCACCAGATTGTTTGAGACCTTCCAACTTTTTTAATATATGGAAAAACATCTTGGAAGAAGGAGTGTTATAGTAGCTCATACGGAAAGTTACCTCTGTTGCAGTATTGGGGTGCTGAACATAACCATCCCACCAATCAAATATTGGGCTAAAAAATTCTTTAGCATCTTCCGGAATGGAATTTCCAAAAAACTCGAACCTACCTGAGCTCTTGTCTAGGTTTATTTCCGGGTATTGTGAGGTTCCTTTTACGAAAATGCTATTCATAGCTTTATGGATTTATTTGATAAAGTTACGAAAAAAACATAAAAAAGCAGGTTTATTGCAGTTACGCTGCTCAAAAAGTAAAATGGACTAGAGTGTTAAGTGTATTTTACGATTGCAATATATCTGTATTGCTAATGTTGCAAATGATCTTGTATCTTCTAATTGCAGTTGGGAATAACCGCATTGAGGGCATAAGTGCAATTATTTTAAAAATACTTCTTTTTTACTTGTCACGTTTTATCGCTTTTCGGTATATATAGATGAGAGCTTAGGTTATTGTCAACCAAAACCAACCAAGTTTGTTTTATAGAGAGTTTTTTTCGTAATCTGGGAAAAAAGCCCGGTCAGTGTTGCTGACCGGGCTTTTGAATTATTTTAGATTCACACATACCTAGGCTTAGTAATTTTTAGATTGATGCTAATTTGTTCATATTGGGGATTCTCCCTTTGCTCACTATTTATTATTCAGTCAAAAAAAGCGGTATCATACAAAAAAAATTCTTTTTGCTTGTCACGAAATGATGGTTTTGGGAATATAGGTTATAGACTATTGATTGCTTTAAGTAAAATTCCGGTATGAGAGGGCGACATCCAACTTAAGTAAAAATAGCACATAGACCTACATTTCATCAATGTAATGAATTTTGTTTTGCTGATTTTTTGGCGAGGTGAGGATTTGTATGCCTGTGTATTGGCTTAGGGAATAATAATATAGAAAAAATAATTAAGAATAACAATGATGTTGATCGTTGTTAAAAATATGTAGGGGGGTGTAATTTTGTAATTGGGATTCCAAAAAATGGCGAAAGCCGATTCTTTTATAAACAATTAAAATTTTTTAACCAATGAAAAACATTTTTTATGTAGTTGCATCATTGGCTATTTTTGCTCAGGTTTCTTGTCAAAAGGATTCAAATCAGAAAGTGGACCTTGTAAAATATAAAAGCCTTGGTCAATCAATATTGTTGGATATGAATACTATTGGCGATCAAATTCGACAATCGAAGGAAACCTTTTCTAAGCCTGAAGTTGTGCTAGAAGAAGCACGAAAGTATTACTGTGAAGAATCAGAGGAGTTTATTTCGTTTCAGGAGTCGTTTAATTTAGCTATTTCAAAAAGATCAATAAGATGTAATAGTTTGACTTCTGAGCAAAACCAAGACCTTGATGATATACAGGTTAATTTGAATGGGTCTTCAAGTGCTCAAGAATTTCTTCTTTTTTTGAATTCAAAATTTGACGAGGTATTGACAAGTGATTGGAGTCTAGCAGATAAGGATTTTTTATTGACTTATATTACTTCTTATATTTCTGGTGTTGAGTTTATGACTAATAATCTCGATATATTATCTCCTAACAATCATAATATTAGAGGCTGGTGGGCTTCTTGGGGAAGATGTGCAGCGGGCATTATTGGAGGTGCAGGCCTTGGTGCTTTAGGGGGAGGTGCTGCTGGTTCTGTAATCCCCATTGTAGGAACTGTTGGAGGAATGATAACGGGAGGAATTTCTGGAGGTCTTTCTGGTGCATCAGCTGCATGTTAATCTTGATAAAATATGAAGACCAAAATTTTAATAGCCCTTATTCTTAATTCAATCCTCTTCTTAATTTCTTGCAATATTTTTTTCAAGAAAAACTTTGGGGAAACTATTGACACATGGAGATTCTGGGCATCCTTAACGTCCGTACTTATTTTTGGTTTTTTTGTATTTATGCTTGTTAAACGACTAATCCGCTGATTAGTGATAAATATATTTTGCATGGAGTAGGTAAAAAGTTAATCAGTTGTGGATTACTTTTACGACGAGGCTGCGTTTTTGGCAGCCTCGTTCATCTACTAAACCGTGCAAATACACCCAGCGGCATATTCTTTTTAAATCGATCGGGAATGTAAAGTTCTCCAAACTCAAGATTTTTGGGTTGCTGAAAGTGGCTATTCACCAAATTTTCTGCAATAATAGACGACAGTCCTAAGGAGTATAGGTTTAAGACCAAAAAGCTATTTGTTGGTTTGAGCAGCATGCTGCAGGCATTCAAAATATCGGGTAGGCTGTCTTGCAGTACCCATCGTTCACCGTTTGGACCGCGTCCGTATGCCGGTGGATCGAGGATAATTCCGTTATAATGGTTGCCTCGTCGTACTTCCCTCTCTACAAACTTAAGAGCATCGTCAAGCATCCATCGAATGCCATTGAGACCACTTAGCTCCATGTTTTCGCGAGCCCAGGTAACCACTTGCTTAATCGAATCTACGTGCACTGTTTCGGCTCCTGCTGCACAAGCGGCGAGCGAAGCACCTCCGGTATAGGCAAATAGGTTAAGTACCTTCGGTTTTTCCACAGTAATGGCTTTCGTTTTTTCATAGATGTAGTCCCAGTTTGCAGCCTGTTCGGGAAATATACCCACGTGTTTAAACGAGGTGAGACCTAAGCGCATAGTAAAGTTGAGCCCGTTGTGGGCATAGCCAATTTTCCACTGTTCTGGTATACCGGGCTTGGGAAACCAGTCGCCACGATCATCGTTGAACTTACCCTGCTTGCGAATAAAGCTGGCATGGGCCAACCTCTTCCACTCATCTTCGGATAGGCTTTTTTCCCACAATGCTTGTGGCTCTGGTCTGCGCACGATGTAGCTGCCAAATCGTTCCAATTTTTCAAAACCGCCGGAATCTACCATCTCGTAATCGTTCCAGCCTTTATAAGGTGCGAATATTTGCATTGCTATGCTAGTTTTATCTTCATTTCACAATGGTTACAGTCGAATTCAAGTGCAAGTTTCCGCCCATTATTCTCTAAAAATAGAGAGGTTGGTAACTGTTTGTTTTCTGGTGCTCTATTTTGAAGGCAGTCGCCCAGTTCATATCGAAGGCAATACTTGGTGGTCATAACTAAATCGCCAGCTGTAGGTATGTTAACTTCGTAGGCTTGTTGAACCACCTTGGTGCCGTGGCGTTCGTAGAACTGCTTGGCCATACTATTTAGCACATTGCCTTGGTAACCTAGTTCGCTATCAGGATAGGGGTGACTGGTTAATATCATCTTTTTTTCGACTCTTTTGTATGTGGTCAGCCTGGTATCTACAAGTTGACTCAATAGATCTCTACGGAGCTGATTAATGCCACTTATGGGCATAAAAGGCAGTTCGGTTACGTCGAAGTCAATATTTTTTATTCGAAAGATAGAATCACCTCCCTTCGAAAGCTGCTCAGTCCAAGTTTTGAACGTCTTTTTAGGATTGTTGGCTTTCTCCATTTTGTCGATGCTAATTGGAATGCTAACCTTTATTCTATCTTCGTCAATGGCCGTAATGACAATACCCTTTTCTGTTTCGGAAATTGATACTGTTGCCTCTATTTTTCGCTCCACAGAATTTTCAAGTTGAAGCGTAAATTTCCGATCGAAATTTTTATAAATGACCATTCCTTCCAAGATATCTTCGATAATGTTTGGGTAGATTCGGTTGTTTTCTACTTTGTTGATGTTTGTTCCCTTGAGAATGCCATTGGGTAATATGAAGCAGATGCCATCGCCATTTGCAATGGGTATTTGAGTGTTAATGGTAAATGAATGGCCATCAACATTAGAAACAGTTCCAATTCGTTTTCCTACCGATTTAGGTGTATCCATTGAGGCCATTAGATTCCTATGCTCCACAAAGTAGGAGGTAAATCCTCGGGAAAAGGAACGCTCAGGATCTGGGGTAAATGGTAATTCCACTATACCTGAAGACGCTTTGTGAAATGTTCTATTGCTGGTTAAAAAGTTATCGAGCAATTGTCGGTAATAAGAAACGTTATTTTTGATGTAAGTTTCATCCTTTAATCGACCTTCAATTTTAAATGAGGTAATACCTGCCTCAATAAGCTGTGGCAAATGGTCGGAAAGGTTTAGATCTTTAAGTGAAAGCAGATGTTTATTTTCTCTTAACTTTTTACCCTTTTCGTCCAATAGGTTGTAGGCCATTCGGCAGGATTGTGCACAGACGCCCCTGTTGGCACTTCTTCCGGTTAGTGCTTGCGATAGGTAGCACTGACCACTATAAGAGACGCAGAGGGCTCCATGAATAAAAAATTCTAAATCGATATTTGTTGATTGCTTAATCTCCTTAATTTGTTTTAGATTGAGTTCACGTGCCAATATTACGCGACTAAATCCGGCATCTTCCAGAAACTGTATTTTTTCTGGAGTTGTATTGTTGGTTTGGGTACTTGCGAACAGTGGAATGGGAGGCAGGGTTGTCTCAAGCATTCCAAAATCTTGAATTATAAGTGCATCAACATTTGAATCCCAAGCTTGATGAGCGAGGAGTATTGCTTCGGGTATTTCTTTGTCGTAAAGGATAGTATTGAGAACCATATATACCTTGGCAAAGTATCGATGGGCGTATGTGGTTAGTTTTTGGATATCGCGCATAGTGTTACCAACTGCGGCCCTTGCACCAAATTGTGGACCTCCAATATAAATGGCATCTGCACCACAGTTTATGGCTGCAATTCCTGTGTGTAGATCTTTTGCTGGTGCAAGTAATTCCAATGGTTTCATTAGCTCTATACCGTAGTTTAAATGCTAAATATTTGTTGAAGTGCTTCTGCAACACCGTTTTGCTTACTGTGACCGGTTACCATCTTAGCTGCTGCTTTAACTGTTTCACGAGCATTTTCTACAGCAATTCCCATTCCAACAAATTTAAGCATTTCTAAATCGTTGTAATTATCACCGAAGGCAATGGCCTCACTTGGATTGATGCCCAGATGGTTGAGCATGACCTCTACACCCAACTTTTTGCTACTACTTGCTGGGGTTATCTCCATATAGATATCCGAACTACGATAAACGGTTACTATATTCTTAAAACTTTTGGTTATCTCGTTTGCAAGCCTGTCTATAATCGAGGAGGAGGCCATAACCATTATTTTATGTAGCCGTGGCATCTCCACATCTAGTAGTAAGGATAACTTCTTATTGTCCAAAACTTCAGGGGTTAATCCTGTGCTAAATATTTCGTGGTCTGTCCATTTATCATGCTGGTTTACTATCCATTGATCTTCATGGAAAACACCTACGTGGAACCTTTCGGTTTGGCTTTGTTCAAGTATGGTTTTTGCTATATTAGAAGGGAAAGAGAGCGATTGTAGGACTTTATATTGTCCATTTTCAGGGATAAGTATAAGAGCACCATTATAGGCAATTATGGGCGCATTGGGACATAATTTTTTACTAAGAGGAGAAATGGCGGACGGCATTCTGGCAGAAATAAGTACTGTTGGAATATTCTTTTTCTGAAACAGATGGTTAGTTATGGTAATGGTTTCTGCTGAAACATCCTTATTGTTGTTGAGTATGGTTCCGTCGATATCGGAGAAAACAATGCGGTAGTTTTTTTTAGTTAACATGGATATTTTTTTAAGCTTGCAAAGGTAATTATTTGGGGTGCAATAAAAAAGGTCGGCGTTAGCCGACCTTTTTTATTGGTCTACAGTAATTTTATTGACATTTAAGAACTTCCTTGATTTGGTATTCTGCCGCTTCTTTAAAGGTCCCAAACGACGCTTTTTTGTATGCATCGCAGGCATTTGTGTTGTCCTTCTTGCCAAGGAATGCATTTCCAAGTGCAAAGTAGTATGGAGCCTTGATGCTATCACTTGATCCTTCTAGTAATGGAAGGGCCTTGTTGATGTTTTCTATTGCATCATCAAACTTGGATAATTTATTGCTGGCAGCAGCAAGTCCAAGGTAAGCATCCGTGCTTCTATCATCATATTGAAGCGATTGGCTAAAGTGTTTATAGGCATCGGCAAAATTTTCCTTCTTTTGTTCTGCTGCAGCTTGAATTAACAAGTTGTCGCGTGCCGAAATTTTGGCATCCTTAACGTCTTCTGTCTTATTGGTAGCAGTTCCAACCTCAATGGTCTTATCAAATGATTCAATGGCTTTGTCCAAGTTATTCATTTTGCTGTATGCTAAACCCATTCCTAAGTAGCATTTTGAATAGTTAGCGTCAAGAGCAATAGCTTTGCCGTAGAATTCAATAGCTTTATCGTATTGACCATCGCGAAGGGCTCCATTGCCTAAGAAATTGTAGAGTTGAGGAACTACCCTTTCTGCCTTTTTTTGAGTTTTTTCGTCGCCATACTTAATAGCCAACTCTTTTGCTTTGTCAATTTGGGAAATGGCCTCTTCAATCTTCTTTTGGTTGTATAAGCCAAGGCCAATATTGAACTCAACGCTAGGAATTACTTTTTCAGCTTGAAGTTTAATTTCATCAGCTTCGGCACCTACTTGACTGCAGATGTCCAAGGCTTTGTTGAACTGAATAACTGCCTCCGTGTAGTTTTTGGCCTCATTGGCAGTAACCCCTGCATTAAATGCCTCTGCAGCATCTTTAGTGGTTGACTGACCTAATGCTAAACCCGAAGTTAGCAAAAGGGCTGCTGCTGACACGAATAGTGATCTAAAAAATTTAATCTTCATGTTTAGTATTTGATTAGGTTATTATTCAAGTGTTTAAAAATAGCACTTTGAGGTTAATAATCATGATCATAAAAACCTTCCGCGGCTAATTTAAAAAGAATTTAGATTAACTGTTTGTATTACATTCCTGTTATTCAAATATTTAACGTTTTTTACGAAAAAAATCTTTCATGAGTTGCGATGCTTTCAAACCAAGTACATCTTTAACTACAACAGTTTTAGGGTGTAAAAGGTTTTGCGTCACCAGAGTGTAACCCCTTTTAGGATCATGGGCTCCATATACCAACTTACCAATTTGTGCCCAGTAGAGTGCTGCTGCACACATAGGACAGGGTTCTACAGTTACATAAATGGTTGCATCGGGCAAGTATTTACCACCAAGGGCTGCCGTGGCAGCTGTTATGGCTTGCATTTCTGCATGAGCTGTTGGATCCGATAATGTTTCAGTTAGGTTGTGTGCTCTAGCAACAATTTTTCCACTGATTACCACAATGGCACCAATGGGAACTTCGTTGCGAGCCAACGCTTTTGATGCCTCTTTTAGGGCCTCTTCCATGAAGCGTTCATTTACTCCAAGTTCTTCAGTGCTATTCATGTATGTGGGAAATATTTTAAAGCTTGCTGGCCAGCAGAAAGCAATATTTGTGTTACTTTCGCAAGATAATAAATAATTAAGAGATGTATAGAACACATACATGCGGAGAGTTGAATCTGACTCGCAAGCAAGAAACTGTAACGCTAAGCGGATGGGTTCAACGTATTCGTCGCCTTGGAGGAATGACCTTTATTGATTTGCGCGATCGTTATGGCATTACTCAACTAGTTTGCAACGATAGTTCGCCGGAACAGGTTAAAACTATAATTGAGCATGTGGGTCGGGAATATGTAATTCAGGTGAAAGGCTTGGTAATTGAACGAACTAGCAAGAACTTAAAGTTGTCAACGGGTGAGATTGAAGTTCAGCTGGGACAAATTACCATTCTGAGCAAATCTGAAACACCTCCATTTACTGTTGAGGACGAAACCGACGGGGGAGAAGAGATTCGTATGAAATATCGATATATCGATTTACGCCGTAATCCACTTCAGGCGGCTATTGCTCTTCGTCATCGAATGGCTCAGGAAATTCGACGCTACCTAGATGAACAGGCATTTTTAGAAATAGAAACCCCTTACCTTATTAAGTCTACTCCGGAAGGGGCACGTGACTTTGTGGTTCCTTCAAGGATGAATCAAGGTCAATTTTATGCTTTACCCCAGTCGCCTCAGCAGTTTAAGCAACTATTGATGGTTGCAGGGTATGATAAGTATTTTCAGATTGTTCGTTGTTTTCGAGACGAAGATTTGCGTGCCGATCGACAACCTGAGTTTACTCAGATCGACTGTGAGATGTCTTTTGTGGAACAGGAGGATGTTATTTCAACCTTTGAGGGAATGGCAAAGTATCTGTTCAAGGTGGTGAAAAACATTGAGTTTACTCAGCAGTTTCCACGTTTAACCTTTGCCGAAGCGATGGAGCGGTTTGGTTCCGACAAACCAGATATTCGCTTTGGTATGGAGATTAATGACTTGGGTGAGCAAACCAGAGGTAAAAATTTCAAGGTGGTTGACGATGCCGAATTTGTTGGTGGCATTTGTGTGCCAGGTTGTGGTGAGTATAGCCGGAAACAACTCGATGAGCTAACCTTGTGGGTTCAACGTCCTCAAGTTGGCGCAAAGGGGCTTATATATCTGAAGTGGCAGAATGACGGTACCATTAAATCCTCCGTTGATAAGTTTTATTCTGCTCCAGAAATGGAAACTTGGTTTCAAAAAGTTGGCGGAGGTAAGGGGGATTTACTACTCATTTTAACTGGTTCGAAGAAAAAGATGCTGGGTGCATTGGGCGACTTACGATTGGAGATGGCAAATCGTTTAGGATTAAGGCCAAAAGACACTTTTGCTCCTCTGTGGGTTGTCGATTTTCCTCTTCTCGAGTGGGATGAAGAATCGAACAGGTTTTATGCAATGCACCATCCATTTACCTCTCCAAAGGAGGAGGATATTCCACTAATGGAAACCGATCCGGGTAAGGTAAGGGCTAATGCTTATGATTTTGTGGTGAATGGCGTGGAAATTGGAGGTGGATCAATCCGAATTCACGACTCTGAAGTGCAGAAACTCATGTTTAAAAAATTAGGATTCACCGATGAGGAGGCAAAAAAACAATTTGGTTTTATCATTAACGCTTTTCGCTACGGTGCTCCACCTCACGGTGGTATTGCGTTTGGATTCGATCGCTTTTGCGCCATCTTTGGTGGTTCCGATTCTATCCGTGACTTTATTGCTTTTCCTAAAAACAATGCGGGTCGCGATTTAATGGCCGATTCACCATCGCCGATCTCTGATCTTCAGTTACAAGAACTTGCTTTAAAACTTAATCTAAAGTCATAAAAAAAACCTGCCAATTGGCAGGTTTTTTTATTTCCATTCAGAATGCTTTATTCTGAACCTAATTACTTTGCTTCAGGAGCAGCAGTAGCAGTGGTATCAGCTTTTACAGCTGTATCAGCAACAGGAGCAGTAGCTTCTTTAACAGTAGTAGTGTCGGTTGCTTCAGTCTTGTTAGCGTTTGAGCTGCAAGCAAACATTGAAAGCATTCCAGCAATCATCAGCAGTTGTGCAAATCTTTTCATTTCTTTAAAAATTAAAAGTTTAAGGTTTGAAGGTTTGAAAATCACGATGCAAAAATATACGATTTTAGTGTCCATTGTTCACAAAACACAAAATAAATTTTCTGTTTCACTATTTATTCGAAAAATCAGCACTAAAACATATACTATGCTTCGGTGAACAATTTACGTAAAATGCTGTAACAATATCAATAATAAGTGTAAATTAATTGTTAATATAGACAAAATCTAAATTAATTGCTTGGCAAAAGTTAGCCTTTCCCAAGCAACTAATTTTCCGATATTGTTGATTATTCCTTCTCTTTTGAATCTATTTCTTTGAGAAGTTCATCAACCGCGGCTTTTATTTGACTGTCAACACCAGTTGTAATGTCTGTTGGTAGGTTGGGAACAACAATATCGGGTTCCAGCTGACTGTTCTCAAGATAACGACCAGTTGAATCCATATAGCCAACCACTGGAATGCCAAAATAAAGCGTTGGGTCTTGCAGTGTTTCCCACCAAACGCTTGACATTGTTCCTGGAACAGGCATTCCTACTAGGTTGCCAATTTTCATGGTTTTGTATACCCAAGGAGTGCCATGTGCGTTTGAATAATTTGCTTCACTTATAAGCATAATCGAGGGCTTTTTCCACCGTTTGCGAGGTTGTTCACCAACTTTTTGGCCACGAACAATTTGATCTAAGTATTTTTTCCCACTAAACAGGGTCTCAATATCCTCATGCAAGTGGCCCCCGCCATTGTATCGGGTGTCGATTACTATGCCCTCTTTGCTGTTGTACTTTCCAAATATATCGGAGTAGATGGTCCGGTAGCTAGGGTCGTTCATTCCTCTAATGTGCACGTATCCTAGCCTACCACCTGACAAACTATCAACATCATGCTTTCTATTCTTTACCCATCGTTGATAGAGCAGTTCATTCTCGGCTCCTCGGGAAATTGGTTTTATCACCTCGTCCCATCGAGCTCCACTCTTAGTATCATAAATTGAGATCAAGGTGTTTTGGCCATCAATACGATTTAGGAGAGGAAAGTAATCTTCTCCTGGTAAAATGCTCACACCATTAATCTTTTCGATGATGTTGCCGCTCTTTAATTTCGATTCTGCTTTGGTGAATGGACCCTTTTCGAGAACTTCCGCAACTCGTATACCCTCACCTTGGTATGTAAGATCGAAAATGAGACCGAGACTTGATGTTTTTGAATTGCCATCATTTCTAGGCCGGTATCCTGAACCCGTGTGAGAACAGTTCATTTCGCCAAGCATTTCTGAGAGAAGCTCAGCGAAATCGTAGTTGTTGTTAATTGAGGGTAAAAAGCGTCGATACTCGGTGGTGTAATATTTCCAGTCGACACCGTTTAGGTCCGTTCGGAAGTATTTCTCTTCTACCTGGCGCGCAACATGATTAAACATGTATTCTCTTTCTTTTGGATGGTTTAGTTCCAATTCGGCTCGGTAGCCAATGTTACTTTTCTTGTCGGTAGCAATTTCAATTTTAGAGAGAACGCCACCTGTCATTACAAATAGGTTTTTTGCAGTGCTATCAAGAGAAAGGCTTCCACTTCTTCCGTTGAGCTTTACCATAAGCTTTGTCTCTTTTTTTCTCAAATCATTAACCCACAAGTCAAATCCATCTTCAAATTGGGTAAGATAGTAGAGCTTATCTCCATCGGGAGTGAGCACGGCATCGGAGATGTTGGAGGAATTTATGGTAAGACGTAAAATTCTATCCTCGAGATTCGTAAAATCAATGTTGTGTGCATCATTTACTTTTGCTTTTATATTTTTATCATTCTCCTTGCCATCATTTTTGTTTTTCTCTTTCTCTTTTAGCAATTCGTATTCTTCCTTTGAAAGATTGAACTTATCGTATACCTTTTGGTTGATAAAAAAGGCGTATACGTCGCGTTGAGCACCCCAGCTGGATTGATTTATCATACCTTCACGTTCCGATAGCCAGATGATGGCATCACCCTTCATAACCCAGTGTGGATTCGTTTCGGTATAGCCACTTTCTGTAAGATTGACTACCGGCCTGCCTCCTTCAGCACTTACAATACCAATATCGGTATGCGGGAAGCGAATGCTTGGGTTGTAATCGAGCACCAACCATTTGCCATCGGGCGACCAGTCAAAATCGATGTCTCCATCGCTATAGCTGGAGTTCTGAGTTCCATCGGTAATTTCTCTAACTTTTTTCGATTCTAAGTTAATTACCTTGAGCTTGGTCCTGTTTTCCAAGAAGGCAACCTCTTTTCCATCTGGTCCAAATTTGGGTTGAAAAGTCTCCTCTGTCGATACAAGCAGCGGTTCTTCATTTATCACTGTCGCATTTGAGAAGTTTGGTTCATTGGCGTTTGCACGTATTGCAATGTAAAGATTCCAACTGCCATTTCGTTCGCTAGCATAAACAAGCATTTTTCCATCAGGGCTAAAGCTAACGCTGCGCTCTTGCTCTGGGGTATTTGTTATTCGTTTGGTGGTTGAGTAGTCGGTAGAAGTAACGAATATTTCACCACGAATAACCAAGGCTACCTCCTTGCCATCAGTCGATACGGTTGATTCAGTTGCCCCTGTGGATAGGCGGAGGGTTTCAACTGCATTTTCGGAGGCATCTGTTGCAATTTTAAGTTGAACTTTTTGGGGTTCTTCTCCCAACTTTTGAATATAAATCTCTCCTCTATATGTATAGCAGAGCATCCCATTAGTGGAGCCTGATAAAAATCGTACAGGATCTTTGGTAAAGGAGGTTATTTGCTTTAGTTGGCTCGGATTATCCTCAGAAAATGCCCAAACATTGAATGATCCAGATCGTTCACTCAGGAAGTAAACCATATTGTTAAATGGAATTGGCTGACGATATTCAACCTTGGAATCGGTTAGCTTGGTGAATTTTTTGGAGGTTAGGTTGTAGCTCCATAAATCACGGGTAACACTCGAAGTTTGGTGTTTCCGCCAATCGTTTTCCTGTCCCTTGATATCGTTATAGAGAAGCTCTGTTCCGTTTTTCGAAAAAACAACATTTTCCATTGGTACTGCCAATAGTTGCGACGAACGTCCACCCTTGGTTGGAACGGTGTAAATTTCGGGATAATACCCGGCCGGAAACATTGCACTTACAGCAGGATCCTGAATAGATGCGCCATATAAAACATTTGCTCCATCGGGAGTAAAACAGTAAGGTATCTCCTCGGCGGAAATGGTTGTAAGCTGAGTTGGCATTCCTCCTTCTGCTGGCACTGTGTATATATCCATATTGCCTGATCTATCGGAAGCAAATGCGATGGTCTTACCATCGGGTGACCATACGGGAGAATAATCGTAAGCGGGGTTTGTTGTTATTGCCGTGGCCAAGCCTCCACTGGACGCCACTCTAAAGAGGTCGCCTTTGTATGAAAAAACGATGCTTTTCCCGTTCGGGGAAATGGCCGGGTAGCGTATCCAAAGTGGATTTAGATCTTGGGCTATAGCTCCAAAACTAAGGAATAGGGCAACAGTGGTTATGATGAATTTCTTTCCCATGATTGCTAGTATTAATTATTCTTTTTGTCAAGTTCTTTAAGTAGTTCATCAACTGCAGCTTTTAGTTGGCTGTCAACGCCCAAGGCAACAACATCGGGCAGGTTGGGAACAACAACATCGGGCTCCAGCTCATGGTTTTCAAGGTAATTTCCGTTCATATCCTTTAGTCCCATCTGTGGAATTCCAAATACAAGCGAAGGGTCTTGAAGTGTTTCCCACCAAACGGCGGTCATTGTTCCAGGAACGGGCATACCTATCAACTTACCAATATTTAAAGTTTTATAGGTAAATGGGAACCCATGTGCATCGCTGTAGTTGCCTTCACTTACTAACACAACCGATGGCTTATACCATTTGTTAATAGGTTCAGATCCAATATACTGGCCTCTGGGAACAAAATCTACATAGTGCTTCCCGTTTAATAGTGTGGCAAGGTCGTCATGAAGCCAACCACCGCCATTGAAGCGAGTATCAACTATCAGGGCCTCTTTGCTGTTGAATTTCCCAAAAATCTCTGAGTATACCTTCCTGAAACTTTCGCTATCCATCCCTTTTACATGGACATATCCCAATCTACCGTTGGAGAGACGATCTACATCGGCTGCTCTCTGTTTAACCCAGCGATTGTATAGTAACTCATTTTCTTGTTGGAGTGAAATTGGCTTAACTTTTTCTTCCCATCGTGTTCCATCTGCGGGATTGAAAAGCGATAATAGGGTATTGTCACCCGCCTTGCGGTTGAGAAGAGCAAAATAGTCTTCACCTGATTTAATCCAATTGCCGTCAATCTTCTCAATTATTACTCCAGGCTTTATTTTTGAGTTGGCACTAGTAAGTGGACCCTCTTCCATAATTTCAGCTACTTTGAGGCCATCTCCTGTATAGCTCTGATCGAAAAATGCACCAAGCGATGAAGTGCTTTCGGCATTTTCTATTGATGGACGATACATGCAACCTGTATGTGAGCCATTCAACTCACCTAGCATTTCGGAAACCATCTCGGAAAAGTCGTAGTTGTTGTTAATGAAGGGTAAAAATCGTTGGTAGTTATCCTTCTTAGCTTGCCAATCAACGCCATGGAGATTTGGATCATAGAATTTATCTTTTACCTGTCTCCAAATATGTTCAAACAAGTATGTCCTCTCTTCAGAAGGTTTAAGTTCCTGTTCGGCTCGGAAGGCGATGGGAGTCACCTTGCCTGAGGCGATTTCGACCTTATTTATTGTTCTATTGGAAAGAAAAAAGAGTGTCTTGCCCTCCTTGTCGATAGTGAGATTACTATTGTGTCCCTCTATTTTTGCAAGCAGTTTTGTCTCATCCTCCCTCAGGTTATTTACCCATAAATCGAAACCATCTTCAAAACGAGCTAGGTAGTATAGCTTATCTCCATCGGGAGAGAGCACGGCGTCTGAAATATCCGCTGAGTTGATTGTCAATCGTTGAATTCGATTGTCAAGTCCACTGAATTCAATTATTACAGGCTCAAAGTCGGGTTTTTTGCTGTCTGCTATTTTTGATTTGCTATCCTTATCACCTTTTTTTGTTTTTTCCTTATCCTTGTTGGCCTTTTCTTTTTCTTCTTTTTCCTTCTTTGTTTTTTCTTTAAAGAGTTCATACTCCTCCTTGGTGAGTTTAAACTCATCCATGGCTTGTTGAGAGAAGAACATAATATACACATCGTTTTGAGAGCCCCAGCTGCCATGGCTTCTGAGTCCTTCTCTGTCGGAGAACCATATCATGGCTTTCCCTCCAAGCACCCATTTGGGCGATTCATCTGAATAGCCACTGTGAGTGAGATTGGTTAACTTCTGGCTACCATCTGATGCTACAAGACCAGCATCTGGTGAGTTCCACCGTCCTGTTTCGAAATATTTAACGAGGAACCATTTGCCATCGGGCGACCAGTCGTAATATTGGTCTCCATCGGAGTAGCTATAGTTATATTTCCCATCAAGAATAGTTCTTACCTTCTTTGTTTCAAGGTTTATAACCCTTAAGGTTGTTCTGTTTTCCAGGAAGGCGACCTCTTTACCGTCAGGAGAATATTCTGGCTGAAAGGTTTCCTCAACTGACTCTAAAACGGGTTCTTCTTTTAATAAAGTTGAGACAGCAAAAAGAGGTTCGTCTTTATTTACAATGGTTGTTTTGTAAATATTCCAACTATTATTTCTTTCACCGGCATAGAGAAGTGTTCGGCCGTCGGGACTAAAACTTACCGATCGCTCCTGTTCTGGGGTGTTGGTTATTCTTTTGGTGGTAGCATAGTCGACGCTGGTAACATAAATATCGCCACGAATAACTAATGCAACCTCCTTACCCGATGGTGATACGGCCAACTCGGTAGCATGAGACGAGAGGTTGGAATACTCCACGGCGGGTTCAATTTTGTCAGTATTGATTGTTATGTTTATTTTTTGTGGTTCAGCCCCTGCCACGAGGGTATATATTTCTCCATTATAATCATAGCAAAGCATATCATTGTTGGAGCAGGAAAGAAATCGAACTGGATTTGATGTATGGAATGAGAGTTGCTTTGCTTCAGAATCGCCCGACAGGGAGGATTGAAATACATTAAACGATCCGTTTTTTTCACTGAGGTAGAAAAAGGTGTTTCCATTTTTACTAAACAGAGGATCCCTATCTTCTCCAATGAAGTTGGTTATTTTCTCATTCTTACCAGTTTTAGTGTTGTAAATCCAAATGTCGCGGGTAACTGATGACGTGTGGTGCTTACGCCACTTATTTTCATAACCTTTTACGTCTTGGTATATGATTTTCGTTCCACCGGAGTTGTAGTGTGCGTTTTCGGCTGGTGTGGTAAGCACTTGGACTATTCTACCTCCATTGGATGGAACTGAATAAAGCTCGGTTAGGGTTGAGGTTGGAAATTGAGCATTATCTTTACTATCTTCAATTTGAGAGGTAAATAATATGTTTTTACCGTCAGGTGAAAAACATGATGGATACTCGCTTCGAGAGTGAAATGTGAGTCGGGTAGGTGCTCCTCCTTCTGCCGGCATAATATAAATATCGAGATTGCTATTTCTGTCGGAGGAAAAGGTAATTTGCTTTCCGTCGGGTGACCAAACGGGCATAAAGTCATACGCCGGATTGGTAGTAAGTTGCTTAGCTACTCCCCCCGTTGTTGCAACAGTATAAATATCTCCCTTAAAGGTAAATGCAATGGTTTTGCCATCGGGCGAAATTGCCGGATACCTCATCCAAAGAGGCCCTTCTGCCATTGTTGCTAAACTTATTAGGCATAGCGTTAATGTTGTGAGTAACTTTGTTTTCATGGTTATGAATTTAGGTTGAATAGATGTAGTGGTTAAATTTCATGGCGTTGTATTTATCTCCATGAGGTGTGATAGTGTATTGGGGCTTTTTAAAGTGCATTTTTGAATTGAAAGATGCCGATAATTGTCCAAATAACAATATTTACAAAGGCCTCTTTTTGTGGTTAAATCAGTGCTCCTTTACTGTTGCTCAAGATCGTCCCAGTATTCGAGTGCTCTCCGAGTATGTGGTATTACAATGGTGCCACCTACTAGGTTGGCAACAGCGAAAATCTCCATTATTTCTGGCTTTGTAACACCTAGTGAATAACATTGTTCTAGGTGATATTTTACACAATCATCGCAGCGAAGCACCATTGAAGTTGCTAGCCCCAACATCTCCTTTGTTTTTGCACTTAAGGCTCCATCAACATAGGTATTGGTATCGAGATTGAAGATTCTTTTTATCACCAAGTTATCGGCAGCGAGCAATCGTTCGTTCATCATTTGACGATATTCTCGGAATTCGCTTATCTTTTGACTCATCAGTCTGTTAATTTAGGTTAATTATCATATTTGAAGAAAAAAAGTGCAAATGGTTTAACGCGCTGTATCGCTTTATATTCAGGCAATACAATAAATAGAGAAAAAAAAGAAAAAAAACAATCAAAAAACTGACAATATATTTGAATTATATTTCGAGAATTATTAAATTTACATTGATTTATTTGTATCACTTTTAGGGTGATTGAAGAATAGGTTAAGAATTAATTTTGAACTTTCGTCCTCAATTTAATATTTACAAATGTAATTGTTATGAAAAAAATCGTCCTCTCCGAAAATGAAGTAGCAGATTTCAAAACATTTTGTCTTAGTGAGTTAGATAAAGCACACGCACGTGTACGTCAACTCCAAGCAATCTTAAACCGTCTTGGTGCCGATGTTACCGACATTTTATCTGATGAAGAAGATATGAATACTTCTTTTTCTCAATCAGGTTTAAATGATTCTGGTAATGAATTTGAGTCACCTAAACGCAAAAAGAATCGTCGTAAAAAGAAAAAAGTAAAGTGGGCTGATTTTATCCTAAACACAATCAGGGATAAAGGTACCGTAATGCTTGCAAACGAAATTATCCAAGCTGCTTACGATGATTTTGAGGTTCCTGATGACGAACGTCAAAAAGTTCGTATGTCTCTTTCCAGCATTCTTACTAGAATGTTAAATCAGGAAAAGGTTCTTAGAACATACGCTGTGGATGGAATTCGTGGTCGTTTTTATGGCGTTGCAGAGTGGTTTAACGAAAAGGAAGAACTTAATGCTGATATAAAGTCTAAGTTGATTGTTTAATTAGCAATCACAGAAAACAATTTAGAAAAGCCCTTTTTTCAAGGGCTTTTCTTGTTACTTTTGCGCAATAACATTTACCATGGCCAAGTTTGTAAAACACGCTGACGAACTCACCCTTTTTCTGCTAGCGGAAGCAATTAGAAGGTTTCTAGTGGAACCTGGATTTGCCGATAAGATTCTTCAGCGTCTTTTCGCAGAAAAGAAGGGCCTTAAAGATGGGGATCGTTGGAGCGTTTCCGAAATGTTTTACGATTTTCTGCGCAACAAGCGGCTGTTGGAGTCTGGGTTAGATTTTACTGGTTACAAGCCAATTGAGAAGGCTTACATGCTCTCTTCTGCTTATTTTGCATGGAGAGGGGTTAATGTTCCAAAACGGTTGGAGCTGCCAAGGCTTAATATTGAGGCATTCATTAAAAGGTTGGAGGTAAACGCTGCAGCAAATCCGGCAGTGGCACTTTCGGTACCCGATTGGCTATTCACTCTAGGGAAAGCTGAGCTGGGCGATGGCTGGATAACGGAGTTGGAAGCACTTAGCCAACCGCCAAAGCAAGTTTTGCGCGTAAATACCATGAAGATAACGGTAAGTGAGCTTGTAAACCGTTTGGAGTTGCAAGGATTTGAGTGCAGCCAAGCCTCAGAGGTAAACAATGGAATAGTGATGGGCCGTAAGGTGAACCTTTTTACCACTCCCGAATTCCACGAGGGGCTGTTTGAGGTTCAAGATATTTCATCTCAACGAGTGGCCGAAATGCTGGCTCCAAAACCAGGTATGACGGTATTGGATGCATGTGCAGGAAATGGCGGAAAAACACTCCATATTGCCAACCTCATGGAAAATAAAGGCCGACTCATTGCGGCCGATACCATGAAGTGGAAACTTGAAACACTTAAGTTTAGGGCCAAGAGAGCTGGGGTTTTCAATATTGAAATACGGCATGCTGTAAATGCAAACGCCATTGCAAGTTCAAACCTAATGGTCGATAAGTTGCTGCTCGATGTTCCTTGCAGCGGAACGGGGGTATGGCGTCGTAATCCAGAGGCACGATGGTTAATGCAGGAGAGTGCACTCGACAAACTTCATCGGCAACAACATGAGATTTTGTTCTCCTATTCAGCCATGGTTAAGACGGGTGGCCAAATGGTCTACTCCACCTGTAGTATTCTTCCATCCGAAAACCATAATCAGGTGGCAGCTTTTTTGAATGAAAATAAAAGCTTTAAGTTGGAAAAAGAACTTCAGCTGCTACCCTCTCAAACTATAGGCGACGGATTTTTTATGGCACTGCTAACCCGAGTTGAGTAAGGATACCTTTTATTATTACTGTAATCTAGAAAAAAGCTGGCTTACTCTTCTATAATATGGCCAATTAGCGTGGCGGAGGTACACTCGGTAATGATCACGAATACGTAATCTCCTATTTTACTGTTGTCTTTCGGAAAAACGGTTACCTTGTTTTGTGATGTTCTTCCGTAGTAATAGTCGGGTGAGCGTTTAGATTCTCCCTCAATCAAAATTTCGAACGATTTGCCAACATCCTTTTTCTTACTGCTTTCTGATAGCTTGTTTTGAAACGCTATAATTTCGCTGAGTCGTTTTGTCTTGATCTCCTCTGGAACATCGTCGAGGAGGTGTCGAGAAGCATTGGTGTTTGGCCTTTCGGAATACTTAAACATATAGGCAAAGTCGAAGCCTACCTCCTTCATCAACGAAAGGGTTTCCTGATGATCTTCTTCGGTTTCGGAACAGAAACCGGTAATGAAATCGGTTGAGATGGAGCAGTCGGGCAGAATATGCCTAATGGCTCTAACGCGCTCTAAGTAGAATTCACGGGTATACTTGCGGTTCATCATCTTTAGTATTCGGCTACTTCCCGATTGAATTGGCAGATGAATACTGTTGCAGATATTTTCATACATGGCAATGGTGTAGAGTACCTCGTCGGAAATATCTTTTGGATGCGATGTAGAGAAGCGAACACGGAGCGAGGGATTTATTTGCGCCACCATTTCGAGCAGCTCGGCAAAGTTTGTCTCCTCATCTTCTGCTTTCCAGCGGTAGGAGTTTACGTTTTGACCAAGAAGGGTAACCTCTCGGTAGCCGTTGGCAAACAGTTCTTCCGCTTCACGAAGAATGGACTTGGGATCTCTGCTTCGTTCGGCACCACGGGTGTAGGGAACCACGCAGTAAGAGCACATGTTGTTACAACCACGCATGATTGAGATAAAGGCCGAAACGCCATTTTTGTCGAGACGAATTGGACTAATATCGGCATAAGTCTCCTCTCTTGAGAGAAGCGTGTTGATTCCCTTTTGTCCGCTTTCGGCGGCGCGCACCAGCTGAGGAAGCTCACGGTAGGCATCGGGTCCAACAACCAGATCAATTAGCTTGTCGCGGTCGATGAGCTCTACCTTTAACCGCTCAGCCATACAGCCAATAACGCCAATTAAAAGCCCTGGCCGTTTCTTCTTCTCTTGATGCAATGAGCTAACCCTTGCCCAAATTCGTTGCTCTGCATTGTCTCGGATGGAGCAAGTATTAATTAAGATGATGTCGGCATCTTCAATTACCTCTGTAATAACATACCCGTTAGCCTGCATGATGGAAGCAACTACTTCTGAATCGTTTACATTCATTTGGCAACCGTATGTTTCTATATAAAGCTTCGGCAAATTCTCGCTGAATACGGGTCTGATATTCTTAAAATTCTGAGGCATTGGTCTATTAAAGAGGCTATTCATCCTTTCTTTTTTTACAAAGGTAATAGCAATTTAACAAAATGTGACATAAACAGGGTCGATTACTTGGCTTAGGATAGCAACATCTGTTGAAATATTTATTTTATACATCCATCAAGGTGCCACAATGGAACATACTGAATAGTAGTTCGTTCCTGAATTTTCAATCAAGTTGGATGACAATCTTAATGCATTGGTAATGAGTGTATAGTTGGAAAAATTACATCAATGCTTCAATATAACGGGTTAAATACTTATTTTTGAACTCCTAAAAAACAAAAGGTTTTTAATTAATAAAAACTAGAAGGAGTTATGTCTGGTCATAATAAGTGGTCCACAATTAAGAGGAAGAAGGGTGCATTGGACGCTAAGCGCTCAAAAATGTTTTCCCGAATAATTAAGGAAATGATGGTTGCTGTGAAAGATGGAGGACCCGATCCGGATTCAAATCCACGACTTCGTCTGGCCATCAACAACGCCAAGGGTGTAAACATGCCCAAGGAGAATATTCAGCGAGCTATAAACAAAGCCGACCAAGATAAAAATGGTCTTCAGGAGATGACCTTTGAGGGTTATGGACCAGGAGGTGTAGCCATTTTTGTGGAGGCTCTTACCGATAATAATAACCGAACCGTTTCTACCATTCGCTCTATTTATACAAAAAAGGGCGGAAGCATGGGAACCAATGGCTCGCTCAGCTTTTTGTTCGACAGAAAGGGCGTATTTACCATCCCTATCGCCAATGTTAAGAACATGGAGGAGTTTGAGCTGGAGGTGATCGATAGCGGTGCGGAGGATATCGACGTAAGCGATGAAAGCATTGAGATGATTACCGCTATGGAAGATTTTGGCCGAATGATGAAAAAGCTGGAGGAGTTGGGTGTTGAGGTCGAAAATGCAGAGCTTCGTCGTATACCCAATGATTTGAAGACGGTGGATGTTTCCGTTGGCCTCAAGTTACTTCGTCTTATCGATGATTTTGAGGAAAATGATGATGTTCAGTCTGTCTATCATAATTTAGAACTTACCGAAGAGTTAATGGCTGCCATGGAGGCTGCTGAATAGAAAGAGCAATAGGCCTCCTCTTTTTTCGTTTACTACAATAGTATTTACACTCTAATTGAACCTAATGAAGGTTGCAAGGTTATTGTTTTTTGGCGTTTTCTTGGCGGTATTATCGGCTTGCGGAACAATGCAAAGTGTTACTGTTTCCAAGATGGGTGATGTGCAGGTAAGTTCATTGGAGGGGAATAAGGTCAACATTTCCATGGTTGCTTCGGTGAATAATCCCAATCACAAAAAGATCACAATCAAAAAGGTCGATTTTGACGCCAACATGGGCAAGCAGCATCTTGGTACGTTGAGCCTGAAAAATAGCGTTGTTATTCCCAAAGAGTATAATGGTGATGTTTCGGCCACCATTGTGCTGGAACTACACAATATGCTGATGGGCGGTTCACTGTTACTCTCGGGAAACCCTCAAAAGCTAGCCGAGAAAGTGAAGGTAACCGGTAAAATACGTGTAAAGACTGGCCTATTCGGCAAGAGCTTCCGATTTAAAGATCAGTCATTGGGTGAGGTAGCTAACCAGCTAAAAGGAACAAAATAAGAATTGGGCAAATGCCATAAAATAAATACCTTTGCCAAACGCTTTACGGGAGTTTGCTTAAATTTTCTCCCGAATGGTTATAAACAAGAGGAATACCAATGAAGATCAGCATTGTTGCAATTGCTATTTTTTTACTCCCATTTTCGTTAAAATCACAAACCGATTCTACGGCGAAGAGTCATTACGTTCCTTATTTTAAGCTAATTCAGCAACCAGTACCCTCGGGTGGTTGCGTTATTGTTCATCAGGACTCTGAGGTGAAGAGGCTCTTCGAATACATGGAGCTGCATAATGCCAAAACCAAGAGTATGCCCGGCTTTCGCATTAGAATATACCGTCAAAATAACCAGCAAGCACGGCAGAAATCGCTCGATTTAGTCGCCGATTTTATCGCTAAATACCCCGAATTTGCCTGCTATCGATACTACGACAACCCCTACTTTAAGGTCTCTGTAGGAGATTTCCGAACCCGATTTGAAGCAATGAAAATCTTCAAACTCGTGTCGAAGGATTTCCCCGAAGCGTTTATTGTTCAAGAAAACATAAACTACCCTAGAGTCGACTGACAAACAGATGAACGCAACTCTAAAACATTATCCGGCAGATGCAGGCAGCAAATTAACCCCTAGGAGTAACTATCTCCAGCCCCGCATAAGCCGGATTACCTGTTTTATGAAGTGGCCTTACAATGTTCTGCTGGATAGTAGCCAGCGGCCTACCAATTGGGGATTCTCTCTTTTCGTACAAAAATTACTACACCTAACCACATAGACTATTGTAATCCATGAGCGACCAGATTAAGCATGAATGTGGAATAGCACTCATAAGGCTGCTCAAGCCGCTGAGTTTTTACCAGGAGAAGTATGGCAGCTGGCAGTATGGTATTCAGAAGCTCTATCTGCTGATGGAAAAACAGCATAACCGTGGACAGGATGGTGCCGGGGTGGCTAGCATTAAGCTCGACTTGGAGCCAGGAAGACGGTTTATCGATCGGTTTCGCTCCAACTCCGGGTCTCCTATCAAGGATGTGTTCGACCATATTTCAGCCGGCGTTCAGCGATACGCCGATAGTCCCGAGCTAATTGCCGATCCCGAATTTGCCCGTAGCAATATTCCATTTGCCGCCGAACTTTACCTTGGTCACCTTCGCTATGGCACTTTTGGAAATCATTCTATTGAGTACGTGCACCCGGTGGTTCGCGAAAACAACTGGAAAACTCGAACGTTGGTGCTGGCCGGCAACTTTAACATGACCAATGTGGGAGAGCTGTTCCAAAAGCTCATCGATCTTGGGCAGCACCCCCTCGACATGTCCGACACCGTGACGGTGCTCGAAAAGATGGGACACTTTTTGGAGGACGAAAATCAGCTCCTCTTCCGTCAGTATAAGAACGAGGGCTTTCACAATGCCCGCATTTCGGAGCTTATTGCCGAAAATATTAGCATAAAGAAGGTGCTGCAGGCGGCCACCAAAGATTTCGACGGTGGTTATGCGTTGGCCGGCCTCCTTGGGCATGGCGATGCTTTTGTGGCTCGCGACCCGTGGGGTATACGACCAGCATACTACTACTGCGACGATGAGATTGCCGTGGTGGCCAGCGAGCGTCCAGTGATTCAAACCGTGTTCAACGTTCCCTTCGAGAAGGTGCAGGAGATTAAGCCCGGTTCGGCCCTCCTTATCCGTCGCGATGGTCAGGTGAGCATGGAGGAAATTAGAGTTCCCGAGGAGCGACGGTCCTGCTCCTTTGAGCGTATCTACTTCTCGCGAGGAACCGATACCGAAATATACCGCGAACGTAAACGGCTGGGCGAGCTGCTTACTCCGGCCATTCTGGAGGCCATAAACTACGAGCTCGACGATACCGTTTTCTCCTTTATTCCCAATACCGCCGAAACAGCCTTCTACGGCATGGTGAAGGGCGTAGAGAGCTACATGATGGAGCAGAAGAAGGCTGCCATACTACAGCTGGCCGGAAACCTAACTCCCGAGCTGCTCGATACCATTATCTCTTCCCGACCACGGGTAGAGAAGATTGCCGTAAAGGACGTAAAGCTCCGTACATTTATTTCGCAGGATACCGGCCGCGACGACCTCGTGGGCCACGTGTACGATATTACCTACGGTGCCGTAAGGGCTGGCACAGACAACCTGGTGGTGATTGACGACTCCATTGTGCGCGGCACCACCCTCAAGCGCTCCATTCTCCGCATTCTCGATCGGCTTAAACCAAAGAAGATTGTGGTGGTGAGCAGCTGCCCTCAAATTCGATACCCCGACTGCTACGGCATTGATATGAGCAACCTAGGCGACTTTGTCGCTTTCCGAGCCGCCATGGAGCTGCTCAAGGATACGGCACAGGAAGCCGTTATTGAGGAGGTTTACCGCAAGTGCAAGGAGCAGGAACACCTGCCCAAGGAGGAGGTGGTGAACTATGTGAAGGAGATATACCGTCCCTTTACGCCCGAGGAGGTTTCTAAAAAAATTGCCCACATGCTGCACCCTGCCGAAATGAATGCCGAGGTGGAAATTGTATACCAAACCGTGGAGGGTCTACACCAAGCGTGCCCTAACGATCTTGGCGATTGGTATTTTACCGGCGATTATCCTACACCTGGCGGAAACAAAGTGGTGAATACTTCGTTTATTAATTTTGTGGAGGGTAGAAAGCAACGCGCATACTAAGAATTCAACAGTGGCACTTTGCCACTTCCAATAACCATACTGTAAAGCAGCTCAGTAGTTGCTTAATTTGAGTAGTTTTTTTATCAGTTTGAAGGGTTTGATGCTAAGTCCCCGGTTGTTTGCTAGACGGCCGGGGATTTTTTTTGCTTGGTGCTATGCTGCAAGCCCGCAAGGGTTTTATAAACTGAATGGGGGTGCAGCCAGATTGTATTGAAAAAAAATACCAATTGGGGCGCCCCGTTTATTCCGTTCGTCAAAAAAAATTGCTAAGCACTTGCCTTCAGTTAGTTGAGTTTTGTAACTTGGGTAACGGATTTGCAAATCCACCAAGATTATTTTATTCACCAAAACCTATTACCATGGCAGTAAGATACATACTGGTAGAGAGGGGGAATCCCCAGGATAAGGCAGCGCCAAAGAAGTTCTACGCGCAGGCGGTTAGCACGGGCGATACAACGCTCAGAACCATTAAGAAGGATATCTCCGATCGCTCTACCGTCAACTCCGCCGATGTGATGGCGGTGCTAGACACGCTTGTGCAAATGCTCATCCACGAGCTATCGCAGGGGAAGATTGTTCGCTTTGGCGATTTTGGCTCGTTTCAGCTCACCCTCTCCAGCGAGGGGGCCGAAAGCGAGGATAAGTTCAGCTCCAGCATGATTCGCGATTCCAAAATTACCTTCCGTCCTGGTTCCGACCTTCGAGATATGATTGCAACGTTGAAGTATGAAAAGGGTTAGAGGTTAAATGTAGTTGAGAGTAAGGGGCGCTCCATTTGGCATGGTGGGGCGCCCCTCTTCTTTAATTGGTCAGCCCCTTTTCCCCAATAGGAGCGCCCCTCTTGTGCAATAGATCCGCCCCTCTTATGCCAGAGGGGCGCCCCTTTTTATGTTGGGGTGCGGCTAGTAAAAAGGGCCATTCCTTTCGGAACGGCCCATTGGTCTTTTTTAGTGTGCGCTACAAGCTAGTCTCTGCTGCTTGGCCTTTGCCGTGGCCTTAGCAAACGGGGCCTACGGAAGAAGGTTTTTATGTGCCGTTCCACCTTCTTTATGTATATATCGCTAATGGTAATCAGGATGCCGGTTTCCTCCACATCGCCAAAGTGGGGGTTTAGCACGGTGCCAAACGATTTCATGGAGGGCGATAGGTTCATGTACGCGTTAATGAGCGGGGGAATATTCTCGCCTAGGCCGCGTACCGTTTTCGAGAGAATTTTGTAGTTTTCCTCGTAGCTGCCACCACCAAAGTAGTTGTCCATGGCCTCCTTGTCAATGTTGAGCTCCATTGGATGAATGGGGGTAACCAAGTTTTCGTGATCGGCAAAGTATTTTTCGAGAAAATACAGAATGTAGTTGCGAGCCTCCTTGTGGTACGAGCGGTACATGGTAACCTTGCCAAAGAAGTATTTAATTTCGGGGTAAACCACCACCAGGGCGCCAATGCCATCCCACAGGTTATCCAGTGCCCAAATGCCCTTTCCGGTGCGTCCGGTGCTTTGGTAGTTTGGCTGCACAAACGACCGGCCCAGCTCAATCATGTGGGGTAGATACTCCTCCTGGAACTTATCGGAAAACTGAAAAAGTTCGGAGGTGGCAATGTTCATCTGGTCGTGCCTGCTTCTCAATACGTGGTAACGGTATCCGCCAAGAATCTCCTTGTTCTTTGGATCCCAAACGATGAGCTGCTTGTAGGGATCTTCGCTTGAATCGAACGGATCAATGTCAATGCTCTTGCCTGTTCCACCACCGGCAGCCCTGAAGGAGAGCTCCCGCAGCCGGCCAATTTCCAACATAATGTTGGGCGAATCGTGTGCCGTTACAATGTATAGCTTGTTGCCACCATTATTGGTTCTGCGCAGAAATTTTTCCCGCGTCAGCTCCTTTATTATCAGCATTTTGTCTACTGGTGGGATTATCGGTTCCATAGAAATTATTTTTTTAAACCTACATATTTTTTGTTGTCCATGTGCGATTGAGGGTTAAAAATTCATGTAAAGTTTACATATCGCAATAAAATTAACCCCTTCAAGCGATTTGGCGTTCCTTATAATTTGTAAGTTAGTTTCATTTTGGTTGTGTGTTTGCAAGGTCGTAGGCCTTTTCCCTTATCCAGGTAGTCCATTCTTGAGCCGACTTTTCGCTGGAAAACGTTTGGTAGGGAACGGGCTTGCCAATTACCAACGAAATTTTCTTGCCCCGCTGCTTGAACATTTCATCAACAAGATAGAGCATTTCAATGTTCGCTTTTATCCCCAATCGCTTGCGGAAGTTGGCAAGGTTATAGAAAAAGTTGGAATTTCGTCCGGAGAAGAATACCGGCACAATGTCGCGATGGTGCTTAACCGCCTTGCCAACGAAGTTCTTTTTCCACTCTAAATCTACAATGTTACCCTTTATTTTACGGGAGCATAATCCTGCGGGGAAGTAGAGCACCTGAGCCTCGGATGCATACGTATCTTCAATGGCCTTTGCGTAGCTGGTAGTTTGTCCACCGTGTTTGTTAACCGGAATAAAGAGTTCCCTGAGCTGCTTAACATTCATCAGCAGGTCGTTCACCACAAATCGAATGTTGGAGTAGTGCTTTCGCAGCTCGCTCATGAAAACAAGACCATCGAGGCCACCTAGAGGGTGGTTCGAAACGAAAATGTAACGGCCGTCGGGGTTAATATTCTCAAGTCCATAAACGGTATAGGTTATACCCATATCGCTCAAGGAGGCGTTCACAAATTCAATCCCATTAAGGTGGCCATGGCGTTGCAGAATTCCGTTGAGGTCATCCTGATGGATCACCCGCTTGAAGTATCGAATCAAAAAACCAGGTAGAAGTTTGAGCAGCCGGGGGTTTTTCTTCTTAATAATCTCCTCCAAATCAAGAAACTTTACCTCTTTTGCTCTTTTTTTTGACTCATCTTCAAAGATCTGGTCCATAAATGATAATGTTTAGCCAACAAAGTTAGAATTTTTCTCTTTCGATGTTTCACATATTCTCAACGGTAAGTAAACAAAGGTCTTTAGAATTATGCGTTTACTAATCAGCTGCTTATTATAGACAAAAAGTTATCAACAATGTGGGAAAAAGTGGGAGAATGTGTATGTAAGTGGATATTTTTGTTGTAGTTTTACTTTCTAAGTAAGGAAAAAATAATGGCAACATTTATAGGCGATTATGTTTGTAAAGCGGACGATAAAGGCAGGGTATTACTCCCGGCTGCCTTTAAGAAGCAGCTTGCCTCTTCGTCTACGCCCGATCAATTTGTTGTTAAGAAGGATATTTTTGAGAAGTGCCTGGTGCTTTACCCTGGTGATGAGTGGGAGCGTCAGTGCCGCTTGATAAAGGAGAGTGTAAATCCATACAACAAGCAGCACAATACTTTTTTACGGGAGTTTTTTAGAGGAACTGCGGAGGTGCAGCTCGATGCTGGTGGCCGATTACTCCTTCCAAAACGGTTATTGGAATTAATTGAAGCAGGGAAGGAATTGGTGCTGGCTGGTCAAGACGGGAAGGTCGAGATTTGGGATAAAGAGCGCTATGAAGGTGTACAGCAAACCGAACAGGATTTTGCATCGCTTGCAGAAAATATTCTTGGAGGATTAAATCAATAATAATTGCCCTATGAGCTACCATGTTCCGGTTCTTTTGAAGGAGAGCGTGGATGCTCTCGACATAATGCCGGATGGCATCTATGTAGATCTAACCTTTGGTGGCGGTGGTCACTCGGCCGAAATATTGAAGCGATTAGGTCGCAAGGGTCGGCTATACGCTTTCGATCAGGATGCTGATGCCATTGCTAATAAGCCCAATGATCAACGGCTCACGTTAATTCATGGGAATTTCAAGTTTATGCGTGGTTTTCTTCGTTACCATGGCGTGGAGCAGGTTAATGGAATTTTAGCCGACCTGGGTATCTCCTCCCATCATATCGATACGCCCGAACGGGGTTTCTCTTTTCGATTTTCGGGAGCACTCGATATGCGGATGAATTCGGAGGCGCTGGTATCGGCCAAAGATGTGATAAATAGCTACACGGAGGAAAACCTCACCTATATTTTAAAGGAGTATGGCGAAGTTGAAAACCCAAGGAGGGTGGCTAACCTCATAGTTAAAGGAAGGGAGTTGGGCTATATAGTAACCATTGAGGAGCTAATGAAGGCTCTGGAACCGGTTACTCCCCGTATGAATGGCAACAAGTTTTTGGCCAAGGTTTTTCAGGCCATCAGAATAGAGGTGAACGGAGAGCTCGACAGTTTGTCGCTCATGCTGGAGCAAACCGGGAAGGTGCTGCAACCCGATGGACGGTTGGTGGTAATTACCTACCATTCGTTGGAAGATCGGCTGGTGAAGAACTATATGAAGGCTGGCAACGTGGAAGGAGTAACTCAAAAGGATTTTTTTGGTAAGCCTACCATTCCATTTGTGCCTATTACCCGCAAACCCATAGAGGTGTCGGCAGAGGAGCAGGAGCAAAATCCTCGATCGAGAAGTGCGCGGTTAAGAGTAGTAAAAAAAATTTAACGATATGCTTGGCAAGGAAGAGCAAGTTGAATTTGAGAAAGAACCCCAAGAACCGAAAAAGGGGAAGAAGAAAGCAAATCTGATAAAGGATGTGCTTACCGGTAGTATGCTGGCAAAGAAAACAGTTACAGGTCAGCTTCCCTATATCTTTTTTTTGGTTTTTCTTGCATTAGTATACATAGGCAATCGATATCGCACTGAACGAATTGTGAATGAGAGCACGCAAATGCAAAAGGAGGTTGAAAACTTACGATCTGAAAGTATTACAACGGCTGCGGAACTTATGAACATAAGTAAGCAGTCGGAGGTGGCTCGAATGGTTAAGGAGCAAGGATTGGGAATAGAGGAATCGGTAAAACCGCCACAACTAATAAAAAAATCGGCTTGGTAAATTATGGGATCTTCAATTAAATCGGATGTAGTTTGGAGGGTAGCGTTGGTCTACTTTGTTGTGCTATTGGTGGGACTCATCATCATAGCCAAGGCGCTCTACATTCAATTTGTTGAGGGTAGCGATCTGCGTGAAAAGGCTCAGGAAATAACTTTCCGACAAATGCCTATATCTCCTACACGTGGCGATATTCTGGATGTTGAAGGCCGTTTGTTGGCTACCTCGGTGCCATACTACGAGCTGCGGATGGACCTGAGGGCTGCCGGACTTACCGATGAAATATTTTACGACAAGGTTGATTCCTTGGCGCTTCGTTTATCATACATGTTTAGGGATCGATCACCGTTCGCCTATCGCTCCATGTTGGTGAATGCTCGTCGCTTCGATAAGGGTTCACGCTATTTTTTGATCTTTCCACGATTGGTAAACTATATTGAGCTAAAACGGCTATTAACCTTTCCTTTATTGCGATTGCCCAAGAACGTGGGTGGCTTTATGCCAGTTACCATCAATAAGCGAATTCGTCCCAACGATTACCTTGCTGCAAGAACCATTGGTGGGGTAAACGAGAGTGGGTTGGCCGTTGGAATTGAGGGTGCCTACAATCACGAGTTGAAAGGGCAAGCGGGGGTGGTATTAACCCAACGTATTGCTGGTAGAATGTGGATTCCGGTGAATAGTGAGGATGATGTTAGCCCACTGGACGGTACCGATGTGGTAACCACCCTCGACATCGATCTTCAGGATGTTGCGCAGAGTGCGCTACGCCGTCAGCTGTCAAGCCACAATGCCGACCATGGCACGGTTATACTCATGGAGGTAAGCACCGGCGAAATTAGAGCTATTGCCAACCTTAAGCGTTCCAGCGATGGAAGCTACTCGGAAGCATTTAACTATGCTATTGGCGAGAGCACAGAGCCTGGCTCCACGTTTAAGATTGCCTCATTGATTGCTTTACTGGAGGATGGTTACGTTAAGTTGAACGATACAGTAGATACCCAAAATGGGCGATTTTTATATTTCGATAAGTGGATTGTTGATGCCCACGAAGGTGGATTGGGTAAGCTCTCGGTAGAGCAGGTCTTTGAGCAATCATCGAATGTTGGAGTTGCCAAGCTTATGATTGAGCATTACAAAGGGAGGGAAAAGAGCTTTATCGACAGGCTTTATTCCATGAAGCTCAACGAGCCACTTGGGCTGCAAATAAAGGGGGAGGCTGCTCCCGATATTAAATATCCCGGCGACAAATACTGGTCCGGTGTTTCGCTGCCGATGATGTCTATCGGGTATGAGGTAAGAATTACTCCATTACAGCTTTTAACATTCTACAATGCCATTGCCAATGGCGGTAAAATGGTAAAGCCTTTCTTTGTAAAGTCGTTGCAGCGACATGGTAATACCGTAAGAACATTTAGTCCAGAGGTAATATCCTCAAGTATATGCTCTCGCTCCACTTTACATAAGGTTAAGCAGGTGTTGGAAGGAGTTGTAGAAAATGGGACAGCAAAAAACTTAAAGAATAGCACCTATGCTATAGCTGGTAAAACCGGTACAGCGCAAATAGCTCGAGGAAGTGGTGGATATGCTTACCAGGGAGCAAAGAGCTATCAAGCCTCATTTGTTGGATATTTTCCGGCCGATAACCCCAAGTATAGCTGCATGGTGGTGGTAAGTTCCCCCTCCAACGACGTATACTATGGCAACGTGGTGGCAGGCCCTATTTTTAAGGAGATTGCCGATAAGGTCTTTGCCAAGAGTTTGGAGTGGCAAGAACCCATCAGCCATTGGGGAAAACCGGTTGATGTTCCGGTCTCCCAGGGCGGCTATCGTTCCGATTTAGATGAAGTTTTTGATGTTTTGAATATTCCCGTATCCGACGATGGTGTTACCTCTAACTGGGTAAACACAAAGAGTGTGGAGAAGGACAAAGTGGTAGAGTTGAGTAAACGCTCCATCATAAATAATCTTGTTCCAAACGTGATGGATATGGGGCTAAAGGATGCATTATTCTTATTGGAAAATGCGGGGTTAAGAGTACACTTTAGCGGTAAAGGAACGGTAAAAAGCCAGTCACTTCAGCCGGGAACAAGAGTAATAAGAGGAAACGAAATATATATCACATTGGGATAATGGAAACAAAAGCACTTACATATTTACTCAAGCAGGTCGATGTGGTTACCATCAAAGGTTCACGTCATGTTGATGTTGATGGCATCATTTTTGATTCCCGCAAAGCTCAGAAGGGGATGCTCTTTATTGCTGTAAGAGGAACCCAGGTGGATGGTCATAAATTTATTGATGAGGTTATTGCCAAAGGGGTAACCGCTATTGTTTGCGAAGAATTGCCGGCCGAGATATTGAAAACTGTTACCTACGTTCAGGTGAAACATTCGGAAGAGGCTGTTGGATTGATAGCGGCTGCTTACTATGACCATCCTTCACACGATTTGAAGTTAGTAGGTATTACAGGAACCAATGGAAAAACCACCACTGCAACACTTCTGTATGACGCTGCTCGGCAGCTGGGCTACAAAGCTGGTTTGTTTTCAACGGTAGTGAACTATATCAACGGAGCGAAGATTGATGCAACTCATACAACCCCTGATGCCGTAGAGCTCAACGCGCTACTTCGTCAAATGGTGGATGAGGGATGTTCCTATTGCTTTATGGAGGTAAGTTCCCATTCCATTGTTCAGCAGCGCATAGCTGGTTTAAAGTTTGCTGGAGCTATTTTCTCCAACATCACTCACGATCATCTCGATTACCATAAAACTTTTGAGGAGTACATAAGGGCGAAGAAATTGTTTTTCGACAATTTGTCTTTCGATGCCTTTGCCCTCACCAATATTGACGATAGAAATGGTAAGGTAATGGTGCAGAACACCAAGGCTTCGATACACACTTATTCCTTAAAGTCAAGTTCAGAGTTCAAGTGTCGTATTGTTGAACATGATTTTGAAGGAATGCAGCTAAATATTGATGGTATCGACGTATGGACTCGGTTTATTGGTGAGTTTAACGCCTACAATTTACTTGCAGTATATGCCACCGGTCGTTTACTCGGATTTGGGCGTGAGGAGATGCTTACTGCCCTTAGCGTTATGACACCAGTTGCCGGAAGATTTGAATATGTTCGGTCGCGACAGAAGATTACTGCCGTTGTGGACTATGCCCATACACCAGATGCATTGGACAATGTAATAGCTACCATAAATAAAATTCGCAAGCCAGAGCAAAAGTTAATTACCGTGGTAGGAGCCGGTGGAAACCGTGACAAAACTAAACGTCCCGAAATGGCTCGTATAGCGGTAGATGGGAGCGATATGGTTGTATTAACTTCTGATAATCCAAGGTTTGAGAAGCCGGAGGATATTTTAGAGGAGATGAAGGCTGGTATTCCCGACGATATGGTAGGACGGGTGCTTGTTATTGTGGATCGGAAGGAGGCCATAAAAACGGCTTGTGCGATTTCAAGGCCCGGTGATATTTTGCTGGTGGCAGGGAAGGGGCATGAAAATTATCAGGAGGTAAATGGTGTAAAGCATCACTTTGATGACAAGGAAGTATTAAAAGAAATTTTTGAAAGTTTATAAGCATTAGGCTATGCTATACTATCTGTTTAACTATTTAGAAAAGTTCAATTTTCCGGGAGCGAGATTGTTTCACTATCTCTCGTTTCGGTCGGCACTTGCCATCATTCTATCGCTTCTTTTTACCCTCTTCTTTGGGAAAAAGATGATTCGATACCTGCAGAGGCTTCAAATTGGGGAGGAGATTCGTAACCTTGGTTTAGAAGGGCAAATGCAGAAGAGAGGTACTCCTACCATGGGGGGGTTAATCATTATTATGGCAATTCTTATTCCCACGGTGCTGTTGGGCGACTTGAGTAATATATACATTTTGTTGATGATTGCCGCCACCATTTGGATGGGTATTGTTGGTTTTGCCGATGATTATATAAAGGTATTTCGCAAGCATAAGGAGGGTCTTCCAGGAAAGATGAAAATTCTTGGACAGGTTGGCCTTGGTTTAATGGTTGGTTTAACCTTGTTTTTAAGCAACGATGTGGTGGTGCGTGAGAGGACAACTAAGGTAAGCCTCGGCTCTGAGGTTGAAGTGGTGGATGGCGTTTCGGGAGGGGAGAAGAGGACGGTGTTCTTAGGCCCCGAAAAGAAAACAACTCAGACTACCATTCCGTTCTTCAAAAACAACGAGTTTGATTATGCCGATGTACTATTTTTTCTGCCAATAGAAAAGGCGGAAAAATATTCGTGGGTGGTTTATGTATTAGCTTGTATTTTTATTGTTACGGCGGTTTCCAATGGTGCAAATTTAACCGATGGATTGGATGGTTTAGCTACTGGCACTTCAGCAATTATTGGTGTAACCTTGGGCATCTTTGCCTATCTCTCCGGTAACGTCATTTACGCCGATTACTTACACATAATGTATATTCCTCATTCGGGTGAGCTGGTGGTGTTTATGGCGGCTATGATTGGTGCAACCATTGGCTTTTTGTGGTATAATTCATATCCTGCTCAAGTTTTTATGGGCGATACAGGAAGTTTGGCCCTTGGTGGAATTATTGCTGTTTTTGCCATTATGGTAAGAAAGGAACTTCTTATTCCCATTTTGTGTGGGGTGTTCTTTGTGGAGAGTCTTTCGGTGATGCTACAGGTTAGCTACTTTAAGCGCACAAAGCGGAAATATGGGGAAGGTCGAAGAATCTTTCTCATGGCTCCTCTTCATCATCATTATCAAAAGAAAGGATATCCTGAACCAAAAATCGTTACCCGATTCTGGATAATAGGGCTAATTCTTGCGGTGGTAACAATTGTAACACTTAAAATTCGATAGGGCAATGAGGCTGGTTGTATTAGGCGCAGGAGAAAGTGGAACAGGTTCGGCTGTATTGGCCAAGCTAAAGGGCTTCGATGTGTTCGTATCCGACTTTGGCGAGATTAAGGCTGAGTATAAGGAATTGCTCCAGCGTTACCATATTGAATGGGAGGAGAAACATCACTCCTTTGACAAAATACTGAGCGCCGATGAGGTGGTGAAAAGTCCTGGAATACCGGAGAAGGTCCAAATTGTTAAGGAGATTCGAACAAAGGGTATCCCCATAATCTCTGAGATAGAATTTGCTGGGAGGTATTGTACCGCGAAAACGATTTGCATAACCGGAAGTAACGGCAAAACCACTACCACCAGTTTGTTGTATCACATGCTTAAAACTGCTGGACTAAATGTGGGTTTGGCTGGAAACATTGGTAAAAGTTTTGCACTGCAAGTTGCGTTGGAGCAATACGATTACTATGTGATTGAGTTGAGCAGTTTTCAGCTCGATGGAATGTATAAGTTCAGGGCTAATGTGGGTATTTTGATGAACATTACCCCGGACCATCTGGACAGGTATGAATATAAGATGGAGAATTATTCTCGTTCGAAGTTTAGAATCACTCAGAATATGGATAAGGGGGATACCTTTATTTACTGTTCTGATGATCCTGAAACTATGAAGTATATACCAGAATATCAAACTGGTGCTGAGCTTCTTCCCTTTTCTCAAAATGGGAAAGTGGAGCAAGGAGCTTTTAGTGATGGGAATACAATTATTGTAAAATATAACAACTGCGAATTCACCATGAGTATTGAAGAACTGGCACTTAAGGGTAAGCATAATGTTTACAACTCAATGGCTGCTGCAATAGCCGGTCATGTACTTCACCTCCGTAAGGAGTTTATACGCCAAAGCCTATCCGACTTTCAGGGTGTTGAGCACCGCTTGGAACCGGTGGTTAAGGTGAGAGGAATTACCTTTATTAATGATTCTAAAGCAACCAATATCAACTCTACTTGGTATGCTCTTGAAAGCATGACAACTCCGGTAGTATGGATAGTGGGTGGTATTGATAAGGGCAACGATTATGGCGAATTGATGGAGCTGGTAAAGCAAAAAGTTAAGGCCATAGTTTGTTTGGGTATCGACAACAGTAAAATTCACACTGCCTTTGATGGGGTGGTGCCCTCCATTGTGGATACCAACTCCGCCGAGGAGGCTGTTAAGCAGGCGTATACTCTTTCAACAAAAGGGGATACTGTATTGCTGTCGCCAGCGTGTGCGAGCTTCGACCTTTTCGAAAATTATGAAGATCGGGGTGTGAAATTCAAGGATGCAGTTCGAAGGTTGTAAATCTTTCGAGTTACTGTTTGGCCTTTCTGGGTGAAAGAGGAAGTGTTGATTTTAAAACAAGGATGAAAAGTGAAGAATGTTCTAGCAACGTATTTTAGGGGCGATAAGGTGATCTGGATGGTGGCCTTTTTGCTAACGATTGTATCGTTGCTGGTAGTATATTCAGCAACCGGTGCGTTGGCCTACCGACTCAAAGATGGGAATACAACTTACTATTTTCTCAAGCAGCTCATGTTTTTGGGTGTTGGCTTCATGATTATCTATATTACGCACCTTCTTCCATATCGTATCTTTTCAAAACTTGCTCAGCTGCTGCTATTTCTGAGCATTCCACTACTACTTGTTACCCTTCTCTTTGGTGCGAATTTAAATGATGCGTCTCGCTGGCTTGTTGTTCCTGGTCTTGGTTTTACCATTCAAACGTCCGACTTGGCTAAGCTGGCGTTGATAATGTATGTAGCTAGATCGTTGGCCCAAAAGCAGGACCAGATTAAGGATTTGAAGGAGACTTTTATTCCTCTTATTTTGAGAATTGGATTGATCTGCATGCTTATCCTTCCTGCAAACTTTTCTACGGCAGCATTACTTGGATTAACCTGTACAGTATTGCTTTTTATAGGACGAATAAGTCTCAAACACCTTTTCATGGTTTTTGGTATTATGGTGGTGGCCTTTGGATTATTTCTACTTGTGGCGGCAAAAACACCTCTTGGCAATCGAATCGGGACATGGAAGCATAGGATTGAAACTTTTGTAGATGGGAATGGAAAGGGTGGCGTTGGTTACCAAGTAGAGCAGGGAAAAATTGCCATTGCCACTGGAGGAATATTAGGAAAGGGACCAGGGAATAGTACTCAACGCAACTATTTGCCACACCCCTATTCCGATTTTATTTATGCAATAATAATAGAGGAGTACGGCATTGTAGGAGGTTTTGTTGTTCTCTTTTTATATATGATTTTGCTTTTTCGAGCGGGTGTTATAGTAAGAAAAAGTAAGCGAACATTTCCTGCTTTTTTGGCCATTGGGCTTACTCTACTGCTCGTTTTTCAGGCCTTGATAAATATGGCCGTTGCAGTTCATCTTTTTCCTGTTACGGGTCAACCACTGCCAATGGTTAGCATGGGTGGAAGTTCGCTAATATTCACCAGCTTAGCTCTTGGTATTATTTTAAGCGTTAGTAGAAGTTTAGATGAAAATGTAAATGATATAAACACTGAGGACGATGGGATTACGGCTAATAGTTAGTGGAGGAGGAACTGGGGGGCATATCTTTCCAGCGATCTCGATTGCTCAGGCGGTGAAATCTGCCGACCCTGAGGCGGAAATTTTATTCGTTGGTGCCGAGGGGAGGATGGAGATGGAGAAGGTTCCCGCTGCGGGATTTAAAATTGTGGGATTACCTGTTGTGGGCATCCAACGGAAGCTAACGCTGAAAAATTTAGCTGTACCATTTAAGTTTTACCGTAGTTTACGGATAGCGAAAAGGATTATTAAGGATTTTAAACCTAATGTGGTTGTGGGAGTGGGCGGTTATGCCAGTGGACCCACACTGTTTGCAGCATCGAGAATGGGTATCCCTACATTAATCCAGGAGCAGAATAGTTTTGCAGGAGTTACCAATCGTATGTTGGCAAAACGGGCCAGTAAGATTTGTGTTGCTTATGAAGGGATGGAGAAGTTCTTTCCCAAGGAAAAAATCTTACTTACTGGAAACCCGGTGAGATCTGACCTTAGTATGAGTAAGGTGGATGCTTTGAAAGATGAGGCTATTTCATTCTTCAACCTCGATGCTTCCAAACCTACCATTCTTGTATTGGGTGGAAGTTTAGGTGCAAGAACCATAAATAGAAGTATTGCAAACAGCATGGATTTGCTTATAAATAGCGGCGTTCAACTGATTTGGCAAACGGGGAAAGGGTATTTTTTCGATGCCAAGAGAGTTCTTTCCAGCTATAATATTCCCAATGTTCGGGCTTACGACTTCATATATAGAATGGATTTAGCATTTGCTGCAGCCGATTTGGTTGTATCCAGAGCTGGAGCTGGAACAATTTCTGAACTCTGTTTGGTTGGGAAACCGTGTATTCTTATTCCATCGCCCAACGTGGCTGAAGATCATCAAACGGCTAATGCTATTTCGTTGGTTTCGAAAAAAGCGGCAGTGATGGTTAAGGATGAAGAGGCCAATAAGATTTTGATAGCGAAGTCGATAGAGCTGGTTAAAGATATAAATGAGCTGGATTTACTACGGAGAAATATTTTTGCATTAGCATTACCCAATTCAGCAGCAGCAATAGCACAGGAAGTTTTTCATATTTCAAAAAGAGAACAATGAGTATCGAGAAGGTGGATAGGGTATACTTAATTGGTATTGGTGGCATTGGCATGAGTGCGTTAGCACGTTTTTTTGTCAGTGAGGGTAAGTCAGTGGCGGGTTACGATCGCACCTCAACCGAGCTAACTACTACGCTGGTATCTGAGGGAATTGATATTCATTTTAGTGATGATGTAAATCTTATTCCAGAGCAATTTAGAAAGGAGGATGGAACGTTAGTTATCTATACTCCAGCTATTCCCTCTCAACATTTAGAGTTGAATTGGTTTAACCGCTTAGGCTATACTGTATTAAAGCGTTCAGAGGTGCTTGGCGAGTTATCGAAAGGTAAACGCACTTTGGCTGTTTCTGGAACGCATGGCAAAACAACCATAACAACTTTAGTATCGCATTTGCTTACAGCGGGTGGCTTAGGATGTGGTGCCTTCCTAGGTGGTATATCCAAAAATTATGGGACAAACATTCTGGTTGGCAAGGGTTCTCAAAACTTAGTGGTTGAGGCGGATGAATATGATCGATCTTTTCTAAGGCTATTTCCTGATCTGGCGGTAATTACCTCTATCGATGCTGACCATCTTGATATTTATGGAACCTACGAGGCAATTGCACTCGCATTTTCTCAATTTATTGGTCAGGTTAAGAGTGGTGGATCGGTAGTAATAAAAAAGGGCGTTAGGGTTGCTATTAATAGAAAAGACATTAAGGTTTTTCGATATTCACTTAACGAGAGATGCGATTTTTATGCCCAGTCGATTCGGATTGAAAATGGTATATCTAATTTCGATCTTGTTACTCCAATGGGAATTATTCATGATATTCAACTCCATTTACCCGGTCATGTGAACATGGAGAATGCCATTGCTGCATCTGCATTGGCATTACTTGCAGGCTTGCCAGCTGATAAGCTACGTATCGGGGTAGCTTCTTTTCTGGGAGTTCGTCGAAGGTTTGATATTCGGTTTAAGCATGGCAAGGTGGTGCTGGTTGACGATTATGCGCATCATCCGGTGGAGCTTTGTGCCGCCATTATGGCCATGAGGGAAGCGTTTCCAATGCGGCAAATCACAGGCGTTTTTCAACCACATCTTTTTTCACGAACTAGAGACTTGGCTGTTGATTTTGCTGCAAGTTTGAGCTTGCTCGATGAAGTTTATTTGCTCGACATTTATCCGGCGAGGGAGGAACCTATTCCCGGAGTTACCTCCAAGGTGCTGTTCGATATGATTTCAATAGACCAAAAGCATTTAATAAGCAAGAACGATTTGGTAGCAAAACTTTCGGAGCGCACCGATTTGGAAGTTTTAATAATGATGGGGGCTGGCGATATCGATAAGTTGGTGGGTCCTGTTCAACAAATGTTAGAGAAACGATATTCGAAATGAGGTCGATAAAGTTGAAACGTATGAGGCTTATGGCCGTTTGGGTTGGAATCATTACCTACCTAGTGGTGGCCCTGTCGTTCTCTTCTGCCAAGATGAGTGAGGTTACCTGTATGGGCGTTCGAATTTTTATTCGCGATAGCGTGACAAATCGCTTCGTTTCTTCACGTGACATTTCAAGAATGCTGGTTAATTCGGGTTTTAAGGTTATTGGGCAGCCTATTTGGAGTATAAATACCGCTGTTCTCGAAGATAAGTTGGAAGGACTAAAAACTATTGAAAATTTGGATATATACGCAGGGGCAGATGGCCTCCTTCGCATCGATGTAACCCAACGAAATCCTATTATTCGTGTGATTCCACACGATGGAGGAAGTTTCTATATCGATGAGGATGGTTTTATTTTTCCATTTTCAAGCAGCTATACTGCCCATGTGCTTGTAGCAAATGGTAATATTGATTACCCCGTTGGAGTAAAGAATATAGAGGAGATGGTACCGAGCGAAGAGGGTGCACCAGTTCCGCTTTTGGTTATGATGTATCGGTTTGCCAAATATGTGAATAATCGCGATTTCTGGAAAGCTCAAATACAACAGGTTTATGTTTTAGGGAATCATGATATAGAACTTTATGGACGGGTAGGAAACCAAACCATTCAAATGGGCGGATTGGAAAATTTTTCCTACAAGTTGGGTAAACTTTATGCTTTTTATCAAAAAGGTCTTCCAGCGGTGGGTTGGGATACCTATAAAATTATTAATTTAAAATTTAGCAATCAGGTAGTTTGCACAAAAAGATAATAACGCCATGGCAAGTAAAAATGAGTACGTAGCAGCAATCGATTTGGGAACCACAAAGGTGGTTGCATTGGTGGGTAAAAGAACCAATAGTGGAAAGTTGCATATCCTTGCATACAGTAAGGCTGAGTCGAAAGGAATTAAGCGGGGTGTTGTATTAAATATCGAGGAAACGGTTAAAGCCATTCAGCAAACAGTGGAGGAGGTTCAGATGAAGTCTGGAATCATTTTCGACGAGGTATTTGTTGGTATTGCCGGTCAACATATTAAAAGCATTCGTAATCGTGGATATATAAATCGCGATTCACTCGATAATGAAATTACGAAGGAGGATATACAGATATTAGTGCGAGACATGTACAAGATTCCGCTTGATGCTGGCGAGGAGATTATCCATGTTATACCGCAGAGCTTTATGGTCGACAATGAGTCGGGCGTAAAGAACCCGGTTGGAATGACTGGACGGCGGTTGGAGGCAAATTTTCATATCGTGCTGGGACAAATTGCCTCTGCTAAAAATATTGAGAAATGTATCAATAGGGTAGGTCTTAAAGTATGTGAATTGATTCTTGAGCCATTGGCATCTTCTGCTGCTGTACTTACCGACGATGAGAAAGAGGCTGGTGTGGCACTTGTAGATATTGGTGGTGGTACTACCGATCTTGCAGTTTACTACGATGGACTGGTTCGGCATACAGCGGTTATACCGTTTGGTGGTAATGTTATAACTAACGACATAAAGGAGGGGTGCTCTATTCTCCTTCGTCAGGCCGAGGCACTGAAAGTTCAGTTTGGATCGGCCTTGGGCGATCTTGCTCCAGAGGATAAAATTGTGTCTATTCCTGGTATAAGCGGAAGGGATCCAAAGGAGATTAGCTTTCGAACATTGGCCTACATTATCCAAAGTAGAATGGAGGAAATAATTGATGCCGTGATGTTTGAAATAGAGAGTAGTGGCGTAGTTGATAAGCTTAGTGCAGGGGTTGTAATTACTGGTGGTGGATCGTTGCTTCGCCATTTGCCTCAGCTCATAAAGTTTAAAACCGGTATGGATGTTCGGATAGGGAAACCCAACGAGCATCTTTCTGCTGATTCAGGAGAGGAGATTAACCAGCCTCTGTTTTCCACAGGAGTAGGGCTTGTTCTAAAAGGTTTTGAGCACTATGGCGAAAATCCTCGTTTAAGCGATCATGATGAAGTTAAAGCACAGCCCAAAGCGGAAACAACGGAAGAGGTGTCCCAAAAGGTTGACGCAGTAGTTGAGGAAAAAAATTCAAAATCACAGTCGAAAAAGGGTGGCCTTTTAGATAATATGAAGAAAAGATTTACTGAGATATTCGAAGAGAATGACTCAGAAATGTAGCAATTTTGGTGTTTGATAAACTTAAATGAGATAGCTATGGCTGAGGACTTAATAAATTTCGATCTTGCACCGGCGGGTCCATCAATCATTAAGGTAATTGGTGTTGGAGGAGGTGGAAGTAATGCGGTAAACCACATGTTTCGACAGGGGATAAAGGATGTGGATTTTGTGGTGTGTAACACCGATGCTCAAGCTTTAGCTATAAGTCCAATCCCAATTAAGATACAGCTTGGGGAGAGCCTTACGCAGGGATTAGGTGCCGGCAATAAACCCGATGTAGGTAAACAAGCCGCTATTGAGAATCTCGAAAGCATTGAACGCGTGCTTTCCGAGCACACAAAAATGGTGTTTATAACTGCTGGTATGGGGGGCGGAACAGGAACTGGTGCTGCACCAATTATTGCAAAGGCAGCAAAGGATATGGGAATTCTCACCGTTGCCATTGTTACCATTCCATTCCGTTTTGAAGGCAAAAGAAGAATTGCTCAGGCGCTCGATGGTATTGCCGAAATTCAGCAGCATGTTGATTCTCTCTTGGTAATTAACAACGAGAAAATTAGGGAAATATATGGTGATCTACCTGTTTCGTCTGCCTTTTCTAAGGCCGATGATGTACTAACAGTTGGAGCCAAAGGTATTGCGGAAATTATTACAGTGAGTGGTTATATAAACGTCGATTTTGCCGATGTTCAGACCATTATGACTAACTCTGGTGTTGCGATTATGGGTTCTGGACGAGCTTCAGGAGATAATCGTGCTGTAAGAGCAATTGAAACGGCATTAGCTTCTCCTTTGTTAAACAATAATGACATTTCGGGAGCGAAGAACATCTTATTAAATATCACTTCTGGTACACTGGAGGTGACAATGGATGAAATAAGTCAAATTACGGAGTATATTCAAGGCTCGGCGGGTAATGAGCTGGATCTTATCTGGGGTAATGGAGTCGATCCAAGCCTCAATGATGAGGTGAATGTAACTATTATTGCCACGGGATTTGCTACGAGTAGTATTCCGGAACTTTATAACCGCCAACCCAAGAAGGTGGATGTTATAACACTTGAAGGGGAAAAGCATTCATTGATTGATCCCAAAATTGGCTCAACGGTTACTTTTGGGAAGGAGAATGTTCGACAAGCAGCGTTAGATTTCAGCTTAAACAATAGTGATCCGTTTGAGGATAATGAGTTTGTTGTAAAAACGATCACTGAAAATTTTCCTTTGGACTCAAATGTGTCGCGACCAACAATAAAATCGACAAATGGACCCATCCACAAATCTGAACTTACCGTGGAGCAAGCGGAGAAGGAGCCTGCCTATGTTAGAAAAAAGGTGATTCTCGAGGATAAGGAATACTCTAAAACGGAGTCCGTTTCGAAATTTACACTTTCGGAGGATGAGGAACTTCCTTTGAAACAAAACAATTCATACCTTCACGATCAAGTTGACTAAAACATAAATATTATGAGTTTAGAAGTAACAATTAATCAGGCTATTAAGGAGGCTATGCTTGCAAAGCAGAAGGAGCGTCTGGAAGCCTTACGTGCTGTTAAAAATGGGGTTATCCTACTAAAGACAGAGAAGGGAATTCACTACACTGTTACCGCTGATGATGAGCTTAAAATGCTTCAAAAGCAGGTAAAACAGAGGAAGGAATCGGCTGAAATTTATACGCAACAAAATAGGCCTGAACTTGCCGAAAAAGAGCTTTTTGAGGCTAAAATTATTGAAGAGTTCTTACCCGATCAAATGTCTGCATCCGATTTAGAAAAAGCAGTTCGCGATATTATTGGTCGAGTTGGTGCTCAATCGGCTAAGGATATGGGAAAAGTAATGGGGGTGGCAAGTAAGGAATTGGCTGGCAAGGCTGAAGGAAAGGCTATTTCCGAGTTGGTCAAAAAACTTCTATCATAGTTACATTATATTTTTTTGATAGCTATAAAAAAAGGGACCGATTGGTCCCTTTTTTCATAATTGGATTGCTATTCTAGAAAAATTTCGCACGCTTATCTTTTATCTTGGCTGCATCTTCAATGGCTTGCGATGCCGACCTAAAAGCATAATTTCCAAACATCATCATTAATCGCTGTTGGGCATCCTTTATGGTCATCGTGGAATCGTTGTTTACTTCATTAATCTTAAACACGTAAACGGCGTTTGTTCCAATAACTGGTTTAGACAGTTGATCCTTTTCTGCAATACTTGTTGCAGCAATTAGCTTAGGCTCAATTCCTGCACCAGGAATAATGTAGGAGGAAAATGAGATATTGGCTGCATCCATTGGTGATAGGTTTAATTTAGAAGCAAGTGTTTCGATGCTGGTTACCCCATTCGATGCCTCAGCTATCTGTTTGGATAGAACCTCTCCTTTTTTATCCTTTTTGATTTGATATTCGATCTCATTTTTGACAGTTTCTAATGGTGCTTTGCCTTCTTCTCTTACAGCGGTGAGGGCTGCAACTGCAAACTTGTCACCTAGCTCAAATACGGTGGAAATGCTACCTTTTTCCGACTTAAATGCCCAACGGATAATTTCCCTTGGTCTTTCTAATCCGGCAATAGTTTTGTCGTTTTCCTTCAAGTTATTGGCAACTCTCTTTTGCTGTGAGTATTTTGGATCGTTGCTAATCTTTTCAAACTTGTCGAAGGTGTTAAACTCAGCAACAAACTTGCTCGCCTTGGAGTAAACATCTTGGTAGGTTCGGTTGCTTGGTGCTACATCAACCTCAACCATTGCCACTTGATATTTTTTAACTTCTGGTCCCTTATCTTCAACCTGAAGGATATGAATGCCATCCTGGGCTTCAATTGTTACAACCTCACCCTTTTTAGCGTTAAATGCTGCAGTAACGATGGGGTTGTTTGCTACTTCCTTAAACCAACCAATTTCACCATCATTAGCAGCGGAGGCTGAATATTTTTTCACTAAGTCGACAAAGTTGCCACCCTTTTTAATTACAGTGACTAGGCTATCGGCTAAAGATTTGGTTTTAGCGAATGCTTCCTGGCTATTTTGGTCTGGTTTAATCACAATTTGACGAGCCTTAACCGAGTCCGACATCATTTTAGAATCTACTAAACGGTACGACCTGTATATGTTGTTCTCAAAAATTGGTCCAAGCATATCCTCCTTCTTGGCCGACTTTACAAATTCTGCAACTTGGGTATCCAATTCACCAAGGGAGTAATAACCTGCGTCGGGATCCTTTTGCGAATTTAGTGTTGCAAATTGTAGTGGGTCTGCAGCAGCCTTAAATTCAGGAGTTAACTTATCTACTATCTCTTTTGACTTTTCAAAATCATCTTGGGAGGGAGATATTGGAAAAAGAATGTAATCAATATCCCGGGATGCTGTTTGCTGGTAAGCGCTTTCATGTGCTTTGTAGTAACTTTTAATTTCTGATTCAGAAACGCTAATGGCTGAGTCGGAAATGGAGTTATACGGTTTTCCAATGTAGGTAAATGACACTTTGTGGTTTAGGTCATTAACTGCCTCTTTTGCTTGAAGGGTTGTAACATACATGCTCTTGGCAATGAGCGTTTGGTATTTATTCTGAAGTTGCGATTTAATAATTTCCTGTTCGAGCGAGATCCATGCCTGTTTGGCCTGTGGATTTGAATCCATATTTCTCAGAAAATTCAAAACCCCGTTTCTATCAAATTCACCCGTTTTTTGATTGGTAAAGTACTGCATTATGATGGGCGAAGGATTATTTCCCTGTACGAGGTCAAAAAGTTCGTCGGGGCTTACTGTAATGCCAACCTTCGTAATTTCTCTTTCGATGGTATACTTATCTACTAAAGTTTTCCATGCATATTCGCGCAGTTGCTCCATTTGAGCTTCGGGAACGCTGGTTTGTCTAGTGTTGGCCTTCTGATTTTCCTCTAACTGGTTAACTAAGGTCAAGTAATCTTGGTAGGAGATGTTTTCTCCAGCAATCTGACCAACCATGTTGTCTTGTTTGGAGAATAACGCTTTACCTGAACTTAAAAAATCACCTAGGATAAAGGCGAGAAGAGAAAGACCAATAACTGTGGCAACGAGCACCCCAGCTTTGTTCCTGAGTTTTTCTAGTGTAGCCATTTAGCTTATAATTTATGATTTACTTTCAAAAATATGAGGTTACGAATATAGCAATTTTCATTTTTGCCTTCTCACATAAAGCAAAAAAAAGAGTTGTTAACATCGATTTCTCAACCAACACCCTGTTTTGTGCTATTTTAATCTATGCTTTTTCGAGCAAGGTTAAATGAACAAGATCGATTCGAGTTCCCGACATTTTTAAAATTTTCACCCGGAATCGATTAATGTTTATGGTGTCGCCCTGTGCAGGAATGTTTTCGTTTTGGAAAATTAGAAAACCTGCGATGGTCTCGTAGTCATCTATTTCTGGAATATTCAGTTGGTATGTTTCGTTGAGGTAATCAACTTCCAAACGCCCAGAAAAGACAAATTGGGTATCGCTAAGTTTTTTTTCAATTAAATCGTCGGAGTCGTGTTCGTCTTCTATTTCACCAAATATCTCCTCCATGAGATCTTCCAAGGTTACCATGCCAGCAGTTCCACCAAATTCATCCACAACAATTGCCAGATTTTTGTGCGATTTTATGAGATTGGTAAGGAGCTTATGAGCAGGCATTGTTTCGGGTATGAAATCTACCTCCTTCAACATTTTTTCTATACTCTGCGGATTGTGAAATAAGTCTTTAGAGTTAAGGTAGCCAATAATATTATCGCGCGATTCTTGGAACACGAGTAATCGCGAAAAGTTGGTGCGTATAAAATTGGTGCGGATATCTTCAATATCTGTTTTTAAATCAACGCCTTCAATCTCGGTGCGGGGTATCATGCATTCCCTCACTTTAAGATCCTGGAAACCAAGTGCGTTTTTAAATATCTTAATGTCGTGCTGCTCGTGTCCACTCTCATCTTCCTTCTGTGGAGATGTTTCACTAATGAGATCAGAAAGTTCAATTTTGTCGAATAGCGTTTTATGTTTTGTATCGTGAATCTTTACCCGAAAAAATAGTCGCAGGATAAATAGCGATAAGCTGGTAGACAGTTTTGCTAGCGGATAGAAGAGAACGTATAAAATGGTAATGGGAAATGAAAAAAAAGCAAGTATACCGTTGGGATTAAGTCTAAAGAGTGCCTTGGGTAAAAATTCGGCAGTAAACAAGATAATTATGGTGGAGAAAATGGTTTTAAGTGTGAGGAGTACTGCTTCCGAGGAGAAGTAAATTTTGAGAAATGGTTCTAGCATGTTGGCCATTTCGATACCATAAACTACCAAGGCTATATTGTTTCCAACTAGCATGGTGGCAATAAACTGACCTGGATGGCGTGAAAAGAGTTCTATAATTCTTGCCCCAAGGGCACCTTTTTTACGGTCGAGTTCTAACTTTAAACGGTTGGCCGATAAAAAGGCAATTTCGACGCCAGAAAAGAAGGCACTAAAAAACAGGGAAAGAAGAATTACCCCGATATGGCTCCAGGTGCTTTCCATGCTTTATTTTAACGCTTTTTTCATTACTTTACGTCGAATATAGAACATCAACAGAGAAATAATGCTTAAGATAAAAAGCATATAACTCTTTTTTATTCCTTCAGCGATGGTTTCGTATACTCCAAAAACGAAGCAGGCAATTCCCAAAGTTAACCATAAGGCTAAAATAAGTTTTCCTAACTTGTTGTTCATTTATTTATATTTATATCTCCAGAGAAGCCGGAAAGGGTATAGTTGTCAAAGTGTTCATCAGCATCAAACTTTCTCCCACGATATACGCTTCCGTCAACGCTTTTAACTGTGGTGTAATCATTTGAATATATTCTACGTGTTTTTTCGCTCCAGAAAAGCCTTTCTGTATGAAGTGTTTCTCCTTTAGTGTTTTTCCCTACCACGTTATTGCGTGCCTCCCACAATTTTTGTGGTTCGTAGTATATGGCATACTTGCATACTAGTGAGGAAGAAATTTTATTGTTTTGATCGAAGAAATAAATTTCAAGGCCTTGCGGAAAAATGGTTTTTGGGTCTTCTGCGTTTTCAAAGCGTTGGAGAACTGGACTGATCATTTTTACTTTAAACTTCCCATTCTCGGAATATAGGGTGGTAATGTTTTTTCCTGTTTGGGTTGGTTGGTTTTCGTCAACATTAAGTGATTTAACTACCTCCAAATCGTTGGAACAGGAAAAAATGAAGGATGCAGCCCCCAAGGAGACTGCAACCTTCAATGAATAAAATAGTAAATTTTTCACTTACAGATCGCTATTGTAATTACCTCACCGTAGTTGATTCGTTTATCCAACAACCTATGGTGTAGGATTGGCCTACAGCCATACCGTGAAAGAATATATCTTCTTTTCTTGGAAAGTATTGGCTATATGTTTCAATTAACTTATTCACTTCTGGAGCAAGCGAGGGATCAACCTGCTTTGCTTTTTGATACTTATCTACAATCAGCCAATAGATTGCCTGTTTAGCAAAATCATCGTCGCCACAATTTTTAACTCCGGTATAAATATTACCAAGGAGAATATACGGGTAACCATTCGTTGGGTCAACTTTTATAGCATCGTATGCCATGTTTCTTGCCGTTGGCTTATCATTAAGTTCTCTATTGTAGAGGACTCCAAGAATAACCAATATTTTTGATTTTTCTTTAGCTTCGGTTTGCATACTAATGGCCTGTTTGTAGTATTGTATAGCCTTAGTGTAGTCACCTTTTGTTTCAAACATCTTTCCAAGGTTATAGGCCGCATCTGCTGATGGTTCGGCACTGTAAACCTTTTCACTTGCCTCGTAAAGCAGTTGATCTTTACAACTCTTTGTAGACAACATGGCTACAATTTTTTTATTTTGATCTAAGTCATCGGGCGTTGCTTTGAATTTAGGCCCAAAGAGGTTAACCAAATTTTCGCATGAAGCAACATCACTTGCAGCAAACTGTTGTTCAAGAGTCTCCTTTACGTTTTGGATTGATTTGTCATTGGGGTTGGCTGCAAGTTGGCTGGTCAAATAACCCGCACTCTCCGTATAAAGATTTAGAACATCAGCGGCTCCTAATACTTTTTTGGCATATAGCTGCAGGGCAACTTGAAATCTGATACCCAAAATTACCTCTTCCGACCTGTTTTGGTCAATAGATACTGATTCGTTAAGCATTTTATAACCTGCTTCGAGGCTATCAGGGTAGTATCTAATAAAATCCATTGCCTTACGTCCGATCACATAACCTTTACGACCAAAGTTTTCAATACGCCTGTCATAAATAAGCATTAAGGTATCAAGAAGACTACTCTTTTTGCTTGGATCTGTTGCATTGTCGATGTAATCCTTGTAAATTTTTGCTCCGTTGATGTATGTGTTAAGGCTGGCTGCTGGACATTGAGTAAACACTTTAACCCATGGCTTTTTAGCATCATGGAAGTTACCCTGTTTTACAAATTCGCCATAGAGTGATAGGTTCCTTAAGCACGTTACACGGGTGATGCTATCATTGCCATATTTTAGATCTTTTGGATCTTTGATGTTCATCTGAGCACCGGCTAACATTGGGATTGCTATAGCAAACAGAAAAAAGAGTAGTTTTTTAGTTTTCATTGTTAACATATTTTCGATTAATTGTAGTTTCATTGTTCAAATTCTTCATTCTTAATTAGCAAGCAATTAATGGTTTAAAGAGTAACTGATTTTGCACTCAATGCCCCATTTGTATTTGATCATTTGAGTCTATCGTTCTATAGTAAAAGCTTTTATGCATTATTTGAGTTATTAAACGCATTAGATTATGTAAAGGTTCTTCTCAAATTGTTAATTTTTGTTATGTGAGATCATACTAGCCTGTTTTATATGTTTTTATTGCTTGCGTTAAATTCGAGGATCAAGTTTAGTCCATCAAAAACTAGATTGAGATTGACAAAGATGGGGTTTTTCAATTTTTCCACAAAATAGATTGCATCTCCACCTGTCAAAATAACCGCTAAACTTCCTAAATCTGTCGTTAATTTACTAATGATCCCATCAATTTCAGCAAGAATTCCTTGAAAAACTCCACATTGAATAGCCTCCGTGGTATTTTTTCCCATAATTGGTGGACTAAAGTTTGCCTCTACTAGTGGCAGCTTATCGGTAAAACGATGGAGTGCTTTCAATCTAAGGGATACACCAGGGGATATGTTTCCACCAAGAAACTCCCCATGTAAGGTAGTTAAGTCGTAGGTAATAGCTGTTCCAACATCAATTACCAGCACATTGCTGTTGGGATAGGAGTGATGAGCTGCCACTGCTGCAGCTAACCTATCGTTACCCAAAGTTTCTGGGGTAAGGTAGCTATTTACAATTGGAATTGGGGTGTTGTTTGAAAATATAAGAGGTTTTGCTGGTAAAAGCTGCAATATTTGATGAGTGGTAGTTGTTAAATCTTTAACGCTTGAAACAATCACTGCGCTATAGGGCATGCGATTATTGATCCATTCAAATAGTTGATTCGAATATTCATAGGTATAAGCAACCTGCTCAACCATAGAACCTTGATTGTAGGTTGCGGCTTTAACTCTTGTGTTGCCAAAATCTAGTATTAGGTTCATGATTTGGAGTTTTGTTGAATGCTATTGTTGTGTGCTTTTGCTTGGCGTATATTTTCCAGCATTTTATTTGTAATGGTCAGTGCTTCTTCTACCGTTGGTGTATTTTCAATTACCAAGGAAAGCTTACTCGTAGTTTCCTTCATTTTAAACCGCCGAGTGTTTTTCTGAACAAAAGTCATATTCGAAGCAAATGTGTCAGAGGAATAAAAGGGGGACGTTTGGTTCGAAATAAAATTTGCTACCATCACACCACCTTTTAGGATAACCTTTTCAAAACCAAGTTTCATGGCGTTCCACCGTAGTCGAACTACGTTAAGTAACTCGTTAACCTGGGTAGGTGGAGTGCCAAATCGGTCCTGAAGCATCGTTTGGAATCGTTGAATAGCCTCTTCGTCTTGTAGGTTGTCCAACTCTCTATATAGTTTTATCTTTTCAGTGGTGCTGCCAATGTATTTGTCGGGTAAAATAATATCCATATCGGTTTCAATATGGCAATCTTGAGCAAAATTGTGAGTTCCTTCAACTATTTTTTTCTCCATTTCTTCTTTAAAAACATCTTTGAATTCGCCCTCTTTCATTTCCTGAATGGCTTCGTTCAAAATTTTATGATAGGTTTCAAACCCGATATCGGCAATAAAACCACTTTGTTCCCCGCCCAAAAGATTTCCGGCTCCACGAATTTCAAGATCTTGCATGGCAATATTGAATCCGCTGCCAAGGTCGGAGAACTCTTCAATCGCTTTTAGTCTTCTTCGTGCTTCACTGGTAAGGCTGGCGGGTGGTGGAGCGAGGAGATAGCAGAAGGCTTTTCGATTGGTGCGACCTACTCTACCTCGGAGTTGATGTAAATCGCTAAGCCCATGCATATGGGCATTGTTTATAATAATGGTATTCGCGTTTGGAATATCTAGTCCGGCTTCAATAATGGTTGTGGATATGAGAACGTCGTATTCACCCTCAATAAAACCAAGCATGGTTTTTTCTAGCAGACCACCCTCCATTTGTCCATGCGCTACTATTGTTTTTACCGTTGGACAAAGTCGTTTAATATAGTCTTCAATCTCGAGTATGTTGGCAACCCTATTGTGTAAGAAAAACACTTGGCCACCTCTATCTAGCTCATAGTTAATCGCGTCGCGAATAATGTTTTCGTTGAATACGTGTAACTCAGTTGCAATAGGATACCTATTGGGGGGAGGGGTGGATATTATGGATAAATCGCGGGCGCCCATGAGTGAAAATTGTAGCGTTCTTGGAATGGGTGTTGCCGTTAGGGTAAGGGTATCTACACTTTCTTTGAGGTGACGAAGTTTTTCCTTTGCGCTTACACCAAATTTTTGTTCCTCATCGATTACGAGAAGCCCCAGATCTTTAAATTTTATATCTTTTCCTAATAGTTTATGTGTACCAATAATAATATCAACCTTCCCACTGGCAATTTCATCTAGGGTTTTCTTTTGTTCTTTGGTTGATTTCAACCGGCTCACATAATCAATTTTGCACGGAAAATCGGTTAAGCGATTTCTAAATGTTTTGTAATGCTGTAGTGCCAAAATGGTTGTTGGAACCAATATGGCAACTTGCTTATTGTCGGCTACTGCTTTAAAGGCAGCACGTATGGCAATTTCGGTTTTTCCAAAACCTACATCTCCACACACAAGTCTATCCATGGGGATGGGCTGCTCCATGTCCTCTTTAACAATTTTGGTGGTTTTTACCTGATCTGGAGTGTCCTCATAAATAAAGGAAGCTTCGAGTTCCTGCTGCATGTATGTGTCGGGCGAGAATGCAAATCCTTGTTGCGTTTTTCGTTTTGCGTAGAGCTCAATAAGGTCTTTTGCTATGTCCTTTACCTTTTTCTTTGTAGCTTGCTTTAGCTTATTCCATGCTCCACTACCCAGCTTATTGATTTTGGGCGGTTCGCCATCTTTTCCTCTGAACTTGGAGATTCGATGAAGGTTGTGGATATTTACTAGTAATACATCGTTGTCGCGATATACTAGTCGAACCGCTTCCTGAATGCGTCCATTTTCATTTGTTCTCACTAGGCCGGCAAAAGTACCAATACCGTGATCTATATGCACTACATAGTCACCCGGTTGAAGATTATTAATGTCTTGAATGGTTAGTGCTTCACTCCGGTTGTATTCGCCCTTAATCTTAAATCGGTGGTAGCGCTCAAATAGTTGATGGTCGGTAAAACAGGCCAGCTTGAGTTCTTTGTCGATAAATCCTTCGTGGATATTAACCTTTAAAAATTTCACAGAAACCTCATCTTTGCACGTTTGTGCAATAACCTCTTTTAGTCGCGAAGTCTGGTTCTCATTTTCAGAGAGAATGTAGGTTGTATAGCCATTTTGGGTTGATTCTTCTAAATTTTTGGCGAGAAGGTCAAAATTTTTATTGAAGGAGGGCTGTGGTGCCATTTTAAAGTTAATGGCTACGCTGTTCTTGTTGATTGGATGCTGCCCAAATTCGACAAGTGAGCACTTATTTATTTCGGTGCTAAATTCCTTCTCGGTAATTAAAACTCCGCTTTTGTGCTTCCATCCTGGACAATCTTCGCTTGGCTCTCTCGATTCTTCTGTAAGTTGATAAACCGAGGCTACTTTTTCGGTAAAGAGAACGCCATCCTTTAGCCAAATATGTGTCTTGGCATCAAGGTAGCTTAGTAGTGAAACCATTCGCTCTCCCTCCAGCCCTGCACTTACATGAGGAACAATGGCAATTTTGCCTACTTTGTTGTCCGAGAGTTGTGAATCGATATTGAATTCCCTGATCGATTCCACCTCATCCCCAAAGAAGTCGATACGGTATGGCCGGTTATTGGAGTAAGAAAAGACATCCACAATTCCACCACGAACAGAGTATTGACCAGGTTCAAAAACAAAATCGACCCTTTCAAAGCCATATTCTTGAAGTATTTCAACAGTGAATGAAATGGTGATTTTTTCTCCAATAGAAAGCATGAGGGTGTTCTTATCCATCTGCTCTTGAGCGGGAATTTTTTCGGTAATAGCTTCCGGATACGATACTATTAGAACCTGTGACGCTTGAACTTCTTTTTGAGCTAATTTTAGATGGCTCAGTACACCGGTTCGTTGAATTATACTAGATGGATCGGTGTTACCAAACTGAATAGATCGCTTATAGCTCGATGGAAAGAATAGAACTTCTTTTGTTGAAAGGAGATTGGAGAGATCGTTGTAAAAGTAGGCCGCTTCTTCCTTGTCTCCCAGCAGAAAAAGGTAGTTCCCATTGGAGAGAGTAAGTGCTGCAGCAACCGCAACTGCTGAACCAGGTAGGTTTGTGAGTAATATGTGAGTATTTTCAATATCAGTTGCTTTTGTCAACTCCTGTATTGCACTGCTTTTGGTAAATAGTGAAGTAAAGTCGCTCTGCGACATCGACTGCGGTTTTATAATTTTTTGATAGTCTCTTTCTTGATGCGGAGATCAACCTTTTTTGGAATCGGCGTTCATGTACTCCATGGCTTTATTAACCATGTTTAGTGATCCGGTGACAAATGGAACTCGCTGGTGAAGTGATTGCGGTACAATCTCCAATATTCGCTGGTTTCCAGTGGTTGCTTTTCCTCCAGCTTGCTCTGCCAAAAAGGCGATGGGATTACATTCGTATAGAAGGCGTAGCTTTCCATTAGGCGTTTTTTGGGTTGGGGGATAAATAAATATTCCTCCTTTCAGTAGGTTTCGATGAAAATCGGAAACTAGTGATCCAATATAGCGTGCGGAGTATGGTCTGCCGCTCTCTTTATCGCTGGCTTTGCAGTAGGCTACATATTTTGTAACACCCTGTGGAAACTCCAACTCATTTCCCTCATTGATGGAGTAAATGTGTCCATCAATAGGCGTTTTAATATCGTAATGGCTGAGGCAAAATTCACCTATTGACGCATCTAGTGTGAAACCAAAAACTCCTCTGCCTGTGGTGTATACCAGCATGGTAGAGGAGCCATAGATAATGTAACCCGCTGCAATTTGCTTTGTTCCTGGTTGGAGAAAATCTTCCAGGGTAGCTCGTTCTTTACGAGGACTTAAGCGACGGTAAATAGAAAAAATGGTTCCAATGGACACGTTCACATCTATATTTGAAGAACCGTCCAAGGGATCCATGCAAAAGATATAGTTTCCATCTCTTGCGAGATCGTCATCAAAGGTGATAATTTCCTGGTTTTCTTCCGATGCAATGCCACAACATTCACCGCTCGAACGAAGGGCTGCAATAAACTGGTCGTTGGCGAATACGTCTAGCTTTTTCTGCTCTTCTCCTTGAACATTTATGTCTCCCGCTTCGCCAAGAATATCAACTAACCCAGCCTTATTCACCTTTTTGTTCACAATTTTAGCTGCAACACCAACATGGTAAAGAAGCCTTGTTAATTCTCCTTTGGCGTAGGGAAATTCGGCCTGACTTTCAATGATGAACCCCGTGAGGGTTTTTATCTTATAACCTTTCATAATAGTGGTAAGGGCTGGATTCAAATGTGAGCTAAAGGTAGTTATTTTGAGCTGTAATGAAAAAAAAACGAGAATTTATTGCAACTTTAACTCTGTTTTTAAAGAGTTTAACATGCTTCATTCTCAATAATTATCAATAAATAGAAACGGTTATTTCTTGTGTTCAATTTAGAAAATAGCGTAATGATTTTGTCGACGATAAAAAAAATGCTGTATTTGCACTTGAGTTCAAAAATACTCCCATGGAGTTAATAGAGCGAAAATATGTTCTCTTTTTTATTAGGTGATTCCATACAAGGGGTGTAGTATTCAATCTCATAAACAATTACCAACATGAATTTGTATAACTGTATTTATTGTGTCGATTTTAGAAACAGCTAGTTTTTGTTGTGCAGGTTTGGAGGTATTATTGAAGGTGTAAATTGTTTTGTATATGAAGGTATATAAGTTTGGCGGTGCCTCGGTTTGTTCTGCGGAGGGGATAACGAATTTAAGAAGCATTGTTGGTGATTGTCCTGGTCGTTTGGTTTTGGTCGTTTCGGCCTTAGGTAAAACAACCAATGCGATGGAGACTCTTCTAAATTTGTACTTCGATAGCAATTCGATGCAGGAGGAACAGTTGCTTAAGATAGAGCAAGAGCACATGGTTATTGCAACGGAATTGTTGACAAGACAGAGGGCAGAGGAGATATTATTTCCAATATTCAAGGAGATACGATCACTCATTAATGGTAAGCTAAAAGGGTCTTATGATTTTTGCTACGATCAACTTGTTTCCTTTGGCGAGATTCTTTCTACCACAATAGTTTACAACTACCTTAGTAAAGAGGGTGATAGTATTGGTTGGCTTGATGCACGTGAAGTTATGGTAACCGATAGCAATTACCGAGAAGCTGGCGTAAACTTTGATGAAACGAACAAGCGCATGAGGCAAGCCCTAGATAAAAAGAAGCAAATATTTCTAATTCAGGGTTTTATTGGAGGTAACGCAGAGGGTTTTACTACCACGCTGGGACGTGAAGGTTCCGACTATACAGCCGCAGTAATTGCTAATGTTATAATGGCCGAGTCGGTTACAATTTGGAAGGATGTTCCGGGTGTGTTAAATGCCGATCCTAAGCTGTTTAGCAATACTGTTCAGCTACCGTCGGTCTCCTATCAGGAGGCCGTAGAACTCTCCTATTTTGGTGCTCAAATCATACACCCAAAAACCATCAAACCACTTCAAAATTTAGCGATACCCCTGTTCGTAAAGTCTTTTATTCATCCTACAGCCACCGGTACCGTAATCGATGCAAATGCCTCTTCTGGATCTGTGCCGGTGTATGTACTTAAGCATAACCAAGTGCTTATTACCATTCGTCCCAAGGATTTATCATTTGTGTTGGAGGAAACCTTAAGCGATGTATTTGTTATACTCTCTCGAAATAGAGTTAAGATAAGTATGATACAGAATTCAGCCATTAGCATTTCGGTTACTGTTGATGGTGTGATGCGCTACATTCAGCCTGCACTAGCTGAGCTTAAGGCAAAATTTAACGTGCTCTATAATGAGAACTTGGAACTTTTCACCATTCGCAACTACTACGAAGGAGAGGCGGAACTGGTAACCGAGGGGAGAAAGGTTTACATTATGCAAAAAACACGGAGAACACTACGGGTTTTATCCGATAGTGGAACATTTCAAGGAATGTCTCTTTAGCGATTGAAAGTAAGTGCCATTGCCGGTGTGTTTTCGGTGTGAGCATACTGCCCATTATGATAAACAAGTTTGCCATTAATAAAGGTGTGCGTTATCTTGCTGCTAAAATGTATGTTTTCAAAGGGAGACCAACCACATTTATATACAATGTTTTGTGGCGTTACCGTCCATGGTGATTCAATATCCACTACGGCAAGGTCGGCAAAGTATCCTTTACGAATGAACCCTCTTTTCGCAATTTGAAATGCAATAGCTGGATTGTGGCACATTTTTTCTACCACCTGTTCGAGCGATAAATAACCCTGCTTGGCTAACTCTAGCATGGCTACTAACGAGTGTTGTAGAAGAGGACCACCGGATGGGGACTGAAAGTACGATTGATTTTTTTCGGCTAAAGTATGTGGTGCATGGTCGGTAGCTACCACGTCTAGCTTCCCATTGATAAGACCCTGAATCAAAGCTAGCCTGTCTTTCTCACTTTTAATGGCAGGGTTCCATTTTATTTTAGCACCTAAATTAGGATAGTAGGTGTCGTTAAACCAGAGGTGATGCACACAAACCTCACCGGTAATTTTTTTCTCCTCCAATTTACTCGTTGTGAAAAGGGATAGCTCTTCAGCAGTGGAAAGGTGAAGAACATGTAACCGTGTTCCATATTTTGTGGCAAGTGTTACTGCCTTGTCCGTTGAACGAATGCAGGCTTCGTGCGATCGAATTTGCGGATGCATGGAGAATGGAAGGTTTTCACCATACTTTAATTTGTAGTCATGGAGGTTTTTCTGTATGATTGATTCTTCCTCGCAGTGGGTTGCTACTAAAATAGGCGATTCTGCAAAAATAGCGCTAAGTGATTTGGTGTCATCCACCAGCATGTTGCCGGTAGACGATCCCATGAACACCTTTACACCACATACGGTTTTTGGATCGAGGCCACCAATGAATTCAGAATTGTCGTTGGTTGCCCCAAAGTAAAAAGAGTAGTTTACCAGCGAGTCCTTGGATGCAATCTCAAACTTCTTCTGCAGTTCGTCGAGGTTGGTAGTTGGTGGTTTTGTGTTTGGCATTTCCATAAAGGAGGTAACTCCACCTGCCGCCGCAGCCAGCGATCCATCTTTTATTGTCTCCTTGTGTGTTAGTCCCGGTTCTCTCAGGTGAACCTGATCGTCTATTACTCCAGGTATTAGTAATTTACCTGTCAAATCAACTATTTCAGCTGTATTATCAAAAGGCAATGGGCTTGAGGGTCTAATTGCGTCAATCACATCTCCTTTAATAAGGATATCCAAATATTGTCGCACACCTTCGTTTACCACTAAGGCGTTCTTTAGCCATATACTACCCATCTCAATATATTTTTATTCTTTTCTTGTATAATTTTTAAACCAGCTGCCAACTTTCAACTTAATTACGCCCCAGAAGGCTTCTCCAAATATTCCACCACTCATTTTTGAAGCGCCAATTTTTCTGTCTGTAAATATGATGGGAACTTCAACGATACGGAAGCCTAACTTCCATGCGGTAAACTTCATCTCAACTTGGAAGCCATATCCTCTCATTTTTATCTTATCAAAGTCGATGGCTTTTAATACTTTGCTTGTGTAGCACTTAAAACCTGCCGTTGTATCTCTAATGTTCATTCCAGTAACAACTCTTACGTAGGCTGATGCATAATACGACATTAGCACTCTCGACATTGGCCAGTTAACCACATTTACCCCAGTTTTATATCTCGAACCAATGGCAATATCGGCACCCTCCTTGCACGCTGAATAAAGCCTGAGTAAATCATCTGGGTTGTGAGAAAAATCAGCATCCATTTCAAAGATATACTCATAATTATGCTCTAAGGCCCAGCTAAAACCTGCAATATAGGCAGTACCTAACCCTAACTTTCCAGCTCTCTCTACCAGGTGAAGTTTTTCTGAAAATTCGATCTGTAGTTTTTTTACAATTTGTGCAGTTCCATCTGGTGATCCATCATCTATTATTAGAGTATGAAAATTGCCGTTAAGGGAGAACACCTTTCTTATGATGTTTTCGACATTCTCCTTTTCATTGTAAGTTGGAATGATAACTAATTTTTCAGGCATTGTTAGTAATTTAAGTGGGGGAATAATTGGTAATTGCTAGCTATAACAAGATATTTCTGGGTGTAAATATCAATAATATTGTTGTAATTGCCAAAGGCTGCTCATGTTGTACTGTTAAAATCTGCTGACAATCAAGTTGTTGTTTTAATTTCTTAAAATAACTCATATTTTTTGTGAAAACATTTGGTTGGAAGAGGCTCTAGTTCTATATTTGCATCCGCTTTCAGCGAAAAAAGTTCTCTGAATATCCTTATAAAACATAGTCTTCTTCGGGAGATGACCTGAAAAAATTAAATCGAAAATTTTCGAGTTTTTTTTGGAGGTTTCCAAAAAGGATGTATCTTTGCACCCGCTTCACCAAATTACGAGTTGATTTGATAAGCAAATGGGATGAAAGTTCTTTGAATGGTTGGGAAATAGACAATTTTGTTGAACAACAAAATAATAGGATAGTAGCACTTTTAAGTCAGGATAGTAAACGCTAAGAATACTAAATAAAGGAAAAACTTTTCACAACGAAGAGTTTGATCCTGGCTCAGGATGAACGCTAGCGGCAGGCCTAACACATGCAAGTCGAGGGGCAGCGGGGGTAGCAATACCTGCCGGCGACCGGCGCACGGGTGCGTAACGCGTATGCAACCTACCCTCGTCAGGGGAATAGCCCGCCGAAAGGCGGATTAATGCCCCATGGACCGGATTCCTGGCATCGGGGATCGGGTAAAGGTAACGGACGGGGATGGGCATGCGTGCCATTAGCTGGTTGGGGGGGTAACGGCCCACCAAGGCGACGATGGCTAGGGGAACTGAGAGGTTGGTCCCCCACACTGGTACTGAGACACGGACCAGACTCCTACGGGAGGCAGCAGTGAGGAATATTGGTCAATGGGCGCAAGCCTGAACCAGCCATGCCGCGTGCAGGAAGACGGCCCTACGGGTTGTAAACTGCTTTTCTGCGGGAAGAATGGCCGCCACGCGTGGTGGTTTGACGGTACCGCAGGAATAAGGATCGGCTAACTCCGTGCCAGCAGCCGCGGTAATACGGAGGATCCGAGCGTTATCCGGATTTACTGGGTTTAAAGGGTGCGTAGGCTGTTCGCTCAGTCAGCGGTGAAATGGCGCGGCTCAACCGTGCAGCTGCCGTTGAAACTGGCGAGCTTGAGTGGGTTCGAGGCAGGCGGAATGCGCGGTGTAGCGGTGAAATGCATAGATATCGCGCAGAACGCCAATAGCGTAGGCAGCTTGCCAGGCCCCAACTGACGCTGAGGCACGAAAGCGTGGGGATCAAACAGGATTAGATACCCTGGTAGTCCACGCCGTAAACGATGATAGCTCGCTGTTGGCGATACACAGCCAGCGGCTAAGCGAAAGCGGTAAGCTATCCACCTGGGGAGTACGGCCGCAAGGCTGAAACTCAAAGGAATTGACGGGGGCCCGCACAAGCGGAGGAACATGTGGTTTAATTCGATGATACGCGAGGAACCTTACCCGGGCTAGAACGCCGAGCGAATATGGGGGAAACCCCATAGCCAGCAATGGCGGTCGGCGAGGTGCTGCATGGTTGTCGTCAGCTCGTGCCGTGAGGTGTCGGCTTAAGTGCCATAACGAGCGCAACCCCTATCGGTAGTTGCCAGCGGGTCAAGCCGGGAACTCTACCGAAACTGCCAGCGTAAGCTGTGAGGAAGGCGGGGATGACGTCAAATCAGCACGGCCCTTACGTCCGGGGCGACACACGTGTTACAATGGCCGGTACAGAGGGCAGCGACTGGGCGACCAGGAGCGAATCTCCAAAGCCGGTCTCAGTTCGGATCGGAGTCTGTAACCCGACTCCGTGAAGCTGGATTCGCTAGTAATCGCGCATCAGCCACGGCGCGGTGAATACGTTCCCGGGCCTTGTACACACCGCCCGTCAAGCCATGGGAGCTGGAAGGACCTGAAGTCCGCGACCGCAAGGAGCGGCCTAGGGTAAAGCCGGTGACTGGGGCTAAGTCGTAACAAGGTAGCCGTACCGGAAGGTGCGGCTGGAACACCTCCTTTCTGGAGCACCGGAGGCGCAGAGGCGCGGACCGAGTAAGCTTGCACGCTACAGCCGCCGCGCGGGAACGCGCGGGGGTCGCCCGCAGGGGCGAGGCCGCCGGAAGGCGGCCGGACGGGGGGTTGCGCCCCCCGGGCCCGACCAGGGGCGCGGGGGTCGCCCGCAGGGGCGAGGCCGCCGGAAGGCGGCCGGACGGGGGGTTGCGCCCCCCGGGCCCGACCAGGGGCATCCGCAGGGGTGCCCAACGGTCTTTGACGTTCTTGAGAAAGCAGAGCAGGCGAGCGCGGGAGCGCTTGCCGAGAGCAAGCAATAGAGAGGTCCCCCCGGGCAACCGGGGGGAGCAAGAATACTACGGAAGTAGGAAAGGGCGCATGGGGAATGCCTAGGCTCCCGGAGGCGAAGAAGGGCGCGGCAAGCTGCGAAAAGCTGCGGGGATTGGCAGGCACGAGCTGATCCGCAGGTACCCGAATGGGGCAACCCACCGTGCTGAAGGCACGGTATCCCGAGCAATTGGGAGGCAAACCCGGAGAACTGAAACATCTCAGTACCTGGAGGAAGAGAAATCAAACGAGATTCCCCGAGTAGCGGCGAGCGAAAGGGGAGGAGCCCAAACCGGAGCCGTTGCGGCGGCGCCGGGGTTGTAGGACCGCCATACGGCGGGCGGCTGGGGAGCGGAACGCGCTGGAAAGCGCGGCGGTACAGGGTGATAGCCCCGTACGCGAACCCAGCGGTCATCCAGGCGGCATCCTGAGTAGGGCGGGGCACGTGAAACCCCGTCCGAATCCACGGGGACCACCCCGTAAGGCTAAATACTCCCGGGAGACCGATAGTGAACCAGTACCGTGAGGGAAAGGTGAAAAGCACCCCGAACAGGGGGGTGAAATAGTTCCTGAAACCATGCGCCTACAAGCGGTCGGAGTCCCGGGTAACCGGGATGACGGCGTGCCTTTTGCATAATGAGCCTACGAGTTGCTCCTCACTGGCAAGGTTAACCCCGTGGACGGGGGGAGCCGAAGCGAAAGCGAGTCCGAACAGGGCGGCAAGTCAGTGGGGGCAGACGCGAAACCTTGCGATCTACCCATGGCCAGGCTGAAGTGCTGGTAACACAGCATGGAGGGCCGAACCAGTTTCCGTTGAAAAGGATTTGGATGAGCTGTGGGTAGGGGTGAAAGGCTAATCAAGCTGGGAAATAGCTCGTACTCCCCGAAATGCCTTTAGGGGCAGCCTCGGGCGGACGGTTGCGGAGGTAGAGCTACCGATTGGATGCGAGGGCTTCACCGCCTATCAAATCCAGACGAACTCCGAATGCCGGAACCGATACCCGGGAGTGAGCCGCTGGGTGCTAAGGTCCAGCGACGAGAGGGAAACAACCCAGACCGCCAGCTAAGGCCCCAAAGCGTACGCTAAGTTGAAAAAACGAGGTGCGGTTGCAGCGACAGCTAGGATGTTGGCTTGGAAGCAGCCATGCATTTAAAGAGTGCGTAACAGCTCACTAGTCGAGCGGCTGCGCGTGGATAATAAGCGGGCATCAAGCGTACCGCCGAAGCTGCGGATTCCGTCCACCAAGGTGGACGAGTGGTAGGGGAGCATTCCAGGCGCGTAGAAGCCGGTTCGTGAGGGCCGGTGGAGCAGCTGGAAAGGCAAATGTAGGCATGAGTAACGATAAGGCGGGCGAGAAACCCGCCCACCGATAGGCCAAGGTTTCCTGATCAACGCTAATCGGATCAGGGTTAGGCGGGGCCTAAGGGGTAGCCGGGAGGCGAACCCGATGGACAGCCGGTCAATATTCCGGCCCCGCCGCGCGCTGCGAGAGGGGGGACGAAGGAGTGAAAGGCCCGCCCGGTGACGGATTACCGGGTTGAAGGGGGTAGGTATACGCTGGGGTTAACAGCCCCGGGGTGCCGAGCCTGACAGTACCGCGAGCCCTCGGGCAAGCGGATAGCGGCCCTAAGCAGACTTCCTAGAAAAGCCCCAGGAGCAACAGGCGCGCGGCGCCCGTACCGCAAACCGACACAGGTGGCCAAGGAGAGAATCCTAAGGTGCTCGAGTGAATCACGGCCAAGGAACTCGGCAAACTGGTCCTGTAACTTCGGGAGAAGGGACCCCCCCAGCGATGGGGGGCGCAGAGAAATGGCCCAGGCGACTGTTTACCAAAAACACAGGGCTATGCGAAACCGAAAGGTGATGTATATGGCCTGACACCTGCCCGGTGCCGGAAGGTTAAGGGGAGGGGTTATCTTCGGAGAAGCCCTGAGCTGAAGCCCCGGTAAACGGCGGCCGTAACTATAACGGTCCTAAGGTAGCGAAATTCCTTGTCGGGTAAGTTCCGACCTGCACGAATGGTGTAACGATCTGGGCGCTGTCTCAGCCGTGAGCTCGGTGAAATTGTAGTAGCGGTGAAGATGCCGCTTACCCGCAACGGGACGGAAAGACCCCGTGCACCTTCACTGCAGCTTAGCGCTGGTTTTGGGCAAGGGATGTGTAGGATAGGCCGGAGGCCGCGAAGCGGGCACGCCAGTGTCCGTGGAGCCGACGTTGAAATACGGCCCTTCCCTTGCCTGGAGTCTAATCCCGGTATCAGCCGGGAGACACCGCTTGGCGGGTAGTTTGACTGGGGTGGTCGCCTCCAAAAGAGTAACGGAGGCTTCCCAAGGTACCCTCAGCGCGGATGGTAATCGCGCGTAGAATGCAATGGCACAAGGGTGCTTGACTGCGAGACGGACAGGTCGAGCAGGGACGAAAGTCGGGCATAGTGATCCGGTGGTTCCGCGTGGAAGGGCCATCGCTCAAAGGATAAAAGGTACGCCGGGGATAACAGGCTGATCGCTCCCAAGAGCTCATATCGACGGAGCGGTTTGGCACCTCGATGTCGGCTCGTCACATCCTGGGGCTGGAGAAGGTCCCAAGGGTTCGGCTGTTCGCCGATTAAAGTGGCACGCGAGCTGGGTTCAGAACGTCGTGAGACAGTTCGGTCCCTATCTGTTGCGGGCGTAGGAGGCTTGAGGGGAGCTGGCTCTAGTACGAGAGGACCGAGCTGGACGAACCGCTAGTGTACCAGTTGTGCCGCCAGGTGCACCGCTGGGTAGCTACGTTCGGAAGGGATAAGCGCTGAAAGCATCTAAGCGCGAAGCCCCCCCCGAGATGAGGCCTCCCTTGAGGGGCGTTGGAGACTACGACGTCGATAGGCTGCAGGTGTAACGCCGGTAACGGCAAAGCCGAGCAGTACTAATACCCCGATAGGCTTCCGCGGCGAACGCGCCGCCTGCTCTGCGAAAGAACGTCAAAATATACGGACTAAGCATCCGGAATCGCTTACGGTGGCTATGGCGGCGGGGTACCACCCCTTCCCATTCCGAACAGGGCCGTTAAGCCCGCCAGCGCCGATGGTACTGCCGAAAGGTGGGAGAGTAGGCCGCCGCCGGTTTTTTGTCCCGGTCTCCTATGAGATCGGGACTTTTTTATTTATTTTTGTGGTGATAGTTTTGACCCTGATATGAAATTCAGATTTTCTATAATCTTTGGATTAAGCTTGTCTTGGTTGTTAATATCCAATGCAAATGCGGCTTGTAACTACAAGCTCGATTCATTGTATTTTCCTTTTCCTGACTCATTGAAACTGAAAAGTCTTTTCGTTTATCGGGTAAATACGGAGAATATGGCACCAGAATTTTCTGAATATGACACAACTTTATTCGGTGCTCAAAATGTATTTGCTCTTACACGATATTCGGTGGGTAGCATTGGAACCGGTAACAATGGTGGCGCAATTGAGGCTATTGACTATTTCCTTAGACCAGAAGATGTTAGTTTTCTATTTATTAGAAACTTTATTCCATACATGAATACTCCAACGAATATTCCAATTATCAACTCCAAAAAGCGATTTACTCGGTTAGGATATTCCACCAACAAAAAAGCTATTGGGGAACAAACATTGGATGTAACGCATAATCAAAATATTGTGCCTGGTTGGAGTGTTGGATTAAAATTTAATGCATTTAGCACGGCTGGTTTCTTTCAAAATCAAAATACTCGTAACAATAGCGTTATTCTTTATTCCTCTTTTTATGGACCACGACTTAAAAGCTATGTGACCTTTGCTTTTCAGCGAATGCGGGTGGTGGAGAATGGCGGCGTTTTGGCGGAGAGTTACATTAAGGATACCATTATGGATTCGGAAAATGTACCGGTGAACTTGAACGATGCTAAGAACGAAATAAGAGGTATGCAGATATTCGCTTCTAATAGTTATGGAATTGTTCAAGGTGCTCAAAAGGGTAAAGCCGGGGAGCCTTATCTTGAACTACGACATACCTTAAAGTATGATCGCTTTAGTAGAGTTTTTTATGATGATCCTACTACTCATACCAACGATGTTCAATATTTCGATAACTATTTTATAAGTAAGACAACGACTAATGATTCGTCGTACTATCGTAACCTTACAAATGAGCTAACTCTTTCTGGTAATTTTCTAAGTGGTTTAAATAGGGCTATGAAGCTTTACGTTAAAAGTGGAATTGAGCTCGAACGATACTACTATTGGAAACCAACTTTCTTTTTGAATAAATTGTCGGATATTGACTATACCAACCTTTACACTGGGGCTGGGCTTTTTACACGATATAAAGGTATTGATCTTTCTATTTATGCAAAAAGTTATGTGAGTGGTCGTCGGAGTGGTGATGTGCTTTTTGATGGTCGTGGAAATTTCTTCTTTACTCTTTTAGGATTTCCAGTGCGCCAATCGGCCAACTTGTCTATATCTACCATAACTCCCGACTTTTTTACTACCCAGTATTTCTCCAATAATTTTCAATGGAATAATAATTTCAACAAGATAAATGAACTCCGTGCTTCCTATTCATTGGCTTTGCCTAAGCTGAGGTCTACTGCCGAAGTTAGGTTTGAAACCATAGGGAATTATGTCTATTTTGATACTACCGCTACTCCAGTTCAGAATAGTGGTCAAGTTTCTGTTGCGAGCCTTTTTGTAAGTAATCATCTCCGGGTGGGCATTTTGCATTTGGTTCATCAGGGTGTGCTTCAATCATCTACCGATGAAATGGCGATTCCGCTACCAAAACTTGCATTTAAAGCCTCTTACTATGTTCAGTTTTCTCTGGTGAAGAACGTGCTATCAACTCAAATAGGAGGAGATATTTTTTACTATACCAAGTTTTATGCCGATGCCTATCAACCTGCAACAGCGCAATTTTATCGTCAACGTATTCGGAAACTTGGAGCATATCCGCTAATTAGTGGATTTATAAACTTTCAATGGAAAAGAGCTCAAATATTCCTTAAATACGACCACCTTGATCAGAATTGGTTTGGTCGGGATTATTTCTCCGCACACTCTTATCCCATAGGCGATTTCTCATTTAAATTTGGCGTCTACTGGAATTTCTATGATTAATATTAATTGTTTGAACTTTACTGAATTGTTCTTGTTTAGTTCCTTTGTGAAAAAGAGCTTTAATGAATCTATTTACTTCTAAAAATCATTTTGCAGCATTCTTTGTATTCTTTCTAGTATTTACCCTCAGCTGTAGTCAGCCGAATTCCAAAATTGGAGGTGTAGGCAAAAATGCCAGCATCGCTGCTATTCAGCATAGAGGAAAGTTAGTTGCTGTAATTGAAAATTCCGGTTTATCCTTTTTTGTAGATAAGGGACAGCCAATGGGTTACCAATACGAAATGCTCTCGGCTTTAGCCAGAACCATCGGGGTACCCCTTGAATTACTTCCTGTTGATAATGCTTCTGAAGGATATCAACTCTTAAAGGATGGCAAATGCGATATTCTTGCAATGAATTTGGTTCCAAATAAAACTCTCATACGAAAGTTTTCTTTTACCATTCCTCATTCAGAATTAATGCTAGCCTCTGTTTCTAAGTCGGATACGGTATCCAATATGACCGTTTATTTGACGGGTGAGTTGGCACAGCTATCTGGACTAAAAGCCACCGTTGGTTCGAAATCAGAATTGGTAAAAACTACCGAACATAGCGCTGATGATCTGCTAGAACAGGTTTCGGTTGGTGCTATTGATCAGGTAATTGTTAGTTATGCACAAGCACGGATTGGTGAACTTCGTTATCCTTCATTGAAGGTAACGCCAATACCAACTCTGCACGAGGATGCCTGCTGGGCTGTGAATCGTGACTCTCGTGTACTCTTGGAGGAGATTAATAGTTGGTTGTTGCTCTATTTAAAGAGTTACAGCTACAAACAAATGGCATTAAAATACTTGCAGGATGACGGTGTTTACAATCGTTATGCCGATGCACTGCTCAATAGAGGCGATAATGCATTTTCAAAATTTGATAAAGAGATAAAGCATTTTAGCGATAAGTTGGGTTGGGATTGGCGGTTGTTGGCCTCCGTTATTTTTCAGGAATCGAGGTTTAAGCCAAATGTAACCTCTCAAGCAGGGGCTTATGGCCTTATGCAGATTATGCCTATTACCGCTCAACACTTTGGCGCGGTGGATATCGTAAGTCCAAAAAATAACATACGTGTTGGAGTTATGTTGCTCAGCAAGTTGGAACAGCACTTTGAGGATGACGGAATTGCTGAACACGAACGCATAAAGTTTGTTTTAGGAGCCTACAATGCCGGCTTGGGTCACATTGAGGATGCACGTCGCTTAACCGATAAGTATCACCGAAATCCTGACTCATGGAGAGATGTGGAATACTTCCTTAAAAAGAAATCGGATCCTAAGTATTATCGCGATCCATTGGTTAAATATGGTCGGTTTACAGGAGTGGAAACATCAAATTTTGTGGCTGAAGTGCTGGAGCGCTACGGTCATTACCGAAGCTTGGCCATGAACTAAACATGGTTTTGACAGGGGATAATGGGCGATATATCGGTGAATTCTGCAAGAATCATAGCGGTAGCGCCCCATATCATCTCCTTGTCCCATTTAAAGTAGGGCGTTGAAACGGGTTCATTATCGAGAACCAATGTTTTAACAGTTCGGGAATCGGGTTGAACAAGTTTACATATTGGAACTTCAATGATATACTCAACCTCCTGAAGGCTTGGGTAGAATTGGGGTTTTGTCCACACTACACCAACAACTGGTAATACCAAGTGATTGCTTACGGGAATGAATAGTGGTGTTAGCGTTCCGAGAATGGTGACGCTTTCTTGAACAATTCCAACTTCCTCCCATGTTTCTCTCAGGGCCGTTTCTAGTAAGGTGTTATCGGTTTTATCCTTTTTCCCACCTGGGAAAGCGATTTGACCACTGTGAAAACCATCGTATGTTTGTCGTTTGATGAAAACGAGCGTAGGATCTCCATTATTGGGGAAGATGGGCAGAAGAACTGCACTAATTTTGGTCTTCTCGTCAGGTTTAGAATGGTTTAAGAGCCTTGCCCTGACGGCAGGAGCCATTCTGCGCTGTGACTCATCGCCTGGCAGTGGTTTGTGCAGGTTTTTACGAAGAGCATTTATATAATCGTTGAAGAATTCATTACTCATTTAGAACATTGCATTTTTCTAGTCAACGGTGCAGATTGCTATTTGTTCTGAATTTCGAAATAATATTTTCTTGTAGGTTCGAAGCTAAGCATTGTTGTGCTACTACTACTTCAGCATAATTGCTTGTGTTCCTTTAAAAATTTGATGTTGGTTAGTCCTTTTTGGTGATTGCAGTCAAGAAGGCAATATGTGAAATTGAGGAATTAGCTGCTTTCCCGGCTTTTTTAGATGGTAAGCAACCGATCGCCCGACTTAAGGTATTCGGTTAAGGGTTGTCCCATATAGCGGACGTTTCCACTAAAGCCTTGTATAGCCGCACCACCAGCAGCGCAAATTCAAACGATTTATCTTTCAGTATTGAACTCTTCTCACTCACCGCTTATCACTCGTAATTCATCATTAACGGGTTATTGGCGTGAAGGTAGGGAAAAGTTATGAGTTATGAATAATGAGTTGGGTTGGTTGGTCGAGTTAGCGGGTTAGCCTTTTTATTACACTTTGCCGTTGAACGACATAGCCCACGGTTTCAACGGTTTATTGAGTTCACTGACCCTTATTGCATGCGCAACCTAGGACATTCCAGTAAGCTAATTTGTGGCAATGGAATTAAGGTATGGTTTGTGCGTTCGCGGGTTACCTATCCTTTATGCAGCGCACGTTTGCTTCTATAAATTTAGGATATGAGTATTTTATTAACATGCAACTTTTGGCACATACAGCGCGCATCCATGCATAAGGGGCGCTTGCTTCGGAGGACGACCACCAGCAAGCTTCGTTTTCCTGTTCGAACTGGATGGTAGGGCAGCTGGCTTTATCCAAGAGGGGGATTGCGCTAAAGCCACTGCTGTTGCTACCGCCATAGGAACTTCGCCATAACCCTGCATCTTTCATCTTGCAGCCGGCTACTAGGCCACCACCCAAATAGGTATTGAGGGCAAGCCAATCTTCGTTGGTGGGGACATGCCAACCTGCCGGGCAGAGGTTGTTGCTATCCACCACCGCGTAGTAGTTGTAGAGCGCTCCATAGGTGTTCTTGAAACTTGTATCGTTTTGGTACCAAGTGTAAGCACCCGTGGTTATTTTTTGTAGTGTTTCACTGTCTGAAACTCTGCGTATTTTTTTGCCATTTCGATATCGGGTTGTTTTTAGGTTCTCGGTCATCCACTCTTGGTTTCCAATCTTAATGGTGTTGTAGAGGTTTCCATCCGCATCCTTTACACCGCCATTCACCTCGTACTCGTAACGGTTTTGCACGTCGGGCGCAATAATAATGGTATGCTCCACTGTCTTCGATCCGTTCTCCAGCCTTACGAGGTAGGTGCCGTTGCTCAGGGTGGCAGTATAGGGCGTTGACCCCTTTGCCTTGCCGTTTACCCAAATATGCGCACCCTCCGGGAAGCTGGTAATTGTAACCTCCTTTTTGGTTGGAAGGGAATTATCTACCTCAGTGGTTTTGTTCTCCTCTATGGTAACGGTTTTGGTAACCTCTATGGGAGTCTTATTAGGCTTATATTTATTTATCATTATGGTATAATCGCCCACCAGCAGGCTGTCAATGGTTTTCGGGGTACGACCATTATATTTGCCATTTAAATAGATGGATAGCATAGGCGGGTTGCTGGTCACATGTAGGCTACCCATCCGTGGCTTAAGGTTGAAGGTTACGGTATGGTTACTATTGGCCTCCAGCGATATTACCTGCTGCTGTGGCTTGTATTTCTCAGTTTCGGCCTTTATGGCGTAAACCCCAGCTTGAACCCTTGCGGTGTATATGCCTTTGCCCACCTTACTGCTATCAATGAGGATGTAGGCATTTGGGTTGGCGTAAATGGTAATAAAGGCAAATTCGGATTTCATGTTAAAGTCGGCATGGGTGGTTTGGTCGTCGGTTACCAAAACTAGCATGCTTTGCGGGTGGTAATGGGGGCTTAAAAGCCTTATGGTGTGCTCGCCGCTGGCAACGCTATCGAGAATAGCTGTCGTGGTTTTACCGCTATTTACATCGTCGAGGTAAATGGCCATTTCGGTCTCGGGAACCGAGGTTACCCTAATGCTGCCAACGTGTGGCTTAGGAATAATTTTTACCTCTAGCTTGTAAACGGAAGCTTTCTGTAGGGCCACTGGGTAGGTATAGTTTAGGGATATGCCTAGCGCTGCATACTTTATGGTTAGATGCTGTGCCGTATAGGGCACGTAGAGCCACTGCTCACCCTCCTTGGTTATGGTGGCTACAATGCCCTGCCGATCGCTTTCCCACGATAGGCCCGTTTGGGTGGTAGCTACCTTAATAATAGCGCACTTTTTGCCATTGCTATCCTTTTTGGGAAGGTTTTTCTTGGCATCCATATCCTGTGGCAGTTGTTGGAACTGCTTTACCGCAATGGTTTGGGGATGGAGCAGTAGTGGCGCTGTTGCAAGCAGTAGAAGAGATAAAAAGTACCTCATGGCTAACGGGTTATTAGCGTGAAGGTAGGGAAAAGTTATGAGTAATGGGTTATGAGAGATGAGTTATGAGAAGGGTTGGTTGGTCGAGTTAGCGGGTTAGCCTTTTTATTACACTTTGCCGTTGAACGACATAGCCCACGGTTTCAACCGTGGGATTATAAGGAGGCTTTATCAAGTGCAAACCGTTTAAACGGTTTTTTTGAGTTTGCAGCCACTTAGCGATTGCGCAATCTAGGGTGCTCCTGCTATATGATAATATCTAACTTCCCGACAAGCTGTATATTACGCTGGCCATTACTACAAAACCCGATTGAGCGGGAAGCTCCCTTATGGCATTGGGGTTTGTAACTGTGCTGTGCGTGGCATGAACGGCAGGTCCCCCGCAAAAAGCAAATGAGAGCCGCGATTTTTTTGGTGCGAGGCTTAGCGACGGGCCAACCATTAATTTTGCTCCGCCTTCGGCTTCATCTGCCTCCCAAAAGCCCTCCAAGTCCTGCCCAATGGCTTCGAAACCAGCGTAAAGGTTTCTAAACAGCCGATATTGAAACCCTAGGTTGGTAATTACGTCAACACCATCCCTACCTTGAGCAAAGGTGTGCTCCAATAGCAGATTTCCGCTGGCTTTTAAGTTGGGGGTATCGAAGGAGAGGGTGATGCGGCTGAGCAGCGACTTGGCATTGCTAAAATCGTTGCTAAAGCCAACACCTAAACCGAGGCGCATTCCATAGCTCTTTCTGCCTCCCACAAAATCGTGGATAATCTCCGCCCGCTGGGCGCTCGTGGTGGTGTTGCCTTCGCGTGGAATACCAACGGCCGCGCTGGCATACACCGTAAGCCGATACCCTAAATATCCCTTTACGCCCACCTGCTGGCTTACGCCCTCGTAGCCAAAAGGTCCTTCAACGCTCTGTCCGTAGCTGCCGGCATCGTGTAGGCTCCACTTTAAGTCCTCCGCCGTTAGGGTGGTGGTGGAAAATAGGAATGGCTCGGTTGCTCGGGTGGCTACCTTGTGAAATTGTAATTCCAGCTCGCCCGGTTCCTGTGCCATTGCCAAAGTGGTGCTCATGCTTATGAGCAGGAGGGTAAGCAGCTTCTTATTTACTGGGAGGTGCCGCATTGAATTTTCTGTTTTAGGAAAATAGATTGCTTTAAGTTATCGGTACCAAAAATAGGCAATAAACCGGTTATGGCTTTTGAAAAGCAGCTAATTTATCCTCAATCTTTGGCACATGGCGTTAACACTAACTTCATGTTATCTGCCGAAATGGAGTAGGGTTAATCGGTAGCATTCCAATTTGTGTGCAATGCGCTCTTCCTTAAAATTCAAATTACCTATCTCTAATATAGATTTGAATGTTTTTACTTTAAAAGTGATTTCTATAGTGCAGTGAAAAGCCTTGTAATTGCCTATTTCATTTTTTTATTCTTATTTCCACAGAGGCTCATTTTGCCAAGTTGATGGAAAGCCCATTGCTCTTGGGTCAATATTTGGATATTTTGCCAATAATGCCTTGAATTTATTTTGAATGGTATGTTTCCGGTTTATTGTATTCATCAAATATATCACCATTGAAAGAATGAAGTATGTTTTATTGTTAAGAGGTGTTGATCTACCAGTTTCTGGCGAAATGTAGCTTATTTGATTAATAAAGGGGTAATGCGTATTTCGTGGAATAATGGGTTGTATTTGCATTTCACGATTCCATAAACGGGCATGGTGGGCACAAATATTTCGTAAGTACACAATGCTATGCAACCACGATGAAAACACTTTATCGGCCAACCCAAAATATTTGGCAATTTCTCGTTTATCTCTAGTCGGTTTCAAATAGCTATATAAGCTCGACAAAGTGCCAAAAGATGATATTTCTAGCATCATCCAGCTGGGAGGCATGGAGTCAATGTATTTGTTTTTAAATGCCTGTAAGAACTCCTCATCGCTACGGGAATATTCATTACCTATTTTTGAAAGAGTATCGGCATGTTTTACAGGGTTATAGAAGTTTGCCGAATCTAAATACCAAAATGGACCAAGGCTTTGGGACAAAACATAAATCATTTTTGCACGTACGGCTATTTCAATTTTTTCGAGTTCTCTGAGCACTAAAAGACGAAGTTCACGGTCGAACTTATAAATACTGAAGGCGGTATCAAATGTAGCATTGGGTTTAAACCTGTGGTTTTGTTTATCGGCCAATAGCGGATACCAGTAGCCACTTAAACGGTAATAGCTGATAACTTCAAGTAGGTGTAAGGCTTTGGTCTCGTTATCAATGGATAAGCCACGATCTTTTAGCTGTTGGAGCTGTTCGGCATAGGTAAGTGCCGATTTGTTATATGGCACTCTGTTCATAGGTATAAAAATAAAAAGCTCACCCTGAGCGCGCTGTTCTTACGGGAAGCGGGGTAAGCATGTTGCTGCAAATGTATGTCAATTTTCCTCATAATCAAAATTGTCAACAAGTTTCGTTTCAACTAATGGCTGTATAGCCGTACCACCAACAGCGCAAACTCAAACGACTTATCTTTCAATATTGACCTCTTCTCACTCACCGCTTATCACTTATAATTCATAACTAACGTGTTATTAGCGTGAAGATAGGGAAAAGTTATGAGTAATGGGTTATGAGATGGGTTGGTTGGTCGAGTTAGCGGGTTAGCCTTTTTATTACACTTTGCCGTTGAACGACATAGCCCACGGTTTCAACCGTGGGATTATAGGGCACCTTTTTTAAGTGCAAACCGTTTTAACGGTTTATGTAGTATGTAAACTCATATTGGAAGGTTCCTGTGTGTTGCCCAGATAGGTGAGCACGGACGAGGATGGCTGCGCCAGCGGGGCACGGACAGCATGGCTGCGGTATCGGTTATGGGCTTACTATTGGTTGTTGCAGCAATGCGCTCTTGCCCAGCTTGGCGTATGTGTCACAGGCCCATGGTAGCGCTTTGCGATTTATGGTAGGCAGCGGTAATTACCTCTTTCAGTCTGGATGTTAAGATTTATATGTATTGCAGTTGTAGGTGGGCACGGACGAGGACGTCCGCGCCAGCTGGTGTGGCTGCTGGTATTACCACTTTCTACTAAAATGCAAATTAACTATTATTGGCAAAGGCTTGCAACGGACAGACGACACGTCCGCCCGAGCGGGAAAATGTCGGCGCCAGCTGGGGCATCTCAACAATGTTCGGAAGCATCTCAACAGTGTTCGGAAGCATCTCAACAGTGTTTGGAAGCATCTCAACAGTGTTTGGAAGCATCTCAACAGTGTTCGGAAGCATCTCAACAGTGTTTGGAAGCATCTCAACAGTGTTCGGAAGCATCTCAACAGTGTTCGGAAGCATCTCAACAGTGTTCGGAAGCATCTCAACAGTGTTCGGAAGCATCTCAACAGTGTTCGAAGGCATCTCAACAGTGTTCGGAGGCATCTCAACGGTGTTCGGAAGCGATTTTTTGGAGATTTGTTGCCATTAAAAAATTGACTAAGATTTTTGGTATTTTATAAAACCTGCCTTAACTTGCATTTATAGATAAGATTATACCGTTACAGATTACTGATTTATAGCTATTTGTTTAACCAATTAAATTTCTAAATCTATGACAAACTACCAAGAAGGGTATGAAAAAATGTCGGTGGCGGGGGTTACGTTTTTGGACGCTAATGCGACCATTACGACCTCGATGCCCAACGTTGGAACCTACCTTGCGGCTATAAAGGCTGCCAACACCCAAATTGCAACAGTACAGGTGCAGCAGGAATCCGATATAAGCGGAGATACCACTGCCAAGAAGCAGCTGAGGGCTACCCTTATAGCACAGGCTATGGATATTAGCCGTAGGGTTGTGGCCTATGCCAGCAACGAGGATAACTACGAGCTGATGGAGCTGGTTAACTATTCGGAAAGTGATCTTAAACGCGCCTCGGATACCAAGTTGGTGAGTAGTTGCCAGGTGATAGCCGAGGGCGCCAACAACAACCTGGGTGCGCTGGATACCTACGGAGTAACGGATGAAATGATAAGCACGCTGCAAAGCTCCATTGTGAGCTTTGGTAGCGCTGTACCCAAGGGAAGAATTGATGCGGCAGCGAGCAGCAATGCTACTAAGCTGCTTACCACCTTGTTTAAAACGCTGGTTACAAACTGGGATAAGATAGATACTCTTGTGGAGATGGTACGCACCAGCAACCACGGCTTTTACAACGAATACCAGAAGGTGCGCAAGGTGATTGAGGCGGGAACCGGCTCGCTGGCCTTACGAATTCAGACCACCAACGCCCAAACCGGCGAACCGGAGGCTAACGTAATGCTAACGCTGGTTGATGGGCAGGAGAAAATTGTGAAGAAAACTGCGGAGGGCGGCGGTAGCTACTACAAGGGCCTTGCCGATGGAAACTATATAGTTACAGCCTCCAAGCCGGGCTTTAACAATACTACAAAAACTGTAAGCGTGGTTAACGGCGAGCTCACGGTTTTGGAAATTTTGATGGAAAAGGCGTAGATGCCGTTTTATGGGTTACACTTGAATGGGGAATCCTGCTTCGGCGGGGTTCCTTTTTTGTGAATGGCTATTTTGTTCGCTGGGTGGGTATGGACAGCATGGCCGCGCCATCGTTGCGTTGGTTGGCTGGGCGAGCGGGAAGCATTTGGCAATTATTCTTTTATTCCTTCCAATCGTAATCTTCATTGTCTTCGTCTGATTCGGATTGATAATATTCCTTCAGTTCGATTTCATCTTCTTGTTGTTCTTGTATAATCTCACTAACATAATTGTATTCTAACCTAAAGTAATTACAAGATACGGCATGATTGGAATTACATTTGACCTTAAGGAATTTACAAAAAATAGGAACTCTTCTTGTGTCTTCAAAAAAATGATTAGAGTTATTATCAGCATGATAGCGACAGATATAACAATTTTTAATTTTTAAATTCTTTTCGGCAAAAGTTGCAATGGCTGTTTTGAATACTTTAAAATAGCTACGCCCATCAATTTTTATGATTTGATATGTAACTATTCTGTCCTTTTGCTTTGTCAATATACTTTTTATTTGTTTAAGATTACATTGTTTCAATAAACATCTACCTTCATTGTCAAGCGTTAAGAAGTTATGAAGCACAGAACAATTTCCATCACAAATTGAAGCACAAGTCTCTTTTGTGTGGAAATTTCTAAATTTTACTTTTGAATCGTAAACACTTAGTGACTTTTTTCTAATTGGCGCAAAATCTTCCTCGTTTGCAATTTCAATTTCTATTATTCTATAATTTGAATTGAGTTTTTCTTCAGTGGATAAATGAGTTACGGCAATTTCTACAAAAACTTTGTCTTTTTCTGATTTACTTGTCAGCATTACGTCTGCGACAAATGAACCTTCACGGGTTTCAATAGAGATCTTGTCAAAATATTTGGTTAGGTCAAATTTTGTTACACTTCGGCTTAGCTTGCATTTAATTCCAAACTCTTGTTCGTAATGGATACAAATCTTTTTCTGGTAAATCTCAATAAAAAATGGTTTTTTATTTGTCAAACATTCGGTGAAGTTGTCATAAAATAATTGTTTACCAAGTGTATGCAAGTAAGTTTCGCCCGAGCAAGCAACAACTTTCTTATGTGCAAAATGGTGAATTTTTATTTTGCCAAGTTTTGCAATTAGCTCATTACCACAACCTACGCAATAGAATTTAAAATCATCTCGGTCATTTACATCTAAGTCGTTAATGTCAATCAGTTTGCCCTTTTCGTCCTTTGCGAATTGATATTTAATTAGCATGGTTTGAGTAGTATCCCATTTTGTGAGTAATATATTCTTCCATAGACTCAATTTATCCCTCACTGGTAGAGGTTTGGAGCAGACGGGCTACACTGCCTGACCGACCTGTTTGACGGTTCCGCGCAATCGTTGCATTTTATATCTGGGCTAGCGGGAGTTCGGCTTTTTTAATTCATTCATTAAGTTTTCAAATTGGTACCGAAAATAAATAGAAATTGTTCAATGTTTTCTCCTTCTGTTTCTTGCTCTTTTGATATTTCATTAGTCAGGCGCAAAAAATCAAGATATTTTTTTTCTGCATTATCATATCTGATTCCACTAAGCAAATCAAACTCTGAATATGTTTTACTTTTAAAAACATCAATAAGTCTTTGGTCTAAAATCAAGCATGGATTGCCATTAAAAGTCAGCTGTAAAAAGTAAAGTAGCTTGCTATAAGTTGAAAGTCCCAGTCCAGCAACACTTTTAAATGATGCCATTAGTTGGTTGAAGTCGTCTGTTGTTGGTTTTGCTATATGTTTTAATTTTTTGAAAGAGTTTTCAACTAAGTCAATGTGCTTTAAAATATTAATAAAGTGATTTCCCCTCATTCCGCCTGTATAGCCCCAATAAATGGTCTTAATAATTAATTCCCTTAATTCTGTTGTTTCAAAAATGTCTTGTCGGCTAATTGTAAGCGTTTGATTATCGCCAAATAATTTTTCGTTAAGTTTTTTTAACCATTCAATTTGATTTTCTGCTTTTTTCCAAGTCGTTCGTTTGGTCGTAAAACATTGTTGTCTTACAGCTAGGTTAGAAATCAATAATTTGTAACTGTCAATGTTCATTGTTGTAGTCTTTTTAGTTGACCGCTAACTCTCTTATATGAGTGCCTAATATCTTATGGTAGATGGGCACGGACGAGCATGTCCTCGCCAGCTGAGTTGGATGGCTTTGGCAATGTGCTTGCAAATAGGGTGGGCTTTTATCATAATTGACCTCCTACACCTTTAAACTTCTCTACAAACGAAGTTAACTTTTGAAAAACACTCTGCTTTTTAGTCAAATACTGCGGGTTTAAAGGACTCATTTTTGGCAAAAGGGCATTAAGTTCTGTCCCATTTTCACTTGCATATTCTCTTTTTAAAGAAGCTGTTATATATCGCTTTGCTGCTTCTTCATTTAAATTTTCTTCTACTATTAATTCTAATGCTTCCGCTTTTTGTTTGCTTTGTGCATATGCAAAAAATGAATCTATAACATTTGCTTTATCTTGAAGGGTGTCAAGGTCAGTTTCATTTATAAAATCAACAACTAAACTTTCTTTTGCTCTATTTCCAACACTTGCACGAATAACCCTGCGTATTTCAGTAATTAAAGTGTCTTTGTCTTTTGTTTTCTTGTTATGCTCAAAAATCAATTCAAGAATATAATCAAGGTTTATTTCTTGTGATTTTAGTAAGTCAACCTCAAACACAACATCGTCCCAGTCAATTGTAGATTCTTCTGATTCTTTACCACTTTTATCACGTCTTAACCAGTCACGTATATCATTATAAGTTGAACGGTAATCTTGAACTGTCCTCTCTTTCAGTAATTCAATTTTTTGCATTGATGCGATATCCTCATCTGTTACAAAATGCGATTCTTTAAAAACTTCAATTGCATCAGAATTAGTTATGTCAATGGCTTGAAATGCTTTGAGTTTGTTGAATTCATCGTAATTCTGGAGTATGTTTTCTACTCGCAAATATTCACCGAATAGTTTTGCAAATTCCTTTTTGTCTTTCTCTTTTACAATTTCGTCAGGATTAGGGAATTTCTCATTTAGCTCTTTTACAACTTCAACATAACCTCTGCGTGCTTCACCTGTAACAATGTCTGTGAAGCCCTCTAAATACTCTTTGTAGCTCTTTTCAAGAACCACGTTCTTGGTATTGCTATCTCCAAAAAGAGTTATGGCATCAACTGTTGCTATTTCTAAATCACGGAATGTTACAATATTGCCAAAAGTCTTTGTTGCATCATAAATACGATTGGTTCGTGAAAAGGCTTGAATCAAACCGTGATAACGCAAATTCTTATCAACAAATAGTGTATTTAGAGTAGGTGCATCAAAACCAGTGAGGAACATGCCAACTACAATTAGCAAATCGATTTTTTCTTCTGGAGGCAAATTTTTATTCTGACTATCCTTGCCTTTTACTCGCTTCGCAAGGTCTTTATAATAATTCTGAAACTCATTGCTTTCAACACTATAGTTCATATTAAACATGGCGTTATAGTCGTTGATCGCTTTCGTTAAAAACTCCTTGGCACTGCTGTCCATTGCCGAAGGTTCGAAGCTCTCGTCAACTATTTCACCGATTGCACTTTGTTCTTCATTGGCTGCAAAGGAGAAAATTGTCGCAATCTTCAAAGGTTTATCGCTACCTTTTTGCAAATTATTTAATTCCTCGTAATAGCATTTGGCTGCATCAACACTACTTACGGCAAACATGGCATTGAAGCCTTTATTACTTCCTTGGGTTCTGTGCGTTTTAATCCTGAAATTCTGTAAGATGTATTGAGATATTTCTTTGATGCGTTCTGGATGGAGTAAAGCCTTTTTGTTTTCAGCCGCACTTAGTTTTTTCTCATCTAGTTCTGTTTCAAGACTTTTAAACTGTGGACGAACATCATTGTAATCAACTTTGAATTTCAATACTTTTTCATCCCTAATGGCGTCCGTAATGACATAAGAGTGTAATTCTCGTCCAAATACACTTGCTGTAGTTTCTGCACCTAAAGCATTTTCAGGAAAGATAGGTGTACCTGTAAAACCAAATTGATAGAACTTTTTAAACTTCTTATTTAGGTTCTTCTGCGCTTCACCAAATTGAGAACGATGTGCTTCATCAAAAATGAAAACGACTTGCTTTTGGTAAATGGCTAAATCACCCTCAGTTTTCATCAGGTTATTTAGTTTTTGTATGGTAGTTACAATAATCTTATTGTCGTCCTTTTCAATATTTCGCTTTAAACCTGCCGTACTATCCGAACCATTCACACTATCGGGCGAAAAGCGTTGATACTCCCTCATCGTTTGAAAGTCCAAGTCTTTACGGTCAACTACAAAGAATACTTTATCAATGAAATCCAATTGAGTGGCTAAACGTGCCGCTTTGAAACTGGTCAATGTTTTTCCTGAACCTGTGGTGTGCCAAATATAACCACCTCCTTCAGTGTCCGACCATTTTTTAGCATGATACGAACTTTCAATTTTCCATAAAATTCTTTCAGTGGCTGCAATTTGATACGGTCTCATGACTAGCAGCGTATCGCTGGTATCAAAAACGGAATACTTTAGTAAGACTTCTAAAAGCGTCTTTTTCTGAAAGAATGTAGCTGTAAAATCTTTCAAGTCTTTAATCAACGTATTGTCAGCCTTTGCCCAGTTCATGGTAAAGTCAAAGCTGTTTTTGTTTCGCTCTACGGTGTTTGCAAAATATCGGCTATCAGTACCGTTTGAAATGACAAAAATCTGAATGTATTTAAAGAGTGAGTTATTGCTATTAAAACTCTCTTTGGAATAACGATGCACTTGATTGAAGGCTTCACGGATAGCAACGCCACGCTTTTTTAATTCAACCTGAATCAAAGGCAATCCATTGACCAATATGGTGACATCATAACGATTGGCATTTGTTCCTGTTTGTTCAAATTGTGAAATTACCTGCACTTTATTGCGAGTAATATTCTTTTTATCAACCAAGTAGATGTTTTGAATGTGTCCATCGTCAAAAACGAAATCATAAATATAATTATCGTGAATTTTCCGTGTTTTTTCAACAAGGTTATCGCTTGGCTTATCGAGATATTCTTCCACATAGCGAGCCCATTCACTATCAGTAAACGCCATGTCGTTAAGCGTCTGAAGCTGTATTCTTACATTAGCAAGCATGGCTTCAATAGTGGTAAGGTTAGAGGGGTTTTCATAACCCTGATTTTGTAAATCCTGAATAAATTCACGTTCCAAAGCCGCTTCTGTTTGATAAACAGAAGGTGCTTCATGCGCTTCCAAATACTTGGTGAATTTATCAAGAACAATGAAGTTGTTTGATTCTGCTATTGTTTTGTACGTGCTCATATTGTCTGAACTAAGATTTATTTGATTTTTCTGATTCCGCCGAATGAAACTTTTTATTGGTAAGCCTTTTGAAATTTAGGCTGGTTTCTCCAAAATTTATCAATAAGCCAATTTCCAAATTATAAGCCTCTAGATAATTGATGGCTTGTGCAAAATGCACATCTTCTAATTTTGTGATTGCCTTTAATTCAACAGAAATAACACCCTCTACTAAAAAATCAACCCTGCGTGTTCCTATTTGCTGTTCACGATAAAAAATGGGCATTTCAAATTCTCTATGAAATGAAATGGCCGCTTCCCGCATTTCAATTTCTAATGCTCGCTGATAAATCACTTCCTGAAAACCGTTGCCTAATGCTTTATGAACAGCCATGGCACAACCAATTATTTTGCCTGTGAGTTCTGAATACTTGTAAGCGTCTGAATGATAATTGTTTTGAGTTATTTGATTACCTTGATTTTGCATGGCACTAGTATTGAAATTTTCTGTTGAATTCATCAGCTGCTTGTCTGAACTAAGATTTATTTGATTTTTATGATGAGTATGATTTATTTTTATCTCATTAATCACAAAAATCACAGTTCAGACTTTGGAAATGTTAGTAACATATCACGGTAATATTCATACTGTTTTTTCCGTAACGCAATCTCTTTTGGCAAACCTTCGCTGATGGAGGTGGTGAGTATGTCGAATTTGTCGAGGATAGAAACGATGCGGGATTGTTCTACGAGTGAGGGAATGGGGATTTGGAGTTTTTCGACAACAAAATTATCTAACGTAGGTATTCCTGCAACTCTAACTCTTGATTTTAAAAAATGCTGTTCACCTATTAAAAAATAATAGAGAAACTTATTATTTATTAATACTGAATGTTCAAGACAGAAACAACCATCTGACGACCAAAAATCATCATTACTAAAACCAACAGTACCAGCAGAAGCACCTACGTTAATTATCATAACTGTATTTGCTGGACGATTATATTCTGAATAAAACCCCAATGGTTCTAAGCCTCCGTGAAAAACAGGATATTTTTCATCAGGTGCTAACATATCTCGTGTTAATCTCCTGCCACGTAAAACTTTCGATACCTCCCCCAACGTTTTCCACTCCACTTCATCCTCTTCAAAGCTCAATAAAGTTTCCCGATAATAGTTGTATTGGGATTTTCGCGCTTGCAGCTCCGCTTGCAGCTCCGCTTGCAGCTCCGCTTGCAGCTCCGTAAAATTGTCTAGAATACGAACGATTTCGGCTTGGACGGGGAGCGGGGGAATGGGGATTAATTTATTAGCAAAATTACTTATCCATTGTCTTTTATGGTCGCCATCCATTAATTCTGAAGGTAAAGTGTTCAACCAATAATAAATGTATTTTATTAAAGCAATAGATTCATCCTTTGATGTAATCATCTTCATTGCTGATGATTTAGCTTTAAAATCAAAATCAACCCATTTATTTGCAGTTGTAAAATCATCGAAAATAATAACGGGATTAACAGATGCTTTATAAATTCCATTAGTTTCATCTGTATATCCAAGTATAAACGTTTTTCCAGCTGTCAATACAGGCGTTTTATATCTAACGTCATAATTTTTTGACGAAACAAGAAATTGAGTTGGTTGTTCATAATCCGCCACTTCCCCCAGCTGTTTCCACTCCACGGCTACGCCTTGTAATAATTGTTCTAGCTTACTCATCTGGACCTCCTTTTGATAGCGATTTAAGCCCCTTTTCAAAGTCGGAGATTATTTTTTGCGTTTTGTTAAATTCGTCATATTCTGCTTTGGCTTTTGCCTCTGCTTGCTTTTTGCTGATAGCACCTTTGCCATGTAGAATATCATATTTTCTAAAAGCTAAAAATTCGTTGATACTGGAAGCGAACTCCTCCATGGTAAAGGTGTTTTCTCGCTCAATCAAATCCTCTATATAATCGAAATAGCCAGTAACGGTGCGTTCTAACTGTCGGATTTGTTTCTCTGCCAAATAGTTCTTGGCAATAGTTACATCACTTTTTAGAATTCTACCATCGGGGGCATTTTTCCACGTGGTAAGTCCCATATGTTCTTTGGTTCTGTCTGCTGTAGCATTGACAATCTCGGCTGCCGTTTTACCCACAATAGCGTAGTGAAACTTATTTTGAACCATCGCATAGAACTCTTGAGTTACTTCTGCATTTTTATCATAGTCGATACTGCACTCAGCAAAAATATCGGTGATTTGCAGCCAAATTCTGCGCTCGCTGGCACGAATAGAGCGTACACGCTCCAACAGTTCACGGAAATAGTCTTTACCAAACGCGGTCTTACCTAGCTTCAAACGCTCGTCGTCCATAGCAAAGCCTTTGGTCATATATTCTTTCAAAACACCTGTTGCCCAGATTCTAAAGTTGGTTGCCTTGCGTGAATTAACGCGATAACCAACCGAAATAATAGCATCGAGGTTGTAAAAATCAACTAAGCGTTTCACATTACGGCTACCTTCTGTTTGAACTATTTCCATTTTGGAAACAGTTGCATCGGGTTGCAATTCGCCGTCAGCATAAATATTGGCAAGATGTTTTGATATAGCAGGTACTTCTACATCAAACAACTCTGCCATAGCTTTTTGAGTGAGCCAAATGGTTTCGTCCTTGACCACCGCACTTACCGATACATGTTCTTCGGGCGTATTATAAATTAAATAGTTCAATTCGTTATTCATAGCTTATCCCTCAATTTCCTTTATGATCGTATCAATCTCGGCACGCAGTACATTTATCTTCGATACTGTTTCCGCAATCTTTGCATTTAATTGCTTTATATCAATTTCCTCCCGATTATCTTTTGCTACCACATACGAACTTACGGATAGGTTGTAATCGTTTTCGCCAATTTTGGTATTGTCTATTGAAATCGCTACATGTTCTACCTCTTCTTTTTTATCGAAGATGTCCATTATCTTAGCTATATGCTCATCAGTAAGCATATTGTTATTGGTCGCTTTTTTAAAGAAATCTTCGCCACTGGCATCAATAAACTGCGTTTTACTATCGGTTTTGTGTTTAGAAAGTACCAAAAGGTTTACCGCTATAGAAGTGCCATAGAACAAATTAGGTGCAATAGAAATAATGGTCTCTACAAAGTTATTATCCACTAAATATTTTCTGATTTTCTGTTCGGCACCGCCACGATAAAAAATACCAGGGAAACAAACAATAGCTGCTCTTCCTTTGCTGGATAGATAACTGAGGGCATGTAATACAAAAGCAAAATCAGCTTTTGATTTAGGAGCCAACACACCCGCAGGTGCAAATCGGTCGTCGTTAATAAGGGTTGGGTCGCCATCGCCTATCCAATTGATAGAGTAGGGCGGATTAGAAACGATGGCATCAAAAGGTTTTTCATCGCCATAGTATGGATTGCGAAGCGTATCGCCAAGCGCAATATTGAACTTGTCGTAGTTGATGTTGTGTAAAAACATATTCATACGAGCAAGGTTATAAGTTGTATGGTTCACTTCTTGCCCATAGAAACCTTCTTCAATAATATGATTGTCGAAATGTTTTTTAGCTTGTAAAAGCAAAGAACCTGAACCACAAGCAGGGTCATAAATTTTATTTACAGCTGTCTGCTTATGCATAGCCAATTGTGCAATGAGTTTTGATACGTGCTGAGGCGTAAAAAACTCACCGCCTGATTTTCCCGCATTAGCTGCATAATTGGAAATAAGAAATTCATAGGCATCGCCAAAAAGGTCAATTTGATTGTCTTCGAAATTTCCAAAATTCAGTTCTTCTACACCTTTCAAAACAGAAGCTAAACGCAAGTTTTTGCTTTCAACGGTATTACCAAGTCGTGTACTGGTAGTATCAAAGTCGGCAAACAGTCCTTTTATATCTGATTCGGAAGGATAACCATTGGCTGAACTTTCAATGGCGTCAAAAATGGCTTTTAAGTCTGTGTTAAGATTTGGGTTAGTGTTGGCTGTTTTAGCAACATTTTTAAAAAGATGACTGGGATAGATAAAATATCCTTTTGTTTTTATTGCATCGGCTTTTATTTCGGGTGAAATATCTTTGTCAGGGTAGTTTGTATAGTTTACGCTTTCATCACCACCTTCAATGTAATTTGTGAAGTTTTCACTAATGAAGCGATAGAAAAGAGAACCTAAAACAAACTGTTTAAAGTCCCATCCATCAACTGAGCCACGAACATCGTTGGCTATTTTCCATATTTTTGCTTGCAATTCTGCTCTTTGTATTGTGCTTGTCATTTTTTTTCTTTTAATAAGTCCTTTGGGTTTACTTCTAAAATCTCAGCAATTTCAAATAGAATTTCAAGTTTAGGTTGCTGTCTGTTTTGCACATAACCATTAACCATGTTATAGCTTTTACCTAGTTTTTCAGCAAGCCATTTTTGCTTGATTCCTTTTTCTTCTAATACTTCCTTAATTCTATTCATCGATTTTAGAATTGAATTCTTAAAAATAGATTTTTTATCTCGTTTTACAATATATAAAGTAATACTTCTGTTGTTAGTTCCGAGTGGGTAGGCAAAATGCACTCTTTGGCAAACTTTGGATTGAGGATTGGCATGGGCTTGCCTATGTGTGCAATGTGGGTGGGGTTTCCTTCTTTCTTGCGGAGGGAAGAAAAAACAAAATAAATTTCCAACAAATTTGCATTGTTCTATCCAAAGGCTAAATTCTGCTTATCAATATATATCAATCTGCCAATTTCGCTAGTATCTATTGAGCTGCAAGATTTTTTTACACTTGCTGCTAACTCGTTTGTATGTGTGATAGAATCACACAATTCAACCACTATCGATATGTATTGTGTAGTTTCATCGTTCTTTATACAAATATCAAGTAGTTTCTGATATTTATATCAATTCAGGCAGGTAATTATTGTGCCACTGCCATTAACCTATTTAAATCCTTTCGTGGTTGCGGTGCGTGGTAACGTCAGCGCATCGAACAGCGTAGGAGCGCGCACCGCTCGCGCTAGTGGGGGCGGCTAACCCATGGCTAAAGCCATGGGCTATGTGGTTTCAATCGGGTTGCGGTTGGGTTATGGGGTGGGGGATTTTTCGCCCCCTACGGTTTGGTTGAATATTCTAATTTCTGTATTGGGCGAAAGGTGTTTCGCCCCTACAATCGGTTTGAATATTCTAATTTCTGTATGGGTAAAAAATGTATCGCCCCTACGGTTTGGTTGAATATTCTAATTTCTGTATTGGGCGAAAAATGTTTCGCCCCTACGGTTTGGTTGAATATTCTAATTTCTGTATTGGGCGAAAGGCATTTCGCCCCTACAATCGGTTTGAATATTCTAATTTCTGTATTGGGCGAAAAATGTTTCACCCCTACGGTTTGGTTGAATATTCTAATTTCTGTATTGGGCGAAAAATGTTTCGCCCCTACATTTTTTCAATTCCGTTTATTTATGGTGGTTTTTAATGAATTCTTCTACCTCGGGAACGCCGCCCTGGTAAATGAGGTAGCCGTTGTAGGGTTCGCGGAGGGTTATTTCGTCGTTTACGGGGGTTAGCATCATGCGGCGCACCTCCTCGGGGTCGTTGGTTTGGCCCAGCACCCAGCCCAGCTTAATGTAGGCGGTTTCGGGCAGCATGTTCTCGCCGGGAGTAATTCCCCTGGCCATGAGGTCGCGGCCGGTGTCGTACACAAACATGTGGGCAAAGCCCCACAGCGTTTGCACGCACATAAAAATGTGCACCCCCTTGGCTACGGCGCGCTCAATGGCGGGGTAGAGCGGCTTGTTTATGTGGCCCAGCCCGGTTCCGGCAATAATAATTCCCTTATAGCCATTGTCCACCAGCGAATCGATAATGTCGGGCATCATGTTGGGGTAGTAGTAGACTATGGTTACCTTCTCCTCGAAGTAGGGGAGTATGGTTACCTTGCGGTCGGTGCGGCGTTTGTTGTATTCGGTTTTAATGGGTTTTACGCCATCCTTGCGGCTTACTGTGGCCAGGGGCGTGTCGCCAATGGTGCGGAAGGTGCTGCGGTAGGAGGAGTGCATTTTTCTAACGCGGGTTCCACGGTGCAGGAAGCCATACTCGTCGCTGGTGGGGCCAAACATGCACACCATAACCTCGGCAATGTCGGAGTAGCCCGCGGTGGTGGCGGCGTGCATTAGGTTAAGGGCGGCGTCGGAGCTGGGGCGGTCGGAGGAGCGCTGCGAGCCCACCAACACAATGGGAACGGGGCTGTTTTGCACCATAAAGGTGAGGGCGGCGGCGGTGTGGGCGAGGGTGTCGGTGCCATGCCCAATTATAATGCCGTCGATGCCGTTCTCAATCTCCTTGCCAATGGCCTTGGCCAGCGTAATGTACTGCTCGGGTCCCATGTTTTCGCTAAACACGGCAAAGAGCTTGTCGGTGGTTATGTTGCAGATGTCGGCCAACTCGGGCACGGCGCCGTAGAGCTCGCCGGGCGAGAAGGCGGGAATAACGGCCCCCGTTCGGTAGTCGAGGCGGGAGGCAATGGTGCCACCCGTTCCCAGCAGCTTTACGTTGGGCAGCTCCTTGGAGTAGGGAAACTGCTTCTCGGGAATTTGGTAGTTGGCCTTGGAGTAGCCCACCTCCTTCATAAAGGTTATGGTGCGCACGTCTACGCCAATGTTGTATCCGGTTTCGAACTTTAGTACGAGGTGGAATTCGTCGTGGCTTTCGGCACGGGGAAGCACCACACCCCAGTATTTTCCGCGGGTGCTCTCAATTTCCACCTGACCCCAAACGCGGGCATGGTAGTGTTTTAGTATTTCCAGTGCTTTGCCTCTATATCCTTGAAAATCGTTGTCCATGGTTGTTATGCTGTTTTACCCTAGTGTTTAATTTAATTGATGCTGCTTGCTGATTGTGGCGGCCACAGCCTTTTGTAGCTCGGCCATGGGCATGTTGCCAATGGCTAGGTGACGAAGCTGTCCCATAACCCACTTTTCGGCAGCCACCAGTTGTTTCTTTCGTCCCACGTGGGCAAACTCCGTTGCGTAGTTGGTCACCTTTTGGGTGAGCGTTTCGGGGGTGCTTTTGGTAAAGCCGATGAGCTGTAGCAGCTCCTCCGGCGACTTGTCGGGGTGGGTAAATAGGCTGTGCAGCAGCACGGCGGTGAGCTCCACCTCTAACTTCTGCTCCTTGAGGTATTTCATGAGGTTGAAGATTTTTTCGGTATCGGCCATTTGGGCCAATCTGGCCGATACGAGGTGCTTAAACTGCTGGGCAATGAGCAGCGCCACGGTGCGCGGATTGTAGCCTAGCCCGGCAATGCGCTCCACAACGCCTACTAGGTTGTTGCGCAGCAGGAAGAGGTGGCAACTTTGTGGCACCTCCCATTGCTTTAGCTGGTTTATGCGGAGGTGGAGATCGGTGGGGAGCTTTTTGCGTAGCGCCTCCAGGTGCTCCTCCTCCACGGCAATGGGGGCCGAGTCGGTGTCGGGATACATACGGTCGGCACCGGGAAGTACCCGTTCGAATATGGTGGTGCCATCCTCCAACGATTTGCGCGTTTCGGGTGGAATGCCTTCAAAGGCCATTTTGCACCGTTCCTCAATGGTTTCGAGGGCGGTGGGTATGTCGGCTTCGGGGCCCCAGAAGGCGATGAGGGCATCGTCGTTGGTGGCAACGAGTAGCTGCCGAAGCTTGGCAAAGTTGAGGTGGAGTGCGGTGATGTCGATCTCCTCGGAGTGCACCATGTTGGGCGTTTCGATGCAGGCAATAACTTTGAGCCTTTCGGATATTTCGTTGGCAAAGCACTTGCCCGGCTGGGTGAAGTGCGACAGTGCTCCGGCAAACTTGGGCAGCTTAACGCCTATTAGTTTAAGGGGTTGTCCTTGTGGTTGTTCGGTGGGGAAGGTAAAGCCCAGCTCTACGGGGTCGAGCTCCTTCCACTGGGGTTTCCAGTCGGTGTGGTTGGGAATGCGGGCCAGCAGCTCGGTGCGCAGGTGGAGCAGCGCCCACTGGCGGAACACCTCGTTGTGCGATAGGATTGGAATCCAGGCGATGTGCGCCACGCCCTTTATCTCCACGCGTGAACCGCCGCGGCAGCTCACGTTCACATCCTGACGTGCGGCACCAATGCCGGTGCGCACCTTGCCGGTGCTGCGGTTTACAAAGCGGATGAAGTTGCAGGCTTCGGCCAGCTCGTGGGGGGTGTATAGCTGCGGGTGGGTCACCGTTTCGATGAGTGGTACGCCCAGGCGGTCGGTTTTGTATACTCGGGTATGTCCAATGTCGGATATTTCGCGGCAGGAGTCTTCCTCAATGCTTAGCTGTAGGATGCCCACCTTTTTGTTGCCAATTTGCATCTCGCCATCAATACCAATAATGGCGGTGCGCTGAAAGCCGGTGGGGATGCTGCCGTCGAGGTATTGCTTGCGGGTGATGTGCACCTCGCCCACCACGTTTAGCTTGCAGAGCAGGCTAATTTCGAGGGCTATTTCCAGCGCCTCCTGGTCGATGCGGAAGGGGGGTGTATCGTCAATTTCGTAGGTGCAGGCCGTTTTGTTGTTGATGCGGTAAACAATCTCCTTGCGGGTTTTGAACTCCATGAGCGCGGTGCCGTCGTATACCCCCATTTCGCTAAGGGTGGGGCGCATGTGGCGCACTATTTCGGCGCTGTAGTCGCTGTGTTTTTGGAATATTCCGGCGGGGCATCGGCAGAAGAGCTTGCGCTTGGTGAGGAGCTGCTGGTGTACCTCGAGGCCGGACTTAAAGCCTAGCTTTTCGTAGTCGGCAGGGGTGGCTTCGCTGAGCGAAACGTAACCAATTTCGTTTTTTGTTTGGAGATACCGGTGGAGTCCGATTGGGCCCCCGGATTTAGCATTGTGAGTATCCATGGGCAAAACCTAAAAGAAAGTTCAATTTTCTTCCGAGGATATTTGGGTCCTCGAAACGTCTTTCAATATAGGAGTTCCGTTTTAGAAATCGTTTGCACCTTGCCCATTATTTTTGAACAAACGGTGAACAGGTTGAAAGGCAGGGGAGTTAAAGGTCTATGTTTTAGATGGAAGTGGAGATGGTGGGGCGATCAATTGGAGAGAGGAAACAACCAATTTTTTGTTGCTTTTCAATGGTTACCGTTAAATGTTTGTTGATCCCCTACGGGGAACCAGCATCAAATAGGGAACCCCTGTTTTACAATACTTTATCCGCTACGCGGAAAATTCTCCGTAGGCCCCGTCGTCTGCCGTGCAAGGATTTAGTATTGTAGAGGAACTTCAAACTTTCGCCATTGATGGTCATAGCCCACGGTTTCAACCGTGGGTTGTGAAAAGAGATTTGAAAAACGGAACCGTTTCAACGGTTTATCCCTCTTTTCTATCCTAAAACACTTTTGTCAGATTTTCAATGAATATGGCCAGCCCAATGAGCATAATAAATATGGAGAAGATGCGGCGTAACCAAACCTGATCGATTCGCTTGGCGTAGTAGGCACCTAGAATTCCTCCAATGGATCCGCCCGCAACAAAAATTGCGCTAATGGTTAGGTCGATTTCACGCCCCTGAATAAAGTAGCTGGCCATCCCAAATATTCCAAACAGGAAGATGATGAAGAGGGAGGTGGCAATGGCCTCCTTCATCTTGAGCTTCGCACCAAGGAAGAGCGCGGGAACCAGCAGAAACCCACCACCAATTCCAAAAAAGCCGCTGGCCAACCCGGTGAGAAATCCGAGGGTCAATATTCTGGTATAGTTAATCGTTGCCGTTGCATCCGATTCGCTTGTCGCCGTCTGTTTCTTTCTGGTCATCAGGAAGCCAATGTAAATCATCAGCAGGGCAAAGGCGAGCAGCAACATGGGCCCCTTTACCTGCTTGTTTACCAGCGCGCCGAGGTAGGTGCTCAGCAAGCCCGGAGCAGCCATGAGGAAGGCAATTCTGAACTTCACAAGCGATTGGCGCATGTAGCTCACCGAGGAGATGAGCGAGGTAAAGCCTACTGCCACCAGCGAGGTTCCAATGGCTAGGTGGATATTTTCGCCCACAACGTAAACCAGCAATGGAACGGCTAGGATGGAACCACCGCCACCGGTTAATCCCAGTGCGCCTCCCGAGAGTAGGCCGCTGAGCAGCGCAAGAAGATGAGCTAATGTCATGGGCTAAGCTGTTTGAAGTGGCAAGGTAAAATTAAATTGCATGGGAAAGTTGGGGTTTTTTCACTATCGTATTATCCCAGGTTACCGGAAGTTCCTGCTCCATCCAGTCGCGGATGCCACCATTCAGGTTGTGAACGTTGCTGAAGCCCTGTTCCATTAAAAAAAGAGTGATGGTTCGACTTCTATTGCCGCTGTGACATCCAACAATAATCTCCCTGTTTCTAGGGATTTCGTTGAACCTGATGGAAAATTCGCTTTGGGGTATCTGTAGGTGGCCATCTACACCGTAGGCAACCATCTCAATCTCGTCCCACTCACGTACATCGATGAGCAGGGCACCATTGTTAATTCTTTCCATGGCATTGGCCACGCTAACTTCCTTAATTTCTTGATTCATCATTTCATCTTTTACGGTAATGCCACTCATTTCTTAAAACAAATTGAATTGACGCTAATAACAAAATGTTGTTGAGCGTAATTCGTCAGGACGAATGGTTGTTTCTGTTTCGCCTGCAAATGTAAATGATAATAGCACAGGATGGTTATCGTATTTATTTATGGTGCATAGCTAGAGGTTATGAGTTGGCGAGTTACAGGTTACAAGTTACAAGAGATAAAGTAACAAGTGTAGTGCCTTACATCGCCACAGGTGGTTTAGACAACATCGGAAAACCCATGAGGGCACATTGGTTGGTGAGGTAGATAAACCGTTGAAACGGTTGGGCTTTCCAATGATACTTTTTACCCACGGTTAAAACCGTGGGCTATGGTCAATGGGGTTTGGGATCTGTCGCCTTACGAGTAGCGAAGAGTTTTCTCCGGGGTAATGCGTGAAATGAGCAACGATGGTATGAGCAGCATCACAAACACGGCCACAAAGGTGCCGGCATTGAGTATCAGAATGTGGCTAAGCTGCAGGTTAATGGGTACCGACGAGAGGTAGTAGTTGGCCTCGTCGAGCTTAATAAGGTGAAACTGTTGCTGAATAAGGCACAGCCCTAGGCCAATTACGTTGCCCCAGAAAAGCCCCAGCCCAGTAACGTAGGCCGAGTGGTAGAGGAATATTTTTTGAATCATCCAATTTTTGGCACCGAGGGCCTTCAGCACGCCAATCATAAAGGTGCGTTCCAGTATGAAGATGAGTAGCCCCGAAATCATGTTGAACCCCGCCACAAAAAGCATGAGAAAGAGGATCACGGCCACGTTGGTGTCCTGCAGGTTTAGCCAGTCGAAAATTTGGCTGTACTTATCCTTTATGTTGGTTACCTTGATGCCCGAACCATCGGGAAGCACTGTAAAGCCTGCCATATCTTCCACTCTGTAGGTAATCTCGTCAACGTGGTCGAAATTGGATGTGGTGAGCTCAATGCCCGAAATTTGGTTACGGGTCCAGCCGTTGAGGGCCTGTATTTGCTTAATGTCGCAGAACACGAAGGTCTTATCGAACTCATCGAACTTGGTGTCGTATATGCCCACAATTTTGAAGCGGCGCACGCGGGGTGGCTCCTGCACAAAGTAAAAGTCCACCTTGTCGCCCAACGACAGCTTTAGCAGATTGGCAATGGATTTGGAGATGAGTATTTGGTTGGACGTGGCCGTATCGGAGAGGCTCAGAACGGTTCCTTCGGCGATATTTTTCTTAAAGAAACGCCAGTCGAAATCGGTGGAAACACCTTTAAGCACCACCCCTTGTATGTCGGTTTCTGTTTTGATAATGCCTGGTTTATAGGCGTAGATTTGGACGTGGGAAATTCCTGGAATGGAGTTAAGCTTTGGTACAAAGGCAAGTGTATCGGTAATTGGTCGAGTTTCGAATGAAGTGTTTGAATCGTAGTTTTGAATTTGGATGTGGCCGCCAAAGCCCAATACTTTTTCGGTAATCTCATTTTTGAAACCGGTAACAATGGCTACCGATACAATCATTACTGCCAAACTGAGTGCCACGGCCACAATGGATATACGGGTAATGGGACGCGAAACGGCCTTTTTAGCCTCCTGATCGTGTGAAATACGACGGGCTATAAAAAGTTCTAAGTTGAAATGTTTTTTCACTCTTTTTAGATGTTCTTTGGTATTGAAAGTTTCACCATTACTGCCAATTAAGCTTAATGTATTCCATTGGCGTTGTGTTTTACAAACCTAGTGATTTTTTATCTTTTTTCCCTGCTTTACGTTGGAATGGTATGCGGAGGCTGCTAATTTGAGTTAAAACGCTAAATTTGGGCTTTTTGTGAAAACTATTCCTAAAACGGAATAATTCTGTAGCTTTACTAATCGGTTTGTAAGTTTTACCAATAGGCTATGGAGTTTTAACCAATGGGCAAAAGTTGAAAATGGTCAATATGGGTGTGAGACCTTTGCGGATAGTATGTGTGGCGTTTATTCTTTGCGCATCCATTGGTATGGCTGCTGCTAGGGAGTTGGGGCCACCCATTCCTGCAGCGGAACGCACCGAGCTATACTTGCCACTGCTTAAAGGCAAGCGCATAGCCGTGGTGGCCAACCACACCTCCCTTATTGGTAAGCGCCATCTGGTTGATTCGCTTCTTTCGCTTGGAATTAAAATTCAACGCATATTTTGTCCTGAGCATGGTTTTCGCGGTTTGGCCGATGCCGGTGAAACGGTGAATAACTATAAGGATTTTCGCACTGGACTTGATGTTATATCGCTATACGGGAGCCATAAAAAGCCGGATATTTCGCTGCTTCGCGATGTGGATGTGGTGGTTTTCGACTTGCAGGATGTGGGGGTGAGGTTTTACACCTACCTCTCTACCATGCACTATGTAATGGAGTCGTGCGCCGAAAATAGCGTGCCAATGATTGTGCTCGACCGCCCAAACCCCAACGGGCACTATGTTGATGGTCCGGTGCTCGATAGCAGCCTGCGCTCTTTTGTAGGGCTGCATCCCATTCCCATTGTGCATGGTATGACGCTGGGTGAGCTTGCCCGTATGATTAATGGCGAGGGATGGCTGAAGAATCACGTGAAATGTCCGCTAACGGTGATTCCTTGTGGTAGCTATTCCCATCAATCACGTTACACGCTGCCGGTGAAACCATCGCCCAACCTACCCAACATGCGTAGTGTTTACCTCTATCCATCCACCGGACTGTTTGAAGGAACTGCTTTTAGCGTTGGGCGTGGAACACCATGGCCTTTTCAGGTGTTGGGCAATCCGCTTTTTCCCAATCGTGGTTTTTGGTTTGTTCCCATACCCGTGATTGGAGCAAGTAAGAACCCACCCTTTCGCAATCAGCGCTGCTATGGCATCGATCTTAGGAGTATTCCCGACTCGGAGAGCTTGGTGCGGGCCGACCGAATTAACCTCGACTGGCTCATTGAGGCTTATCGGCAGTATCCAAAGAAGGATAGCTTTTTTAATAATTTTTTCGATTTACTTGCCGGCAGTAGGTTACTTCAACAGCAAATAAAACAAGGACTTTCGGCCGGCGATATTCGGGAAACCTGGAAGCCTGAGCTGGCAACCTTCGTGGAACAGCGGAAAAAGTATCTGCTCTATTCGGAGTAGGTGGGAACTATTTGGTTCTTTAACGACTGTATTTTGTTTCATTCTTTACTACCTTTGCTACTAGTGAAAAGGTAAATTTTGGACGGATAATGCTGAACATATCTGACAATTCAAAGTTACATCTAGCGCAAATATTAACTTTTGGCGAGGTTTGTTATTACGACAAAGAAACCAAGGCTATAATTGCCGCAAGTGAGCTAGAGGGTAGGCTTACTGATAAGGAGAGGGCTAAACGGAAGATGGAGGTTACCCAAAACTCCGATCGGTATATACAGTTTGATCCACCGGTTGATTCCGAAAAACTTTTGATTGTTCAAGCCTTTGCGCAGACGGTAAGAGATAAAAAGGAGCGGGAGCATTTGGTGTATGCAATGCAGCGTCCTAATGCCATGGCCTACTTTCATCATTTTATAAACACCTTTTCCGATGAGCGAAATGCTTGGTTTATCTTTAAAAAGCAGCGTTATTTGGCTCTGGTGGAGGCACGGTTGATGGAGTTGTAGGTGAGGTTTGCGTTGTTGAGTGCAGCTAGGGAGAGCCTTGAATTGCTGTAAGCTGATCGATACTGAAACAAAAAGCAACAATCTTTCAAAAATGGTCTAGCATCAAATTATGTTTGATGAAAAAACTAGCATAAATTTATCTATCTTTTGCGATCGAAAAATCGTTTTTATGGGATTGGAAATAGAGCGTAAGTTTTTGGTCGATATTGACAAGTGGAATCAAGAAAGTAAGGGATCGGGCTGCTTGTATAAGCAAGGGTATATTCTTTCCGATCCAGAGAAAACTATCAGAATTAGGCTTACCGATACCGATGGTTATCTTACCATAAAAGGATTAACGCATGGTGCAACAAGGCAGGAATATGAATATCTCATTCCGGCCGAGGAGGCGATGGAGTTGCTGTATAATTTTGCTTCAAACTTGGTTGAGAAGATCCGCTATAAAGTGCGACTAGGAGATAAAACGTGGGAGGTGGATGAGTTTATGGGAGCAAATGAGGGGCTCGTGGTGGCTGAAATTGAGTTAAACTATGAGAACGAACCGTTTGAATCGCCTAAATGGCTTGGCAAGGAGGTAACCAGCGAGAGCCGTTATTACAACTCAAATCTTGCGCAAAAGCCTTATAGCCAATGGTAAAAAAATCCCCCAACGCGTTGGAGGATTTATTATTTAGAACGTTTTCGCTAGTAGTAAACATATATTCTGTCTGCAATGGCAACCGGTTTATCGTTCTCGTAGAAGGTTGCCGTTACCCAGTTACAATTCTCGTCGTATTGGTACTCTATATTAACGCTCTTCAGCTTGTCGTTGGTGCTGTTGAATCGTTCCTGCTTTTTTGAAAAGCCCTTGTTATTGTAGTTAATCTTAAATGTGCCTTTGAGTGAATCGTTGGTGCTATAGGCTTCTATTTGGGTTACCTGGCTATCGCTGCTCCATGTGTAGCGATTACTTTTGGTTAACTTTCCATTGTTGTCGTACCAAATGGCTTTTATGAACTCCTTGTTGGCGTTGTATACCCAATCGGTTCGGTAAAGGAGTTGGTTCGATATTCCTTTAAAGAATTGGTTTTCGACCATGTTCCCACGATCATCATTTTTTATCAGCACGGTCATGGTTGTGGAGTCGTGTTCAACCCAACTGGCCAGCGATGGCAAATTGTTCTCTAACGTAATTACCCAGCTTCCAATTAGGATACCATTGTCATCGGTGTAATCGCATTTTTGAACTTGTCCGTTTTCATTAAATAAGACATCGAAATCGTCTGTCCATCCAAGGTTGATTCGGTCGGAGGGAGAGATGAGTCTACCCTTAACGAGTTTTCCATCTTTAATGGAAGCCCAGTAATTTTGTTCTTTCACTGACTTAACCTTACCGTTCAGCTGTTCGGGCATAAAGTAGTAAGGGGTCCACCAGCCAATTACCGTTGTTTTTGCAGACTGGGGCTTCTTACAGCTTGTGAGCATTAAGGCTATGCAAACAAGTAACAGGGAGAGTTGTTTCATGGCATATTTTTTTGGTAAGAAAATCCATGCTTTAAGTGTTTTTGTCTTTCTAGGGTAAAGTTAAGGGATGGAAATGCCGAAGTCAAGTTTTACCGTTTAGTAATTACTTAAGATCGCCTACAACTACGTGGCTGATTAGAAACGGGGGGTTAAAATACCTTAGAAAAGGTTGAGGTCAATTTGCTTAAAGGAGGTTATCGATTCTTGTCCCACGATGGGATTAATCAGCGAAAGGGAGTCGACATGGTAAATTTTTCCTGCTCCAGCAGCCTTTGCCGCTTCAATGCCAGCACGGGAATCTTCGGCAATGGCGCAAGCAAATGGTGCCAGTTGTAGTCGTTTGGCTGCTTCTAAGAAGAGATCGGGGTGAGGCTTGCTTCGAAAATTGCCGTTATCGAATACGATGGCTTGTGGGCTAAACCAATCGTAAAGATTAAACTTATTTATATAGTAGTTAACATTGACCTCCGGTGATGCGGTGGCAATGGCACATTTTACGCCTTTCTGTTTAAGTTGGTTGAGTAGCCACTCGCTGCCTGGGGCAAGCTCAATTCCGGAGTTGGTGCAAATTTCGCGGTAGATTGCCTCCTTTTCTTCGGCATATAGGGTAATGGTTTTACTAGAGAGTGGCTCTCCAAAAATTGCCGGCAGAATGTCTTGATTCATCTTGCCATGAATCACATGGCTCTTCTCCTCGTCTGAGAGAGTAAACCCATGCTTGTGTAGAAAAATATCCCAGGCCGTATTGTGAAGTGCGGTATCCCATAGCAGCGTGCCATTAAAGTCGAAAATAAATCCTTGAAGCTTCATACCCATTTTTAGCCCATTTTACTGTTAATCTTACGCTCCAAAGAGTAGATGGAGAATAACCTTTTTTTGCTGCATCATAAACTTTCGGTATTCATCTTCGTCAATCTTTGCAACTTTCTTTATAATTGGTTTGGCAAGTAGCGGGTATGAGCAGAGCGACATGAGACATACAATGAAGTGGTCGGATGTCATGGCGGTAATTCGGCCTTCCGCTATCTCCTTATCGAGCTCCTGTTTTAGGTTGTGGCGCATCTTTCTTTCAGTCTCCTTGGTGGTTAATGCGAATTGGTAGTTTGGGGTACGATTTATTTCGGAGATAATGAATGCTTCAACGTAGGGATACTCCAGATTGGCATCGATAAAAAGGTTAAGGAATTGCTCAATCTTCTCCCTAAATGGAAGATCGGTGGTAAAAACTTGTTGAAGCTTGTTGCCCAAAATTTCTATGGCCTCATTCATTACCACTTGGAATAGATTCTCCCTGCTCCGAAAGTAGTAGTGGATTAGTGCTCTATTGATGCCTGCCGCTTGGGCAATATCCTGTGTAGTTGCATGAAAATTACCCTCGGCAAAGAAAATGGTTCGGGCGGTTCGTTTAATTAGATCCTCGGTGCCGATATCTTTTATACGTTTTTTCATTACCGCAAACGATTCGTTTTGTATTTGAAAATAGGTTGACAATATTGTTAAACTTTGGTAACCCGCCAACTTTTTTTTAATAATTTCATGAATCGTTACTATTGTTTTGCTTTTTGCGTGGTGCTATTTTTGATAATTGGCCTTGCAAAAAGGCCTTCTGTTTTTATTATGAACCATGGGGTAAACCGTTCCATCTGGTTGAGTAGTACCATTATATTTCTCGATTTGCAATTGTAGCATTCCGGTTTATGGAAAACTATTTGGTGAAGAAAAGAATATTTCTTCCGCAACCAAAGATGAATAGTTAAAGCGAGAGGCTATGCAGCAATAGTGGCTGAATTACACTCATTTGATATTATTTGTTGACACGTTAAATACAATGTTTGGCGGGCAATAAGTAGTTGGGCATTTCATTCATTGGCGATTGTGCATAATCAGCGTTGATCAAAAATGGCTGCACCGTGCTAGTTGTAATTTCTAGCACCATGCAGCCAATTCTTCGATTATGGCTATTCTCTTACTTTTTTACTAAAACTTTCTCAGGAACTTTCACAAATTTATTGATGTTTCTCTGCCATTCTACGGCTTTGTCATACATGGGGTACGACTCGTAGGACGCATCGTTTTTCACATTATAAAAGTTAATGAAAATTTCCTGCTGAGGTGTAAGACTTGGTGTAAGAATCAGGTCGACCCGTTGAATTGTCTCCTCTTGGCTATGAGGAAGCGTGTTGCTTTTTTCGGTATTGCGAATAACTCGACAATTTGAAACCTCTGACAATTTAACTATAATTTGGTCTTGATTTTCGGTTTGTTGGCTCAAATAAACAAAGGTTTTGGCATCAGCATCAATACCAATTATCTTACGTTTAATTAGTTCGGGTTCTTTAATAGTTAGTTTATGGGCGATGCACAACTCCTTGAATGCTTTTCTCAGCCGTTTTTCTTTAAGGGATATTATGGTGGAGATAAGCCAAATAGGTAGGAGAACGAGAGAAACTATGATGATGCCAATAATTATTACAGAAGTATCCATGTGTAGTGTTTTTGTTGGTGATACAATAACTCTTTTTGTTTACAGAAGTGGAAATACAATCATTGCCTATTAATTATTGGCACAGATTTTTGCGTTTGATATGCTCAAAAGGAGTGACAATAACTTGAACTTATTAACTAATCGTACATTTTTCGATTGGTCAGAGTTACCTCTAAGTTGCAAGCGTTGATTGTAGAAGGGAAAGGGTTAAGTATTACCAGAATTCATGGAACGGGAATAGGACAAATGCTACAGCCTGACATCGGTTATCGTCCTGAGTAACAAAGGTTGCATTAAAGTTGGTGAATGTTTGCTTTAGAAGAAACTTTTGTATGATAGCCGACGACCATTTGAACTCATTGTCTTTGCTTACGTTTGATGCACCATTGACGGTGACATCGATAGGTTGAATAAACTGGTTGGCTAAAAAATCGGAAGCTGGCGATAATGTGGTGGTTTCCTCAATTGTGCCGGCCTTTATTTGTGTTTGAACACATGGCAAGGCTACAATATTTAGGCAACCCCAAATAACAATCGGGAAGTAGATAATCCTTAAAAAGCGCAATGATCTACTCTTATTGTTCATTTTTGCCACCATGTTCCACATGGCTTTAATATTATTTTTATTAACCAACGTTTATCCAGCAGACAAAGTTAGGCGATTATTTTTCAGTTTGTAACAGTTGAAGATAGGTAGAAATAAATTCTTCCTTCATTTTTAATTTATACTGCATAATAAATCGCGGGTGAGGGAGTGAAATAACCCGAGAAAAAAATTGATGCTCATCATTAAACTTTTGGAAGAACTTAAAATTTTTCCCCTCTCCAAGGCAATAGCATATTTCTCTATTAACGCCCATGGCAATTTGGGCGTTAATATTCGCTTCGATGTAGGGAATTAGCGCTTTTTGCAGGTCGGAAATATCGTAGTAGTTGAGGTTTTTGCCATCTAGTGTAAATCCCAAGGGACAAATGGAGTTGAAGTAGTACTGGTTGTAGAATTTGGAAAGGCCGCCAAAGGCATACATCATTTCATGGATGAATATGGATGAAATCTCTGACCTTTTGACAAAGTTGTTTGGAATATTACAATCGGTTTCCAGCCTTTCTGGGTCCGTAAAGGGAATACCGGTAATACCTCCGCCCAATCTACCGAGGTTAATCCCAAGGATTAATGTGCGAGGGTTATCGTCGTTATAGTATTTGGAGTAGAATAATTCAACAATATTCTGAACTTCTTTATTTTCAAAAGGGTTCATAGTTTTAACACCTCCCGGAAGGCCTGTCGGTCTTAAAAGGGCACGGTTAAATTGGATCACTTTTGCGGCAAAGGTCATCGATTTAGGGTTTTGAAGAGGAACGGTGAACAGCTGAAAGATAAAGATTTATTCGATTGAATAGCTCGGTGCAGAATTATTAAATTGTCGGCGGTATTAATCAAGAATGGGTTTTGATCGGCTGCAACAATTGTGTGTCCTGCCATTAGGAGTATTTCGAATACTTGCCGAAGGGCAGCTATATTTTTTGCATGCAGTCCTAAGGTTGGCTCGTCGAATAAAAATAGAACTTTCCCCTTTGCTTCTAACATGGAGGATACCAAATGAAGTCGCTGTTGTTCGCCGGAACTCAAGGTGCCAAAAGACTGCCCAAGTTTTAAATAGCCAATGCCCATTTGAATGGCGGTTTTCAACAATGTATTGATGGCTGATTCATGGTTCAACCTAGTATTTATCTCCTCAATGCTGAGCTGCTGCCATTGGGATATATTTAGTTCTTGCCAACGGAATTGTAGTGCCTGCTCGGTAAAGCCTGTTCCGTTGCAACTTTCGCATTGTTCTTGGTAATCGGGCATAAGGTCGAGTGCAATACGATGAACACCGGTTCCTGCGCATGCTTCACATCGGCCACCGCTCGATTGAGGACTAAAGAATCCGGGAGTAATTTTGTGCTTGTTTGCCTCAGTGGTGAGCGCCAGCTGCTTTCGAATAAAGTTGCTAATGCCCAGCTGGGTTCCAACGGTTGAGTATGGGGTGCCACTTCCCGTTACCTCCTTTACATTCACAATTTTTATTGCAAATGGCAAGGAGATGGATTTGCAGTTAATGGGTCTTTGCTGGGTAACCGATTCGCCAATTACCTTAAGAAGAAGGTTGCTTTTTCCACTGCCTGTTGGTCCTGTAATGGCAGTGAAACAACCGGTTGGTATTGTTAGGACGTTATTGTTGATGTCGTGAATAACAATGTCTCCGTTGGTTGAGTGAGGTTTACTCTTTTCACTCGAACGAACATCTTCAGAGAAGATTAACCCTGTTGGTGTCTTCCTATTGTTTGCTAACTCTTCGGGTCTTCCGTCGAAAATAATTTCACCTCCTTTTTCTCCAGCGTCTGGACCAAACTCCACAATGCGATTGCTCGAAACTAAGCCTGCTGGGCTGTGATCGATAAGAACTACCGTGTTGCCCTTCGTGGTTAATTCGCCAAGAAGATCCTTGATTCGTTGTGTTTCGGTGGAATCGAGGCCTGCAAATGGTTCGTCGAGTATATAGGTGATGCCTGTGAGATCGATGCCGGCAATGCCAAGTAGCCTAAGTTTTTGCTGTTCACCAGTAGATAGGGAGTAGGTCTCTCGGTTTAGTGAAAGATAACCAATGCCAAGGTGAATAAGCATTTGTATTTTATGTCGAAGTGGTTTGCAGAGCAGTGTTGCTCCAGTATCGCCTACTTTAGCCACAATGGTCGATTCCAGCTGGGGTAGTATGCTGAGCAGCTTTTCGCTATTTAGCTTAGTCATTTCAGCAATATCCATACCTAAAATCTTATAGGATAAGGCTATGTTGTTTAGTCTCTTTCCACCACATTGGGAACAATCCAATCGCTCCATAGCCTCTTCGAACCCGATACCTCTTGAGGTTGAATGGTGGATGGAGTACTCCTCGTTAACTATGGCTATTAAACCACTCCATTTTCCGGAGAAGTTGAAACTACCCTCTCTTTTTCCGCGCTTGTAGTTCCATTGAACATCCCATATTTTATCACCAGTACCTTCAAGAATAATGCTTTTAGAGCAGGAGGACAGGACTTCCCACGGAAGAAAGAAATCTATGTTCTCCAATTTCCCAATGGTGGCAAGGGTGGCCATCTGTTTACCGTATGGATCACCCAATAGCTTGGCAACCTTGCCTGAACCTAAAGCACCCTGGTTTACTGGTTTTTTTGTATTTACTATAAGCTTATGAGCGGTACATTGCAGCCGGCTACCCAATCCTCCGCAGGCCGGGCAACCACCCTGCTCGTGGTTAAACGAGAATAGCGTTGATAGGGGCGTGTTGTCGTTTGTTTGGCTAATGCCGGCCCTACTATATATTAGTCTTAGAAGGTCGTAAATGCCGGTAAAGGTTCCCACGGTTGATCGTGTATTTGACTGAAATGGTTTTCGCCGTACCGCAATAGTAGGAGTAAGACCGCTAGCATTGGCAATGGTAGCTGCTTGACCCATCCCAAGCCTTGAGCGGACATACGGGGTTAGGTATCGACTAAATTCGGCATTACTTACCGAAAAGAGTGTGTTGAAGGCAAAGCTTGTCTTGCCTGAACCGGAGATACCTGCCAGTGCTAAAATTGTTCCTGTTTCAATGGATATATCGATATTTTTGAGATTGTGGGTAGAGACGCCTTTGAGGGAGATAGCCATCTGTTGTGTTGGTGGTGCAGTTAACGGCTTTATCCCTTTTTGGTCGAAAATATAGTGCGCCGTAACCGAATGCTTACACTCTTTCAACTTTTCGGGTTCGCCTTGAAAAACCAAAGTGCCACCTTGTTTGCCGCTATCTGGGCCTAAATCAATTATCCAATTTGCATTTGCAATAACATCAGCATTATGCTCAATACATACAACCGTATGGCCTTTTTTTGTTAGTTCGAAGAGGGCGTTTAGCAAAGCCTCCACGTCATGCTGATGAAGTCCGGTAGTTGGTTCATCGAGGAGGTAAAGAGTGTTCCCTTTGCCTTGCCTAAAGAGCTCGGTAGCCAGCTTAATACGTTGTGCTTCTCCACCGCTAAGGGTATCGGAGCTTTGGCCCAACTTTAAGTAACCACAACCAAGGCTGTTGAGTAGCTGTAGCAGTTTATGCATCGAGGGTTGATCGTCAAAAAGGTGCAAGGCCTCCTCGATGCTGGTATTTAGAATGTCGGAAATAGAAAGGTTTTTGTAGGTAATTTTCAATATCTCTGGTTTAAACCGTCTTCCATTGCAGGCAAAACAGGTGGTTTCGGCTGTTCCTAAAAAATGGAGTCCCAATTCCAGCTTGCCCGCTCCAAGACAGGTTTCGCACCTACCTCCCGCAACGTTAAATGAGAAATGGCTCTTTTTGAATCCTTCAACTTTTGATTTGGGAAGCGAGGCAAAGAGGTCACGAAGCATATCCATTAACCCGGTGTAGGTGGCGGGATTGCTCCTCGATGTTTTTCCGATGGGACGTTGGTCTATTTCGACCAATCGAGTAATGCCGGTAAGTCCTGCAACCTCTCCAACTTCATCTATTCTTCCATTGTTTTGCCCAAGAAAGTGTCGTGTGAGGTTGGCTAGAGCGTAATGCAGCAATGTAGATTTACCTGCACCCGATACACCGGTGATGGCGGTAAGCTGCCCTTGAGGAATGTTTACAGATATGTGCTTAAGGTTGTGCACGTGCAAGTTGGACAGCTGTATTAAATTTTGAGCCGGGGTGGTGGTGGGCTTGGATAGTTGAAGCACACGGGTACCACTTAAAAATTGCCACGTGGGACTTTGGCTTAGGTTCGATCGGATAAAATTGTCGGGTGAACCACTATACATCACTTGGCCACCGCCTGCACCGGCCAACCGTCCTAAATCGATGAGGTGATGAGCTATCTTCATTACCGAAGGGTCGTGCTCTACCAAAATCACCGTATTGCCTTTCTGGACGAGGTCGTTGAGGATTCCCATCAACGCTTCTGTATCTCTTGGGTGAAGTCCGGTTGTTGGTTCGTCAAGTATAAAGCACACGTTCTGTAGTCTTGTTTCACTTAGTGTCACCAATTTTAAACGCTTTAACTCACCAGAGGAGAGTGTTTCGGCATTCCGGACAGTTTCCAAATGTCCAAGTCCAAGTAGTTGGGCTGCCTTTAATGTTTTAAGCATCTCATCTACAATAACCTTTGCTGCACCTGATTGCAGCGACTTGGTGTTTGAAAGAAAAATGGTTAGCTCAGAGAGGCTCAACATGGCTACCTCGTGAATATTTTTACTCTCAATGGTAACGCTTAGCGCCTCTTGTCGTAATCGTGCTCCGTGGCATACCGAACAGGGGCGACTTTTGCTAAAACGCAGGATATTGGGATTTCGATCTCGCTGTAAGATTTCCTCCATTACGGGAATAATTCCTCGGTAGTATCCCTCCTCACGAGGTTTGGCGGTGATGCCGGTCCATTTCATTCGAGACTCCAAGGTATGCTTACCAAAAGGAACTTTCAGCTTATTGGTTCCATAAAAAATAATCTGTTTTTGTTCGGGGGTAAGCTTATTCCATGGAATGTCAACGGAGAAATTCTCGGCATGGCAAACCTGGTCAAGAACGTCCATTGTTACTTGGGAATAGATGATGTAGGGTTTTGGAGTTGTGAGCACAAGTGCACCTTGGCGCAGTGTTTTGGTTGAATCGCCCACCAAGCTGTGATGATCGATATAATCTTCTACTCCAAGACCTTTGCATTGAGGACAGGCTCCCTTTGCCGTGTTAAAGGAAAAAAGGCTTCTATCGGGTTTTAAGTTATGCAGCCGAGCTATGTCGCGATAGCCAACGCGAGCATAAAGAAGTCTCAGCTGGTCGTATATTCCAGTAATTGTTCCAATGGTTGAACGACTATTGAGGCCGTTTATATGTTGATCAACGGCTACCACCGGGAGTAAGTTTTGCATGCTTTCAGCGTTTGGTGGCTGAAGTTTCCCGAGCAATAGTTGTGCGTTAGGCGAAAGATTTGTATAAAATCGACGCATACCCTCTTTTGCAATTACGTTGTATGCTAATGAACTTTTGCCTGACCCCGATATTCCGGTTATTACAGTTAATGCCCGGTGAGGAATTTCAACGGAAATATTTTTCAGATTATTTTCTTTAATGCCTTTTATCGAAATATTTGTTTGCTTGGTCATGGACTTGCTATTTTTACAAAGGAATTAAATTATTTTTTCTTTCTTTCCATAAAAGTTTGTGGTTGAGATTTACCGTTAATGTGATGTTGCATGATTTCAACTTTATTGATTAACTTGGATGACAAAATAGGCTAAGGTAGTATGATTAAATTTTTTTTGAAGAGTATCTGTTTATTGAGCTTATGCACCATCTCATTTTCCTTTGGTCATAAAGTTCTTGGGCGCGATTTGGATACCCTTTTGATTCATCGATTGTTTACAAAAACCGACTCTTTAATAGACAAGGGATCCTATGGTTTGGCTTATAAAACAGTTGATAGTGTAACGGTTTTAGTTGAGCATACAAGGTATTATAGAGCGCACTGTCTTGCACTCAACGAGAAGGGCGTAATTAATAGGTGGCAGGGTAATCTTAGCAAAGCGCTAATGCTCTTTACTCAAAGTTTACGAATAGCTGACTCGTTAAATGATTTGGATTTAAAGGCGAATAACTTGACAAATATGGGTGCTGTTCATCGGATGGTTGGCAACTATCCTCAAGCACTTAACCTCTATTTGCAAGCTTTATCCATTTGTAAGCAACAAAAAAGCGAATCTGGAATTTCCGCAAATTATAACAATATAGGGGTTGTGTACCTCTACCTTGGCAACTACGATAAGGCGCTGGAATACTATAGACTGTCGCAAGTAATTTTTAAAGAAATTGGCGACAAGGCTGGACTTGCCATCTCGTATATCAACATTGGAGAGGTTTACCAAAAATCGGGTAATAATACCGATGCAATTGCTTACTACATGAAGGGGTTGGATCTTAGCCAACAAATAGGCGATATCGATAGCCAAGGGGTTTTGTATAGCGAGCTGGGCAATATTTATAAGAGCCGTAACGATTGCCAATTTGCAAAGGGCTTTTATTTAAGATCGCTTTCGATTTTTGAAAAGTTAGGCGACAATTATCGTTTATCGCAGGTGCTAAACAATTTAGGTAGCTGTGCAATTAAGCTAAATCAGCTCGGTAAGGCACAATCGTATCTTTACCGTTCGTTGTCGCTCGCCAAAAAGGTTGGATCATGGGAGCTCCTGAGTGATGTCAACCTATCGTTAAGCAAATACTACCAATTACTTGGTGACTTTAGGCAGGCATTGGTTTATTATCAAGATCATACCGCGGCTAGAGACAGCTCTTTTAATAAGGATAGTAACGATCAGCTGCTTCGTGCACAGTTTCGCTTTGAGTTTGAAATGATACAAGAGAAGGAGCAGGTGAATAAGGATAAGCAGCAGCTGGTGGCAAAAGAGGCAAATCGATGGCAAAATATTATCAAATTTTCTTTGGTGGCTATAGTGATAGTTCTTTCGGTAATGCTGGGATTGCTTTTCAGGGGTTATTTACATAAAAAGAAACTTTCGAAAGTGCTTCTCCTTCATGAAAAGGAGATACTGGATAAAAATAAGGAACTTGAGTTTCAGCAGGAGGAGATTTTATCGCAGCGCGATCAGATTGAGGAGAAGAATGTAATATTGCAGCTTCATCAAAAGGAAATTGAGGATCAGAATGGAAGAATGATAAGTAGCTTGGAGTATGCTCAAACCATTCAAGAGGCTATTTTGCCTGACGATGATTTTTTTAAGAAGCATTTCCGTAGTCATTTTATCTTATTTCGGCCAAAGGATATTGTTTCTGGTGACTTTTACTGGACCTACCAAACGGAGAACCTTACCTATTTGGCTTTAGCCGACTGCACTGGTCATGGCGTTCCGGGTGGGTTTATGTCTATGATTGGTAACACGCTGCTCAACCAGCTGGTGATTGAATATCAAATGACCAATCCCGCTAAAATTCTAGAGGAGCTGAATCGCATGGTACGTAAAGCACTTAAGCAAGACGAGGATTCTGCTCGATCGTATGCCGGAATGGATATTGCTTTTTGTGTGATAGATCATGTAAAGAAGAAGTTGCTCTTTGCTGGAGCGAAGCGACCAATTTACTTTTTCAAGGGGAACGAGTTTGAGAAGATTGCCGGTGACTCTCGTTCTATTGGTGGATACCAGATGGAGCAGAAACGAATTTTTTCATTGCAAACAATCGACCTCGATGAGCCAATTCAACTTTACCTATTTACCGATGGTTATACCGATCAGCTTAACATTTCGGAGCGGAAGTATGGTGTAGCACGGTATAAGGAGATATTGGCTGAAATACATCGATTACCCATGGCTCGGCAGCTTGAGCTGCTGATTAACTCGCACGAGGAATTCAAGGGCGAGAATGAGCAAATAGATGATATTTCTATTATTGGTCTTTCGCTTTAACCTGTTGCAATAAAAAGACCGCTCCAATTTGGAGCGGTCTTTTTATTTTTTTGAGCTTGTTGGTTAATCGAGTCCACGTGCCTTAAGCAGTGGCTCAATGCTAGGATCTTTGCCTCTAAAGTTTTTATACATTGTCATGGCATCTTCGGTACCACCCTTTTCAAGGATGCAATGGCGGAACTTGTTGGCCGTTGTTTTATCGAAAACATTACCCGCTTCCTTAAAGGCTTGGAAGGCATCGGCAACGAGAACATCGGCCCAAATGTAGCTGTAATATCCGGCCGAATATCCACCTCCAAAAACGTGCTGAAAGTAGGTGCTTCTGTAGCGAGGTAGAATTTCTGGAATCAAGCCAATTTTATCCATGCTGGCTTTCTCAAACTGTTGAACGTCGAGGTTGGTTAGCATAGTATCGGCATAGAAGTCCATGTCGAGGTAGGAAGCAGCAAGATACTCCACCGTAGCAAATCCTTGGTTGAAAGTTTCGCTCTTCTTTATCTTGTCGACTAGTGCTTGAGGAATTACTTCACCTGTTTTGTAGTTCTTGGCATATACATTCAGAACTTCTGGTTCCGAAGCCCAATTTTCGTCAAACTGCGAAGGTAGCTCTACAAAGTCGCGTGGAACACTGGTTCCGGAAAGGCTAGCATAGGTAACTTGCGAAAGCATGGCGTGCATGGCATGGCCAAACTCATGAAAAAGGGTTGTTACCTCATCGTAGTTGAGCAGTGCAGGCTGGTTGCCGGCAGGGCGGGTAAAGTTGGTAACGATAGAAACAACGGGAGCAACACGCTCTCCATTAACAATTTTTTCGGAACGGAAGTTGGTGCACCAAGCCCCACCCTTCTTGCTTGCTCTTGGGTAGTAGTCGAAGTAGAGAATGGCCAATAACTTGCCAGTTGAATCTTGAACTTCATAGCCTTCAGCCTCTGGATCGTATTTAGGAAGATCTGGTTTTGCAATAAACTGAAGTCCATAGAGCCTTTTTGCCGTGTAAAAGATTCCTTCTCTTACATTTTCCAACTTAAAGTATGGGCGAAGCATCTCCTCATCAAGGTCATATTTTGCCTTTCTTACCTTTTCGGAGTAGTACCACCAGTCCCAAGAGGCGAGCTTAAACTTGCCACCCTCCTTGTTGATGATTTGTTGCATATCTTTTACCTCTTCCTTGGCTTTGTTGAGAGCTGGTGTCCAAATCTTGTTTAATAGGTTAAAAACATTCTCTGGTGTTTTAGCCATGGTGTTGTCGAGAATGTAGTTTGCCGAGGAGGGGAAGCCTAACAGCTTTGCTTTCTCGAGGCTTAGCGATAGAATTTTAGCAATAACCGGATTGTTGTTATACTCATTTGGATGGTTGCATCTTGTGGCGTAGGCCATATAGATTTTTTCTCTCAAATCACGTTTTTGTGAATACTGCAAGAATGGGATCATGCTTGGTTTATCGAGGGTGAAAACCCACTTGCCTGGCATGCTATCGGCCTTGGCCTCTTCGGCAGCCGACATGATAACCGATTCGGGAAGACCTACGAGGTCGTCCTTGTTGTCGATAACCAACTTAAAGGCAGCATTCTCCTTTAGCAAGTTTTTACCAAACTGCAGCTCCTGAAGCGACAGCTCTGCATTAATCTGACGGAATCGCTCCTGCTTATCGGCAGCAAGATTGGCACCACCACGTATAAAGTTGCGGTTAAATTTGTCAACCAGCATTTTTTGCTCCTCCGTTAGGTTAAGCTTGTTCATGCTGTCGTATATGGTCTTCACCCGCTTGTAGAGGTCGGAGTTGAGGTAGATGTCATCGTTGTTCTTCGATAGCAGGGGCGAAACGGAATCGGCAATGGCCTGAATCTCGTCGGTGCTGTTCGACTCGGTGATGTTGAAAAATACATTGCTAACCTTGTCCAGAATCTCACCACTGTTTTCCATTGCCAGAATGGTATTTTCAAAAGTGGGTGCTTCCGAGTTTTTCACAATGGCAGCAATCTCCTCCTGCTGCTGCTTTATCCCTGCCTTAAAGGCTGGCAGGTAGTCAGCATTGGTTATCTTATCGAATGGTGGAACCCCATACGGTGTTTTGTATTCACTCATGAATGGGTTCTGTGAAACCACACCACCCTTATTGCAGGATGTGAGTGCAATGCCTGCAAACATAGCCATAATCAGATACTTTTTCACGGTTTTATGCATTTAGGTTAGTAATCGGTTTATTTGTTAAGCGTCAAATTTAGCAATTGCATCCTTTTTCTGTAACCATTTTTGGACAATATTATTGCGTAAATGTTTAAAGGCGAGAAAAATAATTGCGGAAGGGGCAGGCGGAACAGGATGATACCGAGTGACTGGGAAGTTACACGTGGCGTAGAGTGACGAGTTACTTAATATCCGGTGCGCGCTGAAATGGTATCATCATAAAGCTGCTTCCCTTGCACTGTATCTCAATAAGAATTTAAATACAGCTACGGCAACCTGTACTATCGGTGCTTAAAACTTGTTCCAGTGCCAAATTTCGAATTTTATTATTGCTAATTATCAGGGTAGCGGCACAATGGTATTTGGCTAGTTCAATGGTTTTTTGTTTTGACGGAGATAGGGTGCATTTGGTTGACAAAAATGGGCTGTTGGTTGATCCTTTTTTTATTTCACATCGGCCGCTACTATTTTTAGTTCAATTACAATGTGTCACCTACTGATTTTTTAAACCTAATACGGAGCTATGAAATATTTTTTACTTTCACTCGGGCTGATACTCAGCTTTGCGATTGGCGGTAAGTGCCAAACTTTTTATGATATTAAAACGATTAATACCATCGAAATTACATTTGCCGAAAGTAATTGGGATGCCTTATTGGATGCAGAGAAGGCTGGAGATGACGGCTACATTAAGGCTCAAAGCGTAACCATAAACGGTGTAACTTTCAACGAGGTTGGTGTAAAATACAAAGGAAACAGCACCTACAATGCTAATCAAACTAAAAATCCATTTCATATTGAGTTGGATACCTATACCGACCAAGATTACGAAGGATATACCGATATTAAATTAAGTAACGAGGCCAACGATCCTTCTTTTGTAAGAGAGGCGCTTTCGTACCAAATTTTAAGACAGTATATGGACGCGCCACTTTCAAATTTTGCGAATGTATACGTTAATGGTAAATTGTTAGGGCTCTATACCAGCTCCGAATCGATATCGAAAAAGTTTGTAAAAAGCCATTTTGGTTCAAAGAAAAACACATTTGTTAAATGCAATCCGCCCGATGGTGCAGACCAAAGCACAACTGATCTTCCTAACCTGGTATACTTAGGTCAGGATAGCACTAGCTACTACGATGCCTATGAGTTAGAATCGGATTATGGCTGGAAGGAATTAATTAACCTGTGCGATACGCTAACCAATAATATTGGGGCTATCGAAAAAATATTGGACGTTGACCGCGCATTGTGGATGTTGGCTTTTGATAACGCGCTGGTGAATTTGGATAGCTACATTGGCGCATATTCGCAAAACTATTATTTATATCGCGACGACAATGGCCGATTTATCCCTATTGTTTGGGACTTAAATGAATCGTTCGGGCAATTCTCGCAAACAGGTACCTCCAGCTTAAACAGTACCTCCGATAAACAAAAGTTGAGCTATTTACTGCATGCGTCCGACACCAAGTTTCCGTTGATTAAAATGCTGCTGAGTGTACCTATGTATAAAAGAATGTATTTGGCGCACATTAAAACTATTATGCTCGAAAACTTCGACAATAAAAGCTATTACGATTCCGGGCTATCTATGCAAGCTACTATTGATGCGGCCGTAAGTGCTGATATTTATAAATTTTACACCTACAGTAATTTTCTTAATAATCTCACTACAGATATTTCTTCTGGGATGGGGGGGCCTGGGAGTAGCTCAACGCCCGGTATTACCAATCTTATGAATGGACGAAACTCCTATTTGTTGGCGCTTTCGGATTTTACCAATACGGCCCCTGGCATTACAGACATAACGCTATCGGATGCCAAACCGGTGATTAATTCAACCATTACCGTATCGGCGTCAATTACTAATGCTACCTCTGTATACCTTGGTTTCCGAAGCAGTTCGGAACTACCATTTACGCGTATTCAGATGTACGATGATGGAACGCACAACGACCTTGTTGCAGGTGATGGCATTTATAGCACACCCTTAACAATCGATAACGCCTCCATTCAGTATTACATTTATGCAGAAAATGATAAGGTAGGAATGTTCTCGCCACAACGTGCCGAACACGAATACCATGTAATTACGGCATCGGATGGTGATGTAAGCGGCGTTGTAATTAATGAATTTTTGGCCTCCAATGAGGCTACTATGGCCGATCAGGATAATGAATATGATGACTGGATTGAGCTATACAACAACAGCAACGAAACAGTCGATTTAGGTGGATACTATCTTTCTGATGATTCCGAAGACTTAACACAATGGACGTTTCCTATCGGAACAACCATTGGTGCAAATGGCTATCTTATTGTGTGGGCCGATAAGGACGAGGACCAAACCGGACTACACGCCAACTTTAAAATATCGGCCTCGTCGGGTAAGCTGTTTTTAGTTAATAGTGCTGGTTCGGTTATTAATGAAATTAACTATTCGGCGCAAACTACCGATGTCTCATTTGGAAGATACCCCAATGGAACCGGCGATTTTCAAACAATGGAACCAACTTTTGAGGCCGAAAATCGTACCTACACAAGCGTGGATCCGGTAACGGTTCAAAGTACAGAGCTAATAGCCTATCCAAATCCGGCATCAGACTATTTTAATATCGACATTAGTGGCGATTTACCGCAGAATGATTATGTTACCATATATAATGTGGCTGGGAATGTTGTTCTAAAAACAAAAAGCGAAGCACACCTACAGATTAGCACATCGGGTTGGAGTACGGGTATTTACTTTATCCAGTATAATGGAAAGTTTTTCAAAATGGTGATTCTGTAATCAATGCTTTTCTACTAGCCGATGTTGATTTTTAATGGGAGTCAGCATAAGATAGATAGAGTGGCTCTATAGTAATTAATCCATAAAACGCCTACAGACAGGTGCTACTTAGAACTATCTAATTAGTGCCTGTTTGTTTGTACAACGGCTTTGCAGGCGGTTGATGAATGGGACAACGATTGGAGGAAGCCATGTATAAGGAGTGAATAAGTTGAGCGGCATGTGGCGTGGCAACGATTTGTGTTTCTGCATGCCGTTAAAAGATAATTGGTCCAATGCTGGGATGCCGTATTTTTTGCCCCACTGCATAACCGCCATGTGGTTGAATAGGAATAGCCACGGGCGTAAGCCCATGGAATGAATGAGCGCATGCATCGTTGCGTGTTCGCTTCAAATCGTCCCACGGCTGGGTGGCGGCGTTTGCTAGGCGAGGCAGCAGGATATCTTTCACGGCATTGGGTATTACCATCCACACGCAGAACGATAAGGAGGCGATAATTAGTAGCAATTTGCTGAACCTCTTTGCCGGGGCGGGTAAACCTTCGTACAAACGCCCAAAACTTGCGTACGGAGGGGTAAAACCTTCGTACAAACGCTCAAAACTTGCGTACGGAGGGGTAAAACCTTCGTACAAACGCCCAAAACTTTCGTACGGAGGGGTAAAACATTCGTACAAACGCTCAAAACTTGCGTACGGAGGGGTAAAACTTGCCGGAGAACGGCCAAAACTTGTCGGAGAACGCCCAAACCTTGCGTACAGGCGCCCAAAACCTTTGTTGGGAGGGGTTGAAACTCACAAAGGGCACGCCAGCCAAGGGGTTGGGGGCTGCAGAAGGAGTACAATAAAGCCTACCGACCTCAGGTTTGGCTATTTGAAGGGCTGGCTGCACCTCTCGTATGCTATGCATCAGCTGGAAAGTGGTACCGAATAGCGTTACATACAGGAACTGCGGGGAGACAAAAGCAGCAAGACCACGGAGATATATACCCATGTGAGCACTCAGAGTTTAAAAAAAATAAGGTCGCCATTTGATGATCTGTGAATTAATTATAGATTTGTGTATTATACGGTTAAAACCGCACAATACATACCAATATGGGCGTGTATATACAGTTTTTCCGTATATATAAACGAGTTGGCAGCAATTATGATAGCATTTAAGGAAGTTATTTATCTAATGAGAAAACTAATAATAACCAAATGAAAAGATTTAACTTATTACTTCTAATAGTTGGAATTTTAAATTTTCATTACAGTTTTGGACAAGAATTTTCTTTTAACCAAGGAGGCGTTTCTAACAAAGGTTATTTTGAAGTTATTCCATATGAAACTAATAACGACAAGATTTTTATTAATGTTGAGATAAACGGCAAAAAAAGAAAATTTCTTTTCGATACTGGATCTACCACTTTAATCTGCGAAAGTTTGTTCAGAGAAATCAACCCAGCTTTGATATATAAGCAGCTAGTAATAGATATGTATAAAAACAAAGACACTTTAAAGGTTGTATCTCTCAATGACTTGAAACTAGGCAGTATTATTTTTAATGATATTCCAGCATCTGTCATGCAATCCTCTCCTGATTGGTTTAAATGTTTAAATGTAGAAGGAATAATTGGAAGTAATATGTTAAGAAATTCAATCGTTCAAATTTCTTCTGTAAATCATACAATAACCATAACTGATAATCAAAAGAAGTTGACATTAAGTAAGAATGATATCTCAAAACTGAAACTCATTAAATCCAGCTATCCATTTATTCAAATATCAATTAATAAAATTCCTCTGGAAGTTATCTTTGATACGGGAAATGGCGCTTTCTTTTCGCTCTCTAACGGAATGATGAATAACATAATTAAGGGTGAAAAGAATAAACCTTTCGAAACGATATCAACAGGTTTTGGGGCGAATTCTTTTGGTTTATTTGGTGCAGAAAATAATACAGAAATGTTCAGGCTGAGAATACCTCTATTACAAATCAATAAAGGGAAATTTGAAAATACCATAGTTGAAACATCTAATATAGCACAATCAAGTGTTGGTTCAGAACTTCTAAAATATGGAACGGTGACATTAGATTACCTGAATAAAAATTTTTTCTTTGAACCCTTTGAAAGCGAAATAAATATAGAAGAGAAAAAATGGCCAATTAGCCCAACTGTATTTAACGGACAAATAGTTGTAGGTGTAATTTGGGGAGATTTAAAGAGTGAAGTAAATCTGGGTGATAGAATTATGAAAATAGACAGTACAAACTATGAGAATTGGGATATGTGTAAATTAAGTTTTGGGCTTAAAGACAAAATTAAGGCAATTTTGACACTAGAAGACAAAAACGGAAAACTAAAACAGATTGAAATACAAAAGAAATAACTGCTGCCAACAAATGCTAACTTCAAGCTGGGCAGATTTGCTGATAACCAAGTTTTTCCTATCTTCGTTTTGGCATTAACGGGGGATAGAATTGATGCTTCTAACTCCCAGCCATAAGTTAGCATCAATCGTTATAGGTAATTTTGACGAGTCCTAAAAAAAGGCTACACAACACGTAGCAATTATGTATAAGAATGATGGATTTGTTCGAAGGTACAGCGAGGGTTTTAAGCTCAAAATTTTAGCCGAACTTAGCACTGGAAATTACTCCAAGAAAAAGCTTGGTGAAATTTACGGAATTAACCGCACTACCATTAATGAATGGATAAAGAAGTACGATCGGAAAGATTTAATGAACACCAGAGTAATCGTGGAAACCCAAGACGAAACGACACGGCTTAAAGCCCTACAGAAGGAGATCAAGCAGCTCAAGGAGCTGTTGATTAAAAAGGACTTGGACAGGTTGGTTTTAGACTCCTACCTGGAAGTTGCGGCAGAAAAGCTGGGCTGCAAGAGCGTAGAAGTGACGAGTCCTAAAAAAAGGCTACACAACACGTAGCAGATTTTTTTCACCCAAAAATTCCCTTAACCGCACCACCATCGGCTGAGATGGTTTGGCCGGTAACGTAGCCCGAAACGGGGGAGAGCAGCCATGCGGCCAGCGAGGCAAACTCGGCTGGTCGTCCCAGCCTATGCACGGGTATTTCTTGCTCCGAAAGTTTACGGGCATCGGAAAGGGATATGCCGTGATCTTGGCTCTTCCGCTCAAAAATCCGTTCCAGCGCCTTGGTATCGTGCGAACCGGGGGCAATCACGTTTACCGTAATGCCCGAATGGGCTAGCTCTTGCGAGAGCGATTTGGCAAAGCCAACCACCGCCAAGCGTAGCGAGGTGCTAAGGGCAAGGTTTTCAATGGGCTGCTTTACGCTCATACTTTCAAGAAAGAGTAGCCTGCCATAACCACTCTTTTGTAGTGTTGGAATTAGCTTAAGCACAAGCTCTACCTTCCAGCGGAGTAGGGTTTTGTATGCTTCGTCCCAATCGGCAATAGTAGTTTCTATGGCTGCCTTTGCAGGTGGTCCACCAGCATTGATTAAAATACCGCTTATTTGGCGATTCCCCACTTTGTTCAAAAGCGTTTGCGGGAATTTATCGTGGGCAATGTCGCTTTGAAGTGCTTCTGCCCTACCGGGAAACGCAGCCTCCATTTCTTGAAGCAGCCCAATTCGTCTCCCTGTAACAATTACAGAGGCACCTTCGAGAAGGAGTGTTTCGGCCACGGCGCGTCCCAGCCCAGAGCTGGCGCCGGTTACTACAAAAAGTTGATTGCGAAGCCCTAGTTCCATAGGTTTTCTCTTTTGAACAGCGTTGGTGCCAATTTTGTTTGGTGGAGTATAAAATAAAAAGGAGCCATTTGTGGTGGCTCCTCTTTGCTGATGTTTGATAAATAAATTATATGGTTCTGCCGGGATATTGCTTTAGTGCTATATCTAGGCACTCCATTGCACTTTTCAGATCTTCTATTTTTAAAACGTAGGCAATTCGAACCTCGTTTTTGCCCAATCCGGGGGTAGCATAAAAACCGGTAGCTGGTGCAAGCATTACCGTTTGCTTGTTATGGCTAAAGTCTTCCAATAGCCATTTCGAAAATTTGTCGGAATCGTCGATTGGCAGCTTAACAACGGTGTAGAATGCGCCCTTGGGTTTTGGACAATAAACGCCTTCCATTTTGTTTAAAGCCTCCACCATGAAGTTTCTTCGATCGATATACTCGTTGTATACACCTGTGAAGTAGTCGGTTGGGGTTTCCAACGCCGCTTCGGCAGCAACCTGACCATAGGAGGGAGGGCAGAGCCTTGCCTGGGCAAACTTCATTGCCGTTGCAATAACCTCCTTGTTGCGGGTTATAAGGGCACCTATTCGAACGCCACACATGGAGTATCGTTTCGATACGGAATCCATGAGAATAACATTCTGTTCCAACCCCGGGAGATTCATGGCCGAAAAATGTTCGTGACCATCGTAGCAGAATTCGCGGTAAACCTCGTCGGAGAATAGATAAAGGTCATGGCTTTTGATGAGTAACGCTAGCTGCTTTAATTCCTCCTTGGTGTAGAGGTATCCAGTTGGGTTGTTGGGGTTGCAAATAACAATACCCTTTGTTTTTGGAGTAATAAGTTTTTCGAACTCTGATATGGCCGGAAGTGCAAAGTCTTTGGAGATGCTTGACGTAACTGGTTTCACTACAACGCCGGCTTGGGTGGCAAATCCATTGTAGTTAGCATAGAATGGTTCAGGAATAATAATTTCATCACCAGGATTAAGGGTGCTCATCAGGGCAAAGGTAATGGCCTCTGAACCACCCGTGGTAATGAGCATATCGTTGTGGTCAATCGAAACGCCGATTCCTTGGTAGTATTTTGCCAACCCCTTGCGGTACGATTCATTGCCTGCGGAATGGCTATACTCAATTACGGTATTCTTATAGTTGCGAACGGCATTCAGCGCAACTTCTGGTGTTGGAATATCCGGTTGGCCAATGTTGAGGTGGTATACTTTAATACCTCTTTTTTTTGCGGCTTCGGCATAGGGAACCAGCTTACGTATGGGGGAGGAAGGCATTGCCTTCCCTTTTTCTGAAATTTGAGGCATGATGTTTTGTTAGTTTATTGAGTTGTTAGTTAGCTTGCTTTGGCAGCACCTCTCCCTTTATTCTCAAAATAAGAGGCGATGTTTGTGAGTTAGAAAATACACTAACTGATTTACTGAATGAACCTATAATGGTGGTGTTGTATCCAACCTCAATTTCTCCTTTTTTCCCAGGCATAATAGGTTCTTTTGGCCATGCTGGTTTGGTGCATCCACAACCCGAAATTACGTTGCTAATGATGAGGGGAGTATTACCATTATTGGTAAACGTAAATTTGTAAATACCATTCTCTGCAAACTGCATTTTCCCAAAATCATGCTCTGTAACCGTAAAGGTTATGGTTGTCTTAGTCGAGTCTGACTGTTGAGCCTTAAGTTGATATAAACTAGCAAAGGTTACAAAAAAGGTAAGTATGAGAAATTTTTTCATGGCATTAAAAATTTGATTGTTTTGGCAAATTTAGCTGGATTAGTGAACATATTACATGCTTTATAATATATTTCAGTGTTCGCATCACCACGATACTATGATCATTGTTTTTTTTACGTAAGACTTTTGGAATTCAAAAATGTTTAACTCGAGTGTGGTTTAACACGTATTGATTTTTTATTTCCATATATTGTAGTCCTAAAGTTCTATAATCATGGAAGATGTATCCCAATTTCTAAAAAGAGGACTGGATTTGCTCGATTTTACAGTTTTCAAGATGGGAAACTCAAAAATAACCATTGGGCTGATCCTCTACTTATTGGTGGCCACCACCATTCTCTTTGTATTCACCAAAGTTATACGCAAGCTCATTGTTGAACGGCTTGTGGTGAGGGTTACCAACAATCACAGCTTTGCACATTCGGTGGGCAATGTTTTTAGGTATACCGTTATTTTCATTGGTCTTGTGGTCATATTTCAATCTTCTGGGGTTAACCTAAGTGCCCTAACAATGGTGGCTGGAGCCCTAAGTGTTGGCATTGGTTTTGGACTTCAAAATATTACCAACAACTTTATTAGTGGCTTAATTATTCTTTTTGAAAGGCCAATAAAAGTTGGAGATAGGGTAGAAGTACCCGATTTGAACAACCTTGCAGGAACCATTATGACTATATCGGCACGTAGCACCACTATTCTTACCAACGACAATATTGCAGTTATAGTTCCAAATTCAAAGTTTATTTCTGAAGCCGTTATTAACTGGAGCTATAACGATAAGAGTGTACGGTTTGCTATTCCTGTTGGAGTTGCCTACAAAGAGGATCCGGAGCTGGTTCGTAGCATTTTGTTGAAAGTGGCCAACGAGAATATACACGTTTTGAAATCGCCAGAGCCAGAAGTTTTGCTTGAGAGCTATGGCGATAGCTCGATTAACTTTTTATTGAGGGTGTATACTTCGAATTTGAGCAGTAAACCATTGGTGCTATCAAGTGAGCTTTACTTTGAAATTTTTGCTCAGTTCAAATTGCAAGGTGTTGAAATACCTTTCCCGCAACGAGACATTCATATTCGTGATGAAAATGGTCATCTAGTTTCAGCTAGATAAACTTTTTGCTGTGGAGTCTGTTTGCTTTTAAAACCTTTTGGATACATGATTATCGTTAAAGAAACAAAATTGGCGGAGGTGATCCTTTCCGATATTCAACTGCTTCCTATCGTTCATCGATTGGGTATTAATTTGGGATTCGGAGAAAAAACGGTGGAACAAGTTTGCCATACTCAAGGTGTTGATCTCTATTTTTTTCTGGAGATAGTAAACCTGTTTTGTAATCCAGACTATTCGCCGACTCGGCAACCAAGCTATGGTATCGACCCGGTTGTGGTGTATCTACATAAGTCTCACTCCTTTTTTCGCGAAATAAAATTCCCGCTAGTCAAATCAAAAATAGAGTCGCTTAAACAATTTCAAGGAGGAGAGGGGCAGATTCCTCTAATTCAAAAATTCTTCACCAGCTATATGGTCGAATTCTTGACCCATATTCAGTATGAAGATGAGGTTGTTTTTCCATATTCGCTAATGGTTAATGGTTGTTTCAACGCGGGAACTATATCTCCTGAGCTAACTCGTAAAATGAAAAGTTACTCCATGTCCACTTTTCGGCAGGAGCACGACGATATAGAGTCTAAGCTTTCAGATTTACGAAATATTCTAATAAAATATCTACCTCCCATCGATGGTGGAACGGTGGTGACCTCCATTTTGCTTGAATTGTCGGCGATGGAGAAGGAGTTGGAAAATCACTCCATAATTGAGGAGCGTATATTGGTGCCTCGTGTGCTGGCAATGGAGGAGGAATTAATAGCGCGGGGTTCATGAGAAGAGTTACGTTTGTTGTTGCGGAACCCTCCTATTTGATCCGACGTGGTTTGGTTTCGTGTATTGAGGAGCTTGGGAATACGAAAGTTATTCGCGAGTTCGATAGTGGCGAAAAATTAATCAAGATTATTTCTGACCAGCAACCAGATTACTTGATTCTCGCCAATGATCTTTTGATCGAATATGAAGATGGACTAAAATGCCTGTTCGAAACGGGTATTGAAACGCAGATGATTGCCATTGATAACAACGAAGCGGGAATTTCGTCGCAAATTTCAATTAAAGATATTGTTAGGGTATCGGACAATAAAGTTACCATAATCCGATTGCTTAGAGAGTTGGTTGGTAGGCAAGTAAGACTAATGGATGGAGAGCCGCAGAGTGGAGAACTTTCGCCACGAGAGATTAATATCGTGAGGGATGTATCACTTGGGCTTTCAAATAAGGAGATTGCCGAAAAGAATTTTATCTCGCCTCATACAGTGGTCACGCACCGAAAGAATATTACTCGAAAGCTGGGAATTAAGTCAGTGTCGGGACTTACGGTATACGCGATTCTCAATAAACTCATCGAATTGAATGAGACCGAATAGCATCTTGCTCGATACTTCCCAACGTAAAAACAAAAATTCCTCACGAAGTAAAAACGGCGATCATATATTCCCATAATTTAGTATAAATTGCTGATGCTTTTTGATTGGTAATTTGTATATGTATATCTCTAATATTCAAAATCGAACGATTTCAATAATCTTACTGCTATTAAGCGCTATGATTTCAATAAGCGCCTATGGGCAGGAGGATAAGTTGCTTTATGAAATCTCCAGGCAGGGCCCTGCAAAGAGTTTTAGCGTGCGATTTCAGCATATCGATCATCTGAGTTTTTACCCCGATACGCTACCTCAATGGTTCTTTAATCCACCGCTCTCCGGAGGGGATGATTTTTATGCCATAGGTATTAGCGATCCCGATATGACCAAAGACTCTGCAATGGTGCAGGCATTGCAGCGCGCCAAGGGGATACTGGCTCTTGAAGTTGACACTAGAGTACAGTACTTTCGCGATATTTATAAGGTCGAAAAGGTGTCGGGGAAGTACGTCACCGAAGGTCAGAAATATGACACCTATTATAGAATAGCGTCGTCTACCCCATTTGCTGATTCGGAAATGGCTGTTCTTGATTCCCATTTTACTCGATTTAACGAGCAGATGGTGCTCGTGCATTACTCCTTACCTTCAACGTATACAGATTCCTGTGAACTGGAAGCCAAGGCTACGGTGGTTAATTTAGAGTTTACCATTAATGATGTTTCCGAATTACAGGAGGAGTATACGATCTATTTTTTCCAAGATTGTCCTGATACCGCTCGCAATACAGAAACATCCTACAACTATAGGTTGAGAGATTGGCGATTCAATTACTGGTCGAAAATGAAATCGATGTATCATAGCTACCCAAGCTATAGCTACATATACGTGGGCTTGGATGCCTACGACTCATCTGTTGTGTTCACATCCTACCCTGGCCTTTGGGCTGGATATTTTCGGGGTTGGATGCAGGAATTAACCTACCATGCAGAGCAGGGCAAAAAAATGGTAAGGAGCTTGGGCGATAGCTACGATCCTCAATCAGAGAATATTATTAGGGAAAGCTCTCAGTGCAGGGGTAGTTTTGGCTTTCAGGGTGCCCGGCTCGACGGTGATAAAATACAGATAAACTTGCTATTTCTCGATTCGTTTGATGTCGATATTCGTAATACTTCGTCCATTAACAACACAAAAAAAAGACCAGAATCATGAAAACAATTATAAGAAATCTGGCGCTCATGATGTTAGTCCTTACGGCCTTAGGCAGTGCTAAGGCTCAGGATGTTAAGATCATTAAAGTCAAGCAGCTTGACACTAAGATTAACCTCGAGTATGATATTGTTGGAGAAAAACTTGGTCAACAATTTGATGTAGCAGGTTACTATTCTCTCGATGGTAAGTCGTTTATTCCAATGAAATCGCTGAGCGGCGATTTTGGAAAAGGGTTGGCAGGTGGCGTTGGTCGTCTCCTGGTTTGGGATGCGGTTAAGGATGCTGGATATTTTTCCGGAAATCTCACCGTTAAAATTACCGCTACCTCGCAAACTATTGAGCCAACTTCCGACGATTTTCAAAAATTTACCTTTAAGCTGATGAGCATTCACCGGCTAGCGGACAACAAGGTTGAGCTGGATATGACCATTCAAAACGATGGTGGTAAGCGCGACCTAAAAATGTTTAACGGGCTGGTAACGCTTACCGATTTTAACAACGTAAAGTATGATGCTCAAGTTGGTGCTCTTGGAACAGTTAAGGGCAACGAGCGCTATTCTACTCCAACGCTTACCGTAAATGCGGGTGAGTCGGTTAAGGCTAGCTTTGTTTTTGATCGTATTCCTGGGAATCTCGATCGTGTTAAAGCCCTCGATCTTGGTTTTGAGGTTTTAACCTACGATAACTATTCCCTTGATTATAAAAAAGGTAAGTTACAATTCAGAGATCTGCCCGTTACCCTTAAGCCTCAATCGGTACAAGGTAAGCCGGTAGTTATATCGGCCGATGCCGTTGTTGGTCCACTAGCTGTTGCTTTCGAAAAGCCAGCTCCAGCACCACAACCGGTTGATCCACCAGAAATAACCATAACCGCGCCAACCGGCACAACCCTTGTTGGCAGTGCTGCGCTAACCAGAAGTGGTCCATACGCCCAAACTTCCATGCAGATGCATGATAAGCGCATGCGGTCAGCTGGGGAAGATACCAGTATTGAGATTCAAACAAAAACGCTAACAGTAAAGGGTATTGCCAAGTCGCGTATTGGAATTTTTGAAGTTCAAATTAATGGTTCGGATGCAGTCATAGCAGATGATGGCTCTTTTGTAGCCACCGTGAAATTAGTACCTGGTAAGAACGAAATAGTGGTTAGGGCCATCGATGTTAAAGAGGGAACCACTGAGCGTAAATTTTATGTAATTAGAAAGGATGCTCAACCAGCCCACAACGAAGTAAATGAAACGGAGGAGCTGGATCTTACTTTTGACAAGCCCAATTCAGGTAAGTTTTTTGCTTTAATTATCGGTGTGGCAGACTATACCGATCCAGCAATTAATAAGCTCGATGAACCCGTTAGCGACGCTTCAAGCTTGGCCAAGGTTTTGGTTTCACGTTACAGCTTTGATGCCTCTGATGTGTTCTTCCTAAAAAATCCTACCCGAGAGAATATTATTGATGCTTTTGATATGCTTACCCGAAAGGTTGGTAAAAATGATAATATTTTAATATTCTATGCTGGGCATGGTTACTGGAATACTGAAACGGAACTTGGATATTGGCTTCCAGTTGACTCCAAGGCCTCCAGCACTGCCAATTGGCTAGCAAATAGCACCATTCGTGACTATATTGGTGCCATAAAATCGCGCCATACTTTGCTCATTGCCGATGCATGCTTTAGTGGTGGAATATTTAAAACGCGTAAGGCATTTAGCGATGCCCCAGAGGGAATCAGTAAACTTTATGAATTGCCAAGCCGTAAAGCGATGACAAGTGGAACTTTAACGGAAGTGCCAGACGAAAGTGTATTCTTACACACCTTGGTTCAACGGTTAGAGGACAATACTCAAAAATACATCTCTACAGAGGAGCTGTTTGCCAGTATTAAACCTGCGGTGCTCAATAACACGGAAACTGTTCCGCAATTTGGCGATATTAAAGGAGCTGGCGACGAGGGTGGTGACTTTGTTTTTGTGCTGAAATAGAAGCAAATCGAAAATAACGTAGAAAAGGGAGAATTTATTTCTCCCTTTTTATTGTTTGTTAGAAAAAGTTTGTTTTTTTTACATAAAAAATTAGGGTATGGAAACAACTTCTACTCTTAAGGGTTATGGACGGTTATTTTACATTTTGGCTAGTGCCTTTATTGTAATTAGTACCGTTGGGTATCAAGACGCTATGGCTCAGGCTGACGCAAAAACGCAAAAACTTGAAGCTAAAGTTGATGCCACAAAGCTGAAAGCAGATATTGCCGATGCAAAAGTTTTTACCGCAGATAGCTTGATAAAGGCGGGCGAAGATATGGTTGCCGAGGGGAGCGATGATATTAAAGCCATCGGCCATGACGAGAAGGAATTGGATAAGAATTACAGCAACGACAGAAAGCCAATAGATAAAGCCCTCAGGTCGAAAGATAAGGAAGAACTCAGCCAAGCAAAAGCTGATTTGAAGGAGTTGGATACAAAGTTTAAGGTCGACATTAAGGAAATTGATAAGCGCTTCAAGGAAGCCCAAAAGAAGGTTGATAATGGAAAGAAGATGATTGAGAAGGGCAAGGAGAAGATGAAGGCTGCGAAAGTTGCCAAGAAGACTGCTGATGCTGCTTATAAGGATGCAGAGAAAGCCCTTGAAAAGTCCGAGAAAAATTAAGCCCCTACAACCTAAACTTAACCTATATTGTTGAGGCCATTCGAGAGAATGGCCTTTTTTAATTAAACGAAAGTATTCTCCCCGTGGTGATAGGCTTTTCAGGCCAATGCTTATGGAATTCATCAACCACATCAAAACTCGTACAATGCGAAGGCATTACATGGGTTGCTCCCTGCAATTTTAAGTAAGCAATGGTTTCTGTGGTCTGCTTATTGATATGTTTCAGGTGAAATCCTCCCATCACGGTGTTGATTTTTGAAAGACCAGTTACCTTTTGTGCGTAGTCCACAATATTGCATACACCGGAATGCGCGCATCCGGTGAGCACAATCAACTCGTCGTTATGAATTACCACCATGGCAGAATCGTCGGGGAGTAGGTCCGGTTTTCCATTGGCTAGCGTAAAGTAGGTTGGAGCATTCTCAAATTCAAATTTTCGTGGTATCTCCCCTAAAAAAACCACCCTTTCATTTAAATAAATTGGACTTGCTGATTTGCGAAAGGAAAGTTTCCCTCCATGTCAATTTCTGTAAACGAAAGGCCTACAGAATGTGTTCCATCTCGGCTGAATCGTTGTCGAAATACTTCAGGGTGGCATGTTACTGTTTTGTTTTCTAGGAAAGTTAAGCCATTTCCATGGTCCCAATGGCCATGACTAAGTACTATGTTGTCAACCTTCGATAAGTCAATATTTAGTCGTTGGGCATTGCGAATAAAAAGGTCTGAGGCACCAGTGTCGAGCAAAACCATTCCCGAAGCCTCCACGAGCCATGATAATCCATGCTCACTTTCAAAATTTTTACCTGCTTGGTTGTCAGAAAGTATTGTAATTGTTGTTTTCATTAAGATCAATTTTTACGATTTTTGTTATAGCCGAGAGTCCTCCTTGACGAGTGGTAAATTACAGTAGAAGGTAGTTCCCATGCCAATTTTACTGGTAAACCAAATGGAACCACCTGATTCTTCAATAGTTTTTCGGGTAAGCACTAAACCTAGTCCAGTTCCTCCACTCTTGGTGGTAAAGTAAGGTTCAAAAATCCGTGCTTGATGCGCTGGTGAGATTCCTTCGCCATTATCGGTAATTATTAGCAATATTTCTGCTTCGGTACACTCAACTGCAACTGTAATCTTTGGGATTTTGGTATGATGGGTGGCTTGAATTGCATTTTTAATTAGATTGGTAATGGCTTTTTGCAGTTGTTCATGATCGGCATATACCAGCATGTTTTTTTGTTCGAGACTATGTATATCCATGGTTAACCCGGCTTGACCCGCAAAGAGTGCTTTGGTGTTTGAAAGCAACTCGAAAAGGTTAATATTGCTGGCATTACTGCGTGTATCGCTTGCAACACTGCTGAATTGCGATGCTGTTTGAGCAAGGATATCAACCTGTTCAAGTAGCATATTCGAAAATTCGTCAAACTTCTTGTCCCATTCTGGAGCGCCTCCATTTTTTAATTTTATCAATTGTTGAAGACTCAACTTTATTGGTGTGAGGGGATTTTTAATTTCATGAGCAATTTGCCGTGCCATCTCACGCCAAACCTTCTCTTTTTCACTTTGGGCTAAAAGTTGAGCATTTTTAGATAGTTCGGTCACCATTCGGTTGTATTCATTTACCAACTGACCAATTTCGTCGTTCTCCTTGTAACTAATTAGCTCCGGACTACCTGTAATGTTGGTACGTCTCATGGCGGCCTTTAGTCTTTGTAGTGGTTTTGAGATGGTGTTTGCAGCAAAAAAGCCCGAGATACCTGCAAGAATTGACAACAAAAGGTATATGTTGGCAATACGCCCAATCAGACTAATGGTTTGTTCCCGTATTTCACTTTCACGCGTGAAGTATGGAAGGTTTATTATGGCTAATACTTGGCCATTTCGACTTAGCACGGGGGCATAGGCTGAGGTAAAGCTCAATGTTCCGATATACTCCTTGGCAAGAAAAAGTTCCTTTTTTTCAACAACAATGGCTTGGTATGCCTCTGGGCTCAGCCAGAAGCCTTGAAGTTCGTTAGTAAATGCTTCGTGACGGCTTGTGCCACACAGTTCCCCTGTAGTGTGAAATATGTTGATGTCGGCATAGATTACGTTGGAGAGGGTAAAAAGTACGGAGTCTAATTCCCCTGCTTTTATCGTTCCTGAAGAAGATAACAGCTGTATTTGTGGCTCTATAGAAACGATGGCTGATCGCAACTTCTCCGATATGCTTTCGTTCACATTTACTTTTTGACGTGACAGTTCATAGCCCACAGAAACAGCACCAACAGAAAGCATGGAAATTACCATTAATAGAACGGAGTAACTACGTATTCGCTGTTGTAGTGTATGCTTTCTATTGATTACCTTTCTTCTTCTAAAAACAAACACTGCTAAAGGGTAGGTTGCAAGAAAAATGTATACAAATGGCGAAAGCAGAAATAGTAGGGAATAAGTTTGTTGGGTAACAATAATATGCCTATTACTCGACGGTTTATAAGCGTAGTGTATCGAGTTGTTGAGCATAATAACCCCGGTGTCGGAAAGGTTACCTGGCAATTTTAACGGGTATAAAAAGTTACCGCTTTTGGTCTCTAAGTTTCCTCCGTAATATTTTGCATAGGAGATATTGGCTGGAATTTCCTCCCGCGGATGTTGCTGTACATTATCAATAAGTAGGCTGGGATATCCCGGAAGGTCGATAGCCAGCTTGGAGTCAATCTCTATGCTGAGAAAGTTTTCACCGGTTCTACCTCCTGCGTAGGTGTATAATAGCAGGTAACTTATCCTTCCGTTATTGTTATTGAGGTAGTAAATGTGATCTTTAAGAATTGGTATACCATGGCTAAGCGCCATATCCATAAAGAAGTCTTTGCATCCCACATGTTTGCTAATGTCGTTAACAAGCAGCTTGGTTCCATGAGGACAAGCAGTTATCTGTATATCATACTGCGATAAATATCCCTTATAATAATTCTCAACAAGATATTGGTGCAGCAGGGGAAGACTTACGGGAACTTTCTTAAGCATTGCTGCTATTGAAGTATCGGCACTCAGCTGGTCGTTTAGTTGTAGGAGCAAGTTTTCTGCCACAGGATCGTGATCTTTCGCCAGCTCTTTGGCAATATGTCCAAGATATCGTTCCACGTTTTCTTGGTTTGTGTTTAGAAATTGGAACGATAGAATGGTGGAGGTGATTAGGGCAAGTAGTAACGGGAAATGTTTTGTAAATGATGGACGAATAACGCTTAACGCCCAAATGGTACCGGTGAAAAAGACACCAGCCATGGCAATATTTCTGTCATTTATTGACTCAAACGGTAAAAAAGTTGCAATTAGGGTGTTAACCGTGACTATTGTGGCAAGCCAAATTCTTGGGGTTTGGGAAAATATTGCAATTTGTAGCCCTCTTTTTAGGAGTAAGAAAATTAGAATTCCTAAAGTGATAAGGCATATTAATCCAAAAATTGCAGGTCCAGTGAAAATCGTTTTTGCAGCTCCAATTGGACCTAAAATATCGATAAATGTTTCTGCTGTTAGTATGGCTAACCCACTTAAAAAGGTTGCTCCTGCAGTAAAAAGTAAAGGTAAGGCAATACCTTTAAAAATGCGCGGTAGTTTAGACAGCTGCCGTGCCGATATGCAGGATAAAACTGTAGGAAATATGAAAAGGATAAGGAGTAGCCATTGTAACATTCTAAATGCATGGTTGGCAGAATCGGTATGCATCCAAGATGGAAGCGCGGTGTTAAGTAATGTGTTGTAGCGATTGAGTGTGAAAAGGGTTGCTACTGCGATGGAGATTACAAATAGAACTTTTAACCATTCCAATTTTTTCCAACGACGAAGGGAAATTAGCAGTGTGACACCGTAACCAATAAGGAAAAGACCAATTAGTAAGAGAATAGGGAATGTTGAATTGAGTAGATTTTCGTTTGGTTGCAGGGAGTAGATGTATGTAAAACCATCATAAATGCCAAAAGGACTTTCAGAATTTAAGCTAATCCCATTAAAGGCAAAATTGGCTGGGTAGAGTCGCGATTTAAGAAATTGATTGTGAATTGGATAGTTGTCATAAATCTTTATGGCCACTATAATGCACCAATCAAGGCTGTCTGAGGTGCTTACGTAGTAAGTTCCTCCCGAGAGGTTTTCGACTATGTTTTCGTGGTTGTAGTCCGTTTTAAACTCGTCAGGTCCGGGAATATTGGAATTCCATGATACCGGTATGCCGTTGTGGTAAAGGTATATGTATATGCCTCTGTTCGAAAATCTTTGTGCATCAACTTCTATCTTGCGAGAGGAACTATCGTTGACCGATTGGGATAGTGCTCGGTTAAAAGAGTCGACTAGCGATTTGGCGATGGAAATTTTCTCATTAAATCTCTTCTGAATTTCAACATATTCTCGGTGCTTGAGGTCTCGTTTTATGGAATCTCTATTTACATAGGAGAGAAGCATTATTGTGCCTAATGCAACGAGAATTATTGGTATGAGAAATTTAGAAATCTTCATCTTTAAACTATTGATGGTGATAGGGTTCACCCTTAAGTATGGTAAAAGCGCGATAGAGTTGTTCTAAAAAAATAAGCTTAACCATTTGGTGCGAAAAGGTCATTGGTGAGAGCGACAGCTTGGAGTTGGCTACCTTATATACTTCTTCCGAAAATCCAAATGGTCCTCCAGATATAAAGCAGAGGGTTCGAGTTCCTTCAAGTATCTTCTTTTCTATGAAATCTGCATAGCCGGTAGATGCCATCAATGTTCCATTTTCATCAAGCAAAATAATACAGTCACAATCGGCTGCAGCTTTTAGAATAAGCTCACCCTCCAACTTTTTTTGCTGTGGTTCAGAAAGATTCTTAGCATTTTTTATATCGGGAATAATTCTTAATTCAACGTTGATGTAATGAACTAGTCTTTTTTCATACTCCTTTACCCCTTCGGCGAGAAACGAGGGGGTGGTTTTTCCAAATGCAATAAACCTAATTTTCATGCTACTGTTTTTAATCAGTCGGCCTTTTATACACCACTACCACTTCAGCATTAGTGATAATAACCCTAAGTTAACTTATATTTGTACCATTGCAATTAATGTAGCTAAATTCGGCAATTATTCCTGCATTATGCAAATGCAATGCCGCAATTTTTGTCATTACAAAGGATTATACTTATGGAGATAGCAGACATATTAGTTGATGAACTTATTGATTTGGCAGTGAGGGAAGATGTGGGCGATGGTGACCACAGTTCATTGAGCTGTATACCTTTTGATAAACAGGGTAAGGTAAAGTTGCTGGTGAAGCAACCCGGAGTTTTAGCCGGGGTTGGAATTGCAAAGCGGGTTTTTCAAAAGATTGACCCGGCAACAACCATGGATCTGTTTATTCGCGATGGTGAAGTAATTAATATCGGTGATGTAGTTTTTTTTGCTACAGGCAGAGTTCAATCGTTGTTAAAGAGTGAACGATTAGTACTTAATATTATGCAGCGAATGAGTGGGATTGCTACTCAAACAAAGGAATATGTTAAGTTGGTTGAGGGAACCGGCGCCATAATTCTCGATACACGTAAAACAACTCCTGGGAGCAGAGCGCTCGATAAATTAGCCGTTACAATTGGTGGCGGAGAGAATCATCGCATGGGTTTATACGATATGGTAATGCTAAAGGATAACCATATCGACTTTGCCGGTGGCGTTCGGGAGGCTGTAGGAAGAGTAAAGGCGTATTTACAGCAATTGGGTAAAACACTTCCAATAGAGGTGGAGGTGAGGACACTCGTTGACTTGGAAATAGTGCTAAGTCTTGATGGAATAACCCGAGTAATGTTCGATAACTTTAGTGTAGAGCAGACACTAAAGGCTGTACACATGGTTAGTGGAAGGATAGAGACCGAATCGTCGGGTGGTATTACTCACGAAACCATACGTTCCTATGCCGAAACGGGAGTAAACTACATTTCGGTGGGAGCGCTTACCCACCAAATTAAGAGTTTGGATTTAAGCCTAAAAGCAGTATAACAATGGTTAAATGGCTGACACAATACTTCATCGAATTGTGGAAGAGAGTGGTCAACAAGGCAAAGGAATTTTCATTTCCTGGCTTTGGCGGTATTCCTTTGTATGATGTAGTAGTATTCTTTTTTCGTGGCATTATAAAAGGGGCGCTTACCACGAGAGCTTCTGCTATCGCTTTCAGCTTCTTTTTGGCTATTTTCCCATCAATAATATTCATTTTTACGCTTATTCCATACATTCCTATTAGCAATTTTCAGGAGCAGCTGCTGGAGCTTCTCAAGGGGCTTATACCCTCCAATGCTTTTTCGGCGATTGAGTCAACATTGGTTGAGGTGGTAACCCGAAAGAGCGGAGGATTACTTTCGTTTGGCTTTATTGCCGCTCTCTTTTTTTCAACCAATGGGGTAAATTCGCTTATTGGCGCATTCAATGCTACTTACCATGCCATTGAAACGAGGAATATTTATTCACAATACATGGTCTCCATTTTTCTTACTCTGCTGCTAACGTTCCTCATCTCGCTTGCTACTTCACTTATCTTTTTTAGCCAGTTTGTGTTGGGCTATCTGCAGATACATGGAATACTGCAGGAGGGTATTACCTTTTATTTACTCGTTTTGGGCAAGTGGATTGTGGTGCTTGCTCTCTTTTTCTTCTCCATTGCATTGCTTTACTACTATGCTCCTGCGGAGCGAATGAAGTTCAGATTTTTTTCGCCAGGAGCAACATTGGCAACTATTTTGGCCATTGTTACCTCACTCGGTTTCTCGGCTTATGTAAACGATTTTGGACAATACAACAAACTTTATGGCTCCATTGGTAGTTTTATGGCCCTTATGCTTTGGCTCTACTTTAACGCCATAGCCTTACTGATCGGGTTTGAGTTAAACGTTAGTATTTATTCGGCTCGAAATGGTAAGCAGTAGTGAAGTTACAATGGAGTTGTAAAAATCAAAAAGAAAAAGCTAAACAAAACATGTATTTAAACGTTTTTTATGGCAGGTTGTGCCATATAACGGTGTTTTAAATACAATGATTAATGAAGAAGAGTATTGCCGGAATTAGAAAGGACTATATGCTTGCCGAGTTGCTTGAAGCGGAGGTGAACCCTGACCCCCTTTTTCAGTTCGAGCAGTGGCTGTCGGAGGCAGTAACCGCCAATGTTCCGGAGCCCAATGCAATGACGTTGGCTACCGCTACATTTGAAGGAAAACCTTCTGCTCGAATGTTGTTACTTAAGGCCGTTGGAAAGGATGGTTTTGCTTTTTTCACCAACTATGAGAGCAGAAAGTCGAAGCAGATAATTCAAAATCCATTTGGGGCCCTTGTCTTTTTTTGGCCTGAGCTGGAGCGTCAGGTAAGAATTGAGGGGCATATTGTTAGAATGAGTTCTAAAGAATCGGATCGCTACTTTAAAACACGGCCGGTTGGTAGTAAAATTGGTGCGTGGGCCTCCCCTCAAAGTCAAGTAATACCCAATAGGAGGTATCTTGAAAATCTCAAATCAGATTTTCAGGAAGAGTTTTCTAGCCGGGAGATTGTAAGACCAGAAAATTGGGGTGGGTATTTGCTTGAGCCAATTTTGTTTGAGTTCTGGCAAGGAAGACCCGACAGGTTACACGATAGAATACAGTATCGGCTCGAAAACGGAGAGTGGACATTAGAACGACTTGCTCCATAAAAAAAGCCCCGGTTGGGGCTTCCTTTTTTAGGCGATGTGCAGATATTTTTCTACAAGTTCTTTTATTTCATCGGTTTTGCCATAGAGCTTTTCGCTTAATCCTTGATCCTTGTGTGATTTTAAAATACGAATGGTATTGTTGAGCATACCCTTGGGGAATATGCCGTTATTTTCAAATACCTCTCTTTTCTTTTCCAGTCTTTCGGCCGATTCATAGCAGGAGGCAGGAAGTTGTTCCAACCTCTCTTGAATGTGCTTGTTCTCTTCCTTAAAAATATTGCAGTCGACATAAAGTGCTTGTGCCTTTTCCAATGCGTTGGGCATGAAGATGCCATGCTCACTAGCAACAACCAATCCGGCTAGCAAGCAATAAAGGTCGGCTGATCCATCAGGCACCCGAAATTCAACGGTTTGTTTGCTTTCGCTCATCTTTGGATTGGGCTCAAGTGGATTAGCATCCTGCAGCATGATATTGGCACCATTCCATCCGAGAGGAACCCGAACCAGCACTGATCGATTCCTGTCGCCCCAGCATATGTTGGTAGGAGCTTCTTGATGTGGAACCAGTCGAAGGTATGAAGTTGGAATAGTGTTTCCAAAGGCCGTGAGTGCATCGGCAACATCTAAAATTCCGGCAATCATTTTTCGCGCGGTATCGCTGAGCTTACCGTTAGCAACCATCATATTTTTGCCATCCTTTTCCAGCATCATGTGAATGTGCAGTCCACTTCCGGCCTTACCAACGGTTATTTTTGGTGCAAAGCTGATGTTTACCCCGTAGCGGTATCCCAGCATGCGAAGAATCCATTTGGCAATAACCATTTGCTCTACCGCCTGTTCAACGGGCATAGGTAAAAATTCGATCTCGTGTTGCTCGTAGTGAATACCATCTTGGGTAAAGCATCCAACTTCAGAGTGTCCGTATTTTACATGACCACCAGCTTGTGTAATGTAGCGTAATGCTTCAACCCTAATGGCTTCCCACTTGGCAAATGGTTCTGATGTATGATATCCCTTTTGGTCAACGCCAGGGTAAAACTTCTGATCCTCGGAAATAACATAGTATTCGAGCTCGCCAAGTGCTTTAAAGCTGTATCCTGTTTTTGACTTAAATTCTTCATGTGCTTTGCGTAGGATGTATTCAGGAGAGCTCTCCAGCGGTTTTCCTTCGTTGTTGTAGAATGAGCAGAGAATGTCAAGTGTTGGCACTTCTGCGAAAGGATCAACAAATGCAGTGCGAAATTTTGGGATTACATATAGGTCGCTTGATCCTGCTTCAATAAATGAGAAGAGGCTCGATCCATCAACGCGTTCACCACCAGAAAGGATGGTGTCGAGATGTTCTTTGCTCCACAATACAAAGTTGAGAGTTTTCAACTTTCCATCTTCGGCAGCATAGCGAAAGTTTACCATTTCGATGCCGTTGGCTTCTGCAAAATTTAGGATATCCTGCTTGGTAAATTCGGATGAAGGTTTTTGGAGATATTGCACCAATTCGTTGGGGCTCATTGAAATTTCAGTCTCGCTCATGGGGTAATCGTATTAATGAATATTGGGTAAAACTAACTATTTGGCCGAAATTAACCAACAATTTCAATCGTTTGCACCAATGTTAGAAAACATAATCAGTTTGGACGTTTTACAAAAAAAAATACCGCCATTTGTATGACGGTATTTTTAATTGTAGCTGAAAAGCGCTTATTTCTTCAATTGTGCAATCTGTGCTATGATGGCTTTTATTTTCGATTCAGCATCGGTTTTTTTGTTCTGTTCTATCTCTACCACCTTGACAGGTGCATTGTTTACGAAATTTGTATTGCTCAATTTTTTGTTAACCGACTCGAGGAATCCTTTCAAGTAGGTAAGCTCCGTATTCAACTTACTGAGTTCTTCTTCCACGTTTAGCAAACCACCTAGTGGTAGAAAGAACTCTGTTGTTTTAACTAAGAATGAGGAGGCACCATCTACCTTGGAGTCGGTGTTGGTGATGGATTTCAGGTTGGCAAGTTTGCATACAACCGATGATAGGTCAACAAATGATTTACCATCACGCTTAATAAATAGCTCTAGTGCATCTTTCTGGGGGATGTTTTTATCTTGACGGATTGCGCGGATATTGGTAACTGTTTCCTTAAGATTTTCAAACTCCTCCAGCAGCTCGTTACTGTATGGTTTCGACGTTGGAAGTTGGCTTAGCATAATACAGTCATCTTCTTCTCGCTCTGTTATAAGGTGGTATATTTCCTCAGTGATGAAAGGCATGTATGGATGCAGCAACTTTAGTAATTTTTCGAAGTAGTCGATGGTTGCATTGTAGGTGGCGCTGTCGATGGGTTGGTTAAAACCGGGTTTAACAGACTCTAAATACCAGCTGGAAAATTCATCCCAAAAAAGCTTGTAAATCACCATCAAGGCTTCCGATACGTTGTAGGCATCGAACTGTTGATTAACCTGATCGATGGTTTTGTCAAGCATGGCATCGAACCACTTCACCGTTAAGCTAGAGTGTTCGGGTTGGGCAATGGAGCCATCTACCTGCCATCCTTTTACCAAGCGGAATGCATTCCAAATTTTGTTGCTGAAGTTACGCCCCTGTTCGGTGAGGTTTTCATCAAAAAGGAGGTCGTTACCAGCAGGGCTGCACAACAACATACCTACTCTAACTCCGTCGGCTCCATATTTGGCAATGAGATCAAGCGGGTCGGGTGAATTCCCTAATTGCTTAGACATTTTACGGTGCTGCTGGTCGCGTACAATTCCTGTTAAGTAAACGTTGGTAAATGGCTTTTCGCCGCGATACTCATACCCAGCCACTACCATTCGTGCTACCCAAAAGAAGAGAATTTCAGGCGCGGTTACCAAGTCGTTGGTGGGGTAGTAGTAGTTAATTTCTGGATTATCCGGATTGCGTATACCGTCGAAAACCGAAATTGGCCAAAGCCATGATGAGAACCAGGTGTCAAGCACGTCGGAGTCCTGCTTGAGATCGTCGATGGTAAGGTTGGAGTTGCCCGTTTCTTTTTTTGCCAATGCCAGTGCTTCTTCCGTTGTTTCTGCCACTACGCAGGTACCGTCGGAGAGGTAAAAGGCTGGTATACGGTGTCCCCACCAGAGTTGTCGTGAAATGCACCAATCCTTGATGTTCTCCATCCAGTGGCGATAGGTGTTTTTGAACTTGGCTGGATAAAGTTGAATATTGTCACTTTCCACTGCCTCAAGCGCTGGTTTTGCCAAATCCTCCATTTTAAGGAACCACTGCGTGCTGAGCTTTGGCTCAATGGCCACGTCGGTTCGTTCCGAAAAGCCAACCTTGTTTACATAATTCTCGATTTTTTCGACAAGCCCTACCTTTTCAAGATCTTTTACAATTTCATCGCGTACAGCAAATCGATCCTTGCCCACGTATAGCTGCGCTCGCTCGTTGAGGGTTCCGTTATCGTTGAAAATGTCGATGGATTCCAGCTTGTATTTTTGCCCCAGCATATAGTCGTTAATGTCATGGGCGGGGGTAACTTTTAGTACGCCTGTTCCAAATTCTATATCAACGTATTCATCCTGAATAATAGGAACGGAGCGATTAATAAGTGGCACTATTACCTTCTTGCCCTTGAGGTAGGAGTAACGTGGGTCGTTAGGATTAACGCATACGGCGGTATCGCCCAAAATGGTTTCGGGTCGGGTCGTGGCAATTATCACGTAATCCTTGGTGCCTTCAATTATATAGCGTAGGTAGTAAAGTTTGCTTTGAACTTCGCGGTAAATAACCTCCTCGTCCGAAAGAGCCGTTTTTGCTTGTGGATCCCAGTTTACCATTCTTACACCTCGGTATACCAGTCCTTTACGGTAGAGATCTACAAATACTTTAATTACGCTTTCAGATCGTTCAGCATCCATTGTAAAGCAGGTGCGGTCCCAGTCGCAGGAGGCACCCAACTTTTTGAGTTGTTCCAGAATAATTCCGCCATGCTTGTGGGTCCATTCCCATGCATGATCAAGGAATTCGTCGCGTGTAAGTGACGCCTTTTCAATTCCTTGCTCCCTTAATTTTCCAACAACTTTTGCTTCGGTTGCGATGGAGGCATGGTCGGTTCCTGGTACCCAGCAGGCATTTTTCCCCTGCATGCGAGCACGTCGAACAAAAACGTCCTGTATTGTATTGTTGAGCATGTGTCCCATGTGTAGAACACCTGTTACATTTGGAGGAGGAATCACAATGGTGTATGGTTCTCTGTTATCGGGGATAGAGCGAAAGAAGCCCTTACTCATCCAGTAGGTGTACCATTTGGTCTCAATTAAGGAGGGGTCGTACTTTGTAGGAATTTCCATCTGAGGCATTCAGTTATAATCGATTGATTTTTAGCAAAGGCACAAATTTACAAATTTATTGAAAAGGAGATTTTCTTTTCTGACAATAAATGGGTTGTATTGGAGAAATGGCTCAATAAACTTTATGTGCGATATTCAGCAGCAGTGGATTGACTGTAATACCTTGCTTTTTTATGGCAGTAGGATTAATATCAAAAGTTACCCGTCCGTTTATCACAATAAAATTGATACCTGCACCTTGTGCAGCCATTCCCTCTTCTTCGCAGATAATGAGGGTAGGGTTATTGCCAATTTTTGCCAGTACAACGTCTATTACATCCTGCTTCTCCTTAGGAATGTAGAGTATATGGCATTTCCCTATTTCGCCAATGGATTCGTATTTTTTAATTTCTACCTGTCGTTTTTGAATAGTCCGATTTCCCTCAAGCATGTGAAGAGCTTCTGCGGTGTTGGTATTTCCAAATATTCCAATGATAAAAACCTCGCCCATGGTATTCTCATCCCACACCATGTATCGAGTGAAGTTGAAGATAAAGCCTGCCTGCACCTTTGCCAGCTGAGGATAAGCTGGTAGATGAAGTAGTAAAATCAGAATTAGGCAGAACGAACCCCTTTTCATCCAGATTGGGTTTTTGGCTGCCGTAAGTTATAAAAAAAGAGTTGTGATTAAGGGTCGATTGCGGCAAAACCTTACTTTTCCGATTTTGGAAAAATTATCTCGTTGGTTTCTGCAATATTGCTCTTGTTTTGGGCAAGGTCGGTAATATAGAAGCTGTATTTTATGGTGTCGCTGGTTAAGGAATAGTATTGTATTTGCAGCGTGATAGTTCCTTTTTGCATTTTATTGTTCCCTTCGGGTTCTACATAGGGAACGGTATAGCTTAGTGACGTGGCAAGATCGCCATCAGGGATTGCCACAAACACGCCATTTTGCTTAATATATTTTGTTAGGTAGAGATTGTATCTATAATTGGGAAGCGTAGTGGAGTCGGGATCGGGTAGGCCAAAGTCTCCATTGCCATCGGTGAAGTTGAACTTTAGAGTGCCAGTCCAAATCTGGTTACCCAATTGGTCCTCACCATAGGTAAGTGTAAAATTTTGGAACGAAATTGTAGGTGTATCGGAATATGTATCCTCCTTTAGGCAGGAAGTTAATGTAATAAGTAGTGTGGCTAATCCCGAAAAAATGACAAAACGGATACCAAGGGTTTTGTTATTGACCCTTCGTTGTCCGTTTTGTATGTTTTTACACCTTGCCATTTTTGACAGGTTTTCTTATTTCTGTCTAAAGAAAATTTGAATAGGAACGCCAGTAAAGTCAAATTGCTCGCGAAGTTTATTCTCCAAGTAGCGCTTGTAGGGTTCCTTAACGTATTGAGGTAAATTGCAGAAAAAGGCAAAAGTTGGTGCGAAGGTTGGTAGCTGCATTACAAACTTAATCTTCACAAACTTTCCTTTTATTGCGGGTGGGCTATATGCTTCAATTAAGGGAAGCATAATCTCGTTGAGCTGTGATGTAGGTATGCGTTTGCGACGGTTCTCATTCACATGCATGATTTCATCGAGCACGTTATATATTCGTTGTTTGGTGCTGGCAGACACGAAAAGAATGGGCACATCTTTGAAGGGCGCAATCCTATTTTGAATAACCTCAGCATACTCTGCCATGGTTTTGTTGTCCTTTTCTACCAGATCCCACTTGTTTACCAAAATCACTACCCCTTTTCGGTTTTTTGTGATAAGGCTAAATATGTTGAGGTCTTGCGCTTCTATGCCTTCGGTAGCATCAAGCATCAGAACACAAACGTCTGAATTTTCTATTGCCCGAATCGATCTTAGCACGGAGAAAAATTCCAAATCCTCGGTCACTTTGCCCTTCTTGCGAAGGCCAGCAGTATCGATTAAGTAAAAATCATGCCCGAATTTATTGTAGCGGGTTAGGATGGAATCACGAGTAGTTCCGGCAATGGGGGTAACGATATTGCGATCTTCTCCCAGTAGTGCATTGGCGAGGCTACTTTTGCCCACGTTAGGCTTACCTACAATGGCAATCTTAGGAAGATCTTCAAGCCCTTCATTATTTTCGACATCACTGGGGAGTGCATCCACTACGGCATCGAGCAGGTCTCCCGTGCCACTGCCGTTGATAGATGATATGGCAAAATAGTTACCGAGTCCAAGTGAGTAAAATTCATTGGCTTCCATGTAGCGTTGGGTGTTATCAACTTTATTTACTACAAGGAATACCTTTTTGTCGGTTACCTTTCGAAGCATTCTGGACACCTCGCTATCTAGGTCGGTGATGCCGTCGGCCACATCAACCAAAAATAGAATGAGATCCGATTCCTCTATGGCAAGCTTTACTTGCTTTCGGATCTCCTCTTCAAAAATATCATCCGATTTGTTAATGTATCCACCTGTATCGATAATGGAGAATTCTTTTCCGTTCCAGTCCGTTTTTCCGTAATGGCGGTCGCGGGTCACCCCGGCCGTTTCATCTACTATGGCTTGCCTAGCACCAACCAATCGGTTGAAGAGGGTCGATTTCCCCACGTTAGGTCTACCAACAATTGCAACTATATTTCCCATCTTATGCTCTGCTATATGTATTAGTTCTGATTATAGCCAAATCGCTTTAATATTAATTCGTTGTCTCTCCAGTTATCGAGTACCTTCACATGCAATCCTAGAAAAACCTTCTTTCCTACAAATGCTTCAATGTCATGCCGCGCTTTGGTTCCAATTCGTTTGAGCATGGAACCCTGATGACCAATAAGTATACCCTTTTGTGTATCGCGTGTAACGAAGATGGTTGTTTCGATGTGGATCATCTTTTCCGACTCCTTGTACGACTCCACTACTACCTCAACCGAGTAGGGAATCTCCTTCTGGTAGGTAATTAAAATTTTCTCTCGGATTATTTCAGAAACAAAGAATCGCATAGTTTTATCGCTAATTTGATCTTTGGGGAAATATTCGGGATTTTCGGGGAGCTTCTCGAGAATTTCGGTGAGCAAGGCCTCTTGGTTAAACTTGTGCAGCGCCGATACTGGAATCACCCTTGCCTCAGGAATACAAGCCTGCCAAAGGTTCATATAGTCCACCACCGCATTCTGGTCGGCAGCGGTATCTACCTTGTTCACTACAACAATTATTGGCACTTTGAGCGCGGTAACTTTTTGAACTATTTCGGCATGTTTCTCAACTTCGAGACCCATTTCGGTGACTAGCAGAATGATGTCGGCGTCCGAAAGAGCGGAGTAAACAAACTGCATCATGCTTTCCTGCAGCTTATAGCTAGGCTTAAGAACACCTGGGGTATCGGAGTATATAATTTGGAAATCTTCTCCATTTACAATGCCCATGATTCGGTGCCGCGTGGTTTGCGCTTTTGATGTAATAATGGAGAGCTTTTCTCCAACAAGAGAATTCATCAGTGTTGATTTTCCCACGTTTGGAAATCCTATTATGTTCACAAAACCCGACTTGTGCGCCATGCTACTAAAATTTTTAAGAGGACAAATATAGCATGAAATGATGGTTCTTATACTATGTAAATGCTAATATTTCAAATTATTGCCCTCTCAATGGAACCCTTTTTGACATTTTTTGGAGTTGGTTTACACTATGGAGAAGAATGGACAGTGTAAAAGATCAATTTCCCGTAGCATTGTTGTTGGCTATCTTTTTGTCATCGTGGATAAATTGGGATAGCGACTCCTGGTTATCACGCGTATATGTCGATTAGGTTATTGCGAAGTTAATTAGCCTGAAAAACGACGGTAGATTGTGAGCTTGGACTGCATATACAATTGGGCAAAACGCTCTTTCGATGTCGAGGTTCGGTATGTTGCCATTTTCTCTTTTATCATTTTGTAACTGATGTGGGGAATGGTTGAATTCTATGTTGACTGGAAGTATGCATATCTTTTCCATTTACTGAAATGCTGTATGCATACCGAACTATTTCTTTTTGAAAAGATTAAGGTTTGCCTGTCATTTTAATGAAGTGAAAGAGATTGTTAATTATTCTTAATTCAAATATTTTGTCAATTAATCCTGTTTCCTTTGTGATGATTGAATTACAAAATTTCAATGGTGACTAAAAATAGGGCATTTGCCAAGTTTGCCTTACTGCTTTACCTTATCCCACTCCTGTATGTGAGTGTGCATACGGTGGTACATCATAGTGCCCATCATCACCTTCAAGTCACCCACGAGTCGATTAGTTTAACAGGGAATTACTGTCCGGTGTGTGATTATTCACCGGTTATTCCTGATGTTCCTCATACTGCTGTTCTAAGTTTTTATGAGGAACATTCCACACCATACATTCTACCATGCTATAATTGCACGGTATCGCAACATTTCTTTGGCAGCCTTTATTTAAGAGCGCCCCCCAAGGTTGTCCAAATAATAACTTCCCTCGGCTAGAGGTTGTCTCCTAATTGTTTTTTAAGTTTGATTTTTGGTTTTATCCCTGTTCAATGACTGAACAACGGTGAGCTATGAATTTAAGGCAACAACCAGGACCTCAGCCATCATTTTGTGAAGCAATTAATCTTTTTGTTATAATTTGAATACCCGTGAATCCGATGCACGAACCCTTGTAATATTGTGGTGAGTGATATGGGTAAAGAATTATGGTGAAATTCATGAAGCATTGTTTAATTAGAGAAGGAAAATGAAGAAATTGAAGATAATATTTTTGATGTTAGGGATGTCGGTTTTGATAGTTCCCCACGTCAACGCTTTTGATGTAATGGGTAAAGCCGTTCTTTATGGAAGGATTACCGATGCTAAGACTGGTGAATCGTTACCCGGTGTGAATATTTATATTCCCGATCTCCAGGTGGGTACCGTATCGGATGTGAATGGTGATTACCGTTTAGAAAATATTCCGGAAGCAAAGATGATTGTGCAGCTAAGCTTTGTGGGTTATCAAACGTTGGCTGAGGCTATTCACCTTACGCCTAATACTCGACATGATTTTGTATTGAGCCCATCGGCGAGGGAAATTGCAGAGGTGGTAATTACCGGATTATCGCAGGCTACCGAGCGAAATAGAACACCAACTCCCATTGCGGTTGTTTCGAAGAAGGAGCTGCTACAGTCGGCTGCAACCAACGCTATCGATGCTATTGCACAGCAACCCGGTGTATCGGAGGTTACAACGGGTGCAGCCATTTCCAAACCAGTAATTCGTGGATTGGGTTACAACCGCGTGGTGGTGGTGAACGATGGAGTAAGGCAGGAGGGTCAGCAGTGGGGCGACGAGCATGGAATAGAAATTGATCCTTATTCTGTTAACCATGTGGAAATTTTAAAGGGTCCAGCCAGCTTGGCCTACGGTTCCGATGCCATGGCCGGTGTAATTAATATGCTTGCGGCTCCAACCTTACCCGTTGGTAAAATGGCCGGTAGCGTGCTGTTCAACTACCAGACCAACAACGGTCTTTATGGCGTATCGGCCGATATGCAGGGCAATAAGAAGGGCCTGATTTGGGATCTGCGCCTCAGTGGCAGGCAAGCCCATGCCTACCAAAATTGTTATGATGGCTACGTGTTTAATTCCGGTTTTAAGGAGGATGCCGTTTCTGGTATGGTAGGAATAAATAGGGACTGGGGTTACTCACACCTTCACTTCTCCATGTATAACCTCACCCCTGGCATTGTGGAGGGAGAGCGCGACTTGCTTTCGGGCGATTTTGTGAAGGCCATTGTACTACCCGATGGAACGGAGGGTGCTACCATTGCCTCCCATTCCGAAATGATGAGCTACACACCAATAACGCCTTACCAGAAGATTCATCACTACAAGGTGGTTTTGGATAATAATATTTTGCTCAACGAGGGCTACCTGAAGACCACCATTGGATTTCAGCAGAATCAGCGACAGGAGTACGCCGACATTTTGGAGCCAGATGTTTACGGACTCTACTTTTTGTTGAATACGGTTAATTATGATGTTCGTTATGTTTTTCCTGAATGGAAGAGCATTAATCTTTCGGCAGGCATTAACGGCATGGAGCAGATATCCCAGAATAAGGGAAGTGAGTTTCTTGTGCCGGCCTATAACCTGTTCGATATAGGTGGTTTTGTGATGGGTAAGCGAACTTTTGGTAAGCTAGATTTGAGTGCTGGTATCCGTTACGATCGTAGGCAGGAGCATGGTACCAGCCTCTACCTCGATGCCAATGAGCAACCGACCTTCTCCACTGATCCAACAGCAACACTCCGTTTTCCTTCGTTTAATAGCACGTTTACCGGAACTTCGGGAAGCGTAGGTGCTGCCTATCAACTCCCCGGTGGCCTTTACACTAAATTGAATTTGTCGCGTGGTTACCGTGCGCCCAACATTGCCGAGTTGGGCTCCAACGGTGTTCACGAGGGCACCTTCCGGTATGAAGTTGGGAATCCCAACCTGAAGCCGGAATCGAGCATGCAGCTCGATTACTCCTTGGGTTACAATAGCGAACACGTTTCGGTGGAGCTTAATCTCTTTACCAACCACGTGAACAACTATATATTTTTGCGCAAGGAGACCTTGCCCAACGGAGCCGATTTGCTTACCGATGGCGTGAGCACGTTTAAGTATATATCGGGTGATGCCAACTTAAAGGGTGGCGAATTTACGATTGATGTGCATCCTCACCCGTTGGATTGGATTCACTTCCAGAACTCCTTCTCCTACGTGGAGGGAGTGCTGCGCAACCAGCCCGACTCATCGCGCAACCTGCCGTTTATGCCTGCACCACGCTGGCAGAGCGAGCTGCGCTTTAACGCTAAAAAGTTGGGTAGCCTGATGCAAAACGCTTACGTCTCCTTTGGCGTAGATGTGAACTTTGCGCAGAATAAGATTTACTACGTCTTTAATACGGAGACAGCCAGTCCTAGCTACACGCTCATGAACCTTGGGCTGGGCACCGATTTTGTGTATAACAGCAAAACTATTTGCTCGCTATACGTAACCGTGAACAACCTCGCCGACGTGGCCTACCAAAGCCACCTCAGCCGGCTGCAGTATGCTCCGGTGAACAACGTTACCGGACGCACTGGCGTTTACGACATGGGTCGCAACATCGACTTTAAGCTGATTTTCCCGCTCAATTTTTAGTAAATACTTTTAAGGTTGACCAACGCGCTGCTCCACACCGGGGCGGCGCGTTGTGATTTAGGGTTATTCAATAGTTAAGACCATGAGAAGGTGTTATGTGTGCCTATTCTTACCTTCCCAAAAAAGTGTAAGGAACATGCAAATTCCAGTAGATTTTATGATGAAGTCTTTACCTTTTCGTAGGTTTTATCACTAAATAATGGTGACTGCAAATTAGTCGGAGATTTATTGTTTACTTTTGCGTCGAAATTATTATTCACAATGGTGGATGCCGAAAAACCTTAAGAGTAGGCTTGTGTAATTAAAAGTTAGTATGAAACGAATTTTACTTGCAATTGTAGTTTTGGCGGTTTGCAGCGTTGGTGCTCAAGCACAGTATTTTGTTGGTGGACAGTTTGGTTTTAGCACTAATGGTGGTAGCCAAAAGTCTGGTGGGGTTAGTGTGGATAAGCCCAAGTATACTAGCTTCAATTTATCTCCTTCAGTAGGAAAATTTATCTCTGATAAGTTGGCCGTAGGGGTATCGCTTAATTTTTCTGTAGAAAGTGTGAAAACTACGTATAGTGGTGATAACCAAACCGATAAGACTACTGGTTTTGGAATTGCCCCATTTGCTCGTTACTACTTCCTGCAGATGAATAAGTTTGGTATTTTTGCTGAGGGCCAAATAGGGCTTAGCTATAGTAATTCAAAGCAGCCCAGCGTTGGTCCCGATGAAGAGCTAAAAACAACCACCTTTGGATTTAATATTTTGCCTGTGGCCTACTACAATCTTTCAGATAAATTGTCACTAGAGGCCTCTGTTTCCCTCTTCAATTTTGGATTTAATACCTCTACTCAAAAGGATCAGGACGACAACAAGAATATTACCAACTCCTTTGGTTTTGGAGCAGGGCTCAATGGCTTGGTAAACACCGGGAATATTTCCATTGGCGCAATCTATAAGTTTTAGCATAATCATTTAGATGCTTTTCAAGATAAAAAAACGCCCTCCAATTTGGAGGGCGTTTTTTTTAGGCATGGTGAGTATTTAATAGGGTTATAAACATCCCCAATTAAGCAATCTAAATATTTTTCCCCGCCGAAATCCTAAGGAATAGGTTGCTGCTCTGCTTGAGGTAGGAGTGGTTTTATTGATAGCCAATTCCAGCGAGTAATCTTCATCAACTACTCTTTGGTTACAATTTTCAGCAAATTCTCAAGCCGGTCATCCTTCCCATTCAGCCATTGATCTAGGGTGATTTCCAGCGGTAGATCCACCTTCACGTAGGTGTAGTCTGGCATACCTAGAACTAGATCAAGAGAGTAGGTGGGGTTCATGCGAACGTAGCGGTAGGTGGGACCTTGAACTGCAACCGTGGAGCCGCCTGTTACCTGCGCATAGCCTCCGGGCGATTCACCCGCTATTATCCCACGGTTGCTCTGCTGTATCATGTTGCAAAAAACAATGCTGCCCGAGTAGCAACGTGCATCGGTTAGCACATACACCTTACCGAGGAACTGGTGCTGTTGCTGTTTTGGCTTGTATACCAGCGGAAGTAGTGTGTCTAAAGGGAAAAGACCACCATTGGGCATGCGCTTAAAAATAGCTACCGATGAATCAACCAAGGCTCTATGGCTTTTTCCATAGAAAAGCCTATAGGTATTCTTGAGCAGCGGTAATGCCGTAACCTTAGTTTTCGTCGACACTTTAAAAACTTCTTTTTCATTAAAAGATGAATCGGTTAAGTAACCCATGGTTTGGTTTACGCTCCCCAAAAATCCGCCGGGGTTTCCTCTTATGTCTATTACGAGCGTTGTAACGCCATCGCACTTCACCTGCTTCATGCAGCTACGCAGCAGCTTGTTGTAGCGATTGTCGCCACCCCAGAGCAGCATTTGAAGAATGTTTTTTCCATAAAATAGGTTTATGGTGAGCACTCTAACCTGCGAATTTACGCGAGCATACTCCACCGGTTTACGTGAATACTTGATGGACTTGCGTACGCGACGCTTGTCGCCCAACTGCTTGTAGACTTGAAATATACTATCGCGCATCATGCCTCGCAGCGTAACTGTTTTAAGCGCAGTGTCGCCATATTCCCGATAGGTAAAGGTAAAGGGTGGTCGTACCTTTTTTATGAAGAGCAGGTTCGAAAAATTCATCCATGAACGGATATCTGGCTGGGTTCTTTCATTCATGAGGGGAAATGCGTAGCGGTCTTCTCCGGGGTTGAGGTCGCGTAGCCGAAGGCTAAGGACTTGGGCCGATTGTCCATTAATGGTAAGCAACTCGGCGTTGGCCGGGATATTCCCAGTGTAATCCTTAACCAGAAAGGTGCGCCCATCGCTCCAGTTTTTCACCCAAAGGGGCAATACCGTATCTGCCTTAGTGAATATTTTGTTTCGGTTTAGAAATCCCGAATTCGGGAAAGCTGAATGGTAGTCGTTTATGAGTGCACCGAAGTTGCATAGCGCCATGTAATAATCATCTGCACTTTTACTGCTGTCTACCGCAGCATAGAGTTCCCTTACACGGCTATTCCACTGATTAGGGGTGAGCCCTCGTAGCGTATCGGGCACCGATTCTGCGTAACTCTTAAGCAGGTAAGCCACCTCTTGGTGTCGTTTGGTTCTAATATCTTGACCAAATGCTTTTCCGCCATTCACTACAATTAGTGTTGCAAATAAAAAAAGGTATTTATTCATTGTAAAAGATAAGGTTAATCTGGTTTCACTAATTGATATGAAGATTAAGGCAATACTAAGAAGAGACTTAAGAATATAACATGCTTCAGTATATGTACACGACATGTTGGTTCTCAATTATGGTATAATTCACCCGTATATTCCATAAATCGCCTAATCGTGACAAACTACAGTTGTTAAATACTTTACAATGTTTGTAATATGGAATTGTTCTAAATATTTATCCCCGCCGAAATCCTAAAGAAGAGGTTGCTGCTCTGCTTGAGGTAGGAGTATGGGCCCATACGGTAGAACAGCGAGAAGCCAATGCTTTGGATATAGTTGGTGCTGCCACCCAGCACCTTTTGGTAGAGGTGCAGCACAGGGTCGAATAGGTTTTCCACGCCCAAGCCAACCTCGTATAGCCCACGGTTCATGGTGCGAAAGGGGTAGCCCACATGCCTATCCTTGTGGCTCAAATCGCCATAGCCTAGGTTTGCTGCCACCATAATTTGTGGAGAAAAGTACTTGGTTTTTATTATCAGATTACGGAAGCTGTGGCGCAAAAAGAGGTAGGCAAATCGGTCGGAGTAGAACTCGCCGGGGTAAACGGTTGTGAAGGAGCTGGCCACCTCCACCGACCAGGTTTGGGGTTTGGCGTCACGGTAGTTGCTTCCATGGGCGTTGAATAGCAGGCTGAGGGGCGCTGCCTCCCACACCTTGCCCGCGCTGGCCGAAACGCTGAAAATTCCCAGCATCGGCATGTTGCGGCTATAGTCAACTCGGAATAGCGCCTTGTTGTAGGTCAGCTGGCCGTGGAGCGCATCCACTCCACGTTCAAATTTTAGCCTCACCACGGGAGCCGTTGTTCCCTGTGGCAGTGTACGGTCGGGTAGCTGTAGCAGCTCCTCACCGTAAGCGTAGCGCAGCTCCACCGAGGCGCTGGTTACCTTGTAGGTGTTCAGTAGCGTGCCGTTGTTGCCCACATACTGGTAGCTGGTGGTGGGGGCAATATCTTGCATGCTTCCATCTAGGGTAATAGTGAGGTAGCGCAGCGGGCTTACGGAGGTCTCTAGGTTCCACTTTTTTACGTTGTCCATCTCGTCGTAGAAGAAGGGGTAGAGCGCCTCGCTGGAGAAGATGCTCCCCTTTTCGCTGGGGAGTATCGCTCCCGATTCGGCCACATCACTCGAGTAGCCTGCTGTTGCACTCCAACGGTAGTTGCGGTTGAGATTCACCTGCATAAAACCACCGTATTTGGTGGTGCTATCGCCAAAGCCATAGGCTCCGTATCCTCCCAACTTTATCACCTTCGAAATGCGTGAACCGGTATTTATTCCCAGCCCCAACCGCAGCCTTTCGTGCTGGTTGTAATTTATAAGGCGGTTGAGCGGCAGCTCAAACGGGCCGGCCGGAATGTTGCCCATGGCTATGGCCATAACGGTGCGCATCTTCTTGTCCAATTTCACCTTCTGCGAAATGCTATCAAGCAAATGATAGGTGTTGCGGTCCTTCTCGGTAAGCCGCTCCTTGCGGTAGTGGTTCCAAAACTCCTCGTCCTGCTCCTCCGCCTTGGGGCTAAACGATAGTGCCGGAGCCATGGTAGCTACCCTTAGGTTGGGGTCGTCCACCTTAATGTCGCTAAGGTACGATCGGCCAATGCCAATAATGGGGGCAACCTTTTGTCCTCCCTGTTTGGAATTGGAGAAGAACCAGAGTTCCGAACTAAGCTGGGTTGGAAACCATTTGCCGCCTACCCGCTCATAGGCCTGCTGAATTTTGAGGCTAAGCTTCAGGGTATCCATAAAACGGCTAGGCTCATCGGGTTCGGCAATCACGTTCTTAATGGCGTATCCGTTGGTTGAAATCTGAAGGACCCCCTTCATTGCGCTAAAGGTTCGGTTCTTATGCGGACGAAAGGAGATTACGTAGGTAGTATCGCCAGCTTGGGTAAGCACGGTGTCCTCAATCAAAAAGAAGTAGCCCTTGATTCCTGGGGGTGAAACGGGGTTGAGGTAGGTGGTTTGGAACAGAGGTATGATGCTGTAGTAGAACGACAACGATTGCAGCTGTGAGGCAATGAGAGCAAAGAGTGGCTGACCCTTTAGCCCCGATACCTTGGAGGCAATTACCTCTTCCTTGTTTCGCGAGGGATATTGGAATTCCCTCTTGTTTACTGTCTCCACCAGAAAGAAATTGGTTTTAGCCAGAAAGTTTAACTCCTTAAGCTTCGCCGAATCCTTTTTGGTCATCGGCTGCTTAGCCATCAGCTTGGCTCGTAGCCCAACGGTGTCGAGCGACGAGGTGAAGTAAAACTTGTTGTAGGAGGTAAACGAGAAGTTGGCATACTTCTCCGGGTTATTCTGGTCGCGGCTTTCCACCACCTTGCGTATGATGCGTAATGCCGGATTCTCCGTTGCGTTTACCACCACTTCCCCCAATTCATAGAAAGTTGGGTTCAACTCTACCCGATGTTTTTTTAGCAATGGCAGCGAATCGGCCAGAATTGTTCGAGGGTTATAGCCTACGTTGGAAAAGATGAATCGTTGACCGGAATTGGTTGTCGGTGGGGTAAAGTAGCCATCGAGGTCGGTGGCTACGCCCCTATGTTCGCCTTCCACCTGCACGTTCACAAAAGGTAATGGCTCACCTGTTTCTCGGTTCGTAACTCGGTAGGTGGTTTGGGCTATTATTAAAGTATTGGTAGAGAATAAAAGCGTGAAAAGTAGAAGCCATTTCAAGGCTGATGAGTTGGTTGTTTGCATCGTTGTAGGGAAATATTTTTCTTAATGGTAATGCAAAGTAAAAATAGGTAGAAATATTTTATATCCATATTGTTAAAGAGAATTCGCAACAATTAGACGCGCGGAATTGGGATTAAGATGCAATGTTGTAAAAGGATTGGCGAGTAGAAAGGATGCCCCTTGTCTAGCTATTTCCGGGAAATCAAAAAGAGGAAACGGAGAATGCAAACCTCTGAGCCTTTGAGTGATTTATGCCATAAATAGTTGAACACTATGGCACAAAACGTCCTGTTTCTCCGAAGGCTATCTCCTGTTCACTTTAAATTGTGATCTTTGCTGCGGTTCGTCTTTTAACTATTTATTAATCTTTCGCGCTCCTTCCTTTTGCATAGTCAATAAGAAGTGGTGTTTCGTCCAAATTATCCCCTACGCTAGTTAACTATTGCCGGTGTTTGCTTACATTTCGAATCTTTTTCATCTCCACGTATTTTACTTATTGCAGCTAACAATCCTGTATTTAAAGGAGGATAGGAGATGGGGTATATAGCGTTAATATACAGTATATGAATAAACGAATACAGCTGATGCTGCTTCTATCAATCTTAATGGTTGGTAGCGCTTATGCCCAAATGGCAAATACCGATAGCCTCGAAAACATCCTGAAATTTCATCACCCCGATGATACCATTAAGGTAAATCTGCTCAACGATATTGCCTATGAATTTTTTATAAAGGATCCGGACAAGACGATGCAATATGCAACCCAAGCCGAGGAATTGTCGGATAAGCTGCATTTTCAGAGAGGGAAAGTTGAAAGTATGCGGTTAATAGGGGTAGGCTATATGAAGTCTGATCAAAAAAAGGCTCTAACCTATTTTCAAAGTGCATTAAAAATAGCTGAAGCGATAGATTATAAAATTGGTATTGTCAAGTGTCTGAATAGTATGGTAATAATCTATAGCTTTAGCCAGGATGATGCCAAAGCTTTTGAATGCGCGCAAAAAGCATTTAAAATAGCAGAAGCGATGAACAATAAGTTGGAGATGGCAAGATGCATGTCGAGTATTGCTCGATGTGATGGCCATTTGGGACATTACGCGAAAGCTATTGAAGAGTATAAACAAGCATTGCTGCAGTCATCGGAGATGAATGATAAACCACTAATGGCGGCCAATACCCATAACTTGGGAGTTATTTATACTAACCAGGGCAATTATCCAATAGCCCTTGAATATTTTCTTAATGCGTACAAAATTTACCAAGAGCTGGGAGATAAGCAGGGTTGTTTTTTAGGAATCTATGGTATTGGAAACATTAAGTTATCACAATCCGATTATCCCCAAGCCCTTGAGTATGCAAAGAAATCATTGAAAATAGCGGAAGAGTTAAAGGATAAAGTAAGAATTACTGCTGCCCTAAGGTTGATTGGCGATATATGTCGAAAGATGAAAAATCCGCAAGCATTGGAATACTATCAAAAGGCATTAAAGATAAGTAAAGAAATAAACAATGCTTCTGCTACTATTTCCACGTTAATTAGCCTTGGAGAATATTATCGGCAAAATAGTAATTATGAAAAAGCGATGGAATGTTTTCAGGATGTTCGGAAAAATTCGGAACAATTTGGACATAAAAACATTTTGTGCATTGCATTGTATTCCATCAGCAACATCTATTTAGAGCGAAAAGAGTATACGGCTGCACTAGTTTATTCTCTTAGGAGTTTGAATATTGCCATTGAACTTAAGCTAAAGGATAATCAAAGAGATATCCGTAATCAACTTTCAAAAATATATGTTGCAACGAACGATTATAAAAAGGCTTATACCAATTATAAACTATTCAAAGAATTAAATGACAGTCTTTATGGTGAGAGCAGTGTGAAGAAAATCGCCGAGCTGGAATACAGCTATAAATATGAAAAGGAGAAGCAGGCAATAGAGTTGGATCATCAGAAGAAGGATATTATTCAGGCTTCAGAAGAACGGCAACAGCGAATTATTATGATTTCGCTTATTGTTGCGTTTATGTTGGTTTCGCTGCTTGCTATTTATATATTTCGTTCCTATCGTATTAAACGCCAATCGAACATTCATCTCACCAAACAAAAGCGGGATATAGAGGCGAAGAATGATTATTTGGTGCAGCTCAACGAAGAGATATCGGCACAGCGTGAAGAGATATCTGCACAGCGCGATGAAATTGAGATGCATCGCGATTTGGTTGTTCGGCAAAGGGATCATATTGAAGCCCAGAAGGAGAAAATCACCGATAGTATCGACTATGCTCAGCATATTCAGCAGGCGCTTATGCCTTCAAGTGAGTATGCCACTGCAAACTTAGGGGAACACTTTATTCTCTTTAAGCCCAAAGCTATTGTATCGGGCGATTTTTACTGGAGCTCCATGGTTAAAGAATACCTGATTGTAACCGTGGCCGATTGCACGGGTCATGGTGTACCTGGCGCCTTGATGAGTATGTTGGGAATGTCCTTTCTCAACGAAATTGTGGCTAAAAAGGAAGTTGTCAAAGCAAGTGAAATTTTGGATCAGCTGCGCAAGTCGGTGGTTGATGCTCTACAACAAAAATGGCAAACGGGCGAACAAAAGGATGGTATGGATATGGTGCTTGTCGTGATTAATACGAAAACGGCACAGCTTCAGTATGCCGGCGCACAAAATCCGCTCTATTTGGTAACTGCAGGTGGAGACCTGAAGATAATAAAGCCCGACAATCAAACCGTAGCCATAAATATTGAAATGAGACCTTTTACCAACCATGAAATAGGGTTAAACAAGGGTGATTGTATTTACCTGACTACCGATGGCTATCACGATCAATTTGGCGGACCCAACAACAAAAAGTTTAAGGGAAAGCAGCTGAACGAGCTTTTAGTATCCATAGCTAAAAAACCGATGGACGAGCAGCGAGAAATACTGGATCGGACCTTCGAGGGCTGGAGAGGCAATGGCGAACAAATTGATGACGTTACCATAGTTGGTTGTCGAATTTAATACCCCTTTTGCTATTGCGGTGCTAGGTAGGTTTGGTTCATTTGACAATGGGTGAGCGTGCACCGCTCGCTTTTGGTATGTTGTAGGTTCCGAGGGTTGGCACCCCCGGCTACAAACATGGCACCTCTCCGAGGTGAAAGGCAACCATTTTGTAACTTGTCACTTTTCCGTTACTCCATTAACAAAAAAACCGTCCCAACATGGAACGGTTTTTTAAATATGGTATGATTGAGGCTATTCGTAAGCGCCCCGTTTCATCATTTCCACCTCTTTTTCGTTGAGCATTCTATATTCACCTCTACCTAGGCCTTTTTTTGTGAGACCAGCAAAGTAAACCCGGTCTAGTTTCACAACTTTATAGTCGAGGTGCTCGAACATTCTGCGGACAATACGATTCTTGCCACAGTGGATTTCAATGCCTACCTGTTTGGGATCGTCAGCAACGATGCTTGCGCTGTCGGCATACGCGTTTCCATCTTCCAATTCTACACCATCGCAAATCTTTTGCAAATCGTCATTGGAGATTTTTTTGTCTAGGTGAACGTGGTAAACCTTCTTCTTGTTCGATGAGGGATGCAGTAACCTTGTGGCTAGCTCACCGTCGTTGGTCATGAGCAGCACACCGGTGGTGTTTCTGTCGAGACGGCCAACGGGGTAAATACGCTCCTTACAAGCTCCGGAAACAATTTCCATTACCGTTTGGCGAGCATTGGGATCATCGGTGGTTGTAATATAATCTTTTGGCTTGTTGAGCAGAAGGTATACTTTTCGTTCTCCTTTGATTGGTTCATCGTTAAAACGTACCTCGTCGGTTGGATTAACCTTGGTTCCAAGTTCGGTTATAATAGCACCATTAATGCTTACTACGCCTGCTTGAATAAAGGTGTCAGCTTCGCGACGGGAGCAAATACCAGCATTGGAGATATATCTATTGAGACGGATTGGCTTGTTAACCTCCTCTTCATAAGATTTTGGCTCATATACTTGAATGTGCTTTCTGTGGCTTTTAAATTCAATTTGCTCACGTTCTTGCCCCATTTCATTATCGTCGAAGTCAACTTCAGGCTTGTCAAATTTTTTGTATGGAGTGTTACCACGCTCTGTAAATCCCTCCTTGCGGAATGGCCTTTCACCTTTTTCCGAATTACGGTCTCCACGGTATGGTCGCTCTCCTCTTTCGCCGGGACGGCTATCGCGGTTAAATGGTCTATCGCTTCTTTCGCCGGGACGGCTATCGCGGTTAAACGGTCTATCGCTTCTTTCGCCGGGACGGCTATCGCGGTTAAATGGTCTATCGCTTCTTTCGCCGGGACGGCTATCGCGGTTAAACGGTCTATCGCTTCTTTCGCCGGGACGGCTATCGCGGTTAAACGGTCTATCGCTTCTTTCGCCAGAACGGCTATCGCGGTTAAACGGTCTATCGCTTCTTTCGCCGGAACGGCTATCGCGGTTAAACGGTCTATCGCTTCTTTCGCCGGGACGGCTATCTCGGTTAAACGGTCTATCGCTTCTTTCGCCGGGACGGCTATCTCGGTTAAACGGTCTATCGCTTCTTTCGCCGGGACGGCTATCTCGGTTAAACGGTTTATCGCTTCTTTCGCCGGAACGGCTATCTCGGTTAAACGGTCTATCGCTTCTTTCGCCAGAACGGCTATCGCGGTTAAATGGTCTATCACTTCTTTCGCCGGAACGGCTATCGCGGTTAAATGGTCTATCACTTCTCTCGCCTGAACGCTCTTTGCGCTCGAAATTACGACCTTCTCTTGCTGGTCTTTCGGTTCTTTCACCTGAACGTTCTTTGCGTTCGAAAGGTTTTCTATCACCATATGAACCTTCTTCTGATGAGCGATTTTCACGAGCAGGTTTCTCCTCCTTACCCGAAAAGTCGGTCCAGAAAGGTCTCTCCTTTGGCGTGCTACGCTCATCTTTACTTTTTGGTTCGTCGTGGGTTACCTCTCGGGCTGGTTTGTTCTCCTTGTTTGGAGCGGTGCTGGAAGGAATAAACTTTTTTGCCGTACGTGGACGGTAAGTTTTACTTGTGTCTTCATTACTACTGGCCTCGCGGCTTTCGTTCTTTTTGTTCCCCTCGTAACCTTCGCGGCTACCTTCTTGGGGAGTGATGTTCTCCGATTCCATAATGTGTGTTGTGTTGAATTACTGACAGTTAAATATTAACGCTTCTGGCTAAAAGAAGCTTGCAAAGATACCAATAAATTTGGCTTTGCCCATATGTTACGCATAATTTAAGTTAAGGTTTGTTATTTAAGCAGAGAAGATTAGGAGGTTTTACTACCTTTGTTCTATGCCGTCTCAATGTGTTTATGCTTACAGTTGAGAATAATTTGCTTGCAACCAAATTGTTAATTGTTAATTTTTCAAAAACATGACGCTAATTAAGTCTATCTCAGGAATTCGTGGAACCCTTGGAGGGGAACAGGGTAAAGGATTAACGCCCCTTGATGTTGTAAAGTTTACAGCTTCCTATGCAGGATGGTTGCGTAGTAGCTGTGGAAAGCAAAAACCGGTGGTTGCAGTTGGTCGCGATGCACGCACTTCGGGGGAGATGGTAGACCATCTCGTTGTTGGAACATTAATGGGTTGTGGCGTTGATGTAATTGAACTTGGACAAGCCACCACTCCAACTGTGGAGTTGGCTGTAATTCATTTTAAGGCTGAGGGTGGTTTGATCTTAACCGCTAGTCACAACCCTGCACAATGGAACGCATTAAAACTTCTTAATTCGAAGGGCGAGTTTCTATCTGACTCCGATGGTAAGCAAGTGCTTTCTATCGCGGAATCGGGAAAACTACCTTTTGTGGAGGTTCATGAACTTGGCAAAGTTATTCGGTCCGAATCGTTTACCGAAAAGCATATAGATATGGTTTTGGCTCTTCCTTTGGTGGATGTCAATGCCATTAAGGCGGCAAGATTTAAGGTGGTGGTTGATGCCGTGAACTCTATAGGCGGAGTAGCTATTCCTACACTTTTGCGTCGTATGGGTGTTGAGGTAGTAGAGCTTTACTGCGAACCAAATGGAAATTTCCCACACAATCCTGAACCACTGCCAGAGAATCTTACTGCAATTTCGGTTGAGGTGGTAAAGCAAAAAGCTCAGTTAGGGGTGGTTGTCGATCCTGACGTGGATAGGCTGGCCTTGGTTTGTGAGGATGGAACTATGTTTGGGGAGGAATACACCTTAGTGGCGGTGGCTGACTATGTGCTTTCAAAGGTAAAAGGTAATACTGCCTCCAACTTATCTTCGTCTCAAGCACTGCGAGATGTTACCCAAAATAGAGGAGGTAACTATTTTGCTGCTGCGGTTGGTGAGGTTAACGTGGTAGAAGTGATGAAAAAGCATAGCGCTGTCATTGGTGGTGAGGGCAATGGAGGCGTTATATACCCTGAACTGCACTATGGACGAGATGCGCTGGTTGGTGTGGCCCTGTTTCTCACTCACTTGGCGCAAAAGCATCTTCCGGCCTCTGAACTAAGAAGTAGCTATCCTGAATACTACATGTCAAAAAACAAGATTCAGCTGCCGGAAGGGTTTGATGTTGATGGGTTATTAGTAAAGGTCAAACAGCATTTTTCTTCCGAAAAGGTTACCGATATCGATGGGGTTAAGGTTGACTTTGGCCATGAGTGGGTACACATGCGCAAGTCGAATACTGAGCCTATCATTCGAATTTACTCAGAAAGCATTTCAACGGATAAGGCCACTTCACTTGCGTTGGATGCTATTGAGGTGATCAAAAAGTTGGCTGGATTATTGTAATGGAGTAAACCAATTTAGGTTGAATAATTTATGGAATTAATTTCTGCAACAGTAATTTATTTTAACTCAAGATAAACATGGTTGCTAAGGATTGAAATGCCTTTACTTATTTATTTTGCAATGAAACGGAAATACTATTATTATATTGGGGGAGCACTGCTCGTCTTGATAACTGTTTTTATTTTTACCGGCAAATCCGATAAAAAGGTAGAGCAAAAGGTAAGGGTGAAAAAGGGATCTTTTGAAATTCTCGTAACCACTACGGGCGAATTGCAGGCCCAAAACTTCGAAAACATTGAAGGACCAAGCGAACTTCGAAATAGAAGTTTTCGGGTAAATGATATTAAAATCGTTGACTTGGTGCCTGAAGGAACGGTTGTTGATTCTGGCGATTATGTTGCTACGCTTGATCGGAATGCAGTCTCGTCGAGGTTGAAAGATCTCGATGACGAGGTGGAGAAAAATCAGAGTCAGTATACCAAAACCGAACTCGACACTTCATTGACCTTGCGTAGCCTGAGGGATGAACTCATCAATTTAAAATTCGATACAGAGGAGAAGCGGATTACCGTGGATCAGAGTAAGTATGAACCACCAGCCACACAGCGACAGGCAGAAATAAGTCTCGAAAAGGCAAATCGCGATTTGGCTCAAGCAAAAATGAATTACATACTCAAGGTTGAACAGGCAAAGGCTTCCATGAAGGAGGTGCAGGTAAACCTCTCCAAGTCGAAGCGTGAACGCGATGAGCTGATTGGTGTGCTCAATAAGTTTGTAATTTATGCACCTAAGCCGGGTATGGTTATTTACTACAAGGAGTGGGGTGGTGACAAGCGGAAGGTGGGCTCGTCCATTTCGGCATGGGATCTTACCGTGGCTACCCTGCCCGATCTTTCTGCCATGAATTCCAAATGCTACGTAAACGAAATTGATATCAGCAAGGTTAAAGCGGGGCAAAAGGTTAGGATTAGCGTGGATGCCTTTCCCGAAAAGAAATATACTGGAGTGGTAACCTATGTGGCTAATATTGGTGAACAGCTGCCCAATGCCGATGCCAAAGTGTTTGAGGTAACCATAAAGGTTAACGAGTATGATCCAATCCTGCGTCCGGCTATGACTACCGGTAACCTCATCGAAATAGCTAAATACAAGGATAAACTCTTCCTTCCTCTCGAAGCGGTGCATGGAGGGGCCGATAGCACAACTTTTGTATATACTACTGAGGGAAAGAAAAAGATAGTGATGGTTGGCTCAAAGAACGATACTCACATTATTATCGATAAGGGGCTGGAGGACGGTGAGGAGGTTTATCTCTCCATTCCTGATGGTGCCGACAAATTTAAAGTCGAAAATGCTGAATTGATCCCTCTGATAAAGGCACGCATCAAAAAGGAGCGGGAGGATGAGGCTGTTCGTCAATTCGACCTGCAGAAAAAGATGGAGGAGAAGGACAAGGCCCGCAATACCACAAAAGGTGGAGTAAAGGATGCAAGCAAGGTGGTAACTAGTAAACATTAGGGCAATGTTTAGAAAGGTTTATAAGCGATATATACACGACTTTCAAATAGCTGTCGATTCCATTCTGACAAACAAACTTCGCTCTTTCCTAACTGGTTTGGGAATTATTTTTGGAGTTGCAGCCGTAATATCCATGTTGGCCATTGGTAACGGTGCTCGGCAGGAAATTTTGGAACAAATTAAGATGGTTGGGGTAAATAACATTGTGGTTACCCCTGTTCTGAAGGACGACGATAGTCAGCAGCAGAATGTTTCTTCCTCCGGTAAATCCGACTCTCAAAAGTATTCTCCAGGGTTAACTCTTGCCGATGCCAATGCCATCAGCGAGGTTCTTCCTTCGGTAAAGATTATTAGCCCCGAGATTATTGAAAATACTTTTGTAATTCAAAATGGTGTTCGTATCAATGCCAAAATTATTGGGGTGGCCACTTCATACTTTAATATCTACAATCTTCCTGTTGAACGTGGTGATTATTTTACAAATTATCAGAATTCCTATGGTCTACCAGTTTGTGTAATCGGTTCTAACGTGGCTTCCAAACTTTTTAATACGGTGGATCCTGTTGGACAGTGGCTCAAGTTTGGAAGTGTTTGGCTTAAGGTGGTAGGCGTACTTAAAAAGTCGGATGTGAGCGTTACGGCTTTTGCTAACGTAGGGGTAAACGTATATAACGATAATGTTTTTATCCCAGTTAAGACCATGCTTAACCGCTATAAAAATCGTGCTTTGGTTAACATGAAAAAATCCAACACTGTTCTTTTTTTTGGCTCTGGTACAGTTTCTGGATCGAGCAATAATGCCAACAAATCGGCAAATTACAATCAACTCGATAAGTTGGTGATTCAGGTGGATAAGACCGAAGATTTAACCTCAACAGTTGAAGTCCTTTCGCGAATGCTTCTCCGAAGACACCAAAATGTCAATGATTTTGAAATTACGGTTCCAGAAATGTTGTTAAAGCAACAGCAGAGAACAAAAGATGTGTTTAACATTGTGCTAGGTGCCATTGCTTCCATATCGCTAATTGTGGGTGGTATTGGAATTATGAACATTATGTTTGCCTCTGTAATGGAGCGTATTAAGGAGATTGGAACTCGTTTGGCAATAGGTGCCAAGAAACGTGATATTGTAGTGCAATTTTTGTCAGAGGCAGTGCTTATTAGCGTTACTGGTGGGTTTATTGGAGTGGTGCTTGGCGTTATTCTCTCCTTGCTCATTACCCATTTCGCCGATATTAAAACCATTGTTTCTCCACTTTCTATCATTTTGGCTTTTGGCGTTTCCGCCGCTGTTGGCATTATTTTTGGCTATACCCCGGCAAAAAGAGCGGCAGAAAAAGACCCAATTGAATCGTTGAGGTATGAATAGTAATTTTATGTTGAATAAAGATAACGTGATGAGCCGATATACGCTTCTATTTTTCATGGCTGTATCATTCCCCTTTTCTGCTATCGCGCAGCAACCAACAGCATTGGAGAACTACTCGTTGGCTGATGTTATTAAATTAGCCAAAGATCAGTCGCCCGATGCGTATAGGGCCAAGAACTCTTTTCGAGCAAGTTACTGGGGGTTTAGAACTTATAAGGCAGCATTCCTTCCTTCGTTAAGTTTAAATGCAACGGTTCCAAATTTTAACCGAAGCATCATTAAATACCAATTATCTGATGGAACTTATAGTTACATTGAAGAGAACTCCAACAGTGCCTATGCTAACATGAGCCTGAATCAGAACATTGGGCTTACCGGTGGTAATCTCTACGTATCTTCCGACCTAATGCGCACTGACCAATTGGGAAGCGACCGATCCACATCCTACCTCACCACTCCGGTGATGATTGGCTTTAAGCAGCCCATCTCGGGATACAACTCACTCCGTTGGCAGCGGAAAATTGAGCCACTTAAGTATGAGGAGGCCAAGCGGCGATATTTACAGGACATGGAAAATGTGTCGATAAAGGCAGTGAATCTCTTTTTTAGTCTACTCATTGCTCAACAGGAGTTGGAGGTGGCGCAGATAAACTATGCCAACACCGATACGCTCTATAAAATTGCCAAGGGACGTTTCAACATTGGAACCATTGCCGAAAACGACCTATTGCAGATGGAACTCAGTTTCCTAAATGCCGATAAGGCTCTTAATGAGGCAAAAATCGACCTTGAGGTTCAGAAGTATAAACTCCGCTCTTTCTTGGGATTTAACGACAATGTAAATATTCAACTTTCCCTTCCCGATCCGCCAACGGTTAAGGAGTTAGGGTTCATTGATGTAAAGGAGAAGGTAGGTGTAAACAATCCCGACTTGTTGCTCTACCAGCGGCAGCTGTTAGAGTCACAGGAGAAGGTTGCTCAAGCTCGTTCACAGCGAGGATTTCAGGCAAACATAAGCGCTAGCTATGGTTTAACCCAGCAGGCACCAGAATGGTCGAATGCCTACGATCGACCGCAAAATCAGCAGCAGGTAACACTTGGATTACAGGTTCCCATTCTCGACTGGGGTCTTGGCAAGGGAAAGGTTAAAATGGCGCAATCGAATATGGAGCTTGTTCGTGTTAATGTGCAGCAATCCATAGTCGATTTCGATCAGCAACTTCTTTTGCAAGTAATGAAGTACAATATAGAAGATGAGCAGCTCTACATTGCAACCAAAGCCGATACTATTGCCCAAAAGCGTTATGAGGTTACCAAGCAGCGCTTTCTTATTGGTAAGATAACTGTGCTTGATCTTAATGTTGCTCAGAATGAGAAGGATGCTGCTAAAATTAGCTACCTAAATGCATTGGAATCCTATTGGAGTTCATACTACAATCTTCAGGCGGTGGCCCTTTACGATTTTTCTAAAAACAAACCGCTCGATACCGATTTCGATTTAGTGATAAAATAGTTGTAATAATATAAAATAGAAATGGCGTGCAAAAAGCACGCCATTTCTGTTGATGTGTATTGAAATATATTAAAGAGCGCCTTCATCATAGGCAACTTCCCCATGGAGGGAGCTGTCTAACCCCTTTAATTCTTCTGCCTCCGATACTCTTACAGGCGTTATCTTGTTGATAATGGCCAACATTAGGTAGGTGAATACAAAGCCATAGGCCGCAGCAATCACCACGGCAACTACCTCCTTACCAAAAAACGATGTATTTCCATAGAGCAATCCATCAGCACCATTGGCATTAACTGTTTTGGATGCAAAAACACCCAACAGAATTGTACCAAGGAAACCTCCAACTCCGTGAACACCCCATACGTCAAGTGCATCATCCCAATGCATCCTGTTTTTTAGCTGCACCGCCATATAGCAAACAATTCCGGCAATAGTTCCAATTAGTGCGGCCGCCCAAAGTGGAACATAGCCAGCACAAGGAGTTATGGTTGCTAACCCAGCAATACCACCGGTGAGTAATCCAATAAGTTTTGGTTTCTTTTCTCGCGACCACTCAATAATAACCCATGAAATGGTAGCAAAAGATGCGGCTACGTCGGTGTTAAGAAAGGCAATGGCGGTTGTTTTGTCTACGCAAACTTCGCTACCGGCATTAAAACCATACCAACCAAACCAAAGTAAACCACTTCCTATGGCAACAAGAGGAATGGAGTTAGGCTTAGAGTTCTTGTCAACGCGGGCTCCTATATAGAATACACTCGCAAGAGCTGCAAAACCTGCAGTGGCATGAACAACAATACCGCCAGCAAAGTCGAGAACGCCCCATTCTGCAAGTAGTCCACCACCCCAAACCATGTGCACAAACGGGTAGTAAACCAGTATTTGCCAGAAGGTTAGAAAGATAAGGTAGGATTTAAAGGTAACGCGGTTAACAAATGCACCGGTAATAAGGGCAGGAGTAATGATGGCAAACATCATCTGGTAGGCAATAAATACGATCTCTGGAATTTTGCCATTGCCATACATGCTGTCTACGGTAACACCGCTTAGAAAAGCCTTGTCGAGGTTTCCTATAATACCACCAGCACCACCACTAAAGCAGAGCGAATAACCAAATATAAACCAAAGAACAGTTGTCCATCCTAAGGACACAAAACTTTGGATCATAATGCCGAGGATATTCCTCTTGGTGGCTAAACCACCGTAGAAAAACGCTAATCCGGGGGTCATCAGCATGACCAAGCTGCAGGCTAGCAACATAAAACCCGTAGAACCAGTTTCGAGCATAGTTAATTATTTGTTAGTTGATTGAGTAAAATTGTGTCTGCTATAATGTCAATCCAAAAACGAGAAAAACATTTCCGGTTTGTGGATTGGTGATGAAGCTGGCCGAAATGGGGAGCTTAAAGGTCTCCGTAATCTTTACTTCCTTGGTTGTTTTAACGCCAAGATTTACAACACCAGCTTCGGTTCCGTATATCCCCTTGTCGGTTGTACCTCCACAGAATACGGAGAGGGGAACTCCATTGAGTGTGGCATTGTATAAAAGTTCAAGGTAAACGGAGTTATTCTTGTCGGAACCGTAAAAGTTGTAGCCGGCCAAAAGACCTATGGGAAGTTTTGCAGATGGGTTTAGGCTAATGGAGCCCTCCATAATATGCCCTGTCTCGTTTTTGTTGTAGTTGAAGTAGTGGTTTTTAGCCACCGCTTCATTGGGGAAGAAGTAATCAGTTGTGGCGAAAGTCAACAGGTTGTTTGGTGTAGTGTAGGAGAGGTAAAGATCTGTTTCTTGTGCTGGAGTGGTGTTTGACGTGGTAAATGCACCCCAGGCACCAAGGGTAAATCCTTTGGCACTCACCTTTAGTGTGGGTTGAATACTTGGCGATTGCCCAAAATCTGATCCTCTCCAAATATAGCGGCTCATAAAATCGGCACCGAGTGATATTTCAAACGGGGAGGTCGGTTGTTGTGGTTCTCCTGCAGGCTGGGTCTGTGCTTTAGTGATGGTTCCGGTGGTTACAAGAACCATAAGAATCAGCAGTTTTTTCATGTAGGAAGAGTTTATAGGTTCCCTGCAAAACTGCTGTACTTATATCATTTGGACAATTCAGGAATTCCTTAATTTGGTGTAGGGGAATCCCTTATTTATTTCTGTCGGTGCTCGAAGAAAGATGAATGGCTAACTTAATAAGATCGATGTGGGAACTGTATCCCATCTTTTGCATAATGTGAGCTTTGTGTGCTTCCACTGTTTTTACACTTATAAACAGCATTTCGGCAATACGGCTATTGGTCTTTCCTGCTGCCACTAGCGTTAAAATTTCAAGTTCACGTTTGGATAGTTTATCTTCTGGATGATTGGGCTGTTCGGTTTTGGCTTTTCGTACCAAGTTCGACAGAAGTATGTCGGCAACCTCCTTGCCATAATATTCTTCACCTTGGTGTACTTTAGTAATGGCTGCGGTTAACTCTTGCTTCGATGTATTCTTTGGTAGATAGCCCTTCGCTCCAGCTGCAATGGCTTTCTGAATAAATTCTTCCGAAGTAAACATTGAAAGGATTATGACTTTGACGGTAGGGTATTGTTCCGTAATAATTTTGGTGGCTTCAATGCCCGACATTCCAGGCATGGAGATGTCCATAAGAACTACTTCAGGTAGAGTTTGCTCTAATTCTGTAAAAAATAGTTCAGGTGAAGATACCTCAACTACAACCTGCATAAATCCTGTTGAATGGATTAGCGACTTTATTCCATCTCTCACTAGCTGGTGGTCATCGATCAGGGCAATACGAATCGGTTTCATACCTTAATATTTATTCTTTTTCTAGAATTATTGGAATATTGACGTAGATGTCAGCTCCTTTTCCAGGTATCGAGTGGAGGTAAAAATTACCACCTAGCAATTCGGCTCGCTCACGAATGTTAATTATACCATTGCCGGGATGACATATTTGAGTAGGATCAAATCCCTTCCCATTATCGGTAATATGCATATTCAATATATCATTTTCGACAGTGGCCTTGAGCTCAATTAATTTGGCATCTGAGTGTTTCAATGCGTTGGTTATGGCTTCTTGAACAATTCTGAAAATGTAGTTCTTTTGTCTTTTGCTTAACTTCTCAGGTAAGTTTTCAATATGACAAGTAACCCGTCCAGGTTGGCCTTGATTAAGTCCTTTGCACAAATTTACAAGGGCTGAACTTAAGTCTAGTTCGGAGAGAATGCTGGGGGTAAGGTTGTTCGATATGCGTCGAACGTCGTCTATGAGACGATTTATCTCCACTTTTACCCCTTCTACCAGTTCTTCTTTATGAACATCAGCAGGATCGTATAGTTCCAGCATTAGCTTAGCTGCAATGAGTTGCTGACCAATGCCATCGTGAAGTTCACGTGACAGGCGGTGTCGTTCTTGTTCTTGACCATCAATCACATATCGAAGATGCCGCGACCTTTCCTCTTTTTGCAATGCTTCTGCTTTTTTGCGTTCCGAAAGGTCTCTGATTACGGTCACTTTTACGGCAATTCCTGCCATGCTAATGGTTCCACTTTGAACTTCAACGGGAAGACAACTTCCATCTTTTTTTACCAGATTAGCTTCTCGTGGAAGGAATGGGGTATTGACTTGGTCGTTTACTTCTCCAGTATTTTGAAGCAGATTGGAAACCTTCAATTTTTTGGTTTCATTATAGGAGTAGCCAGAAATGGAGGTAAAGCTGTGGTTAACCTCTAGTGGCATATCTTGATTATGAAGAATTATACCTTCTTGGGTGGCGTCATAAAAGTATTTCAGGCGTGCTTCTCTCTCCTTGAGGTTGGCTTGTTGCTCTGCAAGTTTATGAGCCATCGTGTTAAACGACTGGGTTAATAAACCAATCTCATCCTCCGATTCCACGGGAAGGTTTAGGTTAAAATTTCCTTCGCCAACCTTTCCTATTGCACTTTTCAGTTGAACAAGCGGGTAAGTTATCCTATGTGCAAGAATAATGACAGTCCCAAGAATTAACACTGAAATAGATAGACCCATTAACAATATATCGTTACGGAGCAGCATTATTTGCTTCATTACCTCTTCTTGATCAATCTCTGCGAAAATAGTCCAATTCAGACCGGGAACGTCAATGTGACCATAAGAACTCATCACTGGGATGTTTCGATAGTCGGGAGCGATAGTGGTTCCACTTTTTCCACTTTGACCCAGCAAGGAAGTTTTTGTTGTTACTACTGTTTTCAAAAAGCTGTTTGCGATAAATCGCGATGTGGAACGCATTAGCGAATCGCGACCAACAATATAAGCCTCTCCTGTATACCCTAAACCTCTATTAAAATTGTCTTCCATCATAATGTTGTTAATGCTTTCTGGGCTTAGCAACATTGCGGCATATATTCCCCCTGCGGGTCGAAGTGGCTTGAGTAAGGTTAAGAAATGGCTGCCACCGTACCTCATATAGTCAAGAACATGGGTGGAGTCATTGTTAGCAAATGAGTTGCATCTCTGAACAAGTTGAGCCTGAATATGAGTGCTGTTGAACAAATTGGCAGAGAGACCTGTTTTAAACAGAACGTTTACAGAGTCTTTTCCGGAAATGCTGAAAACTACGAATGCATTGGTGCTCTTTTCCTTTTGGAAAAGCGATTGAAGTATATCGTTTAGGTCTGTATTTTTTGCCTTAAGATTTTTTGTCTTGATAAATATCTGGCAGGTTAAGTTAAAGTCGCTGATACGTTCGTGGAAGTATTGACCTATTTGGCTCTGCTTTTCAATACGAACAGAGGTTAGCTGTTGATAGGTTCTATTTACAAGCGCACTTTTGGCGCTATGGTAGGAGTAGAAGCCAACAATGGCTATTGATATAAGGCAGAGTGAAATAAAGTTGAGTGATAATTTTTCGCTGAGGGTGAAGGTTCGCATGTTGTGCTTTATGTTGCTTCGTTAATACAACAAATATATACTAAACACTACCAAATATTGTAAATTATGAAAATTACTGTTATTGGAGCAGGAAACGTAGGAGCAACATGTGCAAATGTTCTTGCGCAAAAGGGACTTGCTAACCAAGTTGTTTTGCTTGACATTGCTGAAGGCGTAGCCGAGGGCAAGGCGCTTGATATGTGGCAAACATCGTCGGTTACCAATTTCGACACCAGAATTGTTGGCGTTACCAATGACTATTTGGCAACGAAAGGTTCTAGCGTAGTTGTGATTACCTCAGGCGTACCACGTAAACCTGGTATGTCGCGTGGTGATCTAATTTCAACCAACGCTAAAATTGTTAAGGATGTTACCGAAAAGGTGGTTAAGTATTCGCCAACTGCAATAATTGTTGTAGTATCGAACCCTCTTGATGTAATGACCTATGTGGCCTATTTAGCGGCACATAAAAAGCCATGCGAGGTATTTGGTATGGCTGGTATTCTAGATTCTGCTCGATATAAAGCTTTTATTGCAGATGCACTCGATGTGTCTCCCCGCGATGTGAGTGCTCTGCTTCTCGGTGGTCATGGAAATTCCATGGTGCCACTTGTGCGGTATACTTCTGTTGGGGGGATTCCCGTTACGCAGCTGCTCGATAAAGTGGTGTTGGATAAAATTGTGGATCGAACCCGGAATGGTGGGGGAGAGCTTGTTAAACTGATGGGAACTTCTGCATGGTATGCACCTGGAGCGGCTGCTGCTACTATGGTGGAGGCAATTGTACGTGACCAACGTCGTATTTTACCAGTATGTGCTTACCTCAATGGCCAATATGGACTTTCCGATATGTATATGGGGGTTCCTGTAAAGCTGGGGAAGCGAGGAATTGTTGATATCATTGAGATTGATCTCAATGACGAGGAGCGAGGTATGCTGAATGAGTCTGCTAAGGAGGTTACCGAATTGATGAAGGAACTTGATACCATGAAACTATTTTAAGCTTTTCTGTTCCATAATAGAGCGAGACACGAATGCGTGTCTCGCTTTTTTTTGGAATGTAACCTGCGACAAATTTTTCACTCGTTTGCGATAATAAATAAAGTTAAAACCTCCCTTTTTTTATTGCTAGATGAAATTATTGTTATTTCTTTAACAATTGAATAACCTTTTTCAATAGATCTCGTTTACAGGGTAGTTTTGTACTAATCAGATGGAAACATTACATTCTCAAATTGATTGATTAGCAGGCCGATAAATTGCTTAATCATTGTATTAACAATGATAAACAATATTGGATAATGCTTTTGGATTAATCAAGTAGATGAGCGTTTTTTCTTAAACTAAATAATTTTAATGATGAAAGTTACAGTTGTAGGTGCAGGAAACGTCGGAGCTACATGTGCTCATGAAATTGCGCGAAAGGAACTTGCCCGGGAGTTAGTTTTACTTGATGTGAAAGAAGGTCTTACTCTTGGTAAGGCGTTGGATATGTGGCAAACGTCATCAGTTCAAGGATTTAATACTCGGATTACGGGTGTTACCAGTGATTTCGCCAAAACAGCCAACTCCGAGGTAGTGGTTATTACTTCAGGTATTCCTCGCCGTCCTGGAATGAGTCGTGATGATTTGATCGATATCAATGCCCGCATAGTTAAAGAGGTAACCGAAGGGATTGTTGCCTATTCTCCTAATGCGAAGATCATTGTTGTTACCAACCCATTAGACGTAATGACCTATGCCGCCTTCCTAGCAGCAAAGCTCCCATCAAACAGGGTATTTGGCATGGCCGGTATTTTGGATGCTGCTCGATATAAGGCATTTTTGGCAGAAGCATTAAATGTATCTCCTCAAAGTATCCATGCCATACTGATGGGTGGTCATGGAGATAGCATGGTGCCACTACCACGCTATACCACGGTATCAGGAATTCCTATTACTGAACTTATCGACCATGATACGTTAGAAAAGATTATTGACCGTACGCGAAAAGGTGGAGGCGAATTAGTTGAGCTTATGGGTACTTCAGCATGGTATGCTCCGGGAGCGGCTGTTGCACAAATGGTTGAAGCTATAGTTCGTGATCAACGACGTGTATTCCCTGTATGTGCTGCCCTCAATGGAGAATATGGCATGAATGACCTACACATTGGTGTACCGGTTATTCTTGGGAAGAATGGTGTTGAGAAGGTTATTGAACTCAAGCTTAATGATGACGAGATGACACTGCTGCGAAAGAGTGCCCTCGAAGTAAAAAAAATAATGAAGGCGCTTGATAACTTAAACATCTTTGAGGAGCGCTACGGTTCCGATACTTTATAGCTATAAATTGCAATATTCTGAGCTCGGTGTATAGGACTACACCGAGCTTTTGCATTTTATCAGCAAGGCTAGTAACTAGGTTTATTCAAAAAAAATCATAAATTTGCGCCTTACTTTAGAAATCTCGAGTTTCGGAAATCTATAAATTCTAAATCAAATGCAGAATAAAGGCGCCTTTAAGCTACTAGCTATTGTTCTCGCTCTTGTTTGCGTCTACCAGCTCTCTTTTACCTACAAGGCAAAGAGAGTGGAAAGCAAAGCCAAGGTTTACCCCAAGGGCGAAAAATTTTATCTCGATTCAATATCCACCAAGGGTGTTTACAACTTCCTGTGGTTGAAAGACTTCACCTATAAAGAGTGTAAGGAAAGGGAGTTGAATCTTGGCCTTGACCTCAAGGGTGGTATCAATGTTACGTTGGAGGTTTCAGAGCCCGACATTGTTCGATCGCTTTCCAATTTTAGCACCGATTCAGTCTTCAATAATGTCATGAAATTGGCAGAGGACAAAGCTGCGCATAGTCAAAAAGACTTTATTTCACTCTTTATAAGTACATGGGAGGAGGTTGCTTCCAACGATAGGCTTGCACGAATATTTGCAACCTTTGAGTTGAAGGATAAAATTACTCCTACTTCTACAAATGGACAGGTTGAAACCATTATTCGCCAAGAAGTTGATGGAGCTATTTCTAATTCATTTAATGTAATTCGAAATCGTATCGACCGCTTTGGGGTAGCACAGCCAAATATTCAACGTCTCGAAAATTCGGGTCGTATTTTAGTTGAACTTCCTGGGGCAAAGGATCCTGAACGTGTAAGAAAATTGCTTCAAGGAACAGCAAACCTTGAGTTCTGGGAAACATACGAAAACTCAGAAATTTATTCCAATTTGGTTGCTGCCAATGCCAAGGTTAGAGATTTGTTGAGTGCCCAAGCGGTAGAATCTACTACCTCGGAGCCCAGCAAAAATGACCTAAATGATAATAAACCTGAGGCCAAAAAGGTTCCTGTTGCAGATACCTCTAACAAGTTGATTTCTGAGGTTAAGCAATCGCAGGACACCTCTGCTAAAAGTGTCGATGAGGCCGCAATGAATAAGGATAATCCGCTTTTCATGGTGTTAAAACCATCAGTTGGAGAGCAGGGACCTTTTCCAGGACCAGTAGTTGGGGTTGCTGCAGCTGGTGATACAGCAAAGGTGAACTCCTATTTGTCGATGGCTCAAGTTAAATCGTTATTTCCACACGATGTTCGCTTCTTATGGTCGGTTAAGCCTATGGATAAGGTTGAAAACCGCTATGCGTTGGTTGCCATAAAGGTTTCTACTCGTGATGGTCGTGCCCCACTTGACGGAGGTGTTATTACCGATGCTCGTGAAGAGTATGGTAATAATAGCGGTGGACAAGCTGAGGTTACCATGTCGATGAATGCTGAAGGTACAAAGGTTTGGGCTCGCCTAACTGCCGATAACAAGGGACGTTGTATTGCCATTGTGCTTGATAACTACGTTTATTCCTACCCAACAGTAAATGATGAGATTACTGGAGGTAACTCTCAGATATCAGGTAATTTTACTATTGAGGAGGCAAAAGACTTGGCTAACGTTCTGAAGTCAGGTAAGCTGCCTGCTCCAGCACGTATTATCCAAGAGGCAATTGTTGGACCTTCATTAGGTCAGGCAACCATCAAGGCCGGTATGTCCAGCTTTGTTTTCTCCTTTTTCCTTGTCCTCATATACATGATGATATACTATAGCCGTCGTGCTGGATTTATTGCCGACGTTGCTTTGATGTTTAACCTCTTTATCCTACTTGGAGTATTGGCATCGTTTGGTGCGGTGCTCACGCTACCTGGTATTGCTGGTATTGTGCTAACCATGGGGATGGCTGTGGATGCCAACGTGCTTATCTTTGAGCGTATTCGAGAGGAGGTCCGATCTGGAAAGGGAATAAATCTTGCCATCACCGATGGACATAAAAATGCTCTTTCTGCTATTATTGATGGAAACATGACCACCCTTATTACGGCTATTATTCTTTATATTTTTGGTTCTGGGCCTATTCGTGGTTTTGCAACAACTCTTACCATTGGTATTCTTACATCACTTTTCTCTGCACTGATTGTTTCTCGTTTACTCATTGAATACTATGTTTCTAAAGGCTTTAAAATTACCTTCTCAACTAAACTTTCTGAAGGTGCCTTTACCAAGGTTCACGTAAAGTTTATCGAATGGCGTAAATATGCTTACGGATTTAGTCTTACCCTATTAGCAATATTTATCACCTCTTTCTTTGTAAGAGGATTAAATCCTGGTATTGACTTTTCTGGTGGACGTTCCTTTGTTGTTAAGTTCGACAAGGCGGTAAAGCCAACGGAAGTTGCCAGTGTGCTTAAGAATGCTTTTGGTCAAGCACCGGAGGTTAAAACTTTTGGTAACGACAACCAGGTTAAGATTACAACGAACTATCGAATTGGGGAAACCAGCGAAACGGTGGATGATGAAGTGGACATGAAACTGTTTACTGGTTTGAAGGAATACCTACCTGCAAATCTAACATTCAAAACGTTTGACGCCGACTACAAGATAAGCTCAGAGAAGGTTGGGCCTACGGTTGCCAAGGATATTAGACGAGATGCCATTATTGCTGTAGTGTTTGCATTGTTGGCCATCTTTATATATATCTTTATTCGATTCCGAAACTTTACCTATGGTATTGGGGGTATTGCTTCACTTGCCCATGACTCTATTATGGTAATTGGGGTTTATTCGCTGTTTTACCATAGAGTACCTTTTGCGCTGGAGGTAGATCAAGCTTTTATTGCGGCAGTGCTTACCATTATTGGATATTCTATCAACGATACAGTTATTATTTATGACCGTATTAGAGAGTACATTGGACTTTATCCCAAGAGGAATAGGGCTGAAATTATCGATGCTGCTATGAATGATACGTTGAGCCGAACATTCAGTACTTCGTTCTCAACTTTCATTGTGCTTATTCCAATGTTCTTCCTCGCTGGTGAAGTAATCCAAGGTTTCTTATTTGGATTAATCGTTGGTATCTTCTTTGGTAGTTTCTCCTCGGTATTTGTTGCTACACCTATAGCCTACGATCTTGCTCGATGGAGAGAGAGAAGAGCGCTTAAAAAGGCAGAATATACTAAGTAAAATAACGTATTTTATATCCTTTGAAGAAACCCTGATGATGAGTCAGGGTTTCTTTATATTATAGCCATTCGTTGGTTCATCTAAAATGGCTATCTTTCGACATAACTATTTTGCTATGATAATTCTAACGCAGGCGATTGAAAAATCTTTTGGAAGCTTAAAAGTACTCAAGGGAATAGACCTTCAGGTTGAAGAAAAAAAGTTGGTTTCGATTGTGGGTCCTTCGGGTGCAGGGAAAACTACTTTTTTGCAAATCATGGGGACATTATCAACCCCAGATAAGGGAAAGGTCTTCATTGGGGGTACAGATATTACCAAGTTAAACTCTTCTGCTTTGGCCCAGTTTAGAAACCAAAAGTTAGGATTTGTGTTTCAGTTTCATCATCTACTTCCGGAATTTACTGCCCTTGAAAATATTTGTATTCCCGCCTTCATTGCTGGAATTCGTAAGAATGTGGCTGAAAAGCGTGCAAAGGAACTTTTGGCTTTTTTAGGATTGAACGAACGGGCATCACACAAACCAACTGAATTATCAGGAGGTGAGCAACAGCGAGTGGCCGTTGCAAGAGCGCTGATCAATAATCCTTCAGTAATATTTGCTGATGAGCCATCGGGAAATTTAGATACTGCGAATAAGCAAGAGTTGCATAAGCTGTTTTTTCAGTTAAGAGATGAGTTTGGTGTTACCATTGTAGTTGTAACTCATGACAATGAGTTGGCCAATAGTTCCGATGTTGTATTTACAATGATTGATGGAGTTATATCCAATGCTTTCCATAACTGACTTTAGACGGATTAAGCGACTGCTTGATAGTCGGTTAGATACATACCTTGCTCCTGAATTTATTCAGCACGATCCAGTTCAAATACCGCATCTTTTTCGGATCAAGGAGGATATAGAGATTGCAGGATTGCTTGCAGCAACTATTTCATGGGGACAGCGTAAATCCATAATTACTGGCGCAAAAAGGATAGTTTCCCTCATGGATAGCGCACCTTATGATTTTGTGCAAAATCATACACCTGCCGATTTAAGGAGGCTCAATGGGTTTGTTTATAGAACGTTTAATGGTGGCGATCTCATTGCATTTATTGGTCAACTTCAGGGAATATACCATCATCCAGGTGGACTAGAAGCTGTTTTTTCATCCGGGTTTAAGCGCGGTGGAATTAAGGGTGGGCTAACGGAATTTAGGACAAAAATGATGGCTGGCATTGACGATTCTCACCTGACCAAGCATGTGGCCAATGTTGAGAAAGGGTCTGCTTGCAAAAGGTTGAATATGTTTTTGCGATGGATGGTTCGATCGGACGCTAGCGGTGTCGATTTTGGCTTATGGAAACAGATACCAGCAAGTGCGCTGGCCATACCTTTAGACGTAAACACGGCATTAGCATCACGAATGCTAGGTATACTTAATCGGAAGCAGAACGATTGGCGCGCCGTTGTTGAGCTAACGGAACAGCTTCAAAAATTTGATCCTATCGATCCTATTAAGTATGATTTTGCCCTTTTCTCCATAGGTCAGTGCAAAGATTATTCCTTGTAACCATGTCGTCATTTCGTTTTAAACAGTTTACCATCAATCAGCAGAATGTTCCCATGAAGGTTAATACCGATGGGGTGCTCCTTGGAGCGTGGGTTGATGTTGATAATGCATCTACTATTTTAGACGTTGGAACCGGCACTGGCGTTATCGCTTTAATGATGGCACAGCGTAACACGTTTGCAATTATTGACGCGGTTGAAATAGACGAGCAGGCAGTTCTCGTTGCACAGCAAAATGCCAACAATTCGTTGTGGGGTGATCGTATATCCATAATGGGATCCAGCTTTCAAGCATTTTATGTTGAAGTTGATAAACGGTATGACCTTATTGTATCTAACCCTCCGTTTTTTACAAACTCATTAAAATCCCCTTTCCAGAGTAGAAATGTGTCGAAACATGCTGATTTGTTACCCTATAAAGAGTTGCTTGAAGGAGTAAGTAGTTTGCTAAACAAAGGGGGTGTTTTTGCTGGAATTTTTCCTTATGCGGAATCTAATGTATTTATTGCTCTAGCGGTCAGTTTTGGTCTATACTGTCGTCGGAAGACGTATGTTTATCCTATCTCAGGTGGTCGAATTAAGCGTGTATTACTTGAACTGTCGAAAGAAAGAATGGTTCCATTGGAGAGTGACTTGGCAATTGAGGAGCGGGATGGTAATGGATATACTTTCGAATATCGAAATCTCACGAAGGATTTTTACCTTGCTTTTTAAAAAAGAGGTTCTTGAATAGTCCGTTTATGGCTATGTCAACCTATCAAAAAAAGAGATGCTGAATTTCAGCATCTCTTTATTGCTATAAAGAGGTTCTCTCCTCTATAAATTTTACGCCGTAATCTTCTAACTCTTTGAGTATTGGAGTATAAAGATGTGGTTTTATTGGTACCACTACGCCTTTGTCTTTGATTTCTCCGGTGAGCAGTAACTTGGTAGCAATTGCCATTGGTGTTCCAACAGTTATGGCCATGGAGGTATTATGCTGATCTTTTCCTTTTATTACGAGTGTAGAGGTAATTTTCTCTTTTTTACCCTTAAGTTCATAATCGAATTGATGTTGCATAATAATCATGTCCTTGTCGTTGGGATCTAATATCCACTTTTTTTCCAATATCTGTTGAACGATTTGAGCAGGAGATGCGTTTGGTAGTCCAACTTTCGTTTCCTCAAAAATCCCTAACCATTTTAACTTCTCAAATATCTTTGGATCGTTGGCTATTGCAATTTCCTGTTTCAACTTATCTTCAACTGCTTGGGTGGAATGATATGCCAAGAAACTGTTTATGAAGCTGCGATAGGTTAGGTTTTCGGAATCGGGTATTTTGTAGGTATCGTCAGTGGCACCAAGTTGAACGAATACATCCCATGCTTTACTATAGCCCTTTTTGCGCATTGTGCCACGCATGATCGAGGGTATATTCTCAATTGAGTATATTGTTTTATATTTCAATGAATCACGATTAGGATAGACCTCAAATTCACCCATATCGAGAACTTTTACTGTAAATGCTCGACTGTAAAGGCGGTGATAGGGAATAAACTTTACTTGGCCCATCTCTTGGTATTGAGCAACCCCTTGGCCTGCTAAAACAACGTTTCTAGGATTCCAAGTAAATTTGTAGTTCCATGGGTTATTGTCATACTCAGGAGCAACTAATCCCCCTGTGTTCGACATAAATCCAAGCATTTTTCCCCCCATTGACTTAATTTCGTCAATTGTTTTCATTGCCGACATGTGATCGATGCCTGGGTCAAGTCCAAATTCATTGAGCAGAGAAATCCCTTTGGCTTTTGCTTCGGCATCTAACGATTTCATTGTGTCTGATACATAAGAAGCGGTAACCATGTGCTTGCCCTGATTTACACATTCCTTTGCTACCACCGGATGCATAAAAGCGGGCAGCATAGAAATTACAACATCTACATTGGCAATCTCTTTGGCTAGTTGTTTCGAATCGGAAAGATCAAACTGGAATGCGGAACCATTTGGATGATTTTTAATCTTTTCCTTAGCGGCTTCCAAAGAAAGGTCACCGACTTTTACTTTCCAGTTTAATGTGGTTGAATGGTCGAGTAAATAGGCGATAAGGCTTGTAGATGAAAGGCCTGCACCTAAAACTAGAATGTTTTTCATGAGTTAGTGGTGGTTATGTGAAAGAATGGTCTCAAAATAACAATTTTTTAATCTTAAAAAAATGTCGATAACCACAAATAAAATAGGATTTTTGATAGGTTTTTGAATAAAAAGCTTCTGAGGGTGCAGTTTTTTTTGTCAACGATCTCCTAAAACTAGTGAATTGTGTGAAAATTACCTATATTTCGGCGACAAATGTTTCCAAATTTTAAACTGCGCTTTTCTCAGAAGCGAGACCTCGACCTAGCAGTCGAGGTTTTTTAGCGGCACAAAATTAGTTTGTTTTTTTATTAACAACTAACTATGTCTTGTGTTATAAGACATTTAATTTCATTCCCCATGCAACATAGACTCCACCCCTAAGCGGAGGTTTAATTATTCATCTTTTTTCTTTATTATATTTGCAGTTCACTAATATCTCAGAACATTGCCCTCCTACGATAAGTATGCAGAAACTCCACTGATGAAACAGTATGTGGCTATAAAACGGCAACATCCGGACGCTATTTTGTTGTTTCGAGTTGGTGACTTTTATGAAACCTTTGGTGAGGATGCCATTAAGGCTAGTGAAATTTTGGGGATAACATTAACTCGCAGAGCTAATGGTACTGCAGCGTATGTCGAGTTAGCTGGATTTCCGCATCATGCTCTTGATACATATCTCCCTAAATTGGTTCGCGCCGGAATGAGAGTGGCTATTTGTGAACAGTTAGAGGATCCAAAGCTCACAAAAAATATTGTTAAACGTGGTATTACTGAACTTATAACTCCAGGCGTTTCATTCAACGATAGTGTTTTGGAACGTAAGGAAAATAACTTCTTAGCTTCAGTTTACATTGGGAAAGCAGTTGGAGGGGTTTCATTTCTGGATATCTCAACTGGTGAATTTTTATTGGCAGAGGGACCTTTTGACTACATTGACAAGCTTCTTGCCAATTTTAACCCCAAGGAGGTATTGGTTGAAAAGGCTAAAAACGCGGAGTTTCAGGATATTTTTGGAACCAAATACAACCTGTTTAAATTAGATGACTGGATTTATAGTCCAGAGATAGGACAGGAGCGACTGGAAAAGCAGTTTCAAGTTACTTCGCTTAAGGGTTTTGGTGTAGAAAGTCTCCATTTTGGGCTTGCTGCTGCTGGTGCAACACTATATTATCTGGAATTAACACAGCATAATCAGCTTAAGCATATCGCTACCATCGCTCGCATTGATCAAGACCATTATGTTTGGCTTGACAAGTTCACGGTTCGAAATCTGGAGCTATTTGGAACGGTAAATGAAGGCGGAAAAACGTTGCTTGGAATCCTTGATAAAACAACTACTCCAATGGGTGCTAGGTTGTTGCGTCGATGGATAAGCCTTCCTTTGAAGGATGTTGCACCCATAAAGGAACGGCTAAATGCGGTTGAACACCTTATTACGCATCCAGAGGATAAAGGCATGTTGCAAGAAAAGTTGAGGGGAATTGGGGATTTAGAACGAATTATGTCACGAGCAGCCGTTGGGAGAGTTAATCCTCGTGAACTGGTTCAGCTAAGGCTTGCATTAACCTTGATTGACCCAATAAAGGAGTATTGTAAGCAATCGGGTGATCCCTCTCTTGTCATAATTGGTGACCAACTTAATCCATGTTCCATTATACGGGAACGGTTACTTACAGAATTGGTTGACGATCCTCCTACTATGGTTGCCAAGGGTAATGTAATTGCTGCTGGCGTTAATGCAGAATTGGATGAATTGCGCTCTATTGCCTTTTCAGGGAAAGATTACCTTCTAAATTTACAACAAAGGGAGGCTGAGCGAACTGGCATTCCATCGCTTAAGGTAAGTTTTAATAATGTTTTCGGTTACTATATTGAGGTTCGCAATACTCATAAAGACAAGGTTCCCGAAGAGTGGATTCGTAAGCAAACACTGGTAAGTGCTGAACGATATATTACGGAAGAGCTGAAGCAGTATGAAGAAAAAATTTTAGGAGCAGAGGAAAAAATTGGTTCTTTGGAGCAAACAATATTTGCCGATTTAGTATTAGCCCTTCTAGATTATATTGCTCCAATCCAGCACAATGCTGCACTTCTTGCCCGTCTCGACTGTTTACTCTCATTTGCTGAAGTTTCGGCTGGATATGGGTATATTAAACCTGAAATTAATGATCAATTTTCACTTTTCATTACCGATGGCCGTCATCCTGTAATTGAACGAATGCTCCCTCCTGGTGAGGAATATGTGGCAAATAGCGTTGAACTTGATACAGAACAGCAACAGATTATTATCATTACTGGCCCAAATATGTCCGGTAAATCGGCATTACTTCGACAAACGGCTTTAATCGTTCTTATGGCACAGATTGGATGCTTCGTTTCAGCATCGAGTGCTTCCATAGGAGTGGTTGATAAGATATTTACTAGGGTAGGAGCTTCCGATAATATTTCCATGGGGGAGAGTACGTTTATGGTGGAAATGCATGAAGCTGCCAGTATTCTAAACAATTTATCGAATAGAAGTTTAATTCTTCTCGATGAGATTGGGCGTGGTACTAGCACCTATGACGGAATTTCCATTGCATGGGCTATGGCTGAATTCATACATAACCATCCAACAGCGCGAGCAAAAACCTTATTTGCAACACATTATCATGAGCTGAATGAGATGGCTGAATTCTTTCCTCGGATTAAGAATTTCAATGTAAGTGTTAAGGAACTTGACAAAAAGGTTCTTTTTATAAGAAAACTTGTTCCTGGTGGAAGTGCCCATAGCTTTGGAATTCATGTTGCTCGAATGGCCGGTATGCCGCAGAGCGTCGTGCGTAGGGCAGAGGAAATATTGGCGCAACTTGAAAAGTCGCATCAGCAAAAACAACTCGAAAAGCCTGTTAATGACATGGTTGAAAAAAGTGAAGGATTTCAACTTAGCTTTTTTCAGCTGGAGGATCCGGTGTTGAAACGTATTCGCGATGAAATTTTAGGTTTGGATATTAATAACCTAACTCCAATTGATGCCTTAAACAAATTGAACGAAATTAAGAAGATTGCTGGTTTGTAACTGCGGTAAGGCTTTGAGAAGCAGGGTGAATTGAAAAAAATGTGGAAAAATCGAGAGAAATTATTTGCAGTACGAAAATTTGATTTATATTTGCACACGCAATCGCAAGCCGAGTGTGGTAAACAATGCGGGAGTAGCTCAGTTGGTAGAGCACAACCTTGCCAAGGTTGGGGTCGCGGGTCCGAGTCCCGTCTCCCGCTCTTTTTGGAGCCCGGATGGCGGAATTGGTAGACGCGCAGGACTTAAAATCCTGTGACCATTGCGGTTGTGCGGGTTCGATCCCCGCTCCGGGTACAGACAATATTGAACGGTTCTCTTAAACAGGAGAACCGTTTTTTATGCCTGTTGTTGATTGTTTAAACTTCATTCTTTTAATCCTGTAAGATATCCGATTCTGAATGAATATAAAGAGCGAGCCTCACTTTTGGTGAGGCTCGCTCTTTATATATTGGTATAATTGTTAAAAATCTACCTATCGTAATCCTTGAGTGTTTTCATTAGTTTTTGTCGTGAAAAAAATATTCTGCTTTTTACTGTTCCTATTTTAAGGTTTAACTCTTCTGCTATCTCTTTGTATTTAAACCCAGACGTGTGCATCTGAAAGGGAATACGGAATTCGTCCTCTAGCTGATCAATTTTTTTGCTGATCTCGTTGTGTGAATACTCCATCTCCGGATTGGTCATGTTGTCCGGTCTTGAATTCATTAGATATTGGTTGTCGCTAGAGTCGAATGTGGTATTTTGCTTTACCGATTTTCGGTAGTTATTAATAAAGGTGTTTTTCATGATGGTGAAAGTCCACGCCTTAAGATTGGTGTTCTCTTCAAATTTATCCTGATACATCAATGCCTTTAGGTATGTCTCCTGAAGTAAATCCTTCGCATCTTCCCTATTCATCGTTAGGCTATATGCAAACCTTTCCAGGTTTGATTCTAAATCGATGAGCTGTGTGTTGAATTCAACTGCTGTCATGGCTCTATGATGTTTATGTTATTTTTAAATAATCTAAATAAGTGTTGAAACAAATATACGACAGTGTTAAACAGTATTCCAAATGTAACTATCAATTTCGACGGAAATTGAGCTGACAATCTAAATAGCATTGAATGGAAATGCAAGGCAAGATTGGATGTTCACCAATCTTGTCTAAATTAATTCTAAATAATATTTTGCGATGGATGGATTTGTAAAACGCTGATATTCTGAGCAAAAAATAGTGTTAACGTCCGTTAAATTGGATGTTATTGCGTAATTATTGTCTGAAAATCATCGAACGAAGTGAGTTTTGCAAAAGCTTTTGGCTTTCGTTTGATCTCATCTAAAGCTGGTCCACCTCCAATTATGGTTGTTAGTGGGAAGGTAGTTGATAGTTCTTTGAGAATTTGATCTAGCTTGTGTGGTTGAGGAAGTGTAGCCGAGAAGATGAAAAAATTTGGATGTAGCTGTTTCCCAACTGCAATAATGTCGGCAAGAGGAACTGATTGCCCCAAATAGAGCGTATTTATTCCTTTTGATTTTGCAAGGTAATTTAATGACAGCAGAACAATTTCGTGGTATTCACCCTCGGGTAAGAAAAGGATGTGCTTTGGCAATTCACCAATATTAGGGCCAAGTATGGCTGTTTCGTGAAGTATCTTTTTTCGAATAATGCTTGAAGCGAAGTGTTCATTGGCTGGAATAATTTTTCCCACTTGCCACATCATGCCAAGTTTGTTGAGAAAGGGGAATATTATTTTGTCCAAAGCAAAATTAAAACCATTGGTGTCGATGGAGTCATTAATGATTTTTGTCAATGCTCTTTCATCATAATTTATCATCGCTATTACTAGCTGCTCAGAAAGTAAGCCAGGACTTTTATGCTTTTCAACAACCTCCGTTACAGTGGAGGTCAGCTCTTCAAACGACATTTTTGCGAGCATGGAAATTTTCATGCCACAGTTGTTGAGAATCGAAATATTTAGAAGCTTTTTTAAGTCCTCATCGCTATATTCCCTAATGTTAGTTTGAGTACGGGAAGGATCCACTATTCGATACCTCCTTTCCCACATCCGAATGGTGTGAGCCTTTATGCCAGTGAGCAGTTCAAGGTCTTTAATAGAGTATATAGCCATGGCGATAGGGTTAATTTCCAGATATAAACAGAAACTATTTAACTATTGTTCAACCTTTAATCAACTTTCCTAAGCAGCATAATGCCATCTCTGATTGGAAGAAGTACGTTTTCTACGGTTGGATCGGTATGAACAAAGTCGTTAAATGCCAAAATTCCTTTTGTTTGAGCATCATTAGCGGTGGGCTCAGATACTACTTTCCCATCCCAAAGTACGTTATCTGCCAGAATAAAACTACCACTCTTCATGTAAGGAATCAAAACATTGTAGTATTCTACGTATTGACGTTTATCTCCATCAATAAACGCGAGGTCAAACTGTGTGTTTAATGACGGTATTATTTCAATGGCATTGCCTATGTGAAGCTGTATTTTTTTTCCTAATGCTGTTCGGTCAAAGAAAGACTGGGCAAGCGGGGCCAGTTCGTCATCAACTTCAATGGTGTGAAGAATTCCAGCTGGGGATAATCCTTTTGCTAGACACAAGGCGGAATATCCGGTAAAAGTGCCAATTTCGAGAATGGCCGAGGGTGTTATCATTTTGCTAACCATTTCCAAAAGTGCTCCTTGAAGGTGTCCTGATAGCATTCTTGGTTGAACGGTATTGAGGTTAGTTGTTCGATCAAGCTCCCTGAGCAATTTTTCTTCGGGTTTGGTGTGCTCCAGTATATACCGTTCTAATCTAGCATCCTTTGGTATCATGTTAACGGAAAATTAGGGTAGAGAGTTGGTCTGGATTAAAAATTTCATTAGCTACCTCCAGCATGCTCTCTGCTGTTATTGTGTTGATTTTTCTTGCAACCTCTTCCTGACTATCGACATCGTTGTATATAAGCAAACTTTTACCAATAGATAGCATTTGACTTTCGTTGCTTTCCGCTGCAATCGCAAGTTGGCCGACAAGTTGTTTTTTTGCCTTATGTAGCTGGAGTGAACTTATTTTAACATTTCTAATTTTGGCTAGCTCTTTGTTTACAAGGCTTATACTTTTCTGAATATTGTTTTTGTCGGTTCCAAAATATATGGATACAATACCGGTATCAGTATAGGGTGAATGGGAGGCCTCAACATTGTATGCAAGTCCATACTTTTCTCTCAATGAAAGGTTAAGTCTTGAATTCATTCCAGGACCACCAAGCATATTTGTCAATAGAGCTAATGCCACACGCTTGTCGCTTTTAAGATCGTAAGCAGTGTTTCCGATGATGCAATGTGCTTGGTAGGTACTTTTATGCTTTTCGACCACTCTTGGTATGTAGTTTTTAAATGGTTGGCGAATATAGCTTCGAGGGTTTGACGGAAAATGCCCGAAATATTTCTCTGCAATGCGCTTGATCTTATTGAAAGGTATGTTGCCCACCGACGAAAATACAAGTTGATCTGTATTGTAGGTACGGTTCATAAAGGTTTGAATACTCTTTTTGTCGAACAATTTGAGATTCTTCTTAGTTCCGAGAATGTTTCTCCCAATGGGATCACCCTGAAACACTTGCTCTTCAAAATCGTCGAAGATAAGTTCTGATGGGCTGTCTTTGTAGGAGTTTATTTCGTCGAATACAACATCTTTTTCTTTAGCAAGTTCTTTTTCGGGGAAGGTCGAATTAAACAAAATATCGGAGATTAATTCTGCTGCACGTTCAAAATCGTCTGCTAGAATTGTAGCATAAATGCATGTTTCTTCTTTTGTTGTATAAGCATTTAGATCACCTCCAATATCTTCCAACCGGTTGATAATATGGTACGCTTTTCGGTGTGTAGTTCCTTTAAATATTACGTGTTCAATAAAGTGAGCAAGTCCATGCTCATACTCCATTTCATCCCTGGTACCTGTATTAACAGTTATTCCACAATGGACAATTTTGGAGCTATTATTCCAGTGAATAAATCTAATTCCATTGTCGAGGGTCAGGATGTTGAATTCCTGCATATATTTTGTGATTAATTTTGACCGGTAAAGTTAATAATCATTGATGATTTTGAGTATAATAAGTTGAAGAGATGTTGTCTGATATGAATATAGTGTTTGAATACAATTGGTTTGTAGTAAAGAGATTAAGAATGGAGTAGCGGTTGTATCTCTTATAGAGATTGCTTTTCCGCTTGAATTTTATGATCGAGTATTTGGAGGTTTTGAAATTTTGTATACATTTGCATCGCAATTAAGAAAGCGGGTGCCATAGCTCAGATGGTAGAGCAAAGGACTGAAAATCCTTGTGTCCGTGGTTCGATCCCACGTGGCACCACAAGCCGGAAAGATAACTCTTTCCGGCTTTTTTTATTTGCCAACTTAGCGGCATCGATTTAACTTTAATAATTCGGTTAAAAATTTATGGTAGCCATTCTACAATGCTGATTTTCTTGTTCGCAACTTTCGTGTTTTTGCCATATTTTGTTTCCCAAAGTAAAACAGTAATTTTGCATCTTGGCCAAAGGAGGTGCTTTTGCATTGAAAATATTGGATATGGCAAAATAATTGCAGTTGGCTTATTTTACTTTCTACACAAACATGTTAATTATGGATCAGAAATTAATTCTTATTATTCTCGATGGTTGGGGAATTGGTAAAAAGGATCAAACCAATGCCATTGCCAATGCAAAAACACCTTACATGGACTATCTTCAACAGACCTATCCTAACTCCCAACTCCTAACAAGTGGTGAAGATGTGGGTTTACCTGAAGGTCAGATGGGTAATTCTGAGGTTGGACACTTAAATATTGGTGCAGGGAGGGTTGTTTATCAGGACCTAGTTAGAATTAATAAGGAATGCTTAGACAATTCAATTGCTCAAAATAAAACCTTGATTGATGCCTTCAATTATGCAAAGGAGAAGGGCGTTGCAGTGCATTTTCTTGGTCTTATTTCCGATGGTGGTGTTCACTCCTTGGACAAGCATCTATATAAGTTGTGCGATATCACTAAGGATTTTGGTCTCCAAAAGGTATTTATTCATGCTTTTACCGATGGTCGTGATACTGACCCTGAGAGTGGATTGGGCTTTATAGCAAAACTCGAGGATCATTTGACAACCTCTAATGGGACTATCGCTTCGCTTATTGGTCGGTACTATGCCATGGATAGAGACAAGCGATGGGAGCGTGTAAAGGAGGCCTATGATTTGCTAGTTGAGGGCAAAGGAAGACCTGTATCAAGTATGGTGGAAGCCATTAAAGAATCATATTCTCAAGGGGTAACCGATGAGTTTATCAAACCGTTAGTTAGGGTGGACAAGTATGGACAGCCAGTGGGGAAGATAGCATCGGGTGATGTGGTTATTTGCTTTAACTACCGCACCGATAGGCTTCGTGAACTGACAACAGTATTGTCTCAGAAGGATATGCCAGATCATGGTATGCATACTTTACCTCTCCACTACGTTACCATGACTAGGTACGACGATACATTTAAGAACGTCAATATTGTATACGATAAGGATAATCTTAAGAACACGTTGGGTGAGGTCGTTGCCAATGCGGGAGGACATCAAATTCGTATTGCTGAAACCGAAAAATACGCTCACGTAACTTTTTTCTTTTCTGGTGGAAGGGAGCAGCCGTTTGTAAACGAAAGTAGATTGTTGGTGCAATCGCCTAAGGTGGCAACCTATGATCTTCAACCTGAAATGAGCGCAATTGAGGTTAAGAATGCGATAGTGACGGAGCTTAAAAAGGGAGATGCAAATTTTGTCTGTCTTAACTTTGCCAATGGCGATATGGTTGGTCATACCGGAATTTGGCCTGCAATAATCAAGGCTGTGGAAACTGTTGATTCCTGTGTGAAGGAGGTGGTTGAAACGGCCAAAGCGAATGGCTATTCTGCCATTATCATTGCTGATCATGGCAATGCTGATAACGCAGTTAATAAAGATGGGTCACCAAATACCGCCCATTCATTGAACCCTGTCCCCTTTATTCTTGTTTCTGATAAATACACTAAGGTAAAGGATGGCATTCTTGCCGATGTGGCTCCAACCATTCTTGAAATTTTGGGCCTATCTCAACCATCCGAAATGACGGGTAAAGTTTTAATGGAATAGCGGCAGATGATCCAAATTGATGATAAAATAATTGGCACGGCAATTTTTGAGGAACTGTTCATTTGTGATCTTCATCATTGTTTAGGTGCCTGCTGCGTGCAAGGCATATCGGGTGCTCCCTTGGAGTTGGATGAGGCCTTAGTGTTAGAAGACGATTTGGAGAAAATTCTTCCATTTTTAAAGCCAGAGGGTATAAAAACTATTCGAGAGCAAGGTGTTGCTGTCAACGATTTTGAGGGTGAACTAACTACACCCTTAATTGAGGGGAAGGAGTGTGCTTTTTGTATTGAGGAGAAAGGAATTAGCCAATGCGGCATCGAACGTGCATTTGATCAAGGGAAAACCTTACTTCGAAAACCAGTATCGTGTCACCTCTATCCAATTCGAGTAAAGACCATTGGCGAGTATACTGCATTAAACTACGATCACTGGGATATATGCAATTTTGCCCGAGTGCTGGGCCGGAAGGAGGGAGTGCCTGTATACCAGTTTCTCAAGGAACCAATAATTCGACGTTTTGGCGAAGATTTTTATGTGCAACTCGAGGAGGCTGCACGTTTAATTAAGGCGGAGAATTAAAAACGGCAGAAGATTATTCACCATAATTAACTAATAACATGGACCAGATAAAAAAGTACATTGAGGCAAATAAGGATCGTTTTTTAGAGGAATTATTTGGCCTTCTTAGAATTCCATCGATAAGTTCACTCTCGGAGCATAAGCCTGATATGCAGAGGGCTGCCGAGTATTGGCGCAATGCCATCTTGACAGCTGGTGCCGATAAAGCCGAAGTTATGGCCTCCGATGGCAACCCTGTGGTTTATGGAGAAAAAATCATTGACCCTAGCCTTCCAACAGTATTGGTTTATGGACACTATGATGTAATGCCCGTTGATCCAATTGACAAGTGGCATACAAAACCCTTTGAGCCAGAAATACGCGATGGCAAGATATGGGCACGTGGTGCCGATGATGATAAGGGACAGGCGTTTATGCACGCAAAGGCGTTTGAATTGATGGTAAAAACCAACACCCTTCCTTGCAATGTAAAGTTTATGATAGAGGGAGAAGAGGAGATTGGCTCTCCCAGCTTGACTAACTGGTGCAAAACTCATAAACAGATGCTGGCGGCCGATGTTATTTTGGTCTCCGATACCGGAATGCTTTCTATAGATATACCGTCTATTACAACTGGATTGCGCGGCTTAGCTTATTGGGAAGTGGAAGTTACTGGCCCTAATCGTGATCTTCATTCTGGTATATTTGGTGGAGCCGTTGCCAATCCTATCAATGTTTTGGCAAAGATGATTGCTTCCATGACCGATGAAAACGGGAGGGTGATAATGCCTGGTTTCTATGATGATGTTATGGACGTTTCAGACAAAGAGCGTGAGATGCTTGCAAGGGCACCATTTGATGAAACAGCGTATAAAAAAACGATTGAGGTAGATGGACTTTTTGGGGAAGTTGGCTATACGACTCCTGAGCGTACAGGTATTAGACCTTCTTTCGATGTTTGTGGTATTTGGGGCGGTTATACTGGAGAAGGTGCAAAAACCGTATTGCCTTCTAAGGCGTTTGCAAAAATCTCTTCTCGTTTAGTGCCCAATCAAGACCATAAAAAAATTGCACTTCTTTTTAAGAATTACTTTGAGTCCATTGCCCCTGCCTCTGTAACAGTTAAAGTTACCTCATTACATGGAGGCCAAGGGTATGTTTGTCCGGTTGATTTTCCTGGATACATTGCTGCTGAAAATGCCTATTTTGAATCGTTTGGTAAAAAACCAGTTCCAGTCCGAAGTGGTGGTAGTATTCCTATCATTTCAACTTTTGAGGAAGTTCTTGGAATTAAGTCAATATTGATGGGTTTTGGTTTGGAAAGCGATGCCATTCATTCTCCTAACGAAAATTACCCACTTGCAAATTTTTATAAGGGAATCGAAACAATCCCGCTTTTTTATAAGCATTTTGCAAAGATTAAAAGATAATTTACACATCACTAGTGATTTAAAGGGCAGCCATTGGCTGCCTTTTTTTGCATAGAATTTTAATATGACGATAATGATTTGTTTAAAAAAAAATTACATATAGCGACTTGTGGTAAAAAATAAAGGGGGTGTATGGTAAAAAACATAAAAAAATACAACAATGGTTAAATATAGTGGGGGGGGTAATGAAAAAAAACATATATTTGCATGGTATAACCCAAAAACAGTATCATGGTTGCACTTAGAGAAAATGCATTGGCTGAATTGCTGAGTCGTTCCCCAGAATGGGCAAGTAAATCGGAAGTAAAAATTTCCGATATTTTTGGTATTAATGTTTTTGATCGAACAAAAATGAAGCAATACCTTTCTGCGGAGGCTTATGAAAGTGTTGCAGCTGCCATTGATGAGGGTCGAAGAATTGATCGTAAGGTGGCCGATCAAGTGGCAACTGGGATGAAAACATGGGCAATGGAGCGTGGTGCTACTCATTATACCCACTGGTTCCATCCGCTAAACGATTCAACTGCTGAAAAGCATGATGCATTTTTCGAACTTCAGAAGGGTGGCGGAGCTGTTGAACGGTTTAGAGGTGAATTACTCGTTCAGCAAGAGCCTGATGCCTCTTCTTTTCCAAGTGGTGGACTTCGGAATACCTTCGAAGCGAGGGGGTATTCAGCATGGGATCCTTCTTCTCCCGCTTTTGTTCTCGATGGAACTCTTTGTATTCCCACGATATTTATTTCATATACGGGAGAGGCGCTCGATTTAAAGATGCCGCATCTTCGTTCGTTGCAGGCACTCGACAGAGAAGCCACACAAGTTAGCCAGCTATTTGATAAGGATGTAAAAAAGGTATTTGTTACCTTAGGATGGGAGCAAGAGTATTTCTTGGTCGACGAGGCGCTTTTCACTGCTCGTCCCGACTTGGTACTTACAGGACGTACGTTGATGGGGCACGTTGCATCAAAGGATCAGCAATTGGAAGATCACTATTTTGGTGCCATCCCTGATAGAATTACAGCCTTTATGAAGGAGCTGGAATTTGAATCCTATAAACTTGCAATCCCAGTAAAGACAAGGCATAACGAAGTTGCACCTCACCAATTTGAGTGCGCTCCTATTTTTGAGGAGGCCAATCTTGCGGTAGATCACAATCTTCTGCTCATGTCTATAATGGATAAGGTGGCTCGTCGGCATAAGTTGCGTGTGCTTTTTCACGAAAAACCGTTCAAGGGAATTAATGGATCTGGTAAACATTGCAACTGGTCTATGCTCACTGATACGGGTGTAAACCTACTTTCTCCAGGTAAAAATCCACGGTCCAATATTCAGTTCTTGACCTTTTTGGTAAATACCATGAAGGCAGTTGATAAACATGGATTGCTTTTATTGGCAAGTGTTGCTAGCCAATCTAACTCACATCGTTTAGGCGCTAATGAAGCACCACCAGCAATCATGTCGGTTTTTATTGGTACAACATTGTCGGCATTGCTCGATTCACTGGAAGAGCGTGTTACGGATAAAAAGATGACTCCAGAGGAGAAAACGGAAATAAAATTAGATATTGGTAAAATTCCGGAGATTTTGTTGGATAATACCGATAGGAACAGAACATCTCCCTTTGCTTTTACCGGCAACAGGTTTGAGTTGCGAGCAATGGGTTCCTCCGGCAATGCTGCTTCTCCGTTAATCGTTTTAAACACCGCTTTGGCTGAGCAGCTTAGAAAATTTAGGAGCGAAGTGGAGGCGTTGATTGCCAAAGGAGTAAAGAAGGATGAAGCCATTTTGCAAGTTTTACGAAGTGTAATTACCGATTGTAAAAAAATTCGGTTTGAAGGGAATGGCTATAGTCAGGAGTGGAAGGAAGAGGCTGAAAAGCGTGGGTTACCAATTATGAATGATGTACCGGAGGCATTTGGAACATTTTTAGATCCGAAATCTCGCAAAATGTTTGAAGATTTCTCCGTGCTTTCACTTAGGGAGTTAGAATCTCGCCATGAAATTCGGGTTGAAACGTATATTAAAAAGTTACAAATTGAGGCTCGGGTGCTTGGTGATTTAGCCATCAACCATGTTGTTCCTACCGCGTTACTTTATCAAAACCTTTTAATCGATAATGTGAGAGGTTTGAAGGAACTCTTCCCGCCATCGGAATATGATATATTGGCAGAAACACAGTTGCAGAGTATTCGGAAAATTTCAGACCACATTCGAAATATTCGACAAATGACCAAGGCTTTAGTTGAGCGACGGAAAGAGGTGAATAAAATTGTTGATATAGTTGAGAGGGCTTCCATTTATTCGAAGGAAATTAATAATATGATGGAGGAGGTTAGATACCATATTGATAAATTGGAGCTAATTGTTGATGACAAGCAGTGGCCTTTACCAAAATATCGTGAGTTGCTCTTTTTACATTAGCCGCTTAAGTAATTAAATAGATGATGTTCTAATTTTCGATGAGGGTGAATGGGTCGGTTCCGACGTCCCTTTACCTTCATCGTTTTTTTTGTCTTTTACCTATTTTAAAGATGTTTCTCATTCATTGAAAAATTGTTTACTTTTATGCCTGATTGGCTGAAGTTGATTAGTTCCATTGGACAAACTGGTTGGCCATCAATTAAAACGTGTTTGCATCAACTGTAAGTAAACGAAAGACAATGGCAAAGAACTCCATTTCTAGGGCAATAACAGGTATTCTGATCTTTGTTATTGGCTTTACCATGATCCCAAACGGTAGCCATGCCCAAGGTAAGTTTGATAGGGCAAATAAAGTTTTTGAGGCGGGTGGTTACTATGAGTCAATCGATCTTTATCGAAATATTTATAATGACATTGCCGATAATAGCAAAAAACCATTTATTCTATTCAGAGTTGCTGAGGCATTTCGATATATAGGAAATGCTCGCCAGGCTGAATTGTGGTATGAAAAGGCTATTAAAAAAGAGTATGCAGATCCAATTATTTATTTGCATTACGGTGATGTTCTTATGATTCAAGAGTCTTACGACAAGGCTCTCACTGAGTATCAGGAATATAAAAAATTAGTTCCCAACGATCCAACTGCGGACGAAAGAATTAAAAGCTGTCAATTGGCTCAAGAGTGGAAACAGAGTCCTACTGGATATGTGGTGGAGCAAGTTGACTTTACAAATACTAAGTTTAACGATTTTTCACCGGCATACGGTTCTGATGACTTTGGCATTCTTTATTTTACCTCCTCCAGACCTGGAACCGTTGGTAATAAAATTCATGCAGCTACCGGTGAAAGTTTTACAGACATCTTTGTTACAGAACGAGATAGAAAAAATACTTGGAGTAATCCCAAACCAGTTGAGGGCGAAGTTAACACTGAGTTTGAGGAGGGATCTTGCTCCCTTTCTAGTGATTTTAAAACGATGTATTTTACCCGCTGTAGGGTAAATAAACGAGATAAACTTGGTTGTGAAATACTTAGTGCAACCGACCAAGAGGGTATTTGGGGAAAAGTTGAAAAAATTCCTATTGCTGGTGATAGCGTGGTGGTGGCTCATCCAAGTATTTCTAACGACGGCTTAACGCTTTATTTTGTTTCGGATATGCCAGGGGGCTTTGGACAAACCGATATTTGGAAGGTCACTCGAAATAGTCCAACAGATACATGGGGCGAGCCAATTAATTTAGGGGCATCCATCAATTCTACTGGAAGGGAGATGTTTCCGTTCGTTCATCCTGATGGCACTCTATACTTTTCTAGTGATGGCCGGCCAGGTATGGGTGGACTCGATATTTTTAAGGCTTCACAAACGAAGGATGGTGGCTGGGATGTGGTGAATATGCGCTATCCTATCAACTCTTCTGCCGATGACTTTGGAATCGTGGTTCAGAAGGAGAAGGAGATGGGTTACCTTACCTCACGCCGAAAAGGTGGGCGAGGCGGTGATGACATCTATCAATTCTACTTGCCCCCAATTATTTTCAACATTACAGGTATAGTAAAAGATGATAAATCGGACAAACCGATTGCTCAATCCACCGTTAAGTTAATAGGCTCAGATGGTACTAATCTTAGCGTTGAGACAGGTACCGATGGGGTGTTTAAATTTGTTCTTGCGGCAAACAATGATTATGTTTTAGTTTCGCAGCGCAATGGATTCTTAAATGGTAAGGGGAAGGAGACAACGCGTGGATTAACAGAGAGTAAGGAGTTTACTGCTACATTGTATATGGCATCAACAGCAAAGCCAATTGAGCTTCCCAATATTTTTTACGACTATGGACGTTGGGAGCTAAGACCGGAGTCGATGGTTTCATTGGATAAGCTCGTTGAAACGCTCAATGACAACCCAAATATTACTATTGAGCTGGGATCTCACACCGACAGTAGAGGTACAGATGCGTTCAATTACGAATTGTCACAAAAACGTGCGCAAAGTGTTGTTGACTACCTTATTGAGAAGGGCATTGCACCAGACAGACTTAAAGCTAAAGGTTATGCTGCATCTAGTCCAAAGGTTGTTGATGCTCGTATTGCAGAGTCTTATCCATTCTTGAAAGAGGGAGCAACTTTGACCGATGAATATATTAATGCTCTTCAAACAGATGAGCAAAAGGAGGTTTGCCATCAGCTTAATCGTCGAACGGAATTCAAGGTTTTGTCAACTGACTATAAGCCGGTTGTTAAGTAATAAAAACAGGAAAAAGCGCTCTGGAAACAGAGTCGCTTTTTTTATTTTGGAAAGAATTAATCAATCAATAGTTCCAGATGATGGAAGAGCAAAATAGATACGAACGGAGAGGGGTTTCCGCATCGAAAGAAGATGTTCACAACGCCATTAAAAATCTTGATAAAGGAATTTATCCAAAAGCTTTCTGCAAAGTTATTCCCGACCTTTTAGGCGCTGATCCTGCGTATTGTAATATTATGCATGCTGATGGGGCTGGGACAAAATCATCCCTTGCATATGCCTATTGGCGTGAGACTGGCGATATGGGTGTATGGAAAGGTATTGCTCAGGATGCCATAGTAATGAATACGGATGACCTCCTTTGCGTTGGTGTTGCTGATAACATATTAGTTTCCTCCACAATTGGTCGAAATAAGCGCCTAATTCCAGGAGAGGTCGTAAAGTCAATTATTCAAGGAACAGAGGAGTTTATTCAGGAGATGCGCGATTTGGGCATAAATATATTGCTCACCGGTGGTGAAACTGCAGACGTAGGGGATTTGGTTCGAACGGTAATCGTAGATTCAACGGTTACCGCAAGGATGCAGCGCTCCAGGGTGATAAGTAATGCTAGCATCCAAGATGGAGATGTCATTATTGGGTTGTGCAGCTTTGGACAAGCCAAATACGAAAAGAAATACAATGGAGGAATGGGCTCTAATGGGCTTACTTCTGCTCGACACGATATTTTTGAGAAGTCAATTGGCAAAAAATATCCAGAAACATACGATTTGGATATGCCACATGATATTGCCTATACCGGTCCATTTCAGCTAATAGATTGGGTAGAAAGTGTTGGTATGACGATGGGGGAACTAGTTCTTTCTCCTACGAGAACATATATGCCCATTGTGCGAGAAATACTTACCAATTATAGTCCTGTTATTCATGGGCTTATTCATTGTTCTGGTGGTGGACAAACAAAAATTCTAAACTTTGTGGAAAGTTTGCACATCATTAAAGACAATATGTTTGCAGTACCTCCTCTGTTTAGTCTAATTCAGCAGCATTCCAATACTGACTGGCATGAGATGTATAAGGTGTTTAATATGGGACATCGTTTCGAAATATATGTCTTTCCAGAATTTGCCGACGATATTGTTGCAATTTCAAAAGAGTATGGGGTAGATGCTCAAATTGTTGGTCGGGTTGAGTCTTCAAAAGCGAAAAAATTGACAATTAATAGTGAACATGGTACATTCCTCTATTAGTGAGATTAGGCTTCAAAATTATTGCTAAATTTGCAGCCAATCTTATGGAGGTCATTTAATGAGCGATTTTCTAGATAAGCTTCATAGTTTGAAGCTTAAGTTTGAGGAGGTAGGCCAGCAGCTCACTGATCCTGAAATAATTCTTGATCAGAAGAGGTATGTTGCGTTAAACAAGGAATACCGAGAACTTGAGCCTTTGGTGGAGGCTTATGAAAAATATAAAAATATAGTAAGCAATATTGACTTTTCGAAGCAAGTTCTTGTATCCGAAAAGGATGAAGAGATGCGCGAAATGGCCAAGGGTGAGTATGAGTCACTTACCGCGGAGAAGGAACAAATTGAGGAGGAGATTAAGGTTTTGTTGATCCCATCCGATCCGGAAGATTCAAAAAATGCAATACTAGAGATTAGAGGTGGCACTGGTGGTGACGAAGCAGCTATTTTTGCAGGAGATCTTTTTAGAATGTACTCTAAGTATATTGAAAGTAGAGGCTGGAAGTATGAGATTAATGATTATTCCGAGGGTTCAGCTGGGGGTTATAAGGAAATTGTTTTAAAGGTAACCGGTAATGGCGTATATGGCGTATTGAAGTATGAGTCAGGAGTACACCGCGTTCAGCGCGTGCCACAAACCGAAACACAGGGACGCATTCATACTTCTGCCGCGACTGTAGCCGTATTGCCTGAGGCTGAGGAGTTTGATGTTGATATTAAGATGGAGGATATTAGAAAGGATACCTTTTGCTCCTCTGGCCCTGGTGGTCAGTCTGTTAATACTACCTACTCCGCAATTCGTCTTACTCACGCACCAACAGGTATCGTGGTTCAATGTCAGGATCAGAAGTCGCAGATAAAGAACTTTGACAAAGCAATGGCTGAACTTCGTACTCGAATATACAATCTTGAGTATCAGAAATACATCGATGCAATTGCTAGTAAACGGAAAACTATGGTGTCGACCGGTGATCGTTCTGCAAAAATTAGAACCTATAACTATCCACAAGGTCGCGTAACCGATCATCGAATAAATCTAACGCTCTATAACCTTTCCTCTATCATTGATGGGGATATTCAGGAGTTGATTGATAAGTTGCAAATGGCTGAAAATGCAGAAAGGTTAAAGGAGAGCGAAATTTAGTATTAATCTAAAAGCTTATGAATTCGCTAGACCTCTTTAGTAATATTCAGAAAAAACAGAGTTTTCTCTGTGTTGGGTTAGATACTGATTTAAATAAGATTCCAGAATATTTACTATCCAAGGAAGATCCCATTTTTGAGTTTAATAAGCGGATTGTTGAGGCAACAGCACCATATGCCATTGCATACAAGCCCAACCTAGCGTTTTATGAATACCAAGGATCTCAAGGTTGGATTAGCTTGCAGAGAACGGTTAAATACATACGTCAGAATTTCCCCGATATTTTCTTAATTGCTGATGCAAAACGTGGCGATATTGGAAATACCTCTAAAATGTATGCCAAGGCATTTTTTCAACACCTAGGATTTGATGCCATTACGCTCTCCCCTTACATGGGACAGGATACGGTTATGCCGTTTCTTGCCTACGAAGGGAAGTGGGTTGTAATGCTTGGATTAACCTCCAATGAATCGGCGGCAGAGTTACAAATGCTGATGCTTGCAGATGGGCATAGAATGTTTGAACGTGTGATAGAAACATCAATGCACTGGGGACATGAGAATAATATGATGTATGTAGTAGGTGCTACAAAGGCGCAAATGCTTGCCGATGTGAGGAAGATAGTACCACATCATTTTCTGTTGATTCCTGGAGTTGGTGAGCAGGGAGGCAGCCTTGAGGAGGTTGTTGAATATGGGATGAATTCAAATTGTGGATTAATAGTAAACTCTTCGCGAGGTATAATATATGCAGACCATACGCAGCGTTTTGCCGAGGCTGCTGCTAATAAAGCGAAGGAATTGCAGGTTGAGATGGCTGAGCATTTGAAATCAAGAGGCTGTTTATAGTTCTTGCATTTAATATCAATAAAAAAAGGGTGGTTAACGAACCACCCTTTTTTATTGATTGATTAGTCTCTATTTACTTATCGTTTTTATTGTAGGTTGAATATGGTTCTAGCTCCCAAATATCATCGAGATACGTACTGCCAGTTTTTCCAGTTACAACAAATCCCCTATTACTTACAGTAAAACCAACTGCATTTAATCTCGCGGCACCTTCAAAGTCTGTTTTCCTTTTCCACAGGTCGGTGGTTGGATCATATTCCCATACAGTTGCATTAACGCTGGAATTATCACCAGTTGCAACATAGCCTAATCCATTAATTACAAACGCAACTGCATTTTCTCTTACAATGCTTGTGTAATCGTCATCGTAAGAATCATCAGAATTGTTGGCTATGTCTCTTTTCTTTGTCCATGTATCAGTAGATGCATCATATGCCCAAAAATCTTCAGGATAGGTTGCATTTTCAACGCCGGTGCAAACATATGCTATGTTATCAATAACGAAGGCAACTGCGTTCATTCTCTTGCTTCCAGGAAGACTCGATTTTTGAGCCCAAGAGTTTGCAATTGGATCATATTCCCATACGTCTTTCAGGTAATTTCCATCGTAGCCACCTAATACATAGCCTTTTCCATTAACAGAGAATGCAACGGAACCATATCTGGCCGATTCAGGAAAATCGGTCATTTGAGACCAAGAGTCTGCAATTGGATCATACTCCCATAAGTCGTTTAACTTATTAGTGCCATCGTAGCCTAAGCCCACGTAACCCTTACCGTTCGCTTCAAAAGCTATGGCATTTGTTCTTCCTATACCAGGAAAAGTAGCAATACTTGTCCATTGGTTTTTGGATGGATCGTATTGCCATGCGTCATTAAGTCGAACTCGGTTATCGCCATCATAGCCACCGACTAAGTATGATTTTTCTCCAATGGTGAAACCAACAGCATGGCTTCTTGCTATGCCGTCAAAGTCATACCTATCTACCCAGTTACCAACTAAATCTGTGCTACTGCTTTTGTTGCAGGAAGAAAATAATGTTGGTAGTATGAAAATCAGCCCAATTAAAAACGATTGTCTCATCGGTAAGATCCTTTATTAAAGTGTTTTATTTAAATTCAAGCGTTGAAAGTATGAAAATGAATTTTCTTCGACTAAGAATATCGACCAAATGTATAAAAAAGTATACAAACACATTTGGTTTCTACATATTATTTGGCCTTTAAAATACGGCTGTGCTAAAATGGTGATGTCTATGTTTCTATTGCTTTCGACCTAATAATGTGTCAATATGTATATTATTTTTTCAGCCGTTACTATAAGGAGGCATCTTTGGTTAACTATTTCTGCAGTTTTGAGTCGACCACAAAATGTAAAACCATGTTGATTAAAAGATTAGACTTTGTTTCTATCATTCTTCTTCTTTTGGTAGGAATGAGTTCCTGTATTAATGGAGATCGAACCATAGGTTCTCAGTTGATTGATGATGATGTTTCAGTTAATACTGTTGATTCTTTTACCGTAACGTTATCATCGTATTTGCTGGATTCGGTCGTTACAAACAATAAGAGTGTTGCTCTTGTGGGGGAATACATTAATCCACTTTTTGGAAAAACCATTGCGAGTAGCTATATCCAATTTGGTAGACCTTATATAACACAACTGGCTGAAAATGCTGTTTTTGATTCGTTGAAAATGACCATGTATTATTCTGGTTACTACTACGGCGATACATTAACCCCAATTTCGTTTAGTCTGCATCAAGTTAATCAGTCAATTACCTATCCCGAAAATACTATTTCCTATTTGTATAATACTACTTCTTTTAGCTATAATACAGAAAGCATAGGCGATACCACGATGCTTATTAAACCAAAAACTAAGGATAAGGTTGTGATCAAGATGAGCAACGTTCTAGGAAATGAGTTTTTTAACAAGTTCCTAAATTACTCAGCGGAGTTTACTTCTCAGAGTGACTTTGTGGATTACTTTAAAGGAATTGCCATTGTTCCAGAGACCGGGAATGCAATTGTTGGTTTTGTTGTAAGTGATACCTCTATGCATATGGATATGTATTATCATATTGGTGGAGATGTTGTAAACATAGCACAGCATGTAACCTTTTACCCATACGATACACAGAAGCAGTTCAATAGTATCCATAGCGACAGAACCTCTACCCTGATTGAAAACATTAGTGAGAGTCCAACGTTGTCGTCTGCAACTGGGAATTACGCGTATTTGCAGGGTGGTACGGGGATTGTTACTCGTGTTGATTTTCCAACACTGACGAATATCCTTGCGACCTATAAACATATGCAGGTTTTAAGAGCGGTATTGATCGTTCAGCCGGTAGGCGAAGGGGGAAGTACGCAATTTTTCCCACAGCATTTGAATTTGTACTACTCTAACAAGCACAATGATTTTTTAACTATTGTTAAAGATTCTCAAGGGAATACCGAAACGGGTGATCTTTATACTGATCAAATAATCCCCGATAATTCATATTATGCGTGGGATATCACTACTTTTGTAAATACGCTTCTTGGTACCAATACCAGTCAGTTGAATGGACTAATTATTGTGCCTGAAAATGTTACATCCACATTTGACCATGTAACCTTTGCCGACCAATTTAGATCCCGTTATAAAACTCAGTTAAAACTTTACATTGCCTCCTATGAATAAGCAAATTATAGTTTTATTTTTGCTATCTCTATTATTTACAACGGCCTATTCACAGTCGTTTACCAACTCACCATACTCTTATTATGGGCTAGGTGAGTTAGAACCTTCCGATTATGGCCGCACATCAGGTATGGGGGGTGTTGGAATTGGCATTGCTTCAAATCAGTTTTTAAACAGAGCAAATCCTGCGTCGTTGAGCCAAATTGATACACTATCTTTTATGTTTGAGGTGGCTTTATCTGGTAAATTTGCAACCTACAAAACAAATAGCGATAAGGTCAGTGTGTTTAATAGTGGATTAAAGAAATTGGCCATCGGATTTAGAATTAACAAGTTCGTTGCAACCAGTATCGGTATTGGACCTTACAGTAATGTGGGCTATAAAATAACGACTACTAAATTAATAGGTGGTACTTCATCACAGTATTATACAACTGATTTAACTGGTGACGGTGGGTTAAGTCAATTTTATTGGGCAAATTCATTGCGCATTAATGATAAAATATCTTTAGGGGTCGATGCTTCCTATATTTTTGGCTCAATCACTAAAGATGAAAAGGTGACCTCTCCTGTTTTTGTGAGCTACTACTCCTTGAATAAGAAGTACACTCCTAATCGTATATATTTTGATTTTGGTGCTCAGTATCAGAATAATTTCAATGATATATACTATGTAGTGGGCTTAACAGGAGGATTTAAACGGTCACTTCTTACCCAAGAGTATATTTCTGAGGAGTCGATTACATTGTCTACTACATCCGATGTACCAACGTCTGTCTTTGATCAATCAATTCCTGCCTTTTGGGGTTTAGGATCTTCAGTAAGATATAAAAACTGGTTGTTTGCTGCTGATTATAAGGTTCAATATTGGGGTAACCTAGTTAGCCATGATGGCCAGCATATTTTCTCCAATAGTAAAAAATTAGCATTTGGAACCGAGTATATTCCAGCTGTTTCTGTCCCAAAGTATTTCTACCAGCGCATGGTATATCAGGCTGGATTTCACTACGATGAGTCTTATATCAAAATCGATGGTGTTAATTTAAATGGCTATGGCTTTACTATCGGTGCCGGTATTCCAGGAAGGCGAGAACGAAGTTTGATGGGATTTTCCTTTGAAGTTGGAAAGAGAGGATCGCTCAACAATGGCTTAATCAGGGAAACATACTACCAGATGAACGTTAATTTGAGTTTAAATGACATTTGGTTTGTTCGACCTAAATACCAATAGTCCAAATCTTCCTAGTGAGTATTGAGTTAACTACCGGAATTAAATTTTTGAAAAAAGAGTTCCTTATAATTGTCTCCAATGGGTATCCATTTTTCACCCATGACAATCCTGTTTTTGGTGATGGAGTTAATTTTAGACATGGAAACGATATAGGACTTGTGCACTCTCGTAAATCCATTTGGCGGAAGTTTCTCGTTGATTGATTTGATGTTGAGGTGGGTAATGATGGGCTTTATGTCTTTTGTGGTGAATATTTTTACGTAGTCCTTTAATCCTTCAATGTATAAGATTGTATCAAAATGAATGCGTAAGGTTTGGTAGTCGGCTTTAACCAGTAAAAACTGGCTCGCGGATGTCTCTAATGCTGGTGTTTGTATGGGTGTTGAAAGGTTGGGCTGAGCAGCATGTTGTAAGCTATGCTGAATGAGTAGATGCAGGTCGTAAGCTTTGTTTACTGCTTTTAAAAAACGATCGAACGGTATTGGTTTTAATAGGTAATCAACAGCATTTAGATTAAACCCTTCAATGGCATACTCCATAAATGCGGTAGTAATAATAAAGAGAGGTTTTGTTCCAAGACTGTTAATAAAATCTATGCCAGAGATATTTGGCATTTGGATATCCAGAAATAGTAGGTCTATCTTTTTATTGCGTAATATCTCATAGGCTTCCGATGCACCATAACATTTCCCTTGCAATTCAAGAAATGGGATATGCTTTATGTAGTCTTCTAATATCTTAAGCGCTAGAGGCTCATCGTCAAGTATAAGGCAGTTCATCAGATGCTAGATTTAAATACAAATCTACCGTAAAAAGTTGATCCTCCTGTATCGAAAGTCGAAAATTGCTTGGATAAAGCAATTCGAGCCGTTTCTTAACATTTTGTAGACCAACTCCTGATGAAACGAGGTTAACTCTGTTTTGTTGTATATTTGGATTTTTCACGCAAAAATGGAGCGTGTTTTCTTCCTCCATTATGGCCGATATGGAAACAATTGTATGTTGAGTGTAATCAATCCCATGCTTAAAGGCATTCTCAACGAAAGGTATGAGTAGCATGGGACCAATTTGGTTCTGATTACTTCCTAGGTGGGCAACAAATTCAATTGCTACATTATCGTTTAAGCGTAATCGTTGAAGATCGATATAATTCTGGATGTAGTCAATCTCTTTTGATAGTGGAACTTTATCTTTAACGGCCTCATAAATAATGTAGCGCATTATTTCCGATAGTTTTAAAATGGCTATTGGAGATTGATCCGATTTGATGTGCGCTAGGTAGTAGATGCTATTTAGCGTATTAAAAAAAAAGTGGGGATTTATTTGTGACTTAAGGAAGAGCAATTCAGCCGAAAGTTTCTCGTTTTGAATCTCTTTACGTTTTTCTTCATTTAGGTAAAGACTCTGTGTAACCCTAATAGTTGTTCCAATAGACAGTATCAATAATATCACTATTGCTCCTATACCACCTGCAAGAGAAGGTATTGCATTTTTTGTCCTTAGATTGGTAATCCCTGCAGTGTTTTTTAAATCTACCAGACTGCTGCTATTGATGCCGTAATGAGGGTGGCTGAACAGTAGTCTTATGCTTAAAAATGTTAAAATTAAAATTAAGGTTACAACCAGGAGATAGGGAAATAAATGCTTGGAGAGGTATAATTGCGGGACTAATATTAGATAGTTAAGGTAGAAAACGCCAATAATAAGTATCCATCCGGAAAATCTAATTAGAGGGTTGGAAATGGCAGACTGAGGGAAATTGAGAAACTGCAGTAGTATAAATATTACTATCCAGCCAAACACGTGTAGCGTGTAATTCACTATTTTCCTACGATTAAGCACCATTTCAAGCAAACAAGGGTAAAGTTAATTGTATACTTGTCTTGGTTGTTAAAAAATAGATTAACCTCTTAATATGGTGGATAAAAGCATTTAAATAGAATATATCTATTTTGCTTTATGGCTTAAGCGTGGATGTATACATTTTTAGACTATTTGTCCGATTTTGTCGATCAAAAATATTTATTTGTAATTGAGTTTAGCTGTTTCAGCGATAAATGGTGATTCGTTTATTCCGTTGAATTATTTCTTGATCTATATTTCTCCAATTTTTATAGTGAACCGCTAAGCTATTTATCTGGATCAATATTCATTAAGTATTCCGTCAGGTTCTCGTTATGGTAAAGTCCCAACTTACGCCGTAGCCTGTATCGACCAATTTCAACTCCTCTATCGGAAATGTTTAGTAATCTTGCTATTTCTTTGGTGGTGAAGTTCATTCTAAGATAGGAGCAAAGGCGGAGATCGTGAGGTGTGAGGTTTGGGTTATTCTCCTTTAGCTGTTTAAAAAAGCCTTGCTCGGAAAGCTGCAGGTTATTGATGGCACCTTTCCATTCTTCTGTTTGCATCTCTAGACCTTCGGTAATAACCTTTTCGATGTCGCGGATGTGTTTTATGGGATATTTTGAAGAGTCAATTTTTAGCTGAAAAACCTTATTCTGAAGTTGTGTAAGAATCTCATTCTTTTGCATTAGATAACGCATGGTTAGCATTAGTTCGTTGGTCTTTAGGCTAAGTTCGCTTTCAAGCCTATTTTGGTTAATCGCATAGGCTTTAAGCTGTTTTTTCTTTCGCACTTCTACTGAAAAAATCCTCTTAAACAATGCAACAAGGCCACCTGTAACTATAAAGTAGAAAATATATGCATACCAAGTTAAGTAAAATGGCTTGTTGATAGTGAAAACAACTTCTGTTGATGCATTACTTGCTTCAGTTCTTATTTTTAGGTGGTAGGTACCCTCTTTAAGGTTTAGGTAGGAGATGTTATCGAGAGTTGATTTGTGCCATTGACCATCAACCTCTTCTAGCATGTAAAAGAAATTCTTCTCAGTTTGCTCAATATTATAGGGGAATGCAAACCATACGGTAACATTATTGAAGGCAAAAGAAACGGAAATATTCGAGTTGCTTTGGAGATTATAGGTTTGGGTTTTTCTCTTGGAGTTAAATTCAATTCTGGTAATAATTGGTGTTTGGAGACGGGTGGTTCTTTTTGCTAAGTCTAAATTACAGATGGTGAATAGATTATTGTCGGGTAGTAAAATTGTCTGCGATGAAAGTGTTAGGATGTTTATATCGCGTGAGGTAATTTCTGCATTGCTATGGAGCAATTCAATTCTCTTTGTTGCCACAAAATCTTTTGAAATTTCAAAAAGGGCTAGCTTGTCAGGGAGGATAAACCAATACTGGTTTTTTTCGTAAGGAATAATTTGCTTTGCTTGAGCATATTCCTTCAACGATGTGTTGAGTGACATAAAGGGAATGACCTTTTTTTGATCATAGTCATACTTGTAGATTTGTTCAGAAGAGGTGAATACGATTCTATTATTGATGGTAAAAACATCAAAAATTGAACCCTTTGAGTTGGGATTCTGGTAGAATTCTGATTTGGTAATTGAATCGGCTTGTTCGTTAACTTCTAGTTTGTAAACGCCTCGTTGTGGGTGAGCGGCCCAAATGTATCCCAGGTAGTCAACTTCAATATGCCTAGTTGGTTCAAAATATCCTTGAATTCTATGTTGCAATTGCCATTGGCGTCCTTTCTTTTGAAGCATTATTAAACCGGTATAGGTTCCTTCCACCAATCTTTCACCGTAAGGCTTTATGGTCCAGCATCCTGTTACATCGGAAATTTTCTCTAATCCACTTTCTTTAACAAGGTATGTTCCGTTATTGTGCCCACAAAAAATTTGGTTATCAAACTTTGTTAATGTCCAAACTTGTTCTTGGCTGCCTGGAATCATTTTGATATTTGAGAAGTTGTAACTACTATTTATCTCTATAATATCGGCCACAAATAGCCCATGGTTAGTTCCGATATAGAGTTTATTCCGATCGTGAAGAACTGCATAAACTGTTCCTAACGTACCACTTGGGTTGAAGTAAGGGGTAAATGGATTTTCTAGACCAAAGTATCCAGCACCCTCGTCAAGGCCAACCCACAGTCCATTATAGCTATCGCGGTAAATTGAAAGTACCGTATTGTTTTTTAGACCGTTAGAATAGTTGTATTGGCGAGTTATTTGTCCCTTGTTGTTACAAAATGCCACACCATTGAGTATGGTTCCAAAGGCAAAAAGCGTATCGTTAACCTGTATGCCTCCATTGCAGGTATAATCACTTAAGAAGGAGGATATTTCAGCGTTAAAGTGGCTAAAACGGCCATTAGAATAGGTGAAAAGTCCCTTTCTATCAGTGCATATGAATAAACTGTTTTTCGATTGAGGTATAATAGCATGGACTTTGGCTTGGTTAAATATTTCGCTACCGGGGATAAGTGAAAAGGTTTCTCCGTTGAACCAGTACAACCCTGCACTTAACCCCTGAACAATAAATTGGCCATTAACTGGAAACATAAAGAGGATAATGGTGGGGGCGGAAATACGCTTTACTGTTTTGTAGTCGTATACATAAATTGAGGTGAAGGACTGGAAATACACTTTTCCTTTTTGAATATATATCTTCCAGATTTCGTCGTTTTGTGGGATAGAGATATTGGCTGCAAGAGAGTAATAGTGGAGATTACAGTCTTTTTCTTCGATCCAGTATCCAAAATCCTCAAAAGCTCCTGTGAAAATCAACCCTTTTTGATCTATTTGTACAGAGCGGATGATCTTGTGTTCTGGATGTTTCCATATCTTGGCTGAAACGCCATCATATTCTATTAGCCCTTGGGTATTGGCAAAATATATTAAATGATTTACTGGGCTTTGACATATTCCCCAGTTTTGGCTAGAAACACTAATGTTACCTGATAGATGGGGTTTTATTTCATGACTTGGGACAATGCCAAAAAGAGGGTTGGATGTCATTGGACTACACCCAATTAAAACAAGCGTAACAGCTATTTGTAAAAGGAAGTGCTTGTTCATGCGATTGGAATGAATACATCGCTAATATACACTATTTGCTGAAAGAATCAATGCTGTCGATTTTGACTCGCTGTGATCTTTGTAGTTGAATATGTATAGGCTAAATATAAAACAATAACTCCATGAGATGCCCGTTGGCATTCATGGAGTTATCCGCCGCAATAAACTCTAGCGCTAAATCATGGTAATTAATTCGTCCTCTTCTCCTCAATTACCCGATGATCAGTTTTAGAGTATACTATTTATTGATGGAGAAAGAGCAACGTCCTTCAACATCTCCAATTATCTGATTATTTGAGATTGCAATGCCCCGCCACACCTCATTCTCCTCGGCATCGGAACTAATTAGTATAATTTCGTTGGTGGTTATTGCTCCGAAAAAGGTGGTCTTCTTTGCTTCGTTATAGCGATCGATGGTGACAAAGGAACGATTTGTGTTTACCTTGGTAACAACCATTCTTCCTTCAGATAGTGCTTTCCACCTCAACTCGCTACCTTCGAAAATTAGATTTGCAACATTTGCCATGGTCGTATTCTTTAGGTTACTATGTCGCAATCAAGATGACTTGTGCTGTTATAAATCATTAAAATGATTGCGGCGGTAATTCTTTATTTATGGCTGCAAGTTAGCTTGAGATCACTGCTCTGTCAATACGTATTTTTACGTATTTTGAGGATGGGGCAACTGTTTCTAATGTTGCAATAATTGGCAGCTTGGTGGTTTAAAATCTTTGCTGTATAACGAATTTTACTACTTGATAACAAAGATGTTACTGCTGGTGTCGACAGAACTCAATGCGAGTTAATTTTGGTTTGTTTCTATGTTGGCTATACCTATCCTAATGCCGTAGAGAACCATCTCAACTGTGTTGCGGCTACCCGTTTTTTCCATGATGTTGCGCTTGTGTACCTCAACAGTTCTAACGCTTATGAATAGCTCATCGGCAATTTCGGTGGGAGATAGCGCCTGACATAGTAGCCTCAAAATATCCTCTTCACGCTTGGAGAGGCTTTTTTTGGGTTCCCGAATACCATCATTGCTTTGGGAACTTCTTTGCATGAGCACTACCTGCTCGCGGGTATAGTAGTAGTTGTATTCCATAACTGTTTGGATTGCTCTAATTAATTCATCCTCCGAGCAATCTTTAAGTAGATAGCCATTCACGTCCTGTTCAAGCATCTGCTTAATGCTATCCTGCTGTTGAATCATGGATAGGATTATGATTTTCACCTCTGGGAAATCTTTTTTTATGTGCTTGGTGGCCTCCATTCCATCCATTTCGGGCATCATTAGGTCGAGGAGCACCAGCGATGGCAATGGGGTTCTAGTTTTTAGTATATCCAAAACCTCTCGTCCGTTGGAGGCTGGGTAGACCTTTCGAATGAAGGGAAACTCCTCAACAATTCGCATAACCCCCTTGCGGAAGAGGTTATGATCGTCGGCAACAATAATGTCGAATGGTTCAATGGATGAGGAGTTCATGGTTATTGGGTTTATGTACCTACATTCTTTACACCAGATATTGCATCAATCGACAAAGTCGTGGTTATGATATGGTAGTAGATGACCTTGCTAGGTGTTGCGATTGGGTAGCCAAATATGGTAGGCGGTTACTTTTCCTGCTTGCACCTCCATACTGTAAGTAGCGCCAATAAAGTTAATCCTATTTTCAATGGTTTTGAGACCTTGGCTACTTTTGGCCATCCCTTTCTCGTAGTCGAACCCCTGTCCATTATCGGCATAGGTAATGTTTAGCTGCGTTGCCGTCTCTTCCAAGGTGATGTTTATGCTATTTCCGCCCGAATGCTTTACGCTGTTGTTTATCAGCTCTTTTAGCACACGATAGAGGTTAATAGCCACCGTGGGATTTAGCTGTTTTAGTTCGCTAGTAGAGGTGAGGTTGAACTCAAATGTACTTTGATTAATGATACTCCCTAAATCCCGAAGTGCTGCTACCAACCCCTGTTTTTCAATGAGCGGTGGAACAAGATCGTGCGAAATTTCCCTTACCCGGCTAACCGTTTGCTTGAGCTCGTGGAGTAATTCTTCAAAGGATGCTTTGGCCTCGGCACATTCAACTTTTTTGAGCTGCGACGAAAGGCTCATGGCAATAAACGACAGGTTGGCACCCACCTCATCGTGCAGGTCCTTGGCTAGCCGCTCACGCTCCTTTTCTAGGCCCACAATCTCACTCTTTACCAGTGCATCCTTGTGTGCTAACTTCTCCGTAACCAACTTCTTGTTGTACATGCTGATTACCGCTATAATTATGGCCGTTAACGCAAAGAACATTAACGTGCCAACAATAATCACCTGAAAGAGGGTTAGGTTTTCGAACATCGCAGAAAGGCTATGGAGATAAAGAGGATCAGGATACCGTAGAAGATTGAATTCAGTGCCCAAATTATCATTGCTTGCTCTTCTGGTAAAAGCACTATTTGGTTGCTTGCTGCAGCAATAAGAAAGGCGGGGGCGCTGTAAAACATCAGCCCGGCGCTAATCCAAAAGCGGGGGCTATGCGAGAACTTATCTGTTTTGCTGTTTTCCTGAATGGTGAGCGCTAATCCCAAGAGAAAAACGGCAATAGTTTCTACCATTTTTAGCAGGTTCAGGTAACCTTGTTTGGAGTTGAGGGAAATGAGTAGGACTCCTGTAAAAATAAGGGTTGAAGCAATTATTCCCCTTTTAAACCAATTACTTTGTGTGCTGAACCAAAAAAAAGAGCTAAGCATTAGAAATTCAACTACCACATAGGAATTGTAAAAGAACAAATTATTCCGTCCCAATTGACTGTAGATAAACATAACTACCCCGTTTACAAAGCTGTAAACGAGGTAGTAGAAAATAATTAAACATAAATAATCCAATTTTCTATACCTAATGAGGCCAATGATTATGGGAACAATGGTGAAAAAAAAGATTCCAATCATTAGGTAGTAGAGAAACTGCGTCATACTATATCGTATTATTAGGGTTCATTTCCAGAGGCACAAATGGGAGGGCATGGCAGGGTAGCATCAAGGTAATCCGAACCACCAGTAAGGGTGGAATCCTGAGCAGCTGTAACAAGATTGAGCATCAATTTTAACACATCGGCATCAGTGCAGCCAAGCTCAACGTAAACATTTTTCTTTTTGCTAGATATGGTTATAAGGTCGGCTTTTGGAACAAGGAAAGAGTTAACCTTAAAGTCGAACGTTTTGGGCAGCGCTGCCCATGCTGAGGCATACTCTTTTAGCAGCATAAAGGAGCAGGGCTCCCAATCCTTGCCGTTGAAGTGAAATACAACGTTGGTATCGATGGTATACTTACCGGCTTCCTCAACTCCTTTAGCAAAGAGCGAGAATAGGCTACTTTGCTTATCCACGCTGGAGTAGCCGAAGTAAAATTTTACACGCAGAGCGGTATCAGCAGCAAGAGGTTTGAGAATGGCCTCTCCAATGGGAGTGTGCTTCACAAATTCATAGTCGGGGTAGTGGCCGTTGTTCAGGCGCTTAATCCATTTTTGGGCATCGGATGGTGGAACACTGTTGGCCAGCTGCGGAGTTGTTGTGGAGGTGCAGGCGCTACCCATAATGAGCATGGCCGATGCAGCAATAACACCGAGGTAGCGGAAGGCTGATTTAAATTTTTTGGAATTTTTCTTCATAGTTAATTTGTTTTAGATTAGTAGTATTGGGCTTGTCCAAGGGTGAATTTATGCATAGATATTTCCTTTTTTCTGTTTTCTATTTTGTCCTGAATATTTACCCTTTAAAGTTATACATTAATGTGTTTTATGTGTAACTAAAAATGTTTTTTGCCCGTGATTGTTGACTTTTTTTATTAGCACCAACAAATCTTATGTCAACGGATTAATAATAGTATTCTCAAAAATGCTCCAATGTGTAAAAAACAGATGCTAAATATTTGCTTTTCCGTTTTTTACACCTTTCTTTGCGTAAAACAGACGCAAAGATATGGAGCCAATAAAAGGGCAATACTGCTACGATTATCCCAGACCCGCAGTAACCACAGATTGTGCAATCTTTGGTTTTGATGCAGGGGAGTTGAAAGTTTTGCTCATTGAGCGTAGCATTGAGCCTTTCAAGGGGCGCTGGGCTCTGCCCGGTGGTTTCCTCAATATGGATGAAAATACCGACGATTGTGCTCGTCGCGAGTTAATGGAGGAAACAGGCGTGGAGAACCTGTTTATTGAGCAGCTCTACACCTTTAGCGATGTAAACCGCGACCCTCGAGGACGGGTAATTACCGTTGCCTACTATGCTTTAATAAAGCTTTCGGACTATAGGATTGAGGCTGGGGACGATGCCGGTAAAGCGCAGTGGTTTCCCATCTCCAAGGTTCCTTTGCTAGCCTTCGACCACGATCATATTTTCCGCGTTGCCCTTAATCGGCTGAAGGGAAAAATTCGTTACCAGCCCATTGGCTTCGAGCTGCTGCCCGAAAAGTTCACCATACCCGAGCTGCAGAACCTCTACGAGTCTATTCTGGGAATAACGCTCGATAGGCGAAATTTTCGAAAGAAAATAATGGGAACAGGTGTTATTGTTGAACACGAGGAGTGCGTAACGGGGGTTCCGCATAAGGGTGCACGCTACTTCAGCTTCGATAAGGTAAAGTATCAGGAACTCACCGAGCGAGGGTTTAACTTTGAAATATAAGGGATTTTAAAAATGATGAAGACCGCCCTTTTTATAATTGATATGCAGAATGACTTTTGCCTACCTCCCGGAGCTCTCTACGTTCCCGGGGCGGAACAGGACACCGAGAGGCTAAGTCGTTTTATCAAGCACAATGCTTCGAAACTTGACAGTATAATACTAACGCAGGACAACCATCAGGTGATGGACATTGCGCATCCTGGATTCTGGCGGGACTCAGTCGGGAAGAGGCCTCAACCGTTTACTGGAATTTCGCTGGAAGAGGTTGAGCAAGGTGTTTGGAATCCTCGGTTTGAGCGGGAACAGGTGCTGGAGTATTTGAAAGCGTTGGACAGTCAAGGTGAGTATCCGCATACCATTTGGCCGGAACATTGCCTTATGGGAAGTGAGGGGGCGGCAATTACGCCCAGCATTATGCAAGCCGTAAGGGAGTGGGCAATCGATGGGCGATTTTACAGGTTGGTAGTAAAGGGAACTAACCCGTTTACGGAGCATTTTGGCGCCTTTAGGGCTAACGTTCCAATTGCATTTGCTCCCGAAACGCAGATGAATATGGCATTGCTTGATGAGCTGACTCATTATCAAAGGATAGTGGTGGCAGGAGAGGCGCGCAGCCATTGCGTAGCCAACACCATACGTCAGCTGTTCGACTATCCTGAGCTGGTTGCTAAGCTCTACATTTTGAACGATTGCATGAGTAACGTTCCGGGATTTGAGCAGCTGGCAGAACCAATATTCAACCGGGCTGCACAGTTCGGTGCCACACTTACATCATCAACGAGAATACAACTTTAATAGCTTCGATATGATTATTCGTGATTTGCTGGATAACGATCTGTATAAGTTCACTACCATGAACGCCATTCAAAAGAAGTTTCCCACGGCGGAGGTAGTTTATCGTTTTGTAAATAGGGGAAATACTTCATTTCCGGGTGGTTTTGGCGATGAGCTACGCAAGGAGGTTGATGCCATGAAAACCTTAACCTTAACTCAGGAGGGTGAGGAGTTTATTCGTCGTAAATGCTACTACTTTGAACCGGTATTTGTTGATTTGCTGAAGGGTTACCGTTTTGACCCAGCCGAGGTTGAAATTTCGCAGAATGGAGGCGATTTGGAGGTGGAAATACGGGGACCTTGGTATCGTACTGTGCTTTGGGAAGTTCCGGTGATGGCCATTATTTCGGAACTTTATTTTAGATTAACCACACAGCATACCGATAGCTATAAGCCCAGAATTGTAGCAAAGGCTAAGGAGTTTGTGAACATTGGTGCAGAGGTATCAGAGTTTGGTACTCGTCGACGCTACTCCTTTGAAGTGCAGGATACCATGGTTGGCATACTAAAGGAGCACATGGGCAAGTTGCTTAATGGTACCAGCAATGTATATTTAGCTATGAAGTATGGTTTAACGCCAATGGGAACTCATCCGCACGAGTGGTTTATGTACCATGGAGCGCACTTTGGATACCGCATGGCCAATTCCATTGCACTTGATAATTGGGTAGATGTGTATCAGGGTAACTTGGGTATTGCGCTTACCGATACCTACACCTCCGATAATTTCTTCAAAAGTTTCAATACCAAGCATTCTAAACTCTTCGATGGCGTTCGTTGGGATAGTGGAGACCCACTCGAGTTTACCGACAAAGTGTTGAATCACTACCAACGTTATCGCATCGATCCTAGAAGTAAAACTGTTGTTTATAGCGATGCGCTCGACTTGGAAAAGGTGAAGGAGATAAAGCACTACGTCAATGGTAGACTCCACGATGTGTATGGTATTGGCACCTACCTCTCCAACGATGTTGGTGTGCAGCCGTTGAATATGGTTATAAAGCTATTTGCAGCAAAGCCTGCAGGATGGAGCACCTTTGTACCAACGGTAAAGCTCTCTGACGTGGAGGGGAAGCACACCGGAGAGCCAAGTGAAATAGCATTTTGTTTGCAGACCATTTAGGTGTGTTTGGATTGGCGGCATTCAATACCTTTCGCCTCTTCAGGGCTCCATTGAATCTTTGTTTCAAAACACAGGGCTTTGCTGCGCGTTGCTCTGTGCTGTTATGTTTCGGGGCGTTGCCCCTGATTGGTCGCTCGCTCTGAAGGAGCGAGATGTAACAGCACAGGGTTAAACGAAGTGCAACCCTGTGTATAATGTATCGGGTGGATTTGCGGCTGTAGGCCCGCGATGTATTAAATTTGGACGGACGTTTTTTAATTGTTTAAAAAAATGGCCGAAGGGAATCCCAATCCCTTCGGCCTAACCTAAACCCAATTAAACCTGAAAACAATTCTCTCATTTGAGAGTAAACTTTGCTATTTTTGTTTGTGCCGAGTTAGGCCCAATGTGTATCTCAAATTCTCCCGGATCCCACGAGTAATTCATGTTACTGTGGTAGTATTTTAAATCGGCAGGAGTGAGCTTAAAGGTGACCGTAACGCTTTGTCCAGCAGTAACGAATACTTTCTTAAATCCTTTTAGTTCTAGAACCGGCCTGGTAACCTCACCAACCACATCGCGAACATAGAGCTGAATAACATCCTCGCCGTTAACCTTACCCGAATTCATTATACTTACCCTTGCTACGATGGTATCGTTGGCAGTGTATTCGCTTTTGTTGAGTACTACATTGGAGTAATCGAAGGTGGTATAGCTAAGTCCATAGCCGAATGGGTAGAGCGGGTCGTTGGAGCAGTCGATGTATTTCGATTTGTACTTCTCAACTACTGACGGATCAACAGGGCGACCTGTATTCTTGTGGTTGTAGTAAATGGGGATTTGCCCTATATTTTTTGGGAATGACATAGTTAACCTGCCAGCTGGATTATACTTTCCAAAAAGAACGTCGGCCACGCCATTTCCGGCCTCGGTGCCGCCAAACCATGCCTCAAGAATGGCTGGAGCAATGGCATCGAGATTTGTAATAGTAAGGGGTCGACCATTGAAAAGCACAACCACTGTGTTTGGATTTGCCTTAATCACTGCCTCAGCCAACATTTGTTGAACCCCCGGAAGATCGATGTTGCTTCTGCTGGCTGCCTCACCGCTCATGTCGCGGCTCTCACCTAGCGCAAGAATTACCACTTGTGCACTTCGTGCAGCAGAAACGGCTTTAGCAATACCAACAGTGGAGTTATCGTTAACGTCACATCCCTTTTCGTAGGTGATTTTGGTGTTAGGGGAGAGTGCGCTTTGTAGACCTTCGAGAAGTGAAATGCACTTGTTTCCATCGCCAGCTGCCGACCAACTGCCGAGCATATCCTGCTTAGCATCGGCCAGAGGTCCAATCACCGCAACAGATCTAACTGAAGAGGAGAGTGGAAGCAGGTTGTTCTTGTTTTTTAAAAGAACGCATGATCGAGCGGCAAACTTGCGGGCAAATGCCATGTGCTCGGGAGTCATAATTTCAGTTTTTTCCCTAGCATTGTTGCAGTAACTGTAAGGATCGGAAAAGAGCCCCAACTCATACTTAGCCACAAGGATGCGCTTAACCGCTTTATTGATTGTTTTCACAGAAACTTTTCCCTGCTTAACAAGTCTAGCTAGAAATTTATCATAAATATTTCCCTGCATGTCCATGTCGACTCCGGCATTGATAGCTAGTCTACCGGCATCTGCAGAGTCGGCGGCCACACCATGTGGAATTAGCTCGTTGATGGAGGTGTAATCGGTAACAACAAATCCTTTAAAATCCCACTGTTTACGAAGAACGTCGTTGAGGAGCCACGCATTGGAGGTGGAGGGTGTTCCATTAATTTCGTTGAAGGAGGTCATAATGGAACCAACACCTGCATCTACGGCAGCTTTGTAGGGTGGAAGATAGTCTCCCCAAAGCGTTTGCATGGACATTCCCACGGTGTTGTAGTCACGGCCAGCTTCCGGCGCACCGTAAGCTGCAAAGTGCTTAACGCAGGCAAGAAGAGTGTTGTCATTGGCAAGGTTGTCTCCCTGAAAACCCTTCACTCGAGTGGCAGCAATTTGGCATCCAAGCCAGGTGTCCTCACCGGCTCCCTCCATCACTCTGCCCCAGCGAGGGTCTCGGGTAATGTCAACCATAGGAGCGTAGGTCCAGTTGATTCCTTCGGCAGTGGCTTCGTCGGCAGCAATTTGTTCCGAATGTTCTATGGATTCCAGGTCCCAACTGCAGGCTTGGGCAAGCGGAATGGGGAATATAGTTCGGTGTCCATGTATTACATCATATCCAAAAATCAGGGGGATGTGCAGCCTCGATTCTTCCACAGCCACCTTCTGTAGCTTCCGAACGTAATCCACAGTGTAGGCATTGAATATGGCACCAGCCTTCCCTTCTTTTATTAGCTGGATGTAGTTGTTATTCATTACCGGTCCGGTAACGTCCCAGTCGCTAGTAAAGAGCGATAGCTGACCAATCTTTTCCTCCAGCGTCATCATCTTTATGATGGAGTCAGCCTTTTGCTCATAAATAGCATTTGCCGATTCGGGCCTGTGGTTACATGCCTGAAAAATTGAGATTAACCCTGGAATGGTTAGGCTAAGTAAAGCTTTTAATTTCCAGTTCATGGTTATATATTTTGAGATGAATATTATCCTTTTTTAGACTAGCGTGTTTAGCGACTATTGTTGCTTAACAGGTGCTTTTGCATACTTAAAATCGAGCAGTGAAAGCCCCTTCTGAACTTCAGTAATAGTGGAAAATAGGTTCCACAATAATCCGGTTCGATAGTTTTCAATCATCACAACTATAGGTCCTTGGTCGATGGCTAAGTAGCTATCGGCATACCAGTTTTTTTGTTCAGAAAAGGCGTCGGTAAAGCCATACTTCCCCCAAATTTTACCGCCAAGATCATAGTAAAAATGTTTCAGAGTAGCCATGCTTTGCTCCGGCGTGTAAGGAAATGCCGAAAGCGCAGCAGTTGGGGAAATTACGCCCAAGTCATTGGTGGGCGATTGGGCTGAGTAGCCTTCGTAGTTGTCGCTGGCGGTTAATCCCCAGCAATTATCACCGTATCCCTTGTAGTGTTTAGGATTTTCGACGCAGTAGGTATAGTTGATTATCGAATGGTTCTTGTTTAATTGGCCATAATTGGCGTACCTGTCATACAGGCCATTTGGGTTAATTCCTAAAAATGAGTATTGTGAAAAGAATAGGGGACCTCCATAGGGGAACCCGAGTGCTAAGGGATGGCCATAGTAGCTGTTCCCATTGTAAAAATGGTTAGATTTTGTCCATCCGGCATGGTAAACAGTAGAGTCAATGGGATGTGTAGGTGATGAGGCTGCTAAAACGTAGGTTATCAGGCACTCATTCCAGCCCTTAATGGGCATGTTCATTTTCCACTGGTAGTTGGGAGACCAATGCCAATAGAGCGAATCGGTATGGTTAGTATACCAATTCCAATCAACTCCCTCCCATAGCTTTGTAATCTTGTTTTGAAGCGTCACCTCTTCCGGCGATCCACTATTGAAGTAGGCTCGTGCTGCAAGCAGTCCTTGCACAAGGTAAGCTGTTTCTACTAAATCGCCACCGTTGTCGTATTGGCTAAATGGAAATGTTTTGCCTGTATTTCCGTTATACCAGTGTGACCATGCACCATGGTAACGGTCGCAGGTATCTAAGAAGTTTGCAATTCTTGAAATTTGTCTAACCGCTGCATCTCTTGTAATAAAGTGTCTATCAACACCAACCACCAATGCCATTATTCCAAAGCCAGTTCCTCCAGTGGTTACAATATAGTTGCCGTCGCTTTGATCATTGCTCCTTTCACGAGCCATGCCCGATTTTGGTTGGGCAAAGTTGACGAAATATTTTAGTGTTTGCCTTTGTACCGTATCCAGCAAGGCATTGTCGCTAAGCTGAGCTTTTGAATTGTTCTGACAGCTGCAAAGTATTGCTATGCTGATTAATGGGAAGCAGATCAGCTTATTCATGATGGTCAATTGAAACGTAAAATGAAAATTTAAGAAGTTAAATGTAAGGGGGAGTAAGAGTTTCCCCCTTCTTGCAATTGAATCTAAAACAACCTAACTTAACCCAATGAATTAGTTGCCTTCAGCAATATTTTCTCCAGTGTAAAGAGCGCCAACCTGAGACTCGGTTAGAGCAACATTGTAAATACGGAAATCATCCATATCACCTTGGAAGTTACCCAACCATTCTTGAACGGTGTTAGGATTCTTTCCAATGAAGAAGTCTGTTGCAGTTGACGGAATGGTAATAGCACCCATTGGCGCTTCGTTGTATGTAATGGTGTCCTGTAGTACCTTGCTACCATTCAAATAAAGTGCTCTTATACCATCAGCTGAATTGTAGGTATAGGCAATATGGAACCATTTGGATGTAGGAAACAGTGTTTTTTCTGTTACTCCATAACGGGTATCAAGCCAGGTGTATACTTGAGAGTTTTGGTGCATGGTGAAACCTTTAATTCGAAGAGTGTCTGCTCGGCTATCACCTTCTTGCCACATTCCAATACCAGCATTCCAGTCAATGGTAGGATCGATGTAGGCAAAGATGAAGTTTGTTCCACCAGCCAAAAGCTGAGCTCTCAACCATACAGAAACAGTCATGCTAGCGAGGTCCTTCAGGCTGGCATCTGGAGTAACATCAACGTAAGCATCGGTACTACCATGGTAAGCAGCTGCAGATGTACCAAAACGGTCGGTAGTAAATGTAACCTCATTATTAACTGCTGTATGTCCCTTTTTGTCGGTAACATCAGCGTTAAATTTAAAGTAGGCGACTAAGTTGTTAATGGCAACAGTGTCGGCAGTATTGTCAACAGTAGTATTGTTGTTGTCAGAACTACTGCTGTCCTTAGAGCAGGATGCAAATGTGGCTGAAAAAGCCAATGCAATCATTAAAAAAAAGTTTGTGTACTTCATAATTGTTGATTTATTTGGTTAGTGAACGTTTGTTATATGTGAAACCTAATTTTGTAATCCCATTTTGAACATCTTGATTCTTCATAAAGGTGTTCCAGAGTAAACCAGACCGATAGTTCTCAATCATAACAACAATAGGGCCTTGGTCTATTGCAAGTGTGGATGTTGCATACCAAGATTTACTTATGTTAAAAGCATCATAAAATCCATAGTTGCCCCAAACCTTGGAATGTAGCCGGTGATAGAAGAAACGTAGTGCCTTCATGCTCTCTACCGGAGTGTAGGGAAACGACGAAAGGGCTGCAGTGGGGGTGATGGTTCCGTTTTCGCCCCCACCAATGCGGTAAGGAGCGTGAGCCTGATAGCCAACCTCAGGATCGTCGCTAGCGGTAAGTCCCCAGCAAGAGTCGTTGTAGTAGCAATACTTATAGGGATTATACACTGCATAATCGTGGTTTATTTGGCTTTGAGCTACATTTTGATCCCAGTAGTTGGCATATTGGTCAGAAAGTTCTCGAGGATCTAACCCTAGAAATGAGTAGTGTGCAAAGAAAAGCGGGCCACCAAAATCTTGTCCTAAAGGTAGTAGGTGACCAAAAAAGAGACGACCATTTTTAATGCTTCCATTGTTGGCCCATCCATTGTCATACACCTCTTTGGAGATTGGATGTGTGGGAGACGAAGCCGCCAGCACGTATGCAATGAGTCCTTCATTCCAGCCAGAGATGTGCATGTTGATATCGAAGTTGTAGTCGGGTGACCAGTGCCAAATCAGCACATTTTGCCCATTTGTATACCAGTCCCATTCCACGCCATACCAAAGGGTATCTGCCAGCGCTCTAAGGCTATCCTCCTTAACCGTTGAGGCATCGAAAAATTCTCGTGCAGCAATTATTCCCTGCACCATAAAGGCTGTTTCAATAAGATCGCCACCGTTGTCTTTGGTGCCAAACGGAATGGTTTTCCCAGTAGTGCCATCCATCCAGTGCGACCATGCACCATGGTACCTATCTGCTTTGTTTAAGAAGTTGAAGAGCTTAATCATACGATCAATAGCCGCATCTCTGTCGATAAAGCCCCTATGTACGCCTGCAATAATAGCCATGATTCCAAATCCAGTACCGCCGGTTGTTACTATATTTCCCGACGTGTTTCGTTCTCTGGCCATGCCGGAGGTTGGTTCGGCAAAATCCCAGAAATACTTTACGGTTTGTTGCTGAACCTTATCGAGCAATGCGCTGTCGCTTATCTCCTCGGCATAGTTCTCCAACGAAGGACAGGTGTTGGCTGTCGTAGTGTCGGCTGGGGGTGTTAAGTCCTCTGCAGACTTGCTGCAGGAACTTCCACCCAGCAGGAGTAGAAGCGAACAGTATGTTGCAATCTTCAGCATTAGTATCCTGGATTTTGAATAAGTACGCCGTTGCTAAGGTCAATCTGTGATTGTGGTATGGGGAATACTTCATTTTTTCCGGTCATAAAACCTAATGGTCCAAGTACCGATGGAGCCTGTCCCGTTCTTACAAGGTCTTCGAAGCGGAATTCCTCAAGTGCAAACTCAGCCCTACGTTCATCCCATACATCTTGAAGGGTAGGTGAGCCAATTCCCAACAATCCTGCACGCTGTCTAACAAGATTTAGCGGAGTTACAGCATCGCCACCAACGTGGAGTGCGGCTTCTGCATTCATAAGAAGAACTTCAGCATATCGAATAAAACGAATGTTGTATTCGAGGGCATAGTCAACATCGTTGTATTTGAGTGGGGTATATACTTTGAAGTTGTAGTAAGGATTTGGACAGTTTGCATTTATGGAATCCCCCTCCGGCGTTTTGAACCCCCTTGGAAGAACCGTTGCACCTTCACGAATGGCATCATTTCTTCCACTAAAAAAGGTTATCAACTTTTGGGAAGGTACGCAGAAGCCCCATCCTTGGAGATGGGCAAAGTTGTTTCGTGGTCCCTGTTCAAATCCATATTCGCAGCGGTATTTTCCCTGATCCATGGAGGAGTTCTGTAGTTCGAAAATAGACTCAATGCCATTCTCTCCTTCCACGCGAAACATTTTGTAGAAGTTTGGGTGGAGCGAGTATGGACCGCTGCCAATTATTTCATCGGTAAGGGTTTTTACATTGGCCCATTTTTCTTCGAACATGTAGGTTCTGGCCAACAAAGCCATTGCTGCCCAGCTGGTTGCCCTACCAATTTGGTCGGCCGTATATGATTCGGGAAGATAGGGAATAGCTTCCTTCAAATCTTTTTCAATGGCAGCATATACTTCTGCTTTGGTCGATCTAGGAACCTTAGCAAAATCATCAACTGTCTTTAGCGTGTCTACCATAGGTACTCCACCAAAGGCAACATTTAGTCGAAGAAACATGAATGCCCTGAGGAATTTTGCTTCGGCAATCAGCTGATTCCTTGCGGAGGTGTCTTTAAACTCCAGCTGGTTGAGTGCGCTAATGGCGTAGTTGCAACTGCTAATTACGCTGTAGTGGTCACTCCAAAAGCTAGCTATGAGGTCAGTGTTTGCGTCGTAGGTAAAGTTGTTTAAGGCAATCATCGAAGGTGAGTCGTCGGTGGTACTTCCCTTGTCGGCATCATCGGAGGTTATTTCGAACATCCCAATGTAGGGGAATGCGCTTACACCAAAATCTCGAAGTCCACCGTAAGCCGCACTAACATATTGGAATGCCTCGTCAGCTGTGAGTTGTTTGGTGTAATCCGATGGTAGCTGCCCTTCTATTGGAACATCGAGATAGTTATCGCATGATATGATTGTAACTGCGGTAATGGCTCCTAAAGCCAGCATGTATTTGCTCTTAAATTGTATCTTGTTGAATTTCATAACATCTAGGGTTAAAATGTTGCGTTAATTCCAAAGGAGTAGATGGCAGATAGCGGATACGTGGACTCGTCAATACCTGTAGATATTGGGTCTCCGCCAATTTCTGGAGTAAAGCCGTTGTAACCGAATATGGTAAGAGGATTTTGGGCATTTAAGTATACCCTTAAACTCTTAAATCCAACCTTCTTTGTGGTGTTTTCTGGGATCGTATATCCAAGTTGGAAGTTCCTTAGACGGATATAACTACCCGATTCAACAAAGAAGGAGTTCGGCTGAATATTTTTTCTTGAGAGGGCTGCAGATGGGTACTCGTTAGTCGATCCTTTTCCATCCCAGTGATTTTTATAGAAGTCGTAGTCAAAATTGGCATCGGGGAAGGCGTTTCTATTTGCTCGTTTATAGTTAAATAGTTTATTACCGTAAACTCCTTGAATTGCCATTGACACATCCCAATTTCCATATGATAGTCCACCGGTGATTCCATACGTAAATTTTGGAATAGGACTTCCTAAATAGGTCCGGTCGTCACCGTTTAGTAAGTCGTCATTATTGGTATTGGCAAACTTTAAATCTCCTGGAATGGCATCAGGTTGAAGTATTACCCCGTTGGCACTTTTGTAGTCGTTTATTTCAGCATTCGATTGAAATACTCCAATAGCGTTATAACCGTAGAATGAGCCAATGGGTTTGCCAACTACTGTTCTGGTAAGGAATGAACCATTAAGTTGTGGTCCATATAGAACACCTGCATCATTGTTAATGGCAAGCACCTCGTTATGAATGGTGGTGAAGTTGGCACTCAGGTTGTATTTTATTTTACCATTTTTGGTTTGGCTCGACCAACCTATTACAATTTCAACGCCACTGTTCTTTATCTTTCCATTATTGCCTAAAAGGTTGTCGGTGCCAGAGATTCCAACCACAGGAGCATTGAAAACTGCATCATGGGTGATACGGTTATAGTAATCAAGTTCGAGGTTAAGCTTATTGTGGAGCGCATATGCTTCAATACCACCATCGTATTCCTCTATTACTTCCCATTTAAGTGGTTTTTTAATTACAGTGGAGAATGTCAATCCTGGAATGTAGTTATTACCACCAAAAATTCCTCCGTCCACAGGGCCACCATAGGTAACGCTTGAGTTCGCTGGCACATTGCTATTTCCAAGCTTGCCCCAGCTACCTCTAATCTTAAGGAAGTTTATATATCTATTATTTTTAAGAAAATTTTCTTCGGATAATACCCAACCCAACCCAAGAGATGGAAAGTAGCCCCATTGGTTATTGGCATATTTGGAGGATCCGTCGGCCCTGAAGGTCCCAGTTAAAAGGTATTTTGAGTCGTAGCTGTAGCTTACCCTTGTAAATCCTGAAACAACCCTACTAAGGTTACCACCATCGGTTGTTTGTTGTGTACCATCATCTCCTAAGGCTAGGTATAATGTAGCATTGGAAAGGTAAGGAACGTTGTAACGAGTTCCGCTTAGGTAGGTGTCGTAAAAGTCTTGAACAGAGCTGCCTAACATTACCTTGAGATCGTTCTTGCCAAAGGTTTGGTTGTAATTTAGGGTGTTATCCCAAATTAAATTTCTTCTGAAGTTTAATAACTTGTTGAGGTTGCTTGTATTGTTATTTTGGAGCCCCGAAACGTAGAATACGGGTGTATAGGTACGCTCGAGCCCAAATCCGATGTCGCCGCTGAAAACGGTTCTAAAGTCAAGATGGTTATTGAAAAACTTAATGTCTAAGTATGCGTTGGGGAGAATGCTATAGCTTTCGGTGCGGTTATCGTTGTAGTATACCGTAGCTGCAGGATTTGCAAATGGACCTGAAAAACCTAAGGTCGTTGGATCGGACCAGGCTCCAGTCGCATCTTTTGGCTTGTAGGCCGGTGGTGTTACATAAGCCTGGTAAAGAGCATAGTTATTGGTAGGAACGTCCATGCTGCGCGAAAAGATAAGCCCAAAGCCACCAGTAAAACGATTGGTAAATGTGTAGTCATTTTTTGCTCGGAAATTGATACGATCGTAGTGATTGTTCTTATTTCCGGTATTTATAATACCGTCTTGGTAGAAGTGGCTGAGTCCAAATGCATAGAGGGTTTTATCAGAGCCTCCATTAACGTTTAACTCTACACTCGAGATAAAAGGATTACGAAGGAGCTCTTGGTACCACTGTGTGCTTACTGGAAAGTTTGCTGGATCGTATAGATTACCTGCACCTGTAAGCCCAGTTCTTTGGTTTAGAAGCTCAATGTATTGGCTTGTGTTGGCCATTTTTACCAAATTGGTGGCGTGCTGTACACCGGCGTAGGCCGAAAAGTTGAATTGTGGTTCACCTTTTATTCCTTTTTTAGTGGTAATGAGTACCACCCCGTTGGCCGCTTGAACACCATAAATTGCACCAGCGGAGGCATCCTTTAGTACTGAGAGATTGTCAATATCGGAGTTGTTAAGGAAGCTAATGTCGCTTACAACTACTCCATCGACAATATAGAGGGGCCCCGATCCGCTAGCTAATGCAGTTCCCACTCCTCTAATTCGAACCTGAGGAGCACTGCCAGGTTCACCGTTATTGGTAACCGTAACTCCGGCCATCTTACCCTGAAGGGCTTGTGCTGGATTTGCTGTTGCTTGCCGTGAAATTTCCTCCGACTTGAGGCTCACAATGGGTGCCGTTAAGTCTTTGAGCTTCGATGTGCCATAACCAATTACCACCACCTCGTTAATTTGCTTGGAGGTGGATTTTAGCACCACGTTAATGGTTGTTTGGTTTCCTACAGCAGCTTCATATTTTTCCAATCCAACCATTGAAAATACAATGGTGTCGGTTTTTTGCGCCATAATGGAGAAAAGGCCATCAAGGTCGGTTGTTGTTCCCTTTGTTGTGTTCTTAATATACACATTGGTGCCAGGTAGAGTATTCCCCTGCTCATCGATTACCTTTCCAGTAATCAGCTGTTGAGCTAAAAGCCATGAAGGGAAAAAAACAATCAGGCATATCGCATAGAATCTTTTCATGGTGTTAGGTAGTTAGTGTCGAAATCGTGCACAAGTTATGCCTGCAAATTGCCGTTTGCCACAAACGTTTGCGGCTATTTGCTTTCTCAGGGTTAAAATAATTGCATAAAAAGCTACATCATAAACTCAACAAATATTTTTATAATGTTGATAAACAGGTTTATGACATTATCATGAAAAGAACTTTTAACGGTAAGAAATGTTAACCAAAATCCACGGTCATCTGGTAACAATACAAACAAACTTCGGATGTTTTTTAGGGTATAGTGGTTAACGTCATGGGTGCTATAATTCACTATATGCTGACTATTTAACCTGTAATTGTCAAAAAAATATGGATTAGCTGGTGGATTTCATTAAGTTGGCAGAACTGGTTAATATGTCAGTTAATTGCAAACGATTGCAGTCGAGATAGATTGAATATGATCGAATTATTTAATGGAATTGGATCGTTTTGATTGAACTACATTGAGCATCGTGCAATACATCCCGCCCCTTCAGGTCTTTTCCGAATTGGTGATGGTATACACAGGGCTTTGCTGCGCGTTGCCCATGATTGGTCGTTCTAAAAACGGTATTATAATGTTTTTCCTGTTATGGTAGCTCGCTCTGAAGGAGCGAGATGTAAAAGCACAGGGTTAAACGAAGTGCAACCCTGTGTAAGCGACCGGTTGGATATGCGGGCTGAAGGCCCGCGATGTATTGTTGAAATTCTAAAATTTCACAAATTCACTCCGGCAACCTTACCATGATTTTCTCCTTTTACAAAAAAATAAAGGTCGTCCCTTCGAACGACCTTTTTATTGAGCGGGAAACGGGACTCGGACCCGCGACCCTCAGCTTGGGAAGCTGATGCTCTACCAACTGAGCTACTCCCGCCTGAGTGGTGCAAAAGTAGCATTTCTTTGTAAAAAGTTCACCACCTCCAAACATTTTTTGCTGCCCTGGCCTGATGTAGTATGCTGTATCTCTGATTTGCTTATAGAATCGAGAACGGTGAATTGTAGGCAAACAGGTGAGCCGCTTGCCTTGGGGCTAATGAGAATGTACCCCGACTTACCTTTTTGGCCCGACCGGCACCTTTTTCAGCTCATGAACTTCCCTTTGAGATGGATTACCGGGCCTAAAAGCGAGGTTGTTCTCCTTTTTTACCTCTATGGGCTAGCTATTTTGCTCGTAGGGCTCACGTTGAGGGAGGTAATCCTGGTTTAAAGTGAGAACATGCTCGCTCCGAGCGAGAACATTCTAGCTTAGAGGGAGGCGTTTTTAGGTCGGCAGGTAGAATATTCTCCCTAAAAGTGAGAACATGCTACTTTGGAGGGAGGAGTGGCTGGGTAAAAGTGTGAACAGGCTGGGTTAAAGTGAGCCCGTTCTGGGTAAAAGGGAGAACGTTGCGCTGCGGGGTGAGCATTTTTACGATAGTCAGGGGGTGACTATTTTTTGAGCGCAATCAAGTCACCCTCTGACTAGGGCGTAGGGCAATTTTCAAATTAATTTTTACCTTAGCGTAACGCTCTTTGAATTATTTGAGCCCCGACCCGCATGCAGAGAAGTATGCCAACATAACACCCTACAGCTACTGCGGTGGAGACCCGGTGAACATGGCCGATCCGAGTGGAATGGATATTATTGAAACGGTGATAGGTGTAACATTTACAGGTGTTGATGCTCAAGCTTTGTTCGGTTATTTAAGCAGAACGCAGCCCAACTCTGTTCATATGTCGACTTCTGATGGTGGTGGTGGTGTAGACGGAGCCGGCTTTTCATTTGCATTATCTTTTGGTTTTAACGGAGGAATTAACCTTGGCATAGCAAATAATGCCTACATGGCTACCTTTGGCCAGCTGAAAGGCTATTCCGCATATGGTGTTAAGCGGGGAGTTGGTTTAACAGCCATACTAAGTGGAACAGGAAATTTTTCAGATGATCAATTTTTTATGCTTGGACCACAACCTGATGGTAGTGACTATCTAAGTTCGCAGTTGCAACCAAAAATAGATAGAGCACTTAATAATGAAAGAACGAGAATAATAAATGAATTGAATAGACCTGCAAATGCCCCTTTTGATAGTGAGGATCATTATAATCCATATATAGATCAAGTGGATTTTACGGTACCTAATATTGTTCCAACAACTCTTTATTCATATTTTCCTTTTATTTACACCTTTGGCAATGTTGAAGTTAATGGTGTATTTGCACCAGGAAAAGACAATTGTGTTTATAGCTGTAATTATTCTAATCCTCCAGTATTGGGTACAAATTATTTTGGATTAACAGGATACTTTGTTTCATTTGAAACAAAAGGGGGATTTGCACGAGCCACTCTCATATTTAAAGATCTTTTTACGTATAATCTATTTTTAACAACAAAACTTGGACTGAAATGAAAAGGAAATATCTGATTTTAGTTGGAGTAGGGATATTTAGTGTTCTCTGCATTTTATGGCTGACGGTAGAAGATAAGTTGAAAGAATATTTTATTCTTGATAACCAACAAAATAGAGTTGAGCAAAATGTTTTTTTGATAATTCAAACAATTAATCAATACAATAATCTCTTTGGTAATATTCCTTCGTCATTCAGCGATAGTAAGTTAGCGTTTTTGCTTAAAGAAAATATTAACGATTCCTTGATTTTAAAGTTAAATCCCAAAATAATAAGTGATAATAAAATCCAAAGGTATTATCTTTACCTAGATGGGCCCGATGGCATTAATGATTCCCTAAGAGTTTTAATCAATGAGGATTATGTTCCTACAAAAACAAGAATAATAAATAAATCATTTATCCAATACTATTTCAGTAAGGGTGATATTCTTATAGGTAGTTCATCTTATTTATGTGATTGTAGCGAAAAATCACGACGGTTTATATCCATTAACGAAGAGGATAATATAGTTATTAATAATGAAAATTTAAGAAAACTATTTTATAATGAAGTTAATAATTATATAAATGATTACGTAAGAAAAAATAATATTATACCTTCCTCAAGATCGTATTTTGCATATTGTCATTTTAAATTTGATGGAGATGATGTAAATTATTCTATTTTGTGTCTTCGGGATGGGAGTGTTAATACTATTAATAATTTTATCATGGGACTATCGGATTATTTTAAGGGTAAGAATCTTGGTGTAAAAGAAGTATATTTTCCAATACTAATTAATGAGGCATTAATTAAGTCACCTCGGCACTGACCCGCTTGAGCCCCGACCCGCTGGCGGAGAAGTATGCCAACATAACGCCCTACAGCTACTGCGGGGGAGACCCGGTGAATCGGGTGGATCCAACCGGAATGGATGGGTATTACTTCTCGGGGGAGGATGCCCAACGGGTGTTCCGCTACCTGCAGAGCCAGCTTACCACATCGGGAACCGGGGTGACGATAAAGCAGCTGAGCATATTTGCCGGGGAGACTGGCGGTGGAGTGCACATTACCGATGACATGTTTTTAGGGTTTATGGGCAATATCATAAGGATATGGGAGGTAGTGGTCCCTACCGTTACTTCAAAACCCCGGATGCCATACTTGCCATTCCTTACTCCGGCATGACGAACGGAAGTGTGCTCTACATTACCCCGGACCTGCTGATCGATCAGGTTAAAGCGTATGCTGAGTCAAATTCTGCCAAATCTGGTGGGGTAGACGCCAAATCTGGCGGGGGTTGGTTAAATACTCTAACCGATTATTCAGAAATTGCCAAATCTGGAGGGGGTAAAGAAAATCAAGACTATACAATACATTTTGTCACTGAAATCCCTTTTCCTGAAATGCCTTATATTAAAGAAGTTAGCAGTGTTGAAAAAGGTGAAGGGTATTTCCATATGAAAAGTGTCAACGGGAGTAAACCTAGCCTAATTGATGTAAAAAAATTGGGACCAATAACTCGAGAAGCGGACTATACCCAAGGTAGTGTAAGTTACACAATATCATTGGGAATTTACTACTTTTCTGGAAGTTATGGGAAAGAGGAGTCAAGCCTAGGTTTTGGAACTCAAAATGGTATAACTTCGGCTGGATACGAATTGGAAGTTCCTTCGTTAATGTTACAGTTGCTATTTCTACCCGTAATTTCAGGAGATCAAGTCTCTGTCCCTATTCCGGTTGGCATATAGCATTACTTGAATAATCTAAAAAAACAAACGATGAAAAAAATATTACTATCGCTTTTATATTCAATCGCAATTGTAGGTATTGGCTTTATTGTTTATCTAGAGATATCTTCTAGAATTGATCATGCGCTTTATGAGTATAAGTTATCAATTTACAGTCATGAAATTGACGCTCTTTTTCCACCCAAAACCTTAAAGTCACTTCGGGTCAAGTATACCTACAAATCGGGGGAGCGGGGCTCCATCTACTATGCCACAGTGGATACACTGTCAAATATTGCGGTTATTGAATGCACTAATTTCAAGGGAGTTTCCCTGAAATATATTCAACCTAACGGAGTTGAAAAGATTGATGTTTCGCAGAATAAGACCTACACTACTATTGAATACGACCCATTTCCTCTAGTCGAGCAGGTGCTTAACCCTAGAGAATCAACCTATTTAAATATTACCTTTAAGAAGCCGTATTCGGTGGAGCGAGAAATTAAGAATAACTCTTACCTCTACCTAAAGGGAAGTTTTAGAGATGTCGTCTTTGGCAACACGCAGAACTGCAGTATTGTCTCGTTCAGGAATTCTGACCATAACGAAATTTTAATTTTGAAGCATAATGGAAAACTCTACTTCATTGTGCAAACTGCCATAGACAAAAGCCTTCTAGATGTAGTTAATCCGGTAATCCTTGAGGTTGATAAGTAATGTCTTGCCACAATAAAGTTTGTTGTAGGGAGTAGGTTACGGTGTTGCCAAATCTGGCGGGGGTGACCCTCTAACCCAGTCAATTCAACAGGGTAATACGTTAGCTGGATGGACAGGAGTTACATTAGATGCAACACAGGAATTACTTACAAATACCAAAATAGGAAGTGATTTAGCGTATAAGATGGCTTATTGTACACCACTTGCAAAGGGAGCTAATTATATAACGCCAATAAGTTATGGGCTTACTGGTCTTTCTTTTGCTGCTGACATTTATCTTTCTTCTAGCATTGATCCTTCCACTGGGAAGCCATATCAGTCTTGGGGAGAAACAGGAATGAATACAACTGTTACAATCGGAGCTACAGTAGTTGGTGGTTGGCTTGGGGTTGCAATACAACTAGATTATCAGGCAAGTAAGGCTTATATGAATACCATTATAACACATCCAGAATGGAGTCCATATCCTTACAGAGGTTTTAATCATTAATTTAAGATACCATGAAATACCTATATTACAAGTTGTATCATAGCCTCAAAAGGGTTAAAACAAATGATACACCTGCAACAAATGCAATGATTTTATTGAGTATGATTCATACTGCAAATGTTGCAACTGTTCAAATTTTATTAAATCACTTCTTTAGTATTAAAATAAAGTTGGTGTCAAAGGATGAAATAATTGTGTTTGCGATTTCATTAGGATTAGTTCTTTATGCAATTAATTATTTTCAATTATACAAAAAGCGTGAAGAAATCTATGAGAAATACAAAAATGAAAGTAAGCAACAAAGTAGAATTGGATATGCCATTTTAATACTATACGCAATAGGATCGGCAACAATCCTATATATTGTTGGTTCGAATTACCCATTATAGATAGCAAAAGGTTCCCACTTATTCTACTAGACTTTGTCTAGAATGAGAAACACAAAACAAAACCCGCTCCATCAAGGGCGGGTTTTTGTTGTTTTATAGCGTAGCAACGTTCTTTTGAAAGAAGTTCAATGACAGTCAGAGGGTGACTATTTTTCGAGCGAGAGCAAGTCATCCCCTGACTATCGATAATGTGGCACTGCGCTCTTGCCTAACTTAGCGTATGCGCAACATGTTTACCAATCCTCTGGCTGGCCCGTGCCACCGCCATGTTCTCTTGGGTGGTTGTGGTTGTTATACTACGCAACCAACCTCCAACTTTTACTCATCGGCAAAGGCTTATGGCAAATTGGCACAGCAGCCCTGGCCATGGGGTTATCTATGCATCTAGTTATACAGACGGTAATCAGTGTTCACCTTCACTCCAAGGATAAATATTCTTTCCTGTAACCCGTAGCTCGTCACTTTTCTGTCACCAGTCACTAATTACAAGAAAACGCTCTCGCAGCATTGCCACAAGAGCGTTCCAATTGTCAACCTTAATATTTTTGGCCTTTTGTGTCGGGGTAGCGGGATTCGAACCCACGGCCTCCACGTCCCGAACGTGGCGCGCTAACCGGACTGCGCTACACCCCGAATATTTTCGGAGTGCAAGTTTACAAAAAAAGTAGCAAAAGGTGGGGTTGCTTTTTTGTTTTTTTTGTAATTTGCTGTTTTACAAATCTCTTGGTGCTATGGCTAACGAAGATCTTGTAAAATTCATCTGGAAATTTCGACTCTTTTCGGAGTCCCAGCTCACCACCGTTTCTGGTAAGCTGCTCGATATTGTTTCCCCTGGCGAGGAGAACCACAATGCTGGACCCGATTTTTTCAACGCCAAGATAAAACTCGAAGGTGTGCTGTGGGCCGGAAATGTGGAGATTCATGTGGATGCCATCGATTGGGAACGGCACGGCCACCACCGCGATGGTGCCTACAACAACGTAATTTTGCACGTGGTGGTAAGGAATAACCTTAGAGCCATAACGCTCGATGGCCGCGAGCTGGAAACACTGGTAGTGGTCCCCGATAGCTTTCTGGAGGAGCGTTTTTGGCAGCTGCAGTATTCCGATAGCAAGATTCCCTGTGTCCCATTTATTAACAGGGTGAACATGTTGTCCGTCCAGTCGTGGCTCGATACCCTGGCTGCCGAGCGGTTGCAGGTTCGAATCCGCGAAATCAACCTGTTGGCCGAATCGCTCAAGGGCGATTGGGAGGAGGTACTTTACCGTAATATTACCCGGAGTTTTGGCTCTTCTTTAAATGCCCTTCCCTTCGAAATGCTCGCCAAGCAGGTACCCTATTCACTGTTGAGACGCTATTCCAATAGCATAGTTCAGCTAGAGGCATTACTATTTGGTCAGGCCGGCTTTTTGGAGCAGTGCGATATCAACGACGTTTATGCACAGACATTGGTAAAGGAGTATGGCTATCTTCAGCACAAGCACAACCTCATTCCAATGGATGTTTCACTTTGGAAATTTGCCAAAACTCGACCACAAAACTTCCCCACCATCCGGATTGCTCAGCTGGCTGCTATGGTTCAGCAACGTTTCCCAATGCTTGGGAAGTTGGCGACAAGAAGCCTGCTTAAGGAGATGAATGCAGCATTAGCGATAAAAACCTCTCCCTATTGGAATGATCATTTTTCTTTTAAACATGCATCGCGGAAGCAGAGAAAAGGCATGGGTAGTAGTATGCTGCATACCATTATTTTGAATGCGGTTATACCGGTGTTGTATGCTTATGGGGGAAATAAGGGGGATGAGGAAATTCAAGCAAGATGTTTGAATATGCTGGAGGAGTTACAGCCGGAGGATAATGTGATTACCCGGATGTGGGAGCAGCTCAACGTTAAGGCCATAAATGCATTGCAGTCACAAGCGCTATTACAACTCTTTAAGGCCTACTGTAAGCCCAAAAAGTGTCTTTACTGCAGAATAGGAACGGCAGTGTTGACCAAAAACCGCTAACTTCGTGGCGGTTCAATACTATCTTTTGTGAAAATATTAATTGTAGGTAGCAACAGTTTTGTAGGTCAAAAAGTTGCGCTGGCACAGATTGTCAACTTCCCAGATAATAATCTGTTTTTGTGCTCGCTGGGCGATAATCGGTTATCCTCGTTGCCGGCGCCATTTTATCGGGTAGACATTACTGATAAGCCATCACTGGCTAAGGTGTTTGATGAGGTGCAACCCAATGTGGTTATAAATACCGCCGCCATTGCCAGCCCAGATTTGTGCGAGCAAAATAGGGAGCAGGCATTGCGCATTAATGTTGGAGGTGCAGCAAACCTTGCTGAGTTGAGCACCCTTTACGATGCCCACTTAGTACACCTTTCCACCGATTTTGTGTTCAACGGATGCAAGCCATTGCTCACCGAGAACGATGTGCCAGATCCGGTGAACTACTACGGCTTTACCAAGTTGGAGAGCGAGAAGGTGGTAAGCGCCTATGCCAGTTCGTATGCCATTGTGAGAACGGTGTCAGTATATGGCTACTTAGCGTCCCTTACAAGGTTGAACTTTATTCTTCGTGTAAAGCAGGCACTGGAGAATGAGAAGGAGTACCGCGTTCCCAACGACCAGTTCCGAACGCCAACACTCGTTGAAGACTTAGCCAAGGCCATTTTGATTATTGGTATCAACCATATCGATGGACTTTTCCACATATCGGGAGCGGAGGGGCTTACTAACTATGAATTTGGAAAAAGAGTAGCTGCTGTTTTCGGGCTCAATGAAGGCTTGCTTGTTCCCGTAACTTCAACTGAATTGGAGGAGAAGGCAATTCGACCGTTGAATACCGGATTTTCCATAACTAAAGCTCAGCATGTTTTCGGATTTAAGCCAATGGCTATCAGCGAAGGATTGTTACTTGTTAAAAAGCAGATGGCTAAGGTGTTTTAGCTGTTTAATGGACGAAAATAAAGTAATTATTTTGGAACATTTGTTTCTTAATGAAAAAAATCTGCTACCTTTGCCCAACTTTAAGCGGGAAATTTAATAGTTGAAAAGTTATGAATTATCTTACTGCTGAACAGAAGCAAGACATTTTTAAGACTTTCGGTTCGTCATCTACCGATACCGGTTCCTCTGAAAGCCAAGTAGCTCTTTTTACAACCAGAATTAATCATCTTACTGAGCATTTAAAGGTGCATCGTAAGGATTATGCAACTCAACGTTCGTTGTTAAAGTTGGTTGGAAAGCGCCGAAGACTTTTAGATTACCTAAAGGATACCGAGATTGAGAGATATCGCGCGATTGTTAAGGCTTTAAATCTGCGTAAATAAGAAATAAAAAAGGCAATTCATGCAATTGCCTTTTTTTGCAAATTTCCATGCGAAAGCATGGAAATATTGTTTTATAGTGAACGCTAAATTTACACACTACTAGTTAGAAACATGTACAACGCCGTAAAGAAAATAATTGACTTAGGCGATGGCAGAACCATCGAAATCGAAACAGGTAAGCTGGCTAAGCAGGCCGACGGTTCGGTTGTTGTAAAAATGGGCAATACCATGCTTTTGGCTGCTGTTACTGCAGCAAAAGATGCAAAGGAAAATGTGGATTTTATGCCACTTTCCGTAGAATATAAAGAAAAATATGCGTCAACTGGACGCTTTCCAGGTGGCTTCATGAAGCGTGAAGGTAAATCTTCGGACTACGAAGTTTTAATAGCTCGCCTTATCGATAGGGCTCTTCGTCCTCTATTCCCTGATGATTATCATGCAGAAGTGTTTGTTTCTGTTACACTAATTTCTGCCGATAAAGATATTATGCCGGAGCCACTTGCTGGACTTGCTGCTTCTGCAGCGCTTGCTGTTTCCGACATTCCATTCCACGGACCAATATCGGAAGTTCGCGTTGGCAGGGTGAATGGTAAATTTATACTTAATCCATCGTTTACACAAAATTGTGAATCCGATATCGACATGATGGTTGCTGCAACCTACGACAATATTCTCATGGTTGAGGGTGAGTTGAAGGAGGTTTCTGAAGCCGATATGCTCGAGGCTATTAAGCTAGCTCACGAGGAGATTAAGAGACAGTGCAAGGTTCAAATGGAACTTTCGGAGCAGTTGGGTAAGAATGTAAAGCGCACTTACTCTCATGAGAGCAAAGATGAAGAGTTAGAAAAGGCTGTTCGTGTTTTTTGCTATGATAAATGCTACGCCATTGCCAAGAGCGGCACTGGAAAGCATGAGCGCACCGATGCTTTTGATGCCGTAAAAGAAGAGTTTATGCTCACTATTCCGGAGGAGCAGCGCGAGGAGAAAAAGTCGTTTGTTGATCGTTACTACCATCAGGTTGAGAAGGATGCCATGCGAAATATGATTCTCGATGAGGGAATTAGACTCGATGGTCGTAAGACTGACCAAATTCGCCCAATATGGAGCGAGGTTGATTATCTACCTTCAGCGCACGGTTCAGCTATTTTTACTCGTGGTGAGACCCAATCGCTGACTACTGTTACACTTGGCACCAAACTCGACGAGAAGGTTATCGATGAAGTATTGCATAAAGGAACAGAGAAGTTTGTTCTTCACTATAACTTTCCAGCATTTTCAACCGGTGAGGCCAAGGCATCACGCGGAATTAGCCGTCGTGAAATTGGTCACGGCAACTTGGCACATAGGGCACTGAAAAACATGATTCCTCAGGGTGCGGAGAATCCATACGCAATTCGCGTGGTATCTGATATCCTCGAGTCGAATGGTTCTTCTTCAATGGCTACTGTATGTGCAGGAACGCTTGCCTTGATGGATGCAGGAGTAAAGCTCAAAAAGCCAGTTTCAGGAATTGCCATGGGTCTTATTTCTGATACAAAAACTGGTCGTTGGGCCATCCTTTCCGACATCTTGGGTGATGAAGATCACCTTGGCGATATGGACTTTAAGGTTACCGGAACTGCCGATGGTATTACCGCTACCCAAATGGATATAAAGGTTGATGGTCTTTCCTATGAAGTTTTGGCAAAAGCACTTGCTCAAGCCAAAGAGGGTCGCATGCACATTCTGGGGAAAATTCTAGAAACTATGGACAAGCCACGGGAAGATTACAAGCCACATGTTCCAAGAATTGAGCAAATTTCCATTCCTAAGGAGATGATTGGACCGCTGATTGGCCCTGGAGGAAAGGTAATTCAGGAAATTCAGAAAGAAACCAGCACCACCATTACCATTGAGGAAGTTGACGGTAGAGGTATCGTGGATGTATTCGGTATCAACAAGGAGGCCATTACCAATGCTATGCGTTGGATAAAGGGCATTGTTGCTGTTCCCGAAGTGGGTGAAATATACAAGGGTAAGGTAAAATCAATATTGGCCTTTGGTGCCTTCATTGAAATTATGCCCGGAAAAGATGGCTTACTTCACATTTCTGAGATAGATTGGAAAAAGGTAAACGCTGTTGAGGACGTGCTTAAAGAGGGTCAAGAGGTAGAGGTTAAACTTATTGAAATAGATAAGAAAACCGGTAAAATGAGACTTTCCAGAAAAGCTCTTCTCCCAAAACCACAGGATACTGGTGGAAATGATTCAGGGAGTAAGCCAGGGAATAGAGAAAATAGATAACCCATTAATTTGGTTTTAATATAAGGAGGCGATAGCCTCCTTTTTTGATTGGTTCCATTTTAAAAAGTTAGACTAGTGAATAAATGAAACATATTTGTATTTTTGTGTAAGCTAAAAATAAACCATCTGCATATGAAAAAAGTTTCGCTGATTTTAGCGGCGCTGGTGCTGGTTCTAACTTCCTGTAACTTCAATGGTGTGAAGTATCCTAAAACAAAGAAGGTTGATCAAGTCGACACTTATTTTGGTGTTAAAGTTGCCGATCCTTACCGCTGGTTAGAAGATGACCGTTCCTCGGATGTAGAACAGTGGGTTAAGGAGCAGAATGCTGTTACTAATGGCTATTTGAGTAAGATTCCATTTAGAGAAAAGTTAAAACAACAGCTAACTAAAGTTTGGAATTATGCCAAGATGGGCATACCTACCAAACGGGGGAATATGCTTTTTTATCTGCAAAATAGTGGTTTAGAGAACCAGAGTGTGCTATACATGCAGAATGGAGAAAAGGGTAACCCTGTTGTGTTGCTCGATCCAAACAAGCTCTCCGGCGATGGAACAGTTGCTCTTTCGGATTACGAAGTGTCAAAGGATGGAAAATATTTAGCCTATGCCACTTCCGATGCAGGATCTGACTGGCAAACCATCAATGTGAAAAATATTGCCACGGGTGAAGTGTTGATGGATGAGATAAAGTGGGTTAAGTTTTCTTCAATCTCTTGGTTTAAGAATGGATTTTTCTACTGCCGTTACGATGAGCCTCAGTCTGGTAATAAACTGACAAATATAAACGAGAATCAGAAAGTATATTATCATAAGGCTGGAACCAGTCAAGCTTTAGACGAACTTATTTATCAGGACTTAGAGCATCCGTTGCGCAACTTTACTGCTCAGGTTACCTACGATGATAAATACCTTATATTATACGTTACTGAATCTACCAGTGGAAACAATATCATGATTAAAAATCTTCAACGGAACGAGGATTTTGTTCAGCTTACCATTGGTTTCGAGTTCGACTACAAGGTAATCGACCACATTGACGATAACCTATATGTATTGACCAACTTTAAGGCACCCAAATATCGATTGGTGGGTATTAATGTAAGAGCAGTAGATGTTGGAAATTGGCGTGAGATTATTCCGGAGAAGCGAGCAGTATTAGAAAGTGCTACCCTTGCGGATAATAAAATCATTTGTAACTATATTCAAGACGCCCATTCCGATATGGAAGTGTACAGCACAAAGGGCGAATTACTCAGTTCCATTAAATTACCTACGCTTGGTACTGCTTCTTCGCTTTCTGCTAACAAACAAGATAGCGTTGGGTTTTACTCCTTTACCTCCTTTGTTTATCCTGCCACAATATTTAAATATAATATAGTGACGGGTAGAAGCTCGGAGTTTTTTAAACCCAAAGTGAATGCTGATTTATCGCGTTACGTGGTGGAACAGGTCTTCTTCACCAGCAAGGATGACACTAAAATACCAATGTTCCTTGTTCACAAGAAGAATATTTCGCTCGATGGAACTAACCCTACACTGCTTTATGGTTATGGTGGTTTCAATATAAGTTTGATGCCTTACTTCTCGGCAAGTCGCCTTGTGTGGCTTGAGAACGGAGGCGTCTTTGCTGTTGCAAACATACGTGGTGGAGGGGAGTATGGCGAAAATTGGCACAAGGCTGGGACGAAACTTAATAAGCAAAATGTTTTCGATGACTTTATCTCCGCAGCAGAATATTTGATCGAAAAGAAGTATACCTCGTCGAAGAAGTTGGCCATTGAAGGAGGTAGTAATGGCGGACTATTGATCGGTGCTGTCGTAAACCAAAGGCCCGATCTATTTCAGGTTGCCATTCCAGAAGTTGGGGTTATGGATATGCTTCGTTATCAGAAGTTTACCATTGGATGGTCGTGGATGAGTGATTATGGCACTAGCGAGGATTCTTTACAGTTTGAGAACCTATATCGCTACTCGCCGCTGCATAATATTAGCAGTAAAGTTACCTATCCGGCAGTGCTTGTGACCACCGCCGACCATGATGACCGAGTAGTTCCAGCACACTCCTTTAAATATATTGCAACCTTGCAAGAGAAACAGACCGGCAAGCATAATCCTATGCTGATACGAATTCAAACTAGAGCAGGCCATGGAGCGGGCAAACCAACTTCTATTGCTATCGACGAATTGTCCGATATTTACGCCTTCATTTTCTACAACATGGATGTTGTTCCGCAGGAGTAGCATTATTGAATGCATTTTCATTACTTTAGGGGTTGGAATTTCCAACCCCTTTTTTTATCATGAGTGATTTGAATTACCTTGTTATTGAGGGAAATATAGGAGCAGGTAAGACAACATTGGCAAACATGCTTGCACTAAAAACTGGTGCCAGGCTGTTTGTAGAGCAGTTTGCCGATAATCCTTTCCTCCCTAAATTTTATAGCGATCCGGAGCGCTATTCATTCCCATTGGAACTCTCTTTTTTAGCCGAACGATATAGTCAGCTAAACAAGGAGTTACGCCATCAGGATCTATTCCACTTGATGACAATTTCCGACTATTTCTTTTTGAAATGCGTGATTTTCGCTAAGGCTAATCTGGCAGAGGACGAATTTATGCTGTTTTCACAAATATTTGAAATTATTTATAAAACACTTCCCAAGCCTGATCTTTATGTATATTTGCATTTACCGGTCGATAAGCTTCTTAAGAATATTGCAAAGCGGGGACGCGATTTTGAAAAAACGATTAAGGGGGAATATTTAGAAAAGATTCAGGATGGTTATTTCAACTTTTTTAAGCAACACCCCGAATATAAATTTCTAATTATTGAAACAAGCAATATCGATTTTGTGGCAAATAATGAACATTTTGACCGGTTGAGGCATTATATTCTAGATAAAAGTTATCCTCTTGGGATAAATAGGATTATCATGTAATTTTTTTTTTGTACATTTGTTGTCTAGCATCGTGTTGTAAAGTTTTAACGCACAAACCAATCAAAAAGATAAATTATGAAAAAAATCTGGTTAAACTTAGTAGTGGTTGGCCTTGGCGCAATTGCCTTTAGCAGCTGCTCCAATCCAGAAAAAATGAAGGAGTTTGAAGCTCAAATGTCAATGAAGGTAAGCCCAGAAATGCTGGTTGCCAAAGCTGACACTGTTGAGGCTACAATCACCGTAACTTTTCCAGCTAAGTATTTTCACAAGAAAGCAACCGTTGAGTTTACTCCGGTTCTGAAGTATGATGGTGGTGAATTTGTATGTGACCCTAAACTTCTCCAAGGAGAATCTGTTAAGGGAACCAATACAGTTATTCGCTACGAAGCTGGTGGAAGTTACACCCAAACTGTGAAGATTCCTTTTAAGGATGTAATGCGCAGTTCTACTCTGGAAATGAGAAAAAAACTTATCGTTGGTGATAAGAACATTACTTGGGGTGACAATAAAATTGCCGATGGCGTTATTGCTACCTATAAGTTGGTAGAGGTTGATCCTAAAGTAATTGCTATGACTCAAAACAGCTATGTTAAGAGCATTAGTGATTCAAAAATGGCTCAAATCCTTTTCCAAATTAACCGCGATGTTATTAACGACAAGGAAGTTAAAAAGGAAGACATTAAGGCTATTGAGGATTACATTGCCAATGCCAAAAAGGATAGCACCATGCAGTTGAAGGAGATTGGCATTTCTGCTTATGCTTCACCTGATGGTCCTATGACTCTTAACGAAAAACTTTCGAAAGGTCGTGGATCTAACTCTGCAAAATATTTAGAAAAATATTTCAAGAAATCTAAGGTAAAAGGTGTTGATAGCCTTTATAAGGTAACTACAACCGCTGAAGATTGGGACGGATTTAAGACGTTGATGGAACAATCGAATATTCAAGATAAGGACCTTGTATTGCGTGTTCTTTCTATGTATTCCGATCCTGCTGTTCGTGAAAAAGAAATAAAGAATATTTCTAAGGCATTTAAGATTATTGCTGAGCAAATTCTTCCTCAACTTCGTCGTGCAAAATTTGCCGCTTCTGTTGAGAAGATGAATCTTAATGATGATCAGTTAAAGGCTTTGGCTGCAGCTAACAAGATTGATTCTCTTAGCTTGGAGCAGCTAATTTATACTGCCGGTATTGTTACCGATAAGGCACAAAAGACTGCCCTTTATAATATGGCGGAAACAAAATATCCTACCGATATTCGTGCTTTCAATAATCTTGGTGTAATGGCTTTCAACGATGGAAACATGGATGAAGCTAAAGCTCAATTCACAAAGGGTCTTGCCATTAACAAAGATAATTCGGTTGTAAAGAACAATATGGGTGCTATTCTTCTAAAACAAGGTAACGTTGACGCTGCTGAGAAGATGTTCACCGAAGCTGCTGATGCAGGTAAGGAAGTTCGTTACAATCTCGGAATTGTTAGCATTATGAAAGGCAAGTATGAGCCAGCTACCGATTATTTTGGTGGTTCTGATTCCTTTAACCAAGGACTCGCTCTTTATCTTGTTAACAAGGCTGACGAGAGCAAGAGAATTCTTGACAAGGTTGATTCTGGTAAGTCATTCTATCTGAAGGCTGTTATTGCTGCCCGTCAGGGAAATGAAGCAGACGTTCTTAATAACATGAGAACTGCCGTTGGTAAGGATGCTTCTTTGAAGGCTTATGCCATGAAAGATATGGAATTTAAGAGTTTTATGCAGAATGAGGTTTTCAAAACTTTACTTCAGTAATTACTCAAAATATTATATTTAAAAAGGGAACCTTCGGGTTCCCTTTTTTTTTGATTTATACCGAAGCTATTTTTATATTAACTGTTGGTAGAAATGCCACATTACAATTCCTGCACTTACTGCAATATTTAGCGAATGTTTTGTTCCTTCTTGTGGAATTTCAATACTACAATCACACTGATTAATTACGGCTTGCTGAACCCCTTTCACTTCATTGCCAAACACGAGGGCATATTTGTGCTTCTTTTCGGCTCTAAATTGATTGAGCATAATGCTATTTTCTACCTGTTCTACGCCAATAATAATCCAGCCGTCTTTTTTTAACTTTTCTACCGCCTCCAAGGTGGAAGCTGAATGTTCCCATGTTACCGAAAATTCTGCGCCTAATGCAGTTTTATGAATTTCTGGATGTGGGGGCGGAGTGGAAATTCCACACAAAACGACCCTATCTACCATAAATGCATCGGCAGTACGTAATACTGATCCAATGTTGTTGAGACTTCTGATATTGTCGAGCACAACTGTTACACCAATCTTTGGTATTGACTTGAACTCTTCAACGCTTGGTCTGTTTAACTCCTGAGTGGTAAGCTTACGCATTTTAGTATCTATTGGATGGCAAAGTTAGCTTACTCCCATAAATTCTCTACATTTAGTACAATTAAAGAACTAGAAATTCACTAGCTATGAACATTCACGAGTACCAGGCAAAGGACTTGCTAAAGCGCTTTGGAGTGCCTATACCGGAAGGTAGAATGGCCTTAACTCCCACCGATGCTGTAAAAGCGGCAGAGGAGATACAGTCATCTATCCACAATGATAAATGGGCCGTTAAAGCCCAAATTCACGCAGGTGGCAGGGGGAAAGGTGGTGGTGTAAAAATTGCCTCTTCGTTACAGGAGGTGGAACAATATGCTTCTGCAATTCTTGGGATGACTCTGGTTACCCATCAAACGGGATCAGCAGGGAAACTGGTTAGGCGCTTACTCATTGAGCAGGGAATATACTATCCTGGCGATTCGCCAGTGAAGGAATTCTACATGAGCCTGTTGCTCGATCGTAAAACAGGAAGAACGGTTTTGGTATACTCTCGCGAGGGGGGGATGGATATTGAGGCAGTTGCGGCTACTACTCCTGAACTCATTTTTAAGGAGGAGGTTCATCCAATGGGACTACAACCATTCCAGGCAAGAAAGATTGCTTTTAATTTAGGACTTGGTGGTAAGGCCTATAGCAATATGGTGAAGTTTGTAGAGATTCTAGTAAAGGCTTATGCTGGAATTGATGCCTCTTTGTTGGAGATTAATCCGGTGGTAAAAACATCTGACGATCTTATTATTGCAGCCGATGCTAAAATAAACTTGGATGATAACGCTCTCTTTCGTCATCCCGATTTTGAGGGGCTCCGTGATAAAGACGAAGAGGATCCATCGGAAGTGGAGGCCAGCGAATTTAATCTCAACTTTGTAAAGCTCGATGGTAATGTGGGATGTATGGTGAATGGTGCTGGACTGGCCATGGCTACCATGGATATTATAAAGTTAGCGGGAGGAAATCCCGCAAATTTCCTTGATGTTGGTGGTGGTGCCAATGCAAGAACAGTTGAAGCGGGTTTTCGCATTATTTTAAAAGAGCCTAATGTAAAGGCCATTTTAATTAACATTTTTGGTGGAATTGTGCGGTGCGATCGTGTTGCTCAAGGAGTAGTGGATGCATATAAGGCAATTGGCAACATCTCTATTCCCGTAATTGTTAGGCTCCAGGGTACCAATGCCGAGGAGGGGAAGGCATTAATTGATGGTTCTGGACTTAAGGTGCACTCGGCCATAACACTTAAAGAGGCGGCCGACTTGGTTAAATCAGTTGTATAGCTATTGTTTGTTTTGATAAAAGAAAAAGGTCCACATAACGGTGGACCTTTTTTTGATTAATAAGATTCTGACCTTACTTTTTTTTACAAGAAGATATTCCAAAAATACTGTATAGACCACAGCAACCCATAAAGGCTGTTGCAAATGGTATAATTGCTATTAAGCCCCACCAACTTTGATAGTAAATTCCGGCAGCTGCAATAGCGGCACCGATTACAATGCGGATAATTTTATCTGCACTTCCAACATTCTTTTTCATGTTTTAAACTTTTTAATTGAGGTAGTATATGCATTAAAAAATCAATTTTGTCTTATTTATTGGTTGATTATTTCAACGTATGTATCAATAAACAGTGTAATATTAATATAGTTCAATTGGTAAAAGTATCACTGGATCGAATTAGCAACTACTTAACAAATGGTAAGAGCATAAAAAAAGGCCGATGTTATTATCGACCTTTTGTATTGATATTCTTTGTTTACCAAGCAATGTTTTTGCGTTTTACTGGCATTGTCATACATCTCGCTCCACCGCCTCCGCGGGGAAGTTCTGAACCGTCGATGGTTATAACAAACTTTTTAAAATCTTTCAGATCTATTCGATTATTAATAACATCTTTAGCGCGGATAATTTCAAAACCATTGAGACTCATCTCCTCCATGGTGTAAATATTCCGAGCGTATCCAATTACCTTTCCTGGCCCAATCGCAAAAAAATTTGCACCACTATGCCACTGCTCCCGTTCCTGTGTCCACTGATCTTTTCTTCCGCCACAGTAAATAGGCTTAAGATCCATACCCAAATCTTTTAGTGCAACTATTAGATTCTCAACATTTTTGATGTTTTGAACTTTCCCATTTTCAATGGTGATCTGGACGGTTTGGTATTTATTGGGCTGAAGTATTACAGGTTCAAATATCATGCATTTATCCACATCGAGAAAAGTAAAAACCATATCGAGGTGTATAAATGATTCTGGTGCTTCAGGCAACTCCTGTACAAGAATATACTGCTTTTTAATCTCACTTTTAGTAAGCATCCGGTTAATAATGAAGTCGATACCTTGAGTGCTTGTTCTGAGGCTACTTCCAACTAGTAAAATATCCTCGCGTGCAATGAGAATATCGCCGCCCTCAATGGTAACATTATCGTTTTCTGTGAATTTAAGCGGATTTACGGTTACTGTTTTAAATGTTCCCGAAAGGTTAAAGATAGACTCCATGATAAGTGTTTCACGTTGTCTTACTTGGCTGGCCATTTTAGAAATAAGCACTTCATTATGAATGGAGATGGACGCGTCGCGAGTAAAGTAAAAATTGAAGAGAGGGCTGGATGAAAATCGCTCTTTACTTAAAAAACTAGTTAGATTGTTCCTTTTTAGAGTTACTCCCTCGATGAGTTGACGGGATAGTTCCTTGGGGTCAAGCATTAGTAGCTCATCCTTAATGCCATAGTTGTTTTCAAGATTACAAATCTGATCAATTAGATGTTCCTTTGCCTTTTCATTGCTTACAACCTGTGTGAGAAGGTCAGAAACCTGATAGGTCTTGGCAATTTTGGAAAGAACTCCGCTAAGTTGCGCATACTCCTTTCTAGCCACAGCAAGATTCAGGATATCGCTGTAGAGTGCACGCTGAGCATTTTTCGGGGTCATATTTTCCAACTCTGCCCCAGGAGTATGGAGAATAACCCCTTCAAGCTCGCCCACTTCTGAGCATACGTTAATTTCCACCCTGCTATCCATACTTAGATTATTTGTTTTTATTCTGGTTGGCAAATTTATAATAATGGCTTGATTAACAAAAGTTAATTGAAAAATGAAGGTGCTGTTTAATAGCACTTGTCAACCATGCACTATTCTCTTAAAGGTAAATTATTTACCACTGATTTTAAAGTTACAGCAAAATTGTTATTGAAAACCATGGTTTTGGGTAATCATGGTGGAAAAAAAGTAAAGGAAGACATTTGCCTTCCTTTACTAAAATAAGATTAAGCGTTATGCTACAGGTAACTTTCCAGTGGGGCACAAGTGCAAACCAAGTTTCTGTCGCCATAACCATCATTAATACGGGCAACGGCTGGCCAAAATTTGTTTTCTGCAATCCAGGCAAGAGGATAAGCTGCTTTTTTTCTGCTATAGCAATGTTTCCATTCATCGGCAGTAACTTCCTCCGCTGTATGGGGAGCATTTTTCAGCACATTATCTTCCTTATCTGCCTTGCCCGACTTTATCTCTTCGAGTTCAGCTTTAATGGCAAACATTGCTTCAATAAACCGTTCCAGTTCTTGAAGCGATTCACTTTCGGTGGGTTCAATCATCAGTGTGTCGTGAACGGGAAAGGATATGGTAGGTGCGTGAAATCCATAATCCATAAGGCGTTTGGAAATATCTGTAACATCTACGTCATACTCTTTTTTGAATTCTCGGCAGTCAACAATCATTTCGTGACCTACACGTCCTGTTTCGCCAGTATAAAGTATGGTGTATTGTTCCTTCAACCGAGTAGCAAGATAGTTGGCATTCACAATGGCTAATTCTGTTGCTCTACGTAACCCTGCTTCACCAAGCATTTTGATGTAGCCAAAGGTGATAGGGAGAACGCTGGCACTACCATAAGGAGCAGCACTAACTGCTTTGATTGGTTGTTTTCCACCGGTAGGAACAATGCAGTGGGAGGGAAGGAAGTCGGCCAAGTGCTTGGCTACTGCAATGGGGCCAACGCCAGGTCCACCGCCACCATGAGGAATTGCAAAGGTTTTATGCAGATTTAGGTGGCATACATCGGCACCTATGAAACCTGGGTTAGTGATTCCAACTTGGGCATTCATATTGGCTCCATCCATGTATACCATTCCGCCATTAGTGTGGATTATATTTATCATCTCCTTTATGCGACTTTCGAATACACCATGGGTTGATGGGTAGGTAACCATAAAGCAGGAGAGCTTATCTTTGTGCTCCTCTGCCTTCTGTTTGAGATCATCTATGTCGATGTTTCCTTTGCTGTCGCAGGCAACAACTACAACATCCATTCCAGCCATTGCTGCGCTTGCAGGGTTTGTTCCATGTGCCGAAGCTGGGATAAGTGCCACATTACGGTGCCCTTCGTTTCGACTAATGTGATATTGACGAATGACCATCAACCCGGAGTATTCTCCTGCGGCTCCTGAATTGGGCATCAACGATACGGCGTGGAAGCCGGTAATTATTGCGAGGTCGTGCTCAAGTTCGTGAATCATCTCCATATAGCCTTCAACTTGGTTAGCAGGAACAAATGGATGAACATTTCCAAATTCAGACCAACTAAGTGGAAGCATTTCTACCGCGGCATTGAGCTTCATGGTGCAAGAGCCTAGTGAAATCATGCTGTGGGTGAGGGAGATATCTTTGCGCTCCAACTTTTTAATGTAACGCATCATCTCCGTTTCGGAGTGATACTTATTAAATACCTTTTCGTTTAAGTAGTTGGAGGTTCGGGCAAATTTGCTATCGAATCCAATCTTCTCAACAACCTTCAGTGTATTTTCAGATTTTTTTCCTAAGGCAATACCAAAGATTTCGCCAATTAAGTTAATCTCAGCAAGGGTGGTAACCTCATCAAAGCTCATCCATACTTTGTTGTCAGCTTTGTAGAAGAAATTAATTTCGTGCTTTAAGGCAATCTCTTGAATTGTTGAGGCAGTTATGCCTGAAGGTAAAATTACTTCGAGCGTGTCGAAGAAATTACGGGTAGAGAGTTTGTAACCTAACTTTTCAAGTGAGTTTGCAACGGCAACGGCATGGCTATGTGCGTGCTTTGCAATCATCTTTATGCCTTCGGGACCGTGGTAAACAGCATACATGCCTGCCATGGTGGCTAGCAATGCCTGAGCCGTGCAAATATTGGAGGTGGCTCTTTCACGTTTGATATGTTGTTCGCGTGTTTGCAAAGCCATACGTAGGGCCTTGTTGCCATTTTTGTCAATGGAAACACCAATTATTCGCCCTGGCATTTGACGCTTGTATGCATCTTTGGTGGCAAGGTATGCTGCATGTGGTCCTCCAAAACCCATTGGAACGCCAAAACGTTGGGTAGAACCAATAGCAATGTCGGCACCCCACTCACCAGGCGCTTTGATGAGTGCCAAGCTAAGAATATCGGCAGCAACCGTAACTAGCACATCTTTTTCGTGGGCTTTGGTTGCGAATGCACTGTAATCACGGATCTCACCGTTAGCAGCAGGGTATTGGAGAATGGCACCAAAAACTTTATTGTTGAACTCAAAGTCCTGATATTTTCCAACCTGAACAATTATACCTGCAGGGTTTGAACGTGTCTGAATAACATCAAGTGTTTGAGGATAAATATTTTCATCAACAAACAGAATATTTTTTTCTTCTTTTACTGCAGCCCTCGATCGTAACCCATGCATCATGAGCATCGCTTCAGCAGCAGCGGTGGCCTCGTCGAGTAGGGAGCAGTTTGAAATCTCCATACCTGTTAGATCTAGCACCATGGTTTGAAAATTGATGAGTGCTTCGAGCCTTCCTTGAGAAACTTCTGCTTGATATGGAGTGTAGGAGGTGTACCAACTTGGGTTTTCAAAGATGTTTCGGAGAATAACGGCAGGGGTAGAAGTTCCATAGTAACCCATACCAATGAAAGAACGGTATGCTTTATTTTTGGCTGCAATACCCTTTATTAACTTTAAAAATTCGTATTCCGTTAGTCCTTCTTTAAGGGCAAGTGGTTGTGGTAGTCTGATGGATTTTGGCACTGTTTGATCGATGAGCTCCTCGATAGAAGATACTCCAATATGCTTAAGCATTTGACCAAGTTCACTGTCGCGAGGTCCATTGTGGCGATTAACAAATTTATCGGTAGCCATTGGCTTAGTTTATTGATTGTTAAACAATTGCGTTAAAAATTGTGAGGCAAAAATAAGAATAAGAAAAGAGATTCCCTACGATGCAAGTCATAAAAAACCATGTTTTTGAGTATCATTTTGGAGTTTAGATTTGACCAAGGAGGAAGGGGTTGGTTAGCGCTTCGTTTCCAATGCTCGTTTTTGGACCATGACCTGCAAACACGGTATACTCATCACCTAAGGTTAGCAGTTTTGTCCGAATGCTATTCATTAATTGGTCGTAATCTCCACCGGGAAGGTCGGTTCGTCCAATACTACCAGCAAAGAGTGCATCTCCCGTTATAACAAACTTTTGATTTTCCGATACAAAAGCAACGCTCCCACGGCTATGTCCCGGAACGTGTAAAACTTTCAAAACACTATTGCCAAACTGTACAACCTCACCATCTTTAATAAAATCATCTAGGGCGGGAGGTGTTTCTAAGGTAAAACCAAACATTTTGCCTTGTTCTCCTGCGTTTGCTAGCATCTCTTTTTCTGCTTGATGTGCCTTTGCTTTGAGCCCATACTTTGTGTAAACAAATGCGTTACCCAAAACATGGTCGATATGACAATGCGTATTGAGCAGTAACGTTGGTTTAAGATGTTCATTATTAATAAACTGTTCCAACTCTTGCTTTTCCTCTGCGGTGTAGCATCCAGGATCAATAATTACGCACTCTTTAGATTCATCAAAGAGCACATAGGTATTTTGTTGAAAGGGGTTGAAAATAAATCGTTGAATGGTTATCATAGAGGTGAATTTTTAGCCATCAGTTCCTTTTAGCAAAGGAACAAAGATGAATGTTCCGTGTTCAGATATTTTGGTTTGACCGTCGATTATTTCTACTAGTGTCATGGTTTGACTTTTGGAGTCACCAACAGGGATAACCATTCGACCACCCTCGGCCAGTTGCTCCACTAATTCGGTTGGGATTGTGGGGGCACCGGCTGTTACTAAAATGCGTTGAAAAGGGCCATATGCCGGTTTCCCTTTATACCCATCGCCAAAAAAGTAATGGGGCTTATATCCCATCTGCCCAAGAAGTATTTGAGATTTTGTAAAGAGTTCTCTCTGTCGCTCAATGGTAAAGACCTTTGCGCCTAATTCGCATAGAATGGCTGTTTGATAACCAGAACCGGTGCCAACTTCAAGAACTTTGGTGTGCTTTTCAAGCTTTAATAATTCGGTTTGAAAAGCAACGGTATAAGGTTGTGATATTGTTTGGCCAGCACCGATTGGAAATGCGTTATCTCGATAAGCAAAATCGAGAAAGCTGCTCTCCATGAAGAAGTGTCGGGGAACAGTGTTAATTGCAGCTAGTACTGCTTCGTCATATATTCCTTTACGTCTTAACTCTTCGGTTAATTTAAGACGCAAACCTTTATGTCTGTAGGTGTCAACTAGTTTATGAACTACCATTTTTATTATTGTAGAAACAAAGATAACATCCATTCTTCAAATTCTAACTTACGGATGCCATATTGTAAAAATGTTATTAACAACCTAAGTTGATAAGTAATGGCTATGTATGTGTAAAAAACAGACAATGAATGGTTATGTTTGTAACGTATGGAAGTAATGGCGGTCAAAATAAGTGTTCTAGGAAGTAAGTCAGATTATGAGTGGCTTTACGGAAGCACGCTGGATGATAACTTGCAGTTTTGTGAGCCAAACGAGATTAATGGGATAATGGCTTCGGAGTATTGCTCTGGAAGTATCATAATTGTTGGTGCTAAGGCGGGATTTCGATTTCCGGAATTGGCTAACCTTATTCGGCATGGACATTCTTTATTCATCTATGATATACTCATTTTAACGGAAGACGAACTTACCCGGTTAATTGAACTTGCGGAGGAGGCGGGAGTGGTTGTTTTTCCTCGGTTACCTGGTCGATTAATGTTCTCTTCGGAGGATCGGTTGAAACCATTGGCAGCGACCCTTGAAGTCGGCTTACCTGCAGACAATAAACCGGTTAGCTGGATTACCCACTGTATTAATTCAGTTGCCTTTGCCGTGAGCTTAGTTCCATTTGGCGTAAAGCGCACGAAATATGTTGATGGCGATGGGATTGCTCAGCATACTCGTTTTTTTGGTTGCCAGCTGGAATTCGAAAATTCCTCTTTGGTTTCTGTTAGCGTTTCGTTAAACGGCAAGGCGGAGGAACAGTTGATTAGGGTTGTTGGCCATGGTGGCATTTACCGATATTCTAAAGAATTGGAAAAAACTGACGATCATTCTCTACTTTATCCTATTTCGGCAAAGGATCAACTATTACTATTTTTAAATGCATTACAGCAAGGTGAAACCATGCTTCTGGCCCAGGAGCTAAGGCAGGCAATGCAAATTCTTCATATTTACCACGATTTAGAATCCCGTTTCGTTCAAGCATAAACCAGAATTGCTATTTTTGTGAAAACTTTACCCGGTTGAAACGAAGGTTTATTCTCACTAAATATCTTATTTACGATTTTTTATCGGCTGCTTCGGCTTGGATTTGTTTTTCCTATTTACTGAAGGTAAGACTTCTGCATTCAATCGAGTCGGTATTTGAATTACTAACGCCCGATTTCTTATATACGCTCATTTTTATTCCCCTTTTCTGGTTGGTGCTGTATTCAATATCGGGATTTTATACCGATGTTTTTAGGCGGTCTCGCTTGAGCGATTTTTTTCAGACAGCCGGCCAATCTCTCATGGGAGGTATTCTTATCTTCTTTATTTTAATTCTTGGCGATTTTGCTGGAAGTGTACGCAATTACTATGAATCGTTTGGGTTACTAGTTTTATTACACTTTTCATTTACCTATCTGCCAAGGCTAATTATCACTTCACTTATTATTAATCAAATTCGGAAGCGCCGACTTGGATTTAATACACTGCTGGTGGGCGATGGTGCGGAGGCCATTCAATTATATAATGAAATAGAAACGCTTAAAGCACCGCAGGGTCATCTTTTTGTTGGCTATGTGGCTACATCTGGTAAGAATAGTGAGTTGCTAGCTACAATACCTTGCTTGGGAACTTTCAATGATCTAAACAGGGTGATTGATGAACATGATATTGAGGAGGTGATTATAGCTCTGTCAACCAAAGAATCGCTTAAAATACAGCGCGCAATTAACGACCTATACGGGAAGAAGGTTCAAGTAAAAGTTATTCCAAGCCTTTATGATTTTCTTACCGGAAAGGTAAGAATGAGTTCAATTTTAGGCACACCATTAATTCTGGTGAACCATAGGCTTATGCCAGCTTGGCAGGAGCTTACTAAGTTGTTTCTCGATTTTGTGGTTTCTTTCATTGCCATTATAATGCTATTGCCGCTGGGGCTATTCTTGGCCATTATCGTTAAATTTACCTCGCGAGGGTCTATTTTCTTTAGGCAAGAGAGAATTGGTAGGTATGGAAAACCATTTGTTTTGATTAAGTTTCGAAGCATGATTACCAATTCGGAGGAGAAGGGGCCTGCGCTTAGCAGTAAATTAGATAATAGAGTAACTTCATTTGGTCGATTTATGCGCAAAACGAGACTCGATGAACTTCCAAATTTTTTTAATGTATTGAGGGGGGAGATGTCGCTTGTGGGTCCACGACCTGAACGACAATACTATATCGACCAAATTGTTAAAAAAGCACCATACTATCTTCATCTGCAAAAGATCAAGCCAGGAATTACATCTTGGGGACAGGTCAAATATGGGTATGCGGAAAATGTTGATCAGATGGTTGAACGGCTTAAGTATGATATCTTGTATTTGGAAAATATGACTCTGATGGTTGATTTTAAGATTATCATATACACACTCATTACCGTTTTCAAGGGAAGAGGGCTTTAACCGTTCAATAGTTTTATCTCTTTTATTGGCTGATAAATTGGATCGCCGAAACCAACAATACTTTGATATAGGTATATGCTGTTGATGAGATAGTTGCCCAAAGGTATCATGCCAAATTTATTTTTGAGTTCATTAATTATATCGCTAAATCCATTTCCTCTTGGTCTTGCGAGGGTAAGGTGAGGTTTATATGGATTGAAGTTTGAACTAAATCCTAATTTTCTCACCAATTCTTCAGTATCGGCAGCCAGCTGTTCCAGTGTGCTATTTTGTGCTACGTCGGCCCATAATACTTTAGGCTTGTCACTTTGACCAAAAAATCCAAAGCCAAAGAGGGAGATGTCGAAAGGTTTATAGTTGATGGCAGCGTTGCCCAGTTCTTCTGTTATTCGGTTAATGAGTAATTTTTCAGTATGGCCAATAAAACGTAGGGTAATATGATAGTTGGAGGGAGGTACCCATTTTACCTTCATTCCATTAAGCTGTGCTTTTAATTTGCTTTGTAAAGTTGAAAGGGCTTGACTTTCGGTTATTTTTATCGCTATAAAAGTTCTTATGAGTTCATTTGTGTTGTGCTGAATAACCATTTTTTATATATTTCACAAAATCAAAAGTAAGAAAGACATGGAACATGAGAAAATATTTGCTGTGATATTATCTGGTTGTGGTGTTTATGATGGATCCGAAATCCAGGAAGCTGTCATGACCATGTTTGCCATCAAAAAATTGGGCGCAAAGTATTTGATTTTTGCTCCAGATATTGCACAGCATCATGTAATTAATCATATAACCGGAGAGGAGATGGTAGAGCAACGCAATGTGCTGATTGAATCGGCTCGTATTGCAAGAGGCGATATTGCACCCCTTAGCAGCTATGACCCTAAAGCTGCTGATGGTATTATATTTCCAGGAGGATTTGGTGCTGCTAAGAATTTGTCCTCGTTTGCTTTTGATGGATCAAAATGCAAGGTTATTCAGGATGTTGAAAGAGCCATTGTGCAAACACATAAGGCAGGAAAGCCTATTGGTGCATTGTGTATCGCTCCCGTTTTAATTGCTAGTGTTTTGAAAAATGTTGAGTTAACCATTGGCAACGATAAAAATATTGCTTTGGCACTGGAAGAGATGGGAGCTCACCATTCGGTTGCAAAACAGGGAGCGGTGGTGGTGGATAAAAAAAATCTTGTATTTACTACCCCATGTTATATGCTCCAAGCAACCATTCTTGATATTGCCGAAGGAGCCAATTCAATGGTAAAAGAGATGCTCAAATACATGAACTAGTGGTTGTTGGCGAGACTAGAGTTGACCGCTTTCCATTAGCAGGATGAGTCGGTCTACCATTTTATCGTCTCCCTCCTTGTCAAATTTTGTTTTGAGATTTGAACCAACCATTCGCGCCATAGCTTGCCAAAAGAAAGCATTGAACGGGCCTTTAATTTGTCTTACAATATCATAGGTTGTCTCTCCGGTTTCTCTGTCGACAAGCTTAACTAAAAGTTTACCTTGTGAGATGGTCAATTTGCGAAGTGGAGCATCAAACTCTTTCTTCATCTCATCTTCCACCTGATTTACATAGATTCTTTTTTCACGTTCCGTTTTAAGCGTTAAAAAGGTTTTATTCATCTCAAAGAGTTTTTGCTTTGCTAGTTGCGAGTATGGATAAACCTTCTTAATGTTGTAAATTAACTTTTGGTATCTTCGAAAATCAGATTGGCTTTTAAACTTGTATGGTGGAAAAATATAGATGGGTTTAAGTGGAATATATGGTAGCGTATCTCGTCCAACCACCATTTTAGGAACGAGATATCCGGTAATCGAATCGTCTTTTACTTGACCATTGGCAGAGGAAACATTGAGTGTACCAACAGTAATAAGTACCAATATTTTAAGACTTTGTTGTAACATATTGGCAAATAGAATTAGGTATTTTGTAAACGATTTTTTTGGTCAAATGTTTTACATTAACCGATGCAAATTTACTACATATAGTGAACCATTGTTTCGAAAATTGGTTAAGGTTTCCAGTATTGTATCACCTCTTTCTTTTTATTTTTACACAAAACAATAAAATGGATAAGAACAATAGAAAATATAACAATAAGGAAATTACTGTATACTGGCATCCCTCGGAGTGTATCCATGCGTCTACTTGCTATTCGAAGCTAATTTCGGTATTTAATCCAAGAAATCGTCCTTGGATAAATATGGATGGTGCGGCTACTGATCGAATCATTGAAATTGTGAATGAGTGTCCAACTCGCGCATTAACTTTTAAGTGGAATGATCCTGAGAAAAATTATTTGGAGAAATCTGAAAAAATTGTGGGTGAGGATGAGGAGAGATCGATACCCGAATTTAATGCGAATGAACCTATTCGGATACAGGTAATGATGAACGGTCCGCTGGTGATATCGGGTCGATTTAAACTTTATGGTCCCAAGGGCGTTGAGTTAAAAAGTATGCAAATGATATCTATTTGCAGGTGTGGTCATTCTCACAATCCTCCATTTTGCGACGGGACCCATTTTAAAGTTGGTTTTAACGGTTAAGTGTGAAATACCATGATTGATAAAAAAGAAGATAAAGAGAAGACCATTTCAGCCGAAATAAAAGTTCCTGGCCATGGTCCCATTAAGATATTTGGCAATTTTGAAATATTTAAGGAAGGAATGAAGTTGGACGTCGAGGGAGATTCCGTAGAGTTCTGTGGCTGTGGTCGTTCAAAAAATCCTCCCTTTTGTGATGGAACACATAAAATGGTTAGATTAGGTTAGTTTAACTCCCGCAATTGCGGAAGTTATTAACCCATCATTTTTATTTTTTCTGACGAAATGCGTTAAGTGTATCTTCAATCACCCAATCCCAAACGGTTGTCATGGTGAGTCCCATATTTCTGATCTGTTGGGGAATAATGCTATTTTTACTCATTCCTGGAGTAGTATTCAATTCCAATAGGTAAAGTTTATTGTGGCTATAAATGAAATCTACACGTACAATTCCCTTACAGCTGAACCATTGATATAGCTTAAATGCCGATTGCTGTACAAGTTCGGTAATTTCAGGTGATATTCTAGCGGGCGTAATTTCGTCGCACAGGCCAGGGGTATATTTTGCCTCATAATCGAAGAATTCTTTCTTACTCGCAATCTCGGTTACCGGCATAATGAGTTCATGATTCTCCGATTTGTATATTCCACAGGTAAGTTCAATGCCATCGATGAACTCTTCAACTAAAACTTCGTCATCTTCGGTAAAGGCGTCGTTAAGCGCTTTTGGTAGCATTTCCAAAGATTTTACTTTAGTAACGCCAAAACTACTTCCACTCTGGTTTGGCTTAACAAAGCATGGTAGCCCTACCTCTTTAAATATTTCATCTGGCGTTGCTGGTTTTGTTCGTTTTACCAAAAAATGGCGTGCAAGTTGAACCTTGGCTTCCCTCGCATAGGTTTTTGTGGCATACTTATTAAAGGTAATAGCAGAGGTTCCAACTCCACAAGTTGTATAGGGAATACGGGTAAGCTCAAAATATGACTGAAGAATTCCATTTTCACCCGGTGTGCCGTGAATGGCAATTAGGGCGCAGTCGAATTGTATTTTATGGCCATCAAGCTTGAGGCTAAAATCGTTTTTATCGATGTGATGTTCATTGCCATGAGAATCGTCCATAAACCATTTTGGGCCTTTAACCGTAATGATGAAAGGTTCGTATTTTTCATGGTTCAACACCTCACAAATTTGAGCCGCACTTTGAACGGAGATAACACACTCCGAGGAGTCTCCTCCAGCCATTATGGCTATATTTTTTTTCATTCCTTTTGAAAAATTTGAGCAGGAAAGTTATTAAAAAAACGCTCTGATGACTCCCCTTTTGTTGAAATTGACTATCCGTTGTTGCGATTGAGAAGTCGCATTCTTATGAATAACTTAATTTTCAGGTTCATCCATGGAAATGTCACGTGACGAAATATATGTTCTCCATTTTCTGATAACTTCCTTCATATCATCTGGGATTTCGGAGGTAAAGAGCATCTCCTTTTTGGTAGTGGGATGAATAAATCCTAGTGTTTGGGCATGAAGTGCGTGTCGAGGAAGAATTTTAAAGCAGTTATTTACAAATTGCTTGTATTTTGTAAAAGTTGTACCCTTGAGAATTTCGTTGCCGCCATACTTTTCATCATTAAAAAGAGGATGACCAATATGCTGAAAATGAGCTCTGATTTGGTGAGTTCTTCCAGTTTCGAGATGACATTCCACCAGATTTACGTACCCAAATCTCTCTAGAACGTTGTAGTGAGTTATGGCCTCTTTACCATGGCTTTCGTCGGTAAAGACAGCCATCTTTTGCCTGTCATATAGGCTGCGTCCGATATTCCCCGTAATAGTTCCTGAATCTTGAGGAAGGTCGCCCCATACCAATGCGATATAACTTCGTTTTGAAGTATGGTTGAAAAATTGCTTAGCCAATAAATTGTGGGCTAACTCATTTTTAGCAACGACAAGCAGCCCAGAGGTATTTTTATCGATGCGATGAACAAGTCCTGGTCTTATTTCACCATTTTGGTAGGTCGGTAAATCTTTAAAATGGAAAACGAGGGCATTTACTAAGGTCCCGGTCCAGTTTCCATGTCCGGGGTGTACAACCATCCCTGCCGGTTTATTTACAATTAGGAGGTCGTCATCTTCGTAGGTAATATTGAGTGCAATGTCCTCCGGCTGTATTTCAGTATCCCTTGGTGGATAGGGCATTACAATGGTTATAACATCTACTGGTTTTACCTTATAATTAGATTTAACCGGATTTCCGTTCACAAGAATATTTCCTGCATCGGCAGCGCTTTGAATCCTGTTTCGTGATACGTTCTCAATTTTCTGCGAGAGGAACTTGTCTACTCTAAGAAGCGATTGACCTTTATCAACAATAAACTTGAAGTGCTCGTAGAGTTCCTGTTGCTCTTCGTTTTCCTCCTCCAAAAACTCCTCGTTCTCCTTCGTGTTTACCATAATGCTCTAGCGTGAAATAATAAGTTTTTTAGTTGTAATACCATTATTTGTTTGAACTCTTACAAGATATAAGCCATTTGGTAGCTCTCCAATGCTAACTTGCTGATTAGCCACCAACTGTTTTACTAGCTTACCAGCCATATCGTAAATCATTGCTGGTATTTGGGTATTCTCCTGATCAACTTGAATGGTAATGGACTCGCTTGCTGGATTTGGGTAGATGCTCATGCTGCTTGGTGAGGAGTTGGGCACTACAGCAGTTGTAGGTCCATTGTCTGCTCCAAAAACAGGTCTGATCATTAGTGTACCATCAATTCCAGAATTGATCCAATTGCCGGAAAGATTGTAAAACAGCTTACTTTGGCTATTTATATTTCTATCGAAGCCAACGTTGAGCATATCTGCTGATATTTGCTTCCAGCCAACATAGAATGTTTCATTAATTTTTATTGGCGTATCGAGTTTAATATACGCAAATTTGTTGAGGGAATCGGTATATATGGGTTTCTCACCAACCTGACTATAGATTTCACTTCCGGGAACGCCATTATTGTTGGACCACACTTTTAGGTAGAACCGGAGGCTGGTGGTAGAGTTGCTAAGTGTTTTGTTAAAATAGAGGTAAACACCACGAAGGGTATCTGCAATTATGGGGGTAAATTTAAGGGCTACCATTGCATTTGATGCACCTTCGCCAGAAATACCATAGCCGTTTTCAGCGCTTCCATCATCGTATGCATAGTAGTTTTTGAAAACTTGAATGCGTGTAATGGTATCGTTCCATCTGAAAATTTTACGATTTTCGGCAATGTCTGTTAGAAGATACGCTTTGATTTGAAATTGTGCAGAATCTGCACTTGGAGAGGCGAGGTCATACTTGAATAATCGCTCAAATTTAAACGATTGTAGTGGATTAATATTTTCAGCTCCTCCAGAAAAGTAGTAGGGGGAGGTGTGGCTAAGCTCTTCTGTTATTTCAAATTGTCGGGTAACATTCCATATCGTATTTCCCAAATTTTGGTAATATAATGTTAGAGTGTCGGGTTGTAGGTAAATCGAAGAGATATCTCCTTCTTTAAAATGGGTCCAAGGTATGGCTTCATAGTTTTGAAGCAATGAATTTAAAGGGTGTGTCAACCCCACGTCATTCAGTAGAGTATCATTAGCCGTTCTACCGCTGTTAATATAAATCAAGTCTATATTCCACTGGTCTGCGTTGGCCTTAAAACCTGGGAAGGTGGAGTTATTTGAAAGCGAACCAATGTTGTAGAATTTAATGCGAAAGCTATCAGTTAAGAAGTAGCTTTGGTTCAGCTGAATCATTACGTGATGGAAGGAGTCGATTACTGCGTTGGTAACTACCTTTTGCTCATTGGATAGGTAGTTGTTTTCCTGAACGGTACCATCAACAACAATTGCTGACCATGCTTTAATCCAACTTTTTAGCGAGTTTGAGTATAGATTTAAGACTAAAGAATCTTGTGATTCTGGTATCTCCCCCTTTCCGCAAGGCTGGTATTCAAAACTAAGAAATATGTCGTTGCTTGCGGGGTAATCTAGGTTGATAAAACGCGAGGTGAGTGAGTCTGCCTTAAATGGATCGATGGATGCGTTTGTGTGTAAGTTTCCTTGCTCATCGAGTAAGTCTAAGGTGGCTACTCCTATATTTGGTGGATTAATTCCGTAGGTTTGATTCATATCTACTGGACCTGCAATCCAAAGACTTGAATCTGGAATACTTCCGCGTTTTGCAAAGTCATCAAAAAATGGTAGAGACAGTGTTGTAGCACCTCTTGTAGCAAATGCTGCAACGGGCTTTATGGAGTGCTTGAGTGATGGACGTTCACCTAACCCAACCAACACCTCTTGCCCCATACAACTTAGGCTATTGATCAAAATCACTATTGCAAAATATGCTTTTCTCACTGCTCTTTATTTTAGTAAATCAGTTTGTTCCCATTTTTCATGGCAAGTTCTTTGTAATTTATTCCTCATTTACATCGGTTGTATCGGACTCAGTGGATTTGCGAGTTGATGATGCTGCCGGAATTCGTGATGCGTTAATGGTAAGCCATATATTTACTCTTGATCCAAACATGAATCCCGGGTTAGAGGTTGCTGTAGGATACTGATTGTAAACTTTAGCATTAATGGAGTCTGCATAGGTCTTTACGGTTTCGTCGAATCGAACTTCACCTACATTGAGTGAGGATTCGAAGATTCTACTTTGTGCCTCTTCTGAAGAAAGACCAGCAAGAATAGGTATGCCCGTTTGTGGATTGTTTATCCCAAGACCAAGCACTAATTCAACTTTTGAGCCTCGAGGCACTTTTGTTCCTGGTGCCACAGAATAACCTTTTATTTTTTGGGCTAGAACATTATTTGCAGCAATGTCGGGTGCGAAGGAAAGTTTTGCAATCTTTAGACCTTGTTGGTCAAGAATAGCCTTAGCTTGCCTGTTCGAAAGGTCAATAAGGTTTGGCATTGGAACCATTATTGGGATAACGGAATTAATTGTCACAAATATTCTTCGGCCAGATTTTACTTTGGTGTTGGGCTTTGGATTTTGATCTACAATTATGCCTCGGTTGCGTGAATCAATATAAACAGAGTCTGAAACCTCAATGGTTAGGTTTCCGTTATTGGTCATTTTTTGAATTTCACTAACCGTTTTACCGGAAAAATTTGGAACTTCGTAGGTGCTGCCATGCCGGGTAAAGATGTTTAGTGCCAGCATCGTTAGCAGAAGCAGGATTATGAAGCCAGCAAAGGCATATAGAATATTTCGCACATAAAAATTATCTAATGCTGCTTTGCTCGAATTTACTATGAACTCCTTTAATTGCATGATGATATTTTGGATTAAACGACAATTTGGAATAAAAATTTCAGATCGCCTTATAAAAACTGTTTCGTTCGGTAGGAATTCTACCACAGGCTTTAATAAAGGCGCTGGTTTCTGCTACGGTCATTGGTGTAAATTTTTTTCCTTCTTTGGATTTCTGGTATATTCTTGAAGGATTTTCGGCAATTCCACTCAAATCGCTAATGCCATAAGAGAAGGATAGCTGGGTTGCCTCTTTTCCAATCATTGGCCAATATAATACTTGATGGTCAATATTGTCTAGAAAAATTCGTACCACCGCAAAATTTCGTAAATCATCAACCAGTGGAACTTCGCCAAGGGAGGCAAGGTTGCTATTCGTTTTTTTGTATTTTAACGGAATAAAGCTCAAAAATCCTTTTGTTTTATCCTGAAGCTGTCTCAACTCATTTAAATGGTCAATACGGTGCTTGTAGCTTTCTATGTGCCCATATAGCATCGATGCATTAGTTTGAATTCCTAGTGTATGCGCCAATTTATGGATTTGGATCCATTCAATACCGCTCAACTTTTCGGGTCCCAATTTTTCTCTTACCTCGGGTGCAAATATTTCGGCTCCACCTCCAGTTAAGGAATCTAGCCCTGCTATTCGAAGTTTTTGTAACACTTGTTGCCAAGTCATCCTTGCTTTTTTTGCCACGTAGTTAAGATCGGTAGCGGAGAATGCCTTGATGTGTGTTTTGGGGAGATTTTTTTTGATAACTTTTACAACATCGATATAGTGGTCAAGGCTGTGGTTTGGGTGGCATGCTCCTGATACTACCACTTCGGTGATTGCTCTATTTTGATTCTGCTGAAGAATATCGGCTAGCTCTTTTAGCGTTAAATCCCAAGAATCTTCATCTTCATTCTTCTTATATACGGAGCAGAAGGAGCATTTATAGTAACAAATGTTGGTGAGCTCAACGTGAAGGCTTTGATTGTAAAATACTCTACCTGCATTTTTTTGATAATTGATGGTGTCGGCAAGGAAGGAGAGTAATCCTAGCGGAGCTTTTTGGTATAAAGCGAGACCATCTTCGGATGAAATTCGCACACCCGATAGAACTTTCGCCGATATATTCCGAATTTCGGGAGTAATCAGCGGATCTTTTTTATAAAAATCTAACAGGTTGAGATTCATAACTGCCAATTCGTAGTTTAAAGAATTGCAGGCTAAAGATACAATTTTACCGCGAAGAATGGGTGTCGTAGAGAGGGCATTAAAGGACAAAAAAAAAGTAAAGGGAAAATCCTTTACTTTCACAGTATCTTCTAATTCTTTTATGCTTTATGCTTGGTTTCGTCAGAAACAGTAAGTCTTTTTCTGCCTTTAGCTCTTCTAGAGGCAAGCACTCTTCTTCCATTATGGGTGGACATTCTTTCTCTAAAACCGTGCTTGTTTTTTCTTTTCCTCTTCGATGGTTGGTAAGTCCTTTTCATTGGGGTAATGTTTTTCTATCGTTAAACTCTTTTTCTTCTTTTCGGGTTCGCAAAGGTAACCTTTTTTTCTTTTTTGCAAAAAAACTTTTATCTATTAATATTCAAATATGAAGATTGCAAACCGCTAGCGTTGAATGTAAACCAGTTTCTTCGTTTCGAAGAAGGGATCGTCGAGCATTTTTTCTATATCAATAATTTCGTATGGAGCCTTAATTCCCTTGAGTTCTGCCCTAAGATCGCCTCCTTTTAAATAGAGAATTCCATTTGGAAGAGCGTTTTTGCCTCCAGGTAGAATTGACTTCCAAATCCAACTCTTAAATTCAGCCATTGGGGCAACAGCTCGGCTAACTACAAAATCAAATTTTTCATTTAGCTCTTCCGCTCTACCTCTTAAGGCAACTGCATTTTTGAGATCTAACTGCTGAATAACATTTTCAACTACCATTATTTTTTTCGCGATAGAATCGATAAGGGTAAAGTTGCATTTCGGAAACATTATAGCCAATGGAATACCTGGAAATCCACCGCCGGTTCCTACATCGAGAATTTTTGTGCCGGCAGAGAAATTGATAAATTTGGCAATGGCAAGGGAATGAAGTATATGTCTAGTATACAGGAATTCAAAATCTTTTCGAGAGATAAGGTTGATTTTTGAATTCCACTCCAAGTAAATTGGCCACAGTTGCTTGAACTTGTCTTGTTGAGATTGGTCAAGATTCGGAAAAAAACGAAGTAACTTTTCCATTTTATCGTTTGTGCTGGCTGTTTTTTAAAATGTTGTATAGAAGTTCACGAGCTCTAAAAAGCTGAGCTTTTACTGTACCCAGAGGAAGGCCTAATTCGTCTGCAATCTCCTCGTATGAGTATTCTTTAAAGTAACGTAGTTCGATAAGAGTTCTGTATCGAGGCTTGAGCTTTGCCACAAGTCCTTGAACCAGAATGACATTCTGCTCTTTAATGAGCATTTCTTCTGGGTCGAGAGTATTACTTTGAATGGTCGTAGTCATTTGAATTGGACTTTCGGAGTCCTGTGGATGATCTATACTAATTAAGTTAGCCTTTTTTTTCCGAATAAAATCGATGCAGTTATTCGTGGCAATTTTAAAGAGCCAAGTGCTAAAGGCATAGTTTGGTGTGTATTGATGTAGGTTTTTGAAAGCTTTTCCAAAAGCTTCAATAGTAAGATCTTCCGCGTCACTTTTATTGTTAACCATCTTTAGCAAAAGAAAGTAAATAGCATCCTTATACCGATCCATAAGATCGGCATAGGCACGCTGGTTGCCGTCTATTGCTTGTCTAACAAGTTCATAGTCGTACCTTGCTTTTTCGGAAAGATTCGACGTTAATTCCATTTTGGGCTAAGGGTTTTCTTTATACCTATAAACGCATAAAGGAACGGCGAAATTATATCATATAGGAGCGAATATATGAATAAATTTCGTTCTGCCAAGCGGTTTTGTGCCATTTTAATAACGATTGCTTGAATTGTTGTTCGCAATAGATACGTTCCTATTCCAACCCAATACAGGGGAAATGGCATGGTAAGCATTAGTATAAATAAGGTATAGAATGTGAGCCGGGAAATTGGTTCAATCCACAGTAAATATTTCGATCCTGTCCGATAGTGCTCTGCAGTAGTTGAGTGTCTAATCTTTTGCCAAATCCATGCTCCAAAAGATTTTTCTTGCTCACTCTCTATTAAAGTTCCTGGTCTGTATTCTACAAGGGTGTTTTTTTTGTTGGCAACTTCATTAATAAAAAGATCATCATCACCCGATCTTAACATGTAGTGTGAAGCAAACCCCTTGTTGTTGAAAAAAGTGGACTTCCTGTAGGCTAAGTTGCGACCTACACCCATGTATGGGATTCCCGCTAAGGCAAAGCTGAGGTAGTTTAGGGCAATAAAAAAGGTGTCACAGCGAATAATCTTATCCAATAGTCCTTTTTCTTGTTTGTAGCCACCATAGCCTAGTACAACTTCGCAGGAGGTAATGAAATTTTCTTGCATATGGCTTAACCAATATTTATCAGTTGGCAAGCAATCTGCATCGGTGAGCAGTAGAAGCTCGTTTTTGGCTGCTTTTATTCCTATGGTGAGAGCCAACTTTTTTCCATGGCTAAACTTTTCGTCTGGTTTAATGGTGGTTATCTTTAGGTTCTTGTATTGCTGTGTAAAGGCTTTTAGGATATCGGCTGTTCCATCTTCGGAGCAATCGTCTACCACAACTACTTCAAAATTGGGGTAATTTTGCTCCATAATGCTTGGAAGATGTGCTTTTAGGTTTTGTTCTTCATTGCGGGCGCAAATAAGAATGGTTACCGGCTCTTGGTCTGGTAAGGAGTGCCTTGGTTGACGCTTTTTCGTTAATCGAACATAGAAAAACAGGTAGTAGAAGAGTTGGATAAGCAGGGAGAGAAAAAAGAGGATTACAATAACCGATTGGTATATTGGGAGTTGTATAATAAAGTCTTTCACGTTAGATGTGTTATAGTTTACAGCAATTTTATCAAAGTTTTTTGGCATTAACAAGCCTGTAATGATGATTATGAAAGCCTGCCTTGTCTTCATTCGAAAATAAGTATCTTTGCGCCTCTAATTTTTTTAGGATGAAATTTACGCTTCAGAAGACTGACTCGGAAACCAAGGCTCGGCGAGGCCAAATTGAAACGGATCATGGTATAATTGAAACTCCGATTTTCATGCCGGTGGGTACGGCTGGTAGTGTAAAGGGTGTGTTTCCTAGAGATTTAAAGGAGGAGATCAAAGCAGAGATAATACTTGGTAACACCTATCACCTTTATTTGCGTCCCGGTCTTGATATTCTTCATCGAGCTGGAGGATTGCACAAGTTTAATTCGTGGGACAGACCAATTTTAACTGATAGCGGTGGGTTTCAAGTTTTTTCATTAGCAGCCAATCGAAAGCTTACATTAAATGGATGCGAGTTTCGGTCGCACATTGATGGATCGAAGCATCTTTTTACTCCTGAAAACGTGGTAGATATTCAGCGTACAATTGGTGCCGATATCATGATGGCTTTTGATGAATGTCCTCCTGGAACTGCGGACTTTGCCTATGCAGCAAAATCGCTCGATATAACTCAACAGTGGTTGGAGAGGGGTATAAAACAGTTCGACTCTACCGAATCCCAATATGGTTATTCACAAACATTTTTTCCTATTGTTCAGGGGTGTGTGTATCCTGAATTGAGGCGTCAGGCCGCTGAGCATGCTGCCAAGTTCGACCGTGAAGGTTACGCCATTGGCGGGCTTTCGGTGGGAGAACCAGAGGAGGTAATGTACGAAATGATTGAGGTTGTTGAACCAATTCTACCCAAAGATCGACCTCGATACCTTATGGGGGTGGGAACTCCAGCCAATATTTTGGAGGCAATTGCACGCGGTGTTGATATGTTTGATTGTGTAATGCCCACTAGGAATGGCCGGAACGGGATGCTTTTCACACGGGAGGGAATAATCAATATTCGCAACTTGCGGTGGAAAGACGATTTTTCACCGATTGATGAAGGTATGGGTACATACGTTGATACAGCATTCAGCAAGGCTTATCTTCGACATCTATTTATCGCCAACGAGATGTTGGGAGCACAGATTGCTAGTATACACAATCTTTCTTTTTATCTTTGGCTCGTGAAAGAGGCCCGTTGTCGGATAGAGGAGGGCAACTTTGCTTCTTGGAAAAATTCAATGGTTAAAAAACTAACGACCCGGTTATGAAACCATCTGGTTTGAAGATACTTGATCGGTATATCATCCGCAAGTTTATTGGTACATACTTTTATGCCATAATTCTGATTATTAGCATTGCGGTTATCTTTGATTTGGCTGAGAAGATTGATGATTTTATGGAAAAGCAGGCTCCACTAAGGGCCATAGTATTTGATTATTACCTAAATTTCATCCCCTATTTTGTAAATCTTTTCAGCGCACTATTTACCTTTATTGCGGTAATCTTTTTCACCTCTCGGATGGCTTACAATACAGAAATTGTAGCTATTCTCTCCAGCGGTGTAAGCTTTCGACGGTTGATGTACCCATATTTTATTTCGGCAACCTTCATTGCCGTTCTAAATCTTGCATTAAATCTTTTTATTATACCTCCTGCAAATCGGGTTAAGATTGATTTCGAAAATCTCTATGTTAAAAATCAATATGTAAATGTGAATCAGGATATCCACCGTCAGATTATGCCTGGGACATTTTTATATATGCAGTCATTTAGCACTAACAACCAGATTGCTTACAAATTTTCATTGGAGACCTTCAAGGATGGAAAGTTGAGCTCAAAGTTGATTTCTGATTACGCTCGGTGGGATACGGTAAAGAATAAGTGGACTATTTACAACTATTATCAGCGAAATATTTCTGATAGTGGCGAAAAAATTACTTCTGGTTGGGAGAAGGATACTATATTAAACGTTACTGGTAAAGATTTTTCGCGAAGTTCAAGTGAAATTGAGGCAATGAATTACTTTGAACTAAACAAATATATTAAAAGCCAAAAACTACAAGGTGCTGATAATATGGAGGAGATATACGTGGAGAAGTATCGAAGATTTGCTGACCCTTTTTCAACGTTTATCTTAACCCTTATTGGTGTCTCTTTGTCGTCGCGAAAAGTTAGAGGTGGAATTGGACTGCACATCGGTGTGGGGTTAGGTATTAGTTTTTCCTATATCCTTTTTATGCGTTTTTCAATGATGTTTGCCATTGGAGGAATGCTAAATCCATTGGTGGCCGTTTGGATTCCCAACGTACTTTTCTTGGCTATAGGTTTGGTGCTCTATCGGTTGGCTCCAAAATAGACAAGATTTATCCCTTTGGGGTTGTCTACTATTGGTAATCACTGATTGTTAGCGAGTTATTATTTTTTTTGTGTAATCGAGGCACCTTTTTTTCAATAATTGAGTGCTATTTTGTAACCTTGCCATCTGGATTTAACTTGTCATGAAAATGGCTTTAATGGCAAGTGAGTAATAACCAATACATTTTCATATGCCACTTAACAAAAAAATTCTTGAGCTTAAAAAGAAGAAAGAGGAAATTCTTCAAGGAGGCGGTGAAAAGGCAATTGCAAAGCAAGTTGCCATGGGAAAAATGACTGCCCGTGAGAGAATTTTAACTCTTCTTGATGAGGATTCTTTCCATGAGTATGACCTCTTTGTTGAGCATGATGCCCGCGATTTTGGTATGAATGGTAAGGTCCTTGCTGGTGATGGAGTAATCATTGGTACTGGTAATATTTACGGTTCGCCAGTTGCGATTTTTGCGCAAGATTTTACCGTTGCAGGAGGTTCTTTGGGCTTAATGCATGCTCGAAAAATTTCTAAGATTATGGATTATGCTCTTACCATGCGTATTCCTCTCATTGGAATTAATGATTCCGGTGGTGCTCGTATACAGGAAGGTGTAAACTCCTTGGCTGGTTACGGGGAAATTTTCTTTAGAAACACTATTGCAAGTGGTGTAATTCCTCAAATTTCTGTAATTCTTGGACCATGTGCTGGCGGAGCAGTTTATTCTCCTGCACTTACCGACTTTGTTTTCGTAGTGGAGAATATTTCCAAGATGTTTATCACTGGTCCGGAAGTTATTAAGACTGTTCTTGGCGAAGAAATTACCATGGAAGAGCTTGGTGGTGCTCGCGTGCATAGTGAAATTACCGGCAATGCCCACTTCTTTGCCACCAGTGAGGCTGAATGTTTTGAGCAAATTAAACGTTTGGTGACTTTTATTCCTTGGAACAATGGCCGAAAGGCACTTCGTTTTGAGCCAAAGGAACCTAAAAAGGAGTATAACATTAGCGAAATTGTTCCCGACAACCCAGCAACACCTTACGATGTTCGTGATGTAATTCGTTCATTGGTTGATGATTCAGATTTTTTTGAAATCATGGAGCTTTTTGCCCCCAACATCGTTATTGGATTTGGACGTTTGAATGGTGATACTATTGGTTTTGTTGCTAATCAACCACTCTATTTAGCTGGCGTGCTCGACTGCGACTCCTCCGATAAGGCTGCTCGCTTTATTCGTTTTTGCGACTCATTTAATGTACCAATCATTACGCTTGAAGATCTACCGGGATATCTTCCTGGAGCTGATCAAGAGCATGCTGGAGTTATTCGACATGGTGCCAAGTTATTGTATGCCTATAGCGAGGCTACGGTGCCAAAAATTACGGTTATTCTTAGAAAGGCTTACGGTGGAGGTTATATCGCAATGAACTCTCGCCATCTTCGTGCCGATTTTGTATTTGCATGGCCAGGAGCTGAAATTGCCGTTATGGGACCTGAAGGAGCTGCTAATATTATTTTCCGTAAGGAGATTATGGAGGCTGAAGATCCTGAAAAGATGCGTAAGCAGAAAATCCAGGAGTATAAGGATAAATTTGCCAATCCGTATGTGGCTGCTGCTAGGGGGTATATTGATTCCGTAATCGAACCTGAGGAAACACGTCGCTTTTTGCTTCACGCTATTGAGGTTGCCATTAATAAGGTAGTGAATAGGCCGGAGAAGAAGCACGGAATTCCCCCATTTTAATTGATGACCAATGGAAAATAAAAAGAGTAAACTTGCTAGTGTTTGTGATGGTTCCGAAGAGTCTACCTCGGCACCAAAGAGCAAAACACTGGTGGTGCAAGGAACCAAATACAAAACCTTTTTAACCACGAGTTACGAAAATAGAAAGCAGTGGGTAAGACCAAATCCGAAAGAGATAAAGTCTATTATTCCTGGAACTGTATTGGAAATTTTTGTTAAGCCAGGTCAGAAAGTGAAATTAGAAGAACCTTTAATGGTGTATAATTCTATGAAGATGCACAATACATTAAAGTCTTCTATGGATGGAACAATAAAAAACGTTCTTGTAAAGATTTCCGAACGATTCCCTAAAGGAACTATTTTGGTGGAATACGAATAGGATATTAAATATTATCGATTGATGCCCCTGATTAGACTACTATTCAGGGGCAACTTTTTTAGAGTCGAGCAGCGAATAATTCGCTACCTACAAAATTGTTGCTAAGGTCACCTGGATCTTGTTTGAATAGCCCAAAAATGGTGGAGCCACTTCCGGTCATGGCTGCATATACTGCACCAAGATGAATTAATTTTTCTTTGATTTGTTGTAGTGCCGGGTTGGCCTTAAATGCCGTAATCTCAAAGTCGTTTACAATAGTGTTTTGCCAATTTTTAATTGGTTGATGAATAAACTCTTGCAAGCTATGTGCTGGCTGTTTTGGAATTATTCCATTATAGGCCTCTGCTGTACTAACGTGTATTCTAGGGCTTACTAGCACCAAATAATGATTGTGGAGATCAATTTCTATGGCTTGTAATACTTCCCCTTTCCCCGTGGCAATACTTGGCGTATTTTCTATAAAAAAGGCACAGTCGCTACCTAGTTGGCTCGCCATGGTTAGGAGCTTTCTGTGAGAAATTTTTGGGCTAAATAGACTTGCAAGAAGTTTCAGCGTAAAAGCTGCATCGCTTGATCCACCTCCAAGACCTGCTCCGGTTGGAATTATCTTATGCAGGTGCATGGCAACATTAGAACATCCAATTTCACGCTGGAAGAGGGTTAAGGCTTTTAGGCAAATATTGTCTGTTAATGCTCCTTCCACTGCGAGACCACTAGTTGTAAGACTTGAATCGGTATTAACGGGAATTATTTCAAGAATGTCGCAAACGGGAACAGGAATAAAGATAGTTTCAATGTTGTGAAAACCATCAGGTCGCTTTTCAATTATTCTAAGGCCTAGATTGATCTTTGCATTGGGGAACGTAAGCATCTTCTTTTTTTTCAAAAATACTACTTTAAGGTAAATTATTCAATCAGCTATTTTTAAGAAAATGGTTTTTGATGATTATGCTGAGTTAACTTTAGATGATATTCGTTAACATCTTTTAAAAACAATTTTTCATTTTTTGGTGTATTTTGCCAATGAAAGAGCGATGAAAGCCTTACTATGCAAACTTCGTGTTAAATCTACATGTATGTCGTATAGCTTTATTTAAAACGTTTGCGGCTTGACTTTTGCTTTCATTTTTTGTAACTTTAATGGCCAAATTAATACGAAGTCAGAAGATTTTAACCGATTAACTTTACAAGCCATGAAAAATGTACCTTTTTCACTTCAACCCGACGAAGTATTGGCAGTTTCTTCACTGCTGAGTAAACGTCTTGAGCGGGATAAGGAGGACTTTTACCAATTTTCTGATTGTTTCAACAAAGATTTCATACGTCAACTTTCTAGCAGTATTGATGCTGCTAAACTACTGGTTGATATTGAGCCTATTCGTGAACGTTTGAAACTATTGCAGCTAGAGATGCATCAGCAAATGAAAAAACTTCAACTGTTGGTTGATGAGTTTCTTCAACATATTAATGAGAAGGAACCCGACTTGGCTAATTATTTGGATATTAGTATGCTTAGTTCAAGTATTTCACAAAACAAAGTTGACGAGACCATTATCCTGCTGCGTAGGTTACTCCGCCGTATTGATATACTTCCTACTGTTTCCCCAAGTTTAAAGAAGTATGGTAGTGAGGTCAGTACAAATTTCGCAGATATCTCATTTCTTTTGAATGAGAAGATTAAGTGTGTTCGTCAGCAAGAGACTGCTAATAGAGATAATTCCGAGTTGATGAGAACGCTTTGGCGAATGGTAGAAAGCATCTCCAACGCTGGTTTGCTTATTTATAGGCGTACAAATCCTGCGAAAGCGCGTGAGTATTCGCTCTCTGAGTTGAAAAGTAATGCAGGAATAGTCTCAAGTTATTGATCCATTTTGTTTTGTTCTTTTTTGTTGGTTTTTTATTGGCCGTTTTTACGAACGGCCATTTTTTTTACTGGAAAAAGAATTAATCTTTTTACCTTCGCATGTAAGGCAAAAAGAGATGGTAGTAAAGGGAAATAGCAGAAAACCAAGGATGAACGGTGAGGGCGAATCAAAAATGATTGCCTTCGAAATGGGGAAAGTGCCGCCTCAGGCAATTGATCTGGAAGAGGCAGTTCTGGGTGCAATTATGCTCGAGCGTGATGCGGTTATTAACGTCATGGATGTTCTAAAGCCAGAAAGTTTCTACAAGGAGGCGCACCAAAAAATATTTCAAGCGGTGGCCGACCTTTCAACCAGACTTGAACCCATTGATCTTTATACGGTAACAGAGGAACTTCGAAAAAACGGTGTGCTGGACGAAGTAGGCGGTCCTGTATATATTGCTCAGCTTACCTCTAAAGTTGGTTCCGCTGCTCACATTGACTTTCATGCGAAAATAATTGCTCAAAAATTTATTCAGCGTGAACTAATCCGTATCTCCTCCGAGATTCAAAAGCGATCATTTGATGATGGTCCTGATGTAAGCGACCTGCTTGATTATGCAGAAATGGAACTTTTTCGGTTGGCAGAGGGAAATATTAAACGTGAGGCTGCTCCAATCAATTTGGTGGTCAAGGAGGCTTTGCGGCAGCTAGAGGAAGCATCTAAACGTGAAGATGGGTTAAGTGGTGTGCCTTCTGGATTTACTGAAGTTGACCGAATGACCAATGGGTGGCAAAACTCGGATTTAGTGATCGTAGCCGCACGTCCTTCTATGGGTAAAACTGCGTTTGTGCTTAGCATGACGCGAAACATGGCAGTGAATCATAAGAGGGGAGTTGCTTTTTTCTCACTCGAAATGGCATCTGTTCAGCTTGTCAACCGGTTAATTGTGGCTGAATCTGGCATCTCCTCGGAAAAGATTCGCTCTGGTCGGTTAGATCCACATGAATGGACACAGCTGGAGGTTAAAATACGAGATTTAGTGGAGGCTCCAATTTTTATCGATGATACACCATCGCTATCTATATACGATTTTCGTGCTAAATGTAGAAGATTAAAGGCGCAACACGACATTGGTATAGTAATAATCGACTACCTTCAACTAATGACTGGCCCTGCAGAAACCAAGGGAAACAGAGAACAGGAAGTGTCTACCATTTCAAGATCACTAAAGGCTATTGCCAAGGAGTTAAACATTCCTATCATTGCGCTGTCTCAGCTAAATCGTTCTGTGGAAACACGTACTGGCTCCAAAAGACCGCAGCTGTCCGATTTGCGTGAATCTGGGGCTATTGAGCAGGATGCCGACATGGTTTTATTCATTCACCGTCCTGAATATTATGGATTTAACGAGGATGAGGAGGGAAATTCTTTAGTAGGTATTGCCGAAATAATTGTTGCCAAGCATCGTAACGGGGCAGTTGGCGACATTCGACTGCGCTTTCTTAAAGAACAAGCTCGCTTTGTGGATATTGAGGACTTTAACCTATCGCCATACTCTGCAGCACTTGACGCTGGAGTTCCAATATCTAATCAGGTAAACTCTGGCAAGGCACTTACCTTTGGCTCAAAAATGAACGATGATCATTCCTCTTTTGGTGGAGAGTTTAACATAGGAGCGAATAGCGGGTTCGATAATGAGACACCATTTTAAAAGGAATTGTAACAATACTTAAAAAAGATTGAATAGCTCGCTAAGCGCTGCAATTTCCCACGTTACGGGGGTAGTGTGAGGTGTTTTTTTTGGGTTAAAGTAAACTTGTTTCATCCCAACATTTTGAGCACCGAGAATATCAGTTTCCAGATCATCACCTACCATGATGCTATGTTTTGCAACAGCTCTAGCTTTTACTAGGGCGTAGTTGAATACCTTGGGATCGGGTTTTTGAAAGCCTGCCTCTTCGGAGGTTATCACATTCGAAAAGAAAGGGTCGAGTCCCGAACGATTCATCTTAATATACTGAACCTCAGAAAAACCATTGGTGATGATGTGAAGTGTATAGTTCCTTTTAAGGTATGTAAGCACATCCAACGTAAATGGAAAGAGGTTTGTTTTTAATGGACTTTGGTAAATGTATTCTTCGTCTATTTGTCGCGCCAAAGCCTCGTTTTTAATACCTATTTCGTTAAGGGTTAAGTGAAATCGTTTCCATCGTAGTATCTCCTTTTTGATAGCACCTTTACGGTACTCGCTCCAGAGCCGTTCGTTGTGTTTGTGATAAATTTGCGAGAATTCTTCAGCGGTTACATCCGTTTTGGAGGCAATGTGTTGCACAAATACTTCTGCTAATGTTTGATTTGAATTTTGTTCAAAATCCCAAAGAGTTCGGTCAAGATCGAAAAATAGATGTTTGATATTCAGTCGGTTTATTAACTTTGTAATCACTATTTTTGATTTTAATTGGCAAAGGTAAACTCTTTACCAATTCTTTTATCGATAATGGCTAAATTTGCAATTCAATGAAAAATAGAATAACTTAAGTTTATGGCAGTAAAATTCGCTGATTTTGGTTTCATTCCCGAAGTTCAATCAGCATTAGATTCCATCGGGTTCGAACAACCAACGCCAATCCAGGAGCAGGCAATACCCGCAATTCAAAAGGGTAGTGATTTGATCGCCTGCGCGCAAACTGGAACCGGTAAAACAGCCGCCTTTGTTCTTCCCATACTCGACAAATTATCACGTAGACCTGGAGGTTCAAAAGGCGTTAATACACTTATTCTGGTTCCAACAAGGGAATTGGCCGTTCAAATTGATATGCAGCTGGAGGGGTTTAGCTACTTCTGCCCAGTTTCATCGCTTTCTGTTTATGGCGGCGGCGATGGCTCCGTTTGGGAGCAGCAGCGAAGTGGCCTTAGCGGTGGTGCCGATATTGTTGTGGCCACTCCCGGACGAATATTGGCTCATATGGCATTTTCGTATGTCGACTTTTCCAACTTGGAGCATCTTATTTTAGATGAGGCCGATAGAATGCTCGACATGGGCTTTCACGATGATATAATGTCGGTGGTTAAGCAGCTGCCGGTGAAACGGCAAACGCTCCTATTTTCGGCTACCATGCCCGATAAAATTCGAAAACTGGCCAAGAAAATTTTGCATTCACCGGAAGAGATTAACATTTCCCCGTCTAAGCCATCTGAAAATGTGCTGCAGGCATGCTACCTAGTGGAAGATTCCCAAAAGCCAGCGCTTGTTAAAAGGCTGCTTGCTGATAAGAAGGAGATTAAGAGTGTTATTATTTTTTGCTCTACCAAGAGCAAGGTGAGGTTACTCGATAGAGAATTACGTTTACTTGGTTTAAGTGCAAAAGCTATTCATTCCGATTTAGAACAAAACGAAAGGGAAGAGGTGCTTCGCCAGTTCCGTGGTCGTAAATTTCAGTTGATGGTGGCTACCGATATTATTTCACGCGGTATCGATATCGACCAAATTGACCTTGTGGTGAATTATGATGTTCCTCACGATGCCGATGACTATGTTCACCGCATTGGCCGTACGGCTCGTGCCGAAGCTGATGGTGTAGCCATTACCTTAGTAACAAAAGCAGAATTGCGAAATTTTAAGAAGATTGAATCCTTCCTAGGACAGAAGATTTTCCAGATACCGCTTCCTGCGGATCTTTAACTTCACTTAGATTCCATACTTTTGAGCGGTAAAATTAAATCCTTTTGCCGCTTTTGTTTTTTTGAATGTTGGGGCAACGGTTGAACTTACTTAATCGTTTTCCTCTTCATTCTCTTCTTCATCGGTATTTTCTTCGCGTTTGGGCTTGCCTGCAACAACCAATACGATTTCTCCCTTAGGCGCCTTTGTCTGGTAATGTGCAGCTAGCTCAGAAAGGGTTCCTCTAATATTTTCTTCATACAACTTACTAAGTTCTCTGGAAACCGAGGCTTTTCGATTTCCACCAAAAAACTCAGCCAATTGGTTTATACTTTTAACTAAGCGGAAGGGAGATTCATAAAAAATCATTGTTCTTTCCTCTTCCATGAGGCTTTCTATGCGCTTTTTGCGCCCCTTTTTTTGTGGTAAAAAACCCTCAAAAATAAATCGATCACATGGTAATCCGGAGTTAACTAGTGCAGGAACAAAAGCGGTAGCACCAGGGAGACATTCAACTTCAATACCTTGTTCAAGACAGGTTCGAACCAACAGAAATCCAGGATCAGATATTCCAGGTGTTCCGGCATCTGAGATAAGAGCAACCGTTTCACCTGCTGCAATCCTCGAGGCAATATATTCTGTAGTTTTATGCTCGTTAAACTTATGATGTGATTGCATCTTGGCTTCAATTCCAAAATGCTTAAGCAGATGGCCAGAAGTTCTGGTATCTTCCGCGAGAACGAGATTTGCCTCTTTTAAAATGCGTAGCGCTCGAAGAGTAATATCTTCTAAATTACCAATGGGAGTTGGAATCAATATTAATTTCGACATGGTTAGGGTTGGTTTATAAAACGACGCTGGAGTAATTCGATAAGCTTGATAACGGTTGGATCGCTGGCCTGCCAGTCGAAGTTGTCGCCCACATAAATGAGAGCCTCTTCAATGCTATTCATATTGTTGAGGGCATGGATGACATTCTGAAATTGTTGACTATCTCCGCCAAATAATTCACGGGTGAACAAAAACTTATCGTTAATTCCAATTGCCTTACTCAGGTCCTTGATGGGCTTTGTTTGCATTAGGGACGCTAAATCATGCTTGTCGGTATTTTCAATAAGGTATTCGTTAAGAAATCGTTTGCCAGACCTCAACTTCTCGCCAATGGTTTCACTTTGCTTTGCTGCTTTGTTTTCTGAAGTTACGGTAGGACTATCGATTTTAGTTGCTATGGCTTTTGCTGGTTTTTCTTTTAAAGTTGCTGAACTTTCTATTTTTGATGAATGAATTGTTGATTCTTCAACCATGTCTTTATCGGAAGTAGTTTTAGTTTTCTTCTTGGGCTCAAACAAGATTTTTGGGGGCTGGATTGATGACTTTTGATCTGGATGATTTATATTTTCTAGATTATCACTGGCTTTTGGAAAACTGTTTGGGTCTTGAAAAAGCACTAGATCATAGGTATTTCGTAATTTTTCTAGGAGAATTGCTTGTTCTATGGCTGGTTGGCTTCCCGATTCTTCCATCTTACGGGCCAGCAGAATAGCCTTCTCCAGTTCTTCAATTAATGTTGTTAAGTACGAATTATGGCTCATCTGCATTTTTTTTAGTTGGCTTGTTGCTAGAAAATTTACTTTTGTAAAAGTAAATAATCTGTCTAAACTCTGGGGAATGTTTTTAGAAAATTCAATTACTGAACGAGGAAAGAGGGGTTGGATCGAAGTTATCTGTGGTTCTATGTTTAGTGGGAAAACGGAAGAGCTAATTAGAAGGCTTAAGCGCGCAAAAATTGCAAATCAGAGGGTGGAAATATTTAAACCTCAGATCGATAATCGATATTCTGAGGCGGAGGTGGTGTCACACGACGCTAACTCCATCCTATCTACTCCTGTGACTTCTTCGCGTAATATCTCCTTGATGGTGTCTGAAGTGGATGTTGTAGGTATTGATGAGGCTCAGTTTTTTGATGCTGGCTTGGTTGAGGTGTGCAACCAATTGGCCGACCAAGGGATTAGAGTTATTGTAGCGGGGCTAGATATGGATTTTAGAGGAATGCCATTTGGTCCAATGCCCGCCATTATTGCAACGGCAGAGTATGTTACCAAAGTGCACGCCATCTGCATGCAATGTGGTAATCTTGCTCAGTTCTCTCACCGAAAAACCACTACCGACAAGCTCGTCGTTTTGGGAGAAAAGGATATATACGAACCTTTGTGTAGGAGTTGTTTTATTAAGGCTACCTTAAATAAAGATAGAGTGGAGTAAAGTAAGTTCGGTAACGCTAATTTGTAATAAGAAATTAAATATATGAAATTGACTCGTATAATAGATGTTGCTAAAGCAATCAATGGCACATTGCGGGGCGATGTCAATATTACCATTGACAGCATTACCATCGATAGTAGAACAATCAGTTCCGCTAAGCATACACTTTTTTTTGCCATAAAAGGAAGTCGTCACGATGGGCACTTGTTTATCTCTTCGTTGTATGAAATTGGTGTACGCGCTTTTGTGGTATCGGATATTCCAAAAGATATTGCTAGAATGAATGGTGCATCGTTTATAGTGGTGCATGATACTTTATTGGCACTTCAAAACTTTGCAATTTGGCATAGAAGAAAATTTAGTATTCCCGTTATTGGAATTACCGGAAGTAATGGCAAAACAATTGTAAAGGAGTGGCTTTACCAACTACTTCACCAAAAATTACATGTAGTTCGAAGTCCAAGAAGTTATAATAGTCAAGTGGGAGTTCCTCTTTCGGTTCTTTTAATGGAGGAGGGAACTGAGTGTGCAATTTTTGAGGCTGGTATCTCTTTTCCTGGCGAGATGGCGCTACTCCAGCCCATTATTGCTCCACAAATTGGAATTTTTACTAATCTTGGCCAGGCACACCAGGAAAATTTTTCCACGTTGGAGGAAAAGGTAAGAGAAAAGCTAATCCTATTTAATACCTCTGATGTAGTAATTTGCTGTGCCGATCAGGAGGAGGTTCTACGGATTGCTACGAAAGAGTCAAAGCATTATGGATATAGACTTCTGACTTGGTCAACGAACGGATTAAAAGCCGATATTTCCATAAAGCGGATAAATTCAGGTAAGGGGACAACGTTGATGGTTGATTACCAAAAGGCTCATCACACCGTTAATCTTCCTTTTAACGATGTTGCTTCGATCGAGAATGCCATTCATTGTTTATCGCTACTGCTTTTCTTTGAATATACCGATGTGATACAGTCGGGTGCTTTTATGTCACTAGCGCCCGTAGCGATGAGAATGGAACTTAAGGAGGCTGTCAATGGAAGCACTCTTATAAATGACAGCTATAACTCCGACATAAATTCGCTGACAATTGCCTTAGATTTTTTAAATAATCAGGTGCAGCACAATACTAGAACTTTAATTATTTCAGATATTCTTCAGAGTGGGAAAAGCGATCAGGAGCTATATAAAGAGGTGGCATTGCTGGCAGCAGCTAAAAGAGTAGATAACATTATTGGTATTGGATCGGCAATTTCGAGTTGTGCCGAGTATTTCCCTCCATCTGCCCAGTTTTTTCTTACAACAGAAGCATTTTTGGCTAAAGTTTCGAAGGCGGCATTTCACGATGTCGCCGTTTTGGTTAAAGGATCTAGACAGTTCGGCTTTGAACGAATCACCTCTTTTTTGGAGCGAAAAGTTCATACAACTGTGCTTGAAATAAATCTCAATGCGCTCGTTTCTAACCTTAACTACTTTAAAAGTTTATTAAAACCCGAAACTAAAATTATGGCGATGGTAAAAGCGTTTTCCTACGGTAGTGGGTCATACGAAATAGCCAGCCTTCTGCAGTTTCACCGGGTCGATTATTTGGCGGTGGCTTTTGCCGATGAGGGGGTTGCCCTTCGTGAAGCTGGCATTACCATGCCCATACTAGTGCTCAACCCGGAAATGGGAAGCTTTGGCACCATGGTTGAGCACAAGTTGGAGCCAGAAATATATAATTTAGCTTCGTTAAGAGCGTTTTCGCGAGAGGTGGAGCATTGGGGAATGATGCACTATCCTGTACACATTAAGCTAGATACGGGGATGCATCGCTTAGGATTTATAGAGAAAGATCTTTCAACACTCATTTCCGAATTAAAGAGCAATGGTAGCATTAAAGTTATGTCGGTTTTTGCTCACCTTGCTGCCTCCGATGAGCCGAAGCACGATAAATTTACCAGAGAGCAGATCACTCTTTTCGAGCGGCTTAGCGAACAGCTTCAGAGAGAATTGGGCTATCGAATTATTCGGCATACCTTAAATTCATCTGGAATTGAGCGTTTTTCGGAGGCCCAGCTGGATATGGTCAGGTTAGGAATTGGTCTATACGGCATTAGTGCATTGCCCAACAGTCCGCTTCGCGCCGTTAGCACACTTAAAAGCACTATCGTTCAAATAAAGGAGATAATGCCTGGAGAATCGGTTGGGTATGGACGCAAGGGGCAGGTAACCCGTCCATCGCGCATTGCCACCGTCCCCATTGGGTATGCCGACGGGCTAAATAGATTGTTGAGCAATGGGGTTGGGGAATTTATTGTTAGAGGCAAGCGTGTCCCCATTATTGGAAATATTTGTATGGATATTTGCATGGTAGATATAACGGATGTTAATGCGGAGGAGGGAGATGAAGTTTTTGTATTTGGAGATGATCCATCCATCGTGGAAATTTCTGAAAAGTTGAAAACTATTCCCTACGAGGTGCTAACAGGTATTTCACGAAGGGTAAAACGGGTTTATTTTCAAGAGTAACGATATGGAAGTTAAAATCTCTGCGATAATTCTTACACTGAACGAGGATAAGAATATTAAACGTTGTATTAGCTCTGTTGTTGGTATTGCCGACGACATTGTTGTTGTCGATTCCTTTTCAACTGATAAAACGGAGGAGATATGTATTTCCATGGGCGTTCGATTTGTAAAGCATAAGTTTGAGGGGTATATTGAGCAGAAAAATTGGGCTTTAACTCAGTCGATGTATCCGGTTGTTCTTTCGCTCGATGCCGATGAGGCCCTCTCGGATGAGCTCCGAAATTCGATTCTGGAGGTGAAGCACTGCTGGGATGCCGATGGCTATTCGTTCAATCGCTTAACCAGCTACTGTGGAAAGTGGATTCACCACTGCGGTTGGTATCCCGATAAGAAGTTGAGGTTGTGGGAGGTGAAAAAAGGGGTTTGGGGAGGCACTAATCCGCACGACATGGTAATTATGGAGCCTGGTGTTCACATCAAGACGTTGAACGGCGATTTGATGCATTACACTTTTTATACCATTTCGGAGCATATTATTCAAGTAAATAGGTTTTCTGAAATTAAGGCAAAGGCAAAGCTTGCGAAAGGAAGAAAAACAAATATGGGAGCAATCTTGGTTAATCCTCTTTTTAAGTTTGTTAAGAGTTATTTTATAAGAGGAGGATTCCGTGATGGTAGGCACGGGTTTTATGTATGCTCCATTTCGGCCTTTTCCACCTTCCTGACATATGCTAAGCTATTCGAACTGCAGAGGGAGGCTAGAAATGGAAAGTAAAATTTGCTTTTTTAATTCTACCAAGGCGTGGGGAGGAGGCGAAAAGTGGCACCTAGAGGTTGCCGGTGCCATGAACCGGAATGGTCATAGTGTTATTCTTGTTACGAATAGCCAAAGCCAACTCCATGATAGGGCCGTTGTCGAAGGAATTCCTCTGTTTCAGCTGAGTGTCGGCAATACTAGTTTTTTGAACCCATTCAAGATAATTAGGGCTTGGCGTTTTTTCAAAACACATAAGGTTCATACTCTGGTAGTGAATCTTCCTGCCGACTTGAAGTTGGCTGGGATCGCCGCAAAGTTGGCCGGCGTAAAGCGGATTATTTATCGAAGGGGAAGTGCAATTCCCATTAAGTCTTCGCTTCTTAATCGATTTCTTTTTGGGCATGTGGTTACCGAAATAATTGCAAATTCGGAGGAAACGAAGCGCACGGTTCTCCAAAATAATCCTACTCTTTTTGATCCTAGAAAAATCCATGTGTTTTACAACGGGATTGACCTGAAAGAGTATGACAGCAGACCTTTCGAATTGCTTTACACGCGGCAGGGTGATGAAGTAATTATTGGTAATGCAGGGCGTTTGGTGTATCAAAAGGGGCAGGATATGCTGCTTGATGCGGCGGCTATCCTCGATGCGCATGGCGTGAATTTTAAGCTGCTAATTGCGGGAGATGGGAAATTGCGACAGGAATTGGAATATCAAGCCGCTAAGCTTGGTATAGCCCACCGGGTTGTTTTTCTTGGCTTTGTCGAAAACATCAAGTCGTTCATGGAGAGCATCGATATTTTTGTGCTGCCATCGCGCTGGGAGGGTTTTGGTTATGTTTTGGCCGAGGCGATGGCTTCCCGAAAGCCCATTGTGGCGTTTAATGTAAGCAGTAATCCGGAGCTGGTGGAAGAGGGCGTTACTGGCACCTTGGTTCCAATGGCAAGGGAAAACGGTTTGGCCGAATCGCTGTTGACTCTTGCCGCCCTACCTGCCACATGCACGGAGTATGGAAATGCAGGTAGAGCGGCTGTTGAGTTAAAGTTCAACTTCGACACAAATATTAAGTATATAGCCGATTTTCTAGGTAATTAAGGGGCTCTTGAACTCAAGGTTATAAGTATATTACCCCATATCGCTTATTCGCTCCAGTTTAACGGCATCAAGAATCTTTATTTTTCGACCGTCGAGTGCAATTACCATCTCTGCCGCAAAGCTGGAGAGTGTCCGGATGGCATTGGAGGTAGTCATGTTTGATAGGTTAGCGAGGTCTTCGCGGGAGAGGTAAACCTTTAAGGTTGCATTATCATCCTCATAGCCGTACGTGTCGCGTAGGAAAACGAGCGATTCAGCCAACCTTCCTCTAATGTGTTTTTGGGTTAGGGTAACTGTTCGGTTATTCGAGAAGCCTAACTCCGTGGCTAACGATTTTAGTATGCTAAGTGTCAGATCTGGATTGTTGTGGAGTATGCCAAAAAGTACATTTTTTTCGATGATGGAAATAATGCAATCCTCAATGGCCTGGGCTGACGAAATGTAATTCTCCTCAGCAAAAAGCGCGCGGTAGCCTATTATGCTAACCGGCTTTGCCATTCTTACAATTTGTTCTCTACCTCCAACACCCTCTTTGAAAAGCTTAACCTTTCCACGAATCAGACAAATGAGACCGGATGGTTTGTCCCCCTCCTTGTAAATGATTTCATTCTTTTTATACTTGGAACTGCTAAAGTTGTCCCTGATAATGGCTTTTTCTTCATCGGTCAATTGTTGAAATATAGAATATACCGATTCAAGACATGCATTTGTATCAATATCGAGGTAAGCCATAGTTGTTACTAAATTATGTTTTACAGCATACAAAGGTATGCTTTTTTTTAATTGTACTGTTATTATTGTTGAAAAACCGACTATTTAACAAAACGGGCAACCAGCGGTATTCTTCGTCCATACCCAAAAGCTTTTGAGGAGACTCTTATGACTGGTGCAAATTGAAATCGTTTATATTCGTTGGTGTTTACTAGGTAAACAATCTTTTTTACCAATACTTCATCATATCCCTCCGCAACAATTTCAGAAATGCTGGCTTGCTGTTCAATGTATTTAAAGAGGATGGCATCAAGAATAGAATAGTCTGGTAGCGAATCAGTGTCTTTTTGGTCGGGTCGAAGTTCTGCCGATGGTGGTTTAGCTATGGTGTTTAGGGGTATTATCTGTTGATGTCTATTAATGTAGTTTGCAAGCTGAAATACATCAGTTTTATATATGTCTCCGAGTACGGAAATGGCCCCATTCATATCGCCATATAGTGTACCATAGCCAACGGCTGCTTCACTCTTGTTTGTGGTGTTCAGAAGCAAGTGACCAAACTTGTTGGATATGGCCATGAGTATTGTTCCCCTTATTCGAGCCTGAATATTTTCTTCGGTTACGTCAGTTTTTGTTCCCTCAAACATATATGCGAGCGTTGAATCAAATGATGAAACCATCGGTTCAATGCCTATTATGTCGTAGTGTATGTTAAGATTGGTGGCCAAATCAATGGCATCTTTTACTGAATGGTCCGATGAGTAGCGTGATGGCATTAAGGCAACCCGAATATTTTTGTGACCAATTGCCTCCGCAGCGAGGCAAAGTACTACGGCAGAGTCAATTCCTCCTGAAAGTCCAATAGTAGCTTTTTTAAAGCCCATCTTGGAGAAATAATCTTTTATACCCAGAATAAGGGCACTATGAATTTTCTCGATTCGATTTTCTTGAATTTTCGGCAATGGCTTAATCGATGATAGCATCTTAGTGTCAATTGCAATGGAATCGAGGGAGAATGATTTAAGTTGATGCACAATCTCACCAACCCCATTAACGACCATGGAGGAGCCATCGAAAACAAGGTCGGTATTCGCACCAACCTGATTGACATATATTACCGGTAATTTATAGCGTTTTACGTTGTTCAGGAATACCTCCTGTCGCCGTTGGCTTATATCGTAAGAAAAAGGTGATGCAGCAATGTTTATAATAAGGTCGGGACTTTGTGTAGAAAGCTCTTCCATGGGGGAAACAGGGTAAAGCTTCGATTTTCCAAATCGGGTGGTTACGGGCTGATCGTCCCACAGGTCTTCACAAATGGTGATGGCTAATTTTAGACCTTTGTAGTCAGTTGTATGGAAATCCTTGCATGGTTCAAAGTAACGGTATTCATCAAAAATATCGTAGGTAGGTAGTAGACCTTTGTGATGAACATCTGCAATAACTCCGTTAGCAAGAAAAAAGGCTGAATTGAAGAGTTGCTTGCCGGAACCAGCGGGGTTAATGCTTGGTCCACCTACTATGGCGGCAATTCCTTTACACTCTTGGGCTAGCTCCTTAATGGCAATTATACATTGACCTACAAAGTCCTCCCTTTCCAGTAAATCCTGTGGAGGGTAGCCACAAATGCTTAATTCGGAAAAAACGGCAAGGTCTATTTTATTGGTTTTTGCCTCGGCTAATGCTTCCTTAATTTGCAGAAGATTTCCGTGAATGTCGTTTATAATATAGTTTAGTTGGTAAAGCGCAATTCTCATTTTAAAATGAAGATTAAAACATGATTCCAACTCGTATAGATACGCAGCTGTTTACCGCATTATATTGGGACGATTTCAATACATCTATAATTCCATTGGAGTATGTCAGCCCCAATTGCAGTGCAGCATTCCCGCCCAACGAATACTCTGCTCCAGCTCCAATTTGATAGCTTACGGTAAAGAAATTTATCTCGTCTTTCACCTTCTCGTCTGATGCTCCAACTTGGTCGATATCTACCCTAGATCTTACCAAAATATGACCGGTAAATCCAATATGTGCATAGTAGGTGAAATATCCAATTTCATTGGTATTGAACTTTAAACCAATGGGAACATCTAGGTATTGTAGCTTATACATAACACCGGTTCCAGATACTAAATGATATATTGAATCGGAAGTAGAAATGGTTACCGGCTCTTTGTAGGTAAGTTGTCCACCTAAGCCGCTTAATGATAGGCCACTAAGGAAAGCATATCGCTTAGCAAAATATCGTTCCATGACCATTCCAACATTAAAATTGGTACGAACTCCATCGGAATTGAGCTTATTGTTATCTGTTTTCAACCAAGAGAATTGTGGATCAGCATAAATACCAAATCGGTATTCTTGCGAAAATGTGGTAATCGAAATCGAAAGCAGTAACACGAATAGGCAAGTCCTTTTCATAATATGATCTTTTGATTTGATATCGTTATGTTGTTATTTGAATATGCAGGAACATACAATTTAGTTAACGCGTATGTCTTGCATTTTCTTGCACAAAGGTAACCAAATTTAAAAGGGGTATTTCTATTTTTCTCTTTTGAATAGGCTTTTTATTAACGTCTTTTAATAGAAAGGTAAATTCTATATCTTTATCTTTGAAGTCAACTTTTATGGTAACTTTTATATGCGAATAAGTTTGCTATTTGTGATTTCTGCTATGGCACTTGTGTCGTGTGGAAATGGGTCTTCTCGTCGATCGATTGAAACCAAGGATCATCATTCTATTATCATCGATCGGTTTGAACGAGATTTTTTTGCAGTCAATACCGACAGTCTTGCAACGGCGCTACCTGTTCTGGAAAACAAGTATGGTTCCTTTTTAAGCCTTTACACGGAGCATATGGTTGGACTAGGTTCTCCATATCAACGTCAATATGGCCTTATGATGAATAAATTTATTCATGATTATACAGTTAATAAGGCATACGAATCGTGCCAGCAGGTTTTTCCTAACCTCGATCTTGTTCAAAATTCACTCTCTGCTGCTTTTAGCCGTTATCATGCAATATTTCCCAAGAAAGTTATTCCTCGGGTGTTGACCTATATTTCAGGCTTTAATCAATCTATTGCCATTACAGATAGTGTCCTTGCCATTGGATTAGATAAATATCTGGGACGTGATAACCCCGTTTATCGAGAGCTCGATTTTTCCAGATATTTAGTTTACAATTATACTCCTAACCGAATTCCCATTGATGCTGTCCGCGGTTGGATAATGGGTGATTTCCCCTATTCCGATTCAGTGAACAATTTAATCTCTCATATGGTTTATGAAGGTAAGGTTCTGTATCTCGCTGCACAACTATTGCCTAATGTTTCAGACAGTACACTTTTTGGTTACTCTCCACAACAAATGAAGTGGTGTAAAAGCAATGAAAAAACGATGTGGACTCATTTGATCGAACAGAAGTTTCTTTTTTCTACCGATCAATTTATGGTTGCAAAATTTGTTAATGAGGCACCTTTTACATCTGACTTTACCCGGGATTCACCTGGAAGAGCGGCTGTTTGGATTGGGTATAATATTGTTGCAAGCTATATGATTCAGCATAAGGGCGTCTCACTTGCGCAGCTTATGGAGATTACCGACGAACAGCAGATTTTTCAAAATGCAAAGTATCGTCCGCAATAGAATTAAAGAGGGAGAATGCTTTTTAATAAACTTGAAATAATAAGATATGAAAACTGACTTAGATATTGCCAAGGCGGCTACAATACGGCCTATATCAGAAATTGCAACCAAACTTGGGATTCCTGGGGATGATCTTGAACTTTATGGTAAATACAAAGCAAAGATTCCTCTTCACTTGATTAATGAGGAGAAGATACAGAAGGCAAAACTTATACTTGTATCTGCTATATCACCAACACCTGCCGGTGAAGGTAAGACAACAATATCCATTGGATTATCGCAGGGGTTGAATAGAATTGGCAAAAAAACCACGGTGGTTCTTAGAGAACCGTCTCTTGGTCCGGTGTTTGGTATAAAGGGTGGTGCTACAGGTGGCGGATATAGTCAAGTGTTGCCAATGGAAGATATCAATTTGCACTTTACGGGGGATTTTGCTGCAATTGAAAAGGCTCATAATCTTCTCTCTGCCATTATCGATAATAATATTCAAAATAAAAAAAACAATCTGGGAATCGATCCTCGAACGGTGTCGTGGAAGCGGGTGATGGATATGAACGATCGTTCTTTACGGCATGCAATTGTGGGATTGGGTGGCACTTCATCGGGTGTGCCACGAGAAACAGGGTTCGATATTACGGCTGCTTCAGAGGTTATGGCTATATTGTGTTTGGCCAAAGATTTAAACGATTTGAAGGAGCGGTTTGGTAACATTTTTGTTGGCTATACTTTTGACAAAAAACCTATTTTTGCACGCGATCTTAAGGTTAATGGTGCCATGGCCGCGTTGATGAAAGATGCCATTAAACCCAACCTCGTTCAAACGCTAGAAGGCACTCCTGCCATTATTCATGGTGGACCATTTGCCAATATTGCGCAAGGAACCAACTCTGTGATTGCAACTAAAATGGGACTTTCTCTTTCAGATTATGTTGTAACAGAGGCTGGTTTCGGTTTTGATCTAGGGGCAGAGAAATTCCTAGATATTAAGTGTCGATACGCGAATTTGTCTCCTCACGCAGTTGTGCTGGTGGCTACTGTAAGGGCTTTAAAGTATCATGGGAAGAAGCCTCTTTCGGATTTAAAGGAGCCCGACTTGATAGCGTTAAAAGCTGGCTTGGGCAATTTGGAGAAGCATATTGAAAACATGAAGTTGTTTAATGTTTGTCCAGTGGTGGCCATAAATAGGTTTGTCTCCGATACCGATGCGGAAATTGAAATGGTTGCCGAATTTTGTAAGAGCAAAGGTGTACAAGTTGCGGTGGCCGATGTTTGGGCAAAAGGTGGTGAAGGTGCAATCGACTTGGCTGAAAAGGTTTCAAAGATTGCTGAACTTTGTACTGGTAAGTTTTTGCCCCTCTATGATTGGGATTGGAGCATTGAGAAGAAAGTGGAAACCATTGCAAAAAAAATATATGGTGCCGAAGCGGTTGATTATACCGCTAAAGCGAAGCTAAGCCTTAAGAAAATTGTTGCGCTGGGATTGGATAAACTTCCAGTATGTATTGCTAAAACGCAGAAATCACTTTCCGATAATCCCGACTTGCTTGGCCGACCCAAGGATTTTGTGGTTACGGTCAGGGAGATTGAAATTGCTTCTGGAGCTGGTTTTATTGTGCCCATTACCGGTGATATCATGCGAATGCCTGGCTTGCCGGAAACACCTGCGTCTGAAAGAATTGATATCGACAATGATGGAAATATCGAGGGGTTGTTCTAAGAAGAATTTTTTATACTATTTTAAAGAAGAGCCGGGAAGATGTGCCCGGCTTCTTTGTTTCTATTTTTCTAGCAATAATTGATTAAAACCTTATTTTCACCCTTATCCAATGAAAAAAGAGTAATTTTTCGAATAAAAAAAGAATAATACGGTATTATGTAAATGATTACATACCGTTAAATGCTACCTTTATAATCCAAACGATAATAGAATGAAACATAGCATAAATGCCCTGTTCATAGTTCTAATTGCTTTGGTTCGTCCGGCATTTTCACAAACCACTTCCGATTCAACCTATATTACAAAAAACGAGGTTAAGCAACTGTTCAACGGGAGCAGTCTAACAGCGCAACTTTTTATGGGTTACCAACAAATATTGGAGGGAACCAGCAATAAAAGCCAATTTGTTCTTAAGCGTGGTTACCTTAATTTCCGAAAGTCGATAAACAATTATCTTTCGGGTCGTATTACCCCAGATATTACTGTCGATAACGAGGGCGATGGCAAGGGCGACATCGAGATGAGGTTAAAATATTGCTATATGGAATTTAAGGGAATAGGAAATAGGTTCTTTACTGAACCTTCGTTTGTGTTTGGCATGGTTTATACTCCTTGGCTAGAGTTTGAAGAAAAAATAAATAGGTTTAGGGTTCAAGGAACTGCTTTTCTTGATAGGGAAGGCATAAGCACTTCAGGAGATTTTGGGTTTACCGGTTCATTCCTTATTGGAGGTAAGGTTGATGCTGATTATCAGAATAAGGTAAACAATAGGTATGCTGGGCGATTTGGTTCTGTTGCAATTGGATTATATAATGGAGGAGGTTATCACGCATTGGAGGAAAATAATAATAAGGTTTTCGAAGCAAGGATATCCATTCGTCCATTTCCTTCCATGGTATCAGGGCTGCAATTTAGCTATACAGGAGCATACGGTAAGGGTAACACGGTTATGGAGCCATTGTGGGAATTGTCCTCGGGCTGTGTGAGCTATGAGTCGGAGCGAATTGTAATTACGGGTCAATACTATACGGGAATAGGAAATTTTGCTGGTAGTATGGTTGATGCAAATGGAAAACCTTACCAAAATTGGGGAATGAGTTATTATAGCGAGGTGAGATTCTATAAAAAAAAGGTGAGCCTTATTGGACGATTTGATAGGCAGGTGATCCATCTAAATCCAGGAGAGGGACGCTCATTCCGTTCAATTGTTGGCCTTGCATATCACCTCGATGGTTCAAATAAGGTGTTGTTGGATTACGATCATATTGCATATAGTGGTCTTTCAAAGGAAGGAGTTGCCACTCTTGAATTAATGGTGGAACTGGCGTTTTGATGTCAACAAATGTATAAGTTTAGGAATTTAATGGTAATTCATAATTATTTATTTACGTATCGCCTCCAGTCTTGATAAAAAGTTTGCTCCTATTTCGTAATATTCATACACTTTTTCATCTAATTGGAATGGATGTAATTAATCGATTATTATTTGTTTCTTATGGAACTGGTAGCGTTGCTTTCTTTAGGTTCTAATTATCAGATTTCTGAAATATTAAAACTAATGTTCAATGCTTGAAGTTGTCGGAGCAGGAACATGCATCTTAAATGATTCAACAACCCTTATTGATCGATTACCTACTAACGTGGAGAAGTTTAGGATTGTTAAATACGATACTATCATATTTCCTCGGTTGTTATACTTGGCAGTGGCTGGTAGTATGATGTTTTTTTTAACACTTAACTTTATGAGAAGCTACGATAGTTAAGGTAGGTTAACAATAGTATTCGATTATTGCCGACTATGGTTGATGGAATGTATAAGAACTTCTCATTGTAAAATCAGCAGAAGTAAAGGTTGTATTTTTTACTATTAACCAGTGGCTTTAAATGGTAAAGCCGGTTGTGGCTAAAATGGAAAAGATATGGGCGATGGCTTGCTAACAAAGACGTTACCTATTGAATCGTAGGTTGCGTTTGTAGGAAAAGATCAAAACTTATGGTGATCTTGTTTTCGGTTTTAATTAGTCCAAGCATTGCTGTTGGTGGTTTTATTCCAAAATCTGACATGAGAAGTTGGGTAGAACCACAAACATGGTATTCACCAGCTTTGCTTTCAAATCCTTTTAATCCTATTTCCATATCCTGGCTAACTTGGTTAAGGGTTATGGTAACCTTGGAATTGAATGTACTCCACTTTACTTTTGACGGTTCGCCTGCTGTTTCAACTTGCTTAAGATCAATACGAATAATGGGATTTGTATCAGCATTTAACGTATGGTAAAAGTCTCTATTGATCAGATTATTTTTGCAATCGAACGATTTAACTTGAAGGTTGATGGAGGCGTTTGAAAAATTTAGGGAACGACCATTTTTTTGTAGCAGCATCGTTGCAGAACCATCGTTGAATCCAAGGAATGAGGTGCACTCAAAACTGTTAATGTTGCTATTGCCCGAAATTGAAAGCGCACTGGGCTCTACAATGCGATATTTTAGAATAATCGTATTGGTGCCGTTCAGGTTGAAGAGCCAAAATACCGTTGCTAGTAAGTTAATGAACATTGTTTTTTTAAAATCCCCACAGGAGAGAATGCTCCTGTGGGGAAAAAATAATTAAAATGCTACTGCAGCTTCAAAAACTACACCGTTGAACTTTCCATTTGATCGAATGTCAGTGGTCGGAAAATTGTTGTAATTTTGAACAACATACTCACCTTTCATCATGATATTCTTGGTGAGAAACCATCCTGCGCTTAGTGCAGTTCTGTCAATAGATACCTTGTTGGAAATACCAGCTAATTCACCTTTTACCTTATTGTAACGAGCTCCAATATAGAAGTTTTCGGCATTACCAAAACGATACACAAGGTCACCGGCATATTGGTTTACCGTTCGTTCTGAAATTTCGCTTCTTGCTCTTCCCTTTGCTGATTCATAGGTACCAAAGAACTCTAAACCATTATACTTAATAAAGATGTTGCCCATATAGGAGGTGAGCTTGTCGGAGAATCCTGGATCAAAACGACCAGAAGCTCTTGTTCCTGTGGTGCTAGAGTTATTTTCCATAACCAAGAAGTAATGAGATCCTGCACGGTCACCACTGTAGAGGGTGTTGCTAGTTGAGCTGGCAGTGGTGTAAACTGAAGCAGAAATTCTCAGGCGAAGCATATCGTTGAGCTGCTTATCGTATCCAAGTTTTCCAATGATAGATGGACTCCTTTTTGCCTTGTCGTCAGTGGTGGTTACTGTTGGCTCTGTTACATCACCTTTAATTTCTCCTCCGGTGATTCCTAAGAGGCCAAATATTCCATTGTTCCGTACCATGATATCACCACCAATTTCTGTGGTAAAGGCGTCCATAATGTAGCTTTCGATGAATGGATTGTAAAAGGTATTACCATTGTCGCTGCGCCGGAAGTGAGCATCGCCATAGTTAATCTCCATGTGACCGGCTCTTATGGTAGTAAACTTCATAATGTTATCAAGGAAGTCACTATGCATAAATGGTAACTTATCGAATTGAAGATACCCACCCTTAACCCACGTTTCATTGTGGTGTCGGGAGGAGAGGTAGGTAATAAGGTTAAGCCTTACTCCATCTGCAAGTTGAACATCAAAATTTAGGTTAGCCATAGCGGTGTTAAACCCATCAGAAATGGGAGTTAGTGCATTAAGGTCCACACCACCTACTATATTTGGTGTTGCGCTATTGCTGTGCATTAGATTCTGGTACGACTGGCTGAAGTTCGCGCCAACCCGCAACTTTATTCCTTCAAATTTAACCGTATCTTCTTTGGAGGGCTCAAATACATTGATGCCGGTTTGATCGTTATATCGCACGTTAGCAATTCTAGGTTGCTGTGCAAAAAGAGAAAAGGAAATAGCAGTCAGAAAAAAGCCAAATCCAACCTTTAAAAGTGCATTTTTCATAATTATATTTGGTTAATTGTTACAGTGTTAAGAGGTATTTTAACCTCTGTTGTTATAAAACTTTTTTTAGAATTAAGGTGTAGGTAACTACTACATCGTCACCGGTTTTAAGTGCTCCGAACATGGCCGTTGGAGGGGAGAGTTTAAATGAGGTCATTTTAATCTTCTGTCCACCTCTAATTTGAACCTCTCCATTTGGCAATATCGTTGCCTTTACAATAAGGACTATTGGCTGAGTAGTGCCCCCTATGGTTAAATTTCCTGCAATTGTTGTGGCGGTATCCTCGGCATTTGGTTGCAAGTTCATTGGTGCAGTTAATTGGAAGGTTATTTTGGGAAATTGTTCTGCTTTTAATGCATCTCGTATTTTTCCATCCATGATACTTCCCTCTGAACCATCAATAGTATTAGCATCAACAATCACAGTAGCGCTGCTTATGCCTGAAATTTTATTGCTATTTATACTCATGCTACTATTGAGTTGCATTTTGGTGACATCGGCTGTCCAATCGTGCAGGTTTGAAGTGCCACTAATTACTACTTTAAAACTTTTAAGGTTGTAGGCAACTTGCGCAACGCCTTGAACTGAAATAATCAAAAAGCTTGCAACAAGTAGGTAAATAAACTTCTTATTCATGGTTTGAAATTTAAAGTATATATAATCTATAGACTATACAGAATAAGTGGCAAATTAGTTCGTTTTTTATTTCAAATCCAACACTTTTTTGACGAATAGAAAGAGGCTTTATTGTGGATACCTCTATTCCAAAAGCATAATGTTATTGAGGTAAATGTGTCATTTAAATAAGGTATAGATGGGTATTTGTTGGGCTTGTATTGACGAAAAAATTTGACGAACGGAATGTATTCGGCTAAATAACTATTGACTTAGAAATTGTTTATTATTAAATTTGACTTATAAAATATGTGTAATTTAAATTATAAATGATGGATAATATCTGTCCTAAGTCTGCTAATTGCAGATTGTTTAATAATAATATATTAAGTAAGCCCGAATATGCTGAAACATATAGAAGTCTTTTTTGCAATGCAGGGGAAAAGAGGTGGGCTCAGTGTAAAAGGAATATTGTTTCTACTAAATTTGGTAAATGTCCTGATTACATTTTGCCAAATTCAATTATGACTGTAGAAGAGATTGAGGCAAGGATGAAGAAGGAAAAATTGATTTATTAATTGCGCATAATCAGGATTTTTACGAAGCAATGGGAATGGAATGATTACTTGATTGTAAAACTCATCAGCATGTTTTAATTGCTTATTGTGGAGTATATTGGTTTGGTTTTCCAAACCATTTTTTTTGTACGGCTTTATTGATGTTGTCATATTTGGATTGTGATAAAACATTCGTTAAACCAAAAAAAAAGACGAACTTTGGCATCCAAATTTAATCGTTAACTTTCTTATCATGAAGATAAATAAAAGTGGAGCCAAACTATCGGCTATAGTTAGCATTGGAGAGAAATTACGACAGCTAAGCAAGGAAACAGGTAAGCAACATTTACTTCTCAATCGAGGTGTTCCATCGGTTGTAAATATTGACCTACAAGAAGTCATTAAAACAATAGACTTTAATTGTAGCGAACTCCAGACTTATCCACCTGCTCAGGGGCGTTTGGATCTTAGATCTGCAATTAATGTGGAATTTTTTGCTGGCAAATCTACTCCAGCAAAAATTTTTATTACCGGTGGTGGAATGAGCGCCTTGGACCTGGCGTTTCAAACTGTTGATGTAGATAAGATTTTGCTACCCGTATATTACTGGGGAGCTTATTTCCATATTATGACCATTCGGCATAAGCAGGTGGGTGAATATGATAGTTTTGCTGAACTGGAAGGGATGTTGCCCTTGCTAAAAAACAGTGCCGTAGTTATTGGTGATCCGGGTAATCCTCTTGGTGAAAAGTATGATGACGAAAAGCTCTTTTCCCTTGTGAAAAAGCTCAATGATAACGGAACAGTTGTATTTTTCGATAGTCCTTACCGAAGAATTTTCTATGATTCAACCGATGATTTTTATCAAAGGCTGCTTCCCCTCGACAACGTTATTATTGTTGAGAGTTTTAGTAAGAGCGTTGGGCTTAGCGGGCAGCGTATAGGATTTTTGCACTCTAACAACGAAGCGTTCAATGCTGAGGTTGCAGTTCGATTAATGTATGCTACAAATGGGATTAATGCCTTCAGCCAAATGCTGGTATTAAGATTGCTTACAACGGAAGCTGGGAAAAAGGCTGTTACGTCGTTTAGGCAGGCTACCATAGCCGATGTAAAAAAGAATGTTGAGTATCTGCGTAAGAGAGGTTTCTTGGCTGAAGAGTTTTATAAATCGAGTGCTCCCGTTGGAATATTTGCTGTGGTAAATTTGAGTGAGCAGGAGCTGCTTCAATACTATATTGGTTCAGTGTCGCTTAGCTTTTTCACTAAATCGCGCAAGGAGCAAGCGGCAAAATATGCTCGGATATGCATATCAGTACCTCATGGCGAACTAATTTCCTATTTCGATTCAATTCCTCATAAGAACCAGTAACAACTTATCAACATTTGACCCTGCGGTAGCCAAATCGGGTTATGGCAGGGTCATACTTTTTGCGGCTTTAATTTTATTCATAGGATGAATCGCTGGAATGATTTGGTGTATGTATCCACCATGATGCATTGGTTGCTTTTTGTTAACTTGCGTCATTTAATTTTTAATTTTTCATGAGGAATTAGCAATTTATAGTTGTTGTGTGATTGGGATTTAATTGTGATGGTATGATGTTAAAAAAATTTTTTCTTACGGTGTGTGTGGTAGGATTTGTTGGGGTGATTACAAGTGTTATTGTTGGGTTTGCAAATTGTGGGGGGAGCCATTCTGGAGAGCCGGTGTTCAATTCTTTTCAAAATATAGAACCAGTAACCTTGCCCGATACGTTGTTTTTTGCTGGCGAAAGCGTTCCTCTCAAAAATTTTGACACTCGCGAAAGTCTTGATCGGGAGATGCTTGTTAACTCATACTGGCATTCACAAACCATTTACCTTTTAAAATTATCTGGCCGATTTTTTCCGGTGATAGAGCCTATTTTGAAGAAGGAGGGACTTCCAGCTGATTTTAAGTACTTGGCTCTTGCCGAGAGTGGGTTACAACAGTTGGTTTCACCATCGAAGGCGGTGGGAGTGTGGCAGTTGCTTGAGTCGTCGGCCAAGGAGGAGGGGCTTGAGGTAACGCCCGCGGTAGATGAACGTTATGATATTGAAAAGGCTACAATAGCAGCTTGTTCATACTTACGAAAATCAAAAGATCTGCTAGGCAGTTGGACCATGGCTGCGGCGGCTTATAATTTTGGTAGAACGGGAATGCGAAAACAAATTGAACGGCAAGGTACAGGTTACTACTACGATTTAACTCTTGGTGAGGAGACTGGCCGATATGTCTTTAGGATTTTGGCATTAAAGTTAATTTTTGAGCACCCCGAACGATATGGGTTCGTCCTTGATAGTGCTGATTTTTATGCTCCTCTTCGGTATACAGAGGTTACGGTTGATAGTAGTATTTCTAGATTAGCCGATTTTGCTGCCAAGGAGGGAACCAACTACAAAATGTTAAAATATTTTAATCCTTGGCTCAGAGACAGCTTTTTACCGAATGTCAAACATAAGAGCTATTCAATTAAGATTCCGGTAGAGGGATACCGCACCAATCCCTACAACAAATAGAATTATTTGTATAAAACTTAGGCCTTGAAAAAAAACGATTCGAACGAGATAATTTTTGCGGAGGAAGATTGGATTAACGTTTATGGGGCAAGAGAACATAATTTGCGTAATGTAGACGTCTCAATACCGCGCCATAAGTTAACAGTTATTACCGGATTAAGTGGAAGTGGAAAATCATCCCTTGCTTTTGATACTATTTATGCCGAAGGTCAGCGACGTTACTTTGAAACATTTTCGGCGTATGCCCGGCAGTTTTTGGGTAGCATGGAGCGACCCGATGTTGATAAAATCACGGGGTTGAGTCCGGTGATTTCCATTGAGCAAAAAACTACTAATAAGAACCCCCGCTCTACGGTAGGCACCATTACCGAGATTTACGATTTCCTCCGATTGCTCTATGCTCGAGCATCCATAGCTTATTCGTACGAAACAGGGGAGCCTATGGTGAAATATACCGATGACCAAATTCTTCATCTCATTGAAGATAAATTTGAGGGGAAGAAAGTGGGCATTTTGGCTCCGTTGGTAAAGGGCAGAAAGGGGCACTATAAGGAGTTGTTTGAGAATCTTCGTCGGAAAGGTTTTATTTATGTTCGGGTTGACGGCGAAATTAAGGAGTTGAGAGCGGGTATGAAGCTCGATCGTTACAAGGTGCACTTTATTGAGTTGGTTGTCGATAAGTTACCCGTATCAAATCTCGATATTAAGCGTTTAAAGGAATCTGTTCAGGCGGCAATGCGCCATGGAGAGGGAACTATTGTGGTGGTTGATTTGGACTCCAATGAGCAGCGATTCTTTAGTCGTCACTTAATGTGTCCAACTACAGGAATTTCTTATAATGAGCCTGCACCTCACAGCTTTTCATTCAACAGTCCTCAAGGTGCATGTCCTCGTTGTAACGGATTGGGTACCGTAACGGAAGCACATGTTGAGGCATTAATACCGGATCCATCCATAAGTATCAAGAAGGGTGGGATAAAACCTTTAGGGGCTTACAAGAGCACCCTTATTTTTTGGCAACTCGATGCAATTGCAGGAAAGTATGGTTTTAGCCTTGAAGACCCCATTGAGGAAATTCCAGAGGAGGCCATTAACATAATACTCTATGGATCGGAGGAACCATTTCGGGTAAAATCGCCTGTCCAAGGGGTGAATACCACCTACCAGATGAGTTTTGCTGGTATTCTCGACTATCTTGGAGGTAGCGAGGAGGAACTTCCATCAAGGGCAAAAAATGGGGCGGAGTCGTACCTTCGGTATACAACGTGTCCCGAATGCAACGGTGCACGATTACGCAAGGAAGTGCTCTTTTTTAAGTTTGCCGAAAAGAATATTGCAGAGCTTAGTAGCATGGATTTAGATACTCTTCTAAACTGGTTTACCAATGTAGAAGAACGATTGAATACCAAACAAAAGTTGATTGCCAAAGAAATTTTAAAGGAGATTCGGGAGCGTTTGCGCTTTTTGAATGATGTGGGATTAAGCTACCTTTCTTTAAATAGAAGTGCGCAAAGTCTTTCAGGTGGAGAGAGTCAACGTATAAGGCTGGCAACTCAAATTGGCAGCAAATTAGTAAATGTTCTCTATATTTTAGATGAGCCTAGCATCGGGTTGCATCAGCGCGATAATCATCGCTTGATTGAATCGCTTAAGCAATTGCGTGATGCTGGCAATTCTGTGATTGTTGTTGAGCATGATGAGGATATGATTCGCTCTGCCGACTATGTGGTCGATCTTGGTCCTCATGCCGGTCGTCGTGGCGGGAAAATTGTGGCTCAAGGAACTCCAGCTGAAATTCTCAAATCGGATTCTTTGACGGCAAAGTATCTTAATAGGACTCTTCAAATACCAGTCCCTTTAAAACGAAGAGAAGGGAATGGAAAGTTTATCATACTTAAAGGAGCAACAGGGCATAACCTTAAGAAGGTGACAGTTGAGTTTCCGCTGGAGAAGTTAATTTGCATTACGGGTGTATCGGGCAGTGGAAAGTCGTCGTTGGTGAACGAAACTTTACAGCCAATATTGAGCAAGTTTTTCTACCGTTCATTAAAGGAGCCTCTGCCTTATGAATCGATCGATGGTATTAAAAATATTGATAAGGTAATCGAGGTAACTCAATCACCTTTAGGGCGAACGCCACGTTCTAATCCAGCAACTTATACTGGCGTGTTTTCCGATATTAGAAAGCTCTTTGAAATGACACCTGAAGCAAAAATTCGTGGCTATAAAGCTGGACGATTTAGCTTTAATGTTAAAGGAGGTCGGTGCGAGGAGTGTGGTGGAGCTGGTGTTCAAACTATTGAAATGAATTTTCTTCCTGATGTTTACGTTGAATGCAAGGTTTGTCGGGGTAAACGTTACAATAGGGAAACTTTGGAGGTAAAGTATCGGGGGAAATCCATTTCCGATGTGCTGGATATGACAATTAATGCTGGTGTAGAATTTTTTGAGCCTATGCCAACCATATACCATAAGCTGAAGACTATTCAGGAGGTTGGATTGGGTTATATTACATTAGGACAAGCCTCTACAACTCTTTCGGGTGGTGAGTCGCAACGGGTAAAGTTGGCGGCTGAGTTGTCACGAAAGGATACCGGTAAAACACTCTATATTCTCGATGAGCCAACCACTGGTTTGCATTTTGAGGATGTTCGTGTACTTATGGATGTACTTAGTCGATTGGTTGATAAAGGGAATACTGTTATTGTGATTGAACACAATCTGGATGTGGTTAAGATGGCCGATTATATTATCGATATGGGATTAGAAGGTGGTGGTGGTGGTGGTGATATATTATTTACTGGAACACCTGAAGAACTTATTAATAATTCAAAGAGTTATACGGCTCAGTTTTTAAAAAATTACTTGCCGCATTAACACGTTGGATGCTAACTTTTAGATTACACTAATTATATAGGAGTGGGTGTTTGCTCCATTTCGTAATTAAAAAATTAGGTTACTATGGCAAAAATGGTGGAAATTATTTGTGAGAATATCCATTCTAAAAAGATTTATGCTCCAGGAATAACACTAATGGAGATTGCTTCTGATCAGAAAATTACCTTGGAGCATCCAATTATCGGCGCCATGGTGAATAATCGGGTCCAAGAGCTCGATTACCAGGTTTTTAATCCTAAAATCATCTCATTTTTTGATATTACCCATCCCGCTGGGATGCGAATGTATCTGCGTTCTCTTTTCTTTGTCCTTGAAAAGGCCATACGAGACTTATTACCGGGAAAGCGTCTCTCGGTAGAGCACTCAGTCTCAAAAGGTTTTTATTGTGAGATTGAAGGTTTTGAAGGTAGTATTCCTCTTTCGCTGACATTTACTATTGGTGATAGAATGCGGGAAATTATTAGCCGTGATGTTCCATTTACCAGTGAGAAAAAACAAACTATCGAGGTTCTTGATTACTATAAAAATCAAGGTTATACAGAGAAGGTAATGCTGTTGGAGACGAGGCCTCATTTATATACCACTGTCTATTTTCTCGATGACCGTATGGACTATTTTTACGGTTGTATGGTGCCATCAACAGGCTATTTAAAAAAGTTTGACCTGGTTAAATACTATGATGGGATGCTTCTTATGGTGCCCAAACGTAGCAATCCAAGTGAGATGGAAGATCTCATTTTACAGGATAAAATGTTTGATATTTTCAGGGAGTATCGACGGTGGATTGATATTATTGGAGTTAGCTCTATTGGTTCAATCAATAAGAGAGTGTTGGCGGGCAAAGGTGATGAACTAATTAAGGTTGGAGAGGCGCTCCATGAAAAAAAGGTTGCCCAAATTGCTGATGAAATCTACAAGCGAAGGGAGAATGTTAAGGTGGTGTTAATTTCCGGTCCATCTTCTTCGGGTAAAACCACCTTTGCTAAACGACTTGCCATACAGCTGTTGGTGTCTGGCTTGAAGCCGGTTACTATTTCTCTCGATAATTACTTTGTAGACAGGGAGCATACTCCACGTGATGAAAATGGTGACTATGATTTTGAGTCGGTTGAAGCCCTTGACATTGAGTATTTCAACCAGGATTTGCTCAACCTTCTTTCTGGCATCGAGATTAATGTTCCCAAGTTTTCATTCGAAAATGGGAAACGTTATTTTGACGGAACAACGCTCAAAATAGATGAAAAAACAGTGTTGCTGATAGAGGGGATTCACGCCTTAACTCCTTTTCTTACACACTCAATTCCTGATGAGCGTAAATTTAAAGTGTATGTTTCGGCACTTACCAGCTTATCCATCGATGGTCACAATAGGATTCCCACAACCGATAATCGGTTGATTCGCAGAATAATTCGTGATTTTCGCTATCGAGGTTATTCTGCCTTAGATACCATTAGTAGGTGGGAAAGCGTTCGTCGTGGGGAGGATAAAAATATATTTCCATACCAGGAGGAGGCCGATATGATGTTCAACTCATCTCTTGTTTTCGAGCTGGGTGTGCTAAAACGTTACGCAGAGCCGTTATTGCGAGAAGTTCCTTCTACCGTAAAGGAGTTTGCTGAGGCCGATAGGCTACTAACTTTTTTAGAAAATTTTGTACCTATCGATGATAAGGAAATACCACCAACCTCAATTATTCGCGAATTTTTGGGTGGGAGCAGCTTCTCTTATAAGTAGGATTAATTACTCACTTCCTAAAAAAAAGCTGAAAAGTAAAAATAGTCTTCATTTGCTAAAAAGCATACACAACTGGTTCATGCTATTGGAGGAATGATTATATTTACCTAATAGAATTAGTAAAGTTTTTTTTCGTTTAGACCTCTTTTTTTTGATATCTTAACAACTGTCAGATTATCAGATTTATAGATTTAAACTCGAATTATTTTTCTAATTTTAATCTTTGCATTTATTAATTTTATCAGGCATTGTATATTTTTCTGCTACATTTTTCATTAATTTGCTATAAGTTACAAATTTGCATATTTCAGCTCTATGATTAAGTCGCTTGTGCTTCTTTTGAATATGTTAGGACTTTTTTTACTCAACCTGTTTTTTTCGGGGAGCGTTAGTCTTAACATGGTTGCCCCAAAGGAGGTTAATGCAGGGAAGGAGTTTGAAGTAGAGGTCACCTTGGACAAGGGTGATGTAAGTAGTTTTGCACGATTCCAGCAGGATCTTCCGGCAGGGTTATCGGCGCAAGTAGTGGATGCATCAAATGCCGAATTTTCCTTTAAAGATCAGAAGGTTCGATTTGTATGGCTCCGATTACCAAGCCAATCAACCGTTATCATTCGGTATAAGGTAACGGTTAACGATAGGTTAACGGGTAACTTTAAGCTCAATGGTAAATTCTCTTTTATAGAGGATAATGAACGGAAGGAAGTGCTTGTTACCGATCAACTTCTTGCCATTGTTCCTGATCCTAACCTCGATCCCAAAATGCTTGTTGATATTGGGGACTACCAGCAGATGGCCAGTTCAAAAATGCTCGCTGGCGGTGCAAGTGTTGCAGCCATTCGTCAGGAACCTTATATGGAGGGGCAGAGTAACGACTATATTGTTAATATACTTGTAAATAAAGGTGCTACAGATAAGTTTGCCAAGATCGAAGAAGATGTTCCAGAAGGATATAAAGCAGAGGTAGTTGATAGTAAAGATGGTATTTTTACCTTTAAAGATCAAAAGGTGAAATTTCTATGGATGACACTTCCTGCAGAGCAATCCTTTGTTGTTAGTTATCGACTGATTCCCGAAGAAGCCCTTGGATCGAAACCATTGACGCTGAAGGGGACATTTTCGTTTATACAGAACGATGCAACGCAGGTAATTGATATTGTTCAAAAATCTACCAATTTGCACACATTAACCGCAAGGCAGTTGGAAGCATTGACTCAAACAACTTCGGTTTCTGGAGAAACCCAGAATAGTGTGAGCAGCAGCTATACACCCAATGCTGCTGGAGGAGTTGAAATTCCAATTAAGTATGTTGGTGCAGAGAAGATGGCTGAATTGGACCAGAAGCACCGCAGCACAAAAGCCGCTGTAACCTCGCCAGAAACAAACTTGTCGTATACATTAGAACCAGAGAAGGGCGTTTACTACCGTGTTCAAATTGCGGCTGGGCACAAATTGGTGAACATTAGAAGATATTTTAGAAAATTTAAGCTTAACGAGGAGGTTCGTACCGAACAGCATGAGGGATGGTATAAGTATTCGGTCGGCTCGTTTTATGTATACAAAGATGCTCATGACTATCGAATCAAACTTTGGGATACCACTCCAATTGCTGATGCTTTTGTAGCAGCATATAATAACGGAAAGCGCATTACCGTTCAAGAGGCGTTAATGATTACTAACCATAAATGGTACAAATAAAGGAATTCCCGATGAAATCATTAAGGAAAGGACTTAGTTTTGCACTCTTTGCACTGGTAGTAATTCCATCGCTCATGGCTCAGGATGACGAACTTGTTAACTGGGAATCATATCTTACAAGTGAAGTTGAAGTAATTGATCCGGTTTATCGTCCCGTGATTGGATTTGGTGTTGGTGTGTTGAGCTTTTATGGTGATGTGAATAATAGCCATGGCAATCTTCTTATGGGTACCCCTGGTTATAAGATAAATGTAATGGTCCCAATTGGGAGAACCCAAGATTTCAAGGTAAACTTTTTTGGACTGCTTGGAAATTTGCAAGGGTTTGATCGTCAGATGTCGTACCAGTTGCAGCACGATAATCCTGGTTTTATTGGTAACACAAGCTTCAACACCACTTTTACCCAATTTGGAATCAACATGGAGTATAATTTTGGTTCTCTGTTTAGGTGGAAGGGGGTTAAGGTGAAAAAAAATACCAAGTTAAAGGTACTCGACCGAACATTTCGTCCATTTTTATCTATAGGTATTGCCCCTATACAATACTCTATTAAGGGCGATTTAACTCATTATGATCCTGATTTTGGAACTCAGGTGCCTTACTATTTCTGGAGTGATGGAACAATCCGTAATATTGAACAAACCTCACCATTGGCATCTACCTCAAAATTAATTCAGTTGGATGGCTCTTACGAGACCAACCTTCAAAAGGCTAACCTTTATGGATCTAAGAGTACTCAGCAAACAGTTCTTTCTATACCGATTGACTTTGGTCTTGACTTTTTCTTGAATTATCGTTTAAATGTGCGAGTGGGCACATCACTTACATATACCTTCAGCGATTTGCTCGATAATATGGATGACAAGGCAGCTAAAGCGGTTGTTGGCCTTAAGAGCAATGGTCGTAATGATATGTTTACCTTTACATACGTTTCTTTGCATGTTGACCTATTCTCCGATCCGCAAACTAAAAAGGTGACAGATCTATTTAAGATGGTTGAGGATTATGACTACGATGCCATTTTTGATGGAGACGTAGACGGCGTTGTGGATATGTTTGACCAATGCCCCGATACACCGCTACGTGTGGCAGTGGATTCGGTCGGATGCCCGCTTGATTCGGATAGGGATGGAGTTCCTGATTACCTTGATAAGGAATCAAATACCCCCTCAGGTGCAATGGTCGATGAAGATGGTGCTGTTTTAACTGAAAGTTCATTTGAAAAGTACAACGTTGAAGGACTTGCCGTAAGCCGTGATAAAGCTATAACTCTTCCTGTTAATCAAATTTGGACCCGTTCCGTAAAGTTTGAACCAGGCGTAGTTCCGGAAAAGTTCAAGTCAATTGATGCTAACGGCGATGGTTATATCGACTACAATGAAATGCTCAAGGAGATTAATAAGTTTTTCGATGGTGATTCAAAGCTCACTTCGGATGAAATTTATGAGCTAAACGAGTTTTTCTTTGACCAGCAGTAATTATTGATTTACGATAAAATAAAGTAGCCCATTCTTTTTAAGAGTGGGCTATTTGTTTACAAGAGTATTATTTGTGTTATCGTTTCATAAATCGATCCATCTCCCGTTTTGTATCTTTCTTCTTTATATCCTCGCGCTTGTCGAAGACTTTTTTTCCTTTTGCTAGGGCAATGTCAATTTTGGCAATTCCTTTATCGTTGATAAATAGTTTTGTTGGAATTATGGTCAACCCCTTTTCTTGAGTACGTTTTTTAAGCTTCAATAGCTCTTTTTTGGTGAGCAATAACTTCCGTTCACGATTAGGATCATGGTTGTATCGATTGGCCCACCAATATTCAGCTACGTGCATGCCTTTAATCCATAGTTCTGCATTATTAAAGTAGCAGTAGGATTCAACAAGGCTTGCCTTACCCATCCGGATAGACTTGATTTCGGTACCGGTGAGCACTACGCCTGCCGTGTAAACATCAAGTAATTCAAATAGATAGGTGGCTTTTTTATTTTTAATGACTACTGGGTTGCCCATTCCAATGTGTTGTTAAGTTTAGAAAAAGATGGAAAAGAAACCGCCAATAAATAGCATGGATACGGCAAGTGCTGCCGCATTAATTATTAAGCTCAGAAAAACAAATCCAACTGCACGCTCTTCCGTAATGCCAAGCAGCTGAAGTGATCCATACCAATAGTAGTATATACTAGTCAAACAAAGCAAGTTAAAAAGAAAGTCGAGTTGTGGAATTATAAAGGCTATTGAACCAAACAGGAACACAGGCACATAGGCAAAAATTGTCAATTTCAAAAGTTTGTGATCTTCGTCTTTGACCTCAAAAGAGTTTATTAACTTTGAAAGAACAAAGGAGGATATGATAACCGTGGCAACATATTCGGCTCCATAGGCAATCCCTTTAAAAATAAGGTTAAATATTCCATAGTGCGACCACATTAATCCTCCAAGAATGCTTGAAAAGCCAATTATTGCTGCGAGTGGAGCCAGAAATACAATAACGAGATCTTTGATATCGAGTGATAGCTCACCAATTTTTCCCCAACTTGTTTTTGGGTTGAGTAAAAAGTCCACAATAAATTTGCCCTGTTCTCTTAACCACATATTCCTTAATTTTGCTCGCAAATTTAACTTATTTTTGGCACAGTATACTAATGCTTGACAATGACCAGTAATAAATCTATGAAAGGAAACATCGATTTAATTTCTATTATTGGACCAACAGCCGTAGGCAAAACTGCTTTAGCCGCCCAACTTGCTGAAAAGATAAACGGTGAAATTCTTTCGGCCGATTCAAGACAAGTGTATCGTGGTATGAATCTCGGAACCGGAAAGGACTACAATGATTATATTGTAGCAGGGCATGCAATTCCTTACCATCTTATTGATATTGTAGATGCTGGATATAAATATAGCGTATTTGAGTATCAAACCGATTTTCTTAAGGCGTATGATGATATTCGATCAAGAGATAAAATGCCTATTTTGTGTGGCGGAACAGGCATGTATGTTGAGGCGGTAGTGAATGGGTATCGACTTTTAAAGGTTCCGATTAATGAGGCACTTCGGGCTGAACTGGAGACCAAGGGTGATGTGGAGTTGAACTGTATATTAGCTTCCCTCAAAAAATTACATAATCATTCCGATTCAGATATTCGTAAACGGTTGATCCGAGCCATAGAAATTGAGACATACCAAAAGGAACATAAGGCTGAGATAGAAAATTATCCAAATATTCGAAATATCTATTTTGGTGTAGCGGTAGATAGGGAGACACGTCGACGTCGAATTACTGAACGACTTCATTCTCGACTTCAGTTGGGTATGATTGAGGAGGTACAGTCGCTTATCGATTCGGGTGTGCCTGTGGATACTTTAATGTTCTATGGGTTGGAGTATAAGTTAATTACCAAACATTTAATAGGCGATCTCACCTATGATGAGATGGTCCGTGAACTGAACATTGCTATTCATCAATTTGCCAAACGACAGATGACCTGGTTTAGAAAAATGGAGCGGGATGGAAATGCTATTGTTTGGATTGATGGCCTTTTGCCTATGGAGCAAAAGGTGACAATTATTATGGAGTATTTGAAGTCGAGATCGTAAAGTGAAACCTTAAACAACTATTTATTTTTTTGAAAAAAAGCATACATTTTGTTTATTTTAAAAAAGATGTTAATATTGCATTTATTGAACTAACGAAAATGATGACAGTTGCAAATAATTGGTGGCACTTATCTATCACAACTAAATGTGAGTAGGAGCGCTTTGCCCATTGCAAACCAAAGGCCCGTTGAACTCACAACGGGCCTTTGATTTTTTATTAATAGCTGATACTATGAAGACATTAGATGTGAATATAAATACTAGTTGGTGGTGGCGCCATTGCAACAATCAACCGTTGTGAGTTAACGCGCCGTGCCTATAGTAAAAAGGGCCTGCCGTACTCACGGTTGGCCCTTCTTTTTTGAATTATAAAAAATTAAACAATATACTATGAAGCTAAGAGTTATCACCGAGCGGATGCTTGCCGACACAGTAACTCCAGTGAGCATTTATCTCAAGTTAAGGGATACCTATCCAGGTGCATTTTTACTGGAAAGCAACGACTATGGACGCCCTGAAAGCAGCCGATCATTTGTTTGTGTTATGCCCATTGCCTCCGTTAGAGTGGATAAAGGCATTGCCACTGCTAAATTTTCTAATCAGCCACCTATGGTTGGAAACATTACAGAACGTGGCAGCTTAGCCCCTTTTCTCGAAAAATTCTTTTACTCCGTTATAGCGGAAGGGGAAAAAGTCGATTTCAATGGATTTTATGGCTATACCTCCTACGATGCAGTTCGCTATATGGAATCAGTGAAGATTAAGGGGGAAAATCGTATCCCCGAAATGGATTACAGGCTATTTCAAATTGTTATTTCCATTAATCCGCTAAAAAATGAGCTAATTATTGCCGAAAATTTGCTCGAAAATCAGGTAAGTCGAATTCCTGAAATTATTGCCTTGCTAAGCAATAGACGTGTGCCACTATTCGCTTTTAAACGTAAAGGTGAAGAAATATCTGAGACTACCGACAAAGAGTATATTGCCATGGTGCGCAAGGCTAAAAAGCATTGCCTGCGAGGTGATGTATTTCAGCTGGTGCCATCACGGCTCTTTATACAAAAATTTGAGGGTGATGAATTCAATGTATATCGATGTTTAAGGTCTATTAATCCTTCGCCATATCTCTTCTATTTTGATCTCGGTAGCTATCGCTTATTTGGCTCTAGTCCCGAAACTCAGCTTCGATTGGCAAACGGGAAGGCCATTTTAAATCCCATTGCCGGTACCTTTCGCCGAACTGGAGATGAGGAGTTGGATAAAATAATGGCTGAACGATTGCTTGCCGATCCAAAGGAGAATGCGGAGCATGTAATGTTGGTTGATTTAGCTCGCAACGATCTTAGTCGCAATGCTCACAATGTGAAAGTGGAGGTATTTAGGGAAATTCAGCAATACTCCCACGTGATTCACCTTGTTTCGAAAGTTACGGGTATGGTTACTGATGGACGGTCGGCTATTAAGGTTTTCATGGACACTTTTCCTGCCGGAACGCTTACCGGAGCACCAAAGATTAAGGCGATGGAACTGATTGAAAAGTATGAGGGTTCTTCTCGCGGATTTTACGGTGGAAGCATCGGCTACTTTGGACTCGATGGCTCAGTAAACCAGGCCATAACCATTCGTAGTTTTTTGAGTCGATTCAACAACCTTTTCTATAGGGCCGGTGCCGGTGTTGTTGCCGATTCGGATGAGCAATCGGAACTCAAAGAGGTGGAAAATAAACTTATGGCTCTTCGACAAGCCATGGCTGATGCTGAAACTATTTAAAATTAAGATTATGAAAGTACTCGTTATAGATAATTACGACTCTTTTACCTACAATTTGGTTCACATGGTGGAGGAACTAACAGGGGAAAGTGTAATTGTTGCTCGTAATAATGAAATTAGTGTTGAAGAGGTGGGGGCATTTAATCAGATTATTCTTTCACCAGGACCGGGAATACCTGACGAGGCAGGCAACCTTAAGGCTATAATAAAGCGCTATGCACCTTCAAAGAGCATCCTTGGTGTATGCCTCGGTATGCAGGCAATTGCAGAAGTATTTGGAGGTCATTTGGAAAACCTCGGACATGTGGTTCATGGTATGTCCGATGAAGTATTGGTGGAAGATATTAAGGACAAACTCTTCACTAATATGCCGGACCGTTTTCGTGCTGGACGTTATCATTCCTGGGTAGTTGAACGCGCTTCATTCCCTTCCGATTTGCAAATTACCGCTATGAATAGGGACGGGTTGGTAATGGCCTTGTCACACCGAAATTTTGATGTAAGAGGGGTTCAATTTCACCCCGAGTCAATTTTAACTCAGTATGGTTTGGATATTATGGCAAACTGGTTGGGTGTTGACTATAAACCGGTGATTGAATTGCCATCAAAAAGCAATAATAGCTTCAACCTTGGTAGCTTTTCCTGTGGACTAATGTGTTAGGGTCGGTAAAACGTAGTTTGATATTTTAATTGAGATGTAATGAAAACCGAAATACTTGAACTTTTTCAGCAAAAGATACTAAGCCGGCAGAGCGCGGCTGAACTGCTTGTAAACATAACTAATGGAGCATTTTCGCCAGCACAGACAGCTGCGCTCCTCGCCACGTTTCAGGTTAGAGGAATCACCGTGGAGGAGTTGGCTGGTTTCCGCGATGCCTTACGCGATATGTGTCTCCGTGTGGACCTGTCGGAGTTTGAAACCATAGATCTGTGTGGCACAGGTGGTGATGGTAAGGATACGTTTAATGTTTCTACTCTTTCTTCTTTTGTGGTGGCAGCAGCAGGCGGAAAGGTTGCTAAGCATGGAAATTATGGTGTTTCGTCTGTATGTGGTTCTTCTAACATAATGGAGCACTTTGGTTACAGATTTTCATCCAACAACGATAAGCTAAAAAGGGAGATGGATAGGACCGGTATCTGCTTTATGCACGCACCTCTTTTTAACATGGCCATGCGCAATGTAGCCGATGTGCGACGGCAGCTTGGAGTGAAAACTATCTTTAATATGTTGGGTCCATTGGTAAATCCATCGTTTCCTAAGGCACAGATGGCTGGAGTGTTTAGCGCTGAGCTGGCCCGTATTTACTCCTACCTCTTTCAGCAGGAGGGCAAGCGATACGCTGTAGTGTATAGCCTTGATGGCTACGACGAGGTTTCGCTAACCTCTCCGTTTAAATTCTTCAGTAACGACGGAGAGGGACTCCTTGAACCTGAGGATATTCAGTTACCCGACCTGCTGCCTTCCGATTTGGCTGGTGGACGTACAGTGGACGATGCTGCGAGGATTTTTATCGATATTTTAAAAGGGGTTGGCACAGGGGCTCAAAATGCTGTGATTGCAGCCAATGCTGGTATTGCTCTTAAGGTACTCAGTCCAGAGGAGCCGCTCATTAGCTGTATTGAGTCGGCGATGGATATTTTACGGTCGGGAGCTGCCTATTCCAACTTTGATATGCTAATATCTCTAAATAAATAACAATGAGCGATATTCTGTCGAAAATTGCTGCAGGGAAGTTAAAGGAGGTGGCAGAAAGGGAGCAGCTTTACCCAGTGAAGCTGCTCGAGAAGAGCCTCTACTTCGCTACGCAGCCCGTTTCGCTTAAGCGCTATTTGTTGCGTGAAGATAAGTGTGGTGTTATTGCGGAGTTTAAACGATTTTCTCCTTCGCGCGGTGCCATCAACCCCCATGCCGATGTTGCTGCCATCTCCATTGGCTACATGCAGGCTGGTGCTTCGGCACTTTCCATTCTTGCAGAGAAGGTCCATTTTGGAGGTAGCCTCGAGCATGTTCGTAAGGCTCGGCAGCTGAATTACTGCCCCATACTGCAGAAGGACTTTATGCTGAAGTCCTACCAGGTTTTGGAAGCAAAGGCCTATGGTGCCGATGCAATCCTCCTCATTGCCTCCCTGCTAACGTTGGAACAGACTAAGGCGTTGGCAACGCTAGCGCAATCGCTCGGGATGGAGGTGGTAGTTGAGTTGCATAATACGCAGGAGCTGGAGCATGCACGTTACGCCGATGTGGTGGGTGTAAACAACCGTAACCTGAAAACCATGACCGTATCGGTGGAAAACGCCTTGGGTATGCTACCACAATTACCGAAAGGTATGGTGAAAATTGCCGAGAGCGGAATTAGCTCGCCGGAGGTGGCAGCTATGCTGCGGAAGGAGGGATTCAACGGTCTACTGATAGGGGAGCACTTTATGCGTGAGGCTGACCCCGTAAAGGCTTGCCGCGAGTTTATAACAAAGATGCAATTGTTAGCGCCAAAACCAACTATTGCGAACAATGGTGGTGAAGGTTTGCGGGCTTAGAGACCCTGATAACTTGGCCGAGGTAGCCGAGGCTAAACCCGACATGGTTGGCTTCATCTGCTATCCACAATCACCCAGATACGTGGAGGCGGCAGCGGCAAAAGCATTGAATTCAGTCTCAGTTGGCAATGCACAACGGGTGGGCGTTTTTGTGGATAGCAACCTGCAGCATATTGAGCAAACGGTTGCTCACTTTGGCTTTCATGCTGTGCAGCTGCATGGTTCCGAAACACCTCAGCTCTGTGAGCAACTGCAGCAAAAGGGACTTACCGTTATAAAGGCCTTTCGAGTTGAAGAGAAGTTTTGCTTTACTGAGGTTGAGCCGTATGTGGGTAGCTGTAGCCTTTTTCTGTTCGACGCTGCGGGCAGCAGGGCTGGTGGGAATGGGATATCGTTTAACTGGCATTTGTTGGAGAAATATGGAGGCAGCGTGCCATTTCTGCTTAGTGGAGGAATAGGTGAGGATCACCTGTTGGCCATTAAAGCCTTGAAGCATCCAATGCTGCTTGGTGTGGATATCAACAGTCGGTTCGAGGTTGTGCCTGGAGTTAAGGATAGTTTGCTTGTAAAGAATTTCATTGAATTATTAAAGAGCGAATCATGTTAATGGATATAGATACTAAAAGAGGATATTATGGACGTTTTGGCGGGGCCTACATTCCCGAGTTGCTCCACGCTAATGTTGCAGAGCTGCAGCGCCGCTATCCTGAAGTTATGGACTCTTCGGAGTTTAAGACCGAGTTAGAGAGGCTACTCACCCACTACGTGGGACGGCCCTCTCCGCTTTACTATGCCGGCAGACTTTCCTCTAGCATCGGTGCCAATATTTATTTAAAGAGGGAAGACTTAAACCATACAGGCTCTCATAAAATTACCAATGCTGTTGGTCAGGCTTTGCTGGCCAAGGCTATGGGCAAGCGCAAGATTATTGCGGAAACGGGTGCCGGGCAGCATGGTGTGGCAACCGCTACGGTGTGCGCGCTAATGGGGCTGGAGTGTATTGTGTTTATGGGCAAAACCGATGTGGAGCGGCAGCAGCCCAATGTGCAGCGCATGAAGTTTTTGGGTGCCAAGGTGGTGCCGGTAACCAGCGGGAATGCCACTTTGAAGGACGCTACCAATGAGGCCATTCGCCACTGGATAAACCATGCCGAGGACACCTACTACCTCATTGGTTCGGCCATTGGACCACATCCCTACCCCGACATTGTGCTCAAGCTGCAGTCGGTTATCTCCAAAGAAATAGCGGACCAATTGGAGCAATTGGAAGGGCGAAGCCATCCCGACTACGTAGTGGCATGCGTTGGAGGTGGAAGTAATGCAGCTGGAGCTTTCAGCCATTTTATCGAGAATAGTGCGGTGAAGCTGGTCGGTGTGGAGGCTGCCGGATTGGGAACCGAAAGTGCCCAAACTGCCGCAACGCTTGCCTGTGGAAGCGAGGGCATCATTCACGGTTGTCGAACCTATCTCATGCAGAGCAGCGATGGTCAGATTACAGAACCATACTCCATCTCTGCCGGGCTCGATTACCCGGGTATTGGTCCACTACATGCTTGGCTGCGCGATACTGGTCGAGCTACCTACCTCTCTGCAACCGACGAAGAGGCGTTGAATGCCGGCCGGCAACTCTCGCTTTTGGAGGGAATAATTCCTGCGCTGGAATCGGCACACGCCTTGGCAGCGTTGCCTCTTCTCGGACTAAAATCGTCCGATGTAGTGGTGGTAAACCTCAGCGGACGTGGTGATAAGGACATGGATACTTACCTAAAGCACTTTTCTCATGAACAGAATTGATACCCTATTCGAAACCAAGAAGGAGCAGATTCTGTCGGTATTCTTCACGGCAGGTCATCCTTCACTTAACGATACGCTACCCATTATTCAACATCTTGAGAATGCGGGTGCCGACTTGGTTGAAGTTGGTATGCCCTTTTCCGACCCCATGGCCGATGGCAGCACCATTCAGCACTCCAGCAAGGTGGCGTTGCAAAATGGGATGAGCCTCGAGGTGTTGTTTAAGCAGCTGGAGCTGCTCCGGCTAATAGTTACCATTCCCGTGGTGCTCATGGGCTATTTTAATCCGGTGATGAAGTTTGGCGTTGAGCGGTTTATATTCATGTGCCAAAAGGTGGGTGTTGATGGGGTGATAATTCCCGACCTGCCGCTCGATATTTTTAGGGAGAATTACTGTGAGCAATTTATTCGGGCTAACGTCCACAATGTTTTGTTGGCTACACCAACGGCATGCAAGGAGAGACTCCAGATGCTGGCTGCCGAAACACAGGGTTTTCTCTACATGGTTTCGTCCGGTTCTACTACCGGTGGTGGGTTGGAGCCATCGCGACTGGTGCAGCTGCAAATTGCTACTGGTGACGTGGGTAATAGGGCTCCCATATTAGTTGGCTTTGGCGTTAAGAGCCATGCCGATTTTGAGACGGTGTCGCAATACGGTCGTGGAGCGGTGGTTGGCTCTGCATTTATAAAACTGCTGGAGGACTCAACCAATTTTAAAGCGGACATCGAATTCTTTGTAAAAAGCATTAAAGGGTAGCATCGCATATAATCTTCAAAAATTTTCAGAATTATCCAGCACAATCAACTTTCGATATGGTAATACAGCTAAAAAACGAAATAACCAAGGAGGAGTCAGGTCGCATTGCAGCGCTTTTGAGCAGCTTAGGTCTATCGCATAGGGAGGTGGTGACACGTCAGGGGCGCTACTGGGTAGCCATTGGCTCTGCAGAGGTGGATATTCGATCCATTGGAAGTTTGCCTGGCATAAAGGACATACATCGGGTAACAGACAACTACAAGTTGGTGTCGGGTATGTGGAAACTCATGCCAAGTGCCATTCCGCTGGGTAACGGAACCAGCCTGGGTAACGGCGACTTTGCCATAATGGCTGGGCCCTGTGCTGTGGAGAGCGAGGAGCAGGTGGCGCGCGTTGTGGAGTTTTTGGGCAAGAATGGCGTAAAGGTGATGTGTGGCGGGGTGTTCAAACCTCGGAGTTCACCGTACTCATTCAGGGGCGTTGGTATCGAAGGGCTTTGCTACTTTCACTCCATTTGCCATCAGCACGGCATTGCCGTAATATCGGAGGTGATGGAGCCCGACCAGATTGAGGCAATGTATCCCTACATCGACATCTTTCAGGTGGGAACCCGCAACTCTCAGAACTTTAGCCTGCTCGATGCGCTCGGAAGGATAGATAAGCCGGTGATGATTAAGCGTGGCATTTCGGGAACCATCGACGAGCTGCTCTACTCAGCAGAGTATGTCTTCTCTGGAGGTAACGAAAACATTATCCTTTGTGAGCGGGGTATTCGAACCTACGAGAAGGCATACCGAAACACCCTCGACCTGAATGCTGTGCCCATTCTTAAGCAGAAGAGCTATCTGCCCGTGGTGGTGGACCCATCGCACGGAACGGGTATTCGAAACATTGTGGAGCCCATGGCTCTGGCTGCCGCCATGTCTGGTGCCGATGGCGTAATCATGGAAATTCATGAGGAGCCCGAAAAGGCCTTTTCCGACGGACAGCAAACGCTCTCGTTTAGCGAGGCGGAAAGGCTATTCGACCGATTACGGCAAACCGTGCAGCTGCGGCAGTCGATGGGAGTGTAAAATAGTGACGAGTGACGGAAGAGTGAATAGTGACGGGTGACAGAAAAGGCGATAGGAGTCCTAAGACCGAAGCAGTGTATCGGACAGACAATTCGTTTCCATATTAGCCCCAACGGGGCGTAACTTAATAGCCATGGGCGTCAGCCCATGGTATGGAACCCCGGCAAGAGCGAGCGGTGCACGCTCCTCCGGTGTTGAAGGCCGCATGCCTGCCATGCATCGCAATCACCCCAAGGTAATTCAAACCGACATTTATATTCATTGTAGAAATCCAATTACCACCTTCCATAATTTCTTTTTGGCACCCTTCTGTGCACTAATAAACAACGGCGGTAAGGATTGCTCCTCACCGCCGTTTGTGGCATTATCAATTCCTTTCGGAACTATTTCTTTAGATACTTATCGAGCCATGCGAAGAACTCCCGTTGCCAGATAACCGAATCTTGTGGCTTGCTTACAAAGTGAGTTTCGTTGGGGAATACCAACAACTTGCTGGGGATACCTCTTAGTTGGGCTGCATTAAAGGCTTGCAGACCTTCGGTGTAAGGAATTCTGAAGTCGTTTTCACCCTCAATAATCATGATGGGCGTATCCCACTTGTCAACCAGCTTGTGAGGGCTGTTGGCGTAGGTGCGCTGTGCCACCTTGTTATTCTTGTCCCAGTATGGGCCACCAAAGTCGTGGTTCGGGAACCAAGTCTCCTCGGTTTCGGCATAGAAGCTCTCGAGGTTATACATGCCGCAGTGTGCAATAAATACTTTGAAGCGCTTCTGGTGAACACCGGCGAGGTAGTAAACGGAATATCCACCGTAGCTGGCGCCAACGCAACCTAGGCGGTTAGCATCAACCCAAGGCTCCTTCTTTACATCGTCGATGGCGCTCAGGTAGTCCTTAATGTTCTGGCCGCTGTAGTCGCCCGAAATTTGGGCATTCCAAGCCTGACCAAATGAAGGTAAGCCTCGGCGGTTAGGGGCTACAATTACGTAGTTGTTGGCAGCCATAATTTGAAAGTTCCAACGGAAACTCCAGAACTGGCTAACGGTGCTCTGTGGACCACCTTGGCAGTAAAGTAGTGCTGGGTATACCTTGGTGCTATCAAAGTTGGGTGGAAGAATTACCCAGGTGAGCATCTCCTTGCCATCGGTGGTTTTAATCCAACGTTCAATCGACTTACCCATCTTAATGTGCTGGTAGATGTGCTCGTTGGTAAAGGTGAGCTGCTTCTCGGCTCCGGTGGTGGGGTCAACGCGGAAGAGCTCTGGTGCCATGCTCATGGACATCTTCTCACCGATGAGTACGCCGCCCTGCATTTGGCAAAGGGTGTAGTCGTGCATTCCCTTGGTGAGTTGGGTAATTAGCTTAGTGTCGATATTAATTTTGTAAAGCTGTTCGGTAGCCTTAATGCCGCTCACAAAGAAGAGATCCTTGTTGTTTGCATCCCAGCTAAACTGCTCCACGTCCTGATCGAAATCTTTGGAGAGGTAGTCGGAGGCACCGGTGGCCATATCCATTACAAACAGACGTTTTTGATCCGACTCGTAACCAGGGGTAGCCATGCTCCACCAAGCCAAGTATTTTCCGTCGGGGGAGAATACTGGGCTGCGGTCATAGCCGGGGAAGGTGGGGGTGAGGTTCTTGGTTTCACCCGTTTCTACGTTGTAGAGGTAGATATCGGAGTTGGTGCTGATGGCGTAATCCTTACCTGTTAATTTTTTGGAGACGTAAACAACCTGCTTGCTATTGGGGCTCCACTGCACCTCAGCAATGTCAAAGTCGGGAGCAATGGGGGTATCCCACATCTCGTCCTTGTTGATATCTTTAGGTTCACCCACAATGCCGTTGGCAAAGTCGGCTACAAATACGTGGCTGTAGGAGCCATCTTCCCAAATATTCCAGTGGCGGTACATTAGGTGATCGTAGATGCGCACCTTGGCATTGGGCATGTCGGGGTAAATGTCGTCTTTGGTCTTTTCAACTTTTACATCCTGTGCATAGAGGATTTTGGCGCCACTGGGCGAAATCCTAAAGCCATTAATATCGGTGTCACCGTGGGATAGCTGCGCAAGGTTGGTACCTTCGGACGAAATTGACCACAGCTGCTGGCTGCCGCCACGGGTAGAGAGAAAGTAGATGGTTTTGCCATCGGCGCTCCACTGCGGGTTCGACTCAGAGCCCTGCTCGTCGGTGAGTTTAATGGGTTGACCGCCGTCGGTGGAAACCTTGTAGAGGTCGGTAACACCCTTATCCTGCTTAAGGTTGTAATAGGTAACGGTGTAGGCCAGCTGCTTGCCATCGGGGGAGAGCACTGGCGATTCCACGCGGCCAAACTTCCACATAATTTCGGGGGTAAGAATACCCTTGGTAGCCTCATCGGCGGTAAGGGCTGTGTCGATGGTTACCGTGGTGGTAGCCGCTGTCTGCTTATCGGTGCCTTTGCTGCACGATCCGAGCGTTGTCATTAGCGCTAGTCCCATTAACGTTAACGGTATTGTTGATTTATTCATTATATGTTGGTGTTAGAATTTGAGGCGTAAAGTATCGTATTTTTTTGGAAGATGGAAATTTTTTGGCAAGGGAATTAGGTTCATAGGAGGTTAGGTTACAGGCTGCCGCGGGGTAGGCTCATTTAGCCCTTTTTCGTGGTTGCGGGGCAAAGCCAATTTGAAAATTTGAGAGTCCGTCAGTGACCGTAAAAGTCTTGAGAATGCTCAAGGAGCTAACGGTTTTGGTATGTTTTCGTGGCGGATTTACGGGTAAATTTCCTGTCTAAAATAGCAACTTTTTGCACGCGAGTACAAAACCCCGCGCCGCGCCGCCGCCCGCCATGAAATATACCTTTTGTTAGCGCCTGGGCTTTGTTTGCTACCAATTATCCTTATCGCTTTTCCCCAATAAAAACTCAGTAATAGAATTAATCTGTGAGTTAAAATAAGTCTCAATTTCTGTTTTAGTATCAGGTCTTTTTAAATCACCCTTTTTATTATAAATTGGGTATCCATCAAATGCTCCACCACTAAAAATCACTTTATAACCACCATTTTGAGCATACATATCAAGAGCAATAATCTCAAATTTAATCTTCCCGTCTTTAAAATTTAATTCGATTGTATAGTCTGCATCAATGGTAATCTTAGCACCCGAATTACTAACAATTAGAAAATTTGAAACATGAGTAATAAATTTCAAATATTCTCCATCAGTCTTTCCCTTTATTACATCATCTGGACTTTTATAGTTTTTGTTAATATACTTAAGTGCATTATCATAAAGCTGTTTAGAGGTCTTGCCTTCTGCATTAATTACCACAAATGTTTTCTCACTATCGTTTGCGTCACGCAATCCGCTTGGAGTTACCGTTAATTTCTGGCTATAAGACAGTGTGCTTATAGCGACCAAAGAAAGTAAAATTAATTTTTTCATAATCATTAGCTTTTGAATTGATTAGGTAATTTGTTTTAATAATACCTAAATTCAAGTAACAAATGCAACTTATAGGATTGATTGGAGAGAAAGGAATTGCATTTTTTCAGAACAGGAAGATGAGAATTACTCACCTTCGCTGCTCCGATGGAAAAAATGTGGTTCTTTACCCCCTAAGTCCTCTAAAAATAAGTTGTAATGGCGCACATCAACCAAGAGCAAAGGTATGTAATTACCCTCATGCTACAGCAAGGCAAGCTACAAAAAGAAATAGCCCTGTTTATCAACCGAAGCCCTTCCGTGATATCCCGGGAGATTCGCAGGAACAGGGATGCCAAAACGGGCGTTTACGAGAGCAACGTGGCGCAGCGTGCATACGAGCGGCGGCTACATACCAAGCCTAAGTTCTGCAAGTTTACGGGCACCATCCTAACCAACGTAAAGGATCGGCTCAAGGATGACCTCAGCCCGGAGCAAATTGCGGGGGAGGCAAGGGTTCAGGGCATTCCCTGCGCATCGCACGAAGCGATTTACCAGCTCGTTTGGCGGGATAAAAAGCAAGGCGGAGACCTGCATACGCACCTCCGAAACAGGGGGCGTCGTTACCGTAAACGGGGGGCGAGTAAGGATAAGCGGGGCATTATCCCTGGCCGGGTGGACATCTCCCTGCGCCCAGCGGTTGTTGACCAAAAGGAGCGCGTAGGCGATTGGGAAATCGACACGGTCATCGGTAGGAACCACCAAGGGGCTATTGTTACCATGAACGACCGAAAAACGGGGCTGCTTCGGCTCCGGTTGGTGGACTCCAAGGAGGCGGGGGTGGTAACCATCGCTGCCGTGGAGGCGCTATCGCCCTTGGCACATCAAATGTATACCATTACTGCCGATAATGGAAAAGAGTTTGCCGCACATCAGGTTATTGCCGAAAAGCTGAAAATAAGTTTTTACTTTGCACGGCCATACCACAGCTGGGAGCGCGGCGCAAATGAGAATGCAAATCGGTTGGTACGGCAGTATTTCCCGAAGAAAACGGACTTTAAAACGATAACGCAAGAGCAAGTTCAGTGGGTAGAAGATATTCTTAACAGTCGGCCTAGAAAAAGGCTAGGGTTTATCTCTCCCCTTTTAACATACAATCAGTTAACCCAAGTTGCATTTGTGAGTTGAATCTTGCATAACTTATATTTCTATTGTAAATCTTTTCGCAATTCATCTTCAATCAATTTCAGCAGATTTGGTAACTCTTTAGGTATAACGATTTCCCCAATATCTGTCAATTTTTTATTGAACTTATTTCCGTTGGGGTCATTTTTATAAATATGCCAACTCGCAACATTTCTTCTCATTTCATTTATTTTATCATTAAGTTGCTCTATCAAGCCTATTTGATTGTCCTTAAGAAATAACCGAATTATTCTGAAATGGTATTCAAAATCAAGTAATGCTTCTGAAATTTTTAATTTTATGTTTTTAAAAATTTCTTCATCATGCTGTCCAAATTCCGTTTGATAGTAATACTTTTTAATTGCTTGTTCAAGTGTCAAGTAACTTTTATAGAAATCTTTAATCTCAATTATTTTATTTTCATGTAATCTTGAAAATTTAACTTCTCTTTTTTTATAAATCCAATTCATAAAAGCAGTAAATACCACTCCTAAGGAGCCTAATATGAAAACAATCTGTTCCCAATTATCAAAAATTATATCATACCATTTTTTCTGAACTTCACTCATAGTCTGTGTCTTTTTTTAGCCTTGGCGCTAACGAGCGTATAAACGCAGCTATGGTTGTTATTTTCGCCTTAGGCAAATCTTAATTCCTGCTGCTTGCAAGCTTTAGGCCTAGTAATTATTGCTCTTCGGGCAAATTACTGCTATACGCCTGTTTTTCACCATACCAAACTTACCAATTATTTTTCACTTCACCTTCCTTTTTCTTTTTCTTTTTAATTTCACGGCTAGGCCTATTTTTAGGTCTGCGTGTGTAGGATGGCCACTGATGCGCCTATCCAGCAAAAAGGTTATGAGTAAAGGGTTTCTCGTAAAAAGGCGGTAGTTATCGTTCTAGCCATTTATGGTTGTTATTCCTCAATACGGATGGATAGGCGCAACCCGGAGCATGGTCAAGAGCACAGTTTCATAGGAGCAGCTAGCATAACAGGTGGTTAGGCGGCAATACGGATGGAAACCGTATCTTAGCAACTGCCTTTCGTGCCAAGGTGTGGCATGCCAATGAAGGGGCTAAGCAGTTAATTCACCCGCACGTTACCGGGTGCACCAAACGGTTTCCGGGAAGTTTTGCGGTACAGCATTTACTCCTCTTCGCTAACATACTTGGAAGGGTAAGGAATGTTGCCCATGGTGGAGAACCAGATAATGCGGTTGAAGAGCTCGTCGTTGCCAGAGTCGATGCCATCAAACTGTGGCTCGAGGCTGAGCTTGGCAAAGTGCAGCTTCTTGCCTGTGAGTTCCGACAGCGAGGGGTTCATTTCGTCCAGTGGAGTTTGGTTGCTAACCGAGGTGTAGGGTGCAAAGTTGGGTTTGGCCGTAAAGCAGCCAAACATGGGTGTGGCAATGGCATCCTGAATATTCATGGGCGGTAGGCCCAGAATTTGCTCAATGGTGCGTACCATCGAGGGTTGGTTGTAGGGCGCATGTATGGTTTCCGGAATTCGGGAGTAGGGGCTTATAACCATGGCCGTTGTCCGGTAAGACGAAACGTGGTCCCATCCATCCTGCGAATCGTCCTCCACCACAAACACCACCGTATTCTTCCAGAAGCGGCTGTGGGAGAGTGCCTCCATAATTTGGCCCAAGGCAAGGTCGTTGTCGGCCACCATGGACCGTGGGGTAGGAAAGCCGGGACGTGTTCCCGAGGTGTGGTCGTTGGGAAGCGCCATCACCATGAGCTGTGGCAGCGAGTCTCCGTCCAACGATTCGTAGTGCTTTAGCTCATCAATAAAGGCCTTTGCTCGGAGAATATCGGGAATCTTGTGCCCATCGTAGCCGGGATAGGTGGGCGATAGCACCTGGGAAACCGTGTTCAGCGTGGTTTTGTTGGTAAACTGGAATGGCTCACCTTTGAGGAATCCGGAGTAAACGTCGCTCCAGGAGAGTGTGTCTTTAAACTCTGGAATAGCCGCTTCTCCGTATATTCTTACGCTTACACCATGCCGGCGTGCGTTGTCCCAAATGAAGCCAGAGGAGGGGTATACCAGCGCATCGTAAAGCACGTGGGGGTAGCTGCGGAACCAGGCGCGCACGTTCTTCTCCACATAGTCGGTAACAATGGAGGCATCCGTCCAGCTGTGACCCTCGGCCGAGCACTTTCCCGATACAAAGAAGTTGTCCATCAGCTGAAACTCACCCACCAGCTTGTGGATGTTTGGCGTAACCTTCTTCCCGAAAACGCAGAGCGTGCTGTCGCCATTTCCGGCGGCCACGTCGCCCAAAACTTGGTCGTAGGTTCTATTCTCCTTAATGATGTAGAGCACGTGCTTAAACACCGAGGGTTCCCCAATTCGGTCGGGCATAGGCTTTGGCTCCACGCCTTGGCGGGCAGGTAGTTCTGCCTCCTTCAGCCTAGCCAGCTGATTGGCGGCAATTACCGTTTGGGTATAGTCTGCCAGCTGTTTCTTTGTGGGAATGGATATAACCGACAGCGAGGCCAACATGTGGTGTGAGTTGAACACCCGTCTGTGGTCTGGTCCAAATCCGTATGGAAGGTTTGCACCAAACGATTCGAGGTTGGTAACGTAGAGCACCTTGTTGTTCAATATGCTTATGGATGAAGGGTAAGCGGCGGTGGGGATAAATCCTGTTACGTTGCTCAGCATGCCTTTGCCGCGTGTCGAAGCTCTCTTACCAAGTGTAACCACGGCAACGGCGTTGTCCATGCCGTTTGCTACAAAGAGGGTTTTCCCATCGTCGGTTGCGGCAAGGCTGTTTGGGGTATCGCCAAAGTAGTGGTTAATGTCGGGCTGCAGGCGAAGCGAGATGGTTTCGGAAACCTCGTCGGTTTTGGCATCGATAACGCTTACCCTGTCGCTGTTGGAGTTGGTAAGGTAGAGGTAGCTTTCGTCTGGACTAGCCACAATTTTGTTGGGATGAAGGCCCACCACAATCTCCTTGAGCAGCATTCCCGTGGCTGGGTCGAATACGCTTATGCTTCCCTCGCCGCAGCCAGCCGTTGCCGTGTCGATGCGCGCCAATCCCCAAGGAACTCCTGCCACATTGTTGTCGTTGTAATCCGGAACTCTTCCAGCCCAGTTGGTTACGTATATTTTTCCATGAGCAAAAGCAATACCGTAGGGAGCCACCCCCGTATTCTTTACCCAGATGGTATCGCCGGTTTGTATATCCTGCTTCAGCAGCTGGTTGTTTCCATTGAGCACCACGTAAAGGTAGTCGAGACCCAATTCACTGCGAACCAGCAGCTCGTTGGGTAGGGCCAGCTCGGCAGGAGACACAGGCTTGTAGGTAAATACTTTGGAGAGTGTTGCCGCTGCTCCGTCCCACTTTAGCCGAACAACATAGGATTCCTTATACCCTTTGGATGCGCTGAATAGCACGAAGTTTTCATTATCTTTCTGGTACCAGCAAATACCGGAGTAAACGTTCATGGCCCTTTTTAGATTGGGAATGCTATCGAGCGGTAGCATAAATACTACTTTGTTTTGTGCTGTGCTGATGAAGCTCACGCTATAGCGCTCCTCCACTGCCAACCAGCGGCCATCGGGGGAGAGGGCGCAGTCGAGTGCGTGGCTCTCCTTGGTGGTATCGCCCAGCACAATGAGGTCGCCTGCGGGCTTTAGCAAGCGGTCGAAGGGAAGCTTATCCCAGCCTGCGGTTGTGCTTTTATCCGATTGGGCTTGTAGGTTGAGTGAAAGAGTCGATAAAAAAAGACCTAGAACTAAATGGATGTATCTCATGGCTTCGCTGCTATTTTTGAACTTATTGTGGGAGGATTGGGTTGTTAGTCATATTCGGCATAAATATAAAGGTATTCTCGCAAATGGTTTCTGCGAGATAAGCTTAAAGGGTTTAAATTTAGGTTAAGATATTGAAGCTTGACCGTTGGTAAAATACTGAATATTAAATGTTCGCTGTTGGTGAATTATCTCAATTATGATTTGTAATGGCATAGCTTCTACTGGCTGGTACATTGGTTATGTTGTTTTTTTTCCTAATATTGAATGGTGAAGAGCGGTGATGTTTTCTCTAACAGTGCATTTTAAATAACCTAAATATTTAAACCTATGGAAATTAATCGTGGAAGCTTTAAAGCGGGGCTTCTTGACCCAATCTTTAACCTTACCGGAAAAACATGGCTGAAGGTTACCGGAGCGTCTGTAATTACAAATCTAGTATTAGGCGCAATTGGAGTTGCACTATTCTTAATGGTACTTGGCTCCAGCGATATACTGATGCAGATGATTACCAATCCTCAATCGATTAAGGATAATCTCTACCTATTACAATCCGAGCTGTTTGTACCATCATTTTTTTTAGCACTTTTCTTATTTGTCTTGATAGCCATGGTTATAGGGGCTTGGAATATCTACTTTAGCATTCAGATTACCGATTCACAAATAACTACCGGCCAAGCTGATTTTGGTGACCTTTTTAAAAAGTCGTTCAGCAGTAGGGTTTTCTCGCTACTTGGTGTCACCTTACTTATTTGTTTGGCATTTATTGTGGGTGTTATTATTTCCTTCCTTCTGGCAAGTATTTCTGGTTGGTTGACTTTTTTCGCTGGTTTGTTTCTTACCATTGCCATGTTTCGATTAACGCTGATTGTTCCTGCCATGATAGTTGGTAACCACACTCTTGGTTCAGCATTTGAGTTTAGCGTGAAGCACATTGATTGGATGCGGGCACTCAAACTTTTTGGCATCGTTTTGTTGGTATTTCTTGCCATTATTGTGGTTGGCATTGTGCTTGGCTTAATTGGAATAGGTCTCGCGATTATTCCTTTTGTGGGCATAGTAATAAAATTAGCCATTAATTTGGTATTTAGTGGATTTATTACTGCGCTTATGGTTTCGGCATTACTTGCGCTATATTACCATTATGCCGAGGAGGTTGCCGAGGCTGTTACCCCGGAGGCAGACCAAACGGATTCTTCTTTGGAATCATCAATGTAGTTTTTTTTGTATTTTAATATGACCGCCAGAGTTTATAACTCCGGCGGTTCTTTTATGCTATTTTATATTGTGAATAGTATTGATTACTGAATTTTATATTTGGCACAATGTGGATGTGCTCTTTTGTTTAACTTGCCATAATATTATTTTTTATGGGGGAATTAAATTCTGTTCTAGATTTTCTGAAAGCGGTGGTATTGGTCACCGCTAGTCAACTAATTTGGATATTAGGCGTGCTATTTATTTTTGGGCTTATTCTTTACCTGCTGGCGCGGTTTACCCGAACTACCTATGCCAAAACAGCCGGCCCGAAGCTGGACATTGGGATAACCGGTTGGCTTGGCACTCCGGTGCACGAGCTGGGCCATGCACTTTTCTGCATCATTTTTCGCCATCGAATTGTGGAGATAAAACTTTACAGCCCAAACTCCACCGACGGAACCATAGGTTACGTAAACCACTCGTACGATCGTTCGAGCACCTATCAGCGCATTGGCAACTTTTTTATTGGCGTAGGCCCCATTATTTTTGGAGCCATTGTTATTTATGCTGCCCTCTACTACCTAGTTCCCAATGCGAGGGAGGTAATTTCCGGTATCGATGCGCAGAGTAAGGTGGTGGCAGGTGCAGCACAGGGTCACTTTGCCGCTATTATGTTGTCGCTAAAGATTACTACGATGGTAACGCTTACGTCGCTATTTAACCCTGCCAACTTTAGCAGCTACCTTTTCTGGATATTCCTTTATATAAGCGTGTGCATTGCATCCCACATGGAGCTTAGCCCACCCGACATTAAGGGCGCACTGAGTGGACTCATTTCGCTGGTGATCTTTTTCCTGCTTTTCAATCTTCTTATTATGGTCCTGGAAGTTTCAGGAATCAGCCACTACTTTGGTCATTGGTGGAGTTATGTAAAGTTGGATACCTACGGTGGAATCATCAATAAGTATGTGGGGATGTTTGCGGCGCTTTTCATCTTTTCCGGTATCATTTCGGCAATTAACTTTGTGGTGTCTTACATAGTGCTCAACGGCTATTACCTTATTAAGGGCAGAGGCATGGTAAATCCGTTTTGGTAGAGCGATCCATTTTACTTGAAATGTAATACACATTGCAATTATTGTTTTCGTCATTAGCCATTTATCGGTTGGTGAGGAAGAACGATTGGAAGTCGATTTTTTCTAAATATCTTCATGCTCATTCTTGACTATGAATTGACATGGTTGGTAAAATAAGCGGGTAATAAGCGAACATTATCCGATTTTTATGGGTTTCTTTGTGGTTAATTTAAATCAAAGGATCCTTATTTCTTTAACAAATTTGGCAAGCCTTTTAACAGTAATTTATGTCATTTGAAAATTTAGGCTTGATAGAGCCAATCCAAAAGGCTCTGAAAGCCGAAGGTTACATCACCCCAACACCAATCCAAGAAAAAGCTATTCCCATTGTATTGCAAGGCAGAGACCTAATAGGTTGTGCCCAAACTGGAACAGGTAAAACGGCAGCATTTGCCATCCCCATAATTCAGCAGCTGGTTCAAAACCGAATGGTAGAATCGGGCAATCGTCGCATTAAGGCATTGATTGTTACCCCCACACGTGAACTTGCCATTCAAATTGGCGAGAGTTTTGAAGCCTACGGCAAAAATGCCGGTTTGAGACACACTGTGGTGTTTGGTGGAGTGGCACAGAGACCACAGACCGCCGCTCTTCAACGTGGTGTCGATATTCTTATCGCAACTCCTGGTCGATTGCTCGACCTTGTTAACCAGGGTTTTATTCATCTAAATACGATTAAGTTTTTTGTATTAGATGAGGCAGATCGTATGTTGGACATGGGCTTTATTCACGACGTAAAGCGCATTATTGCCATCATTCCCAAGCAACGTCAAACGCTTTTCTTCTCGGCAACTATGCCGCCAGAAATTACAAAGCTTGCATCCACCATTCTTACCGATCCGGCAAGGGTTGAGGTAACTCCGGCTGCATCCACGGCCGATATTATCGATCAGTCGGTTTACTTTGTCGATAAGGAAAATAAGAATGGGTTGCTGCTGTATTTGCTTCGTGATAACGTTATAGAAACAGCATTGGTATTTACCCGCACCAAGCACGGTGCCGATAAGGTTGTTCGGTTGTTGAATAAAAACGGGGTATTGGCCGAGGCTATTCACGGTAACAAGTCGCAGAATGCACGTCAATCGGCTCTTGAAAAATTTAAGACGCACAAGATTCGTGTGTTGGCTGCCACCGATATTGCCGCTCGCGGTATTGATATCGATGAGCTGTCGCACGTTATTAACTTCGAAATGCCAAACGTCCCCGAAACCTATGTTCACCGTATTGGTAGAACGGGTCGTGCTGGTCACGAGGGTATTGCTCTATCGTTTTGCGATGCAGAGGAGCGAGCATTTTTGAAGGATATTGAGAAGTTGATTTCCAAGTCTATTCCGGTAGTGAAGGATCATCCCTACCCAATGACGGGTGCTAGTGCTCCAGATAGTCGTCAAGCAGCACGTCATCAGCAATTTCCGCGGAAATCATTTCGGCACTCAACTTCTGGAAGCAGCGAACGTCAAGAACAGCCAGGTCGTAAGCATTTTAATTCTAATGGCAGCGGCACTACCACACGCAGACGCTATTCGTAAATTGTAATAGTTAAATAAGAAGCGGGTTTTGGAATGCATTGCATAACCAAAACCCGCTTTATTTTAATGTTATAGCTAACCTATTTCTTTGGTTTCAACCACTGGTCGAGCCAACCGAAGAACTCACGTTGCCATAAAATTCCATTCTGTGGTTTAAGTACCCAGTGACTCTCACTTGGAAAGAAGAGGAACTTGCTAGGTATACCCAATTCTTGTGCGGTATTAAAGGCTGCCATCCCTTGGGTATAGGGAATACGGAAGTCGTTTCCACCTTCAATAATCATGATGGGGGTATCCCAATTCTTTACAAATAGGTGTGGGCTTTGAGCAAAACTCTTCATGGCCACTTTGTTATTGGTTTCCCATGGAGCGCCACCCATCTCCCATGAATCGAAGAACATTTCATCCGTGGTCATGTATTCCATTTCAGAATTAAACACACCACAATGTGAAATAAAGACTTTGAAACGTTTGTTGTGATGACCTGCAAGCCAGTAAACGGTGTATCCTCCATACGATGCACCAATAGACCCAAGATTGTTAGCGTCTACCCAAGGTTCCTTTTTTACTTCGTCGATGGCGCATAAAAGATCTTTCATCTCTTGTCCACCATGGTCTTTGCTAATTTGGTCGGTCCAAGCTTGGCCAAGGGTAAGAACACCTCTACGACTAGGTGCAACAACTACATAGCCATTGCTAGCCATAATGCTAAAGTTCCAACGGTAACTCCAGAATTGGCTTACAGCGCTTTGTGGGCCACCTTCGCAGTATAGTAGGGTAGGGTATTTCTTTGTACTATCGAAGTCGGGAGGAAGAATAACCCAAGTGGGCATTAACTTACCGTCGGTGGTTTTTATCATTCGTTGGGTAACTTTGGGCATGGTGAGCTTATCGAGCAGATCTTTATTGATATAGCTGAGCTCAGTTTCGTTACCTGTAGTTGGGTCGATGCTATAAATTTCGGCGGGTTTTACAATTGAAACGTAGTTTCCTATTAGCTTGTTGCCTGCTACAGCTACGCTGTGGTAGTCGTGCCATCCTTTGGTAATGGGCTTAAGCTCGTTGGTCTCCACGTTGAGGCAGTATACTTGATAGGTCTCGTTTATACCAACCACAAAGTAGAGTAGCTTTCCATCATTAGTAAAGCTGAGGCTCGATGGACTATAGTCGAAGTTGGGAAGAACTTCTTTTTTTTCTCCCGTTGCGAGGTCCATGTAAAATAATCTTTCGCGATCTGCTTCAAACCCACCACGAGCCATGCTTAGCCAATAGATCTTTTTACCGTCAGGGGAGTAAATTGGAGCACGATCGTAGCCGGGCATGCCTTCGCTAATATTTTTAGTCTCCTTTGTATCGATGTTGTATAGGTATATGTCTGAGTTTGTGGAGAAGGTGTAGGCTTTTCCTTTCAACTTTTTGCAGGTGTAGGCAATGGTTTTGCTATCGGGGCTCCAGGTAATTTCCGAAACATCGCCAAATGGAGCAAGTGGGGAATCCCAAGGCTCGTTAGGCATAATGTCGGTTGTTTCCGATGGTTTCCCGTTGTTATAGTCGGCAAAGCACACATGTTGGTAACTGCCATCTTCCCATCCATCCCAATGACGATACATGAGATCTGTAATAATTTTACCATCAGACTTGTTGAGGTCGGGGTAGATATCGCTGGTGCTCTTGTCTACCTTTGTGTCGATGGTTACCATCAGCTTATTACCATCAGGGCTAATTAGCATGTTGGTAATGGCCTTGTTCCAAGTGGTAAGTTGGGTCCGGCCACTTCCATCCGGGCTGATGGAGTATACTTCAGGGTTATCGCCTTCGGCATAGAGGAAGAGGATTTTTTTACTATCGGGTGTCCAGATGGGGCTAAACTCACTGTGGGAAGTGGTGGTGAGCTGCTTTTTTCCCGAGCCATCCACATTCATAATGTAGAGTTCAGCATTTCCTTTATTCTCTGGAATGCTGTAGTAGGATACGGAGTAAACAATCTGCTTTCCATCGGGCGATACCTGAACGTCGCCAAGGCGACCAAACGACCAGAGTACTTCTGGTGTTAGGTATTTAGAAGTTAACTTAATGTCTGGCTTCCCGATAATGTCGGTGCTCGTTGTTGTTGGTTGGTTACAGCCTGCCAGCGCTGCACCTGCGAGTAGTGTAAAGGCTATTTTTTTTCCAATCATAGCAAAAGTTTTTCGGTTATGGTGGGCAAGTTATAGCTTTGGGAAAGAAGAAGCAACTTTGGGGGGAATTCTTTATATTGCTCGCGGTGAAATAAAAAAGGGCCACTGAATAATAGGCCCTCTTTGTATCCGCATTGAGTTGGTGATTAAATAATATCTTCTTTCTTAAAAACGGCTGTTTTTGCAATCATATCATGGAATGCTTGGCGTTTATCTCCAAGTGTGAAGAAGCATCCAATAAAAACAGCTAATGCAGCAAGAGACCCAAGTGTTCCTAAAAAGTGTAGACTCAAAATCAGGGCGAGTAATTGAAGTAAGGTGGCACTATTCTTAACAGCATAGCGAATAAAGAAATCCTTCGTGGTGCCTTTAGTTCCATCTTCCTTAGCAATTTGGATACCTAGTATAAGTTTTCCAAGAGTATAACCAAGGAAAGCCTCCATTAAGAAGTAAAGAGGGAACGCAATGGCAACACCAGCCATCAATCCGGCAAAAAAGCCAACTGTACCACCAACTACAGCACCATAATCTGCATTAGTGGCAGCGCCCATGCCAGCGCCCATTGATGCAAATACGCCTCCTAATACAACACTTAAAATACTAGCAAGAATACCTCCAATTACAAAGTCGATAAGGAAAGCCCCAAGTCTAGGACCAAATCCAATTCTTTTTTCCATAGAGCATTTAATTTAAGGTTTATCTAAGCAATTTAAAACATATTGCAATATTATTGCTAGTAGCCTGATGATCAATTAGAATTCGATTGGATTTTAAAGGAATTTATGGCTTTTGGGTGCTTAAAACAGTAATAGGTATATGAATAGGATTCATTTTATAGCTATGGTGGTGTTTAATACAATCGGAAGTAAAAACTCTTTTACTTTCCAACAACCATCATTGCTTTAGATGAACTTCGGTAGCTGTCGAAAATATTCTTGAGGTCCGTATATTCTTCCGGCATAAAGAATGGATTGCTAATTATGAAGGTGCGTTGGGCAGTTAGTTCATTACCATTGTTGAAGTAGTTAATAATGAGTGCCCCTTTTTTGTTGGGAAGAACTACTGACATTTGCTCAGGTAACTCTTGTACACGATATCCCTTGGGAAGTTTGATTGTGGTTACATAAGTATATTCAATTGGGACTTCCAAGTCGATGGGCATACTTCGGGTTGGGGCAGTAAACACCACTTGATTTGAGGTCAAATCTGAAAAAGGTTTAATATATACTATCCCATTGCCAGAGGTGTTTTGCTCTTGACTGAATTTGCCGTATATTACTAGTGGAAGCTCTTTATTGTTCTTGTTGGTTATTGAGGTGGAGTCCAGTATCCAATCAGAATTGCTTCCCCAAATCTGCTCACTCAAAACGTTGGTTGTATTTGTTGAATCATTGAGGAATTTTCGAAGGGATTCAGCTCCATACTGGGATAGCATTACTTTGTTTGTTAGAAAGGCTTTATTGGGGGTGGAGTAGTCAATTACCTCTTGGATATCAATTTTGTTCTTTCCAAGAATTGGAATCGGATTCCACTGTACCACCGAATCTCTCACTTCAAGTCCGTTAGTATTTAAAATATCCTTGTTTGGAAGGTAAAATGGAAGATAGGGGTTGGTTGCATCAAGGAAAAGACGACCACTTTGTAAATCAACGGCGGCAATTAGATAGTTAAAGGCATCAATAAATGGATAAAGTTTTGAGACCCGACCATTCTCTTTAGTGCTTGTTAGCAAAGCATGTGCATTTAGCCCAGCTTGCTTAAGCATCTGAACAAGGAACAGATTTATTTCGGCACTATTACCTCTTTTGCTGGCAATAAAATCGTGTAAATTTTGATTGGTGGTGCAATTGACATCTCCGTTCCAAACGTATGTTTTTGTCATATACTGTTGAATTTCTCTGGCCTTTGCAATATCTGAGCTATCGCTTAGGCGCAGAGGTTCAATCTCCTTACGTGCCATGAAGGTATCCTTAACAAAATCGTTGTAATTTTTTTTAAGTAGCATGCTGGTAAGCTTATCCCATGTGTTGTATAGCCGGTAATACCCTTGCTCGTCCGATTCAATTCCAAATGTTCTTACTTTATCCAACTGTAGCCGAATTCTGTCTACAAAGTCTTCGGGTTTTGGTGAGTAAGGTTCGTTTTTAAGGGCTGGAAGGCTATCGAGCGACCATACCCTTGTTGGTCTATCCCCGTATTCTTTTGCTAAGAGTTTTCCTTGCTGAAGGACATTCACCTTGATTTCTCTTGGAAAGGTTGTTGCAAAACTGCTATGCACAACTGGAACGGCTTTTTGAAACACCCAATCGGTGAGCAACACATTGTACGACGATTTGAAAGTGAGGTTATACTCAATGATTGAACCTATCTTAACGGCAGGCATGCTGAATTTAAATGTTTGAAAACCGTTTTTATCTTTCAGCACAAACTCCCCATCCGATTCTAGCTTGGTAAATTCTGGTATTCCATTTTCATCTAAGTTTATTGTGTGCGCCCTAAAATTGGTTAGATCTTCATATCTGCAATTTTCAAGGTAAGGAATGGTGACATTAGCAAAACTCACACCCTCTTTTTTTAGGATCTTAATTTTCCGATGAATAGAGTATTCGGCTACTAATTGAGGGCTAAACAAAAGTTCGACCTTATGATCATCTTCCAAAATAACTGCAATTGCAGAGGTGTCGGCTTCATAAGTCGTCATTTTGAGGTCTTTAATATTAATTTTCCCCCAGTCCTTGAAATTATATTGAGCTGATAAACTAAATGGGAAAAGAAGTATTACAAAAGAAATTATTATCGACCTGAATGGTTTAATGTGTTGATCCATAGGAGGTATGATTTTTTTAAGATAAATGGATATAGTTGTTTTAAAATCGTTTATGAAATTACACTTTTTTCTGAATTGCATCATTATATAAGGCGCAAATACAAATCGTTTGCGCCTTATTGTTGATTGTATTCTTGAGTTTATACAAACTCGCTCCAGCTGTTTATGCCCAAATCATCAATGCTTTTTCGGTGAAAGGCGTAGAGAAAAGCAGCACCAAGTCGGGCGTTGGTAATGAGAGGCACATTGTAATCGATGGCAGCTCGCCGAATGGTGTAATCGTTATCCAGCTCCTCCGACGAAAGGTTCTTGGGAATGTTGATCACCAGCTCCACTGTCCGTTGTTTAATTAAATCGAGGCTGTTTGGCTGTTCCTGTTCATCGGGCCAGCCCACAGGCATGGCTTCAATGCCATTGTCGTTTAAGAACTTGGCAGTTCCTTTTGTGGCATAAATGGTGTAGCCACTTTCCGCCAACTGCGATAGTGGTGCCAATAGCGCAATTTTGGATCGAAGAGGTCCCGATGAAACCAGTATTGTCTTTTGTGGAATGCGGTAGCCAATGCTCATCATGGCCTTGAGCAGGGCGTCGTCGAAGTCGGTGCCGATGCATCCCACTTCACCAGTGGAAGCCATGTCGACGCCCAGCACCGGGTCGGCCTTCGATAGCCGGCTAAAGCTGAACTGTGACGCTTTAATGCCAACGTGGTCAATCTCGAACATGGAGGGTGGAAGCGAGGCGGGCAACCGACCCAGCATGTAATCCATGGCACCGGAGATAAAATCGTAGCCCAGCACTTTCGATACAAATGGAAAACTTCGGCTGGCTCTTAAATTGCACTCAATTACCTTAATATCGTTGTTGCGTGCCAAGAGTTGCATGTTGAATGGTCCGGTGATTTGCAGTTCGCGGGCAATTTCCCTTGCAATTTTTCGAATGCGACGGATGGTTTCGAAGTAGAGCTTTTGTGGTGGAAATACCAGCGTGGCATCGCCGGAGTGCACGCCGGCAAACTCCACATGCTCCGAAATGGCATCGAACATCACCTCTCCGTTGTTGGCTACCGCATCGTACTCTATCTCCTTGGCCCCCTCGATAAACTCGCTCACCACCACTGGATGGGTTTTCGATACGTTGGCGGCGAGGGTTAAAAATCCGAGAAGTTCGCCAGCATTGGATACCACGTTCATGGCCGACCCCGAAAGCACGTAGGAAGGACGAATGAGGACAGGGTAGCCAACCTCTGCCACAAATTTCTCAATCTCCTCAAAGCTGGAAAGTTCGCTCCAACGGGGTTGGTCGATGGATAGCCTGTCGAGCATACCGGAGAACTTCTTCCTATCCTCGGCCTTATCGATGGACTCAGGCGAGGTGCCCAGTATTTTTACCCCGGCAAGGTGAAGTCGCATGGCGAGGTTGTTGGGAATTTGGCCACCCACCGACACCACCACTCCAATTGGATTTTCCATCTCCACAATGTCGAGAACGCGCTCAAAGGTGAGTTCGTCGAAGTAGAGGCTGTCGCACATATCGTAGTCGGTGCTCACCGTTTCGGGGTTGTAGTTTATCATGATTGAACGGTAGCCATGCTTTCGAATTTGGCTGACGGCGCTTACCGTGCACCAGTCGAACTCCACCGAGCTGCCAATGCGGTAGGCTCCGGACCCCAGCACTATTACCGATTTGCCTGACCGTTGTTCTTGCAAATCGTTTTCGGTTCCGTGGTAGGTGATGTATTGGTAGGCCGTTGCTGATGGGTATTCAGCGGCGAGGGTGTCAATTTGTTTCACCACAGGAACAACACCTAACTTCTTTCGATAGTTTCTTGCTTTAAGTTGTAATTTTTCAATCTCCGTTGGTGAAGGGTTGAAGATTAACCGTGCCAGCTGAAAATCGGAGAATCCTTTCTGCTTAGCTTCAAGCATCAACTCTTTACTAATCAACTCAAGGCTATTTAATTGTTCTAATTGATGCATAAAGCTGATGATGTTGGCAAGTTTTTCTAAAAACCAACAGTCAATCTTGGTGAGTTGGTGTATCTTTTCAATCTTCCATTCTTGTTCCAGCGCTTCGGCTACAGCAAAAATGCGCTGGTCGGTGGGGTGGGTGAGAGCTTCCTCTAAATTTTCGAAGTTGAGCTTAATGTTGCCCACAAGTCCATGCATGCCTTGCCCAACCATGCGGAGACCTTTCTGTATGGCCTCCTCAAACGAACGGCCAATGGCCATGATCTCGCCCACGCTCTTCATAGACGAACCAATTTCGCGATTAACGCCGTGAAACTTATTCAAGTCCCAGCGAGGAATTTTAACTACAACATAGTCCAGCGCAGGTTCGAAGCAGGTGGTAGTGGTTTGTGTTACCGAGTTCTTTAGCTGGTGGAGGCCATAGCCAACACCCAACTTGGCAGCCACAAAGGCCAAGGGGTAGCCAGTTGCCTTACTGGCCAAAGCCGATGATCGCGAGAGGCGAGCGTTTACCTCAATAACCCGATAGTCCTCGCTATTGGGGTCAAGGGCATACTGCACGTTGCATTCACCTACCACTCCAAGATGGCGGATTATTTTTAAAGCGAGGCTTCGTAGCTTATGATACTCTGAGTTTGAGAGTGTTTGTGAGGGTGCAACCACAATGCTTTCACCAGTGTGAATTCCCAGCGGGTCGAAGTTCTCCATGTTACACACGGTGATGCAGTTGTCAAATCGGTCGCGCACCACCTCATATTCCACCTCTTTCCATCCTTTGAGTGACTCCTCCACCAAAATTTGTGGAGAAAAAGAGAAGGCGTTGATGGCTAGTGCTTTTAACTCGTCGGGGTTGTTGCAGAATCCGCTGCCTTGACCACCAAGCGTAAAAGCTGCCCGAACAATAAGCGGAAATCCTATGGCTTCTGCCGCTTTTATGGCTGCATTAACGCTTTCGACGGCAATACTTTTTGGCGTTTTTACCTCAATTTCCCTGAGCTTTGCTGCAAATAGTTCCCTATCTTCCGTATTGATGATGGTTTCGACCGGGGTTCCTAGCACTTCAATGTTGTATTTTGCTAAAACTCCACTCTTGTAAAGCGCTGTTCCGCAATTGAGTGCTGTTTGTCCTCCAAACGAAAGGAATATCCCATCGGGCTTCTCCTTTATAATAACCTTTTCGACAAAATATGGGGTTACCGGAAGGAAGTAAACCTCATCGGCTATGCCCTTGCTGGTTTGAACGGTGGCAATGTTTGGATTAATTAGCACTGTTCGTATCCCTTCCTCCTTTAGCGCTTTTAATGCCTGCGATCCGCTGTAGTCGAACTCGCCTGCTTCTCCAATCTTTAGGGCTCCGGAACCGAGCACCAATATTTTTTTATATTGCTTCATGGTCTTAATTTTCTATTGTTTTGCTATTTATTGGCATGTTTTTCAACCTCTTGAAGAAAATCATCGAACAGAAATTCAGTATCGGTAGGTCCACCGGAGGCTTCGGGGTGAAACTGCACGGCAAAGAATGGTTTGGTATTATGCTTAATTCCTTCGCAGGTTCCATCGTTGGCGTTTTCGAAGAGGACGCTCCACTCCTTGCTGAGGGTGGCAGTGTCGATGGCAAAACCATGGTTTTGTGAAGTTATGTAGCAACGATTGGTACCGGAAAGAATCACCGGCTGGTTATGGCTTCGGTGGCCATAGGGCAGTTTGTAGGTATTGGCCCCGGTGGCAAGTGCCATCAGCTGGGTGCCGAGGCAAATGCCCATGATTGGCTTACTTCCGTCCAGAGCTACCCTGAGATTTTCAATGGTTGAACTATTCATTTTTGGGTCACCGGGTCCGTTTGAGATAAAGAGCCCATCCCACTCGTCGTGGTTGAAGTTGTGGTTATGGGGCAGCCGCACCACCGTGGTGTTGCGTCGTAGAAGGCAGCGGAGAATGTTATTTTTGACACCGCAATCCACGAGTGCAATGCGATATTTTCCATACCCGTAGGTCTTATTCTCTTGTGTGGAAACTTGGGCGACGAGGTCTTCTGTGTCAGGGTTTCTCCAGGGTACATCGGTATCAATCACAATTTTTGCCAATGTGCTGCCCTTCTCCCTCAACTGTTTTGTCAATGCTCGGGTGTCGATGCCCGAAATGGCTGGTATTTTCCACTGCTTAAGCCAATCCCCTAAACTAATTTTGGCATTCCAATGGCTGTAGCCTTCGCTGTATTCCGAAACCACTAGCCCCGAAACTTGAATGGCATCTGACTCCCAAAATTGGAATATCTCTTCGGCGGAATTATTCCCAGGGACGCCATAGTTGCCAATTAACGGATAGGTTGCCACTAAAATCTGTCCTTTGTAGGAAGGATCGGTCAAACTTTCGGGGTAACCTGTCATGGCAGTGTTAAACACCAGCTCGCCTGCTGAGCCACTTTGGTATCCAAACGAGTAACCCTCATATTGGGTACCATCATCCAAAATTAGCGTTGCCTTTATTTTTTTCATTATGCTGTATTATTCATTGGTGATTTGTACAAAAAAAAAGGTCGACATTACGTCGACCCTTCCCATAAACTAACTGTGTATTGCATTTTGGTGGAAATGCCTTAACTGATGGTAGGCAACCCTGCTTTTCCTTTACAATACCGAAACCACTGTTCGGCTGTTGCGGATGGCCGGGGAGGATCGAAATGGTACCTGTCCATCCTCGTCGCTCATAAGCTTGCCTGTAGTGGTTGGTTTTATGCCAACCGATGCTGCTTTTCAAGAGAATAGTTAGGTTGCCAACTGTGTGGCAATTTCCTTTTGAAGTTGAAAAATATGCAGCTAATTTTTCAATCCCAAATTTTCCATTGGAACAAACCAAATGACTGTTAGTCTTGATGTTTGTTTTTATTATTTCCAATGGCATCTCTTGTTGCATTGAATTATTTATTGGCAAATCTATAGGAAAATGTAATTAGTTCAAATAAATATGCAAAAAAAATATTGAAAAAAATATGATACGAACTAACAGACATATAAACAGCGTTATGTGTTTTGGTTTGAAGTGTATAAAAATACAGTGCGAGTTTTACACAGGTAGATTATTTATTTTTTGAGGTCAACTTCTGGGAAGATTTAAGTAGAGTGCTTTGCAGGACCGGCCGTTTGTTCCGCTTGAAATATCGTTCATTATTACTACTTTTACCCAGATTGCTCGGATGTCATTAGTTTTTATTATGAGAAGGAGACTGTTTAGTGCGTTAGTTTGTTTATTGTTTTTTCAGACAGTTGCTAATCATGTTTATGCGCAAAATGCGAAGGTAGACTCTATTCGCAATCAGGGGCAAGTCTTTTTTGAGAGAGGCGATTTTGAGCGTGCATTGCCATACTGCAATAGGCTTCTTGAACTATTCCCTTCAGATGGTAAATACATTTATCAGACGGGTGTTTGCTTACTAAAACAGACGAGAGAATTAGATGAAGCATACGCATTACTAAAGCGGTCTTCGCAATTGGATGTTCCTGTTCAGGTTTACTACTACCTTGGTGTTGTTAACAGGCTTCTTTACCGTTTTGATGAGGCCATTGATAACTTCCGTCGCTATATGGTAGCTGGTGGTCGGGAGTTTAGCAGCGATGAGGTGGAGCGCCAGGTTTCCATGTGCGAAAATGGGAATTTTCTTATAAAGTATGCCACCGAAGTTATAGTGGTGGCCAAGGCAAAGACGGTGGCTGATTCATTATTACTCTACTATAGTGTAACGCCAGGCAAAGGGAGGCTCGTTGGGTTACCAAATGAGCTTAAGTCAAAATTAGATAAGCATAAAAAGGTAAAGTTCCCTCAGGCAATTTACTACCCTTCGCCTGCGGCAAACGAGCCACAGGTTATCTACTTTTCCAGCTATGGAAAAACAGATTTGAGTGGGATGAATATCTGGAAAACTGAAAAGATAAGTGATGGTGAATGGGGGCAACCAGCTGGACTTCCTAAGGAAATTAACTCAGGTGGTGATGAGATTTTTCCGATCCCCGCTCAAGATGGAGCAATCCTTTACTTTGCCTCCAACAATCTTTATGGTATGGGTGGTTACGATATTTTTAAGACCACATATGATTCGGTTGCTCATAGATGGACTAATCCAGAAAATCTGGGTTTTCCAATCAATTCAACATACGATGATTTTTTCTTTGTACCAAATTCGAAGGGCGATACAGCTATCTTTGCTTCCAATAGAGAAGTTGCTGGCGATTCCGTGGTAGTTTACAAGGTAGCATTACCAAATCGTTCCATAAAAAAGAGCCTTTCGGGTCTTGGTGATGTAACGAACATGGCTAAATTAATGCCTACTATTCCGTTTAAGGATACCTCTGCTGTGATTGTAAAACCAAGTTCGCAGTTTCCTAAGGCACGGGTGGCCGGTTTACAATATGATTTAACCTACATGAGGTTAATGACTCAGCTATTTCAGATGCGCAATGAGCAAGATTCTTTGCAAAATAAGTTGAACCAACTTCGGCAGGAGTATTCTAGCTCATCTTCAACTGATAGCTTGTCGAAGGCAATTGTGCAAATGGAGCGAGATATAATGGGTTTAAATATGAGCATGGACCAAGCCAATAAACGGGCTATTGCCATGGAACAGAAGTATCTATTGAGTAGTGGTGACAACAATATTAATGCTATTGGGCCTATTCAAAATGGTCAAATGCCTGTATTGAGTGGATTTCTTTCTAGCCATAAGGTACAAAATTACTTTGGTCTTGAGCGGGTTTCGGCTTTACAGCGTCTAGAAATAGCGGCTCAACGGCTCGATACGTCCCTTGCTCAAAGTCTGGAGGTTCTTCGGCAACGTCAGGATTTAGAGTCGATGCTTTCAGTTGCTGAGACACCAAACGATATAGATGTTATTAAAAAATCGCTAAACAACTTAAGTAATAAAGTGTTGGTGATACCCTCTGACTTTCTTGAAAAAAGGCTTTTAATTAGCGCTGGATTTCGTCAACTTTATCAGGAAAGGGTACAGGAGGTTATGAATAATGAGGAGGTTAAAGGTTATGTGGATGCAGGCACCGGCGATCTGTTTGCCTCTCAAACCGTACTTAATAATAGTAGGAATGATACCATATCTATTGGTAGTTATGAGGGAGTTCGTGATGCACTTTGGCTGGAGCAAAGGGGTATCATTCGATATCAGCTGGCCATATCAATACACCTTGGTTTATCAATTACCGACTCTTTAAAGCAAAAATTAGAACACCTGTTACATAAAAGTAATATCCCATTTTACGCCTATTCATCCACAACAACAGAACCGGCAGCCATGGGGTTAACTCTAAAACCAGAGGTAAAGCAGCCGGATAATGTTCAAGTTAGGATAAAACCGAGCTACAGCGAAGGACTTTCCATAGCTAATCCGTTCCCTTACGATGCGTCAAATCCAATTCCAATGGATGAACCAATGGGCGATGGTGTTGTTTATAGAATTCAATTAGGAGCATATAGTCAGCCTATAAACTATAACATATTTAAAGGGCTAGCTCCACTTTCGGGTGAAACCGTTAAGGGAGGCGTATTAAAGAAATATTTTGCGGGTTTGTTTCATACCCTTAATGAGGCTCAGGTCGGGTTGGTGTTGGCAAAGTCGGTGGGATTCAAAGATGCCTATGTGGTTTCATGGGTAAATGGTAAGCTAACTCCTACTGCTCGGGCTCAAAATTTTGAGGAACGAATTCCTAAATCATCCCAGCGTGATTCAAAAAAAACGGGAACAGAATCTAGTCATGGAATTACACTCTATCGTGTTGTAATTGGCACATTTGAAAATTCAATACCACCTCAAGCCATTGCAATTTTGAATCTTGTGGCGAAGGATAAGGAGGTTGCCAAGAAGATAATTGCTGATGACGCGGTGAGCTATAGTGTGGGTAATTTTACTAACTTTGAGGAAGCCTTAAAGGTAAAAGATGCGTTACTCTCAGGTGGATATGTTGAGGCATATATTACAACTATTGCAATACAGGAGTAAATCAATTGTAAAAAATGAAAAAGCAGCATAGTTCGTCCCCTATGGATGATATTCTCGATGAGATTAAGCTGGGCGGAGTGTTGGTGCTTCACAATGATGAGGTCAATGAGTTTAACTACGTAGTAGAATCGTTAGTTGAGGTATGCGAGCACGGTAGTCTTCAGGCAGAACAGTGCACGTTGATTGCTCATTATAAGGGCAAATGTGATGTAAAGTATGGATCAATTAGCAAGCTCAAACCCTTAAAAGATGAGCTAAGCCGTCGTGGTCTCATGTCCACTATTGAAAACAGATTAAGTTAGGAATTTATGGCACTAGTTATTGGCCTAATATTGTTGGCCCTTTTTCTCTTTTTTGTTGAATTTCTTTTAATTCCGGGCGTCACCGTTGCTGGTATCCTAGGTGCATTGGCAATGGTTACTGGAATTTATTTGGCTTACCATACAATGGGAAGCACTGCTGGACATATAACACTTTCATTGGCAACCATTTTGTCGTTTTTGATTGTGTTTTTTTCACTTCGTTCAAAGACATGGAATCACTTATCCCTCCATACTCAACTTCACTCCTCCGTTGAGACGGAACTTACCAGTGTTGAAATTTTACCTGGCGACGAAGGAGTAAGCAAATCGAGGCTGGCGCCGATGGGAACTGTATCCATTAAAGGGATTGAGGTCGAGGCAAAGTCTACAGGCGCCTTTATCGATCCACGAAGGGAAGTGGTTGTGGTAAAAGTTGAAAAATCTCGTTTAATTGTTAAACCCAAAAATAGTTAGCTATGACAGGTCTAGGTTTATACCTCATTATTGTTGCCGCAGCTCTTATCGGACTATGGTTTATCCTTTACTTTATTCCAATTGGACTATGGTTTACAGCTGTAATATCAGATGTAAAAATTTCTCTTATACAGCTTATTTTAATGCGATGGAGAAAGGTGCCGCCATCTACTATCGTTTCGGCTCTCATCGAAGGAACCAAGGCGGGACTTACCCTTGTTCCCAACGAAATGGAGGCCCACTATATGGCTGGTGGAAATGTAACCAAGGTTGTTCATGCACTGGTATCTGCGCAGAAAGCAAATATTCCACTCGATTTTAGAATGGCTACAGCTATCGATTTAGCTGGTCGTGATGTTTTTGAGGCTGTTCAAATGTCGGTTAATCCTCGAGTTATAAATACTCCACCTGTTACCGCCGTAGCAAAGGATGGTATTCAGCTTATTGCGAAGGCAAGGGTTACCGTTAGAGCCAACATAAAGCAGCTGGTTGGCGGTGCTGGTGAGGAAACTATTCTTGCCCGGGTAGGTGAAGGAATCGTTTCGTCTATTGGATCTTCGGAATCGCATAAAACCGTGCTCGAAAATCCAGACTATATTTCCCGCGTGGTGCTCGACAAAGGTCTCGATTCAGGTACTGCATTTGAAATTTTATCTATCGATATTGCCGATATTGATATTGGAAGGAATATTGGTGCTGTATTGCAGATGGATCAAGCCAATGCCGATAAAAATATAGCTCAGGCAAAAGCTGAAGAGCGCCGAGCAATGGCTGTTGCATTAGAGCAAGAGATGAAGGCTAAGGCACAGGAGGCAAGGGCAAAAGTAATAGAGGCTGAGGCTGAAATACCTATGGCTATTGCTGAATCGTTCCGTTCAGGGAATTTAGGTATAATGGATTACTACAAGTTGCGGAATCTACAAGCAGATACCGATATGCGTGAATCTATTGCCAAACCACAGCAAGGTGGTACCCAACCAAAAAAATAGTAATTGGTTGTTCATCAGACTAATTATAAAAGAGAGGAAAAAATCCTCTCTTTTTTTTGTGTTTTGTTTGTCAGAACGATTGAATTTTATACTTTTGCCAAGCCTTAACGGAGAGGCATAGGATTTAATCTTCCTTTTTGGAATTTGACGTCTGCAGTTAATCTCCAATCAATACAAGGTTGTTTGGAGAGATGGGTGAGTGGCTGAAACCAGCAGTTTGCTAAACTGCCGTACTGGGTAACTGGTACCGGGGGTTCGAATCCCCCTCTCTCCGCCATAGTTTTTCGGGGTGTAGCGCAGCCCGGTTAGCGCACCTGGTTTGGGACCAGGGGGTCCCAGGTTCGAATCCTGGTACCCCGACAGTAGAAAGCCTGTAAATCTTAGGATTTACGGGCTTTTTTTGTTTTTCGGCAAAATGGTTCTTGTAAAAATTTCCTCAGCGAGTCTTGTCTTTTTCGTGCAAGCAGTCTAAAAAAAAACTACCTACATTTTTATCCCACCAACTAATGTTTGTTTAAATGGCTATACTGTAGGGTTCTAACACATGTGGCGATGGGGCTTAACTTGTTGAATAGATTGATAAAAACACGATTATTTTCATGAATTTCAATGTATTAACCTTCTGTAGGAAAGATTAATTAGAGAAATTGAAAATTTGTTGCATATTTAATGGCAATAAGGTGCCCTTTTCCTAAATTGCGATTCGGCTAAGTTATCTTTAACTGGTTGAGTATATAAGACTGAACATTGCTAAGTTGTTCAAAATCTCATAATGCCATGCAACTACCTGTCGTTAGTATTGATTTAGTTCCTTTAGGAAGTATAAATATAAAATGGTCTTCTATAAATCAATCGCTTTTAGATCGTGGTGTTAGGCTTGTGCTAAGTGCGGATGAGGCGAATGTAATAGCAATGGTGAAGGCTCACGAGAGAGTAATTCCTCTTCTTATAACGGTAGGGACAGAGTCACTTTCAAAGGAGCAACAGGGGGTTGCTAAAACAATGCAGTCACACATGTTGCCTTATATATTTGCATCCGCCACGAGAGGGGATAGTATAACCGAGGTTTACATGGTTGTAGGAAAGAATCAACATAAACTACCAACGCTCAAAGAGGCCATTTTTCTTTGCCAATTCCTTAATCAAGTTAGTTTAGATACAGCGGCAAGTCAATCTTCGAATTTTTTGGAGGGAGTGAGCCATGAAGTTCGATCGTTTCTTAACGGAATTTCAGGACCAATACAGCTGCTGAAGGATAAGATTGAGGCCAAGGACCAGTATGACCTCTATAGTATGATAGATAGCTCCATTGCTCGACTTGTGCGGTTTACTTTTAAAACTTCGCTAATTGGGCTTATGCAGCGGGAGGATTATAAAGTTAAGCAGGAGGTTGTAAATCTATATACACTTATTCAGCATACGGTTGTTGATCTTCAGGAGATTAAATTTTCAGGGAAGGTAGATGTAGATATAGCAAAGCCACTTTTTGAACCAACCATTACCGGTGATGCCGATTTATTGATACAGTGTTTTCAGTCTCTTATGGAAAGAATCGTTCTCTCCTACGGAAACGATAATCCTCTTCAGATTCTTTTTGAAAAGGTGGAGGAGAAGAAATTTGTTTGCAAAATTATTTTTGCAATTCTTCGAACTGGCGATAATGAGGAAGGAATCAAGCAGCAGCTTATTCATGACTTTAATTCTGATCTTGGATTTATCTTGGCTAAACAAATCATGGACATCCATCAAATTGATTTTAGCTACGCAATTGTTGATCACAAGCAAGTTGAGTTTAATTTGGTATTTAAGCCCGTCTTGGAATGAGTGATGTAATTATTAATACGGTACTACGAATTTTAGCTCTGCTGGCATCCTCAAAACAAGGGGAGGATGTGCTGCTTACTAAACGGTATGTGGAAAATTACCTCTACAGCAACTATGGCCGTTTGATTGGAAAAGAAAAGTATAGTGATTTTCTTGGGTATATGGAGGCATACTCCTCTAATAAAGGAATTTCTCAAAATCTACAACCGTTACTGAACCTAATCAATAGGGAATATTCTCTTAAACAACGGATTCAGATATTTATTACGTTGCTTAATTTTATTAGCTATATATGGAATTTCCGAATGGGATTTTTCGTTGAAGGAGAGCAGTTTGTTTCTGAAATTGACCAAGTTGCCTCAGGGTTTAGAATTGAAAAGTCTGTTTATCTTGATATTCGTCGTTTTGTATTCAATGAACATCTTCGTATAGCCGATCGGCAAAATTTACTTCTTATTGGTGCCGATATCCCTCCTGTTGATGATATTCGGTATTTAAAAAGGGAGAGGCTTAAGGGTTTACTCTCGTTTATGTATGTTCCGCCAGGAGAGATGATATTGCTACGCTATCGTGGTCGAGATTTTTTGGAGATTAACCGGAAAATCGTTTTTCCTAATCAACTTTATACATTAACTCCTGGAACATCAATTTCGGGGGCAGGGATAGAGCCAATTTACTATGGCGAAATATTAGCAACAATACTTAAGAAATCTGGCTCCTCGGGAATCACACTACAGGCTTCGCATGTAAATTTCACTTATGGATCAACTGGTCAAGGAATCCATGATCTTTCTTTCACATTCCATTCTGGTGATTTAGTTGCCATTATGGGCGATAGTGGAGTGGGCAAGTCTACGTTACTCAACATCCTTGCCGGACTTAATTCTGCTTACCAAGGTAATCTATTGTGGAACGGATTGGAATATAAAAGCCACAATAAACTCTTTCGAGAACTTACAGGATACATTACTCAGGAGGATTCCCTGATTGAGGATTTAACCGTATATCAGAACCTCTATTTCAGCAGTTTGTTGTCTCTTGGTGAGCTGAGTTCTGATTTAGTTGTGCTGAAAGTGGAGCGCATGCTTAACGTAATGGAGCTCTATGAAATAAAGGATCTTATGGTGGGGTCTCCTACTAATAAAGTAATTAGTGGGGGGCAACGCAAGCGGCTTTCTATCGCCATTGAATTAATGAGAGAGCCCAAAGTTCTGTTTGTAGATGAGCCCACATCAGGATTATCTTCTGCTGATTCCGAAAAGGTAATGAATACATTGAAAGCTCTAGCATTGCAGGATATCCTTATTATTGTAAATATACATCAACCCTCATCCGAAATATTTAAGCTGTTCGACAGATTGCTGGTTCTCGACAAAGGTGGTTATCCTATTTTCTTTGGTAATCCGCTGGAAGGTATTCTATATTTTAAACGACAGGGGAAAAGGGTAGACAGAAACCTTAGCTCCTGCGATAGCTGTGGAAACGTAAAGCCTGAAATAATTTTTGAAATTATTGATGAAAAGAAGGTCAGCGATTTTGGAGTACTTCTTAGTGAACGAAGACGAACGCCCAAAGATTTTCATGCGGATTATTTAAAGTTATTATCCGAATCGGAAAGCGACTCTTTGCAGCAGGAAATTCCTCAACCAAAGCATCGTATTGCAAGTTTGTATGTTCAGTTTAAAATATTTTTTCAACGAAATTTTCTTTCGCGTAGGAACAATATAGAGTTTGTTTTATTCTCCATAACCGTTCCAGTAATACTCAGCTTTATCATTTCCATTGTTTCAAAGAAATTTTCGTTTACTGGGGCTGGAGACCCTGTGTATATTTTCTACAATAACCAGAATATTCCCTCTTTCTTTTTTATGGCGGTTATTGCCTCCATGTTTATCGGAATGATAATTAGTGCGGATGGTATTTTTAGGGATAAGAAGACGCATCGTAGGGAGGCTTACGTGAAGCTGAGTAGGGGGAGTTCTTTTAATGCAATTGTTCTCTTCTATATCCTGCTGAGTGCCTTTCAAACATTGGTATTTAGCGCTATTGGAGTATGGATATTGCAGCTAAAAGAAGTTTTTGTGCCTCTTTGGTTAATTCTATTTTCAGTGTCGTGCTTAGGCAATATTGCTGGACTTTTGATTTCTTCAATATTTAAATCCATTGCTGGTATCTACCTAGCCATACCGTTCTTATTTCTGCCTCAGATTTTGCTTAGCGGAGTTGTGGTAAAGTTTGATCAACTTTACTATAAATTGAGTTCACCGGAGGTTGTCCCTATAATTGGTGATATTATGGCATCTCGATGGGCATACGAAGCAATAGACGTTTATCAGTTTAAACATAATGCCTTTGAATACCCCATATTTAATGCTGAATATAAGGAGAGCAATTTGCGAAGCGGATTGTTGTATATTATTCCTCTTATAACCTCCAACCAAGATGAAATAGCCTCAATGCCGTTGAACCAGCGCATTAAAAGTCATGAATATGGAATTGTAAAGAGTGCAATCTACCAATTAAATCAGCTCGATATTGGATCGGCTAAAAAACAGGTTGAGCTAAATAGCCTTCAAGATGATAGCTTAAAGCTATTTTCAATGAGGTTGAGTGAGTATAAATCGCACCTTTCCCGTGAATATAACCGGGTTATTGCTTATAAGGAGAGAATTATTGAACAGCAGATGACGTTGGTGGGAGGTTCCGATGCCTATATCAACTTAAGAAACCAGTATCAGAATGAGGCGCTGGTGGATTTGGTTCGTAACAGATCTGAGCAGGAGCCGGTGCGGATTGAGGGAACAAAGGTTACCGTGATGGTCGATCCTGTGTTTCATGCTCCAAGGAGTAGGATTGGTCGTGCACATTTTTATGCTCCTTTTAAGAAAATTTGGAATTGGGAAATTGATACCTATCTATTTAATTCGATTGTCCTTTGGATTATGTGGTTTGGAGGATATCTATTATTAGTAACGGGTGCCTTGGATATTCTCGTTAAAAAGATAGATCAAAAGAGAAGAGAGTGGCAAACAAAGAAGATAAACGTGAAATAAAAAATATTTTTGTATTTTTATTTTTTTAATACTTTAGAATTAACCTTACCGAATTGCTATGGACTTTAAATTGAGAATTTTATCCAGAATTAGCAGGCTTCGTGCCTTTGGATTCATTGGCTTTGGCCTATGGGCTTCACTTTTCATAGTCGGTTGTCAAGGAAATAGTTCTACATCAGGTGGCAATACCGATACCGTTGCGCTGAATCAGGACACAACAACTGTTGGTATTGACTATCTATTACCCACACCAGAAGAGCTAATATCTTCCTTGGCAGATAATGATTTTGGCTATAAAGAGGCACAACTTCTTGATCTCAAAATTGTGGACAAGGTCACTCTTACTCGGTATAAAGCGCTTTATTTTGGTGTGGCTTATACCGATTTTTTGTATCTCAGCTATTTCAATAAGGGTTATAAGGCGTTGGACTATCTCAAGGCGCTTAAAAAGCTAGCCACCGAGCTTGGGATAAGTAGCCAGATGAACAAAGACTACCTAGATCGTATGGAGAAGAATTTAACCAACGTTGATTCGTTAAAAATTATATCCATTGAAATGTCGATTGAGGTATTTAAAAATATTGAAACACTTGGAGGACAGGAACTCTTCTCCGAAGTTGGTGTGGGTACTATCGTTGAGGCGCTTTATTTAGCATCCATTTCAATTGACGATGTGAATAAGCAGCAAAACCTTGTTAAGCAGGTGGTAGATATGGGCTTGTTCTTCGACAACTATCGTGAAAATTTTGCACAGTATAGTCCTAAAGATCCCGCTTCAGCAAAGTTGATGAAAGACTTAAACGCTATAAAAGATGGATTTTATAGTCTAAACGAAAATGTTGAAAGCATTAAAGTTGTGAAACGAACCATAAGCGATAGTACTGCAAATCTTACCCTCAAAGAGCAGGGTGGTAAGAATGGTAAGTACAATGTGGAGAAATTCTTGCAACTCAAAAAGCAGATTCAGGAAATACGTCAAAATATTTTCAACCAGAATTACTAGTTGAGTAGTTCAATGCAGCATTTGTGAGAATTAGTTTGCTTAAAGTAGTTGAAAAAAATTAAAGGATTAGGGGATGAAAAAAATTTTGATGTTAATGCTTGTTTCGGCATTTGCTGTTACACTATACGGCCAGGGATGTAACGGATTTAATAAAACCAAGGGATGTACTCGGTTCAATGCTGATGGCTATAAATTGTATGGACAGTCGCAGAATGCGCTTTTGATGGCCGACTCAACCTATCGTTGTCAGTTTGTGCTTTTCGGGGGCAAGGAGTATCGAATCTCCTTTTGCGCAGATAAGGGATACTATCCCATTCACTTCAGGTTGATTGATGCCAAAACGAAGGAGGTGACTTACGATAATGAGACTGATAAATACGTGGAGTCAGTTGGTTTTGCAGTTGAGAATACAAGACAAATTATTGTGGAGGTTACTTTGCTGCCTAAAAAGAAAGAGTTTGATAATTTTCTTGATAAAACTTCCTGCCTTGGGATACTTATTCAATGGGCTAAAATTCCTTCGTTAGGATTCAAATAACAAGCACTTTCTGGTTCCGTTGATATTGGAAGTTACGTTCATTGTCACATAGGGTTTGTTTGTCATATCTTAGGTAGTACTAGTGTAAAACTTGTTACTTTTTTGTGCCAAATGCAGTTAAAGATAGAAAGAAGATACCAATGCAATTGGAGTTGAAACAAGAACCGCTATGTTTGATAAGACAATTAATATAGGAAGAACTACCATTGGAAAAGAACATGATGAGCTAGAACACATTAAGTCTTTCAGTGATAATTCAATCTTGCTTGTTGAGGATAATGAGATTCATTGTCAGCTTATTGCTGCTACTCTTGAGAATATTTGCAGAGTAGAAATTGCCAAATCGGGGGAAGAGGCCATTGCAATGGCCTCGAGATCAACTTACCCTGCTATTTTAATGGATATTAATCTTGGAGAAGGATTGAGCGGCATTGAGGCAACCCGACAAATTAGAAAAATTCCTCGTTATCGTATCACTCCAATAATCGCCGTCACCGGATGTCTTTTAAATGGAACACAGCAGGACCTCCTGAATTCTGGTTTCTCGTTCTGTATAGAGAAACCATTTCCCATAAATCATTTACGCGCTGTTGTTAGTGATGTACTAGGACTAAGAAGTCAGAATCCAGAATAACCACCTAATTTACTCATTACCCATGGCTCTCTGGGGTAATAATATGCTCAACTATTGTAATATAGTTGGGCTATTCTCGTATCTGGCTATTTGGTGTAAAATGAACTACACCGCTGTATTCTGGTAATAGACAGCTAATATTTATGGCTATTGAATTTGGTCTTCAAATGAGCTATATTTCGTAAATGGTTTAGATTAATATGGCGACATCTGTTTATATGGCGTTTCTCCTATTTTGAATATTGCTGCGTTTGTTGCAAACAATCGGTTGATTGGCATCATTATTATTGTGATAAATTAGGGTTAAATAAAGAAATTTAGCTGTTTGATTTTTTGGAAACAGATATCTTCAGCCAACTTAAAAATGTGATTTATGCCATTGGTTAAAGTAGAAATTCTGGAAGGCAAAAGTAAGGAGTATAAGAGTGCTATTCTGGAAGGTATTCATCAGGCCTTAGTGGATTCTATTAAAATTCCCGATCACGACCGGCGACAACGCTTATATGAGCTCAGTCCAGATTGTTTTGAACACAATGGTTGGAGCGACAATTATACAATAGTTGAGGTAACTATGTTTAAGGGGCGAAGTGCCGAAGCCAAGAAGGCATTTTTCCGCAAAGTGGTTGAAAATCTCGCTTCAAACCCTGGTATTTCTGGAATAGACATTACTATAGTGATCAATGATCCTGGATTAGAGAATTGGGGCGTTAGAGGTGGCATTCCTGCCTCGGAAATCGATTTTGGTAATAGTCTTAATGTATAAGCATGGATGAGCATATTCTTGAGAAAATTGGCTATTGTGGAATATACTGTGGCAGCTGTATATTTTCTCAGTCTGATTTGTTTTGTGCTGTTCATACACTTAAATCGGAACTTGCCAATAATCATCTCGAGAAATTTGCCCATCTACGCGAGAAAAAGCGGCATCTCTTTAAATATTATAGTCAATTTTTGGAAGATTTAAGTGCTAGTATAAATTTGGAGGATAGCGATGGATGTCGGAAAAGGGGATGTGACGATGAATGTGAAGTAAGGGAATGTGCAATTTCCCAAGCGTTGGAAGGTTGCTGGGACTGTGAGCAGGAAGATACTTGCGAAAAATTGTCAAAACAAATTAATCATTACCCAGTTTTAGATTTTCATCTCGATATTATTTTGAAGAAAGGGTTGCTTAAATATCACAAGAAACGAAAATCGAACTATGCATGGGACAAAAAATAAATAGCAGACAGGAGCTAAAAGAAAAAATTGAGGTCTTTCTTGGAAGTAAAGTCATTGCTGTAGCTGGTGTTTCGCGGCATAAGAAAAAGTTTGGATATCTAGCATACTCAGAGTTGAAGGAGGCTGGATATAATGTTTTTCCAGTCAATCCTAATCTTGCCGAAATTGATGGGGAGCATTGCTATCCACGGCTCTCTTCCATTGAGGAGAAGATAGATTCATTGCTAGTGTGCACTGATTCTGTTACCCTACTGCTCGATGAAGCGGTGGCCCTTGGAATTCAGAATATTTGGCTTCAAGATGGAATTGACGCTAAGAAGCTGGGAAACCTATCTGTTTTGGGGATAAATCTCGTGCATGACGAGTGTATTCTCATGTATGCTATCCCGCATAAATTTCCCCACAACCTTCATCGATTTATTCGAAAAATTTTTGGACAGCAGCCTGTTTAATGTTTTGTGTACACAAAAATGGTAAAATCATCGGGTAGATAGTTCTGCGTAACAACCACTTTTTCGCCGATTGATTTACATAGCGTTATGGTGCTGCTTAATTCGTGAGCTTTTAAAAATGTGTTGTGTGGGAATGTGGCAATGTTGAGCATATTAAAGCCTATCCCTTTGTTTGCATGGCTTACCATTTTCTTAATCAAGTCGATGTAGTAGGCTGTTTCGTTGCTCCGGTAACAAAACACGCCACTTGCAAATATGTAGTCAGCATTTGGAATATCACTCTCGGAAAAATCTTTTCGCAGAAATTCTGTATCTGGACAATTTGCAAATTTTTTCTTGGCTTCTTCAATGAACTCAGGCATAAAATCAATGCCTGTATATTTGAAATGGTCAAAATGTTGGCTTAGATATAATTTGAGATCACCATATCCGCAACCCAAATCAACAATGGAACTGTTGTTTAGATTGCCAATTTTGGCCAGTACTTCAAAACGTTTTTGTTGACCTGTCTCCTGTTCCCAGCCAAGCGATCCAAAAGTCCCAATGCCATTTTCCTCGATACACTTCTTATGGAAGTAGAGAATAGAGCACTTCTCGAGCAGATCCATGGTTTAGAGGATGAAACTTTTAAAAGATTCGTGGTAAAGCACTGGGTCAAATTCAATTACCTCGTATTGGGCAATGCCGTTAAGATTAAATGGATCCTCTTGTAGTAAATTGAGAATCTCCTCCTTGTTTTTACCTTTTGAGATAATTATGCCACCATTCCGTGGGTTTTGCGGTCCCGAAGCGATAAATTGGCCACTGGCATAGTGTATACCTAAAAAATTTCGATGTGCTACAAGGAAACGGTCAATCTCTTTAATTGGTTTTAGGTAGGTTACTACTACAATATAGATCATTGCTTGTGCTTTCAAAGTTTTATCTAAATAGTTATCAATTAACCTTTTTGGCGATTTGTTATGTGGTTATAATTCAGATTTATTTGCGTCTTCGCTTTCATCCTCATCATCGAATACTTCAAGTATGGGTTGGGTAAACGATTTACTTACCAAGCGTTTATCAATGCTCAACAGCAGTGAAGGGAGAACCATAATATTAAAAAACATTGCAATAAACAGTGTGGTCGAAATCAGGATACCAAGTGCTTGTGTGCCACCAAAACCAGAAACAATGAATACGCTGAAGCCAAGAACCAATACAATGCTGGTATATATCATGCTAAATCCAGCTTCTTTAAGGGCAAATATTACGGAATGCTTAATATTTCCTTTGCTCATTTTGAGTTCGTGCCGGTATCGCGAAAGGTATTGAATGGCATTGTCGACCGAAATTCCTAAAGCAATGCTGAATACAATTATGGTAGAGGGCTTAATTGGAATTCCAATAAAACCCATTAATGCAGCCGTTATTAAAAGCGGAATAATGTTCGGAATCATGGAGACTAGAATCATCTTAAATGATGAAAATAGTAGTGCCATAAGTAATGAGATGAGGACGATGGCAATGGCCACACTTTCAAATAAATTTCGAATAAGAAAGTTGGTTCCCTTGGCATATACCACGCTATTGCCGGTGATGGTTACATTGTAACGATTGGGCGGGAAAATGGAATCGACGGTAAATTGGATTTTATTGGTAAGCGCGTCCATCTGCTTGGTTCCTAAGTCGGCCATTTGAAAGCTGATGCGGGTAACTTGCCTTGTACTATCTAGGAACGATAGTAGTGGACTTTTTTTGCCATCCATTTTTTGTGGGATGTATGCTAGTACAAAGTTGTTTTCCATGGAGTTGGGTAGCGAATACATGGATGGCTTCCCGCCATAGTATGCTTGGCGAGCAAATTTCAGCATTTCAGCCAATGAGAGAGGCTTGGAGAATTCCGGGTATTGGTTTATCCTTTTTTGCAGATGATCTACCTTTTCAATGGTGGTGTATTGCATTGCCCCATTTTTCTTTTTGGTATCCACCGATATCTCAAAAGGCATTACTCCACCAAAGTTGTTTTCGAAGAATTCAAGATCGAGGTAAATGGGATCACTCTTTTGTAAATCATCTACCACCTTGCCCGATGTTTTAATGAGGCTGATGCCAATTGCCCCAAAAAGGAGCAAGGTTGCCGCTACACCATAAATTAATTTTCGCCGGTAGGTTATCGCTTCAATTATTTTGTCGAGAACTGCACTAAAGAAACTGCTGCTTAGATGTTTGGTGTGCTTGTCGTCGGGTGGGGCAAGGTAGCTAAATATGATCGGTAATAATGTAATACATAATACAAATTCAAGCATCACATTAATAGCCGTAACCACGCCAAATTCCCTTAATAGTTGGTTGGGAACCAAGATAAAAGCAGCGAACCCTATGGCCGTGGCTGCATTGGTCATGAGCGAAGCAAGACCGATGCGTTGCACAACTCTTGTTAATGCTTTAATCTTGTTGCCATGGCTACGAAATTCCCAGTGATACTTATTTAAGATATAGATGCAATTTTCAATGGCAATAATTACCACCAGAGACGGGATTACACCCGTAAGAATGGTTATTTTATAGCCAAAGAGTGCCGTTATACCCAATACCCACACAATGCTAATGGCCACCACCACCAAGGAACTTAGCACAACTTTTGTGGATTTGAAAAATAGGAACATGATGATGGCTGCAACTACTAAACTTAGTATGATGAACATGCCAAGTTCATGTTTTACCTTTTGAGTTGTTACTGTGCGAATGTAAGGTAGGCCAGAGAAGTGAACTTTCACCCCCCTGTTAAGCTGGTATGACTCTGCTAGAGTCGTAATTTCCTTTACAATGGAAATTCGGCTGATGTCATTTAACTTTTTCTTATCGAGCGTAACTGCCATTAGGCAGGCATTGGTTTTGGGGTTATAGAGTAAACCTTCGTAGAATTTAAGACCAAGAATTTGCTTTTCAATGGTATCAACTTCTGCTTGAGTGGTGGGACGATTCTTAACGATAGGGCGAAAATCGAAGTGATGAGTTTCGGTATTTTTAATCAGGTTGATTGTGCGAGCCATGCTTACAACCTCCTCTACACCGTTTACACTTCGTATTTGGTTACCTAGGTCATACCATGCATTAAATTGGCTTAGTGAAAAAATATCTGGATTTTGAATGCCGATCACCAGCACATTTCCATCTTCCCCAAATTTCTGTTTGAATTGCTTGTACCGAATAAGCGTGCTATCACTATTTGAAAGGAGCGTTGCCGATTCGTATGAAAGTTTTACCGAAAGACCTTCATACGCCATAAAGGCCGTAAAGGCAATTAGAATAGCAATAATGACGGGTCGATTTCTGAATATCAACCTAGATATAACTGTTAGCATATTTCTCTTAATTCAAAGGGAACAAAGGTATTGTGTTTGTCGAATTTATGGAAATAAGTTGATGTATATTATTTGAGTGTTTTACAGTTTTGTGTATTATTTCCTACACCTATTGAAAATAGTTGATAATCAAGGTTTAGTCTCGCCATCGCTTTTTTGAATTCGTAAGTAAAAGTCATTTCGTTTGCCATTGGTCAATGAATTTTGATAATCAGCAATCACCTTAATGCTTTATAACCAAGTATTTAGTGCATTGGTCACAATGCACTTGCTTTTGCTGTCAATTGCACCATAAATTTATATTAGAATGGAATACGGTTAATGCGTTGATATATAAATGTTAGCGCATTTTTCCAAATATCCATAAATTATATTAAACTAAAAAATAATATTCCTAATCTCTTACCCAATGAAAAAGTTTTTGTTTCTATTTGGCTTTGTCTTGTTGGTTTTTTCCGCAGTAGGCCAGCCGGCAGTTACCCTTAAGTTTGTGCGACCTTCCCAGTTTCAGGGATCTGCTGCAAAAATCAAAATAGTAATCCAAGGGAATGAGTACATTCTAAAAAATGGAAGCACCATTTCGGTGAATATTACCCCTAACTATACCGGTTCGTTGGAAATTGACTGTAAGATTCCACTCGGTTCTCAAACCACTTATTATCTCAAACCAAAGCCTGGTGAAAATTATGAATTTGAGGTTGGATTTCAGTTAAAAGGTATTTATATTAAACTTACTAGCGGAGAGCAAGGAAAGACTGATGATGTTGTAAATCTTTCCAGTAGCGATACTACAGGGGGGAAGTGGGATACAAATGTTGGTCGCGTTAGTACCGGAGTTGGTATCACGGCAGAGAAAACCGATCCTAGTGAAGTGATAAGGCAGGATTGGTTGCAGCGAGGAGGTAAGATTTCTTACACCTCTGTTATGCTTACAGGAACCTACTTTGGAATGGATGTTTCCGGGGTTGGTACGATTAATGGCTATGGTGGTGGTGTTTCGTTTTGCCAGAGCTGGATTAATTTAAAGGTTCCAGAGTATAAACCAGGACTTTCAACATGGAATTCATTCAACGTTGGCTGGGGATACGACCTAATGTTCTACTCCTATGATTTCGACATTAAGCAAGACCCAATAACGATGAAAATGGGCGTATTTACTATGACTATTCCTATCGCTGCTAATATTGGTTGGACCCTCGGTTTGGGTAAGTTTGTTGATCAAGGCAACTGGCATGGGGTAAACCTCACCCTTAAGTGGAGGCCGTCTCTAATGCTTAATTTAACATCAACAACGATGAAATCATCTTCAACAGATCCCAATATTACCATTCCGGAAAGCACCTCGAGCGATAATAATGCACAGTTTAATGCTTCTGGTTTTGGCTTTGATGTCGATTTTTCGAACTATAGCGCAACTATGGAAAGGTTAGCACCTAAACCAAAGACTAAACTTTCATTCTTTTTTCTTCCTAAAACGAGCAAGAGCCCGCTGTTTATCTCTTTAAGCCTTGGAGTTACTTTCTACTCCAAATAAGATCGGGGTATTTTCAATAATTTATAATGGGGAGCTGATAAATTTTTGGTTCCCCTAATTTTTTGTGTTTATTTTTTGTCGACGAAGAATCGATTTTCAGGTAATACTTATGCTAATTAAAAATAAAAAATGCGGTTTTGCATAGGGTAAATATCTTCTTAGGACTCATACTAGTGAAAAGCAATTATAAAATGTTTACCTAAAAATATAAAACAATGAAAGCACTGGTTACCAAAATTCTTTATCTAGGCATTGCAGCAATGCTGTTGATTGGTATTGAGCCGGTTTTTGCTCAAAACGAGGCTGAATACTCTGTGTTTAAAGGTGTGGTAAAAGACTCAAATACAAAGGAGGTTTTGGCAAATGCTACCATTTCTGTGGTAGGTCAAAACATTGGCACGGTTGCCAACTTGGAGGGTGAATTTACCATAAAAATTCCGAAATCGTCAGGAGCGGAGTACATTGAAATTTCCTATGTGGGATATGCAAATCATAAGTACCGCATTGCAGATCTTTCTGCCAATGATGAAGATTATTATCTTACCTCCAATGCCATATCGCTTCAGGCCGTAATAGTTAAACCCAACGATGGACGTTCCTTGATTCTTGAGGCACTTGATAAGTTAAAAGATAATTATACCAATGAGCCTAATGCAATGGTTGGTTTTTATCGGGAATCCATTAAACAAAAGAGGGATTACTTATCAATTTCAGAGGCGGTGGTTGATATTTACAAATCGTCATACATTAGCTATTTCGATGGAGACCGTGTAAAAATTTATAAGGCTCGTAAGGGTAGCAATGTTAAGAAGGCCGATACCTTGGCTATTAAGTTAGAGGGGGGGCCAAACGTGATGCTACTGCTCGATGTGATTAAAAACCCTGATGTATTTTTAACTCGTCAAAGTTTGGACTACTATTCCTATGCGATTGAAAACATGGTTAATATTGATAATGAAGAGAACTATGTAATTAGCTTTACGCCAAGGGTAATATTACCATATCCACTTTATATTGGTAAGTTTTACATTGCTAAGGAGAGTAAGGCCATCACCATGGTAGAGTTTAGAATGGATATGTCGGACCAAACCAAAGCTAGCCAGCAGTTTCTGCGGAAAAAACCCATGAGCCTTGTATTTACGCCCACCAGCGCTACCTATAGAATTACTTATAAGCAGCAGAACGGAAAATACTACCTAAACTATGTTAGGAGTGAGCTGAAGTTCAAATGTGACTGGAAGAAAAAATGGTTTAAAAACAACTATACTATTGTAGCAGAAATGGCAATAACCGACAGGAGTACCGATAATGTAGTTAAATTCCCAATAAAGGAATCCTTTAAGTCTACCGATGTTTTTACTGACAAGATTACTAGCTTCTTCGATAATGACTATTGGGGTGCCTATAATTTCATTGAGCCAGAGGAGTCTATCGAGTCAGCAATCAAAAAGTTTGATAAACAATTTAAGCGAATGCAGAAATAGAGGATAAGGAGTAAATGGGCCATCATTTTTTCCGAGATGTAGCGTTGTAGGGAATTAGTAATTAGAGATCGGGAATTAGTGATGGCTCACTTTTTTGGACAATGTATTAGATTTAATGCTAATTTTAAAACTCTCAATGAAACACGTATGTCGGTGAAAAAGATTGCTATGCAGCGAAAGATTCGGCAGAGCGATATTGATGAATTTGAGAAATTGTTTCGCTCGTTATACGGACCGCTTTGTCGATATGCATTTCGATACGTTAGGGATTGGGATGCAGCAGAAGAGGTGGTGCAGGATTTCTTTTATAATTATTGGAAGAATCGAGGATCGATCACCGTCAAAATTTCGCTTAAAGCCTATTTTTATCGCTCCATACGAAATAATGCATTGAGGTACATAGAACATTTAAATATTACTCGAAAATATGCTCAAACAGTTATCGATTCGGGGGAGGAGTATGGGCCAGCGGTTGCGTCGGATGAGCTAGAGTTGCAGGAGTTGAACGCCATTATTGAGCAAACGCTCAACGAACTTCCAGAACGAACAAGAAGGGTGTTTAAATTGAGCCGTTTTGAGGGCTTAAAATATCAGGAAATTGCTGAACTCCTATCGGTATCGATAAAAACCGTGGAGGCAGATATGGGTAGAGCTCTTCAGCTATTTAGGAAAAAGTTGAAGCGGTATGATGAATATGCTTTTTAACGTTTAAAATTTTATGACCATGATATTTTCCGAACATAACCAGCAACAAATGGAGATCGTTGCACGATTTTTGGCTGGAGAAATGGGTGGTGAGGAGCGGATAAGCTTTGAGCGGGAAATGAATAGGCATGACGAAAACATTGAATTTGTTGCAAAAATGGAGAAGGAGTGGAAGTTGATGGGTAGATTTAAACAACGTGCTGTAGACACTGATAGTGGTTGGGCAAAAATGATAGCTCGGTTGGAGCAGGATGACTTAATTCCTGCAAAGAGTAGTGTTCCTTTGCATCGTACCAGAATGCATCCAACACTGAGATGGGCTGCTGTTGCACTGGTAATCTTTGCCGTTGGTTCTCTCTTGGTCTATATAAATTCCAAAATGTATGTAGCCCCCCAAATTGTTAACCTGACCACAGGGAAGGAGCAAAACGCGCTTGTTCATACGCTAGGTGATGGTTCGGTTGTTTACTTAGCAAGTAATACCTCACTTGCTTTTCCTAAGGTGTTTGATAGTAAAGGGCGGAATGTGAAGCTCAATAGGGGAGAGGCTTTCTTCGATATTGTTCGTAACCCTCAGAGACCTTTTTTTATTGAAACGAAAGATGTGACTATCCAGGTGCTTGGTACCGCTTTTAATGTGAAAAAATCTTCGCAATCCAACTTTGAACTAATTGTGGAAAGAGGACTGGTTAAAGTTACCCTTAAGGTTGGAAATTCTGAGAGCTTCTTTGTAAAGGCCGGTGAAAGGTTTACGATAGACGGTAACAAAATAACTAAGGCAGCAAATCAAGATGATGGATATAGGGCTTGGCGAACCAAGCGGATGCAATTTAAAGATGAACGATTGCAAGATGTGATTATGGTGCTAAATAAGAATTACCACTCCAATATTGTGTTGTCGTCCAGTGATTTGTTCGATAGACGGTTGACCGTTACTTTCTCCAACAATACCATATCTTCTATCACCGATTTAATTTGTCAAGCCATGAATTTAAAGAGTGAGAGGAGAATGGATACTCTAATTATTTCAAAATCGGATGAACCTAACGAGAGATAGATCCTCTTTTTGTATAATCTCCTTTGATGTAGAACGATACTTAAAGCTGTCATTTCTGCTTTTATGTTTTTTGTGCATTAGAAGTAGTGCTATTGCTCAGGATAATCCACTTCAAAAGCGTATTTCATTAACCACTCAAACTACCACTCTTTACAATGCTTTAAATGCTATTTCGGATGTAATTGGATACTATTTTATCTACGACAGTGAAGTTGTAAATAGTGACAAAATGGTATCTGTGAGTGCAAACAATGAAATGGTTGAAAGTATTCTTAAGCGATTACTTGGTAATGATAAGTTGCATTTTCGCATTGTAGAACAACATATTCTGATATATAAGGTAGACTCTAAGCTTGTATCGTCTCCGTCAAATCACATTTCAACAATTCAAGATTCGCTGCTTCCCATCGTTATTAGTGGAAGAATCATCGATAAGGAAACGAAAAAACCGCTTCCTTATGTTTCCGTTGGAATTGCAAAGTTGTCCATCGGTACAATTACCAATACCGATGGAGATTTTGTGCTAAAAGTGGCCCATTCTGCAAAGGAGGACACCATTACTATTTCTCATATTGGTTACAAACAATTCCATTACCCGGTGAGGCTCATCGGTGCCAAGAAGTTAGTTTTTGGTTTAGAAACTGAATTTGTTTCGATTCAGGAGGTAATTATTCGCGGATACGATCCAGAGCAAGTTATAAACCGTGCCATCGAGAGCCGGTCAATCAATTATGCTACCGAACCATATTACCTTACGGCATTTTATCGCGAAGGGGTCGAGAAAAATAAATCTTATTTAAGCTATTCCGAAGCTATATTCAAAATATATAAAACATCATTCTCTAAGAGCCCCGACCTTGATCAGGTGAAACTTTTAAAATCGAGGAAACTTCTTCGATCCGACCATTCCGATACGTTGTCCATTAAGATTAAGGCTGGGATTAGTGCCTCGCTTAATCTGGATTTAATGAAAAATCTTCCTGATTTTTTAAGCAGAGATTATATGGGAGAGTACCGTTACCAGCGATCCGACATGGTAACCATAGATTCGCGAAGCGCCTATGCCGTCGATTTTAAACAATTGGAAAAGGTTACAGATCCATTGTATAAAGGGGTGATTTATATTGATGCGGAGAATCTTGCCATAGTCGGAATCGATTTTGAGATAAACCCTGATTATATTGATAATATTACCAATCAGCTGGTTGTTAAAAAAAGTATGAGCTTAAAGGTTAATCCCGAAAAGGTTGCCTATTCGGTTCGGTATCGAAAATGGGGCGGCAAATATTACCTTAGCCATCTGAGGGGTGATATATTTATGCGTGTTAGAAAGCGAAATCATCTTTTTGCTAATACCTTCCATACCTACCTCGAAATGGCGACTGTTCAGCTCGATACCATTAATGTTCAACGATTTGCTCGGCAGGAGGTGGTTAAGCCTTTCGTGGTGTTTAATGATATTGATTTTAGCTATGACTCGCAATTTTGGGGTGACTATAACTATATTGTTCCTGAAGAGAGCCTTAGCGAGGCACTTTCACGGGTGGCTATTAAAATAGAATCGGTTGAAACCGATAAGTAGGTTCATTTTATCTATCTAGATCAATCTCCGTACAGGCATCTCTTCAATTATTCCTATCAATCGGAGGGAGTGCTGTCATTCAAAAAACTTCTATTGTGTTGGTATTCACTATTTATTTAGAGGAAGTGGAGAGTCGTGTAAATCTTTTTCACGTTTTGTCTAATTTTTTTAACGCCTATAAATGCTGAAAACTTGCGTTTTGTTGTTTTAAAACATGACAAAAGTCAACAAATGTCCTCCGAAGATTGTTTAGAGAGACGGTTTTTTGTTAATTGACCCACGAAATAATAAGCCTGCCTATGATTAAAAAATTGTTAGTTGCCAATCGAGCAGAGATTGCTGTTCGTGTAATGCGTTCGGCCAAAGAGATGGGTATCAAAACGGTGGCCGTATATTCAGAAGTCGATCGCACCGCGCTACATGTAAGGTATGCCGATGAGGCATATTACATTGGTCCTGCTCCATCTAACCAAAGTTACCTTGTCATGGAGAATATTCTCCAAGTGGCCAAGGCATGTGGGGCCGATGCTATCCATCCGGGCTATGGATTTTTAAGCGAAAATGCACTTTTTGCCAAAAGGTGTGCAGAAGAGGGTATTGCTTTTATTGGGCCTTCGCCGGAGGCAATTAATGCCATGGGCGACAAGTTACGCGCTCGACAGGCGATGATAGCAGCAGGTGTACCAGTGGTTCCCGGCACAACAGAAGGAATAAAGTCCGAAGCCGAAGCAATGAAGGTTGCGGAGGAGATAGGCTTTCCCATAATGGTAAAAGCGTCTGCCGGTGGCGGTGGCAAGGGAATGCGCCTCGTAAAAAAGAAGAGCGAGTTGGCTTCGGCCATACGGGCTTCCAAATCGGAGGCTAAATCGGCCTTTGGAGACGATACCGTTTATATGGAGAAATACATTGAATCGCCTCATCATATAGAATTTCAGGTATTAGCCGATAAGCATGGTAATACAATCCACCTATTTGAGCGGGAATGTTCAGTACAGCGTCGTCACCAAAAGGTGGTGGAGGAAACGCCCTCGCCACTGCTTACTGCGTCGTTGCGTGCTGAGATGGGTGAAAAGGCCATTGCTGCAGCTAAGGCGGTTGGATACTATGGCGCTGGAACCATTGAGTTTATTGTGAGTGACGATCTCAGCTACTACTTTTTGGAGATGAACACTCGCTTGCAGGTAGAGCATCCTATCACCGAAAGAGTTACAGGTAAGGACCTCGTTAAGGAGCAAATACGTATTGCTAATGGCGAGGTTCTTTCGTTTGGGTTAAACGATATTCGGCAGTTTGGCCATGCAATTGAATGTCGAATTTATGCCGAAGATCCTACCAACGGATTTATGCCTAGCCCTGGCATAATCAAGCATCTTTCCGAACCATTGGGTACCGGTGTCCGGCACGATGGATATGTATACGAGGGATATGAAATTCCGATTTACTACGATCCCATGATATCCAAACTTATTGTGTGGGGGCAGGATAGAGAGGAGGCCATTGAACGCATGCGCAGCGCGCTGCATTCTTATAAAATTACTGGAGTTAAAACGAACCTTCGATTTCTTGAACGAATTATGGAGTGTGGTGATTTCAAATTGGGGAAATATAACACTCATTTTATCGAAATGCACCTTAATCAACTCTTGACCAATCCTGAACTCGATATTGAATCGGAGGATGTTGCCATTATGACGGTATTTATCGACTATCTCAATGCCATTGAGAATGCTGGCCCAACTAAGCCTTTAGGAACTAGAGGTAACCTGTGGAAGGAGTATGGTCGTAGGCGAAGCCTTCTGAGGCTCTAATTCAAACTAATAAAAGGAAACGATATGTCATACGAAGTTCGTTTAAACAGTCGCATTGCACAAGTTGATTTACTCAGTCGCGAAGGTTCAGTTGCGGGCATCTCGGTCGATGGACGCGAGTATGAAGCCGATATTATTATGGTTGAGCCAGGGGTATACTCCATTTTGCTCAATGGCCGATCGTATAATGTTGAGCTATTTCCAGGGGAGCGTCCTAAAACCTATACCATTAACACTAAACGCGATGCATTTGATGCAGAGATTATCGATGCAGAAGCAAGGTATCGTATGAATACGGGAAGCAGCATTTCTTCCGATTCGGATAAGATACTTGTTTCGCCCATGCCAGGAAAGGTGGTAAGGGTGTTAGTGGCAAAGGGGGATAAGGTTGTAGTTGGGCAACCGTTGGTGGTGGTTTCGGCCATGAAAATGGAGAGCGAATTTCGTTCAAAAGTTGATGGCACTATTTCGGAAGTTCGGGTGGGCGAGGGCGATACCGTTGAAAGTCGCCAAATATTGGTAGTTATTGACTGACCACCTGAATCGATTTTTCCAGAAGCCAGTAGGCGTCTTGGAAGAGTAATTGAGAATATCGTTTTTATAAGGCGACAAAAAAATTGAAATATGAATCAACAAAAGAAATATGACAATTTAGAAAATCTCAATCGACAGGCTGAGCTTGGCGGGGGAGAAGAGAAGATTAAAAAATTGCATGACTCGGGTAGGAAAACAGCTCGTGAGCGTATCACCGATTTAATCGATCCTGGAACGTTTGTGGAACTCGATAAGTTGGTTACTCATAGAACCACCGACTTTGGCATGGCATCACAAAAAATTCTCGGAGATGGTATTGTAACCGGTTATGGGAAAATAGATGGTCGGTTGGTCTATGTTTTTGCCCAAGATTTTACCGTTTTTGGTGGTTCCTTGAGTCGATCAAATGCCGATAAGGTGGTTAAAGTGATGGATCTTGCCATGCGGATGGGGGCACCTTTAATTGGATTGAACGATTCCGGCGGTGCTCGTATCCAGGAAGGGGTAGAGAGCTTGGCCGGTTATGCCGATATTTTTTACCGCAATGTGATGGCGTCGGGTGTTATCCCACAAATTTCGGTTATTCTTGGACCTTGTGCTGGTGGTGCAGTTTATTCCCCTGCGCTTACCGATTTTATTCTGATGGTAAAGGATTCCTCCTGCATGTTTGTTACCGGTCCCGAGGTAATAAAAACCGTTACCCATGAGGAGGTGTCTAAGGAAGATTTAGGCGGAGCTACCACCCATAATACTAAAAGTGGAGTTGCCCATTTTGTGGCCAACGACGATGAGATGGCTATGGTGCTCATTCGTGAACTACTCACCTATTTGCCTTCCAACAATATGGAGGATCCTCCAATTAAGCCTAGTTTGGACTCAATACATCGTGCCGAAACAAAACTACGGAGGATGGTGCCCGACGATCCGAATAAGCCTTACGACATTAAGGAGATAATTAAAACGGTGATGGATGATAATCACTTCTTTGAGGTTCAGCCATTTTATGCCGAAAATATTGTAGTAGGTTTTGCCCGTTTGGGTGGACGATCGGTAGGAATTGTGGCAAACCAACCTGCTGTTCTTGCAGGGGCACTCGATATAAATGCTTCGGTTAAGGCTGCACGCTTTGTTCGTTTTTGCGATAGCTTTAATATTCCCCTGATCACCTTTGTGGATGTTCCAGGATTTATGCCAGGCACGGAGCAGGAGTTTGGTGGGGTTATTCGGCATGGTGCAAAGTTGCTCTATGCTTTTGCCGAAGCAACGGTTCCTAAGGTTACCCTTATTCTACGAAAGGCTTATGGTGGGGCCTACGATGTGATGTCGAGCAAGCATCTTGGGGCCGATATTAACTATGCCTGGCCAACGGCTGAAATTGCCGTGATGGGTCCCGACGGTGCTGTCAGCATTTTGCATAAAAATAAGCTGGATGATAAGGCACGTACCGAAGCGGTGGACGACTATCGAGAAAAGTTTGCCAATCCATATAAGGCTGCTGCATTGGGCTATATTGATGAGGTGATATTTCCCGAACAATCGAGGATTAAACTTTATCAGGCTTTGGAAATGGCTCAAAACAAGAATATCTCTAACCCTCCCAAAAAGCACGGTAATATTCCTCTTTAGGTTAGTGAAAATTTATTCAATGCGCCGGTAATCATTACCGGCGTTTTTTTTACTAGTGACGAGATGTTTAACAGGCAATGCTGACAATACTATTGTTTTATTTAATCGGGTTTGGCTTGATGTTGTTTTCTGTTAAGTTGGTGCAAGCTAAGCTGCTTTTATGTTTGTAGGGAACTCATCTTTAATTGATACATTTGAAGGAGGAATATTTAACTATATAGCTGTGCAAATCATGGAAAGCATCTCTCCAAATATCTTTGTTGAGGATATCGACAAAACCATTGCCTTTTATAGGGCGTTGGATTTTGAATTGGTGATGACTGTGCCCGAAACGGCCCCATTTAGCTGGGCCATGATGACCTGCGGAAGCGTCGCATTTATGTTTCAAACTTTCGAAAGTTTGGGCGACGAGTTGCCGGAGGTTAAGAGAAAAAATGGTGGTTCATTGCTGTTTTACATAAAAATAAAGGGGATTCGGGCATTTTATGAGAAGGTGAAAAACGGCGGTAGCGTGGTAAAGGGGCTAGAGAAGACCTTTTACGGTGCAACTGAATTTTCGCTGGTGGATAACAATGGCTACCTGCTAACCTTTGCCGAGAATGAGTAGCCAAAAGGATATTTTGAAGGAGTTGCAGCGCATTCCCAGCATTGGTAAGGCTTGCTCCCTTGATTTGTGGAACCTTGGCATTCGATCCATTGCCGACCTTAAGGGCAGGAATCCGGCAGAACTTTATGGTAAACTTAATGCCATTACGGGCGTTACGCACGATATATGCATGCTCTACACTTTTCGATGTGCCGTTTATTTTGCCACGGAGCAGGTGCACGATAGCGAAAAGCTTCAGTGGTGGTATTGGAAGAATAGACAGTATAATGAGTAGAAACGGCAGGGGGCAGCTTGCACAATAATTCTAACACTATGGGTTTACAAGAGGGAGTGAAATTACATGCCAATCGACCGGAACCGCTTAACATTACCGGCGAGGTGGCTGCTGTTCGTCATCACGACGACCTGCGGTTGGCTGCAGAAATGTTGATTGACGGGGAGGATGTGCTGGTGGCTGATTTTTTCAGCACCGGGCTTGCCGTGCTCGAAAAGGTGAAGCACCTTTTGACCTGGAACTTCAAGAATCAGGAGTATCATGAGCAGCGGAACTTTCGGTCGGCATACCGGGAGGCATCCCAGCATCTGCTCCTTGAAATAGCGGGCAATAGACTGGTGGTAAGGAAAGCACCCGAAATAGGGTGGCTGCAGCAGCTCTATCTCGATTGCTCCAACTTTTTTCTCTCCTTCCCCGATGTCCAAGGGCTCAACAGCGCCTGGCAATGGTACCTCAATGGCATAAAAATACCGTTGTTGAAGCAGAAGTTGCATCCATACTATGGCGTTTACTTCCCCACGCGCTACGACCATTTGGCGCTCTTCGACGGTTGGCTTAAGACCTACGCGGGAGCTAAAAGTGTGGTGTACGACATCGGAGCAGGGAGCGGGGTGCTTACCCTACAGCTGCTGCAGCATGGCTTTGCGAGCGTGCGCTCCACCGATGTGAACCCCAACGCCATTATTGGCATGGAGGGGGAGCTCCAGCGAAGAGGTGTTGCCGAAAGGGTTAGCTTGCTTAACGGTGATCTGTTTGCCAACAGTTGTCAGCAGGCCAACCTTGTAGTGTTTAATCCGCCCTGGCTACCCGCCACGCACGAGCTCACCTGGCTCGATGTGGCCATTTACTACCCAGCGGACCTATTTCCTCGTTTTTTTGAGCAGGCGGCACAGCACCTTGCACCAGCAGGGCAGGTGGTAGTTTTATTCTCCAGCCTCGCCCAAACGGTTGGTGCTACAACGGTTCATCCAGTGGAGCAGGAGCTGGCCGATGGTGGACGGTTTACCGCCGTTGCACACCTTACTGGGAAGGTAAAGGCAGCTTCTACCCAAACACGCCGCAACCAGCATTGGCGCGAAGAGGAGCAGGTGGAACTGTGGGTGCTGCAACCACTGTTGAGCCGCGTTGGTTGAGTTGGATGCTTTTTCCCTATTTCAGTAGGGCTTCAATTTGGGCCGCAACTTCCTCAAGTTTGTTTGCGTCGTAGCCAATTGTTGCATAAACTACTTTGCCTTCTTGGTTAATTACAAAGTTGCGGGGGATAGATTCCTTGGCGTACAGTTGGTATATTGCTTGATTGGGATCGAGGCCAACCGGAAAGTCGATGCCCTTAGCCTTTAGTATATTCATCTTTTTCAATACAACCTCGCGCTTTTCGCCGCGAGAAATTGGAAGAAATATAAAATCCTTTCCTTCGAAGCGTTTCACAATTTTGTCAGGAATTTCGTTAAACTCCATCATGCAGGGGGCACACCATGTGGCCCAAAAATTCACCAATACTACCTTCCCTTTCAAATCCGATAGCCTTACTTTTTGTCCGTTGAGCATTTCCACGATGAAATCTGGAGCCGTATCGCCAACCTGAATTACGGTTGATTCTTTCTCCAGCTTTTCTTTTTGTGTAACGGCTGCTTTATTTTGAGCCTCGACAATCTGAGCCGGTATTTTTGCCCGTTCGGCCATTTCCTCATCGGAATATAGCGTGAGCACGGCAATATAGCTGCTGTTTACCCGTTCCCCATACTTTTTCACAAGCGCTGCCTTTTCTTCGTCCGATACTCCCTTGCGCATTCCCTTAATGCGGTTGTTCTTGGATAGCTCCTGAACTTGTGCATCGCTAATCTCTTCTCCATTTACAATATACATTAATGCAGGTTTATCCTGTTTTTGCTCCTGTGCATTAGCGCTTATCTTAGCGGTGAAGATGGCTAGCATTATGGCCAAAGTTATTTTTAGGCAATAGTTTACTCTCATAATAATTCAGTATTGGTTTGTTAGGTGAGGGATTCGAAATAGCAAAAACCGTTCCATCTATTATATTATCGGTAGCTATATTCTGGGCTTGATTTTCATGGGTTGGTTTTTCACCCTCTCATCCGGTTCGTGTCGTTGATGTCCATCAATTGTTCCAACTCCATCCGGTTGAGGTCGTTGATGCCCATCAATTGGTTCAACCCCATCCGGTTTGCGTTGTTGATGCCCATCAATAGTTCCAACCCTATCCGGTTGAGGTCGTTGATGCCCATCAATTGGTTCAACTCCATCCGGTTGAGGTCGTTGATGCCCATCAATTGATTCAACCCTATCCGGTTGGCGTCGTTGATGCCCATCAATAGGTTCAACCCCATCCGGTTTAGGTCGTTGATGCCCATCAATAGTTCCAACCCTATCCGGTTGAGGTCGTTGATGCCCATCAATAGTTCCAACCCTATCCGGTTGAGGTCGTTGATGTCCATCAATTGTTCCAACCTCATCCGGTTGGCGTTATTCATGTTAAACCTCTTCAAAGTTCAATTCTTATGACTTCCGACACCGAACTTTGGACTCTTTTCTGGCACAGTGCTTCACGGTGTTTCCCAGAGATTTCTATATGGTTAACCAATGGATCAAATCAGACTTAATTCATAACTCATAATTCATAACTCATTTTTCGGACTCCGTTTTCCCAACTCCTTTTAATTACCCATCAATTCTGGAATCCTCTATTGCAAACCAAACTACAATTTGCTAGGTTTGTCCCCGTTATAGGGTCGTTTGAAATACGATATGCCCAATGGCATTCCAAATCTTAATTAGCTATATCCATGAATCTTATCCAATCCATTATTCTGGCCATTATTGAAGGGCTAACCGAATTTTTACCCATCTCCTCCACCGGTCACATGATTTTGGCCTCGTCCATAATGAATATTGATAACGACCAGTTTGTGAAGACCTTTGAAATTGCCATCCAGCTGGGTGCCATTCTGGCCATTGTGATGCTCTACTACAAGCGCTTTTTGCAGAGCTTTACCATATACCTAAAGTTGGCTGTGGCCTTTATACCCACCGGAATTGCTGGTGTGCTGGCCTATCCCTACATTAAGGCGGTGCTGTTTAACCCGCTGGGCGTTTCCATTGCCCTTACAGTGGGTGGTATAATCCTTATTATTATCGATAGGCGGGTGGTAGCTCGCAAGTCGGAGTATGTTGACCTCGAGGATATCTCCTACCGACGCTCCTTCTTTATTGGCTTAGCGCAGAGCGTTTCCATCGTTCCCGGGGTTTCGCGTGCTGCCGCCACCATAGTTGGCGGGGTTTTCAACGGGTTGAACAAGAAGCAGGCCACCGAGTTTTCGTTCCTACTGGCCGTGCCCACCATGTTTGCTGCTACGGGCTACGATCTGCTGAAAACGCCGGTGGTTTTCAACTCAACCGAGCTAATGCTGCTGGGAATTGGGCTTGCGGTTGCCTTTGTTTTTGCATGGATTGCTGTGAATATATTCCTAAAGATTGTGCAAAACTATGGCTTTAAGGGTTTTGGCTACTACCGCATTGTAATAGGGGTTGCCTTTATACTCTACATGCTGCTGAGCGGATCGGCTTCGCTGTTGCAGAACCTGGGTTAGCGTTTCGTTTTAGAAGATATTTCTGCGCCACAGCACTCCGGTTAAAGGCCGGGTGCTGTGGCGCTTTATTTATGGGCAGTAATGAATGATACTAGTATTTTGAACTTGGCGACTTTGAAGTTCTAAGAAATTAAGTCCCTTTATCATGATTTATAGAAAATAGTTCTAAATTTATGTAGGAAATAAACCACACCCAAAGGTGTGGTTATACACCCAAATTGGTAGGGATAACCCCACCTTTGGTGGGGTTATAAACGAGTTACCGCCAAGTGTAAAAAAACAGACAACAGAACCAAAATAGAAAGTAACCCTTTGTGGAAGGATAGAAAAAAAAGAAATATTGACAAGAAATCTGACACTTAAGCCGACCCGATGTTTTTTATTTTTTCCCCACGGCAAATTTTCTAAAAACAATTTATTGCCTGCCCACAATGGCACATTTGTGTTTATTTGCTTTTGCCCCGACACACCATAGCCAACACTTCGGCAAAATTAAAAGGGCCATTTTCCCGACACTAAAAAAAATGAAAACAACTGATAGATATCAAAAACAATTTCTATCTTTGACACTATTGTCAAACGTAAATGTCAAATCAAATGATTACAGTAAATAACGATAGTACAGATATTGAAACAAAAATAATCGAAGCAGCCAACAACTTGTTTCTTAAATATGGTGTAGATAAATCCACGATGGGTCAGATTGCCGATGAAGCTGGAATTAGTCGCACATCCTTAAACTACTACTTTAGGAGTAAAAGAAACCTACTTCAGAAGGTCATCATAAGTTTGGAAAACAAAATTGTCCCGACAATTTCCATACTAATAAATGACGATAATTTGTCCGCGATTGATAAAATTGAATCATTTGTTGATGAATATATCAACCTGATAATTAAATATCCCATGATTCCTACTTTTATGGTATCTGAGTTATTGCGCGAACCGAATTGGATTTTTGAGTTTATTAGACAAAACAATTTGGATTTTGAAAAAATATTTTTGCAAATCAATGATGAAATTGCTCAAGGAGAACTTATTCCATTTAAGTTTGAGGACTTATTCGTTAATGTTATATCTCTTTGCGCATTCCCTTTGGTAGCGAAACCTCTATTAATGGAATTCTTTTTTGACAAGAACGAAGAAAAATTAGCTCAGTTTATGGTTTCTCGCAAAATTGAAGTTAAAAGAATCCTTCGTAAATGGTTAAAGCCAGATTGATTTTTTTTATTATTGATTTGACACAGCCGTCAAACTTTATTGTCAAAATAAAAAAAGGAGAATATGAACATGTTTAGATTAGGAATCGACATCGGTTCCACAACAGCAAAAGTAGTTCTAACTGACACATCAGATTTAATAATTTTTTCTGATTACGTAAGACATAACACCCGAATTCTTGATACTCTTTTGGGGTTGCTTGAAAAAATTCAGTATAGATTTGGAGACATATCATTGCAAGTAGCATTTTCAGGTTCCACAGCAATGGGAATAGCCGAAAATACAAATACCCCATTTGTACAAGAAATAATTGCTGCAGCATCTCTTGTTGTAAAACGATATCCTAAAGTAAAAAGTCTTATAGATATAGGAGGAGAAGATGCGAAATTGGTATTATTCAATGATTTAAATAATCCAGACATCAGGATGAACGGTAATTGTGCCGGAGGAACTGGCGCATATATCGACCAAATGGCTGCATTATTACATGTTTCAATTGCAGAACTAAATAATTTAGCCTTGCAATCCTCAAAAATTTATCCTATTGCATCCCGTTGCGGAGTCTTTGCTAAAACTGACATACAGAATCTAGTCAGTCGAAAGATAAATACCGCTGATATTGCTGCGTCTATTTTTGAAGCTGTTGCTGGTCAAATTATTAATACACTTGCGCGGGGTTGTTCAATTGAACCTGAGATTCTCTTTTGCGGTGGCCCATTAACTTATATCAGCTATTTGCGGGAATCATTTTCAAGAATTCTAAAGATCAACAAGGGAAACATTATTGTTCCCGAACATGCTGAACTGTTCACCGCTTTGGGAACTGCTTTATCAATTCCTTCGACTCAGAAACCCATTCAAGTTACTAAATTTATAGACAATATTAAATCAGCGAAACAGGTTTCCTCTGAAAATAATACGCTTCACCCTTTGTTTACCAACATCGATGAATTTGCGAGTTGGGAAACTAACCGACATATTATTACAATACCACAAAAGAAATTTGAAAAAGACGAAAACTGCTTTTTGGGCATTGATTCGGGTTCTACAACAACAAAAATTGTTATTCTCGATTCAGATGGTTCTCTTTTATATCATTATTATAAAAACAATAATGGAAAACCTTTGGAAACAATTATCGATGGTTTAAATGAATTTGCCGTTCGACTTGACCAAAACAACACAATAATACATATTGCTAAATCGGCAGTAACAGGGTATGGCGAAGAATTAATAAAATCTGCTCTGGGTATGGATTATGGGGTAGTTGAAACCGTAGCTCATTTTCTTGCGGCAAAAAAAATTGAACCAGAGGTCTCTTTTATCCTCGACATTGGCGGACAGGATATTAAGGCGATTTTTGTACAAAATAATACCATCGCAAATATCGAAATTAACGAAGCTTGTTCTTCGGGTTGTGGTTCATTTATAGAAGGTTTTGCCAATACCCTTGGCTATAACCCTAGTGATTTTTCTACACTTGCAACACAATCCAAAGCTCCATACGACTTAGGTACACGGTGTACGGTTTTTATGAATTCAAAAGTGAAACAAGCATTGCGCGATGGCGCAACTGTTTCTGATCTATCTGCTGGCTTAGCATATTCAGTTGTTAAAAATTGCCTAAATAAAGTTCTGCGTATTAAAAGCAATTCTGAAATTGGGGATAATATTGTGGTTCAGGGTGGTACTTTCAAAAACAAAGCGGTTTTCAGAAGCCTTGAAATATTATCCGGAAAAAAAATAGTGGTATCAGACAAACCTGAATTGATGGGTGCTTACGGAGCAGCTTTATATGCATTGAATAAAAGCAATTCCGAAGGGTTAAGCAGTAGTTTTATAGGATTTCAAAACCTTGAAAAGACAGTTGACTACACCATTAAACTATCAACCTGCAAAGGATGTACGAATAATTGCCAAATCACTACCTATAAATTCCTGAATGGTGGTATTTGTTTCTCAGGAAATAAGTGTGAAAAAATATTTACTAACAATACAGTTCCACTTTCCCGGGGATTGAATATCTTCGACTATAAAAGACAAATTTTATTCAATCGGGAATCTGAGATATTATCAACGAACAAAATCCAAATTGGTATTCCAAGGGTTTTAAACATGTATGAAAATTTCCCTTTTTGGCATTCATTGTTTTCAAATTGTGGTTTTCAAGTTGTACTTTCAGATGAAAGTAGCCATCAACTTTACAAAAAAGGAATTGGGGCACTGATGTCCGACAATATCTGTTTTCCCGCAAAACTTTCTCATGGTCATATCGTCAACTTAATTGAAAAAAAGGTTAACCGTATATTTTTGCCATTTGTAGTTTATGAGAAAAATGAGTACGAAAAATCATCCAACAGTTACAACTGTCCAATTGTAACAGGGTATTCCGAGGTATTGAAAAATACAACTTTTTTAGCCGGATCGGTCGATATTCCTTTCGATTCACCTGCTATCAGCTTTGACAACATTAACCTGTTACGAAAAGCATGCTGGAATTATTGTAAAAAATTAGAGGTAGGTAGTGCAATTTTTAATAAAGCCTTTAAAGCAGCCATAATTGCTCAGGATGAATTTAAAGCCCAAATAAAACTAAAAAATACAGAAATTCTTACTGATGCCATAAAGAATAACAAACTTGTTGTATTGGTAGCCAGCCATCCATACCATATTGACCATCTAATACACCAACAAGTTTCACAAATACTTTCAGATCTAGGTGTTAGCGTGATTAATGAAGATATTGCTTTTGGCTACAAGAATGAAGGGTTTGATTCTTTTCATACTGTTTCACAATGGGAATATCCTAACCGAATACTTCATGCAGCCTGGTGGGCATCACAGCAAAATACTACTATGGGTTTTATTCAGCTAAACTCATTCGGTTGTGGTCTTGATTCATTTATAATGGATGAAATTAGCGACCTGACCAAGCGTTCCGGTTTGTCGTTTGCACTTGTTCGGATTGATGAAATTTCGAGTCCGGGTTCCACCAAGCTACGTTTACGTTCATTGGTTGAATCGCTAAAATTAAAAACTCAAAAAGGATCTGCTGAAAAAAACGAAGCAAATTCAAATAGCCATCTTGCTGATTTCAATACTTCGGACAAGAACAGAACCATACTTGTGCCTTGGTTCTCAGATTTTTATTCGCCACTGATACCTGCACTTGGGAAACTTGCCGGATACAAAATTGTAAACCTACCTCCATCCAATAAACAATCGGTGGATTTAGGGCTGGAATATGCCAACAACGAAATCTGTTATCCAGCCACATTAGTTGTTGGTGACATAATTCGGGCATTGAAAAGCAATGAATATAATACTGATGAAATCGCTATTGGGATAACGCAAACAGGAGGGCAATGCAGGGCAACCAATTATTTGGCATTAATTAAAAGAGCTATGATAAATGAAGGATACGAAAATGTTCCTATTGTATCTGTAGCACCATCAAAGTATTTGTTAAAGAATCAACCAGGGTTTAAGCCTAATTGGTTTAAATTAATTAAGCCTGCATTCATTAGCCTTCTTTTTGTTGATTGTCTGTCGCGTATGTACTACGCAACGGCATCGCGCGAATTAGACAGTAGTGCTTCAAATAGATTAAAAAACAAATATCTTGAAAAGGCAAATATACTATTGGAAAGCCGTTCTTATGATGAGTTTATTCCACTTTTAAAGCAAGCCATTGAGGATTTTAATACCATACCAGTTAACGCCACATATGTTCAAACTGTTGGTTTAGTTGGTGAAATCTATATTAAATACAACTCCTTTGGACAATTTAATATAGTTGATTGGTTGGTCGAAAACCATATTGAAGTTGTTTTACCTCCATTAATGGAATTCTTTATGCAATCCTTTGTAAACTCAGCTGCTCGCGAGGTAGAATATATCAACAAACCAAATCCTTTTGGTTATTTTAAAAACGTTATGGAAATATTAGCGAATCATTACATAAGTAAATTTGAGACAATACTCACCCATTTTAGATTCTATCGTCCTGTTTATAATATATCTCATTCAGCCCAGCTTGCAACTAAAATACTTAACCTAAACAACCAGTATGGTGAGGGCTGGCTAATACCTGCTGAAATCACCTCTTTTGCAGAACAAAACATCAATCAGGTTATTTGTATTCAGCCCTTTGGTTGTATTGCCAATCATATTGTTGGTAAGGGTATGGAAATGAAAATCAAAAGTCTTTACCCAAAAGTTAACCTATTATATCTAGACTTTGATTCAGGTATTAGCAAGGTTAACATTTTAAATAGATTACATTTTCTTGTGCAAAATATTTCAAAAACTACCTTCCATGTCACTAACTAATGAAACAGAGATAGCAATTATTGATGCTGCTCGAAAAGTATTTATTAATAAAGGGTATAGAGTGGAACCACCATGGAAGAAATAGCTTCGATAGCTAAAGTAAACAAGGCATCACTTCATTACTATTATAGGTCGAAAGATAAACTTTTTGAAATTGTATTAACTGAAGCATGCGGAATAATAAAAGAAAAACTGTTTTCAATTATTAAATTAGAAGATAATCTTGAAGTAATTATCAAGGAACTGATTGATGAGTATGTTGAAACGTTAATAAATCATCCTTATCTTCCCAACTTTATCATTAACGAAATTTCAAGTAATCCTGAAAAAGTATTAAAAATACTATAACAGGACAATCCATCAAATATCACTGTTTTAAGAAGGATCGTAATTATTCGAAATAAATTATTAGAAGGGAATAAGGAAGTTATTAATCCATTTGACTTCATTCTGACTGTAGTTTCAATCAATGTTTTCCCTTTTCTTATTCGTCCACTTATTACAAACTATTTCAGGATGGGCGATGAGCAATTTAATACGTATATGAAAAAACGAAAATCTGATTTATCAAGCTTTATATTAAAAGCATTAAAGCCATAAAATATCCAGTATATTTGCAAGCATATTGCCAAAGCCCTGCAAAACAATACTCAACCAAAGCTTTGTCAAAGAGCTTGTAAAGCCAACGCAGAAAGAAGAATTGTTTTAAAAAATTTCCCGACACTTAAAAAAATAAAAAACGGAGACACACGAACCGACAAGAAAGAGAAAGAGAAATGACAATGACAATAAAATTCAATATTGACAATGGTTTACGAGGACAGACAAAAGAACACCAGGCGGTAACACGCGGTATAGTTAATTGCCGGTGCAGTGCGTATTCGAGTGGCACAGCTCGTATCAAAAGTAGTTATAACTTGATAGGTATGTGCTTCGAAATCGGCAACTAACCATACCGCCATCCGTTGGCTACAATATTGACGAGTCCTAAAAAAAGGCTACACAACACGTAGCAATTATGTATAAAAATGATGGATTTGTTCGAAGGTACAGCGAGGGTTTTAAGCTCAAAATTTTAGCCGAACTTAGCACTGGAAATTACTCCAAGAAAAAGCTTGGTGAAATTTACGGAATTAACCGCACTACCATTAATGAATGGATAAAGAAGTACGATCGGAAAGATTTAATGAACACCAGAGTAATCGTGGAAACCCAAGACGAAACGACACGGCTTAAAGCCCTACAGAAGGAGATCAAGCAGCTCAAGGAGCTGTTGATTAAAAAGGACTTGGACAGGTTGGTTTTAGACTCCTACCTGGAAGTTGCGGCAGAAAAGCTGGGCTGCAAGAGCGTAGAAGAGCTAAAAAAAAACTTAAGCATCTAAGCTTGTTGAAAACCGTGGAAAAGATAAGGCACACGGGGCAGGCCAGCATGGAGCAAGCCTGCCAATGCTACGGGCTGCACCGGGATGCTGGCTACAAGCTGAAGAAGCGGAAGCAGCAGAAAGCCGCTGTTGCCTCGCAGGTGCTTGAGCTGGTCAAGGCAGAGCGGATAGGGCAGCCCCGTGTAGGAACCCGAAAGCTCCACAGAACCTTGCGCTCCTCCTTTGCAGCCTCCGGGTTAAAAGTGGGGCGTGACAAGCTGTTTGGCATACTCAGGACGCACGATTTGCTTGTCAGGCGCAAGAGGGCTTCGTGCAAAACCACCGATTCCTACCACCGTTTCCACAAGTACAAGAACCTGGTCAAGGGCATGGCGGTTACCGCTTGCAACCAGGTCTGGGTGTCCGACATTACCTACATCCGCACCGTGAAGGGGTTTTGCTACCTGGCGCTTGTTACGGATATGTACTCCCGTAAGATCGTGGGCTACGACCTCAGCGACTCGCTGGAGCTGGCGGGCTGTTTGCGAGCCTTAAAACGAGCTCTGCGGACAGCCCGCCCAGCAGCCGGGTTGGTACACCACTCCGATAGGGGGATACAGTACTGCAGCAACCAGTATGTGGAGCAGCTGAAGCGGCATCAAATCAGCATCAGCATGACCGAGGAGAACCACTGCTACGAAAACGCTATTGCCGAGCGGGTAAATGGCATTTTGAAGGATGAGTTTTACCTAGACCAGTGCTTCTTTAGCACCAGAATTGCCAGCATCGCAGCAAAAAATGCAATCGAAATTTACAATTCTAAGCGATTGCATATATCTTTAGGGTATAAAACGCCGAATATGGTATTTGAAAGTGCAGCTTAATAAATTGTTTAACTTGTAGCCATATTTTAGGACAAGACATATTGAACGACATGCAACTATGAAAAATTTAGGTTTAATAATGATTTTGATTTTTAATTCATGGATTGGTTTTAGTCAGACTAATGAACAATTATATGGTTGTTGGCGGACACTTAATAATGTTGATGGTTTTGATGAATATTATAAGTTTACAAACAATGATTCTTGTTTTATGGAAAATGTTGATACATGGACATTGAGAAAAATAAATACAGTAACAGGAGAACAATTTAATGTTGTTGAGTATAGACACGAAAAGGAAATTGGACAGTTTTTTAGTATAAATGACTCTGCTTTCTCTAGGAAATATTTTACTTATTATTCTGAAATGTTTCAATTAAAAGAACTGCCATTTATAAATTGCGATACAGTTTTGTTATCTGATAAAAATGAGAACATTAAGTATCATGAATTTATGAATGAATTATTACCAAAATATAGGCCAAATATTGAGATTGACACATTCAATTATAAGATTCAATCAGATACATTGTATTTAAGAAAAAGTGATTGGGTGCAGGGTAAGATGATTAAGTTTAAAAAAATACTGTAGCCAACAATGTGTATAATTCATAAGGGTTTCAGAGGTTTTCGAGTATTCTCTCCCGCTTCAAATTGGTTGGTAACTTGATAGGTTTGAAGTCCACAATCCCTTACGAAATCATACACGTAAACGTTAGCAGTAATTTTAAAAAAGACTATAGTGAAACATAAGTTATATCAAATTGACGCATTTACGGACACAATCTTTGGAGGCAATCCTGCTTGTGTTGTGCCGCTGGACAACTGGTTGTCAGACGAAATCTTGTTGAAAATTGCAAAAGAGAACGCAGTTGCAGAAACAGCTTTTTTTGTTGATAAAGGAGAGAAAATCCATTTACGATGGTTTACGCCTGAAATTGAAATGGATTTGTGTGGACACGCTACACTTGCAAGTGCTCATTGTTTAACGACAATACTTGACTACAAGAAAGATGAAATCGTCTTTGAAACTTTAAGTGGAGACTTAATTGTTAATGTTGAAAATGGGCTATATAAAATGGACTTCCCATCAAGAATGCCTGTTGCCGACAAATTACCATCAACAATTTCAAAATCTTTAAATATTCAACCGAGAGAAATTTTGAAATCAAGGGACTATATCTTGGTGTACGAAAACGAAACGGAAATCAGAAGTATTAAAATTGACCGACAATTGTTTGACCAAATAAATCTTGACCCCGGTGGTGTAATTGTAACAGCAATCGGAGATAACTGTGATTTCGTTTCAAGATTTTTTACGCCACAAGCATCAATTTTAGAAGACCCTGTAACAGGATCTGCACATTGTTCATTAATTCCATTTTGGGCTAAAAGACTTAACAAAAAAGAACTTTATGCTCAACAAGTATCAGAACGAATGGGCAAACTATATTGTGAAGACAGAGGAGACCGAGTTATTATTAGTGGACAAGCAAAAACATATTCCACTGGAAACCTTTGGACAAAATAAAACTACTGCTAACAAACGCTATAGCAAATGCGGGGTTTGCGTGTTCGTTGAAACATTTGAAATCTTTACATACATTTGTGCTGGCAGACAGTTGAGCAACAATTTATTCCCGCACTTGCCATAGCGTCAGCCGTTGGGCGTCATTCAAAAAAACGGTGCCAATTTGAAACTTTATGAAAAAATGATTAAACTAATATTCGGATTTATTCTTTTGACTTCGGTTGTTTCGTGTACACAGACAGTGGATTCAAATGAATTCTTCAAAAATGAGTCTGTCTTGAAATTAAATATTTATCAGGCAGATACATTAATTGTTTATAATTCGATTGATTTAGAAATTAATTCACATAAAGTAAAGGAACTCCAAGACTGGATTGACAATAACAAAACTGATTGGAAAAACTCACCCGCATCTTTTGCCCGACCTTCGATTTCTATAATTGGTAAAAACTTTAGAATGTTGATTTTTAGGGATTTTGTTGTTATTGGATTTACAGATAGTAATAATAAGGAAAGGCAAATTACAAGACAATCAGATTTCAGAGAATTTGAATTTTTAATAGATAAAAAATGAAGCAATTATCTTGGAAACTTGTATTGCCGTTGACTATTGTTTCATTGACAATTTTCACTAAATGGTGGTACGTTTTGCCAGTTGATGCTCCTGATTCAATGATGTATGGATTTCCAATCCCATATTCATGTAATGGTTGGCATACTTCAATGTCATATCAATTTTTTTTGATTGAATTCTTATTTGATTTATTGGTTCATTATACATTTTGGTTTGTTGTTGCTTTACTGATAAATAAATACGTGATAAAAATCCGACAAAACAAGATTGTTACAATATTTTTGTTAGGCATTGTTGGATTACTCATTGTCCAATTGATTTTTATAGCGAGTGTTTCAGATAATATATATAAATTTAAGCGACAGTTCGATGTTGAGATTTTAAAAACTGGATATAGATTTGTTTGGGATGGATATTCACGACCTGAAAATTTTGACTTTGATGAATACGAAAAGAATAAAAAGGATAAAAAATGAACGAACGCCCAACATAGGGTATACATCAGGCGGGTTTCAGAGCAATTTGCAAGCTCCGGTCTCGCTGGCAAGGGCAGTAACGGTGGATAGTGAATCGGCCACGAAGCCCGCCCGCTGCATACCCTCAACGTTGTGTGCAATTTTGACTGACTCGGAATACATTATTCTATAAATATTTAAAATATGAAAGATTCAAATAAGAAAAAATTGGAAGAATTACTGTCCAAACATGACAAAGTCCAGAGAGAAGTAAAAGAGGCAATAGAAAAGCAACAAATTATAAAGAAAACCTTTCTTGATGATTTTGAAGAATTTGCTAATTCTCAAATTAAACCGATAATGACTGAAATTGGAGAAGTTATTAAAAAGAATGGACATGATTATAAGATAACATTTGACAAAGATTATAAGAATGATAAAGGGAACATTATAGATTCGAGAATAACTATGGACATATTTCCAAATGGGAAAGGACGAGGAGACCATTATAATCCTCCAGCCCATATTTTGTTTTATGCAGACAATTTCGGAGAGAAAATTGGGATGCACGAGAATAACATTGTTCCTCATGGCGGTGGAGGTTCGGCAGGAAGAAAAAATGGTCAATATACTCTTCAAAACTTGACATCTGAGATTATTGAAATGGAGATAATCGACAGTATTGGTAATATTTTGAAAATGTAAAATCAATTAGATAAACCTAACTTAAACATTATGAGTATTGTAAAATATTTTATATGCTACGACCTAAGGAAAAGTAGAGATTATCAGAAACTTTACGATGAACTTGGGAAATTTAAATCAATTCAAGTCTTGGAGTCTCTTCATTGCATAAAATATCAAGATGATAAAACAGAAGAGCTCCGTGACCACTTTAAGAAATTTATAGACAAAGACGATGGATTAGTCGTTATAAAATCCGCCTATTGGGCTGGAATCAGTTTAGATAATAGTCCTAACGATTTATAAATAAAAACTGCACACAACAAAAACTATATGTCAATTGGGGTTTCGGTGCGGACAAGAAAGTTCGCAGCCCGCAACAACGGCTTCGGGGTTCGACAATAAAGCAACCCGCAATCCCCAACTGCATATAGTTCCGTCCGTTAGCAAAAATTTAGAATGACATCCTGCAAAATTATAAAACATGAAAAGAATATTTGGATTTTTACTTTTACTTCCAGCGATTGGATTTTCACAGAATATCGAAATTGATAGAGATAAAATAATCGACAATGAGATTTCACAAATCACAATTAGATTCAAAGCGGTTAAGTCTCTTCATGATTATGATAGTTTGATAATTGGAGAACATGCATTTAATAAATATGGATTAAAGACCTTTGAAAAATTAGTTTATCCGTTTCAAGATGTTGTTGCAACTGCTGACCAAACTTTTTATAAATATGAGAACGACACCATTTTAATTAAGGAAATCAAAACTCATAACGCAGTTCGATTGACAAAGAAAGATGATAGTTATATTAGTTTTTTTGGCATTGACTACGACACCACATTTGTTGATTACAATTATTATAAAAACGGATTGCTAAAATCAGAGATTGAATATTCAAATACCAGTAAGGATACTATTACCAAAGAATATTTTTACAATGAGGCAAATCAGCTGACCAAATTGATTCAAAGTAATTCAAGTCAAAAAGGTCAATTGCACCAAGACAACTTTAAGGAACTATATTGTTATTCCGAACAGGGATTGTTGGACTCTATTCAGAACTATCCCACAGGTTTTGACTCACATTCAACAGAAGTATATACCTATAATGATAATAAGAGTTTGATAGAAAAGAGAAAAGTTAATGGATTCGGATTTACTACAATTGTAAATTATGGAGCAGAAAATAAAGTAGAGATAAAACAAGAGCTATATAAAGGGGAAATTGAAAAAAATCAATATGATAAAACTGATAGGTTGATTAAAACAGAAAGAGGATATTATTCAAACAAGAAAATTGATGTGATAGACAATTATGTTTATGATAATGAAGATAATATTATTGAAGAATATACTGAAAATCTATCAAAAGATGTGATTGTAATAATTGGTCATCAAAAATTCAAATACAATAAAAAAGGATTATTGATTGCAGAGGAAATACTGAGAGATAAGGAAACTCAATTTGAATATCTAATTGAATATAAGTAAAACTTTTGCTAACATGCGGTCATAAAAAATGGCGGGCAGCGGCGGTTTCAGTTGGTTTTGTTCTTCGCAAAAACATTTGCTAAATTAGACAAATTATTAACCCGTAAATCCGCCACATTTTATACCGCTAAACGTTAGCAGTAATTTTAAAAAAGACTATAGTGAAACATAAGTTATATCAAATTGACGCATTTACGGACACAATCTTTGGAGGCAATCCTGCTTGTGTTGTGCCGCTGGACAACTGGTTGTCAGACGAAATCTTGTTGAAAATTGCAAAAGAGAACGCAGTTGCAGAAACAGCTTTTTTTGTTGATAAAGGAGAGAAAATCCATTTACGATGGTTTACGCCTGAAATTGAAATGGATTTGTGTGGACACGCTACACTTGCAAGTGCTCATTGTTTAACGACAATACTTGACTACAAGAAAGATGAAATCGTCTTTGAAACTTTAAGTGGAGACTTAATTGTTAATGTTGAAAATGGGCTATATAAAATGGACTTCCCATCAAGAATGCCTGTTGCCGACAAATTACCATCAACAATTTCAAAATCTTTAAATATTCAACCGAGAGAAATTTTGAAATCAAGGGACTATATCTTGGTGTACGAAAACGAAACGGAAATCAGAAGTATTAAAATTGACCGACAATTGTTTGACCAAATAAATCTTGACCCCGGTGGTGTAATTGTAACAGCAATCGGAGATAACTGTGATTTCGTTTCAAGATTTTTTACGCCACAAGCATCAATTTTAGAAGACCCTGTAACAGGATCTGCACATTGTTCATTAATTCCATTTTGGGCTAAAAGACTTAACAAAAAAGAACTTTATGCTCAACAAGTATCAGAACGAATGGGCAAACTATATTGTGAAGACAGAGGAGACCGAGTTATTATTAGTGGACAAGCAAAAACATATTCCACTGGAAACCTTTGGACAAAATAAAACTACTGCTAACAAACGCTATAGCAAATGCGGGGTTTGCGTGTTCGTTGAAACATTTGAAATCTTTACATACATTTGTGCTGGCAGACAGTTGAGCAACAATTTATTCCCGCACTTGCCATAGCGTCAGCCGTTAGGCGTAATGCTAAGAAGACCGACACAATAAATAATTAACTTTGACAAATAAATAAAAAATGAGAAAAACAATTTTATTATTCGCCTTTGTTGCGACAACTGTATTTTCTTTTGGGCAGAAAACTGATTCAATAGCTCAAAAAATTGACAGTATTGATTGCAGTGGAGTAACAAAAACGGTAGACGAATTTTCTGGAGAAATAACTTTTGAAGCTCGAATTACAGATGACGTTAATTTTTTGAAGATTAAAAAGAGCGGTGTTATTAAATATTATTTGAGTATATGGATTAAAGAGACAGGGATTTATACTGGAACTGGTGTCAGTATAATTCTGAAAAATGAAAAAAAAATAAATAAACCAAGTGCCAAAGTCGAATACAGCTACGCAGGTAGTAGCTTTTACACAACAACATTCATTCAACTTACCAATGAAGACATTGCATTACTCAAACAAAGTGGAATAGCAAAATATAAACTTTATATTTCAACAGGAGAGATAACGGACTACTCAGACCTTTCAAAAGACCTTTTTAATTGCCTTGTAAAAGCTAAATAATTTAACAAAAACGAAAAAATATGAAAAACATTTACATCATTATTCTAACAGCAACAGCAATGTGCTTTGCTTCGTGTTCAAACTCTCCGACCGATAAGGCTCAATCTGCTGTAAAAGGATACCTTAAAGAAAATTTAAAAAATTCTGACAGTTACGAACCTGTTTCATTTACTCAACTTGACACCTTAAAACAGTCAGACACATCAGACACAAAACTAATTTCATTATACAAAATTACTCACTTTTATTCCATCACTAACTCGGACAAAGACAAAGCAAAAATGACCGTATCGTTTTATCTTGACAAAGACCTAAAAGTGAACAAGACAAATACAAAAAGTATTAATGGTGACTACGGAACATTGACAGGAAATGCTTATTGGAAATACAACAACTATGTTGGAAATAAAGCTGACGCAGGTGCAGAAATTACTTTGTATTCACTTGATACAATTCGTGGAAATTTAAAATTTGAAGCAACAGCTGATGTTCAGGGAAACTATAAGATAGAGAAAATACTTCCTGGAAGTTACTTGCTTATTGTCCGTTCAAAAAATGCGACTGATTGCCCTGATAGCCATTTAAGTAACTTAAGAATTTATGGTGACAAAATGAAGCAATTATTTGGTTTCGACATTGAGAAATATAAAACTCAATTAGATGAAATTAATGTTCTTGACAGTCTTTATTTTAAAAGCAGTGATGATTTTCCAAGTAGTGGTTCACTCTCACAAATGACAGCAAGTATTGCTAAAACAGATGCAATCTCAAAACAAAGGTCAGAGAAAATTGAAAAACTTTTTGAAACATTTCCTGACGACTTTAAAGGTAAAATAAAACTTTATACTGGATATAGTAATGCTTATGACTTTTCGACAATACGAATAGAAGAAAGTAAAACAGAAAATATTATTACAGACTTTGGAATTACTTGTATTTAAAAGACAGAACTTGAAGACAGAAGAAGCACATACGCCTAACAGCACCTACAAGAAATTGGCGGTTCAGTGGTTAAATGAAGCTTTATGCTTCGTATCAAGTTCAGTTGAGGCAGACAGTTTCGTGCTTCGAAATCGCCAACTTCTTATAGCTGCAAAACGTTGGTAGCATAATTGATTATTAGAATATGGATTAATTCCTATTGCCCTCATTCCGCTAACCTTTTTAAGCAGTGCAGGATGAATACACTGGGAAATAAAAAGCATATGTACCATGAATTCGTTTATTAGCTACCTGAAAAACCCGGATTATTGCGAGCGCAGAAAGCTATCTGCCATAAAGTTTATCGCTTTGTACTTCTTCTATTATCTCGCAGCACTTGCCATTGGACTCATTATCGCTATTCTTTGCAAAGTGCTACATCTCGAGCATCTTAAGATTGAAGCGCCGCCGGTGATGACAATACTATTTGCCGTATTGCTCGCCCCTTTCTGCGAGGAGGTTATTTTTCGATCGTTGCTCCGGTTTAAGTGGAGTAGCATTCTTCTATTTATTCCCACTGCAATGGCGCTGAGTGCATACTCCCTAAACCAATCAAAGTTCCTTGTGCCTATATTGTTATCTATTTTTGTAATCGGCTTACTCCTTATGGTAACCATCTTTACAAGGAAAAAGGTTGAATTGTTTATCGCGAGTAAGTTCAAATACTTCTTTTACAGCTCATCAATACTTTTCGGATTGGGGCATGCAACCAATTTTACTGGAAATGTATACTATATTCTGGCATTTTCGTTCATCCTTGGCGGGCCTCAAATCGTGCTGGGATTTATCAATGGTTACATACGCATGAATCATGGTTTACACTACAGCATCCTTTTCCATATGGCTGTCAACTTGCCTATTATTGTTCCTGTAATTTTGCATATTAGCTAGCAGCTGAATCACCTCTATATGGCCGTTGATTACAATCTATTTACCCTAACTTCATTGAATTTGCTAAATTGCTGCTATACTTGCAGCTGCTATTAAGTGGTAAATAAAAACGTTATGGTTACAATTGGTTTTTCGAGGGCAACCGATGAGGAGAAGTACCAGCTCTACATTCAGTGGTTGAGAAGCATCGATTCTACGTTTGACTACATCAATTTTTTCGGAAAAGACATCCCTGAAGCGTTGCAGCTGCTGGAAAAGTGTTCAGGGCTGGTTGTTACAGGTGGACCCGATGTGCATCCTTCCCACTACAACCTGGCTGAGGAGGCATCGCGTTGCGAATGCGATCCTTATCGCGATACCCTTGAATTTGCCCTCATCGAAAAAGCCTTGGGGTTGAAGTTGCCCTTGCTTGCCATTTGTCGTGGGGAGCAAATACTCAATGTAAGTATGGGCGGCAACTTAATTGTAGACCTAGAGGCAGACTTTGGGAATAGCGTGAGCCATCGATCGAAAAATGAGCAGCTGATGTATCACAAGGTGAACTTGGATGCCACCGGTAACCTTTACAAAATTGCAAGGAGAGAATCATTTGACGTGGTATCGGTCCATCACCAAGCAGTAAAAACTCTCGCGCCTTGCTTTCGCCCAACGGCCTTTGCCAATGATAGAGTTGTGGAGGCCTACGAGTGGCTAAATCCCGGAGGCAAGGGATACTTGAATGCCGTTCAGTGGCATCCCGAAAAGGGTGATTTTGCTAATAGCCTGAGTGTAGCAATAGGTAAGGAGTTTTTGGAAAAGGTCTACGCGTTTGCATCGGGTAGGGCGCAATAACAGCTCGTTGGTTTTATTATTTGTTTCCTTATTAGGAATGATTATAACTTCTATTTAATACCGTTGTTCTTCCATCAATTCAGAATTCATTAATCAATAGTTTTCCTTCTGGTAATGGGTTGCTGCTACAATACACGTATCCAATCCTCCAACTTTTCTTCCAATTGACTATATTTAACCTAATTGCAATTTTTGACTCAATAATTGCGTTTCAGACTATATATTGGTAATATTAACTTTGAATTTTTATGGTAATGGGTTTAAGAGTTCGATCTTTATTTTGTACGTTTGATATTAGATGAATACTTTAGGCTTGTAGCTTTGTTTAATGTGGTTAAAATGAAGCCTGAAAGTTGATGTTGCCTTGAGCAACAAAATGATTGGATTATTAATTGATCGCTTATTATATAAACCAACCTAAAAAGAATGGTTATGAATAAAAATCTTAAGTTATTAGGCGTAGTTGCAGGGGTAATGTTAACCTTGACTTCATTTGGACAATCAAACAAAGAGGTTATTAAAGTGAATGAGGGGGACACAATAAACTATTTGCTTTCAAAAGGATTTCAGTATTTCTTCCCAACTTTTGAGCAAGGCCGCGTTTGTTTTAAAAACAATGAATCAACTGCTGCGTTACTTAACTTTAACCTTTTTAACAATGAAGTTCATTTTATTTCCAGCGAAAAGCAGAATACCAAGGAATTTCGCGCTGGGGAAGAGGTAAGGTTGGCGGAGAAACTTGTTATGAATGATGTTCTTTTTGTTTTGATCGGGGATCAGATATTCATTAATACTCCAAGGGGAATTATGCGGGTGGTTGCTAATTTTGATATTAAGTTATTAGAACTTGATAAGGTAACAGAGATCGGCGAAGTGAAAGTTGGTGGATATGGTCAACCTTTGGCTACAGGGGCTGCGACATCTGTTACTTCCATAGATCATAGTGATGCAATATCTTCAAGTAGTGAAAATAATAGAATCAGCAATACCGCTCATTCCGAATTTATAGCTAAAAAGAGTTTCTACCTTCAAAAGAATAATCAAATTTATTCTGCGAATAATGCTAAGCAAGTTGGAAAAGTTTTTCCCTCAATAAAAGAAGATATTAAATCTTTTGTTAAAGAGAACAAAACTGATTTTTCAAATCTTGCAGACATGAAAATGTTAATTGAGTTTTGCATAGAGAAAGTGAAATCAAGTAAATAATCATTTAGAGGCTGCCCAATGGACAGCCTCTTTTTTTTTCTGATAACTCCGTGTATTGAGGTTAGGATAGTAATTAGGGTTAGATTTTATCTTAAATCAATATTTTCATAACACAATCAGCGGCTATATTGTCGAATTTTTACCTTTGCATTTCATACAACCCTTTGGTAATGCATTCTGGTTGTAACCTAAATCTTAACTGCTATGTCCAACAACAGCTCTGCAAAGGCTGGAAGCAACTCGCTCCCAATTATCCTAATCGGTTTTCTCTTTTTTATCTTTGGCTTTGTTACCTGGCTTAACGGGATACTTATTCCCTACCTTAAAATTGCCTGTGACCTCTCCAATTTTCAAGCGCTCTTTGTAACGTTTGCCTTTTATATTTCCTATACCGTTATGGCGCTTCCTTCGTCATGGGTGCTTAAAAAAACAGGATTCAAAAAGGGGATGATGGTAGGGTTATTGGTAATGGGAGTTGGGACTTTACTTTTTATTCCCGCAGCACATACTCGAACATACGGTTTGTTTCTTTTGGGCCTTTTTGTAATGGGTACCGGCTTGGCTGTTCTTCAAACGGCTTCCAATCCCTACATCACTATTCTCGGTCCTTCAGAAACGGCTGCTCGGCGAATTAGCATTATGGGCATCTGCAACAAAATTGCAGGGGTGGTTGGTCCGTTAATCTTGGCTTACTATATTCTTAGCGATGGTGATGTTTTTGTTTCCAGCTTAGCCAAGCTCGATGGTAGTGCCCGTGCTCTTGCTCTTGATGCTCTTGCAGCCCGCGTGATTGCCCCATATTTGATTATGTCGGGCGTTTTGTTACTACTTGCATTGTTCGTCCGCTTTTCGCCTCTGCCGGAGGTGGACGCCGAGTCTGAAAGTGAGATTGGGGCTGAAGTTGAAGGCAAGACCAATATCTTCCAGTTTCCGCATCTCATTCTGGGTGTAGTTGCTCTGTTCTTTTACGTAGGTGCCGAAGTGGTTGCCGGTGACACCATTATACGTTATGGAATTTCTTTAGGAATTCCAATTAGCACGGCCAAGATGTTCACCTCCTTTACCCTTGGAGCTATGATTGTGGGCTACCTGTTGGGAATAGTTTTGATGCCTAAGGTCGTAAGCCAACGCAGAGCGCTTGAAATTTCTGCGGTTTTAGGTATTCTTTTTACCATTGCCGCCATATTTAGCACTCCATTTCTTTCGGTAATGTTTATAGCTCTTTTGGGCTTTGCTAATGCTATAATGTGGCCTGCAATTTGGCCTCTTTCCATTCATAGTCTTGGCCGATTTATTAAAACAGGTTCAGCCTTGCTTATAATGGCCATTGCCGGTGGTGCCATTCTTCCCTTGGTTTGGGGCTATCTATCCGACATGGTTGGTTCCCAAAACGCTTATTGGATTTTAATTCCTTGCTACGTGATTATCTTCCTGTTTGCCAATAGGTGGTACAAGATGAAGAACTGGCGATAGTTCTTTATAATTTTCGTTATACTTTTTAATTGAATTTGTCGTTTGCTTTTTATCTAAACTCAACTATTTATGGCAACAAACGATTTTCGCAAGTGGGTATCGCAGTCGGTATCTGTAAAAATTTTTGTGGTAGGTATACTTGCCCTTTTTCTGCTAATTCCGGCTGCAATGATTCGTAGCCTAATTCTTGAACGTAAGACAAATAGTGAGGAGGTTGTTCGGGAAATCAGCAGCAAGTGGGGAAACGAGCAAACTATCGCGGGACCCATTATTTCGGTGCCCTATATGCGAAGAAGCATTGTTGACGGCAAGCAGGTAGTTTCACGTGATTATGCACATTTTTTGCCGGATCAGCTTACTATTACGGGTAAAATGGAGCCCGAAATTCGCTACCGTGGAATTTATCGGGTGATTGTTTACACTGCCAACCTCCAACTTTCTGGAAATTTCCGCCATCCTGACTTTAGCGAGTGGAAGATTAGTCCGAACGATATTTTATGGGACGAAGCCTTTGTTTCGCTGGGGATTCCCGATATGCGAGGCATAAAAAATGACCTAAAAATTACCTTTAATGGTGTGGATTACGAGGTAACGCCAGGCCTGGACAACCAAGATATTATCAAGCAGGGTGTTTCTGCCCGGTTGAAGTTCGATACTGCAAGCATTTACCCTTACAGCATTACGCTGAAGTTAAAGGGAAGTAGTGCCCTTAGCTTTGTGCCGATGGGAAAAATTTCCAAAATTGCCATTCAGTCAACCTGGCCAACACCCAGCTTCGATGGCGCCTTCCTTCCCGATAATCGCGATGTTGGTCCAAAGGGCTTTGCCGCTGACTGGACGGTTTTAAGCCTGAACCGGAATTTCCCGCAAGCGTGGATTGGAAGCACCTACGATGTTAACGAGTCAGCTTTTGGCGTAAAGCTGCTTTTTCCGGTTGACCATTATCAAAAATCAGAGCGGGCTGCTAAGTATGCACTGATGTTCATTGCCCTCACTTTTATGGTATTTCTGTTCTCTGAAATTCTTAACCGACGGAAGATTCATCCTGTGCAGTATATTTTGGTTGGCCTTGCGCTATGCGTGTTTTACACGCTGTTAATCTCCTTGAGCGAGCAGCTGGGCTTTGCTATAGCTTATATACTGGCGGCCATAGCCACTATTTCGCTCATTGGTTCCTACGCGGTGGCCATTTTCAAGAATAAAAAGCAGTCGATGATGCTGATTGGTATTCTGGTTGTGCTCTATCTGTTCCTGTTCACCATTCTGCAGCTAGAGGATTACGCCCTTATTATGGGTAGCATTGGCCTGTTTGTGGCTTTGGCGGCTGTTATGCGCATTTCTAGAAAAATTGACTGGTACTCGCCAATAAATGGAGATCCCGACGAAAAGAGTTAATCTCATTTTAACTTATTAATTGGTAGGCCATAGGCTGCTCCATTCGCTGGTTTTAATTCCAATGGTTGGAGTAGTTTCTGGCTATTTTTTTGCAGAATGCAAAACACAGAATTGCCACAGAATATTTTGTTATCATTGCATCCATATATTTCAAAAGAGTATGGCACGATTTTTCTCCTTCACTTTGGCTTTCCTAATTTTAGCTGGTGTTCTTAGCGGTCAAAATCTTGATATTAGGATACTCAGAACAATCAATTTGGATAGGAATAAACATTGGGATAAAACCATGCAGTTCATGTTGAATAGCGAAGCAGCAGTGAGCATTGCTACGCCGGCTATTATTTTGGGTGTTGGGCTTATTGAGGGCGACGAACAGATGAAGTCGGATGGAATTACCATTGCCTCAGCTTTTTTGCTTTCCAGCACCATGACAACGATTTTGAAATATTCTGTAAAGCGACCAAGACCCTTTACCACTTACCCCGATATTGAAAAACTTTCGGCAGGAGGTAGCTACTCATTTCCCTCGGGACACACCTCATCGGCCTTTGCCACCGCCACGTCGGTTAGCTTGGCCTATCCAAAGTGGTATGTAATTGCACCATCCTTTGCTTGGGCTTCAACGGTGGGTTATTCGCGCATGCATTTAGGTGTGCACTATCCTAGCGATGTGCTTGCTGGGGCGATCATTGGTGCTGCCTCGTCGTATCTCTGCTACAAGGGGCAGCAGTGGCTCAACCACCGAAAAAAGAGGAAGGCCGAGCCAGTTGTGGCGTTTTACTAGCCAAAATTTGATGGAGTAAAACTTGCTCACTATCTGATAAGTGAGTCAGCTATTCTGAAATTTCCCCTTATACCATTCTTTCAAAGTGGAAAGTCGAATCTTACTCCGGATTGTCCGATGCTTCTTTCTTTGGTGCCAAAGGTCCTCGCAAATGAATAATAAGGCCGTTCAGAAAATTGCGCAGTACTTGGTCACCACAAGTTTTGTAGTTTGGATGGTCCTCTGCCCTAAAGAATGCCCCCAGTTCAGTTTTTGTGATGTTGAAGTCCACCAACTTCATAATTTCAACTATCTGATCGTCGCGTAGGTGTAGCGCAACTCGCAGTTTTTTGAGTATTTCGTTATTCGACATAATCTTAACTTTACTGGTTCAAAACGGGTGCAATGGGGTGTTTTTCCATTTACTGTTCAAAGATAAGGGTTTGCTGGCTATATTTGAGCGTTAATGACTTTTATGTGATGTTATGAATCTCCAACTTCTAATTTTCTTCAGAATTGAAGAGGTATATTTGAAGTATGAAAATTCTTGTTGTTGAGGATGAGCAATCTCTGGCCGAGGATATTTCGCGCTATCTGGCAAAGAATAGCTTTGTTTGTGAGGTTGCAGCAAATCTGATCGAGGGCGAGCAAAAACTTGTTGGGTTTGCCTACGACGTTGTTCTGCTGGATATAAATCTTCCGGGGGGAAGTGGCCTTTCGCTGCTACCGCTTATCAAAAAACTTCACCCTCATACAGGAGTACTGATTATCTCGGCTAGGGGGGCACTTGACGACAAAATTTCCGGTCTAGACCTGGGTGCCGATGATTACCTCACCAAGCCATTTCACCTTGCCGAGCTCAACTCCCGCATTAATGCCCTTTTACGACGTAGATTCTTTGAAGGAAGTGATAAGTTAAATTTTAACGAGATATCCATCGACACAAAGGATAGGCTGGTCACGGTTCAAAAAACTCCTATTGTGCTTACCAAAAGGGAGTATGACTTGTTGGTTTATTTGGTGGTGAATAAAAATGCCACGCTTAGCAAGGAGTCCATTGCCGAGCATATTTGGGGTGACCATATTGAGATGGTTGATAGCTTCGATTTCATCTATACTCATATTAAAAACTTACGCCGAAAGTTGATGGAAAAAGGGGCGAAGGATTACATTAAAACAGCGTATGGGTTTGGTTATAAATGGAGCGACGAATGAAGTTAATAAGAGTTACTTCGGCATATCAACTTGTGATGACGGCTGTGCTGCTTGCCTTGGCTGGTGCTGGATTATTTTTTGCCATACTCCACATTCAGCAGAAGGAGACTGATGAGGCGTTACAGTCTCAGCACGACGATTTGGTAAGCTACATTAAGCAGGGTAAACCACCTTTTTCAATTCCTCCAATGATGGTTGCCGAAAAAATTGATAGCACCATGATTGCTGCGCCATCTATTGCTAACATAGAGATTTCAGATACCGTCGAGGGAGATAGTGAGCCATACAGACAGCTAATATCCGTTGCAAAAGTTGGCGATAGCTACTACCAAATTACAGTGCGAACGTCGTTGTTGGAACAGGAAGATTTGCTGGTTGCCATTGCTACAGCCATTGGGGTAGTTTATGCCTTGCTTCTGCTTGGTTTTTATTTGATAGGACTTTTTCTTAGTAAGCGAATATGGCGACCTTTTTATGCTACTCTTCACCAACTTCAGCAATTTAATGTGGCCGATGGTGTTAGACTTTGCTTGACAACAACCAGTATACTTGAATTTCGGGAGATGAATGCAGCGCTGGAACACCTCACCACCAAGGTTCAAAGCGACTACAGGGCACTGAAGTCATTCACCGAGAATGCCTCACACGAAATACAAACTCCGCTCACCCTTATCATAACCAAGCTGGAAACGCTAATGCAGGATTCATCGCTACCGCAAGAGAAGGTTGACCAGGTGCACATTGCCTACCAGCATGCATTACGGCTATCACGGTTGAACTCAACGCTGCTGTTGCTGGTGAAGATTGAGAATAGGCAATTCAAGATGGAGGAGAAAGTTGATGTTTTGACATTGATTCAGGACCTACTGGAACAGCTATCCGATTTTATGGAGGCCAAGCAGCTGAAAGTTAAATACCATATTGCTTCACAACCAACATGGATTGCCAGCGCAGAGCTGGCGTCAATCATGGTAGGGAATATCCTTCGAAATGCAGTTCAGCACAGTAGTTTTGGTGGTGAAATTGTAATATCGCTGGGTGAACATTCGTTATGCGTTACCAACTCTGGAGAGGCGGTGGAAGGTGACCCAGCTAGGTTCTTCGAGCGATTTGCTAAAGCCTCAAAAGCCGGCCAATCTCTTGGTCTCGGTCTGGCATTGGTAAAACAGATTGCTGAGGCATTTAATTTTACCGTTAGCTACACCTATGCCGATGGACTTCATACGGTGGAGCTGTTTTGGTAGAGGTTTTGAAAAACATTTAAGGGATTGAAGTTTTTCCCATATTATTTTACAGTTATTCTAACCTTAAAACTCCAATTTTGCTTCAGATTCGGGTTTTACTTTTATGGCATTAACCATTAAACTCAATTTACAATGCGACAAATAATGCTTTTTATGGCCGCCAGCCTGCTAATGGCAACTCAAGCCTGTTCAGTAAATGTGCCCAAGGAGGTGAAGGATACCTTTGCTAAAAAGTTTCCCTCTGTTACCAAGGTAAAATGGTCGAAGGAAAATGATAAAGCTCTTGAGGCCGAGTTTAAGCTCGATGGCAAGACGGAATCTGCGCTTTTCAGCCTTGATGGAACTTGGATGGAAACGGAGGAGGAGATTGCGGTGGATGTGTTACCACAGGCTGTTAAGACTACGCTGGATGCAAAATTTGCAAAAATGACGGTAAAGGAGTGCGAAAAGGTAACCAATAGTGACAGCTCCTTAACCTATGAGCTGGAGATTAAAACTCTAGATGGTGTGAAGGAGGTTGTATTTAACACTCAGGGAGATATTATTAAGGTTGAGCCTGCTGGAGAAGAGGATTAGCACAAAACTTTTTTTAATTTTGGAAGAAAGGGGTTACCTTTCTTCTTTTTATTTATCAATATGTTGAAGACTCTCTTTTTGGCTATAACCTTATCTTCTTGCCTTCATACAACCATAAAAGGGCAGGAGCAATTGGACTATTACATTGATGCGGCGGTGGCCAATAGCCCGCTGCTCTATGCAAAGAAGAACGACTTGAGAGGGGCCAGTCTCGATAGTGCATCGGTAAGGGCTACTTACTTACCGCAGGTTGGCTTTACTGCCAACGTTGCCTACGACCCAATTATAAACGGACTTGGCTACGACGAGGTTATTACCAATAAGCAGCAGGGTAGCACGCTGGTGCACTTCGATATGCTGCTGCCGGGCAATCGGATGCTGAAGGCGCAAAATAGCTTTGCAGCACTGAATCGACGATCGCTTTCGCTGGACTACTCCCTTACGGTTAAGGATTTAAAACAGCAGGTTACCAACCAGTATTTAGTGGTTTATGGCGATCAGCAGCAGCTAGCTTTTCTGAAGGAAAGCTACCAGCTGCTGCAGCGCGAGGACTCCATTTTGCAGCGGTTGGCTAGGGCAAATATATACCGGCAAACAGACTACCTCACCTTTGTGGCATCCATGCGAAAGCAGCAGCTATTGAAAATGCAGGCACTTTCTCAGTTAAAGAGTAACCTTGGACGGCTGCGCTACCTGTGTGGAATTGAGGATACCAGCTTGGTTTCACTCTCCAAACCTAATCTGCCATTGGCGGAGCTGGTGAATGTGGATAGTACGCTTACCACGCGTAAATTTACTGCCGACAGCTTGCTCATTGCAAGCAAGCATAGTATGATTGATGCTTATTACCGGCCAACATTCAGCCTACACGCCGATGCCGGGTATCTCTCTTCATTTCTTTTCGAGCCATACAACAATTTTGGAGTTGGCGTTGGTGCCACTTTTTCCATTCCCATTTACGATGGCCATCAGCGGACATTGCAGCACCAGAAGGTGGTGCTTCAGGAGCAATCGTTGGGATTTGAGAAGGGCAAGGTTATACGTCAGCAACAAATTCAGCGGCGCTTGCTGCAGAGTCAACTCAACGATTTAGCCCTGCAATCCAAGGAGGTAGACGAGCAGCTGAGTTTTGCCCGCGCGTTGGTGGAGGCCAATGGGCGCTTGCTGGAATCTGGCCAAGTGGATATTCCCATGTTCTTTCTGTCTATTCAGAGTTACATGGACCTAGAAGGGCAGAGGTGGTCGGCTGAGATTGCAAGATATATGCTCATTAATGAGTTGAACAATATTTCTGAATAGAAAAATAGGAACGTATGAGGTTTATTTCGAATTATACACTTGCAGGTATGTTGCTTTTTACGGCTTTAATGGCAGGCTGTGGAGGAGGTAGTGATGAGAATTCTACCGATAGTAAATCACCACGACCCGAAGTTGAGATAACCTCCATGCGGGTTGGATCCATTGTGGATAGGATTGAGGTTTCTGCAACCTCCACCTTTCAGGCGCAAAATGTGGTTAAATCGCCAATTACCGGATTTATTGTAAGTATAGCCGTATCGCCGGGGCAGCTCGTAGGTAGAGGCACACTGCTAATGACGTTGCAAACCAAGGAGTCACGGGCGTTGGGAAATGCGCTCGATTCCATGTCGGGTGGACTTAAACTCTCGGGTATTTGGAGCGTAAAGGCCGATGCCAATGGGTTTGTCTCGGAAGTTAGCCATCAGGTGGGCGATTACGTGCCCGAGGGTGAATCGTTGGCTACGATTGTTCAGCAGCACAGCTTGGCCTTTGTGCTTAATCTTCCTTTTGAGTGGCGCAGCTTAGTTCACGTTGGGTTGCCCGTTGAGTTAACCATGTCCGATGGCACTAAGATCCAGGGTAAGGCGGCAAATCCATTGCCACAGGCGAATCAGGGGGCTCAAACCATACCATGGCTTGTAACGGTAGGACCTACCAAGTTTATTCCGGCAGGGATTCAGGCCTTGGCAACCATCCCCAGCTATTCGAGTAGACAGGCTCAACTGCTTCCAAAGAGTGCAGTGCTTTCCAATGAAACGGAGACTCGCTACTGGGTAATGCACCTTGTCGATAGCGTTAACGCCATCAAAATGGATGTGCAGTTGGGGCATCAAAGTGGCGACTCGGTGGAGATTCTTCAACCTAAGTTTAAGGCCAACGATAAGTTTTTGGTCAGTGGAAACTATGGTGTACCCGATACTTTATTGGTAAAAGTTATATCGAAATAGCATGAGTAACTTTCATCTTACCTATAAAAAGCCTGTAACTTTTGTTTTAGCAATCTTGCTGTTTGCTTGTGTTTATGTCTTTAGCAAGATGCAAACCTCGCTATTTCCTGACATTACCTTTCCCAAGGTTAAGGTAATTGTTGATGCAAGTCTCCAGCCTGCCGATCAGATGATGCTCACCGTTACCCAGCCATTGGAAAATGCCATTAGGCAGGTGCCCGGATTAAAAATATTAAGAAGCACTACCAGTAGGGGCAGCTGCGAGATTTCGGCCACCTTCGACTGGAATTACGATATCGATTTGGCTAAAACACAGCTGGAATCGCGCATCAGCCAAGTGCGCACCGATTTACCTGCCGGTTCACAGATATCGGTGGAGAAGATGTCGCCCTCCATCCTTCCCGTGATGGGATATTCACTGGAGAGCAATAAACGCTCGCTCATTGAGCTAAAGCATTTGGCGCGATTTACCGTTAAGCCATTTCTTTCGCAGGTGGATGGTGTTTCGTCCATTGCTGTTTTGGGAGGTAAGGAGAAGGAATATCGTGTTTTGCTCGATCCCATTAAGATGGCGGGTTTGGGGATCTCTCCAGATTCGCTCCATTCCATTTTTCTTGCCACTGGTTTTATCGAGTCCAACGGTTTTGTGACCGATTACCGCCGAATGTATCTCAACCTTACCGATGCTTCCATGCGAAGTCTATCCGATTTGGAGAATTTGGTGGTAAAAAACGACGGCAAGCGGCTCGTAAGGATCAAAGATTTTGCTCAGGTTTCCATTGAGCAGGCAAAGGAGTATGTTACCATCAATGCTAATGGAATTGAGGGTGTGCTGGTAAACGTGCTTAAGCAGCCGGATGCCAATCTCATAATTACCTCCGATTTGGTAACCCAAAGGGTGGACGAGCTGAAAAAGATACTTCCTCCCGACGTGCGTATTGTACCTTACTATATCCAGTCCAACTTTGTGAAGGATTCCATCAGTAGCGTGAGGGATGCGCTTTGGGTTGGGTCAGTTTTGGCTATTATAATTGCATTTATATTTCTTCGTTCGATGAAGGCAGGAGTAACGCTCTTGGCCATTGTTCCGGTTACGCTAGGGTTTACCATTGTAGTGCTTTATGCCTTGGGGTATACCTTAAATATTATGACTTTGGGTGCACTCGTTGCCTCCATTGGATTGATAATAGATGATGCGGTGGTTATTGTTGAGCAAATACACCGAACCCATGAGGAGTATCCCAAGGAGTTGCCACATAATTTGGTGGGTAAATCTATACGTTATTTGTTTCCTGCAATGGTTGCCTCATCGCTTAGCACCATCGTTATCTTTCTCCCCTTTGGGTTGATGGGTGGTTTGGCCGGAGCATATTTCAACGTGATGACCAACACTATGATAGTGACACTTACCTGTTCATTTTTAGTTACATGGATTGGTGTGCCGGTGGTTTATCTACTCGTTGGACAAAATGAGAATGTGGTAGGTCAGAAGGTTGCGGAAAATGGTCACGGGGTAAAGAAGCAGAAATGGGTTGGCTTTTTCATTCATCGACCTGTGATTGCCATTAGTCTTGTTGTATTATTAATTACTTCAATAGTTTTTGTTTACCCACATTTAAAAACGGGTTTTCTTCCCGATATGGATGAGGGTAGCATTGTGCTCGACTTCGATTCCCCTCCGGGTAGTTCGCTGGCTGAGACCGATGCCATGCTTCGGCAGGTGGATAAAATTGTGAGGGCAACGCCGGAGGTAAGCGCCTTTTCGCGACGAACGGGTGCTCAAATGGGTTTCTTTATTACTGAGCCAAGCCGTGGTGACTATCTCATTGAGTTGAAGAAAGATCGTAAGCGATCGACGGAGCAAGTGATAGACGACATTCGTCAGCGGGTGGAGATATTGGTTCCCGGTTTGATTGTCGATTTTGGTCAGGTAATTACCGATATGATTGGCGACCTCTCCACTTCGGTACAGCCTATCGAGATTAAGCTATTCGGTGGCGATGTGGTAAAGTTGAGGTCATACGCTGAGCAGGTGGCCGATTTGGTGGAAAAGGTTAATGGAACTGCCGATGTGTTTAACGGGATTGTTATCTCCGGTCCATCAGTAGTGGTGCAGCCTAACTATGGTAACCTAGCGCTGCATTCCATATCTCCCGCATCGTTGCAGTACCAGTTGCAAACCGCTGGCGATGGCAACGTGGTGGGTTCAATATTTAGCGGGGAGTATCTAACACCGGTTCGAACGCTCTATAGCTCTGCGGGAATAGGTAGCATCGATAAGTTGAAAAATCTTCAGGTTATCGACGCCAACTTGAATCTGGTTCCGCTCTTGTCTGTTGCTAGCATAGATGTTAAACAGGGTGAAGCGGAGATTGAAAGGGAAAACCTTCAGAACGCTGGAATTGTTACGGCACGACTGAATGGTCGTGACCTGGGAAGCACCATGGCCGACATTAAAAAGGCCATCGATTCAAAGCTTACCTTACCTCAGGGTTATCATGTGGAGTATGGTGGCGACTACAAGCTGCAGCAGCAGTCGTTTAGCGAGCTGCTTATTATTCTGATAACTGCCGGATTGTTGGTGTTTGCCGTAGCGCTCTTTTTGTTCCGAGAATTTTTGTTGGCCCTGCTGCTCATATTTGTTTCGGCACTGGGCGTTGCTGGTGGATTTCTGGCTCTATTTATGACAGGAACTCCTCTTAACGTGGGCAGCTACATCGGGTTAATTATGATTGTGGGAATTATTGGTGAGAATGCCATCTTTACGCTGTGGCAGTATAAAAAGGCGTTGGAGGAGGAGGGCGATGTGGGTGAGGCCATAATCTACTCCATTAGCACTAGGCTACGGCCCAAACTCATGACCGCATTTTGTGCTATTTTTGCCATGCTTCCGCTTGTAATGGGCATTGGTCCCGGCACACAGCTCAACCAACCATTGGGTATTGCCATAATTGGTGGTTTTTTGGCTGCTTTGCCGTTGCTGTTATTGGTGTTGCCCAGCTTGCTATACTTGGTTGTAAAACGACATTAGAAGTGATTAATTAAAAAAGGAAAGGACGTCAATTGAATACGTCCTTTCATTGTATAGGATTAATTAATCTTACTGGTGATTAAAATCTCATTAGGAGAGACGTTGATAATCACCTAAATATCTAAGCCTCTCTTTTTCAGTAGTGGCTTAGGTGAAGGTTCTTGACCGCGAAACTTCATATACTGCACCATTCCTTCGTCGCTGCCACCTTCGGTAAGAATGTATTTGCGAAATTTTGCTGCAATATCCCTATTGTAGAGGTCTCCTGAGTCAACAAATGCTTGAAAAGCATCGCTGTCGAGGACTGCAGCCCATAAGTAGACATAGTAACCTGCTGAGTATCCACCAATAATGTGGCTAAAATAGGTTGTTTGGTACCGAGGGAGTATTTCAGGCATCAAGTGAATTTTATTCATGCTCTCTTTTTCAAAGGCTAGAACATCAACCTGTTGTGGCGACGTAAAGCTGTGCCAATCGAGGTCGAGTACCGATGCAGCAATGTATTCCACCGTATTGAAGGCTTCATTAAAGGTGGCGCTTTTTTCGAGCCTATCGATAAGTTCCTGAGGAATTACTTCGCCTGTTTTGTAATGCTTTGCGTAAACCTTTAACACTTCGGGTTCGCTGGCCCAATTTTCCATGATTTGTGAAGGTAGTTCAATCATGTCGCGAGGCAGATTTCCAGCAGTTCGGTCGTATTTACCATCGGTAAAGAGACCGTGAAGACCATGGCCAAATTCGTGGAAGAGGGTGTGTACCTCATCCCAACTGAGGAGGGCAGGTGTATTGCCTGATGGTCGAGTAAAGTTGGTTACAATAGTCACCACTGGGTAAATCTTTTTTCCATCGCGGTAGGTCTGCTGGCGGAAACGACCGCACCAAGCACCTACTCGCTTTCCTGGGCGTGGATAGTAATCGAGGTAAAGTATTCCGAGGTGATTGCCATTGGCCTCCTTAACTTCAAAAGTTTCCACCTCATCGTTATATACAGGAAGATCGGTTCTTTGAGTAAATGTAATGCCATAAAGCTTATTTGCAACGTAAAACATACCATCCCTCACGTTGCTTAGCGAAAAGTAAGGTTTGATTTCAGACTCCTCCAGATTGTATTTCGCTTTTCTCAACTTTTCGGAGTAGTACCACCAGTCCCAAGGTTGAAGTTGAAAGCCTCCTTTTTCATCGTTGATTATTTGCTGCATAGCATCCCTATCGCGTTGGGCAACCGTAAGAGCAGGAGTCATTATGCCGTCAAGAAAGCTGTAAACTTTTTCCGGAGTTTTGGCCATATTGTTGCTTATAACGTAGTCGGCATATGTCTTGTATCCCAGCAAGTTTGCTCGTTCTGCCCTTAGGTTGGCAATTTTTAGCATTATCTCCTTGTTGTCGAACTTATTGTTGTTGTTCCCGCGCATGAAGTAACCACGGTACAGCTTCTCGCGAAGCTCACGATTATTGGCATACTGTAGGAAGGGGAGAAGGCTTGGCTTTTGCAGTGTAAATACCCACTTACCTTTCATGCCGTCATGTTCAGCTTGTTCCGCTGCTGCGGTAACAACATCCGAAGGTAAACCATCCAAATTGTTGGCATTATCAATCACCAATTTAAAGTTGGTATTCGTTTCGGCTAGGAGGTTTTCGTTAAACTGTAGGCCGAGCATGGATAGCTGCTGGTTAAGCTGTCGGAGCTTGTCCTTGTCTGCATCACTTAAATTAGCCCCACTTCTTACAAAATCGTCGTAGTATTTCTCTACTACTCTAATTTGTTGATCGTCAAGGTTACTGTTTAACCTATTCTGGTAAACTGCTTTTATTCGCTGAAACAGCTTTTCGTTGAGCGAAATATTGTCGTGGTGACGGGTTGTTAGTGGAGAAATTTGTCTTGCAATGGTTTGCATTGCCGCGCTGGTGTTTGCGCTATTGAGACTATAAAATACGCTTCCAACCTTGTTTAGCAATTCGCCGGACTTGTCGAATGGCAGTATGGTGTTTTTGAATGTTGCAGCTGACGGGTTGTTGACGATGGCATCAATTTCGGTCTGCTGATCTGCAATTCCTTTGATAAAAGCCGGAATGTAATGGCTCGTGTCGATGAGGTTAAAGGGTGGAACCTCAAATGGTGTGGTGTAGGTTGTGAAAAAAGGATTATCGGATTTGGAATTTTGCGATATCCCTGCCGAAGTGCAAAGTATCGACATAAGAGTTACGGTAAATAGTTTTTTCATAGTTAGTTGTTTAGGATAATTGGCATAAAGTATTCAAATAATGTAAGTTGGATATATATCAGAATTGAAGGTTTAATTTATGATTAACCAACCTAGCATTGAATATTGTTATTAAGATGTTACTCTACACCAATTTCATCGATAAATATGAACGAAGGGCTTCCGGCACCCAGATGCCATTTGGGCAATGGACCATAGCCATGGGCTATCACCTTCATGTAGCGTGCCTTGAGATCGACGGTGGCTAAAAAGTCCTTGGTTACCGACTCTGTTACCGTATCGGCCACATTATTTGAAACTCGAGCTGTTAGGTAGTATGTGTTACCATCGGTGGAGGTGAAAAACTCCACTGAGGTAGGCATCATTATCCAGGCTCCGGCATCTTGCAAAAATCCTGCCCATAGCTTGTGTATGGGTTTGATGGAGCCCATGTCGATCACGGCTTCAAAGTTCTGTCCCTGGTAGCCTTGCCAGCCACCCAACCGGAAATCTTTTGCTCCTCGAATTCCATCGATTAATGCTTCGGGTCCACCAGCGGTGTATTGACGACTCACCTTCGATTCAATGGCAATGGTGCGATCGGTTTTTACCTGAATGTAGCTGCCCTCCACCGCAAAGCTGTGACCCTTGCCTGGCACTACGGCAACTGCCTTAACGGTGGTGGATTTATGCAGGGTAATGGGGGTGCTGTAGCGGTTGCTTTTGCTGGTGGGTTCGCTGCCATCGAGGGTGTAGAATATTATTGCTCCTGCCTCCGGACATTTAATGCCAACGGCGATGGAATCTCGAAAAGTTCGGTTCGGAGCAATAAGGTAGGGAATTGTTACCATGGAGCTGTCGGTAATTTCGGTGGATGGCTGGTTTCCTGCCCCAACACCCCATGTGTTGTTGGGCTCAGCTCCCATTACGTATGAGAGCGTTCCGCCATGCATAATGTCGGCATGCTCAAGGAAACTCCGACTGTATGGCTGCCCGTTGAGCGTGGCACTTTGAATGTAGCAATTCTGCTTGCTTACATCCGGGGCATCAATTTTAAAGGTTTTTCCATTTTCGAGGTGAAGGATTACCGAAGGGAACCACGGGGTGCCGATGGCATACTGGTTGCTGCCGGGGCATACCGGGTAAAACCCCATGGCGCTCATTACCAGCCAGGCGCTCATCTGCCCGCAATCCTCGTTACCAATGAGGCCGTCGGGTGCGTCGGAGTACATCTCATCCATAATCTGACGAACACGCTGCTGCGTTTTCCATGGCTCACCAAGGTAGTCGTAGAGATAGGCCATGTGGTGGCTGGGCTCATTGCCGTGAGCATACTGGCCAATAAGTCCGGAGATGTCCACCTGCTCCCGGCCGCTCACATTCTGCTGCGTGGTGAAGAGCTCGTCCAGCTTACTGGCAAGCTTTTGAGTGCCTCCCTGCAGGTTGGCCAATCCGGTAATATCCTGCGGCACGTAGAAGCTGTACTGCCAGCTGTTGGCCTCGGTAAAGTTAAAATCCACCTCGGTAGGGTCAAAGGGCTGCTTCCATCCGCCGTTGATACGGGGCCGCATAAATCCGGTTTGCGGGTCGAACATGTTGCGGTAGTACTGCGCATGCTGGATATACTCATGGTAGGTAGCGCTATCGTTCAGCTGCTTTGCCATTTGGGCAATGCACCAGTCGTCGTAGGCATATTCAAGCGTTTTCGATACCCCTTCTGACTCCATGTCGCCGGGAATGCAGCCGTGGGTGCGGTAAACGTCCAGCCCAAACTGGTTCTGCATGGCGCTATGCTTCATGGCCTCCAGCGCCAGCTTAGCATCGAATCCACGGATGCCCTTCATGTAGGCGTCCACAATCACTGGCACGGAGTGGTAGCCAATCATGCAAAAGGTTTCGTTGGCCGAGAGTTCCCAAACCGGCAGCAGCCCACCGTTTCGGTAGTCGGCCAGAAAGGTGTTGATAAAGTCGCTGGTTCGGTGGGGATCAATTATGGTCATTAGCGGGTGGTAGACCCGGTAGGTGTCCCATAGCGAGAAAACGGTGTAGGGGGTGAACCTCTCAGCTTTGTGTGGTTTAAGATCGGTGCCAAGGTATTGTCCATCGGCATCCATAAATAGATTGGGCACCACCATGCAGTGGTATAGGGCGGTGTAAAAAATTACCTGTTGGTTGTGGGTGCCGCCCGAGACAGCTATCTTGCTCAGTTCACGGTTCCAACTGGCCAGGGTTTGGCTACGCACGGTGTCGAAGTCCCACTCCTTGGCCTCGGCATCCATGTTGGCCAGGGCACCATCGATGCTTACGGCGGAGAGCGCCACCTTTACCACAATTTGCTCACCCTCCTTGGTTTTAAACTGAAAGTTACTCTTTAGCGCTTTACCTGTTGCACGGCCACGAACAGGACCATAAGGGTCGGCAGGGACGTTTTTAAGCGGTGTTATAACCATTGTACTTTTTTCGTTGGTGGCGGTAAAGGCCTCCTGAAATGGTTTGGAGAATTTTATGACGAAGTATACAGGTTGCCGTTCGGCCCAAGCCTTGGAGAGGCGATAGCCATGAACCTCGGTATCGCTCACCACCTCAATCCAGGAGTCGAGCACCTCGTCGCGGTGCTCCAGGTCGAGCAGGATGTTGGCCTCCTTGCTCTTGGGAAAGGTATAGCGGTGGTAGCCCACGTGCGGTGTGGCGGTGAGCTCCACCTTCACCCCGGGTTTATCGAGAATCACGGTGTAGTATCCCGGCCCTGCTTTTTCGGTGGCTTTGCGGAAGGGGGAGGCGTATTCGCTGTTGGTGGTAACCGGCTTGCTCAGCGTGGGAACCAGCAGCACGTCGCCATAGTCGGAGCAGCCGGTGCCGCTGAGGTGGGTATGCGAAAATCCGTAGATTACCGAGTCGGAGTAGTGGTAGCCCGAGCAGCCATCCCAGCCGGTGAGGCGGGTATCGGGGCTCAGCTGCACAAAGCCAAAGGGGGCCGTTGCGCCCGGGTAGGTGTGGCCGTGGCCGCCGGTGCCAATAAAGGGGTTGACCAAGGAGGCCGGACTTTGCGGTTGAGCATAAGTAAGTGCGGGGGTAATAATGGCTATATATACCAGCAGGTTTCGTAGTTTCATGGTGTTGTGCTATGGTTTGATGGTAAACTTACCAAATATCTGAGAAAAAGGGGAGGTAATGGACACACTTTAATTGGTAATGCTACATACCCTTCTGCACCTCTATGCAACCCATCTACTTGAGGCTGGAACAGACCTGAGTTGTATATAAAGGTTGCTTGGCTACACGAGCCGTATAACAACTGAAATTTACATTCATGTGCAAAGAGTAAAAAGCCCATTTGATGACATGTAACAACAAAAAATTACTATTTTTAAGAAAAATAAAATGCACCCTGCTGAATAAAAAGGTATACAATATTTCCATTACAGGGTGGATATATGCACCTTTTCTGGAAAAAGGTGCATATATAAACGAGTTATAGCCAATTTAAAAAAATGACAGCGATATTGCATAATGAAAGAACCAATAGAAGTTTTAATTTTTGAAAAACAAGTAATTAAGTTTTATGATGAATCGGGTTACAGCTTTGATTCATCGGACAATATATTAACATACAACGTTATATATTTAAATGGAGATAAGAATTTTTTGACTTCGGTTATTGGTATCAAACTTTTTGAAGAGAATAATTTAACTTCAAGTTGTTTAATTGGCTCAGGAGGTGGTGGAACTGGGATTCACAAAAATTCAACTTTGATTAGTTGTGATGGATTAGTTGTTTGCTGTTCAAATACTATATTTAAATTAACGATTCCTGATTTGAATTTAGAATGGAAAACACAAGCAGATATGGCAACTTGTTTTGAGATTTTTCATCTTGATAAAGATTATATAGTTCATGGAGAAATGGAAATAAGCAGACTTGATAAAAAAGGACAAATAGTTTGGCAACAAAGTGGTCGTGATATTTGGGTAACAGCAGAAGCAATTGATGATTTCGTCATCTATGATAACTATATTCTAGCAACCGATTGGGATTATTTTAGATATAAATTTGACTTTGATGGGAAACTCTTAGAGGAATATAAAATTGAAAAACAACATGTTCAAACAGAAAAAGTACAATCTAAAAAATGGTGGAATGTTTGGAATAAAAAAAACTGGCTATAACAAGGGCTCATACGCCACTGGGGTTTAAGTGGTTACGTCAAATGTACGTCTTTTTTTATAACTTTGGTGTATGTTGATAGAAAGTAGCTTCGAATTCCCCAGCGTCGCATAGCCCCGACCGTTAGCGGTCAGCTTGAAACAACGACATCCCAAACTTGAAACGCACTGATGATAATAGATAGAAAACAATTTAACTTAAAAAAACAAATGTGTCATTGAAAAATTACACATTAAAACCGTTCTGTATAATTGACTACTATTTTGTAACAAATTAACAATCTATTCGTCAAATCAATTATGAAACAATCAATCAAAAAAATATTGTACTTCCCAATTACAAAAATTATTTTGGGAATTACTTTTTGCTTTTCACTATTTGTAGTAATTCAAAACTTTGTATTAAAACCATTTTTTTATAGCATTATTCAAGATAAAAATATTGCTAACCCAATTATTCATTGTGTTTCTTCTATACTATTATTAGTTAGCTATTACTATTTTTTCCGTTTATATGATAAAAGAAAAATTAGCGAACTATCCATAAGACATTTACCTAAAGAAATGTTTGGGGGCTTTATTTTTGGTTTTTTGACAATTTCATTATCAATTTTCATTATATACTTATTAGGGCACTATCAGGCTATTAGTATTACAACAGCTCACTACTCAGCAATGTTTTTCACTGTATTAATAATTGCTGCTTTAGTTGAAGATTTGTTTCATAGAGGACTAATCGTAAGAGAGATAGAAAATTGGTTAGGTACACATATAGCCATTGTCATTGCAATGTTAGTAGAACTTCAACACATTTTTAATCCCAATTCCGACCTGTTTAGTTTTTTCTTTTACTTGATTTGGGGATTTACTATGGCCATGATGTTTATATATACTAAAAGAATATGGCTGCCTTTTTTCTTCCATTTAGGCTGGAATTTTGCTCAGCCTTTTTATGGCTCCAATCTCACAGGGACAAATGATATGGGCAGTATTATTCAATCTAAATTTACAGGTCCTGAATTATTAACAGGAGGTGCACTTGGGATTGAAGGTTCAATTTTTACGGCATCATTTCTATTAATTATTGGTATTGTTCTTTATTACCTTGCCAAAAAGGAGGACAAAATTGTAAAATGCAAACTGTTTAAAAGATGAATTTAAAAAGCGAACTATTAAATGTTGATAAATATTTTTCACCAAGAATAATTGGAGAAGTAAATGACCAATATATTAAGGTAGCAAAAATAAAGGGGAACAAAGTTCCTTGGCATAACCACAAGAACGAAGACGAATTGTTCTACATCATTGAAGGTTCATTGTTAATGGAAATTGAATGTAATGAAGATTTTATTATGGGAAAAGGTGATTTTTATGTTGTAAAAAAAGGAATAAATCACAGAATCTCATCTAAAGAAGAATGCTTAATTATGCTTATCGAATCAAAAACTACCGAACATACTGGTAAAGTTAAATCAGAAATCACAAAATCAATTGATGAACAAAAATATTAGACAAAAAAGGAAGGTAAAAATAAAGCCGAACCGCTAACAGCTAGTTAATTGCATTTTGGCTGATGACGCATTTGGAGTTCTTAACGCTTTTTGTTAGCTTTACTATCGCGGTACAAGAAAACGTTTCAAACTCCCAAACACAACAAATACGCGGAACGTTGACTCAAAATAAAATGTTTTTGACTAAATAATTAGAGGGTGCCAAGTAAATGGCACCCTCTTTTGATTGGTGAATCAATGAATGATTATTTATTTGGTGGAAGTAGCACTTGATCAATCACATGCACCACACCGTTTGAGCCTTGAATGTCGGCTAGTACAACGTTGGTTGTTCCGTTTATGGATACACCCGAGCCCACTGCTACTTGAATTGGGCTACCCTCCAAGGTTTGCACGCTTCCGGTAGTAAGTGCCGTAGAGAGCACGTTACCGCTAACTACGTGGTAAAGTAAAATGGGGCTGAGCTGCTGCGCTGTTAGGTCGGCAATACCCGATACCTGAAGGCTGGAAAAGAGGCTCGAGAAAGCTGCGTTGGTTGGCGCAAATACGGTGAATGGACCTGCTCCGCTCAATGTCTCAGCCAGCTGAGCCTTAACCACTGCATCCACTAAGGTCGATAGGTTGGGGTTGGCAATGGCCAAATCAACAACCGTTGGCGGTACGAGCACCTTGTCTATAACGTGAATAACGCCGTTGGTTCCCACGATATCGGCTGCCGTTACGTTTACATCACCATTGAGCTTTACGCCGGAGGTTTTGTCGATGTAGAGCGAAATGGGGTTATCCATGTAGGTGCTTAAGGTACCCACGTAACCGGTGGAAATCTGATCGCTATACACAATTTGGCCGAGCACATGGTATAGCAGAACGGGCATAAGATCGTTGGGAAGGGTTCCAAATGCGCTGAAGGCTGCATCGGTTGGAGCAAATACGGTAAAGGTTCCCTCGGGATTGCTCAAGGTGCCTACTAAATCGTTGGCAGCTAGGGCTGAAACTAGGGTTGTAAATGAACCATCGAAGCTGGCAATATCGGCCACGGTTGGGGGAAGCAACACCTTATCGATAACGTGCACCACTCCGTTGCTAGCCATAATGTCGGCTTGTGTAACGTTCACATTGCCATTAAGCTTTACATCGTTGGCTACGGTAACTTTTAGCGATACATACTTACCGCCCTTACCCATGCTCATGGTAGAAACATAGCCTGTTTGTAAGCTTGTAGAAACGGCCTTTGTTCCCAGAACGTGGTATAGAAGAATAGGAGTAAGAGTTTCGGAGCTAAGATCGGAAATTCCGGAAACACCCAGCTGGGTAAAGAGTGCAGCAAAGGCTTCGTTGGTCGGCGCGAATACAGTAAATTCGCCTGAACCCATTAGCGTTTGATCTAGACCTGTTTTTACCAAAGCTGCTTTGAGCGTTGTAAAGTCAGGATTTGCTAGTACCACATCGGTAATGGTATTGGACTTTGGAGTATCGTTACTGCTATCCTTTTCGCACGATGAAAGAACTACTCCGGAGGCCAAAAGTGCTCCAATAAGTAAAAATCGCATTTTTGTTTTCATTTTCTTGAGTTTATTGATTTATACCATAGTAACCATTATACCATCAAAAATGTTCATATAAATATTAAAAAAAATGAACAAAAACATGTAACAGTAAGAATAATATGGTTTTATGATTGTTTAATTATTTCTTTTATTTACCAAAATAGGATAAACACATTTCTTTAATAATCAAATATTCAGGTGGTTATAGTTAGTTTTAAATTTGTGTTTTTTTTGCACTTTAAGTAAAGCATAATCCATCTTGAACTGCTACCTAAGGAAAATGTAAACAGAACCTAGGATCTGTTATTAAAATGGATTGTTTTTGATGTGCAAACGGATGGAGGATCGTGCTTTCGCATTGAAAAATATTAAAAGGTAGTGCGGATCATGATTATTTGGAGATTAATAGGTTCAAGTTAGGAGTCGTTATCCTGTAAGAAAAAGTCGATAAGCAATTATAAAGCGGTAGCATTTCCGACAGGAAGGTTTAGCCGGAGGGAGGTGCACAAGTGCTGTTTGTAAAAGTTCAACGAATCCAACTATTCAAGTAGGCAAATAGTGTCAGCCACTGCGAAAAGAATGGCTAATGCTTCATTGTTACCAAAGCGGGCTGACGATTGATGAAGCGGATCTACAGGGTAAGGAATGGAGCCAGATTTAGTTTACATTCGGCAAGTTTATAAATAGGCTCTTGGTAATCATATAATTGTTTAATATTGGGCTATTTCAGTAGCGATTACGTTAAATGGTAACGGGTATCTCAAAGTAGAATGGAATAGTTGTCCGGCGAATCAATAAATTATTTTTTCGCAGAAAAGTTGGAAGACTGTTATCGGGAGTAAGTAAGTTGTTGCAAGATGGCAAAAAGTAGAATTGGTAAGGTGTATGGATATCTCATTGCCGAGGATAAGACTCTCTCCCTGGAAAATCGGCTCTTCCTTTCTGCTACGGTGCTGGGCTGCCCTTCCGCCGTCAGCTGCAGGGCGAGGTGCCGCTTGGTGGTGGGGTTGTAGATGTCAAACCGCCGGATCTTCACAAACCGCCAATCGTTATCGGCAAGCAAAACAAAGACACGTGTAATCTGATAAATATTTGCACGGACAAATTGTTTGTAGTAATTTTACACGTGTAAATTGACATTTAAGCGACGTGCCATGAATACCAAACTAACATTAACTATTGAGCACTCAGTGATTGATAAAGCAAAGAGATATGCAAAGGACAAAGGTAGAAGCCTTTCAGATATAATTGAAAATTATCTAAAAGTTATGATTAATGAAGATACCACTCGGGTGATAGATTCTACACCTATTACATCTTCGTTGAGAGGCGCGTTTAAAGCACCTAAAGATTTTGACTATAAAAAGGAGTTATCAAAAGGGTTATCAGAAAAATACTTATAGATGGATAACGTATTAATTGATACCGATGTAATTTTAGACTTTTTCTTTGACAGGCAACCATTTGCTGAATATGCAGCTCAAGTGATGGGATTATGTGAGTGTAATCAAATCAAAGGATATGTGACACCTGTTATTTATAGCAATGTTTATTATCTGCTTAGACAAACTGCCAGACATGATAAAGTGATTGGAAATCTTAAACAATTACTAATGATTACAGATGTCTTATTGATGGATAAAGAAGTTGTTAGTAATGCACTTAGTTCAGAATTTAAAAATTTTGAGGATAGCTTGCAGAATTTTGCAGCAATGAAAAATGGAGAAATAGATGTAATTCTGACTCGAAATTTAAAGGATTTTAGTAAAAGCGAAATAGGTGTTTTGACTCCAGAATCGTATATAAAATTAATAATTGCCAGCCGCTTATAAATATGACTCTGAGCAATCTGCACCATCGAGCGATGAGTCCCTGTTAAGCTACATCCTATTACCACCACCCTTGGGCCAAGGGTACTGCACCTAGCGAGGTTTTTCTATTTTTTTTGGGCTAGCTGGTGGGTAAACGCTTCCGGCCGTAGCTGTGTTTTGGAGCTATCTTGTGCTTGGGTGGGTTGCCATTTAGCCGCATCAGCACATCAAACCGATCGGGGGTAAGGAGTATTGGAGTATGGTTTAATCAACATTGCAAGCATGCTGCAATCGCCCAATCGTTCAAATTGCCAACGTTTTGTGCCTTTAAACTATCTGCATAATATTCGTATAAGTTTGTCGATAAAATATCCCGAACTGTCGATTGCATTTTCGAAAGGGAGCTTGAACAAATACATTTGAGGCAGTATAATCATAAAAACATATAGGTATGAAAACAATAACAACAATTTTGGCAATCGCATTCATGTTAACATGTAGCTTAACTTTTGCACAACCCGGAGGTGGTGGTCAGGGTGGACAACAAGGTCCTCCTCCAGTGCCCAATGACACGCAAATCGAAAAAATGGTAACCGATTTGGCTAATGATGTTGCGTTGAGCATCGACCAGAAAACAAAAGTAATTGCGCTGTACAAAGATCATTTTACTCAGGTAAAAGCAAAAACATCGGGCAATAGCCGACCAAAAAGGGAAGAGATGGAGGCTTTGGACAGAAATCTTGAAAAATTGGTAAAGGCTGAGTTAACCGAGGAGCAAACAAGCAAGTATGAAGCATGGTTGAAAGAAAAAAGTAAACAACAACCACAAAAACAGAGATAGCGTTCATTAGCAACGTATTTCATTTGTAAAATCTTAAAGTATTCACCTTAAATTTAAAATTATGAAATCAATTCATGCACCGAAACCAGTAGGGGTGATTTTGTTTTCTTCTTTATTGATGGCAACTTCGCTTCTGAGTGGTTGCTCTAAAGATAGCGTTGTTAGCACCAGTACCAATTCTGTCCTTACATATCCCATTGTGGATACCCACCAGGGATTAACTTACGATAATCTCACACAAATCACCCCTCCTGCAGAAGGAGAGGCATACTACGGACAGGATGCACAATATACTGGAAATTCCCCCAGCTACACCGACAACGGCAACGGCACCATCACCGACAATGTCACTGGTCTAGTTTGGTCGCAGGAAGTCTCAAAGTTTTCCATGTCATGGGCACAGGCCTCAAACTACTGCGACACCTTAACCACTGGGGGCTACACCGACTGGCGCTTACCTAGCGTTAAAGAGTTGTGGTCTATCAGAGATTTCGCGCAAGGTTGGCCATGGTTAAATACCGACTACTTTCACCTAGTTGGTGATGGTACCGACGCTCGTCAGCAGCATTCATGGTCGAGCAATCGCTACCTGGTTAAAGATGAATATCAGAACGAACAGGTGATAGGTGATCCCTCATTCATTGTTAACGACTGGACTGGACATATCAAGGCGATGAGTGGTAATAGATTCGTACGTGCTGTACGCGGAAATACATCTTACGGTGTTAACGATTTTGTTGACAATGGTGATAAAACAATTACCGATAAAGCTACCGGACTGATGTGGTCTAAGGACGACAGCGGAGAGGGATTTCTTTGGAAGGATGCTCTGGCCTATGCTGAAAGCGCTACAGTTGCCGGTTACGATGATTGGCGTTTGCCAAATGCTAAGGAACTACAGAGTATAGCCGATTACTCCGGAGTTTTCCCTGCCATGAACACAACCTATTTCAACCTTACAAAGCTTACCAATATAAAAGGTCAAGTCGATTATCCATTTTACTGGTCAAGTACATCCAACCCTGTAGAAGGTAGCGATGGCGCAGTAGACCATGGTACTGTTTATGCATGGGTGTTGGCTGCAGGCTATAACACCGATCCGGAAGGTAGTGATTTGCACGGAGCAGGCTCAGTTGTTTTTACCCCTAAATCGGAAGCAAATTTTTCAGATCAAGACCTAGAAATTCATCGTTACAACTATGTGCGACTGGTTCGCAGTGGTAATGTGACAAAAACACCGAGTGGCGATCCAAGCTGTATTAATTTGAATCGTGTTGTTTCTTTTCCTGACGGTATTGTAGATAACGGAGGCGGTGGCACACCAGATTTCTCCTCAGGCGTTAATTACCTTGCAACTATAGGTATTACAGTTACTGCTGAAAATTTGGCAACAATAATTGGAGGTCCTCCTGCACCAACGGCCTCTCAACTCGTAGCCAATTTTGCGGCTTCGAATATCGTAATTACTGAAGCGCAGGCACAAGCTCTGTTAGATATACTTAATTTGGCGTAATCATATTGGGAACCAATTATAAGTAAATCAAAATAGTTATCAATAGTATAAACGGTTGCATCGGGTGTGGGTATGTGTAAATATATCCCACCGATGTATTCCGCTTAAACAGTAAATGGAAAGTTGATATTAAATATCCTGTCGGCTGCCAGATTTGTCATTTGTTTCACATGTATTGCCCGGTTGATGCTATTACCATTACACCTGAAAAGTTGATACCGATAATTGTTTGGTAGGGGTAAAATTGGACAACCGGATAAAAAAGATATAGCAATATAGCTGCAATTACAGCGCATATAGTCTTGCCCGGTAATTATCGATGTCCAAAAAATTGTTCCATTTACAATTGGTTTTTCTGTTTGCCATAGCTTGTTTCTTTTCCCCAACACAGGTTGTATAAATGGCTCAAGTTGGGCAATAGTAAATAGGTTTTTTCATATACAAACAAGTAGGGTTGGAGTATTATCCCAGATTAAATTATTGGTAGCTACCAATACATAGCCATCTGAGCAATCTGCACCATCGAGCGATGAGTCCCTGTTAAGCTACATCCTATTACCCCCACCCTTGGGCCAAGGGTACTGCACCTAGCGAGGTTTTTCTATTTTTTTTGGGCTAGCTGGTGGATAAACGCTTCCGGCCGTAGCTGTTTTTGGGAGCTATCTTGTGCTTGGGTGGGTTGCCATTTAGCCGCATCAGCACATCAAACCGATCGGGGGTAAGGAGTATTGGAGTATGGTCCAATCAATATTGCAAGCATGCTGCAATCGCCCAATCGTTCAAATTGCCAACGTTTTGTGCCTTTAAACTATTTGCATTATATCCGTATAAGTTTGTCGATAAAATATCCCGAACTGTCGATTGCATTTTCGAAAGGGAGCTTGAGCAAATACATTTACGGCAGTATAATCATAAAAACATATAGGTATGAAAACAATAACAACAATTTTGGCAATCGCATTCATGTTAACATGTAGCTTAACTTTTGCACAACCCGGAGGTGGTGGTCAGGGTGGACAACAAGGTCCTCCTCCAGTGCCCAATGACACGCAAATCGAAAAAATGGTAACCGATTTGGCTAATGAGGTTGCGTTGAGTACCGACCAGAAAACAAAAGTAATTGCGCTGTACAAAGATCATTTTACTCAGGTAAAAGCAAAAACATCGGGCAATAGCCGACCAAAAAGGGAAGAGATGGAGGCTTTGGACAGAGACCTTGAAAAACTGGTAAAGGCTGAGTTAACCGAGGAGCAAGTTATTAAATATGAGAAGTATATCAAGAAGCAAGGTTCTTCTCAAAAGCGCGGTTAAATTCGAAACGTGTAGGGCAGATTGCTATTTATGGATGCTAACAAAATAAAAACGAATACAATGGATACGGTTGGTTATGATTTAATTGGACTCGAAGAGATGGATAAGGTGTGCTTGATGAATCGTATCGACACAAAGTTTTGGTTTCATCGCAGGAGCCTAGCCGAGATGTTTCATTCGATTCAACCAAATTATTTTATTCTGTCCATCAACGGTATTACTGAACTACCCTACCTCACAGAATATTTCGATACTCTTTCGGATAGTATGTATATAGCACACCATAACGGAAAGTTGAACCGATACAAGATCCGACGAAGAAGCTATGTATCCAGCGGAATAAGTTTTTTGGAAGTAAAATTCAGCAACAATAAAGGACGTACCATTAAAAGACGCGTCATCACACCGTTGAATCAGCATGGTTTCAACGAAGCTGAAGATGCTTTTTTGCGACAATATACTCCCTTTTCCGTAGCGGATTTAGTCCCTTCGCTGACAAATGAATTTTTACGTGTTACGCTGGTAAACAAGAATTATACCGAACGCTGTACGGTTGATTTTAATTTGCACTTCGAAACCAGTTCCAATCAAAAGCATCTTTCCGAGCTAGTTATTGTTGAAATAAAATCGGATGGCGTGCCCGTTAATTCACCGTTGAGTTTGTTTATGCGTGACCAGCGAATAAAGGCTTCTGGGTTTAGTAAATACTGCATTGGAAGAGCCTACACCGATTCCTATCTTAAAAAGAATGCCTTCAAGCAAAAAATGAGGATGATAGAAAAGACCTGTGCAGCGAATTTAGTGTAGCCGTTTTAAATTATTAATTCATTAAAGATTATGGAAACTATAGTTGGTACTATCAATGCAGTAACGGAGTTATTCAGCGGATTCACCGCCTGGGAAGAAAACTTTAGGTTACTAGATATTAAAGTGATTAATACTGCTGATTTCTTGGAGTTATTGCTTCGATTTTCGTTAAACCTAATCGTAATTTTTCTGGTGGTACATTTTATATATGCACGCACCAGTAAGCGTAAAGATTTCTACTTCAGCTTTATATCGGTTGCAATGATTGTTTTTCTCTTGAGCTTTTTATTAAATAGTGTAAAACTTGAGTTGGGATTTGCCCTTGGACTTTTTGCCATTTTCGGGATTATACGCTACCGTACCGATGCTATTCCGATTAAAGAAATGACTTACCTATTTATTGTAATCGGAATTTCAGTAATAAATGCACTGGCCAGCAAAAAGGTAAGCTATGTTGAACTCGCCTTTACAAATGCAGCCATTGTTTTTGGATTATGGTTGCTCGAAAAACGATTAATGCTAAAGCAGGAAGCGTCGATAAAGTTAATTTACGAAAAGATTGAAAACATACACACGCAAAAGGAAGATGTTTTGTTGGCTGATTTAAAGGCTCGTACCGGAATCGATATTAGTCGTTACGAAATTGTAAAAATCGATTTTCTAAAGGATGTGGCCGATATTATTCTTTATTATGATGTAAACGGGAAACACTAATATTAATTCAAATTACCATGATGATAAATGGGAAAAATAGATTCAATAGCCTTCAGCTCCCTAATGATTGTGGCTATCCTGCGGTTAAGCCAATGGTAAAAATCATGGCTGTGTTGATTGTGTTTCTAACAACACACTTGGCACAAGCACAGGATGTGAGCAATGAACTCGAATACCGCTCCGCACTCGATTTGAGTTACAAGCTTACTAAAAAGCTGGAGGTTAGCTTTATGCCGGAAATGCGGTTCAACGAGCGTTTCAATCTCAATAAATGTCTTTTCGAGGGAGGGTTAACTTACAAACCTGAAAAATATGTGGCGCTTGAAGGAACCTATCGGTATGTTATTAATCCGCGAAAGAAAAAGGATACGGAGTATTTTAATCAGTATACCTTTTCAGCAAAAGTTGAGAAAAAATTGGGGCGCTTTAATCCCAGCTTTAGAATAAGATATGCAAACAATGCTGACGATGAGATTACTGACGAAGAATTTCTTCGATACAAATTTTCGTTCGATTATAATATTCCCAAATGCAAGTTAACCCCAGAAATTGCAGTGGAAGCCTTTCAGCAGCTGGGGAGTGTTGGTGGTATGTATAAGATGAGATATTCTGCCGGAATTGACTATAAAATATTCAAAAACAATTACCTGTGTGCATCTTATAAATTCGATTACTACTATAAGGAATATCTGAACAAGCATATAGTTGGACTTGGCTATAAAATTAAACTCTAAAAAGATTCCCATGAAAAAAGTTTGCCTGATAACAGCAGCCATTCTTCTTCTATTATTCAGCGCTTGCCGCGACGAAGATTTAATAGTTGAAAATGACGAGGTAATTACTGATACGACCGATTATTCCGATTGGAATGATGTCACTCATGGTAACGGTGCGGAGCTGAATTACGGGGTGATTTTTAACCAGAATGAGGTTTTGCGGTTTGACATAAAAATTAGCAGTGATAAGTGGTCGGCCATGCAGTCGAACTTAGCCTCCGTTTTAAGTTCGAGTGGAGGTCATCCCGGAGAAACCGCCACAATTTCCGATCCTATGTTTGTGCCCTGCTCATTTTATTTTAATGGCACAGAGTGGTATCATGTTGGTATTCGATACAAAGGCAACTCCAGCCTGCTGTCGGCTTACCAGTCGGGAAATAATAAGCTTTCTCTTAAACTCGATTTCGATGAATTTGAGGATGATTATCCAGCTATAAAAAATCAGCGCTTCTACGGGTTTAAGCAGCTAAACCTGAATAATAACTTTGACGATCCTTCGCTAATGCGCGAAAAAGTAGGCGCCGATCTATTCCGAAAATTTGGTTTGGCATCATCTCAAACCGCTTTTTGTGTAGTCTATATCGACTATGGTAGTGGTTCAAAATATTATGGTGTTTACGCCTTGGTGGAAGAAATGGATGATACTGGCTATAAAACACAATTTGCACAAGCTACCGGAAACCTTTACAAACCTGATGGTGATGCCGCCACATTTGCTTCCGGTACTTTCGATACCGATGAGCTGTATCTAAAAACCAATGAAGATTTAGCCGATTATTCTGATGTTAGAGCACTGTATGATGTTATAAACAGTTCATTGCGCACCTCCGATACTGAAACTTGGAAAAAAAATCTGGAAAAGGTGTTTAACGTTGACATTTTTTTAAAATGGCTGGCTGCAAATACCGTAATCCAAAATTGGGATACCTATGGTAATATGTCTCACAATTATTTCTTGTATAATAATCCGGAAAATGGACTATTGACATGGATTCCCTGGGATAACAACGAAGCATTTCAAACAGGGAAACAGGGGTTGGCATTAAGTTTTTCGATGAGCGAGGTAAGCAGCGGCTGGCCCTTGATAAAATACATTATTGCCCAGCCCAAGTACAACGCTCTTTACAAAGCCTACTTAAAACAGTTTATCGACGAAGTATTCATTCCTGCTGATATGATTAGTACTTATTCAACCTATTATGAGTTGTTAAAAGATTATGCATATCTTGAAGAGCCTGGCTACACCTATATTTACAACGATAGCCAATTCGATTCAGCTGTTGACGTGCTTAAAACCCATGTTCAATCGAGAAACAATGCAGTAAATTTATACCTGCAATAAAAAATTTGGCGTGGCCATAAATTCAATTACGGGATGTTTTGGATGTGGAATATGCCAAGCTAATACTTTTTGAAAGGCAGTTGGACGTAATTTAGCTTATTGATACAGACGCTGCAATGGATAATGATATTTAACTTGGTTCTTCACAATGAAAAAGTAAAAGCTTACGCAGGCTGCATTGGCCTAAAGGTAAATTTAAACGTTTGTCAATAATCGCTAGTAGACGCTTCTGACTTACATAAGTTAAGCTTGATACACAAACAGCAATTGTGATTTTTTAGCACTGAAATAAGGTTAGAAGCTTTGCTAGTGATAATCGAATACCTTGGTAGCCATTGCCGCCTGATTTATTCCGACATGAACCATGAACATTGACATTATACTAGATATTTACAAGGGCGATGTCGGGTCAATGAACTTTGAAAAACAAGTATTTAATTCGCAGAGAATTAGTAGTATATTTATGAGGACTTAATATGATAAAAAATTTTACACATAAAGCAGAACGTGTCCAGCTATTGCTGGTAGCGTTGGTTTGGTTATTGCTCTTTGCAATTCCTGTACTATTTGGCAATTCCGAAGAAAATATTGAATGGCCTCATATTTTCAAAATCTGGGAAGAATACAGCGTTGTACTTATCATTTTTGTGTTAAACCGATTTGTTTTAATGCCTTACCTTTTTTTAAAAGAAAAGAGGATAGCTTATTTTATATCTGTTGTCGGGATCATCACACTTTTTTCAACAATTTTGTTTATTCTTCAGTATACAGAGCGCCCTATTCATCCCGAGGATTTTCAGCTTCCACCTGCAGATGGTCGTCCTCAGGGGTTTGGGACTCCAATGCAAAATGGACCGAGTGAATTTATCCCTCCAATTGCAAATCTGATTATCATCAGTATTTTACTTGTAGGATTCGATTCCGGGCTAATGTTTTTCAGTAAGTGGATGGTCTCCGAACAAAATAAGCTAAAGGCCGAACGGGAAAGCATTGCCAATAAAATGGCCTTCCTGCAAAACCAGATAAGCCCCCACTTTTTTATGAATACGTTGAATAACATTCATGCATTGATTGATATCGATAGGGAGAAAGCCAAAGATGCTATCATTAAACTTTCGCAAATGATGGATTATATGTTGTATGAGTCGAAATCGCAAAGGATATCGTTAAAACAGGAAATGGATTTTACAAGGAGCTATGTAAATTTAATGAGATTGAGGATCACCGACGAAGTAGACCTAAAGCTGCAAATTCCAGATACATTGCCACAGATACAAATCCCACCCTTATTATCCATCTCGTTTATCGAAAATGCATTTAAATACGGTATTAGTTACCAATCACCCTCTTTTATTCATATTTGTGTTAATGTTAGCAACGGCCAATTTGTTTTTAAGGTTGAAAACAGCATTCATCAGAAAATTAAACAAGATAAAAACACAGGTATTGGTATAGAGAATACCAGAAAACGGCTTGAACTCCTATTTGGTAATAATTACACGCTGAAAATCAATAATGAAGATGGAATTTTTAAAGTTAACCTAGCTATTCCGATATGTTAAATTGTATTGCAATAGACGATGAGCCATTGGCTCTTAAGCAAATAGTCAGTTATATTGAAAAGCTACCGTATTTAACCTTGCTAAATAGTTTTGCAAGTGCGATAGATGCATTAGAGTTCCTTCAGAAAAACGACGTCGACCTGATGTTTGTCGATATTAATATGCCCGATTTATCTGGGATGGATTTTGTAAAATCACTTACCAATCCGCCAAAAGTAATATTTACCACTGCTTATCGAGAATTTGCGGTGGAAGGATTTCAGGTAGATGCAGCCGACTATCTGATAAAACCAATTTCATTTGCTGCCTTTTCGCAATCTGTTGAAAGAACTAAAGAACGGTATTTTTCACAAGAACAGTCCGCAACTATTAAGCACGACGACAAGTTTCTTTTCATAAAGACGGAATATAAAATTGTACGCATAAATCTAGACGACATTAAATATATTGAGGGAATGCGCGATTATATACGTATTCATCAAGTTAATGAAAAGCCAATTATGGCGTTATTGAACATGCGCAAAATTATGGAAAACTTACCTATTAAAAGTTTTATGCGTGTTCATCGCTCATATATTGTTAATCTAGATAAAATTCAGACCATAGAGCGCAATCGTATAGTTTTCGATAAGGATGTATACATTCCTATAAGCGATCAATACAAAGATGATTTTCAGAAATATCTAGATGAAAATTTTTTGAAATAGCGATTCACCTATTTATAAGCATATTGGCAAATCCCACATGCCGGGTTCAAATTTTCTTTCCCTTAATGATCATTTTTACTAAACTCAATAAAGCATTGATATATCTTCACAATTAGTTGGGTGCATAGAGCTATAATTAGGCTACATTCGCCGAGTTTCCATTAGTTTTGGTAGACCCTTAATGGTTTGTTTTGGCAAAGGTTAAAGAAGTGCTCGAACTATTAGTAGCAGGTGGATAGAGAAAGAGAAAATTTTATCCAACGAATTTTGGTTGGTATTTAAATCGGTTGATTTCTATTTGTGCTTGAAGTGATGGTAATTGAATTAAAATGATAAAATATAGAATTGGTAAGGCCTTTAGTTATTTGGCGGCAGAGGATAAGATGCTCTCGCTAGAAAATCGGCTCTTCCTTTCTGCTATGGTGCTCGCCATTGTGATTAGCATTGTAGCCTCAACCATCGTTTTAGTTATTTCACCCTCTAAGGTAGCCCTAATCACTAACCTTGTATTGCTTGGCTCCGTTCTTACCATCTACTGGTTTGTTCGATTTAAAAATATCATAGAACCCCTAAAAATCCCCATGGTTATTGTCTCCTTTTTGGGCATTTTTATCATATGGGTGTTCGATGGGGGTATTAATGGACCGGACATGATGATTGCCTTTGTCATTCTTATAATGGCTCTTTTGATTGTTCCATATAGGATAAAGAAATATGTTATTTCGTTGTTTCTTTTGCTGGTTGTGGCGGTTTACCTCATTCAGCTTTTAAGGCCGGACTTAATTGTTAAAATCCCATCTGAAACAAACCATTGGTTCGATAGCTTTTTAACTGCACTTTACTCCTCCATATTCATTTACCTGATTGTTCGTTTTGTCCACAGGCATTATACCCGCGAGAGGCAGCGTGCCGAGGTGCTTTTAACCAAATTTCGTAGCTACGTTGAAAGTGCACCCGATGGGGTTTTTGTGATAAATTCTGCTGGTTTTTATATCGATGTTAACAAAGTTGCCTGCTCGCTTTTAGGCTATTCGCGCGAAGAGATTCTAACCATGCATGCCTCCCAAGTATCCATTCACGAAGATTCAGCCATACTTAAGTCGGCATTATCTATTTTACAATCTACAGGTAAACATTCATGGGAACTTACCTTTCTACGGAAAGATGGCTCTACCTTTATTGGTCAGCTGAGTGCGGTAGAAATTGATGATAATCAATACTTGGGCTTTGTTAAGGACATAACCGAGCAAAAGCATGCTGAACGAAACATTAAAATGCTTGCAAATTCGCTGAAAAGCATCTCTGACTGTGTGAGTATCACCGATACGGAGAACAACATCATATTTGTAAATGAGTCCTTCATAAAGACTTATGGCTATAGCGAGAGCGAGTTGGTTGGGAAACATATTTCCATTATTACCTCCCCCAGCGTCAACGAAGGTATGGTCGAAAATGTGTTGACGTATACCTTAAAAGGCGGTTGGAAGGGAGAGCTGTTGAATGTAAGAAAAGATGAAAGTGAATTTCTGGTTAGTCTTTCAACATCAATCGTGTATGATGAGAATTCCAATCCAATTGCATTAATTGGTGTATCGTCCGATATTACTAAACGTAAACAGGAACAGGATGAGTTGATCAATTTGAATAATCAGCTGAAGGAGTTAAATGTCGATAAGGATCGGTTTATTTCTATTCTAGCCCACGATTTAAAAACACCCTTTAATTCAATGCTTGGATTTTCGGAGCTGTTGCTCGAAAATATTGACGTTTACAATATGGCTACTATAAAGTCGCAGGTAAAGATTATTAACGAATCGGCAAAAAGTACCTTTAATTTACTGGAGGATACCTTATTCTGGGCGAGAGCGCAATCGGGAAAGCTGCCGTTTGATCCACAAAAGTTAAATTTATTAGCTGTTTGTGATGTGGTAGTGGACGGCTTAGCGCAAGCTGCCTCTACGAAACAGATCACCATTAAAAAATTTGCAGAGGAGAATATTTATTTAATTGCGGATGTTGCAATGTTGAAAACCGTTCTCCGTAATCTTATTTCGAATGCCATCAAATTCACCAATACCGGTGGTAATATTATGGTTTATGCTGCCAAAGAAGATGGAACGATAGTAATTACTGTGGCTGATAATGGTATAGGAATTAAACCAATGGATATTGAAAAGTTGTTTGATCCTTCACATTTTCACTCCTCAGTTGGTACGGCAGGAGAAAAAGGTACGGGACTTGGATTATTGCTTTGTAAAGATTTTGTTGAGATGCACGGTGGTAGCATTTGGGTTGAAAGCGTTGAAGGAGTTAGAACCGAATTTAAGTTCACCATGCCTTCCATCTCAAAATAAGCAGGTAACCATATATCGAGCCAATTAAAAAGGCTGCCAAACTTTTATTTTTGGGTTAACTAGCAATTGATTGCACGACTATCTATTTTGTGATAGACGCTGAACGTGATGATTTCAATATACTGAATCAGGTATTGATATAGAGCCAAGCGGGTAACAAATTGCACCTGATAGTAGATTAATTCCCAAGATAGTTTTTACTTTTATCCTTGTTTTTAAAACTGTCCATATTCAGGACAAGAATATCACTATAATGTTATCCCGTTACAATGAATATACTTTTTATCTATTCAATACAAAAATCGATCATTCAAGAGAAGCCGTTGAAAGGGCAGGAGGACATTCAACTTGGCATTGCGCAACTATCTTCCGTGCTAAAAAATAGTGGTCATCAAACCGATTTGTTGGTTCTCGACAGAAAGTATGGGAGGCAGAATTACTCCATGTTGGAAAAAAAAATTCAAGAAAAATCTTACGGTATAGTCTGCTACTCTTCGGTGTATTCCGAATACGATTTCATTGAGACGATGGCCCAATATGTAAGGGATAGGCACCATGTTTTTGCCGTTTTGGGAGGCGTTCATGTTACCGTTAGCCCCGATATCCGCTACTTAGACATTTTTGATGCACTGTGCATTGGAGAGGGGGAATTTGCACTTACGGAGTTGGCACGTAGGCTGGAGCGCAATGAAGATATTACCCAAATTGCCAATCTCTGGATGAAAAAGGATGGCCGTGTCATTCAGAATGAGACGAGGGAGTTTATTCAGGATCTAGATCGCCTTCCCTTTGTTGATCGCGATATTTGGCAGTCGTTAATTTTTGAACCCAACAGTAGATTAACGGTGCTTCTTGGAAGAGGATGTCCATACAACTGTACCTATTGCTGTAACCATATAATTAAGAAGGTTGCGTCGGGAAAGTATGTAAGAATGAGATCTTCCAAAAATATTATTGCAGAGTTAAACTATCTAACAGGTCGATTTCCTTCCATTACGGAGTACTTCCTCGAGGTGGAAACGTTGGGTGCAGACATTCCTTGGCTACTGGAACTTTGTGATGAACTTTACGAGTTGAATTGCACTCGAGAGAAGAAATTGACGTTTGGAGCGAACCTTCGAGTGTATGATACCTTGGACTTTGAACTCATCTTTAAAAGTTTAAAAAAAGCCAATTTTGGTTCTGTAATAATTGGTTTAGAATCGGGGAACGAGAGGATACGCAAAGAAATTTTGAACAGGTATTATTCGAACGATACGGTAGTAAGGGCGGTAAATACGGCAAGAAAGTATGGTGTAAAAGTTGGTATGTTTAACCTAGTTGGCTTACCTACCGAAAGCTACAACGATTTTCTAGATACCCTTAAGCTAAACCAGGAGTTGCAGCCCGATTGGCACGCTACCTCTATTTTTTTCCCCTATAAAGGGACTCGCTTGCATGAAATGTGTGAAGCTTTGGGATTACTGAAAGGAAAAATTAGCTTTAAGGATGAAAGGCAGTATGCCGTGATGGATTTACCCAATTTTTCAAAGAGGAAGATACAGCAGCAATTTGATAGCTTTCATTACAATGTTTACCGTAAGCGGAAGAATAAATCGATGTTGAAATTGTGCCTATACGCATTGCAAATTTTCGTTGGTCATAGCTTTATGGCCAATATGAAGAGCCGGTTAACAGTGATGCTATACAGGTTGGGGATTAGGTTTAACATGTTAAACATTATTCAGAAAGAGTAATTCGTTTTGTTGAGGTAAACTGTCGGTATTTAAAAAGGTAATTGTTTGTTTAATCGAAAAGATGAAGTATTCTGTATTTTTTGCTTTGATGATTTTCTTTTTTGGAGCCAATGCTCAACCATTGAAGGATAGTTTGCTTGCAAAAGATGGTGCCGAACTTGTGCAAGAGATGCGAATGATGTGGAATTGTGATCAGGCGACTCGAAAATACGTTCATTACCAGACTTTTGATAGCCATCTGATTGATAGCATTGAAAAGCTGGATGGAGATGTGCAAAAGCACATTGTTGATTCAATGGGGCTGTCTCCTTCAAACATGGAATTGGCATGGAAAAATTATATTACGCCCATAGATAGCATTCATACTATTAGAATGATTGGGATTCTAAAACAGTATGGCTTCCCCTCTACCTCAAGAATTAAACGGATAACCGGAATAAGTATGGGTTTCCATCCCTATATGTTGCTGGTGCATTCACCTAAAAGGTATCGAGAAGAGTTAAAAGTTTTAATTTCAACCGAGAGGAGCGTGGGAAATCTTTCAAGATGCGAGTATGGCTATCTGATGTGGCATTTAAATGGACGAAATGATTTCCGCTATTTTTTAGAAAATGGCTATGTGATGCAAAAACAGGCAGATGGGAGTGAAAAACTTGTGGCAAAAGATTGTGATTAAAGAGGATGTATTTTATAAAAAGACTATTCTTTAGGCAATTGCTGTAGGCTTTTTCTTCTGAGCCTAGATTTTAATTATTTCGGTATATTTATAGCATTAGAAATAGCTCTTCTTTTAACTAACTATACCTATGGGAAGTGCCACTGAAATTTTTGACCATATTCCGGCCGACATTATCAAGTTTGTGCTGGTAACCCTATTTTCGCTTCTCATTGGACTGGAGCAGCGTCGCCACCACATAGAGGAGGAGATGGAGAGCCTCTTTGGCACCGATAGAACCTTTACCGTAATTGGAATTTTGGGTTTTATCCTTTACGTTATCAGTCCTCAAAACTTAGCGCCCTTCCTTGGCGGTGGTGGGGTAATTGCCCTGCTGCTTGGCATATTTTACTATCAGAAAATACAGATTAAGAAGCGTTTTGGTTTTACCTCCCTCGTGATTGCGTTAATCACCTACTGCCTTGCGCCCTTGATGTATTTGCAGCCTGCATGGATGGTCATACTCGTGGTGGTGTCTGTGTTAATCATCACTGAGCTGAAGGAGTCGCTTTTACAATTTTCGAAGAAATTTGATAACGGGGAGTTCATTACGTTGGCAAAGTTTTTGGTGGTAGCTGGTGTAATTCTTCCGTTGCTTCCTGATACGCCCTTTTCGGCCGAAATCAACATTTCACCATATAAATTCTGGATGGCCATAGTGGCGGTGTCGGCCATATCTTACCTCAGCTACTTGCTCAAGAAGTTTGTGTTTCCTGATTCGGGAATAATCTTAACTGGAATACTTGGTGGCCTCTACAGCAGCACGGCCACAACCATTATTCTTGCCCGAAAGAGTAAGGAGTTGCCTGAGAGCAATAAGTTGGTTGCAGCCATTATTTTGGCCACCACCATGATGTACCTGCGCATATTCCTGCTCGCCCTATTCTTCAATAAGGATATTGCATTTAGGCTCGCACCCTCGTTTGCCGTTTTTATTATCGTTTCTATCGTTATCGCCCTCTTCTTCCTAAAGTTTCATCGTGGTAAGCCAAAGTCGGAAGGTGAAGCTATTACTCTTAAATCGCAAACTAATCCGCTGGAGTTCAAAACGGCTATAGTATTTGCAGGTCTTTTTATTTTCTTTGGCACCATCACCGGAATTATCAACAATAATTTTGGAACGGGTGGCATTAACTTACTCTCCTTTGTGGTTGGGGTAACCGACATCGATCCATTTATTCTAAACCTCTTCCAAAGTAAGTGGAACATCGAAAGTGCGGTTCTGGTAATGGCGGTGCTAAATGCAATCACCAGTAATAACTTGTTAAAGATGGTTTACGGGATCTCATTTGGCGATCGGTCTATTCGAAAGCCTTTAATAGCAGGTTTCAGCGTGCTAGTTGTGCTGGGACTACTTCTTTCCTTTGCTATTCACCTATAGGAAATGTTTCATCTTTCACTTGATAGCCACACAAAAAAACAGTTGTAAACGTGAATTTCACCAAATTTATGAAGGTATATTTTGTTGCTTTTATTTGTTTAGCTCTTTCGGAAAATCTGTTTAGCCAAATTAATTACGAGGATTTCGAAAAATCTAATTTTTATATCAATAATGCATTAAAAGATATTAAGCAAAACGACTTTCATTTAGCAGAGCAGGAGATTATTACTGCGTTGTCCTACGACTCTCTAAATCGTATTTCCTACGTAAACTTAAATTTAGTATGTAGTAAGACGGGCGATTTTGAATTGCTCCTAAATCAACTTATAAGGGCAAGGAAGATTTTTCAGGAAGATGATGAAATATGCTACTACATTGGAAACGCCTTTCAGCGGTTAGGCGTAATCGATAGTGCTATTGTCAACTATAGTCATGCCATAAAATACAGTAAAATTAATGGTGAGGATTATCCAATAGTGTATGCGTACTATCTGAATAGGGGAATCTGCTTCAACCTACAGGCAAAGTACGATCTTGCCCTTTCCGATTTTAATTATGCAACTAAGTTAAATGGCAGTAAAAGTTCGATCTATGCCAACAGGGGTAATACTTATCTTCAGCTGAAGAAGAGGGAGGAGGCATGTAAGGATTGGCAAAAGGCAATCGAGCTGGGAGAGAAAACGGTTGAGCAGTATATCGATAAATTTTGTAGATGAATATTGCCTTTGTGGTTTCTTTACCAACGATATTTTTTTTTAGGGTTAGGCAAGTTTTGTTAAGCGCTAATTATGAATGAGTTTAGGAGGGCTATGGTATTTATTGCTGCTGAAGCGCATTTTGAAATTATGTAGTTATGCCTAACTTCGATCTTTGTTTGTATAAGATAGTTTTGCAAAATGGAGCTCCCTTGAACGAAGTTGATCACAACAGCTGTTAATTGATATTTTACCCAATAAATTTGAAATAGAAACCTAAAATCATGAATTCAAGAGTCGATTACCAAATAAGCGTTAAAGAGAATCTCTATTTTTTTATTAAGTTGATAATAAGCATTGCCTTTTATTATTTCATTGTTTGGGCTATTTGGTGGTCGTTTGAGAGCGATAGCTCAGTGGCAAAAACGATGTATGTGGTGTATACCTACCTCATTTTAATAGTGCTTTTTCTGTTCTTTCGGTTTGGTGTAATGATTGGCTACATCCGAGGAAATGCAGTAAAGTTAACCGCAACCCAGTTCCCCGATATTTATAAGGTTTTTGTAACTCAATCGGAGCAACTTCAATTAGCGTTTATACCCACGGTGTATATTATGCAGTCGGGTGGGGTACTAAATGCCTTTGCAACAAAGTTTATGGGGCGCAACTATGTGGTTTTATATTCGGAAATGGTGGAGACTTATTACCAGCAGGATAAGAGTATTTTAGAATTCGTAATTGGCCATGAGCTGGGACATATCAAGCGAAACCACATGCTAAAAAAGTTGCTGTTGATGCCCTCTAGCATAGTTCCATTTTTAGGTTCAGCCTATTCCAGAGCCTGCGAATACACCTGCGACAATATTGGACATGCGTTGTGTCCATCTGGTGCAAAGAGTGGAATTGTATTATTGGCATCGGGTAGAGGCATATATAAAATGGTTAATGTATCCGAATTTGTTGCTCAAGATAGCACCGATGGTGGTTTTTGGAAGTGGTTTGCAGAGAAGATTTCGTCGCATCCAACCTTAGTAAAAAGGTTGGCTCCTTATGCCAACGAAAAAGAGGCTGTAGGTAGAGTAAGTCCTGTACCTGTTGTGGAGGAGGGGAAGAAGAAGGAGGAGGTTGAGAAGGAGGATTATTCGCGGTATATGCCATTGTAGTTACTTCTAACCAAAATAATCAACCTTTAGGAGTCTGGTTTAATGGAAAAATTTTGGTCAAGGATAGAGAATATTATTACACAGAGTAAGACGATAAATAGATGAAGTATTTCATTGTTGCCATTCTCTCACTTTCGCTTTGGCATAATTGCGAGGCCCAACCCTATGAGCTAAATCAGGGGGGAACCTCGCAACAGGGTTACTTTTCGCCTATAACCTATGATGATATACTGGGTAAGATAATTGTTACGGCAGTAATCCATCAAAAAACCTACCGATTTATACTCGATACCGGCGCTCCAAATACCATTTCACGGTCACTTTACAATTTACTTCAGCCCCCCGTTGTGGGGAAAATTCCCGTTGCTGACCAGAGCGGAGCCATTGACAGCCTGCAGGTTGTATCCATCGACAGTATATTATTTGGAAATGTTCTTTTTAAAAATATTCCAACCTTAGTTGCCGACAATAGACTCCTTTTCGACTGTATTGGTGTTGATGGATTTATCGGTAGCAATATGCTGCGCTATTCCATTGTTCGCTTCTCTTCACGCGAAAGAACCATCACGCTTACCGATGATATTAAGCGTTTTTCTTTGCGTAAATCAAAATCATCCGATCTGTTTTTGAATAAGAGCGGGAGCAATCCATATATTTGGATTAGGCTCAAAAATAGGCAAAAGGCAAAGGAGCAGCTGCTTTTTGATAGCGGTGATGCCGGTTTTTATAGTCTTTCACTTGGACACTACAAGGTTCTTCAGAAGTGGAATATTTTTAACCTTAAGGCGCAGGGAGTTGGTAACAATACCATGGGATTACATGGTTTTGCAAAGGATACCATTCAGTATCGGGTGGGTGTTCCTGAGCTGTTTGTTTGCAAGCAAAAGTTTCAAAACATTTCGATTCAAACCACCAGCGATTTTAACTCTCGGCTAGGATCGAAGCTGCTGGAATATGGCGTAGTAACCTTGGACTATAGGAACAAAAAGTTCTATTTTGAACCCTTTACTAAGGAGGTAGATCTTACGGAGAGGCAATTTCCCATTAGTCCTTCTTTTAGGAATGATACTCTTGTTGTGGGTATTGTGTGGGGAGAAAAATACAAAGAACTAATTTCGGTAGGCAGTCCTATTATGAAAATTAATGGCGTTGATGCGCAAAATATAGGACCATGCGATTTCTTTACTATGCTATCTCCATTCCAAACTCTCGATTCCATGGAACTTACGATAAAGAATAGGGATGGTATAGCCACTGCAGTGACAATTGAGCGGGAGTAATTAGAGTAATCTTCCATTCTCATTCCATTTTATATCTATCCCAAGAATCACCTGTTTCCATTGTGGAAAAAAGTATTTTGCAATTGTTATGGTTACGCTTTTGGCGTTCATGAACAAAAATTTCATGCCGATTTGATGCGTGTTTTTCTAAAGTTGATTAACTTTGTATTACATCTATATGTTTGAAAAATTCGGAAAGTTGTTTTTGGATTATCCTCCTACTATTCTCATTTTCAAACGAACTATTATCAACTAAAATGAAAACAGCTGTTTTAACACTTATTTTAAACAATATTTAGCTTTATGAAAAAAGTATTTTACCTCGGATTATTAATCTCCAGTTTCGCATTTTGGAGTTGTTCTAAAAGTGATTCGTCAGTGCCAGTGGTTGTCGATTTCTCGGTTGTTGTGTCTGGCCAAGCACCTACTGCACAAATTACCATTACCAACAATACTACAGGTGCATATTCCTATGAATGGACATTTGGTGAAGGAGCAAACATCTCCACTTCTACCGATTTAACACCATCAGTATTGACCATCGATAAAGCGGGAAACTTCACAATTACGCTGAAGGCAAGCAATGGGTCGGACGAGGATGAGGTTACAAAAACTATAATAGTAGACGGTAATAGCGCATTGGTAACATATTCTGATGTGGAGTTTGGTTTAAATGCAGGCGATGCTTCTTATGGTCGTCTATTCTCCTTCGAAACGGGTAAAATTTATAAGGACAATGAAGTTGATGCAGCTGTTGGTCCAAAAATTAATTTGGCGTTTGCAAGTATGGGTAATACCATGTACTATTTCCAGAGCCCTACCGTGGTCGATTACAATGTTCCAGGTGCATCAGTTACAAAGGTGACCAACTGGTTTTCTACCTGCCCCATATCAATCTCCGATTTCGATGGAATGACAGATGATAGCAAACTATCAGGTTTAACTATTAATGAAGCTGACGATAGTTTTGGTAACTCCTCAATCCCCGGAATTGTGCTGTTTGAACTCTCAACCGGAAGAAAGGGTGCAATAGAGACAAAGGCAGTTAACAGTTCACGCCTACTGGTCGATATCAAGATTCAGAAATACTAGTCCAATTGTATTATATAAGCGCCAATGTAATTCAACTTGAATTGTTTTGGCGCTTATTTTTAAACAGTAATTCTCCATGCCAAAACGAACCTGCCCCCATTGCGGTAAAAAGTATTCGGTAACGGAATATTATTCAAAAGCAATATTCCGAAATAAGGATAATGGTTGGCGCTGCAGTAGCTGCAATACGCTGCTTACCTATAATACCAATCGTCGGATATTCCTAAATTTTCTTGTGTATTTACCGGGGCCCATCGTTGGAAGTATACTTGCCTCAAGTCGCCACCAGCTTGGACTTTCATTTTTTACCGTTTTAATTATAGCCATTGTATTTATGCTGTTGTTGGCTTTGGTGGCGTACACTTTCGATCAGTTTAAGGAGAAGGTGGATTGAGCAAAAAATTGTGTCCAATCAAGTTTCATTGCTAGGTGAAATGATCACAAACATTTTCTTATATTGCTCATCAAAAGAAGTAATTACCATGGCAACTAGCTCAAAATTATTCGTGGTTACCGTTGTATTCATGGCATTTAGCTCTGTTCTGCAGGCCCAGCATACTGCTCTGGGCGGAGAGGTCATCTACAATATTCAGACTTCCAGCTATGGCGCAGGACTGAGGGTTGAGTTTCCCTATAAGTATTTTAGCATTGTGCCGCAGGTGGCCTACTATCCGGCCTTCAACAAGGTAACGGAGTTCTATGCTGGTGCCAGCCTTCACTTGAATGTAATTAAAGCAAAGCGGTGGACCGGCTACGGTATTTTGCACGGTGGTTACAACGGCTGGATTAACTATCAAAACAGTGCTGTAAAAAATGCCAAGTTTTCCAACTGGGACGCTGAAGCGGGGGCCGGTATAAAGCTAAATCGCTGTCTATACCCGTTTCTGGAGTGCCGGTATAACGTTAAGTGGAGGGAGGCCAACGTGCGGTTGGGTATTGCCTACACTTTTGGATGTAAGAGCAAGGGCGGTGGCGGTTCAGGCTGTCCAGCTTATGGCGAGCCGCTGCACCGTAGAAGGTAGCATCGCTTTTTTTGGGTGAAGTGTGAATTTTGAAATATAGAAAACTAAATTTTACGACGATGCAAACTTTGAAACAAGTTAAGGTGCTTTTGGCAGTTGTTGCCATGGCTGGTTTTGGATTCTTTGCCAGCTGTTCTAAAGATAGGGTAGAGCCGGAGCAGACACAGAAGAACAGCTATGAATCGTCGGACGACTATTTTAACGCCAACAAGCCGGCGGAGCAGGACTTTGTGATTACACAGGATGGACCCGGACCCATTGTCGGGAATATGGGAACCAAGGTTTGGGCGGCAAAGGAGAAGTTGATGTTTGCCAATGGCGATAGTGTGCACTACCCTTACACGGTAAAGTTGGTGGAACTATACACCCCCAAGGATTTGATATACTACCAGATGCCTTCTACATCCGGGTTAACCCTGCTGACCACTGCCGGCGAGGTTCGGGTTAGGGCTTTTAAGGATAGTCAGGAGCTGGTGCTGCGCCCAACTATGACATGGACGGTGGAAATACCCAATGCCGCACCCATTGCCAACATGCTTACCTACTATGGTGCGGAGAGCGGTACTACGGTTAATTGGGTAAATACTCCAGTAGGTAACTTTACGGTTACCTCCTACGGCTATACCGGCGATATTGCACAGCTGGGCTGGGTAAACTGTGGAAAGGCCACCCCGGCACCCGCTACGGCAACCTACACCATTGGCTCCACTACCGACAACTTGGATAATGTTGCCAAGTTTCTATACTTCCCCAACCTTAAGAGCTTAAAGCAGGTGACCTCGCAAACGGCCAGCAACCTGCCCGTGGGTGAGAGCGTGAAAATTATACTGATTGGCATCAGCTCGGGAAGCCCCTACACTTACTACTCAAATATTACCGTAGCGCACGATTCAACCTTCGATGTAAGTCTTACCGCCTCGTCCGATGCAGCGCTCACCAGCTTGCTCGATGGGCTGGGTGGGCTGTAAGTTGACCTGACCCCCACCACTCCCCCTATTAGGGAGAGTTCGCTCTATGGACCGTAAGGTTATTGTAACAAATTGTTGTAGTGTTAGCACGTTTCTTCCGCTGTTAGGGGAAGACCAGGATGGGGTCATACTTTATAAAAAAAAGTTTGCGTAAAGTGTTATGTTCCTTCGGCAATTGCTGACCAACGATTTCCTTACCAAGCAAGAACTGGCACTTTACGCATAGGCAAGTTACAAAAAGAAAAGTATTTAGTTCTTCTCATTTATTGGAAATACTTTTTTGCTAGGTATTTCTATGGCGCGGTTTAGTTGTCCTTAATTTTTATATAACTAGTAAAGGCATCATTAAGAATTTCAAAAGAGAGTTTTACTAAATGTTTATATTCTGATTCTTTATCTAGGGTAATAGCAACGTATGTTGATTTAGAACCACTATTCGTATAATGCTTTCTTTGAACCATAAAACTTATAGTCATCTGTCTGTAATCATAAACAAAACTTTTTTCATCTTTAATTGAATTATTTTAGGAAGATACAAACACCAAAAATATTAGTCAATTTTTTTAATGGCATCGAACCTCCAAAAAATCGGTTTCGAACACTATTGAGATACCTTCGAACACCACCTATCTCGGCAAAACACACACAGGAACCTTCCAATATAGGATTGTAAACCACATAAACCGTTAAAACGGTTTGGCCTTTCCACCAATAATTAATTACCCACGGTTAAAACCATCAGCTATGTCATTCAATGGCAAAAGTTTGCCTACCAGCGCCCTAGGCTGCGTAGCCGGGCACCCTTAGGCTGAAGGGAGCGTTAAAACGGCGTCTGTTTGAGCGAAGTAAACCGAACGCAGTGAGTTTAAGCGAAGCAAACTCCTCCGTTTTAGCTCACGAGGCCGTTAAGGGTTGGCGAAGCAGCCAAGGCGTGATTTTTTCTTTTTTCTGTATAAAAAGAAACAGGGGAAATGAGTCATAGGTTATATTTTGTACCGGCGGTAAACAATTGAGCAGAGTAATTGCAAATACGAAGCCATGAATGTAACCTATTCACCTCAGAAGCCTAGCTTAATCGATGAATTTTGAGTAATGCTACAATGAAATTGTGGTTTCTTATTTCGAATTTGCGTTAACTATTATGTTTGGCGCCTAAATTAAAAGCCAAATCCATTAGGATTTGGCTTTTGTATTAAATGTGCACTGTTGCTTGCTTAAGCAACCACCTTGAGTGCCTCCCGTATTTTGGCTTCCAGCTCGTTGCTCAGCTCAGGATTGTCCTGAAGCAGATTTTTAACGGAATCGCGACCTTGTCCTAGGCGAGTTTCACCATAGCTGAACCAAGAACCGCTCTTCTTAATAATGTTGAGCTCTACACCGAGGTCGATAATCTCGCCAATTTTGGAGATGCCCTCGCCATACATAATGTCGAACTCTGCCTTTTTAAATGGTGGAGCCATCTTATTTTTGATAATTTTAACCCTTACGCGGTTACCCGTGCTATCTTCACCGTCCTTAATTTGGCCAATGCGGCGAATATCTACGCGAACGGATGCATAAAACTTAAGGGCATTACCACCGGTGGTGGTTTCGGGGTTACCAAACATTACACCAATCTTTTCACGCAGTTGGTTGATAAAGATGCAGCAGGTGTTGGTCTTGTTGATGTTGGCGGTGAGCTTACGCAGCGCTTGCGACATTAACCGAGCTTGAAGGCCCATTTTGGAGTCACCCATCTCGCCCTCAATTTCAGCCTTTGGCGTAAGTGCTGCTACGGAGTCGATAACAATAATGTCAATTGCACCTGAGCGGATAAGGTGGTCGGTAATTTCCAGCGCCTGTTCTCCGTTGTCGGGTTGCGAAATGAAAAGGTTGTCGAGGTTTACGCCCAGCTTCTCGGCGTAGGTGCGGTCGAAGGCGTGCTCGGCATCGATAATAGCTGCAATACCTCCTGCCTTTTGTGCCTCCGCTATGGCGTGGATGGCCAGCGTTGTTTTACCCGACGATTCGGGGCCGTATATCTCCACAATACGTCCGCGAGGATAGCCGCCAATTCCTAGCGCTATGTCGAGCGCAATGGAGCCCGCCGAAATGGTAGGTACATCGGCAAACGGCTTGTCGCCCATTCGCATAATGGTGCCTTTCCCAAAATCTTTTTCAATTTTATCAAGGGTGGCCTGTAGCGCTTTCATCTTTTCGGCATTTACGCCATTATCTTTTTTTACCTTTTCTACCTTTTCTACCTTTTCTTGTTTTTCCGGTTCCATCTATCGTCTATTTTATAAGTTTTTTGCTTTGGAATGGGGGTTGATTTCGAAATTGTTAAGCCATCTCTGCTAAAATTTGGCTAACGTGGTCGGTGGTTTTTACCTTATCGAACACTTTTTCAATATGTCCATCGGATCCAACTACAAAGGTAGTTCTTAATATCCCTTCGTAGGATTTTCCGTACATCTTTTTTTCGCCCCATGCGCCATATGCTTTTATAATATCACGGTTGGTATCGGAAATTAGGCGGAAGGGCAGGTTATGCTTACCAATAAAATTTTGATGGCTTTTTTCGCTATCGGCACTCACACCTACTACGTCGAAGCCAAGTTTGGTGAGTGCTTCGTAACCGTCGCGCAGGTTGCATGCTTCGGCGGTGCAGCCAGAGGTGTTATCCTTTGGATAAAAGTAAAGAATTAACTTTTTTCCCTTGTAATCCGATAGCGATATGGAATTTCCATCTTGGTCTTTTCCTGAAAATATGGGCGCTTTATCGCCCGGTTTCAACATACTCATGGTGTTACTTTTTTGTTGAACAAGTTAAATTTACTACATTTTTATTATTTGGCAAAACCAGTCGGGGTTATGGTCGAAATTGAACAGGTTTTTATCAACGTTCTAGCTCTTCAAACAATACAAGAGTGCAATGGTTGAGTCACCAGTCATCAGTTATTAGCCTCTTTTTAGCTATTCGTCACTCTTCTTGTCGCCCATTACAATATTGGAAACAATGGTGGTGGGTTGGAATGAATAGTTAGGGTATTCAAATATCGGCTGTACCGGTTCTGTTTCGCCAATGGAGTAGCCCCAAACGCCCAAGTAATCGGCCTCATCTTCACCCATTTCCTTTAGCTGTTGGAGGTAATCGCTAATGGTTTTTGACTCCACAATAATCACCTTCTTCTGTTTATCAACTACGGGGCTATGGCGACGATAGGGGTCGTAGGTAAATTCTAAAATTCGTCGGCCAGTAATGGTAATGCCAATGGTTCTAAAGGTTAAACTTTTGCCAACGCCAGGTAGGTTCATAACATTTCGGTCGGTAGCTAAAAAGGGGAGATTGGCATTCTGTTGGAGTAGCTTAATATTTTCTTTTATTTTTTCAGGATTTTTGGTGAAATCTTTGATGGTGGAGTTGTATTCTAAAGGAATGCGACCAACACTTTTCTCTTCAACTTGCTCCTGCACGGTACGAGCATTGGTAGCGTAGTTGAAGGTATTTTCGCGAAATCCTTTTACAGAGAAGGTGTAGTAGGTTAGAACGCCAAGCTCGTTCAATGTTTGTCGAAGTTTTGCGGTATGTCCTCTTCGCGATGCAGCAGCGGTAAATACCAGCTGGTTGGTAATTGTCCATCCGGCACCAATAAGACGATCTATTGCCATCTTGGATTCTGGTGTAATTTCCAACGGTGACTCAAAATGGGTTTGAATGATAAACTGCTTGATGCCAATTTTGCTGGCTTTTTTTCTGAAGTTGGCTAAGAGTGTTGCAAGGCTAGTGGTTATTCTTTGTGGTAGATAGGCTGGCAGGCGAGTTCCTAGCCGAATGCGAATAATTTCGGCATATTTTTCTCCATTGGCTCTTTTTTTGTTGGCCTCCCTTTTACGCCATGCCATTTGATACACAGCCTCAAGAATTCTCTCTAGTGAGGCATTCCGGCTCATTAGTGCATCGCCGCCGGTGATGAGAATGTCGCGCAGCTGGGTGTCGTATTCGTAGTAGGAGAGGTGTCGTGTAAGCTTATCTTCCCACTTCTCTTTAGGGGTAAGTTTTTCTAGGTTAAAGTTTAGGTTTCCTCGCTGAAAATCATACATCCGTTGGCACGAGGAGCAAAGTCCACCGCAAGCTCTTCCCATAGTTTCGGGGATAAAAATGGCAACTTCGGGATATCGCCTATGGATGCTGTGCGTGGAAGGTAGAAGCCATCCGGCAGCATTGGGCTTTCCAAGTTCTACCATATCTTCCTTTTCCCAGGCTTCAATTTGTCCGAATTCATCGATAAGCTGCTTGCTGTATATTACATAGTGGCGAATGGCAAGGTCGCTATATAATTGATCTGTATCGGTGTTGAGTAGCGATAAGTAGTAGGGGTTTACAAAAAAAGGAATGCCTTTTGCCTCTGCTTTTTCCAACAGCTGCAGCGTATCACTATCGAGTGAATTGCCCAATAACTCGTTCAATTGTTGTGGGGAGCGAACGGCAAATCGAAGATGGAAAAGGTGTTCATTCCACCATTCATTCATTAGCACAACCTTTTCAAGGTGGTTGCAGTTGGGTGGAAAGTTGTATTTTGTATCGGAAAGTTCATTGCGATTTATTTTTTGAATGAGCAGTTCGATAATACGTGCTTTGTTTTTTTTTCTGATCAAGATGAGTTCCTCATCCAGTCCCGTTTCCCAACGGTTCATCCATTGAAGAACGTTCTCTTTGGTTGGTTTTGTTGCAGGAAGCTGCTGGGTGAGTTGCCGAAAAAGAAAAATAAGGTCTTGAAAAAATGGAGGTTTTGCCTCACTCTTATTCTGTTTTATTGCCCACCAAAGAATTTTGAAGGGGTCCGATACGTTAATTGTATCTTTCCGGTAAGGGTTATCTATTTCCCTCCCTGCATTGTCGATGTAGTCCAGAATTCGAATGGCTGCAAAATCTTCCCACCTAAGTTGTTCAAAGGCTTCTTTTCCTTTTTTTTCGTGTGTGTAGTATCGAAATGCAGTGGGATTTTCGGCTAGAATCTCCATTGCCCAGTTTTGCAGCATTGCTTTGGCTTCACCATCGTTGTTTGCAGTGGCATAGATCTCCTTTATGCGAGGATTCTCGTCGAGTAACTGCTGTAGAAGACGGTGAGCACATTCGTCAATAGCAACTTTTTTTGGATGATACAACGGCATCAGATACTGTATTTATATTAGTATAAACTATGCATATTTAATAGTCGAGTCGTTCACTAAAACGTTGGCGTTTCGGTTGTAGGTGTTGCTCTTTTTGCATTAATACAAGCTGCAATATTGGGACTTACTGTCCTAGCGTTCTATGAATCATAGGGTGTTACCGGTGCAGGTTGCATCAAGATTCTTGTCAATACACCCAAATATTTCAAAGGTAGTAAAAAATGCATATTTTTGCAACCCATTACGTTTTGAGGAATGGTTATTGTCAGTCATAGGTAATGGATTGAAAAGCCAATAAAACGTTGAATTTTAGTTGCCTTGTCGAACTTTTTTACCAGTAACTTTTTTATTGTTCAATATCACCGCTATATTGAACGTTTTGGATTAATCTTTTTGTAAATTGCTATCACATTTGCCGCAACATTATATGCTAGTATTATTAAAAAAAGGAGTAACCATAGTCGGTGTTTTTTTATGCTGTAGTCTGGCGATGAGTCAGTCATTAGCACAGACCCGTGGTTTCAATGGTGTTATAAAGGATTCCTTGATTGTTGAGCATTCCTTACGAACTATTGATTCGCTCCAGCAAAATGGATTTCAGCAGGAATCGCTGATGTTGGCGGATTCTGTGTTGATCATTGCAAAAGAATTAAATAACCAGAAACAGGTTGCAGCAATTTTATTTCATATGGCTGTCGCCTATTCTAATATTGGCGATTTTAATACTGCGCTAAAACAGGGTTTTGAATCTTTGCAGATTAGAGAACGCATGGGTGATTCTTTGGGTATCTCAAAATCGCTAAATAGCATTGGTCGTATCTACTACAATAAGGCCAACTACTCTAAGGCATACGATCATTTGTTGCGCAGCTATAAAATAGCCTATAGCCTTAAGGATACCCTTTCTATGTTGGCTTCAATTTACAATCTTGGATTGGTACTTAACCAAAGGGGAGAAGGTAAACAGGCCTTGGATTTTTACCATACCGCCTCGGTATATGCACATGCCATTAATAATCAACTTTATCTTGCCTATATAAGCAACAGCCTTGGTAATTATTTTTCGGGAAAAGGAATGTATGAAAATGCGTTGTCCCACTATTCCTATTCTCTAAAATATTTCTTATCCGTTGGTGATGAGCAAGGAGCTTCTATGCTCTACAATAACCTCGGCTTGCTCTTTGGTAACCTTAAAGAGTTTGGGAAAGCCCTTGTAAACTTGCAAATGGCTTTGCAAATAAAGCAGCGATTAAAGGACAGGAGTAGTGTTGCTTCTATATATCAAAGTATGGCCCAGCTCTACTACGAGAAGGGTGATTACGCCCGAGCAATTGTGTGGGGTAAGAAATCAGTACGGTTGAGCGATAGCCTTGGGGCTTTGAGGCAAGAAGAATTTGCATCCACAATCCTTGCAAAAGCATTTGAGAAGATAGGTGATCTTAAGCAAGCTATTGCCTTTTATAAGAAATCTAACACCTTACACGATAGTATATTTAGTCAAGAGAGCAATCAACAAATGGCTGAATCAGAAATGATTTGGAAGATGGAGATGCAGCAGTATGCGGCAAAAACGAGGCAAGAAAAGGAGAATGCGGTGAGCAAGGAGCATAGTCAAAATCTGATTTTTGTTCGAAACTTATTGGTCCTATTCATATTTGTTCTGCTGTTTTCCATTACTATCATTATTTTCTTTTATCGGAAAAAAATGAAAGCCACTCGTTTGCTCCAGTATCAGTATAAGGAAATTGAGAAACAGAGTGAGGAGATTGCTACACAGCGCGATGAAATAGAGAATCAACGGAATTCTTTAGCCAACCTTGCTTGGGAATTGCAGCAAAAACACGAGGAAACGACAAGCCATCGTGATGAACTTCAAATACAACGAGATGTTCTCACGCAACAAAAAAAGGAGATTACGGATTCGATACAGTATGCCAAACGAATACAATCTGCAGCATTACCATCAATGGAGGCCGTGACTCAACTCTTCCCCAACTCCTTTGTTTTTAATCAACCCAAGAGCATAGTCGGTGGTGACTTTTACTGGGTAGCTCGTGTAGGTAAATACCGTGTGCTTGCTGTAGCCGACTGCACGGGCCATGGTGTTCCAGGTGGTTTTATGAGTATGCTTGGCATTGCGTTGCTAAATGAAATTATTAAAAGAGAGGAGATTAAAACTGCCAGCGAGATTTTAGATGAATTGCGCGATTACCTGATTTCTTCACTGCAACCATCGAGAGATATGACCGACCCGTCTGATGGGATGGATATGGTATTGGCAGTTTTTGATGACGATATGAGAACGATGCAGTATGCGGCGGCAAATCAGGCATTCTATCTTGTTCGAAAGGACGAAACCGGAATTCCACGGTTAAAAGATTTCTGGCCTGATAGGATGCCAATTGGTAACTATCAAATCATGAAGCCATTCACGAACAACGTGGTGCAGTTGATGGAGGGTGATGTGCTTTATTTCTTCTCTGATGGATTCCCTGATCAGTTCGGGGGAACGGAGGGTAAAAAGTTATGCCCCACAAGGTTCAAACAGATGCTATTCTCGTTTTACGATCGTCCCATCGCCAGCCAAGGTGAATTGTTAAGGAATTCTCTGGAGCGATGGAAGGGCAATCAAATTCAGGTAGATGACGTGTTGGTCTTTGGCATTAAAATCTAACTTTGCAATTGATTTTGTAATACCAATAAGTTTTTAATATCATATTAGTCCTTCTTTTTCAATGGTTGAGGTTACGAATCTTGATAAGTTAATAGTCGTAGGCGATAGAGTGCTTGTAAAACCAAAAACTCCGCAAGATCGCACTAAGAGTGGCCTCTTTTTGCCTCCTGGAGTGGAGGAAAAGCAGAAGGTTCAGAGTGGATATGTTGTTAAGGTTGGACCCGGTTATCCCATTCCTTCTCTAAATGAAGCGCAGGAATCTTGGAAGAAGCAGGAAAATGGATCATACTTTCCACTTCAGGCGAAGGAGGGGGACTTAGCCGTTTTTATTCAGGAAAATACTTATGAAGTGGAGTTTCAGCATGAAAAGTATCTGATTGTACCTCAAAATGCTATCTTATTGCTTTTGAGAGATGAAGGACTTTTTGAATAGAACCTTTTTAGATTATCCTCGCTACCTTTAAAAGTCAATAATCTATTTGTTCTGCATGGTAGCCACCAAGCGATACTAATTCTTTGACCCTCTTCGGATCAAGCGATTCATCTGCAATGATTTCCAACGTTTTTTCTGGATGGATAAGATCCACTTTCCAGCTCTTTATTAACCCTTCCTGATCTAAAAATGGCGCCACCGCTGCAACGCAGCCGTTGCACTTTATGGTTGTTTTAAATCGTATGGTTTTCATGTCTTTTATTTGTTAAACACACGACAATGCTGGTGGTTCAACATATTTAAATCTTTTGCCAATTTCTAACCATTGGGGAAATGAAAAAAATGGTAATTATTTAGAATCGTTGTTGATCAGTTTTAGCCTACAGTGTAAGATTACCGTTATACTAATAAATGTATTCTTTAGTCAACGTTAAGCTATTTTTCATCAATCAAATGAATCAAATTAGTCAGTTTCTATGTTTACTATAATGAACAAGGTTGAAAGATATTTAAAGCCCTTGGTCCTTTTTAAAAGTTAGACTTCATAGGTTTATTTTTCATAGGTTAAGTTTTAGGTTTTATTGAATTTTAGGTTTTGGTTAGTAAAAGGGGGGCGCTGTGAAGCGCCCCTTTTTTGTTTTATGATTTGCTTTTACAAAGATATAGCTCTGATTAACTGTGGTTAAAACGTGTTAACTATTTGAAGCGCTATTTTTGTATCGTTAAGGTAAAAGAAAATTTTCACAATTTTTTTTCATAGGTTAAGTTTAGGTTGTTTTGAGTTTAAAAGGGGCCGCTGTGAAGCGCTCCCTTTTTTGTTTAATAGGGTTCAAAAACCATATAGCTAAGGTTAGCTGAGGTTAAAACGAGTTAGCTGATTGTTAGGGTATCTTTGTAAAGTAAAATAAGAGCAAGAATTCACGATAATACTTTTAGGATTTTTTTCATAGGTTAGGTTTTAAGTTTATGAGATTTTAGGTTTTGGGTAAAAGGGGTCGCTGTGAAGTGCTCCCTTTTTTGTTTAATAGGGTTCAAAAACCATATAGCTAAGGTTAGCTGAGGTTAAAACGAGTTAGCTGATTGTTAGGGTATCTTTGTAAAGTAAAATAAGAGCAAGAATTCACGATAATACTTTTAGATTTTTTCATAGGTTAGGTTTTAGGTTTATGAGATTTTAGGTTTTGGGTAAAAGGGGTCGCTGTGAAGCGCCCCTTTTTTGTTTAATAGGGTTCAAAAACCATATAGCTAAGGTTAACTGAGGTTAAAACGAGTTAGCTGATTGTTAGGGTATCTTTGTAATGTAAAATAAGAGCAAGAATTCACGATAATACTTTTAGGATTTTTTTCATAGGTTAGGTTTTAGGTTTTTAAGATTTTAGGTTTTGGGTAAAAGGGGCCGCTGTGAAGCGCTCCCTTTTTTGTTTAATAGGGTTCAAAAACCATATAGCTAAGGTTAGCTGAGGTTAAAACGAGTTAGCTGATTGTTAGGGTATCTTTGTAATGTAAAATAAGAGCAAGAATTCACGATAATACTTTTAGGATTTTTCATAGGTTAGGTTTTAGGTTTATGAGATTTTAGGTTTTGGGTAAAAGGGGTCGCTGTGAAGCACCCCCTTTTTTGTTAGTTCAAAATGAATATTCTAACTTTTTTTAACATTGGTTAAATCGTCTTAGCTGATTGAGTTTATATCTTTGCTTAACAAAAAGGAATAAAAGTATTTTTCATAGGGTTTAAGGTAAAAAAGGGAGGCATAGCCTCCCTTTTTATTATATTATTGCTACTATTAAAACATTGGATCCCATGGTGGTAGCATTGTTGGCTTTTGAACGAGAATCTTTTTAATGTTTTCTGGAATATATTTTTGGTTAACCACGAGCCTAAACAGGTAATCTGAAAACCAATCATCGGTAAACACGAGTAAGCCATCTTGGCCAGCTGTTGCTCCCCAGCTATTCTCAAATTGCCACTTAGTGGTTTTCCCTGTGCTGTCCACATCTACTCCAACAATCGCCATTCCGTGCGATGAACCGCTTTCGTGTGTTATTATACGTGTTTTCTTATCCATACCAAACTTAACACCATAAAGCGATTGAATGTCGTAGTTGTTAATGTCGAGCGTGCCATTGTCCATGTTAAGTTGCTTGCCAACATCACATGAGCCGTAGAGTGGTTCGTTATTTTTTACAGAAGCTAACGCCATGGATTTTAGTTCATCGGCTGGTAGATTAATGTATTTCCAATTAATGCCTTCTTCTACATTCCGGTAGTTCTCAATTTCGTATAGTTTATAGTAGGGCCGAGTTGGATCGTTCATAAACATCACATAGTTGTTGAGGTTAAGTTCCGGAAGTACCGACTTAGCAAATTCTTGTGGCGTGTAGGTTTCTAGTGGCGAAATGGTGTCGTTGGTAGTTTGGTATCTCCACTGGAAGGTTGTTGGTGGCTCACCTAGATTCAAGGCAAGCATTCGGTAAACTTCCGAAAGCTGCTCTACCTTTGTCTTTCTAACATCGGTAAGCTTTTTGCCACTATTAATCATGTTTCTGAGGTCAATACCATCTTCTCGCAGCTTAGTGGTGATGGCCGAAATCATTTTTGAGGTATTGTTACTACTATTGGTTTCGGGCATGGCCTCTTTGGGCACTAAGCCATACTTTTTTACCAGGTTTACAAACGAATTCCACACACCACCATCATCAATTGGCGATTTGAAATACCAGTCTACCAACCTGTCATCTATTGGCTTGGCTGCAGTAGCCATTGTATTCTCCAAAAAGAGGTTTGCCTTTTCAAGAATATCGTAAAAGTAGAGGTAGTTCTCCGAAAACTCAAAGGAAGATATGTGGAGTTTATCCATTACAGCTGGTCGGAAAACGTTAAGACTAGTGAACATCCAGCAGCGACCAGAACTTTTTTGGTCGGTAATACCCTTAATTTTTACCTTATACTTAAAGTAGCTGTCGACCTTTCCTTCGTTTTCACGATTGACCGTAAGTTTTTTTACATCATTGTTGGTAAGGGCGTTGGTGAGAGCAATGGTGGCTGGGTCGTTGGAATTATAGCCCTGTTTAATTTTAAACAATGTTTCGGGGGTTATCTCTTGCTGGGCCATACTCCAAAATGGAATTGTAAGAAGCAAGAAATAAATTGTAATTACTTTTTTCATGGTTGATCTATTTTGATTTATTTTGATTGCTGAACTTTTAGTTTTTTACAAGTATATCGTTTTTTAGAATATAACCGTGTTGAACGATACTTTCATATTGTCTAAGTTAAACTAATCGATGTGTATATTCGTCATAAGCAATGTTCAAATACAGTTTAAGTTTGACCTATGGTGTAATATTTCGTTTAAAAACAAAAAACTCAGGTATGAAAAAAATAGTGGCTTTCATGTTTCTTGCTGCCATAACCGTAGCAGGATTTTCTCAGAATCTAGTTTATAATCCAACTGCTGATGCTCAGACTGAAATTCAAAAAGCTGTGGCACAGGCCAAAGCTGAAGGGAAAAATGTATTTATTCAGGTTGGAGGTAACTGGTGCCCATGGTGTATGCGCTTTCATGCACTTTCCGATACCACTGTTGCTATTAAAGATGTAATGACGAAGAATTTTGTTGTTGTTAGGGTTAACTACAGTAAGGAGAATAAGAATGAGGTAGTATTGGAACAGCTCGATTTTCCACAGCGTTTTGGCTTTCCCGTATTTGTTATTTTAAATGGTGAGGGGAAGCGTATCCATACTCAGAATTCCTCCTATCTTGAGCAGGGTAAGGGATATAGTGTTGAGAAAATTGTCGATTTTCTGAATGGATGGACGCCTTCGTCCGTCGACCCAAAAACCTACGAGAAGAAATAGTTAATTTGGTCACAATAGATAACGGGGTGCTGAATTTTCAGAACCCCGTTTTTAGTTTTCCATCACCTTACAGAGAATGTTAAAAGTCGGGCACATAAAAGTAGTGTCCAAGCCCAATGGTGTATAGTAAATTACCCCAAATTGCATGCTCTAGGGTAACCGCTAGCCAGGATTGATTCTTTTGGTAGTTTCTTGCCCAAAAGAGACCTGCTATAAATGCGCCAACAATAGCAATCCAATTTCTAAATATGATGTGTAAAAAGGCAAAGAGAAGGGCATTTAACAGCAGTATGGCTCTTCGTGAGCCAATAATTCTTTGATATCGAGAAAAGAAGAACGGCCGATAGATGAGCTCCTGAGTTAGTGCCGACCAGATGGGGTAAAAAATTATGATTAATCCCCAAAGTAGAGGGTTTGTATGTGGAAGAATAAAAAGATTTTGAGGTTCAAATATCACCGTGATCGTGATTAGCACAATTGCCACCAATAGGGATTTCAGGAGTAGCTCTTTCCACTCCCTGAAACCATTAAACCCAAGTTTTTTTTTGCTGAAATTTTTGTTTGCAACGAGATAGATTAGTCCTACGGTGAATACTCCCAGTAACGGTATGGACTTGTGTCCGGGGAGCAGGTTAAAAAGATAAAGCAATGGTCCTCCCACAAAAATCACTGCCATTTCGAGCCATAACCATAAGGCTGAAAGGAAGGATAGCCTGTTTGAATGTGATTGTTGGTTCATGCTATTTTTCAATTCGCTCCAACTTGACCACATTTTCCACATGGTGAGTGTGTGGAAACATATCCACTGGTTGAACGGCTGTAACCTTGTAGCTTTCACTCAGTAATGCTAAATCTCGTGCTTGAGTTGCCGGATTGCAGCTAACGTAGACGATCCTTAGTGGTCGGGCGAGCAAAATATTTTCGGCAACATCGGCATGGATTCCTGCGCGAGGTGGGTCAAGAATTACTACTTCGGGATATCCATGTTGTTTCATAAATCCCGGCTGAAGTATATTTTTCATATCCCCAGCAAAAAATTTAGTGTTGGTTATGCCATTGATTTTTGAGTTTTCAACAGCATCTTCAATGGCCTCTGGAACATACTCAATACCTATCACCTTTTTTGCATGGTGGGCGATAAAGTTGGCAATGGTACCAGTACCGGTGTAGAGATCATAAACAATTTCATTGCCGGTTAGTGCGGCAAACTTACGCGCAACGGAGTATAGCCGATATGCCTGTTTGCTATTGGTTTGGTAGAACGATTTAGGTCCAACCTTAAAGAAAAGGTCCTCCATCTTTTCCATCATGTGGTCCTTGCCTTTAAAAACTATCACGTCAAGGTCGTTGATGGTATCGTTTAGCTTAGGGTTAATTACGTATTGTAAGGAGGTTATCGATGGGAACTTTTGGCTTAGGTGGTTGAGCAACCCTTGTATATGTTCCTCGTGGTTGTATGCAAAAACCACAATCACCATCACTTCACCCGTTTCGGAGGTTCTGATGATGAGGTTTCGGAGTAATCCTTGGTGACTTCGGTTATCGTAGAAATCGGCTTCGCTGTTAATGGCCCACTCGCGTGCTGCTAGCCTTATGGAGTTGGATGGTTCTGGTTGGAGGTAGCAGGTGTGAATGTCTAGAATTTTATCGAACATGCCTGGAATATGAAATCCCAGTGCACGGGTATCCTTCGCTAAGCCTTCTTCTCTACTTTCATCTTTTTTAATCCAGCGGCGGTTGGAGAAGGTGTATTCCAATTTATTTCGGTAGTGAGTAGTATTTTCGGAACCTAGAATAGGGCTAATAGCTGGTAATGTCAACTTTCCAATCCTCACCAGCTGGTCCTCAACCTGTTTTTGCTTGAAGTTGAGCTGTTCTGCATAGGGCAAAAACTGCCACTTGCAGCCACCACAGGTGCCAAAGTGCTCACAGAATGGCTCCTGTCGAATTGGCGAAAGCTTTACATATTCGGTAATATAACCTTCCATGTAGCTCGTCCGCTTGCGGGTAACCTGTACGTTTACTACGTCACCAGGAACAGCAAAGGGAACAAATAGCACTTTATCGTTTACCCTTGCCAATGCCTTGCCTTCGGCTGCAACGTCGGTAATTAGCACATTTTCAAACAAGGGCTTTTCTTTATTTCTTCTCACCTGTATAATCTTTATTTTGCTGCAAAGATAGGAGGATTTGGCAAATCTCTTCGATAGGATTTGTTGGCATAAGGCTCTATACCGATAATAAATTTCTAAATTGCAGCGTAAAGAGTTGGTTATGGATACAGTAACCCATTTGGTGATTGGTGCGGCCATGGGTGAAGCTATTGGCGGTAAACAATTGGGAAAGAAGGTGGCCTTGGTTGGTGCGGTAGTTGCCGTTTTACCCGACCTCGATGTGGCTGTTCAGCCATTTCTTACATCGGCATCGGCAATGATGTTTCACCGTGGCATTACTCATTCTCTGCTTTTTTGGCTGGTTGTATCGCCGCTGTTGGGACTGTTTGCTTGGAAGTTGTTCAAGGACAATAATAAATTGCTGTGGATAAAGGTCTGCATGGCAGCCTGGTTTTCCCACATCTTTATCGACAGCTTCAACTCCTATGGTACCGCCCTGTTCCTTCCCTTTTCCAACTACCGGGTTTCTTTGGGAGTGCTAGGTGTGGTTGATCTGATCATAACGTTACCGCTTCTTGTCTTTACTATTGGGTTGATCTTTTTTAAGATGCGAAATCGATGGAGTATTGCTAGGTGGTTGTTGGCTTATACCTTAGTTTATATGGTAATTGGCATGCTATTTCAGCAGGAGGTTAAAGCAAAAGCTCAACACGAATTTGTTCAGGCAGGCATTACTGTGAGGTCGATACACGTTAGGGCGTTGCCGCTATCAATACTTGCTTGGCAGGTAGTTGGAGAAACCGATAGCAACTTTGTGTTGGCACATAGAGGTATTGCCGAGCAGGGAGAGTGGCATTTTACCAACTTTTCTAAACGTTGGGAACTGCTACAGCAATATGTTAGCAATAAGCAAGTAATGCGCGCTGTTCGATTCACCCAAGGGCAGTATGTTGTCAAGGTCGATGGTGATACGCTTTGGATTTTCGACCTAAGAATTGCCCCGATGATGCTTGATGGTATTAACACAAAGTTTGTTGTTTCATTTCCAGTAATCAAAATTGGCGGAAATATTGTGGTTGGTCGAGCCTATCCCCAAAGGATTTTCTCTAAGGAGTCTCTTAAAGCTTGGGCTTCACACGCCTTTTAAATATTTCATTTGCACTTTCATCTTCATTATTATTGCTATATGCTACATAGTCAATATAATGTGTTTTTATTTTCGTAATAACTAATTAATTAGTTGACAAACTAAAAACATAGTTGTATATTGCACAAAAGTCATCATCATGGATGAGCATAAAGAGTTAACTCGGGCCGAAGAGGAGGTAATGCAGGTTTTATGGAAGTTGGAGAAGGGTTTTGTAAAAGATATTCTCGAAAAGTTTCCAGAACCCAAACCTGCCTATAACACGGTATCCACCATTGTTCGGATTCTAGAAAAGAAGGGTTTTGTGGAGCATAATGCGTATGGAAAAACCTATGAGTATTTTCCATTAATATCAAAGAAGGACTACTCCAAAAATCACATGAAAGGTTTTGTAAAGGGCTACTTCAGCAACTCCTTCAAGCAGATGGTATCCTTCTTTGCCAAGGAGGAAAACCTTTCGGTGCAGGAGATGGAGGAGATAGTGCGGTTCATGAATTCGGAAATTGAAAAGCAAAAAAATCAGAAGTGATGAACGGTTACTTCATTTACCTTATTAAGTCGAGCCTATTTATGGCCGCATTCTGGATGGTGTATGCTTTATGGCTTCGCAACCAGACCCATTTTGCCATAAGCAGAATATACCTATTGTTCTCCTTTGGACTTTCAATTGTGTTGCCCTTTGTGCACGTATTGCTCCCTGCCGATTCCAGCGTAAACAGAGGCATGAGCTATATTACTCAAGCAATACCAATGGTCACCGTTTACGGCAGTGGTTTCGAAACTCATATAGGAGTTGTTGTCTTGCTCAGCTTTGGCTACTGGATAATGACTGTTCTTTTACTTGCACTATTGTTTTTTCATATAGGAAAAGTGTTGCTTCGTTTGAGGCGGGAGGAGCGATTATCGACTTCCATTCCCGACTTAATTGTGGTAAAGGGAAACCACTTTGATACACCATTTTCCTTTTTTCACTTTGTTCATGTTCCTGATAATCGATATGATGAAAACCATCTAAATACGGTTTTGCACCACGAAACAGTTCACGTCAAAAAGTTTCATTCGGCCGATGTGCTTTTGGCTTCCATTATCTGTAGCGTATGGTGGTTAAATCCGTTTAGTTGGTTGCTACTCAAATCGCTTAGGGAGGTGCATGAGTTCGAAGCCGACAGTATATCTAAGGAACACGGCGCCGGTTCTGCTGATTACATCAGGCTAATGCTGGAAACCTCCATGCCTGGATTTGCACCGGCATTGAGCACCGGCTTTAATAAACCTTTAACTTTAAAACGATTAGCTATGATTACGAAAGAGAGGTCAACTCAAATTTCGGCGTTAAAGTATTTGCTGGTAGTTCCCGCAATGCTACTGCTGGTATTCATCTTTAGCACTAGTTCGTGCTCTAACAATGCACCAAAGGAGCAGGTTGCAGGAATGATTGCGCCACCACCGCCAACTGCACCGGATTCTACTATAGTGACAACGGATTCAAAGGTTGCAAACGTCCAGAATTCTTCAAGCAATAAGGAACAAGTTTTTTTTATAGTGGAAAAAATGCCCAGCTTTCCCTATAAAGGTTTGGCTAAAACAGAGGGGTTTCAAAAGTATATTGCCGATAACCTGAAATATCCGAAGGATGCGATGGATAAGCAAATTCAGGGAAAGGTATTTATATCCTTTGTTGTGGAAGTCGATGGTTCAATGTCGGGTATAAAAATTATCAGAGGAGTTGATAGGTATCTAGATGCTGAGGCTTTAAGGGTAGTTAAAGGTGCACCTAATTGGATTCCCGGCGAGCAAAAAGGCAAGAAGGTTAGGGTAGGTTTTACCTTCCCCATAAATTTTGCTCTGAATTAGGTTTTGGAATGGTTCGAAAATCAATTTTATTTTTGGTCGTATTTCTGGGTCAGGGGCAGCTGCTCCGGGCTCAGAATTATGACAAGTTGAAGGTAGATAAAGGGCTTAAGGTTATTTTTTTATAGTGAATCAACAATAGGTTCCAATTCAGCAAAATTCTTTAGAAAACAATTAATGAATTCAGGCATTGGTGTAACTAATTAGCCAGTGAAGAAATTTGAAGCACAAAAATTTAAACCTACTATAAAGCATATAAACTTCACCAACCTTTTTACCTTTGTGGTGTTTTAAGGCAACAAAGTAGAAGTTGATGTTTTTTGTTGGTGTTTCTGGAAGTTTCCTACCATATATTTTAGCCATTGCCTTTTCTTGGGTGGTTTTTGGAAAGGCTATGTTTGTTGGTAACCTAACCAAAAGTGAGCACGCTTCATCCATAACGGTGACCTTTGACAAACAGGCTCCCGTAAAAAATGCACCAAACGCATTTCATTTCTCTCATTCGACTTATGCTTTATCACTGGCCGAAAAGGTTCTGTGCTTACGATGCATTTTATTTGAGAGTAGGGCGTCTGAGCCTGCCTTATGTTTATCATCCACGTTTATTATTTCCCCTGAGAAACGTGGCCCTCCTATGTGTTAGCAATTCCAAGTTCAGTTTAGGTTGAAGGTTGAGTTTATTGCTCATATAACTTCACTGGCGTGGTTATATCAAAAATTGATATGAGCGCATTGAATATTCGTTTTTGCTAATATATGACTATACAAAATGAAAATAAAAGAGAAGTTCTTTTTTGTACTATTATTGTTGCTCTCATTTAGCGGCTTTGCCCAGGAGGTTCAGGTATTGGGGGTAATTGTTGATGAGGAAACACACCTGCCACTTGCTGGTGCCAACGTGCTGGTTAAGGGCACCTTTCTTGGTACCGCTTCCGGAAGAGATGGTAACTTTGCTCTTAAGGTAAACAATGGTAGTTACCAACTTCAGGTTAGCTACAGTGGGTATCAAACCATGGAACTTAAGGTGATGGCCCCATCGTCAGGGTTGAATATTGCACTTAAGCCTGTTGCTTACGATATTCAAAATGTGGTGGTTACTGCCACTAAAACGGAGCGATCGCTCTCGCAAACACCGGTAATCACGCAGGTGATTCCATCCTCAGTTATCCAACAAACCTCTGTGCCAAGTGTTGCCTCACTCATTGAACTTGCTATTCCAGGTGTTGAGGTGGCGCAAGCCGATAATGGAACCTCATTAAAGGTTCAGGGGCTTAGTCCGCAATACACCCTTTTTATGGTCGATGGTGAACGCATTGCTGGTGATACCAAGGGCGATATTGACTATTCACGATTAAACCTTGTGAATATTGACCACATTGAATTTGTCAGGGGAGCTACTAGTACCCTTTATGGATCTAACGCTATTGGTGGAGTGTTTAACATTATTACGCGTAAGCCTAACGCACCCTTTGAAACCAGCTTAATTAGCCGTTTTGGTGCTTATGGCGATCGCAATGTTGGAGCCTATATTGGCGCCAAGTTGGGTAAATTAGGGCTCGATGGTGTATACGACTACAAAGCGACCGATGGCTACGATCTTCAACCTAGTGTTCCTGGAAAGACTTTGGAGGCGAATAATTCTCACAGCTATACTCAAAATTTGTTTTATAACCTTACACCAAGGCTTGAAGTTTCAGCGAATGCCACCTTCTACACAAAAAGGTTAGATCAAACAAGTCCCTCGAGCTTTGATAAGAGAAACGATGATTTTAGTTACTCTGGCAAGGTAGGTTGGTTGATAGGAAAAGATGGTAAGTTGGAGGCCTCCATGCTCAGTGATCGCTACAAAACTTACGATCTTATTCCACAATCTATTGGTAGCGATAGCAAGTCACTTCAGTACGACAATCGCTACTATGAGGGGAAATCGCAGTATGCATCTTCAGTTGGTCAATATCAAAAAATTGTGATTGGCGTTGATGGCGTTAATGAAAAGTTGAATTCTCCACGCGATAGTATTAGCAATCGTAGCTACTCCAACGTGGAAGCCTTTATCCAGGATGAAGTTAAGCTACCCTATAACCTAACTCTGATTGCTGGTGGACGATTTGTCAACAATTCGGCCTTTGGAAATCATGCCACTTATCAAGCCAGCATGATGTATAAAGTATCTCGATTTTCGTTTCGAGGTGGTTTTGGAACAGGCTATAGAACCCCTGGTTTAAAAGACTTGTATATCCAATATCGTATACCAAGTGGCTATCCTCTGTTTATCTATGGCAATCCAAACCTTTCACCGGAAAACTCAAGCTATCTTAATTTATCCGTAGAGTATAGTAATGCAAAGGTTAATGCTTCGTTGTCGATGTATCGAAATAATATTACCGATATGATAGATGACCAATATGTTGGAGTAAATAATGGAGTTTATACTTATACCTATGCCAACTATGGAAAAGTAGAGGTTAGGGGAATTGATTTCTTGATGAACTATAGGTTAAACCGTAGTTTTGGCGTTTCAGGAGGATATAGCTTTGTTTATTCTGAGGATAAGGAGACTGGCCTCCAGATGTTTGGTACACGAAAGCATTCTGCTAGGTTAAACTTCGACTATCTCTTTTTGAAAGGATTGTATAGGTTTAATGCAAATTTACAAGTAAAGTATTTGGGTGAAATGGAACAGGAGTATTTTGATCAAACTACCTACCAAAGCTATCCAATAATGTTGGATGATTATTTTATGGCAAATTTCACCATTTCGCAAACCTTTTATAAGCAGCTAACGCTATCAACCGGTATCGATAATCTTTTTGGCTATACCGAAAAGACTTTCCTATCGACCTATAGTCGGGGCCGAACCTTTTTTATTGGACTGAGATATGATTTTTGAGTAGTAAACAGTTTGTTGTTGCTAATAAAGAAACCCCGAGGATTGCTCTTCGGGGCTTTATTTTAGTTGCAGGTTTACAACTTTAGAACATGATGAACTTTTCCTTTGGTGTTTGGCAGAAAGCGCAGAAATCGTCTATGTGGGCTGCATCGTATGTGTTGCCGCATTTTGGACAAACTGCCCAAGCAAAAGGCAAACCGGTTTCAGAATTCGTTTTGTTGAGAACGTCGAGTGCATTCTGGTAAAAAACTTGATGCTTCTTTTCTGTATCGAACGCCCACGTGAAAGATGTAATAGCTTCGGGCACCTTCTCCGCCATTGCTACTTTAATGAATTCGGGATACATTGAGGTGTTCTCATAATTTTCACCCTTGATGGCATCTTCCAGGTTTTCCTTAGTGGTCTTAACTGCGAATGAATCTGCCTTTGCTGTGAATTCAACTCCTAGCTTAGTTAATGCAGCCATGTGGTTATTCGCATGAATACTTTCAGCCTTGGATGTCGCATCAAACATCTTGGCGATGGTGTCATAACCTTCGGCACGAGCTTTTGCAGCAAAGGCTGCATATTTAGCACTTGCTGTAGTTTCACCGGTAATTCCAGCTTTTAAATTTTCGATGGTTTTTACTGGAGTAGTTTTACTACAGCTGCTCAGGAGCATAGCACCAGCAGCGAAGGCTGCCAAAGAAAAGATTGCAAACTTTTTCATTTTAATACTTTTTAGGTTAGTAAAGTTGAAAAATTATATGCCAATCATGTAACTGAAAACGAGTGTCCCTCCGTAAAATCCTGTAATTCCTACAAATATTGCACTTAGCGTATACAAAGCAAAGTATACCCATATGAGTGAAGTCTCCTCCTTTTTTTTAATCATTAGGTAAAGGCGAATCAGCAAGGTTAATATTACTGTTCCAAGCGTTATGCTTGCAAATAGTTCATGAATTTCCTGTACTTCACCGGCAACTCCAGCGAAGTCGTTGGTGAAAAACTCACCAGCAAGGTAGGCTGCTATGGCACCAAGGCTACCTAGCAATAGCAGGTAATATGCGCCCCTTGAAAGACATTTTTCTTTTTTAAAGATCAGGTGAAATATTTCGAGGAAAAATCCTGCAATTATCAGTGCAATAGGAAAATGCACCAGTAGTGGGTGTAAATGACTAACGCTAAACATAGGCTTTATTTTAAGTTAGATAGGAGTAAAGTTAGGATAAAAATTAATACCAAAAACAATTCATTTCATGTGTTAAATGAATTAATTAATCCTAAATCGAATAACCGCTGGGATATTTTCTCCTGTTACATTATGCCTTAACATCCCGTTCAAAATAGCTACTTTTGCAGCTTAAACGGCTGGACGAAGATGGTTTCTATTAGTGATATATGGGTTTCCTTTGGTGGGTTCGACCTCCTCAAGGGGGCCACTTTTATGGTGAATCAGCGTGACCGGATTGGTTTGGTTGGACGAAACGGTGCGGGAAAGTCTACACTGTTAAAGATTTTGTATGGGCTACAAAAGCCCACTTCCGGTATCGTGAGTGGCGTTTCCAATGTTACCATGGGGTACCTTGCTCAAACGATGGAGGTGAAGGATGGGCGAACAGTAATGGAGGAGGCATCACTTGCCTTTGCCGATGTGCTGAACATGGAGCAGGAGATAGGTCAAATTAGCAAAGAGGTGGCTGATAGAACCGATTACGATTCGGTTGAATATGGCCGTTTGGTGGCAAAGCTCTCCGACCTCAATGAGCGCCATGCGCTTCTTGGTGCCGCCGGTTTAGAGGGAGAGGTGGAGAAGACCCTTTTAGGATTGGGTTTTGAACGCCGCGATTTTGATCGACAAACATCACAGTTCTCGGGTGGATGGCGCATGCGCATTGAGTTGGCCAAAATATTGCTTCAACGACCAAATCTTATCCTACTCGATGAGCCAACAAATCATCTCGACATCGAAAGTATTCAATGGCTTGAGGATTATTTGAAGGACTATACCGGTGCGGTAATTTTGATCTCACACGATAGAGCATTTCTCGATAATGTGACCAATCGGACTGTTGAAATCGTGCTGGGAAAAATACACGACTACAAGGTGTCCTACTCTCAATATGTGGATTTGAGAAAGGAGCGTCGAGAGCAGCAACTCTCTGCCTATCGCAACCAGCAGAAGATGATTGAGGATACCGAGGATTTTATTGAACGATTTCGGTACAAGGCTACAAAATCGGTGCAGGTGCAGAGCAGGATTAAGCAGCTGGACAAGGTCGATCGAATTGAGATTGATGAGGAAGACAATACCGCTTTACACATAAAATTTCCGCCAGCACCTCGTTCTGGACAAATAGTGATGGAGGCGAGCAACCTTACAAAAGCGTTTGGTGACCACGTCATCTTTTCGGAGGTGAGCCTGAAAATTGAGCGTGGTGAGAAGGTTGCCTTTGTTGGCCGTAACGGCGAGGGAAAAACAACTCTTTCGCGTATTGCCGTTGGTGATCTGGATGCTACCGTTGGATATGCTAAATTGGGGTATAACGTTAGCCTTGGTTACTTTGCACAGAATCAGGACGACCTGATGGATGGAAACATGACCGTGTTCGATACCATCGACCAGATTGCTGTTGGCGATATTAGAACCAAAATTCGGGATATTCTTGGTGCATTTCTTTTTCGGGGCGAGGATGTCGATAAAAAGGTAAAGGTGCTTTCGGGTGGTGAGCGTTCACGTTTAGCCATGGCAAAGCTGATGTTTCAGCCTTATAACCTGCTCATACTCGATGAGCCAACCAACCATATGGATATGCTTTCGAAGGATATTTTAAAAGAGGCATTGAAAAAGTATGATGGTACGCTGATAGTGGTGTCTCATGATCGTGAGTTTTTAGATGGATTGGTAAATAAACTCTATGAGTTTCGTGGCGGGAAGGTGAAGGAACACCTTGGCGGTATATACGATTTTTTAAAACGACGTAAGTTGGAGTCGCTTAAGGAGTTGGAACGAAAAACAACATTGGCGCAAAACCAGCAAGGAGATAAACCACTTACGGAAAATAAACTTTCGTATGCCGAGCGAAAGGAGATGGATAAGGTTATTCGTAAAGTTGCCTCCCAAATTTCGGAATGCGAGAGGCAAATTGAGGAGACGGAGGCGGAAATTGCCAAAATTGATGTAATAATGGCAAACCCAGGCCAAAATGCAATAAATCATACTGATGTAGATTTTTTTAAGCGTTATCATGAGCTGAAAACGAGTGTTGAAGATTTAATGAAGGAGTGGGAGTCGCTTAGTGCCGAGAAGGAGAAGTTGGAGCAGGAAAGAGGAATAGTTTAAATATTCGAACTGTCTAAATTTGATTATCTTGCCTCAAAAATAGGACCTAATGTTGTAAAATGCCAATTCAGATATGAGCATACATAAAAGGTTGCCAAGACGAGTTTCGTTGGGTTTTGCCATAATCCTACTGTCCTTTTTAATATCGTGTTCTGGAAGCCGTAAGGTTCAGCAGTCCATTCGTTTAACCGATATGTATAATCCGGGTGTCAACTCAATTCACCCTGAATCAAAGGTCTTTCATCTTAACGATAGCCTATCAGAACTGAATGTTGCTATCTATCCAACCGAGGTGCTGTTTAATACACTAAACCCCGATTCGATACTGCAAGGAAATGTGAAGTTAACCGCTCAACTTTTCGACGTTAAAGATAGTTCGGTCGTTGTAGATACGGCTACAGTGGCGTTAGTGCTCAATCAAAATAGCCTCGCCAAGCAAACCATCTTAACCAAGCTAATCCTTCGGACTAAGATTGGGCATGTTTATGTACTCAATCTGCTGGTTACTGATGTGCTTCGGGAGCGTACAACCATTTCGCTCTCCATGGTGGATAAGATGAACCACAATACAGGACAGTGGTATCATACCAAATTGGCAGATGGTTCTCCTCTCTTTGGTATTGCGTTAAAGCCTAACCAATCATTGCAGATAGATCATCCACTGAGGGTGTTGGATAGTGCATACGTTTTTTACTATAGGAATCTTCCTGAAGCAAAATCACCGGTGATTGCCTATAGAGCAAGCTATCCGCCTGAAGCCGATAGCGTGTGGAGGTGGAAGATAGCGGGTAGAAGTTTGACTCTCCCTTATGAAGGTGTTTATACCATTTGTTCTGATTCCATTCCTGGCAAAGGTGTTGTAATAGGAAATTTCAACCTTGGCTTTCCTAAAATTGTCACAAATGAGGAACTGCTGCCTCCGATGGTGTATATCCAGCCCAACATTGGCGATTCGTTGCTGCTGCGCGGAAACAAAAAGCTGTTGCTCGATAGTCTTTGGCTCGCGCGAGCTGGTGATCATGAAGGTGCTCGAGAACTTATCCGCATTTATTACAATAGGTTATTCTTGGCCAACTACTTTTTTTCGTCATACCTTGAGGGATGGAAAACTGATAGAGGAGCAGTCTTCATGATTTATGGATTGCCTAATCGAATTTTTCGCTATGGGCTCAATGAGGTGTGGGTTTATGGAACTGGCAAGGGGCAGAAAACCTCGCGGTTTCATTTTGTGTATCGGCAAGGAGGGGCAAGTCCCAATGATTTTGTGCTCGACTATCGGCGATCGAGTAATCTAAAGTGGTTGGTTATTCAGCAAGGTTGGAGCCATGGCAAACCTTTTATTTTCGACGATGAGGACGAGGATGCACAGGATTAGCAAGATTGGTTATCTTTGCCCGCCATTTTAAGTTGTTTGAAATTAATAAAGTAGGTAGCGTGAATAATTTTAGAAAAGATTACGGAAGAGAATCCAAGGAGGATGTTAGGGAGAGGGGCGAACTCATTTTTGGCATTCGTCCGGTGATTGAGGCCATCAATGCGGGTAAAACCATTGAAAAAGTATTGATAAAAAAAGGGCTGATTGGGGATCTCTCGCACGAGATGATTGATTTGATTAAGAGCAATAACATCCCCATGTCGTTGGTGCCCATCGAGAAGCTTAATAGGGTTACAACAAAAAACCATCAAGGAGTAATCGCCTACATGTCGCCCATTGAGTTTGCGCAAATGGAGGATTTAATACCGGCTCTCTTTGAGGCTGGGAAGGTTCCGCTTGTGGTGATGCTGGATCAAATTACCGATGTGCGTAATTTTGGTGCCATAGCTCGAAGCTCTGAATGTGCAGGAGCCGATGCCATTATAATACCAATACAAGGATCGGCTCAAATCAATGCAGATGCGCTAAAGACATCGGCAGGTGCACTTCATATTATTCCAGTATGTAGAGTTAAATTGCTCAAATACGCATGCCTATTTCTAAAGCAAAGCGGATTTCAAATTGTAGCGGCCAACGAGAAATCATCCTCTAACTTTTACGACATTGACTTTAAAATTCCAACGGCAATAGTAATGGGTGCCGAGGATACCGGTGTTTCGCCAGAGATATTGCGCTTAGCCGATAAGATTGTGCAGATTCCGCTAATGGGTAAGATTGGGTCGCTGAATGTTTCCGTTGCCACTGCGGTTATGTTATTTGAGGCGGTGAGGCAGCGAATTGGCGGAAAGGTGGAGTAATTGCTTATGCCAGATTTTATAGGCTGATGAAATATATAATAAAGAACCCCGATGTTATTCGGGGTTTTTATATTGTTTAGAATGGGAGATCGTTGATCTCTTCGTCGCCACCCATGGAGGGTACATCATCAAAAGATGGTGGGGCAGCCATAGGGGCACCCGTTGATGAAGATGAATTGGTTCCGGCACCTTCATGGGAAATTCGCCAAGCACGAATATCGGTATACCATCTACCGTTATACTCCCTCGACTCCATGTTGAAGCTTACCTTAAGCATATCACCAATCTTAACAGAAGCCACATCTTTTATCTTATCGCCCCAGGCCGAAATGCAAATCTTTTTGGGGTATTGTTCTGTGGTTTCTAGGATAAACTCCTGCTTTTCCCACGTACCATTACGCCCAGTTCCTACCTGTTTCTCTAGTAGCTGTACAAATTTTCCTTGTATTTCTAAGGCCATTGTTACTCCTCCTTTATTTCAATTTTGATAATCTCGTCGCCTTTACGAATTTGGTCAAGGACATCAAGTCCTTCGTATACCTTTCCGAAAACGGTGTGCTGGCGATCGAGGTGCTGGGTGTTTTCTCTGTTGAAGCAGATAAAGAACTGTGAACCACCTGTATCGCGACCTGCGTGGGCCATGGAGAGAACACCTCTGTCGTGATATTGATTGTTCCCGGTTAGTTCACACTTAATAGTGTAGCCTGGACCACCGGTGCCGGTGCCGTTGGGACAGCCAGCCTGAACAACAAAGTCAGGAATTACCCGATGAAAGATCAACCCATCATAAAATCCGGATTTGGCTAGCTTAATAAAATTCGCAACGGTGTTGGGTGCATCCTCCTCGAAGAAATTCACCTTCATAATACCCTTTTCGGTATGGATTTCAGCAGTTTTCATATACTTTGTTTTTCTTGATTATTTACTTTAAAAGGATTACGAAGTAACAAAAAATGCCACATAGTACAAAACCAATACGATCTTCTATTTGGAATAGTTCGATCATAACCAACGTTGGTGTGTAAAAGAAAGCGCCACTCCAATTAATTGGAGTGGCGCTAGAAAATCTAACTATTTAGAATCAAACTATTTCTTCATTTTCATTGGCTTGCCAGTAGGTGCAGTTGGTGCTGGAGCTGCTGGATTGTCGATACTTACCAATTCAACTTCAAAAACTAAAGTAGCGTATGGTGGAATAACGGGATTACGACCAAATCGACCATAGGCAAGTTCTTGAGGAATGTAGAATTTATACTTAGATCCTACGTTCATTCTTTGGAGACCGGCAGTCCATCCTTTGATAACGCCATTAAGACGAAATTGAACAGGCTCATTTCTGTCGTAGGAAGAATCAAACTTGGTTCCATCGATAAGGCTACCAATATAGTTAACTTTAACAATGTCAGTTTCCTTTGGTTTTGGACCATTTCCTTGCTTGATAACCTCATACTGCATAACTGCAGTTTTCAGGGTGGTTTTACCTCCTGGGGTTTGATCCATATAGGAAACCTTAATGGTATCTATACCTGGTTTTGCTCCGTTTTTCTTCATGAATTCTTGACCAGCCTCAATGTCTTTAGCGTGCTTGATGTCAAACTGTTTCATGAGGTATGTCTGGATCACCGTTTGTGCAACTTGCTGATTCATCACTGGACGAGTGCTGTCTTTGCTCATAACATCTGATACAGCGGCAGCAAGAGCATCAATACTAATTTCTTTAATATCGTTCTGAGCAAAGCTAGAACTTACGCTAATTCCAATGGCATAGCTGAGCGAGTCAACGTCGGACTTTAAATTCGCAGAAGACTTTGACTTGTGGCCACAGCTGGTCATTGCTACTGAACCGGCTGCAAGAAGAATGAATGCAATTTTTCTCATTTTGAAGTATGTGTTAATTAGTCTGTTTAAGGAGCAAAGTTATAGATAAATTCAATAGCGAGTATTTGTTCACCGAAAATATTGTGGTAGATTAATAAGCCATAACACAATTTAACACTCTTGTTCCATTTCAACTTCGTGGTTGGCCCACTGGGACTAGCATTTTGATATGTTGTTGTGATTTTTGGATGGCTTCAATGGGCTGTAGTCTGGTGGTGTATTTTGGTCCTCATTTTTGTTTTCTCGATTAAAAACATCTGTTAAAAAGGTTTTTTTACAGTATAAAAAGATGATATTTGGTGCTTCAAGAAATGATCAATTCATAAAATGTATAACACATAAAATTCTTATTGTGAAAAAGCAGGTCATATTTCTGATAATCACGGCGATGGTGGTTCTTTCTGTTTCTTGCAAAATGCAAAATGGTAGTAATTCTAACCATGAGGCAGATCCACTTTTATCCCATATCGACTCAACGGTTAACCCGGGAGATGATTTTTTTATGTATGCTAATGGAAAATGGTTTAAGGAGCATCCCATTCCCAGCAACGAGCAAGGCAATGGATTGTGGCAATTGATTAGGGATACCATTAACTCACAAGTTTTATCTATTTGTCAGTCATCGGTTTCTACTGAATTTAAAAAAGGAAGCAATAAGCAGAAAATTGGTGATTTTTACTTCTCTGGAATGGACAGCTTATCGCTGAATAGGCAGGGAATGAAGCCTTTAATGAATGAATTAAACCGGATTGATTCCATTTCTACTCTTAACGATTTAATCAAGCAATTAGCCTATATACATCAGGTTTCCAGCGCTCCTCTTTTTGATTTTTATGTTGCTCAGGATGACCGAATAAGCAGTAAATACGCAATAAATATTACGCAGGGTGGACTTAGCTTACCCGATCGTAGCTATTATTTGGATGCCACTGATCGGGCAAAAATGGTTCGGAAACGGTTCTTGGAATACGTTAAGTCGCTCTATTCATCCATGGGGTATGACGAAAAGGATGCTTCAGTTGCCGCCGATCGTCTTTTAAATATTGAAACAGCATTGGCAAAGACATCACGAAAGAGAGAAGATACGCGTGATCCATTTAAAAATTATCACAAACTCTCCCTCGAGCAGCTATCGAAGCAAACAGCAAATATAAATTGGACGCTACTGTTTAAGAGTGTTGGGTTGAATAAGGTCGATACCGTTATTGTTGGTCAACCAGAATTTTTAGATGCTTTGAATACCTACCTAAAAAGTTATTCATTGAAGGATTGGAAGAATTATCTAAAATTTCAATTTGTAAATGGCTTAGCTGTTTATCTTGACGATTCAACCTATATGAAGTCATTCCGTTTCTATTCGGCAACACTTCGAGGAGTTCAAGAGCCGAAGCCTCGATGGAAAAGGGTTGTGGATGAAACCGACAAGGAGCTTGGTGAACTTATCGGACAGGTGTATGTGGCTGAATATCTTCCAAAAGGCACTAAAGAAAAGCTGCTCGAAATTGGGAGCGCCATTAAGGTGGTATATGCTGAACGAATCAAAAACCTGGATTGGATGAGCGAGGTTACCAAAGTAAAAGCATTAAAAAAATTAGATGCTGTAATCATGAAAGTTGGGTACCCCGATCATTGGAAAGATTTAAGCAAAATGGATATCGACCGAACTTCCTACGTTAGTAATGTAATGCATGCTAACCAGTGGCAATCTAATTATATGATTGCAAAATACGGAAAGCCAGTCGATCGTACCGAATGGGATATGGAACCTCAATGGTACAATGCTTATTATAATCCATCGAACAATGAAATTGTGGTGCCTGGATGTAATATTTTGGTTCCCGGATTTGAACATAAGCTTGCCGATGATGCCATTTTGTATTCAATAATTGGCGGCTCGACTTTTGGTCACGAAATTACCCATGGGTTCGATGATCAGGGATGTAAATACGATGAGCAAGGAAACCTCAATAATTGGTGGACGCCGGAAGATAGAGTTCGTTTTTTGAAGAAAACGAAAATGATTGTAGAGCAGTTTAATGAATTTGTTCCTGTTGAAAACCTTCATATCAATGGCGACATGACGCAAGGTGAGAACATTGCTGATTTGGGTGGCATTGTAATGGGGTATGATGCATTTAAAAAGACGAATCAATATAAGAATAATGAAATTGTGGCGGGATTAACACCTGATCAACGTTTCTTTTTAGCCTATGCAATGGCTTGGATGATTAATGATCGGCCTGAAGCTATTTCGAACCAGGTTCTTTCTGATGTTCATTCGCCTGCGAAATACAGAGTATTGGGACCTTTATCAAACATGCCAGCATTCTATAAAACATTTAATGTAAAGGAAGGTCAAGCCATGTGGCGCCCTGATAGCTTACGGGTGAAAATCTGGTAACGGTTTTGTGACGAGTTCAAATTATTAAAGCATACCCCATTCCTTTGGCGAATAGGGTATGCTTTTTTATTATATGTTTGCTATATGGCTATATAGTATTGCGAGCCTAATGGTTAAGCGCTTGCCACGGCGAGTTTTATTGACCTAATAGATGTTTTAGCCACTGCCATGGATAGACCCAAATTATTCGTGGTCCGGAGTATCGCATAACCTCCTTTATCTGTTCTCGATAGCTTTTGCTGTAGCAGTGAATTGTACACTTGGCGCACGCCGGTTTGCTGTTACCATGGGGGCAGTGTTCTAAACGTGCTTGTGCATATTTTAGTAAGTCTGCGCATTGAGGACATAATGTTTTTGTTTTGTGTTTTCCTCGGCAGTATATGCCGATCATTATGCCGACGGTTCTTTTCTCGCGTTCTATTTTGCTCATTGAACAGAATTAAATTTTGTGGCTTTTACCATGTGCCTTTTACCTGGAGGACCGGGTAGTCGCTCAACCTTAAATCCAGCCTCACGTAAAGCCCTTTTAACCGTTCCTTTGGAGGAGTATGTTACCAATATGGCACCGTTACTCATGGCATTATAGATTTTTTGAAAAATGCTGGATGTCCAGAGCTGTGGCTGTGTTTCCGGGTCAAATGCATCAAAATAGACTAAGTCGATATCGCCTGGAAGAATAACGGTGGTTAAATCCACCTTCTGCTTACGGATGAAAAATCGATTTGATAGCGCTATTGTCTTGTTCCAGGTTCCTTGGTGCATTGCAACAAACTCATTTTGCCATCCGCCTAGCAGTGAGGGAAAGTTGGCCTTTAGTGCTTCCTCTGGTTGCAGAGGAAATAGTTCAACGGTTTCATATTGAACTGTTATCCGCAGCTGCTCTGCCATAATGAGGGTGAGCAGCACATTAAGACCCGTACCAAACCCCATTTCAAATACCTTTAATGAGTCTCGATGGCATAGCTGACGAAACCCTGCATTGATAAAGATATGCATCGATTCTTGAATGGCACCGTGCTGCGAGTGGTAGTGTTGTTTGAATTGATTGGAGAAGAAGGTCGTAGAGCCATCTTCGGTTAATCTTATTTCGGCGTTCAATGGCGTAGAACATATTAGTTGAGGGTGGTAAAATTACAGAAAAATGCGAACTTGCGAATGGAATGTTGAGCGTTGATACCCATTCTTATTATTGTTGTTTCTATAAGGTTGGCTATAGTGTACAGAATATTCATAATTTGTTAGAATGGCTGCAAAACGGCATGACGACATTATCAAAAGTTCCCACGAGCGAAGTAGGCAGTTGGGTGTGGAAAAGGATCAGGTAGCTTCCAAGAAAATTCTTGAAAAGAGTCAGCTCCTAGACCTGCTTTCTGCAAATCGAACCCTTTTAGATATTGCAAAGCCGTTTGTAAAGAATCTATATGATTTTTTGCAAGGCACCGGTTTTATTATAGTCCTTACCGATGGTAGCGGTTGTATTTTAACTTTACATGGTGACGAACAGGTAGTTGAGGCTTCCAAGGTTTTGAATATGATTCCAGGTGCATACATGGATGAGGAATCTATTGGAACTAATGCTATGGGAACAGCAATCACCGAGGATGCCCCTATCCAAATTACCGCAAAGGAACATTTTATTACAGCTTACCGCGGTTGGACTTGCTCTGCCGCTCCAATACATGATGCTACAGGGAATATTGTTGCGGTTCTGAATCTTACCGGTAGTAGCGATTTGGTTCACCCGCATACATTGGGTCTTGTGGTGGCTGCAGTTCAGTCTATCGAGCATCAATTGGTTGCACAAAAAGTGGCTCAGGAACTTTCCGATACCTCCCTGGCGCTTACCTCCATTGTCGACAACCTTTCTTATGGTCTTATCTCAACCGACATTGATGGTAACGTGCAAAAAATTAACAGAGCGGGTGCCAGTATGCTTGGGCTAACTTCGTTGCAGGCAGAACAGCTGGATTTGATCAATGATGTTCTTCCGGATTGGATCAATATTAAGGATATACTATTAAGCGGTGAGAAAATTTTAGATGAGGAGATTGCCTTTACAACACAGCAGGGGTTGGTAAAATTTGTTGTTAATGCTCTTCCTGTCTCCGATTCTGACAAAGGTAGTCTTACCGGAGCCATTATCACATTTAGGGAGATGAAGCGTGTGTACTCCGTTATTAATAAGTTTTCGGGGATGAAGGCACGCTACACTTTCGATGATATGATTTACTACAGCGATAGCATGCGACGTGTTGTAGATTATGCCAAAATAGTTGCCGAAAGCCCATCCACTATTCTGATTCTTGGTGAGAGCGGTACCGGTAAGGAGGTACTTGCTCAGTCTATCCATTCTGCTAGTTTAAGAAGAAAGGCTGGATTTGTTGGGGTTAACTGTGGCGCAATTCCCGCGTCGCTTATGGAGAGTGAACTATTTGGTTACGAAGAGGGTGCATTTACTGGAGCCCGCAGAGGGGGTAAACCCGGTCGATTTGAATTGGCACATGAGGGAACCCTCTTTTTAGATGAGATTGGGGATCTTCCACTGGAGATGCAGGTTAAGCTGCTTAGGGCAATTCAGGAGGGCAAAATTACCCGTGTTGGTGGCGATAAGGATATTCCGCTGGATGTTAGAATTATTGCGGCAACAAACCGAGATTTAAAGCGGGAGGTTGATGAGGGGCGTTTTCGTATGGATCTTTTCTATCGACTAAGTGTTATTCCAATTACCATCCCATCACTGAAGGAGCGAAAGGAGGACATTCCAATGCTCATTAAATATTTCATGCATACCAAAGCCTTGAGACTGAAAAAGAGCGTTCCGGAAATGAGCAATGACCTTTACCAGCGTTTGCTTCAGTATCCATGGCCGGGAAATATTCGAGAGTTGGAGAATTTTATTGAAAAATTGGTGAATTTTGATGGTAATGAGGAGATGGCTGATCTTGGTGGAACATTTATATCCAAGGTAACTCAACCTAATGTTGCCGACCATCCCATTTTATCGATCGGATTTCAAACCTTGGATGAGATGGAAAAAGTTGCGATAACTGCTGCCATTGCGCACCTAAATGGAAATATTTCGCAGGTTGCCAAGGCTCTTGGGATTAGTAGAAATACTCTTTACCTGAAGATGAAGAGGTATAAACTTAACGAGTAGATTCGCTTTAATTTTTGATAAGGTTGTTGTGGTTCACCATAGGTAGTTCTTTGATTTGTTCCTTATTCAAAGAACTGGTGCAAGAAGTGAATTACAGTAGTCGCCAACTTTATTCCTCCATGGGCGTGTCCTAATATAGTTCAATTGTCCTAATTTAATACACGTCACTCTCGTGAATTGTTCATTTGTTGAACACCTACCCATTAATCAAAAGTATTCTTAATTCCGTTTATTGTCTATAAATGATAGATATACAGCAATATATGTGCCTTGGCACGCCGATTGTTATTGAAGTTGAGAATTCTTCGTAGGTTATTGGGTTATGAAAAAGTTAAACCTAGCTATTTTGAATATAACCTTCGCGCAAATTAGCGGCGACCTTACCTCTTGCAACTTGTTTCTCCAAAATAAGTCCAGCCTCTTGGTCGATTTATCGGCCAGGGGGCTAATTTTTTGTATTCGTTTTGTAAACGATATATTGTTGTTACGCCCTTTTAGCTATGGGAGCGAAAATTCTTCAAACCTTTTATTTAAGGCTTATCTTACGAATGAATATCAGCGGGGAAATAGCCTAAAAAAAGATTTTTATTGTTCTTGTTTTTTCTCTTTCATGGGGTCGAAGATCGATTATCTTTACGAGTGTGAAGTCGCATTATGCCGTTTGCAATTATCAAAAAGTGTTTAGCTTTTTCAACTTAAAAAAAGTTTGATGTGATGGAAAATGGTCAATCAAATGAGGGAATAGTGGTAATGCCACAGGATCTGTTGGTAAGAATGAACTCGCTCCTTAGCTTTATTAAGTTGCTTAAGATTAAGGGTAGAACCGACATTTCGTTAAGACATATCGAGGAATCACTCAATATGCCGGCAGACCTTATTGCAAACGATCTGCTTATTCTTGGGATTAACGATGGTGTTCGACAAATTTTTTGCATTGGAACATTAATTGATCGGTTGGAAATAGCTTTGGGGCATTTTCATATCAACGAAGCTTTTTTGGTTGGTGCCGGTCGATTGGGTAACATGTTGATGCGATATCCCGGCTTTGTGGAGTGTGGACTTCGAATAGTTGCCGCATTTGATGTAAATCCTACGCTGCTTGGTAAGGAAATTAATGGTATTAAGGTGTTAAATCCAACCAAGATAGGCGAGCTTACCGATCGTATGCATGTTTCACTTGGTCTTGTGGCCACACCTGCCGATCAAGCACAAGCTACAGCTAACTTACTGGTTGATGCTGGCATCCGCGTTATTTGGAACTTTTCCCTCCGCGAGATTTCCGTTCCTTCCGACATCATCCTGGAGAGCTCACTTATTCAATCCGATCTTAAAGAGACCTATACGAGGCTTATTAACCGTTTTCGGACCATGCTGAAAAGTACCTCCGAAAACAACAGGTAAAGTTTGTGCCATGCAATCGAAAAATGAGATTTTTATCTGCCTTGGAAGTTCATGCTTCTCGCGGGGAAATCAGGCCACCCTTAAAATCATTAAAAACTACATCCAAGAACAAAAATTGGAGGCTGAATTTAGTTTCAAGGGCCAACTATGTTCCGGTTTGTGCGATGAGGGTCCCATTGTTGTAATCAATGGCGAGATTTTTCGTGAGGTGAGCCCCGATAGTATCATATCCATTCTGGAGAAAAAGTTGGTTAAGTCATGAACCATACCAAACCCATATATACCGAGAAGAACGATTGTCAGGATTGCTACAAGTGTGTAAGAGAGTGTCCTGTAAAAGCCATTAAAATAGAGGATGGTAGTGCCTCAATTATTGAGGATCTCTGCATCTTTTGTGGGCATTGTACGGAGATATGTCCTGTTGGAGCAAAAAAAATACGCAACGACCTCTCCTTGGCCAAGCTCTTTCTTGGTCACGGCGATACCGTTGTTGCCTCCATCGCTCCTTCGTGGGTTGCCGATTTCCCGGGAGTTACAGAGGCCCAGCTGGTTGCAGCCCTTAAATTTTTGGGTTTTAAAGCTATTTCTGAAACCTCCATTGGGGCAGAGGTCGTATCGGCCGAAACGGGCCGTTTGCTAAAGGATGCTGGATGGAACAAGCGAGTGGCAATTTCCACAGCCTGTCCAGCAGTGGTGGAGATTATTGCCAAGTATCATCCTGAGTATGTACCATTTCTAACTCCGGTTATCTCCCCAATGCTAGTGCATGGGCGGCTGCTTAAAAAGTGGTATGGTGAAGATACTAGAGTGGTATTTTTTGGCCCCTGTGTCGCCAAAAAGGTGGAGTCGGATGAAAACAAGAACATTATTGATATAGCACTAACCTTTGACGATTTAGCCAAGTGGCTCGACGATGAGGGCATTGAGTTTGGAATGGAGCTGCCCGATTCATCCGAAAACAATTGCTTTGAGCCTTTCCATTCCGGTGTAGGAAGCCTTTACCCAATCGATGGAGGAATGATTGCGGGAGTTAAGGAGAATGCCTCCGTTACCGACATTGCTTTTATGACCTTTTCGGGAATGCAGGCCATCGATGAAGCGCTTAAAGGTATCGATAGCTATAATGGATGCTCAACCATCTTTTTGGAACTGCTTGCCTGTAGCGGTGGTTGTATTGCCGGTCCTGGTACTCATTGTAAAGATTCGTTGGCTATTAAGCGCTATCGTGTAATTAACTATCGGCATCGTAACGTTAGTCAAAACGTAACGCCAGTGAAATTCAACACTAAGCTGGACGATATTAGCCGAAGATTTGACGGTATTAAACCATGCACTAAGCAGCGGTATAGCACGAAGGAAATTGTGGAGGCTATGAGTGCGGTTGGAAAGTTATCGTCGAAGGATGAGCTTAACTGTGGAGGATGCGGTTACGATAGCTGCAAGGAGTTTGCCATTGCCATGATTCAAGGGAAGGCTGAGCGTAGTATGTGTGTGTCCTACATGCGAAAGGTGGCACATGATAAGGCCACCGTGTTGTTGCAAAAAATTCCGTCAGGAGTAGTTCTTGTCGATGATAAAATGCGGGTGGTGGAGAGTAATCTCAATTTTGCCCAAATGCTAGGTCCGGAGGTGGAGCTAATTTATGAGGCCAATCCTGGATTAGAAGGGGCCGTGGCCGAAAAGTTAATTCCTTTTCATAAAATGCTAAGGGCAGCGCTCGAAACAGGGGAGGATCAGCTAGAGCGTGATGTTAAGGTTGGAAGCAAAAAACTGAAGGTCTCCGTATTCAACGTGCAGAGGCACAAAATTGTGAGTGCCGTTGTTCGCGATCTTACCATTCCAGAGGTTCGTAACGACGAAATTGCTCGACGCACGCGTGATGTGATAAAGGAGAACCTTCAAACGGTTCAAAAAATAGCATACCTGTTAGGTGAAAATGCTTCCAGGACAGAAGTGGTGTTATCTTCAATTCTTGATACCATTACCAACGATGAGGAGTAGGAATTTTTTTATCGAGGTGGAGTGTTTTCAGCTAAACAAGGATCGAAATATCCTATGTGGAGATGTTTTCCTCTCACGAAAAATAAAGAACGAGGATAGGGTAGTGGTGGCTTTTTCCGATGGACTGGGCAGTGGCGTAAAAGCAAATGTTTTAGCCACCCTCACAACCTCCATGGCCGTTAACTTTACCATGAGCAATGAACCCGTAGAGCAGGCGGCGGTAAACATAATGGATACCCTCCCGGTAGATAGCAGCCGCAAGATAAGCTACGCTACTTTCTCCATTGCCGATATCGAATCGGATGGCGAAACGCGGATAGTGGAGTTCGATAATCCACGATATTTACTCGTGAGAGACGGTGCCGTGGAGCATGTTAATCGCGATGAGATAATTATTAAAGGGCATAGCGAACGGAATCGACAGATGTATCAATCGCACTTTATGGCACAAAAGGAGGATCGATTGGTTTTGTTCTCCGACGGTGTTACTCAATCGGGAATTGGTACAAACGATATGCCTTTTGGTTGGGAAGACGAAGGGGTAGAGGCGTTTGTGCTGAGCATGATAAAGGAGAATCAGACCATTTCGGCGCATCATCTTGCACGTAAGGTTGTATTGCGAGCAAACGCCAACGATGTTTATAAAGCTAAGGATGATATTAGCTGTGCTGTTGTCTATTTTAGAGAACCACGGCGGTTATTGATATGCTCAGGTCCCCCTTATAATAACGACAAGGATAGCTACTTAGCTCAATTGGTTGAGAATTATTCGGGAAAGAAAATTGTATGTGGAGGAACCACCGCACAGATCGTGTCGCGCGAGCTGCATCGTGATATTGAAGTAGGTATGCTTTCCGATAAATCTGGATTGCCACCTGCCTCTAAAATGGAAGGGGTTGAATTGGTCACCGAGGGAATTCTAACCATTGGTAAAGTGGCAGAAATGCTTGAAGGGTTATCCACATCGGAGGTTGAGGGAGTGGGTCCTGCCTTTGAAATTGTGAAGCTATTGTTGAAGAGCGATGTTATCGATTTTGTGATCGGAACAAAAATTAATGTTGCGCACCAGGATCCAAGTTTACCGGTGGAGCTGGAGATACGTCGGAATGTGGTAAAACGTATTGTTAGAGTGTTAGAAGAGAAGTTTTTGAAGGAGGTAAATCTACAATTCATATAATTGCAAAAAAGCATAGACATGGAAAAGAAAGTTTCAGTAAAAGTTTGCACCGGAACGCTATGTTACCTTATGGGAGGGTCCGAATTGCAGCTGCTTCCGGAGCGAATACCGGCTTCTATTATGAACCAGATCGATTTTAAGGGAAGCACTTGCAGCGGATATTGCGATAATCCACAGAATGGAAAGGCTCCTTTTGCTGAAGTAAATGGCAAACATATTTCCGAAGCAACTATTGAGAAAATTTTGGAAGCAGTTAAGGAGGAACTAGGAGGGTTTGGCGATGGCAGTAAATAACAATGCAACCATGATTAAGCGAGAGCTGCTAACGCGATTAGGTCGCTTAATTGTGGAGGATAGACTAATTGAGGGAATCGACCGTATTCCGTTGGAGATGCGCCCTCGCAATAACGGATTTACCCGGTGCTGCGTGCACAAAGATAGGGCTGTGTTGAAATACAAAATTATGGCCCTCCTTGGATTTAATATTCAAGACGAGCAGGATGAACTTACTCCCTTAAGTGAATATGCCCGTATGGCATCGGAACGGAAGGAACAAACCGATACCATGCTTACGGTGGTAGATGAAGCCTGTAGCTCGTGTGTAAAAACCAACTATGTGGTTACAAACATGTGTAGAGGGTGCGTGGCTCGTCCATGTAGCGTAAATTGTCCAAAAAATGCAATTCATTTTGAGAATGGTAGGGCCGAAATCGACCATAAGATATGCGTAAACTGCGGTCTTTGTCAAAAGGTGTGTCCTTTTCATGCCATTATATACACACCAGTACCATGCGAAGAATCGTGTCCGGTTGGTGCCATCTCCAAAGATGAACAAGGAATAGAACATATCGATAACGAGAAATGCATTCAATGTGGAAAGTGTGTAGTTGCTTGCCCTTTTGGCGCCGTATTGGAAAAATCACATCTGGTCGATATGTCCACTCGTAAAAAGGAGGGTAAGGAGCTAGTTGCCATGGTGGCACCCGCTGTTCTAGCACAATTCAAATCCGACTATGGAAAAATATTGGGGAGCATCAAGCAGGTTGGCTTTAGTCATGTGTATGAGGTAGCTTGGGGGGCAGTGGAAACCACCCGGAAAGAGGCTGAGGAGCTGAAGGAAAAGCTAGCCTCCGGCCAGCCATTTATGACCACTTCCTGTTGTCCGTCGTATGTGAACTTAGTTAACAAACACCTGGACAGCCTAAAGCCATTTGTGTCGCATACGCCTAGCCCAATGGCACTTACTGCCGATATGGTGAGGGAAAAGCATCCAGATGCCATAATCGTTTTTGTGGGACCTTGCACGGCAAAGCGGTATGAGGCCTTTCACAATGCAAATGTCAACTATGTGATGAGCTTCGAGGAGTTGGGTGCCATGTTGGTTGCAAACGGTCTCGATGTAGATCGTTGTGAACCGGTGAATCCCGATATCGCCATCGATGCTAGAGCCAATGGCTTTGCAGCAAGTGGTGGCGTGCTGAACTGTGTAAAGGCATCATTACCTGCCGATTACCCATTGAATGGTCTGGTAGTAAATGGAATCGATAAGGCGGCAATTCGGCTACTAAAATCCCTTCCAACCAATCCGCAAGGAAATTTTGTGGAGGTGATGTCGTGTGAAGGCGGATGTATAGGCGGCTGCAATGTTATTGCCAACCCAAAAGTTGGGCAACGACAGATTGCTGACTATGTGTTGAAAAACACACCAATTAAGGAAACTACGGTTTAAGATGCGCGTAAATATTTTTGTTAATAGCTAGTAGTAGTTTTTGGGTTTAAGTGGGGCGTTTTGAGCAATCATAACGTCCCACTTTTTTATTTGCTGTAGAAATCGATTACTTCTTGTATTGCTTTTTGACAAACCGGGCAGAAACCTTTCGCCGTGTTGGTCTGCATTCGACAATCGAACATGGGACGATAAATGCCCTTGGTCATGTAACCACCACCCTCAAACACGCCCACTTTGTTCCTGTATTGGGCTGTTGGAGGGGTAGGGATGGGAACACCTTGCTCCATCATGTTTTTCCATTTTAAATCAAAATTCACCAGCGTTGTGAGGTTTGGCTCCCATGGCTCTACCGTAATGTTATAAAAGTCATCGTATGGAGTTGAGGAGTCAAAATATTCGTCTCCAAGTCCTGCAAAGCTATGTCCAAACTCATGGATAAATACCTTGGGCGATAGGGCGTTGTGCGCGCTGCTTAGGGCGTAGTAGCCAAATATGCCCCCACCACCATACTTTTCTGAATTTACCAACACATAAAGAGCATCGCAGGGAACACCTGTAATGAGATCGGCCAAGGCCTTATAGTCAAAGGTGGTGAGGTATCGCTCCTCGTCGAAGGTATAAAAGGTGGAGCCTGCGACGGTTGAATTCCACCTATTATCGCCCGGATTATCGGGCCCAGAATCCACTGAAGGCGATTTTACCAACCAAACGTTAAACTTATCTCTATTCGACTTGTATGGCTCGTATGAAAAGAGCGTGTCAACCAGCTGTTTGGCATCCGAAACAAAAGCGTCTATCTCCTGCTGTTGATATCCTTCGGCTACAATCACAAGATCTACTTTATGTTTGGAATCTCCGCTTTTTACAATTTCCTCTACTGAATTGAGCTGCTTTTTCTCTCGGTTTATGAATTTGGAGTGTGGATCAACATCCATGGTAAACATGGGATAGAATTTTCCGTCAGCCTTTTTTCGTTCACAAATTTCTACCTTAACGGGGCTCTTGGGAACTGGAATTCTAATGCTTTGTGAAAATGCTCTAGCAACTGTTTTTGCTTCATTGGTGGTCCTCCATTCTTGAAATAGAGAGGAAAAGCCTTTCTTAAAAATGAGCTGGTTGGTTGCCTTATCATACACCTTAAATGCATACTCACCATAGCTGTATGGTTCTATGGCATTATTTGGATTTCCGCCCCAGTCTTTTTCGGAGTATATGGCATCGAAATACGCCGTTTGATTCTGAGCATTGCCGGCAAGATAGAAGTCTATTCTTAGAGCACTATCGGTTTCAAAGAAGTTATTACTCATATTATCCTGTGCCGAAAGGGTAAAGGAGATAAATGTTAGTAAAACGATTGCAATATTTTTCATGGTTTAATATGTTGAAATTTCCGGGTCGCGAAAAGGAATATTTAAGAAGATCGATTTAATGGCTTCGGGGTTAATTACATTGGATGTTGATTCTATTGTTGTTGTATGTTTTGCCCGTTTGCAACCTCTGAAAGTTATGACTAAATTTGTTCCCGTCAAAAATAATGAAGATGTATATGAACGAGATACTTGAAAAATCAAGCCATTACTACTTAATGGAGAAGTTGGAGAATTGGATTGCCCAATACTCGTTGGGGGATACGCTGGGCCTTTTAATGAAGATTGCCATTGCATTAGCGGCAATTGCCTTGGTGGCTTTTATCAGCGATTTTATCACCCGAAAGGTCGTTGTTTCTTCGCTTGTTCGCTTTGCCCGTAAGAGTAAGACGCAATGGGACGATTTTTTGATTGATCGTAGGGTTTTTCATAAGCTGGCTCACCTTGTCCCAGCCATTGTAGTTTACATGCTTATTCCTATTGCACTCGAAGATATTGCACCAGTGTATGTAATAGCTATCCAGACTATTACTAAGGCATTTATGATATTGATAGGGCTGTTATCGCTTGGTGCATTCTTGGATGCATCCAACGATGTGTATCTTACCCTACCTGTTGCTATAGAACGTCCAATTAAGGGCTACCTCCAGATTGCCAAAATAGTGGCCTACTTTTTTGGCGGTATTGTAATTATTGCCTTAATCGTGGGGAAGGATCCCAGTAATATTGTGGTTGGTTTGGGAGCATCTGCAGCCGTGCTCATGTTGGTGTTTAAAGATACCTTGTTAGGTTTTGTGGCTTCCATTCAGCTGTCGGCCAACGATATGGTGAAAATAGGCGATTGGATCGAGATGCCCTCACGAAAGGCCGATGGAACGGTGATGGAAATTACGCTTGCCACTGTTAAGGTGCAAAATTGGGATCGTACCATTACAACTATACCTACTTATGCGCTTGTTAGCGAATCGTTTACAAATTGGCGCGGCATGGAGCAATCGGATGGCCGGCGGTTTAAGCGTGCTGTGCTTATCAATATTTCTAGCGTAAAATTCTGTGCTGAACCTTTGCTTACAAAGTTGAGAAAGGTTCAGATTCTCCATGATTATATTGAGTCGAAGGAGCACGAACTTCACGAATATAATCTTCATGAAAAAATTGATAACGCCACCATGGTGAATGGCCGTAGGCTTACCAACTTGGGACTGTTTCGTAAGTATATTGAGTTTTATCTTCAGAACAATCCAAACGTAGATTCCGCGAACACGCTTATGGTTCGATTGCTGGAGCCCAATGAGAAGGGAATTCCAATGGAGATTTATGGCTTTTCGAAGGAGAAGCGTTGGGTTCAATACGAATCCATACTGGGTGACATCTTCGACCACTTGCTGGCTGTAGTTCCTGAGTTTGAGCTAAAGGTATTCCAAAATCCGTCAGGCGACGATTTTAAGAACTTGGTAAATAGGTAGGTTGCAGTTTAAACGGCGTTTAGAATTCTGCGCTCATAAATGTTTTTTCCTAGCTGTTGAATTGGATAAATCCGTTGAGGCAAGGTCATGGCATCGAATGTTTGTGATAGGGTTTTCGCATTGCTTCAACTTGTTACCAAAGTGGAGTACGATGCCTAGGCTTATAAATTGCCACTGTCAATATTTTCATACAGGCGGTTCTATTCCTAAATTTTAGTGGAATACATCTTCATTATTTGTAATTTTGAACTCGATTATTACAAAAGATATAGGTGAATGGCCATTGAATTAACAAAAAAAGAGTTGGTTGATCAGCTTCAGGCTGAGGTTGATACTAGCTACTTATACAAAAAGTTGAGCGAACATACCGATGATTCTTCTCTTTCCGACATCTACCGGCAGATGTCTGAAATTGAGAAAATTCACATTGGCCGTGTGCTCAACATGCTGAAGGAGAATGAGCCGAACGCAACCGTCCCAAATCCATCACTTCAATCGAAGTTTCAGGTGGGTGTAGGTAAAATTATTGGTTTCGACTTTATTCTTAACAACCTCATTAAGCTAGAGGAGACCATGGGAAGCAACTCGCTTCAACTGAAAAGGGAAGCGGGCGAGGAGATTTCAGGTAATGAGATGAACCATGCTACCATTTTGAATAATATATATAGCTCCTCGCAGGGTGTTGCTGGAGGAACACTGGCCAAGTTGGAAGGGAGACATAAGTCGGTAGGCGGTAATGCGCTACGCGCGGCTGTTATGGGAGCCAACGATGGGCTTGTATCTAACCTTAGTTTGATTATGGGGGTGGCAGGAGCCACCAGCAGTAGTAAGCCGATTATTATTGCCGGATTTGCCGGTATGTTTGCTGGGTCCATTTCCATGGCCTTGGGCGAATGGCTTTCGGTACAGAGTTCACGCGAGCTATACATGCGACAGATACAGATGGAGCAAACCGAGCTCGAAACCTCGCCGTTGGAGGAGATGATGGAGCTGTCGCTCATCTACCAATCGAAGGGCATTGCCAAGGATACCGCAGAGGAGATGGCCAAGAAAGTGTTGGAGAATAAGGATACCGCTTTGGATACGCTTGTTAGGGAGGAGCTCGGAATCGACAAGGAGGAGTTGGGTGGTTCGGCTTGGGAGGCCGCTTTAACCTCCTATTTTCTATTTACCATTGGAGCCATTATTCCCCTTGCACCATTTCTCTTTCTAAATGGCTATACCGCTACGCTCACCAGTTTGGGATTTAGCGTATTGGGGTTATTTGTATTGGGAGCAGCCATCACGTTGTTCACCGGGAAAAAGATTTTTTATTCCGGATTTCGTCAAATCCTGTTTGGATTAGCTGCTGCCATCATCACCTTTGGCATAGGTAAGTTGATTGGGGTGGCAGTGATGGGTTAACGGCTCTTCAATGCTGGTTTTCGGTCTTCTCTCCTTTCACCATATTTCGGACCTTCAGCCTTCTATGGAATGGATGTTAAACACAGGACGCAACGCACTGAAGCCTGTGCTATTACATGTTGTCCCTTCAGAACGTTCTGTTCCTTTTCAGAATAGTAATCCCGATAAGTCGGTCATCGCTATTCAGGGACGGTCAACTTCGGACTTCGGACTTTCGACTTCGGACTTCGGACTCCCGACTTCCTAAATTTAATTTCTCATCTTATCTTTGCCATTGATATGGAAACCGTCCCAACATCTAAAAATAGGAGTGAAGTGCCACGTTGGTATGCCCTTTACACCAAATCGCGTAACGAGAAAAAGGTAGCCTTGCGGCTCTCGGATCGAGGTTACGAGACCTACCTACCGCTTCAAAAAACGAGACGGAAGTGGAGCGATCGGACCAAGTTGGTAGAGGTTCCGCTTATTAATTCCTACGTGTTTGTCCGAATGGTGCTGTCGCAGCGGTTTGAGGTGCTGCAAGATCCTGGGGCAGTTTTGTTTATCAATTTCGAGAGGCTTCCAGCTCCGGTAAACGATAAAGACATTGAGTATTTAAAGCGTATCTTAGGTGAAGGTTTTCAGGTGGAGGCCGTTCATGAGGCAATGGAGGTTGGGCAAAAGGTTAAGGTGGTGATAGGTCAGCTTACGGGCATGGAGGGCGAGCTGGTGGAGCATCGTGGTGGGCAAAAAGTGCTCGTGCGTATCGAGAATATCCCTTTTAGTCTGGTGGTCTCTATACCGTTGGAGTTTATTGAGAAGTTGTAATGGCTAATGGTGACGAGTGGCATATTATCCCCTTGACTCACTTCCAAAATTTTACCCTTATTGATTTAACATATTGAAGAATTGGCACATTGTCTCACTTTCCCATATTTTAATTACTTTTACACAGTTTGCGAACAATTTAGACCAATTGGTCGTTTGTGTGGTTGTATAAATTTCTTATGGTGAGACGATTAATACCAATTATTACTCTGCTGGCTTTTTTGGCCATACTCTCGTCCTGTAACAAGCGTAATCAGCTGTTATACATGAAAAATGCAGGTGTAGAGGTGATTCCATCGGTAAAGCTGCCCGACCTTTACAAAATTCATCCCAACGATGTGCTATATGTTCAGGTGATTACCCAAGACCCACAAATTAGCATGCTGTTTAACAACAAGGGGAATGGAACTGGTTATACAACCAATATGTATTCCAACGATGCCAGCTACTACCTCTATGGCTATAATGTTTCCGACAGTGGAAATGTGAGACTCCCGGTTCTTGGATCCATTAAGGTTGCTGGTTCTACGGTTGATGAGGCTACCAACATTATTCAGGCACGTGCCGATGAGTTTTTGAAGGATGGGTTGGTCATTGTTCGGCTGCTTAGCTACAAAATTACCGTATTGGGCGAGGTTAGGCGTCCCGGAGTGTATACCAATTTTAACGATAAGCTCACCGTTTTTGAAGCCTTGGCTTTGGCGGGTGACTTTACCGACTATGGCAAGCGCGACAACGTAATGGTGGTGCGCCCAGGCCCCGATGGGAATAAAACATTCAGGTTAAACTTGAACGACAAAAATATTATGGCAAGCGAGGCATACTACTTGCTACCAAACGATGTGGTAGTGGTGGAGCCTCGAAAAGGCAAAATGTGGCAGCTGAATGCCGGAACATACTCTTTTGCGCTCTCCTCCATAACCACCCTAATTTTATTGCTTAATTTTCTGGCAAAGTAATTTGGCTAGATATATTGCATATTTCGAACGGAGAGGTGGGAGCGCAACAAAAAGTATTAATGTGATGGATTCTTTAAATAGTGTGATTGATGGAAAGCATTCCAACAAACGATAGGCCAGCTTCACTGGAAGGAAACGTATCCGAAGAGGAGCAACTTGATATTAAGCGATTGATATTCAGGGTTCTTGGTAATTGGTATTGGTTCGCCATTTCTATTTTTGCCTTTCTTTTTATTGCCTACCTCATCAATCGGTATTCGGAGAAAGTTTACAGCGTTACCTCCAGCGTTATTGTAAAAGACGACGATAACTCTAAAGGCTTTTCGGGTGCGGAGAATCTTATACAGGGGCTAAAGTTGGTTCGTAACACCAAAAGTGTTCAGAATGAGATTGGAATTCTTCAGGCCTATACCCTTGCCCTCCAAGCAGTGTCTGAACTTCCCGATTTTAACGTGACCTATGTTGCCGTGGGACGACGGAGCATTAAGGAGCAGAAGTTGTATACCAACTCCCCCTTTAAGGTCAATTTGGATACTTCCAAAGTTAACATGCTCAATTACCCCGTTTTTATCAATATTCTTTCCAAAGATAAATATCAGCTGGAGATTGATGATGGGATGGGTGTGTCGCAAACCATGAAGTTTGGAGAGAAGTTTACCAATAATGCATTCAGCTTTTCCATCGCTCTACGTCGCCCCGACGACTACACCGACGATTTGGTGGGTAGACGTTATTACTTCGTTATAAACGATTTGAATGCCATGGCAATTGCATACCAGGCAAAGGTTACGGTTACACTCAACGATAAAAAGGGGTCGATTCTTACGCTCGTGAGCACCGGATATGTGGCTGAACAGGAGGCCGATTACCTCAACAAGCTCATGGAGGTTTACATTAATCGTGGGTTGGAGGAGAAGAACCAGATTGCAGAGAATACCGTGAAGTTTATCGATGTACAGCTGGCCGATATGACCGATTCGTTGAGAAGGGCGGAGGTGAGGTTACAAGATTTCAGAACCAACAATAAGGTTATCGATCTCAACAAGGAGGGAAGCTTACTCTTCGATCAGATAAAGACACTACAAAACGACAAGGGCATCTTTCAGCTCAAGGGGCGCTACTACGCCTACATTAAAAAGTATCTCTCCGACCGCGAATCGCTCAATTATTTGGTCGCTCCTTCGGCTATGGGAGTCGAAGACCCCCAGCTGGGTCTGTTACTCGATGAGATTAACAAAACATATATAGAACGGGCAGAACTTAAGGCTTCTGTAAAACAGGGGAATCCAGGGTTGGAACAGCTTAATATCCGGCTCGAGAATTTGCGTAGCAGCTTGTCCGAAAAGGTAAATAGCTTGATTGCCACCAACCTTGTTGCCCAACAAGATGTGGATGGTCGTTTGTTGAAGGTGGATGCAGAGGTGCTAAGGTTGCCAGGTAATGAGCGATTGCTCATTGGCTTCGAACGCGACTTTGACCTTATCGACAAAATGTACACTTACTTGCAGGAGAAGAGGGCTGAGGCTGCCATTGCCAAAGCTTCAAATATTCCCGACAATAAGGTTTTGGATGCGGCATTGCCACAAAATGCCACCATCATTAAGCCTAAAAAGTCGATGAACTATCTCATTGCTCTCTTTATGGGTGGTGCGCTTCCGTTGATTATCCTTTTGATGATGGATTTTCTTAACGATAAGCTCTTAGACCTTAAGGAGATTTCGCGGCAAACAAAGGCTCCGGTTATTGGAACCATGGGGCACAACCGATACCCTAGCAACCTTCCGGTAATTGATAAACCAAAGTCAACCCTGGCGGAGTCGTTCCGAGGACTGCGTACTAATCTTCAATACTTGTTGAGGGAACCAGATCAAAAGGTAATTGCAGTAACCTCCTCGTTAAGTGGAGAGGGAAAAACCTTTATGGCCATTAACCTGGCCGCCATTGTGGCAATGACGGGTAAGAAGGTTTTACTCTTAGGTCTCGACCTCCGTAAACCAAAGTTGCAGAAGCTTCTTGGCTTGGAGACAACGTTGGGCGTTAGCACCTATTTAATTGGCCGCAATAGCGCCGAGGAGATAGCTATGCCAACAAGGATGAAGAATCTCTTCCTTGCTCCCAGTGGTCCCATTCCTCCCAACCCGGCCGAGCTGTTGGGATCGGAACGAATGGCTGCCTTAATGACCTGGGCCCGTGCAAACTTCGACTATATCATTGTAGATACTCCTCCGGTTGCCATCGTTACGGATGCTTTTCTGATTGCTCGTTTTGCCGATGCTAACCTCTTTGTGGTTCGCTATGGATACTCCTCCAAGGAGGTAATAAAGCTGGTGGATGATATATATACGCACCGGGAGTTTAAAAATCTCGCCTTGGTGGTAAACGATTTTCAACCCAAACGTAGCTATGGATATGGCTATAACTATCGCTACAGCTATGGGTATAGCTACAGCTACTCCTATGGCTATGGATATGGCTACCGCGATAAGAGCGGTTACTACTCCGACGAAGATGAACCAAAACTCACCTGGAAAGATCGTATTAGGCAGTGGTTTTAGTAGGTAAATGTATGATCAAATCGGTCAACATTATGCCGGTCAACTCCCGACTTCGGTCTCCCGATTCTTTTGCTGCACAGAGTTACACGATGTTTCCACAGAGTTTCACAGAGAAATTGATTTGTAGCCAGTAACCAGAACCGAGCTTGCGAGTTCGGTCTCTTTTGCAACCTTTGGTGATTACGGTGCGGATAGGGTATTACGATTTTTAGATCCTATTACCGCGCACCGCTGCGGTTGATGGCCGACTATTGCTACAAAGATTGCACCTTGCTGGGGCGCAGGCGCTTTCGACTTTTTTTCCCTGGAAGTTTGCACGGCGTTTTCGTTGAGTTTCACAGTGAAATTAAAGTTTGAAAAAGAGCATCTGCGGACACTTCGGACACTTCGGTAACTTCGTCACTTGTCACTTCTTTCGGGCCTTCAGCCCTTCTATGGAATCGATTATAAACACACAGCTATTCAATACGTTGTGGCCTGTGCTACTACATGTCGTTCCTGCAGGACGATCTGCCTTTTTAAAATGGTAATCCCTATATGCGCTCCGACTTGTCACTCTTTTCGGACTCTTAACTCTTTTCTAAAATCAAATTTTCAAAACTTGTCCGGCTACTGACAGATTTTCAAATTTTTCCCATTTTTTCATTGGTGTAAACGTACTTTGCCACTTCACCAAAAATTCCCACTTTTACACGACCAATCTAGTTTTTGCTCTGTTTGTCAAAAGTAAGATATGTAATGTTAGCTGTAACTGACGAGGCGAAGCTGTACCAAGGGGTGAATGACAGGAGATTTGAGTTATGAGCAATGAGTTATGAGTTATGAGCGATTCGATCCGGCTTTTGATAGAGATCTCCGGCAGTGCTAGGAGACCTCAGCGAAGCTAACCGAGCGAAGCGAGCTCAGCGAAGCTAACCGAGCGAAGCGAGCTCAGCGAAGCTAACCGAGCGAAGCGAGCTCAGCGAAGCTAAATTAGAGACAGCGTAAATCAGTCTCATCTGTGTCATCAGCGTTCTATGGCACACAGATAACGCAGATTGAGCAGATAATCACAGATAAAGTTTTAAAAAAAACAGCGAAAATCAGTCTCATCTGTGTCATCAGCGTTCTATGGCACACAGATAACGCAGATTGAGCAGATAATCACAGATAAAGTTTAAAAGGAACAGCGAAAATCAGTCTAATCTGTGTCCTCAGCGTTCTATGGCACACAGATAACGCAGATTGAGCAGATAATCACAGATAAAGTTTTAAAAAAAACAGCGAAAATCAGTCTCATCAGCGACATCAGCATTCTATTTTGTCCTCACCGTTCTATGGCACACAGATAACGCAAATTGAGCAGATAGTCACAGATAAAGTTTAAAAAAAACAGCGAAAATCAGTCTCATCAGCGTCATCAGCGTTCTATGGCACACAGATAACGCAGATTGAGCAGATAGTCACAGATAAAGTTTAAAAAAAACAGCGTAAATCAGTCTCATCTGTGTCATCAGCGTTCTATGGCACACAGATAACGCAGATTGAGCAGATAGTCCCAGATAAAGTTTAAAAGGAACAGCGAAAATCAGTCTAATCTGTGTCCTCAGCGTTCTATGGCACACAGATAAGGCAGATTGAGCAGATAATCACAGATAAAGTTTTAAAAAAACAGCGAAAATCAGTCTCATCAGCGACATCAGCATTCTATTTTGTCCTCACTGTTCTATGGTACACAGATAACGCAAATTGAGCAGATAGTCACAGATAAAGTTTAAAAAAAACAGCGTAAATCAGTCTCATCAGCGTCCTCAGCGTTCTATAAAGTTAAACCATGAAAATCAACGAAGTTCAGCTAATCAACCTCCCCAAGCTCCTCGATCCAAGAGGAAACCTCTCGTTTATTGAGGAGGAGAACCACGTTCCGTTTATGATAGAGCGGGTTTACTGGATTTACGACGTTCCGGGAGGTGAGGGCATGCCTTTAAGGAGCAGCAGGAGCTGATTATGGGGAATGCTAAGTTGTCCAATAGGTGGCATGGGATTTAGCAGTAGCAGTATTAAAATGACCCTGAAGGAGATACAAGAAGTAATTGGGCAAGGAGAAGGGCTCAGATTGGAGTTTAAAAGCAGCTTCAACGATGAGGTTATTGAAACCGTGGTTGCATTCTCAAATACTGTTGGTGGAATTGTAATCATTGGTATCGACAATAAGAAAAAGTTAATTGGGGTTCATGTTGGTGAGGAGACAATTCAAAAAATCGTTAACGAAATAAAAAACAAGACAAATCCATCAGTTTTTGTTGATATTGAATCACTGAACGTTGACGCTAAGCACATTTTGATTATTAGAGTACAGGAGTATCCCATAAAGCCTATTTCATTTAAGGGCAGGTATTATAAGCGCGTTAAAAATTCAAATCATCTGCTTACAGTTGGTGAGGTTGTGCAGCTTCACCAGATTACTTTTAATACAAGTTGGGATTATGCCATTGATTATAACCATTCGCTTGATGACATTTCAATGGAAAAGGTAGCCCGGTTTATATCACTGGCAAATAAAAATCGACTTATACCTATTGATGATACTCCCCTTGATGTGCTAAAGAAGTTTGAACTTATCAGGGAGGGCAGGATCACCATTGCCTGCTACCTTCTTTTTTGTAAAAACGACACCCTGCTTTCGACGGTCGAGCTCGGGCGTTTCGAAACAGAAACGTCCATTAGCGATGGATTGACTATTCGAGGGGACTTGCTTGGTCAGGTTGATTCTATTCTTTCATTTATTGGCAAACATATCAAAAAGGCATACATCATTACGGGCAAAGCTCAACGCGAAGAGAGGTATGACTATCCACAGGAATCCTTGAGAGAGATTGTTTTAAATATGATTGTTCATCGTGACTATTCCCATAGCAGCGACTCAATCATTAAAATATTCGATGATAAAATAGAATTTTTTAATCCAGGAGGGCTGCTTTCCCCGCTAACGGTGGATAAACTAAAAAGCGGTAATTACTCTTCAATAACGCGTAATAAGCAGATCGCAACCTTATTCAAGGAGGTGGGGTTAATCGAAAAGTATGGATCCGGCGTAAGGAGGATTACCCACAATTTTTTGGTAAACAGCCTGCCTGAGCCAAAATTTGAGAATTTTCAGCATGGCTTCAGGGTTACAGTATTTTCTAAATTCCACGAAATAAACGAAAAGGTCGTAGAAAAGGTCGTAGAAAAGGTCGTAGAAAAGGTCGTAGAAAATCTAACAGAGCACCAAAAGAAAATTGTTGAAAGTATTACTGAAAATCCAAAAATATCGGCACTCGAAATATCAAAAACCATCGGTCTTTCTCATAGGAAAACCCAAGAAAATTTCAAAAAACTTAAGGACAAGGGCGTGCTTAAACGCATCGGCCCCGCGAAGGGTGGACATTGGGAAATAGTGAAAAAGTGACAAGTGACAAGTGACAAGTGACAAGTAACAAGTGACAAGTCGGAGCACAGCGGAGATCCCGATTTGTCGGGGTGAAAAGTGAAGAGTTAAAGGTGAAAAGTGAAAAGTGAATAGTGAGAGTAACTAGAAATTAGAAATTAGAAACTAGGAACTAGGAACCAGAACCGAGCGAAGCCAACCGACCGAAGGGAGCTTAGCGAAGCTAATTAGAACCAAGCAAATCAAATTTCTTAATTTAGTGGACTGCTTGGAAAGCCAAATAAGTAGGTTTTTTTATAAGTATCGATAGGACTCCAAGAAAATCATAATTACTAATCATTAAGAAGATGTTCAAGGGAAATACCTTACTAATTACCGGAGGAACAGGCTCATTTGGAAATGCCGTTCTGAAGCGATTTATTGCTAGCGATATAAAGGAGATTCGCATATTTAGCCGTGACGAGAAGAAGCAGGACGATATGCGGCACCAATACAATAGCAGTAAGGTGAAGTATTATATTGGCGACGTGCGCGATAAGCGTAGCCTCGACTATGCCATGCAGGGAGTTGATTATGTTTTTCATGCTGCTGCCCTAAAGCAGGTGCCATCGTGTGAGTTTTTTCCAATGGAGGCGGTGCGCACCAATGTAATAGGAACAGAGAACGTTATCGATAGCGCCGTTGAGCATGGCGTGAAACGGTTAATCAACCTGAGCACCGATAAGGCCGTTTATCCCATCAATGCAATGGGCATATCCAAAGCGATGGCCGAAAAGGTTACAATATCTAAGGCACGCGCAACCAAGGAGGGCGGAACCATTATCTGCTCCACGCGCTATGGGAATGTTATGGCCTCCAGAGGTTCGGTAATTCCGCTGTTTATCGATCAAATTAAGGCTGGCAGCTCAATAACCATTACGGATCCCACCATGACCCGATTCATGATGACATTGGATGACGCCGTCGATTTGGTATTGTATGCTTTTGAGCACGGACGGCCCGGTGATATCTTTGTGCAAAAGGCACCAGCCTGCACCATCGAAACGCTGGCGAAGGCCATGATTGAGCTCTACAAGGCCAAAAGCGAGATCAAGATTATTGGCACACGGCATGGAGAAAAGGTATACGAAACACTGGTTAACCGTGAGGAGATGGTAAGAGCCGAAGATGTGGGCAACTATTTCCGTATTTCTGCCGATTCGCGCGATTTAAACTACGAGCGATATTTCACCGAGGGTGAATCTGCTGTATCGAAAATGGAGGACTACACCTCGCACAATACAACGATCCTTGATGTTAAGGGGATTAAAGAGTTGCTTCTAAAACTCAATGAAATAGAACACAGATAACGCAGATTGAGTAGATAATCACGGGTAAAATAAAGGGAAAAGACAAAAGACAAAAGACAAAAGGGAGTAATAACCGTGTTAATCAGTCACATCAGCGTTATATTTCGTTATCAGTGTGCTAATTTAAAATTATGCTTAAAATAGGAATTACCGGCCAGACGGGGTTTATTGGGACCCACCTCTTCAACTTCCTTGCGTTGCAGAAGGAGGTTGTTCTTGTACCCTTTAAGGATGAGTATTTCCAAGACTCTAATAAGCTCGGAACATTTGTAAGCGAGTGCGATGCGGTGGTTCACTTGGCAGCCATGAACCGCCACGGCAATCCGCAGGTAATATACGATACCAATATTGGACTGGTAAAAAGTCTTATTGGTGCCTGTGAGGCAACGTCGGCGACTCCGCATATCCTCTTTGCTTCCAGCACCCAGGAGGAGCGCGATAACCTCTATGGAAAATCGAAGAAGGATGGTCGAAAGCTTCTGGAGGAGTGGGCCGAAAGATGTGGTGCCGCCTTTACCGGACTGATCATACCCAACGTGTTTGGCCCATTTGGGAACCCTTACTACAACTCGGTAATTGCAACTTTCTGCCATCAGCTGACGCATAACGAGCAGCCAAAAATTGAGGTTGACGGCGACCTTAAGCTGATATATGTGGGCGAACTGGTGGAGGTTATTTGGGGGAAGATAAAAGACAAAAGTGTAAAGACAAAGGATAAAAGTGAAAAGATAAAAGGGCTGGATGGTGTGGAGGTTTGCCCTATACCACATACTGCTCAGAAAAAGGTGTCTGAAATATTGACGTTGCTGGAAGGTTATAAGGAGAACTATTTTGGGAAGGGAATATTCCCTAATTTAGATGATAGGTTTGAGCTAAACCTTTTCAATACGTTTGTTTGCTACATCGACCATGCTTCTTTTTTTCCATTTCCGCTGAAGATGAATACGGATGATCGGGGGACATTTGTAGAAACGGTGAAGCTTAATAGTGGTGGGCAAATATCATTCTCAACTACTAAGGCGGGAATTACACGGGGCAACCATTTTCACACCCGCAAGGCCGAACGGTTTGCTGTGATTAAGGGAAAGGCTCAAATTGAGATTAGAAGGATTGGAACCGATAGGGTCTATACTTTCGAGCTGGATGGTGAAAAACCCTCGTTTGTGGATATGCCCATTTGGTTTACGCACAACATCACCAACGTTGGAACGGAAGAGGTTTACACCATTTTTTGGATAAACGAACCGTTTAATGCGGAGGATCCGGATACCTATTTTGAAAAAGTTTGAGAATAGAACACTGATGACGCAGATTTAACAAATGGTCGCAGATTATTTACATAAGGATTTGTCTTCAGAAATTATTAAATGCTTCTACAAAGTATATAATACTCTTGGTTTTGGGTTTCTTGAAAAGGTTTACGAAAATGCTCTTAAACTCGAATTAGAGAAAACGGGGTTCTCTGTTACAAGACAAATGCCTATTAAGGTATACTATGATGAGCAAATTGTAGGTGATTATTATGCAGACCTTGTTGTGGACGGGAAGATAATATTGGAGTTAAAGGCAACTGAAACATTGTGTGAAGAACATGAATTTCAGTTGATAAACTATTTAAAGGCTACGGATATTGAAGTTGGTTTATTGCTTAACTTTGGTAAAAAGCCTGAGGTAAGGAGAAAGATATTTACAAATAATTGGCACACAGATAACACTGATTCAACAGATGCTCACGGATAAATATTTTTTAAAAGGAACAGCGAAAATCAGTTCTGTCAGCGTCATCAGCATTCTATTTTGTCCTCACCGTTCTATGGCACACTGATAACGCAGATTGAGCATATAGTCACAGATCAGATTTAAAATGAAAACAGCGTAAATCTGCCTAATCTGTGTCATCAGTGTTCTAATATTTCATCAGCGTGCAATAAATAATTAACCATGAAATCTAAACTCAAAGTCTTAACCGTTGTTGGTACACGCCCCGAAATAATTCGCCTATCGCGGACCATGGCGTTGCTCGATGAGCATTTGACCCAAGTAATTGTGCATACCGGTCAGAACTACGACTACGAGCTTAATGAAATATTTTGGAAAGAGCTGGAACTACGGAAACCCGACTACTTTTTGGGTGTAGACACCTCTTCGCTTGGAGCCGCCGTTGGTGATATCCTACGAAAAACGGAGGAGGTTATCATAAAAGAGCAACCCGACGCCATGCTGGTGCTGGGCGACACCAACTCCTGCCTCTCGGCTTACATTGCAAAGCGGATGCACATCCCCATTTTTCACATGGAGGCCGGAAACCGCAGCTTCGACTTTAACGTGCCAGAGGAGGTAAACCGCAGGGTTATCGATCATATCTCCGACTTCAACCTTGTTTATACCGAGCATGCCCGTAGGCACTTGATATCGGAGGGACTTCCCCATAGGCGTATCTACCTTACTGGTTCACCCATGAAGGAGGTGTTGGACTACTACAAGCCCAAGATCGATGCTTCTTCTGCTTTAAGTCACCTGTCACTTGTCACTCGTAACTATTTTCTCGTTTCCACCCATCGCGAGGAGAATGTGGATAATCCGGAAAACCTGCGCAAGATACTTACGGTTCTAAATCGACTGGCCGAGAGCTATAATCTACCGGTAATTGTGTCTACCCATCCGCGCACGCTGAAGCGCATGGAGCAGATTACCGATATGGCCATGGATAAGCGTATCTCCTTTATGAAACCCTTTGGCTTTCTGGACTACGTTCATTTGCAGCAGAACGCCCTCTGCACCATTTCCGATAGCGGCACCATTAGCGAGGAGTCGGCCATGCTAAACTTCCCCGCAATCTCCATACGGCAGAGCATGGAGCGACCCGAGGCACAGGATGCCGGAACAATCATTCTTACCGGCTTCGAACCCCAAGTGGTGCTCGACTCCGTAGCCCTTTCGGTAGAGGAGCATAAGCAGGGAGGCTACAAAACCATTGCGGCCGATTATACCATCGAGAACACCTCCTGGCGCGTGCTGAAGCTCATCGTGGGAAATACCAGGTTATCGAATATGTGGCATGGAATAAAAGAAAGAGAATAGAACACAGATAACACAGGTTTAGCAGATGCTCACTGATAAAAGAGGAAAAGATGTATATCAGTTTAATCAACGTTATTCGTGTGCCATCTCCAATCGACAAGCCAAAAATAATCTGTGTAAATCAGTCTCATCAGCGTCATCAGCGTTCTATGGCACACAGATAACGCAGATTGAGCAGATAGTCACAGATAAAGTTTTAAAAAAAACAGCGTAAATCAGTCTCATCAGCGTCATCAGCGTTCTATGGCACACAGATAACGCAGATTGAGCAGATAGTCACCGATAAAGTTTTAAAAGAAACAGCGTAAATCAGTCTCATCAGTGTCATCAGCGTTCAATGGCACACAGATAACACAGATTGAGTAGATAGTCACCGATAAAGTTTTAAAAAAAACAGCGTAAATCAGTCTCATCAGCGTCATCAGCGTTCTATGGCACACAGATAACGCAGATTGAGCAGATAGTCACAGATAAAGTTTTAAAAAAAACAGCGTAAATCAGTCTTATCTGTGTCATCAGCGTTCTATAAAGTTAAACCATGAAAATCAACGAAGTTCAGCTAATCAACCTCCCCAAGCTCCTCGATCCAAGAGGAAACCTCTCGTTTATTGAGGAGGAGAACCACGTTCCGTTTAAGATAGAGCGGGTTTACTGGATTTACGACGTTCCGGGAGGTGAGGTGCGGGGCGGACATGCCTTCAAGGAGCAGCAGGAGCTCATTGTGGCCCTCTCCGGCAGCTTTGATGTGGTGGTGGACGATGGCCTACAGAAGCAAAAATACTCCCTGAACCGCTCCTACGTTGGGCTATACATTCCGGCCGGGCTTTGGCGCGTCATGGAGAACTTCTCCACCAACTCCGTTGCAATGGTGCTAAGCTCCACAGCATACTCGGAGAAAGATTATATTCGCAGCTACGATGAGTTCCTAAAATTCAAAGGGTTATGAGCAGCACTATTTTCGATTGCGTGGTGATGCCCTTGAGCAAGATTCATAACCGTGCAGGCAATATCACCATTGTGGAGGGTGAGCAGAACCTCCCATTTGACATAAAAAGGGTTTACTACCTCTACGACATTCCCGGTGGTGAAGCGCGCGGTGGCCATGCACACCGTAACCTTTACCAGCTGGTGGTGGCCGCCAGTGGAGCATTTGACGTATTGCTCGACGATGGAAAAAACAAAAAGGTGGTTAAGCTCAACCGCCCCGACTTTGGGCTGCTGATTGTTCCCGGTATTTGGCGTGAACTCTTTGAATTTTCGTCTGGAGCAGTTTGCCTTGTTTTGGCGTCACTGAAGTATGATGCTGAAGATTATATTCGTGATTATAATGCATTTAATGAATGGAAATAATTGAAGTAGATCAATTAGGGTTTGAACAAATTATCGCAGAGCCTTACCTCGTTTTTGGCTCTGCTAATTTTGCATTTTTAAACCGCAACAAGGTTGAAAAGGTTTATTATCTGTTATTTCGAGATGAGAAGTACAGATTGGGCATAATTGGAGGTATAATAAACGGTTCATTTTATTCACCTTTTTCTGCTCCTTTCGGCGGGTTCATTTTTTTAAGTGAAGATGTTAAGATAAGTCAAATTGACTCTGCTTTAGAACTACTAATTGAGTGGTCTAAAAATAATAATATTAAAAGAATCAGGCTTGTTTTGCCTCCGGCTATATATAATGAAAGTTTTATTGCTAAGCAGTCGAATTCTTTATTTCGAAAAGGTTTTATTGTAGAAAACATTGATCTTAATTATTCATTTAAAACAGATTGTTTTCCTGAAAATTACAGTGATTGTATTTGGAGAAACGCTAGGAAGAACTTGAATGTTGCAATGAAAAATAATCTCAGTTTCCATTTATGTCAAGGTAATGTTGAAAAGCAAATCGCCTATGATATTATTAAGAAGAATCGCGAAACTAAAGGTTACCCTTTAAAAATGAGTTGGAATCAGATAGTCGAAACGACTGCGATTTTACCTTCAGATTTTTTTATATGCCGGGATCAACAAGGCGTTTTAGTTGCATCTGCAATAATTTTTAATGTAGCAAAGGATATTGTTCAGGTAATATATTGGGGGGATATTTCTGAATTTTCGCATCTCAAAACCATGAATTTTTTAGCCTATAAAGTTTTTGAGTATTATAAAGGACAGGGGCATAGAATAGTTGACATTGGTCCATCTACTGAAAATTCTATTCCGAATTTTGGATTATGCGAGTTTAAAGAGAGTATTGGTTGTGAAGTAAGTCAAAAAATGACCTTTTTAAAGGATTTGTAAAATGGTTATTAATCTTGTTGAATACGATCGTATCTTTCTAACTCTTTCTTGGTTATGGTTAAATGACCCTGAAATTAAAGTGTTAACAGATACACCCGATTTTAGTAAAGAATCACAGGAAAGGTGGTTTGAATCATTATGCACTATTGACAATTATTTAATTTGGGGAATAACGGTTGACGATATTCCAATAGGTGTTTGTGGCCTTAAAAATATCACAAAGGATAATTGTGAATATTGGGGATATATTGGAGATAAAGCATACTGGGGGAAAGGAATCGGAAAATATATGGTTGAAAAATTAGAGATGAAAGCAATGGATTTAAATCTTAGAAAAATCTATCTTAAAGTTTTAATAACGAATGAACGAGCGATTAAACTTTATAATAGAATGGGGTACGTTGTTGTAGCTTCTGATGAGAAGGAGTTGTTTATGGAAAAATGCTTATGATAAAATTTCTTGATTTGGAGGCGATTAATGCTTCCTTTGAGCCGGAGTTGAGCCAAGCGGTTCAACGCGTGGTTAGTTCGGGTTGGTATTTGCTGGGTGAGGAGGTTCATGCCTTCGAGAAGGAGTATGCCGAATATATTGGAACTAGGCACTGCATTGGGGTGGCCAACGGGCTCGATGCGCTGAGGCTAATCCTTAAGGCATACATTGAGCTGGGCGTAATGGCCGAGGGGGACGAGATTATTGTGCCTGCCAACACCTACATTGCCTCCATACTGGCTATTACCGACAACCGGCTAAAACCGGTGCTGGTGGAGCCGGATATCAATAGCTACAACATCAATCCAGCCCTAATTGAGGCAAAGATTACCGAGCGCACCAAGGGGATTATGATTGTGCACCTCTACGGCCAATGCGCCATGCACCCCGAAATTGCGCGGTTGGTGGAGAAGTATAACCTCAAGCTAATTGAGGATAACGCCCAAGCCGCAGGTGCATATTATACTGCTAGTGAAAAATCAGAAATTAGGAACCAGCAATCAGAAATTTTTAAAAGGACGGGCTCGCTGGGTGATGCCGCCGGCCACAGCTTTTACCCCGGCAAGAATTTGGGTGCGCTGGGCGATGGGGGAGCCGTTACCACCAACAACGATGAGCTGGCCGAGACCATTCGGGCCCTAGCCAACTACGGTTCGAAAAAGAAGTATGAGAATATTTACCAAGGCTTAAACTCCCGCCTCGACGAGATTCAGGCTGCCGTGCTCCGCGTTAAGCTGCCACGGCTGGATGCCGACAACCAACGTCGGCGCGAGATTGCCCAATACTACTGCGACAACATAACCAATCCAGAAATAGTTCTTCCTCAATTATTTCAGGAGCCAAAACCGAGCTTGCGAGTTTCGTCTATTGGCCGGGCAGGTCGGCGAAGCCAAATTAGGAATCAGGAATCAGAACCGAGCTTGCGAGTTCGGCGTAGCCAAATTAGAAATCAGGAATCAGGAATTAGAAATTATTCTGCTCACATCTGGCATCTCTTTGTAATCCGGCATCCCAATCGTGATAGGCTACAAGCCTTCCTTACGGAGAATGGAATCCAAACCCTGATTCATTACCCTATTCCACCACATAAGCAGCTGGCGTATAAGGATTGGAACAATCAGAGCTATCCCATCACCGAAAAGATACATAGCGAAGTGTTGAGTTTACCAATGAGTCCGGTGATGACAGAGGAAGAGGTTCAATGCGTAGTAAATCAAATAAATAGGTTTTCGTAGAGTTCCTAATTTCTCGTTTCTAGTTATTCAAAATTGTTCCTTATTTCTTGTTTCTAATTTCTAGTTTCTCATTGTTCGGAGGTTAGCAAGGAACCAGAAATCAGAAACCAGAAACTAGAACCGAGCTTGCAAGTTCGGCGAAGCCAAATCAGAAATCATAAATCACCATGACCATAACTAAGTTTGAGGATTTAGAAATTTGGCAAGAGGCTCGCAATTTGTGTGCGAAAATCAGGTGGATTTCGGAGAATACAAGTCTGAAAACAGATTACTCATTGAAAGATCAGGTTTTACGATCGAGTGGTTCGATAATGGACAATATTGCAGAGGGGTTTGAACGTGATGGCAATAAGGAGTTCATTCAATTTCTATACATCTCAAAGGGTTCACTGGGCGAGACTAGGTCACAGTTGCATCGAATTTTTGATGCCGGACATATTACTAAGGAGAAGTATGACGAACTAATTGGAGACTCTCTGCACTTAATACCTCGGATTGCCGGATTCATAAGTTACCTCTCAAAATCGGAATACCAAGGTTTGAAAAAGAAAAAATAGATGTAGAGTTCCTTATTTCTTGTTTCTAATTTCTAGTTATTCATTGAACAACCAGGAATCAGGAATCAGAACCGATCGAAGGGAGCTCGGCGTAGCCAAACGACCGAAGGGAGCTCAGCGAAGCTAAATCAGAAATCAGAAATCAGAAATCAGAAATCAGAAATCAGGAATCAGAAACCAGGAATCAGAAACAACGAATGTCCGAACAGCAAACCTCCTACCGCCAAATAATGAAAGCCACCTCCATCTTTGGGGGAGTGCAGGTATTTACCATTATTGTTGCCATAATAAAGTCGAAGTTTATTGCGGTGCTGCTGGGTCCTGCAGGTATGGGTATTGCCGGGTTGCTTACCTCCGCCACCGGGTTAATAAGCGGCTTAACAAACTTTGGATTGGGAACCAGCGCCGTAAAGGACGTGGCCGCCGCCAACGCTACCGGCGATGAAACCCGCATTGCCACCATAGTTACCGTGCTGCAGCGTTGGGTATGGATAACAGGATTGCTGGGGGCCTTGGTTACCCTCATCTTTTCGCACTGGCTAAGCCTGCTCACCTTTAGGAATTCCGATTACACCGTTGCCTTTGTTTGGCTGGCCATAACCCTGCTGTTCCAGCAGCTCACCACCGGGCGGCTGGTTGTTTTGCAAGGGCTACGAAAGTTGAACTACCTCGCCAAGGCCAATATGTTCGGTAGCCTCCTTGGCCTTTTTATTGCGGTGCCATTATACTACTTCTATGGTGTGAGCGGCATTGTTCCAGCACTTATACTTAGTTCTGCCACCGCCATGCTGCTCGCATGGTACTTTTCGCACAAGGTGGCTATTCTTCACGTTAAGGTAACCCGAACTCAAACGGTGGAGGAGGGGCGTGGGATGCTTAAGTTGGGATTTATGATTAGCCTAACCGGCTTAATCACCATGGGGGTTGCCTACCTCGTGCGAATATTTATTAGCCATACGGGAGGTGTTGCGCAGGTTGGATTGTATAATGCCGGTTTTGCCATAGTTAATACCTATGTAGGGTTGGTATTTACCGCCATGGCAACCGACTACTACCCACGTTTGGCTGGAGTGGCGAATGACAGGAAAAAATCAAACCTCGCAATTAATCAGCAGGCGGAGGTGGCAATTCTAATTTTGGCACCCATAATCATCATTTTCCTAGTATTGATTAACTGGGTTGTTATTCTTCTCTACTCCAGCAAGTTTGTTGGGGTAAGCGGGTTGATCCACTGGGCTGCCCTTGGTATTTTATTCAAAGCGGTGAGTTGGTCAATTGCCTTTATATTTCTGGCCAAGGGTGCTAGCAAGCTGTTCTTTTGGAATGAGCTAATTACCAATGTCTACCTTTTGGCATTTAACCTCTTCTTCTATAAGTATTATGGTCTGAACGGACTTGGATTCTCCTTTTTACTCACCTACTTTTTTTATGTTATTCAGGTATACATCGTGGCTAGGGTGAAGTATGCTTTCGCCTTCGATACTGCATTCTTCAAGGTGTTTGGTATTCAGCTGGCATTGGGTGTAGCTGCCTTTGTGGTTATAAAAACAACGGTAGCTCCGGTAAATTATATCATTGGAATATTATTAATAATACTTTCTACCCTCTACTCCTTTAGGGAATTGGATAATCGAATTGGTTTAAAAGCTGCGTTTTCCACAGTAATAAAACGATTTACCGGTAAATAAATGGAGATAATGAGTACAACAAATCAGCCACTTGTATCCGTAATTGTTATTACCTATAATTCTTCAAAGTTTGTAGTTGAGACGCTGGAGAGTGCCAGGGCACAAACTTACCAAAATATTGAGTTGATAATTAGCGACGATTGCTCCACCGATAATACTGTTGAAATTTGCCAAGAATGGATAAGTAAGAATCGGCTTCGATTTGTAAGAGTAGAGTTGATCTCTGTTATAAAAAATACAGGGATACCTGCTAATTGTAATCGCGGTGCAAAGATGGCTAGAGGAACTTGGTTGAAATTTATAGCCGGAGATGATGTTTTGTGTAGTAATTGTATTAAAGATAATATCGAATTTGTAAAATCAAATAGTTTAGTTCGTTTTGTTTCTTCAAGATTTATCTACATTGATCAAGATAGCAGAATAATTGAGAATGTTTATGATGAGCATATAAACCTAAGAAAACATTACTTTGCATTGGATCAGAAGGAACAGTTAAGATTCTATGTAAGGATTCCGTTATTTTTAAACTCACCTACTTTTTTCATCAATCGAGATGCACTAATTCAACTTAATTATTTTGATGAGGATTTAAGGGTTTATGAAGATATTTCTCTGGTATATAGGTGCAATACGAGTGGGAATAAATTCTATTTTATGGATCAGACCACAATCAAATATAGAATGATAACACATTCAATATCAAGAATTAAAGATGAGGTTGTTAGCAAAATTAAAATCAGTGATCAAAAACTAATATTTAAAAAGTATCGAGCTCCAAAATTATCTTTTTTCAATATTTTGGATATTTCTGTTTATTATGATTATTGGCTTAATTATCATTATCAGGGTATTGGAAGTGTAAAGGGAAGGCGTTTATTGAAAATGATAAGTCCATTGTATTGGTATTTTTTAATAATAAAACTAAAGTGTTATATATGAGAGTTTTATGGTTCACCAACACAAGTTCCAACTATAACGCAAAGAATCAAACAATAATTGGGGGTGGATGGATTGCTTCATTGGAACAGTCAATTACAAATTCGCCTGAAATTGCAGAGTTAGCAATTGCTTTTTTCCACAAAAAAGATGATGTAAAAACCACTAAAAATAAGGTTACATATTACCCAATGCCTCGTAAGGGAAGGCATTCTATTATTTCAAAATTCTATTATAATTGGTCTCATCAAGTTGGTTTGTCGGAAGATTTACAGAGATGCATATCTGTAGTTGAAGATTTTAAACCTGATGTAATTCACGTGTTTGGAACAGAGAATCTTTTTGGTTTGATTGCTGAATATTACCCCAAAAAAGTAATAATCCATTTGCAGGGATTGATAAATCCTTATCTAAAAGCATATTTTGCGCCTGGAGTTGGATATTATGATCTACTGATACATGGTAACTTATGCGAGCATTTAGTTGGTATTGGACGTTTGCATGATTATTTGCGTTTTAAGAATTTGGCAAAACGTGAGGAGAAAATATTTCAAAGTTGTAGACTTTATATGGGTCGAACTGAATGGGATAAATCAATAGTGGCCTTGATGGCACCACTTGCTGAATATTTCTATTGCGGAGAAACATTACGCGAGGAGTTCTATAATGATCAATGGCAATTTTCAGACAAAAATAACTTAACAATTACAACAACTATTAATAGTAATCTCTATAAGGGCCTTGATGTAATCCTAAAGACGGCAAGTTTATTGTCAAAAATCACTGAGATACCTTTCATCTGGAATATATATGGGATTAAGGCTTCTGATAGTTTGGTAACACTGTTTGAACGAAAACTGGGAATTAAGTTTGCTAATAATAATGTTGTTTTTCATGGTCCGCAGCCTTCTAAAGTAATTGTCAAGGCTTTACTTGGTTCAGACGTTTTTGTTCATCCATCATATATTGACAACAGCCCAAATAGTGTTTGTGAAGCACAATTGATTGGAGTTCCGGTTATTGCAACGAATGTGGGTGGGGTTGGATCACTTATTGAGAATAAGGTAAGTGGTTATATTGTACCTGCCAACGATCCGTATGCAATGGCATATGATATACTAAATTTAAAAATAAATAAAGATATTGCTGTTTTACTGAGTTTAGAGGCAAGAAAGATTGCCCTAGCCCGACATGACAGGGAGAAGATTCTTGCCACTCTGTTAGGGATTTATCATAAGATTGCAATAGTCTAATGAAGAATTTATGAGTTTAATCTCTGAAATTAAGTTGGGATTTAAAAATATTGCTGATGATAAGATCGGATATAGTTTTCTGTTTTTTCAATTGGTAGTTTTTTCAAGTTTAGTTAAGTATTTTCAAACAGACATATTTCTAGTTATCAATCTTTTTGTTTGTATTTTTTACTTTTATTCAAGATTCCACTATATTAATGTCAAACATGTATTAATCATTTTGAGTATCAGCATTTTTATTTTTATAATACCCATTCTGTATAGTGGCTATAATTACCTATATGTTGGCTATTTAATAAGAATACTAACAGGATACTTTATTGCCTTCTCCTTAAAAGATAAGTTTGTTGAGTATTATCACAACTTGCTTTTTGTTTTAGCATTTATAAGTATTTTGCTATTTATTGTTCAAATTGTTGATGTTAATTTCTTTTCAGTTTTTGAAAAATTTTCTGACTTAGTATTAAATGAAGATAGACGTAGGCCTGGTGTTGAAGGTATTTCTCATGAATACTTGATTTTATATCTTGTTAATGGATGGGCAACAAATAGAAATAGTGGTTTTATGTGGGAGCCAGCAGCCTTTGGTGCTGTTTTAGCTTGGGCCATGATATTTAATCTATTTATTTATAGGTTTAAGATTAATATAAAATTGATTGTTTTATTGATTGCGTTATTAACTACCTATTCAGTAGGCGCTTATACATATCTGCTGCTAATATTAGTAATTTATATATTGGAGAATAGATTTAATTTAAAATATTATTTGATTATTTTCTCTTTCATTGGATTTGGTTTGTATTTACTCACGCAAACACATTTGTTAGATACCCAGTTTAACATGATGTTGGACAAGGTGGATAATGAACCTGAGCAAATCGATGAAGTAATGAAAAATGAGAATTTGTATAACAGGGTTAGTAGAGTTGTTGGCTTTTATACCAATTGGGCATATTTTAAGACTTTTCCCTTAGGGTATGGATTTATTGAATCGAAAGGGCAATATAATTTGTTGGCTATGACACCAAATGGTTTAATGGTGATCCTAGTTAGATGGGGAATTCTTGGTTTTGGAGTTGTATTTTTCCTTTTCAGATATGGAATAGTTTATCTCAAAAATAATTATTATAATAAGATTAAATTACTACCATTTGCCCTTATGATTGTGGCAATGATTCTTCCATTTGCAGGAAATCCATTTGATAATCAACCATTTCTTTTTGCTCTGATCTTTTTCCCATTATGGAGTTTACCATATAGAGGTGTGAGTTCTTTGGTTACATTAAGTAAATCGGATAATTATTTATGAAAACCAAGATTATAATTCTTACCTCTGAAAATTTCCCATACGGAAGTCCTGGAGCCAACTATCTTAGGAATTTGTCCAGTGGGTTGCAGCTAAACTCAAATTATTTGATTGAGGTTTGGTTACAAAGTGGGAACTCACGACCATACGCTGGTTTTCAAAATCACATGGTGAATAGTATCAATAATGTTACCTATTGCTTTCTGGGGGGATACGCTTTACGCCCCAAAAGTAACTTAGGTAAATTTTACAATGACCTAATGGGGCTTTTTGCTCCATTAGTTAGAATAATGAAGGAGAGAAGGTCAATAAATACAATAATTGTTTACAATAGTTCAGCAATAAGAGTTATTTTTTCGCTTTTGCTTTGTCGATTGTTGAATATTCACACAATTAAGATAATTCCAGAATGGTACGAGAAAAGTTCCATTCTGACCTCTAAACTAAAATACTTCAAGTGGTGGGATTTTATTTTTGGAATGAAGGTGCTAAACTTCCATTTTGATAAACTTATTGTACTAAGTAGCTATCTGAAAAATTTCTATATTTCACATGGTTATCCAACAAAGCAATTATTTATATTACCAAACTTAGTAAATCTGGATGAATTTTTTAGTATTGCAAGTGCCGATCGTGTTGTGAACGAACGTAAGGAGCGAGTTGTGATTGGTTATTCTGGAACACCGGTAAGAAAGGATGGAATATTAGACTTGCTTCAAGCATTTGGACTGCTTGTAAGAAACTATCGTAATGTGGAGTTACTCGTTATTGGTGATATATCACAAACAGTTACAGCAATTCCATATTTAAAGGCAAAGGCCGAGGAACTTTGTATTCCGGAGAGCCAAATACGTTTTACTGGTCTTGTTGATTTTATGGAGGTGCCAGGCTTGCTCAATTGCTGTGACATTCTGGTACTTGCTCGTCCATCGGGTCAATTTGCCGAGGCTGGTTTTCCAACAAAATTAGGGGAATACCTTGCCTGTAAAAAGCCTGTTGTTGTAACAAAGGTTGGGGATATTCCAAAATATTTTGAGGATAAAGTTAACGCCGTACTAGTGGATCCCGATAATTCAGTCTCAATTTGCAAGGGAATAAACTTTCTTATTGAAAATCCAGATATTGCAAAGGCTATTGGTTTAAAAGGATTTGATTGGGTAAACTTAAATCTCGAATATAAGATCGCAACCATTCCTGTTGTTGCCTTTATTGAAATAAAATAGCCTCAGATGAAAGCTAAATTTATATTGTTCGAACCTTCTAATTTTGAAGGGTATCCTACTGGTGGTTCTGGAACATTTAGTAAAAATGTTATAGAATTATTTGGTAATGAAGTTGCTCTTGTCGGGATTACCACATCAAAAGAGGATAGAGTTGGAGCCTGGACTAAGAAGGTAATTTCAGACAAGGAGTTTGACTATTTTCCTGTAAGATATGTAAAGAAGAATTACAGTAAAAAACCACTTATCCCTGCTCGGTTAAAATGGTTTCTCGGACTTCGGAAAAATAAGAAAGATATATTAAGATATGATTGTTCTAATGTTTTCATTCAGTCACAAGACTCATTATTAGCTATCTATGGTTGGCCATATACCAACATTTGTTATCGCTTTGCTGGATTGACAAATCCTTTAAGTATGTCGCGTTATAAATGGGTTAGATTGTTTGATAATTTTTTTGAACACTATTATATTCCCAAATTGAAATATGTGAACACTATTCTTGCTGCAGACAGTAAGGAAGAGATCGAGATATATTCTAGAAAATTAGAAACTTATGGAATTAAGAATACCATTAAGCAATTTCCTACAAGAGTGGATACTAACATATTTTATCCAATGCACAAAAAGGTGGAATTACGCTCAAAATTTGGGTATGGTGAGCACTCAAAAATTGTAATTACTACAGGTCGACTTTCTGTAGTTAAAGGATGGCAGTTGCTATTAGATAGTTTTTTATTTTTTCAAAAGGAATTTTTAAATAGTTACTTCATTTTTGTTGGAAATGGTGAGGAGAAGAATAATATTGAGGCATATGTGAGGAAATTAGGATTAGTTGAGCAGGTTAAATTGGTCGGTTATCAGGATAAGACTAGCCTAGCAGAGTTGTTGAATATTAGTGACATATATGTCATGGGATCGTTTTATGAGGGGTGGCCAACTTCTATGGTTGAAGCTTTGGCGTGTGGTGTTCCAATATGTTCTACAAACTTTGGTAGTGCAAAGGAAATTTTACATGCAAATATTTTTGGAATAACAGTTTCTGATCGAGACCCAATAAATTTTGCAAATAGTATGAAACAGGCGATTAATAATAATTTTGTGGAGGATTTGTATTTGAAAGAAATGGATAAGTATTCATTGAAAAATTTTAGAGATGAACTGTCAAGTCATTGGCAAATTTAAATATACTAAAGATGTTTTTACTTCTATTTTAAGGTACAATATGATTTTTTGTAATTTGCCTTCAGTTAATTTTTTTGGTTTAAAAATATCTGTATTCAGCGAGGAGGAACTCATCCTTTCTATTAAGCAAGGTATGGTGGATAATAATCCAGCAAAAATATACTATGGATACTCGTTGGCTGTGCTCTCCTATATCAAAAATTATCCATCATACCATAAAACCGCTCAAGAATTCGATGTAATGGTTACCGATGGCCGGCTTTTCTATCTATTGGCAAGGTTATTTGGTTTTAAGCTTAAATATGACATTTCAATTCCCATATTAACACTACTTGCCGTTGATATTGCAGCAGACAATAGTTTTAAGATTATGCTTGTGGGTGGCACATCGGAATCAAACGCTCAAGCCAATGCTAATCTTAAAATCAACTATCCAAATATCAACCTTTTGGCTGGTATCGATGGCTTTTATGACAGGGCTCAGGAGGTTGAAATTATTGCAAAGATTGTTGATTCCAAACCGAACCTTTTACTTCTAGGTTTGCCCACGCCAGAGAAGCAACTACTGGCAACAAAACTTCGACCTTTACTCAATGGTTGCGTTATTATACCTTGTGGTGGTATGATTGATGTATTGGCAGGCAAGGAGAAACTTACTCCTCATTGGTTGAAGAAAATTGGATTGGCGAGTATTTACCGACACATTCAGCACCCCAAGCGAATACCAGAATTAATATTGATCCTGTTCAGGACTTTAAAGGTAAGTAGCGTGATCTTCTACCTAAAGTTTATCCGTAGGTCGGAAAATATCGACATCCCATCAATTGTATGCGGAAATAATTCAACTTCTGAGTAATGAGAATTGTCCATGTTTTAGTATGCTTTGCCCATTTAAAAGAGTTACAAGTAACAGGTGACGAAGTTACCTAGGAGTCCACAGATGCACTTTTTCAACCTTCAATTCCTCTGTGAAACTCAGTGAAAACACCGTGTAACTCTGTGTAGCAAAAGAGTCAGAAGACCGGAGTTGATCACCTAAAACCTACATCTTAATCCCCCTAAAAAATCAAACCCCCGACCAACTGGCCGGGGATTTTGTTTGATGTTAAAGGTTATTTGGTATCTACCTACAGTCTAACTCTCAATATCCAAACGTATTATGAATATGGTATTCCGGACCGGTAACGGGGGTTTTGTAAACGTTAATGGTTGTTTGCACCTCGGTACTCGAGCATCCTGTAGTGTTATTCACCACCTGTAGCTTGTAAATGTAGGCTGTATTTACGGTTGGTCCTATCCATGGAAGGTTAGCCGTTAGGTAATCGTAAGGGTTACCCGGTGCGGCGGTCTGATTTAGGCTAACAACGGTTGCATCGGGCAGGGTGAGATAGTAGGTGTAGGTAGTACCGGCATCACTGCGGCCAAGATGGAGTGTAGCTTTATCATTCTCGCATATCATACCTCCACCGTCAGCGGTTAAGGTGGCCGTTGGAATGGAATTTATTACAATGGTAATCGATTGAGCGCTGCTGGTTCCACAACCATTGGTTGCTGTAACGCTTAATAATCCACCCGTGGCATTGCTTGCAAAATCGAAGGATCTCGAATTTCCGCTACCGGTAATGGTCACGTTTGTTCCCGTATAGCTCCATGTGTAGGTTACCGAAGGATCGTTGGTTACACTGTATAAAACACCTGTTGCGCCTGGACAAACCGGGTTGTTACCCAGAATTGCCGATGGCATGAGAGGTAGTAGCGGAAAGCTAATTACCACGTCGTCGAAGGAGCTACATCCTCCATTGCTAATGGTCCAGCGGAGTGTATAGGTTGTTCCGGGAGTTCCATTAAATACGCTGCTGTATATGGTGGGGTTAAGTACCGTACCACCGCTACCCGAAACAACGGTCCATAAACCCGTGCCTACAAGAGGATCGTTTCCGGCTAGGTTTGTTGTATTCACTCCGCATAGCGATTGATTAGCACCAGCATCGGCAACGTCCGGAATGGTATAGGAGGTTACAATAGATGGATCAACTACCCCTGTTATAATTGGGGTGGTGTGGGGCGGATTGTTGTAGGTAAAGCTGGTAAGCTGATAGGTGTTTCCCGTGGCATCGGTAGGTAGGGTGTAGGGCAACGACGATACGGTTACGGCCGTTTGAGCAACTCCACCCTTCTTGTAGTTTAAAATGTAATTGAGGTTCGATGAAGTAACCCCGGTAAATATTACGGGAATACCGCTGCCACCGCATATTGGCGACGACTGATTGAACCTTGCTCTTGGCTTAACAATATTTATGCAGGCCAGCGTATAATCGCTTGCTCCTGTTGCCGGAATGGTAACGGTGTTTGTGGTAGAAACTGTACCATAATTGTTGTTGCCGGTTGCATCCGAGGCTACATCCACCCAATTACTGGTGCCGGTGTTGTAGTTTGCTACCCGCATATCGGTTAGCCCATTTTGGGTCATCAGTGGTGTAAGGTCGCTCGTTGGATCCCAGGCCAAATTTATTTTGGCTTGATTTCCCGATGGGGCACTTATGGTCCAGTAGTCGTAGGAGTCTACGTACGACAGTGGTGACGTAAAGTTGGGGTAGGTGGGGTTCGGTGAAAAGAACTCTGCGGTCCATAGTTGTGGGCCGGTTTGGGTATCGGTTAGGGTAAACCTGTTTCCTAGCACGGTTCCCTTACCCAGCGGATACCAGAAGCTCTCACCCTGGTTAATCTTTTTTGTTAGGGGCCCATCTACGTACGATGAGGCGCTACCGCCCGAAGGTATAACACAGCTAACACTGGTATTGGTAATGGTTAATGCACTTGCAGAGGAGGTGGTTATATTGCCGGCGGTTAGCATTAAGTTGCCGGCTACCTCTATGGCACCTCCCGTGTTAACGGTAAGTCCACTGCCGTTGTTTATGGCAAAGTGGTTAAACTTATTTGTTCCGGTAAAATCGCCAAACGAACCACCAATGGTTTGAGCAGCACTTCCATCGAAGCTAACAATTGCATTGGTTCCGGTTCCGCTCAAAAATTTACCGGTATTGTATCGTTCCATGGTGCCCTGTATGGTCAGCTTTCTATTGCTTACGCTGTTGTCGAGCGTTGGGCCGTCAATTAGCAGTCGGGTACAAATGGTCAGATCTTTATTGGGTAGCGTTCTAGTGCCGGTTCCTGTAAAGTAAAGCTTTGGAATGGAGGAGTAGAGGTCGGAAATCAGGGTGTAGTCCAGCGTTCCACCATATTCCAGGGTAGCATTATTGGCACAGCTTAAGAAATTGCTATACCGACCTGCAGGGAAGGTGGCATTTTCGAGATAGAGGGTGCCACTTCCTTCAACTGTACCAAAGTTATTACCCATGTAGGGGTACACAACCTTCAACGTTCCATCAATGGTCATTCTGTAGGTAAAGGCATAGTTGGCATCGATGGATACCGTATCGCTAGCACTTATGGTTACTATAAACCCATTGGGGCCGCTAGTAAGCGTGTAGGAATCGCCACCGGTTTGTTGCCAAACGGTTGGATCGTTCCAGTTACCATCCTTAATGCTCTTAAACTGGGGCACCTCGTTTGGCAACGCTATATCAATACCGCAGGTATATTCACCGCTAAGGCTGTTGGAGTTGGGAAAATCGAATTTAACCTCATTCAGTAAGTCGTAAACATTGTCGGTTAAGTCATTCCCCCCTGGGCCTGCTTTTATCCAGCTGGTTCCGGGAATAAGCAGAGCCGCAGCAATATACTCTGCTTCGGTATTGACACCGGTAACCTTAACATCTTCCTGTAGGTAGTTAAAAACCAACGATCCTTTAAATCCTTTGATACCATCACTTTCAACCTCCCAGTAATATTGTAATACGTTATTTGCGTCGAGAACACCGGGGTGGTTCGCGTTGATGTTGTTAATCCGAATGAATCCCAAGTTGGTAATGTCGGTATAGGATAAAATGGCAGGGGTGTACTTGGTCGAAGTACCAATGGGGTAGGTAAATGTTTGCTGAGCACCGCTGTATATGCTAAAGTATTTACGTAGCCCCACGTTACTAAATACACCATCGGAGGCAATCATTTTGTTCGATCCAAATAGGCTTCCTTCAATGGTGCTATTAACTCCAAGGGTAAAGAGGGTTTGGTTGATATCTAAAATTCCCGTTGTGAGCTTAAAGTTCTTTTGAAGGAAAATGGAGCTCAGTGTGCGTGCTCCGGCGGAATTATTCAGCTCCAATCGTCCAAAAGTTCCGGAGCCTGATATGTATTGTAAAACGCTACCATTAAGAATAACTCCACCCTGGGCGGCATCGCCATCGTAGTTGGCATTGTTCACCAGGTTGCCCTTTAGGTTAATGTTAAAGGTGCTGTTGAGCAACTGTCCCGAGCTGAGGGTAAGGTTATTGTAAACGGTAATGTCCCTAATTAGCGAGAGCGAGGTAACCGGGTTCACCACCAAATCGTAAAAGTCGGTTGATGAGGAACCTTGGATCGATTGGGTTCCACCACTAAACGTTGTAATATTGTTATAGTGATTATAGGTACCATTATTGGTGAATCCACCCTTCACCGTTACATTTATGTTGTAGTTGGAGTTGGCATCGAAGAAGCTATTCCCATTGCTTATGGTCAGGTTTCCCTTTAAGGTTAGTGGGCTGATAAGGAGCTTAACCGTTGCATTATAAGCCGTAGTAGAGGTTTTTCCGGTAACGGTTAAGTTGTTTAATGCCACGTTAGCATCGAGGAGGTAGTTTTGAACTTGACTAACAACTGGACCGACAACCGGGCTTTGTGTAAAAATAATCTCGCCACCGGTAACCGTGCTGCTTGCCGCCCTTATGTATAAATCGCCATAGGTAGTTCCACCACCTCTTACAATGGTAATGGTTCCGCCCGACATGTTAAATACGCTTCCAGTATTGCACACCTCCAGCTTTGCATTTCCTGGTATTGCAGCCTGTCCGTTAATTACTACATTACCACCACTTTGAATATAGCTTAGTATACCATTGGAAGTTGAGGGGTTTCTGCGAATTTGACCGTTTACAACTAAATTGCCACCCTGTACTTCAATGGCAGACGCACCTCCACCGGAATATTCTATGTCGTTGTTGTATGCCGTAGTTCCATTGGTTGGTCCAACGTACACTTTGCCGCTTATAACGGTCAACTTACCATTTAAATAGAGGTCGTTGGTGTTGGATGCTGAGTTGCCAATCAAGATGTTCTTATTGGAACTATTGTTTGGGTAATCGATATACAGCCCAGCTGTAGAAGGAATGGTAAGGGCGCTTGTGGTGGTAATGGTAAAATCCGTTCCCGGGTCGCTACGCATATACTTAAGGGTTCCATTTAGGAGCGTTAGCCAATTATTTGTTGGGGTAGTTAACGTTCCTCCAATATCTAAAGTAAGGGTAGTGGCTTGCGAGGTTCCTTTGTTTACCAGAACATTATTAAATACCGTTGTTGGATTTCCTTCGGTATTAGTTATGGATGCAGGTGTTGCACCAAAAAAGGTTGCATCTATGTTATAGGTTCTTCCACCAGTAACGGCGCTGAGCGTCATTTTGTTATTATTAATTATTGAACCTCCAATGGCTATAGTATTCGTGACAACAGGTGTTGCAAATGGATAACCTGGATAAATTTCAAGTACCGCTCCTGCCGCTATTGTAATGTTTCCATCCACAATAAGATGTTGTGGTGTTTTGTCATTGAAAAATTCGAAGGATCCGGCATTAATGAACATGTTACCTTTTACATGAACTGTTTTTTCAATGGTTGGGTTGTAAGCAGTATTATTATTGTAAGGCCAAATAGCGGTATTCCAGCTCATAGCTATCCATGCAGTATTTCCATCGCCATTACAGGTAAGATCGCCATATATGTTGGTTGCCGCATTATTTGGTAGTACCAAGTTATCCCCACCTTTAGCGGTGAGTATTAGGTTTCCATATTGGGTCACATTTGCAGGGAGAATATAAAGCGCTCCAACCGTACCATCAATATCATAAAACTCAGTTGTTCCTCCATTGGTATTGAAATCGGAAAAGTCACCCTTTGGAAATGTGAAAAGACCAGGAGTTGAATTATTGACCGTTACGGGTGTAGTAACTCTGAATAATCCGTTACCTCCTGGATTATTCATTACCATGCTGAATGTACTTCCAGTATAGGTGTAGATGTCTAATGTAGAGCCTGTTTCTATTTGCAAGCTAGCACAGTTCTCGGTTTTAGTAAGGGTAACAGTATTCCCATTGCCTATAATAACAATATCATTTGTTGCTGGTGTGGATGTTGCTGCTGGGCCTGTATGGCTGGTGTTTGACCAGGTGGCAGGGACGTCCCAGTTCCCATTAGCTAAGCTGTAGAATTTTTTTGGTGTGCCGAAAGGATTGTTCGAGCTATTGTCTCCGGCCGTATAGTCGCCATCGATAAAGCTCACATTTTCTAAGAATGTTCCAACTCCCGGTTCTCCAATAATCTTATTGGTTTTATCCACATCGCTAGTAGTTCCGTTGGTCCAGGTGTAGCTTATTCCGTTGTAGCGTGCAGCAACATAATTTGCCTCTGTAATGCCTGCTCCGGTAACCACATCGGTCGAGCTATAGGTGTATCCTTGGGTTGCCGTGGCCGAACCAAGTGTAAATCCACTCGATTTTACCCTCCAGTAGTAGGTCAAACTTCTTCCTTTGAAGGTGGTGGCAGGGTGCTCATAGCCTACGGGATTCACCGTAATGGATCCAAAAGCAGTAGGTGTTCCATTTATGGTAATAGTGGATGGCGTGTACTTTACCGCTCTTACCGGGATTAGTGTAGGGGCTCCCAAGGGGAAGGTAAAGCTGGTGGCCGAAGATGAGTAGACTTTAGTGATACCCCCGTCGCCGGCATTTCCGCTAGTCTGTATGTATCGGCTGGCGCTTGCTCCGACAACAGTTGCCGATGCACCCAACTTTAGGTTATAGGTATTGATATCGAAGAGCTTATCCTGCGAAAGGGTAAGGGTTCCGTTTATGGTAATATTGGATTCCAATGAAATAGGGGCAGTCCCCGTATTGTTATTTAACTCCAGATTCTGGAAAATACCATTTCCATCACCGGTAATTAGCTGGGAAACATCATCGTTCAATACAATTTTTCCTGTGCCTGAGTGTATCCCCGAGTTATATAAGTACGATGCCGTGGTTATGGTGCCGGCAAAGTTTATGGTTTTACCGCCATCGGCCAAGTTGCCGGCAACAATCATCAAGGAGTCGGCAACGTTAATATTCGTTTGCGTTCCAGCCAGAGTTAAGGTTGTACCTGACGGTTTGTCAAGCTTAAACTTATTTAAGTCTATTGGCGTTAGCAGGTTCACGTTGAAGTTTTGGCCACCGGAACCATTAAAGATGGTCCAGTTGGTTCCCGGGGTATAAACCGTTCCACTTGCAATGGAGAAATCACCACCCACCGTTACGTTAAGATTGTTTGCTGTTAAGGTGCCGGAGGTTATGGTTAAATTTTTTAATACGGTTAGTGGATAGGTATCCAGCTGCAGGGTAGTCGATCCACTTACCCTATTAATTAGCACATTTCCTAAGGCAGCATTCGATCGGATGTAATGAATGGCTGCATCGGCACTTCCACCGGTTCCAGTTGTAGGTAGAAATTGGATGGAACCATCCGTCACGTTAATATTCCCCGATGAGGAGAGTACGTCAAACACCCTACCACCTGTGCTACAGGCATCGTATATTCTAATGGTTCCTCCCGACATGGTAAATACGTTAGTTAGCTCATTCAGGTTAAAGGTGCCTAAAGTACCACCTAAACTACCATCGTTTGCTCTTACCGTATTTAGGGAGGTAGACATTAGTTGTCCTATACTGGAAAAGTTGAGGGTATGCTGAAATCGTCCTCGGAGAATAAATGTCCCGCCTGATTGATCGTACGAAGCCAGACCTCCTCCGGTTCCTGCCGAACGAAACTGCTTGGTATCAACCGTCCCGCCTCTTATTACAAACTGACCCGATGCATCGCTCCAGGTAATTAATCCACCCGATTCGCGGGTGGAGAAATAGCCATTGTTTATCTTGAACTTCCCTAGTACCGAGAAGGAGCTGGAGCCACCTTGTCCAACACCATTCACCAAACCGATTCCTCCAGCTACACCATAGGCTATATTTACCTCACCGTAATCATCGGCGGTGGATAATACAATAACCTGCGAACCATCCAGGGTGAGGGCTCCGTTGGATGGTAAATAAAAGTCGGAGTTGGGACCTCCTGTGCCCGAATTTCCAGTTCCTTCCGATAGGGAGGGGATAATGGTTGATCCTTGAAGAATAAGTGTTCCGGTACGAATCCATAATGCTTTTCTCAGGTTTGGATTTGCACCTCCGCTATATCCACCGGCATTATTTGCACCAAATAATCGAAAGTTAGAGTAGGCCGAGGAGTATACGGTTAGCGAAAAGCTCTGATCGATCCCTTTGTCTAGCACCAAGTTGTAAAAATCGGTAGTGCCATTACAGGTTAAGGTATTATTTGTTGCTCCCTGAAAGTAAACAGTTGCAAAGCCGGTAGTTGCATCTTGTGTAATTGGCGGGAATGCATCATAAATGGGGTAGGAAAGATTGGTAAACTTCACTGTTCCATTGTTTGTAAAATCCCCATTAATTACCACCCTGTGCGATTGGCCATCGTAGTAGTTAATAAAGGGAGCCGTGCCCGTTTCAGTTGTTGCAAGTGGGTCGGCTGTTGTATTGGTTACCCCTGTTCCTACGGTGATGGAGGCACCTGCATCAACCGTTACACTTCCCTTAATGGTAAAATTCCTTCGGGCGGCAGTGGTATTATCGTTTATGCGGTATGTTCCCTGTTTAACGCTTAGATCACCGTTGAGGGTAATATCGCTCATTTGGGTTGCGATTACCCCGGGGGCATTAATTTTCAGGTTGTTGTATGTTGCTTGGGTTGTCGGCAGCGTGAAGTTTGTTGCGTTGCTATACTCTGTTGTGCCACCTCCAGAATTAACGAAGGTGTTTGTAGTTACAGTTGGAAAGTTGACTGATTTTAGGCGTAGGGTTCCTGTTCCTTTAAGTTCTTTTAATCCTGCTGAAAAGCTGAAGGTTGACATATCGATAATACCGCCTTCATTGATATTTATTTTGAGATTGGGGGTAGTAATATCGGAGGGAAGAGTTACCGTTCTACTAGAAAGAATAACCACTGCATTTCCGTCACCGGGAACGGTTGTGCCAACTTGGGTTGTACCTCCGGGATCGGAAGTCCAGGTGGTAGGGTCGTTCCAACTGCCCGTTTGGTATGAGAAAAAGGTGCCGGGAACCGGGCCGGCAGTCCATGAAGAACTGGTATTTGTTATATCGGTTGTTCCGGTAATGGTAAAGGAGTTAAGGCTAAAACTTTGTGTGCCGGTAGGTGTTTTCCAAATAGTCCCGGTTTTATTAATTATTTGTGTTGGGGTTGCTGTTATTTCCGCTGCATCGTAGGCAAAGGTAGCCGTTATTATTTTGCCGGTAATACTGGTGAGCACATTCCAAAATTTTTCGAGATAGTTCGAACCTAATGTAAAAATTTGCTCAGTTCTTGCACTAATAGTTCCGGTTGTTGCGCTAATTGCATTAATGGTGGCCGGGGAGTAGTAACCACCTGCACCAACCGGAAATAGAATGGGGAGAGTAGTGGTTGCATTTCTGATAAGGTAACCCGTGCCGTTGGTTTCAATCATATTGGTTGCACTAAATGCAGCACCCTGAATGGCGTTATTTGCAGTATTGGCAATGGTTAGGCTGTTGTTTCCCAACTGCAGTATCCCCGCCGTAAGGGTAAGGTTGTTATTGACGGTGGTAGCACCGCTAAGCGTTTTTGTTCCACCACCCAATATGGTAAGATTTTGGTAGCTTGTGCTTGAAAATACCTGTTGAGCCGATGCACTGGTATAGTTAACCGTGCTTCCCGATCCAGAAGTTGTAGTGAATGTGGTTAAGGCATTGTTTGCCCCTCCAAGATTCAATGTATGGGCAAGGCCTGCACCGGTCATATTAATTGTTCCGGTGGCATCGATTAGGTCACCGGAAATATTAACCGTTTTGGCAACGTTGGTCCCAAAATTGAGAGTTCCATCAATGGTTGCGCTTCCTGCAATATTCCACGTTGCTGCAGCTGTGCTTAAGGATAGCGTTGTATTATTGTTAATGGTGAGATTACCGGCTATAGTGAAGTTACCAGTGGCTGTTTTTGTAGTGGCGGTGGCTCCTGTCGATAGGGTAAGATTTCCATAAACCGGTGTATTCGAAACAGTTTGGGCCACATTAGCTTGAAAAACAACGGTGCTGGTTGGGTTTAAGCTATATGTCAGAAAAGTAGGTAGATTAACCACATTTGTGGTAGAGGGTGATCCCAAGGTTAAGGTAGTTCCTGCATCCATGGATAAGGTTCCAACTCCATTGCCCGTAATTTGTCGTGGACCTGTTGCTAGTGTTGAACTTCCTTGAATAGAAAGATTATTGTTGACTGAAATATCAAATGCAAGAGTTTTTGTACCACTACCCGAAGTAATTAAGTTGTAGTAGGTATAGTTAGCGATATTCTGGGCTCCAGCGCCATTGTAATTTATGGTACCTGTGCTTGGAGTTAAGGTTCCACCAGTGCCCAAGTTCCCTCCAATATTTAGGGTTCCACCTCCCGTAAAAATTAGTCTGGCATTAGCAGAGTTTCCTGAAAATAGAAGATCGCCGGCACAGTTTATTATCCCTGAAGAGATCGTAACTTGAGCAACTCTTGAACCGTTACCTGAGTTAATTGAAATGCTTCCAGTTGTTATGGTTCCGGCGTTAACATCAACCGATTTTGTAATCCCATTGGAGTTTCCTGTAACAGTTGTTGCACCATTTACGGTTAATGAATTATTTCCTGAGAAGGCCACTGAAGATTGAGCATTGCCGTTATTTATCGTTAGTGCCCCAATCGCATTGGCGGGGGAGATATCCAATGAAATATTATGTCCATTTAGAATGGTAACAGTTCCGGCACCCGCTGTTGCACCAGGGTAATCGCCTGCTGCGCAATTTACCCAAGCCCCGCCGCTACGTACCTGCCAGGTTGTATTGGCACTCCAATCTCCTGAAGCTCGGGTTTGATAATCACCATTTACTTGTGCCCACGCGCCTCCAACCCATAGCATCAGTAGGAGCATAAGCATTCCCTTGATAAAATACTTTTGGGCCTTTGGTTGCCTCGAAGAATTAGCTTGGCTTTGAACTGTAACTGTAAGAATCTGGGTAAATGTTATCATGATGGTAGATTTTGCGTAGTTGGGATTGTCGTTTCTAGGGTAATGCCTTTCTTTGGTGCAAAAACGTGCAGCATCGCCTTACTTGAATTTTCATGGTTTAAAAATGGATACTTCAAGTTGTTCTATGTTTGTTTAACGTCTTTATTACGGCTTAAATATACGTTAAAAATAGCTTTTATTTAGGGCGAAGTTTCGGTTGTTTCAATCTAATCTCCGCCCACTACAAAGCTTACTGCAATTAACGAGTTTGCCAAATGATATGTTTCCATGCAATTGCTGCACCCTTATTTTTTTTGACTGGGTTAGCTCTTTATGGGATGGATTATTGAAAATTGAGGGTGAATGGGCTAAAGTCGGGAGTCGAACGATCGAAGTTGACCGTTGCTGAATAGCGTTGACCGATTTATCGGGATTATTATTCTGCAAAAAGCAGATCGTTCTGAAGTAACGACATGTAATAGCTCAGGGCGCAACGTAGTGAAGCCCTGTGTATTTGTCATCCATTCCATAGAAGGGCTGAAGGCCCGAAATGTAGTGAAAGGGAGGAAGATCGAAGACCGAAGTCGGGAGTCGGAAGATCTGCCGTTGCCATTAACAGTCTAAATTCTATTATTTTTTCTCTGTGAAACACTGTGAAAACAACGTGCAACGCTGTGCAGTAACAACCTATCCGTAAGTGGACGGAGAACCTTCCAAGTTAAACAAGAAACCAGAAATTTAAACTTCAAAAAATAAATCCCCGACCAAGCTGGCCGGGGATTTTTGCAATCCACTATTTTCGAAAATTTCTAATATCCAAAGTTGTTGTTAACATGATAAACTGGTCCGGATTCTGGCACTCGATTAATGGTTACACTTTGCTCCAGAATGGTAGCGCAGCCACCTGCATTGGTTATGGTTACGGTTACCTTTTTTACTACACTGGTGACCATTCCTGTAAAAATAGAGGAGTTGCTTTTCCAGTTTACCGTAATACTGTTTCCGGAGCCGACAACGGTTCCAACGTTGTCCTCAATAGTCCATACATAGGTGCATCCTGTTACGTTAGTTACCGAAAAGCCATCTCCATTATTTCCAGCACAGGTGGAGGTGTTACTTGAAATCCATGATGCCGTGGGTTTGGGGTTAACCGTAACGTTCGCTAGGTCGCTTAGTTGAACACCACAGCCATACTCGTTGGTGGCATACACATTGTATATATTGTTGGCAATAGTTGTAACCGGAAGTGTTACGTTACCACCAGGTCCGCTACTTACGGGACTTCCAACAAGTGAGTTGTCGCTATTTAGGCGCAGCTGGTAGGTAATACCAGCGGGGGCACCGGTAATAATAATATTGGCAACATCACCTGCACACACAGCAGGGTCCGAAACGGCATTGGTTGTTGATGGGAGTGGATTTATCGTAATTATTAGCGTGTTTGAAATTGACGAGGTTCCTGTTTCCGTAACCTTTACGGAGCCGGCACCGGCAATGGTCCAGTCAACCGAAATGGAATTGGTGTTTTGGCCTGATACAATATTCCCGCCAACCACGGTCCAAACGTAGGTATGTGATCCAACGAGCGGAGTTGAGTAGGTCTCATATCCGCCGCCGGCACAAACCACATTGTTGCCTGAAACCAGTGGGTTTGGAATATCGGTAAGGGTAACATTGAAGGTAGGAGTTGTTTTGCTGCAACCACCAGCGGTAACTGTTTCGGAAAGGATTACCGTACCCGACGATCCAGAACCCCACAAAACAGTAATCTGGTTGGTGCCTGCACCACTTTGAATAGTACCACCTGTTACACTCCAACTGTAGCTAACTCCTGTAACTGCTGGTGTAGAATACGTTACGGTAGAATTTTTTGGCGTAGTGGACAAACCAGAAATAACCGGGTTTGGTGAGGCATTCAGGGTAATGATTGCCGAGGTGACAAAGTCGCGAATACCGGTGCTGCCTGTGGCATCTTTTACGTAGGAGATGGTGAAGGCATAGTTGCCTGGTCCACCGGAGGCCAACGTTGGGATTGCGTTGGAAACAATTAATGAATATGGCGATATAGCAATGTTGCTGATGGTTGTCTCACTTGCTCCGTTAATTTTGTATTTAATGGTCCATGGCCCCGTTCCGGTAAGGGTAATGTCAATAGGCGTTGAGGAGCCATCGTTACAAATGCTGGCCGCTCCACTGGTAATGGTGGCCGTTGGTAAGCTCTCTACTCCAATGGTAAAGAAGTGGTTCCCTACCAAAGATACCGTTGGTGAGGTTTTTATGGTTCCGCTCGAGGTTCCGCCATCGGTTACTAATGCGCCTCGGTTTACCCAAGAGGCATTCCATTCCACCACTCTTAACTTTTGTCGAGTAAGGGCATCAATGGGAATAATACCGCTGTTGCTGTCCCATCGAACAGTAACATTTGCACTGGCTGCGGTTGGACCATTCACCCTCCAATATTCGAGGTTGCTCACCACGTCTACGGGTGGGGTCTTGATTGTTGGGTCATAACCTTCCAGCAGTGGGTTGTGGTTAAAGTATTGAGAAATATAGTTGCCTGCCGTTGAAGCTTCCGATACAATTAATCGTCCATATCTGGAACCAGAGGCATCGCCAACTGGGAATACAAACGAGCCACCAGCCAGTATCTTCTTTTGCAGCGGACCGTTTACAAACGAGCTTGATCCACCACCAATGACTGCACTTGGGCTACTGTTTGAAATGGATAGCAGGTTAGTAGTGCTTGTGGTAATATTTCCATTGGTGAGGTATAGCAAATTTGAAACATTGGCTTTTCCTCCTCCAGTGATGGTAACTCCGGCTGGATTATTAATGGTAAGGTTGTAGAACTGCTCTGTTGCCGAGCCACTTGTGATGGTGAGATTTTGGTTTGCAGTGCCGTTAAAGTTAACCATACCCGACCCCGGTATAAATCCGCCTATTGCCGTGGTGTTATTGTCTATCCAGCTGCCAAGAATGGTTATTTTCCGGTTATACAGCTCGTTGCTGAGAACTGAGCCGGCATCTTTAATTGTTAAATTATTGAGCACCTTAAGGTCTTCGGCCGAAATGAGCTTTTTGCCGGTTCCGGAGAAAATAACATTTTGATAAGGCTTATAGTTGTTCCCCGGCTTAAGCGGCAAGCTAGCATCGTTGTTACCCATAAACTCGATGGTGCTTCCACTGGTGGCCATAAATACGTCGTAATTACCACCCGGAAATACAAAGAATCCGGCATTGGTGGAGGTGATATTTAACTTACCACCACCTGTAACGTGACCAATATTATGAAATACGGTTTGTTTAACATCGAGTGTTCCATTCAGCTCTACAGAGTAGGCATCGGCACCATCGGCATCCATGGTAATGGTGTGAGCAGCAGCAATAATTACCGGATTTCCGAGAGGATGGCAACCACAGGAAGTTCCGGTGTTACTTACTGTTGACCAAGCGGTATCGTCGAACCAGTTACCCGTTTTTATGCTGTATAGAATGGGTAGGTTGGGTGTGAAGTTGGTGGTTACACCTGCAGTGTATTCGCCATCGATAAAGGATACATTGCTTAGAATTATTTGATGGGTTGCCGAAAATACCGTTCCAGAAATTCCACCTAGTGGATTCCAAACTCCATTTAAGAAGCGCCCCGATACATAGATGGTTTCGTCACCCGTAACATCGCTGGCTAAGTAATTGTATGTTTGAGAAATGGTTGGTGCAACCGTAAACCCTCCTGACACTACATTCCAGTAGTATTTAAGCTCATCACCAATGGGGTTGGCCAAGGCAGGATGAGCATAATTTACCGGCTTTACTGTGATGAAGGCATTGCTGTTGGCGTTTGCCGTAAGGCTATAGATTGCAGGTGTATACTTTCCCGCTACCCCAATGGGATAGGTGAAGGTGCTGGCTCCAGTAGGATAAATTTTCTTAACGCCAGCATCGGATATTACGCCATTCAATATTATCATCTTGGTGGCATCGGGAGTTCCTCCAATAGAGGCTCCAGTCCCAAGCGTCAGCAAGTAGTCGTCGATGTAAAGGCTACCAAAGGTGAAGGTTAACTTGCCGTTGATAACGCTGTTGTCCACCATGCTAATACCGGTGGTATTGTTGAGCACAACGTTACCGAATATTCCTGTTCCACTTCCACTAATAACCTGAGGCTGGCTACCTTCAAAGGATATTCCGCCCCCAGCTATGGAGCTGGTGTGGGCCGCATTGTTTTTAACATTACCAACCAGTGAAATGGAGTTTCCTCCATCGTCCAGTGTGCCACTGTTCAGTGCAAGGTTATTGTTTATTTTGATATTACTATTGGGATTAAGCAGCAGTGTCCCTAACGTGTTAATGGTGAGGTTGGCAAAGTTGGTGAGGTTGGCACCTATACCCGAAATATTTTTCGACCCTGAACCATTGAAGGTGGTTGTCTGGGTTGAAATACTAGGTTGATAACCGCCAACATTTAACCCTGAAGCGGCGTTGGAATTAGTATTAATCAAGTTTCCACCGATGGTAACATTCAGCCCGTTTGTTTTAAAAATGGAATTTCCATTGATGGTAAGGTTGTTTGTTAACGTGAGCGGATAAATGCGAAGATCAAGGATCTTATTGTTGGTTGTTGCATCTACCTCTAAATTGTAAAGAGGAACAGAGGTAACCATATTAAAGTCGGTGTTGGCCGTAGTCGTGGATGACCCAAAGAGGATGGTTCCTCCTGTAACATTACTGGTGTCGGGTGCGAGATAAAGGTCGTTATATGCAGCACTGTTAAAACTTCCGGTAATATTTAGTGTTCCACCACTCATATTGAATTTACTTCCGGTGTTGAGAATTTCAAGCATGGCCCTAGCATTGTTTGCATTGCTTCCGGCAATGGTAACTATGCTTGAGCTATTACTTTGCGAGTAGTTTAGTGAACCGGTGTTGATGGTGGTAACTCTTCGAACTTGACCATTAACATAGAGGCTACCACCGCTAACTATTATCTCAGGGTATCCACCTGAGGAGTATTCAATATCGTTGTTGAAGGTGTTCCCGGCAGTACCAATATTTACACCCCCTGCAATAACTTCAAGCCGTCCATTAAGTTGTAAGTCGGTGGCATCGGTGGCCGATGAACCGCCAATATTAATTGTTCCACCATTTGCCGACAGCGAACCTGAAATGGGAATATTAAAGCTGCCTGAATTTGTTAGGTTTAGGGTAATGGGGCTTGTAAGTCTAAATGTTCCATTGGTTAAAGTAAGGGCCGTGGCAAGGTTTGTATTCAGCGTAAGGGCCGAAGATTTCACCTCCAGCAAAGTGTTTCGCGAACTTCCTTTATTCACCACAATGGTATTGAAATCGGTGGTGGTGCCGGTGCCATTTATCTCCTTATTGGTATTGCCTGTAAAGGTCACATTACAAATTTGGTTGGTACCGGTATACATATCGAAGATACCGTTATTAGTAAGGTTACCGTAGAGGGTTAAGCTGTTAGTTGCATTTCCGGTAGTGTTAACGTCGAAGGTGGCGCCGGTATTTACAATGGCATCACCATACACTACCACATTTTGGGCGGTATTATTAGTGTTGGTGTAACGAAGGGTTCCACTCTGAACAACTAAATTTGAATCGATGGTAACCGTTCTGGAAGTGGAAGTATTATTTAATTGCGATAAACCGGTTCCTGCAACCGTATAATCATCATATATTTCCAGGTTCGAGTTGGGTAAGGTAATGCTCTTGCCGGTCTCGGCAGAGGTAATAAGGTTATTATACCCCACAATATTTATGGTTGATGTTCCCGATGAGTAGGTTGTAGGGAGAGTGAAAGTGGTAGCACCAAGTGTAGCGTTGCTATAGTATACTACGGTTCCTCCTCCTTTCGACAGGAAGTTGCCGAAATCACCACTTGGAAAGGTTGCAGTTGCCGTTGTTGAAGATATTTTAAGCGTTCCATTACCTTGAATTTTGGTGTCGGGAATGGCTCCAAAATTATGTCCGGTGGTGGTTTGAATATCGAGAACAGAACCCTTGCTAATTTGAAGGCCACCTACCACAATATTATTATAGCCCACAGGTACCGTAATGGTGTGATTGTTTGTCGCATCTCCAATTACCACCGGGTTGTTGGCTCCGGGAATGGTACCATCCACTGCTCCTCCAACGGCTACGGAGCTCCAGCTGTTAACATCACTCCAATTTCCAGATAGACGGCTGTAGTAAACCTTTACCGCCTGAAATGCTGACAGCTCTCCTGCCGTATAGTCGCCGTCGATAAAGTTGATATTGTTGAAGAGGATGGTGTTGGTTGCATCCACTACTTTCGAAATGTCGTTGATTGGAACCCAGCTATACGGGCGATAGGTAGCTGGAATATAATTTGCCTCCGTACCGTGTCCTAAAAGGTCGGAATCCACATACTTGTAGCTATGGCTTACCGATCCAGCCTGCACACCAGTAAAGCCATCACTGGTAACCTTCCAGTAATAGGTGAGCGTGTTGGTTGAGGTGGCAAAGGGTTCGATTTGAGCAACCGGACGTATGGTTACCGAACCCCAATTGGTTGGAGCCATGGTAAATTGAAGAGTAGCCGGAGTATAATCGCTTGCCGTTCCAAAGGGGAAGAGGAAGCTGGTTGTGCTATTGTAGGTTTTGGTTAACCCTCCATCGCTCAAGTTTCCGGCGGAGCGGATCATCTTGGTTCCGGAGAAGCTGGCCGTTGTGCCGGTGAGCACACTATAAACGTTGCTGCTTGCACCGAGCGTTAGGTTGTAGGTGCCAATATTAAGAAGACCCGTTGCCAAACGTAAGTTGCCGGTAATCGATTGTTTGGAAGCGAGTGCTGCCCCTAAGGCGTTACTCAAATTTAGATTTCCGAAGATACCCGATCCTGAACCACCAATGGTTTGAAGTGCCGTTCCATTGAGCAGAATCGCTCCACTGGCCTGACTTGTATGGGTACCGGAGTTGGTAATGTTTCCGGCAACGCTAATGGTGTGCCCAACATCGTTGAGGAAGCAGCTGGGTTGAATATCGAGATTACCGCGAACAATAAGATTGTTGGTAAAAATATCGGTATTAGAGGTTCCTGCAATGGTTAGGTTATAAACGCCATTACCGCCGGTACCTACTGTCCCTGCATTGGTAAAACGCTGTCCACCACTTCCGTTAAAGGTGGTGGTATTGTTTCCCGGTATATAGTTCGAGTTTATACTAAGCGAGAAGTCCCCGGCAACAAAAGCATCCTTATTGTTGGTGTTTAAAATGCTGTTTCCGCTTATACTCAAATTGTGTAGAACAATTAACGAAGGTGCTGTAATTGCCGGAACAAGGGGTAGATTTAAATTTCCGGTATAATCTTGCAGAAATGTAGTTCCCGATCCAATGATGTTTAGATCCCAAAAAGGTGCCGATGAATTAATATTTGCTTGACCTCCATTGGGTGTGGTTATATTTATAGTACCTCCGGTGACGCTCGTGTTATTCGTAGCCGCTCCAATAATTAAGCTAAAGTTATTTCCACTACCTCCTGTTGTTGCTGGTGCAAGGATATTAATTGTTCCGCCGCTCATTTTAAAAGCCATAGCGGTATATGGAAGCATAAAACTCGCAGCGAAGTTGGTGCTTCCACCGGAAACATTAACAACTCCACCCGATTGAATGTAAGCCCCACGATGGGTGCCAAGTCCATCCTGCGATGATACTCTGAGCGAAGTAATATCGAGTCTGCCATCTTCAACACTAAGGAGGCCTGTTGTCCTCATTACCAATCCATTTGCACAATTTCTTAAATCGAAATATGAAGATCCGGTTAATCGAATGCCTCCATACACAATAGGATCGTAATTTTGAGGATTTGGATTGTAGGTTATCGTAGCACCATCGAGCCAAAGCCTTGCATCCTCATCAATATTAAAAACGCCATTATCGGTTCCAAGGCATGGAATGTTAATATTATTTCCCAACCGAACAGTTCCTGCTAACAACCCTAATGCATTTGGATTTGGCAAATTGGGTGGTGTTTGAGCTGGGATTACAGCCTGTTGATCATTCCTCCCAAAAAGTCTAAACCTCGTGTTATCGCTGGCATCAATGTTCAGAATATAGGTTTGGTCGAAACCCTTATCAATTTCTATGCGATAGAAATCACTTTGGCCATTACACAGGAGGCTCTGGTCCGCATTTGGATTGTTAAAAACTACGTCGGCTCGTCCATTGGTTGGGGTTGTCGTATAGCTGGGTGCTGCCTGATTGGTAAAACGAACTACTCCATCATTGGTGAAATCCCCTTTTACAATAAACCGATGGTTGGCATTTCCTGTTCCTATCCCGATGCTTCCGGAGGCGCCCACGCTTACATTTCCCATAACGGTAAGGTTTCGGGACGTTGCTGTGGCATCGTTTATTTGAAATTTACCCTTGGTAACGGTTAGGTTTCCGTTTACCGTCATATCCCCGAGTAGCGTAGCCAAAAGGGCATTTGTATTGAGGTTGAGAATAAGATTGTTGTATTCCAGCTGCGAAAATGAAAAGTTGGCAGTATTGTAGTACTCAACGGTACCTCCACCGGCTGAAACAAAGTTGCTCCAATCGCCGGTAGGGAAAGTAGCGCTTTGTAACCGAACTAGCCCCTGTCCTCGAATAGCGGTAAATGTTTGGGTGGTAAACGTTCCAAGGTTAAGCGTTCCACCCTCGTTAATTTGAACGGAAAGAACCGAGTAGTTGTTGTCGGTGGTGGTAACCGTTCTACCGTTTAGAATTACAACACGGTCGTTAGCTGTAGGCACTTTGGGGCCTACCGAAAGGGTTCCCGAAGGATCGGTGGTCCAGGTGGTGGCCGTGTTCCATGGACCTGCCTGATAGCTGTAGTAGGTAGTGTAGATTGGTTGTTCCCTTGCGGTCCACTGACCGGTGAGCGATGTTGCTCCAGACACAGTCATTGGGTTAACACCCGCACCGCTTGCTACTATAGGAATAGACCAGGTTGAAGTGGCGGTGTTGTAGTAGTATGGAATGTATTTTGTTTGATCTCCACCAAGACCTACTTCGCTTGGGTTAATGTAGGTAAGCCGAAGATTTGCGCTCAGTGATGAAAGGCCGGAGGTGGAAACATTCCAGTATTTTTTAAGGTCGGTGCTGGCTGCTGATGGCGAACCGGGGGCGATAACGGGCACAGCCCTTACGCTCAGACTGCCTGTTCCGGTTACCGTTGCCGTGAGCGATGAGACCTCGTAGGGCGTATAGGAGGTCCCTGTTCCAACAGGGTAAACCATAATAAAATCGCTCGAAACGGTTCCCTGTTTTATTAGGCTACCCGTTCCATCGCAAACTACCATGTGTCCGCTATCGAAAGTACCTGAGATGGTGGCACCCGTAACAAGGGTTAAATTGTAAGCACTCGATCCAAGGCTTAAGTTACCGTTGGTTAGGGAGATAATTCCATTTACAATGGTGCTTCCTTGCAGAGACTTTGTTCCACCACCGCTAATGGTGAGGTTGCCATAGGGAAGCGCAGCCACATTTTGAGCACCGGAAAAGCCATACACCACGGTTGAGGCCGGATCGAGCACCTCAGTGCCGCCCCACACTGCGCTGGAGGTTGCATTGTGGTTATAGGTAGCGCCGTTATCGAGCTGGAAGGTGGTGTTGGCCGAGAGGGTGATGGCGGAGTTGGCCGTAAGAGAGGCTCCACTTTCTACTTGAAGCTTGGTGTTGGTTCCCGATATGCTCCAGGCAGAAGCAGTAGTCATGGAGTGAGTGGCTTGCACCACAAATGTTTGGTTGTTTGCGGTAAAGCTAGTTGGGTTTGTGCCACCACCGGTTCGTGAGGTATTCCAACTGGATAGTTGGGTAGGATCACCGGACTGAGAGTAATAAATTGGTATAGGAGTTCCCGATAGTACAATATCATCTACTGTAAATCCAGGATTCGTCCCTGCAAAAGCGTCGTTGATCCATCTAAATCCGATGTAAAAATTTTGATAATCTGCGACGGAAATATCCAAGTTTGTAACAGTTTGCACAGTTGCTTGACCTTGGTAGTTTGTTGTATTTACATCATTCCAGTTAGTACCATCTGTGGACCAAACAACACGACCATAATCGTAATTATTTTCTCCAACGCATTTCCACTTAAAGCTGAGCCTTAAATTGAAATATTGTTTTGCATCAATTGCACTGGAGAAGAAGGCAACTCTTTCTGTCCTATTGTTCTTATATGTATATTCTGTGCCATTGTTGTGATAAATTGTTAGGCTATTGTTGCCCGATATACTCCCGGCAGAACCTCCAATACCCCAAGGGTTATTATTAGCTCCAATTAGGTATTGGATCCATTGATTGGTGCCAACTGTTGGAAGCTTCGATGTTGTTGGATAGCTCTCAAAATTTTCACTAAACAAAGTTGTTTGCCCCAATGCAAAACCAACTGAACCAAGCAATATGGCAATTGTAAGAAGGAAACTTCTCATGCCAGTATTAAAATCATGGTTACAGCCGCAAACTGCAGTTGACAATTGTTTAAGGCAACAATTCTTGCTACCTATAACATTATCAAGTTGCATTTTGCCATTCCTTATTTCTGTCGCTGAGTCGGTTGGTCGTTTTGAGTTGGTATTCATTTCCTTGTTTTTTCTTATTACGGAATCGTCCATTTTCGGACTTTTCGCATTCTAATTAATTTGGCTATTCTTAATGACAAAAACCGAAGTCGTCATTTTTTGAATCAATCGGTCTTTCAAAATCATTGGTAACCAATTAGGTTATACCTTTTATGTTGAGATCAAAGTTAAAAAATCTCTTATAAAATTTTATCTTTTAAGTCTCTCGATTGCAAATCTACCAAATATTTTTACAATATTTAAGCCAATATTCGTAATATTCAGCGTATTAATACAGTAAAATATTTCTAACTTAATAAAAATGCTTTCTTGTCCGATTTTGGACATTTGATTTATTGACGCGACATTTAGTAAATACTCAAACTTCTATGGTATAGTCGACTTTCGATTAGCAAATATTTACTTGCTACATGAAGTGCTATGGGGAGTTAAAGTTCTATACTAGTTGTTTTTGCTGCCATTTGGTATCGATCGATCTTTTCAAATTATTGTATTCATAGTTCAATGATTGTGATTTTAAACTTGCAATTTGTACCCATCTTAATCAATTATCCCATTTTTATCCTTCACAAAACCAATTATGGTGATTAATCACTATATTTCCACCCTATGAAAATTCAACCAATCCATATAAAATTAGCTTTTTGGGGGTGGATTGCAATACTGTTTATTGCTGCCCTCATTCCTGGATTAGGGTTCACTCATGCAAGGATTGATGGTTTTGTATTCAGGGCCGATCACCTTATACATGCCCTAGTCTTTTTTGGCATTACGGCTATTTTTGCCCATGCTCGAAGCAGAAATGTTCATGTTTTAAATAGGTATGGTTGGATGAAGTTAGTGGCACTTTGCATGGTGCTAACTATTGCCATTGAAACACTCCAAGGGCTTACTGGACGAACCTTTAGCTACCAGGATATGGCTGCCAATATGATTGGGCTTTCCGTGGGACTATTCTTTTTTCTTGCCGTTGAAAGAGTACGATCTTAACAGGAGATTAAGTTTTCTATGGCATCGGATGCTGTGTTGAAGTTAAATTTAAAACCTAACTGTTGTAGTGCTGTTGGTTTAATATGCTGGTTGGCAAGGAAAATTTCTTTCCCCATTTGTCCGGGTAGTAGTAGAAACACAAACGCTGGGATGTGCAGCCAAAATGGGCGATGAAGCTTTTTGGCCACAAGCCCATTGAATTGTTGCTGACTAGTCTTTTCCGGGGCAACAAGGTTGAACGCCCCTTTGGCGTTGGCGTTATTTAGTAAAAAGACAGTGGCATGCACTTCGTCGTCGATATGAATCCACGGAATCACGCGTTTATCGCTGCCCATATTTCCTCCGAGAAAGTATTTGAAAGGGGTGAGAATTTTTGGGAATGCCCCGCCATTATTCGAGAGAACCAAACCTGTTCTGAGATAAACCGTTCTAACCCCTAGCGTTTCCGCTTTTTGAGCAGCCGATTCCCATAGTGTAGCTAAATTGGCAAGAAAGCCTTTGCCTGTGGCTGTTTGTTCGTCGGCATCCCATGTTTTGGCTCCATAAATGCCAATGGCCGAACCTTGTAGTAGTATTTCAGGCTTGTGATGGAGTAGTGCTAGTGCCAAAACAAGATTTTTGGTGGTGTTGTATCGGCTGGTTAGCAATCTTCGCTTTCTTGATGGTGTCCATAAACCAGAGGCAATACTTTCACCCCCTAAGTTTACCACGGCATAGCAGCCATTGATGATATTGGCTAACTCTTCTGCACTTTTTCCATTCCATTGTCGAGCTTCAAATTCTGGACTAACTTTTTGGATATTTCTGGTTATAATTATTGGCCAATAATTTTCCTCCATTAGCTTATATGCCAGTGCTTTTCCAATTAACCCTGTTCCACCAATAATAGCTATCTTCCTTATCGAATTGTTTCGCTTCATGTCAATCGTATCATTTTTTGGGTAAGCTGTAACAAGACAATGAATTTTATAAAGAATGTTAGTCTTTTAATGTAACCGTAGCCTTTTCTACAATATTGAGTGCCGTTGTTAATGACGAGAGGTCGTTAACCAACTTTCCATCTTGTCCATTGTAGCTACTATGCCCAATGGGTTTTAGCTCTACCGTAGTGAGGCTATCGGTATTGATGGTTGCCGCGTACACAACGGCAGGTTGTCCCGATGTTTTGTACTCATCATCGTTGGGAAAGAGGTTGTTGGTCCACGAATCATTAAAATCCCATGGTTGATTTATCTCTAGCAGCACCTTGAAGTGTCTTAATTTTATCTCGGTGGTGGCATTTACTATAAAATTTCCTGTTGGGGTTGCCCCGGTAACTGCATCGGGGACTGGATTTTCCGGTGTAGGGAGGTAAAGCCCATCTAGGGTGCGTATTCCAAGTTTGTGAGCATAGTAAGGCAGGGTGGCAGGTCTACGTCGTGGACCAGGTTTCCAACTGCTACCATCAGATACTCCATACTTGAAAATACCCTTGGCAAACGATTTCGAAACGTAAAGTGTTTGGATAAATCCTCCATTCTCATTTTCAATCCATATCGCAATGAGAGGGTGGTTAAAGGCCGATCCCTTGTCGAACGTCACTGTTAGCTCTCGGCCTTTTTTGTCGGGTTTGGTGTTTATCTCTTCAACGGCATTGGGCGAGCTGGTTTTGCTGCTGGTGCACGACAGTATCATGGTCAATGCTGCAACAAAACAAAGATTGATTTTCAACTTTTTTTTCATCATTCGATAGTTATTATCATTCGGTGTTCTAAAATTCAACAATTAAACCAATGGTCGGAAGAATGGTTCCTGATCCATTGTTGGGAATCTCTTTAAGGATGTAGCGAGAAGCATCATTAGGATCGACACCAGTGGCAATGTAGTTAGGTTGTTCTTCAGCCTTAAAGTTATAAAGGTTTTGAATATCTAGATAAAAATTGAGTGTCCATTGGCTGAAAAAATAGGTTTTATCTATCCTTACGTCGAGCTGATGAAAACCCTTAAACCGAATGGAGTTGAATGCAGAATAGTTAAGATAGGGTCTGTTTTGTGTATTCCATACATCAATAAGGGAGGAGCGCGACAGATCGTAGGGTGTATAGGGTGCACCACCTACGTAGCGCCATTTGAGACCAAATTCCCAACCTCTCTTTAACTCCCGGGTTGCCGTAATGGTGATAATGTTACGGTTATCCCAAGCAGTGGGGAGATAGGTACTGGTATTCACAAAATTTTTGTCCGCCTTTTTGAATTCGCTCCATACAAGGGTGTAGGCAAAAATGGCGTTAAAACCTAAAATATTTTTGGTGCGGTAGAGCATTTCCATGCCATAGGCACGACCTTGCCCAATTGGAATCACTGCCTCATCTCCAAAAGTTCCATAGTCGGCACTCTTACTCGAAATGGCAACCGAGTCGGTAAGAGAGTAGGGATAGTGTCGGTAGTTCTTGTAGAATCCCTCAATGGAAGCTTTACTATCGTTGTTGGGGCGATACTCAAGACCTGCAACTAAGTGGTCCGATTGGATATAGTTTATGCCATTTTGCTTGTTAATGAGCGTGCCATCACTGGACGCGTATCCAAGGGTAGTGTATGGTGGCAATTCAAAATATCGACCTGTATTAAAGTTAAGTGACCATCTATTGGTGAGTGCATAGGAGGCAGATAGGCGCGGTGAGAGTTGGTTGAGCATGTTGTTCATCTTATGGGAGTAGCTGTTGGCGTCGGTTCTTATTCCGAAGGAGAGCGTTAGCTTCTCATTTAAGATATTTTTGGTGATTTGCCCGAAGATTCCCCATTTCCAAAAGTTTAAGTTCCTATTGTAGTCGATAGTTTCTGCAGCGTTACCAACCGAGGTTAGTCGGTATGTTTCATTGGTATATTGGGCATATTCCGAAGCTACTCCAAAGTTGAGCTTAAAACCCGTGGCGGTGGTTCTGTCGTGCTCGTAACGCAGCTTATTTTCTCCCTCACTGGAGGTGTAGTCGAGCAGCTTAAAGGAGCTGTTGTCGTTGTTGTTGTATTTGTAGGCTCGATTATTTAAAAAACTTCTGCTAATTACCCAGGTGTCGCTACCACCTGCTCTATAATGTTTATATACAGCACCAACGGTGTAGCTCCACTGCTTGTTTACTGGAAGTGTATTTAGGATATACTGTTGATCTTCCGTCGGGTTTTTTAATCCCGTGTTGAGCTTAAACTGATCAATTGCACCGAGCCCAATAAAGGTAAGCTCGTTTTTGTTATTTATGCGGGTTTTTACCTTATACTGAAAATCGTTGTAGGTAGGAAGAAAGGGTAATTTTAAAATATTAAACAGAAACTGTAAATAGCTGCGTCGTGCTGAAAGTATGAAGGTGGTGTTCTTGGTAATAGGCCCATCGAGTGTTAATGCAAGGTCGCTGGCTCCCAGTGCTCCTTTTACCTTTAACCTGTCGGCATTGCCATCAACCAATCGAAAATCCATAATAGAGCTAAGGGTATTGCCCTTGTCTGCCGGAAAAGCTCCGGTATAGAAATTTACCTCTCGTACAAAGTCAACGTTGATTATCCCAATGGGACCACCCGATGCACCTTGTGTTGAAAAGTGGTTAATGGTGGGAATTTCCACTCCATCGAGGTAGAATCGATTCTCGTTTGGACCGCCGCCCCTTACAATTACATCGTTCCGATAGGCCGGCGTAGAGGATACTCCCGGAAACGATTGAATAACTTTGGAAATATCGCGATTGGCCCCAGGTGCTTTTTCAATCTCTGAAATGCCAATTCTCTGAAGAGAAACAGGACTCTCTTCGCTGCGTCGAAATACAGAACTCTTGACTGTAACCTCCTGAATTTGGATGGAGGTTTCCTCCATGCCTATATCCAGATTGGTTGCGCTTGCATTTGTAACTCTTATTTCTGCTGATACATATGGCTTAAAGCCCACCGATGATGCTCTTACTTCTATAAAGCCGGGTTTAAGCCCTGTGAATATATAGTTGCCTTCAAAATCAGAAACTGTTCCTATGTTGGTGCCCCATACTAGAATATTTGCAAATGGGATAGGTTGGTTATTGTTAATGTTAAATACTCTGCCTTTTAAAGATCCATTATTCTGGCTATATAACAATGTGGAGAATAGACCAACCATAAGAATAGTGAAGAGGGCATTTTTTTTCATAAAGAGATTATTTGTTGTTAATCAGTATTACTTATTATCGCTATAAATTGAGCCTTTACATAGTTTTTGTCTGTTACAATTTTTAATGGTAACAAATTACAACTATTCAACGTGTTAAAACCATTATTATAACATATAATTGTGATTTATTGTTCACTTATATGTAACCAAAGTTTAAACATATTGATTTTTTTATTTTCTAATCGAATGGTAACAAAAGATTTTTAACAGATAAGATTGAATCAAAGCCTTTTTTCTACTTTTGAAGGAAAAAAATGGATTCAAACGAGATGGTTGGTTTTGCCGCAGCGGTTCTTACTACGGTTTCATTTTATCCACAGGCATTTAAGATTATAAAAACGAAGGATACTCAGAGTATTTCGTTGGCCATGTACTCCATTATTAACCTGGGCATTGCACTCTGGCTTGTGTATGGAATATTGAAGGGAGATAAGCCCATCATTTATGCCAATGCCTTTACGCTGGTTGCGTCGCTAACCATTCTTTTGTTGAAGTTAAAGAATACCATAAAACGAAAATAATCATGTCTATTTTATTTCTATTAAACGATGCTCCTTATGGTAATGAGCGGGCATACAATGCATTACGACTAGCGATGCAGATAAAAAAGGATTCACCAGATACGATTGTTCGAATATTTTTAATGGCCGATGCCGTTGGCTGCGCCATTCCAAATCAGCACACTGCCGATGGTTACTACAATGTGGAGCGTTTCTTGAAGGGGTTGATAGGAAAAGGATGTGAGGTAAAATTGTGTGGTAGCTGTATGGATGTTCGTGGTGTGACCGAAAGCCGGCTCATTGAGGGCACAAAGCGCAGCAATCTTGCTGAACTTTCAGCGTGGGTTCTCGAAAGCGACAAGTGCATGGTATTTTAATGATATTGACAGTATTCTTCTTCATAAACAAAAAAAGAGGAGACCTTTTAAGTTTCCTCTTTCAATAGTATGGTGGTGCATTACTTGCCAGCCAAATAGTCGGCTAAGTAGCTGTATCGTTCTGTGAGTTTTCCCTCTTTAAGAATGGTCGCTCGGTGTAGCACTTCATTGCAATCGTTGGTGACGTAACAAGGAAGTACTTTTTCAACCAGGGCTTTACCAAAATCTTCGGAGGCATCGCGGGGGAGTTCTCCCGGTAGGTTATCTACCGACATTATGGTGATGTTTTTCTTGTTTGTAAAGGCAACTTCCTCTTTCTCGGTAACAGGGTTGTAACCGAAAAATGGTTCGGCAATGGTTGTTGCTCTTATTGTTGAGGGAATTGGACCACCAACATCACAGGAAACATCGGCAATCACCGAGATGTTAAATTCAGGGCTTCGCATTTGTTCTGCTGTAAAAAAGTGGGGTGAGCGGAAATCCCAGAAATGGCATGCTACAAATAGGTCGGCTACCTTGGTGTATTGCAAAAAGATGGATTCATATTCGCCCGGGAAATTATTGAAATGATCCCATTCAAACGCATTACCATCTTTTCGTTTAACATAATGCCAAGGATCGAGCCTTGTAAGGACAGCCTCATTGTATGTTTTGGTGAGAAAATCTTCGGGCGATACCTCTTTAACATTAAGTGCCCTAAAGGTTTCCAGTGCACCATTGGCAACTCTACCGCCTCCGGTAATGAGCAGCTTGATAGGCCGCAGTTTTATGGGCTTAAGCTGTTCGAATAGCTCGTTTTTATCGAGGCAATGGTGAGCAGGTTTGAGCGAGAAATAGTCTGTTCGAATTCCTCGTGCGCGTAAACAGTTGTAAGCTCCAACAATGCCAGCCCAACGACCAAAGGCAACCAATCGAACATTGTTCTTATCGGTTAAATATTCATGGTCGAGTAGCGTTATTCTTTTGTGTGCAATGGATTGAATGAGCTTTTGGTTGTGTGGTTGTTTTTTAGCGATATGAGAGAAAAAAAGGTAGGTTTTGTTGGGGATTAGAGCCTCAATTTTAACCTCCTTTACGCCCAAGAGTAGGTCACAGTCGGTAATATCCTCCACCAAGGGGATTCCTAGAGAACTATACTCATCGTTGCGGTAGCAGCGGTAATCGCTTGGTTGCACTACAACTTGTATGTTTGGGTAATTCTTCATTAACTCCAACACTTGTGTAGGAGGAAGGGCAACCCTTCTGTCAGGTGGCGTTTTTGTTTCCCGAAGAACGCCAATTTTAAAATTATTATTCATAGGCTGATCAGCTAGTAGTTATGGGTGGGTACCGGCGAATGTAGCAAATAGCCGTTGAATTTCACAGCCTTTTTGTTAAATTATTTGCAAAGGGATAGTGCAATTGCGTATATTTGTAAACTTTTTACTCGGGGTTGTCTTGGTATTGACAGCAAGCAGAAACGGGTTGGAAGCATGCCGAGCGTTGCGTTGTTTGCTCGTAAATATCAATGCGCAAACTTTTATACGGCGAAAATAATTACGCTCTCGCTGCCTAATCACTCTTAGAGTAATTACGCTTCATTCCCCGCTCAAGGTAGTGGGGAACGAGATGTCTCGCAAGGAGTTCCGTCCTGTTATTCCTAGCATATGAGGCACCGATCCAACGGGAATAGCTGAGAATACACCTCTACCCCTCAGCGAGATTAAGAGGATAAGGATTGGTTCGGGTTCTTTTCACCAGGCCATTCTCGAAAATTAAGAGAAGATAAGCATGTAGAAACCAGCTGGCTTCCTTGTTTGGACCCGGGTTCGACTCCCGGCAACTCCACAATCGCGCTTCCATTTTTTGGAGGCGCTTTTAGTTTAAATCTGGTTGAAAAATATTGGATCTGATTAAATCTTGCTAGCTATTCATGTTTTCTCATCAATTGGTAGAGTCGCTAAATGGCTTTAAATTGCAAGTAATTTATATCTTTGGTGGCAAATGAAATCAACAAGAAAAATTGCTGAAGCACTAAGACACTACAATATTTTAGTGACGGTGTTCGCCTTTACCATAGTAGGATTGGTATATCTTACCTCGGAGTACATCAAGTTTACTCAAAATCAACATAATTTTAGAGAGGAAAAGTTACGGGAACAGAAAGCAATTTTATACCAGGAGGTCAACAAGGCTATCAAGACCATAAATTTTCACAAAACCACATTTTTTATTACGCTATGTAATAAAATGCGAGATGTGGTTACTGTAGGTCAAGCAGCTAAAGTGTCGTTGGTTAATGCAAGCTATAATCAAGTTGATTCTCCTTGTTCTGACAAGGTCACTACATGTTTAAAAAGTGTGTTTTCACTTGAAGAAAGCCATCTTAATCAAGTTTTCAACCATGAGTTTGTCGCTATTGATACTTTTCCTCAATCAATAAATGAGGTAGAAACCCATCTTCAAAATTTTGGGGAAGTTTTCTTCTTTCAAACGGATACCCAGTTGCTGACCAAAAAAGCAATTACTCGATTATTCTATCTGAAAAAGAACCCTAACAAAGGTGTTGTTTTTGGCGTTGCTGTCGATTGGACTAAACATGGTATTGATTGGCAGCGGGAAACACTTGAGGAGCTATCTCTCATTCGTTTCGGGAAGAATGGGGAAGGCTATATCTTTATTAATACTTATGGTGGTGATCCGCTTCTTACAAACGGTATGGTAACCGTGGGTAACAAAAATATTTGGAATTTGGAGGATCCTAATGGCAATAAGGTTATCCAGATGGAGTTTGAGGCAGCACAGAAGTTGCATGGCGATTATATATTTTATTCATGGAGAAAGGTTGCTGCTCCAGATCAAAAAGCTTATTCAGTCGACTCCTTAATTTATCCCAAAGTATCCTTTGTTAAGGGCATTCCGCAGCTGAAATGGATAGTAGGTGCTGGGGTCTATATGGATGACATTGAGGCTGATTTATCACAAATTGAGTCATTGCTCTTTAGAGATTATTTACGTTCTATTTTCTTCTTCTTTGTATTGATATTGTTTAGTTTGGTTTTTTCTTACGTACTAACCTATCGCTTTAGTGAACAGCTTGAATTAAGCACACAAAAGCTCATTAAATTCTTACAAACAATTGCCTCCAACCCATCGTCCAATCCAACAGTCGATTTTAAGTTTGTAGAATATAAAAGTATAGCGGAAATTGCCCGTAAACTTGAAACTCATAGGGCTCTTGTTGAAAGCTCTTTTAGTCAGCTGGTAGAACTTAACCCGGATTCAATAGCTATTGTGGAGGGCGAAAATTTCATCTACCTTAACAAATCGTGGTTGAAAAATTTAGGTTATAATCTCGAAGAGATACCAACGCTTGATGCATTTTTTTCATTGGCCTATTGGAATGAGGAGTATCGACTTAATCTGAAGGAAAAGTGGCACTCCTTTATCGGCGCCGATTCTCTAGATGGACAATCAATGATCGATTTAAAACTTAATGGCAAGGATGGCATTGAAAGATTTTTTGGTATTCGTGTGATTAAACTGCTAAATGACCGTTTGATGGTTGTCTTGACCGATTTAACTGAAATTAAGGAGCATCAACATCAGCTGCTCATGGCCAAGCGACATGCGGAGGAGGCCGATAGATTAAAGTCGGCTTTCTTGGCCAATATGTCGCATGAAATTAGAACCCCCATGAATTCTATTGTTGGCTTTACCTCCTTGCTACAGCGCGATAATATCTCTGAAGAAAAAAAGGAGAAATACATCAAACTTATACAATCGTCAAGTAATTCACTTCTCACCTTGATTAATGATATCATAGATATTTCCAAGTTGGAATCGGGTCAAATTAGCATTGTTTTTGAGCTGACTGATGTAACAAAAATCCTTTCTGAAGTATTTTCGGTTCATAAGGTATTGTTTGAGAAAATGGGGCAGGCGAATTTAAAATTAACGCTATCTTGTCCCGGTTCACTTATTATTAAGGTCGATCCACAGCGGCTACGTCAAGTTTTAGTGAACCTTATACACAATGCTTACAAATTTACCGATGAAGGCAGGGTCGACTTCGGTTTTCTTCCATTCGATGCGGATGCTACTTTTGTTACATTTTATTGTTCCGATACCGGTTGTGGTATTTCTCCGGAGCAAGGTAATAGAATATTTGAACGATTTATTAGCTATGATACGTCAGGGGCTAAGGTTCACAGTGGGACAGGCCTTGGTCTTGCCATTTCAAAGAATTTAATTGAGTTGATGGGCGGAAAAATTTGGTTCGAATCACAGGAGAAAAAGGGAACAACTTTCTTTTTCAACCTTCCATTATCGCTTTAATCGGGGTTCGTTTTTTCTTACATTATCAGCCTTTTTAAAAGAGCAATTTTAAATCGGCCAACGCTATCGCTGTTGAAGCTTCAAGTACCACCGGTATTCGTAGGGCAATGCATGCATCGTGTCGTCCCTCAATTGTTAACGACTCTACCTTGCCTGCCGTTTTGTTATAGGTTTGCTGCTCTTTGCCTATGCTTGATGTTGGTTTGATGGCAATGCGGAATAGAAGTTCATTCCCATTGGAAATACCACCATTTATGCCACCCGCATTATTCGATTTCGTTTTTCCGTCAGCATTTATAATGGGATCGTTATGTTGGCTACCGGTCATGGTTGCTGCCTGAAAACCTGAACCAAATTCGATGCCCTTAACGGCAGGAATGGCAAATACTATATGGCTAATGGTTGATTCAACGCTGTCGAAGAATGGTTCGCCCCATCCAACAGGGATTTCTTTTGCTCTACACTCAACAATACCACCAATGGAATTGCCTGATTCCATTGCATTGGCAATTGCCTCATCAATGTTCGAATGGCCTCCTGCTTCAACTAATTGAGCCGAGATTGTAACTGGACTAATAATCTTTTTTGCCACCACACCTGCAGCTACTAGGGCTAGGGTTAGTCTTCCCGAAAAGTGTCCACCACCACGATAATCCTCAAATCCCTTATATTTGGAATGGGCTACAAAATCGGCATGACCGGGACGAGGAGAGGCTAAAAGGTTGGTGTAATCGGCTGATCGAGTATTTTCGTTTTTGAAAAGTATGGTAATTGGGGCGCCGGTGGTATGTCCATTAAAAATGCCCGAGATAAGTTCTGGCATATCTTTCTCCTGTCGTGGAGTAGTTCCTTTTGCTCCACTTTTTCTTCGGGCAAGATCGGATAAAAAATCTTGTTCCGTGAGTGCAATACCGGGTGGACAGCCATCAATAGTGATGCCCACTGACTTTCCATGCGACTCTCCAAATATGCTTATGCGAAATTTTCTACCGTAGCTATTCATCCTTTAAACAGTTTAGTTCTTTAGCGCTTTCGGCTGGTGAAATTTTAATATCATGCATTCTAGAATTTACCTAATACTCTGGTGTAGCCATAATTTATTTCACTTCTAGCTATTGTTCTTGGTGAACCTTTAAATGCGGTTCACTTTTTGCAAATTTTTGCCAGATCTTTAAAAAAATTGGGGTAGGATTTGGCAACACATTCGGCTCCCTCTATGGTTACTACTCCATTTCCAACTAATGCAGCTACTGCCATAGCCATGGCAATTCGGTGGTCGTTATGTGAATTGATTTTACCTTCATGAATTTTACCTCCGGTAACCAGCATTGTATTACCTTTAATTTTGATGGTAATTCCCAATTTTTCAAATTCGTTTTGAAGTGTCATTGCTCTATCACTCTCCTTGTGTGCGAGTCTCTCTACACCAATAATTTCCGATCGTCCTAGGCAGCAAGAGGCAAGCGTAGCTATCGGAGGAAATAGGTCGGGGCAGTGGGTGGCATCAAAGCAGAAACTGGTAAGAGGTGCGTTTGATACCTCCACTGCGGTTTCTTTAATTCGGATGTTAGCACCAGCTAACTTTAACACCTCCAGTATAGCTTTATCTGCCTGATGAGAGTTTATTTCTAGATTCTCGACTCTAACACTCCCACCAATAGCACCGGCAACTAGAATGAATGCGGCACCACTCCAATCGCTTTCCACTTTATAATTTGCAGCCTGGTATTGTTGACCTGCTTTAATGGAAAACTGTTGATAATTCTGGTTTTTTACTGATATACCAAAGGCTTTCATTACCTCGAGTGTGAGGTCGATATATGGTTTACTTTTCAGATTTTTTACCTTTAACACCACATCGTGTTGAGCCAGTGGCGAGGCCATTAGTAAACCTGTAAGTATTTGTGAACCCAGTGACCCATCAAGTGTGGCTTCTCCACCAACAAGGGGACCTCTTACTTTTATGGGCAACAAGCCTTGGGTTGTGGAGCATTTTGCACCTAGCATTTCGAGGGGCTTCTCCAGCAGCTGCATTGGCCTTGTAACGAGTGATCCGTTCCCATTTAAGATTATCTCTTCTGAAAAAGTTGCAGCAATAGGGGTAAACATTCTAATGCTAAGGCCGGACTCTCCGCAATTGAGCTTGGTTTTTGGTTTGCCAGCCATGCCATTTATGGCGATTTTGATTGCATCTTTTTCAATTGTTGCCCCTAATGCTGAGGCAATACCTAGCGCGGTCTTGCTGTCGTTGCTTGATCCAACATTAGTCAAGATGCTTCTTCCGCTGGCGAGCATGGCTGCTGCAATAGCTCGCTGGGCAACACTTTTTGAGGCTGGTGCCGTGACTGTGCCGCTAACTACCGAAGGCTTTAATACTCTCTTCATGAATTATTTGTTGAATATCTGCGTCGGTTTTATCACCAGTTGGGATTATTAAATCGGGTTTTGCTATACCTATGTTAAGGTTTTCAGTGAAATTTGTGGTTGTGATTGTAAGTTTATCGGCTCTAAGCCTTTGTTGAAATCCATCTTCAAGGAGTTTTAAATTTGGTGGATAACCCAGAAGGAAGTCGTATGCCAACTCAGCCTGAAACAACAACCATCGTTCGCCAGAAATTATTTTGCAGCCCGATTTTTTTGCTAGTTCTTCAACTTTAGATTTTTTGTAGTTGGCATCCAATACAGTCAGCTTTGCAGGCAATTTATTAAAAGTGAATGGATTAACTTCTGGTAGAATGGTGGAAATTAATAAATCGAACTGGTCAATAATCTCTTCTGCTTTCTCCAAACTTATTGCTATACAACCAATTTTACTTGCATATCTTTCGGCTTTTAGTGCATTTCGGTTGGCGATGTATACCGTGCCACCTGCATTTTGTAACCCCCACGCAGCTGCTTTTCCCGCGCCACCAGCACCTAGAACTAGGCATTTCCGGTTGGTTATTGTAAACCCTGCCTCTTCTACTGCCCTAACTACACCATAGCTGTCGGTATTGTATCCGATGGCTTTAGTTCCTTGTATTACGATGGTGTTTACGCTGCCAATCATTGAGGCGTCTCCGCCAACTGAATCGAGACAATTTAACACGGACTCTTTAAATGGGGAGGTTATGTTAGCTCCTGCAAGAGCTAACTTTTGCATTGTGTCAACTATATCGTGACCATTATCTGTCCAAATGCGTGTGTAGAAAGCATTAACATTTTCTTCCACAAACACATTGTTGAAAATTTGGGGGCTCTTGCTATGCAGAATAGGGTTCCCAAATACGGCAAAAATCAGTTTTTTATTCACCTTTATTTATCATTTGAATAATACGTTGCATTTCAGAGTATGTCATTTGTCCGGGAGCAGTGATACCCGCTTTGCCTGCTGCAAAGGTAAAAGGTGCTCCCAGAAATGGCGCTGCTATTCGCGTGACGATTCCAAAAGGTCCCATGCCTATGGCAATAATATCCTTAAAGATAGCATAAAGTGATAAAATTCGAGCAGAATCTTCTTTTGAGTTGTTTTGGCAGGCTATCTTTACTATCTGAGCACCTTCTAATTTCATGGTCTTAACTTGTTTTTTCAGCTCTTCAATGGATGGTGTTTCTACAAAATTGTGGCTGCTTAGTATTATTTTAGTACCCTGTTTGTATGCTTGTTCCGCAATTTCTTTTTTCCAATGTTGTTTCGATTCAAACTCAATGTCAACGAATGCTGCGCCACCGGAAATGGCTGAAGAGATAAGTTCCATTCGCTCTTGCTCTTCCATGTTTCCTGGACGACAAGTAGCAATAAGGTTATGGTGAGATTGAAAAATTTTTTTTACGTTGGCGGGAGTGATCTTCAAAAGGTCGAGTCGGATTTCTGCCATGGGTAACTCTTTTAACTCTTCCAATATCTCGCAGGTCGATAGGTTTGAAAGGCTGACACAAATCATGGTGGATGTCTTAAATTATTGATGCAATTAATGGTCTGCTTTAAGAATGCATTCCCTCATTTTTTCAATAGAAATCTTGTCGAGCTTTACTTTTCCAATTCCATCCATCATCACAAAGTATAAGTGATCGCCTTCACGCTTCTTGTCTCGAAACATCACTTCCACTGCCGTTTCTCTCGAAATGTCAGATGATATTGGTAACCCTAGGTTCTTAAGCAAGGCAATAATTCTTTCTTTTTCCCGTGACTTAAGTAATCCTCGCTTTTCGGAAAGCCATGCAGTAAAAGCAAGGCCAATACTTACTGCTTCGCCATGAGGAATGCCGGTGATTTTCTCTATGGCATGACCCCATGTATGGCCAAGGTTTAACTTTCGCCGTTCTCCCGCTTCTTTTTCGTCAAGTGATACAATCTTTGCCTTAATGGTTATGCTATTAATTATCAGCTCTTCTATCACCTGTTTTTCAAGCGAAAGAGCCTTGTGGAAATTTGCTTCCAACATCTCAAACATTGGTTTATCGTCAATGAGGGTATGCTTTACTATCTCTGCAAATCCACAGCGTAACTCGGTAATTGGAAGTGTTGAAAGCATTGCTGTATCACAAATCACAAATTTGGGTTGGGTAAAAGTTCCCACTATATTTTTATAACCATCAATGTCAATGCCATTCTTACCACCTACGCTTGCATCAACCTGCGACAGGAGCGTAGTTGAAACAAAACCGAAATTAACACCGCGCATATAGGTTGACGCAACAAATCCTGCTAAATCGCACACTACACCACCACCGATGCCTACGATAAATGAATTTCTGTCGGCATTATTCTGAAGGAGCCAGCGGAATATATCTTCCGCTACCTTAAATGACTTCGAAGCCTCTCCTGGCTCTATAATATGCATTGGCATTCTGGGAAAATGGCTTTGATACAAGTTGTAAACATTTTTATCGGTAATGATAAACGTGTTTTCAGCAGGAATGTATTCCGCTAGCTTTAGCAGACTTTCCCCAACTAGAATTTCGGAGGAGATGCTCTGACCTTGCACAATTATTTTTTTCATGATGTTGCTAATTGGAATTACAGCATAAATTTAGGTCAATAATCAATACTAAGCTCTATTTACCTCGAAGAATATCGGCCTGAAGAAGAACTGATTCTTCATGAATTGTGTTAAAAAGCCCTTCGGCAAATGTTGGTCGTAACCCTCTATTTTCTGCAGTTATCTTTACCTTTACTATAACATCCTTCCAGCGTTTAGGTTGAATTACATTAAGGTTCTCCTCACTTTTTAATGCGGCAATTTTTTCCACTGTTTTCATTCTACGAGCGATTATGCTGATTAATTGGTCATCAATTTCGTCAATTTCAGTTCTGAGATTATTGAGGTGGATATTGCTGGGCTCCATCTCGTCCGATTGAATAAGTTTGGATAGCATTTCGTCGAGACTCGCGGGCGTGAGTTGCTGTCGAGCATCACTCCAAGCCGCTTCTGGATTTATGTGAGTTTCTACCATTAGTCCATGCATTCTTAAATCGAAGGCTCGTTGGGCTATGCCTGGAACAAGTTCACGCTTACCTGAAATGTGGCTTGGGTCGCAAATCAACGGTAAGGAGGGATATTTTCTCATTATTTCCAATGGGATGTGCCATGATGGTTGGTTGCGTAGTTCGGTTTTTTCCCAGGTAAAGAACCCACGGTGGATGGCACCCAACTTGCGTATTCCTACTGCATGCAAGCGTTCGATGGCTCCAAGCCAGAGGTCGAGGTCTGGACTAAGCGGATTTTTCACTAGCACAGGAATGTCTACTCCACGAATTGATTCTGCAATTTCCTGAATAGCAAAGGGGTTTGAGGTAGTTCTTGCTCCAATCCAGAGAATATCTATTCCATACTTAATGGCTTCAGAAGCGTGTTTCGCCGATCCAATTTCGGTGGCAACGGCTAAGCCAGTTTCCCGTTTTACACGCTGTAGCCATTTTAGTCCAATACTACCAACTCCTTCAAATGAGTTTGGCTGAGTTCTCGGTTTCCAAATACCTGCACGGAAAATTTGCACTCGACCATCTACTTTTAGCTGCTTGGCGGTTGTCATCACCTGTTCCTCCGTTTCGGCACTGCAAGGGCCTGCAATAATTAGCGGCTCGTTAATGCCCAATAGCCACTCTTTGGGTGGAACTATTCCATCGAATCTTTTCGTTTCCATTTTCTTATTTCTTTGGTTGTTTAACCTGTTCCATCTTTTTTTGTAACGTGTTCGCTCTTGAAATCATTCCATGCATTGCGATGTAATCGTCTGTTTCTAAGGCATCGATGGTCGCTTCAAGGTTTTCAATTAATTTTCTAATTGCTACTGCTATGTTTATTTTGTTTTGAAAAAGGATTGGAAGCCAAATGGCGGCTTCACTTTTTGCCAGTCGCGTTGTTGACTCAAATCCTGTCCCTGTCCATTCCAGTAGCTCTTTGCTATTGCTGATAGCATTGCTAAGGCAATAGGCTGTTGCTTGAGGTAGGTGTGAAACTTGTGCCATTATCTTATCGTGTTGCTCTGGACTGATGTAGAAGGGAATCATACGTAGCTGTTTAGCAAGGTTATTTGCTACCCAAAGCGCTTTTCCCGAACTCTTTTCCGGTTCGCAAAAGGCAATTCTTTTTCCTTCAAAAAGGTTGGCAGTAGTAAAACGAGATCCGGATTTTTCGGTTCCAGCCATTGGATGTGTTGCCACAAACCTTGATCGATGTGGGTGGTGAGCAATGCTTTGGCAGATGGTTTGTTTGGTGGAGCAGATATCCATGACTACGGTATTTGCATTGGATGCATCTAAAACTGAAGGTATTAGTTGGAGTGTAATGTCGGCTGGCGTAGCAAGAATTACTATATTGGATATAGCTATAGCTCTCTCCATTAACAAGGTTTCATGAATATATTTTTCACTCAAGGCAAAGCGTAAGTTGTCAGCGGAGGTGTCTACACCTATTATTTGCCAGTGTTCTTTGAAATTTACCGCTAATGAGCAACCCATCATTCCAGTTCCAATAATGGTCATAGTCTGTTTTTTCATGGCTAACGATGTATGTCGAACGATTGAAGTCTGCTCAGAGCATCGGTAAGCGTTTTTTCGTTTGCGCAGAGTGATATTCGTAGGTAACCTTCTCCAGCTGAACCAAACACGGTACCCGGTGTGAGAAAAACCCTTGTTTGTTTTAGTATCTCATCACAGAAGGTCTCCGTGCTGAATATCCAGTCTGGAATTTTTGCCCATACAAACATTCCCGATTGGTTTGCATTGGTGCTACAGCCAAGTGTTTTAGCCATCTCAGTAGCGAATCTTTGTCGAACGCTATATTGCTTGTTTAGTTTGCTATACCAATCGTCCTCAACGTTTAACGCGGCGGCAGCTGCCAGTTGAACAGGGAGCGACATTCCGGAGTCCATATTGCTTTTAAACTGGAGAACTCCTTTAATAATGGACTCATGACCTGCCAGCATGCCAACCCTCCAACCGGCCATGTTGTGCGATTTGCTTAGAGAGTTCAACTCTACAGCTACCTCTTTGGCTCCAGGAAGTGAAAGAATACTTGTCGGATTTTTGTTAAGGATAAAGCTGTAGGGATTGTCGGAGCAGATGAGGATATTGTGTCTCCGCCCGAATTTAATTAGCTGTGCCATAAGTTCTGGTGTAGACCTTGTTCCGGTTGGCATGTGTGGGTAGTTTACCCACATCATCTTTACCCTACTCAGATCAGAATTTTCGAGAAGAGAAAAATTTGGATAATACCCAGTGGCCTCCTCCAAAAGGTAGGATACTGGTGTGGCTCCGCTGAGTAGTGTGGCATTGGCATAGGTTGGGTAGCCCGGATTGGGAATTAATACCTCATCTCCCTGATTTAAAAAAGCCATGGAGAGGTGCATGATTCCTTCCTTGGAACCAAGAAGTGGTAACACTTCCGTGTTGGGATCTAAATCGACATGAAAGTAATGTTTGTACCAATTGGAAAAGGACTTTCGGAGTTCTGGTATTCCTTTGTAACTCTGGTAGCCATTGCTATGCTCAATGCTACTTGCCTTTGATAGACTAATAAGCATTTCAGGTGGCGGTGGTAAATCTGGATTACCAATGCCTAAGTTAATGACTTCAATACCCTGATGCTTGAGTTGATCAATTTCAGCGAGTTTTTTTGAGAAAAAATACTCTTCTACTTGGAGAAGCCTGCTGGATGTTGGGATAATCATTGTATGCCGAATTATGGTTTTATTTGTGATACTATCTTCCCTTGTGTATATTGGTTAATTCGCTTTAGCGAGCTTACCCTTTGCCGGACTTGCTCCAGCGTGCTTCGGTATCGGTGGTATTCGGTGAAGATTATATCATCATGGAAATAGTGCTCCCAAATTTGATTAACTATTGGGAGTGATTGACGATTGGTGAGGTCGATTTTGTTTTCGACCAATAATTTATGGGTTGTGGTTAGGCAACCTCCATGTTGGTTAATTGAAAAACAGAGGCTAGTTTTATTTGATCCTTCAACTTGACGTGTCGGCTTTTCTACTGCTATTACGCCAAAGTCGTTTACCCTATTGAAAATACGCTTAATAAGGTTGGGGCGGGTGAGGTATTTATTCATCTCAATGGGATGCATAAAGTATTGCAGAGACTTCATTTCGTGAAATGAGCCATGAATTCCTTGAATTGTCATTTTTGTAGGGGTCATTATTTATGTTGTTGATAAAAAAAAGAGGCTCCCAACAGAGGAGCCTCAAAAGTCTTGTATACATGCACTTTCTTAGTCCCTCTGATAGTCGAAGAAATAGTAGTAGTAAAAGTAAGACTGACCTGCTCCGTTTTGGAGGCAAGGGGAGGAGGGCTGCATGTATTGTTGGTTGTTCATATTAGTATAATAAAAAAGCCCCGTTTTGGCGGGGCTTTCCATTTGGTATTTCAAACTATCTATCTAAAAATCATACCAAAACCAAGCCCTTTTCTCTCTAAAGAAAAAGTAGTAAAAACTGGTATAATATGAAATTTGGCTTAACATTATGGTGCTTTTGAACGACACAATAATAGCGTTTTTTTTGATATAAAACGTAATTTCCTAGAAAGCTAAGACATTTTTAGCATTGCAATTGCCTCCTCGGGGTTTTGGGCTTTAAAAATGGCATTACCCGCAACCAAAGCATTTGCTCCTATGCTGCGGAGCTTTGCTGCATTGGCAAAATCTACGCCACCATCAACCTCTATTATAAGGTTATGATGTTTCCTTTCGGCCATTTCTCGAAGTCGCGATATTTTTTCGTAGCTGTTTTCAATAAACTTCTGCCCACCAAACCCTGGATTCACCGACATAATGAGAACCATATCGGCATCGATTATAATATCTTCAAGTTGACTAATGGCAGTGTGTGGGTTAAGAGCAATACCCGCTTTCATCCCTAAGGCTTTTATCTTTTGGATTGTTCGATGGAGGTGAGTACAAGCCTCGATATGTACGGTGAGAATGTCGGCACCGGACTCTTTAAAGCGTTCAAGGTATCTGTCGGGGTCAACAATCATTAAGTGCACATCCAAGGGCTTCTTGGCCAATCGCTTAATTTGCTCAATAATGGGAAAGCCATAGGAGAGGTTTGGAACAAATAACCCATCCATAATGTCGCAGTGAAACCAATCGGCCTGACTGCGGTTCACCATTTCAATATCGACGTTTAGTTGGCCAAAGTTGGCAGAGAGGAGCGAGGGGGCAACAATCTTTTCCATACAATTATTTTTAACAAAGCTAGTGAAAATAAAAAATCCCCCAAAAGTTGGGGGATTGTTCTAGCCAAGATATGTTTTGAGTATTTTGCTTCGAGTAGCATGCTTAAGACGCTTTATGGCCTTTTCCTTAATCTGTCTTACCCGCTCGCGGGTAAGATCGAGTTCTAACCCAATTTCGTCGAGTGTGTGCGGTGGGGCACCATTCAAACCAAAATATAGTTTAACAATGGTCGACTCTCTATCGGTAAGAGTAGCCAATGCACGCTCAATTTCCCTTCGAAGGGAATCGTTGAGTAATCCCTTATCCGGACTCGGGGTATCAGTATTCAGCATTACGTCGTACATGTTCCCATCATCATCGTTGCTGATAGGAGCATCCATCGAAATAGGCCGGTTTGAACTTTTCATAGCCTCCTTAATGTCCCGTGCTGCAATCTCAAGAATTTCAGATAGCTCGTCAACGGTAGGCTCACGCTCGAAACGTTGTTCAAGTTCGGAAAATGCTTTGTTAATCTTATTTAGGCTGCCAATTTTATTAAGTGGTAGTCGAACAATTCGAGCCTGTTCTGCGAGTGCTTGAAGTATCGACTGGCGAATCCACCACACTGCGTAGGAGATAAACTTAAATCCTCTTGATTCGTCGAAACGCTGAGCAGCCTTAATAAGCCCAAGATTACCCTCGTTGATTAGATCAGGTAGACTCAATCCTTGATTTTGGTATTGTTTGGCCACTGAAACAACAAAACGTAAGTTTGCCTTAATAAGCTGTTGAAGTGCAGCTTCGTCACCGTGCTTAATTTTACGAGCAAGATTTACTTCCTCTTCCGTTGAAAGCAAGTCAACCTTTCCAATCTCGTGCAGATATTTATCGAGGGACGGGGTTTCTCTGTTGGTTACTTGCTTGGTGATTTTGAGCTGTCTCATAGGTAAAGTGATGGTTCAGGTCAGGGAACAAAATCGGTTTCTTTACGCCTTGAAAGTAGTAAAAGGAATGGGAATAAAAAAGAATCGGCTCTTTTTTAATGCTTTTCGACATATTTTTGAAAAAAAACAGCCCAAATATTCTTTCTTCCAAAGAAAATGCTTATTATTGCACCATTAAACACTAGGGTTCAACCCCTTGAGGTACCCACCTCAACAGTAGTGATTCCAACTCTCAAATTATTCAATTATTATTCGAATTGCTAATCAAAGCGTTTATATTTCAAGTAATTACAAACCTTACATACTGTTATGTACGATATTCTGGAACTGAATAAAAAGCTTCTTCCCGAGTTACGGGAAATTGCCAAGACTTTGAACATTAAAAGAATAGAGTCTTTGAAGAAGCAGGAACTAATTTATAGAATTCTTGATGCACAAGCTGTTCTAGATGTAAACATTAAGGCACCTCAACGGAGGGAACCCATTGAAAGAAGGAGGGAGCAGCCTAAGGAAATTTCTAAGGAGCCTATTGTTAAAAAGAATCTATCTCGTATTGCTGAGGTGTTGCCGGAAAAGCCTGTAGAGAGTAAGCCTAAAGTTGAAATTAAACCTACTGAACCACAGCCTAATGAAAATAAGGAGGTAAAGAGGGAGGAGATTCGAAAGGTGGTTTTACCTTCCGATAGATTTAAAAAGGATGAGCAGCGGGGTGATGCAGATCAACGGCCTCATGAGCGTAAGCGATTTAAGAGAAAAGATGCTCCCGAAGGTCGAGTTTGGACGGATAACCGTAAGCGCGTTGAAGATACAACAGCCATTGAACTGTCTGAAGAACTTCCAGAAATTACGGAAGAAATTATAAGTGAAGAGGTAGTTAATCCCGAAATTGCAGCAACTTCTGCTTCTCAGCAAGAAAATCCACAGCCCATTGTTGCGGCAGCACAACAACCGGATGAGCCTCGTGTAGTGCAGCTTCCCTTGAATAAAAAGGTTATCGAAAAGCGACAAGATCGATTCGATTTTGAAGGGTTAATTAACACTACTGGCGTTCTTGAAATTATGACGGATGGGTATGGGTTCTTGAGATCCTCCGATTATAATTACTTAAGTTCCCCCGATGATGTTTATGTTTCGCAATCTCAAATTAAGCTTTTTGGCTTAAAAACTGGTGATACGGTTACTGGTAGTATCCGTCCTCCTCGTGAAGGTGAAAAATATTTTCCTTTAATTAAGGTTGTTGAAATTAATGGCCGTGATCCCGAATATATTCGCGACAGGGTCTCCTTTGATTATCTTACGCCTCTTTTCCCTAATGAAAAGTTTAACCTCATTGGGAATGGCAACCGTGATCTATCTGCAAGAATAGTTGACATGTTTGCACCCATTGGTAAAGGTCAGCGTGGATTAATTGTTGCACAGCCAAAGACTGGTAAAACCATGTTGCTTAAGGCTATTGCCAATGCAATTGCCGAAAACCATCCGGAGGTTTACATGATTGTGCTGCTCATTGATGAGCGGCCTGAGGAGGTTACCGATATGGCTCGCAGCGTTAAGGCAGAGGTTATTGCTTCTACCTTTGATGAGCCTGCTGATAGGCATGTTCGTGTTGCAAACATTGTATTGGAAAAGGCCAAACGGTTGGTTGAATGTGGCCACGACGTGGTAATTTTACTCGATTCTATTACGCGTTTGGCTCGTGCCTTTAATACAGTGCAGCCTGCTTCAGGCAAGGTGCTCTCTGGCGGGGTCGACGCAAATGCTTTGCATAAGCCTAAGCGCTTTTTTGGTGCAGCTCGAAACATCGAAAATGGTGGCTCACTAACCATTCTTGCTACGGCGCTTACTGAAACTGGCTCTAAGATGGACGATGTAATTTTCGAGGAGTTCAAAGGAACAGGTAATATGGAGCTTCAGCTCGACAGAAAGTTGTCCAATAAGCGTGTTTACCCCGCAGTGGATATTGTTGCCTCGAGCACTCGCCGTGAGGATTTGCTCGTAGACAAAGACGTTCTGAGAAGACTTTGGATTTTGCGTAACTATTTAACCGATATGAATTCAATTGAAGCAATGGAGTTTCTTCGTGATCGATTGGTTAAGACAGTTTCCAATGATGAATTTTTGATCTCCATGAATAGCGATTAATAATTTGTTAATACTATAAGAAAGAGTGCGGCTTCATTTCGCACTCTTTTCGCGTACAGTGATTTTGAGTAATAATTTTATTATTTGAAATGGGAATGAATAAGTCTAAAATGGATAGAACTTGTTCCATAACATAGCCATCGTTTTTCATTTTGTGCTAACTTTGAGTGTTTTTTTTGTAGAGAAGTTTATACTTTATAAAACAATTATACCACAATGGCAAAAAGCAAAAAGTTTATTACCTGCGACGGTAATTACGCTGCCTCTCACATCGCTTACATGTTTAGCGAAGTTGCAGCAATCTATCCTATCACCCCGTCGTCCACCATGGCTGAGTATATTGACGAGTGGGCTGCGTTTGGTCGGAAGAACATTTTTGGACAACCGGTAAAGGTTGTTGAGATGCAGAGTGAAGCAGGTGCTGCTGGAGCTCTCCACGGCTCCTTGCAAGCAGGTGCTCTAACCACTACGTATACTGCCTCTCAGGGTTTACTCCTCATGATTCCAAACATGTACAAAATTTCCGGTGAACTACTTCCTGGAGTTTTTCATGTTTCTGCTCGAAGCCTTGCTGCCCATGCACTTTCAATTTTTGGAGACCATAGCGACGTAATGGCTACTCGCAATACAGGATTTGCTATGCTGGCTACCAGTAGCGTGCAGGAGGTAATGGATTTGGCTGCAGTTGCCCATCTTGCTGCCATTAAGGGACGTGTTCCATTTCTTCATTTCTTCGATGGCTTTAGAACCTCTCATGAAATTCAAAAGATTGAGGCACTGGATATGGAAGACCTTGCCGGTCTTGTTGACCAAAAGGCGCTTCAGGCTTTCCGCGATAGAGCATTAAACCCGGAGCATCCAGTAACTAGAGGTACCGCTCAAAACCCCGATATCTATTTCCAAGCTCGGGAGGCTGCCAACAGCTTTTATGATGCCATTCCCGAAATCGTGGAAGGTTACATGAAGGAGATGAGCAAACTTACTGGCAGAGAACATAACTTGTTTGATTATTATGGTGATCCAAATGCGCAAAATGTTGTTGTTGCCATGGGGTCAGTTTGCGATACATTAAAGGAAGTTATTGACCACCTTAATGCTAAAGGCGAGAAAGTTGGTCTTGTAAATGTTCACCTCTACCGACCATTTTCTATTAAACATTTCTTAAAGGCTTTTCCAAAATCGGCCAAGCGAGTTGCTGTGCTAGACCGCACCAAGGAACCTGGCGCTAATGGCGATCCTCTTTATCTCGACATTAAAGAACTTTTTTACGGAAAGGAAAATGCTCCGCTTATTGTTGGCGGACGTTACGGATTAAGTTCAAAAGATACCACTCCAGCCCAGATGATTGCTGTTTTTGAAAATCTCAAAATGGCAGAACCGAAGAATCAATTTACCGTTGGTATTGTTGATGATGTAACATTTAAGTCACTCCCACTTGGACCGGAGATTAACCTTGGTGCAAAAGGAACTTTCCAAGCGAAATTCTATGGTCTCGGATCGGATGGAACGGTTGGAGCAAATAAGAACTCTATTAAAATTATTGGTGATAATACTGAAAAATATGCTCAGGCATATTTTGCTTACGACTCTAAAAAGTCGGGTGGAATTACCGTATCCCATCTTCGTTTTGGTGACAAGCCTATTCGTTCACCATACTTGGTAAATACACCAGATTTTGTGGCTTGTCATGTGCCATCTTATCTGGGAAAGTACGACATGTTAAAAGGCATCCGAAAGGGGGGGACCTTCCTGCTCAATAGTATTTGGGATGTGGAGGAAACCAAGTCGAAGTTGCCCAATAGTATTAAAAGACAGCTGGCTGAGCTGGAGATTAATTTTTATACCATTAATGCTACAGCAATAGCTGAGGAGATTGGTCTTGGTACCAGAACCAACACTATCATGCAGAGTGCTTTCTTCAAGATTGCAGAGGTTATTCCATACGATCTTGCGGTTAAGAGCATGAAGAAGGCTATTGATAAGAGTTTTGGCCGTAAGGGTGACGATGTTGTTAAGATGAACTACTCTGCTGTTGAACGGGGTGGAGACGTAACCAAGATTGCTATTCCGGCTGAGTGGGTTAAGTTGGGCGCTGATGATTCTAATACACGCCACAATGCTCCTGCATTCATTTCTCAAATGGTTGATCCTATTAATAGCTTAAAGGGTGATGATCTTCCTGTAAGTGCTTTTGCCGGACGTGAAGATGGAACTTTTCCTGCAGGTACTACTGCTTTTGAAAAACGTGGTATTGCTGTTAATGTTCCTGAATGGGTTGGTGAGAATTGTATTCAGTGTAACCAGTGCTCCTATGTTTGCCCTCACGCTGTTATTCGTCCCTTTATTTTAACCGAGGAGGAACTTAAAAATGCTCCTGCAGGAACTAAAGCGGTTAAGGGTAACGGTGGAATTAAGGAATACTCATTTAAAATGCAGATTAGCCCACTGGATTGCACCGGCTGTGGTAACTGCGTTGATGTTTGCCCGGCTCCCAAGAAAGCGCTTGTTATGCAACCATTGCAGACTCAAATGGCTGAGGTTGAGCGTTGGGAATATATGCACACTAAAGTTGGTTACAAAGACACCATCCTGGATAAAACCAAAACAGTTAAGAATAGCCAGTTTGCTCAACCATTGTTTGAGTTTTCGGGTGCTTGTGCCGGTTGTGGCGAAACACCTTATATCAAGGCTATTACTCAACTTTTCGGTGATCGGATGATGGTTGCTAATGCAACAGGCTGTTCCTCCATTTATGGCGGTTCTGCACCAGCTACTCCATACTGTGCCAATAAGGATGGTAATGGTGTTGCTTGGGCTAACTCGCTTTTTGAAGATAATGCCGAATTTGGTTTTGGAATGGCTACAGGCGTTGATAATCATCGCCTTCGTCTTGCATCTATGATGGCTGAGGCTATGAATGGGGAAGTTAGCCCTGAGGCCAAAGCGGCTATGCAGGAGTGGATCGATGGAATGAATGATTCTGACAAATCGAAAGCCGCTTCTAAAAAGCTTGTAGCCATATTGAAGAATGAGAAAGCGACCGTTGCTAAACAAATTCTTAGCTTAGAGCAGTACCTCGTTAAGAAATCAATTTGGATTTTTGGAGGTGATGGTTGGGCATACGATATCGGTTATGGTGGACTCGATCATGTTTTAGCGTCGGGTGAGGATGTGAATGTTTTGGTTCTAGATACCGAAGTTTACTCCAATACCGGTGGTCAATCATCTAAATCGACACCTGCTGGTGCAGTTGCTAAATTCGCTGCTGCAGGAAAGAGAGTAAGAAAGAAAGATTTGGGAATGATGGCAATGAGCTATGGCTATGTGTATGTTGCACAGGTTGCCATGGGTGCTAGTCAAAATCAATACTTTCAGGCCATTAAGGAGGCTGAAGCCTACCCTGGTCCATCGCTTATAATTGCCTATGCACCGTGTATTAACCATGGTTTACATGCAGGAATGGGGGCTACTCAACGCGAGGCAAAACATGCTGTTGAGAGTGGCTATTGGCATCTGTATCGCTTCAACCCAATGTTGGAGGCAGAGGGTAAGAATCCATTTACCCTTGACAGTAAAGAGCCGGACTGGAGCAAGTTCCAAGATTTCCTCAAGGGCGAGGTTCGCTATACCTCTTTAATGAAATCGTTCCCAGCAGAGGCATCAGAGTTATTTGGTGTGGCTCAAAAGAATGCAGAATGGCGCTATAATGGATATGTTCGCCTTTCGAAGCAGGACTTTTCAAAATAGAACTATTTGATAAATGTGAGGAGAGCGGGGGTTACCCCGCTCTTTTTTATTTAGTATTTTTATAAATTCACCAACTAAGATTACCAATTCAGTGAAGAGGTTTGTTATCCTTACTTTTCTCGTGCTATCATGTTCATTCGTAGGTGGGCAGAATCCTCCCTATGTTCATTTTCGTGGTGGCGAGGATATTCCTTCTTCCGAAACCTACCATGTAATTCAAGATCGCCAAGGATTTATTTGGATTGCCTCCGCTAATGGTGTTAGCCGATTTGATGGTTACGAATTCAAAAACTTTGGAATGAAAGATGGTCTTCCCGATAATGTGATCCATGGATTGTATGAGGATTACAAGGGAAGAATATGGTTTGTTTCCTATTCTGGCTTGCTTTCATATTACTTCGAGGGTAAAATCTACCAATATAAGTATAACTATTTGATGTTGAGAATTTTTGGCGGAGGTAGAGGCGCTATAAAACTTTCATTTAGGGTAAGTAAGAACGATGACATTACCATTAGTATAAGTTTAAAAGGTGTTTTTAAAATTTCTTCAAAAGGAGAACTTGATACTCTCTATCAGAAATGTATGGATAAACTTACGGTAGATTTTGCCGATGCTAATACTAATGCAATAATTTCTCTTAGAAGGTTGAAAATAAAGCCATTTATTAATCTCACTATTTCTGACAGAGCGGTGAAGGTTCCATACTATCAGGTATTAAATCCTTCTCAATTATTCGCCATTAGGGATAATAAAGATAATTTTATCATATCTCTAAGTGATAAGATGATCAATTGTTATGGCAAAAAGTTTTCTTGCAATATGAGCACTTCTCCAATTATTTGGATGAGTGTTGATAAGAGTAATTATGTTTGGATTTCCAAATACAATGGTGGTCTTGAGTGTTATAAAAATATGGATATTACTCAACCTCCGTTATTAAAATTATTTGACGGACTTTCAATTACATCAGTTTTGGAGGATCGGGAGGGAGGTTACTGGTTTACCACGTATGCAAATGGTGTTTTTTATATTAGCAATATTCGTAATAGAGTTTATTTCTGGCAGCTAGATCATCTCAAAAATGGTCAACTACAGACATTTTGTATAATGAATAATTGTATCTGGGTTGGGTTTGATAATAAAAAACTTTTTGTGATTGACAAAGGGGCTGTGCCTGTTGAAATTAATACTTCTTTTTTGTTTAAAAAAGATATCTCTATAAATAAGTTATACTGTGATAAAAAGAATAGACAACTTTGGATTCTTAGTAACATGCATTTATATAGTTATCTCCAAAATCTATATTCAGATTGTTTTAGCACCAGCAATAGTATTAGATTAGTAACTCGATGTGCTGCAAATCAAGGAGATACTCTATGGATTGGAACTAGGTCTGGCCTAGTTGAGTATGACGGGCACAAAATAATTTATGATTCAAATATTAGTGGCGATTTTCGTGGATATGTTAGCTCCATTGCTATTGCTAAGGATGGAACCAAATGGCTTGCCTGTTCAAATGGCCTTTGGAAGTATGAGGGAGGTAAATATGAATGGTTGGGACTGACCAATCCTATTCTGCGAAATCGGCTTAGTGAATTGATGTTTAATCCGGTGGATAGCTCTCTTTGGATTGCATCGCATGGTTCGGGTGTTATTGTATTAAATAAGGGGGTGATCTCGGTTATTAATCAATCAACTGGTTTGATTTCTGACGTGGTTACCTCACTTGCAATGGGAAGGGAAAGTGTATATGTGGGAACGAGCGCAGGAGTAAATAGTGTTTCAATAGTTCCAGCCATTTCTGGTACATATTTAGTAGGATCGTTCGATCGTTCCATCGGAATCGTTTCCAATGAAATTGTTGAACTTCAAGTTGCTGATACATCCCTTATTATTGGAACTCGAGAGGGATTGATGGTGTATCCACTTGGCGATTCGCAAACAAACGTATGCCCTAAAGTGTATATCACTAAATTTCTTGTAAACGGGAAGGATACAACTTTAAGGAGTGGTGCATCCTATTCTTACCTCGAAAATCATATTTCCATCTCTTTTGCAGGGCTTACCTTTAAAACATTGCGAAGTACAATGTTTCGATACAAACTTCATAATAGCGATTCCGTTTTTGTGTATACTAAAGTGCCTCAAGTTACCTTACCTGCACTATCATCGGGTTCCTATAATTTTCAGGTATGGGCTCAGAATGCATACGGCTATTGGAGCGAACGTCCAGCAACCATTAGCTTTACAATCAACCCCCCATTTTGGAATACTCCTTGGTTTATTTTTGTAGTTTCCACATTTCTTGTTGTTGTTGTGTCTGCCATTTTTGCCATAAGATATAGGACATTGAGGCGTCAAATTGATCTCTCTAGGCGATTGGATGGATGGAAGCAGCAAGCGCTACTACAGCAAATGAATCCGCATTTCATTTTTAATACGCTCAATTCCATACAGCTATTCATACTTCAGAATGACACGTTATCGAGTCAACGCTACCTTACTAAATTTGCAAAGTTGATGCGATTAATACTTGATAATTCGCAAAACGTTACTGTAAGGTTAGCCGATGAAATTGAAACCATTAGTCTATACTTGGAACTTGAAGCGTTACGAGCAGATGGAAAGTTTATATTTGAAATTCAACAGCCTGTAGATTTGCTGCTTGAGGCCCAAATTCCTAGTTTAATCATTCAACCATTTATAGAAAATGCTATATGGCATGGTCTACTACCAAAGAGTTCTCAAGGGAAAGTTCTTATTCAATTTCAACAAAAGGAGGATTGTCTCATTTGCACGATAGAAGACAATGGTATTGGCAGAAAAGCAGCCGAAAGCTACTCAGCTAATCGAATCCATAAGTCTCTTGGTTCAAAAATAACCATGCAGCGTCTTCAATTACTGAAGTCGATGCACCACCGGCAATTAGGAATTGTTTATAAAGACCTAAGCGATAAGGATGGTAATCCTAGTGGCACTCGTGTAGAGCTAACAATTCCTATCTTGAATAAGAAAATAGAACTCGACTAAATTTATTACCTTTGTAGCAACCAAGACAATTAAAATGTTAAGGGCAATTGTTGTTGATGACGAGGTAGCGGCAATAAAATCTGTTGAATTGATTATACAGAGGTACTGCCCAGAGGTAGAAATGGTTGGTTCAGCAATGTCGGTTGAAACAGGTATTGAGTTAATTTTCAAGGTAAACCCAGATGTAGTCTTTCTTGATGTTCAGATGCCGAGGGGAACTGGTTTCGATCTTTTGGAAGCCATACCGGAACGAAAATTTGAAATTATCTTTATTACCGCTTTCAACCATTATGCTGTTAAAGCTTTTAAGTATAGTGCAGTGGACTATTTGCTTAAACCAATTGTAATTGAAGATTTTATTGAGGCTGTGAGCAAGGTTAAGAAGCTTCGGAGTGAAAAAATTAATAATAATTCAAAATATTTGGCACTCTTCGAAAACCTTAATACAGTTTTACCTCAAAAAATAGTGCTGCCATATATGTCTGGATATGAGCACGTTGACCTTGCGGGTATCCTGTATATGGAGAAATCGCCTGATGGGGTTAATGTTTTTACTGTTGATGGTAAGAAGTGGGAATCGACCAAAGACCTTCACGATTTTGAGGAGATTTTGGTTGAAAGGAGTTTTTTTAAGGTCAATCAAATGGTGCTTGTAAACTTGATACATGTTTCAAAGGTTAATAAGTCATTAAAGACCTTGACTTTTTCAAATGGAAATGCCATTGAGGTTTCATCTAACCGATTGACTTTACTATTGGAAAATTTGGAGAGGTTGTGGAATAAATAATTTTTTTAAATTGGGCAGAATTGTTGGAATAGATTACGGTCGAAAAAGAGTGGGGGTTGCCATTACCGATACATTGCAAATTGTTGCACAGGGAATAACCACTGTTCATTCTTCCGAAATAATAGATTACCTCAGGGACTATTTCTCTCACGAGGAGGTGGAGTTGGTGGTGGTCGGCTATCCGCGACAGTTAAATAATACGCCCAGTGAGGGAGCTCGTTTTGTTCAGGAGTTTTTGAATCGAATGAAGAAATTATTTCCTGATATGCCGGTTGTTACTGTTGACGAACGATTTACTTCAAAAATTGCTTCCCGTGCCATTCTCGATTCAGGTGCAAAAAAGAAAGACCGTATGAACAAAGAGTTGGTTGATATGGTTAGTGCGTCAATAATTTTACAGAGCTATTTGGAGGCTCGTAGTTATCGAAAAATAGATTAAAAGCATGATATTTCCGATTTATGTATATGGATCTCCCGTTTTAAGGAAAGTTGCAGAGAATATTAAATCAACCTATCCTGAATTAAATGGGCTGATTGAAAACATGTTTGAAACAATGTATGTCTCTGATGGAGTTGGACTTGCTGCACCTCAAATTGGTAAGTCTATTCGCCTGTTCATAATTGACACTAAGCCTTTAGTTGAAGACTATCCCGATTTGGCAGACTTCAAAAAAGTATTTATAAATGCTCGTATTACTGAGCGTTCAGGTGAGCCTTGGTACTTCAATGAAGGGTGTCTAAGTCTTCCAAAATTGCGGGAGGATGTTCGACGCGAAGAGACTATTCGGATACAATACCTAGATGAGAAATTCCAATCTCACGATGAGGAGTTTAATGGTATTGCTGCCAGAATTATTCAGCATGAATATGATCATATCGACGGGATTCTTTTTGTTGATCGACTTGCGCCTTTGCGTAAGAGAATAATCCAGGGTAAGCTAGCCTCCATTGCCAAAGGTCGCTTTTCGGCAGATTACAAAACAAAAATTGGTTAGTAATTGACTTAACTGTCAGAATGTTGTAATTTGAGGTGAGATAAAAATCTTGCCTAAGTATGGCAACATACCTATTTGAGAGGTTTAAACAGCTCCCAATGCTTAGGATTACTATTCCTTTGCTGGCTGGGGTGCTGGTGGCATTTCAATTTTCTCCAGTTGCTTTCATTTACTTGTATGTTGGCATAGTTGGTTTTCTCGTTTCGGCTTTACTTTTGGGCGGTAAATTGACCTATACGCGCCGCTGGATATGGGGCGTTTTAATAGGAGCAGCCATATTCCTCATTGGAGCCATCAGAGTCCTGTCATCCATCGAAAAGCCATGCTATACGCAAGGATACACTGGATTATTCCAGGTGATGTTGCTCGATGCACCGGAGGAGAGAACAAATAGCTTCAGGGTGGAAGCAATGCTTATTAGTGAAGTTTTGCACGATAGTATCTATCCTCAAAAAGTTAAGATTCTTCTTTACTTAAAGAAAAATGATTCTTTGGGTTCTTCATTAAAGCCTAACGATCTTCTGCTTGCAAAATTGAGGCTCCAACTTCCTCCTATTGCCGCTACTCCTGGCGACTTTGATTTTCGACAATATCTCGCAAACAGAGGAATATATTACTGTTCATATCCCGCTAAAGAAGATGTCGTTTTTCTTGGAATGGTAACGAAAATTTCTCCCCTCCTTTATTTTCGAAGGCTAAGGGCAAGTATTATTCAACGATTGCCCAGTCTTGGTATTGAAGATAAGAACTTAGCAGTATTTTCTGCCCTTACGCTAGGCTACAAGGGACTTCTTGACCCTGATACTCGAAATGATTTTGTAGCAGCAGGTGCTATGCATGTGCTTGCCGTGTCGGGGTTGCATGTGGGCATTGTATACCTCGTGGTAGCATTTATGGTTGGACTTCACGATAAACAAAAGCGATTTGTAAAGCAGCGAGCCATCCTTGTAATTATTCTGCTCTGGTTGTATGCATTTATTACGGGTCTTCCGCCTTCCGTATTTAGAGCAACTGTAATGTTCTGCTTTGTGGTAGGGGCTAAAGTGGTTCGACGGCAAGTAAATATTTATAACTCTATTGCCGCTTCAGCATTTGTTTTAATTTTAATTCAACCCAAGATTGTTTACGATATTGGTTTTGTCCTTTCCTATCTTGCTGTAATATCAATCGTATACTTTCAACCTAAAATTTATGGTTGGATTTCTCCTCAAGGATGGTTATTGCAGAAGGTGTGGGCATTAACCTCGGTTTCAATTGCAGCTCAAATTGCTACAACACCGGTTTCTGTGGCGGTGTTTGGCCAATTTCCAACTTACTTCTGGCTTTCGAATATTGTAGTTATTTTACTCGCTACCATTATTCTGTATCTCTCAGTTCCATTTGCAATTATTGCAAGCGTTTGGTCATCAGCTGGTTGGTGTGTCGGAAAACTTCTCTCATTTTTTCTGATTGCCATGCGATGGTCCACCGATTTTGTGGAGCATATGCCAGGATCCTTAATACAAGGTTTGACACTTTCTTTGTGGCAAACGGGTACCATTATTTTTGCAATTATGTCGTTGGCTTTTTATGTGGAGATGAGAAAAAAGTTGGCATTATTGATCTGCCTAGGAAGTGTTGCATTTACCATTGTTTTTTTTGGTTGGATTGCGATAAAACATAAGCAGCAAGAATTTGTGGCAGTAATGTCTGTGCGGTCCTCATTAGTTGTTGCACTTGTCGAAGGGGAATCGGCCACATTAATCATCAATGCCGATAGTCTTGATGTGTATACCGTGGCAAAGCAGTTGAGCAATTTTCAGACGCATTTCCACATCAGGGAGATGAAAATTTTGGCGGCGTCTCAAGTTTCATCTAACCTTTTTCAATATCGAGTTAATCATGCCTTTATTGCCGACAGTAGTTTGTTGGCATTAGGGTTCGGAGGAAAGCGCATATTAATTCAGCTGAGAGGTCGAATTACTCGCAAGGCTAAAGTCTCAAACAACTCCAGATTGCATGCCGATATTGTGGTTGCCTCAACTGTTTATGATGCTGTTGCATTGAACTACTTTGTTGATTCACGGATATTTGTGGTGAATAACTATCTACCCCGAAGAATGAAGAACGTTTCTTTGGTGCGTGATTTTTGGATAATTCCAGTGCAGGGAGCTTATTGCCTGTCAATTAAAGGATAATATTTATGGAAAAAGAGTGGTCCATTGAACGTGAAGTATTACTTTTGCCACCGAAAGTTTTAATTTTTCAAGCTTCCGTATGAAAATTATTGTTGCCGGAGCAGGTGAAGTTGGTGTGCATCTTGCGAAGATGTTAAGTAACGAGTACCACGATATAGTGATCATCGATTCCAACGAGGAACTTTTGCGTCAGCTTGACTCAAATGCTGACGTAACAACTGTAAATGGTTCGGCAACCAATATAAGTACTTTGATGGAGGCTGGTATTAAAAAGTCCGATCTGTTTATTGCGGTAACCCATTATGAGGAGACCAATGTGATAGCAGCGGTCCTTGGTAAACGCCTAGGAGCTAAAAAGGTTATTGCCCGTATTGACAATTACGAATATCTACAACCTAACAATAAGGAGATCTTCCTTAACCTTGGGATTGACTACCTCTTCTATCCAGAGAAAATTGCTGCACGTGAAATTATTGGACTGCTAGGCCAAACCAGCTCCATCGAATATGTTGACTTTAGTAATGGTAAACTCTCCCTCATTGTATTTAAATTGGAGGCGGGTGCTCCTGTAATCGATAAAACATTGTTGCAGGCAACTCACGATAATGAAAACTTGGAATACCGTGCAGTAGCTATTACTCGAGAGGGTGAAACTATTATTCCTCGCGGAAATGATCAATTCCAATCTGGCGATTTGGTTTATGTTATATCTAACCAGTCGGGCATTAAGGAGATGCAAAAGTATTCTGGCAAAACGAACATCGACGTTAATAACCTCATGATATTAGGCGGAAGTCGCATTGGTGTGCGTGTGGCTATGGAGCTAGAGAATCAAGCTAATATAAAGTTGGTGGAGGTTGATAGGGAGAAGAGCATTCATCTTTCGGAGCATCTCCAAAATACGTTGGTAATCAATGGCGATGGACGTAATACCGATCTCTTATTAGAAGAGGGACTTCGCAATATGGATGCCTTTGTGGCGGTTACAGGAAATTCGGAAACAAATATTCTCTCCTGCATGCTTGCTAAGCGAATGGGGGTTAAAAAAACCATTGCTGAGATTGAAAATCTCGATTATATAAAGTTAGCCGAAAGTGTTGGCATCGATACGGTTATTAATAAGAAACTTATCACCGCAAGCCGTATTTTCCGCTTTACAATGAGTACCGATGTGCTGGCTATTAAGTGCCTAACCGGTAGTGAGGCAGAAGTTCTAGAGTTTATTGTTAAGCCTGGTGCTGCAGTTACTAAAGGTCCAGTAAAGCATATTAACTTCCCCAAGGATGCCATTATTGGTGGGGTTGTTAGAGGTGATGTGGCATTTATTGCAAAGGGTATTACCGAAATTAAGGCTTACGACCGTGTTGTCGTTTTTGCTCTACCGTCTGCCATAAATAAAATTGGCAAGTATTTCAACTAACTCATATTCGGCCATTTTCGGCAAAAATTCCTTAGAAGTATGGACCTTTTATAGGTATGAGGTAGTGGAAATGCCAGTATTTATCGTTCAACCATTCCATAATTTAATTGATCATAATCTTGCCCGCATCTAATCCCGTGTTGGGAGCACCTTTTCTGACAATACCTCCAATCATTATTACTATGGAAAAGGCTATAACAAAGGCTAATACGCCTTCAGAGAGTTCGGGGATCATGTAAATGGTGGGAATTGAGTAGTATAGGAGAATTGTGATCAATCCTCTCGGTGCTATGAATACCTGTGGCATCATATCTTGCCTCGAGAAAATAAGGTAATAAATAATTCGAATTCCCAATGCTGCAAGAGCAATTGCCAACCCCTCCAAAAGAACATGTAGCGACATAAGGCTCTCCAAATTGATACTGAAGCCAAAAAGAATAAAGAATACTGTCCTAATTAGAAATGTTGATTCACTAACAATAAGCCTAAAAATTTTAAACTCTTCGGCTAACTTCTCGAAATGGATATACTTCGTAATCTTGCCTATTGAAAAGAGTTGAAGGTTATTGGCAAAAAGTCCAAAGGCTAGTATAAGCAGTAAGGTTGAAAGGTGTGCTTTTTCACCCAAGGCGTACATGAGAATAAGTAGTGCTAAAATTAGAAAAACCTTATTATGCGATTTAATTCTGGTGATAATGTATGCAAGGAAGAGCACTCCAATTACTGATATAACTGCAAGAATTACTAAGTTGCCAATAAAGAGAGTTGCCGATGCCGGAGTAAATGCCTGAATCTCTATAACATAGTTGAAAAACATAATACCCAGAATGTCCGAAAAGGTTGATTCGTAGGTAATAAACTCTCTCTTTTTGTATGTAAACCGTTTTATGCTGGAGATGGCAATGGCGCTGCTAATTACTGCAAATGGAACTGCATTGGCGAGGGCGCTATGAAAATCTACTTGGAATACGAATGTGAATACTGTTGCGAGTAGAAAGATAACTGCAATTTGTTGAATGAGTGCCGATGAAAACGACTTAAGTATTAGTGGTAATTTTTCTCGTGTTAGCTCTAAGTCCATGGCGCCATCGAGCACAATAAATATGAGGCCAACAATACCTGATAGCTGTAAGAATTGGTTAACACCGCTAATTTCATATCCTAACGAATGAGCACCAATCTTAATTACGGCGCCAATTACCATCAGCATGAGCACCGCGGGGATATGAATTTTTTCTGCCAGTAAGTCGAAGAAGTAGGAGAGGATTACCAGAATGGCAATCAATATAATGAGAAGGTAGTTATCAATCATAAATCCTTTTTTCAAAAATAGCAAAATAGGAGCTACTAAAGTGCTCCCTTTCTAGAAACTCTACAACTTTAATTTTGTTTGCATTTAAAGGGGTAACAAAATGGGTTAAAGTAATTTTTCCCAAATGGTGATTTTGGATCCAAAAAAAGTTGTCCGACTAAAGTAGGTGTGACGATGGACAGTAATTGCTAAGTATTGGTTGACCATTAGCTACAGTGACAGCTCACCCAAACCTTCCCGAACAATTTCGGGTTCATCTCTTGTGCAATCAACAATGGTGGAGGGCTCATTGCCGCCATATCCACCGTCAATTACGCAATTAACTAGGTTTTCGTAGCGCTCGTGGATGAGCTCAGGATTGGTGGTATACTCCAGCACCTCATCGATATCTTTAATGGAGGTGTTTACCAATGGATAGCCTAGCATTTTCACAATTTCTATGGGAATAGAGTTGTCGGGAATTCTTAGCCCAATGGTTTTTCTTTTTCCAGAATAGTGGTCGGGAACCTTGTTTGAGGCGTGGAGAATAAAGGTAAACGGGCCAGGTAAATTTTTCTTTAGCAACTTAAAGGTGGCGTTATCCACCCTAGCATAATCTGAGAGGTGGCTAAAGTCGGAGCAAATTATGGAAAACCGTACATCCTTAATTTTTGCTTCCTTGATACGTAAAATTTTTTCGAGAGCTTTTTTGCTGCGAATGCTACAACCGAGTCCATACACCGAGTCGGTGGGGTAAATTATTATCCCATCGTTTTCCAGCAGCTGAACAATGGTGGAAATATCACGTGGGTTTGGGTTTTCGGGGTAGAGTTTGATGAGCATTGCTCTTTTAAATAAGTAAGGCAGAGCCGGAGCTCTGCCTTAAGGTTTTATCCGTTTAACTTTTTGTAATCTTCAAGAAATTTTTTCAATCCACTTTCGGTTAGTGGGTGGTTTAGTAGACCAACAATTGCGCTGAGTGGGCAGGTCGCAACGTCGGCACCAGCCTGCATGCATTGAACAATATGCATGGTGTGGCGGATAGATGCAGCCAACACTTGGGTTGCATAACCGTAGTAGTTGTACATCTCTGCTATTTCCTTGATGAGTATTACTCCGTCTGTGGAGATGTCATCGAGTCGGCCTACAAATGGTGAAACGTAGGTAGCACCAGCTTTAGCAGCTAATAGTGCTTGTCCTATAGAAAATACCAACGTGCAGTTGGTTCTGATTCCATTGTCGGAGAAATATTTGATGGCCTTAATACCCTCTTTGATGCAGGGAACCTTAACCACAATTTGAGGATGGAGAGCAGCCAGTACCTTTCCTTCGCGAATCATCCCTTCGTAGTCGGTGGCAATAACCTCTGCGCTAACATCACCTCCCTTTACTATGTTGCAAATATCTACATAGTGCTGCTTAATCTTTTCTTCGCCCTTAATGCCCTCCTTAGCCATGAGTGAGGGGTTGGTGGTTACACCATCCAATACACCTAAATCGTAAGCTTCTTTAATTTGGGCAAGGTTTGCCGTGTCAATAAAAAACTTCATAGCGGTAAAAATTTATGGTCTTGAACTAAACCGCAAATGTAGCATAAAAGATGCAAACATAGGTAGCAAGAAGGTTGGATAATTTTTGCCTATAGGTTGGTTGCGAGTGGTGGCGGTGTGAGGAATATTGCTAATTTTTGTCCAAATTTGATTGAATCGAAAAAAAGCCACCAAATGAAATAAAAAGTGGGTAAGCTACTTATATCGCACCGCTACAACTACTTACCCTTGCTACCTTCCGGTCCTGGGGGAGTTCAGCAGGAGCTGGTCGTATAAGACTTACCCGGCACAAAAGTAGCAACAATTAAAGTTTTTCCAAACATTTACAATGAAAATCTAAAACTGTATCTTTGCTCATCAATCTTAATACTTTTTACTATGGATAATACAGCAAAACCTACATCTATTTATCAACCAGCGATGACCTATGGGTTAATCCTCGCATTGGGTCTCATTGTTTATAGCATTGTTATGTATGCGCTTAATATCTTCACTCCAGGTATTGGGATTCAAGCCATACAATGGGTTATCATTTTTGGGCTAATTTACTATGGACAGATAAAATATAGGGATGATTATAGAAATGGAATTTTGAGCTATAGTCAATCACTTGGATTTGGAATTTTGGTAGGCTTTTTTTCGTCATTAATATTTGCTCTCTTCTTTGTTGTGTTGGTTAAAATTATTGATCCTGGTTATATCGACAAGCTTTTGCAAGCAATGGAGCAAAAGATGTATGAAGCCAACAAGATAAGTGATGAGCAAATACAGACCATAATGAATATGTATAAGCAGAAGATGACCGTTGGTACAATGGTGATTGCCTCTGTTTTTATGATGACCTTAATTAGCTTCCTCGTATCACTTGTTACCTCTATTTTTGTTAAAAAGGAAGAGACTCCTTTTTCTGCTAATGAAATGAATGGATAATTTGAATCAATGAATATTTCAGTAGTCATACCTCTTCTCAACGAGGAGGAGTCGTTGCCGGAGCTACATGCCTGGATACAGCGCGTTATGCGTGAGCATGGCTTGTCGTATGAGGTAATCTTTATCGACGATGGTAGTAAGGATTCATCGTGGAAGGTGATTGAGCAGCTGGCCCTAGCCGACGAGAATGTTAAGGGCATAAAGTTTCGCCGAAATTATGGCAAGAGCCCTGCGCTGCACGTTGGTTTTGAGGCTGCCCAAGGAGATGTGGTAATTACCATGGATGCCGACCTGCAGGATTCCCCCGATGAAATACCGGAGCTCTATAAAATGGTTACCGAGGGTGGCTACGATTTGGTATCGGGTTGGAAAAAGAAACGGCACGATCCTGTGTTGTCCAAGAATCTGCCCAGTAAATTGTTCAATGCCACGGCTCGTAGGGTTTCTAAAATTAAACTCCACGATTTTAACTGTGGTTTAAAGGCCTATAAGCAGGAGGTGGTTAAGTCTATTGAGGTGTATGGCGAGATGCATCGCTACATTCCCATTATTGCTAAACAAGCAGGCTTTTCCAAAATAGGGGAGAAGGCGGTTCAGCATCAGGAGCGTAAGTATGGCAAAACAAAGTTTGGCTTGGAGCGATTCATCAACGGATTTCTCGACTTGCTTACCATCACTTTTATTAGCAAGTTTGGCAAGCGGCCAATGCATCTATTTGGAACCTTGGGTACGCTTGTGTTCCTCATTGGGGGTGGAATTACCGTTTGGTTGTTAGGACAAAAAATATATGGTATTGCACACCATCTCAAGGTGAGGGAGGTTACGGCTCAGCCGCTGTTTTATCTTGCCTTGGTAATGACCATTATTGGTGTTCAACTCTTTGTGGCTGGGTTTATTGGCGAGCTGGTCTCCCGAAACAGTACCGAACGAAACAACTACTTGGTGGACAAGAGAATATAGAATAAAGAATAAAAAAACTCGCGAATAGCGAGTTTTTTTATTCCATAAAGTAAATCTTTACCTCCTCAACCAGATAGAGTCAATTAGGATGAACCTCTTCCTATTTTCATGGTGGATAAAATTGGTATATTCCTTCTTGAAGATGTTGAATCGAAAAAACAATTTAGTATATTTCGTAATACTAACATTGTAGGAAAAACTTGGATTACGATTCAAGGGAGTTTCAAAAATTGAGTTGGTAGAAATTGAAAACTAATACCTACTAATCATGGAAAACAGTGATGATTTTGTTGAGATTTTTGCAGGAGAGTCTTGGAAGGCTGCAGTGGTAAAAGATTTATTAGAAGATAATGGAATACGTGCTTTTGTGGAGAATGGATTAATGGGAGATATTGCTCCATGGCAGGTAACTTCAGGTGGCACTGGTTCATCGCAAGTCAAGATATTTGCCTCCAATTATGCTGAGGCAAAGGAGTTGGTAAAGAGCTTTACCAACGGTAGCAACCCACTGCCTAAGGATTGGGATGTTGAATAATCTATGGCTTTTCCAAAAATTGAAAAGATAGGTTGTGGTTAGTGTTATTAATAACCATACTGCAAAGGTGAATTCTGTGTTTCCCTTGTGACATGTTGCATTTTTGGCAAATGGTGAGGTATTGGTAAAATCACCATTTTTTGTTTTTACGCTACAGGATGGCTTTCACTTCCTCGAATTTTTCAATCAAGCTGGCCCACGAGAAGCGTGCCTTTTCCTTTTCTACAAAAGCCGACATCTCTTCAAAGCGATCGTTGGTAAAGAAGTCGTTAATCGCTTTGGCAATGGCTTCAGGGTTTGGCTCTACCACATAGCCGGCCTTATTATTGGGAACAATTTCGCCCAATCCACCTACATTGGTAACCAGCATGGGACGGTTAAAATAGTATCCAACTTGGGTAACTCCGCTTTGGGTTGCGCTCTTGTATGGTTGAACTACAAGGTCGGCGGCGCAAAAGTATTTGGGAATATCTGCATCATGAATAAATTCGGTGTGTAATACAACCCGCTCCTCCAGCTTATACTCCTTTATAAGATTTAGGTAGCTATCGGCATCGGTATAGAACTCCCCAGCCACAATTAACTTTATCTGTGGGCTTTGGAGTAGCGGTAGTGCCATGGCTTTTAGTAGCAAATCTAACCCTTTATAGTCGCGAATAAATCCGAAGAAGAGCATATATTTCGATTCTGGGTCGAGTTTCAACTGGCTGATTGCCTGATAGCGAGGTACGCTGCAACCGTAACTATCGAACAGTGGATGGGGACAAAATGCTACCGGCTTTTGGCTATCGAACTGGTGTAGTTCTTCTTCCACCGATCGCGACATTACCACAAAGCCATCAACGCTGCTAACAAAAAAATTTGCCAACAATTTATCGCCAAGCCTTTTTTCGTGCGGAATAATATTGTCGATGAGGGCAATTATTTTGGTGTGCTTGTTCCCTCGTGTCAACCGCGCAATGCTACCCATCGAGGGCGCCATAAATGGTAGCCAGAAGCGCAGGATTAGCATGTCGGGCTTTGCTTTTCTTAGACGAAGTCCTAACTTAAGCCATGTAAATGGGTTGATGGAGCTAAATGTCCTGTGGATATTCAGGTTCATTGGCGCTGGCCGGTCGGAGAACTGCGATTTACCGGGGAAAAGTAACTCGGGGTACTGGGTGGTAAAGGTATTCATCTCAACCGTATAACCTTTATTTTGAAATTCGGTTGCCATGCGTTCGTCGTAGTTTGCAAGTCCGCCCCTAAATGGGTGTGCGGGACCAAGTATTACCAGCGTTGGGTTCATTATTGGACTATTAATTTATTGCTCTGTAGTTGGGTCTGTAACTTATTGAAGACTAATTTGTCTATGGGAAAAGTAAGATTATCTACACTGAAATCAAAAGGGTTTATCCATCGGAACGATTGTGCTCCATTCTCCTCTCTTTGAAAATCGAATGGCTTGGTGGTACAGATGAACTTTTTCGCGTTTATTAGGGTTGCCGTATAGTAAACAGAGATTAGCTGTGTATCTGCGTAGAATAGGGCCTTCTGAAAAAAATCGGTGGTGTAAAAATGTTCAATATTGGTAAGTTTCATCCCCATCTCTTCCGTTATTTCGCGCTTGAGGCAGTCGATGATTCCTTCACCGAATTCCAAACCTCCTCCCGGAAATTTTGTCATTCGCATATTTTGTTGATGCTCATCGGTTATAAGAAGCTCGCCTTTATTGTTCATAATAAGCCCATACACTCGCACAATCATCCGCTGTATGTTACTCCTTTTCTGCAATTTCTTTTTCAAGAAAGGTAATAATTTCCTTTGAATCTTCGGGATTAAACCAATTAATTGGATATTTCGAAAACCAAGTTAATTGGCGTTTTGCGTAACGTCGGCTATTGCGTTTGATCAGATCGATGGCCTCTTCGAGGCTGCAGCTGCCATCTAAATATTGGAAGAGTTCCCTGTATCCCACCGTATTTAAAGCATTGTGGCTTCGGTGTGGGTATAATGATTTTGCCTCTTCCAGCAGGCCATCGATCATCATCTGGTCAACGCGAAGGTTAATTCGCTGGTATAAAACTTCCCTATCTCGGTTCACGCCAACCATTACCGTTTTAAAAAAGCGCTGATTGCTGAAGTTGTTGCGCAGTTGACTGTATGGTTTTCCAGATACCAAGCATACCTCTAGCGCACGCATCACCCGGTTTGGATTTTTTCGGTCTACCTGATCGTAAAAATCAGGATCAAGTTCTTTTAACTGATTGGTTAGGCTCTGGAGACCATTATTTTGTAATCGGATTAGAAGCTCTTGGCGAATCTTTTCGTCGGTGGCTGGAATTTGGTCAATCCCCTTGCAAACCGCATCGATGTAGAGGCCTGACCCACCAACCAAAAGCACTACTGGATGGTGAATAAACAGTTCACGTAGCAGATGCAGCACATCTACTTCGAACATCCCGGCAGTGTATCGTTCAAAGATGGATCTGTTTTGGATGAAATGGTGAGGTACAGCCAAAAGCTGCTCGGGTTCGGGTACTGCCGTTCCAATCCGCATTTCCCGATACACCTGTCGGGAGTCGGCGGATATTATCGGGCAACCAATTTTCTTCGCAATTTCAATGCTCAGGTCAGTTTTCCCTACGGCAGTTGGCCCGACCAATACGGCCAAAGTTCCGATATGTGTCACCCTTTCTTACTTCTGTTATTCCTCGCCTTCGCCTTCTGCAAGATCGTTGAATTCATCAAAGTCGGACATGGCTTCCCGAAACAGATCGGTGGAGGTGTCGGCATCGAGTTTTATTTGAACAGGTGCATCGCCCTTTTCGAAGATGCATGCGGGCAATTTTTTGCCTTCACTTTCTTTCACTTTTGCAACTAACTCAATAAAAAAGCTGCGGTCGTTGAACATGTCAAAGGTGTAAAGTAGCCTCTGCTTGGGCTCTTTTACAAACTCCTCAATGGTGGCTACGTCCATGGGGGCAACGCTAGTGTCATCGTTGTCAAGGTCGAAGAGGGTAAACTCCTTTACCTTATTCCATGTGGCATCGGTGAGGAAGAAGCTGGCTATTTGTGATGAATCATACTCCAGATTCTTTTGGATTGCGAGGTGAAAGTTGTAAAAAGTTTGGGTTCCAAGAATATCAAATTCTCTGGCAAAACCTTCTATTTCACCTGATATCATTCGGAAACGGTATACCATGTTCTGTTATCTTAAGGTTTCTAAAAATTTCATTGTATCAACGCTGTCGGCGAAATCCCACAGTTCTGGCTGCTGGGTTTGCCCAAAATCAACTCTTAAAGGCGCTCCTTCAATATTACTTACTACGCATTGGAGGAGGTTGAGGTTTTGGTTAAGATGTTCAATTATTGCCGTTTGAGTATTATATTCTTCATAGTATAGTGTGGCAATAGGCGAAGCAATGGCGGTGTCTTGTTTGAGGAGTAAAAAACCGTTGTCGAGATGCGGGGTTTGGTCGATGAGCCAGATTGCTCTACTGTATGCATGGTTATTCGCATATTTATGGTGCATGGCCACTTGGTTCAACGGTTCGATAGCTTCAAAAAAGGCTGTGAAGTTGTAACCCTTTGGAACATAGAGCTTGGATACATTTCTACACCCAAGTCCAAAGTAGGAAAAAATATCGTTACCCAAAAGGGCAAGTTGCTCACCTGTTTCGTTGCCCGAGAGCAGAGCTACGCCATTTCTGTTCTTCCGAATGATGTGAGGGTATTTGGCAAAGTAATATTCAAAGTAGCGTGCCGAATTATTGCTACCGGTTGCTATTATAGCATCATAGCCAGTTAGTCGATCATCGGCATACGAAATTCTATCTTTTAGCGAAGGTTCTATGGTAATTAGAATGTTGGTGACCAGTTTGGTGAGGCCACCATCTCTTCCCGATAGCTTAATTATTGAACTATATCCACTCAATATCACGCATAGTATGTCGTGCAGTCCAACAAGCGGAATATTTCCGGCTGAGATGATTCCAACTTTTTTTGATGAGAGCGTCGGCTTTCCATAGCGAGCCATAAACTGCTCTACTTTTTGTGGAGCTAGCGCTCTTCCCCAAGCCTGGTATGATTCTAATATGTTGACTTCGGTAAACCAAGGGTTGAGGATATTTGCATTCTTGGCAATATCCACAAGAAGTTTTGCCTCTTTCGAAAAATTTTCGGAATGGGAGCAGGCTTCTTCAAAAATATTGCCTAACTTAACAATTGCCGATGTGTAGCTGTTGAACATAGTTCTAATTAAGCCGCAAATTTAGTATTTTTTAAAACTTTAGGGCCAAATTGATTTGGCCTTTGAAAAAAATGAGATATGGATGTTCTGCAGGAAGTTGCGTTGGTATTTGGGATTGCTTCACTCAGCGTTTTTATTTTTCATAAGTTAAAACTTCCGGCGATAATTGGATTTTTAGTGGCGGGAATTTTAGCCGGTCCGTATGGCATAGGTTTGGCTGGGCATGGTAGTCGTATGGATTTTTTGGCGGAGCTAGGGGTAATATTTTTGTTATTTACCATTGGTATCGAGTTTTCGCTCAAGAAGCTAGTCGAAATACGAAGGGTGGCATTGCTTGGAGGATCGATTCAGGTGGTGTTGACCATTTTTATTACGGGTATCATTGTCTATTTTGTCGGATTTTCGTTCCAGAATTCAATTTTTATTGGCTTTCTCGTGGCCTTGAGTAGCACAGCCATAGTGCTAAAGGTGATGCAGGAGAAGGGGGTTATCAGCACCGATTATGGGAATGCGGCTTTGGGAATTTTGATATTTCAGGACTTGGCTGTAATCCTTATGATGGTGGCTATTCCTCTGTTGGCGGGCAAGAGTAATGGAGAGGAGGGCGTTTTTGTGAAGTTGCTTGCCGGTGCAATCGGCATTACTGCACTTACCATCTTTGCGGGTAAATATGTTATCCCCAGGGTATTGTATCAGGTTGCAAAAACAGGAAGTAACGAGCTTTTTTTATTGGTTATCATTGCCATCGCATTTTCCATAACTTATATTACCTATGCACTTGGTCTTTCTTTGGCCTTAGGCGCATTTCTTGCTGGTTTGGCTATTTCGGAAACCGATTATAATCACCACACTTTTGGGCAAATTATTCCATTTAGAGATGTTTTTGCCAGCTTTTTCTTTATCTCCATTGGGATGTTGTTCGATTTGCAATTCTTCATGAACAATATTCTACTTATTTTGGCCATTACTTTAGCGGTAATTTTGTTAAAGGCTATTGTTGCTGGCTTTGCAGCGTTTTCGCTTGGATTCCCATTTAAATCGACCCTGATTGTTGCCTTGGGATTGGCCCAAATTGGGGAATTCTCATTTATTCTTTCTCAGCGCGGAGTTCAGCTTGGGCTCATGGATAATTGGTTATATAGAGTGTTTATCGCAAGCAGCGTGCTAACAATGGCTGTGGCACCTGTTCTTATGATTATTTCCATTCCTTTGGCGAACAAATTGTTAAAGCTCCCAATTCCCAAAATACTTAAGCGAGGTTTAAATCCCGTAAGGCCACCAAAGCGCGAAAAACTGAGCAATCACCTAATAATAGTTGGCTATGGGTTAAATGGGCGCAATATGGCAAGGGCATCCAAGATTGCGAGAATTCCATACGCCATTGTAGATTTTAATCCAGAGATTGTAAGGAAGGAGCAGCGGCGGAATGAACCAATTTTTTATGGTGATGCCGCTTCCGATCCGGTTCTACTGGCAGCGGGTATTCGGCGGGCTTCTGTAGTGGTGGTGGCAGTGCCCGATCCAGCTTCAACCTTTGGCATTGCTGCCGCTGCCCGATCACTCAATCCATCGGCATACATCATTATCCGAACACGTTCTACTCGCGACATGGAGGCGTTGTATAAGTTGGGCGTCGACGAGGTTATTGCTCAGGACTTTGAAACTTCAGTGGAGATTTTTTCGCGTGTGATGGCTCGTTATCTAGTCCCTCATGATGATATTGAACAGATGGTGGCTGACATTCGTGCCGATGGTTATCGCATGTTTCGATCTCTTTCATTCCAACCCAGCCACTCCGGCTTAAAAGATCTAATGACCCAAGTTGAACTTGCAACGTTTCGTGTTTTGCCTCGTTGTTATGTTGCTGGAAAGAGTTTAGAAAATGTTCATCTTAGAAGAAAGTTTGGCCTTTCTGTGTTGCTAATTCGGAGAGAGGATGAACTTATTTCGAACCCTTCTGGCGATTTGGTCTTGCTTGAAGGTGATGTGGTTACCGTAATGGGCGACCAAAAACAAGTGGCGTGTGCTGTTTCCCTTTTTACGGGAAATGAACCCGCTTGCCCCGAATAGTTAAGCTTTTATTCTCTTAATAAGTCTTAACTTCGCAACGATGCTTGGTTTAGATATAGTTTTGCTAAATTTCGATAAAGAATATTTCTATGAAGGTAGGTGCCCTGTTAAAAGAAAACTTTCGAATTTCAATTAATTCAGTAAAGTCTAATTTGCTTCGAACAATTCTTACCACACTTATCATCGCCTTTGGTATTATGGCATTGGTTGGTATTCGTACAGCGATTGAATCGATCAAAACTTCCATTACCAGTGAATTTAGTAGTATGGGAGCCAATACTTTCACCATCCAAAATCGCAGTAGTTTTAATTCGGGCGGTAGAAGAAACAGAGTCAAAAACTTTACAAACATTACCTATCGCAATGCTTTGGCCTTTAAGCAGCGGTTTGCTTTTCCTGCCACGGTTTCCATTTCAGTTTTTGCTTCAGGTGCATCAACGGTAAAGTATGCTACCAAAAAAACCAATCCAAACATCGATGTTGTTGGTATCGACGAGAATTATTTAACCTCCTATGGAAAAGAGCTCGAGTTGGGTAGAAATTTCTCGGTTCAGGAGTCCGATGCCGGGAGGTATCTTGCCATTATCGGAAAGGAAGTTGCCAATAAGTTGTTTGAATCATATGAAGATCCAATTGGTAAAACCATAACGGTTGGACCAGCACGATACAAGGTTATTGGGGTTTTGGAATCGAAGGGATCAGGTTTTGGTGGCGGTGATGATAGAACGGTTTACCTTACGGTGAATAACGTGAGAACCAACTTTAGTGAACCATGGCAGAGCTTTTCCATAAACGTGCGCCCTACCGAAATTAATTCGCTTGAGGTTGCAGTATCTGAGGCTGAAGGTTTGTTTCGCATTATCCGAGGACTTAGTCTTTCCGATGCCTCCGATTTTACCATTGAAAAAAGTGATAGCTTAGCTAACATGCTCATCAGTAATTTGGCGGTTATTAATATGGCTGCTACAGTTATTGGAATTATCACCTTGCTTGGTGCTGCCATTGCACTTATGAACATTATGCTGGTTTCTGTTTCGGAACGTACACGCGAGATAGGAACACGAAAAGCCATTGGCGCTAAATCGAAGACCATAAAACAGCAATTTTTGTTTGAAACCATTTTTATTGGTCAGTTGGGTGGGGTGCTGGGGATAATTTTTGGGGTAATTGTGGGTAATGTTATGTCCATAATTATTGGTAGTCCATTTGTAATTCCATGGGCATGGATATTAATTGGTATTGTTGTTTGTTTTGCAGTAGGAGTTATTTCCGGTTACGTCCCGGCCGTTAAGGCATCTCGTCTCGATCCCATTGAGGCGTTGAGGTATGAGTAGCCTCTTCGGAAGTTAGCAGAACTAAATGCCTAATTTATTGGTGTATCGGTGACGGATTAAAAGTTATAAACCGATTCTGCTTGGAATTTCTAAGCGTGCTAACCATGCATCACTTAGCTACAATTTATTTTGAGAGTTATAAAAGATATTAGGGCGTTGCACTTTCGCGCAAACGCCCTAATTTTTATTGTCGCTGATAGCTGAATGTTAGTTCACGATTAGTTTGGTTACGTGCTGGTTTCCTCCAACTACCACTTTCACCATGTAAATTCCCTTGTGTAGATTTGTAATGTCGATAGGCGTCCCATTATCAACCAGCTCTTCGATTACTGTAGCTCCCACGAGGTTGAAAATGGTCACTAATACCTTACCATCTTTTCCCGTTTCCACCGTAAATTCGCTTGTAGCTGGATTTGGATAGATGGAAAAGGTGCTGTTTTCGTTTACATCGATTCCAGTGGTTACAAGAAGTACGGTAACGGTTTTATCCGTACCACTCAGAATTATGTTTCCTGAATAGGCATCATGATTGTCTGCTGATACTGTAACGGTATGTCTTCCAGAATATAACGTAACAACTACTTCGCCTGTGGCATTTGTATAGTACGTTTGTCCATTGATGGTTACGGTAGCATTTACCATTGGGGTAGAGGTGTGTGTGTCGATAACGATAATTGTCAGGTTATTTTGATTTGGCACCATTGCTATCGATATTGCACTAGCATTGATGGAGTTGATATCCATACTGCTAAGGTTCGAATCTTGGTAACCAGGTGCCGTGGCTTCTACTGAGTATGATCCTGATGCTGCAATAAAATGGGCAATCCCATCTAACCCCGATAGGCTCTGTTCTGGCCCCATGAAAGCAGTGCCATATGGAATGGGCTCGTCGGTGAGGCTGTTTGTAAGAAGAATTTCCACATGATTGATAGGCGTTAATATTACCGATTCACTTGCTCTTCTAGTCTCGGAATTGGTAGTTCCCACGGCACTTAGAAAACCACTTGAGTTAACTTCCCAATTGGTGGGGAATGCTAAAACGGGGATATCTACTAATCCTTCAATGTTTGTATTATATCCAACCCCATCTACTTTAACCTTTGCGGGATAAATTGGATGGTTATCTTCTTTATTGCTCACCGAGAGGCTAAGAATTGAAAGTTCGTTGAGCGTGATGGTGGTATCAGCATTAGTGGTGGACATGTTCCAACTGAAGCTATTTGAGTGATAACCTGCAGCATTAATACTAATTTCATTGAGGCCATACGGCAGTGTAACAGTGAGATTACCATTGTCATCGCAGGTGTATTTTAATGCACCAACACTTATCTGGGCATCGGGTAATGGATTGGCTCCATCTATAATATGAATGGTTGCACTCGACGTGTTGCTGGGAAGGTTACAGCCAATGGTTGCTTTCCATCCGAACTCTGTAACATAAGAATCGGAGGTGAGGCGGAAGGTTAAGGCGCCACTACTGTTACTTGCAACCACATTTCCAAGGGCGGAAGGTAGGGAACCCGTCGAGCTATATGCACCGAGTAGGGTCGATTCGCTATCGGGTCCATCCCATATAAAAAGCGTATCGTAATTCGATTCGGTGGCAAAGTTGGAAAACATGGCCTTAACCATTGCTCCCGGCTGTGATGGATAAATGGTATAAGTGTCGATTGTGTTATTATTGTAATCATTATTTGGGCCACCTTCGTCGTAAAAAATAGCATTACAGGAATAGGCTAAACCATTTTGCATTGTCAGACTATCGGGTTGTGATCCGGTAGCGAAGCTCCAAATTGGACATCCACTGCTTTCACCTGCCTGATTTACACCAATGGCCTTCCAATAGTACGTGGTGTTTGGCATTAGCTTTACCTGCATATTAGTGCTTGAGGTGGTATCGTAGAGCGTTGGAGTATTGCTGGTGCCCCAGTAAATTTTATAGTAATCGGAGTTTTTGCCACTCCATTGTAATTCAGGGCTTCGTTGATTAGTGGTATTATTTAAAGGGTAAACCACCGATGGACAGGTTGGTAGTGATGTTGGTGCAAAACATTGAATGTCTGCATCCCATCCAGCCATCCCGGTATTGCCACTTGTAAAGGTAATGGTCAAAAAAGCGTTGCTCGATACGAGCTCAAATGCATCAACATTTCCGGAGTATGTTCCAATAACCGGAGAACTATTTGACGATCCATCGTAAATGGTCATCACATCATACGATGAGGTTATAAAGTTCAAAAACTTAATCTTTAGTCGAGTTGTTGGATCACCTGTTGTTAGTGTCATGGTATAATTTTCCAATCCGCTGAAGTTGTTATCGGGTCCACCGGAATCGAAGAGTTTGGTGTTGCATACTTGGTAAATACCGTTCTGTATGGTTAGATAATTTTCGGCACCCAGTATCAAGTTAAAAGTGTCTTTTGAACTCTGCTGATCGGAACATACTGCATTTGTATAAAGTTGAAGTTTCGTTTCATTCGTTGCCGATGCCGGTGAACTCATCTTTACCGCAATTGTTTGCTCGTCGCCAACATTTAAGGTCTCAATTTTTGAGGGGAGCGTTAGAATGGTAAGTTGAGAACTATCGGATGAGAAGAGTTGCATAGTGGGAGATAGAGCTACGGCGTGTCCTGAATTTTTCACCGTAATGCTTGCTATTCCAAATTCACCCGGGTCCATATTTCCATTCTTATTGCCGTAGGAGTCGTCGATGGTAAGCTTGGTAATCTTAATTAATGGCGTCGACACCAGCATGGTATACGGTACAACGGTAGAGTAATTCCCTCCATTGAAGGTTCCGTTAATGGCAACGGTGAACCGTATTTGGGATAGGTCGGGTAGGTTGTTGTTTACCAAAACAGAAAATGCAGAGGAGAGATCTAGCTGATCGCTCCCTATGGTGGCGACTGTTTCGGTAGAATCGACCAATTTAATTCTGGCGTCGGTGGATCGAAGTTTTATGGTAACATTGGTTACGGGATCAACAATGGTAGAAATATTTTTTAGTGATATATTTAATCGTCTCTCTGCGCCATTAACTAAATTAGTTACAGGAGCAATCGATTTTACGGTTATGTAGGGTTGATTGCTACTGGTTACGGGCAAGGTATCGACCTTTGTTACAAGGTTATATCCTGTAGTTGTTAATATTACTGGTTCAGTGGAGGCAATGGAGCTAAAATTAAGGGTGGCTGTCCCATTCAATGAAGTTGTGGTTGCCAAGGTTGTTCCTGCTTGCCAAAGACTAATCGTGGCATTATTTGCATCAATATTAACATCCATCGATTGCTGTCCTAAAATTATTGCTTGTTGATGAGAAATGTAGGGTATTGATGGTGTTTTAGTGCGTACAAGTAGACTTGGATCTCCAAAAATGGTCCAAAAATCGGTCATTTCATAGCCATCCGATCCATACTTGTCGTTCATCGACATGCATCCATTAATAACTATTCCACCGAATGTTCGACGGATGTTACTCGTGTAGCTTTCTGTGAGAATATTATTCATCTCATCTTGACCGTACATGGGTGGTGCCCACGATTGGTTTATGGTGGAAGCAATAATATCTACCGTTCCTGTAGGTCCGCTTGCTGTTCCGGCTCTTGTAAAGGCTTCAGCAAAACAGGTTTGTCCAACAAAGTTTCCATTCACGCAGGCTACATCAAAAATAAACGGCCAACGATCGGTATTGGTTAGTGATAGCATATCGGAACTTCCAAAATTGGTGGTAACCCAGTAGGTATCTGCTCCATGGCCCACGTAGTTTATCACCCCGGTTCCTTCGTTAATTCTGGAAATTAAAGCCACTTTGCTCGCACTTGGATCGTAGACTTGGGTAACCGGTGAATAGCCAAATGCCATGAGTTTTGAACGGATATTCTCCATGTGCACAGCATCCGTTTCCCCGTTATCTCCTTGAGAACCGCCCTCGGCAGAGGCTATACCAACGCCACTGCCTAACCAAGTTGCATTTTCGGTTAAACTTTTTTCGTAGCGGATACTCCTATTTACCATGGTGGAAACCTGTGTCGTATTTTCGGCTGAGAATCGTCCAACAATCACCTCTGGATAGGTATCATTGCCGTCGATCATGCCGTAGTAAGAATCGGAATATCCATTGCCCGAGTCGGTAATTAGGGGCAGCTGTTTGGCCGGAATTTGCTGCGCATCACCCACCAAGAGTAGAAAAGTGAGTCCGTTTTGATGGTAGTAGTTGGTAACATATGTCTTTAGCTGATCAGCGGTGGTTCCTATGGTAGAAAAATCAACTAAAACCGTTTTAAGCCCGCGTTGATTCTTCCAATCCACAAAGGGTTGTATTACCGATAAAAAGTCGTGGTAACAAACGATGAGCATGGTACCTTCATCCGACAATGGAGTATAACGATCACTTGTCGTTTCGGAATAGTTAAGAAACTGTGATTTGTATATATCACGGAACCCATCATTTGTTGTGGTTGTGGTTGTGGATTGCGATACCATGGCGGCTATGGACGAATTTGCTTCAAACCGCGCTTCAACAGTAATGGAGGTATATACCCTAAGTACCTTGGTAACTGGGTTATATTGTAATGGATATACAATGATTGGTACACCATTGTATTTTCGGAGGGTATAGCTATTCCCAACCTCGGCAAGGTTGCCCGGAAAAAACTGATTCTTATCGTATACCGTCCCATAGGTGAAGGGAATCTTCGCCGGATCTTGATCTCTACTTATGTTTCCTTTCGATGGCGCAACCATTACATTGGGTATGTCCTTGTAGGTTGAGTCGGTTATTACCAATTTCACCTTTGCGTTGGAGGGACTAATTATGGATTTGGTTAACTTGGGAAGCGCGGGCATGCCTTTGGAGAGAATATTGGCAGCTCCGTCGATTAGGTATAGGTTGGCTGCTCCTCTTGGGGTTTCAACGCTAATGGTTCGGGGTAACGGTGTGGTGAATTTTGCAACAACTGACGAGCTATTGCTTTTAACGAGCATGGCTTTGGCCCTATTGGGCTGGGCAACGGTAGTAGCTGCCGAAATAGTTAGTATGGCAGCAATGGCTGACGACAATAGCTTTTTCATATAGGTGATTAAAGGCTTAGGGAATAGTTTGTAATGTTGCAAGTTTATAAAAAGAAAATCACATCGTGCTCCTCACCAACAAAATGTTTCTATTTGTCAGTCTAAAATATAACGAACAATTAGTAAAGATGGTTTGTGCGGTTCCCTTTTTTTTTCCTATCTCCAAATTGGTTCTGCTACAACAATTTTAATAGCTACAATAAATGATATAATATTATGGATAATGTGAATTGGGTAATACGCAATTAATCATTGATATATGACGGCAGCATTTTTTTCTTATTTTTTTATTCAGAAGAAGTAGGGTGTTTTCTTATGACGATGTATTAGAGGTGAAAGCAGGAACAATCCTGATAATCGAAAATGAGATCATTAACTTTTAATTTTTAATACTATGAAACGGATTAATTTTCTTCTTGCAGCTGCTTTTGCAGTATTTATGTTCTCCTCCTGCCAAAAGGATTCGACTTCAACCAACCCCATTGTGACCTCTGCAACCGATGACGATCAGGTTACCACAGCCTACGACGATGTAGATGCTGAAGTTGACGACATCACCTCCAACAGCGGCACTCTGATGAGCACTGCACCAAGCCCAACTATGGCAGCCTATGCCGATGATGCCTCATCGCGTTCAGTAGTTACAGCTGTTAATGACGATGGTAGCGTAACGAAAACCATAACTTACGTAAATTGGACTAACCCAAACGCCAATAATGGTCATGTTAAGAATGGTGTAATTGTAATTAACATTGTTGGTGGTCCCTTACAGGCTCAGTATTCACGAACCGTAACCTTCCAAAACTTCACCATCGACGATAACTTGATTGAAGGAACACGGCTTATTCAGAAGATTGCTGATTATCAGTATACCGTTACTCTTACGGGCGGAAAAATTACTTTTGCCGATGGAACTACCTATACTCGTGAGGCCAATCGTACTAGAACATGGATTAGCGGAATGGATACTCCTTACAACATTTGGGATGATGTATTCAGCATAGAAGGTTCTGAAACTGGCGTTAACCGTCAGGGTGAAACTTACACCCACACTATTGTTAATGCTCTTCAAATTCGTAGAGCATGTCGTTGGATAGTTGCCGGCACGATGGATATCGTTGTGGGCGATAAAACGGCTACACTCGATTATGGAAATGGTGATTGCGACAACCTTGCTACCGTAACTATTAATGGTGAAATATATGACATTAAGCTGAGAGGTGGAAAGAAATAGATCGATTACCAATAAAGAAAAGAGGCTGGATAAAAATGTCCAGCCTCTTTTTTTATGTATAAAATAGTATTGTCGATCTTGTTCTTTGTTCAATGCAAGATGCGCTACTATTTAAACAGCTTTACTGCTAAGTCAACAACTCTGCAGGAGTATCCCCACTCGTTATCGTACCACGATAGAACTTTAATAGTCTTGCCGTTAACCATGGTGCTAAGAGCATCAAAGATTGAGCTGTGGCTATTGTGAATAATATCAACAGAAACAATTGGGTCTTCGGTATATTCCAAAATTCCCTTCATTGGACCTTCTGCAGCTTTCTTCATAGCAGCATTAATCTCTTCCTTGGTAGCTTCCTTTTTTAGGTTAGCAACAAAGTCTACAATAGAACCGGTTGGGGTGGGGACGCGAATGGCAAGTCCATCGAGTTTACCAGCAAGTTCAGGAATAATTTTACCTACAGCCTTGGCAGCGCCAGTGGTGGTAGGAATTTGGGAAACAGCTGCGCTGCGTGCTCTACGAAGGTCGCTGTGAGGTGCATCAAGAACCATTTGGTCGTTGGTGTAGGAGTGAACGGTGGTCATGAATCCATTCTCAATGCCGAAAGCATCGTTCAAAACCTTTACAACGGGAGCAAGACAGTTGGTGGTGCAGGAAGCGTTAGATACGCAATGATGCTCTGGCTTTAACTCGTCATCGTTAACACCAAGAACAATCATCTTGTCAATGGTATCCTTGGATGGAACGGTAAGAATAACCTTCTTTGCACCATTCTTCAGGTGGTCGCCATAACCGCCCTTTTCACTTTCACGCTTGGTGAAAATACCGGTCGACTCAATTACTACATCGGGAGTAGTTGCCCAAGGAATATTCTTTGGGCTGCGTTCTGCGTATACAGGAACCTTTTTGCCATTTACGATAATTCCTTCTTTGTCGAAGCTAACCTCACCATTGAATCTTCCTTGGGTGGAATCATACTTCAGCAGGTGTGCTAAAGTTTTGGTATCGGTTAGGTCGTTAATACCTACAATCTCAATTTCGGGACGATCGAGGGCAATCTTGTATACGTTGCGGCCAATACGACCGAAACCGTTGATTGCAACTTTAATTTTTGCCATGTTTATATATTTAAGATAGTTAAACTTTCCGATTACAAAGATACAATATTACCTGAATACTTATACATTGGATGGCCTTGCAAGGGCTCTGTTTTTACGCAAACGTTACAAAACTAACAGTAAATAGTAAATAACTATTCTCTTTTTTGTGCTCTTCGCTGTTCTTTCTTAAGTGCCTTAAGTCGGGGATCGACGATGTGCCCAAATCGATAGCTGACGAAAATTGATAGAAAGAATTGATTGTTATTGGTTAGGGCCATTATTGGAATTTTCTTTGGGAAGGCTTCTATCATGGCACCGCCTTCTATGATATGCAACATATGAGATTCCCGGCTATATTCAAAACTTACTGCCGTTTTAAGATAGGCCCCCGGAACAATGCTTAGTTCGTTAATACCGGTAAAGAACGGTGCACGCTGGTACACATCAAGCGCGTTGTGGATGTTCTCATTAAATTTTTCTGTTGTAATGGTATATTCATCGGCCCCCGGACCGGTAACACTAATTTTTTCGTAGTAGTAGGGTTTTAACATTCCAATTGAGGCTCCTCCGGTGGTCAAAATCCTTATGGCAATACTACCAATATCGGCCTTGGAATAAATCTCCACCTGCCTTCCTATACCTATTCTTAAAGTGAAGAAGTTATTCTTTTTGCCAAATACAAAGCTTCTATTGCTGGGAAATAGAGGGCTGTTTATGCTCTCTTCCTTGGGGTGTTTTACAAGTGAAAATTCTGTCTCGAGGAGGTTTTTTTTAAGCAAATTCACTCTACGTGCAAACCGGTAACTGAGGCTTACCCCATTGGAATTAAGCATTAGTCCGACAGTGGTCTCGTTCTTAAAGTAGATATTTGATCCGGTTGTATCAATTTGTCCCTGACCGTGCAGACTATTTGTAAAAAAGAGAGCCTGCAAGGCAACTGCAACTATCACATAATTAAGATATTTCCTCACTTAGATCAAATAATTAGTTATGCCAACTATTACCTTCGTAAAGATAGGAGTATTTAGCGTTTGATGGGAGTATTATATGAAAAAGAGGAGAGGAATATCGACCAGAATGCCAATAAATGAAAAAAGGAAGGTTACCCCTTCCTTAAGCTCTAATTGATGTCGCAGAACTTCCCTTGGAATATGCTGGACAGGGCTTACTCGATTTGCAGCTGCTTAGCGCACTAATAAATACAAGAGTAAGGAAAATGGCAAGCAATTTTTTCATGAATTCAGAATTTGGTTTTTGAACATCTAAAAATAGCACATTTATTTCGTTCATAAAAAAAAATTACACACTCTTTTTGGTTTTCTCTTTGGGTGTTTGCTTTATCTATACTGCTCATGTTACATCGTTGTGGCTCTGCGATAGGGCAATTCCCATTAAGAGTACACCTTCCAAACCATAAATTTTAGCCGGTTTTGCATTTTTAAAATTTTGACAAAATGCTATTTTTTGAAGATTGTTTTAGTAATCTGTTGGATATATCGATACTAAATTTCCCTTGCAAGATACATGTTGATTACCATCTTATTACCCATAAATATTGGTTGGGTAGCCAACGTTCAATTGTGCATTTGTTGTATAATTAGCATAAAAAAATCCCTTGGGAGACCCAAGGGATTTTTAAGATTCTTTGTTGAGTAGTAAACTACTTCTTTACCATGCGAAGATTGGTTGTTGTTCCATCCTGGAAACGAACATTTACAATGTAAACGCCCGACTTAAGGTCGGCAACAGGAACATTTACTTCAGCAGCGCTGTAGTTGTGCTCCACAATCTTTTGGCCAAGGAGGTTGTATACCGAAATGGTCGAAACAACCTTGCCCGAGTTCACCGTAAAGTTGCTGGTGAATGGGTTGGGGTAAACCTTGGTAGCAACGGTTTTATTATCGTTAATACCGGTGGTTACATCTACAACATCGTTGGCATCACGTGGGTAAAGTTCATACATACTGGTGCTTGCGTTGGAGTAGTCGGTAATAATACCGGTAACATCGTATTTGTGTGCAGCGCTGATAGCCAATGTTGGGAATAGCGATTTGTAGAGGGTAAGATCAGCTGTTCCATCGTTAACTACACAAGTTCCACCAGCATTATCGCTAACAAAATTTGCATTCTTAACGGTAATGAGTACGCTTTCATAACCTTCGTCCTGTGCCTCGGCAGCGGTAATGATTGATGCTGCGGGCAAAGCGTTGCCTGTACTTACAATGTCAACACTGGTAACTTCTTTAACCTCTGTTAAACCGGTTAGGTTTGTACCAGCAGAACCACGGTATTCGGTTACGGTTCCATTTACGGTTACATTGTCGCCCAACGCAAGTGTAGTAGGGAATGAGTAGTCTGTAGCGGTACTGTAAACGTTCATTCCATTCCATTTTCCAGCGCCATCTTGAATATAGAATCCAATTGGAGCACCGGTGGTTGCGCTTAACTTAATGGCAGTAACAATTCCAGAGAAAGTAACTACTTGATCCTTGTATGGACTGTCACCTGAAGGGTCGGTGGTGTACTGAATATCATAAATGGTTAGTACGCCAGCGGAGGTGGTAACCGAAAGCTTAACAGGGGTAGCCATTAGGATGGTTCCACCGTTATCTTCGGTTACAAAGTAAACATCGTAGGTAGTGCTAGCATCTAACCCGTTAAAGGTAACAGGGTAGTCGGTAGCAGGGGTGGTAACGTCAATTACGTTATTAGCAGTTTTAATATCAGCGCTAGCTGGTTCGGGAGTGCCAGAAGCCTGCATCATGTAGTAAACTTTAGCAGCGCTCTTTAAATTAACAACCACATTAAATTGGTTCTTACCAACGTTAGCCGATTTTGGATAGGTGGCGGTAAACTCAGGAGCCGAGAAGGTAACGGTTACTAACCAAGGTATGGTTGCAACTCCATCTTCAGCCGTAACGGTGTAGGTAACGGGGTTGGTGAAATCTTGAACACCCGAAAGGTCAACGGTAGCACCTAGCGAAAGTTCAATGGTTGGTTCAATAGCCGTAACATCGGTTCCATAGGGTAACACTACGCCAATTGCATGGTTCGTAGCATCAATGGTTCCTGCTACACCAGCAAGGGTAAAGCTGGTAATTTCGGTTGCATCGCTCAAGGCGGCTGCAGTGGTAAAGGTGATGCTCTGTGCATCGAGTTGTTGATTACCATCAGCATCTTGAACTTTGTCAACGCTTAAGTAGTAGAGCTGATTTACGGTGAGACCTGGTGCATCTGGTGTAACGGTAATAACCTTGCTGGCAGCGTCAATGGTTGCAGTGAAAGGCACTGCTTCACCCATAGCATCGTTTTTGGTAAAGGTAATGAGCGAGGTTGGATCGGTAACCAGTGAACCATCGGAAATATTATGAATAGCCTCATCGAAGGTGATGGTAGGTGCAGCTGCTGTGGCAACACCGGTAGCACCATTACCAGGGGCGAAGGTGGCAACTGGTGGGGTTACATCAGCAGTAGCAGCAGGGGTAACATCTGCCCATGATGTTCCAACTCTTAATTCGTCCATTCCAATGAAAGGCGTTTCTGTATCACTATCTTGGCGAATAAATATCTGTGAAATCCCAGTTAAATCAGTTCCACCAGTGTTTGTTGCTGTAGCCGATGGTGTTGGAGCACTTGCTTGCCCTAAAGTTGACGGACTTGGATTCACCCAAATATTTACAATATCATCTCCGCTACCTGCACCAAATTCATATGATACAACAACAAGAACTGAATTGTTTAATGACTGAGTTCCGGTCACCCATACCATATTTGTAGTGGTTGACGTTCTTGGATTGATACCAATTTTATAGCCTGCTCCATCTAGACCCGTCCATACAGTTGCACCAAAAGTTGTGGAATTTTGTGCGAATCCAGTAAAATAACCACCAGTAGCATTGAGTGATCCAAGATCAGACACATTCATTATAAATGAATAGAAAACGGTACCTGCTGATTGAGTAGTAAATGCTTTAGAAGCATCAATACCACTGCCGTTAAAAGTAACTTTATTTCCAGTGGAAGATTCCAACCCACTATAAGTTAAATTGTCTGCAGCAATCAAGATGTCGTCTCCTGAATTTACTGCAGTCCACCCTGTTTGGGTTTGAAGTGCTTGTCCTACAGTATAATTGAAACCTTCATAAAGAGGTAGCGTTTCCTGCCCCCATCCGGTGGTCGTAGTGGCGGCCAACAACGTTGTGGTGAGCATTGTTGTGAGTAAAGTTTTTAGCTTCATAGCTTTAGATTTAATTAAAAAATTAGTGTTTATCTCTTATTATCAATTTGTTCCTTTCAAAATTGCGACGAGGAAAGGGAAAACAAGTTAGGTAAAGGTAGGGGAAATGCAAACAAATTTTGAAACTTTTTGGTTAATAAATAGCTATGGTTTTGTTATCCGCTGATTATTAGGGGTTAAGTGCAAACGATTGCGAGGAAGAAAAAAGTTAAATAACTTCTATTTCCTAGTCTCTTATTCCTAGTGCCTACCGTAAAGGTTCAATCTCCTACTTCAAAGGGAAATTAACCTCCTTCTAACGGGAACTGTTCTCGCTTTTGGGGTCGTAGGGCTAATTCCGAGGCTCGTAAGCCTAGAAAAAAGGGAGGACATCCTAGCATAAAGTTAGGACATCCTAGAAAAATGGGAGGATATCCTCGCTTAAAGTGAGCCCGTTTGGGGTAATAAGCTAAAGCATCCTAGCTAAAAGTGAGCATATTCTCGCTTAAAGGGAGGACATCCTAGGTAGGAAGGTAGGTTAACCAACTAAAAAGCTAGGCCAACGAGCCAAAAAGGTAAAACGGTTTAGGTAAAAGGGAGAATGTTGGAGTAAAAAGTTAGGTTATCGAGCCAAAAAGGTAGAACGGTTTAGGTAAAAGGGAGAATATTGGAGTAAAAAGTTAGGTTATCGAGCCAAAAAGTTAGGTTAACGCAAAATAGCTATTGAATTGTTATCCGCTGATTATTAGAGGTTAAGTGCGAACGATTGCGTGGGAGAAAATCAAACAGTCAGGGGGTGACTTCTTGTTTCCGAGATAGAGTCACCCCCTGACTTGCCAACAGATGGCATCCGCACAACTTCGGTCTTCGGACTTTTTTGTCACCTGTAACTCCGTCACTTGTCACTATCTTTCCACCGAGGAATTAAGGCATGTGGCTGTAGCGTCTGTCACCTCTAACTCGTAACTCGTTTTGTTGCCCCAATAAATCGGGATTTCCGCTCTGCTAATAATTCTTTAACTTCCTATAACTTCTTTCTCCTAAAACCTGGCCGTAAACCCAAAGTGCACCTTGGCGTCCTTAAACTGAGGTATGCCACCATTGGAGGAGCCAAGGGCATAGGCTAGCTGAAAAAGTCCACCGCTTACCTCCAGCTGGGTTCCAACACCAACCCCGGTTGGCTTAAAGGTGTCGAAACCATTGAGCCAGCTGCGCTCGAGGTAGGCCGTATCGACAAATAGAAAGGCATAGCCTTCGCTCTCAAAGTAGTAGCGAGCCTCGGCGGTAGCAATGTGAAAGGAGGAGACCCAGAAGAAATCCTCGTCGAAACCCCTAAGGGTGGAGTATCCACCTACGCGGAGAAGCTCGTTGTAGAATAGTTGGTTGTAGCCATTGCCTCCAAAGGCGCCAACGGCACCACCCCGGTAGGCGCAGTAAAGGCCAAGCCTTCCGGCTAGGGTGTGGTAAACCCCCGCCTTTGCATTGAGTGAGTATGCCGTTGAGGCTTGTGTAACGGTTTGGCCGGAAGTTTCATAATCGGCCAATCGGCTACCTAGTGCAACACCCGTGGTGATTGAAATCTCCGAGGTGGGAAATAAATTGGATTCGAAGCGGTAGTAGCTATAGCCTAAGCCGTAAAGGGTGGAGTTGCTATTGCCGTAGCCTGCCACGTTGGTGGTGCTGCTGGCCACCTTTTTTAGCTCAAACCATCCGGTAAGTCGGTGACCGGTAATACCGTTCCAGGTAATCCCAATTTTTGGGTTTACCACCAAGGTGGAGGTGTCTTTTCGGTATATGCTCAGCGATCCGGTGCTGCCAAAACCACCGAGACCAAGCCAGGGGAGGGTGGCGCTTGCTTCCAGTCGTTGCTCGTTAGTCTCGAGCTTTTTCCAAAGTAGCTGCATCTCTTCGCCAATATTAAAGGTGTTTATCAACTTTAAATTTACATCGCCCCTAAAGGTAACCCCACCCCCGGTTTCCTTCCCAGCAAGCCCAATGAGCGCACTAATTTGGTTGGCCTTTTTTTGTTTCAGATAAACGTATACCCGCGCTTTATTCGGAATAAACTCTGTTTCTGCCGGACGAATGGTGCTAAGGTATTCCAGCTGGCTTATGGTGCTTCCAATTTGGCGAACCTGCTTTTCGCTGTAGGGCATTCCGCGTGTAGCACCTAGCAGGTAGTCGAGGTAGTTGCGGTTGGCCCTGTACTTACCTTTTACTATAAGGGTATCGAATACCACGAAGGTGCCAGGCACTAATCGAAGATTGCCGGAGAGGGTGTTGTGCTCAATATTAACCGAATCGAAAACCACCATGGCAAATGGGTAGCCTTGGTTCTCCATTTTAGAAAGAATGAGATCGGTGGTGTTTAAGAGCGAAAAGCGGGAGAAATTTTTTTGCTTAATGGCCGTTGGCAACAGGTTGGCCTTGTTGTCTGTAATTAATCGCAGCCGTACCCTTAATATACGATTTCCCTTGTAGATGAAAATATTGGTGTTGGAAGAATCGCTGACTACCGAATCCATTCCCGCCGAAGCATAGCCTTTTGTCCATAGGGAGGCGATGAATCGGTTTATCTGGGCGTTTACTTGAGCGGTGTCGTAGGCATTAAGGGTAACCGTTTTGATAGGTTGCTGTAGGCTGCTGTTCCAAAATGTAAGCGTATGACCGTTTTGTGCAAAAGTGGGTAGGGTTACCAATGTGGCAAGACACAAAAATGTTAGCTTGAGTTTGCTGGTAGAAAATACCGTAAACGTGGAACCAGCCTTGTGTAATACTCTACTGATAATAAGTGTTATTAAGTGGTTTAAGGTAAATACACTATACCGGAACCTTCGGATCGAAAGATTGGGACTCCAGAAAAAGAGATAATTCTCTAAGTTTTTTTTCATAGCGCGGAGAGAAAATGCAGTTAATAGCGCATTGTCTAGCTCTGGGTAATGTCATCAACAGGATAATCGAAATACAAATTCAGCAACAAAAAAAGTAAAAGCAGAGCATCCCTCGCATCGGGTTAAGATTTAATTGCCATAAAAACAGCAAAAACTCCAAAGTATTGTGTTCGCCATTAATGGTATGCGTCGGTTTCATCGTTGTCGATGATCGTTTGTAGAGTTGTATTCTTAAGAATTTCGAAGGAGAGGTCTCTAACCTTTTTGAATGTTTTTCTAATACCGCATTTCCCCTCCTCTCGGCAAAATTCACACGACTGGTAGTGTTTTTCAGAAGCACAAGCTAGCATGGAGATGGGACCTTCGAATTGATTGTACACGGAGGCAAGGTCGATCTCGGAAGGTGACTTAATGAGGAAGTAGCCACCTGCTTTTCCCATTTTGCTTTGAACAATGCCCAATTTTTTACAGTCGTTCAAAATGGTTTCCAGAAACTTTTGTGGAATATTTTGATTTTGGGCAATGTCTGAAATCTGGATGGGTCCTTTGCCCCACTCCTTGGAGAGTCGGAGGAGCGCCATTAGCGCATATCTTGTCTTTCTTGAAATCAAGGCAAATTTTTTTAACGATTTAAAGATACTATTTTTTCGTAATCGTCTATAAGTTTAGTAGGACTACACGCAAAATTTACAGTAATAAGTGATGCGGATGGACCAATGCGGGCTTTCAACCTCTCTATTTTTTTTGAAAGTTGGCACTCTCGGATTAGTTTTTGCCAACAACCGTTCAATTTTTTAACTTTGAGCCACATTAAAACAATCGTCATGGATGCAATAATGAATCATAGATCGATACGAAAGTATAAAAATACACCAGTTGATGAGGCTACGCTAAATGAGGTTTTACTGGCGGGAACACGTGCTTCCACCACTGGTAATATGCAGGTTTATAGCATAGTGGTAACCACTAATAGTGAGATCAAGCAGCAGCTTGCTCCATGCCATTTTAATCAAGCAATGATTACTCAGGCACCGGTGGTGCTCACTTTTTGTGCCGACTTCAATCGGTTTAACAAGTGGTGTGAGCAACGAAAGGCGGTTCCGGGTTACGATAATTTTCTCTCCTTTGTTACCGCGTCCATAGACGCATTACTTGTTGCGCAGAATGTGTGTATTGCGGCAGAGGAGAAGGGGCTAGGAATTTGTTATCTTGGAACAACAACCTACACCGCAAACAAAATTGTTGATATTTTGAAGTTGCCCAAGGGGGTAATTCCTATTACCACGGTGGTTATGGGATACCCGGAGGAGGTTCCCGGTCTTACCGATCGTTTACCCCTTCATGCCGTTGTTCACCGTGAAGTTTACCATGATTATACCGAAGACGATATTAATCGTTTGTATGCCGAAAAGGAGGCCATGCCACTAACTAAGCAGCTGCTAAAGGAGAATAACAAGGAGACACTGGCGCAAGTTTTTACCGATAATCGCTACTCCAAAAAGGATAATGTGGCTTTTTCAAAGGTTCTACTTCAGGTGCTACACGACCAAGGGTTTATGAATAATCAGGAGTAGCTTCACACATACACGTTGCATAAAAAAACGCCTTGATATAAGATCGGGGCGTTTTTGTTTATATCCGGTGTATGAGTTGCTAATCCATCCTCTCCACTAACTTTGGAAGGTCGCTTGGGGTTAATATTCCTATAATGTGGCCAGTTGGGCTACCATTTTCGGTAACGAGAATAGCCTGCAGGTAGCTACCCTGCTTCATGGAACGCTTAAACATATCGTATATGGTCATGATGTCGGTATGGTTGGAGACTACGGCAAAGTCCCTGATATCAGTATAGGGAATAATCTCCTCCAGCAGTGCTCCGTCAAGTTGACTCTGATGGGCATATTTTTCGGTGAGCCACCTGGCTAATGCTTTTGCCGTTATGAGGCACACTATCCGATTGCGATCTACCACGGGGCAGCGCATAAATCCCTTTTCTGCAAATGTTTTAAGCATTTCCATGATGGGCGTTTGGGGCGTGGCAAAGAAGGGTGGCTGAAAAGAAATGGTGTTCACCCGTGGTGGGTTATTCAGCATATCACGAATTTTTCGTATTTCAGCTACCACGTCGTTGTGTGGCTCTGCTATAATGAAGTTTTCGCGTCGGGTATGGGTTATGGCATTTCGCAACTCTGCAAACTCTCGGAGGTCGTTGGCGTATTGCTGTACCACCGGATTAAAGCTACGTGCCTTTCTTACTAGTTCCGTAAATCCTGCATGGTATCGGTCGTTGCAAATGTCCCGGAGCTTCTGCTCAATCTCCGTAAAGAGGTCAATGAACTGTTCAGAGTTTGCCTGTGGCTGCATAGCGTAAAAATTTAGCGTGAAGGTAGAGAAATTAGTGACAGGTTACAAGCGACAGGTTATAAGCAGTGGGTTATCTAACCCCTAAATTTCTCATCGCTTAATTCTTCACTATGAATAATTATCCACATTATTTTGCATTCAACCTACTCCTTAATATTCAAATTTCTACCTTTGTCGTCTTGTTAAATTTTAAACTAGAACAACATGTATACACACCAATACCTAGAAGAATTTACCACTTTGTTATTTGAGAAGATGGGTTGTCCTCCTGCCGATGCAAAAGCAGTGGCAGAGTTACTTGTACGTGCTGAATTACGTGGGCTTTCATCGCATGGTATGATGCGCGTAAAGGATTACTTCTTGTTGGTTGAGGCGGGAAGAATAAATACGAAACCAAATGTTCGCATTGTGCACGAAACGCCAAGTACCGCTACTGTTGATGGCGATAATGCACTTGGACCAGTTGCAGCAAAGCGAAGTATGGAAATTGCCATTGAAAAGGCCAAGAATGTTGGAACAGGCTGGGTGGCCACCAAAGGCTCTAATCATTTTGGCATTGCCGGTTACTACGCCATGATGGCGCTCGAATACGATATGGTTGGAATCTCCATGACCAATGCAAACCCATTGGTGGCGCCAACCAATTCTACCAGCAAATTTTTGGGGACCAATCCTATAGCGGTTGCCATTCCAACACAAAATCAGCCTGCATTTGTGGCCGACTTTGCCACCACTCCAATTGCCCGAGGTAAGCTGGCAATTATGGGAAAGAAGGGGCAATCTATCGATTATGGATTTGTTCAGGATAAGCATGGAAATCCTAGCACCAACCCCGATATACTACTTGATGGTGGTGCAATTTTGCCTTTAGGTGGTAGTGCCGATCATGCAAGTCATAAGGGCTATTGCATGGGTTCGCTCATCGATATTTTTTCTTCGGTATTTTCAGGCGCCAATTTTGGACCGTTTGTTCCACCGCAGGTAGCATACCTCCCTTTGCTCGAAAAGAGTGTGGGCGAAGGGTTGGGACACTTTTTTGGGGCTATGCGTGTTGATGCTTTTCGTCCTGCTAGTGAGTTTAAGATGAAAATGGATGAGTGGATAGAGACCTTTAGAGGTGCGGAGAGCATTCAGGGACAGCCAAAAATAGTAATACCTGGCGACCCTGAACGATTAAACGAAGAGCGGTTAGGCAGGGAGGGAATTACCATTATTGCTCCGGTAATTAAAGATCTTGCAGACATTGCCGGGAAGTTGAATGTTCCTTTTGACGTGAGGTAATTAGATTGACAATATTCATTGGGGAGATTCTGTAAGGGGATCTCCTCTATTTTTATTATATAGCGATGGAAACGTGCCTACATAATATTGGAACCATTGGTGATGAATTGCTGACCTATGCGGTAATTTGTGCATTTGTTGGAGATAAACTTGTGCTGGTGCGCAACCGAAAACGGACAACTTGGGAGATTCCAGGAGGTAAAAGAGAGGCAAATGAAACCATCGATGCCACTGCTTGTCGCGAACTTCGTGAGGAGACGAGTGCTGTTAAGTTTACGGTGGAGCCGATATGCGATTATTCGGTTAGGGTAAATGAAATTATCAGCTATGGCCGACTTTATGGCGCTACTATCGAGCAGATGGAGCAGGAGCTATGCTTTGAGGTTGGCGAAGTAAAGCTGGTCGACACCTTGCCAAAGGAGCTCACCTATCCGGAAATTCAGCCGATGCTTTATGAAGCGGTAATTATTCGAAAACGAGCCAAGAAAAATGAATAAAAACAGGAAGAGCCTCACGTGTTGCGAGGCTCTTCCTGTTTTTAGACCAATGGTTCGTGCTATTCAGCTTTTCTGTATACATTGGTTGCGCTGGCCTGGGCAGTTGGCATCACAACAATGTCGTTAATATTCACATGGTTTGGTCTGTTTAATACAAAAAGAATTGTTTCTGCAATATCTTCTGCAAAAAGTGGGGTTAATCCTTGGTAGGTCTTATCAGCCTTTTCCTTATCTCCCTTGAACCTTACCTCCGAAAACTCTGTTTCAACCATCCCAGGGCGTATTCCGGTAACCTTAATATTGTGCTTTAATAAATCAATACGCATTGCCTTGGTTAGCGCTTCTACCGCATGTTTGCTGGCGCAATATACATTTCCATTTTCGTATACTTCGGTACCGGCAATGGACCCAATATTCACAATGTGACCGCTATTTCGCTCAATCATCATGGGCGCTATTTTTCGGGTGATGTATAGCAGTCCTTTAATGTTGGTGTCGATCATTCTCTCCCAATCGTCAACAATACCTTCATCAATATGGTTTAGGCCAACGGCTAACCCTGCATTATTGATTAATACGTCAACTTTTCTCCAACGCTCCGGAAGTTCATTAAAGGCTGAGTCAACTTCCTCTTTTTTTCTGATATCAAAATTAAGGGCAAGCACATCTGTTTTATACTTTACTTCTGCCTCCTTTTTTAATGCTTCGAGTAATTCTGCTCGACGACCAGTGATAATAAGGCTATAGCCATTTTCGGCAAGAAGTAAGGCGGTTGCCTTTCCAATTCCAGAGGTTGCTCCCGTAATAAGGGCAAGTTTTTTCATTTTATCTAGAGTTTTTTTACTTGTTTTAACTATATAACATGCAGCTGTGTAGTGCTTTAAGTTCTTGCTCATCAATCACTCAAACGCCGTACTTTCGAAATAATACACCTTTTTGCAATTCGAACTCAAAATTACAATTTTAACTCCAACCCTGTATCTGTTATGTAGCATGAAAAATGCAGAATTTGGCTATATTTGTATTTAAATTGATGAGGACTCATGGTTTCAAAACAATCCTTAAGGTCCATATTACAGGAGATTCATTTTTCCAAGGAGGTTGTTGAACGATTCTTGCAACTCCTTGATGAGCAAGGCAATGATTTGGATCGATTAACTTTGTTTGCCGTTGCTGTTCAGACGCTTATTGCAGAAAATGAATTGTCAACTCACGTTTATTTTGAGGTTAGCCCCGGATGGCATGCTGCTATAAGGCAATCGGTTGCCTATTCAAACGGAACCCCATTGGTTGACGGTCTTGAGCGAATATCGGAGAGTTTTTGGAAACTTGCTGTTGATGGTTTTAAGCCTGCAGCGTTGGCTCACTGGTCAGTATCACCAAGTTTAAGTGTGGATAAAATTGCAAGTGATGCAACTAAAACATTGAGTTGTTTTACTCAAAGTCTTGGTATTCCATTGGTAGAGGGTGGTGTTTACATCTCCTCCGCTATCGATTCGGAGCCATTTGTTTGTAGTAGTATTGTGGGCGTTAAGAAGGGATTTGGGTCAACCTATCGGCCATTACAGGGAAGCGCCATTTATCTTATTGGCAACTATACCTTACCGGAGTTTTATAGTAAGGAGGCGTTATTAATTTCCAGCGCATTCGAGTTTAAGGAGAATATTGAGAGTTTAAAGTCCGGATTGTTTGCCAAACAGCTCGATTTTGCCCTAGGCGAACTTCTTAAGGCCGAAGTTATTGCTGAAGTTGAGCCACTTAATACTCTTGGTCTTCTTAAGGCTGCACTTGCAATTGCACTACGTTGGAATGTAGGAATTAGTATTAATGCGCATAAAATTCCGCTGGGGATTGATTCTTGCACCTTGCCGGAAGTGCTCATTTCGGAAACGCTCAATCGATTGTTGGTAATTAGTCCACTTGGAATGGAGTCTCTCTTGGAGGTAATACTTGAAAAATGGGATATTCCATATAGTAAAATAGGATGCGTAGAGGAGAACGAAGAGCTACAGATTGAAATGGATGGAAAGACGCTTGTGGCTATTAATCTGGAGGTGGCTGATCGGCTTGGCGTTAGCAAAGAGCATGTTGGTAAATCTTCTATGCCAATATTTGAAAAGTCTGTGGGCGAATGGAACTCCTCCAATGTTGCACTTCCCGATGCCATACGATTGGTATTATCCAGCTCAAGTCTCTCTCCTAAAATTTGGTTTAGGGAACAGTTTGATTCCAGCTTGTTGAGTGGACCAAACCTTAGCAATTCATCGGATGCTGGAATATCTGTTCTTACGGAGGCGAAGAGATGTATTGCATTGGCACAAGTTTTAAATCCTCGAATTTCGCAAATCGATTCAGATAAATCCCTGATAATTAGCTTTGCAGAAGCTACGCGTAAGGTAATTTGTTCGGGAGGAATTCCCATGCAGGCCTCCTTAATGCCTGCAATATTTGGTGCTGACAACGAGCAGAAGAATAAGGTAGTAGGGTTGGAACAGCTATTTTATCAGGTTAGTGAACTTTGGGGGGTCGCTGCTGCTGCACAATCCCCATTTGTTAAGCTGCGAGAGGGTCACCATTCAGCAATTTTTTCTGCCGTTTCAGTTCTTGGCGTTGTTGATGGTGATGCACCGCTATCGCGTAGTTTTCGCGATAAGGGGGATATGATTTATCTTCTCGGTAATCCCGCTACTTCGCTTGCAGGCAGTGAATTGGAAATTTGCCTTGGACATTCCAACGCCAGCTATATTCCTTTTTTTGATATTTATCAAGAACTTCGACTTCAAAAGGCATTGTTGCAGCTCTACAGGCTGGGCATACTCAATTCGGCTCATAGCGTTGGACGGGGTGGCTTATTCACCTCATTGGTAGAGTGTGGTCACCTGAACAGTCTTGGCTTTGATATTACAACCGATTCCGAGATAGAAACCAATACTTTTTTATTTGGTGAATCGCCTGGTATGGCTGTCGTAACGGTTTCCCCATCTCGCGAAGTTCAATTTATCGATTTTATGGTGGCCCTGCAGCAGAACTTTAGAACTCTTGGTCATGTTACTAAAGCAGAGATTAGAGTCGATGATATCTCCTGTGGTTTTATCAACGATTTACAAAAGCTCTATGTTTAGCGATACAAATACCTAAAAATTACCCAAATTTGCAGATCATTAACCCATTAGCCCGTTCATGATGTTATGGCGTATGGATTGGAGGTATTCAGGATGGACGTGCTTGCAGATAGTTTTAAGTAGATTCGTTTTTACTGTGTAAAAAATTGCAACGATTACTATGGCAGATAAGGAGAAAGTGGTTGGAATGTTCAATAACATTGCCCCCACTTACGATTTTTTGAATCACTTTCTTTCACTCAATATCGATAAGGTATGGCGTCGAAAAATTGTTAAGCTATTTAAAGCCTACGCCCCTCAGCGGATATTGGACGTTGCATCGGGAACTGGTGATTTAGCCATCGCCCTTACGGCCCTGAAGCCGGCAGGAATTGTTGGTGTTGACATTTCGGAAGGCATGCTGGAGGTAGGCAGGGTTAAGGTTGCTAAGAAAAATCTTAGCCAAACTATCTCATTACTCTACGGCGATTCGGAAAATCTTCCTTTTCCTACGGGTTCTTTCGATGCCGTTGCTGTTTCGTTTGGCGTTCGAAATTTCGCTAATCTCGATAATGGGTTATCGGAGATGCAACGGGTGCTGAAGGTAAATGGTATTGTTGCCGTTCTGGAATTCTCCATGCCTAGACGGTTTCCTGTGAAGCAGTTTTACAAGTTCTATTTTTTAAGAATCCTTCCTTTTTTTGGAAAGTTGTTTTCAGGAAATAGTGAAGCTTATGCCTATCTTCCTGATTCGGTGCTAAAATTTCCCGATGGTGAACGTTTCTTAAATCGCTTGAGCGATGCCGGTTTTAGCCAAGTGAAGGAAAAGAGGCTGAGTTTTGGAATTGCAACAATTTATACTGGAATTAAAGAGGAGAAAAAGAGGCGACAATAATTGAGGTCGATATCCGTTTCATTCTAGCTGGATATATCCTTTCGGTTCATAGGCTTTTTCTCGGCAACTAATTTGGCTGAATATTAATTATAGCATTGGAAATTTTGTATAGGTCTAAATTATTACTTTTTGGTCTGGTTACTATTGCCTTTTTTGTCTCACCCACATCGATTAAAGGTCAGGTACAAGGCAAACCGTTTACGCAGCTAGATTACGACTATGGTAAGCCATTGCACTTTGGCTTTTCTCTTGGTTTTAATTTCATGGATTTTACCGTAAAAAACAATGGACGACCACAGGCATTAGCACCAGGTGACACTACTGTTCTGTGGAGCGATGTAAGCGGGTTAATCCCGGGTTTCGACGTGAATATTGTGATGGATTACAGGTTGAATCAAGCTTTTAGCTTACGTTTTCTTCCAGGATTATCGTTCGGTCAGCGCGACTTAAACTTCTTTAATCAAGACGGAACGCTTAGAACTACAATGAAATTGGAGTCCTCCTATATCGAATTTCCCTTTATGATCAAATACAAGGCAAAGCGCTCGGGCGATATTCGGCCCTATCTTATTGCTGGCTTAAACCCTCGATTTGATGTGGCTGCCTTTAAAAAACTCAATAACAAGGAGGGGATTTATATTCGACTCAATGAATACGATCTCTATTACGAGTATGGAGCGGGGCTCGACTTCTACTTAAACTATTTTAAGTTTTCCATTGAAATGAAGTACTCGGCTGGGCTATTTAATGTGCTCTCTCCCGATTTAATTGACGGGGGTGAAGGTTATGTGCGGTCAATTGATCGAATAAAGTCTCAAATTTTTGTAATCTCTTTTCATTTCGAATAGTCATCATGCCAGTTGAGATTTCACTTTCATTGAGCCCGAAACAGGCTTCGGATGAGCAATACTATAAACCACTTATTGCCGAAAAGTTAATGGTTTCGGCCCAAGAAATTTCTGCCATAAGAATCATTCGTAAGTCAATAGATGCTCGTGGTCGACAGATAAAAGTTAACCTTGGTTTTAAGGTATTTATTCAGGAGAAGGAATTTAACGAAAACGATGAACCTGTTCAGTTACAAAATGTTGCATTGGCTGAGCCGGTAATCGTAGTGGGCTCTGGCCCGGCTGGACTTTTTGCAGCCCTTCGTCTTATTGAACTTGGATTTAAACCTATTGTTTTGGAGAGAGGGAAGGATGTTAGTGCTCGTAAGCGCGACATCGCAACAATCAATAGGGATCAAACGGTAAACCCCGATTCGAACTATGCCTTTGGTGAGGGTGGTGCCGGCACTTTTTCTGATGGAAAGTTGTATACTCGATCGAAAAAGCGTGGTGATATTACGCAGGTGCTTAAAATATTTCATCAATTTGGTGCTCAGGATAGCATTCTTTATGAAGCACATCCCCACATTGGTACCAACATTTTACCGCGTATTGTGGCTTCCATGACCCGAGCCATTGTGGAGTCTGGTGGTGAGGTTCATTTTAATAAACGTGTTGATGATATTTTGTTGGTAGCCAACAGTATTGCTGGGGTTGCCTGCGGTAGTGAACTTTATAAATCGAAGGCGGTTTTGCTGGCAACAGGACATTCTGCTAGAGATATCTACAGCTTGCTCTATCGTAAAGGTATTACCTTGGAGGCTAAACCGTTTGCCATGGGTATACGTGTTGAGCATCCACAAGCGCTGATCGATTCAATTCAGTACCATATGCCCGAGCGCGGTGAATACCTCCCGGCAGCCTCCTATTCTCTTGTTCATCAGGTTGAGGAGCGTGGTGTTTACTCCTTTTGCATGTGTCCCGGCGGTTTTATTGTTCCGGCTGCCTCCTCGCCTGGAGAGGTGGTGGTGAATGGAATGTCACCAAGCGAGCGAAATTCCCAATATGCCAATTCCGGCATTGCTGTCGAAATCCGGCTGGATGATTTACGATCATACCAAAGTTATGGCGATTTAGCCGGTTTAACTATGCAGTCGAGGCTTGAAAAAAAGGCATTTGAGCATGGGGGTGGTGGTCAAAAAGCTCCTGCTCAACGTCTCTCCGATTTTGTGTCGAAACGATTTTCGACTCAGTTACCAACATGCTCCTATCATCCTGGTACCACTTCAAGTGAAATGCACGAGTGGCTTCCTCAGCCAATTAGCAAAAGGCTACGGGAGGCATTCAAGGTATTTGATACTAAGATGCATGGCTTTTTAACCAACGAGGCTATTATACTTGGGGTGGAATCAAGAACATCGTCTCCCATTCGAATTCCTCGTAATGAGCAAACGCTTATGCATGTCACGATAAGTGGATTGTTTCCCTGTGGAGAGGGGGCTGGGTATGCTGGAGGAATAACCTCTTCGGCCATGGATGGGCGTGCCAGTGCGGAGGCGATAGTTCAATGGCTTAAAGCTTAATTGTCCGTCTTCTAAATTCGGATAAGGTAATGGCTGTAGCGGTTGCCACATTTAACGATTCGGCACCGTAATCACCGGTCATAAATGAGGGGATGGTGATTTTTCGATCAATCATGCAGCCCACTTCCATGGAGATGCCGTTTCCTTCATTTCCCATCACCAATACACCACTCAAAGAGAGTTTGGCATCATATATATTCTCGCCACCAATGTAGGTGCCATAGATTTCTACTCCTTCGCTTTTCATTCTTGTTATATGCTCAGGTAAATTGAGGTAGTGGATCCTAATTTTCGCAATGGCGCCCATGCTCGACTGAACAACTTTGGGATTGTAGCAATCGGCAGTTCCTAAGGAGCAAATAAGATCGGAAATGCCAAACCATACACAGAGCCGTATGATGGTACCCATATTACCTGGATCTTGAATGTCGTCAAGTGCAACCACCAATTGTTGTATTTTTGGCGAAAATTCCATGGGCGGTGTTGGAATGTGGAAGATGCCCAAAACCGACGAGGGTGTGTTTAATTTGGATATCTTTTTCATCTCCTCTATCGACACATGGATGACAGAGGTTGTTGGTAAAAGGGAGACATCGCTAAGGGCATACAACTCTTTCGCTTTTAATCCTGTACCTAGCAATTCGTTTACCAACTTTTCTCCCTCGGCAACGAATAGCCCATACTCATCTCTATACTTCTTTATTCGAAGAGCTGAGATGTTCTTTATCTGATTTTTAGTGAGCATCATTTTGTAATCAGTTGCTGTAGTCGGGATATTGTTAGAGCCATAAGTTGTGATCTACTCCCTATTGCCCATTTAATTTTAATTCAAATTGTTGAATTGTAACCAGAACTCTTCATCTTTGTGCAAAATTATGAAATACCTTTGGGTTTTATCGTCTTCTAGGACTGAATTGAGGGTTTTAACCATTGAATGCTTCGTCTCAGCTAGCAAACGGTAGTGTTTACAAATTTATTTTTTCTACTTTAGACTAAAATTTTTCATGTTGATCGGACTTCATCGTAAGTTTTTAATTTCGATAATCGTTCTTTTGGTTGCATACTCGTGTTCAAATACAAAGTATGTGCCCGAAGGAAAGTATTTGCTTAATAAAACCGAGATAAAGGTTGATGGAAAAGGGCTTAAATCGGAGGATATTGAATCGTATGCGAAGCAAAAACCAAATAAACGCATCTTCTTTGTTCGATTTCATCTGGGGTTGTATGACCTTTCATCTCCACAGAAAAACAAGGGAATTAATGGCTGGTTAAAACGTATTGGCGAAGAGCCGGTAATCTACGATGGCTACCTTCACACCAGAAGCCAAGAGCAAATTGGATTGTTTCTCAACAGTAAAGGATATTACAATTTCGACCTGAAAGATACTCTGATTTATTTGAGTAAGAAAAAGGTTAATGAGGTATTCACTATCGAACTTGGGAAACCATATATTATTGACAGTATCGTATTGAGCATTCCCGATACCGCTGTGCATAAAATTGTTCTCAACGACACAATCGGTAAAAAAGTTTTTAAGGGGATACGCTTTGATAAGGATGTTTTGGAGGATGAGCGAGATCGAATTACTTCTCTAATTCGTAATCACGGGTATTATCAATTCAGTAAAAATTTTATCACCTACACTGCCGATACTTCGATGGGTGAAAGGCGGGTGATGATTGTCTTAAATATCAGCAATTTCCCAATTAAAACTTCTGATGGAAAGATAATCCGTATTCCACATCAAAAATATAGAATTAGTAAAGTAAATATATTAACGGACTACGATGGCGTGAAGGCTATTACCGATTCTACTTACTTTAATGGCTACGATACTGTTTCATATAAAGGATTAAATATTCTTTACCGATCGAAATTTAAACTTAAGCCGAATACTATTTATAGGGCAAACTATATGATGCCGGACAGCCTTTTTCGAGAAAAAGATGTTAATAACACCTACAATAGCTTCTCTTTATTACGGTTGTTCCGAAACGTTTCATTCCAATTTGATGAAAATTTTAAGACGAAGAATCAGCAAAAATCTTCATCCGAAGAGTCATTTGAAGATGTGGTGGTTGGAGTTGATGAGGTTCAACCGTTCGATAGCACCGGTAGGGCAGAACCTCTGTTGAAATGCGATGTGCTTTTACTACCGCTAAGTCAGCAAAGTTATACGGTAGAGGTGGAAGGAACGAACTCCTCCGGCGATTATGGCATTGCGGGAAACTTGGGATATCAACACAAAAACTTGTTCCGAGGAGCTGAATCGTTCGAGGTAAAATTTAAGGAAGCAGTGGAAGTTTTAAAGCAGACATCCTCAAATATCTATGGAACTTCAATGGAGACAGGAATCTCAACAGCCTTAAATATACCACGGTTTCTAATGCCATTTCGAATTGACGACGTAAGATCGACCTACAACCCAAGAACTCAAATATCGCTTGCCTATAATTTTCAACGTCGGCCTGACTATACCCGAACCATTGTGAATTATACCTTTGGTTATAAGTGGAACCCATCAAAGAATATTACCATGGTGGTTAATCCAATCGACCTCAATATTGTTAACCTACCCGTAATTTCTACCAGCTTTCTAGAAGAATTAACTGACGATTTTCTTCGTAATAGCTACCAAAATCACCTTGTGGCTGGTGCATCTTATTCATTTATATATAGTAGCACACCCAATAATAAATCCGGTAATTCTCACTACTTTAGAGTAAACGCTGATATGGCCGGTAATTTGCTTTACCTATACAGTCGCACTTTTAGCGAACCACTCTTGGATGGATCATATAAAATTTTGGGAACACAATATGCTCAATATGTCAGAGGGGAGGTTACCTACGTTTACCATCAAGTATTAAATGAGTCAAATACCTTCGTGTATAGAGCATATGCTGGAATTGGAGTACCGTATGGTAATTCAAAGGCGTTACCGTTGGAACGACAATTTTTTGCAGGAGGGGCAAATAGCAATAGGGGATGGCAGGTTCGATCGCTTGGTCCTGGTTCTTATAAAACCGATTCCACAACCACGTATCCTAGCGTTTCGTCCGACATGAAGTTGGAGGCTAATTTTGAATACCGGTTTAAACTTTTTTGGAAATTGGAAGGTGCCTACTTTGCCGATGCAGGAAATATTTGGGCCATTGACGCAGAGGATACTCGTGCCGGTGCGCAGTTTGACGTTCGACGGTTCTATAAGGAGATTGCCATTGGAACTGGGCTTGGTATGCGCTTTAATTTCGGCTTCTTTATTTTTAGGATTGATGCTGGTATTAAGGCGTATGATCCTTCATTAAGTTTGGCTAACAGGTGGGTTCTTGGCACTAAGCCCATTACATTCAATGATATGACTTTCCATTTTGGGATCAATTATCCTTTTTAGGAATTAATAAGTTGCCTAATTGTAGCACACCCCGATCATTTATTTTCGTACATTTGGGTGTAATCAATCTACAATAAGCTATGTCGTATAAAAGTATTGTTGAATTATTGGGCAATAAAGCATCTTATTTGCTCAATCATGATTGCAAAACAATCGATAAAAGTGCGCTGCACATACCTGGACCCGATTTTGTTGATCGAGTGGTTGCATTAAGTAATCGTTCGCCCCAGGTGATGCGTAACCTTCAGCAGCTCTACAATCATGGTCGCTTAGGTGGCAGTGGATATCTCTCTATTCTTCCAGTTGATCAAGGTATTGAACATACTGCTGGTGCTTCATTTGCACCGAATCCTATTTACTTCGATCCTGAAAATATTATCCGGTTGGCCATGGAGGGAGGTGCAAATGCCGTTGCTTCCACTTTTGGCGTTCTGGCTTCCTGTTCTCGGAAGTATGCTCACAAAATACCTTTTATCGTAAAGCTAAATCATAACGAGTTGCTTACCTATCCCAATAAGTATGATCAAATTATGTTTGGATCGGTAGATGAGGCTTGGAATTTAGGCGCAACAGCTGTTGGTGCAACTATTTACTTCGGCTCGGAGGAATCTAATAGGCAAATTGTAGAGGTTGCCGAAGCTTTTGAAAGAGCTCACGAACTTGGTTTAGCTACTGTTCTTTGGTGCTATTTACGAAATAATGCATTCAAAAAAGATGGAGTTGATTATCATGTTGCTGCTGATCTTACAAGCCAGGCAAACCATCTAGGGGTTACCATTCAAGCAGATATCATTAAGCAAAAGTTACCTGAAAACAATGGTGGATTTAAGGCTATTGGATTTGGTAAAACTTCCGACAAAGTCTATTCACAGCTCACTACCGACCATCCCATCGATCTTACACGATATCAGGTTGCCGGATGCTATATGGGTCGTTCAGGATTGATTAACTCCGGTGGTGCTTCTGCAGGTGACTCTGATCTTGCCGAAGCTGTAACTACGGCTGTAATCAATAAAAGGGCTGGAGGCATGGGGTTGATTTCAGGTAGGAAGGCCTTTCAGAAACCAATGGCCGACGGTATTCTATTGCTCAACGCAATTCAAGACGTATATCTCGCGAAAGAAATTACAATAGCATAGGTCAATAGGAAGAATAATTTGGGGCTGGGATAAAACCAACCCCTTATTTTTTTGTGAGGATATCTTTGGGTTAAAACTAACATTCATAAATGCCAACCCATGGGATTTTGGAGGAGTTTCTTTAAGGAATGGTTTTCATTTTCGCGTAGCGAACGTCAAGGTGTGATAATTTTAATTGTGTTAATTGGAATTGTAGCCATTACTGTACAGCTAGTTCCTGAGAGGCGGGTGGAGAAAGTAGATCCAAATATTCAAGAATTTGCGGAGTTGCTAAGTCAACGACTTGAGCAAGATGCGGCCACCAATTCAAAAAGAGTAAGAGAGTCATCCCAGTATACATCCTTTAATCACAATACGCCACTTCAACTTCATAACTTCGACCCAAACGTTGTTTCGGAAGAGGAGTTGGTTCAAATGGGATTACCCGAGCGATTTACCAAGAGTATACTTGCCTATAGAGCGCATGGCGGAAAATATCGCTTTAAGGAAGATGTGCAAAAGCTCTATGGACTTTCCACCGAACTTTTCCAATGTATGGAGCCATATATTGCCTTGCCAACCAAGGAGGCATATTCCCTATTGCCAAAAAATCAACGAGTAACAATTGATAGTCTCAATGGGATGAAGGGTAGGGTTGTTGAGCTCAATAGTGCCGATTCCGCATCGCTCGTTGGTTTGAGAGGAATAGGACCGGCGTCTGCCAGACGTATTTTACTTTACCGAAAGCGGTTGGGTGGCTTTTATTCCATCGACCAATTAACTGACATCTACGGTATTAAAAAAGAGACCTTGGATTACTTGAAGGGCTCTCTCGTGTTGGATGCTTCGTTAATTACATATATCAATTTAAATGAAATCGCTGTAGATACACTGGCAACTCATCCTTATGTCTCACTTTATCAGGCACGCGCTATTGGTTACTATAGGGAAAAGAGAGGAGCTATTCATACGCTGGAAGAGCTGGTTCAAAATCGCATACTTTCAGAGCAAGTTGCATTAAAGATAAGGCCTTACGTAAGGTTCTGATAGAAGTGCATTGGATGTGATAAATTATTTGCAGAAAATTTTGCAGTATCTCAATTTAATCATACTTTTGCGCTTCAATTAATAAAGAAGTGCTATGATCATTATTCCAATAAAAGAGGGTGAAAATATCGAACGGGCTCTCAAGAAATTTAAGAGAAAATTTGAGAAGACTGGAATTATTAAAGAACTTAGACAGAGACAGTTCTTTACAAAACCGTCAATCCAAAGACGTGAAGAAGTAAAGAAAGCTATCTACATTCAGAAATTGCAGCAATCTGAAGATTAGTCGATTGCAGAATACCTTAAATTAGTTGATCTTTATTTGGTTTTTCCTTTAAAACCAAGTATCTTGGTTGCAACTATGATAAGGCTGTTCACTCAATATTTGCAATCGGAACGTCGTTTTTCACCCAATACGGTGAAAGCATACGTTGATGACATAGAACAGTTTATTTCCTTCTTGGGCATTGAACTGGAAGCATTTGACCCATCTAGCGTTGACCATAAACAGGTACGTAGGTGGGTTGTCTTTTTATTGGAGCAAAAGATAGCCGCACGATCTGTAGCGCGTAAGGTTTCTGCTCTTCGACATTTTTATCGATATTTGATGCGTGAGGGGAGGGTTGCCTCCAATCCAGTATCGCATCTAACGGCACCGAAGGTTCAAAAAAAACTACCCGTTTTTCTCGACGAAGAAACAATCAATCGGTTGCTTGACTCCTATCTCCAAGTTGATGATACATTCCCTTCGATTCGAAAAAAAATGATGGTGGAGTTGCTTTATACAACAGGGATGCGTAGGGGAGAGTTGGTTGCGCTTTCAATCTCTCAAATTGATTTTATACAGCAGCAGCTAAGAGTTATTGGGAAAGGAGATAAGGAACGAATAATTCCCGTTCCACCCCATTTGCTTCAAATGCTTCGTCTATACCTGGAGGCTAGGAATAAGGTGGTGGCTGAGCCAGACCATCAGCTTGTTTTTGTAACCAATGAAGGTAAACCTATTTACCCCAAACTTGTTTATAATGAAATACACGAAGCGTTAACATTAGTCAGCACCATGTCAAAGTTAAGCCCTCATGTTTTGAGACATTCCTTTGCAACCCATCTGTTAAACAGGGGTGCCGATTTGATTGGCATCAAGGAATTGTTGGGGCACGCTAATTTGGGCGCAACGCAAATTTACACCCACATATCGTTCAAAAAGTTAAAAGTTATTTATAATCAGGCTCATCCAAGAGCTTAAAATAAAAAAACAAGGAGGATTTCTATGAACGTAAAGATTCAATCCATCAAGTTTGATGCTGACAAAAGACTTGTCGATTTTTTAAACAAAAAGTTGGAAAAGTTGCCGCGCTACTACGAAGGTATTCTCGGGGCCGAAGTTTTTCTTCGAGTTGAGAATGTCCAGGAATTAGAAAATAAAGTGGTTGAAATACGGCTCGACATTCCAGGAAACGATCTTTTTGCCTCAAAACAAGCAAAATCTTTTGAGGAAGCAACCGATCTTTGCCTTGATGCGCTGAAGAAGCAAGTCACTAAACATAAGGAAAAACATCGTGGCGTTTAATTTTTTTTGAAAAAATAGCAACCATATTTTGCTAAAAAGGCAAAAAGTTATACATTTGCCAACCGATTTTTACAGGTAAGTTATGCCTGAGAGGGTCGAAGTTCTTTAAAAACTTGCATGTTGCCGATGTAGCTCAGTTGGTAGAGCAGTTGATTTGTAATCAGCTGGTCGGGGGTTCGAGTCCCTTCATCGGCTCGTGATGTTGGTAACATAACAGACAAAAGAGGACGGGGAGATACCAAAGTGGCCAACTGGGGCAGACTGTAAATCTGCTGGTGTACGCCTTCGTAGGTTCGAATCCTGCTCTCCCCACTTTTTTTGTGTATTTTTGCGGGAGTAGCTCAGTCGGTAGAGCATCAGCCTTCCAAGCTGAGGGTCGCGGGTTCGAGTCTCGTCTCCCGCTCAGATGTTTTGCCAGTGTAGCTCAGGGGTAGAGCGCTTCCTTGGTAAGGAAGAGGTCATGGGTTCAATTCCCATCACCGGCTCAAGTTTTTTTGTGGTAAACCTTCAAAGATTATCAAACTATCTAATATTTTGAGTTATGGCTAAAGAAAAATTTGACAGGAGCAAGCCGCACGTTAACATAGGTACCATTGGACACGTTGACCATGGAAAGACCACACTTACTGCGGCTATCACTACCGTTCTCGCAAAGAAGGGTTTGTCTGAAGTAAGAAGTTTCGATTCAATCGACAATGCTCCTGAAGAAAAGGAGCGTGGTATCACCATTAACACGGCTCACGTTGAGTATCAGACTGCTAATCGTCACTACGCTCACGTTGACTGTCCTGGTCACGCTGACTACGTAAAGAACATGGTTACTGGTGCTGCTCAGATGGACGGTGCAATTCTTGTTGTTGCCGCTACCGATGGTCCTATGCCTCAGACTCGTGAGCACATTTTGCTCGCTCGTCAGGTAAACGTTCCTCGTATCGTCGTGTTCCTGAACAAGGTTGACATGGTTGACGATCCTGAGATGCTTGAACTTGTTGAAATGGAAGTAAGAGAATTGCTTACATTCTACAAATTCGACGGAGATAATGCCCCTGTAATAAGTGGTTCCGCTCTTGGTGCACTTAACGGTGAAGCTAAGTGGGAAGATAAGGTTATGGAGTTGATGGATGCTGTTGATTCCTACATTCCAATTCCTCCTCGTGAAAACGAAAAGCCTTTCTTGATGCCTGTTGAGGATGTATTCTCCATCACCGGTCGTGGAACCGTTGCTACTGGAAGAATTGAAACTGGTATTGTTAAGGTTGGTGAAGAAGTTTCCATTATTGGTCTTGGTGATGCACCTAAGAAATCGGTTGTTACTGGAGTTGAAATGTTCCGTAAGTTGCTCGATGAAGGTGAAGCTGGTGATAACGTAGGTCTTCTCCTCCGTGGTATCGACAAGAAGGAAATCCGTCGTGGTATGGTTATTGCTAAACCAGGATCGATTACTCCTCACACCAAGTTCAAAGCAGAGGTTTACGTTCTTAAGAAAGAAGAAGGTGGACGTCACACTCCATTCCATAATAATTACCGTCCTCAGTTCTACATTAGAACTCTTGACGTAACTGGAGAAGTTCAACTTCCTGAAGGAGTTGAAATGGTAATGCCAGGTGATAACATCTCAGTTACTGTTGAACTCATCACTCCTGTTGCTATGTCTATAGGTCTACGCTTCGCTATTCGCGAAGGAGGTAGAACAGTTGGTGCTGGTCAGATTACTGAAATTGTTAAATAATTGTAAGTAATACAAGGGGTAGGAGACATTCTTCTACCCTAACCTACGGGTGTAGCTCAGTTGGTAGAGCATCGGTCTCCAAAACCGAGTGTCGGGCGTTCGAGTCGCTCCTCCCGTGCTAAGATGAAATACTTGCTATGAAGATTAATTTATATTTAAAAGAGGCCTATAACGAGCTTGTTCACAAGGTGACCTGGCCAACCTGGAAAGAGTTACAAAACAGTGCAATAGTTGTTATGATTGCTTCCCTTCTTATTGCAATTGTTATACTCGCCATGGATTTGACTTTTAAGAACCTGATGCATGCAATTTATAGCCTGCTTTACTAATTATGGGGGTTATCATGAGCGAGGGTGATAAGAAGTGGTATGTTCTGAGAGCGATTGGAGGGAAGGAAAAGAAGGTAAAGGAATATATCGAGAGTGAGGTTAATAGACTTAACCTTCAGGATTTTGTGACCCAAGTTCTTATCCCTACTGAGAAAATTTACCAGATTCGTAATGGTAAAAAAATCAGTAAGGAGAGGATTTTTTACCCCGGGTATATTTTAATCGAGGCTGCTTTGGTGGGCGAGATTCCGCATCTGTTGCGAAATATCCCCAATGTCATCGGTTTTTTAGGTGATTCTAAGGGAACAGGTGATCCTACACCACTTCGTCAAAATGAGGTGAATAGAATCCTTGGAAGAGTAGATGAGCTTACCGGAGGCGAGGAAGAGCTAACAACTCCTTATTTTGTTGGAGAAACCGTTCGAGTAATCGATGGTCCATTCAACAGTTTCACTGGCTCCATTGAGGAGGTGAACGAGGAGAAAAAGAAGTTAACTGTTATGGTTAAAATCTTTGGTAGAAAGACCCCGCTTGAGTTAGGCTTTATGCAAGTAGAAAAAGAGTAATAATTTAATAAGAGGCAATCAGCTATGGCTAAGGAAGTTGCTGGATTGATTAAGCTGCAAATTAAAGGTGGAGCAGCCAACCCATCACCACCAGTAGGACCTGCATTAGGTTCCAAAGGGGTGAACATTATGGAGTTCTGCAAGCAGTTTAACGCCAGAACTCAGGATCGTGCCGGTAAGGTATTACCGGTTATCATCACTGTATATTCTGACAAGTCTTTTGACTTTATTGTTAAAACCCCTCCCGTTGCAGTGCAACTGTTGGAAATTGCTAAGTTAAAATCAGGTTCGGCCGAATCAAACCGTATTAAGGTTGCATCCGTAACATGGGAGCAGGTTCGCCAAATTGCACAGGATAAAATGCCTGATTTAAACTGCTTTACAATTGAATCTGCAATGAGAATGGTTTCTGGAACTGCCAGAAGTATGGGTATCACCGTTAGTGGCGAATTCCCTGGTTAGTAACTTAAAAAAATTCTTTGAAAATGACGAAAGTTTCCAAGAATAAGAAGATTGCACTTTCCAAGGTTGACGCTGGTAAAGTTTATAAACTCGCTGATGCAGCTGCACTGGTTAAGGAAATTTCCTATACCAAGTTTGATGCATCGGTGGATATTGACATACGACTAGGTGTTGACCCCAGAAAGGCAAATCAAATGGTTCGTGGAGTAGTAACACTACCTCACGGAACCGGTAAGGATGTTCGCGTATTGGTTCTTTGCACTCCCGAAAAGGAGCAAGAAGCAAAAGATGCCGGTGCTGACTTTGTTGGTCTTGATGAGTATATCGAAAAGATTAAAGGAGGTTGGACAGACGTTGACGTAGTAATTACCTCACCAAATGTTATGGGTAAAGTTGGGGCACTAGGTAGAATACTTGGACCGCGTGGCTTAATGCCTAACCCAAAAACCGGCACAGTGACCATGGAAATTGGAAAGGCTGTTACCGATGTAAAAAAGGGTAAAATCGACTTCAAAGTTGACAAGTTTGGTATTGTGCACTCTGGCGTTGGAAAAGTATCCTTCTCTGCTGATAAAATCATCGACAATGCATATGAATTTCTCAGCTCTGTGATCAAATTGAAACCATCTGCTGCTAAAGGTAATTATGTTAAAAGCATTTATATCTCTAGCACTATGAGTCCTGGTATTCAGATTGACCCCAAGTCGATCGCTGAGTAGTTTTAAACGAAAAAGGCTGATTTGAACCATGAGAAAGGAAGATAAAGGCAAGATTATTGATAGCTTAGCTGAGCAAATTCAGGGAAGTACTCATTTTTACCTTGCCGACATAGGAGACCTTAACGCCACTGTTACAGCGGAACTCAGGAGAAAGTGCTTTGAGAAAGAGATTAAGTTGGTGGTTGTAAAAAACACCCTCTTGCGTAAGGCACTAGAAAAGATTAACTTTGAGCATTCTGAAATTTTTGATGTTTTAACTGGGCACACTTCAATTATGCTTAGTAACATTGGAAATGGACCAGCTAAGTTGATTAAGGACTTTTCGAAAAAGTATAGTAAGCCTGTCTTAAAGGCAGCTTATGTGGAGGAATCAGTGTATCTTGGTTCTGAAAATCTCGAAGCCCTCATCAATATCAAGTCCAAGGAAGAGCTTATTGGCGATGTTATTTCGTTGTTACAATCACCTGCACGCAATGTTATATCTGCGCTTCAATCAGGTGGAAACAAATTAAGTGGGGTGGTTAAAACCCTATCTGAAAGAGAGTAAACTAGTAAGAATTAATTTTAAAAATCGAAGGAAAAATGGCTGATCTTAAAAAGTTTGCAGAAGACTTGGTAAATCTGTCTGTAAAGGAAGTAAACGAGCTTGCTAAGATTCTGAAGGACGAGTACGGAATTGAGCCTGCTGCAGCTGCTGTGGCTGTTGCTGGTCCTGCTGCAGAAGGTGGCGCTGCTGCCGTTGAAAAAAGCACTTTTGACGTTGTTCTTAAGGCTGCAGGTGGCGCAAAACTTCAAATCGTAAAATTGGTTAAGGAAATTACCAACCTCGGATTGAAGGAAGCAAAGGAACTCGTTGACGCTGCACCTAAGCCAGTTAAAGAGGGTGTATCGAAGGAAGAAGCAGAATCTATTAAAGCACAACTTGAAGAAGCAGGAGCCGAAGTTGAACTTAAATAGCATTTACCTAGAATGAGGTCTTAGGGGTTTAGAATCTACCTAGTAGATTCTAAGCCTTTTTGTTGTTTATTAGTTTCAGTTCAACTAATCCGGAAACAATGTCTCTACAGCATATAAGCGAACGCATTAGCTTTGCTTCCACAAAAAAAAGGTTGGAATATCCCGACTTCCTGGAAATTCAGCTGAAGTCATTCAAGGATTTTTTTCAACTTGGGACTGCCCCCGAAAACAGAAAAAATGAAGGGCTTTATCGTGTATTTGCGGAAAACTTTCCCATTACCGATACCCGAAACAATTTCGTTCTGGAATTTCTCGACTACTATATCGATCCCCCTCGGTATTCTATTGAGGAATGTTTGGAACGTGGCTTAACCTATAGTGTTCCACTTAAGGCTAAGTTAAAACTCTACTGTACCGATCCTGAGCACGAGGATTTTGATACGGTAGTTCAGGATGTTTACCTTGGGACTATACCTTACATGACCCCTCGCGGTACCTTTTTAATTAATGGTGCTGAGCGTGTTGTTGTGTCGCAGCTACATCGCTCGCCAGGGGTATTCTTTGGGCAAAGCACCCATGCCAACGGTACTAAACTCTACTCCGCAAGAATTATCCCGTTTAAGGGCTCTTGGATTGAGTTTGCTACTGATATCAACAATGTGATGTATGCTTACATCGACCGGAAAAAGAAGTTACCGGTTACCACTTTGTTGCGTGCTATCGGCTACGAAAGCGATAAAGATATTCTGGAAATCTTTGATCTTGCCGACGAGATTAAAGTTTCTAAGGCAAGTTTAAAACGGTACGTTGGACGAAAACTTGCAGCCCGTGTCCTGAAGTCTTGGGTTGAAGATTTTGTTGACGAAGATACCGGAGAAGTTGTTTCAATTGAGCGTAATGAGGTAATTATCGATCGGGAAGTTGTTCTTGAGAACGAGCACGTTGAAGAGATTCTCGAGGCTGGAACGAAGTCCATTCTTCTCCATAAGGAGAATCACAATATCTCCGATTACGCTATCATATACAATACCCTACAAAAGGATCCATGTAACTCTGAAAAGGAGGCCGTTATATACGTATACCGTCAACTTCGAAACTCAGAGCCACCTGATGAAGCAACCGCACGCGATGTCATCGACAAGCTTTTCTTTTCCGATAAGCGTTATGACTTGGGTGATGTTGGTCGATTCCGTATCAATAGGAAATTAAACCTAGAGATTGGTCCTGATGTAAAGGTTCTTACTAAACCGGATATTATTGCCATCATAAAATACCTTATCGAACTTATAAATTCGAAGGCTGATGTTGATGATATTGACCACTTAAGTAACCGTAGGGTTAGAACGGTTGGTGAACAACTTGCAAATCAATTTGGTGTTGGTTTAGCTCGTATGGCACGTACCATACGTGAGCGTATGAATGTTCGCGATAATGAGGTGTTTACCCCAATCGATCTAATTAATAGCAAGACTCTTTCGTCTGTTATCAATTCGTTCTTCGGAACAAACCAGCTGTCGCAGTTCATGGATCAAACCAATCCTTTGGCTGAAATGACGCACAAACGTCGTTTGTCAGCATTAGGACCAGGTGGTCTATCGCGCGAACGAGCCGGATTCGAAGTTCGTGACGTTCACTATACTCACTATGGTAGGCTTTGCCCAATTGAGACTCCTGAGGGTCCTAATATTGGTCTGATCTCCTCTCTTTGTGTATATGCTAAGATTAATCCACTGGGTTTTATCGAAACTCCATATAGAAAGGTTGACGCCGGAAAAGTTGATCTAACCGACGAGGGCATTATTTACCTAAGCGCTGAAGACGAAGAAAAGAAAATTATCGCCCAGGCAAATGCTCCTATCGACGATGATGGACGTTTTTCTAACCCTAGAGTTAAAGCACGTTACCAAGGCGACTTCCCTCTTTCTGAGCCGGATGAGGTGAATCTAATGGACGTTGCTCCTAACCAGATTGCTTCTATTGCGGCATCACTTATTCCATTTCTTGAGCACGATGATGCAAACCGTGCTTTGATGGGATCGAACATGATGCGCCAAGCAGTACCAATAATTAACCCAGAAGCACCTATTGTAGGTACTGGGCTAGAGGGGTATGTGGTTAAGGATAGCCGTGTTCAAATTGTGGCTGAGGGCAATGGTATCATTGACTTTGTAGATGCAAATGAGATCGTTGTGAAGTATGATATGACGGATGACGAGCGCTTTGTTAACTTTGAAACGGATACCAAGCGTTACCGACTTCCAAAATATCTTAAAACGAATCAGAATACCTGTATCAATCTTAAGCCTATGGTTCGCAAGGGCCAGCTGGTAAAGGAAGGCGATATACTTTCGGAAGGTTATGCCACTAGAGGTGGTGAACTTGCCTTAGGACGCAACCTTAAAGTGGCTTTTATGCCATGGAAAGGGTATAACTTTGAGGATGCCATTGTGCTTTCTGAAAGAATCGTTCGTGAGGATATTTTCACCTCTATCCATGTGGATGAATACATAATGGAAGTTCGTGATACCAAGCGTGGAATGGAAGAGCTTACCTCTGATATTCCAAATGTTAGTGAAGAGGCAACTAAGAATCTTGACGAAAATGGATTGATTCGTGTTGGTGCTAATGTTGAGCCTGGCGATATTCTGATTGGTAAAATTACTCCTAAAGGTGAGTCTGATCCTTCTCCTGAAGAGAAGTTGCTTAGGGCAATTTTTGGCGATAAGGCCGGTGATGTTAAGGATGCCTCATTGAAAGCATCTCCTTCACTCCATGGCGTTGTAATCAACAAAAAACTGTTCTCGCGTGCTGTTAGGGATAATAAGAAGGGTAAAGTTTCTGAAAAGACTCAACTAACTAAGATAGATGAGGAACTTGAGCGGAACGCACATGTCATTAAGGATATTCTTATAGACAAGCTCTTCTCTTTGGTTAATGGTAAAACCTCTCAGGGTGTTTACGATTATTACCATGCCGAGATTATTCCAAAGGGACAAAAGTTTACACAGAAGCAGCTTTCCGATATAGACTTTTTGAATATCAATCCAAATAAGTGGACTACTGATAAGGCTAAAAACGAGCAAATTAGGGCTCTTATTCATAACTATATTGCCAAGTTCAAGGCTTATGATTCAGACCATAAACGCAAGAAGTTCAATGTAACCATTGGTGATGAGCTTCCTACGGGTATTATTCAGCTAGCTAAGGTTTATGTTGCCAAAAAACGTAAAGTTAAGGTTGGTGATAAAATGGCAGGTCGTCACGGTAATAAGGGTATTGTTGCCAAGATTGTGCGTGATGAAGATATGCCATTCCTTGAGGATGGAACCATTGTAGACATTGTGCTCAACCCTCTTGGTGTGCCTTCCCGTATGAACCTTGGACAAATTTACGAGACCGTTTTAGGATGGGCTGGTAAAGAGCTAGGTTTGCGTTTTGCTACTCCAATTTTCGATGGTGCAACTCTTGATGAAATCACCAAATATACCGACAAGGCAGGCGTTCCCAGATATGGGAAAACATACCTTTGTGATGGTGGAACTGGTGAACCATTCGATCAACCAGCTACCGTGGGTATCATTTATATGCTCAAATTGGGCCACATGGTTGATGATAAGATGCATGCACGTTCTATTGGACCATACTCTCTAATCACTCAGCAACCTCTTGGTGGTAAAGCACAATTTGGAGGTCAGCGTTTTGGTGAAATGGAAGTTTGGGCATTGGAGGCTTTTGGAGCATCCCATATTCTGCAGGAAATACTTACCATTAAGTCTGATGACGTTATTGGTAGGGCCAAAGCATATGAAGCAATAGTTAAAGGCGAGGCCATGCCTACACCTGGAATTCCGGAATCACTCAATGTGCTTATCCATGAACTCCGAGGCTTAGGATTGAGCGTAACTTTAGATTAGTGCCTTATTTGTCATTAGATCTTCTGCTGCCGGAAGTTTTTCCGGCAGCCATTTCCAGTAAATGACTCGTTAACTTCATTAAGAAAAAATATGTCATTCAGGAGAGAAACAAAGCTTAAGAGCAACTTTACCAAGATATCTATTGGGCTCGCATCGCCCGAGGAGATTCTGGAGCGTTCCAGTGGTGAAGTCCTCAAGCCTGAAACCATTAACTATCGTACCTATAAACCCGAAAGGGATGGTCTTTTCTGTGAACGCATTTTTGGTCCTGTAAAGGATTTTGAATGCCATTGCGGAAAATATAAACGCATTCGCTACAAGGGAATTGTTTGCGACAGGTGTGGCGTTGAGGTTACCGAAAAGAAAGTCCGCCGCGAAAGGATGGGGCATATCAACCTTGTGGTGCCAGTTGCTCACATTTGGTATTTCCGCTCTCTTCCAAACAAGATTGGCTATCTCCTCGGGCTGCCTACCAAAAAACTCGATGCTATTATTTACTACGAGCGATACGTGGTTATTAACCCGGGCATCAAGGCTATTGATGGTATTAAGTATCTTGATTTTCTCACAGAAGAGGAATATTTAGAGATACTTGAATCGCTGCCGAAGGATAATCAGCATTTGGATGAATCCGACCCCAATAAATTTATGGCGGGGATGGGAGCTGAAGCGATAGCAAAACTTCTATCGCGTATCGACCTCGATGATCTTTCATACACATTGCGCCATAAGGCTAATACAGAATCATCACAGCAACGTAAGGCCGATGCCTTGAAGCGTTTGCAGGTAGTTGAAGCATTTAGAGAATCTCGAAATGTAAATAAGCCTGAGTGGATGATTTTGAGGGTTGTTCCAGTGATTCCACCCGAACTTCGCCCTCTTGTGCCATTGGATGGTGGCCGTTTTGCTACATCTGACCTTAATGACCTTTATCGCCGAGTTATTATACGTAATAACCGATTGAAGAGACTCATCGAGATCAAGGCTCCAGAGGTAATTTTGCGCAACGAGAAGCGTATGTTGCAGGAGGCTGTTGATTCACTTTTCGACAATTCTCGCAAATCCAATGCCGTTAAAACTGATGCCAACCGTCCGTTGAAGTCCCTTAGCGATAGCTTAAAGGGAAAACAGGGACGATTCCGTCAAAACTTGCTTGGAAAACGTGTTGACTATTCTGCTCGTTCGGTTATTGTTGTTGGACCTGAGCTTAAGCTTAGCGAATGTGGTCTTCCTAAAGATATGGCTGCAGAGCTTTATAAACCTTTTATCATCCGTAAGCTTATCGAGCGGGGTATTGTTAAAACGGTTAAATCGGCAAAGAAAATTGTTGACCGGAAAGATCCTGTTGTTTGGGATATTCTTGAGAATGTACTCAAGGGTCATCCGGTACTACTTAACCGTGCACCTACACTTCACCGATTAGGTATTCAAGCATTTCAACCAAAGCTCATCGAGGGGAAGGCAATTCAACTTCACCCGTTGGCTTGTACTGCATTCAACGCCGATTTTGATGGTGACCAGATGGCAGTTCACCTTCCTCTTGGAAATACAGCCATTCTAGAGGCTCAAATGCTTATGCTTGGTTCGCATAACATTCTTAATCCAGCAAATGGTGCTCCTATTACGGTGCCTTCGCAGGATATGGTACTTGGTCTTTACTATATTACCAAGCCTAAAAAGAGTGCCAAAGGTGAGGGTCTCGTTTTCTATTCACCCGAAGAGGCTACTATAGCTTACAATGAAGGTGCTGCAGAGCTTCATGCCATTGTTAAAGTTCGAATTGTTACGAATGTGGATGGCGTGGATTCTACAGAGATGATTGAAACCACCGTTGGCCGTATCATCTTCAACCAGGTAGTTCCAGTTGGAATGGGATACATCAATACGCTGCTTACCAAGAAGTCGCTTCGCGATATTATTGGTAGCGTATTGAAGAAAACTGGTGTTTCTGCAACGGCGAAGTTCCTCGACGATATAAAGAACCTAGGATACTATATGGCTTTCAAGGGTGGATTGTCATTCAACCTTGATGATGTTATTATCCCAGAGGAAAAGGTACAGCTGGTTCAGGAAGGCTATGAGCAAGTTGACGAGGTTATGAATAACTATAATATGGGATTCATTACCAATAACGAGCGTTACAATCAGATTATCGATATTTGGACACATACTAACGCAAAGCTTACTCAGATTTTGATGAAGCAGCTTGCTGAAGATAATCAAGGCTTTAACTCTGTTTTCATGATGCTCGATTCTGGAGCGCGTGGATCAAAGGAGCAGATTCGTCAGCTTTCTGGAATGCGTGGTCTTATGGCCAAACCCCAAAAGTCGGGTTCGGCTGGTTCTGAAATTATTGAGAATCCTATTCTTGCAAATTTCAAGGAGGGACTATCAGTTCTTGAGTATTTTATCTCAACTCACGGTGCTCGTAAAGGTTTGGCCGATACCGCTCTTAAAACTGCGGATGCTGGATATTTAACTCGTAGGCTTGTTGACGTTTCCAATGATGTAATTATTACGGAGGACGATTGTGGAACGCTTCGTGGTCTTGCGGCAACTGCCATCAAAAACAACGAAGAGGTAGTTGAGTCGCTCACCGAGAGAATCCTTGGTCGCACAACGGTTCACGATGTTTACCATCCTTTAACTGGAAAACTTATTGTTGAGGCAGGTGAGGAGTTGACGGAGGAAATTTGTCTGGAGATTGAAGATTCACCAATTGAGCAGGTGGAAATCCGTTCAGTGCTGACATGTGAGTCTCGAAAAGGGGTATGTGCTAAATGCTATGGCCGAAATCTTGCCACTGGCCGGATGGTTCAAATTGGTGAAGCAGTGGGTGTTATTGCTGCTCAATCTATTGGAGAGCCTGGTACTCAGCTTACCCTACGTACTTTCCACGTTGGAGGAACTGCTTCCAGTATTGCTGCCGAGAACCGTATTGTAGCTCGTTACGATGGTAAAGTTGAAATTGACGAACTTCGAACGGTTTCAAAATTAGACGAAAAAGGTGTTGATATTGATGTGGTTATTGGTCGTTTAGGTGAATTCCGTCTGGTTGACAAGAATACAGGAATTACCCTTTTCACTCATAATATTCCTTATGGAGCCAAACTTTATGTAAAGCCTGGTAATGAGGTTAAAAAGGGTGAACTCGTTTGTGATTGGGATCCATACAACGCTGTTATTATTTCAGAATTTACTGGAGAGGTTGCTTTTGAAAGTATCACTGAGGGTTTAACCTATCGTGAGGAATCTGATGAGCAAACAGGATTTCGTGAAAAGGTTATTACCGATTCGCGAGATAAAACCAAAAATCCTGTGATTAAAGTTCTTTCCCCTGTTGGTGAAGAAATTAAATCATATAACCTTCCAGTTGGTTCTCACATTGTTGTGGAAGAGCATAGCAAGGTTAAGTCGGGAGATATTCTCGTTAAAATACCTCGTGCTGTTGGGAAATCGGGTGATATCACTGGTGGTTTACCTCGAGTTACTGAACTTTTTGAGGCACGAAATCCATCAAATCCATCTATTGTCTCTGAAATTGATGGTGAAGTTTCGTTTGGTAAAATTAAGCGTGGTAATCGCGAAATTATCATTACCAGCAAAACTGGTGAGGTGAAAAAATATCTGGTTCCTCTTGCGCGTCAGATCCTTGTTCAGGAAAATGACTTTGTAAGGGCAGGTATTGCGCTATCCGATGGTGCTGTCGCTCCTGGTGATATTCTCTCTATTCAGGGACCAACCAAAGTTCAGGAATATATCGTGAATGAGGTTCAGGAAGTGTATAGATTGCAGGGAGTTAAGATTAATGATAAACACTTTGAGGTAATTGTTCGTCAAATGATGCGCAAGGTTGAAATTGACGATCCGGGTGATACTCGATTCCTTGAAAGACAAATCATTGATAAGTGGCTATTCATGGAGGAAAACGATTGGTTCTATGACAAGAAAATTGTTGAAGATCCAGGTGATTCGTCCTCGGTTAAGGCTGGTATGATAATCACTGCAAGAAAGCTTAGGGATGAAAATTCTCAACTTAAACGTAGAGATTTAAAGCCTATTTCCGCTCGTGATGCTGTATCTGCAACATCTAGCCAGGTACTTCAGGGTATTACAAGAGCAGCCCTACAAACAAACAGCTTTATGTCTGCAGCCTCTTTCCAGGAGACAACAAAGGTTCTTAACGAGGCCGCTATTCGCGGAAAGGTTGACGGACTTGAGGGTTTGAAGGAGAACGTAATTTGCGGACACCTTATTCCTGCTGGAACTGGTCAACGAATCTACGACAACCTAGTTGTTGGATCGATGGATGATTTCAAAGCCCTTCATCATAAGGACATGGAAGAAGTCGATGCTGAAGAAGTTGACGAATAAATTCTACTAGTTTACTTTTCTTTTGAGAGCCGGGCATTTTACCCGGCTCTTTTTAATATATTGGCGTAAAATTTAAATGATATGAACGATCCAAAAAAACAGCAGCAAATTAATATTGAACTTGGTGAGGATGTGGCACAAGGTACATATAGTAATTTGGCTATTATTACCCATTCTTCCTCTGAGTTTATTGTAGATTTTGTAAGGCTAATGCCTGGGGTACCCAAGGCACCGGTTAAAAGTAGAATTATATTAACACCGGAGCATGCTAAGCGTCTTTTTTTGGCACTTCAGGATAATATTGCAAAATTTGAGCAGATGCATGGCCCTATTAAATTAAGTGAAGCTCCTGCCGGTAGTTTTCCGATGGGGTTTGGTGGGCCAACCGCGGAGGCATAATGCACGGATCAACAAGCAAAAAGAGGAGGCGAATTTTGTTCACCTCCTCTTTTTGCTTAAGTCCATCTTAATTATGGTGAGCATTTCTTAATTCAAATACCTGATAGCGTATGTTTAATATCATAAATAGCGCTAGAGTACCAAGGGAAAATAAGATTGCAATGGAATTTCCCAGTAGTTGATTTATTTGGAAACCTTCTGGTGCTATTAGTATGTAGTTGATTACCACGGCTGTCATGAAAACGGCTGGAATTAATGTAATCCAGTACGGTTTTTTCTCACCCGCCAAGTATGCTGTAATTGTCCATAGAACCACTGTTGCCAAGGTTTGGTTGCTCCAAAACATATATCTCCAAACAATGTCAAACTTAACTTGAGTAAGGGTGAATCCTAAGGCGAAAAGAGGTATGCTAATTAGTAGCCTTTTAATAATTTTTTTTTGGCCTATTTTTAAAAAGTCGGCAGCAATTAACCGAGCACTCCGAAAAGCTGTGTCGCCTGTAGTTATTGGTGCTGCAACCACTCCAAGAATTGCTAAAATTCCACCGAAAGTTCCCAATGTTTTAAGCGAAATCTCTTTTACTGCAAGAGTGGCCTCGCTATGGTAGCCTGCAATTGCTTGGTTTAGCTCATGAACACCGCCGTAGAAACTCATTCCAATAGCGGCCCAAATAAGTGCCACAAGCCCTTCGGCAACCATTGCCCCATAGAATACGCTCCTACCTAACTTCTCATTCTTTATACAACGTGCCATAAGAGGGCTTTGAGTTGAATGAAATCCACTTATAGCTCCGCAAGATATGGTCACAAACAGTAGAGGAAAAATGGGAAATTTGTCTGCGTTGCTTTTCATATTTACCAGGTTGTCGAAGGTCAGTTCTGGAATATGAAATGCGGTGCTGGACCAGAACAGTGAACTACCAATACCAAAAGCCATAAAAATTAAGGCTACTCCAAATACAGGATATATTTTCCCGATTATTTTATCAATAGGAAGAAGAGTGGCAATGACATAGTAAGCAAAAATAATCCACACCCAGAATGTTTTTGTTAAGGCTTCCGGAGTAAGGGAAGCCATTATGGCTGCTGGCCCTGAAATAAATGCAGCTCCAACTAATATCATAAGTATTAGTGTAAATACTCTCATAAATTGTTTGAATCCTCCTCCAAGATAGGTTCCTACAATTTCGGGAATACTTAATCCATTATGCTTAATGGAGAGCATACCAGAAAAATAGTCGTGAACAGCACCTGCAAAGATGCACCCAAACACAATCCATATAAAGGCCACTGGACCATAGGCAGCACCGAGTAGCGCTCCTAGAATGGGGCCCAACCCTGCAATGTTTAAAAACTGAATAAGGAAAACCCTCCAAGTTGGCATGGGAATATAATCAACTCCATCTTGAAGGGTGTAGGCTGGAGTTGTCCTTTTTGCATCTGCACCAAAAATTCTCTCCACAAAGCGTCCATAGATTATATATCCTAGAATTAAGGCTATAACGCAAATAATAAAGGTAATCATAGGGTTAAGTTTGAAACAAATGTATAAAATATTGCCTCTGTTTATAACCTATATAGTTAAGATTTAAGTATGCTTTTGAACATTGACCTATTAAGGCTTTGTCAAGTGGAGGCGCTTTTACCTGAATCATTTTTTGCTATATTTGTCCCCCTAGGTTTAATACAATCACTATGATAAAAAAGGGACTTAAAATTGTTGTATTGGCGAAGCAGGTTCCCGATACTCGCAACGTGGGCAAGGATGCAATGAAGGCCGACGGGACTGTAAATCGTGCTGCCCTCCCTGCAATTTTTAATCCAGAGGACTTAAATGCGTTAGAGCAGGCTCTTAGGATTAAGGATCGCTATGCTGGTACAACTATTACAGTGCTCACCATGGGCCCCGGTCGTGCTGCCGAAATTGTTCGTGAAGGACTTTACCGAGGAGCCGACGACGGATATTTGTTAACTGATCGTAAATTTGCTGGCTCCGATACGTTGGCTACATCTTATGCCTTGGCGAAAGCCATTGAAAAGATAAAGCCAAACTTGGTTATTGCTGGCCGCCAAGCCATTGATGGTGATACGGCTCAGGTAGGACCTCAGGTTGCCGAAAAGTTAGGCATGCCACAGATTACCTATGCAGAGGAAGTTATTGCCTACGAGGATGGTGAAATTATCGTTAAGCGTCGTTTAGAACATGGAGTAGAGGTGGTTGCATGCCCTGTTCCATGTGTAATTACAGTGAATGCATCTGCTCCAGAATGTAGGCCCCGTAATGCGAAGTTTGTTATGAAATACAAGCATGCTCGTACCGTTACAGAGCTGCAGGAATCAACGGAAGATTACTCCATGGAACTTCAAGGGAGAAGCTATCTTCGCATTGCCGAGTGGGGCGTTATTGATGTTAATGCCGAAAGCGAGCAGCTGGGACTTTCTGGTTCACCTACTAAGGTGAAGAAAATTGAAAATGTAGTGTTAGCAGCAAAGGAATCCAAGCATCTCAGTGCTTCCGATAATGATATGGACTGGCTCATGAAGGAGCTAATTACCAACCATATAATCGGTTAGTTTTCCCAAGTTTAACCCATAAGACATTTATTGTGAACAATATATTTGTTTATTGCGAAATTGAGGACGGTAAAGTTGCCGATGTAAGCCTTGAACTTCTCACAAAAGGTCGTTCTCTCGCCAACCAACTTGGATGTAAGTTGGAGGCTTTGGCCATTGGCCATAAACTCAGTGGTATTGAAAGCCAACTTTTTCCTTATGGCGCTGATGTGGTGCATGTTGCTGACGATATTCGTTTAGCTCCTTACACCACTATGCCGCATTGCGCCATTACCGTTGCAGTTTTCAAAGAGGAGAAACCACAGATTGCCCTTTTTGGAGCAACGTCCATTGGACGTGATCTTGGACCTAGAGTCTCTTCTGCAATGCATAGCGGGCTTACTGCCGATTGTACAAGCCTTGAGATTGGTGATCATACCGAGAACAAGACCAATACCCTGTATAAAAATTTGCTTTATCAGATTCGTCCCGCTTTTGGTGGTAATATTATTGCTACCATTATTAATCCCGATCATCGACCACAAATGGCAACGGTACGTGAAGGGGTTATGAAAAAAGAGATGGTTTCTGGAAACCATAAGGGCACCGTCAAAAAGGTTGATGTAGCTAAGTTTGTTAAGCCGGAAGACTTTGTCGTTCGAATAATTGAGCGGCATATAGAGGAGCGCAAGATTGATATTAAGGGTGCTCCAGTTATTGTCGCTGGTGGTTATGGCGTGGGTTCTGCTGAAAACTTCAGACTGCTTTTTGAATTAGCTGAAGTTTTAGGGGGCGAAGTTGGTGCTTCTCGTGCGGCAGTCGACGCCGGATTTGCAGAGCATGCTCGTCAGGTTGGACAAACCGGAGTTACCGTTCGTCCAAAGTTATACATTGCTTGTGGTATTTCAGGCCAAATCCAGCACACTGCTGGAATGGATCAATCTGCCATGATTATCTCCATAAATAATGATCCCAATGCTCCGATAAACCAAATTGCAGACTATGCCATCATAGGTGAAGTTGCAGAGGTTATTCCCCGTATGATTAAATACTACAAGAAAAACTCGAAGTAGAGCATTGCTGGTTTTAACCTATCAAATTTAAAAAAATGGAAAACTTCTATATCGATAATAAGGACCTGAAATTTCAGTTGGGACACCCTCTTATGAAAAAGATTGTGGCGCTCAAAGAGAGAAATTATTCAGATAAGGAGAACTTCGATTATGCTCCCATCGATTTTGAGGATGCTGTCGATAGCTACGATAAGGTGCTTAACATAGTAGGAGAAATTTGTGGAAGCATTATTGCTCCTAATGCAGAGTCTGTAGACGCTGAAGGACCTCAGGTTATCAACGATCATGTTAAGTATGCCCGTGGAACTGCCGAAAACCACCGCGCACTGGCCGAGGCTGGATTATATGGCATGTCATTACCCCGTAAATACGATGGGCTAAATTTTCCGATGGTTCCATACGTGATGGCTGCCGAACTGGTATCCCGTGCAGATGCCGGTTTTGCAAATATTTGGGGCCTGCAGGACTGTGCTGAGACCTTGCATGAATTTGCTTCCGAGGAGCAAAAAAGGAGATATCTTCCACAAACAGCCGAAGGAAAGACCTATGCCATGGACCTTACCGAGCCTGATGCTGGTTCTGATCTACAGAGCGTTATGCTTAAGGCTCATTACGATGAGAAGAGAGGAACATGGTTGCTTAATGGTGTAAAACGATTTATTACCAATGGTGATGCCGATATTAGCCTCGTACTTGCTCGTTCCGAGGAGGGAACAACCGATGCTCGTGGCCTTTCATTATTTGTTTACGATAAGGCGTATAATACTGTAAAAGTAAGGCGTATTGAGCACAAACTTGGTATTATAGGATCACCAACCTGCGAATTAGTATTTACAAATGCCCCTGCAGAGCTGGTGGGCGATCGCAAGATGGGACTGATTAAGTATGTAATGTCGTTGATGAACGGTGCTCGTTTAGGTGTTGGTGCTCAAAGTGTTGGCCTTTCTGAGGCCGCATACCGTGAGGCGGTGAAGTATGCCAATGAGCGAACACAGTTTGGAAAAACTATTATAAATTTCCCTGCTGTTTACGAGATGCTTACCGATATGCGGGTTAAGCTCCAGGCATCAAGGGCATTGCTATATGAAACGAGTCGCTTTGTTGATGTTTATAAGGCATACTCGCATTTAGCATCTGAGCGAAAGCTGGAGAAGGAGGAACGCGATGAGATGAAGGAGTTTCAGCGGTTGGCTGATGCCTTTACTCCACTGCTCAAGATGATAACCTCCGAATACTGTAATCAGATTGCCTACGATTCGCTTCAAATACATGGAGGAGCTGGGTTTATGAAGGACTTCCCCATTGAACGAATCTATCGCGATGCTCGTATTACTACTATTTATGAGGGAACATCACAACTTCAGGTGGTGGCTGCTATAAAGGGGGTTACAACAGGAGTCTTTTTAAACCAGATGAATGCATACTCACATGTTGAAGTTGCTCCTGACCGTGAGCATTTAAGACGTATGCTGATCGAAATGGGAGAGGAATATCAATCAACCATAGCTGCGGTAGTTCAGGTAAACGATACTGAATACGTTGACTTTCATGCTCGGAGAATGGTAGAAATGGCTGGTAATATTGTAATTGGCTATCTTTTACTTCACGACTCTGCTAGAAATGAAGATTATCTTCCATCTGCCGAAATATTTATTCGAAAGGCAAAAGCCCAAAATAGGGAGCGTGCAGTTTATATTGCCGATTTTGAGTTAAAGGATCTTGGACATTTTAAAATGAATGAGTAATATTAAGCCCGGAAATTCCGGGCTTTTTTGTATTTTGCCATCGAGATAATGCTGTTGGTCAATAAAATGACAACATTTTGTGGTTTCAGGTGTATATTCAGCTGTAAGTGGTCACTGAAATAAAAGATAGCCATGAAAGAGAAGATGATAGAGGTGATGAATTTCTTGAAAGAGAGGGTGGGAATCAATCTTGAGACCATTCGTGAAAATGAGACAGAAATTCGTAAACTTTTAAAAATGCCTGTTTCTCCAGAGCGTACACAATCGCTTGAGGGTTTCTTCTCCCACAACCGCCAAATGTTGGATGAAAACAAGGATGCACTTTCAATTGAGATAGGTATCCTAAATTACCTGCGAAAGTTTTCTGAGTTCAAGGAAAATTTTAAATATTCTATCGGTGAGGGTGAAGATTTAAACTCTAATGTTTTCGATAAGTTTGAGGATGAGATAGTTGATCAGACTGAGAATTTTTTTGCTTCAGATGATGATGACGAGGATGAAAATGACTTGCAGGCTAGTATAGAATACGATCGAAAGGTATTTTTTGATTATACAATTAATGGGAAACTTACCTATAATGACCGACATCTTTTTTGGGATGACGATGAATTTTTCAATGAATTGATGGAGTATTATACTAAACATGAAAACTATGAGCGTTGTGCCGAACTTATAAAAGGTCGCCAAGCTTTAATGAGGTAAAAACTCTAATTGGAATAGTATTGCAAATTCCCTAAATTTACAACCAGTTTAGGGAATTTTTATGTCTAAAGGAATTAAGAAACTCCGTGTAGTATTTATAGGTGCTGGTGGTTTAGCCTGGAGTGTAGGTTCTGCACTATCAAACGCAGGTGTATCCGTTTGTCAGATTATTAGCCCTTCCAGTAGTAGCGGTCAACAGCTAGCCTCTAAACTGCAATGTCCCTATGAATCCGCTATTATTCATATTGATCAAAAAGCGGATATTTACTTTATTGCTGTTCCTGATAGCGTGATTCCACGGGTTGCTGAAGAACTTGCGCTTTATCTTCCTCAGAGAGCTACCATAATTCATTCTTCGGGGTCAGTTTCCCTCTCTGTGTTAAAAAAGTATGATAATGCAGCTGTTTTTTACCCTTTTCAAACCCTCACACGGGGTCGAGTGGTTGACTTATCGGTGGTTCCCATTTTTGTGGAAGCAACCAATAAACAAACTCTAAAATTGATCTCTTCAGTTGCCAGTGCAGTTACCAATCAGGTTTATTCGATTACTTCTGAACAAAGATTAATGATTCATCTTGCTGGTGTAATTGGTAATAATTTCACCAATTTTTTAATCGGTCAAAGTGCTGACATTTTGAGTCGACAGGGCTTTTCCATGGAAATACTAAAACCTCTAATTGTGGAAACCGTGAACAAAGCCTTTGAGCTATCACCAGAAAAGGCTCAAACGGGACCAGCGGTAAGGAATGATATTGCCATATTGGAAAAACATCAAGAAATACTCCAATCGTTGCCTCCGTTGCAACGTCTTTATGCGCTCTTCAGTGAATTGATTGCTTTAAAACGAACTGAATATAAATTGGGAAACGATACTTCTTCATATGAGTAGTTTTTTTAAAAATGAGCTTAAAGGTGTAAAAGCTTTTGCTTTTGATGTGGATGGGGTTTTTACCAATGGTACGATTTACTTGCATCCATCTGGTGAAATGCTACGCACAGCAAACATGCGTGACGGCTACGCTGTACAACTTGCACTTAAAATGAACTTTCCTCTCGCAATTATTTCTGGTGGAAAATCGGAGAGCCTAAAAATGCGTTTTAAAAGTTTGGGAGTAACAGACATATATCTTGGTTCTTTAGATAAACAGAAGGACTTGTTGGATTTTTGCACTAAGAATTCATTAGCGTATGCCGATATTCTCTATATGGGCGATGATCTTCCTGATTATGATGTAATGACGCTTGCTGGAGTACCATGTACACCAGCCGACGGTGTTTCCCAGATAAAGGAATTGGCCAAATATATTTCTCCCTTCAAGGGTGGTGAGGGGTGTGTGAGAGATGTTATTGAGCAAGTACTTCGAGCACAAAATTCTTGGCCTCATGTATAAAAATATTCAGAATAGTCGTTTTTCCTCTATTATGAGGCTTATTCGGTGGAACAACTTGGTTATTATCGCAATAACGCAGGTTGCCATGCGGTATCTCGTTATGGAGCCGATTTTGTCCACCATGACTTTCCATCTTCAAATGTCGGGATTGACATTTGGATTGCTCGTATTTGCTACCGTTTGCATTGCTGCTGCTGGATATGTCATTAATGATTACTTCGACATTAAAGCCGATGCTATTAACAAGCCTAATCGGCCTCTAGTCGGGAAAAAAATTTCTCGTAGGGCTAGCATCGCTATACATTTCTGGCTAAATGCAATTGGAATATGTGCGGGGCTATATGTTGCCTATGTGGTCCATGTTTTTAGCTTTTCTCTTATTTTTCCACTTGCGGCAGGCCTTCTGTGGTTTTATTCTGTAAGCTATAAGCGACAGCTACTCGTTGGTAATATTCTGGTTGCCATACTCACTGGGATAGTTCCAATGTTGGTTTTGGTGTTTGAATTACCTCTTCTCAATAAGGCTTATTTTTCTGATCTCCTAAAGTTAAATCTGAATTTTAATGTATTGGTTTATTGGGTGGGCGGATTCTCCTTTTTTGGATTGATTCTAACCCTTATCCGGGAAATAGTAAAGGATATGGAGGACTTTGAAGGCGATTCTGTTGTTGGCCGCAATTCGCTTCCGCTTACTTTTGGCATTGAAAGTTCAAAATGGGTGGTAATACTCCTGTCGATGTTCGCAGTATTTGCGCTGGGATATCTATTTATAACAAGATTGATGTTGCTTCCCGATGGGGCCTTTGACTATTTCTCGTTTGCTTACCTGTTAGCCCTAGTAATACTTCCTTTCTTGTTTATGATATACAAGCTATTTGTTGCTAGAATAAAGAAAGACTTTGCAATAATTAGCAATTTAGCTAAGCTAATAATGCTAGGAGGAATCTTATATTCCGTGTGCTTCTATTATATTGTCGAGTATAGAATTTTAGCGTTTTGATACTTCAAGAAAAACTTTTACCATACAGAATCTTTTTAGGATCTGCGTCACCACGACGACAAATTTTACTCCAGGAATTGGGGATTAAATTTGTTACCCTAAATGTTGCCAATGTTGAGGAAATATTCCCACCGGAACTGCCGTTGGAGGAGGTTCCTTCCTACTTAGCTTCCCTAAAAGCTAAAGCCTATTACCCTCAATTAAATCATGGTGACATACTGATTACTGCCGATACCATAGTGATTTGTGAAAACACCTTGCTTGGTAAACCTGAAAACGAGGGTCATGCTACCGAAATGCTTAAATTTCTCTCAGGAAAGGAGCATAGAGTAATAACTGGTGTAACGATTTCCAACTTAAGCCATTCGCTCACTTTTTCTGCCACAACCTCCGTTTTTTTTCGAGTGTTAACCGATGAAGAGATCGCCTTTTATCTGGAGAATTTTAAGCCATTCGATAAAGCGGGGGCTTATGGTATTCAGGAATGGATTGGGTATGTAGGTATTGAGAGAATAGAGGGTTCTTACTTCAATGTGATGGGGTTACCTGTTCAGCGTCTTTACGGTGAATTATTAAATTTTGTGAGCTCCTTAAAATAATTGTGATATGAAAAGATTTATTGCCGGATTAGTTGCTTTTTTAATGATTGGTGGAATCACATTGGCCGATGAAGGTATGTGGTTGCCGTTGCTTGTTGGTAAGCAAAAAATCAAGGAGATGAAAGCTGCTGGATTTAAACTTTCAGCAGATGATATCTATAGCGTTAACCACGCAAGTCTAAAGGATGCAATTGTACAATTTGGAGGTGGTTGCACTGGAGAGCTAATTTCGGATAAGGGGCTGCTGATAACAAACCACCATTGTGGTTATGGCTCTATTCAGGCGCATAGCTCTCTGGACCATAATTATCTAGAAAGTGGTTTTTGGGCTATGTCACCGGAGGAGGAGTTGCCAAATCCTGGACTTACCGTTCGATTTCTCATTAGCATGGAGGATGTTACCTCAATGGTTTTAAGCGGTATATCCGATTCAATCGCTGAAAAAAATAGAAATTCCATCATTGATCTTCATATTAAAGCATTAACGGAATCTGCAAGTAAAGGCAATAATTACATTATAGAAATTGATCCGCTCTTCAACGGGAATCAATACTTTCTGTATAAATATGAAGAGTTTACCGATATTCGGTTGGTTGGAGCACCACCCTCCTCAATTGGCAAATTTGGAGGTGATACCGATAATTGGATGTGGCCACGCCATACTGGCGATTTTAGCCTATTCCGTATATATGCTGGAAAGGATAATAAACCAGCTGCCTATTCACCCACGAATGTCCCATACAGGCCTAAAAAGTATTTAGAAGTTTCTATTAAGGGGATCAATCAGGGCGATTTCACATTGGTTTATGGCTACCCGGGTCGAACGCAAGAGTATATTCCATCTTATGCGGTTCAGCAGTTGATTGATCAAACCGATCCAAGTAAAATTGCCTTACGGCAAACTCGACTGCAAATAATGGGTCAGAAGATGGCAATCGATCCCAAAATACGCATTATGTATGCAGCAAAATACGCATCCGTGGCTAATGGATGGAAAAAGTGGATAGGGGAAGTTCGAGGACTTACGCAATGTAATGGGGTGCAGATTAAGGAGCAGCAGGAGGCAACGTTTGCTGCATGGGTCAATGTCGACCAAGCACGATCAAAAAGGTTTGGCATGCTACTTCCTCAGCTAAAACAGGACTATCAGGAGTACGCCCCATTTTCGTTGGCTAGAGATTATTATCGTGAGGCGATTGGTGCTGTTGAGATATTCAAAGTTGCAGCTCAGGTTGAACATTGGGCTCAGAAGATTCAAAAGCAGGGAAAGCTATCAGGCGTAGATTCATTAAAGATGAATGAGTTTATGGGCTATTTACATACGTTCTACAGAAATTATAGCCCAGAAATTGACCGGAAAGTGTTGTCGACAATGATAGATGCTTATTTTAAAAATACACCATCTCAATATGTTCCGCAGGATATGCTTATGGCATATAAAAACATTAAGAGTTGGCCAGATTCTCTCGCTTTACAAGTTTTCAGCCGATCAATGTTTGTGGATTCTTTAAAGGCATTTTCGACTCTTCAAAATATTGATTCAACCTCCATTGGATTCATATCACTCGATCTTGCAGTAAAGATTTACCATGATATTTCGGAGATTTATAATCAATCGGTGTCGCCTTCATTGTCAAAAATGGAGAGCGATATTGACGTTCAGTTGAGACGGTATATGAAAGCTTTGATGGAGATGAATTCGAGGCAAATCTTTTATCCTGATGCAAATTTCACCCTTCGTGTTGCTTTTGGTCAAGTGAGGGGATATGAGCCAAGAGATGCCGTATCTTATGGCTTTCAATCTACCCTAATGGGGGTGATAGAAAAGGATGATTCAACAGTGTACGATTATGTTGTTTCGCCTAGATTGAAAGAACTGTATGCAAAGAGGGATTTTGGACGTTATGCAGAAAATGGAAAGTTACCCGTTGCATTTATTGCCACCAATCATACAACAGGCGGCAATAGTGGCTCTCCAGTTCTTAATGCAAAAGGAGAACTTATTGGGGTTAACTTCGATCGAGTTTGGGAAGGAACTATGAGTGATATTCTGTTTGATGATAGCCGATGCCGTAATATTGCGCTTGATATTCGATATGCTCTGTTTATTATCGACAAATATGCTGGCGCAGGTTGGCTATTGAATGAAATGAAAATAGTTGAATAGCAGAGAAGTCGTATGATTTTTTTAAAGAGCCTCAGACGAGGCTCTTTTTTTTTACCTAAACTTGCCTGATATCCACAAAACATGACATTACTCATGTTGAATGCTGTTGAATAGTCATGGTAATTATCCTTTCACAGATATAGATTTATAATTGAAAATCAAATGGTTGAAAACGATGATAGCGTTTTTTAACTAACAATGTTAATCAAATAACAGAAAGTTTAATTTAACTAGCATGGCTATGATTGAAACTCGCGATTTAGTAAAGAACCTAGCCGATTCGCATGGTCGGTCGAGGGAGGCGCTGATTCCAATTTTGCAAGGTATAATTCAGGAGGAACGATACCTAACCCAGGAGGCAATGGTAGAGGTTGCCCAGGAACTTAACATTTCCGCAGCCCAGGTTTATGGTACGGCAACATTCTATTCCTTCCTTGATACCGAACCGCGTGGCAAATACGTAATTAGGGTGTGTAGGACAATTACTTGCTCTATGAAAGGGAAAAATGCCATACTGCAAACAATTGAGGAGGTGTTGAAAATTAAGGTTGGTGAAACTACGATGAATCGGAAGTTCTCTCTTTTGGAAACCAACTGTCTTGGATGGTGCCACAAAGGGCCAGCCATGTTAATTAATGACGAAGCGTTTACAGAACTTGACTCTGAGAAGGTACGCGAGATCATTACCGAGTATATGAAGAAGTAAATTCATTAAGAGAAAGGAGAAATTGTTATGACTTATACGAAGTTGAAAAGGGTAGACTTGATCTTTGACCAGGAGGTAAATCCAAAGGAGATCTTGCAGAAGGCATATGCCCTGTCGAATGAGGAAATAGTTAAGGAGGTTCTCGAAAGTGGATTACGTGGACGCGGTGGAGCTGGTTTTCCTACAGGACTAAAATGGAAATTTACCTCAGAGCAACCATCTGATGAGCGGTTTGTAATTTGTAACGCTGACGAAGGGGAGCCCGGAACTTTTAAGGACAGGGAAATCCTTTTTCAAGTTCCGCATAAAGTTTTTGGTGGAATGGCCATTTGTGCCAAGGTTATTGGTGCATGTCAAGGATTTGTGTATCTGCGCGGTGAGTATAGATTCCTTTTGCCTGAGCTTAAAAAGCAACTTGATTCATTCCATGAAATACTTAAGTCGCTTAACGTTGACTTTAGAATACAGATAATCATGGGTAGTGGTGCATATATTTGTGGTGAGGAGAGTGCACTGTTTGAGTCGATGGAAGGAAAGAGGGGTGAACCAAGGAACAAACCTCCCTATCCAACAATTGCTGGATTTCGAAATAAGCCAACCGTAATAAATAACGTGGAGACGCTTGTTTATGCATTCATGATCCTACGGCATGGTTCCCAAAAGTTTAAGGACCTTGGCACAACCGATTCACGTGGATCGAAGGTGTTCTCCGTTTCTGGTGATACTCCCAAAGCCGGAATTTATGAGCTGGAGCTTGGAATGAGTGTGGACCATTTTGTGGAGGAGTTTGGCGATGGTGACACTAAAGCGGTTCAGGTTGGAGGAGCTTCAGGTTTCTGCGTGCCACGTAAAAAGTTTGGGGAAACGATAATCGGCTTTGAGGGGGTGCCAACAGGTGGTTCCATGATGCTTTTTAATAGTTCTCGATCAATGTATAATGTGTTGAAGAACTATCTCGAGTTTTTTCAAGAAGAATCGTGTGGTCAGTGTACACCATGCCGTGTTGGTTGCCAGCAGTTACTACTGGGAATTGAGGCTGTAAAACGTGGTGATAAACCTATCTCTTACCTTGAACAGTTACTCAAACTTACCCAGACGATGAAAATTACCGCCAAGTGTGGACTGGGCCAAAGTGTGGCCAATAGTTTCTCTTCAATAGTGGAGAACTTCAAGGAGGAAATGATATACTAATCTGAAAAAATTCACTACAATGGTAAAAAAGATAAATCTTAAAATAGATGGTTTGGCGGTTACCGTAGAGGAGGGAACCAGCGTTCTTCATGCAGCCGAACAGCTCAATATTAAAATTCCAACCCTTTGCTACCACCAAGATCTTTGTATCGCTGGCAATTGTCGCGTTTGCGTTGTTGAGCAAACCGGTGCTAAGACTTTGATTGCTTCCTGTGCCACTCCGGCAACTGATGGCATGGATATTCACACCAATACGCTGAAGGTTAGAACTGCTCGCAAGCATGTTATTGAGCTGCTGCTTTCTGAGCATAAGGCTGATTGCACCAAATGTTTTAAAAATGGTAAGTGTGAACTGCAAAACTTGGCTTCAGAGTTTAAAATTTTGGAGCCGCTATTCATTGATTTAGTACCGCTTAAGAACTATACCGTAGATCGTATGTCTCCATCAATTATTAAGGATGACAGTAAGTGTATTCGTTGCCAGCGCTGTGTTCGAACTTGCGAGGAACTTCAGCATTTAGGTGCACTTTCGGTCGCTTATAAGGGCGAAAAAATGAAGATATCCACCTTCTATGAAAATTCGATGTATGACGTGGTTTGTTCAAACTGTGGACAATGTGTGACCCATTGCCCAACGGGAGCCCTTACTGAAAGGAATTACATTGAAGAAGTTTGGGATGCAATTTACGATCCTAGTAAGCATGTGGTTGTACAAACTGCACCTGCGGTTCGAATTGCACTTGGGGAGGATTTGGATATCCCTACCGGTTCAATAGTCACTGGCAGGATGGTTACCGCACTAAAACGCTTGGGCTTTGATTCCGTGTTGGACACCGATTTTAGTGCAGATCTTACCATAATGGAGGAGGGAACAGAACTTCTCACCCGACTCAAAAGAGCCTTGGTGGATAAGGATCCTACGGTTAAACTTCCCATGGCTACCTCTTGCTCTCCAGGTTGGATTAAGTTCATTGAGCACACCTTTCCCGAATATCTAGACAACCTGTCTACCTGTAAGTCTCCGCAGCAAATGTTTGGAGCGCTTGTAAAAACATACTATGCCGATAAGCGTGGCATTAACCCTGCCGATATCGTTTCTGTTTCTATTATGCCTTGTACCGCTAAAAAGTTCGAGGCCGATAGGCCTGAAATGCGATCGAGCGGTTATAAGGATGTCGACTATGTGCTAACTACTAGAGAGTTGGCCATAATGATTAAGCAAGCAGGCATCAATTTTGGTACTCTCCCTGAGGGCAAATACGATAGTATCATGGGTGAATCAACTGGTGCTGCTGTTATTTTTGGAGCCACTGGAGGTGTTATGGAGGCTGCTCTTCGCACGGCCTATGAGTTGGTTACCGGCAGAGAGGTTCCTTTTAAAAACCTCAACATTACTCCTGTTCGTGGAATGGAAGGGGTAAAGGAGGCGTCCTTAAAAATTGAAAACCCTAAGCCGGAATGGAAATTCCTCGATGGCGTGGAGCTAAAAACTGCTGTCGCTCATGGACTTCAGAACGCATACGATCTTTTTTCGAGCATTAAGGCTGGAAAAACATCATACCACTTTATTGAAATTATGGCTTGTCCTGGTGGCTGCCTAGGCGGTGGTGGACAACCACTTCCAACCAACCCCGAAGTGAGGGCTAAGCGTATGGCTGCTATTTATCAGGAAGATGAGGGTAAGGAACTGCGTAAATCTCATCAAAATCCTGAGATTATTAAGATCTACGCTGAGTTTCTAGGTGCACCACTTGGACATAAATCGCACGAGTTGCTGCATACTCACTATAAACCTAGAGCAAGGTACTAACGAAGTTGCATAAGATTAATTGATGGCGGGGGTAACCCCGCCATTTTTTGATCGATATTTTTTTGTTTTTTTACATAAAGAGCGTTTCTTTCGTAATCATTTGTCCAAGGGTGAGTCGGAGGAATGCTTTTCTGGTCTTAAATTACTTTGTTAAAATTGATGTAATGTTTGCTGAATAACATTGTTTGTGGTATAACAAAAACTGTAATTTGTTCGTATTTTTAAAAGCCGGATCAGAGGCAATCCTGTGATTTTTATAATTCTAGAAGCCAAACAGCAAGATTATGACCCTGAGGGAGATATGTGATACAATAAAAGGTGAAGTGGTATGTGGAGAGGAGTTGCTGGCCACCAATGTGGAGTTTGCCTTCTCGTCCGATTTGATGAGTGATGTCTTAACCATTCAGTGTGAGAAGCTTATTCTGATTACTGGTCTGGCCAATCTTCAGGCCATTAGAACGGCTGAGATGTCGGATATCCCTTGTGTCCTTTTTGTAAGGAATAAGCCTATTTCTGAGGAAATGGTTGAGCTTGCACAGGAGTGTGGTATTGCAATTCTTCGCTCTAAAAATACTCTGTTTTTTGTGGCTGGTGAGCTGTACATCGCTGGCTTAAAACCAGTATATTAGACCACGTAATGTCGATGAACTTCGAGTATAAGGTTGATGGTGGTGATTTTGCCCGCGCTGGTTATGCTTCAAGCCAAATTAAGAAGGTTTTGAAGCAGCTTAATGTGGATGTGAAAATTGTAAAGCGTGTGGTGGTTTGCCTTTATGAAGCCGAGGTCAATATTGTTGCCCATGCCTATCGTGGAACCATATATGCCACTGTGGATACCGAAAAAATAGTGATGAAACTTGTCGATGAGGGTCCTGGAATTCCCAATATCCCATTGGCTATGCAGAAGGGGTTTTCAACGGCATCTTCAGAGGTACGCGAAATGGGTTTTGGTGCTGGTATGGGACTTCCAAACATTGATTTTAATGCTGATAAATTTGAAATTACCAGCGAGGTGGGAAAGGGTACCACCTTGGTGATTACCATATTTTTAACTGATCAAGCTGTATAGTGTATGGAAAAAATGTTTTTTCACCATGCATTAAAAATATTGAAGGACGTATGCATCGGCTGCTCACACTGCATGCGCGTATGTCCTACGGAAGCCTTACGGGTTGTTGATGGGAAAGCAAACCTGATTGAAGACCGTTGTATTGATTGTGGGGAGTGTTTTAGGGTATGCCCTGTGCATGCCATCATTATTGAGCAGGATGATTTTCAGCGTATTTTTGATTATAAGCATCGTGTAGCACTTGTTCCATCAGTTTTGATTGGTCAGTTTCCCGATGAGATTTCCCCCGGTGAGCTTTATAGCAGCTTAATGGATTTAGGATTTACATGGGTATATGAGGTGGAGCATGGAGCCACAGTTTTAAATCAGGTTCAACAAGAATATGCGTCCCATGCATCGAATAAACCTCTGATATCCTCGTTTTGTCCTGCAATTATTAGGCTCATACAGGTAAAATTTCCTTCGCTGGTCGAAAACATAATGCTTCTTCGTCCTCCATTGGATGTTTCTGCTATATACTGTCGAAAATATTTAGTCGATAATGGAGCAAAGGAGGAGGAGATTGGTGTTTTTTACATCACCCCTTGTGCGGCAAAAATTGCTGCAGTTAAAGCGCCTGTTGGTGAAGGTCGTTCTCGAATTAATGGCGTAATTAACATGGATTTTATTTTCAATAGAGTTCATAAAGCTCTCAGGCAACGATCTAAAGATGCTGGCGTAGAGGTTAGCCGAAGCCACTTGGTTTCGAAGGAAATTCTTTGGAGCCTCACTAATGGCGAAGCCAATCATTCGGAAGGCCGTTGCTTGGCAATAGATGAGGTTCATAATGTGATTGAGTTTCTCGAGAAATTAGAAAATGAGGAGATCACTGATATTGACTTTCTCGAACTAAGGGCATGCGATCAAAGTTGCGCGGGTGGAGTATTGACCACCTCCAATCGCTTCTTAACGGTTGAACGATTACGTAAAAGGGCAGCCAAGGCGCCAAATGTTCAAGAGAGAGCCGCTTCCATGTCGGGAAGTTCGATAGATACCTACGAGCCATACCTTGTACGACATATTCGTTTGAGTGAACAAATTAAGCCTCGATCAATGTATATGCTTGATGAGGATATGGCAAAGGCTATGCAAAAAATGCAACGCGCCCGAAAGATTATGTGCTATTTGCCGGGGGTGGATTGTGGCGTGTGTGGCGCTCCATCATGTCAGGCCTTGGCCGAAGATATTGTTCAAAAGCGAGCCTCTATATCACAATGTATCTATGTTCAACAGATGATGGAACGAACTGGAACGTTAGGTAGCGATCATGCATACCGTATTTTGGAAAAAATATGGGGTAAGGATAAGTTTATTAAGAACTGCTATAAAAAAGGAGCCGATAATGAAAGTCTCTGATATTGTTAGCCAACTCAATCTCGATGTTTTTTCGGGAGCCGAAGGCTTAAATCGTGAAATTGAAGGAGGATATACTTCCGACTTGCTCAGCGATGTTATGGGTAATGCCGAAGTTGGCATGATCTGGATCACGCTGCAAACTCACAAGAATGTAATGGCAATTGCATCTCTTAAGGAGTTGGCTGCCATTATTCTTGTTGGTAATCAACAGCCAGAGGATGACACTGTTGAACAAAGCAATACGGAAGGGATACCCGTTTTGGGAACATCAATGCCCACATTTGAGATTACCGGAAAGTTATACAACTTATTAAGATAAACGATGAGGGTCTTTAAGGCCGATTTACATTTGCATTCAGTACTATCTCCTTGTGGTTCACTCGATATGAGTCCAACGGCGATTGTTGCTCAAGCAAAAGAAGTGGGTCTAGACATTATCGCGGTTACCGATCACAATTCTACCCTTCATTGCAAATTGGTGCAGGAGCTGGCAGCAGAAGCTGGAATTGTTGCCCTTCTTGGAGCAGAGGTAACTACAAGGGAGGAGGTTCATTGCCTTGCTTTTTTCCCAGAGCATGAGAGGTTATCTAATTTTCAACTTTTTTTGGAACAACATTATGCAGTAGGTCAGCGAAATAACCCTGCGTTGTTTGGTTTTCAGGTTGTTGTCGATCGTGATGATAATATTCTACAGGAGGTTGACGCTCCTTTAATTTCATCTCTCACTGTTAGTATTGATAACTTGGAGAAGGAGGTGCACCGCCTTGGAGGATTATTTATTCCTGCTCATATTAACAAATCAAAATTCAGCATTATAAGCCAACTTGGGTTTATTCCTTCTGATTTGCCAATCGACGGTGTGGAAATATCCAAGCATACTAGTAAGAAAGAGTTCTTAAAGAAAAATGACTATCTCCAGAAATATCCGTTTATCCAGAATTCCGATGCCCATATCTTAGAAGGGATTGGAGAAATATATACCCCATTAATGGTTGAGGAGCCCAACTTTGATGAGCTGAGGAAAGCATTGCTGGGAATAGGTGGTCGTACCATATTGGTTGAATGACTTATGAAAGATTTATCGTTACATATTTTAGACATTGCTCAGAACTCTATTCGTGCTAAAGCAACATTTGTGGAGGTATCTATTGTTGAAGACATTGCACTTGATCTTTTCTCCATTACTATTAAAGATAATGGGCGTGGTATTGCCGCTGATATTTTAGAGCACGTAACTGATCCGTTTTATACCTCTCGCACAACTCGAAAAGTTGGATTAGGACTATCGTTGTTAAAGCAAAATGCTGAGCGGTGCGAAGGGTCGTTCACCATAAATTCCGAGGTCAATGTGGGTACGGTTGTGGTTGCTAAATTTAAACATAGCCATATTGATAGGCCCGTGCTGGGTGATATAGCCGGCGTAATGGTTATTCTAGTTACCTCAAATCCTGATATGGATTTCGTGTATAGCCATCGTTACAATCAACGGAACTATGTTTTTAGAACGAAGGAGGTGAGAGAGGTGCTGGATGGTATTCCAATAAATGATTTATCGGTTAGTCGCTTTCTTAAAGAGATGATAAAGGAGAATTTAGACGCAATTAAAATAGACGTGTAGGTTATAAAACATGATTTTTCTCCAAGTTTATGTGAAAACGTTAACATAAATTTGTAGAAAATTAGACTACCACACATACGTTAACAAAAGGAGAAACTAGTATGGCACAGATTAAATCGTTGGCCGATTTGAAAAAAATGCAGACCAGCATGCAATCGAAGGTGGAGCTTAGGGAAAGAGGAGATAATCCTGAGAACCGCATTCAGATTAAGGTAGCAATGGCAACATGTGGCATTGCTTCCGGGGCAAAAACCATTATGGAATTTTTCATCGATCAGCTTGAAAAGCGTGGTATCGATGCTGTTGTAACACAAACAGGTTGTATGGGCTATTGCTATGCAGAACCTACAATCGAAGTAAAGCGACCTGGGGAAGATCCTGTCGTTTATGGTTATGTAGATATCAAGAAAGCCGATGAGATTATTGAGAAATATATCAAGACTGGTGAATTGGTAGATGGGATTATTCCTGTCAACTACGAGAAAATAGACTAAACCCAAGGAGGATAGAGTAATGACAAAATATAAAATGCATATACTTGTTTGTGGCGGAACCGGATGTCGTGCCTCTGCAAGCGATTTAATTGTTGAAAATCTTAAAAAAGAACTTGAGGCAAAGGGTCTTAAGGATGAGGTTCAGGTTGTAATGACTGGTTGTTTTGGTTTTTGCGAGAAGGGGCCCATCGTTAAGGTAATGCCCGATAACACTTTCTACACGCAGGTTACTCCTAATGATGTTGCCGATATTGTTGCCGAACATGTTATTAAAGGAAGAAAGGTAACACGACTTCTGTATACCGATCCAAATGTAAAAGAACATATTAGCGATTCTAAGCATATGGGCTTTTACAAAAAGCAAATTAGGGTAGCCCTTCGCAATTGTGGATTTATCAATCCCGAAAATATCGAAGAGTCTATTGCGAGGGATGGATACATGGCTCTTGGAAAGGCTCTTACAGAAATGAAACCTCAGGAGGTAATAGATCAGATTAAAAAATCGGGGTTACGTGGTCGTGGGGGCGGAGGATTTCCTACCGGAATCAAGTGGGAGATTGCGAGTAAAAACAATGCCGATCAAAAGTATGTGGTTTGCAACGCTGATGAAGGAGATCCAGGAGCTTTTATGGATCGTTCAGTTCTCGAAGGGGATCCACATTCCGTAATTGAAGCTATGGCTATTTGTGGCTACTGTATTGGCGCTACTAAGGGTTTAGTTTATATCAGAGCAGAATATCCTTTGGCTATTACGCGCTTGAAAATAGCAATTGGACAGGCTCGTGAGTATGGTTTGTTGGGTAAGGGTATAATGGGTACTTCCTTCGATTTTGATGTGGAGCTACGTTATGGTGCCGGAGCATTCGTTTGCGGTGAGGAGACAGCTCTTATTCACTCTATGGAGGGACAACGTGGTGAACCAACGGTTAAACCACCATTTCCTGCAGAGTCAGGTTATCTTGGGAAACCGACCAATGTTAATAACGTTGAAACGCTGGCCAATGTGCCGGTTATCCTTTTGAAGGGAGCCGATTGGTTTGCTAGTATCGGAACAAAAAAATCTTCTGGAACTAAAGTATTTGCACTTGCCGGAAAAATTAACAACGTAGGATTAATTGAGGTTCCAATGGGAACTACCCTGCGTGAGGTTATTTTTGAGATTGGTGGAGGCATTAAGAATGGCAAAAAGTTTAAGGCTGTTCAAACTGGTGGTCCATCGGGTGGATGTTTGACCGAAAAGCACCTTGATACTCCCATCGATTTTGACAATCTAATTGCTGCTGGGTCAATGATGGGCTCGGGTGGAATGATTGTTATGGACGAGGATGACTGTATGGTTGCTATGGCAAAGTTCTACCTCCAATTTACTGTTGAGGAGTCTTGCGGAAAGTGCTCACCCTGTAGAATAGGGAATAAACGTCTCTACGAACTTCTTGAGAAGATTACCAAGGGTGATGGAACCATTGAAGATCTCGAGAGACTTCGTGACCTTAGCTTGGTAATTAAAGATACTGCTTTGTGCGGACTTGGTCAAACTTCGCCAAACCCAGTGCTCTCTACACTTGATAATTTTTATGATGAATATCTAGCTCACGTTAAGGATCATAAGTGTCCTGCAGGGCAGTGTAAGAGTCTTATGCAATATGTGATTGATCCCGAAGCTTGCGTTGGATGTACAGCTTGTGCCCGTAACTGTCCGGTTAATGCAATTTCCGGTGAGCGAAAGCAGCCTCATGTAATCGATACTGCCGTTTGCATTAAGTGCGGCGCCTGCATCGAGAAGTGTAAATTCAATGCAATCAGCATTCAATAATTTTGGGGGAAATTTGATGGAAACAGTTAAGTTAACAATAGATAATAAGCAAATAGAGGTAGAAAAAGGTACTACCATCTATAAAGCGGCAAAAAAGTTAGGTGTCGATATTCCAGTTTTGTGTTACATGGATCTCCATGACCTAGGCATCGAAAATAAGCCTGCAGGTTGCCGTATTTGCGTTGTAGAAGTTGAAGGAAGAAGAAACCTTGCTCCATCCTGTTCTACCACTTGCACCGAAGGTATGGTTATTAAAACTCATACACCTCGAGTAATACACGCACGTAGAACCGTATTAGAATTAATCCTTTCCGATCACCCTAAGGATTGCCTTACCTGCGCCAAAAGTGGTCGATGCGATCTACAAGATATGGCAGTTAAGCTGGGTATTCGTCATATTCCTGGTCAGGAGTTTGCCGAAATGTCGACCTATAGGCTTGATACTTCACCGGCAATTATTCGCGACATGGATAAGTGTATTATGTGCCGTCGTTGTGAAACTATGTGCAACGAATTTCAAACGGTGGGAGCCCTTTCGGGTATCAACCGTGGATTTATGTCAGTGGTTGCACCTGCTTTCGAACAAGATCTCGAAAAATCACCATGCACATACTGCGGTCAGTGTGTTGCTGTTTGCCCTACCGGCGCTTTAACCGAGGTTGACCATACGCCTAAGGTTATACGGGCTCTCGCTGATCCTACAAAAACGGTTATTGTTCAAACTGCTCCTGCCGTTAGAGCTGCTTTGGGTGAGGAGTTTGGTCTAAAGCCTGGAACTTTGGTTACCGGTAAAATGACCACAGCACTTCGTCAACTTGGTTTTGACTACATATTCGATACTGACTTTGCTGCCGACCTCACCATTATGGAGGAGGGAACAGAACTCTTGAATCGTCTATCCAAATTTTTGGCTGGCGATAAAAATGTAAAGTTGCCAATTCTTACCTCTTGCTGTCCTAGCTGGGTGAATTTCTTCGAGCATAATTATGCCGATATGCTCGATGTTCCATCAACCGCTAAATCACCACAGCAGATGTTTGGTGCTATTGCAAAGTCGTACTTTGCTGAGAAATTAGGCAAGACCCGCGAGGAGTTGGTTGTGGTTTCTGTTATGCCTTGTCTTGCAAAGAAGTATGAGTGTCAGCGTGATGAGTTTAAGGTTAATGGCAATCCCGATGTGGATCTTTCCATTTCAACTCGTGAGTTGGCGCATCTCATCAAGGAGTCGAATATTAACTTTTCCGAACTGGGAGAGGAAGACTTCGATCGCCCAATGGGAGAATCTTCTGGTGCTTCCGTAATTTTTGGAACAACTGGTGGTGTTATTGAGGCTGCGGTTCGTACTGCATACGAATTGCAAACGGGGAAGAAACTGGAAAGATTAGATTTTACAGAGTTACGAGGTTTAGAAGGTATTCGTTCTGCAACTATCGACTTTAATGGGTTGCCAATTAACATTGGAATTGCTCATGGTCTGGGTAATGCTCGAAAACTGTTGGATATGGTAAAAGCAGGCAAAACCAACTTTCATGCAATTGAAATTATGGCCTGCCCCGGTGGTTGCATTGGTGGTGGTGGACAACCACTTCACCATGGTAACTCGGCCATACTCAAAGCTCGTCAGGAGGCCATTTACCGCGAAGATGCAGGAAAACCAATTCGTAAGTCGCATGAGAATCCATACATTATTAAGCTCTATGAAGAGTATTTGGGTAAGCCGATGAGTGAAAAAGCTCATCATTTGCTTCACACAACCTATTTCGACAAGAGCAATAAGGATATATTTATTTAATGTAAGGAGGACTGGTAAATGTCACATATAAAAGTAGAGTTAAAAAAAGAGGACGTTGCAAAGCTTAAAGAGATTTGTAAGTCTTTCAATAATGAGGCTGGTGAATTGATTAATGTTCTGCATAAATCGCAGGGATATTTTGGATATCTTCCTGCAGAAGTTCAGGAGATTGTGGCTGAAGAACTGAATATTTCTGTTGCTAAGGTTTATGGTGTGGTAACGTTCTATTCATTCTTTACTATGCTGCCGAAGGGACAACATCCGATCTCCGTTTGTACAGGAACTGCTTGCTATGTTCGTGGTGCAGAAAAGGTGCTGGATGAATTTAAGCGCATTTTAAATGTAAATGTTGGTCAAACTACTCCGGATGGAAAGTTCTCACTTAGCTGCTTGCGCTGTGTTGGAGCGTGTGGATTAGCACCAGTGGTAATGATTGGTGAGAAGGTTTATGGACGTGTTTCTCCTGATGGTGTAAAAGATATTCTGAAAGAATACGAATAGTTGCATCATGCTTTTAACGAAAAAAGGCTGCTCTTTTGCAGCCTTTTTTTGTTGCGCAAAGTTGCATATCAAATTGGCCTGATATTTGTTGAACATGACAATCTGTTGCATTAAACACTTTTTGACTAAAGTGCACTAAAAAGTGATATTTGTTAATTTTTGCCATACGAATACTAACTTTTGGAAAGAAAAGACACCATTTTGTTGGTTGTGGAGGTCTTTAGAGGTAATTTCGTATTTAAAAGAAAATGTATAACCATGGTTAAATCATTGTTTCGATTTGCTGAAGATGGGTTAAATCATTTGGGGAAGATGTTTGTTCCCACATGGGTTGTTATGAATATTGATCTGTTTTTAGGGCTTGTTGCAATTTTTGCCTCTTATTTATTACGTTTTAACTTTAATATACCATTCGCCACTTTCCCAAACATAAGTCTGGCGATCGGGCTTTTTCTCTTTGTCCGAATATTGGCATTGCAACTCTTTGGAACTAATAAAATGTATATTCGCTATACTAGCATGAAGGATTTAGTGCGGCTAGTAATGGCAATATTCACTGGTAATACATTGTTTTTTGCAATAAATTATAGTTATTTCTTACTAACAGGCAGAGGAATAATTCCTATTTCTATCATAATTATCGATTTCTTTATTGCATCCTATTTGCTCATTGCCTTCCGGATTTTTGCAAAATTTTTTATTCATAATTTTAAGCGATCAGGTGGAAAAGCTCCTACCAATGTTCTCCTTTATGGACGTGAGCATTTTGCTGTTTCACTGAAGAGAGCTCTGGAATCGGACAAGGAATCAAATTATCGGGTGGTTGGATTTATTCACCATCAATCAAAAAATTTCAATAAAACTATTGAAGGATTAAGTGTATTCGACATTTCTGAGCTTGATAATTTAATCTCGCTATATTCTGTTGCTCAATTGATTTTTGTTGACAATGATATTCCTGCTGAATATAAGAATGTGGTTGTGCAACGATCTTTAAATAGGGGTGTTCGGGTTAAGACCATAAACAACTTCATTGAGCTTACTGCAGATAATCCTCGGTTACCTCGAATCGATGAAATAAAAATTGAGGATCTTCTTGAGCGTGATCCAATACGTTTGGATATTCAAAAGATTGCCTCCTCCTTGAAGGGAAAGACCATACTGGTTACCGGTGCCGCAGGCTCTATTGGAAGCGAGATTGTAAGGCAGGTTTTCTCTTTTAGTCCTAGTAAATTAATATTGTTAGACCAAGCCGAAACGCCTATTTACTTTGTTGATTTGGAGCTAAGGGGTCGCTATCCACATCGAACTGATCAAATTGATGTGGTAATTGCAGATATTACTGATCACTTGAGAATGCGCCAACTTTTTGAATCCCAACAAATTGATGTTGTGTTTCACGCGGCTGCCTATAAGCATGTACCATTAATGGAGAATAATCCCAAGGAGGCTATTAAAAATAATATATTTGGCACCCGAATGTTGGCCGATCTTTCAATGGAATTTGGTGTGGAAAAGTTTGTCATGATTTCAACCGATAAGGCTGTTAATCCAACAAATATAATGGGTGCTACAAAGCGTGTTGCAGAGATTTATACTCAATCTCTCGATGGCCTTACTCGAACTCAGTTTATTACCACTCGATTTGGGAATGTATTGGGTTCTAATGGTTCTGTAATCCCATTGTTTAAAAAGCAAATTGAAACAGGTGGCCCAGTTACTGTAACACACCCTGATGTAACTCGCTACTTTATGACCATCCCTGAAGCATGTCAACTTGTTTTAGAAGCAAGTGTTATGGGGCATGGTGGCGAAATATTTATTTTTGACATGGGTAAAAGTGTAAAAATTATTGATCTTGCTAAGAATATGATAAGACTGGCTGGCTTTAAGGTTGGCAAAGATATTCAGATTATTTTTACAGGGCTTAGACCAGGCGAAAAGCTCTATGAAGAGCTATTAAATAATGGTGAAAATACGTTGCCTACCTACCATTCTAAGATCATGAAGGCCAGTGTAATTAAAATGGATCATGTTAGCATTGCAAAACATTTGCATGATTTACAGTGTAAACTTGCTGAAGACGTTGATAATTTTGTATTAGTTTCTAAATTAAAGGATATTGTGCCAGAGTTTCTTAGCCAAAATTCTGTATATATAATTCTTGATAGAGAGCCCCAGGTGGAACGGAGCAGTAAGTTAAAACGATCGGCGGTTGTGATTGCTGAAAGTACTACAGGTGAGTAATTATTGGCCTTCTTTAATTCATGAATTTGTTGTTCTCGACCATTCCTATTCAAACCTTTGATTCAATAGAGGCTATAAAAAGGTGATGCTCACCTCCTTTAAAAATTTCTCCTCTAGAATTTTAGCCATACGCTTGATAACCGTTCGCCTAATTTCTAATTCTACGGGTAAACTGGGGTCTTGATGTGCCTCGTTTATTCTGGTACCAACAATAAACTGGATTTTATCGCTTTCAAAGAGTAATTTTGTAATTAAGTCGGCAGGACCTTTGCCCAGCTGGCTCGAATCGTTGTAGTTGTCCAATATTTCATTGGTCTTTCCAAGAGTCAGAATTCCTTCTGTAATTAAGTCGGTCCCTTGCATATAGGAGATGGGTGGTAATTCGGGATCGATGAACTCAAATGAATCTTTAATTTCTTGCTTCAGCTCGCGGGAGAGAATATCGCTAGTGGTCGCTCCACAAATAATCTTCTTTCCGTTAAACTCTCTGAACCTTTTTGCCAGCTTTTGATCATTTTCAAAATCATAGGGCGGTCCGGTACAAATGAGCAGTTTTCTTGGTTCACGGAAGTAAATAACAGCACAGCTGGTATCGTCTTTAGAATGAAACCCATCATTGACGAAGGCCATGTTTACTATCTTTGAGGCTAATTTTGAGGCTGAAATATCGGACTCCGACTTAACCATTTTATGGGCAAAGGCGTTTGAATTTTCAACACCCCAACCAAAGGGATAATCTTCCGATCCCATTCCAGATTGGGCAACCCCATCGCTCCACATTACAATGCGATCCTCTTTTTCCGGTTTAAAGGTACAACTCCGGAGTTCCTTTCCTGCATTTTTCTCGCTTTGAAGGATAATACACTGCCATTGCGGATTGAACGGTTCGCTACCCCGCATAATGAAGCATTGCGGATTGTCGTATTCCAAAATTTGAACCTCTCCATCGTGGCTAATGTCGATTATGGTAAAGGTGGCATAGCTCATCTTTCGAATACTGCACACCGGAAGTGTGTTCATAATAATTTCGGCAATAGTATATACATCTTTATGTTCCTTGGTGAAGTTGAGAGCCATGGTGGAGGTAAGGGTGGCTAGCATATTCGCTTTAACTCCATGGCCCATTCCATCGGAAAGAACAACAATGGTTCTATCTTCCCCTTTAACCCGTTGTGAAAGGAAAACATCTCCACAGATTCGTTCACCTTCATGGTTCTTTTGTTGATAGCCAACTTCTATGAAAAACTGTTCGTTCATAGCTATCGTTTGGGTCCTTCTTTAAATGCCTTGATGATGGAGTTTAGCATCTGCTCGGTTTCCGAAGCGCCTTCCCCCAATAGGAAGCCAATGTTTTGCACCATTGCAAGATTCTTGTCAATAACGTCGGTAACGCGTTTAATAACCTCCTCTTTTCGAACTTCTGGAGCATACATGTCGCGCAGTATTGCACCTACCACGCTGCCTTTTTTGATGGTAAAAACGGAGATGTTAAGTAGAACCTCCTTGTAGGTTAGGTCTCGGTTCATTACATCCTCTCCATTTTGTAATACATAGGAGAATTGATTATAAATATTGTATGGTAGAAGCGATTTGAGGTCGGCCCCAACTAACCCTGGAATAATGTCATTTATTTCCAAAGCATCGTTACCTAGAAGATCTATGAAACTTTGGTTTGAGTGAACAATTTTTAACTTTTTATCGGCAATAACCACGGCTGATGGAAGTTTCTGCAGCATGGCATTTACCGTTTCCATAGCCTCTTTTGCTGAGAGTTGTTCTTGTCTAGATATTTTTTCTGAATCACGCAGTGCTTCCTGTGTCTTCGCTAATTTTTCGTTGGTGGTTTTTAGTGTTTTAATATACTCTTGCCTGTTTTTAAGGGTAAAGTTGAGGCACATGTCGGTGTGCGCAAGACCCTTTGACACTGCAATGGCAAAATCACGGCAGGAGTCGTAGCCACATGCTCCACAGCCAGATTCGCGCTTGATAAATTCTTTGCCCACCACTTTGAGCACCTCCTTAATTTTTTCCTCAGAAGGTTCAATTATACGTTGATCGTTTGATTTAAAAACTGTAATAAAATCTTGGTCGATATGTTTTGCAATTGCCTTATCCCACTTTGCTTTGTCAAATTTTTTAAGCCGTTTTTTGGCGTAGTCAATGGTGATGGAGCGACGTATATACTGTCTTCCTCCATTTGAAGTACCCGGACCCATAATACAGCCATCGCAATAAAATAGATTGAAATGTCGTCTGATGGCATCAACATTTCCTTCGAACTCTTTTACGCTTTCCAATACATTATTTCTTCCTTCGGCAGTTATTACTTGCCCCGTAAGCAAATCTTCACTAATATCAACTGCTTGAATTAATCCATTGCTGATTGGATACAACGAACCTTTATAGCCAATGGGCTCATCGAATTCGGAGTATTCGAGCATGTTTTCGTTAATGTTGAATTCTTTAAAGAGTTCTCTCAGCTCAACAAAGGTGAGGACTGAATCAACCTTACCGTTGCCGGAGTAATGTAATGCCTCCTCTTTGTTTGCAATACATGGTCCTATGTAAATCACCTTTATATCATCTCCATACTCTTTTCTCATAACCTTAGCCGTAGTAATCATGGGCGATTCAATGGGGGCAAGGTTGTTTAAAAGGGTTGGGTGAAATTTTTCGATCAGTTGAACAATTACCGGACAGGTAGTGGTGAGGTAGTATTTACCGTTAAAGTTTTCAAAGAGTTTTTTATACTTTTGAGCGATCAAGTCTACGCCAAAGCTTACTTCGCAAACGTAGGTAAAGCCCAGCGATCGAATCATCTGAACAAATTTGCGGTAGTCTGTAATATCAACAAACTCTCCAGAAATGCTAGGTGCACATATGGCGGCTACTTTCTTTCCCGATTTCAGTATTTCCTTTGTTTCTTCCTTGGATGAATGGAAGTTTATTGCCTCTACTGGGCAAATATTGAGACAACTTCCACATCCAATGCAACGGCTGGATATGATATGAGCTACATCATTATTCGGCTTAACCTCAATGGCTTTTACTGGGCATACTCTAATGCAAGCGTAGCATCCTATACAGGTAGCCTCATCAATGCTAAATAGCTCCATTTTCTCCTATTTAATGTCAAAAGCCTTATTTAGAATTTCGGTGACCATGATGGGTGTCACTTTCTTGTACTCCAAGTCATTAACTTTGATTATTGGCCCATCGCTGCAGTTGCCTAAGCAGTGACCTCCATGAAAAAATACATTCTCCTCTAGCCCTTTTGCCTCAATGTATTTGTTGATTTCTTTCATTATTGCCTTGTTCCCTCTTGAAAAGCATGAACTCCCAAGGCAAATAGTAATCTCAACTTTTTTATCGTTTTGCGACATCTGATTAATTATGTTCTCAACTTAATAATGATGCTAAACAGTGTCAAATTTACGATTTTTTTGTGAAGCAATCGGCAAACTGTTATAATTTGAACAGTTCAGTCTATGTTCATTATTTATAAGGTTTTTAAATAAGGACAGGGACAAAAAAAACTCATCCGACGATTCTCTTTTTAGTCAAAAATGATATAAATTTCACATCAAGCAATAACCAAACTATTGTTATTGAATAATCAGTGCTAGAAAACTCTCACCTTAATTGCTATGGGCGAAATTAATCTTGATGAGATTCTTGACAATCATCGTCACCATGGAAGAGAGAGCCTTATTCCAATTTTGCAGGAAATACAGGATAAGGTAGGTTTTATACCCGAAGATGCCATTGAAGAAGTTGGATTGATGCTCAAAATCCCTGCTGCCAAAATTTTTGGTTTAGCCACCTTTTATAATCAATTCCGTTTTGGACCTAAGGGTAAATACCACATTGTGTTGTGTAATGGAAGCGCCTGCCACATGATGGGTGCAACAACCTTGTTGGAACAGATTGAAAAGGATCTGAAAATAAAATCTGGACAAACTACACGGAACGGCCTTTTTAGCCTCGAAGTCGTTCCCTGTATGGCTGCTTGTTCGGAGGCTCCACTAATGTCAATTAATGGTGCGTTTTACTCCAAATTAACTATCGCTTCTGTGAAAGAAATATTTGAATCAATACGCAAGTCACAATAGTTATGACCACCAAAATCGGCGATCGTCTTAATCACGATAAACTTATACGTGATATTCTCCTTTCGGAGGAGAGTGAAAGCATGGCTTTATGGAAGGAGCAACGACCTTTTATAAGATTCGAGAAGGTTATGCGACCGGTTATATTTGTTTCTATTGGTTCACATGCAATTGTTGTGGGTGCAGAGGATACGCTCATGGCCATTAGGACCTATTTGGATGATGGTGGAATTGATGCTGATGTTGAGGTGGTAGGTAGCTATGGTCTTTTTAGTATCGAGACACTTGTCGAAATTCAATTACCTGGCATGGCCCGTGTGGCGTTAAAACAGGTAACTGCTGATGAGGTTGGCGTGGTGCTCGATAGTGTATTCAATAGATTTTTGCCAGAGGGCAAGGCCATTTTTCAACATCGGAGTGAGCTGCATCAGGCTTGGCCAAATGTTCCTTTTCTTGATGAGTTTTCTTTTTTTTCGGGTCAGCGCAGGGTTGTTCTTGACTTATGTGGAAAGTATGATCCCGTATCGCTTCCCCAGTACGTGGCTTCAGGTGGTTTTCTCCCTTTTGCAAAGGCTATTCGTAGCTATACCTTTTCCAATATTTGTGACATTATTGATAGAAGTGATCTTCGTGGTAGAGCTGGTGGCGGTTTTTCTACTGGACAGAAATGGAAAATGGCATTAGAGACCGCTGCGGAAAGAAGATATGTTATTTGTAACGCAGATGAAAGTGATCCTGGGGCGTTTATGAATAGGTTCCTTTTAGAGGGATCTCCTTTTAGAGTTCTTGAGGGCATTGCTTTGGCAGCTTATGCAAGTGGTGCAAATCGAGCTTTTATATCAACTCGAAATCGCTATTCGCTTGCAGTTAAAAGGTTGGAGCAGGCTATTGCTGCAATGCAGGAAGTTGGCCTACTTGGTGAGAACATTTTGGAAAGTGGCTACAACCTCGTAATTAAAATAAAAAAAGGGCCTGGAGCCTATGTTTGTGGTGAAGAAACGGCTTTGATTAGAAGTTTGGAGGGGAAACGCGGTATTCCAATGTCCAAACCACCCTATCCAACAACCTCAGGTTACAACGGTAAACCTACTGTGGTAAATAACTTAGAGACCCTTGCTAATGTATCATTAATCTTGATGAAGGGGCCTGATTGGTTTCGATCCCTTGGAACAGAAACAAGTAAAGGGACTAAAATTTTTGCACTTAGCGGAAAATGTGCTGAAACTTGCGTTGTTGAAGTTGAAATGGGAACCACGCTTGAATCATTGCTAAACACCGCTGGAGGAATGGCTCAAGGGTCAAATTTTAAGGCAATGCAGATTGGGGGACCTTCGGGGGCATGTATTCCATTTTCCCTTTTAAATTTGAAAATTGATTTTGAGGAACTCAAGATGAATGGCGTTCCAATGGGGAATGGGGGGGTTTTAGTTTACGATGAAAGAACTTGTATTCCGGATATGGTAAAGTTCTTTATGGGATTTGTACAGAATGAATCTTGTGGAAAGTGTATCCCTTGTCGTGAGGGTTCGCAGCGAATGGTGGAAATTTACCAGAACATAACACGTCGCCCTATTACAGAAGAGGGGCATAATACTCTCGAACGATTTAAGGGTGTAATTCAGCTAGAAGGGCTGGCCGAGGTTATGAAGGATACCGCCGCCTGTGGATTGGGAATTACATCTACCTACCCCGTGCTTACTACTCTTAAGTATTTTAGAGAAGAGTACGAAGAGCATATTTTTGACCGGCATTGTCGTGCTGGTGTGTGCAAAGATTTAAGATTATTTCAGATCGATTTGGACAAGTGTACTGGATGCACTGCATGTGTAAAGAAGTGTCCAGTAAATGCCATTGTAGGTTCTCCACGAATGCCCCATTATATTGTTGTGGATAAGTGTATTGCTTGTGGTGTTTGTCTCGATACTTGCATGTTTGGTGCTGTGGTAACCCGTTAGAAATATGGAGGGGCTATGAATTTTAATATAGAGGTTAATGGGAAAGAGATTATTGCTAGAAGGGGTGATACCATTCTGGACGCCCTACGCCAAAATGGTATTAATGTCCCCACTTTATGCAGTATGAAAGGGTTTACGCCAACAGGTGCTTGTAGAATTTGTGTAGTAGAGGTGGAAGGGAAGGAGGGGTTGGTGCCATCATGTTCATACCCGGTGGAGGAATGGATGAAGATAAAGACTCATACTCCAAGGGTAATCCGTGCCAGAAAAACAATTGTGGAACTGCTGCTTTCCAATCACCCCGACGATTGTCTCTATTGTGAACGAAATGGTAGTTGTGAGCTTCAGGATTTGGCCGTTGAAATGAATATTCGGGAGCGAAGAATTTCAGGCCGAAAACGTAAACAAAAATTGGATCAAAGCAGTCCAAGCATTGTGCGAGATCCAGCAAAATGCATTCTCTGTGGCAGGTGCGTTAGAACTTGTGATGAAGTGATGCAGGTTTCAACGTTGGAACTTATGAACAGAGGTAGTAAATCAATTGTTTCAACGGCATTGAATAAAGACATTAACTTTTCCTCGTGTATCTTTTGTGGTCAGTGCATAATGGTATGTCCCACAGGTGCTCTGCATGAGAAGTCTAACCTTGATGATGTTCTTAATGCCTTAAATGATCCAACTCAAGCCGTTGCAGTGCAACTTGCTCCCTCTGTATCGGTTTCAGTATCAGAAGAATTAGGCTTTAAACAAGGACGCGACATAAATGGTGTATTGATTGCGACATTGCGAAAAATTGGATTTCAATATGTGTTTGAGACTAGCTTTGGTGCCGATGTTGCCTCAATGGAGGTGGCCAATGAACTTCAAACGAGAATAGATGATGATGACTCAATTCCGTTGCTGTCATCTTGTTGTGCTGCGTGGGTAAAATATTTGGAGCAGTTTTATCCAGCTCTTTTACCATTGTTGTCAAAGGTAAAATCGCCACAACAGGTTTTAGGCGCAATAATTAAGGAGCATTGGGCACAGGTGGCTGGACTTAATTCACAGAAACTTTTTTCGGTGGCAATCATGCCTTGTACCGCAAAAAAATTTGAGGCTCAGCGTGAGGAGATGACCCATAAAGGAATTTCGGATGTGGATGCTGTTCTAACAACGCGTGAGTTGCTAAAACTTATTAAGCTATACGGCATTGACCTTCAAAATATCGACCCTCAAATTTCCGATGGCCCATTCTCGATTAGGTCTTCAGCAGGGAAACTCTTTGCTACCTCAGGAGGCTTGGCCGAATCGGTAGTGCGAACGCTTCATTATAACCTGACTGGTAAGGATTTGAAAAATATTAAAATTGCTCAATTCCGTAATGTTCAGGGTTTTAAAAAGTTTGATATAATGATAGGCGAAAAGGTTGTTAAGGTGGGAATTGCCAATGGTATGAGGGGGGCAGTGACGATGTTGGAGGAGATTGCATCTGGTAGTTCCAATCTACAGTTTGTTGAGGTAATGGCTTGTGAGGGCGGTTGTTTGCAAGGAGGTGGGCAGCCAAGAGTCTCCGATGAACGGGAGAAAAAGTTGAAATTGAAAACCATTTATGAGTTGGATGAGAATGAGGTAATACAACTTCCTTATAAGAATTCAGCGGTAGTAGAAATATATGCTAAATGCCTTGGCGCTCCTGGCGATGAGAGGGCAAAGCAACTTCTTTATACCCGATTTACACCAAGAAAAGTTTTACTGTAAAAGTATGAGCATTTCAGAAAAACATAAGGGGTTGGTTTACACTATTAAAGAGTTGTGTAGGGTATGCTATACCTGTGTGAGAGAATGCCCATCTAAAGCTATTAAAATCATCAATGGACAGGCCGAGGTTATGCAGGAGCGGTGTATTGGTTGCGGAAACTGTATTAAAGTTTGTAGTCAAGATGCCAAGGTTTTTGTTCAATCAAGGCTGGAAGTTCGCGACTTACTAAGATCTAAACATCAAGTGGTTGCTATTGTCGCTCCTAGCTTCCCTGCAAGTTTTACGGAGATAGACAACTATCAAAAATTTGTTGGAATGCTAAGAATGCTTGGATTCGATAAGGTTTGCGAGGTGGCTTTTGGTGCCGATTTAGTTGCTAAACAATACAAAAAATATCTAGAGGAGAATAATGAGATTGGTTTTATTTCGTCCGATTGTCCTGCGATTGTAGACTATATACGTTACTATCATCCATCGTTGGTTACCAATTTAGTTCCAGTTGTTTCACCAATGGTGGCCATGGCTAAGGTGGTTAAAGAGGTTTACGGTAGCGATAACAAAGTGGTATTTATTGGTCCTTGCATCGCTAAAAAGGATGAATCTTATGAAGTTGATGAGGTATTAACTTTTCGGGAAATTCGAACAATGTTTGATAATGCTGGCATTTCTCCCGATGGCGTGGAACCTTCCGATTTTGACCCTCCAAAAGCAGGTCGTGGGGCCATATTTCCCATTACTCGTGGACTTATTCAAACTGTTAATATTCCGGATGACCTTTTTGAGGGCAACGTTATTGTGGCAGATGGAAGGGTTAATTTTCAGCAAGCGATCAAGGAGTTTGAAAATGGGAATATCAAGAATGTCAATCTTGAATTACTCTGCTGTGAGGGATGTATTATGGGGCCAGGGATGCCGCCAGGAGGCTCTCAGTATGAGCGCCGAACATATATTAGCTCATACGTTCGTAATAAGCTGGATAACGATCAAGATATGCTGTTGTGGGAGGACAATATTAAGCGCTTCTCCAGCCTTAATCTTGATGTTGAGTTTATTGCTCATGACCAGAGAATGGCTCAGCCCTCGGAAGCAGAGGTTGGTAAAGTACTGGCATCCATGGGGAAGTTTTCTGCTCGCGACCATTTAAACTGTGGCGCTTGTGGATATGATACCTGCTTGGAGCATGCCATTGCCATTGTGGAGGGATTGGCCGAGGTGGAGATGTGTTTACCATATTCCATCGATGAGCTTCACTCAACCATAAAAAATCTTGCTATTTCAAACGAAAAACTTGCTACCATACAGCAGGCTTTAAAACAGAGCGAGAAACTTGCTCACATGGGACAATTGAGCGCTGGTATTGCTCATGAGTTGAATAATCCATTGGGTGTATTGATTATGTATACCAATATTTTGTTGGAAGAGTGCAAGGAAACTGATCCGAACAGGCAGGATTTGGAACTTATAGCAACGCAGGCGGAGCGCTGTAAAAAGATTGTAAGTGGATTGCTAAATTTTGCCCGAAAAAACCAAGTTCGCTTTGATGATGTCGATATTGTGCGATTGGCGGACGATAGTCTGAATTCCGTCGTTATTCCTAACACCATATCTACAAGGGTGGTGAATAAAGCTGACAATCCTATTGCTCAACTGGACTACGACCAAATGATGCAGGTGCTTACCAATTTGAATAAAAATGCTATCGAAGCGATGTCGGATGGTGGTAATCTGGAGATTGTGGTAGAGGATACTCCCGAAATGGTTATTTTTAGAATAAAAGATACAGGACATGGTATTTCGGAGGAGGATATGGACAAACTCTTTACCCCATTCTATACCACAAAGGAGGTTGGTAAGGGAACTGGATTGGGATTGGCCACTTCATATGGTATTGTTAAAATGCATAAGGGAAAAATAGAGGTCCGGTCTAATTCGAACAAGGAGAAAGGACCAACAGGAACAACATTTAGCATATTAGTACCACGTAAACCATCGAATATTTAAATTATGGCTTCATTAAATAAATTAATATTTATTGCAGATGATGACGAAGACTATCTTCTTCAACTAAAGATGATGGTTGAGGGGTTTGGCTTTAAAGTAGTTACTGCAGAAAGTCAGCGTGAAGCGGAGGCGATGCTCCAGCAGATTAAGCCCGATCTTGCCATATTCGATCTGATGATGGAGAGTGAAGATAGCGGGTTCATTCTAAGCTATAAGCTGAAAAAGAGATATCCAAATGTTCCTGTTATTGTTGCAACTGCAGTGGCTTCCGAAACGGGAATTAGTTTTGGAGTGGGTTCGGAGGAAGAACGCAAATGGATTAAGGCCGATCTCTATTTGGAAAAAGGGATTCGTGCCGACCAGCTCCATAAAGAGCTAGTTAAACTGCTTAAGCTATAGTTTATGGAGCAGCTGAAGGTTTTAATTGTGGATGATGAACCGGGAATTCGTTCTGGAATAAAGCGAATACTTGGAAAATTCATGGTAAGTTTTCCGTTTCTTGAAGATGATATTTCATTCGAATTGCTTGAAGCCTCTACTGGTGAGGAAGCATTAGAAGTGGTTAAACATGAACAGATTGACATAGTTTTGCTTGACAATAAGTTGCCCGGTATTCAAGGAGTGGAGGTGTTGGACTACATGAAAACGAATTGCCCTGATACCTTGGTTGTAATGATTACCTCCTATGCATCACTCGAACTTGCTGTAAATGCTACCAATAAGGGTGCTTATGATTTTGTGCCCAAGCCTTTCACTCCTCAAGAGTTGAAAACATCGATGGAAAGTATCACCAAACATCTATTTCTGAAGCGTATGACAAAAACGCTGAAGAAGGAGGGAAAGCAAATCCGTTTTCAATTTTTAACGGTCCTATCGCACGAATTAAAGGCACCGCTCAATGCCATTGAAGGATATTTGAGGATAATGAAGGAACGGAAAGCAGGCGATGATATTGGGGCCTACGACCAAATGATTGATAGGTCGCTCGAACGGGTAAAAGGAATGCGTAATCTCATAATGGATCTGCTTGATTTAACGCATATCGATTCAGGTAAGATGAAGCGTGAGATAAAGTTTCAAGATATTGAACCTATTATTAGAACCTGTATGGATACCGTAATGCCTTTTGCTATTCAAATGGATGTAAAGGTTAATGGTTCTTGGCCCGATGAAATTTATATGGATGCCGATAGCGACGAAATTGAGATTATTCTCAATAATTTGTTGTCGAATGCAGTAAAGTATAATAGAACAGGAGGAAAAGTTCAATTCAACATTCTGCGAGATACGGAGAATGTGACCATTCGAGTTGAAGATACAGGGATTGGAATAGCCCAAGAAGATACTGATCGCTTGTTTGATGAATTTATGCGAGTTAGATCGCCTGAAACGAAAAATATTAGCGGCAGTGGTCTTGGCCTTTCCATTGTAAAGCGAATTGTAAAAATGAATAATGGAAAAATACTGGTGGAGAGCAAACCCGGAATTGGAAGTGTTTTCACCATTATACTACCCGTTGCGTGTAAACCAATTTAGCGTATATTTGCCCATATGAAGCTACCAGAAAGGACAATTGAACGATTATCGACCTATCGTCGTACGTTGCTTTCCTGTTTAGAAAGCGGGAAAACTTACATATATTCTCACGAACTTGCAAAGTTGCATAGCATTACTGCAGTTCAAGTTCGTCGCGATCTAATGCTTATTGGCTTTTCCAGCCAAACAAAAAAAGGGTATGATGTTAAGGAACTCATCGATATTATAGGTCGAATTCTAGACAGTATGGTGGCCCTTAATGTTGCGGTTATTGGCATGGGAAATATGGGACGAGCCATCACAACCTATTTCAATGGCAAACGAAGTAAACTCCGTATCGCAGCTACTTTTGATGTTGATCCTCTCAAAATTGACAGGGTTATTTCGGGAGTAAACTGCTACCATATAAAGGATTTTAAAACTATTATTCAAAAGGAGAATATTTCCATCGCCATTGTTACTTCCCCTCCGGATACCGTTAAGCAACTCGCGGAGGTTATTGTAGGTGCAGGAATCAAGGGAGTCCTCAACTTTACCACCATTCCGCTAAATATAAACTCCAATGTTTATCTGGAGGAGTTCGATATGATTACTTCGCTCGAAAAGGTTGCCTACTTTGTAAAGGAGATCGATGGTGGCATGAAGATGGACAACTAACTGCAAATATGAGGGTTCATTATGGTTTTGAGGAGCTAGGCACCATACGGAATCCAGTAGTTACCACTGGGTCGTTTGATGGCGTTCATGTTGGACACAAGACTATTATTAACCGAATTAAGGAGATTGCTAAGGAGATTAAGGGGGAGTCTGTTCTAATTACTTTTTATCCGCATCCGCGTAAGGTTCTCTATCCCGAAACCGAAGGGAAAGATCTTCTCTTTATTAACTCACAGAAGGAAAAATTGGTATTGCTAGCCAAGTCGGGCCTCGATCATCTTATTATTGTCCGATTTTCGTTGGAGTTTAGCAAAATCACCTCCGAAGAATTTATCAAGGGAATACTGCTAGGTAAGCTACATGCTAAGTGTATTGTAGTTGGATTCAACCACCACTTTGGGCATAACCGTGTTGGCGATTATGAGTATCTCTACCGGTTGAGTAAGGTGGAGGGGTTTAGGGTAGAGGAGATACCAGAGCAGGATATTCATCATGAGACAGTTAGCTCCACAACAATTCGTAAGGCACTCCTTGATGGACGAATTCAACGAGCCAATGCCTACCTAGATCATCTCTACATTATTATTGGGGGGTTGGGTAAGGGACATAACATTTTTTCTAAGGCAAATTTCCCCATGTTGACAGTTCAACTCGAAGAGGTTGGAAAGCTCATTCCACCCGATGGTGTTTATGCTGTGGGATTGGAGTGGGGTAAAGGAAAGTTCAGAGGTTTATCTGTTATTTCGAGGTCCTTAGCTGATGAGAATCCTTTTGGGGTTATTGTTCAGGTTCATATTATCGATTTCGATGGACAATTCCCCGATGCAGATGCCATCATTTTTTTTCATAAACGCGTTAGAGAATCGTTTGATGCTACCTCGCTCGAGAGCATAAGTCGTCAACTCACCAAGGACTTGCAGTATGTGGACGCGCTAATATTTTAGTATAGAGTCTGCCCAATAGCATAAAAAATAGTTTTGTTTTTTTGTTAACACTAAATCAATGATTGTATCTTTGCATAATCATTGTCTGAGTTGATGCCGATGTGTCAACAAGGACTTCAAAATTTAATCTAATCCAAAGGTTGATGCTAATGGAAAAGAGAATCGGAGCCTCACTCATTTTGGTCGAGGATAAGTCTAGCGTAGCAAAACTCAATGAAATACTTTCTCGCCATGCCGATATTATTATCGCAAGGCAGGGTATTCCATTGTTGCAAAAGGGCGTTAGTGTTATTTCCTTGGTGCTGGAAGGCACTAGCGATCAAATTGGTGCACTAACCGGTCCTATTGGTAAGTTGCCCGGGGTGCAGGTCAAGTCGTTATTGATGAAATCGACCCATGTAGTGGCTAACCAGTAATTGTTCTACTTTCAGCCTTTGGTAGTAATGTTTAATTGCGGGAGACCGAAAAAATTACTGCCATGAAATTTCAACCAGAAGTTTACGCCATTAGGGATGAGCGGATGAAGCCATTCATCGACCCTGATGAGATTTGGAACTACCTGAACAAGGTTCAACCTTCGCCTGAAAAGATAAGGGCGATCATTGAAAAATCGCTTAACAAAAACAGGCTTAACCTAGAGGAGGTTGCCACGCTTGTCAATACAACCGATCCTGCGCTTGTTAGTGAAATCCTAAACGGTGCTCGTGAGCTTAAGAAACGAATTTACGGCAATCGAATTGTGCTTTTTGCACCTCTCTATATTGGTAACCGTTGCACCAATAACTGTCGCTACTGTGGATTTAGAACCTCCAACAAGGAGGCTGAACGGGTTACGCTATCTGACGAACAGATTGTGCAAGAGGTTGAAGCGTTGGAAGAAAACGGACAGAAACGACTTATTTTAGTTTATGGCGAGCATCCTCTCTACTCACCCGAATTCATTGCCAACAATGTGCGATTAGTTTACGGAGTAAAGAAGAATAGGGGCGAAATTCGACGCGTGAATATTAATGCTGCCCCGATGGAAATTGAAGGCTTCAAGATTGTGAAGAAAGCCGGCATTGGAACCTATCAGGTATTTCAGGAAACATATCACCCCGAAACCTACGCTGCTTACCATTTAGGAGGAAAGAAGAGAGATTTCAACTATCGACTAACTTCTCTTGACCGTGCTCAGGAGGCTGGTATTGATGATGTTGGAGTAGGAGCTCTGTTTGGGCTCTACGATTGGCGCTATGAAGTGATGGCCCTTGTTCGTCATACGAACCATTTGGAGGCTTGTTACAACGTTGGTCCACATACTATCTCTTTCCCACGCATCAACCCTGCATCGGAAAGTGATGTTGACCCCAAGTATATTGTTAAGGATGAGGATTTTGTTAAGTTAGTTGCCATTCTTCGCCTGGCTGTGCCATACACTGGCATGATACTTACAGCACGTGAATCGGTGGCCGTAAGAAGAGAGGTGATGCAATTTGGTGTTTCGCAAATTGATGGAGGAACAAAGCTCGAGTTAGGATCTTATTCTCAAAGCTTAAACGAGAAGCAGGATCTAAAAAAAGAACAATTCATGATTAACGACAATCGATCACTGGGTGAGATTGTTGAAGATTTGGTTGACCATGACTATATTCCATCATTTTGTACGGCCTGTTATCGTTTGGGACGAACGGGGGAACATTTTATGGAATTTTCTGTCCCCGGGTTTATTAAACGTTACTGTACACCCAATGCTATGCTAACCCTTTCGGAGTATTTGGTCGATTATGCTAAGCCTGAGGTAGCTAAAAAAGGGTGGCAGTTGATTGATAGGGAGCTGCAAAAGCTCGATGGGCACCAGGATGTTGCGGAAGTAAAAAGTAGAATTGATAGAATAAAGCAAGGGGAGAGGGATCTTTACTTTTAGTAGTTGAATTACGTTAGTTTTTACCTTACCTTTTAGGTGCCTAAAAATTGAACGTAATGAGTAGAGATGAGCACACTAGAATTCTTGGAATTCGAATCACCGACCGACAGAAGGAGGCAGGTGAAGTTCAAAAAACCTTAACCCGTCATGGTTGTTCCATTCGCACGCGGCTTGGTCTGCACGAAGTTTCGGATGACTATTGTAGCACCCGTGGGCTAATTTTGCTGGAGCTATTTGGCGAAAACGGCGAGCAGGATAAGTTGGAACAAGAGTTGCTAAAGCTCGAAGGAGTTTTGGTAAGGAAAATGGTATTTTAAGATTAAAGAGGTCGGTTTCCAGTGGTGGAGCCGACTTCTTTGCTTTATTAATACTGTTAATTTTTGATTTTAATTTAGATGTATTTCGTGGCTATGTGGAGAAATATGTGTTGTATATTGCTTTCAGTTAGCTAAATAGAATTTTCTTTTTTTTGGATATTGCAACAGGTTATGAGCTACATTTTATAACGTGATCCTTTAAAAAAGTAGCTTGGTGAAAAAGTTTGATTCAGAAGTGCGGCTCGCTCGGGAGATGACCACTCTTGATGCAACACTAATTGGGGTTGGAGCTATGATTGGAGCCGGTATTTTTGTGCTCATTGGCATTGCTGCCGGTGTGGCTGGACCGGGTCTTCTATTAACCTTTATCTTAAATGGTTTCATTGCTCTACTTACGGCCATGTCGTATGCCGAACTTGGCTCGTGTTACCACGATGCGGGTGGAGGCTACCTGTGGGTAAAGGAAGGCTTGCCAAAATGGAATGGTTTTGTTTCGGGCTGGATGAGCTGGTTTGCCCATGCCGTGGCTTGCAGCTTGTATGCCCTCGGTTTTGGTGCCTATTTTGAACATCTGCTTGGAGAATTCTCCATCACCATTCCCTACTGGGGATTTTTCTCGCCACAGAAGATTCTTGCAGCGGGAACCACCATCCTCTTTGCCTATGTAAACTTTAGGGGTGCTTCGGAAGCAGGTAAGATTGGTAACCTGATAACCCTTACCAAAATTGTGATCCTCCTCATTTTTATTGGCTTTGGATTGGAGCTGATATTTAGGCAAGGTGATTGGATGACCACCTTCAGCCCATTCCTGCCTCACGGTTATGGTGGAGTATTCAAGTCGATGGGACTTACCTTTATTGCCTTTCAGGGGTTTGAGGTAATTGCCCAAAGTTCGGAGGAGATTAAAAATCCTCGAAGGAATATTCCTCGCGCCGTATTCTTCTCATTAATTATAGTGGTACCCATATATATTTTGGTGGCCTTTGTGGCCATGGGAACAGTTAAGTCTGGCAGCATGACTCCTTGGGATTACCTTGCTAAGCAAAAGGAGATAGCCTTGGTGGATGTGGCTAAGAATTTTTTCGTTGGCGGTGGGGTAATGTTACTAATTGGTGGTTTAATTTCCACCATCTCGGCGCTAAATGCAACCATCTATTCATCTTCTCGCGTGGCATTTGCCATGGGGCGTGATCGTAATTTCCCCTCCTTCTTTAGCAAGGTTCATCGCAAAAATCACACTCCTCACTGGAGTATTTTGGTTTCGCTGTTCATCATTATTATTATGGCGGTTTCGCTGCCAATTGAGGATGTTGCCAGCGCTGCCGACATTATGTTTCTACTGCTCTTCTTGCAGGTGAATTTAGCTATGATTCGACTGCGAAAAAAGCGCAAAGATTTGAACCGAGGATTTATTACTCCGTTCTTTCCTTACCTTTCCATACTCGGTATATTGTTATTACTTTTCCTTGCCATCTATATGTTTAACTATAGCTTAACGGCTTGGATTGTTACCATTATATGGGTGGCTATTGGACTTTCGGTTTATAAGTTTTATGCAGCCGATCGTGAAATTGAGCATGTAAGAAAGGTTTCCACCTTGGCTCGAATCTCGAAACAGGACTATACTATTTTGGTTTGTCTGTCGAAAACGGATAATATTAAGAGCATGTGCCAAATAGCCTTTTCCCTTGCAAAGATGCACCATGCACAGCTCGTTTTCCTTCACGTGATTGAGTTGGGGGAAGAAAAGAAATTACAACTCGAACTTCCCGAAACCGATAGTGCAAAGAACATGCTTAAGGAGGCTGAGATATTGGCTGATGCCGCATCCATTCCAGCAAGGTCCATCGTTAAAATCTCGCATCGAATTTCTGAAGGAATTGTGGATACTTCCATGGAGGAGAGCTGTAACTTTATCATCACCGGACGTAACAAAATGGGTGGATTTGCTTCGAGATTTTTCTCATCAGCCATCGACAATGTGCTTCAGAAAACTACCAATGAGGTTGCTATACTACATGGTGAGGTTGATGCTCGTGGCGTAAAGCGTATTCTTATTCCATATAATGACGATATTCACACCAGGCTTGCCATAGAACTTTCACCTGCATTGGCCAATTATTTTGAGGCCACTGTTACCATTGCCATAGTTGTTGACCCTGAAATGACGGTCGCTGCTCGACAGCAGATTATTGAGAGGATTATGGAGGATTTGACCGAGATTGAATTCAGTGCCGAAATAGAAACGTTTGTCGATACCGATATTCTTCATGGTATTATAGGGCTTTCTAAAAAATCAGACTTGCTGGTTATGGGCGGTAAGTCGGGTGACTTTATTGAGCTGCTTTTTGCCAAATCGCTCACTAGAGAGATTACAGAACAGGCTCCCTGCCCAGTATTGTGGCTGAAAGAGTATGAAGAGAGGGAATCTTTTTTTATGCAATGTTTAAGTCTCAAAATAAATAGTGCGCTATGAACTCACAAATACAGGATCAATTCATCAGCTTTACCGATAGTTTGCTTGCCTACCTGCCTAATCTTGTGGGTGGTATTATTCTAATTATTATTGGTTGGATTGTTGGCTGGATAATCAAGAAACTTTTAGTTCAGTTTTCCGTAATTCTCCGTATCGACCGGCTGTTGGGAAAGTCGCGTTTTGGTGCCGATTTTTCTAAGGCCGACGTGCGTTATAGTTTATATGGTTTAATTGGGAATATTGGGTTTATTGTTGTTTTTTTGATATTTCTCGACAATGCCTTTTTGGCTTGGAAACTTGATATTTTATCCGATTTGCTCAATAAGGGAATTTTGCTTTTACCCAAGGTTATTATTGCCATCGTCATATTTGGTATAGGCTGGGTGTTGGCATCGTGGGTTGAGGGTTCTGTACTTAAATCGCTTCACCGCGAGGAGATTCCACGAGCATCGCTCATTGCTAAATTTGTTAAGAGCATCCTGCTAATCTTCTTTTCTGCCATCTCCTTGGTAGAACTCGACGTAGCTCGCGAAATAGTGATCATTGGGTTTGCCACCATTTTCATCACTCTTGGAATTCTTACCATTGTGATTGCCGCTATTGGAGGGAAAGAGTTTCTTCGGAAAATTGAAGATTCCTTTAAGGGTAAGAGTTAAAGGTAGATGTTTCGATATTTGGGATTGACCTTCTTTGGGGGTAATCCTTTTATTTTGCTTTAAAATGGTTTGAGTCGCCCCATTCTCCATATCCCACTTCTAGACCGGCAATATGCACCCTTGCTTCTAGACAATTTTTGCAATCTTCAGCAGCATCGTCAGTGCAGGGCTTATTTTCGTAAAGTTTGTAATCATCACGATTCTCCCCGGGTGTAATGTTAGGCATAAGAATGTTTGCCCCAACCTTTAGTGCCTTTTCCCTCCCTAGCGGATCGATAGCCTGCATGGCGGTGGATGCCACCATATTGATGTCAGGCATCATTAGCCGCAGAATGGCAATCATCTTTAGCGTTAGGGTAAAACGTTCCTCCTGAGGTAGTAGCAGCGACCTAAACTCGTATAACGGTGTATCCTTGTGTTCCACGTAAGGTCCCATGCCCACCATGTGCACATCTATGTTCTTCATAAAGAGTAGGTCGTCGGCAAGGTCCGAAACCGTTTGAAATGGTAAGCCCACCATAACACCCGTTCCAACTTGGTAGCCAATCTTGTATAGTGCCTTGAGGCATTGTAGCCGTTCTTGGTAGGAGTGATCGAGTGGATGGTAGCGGTGGTAGAGCTCGGGGTTGGAAACTTCAATCCGAAGCAAGTAGCGGTGCGCCCCAGCATCGAACCACTCCTGGTAGGTCTCCTCATTCTGCTCACCTAGTGAAATGGTTATGCCCAGCTCACCGTTAGATAGCTCCTTTATTTGCTTGAGTAGACTGGTAATTCGTCGCCTAAACGCTGGGCTTTTTAGCTCCCCCGACTGGATGGCAAGGCTGCCATACCTGTTTTGGTAGGCAAACCGTGCAGCCGTCAGCACATCGCTGTCGCTGAGGTTGTAGCGCTCAACCTTGGCGTTGCTTTTTCTTATACCGCAGTAGAGGCAATCCTTGGCGCAGATGTTGGAAAGCTCAATGAGGCCACGGTAGTAAACCTTATTGCCAACGGTAGCTTTCTTAACCGCCGAAGCCTTTTCGAAGAGCATATTTTTCTCCTCTCCCTGCGCGGATAGGAGGTAGATGATATCCTCTTTGGTAAACTCCTTTTTGTCGAGAATATGGTGAATGGTAGCCATAGCATGCAGTGCTTTTGTGGCGCAAAGTTAGCAATCCATTTTTAACCATTGTGTTGCATTGGTTACAGTTTTTGGGGCAGTTGGCATAAGTTTAAGGCGGTCTTTGATATATACAATGCAATTATTTTTACTATGCTATGCTTTCAAAGCAGCGTATAAATCTAGTGCTATGTACGATAAACTTTTTGTAAGTGCTTGGAAATTGGTTATTAAGGGAAATCAGTTCGTTAGCCCTCAAGTTGGGACATATTTTCTAATTAGCACTTTAGAATTAGCCAATATTGGAACTTTTATTTTACTGATGAAGTATTTTGTCAATTTCAAACTGTATGTAAATAAGCTGCAATTTGTTATTTTGCTTATTGTACCAGTATTTTTAGTGAACTATTTTGTTTTTCTGCACAAGCGGAGGTATCACAAAATATTGGCAGTCAATAAGGATATGGGGTTGTGGCTTATTGTTAGCTACTTTGCCTTCACACTACTTTTCTGGATTGTGGTGGGGTATCTGAATGTTTTAAAGTATGGGAAATAAGCGGCATTGGTTTGGATGCAATTGCTGCTGCTTACTAATGCGGCACATTGTAGCCAGCTAGAGTTAGCTTGAGGTGATTCGTGGTTGCTATTGCCAGTAGCAGAAGGATAGTAAAAAATCCACCAACCGATGGACTGTTTTGTCTTATGACGCAGCGACGTTTTTCTGGAAAAAGACCTTGAACCTCTTCTTGGTGAGCAGAAGGTAGTTGTGCAGCTGGCTACTTGCAGGTAGGGCAATTTTCAAAATACCTCCTCGCCGCTCGCCAGAGTACATTTTCTTTCAATTGGCAAATTGTCTAATTGCCGCGATGGCACATTTTTTAATCTTCAAATTGTCTCATTCTCAAAACTTGTCCGGCTATTGTCCGGTTTCTATATTGCTCTGCCGTGCCTTCGGCACTGGAACCGCAATAAACATTAATTATCTAGCAAACTGTCGTCCCTCGAGTGACTAGCCTTTGCATTTTCATTGGCATATAGTCGCATTGGCCTATTGCCAGATTATCGGCGAACTAATTTCCAAATTTATCTCATTCTCAAAACTTGTCCGGCCACTGTCGGATTTCCAAATTCCCAGATCGCTCCTTGCGGGACTGGCGTTTCAATTGGCATATTGCCGGATTGGCACATTGTCTTATTGGCATTCTGCCAGTTTTGATTTATTCTAAATTCTCAACTTTGCCTTAGAGTTATGAGCTTATTTGTGCAAATAGGTAACATATTTGACCATCTATTGACGAATTGCAGATATTCTATAACATAAAGCGCTTGTCCAACCGTGGTAATCACCTATATTTGCAGCACATCTCTCAAATAAAACAAGGGTAAATAGCTATGGTAAATCAACAGTTGCTCAACCCCAGAAGCATTGTGGTTGTTGGCGGTTCGGACGATATTCAGAAGCCTGGTGGAAAGGTTCTCAAAAACCTTGTCGATAATGGCTTCAAAGGCAAGCTTTATGTGGTAAATCCTAAGTTGGACGAGGTTCAAGGTGTAAAGACTTTTAGGGATGTTGCCAATGTGCCGGAGGTTGATCTCGCCATTCTGGCCATTGCGGCCAAGTTTTGCCCTGGCACGGTGGAGGTGCTAACCAAGCAGAAGAGCACAAGGGCTTTCATCATTCTATCGGCCGGTTTTCATGAGGAGAGCGAGGAGGGAGCGAAGCTGGAGCAGCAAATTGTTGATAGCATTAATGCCGTAAATGGTTGCCTCATTGGGCCAAACTGCATTGGAATGATGAACGCCAACTATGCCGGTGTATTCACCACTCCCATACCAAAATTTGATCCGCAGGGCATCGATTTCATTAGTGGCTCCGGAGCCACTGCCGTATTTATTATGGAGGCCGGAATTCCAAAAGGGCTTACCTTTTCCAGCGTATACTCCGTGGGCAACAGCGCTCAGATGGGGGTGGAGGAGGTGTTGAAATATCTCGACGAGAGCTTCGATGCCAGGAGCAGCTCGCGCGTAAAGTTGCTATACGTAGAGAGCATCAATAAGCCGGAGATGCTGCTCAAGCATGCCGCTTCGCTGATTAGAAAAGGGTGCAAGATTGCTGCAATCAAATCGGGTAGCTCCGCCGCAGGAAGCCGTGCGGCATCGTCGCATACCGGCGCCATGGCCAGCCCCGATGTGGCAGTGGAGGCGCTATTTCGCAAGGCAGGAATTGTGCGCTGTGGAGGCAGGGAGGAGTTGGCAACGGTGGCAGCAATCTTTATGCACCCCGAACTAAAGGGAAAGAATATTGCCATTATTACCCATGCAGGTGGGCCGGCAGTAATGCTCACCGACTCGCTTTCGAACAATGGCCTTGACGTTCCCCACATTGAGGGCAAAAAGGCCGATGAACTGCTTGGAAAGCTGTTTGCGGGTTCGTCGGTGGCAAACCCCATCGACTTTTTGGCAACGGGAACGGCGGAGCAGCTTGGAAATATTATCGATGCCTGCGAGCACGACTTCGATAATGTAGATGCCATGGCCGTCATTTTTGGTAGTCCGGGCCTATTCCCTGTATACGACGTTTACGACCTTTTGCACGAGAAGATGAAGGAGTGCAAAAAACCAATATACCCCATTCTTCCTTCAGTTATCAATGTTAAGGATGAAATAGCTTACTTCCTTGCTAAGGGGCGAATCAACTTCCCCGACGAGGTGCTATTTGGCAGTGCTTTGGCCAAGGTTTACAATACCCCAAAACCACAACCAGAAGCGCATGCTATGCCAAAGGTTGATGAGAAGGCAATTCGATCTATTATTGCCGGTTCGGTAAGTGGATACCTTGCTCCGGAAAAGGTGCAGGAGCTGCTCGATGCGGCTGGAATTACCCGCGCTGGTGAGGCGGTAGTAACCACCAGTGAGGCTGCTGTGGCCGAGGCCAATCGGCTTGGCTTTCCAATTGTGATGAAGGTGGTTGGACCTGTTCACAAGAGCGATGTTGGGGGCGTGGTGCTCAACGTAACGGATGTCGATACAGTGGTGCGGGAGTTTAATCGAATGATTAAAATTAAGGATACAACAGCCATCCTGCTTCAACCCATGCTATCGGGTGTAGAGCTCTTTGTGGGTGCAAAGCGGGAGGATAAATTTGGCCATATGGTGCTTTGCGGTTTGGGTGGTATTTTTATTGAGGTGCTGAAGGATGTTAGCGCTGGACTTGCTCCCATTGCCGTGGAAGAGGCATCGACCATGATAAAAAGTTTGAGAGGCTATAAAATTCTAAAGGGCGTAAGGGGACAGGAGCCGGTAAACGAGCAGCATTTTGCTGACATCATCTCCCGAGTTTCGGCGCTGGTAAAGGTGGCTCCTGAGATATTTGAGATGGACCTAAATCCACTGCTCGGTCGCAAGAGTGGTGTTGTTGCCGTGGATGCCCGCATTCGAATCGAAAAGTAGAATAGATACCATGAAGTTGCTTGAAAAGTATAAGGCTCTAACGAAAACCGAAAAGGCATATGTTTGGCTCATCATTCTGCTTTTGGTACTCATCTTATTGAGGTGGAGCACCATTAGCCACGATGCCGGAGTCTCGTTAAAGCGCTATTTTGAATAATCATTGTTTCGAATTCATCTTTATGAAAAAACATGACGTATACATAGCACTTGGAGCAGTATTGTTGCTTATGCCTTTTTTTACCTGCCACTCTGTTTATGGGTTTTATGAAACCTTTAATAGTGAACACGGTATGGTGATGAGCTTTATCAAATTTGCCGTTCTGGCGACATTTGGCGAGGCAATTGGGTTGCGCATCCGTACTGGTCATTATAACCATGCCGGGTTTGGTCTACTCCCAAGAGCTGTTGTTTGGGGGTTCATAGGTCTTACCATTAAGCTCGCATTTGTGATTTTTGCAGTCGGAACGCCTGCCTTCTTGGCTTATATGGGCTTTGGCGATGCACCGTTGGTGATGAAGGGTAGCTTAACCCTATCGAAGGTGGAGGTTGCATTTGTAATTTCTGCTGCTATGAATATTATCTATGCACCGGTGATGATGACCTTCCATAAAATAACTGATTCGCATATTACTGCTAACGGTGGAAAGCTTGCTTGCTTACTAAAACCTATTAAGATGGGTGGTATTATGCAGAATATTAATTGGAATGTGCAGTGGAATTTTGTTTTTAAGAAAACGATTCCGTTTTTTTGGATACCGGCACACACCATAACCTTTTTAATGCCAGCAGAAATGCAGGTGCTATTTGCTGCGATGTTAAGCGTCGCTCTGGGTATTCTGCTTTCTGTTGCCAGCTTAAAAAGTGGAAAATAATTGTATCTTTGTAACAAAGAGTTTTAACATGGAAAAAATAGGAATTTTCTACGGTCCGGTTGGTGGTAGCACTGAAAGGGTTGCACACAAAATTGGAAAAGAATTTGGTGGCGATAATGTTGAATTTATTGCTGTTAACAATGCCAACGCTAGTGATCTTGATCGGTTTAAAAATGTAATTTTTGGATGTTCAACTCTTGGTAAGGAAACATGGCAGTCCGCATCGGGTAAGAAGGATTGGGATCTTTTCCGTACTGAATTAGAAAAAGTAAAAGTAGATGGAAAGGTCTTTGCCATTTTCGGACTAGGTGATCACTTAACTTACCCTTTTCATTTTGTGGATTCCATGGGTGAAATAGGAAAAACGCTTCTTGTAAAAGGAGCTAAGATTGTAGGTCGCTGTTCTGTTAAAGATTATGAATTTAAGGAGTCAGAAGCCGTTATTGATGGAGAATTTATTGGTCTGCCCATTGATGAAGATTTTGAATCGGAACTTACCGAACCACGTATTAAGAATTGGGCAGTTCGTTTAAAGAATAAATTCCTTTAGACGTTCATTACGCATTCCTATACAGCTTGGCAAACCTTCAGGTTTGCCTTTTTTTTGTTTTCTAGTGCGGGTTGTGTCTTTATTGTTTATAGGAATAAATTATCTTTTCCTTCGCATTTCGGTTATACGTCCATTGCTTTTTTCTATATTTAACCTGAATATCATACCGCTATGAAAAGAAAAATATCCATTACGGTATTACTCTTTCTGCTATTGACCTTAGCTTCTTGGGGGCAAATCTCTCCTTTAGGGCTTCCATTTAATAGGCAATATACACCCGAGGAGTATAAAGGTTCTGAGTCAAATTGGTCTGTTACCTCCGACGATCATGGCCTGATGTATTTTGGGAATGAGGGAATGATTTTGGAATATGATGGCCACGATTGGCGCGATATTCCCATTAAAGACGATAACATTCAGTCACTATGCAATGGCTCTGGAGTAATCTACTTTGGTGGAACCCGTTCGTTTGGTGTAATTAAAACAGATGTGGTTGGTAACCACTATGCATTTTACCTCTCCGAAAGACTCGGTCGCAATGTTGAGGTGAATAATATCTGGAAAACATACTCCATCGAAGGAAAAATCTTTTTCTGCTCGCTCAAGAGAATCTTTATTTATGATCCCAAAGCCGATGTAATTCAGATGGTGGAGCTGCCTAAAAATAGCTTCTTGGCCTTTGTGGTAAACAACCAACTATTGGTTGGAAATTGGGAGCAGGGTCTTTTAACGCTCCATGGAAATAAGGTGGAATTAGCTGAGGGTGGAAGCTATTTTCAAAAGAAGGATATTTTTAGCATTTTACCTTACAATGCCGAACATTGGCTTATTGCTACCAACTTGGATGGCTTATTCCTATACAACTTCAATTCTGGAAAATCATCGGTGTTTGAACCAACTCCAGCTGCAAAGCTTACCAACAATTTTTTGAAGGATAATAATTTCTATGTTGGGGCCGTGGTCAACGATTCAACTTATGCGCTCGGAACTTTTGGCGGTACTATTATAATGAATAGGAACGGACGAATTGTTACGGTTGTGAATAAAAAGTATGGATTGGCTAGTGAGGAGACTACCGGGCTAATGGTTCGTCCTTCATCATCTCAATCAATGCAACTGTGGATGACTTTGGTTCTTGGCGTTGCTAATGTCGATTTCCCTTCAATTACAGCCCATTTTTCCGATGAGTCTGGACTTTTTGGTAATGTTCAAACTCTCAAACGTTACAATGGAAAACTTTACGTTGGCACCATCAGAGGATTGTTTGTTCTACAATTTAATAGACAAGGTTTGCCCGAGTTTGTTCAAATTAAGGAGGTTGAAGGTCAGGTTAACAATATAATAGTTGTTAGGGAGAAAAGTCGAGATGTTATGCTGGTTGGTTCAAACCTCTATGTCTACAAAATTTCGGGTGAAAAAATTAATCGCTTCAACTCAGTTGATGCCCTCACATATAAGTTTGTTAAGCCACGGTTTACGGATAGGGTGGTGTACGTTGTAAGTGAACGTAGCCTCAAACGGCTAGCTCTGATGGGTGGTTTGTGGCAACTCGACAACAAATGGAATAGCATCAACGAAAATTGCGAGGATATTCAGGATTTACCCGATGGAAAACTTTTGTGCAAAACAAAGCATGGTCTTTTTCTGGTTGACTCAAGCGGTATTTTCACCGCGCTTTTGAATAAGGATGGGCTTAATGCTCGGGTTGTGGAGGTGGACAACAAATGTTATGTAATTACCGATACCGCTACGTTCATTGTAACCAACGATAAGTTGCGGCCATCAAAAGTGCTCGATTCAGTCTTTCACTTGCCGTCACAAAAAATACAGGAGATTTTTCAACTCAATAGCAAGTTATTGCTTCTTGTGGTTAAGGAGCAATTCGATGTGAGGTACATTTTGGCGAGGAAAATGCCTTCTGGTTGGATGCTCGATGAGCATGTGGCAGGACGTGTCCCATCTATGTCGAATCCTGAAGTTATTTTGGACAATGACCATACTACCATTTGGATAGGTGGTTCAAAAGGGCTGTTTTCACTCGATCTCACCAAGATTAGCAAAATGCCCAAGAGCAATTCCTCAACTTTAATTAGATCAATTTCACTAAAGGAGGATTCGCTGCTGTTTAATGGCAGTTTCGATCCTGAAATCAACACTACATTGAATCTAAATGAAGTTGGACATTATGTTTTGAATAATTCTATCTCGTTTAAATATAACTACTTGAGCTTTACCGTTGCTTTACCTTTTTACGAAGATGAGCAAAAAAACCAGTATAGCTATCGATTGGAAGGATTTGACAAGGGGTGGTCTAAGTGGACTAATGATAACAAAAAGAGCTATCCTAATCTTTCAGAGGGTACTTACAAGTTTTGGGTAAAAGCTCGAAATGTTTATGGTGAGGAATCGAGCCCTGCATGTGTTGAGTTTGATATACTACCTCCTTGGTATAGGACTTTTGTAGCATTCATCATCTACTTTATTTTGGCTATTCTCTTTGTATATGCTGTGGTGAGGTTTTATACACGTAAGCTGGAGATGGATAAGAAAAGGCTGGAGCAAACGGTGAAGGAGCGCACCGCTGAGGTTGTTCTCCAAAAGGACGAAATTTTGGAGAAAAACTTGGAAATCGAAAAGAAGAACAAGGATATCACAGATTCCATACGGTACGCTAAGCGCATACAAACTGCTGTATTGCCCAATAAACAATCGTCCGCAAATCTCGAATATTTCATCTACTTTAAGCCACGCGATATCGTAAGTGGGGATTTCTATTGGGTTTACCATTTCGATGCTCAAAACGTGGTAATTGCGGCTGCAGTAGATTGCACGGGCCATGGTGTTCCGGGTGCATTTATGAGTATGCTAGGAGTTGCATTTTTAAATGAAATTGCTTCTGACCCAAGTATCAAACATACCGATGAAATTCTGAATGTATTGAGAGAATTTGTTATTCGGTCGCTCAATCAAACCGGCAAGGAGGGAGAGTCTAGGGATGGAATGGACATTGCAATTACACGAGTAGATTTAAAAACAGGAATGCTGGAGTTTTCGGGTGCAAATAACCCACTAATCTTAATTCGTGAAGGTGAACTTGCTGAGTATCCACCAGATAAAATGCCCATTGGTATTCACGTTAAGGAGGAGGAGCCTTTTACACGGCACGATATTACGCTTAGGGAAGGCGATCAGCTGTATCTCTTTTCCGATGGGTTTTCCGATCAATTTGGCGGACCAGATCAGCGCAAGTATATGAAGAAACAGCTGAAGGAATTTCTGCTGAAAATATCTCATGAACCAATGGATGAGCAGCAAAAATTGATTGAAGATGAATCGAAACGTTGGATGGGTAATTCGGAGCAAATCGACGATCAACTCATTATTGGGCTACGCTATATAAGTAATAAAATGGAAAGGCAAGTATAGATTCTCTTTGCTTGCTGGTCTAATTCTCATAAACTCCCACCGTATTCCAATTCGTGGGAGTTTTTGTTTATTTTCAGTTTGTTCTGCCGTAAATTTCACAAAATGGTTTTACTCAAATCAGGGAGTTCACCTATGACTGTAATGATTAATGTGCCTGATAACTCCTCTAAATGAAACCTAATAATTGGTGATATGAATCGATTTATTATTACTACAATCTTGGTTGTTTCTCTGTTTTCCATAGATAGGATAAACGCTCAGCAAGTCATTGCTGCCGGTGGAGGTGAGGCAAAAAGTTCAACCTTCACTGTCGCCTATACGGTTGGGGAGATAGCTACCCTCACCTTATCGGGGTCTACATTCATTGTTAATCAGGGCTTTCAGCAGCCGTCCTATGTTGTTACCTCCATTGAAGATAATCTCCTTACGATGGATTTAAAAATATTTCCAAATCCAACAACGGGAATTCTTCATGCCGAAATTGCACAATCAACTGAAGTTATGCTCCAAGTTAGGCTGTATGATATAAAGGGGCAGCTAATCTTAGAAAAGGAGGAATCACTTTTTGATAGACAAGCAATATTTGATCTTGACCTGTCGAACCTTACCCCTGGAATTTTTATCCTAAAGATTTTTTCTAAAGACAAACCGTTGAAGGTTATGCAAATATTGAAGAATTAGTGACACTTTTTCTTTATCTACTCTGAAATTCCAACAAGGATATTTACTATCACTATCTAATGTAAACTAAAATGTAATTTTATGGAATCAATATTTTCCTCACTTAAGACACTGTTCGTATTTTTCTTTTTTTTTATTGAGATTGCGCAAGCCCAATCGCCTCAAGGCATGGCCTATCAGGCTGTGGTTCGTGATGCTTCTGGAAGCCCTGTTATCAATGCTCCCGTTGGACTACGGTTTAGCATTCTGCAGGAAAGTTCCACTGGAACAGCCATCTATGTAGAAACTCAAAGTGCCACTACCAGTGGGCAAGGTTTGGTAACTCTCACCATCGGAAAGGGGAGATCAACCATCGGAACATTTGCAGCCATTGACTGGGCTAGCGGCCCCTTCTTTCTCAAGGTGGAGGTTGATCTCAATAATTTGGGAACCTATCCATTAAGCAATGTTAGCCAGATGCAGTCGGTTCCCTATGCACTCTACGCACAAAATTCATCATCAAGCTATTGGACCATGACTCAAAGCGGAAGTATATATCCCAGCAAGGGTAACAACGTGGGTATTGGCACTTCTACACCCAATGGTATGCTGGAGGTTAAAGGAACTGATAGCGACCCCTCTGTTCCACTCTTTGAGGTGAAGGATATCAACGGAAATTCTGTATTTGCTGTATATCCCGATGGGGTTGAGGTTACGGTGGATATGGCCGCTAAAGGACGACCCGCCAAGGGTGGCTTTGCTGTTAGCGGGAGAAACTCTACTCGAGGAACAACCACCGACATCATGCGCGTAACCCCCGATTCTACCACCGTGTATATTGGCAATGTAGTTGGCCGACCAGCCAAAGGTGGATTTGCCGTAAGTGGTCGAAATTCCACACGCGCAGGATTAACCAGCAATATCTTAACCATTTCCCCCGACAGCACAAGAATTTACACTGCCGATCCAACCAAGGGCTTTGGTATCGGACAAACGGCCGGAGTTGCTGCAACCAACTACCTGCGATTGACACCAAATAACTATTTTATTGGTCAACAGACGGGGTATTCGATAAACAAGGGGCAGTACAATGTTTTCCTTGGGTATCAGGCAGGATATAGTACCACAGGATACCACGACGATATGGAGCCAACCGATGGTGATAACAATATCTTCATAGGCTATCAGGCTGGTTTTGCCAATACGGTTGGGGAGCAGAATCTATACATTGGCGCTTTCAGCGGAAAGAACAATACCAATGGTTCGGTAAACACCTTTGTGGGATCTTTGGCTGGGCAGAATAATACGGGTTACGGAAATACCTTCCTTGGAGCTATGGCTGGTGGAGCAAATCAGTCAAATAGCGGCTACCGAAATACCTTTATTGGTTGTTATTCTGGTTTGGCCAACACTTCCGGTAGCGATAACGTGTTTATTGGTCGAGAATCTGGAAGTGCCAATACTACTGGAAACTACAACGTATACATTGGCCATTTGGCTGGCCTCTCCAATTCTGCAGGAACTGGAAACGTTTTTATTGGAAGGGCTGCTGGTCAAAACGAAACTGGTTCAAATAAGCTCTACATAGCCAACAACTCCACTCAAGCCCTTATGCAAGGCGATTTTAGCGCAAAAACAATTACAATTAATGGTAATGCCTTTGCAACATCATGGAGCGCGTTGAGCGATGGGAGGCTTAAATCAAATATTGTTACCATTCCTAATGCTTTGAGTAAGGTGTTAAATCTTAGAGGAGTAAATTTTGCTTGGAAGGATTCCACCATGAAGGGAACCCAAATGGGATTCATTGCTCAGGAGGCAGAAAAGGTTATTCCTGAGGTGGTGAACTATTCTAAAGAAGATGACAAGTATACCATGCAATACGCTCCCATTACGGCTCTGCTTGTGGAGGCCATGAAGGAGCAGCAGAAAACCATTGATCAACTTAAAAAGGATAATGAGGAGCTGCGCAAGCAGGTTCAAGAGATTCTCGATTTGCTTAAATCTACTAAATAGTAGGATGCTAACTTTCTCCTCCAAAGGCCCTTCGTTTTTTCGTTGGGCCTTATTTTTTTAATAGCAATCATAAATTATGGCTTTAGGTAAGTTAACGCCTTGTTGTATCTTTGAATAGCTTTTCAGAATAAAATGTTTTACTATGGCTAATGAGCTTTTTGAGGATCACCTGTTCGTCAACCTGGAGTCAATAAATGGTATGTATTGTTATGAATTTAGCGATTGCATCTTTCGTAGCTGCGATTTCTCGGGCTTTAACCTTTCAGGGAGTGAGTTTGTCGATTGTACCTTTGAATTCTGTAATCTTAGTATGGTGCCAGTAGGGGAAGCTGTTTTTACGAATGCTGTTTTTCGAGGTTGTAAGCTTATGGGCGTAGATTTTAGTAAGGTGCGTAAGTTTTTGCTTTCCATGTCGTTTGAGGAGTGCAATTTGAACTATGCCTTCTTTTTTGGACTGAGCCTTAAGGGTATTCGATTTTCAAACTGTTCAATGGAGGAGGCAAATTTTTCGGAAGCAATGCTGGCAGAGGCAAATTTTGGCGGGTGCAACCTTACCGGAGCCATCTTTGATAGAACCAATCTTGAGCGAGCCGATTTTACCTACGCATCTGGCTACTCAATAAATCCTGAGAATAACCGAATTAGAAAAGCTAAATTTTCTATACCAGGCGTGATAGGGTTGTTAAATTCGTATGATATCGATATTCGCTAATCTTTAGTTGAGATTATCGCTATTGATATTTTCGATGGAGTTTATCTTTAAATTATTTTATAATAGCCATTGAACCATAATTGTTTTCAACTTGCTTGTATTCAATGATTTTTTGTAATAAGGGTAGTTCCTTTTTTGCCGCTAACTTTCATTTCGTTCATATAATTCTTGGCCTCTATCGTAAAAAATGCAAAAAACCTTAGTCCTTATTGATAAACAATGTCTATTTTCGCTACGATTTTTTTTTATTAACTATCTTAGGTATAAATTATTAAAGCGGTAATTACTTTCGTTGATGAGAAAATGGCGTATTGAAGATTCGGCTGAACTTTACAACATAACAGGTTGGGGAGTAAACTATTTTGCAATTAATGAAAAGGGCAATGTAGTGGTAACGCCAAAGAAAAATGGTGTGGCAGTCGACTTAAAAGAGTTGGTTGAAGAGTTGCTGATTCGTGATGTTTCGGCACCCATGTTAATTCGGTTTCCTGATATTTTGGATAATCGTATTGAAAAGATGTGGAGTTGCTTTAAAATAGCAGCCGAGGAGTATGAATATAAGGCGCAAAACTTTATTATTTACCCTATCAAGGTAAACCAGATGCGTCCCGTGGTTGAGGAAATAGTTAGCCATGGAAAAAAGTTCAATATTGGATTGGAGGCTGGGTCAAAGCCTGAGCTGCATGCAGTGTTGGCAATCAACACCGATACGGAGTCTCTTATTATCTGCAATGGTTATAAAGACGAGGATTATATTGAACTTGCGCTGTTAGCACAGAAAATGGGTAAGCGCATTTACATTGTGGTAGAAAAGCTCAACGAGCTAAAGCTGATTGCATCTATCTCAAAGCGATTAAAAATTAGACCTAATATTGGTATTCGTATAAAGCTTGCTAGCTCCGGTAGCGGTAAGTGGGAGGATTCCGGTGGAGATGTGAGCAAATTTGGGCTTACCTCCAGCGAACTTTTGGAAGCTGTAGATTTTCTCGAAAAGAATAAGTTGAAGGATTGTCTTCGCTTGATTCACTTTCATATTGGAAGTCAGGTAAACAAAATTAGGCGAATTAAGATAGCGCTTAGAGAAGCTTCGCAGTTTTACGTGCAGCTATACAAATATGGATTTCACATCGATTTTGTTGATATAGGAGGTGGGCTTGGTGTAGACTACGATGGTACACGATCCTCCAACAGCGAAAGTAGCGTTAACTATTCAATACAGGAGTATGTAAACGATTCCATCTTCACCTTTGTAGATGCTGCCAATAAGAATAATATTCCGCACCCTAACGTGATAACGGAGTCGGGTCGTTCGCTTACGGCTCACCATTCTGTTTTGATTTTTGAGGTGTTGGAAACCACCTCCACTCCTTCATGGGATGATGAGGAGGTGGTTGGCGCCGATGCCCACGAGTTGGTCCGTGATCTTTATTCCCTTTGGGAAACGCTCAACCAAACCCGCATGCTGGAAACTTGGCATGATGCTCAGCAAATTAGGGAAGAGGCGCTTGACCGTTTCAGCCTTGGCCTAATTGACCTAAAAACAAGAGCTCAGGTAGAGCGTCTTTTCTGGTCAATTGCCCGAGAGATTAACCAAATGAATGGCGAAACAAAGCATACTCCCGAGGATTTACGTCCTCTGCCTAAGCTGCTTTCCGATAAGTATTTTTGTAACTTTTCGCTATTCCAATCGCTTCCCGATTCTTGGGCTATCGATCAAATTTTTCCTATCATGCCCATTCAACGGCTCGATGAGAAACCAGACCGGTCAGCTACATTGCAAGATGTTACTTGCGATTCGGATGGTAAAATAGACAATTTCATTTCTACACGTAATTTCTCTCACGACTTGCCTGTTCATTCAATTAAGACGAAGGAGGCATACTATATTGGCGTATTTTTGGTAGGTGCTTATCAGGAAATTTTAGGCGATTTGCACAACCTCTTTGGCGATACCAATGCGGTTCACGTATCTGTTGGCCGAGATTCTTACAATATCGATCAAATTATTGATGGTGAAACGGTTGCGGAGGTTCTCGATTATGTGCAATATAATTCAAAAAAGTTGGTCCGTACTGTAGAAACTTGGGTTACGACTTCGGTAAAGAATGGAATTATTACAGCAGAAGAGGGAAAGGAATTTCTTTCGATGTACCGTTCTGGTCTCTATGGCTATACTTATTTAGAGTAGACAATAGTATTAAGGATTATAGCATATGGGTTCGTTGGCGAAAGGCAACGAACCCTTTTTTATTCATATAATCAGAGTGTTGCAGCTCGAGGGCCTTTTTATCTATATGTAGTTTTGTTGCTTACCTCATTACCACTTCTCGATAAAGTGGCTTTTTGCCTGTTAAAAAGTAACTAAAAATCATAGATTGGTTATAAATTGTTATCAAACACATTCAAAATCTTTCTGATTATCCAAAAAATGAGTAAAATTGTGCTTGGAAAAATCATCCTGTTTATGAGACAAACACCAATCAACAGCGAGATCGTTTTCAGCAAGGTTAAGGACTCTAAACTAGCCAGCGTTGGAAAGGCCACTATTCGTGAGTTAGTAAGACTTGTGAATGAGATTGAAGCTGCCTCAGGCGAGAAGTTTGTTCGCATGGAGATGGGGGTGCCAGGATTAGAGCCCGCTGATATAGGTATTGAAGCAGAAATTAAAGCCCTACGTCGCGGAGTTGCTTCCAAATACCCAATGATTGATGGTATACCTCCCTTAAAGAAGGAAATTGCGCGATTTGTAAAAAATTTCATAAACATTGAGGTAGACGAGAAGTATTGTTTGCCTACAGTCGGATCCATGCAGGGTGGAATGGCGGCCTTTTTGGTCGCAAATCGTTGTGTCGTTGGTAAGAATAAAACTCTATTTATCGATCCTGGTTTTCCAGTTCAGAAGCAGCAGCTTCGGGTATTGGGAATGGGTTTCGAAACTTTCGATGTCTATAACTACAGGGGAGAAAAACTTAGAGAGAAGCTGGAAAGTTACCTAAGCAAGGGTGATATTGCCACCATTCTTTATTCGAATCCAAACAACCCTTCGTGGATATGTTTTACTGAGGGAGAACTACAAATAATTGGTGAGTTGGCCACAAAGTATGACGTTATTGTGGTGGAAGATTTGGCCTACTTTGCCATGGACTTTCGTAAAGACATGTCGAAGCCGGGGATTGCTCCATTTCAGGTATCTGTAGCCAATTATACCCGTAATTACCTGCTGCTGATTTCCAGTTCAAAATCGTTTAGCTATGCTGGTCAACGCATTGGAATGCTAGTAATTTCAACGGAACTAGCCAATAGACAATTTTCCGATCTCAAGCGCTATTTCTCTTCCGATATTTTTGGCTATGCCATGATTTATGGCGCTGTATACTCTTTATCTTCTGGCACATGTCATTCGGCACAGTATGGTTTAGCCGCAATATTAAAGGCTGTTAACGATGGAGATTTTAATTTTGTTGAAAGCGTAAAGGCCTATGGAGTTCGTGCAAAACAATTAAAGAAGCTATTCTTGGAGAATGGTTTCAAATTGGTGTATGACATGGATGAAGACCAACCGATAGCTGATGGTTTTTACTTTACTATTAGCTATTCTGGTTTTTCTGGTGAGCAGTTGATTGAAGAGCTACTCTACTACGGGGTAAGTGCCATTTCCCTTTCTATAACTGGAAGTGAGAAGAGTGAGGGACTCAGAGCTTGTGTTTCCCAAATTACCGATGCGCAAATTCCAGTATTAGAGCAACGGCTTAAGATGTTTCATCAAGACCATCCATTAAATTAAAGGGTGAAATTTTAATTTGAAGAATTAATTAAGTTCATAAATTCCAATTTTTAACGATAAATCCTTCGAAATATGGCAAAAGTAAGAGGAGCAATTGTGGTGGATACAGAGAGATGCAAGGGCTGTGGCGTTTGCGTTGTTAACTGCCCCACCAAAGTGATTGGCCTAGCAAAAGAGGTGAACTCTAAAGGGTATAACTTTGCCTATATGGCAAATCCTGAAAGTTGCATCGGTTGTGCCAATTGCGCAGCTGTTTGCCCCGACAGCGTTATCACAGTGTATAAAGTCAAACTTGCTGAGGCTTAGCAGAAGAAATTAATAACAATTTAAACATTGGTGTAATGGGAGAATTAAGGTTAATGAAGGGGAATGAGGTTATTGCCGAAGCCGCCATCCGTTGTGGGTGTGACGGATATTTCGGTTACCCGATTACCCCTCAGTCCGAAGTTATGGAAACCCTCATGCTACGCCGTCCTTGGGAAGAAACCGGTATGGTTGTTCTTCAGGCAGAGAGTGAGGTATCTTCTATTAACATGCTATATGGTGGTGCCGCAAGCGGTAAAAAGGTATTTACCTCTTCATCGAGTCCGGGCATTAGCTTAATGGCTGAAGGGCTTACCTATCTTGCAGGGGCAGAGTTACCTTGCTTGGTGGTAAATGTTGTACGTGGCGGTCCAGGACTAGGTACTATTCAGCCAGCTCAAAGTGATTATTTTCAAGCAGTTAAGGGAGGTGGTCATGGTGACTACAAGCTTATTGTTCTGGCACCAGCTTCGGTTCAGGAGATGAACGATTTTGTGGATTTAGGTTTTGAACTTGCATTCAAATACCGTAATCCTGCCATGATACTCTCCGATGGAGTTATTGGTCAGATGATGGAAAAGGTTGTATTGAGCGATTACAAACCGCGCTGGACTGATGCTGAAATTGAAAAGTTAAATGGTAGCTGGGCTACTACTGGTAAGAAGCCCAATCGCGAACGCCATGTAGCTACCTCCCTTGAGTTAGATTCGGCTCGTCAGGAGATTTTCAACCATAAACTTCAGGCTAAGTATCGTGCTATTGAGGAAAGTGAAGTTCGTTTTGAAAAGATAATGTGCGATGATGCAGAATACATGCTGGTTGCATATGGTTCATCGGCTCGAATCTGCCAAAAAGCCGTTGAGATTGCTCGTGAACAGGGTATAAAGGTAGGTCTGCTGCGTCCCATCACACTATTCCCTTATCCGACAAAGGCAATTCAAGCGATGCTTGGACAGTTAAAGGCCATCCTTGCTGTAGAAATGAGCGCTGGTCAAATGGTGGAAGATGTTCGGTTAGCAGTGAACGGAAAGGTTCCTGTTGAACACTTTGGCCGTTTAGGAGGAATGATACCTACCCCTAATGAGGTAGTTGACTCGCTCAAAAAACATTTTATCAAAGGAGGAAAGTAACCATGGACGTAAAGGATATTATCAAGGAGGAAAATCTGGTTTTTAGAAAATCGAAGATTTTAACCGATAATGTGATGCATTATTGCCCTGGTTGTAGCCATGGTGTTGTGCACAACATTATTGCCGAGGTCATTGAGGAGATGGGTATTCAAGAAAAAACTATTGGTATTTCTCCGGTAGGGTGTTCTGTTTTGGCATACAACTACCTCGATATCGATTGGCAGCAAGCTGCTCACGGTCGTGCTCCTGCCCTTGCCACTGCAACTAAGAGGTTGAATCCCGATAAGTATGTATTTACCTATCAGGGTGATGGGGACTTAGCTTCCATTGGAACTGCCGAAATTATGCATGCTTGCAATCGAGGCGAAAATATTGTGGTTATCTTCATTAATAATGCTATTTATGGTATGACTGGTGGCCAAATGGCACCAACTACCTTAGTAGGAATGAAGACCGCTACAACACCTTACGGAAGAAACGTTGAACTAAATGGATACCCTCTCAAAATTACCGAGTTAATTGCTCAGCTTCCGGGAACCTGTTTTGTTACTCGTCAGTCGGTTCAAACTCCTGCGGCTGTTCGTAAGGCAAAAAAGGCTATTCTTAAGGCTTTTGAAAACTCTGGTAAGAAAAAAGGTACCTCATTTGTTGAGATTGTTTCTACTTGTAGTTCGGGATGGAAACAAACTCCAGTTAAGGCAAACGAGTGGATGGTGGAGAATATGTTCCCATTTTATCCGCTTGGTGATATGAAAGATGAGTAGTCTTTGGTGTTAATTCTTTAAACGTTGCAAAAAATGAAAGAAGAAATAATTATAGCAGGGTTTGGTGGCCAAGGCGTACTTTCGATGGGTAAGATATTGGCATATTCTGGAGTAATGCAGAACCAGGAAGTAACTTGGATGCCATCCTATGGTCCTGAAATGCGTGGTGGAACCGCCAACGTTATTGTAATTCTTAGTGATAGCCGTATTAGCTCACCCATCGTTCAGGAATTTGATACCGCTATCATCCTTAATCAGCAATCGCTTGATAAGTTTGAGAAGCATGTGAAACCAGGTGGGTTGCTTTTATATGATCCAAACGGTATTACTCGCCATCCAGAACGTAAGGATATTAATGTTTACATGGTTGATGCTGCTGAGGAAGCTGCTAGAACGAACAGCCCAAAGTCCTTCAACATGATAGTTCTTGGTGGTTATCTGAAGTTAAAGCCCGTGGTTAAGATGGAGAATATTATCAAGGGATTGAAAAAGTCTCTTCCTGAGCGCCATCACAATCTCATTCCCCAAAATGAAGAGGCCATAAAAAAGGGGATGGCTATTGTTAAAGAGGTTAATAAGATCTAGCTTTTTGTTTATTTGTAAATTGGACCGCCCTGTGAGAGGGCGGTTTTTTTTAGTCAATTCATGAGTCTTGTGTCTATACAATTATCTGCGTTGTTATCTTAGGCGAGTTGTGATGGTTGTATACCATTGTCTTTTTTTGCTGTTTATGAATCTTGTTTCGCTAATATGGCTGGATGTTGTTTCCCCAAACCATGATAGAATCGATGGTGCCTTTGACCCTGTTTTCCACCGTACTGATGTGCTTGTTCCATTAATGCTCTGCCAAGGCGCGCTGGTTTTGCCAAGCTCAAAGCAGAAACATCTTAACAAGTAGTATTCGTCGTTGGTTGATCGGTGGTGCTGCCTTTTTTTGGTAGTGCTTGTTAATAATGGCAATGCGGAGTCTCCTGTTAGTCAGAATGATGGTTTGTTGAAAGTGGTGTTTGTTAATTGTTCGTTGAAATAGAACAAGGTTGGTAGATGCCACAATGGATTTTTTTCATACTGAACTATGCCACTTTTATCTTACTTATCAATTTGTATATTATCTGATTATAGGTGTATTCCCAATGAAAATGCGCTGCAGCTGGTTCAAATATTACTACAGTTAATTGCCTTTATACGATTAAGTAAGGAGCGTAATGAATATTTTTTTGTACGGAATCGTGTTCCACACTTTGGCTTACACACACTGTGGAATATATTCCACAAGTATTCTGGGCTAAATTCAAATTGTAAATATTAAATATCCAGATATTCAGGTAGGTATGTAAGAAAAGAGTGTTAGGAACAATTTGGCATAATATTTTCATAATGATGGGTGTATTGGTTAATACTTAGTAGTTACCCAAAGGTGGGTATAGATTATTAGGTAAATTTATAGATCAAACCCTTCTAGCTCTTTCCTGAAACCCGGATGTCGTAGAAATACTTATCCGGGTTTACTTTTTTGTTTTATCTTTAGGCTTTGGTGTTTTGTGAGTTGTTAGAATTATTACTACTATCTAACGTGTTGAGTTCGAATAAGGGAAAGAGGGAATGGCAAAAATTTTGATTGTTGATGATGATGTGACCTTCTGCTTAATGCTTAAAACCTTTCTACAGAAGAGAGGTTATGAAGTTGAGGAGGCTTTTTCATTTTCTGAGGGGAGTAAAAAACTGAAAAAATTTAGTCCTGATATTATTCTTTCCGATTTGAGACTCCCCGATAAGGATGGGATAGCGTTGTTAGAGATGGTTATGAGAGAGCAACCTCAAATACCCGTTGTGCTAATGACCGGTTATGCAGATATTCGAACGGCCGTGCAAGCTATGAAAATGGGTGCATTTGAGTATGTGGCTAAGCCAATTACCCCTGATGAAATTCTGGCCACTATCAGTGCTGCTTTAAAAGTTGATTCAGGCAAAGAGAATCGTGCGGTTCGTAAGGTGAAGCAGGAATCTGTATCACAATTTGTAGATGGTACAAGTGCCGTTGCAAAAAAAACGCTGGAGTATATTAAGCTGGTGGCACCAACCGATATGTCGGTGCTCATTATTGGAGAGAGTGGAACCGGTAAGGAGTTTGTTGCTCGTAGAATTCACGAGTTGAGCAGTAGAAATGAAAAACCGTTTGTTGCTATCGACTGTGGCGCTTTACCAAAAGATTTGGCTGCCAGTGAGTTTTTTGGTCACATTAAAGGTTCGTTTACTGGCGCTATAAACGATAAGGTGGGACAGTTTGAGGCCGCTAATGGTGGAACTCTCTTTTTGGATGAGGTGGGTAACTTAAGCTATGAGGTGCAAATGCAGCTTTTGAGAGTGATACAGGAGAGGAAGATTAGAAGAGTGGGAGCAAACTTGGAGATACCTGTGGATATACGAATACTTGCAGCTACTAATGATGACTTGCGCTTAGAAGTTCAAAAGGGCAATTTCAGGGAGGATCTCTACCATCGATTGAATGAATTCTCAGTTTTAGTTCATCCTTTGCGAGATCGTAGACCAGATTTACCACAATTTGTTAATCACTTTTTATTATCTGCAAACAATGAACTTCATAGAACCACTGATGGCTTTTCGGATGAGGTAATGAACGTTTTTAATACCTATTCGTGGCCGGGAAATCTTCGTGAATTAAAGAATGTGGTTAGACGTGCTGTTCTATTAAGTAAGGGTTCGGTTATTGATGTGGATACTTTGCCCGAGGAGCTGGTGAGGGAGAGTTCAAAACACGTTATTAATAACGATAACGATTGTCCACTGAGGAGTGCCGCGGCAAAGGGAGAGCATGAACTTATTCTTGAAACGTTGGAAAAGGTTAAATATAATAAAACAAAGGCGGCTTTATTGCTCAATATCGATAGGAAGACTCTCTACAATAAAATGCGCCAGTATAATATCGATTTTTAAAGTTTATCCAGCTCTTCTTTTATTCCGTTTATCACTTCTTCGAATTTGGTATAGAGAGAGGTCAGTTGTTTCTGAACCTCAACGAAGTTAATCTCATGTTCGTTTCTGAGTTGCTCCAATGCAGCAAGTATATGTGCCGCTTCCAACGCATTTAATTGTCGAAGATGGGGCAATATTCTATGGGCTAGGTTTGCGATCTCCTCGTGGTTTTTCTTATCCAATGCCTCCTTTAAATTCTGAGAAGTTATTTGAATATTTTCGTCAAGGGAGTGGAGGATTGCAGTATAGGCTTCTTGGTCGTCACCAGTAAATTGCTTGATGTTTTCAAAAGTGAGTTTTGGAAATGACGAACTTTGTTTGCTTGAGGCGATTATTTCAAACGGAAGTTTTAAAAGAATACCTACCTTTTCGAGTAGTTGATGTTCATAAAATGGTTTTACAAGTACGCTATTAAATCCAGCATCCATAAAGGTTTGCTTTTCCGATTCTGCGTTGTTGGCCGTGACGCAGAGTGTTGGTATTCGATTAAAATTAGATATTTTTTGCATATGCTGGATTAGCTCAGGTCCACCCATCTTGGGCATATGCACATCGGAGATTAAAAGATGATAGGTGTTGCACGTTTGCTTAAGATAGGTTAATGCTTCAATCCCATTACCTGCGATGTCAATGGTTGCACCATGTTTCTCTAAAATGTTTTTAGTTAGGAGTTGAGTTGTGCTATCGTCTTCGGCAATTAGAATGCGGAAGCTACTAAGGCAATCGGGTGAAAGGGAATTGACAGTCTCCGTTTGTGGTGGCAAATCAACTGCTGATAATTCGAATGGAATCTTGGCATAAAATTCAGATCCTTTTGCTGGTATGCTGGTTACTCCAATGCTTCCATGCTGTAACTCTACAAGGCGTTTCGAAATTGCTAAACCAAGACCTGTTCCACCATATTTTCTTGTTATTCCCGACTCGGATTGGGTGAACTCCTTAAATATGTCGCCTTGTAACTCTTTTGGAATACCAATTCCAGTGTCCTCTATAAAAATATGGAGCAGTATGTTCTTGCCTTCAACTTTTTCTGTTGAAGCTTTAAGTTTTACCTCTCCCTGCTCAGTAAATTTCACTGCATTTCCGAGAAGATTTAAGGCAAGTTGGCGAAGTCGAAGCGGATCGCCGATCAAGGTAAGTGAAGATTGAAAATCTATTTTACTTGTCAACTTTAACTTTTTATCTCGAACTTTTGGTGCAATAATTTCAATGGCCTCTTTGAGTGTTTCATAGGGTGAAAATGGGATATGCTCTAGCTTAATCATCCCTGCTTCTATTTTGGAAAAGTCAAGAATGTCATTTATAAGCCCTAACAAATGCTCCGACGATTTTGAAATAATCGATTGATAGGTTTGTTGTTGTGAACTTAATTTTGTTTGACCTAGCTGCTCTGTAAAACCGATGATGGAAGTTATGGGGGTTCTTATTTCATGGCTCATGGTGGCCATAAACTGCTCTTTTATCTTTAAGTGCTCCTCTGCAAGTGCTTTTGCTTCTTCTAACTCCTGACGGTAGAATTCGCTTCGCGTAAGGTCGCGCATAATGAGAAGGGAAAAGATTATGATGGTAAGAAGTCCGATAATCCCTAAACCAAGAGAATACCAGTATAGCTTTTGTTGGAATATGGCAGACTGCTGTGCTCTTTCTGCAGACATGCGCAGTTCTTCCTGCTCAATGAGATAGAGAAGTTTCCTCACATCGTTGGCAATCTTTTGGTCGTTTGCTTGAAGTAATTTTTCCTGCAGAGATATTTCTTGGTTTATGGAGAGTTCTTTGTGTCTAATTCCTATGAGCTGATTTTTAATGGATAAAATGGTTGTATCGGGATGGGAAACAGACTTAATGGAGGTGTCCATCCTTGTTTCGATTGGAGGTGGTGGCTTAATCGATTGTTCCTCTTCATCCTTGTCTCCGGTTATGGAATTCCAGATTCGCTTTAGAAATCCTGTTTTTTTCTCTGGCTCAACTTTATAGGGTATTCTTTCAATGGTGTGTCGTTCGAGAATGGTTTTTGTTACTCTTACAGAATCTGAAATGCTTTGTGCAAAATAGAGAATTGAATCGCGGTTAAGAGTGTCAACAACATATTGCTTTTTAAGGGCAAACATGCTCTCAAATATGTGCTGTTTTTGGTTGATGAAGGAATCAACTCGATATATTCGGGCAAGCTGATTTTTGTTTTCTGAATTCTCCTCTTTTAATATCTCTAGGTCTGATCGTAGCTGACGAAAATTGTATCGATATGCTTTAAGGTAACGTTCGTTGGTTGTGGAAAGGAAAGCTCTTCCTAGCCGTTCTACCTCCAATAGGCGCGAGAGCATGCTGTTTACAACAGCAGCTTTTTTCCCTGCAAGTTCAGTCGCTTCTCTGTAAGGTTTTGCCCGATTGGCTTGATAAACTAATAGGTAAATTGCTGCAGCAACAAGGAGCAGTAGGATGAAAAATCCACCGGTAACCTTTCTCGTTATTTTTCGCTTCTCAACGTTTGGCATTTATCAAGAAAATAGTGTGCCTAAGATAGCTATAAAAAGAAAGAAGCTGCCCTAATAAGAGCAGCTCCTTGCTTAATTAACCTTGCTAAAGTTATTCTATTTTTCAATGGAGATTACCAAATATTTTGATTTCTGCCAGAAGGCTTTTGAATCTTTAATAACCAATTCTGTTACCTTGTTTTGAGTTCCAACAATCTCGTATGAATTTGCAGGATGAGGAGTTACAAGAGTAATCTTCTTTGCTGTAATTGGTATTGAGTTGAGAGTTCTCATATCTACAGAGGTAAAGATATGGTCGCTAGGAGCAGAGGCAAGTTTAATGGATTTACCTAAGCCAAGAAAGCCACCCTCTTTTACAACGATACCTTTAGCAATGAGCTCTTTTTCAGTGCCCATGATAAAGTAGGCTTGGTTTATCTCGTTGGTCTTTGTTTCAACAACTCCGGCTAATTTGGTGTTTTCCTGCTTAACCGTAGTTAGTGTGTCGTTGAGCGATTGTATTGAAAAGTTCAACTTCGTGAGACTTTCCTTAAGTTGAGAGATGGTGGAGTCTTTTTGAAGAAGCATCTGATTGGTTTTTTCAACCATTTTTTGTAGTTCCTCAATTTTTATATTCGATTCTTTTAGCTGTTTTCTTAACCAAGAGATTGATCTCTTGTTCTTATTCATAATATCGTTGATAACCTTTATGTCTTCATTTATCTTTTCGCGTGTATCTTTGCTCAGCTCTCCACCATTGGCAGTTTCCTTGGATATGGTTGCTTCCTTCGACTTGATTTCGCCAAGACTGGCTTCAATTTGGTTGAGCGATTCAAAAAACTGGTTTATTACAGAGTCTTTTGATGCAGCATCTTTGACCATTTGAGTCTTTTCGGCTTGAAGCTGAGTTATTTGGGCTTTTTCCTTTTGATTGCACGCAGTAAGCGATGCAGCTATTGCAATTCCTAGCAGTAATTTTCTCATGGCGTTATGTGAGTTAAATTTATTTTACTACTTAATGCAACCTGCGAGCCACAAATAAAACATTTGTTATCTGTCAGATATATAGTGATATACGGCAACCTAGTGACGAAGTGATGGGAATAAAAATCCACAACTTGGGGAATTGTGGAGGGAAAAGCGGCGTTTTTGTAAATGGGTTAGGTTAAGGATTAATGAGATCTGTATTTCTATATGCTAAAATCTCATTGAGCATCTCAATTGCTCCTGAGGCTGCCGAATTATTGGGGTTAATTTCAAGTGCCTTGTTGTAGCAATTGATGGCTTTTCCAAAGTTGGTTTCACGACGGGCAATGTTTCCGTGAAGGTAGAAAGCGTCATCGCTGTTTGGATGTTTCTCTATGATATCATTGAGCAATTGTTTTGCCTCCTCGAGTTGGTAACTGTCTGCAAGTTCGCGGGCCTTCTCAATATTTTGTTGTAGGTTCATTATTGATAGAGATTATTTTGAATAATGTATTCATACACTTCTTTGGGAAGAAACATTCGTACGTCGTAATGGTTTGCCAACCAAGTACGAATTTGTGTGGATGAAATATCAATTAATGGCGCATTAACTTGATTATAGGGAATATTGAAGGGGTATTGGGGATCTGTAATATTATTGCGTCGAGGGTAAACCATTAATTTTACTTGCTGGACAATGTTGGTGTAATTTTTCCAACGATGGAGTGATCGCAAGCTGTCGTCACCGAGAATTAGTGTGAAGTTAAGTTCGGGATACTTTTGCTGGAGGTGTTCAATGGTTTGATGGGTATACGAAGGGGTTGGCAACTGTAGTTCATCGAGGCAAAGCTTTATTTTTGGATGCCTATCCTCTAGGGCAATTTTTAACATTTGCAGTCTAACCTCAGGGCTGGCCAGATCTTCCCTCTTTTTTAATGGGTTTTGTGGGCTAGGTACAAACCAAACCTCTTCTAGTTCAGTGAATTCGACACAGTAGTTTGCAATAATCAAGTGGCCTATGTGAACAGGATTAAATGAACCAAAGAAAAGGCCTACCTCTTTCATCTTTTTTCTAAAAACAGTTGTACCAATTGTGCCGCCTCCGATATGGCCTTCTGCAAATTATCGTTGACCACTATTTGGTCGAAACAAGATGCAACGCTAATTTCTGTTTCAGCTTTGGCAATTCTTGTAGCGAGAGTTTCAGCACTCTCTGTTGATCGACATTCGAGGCGTTTTTTAAGCTCATCAATAGAGGGTGGCATAATAAAAATGGCAAGCGCTGCATTCCCAAATTGTGCTTTTAACTTAAGTCCACCCTTAACGTCTACGTCGAAGATAACTACATGATTTTTATTCCAGATACACTCTACTTCCGAACGCAGGGTTCCATAGTAACTTCCTGGATAAACCTCTTCCCACTCCACAAAGTCTCCAGCCTCAATTTTTTTCTGGAATTCTGATGGTGAAAGAAAATGATAATCAACATCATTTATTTCTCCATTTCGTTTGGGTCGGCTGCAGGCCGATATCGAAAATTCCAACGAACTGAACTGTTCCAGCATCTTTTTTACAATGGTAGTTTTACCTGCTCCGGAGGGGGCTGAGAAGATAACTAGTTTACCGCTCATTGCTATAGTACATTGAGAACCTGTTCTTTTATTTTTTCCAGCTCATCTTTCATTTCCACTACCAACTTTTGTATGGCTGCGTGGTTTGCCTTCGAGCCAAGGGTATTAATCTCTCGACCCATTTCTTGGCTAATAAAACCAAGTTTTCTTCCCACGTTCTCCTCCTCATTTATGGTAGACATAAAGTATTTAAGATGGTTACGCAGTCTTACCTTTTCCTCGTTTACATCTAATTTTTCGAGGTAAAAAATCACCTCTTGCTGAAAACGGTCAGGGTCGGGTTGGTTACTCAAATCGGCAAAGGCTTCTGTAAGACGAGCTTTTACTGTTTCAATGCGCTCTTTTTCATATGGTTCTACGGCGTCAAGTCGTTTTGAAATGGTTGAAATTTGACGCTCAAAATCTTTCTGGAGTGCCATTCCTTCTTGAATTCTGAATTCGTTGAATTGCTTTATGGCATCAGCCACACCTTGCGAAACAATGTTCCACTCTTCCGCAGCGAGCTCTTGCCTTTCAACTTTTAGAATGTCGGGTAAGCGGAGAATCGTTTGGATTACTGGCTCATACTTAAGCTTAATGTTGTGCTCCTTTGCCAAATTTTTCATCTGCTTGAGGTATGCTGAAAACAGATCCTTGTTGATGAGGTTGTCCCTTTCGTCGTTGGCAAAATCGATATAAATAGAAAAATCAACCTTTCCTCGAACGATCTCCCGTGCCAGCATTGAACGAAGTTCAAACTCTTTTTCACGATAGTAACCTGGCAGTTTAAGGTTTAAATCCAGCTGCTTACTGTTGAGCGATTTAATTTCTATGGTGATTTTTTTTCCGGGAAATTCTAGGTCTTTTCTCCCAAAGCCTGTCATCGATTTAATCATGCTTTCAGAATTTAAGTGTCAAAGGTAGCACATATTTCAAAAAATGTAGAGGAAAGTCGAAAGAGTGCTAATGAATTTTGGACCTTGGGTTTATGCTTTTCAGTCGTTGAACAGTGTTGGTTTGCTTTCCATAATATGGTTATTGATTGGAATCACTCCCTTTGCCTTCCATTGGCCGGAAAAGTAATAGCCAACTGAACCCAACAAACCGATTGCCCAGCCAATTGGAATGGCCCACCATATACCTTGTTCACTAATTAATTGTGATAGGAATAGAGCTGCAGGAATGCGAAATATCCAAAGGGAGAAAACGGTTATAAACATGGGTATTAGGGTTGCGCCGGCACCACGTAGAAGTCCATTAAACACAACCATCGTCGAAAAAAGAATATAGAAGGAGCTGACAATAATTAGATATTGCTCTCCAATATTTATTACCTCCGCATCGGTAGTGAACAGGCTCATGAGTTCTTTGCCAAAAGTTGCTATCCCAAACGTTAAGATTAGGCAAACCAAGGAGGACATGACAAGGGTGGAGGTTAACCCTCTACGGATTCGGACTAGCTTGCCTGCACCTAGATTCTGACCTACAAAGCTGGAAAGGGCAGCCGAGAAGTTCATTGCGGGCATGGCTGCAATGGAATCGATGCGTCCGGCGGCAGAATACGCAGCAATTACGTTGGTTCCAAAGGTGTTTACAATACTGTTGAGTGCCACTACTCCAACAGCTATTAAACTTTGCTGTATACCGGATGGAAGTCCAATCCGAAGCGTTTGTCGGAAGATGTGCCAGTTGAAGGTTAAATCTTTTAAGGAGTATTTTAGTATTTTGTGTGTCCTGTTAAGGTAAAAAATGGCTGTAACAAAGGCACCACCCTGTGCTATAATTGTGGCAATGGCAGCGCCAGCAATTCCCCATTTAAAAACGAGGATAAAAAGAAAATCAAAAGCAATATTAAACAATGTTGCAATTATAAGAAAGTAAAGAGGCGTTTTTGAATCACCCAACCCTCTAAGGATGGATGAAACCCCGTTGAATCCAAAGAAGACCACCATTCCGCCCAAGTAGATGCTTAAGTAAAGCTGCGCTTGTGGTATTAACACTTCAGGTAAAAGAACAAGCCTCAGCAAGCTTTTACTAAAAAGAATACCCACAATGCCAATTAGCACACCAGCAACCATTAAGAAGATGTTGATAGTGTCTGCTGCTTTTTTTACGCTATGGTAATCCTTGGCACCAAAAAATTGAGAAATAATGACGCTGGCTCCACTTCCAATTCCTATTACCATGGCAATGATGGCATAAATAATGGGAAATGATGCACCAACTGCCGCTAAGGCCTCCTTGCCAAGAAACTGTCCCACAATAATGGAATCAACAATATTGTAAGTTTGTTGGAAGATGTTTCCTGCAAGCATGGGAAGGGCAAAGTTGAGAATCAACTTACCTTCTTTGCCACTGGTGAGGTCTTTCATGGAGGTCTATTCGATTTTTTTATTTCATTGGCCTATACCAATATTTAATTAACAGAATTGTTGCCCGTGGGCAAAGTTATGAATCCTAAAATATTCTTTTTCGATTTTGAGGGAAACAAAAAACGGTGCCAATAGACACCGTTTTTTTTAATGAAAATTTTGATTAATTATTTTGTTCTCTCCATTTCTACCGTAAAATGGCGCATTATTGGGGCTTCCCAAACAATGCTTAAGCCCTTGGTGATGCTTTCCCTTCGATCGAAAACATTTTTTAGGGCAACAGCAACAACATCAATGTGGTTATTGGTATAAACCCTGCGTGGAATTGCTAGGCGAAGGAGTTCCAACTTGGGATAGCGATTTTCTCTCGTTTCGGGGTCTCTGTCGGCAAGTAGTGTACCAATTTCTACACCACGAATACCTGCTTCGAGGTATAGCTCAATGGCTAGTGTTTGTGCACGGAATTGACCTTTGGGTAAGTTGGGTAGCACCTTGTTGGCATCCACAAAAATGGCATGACCACCTGCAGGAAATTGGAATGGAATACCAAATTCGGTGAGTCTATTTCCCAAATATTCAACCTGCTTAATACGGGTTTCAAGATAGTTGAATTCAGTTCCTTCATCGAGCCCAACAGCAAGAGCATTCATGTCTCTACCCGACATACCACCATAGGTAATAAATCCTTCAAACATGATATTGAATACTGAACATTCGCGGTGCAGTTGCTGGCTGCGCATGGCAATAAATCCACCCATATTTACAATGGCGTCTTTCTTGCTACTCATGGTCATGGCATCGGCGTAGGAGAACATCTCCTTTACAATCTCCTTTATCGATTTGTTCTCATAGCCCTTTTCTCTTATTTTGATGAAGTAGGCGTTTTCGGCAAAGCGAGCCGAATCAAAAACCACCATTTTGCCATATTTGTTGGCAATGGTTTTCACCTGGCGAAGGCATTCCATCGATACTGGCTGTCCACCGGCCGTGTTGTTTGTTATCGTTACAATTATAAATGGAACCTTGGCGCTATGCTCTGCAAGAAAATTTTCTAGTTTTTTTGGGTCAACGTTGCCCTTGAACGGGTGGTAGAGCTCGGTGTTTGAGGCTTCGTCGATGGTGCAATCTACGGCATGTGCCTTTCTGAATTCAATATGCCCTTTAGTGGTGTCGAAGTGAGAGTTGCCTGGAACAAAGTCGCCTGCTTTAACCAAGGCAGAGAATAAAACGTTTTCTGCAGCTCTTCCTTGGTGGGTAGGTATAAAATACTCAAAACCGAGAATGTCCTGTATGGCTTTTTTTAGATTAAAAAAGGAGGAGGCTCCTGCATAGCTTTCATCACCCATCATAATGGCTGCCCATTGACGATCGCTCATGGCACCAGTGCCGGAGTCGGTGAGAAGGTCTATAAATACCTGCTCGCTACGTAAGTTAAATAAGTTGTATTTAGCCTCTTTTATCCATTGTTCCCTCTCCTGACGAGTGCTTTTGTGGAGAGGTTCAACCATTTTTATCTTGTATGATTCTGAAAAAGGAAGTTCCATGTTTTTGGATTTAATATGTATAAATAAATAGCGAATTAAGCCAATTGACTTAAAATAGAAAGAGGACGGAAAAGCAGAGCTGCTTTACCTTAGAATAGGAAGGTGTCGCGTCGTTTGACGTTTAGGTAGTTGTATTTTGCTACAAAATTTAACCTAAGAACGGTTTTTGGTAAGTTCATGCTTCGTAGCGTTTATCTGGATCCTAAAACTTTAGTCCAATCGTTGATAATTTGTAGTAGAAAGATTGGTTTACAAATTGTTTAGCGCTGTAAATTTAAGCATTTGATTTTTTTTCGAACCAACTTTTCAAAAAAAATTGTACGAATAAAAAAGGTCGGATTTCTCCGACCCATATGTTTGGTTATTTCGTTGTCCGTTTTTAACTGTTGAATTTAATCTGCACCACCTTTGGGATTCTTCTTGTTTCCTTCGTTGCATTTTTCTATTTTCCAGGCAACCAACGAGTAGAATGAAAGGTGGTCTTTTCCACTATCATTGAGCTGTTTTTTTAAGGCTTCAACCTGCTTCATAGAGCCCATTCCCTCGTGAAGATGTGCTTCACCGGCAACCTTTTCTTTCTTTTCGGCAACCGTTGAAGAGTTAGCCATGGCTCGCTTCTCCATATTTGCAATAAAGGCTGCATCTACTTTTTGTTCTTGTAAAATGCCTTTAACAATCACATTCGTTCCCTCCAACGATTTATCGAATATTTTAATAGAATCACTGGCTACAACCTTAAGGGTGGAATCGCTATTTGATCTATAAATAAACATTTTCTTTCCTGTTTCTCTGCAGGTATGAAAAACGATCCCTTTTACAGTTACCGATGACCCTATATATGCTTCAGGATGCTTTATTAGGCTATCGATACTTACCGTTTCCTTGAGACTGTCAGTGGCCGTTTCAACTTTTTTTTGTGTCGGGCTACAAGAGGCCATCAATATTCCGGCCATAATTGTTAGATAGATTCTGCTCATAAGTTCTATTTTTTTTCGCAGTTAAATTTACTATGTTTAACCCAATTAATTATGAAATGGTAAATTTTTGGAACAAAATAGTTGGATTAGTGCCACTCAAATTTGCCCGCCAATGTTTAACATTTATGCTTGTGTGTTTAAATCAACGGTGTTCTGTTGTAGTTTGGGCGATACAACCGATGTTGTTTTTTGTCTTTCCTAAAAAGTGCTACCTTTCACAATGCAATTTTAATATATGAAAAGAATAGGGCTGCTAGTATTATATTTTTTTTGCGCATGTGCAAATTTAGGAATGTCGCAAACAGCCGAATTTTTTGATCAGGAGTTAGCGCGTACCACCGGGAATGATAGAATTATTTTGCTTCTTAAACTTTCTGACTCAACACTAGCCCACGATCCGGCCAAAAGTTTAGAGTATGGGCTCAAGGCCTTGGTTGTCTCAAAACATATTAGATCGCAGGATTTTGAGGCTGCCTCATTACTTAGAATGGGAGTTTCAAGTGTAAAAAACAATTCATTCGAAAATGGGATTAGATATTTACAAAGAGCTTTAACACTCTATGAAAAGTTTGATCGCTATGAAGATGTAGGAAAGGTTAATTTGGTCTTAGGTGCCATATACTCCGACGAGAAAAATTTTGATTTATCCCATAGCTATATCGACAGTGCAATAGTAGCTTATCAGCAGGGTGAAAAGAGTATTGGGTTGCTTAAGAGTTATCTACAAATGGCCTCACTTACTCTTGAGTTTGGTAGGCTACGAGAGTCGAGTAAATATGGACAACTTGCATATAATTTGGCCATTTGGTTTCACAATAGACACCATCCCGGTGGATCGGAATTTCTCGTTAAAGCAGGGATTACCTATGCAGATGGTCAGCAAGGTCTTAAAGATTATAAGATTGCAAAGGAGACTCTTCAGTATGTTTATGGTATCGCCAAGGAACAGAGAGATACGGCCGGAATGGTTTCATTGCTTATTCATAGGAGCAATATTCTGTTTGCCCAACAAAATTACACATTGGCGGGTGAACTGCTCGACACCGCGTATATACTTGCTAAACAGGCACGCAATGTGAAAGAGTTGGCTCACGTTTACGCTAGTCAAGGTGATATCTATTTTGTGAAGAAGAATTACACTAAAGCATTAGATTGCTATGAACACGCAAGCGAACTGTTTCTGAAGACAAAGAGCCATAGAGAGCTTGTTAACACCTACGTATTATCTTCCAGAATAATGAGCGCCGAGGGAAACACAAAGCGTGCGCTTCAACTACTTACTCATGCCCTTGAAATTTCGAAGAAAAATAACTTAAACCAAACGGTATCTGAAATTTATCTCTCGCTTTCCCTTGTTTACGAGAGAGAAGGAAAGTTTTTCCAAGCGCTAGAATTTCATAAACTTTGGTCCGAACTACGGGATAGTATTTATAGCGAAGAATCGGGCGATAAGTTAGCTCGATTACAAATGTTGTATGAGATATCGCAGAAGGATCAGGAGAATAAGATACTTAGACAAAATTCTGAGATACAGCGATTGCAGATTGCCAGTAGCCAGTTTCAACGGCTTTACCTTACCTTGGCTATATCTGCTGTCGTATTTCTCTTTTTTATCCTTTTTATTCGATATCGAACCAAGATGAAGGAGGTGAAGCAGCAACGTGAAAATGAACAACGCATTACCGAACTGAATAAAAATTTGGAGCGACGGCTTGTTGAGGAACTTCGTAAGCAGGAAAAGCAGCAGGAACTATTGGCGCAAAAATCTAAGTTGGAATCGTTGGGAACCTTGGCTGCCGGAATTGCGCATGAGATAAATCAACCACTTGGTGGCATATCCATGGGGTTGGATAATATTCAATTCAAACTATTGGAGGGACATCTTTCCAACGACTATTTGAATAAAAAAATAGACAGTCTTTTTAAGCATGTCGATCGAATAAAAAAAATTATTGAACATACCCGAACATTTTCACGATCTCAGCGACAAGTTCTTTTTGGTAAGATAAATGTGAATGAGGTGGTAAACAATGCACTTTTGATGATTGCCGCCCAAATGGAGGAACATGGTATCGATTTAGAAGTGGCCTTGGGCAAAATTGATGGGTTTGTGCTGGGCGATGCCTATCGCATCGAGCAAGTGGTTCTCAATCTCCTTTCCAACGCAATTCATGCAGTGGAGGAGCGTGAGAGAGAGCGTGTAGGTGATGAACAGTATAAAAAAAGAATTAAGATTCAGACATATATGGAGACGGCTGTGGCAGTTCTTGTGGTTTGGGATAACGGTGTTGGAATTCCACATGAATCGCTCGATAAAATATTTGATCCTTTTTTTACCACCAAGAAGGAGGACAAGGGTACCGGGCTTGGCCTATCCATTACTTATGGAATTGTGAAGGATACTCTTGGTGAGTTGAAGGTGGAGTCAAAACAGAATGAGTTTACACGAATGCAGGTTATTTTACCCATTTCAAATTAATTACAGATGAAGGATTTATCAATTCTTGTGCTTGATGATGAGAAGGCGATTCGCGAAGAGATATTGGAGTATTTAACCGAAGATGGGTATAGTCTATTTGAGGCTGATAGACCCTCCAAAGCCTTTCGAATTATGGAGGAGGAGATTATCGATGTTATCATTCTCGATATTCAACTTCCGGAAATGGATGGACTCGTCGTACTGCAGAAGATAAAGGAGACCAATGACCATATTGAGGTGATTATGATAACCGGTCATGGTGATATGGATGCTGTAATTAAGGCTATGCGACTTGGTGCCATGGAGTTTTTTACTAAGCCTTTCCGATTGCTCGACATGAAAGCGGCTATTCAAAGAAGTCGTCGATTTGTGGAATTAAGCAATCGACTCAAGGAGGCGAATCTTGGATACTCATTGCTTTCCAAAGAACTTCAGGAAAGCGTGGGGCACCAAATTATGGGGAATAGCGTTGCCATTAGGAAGGCTGTGGACTTGATGCAAAAGGTAGCTAAAAGTGACACTACCTCCGTCCTTATTACCGGTGAGAGTGGAACAGGAAAGGAGTTGGTTGCCAGGGGGATTCATTATTTGAGCAATCGAAAGAAGAATCTATTTTGTCCAGTAAACTGCTCCGCCATACCCGACACCCTTTTTGAAAGTGAGTTCTTCGGTCATAAAAAGGGGTCATTTACCGGTGCAATGGAAGACAAGATTGGCTGGTTTGAAATTGCCAATGGAGGCACACTGTTTTTAGATGAGGTGGTGGAGATGCAACCTCAGATGCAGGCCAAACTGCTACGCGTGCTGGAGGATAGAAAGGTTCAACGTATTGGCTCACATATCGAAATCGAGGTTGACACAAGGATTCTTGCGGCTACGAATAAAAATATTTCAGAGCTGGTGGAAAACCATAAGTTTCGTACTGACCTTTTCTACAGACTTAATTCTTTTATTATTAACATGCCTCCACTTAGGGAAAGGAGAGAGGATATTCCAATTTTACTGCATCACTTCTTGGGATACTATAGCAATAAGTTTAACAAGAATCTTCCAGAGGTAGATTCAACGGTTTACAAGTTGTTGAGTCAATACGATTTCCCTGGGAATGTTAGAGAATTGCGCAATATGGTTGAGCGAGCCATCATTCTTTCTGATGGAAAGCGTATGAAAGTTCGCGATTTTTCAATAGGTGAATTACCGCAAGATCAGATTTCGGCAGGGGAGGAGGTTTTTGATCTCGAGGTGCTTGAAAAAAGAACTATTCTCCGGGCTCTTGAAAAATCCGATTACAAAAAGGTGGAGGCAGCTCAGCTTTTAAATATTACTCGGCAGGCTCTTGATAGACGAATGGAGAAGTATAATTTGTTGTTTTAACTTAGCAGAAAGGAGTAGAGCTCTGCATTTTCGCTGTCGAAGCAAACAAAGGTTACCTCCATGTCGAGCAGTGGGTGAGTTCTAAAAAACTCTTTTACTGTATTTGTGGCAATGGCAGCAGCATCTTCCTTTGGGTATCCATAAATGCCGGTACTAATATTTGGAAAGGCAATGGTTTTTATTCCCATGCCAAGAGCCACTTCCAAACTTCGACGATAGCAGCTAGCCAGCAATAGCTCCTCATTGTTGCTGCCACCTTTCCAAATTGGACCTACGGTATGTATTACAAAATGCGCCAGTAACTTGTAACCCTTGGTTATTTTGGCTTCGCCAGTCGGGCAGCCATTGAGTAGTCTACACTCCTCCAGGAGGCCTGGTCCTGCTGCTCTATGTATTGCACCATCAACACCACCACCTCCCAGAAGCGAATTGTTGGCTGCATTAACAATAGCATCTACTTCCAAGTGCGTAATATCACCTTTAATAACTTTAAGGTTCATGTTTACCATGTTTTCTGTAAAGGTAAAAAGATCGTCAAGCAATATCAAGTCCGTTTTTTGAGTGCTGTTGATTTTTCGCTCACGATATAGGAGAACTCCATCTTAATGCAATGGCTTAGTAATAAAAATGGCCAGGTTATGTACCTAGCCACTTATTATAAATAATGATCTCCAATATTATCGTAGCATGGCACCTGCCTCTTTTTGGTAAGCAGTAATCAAATTGGTCATGATCTTGTCTATTTGAGCATCGGTGAGCGTTTTTGTATCATCTTGAAGGACGAAGCTTAGTGCATAGGATTTTTTTCCAACGCCGAGCTTTTCTCCCTCATAAACGTCAAAAAGTGAAACTGATTTTAGCAGCTTCTTTTCGGTTCGAAGAGCTATTTCTTTTAATGTTTTAAAGGTTATCTCTGAATCAATCAGGAGAGCAAGGTCGCGCTTAACTTCCTGGAATTTTGGAATCTCATTATACACAACTGTGTTACGACCAAATAGCTTTACAGCCATGTCCCAGCGAATTTCGGCAAAGTAGGTATCCTGCTTAATATCGAACTGCTTTAGGAGTTTGGAATTAACCTTTCCGATGGTGAAAAGCTCTTTTTCTCCCATACGATAGGTAAGACCATCGGAATATAGGTCGTTTGCAATTTCTTCCACAGAACCCCTATCTATGTGGGCGCCAAATTTTTCCAGCAACTTTTCTGCGTACGATTTAAGCACATAGAAGTTGGTTGGTTCTACTTTTAGGTTCCAGCTGGCCATGGTTTGATTTCCCGATACTAGCATACCCAGTCGAAAATCTTCATTATAGCTTGCTAGTGCGTTGTCGCTCTCCTTTTTTACGTAGGAGTAACAGTTGCCAAACTCGTATAGCTTGAGGTCACTATTTCGTCTGTTGATATTGAAAATAGTTGTCTCCAATGCATTAAAAAGCAAGGTTTGACGCATGCCGTTGAGGTCGGAGCTGAGAGGGTTTACAATTTTAACCGTATTTTCTTCCTTGAATGTTTCAAGTCCTTCGTAGTAGGATGCCTTTGTTAGCGAGTTCGACATTATTTCGTTAAACCCATTGGAACTAAGAAATTCGGAGGCTAGGTCGGTAATCCTTCCCTTGTCCGGTTTCTTTTGAGTAGTGATGGCGCTCTTGATTGTATGGGAAATTTCCACATTATTGTAGCCATAAATGCGGAGTACATCTTCCACCACGTCTGCCTCACGCGTAACGTCTACACGGTAGGCAGGAACAGCGAGCGTTATCTCATCGCCTTTCTCCATGCTAATCTCCATATCCAACCCCTTGAAAATGCGCTTGATTGTGTCGTGAGGAATCTCTTTTCCAATGAATCGGCACATGCGGCTTAGGTTAATCTCCACCTTTTGATTCTCAATTTTTGATGGGTAAACATCTACAATTTCGGATGAGATAGTGCCACCGGCAACCTCCTTTATGAGCATTGCTGCGCGCTTGATGGCGTATACCGTAATGTTGGGATCGGTGCCACGTTCGAAGCGAAAGGATGCGTCGGTGCTAAGACCGTGTCTGCGTGCAGCCTTTCTCACCCAAACGGGGTTAAAGTATGCGCTTTCAATAAAAATATTTTTGGTCTCTGTGGTTACACCGGAAGTTAAACCACCAAAAACTCCGGCCATGCACATACTCTCTGTTTCGTTACAAATCATAAGGTCGTCGGCATGTAGCTGGCGTTCAATACCATCAAGGGTGGTAAATGGTGAACCATTGGAAAGTGTTCTCACTCTTACATGGTTACCCTTAATTTTATCGGCATCAAAAGCATGCAACGGTTGTCCTAACTCGTGTAGAATAAAGTTGGTAATATCTACAACGTTATTTATTGGGTTGAGCCCTATGGCTTTTAACTTTTTCTGCAACCACTCGGGCGATGCTGCCACCTTGATGTTGGATATGGTAAGGCCGGTATAGCGGGGGCAAGCCTCACTATTTTCCACCGTAATTTTTATGGGGAATTTAGTATTGTCGACTTTAAATTCGGCAACTGATGGCTTTATCAATTGGTAGCTCTCTTGGTTGGCGTATAGGTATGCAGCAGCATCGCGGGCTACGCCATAGTGCGAGGCTGCATCAATGCGATTTGGTGTAAGACCAATTTCAAAGGCGTAATCGTCCTCAATATTGAAGTAATTCCGAGCCAGCGTTCCAACTGGAGTATCTGGTTGTAGCACCATTATACCGTCGTGTGAAGCACCAAGTCCTAGCTCGTCCTCGGCACAAATCATCCCTTCTGAATCAATCCCACGCAACTTCGACTTTTTTATCTTGAAACTCTCATCTCCATTGTAGAGCGTTGTGCCAATAGTGGCTACTGGTACCTTTTGACCCTTTGCAACATTGGGCGCTCCACATACTATTTGAAGTAGCTCTGGGCCACCAACATCTACCTTGGTTACATGTAACTTGTCGGCATTGGGATGTTGTTCACATTCTACCACACTACCAATAACGATGCCTTCTAGGCCTCCTTTTACTGATTCTTCCTTCTCAAGCGATTCAACCTCTAGCCCAATGGCTGTCAGTATTTCTGAAAGTTCCTTTGGACTCTTTTCCGTCTTCAGATAGTCCTTAAGCCAGCTGTAAGATATTCTCATGATGTAGTTATTTTTTCTCTTTATGCTTCATATTTTTGCAGCAAGCAAAAGTATGAAAAAACATATAACGGGAATGGCAATTGACCACATTTTCTTTAAGCGATTAGCTATTTATCAAACTATTGAGCACTCCGCCAGAATTGATATTAACTTTTTTGAAAAGCATGTGGATAAAATTTGTACATTTGGTTTGTCGAAATGTATTCGACTGAAACATAACGAATAAGATAATGTGAAGTGGAGTTCAGAGACCACTCTAAAAAACGGGGGGCTTTAAAAAACCTCACGGTAGAAACCTAAAATAGAATATATGAAAAGTGTTTTTTTTACATTTATTAAACCTTACCTCGCCTACATCGATGATGGCCACTTCTTTCGTAAACCTTTTAGTTGGCTCTACATGGTAATGGCTATTATTAGCCTTTTAATACCTTTCGTTGTATTGTATAGAGCGGTAGATATCGGTATTTTGGATATGCAGGGAAAGATTGTTTTTGTTTTTATTTTATTCTGGATTATTCTGGCATTTGCCGGCTGGGTTGGGTTTCAACAGTGGTGGGATAGGCGCACCAAGGTTGGTTCAACTTCATTTGAGGGTGATGACTTTACCGCTACTCCTGCTTTCTCTCACTTTATTCAGACTTTTGGCGAGTGGTTTGGCACTTGGCTCGGTATGGTTGGTTGTGGATATGCCATTCTTTCCACCTTTCTTCTGGGCGATAGTAATGGCTATCTTAGCATGCAGCTCGGTATTCCATACCTTAGCACAGGATTGCTTTCAATTATTACTATGCCAATTTATGGTTTTCTGATTGTGGTTTTCTCCCGCTTCATTTCTGAGCAGATTAGAGCGTTGGCTACCATTGCCAACAATACAAAAAAGTAATATCTGGGTTATAGTAAGCTGCGTTCTCAACCTTAATTTTATGGTTGGGAACGCTTGTTTAGTATATCATTGCTTCGCGTAGTGTTTAGTTTTCACTAATGCTATAGTTTGTTAATTGATTCCGGTTTCAGCTATTTTTGGTCTATAGTTTGGACATATTTAATTGCATGGCTTTTGTCTATTCTGTTGGCTATTGTCAATGGTGCCTTTCGAGAGAAGTGCTATAAACCGTTGGTTGGTAATTTGTTTGCACACTGGATTTCTACAGCTTTAATCTTGGTGCTTCTCGCGTTTTACCTTTGGTTGGTTGGAAAATGGTGGCGCAGAGATTCTGCTATGCAAGGATGGCTTATTGGAGGTATTTGGCGTGGACTTACCATCTTGTTGGAATTTGGATTAGGGTATTATGTTATGGGTCATCCATGGACAAAATTGTTGCACAATAATAACATATTTCAGGGACGAGTGTGGGTTTTGGTATTGGTAGCCCTTTTGGTTGGCCCAAGAATTTCTTATAGCTACTTTCAGCAATGTATTGCGCAGTAGCTGTTTGTCTTTTTATCGTGCTATAAATTTAAGACTAGTTACAACGGTAAAGAGTCATTGTCGTTGAGTAATTTGCGCTTAAGCAGGAACATCTCTCTTCGTTTTGCGTTACAACCGTAAATGTCTAAATTTGCAAATCTTATACAAAAAGCAGGAGATAGTTTATGATGCCGCTAATTTTTATTACCAATGATGATGGAGTTCAGGCACCTGGAATTCAGGCTCTGATTGAGATGGTGAAACCGTATGGTCGAGTATTGGTGGTAGCACCCGAGGTGGGAAATAGCGGAATGAGCCATGCTATTACAATAAATGTGCCCTTACGACTTAAAAAGTTACGGGAGGAGAAGAATTTACAGGTATACTCCTGCAATGGAACACCAACCGATTGTGTAAAACTCGGCATGAGTGAACTCTGTCATGATAAAAGGCCGGACTTACTTGTATCGGGTATTAATCATGGTTCTAACTCTTCCATAAGCATTGTATATTCTGGTACTATGGCTGCCACCATCGAGGGATGCCTTTTTGGTGTTCCGTCTGTTGGCTTTTCGTTACTCGATTACTCCTTCAATGCCGATTTTTCTGCGGCAGTTAAATTTGGCCGACTGATAGTGGAAAAGGTACTTAATGAAGGCCTTTCTCAGGGTGTTTGCCTCAATGTGAACTTTCCCGTTTTAAGTGAGGATAAGATCAAAGGTATGCGGGTATGTCGACAAAATAAGGGTTCATGGCGTGAAGAGTTCGAAAAAAGAATCGATCCACGTGGTGCGGAGTATTTTTGGCTTACGGGTTATTTTCATAACGAGGAGCCCGAGGCTGTCGATACCGATGAGTGGGCCCTTACCAATGGTTACATCTCTATTGTTCCTATTAAGATAGACTTTACCGACTATAAAGAACTTGCAAATATGAAAACTTGGGAAAATATTTTCATTCGATCAACCTATGAAGAAAAAATTTGATTCTGCCCGAATTGGTTTCGGTCTTGGAATGCTGCTTCCGATAATTGTTTTAATTGCTATCTACTTTATAAGAGAGCCAGAATTAGGCTTTCTCCTGTTTTTTAAGGCGATGCTTGGACATCAAATTTTATCTAAAATGCTGAGCCTTTGTGTTTATCCTAACCTAATTCCTTTTTTTATCTTCATTTGGACCGATAGGTTACAGAGTGCGAGGGGAGTATTAGGGGCAACTATTGCCTTGGCTATTCTGGTTTTTCTTACCCAACTTCTATTCTGATAAATTCGGGATTAATCTATGCGATACTACATTATAGCAGGTGAGGCATCCGGTGATCTGCATGGATCGATGCTGATAAAGGGTATTAAGCTGCATGATGCTGCAGCTGAAATTCGTTTTTGGGGTGGTGATCTTATGAAGGCCGAAGCGGGTACTCCGGTTAAGCACTATCGGGAGTTGGCTTTCATGGGCTTTCTGGAAGTAGTGCTTAACATAAAGACAGTTCTAGGAAACATCCATTTCTGTAAAAGGGATATTACTGTTTGGAACCCTGATGTGATTATTCTTATTGATTATCCTGGTTTTAATTTTCGTATTGCGGAATTTGCCCATAATGCCGGGTTTAAAGTTTTTTACTACATCGCACCAAAGGTGTGGGCATGGAAGGAGGGACGCGTAAAGCGTATTAAGAAAAATGTGGATAAGCTTTTTGTCATTTTCCCCTTTGAGAAAGAGTACTTTAAACGCTTCGGAATTGATGCTTATTATGTTGGAAATCCTTTAGTCGATAGCGTTGCACAAAAAATAAAGCTTATCCCGTTTGAGGACAACTTTAACCAAAAACATGGACTTGACGACAGGCCAATCATCACTCTGCTTTCTGGTAGTAGAAAGCAGGAGGTAGCGTATTGCCTACCAACTATGGTCAAGTTAGCCAGCGAGTTTCCTGATTTTCAGGTGGTGGTGGCTGGTGCGCCATCTCTTACAGAGAATGATTATCGAGCTATACTTCAAGGAACAAGCGTTAAAGTTGTCTTTGGTAAAACCTACGAATTGTTGGCCATGGCAAGAGCTGCCGTAGTTGTTTCGGGAACTGCTACCCTGGAAGCGGCACTCATAGGTACGCCACAGGTGGTATGTTATAGAGGGTCTATAATATCTATTACCATCGCCCGATGGTTTATTAAGGTAAAATATATTTCGCTTGTGAATCTAATAATGAACAGAGAGGTTGTTAAGGAACTTATTCAAAAAGATTTCACGCTACATAGTACAGTATCTGAGCTTAGGGCGTTGTTATTGGATGGACCTCGCCGTAATGCCATGTTGTCTGATTATGCTATCCTTCGTTCCATGTTAGGAGAGCCGGCCGTTGCCGACAGAGTGGCTGCTGAAATGGTTAAAGAACTGAAATCTTGAATAGCTTAGAATGAAAAAGCTCTATTGTCTCTCCATAATTGCACTGCTGCTTCCTGCCAAGTTATTCTCCATTACCGATTCTTTGAGAATTGCGCTGTTCTATACCGAGCCATTATCGTCTATCGTAATAGTTTCACAGGGCAACTACTCCTTGTTACTCGATAGCATTACCACTCTCGCTGTTGATTCGGGCGAGATGCTTTTCTTCTCGGAGGCCGATGGTCTGGTTCGAGTTCGAACGGCAATGTCTCATATCGGAACATTTAAGTCGGTGGCCTTGGTGAGTAAGAGCATTGATGGAACCTTTCGGATTGTTCCCACACTGCCAAAGCTGTCTTCTAGGATGTATGATAATAATGCCATTATCACTTGCCAAAATGATAAGCTGTTGGTGGTAAATCAGGTTGAGTTGGAAAAGTATGTGGCAGGCGTTGTCGATGCCGAAGCAGGTCCAAATGCTAAGTTGGAATTCTACAAGGCTCAAGCGTTGCTGGTTCGAACCTATGCGCTTGGTCATACTGACAAGCATGCACCCGAAGGGTTTAATCTTTGCGATGATGTACATTGTCAATCGTTTAAAGGACGTTCTACTCGCAATCCCGAAATATTTCAGGCAGCCGAAGATACTAAGGACCAGGTGGTGGTGGATACCACTGGTACGCTTATTACCGCAGCTTTTCACTCTTCTTGTGGTGGGCAAACAGCTAACTCCGAACAGGTGTGGCCAAAGGCTCGTTACTATTTGGTAAGCGTTAACGATCCATATTGTGTCGGAAAGCGAAACGCCACTTGGGAAAAGCGTATTTTAATTAAGACCTTTACTGACTATCTTGCTTCAAAGGGCTTTGGAAAGGAGTCGTTGAAAGTGTCTCGACTTGGATTTAATCAGGCTAGTAGAACTTCCTATTATCGCGTCGGTTCCGACTCGGTATCATTTTCACGGATTCGAACAGATTTAGGGTTGCGATCTGCATTTTTTTCTGTGTTAGTGGTGGGGAATAGCATTGTTTTTCAGGGGAAAGGGTATGGTCATGGTGTAGGAATGTGTCAGATTGGGGCGATGGAAATGGCCCAAAGAGGCATGGACTATAGGGCGATTATTCAGTTTTACTTCAAAAATATTTTGATTGTACCGATGCAGCAGGTTAGAAATTTTTTCCCCGATGCGCGAGATGAGGAAGAACCGGCTTCAGACATTCCAATACCGCAATTTTTTTAGTTCGATGCTGTATAATTAATTGTGTGCTTTTGTTGCAATCATTCTTCACTTTATGAAAACAATGCAGCTCTTCTTGGAAAGTTTTCACACTTTTTTGCTATTTAATTCGTTTACCATTACTAATTTCAAGCACTCGTTGATGAGGTTTAGTATGGAGTTTAGTGAATTGTAAATCTTCTTGTTGCAAATAAGCCAAACCATGTTTTATATTTTTTTAAAGGAGATTAGGCTCTTTTTTTCATCTCTTACAGGTTACATTGCCATTCTAGTTTTTTTGGTGGTTAATGGCTTGTTTATGTGGGTTTTCCCTGGCGAGATGAATGTTGTCGATGCAGGGTATGCCAACATCGATACTCTATTTATGCTTGCTCCGTGGGTTTTTCTTTTTCTGGTTCCTGCCATCACTATGCGAACTTTTGCCGAGGAGCGAAAGGCTGGAACCCTCGAACTGCTTCTTACCAAGCCACTCACTGAAATTGATTTAGTGGTTGGTAAGTTTCTTGCATCGGTGTTTCTGGTAATTTGCTCACTTATTCCTACGCTTATCTTCTTTTTTTCGGTTTACAAGTTGGGAAATCCTGTTGGGAATATTGATACCGGGGGAACCTGGGGATCGTTTATTGGTCTTTTCTTCTTAGCCTCAATTTATGTGGCTATTGGCGTTTTTGCCTCCTCCCTTTCAACTAATCAAATTGTCTCTTTTATTGTGGCTATGCTACTCTCCTTCTTGCTTTACATGGGGTTTGAATACATTGGTAGCTTACAAATGTTTAGAGGGCTAGAATCAAATATTGTGGCGTTAGGCATCAATGATCACTATAAATCTGTTAGCCGTGGGGTGGTAGACTCAAGAGATCTTCTTTACTTTTTAAGTGTTGATAGCTTGTTCCTGTATGCAAGCAAATTAATTCTGCAAAGGAGAAATTAGCCATGGGAAATATTATGAACAATTTACGCGCAATGGTAAAGAATAGCGTGGGCTATAAATTGCTACTTTTTTTGTTAGTGGTGATTATAATCAATGCTCTTGCTTCTATCTTTTTCTTTCGAATTGACCTCACCTCCGATAAGCGACATAGTATTAGTCCCCAATCGAAGCAAACTCTGCGAGAACTTAATGATTATGTGAATATCACCGTTTATCTCGATGGTGAGATGCCAATTGGCTTTAAGAAGTTGGAGCATAGCTTAAAGGAGATGCTCGATGAGTTTAAGATATATGGAGGCAAAAACTTCCGATTTACCTTTGTCAATCCCTCGGAATCGTCCGATCCCAAGGAACGAGACAATGTTTACAAAGGCATCTACCAGAGTGGAGTGCTCCCCGTTAATATTCATCAGAAAGATGTGGAGGGCGGTTCTACCGAAAAAATTGTTTTCCCCGGTGCTGTTATTAACTATAGAGGCAAATCTGTTCCGGTAAACTTTTTAACCAACGTATCAGGACTTAGTGGCGAGGAGAATCTCAACCGTTCGGAGCAGAATTTGGAGTATAACATTATAAATACCATCGAGAAGATGAGCCTCGATTCGTTGCCTAAAATTGCGTTTATCGATGGGCATGGCGAGTTAGATGAGGCTGCGGTTGGCGATATTACCCAAAATCTTTCTGCATATTATAATCTTAGCAGGTTAACCATTAATGGAAATCCTCATGCGCTAAACGGTTACAAGATGGCCGTGGTGGCAGGAGGAACAAAACCATGGTCAGAAGTGGATAAGCTGGCTCTCGATCAGTTTATAATGAATGGCGGGAGGGTAGCCTTTTTTATAGATCCAGTGGTGGTTAGCGAAGATAGCCTTTCTAGAGGTAGTATGACCGTGGCCATGATCAATAATCTTAATTTGGAAGACCTGTTTTTCACCTATGGATTAAGGGTTAACTCGGTACTTCTTCAAGATATGCAGTGTGCGGTTATACCCGTAAATGTATCTCTTGCCGGAGAACAACCCAACTTTGTTCCCGCTCCATGGTATTATTATCCGCTTTTTGATCCATCCAATGGCTCTGCAATTACTCGTAACCTAAATTTGGTGCAAGGAAAATTTTGTGGAACGCTCGATACACTGAATACTTCCACTAGAATGATCAAGTCGGTATTGCTGGCTTCGTCACCCTATTCACGAACGCTAAATGCCCCACTTATTGTTAGTCTGGAGCAGATACGCAATAGTCCGTTGAAGTATCAGTTCGATCAAAAATACCTCATTGCTGCGGTGATGGAGGAGGGGCACTTTAAGTCGGTATTTCGCAATCGAATTGCAAGCGAGTATTTGGGCGTTAATACAATCCAAATGAAGGATAGTAGCATCAATACCAAGATTGCCGTGGTGGCCGATGCCGACATCATTCGTAACGAGGTAAAGGTTCGTCCCGATGGTATTTCCATCTCTCCGTTGGGTTACGATAAGTATACCAACCAAACGTATGGCAATAAGGACTTTGTAAAAAATCTCATAAGCTACATGGCCGATGAGCGTGATCTCATTTCCCTACGGAATAGGGAATTGAAGCTAAGATTGCTCGATCGAAACAAGATGCTTTCGGAGCGGACTAAGTGGCAGCTCATCAATGTTGCAGTACCGTCGGTGGTGGTGGTGCTATTTGGTGTTCTTTTCATCTATTTTAGGAGGCGTAAGTATGCAAAACGTTAAAGGAAAACTTTTATGGGTATGGGTTTCGGTGGCGTTAGTGTTTTTACTAGTGCTGTTTATCTCTATTTTTTCCATTCAAAATGTGCGTAGCCTTTTCTTTGGTGGCCCTTTAAGTGCTGCTACATACTCCATCGGCGATACCACCCTTGTTGATGGCATTTCCATTCGCCAGGGTTCCGATTCAGTTGAAATTGTAAGAGATCAGCGAGGTTGGACTATTCAGGGCAAACCAGCAGACGTTAAGGCTGTTTCCAATTTTCTTGGTGCATTTCAGAGTGTTGATATATTTTCCCCTATTCCTCGTTTAGTCGATTCGATGCTGGAAGCCAGGCTCAGGAGCAATGAGGCCGCTGTGTTGACGCTGCAAAAGCATGGCAAACTTTTTAAGCAAATTAGGTTTTTATATACCGACACACTTGGACTTGGAACAGTTGCTTTAGCTTCGGGAGGTGCCAGTGGGGCCGTTATCAGAACCAATTCTGGTGGCACTAAGCTATTCTATCTGCTGAGTTCACAACCCTCATCTTGGATTAATAGCAAACTTTTTTCCATTCCGCTGGATAAAATTAGAGAGGTCACCTTTACTAACCATCAATACCCCGACAGCTCTTTTACCATTCAATTACAGGGCGATAGCTGCTATGTCCTAAACCATGCAGGACAGCGGTTGTTGGATAAAATTGATCGCGATGCCGTGTCGCGCTACCTGATTTATTTGTCGAGGGCAACGATGTTGAGTGTAGCCTCCAACCTACAGAGTAACATGCAGCCTCTTTACACCATTAATGTGATTGGCAGTAAGGAAAACGATACGGTTGATTTTATACCGCTGCCTCCATTAACACCAATCGATGAGGCAGGGCACAAGGCGCTATTTAACTACAATCAACTGATGATACGGAAGAATGAAACCAATTTATATACAGCCAATTGGGTTGATGTAGACCTTACCGTTAGAACATTTCAATACTTTGTGAAACGATAATTGTCCTTTGGTTGTCATCATAATATTTTGTAATATTGAGGTTCGATTTGAAAAAGGAATTAATAAAAACTTAAATATCTGAGGGATGAAATTTGTTGTATCTAGCACCGAGCTGCTCAGCCACTTGCAAACGGTGAGCAGAGTTATAAGCAATAAAAACACCTTACCAATTCTCGACCATTTTCTATTCCAACTTACGGGCAATGTTCTTACCATTACCGCTTCCGATTTGGAGACCACCTTGGTAACTAGCCTCAACCTTGAGAATGTATCAGAAGAGGGCGTTGTAGCTGTTCCTGCTAAATTGCTCACCGACACCCTCAAGGAGTTTTCGGAGCAGCCGTTGACCTTCGACGTTAACCAGGATACGAAGGCTATTGTGATTAACTCCGAAACCGGTAAATTTACTCTGCCCGGACAGGATGGCGACGATTTTCCGGCTATTCCAACCATTAGAGAGGAGCGCAAGTCGTCGTTGCAAGCTAGCGCCGAAACTCTGTTAAGCGGAATTTCGAAGACCCTGTTTGCCACTGCCGACGATGAACTTCGTGCCGTGATGAATGGTATTTTTATTGAGCTCACGCCCACAGACGTGACCTTTGTGGCTACCGATGCTCATAAGCTGGTTCGATACAAGAGGATGGATATTAAAAGCGAAAACGCAGCCTCATTTATTTTGCCTAAAAAGCCTGCTGGTTTGTTAAAAACCGTTTTGGCGAAGGATGCTAATAATGTGTTGGTGGAGTTTGACGATAAAAACGCATTTTTTACCATGACCAGCTACAAGATGATTTGTCGCTTGGTGGAAGGAACTTATCCTAGCTATGCTTCGGTTATTCCTGCCAGCAACCCCAACGCACTTACCATCGACCGACTTGAGCTATACAATGCGCTTAAAAGGGTTGCCGTGTTTTCCAATCAGGCTAGCAACCTTGTGAAGCTGCAGCTCACCGGAAACCAGATTACCATTTCGGCACAGGATCTCGATTTTTCCATTTCTGCCTATGAGCGGTTGAACTGCCTCTTTGAGGGTGACGATATGGAAATAGGATTTAAGTCGACTTTCCTCATCGAAATACTCTCAAATCTATCCTCGCCGGATGTGGTATTGAGACTATCTGATCCATCACGTGCCGGTCTTATTCTTCCCAGCGAAAAGGAAATTGACGATGAGGATACGCTCATGCTCCTAATGCCAATGATGATAAACGCTTAATCCATAATTCATAGAGTAAGGCTCGATTCAGTTGAATCGAGCCTTTTTTTTGTCCTTTTGCCAACCGCTAAAACAGATTGTAGAAAATTCTTTAATTCTCCCCACTTTTTCAAGAAAGAAAGGTAAATTGTGCCTGAATTAAGCCATTGAGTAGAGGCTGCTGTCAGAATTGGCTGGTTTATGTGACCTTTGAGTATTTATGTTATTGTGGCAATGTAATTTCACTCAATTCTTACCCGAAGCCAAAGGGAGCTCTACTATTGGATGATTGTTGTGGGAAACGACAAACTTAACCGGTTATAATCTGTTGAATGTTGCTACGTGGTGTGCACCCAATAATTAACTAAAATAGTATTTCAATGAAGTTGAATCTCAGGAATCCGTTAGCTTTTATCGATTTAGAAACTACTGGTATCGACCTGGCCAAAGACCGGATTGTAGAAATTTCAGTAATTAAAATATTTCCCGATGGAAAGGAAGAGGTAAAAACCCGAAGGGTAAATCCTACCGTTTCTATTCCCGAGGAGGCAACCGCCATCCACCATATCACCGACGATGATGTTAAAGACGAGCCTACCTTCAAGGAAATAGCCAAATCGCTGGCCAATAATCTCGAAGGCTGCGACTTTGCCGGATATAACTCCAACCGTTTCGACTTCCCCCTGCTGGCAGAGGAGTTTTTGCGTGCGGGCGTCGATTTTGAATTCAAAAAGCGCAAGTTTATCGACGTGCAAACCATCTTTCACAAAATGGAGCAGCGAACGCTTGTTGCTGCCTATAAGCTATATTGCAGCAAGGACCTTGTTGGTGCCCACAGTGCAGAGGCTGATACCCGCGCCACCTTCGAGGTGCTTGAGGCGCAGCTCGATCGCTACCCCGATCTGAAGAACGACATCGATTTTTTGGCCGACTTCTCGAGCCAGAGCAACAACGCCGATTTTGCCGGTCGAATTGTTTTCAACGATAAGAATGTAGAGGTTTTTAACTTTGGCAAGCACAAGGGACGTCCGGTGGAGGAGGTGTTGCGCGCCGAACCTAGCTACTACGCCTGGATGATGAATGGCGACTTCCCGCTCTATACTAAGAAGGTGCTCACCAGCATTCGGCTACGAATGAAGTAGCGCTTAGCTTTACGTGGACGAATTAGTGAGTAACCGCAATTTTTTCTGCAATGAAAATAATTTGCATAGGTAGAAACTACGAGGAGCATGCTCGGGAGCTGAACAACCCCAAGCCCGAGCAGCCGGTATTTTTCCTTAAGCCCGACACGGCGCTGCTGCGCAACAACCAACCGTTCTACATTCCCGCCTTCTCCAACGAAATTCATTACGAGGTGGAGCTGGTGTATAAAATTAATAGGCTGGGCAAGGGCATCAGCGAGCAATTTGCCCACCGCTACTACAGCGAGGTGGGCATTGGCATAGACTTTACCGCCCGTGACCTGCAGCGCGACTGCAAGGCCAAGGGGCTGCCGTGGGAGTGCGCCAAGGCGTTCGACAGCAGCGCTCCCATTAGCATGGAGTTTATTCCGCTCGCCCAGCTACCAAGCCCCAAGGCCATCACCTTTAGGCTCGAAATAAACGGCCTGGTGGTGCAGCAGGGAACCTCCGCCGACATGATTTTTAGCGTGGACGAGCTGGTGGCCCACGTCTCCAAGTTTATCCTATTTAGAATGGGTGACCTGCTCTTTACCGGCACCCCTGCAGGCGTTGGCCCCGTAGCCTCCGGCGACCACCTGCAGGCCTACATCGAGGATAAGCTGATGTTGGACTTTTACGTGAAGTAGAAAAGTGAAAAGGTAAAAATAAATTGCTGGTTTTATGTTAGCATAATTAGACAAGTTTTATTTAACAGTTAATTGTAAAAAGAATGAAGAAGTGTAGCATTACAAAGCGTGAGATTCTATTTTTCTTTATAGGAGTTGTAACGATGCTGGTGGTTGAAATAGTTTTTGATTGGAGCGATTTTAAAAGGGGCTTTTGTGGTGGCATGAGTGGCACAAATACTGAAGTTGTAAAATAGTATGCTAATTATTCGATCATATTAACGAAAAGTAAACAGTTAGGATTATGGTTCAAGAGTTGCACTACAAAACGTCCTATACCCAAGATAAGTTTAGCATTTATCGCGACGACAGATTGATTGGAAAGCTATTTAAATATTCGTGGCTGTGGAAAGTGATGCTGCAGCTCGACGGTGAGAACTATCGCTTTTTTCGAAAGGGAGTTTTTCGCCGACGGTTACTGGTTGTTGGGGGCGATAAAAACAAGGAGGCGCTTGCCGTGCAAATATCATACAACTTACTACCTTTCTTGCTTAAGGCTGAAGCTAACCTCTCCGATGGACGAGAATATTTCTATAGGCAAAGTGGAATTCTTAATCCCAAATGGGAGTGGAGAGATCAGGAAGGTTTGGTAATGGCGGCAATGGAGCATTATAGGCTATTAAAAATTAGTGGCCATATTACTCAGGAGCGCGATATTACACAAGCGGAATTGATTGCCATTGTTGGTATCCATCTTCATGGCATTTCCTTGAATGGTAATCGTAACTTTTTATTAAGCCTTTTCATTCTTCTATACACCATATTTCGTTTGTTTCTAGTATAAATATTTGTTACAAGTATACCGAACTAACTAAGGCTTATACGACCATTAACTAAGTCTCGACATTACGTTACACTACTGCTTAGGCTCTGATCTATTTATATTGGCTGATAAAAAGTTGGATTTTCTAATCAACTTTAATACGAAGCTGCTAAAGGAAGGAATTCACAGAATTATTAATAATTTATAGGCAGATATGTATCTCGCAAAGGACGCAAAGGGGTTCACGCAAAGCTTTTGCGGGTATTGCGCATTTCTTTGCGCTCTTTGCGTGAGAATAATTTTTTATTTGTGCATGGATCAATTTTATTCCGCCCATTTACGACATAAACACAATTGCGCTTATATGCTCATTCGCCATAATCCTAACCCATCCTAAATTTCCCTCTTCTCGAAATGTCGCGCTGAACCATCCCCCTGTTTTCTTGTTAGTTGACAACGAGAGTTTTATTCGCTAATTTTACTTGAGCTCGAATAACCGCTTCCGATGTAACCAATAAACTTAACACATATGAAGAGAACAATTCTTTTAATCGGCATTGTGGTAGCCTTTGCCGCTGCCAATGCTCAGGAGCCCCAGAAGGAGGCCTTCAACTCCAGCGATTTAACCACCGTGTATCCGTTCCCTTCGCTACCTTACGCCTATGATGCCTTGGCCACGTTTGTGGACAAGGAGACCATGGAAATTCACTACACCAAGCACTATAAGGCTTATTATACCAAGTTTTTGGCTGCTTTGTCCGGTAGCGGCTTCGAGGGAAAACCGTTGCCCGAACTATTTGCTTCGGCCAGCAAGCTTGCTCCCGCGCTCAAGAACAATGCCGGAGGGTATTTCAACCATAAGCTCTTTTGGGAGGTAATGTCGCCAATGGGAGGTGGTGAGCCAACCGGAAAGCTGTTAGCTTCCATCAACGAGGCCTTTGGGTCGTTCGATAGCTTTGCTAAGCAGTTTGAGGCTGCAGCTAATGGAGTTTTTGGTAGCGGTTGGGCCTGGCTCGCCGTGGATAAAGCGGGTAAGCTATTTATTACCTCCACTTCTAACCAGGACAATACCTTAATGGATATTGCACCGCGGTTTGGCGTTCCCATTCTCGCGTTGGATGTGTGGGAGCACGCCTACTACCTGCGCTATCAGAATAGACGCTCCGACTACGTGTCGCTTTTCTGGAAGGTGGTAAATTGGCCTGCTGTTGAACAAAAGATGACGGATGCCGTTTCTTCAGAAGTAATTTAACATAGTCATGCTCTATTGAAGGGAAGGTCAGCCATTATCACGGCTGGCCTTTGCTTTTTCTGCCGCATGTTTGCCGGCCAGGTAGCCAGTGGAGAAAGCGATTTGAAGGTTGTAGCCTCCGGTGTCGGCATCAAGGTTAAGCAGTTCGCCCGCAAAAAAGAGCCCTTCGTGCAGCTTCGACTCCATGGTTTTGGAGCTTACCTCCTTTAACTCCACGCCGCCAGCCGTAACTATTGCCTCTGAGTAGCCACCATAACCCACAATCTCCAGCGGGAATTCCTTGAGCATCCTCAGCAGCTTCTTTTGCTCTTTCGTATTTATTGAGTTTGTTGGCCTAGAAAGTTCAATGCCTAGCAGTTCACCCATTGGGGTAAGCATGGCCAGTGGGAGTAATGTGCGCAGCACTCCTTCCGCCGTTTTGTTGGCCGGGTTGGTCAGCTCCCTTCCAATTCGATTGGTCAGCTGCTCCTCTGACAGTGCCGGCTTTAGGTCGATGGTGAACTTTACCGGTGACCCTGCCTCAATGGCCTCTACCGCTGTTCTGCTCAACCTTAGCGTAATTGGTCCGGCCAGCTTACCATCAAGCACCTCCATCTCCCCAAACTCCTTATCCACCTTTTTGTTGCTTACCCATAGCGTAAGCTCAACATTTTTCAGTTGGGTTTTTTCCCGAAGCACGCCTGGTTGATGGGCCATCACTAGCGGAACTAACGATGGATGAAGAGGACAAACCGAGTGCCCTAAATTACTTGCAAAGTTGTAGCCGTCACCAGTGCACCCGGTGGCAGGATAGGAGAGGCCTCCGGTAGCCACCACAAGACTTCTGCAGGCGAGAATGACCTTTACGCCCTGCTGCTCGACCGTGAGTTGATAACCTTCATTACTCTTCACAACTTCGGTAACCTTGACGTGGCAGCGGATTTCAGCACCCTGCTGTTTTGTCCAGTTTATAAGCCCTTCGGCCACGTCCCACGCCTTTTCGCTTTCTGGAAAAATACGCTCACCTCGGTCTACATAGGTTTTAACGCCACAGCCATTGAGAAGGGTAATGATCGCCTCGTTCGAAAATTCGTAGAGCGCAGGCTTAAAGAAGTTTGGTGAAGGGTATATTTTTCGTAGTATTTCGGGAATCGAACGGGCGTTGGTAATGTTGCACCTCCCTTTACCAGTGATGCGCAGCTTACGGGCCGTTTTTTCCATCTTTTCGAGTAGTACAACTTTGATTCCACTTGACGCTGCAGCACCGGCTGCCAATAATCCAGCAGGACCACCACCAATAATAATAACATCAAATTGTTCCATGGGTTAGTGGCTAATTTCAGATATAATTCCATTGATAGTGGGCGAGATATGGCTCCACGATTTCTGGTTGAGTGCTGCTGAAAGCGTGTTCCAATTTCCCTGCTCCTCCACAATTATTCGCTGTATTACGTTGGCAAATAGAGCATACTCTGAGGCAACGGTACTACAATCGGACCATCGTTTAAAGAATTGGTAAGTTATTTGATAACGATTACGGTGTATAGTATAAATGTCAGGGAGTTGAAGGAGCAATGGCTCAATAAATTTCCATCTTGACTCCAGATTGTGAACTACCTTTAGCGGTAGGTTGATTGGTGTTGCGCCTCGTAACAGGTTAATTTCAGTGTATCGAGCAATGCCAATAAAGCCGAAGGCATCCAAATCGTCAGCAATGGAGAGAAGCGTTAAGGTGTCTCCTGCAGCTAGGGGAGTTGATCTGTTTAAGTTCGATTTGTAGGTTTTATCATCATGGAGTACAATGGCTTTTTTTGCCCTTTCGTCTGTGATTTCTGTAATGCTGGGATGCTCTTCTATCCATCCATTGTAGAGTTTGAGGGAGGCTGCTCCATGCTCCTCACCTGGATCGATGGTAAGACCGGTATCGTGGAAGTAGGATGCAGCAAGCAAATTTCCTAGGTTTAGGCACTTCTCTGCCTCCTCGCCATCGTCAATCTTAGTAAGTATATCGTATCCATAGCCCCACACCCGCCGATGGTGTGCAAAGTCGTGTGAAGGAATATGCGTGTCGGCGAATGCCTTTTTACATGCTGCCTCCAAAATTGGTCGCCACTGCTTCTCGACGGTTTTGCAATTCATTTTTTTTGCAAATGAACAAAAAAAATGGGCAGAATTCAATTTCTGCCCAATACTTCGATAAATGTGTAGTTAACTTTGGGGAGGTTGGTCAGCAATTATTCGTTCCGCCATATCTAATATTGTAGTGTCGTCTAAGGTTACCAAACCGCCGTCGGGTCCTTGTTCCAGATGGATACCAACACTTTTCCCGTTATTGTAATTAGCTCCCCCAAAATAATTTCTTACGGTTTCCACAGAGATTTTCAACTCATCTGCAATGTGGTGCATGCTACCGTCTGGAAGATTGTCCTTGATCTTGCGTAGATCGTTGAATGTTATAACCTTGGCCATATCCATAACTATTTAGGTTAATTAGTGGTTAAATATAAAAAAATCGACGGTTAATTGCAAGCTATTTCTTGCCATTGTCTTTCTGCTTTAGCTAAAAAGTTTTAAATAATGATGATGTATCTTTGAGGCAAATATTTGACCATGGAAATGATGCAAAATCCGGTGAAGCGGGTAGCTGCCATTCACGATCTATCTGGATTTGGCCGTGCTTCGCTTACGGTGGTAATCCCTATTCTTTCAACAATGGGTATTCAGGTATGTCCACTACCCACGGCGGTTCTATCCACCCATAGTAAGTTTAAAAATTATCATTTTGTAGATCTTACAGAGAACCTCATGCCTATTATTGAGCATTGGGCATCGTTAGGTCTTAACTTTGATGCCATTTATAGCGGTTTTCTGGGTTCTTCTCAGCAAATTGAGATCGTGGCTACCTTGATCCAGCGTTTTAGGATAGAAAAGACATTGGTGGTAGTCGACCCGGTTATGGGCGACGATGGTGTGCTATATGGCCCCATGACACCCGACATTGTGGATGGTATGCGTCAGCTGATTACCCATGCCGACATAATTACCCCCAATATTACCGAAGCCTCTTTTTTGTTAAATGAGCCGATCCCTGAACAAGTTTCGGAAACAATGGTTAAACAGTGGCTTCGGAGGCTGGCGGACATGGGGCCTCAAGTAGTGATTATTACCAGTGTTCCCGATCGGGTAAAGAAGGATCATACCTCGGTATATGCCTTTAACCGTTCCGATGGTCGCTTCTGGAGAGTAACCTGTACTTATCTTCCTGCAGCCTATCCTGGCACTGGCGATGCATTTGCCAGCGTGTTAACTGGATCTTTACTGCAGGGCGATAGTCTGCCTATGGCTATTGATCGAGCCGTGGCATTTGCCACTCTCGGTGTAAGGGCTTCTTTTGGTTACGACAATAGTGCCAATGAAGGCATCCTGCTCGAGCGCATACTTCCCTCGTTGCAGACGCCAGTGCAGCCATTCAGCTATGAGTTAATTGAAGGTTAGTAAACGTAATAAAACTTAGTGCAAGATTAATATAGTTGATGCATATAGATCAAAGTAGTATGAAGGTAAGAATGGTAGTTACCGATTTGGATGGCACATTACTCCGTGCCGATCATTCTGTGGGTAATGAAGATATGGATGAATTGATTAAGCTTGGAAAGCAAGGTGTAATAAGGGTGGCGGCTACTGGTCGCTCGATTTATACTGCGGCTCAGGTGCTAAGTTCTGACTTTCCCATCGACTATCTCGTTTTCTCTACCGGATCGGGCGTTATGCGTTGGGTCGACAAGCAGTTAACGCTTGTGATGCAGTTGCTGTCAGAGGAGGTTACCCATATCACCTCACTGCTGGTGATGGAAGGTTTCGACTTTATGGTTCATGAGGCCATACCCAAAAATCACCTTTTCCAATTCCATCGCTCGGGAGTGGAAAACGTTGACTTTAACCGACGCTGTGAGTATTACCAAACCTTTGGTACCCCGTTTATTCCTGGTATTCCTTTTCCGGAGTCTGCCACCCAAATTCTGATTATTCTGCCACTGGAAAAGTCCAACTTAGAGGAGGTAGTGCGACGGTTGCTCCCTGAATATAGCATTATAAAGGCTACTTCACCATTCGATGGTTGTTCCATCTGGTTGGAGGTGTTTCCGCATGGCGTTTCCAAGGCTCATGGCATCGATTGGATTGCATCTGTCCATGACATTGCTACCTGTAACATTGTGGCCGTGGGTAACGACTACAACGACGTGGAGATGCTCGACCATGCTGGATGCAGCTTTGTGGTAGCCAACGCCCCCGACGACCTCCGTGCCGTGTACCACGCTACCACCGGCAATGAGCAGTGCGGCTTTTCGCACGCCGTAAGACTGGCGATGGAGGGGTAAAGGTAAAGGTAAAGGTAAAGGTAAAGGTAAAGGTAAAAGGAGTTGTAACCTAGTCTTAGTTAGGGATTGTGTTTAAATATTAACTAATTTAGGACAAGAATGTTAAATAATTCATGACGAATTCTACTTAACTAGGTGGATAGATAAGTTCAGCATTGTTGGGGTTATAAATTATTATGAGAAAATTTCTGCTATTTGTATGGCTTGCAATATTTTCAGTCAGCTGCGCCAAGGAATTACATCAGTATAATGGTAATTTTTTCTTTACACGTAAAGTTGAAAATAGAGAACCTAGTTTTTTAAATAGGAAAAGGGTCGAACTGTTTTTTGCACAATGGAATGCTAAATCAAAATCAATAACAGACAAGGAGTATTGTAATCTTGACCCTGTATCGCAACTTGGATATACTCTTTATGAAAGCTTTATCTCTGACACACTGTTGAACAATTGCCTATGTGGACCGAATATTGAGTATTTTCTAGTTCCATTTAAAATAAATGTTCAGGTTACAACAAGTAACTTTCAAAGACTTCAGAATGACTCCATTTTGAAAAAGACCAATAGCGTTAGGAATGATTTTGTGCATCTGGCAATTGGTACCAAAGAACTTAATAATTTCAGACCTAGAATTACGGTAAAAAAATGTCTCTATTATTTTTCAGAATATCAAAGCAAATTCCCAAATTTTTCAGCGCGTTATGGAGTTAAACCTTTTCTTTCGGTTTATTCCCCGCTAATGCGAGGTGTTACCCGATTTTATGAATCATCCCCATTGGTTTATGATATCATTATTTTGAAGGATACAGGAAATGTTATAATCGACTATTCAATTGGGACAGATGATTATAGAACTCTCTATGAGTATAGCAACAGCCATCTAAGATTTCTAAAGCATTTAATGATTCTTGCCATCGATTAAAATTGTTGATACATAATACCCTAACAAGAGTAAATATTTGAGGAAGATTAATACTTATATCCCAGCATTTAATATGCATAAAATTTTTATAACTCAAGGTGAAGGTTAGTCCTTAACTTATTTGCGGCCATATTGTTTATTTCTGTAAATAAACTATTTTACATTTTGATTTTATTGATGAATTTTTCGAGTATTAATGATCAATTAAAATTTTAGGAGAACGATTATGAGTCAAAATTATCCTGCCTATTATGATGAACTTAACAGCATAATTGGTAAGTATGGCAAAGAGAATCCAGAGGTTATGGGGGCTTTTATGAAATTGCACCAGGCCGGTTCGAAGGATGGTGAATTGAAATCATATATTAAGGAGTTAATTGCTTTGGGTATTTCCATCAGCACCAAATGTGATGGATGTATCACCATGCACATTCACGATGCCCTTGAAAAAGGCGCTACCCATGCCGAAATTGTTGAGACAATTGGAGTGGCAGTTTATATGGGAGGTGGACCATCGGTAATATACGGTGCCAAAGCTTTTGACGCCCTTCAAGCGTTTGAGGAAAAAAAGGCAAAACCATAAATGGTTACAGCAGCTCTATTCTTTGTGACTAACATTATGGCGACCCCAGTAGGGGTCGTTTGTGTTTAGAGCTACCTCAATTATAGAAGTATGTGACCCTGATTGGAGTCAAGCATTCGTAGAGGTCAATAGTGTTTTTTATGGGAAATTATGCGGCAAATCTTTTTCTGATTTGGCAGGGGCAATACTGACCAACAGTAGGTTGGAGGTGAACTATTACCTTGCCATGCCTGTTTCTTTAACGTATATTGCATTTCCATGAAAACGCAGCAAATTATTTTGGGCGGTTTTCGTGTTTGTATAAACTCGGTATTTTACCATGAATGACAGCATTTTTACATTTTCGTTAACCGTATTTACGGGGTTCTTTGCCATAATGAACCCCATTGCTAACGTGCCCATCTTCCTCGGTTTGGTTGACGGTAAAAGCGACTTGGCAAAAAAGCGTATTGCAAAAACTGCTACTATAACCGCCTTTTTGATTGTGGTGGTGTTTGTTATTCTTGGGAAGTATATTTTTGAGCTGTTTGGCATTACCATACCGGCGTTTAAGGTTACCGGCGGTATCCTTATCTTCTACATTGGCTTTGAGATGCTGCTTTCTCAAAAGTCGAAAATACATAACCCTGAGGAGGTGGAGCTCGACGATGGAATTGCCATTTCGCCACTGGCCATTCCCATTTTGTCCGGTCCCGGGACAATTGTTACGGCTATGAACAGCGTTACCGATGCTAGCCTGCTACGCATTGGTGTTGTGATTATCATTTTTGCGATCATGATTTACCTAACCTACTGGGCCTTTCAGTTAAGTGATAGAATTGTGAAAACCTTGGGTGCTAACTTGATTGCCGTTATTGGGAAACTCATGGGGCTAATTCTTGCCATTATGGGCACGGGCATGGCCATATCGGGAATAAAGTTGGCATTTGGACTATAGTGTCAGCTTATAAATGACTATCTCTCTTATATGATGATGGTGTTGGAATTCTTCCATACGCTTGTGAATCAGAACGAGTAGTAGATTCTTCTTTTATTAGTGTATCTTGCAACTCTGTGATTTTAAGCATTTAATCCGGCAATGGCACCTAAGCTAGCCGATAACAACTACAATAATGAGAGGAATACTCCTAGTTTTTTTACTATTTCTTGCTGCCTGCACATCAACCACTAAGCTTCACAATACTTCTGCAAAGAACAATGATACGGAGCTGCTCAGCAGCAACCTTATGGCTTTCCATAGCGGTGCCAATGGCATGGCCGACATTTTATTGACGATAAAAAAGGATAATACATTTTCACTATACATGAGAATTCTACCGCAGGAGGAGTCCGATGGCAAGGGGTCAATGGTAAATTCCACCGGAAAATGGACAATGAATGGCGAATGGACGAGACTAACGTTTAAGAAGGGGAAGTTGCATGTTCGCTCGCTTTTCGACAGCACGTATACCGAAGGTCATCAGTTTAAGCTTATCGACGATAGAACGGTGGATATTAAAGCCGACCTTAAGGAACTTACCATTTGGGGGGTTGTATGCAATAAGGTTGTGAAGTAATACTGATGGTGATAATTGGAAAGAGGATTTTTTATATCCACCTTTTGCTCTGTAGTCATAAGCAGAAAGCAGTAATTTGGTTTCTCAAGCGCATGCCGTTTGCTGCTTAAAATGGTTGGGCTAGATACACACAACCTGCTGTCTACCTAACCCTGATTTAGCCTTTATTAACAGAAATAGCTGCTCAATGTAATCGCATTGGAGCATTCTTCTGCCACAATCTCCCTATATTTAACCGTCAAAATATTTGCTTGGCTTTCACTCTATTTTCTACAATGAGTGAGCAAAAGCACGGCGAAATGGTTTAGTGTTAGGAACTATTTTTGAAAACATCCAATGAAGAAGAACTCCAATTTTGTTTTTATGGCAGTGGGAGCTTGCTTGGTTGTCTCTGTAGGTGAGCTGCTCAGCACCTTTGCCATGGGGCCATTTTACCCAGGTTATAGCCAGCTAAAGGAGACCATGAGCGCTCTGGGTGCCTCCGATAGCCCCATATCTGGTCCAATTTCGGCATGGTGGATATTAATGGGTTTTCTCTTAATTCTGTTTGGTCTTGGCTTTCGTAGAGCTTTTCTGGAGCGTGGAGTGAGTGCCCTAGTGGCTTCATGGTTAATTATGCTATACGGTTTTGGGGAGGGTTTTGGATCGGGAGCATTTAAGGCTAACTACATTGCAGGGGAATATACAAACTCGGCCATGGTGCACGATACTCTTGGAGGTATTGGCGTGGTGGCCATACTGATTCTTCCGTTGATCATGTTGTGGGTAATTTCGAAGGAGGAGATGCCCCGATTTCATCGGTTATCGAAAATACTGTTTGTTACGGGTATTGCCACGGTGCTGCTTTTCATGTTTCGGTTCTCCTCCAGCAACGATACTTTTCTGGCCGAGTATAAGGGATTGTGGCAGCGCCTTTTTATGCTAAATACCTACATTTACCTGGTGGTGATTGCCGCAATAATGTGGAAGCAGCAAGTAAAAAAAATCGCTAGCGGTTTGTAAGTGCGCCATGGCTGTTCTAATTTTCAACAGCATGAATTGAGGTGCTTGCTCAGGAAGCATCTTCAAAAATATTGTGGAAGATGTTCTGTAGCCATTATGTTGGCTCAGCGATGATTTACTACGGAGGAGAATGGTAATGAAGAGGATTGTTTTGTTAGAATTTAGATTCATTGGTGGAGTAAACCAAGCATTCAAAAATATGAAGTTGGCGTTGGCCATGCGTTTGATGCTCTTCCTGTTAATTGCCCTTGCCGTAGCAAGCTGCACCAAGAAGGATGATGGGGCTTCCACCGGTACCACTGTAGCGGTATTTGAAACACCAGCCGTTGACGATATCGTGATGTATGAGATAAATCTCACGTCCTTTAGCGCAACCAAGAATTTGCAGGGGGTGATCGACCGTCTCGACCAGATAAAGGCGCTGGGTGTAAATACTATTTGGCTGATGCCTATTTACCCAATTGGAGTTCTCAAATCGTTTGGTTCGCCCTACTGCGTGAAGAGCTATACGGAGGTAAACCCCGATTTGGGAACTATGCAGGATTTGCAAACGTTGGTCAGCGAAGCCCACAAAAGGAATATGGCGGTAATCTTGGATTGGGTCGCAAACCACACCTCGTGGGATAATCCGTGGATTAGCAACCCCAGCTGGTACACACAGGATGCTAATGGAAATATTATTAGTCCGGCGGGAACAAGCTGGAACGACGTGGCCGATCTGAACTACAACAACAGCAATATGCGCCAGTCCATGATTGCCGCAATGAAGTATTGGGTGACAACTGCCGACATTGATGGCTACCGCTGCGATGCTGCCGACTTTGTTCCCTTTGACTTCTGGCAGCAAGCCATTACTGCGTTTAAGGGAGCCACCAAGAAGAATCTGATATTGTTGGCCGAAGGCTCACGTGGGGACCACTTTATTGCCGGTTTTCAAATGAACTATGGCTGGGACTTCTTGGCATCGCTAAAGAGTGTTTTTGGCAGCAACCAGGATGCTGGAGCCCTATTTGTCACCAACACCGCCGAGTATTCCGTGGTGCCATCTGGATGCAGAAAGCTTCGCTTTACCACCAACCACGATGAGTCCAACATTGCCACCCCAGTTTCCGTTTTTGGTGGTAACAATGGAGCCTTGGCCGCCTCTGTTATAGCCATCTTTTTGCAGGGCGCACCGCTAATTTACAGTGGGCAGGAGGTTGGAGTTAGCAGCACATTGGTGTATAACGGTGGCGGACCAATTAGCTGGAGCGATAATCCCAATATGCTCGCATCCTATACCACGATGCTCAACTTTTACGACTCATCGGCGGCTGCGCGTAATGGCACGCTAACAACCTATACCGACCGCAACGTGGTTGTCTTTCAGAAAGTCAGTGGGACGGGCCATGTTTTGGTTATGGTAAATGTTCGTGCCACCAGCGAAACTTATGCTGTGCCATTGGCGCTGCAGGGCGAGTGGACCGATGCGCTGGCAGGAGTCACCGTAACACTTGGGACAAACACCTCCTTGCTGCCATACCAATACTCTGTTCTAAGGCGGTAGTTTCGTCTTATCGTGTCCTATAGGTAAGCGTTTGGGCTTGTCCGGTGACGTCCCTTCTCTGTCCGATGTCCTTCGATGGTTGTCCGGTGACGTCCCTTCTCTGTCCGATGTCCTACGATGGTTGTCCGGTGACGTCCCTTCTCTGTCCGATGTCCTACGATGGTTGTCCGGTGACGTCCCTTCTCTGTCCGATGTCCTTCGATGGTTGTCCGGTGACGTCCCTTCTCTGTCCGATGTCCTTCGATGGTTGTCCGGTGGCCTCCCTTCTCTGTCCGATGTCCTACGATGTTTGTCCGGTGACGTCCCTTCTCTGTCCGATGTCCTTCGATGGTTGTCCGGTGACGTCCCTTCTCTGTCCGATGTCCTTCGATGGTTGTCCGGTGACGTCCCTTCTCTGTCCGATGTCCTACGATGGTTGTCCGGTGACGTCCCTTCTCTGTCCGATGTCCTACGATGGT